>Ga0207879_100001_pt1 | contig 1765051 bp, 2084 predicted proteins | sample LinPmetageLP24_FD_184045 | JGI IMG/M metagenome (GOLD analysis project Ga0207879, IMG submission 184045) | Marine viral communities from the Pacific Ocean - LP-24 (SPAdes) | ecosystem: Environmental > Aquatic > Marine > Oceanic | place: Pacific Ocean | collected 2009-08-30
GGGGGGGGCAAGCGGCTTGTCTCATCTGGGACAAAACGGAGTAGTTGAAGAGTGAATTTCTTCGAGCATTTCAAGGCTTCGGAGCAGTAATTTGTAATAGGAACACTTTTGCGTGGACTTACAAAGATTTTGGCCACGGGCAAGGAAGCCTTTAGATAATATCAGCTTGGAGGAACTCGAAATCTAATAAGCCACTGTATCCATGTTTGCCACCGCTTGCAAGACGAACTTGAATTTGTGACTTCGTTATCAGGATGTAGCGAGTGCGGGATACCCCAACATGCCTTTTTTCGTAAAACGGAGCATTCGGAAAGAATGAACGACAACGCTGTGCTGGAACTGAGATCTACACTTCGTAGCTTAACAGACTGCTTGTTACTCCTATCGCTAATTTCACAGCTTTATCGAGTGGTCGAGTCTTGGTTCAAGAATTTCCTTGAACTGTGGTGGCGCGATGCAATGTCAATTGCCTGTCCATCAATACGATGTGTCCGTACCGACGAATGTGCTGCCTGGTGGACTTCTTGTGTTACAGGATATAATTACAGCTATATCAGTGGCTTATAATCCCTGCCATTGTACAATGGGGCCAGTCTTCCTCTCTCTCACGATGCCGAGGTGGCGACAATCAAGCATCTAAGTTCAAGACATGACGACTGCCATGTGACTGGGCAATCAGAACATTTCTGCATAATCTTCTATACAAAGAGCGGCAATTTGTGAAGACGTAGCCAGCATTAATCTTTGACTTCAAAAGGCCCCTGTGTCAATTTAATTGCCTGTTACAAAGAGACGCAGGAGACTATGGTGTGACATTCACGAGTATAACACGTAGGAATGCATGTATTAAGCTTAAAACCGGAAGTATGCCTCTTCGGCAGGCAGCCGAGCATGCTTGTTAGTTCAGAAAATACATGTGACCATCAAGTCGTCAGGTTGTTTGGGAGGGACAACGAACAGCTGAACAGCGGCCTATAAAGTTGTTTTTCGACTCTATTGAAGGGCAGCCAATCTGACAGAGGGTGTGGTGTACGTTTGAAAACTTTTCAGCTTACCAGGTGAGTATAAGCTTTTTCTAGGGGAAACCATGATTTGAAGGGACGCGCGAGCAGCTCTTTCAGAGCATTGGAAAGCTACAAGCTGGTGCAAGGAAAATCTCAATTGCACGAATTCCACCTGGTGCCTCTTGACTTGCACTACAAGTCGTCGTTGAAAAGCCAAAAAGCTACTTTCTTAGCACAAGTCATGTTCTGGTTGGACATCAATGGAAATCGAGCACTTCACTCTACATGTCTCGAAATCCTGCGAGACATTTAGGTCGCTTTTAGTCGGCGACCAAATCGACAGTCGGGAATTCTTATGGTCTGAGGGTATGATGTGGCATCCTAAGTGTGGACACACGGGGGATATCTTATCAATTGAACATGGGTTTCATGCACGTCAGGTTCTCTCAAGTACTCCGAGCCAGAGTCCGGATGTCGAAGAACTTGGATCAGCTTGAAGACTCAGGGAGATCGACAACTAATGAATATTCCGCGCGAAATTCTTCTTTGCTGGATGCGGGGAAGTACATGTAGGTCTGAGCCCCCTACGTGGCGCGGGAAATCTATTCCCTTGGCCAGGATATCAAGCAACAGAGACAGTAGGGGACTTGCTCGGCGATATTTGGCAGTTTCATGGTCCATTTATAATTTTCGAGAATGAAGACTCGCATTTTGCAAAATTCCGATCCCAAATAGATTGCATCAATGCTGCGATATCGAGTCTGAAAGAAGTGCACGACATGAGGGTACTTGCCGTCAACAACAGCGCCGAAATGAACATGGAAATTCTGGAAACAAGATGTTTGGTAATGGCAGGGATAAATCCCTATCGACCGCCCAGCTGCGTCGCATCTTTACGTTCCGTTGCCAATTCGGGATGCTGCAGAGTGAGAAGTTCAACGCATTGAGCTTTGAAAGTCTGGAGACGAATTCGGTCCAGACATTATTGGTCATGACTAATAAAAAGGTGCATATAGGCCAGAGCACGAACTGTGGATATTTTTACCACCAGGACTGAGCTGACGAGAGGCTTTAAAGTATTTCTGAAGGGAGATTATAGGGTTGCAGAGGAATGAAAGAGGTCGAAAGGGCATTGTTCTAAGCGAGGCCGGCGTGAGACGGGCTTTTCCCATGGCTGCGGTAATATCCCAGTGCGACCATTATTTGCTTGAACCAAGTTTGAGATCTGGCGGGAGATTCGATCTTCTGGCACAGCTGTTCGATAGTTGGAATGGCGTAAGTCTCTACCGACAAAGGTCTATGCAGCTGTCGTGTAAAGCTGTCCAACTTCCGCTTCGACTCTGTCACTGCAGTGCAACAATGATCTACAGCCAATATCCATCGACAGTGCAGCAATTCTGAAGGATGGTAACACGAGCTATAGTGATCTAAGTAAGCCATTCCTCCAATCGAGCTGACGGGGTTCGGCTGGTAATTATTCGCCCTCCAGGACTTGGGAACGTGCCCATATCTCCTCATTTTCTCCACACATTCCACTCATTCAGCCTATGCAGGTCCCCCGCCGTTTCTTATCGTGAGCTTATCCTTGATGCACACACTGTTCCGGAATGGTAACCCGCTGTCTCTCATATGTGAGTGGCAAAATGCAGTGCAGCCAGAAGCACTTCCGGACGAGTCTACTGGATTCAGAGCAGTTCGTGGCGTTGTGGTGCCGTGCTAGAGCACGGCCACTTCTGCCGGAGTCTTGCGGGTTTTGTTGACAGCCCTGTTCCAGATCCTGGCGGGAGCAGGCACATGAATTCGATACAAGAGCTCGTGCAGGAAGTGCAGAGACTTATGCGTTCTCGACGCCCATCATTTTCTCGCCTGTTGGCGATCAACTATATCTCGACCCTGCTGTCCTAAAGGCAGCTTCTTCCCGGAAGTTAGAGAAGGTTGAAGCACGACTTCGAAGCTCCAAGTATAACCTCTTTAACTGATTGCTGGAAACTCCAAAGAACAACGGTTGACTAGGAAACGACAAACAAGATGCTCCTACCAAAGAGACAAGATCTGGCAATGATGCCAATGCCAGTGTTCTCGGATCCAAACTCGGACAAGGGGAGCAAGATTCTCGCTATCACCGGGTCATTTACTGCATTCGCCTGTCTTGTGGTAATGTTGCGACTGTATGTCAGGACATTCTTGTTGAAGACTGTTGGGGCTGATGATTATGTGATGATTGTTGCCATGTACGAACTGTTCTTCAGTGTCCGTGTCTTCAACTGACAATTTCTCAGGTTATGTTCCGCAGGTGTCCTCGCATGTTTTATCGGCGAGGTTCACAATGGCGTTGGACACCACATCACCCACCCAAAGCTGCTTGAAAACATGATGACCATATTTCACTGGTCTTGGTTCCACGGCTGGGTCAATGTGATAGGAATTTCGAGTGTAAAGATCTCGATTGGTCTTTTTTTGCTTCGACTGGTTCAAGGGAAATGGTACAATGTAATTGTGTCCGATTTGCATCTTGACTGCAGCAACTGACAACAAGTTCCAGCGAATTCTGGTTGGGTGGATTATCTTCATCATCATTTTCACAGTCGCCTCGGTAGGAACTTTGTAAGCCTCCCAGCTCTCATTCACACAATGATATGCTAAATGGCTGCAGGGTTTTCCAGTGTCTTCCAGTAAGCGCTGCTTGGGACATTATGCTCCGATTCGATCCAAATACGAAGTGTTATAGCACGTCCATATTCAGAAGCATTGGCTTGTTCAATGGAGGCAAGTCAACCTCTCATTGAAATTCGCCAGATACTGACATGAAAGCCTAGCCATCAATATCTTTACGGATTTTCTGTTTGCCACACTTCCCATCCCAGTCATTCTGCCCTTGCAGATCAATATCAGGACCAAGGTCTCGTTGATATGTATTTTGAGTCTCGGCTATTTGTAAGTCACGAGCAAGTCACGTGGCTTTTCAGTGCTGATGGCGTATCGTAGTGCATGTGCGGCTGCCCTGGTGCGAGAAGTACTCCTTGGGAGATTCTTCATGGACCCGGATCCATTCCATGAATCTTCCTTCCAGATATGGAACGAGTAAGAATATCATTTCCACTAGCCACTTGGCCGGACCAAAGTCTAACTAACAGCTGTCCAGTATCGAAATGAACACCGGAATCTTGGCAGCTTGCCTTCCCTCACTTAGACCACTCTTCGCTTCAATGCTTGAGTCCGCAAATACGATGAAGGTGTCCGGATTGCGCGGCAAGAAAAACGGATTTGGCGGCAGCGCCCATGGCCGCTATTATCTTCACGAGGACGACTTGAAGATGAGCCCAATGAGATCTCGTTCGACTACCACCCTTGGGAACAAAGGATACAAGATTACCGTTATTGGAGGAGGTAGAATATCGCCAGAAGATCCCAAAGTCTATCGACAACCAAGTCTGGCCAGCAGTGGCCCAATGTCGAAACTGGAGCAAAGCATTACAGAAAACGACAGTGGGAGCGAAGATAACATGATGGTTCCAATGCCCTTGCCTCTACAAGGCAGGCAAAGAGCGTATTTGGCAAGAGAGAGGGAAAGAGAACGAGAAAAGGATCGAGCTGAGCGACCAAAGGAACGGCCGAAAGGCATACTCAGAACGACAGAGGTGATGATCTCAAGATAGTAATGCACCCATGGTGGGCAAGGCGTCTTGGACAATGGCGCAACGGGACTTCGGGGCGATTATTTCTTTTACTGTATAATTGACCTCTCTCGGCATGTTTGAGCTTCCAAAATGCATTCGGCGACAAGGGACGGGGAATGGGCTGTTATAATGATACCACCTTTTAGTGACCAATTTTGTACGATACAAAAAAAGCTCAAGACTTCGTTTGAAGATCTATATCTAACAGAGAGAGAAATTACAGGAACTTTGGGCTTGCGAACGTGCTCATGCTGATCCAAAGTAGTAGGATAGAGTGACGACCGCTCTGGAGACACCAGGTGAGAAGAATTTCTTTCCGCCGATACATACTCGATCTCTTTCCTGCTCACAGACCATCACTCGAGGTCCCGGTGCAGCGGTGATAATTGATGTAGACAGATCCCAGGCATCCCATGCCCTTATTACCAACCGACAACCGAGCCAGGTTCGGGAGTATTCCGAGGTGGTGTGCCGTACCGCATGAGTTGCAGATTGACAAGTCTGTGAACCATCCGTGTGACTTTGATGTGCTGGGGCTCATGGTTGTACATCGGGTGAAGGCGGCACACCCGAAACCCAGTGCAGGACGCCTTAAAGGAATGAACCAAAGCGTGCATGTAAGCCGAATGACAATTAGATGACATTATCACACCCAACGCCACTGAAAAAGTTACAAATCCTGGGTATCGTCGCTTTGCCCATGACGCCAAATTCTCCAAATGTGCAAGTAGCTCTGTTTCAATCCGAATCGTAATCCACCAGTCCAACAGCTACTGATTTGTTCGACATAGTATCTTCTAGCTCTGGTCTCTTCCTTTTGATACCTGCCAAGATTGGAGTAGACTTCGGCCCGGTAGATCGAGTACCTTCGAGAAATGGATCTACCGCAGCTCTGGTATTACCTCGAATTTCTGCTGCAAATGCTGCGGTCCTCTGCTTTGCAAGGTTCTCGGCCTTTTTCTTTTTGGAAACCTTTTTTCCCTCGGACTTGGCTTTGGATTCGGGCTCTTCGTGCTTGAAAAGTGGCTTGGATATCGCTCTGTCGATTAAAGCATCTGAATCAACCTCACCGTACTCAATGAGACGGGCCCTGCGGGAATCATCGTCATTTTCCGGCAATAATTCGATTCCCAGGCTCATTTTGTCCTGTAAGGTGGCTGCAACTCCTGCATCCTTCTCTCTTTGCTTTCGCCCCACTCGAAACGAATCCCGTAACCTTTTGTTCTGTTCATACGGGTCTTCCCATTGCTTCTCGGACAAGTCCTGCAATTCTTCAAGCCGCTTCTTGCTGTACTCCAACCTCTTCTTATCATCTACCTTGCCTTCAAGAGATGCAAAAGCGTTGTCTCTGAGTGCCTCCCGTTCTTCTTGTGTCGGGATCTTCACATCCCCTTCTTCTACTTTATCTTCCCCTAAATCCCGCTTCCTCGCTCCTTCGGCAACAACGTAGGCTGTATTCTTCGGATCTGTTCGAATCTCGATCCAGCCATCGCAGGCTACATGTTTCATACGGAAGCTGAAGATAGGTGTTGAAAAGTACTTGCCGACCTTCTTCTTCTCGGCATTGAAACGTACACCTTGACCGATAATCGTAGGCTTCGGGCAGGTTGTGCACCAGATAGGAAACGGCATTTCGAAGCGTACCGTGAGGATCCCTTGAGAGATCTTGTTTGCTCTGGCACCGAGGGCATGTTTGCCATGAAGTTGATTTCCGCTCATTAGTCCCTCCTGATCAGGAGGGACATACCGTCCCATGTTGAAGCCCTGCATGGTGACGGGTGGTTGAAAACAACGCGTGAGGATGTCGAGACCTTGGAATTCTCAAGGATTATTGAACGTCGCAAGAATAATCGTGAGCATTGCAAAGCGCCGTGTTGTTGATTGTGGTGTTGTTGTGAAATACTTCTGGCGCAAGATAGTGAATGGTAGCCTCGCCATTTAGCTTATCGGATTTCGCGCTAGTAATGCTTAGATCTCATGGCTCTCGAGCATACTGGACAGACATTCATTCGAGAAACTGCATCAGTCTTACCCGCCGCCAACCGGTCCAGTTCGAGACGTTTCTTTACTTGCAAATACAAAGAGTAGCATCTTGCTTGCGCCAGTATCCTGCCGCTTCAGTGATAATTCAGGACTGAGGCGACATCCTCACGACAGAAACCATCATGAGTAACGAGATCGCCGCCTTCGAAAATGAGATCAGAGAGTACAGATTACAGGTTCGCAGTCCCTCTCTACGTCCTCTAGAAATGCGCTTCAGATGCTAACTTCCAACAGCTGGAAACAGTTCAACTGGGCTTACAAGCTGATCCAGACAGCGCAGAGCTTCAGGAACTAAAGACTGAACTCGAACAAGTCATCTCCCTCACCGAAGCAACGATCGCAGAGCTAAAGCCCCCTTCAGCCCCAGTAGCAGTATCGAAGAAGACACAAGATCCGCCAGTGAAGGAGAAATGGTCTCGAGAGAACCACCCCGCCTTCAAGAAATCAAACGCCCCCACCCCCACCGAGGAAGCCGATACTCCTACGACCTTCAAAGTGAACGATACAGTAATGGCAAAATGGCATTCGGGCGATAAAGGGTTCTATCCAGCACGGATCACTTCAATTACGGGTTCTTCCACAAACCAGGTTTACATTGTCAAGTTCAAGAGTTATGACTCGACAGAAACTCTGAGAGCCAAGGATATCAAACCCATGGTCAATCCAAACAAGCGGAAAGCTGATGGCACACCAGTCGTTGCTTCGTTACCATCTCCTCCGGCCAGCACGAATGTCATCTCGGCTGCTGCAGACATCAACCCAGAGCTTGCACACCAGACCAAGCGCGAGCCAAGTAAGGTCAGTGATGGTCCCGTTCGACCTGCCAAAGTTCCCAAGAAGATCAAGGCAAACAAAGAATTGGAAGCTGGCAAATCAAAGTGGCAGGACTTTGCGGCCAAGGGCAAATTTGGAAAGGCTACAAAGAAGGATAGCATGTTTCGCACACCAGACGGCGTTAATGGTAGAGGTGAGTTAGTTGCATATTTTATAACGATATCTTGCTAATCTTTCACAGTCGGATTCACCGGCTCTGGCCAGACTATGCGAAAAGACCCAACCCGTAGTCGTCACATTTATCAGACCAACGGAGACGAGGAGATTTAGATTGTGCATGTAGCTTCGGACACGGGCACAATGGTTTTGCAAGTATTTGGCGTTGCGGCCAGGAGTTCATGGTCCCAATTCCATAAAGTTTTTGCACTGGCGACGGACGCTAACATGGCTGTTCATTCCTTTACAGTATCGGCTGCGCAGGCATAGAGAAATGAATGAACGTACTCCCACAACCTATCTTGAATCCATGTCAAGAGACCAGGCTAAACTTTGATATCTTGTTAGGAACCGAAGGTATTTTCAAGAGTAGGGATTGTTGTGGCCGGGCATCTGATGTATTCCATTCGCCTCAGATCAAAAGGTGACTTTCGAGATATGGAAGTGTCCTCATCCTCATTCGGATCCGTAACAGCTACCTGTCGAACAGGTGTATTCTTTCTCCGACTGTCTCAGCAACTCTCATAAAAGCTTTGGCTCTGTCACTCTCTGGTTCTGCAACAACGGTTGGTTTGCCCCTATCAGCATCATCACAGATGCTCGCGTGTAGTGGTATATCTCCCAAGAAGTCGATCCCATATTTTTCGCACGCATGTGTCACCCCCGAATGGGATCCGAAGATATGTGTACTGTTGTGACAATGCGGGCATGTGAACAGTGACATGTTTTGGACCATGCCGAGAATTGGAGTCTTGACTGTCTTGAACATATTGATGCCTTTTACAGCATCCTTCAGAGCAATGTCTTGGGGCGTGGAGACGATTATTGCACCTGGAGTTGTAAGCTCAGTCTCGAAGAGACGAAGTGAAAGTGCTTACCGTCAAGGACGATCTGCTGTGTGATAGTCAATTGGGTATCTCCCGTTCCAGGTGGCAAGTCCAATACTAGAACATCCAAACCTCCCCAATCGACTTCGTGTAAAAGTTGTTGTAAAGCTTTCATGACCATGAGGCCTCTCCAAACCACGGGAGCTGCATCGCCAACCAAGTATCCCATAGACATAGACTTGACGCCATAGTTCGACAGCGGAATGAGTTGATTGTCTGCCAGCCATCAGACGTGCCCAGTACTTATGCAAGAATGTTCACCAACTTTCAGATAGTCGCGGTTCACCATTTAGGTTTAGAAGAGTCGGTATTGAAGGTCCAAAGATATCTGTGTCGAGTATTCCACTTCGAAGGCCTCTTCTTGCGAATGCGAGCGCAAGGTTTACTGCAACTTCTCAGCATGTATCATTGATTATTGAACGAATATCGGACCTGCAATCGTCGACTTTCCCACTCCTCCCTTTGCAGATGATACCGCAATTACTTTCTTAACATCCTTAATGGCTCGTCGTTCGGGCAAACCACGCTGCATGCGCGGGATAGTGCCTGTCCGTGGCAAACCCTTTGAAACGCGATTAGTCGGGGTTTTCCAGGAAGCACTAGCGTTCTCCAGCTTACCAAAGGGTTTTCATGTTGTAAAGCACGAAATGTTGAGAATAATCGCGGCTTCATATTTACTTCTTACTTTGAAGCTCTGCTCTGATCTTGATGATGCATGCGGCCGCTAGCTCGCCAAGATTTCGTGGGGAAACAAAATAATTTCTAGCAGATCTTGCGAAAACAAGCTGCACAGAAATCTTGTCACTTTACAGTATGGGGAAAGCAAAGACTTTTGCGCAGCAAATTGCTGAATTGGATGCCCCTGTAGCAAAAGGTGATTAGCCCCCGATCAAATTTGCGAGCAAAATCTAAGAAGGCGCAGATTTTGACCCCGAAGAAGATGTCGAAGTTCAGAGCACCGAGGGCAGTGGATCTGACGAGAGTGAAGATGATTTAGCAGGCACAGAGCACTATGTGAAAGTCGGGTAATTAGTCCTCTTATCGTATATCGAATCTTTACTAAAACAATCATAGTAAGAGTAAATTGCGAAAACCAGAAGAAGTCCCCCTCGGACCGGAGTACTCAGGATCACGCATCAGCAGAGAAGCTTTACTCAACGACGACGACGAAGTCGAAGAGGAGGAGTCAGAATCCGATTCAGAAGCAGAGAAAGACCAGAATATCCACTTCGCAGATCCGGCAGACTCTGATATAGAATTGAACGTTGATGAGGAGGGGGATATCGATAGCGACGCTGCATTTGGAGAAAGCGATGAGGAAAAGTTCAAGGACTTCACATTTCGGGGTAGTGGGAAGCCGAGGGACGTGTCTGGGAATAAGAGGAGACCGACGGCATCCGATTTCATGTCTGAAAGCGACGAGGACGAAGATGGTGTTGTGCTGAATGGGGACAACTCGGACGAGCCAGAGACTGATGAAGATGTGCTGGACGTTTCCGAACAGCACCGGGAACATTCTGATGAGGACGACGATTCGGGTAGTGACCAAAGTGATGAGAACAATGCGGAGGACGACGAGGAATCCGAATCTGATGATGAAGAAAATGAAGACGAGGATGATGAGGACGAGGATGAACGACGCGCTGAGCTTCGCAAGATCATGGGCGAGGAACAACAGAGTGTCGTAGCGTCAATTACACAAGCAGCCAAGGCAGATGCAGCCAAGGGAAATGCTGTCAAGGAGCAGAGGAAGGCTTTCGACTCCCTCCTTAGTGTACGGATGGTTCTACAAAAGGCCCTCATTGCGACAAATTCCATGTCGACGGTCGAGGAGAAGGAATCAGAGGACCTTGCAAACCAGCCATACGAAGCGGCAGAGGAAGCAGCTATCAAATTATGGAATACTCTTGATGGTCTTCGAAATCAACTATCCAAGGCAGGTGGTGCCATAACAGGACAAAAGCGAAAACGTGGTATCGAGCTATCTACTTCCTCATCCGATATCTGGGACAGGATGCAGAGCTCGGAAGTGGCTATGATCGATACAAGACAAAGCACGCTGGAGAAATGGTCGTCTAAGGTCAGAGGCACAACCTCGCTACCCATTTCAAGAAAGCTTAACCCGTCGGCGCCTCAACAATCCATCACCTCGGTCCTGCAAGACCAACTTGCGAGCTCGGAGCATCTCATACAAAAAACAAAGATTCCACGGGCATGTGCCCCGATCCAACGGGATGCGAAGCTCACCGAGGACCCCAACATTTACGACGACGGCAACTTCTACCAGATGCTATTGAAAGAGCTTGTTGATCAGAGACGTGTGGAATCGCTGACGGCGCCTGCAGCTGGAAAGGCGTTGCAATGGACTGCAGTGAAGGAAGTCAAGACGAGAAAGAATGTCGATACCAAGGCCAGCAAAGGAAGGAAAATGCGGTTCACTGTGCATGAGAAGTTGCAAAACTTCATGGCACCAGAGGATCGGACTTCATGGAGACCAGAGGCTATAGACTTGTTCTTTGGGAATCTATTGGGTCAGAAGATGAATTTGGGAGAGGAAGAGGATGATGACGTTGAGATAGAGGACGAAGTTGATCCAATGGAAGCGTTGGTATTTGGGGCTTAGATTATTTGCACAATAAAGCTACATCGTCTTTATTTTCTAAACAGAACAGCTGTCCTGACTTTATCACTTCTTTCCTAATCGTGAATGAACATCCCTTCCTTGCAATTCAAATTAACTACATGCATCATTTGGGAAGTCAACATCAATCCCGATCAGCCTCTATATCGAATCGAGTCTTTACTCTATCAACTTCTATCCATCCCTCAGTACTTCCCTAACACGGCAATCTCCGGCGTCTTGAACACACTCCAATTGTCCGCCCTCTCCGGATCCCCAAATGGTTTCAACGTCGCAAATCTCATCGTATAGTTCCCAATCTCAATCTGACTTCCATTCCCCAGCTTTCCAAACCACCAATACTCATGATACGACGCCGTAGTCTGCGCATTCCTGTAGACATCCGTGTCGGGGTAGGTCCATGTCTCATCCGGGTCGTAGTACTGCAAGTCGAAATAACTGATTTGTCCGGCTCCCACCCAGCAAGTAGCTGGGCCGATGTAGCCATTCTGTCCAACAACCGGTGGATATACCCAGTCACGCTCTGTCCAGGTCTTGTCGAATATGTCCCATCGGACTTGTCTGGTACCCCATTTTAGTTTGCTGTAAATCTTGGGGAAGTCCTGGGCGTCGTTGCTGAGATCGAAGGTGTATCTGGCTCGATTAGCGATTTTTCCAGTCAAGAGGAATGGGAAGTGGCTTACGAAGCTTTCTCATTGATGTCAACAAAAGCTACGTTTGATCTCGAAAATGGGTATGTCGTGCGGTAGATTGGGGTCATCTCTTTCTTCAAGTCTGCTGCCAATCCTGCTTTTCTTAGTTCTTTGCCTGGAAGCGTATTAAGTTTCAAACCATACCTAGGTAGGGGACAGACAGCTGCTCGCCGTTACTTCCTGAAATAATGACTTTACCACTATATATTGGCAATGTAGCTGCATTCCAGCCTTTTGCGTCTGGGTTCTGGAAGTTTACGCTGGTGCAAAAGTGTCAGTACAAACTCAACCTCTGACTGACAATAATGACATGAACAGCCTACCTGACAGTTTTGCTCTGCCCTGGCTGCAAAGTGAAAGATCTAGGGAAAGATATATCCACAGCCATACTCTTTGGAGTCAGCTCGCTGAAGCTCTTGAGTCTCGCATCGTCATTTGATGTCAAAAGAGGGTAGAAGTCAAGAATCTCCACTCCAGCTGCTGCTTCACCAGAAAGTGTATATGTAACAGCCTTGGTTCCAGTGTTAGTGACAGCCACATCGTGGTAGCGACTGAATCGAGAGGTGTCGTTCAGAGCAATCTTCTCGAATTCCAGAGCCGTTGTGTAATTGACGACTTTAAACGCGTTGATAAGTCCATTTCCAACTTGTGCAACCGAAGCAGTATATCCGTAGTTTGTAGCTGTCCCATCGGACCAAGGAAGCGATGTACCACTGGATATGAGTTTCTTGGCGAGGGATTTCGCGAAGCTCTTACCGTGGACGCTTCTTCCTCCGTGGGTACTGATGTAGAGAGCTGCGACACCAGCAACATAAGGACAAGCCATTGAAGTGCCACTCTGCAACGCATAAGTGTTATCCAAATATGTTGAGAAGATGCCACCTCCGGGAGCAGCAACGTCAGGCTTCATCTGCAAGTCATAGAGTCCTCCCCACGAAGTGAAGATACTCGGTCGCCCACCAGCAGCATTTGCCAGTCCGACAACCATCTCAGGATTAAGCGAGAAGTCTGCCGTGACATTCCCACCAGCTTTGACAGTTGCGATAATAGCTGCACCTGCCTCTGCTGTTATCATACCAATCAGACTGTCGTAGTCGTCAGTACTGGGTGTGATGAGAGCCGCTGCACTGTTGTAGATCAGGATGTAGTCCGCTCCAAGTGCGTGCAGATTTGCCTGTTTGGTAGCAAATGTACATGTGCCTCGACGGACAAGTGGGATCTTGCCTTCAAGGCCAGGAGTTCCCGCGGGATAAGGCTCACATGCATCAGCGGCGACTGTAGTGTCGAGGGTCATGGGGACGATTGGCCAGTCCACGATGGTGCTTGGAAAGTAGAAGGTAGAAGGTAAATATCCAGCGGTGGTCGTGTTAGAAGCCCCGTCTAAGAGAAAGGTGGCATTGAAAGGAGATGCAGCAATATTCTCGCTGTCCACGGAAGCAACAGCAACGACATTTTTTCCAGAGGAGCCTACATAGATCAGTATTTCGTTTTCGGGATCGAAGGGGATGCCCCAGATAGGACTTACCAGAACTTCCGAAAAATGGCCCGGCAGCTCCTGAATTGCCAGCCGAGATGGTGACAACAACACCTTCATCAACGAGACGTGAGGCAACCTCAGCCCATGCATTGGTCGACCAACCGTTCGTCCCACCAATACTGGCGGTTACGATATCCACCTGGGCTGTATCAGCTTTGAAGTGCGAGATGTCAAAGAATGGTTGGAACACTTACACCATCGTTATAAGCAGTTAAAAAGGAATCAATCAGAGTAGCTGAATCGGTGGTGCCCTGAAGTGGTCAGAAGAAGGTTGTCCCGGATATGGCAAGACCTACAGCAAGGCTGAAGACTTTGTAAGAGTAAAGGGTAGCCGCAGGAGCAACACCACTCCACGTCTCGCTCTTTCCAGCAATGATACCAGCTACATGGGTTCCGTGCCCTCGTTGGTCTTTAGGATCATCATCTGGTATTTTATCACCGGAGTCCGGCCAATCTATCGTTGTCAGACTTCCATGAGGTTGTCAAATCTGAAAATCTTACATTCATTCCCGACAAAGTCATGTCCCTTTGCGACTTTAAAACCAGGACCGAAGCCTCCTCCAAGTGCTGGATGGTCATACCAAGTTCCTGTATCGACAACACCCACAATTACCCCTTCTCCGAAGATGCCCATCTCGTGAAGTTTGCTAACGCCAGTCGTATTATGCGAGGAATACTCTCGTGCAGAAGCATCATCACTAAATCCTTGAGGAACAGTTGGATCAAGTTGGACGAAGTGATTCGGCCATACATTGGCCACTTCGGGAAGCTCCAAAAGGGTATCCAAAGTATAGGTATCTGTTTGGATACTGGCACCATTGAACACTACGCTATCAAATGTCTTCAGGACAGCGATCTCCTCGTTGGCAGCGATGCCGTCACGAGCAAAGGTCTTGCCCTGTGCTTGTGCTTAGTACGACTCCCCCCGGAGCAGTTGAATACTTACAGCAGTGTATTCGATAATATATCCTCCAGGTATTGGGCCCGTGCTATTTGAAGTAAATTCGGCATTTTGACGACGGTTGAGTCCTCGAGCGCTTGCCACCAAAGGCAGCACAAGTGCTGAAACGAACCGAGAAACTCGCATCTTGTCGAGCTTTCTCTAGAGGCCTGAGAAGACCAGAATGAAGCTCGGCAGATTTGGCCATAGTGATGCTTAAATACTTGCACCGGAAATCCACTGGAAGCTTCCGCAATCCTTGACCAAAAGTCCGACTTGAGAGTCGTATCCGTGTATTGTGACTTTGAAATAGCATAGATCCGGACAACATGCCTTGTGAAGAAGGTGGAAAAGAAACAAGAATGCATTCAACGAGGGGGTTGCAGTACCAAGAGTATCGGAGCAGGATCCATATCAGGAACAGAAGGTCTCTACCATGTAAGTATGCACGCCAAGGAAAAGCGATAGATACGAGCGACGCAGGGCCTGTATTGCGCCATGACCTACTAATGAAATACCCTGAGGATGTTATTATGTGCTTGACGAAGGATAATTGAGCGATCAGTATTCCGAGGAGCATATGGGAGCTCCTCATCCATGTGCCAGTGAGAACTTGGGAAAACCTCCCTTCATCACATGTGATTCGATTTCTTTTCAAGCCTGACAAAGGCTCAACTTCAGTGTAAATTCAAAAGCAATAAGGGCGATCAACTCAAGTCAACGTGCTGAGTCTAGGGCAATCACTATACCATTTGAAGATGAGAAGTGCGGGGGTCGCATTCCTCAACATCATACATCCCACTTTTGGCAATTCTGGATTCAAAGATCGTAGAATGGCCTTCATCCACTTGGGCGCGTATCTGCTTGGCAAAACTTGATAGCGCTTTTAGGAAGGAAGGTGATAAGAAGAAAATCACGGAGTCAATAAGAGAATTTGTGCTGATCCACTTGGATCGTCAAGCGTAGAAGAGGTCTAGCCAATTCGGCTACTACTAGAGGCTGGCTGGCTTTGTTGACATCGTTGGCTGTGTGAACCCAAGACTTGAAGTTCACAAAGTCAGCAAACAATGAGAATTCAAATCGTCGGCTTTTATTTGAGAAGTTTAGGTACTCTCACACCTGGCGCTTATTGAACCCGACCTATGCCTGCAGCATACAAGTCTACATGAAGTCCTCCATACAAATGCATATGGTTCGTAATTAGCGCCTTAGACTGCCACAGTCTCCATGTCGTAATTCATTGGTCCTATGTAATTCTTTTAAGCTGCTGCGCTCTCGTCTTCCGTGATCAGTCGAGTGATCTTGCCAATTGCAATAGTTTGACCCTGCATCGTATTAGTATATCTTCCAAGTAAATGACTGGATATGCTTACTTGATCACGAAGAGTGAATCGTCCTAATTGAGCATAATCCTCGAAACGCTCTACACAGACAGATCCAGCCCCACCAATGACCTCTAGTCTTGCAATGATGCTGTCGCCCCTCTTTGCGTGAGTCGGTGGCTTCTTGCTTCGGCGGTTCGTACCCTTTTGAAGCGAGTGAAGGAGAGCAGCGAATGTGACTTCTTCAATCGCGGAATGGACGTGTAGTACGCAGTTGAAACCAGCACTCAGAATACTCTTCAACTCGAGAACGCGGATTTGGGCTTCGAAAGCCTTCACGCAATGGACCGGGCGCTTCGGCGAGCATAGAACGAAACCAGGCATGATGTCTTCTTCTTCAATTCCTCGAAGTCGTAGCCGAATTTGGTCCCCGCTCTGAGCGATTGTCATTTCCTCCTCGGTCTCCCCATACAAAGCAGCAACTTCGACCTTTTCGCGATTGGGCATCATCATCAAGGACATGTTCTTCTTGACCACACCAGCCTCAATCTTTCCCTCAACAAGAGTACCCATGTCTCTGTATTTACCATTTACAGGCATCATGAATGGTGCTTTGACTTTGCGTTCCAACGATGTCATGTTGTCGAGATATTCGAGCAAAGATGGACCACTGTACCATGGGCAGATTCCGTCGGGGATACGGTCCTTGAGACCAATGAACGATTGGGCTGCAATGGGCATGAAGAAGACATCGGTCTTCAGATTGAAGCCAGTTCCCTTCAAGAAAGCTCCAAGCTTCGTTGTGCACTCGAGATATCGCTTCTCAGACCACTCAACGGTAGGGTCGTCCATCTTATTGATGACAACCACCAGCTTATTGACACCTTGGGTCTTGGCCAACATTGCGTGCTCCCGAGTCTGTCCACCCTTTTCGAATCCGGTCTCATACTCTCCTTTCCGGGCACTAATGACCAGAATTCCGACATCAGCTTGTGAAGCACCTCCAATCATACTTGGAACATATGTCTTGTGACCAGGGGCATCTAGAATACTGTAGCGGCGTTTCTCTGTTTCGAAGAAGGCACGTCCGACTTCGACTGTCTTTCCCTTCGATCTTTCTTCTTTGGTGAGATCCAATGCCCATGAAATCCACCAGGTCTCACGGCCCATGTCCTTAGCCTCCTTCTTATATTTCTCGATGGTCCGCTCATCGACCATTCCGCTTTGAATGAGAATTGCACCACCAAGTGTTGATTTTCCAGCATCGACGTGTCCAATGAAGATGATATTGACGTGCTCCTTGCCGTAAATCTCATTCAGTGTCTCATCGTCCACATCTGCAGCTTGTTCCTTTTCCACAGCATCAACCTCACGAACTGCTGCTTTGGCTGCTGCAGCTCGTGTAGGACTTGAGCGTCCGGAAGAGGGTGTTGGTGAGGTCTTGCCGCTCTCAGAAGCACCGCCCTTCTCAGTCTTCTCGATGGCTTTCGCTGCCGTGACTTTGGCGCCAGCTTCAGCTGGGGTTGCTGCAGCGGCCTCCTTCTTTGCTGGTGCTGCGGCAGGAGTTCCAATTGAGAGAACTTTAGCCTTGGGCTTTGGCGCATCTCCGCCAATGCTCAAAACTTTTGGGGCGCCTGCCTTGGTGGTAACTGGCTTATTCAGATCTGAAGAGCTGGATGCCCCATCTGCTGGTCGCTTCGCAATGGTAGGTGGCTGTCGGAGGGGTTGTTGTGCGGTGGAGGAAGCTGCTTGGGGCTGCTGAGAGTAACCTGGATATTGTTGTGCTACATTACCAAGTCAGCGATTATACATCTGCAGTTTTGGGGGAAAACTCACCATACGCAGCATTATATGCTGGTTGCTGATATCCTCCTGCATTGTAACCCCCTTGAGCGTACTGATTGTTGTAGCCACCTTGTTGCCCATATTGAGGATATCCGCCGTAGCCTTGTGCGCCCTGACCGCCCTGGTAGAAGTTTTGGTTCTGGTATCCCGATTGATCATAACCTCCATATTGTTGGAAGTTTTGACCTGGCTGGAATGATTGTGCTCCGGGCTGGAATGAGTTTGCGCCTGGACGGAAACTGGCTGCTCCTCCGCCTGGCTGCGGTTGTTGAGGGGTATTGTTCAGGTTCATCTGCTGTGTTTGACGGGACAGATCCTCCTGGGCCGCAGGGTCATCCTCCCATGAGTTGAGGTCCGACATATTGGAGTGTGCGGGGGCGTTTCGAGAATGGGTGTTGTTATGCACAGCTCGAGACAGATTTATAGATTCGAATCAAAGTAAAGTGTCCGCAAGAGGTTGTGGGAAGTGGGGCAGCATTTATCGGCCGTCTTTATCGAGGGGCTTTGTACGTCACCAGCCAGTATCTCCAAGTCGCTGTGACTCAAAACTGACTCGAGTCTAGTCAGACGAAGAATAAACTCAACAAATGACCAGAAAATGCAAGGTATGGGGATCAGTACTATGATATTATATCAAAAATGGCATTCATACGGTCAAAATCTATTAGTGGTTTTAGGCCTGCGAGTTGGGGTAATAAAGAATTTTCCTGGCTTTGTCTACCCCGGCACTAGCCTATGAAAAGCCAATCACAGTACAGCAGCGTTTCATGACTACATTCGCGTGTATCGGGACGCGTGAAGTGTAAATAACTTTAACCCAAAACTTTTACAATGTGGAAACCTCGAATTTCATTCATCCTACTCACCTCGACGTGATCCAGCTCCTCTTCGGGGGGCAAAATAGATTGAAGATGGATGATTTTCTAGGCAAGGTATAACGATCATCTTTGCAAAACCGCATTTTTCAATGATCACGTGCTGACAAATATATAAACAGATCACGCAACATGCCATGAACTATGCTATAAGGTACATTTTCGGGACCAGCTTGCGATCCAAACTACTCGTCTGACAGACTACTAGAGCAGGCATCGGTATCACTGCTTCATATACTCTCAGACAAACCTCAAGATTACTCAAGGTACATACGAAGCCTGAAGGCTGGGGAATTCGGCTGACTTTCTGAAGACTGTGGATAATAGTACCGACTATCGAGAACTTCATGCTCTTCAAGAAAGACTGAATAGTAAGATCAAGGTAGGCGGTCATTGAATTTATAGAACAAACCTAGCTGACATATCAGATAATTTCTCCAGCGATCGATCTGATCGAGCTCATGTGAGTAGTCCCCACCTGTACATACGACATGGCTAATATCGTAGCTCCGCCAGAGGAAACACGACCTTGGAATCAGCAGTCACACTGACTAAAGGCCTCCGATGGGATATTCAAGCTCTGGGCGTCCGCCTCGCCAAGGCCGCCACTGCTGAAGAGTCTTCCAGGAGGAAAAAGACAAACTCGAAAGCGGCCCACGAGGTAGAAATTCATCTCATAGTCAAGGATATCAAGAGCCTTCTCGTCCGCATCGAAGATGCAGTTCCCCTCATCAATCTCGCCATTACTACTTCAGGCGCCAGTCTTTCAACGACCCTTCCAGCTTCCGTGTCCCCGTCAAGACTACTTCAAGCCAGTACATTTCTTACAGCCGGCGATACTCAGTACTCTATGAACCCAACTACACCAGTTCAAGTCGGACCTGCTTTTACCCTTTCTCTATACATGCTTTTCGCAGGACATTCGTACAGAGTTCACGATTCAGAGAGCATGAGAGAGACAACCTGGAAGGAGGTGATACACAAGGCTAGAGTCAAGCTTATGCGTATACCACTTCAGCACACGCTAGAAATCCCAATCTTGGAAACTATCGAGAACGGCGGCACAGAGAATCCAATGATAGCAGGAGATGGTCGACAAAACGAGTATGCTTATCACATTGAGATGATCGAGGACTTGGAAGACGACAGGGTCCACACATTTGACGATGATGAAGCGCAGCCCGGACCATATGGGGATGTTCAACTGGCTGGTATTCGAGACTTCCTACCCATCTACCAGATTTCCAAGATCTTCTATGCGGACACAGGGAAGATTCTCAATATCGGAAATCAAGGGGAGACGAATAATCCAGTACTCTTACTCAAGAGAGACATCAACGCGCAGCCTCCACGAAGAATGATGGAAGAGGGAGAAAAGGGTAACGAATGGTATGACGAACCCACGCCAGAGCCCGAGACATTGGACGGTGCTGCAAGCGAGAGCTCTGGAACGGAAGAGGGTGATTCCCAGGATGATATCGATCAGCAATTACGAAGAGAGAGTACCGTTCCCAGAATCCAAGAGATTGCCCATGAACAACAGCTCATCGAAGACCGTGCGTGGCGTCTCCCAGCCGATCTCGACCCAGAATGGATGGCTCTCGAAGTCTACACTGAGAGCGAGGACTCCAGCTCTGAAGATGGCCTAGACGTGAACGACGACTCGGCGTACATGTCCCATCGCCCAAGCTCATCTCGCGAAGAGCAGGTCGAAGAAAATCTAGCAGATGGAGTCGCCCACCTCAACCTCGACTCGAAGTCCTCTCCGTCGCCATCTACTCAACAACTCACAAGCTCCTCCTCATTCCCTAAAGTCTCCACGCCAAGGCCCTCACCACTAGGTCCAATACGCTCCTCCCTCTCTCTTCTCGAGATGCTCATCCGCCTTACCGCCCTCCAACAGTTCCAACAAGCCTCCCACCTGTCTATTCCCGACGAACTCCTCACCTTCTTCCTCGAAGAATCGTCCACCACAGGCGCTGGAGGCGACGGTGAAGAACGCCGTCGAACCCGCCGCGAAGCCAGACAAAAAGTCGGCTTCGATCCCTACGACGAAAGCCCTGTGAAGCGAAGAGGTGAGGACTACCAATATCAAAACCAAGGTCAGGACGGGTACGCTTATTCACGTGGTGGGACTCCGTATCAAGAGTATGACCAGAACGATGGGTATCCGCTAGGTAGTCCCCGGTGGTCGAGAGAGCAGAGCCAGAGTATGCCGCCGCAAGGTACGCCGGAGCCGTGGTTATTGAGGAGTAGAGAGCGCTCGGGATCGCGGAGAGGATCGCCAGATGTGCGGCCTTCTTCGCCAGTCTCGCCGTATCGGCCGCAGCGAAGGACGACGAGGCCGTTGGATCGTGTGCAAGGTGAACGGGGTACAGTGAAGGGCAGTCCGCTGGGACGTGGAGTGAGTGTTGGCACGGATAGTACACTTGGTACGAGTCCTGGATCTCCTACCCTTGTGGATCGAAATGCGAAGGTCTAGAGTTGCCATGATTTGCATTGCTCAGTATAGCGCGCTACTGGATTGATTGTTACATAGAACGATACCCCTATCAAATGAGCACTGATTCGTACAGTATATACATCCAGATACACAAATTCCTGCCACATACGACCACAGACTGGTGAGATCAGGGCATCCCGTCCGCTCTGCCATACTTAAGCACCAGATCGGTGGATTAGTAGTTGGGTGGGTGACCACCAGCGAATACCCACTGTTGTATGTTTTTTGCCTTTTGAAAATCGAACCTTGGAATTTTTCCTTTTTTTGCTTCGGAACATTGTATTTGAGGAATACTGGATTTGTGGTGGAGTTGTAGAGGTAGGGAAAAGATACGCAATATCACTAGACATATTGAGCGGCAGATAAAGCTCGTGGTGATGTGCATCGGATATGAATTCGTCGTCTATGTGAAGTATCTGGATGCAATCCCGCATCTACTCAGCAACTTCTACTTTCGCATCAACATCCTCCACCCTACTTAGCACACAAACACCCTCTACATGTCCAGTCTGCGGGAAGAAATCAAATCCCCTCAAAGACTCGATCTCGTACCTCGTCCCTCCACTTTCCATGCCTCTAACCAACACGCCCACATCCCGAGCCTGCGTGTGCACATTGCAACTCACGTAAACCACCCTCCTAGGCCCAAAGCTCAACAGTTGCGACAGGAAACTCTCATCACAACCCTTCCGGGGAGGGTCAATCACTACCACCGTCTCGTTCTTGGGATACGTGATTGATTTGAACAGTTCTGGAGCATCAGCTGCAATAAAGGTACATTGAGATGGTGGGAGGTTGTTCAGCTTGGCATTTTCTCTCGCAGATGTGATTGAAGCAGCTGAGATGTCGATGCCGACCGAAGTTGTGAAGAGAGATGAGAGGGTGATTGTAAAGAGTCCAGATCCAGAATATGCATCGATCAAATATTTGATTGGAGGTCCGGTGGAGGAAGATGGCGGCATGATATGATCTCTGATGTATTGTGTGAAAGGTGGAAGGATAGAGTTGTTGTTCTGGAAGAAAGATCCAGCGATGCTTGTAAAGACAAAATCGTCTATGTACTCCGTTGAATTGCCATTGTTGTCTGTAATGCAAGATTTGAAATCTGTATGTTTGGCTGTTGTTGTCTTAATGGTGTCGGGTAATGTTTTGGAAGCTGCCTCGTCGTCGACTGGTATCCGTTTAGTACTCTCGCGCAGTAAAATCGTAGCTCCTCTCCTGTATTTTTCCAATTCATTTGCAACTCGTACACGTTCTCTTTTCATTCCCATCCTGACTGCATCGGTTCCGATTGGACAATCCTCGATGTCCAAAGTCTTCTTTAGTCCCTTCTGCATGAATCCAATGTCCGGAACTTTCTCAAAGTAATTTCTGTGACCCCTCATCTTATCCTGCTTGCTGATATATCCTGGAGGCCCGTCAAAATGAGGTGTAAGCTTCGTTCGGTACCCGTACTGAAGAGGGCTTCCAATGGTGTCTCCGATCATAGGGATCAGTTCCGGAGGAAGGTCCGAGAAATTCTTGAAAGCCTTTTCCACGATCGTTTTCTTATGTTTCAACTGTTCTGAGTAGTCCAGCATTTGGAATTGGCATCCTGAACACCTGCTGAAATACTGGCAATTAACTCGACTGTCGTCTCGAAGTGGCCCAGGCTTGACAACTGATATGAAATCTGCGGTGGAGTAATGCTGGTCTTCAAAATGCCTGATCACCTTCACTTTGAGTATGTCGCCCGGGGTACCGAAAGGTACGACATAAATTTGGTTCGAGGAGGGGTGTTTTGCAAGACCATCGCCCGTGGAGGATATTTCCAGCACTTCGACCTCTGTCTCCGTAAATGGCTCAGGTAGATCGGATTGTCCATTTTGAGCGCTTTCTTCCACCATACCATCACCATTTATGTGCGACTCCTCTTTGACTGGGTTGTCTGAAGTATCTGGCGATTCGTTTTTGGGTGTATCTGTGAGCTTCTGCTTTGCGAAGAGAGCCCGAACATCTGCAAGCAAAACTTCGTCGCCTTCCTTCGCAGGTTTCTCCTTCCTAGTTCTCTGCCTCTTCGGTCCTCTGCCGCCCTGAGCTGGCCTCTTCCTCATGTCCTGGCCTCGGCCTCCATCATCTTTTCGAGTTTGTTCTGTGACCTCCATTGGGCGGTAATTGAAGGCTTGTGTATATTTTCGTGCGAGGAAACTTTTCGGTCTGAATATTCGGGGTAGTTGTCTAGACCATTGCAACATCTGGACGTGTGACTGAGTCCAAACGGCGAGAGAAGGAGGTTGCGAACGAGTGATTGGTGAACCTTTCTCGATCCTAACTTTTTTTTTGGCGGCAGAATTCCATGATGAATTTTAGCGCTCCCGCCCACCAGGGGTGCAGCCACAGCTCCATGGAGCGCGTTCGGCCAATCCCAAGCGAGAGATTGACAACAACTTCCAAGTGCAACAATAAAGTTTCGAGAACAATGGGTTTTCTATAGGTCTCCCTCTATTTTTAACCCTTCTTCAATTATTCTCTCTTGCATATTGAAGGCTTATGTATAAATCGCAAGAGGCTGAGTAAATGAATGAAATTCATCACTCGCTGATGCAGGAGACATGCTCGGACTGCCAACAAAAATTACTGCTTTACTTCTGCTTCATGTTTTGAGATCCAAGAGTGATACAAACAAAATTCAAGTGTCCTACCATTGTTGTCCTTTACATGAGGGCGCAGTCTTCTTAATAGTAGTTTCTTTTGTAGCATAACCTTCTTTGTCCCGGAACTTAGCTGATCAGGACTACAAGTATTCAACCTATTAATCCCAAGTCGTGAAGATACAACTCCAAGCCGCCAAGCGATGGCTTGTTAGTCTTTTCTTACCCACGAATCCTCCTTTTCCGAGCTTATAGTCAAGGAATATCTCTTCTCGGAAGAAGTCTTACCACTGTGCTAAGTTCCGAACTGTCTAAGAAACAGCCTTGATCTCGTTCATGACGTTGCTCGCCTAGTCCAATGACTGGCCCTGGCATTTACTTTGTTTCTCGTGGCTTTATGTGGTCGATGCAACAGAACATTCAAGAGTTTGGATATTTGCTTGCATCTGACACAATTGTTTGGCCATTTACTGGGGCATTTGTAGTCGATTTCCGGTCCGAAAGAGTGTTATTTGTGTTTCTTCGACAACACCTACAAATGTCAAGCTTCTGAAAGTGGTGAAGGCCGGTGCAATGCTTGATTTTAAGTTATTTACATGAGACTTCAAGAGTATCTGAACAGCCCACAGCTTTGAAGTTACTCCGCAAAAAGCATGACAGCGTTCCCGATTCGCGTTCTGTCAATATCAGCAGCTCCAGATCGACAGAGCAAACTACGCCACCTGTTCATCTGCATTCTTTCCATCAGTCAGAATTTGAGAGTTTACATCATTGTGAATAATTCCTTTACATGAATGATATTTCAATTATGTCATTGAAGTCAAAGAAGTGATGATCTTCACGTGAAACCTGGAGGCATCCGGAGCTTTTGTCCGCCAGGTACGAATCGGAGAGCACTCATCATTGCATTTCTACCCTCAGCCCTCACATTACCACAACTAGCTCCCCGCGCACTACATAAAAAGCATTCAAACCACGATGCCATCAGGCAAAGCGCGGACGGGAAGTCAGGAGTAGCGAGACCCATCACCCCTTAGCATTCTCGCTTAGCGAAAGCTTCCTTAGTCTTGACGTCGATGATCGGAAGCGACCTCACTTGCTCACTTACCATGGTTGACATGTTTTCTGCCATCCGAATACGGTGGTACTTAGAAGAATTGAATGAATCTGATGCTCACAATGCTTTCAATCGATCACATCAGGAGAAGATCACGCTCGGGCTGAAACTTTGCTATGTTCCCTACTGGATTGGCGTGTTTTAGTGGCTGATGTGAGCATCATCAATATTTACTTATAGCTTTGGAATGGTTGACGCGAGATAGCAAATATGCGTTGAGTGTGTATAAGTAGTGGCCTGATAACCATGAATTTGCATTTTCATCACCGCTCTCAAGAAACCAATAATTGAAATATCATCTAAGCCTCACCAATTCCCACTCACATTCTGCAACATGTCTTCCGATATTCCCCAAGGCGACGCCCAAGACAACGACTACGTCTCCCGAACTGGTCAGAAGGAGGCTCCCATTCCAGTCCAGTCCGACAACGACGTTGTCGAAAGCGGTGTTGACGCTGAGACTGCTGACAGCGATGAGCAACTTGGTATGTTATCTGCCCGCCCTGGCTTCAATTCCACCTTGCACAGAGCTTTCGACTAACAATCGTCACAGCACGCGATGACAACGAGGCCATCGACGAGTCCAACATCATAGACGAGAAGACCAGACATGCCAAGCCAACTGGCAGCTACAGAGAGCCAGGTGACGAGGAGGGACTGCCAGGACCAGAGGATGGAACGAGCAGCAACTAGGACACTTTTTATGCAGCATTGGAGCAATGACAGGGATTATGCACAATAGTAGAGCGAAATGCAAACATTATTAAACCTTTCTTTGAGTTTTGACCTTCTCAAAAATGTCCAAAGTGTTATCCCATACCACATTTCCAGCCCCTTCCCTAATCATAATCTTCACAGCATCTTTCGTACCTGTTGATTCCCCAGTCTTGAAGACAGTATACGTACCCTGGCAACCATCTACCCCTTCCACCTTCTCCAAATTCTCGTCACCATCCTTGCCACCATATCTCCCTGCGAAACCCATCTCCAAACACCTTTCCCCACTTTCCTCCACATCCGTTCTCCACGGCGTCAATACTGCATACCCCACATGACTAACCGCCCTCATATACCAAGTCAAATACCTCATCACTCCCGTCTTGACAATTCCTGGATTGACATGGATATAATCCATTCCTCCGACTAGTCCTTTCTCCGCATTACGTCTCGCGAGTTCGTGGAAGGAGAGTGTAGTCATTGTCGTGGCGTAAGTGAGACATGCGGAAGTGGAGTACTTTTCTTTGAGCGAGAGATTTGAGAGATCGAGAGTGGTTTCGCGACCTGTGAGGAGAATCGAGAGCGTTCGTGACGGAAGGCCCATGGCTTGGGCGTTGGTAAGTAGAGGCGTGAGCAGGTGGGTGAAGAGGAGGCGGGAGTGGTAGATTAGGGAGAATTTCGCGTCGATGCCCTCGCTTGTTTCTGTTCTTGGTCAACAAACAACTCACGAGACAAGCAATCATTATGTCAACAAACCTGATCTCCCTCCCAATCCCGACGAACTCTGTGACAGGACGAGCACATTCACCTGGGCCTTTCCCGAGCCGGAAATCTCCTCCTCCTTCTTCTTGATCTCGTCACAAATTCTCGAAACTTCTTTCAGCAAAGAGCAGTCAGCGGGCATGAATTGGATTTTAGCATCTGGATTGCTGATCTGGGCTTCTGAGACGATCTTCTTGGCTACAGCTTTGTTGCGGCCGATGAGGTAGGCTCGTGGAGAGGTGGTGTGCTTGATGAAAGCGCGGAATGTCCATTCTCCTATTCCGCTTGTTCCACCGACTGAGAGATATGTCAATTGTATATTTGTAGATAGGGGAGTCGACATACTGAAGACACCCACTAGTCCTTTGGGACCTTTCTTCAAGTTCCTATTGTGAGCGAGGACGTCTTCAAGACTGACGCCAGTGAAAGTCATGGCTAGAGTGGCGAAATCCAACGTTCATAGGATGTTGATCTAAGCAGTTCGGGATATTTCATTTGCAATTACCTGTAATATCATTTGTGATTTTATCATGATATGAGTGGATGTATCCGAGATAGTTGAGGCTTACGTCCGTCGTCAAGATTATCTCGAGTAAGCCAAGCGGATTTTAGACGGAGGTTCGTTCATTATTGGCCCCCTTCATCGATCTAGTGCTTATTCGAAATGCCTGTCACTTCAAAACTTGCATCTCGAGATACGGACATGATATGCGTAAGTGAGCCACTCGAGAAGTTGTTCACACTTGGATTGACGCGGAGCTGCGATGGCATACACCTCTCCACAACTCAACTCACATTTTGGCAATAGTCTTTGATTTGAATTCACCTTCCCAGGAATGGAAAAGGGACAGACACCAACATGAATTAGGAAATCCTTCTAGACTGCAAGACAAATCTTCTGAGAGTGTGCAACCCTCTTGAGAAGGACATTGCCTGGAGTGCTTCGTCGGATGATTCAGATGTCCTCAATCGTTGATACTTGACGGAGCGAACCCCGAACAATGTCATCTGCCATTTTCAAGACATGACGAGAATACCCCGAGGACTTCCCACGAGACTCAGGAAGCAGAACTTGGCCGGTTCTCATGACCCTCGCTAGAGATAGCATGTGAGATAAACGTGATCAAGCTGCCATCACATGCCAAGCCGAAACAAGCCAATTGTGCGACCGTGACAGCTTCCAAAATCAAGAACATCACTCACAAAGCTTTCCGGGCGGCTGCGGCGTGCCGCGAATGCAGCCAGGCAGTGAGGCAATCTGGGGCAAGATTCCGCCCTATGCGACACCCGGGACACGCAGCCAGCCCCAAAGCGAGGACGATCTGTCATCCATTTGGCTCGCTGGCTCGCCCACCGCCGGTTCGCATTACACCGACACTCAAAGTGAGGATAAAGGCCAACCTATCTCCTGCCCCAGGCCTCACCGCGCAATATTCATTCGACAAGTAATCAAGCATCGCGAAGCCTCGTCCTTTCGTCGCTGTCACACACGTCACCATTGCCATGCTGAGGCCCGTAAAGCAAGGTTTCGATAGGAAGGAAAGAAATCAAGAAAGGGAGGCCTGGAGGTGAGTCAATAGATCACAGCATAGCTTGGGAACAGGACCTGTCACAAGCACTTGTCAGTTTTGAGTTTTGGGGAACCGGTCCTGAGTCTTCTATTCGCGATGCTTCAGCTGCTTCGCCCTGGCCAAACACTCTATTCCGCCCAAGGGAGGCAAACTCATGACCTATCCCTTCACACTCCCTCAGATACCTGTGACAGGAGAGCATGATTACTTGCTTGCTCTATGACTTTTTCTCAGACCAAGACGGCAGGAAATCTCTCCTCGTCGATCCCAGATTGGTTATTGATTTTGCGAAGAAAAAAGTACTAAGTAATGAGTACCTCCACGACAACTCCGGCATAGGAAGACTGCGATGGCGTTCGTGGGGTACAAAAATGCCTTTTGCGCGAGCGGGTTGGAGGAAAGAAAACAAAGGGATGTGGGGGTTACAGTCTCGTCTCCGCTTCACGGCTTGACCCCATGGAAAACTAGAAACGTGGAGGTGCAAATCCCACGCTCTGGGCGATCACAAAGGCAAAAAGCCCGTGTGCTGGTGTCCCTCGTCCTTCCACAAGATCTAGACTCCACGTTCTAAACTTGGAGGGGTGAAACAGTAAGGGATGTGCTCTGTTTTCGTTTTTGTGATGTGATTTGATTTATTGTAACTGTAACCCTGGGCCCCAACATGGCTTTGTCCCACACAACAGTAATACTTTGTAAAGAGTGACAAAGTCAGGAGGAGAGGTACACTGGTACTGAATCAGGAAGTCGGAGTGTAGGATGCCGCGAGTCGCTATGACTGATCTTCTGCTCGATCATGACTCTGGGACTCCCGGGCGGTCCTGAGCACATAGCCGTTTCGTTTGCTTCAGAGTCCAGTTCAGGCTCTGGCGGCGGGCGGAACTCGCGATGTATCTTCCTAGCTTCCAGAACGTTACTGACACGACGGAAGGGTGCAGGACCCTTCCGGATGAAAAGAATGCTAAAAATCCCACCTTCTAACCAGAAGGGTCGCGGGAAGCCTCAGCCAGAGAAAGCCAAAGCAGCCCAGCCAGCACAGATCCCGCCAGCGGAGCAGAGCATCGCAGCCAGAACAATACAGCCAGAGCCCAAAGGTGGGCAAAGGGGGGACGAAACGGCGGTGACAGAGTGTTTTGAGCTTCCTAATAGGCTCGTCGTGGGGGAACGGTGAGAATACCGCCTCGCCAACGGAAGCTCTTCGTCCAGCGGTCAGACGGCACTCGTTTACCAGTGCTGAACACCTGGCCGTGTGAATGGTGGAATCTAGTCATGTTTGCGTGGAGGGAAAGGATGTGTCCGTTATTACTCGTCGTCTGGTTTGTTGCTTTTTGGCTCCCGCCGGAACAGCACGCGCACCGCCGCGTTCCAGACGATATCACTGATTCAGACCTGCCTTGCTTTGCTTTGTTGCCTCCTAGTATAAAGCAACATAAGAAAGCCCGGACCTCTGACCCTGTTTTCTGATTATTGCCTCTCAAGTGAAATACTTATATTTGGTCGCTGCCTGTTGTCGCATCCAAATCCTCACGGCTTATTGTTACTCAAAGGAGCACATACTCAGCCTCGGTGTTGACGATACATACGAAAATCACCGAAAGTACACCGAATTACGCATTCTGACTGTTACTGCGTCACTACAACAGTGTCAGACCGATAAATCACACTCTACAAAAGAGCAAGCTTGCGCGCAGAAATCTATCATGTATTTCTCATTTTCACCATCGCCGCCTGCTACTTCATACTCGACCGCACCCATGAACATCCCATCCTCTTCCAGCGCCAGGCCACAGTCGCCGTCTTGCGCCTACCCTTCATGGCCCCGTCGCTCGTCTCTGTCTTCAAATTCTGGCTCAAGCTTTGAGGACGAGGCGCACTCGAGTTCGTTCATCACTGACGAGGAACTGTTCCCATGCGTCTTCGACGATGCCGAACAGGACTGCACCCCTCCAGCCACACCTAGCCTCAGCAGATCGCCTGCATCCCCGAATATGATGTGCGAAGCGCGTGTCGTGGTGGACAACGGATCGTTGATGAGAGAGTTGGTCGCGCAAGAAAAGGCGAAGAAGGAGCGCAGAAGGCGCAAGAGCAGCAGCAGTTCGAGGAAGTCAAGGAGCTCAAGTGCAACAAGCAAACACATGAGCCCCATCCAGGAAGTCGTGGAATGAGGGGTATGGTTGTGACGTGGGTTCTAATGGAGATCCTATAAATGGTGAGTTACTTATCCTGTTCCCAGCCACTTTGTTGGTGATTGTCGCGCATCTTGCTGACGACATGAAGATATCATCGAACATGCTGGGAAATGCCTGAGCGTCTCTGCACATCCGCCTATTGTCGCCTCTTTGAGGCAAGAAAGACGATATCGCCTGTCGGTTGAAAAAGAAACCCATCAAGCGGTCAACAGCCGATAGCCTCAAGACGCGCTCGCGCATCCTCGCGATCCGTGTCCCTCACCTGGTGATCCGCCTCAGCCGAAATTGCTCTTATCGATTAGGAAAGCGGAGTCCTTCATCCTTCTTCTGGGGTATCGCTGTCGAGTACCGGGGCGAGGCGACGGCGAGACAGACTTTTCGTCTATCGCCTCCAAATGGAGATTAAAGTCGTTTGTTCTTCAGCAGAGCATTGATGTCTCATCTCGTTTCGGAACATCCCACGATATGCGAAGCGGCGAAGTCAGCTATCGTGGAGGTGAACCGTCTTTGTGTTGGTGTTGGTTTCAATGCTACTTTGTTAGTTAGCCTTGTCGGCGCAGATCCTGTTAGCATGGCATGGCATGATTGCGAAGAATGGGCCGTCCCGTGGACGTTCGAGTTGGAGCAGGGATGAGAAAGAAGGTTAAAGAGAGGCGAGGGGGTGCGAATCCGGCTTGAGGATCGTCTTCACAGACTACTGATGTTTGAAAGACTGGACCAATGTCGTCGTAGCACACGGAGTAGATGTGATTGAGCAATGAATTCATCCTTAATCATGTATCACTTCATTGTCTTGTGCAATTTTCCTGTTATGACTTTTATGAGATATCCTGTGAGATCTTGAAGTGTGCCAATATGCAAGGAGATACAGCAGGGGCCCCTGTTTGGTCCACACCTCAAGGAGCGGTAAGAAATGACCCCTGTTTGGATGGAGGGGTCTCTAAGCGCCGACTTTTGCACGACTTGCTTTTAAAGCTTTGCAAGGACCAATCAAAAAATCGGAATAGACGAATTCTTGACTTTGCGCCCAATCATCAGACGAGTCTCGATTCTTTTCAGACCGCATTGATATGGAAACCTAAAGAGCTCTGTTGTGATCCCGAATTGTGATGTGATATGGACGAGGCAGGACGCCATTAAGGTAACGTAGGACAGGCTACGATACCACACCTGCATCGTGGTGTGGTGGATTATTTCCATGGTAAAAGCAGGTACACAAGAAAACTCGACCAAATAGTTGAGATGCATCGCAGCGCACTCTAAAAAGTTGCAGATAATGTATGGGAAACACTCTGGTTGTTCGAATTGTTCTCGCCATTGTCCAAACATGATGGCGATAATCTACCCCACGGTGGCCTTTGCTCTGGCCAGCATTAAGAGTGAAGATCTCGGGATTCGTGCTGTGCCAGCGGGAAGTGAGCTTTGACACTCGTGCAGCGGGAGACTCTCGATGTCACACATCGATTTTATGCTTGCAATATGAGCTACTTTAACGGTCAAGCTTGGAGATAACGATAAAGACGGATGGTATCCGAGAGGAAGCTGAGCGAGCAGGATGGGTCACAACAATATCGGCAATCCTGAGGACCCCTGAATATCTCCATCACATCTGCCCATTTTGCATACTGCTAGACGACTTCGTCTCTCAATTATTGACCGATCCAAGAATTGCATGGCCGTTCTTAATTATACTTGTCTTGAAGGATCACGAACAGCGGGGGTGGTTTCTTCAACTGAGAGGGGGGTTTCTGAACGCCACAACTGGCTCCCCAACCCCTCACTTTCTCGTCCGTTGGACATGCTGGCACAACGCTGCATGGTGACGGTACGGCTCACGTCGGAGTCACACTGTGGAAATGGTTATGAAGTTGTCCTACCGGCCGAGAGAAGATGGACGAAAATGCACCGGCTTGATGAGCAGGAGGTGAAGAGGAGGAGAGTGGAACGACGGCGGGACTTGAACGGTTTGAGCGAGAGAGAAGAAGAGCAAAATTTACCACTCACCATGGCTTTGTAGACGCTGGACTCGAGGTTTAGTACTTTGGGGTCCTTGCTCAGGGTCTGTTAGGCAAAAGGGACGAAGTAGCGTATTCTGGCGCTCAGTGCTGTCCTGGATGGTGATAGGACGGACGGAGTGATTGAAAGTTGTTCTTGCATATGGTGGTGGTCGAGCTTAAGCGAATCAGCGACCAGAGGTCCCTTTTGTCGGCTGTCACTAGCAGGGCCCCACTCCGTAGACGACGTCCAACCTCCAATCCCCAGGCTTTGCTGGCCTGTCACGACCTCTCCTCTACTACCTTGCCTTGAACAACAACCTTGAACTGGATCCTCATTCCGAATTTGACTCTCAGTCCAGTCCAATCCAGTCCATTCCAGTCCCAGACCGCGTGAGAGCTTCAACAGCCTCTTCCAGGATGCATACAGACCATTGCTGCCCGTCCTCTCATGCCCCGGAACTCGTATGGCCACTGGCTATTCGCCTGCTTCTCAACGCTCCCAGAGCCCGCTTTGCCCCGTATTGAGTCAGGGACAGCGTGTGATAGTGAGTACTAGGTGACGAGAAAGTGATGAGCAAGCCCGTCAATATCGAATACCAGCCTACCAGACATGGTTTCTTTTGCTGAGCACTTTATGTTGCCATGATCTCCGTCTGGGCCTCTGCCACTTTGCATTAAGAGAGGTTGAGCCACGCTGCATGCCCCTCCATGCTAGGTTTGTTAGCTGTGCTAGTAAGGCCTACACTGGCTATACAGGAACAGGGGGTTCCTAAACGATATGCAGTGGCTGGCTCAGATCCTGGTTTCTCGAGCTGCGACTCGGTGCATCGAGATGAGCCGGACCGCATCCGCTTGAGATCCCATGGTTCGGCTGGGAGATGCATATCTAATTCTGTCTTCGGACTAACCACTGACAGCTCGCAGCACCTGTGATTAGGCGCTTTGCTCTCACAACGCTCTCGGACTTGATGAAGCCATATACGGTCCCTAGGGGCCATTCCTCCAGTCTCTCTCTCTAAAGTGTGTTGGATCTTCGTTCGGCCCCCTTGGCCCCCGATACAAGCGCCAAAGTCCCCGTTCTTGCATCTCGTTGGGTCCAGACGCCCCCAGGAGATGAGGCGGTAGCCGTTCAACTTCGTCTGTCTTGTAGCTTCCACCACCACGAGGTCCCGTGCTACTCATTTATTCTCCTCTGTAGTACTCAAACGTCTTCTCCTCGTGTTGCTTCTTGACCATTGCACAGCATCTGAACTTGCTGCTTTACACACGCGCGCAATACAAGCTGTTCAGAGCCACACAGCAGGCGCGGAAGCCGACCACTCGGTACATCTAGATATCAACCGACGTCGGGCATCCAGTCCAGCAACTCCATGTGACGACTGAGAGGAATTGGGCGTGGACCGTGATCAGCCCTGTACTGCAGGACTACAACCGCTGGATCGGCGGCAAGACACCTTGAAATCTGTAAGTGGCTGTCTCCTTTTTTCTCCTTTTCATTGTACAAAACATATTGGGACATTGGCTCTTCCAGAATCGACTCCCTGTATATCTGCTGTAACCACCCTTTGGGAACATGCGCGTTATGCGGCCATCCGACTAACACTACCACTGTTCGTATCGCAGATAAGAAGGACGAGGTTACCACAGTCGCCATGTCGGGACAGCTCTCGAGACACCGGTCGGTGTCAATGAGCTCAGGGCACTCGTCGAAAGGGAAGAGCAGGTTGGCGACATTATCAGAATTAAGTGCCAGTATGCCTCCGCCAGAAATGACTCGAGACTTCGAGCCATGTGCTGCGACAGCATCGATGTTCTTATATGCGCAAGGCAACTCGGTGGTCTGCGCACACCACGATACCCTGACAATTGAGCGCCGGTTTTCCAGACATACGGAAGAGATATCGTTATTGGCAGTGGATACTGTGAGCGAGAGGGGCGCAGGACGACTGGTTGTGAGTTATGATGTTGGGCAGACGGCCATTGTGTGGGATTGTATGACGGGAGACGAGCTTGCACGATTTGCTTCTTACGAGAACTTGACCGTGGCAGCATGGATGCGAAACGGGAATGTTGCGTTTGGTGAGAATGACATTCCGCTCATTGTGGTGCGGGTGCGGGAGCTAATTGATCGTAGGAAATGCGCAAGGAAATGTCATTTTATTCGAGCCGACAACCTCTGAACATATTTCGGCAAGAACAATAGACCAGATCCCAATTACGGCTTTAGCACCAGCAGCAGATTGTAGAACTTACGCCATTGGGTATTTTCGAGCATCACATTTTCAGCAGGAATTTCACTAACAAGTTCATAGATTCTCAAACGGCTCGCTTCTGATTGCAGCTCTCCAGCCAAGATTTACGATTCTTCACAATTTGACGACGTCTAGAGGACCATCACCAATTGTCACATTGGCTTGGCATGCATCCTCGTCTCGACAAAAGTCAGATATGCTGGCTACACAAACAAATGACGGCGACCTCCGAGTCTGGAGTATCGCCAAGTCGCCCACCAGCAATGACACTGCAAAGGTGGTTCGAGTCCTAAAACGTACAGAGAATTTCCAAACTGGTCCAAATTGGTTGGGATGGTCTAAGAATGGGCGCATTGTTCAATATTCAGAAGGGTAAGTGATCGCTGAGTCTCTCCTGATTTTCCGCTTGCATGAATCAACGCGCGCGCTTAGCACGACCACCGCTGACATAGCCTCCCCAACAGCGAAACGTCGTCATGGGATGTTCGGACCAAACATGTAACCTATGAGTCGGTGCCAACTCTAGACCACGTCAGAGGGCTTGCTGTCTACGGCCCCGGCGCGACCCTTTTTACACTTGGTCGAAGCAATACGGCGCAGCAATTCGACCTAAACTCACCACCTCAGTTGGTGGCAAATGTACAACATCCAGCCAATCTACTACCTCCGTCGCCACCTGTTTCTATCGAAGAGCAAAAGAAGCAGAAGGGCTCAGCGCCTGCATCAGGTGAGGAGATTCAGACAGTGCCGATCAACATCGACATCTCGGAAAGTGATGAGGATCATATGTCGCCTCTGGCGCGGATTGCCAGAGAGATGGACAAGCTTGAGATTGGGCGGCACGAGCCAGATCGTGCGGACACTCTCAGCCCAGTCTCATCAAGGAGTCACGCATCCACTACTTCGCGTTCCTCAGCTGGATCCAGAACCCAATATCGCAAGCACTCCTCCGTTGCATCACGTGGAATGAGTGACGGGACAACCATGTCTATTGGCTCATCCTTCCACTCTACTAGAGAGCCATCGGTAGTTTCGAGTCGTGACAGCTTGTCGATGAGTAGTATCAGCTCTCAGTCTAATGCGTCTGGTCGCTCTCGTCCAAGAGGCTCTCGCTTACGACAGGAGGTTCTCCGCAGTCCAGACGAGGCCAAGGTCGTAGATCTGTTCAAGTTTACCAAATCCAGGCTCAGTGATATCCCTTACAGACATCCACAGGTCCTTGATAACACTCGATTAACGAACAACGATCTGCGTCGGCAGATGTTGAGCACAATATTTGGTTGGGACGGCGAGGCGCAGGAGTTGATTCAGGATGAAATGAGTCGGCATCCCAAGGGCTCACCAAACCGCTTACTGCTCGCCAAATGGCTTGGTGACATAGATACTGATATCATGGCAACAAGCTCAGAATCTATGACATCCTCCGACTGGATGCTTTTAGCTTTAAGTGGAATTGGTGGCCATGCTTCCCAGACCAAGGTTGCTCGTGCATATGTACAACGTCTCCTCGAGAAGGGAGATGTGCATACAGCGGCGACTATCATGATTGGCATGGGCGACCAAAACGATGCAATCGAGATCTACGTTTCGCACAAGAGATATATGGAGGCTTTGATTTTGGTCTGCTTGGTGTTCCCTTCAGACTGGCAAAGACAGGCGGAATTGATCAGAAAATGGGGCGAGTGGGCAGTTCAGCACAGTCAACAACAACTAGCCATCCGCTGTTTCTCGTGCACAGGCACAGAATCATCAGAACCGTGGGTATCGCCAACCGCTCAGGCAGCGACTTTCTCCCAACTCCAGAGTATGAGTATCCCGGAAATGCTGAGCCCTCCATTATCTCCACCCGGAGCTCGTGGTCCTCAACGAAGTATTGCCAAGACGTCCGCTCTCAAACTCATCACGTCCTTTGGCGATAAAGCTGGCAAATCAAAGTTCTTTGGATTGGGCGATGATGAGAGAACACCGATTGGAGGCGGCGTCACACCTATTGCGGAATCTGCACTCTCTCCCAGTGGCGGAGACACTGCTCACACGGCTTTCCTGAGACCAAGTCATCGCAGCGCTTATCATACGCCGGCATCCGCTCGAACAGCAACTCCTGGTGGCTTCTCAAGACAACGACTGCCATCTATTGGGGAAATGCCTTCCGATGTCATCCCGAAAAGGGTACTGGAACCGGCAAAATTACCGACGCCCAACGACTCTGGATCTGATAAAGAGAGGAACGAGCGGCCAGGAGTGCACGAGCGGAAGGTATCTCAACCAGAGACCATGCAACTCAATTCAGCAACCTATGTTCCGCTAAATAGAGCTGCTACTGCTAGTCCCATGATGCAGAAAAGCAGACAACACAAAATCTCAATCCCTCTACCCTCTCCATCTCCGGATTCTTTCACGATCACGAAGCAAAATGCCCGCACTCGCAATGGTTCCCGGGATCGCAAGCCTGATGGACTCCAAATTCAATGGCCGCCTATGGAATCGATCATTACTGGAGATTACATGACATCGCCAGATCTCTCGGTCGCATCATCTAGGGCTCGGACAGCTACTAACCGATCTGTTGCTGGCTCGGCTACATCACACTCGACCGCGGCTAATAGAAGTCCTTTGACCAGCGAGAGAAGCTACAGAAGTGTGGGAACAGCAAGTCCCGTTGTTACCGGCCGAAGCTTGGATCAATACATTAGCAGTTTGGAATCTGCACAACATCACGCTGATAAGCAGAAAAGACAAGCAAGCAGGGAGAGAGACCGCCATGGACGAGCGCGAAGTAGCAGCCGCAAGCCAAAAGGAAGAGAGCCTTCTGAGGATAGAGGTCGAAGTGCCGGTCGATTCATCAAACCCGCCAAACGCTCTCCTACATCACCAGTCCCTATGTCTCCTGAAGACCTCCGAGATCTAGGTGCAGTTGGGTACGGCGAGGATTCTCTACCCTCGGCGAGACGTGATCCTAGTCAGTCCAGAGTAAAGACTTCGAAGCCTTCCAGCAGAGTTCGACGCACATCTCCTGAGCCTGTTGCCCGGTCACAGATCAGTAGCAAGCCTGCCAGTCGCGTTTCAAGCCGCAATAACAGCCGCCGCCCAAGTCCTGATACCCGTACACTGACTCTCATCGATACGAGGCGTGGTAGAAGCAAGGGTCGTGAAGGCTCTGTAATGAGATCTCCATCTTCACCACTTCCAATGTCACCACAGACCAAATTTTATCAAGCCGACGATGACGAGGACAATGAAGAGCTGAAGCGCGTCCATAACGAGCACAAGCGATTCAGGTCTCGGCATCGAAGCAACAGCAGACTGAGAGAGCGTGGAACCAGCGCTGTTCGCGATCCTTCTCCTGACAGGAGACGTCGTGATCGTTCTGCCAGTCGAGTTCGCAGAGAAAGAGACGCAAGCAAGACAAGAAAGGAGCCATCACCACACCCAAAGCGTGATCGTTCGACTCATTCTCGCACAGTCTCTATGTCTGATCAGCGAGCTGGCGACATTAAGCAGATCAAGGACGAGCGCACCCTCAAGAAGGAACAAGCCGCGCGTGACTTGGAGGAAAGGCGAAAGTCTCTTGTCCGGCGACCATCAGTGCCTCCAATTGTTCATCCTGAAGAGCTCGCTCAATTGTCGCCAATGCACTATCGCCCTTCTCCGTCGCCAGAGCTCAACAGATCGTCAACTTACCCATCTCCCAAGCCATCTCAAATGCAGCCCTCCAGAAGCCAAACGACCTCTCCAGCCAACCTTCAGACTTCTCCGGCCTACCTAAAGGAGTCTAATGAGCGCGCATCTATGCAAATTGGTCTACCAGCAACGCCGAGAGCCATGAGACATCCAAAGTACGATCCTGAAGGGAAAGACATCCCAGATGTTCCTCAAATTCCAGAGAGATACGATCAACCTCAACCTCCTTCATGGGGAAGCTTGAACGCAATTACTTACAACAATGCTTTCGAGAACCTCGCACCTCTGCCAAAGACGACTTACCAGGCAGCACCTCGACGACTCCCTCCTCGCTCAGCTTCTGCTCCGATCCCGGAGGAGCCCCTCTCACCGAAGGCTCTCCCTGCTGGTCTCCCATTGCACCCTGCTTTCCATGCCGCTCTTCCACCTAGTAGCAGAAGAAAGACCCAAGATCCAAACACTGCTCGAGCTCCCTTGCTCTCTCCTCGCAAGATTGCTCCAGGTGAATCTCAGCCGGGTACTCTTGGGTATGAGACCCAGAACTCCAGACCAGCATATGCCAGTGGCGTTCCCGGCATCATGAGTGGTATTGATGAGACAATCGAAGCCAACAGCCAACCTCTGAATCCTTCGAATGATAATCTTACACCTCCGCCACCCCCTCCTCCTCCTGCGCCGCCGATTCTCAAGGAGCTGCAACATTTAGCCATGCCACCCCCACCTCCACCCGCTCCTCTATATCGCCCGAACAATCCCAACACAAACTCTGTCGTCTCCGGTGTCTCTCAAGGATCCGGCGTCATTGAGATTGTGATGGATGAGGACGATGATAAGATCAATCAAACAATCATCGATATCCCAACAACCCAGCAACAGTTCCAACGCACTCCATCCATCAGCCACAACCGTGGCCGCAGCGAGAACGACAACAGCATCTCCGGACGATTCAATCGAGCTGCTGAGCGTCTTCGAAGCGCCAGCCGTGGAAGGAACGGAGCCTCGCCCAATCTCGATCGAACCAGAAGTCCTCCACAGTCAGAGCAAAGTCTCCAAGGTATGCAAAGCCCATACGAAAGCGTCCCAGCTCTCTGGAGCCCAGGCCGAAACCCAGCAACAACACCTGGCTTGCAGCAGCAACAGAACTTGACCGAGAGACATCCGAGAGAAGTGAAGGCGGCGATGAATATGGAGGGAGGAATGATTTAAGCTTTGCTCTTACATTTCCAACTAAATTCTCTACTTGCATCATACATTTACAGGCGTCTTTGTTCTAAATTTCATTCCTCAATGCTTTTTCTTCTCATTCGATACCCTTCCTTCTCTTCCATGTGACTCTTCTCAGAGGTCCAAATTATTGCATTCTTCGGTGGTATGGGGATTGAGCCAAGCCGTCGAGCAGACAGCTGTGAGGCTATGAATTTAACGAGTCTTATTTTGCACTTTACATGTTTGCAGCCTTTTTCTCCTTCCAAATCATGTATTCTACTTCTCACAATCCTTGATTTTTATCCAAACATTATATGATGGCGTATTTGTTCTTGTCATTTCCCTTATCTTCAGTACTCTCTTTTACAGACGGCACAGCAAATGCCGTTTCGGATATTTACGGGAGGGTGGACATATGGTGATTTGGGTCGAGGGAGTGACGCTGGATGGACAGATTTGGGAATGATGACACAGGATGTGATAATATTGGGGTCTGTATGGACAGCAAACTAAGATGGAAAAAGCTCTTGGGGTCTTTATTTAAACGTTATGCCTCGCGGCTGGCTCTTTGATAGTTTACTGTTGAATATAACGATCTCTTTACTCTGGGAACTGATTGTTTTTGCTTGCCAGTGACATTGCATGAGCTGTGATATGAGCCGGGAAACAATGATGTTAACTACAGCACTGTGGATCATTAAATTCGCCGGCTGCAAATGATTCCCTAAATGCATCAATGCAGAGAGCAACTTCTAGTCCAAGGCCATAGAACGAGCACCCGTGCTCCAGAAGGGGAATGGACCCAAGTGCAGGCGGTCGCCATCACCCTCACTCGGTGCTGTGGATTCTGGTGAATACTCACGTGCCAATACGGTTAAATCGCGGCACAGCTTTATTGCTATCATGTAACCAAATAAGCCTTTTTCTCATTGGCTGTAACGGTCACAAGGCGAAGAAGATATCAATATCCCATACTTCTCCACCCATTTCTGCCGCAAGGCAATCACCAACAGTGCCCAGTCCGAACATGGCGGTAACTTCCCACTCGTGCAGGCAACTCACGATGCTGGTGGGGTTCTAAGCGATGGGGGAAATCGAGTGAGGGAGGTTTCACTCTGCAGCTCATCCCCCACCGTGGTGTGGCGGTATTGGAATACGCTCGTTGTGTGGTTTGGGTGTTGGGTTTGGGTTGAGCGTCGACTTCATTTTTTTGCATTTTTTTTTTTTGAGTGGCTCTGGCTCCGAGATGTGTCCGAGTATGTGCTAGCCGCAAGCGAGAATCTGGCGGCACCTTTGACCAGGAGCTGCGGCAATTTGGAGCTCCCATATGTCAAGACATCCTGCCTGCTCTTGAACAAGTTGCGTACGAGGATGCTCGATGTAATTTATATCAAGACTTCCGCTCAACTCCTTCTGCTTAAAATTCTTTGGCCCTGGCATTGTTTGGCCAATACCTTACTATTTCGTGTAAATGACCTCATGACTTCGCGATCCGTGACTAACACGTCTCGTCGCGTCAACCAAAAGGCGCGTCTTCCGACCTCATCAGCTCCGATCATTACGTGACCGACGCACGACTTGATATGCCTCGACGTCTTCCCAAAACACAAAAATCAGGAGTAAACTACCCGTAGCAACGCTCGAAAATGGCAGACCAAGACCCGTCTCTCGAACAGCTCCAGAATGACTGGAAGCACATGTTCCAGCAAGCCCTCCCCAAAGCAGCAACATCCAAATCACCTTCTCAAGTACATATTTCCCTGGCCGTCCAATTGATCGCCTCGATCTTCTATTATGCTCACTGACAATCTCTAGCCCAAATGGCCCGTCCACGTCGACCACTGCTTCGCTCGGATAATCTTGGATGCTATCGTCGGGGTTGATAAGCCATGGATGGACAAGATCAAAAGCCCAGCATACAAGAACATGTCCCGCGAGCAGCTGGAACAGAGCATTGAGCTCGGACAGAAGATTCTGGATGGGAATGCCAATCTAGTGGAGCTTGATGAGAGGAGTTTGGAGGTCAGAGGCAAGACGAAGCGGGGTGGGAAGAGGAAATCCGACCGTGGGAAAGAATCGAAAAGTACGGAGCCAGAGGCGAAAAAGAGGAAGGTTTCACCAGCACCAGAATTGAAATCCTCAGACCCAGTGAGCAAAGAACCCGATGTGAAGAAGACCGGATCATCATCGCCAGAGCCAGCGAAGGCAAGTTCTGAACCAGCTTCAAACCTCGCCAAGAAAGAAGACCTCACGCCGTATCTTAAGAAAATCGCGCTGTCACAAAAGACGGCCTTCCAAAAGAAAGTCCTCACAACTCTCTGCCAAGTACCCCGAGGCCGATATACCACCTACGGCTGCATTGCAAAACACCTCTCGTCATCAGCTCGAGCTGTCGGTAATGCTCTCAGAAATAATCCGTTCGCACCACAGGTTCCCTGTCATAGGGTATTGGCTACTGGTGGTGGATTGGGAGGGTTTCATGGGAGCTGGGGGAGGAAGGGAGAAGAGGGCTTGCATGATGATAAGAAAAGAAAGTTGTTGAGCGAGGAGGGTGTGAGATTTGATGGGAAGGGCAGGGTTGTTGGGGCCCCGTGGGAAGGGTTTACTTGATTTGTATAATTTTGTCTCTGTCTGGTCTTTATTCCCGCCGATCAAGATAACTTTCTGATTATCTTCGTTTACAGTGGTCTTCCTGGCGCCCTGAATGCACAAGGATATCTTTTCATGCTCCAAGTGTAAGTCCCGGAGTCGGGCTTGCGCACGTTCAGTTAAACGCAGTCTCCACGTCTTTTTCTTCCACTTCGTCAGGAAACCTTGGAGATCTGCTCTATTAGGTTACCAACCCTGTATCTTCCCCTCATATTTTTCTCGTTTGACTGTCTGTGCATTACGAAAGCTATGGATCAATGATCCTCCCCCAAGAGGTGTTCTTTCGAAAGATCCAGGACTCTTCGAATCAACGCTTCCGAAAGCTCTACTTTTTCTCGTATCTGGAGATGGCAAGTGCCGTTCTCACAAACTCTTGATTCCTCGGCCATTCAGATTATAACTACTCTGTGTCAGCGGGGTCTGCTCTCTAAACAGTGGTGATTATTGTGTGCTAGCGGGACTCACTCTGCTCCAAGACGTGCCAATACTTGCTCGTCCCAAGTACCTGACTTCACTTTCTTGAGGAAGTTCCCCCAAAATTAGCCCGGCGGACACTGTCCAGAGCTTCATATCGAATGGTCAGGTGTATACGAGACTGGAACGCATCGTCGAAATCTTGAAGGCGGTTGGTTGTGAGGAACATAATCCGTTTGTGGTATTCGATAAGTCGAAGGAACACTTTGTGGGCAGATCAGCAATAACCTCGATTTCTGGGATCTCGCGGAGTCTTGCCTGAGACGTAAGCGTTTCGCTTCAGATCAGTCGCACTTCGTTGTGCCAGGAAGACATCCGCCTCGTCAAGTAGCACGATTGCATCCCACACCTTTGCTCTGGCAAAAATTGTGCGTAGCTGGTAGTCCGTCTGCGCTACCTCTGTTCCCAGCTCCCCGCTTGTAATGGAGTATAGAGGTGTCTTTGTATGCTCTGCGACTGCCTCTGTTGCAATGTTAGGCGGAGAGTTCCAGACAGGTCGTACTGGATTACTTGCCTGCCGTCAAGGTCTTCCCTAGGCCCGGCCTGCCATAAAGTAGAAATACTAGTCCCTTTCCTTTACCTGGTATAATGTCCTGCACATATTCAGAAAGATCACGTGTCATGGTTTTTATAATCTGACTTACTTCAAAGTTGTCATTATGCCGATGCGTCGAAACCATCGCGAGGATAGCGGATTTCATCCTAGGATCCAGCTCGAGGCTGTCAAATGCATTCGCATGCCAATCAATCTCTTTCACTTCATCAACCAAGAAGAAGGCCCAGATCTTTCCCAAGAACGAATAGCCTCTCACTCGAGCAGGGCAGAGAAGTGCTTGTTCATCGGAGATTTCGTAAAGGGGGAGTGTTGAGATGGGATATGAACCTATTTTCCATGTCACTGGCTTTGCGGGCCATGCCGATGTCATTTTTTGAATCTATTTTGGCCACAGTCAAGCATGATCCGACCAGATACTTGCCATGGCGTATTAGCAACGACCACGCAAATGTCTTCAGGGACGTACATGGCTTGGGACGAGCATATCCACATGACTTAGACGGCTCGGCTGATAAGGAGGCTCTGACCATGCCAACGCTGCTCAGCTCGTCAGTAAGGACCATCAAATAGAAAGATTTCCTACAGTACCATCGTAGTATCTATGAGACTTATCCAATATCGTCCGCCATTTCTTTCCTCTTTCAATCAATCATCTTTGCAGGGTTACTGTGCTCTCTTTCTTATGAAAACGAATCGGATACACCTTAAACGTGTCAATCTTCAAGGCCGTAGGAAACTCCCTGATCTTGAGCTTCTCGTCAGCCGTGCCGGATCGAGTCCCGTTGTAATCCCATCGCCGTGCATGGATCTTCAAATACGGTGTCATGTCAACATCGGTCCCTGGGTGGACTTTATCTTTGTATTCAACATAATCCATGATGTAGCACTCATCGAAATGATCCCCTTGAGCAATGATTACTTCTTCCGGGAGGAATAAGGTCCAAAGCAGCGGATAGGATACCATTTGCTATGGTTCCGAGTATCCAAATTCTCGTTCAGTCTGTGACAGATTCTTGTCCATGAATTTCATGAGCACATCTAGACATAACGTGGAGTGTTCCTTTTCCTGCATGGACCTGGACCCATTCGATGCATATTCCCGAAGCTCCTTGCGGTACTGAAAGAGAGGCGCGTAAGGCTTGGGGATTTCGACAAGACAGGACGATTTGACGACATTGTGTCAGTCATGGTCCCTTTTGCGCTGACCGACAGTCATACGAGAATCGAAATGGGTTTCATGTTGGACTACGCGACAGGTAACAGCGAGGAAGAGGGTCCTGTAATCCAATATGAGCGAAGACATTTCACTGCGAAACTTGTTGTTACCACAGCAGCCTGGGACGATAAACAGCACAAAATGAAGTCTGCCAACGCTGCTCATGGCCCAGATCTTGATGTTCTCCCTATTTCTAGGAGTTCACTGAACAGAACGTTCCGAGGTGAGCAAGTTAGCCTCTCGATTCGAGTTTCCAACTGACATTACTAGCTGGCACGAACATTACCAGATACTGGGATCACCTTCGAATCAAGGCAGCTGATCTTCCTCGAGTCAAGAGTAAGAAAAACAGATCGGATGCAGACAAGTATAAACTGGTCGAAGGCCACATGAATCATGGATCATCGCTGGAACCACGGTCACATTAAAGTGTTACCGCTACGTATACACCATTCTTGCGTTGTGTGCCACGTTGGTCTGTGGCGCGATGGCTGTTCCCTTCTCTCTAGGCGATCGACTTGCCGGAGTGGACCCGTCCAACATTACGACCTTTGCCTGGCTTCTGGCCGATTTTATTCTAGTGATAGCAAAGTCACGGTACGTTTGCCAATGGCCGTGGCACGACTTTCTTCGGGGACAGGTTGTATGCGAGTCAATCAAGGAAATCGCTGTGGTGACGGGCATTTATGCCCAGATGATATTAACCAATCTTCTTCACAACAAGAGAAATACTACACTTATCACCAAGGGCCCGTACAATGGCATGTTCGATAGACGAGCTGAGTCTGGAAATGAGGGGTTCAGCATCGATGTGCCCATGCGTCTATCCACGATGCTCGCCAGTGGATTCGTCATCTTGAAAGTGTTATCTGTGAAAGGCGAGAGATTGATCTGCTTGGATGTTCGAAAAGGATCGGATTGGGGAATTGGAGCGGCTATGAGGCATCACCACGTCGAATATCTATCGTGCACGGATCTTGAAGAAGAGGACGAGGTGAAGATAGAATCTCTGGAGGATACCAATGGTGCCATAGGAAACAAAATACTGAGACTGACAAGGCTTCACTTTCTGTGGACTCGAGTGCTTGGAGTCTATGTCAGAGATTATTATTTTGGGTAGCCTTCTTGTTTGTACTCTACCTGATCTCATGAATAGCAGGAACGTATGTGCCATTCTTTATCGATCCTCCAGGATCGTCGAGCACGCGCCTGAACTTTCGAGTAATGATATCACACAACTTCAATCTCGATGGTGAAATCACACAACATCACCAATGTGCAGCTCCCTTCCATCCTTCCGTGACTGACCCAAATTTTGTTGTTTTGTTTCGGACACTGTCGAACCGAGCCCCTGAAAGTGCCGACCAGGTGGATCTTCTGGTACCTTGGCGCCCTTCGGCCTGAGGCCTCACAAAATTTCGCGATCCACAGGTGCACTTCCATCTATTCTCCGCTGCCCATGTGAACTCCTCAACACCACGAGCACATGTCCAATGGCGAAGAAAGGTAATGACCGCGCATTCCAGTTGTTGTATCTTGCTAACCAGCATCAGTCAAATCCCGCACAATCGCCGTAAGGCTGGTGTCCATGGCCCTGACCGGATACTACAAGACTCTCGTACGACCGCGGACGCATCGACCTCTGAGCATGTTGAAATACGATCCTGTTGGTACGTTACAAAATTGAAGAAGAATCAAGTGCTTCAAAACGCTACGGGCAAATGACATTGAAAATTGAGGCTGGAAACAAGTAGCTTGGGTGATGAATTGCGGGTTCAACACTGCGCAAGGGCACCACAGGAAAATGGAGCTGTTGGGCGGTTTTGATTGTGCAAGAATTAGATGAGCTGGATTGGAAGTTTCAGCAGATTAAGCTAACTCTCGCGTTTTCAGTACGAAAGAAGGTCCTTTTCCTCGAACAGAAGCGCGGCGGACGGTAATCAGCGCTGGGAAACTCAACACAAACACATACAAATCGCCACTTCGAGGGAGGCAAGGGGTACGGGTCCTGAGGAACATATCATCATAGAAGTCAGCAACGACTCGATCATAAAGCATTGTACATTCAATTGGGTTTGTAGGAGAATAGAGGGCGTTTAGGGATACATCTCTGTGGACCGAGGGAACCTGTTAGGTGTACAACTACGAATGCAGCAAATTGTCATATGTAGCTATGGCGATTCTAGCAGTATGTGTATGCGGTCAGTTGCTCGGTATGGCAAGCACTGAAGCAATGAATTCGTCTTGAAAAACTTCCCCAAACAGCAAACACTGCAAGATCTTTGTCGTTGAAATAAATCAACTTCTTTGCAATATTTTCGCAGGCAGCCACCACTCGCAGCTTTTGTCTCAAATTTCCCTTCCGCATTCATAGCACAAAGCATTCAGACTCCGCCCTCCAGCAGTCTGTGGATCCGATATCAGCTAAACTCAACAGTAGTCGCGACCACCAGGACAAAGCAATGCCAAAATGTTTCGGACCGGCCCTCAAAGGGTCTTGCCTGTGTCCTGAGAGTCTGGAATCTCCCCCGAGCGAGTTCTTGATCTTGTCCTCTCGATCGTCAGTCGGCGCTTAGGCGCATTGCTTAAACCCATACCATCATGTTGTCTCTTCTGAAACCGACTGACGGGAGCGGCTGGCGGCGAACCTTGGTCTGGGGAGTCAACATGCGAGTGCTGCATAGCACTCTGATGTACGGTATTTGAAGACGTAGCGCCACTTCGAACGCCTCGAATATTGTCCATGCCCAAGGCCTGACGAGGTGGGTTCAAGATTTCCTCCTTGCCTGATTTTGAACCATTTCTTGGACCTTCACTAGCATAGGTTGGATTCTGCTTAGGCTTCTTCATAGCAGATTTGACCGGCATTGCATCATGGGGTGATGGCTTGGAAGGGCCATGTTGAGGAAAATTGGCTTTACGTCCAGATGCCTCACCACCATTTGTTCCAGTGAAGTGCCTGCTGCCTGTGGCTTGGGGCCCGATACTCGAGGCTGCATCGGCAATAGCCTGCTCAGTGGCCTTCGAGCTTGTGGCCTTCGAGCTCGTGGACTTATTGTCGCTTCTGTCGGGGCCTTGGTCGGGAGAGCAGTCAATAAGACTAACCGGGTCGCGATCATTGTTGTTGGAGGGGCTTGACCGCTGAATTCCGATTGCCGAGAAGGGAATGATAGATCTCGAGGAGTTCAGCGAGCTTGGTGCTTGTTGTTGGGAATTGGTTTCACCAAAAGATCCCGAAAATGCAGCATTGATGCCGTTCTCTCGACCTTGAGGTGTGAACACATTCTTCGTTTCTCCAGGGACAGGGCCTGTCTTGGTGGACTGAAAAGAAATCGCATTTAGACTCGCTGTTCGACGTAATGATCCTTGATTTTCCACATTGGAGTTGTTTCTTGGCGTGATATTTAACTCCTTTGCTCTCTTGTGATTTCGATCACGTACAATTGATCTGAGACGATCATCATCATCTGCCTTCTGTAGCACGTTGCGGGCAGGAGTATTGTTGACGGATGATTGTTGCCCAACACCGCTCCAAACTCGTTGTTGCTGCAATTCCTCGATCTTCCCCTTCAGCAAAATGTTCTCCTGTTCAAGCTCGATCTTCTCAATTTCCATAGCCCCAGACTTTCGAACCTTGCCTTCAATTCGCTTTTGTTCAGCAGCGGCCGTCAGGACCGTTTGCGAATGCTCTTCTAGGGTCTTAACGATAAATCGTTGAGTGTCTGTTGCAGTCTTCTTAATCGATTGTAGATCTTGGGAGCACACAATGGAGGTCTTTTGGTTGGGAACTCTATTGATGAGTTGTTGAACTTGTTGCATTTGCTGCTTTGTCTGTTGGAGATAGGTGACTCGTTCTTGTTGTGGATCGGTAGGGCCTTGATTCTGAGCATTATGCTTTGCTTGAAGCTCTTCCAGCTGCTGCAAAGCTTGTGCATATTTGCGCTCCTGCTGCTCAAGTCTTTGTTTGCTATTTTCCAGCTCCGCCTGATACTTCACCTTCTCTGTCTGTTGTTGCTCATGAGCTCGCTGAGCAAGCTTTTGGCGTTCGGTACTGTCTTTGCGTTCTTGATCAGCTTGATAGCTGGTCTTTTCGGCCTCAAAACCATTGATGCGGTCCATAGCATTGTCGAGTTTCAGCTTGGTGTCTTTGAGTTTTTGCCCCGTCTCCTTGAGTTTCTGCTCGATCTCCTTGGTGTGGTCAACCTTCTTGGCATCGCCTTCGCGGGCGATCATGGTTTCGTTTTGGGCGTCCAAGACAGCTTGTTTGGCATTCTCTAGTTGTGTCTCAAGAGCTTGTTTGGTTTTCTTGAGCTCGTGGATTTGGGAGCTCAAGCGAGGATCTTCCACTGGAGCTGCACGAGCGGCTTCAAGCTCGTTTTGTCGATTTTGCAGCTGGCCCTGGCAATCCACAAGGTGGCGTCGAGCTTCCTCAAGCTTCTGGTTCAGGTGTTGTACCTTATTCTCGTATCTGGTCTTATCTGCTTGTAAGGTTCCATTGGTTTTCTCAAGGCTTGAGATCTGGTTCCTGAACGATGTTTCCGCATCTTTGCCAAGGCAGAATTGGCCTAGTGTCTCCTTGAACTCTCTTAGGGTTTCCGTGGTAGCTTTATGGACAGAAGCAATACCAGCATCGGACTTCTGATCCCTATTGTCGAGCCTATTTATTGCATTAGTACCCAAGTTCTAAGGTTTGTAAGGATGCGAATCACCTGGTAAACAGATCCTCAATGAGTTTGACCAATGAAGCCGATACGTCTGGTTGGACCGACTTCATCTCTTGGACAAGAGAATTCACTCCATCAATCCTAAATTGTGTCAGTGAAGTACAATAATACGCAGAACAAAGCGTACTTCGAACATGTTGTATTTCCTGCACTAAGAATTTCCACTAGAACACCATCTTCTTTCCGAAGTTCTTGAGACATTGCGCTAGGAAGCTGTTTCAATTGCTCGGCGAGCTCCTTGTAGACTGTAGCTTGACCTTCGAGCTGCTTCTCAAGTTGCTCCCTGTTACAAGTCTCTCGAGACAAGTCGTCAACTTTCTGGTCGAGATCGTTCTTCAAAGATTCCTTCGTATTCTTTTCTACCTGGTATTAGCATGTGCTCCGATAAATTTGCTTCCAACTGACCAGTGTCAAGGTCTTTCTTGAGCTTCGAATTGTCTTGCTGCAGATTCTTCTTCTCGATTCCAAGCTTCTCGTTTTCTGTCCCCATCGCGCTCGGTTAGCCAAGTAGTCGAGCAATGGACGGGGTCACGTACCGATTGAAAGCTGTTTATTGGTACGTTCGAGTTCTTGCTTCCGGCTTGACACTGGTTGATGTTAGACGATACCAATGTGAAACCAAAAATGTCCATACCCTCGTGGAAATTTTGTGCCGATACTCTTAGATCCTTAGCTTCTTCAATCGCCTTCTTGATTTTTATCAAAGATCGTTCGAGCTTGAAGAATCTCGCTCGACTCTTTCTGAATCCGAGCTGCCTGAGAAGTCAAGTATTTTTGTGCCTTTACCACTTCATTCATGTGTGTCTTATACTTCGAGCTCATGTCAGCGAACTTCTTCATATTTTGTGTCAGAGTGGCCTTCTCTGCCTCCAGAGCCTTGATTTGCTGCTGGCAAGAAGCGTCTGATTTCTGCATGTCCACGATCTCAGACTTCTGTGCATCGATAAGTGCTTGTTGTTCTTCACAATGCAGAAAAACTTCTTGATAGCTTTCTCCTTTTCGTAGAAATTCCTTATAGCTCGCCAAGGTGTATTTCTTGCCCTTGGGAGTATTTGCAGTGCTCAGCGAGTTCTGGGTAGCCGAAGATTTTAGTACTTTTGCGCTGGCAGCGTGGTGTCTACCCGTGGTGGGAAGCCGATGACTGAAATCGGCATCATTGAAAGGTCGAAGTGCTCGGCCTTGATTACTGCGTCGTGAGTCTGGTCTTGATTCGGACTGCGCTCTTGACGGAACTCGAGATACTTCATGGATTGAGCCCTGGTCGTCAGGGATATTATCGTCAATCTGCCGCTTTGCAATCGATGCCGTCTCTGGATCGGCTCGGTCCTGGTTGCCGACCATGTCCAGTGGTTGCTCAATTTCTTCGTTCTTGCAATCCTCTCCCTTATGATGAGATGCTTCTCCGTCAATACAATGAGGTGACCGGGACCCTGAAAGTTCATCAGGCGGTGAAGTATGTTCCGGTATCAGATCAGTCTCAACAATTCGTTCTTCTGGACCATTTGAATGCTGAAGAGGGAGATGATTGACCTGATTTTCGTCTAATCCGGTGCTTTGAGTAGTCTTCCGAGGTTCTACGTGTTGAGAGGCAGCATGTACACGATTAGAAGTGCCATCATCTTGGACTCTAGCCGGCTGATGGAAGAACTGATTTGATACTTCGGGGGATACATTCCTCAATATGATATATGGTACTTGACCCAAGTCAGGGATAGCTGCTCTTGCCCGCTTTTCGTTGGATACTGCTCCAGAAAATGAGTTATTGGGCACATTCTCGACTTGCAGTCGTCCCGAATCATTTGTCTGGCGCCGGAAGTCGACATTAATTTCCCGGGGAGAGCTACGAATATCCTGTGCCACGTCGGGGAATGGCATAAATCGACCACTGAGCATGAATTAGTTCGTTCAAAGCGTGTATACTATGATGTGTACTTACCGAGACTTTCTCCGAGGTTGCCCACCGTTTCTTGCCGCCGATAATGGTGTCAAAGGACTGCGATGTTGCGTCGCATGCTGACCAGTGTATTTTCGACTCGCTTGCACATTATTGACTTTGTTTCTGGATACGTGGCTAGGATCAAGGACTGGTGGTGGACGCTGGTCGGCAGGCTTGTCACTTTGAACAGGACGGAAAGAAAGTGCTGATGGAACACCATCATCTAAAATTTGACCCGAGACCTTTGAATGAGGTTTACTGGGAATCTCAAACTGCGGTTGTGTCTGTTTGTGATGTAGAGACAGAGTCGGTGTGGAACTGAGAACTGGAAACAAATATGTAGTACACCGGGTCATGTCTTTCTGGCTGGTATCTTGAAATGTACCGTATTTTGAGACTCGAGCAAGAGGGGTGGGTAGTGGCTTTGGAGCAATGGTCAAGAGATTTCCGGGATCGATCTTCGACTGTGGCGGAAGACCGCCGGTGGTAGGGTTCGGTTTTGCAGGTTCAAGTTGGTCTGTTTCTTCCTTTCAGCCTTGAAATCATGTTGTTTGGAAAGGAGACGAAGGAACTTACTGTCAGGATTGAAAGCTGATCTTATTTCTGTGGTTTCCATTGCGGTACCTCCGCCAAATGCTTCTGGCTGAGGAATCTTGGTTTGGGGTAGAATACCGCGATGCTTGGCTGGAGGACGGCTATACTTGAAGCCCTCTAGATCATCCTGATCGAGACTGATGGGTGGACGCTCAATGAAGCCCCGCGATACACTGATCTCGGCAGCCTTAGGAGGTAAGTCCGCGTAGGCATCCGCGTTGATGAAGGCATCGAAACTGATCTCTGCATCGCGTGCCTCTCCCCTGCGAGCTTGAGTATTAATTGCGGTAACAACCTGCTTAGTAGTTGGAGCAGGAACAAGAGCAATTGATGTATGATAGACTTGAGTCTCCGCCTGAGTGTCAGCTTCAAGCTCGATGAATTGGGTGTCCGCAATTATAGATGGGTTGCTGTCTTGAGCATCGACGGCAGCTTCAGCTTCAGCTTCAGCTGATGCAGGAGCTTCATATGAAGCCTGAATCTCGCCTTGAATGTCAATTCCAAGAGGCACGAATTGAGTAGCCTCAATAATAGATGGGTTGCTATCCTGAGCATTGATCTTTGCGGGTTCTGCGTTATCGTCATCGTCGGTTCGGAGCTGATCGACTTCATCCGTAGCAGACAAATGGTCCATAGCGTCATCAGATTGTTCATCTCCCCCAATGATCATTGTCGAAGGTTGCTCTTGACTGTCGAAGTCTGGGCGGCCAAGAGGATGAACAAGTTGAGACATCGCGACTAGCTGGCTGCGTTGTCAACAATTTCGAGTGTGCACAAAAGAGAAAAGGGTACTTGCGATGGAGCTATGTAAAGTTCAAGTCTTACTGAGACCATGCAGACTGAGCACAAGTTTTGGAAATGCTGCACAGGCGGACGAGTAGGAAGACAAGGTCCGTTCGTCAAGATCCTACTCTGAGGCCAAAGGAAGGCGATGAGTAGTGCCCTTGACCGTAGCAATGCTGCTCCGGATTTGGAGGGATAGCCCCCTGGAGATGATTAAGATGCTGCAAGCTCTATTTAACAGACAAGTGATGGTTGAGTTAGAGTCGATCGACTGTTGGTGGAAAAGAAGAGGACGGGAAATCAGGTTGCAATCAGAAGAAAAGGTCAAATCCTCTCGTCAATAAAGTACGATAATTATCTAATATGTACCCAAGTTGGCAGGTACGCAGATTCTTGAGGTACGGCGCTCAATTGAGCCTCCAAAAGAGAAGGAGCGACATGGACTCACTCACGTGTCCGATACAGCACGTGATTATATATCGTTCATCATGCTCGCTCAACACTCAGGCGGTGCATGCTGTAATGCTAAGCTGCCATGGATCGATAAACAAAGCAGAATAGAAATAGAATCAGGTTCCGACTTCAAGTTCATGCAGCTGCGCCAGATTATTCACGGTAGGCAGTCTCTGAACACTAGAAAAACTCGCCCTAGAACCTGTGCTTCCATCACATCAGGCCCTCAAGAAAGAAATTTAGCACACGCGGCATTGTCACTTGCCAGTACCGGAATCAATTGAAGAACACAAGAATGTACTAGGAATAATAAATATAAAGGAACATATCTGAAATGATCCTACCGGTACCACTTCCACCTCTTCCGAGCAGGAGCAAGCGTCGTACACAGGATAGGCAAAATACTATTCTCGATGCGCAGAAGTAACCTGAATCAGAGTATGCTGGAATCTGCCCGCTAATCTCAGGTTCTCAAAAGCATGATACGCTGTACAGCACCCGCGACGTTTCCTCGTGGTGTTAAATATTCGTACGGACCTGTTCCTTCCCGACTGCACGATCTATATGACAACTGAACGCCATTGGCTAGAAGGTGAACGATTTTGTCGCTATGCAGCGTCAGTTAAGGGTCCACGTTAATAACAGATAAACATTTCTCCGCCATTCCATCAGGTATAGTTAAAAAGTCACAGGCTGGTGGGATACAATGCTCACCATGTGCAAGAACCCACTGTGAAGCTATTTTCGGAGGAGATTTCTCTGCCTATGCCTGCCCAAGCCTTGGTCCAGAGAAACCCCTCAATCTGCAGCGCCTAGCGGTGCGGTAACAAGTCACAGCAGGCGACGTGAGACTTTTCAGGAGGCATCGCGGTTGCCGAAGCTGAGGCCACTGCTGCGGCTTGCTGCTTCCATTCCAGTATCGTGGAGAAGGTCGTTCAAGCCTCATCTTTCCACATCATTCCCAATATAACTTCTCCGACAGTGTGTTGTCGCATGTCAGCGATGACTACCGCCGTGGTGGATGTTGAGGTTGAAGTTAGCACTCCCCGCTAAAGAGGACCCCTGAAGAGCGGCCTTCGATTGGCCTAACGACCCCAGAAATAGACAGCGGCCAAGAGCGGTGGCACTAAATTAACCGCTGACCACCACTGCCAGAATCGTGCCTTACCAATCAATACCCCTTCTGATTGCAGCCCAGCCATGCTTGATGCTATCCATATCACCGTCGATTTGTTTCACAAACCCTTAGTCCTTGAACAAATTCATGGGTGGGCCCAATGATAGGCCTCAAGATAGCCGCTCTGCTCTTTAAGACTTGCAGCATTTCCGCATCAAGATGGGCTCATCACATTTTCCCGTCAAAGCGAAAGCCACTGTCACAACGTTCCTCAGTTTCTCATCACATCACGTCCACTGCCGGCGCCTGGACTAGTCGAACTCACTGTTAATATACCACCCACATGTCAGCAAGATGAATTCGATCTTTCTTTTGAGTTTGTTGCTGTATGTTCTATATCCTATAGTTACAGCACAAGGTCCAGTAGCTTCCGATATCTCGCCTTCAACGACAGCAGCAACAACAATAAGCACCATCTCTCTGACTCCTGAGATGTCTGCAAGCGCGGTATCATCCCTCTACCAGACGCTGGCAACGTCTGTTCCGTCTCAACCAGGTGATGGTAAGCAAGACTCAATGAAGTGAAGAAGATCTAGTGATTAATCTGTGCCTAGGACCCGCGGCAGGAGATGCTGGATCCTCACCAGGAAGCGGAGACTCAGCAGCAGGTGCTGCTGGTGCGGACCATGGATCTATTGCGATTTCGAGAGGCGGCATAATAGCCATTATTGTCGTGGCGGTCTCCGTGTGCATACTTGGGGGTAAGCATCTGCTCGAGCTAAATGTACAGGGCATTGCTAAAGTGTGAACAGCTGTCTCAGCAGTTCTGTTTTATTTGGCCAAGAAACGATCATGGCAGGTCCGGGAGAGCATTCGAAGGTCGGCAAGGAGAGTCGCAACAGCCTTAACTCCGAGGAGATCGACGTTTCCAAAAGATGTCCATAGCCGTTCTAATCGAGGCTTGACAAAGATAGATGAAGTTCCGACTCCAAAGAGAGCGAAGGCCGCGGATGTTGAGAAGGGACACACAAAGTTAATGTCGTTTGAGATGGCCGAGCCTCCGTCGAAAGAGTCAAAATGGGCTAGAAAGTTTGGTCGATGACGTGTAGTGTATTTGGTGTCATGAGGTTATGTTGATGTCCAGTACATGTTGGCGTACTTTTATGGAGGGGGCGTTTTAGGATCGAAATCCGATCCTTCGAGGCGTTGGGGTATTCCGAGACCAGAATTGAAAATGATCACATATTCCTAAAGACATTTCCGCTTGCGCTTCTCCTGCCCTCGTCACGCCGTCCCTTTCGTGCTGGTGCTGCTTCTTCCTTATCTTTGCCCTTCCTGCCTCCTGTAGGGGCAAATGTGACTTGGCGTTCACCCACGATGTCGCCCTTATTCTTGCTGACCCGGCCAGTGCTCTGTGTCCGAGCTCCGAGGGCCTTATCCTGCCGCTGATGTCCAGACTTTTTGTATGAGGACGATGAGATGCGCATCTCTGGTTTTGACTTCGGTTTGACAATCTCATCCTCGTCTTCGCTGTCACTACCGTCGCTGTTGACATCTGCGGCCTGGCTAGGACCATCAACCTTCGTGCTAGGGTTGAGGGCCTGGAATTCTCTGCTCCTCTCGTCCACGGCGAACTCGTCATCCTCAAACAGCTTTCCGAAACGGCTATCTCCAAGGATACCCATTCCTTCGTCCACTTTCTCTCTACGTTCTTGTCTTTTGAGAAGCTTATCAACAAGGTTCTGATTGACCTTGACCTTTTTGCTACCTCTGATCCTAGTTGCCCTCTCCTTCTCAACCTTCTCTTTGACTCTCTTCGTTCTCTCTTCGTCCCAGATGTATGGATTGGCGATGAGTCGAGCCTCTTCGTAGAGCTTGGAGGCAACAAAATATCCGTGCATATAAGGTCGCAGCAAGTTAGTGGTACCTACAAGATGGCCCAAATTGATCGCTTTGAGTTCAGGAAGCGTTAAGAACTTGTAGTTGTCGTAAGTTTCCGCCGGTGCCTCTTCTGCCATTTCTTCGACCATGTTGTCCAAGAAACTGCACCACTTTGGAGCTGGACCAAGCTGTGGAATGAAAAAGGCATGTTGCTGTTTTCCTTCATTTGCTGTTAGAATCATCCCGCTATCTTTACACCATGCAACGGAGTTGATGTCAACTGCCGGCTCCACTGAAGTCCATGCTTTCCCGTCTGCTTCGTCCCACAGCTTGATGATTCGCTTATCTGCTGAAAGAATCTTCTTCTCTTGGGATGAAGTTGTCATGTGCATGAGCGTCTTGATGGGGTAGCCGTAACCTTGGTCTTTTCGTAGAAGTGGGACCGGTTTGCGAAGATCAAAAAGTTGAACCAATCCATTCGAAGTGCCCAAAGCCAGGGATTCGCCTGACCGACTGAAGTCAAGCGCAGTTACTTCACCTTCTTGTCCAGCTAAAATTCCAATCCGTGCCTTTGATCTTGGATCCCAGAACTCCACTGTGCCAATCGAAGTCCCAAAAGCTAAAAGGTTGTGACTGTCTTCAGCAATAGCGGCGCAATTGACAGCGCCCACATTGATTCCTCCCTGTAGTGCACCTCCTCCAGCAGTTGTCATGTCATCACCACCAACATCGACCTGGTATGGCTTCATATATCTCCCAATCTCGAGATTCAGTCGATAAACTTCCCCGCTGCCTTCCGCATTAACTCCAACTGCAGGAACCAAGGCTTCCGCTGAATGTCTGTCGTATTGTAGATCTCGTCCGTATCTTGGAAGGCGAGTCTGATAGTGGCATCCGCCTGGGGTATGGAATTCGAGGCGTCGGTCAGTCTGAAGGTGTAAGGATTTCGAGTAATCGGAGGAAAGTAGTATGAAGGAGTGATTTAACGTTGTCGTATGCCGGGCAAAAGACAGTGACAGGTTGGGCAGGTAGTGCGCATGTATTTGTGGCTTGTATGTCCCTGTACTCATTACCCATTCCCCATCTTCACTGACTCTTACGCATGCACTAGCTTCTTCGAATTCGAAGTCCTGGAGAAGCTCGACTCGATTGGCGTACTCGGGGTCATTCTTCAAGCTGCGCTTCCTTTGTCGAGCCAGCCAATCTGGCAGAGGTCTAGCAGTCGATGCACCAGAAATGGTGTAGACCAACACCTCGTTCGAGTTTGTGAGCTTCATGCTGAAGATCTGCTGTGCATTTCACAAATGTTGCTCTGCTCTGATATCTGCTAAACGAGGCTGCTCTCAGAAAGATAAAATATTTCTTCAGCCTGTTTTAGTGGCGGGTAGACCCGCCACGGTGGGACCTGCACGGCCACAGTCGATGCAAAGTCCCTTGCCGAGCTGCGATGTGCCAGCCTCATGCCTTCTGTCGCGAGGCCGGCGATGCGCTCTGCACGCACTTACAAGCCAAGTCAAATTCAACTACCCCCAGTATCCTGCCCTGCACAATTATCGCCGACATCAAGTGCCTCGACTCTGGAGATCTTGCTCGATCAATTCTTTACGGCTCGCCTGCTGCGGCGATCGCGTTGGCCTGTTGGCTGCGATGATGGAGCCCAGCGAATCCTACACCAGCTCCACCTTTCAACTGCTCAACCCCTCCAAAGCCTGCTGTCGAGCTCACTGTGCCCGGAATATACTTCTTCGAGGCCGGAGGTGATAGTCTCTGGCCTGGCGTGACGTGCCGAAGCACTCTCCGCTATTGACGCGGAGCCCTCATGATTTACGACTACCATGGATCCCAGCGAGTATCCTACGAATGTAATATCTTTTGTGAGTTTGATCCAGAAGTTCAGGAACGCTTTCTAATAATTGAGTAGAATAGTTTCTCGTCAATTAATTATGAATACTTTGAGTCCGCTAGCACATCTTCTGGAGCTGCCAGGAAACATCTCCAGCGGGTCGAAGCAGGATGGAGGCACGATGGTAGATTGGTACACCACGATCCTTACCGAGAAGGCATTTGGTTGTTCTACAATGGCGTCCTTTCGACAGGCTCTCCTACGAAAGATTCCGACACTTTTAGTTCCTCTGTGGACATCCAAGGGCTCGGGCTTCTGCAACTGGAGAAGGGTATTTACGAGCCAGCTAGTCTTGCCCGGAGCAAACAGGTCTTGGGAGGCTCTCTGACTGCTGGAAGCGCCAGCTCGTCTCCTTCCTCGTCGCTGGAGAATGCTCTTCGAACCGCTCAAACCCTCAATGCGAAAGCTATACAGACGAATGCAAACCTGAGCGTGATGCAGGATGCCCCCACTCCGTCTCCTAGGGCCAAAGTAGAGTTCACGGCATCTACGAAGGACATACACGAATACTTCATCTCTGCAGTCCTCAGCTCAATAGTCTACTTTCTTTGCCATGACCATGACTTTATACCCCTGAATTCGAGGACTTTGATACTGGCATCCTCGAGATCATTAAGGTCGAGTGCTAAGCTTGGCAACGAGGTAGAGCTTGCCACTCTGGACATCAGCCTGACCTCACTGGGAGTACTTGTTCTCAAGGCACATTCTGATATGGCACCTGGTTTGCAAACCTTAAAGAATGTCTTCAATCCATCTAGTGCAGCGTGTGGACTTTCTCCTGGCGCATCCTTGTGGCTTGCGCCTAGTGGAAGTGCGGCCAAATTCTATTGTGTGCCGGATGACAAGAAACTGCCAGGGACTTTGTCCATTGCTCAACTTCAGGGCAGCTTGATCGATTCGCGCCAAAATGGTAGCAACAATCCCCTCACCATCAGGTCGTGGCAATCAAGGTGTTTAGCTTGGTTGTCCACCAAAGGGCTGAATGCTACTGCACTTGAAGCCGGCGGCTGGCTTTATGTTCAGATTCTGGGTGGCCATCTACCATACTCCAACCCGGATTCCCAAAGCATACCGCTGCTAGAAGACTTGGCCATTGTTCCTTGGCCAGCATTATTATGTTTTCAAACCTCAAACTCGTCAGGAGCTGGCGACTCACAGACAACAGATTCAATTGCTACTTGTCGCGATCCTCTGGCGTTTGCGGAAGAGTGGTTCACGTCCAAAGATGAGAGAGCGGCTATTGTATCCAGGCGGTCAAAAGAAAAGCAAGCTGCCGATGCGCTGTCAAAAGAGCAGGCTGACGTGGAAGCTCGCGCGTTACAGTCTCGCATTTTTTCTCCGGCTGCCCTACGAAGGGGCAGTAACGCAGGTGCTATATATCCCACTCCGCCAGATGCACCTCAACACCCAGTAGGAGCGACGCCGTCTTTCGACGGCAACGTATCGACACCTGGCAACCCGAATCACCTGGTGGCGCATGAACCAGGCGGTGTGCATCCTCCAAATCCCCCTGTGGTGGATGCGGACACGGATATGTGGGGAACGCCTGCGAAGAAAGATCGGACGAACTCACCGGTACACTACGATGAAAACGACAACGACAACGACGACGCTCATGACAATGATAATGACAATCTGTTTGGTGACCTTGGCGGTGACATGTTTGGAACACATATTACAGATGATGACTTTAATTTCTTCGATGAGCCAGATGTGGACGAGTTTGACGTCAAGCAACCATCGCCAGCTCCTGTACCTACGTCCAAAAAGCCGGATGATATTGGTCAAATATCCGAGCCGAACATGCCGGTTGCAGGCCCTGGTGAAAATCATGGCATAGAAAATATTGTCGAAGATAATCTAGACCATGACCCAAATGCAAGGCCAGTAACAGTAGATGAAGCTGTTGTTGTGCCGGACTCTATGGCAGCCGGACGTGCTGAGACCAATGTAGAAGCTTCACAGCCTCCTCAACCGATCATCGACCTGCCTTTCAATAAAGAGATAATCTTCCAGAAGCTCGTCCAGGTATCGACGATGGAAAAGGCGAAAAAGCAGCCTAGGCGTGCCAGCCTCTTCAAGCAAGTCGAGTTTGTGGACGCGCTACGTTCTGTAAACGAGAAATACAGCTCTCATGGCCAATTCGACTTTTCCTACCAGAGAAGGAAACAACATCCTGGTGAGATCTCTGGGCTGCCACAGACACAGTACCTTACACGTCGACGCAAGGCACATGAGAATACTCTAGAAATGGGGAACATCGCCCGCATGCTAGGTGAGAAGGTGTTGGATGGCCAAGCAAAACCGGTAGAAGACCCAATGGATTATTTGATGACTTCGGATGGTGGGAGTTCCATTTCGGAACAGGACGATCTTAGCCATACCACAGACGATGCTTTGGTTGGCTCGAAATTTGGTGTCAAGCGGAAATGGGATGGCGACGATGAAGACGAAATCGCGTCGACTTTTGATACTCTAGCCATGGACTTTGAGCAGTCAGTGGGTACACCTCAGTCTGTGAGTGGCTCTCAGCTACCTCTTTTCGAAGCAGATCCTGCAGACTGGGCTTTGACTACCTACTTTACTTTGCCTGAGCCAGATATGGAACCCACTACACTTTCGGATTTGGAGCGTATTGCAACGGCGCAAATTCTTGCAGACCAAGCTGTCTCAGGCACCCTTCGTCTCCCTGGTCTTAACGGGAATGATACTCCTGCAAAATGGGACAGATCCTCCGCAACGAAACAGCTTCTGAACAAGCTATCACAGGCGGCAAACTCATGCCTCAGAGACGGCACAATCTGCTCCATGCGCGCTTTCCTAGACATCCAGGGAATACCTATCTTATCGCAAGCGCTCAGGCTTCCCCCTCGGCCTACGCCAAATCCTAGAGGGCCAAATGGCCTGGATATGAGACCGAACAATCCGTTCTTGATCATTCCTCCCCAGATCGAAGTCCGAAGATCAGAGTCAAAGCTGTCAATCCTTCCCTCCTCTGTACCTTTCTGGGAGAATTTGGGTCTGGGGCCCTCGAAAGGCGTCAAAGATATTGACGCTGTCTGTGTCTATCCGAATTTCGAAGGGATAGCTGCAAATGCCAGCACCTTTCTTGACCAGATGAGGAGTGTGTACGAATCCTCAAGGTTTGGTAGCCACGACAGAGTGGAATCAAAAGATATAGGTAGTGGCTTGTTGCCATTTGCTGTGGAAACCATGTCACAGAACAAAATGCACCACTTGACGACGCTTAAGGAGACTGCTGCCCAGCTCAACAGGACACTTTCTTCCTTGCCGGTGGGCGAAAGAAATTTTGTTGTGTACTTTGTCTACCCAGTTGACAACAGTGTACTTCTTGTACACATCTGCTCTGCATTTCAGCATTTATTCAACCTCTACAGAAAGGCACTTGCTGAGAGGAGGGCAAACACGGCGAATGAATTGGTACTGCAGCTCATTCCGTTGGATTTCATCGCATCCCCGACTTCGTTAGCGATTCCGACGCCTTCGACGTACTTTCAGCTTTCTATGGAGGTATATGATCGTTGCGTAGACTTCACCTCTCCATCATCGTCACCGGCCATAATGTTAGAGCAACCACTCCCCAGGACAATAGACTTCAAGTTGAATGCGAATCCTTCTGCATCCTTGCTCCAGGAGAACACATGCCTTCACGTTGCATATGCTCAGAGCATTGATGATCGCTGGATCACCGCTGCATGGACAGATAATAGAGGGACACGGCAGATGACTGCTTCGTACTGTCTAGGTCGCAAAAACGAGCCGATCTCGACACCGTTCACTGAAGTTGCGAATGAGATTTGGGAAACGACGCTGCAAGTTGTAGCGAGTAACAAGATCCACTGGCGCATCATAATTGCCAGAATCGGAGTGATGGACTCCTCAGAATTCGATTTCTGGACGGGTCTCGCATCGAAAGAGTCGAATGCTCAGATTAGCCTCACTCTTATGACTGTTCAGACAGATCCGTCACTGAGACTACTGCCGGCCTTCATGACGTTGACACCGAATGCGTATGGCTCACAATCGGTCATTACTCCAGTATCCACCCCTCAGGCTTTACAATCATCAATTTTATCACCTGAAAATGCACCAACGCCCGTTCGCGAAAACACTACTGCTGCCCCTGCAGAGGCACCCGCCGAACCTGACCGAGACGCTCGGCTGATCGACTACACCGACCAGAGCTGGGGCGCAGTCCTCTCACATCGCCTGAACAACTCGAACTCACTAATGGAAACCAGTCCGGCCCTCATCAGTGGATATCTCATTAAGCGTGGCGGAACGAATGCTGTTGATCCTCCAATTGTCATGGAGGTCAACATTGTGCATTGTGAGGTTGTCGGGAACCCAAGAACGTTTCACGAGTCGCTGTTACGAGAAATGCTTGTGTACTATAGGGGTCTTGGAACTCTCGCAAGGGCACGAGGAGTTGTTGATGCTGTTCTGGATATAAGGCCATGGCATATTGCTGCAGCCGAGAAAGCTGTCAAAACTTTGTACATGTTGATGTGATACATAAAGTAAATACAAATTGAGCCTCAGTGGCTGTTTAAGCATCTCCTCCCGGAGAGTACCTGCAAACTTGCTATCAAAGTATATTGTCGACAAAGGATTGAGCTACACCCGATTGAGAACTAAAAGGTCGCAACTTTAATGGAAACAGTGACGGCCCGAAAGGATGAATACTTCCTTTTGACATCGGCTAAACTGGTGTCGACCACGAAAAGACTTTGCGGAGAAAGAGGCTGATCGTCGTCTCGCTTAGCAAACTTCACAACAAACCCAGAGCTGTCAAGCCTGCACAAGCGTAGAATGAAGTAAGATCGGATGTTCAGATGCTGTACGCCCGATAATGGAGTTCGATATTCTTGAAACAACTGCTCACATGTCGTCATACAGCACTTTTCAAGTGCCCCCGGATCTCAAATCCTCAAAGTCGGCCCTTCTGAGGCTCATGAGACCTTGAGGTAGGACCGAATTCACCTCTCAGAAAGCGCGACTTGTCGAATCCAATGTAGAAGCTTATTTTACTGTCCCTGCACTCTTCTAAGCACCATGCAGTCTTGACCTCTCACATCAGACTCGGATCGCCGAGCCTTCCGCAACACAATGCCTAGATTAGTCATCGGACCAAACATTCTTTCAAAACCACCTTGTATCGGATACTTCGGCAATAATGAAGGGAAAAGTTGGGGTATGCCAAAAGGTCTTGCGGAGACTGGCGTAGGGATGTGGATACGAGTCATGATTCTACCTGTCTGGTGACAGCGTGGACATGTGCATCACGAATCGCCCCTCGCTCTGCCAGAAATGGTAACATATGATTGATCCTGTGCCGTACAAAGCCTTCGATGGCTATGCGGAGAACTTGAATCCCGCTGCAATAATGCTTATAAGGCACAGTCGCCCTGCTTCACTCGATTTCTGGTAGAGATCTGTACTCGATTTATCCTTCTATCTTAGTTGCAGACATCGTCATGGTCACACTTTCAAAGCTCAAGGCTCAGCTGCCCTTTGGGGCCGGCAACCGAAACTCAACGTCTGACGGAGAAGCTTCTCATCATGAAAAGCAGGCGGCCTACAATGGTCCTTACGACAACTCTCCTGTTCCGTTGCTGACGATTCATTCTTTCATCATGGGTGTCTTCGTCTCGATGGGAGGTTTCATCTTCGGATACGATACTGGACAGATATCTGGTTTCTTGGGGATGAGGGACTTTCAAGAACAATTTGGACAGAGGAACAAAGATGGCAGTGGTTACCATTTCAGCAATGTTCGTTCGGGTCTCATCGTTGCGCTGGTAAGTGGCTGCGACAACTCTCTAGCTCTGTACTAACGTCTCCAGCTGTCAATTGGTACACTCATGGGCGCTCTGATCGGTGGGCCAATTGCGGATCGAATTGGTAGGAAGTGGAGCATCTTTGCTTGGTGTCTTGTTCTTCATGTTGGGTTGATCGTCCAAATGACAGCTCCTCATCCAAAATGGTACCAAGTAAGTAACATTCCCCTCTTGTCTTGTGTCTTCAACCTGAGCGTCTGTTGGTGGATATCTCTGTTTGGCGACCAAAAGTTCCCGAAACCCTCTTGGAACTTCGTAGTTGAATGAAGCAATACTAAGATGTCAACTAGATCGTTGTGGGAAGATGGATCGCTGGTTTGGGTGTAGGTGCCCTGTCTTTGCTCGTGCCAATGTACCAGGGAGAAAATGCTCCTCGCCAGATCAGAGGTGCTCTCATCAGGTACGTCCCAGTTTGGCAATCTGAATGTCACTAAGAATTTCCAGCACATATCAACTGTTTATCACACTCGGTATCTTCGTTGCAAATTGCATCAATTTTGGCACCGAAGACAGAGACAATACTGGTTCCTGGAGAATTCCTATGGGAATTTCGTTCTTGTGGGTCTTGATACTGGGATTTGGTATAATCTTCTTCCCTGAATCGTAGGTGTTGGCGAAGCCTATTTCCTCTTTTGAATATTTCAAGTTGTTCTAGGGACATGCCTTTTCCTCGCCACGAAACATTCTAGCGGTGGTAATTGCTGACTCCGGTTCACTTCAGACCTCGTTATGACTATCGTCACGGACGGGTAGAAGAGGCAAAGCGAACAATGACAAAGCTCTATGGAGTATCAGACAACCACCGCGTGGTTGCGGAAGAATTGGCTGAGATCAAGGTCAAGCATGATGAGGAAATGCTCCACGCGGCAACCACGCGATACATTGATATGTTCACTGGCCCCCGTATGGCTTACCGAATCGCCCTCGGTGTCACACTCCAAATGCTCCAACAGTTGACGGGTGCTAACTACTTCTGTAAGTTCTTGTTCTACTTACCGGTAAAACACATGCCTCTATGCCTCCTCCATTTTTCCACGCAAGTTACTGACTGCTTACTCTTAAGTCTACTACGGTACCGTGATCTTCAAGTCCACTGGGATCAACAATTCTTTTGTGACACAAATCATTTTGGGTGGTGTAAATTTTGGTTCCACATTCCTTGGACTTTACATCGTCGAGCACTATGGTAGACGAAAGTCGCTGGTAGGCTCCCCTATTCTTTCGTCTATCAGATATCACTTCCAGAATCTGTCCTCCCAATGTCTCTAAATAATCTTGACACTTGGATGGACGACTTGTGAGGACAAATTGCTTACCCGGATACTGTTCGCTTAGATATATGGTGCTGCATGGATGTTTGTTTGCTTCATGATATTTGCCTCTGTCGGTCACTTCTCTCTCGATTTACAGACTCCAGAGAATACACCGCATGCTGGGAAAGCACTCATCGTGTTCGCCTGCCTGTTCATTCTTGGTTTCGCGACTACGTGGGGACCGATCGTTTGGACCATCATCGCGGAATTGTATCCATCGAGATATCGCTCCAACGCTATGGCATTGGCCACAGCTTCAAATTGTAAGTACTAGAGCAGCTCAACTATGCTATCCTCAAGTCCAGTAATCCAGACCCGTACTTGCCGTTTTGGCGGGATGCCTTAGAATTCAGAGCTCGGCTAACTCCTCTTCCTTAAACCAGGGTTCTGGAACTTCTTACTGGGATTCTTCACCCCATTTATCGTCCAAGATATTGATTTCAGATATGGATACATATTCGCCGGTTGCCTGTTCCTCGCTGCCGGGACGGTCTATTTCTTTGTTGTAGAAGGGCAAGGTAAGTAGATGTTACGGATATTGCTGCCGCTTGTGCTAACCGAGTCAGGCCGAACATTGGAGGAAGTTGATACGATGTACATTACTCATGTTGTCCCTTGGTATGTGAATCACAGAGACCTGCAAACAGGTTAGGCAAACTTGAGGACTCTCTCTGACTATGATATTCTGCTGTGTAGGAAGAGTTCCGAATGGATTGCGCCACCGCCAGAGCAGCTCGTCACCACCGAAAGACTAGTAAGAGGAGATGCTGCTGGCACCGGTCCAGATCTCGAAGCCAGTGAAAGTGCCAGAAGGAAGGAAACTGCACCAGGTACTGCAGATCATAACGAATAGACCATGTCCTCATTGACTTCGTAGCTTTGTAAAGAAAGGTACAGCTGCACGACTACCAGCTACGAGTCATGTGTCTTATAAGGAGAAAAAGTGTGTTTAGTTCGAGGTTCATTCGACAGGAAGAATTAGTATTAGTGCGCTATCAAGTGTTCTTGAGAAGTCCGAGGACTCGTGGCAGGAATGAACAAAGGTGACAGAGGAAAGGTAGAATCTGATAACTAGCGGCTGCTTTGTATCGGCGTAATCATTTTTATCAATTATTAGTACTAGTTTGATTTCGATCTTGAATCATTATCAGGTTACCTTGAAGTTATCATTTACTTATCTTTAGGATATCTTCAATTTATCTTAATAACTAATCTTGAGTTAGATCTTTATATGTTAGTATCTGAATTAGACTAGACTGGCACTCACACTAGAGCAAGATGAATTATATGATGTTATATATCTTTTATATCTATTTATGAGTCACTCTTATTCCTTCTGTCTTACACGCTGTCTTATACGAGAGTACAACACGTGCCTTTGATATAATAACCAGATCTTTGACACGGTTACATGGCACATATCGCTCTAGGTAAGCAGCTTCGAAATCCTGATTATAAGCTTTCAAACACCTATAGACTCTTCATCTGAGCGGTTAAAGAGTTAGACTTTCCCCTTAAATGCGGCATGCGCCTCTCTTTCTGGGCGCAACAGCGTGCGGGGCAGGCTTCAGTGACTGGAAATTCTCCATTCAGGCTGGTGTTTTCTTGGCATATTCGCTTATAGGCTTTACTTACAGGGCCTTCAGCGTGGTGCACCGTTCCGCATTTAAGGGGATAGAATTTGATCATGGGTGCGTTGATTTACGTACAGTCAGCAAAATCCTTACCATTCTCCTAGAGGTTGGTCTTGAGCGATGAAGAACATAGAGTCGAGCCCCACATTACTTCGTTAGACCGTCAGGCCTGTTGTGGCGTTTGTGGCTTCGTGACAAGCTTTGCCAACCCACAAGGGCCGAAGAGTCTCCAAACGATAAAATAACCTCACCGTGATCACAGAACAAATCAGATACTGATTCTTTTAACATCTTCTTTCCCTATATCACACACTCACGCTGAAAATTAACAGACTGGGCTGAGAGATACATTAGCAGACTGGGCTGAGATACAGCCCAGTCTGAACATAGCTATCCACCTTTGAACCTCAACGTCACGCGATACCGAAGATGCCGGACTAAAGCGCATCATGACAAACGCAACATCATGGTCCTCGCTCTTTTGACATCTAGCCCATATTCTGTGCCGTACAAGTACGATGCTCCAAATTGAAAGGGACCAGCTACTGGCATTTGGGACGAAAGGCTTGCTCTGCTGTACCAACCAATTGGTCAGAGGCCGTGTCTTCGTTAGAAGCCGGACTGTTCTAGTTCATGCCAGAGAAGACTTCGTGAGAAATTGGTCGTTATCCCTCCTCATGTAGGATCTCCCCTATCTCTCAAAAGGGGAATTCCAATACGTCTGCTGGAAAAGGTTGCACGTCAAATACCTCGGCTAAACAAGTCTCCCGAGGTATTATTATTCCCAAGATTTACGAATCCCGACAACTTGAAATAGTACAAGCTGATCCTGGGTCTGTCATTCATCCAATGTCACTACATACAGATAGAGATTGGATGGCAACAGCATCTTCGACACAGGTGTGGCAGCAATCTAATACCATCATCTTAACACCGAAAATCCGGCACATGGCTTCAGGCGCTATAGAAGTCTCGGCACGACTTATTGGACAAGCTAAGCTGTCAAAACTTGGAGGCGTAGATCTCCCCCGCACCATCTAATGCTTACGTCGATGGTAAAGACTCAAGCCAAACCATTCTAGGGTCTAGTCGCGAAGTCGAGACAAGGAACAGTAGGCGTATCTTGGTTTTGAGCAAGTGATCGGTGTGGATGTACAACCGCTCCCCGACAACTCCCAAGTGGGAGAAATGGGTGTCTCCAGCCGTCGGTCTTAGATTGAAACGAGCATTTGGCCTTCCGGAATCCGGCAAGTCAGGACGGCTCTCAATGACAATCCAGACTACCAAAATCATTACGTAGGTCGTTGGCTTCTGGCGCCACCAGGCGCTCTCAGACGAACAGATCCTGCCTTCTCTATCCGGAGGGCCAAACTTTGACTCCATGTCATGGTCACTACTCGTTACATTGCGAATGCTCGTTGTTGGTTTTTTGTCTTTGAAATAGAACATGTATCTGTGGAAGTGGCTAATACATATTCGCTCATCAGTCTGAAATGAGAATCAACATATTGCTCCACTTACGACGATAGCCATGTATCTATTCCGCTGTACACCTGCCTAGAGGGGTCAAAATTTACAAGCATGAACCCCACTTGGCTCTTCCTGCTCACACTCAAGTTGAGGGGGTAATGTCCGAGCCGACAGTACGTAGCAAACGTTGATAGCAGATAAATACCCACTCCCCACAGTCTCTCCACAGACTTCCACTTCTTCCCCAGATTTCTCCAGTTCTCTAGCAATCAAGTTCCACTCAAACTTCATCGTGTCACCATAGCAAGCTACCCGTGGAAAACTAAACCATGTCGTCCGGCCATATCGAACACGCGCATACGACTGGCTATGATGCCGAAAGATTGCACACGCATGACATGGAAATTGGAGTGACTGATGCTGTACAAAGACATGTCCAACGCAATGTTGTGCCACCGAAACCAGTATCTCAACGAAAACTCGACTTTGAGCATTCCCGACCGCGATGGATGCGAGAAATGGCAGCTGAGGCTCTCGGAGTATTCTTCTACGTACGTACAATGTGCTGTAGTATCCCTGGTTTTTATCCGACAAGTGGCTCTGTTCGGTTCTTGAAGTAAATGTCCATATCTGGAAGCTAACTGTCTTGATGTCTAGGTTTACCCAGGAATTGCTTCGCAAGCTTCATTCTTTCTCAATAAGACCGAGCCAGTATTCGGCTCATTGTTTCAAATTGGCTGGGCATATGCAATTGGTATTGCTTTTGCTATTATTGTCTGTGGCCCAACATCAGGTGGCCACTTCAATCCAGCGATCACGATCTGCTTTGCTATCTGGCAAGGGTAAGCAACGAAGAGCCCAGTACCTCAAGGAATATAATTAAGAACTCTCAGATTTCCCTGGTCCAAGGTCCCGAGATATATTTTTGCTCAAATCCTTGGTTCTTTCATCGCTGGTCTTGTTTTGGTTGGACAATAGTAAGTTTGAGGCGGTGTAATTTCCCTCCCTTCTCAATGTTCCAAGACTGCCCCGACACATGCCTTGTCTTTCTCCAGGGACATCCCACGCATGACTATCGCTGATACATCGTCTTCTAGTTGGCCCCAGATATCAGCACTTAATGCCCAGTTTAAGGCTGAGGGCATCAGCTCGAACTCTCTTGGAGGCCCTGGCAGCATCCTTTGCAGTTTTCCGGCCCCAACACAGACCAACTATGGATACTTGTTCTTCATAGAATTCTTTGTCGACAGCTTCATTGGGTGAGTATCGGTTCCGGTCAGGAAAAACAGTAGACTGACAAGATTAGTATCGTAATTTGGGCTGTTTTAGACCCAGCAAATCCTTTCGTTGCCCCAACTTCTGCACCTTTTATAATTGGCTTGGCGTGAGTAACATTCCCTGAATCCTTTGGGGACACTACTGATGAGAAAATCAGCTACGCGAATATGGTCTGGGGTTTTGCAAATGTAACGATCTCAACCAACTTGGCTCGTGATCTCGGAACGCGGATCGTTGCAGCTATATTCTTTGGAGGCGATGCCTTTGGAGATTATTCTGCTATTGCAATTCTTGTGAACGTCCCCGCAACGATATTTTCTACTGTGGTCTACGAGATTATACTACGCGATTCCTTTGCAATCATTGCTAAAGGCCATGCGGTTCATGAAGATGGAGAAGAGGGCCTTACTCGACATTTGACAAAGACTGGAACGCTGGAGCAGGGTCCGGCTGGGAACATCATTCGGGGCCAACACACAAGCAGCGATGAGAGCTACCACCAAAAACAGGATAATTCACCGGTATAGAATTTAAACACGGCCTGAATTTGTGAAGTCGTGAGGATTGGCCATCTTATGAGAAAGTGGGCAGCTCCTCTGGTAGGATGGTGATCGGAGAGATTAGGCGATGTTTACCTACTGTTGCTGAGACAGGTTGTGTACAATAACAATAACCTAACGAGGAAACAGACACCCATATAGCAACAAAGTAATAGAGTCCTTTGCAACAAGAATTGTCTTTCTTATCAAATAAGGACCCTTTTGCTCTAAATCGCCCTCCCTAGAAGAGGTCAAAAAGGCAGTGGCGTGAGAAGAGAAATATCACGTGGTACGGGTATTCTTCGGATAATGACTTGAAGTTCTGCAACTGGCAACGAGGGAGTTTTCACTCCGCCTTGACAATTCCTATTTGGGTTACCACGCAATAGACACGGTCAGCACCGTCGCATAGCCTGCATACAGGTGCTTATGGGAGTTCGGGTCCTTGTTATTCTGCGGCATTCATTCATTTCGCATCACTGCGCAGCGCCATTGTTTTGAGCTCTTTCTTCTCCATCATTACTTCTCGATAGTATGGCCTCCTCGCAGCTTCATTCTGGCGCAGATGCCGAACCAGCTTCTCCCGTGGACGACTATACGCCTACTTTCTACGTAGGCCACCATGAGTCCAAACGGCCTCTGCCTGTCACAGACTTTGTTCTGCGACAGGCTCAAGATGTTGGAGTAAGTGCCCCGCGGTGTACGGAAGACCAGATGCTAATGCGCCTTAGTATGATATGCTCACCAGTCCCATCACAAGCCCCCATTTCCACTCTAGAGTTCTTACTCTTATCTCGACCTACCTCTCTGAATTGTCAGACATTGGTGCATCTGACAATGCCGCCCACGGCATCCCACCTGCTCCAATTATACCTCCCCTCAACCCAGTCGATACCCCTCTTACGCCTGGAGACACAGTTTCTCAGATAATTGCTTATTCCAGCCCGTGGATCGATCTATGCTCACCCGACCCTCTTATTGCCAATATCTCCCGCCAGGTACTCAATATCGAAATAGCTTACGCTTCATTTTGTGGAGTCGGAAACATTGTGATACCCGGTCCACGAGCTTACAGCAGCGGATCAACAGACAATGATGGTCTTATACAATATGCCCGAGCAATTCAAGAAGCACTCAACATTGGCAGCTACTTGCAGATGGCGATTCATATCCCAATGTATGGACACGAAGAGGATAAGGAAATGATTGGCGACCTACGTCCATTTGCCAGAGATCAGGGATCAGAAACAGCGCATGGAAACGGAAACAAGGAGATAGATCTGTATGAGACTTGGGATGCGTGGAACTTGATTCGGAGTGTATGTAAATACAGCGCAAGGCTCTCAGTAGGTAAGAAACCAATGGAACCATCCAATTTCCCAACCTTTATCTACCCGTGAGGCATTCTCTGTTGTATGTGCGAGAACTGAGACCCTTCGGAGCGCCTATCACACCTCTGAAGGTACTGTTCCCGCTCTGCTATACACATATACCTCAAGGTTCAAAGCTAATACGCCGTCTAGCACTGGCACTTCCCCGCCAGCTTCCAGTCGAATCATTACAATCACGCTGGTTTGCTGAGCCATTGAGGTTGCTTTCTTTTACACCATCAACCTTTTTAAAGAACAAGGGAGGCCATCCTGTTCTTAGTAAGGGTCATCAAAGCCTGATATCACGCTACATGCGCCTGAAGCAACCGCCTTGGCTCCTGCTCTGCGACGTTGGACCAATTCCTGGCCTGAAAGATCCTAATCAACTCACACCTACCGCTGACGGCTTTCCATCGCCAAGTGTTGTTGTGGATGCGTCGAGATCAGTATCACCAACACCTGCCGAAGCAGCAGAGCAGTCTGAGAAGCCGAAGCCCAAAAGTAAAGACTTCGCAGCTCACCTGGTCTACATTCGATATCTGCAGAGAAATCAACCAACTCGGACAGCTCTCGAGAAGTTTGGCTCGGGCTACCAGGACTATCTTCAAGCTCCGCTCCAGCCGCTTACAGATAACTTGGAATCCGTGACTTACGAAGTCTTTGAGAAGGATCCTGTCAAGTACGACTGGTATGAGCGTGCCATAGTTCAAGCTCTTTCAGACTGGTCTGCTCAGCACAAGCCCACTTCGAGTCCAACAGGTGCGGTTGTCATAGCCGTTGCTGGGTCCGGTCGTGGTCCCTTGGTATCTCGAGCTTTGAAAGCAAGCGAGATCACTGGAGTTGCAGTTGAAATGTGGGCTGTTGAGAAGAACCCAAATGCCTATGTCTTGCTTCAACGTCACAATGAAGAGGACTGGGGTCGCGTAGTCAACGTTGTAAAAAGTGATATGCGAGCTTGGAAAGGTCCACTTCGCAGCACAACAGGACCCATTGGACAAGCTATTACCACTAGCTCCAGTGCTCCAGCTTCGCCGTATGGAAAAGTAGATATCATTGTGTCTGAACTTCTTGGCTCTTTCGCTGACAATGAGCTCTCACCGGAATGCTTGGATGGTGTCCAACACGTTCTGGCCCCTCAGTATGGTATCTCGATTCCAAGCTCTTACACTGCGCATTTGACACCAATTCTTGCACCCCGGCTCTTTGCAGATATCTCGCATCGGGCTATCACAGACGACACTGCCACGGAAACACCTTATGTTGTTATGCTCCACGCCATCGACTATCTGGCAACTACTGTTGCGGATCACCCTCGTATTCAACAAGCATGGGAATTTGTTCACCCTCTTCCAAGCTCTACTCTTGCTATTGCAGAAGCTCGGAGAGGAGGTGGTGTAAGCGGAGGAGGCGGTGGCAGCATGTCAGGTGGTGACGGCGCCAATGAGCATAACACACGTTCTGCCAAGCTGAAGTTTGTGTGTAAGGATCGAGGTGTCGTGAGTGGACTGGCTGGATATTTTGAGGCAGTCCTTTATGATGGTGGTGAGACTGGTATTGTTGAATTGAGCACCAGGCCAGATACCATTGATGCCAAGAGCAAGGACATGATCTCATGGTTTCCCATATTCTTTCCCTTGAAGGTATGTATCGCTTAATCATGCTTGGGATACCTACTAATTCACATGCAGAACGCACTTTACTTCCCAGATGACTCGGAGCTTGAAGTTAGTATTTGGAGACAAACGGATGACAGAAAAGTGTGGTACGAGTGGCTAGTAGAGGCCTTCGTCATGATTGGACCAGGTAAGAGAATGAGGCTAGGAATGAGCGAGATGGGAAGCAGCCGAAAAGTTGGATGTCTCATGTGAGCTTTACTGGCATAGATGCATCGCTAAGGAAACCATTCCGGTAAAGCTTCTGCTTGTCGCTGCATAGCCCCATGATTTCGTAGCTCTCCTGGTATCGAAATCCATTGAATTTATGCCTTTGCAAGTCAAAACTTGCATCTAGAACGCCTTGCCCGTTGATAAACCAGTGAACTTTTGGTCGTGAATCTGCTTTGCCCCCCTATACCATCAATAACCTGCGCAGTACCAGAACCGAGTCCACAAGAAAAAAAATTCTCGATCCAGCCCCAGAGTGTTCGATCTCATCCCTCCATCTTCGTGTCTCCGTTGTTTTGGTTTGCACCTTGGATCCATAGAACGTTATTGCAACTATTCATGTAATCAGCCCTGCACTTCAATTTCTTCTCCCCCTTACTGCGACGACAAAGCCGTGTACACCTCTCATCTGCCTAGACATACCGTATCAGAACTTGTCCAAGCACACTTGTCATCTCCTGATCAATCCACTCTTCTGCACCCGACAGCTGGATGTTCATATAGCTGTCTATGCTAACCAGGCGGCCCTTGTACTCTGTTTGACCCCACTTCAGACGAATGACAACTTCCTCGTTGACCCTATAATCTCGAAATCAGCATCTCTTCGCGATCCAATATTCAGCGGGGTATCGGTCGAGGAGACTGTGATTGGGACGCTATGGACATACAGGTTTTGCAGCATAGGCCGCGGGTTGATTGGTACGAACTAGAACACAAGCGTAAGCAATGTATACTGCAGAGTAAGCAGGTAAGATCTTAGTACTTACACTCATTTCGGCGGTTGTGGTGAGGCTGTGTGAAAGGCGCGTAGGGAAGATAATGTTCGCAATTCCGGAGCTCAAAATATTGAGGCTGCAACGGTCCGGTGGCCGCTTTTGTAAACCTTAAATTCAGCTAGCGAACTGCAAGGCTGACCTTCCAGCCTTCTTCTACTTTACCGTTCGCAGATATTGATTGTTGCCAAAAGTGATCAGTGGCTATTTTGTGCTAGTCATTTCTTTAAGCAGGTTCACGGAGACTTATGCGAAATGGAGGAGTAAGGCAAGGGTAAGTGAATTTTTAAGTCCTGGCACTATCAGATAATATTTATGTCTCTTCATTCGTCTGATGCAACATAGTTCAATATTCACAGACCAATACCCAGACATGGGTACGCTGGAAATCTCATCGCATTCGTCAATGTCTTTAGTACATATCAATTTCTTCTGATCTCCCACTTCAAATCCTTGATGCTAACCTCATCTCCGGCTTTCTCGTCGTAGTCGAACCACTCCCCCTCGGTGAGATCAATAGCTGTGAATTTGCTACCGGACTCTATTCCAGTCGCAAGCCACTCTCCCTACATTTCCGTAAGTAAACATTGCATTAAGGAGCGAACAGGTAATCGTACTTCGGGTTTGAACTCTGTAAACTCAAGTCCTCTGCAGTCAAACTCGATGACTTTTTGACGAGTTGGTGGAGAGCCTTGCTTGTACGAGATGGGAGGCTCCTTGATAGTTGCGGATGACTCTCTCTAGAGTAACGCGTTAGCTGAGAATAAAAGGCAGAGTCTCTATGGAGCTATAGACCTTGCATGACTTGCATTTCCAAACAAAGTTGGCCTCTCCTCGACTGCCGCTCATATCATTTGCTTCCTGAAAGAGTCAGTCGATTTAAAGTGTTTATGACGAACAGTTCTTTCCGATACTTACAAAACGGCTGACATTTACAAAATTTGGGTGGATTTCTCTGCAAGAGGTGCACTGAACCTTGAAAGTGTACCAGAAAGGGTTCTCGGGGGTGTCATCTGGTCTCAAGTCGGTCACACTGATATGTTTAGCAAATGCCACAATAATTCTTGGAAGAAAAGAAACTTACCCTGTCAAGTCTGCCGTGAGCGTAAGGATCATCATACTGGCGGTGTGTTCCGAGTACTATCAAGGTTGGAAGCTGGTGGTACGCTGGTGGTGGTGAGAATTTGGCGGGGTTCAAAGGGAGGGGCGAGGCAGAACAGAAGACATAAAAGCGGCGGCACAGTCCACTTGATCGTGTCGCCAAAGAAACATCCGATATTCAACCTCACTTGTTATTCACACCCATTCCGCTCCGACTACTATCAATTGATCGCTCCCAGACGGCCCAGCAATAGCTACATTGCCACTCTCTCAGCTTGCTACAGCTTCAGCATGGTACGATAATGCAGGTCCTTTGGTCTCGCGCTGCGCAGGCCAAGTCATCATGTAGCTGTCGCTCATGTCTACACACGGCAACGAACGTAGCACGGCGAACCACGACCGCGGTTGGGAAGCGTCGAGTCAAAGTCAGCGATGTATTCACAGCGTGTTATTCAACGATACTGGCGACTGCAGCTGTGGCGGATATGAGAGTCAAAGAGGAGAGGAGGAAGGAATGGGATCGTGTAATAGCAGAGGCCAAAGCTGGAACTCCGACGAATGATACAAAATCTGGACGATTTGGAGCTCCAGAAGCTGCAAAGCTTGATACTGAGACTACCTTTCTCTCGAAGTGGAAGTCGACGGGACAAGATGAGGTGCATTACAAACCTATGGCAGTCTGTGGACCAGCGAGCAGGCACAATTCGCAATTGGAGGTCAAGCTTCGGAAGATGGGCAGCCGGCTCGAAGATGAAGAACTCTCTTTCGTTGAAGAGGGTCCGGATCTGGTGTTAACTGCTAGGGAGCCGATGAAACCAATGCATTTGGCCAAGATGCAAGACATGATTGCTCGCCTGGCATACAAATTTCTCGCGGAATCCAGGATCTTTACAGGACAGTTCTTACAAGGCAATTCAGACGTCCAGTTGCAGACGATGCAAATGAAGGATCGACTACAATCGCTGATGGAGGGCTTCAGTAATCTTCCTTCGTACGAATGGAAAGACGTTGATGAAGTCCACGACCAACGGGATGCTCTTAACCGATCTTTGCATACACTCTGCAGGAACACAAAGCCAAATGATCGGGATGCAATCAATCTGATGCTGGCAAAAATATCCTACAACATGCTGGTTTCCACCAGTCCTCCCAGCATTGTCACATACAACGTCTTGCTCGCCGAGTTTACCCGATTAGGGGAACCACATCTTGCGCAAATCGTCGTGGACTCTTTCATGCACGATAGCAAATTCAAACCTAGCCGAACGACTGTCAAACTCATTCTGGACCATTATCGTTCTAAAAAAGATCCCAATGGCTTTAGGTCAATAATTCTACGGATGCGAGCGACTCGAGGGACGGAACCGGATATGGCTCCTGACATGAGAATTAGGAAGCGAAAAGTCAAAGACCTGGTAAAGCTGTCAGTTCAAGAATGGGCGATGAACACAAAGACGATTCACCGTGCTCAGGCACTACATGAGAAAACCCCGCGGAATGCCGCAATATTCGATTCTGTGATCAGAGGTTGCTTGGAGATGAAGGGAGTTCAGCTTGCGGTACGCCAGATCCGTTCTGCTTTTCGTGAAGGGCATCAGGTCCATCAAGATACCCTGTGTTCTGTCATTCGGGCTTGCGTAGATCAAGCAAATTTCAGCGTTGGAGTAAAATTACTGCGAAACATTCTCTCATTGTGGGAAGACGGCGTGGGATACATGGCGACTGTCTATACCGAGGATCTTCGCCAGCTCATTCACCAGCTCCTCGGCATGTGTGGGTTCGACACATCTCTTGGATCCAAAAACGACCTCCCCATCAAAGCATCTTGGGATGCTTTGCAGGACTTATTATATTACATGCATCTTGAGTCTATTAGCGAAGCTATCGGTCGTTGCGCTGATTTAACAGCCTCACTGAGCAAATCTCTCGGTTTGACTGGGCCAGTCGAAGCAGTGAGGCCCGAGTTACAAGGAACACCGAAAGCACAGCAAACCCGGGATATCGATGTCGCGCTCCAGATGGTGGTCAACTACGCTGCTGAACGACAACTCCGCGCAGACCATCAGAGAAATCTGGAGATAGCCAGTCGTTGGCTTCGACTGGATGCTTTAGATTTTGTCATGCGCACGCGACAGAAAAGAATTCAGCACGTCGAATCGGAATTGACGGCTATGCTGTATTGTCGACTTTCGGATGAAAAGAAGGCAAGATATGACGCGGCCGTCAGTCTGCTAAACTCACGTCCTCCAAGCTTGGCATTCGTTGAGAAGCGTCACCTGCTCTTGCGACTTCGCAAGCCGGAACAACATCTCTCGAAGGAGGTAGCGACGGCCATGGAGCAGTCTAACTTGCCAACGGAGATGGAACCCGTCCAAATGAAGGAAGTGGCCCTGAGGCCCTATGATGCGGCGTCCTCTCGCCCGGCAATACGCTTATCTGCCAGGCCGCATCGGTCGTCATTTCCTATGCCCATGCCCCTTGAAGCTATGAGGACCAAAGCCGAACTAGACGTAGCGGCTGCTTCGTGAGAAGGTGAAATCATGGGCGCTGGACTGTGTATATCAAGACACCTTGTACGTACATAGACGAGACGTGTGGTAGAAACGGCGTTGTGTATTGCGGAGTTTGGAGTTATTGGGCATGGAGCATGCATAGATAAGCATATCGGCTTTTAAGCAGCAAAGGTTCATAGACCTGTAGATAGTTGGAAAATAAACAGACATTGAAGAAGAATATATCGCATGGTGTCTATCAGTCTTGCAAGGTGAGGGCCTGCCATATAGACAGGTAAAACAAAAGGGTTTGAATTGCATTTCGTTCATTGTACTGCTCCGAGAAACTAGTACCAGATACTACGAGTTCTATGATGGGGTATCTCGTCCTGTCCAGCACCCTCTCTCTCCTTCATCGTGTCGTACAGAAAGAAATCGATCAGAATAGCGTTAATCTTCGCATCTGGGTGAATTCTCAGAATCTCTCTTCGGATCAACTCCACGCACCAGATGCTACATCCTACACGTGAAGTTGTTAGTCAGGACATCCAACTTGTGGTTTGACAGGAACCGAATGCTCGACAATACATACCTCGCATCTGAATCTCCCATGTATGTCCACTTTCAATCTCCTTCTTCTGCCTTACCGCATGATCCAGCAAAGGACTATACCACAAGCACCCCAAGGTGTTCAGAATCTGTGGAACACGATAATCCGCAAACATAGTGATCTTATCAATATCGTCGAACTCGCCAAATCCTTCGCCTTCAAAGGCAGCCCAGAGATCAGCCACGCAAATCTGGGCTCGCTTGAGGAGTCGCACGCTCTTCCTGTTCTCGAAACGAACGACGTCGTTGAAGCACGGGAAGCTTTCGGCAAGGAGATTCACGAGACCGGCGGCAGAGTGGTCGGCTTCTTTGATGCAATTGGCGAAACTGCATTGGTATTTCTGGGTTTTATGTTAGCACCTGGGATTTGAGGGATGGCAAGAGAAGGGTACTTCGTAGAGTATTTGGCCTGCTTCTCGCAGACAGGCGAAACGCTCTTTCAGGAGGGGAATTTCTTCTGCTGTTGAGCTTCGGAAGACGTGCTTCAGGACTTCTTCTGTGACTGAAGCATATCAGCCCAAGCTTGACACATAGATAATGATATCTGGAAAGTCCACACATCGCTGGGTTTCGAATATCGCACCTGAGTGCTTCAAAGGACAATTGGTAGTATGAAAGTGTTGGCTTTACACAAAACACCGTCTTTGCATCTACTTGAGCAAAGACATGAATAAGCCAGACGCGAAAGAAAGTGCTCTGGGACCCGTCCCTTCTGAATCCATACAGGCATTCGTTTGGCAACACTATCATCTTGACCACTCAAGCATTGCCCCTTGTAGTGATGAACAACAGAAAGACGTCTGAAAAGAGATGAAGAGATAAGATTGCTCGGAATACAAGGAGGCGAGATGACTTACATTCATCTTCGTTCTGCCAGAAGTCCGATGAGGTAATGGGAATATCTGCAAAGAGAAGATAAGCTTCATCATTCCGACTTTTAAGAAGCAGGTTGAACTAACCCTCTTCCAGAGCTCTTTGTATGGCGGCAACTAGACTCCAATAGCCTGTCCACTTTTTTCCCTGATATTCGATAGCGAATCGCTCTTCATCGTCGAGCTCAGACCAGAATGAGAAATTCAATAAGTCCATGGTGAAGATAAACGCCACAGTGCTCTCATCTTTTGCCTTTGGGTGCAACTCGTGTGCTGACCAGGTCTTCGTGGAGTACTCTTTCTTTTGCATCTGCTCATAAATCATGGCTGCTGCAGCTTTTGTTGACTGGTAGTCGATCGCCACATCAATAGCATTGTCATAGACATATTCGGCTCCCTCCAGGACCTGTGTCTCTGGGATCGCGGGCGCTATAGCAGCCTTTTGAAAATGTTGACGGAGAAAGTCTAGAAGATCATGGTCTGGCTCATCATCTGACATCGTGATGCCGTGTACTGGCAGGGCTTTCAAAGCCCTTAATTCGTTGGAAAGGACAGGAAGTACGATCTCGTGTACAACTCAACTCGTTGTGTTGTTGTTGCAACGATTCGAAAGAAGAAAAAAGGTAGGATGAACAAGCTTTTCAAGTCATGAAAAATCTTAGGGCTTCATGTCAGTGTCCGAGTCAGATAGGTCCCAATACACGCAAAGAGATGGGCAAATATTTGGCAGTTGCAAGTCTGTCAAAACAAAATGAAGCAGTCTGTGCAAACTGATAACGAAATAGATCGGTTTGCTTCAGGTTCAGCCCCGAACCATGCCGAAAACGGAATAGCTCATTTGATATTGCTTTTGGCCCTTTCTGGGGTTTGATAGCAGAAACTTTGCTGGCAAAATCCAAGAGAAGAGGCCCTCAAGTATTGCAGTTCTATCTCTCACCGCCTCGAGACCTTCAGCCTGGGGATTGGTCTTTTGGCATAGCAAGGAAGAAATTACGCATGCAATACACTTAGCTTGGCAAGGAGAAAGGTCCCGAATCGCGTTATAAGCCAAATAAGTCGCTCAGCAGCCTGGAAAGTCCATATTCCTCTTGCAAGCTCTCTACTCGGCTTGTCCTACCGATGTTGTACAAGTCCCGGTGGGTCGACAGGTACATATTTCCAGGCCGTTGATAGTAACACAGCACGTGGGGGGAGCTTGGGGGTCAGGATTCATTCAGTGGAAAGCTGGAGGAGATGGTTGACAAGTCATCATCATCTGAGGGATATACAAAGCCACATTGACATGGGTGATGTCCCTCGTATTCCAAATCCAAATCACAGCCAAAGTCGAATTCCATATCGCTACTCTGACACCACTTAAACTGATAAGGAGATCCTCCTCGCTTAGGCAGGATTTATCGCGAGGTGCCTGTTGGTCGCGTCTCCAATCAAGGCCGGAGCTTGTCTCGTACCTGGCCGACTATCGAGGCGCAAACAACCTTTCTCTTCTACCCTCTTTCCACACCTCTACCCTTTTCTACACCCTCTCTACTCCTTTTGTGACTGGGCGAGCAGTCATATTTCAACGCGATGGCTTCAACGGCGAAGCGCGATCACTACAATGCCCAATCGCTCGGTCCTCCACTAAACAGACGTGTGAAAGAGGTGAGGATTTCACGTAGCCTCGACTTCGAGCACTCTTTCCTTTCCGACGGCGCAGATATGGCAGCTAGAAAGAAGCAGCTACGTCTGGGTACTCGACCTAGAGCTTCTGTCGCCTTCATTCGACCCGGCTGAGCCTATGAACGAGATCGCTGGTCACTTTAGTCGTTGCGCCTCGTGAAGCTGAGACCGTTTGCTAACTTTTTGGTACAGGCAAAGATTCTTATGGTCGGCGCAGGAGGGATTGGATGCGAATTACTCAAGAATCTGGTCCTCTCTGGCTTCGGCGAAGTCCATATTGTTGACCTCGACACCATCGATCTGAGCAACCTCAACAGGCAGTTCCTCTTCAGGCACGAGCATATCAAGAAATCGAAGGCTTTGGTTAGTCAAGTGAGAGTAGGAGAGGAAGACATATACTGATAGCTGGGGACATAGGTGGCTAAGGAAGCGGCGCACAAGTTCAACCCAAATGTGAAGCTCGAGGCTCACCATGCAAACATCAAGGATCCGCAGTTCAATATCGACTGGTTCAAGGGTTTCACCATGGTGTTTAATGCGCTGGATAACTTGGATGCAAGGAGACATGTGAATAAGATGTGCCTGGCTGCGGATGTTCCTCTGATTGAAAGTGGTACGACTGGATTCAATGGTCAGGTCCAAGTCATCAAGAAGGGTACGACAGCATGCTACGACTGCTCGCCCAAGGAGACACCAAAGAGCTTTCCCGTCTGTACGATCAGAAGCACACCCAGCCAACCTATTCATTGCATTGTTTGGGGCAAAAGTTATCTGTTGAGGTATTTTTCCGGTAGTCGTGTTGGAGGTCGAATTAGTACTGAAATCTGCTAGTGAAATATTCGGTGCTAGTGAGGAAGAAGCTCCGGAACTGGATCATTCCGAAGACAGTGAAAATGGTTTGTTGAGTTGCCTGGTAGTTGAATGGTCTTACTGATAAGCTTATAGCCAAGGAGATCGAAAAGCTGCGTCAAGAGGCACAAGCCTTGAAGCAAATCAAGGAGGCCATGGGTACCGAGGCATTCCCCCAACTACTCTTCGACAAGGTCTACAAAGATGATATCGCTCGTTTGCGATCGATGGAGGAAATGTGGAAGACTAGACGACCTCCTGAGCCTGTCGACTATGCTTCGGCGCTTGAGAAAGCTGCTGATGCAGAATCGAGAAAGCAGAAGATCTTAAAGGACGGTCAGAAAATTTGGACTTTGGAGGAGAACATCGTGGTTTTCAAAGACAGGTGAGCTCAGTGCTGAAATGTGCTTTGGCATCGCTGACATGCCAACAGCCTGGAGCGATTAAGTAGGAGAATGGCTGAGATGAAGGCTACCGCGGCTGAGGTTACGGCAGAACCAGTAATCACATTCGACAAGGACGATGAAGATACCCTCGACTTCGTTGCTGCCAGTGCAAACTTGCGCTCGATAGTCTTTGGAATCGAGACCAAGTCTCGATTTGACATCAAGCAGATGGCCGGAAACATCATTCCAGCAATCGCCACTACCAATGCTATTGTAGCTGGTCTTTGTGTTCTCGAGTCGTTCAAAGTCATGGACGGCAAATACGATTCTACGAAAGAAGTAAGTCGAGATTTAGTAGGAATTGATTCTTTGGATGCTAACATGGCAGATCTTTCTCTCTCCGTTCGCCCCAGAAAGACTCCTCGCATCAGATCGCCTTCGTCTGCCGAATCCGGACTGTCCTGTCTGTAGTGTTGCTCAAACCCGACTCCTTGTTGACATGTCACGAGCCACTCTTGAAGACCTGGTCGAAAAGTTCTTGCGATTTGAGCTTGGTTATGGCGAGGAAATAGTCATTAATCACGGCGACATTCTTCTTTATGATGTGGAGGAAACTGACAACTTAAGCAAAAAGCTTAGCGAACTTGGTACGTCGAAGCAAACATTACTCAATGACCTCGGCTAAATAACGTTCAGGCATCAAGGGTGACAGCTTCCTCACCGTTATTGATGAAGATGATGAGAATCCTCGGGTCAACCTCGTGCTGAATGTTCAAGAATCGTATGTACATGTCTATCTTCCTTGTTTTCTTATATTAATCAACCGTCATAGCACCACCGTAGATGACAACCCAATCAAGAGCTTAGACATCACCAAGTCTACCGACGGTGATGCTCCGACTTCTCCTATTCCGCGGAAGAAAAAGGCCGCAAAGCCCAGCACCGATGATACTATGAATGGATCCTCCCTGAAGAGTAATGGATCTTCCGTAACTCTGTCAAACGGCAATGGTACTGCAGTAAAGCGATCTGCTGCTGACGCTCTTGGCGACGATATTCCCTCCGGCAAGAAGTCGAAGCAAAATACTGACGAGCAAGGCGACGACGTTATCGTCCTGGATGATGCCGATGGTGCCATTCTTATCGACTGATCTTCGTCACAACTTCACGCATATTCGCTTCGTGTTCTTCCTGCCGGATTCTCCAATATCTCAATCAGGATAGCAGATCATATGGCACTCAAACCTCCATCAAGGTTGAGTACACAGTTATTTGCATATTTGTTCCTAGCTAGGAATACAGCGGCATCGGCGATCTCAGAGGCTTGACCAAAACGTTTCAGGGGAATGGAGTTAAGGGCAGCTGCTCGAGCATCTGGCGTCATGGCTACATTTGTACATTAGAAGACCGAATTTCCGGGGCGTCAAAACAGGCGGGGAGAGGAGGTAAGGCATGGCAAGCCAGGTCGGGATATATCCGGACATGAATGCAATGAATGTAAATTTTCAACAACGGGTCTTGGACGTACCTTCTGTCATGTCTGTCTCGATATAACCGGGTAGAATTACGTTTACTCGGATGTTCTTCTCGCCTAGTTCTGCTGCAAGTGCTCTTGTCAAGCCTGTCATAGTCAGCCAAGTAGATATATCCAGGTGATGGACATACCAACGACACCAGCTTTGCTCGCTGCATATGCTGAACTTCCTTTTCCGCCCTTGCTGCCTAGGAGGGAGGCAACATTGATGATGCATCCTAATCGTTGTCAGTCAAATACCCTCCATATTCCTTTCATCAGGAATCACATCTCAAGCTTCACTGGCTTGAGCCAACCTCGAGGTTTAAAGAAATCTGAAAATCGGGAGAGTGGACTCACCACCTTTCCTCTGCAACATCCCTTTCCCCACAGCTCTACACCCCATCATCGTACCCATAAGGTTCGTCCTCAGCACCTCATCTAGCAAAGCAGGACTCGTGACGAAGAGAGGCGAATAGTGCGTGATTCCTGCTGCGTTGACTAGTATGTCGATATTCTTCTAGTAGATGAGATGTTAATACATCTTGCTCGGTATCATGGATCAATGCCTCTTCAGAGATTCTCTCTTCATCTCTTCATCGTGAAAGGCTGAGCATGAGAGCTGTAGAAAAGGAAGCCCCCAAGAAGAGGGAAATTTACGAAACTCACCTCCTTTCTAATACTCTCCCAAAACCCAGCATCTCCTACGTCGCCAACTAGGACTTTATGTCCTCCATCTTCCCCTTCGTCATCTACACCTTCCAACTCAGCCCTCACACCCTCGAGTAGCTCCCTGTTCCTGCCTACTAAGATGCATCTGGCGCCTTCTATTGCAAAAGCCTGAGCGATAGCGGCGCCGATACCGCGGGAAGCACCGGTTATGAAGGTTGTTTTGCTGGCTAATGGTGATCTTGATGGGTCGGATGTGGAGTGTGATGAAGTGGTGATGGATCTGATATGCCAAGTTGAGGCAAGAGAAGAGATGCGGAATTGTGCCTTGAGATTGTCCCCAACGATTTTGGGTACAAGACGGGTGGCCAGTGGTAGCATTTTACTATTCTGGACCGAGTTTGGCTGAAGAAGTTGAGATGGGAAGAGGTGACGTCGTGATAGATGCTTTTGAGATTGAGGGCTATCACGTGGATGTAGGCGAGAGGAAAAGGGGTTTGAGACAGAGTTCGCTAGCCTTGTTGTTTATTCCACACTTTTCAATGATTTTGAGAGCAGATGAAAGGTTTCAAATGTTTAGTGACATTATTTTTGACATTCCATAGGAATAGCTATCCTGCTTTTTTATGTTCACAGTAAGGTTCTCGAAGCCCAGAAGCTATATCCTGATTATTACAGGCTTCGAGTCCAACCTTATTTCCCATCCTACACCCTAGACAGCGCTTCCTCTATCTTCAGCTCGTCATCTATTTACCCGGCATGTGTTCCGTTGGATCTCTAGTCGTCCAAGTAGCACCCCCATCATCAACCCATGCAGATTCCAAATCTCGTTCCCTGTGGTTCCGTATAGCGTCGTCCACACTCAATCGTACATATTCTCCATCATCTCGATCGCCCATGACAGATACGTAGCCCTTCTCGGTCCTCTTGTCGAACAAGTACTGCAATCTTGTGCCCTCGAACAATCGCTGCCAGCCATTTTCCCCGCTCGCTCCTGTGGCATACGCTTTATCCATGCGTTGCAAACTCCTGTAGAATATCGAAAAGGCAAATGCGGAATAGGCGAGGCCTCCAAGAAGATCAATGCGCCAATGATGGCGCAGATACATGGTAGAGAACCATTGCCATAGGACGTAAAAGCCTAGGATATATGCGCCCCTCCTTGAATATCTGGCGACGAACAAGAAACAGCAGCAACTGAAGGCTCCGTGGAGTGAGGGAAACGCGCCAAAGACAAGGGGTGATGCCTTAAATGCGTTTGCGTATATATGTGTACCCAAGACGGCGTCTACGCGAACCAGCCCTGCGGCAGAACCTGGCATGCTGTAGTTTCCGGGAGGAAGCGGATATCCATACTGGTCGCCATACCAAGGTGCCGCAGTGGGCATTGACAGATGTGTGATTATTCCTAAACAGTTCTGTATTCCAAAACACCAGGCGAAGATCGAAACGACGCCGGGAGAGGCAAACAGCCAGAGCCAGAATGCCGCAAGAAACGGGGAAATAAAGTGGATTACGCCATAGGATAGCCAGGCCTGAGAAGTCAGTTCAGAACCTCGTGGTGGGGAGTCTGCCACTTACAAAGACATCAAGAGGTCCGCAGAGCGTATGTGTACCAGCATGGAGGATGTTCAGCGCAAAGGGGGGCACTGTCGCAAGTAGAGAGAGTTTCGATCGTCGCGTGAGAGCGTACATCCAGAAATAGCCCAGTACCGAGACGGTGCATTGTATGAAGAGACCTGTGAAGGTGATGTCGAATATCGTGTGGTCTGCCTGCTCCAGGTCGTTTACGTGGATCTCCGGTCGAATCGAGGAGTCTATCCGCCAGGCTATGAAGGGGGTCAGCGATACTCAAATGCGGCTTTACCGGATCGCAGCGCATACCGTTTTTGAATGTTGTGATCCAGAGCAGGATCCAGGTCATGTTAATGAGGATATGTCTCAGCAGGCCCAAAAAAGAATGTCTGCGAGGCCGGTTAGCACGAGGCGCGAGATGGGGCAATTGGCGTCTTGGGAGGAATTGAGGAAAAGGGAATGCTTGCCTGTTCAGTAAAACGCAGTATATGTGCAGGAAGAAACGCCCAACAGCGTTTACAATTCCCTCCATGATGAAGAATGTTCAAGGAAAAGGAGATGCAGGTATTCGCAGCCTGCAGCCCATGAGGATAGGTGCGAAGAGAGAATCGTCGTGTGCAATGTGTGAAGTTAGGCTGGCTCGGGGTCAGCAATTAAGGAGAGGCCTAGCCAAGAACTTCCTGACTGCTTGTTCCTAGTCAACAAGTGGACCGACCACATTTCAACGCACTGTGGCTCAAGATTTTGGGGGAATTGGGGCGGGGATAAAAATACCAATGGCAAGAGGGAAATGAGAAGATGGCAATGCCGTAACAGCAGTGGCAATTGCTTACTTCTATGGCACTTTTACCAAACGATTTGGCCAACTTTTGAAGGCTGAGCAGCCAAATCCTCACAGGTGACAGAATGTACGTACATGCAAAGCCCCAATCTCCAAAGGCCTAGGGTCCTTTCAGAGGATAATTAATTGCTTCATTAGATCCAGACGGGTGTGGCTTGTTCTGCAGAGTCGGAGCGGACTTGGTCGCGTGCCGAAGGCTGATAAGATCCGCGATAAAGCATCCACCGTACTCGCGAGTCGCATACTCGTATTTTTGAGGACTTGAGAATGTCAAGATGCTTTACAGGTGGAATGCCTCCTTGTTATCAATAATTCGACAGATCATCTTTGTGCTAACGATACTCTACATAGTGTTGGTTTCCTCTCAAAGTTCCAGAGTAGCAGATATATGTACTATTTCTTCGTTTCTTGAAGATGACTTAATCCTCTTCCTTGGTCTAAAAATAACCAAGCGGCTTCCACAGCATGAAGTGCATGAACACCATTCGCAAAACCCACCGAAAATACTTTTGTTCGTCCCATGTGTGTTCTTCACACAGACTCTTATTCGAGCCGAACACTCCGAGCGCAATTGAACTCGAGTCGAAGCTTGTATGGCCAGATGAAACTGTTCAATCTGTGAGCAGTCAGTTGTGGGCTTTCCCGGTCCCTGGGTCTACAGACGTGTTTGGGGATCCCTATATTTGCCAAGATTGCTGATGCTGAGGACTCGGTATCTCTGTACAGCTCTAAATTCCTGACAGACGCAAGAATGGGAATGACGACATACTGTCGCCATGTGTCCTAAAGTTTTGGTTTGATGCTAATCTGATCCTGAAGCAACACATGGAAGATGGGAAAGCATGTCAATCACGTGGGGAGACGCGAGGCTGAAAAAGCTAAGTCTTTGTTCGCGTCTCGCTGCCTTCAGAGAGGCAGAGAGGCTTGTTCGCGTTTGGCAACTCTTCAGTCACCAACCTCCCTGCGATCCATCCGCCATGGAGTCCTCAACCGCTAACCATGGCTTGAGCAAGTACGTGACCCTTATCTCCAGTGATGGTTTCGAGTTTGTGGTCCTGCGAGAGGCGGCTTGCATCAGTGGCGCCATCAAGAAGATGTTGGATCCCAAAAGTGAGTGTTCTAGCCAACTCCTACGCCCCTGGCTTTTGGAAATGGCATGCTAATACCATTCTCTCTCTGCAGGCAGCTTCAAAGAGTCCACCGATGGAAGATGCTTCTTTGAAGAGATCAAGTATGTTTAGTCAACTTTTCGTAGCAACTCTCCCCTCGCCATCTATGCTATCCGATCCAACACCATACCCTCGCATAGGCAGAGAAGACAGAGACGACAGACGAGGCACTTGTGCGCGCAACAAGCAGCTTTGGTCTATGATTATACCATAAGAGTCCTTACAGACCCTCTTGCTTCCTCGGAAGCACAGTACGGACGCTGAATGATGTTCTCAATACACTTGATATGAGACTATGCCACCAGTCCCTCGTCGCTCTCAGACAATCCAAATATCTGGAGAAAGAGGCTGCAACAGTGTGGGGAAAGCTCGACAGCTGGGAAGCCAATTTCGTTTCTAGCTGGTTTTTTTGCCTACCCCTGTCTTTGCAGAGTGGATCAAAGTGTTGAAATTGTTGATTTGTTTTTCCACCGCTTTTTCTTCAACGTTTTTATTGCTACCCCAGACCTCAACGAACTAACCTTGGGCGTTTGATAGTGGCATTGTTCTCGAGAAGGTAGCTGAATACTTCTACTACAACTACAAGAACAGGAATCGAGAGGATGTACCCGATATGGACATCCCGCCTGAGTTGTGCTTGGAGCTGTTGATGGCAGCAGATTTCCTTGATAGTGAGTGTACATTGCCCAACTTCGATACCCTGACTAACATACTCAGCATAAAAAGCGGGATGGATTTCACATGTATACCACGGCGTTGGACGGAGAAATATGGTAGGCAGGGAAAGGCATTCCGGAGTTTGGAGAATATGGACGAATACAACGAACATCTGCTTTTCGTTACCACTCGCAACTGTGCTTTTCTTTTATTCTCTTCAACATACCCCATTTGAGCATATGCGTTCTTCCCTTTACACTATGGGTCGAAATGTCTATAGATGATGGTAGAACAAACATTCTCATGATCTAGCTCTTTCTGTCAACCCAACAGATCATAGCTAGTTCACGAGGACACATTCCAATCTAAATACATTTGTCTTCTCAAAAATGCGGTATCCTTGATCAAAATATATTTGCCTTTTTCTTTCTTTCCCTATCTCAAGTTTCACATATGTCTCCTCTATCCTTCAAGCTAGAATTGGAGGCGATCGAATCGTTTCCAATACTTCGTCTAGACTCTGCGATGTTAATCTGCGCGGATCATGAGGGAAGCTGGTTGTGTTTTTAAAATTTTGATCCTTAACAGGTGAGAAGTCGTGACTGCTTCGGCTACGCCTGGCATTGACTCCGCAACCCTACTGAACGACGGTCAGGAAGAATGTAATATAACATGTGACAGATGGGATACACTTCAATACATGCTGCAAGCCAGAAGAGAATGAATCATAATTAAGTCTTGTTCATGGTATCGATAATGCATTTACTACCTCTTCCGATATCAGCCGAGGCACTTCGAGATGCAAGATATCAAGTACCTGCTGGTAGTTTAACCAACTCCCATAGCTCTATGTGAAGGCAACGACGGCTATGTACGCCCACCAGCATCCAATTCAAATGCTTATGACAGTATCTGCTATCAATACGAAGTTTACGGCCAAGTATGTGCTTCTTATGGAATTGCCGATCCTCTAGACTTGCCCGAGGAAGGAGCCGCCGGAACCCCCACTTACCAAACGATGGAGACGGCCAGGAACGATCTTGATCCATGAGCAGATCAGAATCAGCCCATTGATTCTTATTTGGAGATTAAAAAGACATATTTCCCGTTCTCAACAGCATCCTTAACACATTGAGAAACATTTCTTCTGTTGTTGCTTTCACTTTATATCTTGATAACTCCGCTTACTCGGTTCGCCACTTCAACCTTACACTTCACTACCAACTGAGTCCAACCCACTCTTCCAAAAATGGGACAACATTACAAAGAAATCGCAGCTATTGCACTCAAACGTCGCGCAGATGCTATTCCAAAGAAATACCTGCTTCCAGAATCAGCTCTTACCAATCTCCCTCTCAATTTGACCACGATCCCAAAGAGCTCAGGACATTTCACCCCAGCCGAGCTTGAGATCATCGAGGCAGATGCCGAGGAGATCTTGCTTAAGATCAGAGAGAAGAAATGGACTTCTTTAGCTGTCACAGAGGCATTTTGTAAAGCGTCCATTGTAGCACAGCAATTGGTTTGTTCTTCCTTCTACGAGAACTAAAGTACTTAAAGATCTATGTGCTGATGATCAACAGACGAACTGCTTAACGGAAATACTCTTTCCAGAAGCCATTGCGCGTGCCAAATCTCTAGATGAGCATTTAGAGAAGACGGGCCAGGTGGTCGGCCCTCTACATGGCCTTCCCATCTCTCTGAAAGATTGCATGATTACTCCTCCACATCCTTCGTCCATTGGAATGGCCTGTTATGCAAACGAAGCGACGGATGAGGAGACTGTCCTTGTTGGTGTTTTGGCGAGGCTTGGTGCGGTATTTTATGTGAAGACTAATGTGCCTACTGCTATGATGATGATGGAGACTGTTAATGTTGTTTGGGGTGAGACGAATGGTGCGTATCATAGTGGGACGAGTTGTGGTGGGAGTAGTGGTGGTGAAGGTGCGCTTTTGGCAATGAGAGGAAGCCCGCTAGGCATTGGAACGGACATTGGGGGTAGTATTCGGATCCCCAGTGCTTTCAATGGACTTTACGGGTTAAAGCCTAGGTTAGTTTTCCTTTCTTTCGAGGACATTTGAACTGATGCGATTATAGTTTTGGTCGTTTCCCAGTCTACGGAGGCAAGTCCGGGATCACAGGACAAGATTTCATCTATGCCAATAACGGGCCTATGTCCAGATCACTCGAAAGTTTGAAGCTGTATTGCAGAGCTGTTCTGTCAACAGAAAGCTCACCCTGGAACCTAGACCCTAAGTGTGTTCCAATCCCATGGAGAGAGGAAGTCATCCAGCCCAAAGGTCGGAAGCTCCGCTTCGGCATAGTCTTCGACCACGATGGCGAGATTCACGTCCAACCGCCCATCGTTCGTGGCCTTGCTATGACCAAGAAAGCCCTTGAAGCAGCTGGTCACGAAGTCTTTGAATGGGAGCCTCTCAATCACCCAGCCATGGTTGACGAAATGAACCGCTCCTTCCACACGCTTGGCGCAGCAGCCATTCTCGACTTGACACTACAAAATGAAGAGCCAGTCTATGGATCTATGAAGAATTATGAAGCGACGTACCAGAAGGGCGAACATGGAACTCTGGGTCCTACAAAGTTGCGTGAGATGATCATCAAGAGGAATGCGTACCAGAAAGCGTATCTTGATGCGTGGAATGCAACAGCTAAGGATGGAAAGGGTGTCATGGATGGGATCATCATTGCTGCTTCACCTTGGACCGCACCGAGACTCGGGTTGACGCAGGAGGTTTTCTGTGTCAACTATACGGGGGCTTTCAATATTCTCGGTACGTTCAACATTTGTCGCAAAGTCTGACAAGGTATGGGATTGAGCTTTGGCTGACAATTACGGACAGATTACCCAGTGTGTACATTCCCTGTCACGTTTGCAGACAAGAGTCTCGACCTACCAAGGAAAGACTGGACGCCGTTGAACGAGCTTGACGGTAAGATTCAGGCGGACTATGATCCTGAGTTCTATCATGGGACGCCAGTGACACTGCAGTGTGTCGGTAGGCGATTGGAAGATGAGAAGGTGCTGGATCTGACATGTGCTATTGCTGAGGCTCTGAAAGCTCATTCTTGAATATCGAGACGAGGCAGACACAACATATGGGGATGTAGATTCTATATGAGGATGTAAATACTCAAGACATCTAGATGAAAATACATTCGCAGTTTCATATCCTGACCGCGCTTCACTTATTGGGAACCGCTCATATAGTTTTAACTTTGCCTTGTAGTGTAAGAATCACCAATTCGGACTCTCCCATTTCTGTATCTCTTTGTTTCGACCCGATGTGACTTTCTCTCGCCTCTGAAAGGGGTTTGTCCTACGTCCCCTTGCATCCCAACGCGAAGCGAGCCAGGTTGCCATGCCAATCTCGCTCTCCCCTCTCATCGTCATCGACAAACCACATCCCATCCAGTACCACAACCTCAAACTCCACCTTCCCCCATTCAAAACCCATCCCGAATACAGAACAAAAACCACAAGAACGACTCACCCTTCGAGCAATCACAGCCGCAATAATGCCACCAGCCCGCCGAACCCGCACCTCAAGCAGCCACGGCCCCGCCGCAAAAGGCGCCCAGAAAACCCTCTCCTTCGGAAACAAAGTAACGAAACCCGCGACCGCTGTTCCCTATGGCAAAGACATCTCTTCCCCTTCTACGAAAGCACATCCCTTATCGAAGACCGTCAACCAAGAACCAGAACAAGAGGCAAAAGTACAGCTAGAGAAGGAAGTAAAGGCGGAGTTAGACACAGGCCATGTTGATTCCAGCGCGGCGGTGTCGCAGCAGGCGAAGGCGGAGTTGGAGGCACAAGTAGAGGGGGGTGATAAGAGCGAGGATGTGATTAGGGCGGAGAAGGTGTCTGATGCGCAGATTAAGAAGTATTGGAGGGAGAGGGAGGGGGAGAGGAGGACGAAGAGGGTGCATCAGGAGGAGTTGGGGGTTGAGGAGAAGATTTTGAGACTTTTTGATATGAGTAGTCAGTTTGGCGTGAGTACTCCCTTCTACTATTCTCACTGTCTTTTTAGGAAAGAGGGGTGGCTTGGCTTGTGTCCCTCGTCCTGCTGCTTTGGTTTTGTTCTGCAGAAGGATTTCTGGCTGACTTTCGTATGTTTATAGCCTGCCATTGGCATCGCTCGCATGAAACGCTGGACTCGAGCGCAGAAGCTCGGTCTTGCGCCTCCGATTGAGGTCCTTGCCGTTCTGCTTAAGGAAGAGAAGAAGGGGAATGATAAGATTGAGCGGGCGTATGTGGATGAGCTTATGAGCTCGAAGTTTGTTGTTGGAGATGCGGCTTGAGCTCGAGCTGGAGAAGGCTTACTATAATAGGTGATATCTGGGGAAGCGGGGCATACATGAGGGGCGTACGAATGCTAGCTGCAGATAGCTGGAGACTGCTTTACTTTGCGTTGCTTGGGCTGGAGTTGGCTTTGGGAGTTGAGTACCAGGCTGAGGGAGAGGAAATGAATACCTGGAGTTTGGCTGTACAATATGCGGGTGGCACTGGCACTGGCTTGCCTTGGGATGGAGAATATGGAGCAACAAAATGATACCTTCTCGTGCCAAAGTAAGATTGGTTTTGATTCTGCTTGGTAGCCTTGATCTCGGTATCAGTGTCAACAAGCTCTACACAATCCCAGCCTACCATGCCATGGCTCAATTGCGATTCCTAGGGCTCACGGTCGCAACGTCTACTACAGTTGATTATATTGTTTGATGTGTTTGAAATTAGGGGTATGCCATTTGCACTTTGTTTGTCTACATGCTACATTGCGTTAAAAGGAGTAACTCCAGAACCAGAAAGCTCATCCATTAAATCAGAAAAGCCAAAATCTACAACTGCACCTCCACGCGTCCTTCAGCACCTGGTGCGCCAGATGAAAGGCTTGGCAGGAGATAGGTGATATCATCCCAAGGATGTCTGTAAAGACCAGTGCGCAGTCTCTTCTGATCGAGGTAATGAGCAATCAAACCAATAGAACGTCCCAACACGAAGAGACCGTTCAATACACCCATCTTCATGTAATCCTCGGCCTCCTCAGCACTGAACGCACCGCAGTTGCGCATCAAGTCAACGAAGCACACAGCAACGGCACCATCAACGTTCAGGATCAAGTTGTCCTTCTTGGATGTGGTGACAGACTCAACAGCAAGAGCGTAATCGAGCATCTTGCAGCTGGGGAAACGCTTCTTGACGAACTCCTTAACGAGCTCGACACGAAGATCTGGGTTGTTCCTGGACTTGACTTTATGGCCGATACCGGGGATGAGCTTGTTCTGCTTGCGCATGGTATCCACGAACTCACGTGGGCTGAGACCCTTGTCGAAAGCCTTGGTGAACTCCTCGGCAGCACCATCAAGCGCACCACCAAATCTGGAACCAATGGTCAACAGACCACTGACGAGGGCACTGATAAGATCCTTTCCGGCTCTGGTAGTAATAATGGTGTTCATGGCACCAGACACAGCTGGACCGTGATCGGCAGTCAACATGAGAACCATCTCGAGGAACTTGCTGGCGTAATCTGGGAGACGACGACGGAACCACAAGAGAGACATGACACCGCCAATTCCGATATCCTCCTTGAAGACATCCGAAATGGGCATACCAGCGTAGAGAAGTTCTTGTCCACGGTCGTCGGAAATGGTAGAGATGAATGCGGCAGGCTTTCGGATGAGACCAAGTTCTTGAGCCCAAGAGTAATCTAATGGGATCTTTGGTACAATTGGCTCGGGTTGTGGGACAATTGTTCCATTCTTAACAAGCTTCTGGTAAACCTGGGCGAGAACGGCTGGCATGTCCTCGAAAGTATCTGGGACGAAGAATCCGGCCTCCTTCATGGACTTGTTCTTAACAGCAGCAGTCTCGAGCTGAGAATTGGCGAAAGAACCAGCGTGTCCGAATTGAACCTCAGTCTTGAACATGCTTGCGCAAGTACCAATAGCCCAGGCAACAATTGGCTTGGTGATCAAACCGTGCTTAACGGCCTTGATAACTCGGTATTCCTCCACACCTCCAACTTCTCCCAAAAGGAGAAGAATCTTGCACTCTGGGTCGGCTTCGTATCTGAGGAGATGGTCGATAAAGGTTGTGCTGGGGTATCTGTCACCACCAATGGCAACACCCTCGTAGACACCATCGGTTGTGTTCGCAATGATGTTGTTAAGCTCGTTGGACATACCTCCGGACTTGGAGACATATCCGACGGAACCCTTGCGGTAAAGCTTGGAGGCCACGATGTTATCCATCATACCACCAGTGTTACCAATCTTGAAAGATCCGGGCTTAATTCCACCGACAGTCGCAGGGCCGATGATTGTAATGCCCTTGCGCTTGGCTACGTGGAGGATCTCACGGGCACGCTAAGAAATTATTAGAGTTGCACAATTTTGACTTTGGACTGCACACTTACTCTCTCAGGGACACCCTCAGCAATAATAGCAATTGACTTGATTTGCTCGAATTCCATAAGCTCCAAAGTAGAGGTGTAGACACTACGAGACGAGGCAAAATTGACGACGGTATCCACGTCGCTGTGCTTAGCCATGGCCTTGCTGACGTCTTGGTAGACTGGCAGCAGAGTCTCGCTGGTTCCCCAGTACATCTTGCTCACGAACTGACCACCGAAGGGGTAAATGATACCAGCAACGGAGGGAGTCTTACGCTTGCAGATGAAATCGAAATCCAGCATGCCCTGGACGGCTCTTGGCTGGAGACCGTACACAAAGCATCTTGTCTTGTCGTGGAAAAGGGTATGTTCGGCACGAGGGCTCAGAGGACGGCTGGGAGCTGCGAATCTTCTGATATTGTCGTTTGCAGAGCTTGGAGCTGGGGTTGAGGTGCCATTGGTGGCAGCCCCGTTGGTTGTGGCAGAAGGCATTTTGAGGAAGGAGGAAATCTTTGTAGCACCCCAAGTCAGTAATTGCACGAAATTGTATCTTTGTATTGTACGGCACACTGGATTCTACCGTTTTTACAGCAGTCCGTCACCGTTGCTAGGAGCGTGGAGACTGCCCGGGGAAGCTGGAGTAAAAGAAGAACTTGAAGAATACTTACATCAAAACGGAAACACTAGCTGCAGAGTGTGGAAACGGAACAGATGCTCTTTTGTCACAGTTGTGCTGAAGTCCAATCTCCGTAACCAAATCGAAGCTGCAGATTCAATCGTCGAGTATAGAGGAGAGAGTGGTTGCAGTGCGGAGTGACAAAAGTATGTGATGTGTAGTAGTGTGTCTGGTGGGAGAGAGTGGGTTGCGAAGGGAGGGAGTTGTTTTGGAGGAGTCCGTATTTTTACTTGACGGATCGTAGGCCGGCGGGAATGCGAGAGGAAATGCTGGGGCTGTTGAGAGTGATGGCTCCCTGGCTCGCTGTCCCTTCTGCGTGGTCTGCCGATACCGAGCTGTGTTTGGCGTGGCAGCGTGGGTGGGCGTTGGACTTGGTCTGAGCTGCAGGGCTTTGTTGAATTGCAGGGTTCCTTTAGCGTCCCTCAACACCGACCGCTCCTTCCCCTTCCCCAGTCCCAACCAACCAGAGCACGGCCGGTCCCTCCTGAACGGCTGCTGGTCTGCTGGTCCTGCGCCCAAAGTGAGATTCTTTCGGTCGGTCAACGAAGCATCCCAGCCCAGCGGACGGTGCGAATAATTGTTACTCGCCGACCCACCACAATTCATCACTGCCACCCCAAAGCAGACTTGCTCTCACTCACACTCTCCCAAATCCTTCAACATTCAGACAATTCCTATTCTTGTCAAATCCAACATCACTTCGAACTTCTCGCCGTATCCTCCCATCAGTTGAGTCGATTCTGATCCGATCCCGAAACCCTTGAAATAAGAAGAGTCGAGGTATGTTTGCTGCTTCCTTGTCCTCCCTTCGCATCAAACCCCCCCTCTGCTCCCCGAAACAAAACACCCAGCGTCTTGTATTCTTGGTCAATCCTCGTCCAGTATTCTTGCACAAACCTCTTTTCTCATTTTGAATCAAATCTGCGTCCTTCTTTTGCGAATTGCGAAAGTCCGGTCAATCTGACGCCTCGTTCGATTCAAGCTTCAATTTCTCTGTAAAGCCGTCCTTTTGTTCAATCGAATTCCGGACTTTGAGAAACGTCCTACAAGCACTTTTCACATTCTTGTCAGCATACCACAATCCAGAATAGAGCTTGGACTGACCTTTTTCAACTAGTAAACTTCCCACAAACCCTTCACAATGGCCGCCAAATCCATCCTCGAAGCCGACGGAAAGGCTATCCTCAACTACCACCTTACCAGAGCCCCAGTTATCAAGCCTTCTCCTCTCCCAAAATCCTCCACACACAACGCTCCTCCAAAGCTCGCCTCGCTATACTTCCCAGAAGATGCTGAGGTGATGGCCATTCTCGACCAGGCCGAGACTTCATACCCTTGGCTTTTGGTTCCAGGCTCAAAGTTCGTTGCAAAGCCAGATCAATTGATCAAGCGCCGAGGCAAGAGCGGACTGTTAGCTTTGAACAAGACATGGCCAGAGGCAAAGGCGTGGATTGCTGCTCGTGCTGGAAAGGAACAAAAGGTTGAGACCACAGTTGGCTACCTCAGACAATTTCTGGTTGAACCTTTCGTGCCTCATCCAGACGGAACCGAATACTATATCAACATCAACTCGCAAAGAGAGGTACGTTTACCGTTATTATACTTTTCCTCATTCTTGGGCTGGAATTCAGAAGCGACGCCGCGAAGCATTTTTTTGCCAAGCAGTAGCGCTTTGTAGATCCAAAGGCTGTCTAGCACTCAAGCGAATGTCAGAAGTCGAATTTTGGAACACTGCAAAAATGACTTTGGCATGTGGGCTGCAACGACCTTTTTGTTGTCTCCGGCCCTGATTCGGCAGGAGAGATGGTACGGACGAGCGGAGGCTAAGGAACACATTTCCAAAATGGCCCACTCTTGTTATCAAACACCAACCTCCTAGATGCAATTTCGTACCTGCATCTGCATGTGCGTTATCGTTGCCGCTGTCAGGGCTATCCGCTGCTACCTGCCGGGTGTTTACTGTTACGCCATCCTCCTTTCGTCCTCCAGTGAAACACTATCTTGTCCCCCTACCACGTGCTGACCATGTTTGTTTTGACAGGGTGATTGGATTCTCTTCACACACGAGGGAGGTGTTGATGTTGGTGATGTCGATGCCAAAGCCGAGAAGATTCTGATTCCGGTCGACCTCTCCGAATACCCATCAAACGAAGAGATTGCTGCTACGCTCCTCAAGAAGGTACCAAAGGGTGTACACAATGTCCTCGTCGACTTCATTACCAGACTGTACGCCGTCTACGTTGACTGCCAGTTCACATACCTCGAGATCAACCCTCTCGTTGTCATCCCAAATGCCGATGCTACATCTGCTGAGGTTCACTTCCTGGATTTGGCTGCTAAGCTCGACCAGACTGCCGAGTTTGAGTGTGGTGTCAAATGGGCCATCGCACGCTCACCGGCTGCTCTTGGTATGGCTGCCGTCAAGGCATCAGATGGAAAGGTCAACATCGATGCTGGCCCACCCATGGAGTTCCCAGCTCCCTTCGGTCGTGACATGAGCAAGGAGGAAGCTTACATTGCCGAGCTCGATGCTAAGACTGGTGCATCTCTCAAGCTCACCATCTTGAATGCCAATGGCCGTGTATGGACTTTGGTTGCTGGTGGTGGTGCTTCCGTTGTTTACGCCGATGCTATTGCCAGCAGTGGCTTCGCTGATGAGCTCGCCAACTACGGTGAATACTCTGGTGCCCCTACCGAGACCCAAACCTTCCACTACGCCCGTACAGTTCTCGACCTCATGCTCCGCGCCCCAATCACACCCGAGGGTAAGGTCCTCTTCATTGGTGGTGGTATTGCCAACTTCACCAACGTTGCCTCTACATTCAAGGGTGTCATCCGCGCTCTCCGCGAGGTTGCTCCCCAGCTTATCGAGCACAATGTCCAAATTTGGGTCAGACGTGCCGGACCTAACTACCAGGAGGGATTGAAGAACATCAAGTCCGTCGGACAAGAGTTGAAGTTGAACATGCACGTATATGGACCAGATATGCACGTCAGTGGTATCGTGCCTCTCGCTCTCGTTCCCGGGAGACTGGCAGAAAGTAAGGTGGAGGAGTTCAAGGCTTAGAAGCTTGATAGTTGGTGATTTGCTTTTTGTATTGGGAGCATTTTGTTTGGTACAAAGAAGAAGCTTCTTTCGTGGCGTACAAATCTTGTTGCTTGCTTAGGAACTTTACAATAGATACTCATAATGCCCTTCCTACTCGGTTCATCTACTCACTAAGATCGAGCCAAGTCACGCTTCTGTATTCTATTGTATAGGTAGGAAAGTAAAAGCATGTGCGATCATCTCAAACCCTCTCGTATAGCGCTAAGCGTTCTGATTGCTTTAATCTTTTAAGATTCTTGTTCCGACAACCATGTCCTCCTCGTCCACTGACATGTCCTTACTCAGCAAGTCATCTCCAAATATCCTCTACTCCTTACTTGCCTTTCATACTTGCACCACCTGCTTGACACCCCGAGCAAGGTCATGTCCACAAGAACACACTCTGCCGATGCCGAAGTATAATTCAACTAGGACCGACTGCAAACACCAACGAACAAACTTATTCTAAGCACCATCCACACAGTACCAGCTTGTACGCCGAGATCGTGCTTTCGGCCATACCCATGGATGTGGCTTTGGTGGGACAAAACACCCCGATGGCGCATGTACATACAGCAGTGCATACGGAAGGAAGGAAGGCTGCAGGATCTCGCTCTCGCACCGATCATCCATCCGTCATCAGCCACATTTCCTTCCATATCTCAATACTAGCCAATTTGAGAGATCTCCGAGTCCGAAAATGTCGGGAGGTTTGGACCTTTACTTATATCATTGTCCGGTATGTTTTGCAACCAATTTAAGTATTGATGCTTGACTGGAGAGCTTGAGCTTGAGGGTGTTAGGTTAAAGTCGCCGGGTTACTTTGTGACACGAAACCCCCCGAACGAACCGAAGCGAGCGAGCGAGCGCCAGTTACGGAAAACGGAGTCCGGACGGGGAAGTCGGTTTGCGACTGGGGAAACAAGAGCAGACCACATGATGGGTTTAATTGTTTGATACGAGAATATACTTGGACCGAGCTGATGGCGCGTGAGCTTGGTGTGGGGTAGGAGGTAGTCGGGGTCTTTGTGGGCGGTTGACTATTTGGGTGTTGGGGGCCGGATCTGCGATGTTAATGTCTTCGGTGCATTTTGCGACTTTAAGTATCAAGCGAAGGCGGGGGCATACGTTTGTTTGCGGATGCGATATCTTGGTTTGGCAAGCTTGAAGAGATGTGATCCAGAGTCGATATGGTGTTTTCACATTCTTCACGGCCTCTTGGAGAACAATATGAAGCATCGGGGGGGAAAGCATGAGAAAGTACCTATCATACCACGATGGAAACGAAATTGCAGATGAAACCTTTTTGAAAATGCTCGATAAAACTGAGCAGTGATTCAAGTTCAGATATAATTGAAAGATGCAGTATCGTCGCTCAAAAGTTCGTCTATAGATGGTCATTATTGACTTTCGGCATTCCCTCGCTTACCATTTACGGGTAGCCATGGAGAAGTACAAAGGTAACAAGATCACACATAGTTGACTTTGCAGTCTTGCTAGACGTAGCCGAGGGACTCACACATTTTTAGAATTTGGCAGTCGGGGTTTGTAGAGCCTGCTAATCTTCAAGGTCGGCTGGTCACCTGCTAGACTTTATTTGTAGCATCGTGGTTGCCATGATTGATAAGAAATGTCCAAAATCCTGACGATCATATAGAAACAGGCAGGGGTCCCTTCCATCGTAAATTTACAACTACTGGATATTAACTTGTGAAATAGCTCCTCTGCTTCGATGCGCAGTCGAGGTGATACGGGATGCCCTACACAACACGAGGCTGGGCAATTGAGATGGTGGTAGCGAGCTCGTACTAGTGAATGGGAACCTCATCCGGGCCTGGTATGCTCAGTGAGATATTTCAGCATCACTAGCCTAATGGTTACAGATGTCCATCTTTCTGTCACTTTGCTGCTCAAGATATTCGTCACCCTTCAATATTTATATCCTCATTTTTGCCGAGGCTGGCTAGAGACAAGCTAATTCCCCTCGAAGCAGGGCAGGAAACACACTATAATTTTGGGTGCATGACAGCCGATCTCCCGCCAAACGAACAGCCAAACAAAACAAGCCTGACACCCAAGCTTAGCCGAAACAGGGATCGCGCCTGCCCGTATCAGCTTGCAGATAGATTGACTCGAGATTGATGAAAGCAATCCCAGCCCCTCCTTCATATTCGAGTCTCGAGTTCGTTTCTTCTTTCTTTCGTCGCAACCAAAATTCCAAAAGTCGCTCGTTAATTTGCGCTCCTCGCAATTCTTCCTCGATAACGCGAAGTTCGAGTCATTTATCTTTGAAAGATCGGACAGTTGTAACGAGTTGCGAAGACGACTTTGCGAGGTGCCCAAACAGAGGTCCAAGACCATGTTTCGATCGGTATGTTGATTTCGCGCCTCACTGTTGGAACCCACAACGCCTCATGCGCGCAACCGCTGGATACCAGCTTCTGGAATTTATGTTTCAGTTGCAGATCAAAGCAGATCCTCTTCTCCAGGTCTATCTAAGACATTTCGCTAATCCGATTGATCGTCTACCAGGTCCAAATCGCGATCCTTGCGCTTCTCGCAACCTCCACCTTCGCTGTCCAGACAATTACCATCAAGGGAGCGGATTTGGTCAACTCGGTCACAGGAAATAGATTTCAGATCGTTGGTGTCGCGTACCAACCGGCTGGAAGTTCAGGCTACAATCCGGGCAGTGACCCTCTGGCCGATAAGGATGTGTGTTTGCGCGATGCTGCGTTGATGCAACGTTTGGGTCCGTATAATCTACAACGTTTGGGTTGGACAGACGCTGATTGGACTAGGGGTCAATGCTATTCGGGTCTACAATATTGATCCAAACATCAATCATGATGCTGTAAGTCCCCAGATTTGTTTGGATTCCAGTACCCAACCCCGCCCATTAGGCCTGAGCTACGTCTTGCGCTTCGAAATCTCACTAGAACTTTCAATACTAATTCTCAAAAGTGTGCTAGTATCTTCAATGCCGTGAGTCAATCTCCGAACTGCAATTGAATTTGTACTGATTTTGCAGGTTGGCATCTACATGATCCTCGATGTGAACTCCCCTCTGGCTGGAGAAAGTATTGATCGGTCTGCACCATGGGAGAGCTATTACGTTGGCTATGTCAATCGTACCTTTGCAGTTGTCGAAGCGTTCAAGAACTACCCCAACACAATGATGTTCTTCTCTGGCAACGAGGTCATCAACGACCTGCCTACTGGCAAGACTGTGCCTCCATATATGAGAGTCAGTCAAACGCTCCCCAAACATCTACCCTGTACTAATCTCTCTAGGCTATCACTCGAGACCTCAAGAACTATGTTGCAAAGAATTGTGACAGAAAGATCCCTGTGGGATACAGCGCTGCAGATGTCCGCGAGATTCTTCTTGACACCTGGAACTACCTTCAGTGTACCACGACTGGAGATACTTCGGATCCCTCCAGAGTCGATGTCTTTGCGCTCAACAGCTATTCATGGTGCGGCGAGTCCACATTCGAAACCGCTCAGTACGATGTCCTCGTATCAGATTTCTCCAATACTAGTGTTCCAGTCTACTTCTCCGAATATGGCTGCAACGTGCCATATCCAAGAGTCTTTACCGAAGTCCCCGCTCTCTACGGTCCTCTGGTGACTCCTGTTCTATCAGGAGGTCTAGTCTACGAGTACACGCAAGAGACATCGAACTACGGTCTTGTGACCTTGAACAGTGATGGAACTGCTGATCTACTTGGGGATTACGATACACTTCAAAAGCAATTCAACACGCTCAATGGCACCGAACTCCAAAGCATGACTGCTGCGAATACCACCAACAATCCTCCAAACTGTACTGCCTCATTGATCACTAACGATGGCTTCAACAACAACTTCACAATTCCAGCGGTCCCTCCTGGAGTTCAGGATCTGATTGATAATGGCATCGACAATGCTCCTGTTGGGAAGATCATTCCAGTCACAGCTACCACGGTCACTCAGCAAGTGAAGCAAAGCAACGGCGATGTTATGCAAGGTCTGGCAATCACTCCATTACCTGAAGACCAGAGCAACAATCCAAATGGAGCAACCACAACAACCAGTGCAGCTCCGTCAGCGACAACCACCAAGAAGAGTGGAGCTGTGGATATTCGGGCTAGCACTGCCCTCCTGGTAGGTGTAGCTGCTTTGGTGGTGGGATGGACATCGTTACTTTGAGTCTGGTAGTTCTTGAGCGTGTTTTCTTCTGTTCTTGCACATATTTTGGCGAATGCATGATGAGTAATGAGATTCTTTGCGCATTGGCCCGGGTCAAACTACCAATTTTCGTTGTTAATTGGGTGCAGTGGCCTGAATTGGTGAAGAAGCACTGCATATTGTTTGATGTTGCGATGCATAGCGATGACATTAGACGTCTTTAGTGTAATGGATGTTGAGATGTCTTCTTTCCTGGGCTAGTGACTACACTTTTATTTGTATGCCAGTGAAACCTGAGCTGGATCGAGTATCAGTCGGTGTGGCTTTGTAATGTCCCAGATGGCACTGAGGACATTGAGTTGTAGAAAACTTTGTCATGCCAGTATCAACGTTTCTCCATCATAGCGGTCTCAACTTCAGAGGTCTTTTCATAGACGTTGCACAGTCCCCCTTAACCAGGACATTATTTCGGGTCTTCTTAACTGGACAACTAGATCTTGTGAATATTCATACTACTTTCCGAACCTTGGCCTTTCCAATGTCGAAGTTTCCATATCGAGATTCAATTGAGTCCAACTATATATACCTGGCGGTGAGAAATTTTACATCGGAAGATCGGGGCACAGAATGGGTTTCCGTGGGTTTCCTTTATCAGTGCGCCGTCGGTATCTGATATCTCAAGACTCTGCTGATGATACTGAGCATATCCACCTCAATCCAAAGATTATCCGATCTACCCTGTTAGAGTCTAAGAATGACTGTTCACCCTTCCCTGACAGGGTAAGCTCTAAGTCCTCTCTCTACATACATCTTGTATCTGATATGCATCTCACATTCCTTACTACCATAGATTTTCCCCTTCATGCTGTTACTTTTCATACTTCGCTAGGCCAGTATATCATGTAAACACGACGTCTCGTTAATGGATGATAACCAGAGAAAGGGGGGAAGGACAGGTAGGCTTGGAGCATTTGGGCGGGAAATGCGAGGCACGGATGATGGGGAGGATCCCGGCATTTTTCTGGTATGTGTATGTAGATGTGATGGTCAGAACGACTTGATTATAGTATTATAAGTGCCAATGCCTAGATCTGGGGGAAAATGAGGGTTTTGAGGGTTGTATTTTGACAGAGATATAGTTGTCTGTTTGGATATTAGCGAGGATATGGTTCACCTATATCTTGCTTATTGGATACCAAAAGAGAGAGAAGATAGATAATAGGAGAGAAGGGCAAGTTCAGGAGCCAATTCCGCGATTTTAGAAGCAGATGCGTTGCGAGGGGTAAAGTATGGTCTAGCAAGTTAGAAGAGTATCACCTGGTGAATAGATTCGTGCATATCTGACGTTGGATTACGAGTTCTTTCGGTATTCTTTCATATCGTAAGTGCATTAGGAATTGTCCAATTCCGTCTATCGTAAGCATAACTAGGGCAACCATCATCGCCGCCTTCAACCAGGAGCCCACCATATGCACCTCGCACCTCCGTATCATGCATGTAACAAACGCCAACCTTTTCCAAATGCGTCGACAGTCATCATTCTTTAGCAGCTCAGAGCTTGGTAACCAAATCCCTCGACATAGTATCACTCAACCTCCTCGGAAGAAGTGAATCACCATTCGACGCACCTCCATCAGACCCTCCTCCATACGAACCACCTCCACTTGACCCAGGCCCAGGCCCTGGTCCACCAACAGTCCGTCTGCTGTTTTCCTGGATCCGGAATCTCATTAACCAGCGGACATGCATGCTAGTTGTCTGCTGCATGCTCCTGATCTCTGCTAGTTCATTCTTGATCGGGATGGTTTCGTTGAACAGCATCGTTGTCTGCTTCGCTTCTGATTCTGTGAGGCTGCTGGAGAGATGACTTAGATTACTCTCTTGTGCTTCCAGTAGCGAGAGGAGGTACTGGTGGCCTGAGTCGAGGGGCTCGGTGTTGGCTGGTTCGGGTAAATTCGGCAGTGATGATGGACTGGAGAGATCTGTCGCGTAGATGGGTTGGTTGAAATCCCGTGAAGAGCCACTCTCCATGAATTTGATGCGGCGTTCTTGTCGTTGGTTTGCTTCTGTCAAAGTACGAACTTCGGACCTTAGCTCGCCAATTTCTCTTCGTAGCATATCTGTCATGGGTCCAACGGTCTTTAGACTACACTCATCTGTGTGTAGATGCAGATCCTTTCTTTTCGCTTCGTGCTGACAGCCATAGCCAGCCCAGCGACAAGGTGCGATCACATCTGAGCATTCCTTGTTGTGATCGGATACCTTGCAACGTAGAATCTCGATCCCGCAATGTTCGCACTGCTTGAACCTCTCCTTGCACAGATCTTCACGATGCTCTTCCATGTCGACCTCCAGTAGAGATTCTAAACAATCAGGGCAGTCGGTCTCATAATGTAGACACCCTCGACTAGCGTACTTCCTCTTGACATTCTCAGGACATTCCTTCTCGGTGTTCCTGCCAGGACATCTCATGACCGTCTCCGGACAGTACTTCTCCAGGTGGTTCGCCAACATGGACCGAGCAAACGACAGAGAACAACAAGGACACGTCGCTTTCAAGCTATCAAGCTGATTGAGAATGATCTTCGGCGCCCGTTTCAGCGAACTGACATCCTGATCCAGCGTCGACCGATCAATGGGACAAGACTTGCTGTGGATTACGGATTCCTCGATACACGAACGGCAGAAAATGTGGTCGCATTCTGTCATGACAGGATCGACCAGCGGACAGTGACATATCGGACACATGAGATTCTCGTCTACGGCTGTTTCGTAAGTCACGGCTCTGAGATCGACAAAGTGGACGAGGTTGAGATTTGAAGGCTTCCTGCTTCGCTTCATCTGTAATGCTGATTCAGGATGGCGCGGCGACATGCTGAAGTCGCTGGCGGGTGTGTTGGGTGGTGGCCGGTTGCCGTCAACAGGGAGACGTATCTCATCGCTTGAGTATTGAGAAACGACGTAGGCTTGGGGCGAGGATGGGTTACCAGGAGTGTATCCTGTTGGCGTTACGGTGCCGGACATCTTGCTTGTTGATTTGGTAGATGTTCGTGTCTCAGTAACTCAGAGACACGTGTGGCTCGGGCATGCGGAAGAGTCGCGGCAAGGCGCTGGCTTTGGACGAGGCAGTATCGATCCCTTGTCTCTAATGCTTCTCGTTCTCAAGCAAGAAGGAAAGTACGATAGCGATATACTAAGCGAAGCATTCAAGGTCGAAGAAATGTTGTTTATTTGTTGAGTTCACGTTCGGGTAATGGGCCTGAGAGATTCACATGTGGTTGGTAGCGGGGACTAAGTACCCCTCGCGATTTGATTGGCTCAGAACAAGGGGTCAATTCCGGCACTGGAATCTGCTTCATGTTCCTGAATCGACGGCCCAGAAAGGGACAGGCTACATATATCACTGCAGGTACAGACCGATGAAACGGATGAAGCGTCCTTTCGATAGCTGTCTTACAAATTAATCCAATTCTACCATTTATTGCTTTAGGGAGGGGGAATGCAGACAGTTACTAAGCCAGTGGGGATCTGGGCGAGTCAGCTGGCTTGCGAAGGGATGTATCCTGAGAGGGGCGTGGCTTGATGTTTGGTGTGATGTAGAGTGGAGTGTTTCCCATTCATTCCTCCACTGACAGCTGGGGTGATTGCTGTAAAGCTGTTTGATGAGCTGGAAACAGTGGAGCATTCACCATCGAGGCATTTGAGAGTAGTATCTTCAGAAGTTGTGTGAACACTTTTAATATTAAAGATCGTATCCCATTTCGTTCCATATTCGTGACAAGATATGTACGTGCCCCGGAACTCTTGCGCAAAAGGACATGTAAGATGAAAGACAATATATTTTGGGTGTAAGGTCCTAAACGACCATTGCCCACCCAGTCTCGGACCGTATATCATTCATAACCAACCCATCCGTAGACAGACATAGTCGATCCGATCCGATAATGCACCTGCCAGATCACCCGCTCAAAGCCAAGCCATACCCAGAGTACCCCAAAGTATCAGACCAAAGACACAACACCTGAAGCGCTCATCATACAAGGAAGCACAACCTTTGTTCATACCAACCGACACCCAGCCCGCCTACTGATAAACCATAAAACAAAAAAGATTGAGAGAGATCTTTCCCATCCGTATAGGTATCCGAAAATATAACACCCGCAAAACAGCCCGGTCTCCGACGAGAAAAGGAAATCGTTCTATGTAACTATGATGTGTCTTTTCCATAAAACCCATTGAAGACGCCGCTTCTTGTCCCACCCAAAGCAATGCAGCCCAAACACCGTCACAAAAATATGCAATGCGCGCTCAAAATCAAGCCATCATATTTGGATGGAAACACCATCTCCTACTTAAACAGTGGTATCGAAATCGTTTGCTGCGCCGTTACTGTCTCAAGGAATTTGGTGGTGGGTAGGTCGTAAGAAGAATTTGTACAGTGAGGATTCGTTGAGGTGGAAAGTGCCGTAACCGGAAGATTGTCGATGCCAGGGAGAGTGCCCGCCAAAGGATGATGTGACAAGAATGCGAAAAGTCAATTAATGCGATGGTGGAAGATCCACTCTGCTAATGGGTGGAACAGAAGAAGAGTCGATCTACCAACGTCGGTTTAGATGTTGCATCCTGGCGGGACTAACACTCTGTGGGGGGCTGGCCATCGACATGCCGGTACTCGGGTTGACGATTGGGATGGCGTTGCGAACCCGAGTCGCAGCTGGTTGATGAAGTTTGAGAGGAGTAGGCTGACTCTGGTAGGAAGGCATGTATGGAACGGAGTTGGAGTTGAGGGTGAAGTTCGAGTCTGGCGCTACTTGGTGGGATTGGGGGCTGGATTCTGGGGACCCACTTGACAACGAGGATCGATCCGACGAGGAGGAATGGATGGAAACCATATCACTCTCGGTGAGGAGATTGGGACAGAATTCCAAGTCATCATCGAGGTCGAAGGATCGACCAGCTTCAAAGCGCTGACGAAAGCTTGTTACGACCGCAGCCTCCTCGAGATCCTTTCTGGCACCCCGGAATTGCTTGTGAGCATTTTGCGACAGGCGAGGAGCTCGACGGCCACGACCGCTGTGATGTGACGATGATGCGGATTGTGCATTTGTGGAGGTAGGGTGTTGGTGAGTGTTGTAGTGATAGAAGGACGACATTTTATCGGCTCATTAATGGATTCGAGTCGGTGAGGTTGATGGTTGGTTGGGGGTTGGAATGATGCGACCGGGAGGCTGTGAAGAACAATGGAGCGGTGTGGCAGAGTTTTTTTTTATGTTGATGGTAGCAGTAGGATGCGAACAACGGACGAGTATTAATGAAGTTATAGTGAACTGGATGTGGTTGTAGTTATGTATGGAGTCGAGTGTTATCGGGGAAGAGAAATGGGGAGATGTGAGGTTGGATGAGAAGTTGAGCGAGCAGGCGGGAGGGGAAGCAGGAGAGAGAGGGAGAATGAGTGGAAGGAGGCGAAGGGAGGTGGCGCTTGTCTGTTTTGGTCTTAGTGGATGCCCGGTGTTTAGCCCACTCTCTTAGCGAACCAACAGAAACACAGCGATGGTGCGCCCATGACGGCGTGGGTGCCATTTGAGGCCTGACAGGCCTGAGGAATGAGGGAGGGCGACCCGTGCCCATCCGATTCTTGGAGGTCGAGGGACGGGCGGCTTTCCTTTGTTATGGTATGTCAACAAATGGACTCGATAGGACGGTAGATACATCGACCTTCTGCCTTTGTACCAGAGTGATGCCATTTCCATTGCCATTGCTATAGCCAGTCTCTTATCTATGCTGCTCTCATCAAACATTGCATTGTCCAGAGCTCGACAACTGCTTCGGGCCCAAATCAAGGTGGCTTTCCCCATTGATCTGTGAGAACCCGCCCTCACCGAGGGAGGGACAGCACTTCGCTGCACTGGGACTGGACGCTGGGCTGGCTCGGCTGGCTAGCAGCAACCTTCGCCACCCTCCAAACATCTGGAACCTGGGATGGCTGGGATCAGCAACTCGCCCTGTCCGCTGGTTGGCGCCGTCAACCGCCGAGAAAGCATCTCTCCAGCAAACGCAGCACCACTGCACCACTGCTCCCCTCCTTCCCGCATAAAGCTGCCATCTCGGTGCCACCTTGCTGGCTGTTGTGCTCTGCCACTCTTGCGTGCTGTTGGACCCCCGTAAGGGATGGTGCTTCTGGTTGGCAGGGCTGGACAACGCTTGGATCTCAAACAACCCCCTCCCCTCAACCTTCAACCCCTCCCTCGGCCGTGATTCTTCAATCTGTCTGCTTTCCTGCGTCAGCCACCTCCATGGCAGACATTGACCGCAATCTATAAATGAACATGCATAAAGTGAAGCATGAAGAGAACGCAATTGGCGTGGGATTAATCGGAGCATACAGGCGATAACAGCCGCTGTAAGCAGAGATAAAGCTCATCCCTCCATCATGTCTTCGTGGTGTGTGCTAGCTTGCGCGCCTTGATGTTCCAGAACAAGGAGTGGCCAATCAGTGTCAGCGTCGTTTCCTGTTACACGAGCACACCGCCCATTGTTTCCGCTCTACTGCAGGGAGAGAAAGTTTGTGAGATGAAGATTGCTGGGAGATCAACGGATGGCTCTGCCAGTTGTGAAGATCTGACTGTCTGACTGTCTAGGCAAACCCCGCATAAGATTCCGAAGTGTCTGATATCCGGAGTATGAAGAGACTATTTTGGGCATCGTCTTCAATGGCTTCCCGCTCGTGAGGCTGTCAGAGAATAGAAGATAAAAGCTCTCAAATTCAGTTGCCAAGGAACTCGAGCAGGTTTCATCGTCGAGTTAAGCAGACGATTGAGGAGTAAAGAAAAAAGATTGTTTGACAGGTTGTGCTCACTGTCGATGACATTGTTAGCTAAACTACAACTACAACGTAAGCTACTAACTGACCATTCCTTTGAGATGAATGGTCTACTACATCACTCATTGCCTCAACTTAGCTTGACACGAATCGGAATCTGCCGCTGAAGAAAAGCAATGCACTTCTTCGCGAAGTTCTTGGCTTAGTCTTTCAATGCAGGAATTAACAAAATCAAAATACTCGCATGATGCCCCTCACCATCTAAAAAAGGAGCAGATCGGGAGAATGGTCTTGAATGCCGCACTTATATATAAGTTTACTTGCCTTGTCAGACCATAGAAATGTCCCTCCCAAGAGAGGATCTTCTGGAAGACATCGCTGGGTTCCTTAGAAAGGGGTGAGAATAGAAGGATGTAGCAAGCTTTACAGATGTCGATACCATAGATGACGATACCAGCCAACGCAGGCTACCAACGGAAGTGCTTTCATGCAATCACATGTAGGATCCAAAAGTAGTTGCTGCTTCGAGATTTGTATTCCAACTCGCTGAGGTATTGCCTATCTTTTGGCGTATGTATACGCAGATGTGGCATTCTCCCACCGAAGGAGCCCTTCGGTATGGGTAACATCTCTTAGATATGGTAAGCTCGAGTTATTGACCTGGAGCTATTGGTCACCATTGCTTCGAGGTTTCTCCTGCTATTAGATATGCCTGTTCGCCCTTGCTGTGTTGTCCGCTCCTGCGCCAAAGCACGAGTGTCGGTAGCAAGTCTGTGATATCCGAAAATGGAGTCTTGATATTACTCCAGAGACCTTGCTGTGATGGATGGCCTGGCCATAGCATGTTTGCCAGCTCATCCTTGATTATTCTCCTGTGCTTGAATGCTCCAACCATTATTCAACTCTGATCGAAGATTGGCGTTTACATCTGGTCCATCTGCAGCGACCAACCAAGCTCAGCAGATTCGTAAAATATTGCCTGGTCCTGGTCTGAAAATCGTTGGAGTTCGGATAATGATGGGTGACAATCAGCTCAAGTTATAAGCTTCTCGAAGAAATCGGCGGGATTCACCTTCGATTGAGCCATCGGTCCTGTGAAACTAACTTGACAGTTGAATGACAGGCTCAGTCGAAGCACCATTCGCAGACAGCCTTGCTCTTGAGCAGTGCACGAAGCGCTTTATTCGGCTGGAGCCTCTGTATCTTGTAAACGAGTCTGGCATAGAGTGCGATATACAAAGCATGAAAATGAAGAATGATCCGACGAACCTACAATCAGACAATAATCGCTCGGCTAACGTCAGGTCTCCCCGCTGACTAGCCTGTGCTTGGCGACGGACCCTTTCCGGACCGAGCTTGTGACGAAAGGCCTGCGCTTGAAGGTAGAAGGGAGTAAGGATCTTGAAATTCATGGCCGACCAGTCCAAAAACGAAGTCGGTCCCAGAGAAAAGAAAGTACCCACGCACAACTTCGCGCACATATCGTCTTTCACCCTGCCATAATCTCAATATCTGCAGAACCGACAAATGCTTCCAACCTCGAATCGATGATAACGTCTTGTGCGACACGTCTTAAAAGCTTGTACAATTTGTCCTCCGCGATGAGCGATCACTGATAACAACCGCGACGTCAAGATGGAGCTACCGGAGAGTCAGAACTCGAGGGATGCTCGGATCGAGAAGCTGTGGAAGAAGCTGGATCCGCAGGGTAAAGGGGAGCTGGATCTCAATGGCCTCAAGAAAGGCTTGACCCGCATTGACCATCGTGAGTCTGCCAGTTCTATATGTTGCAAGTTACCACCCTCTAACCAAGCTTGCAGCTTTGAAAAATGCAAACGACATGCTCAAGGATGTTATCAAAGCGATGGACAAGAACGGAGACGAAGTGATACAGTATGAGGGTATGTCTTCCGGTAGTTGGCGGGGGATTCATCGTATCTGTCCCTCTGGTGATACGTCACTGACATCCGACGCGCAGAATTTCGCACATTCGTTGAGAGGACAGAGAAAGAGCTCTTCTCGCTGTTCCACTCTATCGACCGAGATCAAGATGGCAAGCTGAACAAGGGCGAGTTGAGAAATGCATTTAGAACAGCTGGTCTAGCGGTTCCCAATTCCAAGCTTGACCAGTTCTTCAGCGAGGTCGATCAAAACAACGACGTATATAACCCAACCGCGGTACCTCATACCTCATACAGTACTGATTATCAATAGGGCTACATAAGTTTTGCGGAATGGAGGTAAGATTTCTCTCCTTAGATCTTGCTTGTCACCGTCGTGTCTATCGTGAATTCGGCAGTGATAGTGCAAAAGCTGACAATATTATAGAGATTTCTTGCTCTTCCTACCTACACACAAAGCTCCTGGGCTGAAAGCTGTCATGTCTTACTACTCATCTGCTGTTACTTTAAACGCCGAAGGCGATACCTCAATCAGCGAGGAGACGCTGGAAGGCTTAGGTATGGAATCACAATCTCGATTTTCGTCCCTGTCAGTCTTGTTTGGCGCCATCATCAAAATCGCGGATTCTTCACCAAAACCCAATCGAACCTCGCCCACCGACCTTATACCAGCACAACTAGAACCAGACATCTCGTTAGAACCTTCTGCTGTAGGGTATCAGACACCGATAACCGATCAAGTTCGACCCGCCGCCAAAAGCATGAAGTCAAAACTCGAAACCGCCGAGGAGGAGGAGGAGAAATTTTCGAAGGATGTTGCGCCTGTGGAGAAATTATTGCTGACGGACATTCTGCCCGATCCAGGCTATTTTGCAGCAGGCGCAGTTGCGGGAGTCGTCTCCAGAACATCTACCGCACCATTAGATCGATTAAAGGTCTACCTCATCGCCAACATCGGTCCAGCAAAAGATTCGGTGAATGCGATAAAGAAAGGGGATGCTGTTGGTGTAGCGAAGACGGTTGGGCGACCTCTCATTGATGCTACCAAAGAACTCTGGAAAGCTGGTGGAATGAGAAGCTTGTTTGCTGGTAAATAGTCCCACGAAATGACTCGAGGCGCAACTGACTCTCTAGGTAATGGCCTGAACGTCATTAAAGTCATGCCCGAATCAGCAATCAAGTTTGGATCCTACGAATTCGCCAAGCGAGTACTGGCGCATATGGAGGGTCACAACGATCCGCAAAACATCAATCCTTATTCCAAGTTTGTAGCTGGAGGAGTTGGTGGACTTATATCACAGTTGGTGTCCATATCCCTTGATTATGCTTCACGCTGACAGATATAGACTCTTTGTTTATCCAATAGACACATTAAAATTCCGGTACGCTCCCTTGCACTCAATCCCTATTACTAAAGCTTACAAAATGCAGTATGCAATGCGAGACTGTATCCGGCGGTCTGCATGGTAACGCACTCATCATCGCTACCGCGAAGAAGATGATTGAACAGGGGGCTGTAAAGTCCTCGTATCGAGGGTTGACCATGGGTCTCCTTGGAATGTTCCCCTATTCCGCCATTGACCTGGGAACATTTGAGTATCTTAAGGCACGGCTTGCAGCCCGCAATGCTAGGATCTTGGGATGTCACGAAGAAGATGCACTTCCTGGGTCTTTTGCTACAGGCTGCATTGGAGCATTCTCGGGAGCTTTCGGAGCGAGCATCGTATACCCAATCAATCTTCTGCGAACGAGACTTCAAGCTCAAGGGTAAGCCTCCCCTTTCAGACATTGCCTTGAGTTCTGCGGACTCCGACGATCTGGGAGCTCCAGTACTTTCAGACAATATGCTAATTCGTCACAGAACTGTTCTTCACCCTCCGACCTACTCGGGTATAATAGATGTAGCGCAGAAGACAGTGAAAAATGAAGGCGTTAAAGGACTCTTCAAAGGCATTACGCCCAACCTCTTGAAGGTTGTCCCCGCAGTCAGCATCACCTACGTGGTCTACGAAAACGCAAAGAAGGCACTTCATCTGAGATGAAGACTACTTCCAAGAAAACACAATCATATTGCATAGCGTGGAGTTAGGACAGGGACGAATCACTGGCATTACTGCATAAGAAGCCTTTTGTACCCGTCATTGTTTTCAGCACTGCATCACAAATAGTTGATTTGACAGCAAGTATCTGCAAGACATCATGAGTGGCATTGTATACTTGTTGCATCCTGATTAAGATTTCTGCTTGGGAGAAGCATGAAAGAACGGCGTTAGATCTTTAGTACAGTATTACTGGGTTAGCTATAGGCGTTCAAGGATACCCCAGACTTTTCACAGGTTATGGTCTCAGGGAGTGGGTTTGATTTTTGGGTGAGCCATGCCATGGGCAGATGGGCGGACAAGGGGGTAGATAGCGCAGAGAAGACAGAGACGTAGATAGACATACATCGAGACAGTCGGAGAATCTATTTGAGTCTATTCGATCTTTCCTTCGCTATATATGGGGCAGAACACCTTGCGAGATCTCTGACCCTTTAGCTCTCAGCTTGATGGTTGATCCTTCGTCCTGGGGACACTCATCTACTACCAGATGGAGATCCCTCACTACCTACAATCGGCAAACCAGCTGTATGAATCTTCTTGTACCGCACCTCAAATTCGACCTCCTTCCGCTCCTCGATCTCTGAAAGGCAGATGCCCAGCGTCGGTAAAGCCACAACACGATCTTTCTCCTCAGTCCGAAGTACGACTGAAGGTACTATGTACCTTATACCACCAGGCGCTTTCTCCTTCAAAATCTGTAGCGCTCCATTCCGGTGCTGACCGAGCTCTTCTTTGAATCTCGGCCATTGCGTGGGTGAAAGGGGCTGGACGAGTACAATTGACGAAGATGTGTTCTTTATTCGAATCCAGTATCGTCCGTCGAAGAGCTGCCAAGATGACCAGAGAGCTCGAATTGTGGGCGGAAAGGCAAGAACATGTTTCCCGACCTCGTTGCTTCCGAATGGTTGGCGGGAGATTTGCCAGGCGGGTTTGTGGCCATGTCCAAGGCCGTCCATCTCAAAAGTATCTCGTAGAATGGGTTGGAAGTACAGTCCGCATACTGTGAATGAGCCCATTCGAGGTTTCGTATCAGTAAGCTCTGGAAACAAACGATTTACTGCGCCATGGAGAGATGAGATAGATACATGCTCATGAGGAGTTACGAGCATGATGATCCTCCTAAGTAGCTCCGCTGCTATTTGCCCGGCTTTTCCCCCCGGCCATGACGGGAGATCTTTGAACTGGTTCAAGTCCGTGAATTTAATTTGCACAACTCCCACTTGAAGGTCCAATGAACTGATACAGCAGCTACGAAGCCATTCCTCCATAACATCCTTTCGGCGCTGCTCCTGCTCTTTCATATTTTTCGAGAGATCTAAAAGAGCTGGCTTACTCAGTGCCTTTGGTAAGGAATAAGTAGCTCGAATGTGGCGGATGGCATTTCTCTTGGTTAGAGTTCTGTCCTTGTTGGTATGATCCTCGAACCATTCGACATTATTCGCTTTGCATGTTGCAATGAGACGTTCTTTGCTGAATCCCAGTAACGGCCTGTAAACCCTCACGCCTCCAGTCTCGGGGATCAGCTGAGATTTCCAGCTTGCAGTAATCTTGCCATGGACATTCTTAAGAGGATGCTCAAAATTATGCTCAGTGACTTCTTCCGTAGCTCCATTATCGAGACCACCGCTCTCATGAACTCCATGGATTCTGTAACACTCAGGGATCTCCGAATGGGCCTTGATACCCGTCAGACCCATCCTATGACCCTCCATCAACCTCATCATTATAGTTTCAACCTGATCATCCTCGTGATGAGCCAAGAATAGTGATTTGATTCCCAATTCATTACAAGCTTTCCCCAGAGCACGGAATCTATACTTCCTAGCTGAGGATTCAAAGTTTGGTAGTCCAGGTGTCTGGAGAGATGATGGCCATTCTATCTTCAGAACCTGGGTAGGAATACCTGCGATGACCAGGTCAATATCTGCCCTCAGTCCAATCGAGACGATTAATTACCTCTATTTTCTAGACTCGTTGAAACAGCTAGTGCTTCTACATCACTTCCATCCCTTACACCATGGTCGACCACAAAGGCTCGAAAGTTGACTCTGTTCGTTGCCGAGAGCGTCTCTCTCATGCTAGAGCATAGGAAGGCCAGAGCCATAGAATCAACTCCACCACTGATGGCCAAACCTAAAGATATATATATTAACATATGAACTTTCACAAGAACTACCGAGAAATATATATACGTACCAATTGTAGATTCCGGATTGGCGCCCAGGCCAGTCCCTCGTGATTTCAGCCATATTTGCTTCCATACGTTCGAAAACTCTATCGCTGAAATAGAGCGAACTGCTGAAGCAGTTTTCTTAAGTAGATTTGTATTTTTGACGAGTGTGGCGGCGCCCATCCCATTGCAAGTGATCTCAAGTTGTGCAGAATGAAGTCTTGATGGAGCTACCTCAAGCACTGAGAGAGCGATGCACGGGAAGACGCGTTCAAAAATAAATCTAGACGAGCTCCGACCTCACTTCAACTCCGTCACCACCTTACCCATGGCATCCCCAAGCTCAAGCCGGCTTCGGCCTCTACCCAGAATCGAGTGCTAAAAGTCTTTCCTATTTGGAAAATTACTAGAGAAGAAAGCATCTCTACATCCCGGCATTCTGCAAAGCTCCAGCAATGTCAGCTCCCACCCAACCCGCCTTCACGACCGCGCTCCTCGCCGGAGCCCTCGCAGGAACCACAGTCGACCTCTCCCTCTACCCCCTCGATACGCTCAAAACCCGTCTGCAATCCTCATCCGGCTTTCTTGCCTCGGGCGGCTTCACAGGAATCTACCGCGGCGTAGGCAGTGCGATCGTTGGGTCCGCACCCGGCGCAGCGCTCTTCTTCTGCACCTACGAATACACGAAGTCGTTTCTGTCAGCTAGGAGACATGCGAAACAAGTGATAGAGGGGCAGAGCGAGGAATGGACTGCGCCGATCGAACATATGATTGCGGCGAGCTTGGGAGAGGTGGCTGCGTGTGCGGTCAGGGTTCCTACAGAGGTCATCAAGCAGCGTACGCAGGCTGGGCAGTATCCCTCGTCGTTGTCGACTATTAAGGCAATTCTTTCGCAGAGGAGAGCTATTGGAGTGTCGGGTGTGTGGATGGAGCTTTATAGAGGGTGGTCGGTTACTATTATGCGCGAGGTGCCGTTCACGGTGATTCAGTTCCCGCTGTGGGAGTCTATGAAGGAGTACAGGAGGAGGAAGTCTGGCAAGGACAGTATAAGTGCGTGGGAGAGTGGACTGTTCGGGAGTGCGGCGGGTGCGATTGCTGCCGGGACAACGACGCCGTTGGATGTGCTGAAGACCAGGATGATGTTGGCGAAGGAGAAGACAGCTGTTGTACCGTTGCTGAAGCAGATATTGAAGGACAGTGGCCCGAGAGCTTTCTTTGCGGGCATTGGACCGAGGATTTTGTGGATTAGTGCTGGAGGTGCTATCTTCTTGGGCTCGTATCAATGGGCGTATAATGCTCTATCTGGAGAGGGAGAACCATGAGGATTTTCAAGAAAGTACAAATACTTCACATGCATATAGATGGCGTCTGGGATAGATGGATGGAGATACCCACCTCACTGTCTGTAAACTTGTATACCAAACTTGTACAGTAAAGCGTCAATCGACCTGCTGACCAACAGTCACTGTCACTGTCATTCCTGAATTTCTTTCGTGCTGTCCAGTCCACACTTTTATTCTATTAGAACAGATGAGACTATGCTAATGGAAAGGCTATCGAACATGAACCCAACAGAGAGAAGTATATGCAGTACTAAGCCACCCAGATACACAAGGAATACCCTCCCCGACCATTTATGTAGTAGTCGCTGTAGTTGTCGCCGCTGGTGCTTCCGATGGCGCTTCTGGTGCTGGTGTCTTCTGATAAGCGATGGGCTTCTTTCCATTACTCTTGTAGTAGAGCATGACATCTGCTCCCCCTTTCCAAACATGGGCACGAAGCGTGGCAAGACTCATTGTTATTGGCAATTTCTGACATTGTATTAGCGAGGTTGTCAATAACAGCATATTCCACTACTTACTTGATCGTAGCAATAAAGCTCAAGATATTCTTCTGGCCGTAAAGCATCAGGATCTGGCTGCTCTGGAGCTGCTTCAATACGCTCAGCAACGTATGCTAAGATTTTCTTTACTCTGAGCATTCTGTTGGCGTTCAGACGGGAATTTCCATCTGGTCCAGCAATGCTTGGTAGCTGATCTTGCCATGGCTGCAACACAAAGGAGACCTTCACTGGCTCCTTCAAGGGGATCTTGTTCTGCGCGATGTGTTAGAAAGTTCTTGCTCGTGTCGAACCGTCACTTACTCGCAGGAGCAAATCACCAAGCCACATTGGTGCTCGTTCAGCAATCAAAGTCGCATCTTCCCCAACTGTAGCTACAGTTCCTCTGTACAAGTCTGCACTACCTCCCGATGTCTCTTCCTGGATGATGACAGTCGTCATTGGTGGAGGCTTCAACACAGGCGTCTCATTCGGCAAGCTGGGTGTGATTCCACTTTCGACTCGCGCCTCAGGATTCTCAAGGAGCGCTTTCTCGTACTCATTCTGAATCTTCTGCACGATCCCGTGGAAACTGTCGTCGACCTCCTTCTCCTTCTCTCCACTATCCGAAGTCTCGGAGCCATCCTCGACCTTCTCATCGACGACGACAGGCTTCTCGGTTGTTGCAGTGGATGCAGACCTGCCGAGTTTCTTGCTGCCAAATGACATGCTACCCATACCCATGCGGAATTTCTTTCCGAACAGAGTATTGCTGTCCTTGCCATTGGTTTCTTTATCGGCATCCGAAGGCGATTTTGGAGGAGCTTCATGAGTCTCCGTAGCTGGCTTAGAGCTGGCCTCGGTGGGAAGTGGTGCACTGGAGAAGTAATCGCCAGTCTTTTCAGCTGAGGTCCTGCTCGCTTGAGATGCTCTTTCGTCTAGAGGTGCACCATCTTCAGGTACACCGGGAAGGTGGTTAAGAGGAGCAGGGGTTGCTACACCAATGCCCATACCAGGTGTCATGGGATACGAATACCCGTTGCCCTTTGGTGTCAAAGCAGAGTTGTCTGACCAGCTACCGCCATCTGTAGGAAGTTGAATGGATGTTGGCGCGTTAGCTCTGCCACTCTTCTTGACGTTGTCATTTAGCTCCTTGCGGTATGCCTCATCTCTCTTGATCATCTCGTCAATGAGATTCGAGAATATGTGACGAAGAATCCACTTTCCGAGATTGACTGCGTCCCGAGTCAATTGATTGGTCCTCTGAATGTGACGAAAGACTTACTTCGCTGGTCATCTCTGAACTCAACAGGTTCCTCTAGCTCCAGCTCATCCGCATACATCTCAGCATCGAAGCAATTGTACTCTTCCAAAACGACAGCAAGTCGTCCTGTCCGAGTGTCGATTGAGCACCATGGCGCGACTGCTTCCATTGTATTGACCTCAGGCTCGACATTCTCAAGATGAGTTTTCCCAAATGATTTAATTGGGATACACTATCACAATTAGTACAACTCGACAGACACCCTGCGGCAAACATACTCTCAATAGATCCCACAGCAAGACATCACCTGCGGTGTCCAAAGTCAAAGCTCGACGGCGGTCATTGAGCAATTTATGCTTGACCAAACCATGTTGACCTTCGATGGTCTCTTCTGGCAGTGCATTGATAGGAACGATCACGCCGATATCAGGGTCTACAATGACTTCTGAGGCTTTTCGGGCTCCACTCAAAGCTGAATATGTCGTAGAAGCATCAGCGTCTCTTGCAACCGGAGAGGGGAAGCTAGCAGTGTTCGAAATTCTCAGGATTGACTGAGATGGGATCTCTTTCTTTGTAGCTTCGCTGGATGTGGGAGGCGACAGATGCATTGGACGAGATGCAGCACTGGATGCTCGGTGATGTCTGTAGGCTTCTGGCAACTGAATGTCAGATCCAGTATCGACATTGGTCCACCGATTGATGGAAGAACTGGATGTAGCAGTCCAAATATGCTCGCCGCAAGCAATGACCTTATTCACTCCCTCATTTTCATGAGCAACAGCAAGGGAAAGTCCGTCGTCCATCTCTCCGAGGGTACCTCTGACATCGGTCTTGACAACCAAGCCAGATCGATCACTACTGTAGAATACACCCAGATCTGGATCGTCGGAGAATAAAGACCAGACACTATCGTTGTGCATAGTCAAAGTATGCATGCATCGACCAGCTGTGACACTCCATACTTTGACAGTCTGGTCAGAGCTGGCTGTCATGATGGTGTCCCCGCTCTCGTTCACCAAGATATCTCTAATGTTGTCCGTATGGCCAACAAATTTGGTGACTCTTTTTCCTGTCCTTGGGTCCCATAATCGCACAATTGATTCTGGTCCACCGCTGGCAAGTATGCTACGGCTGACGCTCAAGGCATAGACAGAGCCTTTCTCGCTCTTCTCTTCGTCTCCAACTTCAATTTCGAGCTTCTTTCCTGCCCCACTGAGATCCCAGAGACATATTCGTCGGTCGAGTCCTCCTGAAGCCACCCAATCTGATTGCGGACCTGCTGTCGCGACACATTTTACGTAGTCGGCATGTTGTCCAATTGTCTGAGGGGCCTCAGACTCGTTCGATAATGGTCGCCATAACCTGACTGTGAGATCAGAAGAAGCTGATACTAAAGCAGTATTGTTCTGCGCAAGGACAATATCGTTGACCCAGTGAGTATGGGCCTGTGTCTGCGCGCGGAAAGTGGTAGAGGTTTGGGTGTTGGAGCTCGTCTCTGAAGTCGGATCGTCTGGGGAATCGAAAGGATTCTCGGAGGGAATTGGCGACTTCAAGTCGAGATTCAGATTCCAGGCGCAAATCGCACCATCTCTTCCTCCTGAATAGCTGCAAGCTGGTTAGTCTCGAGATCAACGGACCCCACCTCTAGGACAATGTTCCCGGCGCCCACAGCGCTATCACTTACAGGATCGATTGATCGCGGTCGACGGCGAGGCCGTTCACTCCTAATCGATGTCCGCCAGGAGAGTTCGCAAGTGGCAGGACTGCAGGTGCCTGTCAGTATCTCGTTGAACCTTGAGGAACGTCCGGGGTGCGGGGAAATAGGTACCTACCATAGCTAATCCGCTGCCTCGCCTTCTTGTTGGCCATCTCCCGTTCTTATCGCGCTCCAGCAATCATGCGGATCCGGATGCGCAAGACATACGTCGGTCGCACGGTTTCATGCAAGCAATGGCAATGGAAGGTTCGCAGCTAGGTGGGAGATTTCGAGACAGGGTCGGGGAGAGGGTAGGTTGGACTTGGACGTACGAGGCACAGGCACAGGGCCTGGTAAAGAGCTCGCTCCGCACTACCTCCACTACCTACAGCCAGATCCCCGTTGGAGGTGGTGGACCACCAGGACTCCCCACAATTCAATGCGGCGTTGCTGCATGCTGGGTTCATGTTCATGTTGTGTTCATTTTGACAGCTTCTAGCCGCCCGGCTAAAAAGGAGCCTCTGCCTGTCTTCCGGAAACAAGCAAAGAGCAACTGTTGGCAATTGGAGGGTGCATGTTTGATGTCTTTTGACGATTGAGCTTATATCTACATATCGTGTCTCGGCGCCCGTCAGCGCTGCATCCGAGTCCACCTCTCAACTGCAGCCGAGCTCCTATTCAAGCCTTCCCGTCATGCTACAAGCCAATCCATCAACAAGTACCTGCGCCTTAGTAAAAACAAATGGGTATATTTCCGTTCCCAATTCCTGAACTCCAGTATTGCACCATCTCATCCCAGAAATCCTTCCGAGTTCCAGCCAAAGTCTCCCTCGAAGCCTCTGTTTAACAACACAGCGGCGATATTCTTCCGCTGCTGTGTTAAATCCCGCTCATGGTAACAGTCTGGGCTGAGCCCGAGAGCAACGCAGAAAGCATTCGTGCAGACAAACACTCCACAGTCGTATCCGTTGGACTGAAATGCAACCCGTGTCTGCGGAACCGTCCACTCTTTCTCGACGTATTGTGATCCCAGTTGATTCTTGACCCATTCCCTTAGTACTGGAATCACATCTAGGCCTCTACCTCCCATGCTATCAAGATACTCGATGGTCTTGGCAACTGGTCGAACAAGTCCAATCGTCCAATGTGCACCTTTGTTGATCGGGATGAAGACCGTATCGACTTCTAGCAGTGATGTACCTGGGACCTTTTTCCTTTTCATAAGCCTTTCCGTACTCTTAGGACCCTTGTCCCTCAAGTTATTCCAAAAGAAACTGTTATGCGCCAGGAACTTGGGCACGGTAGAAGCGGGCTCGCCAGCTGCCTCTGCTTCGGCAATCGCAGCCTTATTGGCTGCTATGACAATCCATTCAATATAGGTGTTGATGATCTCATCGTTGAGCCAAGCTCTATTTCCCAGCAACGTCCCAAAATCTTTCACTCGCAGCTCTGTTCCTTCGAAAGATTTTGTCAGGATTCGTAGAAGTTCTCGAGAATATTGTATTTCGGTGATTCGGTCGTTCCACTTCGCATCCAATGCTTGTACCAGAGGTTTTAGTGGTGCCTGTCGTACAAGTCGTCGCTGTTTTGCTGCCTTTCGCTTCTCCTCCAAGGCCCGACGTTCTTTGTCCTTTCTCAGGACTTCAAGGGCAGTCTTCTTACGCTCCGAGATCTTCAATTCCGCAAATCTACTGTCATCGTCGAAAAGTGCCGCAAGGTAATCATCCCTGCCCAAACTGCCTGTTGACTTAGACGGCCGAATTACACTTCGAGGAAGTGATTCTGGAGTCCTGAGTGTATTGTCGTAAGGCCTCCTGGGTGTAAAAGTGTCGTACTGTCGCGCGGAGTCGCGCAATGATGGAGAGACCTGCGACGGCCCAGTATCGATACGCATGCCGCTGAGAGACTCATCAAGGCTGTCTAACCCAGAGTCGTCCTCTGTCTTGACTTGTGGAAACATCTTCGCCGATCCGAATCCAAGCTTGGGAGGTTCCCAGTACTTGTCCAATACCCGCACCCTCTCACCGTCATCTCGAGCATCTCCAAAATTTATTGGGCCCTTGACGAGAGTCGTTGGCACATATTTCGTACGATTCGCGTCGTTCGCTGACTTCGGTCTCGCTCTCCCATCACTCCACCGCGTTCTCTGCCGCTTATGAGTGACCGTGCCATCGAGTCTCTGAACGGACGATTGGATATGGCCGTCTGCGACAAATTCCCTCCCACCAGCCACGAGTTCGCTTTCCGAGGTGGCCTCTTTACCCTCCCCTTCCTTTGATCCAGCAATCATGTCCGGCTGTGTGTTCGGGCAGACCCAGCTCGCGATCCCACTCCAAATCCGCATTAGCAAATTGGGCTGCGGAACTGCTGCTGTTCGTGAAGTCATGGTTATGGCCATCGGCTAGAGATGTTTTAGCTGGGCGAATCGTGGCAATGGTGACCTGGCACGCTTTCTTACCTCCTCAAATGCGACTACGGGACGCGTCCTTTGGCCCTCTGCTTTTCTTTTGCGCCCCGACATTTCGAAAATGTGCCACGGTAATAGAGGTCCAAGGAAAAGAGCATCGAGATCGATAGTGAGGCTATAATCCGCAAGACGTTTTGTTCGCAAAAGAAGATGGACAAGGTGAACAAGGTGCTGCAGGGGTTTGTTTTTAGGTTCCCGCTAGTAGCTGGGGGGCCTGTCTGTTTGCAGCAGCGACGAGGCTGGGAGTGTAGGCGAGCCCAGGTGTGACAACAAGAACACTGCTGGTAGGAATATATTATTGAGATCTAAGAAAATGTTGAGGTAGTCGAAGTCATTCAGAACCAATTCCTAAGATTCATCAGCCATGCCCATAATCCACTTTCTTTACATGGCCAATCCTACTGTTATTTGCAAAAACAACATTCAATTTCAAGCTAGCAATGATGGCAACGAGGCTGCTAGTGAATTGTTCTGGTGAAGCAATACAGTCATTGCGCTATTCACAATTCAATTGGAAGTTCATGACAGATGGCTATTCATTTCTACAATACACATCATCAAGTCGTAAGTCTTATAACTGCGCTCGCGGTTCGCCAACAGTCTTTGAACAAAATGCAGAAAAGTACTGGTTGAGGGCATCGACAGTTCCACTTCCTTCCTCCAGTGCAGTCACGATTCCAACATAACCATCTGGTCGTACAACAATAACGCCGCCGTTCTCCTCGTCCAAGCCCATCTTAGCATGGGCGGCGGCCTTGGCATCCGGCACCCTCTGGTCCCAGATATCATCTGCATAGACATTGTCTCTGTATCGAGCCAGCAAATCTGGCACATCTCTAGAAATCTCGATGCTGCTTCGTTTGCTTGCAAAAATAGTGCAGAATGTAAAAAAGTGGCTGTGGGGGTTGTGACGTTCGTGATGAGAGACAGCGTCGATGTCTTTCCGCAGATAGGTGCTGAAGAAAGAGTTCTTCTTGCGAAGGTTTTGGGTAAAATCTTTAAGAGCTTGCTGAGTTTTCGATACCTGTCCGGCGAAAACATAGACTCTGAAGGATCCGTTAACCGGGATTTCTTGCTCCAGATGTACCACATTGGCATCTACCACCCTCGTGACGTTCGAGTTGATGAGGATTCGGCCAGTGCGGTTCTTGTTTCCCTTCGGATTGATGAGGTCAGATTGCGCAGGGTGTGATGAGGACCAGTTAAGAGAGTTCGGATCGTAGGCAACACCATAGCCGCTGGTAAATTCACAAGACTCCTTGAAAGTCTTGATGAACTGGTTCTCTTCTTCCTCGCCTGGACCTTTCTTTTCTGTGGCTGCAGCGACGTCTTTTGCTGCGGGTGCTTTCTGGGAAAACAGGGCAGCGTATTTTGCGTCAAAGTTCAAGAGGTTTTCGGCGATCAGCTTTCGCTCAGATTCGTACGAGTGAAGCAGGGAGCGATCGGCAAATCCGGCCTCAACGTGATGGATTTTCCATGCCAGGTTCAGGGCATCCAGGAAAGCGGTGTTCATTCCTTGGCCGGCTTTGGGCTATATCTGGTCAGTGGATTGCCATTATGAGGGCATAGGATTGCTTACGCTGTGTGTATGGCAAGCATCGCCACCCATGAAGACTCTGTGGTCAAGAGTGTACTTGTCTGCAATGCCTTGCCCAATGGGATAGACCGAATACCACTCAACTCGTTCCCATTCAATGCTGTACGGTTCCAAGATCCGCTTAGCAGAATTTTGAACTTCCTCTTCGGTTGCGGATTTCCTTGGATTCCAGTCTTTATCTGTGGAAGAGGCGATTTGAATATACAAGCGGACCATATTGTCCTCTCTGGGAATGACCATTATTGATCCATGGTCTGAGTGAATGGTACATTTCATCTGTTTCGTGATCAGCAGGTGTGTTATCGCATACTTCCTTTGGAACTTACTTTAATGTCTGGGAAATCGGTCTTGACTACTCCATCCATCACGCCCCACACATGTGCAATTGGGTCTTTGTGCTTGATACCAATTTTCAGCTGATCTCGAACGAACGATCTTGCACCTTCGCCACTGAATAGGTACTTGGCCTTGACAGTCTCCCTATGCTTGCCATCCACGTGCTCCAAGTCGACCTCAACCGGGTATTCTGGGTTCCTCGCCTCATCTGACGTAAATCCCTTGATAGTCCACGGTCTCTGAATCTGTACTCCATTCTTCTCTAAATCCGAAATGAAAACTCGCTCGATCAGTCCCTGATGAAGAAGTGTCGTAAATGGATATCTGGCATCGATGAAACTAGGACAACTAGCCCACGTCCCCGTTCTCTGAATGCCTTTCCCAGCCGAGGTAGGGTCCCAAAAGGCAACCTCGTAGACTTTGGCTGGTTCATGGGCCATAATCGCTGGTTTCAGGCCCATGTTACGCAGAAGGTCCAAAGACCGCGGCTGAATGCCGTCTGCTCGGCCGGTTTTGGTTGGCTCAGGTCGATTGTCGATATGTTTGATCTTGTAACCCCACCGTGCCAAGCATGTTGACAGGAGAAGGCCCACAGGGCCGGCACCAATGATGACGATATCATACTCATTCGACTTCGACGTCGATGGCCTCCGGCTACTACCGACCCTTTCAGTCGGTGTGAAGCTGTCGTCCATGATGTGAATGCGAGTCGGGTGAAGGGGAGCTGACACGATGAATAGATGACAATAAAGTGAGATGGTGAAATGTGAAATATATAAAACCCGAATAGAGTACGGAGGCGTATCGTCCGTAGATTGAGATGGGGGTAATTGGGCTTTAAGTAGAAATCAGATATGGGGCTATCAGTCATGAAAGAACATTCGGGGTCCTCGACGGCAATTATATCGGGGAGGTTGTCCATCTTATCGTGCTCTGCTCTGACATGGCAAATTCGGCCTTGTGTTAGAGCGACAAAGACTAGGTCACCACCTAAGAAAGGAAGGACCCAGTAATTCCCAGTAATTCCCAGTCAGTCGTCCCCAGTCCACAGTCCAGACTGCGGATAGTTGCGAGCGGCTGTTGATACGGGATGTGGAAGCTACGAGCTTGTAATCGAGGTTGAGTGGAGAGGCTTGCGGGGAAGCGTCTTGGGAGCCAATGGAAGGCCCTGTGTTGTGAGTGGGGTTTCGAACAGTGGACGCCGGCCCAAGTTGTCGGCACTGCTTTGCCCAACCTCACTTTTTCAGCTCGGGAATAATCATCGGCAGACTGTGCCGAAAACCCTTCATTTATTTTCCTTTTCATTTATGCAGCACTCAATAACAGACATTGCTACGCCTTCGGGAAGGTGGGTGGGGGTGGGGGAGTAAGGATATGTGTTATGCTGAATTGGTAGCCACGAAGAGACTGCGTGACTCCATGTTGTAGCACGGCGCAACTCGATCAAGTAATACTTGAACGACACTACAACTCTTTTCTGCATCACCGAAAACATAATGATCTACTACAGATACGAGAAGAATATTCTCCAAGCAGGAGGACGTGCAGGCGACGAAATGAAGGATAAACAGGGTCAGCACTAATTTCTTTTTCGTAAGTGACCAGAATTATTCAAAGTATGCTGGTTTTATGGACGGCAGTATGGTGCAGTATGGACCGGGCCCATTATTCAACTTTGAGAACCAGAGCTAATGTATGCAGAATTGATCTTGCTTCTCATTTTTTGATCGACCTAGCCGTACTTGATTGCTCCCAGGTCAAACGTCTTGCGCTCCTCTGCTCTTGTGTCTTGCTCTCCGCACCGGGCTTTTGCCCACCTGCGGAGATATTTCGTCATACTTAATACGGGTATCTCAATGAAAACGAATTCCATTCAGAGCTCAAATTATTTGTCGTCGCTGGTAGCGATATGTGCTTACAAATTCGTTGTGATTCAATTTGCAGCCTAGCTGGGGGATGGTAGAGCTTATTAGCTCTGCTGTTATTTTTCTTTCAAACATGCTGCAGATTGTCTTTGATATTGGTCTCTGTCATGTTACGAGAATGAGCCTTCCCGTTTGAGAAGGATGATATTGGTAGACACTTGTCAATCGTCCACGCCCATCAGAGAGATTTTCGCTGGCACTCTTCTCTTCATGATGGCAAGAACCTTTCCGCCTTGCCAGCCAATGCCAGAGCTTTTTTACTGTGGGAAAGATCTGCCACTTGGGAGCGCTAGCTATTGCTAGTATGGCAACCCGCAAGTGGCATCGCACGAATTCCATGTTCTCGAAGCAAGAGATGTGATGACATCCACGGAATTGGCAAAATCTGGGTACAAGGAACGCCGGAGCTAGCAGGTCTCGCAATTCCACAGGTCGTTAGGTAACAATCCAATAAGAGGTCTTGATGGTAAAAATGTCCACAGGGACTTGGACTCCATGACTAGGCCCAGGGAAGTTGACCGAGTTCGGAAACAACATCGTGGCTCGCCGGGCAGAAAACTCATTTTTGGAGCGCTAGCTTAAAACCGCTTAATGTCAACAAAAACAAAGTCGCATCAAAAGCCGCCGAACGTTCGCATGGCATCGTGCAGAACCTTCGTATATCGACCTGAGACTTGCTTGTGGATGTTCTTTGCGCCTTCTATCTGACTCAAGACACGATTAACTTCGCGTTTCATGGCTTTCGATGACGAGCTCAGTGATTTCTCGAGTCTATTCACCAGCTACGCATCGAACCAGCCAATGCGTGCAGAAGACAATAGTAGCCACGGCACTGCAAGTCACAATAGGAATGCCTCAAAGATGTCTAGTCAAGGCCAGGCAATGACTTCGGCTTTCGACTTTGCTCAACCTCATGTCAATCCTGACACCAGACCACTACAAATTCGCAAACCCTCCGGTCAGCTACGCGTCGCACGCAGCCAACAACAACTGAACATCAACGAGGCAAATCACGGTGTATCTAGTAGTCCAGCGTACCCTCCTCGTCGATCATCTATTCGCAACTTCAACGATCTGAACATGTCTCCATCCTCCCATCATCGCGAGCGCGGCCATCAGCGCCAGCAGAGCGATACTCCGTCTGCCTATCGATCCACTATCTCCAGCAAAGGGGACCTCCTTTCTGATAACTCACTTGACGCGTCAACTCCCTCAATGACGACCTCACACACTACTCAGTCGACTGGCTCAAGCAACCACGCGCATTACCTCTCCGATTCGTCAGGTATCATAGGGAACTTTGTACCTGTCAGCGCTAGCAATATGTCCAACCAGCGTACTTCTTCTTCGAGTGCTAGGAAGCAATCAATGGATATGTCAGTTCTTCCCGCAGCAGAGTTCTTTGATCGATGCTAATAAATATCAGCCATGCAAGACTGAGGTCGCCCAGCAGAATTCCGCGTCCTGCCAACCCGTATGAGTTTGAGCCAGACACGCCATACGCTGGTCAAGAGCAGCGCCAGACTCAATTTTCGGACTTCATTGAGCATCCTAATGGTGAATTTAGCCCAACTCCCCGTGCAGAGTGCGGACACAGGAAGAATGCTCGTTCAGAAGAAGAAGGATCATACATTACTCGAGATGATGATCTTCTGCTACCACCGAAGCGAAGTTACGCCAACCTTCAGCGCAGCGAGTCTTCCCCAAGCTTGATCCAAGTTCGATTTGAAGCACCCAGAGAACGAGCCACTAGTCCTGATATTTCTGCCTACTACACTGAAGACAGCGGTCACTCGTCTCTCCCATACCGCGGTCGTTCCCCATCTCCTTCCCGATCCAATCATAAATATGAATACTTTGACAAGACTCCGACCTACCACGATATCTCCCAAAGCTTTTCAACTCGATCTCGATCCCGTTCTCCAGTTCGCCGCGAGAGTAACGAGTCTGCACAACACTCAGTCCACGGTCGTTACTCAGGCAAGACTCCAGTCAAGACACTCGATGATGTTGCTGAACGTGATGAAAATCGCGAGTATGATGTGTTCCGAGTAAGTCCAACTGCAAGACAGCCCAAGAAGCGCTCTCGGTCACCCATGAAGAAGATGTTCGGCGAGAATGGCTGGCTAGGAAAGTCTCCCGATGAGATTCAAGATGTCAAGCTACAGGTCAAAAAAGCTGCTGTTATACAGAAGGACAAGTCAACCATGATAGGAAAACTAAGAAACAAGCTAGGCGAGTTCGTGAGTAACAAAAGTTATATGCGTGCGAGACAGATCTAACGACGCGCAGGCTGAAAAGGCGGATCTCAGTCCAGGTAGAGCTGCTCGATGCAACGATAGACACCCCAAGATCTCAATTCTTTCCGTTTCCCTGGGACCACCCGAGCAAGCTAGACTACTCATGGAGGTCGAGCTTATGCTTGTTCACACCGCCAACACTTTCCTCATGAACCAGTTCAGCCAAGGACGTATGGCCGTCGACTCGATTAAGAAGACAGTAGATGCTTGGAAAGCAAAGGGAAGACATGTCGTCATTGAATTTCAGTACGACCAAGCAACTCAGCGCGACTTAGTTGCAGCTAATCAGCACAACTTCCGCTTCTACGGCGAGCGAGCTGGCAATGACGTCCGCATCAACTCCATGCTCTACAACTGGAAGCAGGTTGCAAGCGCGATGGCCATCCGTACATTCTGCGATGCTGATACAGTCATCCTCAAGCTTTTATTTGACGTTGAACAAATTCTTGAGCTTCTTGGTGGTGCTGAGGCCATCATGCTAAGACTTCAACAAATCCGTGCGACTGCCAACGAGATGATGAGACTAGCTAGGCAAAGAAAGAGAGCCCAAACTAATCCTCAAGGTCCTCAGGATGCTGCTGGAAGTGCTACACCTGGCAGAGCAGCCACCTGGCTAAGTCAATCCTCGCACAATACAGCTTCCTCTCGTGGACCTTCGATTGATGCTGACCCATATGGTGGTATGAAGCTCGTCCCAGAGTCCTACAATGAGGCTGGCTAGATTCGATTCCGTCCGATAGGGAGTAGAGACTTGTCCCTCGATTATTCGTATCGTCTTGCTTTTGGCTTATCTCCAGAATCCGCGAGGTTTTCTAAATATTCGCACCAGCAAGCAGCAGAGACTCATGCCCCTCTCTAGCGTTCGGACGAAGTCAAGGTCTTAGTCTTGATTCTCCGCCCCATTCAACTCGTCAAAATTCGAAGTTGCTTTTTCTTTATCCCATCACTATTGTACTTTAATCCTGTCAACATCCGTCTTCATTTGTGCTATACCAAGTCGCCTTGATAATGGCTGATCTGCTAACTGGGGCTTCTCCGTCTTCGTCACACAGCAGGTTGTCATAGCTGGGGATTGTGCTGTGCTTCCTCTTTTCTTGGCAGGGCTGCGTGGATATCATGATATGAGAGTGGCAAGGAGGGAATGGGATGGTCAGTTGCGCATGTCTCTGAGTCGTCGTGCATGTAGGAGTAAATTTCAACAAAGAAAAGTATCTACAATTCGTTACTTCGCAACCAGTGTGAGGTGAAGAATAGTGTGCTGAAAAAGGTAAAAGTTTCCGACTCGGGCTCGGGATTGTGAAAATACTAGAGTTATTGACCGAATCATGGCACAGCACCATATCACCAATAAGAACTGAAAGCGGACCGCAATTAACAGCCCAGTAGAAAACCTCGGCAAGAAGTAAACAATTGTGCATCCACAAAACAAGCATGCTGGTGCCAAGCCTCTTCCCGCAAGGACGTCATCGGAAACATTTTGGGTGAGCACAACTCGCACAGCTCAGGCAAGCACAAGCACAGCAGAATTCCAGGCAGCGGTCCACGCCCTTCACCTCAATCATGAACACGAACACTGCATCCCGCATTCTTTTCCTCCTTTCCTCCATATCTACACCTTGAAATCATGTCAAAGTTTGCGGGCAACAGAGGCAGAAATTAATTCGAGAACAGCATGTCGCCAGCACACACATACGAGCCAGGATGCAACCTTGCCCCAGCTATCGCTGTCTCTGCCACAGATAGTGAGGGCGAGATCCCTCCTTTGAGAACCCATTTCTTCTATGCTTCTCCTCTTCCTCTTGACGATCCGTTATCTGCCATTCCAATACCCACTGGAGACTCCAAATCTGCGAAACATCCTCCCCGACCATTCTCCGCCCGCGATAATAATGCTTTGGAGGAGATATGGTTAAGTTTCTCTGCTGGTCACAAAACACATACGAGGCATGATAAGTTAGGGAAGGGTACAAACACCCGCAAAGAAACTTTGACATCTACCTCTGGAGGGCCGGCATGTTGCGACCATTTCGAGCGCGGTGTCGGTGGGGATTCCGTTGATGAGAGAAACGCTGCAAAGGAAACATCCAAGCCCAGAGCACACAAGAAGCAGAGAACAGGTGAACCTACGTCATCACAACAGGATTCTGAGAGCCATCTCGAATCTACTCAGCATGGAACATTTCCCGATGAAGAACAGTCTGGAGGTGGGAAGCCAATATACGGGAAGAAGGACATAAAGGATCTACAAGCAGAGACCACTGATGCTCTCTCCACCAGTTTACCCAGCAAAAGTGAAGAAACTGGAACCACAGGCCTACCGTTCGCACAGTTCTCAGCCTCAAAAGAGCCAGTCTTGCCTCCGAGCGAGCAGTCAGACGAGGGAGAGTCCAGCAAGTCGAGAAATGCTAGCAGAGACGAATCAGACTCGGCAGAAGTAGAGACGATCCATATAAATGACTGCAAATCACACAAATTTAAGGATCAAGCGGAAGTACCTGTTGGAATATCAAGATTGCATCTAGTCAAGATGCCGTCATTACAGATGTATCCAATATACTGGTCTCCAGTCCACGATATAGCGGCTGTCATTCGAGGAACATGGTTTTACAAGGATACGATGTGCCCCATCGAGCCCGCTGTTGCAAATCAGTTGGAGATAGGATACCGGGAGCTTAGGCCTTGGTCACAGACATGGAGAGATGAATTGAATAGTGCAATAGAAGTTGGAGCTGCAGGAGAAGAGAAGATCTCACACGTTCTTTGGCCGAAAGAAGATCCAAAGAAACCCCCGAAAGCTACAAAGGGTACCGCAAAACACGGTTTATCAACAGATCCGTACTGTGCTGCAAGATGCTCTAACGGAGAGGCATCTGCTGAGGGAAGTACGGATCCTGATGACCTGACAAGCCAGGAGTCAGATGTTTTGACCGTTGTGAAGAGGTATCGTAATTCGCAAGTCATCTATAGGGATGCTTCGAATGCTTTTATTCTCAAGCCGACCCTTGCGCCATCAGCCTATTACGGTCGGAAACCGCTGCAGAAGATTAAAAGGGGCATAAAAGTCGGAATTCACTGCGTGAGAGGATTTAATTGGAAGGCTTGGGAAAAGTAAGTCTGGAGTATCTCCAAATGCCGTTTCTTTACTTGGGCGTAGCTTTGGGAATTTAGATCCATTTCATCCTGTTTAGGCTTACACTTTTTCGAACAGGTTCCACCCCTCCAAACAGTCGAGTACTGCCAAGAAGGCAGAGCGGAATGCTCCTGTTGCTGGGGACTCGAATGCCACCAAGGGCAGTTCTTGCCCAGCTTGCACGGTCCTAGAGGAACCACGCAAGGTCACTGTAAGTTATAAAGGGAGCCTTGATATCCCCCCTCCAACTATTTCAATTATGAGAAGGCATCTTTGGAAGCTTGCCATGCAAATCAATCGCTGACTCTGCATAGGATCTGGTTCTTGTGATTCATGGAATTGGTCAAAAGCTCTCTGAGCGCGTCGAATCCTTCCACTTCACACATGCCATCAATGAATTTCGAAGATCGATCAATGTTGAGCTCAGTAACGAAGCCGTTCATCGGGCACTTCGTGACGATCTAGGTGGTGTAATGGTATTACCTGTAAATTGGCGAGCGAACTTGTCTTTCGAAGATGGCGGACCGATGAAGAAAGGCGAAGAAGTCCAGAGGACAGACTTCTCGTTGAAAGACATCACGCCTTCCACGATTCCCGCAGTTCGAAATATGATTTCGGATGTCATGCTGGACATCCCATTCTACATGTCTCACCACAAACCAAAGATGATACAGGCCTTAATCTCTGAAGCAAACAGAGTTTACCGGCTTTGGTGCCAGAACAACCCAGATTTCAACGAGAATGGTCGAGTTCACATCATCGCCCACTCTCTGGGAAGCGTCATGGCCCTGGAGGTTTTGAGTCAGCAACCTACTACCGTGCCGAAGATCAATTTACAGGAGAGCCAGATCAACACCAAGTATTTTGACTTCTGCACAACAAATTTATTCTTCGTTGGCAGTCCTGTTGGATTCTTCCTGCTTCTGGACAAAGGCCGACTGATTCCAAGGAGATTTCAAGGCAAGGCTGGAGCCGATCCTCAAGATGAACGCGATGAGACCGTCACGAGCGAAGCTGGAATTCTAGGTTGTTTAGCCGTCGACAACATCTACAATGTCATAGCACATAACGATCCAATTGCATATCGGCTCAACGCTACCATCGATCCCCAGTTCGCCGGTACCTTGAAGAACGCAGTTGTGCCTAGTGCTACGACAGGCTTCTTTGAGAGTATCGGTAATGCGATGCGTTCAATTACTCCAGGTGTAGCGGCTCCCACCGATCTCGCTGTCGGTCAAGTTGCAAGACCAGCAGCGGTAGATCGACTGCCTTCTCAGCTAGAGATGGAGATCCATGATTTCACAAGAGAAGAGATCGCTGAGAAGAAATTTTTCCTGCTTAATGATTGTAAGTTTATGTTGCCGGCCCTCCACCTTTATCCTTATCTTCAAGGCTGGGGTCACAGCTTTCGAGTCTCACTGTGTCCTTCAACCATCAAATTTCCAACAGTTTTGCAGCACTCAACAACTAACTTCAGTTCCTTTCAGGTGGACAAGTCGATTGGTTTTTGAGTTCCGGTGGCGGCCCACTTGAAATTCAATATCTCAATATGCTTGGGGCCCATAGCAGTTACTGGTCGAGCGCGGATTTTATCCGCATGATTGTCATCGAAGTCTGTCGAAAGCCGGGTAGGCAACATGCACTGCCTAATATGCGAGCCGTTAAAGCGGTTCGTAAAGTTGCAACCTAAGATGTTTTAATTTATAAGGTTGACATAGAGGACTCGATAGCCCAGGAAGAGGTCAACCATAGCGAAGACTGGAACCACAGGTGTGCGTCATCGGTTTCTCTTTTCTGCTTTGTGTGTAGCAAGTGTCTTTGGGATTTGGAGCTTAGATGGGGACTCATAGAGTCAGGATAGAGTCAGGAGACTGGTGTAGGCGTCAGTGGAAAGCATGATAGACGAACCTTAGATACCCACAACTAGAACATGCACTGCATAATACATTATCTCCCCAAATTATCTTCTTATTACGCCTTTGTTTACACCCAATTCAACCAACATCCTTTCGCTTACAGGAACCCTTGACATCCACATGACGTCGCAGAGCTTCCCCGCCCCCGCCACCAACGGGCCTCGACCTCGGCTCATTCTTTCGAGCTCCGGACAACCATTTGTATCTCATAAGCCCGCTCTGTCTCCGATATCTCTGATTACTATCAAGCTACAGATTCGCAATAAACTTCAACTATGGCGCAACCAAAGATAACACTTTACGTGGACACCGTCAGCCCGTTTGGCTACATTGCTTACTACATTTTACGGGTGAGTTCCCACTCTCCCTATCGCTAGTTAGACCATGTGTCCGTACCTGCAGATATCCTGCATGGGGTCTGATGTGACTTTCAAAATTGGAGACATGAGAATGGAACCCTGCTTGAGCTAACGATGTCCATGCAGAATGATCCCGTCTTCTCGAAGTGCGACATCACTTATATCCCTATGTTCTTGGGTGGAGTGATGAAGGCATGTGGTAATACACCACCGATTAATATCAAAAGTATGTCTGTCACCTTTTCTGTATATAGCTGAAGTTCATTCAAGCTTTCGAACAAAAACCTACTACTTCCTCAGTCATACTTGCCCTCATCTCACTTTAGTTCTGATCTCTCTCATATCGCACAGCATCTTTCTGGAGAGGTCCTAACTCCATACCAAACAGACAAAGACAAATGGATTGGCGTTGAGCGCACCCGCTGGGCGAAACTCTTCAATATCCCCATGCACCCAGAACTCCCCGAAGGTTTCCCACCTCTAACACTCCCCATCATGCGTGCCATGTGTGCACTTACCGTCCTGCACCCCGGGAAAGACGGCCAGGAAATTCTGTGCAAGGCGCTCGATGCTCTATTCAAGGCGTTCTGGGTCGAGCACAAGAAGACGAATGAGAAGGAGGTTTTGGCTGAGGTATTGAATAGTGTTTTGGGGAAGGAGGAGGCTGAGAAGGGTATGTTCATTTGATCATTTGCTTTCTTGCCTGACACAGACTCACTGACGACTAATCTATGCGTAGTTCTCTCTATGGCAGGCAAAGAAGGAAAAGAGGTGCTTGCCAAGAATACAGATAAAGCCTTTGCGGATGGTGCCTTTGGCTTGCCGTGGTTTGTGGCTACGAATTCGAAGGGAGAGACGGAAGGATTCTGGGGTATCGATCACATCGCACAGGTTACGAACCACTTGGGAATTGACAAGCCGAAGACTGGTGGCTGGAAGGCTGTTTTGTGAAAGTATATAGGAGATTTTGTACCGAGGAACGCTTCGAGTCGGAATGCGTACATTCGTATGGAGGAAGGACTGCTGATCTATTCGCTCCTAATAAGTAGTTAATGACGTAGAATTGTTAGATGCGTTAAGCTTGGAAGTCTTTGCAGCGAGGACAGCCGAGCATGAGCTAGAAGTCGTCACTTCCAGGACCTCAGATTGACTATCTCGAAACATTGATTTCTAGCCGGAATGAAACCCTTAATCCTTGTTTGACTTCTCGAAGACCCTGCCCAATGTTCGATTCTTGTTACTCGCTAAGAAAGGGACAGGACAAGCCAGTAAATATTGATTTTGCGATTGGTAGATGTTTGGACGCGCCATACATTGACCCAAGCGTCAATCAAGTCCTTCAGTAAAAGTCATATGCCGCATACCCTGGATCCATACCCTATAAACCGACCGATTCCCAATCCCACCATGGCCATACCAAAATGCAAGCCTGTTCCCATGCCACCCATGATCCCTCAATTACCCAACCATACCCCCGCATTAATGAAGCCGATCCAAAAATGTTTTCCGAGTAGTGTGAATGCAGACCAGAAGCAAGCCAAGACAGACCAAAATTACCCAAACCATCCCAAACCAAATGAACCTTCTAGCAAAGCAATAGCCCTTCATCGCCCTGCCTAGCAATCCACTCCTCTGCGCTTCCGGAGTCCATCACTTCTCTCTTCAATCCACCCCCTCCCATCATATCACCAAATCCCCCACCCCCTCCCTGACCTCCCATTCCACCACTCGCGCCAACAGCCGCAAATCCATCTCCAAGGATTCCCCCACACTCCCTCATCCCATCCTCCCTTCCTAGATTCATCGGCAGTGGCGAATCAACACCCATTCCCTGAGCCAGCAGATCCATCCTCATGCTCGCCAACCTCGTCATCTCGAAGGATGAGGAGTGTAGACGGAGGAGAGACCGGTAGTGCGCAATGGTCGCCGACCAGAGTTCGATGTCGTGCGTGGTGTGGCTGGTGAGAAGTTGAAAGAACATGAACGTGCCCGCGAGAGAGAAGTTCAAGCGTGTCATTGCTAAATGAGGATTGTTAGTCTGTACCGCTACTGATTCAAAGTATGACTGCATGACTATGACTGGGAGATAAAACGGAAAGGAACATACGACTCCACCAGAACGCCCTCAGCCTACTAACACTCATCTTCTCCAGGAACTCCACAACGTTGAGCAATGTTGTTTTCGCTTGCGCTCTCATTCCTGCGTACCCCGGATGATTCATAGGTACACATCTCAACACCGCCCTCAAGAGCACGATTTCCATGGTATAGAATGCCAGCACGACACTCCCGGTACCGTCTAAGCCACCGTTCGTACTCCCGCTACAAAGAGGACACAGGTGCTCGTCTCTGAAATTCCGCAGTCGCTCTTGAAAGCCGTCTAGGATGGAGAAGAGCATTTCTATGGGAAGCAGATTGATGCGTTCCATGGCCTTCAGTGTGTAGAAGGTGCTGAGGACGTCAGACAGGATGGAAGATAGGTGTGCCATGGCTATGAATTGCAGAGCGGGTGTCAGAGTCATGGGATTGTTAGCGAGACCAAGGTGGGAGAAGTTCGAGATTGTGGGTAAAGGGACGTTGCTATGCTCGTCGTTTAGGTAGGATGGCCGGCCAAGACCAAGGGCACTCCATTTTTCTTGAATATAGAGAGCCCACCATATTCGTATCCGACGGTTGGTGTCTGTTGGAGAGAGTGACCAGTTTGAGGGGTCATTGTTCAAGCCTAGGTCGTGAGCAATACCGACTAGAGAGCCGATGGATGACGACAGCCCTGGAAGGGTGGGAGAGCGGGACGTAGGAGTGTGACGTTGAAGATATATGAGAGATGCTTCGAGTGTTTCTAATCGAGGAAGTTGTTGCTCAATGGGAAGGCTGAAGTAGTTTAGTTGATCGAAGAGAGAAATGGGTATCATAAGACGTACGCTTGTTGGATGAAGGATGAAAGAGCTTGGAAGTGTGGAGGTGATGATGGACAGAAAGGAGCTGCGAGATTATAAATAGCTGCTAAGAGAGGATCGCCGGTCCGAGGTGGTGAGTTGAAGCGCGACGGATCGAGCAGTGGGTATGATTGATGGACCACATCGAAGTACGTGTGAAGGAGATCATTTGCATGGGGCGCCACAACAGACTCTGTGTCCGTCGTGGGATAGAAATCGGGACGAGCATCGAGAAGCGTATCTGGAACCACCTTTCTAATGGTCAGCATATTTTACCCACGAAGTATTAGGCAACTTGCAGTAAAATGCAATGGAACCTCTCCATTTGCTTCCCCCTTGATCCTCAAAACAGACCATTCCGCTCCTCTGTAGCAATTCTGCTGGTTGAACGTGCAATGCCTTAAGACGTAAGGATCTTGGTCACCACTGAAGCCCACAAATTGGCAAATCCATTCTTCATTTCCGTCAGAAATAGGCGGACGAGGCCTCGATTCCAAGCCGCGAGGAGGTGCGGAGCTGCTAGAACTTGGGCTGCTGGTTGCAGTTCGAGATGTTGTTGGACGGTTCCTCCTTACATTGGGAGGGAGCACATATTGGCAGCTCTCCCCACGAGTCCGACACAGCGAGCAATCTTTCTCGTATGCGTCTCTTGTACAGCATATTTTGCGCTTACGACATGCATCACATCTGGCATATATCAGCACTGTTTATTAGGCATATGACATGCATCGGCATCTGAGTCTGGGGAAGCTTACGGCCGTTCCTTCCTGGACTTGTACTTCCGGCCAAGACTGACTTGCGCCTCCGGATGTCTCATTCCTATAGGGTTTGTCATAGCCAGAAGAACGGCGAGGCGCTGTTCAAGGGTGGGGTTCGCGGATTCTCGTCAGTCGAATTGTTGTTCTTCATACGAGAAAAAAGGCCGCTTAACAAAGTGCAAATCCAAATCTGTAGACAAACAGTTACAAAGTTGCCGTGGCGCTTGCCAATCCGCAAGATAGAATGTAAAAGATGGATTTTCCCCAGGTCTGGAGAAAAGCAAAGGGCAGCACGGACAGTCCACTCAACAGACGGTGAAGGTAGAAGAGAGTTCGGGTTATCCGCATCGGACCCAATTCGGAGTAAGGACGGGGTGCACCCAGATGGGTCGAGTGGAGAAATTTCAGCCATCCCGCTGTCCATGCAACCTGCCATCTTATATCTGTTTGGGGTCCCCTGGTTCGGATGCGTTCGTCTTACTGCGAAGCACACAGGGCAGGCTGCTCACGCAGAATGCGTGCCAATCATTGCTCTTGGAATGCAGAAGGACGAGTCAGGGGACTGACCAAATTGAGTTAACGAAATCGGACCAGAACGCCGGAAAGCTTCATTTATGGGGAGAAAGCAGCCTTCGATCTTGGTGGATAGGGAGGAGCCGTCGAGATCTGAGTTTCAAGTGACGCGGACAACTGTTATATGGCTCTACATATAGCGGTTTGTCATGTGCGGTGTACATTTCAATCGAGAGAAGCCCACGTGGGCGTGTTCGAGTCATTCGCCTCGAATTCGGGTCTGTCACGGTTGATGTCCCAATGGGGAATACCCAGGATACCCACATCCTCGACGGTAATCCCAGCTGACGTATATGACAGACGTCCAATGTTTCGAAGCTGATCCGCTAAACTGTCTCACCCTTGGGCGTCAGACCAAGGCCCTTCCGTATTTCTCCATCAATATGGAAAAGGTCTCAAATCTCACTCGCACACATTCGCCATTTTTTCTCAGACATCGGAAAACCCCCTCAAATCTACCTAGTCGACATTCAGAACAGAGTTTCGCGTACCAATGTGATAATTGGGAACTCAGTCGCAATTTGCTCTTAGTTTTCAATTTCTGATTGAGGAAGACTAGGAAAGTAAAGTCACGAAGAGATAGCGTTGTATTCAGAGGAATGCACAAAACTTACAATAGTTCTTCCCATTGCGACTTCGCAGAGCCTTGACCCTTCTTGACATCCCATCTTAAACCCTGCATGTCGATCGGACTCCCAAATGTCTCGGAGTAGGTACCGTAGACCCTCGTCTGGCGGCTGGCTGCCGGATTCTTTTTCCCCATACAAACAGCGTGGGGGTGAAAGATTGGATTTAGAGTTTTACACTCCGGTACCACGGTCCAAGAAGGAAGGAGGGAGGAGTCAGGGGGTGTGGTTGCGTCCCATCATTCGTCATTCATTCGTTCTTCTAAGTTCGCCTTTTCTTGTCCCGAGGAAGATGCCTGGTCTCAAGATCAAGACAAAAAACAGACCCAAACAAGCCGCATCCATGCTGTAAGATATTGTACAAAATTATATGAGGTAGCTCGCTCAAATGCTAAAGATAATCTCAAAACGATCGATCGTCCACGCAACAACGCCTGTAGATGTCCCCCAATCTTGTACATGTTCCCAGACCAGGCCACCGTATATGTGTTTGTGTTTGTGTGGAAAATGGGTTTCTATGAAAATATCCATCGTAAGAACTTCTATACATCATTGCATCACGCTTTGTCTCCAGCGTTCAACCATGTCAAGTTGGTTTTGATTCAATGGAGCCATGCCTTGCCCCATCTGCATACCCATGGCCATATTCATCGGCATAGTATTTGGGTTGTACCCCATGCCCATTTGCATAGCATATGGATTTGCAAATGGCATCATCATTTGGTTATTGAAGCCGTTAGGGTTGAATCCGTTGAAGTTGCCAATACTAGGCTGCGGGAAGAGACCATTGCCACCATACATATTGTATGGAGCTTGTGGTTGTGGTCGGGCAGAAGGGACAATTCCTCCCTGGCCATCATTGAACTGGCCGCTCTTGAAACCACCGGAGGGTGCCCTTTGTGCCTGCGCTCCAAGGAGGTTCGGGGAACTGAGGTTGAGCATGGTACTGGATCGTCGTGCAGTACTCTTCTCGTGCATACCCAAGAGGCCTGTTGCAGGTTTCTGATAATTGACCACGCGATCAGCACCAGCAGACGGATGAGCCTGCAAGATGTCGGCCATGCTACGACGGGTCTTGAGTTCAAGTCGTGGTTGAGCTTCACCCATAACGCCAACTTCTTGAGCACGGGCTTCGCGCTCGGCTTGAAGACGTTTGCGACGTTGGCCCAAGGTCTCTTCTTCTTCTGGAGGTGGAGAAGTGGATATCTCCTTGCCTTTGCCCTTGTTCTTTGGATTGAGGACATCACCTCCGAACTGACTCATCATTTCGGAAGCAAAGTCGCCGGAAATAGGTCGTGCTGTCGGGAGGCCGTGCTCATTTCCGCCTTCCTTCAATCGACGCACTCGCTCTTGGAGGGTCTCCTCGTCCTCCTCGTCCGGAACAGGTCCAGACAGATTCATCATTGTAGCAGCACGGCCTCCGAGAGGGCGACCTTGCAGACGATTCCGCCTTTGACTAAGTGGCTCATTGTCCTCCATATCACGTCGTTCCATGAGACCCATAGGCCGATTCAGATCCCTGATTTGGGACTTCTTGGCGTAGAGTACAGCCAAAGGAACATCTTCATCTTCTCCCTCTCCATCGTCCTGAGCTTGAACAGCTGGATCTTCCCAAGCGAGGTTGATTCTCTTTCCCTTCCGTGATTTCTGCTCCACTTGTGCAACAGCATCCATTTCGAGGAGGGTCGAGTGCATACCATTCGGGTATGTTTTAGCCAGCGGTCGAGTGCGTTGCTTCTGCTGCTGTTTTCGTAATTGTAATTCAGCAAGTAGTGTTGTCGGGGCGCCATAGTAGATCTCATCGTCACGTTGGCCATCATCTGATTCCTCGTCATCCTCCTTCCCTCCAAAGTGACCACTAGCTCCACGTGAATGAGGATCGCCGACGTCAGACTGATTCAAAGGTGTGGTATCTTTAACATTTTCCTCATTCTCGTCATCATCCAGAGGCATCCTGACTGCGCTCTCTACAACGCCCGACATTGTCGCAGCCCGCTTTTCTGAAGCGAGTAGGTCATTGCTGCTATTCCGCTTACCACGTAAAATGTTGAAAGAACTGGTCCGCTTCTTCTGTGTCTCCAGTAATTGGCTGCTACTTCGACTGTTCCGTAGATGTGTGCGCCCATAGACTTCGGCGCCAAGATGTCCAGCGAAAGCGTGGTCTGTGAAAGCGCTTACAGGTGCATGTGCAGATGCGTCAAGTATGCTATCCAGCGTTGCCACTGCAGATTGGTCCTTCAGTTCCACGACTTCATTTGGCCCAGGAAGATCGAAAAAGGTACTTGCTCGCAACTGTGGAGGCATGTGCGACAGGTCCTGTGTCAGACGTCGTCCGCCCATGCTCGCTCTTTGGTGCTGAGCCATGTATTCCTGCTGCTGGCTTTCGTCCTCCACCGCCGCGTCTTTATCTTCTTCGTTCTCAAGTACGTCTGGGAGCCAAATTGCTGATTGTCGAGCCGCTGCAGGTATGCTGCTCAGAACCTGAGATCTTCTCTTGTTCCTTGCCATTGACGAAGGAGCCTTAGAGAGCTTTTGTGGTAGATTGAGCATCATTGGTACAGGAGCAGGATAGTAAACCATCTGCTGCCCAGTACTTGGGTCCGCATATGACTGAGGCCGGGGCAAAGAAGCCATAGAAACTCTGTTGCCTGAAGAAACCCTTCTCTGTGCATTGTCATCCGAGTGTACGGAGCCAATTCCAGAAGCCCTTCTCCGCTGAGTATCATGCGCAGCGCCCTCCAGACCTCCGGATAAAGCTCGAGGCCGAGGTGTCGGTGTATTATCTGGGTCATTGAAGTCCCCCGAAGCTGTTCTCTGTTCGGGTATTGGTGCACTGTGTATACCATCGAAATCCTCCCATATCTTTACCTGCTCAATGGTGTTCATTGACGCAGATGTTGCTGGTCGGTCCGCCTCAGCGATCCTCTCCGGTGACGTTCCTGCCACATTGGGGCTGTCGAATTTATCTACCACAGGCTTTGTGAGCGTCGAGGAGTTTTCATCTTGTTCAGCAATCGATGTGGTTCGATTGAGATCCGGGGAAGGAGGCGGCAGAGAAAAATTCGTAAAGGACATGTTGACGAAGGAGTCGAGTGGTCTACCCTCCATTTCAGGCTCCGGTCGAGAACCAAACCGAGAACTTTTCGAAGCAGATCTTGCTCGGGTACCGGCAGTGAAAGAACCTTTTGGGGACATCATGAATCCTGCAGGTGAGTAACCTCCCGACCTCGCTGCTGAATTGACTTCGACAATGGACGAGGCGTTGGAAACTTGGCGGGAGATGGCTTGCATGCCTTGCGAAGACAACAAGGAAGATCTCCGGCTGTCGCTGCGCTTCTGCTCGTCGTGGAGGGACTTTATGGCATCATCAATCGAAGAGGTCATGCTCAAGCGCTCTGCAGTCTTCTCCAGCTGCTCGATGTTTCCTACGTAGGCGCCCTGCAGAACTTGCAAATCGGGTGTGGGATGTCGGAGAGCCAAGCTGCGCCCTGAAGCTGTTCGTACAATTGGCTCGTGGGAGGGTGATTGTGCTGCTGTGGCTGGAGGAATGTGGCCTCGCTGTGGTTGAGGGCGTGAGATTTCCCTTTCAGGTGAACCCTTGCCTGCGCTCAGGCCGGGCGATGCATCGTCTTGAAAGTCGTCGCTGTCAATCATATCATAACTGGTGCTTCGTGTACTCCTGGAACTTCGAGATGCGATAGAATTGACCATGTAGCTCAGACCTTCGAGAGGAGAATACGGCTCGCCTGTGATTCTGCTGCTCCCGGTACTGTTGTTGTTTCCCTGCGGATTAAACTTCGTATTGTGCAGTTCTATTTTGGGTAAGGGTGGCAAGGGCCGCCGCCGACTTGCTGGACTTGCTGGACTTGTTTGCGCTTGTGGAGACGGAGAGTCCTTCGCCTCGTCTTCCTCGTCCACGTCCACATCCTGATCCTGGCGGACCCGGTGGTACTGCATTATAACTCGCGTGTTTTGAATTGGCGTCTCGCGTCGTGTCGTGTCGTGTGCCAAATACCTCTTTGTGCTGGCGTTGTGGAGGCGGATCAGGGTGAGGAGGTAGTCGCGGGGGCCAGTCGCGATAAAGTCCCGTCAGATGGACACTGAAGGTTTTGGTGACGGCCACTCTTGAGTTCATGAACGTAGGAGAGAGATCCCGTATTATTACTTTAGGAGAAGCAAGAGCGCGACCAGGCGCAGCGGGGATATGCACGGTTATGTAGGTTCTACTATACCTACCCACTGTATGGCACCCGGCTTGTTTTGCCTTTCCCTCTAAATTGCTGGCGAAGGGCCATGGCCATGGATGGTGGCATTGGTGGGATGAGATGCTCGAAATATGGATTTGTTTGAACCAGCCTGCGCCGTAAGTAGACGCATCTGCGTTGAGGTTAGGCATGTTGCATGCTTCTTACCACACTCTTCTTATCATCCATTCATTTTGCCCGGGTGCGCCTCAACGGTCTTGTACCTGTTTCTGTACCAGGTACCCAATCAGCGTCACGGAAAATATGTATCAATAGCTTCAAATCTCCCCTCTTGAACGCCCCCATGTCATTTCAGGGTCGATGAAAGCCTGGACACCAGCTCTTATCTGTCCTGTACCCAATCCGGGAGGATCTATCATGAAAACGACGGACATCGGACAGGCATGAGATTGCGGTGAGAGAACTGATAAGAACGACTATTTGGCGGCACTACTGGCACAGGAACATCGTCCCTGAAGACTTAAGAAAGATAAATAATCAGCCTTGCAGCCTCGAGCAAACCTTGTGGTTCTCTTGAAACAGTTGGGCCTCCACAGGAGCGTCCAGAGGTAACTCCTTCGAAACAAAACGCCCGTGTCCGATCGCGACATGATGACATCGATCTGTTCGTTTCAAATGCGCTAATCTGATTTCCGTCCCTCTGCCTGTCTGGTCTCCCGCGAAAACCTTCTGATCGCGAGTCGCGACAATCCTGCCTTTCCTGCTCGTCGGCGCTTCACGGATCACGGATAGAGCAGTCCTTGACTTCTTGTACGATATCCACTGTGGAAATTTCCGCTGGTTGACAGATGAGACGAAAGATCAAATCAGAGTCCTCAGCAGACGCGCGAGTTCCGGGTAATTCGAAACTTGAGATGAAAAATGGAGGGTTCCTGCAGCCTTGCAGGGAGCTTCCCGCACTGCAAATCATGGCAATATCAAATGGCTTGGGGACTTGAACTCGCTCGACTTCATACTTTCGAAAAGAATTTCCAAAAGGCATCGGATCCGATCGGCCCCGACCGTCGGAGTACATAGAACTTCCAGAAGACTTCCTCAAACTATGTCGCCCTGGTAATAATTAATTGAGGCAAGCAAGATCCTAGAACATGTTCTGCAGTCGTAGATACTGTGCCACAAATAGGGATTGACAGAAGGCTATTGGAGCGCGATATAGCTCGCCGAGAATAGAAGAAGACACGGAAAACTCTTGTACTCAGTGTTACAGACGGATACGATTTGACAAGATTAACATTCGACACGACGGTAAAGTCATCGTTCAAGAGGCATACGCAAGTGGTGTTCAAATTATATTTGCGGGAAGGGGTCAGATGCTTGACCCAAGACTTCCAAGTGCGCTATTCCTGAAGAGGATTGACATCGCGTGACTTGCTCAGAAATTGAGAACGCAGGTTGATCCGGTGCCTGGCAATAATGTAATGCCTTTCTTCTCTCCTCTTGTTCTCTTTCAAATACAAAGACCTTATCTTGTGCTCTACTTCCAAATCTATCACCCGAGTATCTACAGATCATCGTCGTATTCTGCGGGTTTTACAGGCAAAAGTCAGCAAGGTGCGCTGACAAATCGCCGCTCTCTGCGAAGTCATGGGACTTTCGGAGCTTTCTCTTTATTCTTGTCCCGCAAACGAGATGACACGGCGACGCCGGAGCGCGAACCATTGCCGGCGTTGTTAGCAAACACTCAACTCGAGGTTGGTACTTGTCACTTTCCCAGTCTGGAAAGTCCATGAATGGAATCGTCTTAAGTAAGCCACGAATTTTACCCTAAAATCGTGGGAAGATTCGGCCTGGGAACGTCTCTGCTTTAGGCAAAGCCTTTACTACTCCTTGCTTTTATATGCCGGAACAAGCTTTTTAGCACAATCGATCGCTTCTGTCACAGACTGTCAGAAGGACAAAGTGCTGACTGTGGACCCAGACTTCATGGTAGCATCGTGACACAGCTTCGCTAAAACAGCAACAGTACGCGGCTTCGTCAAACTTGTGTATTGTTACTTTTCCCATTGAAGAAGGTGCAAGGGAGCCGGAATATCCGGGGAAAGCTTGTCTATCTTCTTCTCCAATGAGAATTGTGAGCGTTGACAGTAGCGACGCTACTAGTTCATGAAGTCAGTGGCTTTCCACTTAGTGCCATTGATCAGCATGCACTAGAACTCGGATGGAAAATCGAGTGCGTTTAGTACCATCTAGCCACCTGGATCTAATGGAACCAATCTCTTCCTCGGTTACTCCTCAATAATCAGTCGTACGAGGATCCTACGACATTTGTGATGAGTCGGAGGGGGAATGGCCACTTAAGAGGGATCAAGACGCACCATAAAACCCCTCTCCCGCCCGCATCTCTTGGCTCTGCAAGTCTTCCTTCTTTGCACGACATCTTTTCAGCCGCATAGACTTCTTCATCATGACCACTCCAGCTAATCTTGCCCTTGAGGGGAACGATCCTCGTGATCCTACTCACCCCGCTTTTCATGACAACCAGCCGGTAGAAACTCAGTTGCTACATGGAAGTCACGATCCTAGCGTCACATTCGAAGAGTATCTCTACTATGCGGCTATCACTCGCGCCGAAGAGAAGATTGCCAATGAGAAGCATGTTGCTGCCATGGGACCAAAAACAGCCAAGAGCGTCCTGAAGAACAGGTTCTCAAAGGGCCATGTTGCAACAGTCGCTTCGCCAACAGACCACGGGTCGACAAACGAAAAGTCTGGAATTGATGGAGTTCCGGCAGCTCCTGGAAACCAAAATCTTGGCCTTGTTTCTGAAGCCGAGTGGAAGAATGCTTCTCGTGCTGTCCGAACGGCGGGTTGGAGTAGTGTCTTCTACTTGATCACAACGGATATCTTGGGGCCATTCTCTGTCCCGTGAGTTCCATACAAGCTAAATAATATGACACACTTACTGACATCTACCAGCTGGGCATTTGCTCAGATGGGTTACGGACCAGGTGTTGCTCTCTATACCGTCTTTGGCGGGTTTGCAATGTACTCCGGTTTCCAACTCTGGAAAGTCTTCATGTACATGGATTCAGATCGCTATCCGATGAAGAGTTACGCCGATGCCTTTTTCCGAGTCTATGGTCGATGGGCTCGTCATGGAGTCAACATCCTCCAGGCAATCCAACTCCTCTTCACTGTGTCGATCCTAATCTTGTCAAACGGCCAATCGATTTCGCAAATCTCGAAAGGAAGCATCTGCTTCATTGTTTGTCTTGTGATATTCATGGCTGCTGGTATCGTGGTTGGACAAATTCGAACCCTGCAAAGGTTTAGCTGGCTCGCCAATTTTGCCATCTGGATCAACCTCTTGATTCTCTTCATCGTGTAAGTCACAACAAATGCCTCTAGAACCTTGTTGCTAATGGCGTTCAAGCATGGGAGTTGCTGCAAACTCTGCTCCCAATTTCGTAGCCACAGAGGCCTCGTTTGGATCGGACTTTGGCCCCGGACCCATTCATACATACGCCGGCACGCCACCCAACGGCAAGGCAAGCGGAGGAACAGGTTTCACTGCATCGCTAAACGGTCTCAATCAGGCAGTGTATAGCTACGGTGGAGCCATGCTCTTCATCTCTTTCCTCGCCGAGATGCGTCACCCATGGGATTTCTGGAAAGGAGTTCTCTGCGCCGACATCTTCATCTATGTGGTCTACATGTTCTTCGGCATCTTTGTGTACTCCTACCAAGGCCAATACGCATACAACCCCGTCATGCAAGGTCTCTCGCCATACAACTGGCAGACCGCCTGCAATATCATGAACTTGGTCACTGGCTTGATCGCTGCCGCACTGTACGGTAATATCGGCATCAAGGTTGCCTACGTCGAAGTATTCCAAGAACTCCTCCACGCTCCACCCTTGACTACCAAGCGAGGCAAGCTCATTTGGATTGCTCTCGTACCAGCATACTGGGTTATCGCTTTCGTCGTATGTGCTGCGATACCGCAGTTCAGTTACATTTCCGGACTTGTCGGTGCAGTCTGTATCCTACAATTCACATACACCTTCCCAGCAATTCTAGCCTTCGGGTTTCAGATCCAAAAGGACGCCATGACCCCTGAGGAGCACTTCGACCCCGCAACCAGGACTTATCATGGTATCGATAGAGGTTTCAAGAGATGGGTGCGAGGCTTTATGGTCAAATGGCATTTGAACACGTTCAATTTCATCTATTTCTTGGGGGCTCTTTGTACTGCTGCTTTGGGAATCTACTCGAGTTGCCTGGGTTTGATCGATGCGTTCAATGGGGCAAGTCAGGCTACGAGCTTCGGGTGTAAGTCGCCTAGTGCATAGATCTTCAGCAGTGGCATCGGTAGGATCTTTGAAGGAGCGTGATGTGTGATGTTCGATCAATTCGGTGGCTGAGAGGCGTGTCTTGTGTAGTATATCATTCCCAATGCTATCTTGTCAATTACCAGCGCGTTTTCAACATTGGGCATCTAAGCAGCAAATAAGCAGCTGTCGGGAGAATAATCACATAGGATTCGAGTTTCCTTGGTCATATGGAAAAGTGGTATTCTCAACCCAGTGCACTCGCCTCCTGGTCGTACTCGGAATTCTTGTTGCTTTGTAAAACTCTTGATGGATCACAATGCGAAAATTGACCCATTGCGGAACAATCCACAGTTTTGAGTTTCAAGATCCATCATCCCATGTGTGTCTGTTGATCGCACTTTCAAACCTTCAGGGGAGATGCTAGTTACCACGTTCTGTCCAAACCCACCAATTGCGCGCGGGCAGAGTTCTCTGGGAAAAAGGATTCAGTTGTCTTAATAGCCTCTGCTAGACTTTCCATGAGTATGTAATTGAATGTGTCAAGAGCACATGGGATCAAAGTTGCACTTTACTCTACTCCTCTGATTTCCCATATTTTGGGGCAGGAGAACGAAATATTCGAAGCGAGATCAGGGGGATATCGGCCGACACTTCAAGTTCGATCTGCACGGTGTTTTCCACAGTACAGCACAAGAAAAACCAAAGCCGAAATTTTACCTGCTTCTCAACCCTTTTCAGATGAGTTTCTGCAGTTGCACAGACAAACAATCTACAGTTGACAAGGTCGATTCCACTCCTCTACCGAAGCTATTGGCCGTTTGAAGATCTATGGATCCACATCCACATGGTTTGATCCCTTTCCCGCAAAATTTGACGTCTTCCGAACCCCTTTCCCGATCCTTGTGGATTCAAATGTGGTCTTTGCACTCCCAGATGCCACGCGGTGAAGACTTCTTACCCTCAATCCGGGTAGGTGGAGCATTTGCCGTTGACGACTGCTATTCGGACGTGGGCTTTTTTCATGCTCAAGGGAAGAGTGTTTGACTCCATTGGAGAAATTGCGCGCCAGAAGCGGCACTTCAATGATATAGCCGTTTTGGGAGGTTCGTTCTAAGTTTTGTATATATACTCGGAGGCCGGCCTACTGGGTTTGTCCCTCCAAGAGACTTCGCCTTCTCTCATTCTCTGTCATTCGTTTCACATATACGCCTTCGGCACTTTAATCTCGTTTCCATCAATCACTAGTCCCAAAGATGCGTTTCATCACTCTTGCTCTATTCGCCTCGTCCGTTTTGGCCGCTCCTGCCAAGCGCGATATCCTACCCACCATTGTCTTCACACCGTAGGTTCTAAACACCTTTCTTTTCAAGGTCTTGGACGAGAAGGTGTAATTTCGAGAAAATGATTATTGATACTGCTGTAGGGGAGCATGGCATGGAACCTGGGCCTTCGACACTGTTCGAAGCCAATTGGAAACGCTCGGCTACCCCACTGAAGCCGTTGCTCTCCCATCCGTTGGTACCAACAATGTGACTGTCGGTCTCGCAGAGGACACGGCTGCTCTACGCGACGAGTTGACAACACTCACCGATGCTGGCAAGGATATCATCATGGTCGTTCACTCGTATGGTGGAATGGTTGGCACGAATGCAGTTCAAGGCTTCGGTTACGCTGACCGTGCTGCTGCTGGTCAATCTGGAGGTGTTATCATGGTGAGAACATTCTCCCTTTTCCCTGACCATAAGCCATTCTATCTTCTGCTCCATAACCACTGGATACTGCTGTTTTCTTCTCACAAGGACGGTACTAACTCGTCTTCTTCTACAGCTGATCTACATGACCGCCTTCGCTGTGCCCCTCGGAACTAGCTTGTTGGATGGACTTGGAGGTTCCTACTTACCCTGGATGATCTTGGGAGAAGTGAGCTTTTCCAGCTTCTCCTTGGTAATTGCACAGAATGGACGTGCTGACCGTGTGAACACCAGGATGGCTTCGTCACCCCCGTAACCCCAGAGACCATCTTCTACGCCGATGTCACCGACGCTGCTCTTGTCACCAAAGCCATTGCTGGTCTCGAGCCTGAGCCAGCCCGCATCTTCTCTGACGACACAACCTATGAGCCATGGACCCAGGGTGTCGAGGTCGGCTTCTTCTTCACTGAGTTGGACCAGGCCATTCCTATCGCGACTCAGCAAGCTATGGCTTCGCAATTTCCAGATGGGTACTTCAGCTACACCATGAACAGCTCTCATTCTCCTTTCTTGAGCATGCCAGAGAACGTTGTTTCTGGTGTCGTTGCTGCCTCGACTGATGCTCTCCTCAAGAAGGTCCTGTGAGGAGTTGGAATGGCGGAATTTAAGAAGCCATGAGTGTATGTACTATATAATTATTAAATACGGGCGATGAATCGCATAAGGGAGGGAATATAGGTCATAAGCGAGCGTGCGGAGTTGCCAGTACCTAGGTCAACAAACAATCTTCCTCGACTAAGCGAACTTTAGATCTATTTGATTGGCTGCGTGGCAAGATTCTGTAAACAATATACAAAAAGGAAAGGTCCGGAATCCGCTCATATTGCTTGTGCTTGCGAACCATTTCTGTCCATGTGCTCCTCATTCTAAGCTTCGAGGTAGCGTGGGGAGTCGATAAAGCTAAAGTCTACCCCCACGTTTGACAAAGTTTAGCGGCGGCACTCGACTGACCCACAAAGTCCAGCTCCCGTCAGCACCTCCCATATCTCGGGTTTCGCTATCACTGACAACATTCCTCCACTTTTGACAAGTATCAGTCAAATATCCTGGCATTACTCAGCCCACTGTGAGGCCACAGCGGATTTCAAGAGGTCTCTTTCTTTCGCCATGGCGGACGTTGCACTGGTACTCTCAAAGATCAAGATCTACAATGACCACCCCGTTCCCGTACGTCCCACCGATTAGTATGACTTCAGTCTCGTTATCTGACCTAAATATAGGGACAGCCTTTCGCTGATATATTCCGTACGTCGTTGCTTTCTCAATGACTCTTGCTTCGAATGATTTCAGTCCCCATGTTCTGATCCGAGATCCATTTCCCTTCATCCATGAATGCCAATTGCTGAGCCCCTCTAGCTATCTTCCGTGACCCAGCAGCCACAGAAGCAGTGATAGCTCATCTCATCTCCCACATAAAAGCCACCCACGACCTTTCCACAATCTCCAGCATAGTCTGTATCGAATCCCGAGGATTCTTCTTCGCACCAATCCTGGCATCCCGTCTCAATCTCCCATGCGTACCCGTTCGGAAGAAAGGGAAATTGCCAGGCGATGTGCTTACCGTGTCCTACGACAAGGAGTACGGACCTGATGTGTTAGAGATCAAGAAAGATACTTTCGAGGGAGTGGATGGGAAGAAAGTGTTATTGGTGGATGATCTATTGGGGAAGGGAGGAACGGTCTTGGCGGCGAAGGAGCTGGTGGAGGGGATGGGAAAGGAGGTGGTGGAGGCGCTGTTTATTTTCGATATTCCGGCTTATTATCCTACGTTGAAGGAGAAGATGGGGGATCTAAAGTGGTATGCTATGGTGCAACTAGAATAAACCGAGGTTTTGAAGAGCGCTGTAGACACACGAGAATCCCATTCAGTAAAAATATTCTTCCTCTGAGAAGGGAGCGCCCGAATAATATTTTCTACACCTAAGACCATATTTACTATTGTATTTAGAGATCGACATGAATTAGATTACAGTTTATGCGGCATTGTCCAAGTTGCAGTCATTTTAGGGTTGGGAAGATACAGGATGAGTGTACAATTAACGACAAGTAAAACCACAAAGCAAAACAAATAAACCCAACAAAAATTCAAAAACAGCAAGCACCTCAAAAGCACTCCCCTATCAAGGTTCTGGCAAAATCATATGCCCCCCAACTCATACTGTAGCCAGGCCCTCAGACGACCTGTGAGCCCTGTGCAGCCGTACATGTCTTACTTCAAGGCGTTTCCTTTGTAAACAAATGCTTCCTTGAGAAACACGTTTCCCTGGCGCCAGACGATGTCCTCATCACTTTCCTCCTTACTATGACGGCATTTGGGGCACCTCATGCCAGCGTTGAACTGGACCGAATGTCTGTTAGTGCCAGTGCATTGTTCAACCGGTCGTCCCTTGGCTTCTGCGTCTTTGTATGATCTACAAAGTACGATAACGACTCTAGGACCGCAACCACAGGTCCACACACAGGTGAGTTGGGTACACATCCTGTGGATTCCTAGCAAGAAGATGTTGAGGAGTGGGTTTTTAATGACGAAACTTGAGTCTCGTGAACTAGAAGCGACCTAGAGATGTGAAGCAATGTGAAGTGGAAGGGCAAAAGGCCAGAGCTTGTACCAAAAGAGGATTGCCAGGTAAATGGGTCTAGATGCAAGGAAGATAGTAGAGTTTGCCGAAGAGAGATTAGTTGTGGAAGGACGAGACATACGAGGATTTTTTTCGAGCTTCTATATTACCGCAAAAGGCGTACCCAAAGTTAGCTATCAGCCTGTGAATAACAACCTTTGTGTCTTTCAATCAGGGATACTCCCATACATCCAGACACTTATCGATCTTAAATGTTATCAGTCAAGAGATGTGAAAGAATCCTTTAGTATATGGAATTAGAAAGGAACCCATTTAATCTAACACTTACAGCTCAGCTCTTTCACCGATTCAGCACACAGGTATCAGGAAAATCTGTTACAGATAAAGCGTTCTCATTCGGACTAAAAATATATTGTAATTCATCTAACCACTTATAGAGTTACAAGTTAGAGCTCTGGAGAATGCGAGGAATAAAATTGGAGAGCACAGAACTCGGATCCTAGAGCCAAAGAAAACCGGTGGAGACCGACGAAGAGAAAGATTCGAAGTTAAATGTGGATGCATTTATTCTTTAGTATGTTCTAGATATCTAAGCCCTTGACACAAAGCCAAAGAATCACCGGAACAACAACATTATCGTTCCCGCCCGTGAGAACCGCCTCGGTCAAACTCGCTATGCCCGCCGCAACGCCCGCTTTCATAATAGTCATGAACCAAGAGTCGTCATTATTGGCCGGCCAACCCCCAATTCTAAGCCACGCCTTTGCAAGCATCAACGCCAGTCCCACGGCAGTAGCAAATGCTACGCTGCCTTCAATACTTTTGCCGCCGCCCCAAAGCCATTTCCGCCGGCCGTATCGTCGTCCGATTAGTGATGCTGCTGCATCACCCATACCCACGCAAATGACGCCGCTCACCATACTGACTTCCCGTATGGGAACCTCCCAGCCGGCGAGACAGTCCTTCCCTGTCCGTGGGAGAGTCCCGAGGGAGAGCCAGAGAGGAATGGCACAACCGATCAAGAGAAAAATATGAGATATTACAACAGGACCTTTGAGATCTCTTCCGTCCACGTAGGGTGTGAGAAAATACGCCAGATGTTTAGACAGTGGAGGGAGTTGAGAAGCTCGAAACAGGTCGAGCAGAAGGAATATTGCAAGCATCAATGACAGTGCCAATGCTGCAAAGGTCGGATCCACATATGTGGCTGGAAGAAGCATGGCCACCATCATGAAATGAAATACTTTTCGCCGAGTATCAACTTCGTAGATCGAAGAAAGACGAAGTACGATAGCCAGCCCAACAACGATGATCGCTAGCCAGTAGCCACATAAGATCAATCGGGTATTCGCGGGGCCAAAAGATGCTTGTCGTAAATGCTCAACCCAGCCCATGTAACAGGACTCTTCGTGCTCCCGACCGCTTCTTGGAGGGATACAAATCCAGCGTTGAAGGTTATAAATAATAACCTGCATCCTGAACCATGGCAAATCGCCGAAAAGGTACCCCAAAGCCCATCCTATGGGCTCGTTTCCATGCAGTGCAGACCTTTGCACGTATTCCCTGATCCCGACTAAAATAATCGCCAGAACACAGAAGTAGACATAACCTGCGTAAAGCCACTTCCGAATGCTGGCCTGCCTTTGTGTAAGGTAAAAGAACGCCTGAACGCTAGACGACGCAGCTCTCTTCCTCCGTCCTGAAGGTGTTCTGGTACTCGATCTGGGAGGAAGGCTGGTGAGCGAAGGAAGGGTGTGCCGCCGATTCATTGAGAACGATTGCTCAGCCGTCGACTTCGCATCGCCATTCATGAAATTGACTTTGGATTTAGGGTCGACTGCCGAAACGGATCCGTTTTCTTCGTTCATATCGTATACTGGCATCGAATCTCGAGTATTGAGCTTGAGTCTTTGGGGAGGCAAGTCGTGGACCTCCTCATCCTCACTAGATTCAGTAGCAGCAACATTCTTCCCAAAGAGAGAGCCAATTTTGATGAACGGGGATCTCCTCCTGAAAGAACCAGACCTTGACTTGATAGGCATTCCAGCTTGTCTAAAACGCCATTTTGGAACCCTGGCCAGAGCCACTCCCCATACAAGCACACGTCCACAAGTTATCAGCATTCCAATTCCTCCACCCCAAAGAAGTGCTTTCAATATGGTTGTTTGCGGAGATGTGGCAAGCAGTAGCAGCTCAATTAAGGAAATCGAAAGCAATTGCAACTCTGCAGTGAGAAGACTTGTTGTCGTCAAGTAATGCAAAGTTGTACACAATGCTTGATGTAAAGGATAGAGAAGCACGAGGATTTCCCGATTCAAGACCGCATGTATACCCGCTGATAAAGCAGGGGCGGGCGCGGATTCGGGTTTGTTCGTTATTAAAATCGGCAAGCACGTAAGAGCCCAGTGCGAAAGATTGGCACCGCTGAGCCCTCCAGTTGATGGTATAAGGTGTTTAGGCAATGAAGCTATTCCCAGGATGATACTTGGCAGGAAGGCAAATGGGTTGCTTCTCGAAAGTAATAGGGTGATGAGCATTGTGATGGACGACGGGTAAAACAAAGCTGCTGGTTCAAAAGTTACCGGGATCCTTAAAGGCAATGGTAACTTTAATGGATGCTGTGGTTGTATATGGCGCAGCAGCCGTAGTGGATATGCCGTGATGAGGGCCGACGTTATGAGGAATTGACAGCACAATTCTGGTCTAGTCAGTATAGCCAAAGCAAACTAATTGATTGCTTCTCACCCTTTCTCCACGTGTATATAACATTTCGAACCTGTGTATCAAAAAATAGCATTATACCAACAAAGAAAAGAATTCCTGCTTCGGTAGATCGCCTCACAACCTCAATCCTACGTTTCCGGCGGAACTTCTCTATAGCTTTCTCAGCTTCCTCCCTGTCTAGCCCAGCAGGTGGCAGGGTTCGTTGTCGAAAGAATCCATGCGCCCGTGAAGAGTCTTCATCGATCAGGGCTGGTGAGAGCACTGGACTTGGAGTGCCAGAGGGACTACTATCAATACCGCGCAGACCTTTGTGCAGCCGTAATCTCGGCGCTGGTAGTCCTTTCAGGAAATGCTCATCGTCCGCCTCCGTTCCACTGTCACTATTCGTTGACTCCTTGTAGCTCTCCGACCGTCGCCTCTGGTCTTGTCCATCTTCATCGTCCGTGGTCTGCGCGGACCGCAGCGGGGATTTTGTTGGAGGGGCATTGGAACTCGCACTGTTGAATCTCTCGGATCCATATGGGAGCTCAAATTGCTGGCGGTGGTATGGATGAGGAGAGCGCGAGAGTCGGCGCGCGGCATCTTCTCTTAGAGTTTGAGCATGCGATTGCTGTGAGACGGGTTTGAGCTGCTCAGGCATTTCGGGTTGCTGTTGACACGATGTTGGAGCTTCAGGGCGTCGAGTCGACCATGTCTTTCTGTTCCTATCTCTGCCTTCTTCGGAAGGATATGTTGTCGTCGTCAATTCGAAGTTGAGATGGCTCTGAATGATGACCTAGGTTATGTCGAGTCCAAGTGGAAAAGCCATTATCCCATGATTCACATGCAAGAAACGTGTAAAATGTTGGGGATGCAAGATGGCAAAGCGACGTAACCTACAGCTTGGCTCAGCGCATGGGTTATTTCGGGACAGGAGACAGGGAACGAGGAGGACGGATCGGTGGAAGGTTTTTCCTGATACTAGGATTACCGAGAGCTAGTGCTAGGGGCTAGTCTCCCGAGTCCCGTCTCTCTGTTGTCAACGTCTTTGTATTCATCAGGTCATCGTCACCGATGCACCATAGCGATGACCATAGCATTACGATTCGACATTCGCGTGTGTCATATACTGCATATCTCTCAATAGCAGCATCATTAGTTTCCGCAACTCCGTCTTGTAAGCTTCACGTACTCTGTACTTGAGTCGCAACTGCGCCTCAACCTAGATCGTCAACCGCTTCTTGACTATCTGAAGTTTTTGAACTACAGAAGGATAGATTTTCGACTTCCTGCTACTTGGATGTTCTTTTGTATTCCTATTCTTAGTCACTTGGACTTGCCCCGGGGTCCATCGCGGCGCAAGTGGCTTGTGGAGATGTGGTTTATCTCTGAGCGTAGTGTACACCGCATTGCCGTAATAGCAAACGGTGTGCCTTTCGTGACGCGCCGGTTGATTTTCAATTTTGTGACGCGTGTCAGGGAAAGTCTTCGGTCCCTGTCATTAGTGAAACCTCGTGTTTTACGTCTTTTGATGCTCCAAAGATCTTGGTATGTCATTCTTTGTTGGGTATACCTATGAGCAACTCGGCGATGACATGGACTATTTCTTATGATCAGCTTGCCAATCTTTCAATTTGCTTACAACCTCTTGTCAATCAGAAGAACTTTGACTTTGCGATGACTTCGTTGGAGACATTCAAGGTCGTATGCGAAGTACCTTAACCGAAGTCTTCAGACAGAGAAGAGCTATACGCTCATATATCATAAAGACTTCAACAAACACGACCTGAATAATCAAATATCTCATGTCGAGTACTTTACTAGGCAGATTTTTTGTCAGATCACGTGAAGGGAAGAGTTTCCCATTTAGGCGAATTGCATCGTGTACCTCTTCGAGCTCAAAGGACCGAAGTCTCGGGACGGGCATGAAACGGCTGAGATGGCCCGATTAACCTCACGATGTCCCGTTTCCTGCAAGCCATTTTCTGGGCCGGGCTGTGCTCAAAGAAGTCACCATACATTAGGGGGCTGTGCATCAGTGTGATAGAGCTGTGCCCCTCCTTGCACAGCCATCCATTTTGTGACACCCCGCACATATTGGAACCTATTGATGCAAGGTGCAAGTGATGCACATCTAAAGTTTGGGAGAGCTGGGAACCGAGGTTGAAATGTTGATTGGGATTGTTACGAGCATCGAATCTTTGGACGTGGCAGTGCTCGAGAATGCGAGCATGTAATTTCCCCCCGAACGTGGAAATTTCCCTCTGGTGAAAGTCAAACATCGCAATGACTTTCGGAGAACGTCTGTCTCAGGACTGAGTTCCATTACCAAAAGTTCGTTGATAGATGGCATAATTATTGCCATCAACTCCGAATTAATTGGCTATGCTGTACCTTTTACCGCGTGCTTCTATATTCCCCTTACACTCGAAACCTGATGATAAGTCTTCGTCTGCTTAGTGCACTTACTCTGAATTGAAAACACCAGCATGGAAGAAGTTACAATGCTTCGAAAACGAAATCTGTTTGGATGCACAGCAATCATTCGTTCCTTGAAGTTTGCGCTTCGAAAGTTATATCCAGCCCCGAATACAATGATCACTCCGTGCTGGTCTGACTGCACACGCAATTATGTCATGCATTCCATTTTATCCTGGATCATAAACATGCAAGTCAGGCAGATTTCGTAAGTCTGACTGGCATATACTTCAGGTCGAGATTTTGATGTTCTCAGGGGTCTAGCCTCCGTTGTGTAATCATATCCTTTGACTGGGACTGTTTCAACGGCATTCGGTAAACACATCGGACAAAAGATGACTGGCGTGCTGATTGGTAGCGGCGCCGAAACACCTTCCCACCCCTTTTGGAAAGAAGAGACGACCGAAGATGGGGAGAACGCTTTCACCTGACTTACATTGGACCGCTTCAAGTTTAATGCTACTGACTGACTGCGGCGCACGTACCAGGCAAACACGGTGTCCACAGAGCAGGGACGAAACGATGATATTTTGAGAACAGCTTCAACCATGAAATGCACCATTGCCGAGCACGAGGCTCTTCTGACCAGATGCACCTGCAGCTAAGCCGGCCGGATGTGAGACGATTCTTAGTGCGTACAAATACGGCAATTGGCCGGCCAATCACCTTGCATAGGCAAGTGAGATGATATCGAGCGTAGTGAAAGCAGAGGTTCGCTACGAAGTAGACTGGAAGGATCGCTATATTAGTGGTATGGTTAAGATTTTACTCATGAAGTTTATATTGCGGCACAATTGAGACGTGTGAAAGAAGAGATGCGTGCTCTGCGCTCGGAACAGGTATCTTTGAATGTTTGTGGCCAAGCAGGCACTCCAGGTCAGATACGCCCTCCGGAAGCCACTATCAAGTATTTCTCTTTTGAATTGCCGAGTATAATGCTCGATTTCCTGGGCTGCATATATGATCATCAATTTCAGAACGAGATAAGAACGGCCATGGGACATGTAATGATTGGCTGAGATCTGGCTAAGGCACGACTGACCAGACAAAAGCTCACATGTACATAGGCCATGCTCGCACGAAAGTTGGTAGCACTTCGATCTTCGGGGGACAGTGTTGACTGCGCCTTGTTTCGAGGCGGGTAGGTATAAACTTGAAAAATAGGTGGCTGACTCGATGATGACAGTCACGGAGGTCATGGATGAATCAGGCGCTTTGGATACATCTCTGCCAGAGGTGTTTAGAGGTGAATTTATACTTGCTAGAACGGGAAAATTTAACTGAACAAAGGTACTAATATTCCAAGATTTACCATTACCACGAGCAAATTCGGTTAATAACTTCTGCAATGAAATCATACCAAGACACCAGAAATCGATCCCCGTCTCAAAGCTTAATTGTGCCAAGACCAGAACACCGGACGATACGAGACCTCGAAACAATCTAGCAACGATCACCCCACAGATAGAAGCAAGTTCTTTGACAGCGCATTTTTGGAGGTGTAAATAAGCTATGTCCGTATCGGGTAAGACACGAAGGTGCAGCGCACGCTCAGCCACCCCGTCCGCTTCGGTTAAGGGACCGTGAAGAACCATTGCCGCTTGCACGCATGGGGATGGTACCTTTCCAAACAATGGGGCACATTGGACAAATGAAACTTCCTCTTTTCGCGTCTGCCTAACATTCCGCCTCGTAGGCCAGTCTCAGAGGGACATTCCTTCGAGCTTCTGGAACTTCATATATTCGCCATGTCCCATATTCGTCTAGACACTTTTCGGGGATATCGGCGCCAATTCGAGCTTTTATGGACTTGGCAAGTTCATACAGGTTCTCAAATCGACTTTTGACTTCTTCGTTTTCGTATCTACTTAATCTTATAGCTGACAAGAAGAGCTTGTTCACTCTGTGAGGCAAAGGGGAAGAAATTCTGGACGGAACCGAATTCGTTCTGATATCGGTTCTTCTTGAGCCAATCACAAACAGCTACTTGAGCAATACTTTGCTCGAGAGATTAGCAACCGCCATTCGTATCCGCTCGTACAGAAAGTGTTACTGTTCGAAATAGGAAACCCATGACAACTTCTATACGAAAAATGTACCGGAGCGAGGCTGGCCCATCTGACCACACCCCCACAGTCAGGACTCGCAAGTCAAATGGAAAGTCAAGGCTAGGTTGTATGGCATGCAAGCAAAAGCGAATAAAGGTATGCTTATACTCAACCTGCTCCATGAGTTTGACTAACTAGATCTAGTGCGATGAACAACGGCCAAAATGTACCAAATGTAAAGCATCTTCTCAGGCCTGTGTCTACCCCACAAATGATGTACCCAAATGGAAGAGTTCCGTCAACACTTTCTCCTTACCCTCCGCCGCGGAGTCCAGTTCTCCTTCAACCACATCAGCTACGTCGGTAACCTCAATGCAAACTGATTTTGGCTATACATCAACACCATCTCCTCCATATTCGAATTTTGGCGAGCAGCCACCTCTCGAGTACGACAACTCGTTCTTCAATAACTTCGATATTCTAGGCCATGGATTGTCTCCAATGCCACTCGAACAGTCTCAACTGTTCGAGACCCAAGATGTCTTGCTCTTGATGCATTTTACATCGACGACGAGCCTTGACCTTATTGGGACAACACAGCTTTGGACAGAAGATGCCATGCAACTTGCTTTCCAGGTAAGGCAATGTACCTCAACTAAGATTTTGTCGATCTTGCAGCTAATAATTCTTACAGAACAGTTTCCTCATGCATGCCATTCTTACCCTCTCGGCACGCCACCTTCAAAAGGTCCCCTGCTCATTAACGAGTGGTCCCGAACCGGACTACAGACTCCTCGAACAATACCACCACCACGAAGCCCTCACAGCCTTCCATGCTGACTTCCACAACAACGCACAATCCAACCAAGACGCGGTACTAGCCACGTCTTTCCTCCTTAGCTTTCACGCCTGCTCCATCCTCGACTTCAAACTAGTCATACCTGCCGAAGACAGTTCTCTTACATTCCTCCGATATATACCCTCAGTACTGGCCGATCGCTCAGACGCATCACAAAATGGCCGATTCCAAGCACTTGTCGAACCAAGGCTGTTTCTACCCCATGTCACTCCAAGCATGGGGCCTGGCGCACAATTCATGAGCCTCCTCAACCACCTTCCACAAGATTCCCCCGCGCTAGTACACCGCGATATCTACGTCGAGCGCATCGAATCCTTAACACTCTACCTTTCAACCTCCACATCCAAAGATCTCCAGCCCAGCGTACTGGAAGAGCTTCTGTCGTGTTTCCTGCGGTGGCAGTCTCTGTGCCCTGATGAGTTCGTCGATCTGATTGGAGAGTTGGACGGCATTGCGCTAGTCATACTGGCGCATTACTATGCTGCCGCAGCATATTTACTATCGAGAAATAGAGGCAAATGGTGGTGGTGGCATGAAAAGCCTGGATATATGGTGGGGACGATTGGCGATTACTTGGGCAGAGAGTGGGAGCACTGGATGCAATGGCCAAGAGGCATGATTCAGAGAGTCGGCAATCTTTCCTCACGTTGACGTATAATATTTCTTCTACGATAACATAATATAACGAAATAATACCCAATTGAACACTAAGCATCAATCTATTAGTACCAAGCCAATGTCGCTGACCACCGCTAAGCTTTGAACATTTCTCTCATTCCTGAGCTTCTTCAATCGAGCCGAATGGTGGGCTGGTGGATCTTTCGAAGTACCGGGGATCACCCGACTGCGGCCATACACCCATATGAGTAATCACCTCGTATTTGGATGATGTGGGTCATCCGTAATTCTGATCGATTGGTTGCTAAATAGCTGCCTGGAATCTATGTTTGGATTTGTGATGAGCGCAAACTTTGAGTTCAATACTGCATAAGACTATGATGAAGTTTCACCTCGAGATCCTCCTATGGTTCAATGAGATATACTAAGACTAGTCGTTACTAACCGCTTCTCGGTACTCTGCAAGCTTAAGCTCTGGCTTATGAGAACCTGGAACCATGATTGTAGAAAAAGCATAATTCACGCAGGATTCACGCAATGTATTGCTTTCTGACATACCAGACGAAAGCATATTGTTTGGGCTGGCTTTGCAGACTCGACCACAACATGAGCTAGACACAGGGCACAGCCGGTGTTATCAGGAACTCTTATAGCATATGTATACCATGGCAATATTTTATGACGAAAGCGCCACTTGTGCTAGAAAATCTAAAAGCACAACAAGGTAGACTGTAATTTGTTCGACCGGTGCATGATTGGCTAACACTTTTAATATTGTAATGGTTTCCTGCAAATGCCTATTTTTCGCGAATCAATTGCACACAGAACAAAAACTGGCGAGAAATCCTTGTCAGTCGTCATTGTCTCTGGAAGCAGAATAGAGCATGCTTCTTCGACAGACTTTCATTAAAGTAAACATGACGCTGTTTATTTGTTTATGCACCCCTTTTTAAGCGAGGAGTCAGTTTCGGCTCACGCCTTCCACCCTGTCCGTAGTTGGATGAAGGACTTACAGTCGAAGGGCGTTGCAACAAACAGCTTGATGAGAGTCTTGAAAGAGGCTTCTGACCAACGAATGCCCCCCCTCAAGGCGACAGCAAATTTTGGAAGGAGGTGGGTTCTTGACTTGGTACTAGCTGTTGTCGTACTTTTCAGTGCCTGCGACGTGGACGATTCCTGCACATCCCGATAGTAGAAGGGCTTCCTAATTGAATCAAAGTAGGATAAGTATCACCAGAGATGGCAGACTAGCATTCGAATTTTTCAGTAGAAGCGTGATATTGACAACCTTGGTCAAAGTTGGCCAGGCGGGACACCAGACTCTGGTTAGATACGTCCCTCCGGTTCGGAAGTCGGATCCTCAAGATTTTACGTACATGTTTTGAGTTATGTCAGCTTGAAGTGACCTTAACGAGTAACCGTGATCGAAGCAAACGTCCTGCTGAAGATTGATAAGCATAGGTCGAACCTGCCCGGTCACACTTTCCCAATCTCAAGCAGTGATTCCTAAGGTCATTCAAGATGAGAACTGAAGTGCGCTTTCCAACACGAGTAATCTCTTTCCAGCTTCTAATGCAAGCCTAGATAGCGGATTACTTCTCCCCAGGACAGTTGTTTGAGGGGCAAACCAGGCAAACGAGGCTGATGGTTTGGCGTCGCCCACCAATCAGACCCCTGAAACCGATCGCTGGAAGCCCCTGTGCAGCTGACATTGGACCCTGGCGGCTCGAGGCTAGCCAGCTGCCAACTTCTCCAGTCTCTGAACGACAACACAACAACATCTGGGCGGCATTGCTACTTCCTCTACATTCTTTCATCTCTCCCGGTCGCATTGTCGCCAGCATCAATCATGTCGTCTTCAGCTTCCTACCCAATGACCCGTCTCGGGGGAAAAGGTGCGTGAGTCCAGAATTTGAGATGGACCAATTTCCCGTCACCCCGCAAATGAAGGCATTGAGAACTGACATTTCGTTGTAGCATTTAATCACTCCTCGAGCGGCGATGCTGAAGCAGAATATGATCGACTCCGCGACCTTGCGCGCCAAGAAGCTGGCAAGCGCTCGTCTTGTTTCGATAAGGTACGTCTCGAGCCGCACCCAGGGCACAACGGTATCGCAAAGGAGAGTACATAATTGACGTCGCATACAGGCGCATCAAGCCTACGAACGCGGCGATGGAGCAGCAGCGCATCAATTGTCCGAGGAGGGAAAGGCACACGCGGCGAAGATGGACCAATTCAACAAGCAGGCATCCGACTATATCTTCCGCGAGAACAATGCGCCCGGTCGAGTCCCGGACGACACGATCGACTTGCACGGACAATTCGTAGAAGAGGCAGAAGATATCCTGGAACAAAGGATAAGATATGCACAGCAGAATGGGCAGACGCATTTGCATGTCATTGTGGGCAAGGGCAACCATTCCGCGAACCACGTCCAGAAGATCAAGCCGAGAGTCGAGCAAGTATGCCGGGAATTGGGCCTACAGTATGCGACTGAGGAGAATGCTGGGAGGATGTATGTCAATCTTGCTGGAGGACCAGCGGTTATGCCTCCTGCGGGTCAGCAGCATGGAGGAGGCTATCATGGACAGCAACCACAGGGTGGTCATCAACAAGGCGGATATCCTGGTCAACAGAACCATGGTCAACAGCAGCATCACGGCCAGCAGCAGCAACATGGTAACCAGCAGAATGGCCAAAATGATGAGATGGAGAAGCTTGCTAAGAAGTTGCTGCCGAAATTGTTGAAGAAGCTGGATGGATGCTGTGTGGTTATGTAAATGCACTTGGATTAGGCTGCGGAGCTTCTGAAGTACGGCGCATATGGGCAATATATTGGCCATGTTTAAGGTCTGTATGGAGCACTTTCTCGATCACTTGTATATTATGGGTCTATATTTGGGTATTAACCCAGTCAAAGAAGTTTCTCAATTGGCAGGGTATTCTCCAAGCCTAGCTATTAATGTATGTTTTCATTCTCAGATTTTAAAACTCTCTGTTGTTCGCAGACGACTGCGGACATGTCGTTGCAGATACCGCGGCACCATAGTGCATCTCAAGCACTTAACAACAACTCGGGAAGCACTCTTTCCATTATTCTCTTTGCTGTCGCCTGTACATGGGATTACTGGTGGGACTGTTCGACTCTTGAAAGCAGCGAGATGCGAATTCTTCGTTTCAAGAACGCTATAGAGACATCATCTATATCTATCGGAGGATTGTCCAAGACCCGTGAAGTTTTCGGCGGGTCAAACTGTATTGGTCCTGTGTAACATCATCTTCCTCACTTTCTCAAAGTCATCGAGCGTAGTCGACTAGCTTCCTGTTCGCTCTCTCTGTGCTATCACTTAGCAATTGTTGGGAGATGATCACGATTTTGTAACAGCCGTTGGGCAGGACTTCTTAGAGCGTAGTCAGTCGATGCTGACTGCGACTCGTCTGCCACTACACCGTGCAGTTCGTCCATCGACTCTCCATCTGCTTCTGCTTCATTCCATTCGCTGCGCATCGACAAAGCAAGCGTACTACCACTGAAATGACGGGACAGCGCTCCCACATCATTTAGATATGGTCCCTTATCCCCTCTGCCCAGAAGCTCACTCAATTGGTGAACTAGCGTACGCTGCTTCCAGAGTTGAGCCAAGGTCCTCGGCGGCGAAGACAAGACATAGTCGGTCAGAGCTACAAGCTTCTCGCGATAGTAGAAGAGATCTTGATGACTCAAAACCGTGGATACTGATACAGGAGAAGATGAGGTGTCTGATGCTATCAGCTCAGGATGGGTTTTTGCAAGAAGTCTGCGAGTCTGTCTGTCTGCACATGGGAATAGAAGATCCATCGTCTTGTTGTACTCATCTATCAGTCTTTGGGGAAGGATTGGTATGCTTCTGTACGCCTGTCAGTAATTGGACATACGTAATATGGCATGTGATGAGCATGGGGAATCTAAAATTCACCAACCTTTCACCAAGACGCGTGATATAGTATCTCAGAGCAAAAACCCTCAAAACTCGCCCCGCGAGGTCAAATGATAAATGCTCTCGAAAATCGTTCGTCCACTGCACCCGTATCCGGAAGTTCCGCTCCAGAATCACAGCCTTTAGAAGCAATGGTGGGAGAACCACTTTACCATAGTAGTGGCTTGTTGGCTCAGGAAACTGGCTCGCAACAAAGTCTTGGAAGGTAATGCTCTCGCTCCATGTCGCTGCTACCATACCCACGGACGGTCTCGCAGCCCGATCTGTTACGAGCGGTATATCTGCACCGACTGGTACACACAACAGCAGCGAGAGCGATATGTCAACGAGCCCATCCAACCAGCTCCTACGGCCTGCTTTGGAAATTTCGGCCACCTCGGACCATGGGACTTGCTGGAGTAGGAATCGTTCTGTGACATCAGCTCTACGGCATATTGGACTGCTCGAGAGGACCGCGGAGAGAATATGAATGATATCTCGGATGTCGGTACGAAATGCAACTTCAAACATCGGTCGGGTGGAGGTCCACTGGCGCCAATCGCCTTCTTGATTGATAGTCTCATTGAAATAGTTTTCGTATGATTCGAAAGCTACGGCGTTGAGATCTTCAATGGGTATGTCGAGGGAGATCGTCAAGGCGAGGAGGATATTCGTATGGGAATCCATCCAGTCAATATGATCAGTGCTGCGAGTTTGCACTATTGACACCGGTGGATACGGAAGTGCCATGCTTTAACACAAACACGAATGCAGGTGGATGGACAAGTTCCTATGGTCGTCAAGATCATTTGACACCAAGGTTTTAGATTGAGTTTTAATTCCAGGCTTTGCTGCTGATGCATCTCGAATTGCATCTCGATCAATTCCTCGCCGGAGTTGAGCGACAGGTCCTTGAATCCTGCAGTACTGCCTTCGTGCTACGGTACCGAGGTCGTATTTACAGATGTACAAGTCAGAGTGAGCTCCAGGCTGTCCTGTGGTTGTGAGGCTGAGAAGCTGACCTGAGGTATGTGAATGGGTCGCGCTAAGACCTTGAGAAGCAGGGCGGAAAGCCAGCCACATTTCGATATCCGACTTCCTATTGGATACTCGGTGACTTCATGGGGAAGAGTGATATTACTCCAGAGTCAATGAAATGCAAACCGAATAGGCAGCTAAGGGAAAGCGTAAGGTCATTAATGATATCTAACTAAGTGGTATCTCTCGCATCTGATCTTCTAAATCCGCGACATCAGTCAATATTATACAGTCCAGCCTGATACAGGACGTCCTAATCCAACGGCATCCAACCAAATCTTCGCGGGGAAGATACCCATCACGCATCCAGAGCCCAGCTCAACAAAGCGTCTTATAAATAACCTTCCACCTCGGCCACTCACTCTTATCATCCTTCCACTGCCTCCTGACATGCACCGTCTCAAACTCATTCCTCCCCGTCTGCAAATCAATATCCTTCACCCTTACCCACTTCGTCCTATACCAAATCTTATAATACCCATAAAACAACAACACAACCGGCATCGCCAAGTATGCTTCAAAGAAATTCACCGCCTGCTCTCCGGCAGTTCGATCGCTGCTTGCTCCAGATGGTGAGATAGCCACCCAGAATTGCGCAACGAGAATGGCGACTAAGGCGACGAATCCTACCCAGGAGCCGATCTCGCCGATGGGAGATTGGTAGACGAGGTCTGAGAGGAGGTTCCCCTGCTCTTTCCACGCCTTGCGGAATTGGATGTGTGCGTAGCAGATACTGCACCAAGTGAAAATACTTGAGAGGCCAGAGAGGGCAAGTAGCCATGTGAAGGCCTCGCCTTGTACGGACGAGACGTACAGGTAGGAGAGCAGGCCGATGGCTGAGCAGATGAGGATCGCGACCATGGGACGACCTTTGCGATCAACGTAGGCAATGATGCGGGGTGCTTGGCCTTGTTCGGCGAGGGCTTGGAGGGTACGAGTTGCGCCGTACATGGAGGAGTTGGCGACGGAGAGGACGGCGATCATTACGACGGCGTTCATGACGCTGTCGAGACCTTGGATGCCGGCGGATTGAATGGCGATGATGAAGGGGGAGGCTTTGGAGTCGACGTTGTTGCGCCCGATGAGGCGGTCGTCCGTGTAGGGTACTAGCAATCCGACTATGGTTATGGAGACGATGTAGAACTATGCTTGTTAGCTAATTGCATGTTTTTAGTAGTGAGAACATTTACAAGAGCGATTCGCCAGAAGACTTGCTTGATAGCTGTTGGCAGCGCCTTGCTGGGATTGTGAGTCTCGGCAGCTGCGAGACCGACAAGTTCCGTTCCTGAGAATGAGAATGCGGCAGTTACGAGGATATTGCAAAATCCTTTGAAGCCGTTGTGGAAAGCTCCTGGGTTGGCCCAGTATTTTCCTCCTATGTATCCGCTATCTTGAGTTCCGCCACAGTTGATAACAACACCCAAAATACTGGACGAATTAGCAAGAATAACGATACTGATATAGATGTGCTCACATGAACCCAATAACCGCCGTGACCTTCAATATTGAGAAGGTGTATTCGGCTTCTCCATAGACCTTCACCCCGCACAAATTGATGCCGATAATGAGCATCAGGAAAATGGTGATAGCTGCCCACTGCGGTAAATCCAGATTCCAGTACTCGAGAGTAATTGCTGCAGCCATGACTTCCAACGGCATCGTGATGGCCCATTGCATGGCATAATTCCAACCCGAGGCAAAACCCCACGCAGGGTCGATGAAGCGCGTGGCAAATGCCGAGAAACTCCCCGCCACAGGAAAAGTCACAGCCATCTCTCCCAACGCCTGGACCGTACAAAACAGAACAGCACCGATCAAAATAAACGCGAGTAAAAGAGATGCAGGACCGCCTGTCGCTAGAGCTGACCCTGATCCGATGAAGAGCCCGGTACCTGGATTTCGAGATCAGCGGGGTGCTCGTAGCTCACGTGAGATGTGCAAAAAGATGGGATGAAAAGTACCTATTGAGCCTCCGATGGCTATCATCTGAAGATGTCGTCCTTTCAGCCTCCTTACAAGAATGGTATTTGCTGTATTGTAAGCAGCTGCTCTGGGGTTGTAACTTCGTCCATCTTCTCCTATCGCTGGCGCAAAGCCGTTCGACGGACCACTTCTGAAGCTGTCGAAAGCTTTGGTCGTCGGGAAATTCTTTACGCCCTTCGGCCTCGTAAGTAACGGCGTGACAGTTGACGTCGACGCCGTATATGTCTTTGTGTTTTCCATCTTTATAAAGCCGTCATCCATCTGTGGTGGTGATGCGGTCGAGAGCAATCCTGTATGAAGTGTTTGTCGCGGGCATGGATGTTTAGAAAAGGTTGAAGAGGTTCACTTGAATGGACTGGACTCGAGATTGCCAAGCGGGTACAGGTCCGTAAGCTGACCCTCCCTCGACCGTTCTCGGCTCGTGGTTGGGGACCGAGCTAAAATGTAGTGGAAGTGGAAGTGGAAGTGGAGTGTTTAATAATTATGGGGTGGACATGTGCTTTTCTGTATGCCGCCGTTGTATCGCCCTGCATCGCACAAGATGGGAGTATCGCCGAACCGCAGTCTGCAAGAAGAATTGATTCGAGATAAGAAAGAAAGCAGGCAGTAAGCTCATCCCAGGCCGCTGGACATGCGGTAATGAGGAGGGATCAGGGTTCTTTTGTTTAGTTTAGTTTAGTCTGGGTCCAGTGCAGTCACAGTGGGTGGGGTGGTTGATGTTGTGCAACCGGGCTGAGATGCGAGCTGTGGATAGGTGAAGACTCAGGACTCAGGATCGATGGCATGAAGAAGATGAGCAGGGGAAAGCGAGGACTTGACTGAAAGCTGCAAGCGTTGCGTTGTTGAAGCCAGCCATCATTCCTCGGCATCGTCAGGGGGCACCAGTTGGAGCGATCAAACGTCGCTGGAAGAGAGCGGGATGGCAGCGCTGTCGAATGGGGTGAGGCAACTCAGAAAAGATCCAAGATGTGCCGAGTGGATACGGATGTGAAAGCGGAAAAGGGTCTTGGTGGCGCAGATTCGCCCAGACCACATGTCGCACAGCACAGCACAGCACAGCACCACAGCGGAAGAGGAACATTTGCAACGTCTCACAAAGTCACAAACCTCGAGTCCTCTCCAATCCTTCCCTTGTCCATCCACTGTATTCAGCACATCGTCAACACAAAAAGCTCATTGCCATTGCGATCGTGATCCGATTATCCCGTTGGAGGAAGATAGCCGCGCCCACGACCCTGATCAGCGCTGTCAAAGATTACAATTCCCGACCATCACGCGTCGACTGGTGCTCAATGCGCTGAGCCCTTGGCCCAATATCGCGACACAGCTGGACCGAGATTGCTCTCTTTGTGGAAGAAAGACAGTCGAGCCGATTCGACACCGAGGCTTTTCTATATCACAGCCCGCACAGCACAGCACAGCCCAGAGGACTCGAAGAGCGATGAGATGGACCGACTGGCTTTGATACGATCATACGAAGCAAGGTTACGCATCAGACGTTTTGATGGCTCAGGAATGTCCCACGCCAATAACCTGCCGTGTTACACCCCAACACTTGAAATAAATTTCAACAATCCCTCATACTACTGTATTGTGATCCGATATCCCGACGACGACCGAAGGTTGCTGCCGCGAATGACAGGTGAGGACCGAGCTTCCACTTCTTGCTTCCCCAACCTGAGAGGTGTCCGAATCAGGAAGGTGATAAGTAAATCCCAAATGAACGGCTCTGTATGGGCTACGAGCCTTGCGGAGAATATTAAGGAAAAGGGGTTGCAGACCAAACGTTATTTGTCTTACTGCTTCTACTTCTGTACCGCTGTCAATTGGTTGACCAACAGGCGCGGTAGATAGGGCTAGGCCGAATAGCGCAGCTGGTCCGACTGCAAAGCTAGAGAGCACCTTTGATGTTCCACTAGCTTTGTGTTGTCCCCTGTCCTGGTCTCTCGCTTCGCTGCGCATCTTCAACCTCCTGCATCCCTCGTGCGTTTTTCTATGGCTTCTTCGCCATCCAGCCTGGGAAGCGGGTCGGGCTTTGGCTGTCCTGCATTCAATGCTCGAAATTCCCACGTGGATGACAGTCTTGGCAGGGCAAATTGATGCTCTTCTAACGCCTACCGGGTACCTTTGACGTCCCTGTGCCATGGTTCCCACGAGTTGCCCCAGTAGTCAAGCTCGTACTTTGCCATGCTAGGTCTGGCGGACAATTGGACAACAACAGGCGGGCACCCTGCTATGTCTTGGTCGAATGATTGTCCACATCTAGCCTCCTGTCCTGAGAGTAGTCTGAAGCTTGAACCATAAGCACGGCTGGGGCGAGGAGAAACCGCGTTTCTCTATTTCTGGTTTGTAGTCTCCTTGTTCAGTTTCAATCACTCTTCCTCATTCATGCATTGCCGTGTCGTCTCTCATTCTTGGTAACGACCTCGTCATTCAACCATTGGCAAATCAAGTCCGAGGTTTGAGACTATTCCTCTTTATCCTTTCCCGTTACCGGATTTGGATAGCCGATGTCAGCAATATTGCTACCGTACCGAATGGTCGTGTAATAAAGCTTACGAGAGACCGTACCTGCATTTGGGCCTGCATTCAAGGAAGGGCTGTTTACCCAAGATCAGACTTCCTAGAAATTTGCTTGCCTCCTCAACGTCCCGAAAACTGGACGAAAAGTTCGAGGCTCCTCTTCCTCCCCACATGAACTTCACTCTCTTGTCCAGCCCACCATGGAAGTCTTCCGCCGCCTCGTAACTGAGGCTCCAGATATCCAGACCTTTCGAGATACTAAACCAACTCTATTGGTGTCTTGGTGGTGTACGGCCTATGCCATAGCAGTCATTATCCTTCGCTTCTGTGGTCGATATGTCCGGGCTGAGAAGGTCTTCCTTGAAGATGGCATTATGGTACTGGCCATCGTGCCACTCCTCATTCGAATGGCCTTCACTCACGTAGTGCTTGTGTATGGAACCAACAACACAAAGACCGATGGATTGTCAGCCCAGAGTATTCATAATAGAGAGATTGGAAGTCAACTCGTATTGATTGCCAGGATATTCTATGCTGCATAGTAAGTCTCCCTCTATGTCTACCGAGCAAGCGCTAACATGATACAGTCTCTGGGCCATCAAGTATAGTACCAGCATGTTTCTACAGACCTTGACAGAGTCGGTCTGGCAGCGGTCTCACCAACGCATGCTCCGTTACCTGCATATCTTCCTCGGTGCCACATTCATCGCAACGGTCATCAGTGACCTTGGTGCTTGTCAACCATTATCACACTACTGGCAAGTAACACCAGATCCAGGGCCACAATGCCGACAAGGCTACGCCCATCTCTTCACAACTGGGATTCTCAACATCGTCACCAACCTCGCGATCATCATCTTTCCTATCCCTATGATCGTCAAGTCCCGTCTTCCCCAAGCACAGTACGTACCCCTCGCACTGCCATCCGGACTCTGTAATTAACACACAGCAGGAAAATCTCCATCATGCTCCGCCTCAGTCTCCCAATCCTCAGCATCGCACTAACACTCTACCAACTCCCCCGCGTAATTGAATACCGCGGGCAACAACCCTTCCGCTCCCTCGTCGCCTCCTTCGACATGCTCCTCGCCACTTTTACCTCCAACGCTCTTGTCCTTGTATCCCTCCTGCAGGACCGCGGCTACAAGAAATCAAAATACAAGGTCCAGCCTCTCACCTATGAGAACCGCAACGGCTTGACTAAAACGCCTACCGCTGGTGGTGGGCGGAGACCCAGTCGCTGGGGAAGTGACGAAGATCTGATCTCAGAGGGCAAGGAAGGGTCGGGAGTCATTGCTATGGAGGTCTTTCCTGGGACTGGGACTGGGACTGGGTCGAGGGGAAAGAGCAGTGCTGAGGGTGGGAGGCCGAGTCCGGTTTTAGAGGAGCCGGCTAAGGCGAAGTTGCAGGAGATTAGGGTCGCTACAACATGGCAGATTTCGGTGGAGGATGATGTGAAGGATAGGGAGATTAGGGAGGGGAGGGATTGAGTGTTAGATCCTGTATCGAGGAGTTATCACGCATACAAAGATACAAAGTACACGACATGTATTATTCGCTCGACTGGGTAGGTCAGAGTATTTCACGGTTTTATGAGGCAGGGAGGCAGGATTTTTGAGCGACTTTTCGGAGCAAAGGATTGTATAGATAACGTAGACACCTACATATTATTTCTCCCAGATCTATATCTAGTGCAGATACCATTGGTATCCGGTTTCCAAGCCCGAAGCATTGGGACTCCCATTCCCATATTCTCACTCTCACTTTCTAATTACGCCTCCCGTTTCACAAACCTCGTTAGCGAGCAGCAGACTTTTCTCTGCAAAGCTTACTGTTATACACATATACCCAACCGAGGTGCAGTTCAGCAAAGTCGCCACGATGATCCAATTTCACGATACTTTCCATTCGTTTGATCTACCAAAGTGCTTACACTTCACTACACTGCACTGTAACTTTGCCCCTGAAAATACCTCAAAAGTCATTCTCTTCAGCTCTTACTTTTCTCTTCCGCTTTTCTTGCTCCACTTCCTTCCCCTTCACAATGTCAATCTCCTCAGTGACAAAACACCATCACAAATCTTGACTTCCCGGGCCGCATCATCACGGCACACAATCAGGTCCTCAGGGCATCTTGCCGACGTCGCCCCTCATTTTCTCTCCACATAGTACATGGTACCTGATTTTCAAGATCATGCAAGAGCTTCCTCCATGTTCCACCCCACTTCCTTCAAAGCCTCGTGGTCCCAACCTCCGATCTGAACCCCCGCAAACCCTAATAATCCGTGCCCACTGCCCACTCCATGTAAATACATGCGGAAAGTTCCATTCTCGGTCTCTCTGATCCGAAAATTGACTTTGTGGCTGGCTGAGTTTTGCAGAGACAGCAGAGGCTTTTATTTCTAGAAAGACTGGGCAGAGCTTGGTATAGTAGGTAATAATAAGGTTGGAGCGTTCTCCTTGGTGAGCAGAAAAATCCAGAGAGTAAGTAGTGTACTAGCGGGTGGGTTATTGAGTCCTCCACGGAGGTACAGCTGGTATCTTTTACACCCTGTCGACAGGGGTCCCCCAGACACCCAACTTCAACACAACAGAACTTCCTCAAAAAACGTCGAAATGAAAAGATAAAAAGGATCTTTATACTCCCTAAACCGAGGCCTGTTCAGCAGTGCAAGCTTTGTCAATTTTTCTGCTTGTTGTGGTTGTGAATACCAGGGGATAAAACAGTGCCAAGGAAAACAGGGGGTAAAAGATACCACCAGCTGTACCTCCGTAGAAGCTTCCGACGCTTTAGCTCGCCCATTGTTGGGTTGCGAGTCATTACGGTGATGATTGAAGATGATGAATGAGTAGGGGCAAGCGATCAAGGTGAGAGGTGAGAGGTTCTTCTTCACGTTTTGCTACGCTTTGGTACCTACTGCGTTGCCGTTGTGCATATATCTCTCGCATCGGGAAAGGCGCGGGTCTGAAATGTGGAGGAGAAGCAGGGGAGGAAAGATTTCCACTCTGCCTAGGAAGGGAACGACATCGGAGGCGGCCTGTATTCTTATCGGTCTTAGTTAACATATTACACTGGATCATGCCAATCTCCATCGTCATTGATATATCATCGCAAATCTGTTGTTCGTAGGTATTGTATCGTTGAAAGTGGAGAGCTGCCTCGCCAAAGCCCCAATTTCACCATGTCTTGTAATGCAACTGTGATTCCAAATGACATCCATCTCACAAATGCATATAAGTTACAGACTTGGTGGACGAACCTATTAAATTACAGAAAATACGAAAAGAGAACAGAGAGGGCCCTGCTCACTACTATGAGACTCACCTGGCTTGCGTAGCTTGTTTGAGAAAGAAATCAAGTGGGAGAGGACGAGCGACGAGACCTATCGAGCATGACAGAACCTCAAGCAGAGAACGATGTCTCGCCATACGCTACCATCAGCGAGCACGGGATTGCTCTTGTCCCGGACTTCAAACCACAGAGCCGCCGGAAATGAAGAAGTGTCAGACAGATCAGGGAAGTCAGTTCGTTGGTTGTGAAAAAATCTTGCTACAATCTCGACTCTTTGAGTTGCGGAATAATTTAAAAAGTTGGTTTGATCGAAGTGCAGGGTATTTGTGTATTTTGCTATCATTGTGTGATTGCTAGATTTATCTAGATATCGGAATCGTACCAAATGTCTTATGCCCCATACTGGCATGCAAATGGAGCGCTGGTGGTGGCTCGCTAGCATTCCGAGTAATAGACGGGACGAAGCTCGTCTTGCTAGAGGGTACATCGATGTGATGGAAGTGGTACCATCAGGTCTGATCTTTTATTTGGATTGATCATTGGCATGGCGATAGAGACGATGGTAGCGGTGAAGTAATGCCTCTGATCGGATTTGACAAAGGCCGGGGCTTGGGTGATCTCGAACCAATTTGTTCTTCGATACATCCGATTGCAAGTCGCTGACCTTAAGTAACCAATCATCTGCCCAATGCAGAAGTCATCTCGCGAGCGCCGCAGACATGTAAAATTTGCTGTATCCTGAACTGGTCGCAACAAGTCTTCGGTACTTCGCTCTTCGCAAGGTTTCTCGCTTCGAATAATTACCGCGCTTTGGTTGTCGCTTGACCACTAATAGCGAGTGGTTGACAATTCTCCTAGACGGTATCTGAACCTAGGGCCAAATCGGGTCGAGTTTACAGAACCTCTTAAGATCTCTGCATGATCATCCTTCTTGAGTTGTCGCCCAACCTTTCAGGAACTCTTCTCTCCAACACTCAATCCTCCTCCTGCTTCCATTCCTTGATCTCGCTCTGGTCTTCCACGACTTTCGCAAGCACGGCAGCCTGCTGAATGCCCATGGTAGCAGCAATATTCTTCAGATTCCTCACTACAAAGCCCTTCATCTCATCAGTCGCCACATCAACAATCCCCACGAACCACAACGGCCAGATCAGGAATGAACCACCCGACATCCTCACAGCAGAGAACTCATCCATGAGCTTGTGCAGACGCATAGATGCTACGCCATGATCGCGAAAGCCAGCGGGCTCGGGAAAGATATTGAGATGCTGAGGAACGCTATATAGGATGTCCGCTTGGAGGGAGTAAATGGTATCGGTGCTGATCTGGAATTGTGCTGTATGTTGCGTGCCGGTGAAGACTGGTGGTCTGGCGCTGAAACCAGCCAGCAAGACACTTCGTATCGTTTCGTTCAACATAATTCGCAGCGTCCGCAAAGCATTCCAAATCTGAGCCATCCAGTAATCGTAGTAGAGATGATATTGGCCGTTATATACGATATCGGTATTCGTATCGGTATATATCGTTTCAAAAGCCCAGCCAGGCGGGGGATCGGAGCTTATCTTGAGGAGAACAGCGTCCAAATCAAGAGCTTGATTGAGGATCTTCCACGGGTCTGTGATTCGTTTGTGCACTATGTCTGATCGCAGAGTTGCGAAGCGCATCATGATTTCTTGGATCCTGAAAGATGGGTCTGGCGTTTCAACTATCCGAAGTGCTTCTTCCATATATTCTTGCATATGGATTGGTAGAGGAACAGCTCTATATATGCAGGTAATGAGTAGACTAGAGGTCACTGTGATCATCATCCGGCGACCGACAGGCGTCTGTATCTGTTCTGGGCCTCGGAGTTTGATGACTGCTGCTGCACCGTTGATATGCTGAGCCCAATCTCTGAGTGAGGATTGCTTGCTGCCTGTGATAGCTTCGAACTGTGGAGAAATCCAGGTCAGTGCTACCTCCATGGAAGAAGTTTACGAGCGTAATGAGTAGAGGAGGATTTGGACCTCAGATATTCTGGTATTGCCTAGTAGAAGAAGAAATATCACTCACGATGCCAAGAATCATTATGGAAAGAAGTGTGGTGTCCTTCTTGACATCAACTGGGTCTTTAAGAGCAGCATTTGTTGATTGTAGTGCTCGATAGTACTGGTAACGAGCATTTTTGAGCAGACTTGGAGCCTGCACAGAGTGTGCATAGCCAGCTAGACCGACAGCTCTCACTGGAAACTGGTCAGCATCACTTCCTATTCAAATCAAGAAAAATGAGGAGTAATTCGACGTGAGACAGAGCTTAGGAGATAGTTGGCAGTGCATGGGCGTTGCGACTTTAGACTCGTACGGGAGAACACATACTGCTAGCAAGAAGACCGTCATCTAGTACTTGAGTTCGAGTCACATCAGTCAGGTAGTCAAGATACCCTCTCGAAGGGCCAGACATTCCAAGGACGAAATTCGCAACAAAGAAACCAGTAGCCCGATCCTCGATAGTGGGGGCGAGAGAGAAGACAGACAGAGGCGCATCCACTCGCTGGATGATCTCAAGTGAGGAGTCCGAAACATCATCCCAGCCATCATCTGGTGGCGTTGAGGATCCGGACGAAGTTGATTGAGGTGGAGAGACTTTCAATGAGGCTGCCTTCTTGTCTCTAGCTTCTTTAGCCTTGAACTTTCGGATCACATTGTTACTCTCGTTGCGGAATATCAAGTCTCCAGGAGTTCGGTAGCCGGGACATTTGCGTTTGGCCCTTTTACACTGGGTACATCCCTCAGGTACTTGATCGCATTTAGTCTTCCGTTCCCGACAGGCGTGACAGCCACCACTGGGCTTGCCACAAAAAACCATGCTTTATAGGGCCGCCAGAGGATGGATATCGAGTACGATCTTGTCGTATGCGGGGTTAAGGCTGATTGCCGTTTCGGCTTGGATGGTTGCAGGATTAGGCGTCGGGTATCATACAGAAAAGGAAATGGCTGACTAGAGACATCCAGAGATCTACCTCATCATCACCCAGGAATGTATTCTGATCCCAATGTCATGTCCAAAAGGGGGAACTTGAGAAGTTGACACAGATTCGATGCATGCGCGTCAACAGTGCTGTGCCGCTCGGCCCAGACCCCCGTCCATGGAGGAGGCACTAAACCAAATATGGGCCACCAGTTCGTTGCTTACTAATATGTCCACAACGTCTTCCTTTCTTGTATTCGCGTGAAGGCTCTCATTTCACATATCTGCGGGTCGAAGCAGATTCTGAATCTCTCAGCCTTGCTGCGCTTTCTAACTGAAAACAGCCATGCTGGCCGAACGGTCCTATGAGAGGACCTCTTTGGAGCTCAGCCGCTTAAAGGGTGGATATATTGTGGTCGATTGTGCATCATCGGGGAATCTTGCGTGAAGCTGGCTGAGGCTTTTCAGAATGTCGAGATTGCTACCTCCAAAATTTCCTTTTCCAGACAGCTTTCGCGGTCCAGTTGACGCAGAGGTATACGCAGCTCATGTTAGCAACTTTGCTTCCTTCGAACAATACATAAGTATTCTACCCTCCACGATGATGGCTCTAATTCCATAATTGCTCCCTACTACATTTCCATCTCATTTGCTTTCATCACTTGCACTGCTTACTTGGCGCCTTTCTTCAATTCATATCATGGCGTTCTATATTTACAAAAAGTTCATCAAGAACAGGAACAAGAACGAGTCCCCAAGCAAAACAAAACCTAATCGTGCTTGCGGGCACCAGAGGATAGTTAGCAACATTTCGGATAGCTTTGTCGAACTCGACGACTTCAGTCGGACTAGAAGAGGGACTACCAACGATATCTTGAATAATAGCGAAGGATCTCCAAAACACGAATGCCAGATCACCGATGGGCGAGACGGAATTCCACTGTCAGATGAATGCGTCGTCTGCAAGGAGAAGAAGAATGCGATGACAAAGTACCGATGGAAGCTTATGATAGGACTGTGCTTTCCTTTCATGGTTCAAGCTCTGGATACGACCCTCATAGCTGGTGCTGCAAGCTTCATTGCATCCGATTTTAGTAGGTTTCTAGATCTATCCATTAGATCTTCCATTCTTCGCCTGACTAACCTCTCACAGACCAGCTCTCACAGCTGAACTGGATCATCTCATCATACAATCTCACAAATGCAACCTTCATTCCAATATGGGGCCAATTCGCCGATGTCTTTGGACGTTATGCAGCCATCCAATCCTCTGCTATCTCAATGTTACTTGGCAGCGTCCTCTGCGCTGCAGCTCCCACTTCAGCATTTGCAATGTTCCTGGTCGGAAGAGCGCTCCAAGGCATTGGCTGTGCAGGTCTTCTCATCGTGACAAAAGTCATTCTAGCCGACAAAGTCAATTTGAAAGAGAATGCCGCAAACAATACAGTCTTCACCATCGTGGCCGGAATCGGATACAGTATTGGACCTGTCATAGGAGCTTATTTGACCGAGACTTCCTGGAGGTGGTGTTTCATAATCAACATTCCCATCGGTGTCATCGGTCTCGTCCTCGCACACTTCGTCCTCCGGCCAGAACTCCTTGGACCTCAGGAAGTTGCTCGCGCAGATGGTGTTCCCGATCCAGCACTCTCGCAGACTCTTGTAGCGAGACTATCTACGATCGACTTCGGCGGCCAATTTCTGTTTCTCTTTGGCATGGGCCTTTTCGTACTTGCTCTGACCTGGGCAGGATCTTATTACCCTTGGCAAGATGTCAGGATCCTTGCGCCACTTGTCATCGGTGTGGTTCTTCTGGTTGCTTTCGCAGCATGGGAGTATCTACTCCTCCCGGGCAATAAGCTCTCCAACCGAAGCCCTACAAAGAAAGCTATGATACCTATGAAATTGCTCACACGACGCAACGTCGGACTACTGATCTATGTCAACCTCGTCACGGGTATGGCAATGTATGCCGTCCTTTACTTCGTCGCTTTGTACTTCACTCTCATCAAAGAGTACTCAGCCGCAAAGTCTGGGACGAATATCGTCTACTACATGCCTGGCTTAGGTGGTTAGACATCTTTCTCTTCAAAGCTCACTCTCTGTTCAATCAATCCAAGCTAACAACCATGTTCCAGGCGGAGCCTACCTCGCCATGTTCGCCATGAACAAATGGCCCTGCGCAACCGCTCCTCCCCTCCTCCTCGGCACAATCCTCGAACCCCTCGGAATAACCGTTCTCGCCTCAGCCCTCAACTCTGGCAACCTTCACCTCATTTTCGGCATGCTCGCCCTAACCGGTGTCGGCACCGGAATCCGCCTCATGCCCGGCACCCTCCACGGCATCGGTTACTTCCCCTCCCAAATCTCACACGTGGTCTCCCTCATGGCATTAGCCAACACACTCGGTGGCACACTCGCTACGACCATCATGCTGAACATCTTCAATAGCACGTTGCAGAACCATGGTATCGATTTCAGCTCTTCGAGTAGTGAAAGTATTTCTGCGATTCAGGAGCTAGCGCCGGAGCAGGTGGCATTCTTCAAAGAGATTGCAACGAGAGGGATGGTGTTGGCGTTTTATGCGATTACGGCGTTTATGTGGTTGGGTGTGGTGGCTTGTTTTGGGATGGGAAATGTGTGGATCGTGGATGAGGAGCATAGGACTATTGAGGGGAGCTGGGTTGGGTATCTCTTCGCGAAGAGGAGAGCAAAGGACGAAGAGAAGAGTGCTGATGGTGCGGCTTGAGCGGTGATTGGGTTGGTCACGTTGTGTCTTGATACCCAGGTGGAGGAAGAAGCAAAGCAGGCGTCTCATAGATCTTCACTTTCTCATTTTATAGACTGAGCTAGCCATACGAGAACAATAGACAGTTGAATTGATTCTCTCTGCTTATACAGGAACTCAAGAATTCCAGAATGCTGCTCCCCTCTGGAAATTCAGGGGCCCGCTAACTAAACAAACCAAGATATAGCGTCTAAGGGAGCACCTCATGGAGGGTCCAGGGCCAACATCACTGTATTGACAGGGCCTTCCACTAAGCGAATGAGCCCCTTCCTTTCACAAACAAACAGCAAATAAGTGTTCATTCCATCACGCCTCCTACACGTCGTCACATCTGTTACTTAGAGTGAGAGGTAACACAGAAGTCTCATGCTTTATGTGAATCAACTCCATTCCTAAAGATCCCCCACAAAACTCTACCAAAATCCGCCTTGCCCTAACTAGGTACCTTATCCACAACGCAACCACCAACCGAACTCTGCCCCTCCTCTCCCCTCAACTCCCCTCCCCACAGCACAGAAAATTTGCGACCTACTAATCCATAGACAAATATCATTAGCACACTTTTCCCTTCATCGAATTTCCAATCCCAGCGGCTTTAGCTCACTTGGGAGAGCGCCAGACTGAAGATCCTTGATCTAAACTTCAGGAACTCATACGTATTGAAAATCTGGAGGCACTGTGTTCGATCCACAGAAGCCGCATGCTTACATACATATCCTTATGTGATGTGAATATATATATCTGCGAATCGAGGAATTACCTTGATTATCATCTGAACACTTTCCTTTTTGCTAGACTTTGTCTCCGACTTCCTCTTCCTGGTTCAGGGATTTTTCTTTTCTTTTTTTGCGCTTCGGGAAATGTTGTGGAGTTGGAGAGCGATATGGGTCTCGGGAACGCGCAAGGAGATCGATTGCCCATTTGATTTCAGTGATTGGGACGGAATGGAGAGAAGCAGTACTCTTAGTCAGAGAGCAGATTCTCTGATTCGTTAAAATTGTAGAAGGGATATTAGAATTCATTCAATCCGATGGCGAAAAACAATGTAGGTTGTTTGAGGAGGCTTTCATTGTTCTGCGTGTTTGCTTGCTATGCTAGGTATCTCATCACCCCCTTTCCAATCCCATCTCCCCAGTCCACCCACCACCACCTGCAAGCCAAACAAGCCACCTCGCCCTCTCACTCTGGTCAGACCAGCAGCGAGAGACCAAGTCCTCAAACCCAGGTCATTGACCAGTAAAATTCATCGCAGAGATAAAAAGCATATCGATCAAGCCTCTGTGAAAGCGATCGTTCCACCACAACCCATGCCGCACGGCCAATCAATAGATTACCATCCGTGCCATACCAGCCCATCCCATTCCAAATGCAGTGCAGTGAAGAGCAGTCCCAAGCCAAGCCGGGCCTCAGCCCAAAGCAAAGAATCGAAGAGACCTCACACGCGAGGAATATGCAGAAAACAAGTGACAAAGGTCATGAGGCAATCTGGCCCAAGATGATATCTCTTCTTTCCCATTCCCAAGTTCCTCAAAACGCCAGTTCATATCATTGATCGATTGATGCGAAAGTGATCCACCCTAGGAGAAGTAAAGACCGAACCTTGAATCAAAGTTCCTCTCAAACTGAAGGTAGTCACCAATCCCAACCCCAAAATGAAGACTTTAAGTCCGGATATCATAGAACAATTGTCGGTTCCGGACCACTAAGCAAGAATAAAAGGGAGAAAGACGCGATAACAGAGTTCCCAGCTCTTTCGAATGACGTAGAAGAAGTCAACCCTCGCTGAAGAAACGAAGCAGTGAAACAAAGGTAGACATAAAGCAGCGCAGCTGTCCCGATAAAACCAAAGGATCCTGTCCGCCCGCCCCAGAATCGAAGGTGTTGAAAAACAAAAGAAAGCCTAATGAGTGGAAGTGGTTTGATGCAGCCATCCGAAGTTGGTGTTCGGCTGATGTATGGAGAATATGCTCTCCGTATGCAAATGAAGTCCGAAGAATGCTGAGCGCAGCGCGAGCCACTTTTGTGTTTCCTCCCTTGTATATATGATGATGATTCCCGTAGAATATGCTGTGTCCGGTGTGATTCCCAATTCTCTGTTCTGTCTGATTGCGCCTGTGAAAATGATGAAAATCCGGGATTCGAAAGATCCTGAGCGCTCGCTTGCTGATGAATGATGACGGGATCCAAGAAAACCTTTGTATACATGTCGCGGCCGACGATTTGGTGAAATACATGAATAATGGTTGTACATAGAATCGAAGTGTGAATTTCGTTGAGATGATTATTAGTGATCACTCTCGAAGGATGCCTTTGGAGACATAGGTGTGTTTCGGTGCCAGGGACGGCTGAGACCCTTCAGCCCCTTAGCAGTGGCTTCAGGGCTGTCAACATAGATGCTGGTAGGCGTGTCGATTTTGATACGGCAGAAAAGTGTGGAGAACAGGAACTGGTCGCCGTTAATGTCGTGAAGAGGTAGTGTGCGATAGCCTTCTTTGAGACTGCTTAGTTTGGCCGTGTAGGTGGCAAGCGGACTCCCCTTGTCACTATATGTGCTGCCATCAGAGGAGCATCTGACAGTCCATCGAACGAAGACCAGATCGGGGTATTTCGTCGTCAGAGCGAAGTTGAACTTTTCTTGGAAGATGGGATTGAAACCATTCTCTAGGACGATCTTGGTTCGTCTTCGGTGAGGTGCTCCGAGTCCGGACGAGCCGTCTTTAGCAGAAGCATCAAGTCCACCTTCTCCAACCACGCCTTTGTTGTCCTTGGTCTTGTCGTCTGCATGATAAACCTCGACTTCAATGTAAGGATCTACGCTTCGATTGGAGGCAAGGCCCTTAGGTCGCATAAGCTGCTGTGCTGAGACGATGTCGATGGAGAAGCTGACATTTTTCCGCTCTCGCTTGGCGTGGCCCGCGCCAGCCTCTTCTGGAACGTTTGGCAACATCTTGATTTCTCGAAGCTCGCTTGGCTTGAGCACGTATCCTGACTGATCGGTACCGGCAGCAAACATCGCATCGTTGATTTGCATGCCAAGATCGTACGTCTGCCAATTCAAAGCAACCATCTGCACGCTCCTACGCCAATACTTCAGCGGGTCGAAGTTTGTTGATGCGACTCGCCAACCGTTTGGGTAAACTCGAAGCATGTAGCGCATGTTATGACGTGTGATGATGCGTTTCTCTTCTTGCGTCGTGGCATTCTTGTCAAATGTGCTCTCAGAAAACGAGAAGATGTGGTTGTAGGACTTGCTCTCTGGCGTGTCAAAGCCGTGAAACTTCAATCCAGCACTGTAGACACCAAGTTCACCAAGAACTCTGATGATGTTGCTGGTCTTATTGGCCCGACGGCTTTGATTAGCACGGGAGACATCATCTGTCAGGCTCTCGCTGTCACTGGTGCTGCTACTCAGGCTATCTTGACCTTCGCTTCCGGAGTATTTGAGTTGGCTGGGGCAGGCAGCCTTGGTCCTACGCGAGTATGCGCTGGGCGGCAAAAGACCGGCTGAAATGGGACCATTGTCGAGTTGCACAGGCCGGATATATGGAGAACTGAGACTATTGCCACGATTCCGTCCACCGATCTGCTCTGCCAAAATAGGAACTTCAGCGCGTGGCTTCTTAACTTTGATCAAGATTCGATTCATCAGTTGCGACGGGGTTGGAAGTTGCTCCATAGAAGGGTCGATCGGTTGAGTAACGAGCTTTGAGCCACAGGTCTCCTTAATGATATCGGCCATCATTGCTTGTTGCTGTTCATTGCAGTGAACCTCGAGCGAAATCCAGAGTGGGTACTGTGACTTGACGAAGGCGTACTTGCTGATGGTGGACATGACATCGGCGAAGGAGACATGAGTTGTGAGGGTGCGACCATGCATGACCACTGGACCTTCGCTACCATTCCAGCAATCGACTTCAACACATCTGCAGCCTCGGTTCAAGGCGGAGATGTATGCCTCTACGCTTGACTGGCCAGCGACCTGGCGACCTAACAGGTAGGTGTTGTGAGAACTTGAGATGTAGTACTCATTCATTGGACGATCCATGGAGTACTGCGGAGGTGGGCTCTTCAATGGTACGTTGAATGTCGAGATCAAGTAGCTGCTGAGACCTGCTTCGGACATTCGTTGAGGTTCACCATCAGCAGCATCTTGCAATGCTTGCTCCTTGGACTTCGACCGGCGGATGACTTTGTTGAAGACATTCTCCCAATAAGCTGCATCACTCACATCCTCATGCTGGACTTGGGCGAGAAAAGTGAAGAACTCGAGCAGAGTCAGGCCTTTCTTCAGATCGGAAGCAATGTTCTCATATATGTTCTTGACATCTTCACGTCTCTTCATGAGCTTGACGAAGTCTTGGAACTCGACAAAATTTAAGCGACCCGAACGAGAAACATCGGCTTGCTCAAACTTGGACTTCAGGTAGTTGGAGGAACCATGGATGTGGAGCGAACGACAAAGTCGCTCAACACCAATGAAATCGATCAATTCCTCATCTTCAGTATGAGGCTTTTCCTGGAACTGCCGCTTCATTTCACTATGCCAGTAAGCACGAACAGCCTTGTCGTGGAAGGATGAGAGCGATGCCATGAGATCTTGTCGGTGCTTCGAGATCGCATCAAGTGTTGTTGTCCACAGATCGAAGGTTTCCGCGTCGGTTGCGATCAGGTGCATGGTCTTTTGCTGCGAACGACCCTTGTTCTTGTCCGGTACTGCGTACACGATGGAGAAAAACCTTGACTCATCGGCATCCGATACTCCAAATTCCCTGCGATAGTTTCGAGCATTGGTCCCAACTCTGATCTCCTTAATATCGTCGATATAGAGAGATTTGGAAGGTCGATTCTTATCCCATGATACCTTGGCAGCTTCCTTCTCGAGAACAAGAGTCAAGAGCTTCGTCCTATTCTTCTTGGTGACCTTTGTCATGACAGTGCCTTGAAGGAGTAAGGAGGGCACGACAGGGCCAGGGCCGGGACTCGAGGTGCTCGGAGCGGTCGAAGATCCTATGGAAGCAGTTGTACTTGGGAAGTCCCTACTCTCATAAGTGTCTGTGGTCTCTTCGCGCATGTCTCCACTGAGCTCATCATCTGAGTCGAACAGGGCTGGCTTGCCACCGTCTGGAGCTGTATTGGTGCTGTCACTCCTCCTTCGCATGATGACTGGTCCTGTGCTGTGATCCCTACTCATGGCCTGAGTTGACGATTGACGCCTACGGCCAGCAAATTGTGAAGCTCTGTTCGATAACCGCCTAATCAAGTTCGGGGACTTGCTCATAGCCTCGCTCATGGCACTCTGACTTGTCTTCCTTGACACTATCGATTCTGGGAGCTCGAAAGGAGGGAGTGCAAAGTCGGTTTCACGGCCTCGCATACCTTCGGGGGATCCTTGTATCGAGGAGTTATTCGTAATGATCTGCGTTGTCTCGGGAGACATGATGGGCGAGGTTTGGAGGGAGCTCGAGGTAGTTACTGACGAGGTACTTATGGCAGAGGCGGGTACGGACGTTGCGGAGGAGTTAATTGAAGATTGATTTTGTTGAAAGTTGGTTTGGACATGACTTGGTTTGGTATATCTAGACGGCGAGGGTTTTGCAGACTGCGCGATCTTGGTTGTGGAGGAGTTTGGTGGTTGGACTTCGAAGCTTTCTGTTGCGGCCAGAGGCACGAGGGAGTGACTTTCTGGACCCGGCATTGCGACTTTTTTGAAAGGAGGAATTGCCCAATGGCACGAGCTTGCAGATGCCGGTAGTTGTAGAGAGCACTAACACGAGCACGAGATATATGTGATCGAACGCATATCTTCTTGCCAGAGCCGGGTGTGCGCAGTGTGTCGAGGCTGTCGAGGCAAGGCAAGGCAAGGCAAGGCAGGAAGCCCAAGTAGGTATGTAGGCGGACCGCAGAAAGTGATCGCGCGCGCAAAGCGGGAAGTCGTTGATTCTTTGCAGAAAGTCAAGTCATGCGGACGATCAAAGACGCCTTGGATAAGAGTGCATCGGCGGCCCTAATTGGAATAGAATGCAGCAGGCCTGTTGCGGCAGTGTGAGTTGTTTGTCGCGGGGGTCGTGTTGAGGTAGGCGATTTTGGATGATCCAGCTGCAGGCGTGGGAGGAACTTTTTGTATGGGGGGGGGTGGTGCGCGCGCGTTGACTCGATGGGGCTGCTTGCTTGTTTGCTTGCTTTCGATAATGACGAACGACGATTAAAGGCGATTAGCAGTAAGCTGTACGGCAGTCGCAGACGTGAAGACAACGGTAGTAACAAAGAAGAGAAGTAGAAGGAGTGAATATTTGCAAGTCGGTGAGCAGAGCAGGAGAGGATCAGATGGTTTTGCTGGAAAGGAGTGCAGTGCAGAGCGAAGGGTGCAGGTTTTGTCGAAAGGTCACTGTTCTCCTGGTCGTGATGTTCCGTGCTCAGATCAGTGCTTTCCTTGCCTTGCCTTGCTTCGTCTATGAAATTGAGCGTGGCCCACAAAGCCCAAGTGCTGCCCCAAGCCAGTGGAGTCGACGTCTCTGCCCTGCCCTCCCGAGCTTTTAGCTCAGCGCAAGGTAGGTAGGGTAAGGTAAGGTAGGGTAAGGTAAGGTAGGGAGGGTCAGGCCAGGCAAGGATTGTTCAGTTCAGTTCCTTGTCAGGTCCAGGATTCCCAGCCGTAAGGACTCGCGAACGCCTTTTTGATTTAGGGCCCGGTTTTCAATTGCGATTGCCGGGTGGTGTGCTGCCCCGACTTTCAGGAGACAGGACAGGACAGGACAGAACAAAACAAAACAGAGGTAGTGGATGTGTGGTGTGGATGCTGCGAGCTGTTGGTATGTTTGATCTTGAGAACTGGATCCTCTGATATTATGATGCGCCGCTGGGTGCAGCCTGGGGACACAGGGCAGAAATAGAAACCTGGCAGGCAGGGCGAACAAACGGCCACGGCAACGGCTCGCTGGAATCCAGGAATTCGTAAAAGGGGCAGAGGCGGCGATGATCGCTGATGATCCTGGCTATGACCCTGGATCCGCAGCACAAGGGCAGGACAACCAACAAAATAATATTGGGACTTGTTTGCAGCTTGAACTCTGCAAGCAAATATTTAATCCAAATTATCCAGTGCAATCTAATCCAGACGAAACATGGCAGGATTCTCCGGGTTTATGGCTTTGCTGCGCTGGAGACGAGAATAGAGGAGAAGGGTGCTTTGGAAAAGTCAATCAGCTGGTGGTGGATTGCTGTTTGGAATCTGATCTTGCCGACTGGCGCTGCTGCTTATAATAGTTCCTCTCGGGCCGTGGTTGTACGAGGATGAAGTGAAATTGCGAGTGTGAAATTGCAGGTGTGAGAAGGACGTGGGAGTGATATAGCATGCGAAGCTATATGCGAGAGGACTTGATGGGTAACGCAGATTTGTTTGACTGGACGTAGGCTGATGCAGGTTGTGAGAGGATGTGAGAACTGCGTGGCACTCGATATGTAATGAAAGTCAGAATCAGTCAGTGAGGATGAGGGGTGAACCGCGGGGTCGCCTTGGGAAAATGGCGTAGATCTCGATTTGGATCGATGTAGGTAAGTAAACGTGTGTGAGTATATGTGAAGCCGAGTGAGTTTGGGCGAAGTAGTCGTTTAGTTGACTAGCTGCAGTCAGAATCTGAGCTGCAGACACAGACGCAAGAGTTGGTAAGAGTAAGAATGAGCTGGCCGTGGGGATGGGAAAGAGCAAGCTGCGCATGAAGTACCAAAAGAGTAACTGCATGGGGGAGGACGAGGAATAAAAGAAGTCATCCAAAATAGTGGCCGTGACTCCGGACCATGATTTATTATTTTCAATTGGACCCAGGAAACTGCCACCATGGGGGGTGACGATATATCCAATCCAGCCTAACGAGCAACTTCGAGCTCCCTCTTCTGTTAGACGCCCTGTTTCTTCGTCAACTTCTTTCCCTATTCCGTCCTTCTAGCTTGCTGCTTGGTCGTACAGAGTCCATGATATCAGATCATTTCAGCTTTTACCCCATCACCGACTAGCTCGTCACCCTTCACTTCCTTCTTTTCCCTTTCACCGCTCTCTGGCTGCACTTTGATTTGTTTGCCTCTTGCATTGGATTGAACTGGATTGGATTGAATTGGGACAGCATCGCATATCGCTGCTGGGTCTTGTGACTCTTTTCAGATACAGGGGCCGAGGATCAGGTACGATTTGTACAGTCCAATGGAGTTGCTCGTAGCCCCTCAGAACAGCATCACATCACAGCTTCTCCTGCTTGTCTCTTTCTCACCGCCGCGCTCGGAATCGGCATCGCAAGCCATGGCATGGCATGGCATGGTCCCAGCAGGATCGCCTCTCTCTTGCCTCCGAGCAAGCGCTGCGTCAGGTCAAGTCAAGGCAAGTCTCAAGCTCTCAAGCTCTGAAGCGTTGTTGGCCTTTGTCCTGCGCATCGTATTATTTTCAGTTACCAGCACCTTGGCCCTTGGCGCATTCCTTCACTCTTCTCTCTCCACTCGCAAAAGCACCGAGGATAAAGACAAGCGAAAGGCAGCGCGTCATTGTAGCAGGGATGCATTTCGTTTCAGGGTTCCCATATGCACGATCAATCTCCATCGTGGCTCTTATCTCCAGTGGTCAGACAATTGCATGCCCCGTATCTGCGAAGCGCTGCTTGGGTGGCTGTGGCTGAAAAGCTGAAGGAGACACAATATGTCACGTTGTCGAAGACGTGGAGAGTGGAATGGATAAACTGCTGTGCAGTGTTGCACCGGATCTCTTCGACACTTCAACTCCATCTGCAACTCTGGACGGTGATTAGAGGACCTTTCTCTATGTTGTCCGAGCCTCCCATAGCGAGATGTGCAGATTATCCAAGAGCTGCACTTGCCGATCAGTCAGTTCAATAGCCGCTTTTCTTCGCAAAAGACGGTTTACGAGTACGGAAGGGGACCGATCTCTGCCTCTCTTCCAGTAATCCTTTGCACGCACGAAGTAGTCTCGTGTCGACCTTCAACCGCCGACCGAGGACAAAGCCCGCGTCCTCCCACTTCCCTCCCCGGTCTCATCTCATCTGATTGTGAATAACCCGAGCCGCCTGCTCAGTTTGGGACTGTGCTTAAAGTGATGCTACGATTCACTGCGCAGGTGAGGATTTTGATGCAAGATAGTTTATTTTTGGTTACAGATGCTCGTCTTTCAATTTCAAGCAGGGCAGGTCACTCTTTTGTACGTACCCGCTCTTGGTGCAGACTAAGAGGCGCATACGAGATTTCGTCAATTAATGAATGAGGCTATGAGATCCTGCTCGTAACAGGCAGCTGTTGAAGGAGCCAGACAGGTCAGGACAAATAGCAAGTGCACAATCTCACTATCACGTCCCCTCTCCTCGGCAGTGTAACTTCACACCGCATATCTCAGCACACAGGCACAGCAGGACCGCACGAGGCTTTCTCTCCTCAACAACAGACACACCGCACCAACGCCCATCTCGAAACTCCATCCCACCCACGATCGGCAATTCAGGAACACCTCATAGGGCCAGATCTCCACCAATAGCATTGACGCAGCCACCCGCTAGAGTAGCGGCTACGTCAAGCGTGCAGCGCTCCCATGTGCGAGAACCCCTGACAATCTCTGCCAGCACCAACGGGACGGACGGGCGAGGAGGGGAGGGAGAAACAAACAAACGGTGGGTGTGACAGGGGTAGTAGTGGCTCGTGAGCAGGGATTAATGCTCTCAAAAGCAGCGTTGGAACCCGTTGGCAATTGGGATGGAATGGGTCATGTCTCCATTCCAGAGTGGGGTTCACGCATGGTAAGTGCTCTGTAATCGCATCGTATCTCTTTTGGGCCGAGATGAGGGCATCGTGAAGACACTTGCTCTTCAGGCTGGAAGAGAAGTTGGGGGTTGGAAAGTGCAAGAAGGAACAGCCCATCGACACCAGAGCAGAGGAAGAGAGACCGACTGACAACCACATGATGCCAAGTGCGCCAGCCGGAGAGTCCTGCAATAAGGTTAAAATTCTTCCTTTTCTCCAGTGACCTAAGGAAGGGTTTAGACCTTCCCACAAAGCGCACTGAGAATTTGAGATCAGATCTCGCAAGAGTCGACGGGAAACCCAAATGCCATCTTAATTATTGATCATCCTATCAGCACCCAACAGAAAGCAACAGTCATCTCTACCAACAAGTCAATCTTTTACCGGACGTTTAATCAATTCTCTTATCGTGTACCCCCACAACGAGCTTCTCCGTCCGGTCGTTCATCTCGTCTTCCAGCCGTCCAGGTACTTTATCCACGAAAGATAAACCGACCACCGAGCAGTCGAGGAGAATCCTGCAGGTTGCATATTCCATTATGCGGTATGGACAGATGGATGTTTCATGTACCTGAACTCTCGTGCCGCTGCCTTCCGGGAAGTTGGAGCGGAACACGAGCACGAGGTTGCAGGCGGGAATGCAAGTAGCATCCTTGCCGCCCTTCCCCTCTGCTGCTAATTCAATTGGATCTGCCTTGCCATGAGGGTGTCCTGCTTGACCTGCAGGTGGTTTGTCGAGGGTGGATTTCATTTCTCATGAGCCTGGATGACTTGCCTTGTCTTCGATATCCAGCGACGCAATAATCACAAGAAGTAACAGGCAGCGGAAGGTACATCTGGCAGTTGAAGCATCCACTAGCTAATGACCGTTGCATCCTGACACCACACTGAGTGTGAAGTTGGCGATGACTCTCAGTTGTTTTGTAGAGCTCCATAAGCGAGGTCACACAAGGAGTTCTCCAATTCTCCCTTCCAAGCTGATGCCACCAAGATCTATTCACAGACGTTTTCATTCCAAATAAATCACCAATATGAGTATAATACATCCCAAAGCCTGTCAGGAGCATGTTGATCAGTACAGTCGCTAGGGGAGCTGTCACTCTACAGACATCGTTCTATGATCCTACTTCTTGGCCCAGGATGTGTGCTGGTAGCTAATTGAATGTGGCAGCGATGATGCATCTCGCTTCAGTGACATATCCTCAGGAAGCTGAGCTGTGTGCAATAAGGAACCGAAAAGCAAATAGTAAGTCTGGTGGAACGACTCTCCTCGCTTGGAGTCTTCTTGAACAACACCTATGACGACAAGCCAGTCTCTCCTTTTGGCCTGCGACCTGGGAACCTCCGCAACGAGAGTACACGGAGCATGCCTTTCTTTACGAGCTCCCTATCCGTATCAAACCAACCGAGCGGAGGAATGTCCGCAGCACACGTGACTCCTGAATCACCTTTGCTCTATTGTCAAGACCCCGTGGCATGCAAAACCACACCGCCAAAGCCAAACCAGTTGAGTGCCACATCATGCCGCCCAGCGCAACGGCTTCAAACGGCTGCACCACCACCGCCAACCTAACGAACAACGTCCTTCCCTGCTCATCTTCAACTATGCCTCGGGTGGAAGAGCAGATGTCCTTCCTAGCCCCCTTACTTTCTCCCCGGATGGCCCTAGGGGTTAGCGCTCCCAGGCAATTGTGAATGCGGATTATTTTAAGATAGGGGCTGCTTGCTTGGACGCCTTGATCGTTAGTCGGATGGTCGGATGGAATGTGCTACGATGCCACGATCGGGTGATGAGGAGAAGAGGTGAAGGAAGGGAGGACAGCGCGCAGAGAGGGGTTGTAGTGGTTAGGGTTAGAGAGGAAGAGCGACTAGGCATGCAGGTTCGATGGAAGCTGGTCATTTTGCAGATAGGATAGCCTACCACGCTGCTGGCTCTCCCAAAACCCCATCTCTCGAAATCTCACAACCCAAAACTTGCTCGCCAAAACGCCAGCAGCCAACGCCATCGTCGCACGCACCACCGAAAGCAACGAGCGTCCTTCCATACCTTGGCATGGAAGCTGGTTCCCTTCTCTCTCCCCTGTCTCGTTGCAAGGTTCCCTGTCGAATCGCTCGCTGACTTGCCTTGCTGTCCCTGACTCCCCTGTCTCACTCGCTGGCAATTTTGTGGGGAGCAGCCAGGTGACACACACGCGGGTCTCCACGGAAGGGGAGATGCGTAGGGCAGCAGCAAAGAGGAGTGAGCAGCCTCAAGCGGGTACCGCTGCTCATTGGGCAGCGAGATGGGGAGGAACGGACCTGGTGAAGCTGATATGGTACGATTGTGACGGAGCGCCATGATATGCCTAGTGACCAAGTGATTTGAATCGTACCAGTAATCTGCTCTGCGACTTAGGTTTGATTTACCAGAGGGGTTTGGTTACTTAGTCAAATAAATCACTCGGTTATTCATTCCTGTACTTGGGCACTTAGTCTTGATGCTTCGGTGAGCAAGATATGAGGCTACAGCTCGCTATCCTTTTGGGGACTCGTATAATACGAAGTTCGGAATAACTAGGTCTATTTACGACTGGCGGAGGACAAGATGGTTTATGGCTACTGGTATCGTATTCGCCGAAGGATCATGCAAAGCCTCTTCCCATCTTGCGATAAAGGCTCGTCTGGGTATTGCGGCATCTGCTCTCAAATCCACCCCTCCAACCCCATCCATCACTAACATATCTTGTGATACGCTGTCGTGCTCCCTCAAGCAGGTACTGCACGGGAACCGCACATAAATCTCATGCACAGATGACGCAAAGAAGGTATTCATCGACGCAACGAAGTAGCAAATCATGCTGTGGTTACATCCGGCCTTCCATTTATTTGCTGGGCGATCGGCTACTGCTTTGGTTGTTTTGACATGATACGCTATCCGTGGGGATCATGAAGCCAAGTTTTAAGGGTCCATTTTGTTGTGATAGGCAGATAAGATTGCGAACGAAACGAATGAACGCGATATGGGTACGTACTGCACTTTGGCTGGTGCTCGTCATCTTGATCTAAGAGAGGCAGAAGTTGCGACATGTGCGTCGTCAGTGATGATGAATCCCCTCATTTCCAGATCACCAATCAACCACCCATCAAGCCGACCACTCAACTCGAATCTCGAGCCGCTGTCAGAGCTCGGGATTGGTACCGATACCATGTATCGTTAATATTCAAGGGAATATTCAAGGCAGCCGCATCGACTTACGAGATCGAAAAAGAAAAGCAGTTTGCTTTCTTCTGCCCAGCCAGTTCGTACTCCTTGGTGTTGCAGTTCCTCGCTTCTTGAGTTCCGACAAACTTCAAGTTCTGTAACTCCCTCACCACAATCATCCGAGCTGCTGTCCCCAGATATTCTGTCTACGATTGGCTGGACAAGCAGCGTTAACCTAACCTCGCATCTATCATAACGGTCGTCACTAATCATTCTGACATACGGAAACTGAGTCCACGCTTTGAGCGTTGCTGTCCGCGAACCTGCTTTGCAGCCATGATCCTGCTCAGCAGAGCAAACGGTGTCGCGGCGGTACGGAGCGGTACGGAGCGTAGTCAGTCTCATCATAATTCATCTCCTCGTAGCTCTCTGCTTCATCTCGCGCTCCGAGCATCCGTGTTTGTTTATTTGCTCCGCACTTCGCATCGCTATCCTTTCTGCCTTTCTCACCATGCTCGCTTCCTCGCTTGGCCCAGGTCCCTGAAGGGTGAAGCACAACATTCGCCAGGCGATCCCAACCATCCCATCCCTCACAAGCCACCCAACCCTCGCCAACGATATTCCAGAAACCTTCGAGAAGTCCAGGCATCCCTGCCTATTCCCACGGCACATCATCATCAAAACATTGTTCCAGCGTTTCACAAGTACTGCATCCTCGCTCGAAATCCTCTGTACCTAGATGAGACAGGCAAGCCCCCTACAGATCATCTTATCAAAGGATGCGAATCGCAATGAGAAATAGATTGTGGGGATCATTGGGGAACCCACTTCCTGTCAGATCAAACTGGCGAAACCCTTGAAGGACACGCGCCCATCGGCCCCCAATGTTAATTTTTTTCCAAATAGAATTCCCAAACAATCTTCCGCACATTCAAGCTTTTTGCGTTTCGTTTCCCTCGGTTTCACACGCTGATCTAATTCCATTCCACCCAATCCAAATGCAATGCATTTCCTTATCTGAGATTGGAGGGGGAAGCTATGGAGTCGTTTCGCAAGAAATGTCAAGCAATGGATCGAGATCTAGGATTCCTCTAGATCTCGGAATTGGCATGTTTATTTTGATCTACGGTCTGTTCTTTTTTCGCCCAAACTCATACCCTGTGAACTCTATCACGTACGAGCGAGGGAGGCGAGTGCCGGAGTCCGCGATCAGGGCTGGCTGTGGTGGCACTGGTGTGGCTGAGGAGGGTGATCATACAGTACAGATGGGGGACCTTTGTTTGATCTCTCGTGGGATTGACTTAGGGTTTAGCGAGGCGATGTTATGCCAGTCGTTGGCGATGTTTTGCATGTTCGTCCGAGCATATGGCATTATTTGACATTGAAAGACGGGCTGTAAATTTGCTGCCGAGTCCAAAAGAACAGGGTTTGATACTAGCTAGTTCGTGTTGGTCCCATCGGCGCAAGAAGCTGGAAGCCGGCATAATACAGAAGGGAGTGGATGGTTTATTTCCTGAGTCTTGTTGGCAACAGCACTTTGCTTGTAAACAGAGGCGGAGCTCAAAGGTTTCTGTTTGTCAAAGTATTGGTGATTCTAGTTTTGTCACTTTGTCTTTCATGCAAATCATGCGATAGCATTGTGTTCGTTTCAGCTTCTGGTGTTTGTTTTCTCTCGATGTGTACGATTCGCTGAAGTAAGAGCGAGGCAAATCACAAGCAATTTGTCTCTCCTCGCTTGTAATTTCGAGATCCGAGTTGGTCTCACATAAGCTGTCAAGCCGCATATTCTATGGTCAGCCGGTTTCAGTGAGTTGCAGTCCAGGCAGATGTTTCGAGATTGCTTTTGATAAGAGGGAAATATGACGCCCTCCCTGTCCTGTTGGTTTGTTGTGCTTGTGGCTCCCGCAATCTACGCCGCGCGCTGCTTTCACCTCTCGTTGACGACGTCGTGCCACACACCCGCTCGCGCCTCCCTCCTGCTTCCTCGAGATATCTCACACTCATTCTCCCCACGGGGTTCTCTCCAGTTTCCGTCTGTCAAACGTTCCACAGATCGAGATTTCCCAAGTAAACTTCTCAGCCCCTCATTTTGTGCTACTCGCCAAGCATACACAACAACAGCTCCGGTACAACATGACAGACGTCAACTCAAGACTGCGCAGATAAGCGTTACAGATATAGTAAAATGCATGCAAATTTATCTTCGTCTCTTTTTTCAGTCTTTCTGAATTAGCGCAAATCGTTCTAAATTGCATGTCAGCTGTTGTGTTTTCTGCATATGGTGAAGAGAGACATATGCACTTACCCGTCCCTCTACGGCCCGAACAGGCTTCCAACATGCCGCTCGGCATCCAACATGCTGCCGATATGCATTATGCATTCACACATACGAGCAAGCCCAATCCCACCCAGCCATTCCATTGCATTTGGGTCCCATCTTCCCCTCATATTATCGATTCTTCAGCACCTGGCTGGGATTATGCAAGGCGAACCATTCACTCGGTGTAGAGCAAAGTTGACACATCGTTTCTTTAGCAGAGACGAACTGCAGCAACGATCATTTCACTGAGCCACTCAATTGCTGTACTTGAGAGGCACGGAGATCTGACCCGGCAAACGAATACCATCCACGCCTAGCATGATATATGCTTGTCAGTTTCTATGCTGGCTGACTGACTGAGTGGCCTACCCCGCGTGGAAATACAGCATGGTACAGTATGGAGAAGAGGCTTGGTGACACCGACCGTCTCGTCTGATTGCTCGGCCCGCTGCGCACCTTGCCACGTTCCACGATCCAAGGTCTGTCTCACTCGCGTTATGCTATTGGAATAAGACATATCACAAGGAGAAGAAAGACCAGCGAGATTCTTCCCTTTTTGATACGTTCTTGTTCAATCTTGACATTAACCCGAGCGTCTGCCTAGAGATAGGCTGGAGAACGTGATGTGGCCGCTTTTCATTTGCTTCTCGGGACATGTCTGTCTCACCGCATTGGTCTGTCTGTCTTACTTCTCAATTCTACGCTCATATCGCGTCTGTATCACACAATCCCCATTTTCGCATCAGCCGCAGTGAATCACCTCCTACTTTCCCCGGCTGACTCCGGCTAAGTTGGAGTTATCCGTTACGAGAGTCCCCAACTGACTGGACATGGACACCGAAGCCGAAGAGCACTTGAAGCAACGCAGAGACACGACTTCGGAGACCCCGCCGCCATGAAAATCACGTATCAAGTTACACGACAGGAGAAAGACAGACATGTCTCTGCAGATAAGATGAGAGGAAGAACAAGCAAAGCAAGGCCCATATGTCTCACCGTCCACCAGCACGAGGCATAATCATGCACGCTCAAGATAAGAAAGAAAGGGCGAGGATTGCAGGACAAAAATGACCCATGCTGCCTGACAAGGTCGTACTTGGGCTGCAGATGGTACATCAGAGGTGATACCGATGAGGTACCTGCTGTCTCCTCACGCAGACAAACATGAGATGCAGGGGCCGTCCCACAATGATGGGTTACAAGCATCTACTCACCCCTCTCTCCCCTCTTTCCTACCCAGATTTCACCACGAATAGTCTTATTGCACCGAGTACGACATAGTCAGCTAGATAATGCAGTTGCCCTGGCGAGGAATGCGCAAATTGTACTACGGCAACCCCTCGCATTTTAGGGTTACTTACTTTAAGCTGTGGCAGGTTACCCGGCATGAAGATGTGAACACTCAAACGTCTAAACAAAGGAGGTCGGGACGGCGCGGCCGGTCGAATACCTTCTCTTTCCGAGATATAGACATGAGACAAATGTAGCGAGACGGCCTGAAGACATCATCGGTACCTGATCGATGGTATCAACGCATCAGGTTCATGTTCAGGACATGGCCTCCTGGCATGTGGTTGTTTCCCTTCACATGCACATTGAAGATGCGGGGTACCTGGCTTAGATTGATGCACTTCGCAACTCGAATGCATATTTTTGATCTAGTCCCAGGTCTAGGTCTTAGTCTAGAGTAGTTTGTTGGGTCTAGAGAAGAGGGGAGGGCCATCAGGTAAAGTTAAAGTGGAACGACCTTGCATGTGCATGCATCGACAGCCCTATCTTTCCTAGGCACCAGCATCAGAGAGCCAGAACCAGCACTCTCTCATTTATCAGGTTTTAAGAACCGAGGGAGTACGAGTTTACCCGTTACACAGCATTTTGCTACCACCAAGCTGATAACAGAACAAGCAGACATAGAAGGTTGGAACTGTCACTGTCAGCCCCTACATTTGGAAAGTGCAAGATGACAGACTACAGGAAGTCTCCTTCCTCATTTTCATCCTCACGGACACTATCATGAGATTCTACTGTTATCAGCACGTCGTATTTACATATCAGTAAGCCCACTACTGTCGCATTCGCACTGTGTAACCAACGGCCTTCCCTCCTATCTCCAAGCCCCCAAACGTCCAGGCCGCAAGCCCCAGCCTCGATCCCTCAATCCCATTGCTTACCACTCGACGAAAACTTCGGTATGGGACTCTACAGTCATCCTGCATGTTCGTACCTAAGGTCTGCTCACCCCAACCGGTGAAGAGAGTGCGTCTGCGTGTGGAGTAGGGCTGAGTTGCAGGTGGAATCCTGGCTTCTTATCACCTGGCATATGATGATCTAATGTTGGTTATGTGACTATGCGGTACGGTACATTTCCAAAGGCGCTGCTACCGCGAGCGCAGTTCTCTGCTGTGGAACCATTTGCTGTTTTTGTTCAACGGAAACTCAGCAATGGGTGACGGACAATCGCGCGATTCCCGCTACAGCCGTTGGTCTTGTCGTAGATGGAGCGAATTCACTTTCTATTTTTGACCTTTACCTTAGACAAATTGTCCCTTTATCGATTGCCACATATGGATAAATTCCCATTCGAATTGGATGTCCTCAGACCTCAAGGATTGGCCAGTGTTGGTGAAAAGGGGCTCGCTAATATTGTTAGCTCGCAAAAATGAAAACAACGCGCAACGGAACATCAGCTCTGATCTTCTGTAAGCCTTTCCGTCAGTCACAGTCCATTTCAATTGACCTGCAGCAATTGGTTTTGAGGTTCCTTGTCGCTCAATGACTATAAGCTGCTCAATAGTTTTGCGTTGATCCGTTTTGAGGTTCTCCTCGGATCGATGAACCAAGCATGGAGTGAAAAAAGCAGAGCCTATCTCCACGTACATGTCTTCCCATTTAATCTGCTTTCCTCTCATTTTCCTCTCATGCGCCTTTTCTCTTAAAATCAGAGGAAGTGTATGAGCTGAAGGATATGTTTCGGGTATTCTTAGTCACTCGACAAAGAAATTATTCATGTCCACGCCTCGTACTCGGATCTACTCACCGAAAAAAAGAAAACATGTACTGGGGAGAAAGGGAAGACGTGCATAGCGTATATGCGCGCGGCTCGGTCTGGCGATCCGATCGATCGAGCTGTGGGGAAAGGCAAGAAGACGTGAATGTCAACGATGGAAATTCTACCTTCTAGGTGAAATTGCTGCTGGTTAGTTCTTCATTTCGTGGCGACGACTGTAGGATTACACGCATGTCTTACTACTTTCAGTACCCATCATCCGCAGTGAGCGATCTGCCATTTGGTCTGTCTGTTGAGAATACTCACAAGTCTCCCAATAGCCTCTCCGTGCATATTCTCCACACCATCACCTCGATTGTGATCGCCAAGCCAGGATCTCCCCCTCATTTCCAACACCTCGTCTATCTTTTCCTTCTTGCGCGCCTCATCTCCCACCAGTGACATCCCAATCAAATCTCCTATCTACTCGATATCAGCAGGTCCAACGCAACACCTCATCACAATCTCAGACCAACAAGTGACGGGCATTTAGCCTCATTCAATCAACCATCGTGGATCGGGATTGCGTCAGAAGACGATGATCTTATCATGTTCTGATCAGAGGCAACCCACCCGAAGTGATCTTCATAGATCCAGTTGGCATAGACGTGGGTATCTTAGACGTGGCAAGCTGCTTCTGGATGCTGAGTTGGGATAGAATTTGAAGTGACGGCGGCACGAGTCATGGCGCCAGGGGATGGTGTGGGGGAGGGAAACTTGGCCATAATCAATCACTTGCAGATTACTGAGCAGATCATGCGCTTTTGATGATCGTATGGATTTCTTGGAAATAGTAAGCTAATGGACACCTGTGTTGTTGAGGGTTCGTTGGTGAAGAAGTCGAGACTCGAGATTGACTTGCGTCTTGCGCATGGGCAGGATAGACAATCAAGACATGGATCAATCGACGTACCCGATACTTGTGGATACTTCTTGTCGATGCAAAGATTACCAGGCCTAGAGAATATCGACTGCTGAAACTCTTGAACATGATGTGTGAAGGTAGTCTTCCCTCCTCCTGCAGCAAGTTACTAGTTCAAGAATGCAACGTGCACAAAAGCACTTGAGAAGCGATGACAGAGAACGACTCCAGGGTGGATGTCTGTAATCATATGAATCTTTAAGCTTTGAGATGCCAAAACTTCCACTAAAATTTGAACTTAATTGGGGAGTGAGTTCTGTGGGAAAAGAGGCTGCGGAACCTCCTTTCCATCATGTTCATTTTCTGCCCAGAAATCTAGCTAAGTACCAAAGAAGAATGAAAGGCCATTGATAGCAAGCTTAAGTAGCATAGAACTATGTTATTGCAAATGTTATATCACCCTGTCATGGTTTTGAACCCAGAAAGTCTTGATACCTAGAGGTTTTCATCTCGAGATTGGCGAGCAACAAGCACCACGGTCACTGCATGCCCAACAATATTCCGACAGGAGGTATAAGCAATCCCTTTTCTTCAGTAGCAATACCGTTCTCCAAATAGGACCGAATAGAAAGTGTAAATCGGGCATCTTGTCTGATCGGTATCTGGTCGCAAGCAACAGATTGCGGGAGACTGAAGGAAGTTGGGAACAAGGGGCGCGATCACACCAAACAACAATCAGTGCAGAGAGGACAATGGCTTCTGACACGATCCAACATGTGCCATGTACCAAGGATTCTAGGCCAAAATATTAAATCCTTCATTCACGTACTCTTTTGAACTGACGAACTAACAGTCGTGTTCACATCAAGAGATGATAAGCGAAAACTGTCTGTGGTGCCCAAATTCTCTGTTGCAAATCATGTAAAGACATGACTTTGTGTCTGTATAGAACAATAGGAAATGAAGCTAGTGATGCTTTCAAATATGTCTGCTTTTCACTCTGCATCTCATATGATCTTTGGGACAGGTAGTTTGACGCTGACATCTCGTTCCATTTGTTTACTTCGAATGGCTTAGTAATAGCTCATGAATGGTCCTGAGCACACACGAGATCTACTCAAGCACTCAAGGTAGAAAGGAACATCGCCCAAGGTCCTCTCTCCTGTACACGCTTCTCCTGACCAACTTTGGAAACACAAAGAAGCTTTTGCTCCAAGATCTCGCCAGCTTGAGAACCGTTCTGGAAGGTGTTAGCATTGACACAACTACAAACTCCCTAATTGGGGCAAGAATTACAATCCGAGAAGTCTGAAACTTACCATCATCTGGCGCGAAGCAGGTAACACTTCTTCGCTGGCCACAAAGCTCGCAAAATTTCGCAATCTTTCCGTTGCGTCTGGAGAAAGTGGTGATGTGGCTAGGATAGGCAGCTTGGCAATGTTCTGTACCATGAAATCTATCGTTTCCTGCTCAGTAGAGTCGGCATAAAGAGTTGCTACATCCCCATCTGAGGATAGTGCTTCATCGTACGATCTAGTTCGGTGTCAGGCATCATCCACATGAGTTTAGCTTTGCTCCCTCACTGTGCGACTTACTTGTTCATTGCGGTGATCCAGTTAGCTAGATCGACATGTCGAGTCTCGAAGGCTGTCTTGCTTTGTAGCCATAACATCCAAACAAGATATATCCAAACTGTCCAATATGTGTGGTCCCAGTCCTCAACGAGGATAGCCCAGTCGAGCGGAAGAGGTTCTTCCTGATCTTCGGAGATCAAGTGGGATACTTGTGATGAGATATTCGGGTAGTTTTTATGCAACCAGTTGAAGGCACATTCCAGTGAGAGACATTCCACGTGATTATGTAGTGATATGAAGTCGTCTCTAGCCGGCACGGCACTGTGAGGAGCGTGTTGGCAGAAAGAGCTGTAAGAAAAGGCCGACTGGAGGATGGTTGAGATTGATGGGATCGCTGCTTGGAGAACTTTAATTTGTCTGTTTCGATATTCTATAGCTATGTGCTGGTTTGGAGTCTTGGGCTCTCTTCACGTAGATACGTCAGTTCTGGGGTTTTGTTTTGGCTATTTTCACTCACCCGAGGTCTCTGCCGCACTGCTCAATCCTGGAAACTTCGTATCTTAGCTTGTCGTGGAGTATGCGGAGGACGAAGATCATATTCCTTGACATTGAAGTGCTGAAAACATCTGGGTCCTGTTCAAGGGAGTAGGTGAGGTTGGCGAGCAAGAATCTTCGCTCCCTCTTGTTAGCTAACATGCAAGACATGGTGTCGACGAGGCCAGGAGAAAACATATCTAGCTGAGATAGACCTTTACCATGTCTCACTTCATCTTTCGATATCCTGACATTGAACATGAATTCTTGCTCCGGCTGGTTGAGATCCACAACATGAAAAGCCTGGCAGCGGCGCAGCTGCACGACGTCAGGACTAGGCGTCAATCTCAAATTGACAGCATCCCTCTCTGTACCAGGCAGCATGAACCCGTAAGCGACAAGTAATTCGCTGTTCGACTTGTCCCCATAGAAGTTGTAAATCTGACTGCCTTGTGTGATAAGATCGCGATTCGAGAGACTGAAATGACCTGATACAGAATCTCGAGACCAGTCAACTTGGTTGATGCCATTGTGATTTCCAATGTCCATAAGAGGCAGTAATACAGAGAACCGATCTTTTCTGATGTGTTCTAAGATCAATGGTGACACTTCATAGGGCTTTTGGGAGCCACTGATCGATTCTGGTGGAATTGTCAAGGAAGCGCGGAAACTTCGGCTCCCAAAAATACTCGCTGCCCACTGGTAGAGATGGTAGGTATATTTGTCGTGATACTCGAAGCCACTTCCTAACAGAGCGATTCCTTGCTTCCATTCCTCTTCCCATAGAGCCTTCCGTTTCTTGACTGGTGGCTCGGCGTTCGTGCCGTTCAAAAATTCGAAGTCTGTTTCTGGCCACCAAACGGGTAGTCCTAGACTCTCAGGCGAGTTTGGCTGCGGAAGCAGACGGATATAAGGCCACCAGAAAGATTCTTGGCCGAGCAGGTACTGTTGCATGAGAAAGAAGTGGCCGATAATATTTGGGTCGTCGGCGTTTAGACAATCGATGAATTCGGGAGGAAATGGCAGTGAACGAGTCTGGAAAGAGGAACATAGCTCTATGGTGTTGAGATAGGAGAGAGTTGTTCGGAAAGAACAGTCAACCATTTTCGTTCCGGGTGGAATGTTTTGACGAGCTCGAAAGGACAGCCCCGTAACGGGATCCTGGTAGACCTCGACATCTGGAGCAAGCGACGTTCCGTGCTCTTGAGCCCAGCCTGCTAGAGCTTGAATGAGCGGTGCTGTAACATCCATTTCGACCATTTATGATGAGTTGGAGTCTGGGAGCTTGTGATTTTGCGATACCGTAAGATGAACTTCGATCTTGGAAACTTGAGGACGTCCTTACTGTAGCGATTTTCGCGAGGTGGAGACATGGTCATGTGACCAAGCTACTGGTTACTTCTCTACCAAGACCAGGTGCTGTGAAAGATAAGAGGAGTGTAAAGCTGGATCAAGTGGGAAGTATTCTGGGTTCATTGTAAATACTTCTTGATAGCTGATGTGTAGCTCGCAGTCATGCAGCATCGGAAGCTACTTTCGCTTATTTTCTTCCTCTGCCCGCCTGTGTAGACTGACATGTAAATAATCGATTAGGATGGAAATTTTTTGCTTCGTGTCATGACTTATCTTCTCATTACTTGAGTTAATATCATTTCAGCCTGGAAGCCCATGGTTAACGCATATGCCATCTATAAGTCGGGGCTATTGGCTTCCTATCGCGAGTTGATTGTCGCATGTCATCAACGAAGGAGATATGATGTATGCTTTACTATAATTGTAGACGGTTGATACAAACAGAATAATGAGCCGGAGAACTGTTTTAATGTTTTCTGAATCTATCCTTCAGCTATAACGCCATTCGCCAAGAGTGAGGTAGCTATGTCAATCTCTACATTTGGAGCGCTGATTTCCACCACTCGCAGACCGATATAGGCGGCAGGTCACCTCTAAGCACCTGGCGCTGATGTATACTTGATTGCGACGCACGGGAACTTTGAATGTCCCAGGGATATCCAAAAAGCTATCTGAAACTCCAAAAATGACCTCCTATCCATGCAACTCCAAGACGGGCGCTGGGGGCGGTAATGTCAAAGAATACGCCCATGCCGCAAATCTCGCACTAGGCTCATCACAAATCTTCGCTACGATCTCTGCAGCCCACAGCGTAAGCGGCAATAAAATCAGATGTGGCACCAGGAACGCCGGTTCGAGACCCATCGGTCCACTGTGCGACAACGGAAACTTATTGACCCAATCTGGGATGAATTCCTCGTGGGCTTCCTTGTACCATCCAACGGCACAGTACAACCTATCACCCAGTGTCCAGAGGATGGGACCGTGAACTAGATACAGCGAGAATGAGATGCGGCCGAGATATTGGTTGAAGGAAGACTCGAAGAATGATTTGAGCCACCAAATCCGTGGGATTCCAGCGACAAGGAACATGGCGGCCCAAAAGAGGAAGAACCATTTCTGGTCCCATGGCGCTTCGGGTTTGAGCTTGCCAAGGTAGTGCCAGCCTGGTGCGTTGTGCAGGATCTCCATGTCGATGATGTGAGAAGGGCAACCGCTGAAGATCAGGGACACGACGAAGACGCTGTAGTAGAAAGGCATTTTCCAGCGTTCGAGTTTCGTGATAAACACTGGCAAGTCTCCGTTCCGTGCAAGAAGGTCGAGGTCACACAGCAGTACGCCACCCATGAACATAGCTCCAAACCAGCCATCTACAACATACATGAAGTAGTAGATCAATCCCACTTCGACCCACAATCTAGCATTTCTCGTGGCTCTTGAGACTGCCATGAGAGTAGTATAGACAATGATCGAGCCTCGGAACTCGACCGGAATGGACCAAGCGGGGAAATTGTAAGTGAGCCAGGCTTCTCCGCCTCCTCTGAAAACAAAGGAGTAATTCTTGAATTCGATGTACCAGTTCCAGAGCTCTTCACGGAATGTCGGTTTATGCACTGGCGATAAAGTCCAGAGGCCAAAAAGATGCCAGGACGTAAGATATGCGATCGTGATGAAGATAATGGGTAGGTGGAGTCGTGTCCAACGACGGAACAGAGCCGAACCCATATTCTCTCCAAGCTTACTGTATTCGCCAGCTTGGATCAGAGATAAAGGTTTGACAGAGAGGACATATCCTGATATGACGAAGAAGACGGCAACAGCGAAATGGCCGCCAGTAAAGAATGTCCTGAAGACAGGTAAGGCCGCGAAATAGTATTTGCCTTCGTATCCCCAGCCCATTTCCATGATGCGACTAGCAGGTACTTCACGTAGGGGCCACAATTCGTGATGCTGCCAGTACACCAAAAACGCTGCAAATCCGCGTAAGCCATCAAGATAAGCCGTCCGTATGACTTTCTTCTGGGGAGCGCCTCTCGTCATGACAGCTGGTCGGACGAATTCGAGAGCCCATTTTGCTGCGGTGTGCGCGGACGACGATATGTCCTGCTTCTCCCATCGCGAATCAAATTTGGAAGTCATTCTACCTCAACTAGAATGTTGCCGGGAGTACCAGGAGAATGGAAAGATATGTAGCCTCCAGCGCCAGCGGGTGAGGTGAAAGACGACGTTGCAAGAATGAATGGTCTTTTGAGCAAAAAATTGTCTCAGACAAGAACAGTGACCGATTCCTGTCGTACGAGAATCGCAAGAATCGAAAAATCGAAGGGTCTAATGAAGTTCGGACACCAGGTCTTTGAACTCTAGATTGATGAAGACAAGACGATCTTGTTCGGAGCAAAGGTGGCGAAATCGACAAGGAAACAGCTCTGATGCGGATCGGAAATATTTTGAGTCTCAGTTGAAACACGCATAGTGAGCACAATCGAGTCCGAGTGCAGAATGCGCCTTTGCGAGAAACACGTTTCATACTTAAAGTTCGTGTATCTGGTATTGTTGCGGGATTTCCCATGTCAAGCGGTGGTAGGTTGACATCGCTGTTCTCTTGGAACTGCTTCTGTTTCACGATCTCCCTATCAAATGATCAGATCGTGCGCCAAGAGATCACAAAAATCGCTGATAGTCCTCGGCTTTTAATTCACATGTGCTGCCATACCTACCTTTGATTTTGGAATTCTCGGTAACTGGCGGAGAAAAAAGTATATCTCAAATGATGAACGGCTTCGGTCGCAAGTGTTGTGTTGTCAAATGCTCGTGTCGAACCGAGCTGCTTCAACACTCACCACCGAATGTCAGGCTGCTTAACGAGAACAGAAATAACGCTTGATATAATTAGAGATTACCACGAAGATCATGACATGCAACAGGGATTGAAATTACAGGATATCAATCCAAGTGACCTACAAAGTACTTTACCCTTCATTCGTCGTAGCACGCACGGAACAAAAAATTGTCAAGATCTTACTTGCCCTGTCACAATCTGCCGACAGATTCGTCCCTGCAAATCTGTCAACCTGAGGGTTAATTCCTTCAACACAAGCCCTTCATTTGTTCCCTCGCGATGGTCTTGACATCGGAGGAACTTGACAGAAACAAAAGTTCCTGATGTGCCGAGTGGAACTTCTCAGGTTTCGTGCACGGCCACTAACTTTCTCCATGTTTTGAAGATCAGTTCCCGTCGAACAAGCAATTCTATCCTTGTATGCGAGACGATCATCGGCAGCTGTCTGTCCAAGTTCTAGAATGATGGGCGCCGAGGATGTTTCATGAAATCATGCGAGCCCCTACTCGAAAATGTGGCGGAGTTGGACACATCCAGTGGTATGGCGCAAATAGTCGCAAGGAGTTTTCCAGATGGAGCTGTTTCTAAACTTTGGGCTGTGACAGCCGGATCTGATACTACTCCTGGAGTAACAAGTAATATTAGTTCAGGGACTCTAGGAAGAGCCTCGGATTGTAGTTCCCGGCCAACTTAACTCACCTAGGATATCTTCTGGCGATGCCAGCAATCTGATGTTCGAATTTTATTCTTCAACCTACGAGCAACTTTGATCTTCTGCTATTGTTGGAGCAACTGCATCTTACCCCTCGCCTCTCGGTGCGACAGAATCTATGATTAAAGCAAGCATGCACATCAAGACTCCGTCGATTGGTGGTGGGAGATTTCGAAAGCAAAGCAAACGAGCAGCTCCAGTTTACATCGCATGCGCCCTTCTGCTCCTCCTGTACACCCAAATCGATCATTTTGAGCGATTCCAACACACTCCTGGCGAGGTACTGAAGCGTGTCCTGGCATATCAGCAGCCTATGGTTCGCGCCCAAGATTCGAAATTTCCAAAGAAGATTTGGCAGACATGGAAGACCGACCCCCTCGAGTTTGAACAGAGGGAATCTGAGCGAGCAAAAACATGGCCGCAATTGAACCCTGGTCATCGATATGAAGTCCTGACCGACAACAACGATCTGGACTATGTTGAGACCCATTTTGGCCGTGACGGTGTGGTATATCGCCCAGATATCATTGAGACATATAGGACTCTCAACGCGACCATCATCAAAGCCGATCTTTTACGGTATCTTGTCATGTACGCAGAGGGTGGAGTCTATGCAGACATTGATGTTGAAAATCTCAGAGCCGTCAACACTTGGATCCCACCACAGTTCAACGAAAGCGATGTTGACCTTGTCATCAGTGTGGAGATTGACGAGCCGTCGTTCGTTAATCATACAATTCTCGGACCGAAATCTCAATCTTTCTGCCAGTGGACATTTATGACTAAGCCAAAACATCCGGTGATGATGCGACTGATCGAACATGTTCTTCATTGGTTAAATGAGGTGGCTCAGAAACAGGCCGTACCAATCTCGGAAATCAAACTCAACTTCGACGAAGTGATCACCGGCACAGGTCCGTCGGCCTTCACTACTGCGGTCTTAGCAGAAATGGCTGCACAAACCCATCGCCGTCTATACTGGGACACTTTCCACGCTCTGACTCAGCCCGTACTTGTCGGCAACATCCTCGTCCTCACTGTCGACTCTTTCGCCGCAGGTCAAGGGCATTCAAACTCTCTCAGTCATGACTCGCCAAACGCTCTGGTGAAACATCACTACCACGCTTCACTCTGGCCATCAAGGCATCCTCGATACAGCCATCCGGCTTATGGGATGGTGGAAGAATGCAATTGGGAGCCAGGTTGTGTTTGGAATTGGACCGACAACACAGCTGCGTTTGACAGTCTGTCTTTTGACGACAAGGTCAAATTGATCAAAGAGAAGGAACAGATAGACAAGGAGAGGTATGATGCAGAGGTGGCAGAAGACGAAGCTGCAGCCAAAGAAGAGGCTGCGAGGCTACAAGCAGAGCTCAAGACCGAATGTGAAGCAGCGTCTTATGTCCACATTGAGCAGATCACGCAAGCACAGACACCACCGGCGCTTATTCAGACACAGCCTTGGTGGCCAGCGAGCCAAACACCAACAGAACAACAGCCAGGAGCCCAGCAGCCTAATCAAGAGCAATCAACTCCGCAACCAGATCCGCAGCAATCCGGGCAGAAAGAGAATCAAACGCCGCCACAGGTCCAAACTCAGCGAGAGCTTCAAGTACAACCACCTGCTGAGCAAGCTACTCCAGCTAGCAATGCTGATAGACAACCTGAGGTGCGGATATGAAAAGCCTGGGCACTTGCCTCGTTACAGTGCGCACATGCATCACTCCCAGCCAGTACAGGACCAAGACATTTCAGGCACATGGAATGTGTTGGCTTGTCGAGCCATATCTGCTGAAGTGTGGTAGAGAGGACCGGTCGGACTCGAACAGTGGCGTAGCTTCGAGACGGCCTATTATAGACTTCAGCAGGCTGGAGGATCATGCCGAATGGAGGGCATGGGCGTCAATGGTATTTTCGAGCAATAGAATTTTGGTATTGGCGTTTGGTATCTTGGGAAGTCGAGAAAGTGGGCTGTTGCGATATACCCCTGAGCTAGTCCTAAATGAGAAACTTTAAATCCACGACAGACGTGGAGGAAACTTCGACCTTGACCCAGCTTTCATCTGAACCAAAGTGTAGACTTGCACAAACATGAACGAAGTATGGAGAGACTTGAGCTCAAAGTATGTTGAGACCATATGCGCCCCACGACATCTCTCCGTTCCCTACGTTTAGGGTGATTACGGTATCACATGATGCAGGCCCGAGGTGAGAATGCCACCCCCATGCGATGCCCTCACAAGCGGAACCAGTTGAAACCCAAGCTCTCGGAGCAGAGCTTCCTTGGTGCATGACGATTCTGGCAACAACTCGTCTTGACTGGGTATGATGACGAGGCTGAGCTCTACCCCACGCGAGGCTGCCCAAGAAAGTGGCGTGACTTCGTCATACGAAGGGCATACTTGATAATTCTTGGATGTTCGCCACAACCTGTTTGCTGTACTCGAATGATACCGCCGAGATCCGAATCCTACCCAGTCACCATACAGGGCAATGAACGTGGTCAAGGGTACCACCCGACTGTTCGTACGACAAGCAAAGAAAGGTACCGTGGGTAGATCGTTGTTCATTGCCACAGCCTCGCGCTCGCGACCTGTGTGACCTGCCTGCATACCTTGCTCAACTTCCTCCCACATTGTCTCTTCTGCCTTACTACATAAACACCATAAGTACGGATTTCTACCAAATTTTCCGGCACTTTGACAATCTTGGCAAAGTCACTTAACCTCAAGAGTACTTCTTCATCGCTGATATGTTCGACTTCAATCACTCGAAGCCCATTCACCCACACTCTGCCTTGAGCGGTGTACCTCTCAATGCTTCGGATGGAGCTATTACGCCCCCTTCTCGCGTTCCGACCCCTCTTCGAAGTACACCCAGAAGTCTTCGACCCTATGTCTGGGCTCTAATGGCATTCAAACATGGCGCACGATTCCAAACCAAGCCTTCGAAGTTGCGGGCTCGCAGAGCTAGCCTTCTGGCTGAGAAGGAAGGCCCTTTTGCTCCTTCTCTCATGGTGTGTGCTTTCATCCGAGTTGTGCAACCGGAATGTTCAAACTGACCTGGTGACTCTGGTTTAGCCCCTCTTTGCAGGCATTGCCGTTGCATTCAATGATGATGATTCAGCTGTAGTTGCGGTTGCTATCCACGACAGCACATATCTCATCGATTTTTCCGTCGAGACTGTCCAAATCAGAGATGCCATTGGGAAGGGCGAAGATCCAATTGCAGACTACGTGCTGGACCAGCTGGAGAAATACGAGCATACAAATATTGCGAAGTTTATCGGGGCTGGGTTTCCAACAGAACTGCTGAAGAAGTCACCTAGACTCTGCTCTAGACTATGGCTGGATCTGGATGTTGTGCCAGTCTCCATTGTTCCAGAATTGGAGGGCTTCGAAACGAGCTCCAAGGACAAGAATTTCTGGAGTGCTAAGTGCGTTGATGAGCAAGCCGACTCAATGGCCAGAAAGTGTATCATGTAAGTGTGCCCTAACCCATTCCATGCCCTGTGCTACTTCGGTTATTACTTTGACCACAATCACAGTGTATCTCTAGCTAACGTCGTGTAGGCACTTCGGTCCTAATCTTGCCCCTCTGCTCCAAGTTGGTTACAGAGGTATCGTCGAGATCGATTCCGGTGGGAGAGCACATATCCTGAGCATTGATGACTTTAAGCGATCATGCGATGCTCCCACTTGGGACTCGATGATGTATTTTGTCAATAATCTCAAAAAGATGGGGACTAAGATTGCATTCTTCAGCAGTACACCACAAGGTGGTGGAGTGGCTTTGATGCGACATGCACTCGTAAGACTTGCGGATCTTCTAGGTGTACAACTTACTTGGTATGTGCCAAAACCGAAGCCAGGAGTCTTCCGAATTACCAAGACGATCCATAATATCCTTCAAGGCGTTGCCGAAGAAGGCGTTCGTATTACTGCCGAAGAGAAGCAGGTGTTGGTGGATTGGATTGGAGACAATGCAAAGAGATACTGGCTGTCTCCCGGTGGACCACTACGCCCGGCGGAAGAAGGCGGGGCGGATGTCATCATGGTATGTGAAGGATTCAATTTTGCCTCTATGGGAAGACAGAAGCCAACATTACTAGATTGACGACCCCCAAATGCCAGGGTTGATTCCCCTCATCAAGAAGTTGACTCCGAATCGACCGGTTCTTTACCGAAGCCACATTCAGATTCGTGGAGACCTTGCTGTTCAAGAGGGTACTCCTCAAGCAGATGTCTGGCAATTTCTCTGGCAAAACATCAAATTGGCAGATATGTTCATCAGTCATCCAATTCCTTCTTTCGTACCCAGCAATGTTCCGGCATCAAGTGTGGCATATTTGCCTGCCACTACCGATTGGTGAGTCCTGACTTCCCAAACGCCTCACAGAACTTACTGACAATGTCAGGCTCGATGGTCTTAACAAGGATATGAACGAATGGGACCAAGGCTACTATGGCCACATCTACAACGAGCAATGCCACGCTATCAGAATGTTCGTCTCCATCCTTTCCTTCCTCCCCACTTCCTCAACTCTAACACTCTTACAGGACCCAACTCAAATGGCCCCTTAAGAAATACTTCATTCAAGTTGCCCGCTTCGACCCCGCCAAAGGCATCCCCGACCTCATCCAATCCTACGCCGAATTTCGACGTCTGCTGAACAAATCCCACCCCAGTCTCGAAGCACCGCAACTTGTAATCTGTGGTAATGGTAGTGTCGACGATCCTGACGGAACCATCATCCTCGACCAAACCATGAACACGCTGGAGACCAAGTTCCCCCACCTCCTCTCCTCCATCTCCGTCATGCGCCTTGCGCCTAATGACCAGCTCCTCAACACGCTCCTCTCAGCTTCTCATACAGTCCTCCAGCTCTCGACCCGGGAGGGCTTCGAAGTCAAAGTCTCAGAAGCAATTCATAAAGGTAAACCCGTCATCGCTACGAACTGCGGCGGTATCCCCTTGCAGGTGCAGCACGGCAAGAATGGGTTCTTGGTCGAGGCGGGCGATTGGCATGCTGTGGCTCAGCATCTACTTGAGCTGTGGACAGACGAGGCACTGTATGAGAAGATGTGTGCTTATGCGAAGGTCAGTGTCAGTGATGAAGTTGGGACCGTGGGCAATGCGCTGGCGTGGTTTTATCTCGCTGATAAGTGGGCGAATGGGAAGGGCATCGTACCTGAAGGACGATGGGTCAATGATCTTGCAAGGGAGGAGGCTGGCATCCCATACAAGGAAGGAGAGAATAGATTGCCAAGGAACTTCGGGCGTGCTTGAGTCGATGCCAGGTGGTAGGGAGACTTAGGGCTGGAACAAGGGCAAGGCGCGTTGACGTCTGACATTTTTATTTTTGCGCTGGCGCTACTTCACAAACTCTTCTCCTTTGTTATCTCTTTTAGTTGATGATATTAGGGCGCTGTATTGCCTTTTTAAAGTTCTGGTTCTCTTTAGTGGGCTGTGAGGTTCAACGATCCGCACTCAATAATTCATCCGGCGTGGATTTAGGATCTGGGATCTGTTGCTTCATATGCTTCGTCAGATGCGGGGAACTTGAAAAAGAATCAACAAGATGGAAATAAGAGCAAGCGAGATGAGTAGATGAGGAGACGAGAAGATGAGATCGGAATTACCCACGGATATGAACGTTGTGGCAAGAGCTTAGGGATGGTCGAGAAAAAGTTCGGGTGGCCAAATTTCAGTGTCTTGGGTTGGAAATGGGGCGTGTGATTTAAAGGCATAAAACAATGAGATAATTCAATGATGCAGGCAGGCGACTCTCCTAGTATTCGGGCCTGAATAAGATACGTGAAGAGTGGACAGTCACACTATTAAGTGCACACTTCATTCGATTGTCAACCGAATCATCAATCATAGGTCGTTTGAATGGAACAAAGCTACCAATCCAGCCCTGGATCACATAAGAACCCTGACAAGCGTTGTATTTTCTCCTTTTGCTTAAGACTAGTGAAGATCAAGTGTTTGTTTACAGTGCCTATAGATATTTGGTTAAGCGAGCATCTACACGCCCGGCAGCACACTAATGTCACGACACTGGGATTGGGAAGGAGTGAGAAATTTAGATGGCCAGATTTCGTGCAGATTTTGTAGAATCGTGGTGAAAGGTGAGATGGGAGTAGCAAGTGAATATTTGACCTTTGGATTTGAGAATCATTGAACTTCAGTAAGCACGTTGTTCAAACTTGACTTGAGTCTTTCGAATATGCCGCGGTCGCTGAAAACAGCTGGCGGTGCTGGCAGCATTGGGACTGCAAACTTGTCGGAGTAGATTATCCTCTTCTTCGCCGTGTAAGCGCTACAGACAGAAAATATCCGCAATATCTACGATATCGCGGAGCGAGTATATCAAAGAGCATCTGGATATCCCTGATCTGGACGGGTAGAGTACTATTCGATCTTGCTTTCCCATGCAACACAGACCACCAAACGAACTTGCTATGACAAATCTTCCATTTCTAGCCTTCATTACTACTTACTTACATACTTCGACTACATACATACGCCTATCGAAATGGTATAAACACCCCCCGTCCAAATCACGTCCAGAAATGCAAATCGATCCAAACGCCTAGCTAGGGTATCCATATCCATCCCACATTTCATCGCCATCTGCCTACATTCATCCATAGGATACCGGACCCAAAGGAAAATATAAGAAGAAATGCGACTCGTAACTTCGTAACAAACGTTCTCTTGCTCCTGATATGTGCTGTGCCGTGCTCCAAACACTTTCAATCCTCTCTTCGTTATTGCTGTAATTCTGCATATCATCGCTGAATGTGTTCTCTATTCCTGCCACGGGAAGTCGCGCTCCTCTACCCTCGTGCAAACCAAATAGCTCACATGGGTCCCTTCTCCAAGCAAACCACTCCTCATGAGCGGTCTTACTACATCCCGCGCCATACTCTTCATCTCGTCGAGTCTCTTCTCGAATTTCTTCAGGTTGTCACGGGAGTATAACTCCGGTGTGAGTTTGAGAAATTTCTTGCATTCATCGTGACCAAGATACGAGGAAGGCGATGAGCCGAGAGTGCGGAACACGCGGCCCAGATGCGGGTTGGTGTTGACAGGGCCGCTTGAAGACGAGGAAGAGAGGGTTGATGATGGATGGAATTGCTGGACTGTTTGGTTGGTGTGGTGGGTTGCAGCTATGGTTACTTGGATGGTGTTATTCCGCGCGTGTCCCCCATTCCGGGACTGCGAAGCTCGTGGGAGAGGCGGTGGTGGCGGAGGTGAGGTCGCATCTGATAACCATTGTCTAAACAGAGACATGGCTAGCCAGTCGAGGTAATTATTGTGAGGGTTTACCCTCTCCCCTCTTGAGGTTGTGAGACTGAGACGGTAGAGACGCCCTTCAATTTTGCCCACTAGATCGTCTAATTCGTCCACTTTGTCCTCAATGATATGGAGTACAGTTTCGGGGAGCTGATGTCGGATATGGCGTTCTCCCATAGGCCATGCGCCCACGACATGAATAAGAGCTTCTTGGAATATGGATTTCGATTGTGCTAGATATCCAAGCTTAAGATATGAGGAGGGGTATTTGGCGATTTGTTTCCAGAGCCGCGATTGGAATTGGAGAAGGTGGTGGTCGATTCTTGGCCCAACAACTGCAAGTGCATCGTAAAGATCTGCAAGTGTGAGGAGAGACTTGCACTGTATGTAGGCGGTTGCTATGTCAATCGGATCAAGTGCTGGAGGGTAATTGTAGAAGATCCGAAAGAGGTTGTCGTAGTCATTTAATAAGTCCTGGTCCTGGGGACTTAGAGGAGCAGACGAAGCTTGAGGAGTGGAGAGCGAGAGGTTTGCGACTGATCGGAAGAAGGAGGGGTTCGAAGAGGGCGGCTTGTTTCGCACAGGTGGAGGTCGAGCATCTGTCGATCCGAAAAGAGATGCTTGCGTATTGTCCTTCTGGACAAGCATAGGGATATCGTCGTCGCTGGCACCAGCATCCATCTCATATTTCCAACGCTTCTTGTTACTCCTGGCAGATTCGCTGCCCGAGTCCTCTCCTACCCTAGCCAGTTCTACCCCGCCCTCATTGCTTGCCTTCGACCATTCCTGACTTGTACTTGCTTCGAAGAAGCCGGAGCATTGTGTGAGGATTATGCGATGGAGGAGATATCGATTCGTTTGGGAGCCTGCCTTGACGAGAATCTCAACATCTCCCGTATGACTGAAGACTGGGAATTCGTTCTGCGGTACGAACGATGACCCTCCAGCATGCGATCTGCCATGTCGACGATGCCTGGAAGACCTCGAGACGACCGAAGACGGCCCTCGAATGGCCAGGGATTGGGAAGGCTCGACTTGTGAGACCATATTTCGTGCCAGCCTCTCTATTGCTACCCATGGTCAATACGAGTAAGGCTCGGCCGAGGCAGAATAACATACCGTATTCAGTAGACCGTTACCATTTTTGCTGAAGTGTAGCTGAGCCAAATTCGTGGAATAGTTTCCATACAGTAAAAACAGCTCGTAAGTTCCTTCCTCTGATATTTTGCTGCGCACGCGATGCGACGACGTTCTTTCCTAATTATTACTTCGACCTCGACGCCTCGGGAACAATTCCAGTACGGGCCACTTGGAGTATCAAATGCGTCTTTTCACTGAACGCGTCGAAGCTTCTCAATAACAAAGAACAAGAAAGTCTAAGGTAGACGGCGACACAAAGAGAACTGACTGCAGTCCTTCCCCGGGGCGCGCTGCACTCGCACTACGAACACACTCACGCTCCTGGTCGTCTGTCTGTTGCCCTCACGCCTTCACGCTTGCAGCAGCAGTCAATCGCGCTCAAGCATGCTATGCACTGCACTCACTGCGCTGCGCTGCGGTGCACCGCAACCGGGCAGTTCCTACGGTACGATTCGTAGTTTGAGAGTGGCGACTGGCACCTGCTAACAGGATCACAAGCAAGGTCTTGGTCTTGGAGCTGCCGTCGTCCAATGACCGTGCATATTCTAGCAGAGCTGCATCTCAGAACCCTCAAATCAGGTCCTCGAGCTGCCGGTGGCAGCAGCGTATATCGGCCAGTGCTTTCCCCGGCAGAATCCTGGCCTGAAAACCTGAACAGGAACCTGAAAATGCGGTGGCAGCTGGACCGCAGAGTGGATTGGACTGGAGAGACGTCTGCTGCTCTGCTTGCAGCTTGCGGCCATTCCAGTGGCATTGGCGGCCAGCTTCGGCCCAATCATTGCGAGCAGGAAGGGATGTGAGATCTGCATTGGCTGGATCCGTTTGCATAAGTCCTGCATTATCCATGATGATTTGTGCGCTCTTCTACCGTACAAGTGCTGTCCAAGGAAGCAAGGGACAAGAGTAGGCGAGCTGATGGCAAAAGCCAAAGCAAAGTCCACTTCCCTTTGCTTCGTCCACTCCGACTCAATTTCGAGTCAGGCAAATCACTGGGTACTGGTCACATGCTGCTTAGTCTTTTTGCTTTTCGTTTCTTTGCTCTCCACAAGGTTTCTGCTGGAAGTCTCGGTGGTAACATGGTTTGAAGTCGTTTTTATTCAGTTGTCGACTAAGTGACCGCCGACTTTTTGGTCGAATGCTGTCGGAGCTATTTGATGCCTAGCTAAAGGCGATAACATGCCTCCCACCTCCCACCATCCCACCATCCCATAAATGTTGTACAAATGCTTTGTCCCTTCTATGGAGACCCTGCCCGACCAACCTAGATGCAAAAGCCAGCTGAACTCCAAATGAAAGCAAATCCAGCCCCATTTTTATTTCACCATCCTATATGTCGTGATATAGCCGTTTAACTCATATCCATCTCGACCTCTAATGATTGAGGTGGCTCATGTGCTCCAGTCATACCTCCCGTCCCATTGGTCGTCGCAACTCCATTCATCGCATGCCCCTCACTGCGGACAACTCCATTCGATACAGTTCCCTCATTGGCGATTGACAAGTCAACAACACCCGACATGCCATTGATCGCTTCGCCTCCTCCAAATGGTGGATTGATGCCATTTGCGACACCAACGACAGGGATTCCGTTCATTGCGCTCTCAGTCATCGATTGCGCTTCCACTTTGGGAGTTTGGCCAGCATCCATCACCACATCGCCGTCGAAGACGGGAGTTGGACCCCTGAGGTTGACCCAAAGTCTTTCGAGGCTAGTACTAACAAGCCGTCCCTGCTTCAGATCCTCGCCGAACAGGAAGTATCCTTCGTTCGCCTCGACGAGATAACTTGACAGCCCTTTGCTCTGCAACTGTATCTTTGCGTTCGTGATGGGGAAGTGATTTTCGATGAACTTGGCCCAACCTCGAGCAGCAGCCTGAATATCTGGTCCTGCGTTATCCATCGATGACCAACCGATACCGAGGTGGAGAGTGAACATATCCACGGTTGGCTCTGTATGACGTTCTGGTGAGCCTCCGGGGGAAGGAGCTTCGTGAGCTACCTCCTCTGGAATGGCAGGCGTTGCGCTCAGGTTCAACCGTTGACTCTTGGTGGCTCGAATGACGGGTCTCTCAGCGGCAGCAGCTATCTGCGCAGCTAACTTCGCCTGCTCCTCCGCTGCCTTCTCTTCTTGCCAGGTACCCGTCTGGCTCGTGGAGTCGGTGACGTATCTTGTTCCCTTCTTGATCAACACCATCCCCTCTCCATATTCCCACTCGTCCTCATTCTCAGGCTCGGGGATGACAGGCGCTGGGACTTGGAAGTAGTCTTCCTCCAGATTCGAGGCAGCCTCGTCTCTTGATCGTTTTCTGCCGGCAGCGGATCGCGGCGTGGATTGGGCAGGTGTCAGACTTGACCACGAGGAGTTCGCGGGCGACTGATGGATTCCATTGGTGAATGGGGTGGTGAAGACTGGGCGATTCGAGTCCATATTGAAGGAAGACTGCAAGAGCGATCAATGTCTGGCTTTCTTGCGGGGAGAGATGGAAGTTCAAGCGCGTGTAGAGCCTCACTTGCGCCTGGGGGTGACGAGAGGGAAGTCCACACGCGGCTGGGGAGAGAGACATCACTTACTTGGTGAGGATGCTGAGCCGGTAGAGTGAGGACGGGATCAGAGGAGTATGATTGCTCGAAAGATCTCATGATCGAGAAAGGTGAGATATGTGTGAAGGATAGAAGAAGAGTAGAGTTTAAGTGAGACGAGGTCTCAAGAGGAATTGAGAGGGCAGAAGTGGAAGAAGGAAGTGAGGGAAGGGAGAGAAGTGAAGAATAAGAGGATGAGAACAGATGGGAAGAAGTGCGGTGTACTTAAGTGGTGTGGGTGAGAGAGAAAGGAAGGGAATGGGACACAAAGCCTAGAAATGGATAAGAAGTAAGAAAGGGAAGGGAAGGCTCACGCTCGCTCGCTCGCAGTGCTGGGCTGGTCGGTCTCTGGGGACGACGGAAGCTTCACGGGCAAGACGAATCAGAAATGGCACAACACTTCCAACCCGCAAAGAGCTTGCGATTCAAGGGTGGCCTGCGCTAGGGATTAGCCTGACAGGGATTTATCGACAGCCTGAGGCACAAGAGCAAGACGAATATGATTGGAGAAGTAGTTCAAAGGTGGATCTAAGTCAGCAGGTCGGTCAATGCAAACCCTGGCCTTCCCCGGGCGCTGAATCTGGCTTGGGCTCGGGTGTGAAAATCAAAGGGCTGGTCTGCCAAGAGCCCTTTTGCCGGCAAAGAGTGGTGTGACTTCAGATGCGAAGCGAGAACGAGCTGAGCACGTGCTTTTCTTCTGAGTTGATGAAAACGGCTTTTCTGCCTTGACTGTCTCGTTATTCCATATAGCTTTATTGATAGTGGAATTGTTATCGAGGTAGGATTCCAAGATTGACCGGATAACTTTTGATCACATTTAGGTCAGGTGCCATGGGAAGCTTGTGGCCTTGTTATATGCCTCAGGCGATCGTCATCTTTCATGGATCTCAGCCTTGGCGGAATGCCAGCCCCGCCGCAATTCATGCGCCCGCCTGCCACGCAATAATGCGATATTGAAGGCGAAGGCAGAAAGGACTTTGCATGTTTCCTTGCACGCCGACGAACTCACGATCTTTGTTACAGCACAATCACCGCAATCATGGCATCTGTCACATCCCTCGACAAAGATATGCGCAAATTGCGCCTTGATCGATACACTCCACAGGCTGCCAACGAAGTCAAGACATTCATCGAAGAATCATTAGGAGAGCGACTGGCTCCTGGTGACCTGTTGGATAGTCTCAAAGATGGAGTGGCTCTTTGCAAGTAAGGATTCTCCCTCTTGCATTTGCGCTTTGTAGCTACATCAATTACTAACATTGTTTACTATAGACTGGTCAATCTAGCAGTACCAAATACACTTCGATTCAAGGCTAAGGCTGTCATGCCTTTCGTTCAGATGGAAAATATCTCACTGTTCCTCGATGCCTGCAAATCCGCGCCTTTCAACCTTCAATCCCACGATACATTCCTCACAGTTGATCTGTTCGAATCCAAAGATCCGGCGCAAGTATTACAGTGTCTAGGCGCATTCAGTCGAGCCGCCAACCGCATCAATCCTTCGCGGTTCCCGAGTCCTATCGGCGGGAAATCAAGGAATGGGTATATGAGCCCACAAGGAACAGGATCTGGCGCTGTTGGTGGAGGCAGTTACGGGAACAGGGGACGCGGGGTATCGAACGCCAGCAACACATCATCAGCATATGCGAGACCGCCTCCTTCTTTAACGCCTACTAAAACCGGCGATTCCAATAGTGGCAGATGGAGTCCGACAAAGAATGGTTCGAATCCAATGTCACCAGGAGTGAGCAGTTGGAGCAAGAAATCAGATGAAGGCGCTACATCTCCAGCTTGGAATATCGCGCAATACGGCTATATGGGCGGTGCCAGTCAAGGCAACTTGGGTGTTTCATTTGGTGGCAGACGGCAAATTACAAGTGCCGGTCCGAGTGTTCCGAGTATGGCCGAGAAGGAGAAGAGAAGAAAGGAGCAAGAGGCTGAAGCGGAGCGACAAAGAATGGAAGCAGAACAGGAAGAGCGGAGACGAATTTCGGAGCAGCAGGCTGAGGAAGAACGTGCCCGGGTAGAAGAGGAACAGAGATGGGCTGAAGAGACCAGAAAGGTCAGAGAACGCGAGCGACAAAAAGCCGAGGAGGAGAAACGGAAATGGGAGGAAGAGGAGCAGAGATGGCGTCAGGAAGAGGAAGCGAGGCAAAGAGAAGAGAGAGAGGCCGAAGCTAGACTGCAGGACGAACGCAAAAGGGCTCGTGGTAACAGCGATGCCAGACTGAGGGGACAGTTTCTTAGCCAGTACCAGGCCGAGAATAGCCTTTCGAGAGGGAGTAGTAACGGGGAAGGTTCTGAAAGTAGTCGCATCAAGGAACTCGAGAGAGAGCTTGAACAAGCTCGTGAAAGAGAGCGCCAATACGAAAGAGAACGTCAGGCGAAATCGAATCAAAGAAGCCGACAAACCATGGAGGACCACGATTTGGCAAACCGGATCAAAGAAGAGAATGCCAAAGTACGGTCACGATCAAGAAGTCGACCACGCGCACCCTCACGGAAGGATGAGGACGAAGTCTGGCGCGAAGATGAAAGAGAATATCTCCGAAAGCAGTGGCAATCTCAGCACTCAGACGAGCCAGTACATACTCCGCAACCAGCCAAATCACCTCGTCCACTTCCAGAACCCACACCATCTCTGCCACCAAGAGTTGTCAAGCAAAACACAGGCTCCTCACGACCTCTTCCCGACCCCGCAAAATACGCCTCTGCAAAAGCTCCAGAGCAGAACTTCTCCCCAAATCAAAACCGGACCGATCGTTACCTATCGTCTAATCCAGCACCCAGACAAGCACAAGCAAACACCACTTACTCCAACGAAATCGGTGGGTTCGATAGCACGGCCGAACGTGATGCCGAAGACCGCCGTCGTGTAGCCTCGCAGCAGAAGACCAAAGCTTCAGGCTGGGCATCGAAATCTCTGCTGGAAAGAGAGATGGAGATGGAGCGGCAACGACAGCAGGAATGGGAAGAGAGCCAGAAGGAATTGAAAAATAAGGTTCCTAAAGGCGACGGTGTTGATGGTATCGGCGGTGGTATCGGTGGTAAATGGGATGTCAACCAGTGGACTGGATACACTGGAGGTGATGGCCAGAACAGGGGGACGCAGGGTATCGGGTCTGGCAGGAGACAGATCGTTGGTCCGAGACCACCTCCTGGGCGGTAGAGCTGTGCGTGTATGGGGATGAGTTGAGGTTTTGGCATATGGATCGTCTGTCATTATGAAGGGATGGCATGTCTTGGTACGAAAAGAAACGAAATGAAGCGAAATAGCATGGATGAGCCCGGCAGTGGGACTTGCCAGGATAGAATGACTGATGACTTTGGCTCGATTCATGAGCCCATAGATAAATGCTAGAATGAAGAACGAGCCAATCGAGGCACTCCGCACCCGGTCATATATCAACTGATACCTTTATCCGGTAACTTAACTAGCAAGTTAGCAATTAAGCTTGCAGGATAAGCTAGTATGGGCTTGTTTGTACATGACCTTTGCTATTTTTCTAAAGTCTTTTCTTGAAGTATTACATTTGTAGTCCTAAGTTTAGAGGACACATTTAGATAGGCAAGGCTATCATTAATCTTCAATGAGATTTTTGCTTTTTCCAAGATGTCACCTCATGTCAGACCGAATGGTGTGAACCCCTTTGAAAATAAGAAGCGTATATCATGGTATCAATCAATGGCATTAGATTACTTCAAGAACTCCTTGCACCCCCCTTTCACTTCACAGTCAGTCCTCTTCCGTTTCCAAAAATCAGAAGCCCTACGCCTCAGAGAATTAAGATCTTCAATCACCCGTCAAATCCAACATCTCAACCTCGCTAAATCTCCACCTCTTCACCTCCTTCCCTTTCCCCCTGCCAGCTCCCCTCATCCTTCCCTTCTCCTTCTCAAGCACCTCCTCCTCACTCATTTCCTTCCACGACCCCTCAAGACTCTCTCGCAATGCAATGAAGCGTTTTCCTTTCTTTTGCACCAATTCAGATACCGCAGCCTGCTGTGCTGGATGCGCGGATCCTGATGCTGGAGGTATAGTGGAGATAGTGGATTGGGAGGAGGTGAAGAAGGATGGTATTGGTTCGGTGGTTGAGCGCGATTGAGAAGATTGGACTGGTTGGGGAGGCGAGGAGTCGAGAGATATTACGATACTGCCTTTGGTGGCTGTTGATGTTGATGTTGATGTTGATGTTGATGTTGATGTTGATGTTGATGTTGATGTTGATGTTGATGTTGATGTTGATGTAGAGGTGAAGGATGACGAAGTATTGGCAGGAGCAGGGGACAGCATATTTTGGATGCTGGGAAATTCGCCGAAGCTTTCATCCCGGTCTTCATCTCCAGAAACACAATGGTCAGCTCCTTTGGTGCCGAAAGTCGATCCTGCATCAGTGGTTATCACTGACGGGCGAGGAGAAGGGGACCGCGCAGGAGTAGAGAATGATAGTTTCCTCGCTAATGGTTCAGGACTTAATGGCTGCTGAGCAAAGGTCGTTGGTGAGGGAGATGCTGATTTCCGACCTGGTGATATCTTCTTCCTAGGCGAGGGCTGAGAAGGAGAGTTTGGCTGTGGAGCTGGCTGAGCTTGGCTTTTCGATGGAGTGGTAACAGGATGAGGGCGGGCTTTCCGTGTGCGTCGGGCAACAGTCACGGTATCTGGCAGGGGGATCTCGTTCTCAGGTATTTGTGGCGGTGTAGGTGAGGATGGAGAGCGGGTATGTTTTCGAGAATTAGTGCGTGATGGTGGATGTGATGATTCTGGCGAGGCGAGAGGGCTGGAGGTGATATAAAAAGGATCCTGATAAGATGATGCTGGCGGACTGCTGGACTTTAAGGCACCATTGTTTAGTGATTTGGTTATTGAGGGGATGGCTCGTGATGATGCTGGTCTGGCGAGGGACCAGGGATTGGCGTTCGGTTTGGCTTTGACGGAAGCGTTTGTTTTCGTGCGAGCTTTGCTGGTGGTTTTGGAGGGATTTGGATCAGTGCTGGATCGTATTGAGCCATATGACGGTTGGCTTTTCGGCTTCGCAACTGGTTGAGATGCTGGAAACCTGTCGACAGAGGGAGTAAGATAGACTGGGGGAAGGACTGGTTGCGAGGCAGCAATCGTCCTCGCTGGTGCTTTTGGGGAAAGATATTCCTCTTCCACAGCCTTAGAGACCTTGACAAATCTGTCCAGCGCCCCTTGGGGCATCCCGCCTTTCGCCGCTGCTTTCGTCTTTCTAACAGCTTTCACCTTTGGTAGCTTCTTCTTTCTCTCCGCCTCTTCGTAATCTTCCACTTTCAGTGGGACGCCGACTTTCGCAATAGATTCAGGTATCCAGGCTTTCTCCGGCTTGGTTGGATCGTACGGCGCTGTCACCCTTTTGCTTTTCGATGCTTCGTCCTCGGACACATATGCTTCAATCTGGTCGTCATCATTGACCGGCGCAAGACCATCTCGTCCATAGTCTCCCGAATCGTCGTGCTCGTCTTCCAAGTTTAGACCAACAATATCTAATGGCGCAAAAACGACTCGTAGTTCTGGTTTCCCATCCATACTGAAGTGTTCTCGTCTCCCGCATATTTCTCTTACATACTCCATCTCATTCATCTGCGTAAGAACAAGATCACCATAGCCAGAGTCTCGTCGATTGGCTCGAAGTCGTAACTTGTGGACTAACAGAGCTGGAGCAAGATTTCGAACGAACTTTGAAGCTCCTGCCTTGTTTGTCCAGTCGAATGCTTCCTTGACATAGTCTCGGAGACCCGGAACATCTACCTCGCCATCCCACGATATCTCGTCTTTCAGCTTCCCGATTTTTGTTGCTGATGATACCACAGGATGAGTGTAGTATCCCAAAATCTCCCGGCTTGGAAAATCGTCTGGAACCCTCAAACTCTTATGCTTGGTCTTGAAAAACTGGCTCTGGTTCGTCTGGAGTTCGTACATCAAATTGTTTCTCCAGTTAGCCAAACCATCCTCGTCGGATCGCGAGATGCTACACAATGACTTTCCATATCCCGCTCGGGCAGCTTCGCATGCTATCTTAGCACCAAATCCCTTTAGGCCTTCAGTAGCGTAATCACCTCCGCTGAGAAGAGCAACGAGTATCATGCCTTCTCTGTCTAGTCCGGATTTACCCTCTTTGGTCTTCTTTGCATCGAAAAGTGAGACGTGAGTTGGAGCTTTGTTTCCCCTCGAACCCTCGGATGACCAGTCTCGTAACGTAATCCCGGACCCGAACATGAGTGTATCGACATCTTCACTTAGAACTGCATCGACGAGACCATGCCGTTGAAGAAGAGCACACTCCGCTTCAGCCTCTCCAGGAGCGTTGTGGTACGGAAAGCCGAACAGCTTCAATAGCTGCTTGGTGGCGACATCTGAAGCAGATGCTCCACCTCTTCCAACCTTCTTGTTCCTTTTGAGTTGAGGTCTTTTCGGCCCGTCGAAGACGAATAAAGGCTGTATTGAAGTTGCGAGTAGTCGTATGAGACGGTAATATAAGGTCCGAATGGCCGGATTTGAACCTCCTTGTCCAGCTTGGATTTGGAACTGCCAGATTGAGACATCGATGGCAAGTCTGAATGGACGACCTGTCGCCTCGAACTTCTCGATTGCTAGCTTAGACAAAGATACTCTTTCACCTCGTCCGATTTCATCATAAATCCTGGGTCATATGTGAGTTATGATCGAACGTTATATGGATGAGCTCACCCTGGAATACCCATGAAGTCAATATAAACAACAACAATAACAATTCAGGCACTCGAAGGTTATCGGCTGAGCGCATTTGATTTCATGCTTATGCACTACAGTTATTGATACCAAGTATCAGAAAGCGGTCTATGCGCGGGAGAAGCAATGCACGTGAATTGACTGCAAAGTGTGAGGGGTTGCTGAAAGAAAGTCGTTGAAACTGACGTCTGAGCTCAAGTCGGCACTGGTGGGCACGGTAACCGTATTTCGCCGACTTCAACGCGACTTCACCGCGTCTGGATTTCAGCGACGTTTGCGTCGAATTGAGGTATCGACATATTCCTTGAGTAAATATAGCAAAATGTCGAATCCAAGTGGCCCGTCTCATCGCAGTGTCGCGAATATTCGTTCACCAACGTCCACACAGCCAGGCGCTCCAGCAAGTCCCCACACCCCTCTACGAACGATATCATCCACCTTCGGATCGCCATCTGCTCTACGTGCCGAGGAAGACTGCGTTATACTGGAACTTGGCAGTCGATATCTGCGAGCTGGATTCGCGGGAGATGCGCTGCCAAAAGCATTGGTTGAGTTCGGTCCTGAGGAACAACGCCGACCAGGGGATTTGAGGAGATGGAGAACGGATTATGAGCCTTCAGAGGAGAGCCATGTACAGACGAAAGGATGGGGAGAAGGATATGAGCTGTGGAAACCCGATCTACGGGGTCTGGACATGGGTCTGGTTGGGGACAAGCTTGACCGGGCAATAAGAGAGGCATTTACGAAGTCAGTAGGTTGTTGACACTCTTCACAAGATATCTTCTAATTATTCGCAGGTTCCTCTTAATAGACTCCCGTCCGAGACGCATGCTATTAGCCATTCCTTCTACTTTGCCGCTCCCTCTACTTTCTACGATACTTGATACCCTATTTGCAAATTTCCAACCACCGACTATATCCTTGATGTCAGCCCCAGTCCTCACAACTGTCGCAGCTGGGCTACGGTCTGCTCTAGTTGTCGATATTGGCTGGGCGGAGACGGTAGTAACAGGGGTGTATGAATATAGAGAGGTCCAGTGTACGAGATCTGTGAGAGGCATGAAGATGCTTGGAGAAGCAACCTTCAAAATGCTCTCAGAAGCTATTGATCTCATAGGGACTGCAGACAAACCACAAGACGAGGAACTGCCAAGCTTTGACGAATGCGAGGAGGTCCTCTTGCGAATGGGCTGGTGTAAGCCAGTCAAGAAGTTGGAACAGAGGTCGTTCGACCGGGGGCTCACTCCGGTTGTCGAAGAAGACGAGCTGAGATCAAGCATAAGGGATGTGCATATCAGCGAGAAGGTCGACGAAGATGCCACAATTACGGTACCACTCAAGTCGACTAAGCCGCGAAGGACTTTGGAGCTCTCAGCTTCAGACATTGCAGAACCTTGCGAAAATGCTCTTTTCGCGATTGGGACGCCCGAGAAGGAATTGGACGATGAGGAGCTGCCTCTGCATTTGCTGGTCTACAGGAGTCTCCTTCAACTCCCAGTTGATCTGCGTTCGGTCTGCATGGCCAGGGTCGTATTTGTTGGAGGAGGTTCACGCATTCTTGGCCTGAAAGCTAGAGTGCTGGATGAAGTGGCTGCTCTCGTTGATGAGCGAGGCTGGGATCCAGTTACAGGCAAAGCCGTGGAGCAACTACGCTCGAATTCAAAATTGCAGCGAACACGGTTGCGCCAAGATGGTCCTACTGAGGTCCTGCGGCTCGACGAGAAACCGGGAACGGCGACAACTCCCGCAGCTCACCTAGAGCAAGAATCCGATCCGATCGAGGATGTATTGAAGCGAGAAGCCAGTAAAGGTATTTCGCCCATTGAAGCGGGCTATTTGAGAGCTGTGGAATCCCTCGGAGCATGGTCGGGAGGAAGTCTGCTTTCTCAATTGAAGATTCCTGCTATTTCAGTTGTTGATAGAGAGCAATGGCTCCAGCAAGGCATCTCAGGGGCTTCAAAGTCTGGTGAAATCAGTAGCTCTTCTCAAAGACAGAGTATGGGCCCAGGCGTATTCAACAAGACAGGTGCTGGAGAAAGATCGAGCTGGACGTTAGGCTTGTGGGGATGATCTAGCATGGGAGAGAATGTGCAGTCTCTCAGAAAAAACTATGTCCAAGTAAATATTTATGATACCCAAAGCGATGTATGACTTCAGGTCAAAGGCAGAGTTCCTGAAGCTTGTGCATCTGTTATGTAAATTGCCATGTGATAGCTCAAGATCAATTGTCTTGATGCCACATAGAATTGTGGTATTACCATTACATCAGTCGTCTCTCCAAGAGCGGTGTTTCTTAGCAGATTTTTGAACGTTCTTTTTACCTGGTGTGGGCTGATTTCTTGGTCTCCCAATTAGGGTTGAAGCTTGGATAAGCTCCAAGAGTGAAGCTCCTAAAAGCTAACGACCTACGACACCTCAAAATGTCAACAGCACGACGCAGCTTCACCTGTCTACAATGTCGTCTGCGAGTCCTTCCGCGCTCTCCGCGACGTTCATTCCACTCGTCTCTCAACCTCCTAGCTGAGGCTTCTCGCCCCTCAGTAGCCCCAAAAGTCTCAATCGACGTCAAACACATCCGCCAGAATGCCGCGTTGCACGAACAGAACTGCCTCGAGCGCAATTACAAATCTCAAGCTCAGTATCCCGCACGAATAAATAGCCTCTTCGAACAATGGCACGTCTACCAGCATGAAACGCGCGCCTTGCGGGAGCGGAATAATCGACTGAAGCTCCAGCTTGCGAATCCGACCACGCTCCGCGATGAAGGCTCCGAGGAGGTCAAGCGCATAAAGCAGATGTCCAAGCAAGAAATCATCGACGAGGCGAAGATACTGAAAGATCAAATATCCAAGATTGAGGAGAAGGAGACAGCTATCACGACTGAGATTACTGCATTGGCGGCAGCTATACCAAATCTTACAAGCAGTGAGACACCCAGAGGAAACGATCCGACGGTGGTGGGGTATATCAACGAGCACCCCGAACTAGATCCTGCGGCATCTGATCGAGTCTGGCGATCGCATGTCCATATTGGCAGTGAGCTCAACCTTCTGGATTTCGCTGGGGCAGCGACCACGAGTGGATGGGGATGGTATTATCTTCTGAACGAAGCAGCGCAGCTCGAGCAAGCTCTCGTGCAATATGCGCTCAGCGTAGCTAGAAAACGAGGCTGGGGAATGGTCAGCCCACCGAGTATGGTGTACAGTCACATTGCAGCAGCCTGTGGATTCCAGCCAAGGGACCAGAATGGGGAGCAGCAGATATATAATATACAACAGAATGCCAGCGACGTGGGACGGAAGCCAGAGCTCAGTCTTGCAGGAACGGCTGAAATCCCTCTAGCTGGGATGAAAGCAAACACACTTCTCGAAGAAGCTGATCTACCAATGAAGCGGGTAGGTGTCTCAAGGAGCTACAGAGCAGAAGCGGGGGCAAGAGGCGTAGATACCAAAGGACTATACCGAGTGCACGAGTTCACCAAAGTAGAAATGTTCGCATGGACAGCCCCCTCGACAGAATCTTCTGCGGCCATATTCAACGAGATGGTGTCCATTCAGACAGAGATCTTCACCAATCTGAACCTGCACTGCCGCATCATTGAAATGCCTAGCACGGATCTCGGCGCCTCAGCTACACGGAAACGAGACATCGAGGCATTCTTCCCATCACGAAGGCCCAAGGACGATGGTTGGGGAGAAGTGTCTTCCGTGAGCACGTGTACAGATTATCAGACCAGGAGACTGGCCACGAGAGTCGATATTCGGACCCTCGGTGGCAAGATTGCTTTTCCATATACTGTCAACGGAACTGCATTAGCAGTACCGAGAGTCATTGCTGCAATTCTGGAGAATGGGTGGAACGAGGCGAGGGGAGAAGTTGATATTCCCGAGGTCCTCTGGCCTTGGATGGAGGGACAGCAGGTCATCAAGAAGAAAAACTGTTGATTGGAGGCAAGATTGCCCTGTAAGATACAATGTACACCATGTTCGTTCATTCGCTGGTTTCAATGGCAACCGAGGTAAGAGTTTCAACCTTGGTCTTTGCTTACTGCCGCTAAGTGGCTGGGCTTGAGCTGCTGAGGAATGGACTTCCAAGTGGGAACTGTATTCGTGGGGATGCAGGAAATAGTGCCGAGTGCAAAATTCCAGTTGCGCGTCCACACAATTCTTGCTATGTCGTGAATCTTTTCTGTGTTTTTCGTCAACTCGTTGTTGTCAACCGTCTAGAGTTTAGTGATTTAGGTGGACGCTCGTGGCACTCGATCTTGTTGTTGCTCGATCTCAATTGTTGATCACAGCTTGGAGCTAGCCTTGCACCACGCCAATGTTTATTTTTATAAGTGTCAATGAGCAATAGTCTATTCCCTTCCCCTTGGCAGATTTCGTGTGCTTGAATGCCCGCAAAGTCACAGAGGAGCGCTGGCTAGCACTTAGATCGATATCTGTCTCTTGCCATGTGACCAGCCCTAAATCTAAACACAAACCAAATATTTCTGTCCCAAACCAGAACCTTCACATCACCTGCACTTCTTTCTTCTTCGAAAATTGCAACATCAGAGTCTTGGGTCCTGAATATTGAACTTCAGCGCAGTATGCCTATTGGCCTCCAATAGCTCTCCAATATGCTTCCTACTCTGCCAGCTCTCTTGCCATTATTTCTTCATCGCGTTCGGTGGGTTGACCCATGGCTAGTCGCTCGGCTGTTTCGGTAATGGAGAGATAGGTGGTGGTGTTAGATGGGCCATTGGGGACTTGAGCTTGCGTTTCGGTGGTCAATCTCTGCCCATCGTCACCCTCTTGGTTGGTGTTGCCGTTGACCTTCGGGGACTTGAAGTCTTTTGGTGTACAGCTCAAAAGGGACTTAAGGACGAACGTGTTTGCTTGGCTGTCTTGCGCCATATTGGGGTAATATTTTTATCCCTATTGATGATCAAAATGCACTTGCTGTACGCTCCTGATACAGTTTCTTCCTGATGCTGAAGCAAATAATGCTGAAGCTCCAATTGCTATGGCGCCAGATATTGAACCATGGGCGAGCCGACAATCTTATACTTCATCAAACTCATTCTCATCGCGTAATACTACACTTTGTCATTGGGATGCGTTGCTCTGGAAATGTAAAATGTTTTCGTGCGCACAGCGCACCCATTTGTTGCCCCTAGCATTCATTTCCAAGTGTTTGGGAAATAATGGAAGCACCAGGAAGTGTAAGAACTCTGAAGTGTAAGAACTTCAAGGGTCAAGCTCTTGCCAAGCTTGGTGATAATACTCGTTGGTCGAAATGCAAGAAGTGTCGTTGTGGAAGTCGAGCTACTAGCCAAGTATTGCGGAAGCCTGCCACTGCTAGGTTACTGTGGCACATTCTTGCAAGGAACCTGTCTCTTGATTGGTGCCGATGCAGCTTCGAGTTGTTACACTTCATGAGTTAGTCAGCCCCATTACCTGGTCGATTTCTGATGCGAGTCCTGCATCGCGCCATGTTGAACATGACGCTCTGACGAGTAATTCATACGAACAATCGAGTTGAGTTGCACAACATCAACTGATCAAGTAATTGGATCGCCATTTGGCTTGGGTGAATGCCAGGAGGTGCCAACGCATGGAAAGGGGTTTTTACTAAACCATGTGCGGTCTAGTACTTGATACACTTCCAACGAGGCAACCTCAAGGCGAACCACAGCCGCAGCCTCACCGAGAAGGAGAAAGACCCCAATTAGATGCCCGGGTAAGAGAATTCTAGTCATGTGCGACAGGTCCATTCCCTGACTCAGTGCAGAAAAGAATCTACAAACAAGACTGTCAACTCCCTATTGGATAAAGAGCCAAGATGGCTGCGACCAAGGACCCGCGAAGAGACGAACGAGAGAATTCCTGCGCTATCAAAACGGCGGTCAAAACGAAAGGTCGAACATATCAATCAACCACGGAAATATGAATTGGCAGGTGCTCCTGAGGACGTCATTCGCTGCAGCAAGCTCGATGATGGACTCGCCTCGCCAACTCGAGCCATTCGTCTCCCAGGACCTGGGCAGGAATCCGCAGACGATCTCATGTTTGCGGAGTTTAGTGAAACTCCAATGCAAGATCTACTATCTCTTATTCCATGGCAGACGTCTGATTATGGCATGAAAAAGCCTATGCCACTGCCGGAGCATTCAATTCGCGAAGAGTCGCATTTAGCACCAAATGCAAGCACTTTAGACGTCCGTATGGCTTCAATCATACCAGAATCGAAGATGACTCTCAACAGTCTTTCGGTTGACCAGGACTGGAATGGACCGTCCACTGACGAGGAATTGAGCCCTTTATCGACCGAGCTGAGCACATGCAGTCTTAAAAAGCGATTGACGAGGAGTTGCTCAACAATCTATCTCAAAACCATTGCCAGATTATTGAAGGCACATTTATTATCAGACACAACCACTTCAAATTCTTCGGCAGATACAATAACTGGCTATCAACTTCCACAACTATCGGCGATGAATCCGCAGCTGATGCCCTTACAGTCCGGTCACACTGGGGCCCAACAACACAAAGTCGACCTCACGCAGCAAGGTTACCACTACCAGATGCTGAACTATTACTTGATCGACACATTCGAAGGCAAGGTATCTGTCTCCCAAGATTGGAACTTCATGATTCAGGAAATTGTTGGTGTCTCGAAAAGCTTAATGGCCAACTGTGGGTTCATAAAGACGGATTGCTCAATTCATTCGTCAGTGATCCTCCAGAGAACTTGGATTACCTGGACCTCGAATTTCGAGATGCTCTTGGAAACACAGTTTTGCATATGCTTGCTGCTCGTGGTACAGACTTGGACGTGATTGTGGAGGCGCTTGAACGAGGCATTCTGAGAATTCTGCCGGCCAAAACTTTCTTCACATCTTGCCTCGTGCAACGTTCCGATGGCTTGCCGAGGACCGTGGCGACTTGTTATGGTTTTTACAAAAGCTTAACAACTTCAATATTCGATTCCAGGATCGCGACGATTTTGGCCGCAATTTTTTTCACCTTCTTACCCGTCAAGCTAATAATATAGATCGAAACTCGCTCGACGCGCTTGTCTTCTTGAATCTCCCCTTGCTGCCGACCTATGATGCTTTCGGATGGTTGCCAAGCTTAAATCCGAAAAAGGCGCCTTCCACTTCGATGAAAGATGCAGCCCTTCCAGCACCTACCGAACTATATGATAACCGTCAGTATAGAGTGCCGTATACTAGTTCTCTAGTCGATGCGATCGGACCTACATTATCGACAACTGTAACTCGCGGTGACGAAAGCTCCAACAGGACTCCAAACGTTCCACAACGTGAACTTCCAGTATTGGAAAGCCAGTCCTTGATGTACAGTCATGCACGAATGTTGGAAACATCTCGATTATCAATTGAGGATCCGAGCATTCAAGATCCTCGAGGACGAAATGGACTACAGTATCTAGCTGGAGTGTCCCTGGGTCTCGATATTTCCGCTTTAGAAAGTTCAAAGAAGCGAAAGCGTGGCTACTCGGATCCTAAGACATCATCCCGGAGGCTGACTTTTCGTTATGAGCTGATGAAGCAATGGTGAATGTAGGTGTGGATGCCGACAATTACGATAGTTCTGGCAATACCGCACTCCTGGATTTCGTCGTTCACCTACTCGATGGCGAAGACCACAAAACACTGATGACATCTTCGAGCTTCTCATAAGAAGCGGGAACTTACACCGAAGAAATCGTGAAGGAGAAACAGCACTGCACATAGCTGTCCGTCTAGGCCGAAAGGTTGCTACAAGAGTGCTATTGAATCATGTGGCGAATGTGCATGCGAGGACCGCCACGGGAAAAGGAATACTCGCTTTGGGAGAGACAAACTACCTGAAGGCTCGAGAAAACGCCCCTCTCTATGCATCTATCATGGCTTGTATGGCCCTCTGTATTGGTTGCGGAGCTGCTGCCTCTCCAACCTGGGTGCAAGAATGGACAGCGGCGGCTGGGACCCGGGCAGCTTCCGAGCTAGACGATGCAGGCACCGAAAGGAACATGAATCGATGAGCCTAGGAGAATATCTCATTACTATTAGGATTGTGCGCAGCAATCGACAAAATTGTCGCGACCACCATTTGGCACAATATTCGCGTGGATCGGACATGCTAGGATAAGTCGTAGGTCTGGCCGCAATCAAATGGCGGCGACGGATGCGCAATTTGACGACTTTGTGTTCAAGTGATTGGAAGCATTAAGCTACAAGGGGAGAAATTCAGTGTACCAGTATGGCTGTGAAGCACTCAAGAACAGGAGGCAGCTATTGGTGAGTGGTGTCCTCAATCGTCTGGTCTAAAACTTTCGACTAAAAGATATAAACAGGATGGAAACTAAATTTACGATTTGTACCAAATGTGCACTGAAACTCTAAGAATTCTGCAAAAATGTCCACCGGATAATTGAGTGGATGTGTTGCTACTGGACAAGTGTTAGTAGCCTACCCTTATTTTCATCTGGGTCATTCATTTGGGCATGCGCTGCATCTTTCAAAAGTCGTTACAGAGTCATCTGAGGTTTACTACAGTATGTCATAGAGGTGATCGAATATACTAGTTTAAAAATTAGACATTACAATATTGCAATAATGGTCGAAAATGCTGAGCAACTGTTACGTTGGATCTGGATAAAATCTTTCTTCTTCAGGTGTTTCTGAAGTACCCAAAAATATATGCCACCGCCAGTCTGGCAAAGCTCTGACTAAATGACCTTATAAGTCTACGAGGATCAATCATCTATATACCCAGCTCTAATGCATCGTGGTCAATCAATGTGCTGTGTCGTCAAACACGAGCCTGACGATTTGGGGCGGCGGCGATACTTGATTTACTGGTCAAAGAACCTGACTCAGTATTGTCAGTGCCTGGAATTAGGCTGTCTCGCACTCACCCTTAAACCCCCTAAAAGAACCCCGTAAAGAACCGGCTCGCCCGAGTCAGCGCCGTATTTACACTAAGACATCGTAAGCGAGGATCTTGGCCATACGGATTTACGCCACGACCCAGTCCGAAGGCCATTTCCGTTGCACAGACGGGACTCCGTAGGTGCAACCCGGCGTTAACATTGCTGTGTTGATCTGTTTCTGTGGGTACATGTGCTGGCTCACCTTATTTGCACCTAGTATATGGGCCCTGGCAGCGGGTGAGGATGTTGTTTGCCTTGGTGATGGGAATTTTTCGGACTACCGACGGAGGACACCGCGATGTGCGTACGCGTGCTGCTCTGATAACAATTTCGGACGGACTAATGCAAGGGGCAGTCGATCGAAGGGGTGTCATTTTCAGGGATGAGGTGACGTATTTTAAATTGATGTCCAGTGAGATTCTGGCCGAAGATATTCATGCAACATTCTGATTTCCTGAAAGGTTTTGGGCTTTTGGTAAAGTGACCTAGAACCAGGTTGAGATATTTTGAGATATTATTCTTCGAGATGCATTGAGATGATCTTTAACCCAGGGTCCTCCTGTTCTCTGCAACGAAATCTAAACAGATACTGTAGACTCAATGCTTCCAAGCTCACACGCTGTGACCAAGATCCCATTTTTCAGCCCGCTATCCCGTTCCCTTATTGGAATCTGCATCTCCATTTCATCTGTCTGCGCGTAGCTTCCCTTGAAAACTTTTTCAAACTCGTGCTCATTCCACCTCACCGTGGGCTTCAGCCCCGCAAACTTCCACACTCCACCCACCTTCGTGTAGTAGTGGATATTTGTGGCATGGCTATGTCCCTTCAGCTTGACCTCCTTCAAGTCTGGCTCTGTGTAGACTTGATGCGCCGCACGGATCTGGTGATGCCCAATAACATATGTATCTGAGATGCGTTCCCAATAATGTGCACCGAGAAGGTGTTGCGTTTTAATGCATGGGTCGCCGAGGAAGTCGTCGTTCGTTACCATGCTGATGAATTCCGTAGCAGGCATGGCTGGCCAGCAATTTTTGCCAATACCCGTGTAGTCGATGAGGAGGCGAGGAGCTAGGATACTCTCGAGGAGGGTCCAGTCCTGTAAGCAGGTAAGTGTTTGAATCATGATTTAAGAGACCCAATGGCGGAAAGTTACCTTTGCATCGTAGCTATCAGCCCATTTGAAGACGAGAGATTCTAGGTCAAGATAATCTACACATGATTAGGTCTTTGGCCGTTCAAGCGTAAAGGAGACACTACCATCCAAAGATAATCTCTTCTTGCTCTCCCACAACCCATAGTTATGTTTGGGCTCATCAAATGCGAAAGAGAATGTAGGCATGGCAAGTAACATGTAAAAGCTTGACTGCTAAACACAAACAGGGAGCATGGGCTTTCAAAGTATAGAGACCGTACAGTACCTATAAAAATCATCCAGTTACGGACATTGTTGAAGAGAAGCCTTGGTTGCGCATCCGGCAACTAGATACAACAATGCTCTTGTTGTGGCAGCTTCCTCAATCGTCCGCTGAGTCTTGGCCCTTCGAAGGGTATCGCTTTCGTCTCTCAGATATTCTCCCTTTTCGGACATTCAGCAAAGACCTTGCTTTGACCGAAGGCCGAGCCTGGGGACTCTGGTGTATCTGGAATTGTCTATTGAAGACTTCTGGTTGCGGATGCACCTAGAAAAAATTACGACAAATGAATTGAGCCGACTCCGAATGGACCGAGGCACAATTGTGAGGTGAAGAACGAAGAAACATGTTTGCATCAAATGCTATGTTGATGCGAAGCGGTGGCGGATCATTGAGGCTCCGTCGAGCGAGTGTTCAAGGAGGCGAGGACTAGTTTACGGATCCAACCAATCAGGTGCGGTCCGTGAAACAATGAAACTACGAAACAATGGTCGAGTCCGAAATTTGCCAAATATTACTATGAATAGCATCAATGCAAAACGAGAGGCCGTCTGGTACATACAGGTCCCGATCGGCAATCCGATATAGTCAATTGTTTCCCCTGAAAAGTTCAGACTAGAAGTCCGGACTTGGTGGACGGATATCCGATTGCTGAGACCGCAGCTTTGAGTTGCGGCAAGGCACAGAAGGAGCTTTGGTGCGCGCCTGTGTGCCAGTACAACAGGTGTCCGACAGGAGGAAGGGGACGTGAATTGTTCTTGTGAAGTACACATAGAGTGCGCTACACCTTTCATAGTCCTCGCCGAACGGAGTCCGTAGGCCATATAATACCAAATTGTATGCCCTTGATGCCTTTTGAATGTCTTGAAAATATTTTGAAAAATAAAGAACGAAGCTCAGCCATAACGCAAAATAAATTCATCCACACCTTAATCATACTCAAGAATACGTGAATCATGGGTTCTATCGAAGTATCAAATGGGGACTACCAGATTGGCTCACTCGCCGGGAAGGTCGCACTCGTGACTGGCTCAGGACGAGGTATCGGTCGTGGTATCGCACTCGGTCTTGCACAGCGAGGAGCATCTGTAGTCGTCAACTATGCCAACACTTCGAAGGGAGCCGAAGAGCTCGTCAGGCAGATTGAACAGCTCGGGAGCAAAGCATTCGCGATCAAGGCCGACGTAACCAAGGTGGCAGAGGTTGAGCGCCTCTTCAAAGAAGCTATCGATCAGGTGCGTACAAGTGACCCTTCTTGGAATCTTGCTTTTTCAACACAGTCCCGTATTTTTGAACAGTCGAACAGCGCTGACCTGCTTCTAGTTCGGACGCTTGGATATTGTCATGTCAAACAGCGGGACCGAGAACTTCAAAGCTGCAGACAAGATTACTGAGGCAGACTACGATAAGGTTTTTAATCTCAACACCAAAGCACAATTCTTCGTGGCCCAACAAGCCTATATTCACTTGGAGAAAGGAGGACGTATCATATTGATGTCCTCGGTCGCCGCCACCATGAGTGGCGTACCCAACCATGCACTGTACGCTGGCAGCAAGGCAGCTGTTGAAGGCTTCACTCGAAGTTTTTCTGCAGACTGTGGCCCATCCAAGGGTATCACTGTAAATGCGATCGCACCTGGAGGTGTCAAGACCGACATGTTTGACGAGTAAGTCTCCTCGCGCATGGGCCTATCAGCAGCAGCTAATGACCGACAGGAACGCATGGCAGTAAGTTGACCTAGCCGATATCTCAAAATGTCTCATAAGTGTATATGTCGCCAGACACTTTTCCACAATTGACTGCGTAATCGCACAATCAATAATGGAGTGCTCGAGACAGCTTGGATAACCTCAGACGAAGACGTTGCTAACTCCGCATCCCTTAGCTACTCGCCTGGAGCTACGCCTGAATCTTCACCCGAGTCGATTGAAGCAGGAATTGCAAAGATGTGTCCATTGAAGAGAGTTGCTGTGCCAGAAGATATTGCCAGAGTTGTGGCATTTTTAGCGAGTAAAGAAAGCGAGTGGATCAACGGTAAAGCCCCTCTTGGCCAGCCTCAAGGACAAGACTGACGCTTTGTATAGGTCAGATAATAAAGCTCAGTGGAGGTTCCATTGCATAAGGCTTGCGGGGTCATTGGTGCACGTACTTTTCTGTGTCGCCCAAGGAAGCAATGTCCGAGAGGATTGGAAAGGGGGGAGGTTGGTGATGCTCAAGGTTGAGAAATGCCGATCTCGAGGTCAAGGCCATGCCATTTGGCCTGCAAGCTGAAAAGTAATCTTTAGAGTTCAGTAGTGGAGACGAGAAGCAATCAAAAATGGAACCCGGATATTGAGCCGATACAAATTCGACCAAACATCCTCATCGTCGTCGATTCCAGGTTGCAAATTGGGAAGTCCCCAGTTTCATACAGGAGAGAAAAGCCAATGCACGAGCCCACTTGTGGCACGCTCCCCGCTTAAGTAAGCACATGTTCTAGGGACAACTCGACGAACTGTTGTCACGCATGGCGATCAAACTTCTATGCATCTGCTGCCAACATCACTGCGCCTTCTTAACATCCAAATCTGGCCGCTGTCAAGCCGTAACTCGTTATGCCTTATCACAACGGAGGAGCCATCTGATGATCTGACGTCTTTTTGAAATGTGGCTGTGATGAAGTGTTCTGCATCTGCTCTTCACATGTGAACATCTAACGTGTTTTGTCTCACATCCTTCCACCCTGCGAACGGCTTGTTCCTCCTGCTCGTTCTCCCACTGCTAACTATTTACCTGTCAAGAAATAAGGTTTTGATTCTCGGACGGAAGCGCAAGCTCAGCGCGGGGTCTATTTCATGATCCGGGGACGCTACCGGTAAGTCTCTTTTAATTCGCAGATGGCGACGTGGACAAGGATATGGAATCTATCGGGCATTGTTTTGTTCGCGTTTGGCCATGGTCTCGAGCCCCTCTTTCGACACTGCCCGTTTGCCTCTCATATCCTAGTTGGTGACAGATGCAGAATATCTCCTAGCGTTCCCGTTGAAGGCAGGTAGTCTTCACGACAAAATTGATGCTTGCTGTGGCGAGCAACAAGGTCTTGTCGCTCTTGTCTATATATTTCTCCGTTGAATTTACCCGAAATCTAGAGTAGCAATAGGATCTCTCTGCACTGTAAACACGAGGTAGTCTCAGATCGATACCAGGATATACCTTGACTCAGACGGAAACATCGCCATGGGTATGGCCCAAAATGGCGCCACCATAGCAGCGTCGCCCAGCTGTTGGTCTTGTTGGATATCTGCCACTTGTACATTTACAGGTTTCATCCGTACCACACAGATGCCGTGATTCACTCCTCGATGCTGGAACAAGGACATCTCGGCAGCTCTCGGCACCACAAAACCTTGGTCGAAACAGGATCCTCCCAACTCCCGGCGCATAGCCTGACTGACCGAAGAAAGATTAGTCCACAAGGTACGGCTGTTGATGGTTGGTATTCGACTTTAAGAACCCCGCCTCGCAAGCTCTTCCTCTTGTAATCTGCATTTTTGAAGATATCCAATCGCAACCGTTGTACATCGACCTATTTTCTTCTAAATCATATCTGGTAGAAAGATGGTCAACACTGGCAAACCAAGTAGGGGATGTTATATGTGTCGAGCTCGTCGTATCAAGGTATGTTTATTGTATACTCCATTTCTCCCAGGTAGTGCGTGGTGTTGACTGAATGATCTGTAGTGTGATGAGGGAAAGCCAGGATGCATGCGCTGTCAGAAATCGAAGAGAGTATGCCCTGGTTACCGTGATGCATTCGAGCTCAAATTGAGGGATGAGAGTAAAGCAACTAAGAAAAAGCTCAACCGAAGAGCTCAAAATCAACAGAATCTCACTGTCAGCAGCGATCGCAGTAGAGATGGATTCCTTGAGCCTTCGCCATCCTTTCCGACTTCGACGACTATGGGATCACACTCGAGAAACTCGTCAACGTCCAGCATAGTATCTCGTGGCCATGGCTACACGACGGACGTCGTCCACAGGCACCATAGTTTTACTGCTGGGCATATGACAACTCCACTCTCCCAGCAAGCGTCCTGCTACTTTCTTGCCAACTTTGTTCTGGTGCCCGAAGCTGGAACAATGAGAGGTTATTTGGACTTTGTGATTCCTCTACTGAAGCAAAGGACGCCTCCTCAAGCTCTTGTGCTGGCCTTCTCAGCTGTGACTCTAGCTGCGTTGGGAACTCGGCCAAATTCGAAAGCATTACTCCCAACAGCAGATTTGTGGTATCTGAAAGCACTGAAGGAGATCAATCTGGCCCTCCAAAATCCCAAGACAGCATCAACAGATTCGACTCTTGCCTCAGTCATGCTGATGGCCTCCTTTGAGGTGAGTAGTCCAATTTTTGTTACTTTTCCTTCTCTAGTGACACTCAGATTGCAACTAATTGCTTCGCGGCTGCTAACCGACGAACAGCAATTGACTCCATCTCGAATGAAAGTTGGAGGCTGGAGTTCTCATATCGACGGAGCTGTGGCTGTGATGAAGTCTCGTACGATGGAGCAATGGAGGACACCAGTGGGAAAAGAGCTTTTCATTGCAGTAAGAGCTCATATGACTGTACACTGCATCGCCAACTCAAAGCCGATAAATCCTGGAGTCGATTGGATGGGAGTCATTGCAGATGATCCAATCGTTCAGACTTTCGCGGCAGCCAACCTTAAAATGGCCCAACTTCGTGCCGATAACGACATAACAACTACTGTTAGGTTCAGATCTGCGGAGAACATTGAGAAGGTCCTGAAATTGCTTCGGCGAGCTGAGGCTTTAGACAAGCAATACATCGAGTGGATTCAGGCGCTTCCACCTGCATGGCAGATCAACACGGTGGCCTGGATCGATGGTGAAGTTCCGGATCTCCCAAACTCTGTCATTCATCCAGGTCGGGTAGACTCCTACGGAGAGCTGTGGATGGCCTACAAGTACAACATCGTGAGAGGATGCCGTCTGTTTATCTACACAACGATACTGCGCTGTGTTGCTTGGTTGGGCGACAATGGTGATTACAGACTCACACCAGAATACGCAACCGCCACCCAAATCTGTCGGGGACTCATCGAAGATATAGTGGCCAGTGTTCCATACTTCTTTGGCTGGAATCGTGGCAAAGACCCGTCCATGTCCGATAGGTCAAATTTTGCGTGTGGCGAGCACGATCCCACCAGAGTGAAGCCACTTGCTGGTATCTTCTCAATGTGGCCAATCTTCGCAGCTGCGAGCTCGGATTTTGCATCACCGTCCCAGCGAATCTTCCTGCGAGGAAGATTGAAGTATATTGCTGATATGATGGGTATCAACCAAGCTCTCATCATGTTCCAGGTAAGCGGCCTCTTCACGGACAAAGTGACGCCAGCTAACAATCCTAGGCTCAACTAGTACATCCATCGCTCTATATCGCTCGCGAGCGAATGTCTCGAGACATTCATCCCTGCCAGACTGAAGACGCCAAAGAGATGAAAGCCTCCGTCCTTTCTGCAGCAACACCTGCGGCGACCACATCACAACGATCTCCTACGGTCTCCTTGCCACCTGCAGCGGCTCCAGCAGCGCAGACACGTCCAACTTCAGAAAGCAAGCTCTGGAGTCAGCCAATCTTCTCCGTACCCCAACCAGCCCCAGTGTTGCAGACCCAGTCCTGGGTACCATCCCCTCCTATCAAACAGCTCTGGAGTCCTCCAGCTCCATCAGCTTCCTTAGCTCCAGCTGGATCAACAGTACAGGAACGAACCTGGAGCACATCACCTCCACTAGACGAAACATGGAAAATGGCTCCGGAAAGTATGGCTTCTACATCGGGCTGGGTTCCAAGGACATTCACTGAGCCTTTCTACCTTCAAGATTCGAAGCCTCCGCGGCGAGCTCCTTCATTCAGTTTTCAGAATCCGCCGGAATATGAAAGAGACCACCGTACCTTTGAGCATGCCGGGTTTGGCGCCATCTCTAGTGCTTGAAGCGCATATTCGGGGATCCTGTCTTGTGTATTTTACTATCAGCGCAGCAAAATTAGCATCGTAGAAGGGGGCAGGCGTTTGGGTGGGCAATGGGGCGCTTTCATTCTTTTTATACTTCTTCTTCTTCTTCTTTTTCGTTCTTTTATGATTCATGACAATCACGCACTGTACTGTATGCAGCGAACGCTGGACGATCGGTCGCCTTTGCTTGGTTAATAGGCATTTATTCGAACAGGTTTCACTTCTCAAAGAAGCCAATGTGTCAGATGTCAACAATGCTGATCGAGTCTTCACTTTGCATGCCACTTAAAATGTCCATCAGTCCCAGCTTTAACAAGTGTAAAGGATGAGGAATCAGCAGAGCTAGGCAATACGAGGCCATGGAGAGTCTTGTACGAGTGTCTTGAGGCCAGTAAGGTAGGCGAACGAGAGTTATATTTCCTAGGGTTAGAAGCAAAAATGAACAGAATACTGCTAATATGATGTTGTTCTTAAAGCCCTGGATCCTTGCTAGAAGTAAGCACTCATCGAATACTTCCAATTGAGAGTCCTTTTCCAAGGATAGCTAATGAAAAGACGTGTTGGACCAAAAACCCAGTTCAAAGATTGTATGATATGTGAACGACCAACTCAACTATGCAACTCGGATCATGGTATATCTCCTCCATTGCCATCTCCCCCAAATCTCATGCTCGCACCAGAGATACCCCGTTGTCCTCTCCAGAAATAGACTTGCCAGAACCTGAAGCTCCGAGTCCACAAGACACCCAAGGCCTTCGGCCGCCGAGCTTGCATACGCATTTGACATTCGCCGTCAGCTCTGCAATGATCTCTTCAGCACGGTCATCACGTTTCTTCTTCGTTTCTCATCCCTTACTTCCCCTCACTTCCCTTCCCCACCTTCTTTTCCCTCCCCCTCTTTCGCCCTCAGCGCCTTCAACCTCGCCTGATTCCTAATCCCAATAATCCTCACCGTATTCTCCTTTTCAATCTCCGCCATCTTATCCCAGTTCGAAATACGACTCAGCGTGCCATCGACATTAACCACCATCGGACCCAAATGATCGAGCTTGACTGATGTGCTGCCGCTTGACATGTCGAGTTGAGTCGCATTGTGCGGCGCTTCTGGGAGGGCGAGAGGCTGTTTAGGCTGAGATTGAGTTTCTGTGGCGGTGTCCTCTTCGGGAGGAGGAGCTGTTGAGTAGGACGTCGAGGAAGACATGGTGTTTGATCCGAGGAGTGCGCGAGGTCGAGCTTGGTAGAGTGGCCTGGAGATGGAGGTAGTACGCCGTGTGAAGAGACGGGCGAAGGAGTGCATCGACGTGGTTTTTGGGATCTGTGGATTTGCGTATTCGATTACGTGGCCTCCTCGCGAAAGAGATCTGTACTTTCGGCGGATGGTGGGTGCTGGCCTGATGTTGTAGTTGAGGAGGAGATCGCGCCACGCGACGATTTTCCTCGCAAGGCTTCGGCTCAGCCTCGTGTGGATCTGCTGTAAGCGAGTTGTCCCCCTTTTCAGTGAAGTGAGTAAGTAAACAAAGCTATGAAATCTGGCGAATTCTTCAATTAATTGAAGCTTTGAGTGTTTTGTTTCCCTAGCTTCTATGAAATATACAATTGATAAGAAATATGATCAGGCTGGGAAAAACTCGAGCGTTTGATTCTGAGAGTGAGACAGTGGATTGGCAACATGGGCAATGACAAGTCAAGTGTGCAAATAGATTCTGAACAAGGCAACTTTCGTAAAGTGTTTGACTTAATTTACTTATTAGGAGTCTTTTATAATCTGCCTCGTACTGGAAATTCGTGATTAAGGTGGTCTATATATCTCGCTTCTCTCCACCAGACCTGCGCAGTAAAATTGCGCCACAGCTCGAATCACAGTTCGAGGCTACTTTCACCCCATACAATATACTATTTCTTCCTCACATTACGACAGATTCTATCATTTCATCTGGCAGTAAATGAGCCCAGTACTCCCGTTTAGCTGTTCAGACAGGAGCGAGCAAGTTTCAAGAAAATGGAAAGCAGCATATATGCCTTCACCGCTATCAAAGAGCTGCCGACTATCCGTTTGCGAAAGGATAGCATATGCATAGATGAGTATACTTATCCCCAGCGAAATACCATAGATACTTTGCAGATCATCATATTTGGGAAGAGCATCATCTCCACCAATCCATCCAAAATGGACAACGTACCAGAAGATCCCCTTTATGCTCTTCGCGACATCCCAGGCAAAGGCGAAGGTCTCATAGCCCTCAAGTCAATCATCAAAGACACGCGCATCCTCTCGGAACCACCACTCCTCACCATACGCACCTCAACACCCTCCATTCCCAACCTCCAAAACTCAATCCTCCACCAAGTCTCCACCCTGAGCACTTACCAACGCAATGCCTTCCTCTCTCTCCACAACATCTACTCCCGCGAGAACGAAAAAAGCAGATCACTATCTAGACAACATCCGCACCAACGCCCTCCCAGCATCCACCCATCCGAGCGACACAGCATCTATCTTCCTAACAGCCAGCCGCCTCAACCACTCCTGTCTCAATAACACCCAAAAGAGCTGGATTAAAAACATCAAGCGCCACACAGTCCACGCATTACGGGATATCCCACCCGGCGAAGAGCTCACTATCTGCTACCTAGGCGTCATCCGCAGCCGCTCAGTCCGACGAGCTGCTCTGAGCGAGAAATTCCACTCCCTGTGTGAATGCACCCTGTGTGCTCTACCAGCTGAGCAAAGCAGGGAGAGCGATGCCCTCTTGGAAGAGCTCTTGGAACTAGATGAGCAGACTGCGACGTTGGGAGTCATGGAGATGATTCAGGCGGCGCTGCAGATTGCTAAGGGGCGTCAAGAGACAGGTGAAGCTGTATGATGAGCTCGGGCCTTGGGATGCGGGATTGCCCGGGGCGTTTCTCGATGCGGCGCAGATACTTATTGCGAATGGCGATTTGGCGCGTGCGAGTGAGATTCTGAGGGCTGTTGAGGGGTGGCGGGTTAGTTGTGGTGGGGATTGTGTTGAGGTGAGTCGGTTTGGAGAGCTGAAGAAGGACCCTTCGACGCATGAATTGTATGGCGTTTCGATGAGGTAGAAGACGGAGGTTGAAGATACTCCTGTTGGGTCCAGTGATGCCAACTTCGAAGACTGGTTGTGGAGGAGGGAGAAGGCTCAGCGATCCGGCCAGCGGATGAGTTTGCGCCCTCGTTCCACATTCCCTGCATTCAGTAAGCTTCCTGGTGAGTACGATGTCGACCTAGATTACTACCAGAGTATAGGGAGACCCAGACGCCACTGGTACTTTCTGGGCGAGATTGTGGATTTCTGCTTCCTAGCTCGCTTGCAGATGGAGATGAAGGATGTGGATGGCCAGACTGTGCCTCTATTCTTCTACACGGAAGGTAGAGGTTAAGAGACTGTCCCCTCTGTACTACGGAAAGGCTTCACAGTGTGTATCGTGTATGCACAGCGTCACGCGTTCTTGTTCAGTGAGCCTAGAATCCGTCATGAAATTTCTGAGAGGATGAAGGTATGTAAACAGGTGAGCTCGCTAAATATTTAATAGCTCGCTAACGGAGAATACTTTAGATCCTCCCGCTGTCGCTGCAGGAATTGCTTGCGCTTAGTGACCGCATCGGAGTCTATTCATCGGTGACGGATGGAAATCGGCAATGCCATTCCTGTGACAAGACGGGGCGAGCGATGAAAGCTTGCGTAAGATCTAAATGCTTTTGGCATTGTGACAAGGTAAAAGAGCTGTTCCTGACTCGACAATGTGCTGCTCAGATGCTGACATAGGCACAGGTCTGTCAAGAGGTGGGATGGAAAGAGAAAGGACATAGAAATGACTGTAGGATGCTCAAGGATCCTGACTTGAAGGAGATATTTGCTTTTCGGTGGGACGAGTTTGAGGCATGCACCAGTTTCCCGCTTCCTAGAACATTGAGGCCTAGCGCTGAAGGTGGCAGGCGATGATTATCAGGTATCGCAACATTATCTGCTTGATTCAGGTGTCTGGGGAAGGTGATAAATCAATGTAAACTTGCTTGAGGACACCACCTGTGATTTCAGTCCGCCCAGACAGGCCAAAGGGAGATCTCAAATATAAAGAAAAATGGTATAATTGACTAACCAAACTATCATAAGGGTACCATGTGTAAACGACCGGGGTATCCTGCAAAAGACTAACTAGAAAGAACACCGCACGTCCTATCTCATCCCATGCCTCATTACCACCTTCATGTTCTCCTTCCTACCGCCAATCCATCTTACAATCATCATTTTAGACCTTGGTCCTCATTCCTCCATTTGTCGTAATTATCAAAAGCAAACAAACAAAAGCAGGATATTATAAAAGTACAGTGCAAAGTGGTGTGTTTGTTGCTGGCGTACGAGCAAAGCCGCTGCTAGATGCGAGCACCTATTTTGTAGACCAGGCTACAAAGACACCAAAGTCATCAGCACGGTTTTGCCTTAGATGTTCTCGACGACATGAGCATTAATGGCTCTTTGAAATCCGGAGTCCTGACCTCCAAAATCGTTCGTGTTATCGAACTTCTGGGCTGCCGAGGGGCCGCCGTTATGTTCTGGTCCTTCGCCCATCGCGCTTGCCATTGCCATGGATGATCCAACATTGGAAGCTCCTGGCAAGAAAATGACCTTGGAGTTGGCGGACTTGGCCATGGCTTGCATTGCCTCGAGATATCTGATCTGCATAGCAGGTGCGGAAGAAAGGATATCGGCAGCTTGTCTCATCAGCTTGGCGGACTCGACTTCGGCGCGGGCTGCGATGACCTTCGATTCTCCGATACGCTTGGATTGGGCGGCCATTGAGAGGGAGTCTTGCAACTCGTTGCTGAAGATGATATCCTTGATGAGCATGCTCTCGACTTGCACACCCCATCCTGATGCAACATCCTCGATGATTTCTCCAATGGACTGAGCGACTTCCTCACGGCGCTCGATAACATCTTGGAGGACTCGAGCACCAACAACATGACGGAGTGTGGTCTGTGTACGTTCAACAAGAGCTTGACGGACATTCGAGATACCGAAAGCTGCCTTATGTGGGGAGGTGATGTGGTAGTAGATGACGGAGGTCAAATGGAGGGTAACGTTGTCTTTGGTCATGCAAACTTGCTTGGGAACCTCTGTGGAACGTGTTAGCTCTTGAAATAGCAATTAGAGGGTCGGCGATACATACCAACAATCTGAATCTTGACATCGACCTGGATGAGACGCTCGGAGAGAGGGTTGATCTTGACAAGACCTGGATCGACTGCGCGATAGAAACGACCAAATTTGGTGACAAGACCGACATTACCCTGCGAAACGGGCTTGTAAGGGTTGGGACAGAAGATACAGCATGGAATAGCACCCATGGTTCCAATGCAAGAACCCAGGGTGTTGATCATGCTTCCATACCAGCCATGAGCTCCTTGGTCGCTTTCGCCAGCAAGTGTCTGCGCATAAGAAGGTTGAAGATCCTCTCTCTTTGGTGGTTCGACATTGATCAGAGGGTTGTCACGGCCAGGAGTGTTTGCTGGGCGAAATCCAACGCCGTTTGTTGACGAAGAACCATGCTCAGTTGGCTTGCGAATATCGTCTTTGGCAACACTGCCAGTGTCCATGCTTGATGCCATTATGTCTTAGTAGATGTGTGTGTATGTATTATGTATGCGACGAAAGAATCAATAGAGAAACGTCGAGGATACTGTGAGGTAGTGAGGTTGAGTACAGAGTGAGGTGATGTGAGATGTTCGAGGGTTATCTGTCGCACGGGAGAGCTCCTGTTTATGTATCGGACGATCCAAGCTGCCTCTTACTAGGGTACGATTTAGCGTTAACGCTAGACTGGGCTATGGCGATGCGGGGAAGGAACAGAGCGGATCGTGAATGCGAGAGGAAAGGATGACCTGTAAGAAACGCTTGGCGACTGGGTTACGATGAGATGTGATTGTTTTGAGAGAGGCAGACTGCTGATATGGACTGTGAGCGCGGCGAGGAATTTAGAGGATTATTCGATTTCGAGATACAGTTGTCATCGTTGAGCAGTTTGGATGAAGTTAGAAAAACTCTGTACTATCATTTGTTTTACATTCGTTTCGAGATGACGCTGAGACTTTTCGTTATCTTTTTCCTCCCACACCTTTATCTGCCCGGACCCTGTACATTCTTTGGGTCACCCCCAATCTCCAAGCTCCAAAAGACCGACCAAGGGTCTAAAGCTGCTACCTAAGAATCTCCAAGCTTGATAGTATTGGTATTCCCAAAGAAGAAGAAGAATAAGAGGTCCGAAGCACTTGTTACTGGCCTGTCAATTCCCTCAAAGATTCCAAAGAATTTGCCTCACCGTACAGTACCACCAAAGTGCCCTTCCTCAGTTCGTGAAATGCCTCTTCTGATAGAAACCCACCACTGCACCTGCACTGCAGCTGCGCCTATCGAGCCGGGAGCCCGTTGCGGCCAGCACAACTCCACAAAAGCTTAGCATTCCGCTAGGCCTCTTTGCCCAGGCGCAGAACCCCTGTGACATCTTCTCACTCGAGCCGTTTATGGTTGTTTGGCCCGACGATCATCCTTGAACGACATCATTACTTATTGGACCGTGCCGATTCTTTACGTCTTACTCGAGGATTGTTGACACTACACTGCCGCATTTCCATACGAAGGACTATCAAAGATATCGTGAGAATGAGGCGGTACGGAGAAGAAAGACTGTCCGCAGTAGGAAAGCTGCTTCCTCTGCGTCCAGGCAGCGATATAATGTACATGTACACCTTAAGGCCTCATACTGAGATGAGGGAATTAGACAACATACCACTTGTCAAGTATTACCTGCGCACCAAATGGGATCTCATTCGACCGACAGGTACGGTACAAACATCAAACATCTTGCTCGGACCATCTCGAAGCCGGCTTAAGCCCAGGATGTTTGAACCGATAGCACGCATCTCATGATCTTCTGACCGTGCCGCCTTAGCCACTAGACTGGATCACCTTCTATCCTTCTAGAAGGATGCCTAATCGTCCCAGCGGAGCATTTCATCACGTCACTCCTTCAATTCTGCCTCATCTGACAACCTTTTACATCAACAAATCACGACCATTTCTTTCTAAAATTCCCTAGTGCCGAGGCCAGCTCCCGAAGAGCTCCTAAAGCTCAGCCCTGCCAAGCGTTCCTCCGTTCTGGCAGATCTACGGGCGTCTCGCCACCAATCTCTCTTACCATCGAATCTCCTCTCAGAGAATCCATCTGCCTATTTCCCAACCGTCCGTAAATTTCCTAACTCAGAAGACTACCGAATGCTCATATCGTTTTCCAAATCACACTCGCGAAACACCCTCACACCGCATGTGTGCACCCGCCAACATGGCCTTTTCTGCTTCTACCGTGGAGGCGCAGCGCAGCCTTGCATCGACGCCAATGCCCAGGTCCTGTGCTTGGTGCAGCGTGCCAGCCTGCCAGCGCCAGCGACAAACGGCATCTCATGTCGCTGGAGTACAATCGCACCAATCATCAATTCTCCTCCGGGCAGCGCTGGTAGCTCCGACGTTCCGAGTGGTTCATGGTCCCATGATTTGGTGTTGCTGCTTCGTGCCAATTGTTTTTCTGTCGTGCTGCGCTGCCAATGTTACCATGGATGGTAGATTGTCGTTCGGTGGTTGGAGAGATGCAAGGCTCGGGTATGTGAGCCGAGATTTGTGGGCTTCAAATCACATGGAGGATGACTTTGGGTAATTTACGGGAGGCTGTGTTCTTGGCTCCAAGAGCCGAAAGTGGTTGTTGACTTTGAGCCCTTGGTGAGACTCTACTTGAGCTGCTTGAGATGTGACAATACTTTCAAGCGAAAGTTTCAGTGGACTTCTGAAAAGCGTTGCCCTCCAAACTTCTTCTCATTCTCATTCTGCATCGAGAACCGACAGTTGGAAATACACGAACAATATTTTCTGCATCATTCTGTTTCCCTTCTACGGTTCTTCATATTCTTAATCCGTTAAGCATGATATGCATTCTGGATAGCCAGGGAGCTATTTGTGATTTTTATGTCATTTTTGGAAGGGGCAGCGCTTTTCTCACTGCGGGTCGCCAGATCGTGAGAGATCATGTCTGGTTAGCAAGTGCTGTGCGCAGCTCATGTCATCTTTTTTTGTCGAAAACCATCCCGAGTCATCGTTCGCTTTCTATTTCCACTTGGTAATTTCTCGTTTTATCAGGCAATCAAACAAGCATAAGCAAGCCCTGATGCATTTACATAAGCCAGCTCTAATAATCTAGATGTTGCACGTTGTATGTTCCGAGTCCTCGACCGCTCTTGCCCGCTCTTCCGCCATGCTCTTCTGCCATTTCGCTTTCCTCGATGAACTCCATACCCTCATTTCCACGTCCTGGTTACAAGTTGAGCTGTAGTGAAGTCAGGCCGAAGGTTGGAGGATTTCAAGAGGTGGGAGTGCATTCTAAAGATCTGCGACTTTGTATTTCTTCAGAGCGACAGGACAGGTGTTGGTCAACCAACTCTGTCATTAGCCTCGTTTACCCTTCTTCGCTTAGGAATCATTTGTCTCAAAGATTTCATGCGTTGCAGAGACCTCGCAGATTTGAGGGCAGATCGCCAGACTTTCCTTTATTGTTTACATTGTCTGTCGCTTCGGATGTCTTCGCATTCGGTGCTTCAGAGCAATCTTCTTTCATTTCCAAATTTAGGTTCCTAGTTTTTTCTTTATTCACAATGAGGTTTCAGAGGTGAGATAACGATGATCTCCACATATCTATGCTCCATACGATCGGTATTTGTGAACTCTTCCTTCGAGGTCTATCGACGCCTAATTCAGCTTCTTGGAGCAAAGACGCAGAGACATGCGCGGATAGCTCTCCTCATTGGGTGTGCTTTCATTTTCACCTCATTCCTACACCTGGCTCTATACAGAGCTTCTTTTCTCGTTAGTTCTCTGGGTAGTCAGCATCTTGGTGTGTCGCACAAAGTCATGTGCGAGCTCACGTGAGGCCCAAGTCCTTGGCTGCTCCCCCACCTTCTCCTTCTGGCTAAGACCACTGCATCCAAGACACCCCGCCGTCCTCGAAGCATATAGCAGATGTCTAGACTTCAGAAAACACTTATAACTGTGACGCGGCACTCAGAAGAGTGGCACTCACGGAACTAGGTACTGAGGCTTTGGAGTTATATCGAGTTTCATCGATAATTTTACATACTGATACTCAAAAGACACCAGCAACGGAATTTCTCACTCACTTGACTTTTCATTACCACTTCCTACTTTGCAGGTTGCTTCGAGCGAGAATACTTGCAAAGCGAAGATGCTTCGCTTGAAAGTCATTGCAGCCTGCTCTCTGCTCCATGTAGCTGTGGCACAGGATTCCAATGATTCGATTCCGATCGTCAACCTTCTCAATCCTTTTTGGGCTCTGCCAGATGGTGAAAACTCCACGAGAGGTCTAGGTGCATCAGTTGTCAACGTGGTACGTCCTCCACAGTACGATTCCAGTCTCGAAGGCGGAGTGGAGCGCATGTTGACCATCTCAATGTAGGACTCAATAGCAACAACTTACGCAGTAAGCTGTGATGCCACAGCAGAACTCGTACCAGGTCCCACGCCCATTACGTGTGTTTGGGAAACAGTTGGCCCGCAACTTTTCACTCAATGGGGTACCAGTCAGTTTTTTGCACTGAGCTTCACCGGCTTCGATGATGTAACGTATGTTCTGTACTGCCCATTATGTTCATCCAACGCATTCTGAATTTTCAATCGGGTATAGCTCCTACCAAGGCGACTACACCTTCTCCTCTACCCTCGCGCCAATTATCACAGGTACATTTACCTTCAGTGTTGCTGAGAGCGAAGCAACCCGGGGAAGCGATGTCATTCCTGCGACAACACAGGCTAGCTTGTACACTGGAACAAGCTCAGCGACATGGTATGCGATTCCTATCACAGCAGGAGAGGAGAAATTGGCTGCTGCTTCGAGTTCTAGAACGTCGACTGGAGCGTCTTTTCCTTCTGGTATTACCTCGAACACTCCCATGGGAACTTCGACCGGGTCGTCTTCCGGCACCGCAAGTGGAAGTGAGATGTCAAGCACCGGGGACGCTTCTTTGCCCACTGTTACTTCAATGCCATCGACGAGTTCTAGGGCTGGAGGGGCCGCCGCGACGAGTGAAAGCACGAGTTCGAGTACTGCTGCCGCTGCGAAAGCTGGAGGAAAAGCTGGATGGTTTGGGGCTATGGCTGGTGGTCTCTTGGGCGTGTTTGTGTTGTGATTTACTAAAGGGCTTTCCGGCATTTACCTTCTGTCATACAACTTCAACCCATTTTCTTGAATATACCGCCTCAATTGGCCTTGTTGACCCTGCGATGAGTTTTCCCCTGGTAATGAAGAAAACAAACAAATGTTACAAGCGAGAAACATACCCTATTTGTATACAGCGGGCACGGATTGCATACGAGTCACTGCGGATATCACAGAATGGAGCACAAACTCGTTCCTAGAGCCGCCCGAGATCCAACGATTAATCTTCGTTCGGCATAAGGATCCTAGACCGAGCCTCCGAAAGTGGGTATAACGCTGACACAGCAAAACTCCACCACTAGAGAAATCTTGCTATGTTTCAATCTGTGCTCACGAGCAGACTCCCATGTTTCTCCGCGTGAAAACCCTTTGTAATCTATTTGACTCGAAGCTTGTAGCCATCCAAATAAGCATTACGGCAGGATAGGAGTTAAGACAGGGCTTTGCGTGAGCATCTGCCACCGAGGCAAAAGCGACTTCTCATTGGCTGGTACACAACCCTTAAACAGTCATATTGTGTTACATAATCACCATGCATTCACCTACTGCAACTTCACGTCAACCTCAAACTCAAACAGACGAGGAAGACTCTACATCTGGAATATCAACCTCTTCGGATTCGAGCTCAGAAAAGTCTCATGTTCCACCTCGCGAGACTGGGTTCGTGAAGCACGAGATGTTGCTGAAATTCCATCCCACAAGTATCTATCCCAAGGCCAACCAACGGCGGATTCATGGCAACGACAAGAATATCTTGCCTATACGACGAAACTTCCTGAGAGCAGCTGGGATTAACTTCCTGCTATTGCAACTGCTTTTCTTCGCACTCTTCGTGTACATCTTCGGAGCACTATATCAACAAACGGAACGGATCCATGCCCTCGACATTCTCTTCGTCGATTACGATGGAGGTAGTATTGGTCATGCTGTGAGGGAAGCCTATGGCTCTTTAAAAGGTGACGGGTATCCTACTTTGAAAGAACGTCCAGCATCTCAGTTCGAGATCGGGAGTCTGAGAGAAGAGGTCTGCCAGACGCGATACTGGGCAGCGTTCTATACTTCTCCCGGGGCATCCGCCAGACTCGGAGCCGCACTGGGTGGAACAGACGCGTCGACTTACGATCGTTCGGATGTACTGACGTACGTGTGGAATCAAGCGCGGTACCCAGCAATTGTCGATTCGGCAATCTCAGCAAATCTCAAAAGCTTGTCAACTGCTGCCCGTGTTGTCTATTCGACAAACGGGACTTTCGATTTGGTTGACTCGACGAATACAGCTGCGATTGACATTTTTGCCAATCCTTGGACTCTTGAGGATATCAATATTCAGCCGACGTCCCAAGGCTCGCGTTTGATCTACAACACGCTTGTCATCATCCTGATCTTGATCCAAGAATTCTTTTATCTGGGAACGATCAACGGACTGTATGCCCAATTCAAAATCTACAACATGCTGTACCCTCATCGGATCATTGCCTACCGATACGCCATTTCGATGGCATACACGTTCATCGGTTCCTTGTGCGTCGCAGGGGCGATTTGGGCTTTCCGAGCAGGATGGGACGTGAATGGTGCTCAATTTGTTCTCACATGGGTCATTCTTTGGCTATTTGCCCACCTGAATTTCCTCGCCATGGATACCTTTACTATTTGGCTAGCTGTGCCGTACGTCCCAATGGCTCTGATATCCTGGGTCATTCTCAACGTCACCTCGATTCTCATGCCCTTCGAGCTCTCAAACGGGTTCTATCGATGGGCATACGCTTTGCCAGCTCACGAGGTCTACCAAGGACTGCTGGATATTTGGTCAGGGGGGTGCAATCCACAACTACACTACGCTCTCCCAATCCTGTTCACGTGGGAAGTTCTCGGTCTCTTCTTCTGCACTATGGGTGTCTACCGCCGTTGTCACTACGCCATGGTCGCAGAAGATGCCCAAGAAGCAGCACTCCGCGAGAAGACTGATGCAGCAATGGCATACGAGAAGAAGCACGATCAAGAGAGAGACGAGACACTGGAGGCGAGGAGGAGTCTTGGTGCGGTTCAGGAGGAAGATAGTGTTGAGGAGGTTGCGAGGATGGAGCGGATGCAGACTGCTGAGAGAGAGAAGTTGGAGGTGGCGATTAGAGATGAGGATGAGAACTTGAGGAGGGAGCAGACTAGAGCGAGCAAGACGTGTAATTTTGGGCCGTCGTTTGGTTTCAGCACATATGGAAATCCTAACGATGAGTAAATAGTATTGATGAACTTCAAAATGTATAAAATGGTCTAAGGACTTAAACATTTGAACTTCAGGTGATACATTACAACTGCCGCCGCTTGTGGTATCTTTGACTCCCTTAATTTGCTCTCTGATTTCGAGTTTTTAGGCGGCAACACGCTGGAAATACAGCGCCATACTCGCTAGTTTGCGGGGTAAAGTCGCTGGAAATATGCCCCACCATGCTGTAAGCACTTGAAAAGGTCTAGCTTCATCTCACTCACGATGTTTTCCTCTGCATCTCTTTCATCAAGCTCACCAATCATACCCGATACGATGGACCATCACGAACACTGCCGCAAATGAAGCTCACTTCCTAATTGGATCTGAAGAGTAAAATTTAGCTTTAAAGCGATGTCTAACAACTCGAATGGCTACCACAGCTCCAAACACGAAGCAGCGGCATTACTGCGATCATGACGGCTGTGAGAAATGCTACCTTCGTGTGGAACATCTGAATCGTCATCGCCTTACTCGTAAGTTTCAATTGTACTTAAAATTATGTTTATTATTTATAGTGTGACTAACGCCTTTCCAGACCAAAAACGTGCATTCTCATGCTTTCTATGCAGGAAACCCTTCACACGCAAGTGAGTCTTCCATACACCAAGATTCTCCGTTCAGTCCTTTAAAAGCTGATTACTGAAATCTGGGACACAGTGATCTCCTCCAAGCCCATATACGACGACACGAAGAAGCCAGCTTGGACAATGTTGACAAGCAGCGGGAAATCACCCCGCCTCGCAATACCGATGACTATCAAGAAAGTCCGAGAAAGCGAATCAAGGCAGGCTGGGACTTAGGAGCTCGTCCTTTCGCACCTCCTGGGGAAATAGATTTTGGTTCGGCACCTCTTCAGCAAGCTGCTGGGGGCCATAATAGTCCATCACGAGATTTGATAGCTGAACCTCAAGGATTTCCTTTGGAGAGAGTCATATTTGGCACCGCTGCTGGAGTTCAGTTTCGAGCTCAGGACGAGTTTTACGTGGTATGTGATTTACAGAGGCTCTTTTGATGGAGAATTTGACGATATATAGGATTCAGAGCTCCCAGCAGACGAACAGGAAGTGGAGGACTTCGATACGAAGCTGATATCAGATGATCCCTACCGAAGTCTCATAGCAAATCTGCCTGTAAGTATTATCAATCCCAAGTCCAATCTATCACTAATGCATCGGAAGTGACAAGAACCATGCTAACATTCATGCTTTAGAACCTCGCAACCCTCACTGCAGGAAACAGGCCATCTTTACAGAGGCTCTTTCTTAGCGGGTTCGAATATCTGGAAAGTTTTATGCCACTGTTCCATCGTCCAACTTGTAATGTCGGCGTACTGCAATACCTTATCATTCTTGTAGTGTGTAGTCTAGGTGGTTTTCTGAGCAAGAACTTGGACGATCGTGAACTTGGCCTGTTAATTTACAGACATATCCATAGCACCCTACACACGGTATGTATGGCTGCCGCTAACGCTGATGTATCTGACACGATGAAGGCAGCTAAAGATAAAGGCAGTGCTTGGTTGATGGCACATGTCCCAGTTATGTGAGTCATTTGGAACCTGTCGCCATGCTTTACGAGACAAGCCGTACCTACTAATCGAACTGTAGTCTGATCACAGAACATATTGGCTATTACGCCCTAGATGACGAGGAACATCTATCGATGAACGTTATCCATGCAATGACATCAACTGTGAGTCTGGTTAACTACATCTATCCATAGCTTATGCCAGTCATATGTGCTGAGTTGAGGAACGTACGTTGTTTGTAGATGCTGGGACAAGGCAAACTCCTATCGCAAGATACAGATGATACCGAACCCATTACAGGAAGCTTGGATGATAGATGGAACATATGGATTGATAGCGAATACAGGATCAGGTGAGGCCGTCCGACGACCCTTCCAAAGACACATGTTGAGTTACCAGACTCGCATACAGCATCTTCATAGCCGATATCAAGAGCTCCTTACATTTCATGCGTTCTTCAATGCTCCCGACGAGTGCGCTAGATATTCCACTTCCTTGCCAAACAAGCATTTGGCAGGCCAGCACAGCAGTCGAGTGGGAGAATGAAGTGTTGAGGTTCACAGAACTATCGAAAGACTAAACCCCGCTCAATTTCAGACCATCAGTGGAATTGCTTCTGGGGCATGACCATCCAAGTCCTGAACACAACCTCCAGTTCCGAGATCCTCTCATCTTGGATATCCTCATCCATGCAATCGTCTCAGAGATCCTCGATCTTGGCCGTGCCATCCCATCGGCGTCATCTAAAGCTATAGACCTGCTGAAGAGGTCGGATCTGACGAATGGCCTTGCACGCTGGAAATCTTATTTCGATCAAATGGATGTTCAAAGTCAACAAACCGAAATCGCGCGTTCTGCTCTGGCGACCTATCATCTGGCGGGTATCCTCCGTGGAAGAAATATACCGGCTACTTTCGCACCTTGCGGTACAATGAGTCTTGGGGATTGGTTCAAGTCCTTCTCACCAGGCGTGAACGATGTGTCAAGGGCTGAACAAGCTTCGCCTCAAATCGATAGGGAGGCATGTATACATGCAATCCACATAATCGATCTATATCTGCAGGAGAGCACCTCGACCAAATTCCAATCCTTCTACCAGAATCGCACAGCCGTCATTGCATGTCTAGTTCTTGCCAATTATATGTCCAATTTAAAGCAGCAAAATAGATCGAAAGCTCCCCCACCTGAGACCGCAGAACTCAACACCTCAAACCTGCTCAAGCTGCTCGGAGGCAAAGAGAATCTAATCTCTGGTGCGAATTATGGACTACATCAGGCCGCGATGGTAACTGCTACTCAACTTGTGACGGCAGTGAAGAGTAATATCGCGCTTCATCCTGGTGGAATGGGTAGGTTCACTACTCACACCTGGTATTGATATGCTGAAATATGTATAGCTCAGAAATGCTGCCAAGTCCTCGACGGGCTCTTGGGGACATTATCCTGACACTGTGGGCATAGAAAATCTAGATCCAAAGGTTCCAGTCGATTGGGGCTCGCAAGCTGTACAGGATTCTCCAAGAAGATGATAACTTAACTCAAAGTCAGGCGACTGCGTGTCCGAGAATGGCCGGTTCCAGCTTCTGTGCAGACAGGTACTCTCGAAAGTGACTCATGCGCGTTCATTCATGTAGAGACCGCAGGCGTTACTTGAACAGGAGGCTCTCCGATTGTTTTCTGGGTGCAGATCTACAGATAGTCAGTCTTATCACCACTGCAAGGATCATAAGGACTTGCACAAATATGATCTCCCGTGGTATTCGAAAAACAGATACCGGATGTGAAGACCTTCAACCACGACAGTTGATCAAAGGCGAAGCGAGGACTGGGAGCCAGCTTCAGAGACGCCTCTCCATGCTTAATCGTCCTCGGGATAAATGTGCTGAGGTCCAAATAGCCAATCAGCGGACCGAACCAAAGGCTTAAATTTAGATATCTGAGGTTTGACGAAGCAGTGAACTGCATGATCGAACGGACAACGTCCATTCTGTGCGGTCTATCGGAAGAGATACTAAGTGATCGAAGAGAATCGATGTGAACTCGTAGAGCATTGATCATAGGCACCGTGATGTGCAGTGAAGAAACGTCGCTGGTCATATGCTGAACCTGGAATGTCTTGAGAGGATTCAATTTCTCTATCACTTCTGGCGTCAAAGACTTATATGCTGGTAGCGCTGCAGTGAGAATGGAATTATCCCTATCGTAGTGGTCAGGATATCGAAAGATGATCACACTATCCAGGTTCTTCAGACTGCAAAGTATATCTGCTGTCTCTGTAGGCGTTGACCATGAGTAGCCCGTAAATCGCAGTGTCCGGAGATCGCGGAACTTTCTAATGTATTCCAACGATACGAGGTTGGAAAATACTGTGAGTTCTTGGAGATGCGTGAATTTTGAAGCCATCATATCCAAGAGAAGCTGTTGCTCAATATCGTTTCTTCGCACCGGACTGGGATTGCTGCCGTCTTTGATCACGAGCCATATCTTTCGGATCTCCCTAATAGCAGTGAAAGAATTCCATGCAGAAGAAATAGGACTTTGATCCCCGACGTTGCCAGGCTTCTTCTCGAAGATTTTCAGACGATCTAGGAAATTTGCCGCCCAAGAAGGACTAGGCGGTTTCTCCATGAACTTTGGAGCTCGTCGAGCATATTCTGCTTCCCACCATTCGGCGGTCGAAGCATCGTACAGCTTCGAATCCGAGACAGACCTCCTGGGAGCATCTGCAATGGGCAAGAGCGACTCTTTGAAGATATGAATCGACACATTGGATACCAGAGGTAGTAAGTGAGGAGGGGCTCTTGCGGTCCATTTTGCTAGATATTCCAGACTTTGAAAGAATTTGGAGTTTGCAAGAACGATGCCTAGGACTTCTCGGCGGAGTTGTTTTGAGACTGCTGAGATGGCTAGGTACGTTGGCTGGTGGTACCCGAGTCTTTGATCGAGAGCAATGGTGTAGATCTGCAGTCGTATTTCTAGAGCGATGCGGAGGAATTCGGGGACAGGTTCGGCCATGTTGCAATTCTCGAGGATTTTTTGGTCGAGGACTGGAGAGCGACAAAATTGATAAGAAGCAGTTATTTGATCTCAAAGAATCGAGGTTGCTGTTGCCTACATCTCGTGCTGGTGAGTTAAGCGGGGCCCGGAGGTTCTGACGGTTGAACGTGATCTCTTATGTTTAAAGCTATTATGGGTACTCCAAAGGAGTCGAAGGCGAAGTTAATGATTCCTCTCGATTCATCTTCAGGTACCAAATACATGTTCGGCTTGGATCTTTGGTGACTCGGTCGATTTATTCTCGCGGTCCAAGTGACTTGACATATAATGCCCATTTGTTCACTTGTAACACTTGTGATTGTCTACTTCTATTACTAACATCTTCTGAGCGAAAAGAATATCAGTCAGTATCGTACAAATATACATAGGACTTCACTACTCGTAGGACCCTCCCTATTCGGGACTTTCGACAAAATCAGAACTAAAGCTGCAATGGCCCAAACTTCGTAAGTCTCCGAAGAAGGTCAAGTCGCAGATTGTAATTTCTGGCAAGCCTGCGTCTTCGTCTCCCGGTACCTTAGAGACGGTCTCAGAGTCTGAAGTGTGCATATCAGGTCAAGCTCCCTATGGTACTTGAGAAACAGAATGTATTCATGAGACCCTATCTTTCGTGGAACCTGGATGGCAAGCGGCGCTGATTACCAAGCTACACTCGCCAGCAAGCGGAATGTCCTCAGTTAAGCGGGGGTATCCAAGTATGCTCCCACAGATGAGAGCAAGAGTCGATACCAGAATAGCGTCGTACTTTCCGAACTGTTGCGGTTCTTATGATTGAGAAAAAAAAACGGCACAAAATCCAATCCTTATGCTCAATAGGTCGCCGCTCTCCTACTCAATCCGACTCTCTCCCTCTTCGATTCCTCAATGCCGACTCTCAAGTCTTCATTATCTCGCACCGTGAATTCCAACTTCCTAGTACCGTCCCCATCTCTACCTTGTCCAGTAACACTCGAGCTTCCGAGCCCTTCCAAAACCTCCCTGAGGTGCTCCGCAGTCCCAAAGCCTTCTTTTCTTGCGTCCTTAGCCCTCCCACACCTCTCATACTATGCAATATATTAGTACATATTCTGTTCAGATCTAACACAAGAAGTGACAGTATAGAGGAAGAAATGGGAGGGACAAAACTCACCTCTCTAACAACCTCTTCATGCCCTCCCAACTCAACCACCAATCTCAAATCCTCCACGAGCCTGTCGAATGCTAAATTATACTCCACCAGTGGCGTCGAGCGCAGCGGTTTCTGTTTCGGTCGGCGCAGGTTCGGCGTCAAGAGGTAGAGACCATAGACAAGGAGTCCGAATGCCACGAGGAGCGCTAGAGATTTGGTGAGCGGGTGGGTGATAAGGTGAGTTAGCGAGCAGGATGTCGTTTCTGGTACTGTTGGTGGTGGATTTGTGAGATAAGACGAGGAATGTGAGCGGCCTTGCCGTATGTAGGAACGAGAATCGGCAGTACAGGTGCAAGCACTGCTTTTTGCTGAATTCGTTTCCATCTCGAATATTTCTCGTGGACTTTCCGATCCTCGATTTGTGAGCTGGATCTAAGCGGTAGATTGCAGATCGAGGTGTTCCGCTGTTTATTTGCGACTATTGTAACGCAACTGTACATTCTTCCGAACTGGAGCTCCGTTAAAATAGAGTGATTTGACGGTCCCAATAAGCATGTAGCATTAGTTCCTTACTATTGTAGCTGGGTTTAGCTGGGACAATAGCTGGAACTTAAGCGAGGTTTGTCACCGCCTGTGGTGATATTAGCAATTAGTGCCCGCTTCGGTCCACGGTACACCCATAAAGTGAAGATAATTCAAACGGAGACTGGGAAGCTTGTGGTGGGTGCAACTTTAGATTCTCTAATTAAAGGTCGCTTAAGAACAGGAGCTTTTAACATCCCATTCAGCAAATGTCCTCGATCTGTTGCTCTACTCCGTCGTGAGCACCAAGGTCTAATTTCAGCGTGCGTCCGAATAGCTCTAGCAAGATCTCGAAGCATATCTTGGTGATTGCTGGATCGTATCTGCCTTTGGAGAGCTCGTCCCGGATAAATGCGTCTGAGAGATGTCAGCGATACCGAACAGCTCTCTGGGTTAAGACACTTACGTTGAGCACCAGCAACCTCATACCAGCTGAAAATGACACCTTTCTCTCTCAATGTCTTTCTGATGAGATCTCGGCCTTCAGGCGGTACATGGTTGTCCAAAGTTCCATGTATCATGGCCAGCTCCCCCTTGATCTCGCTTGCACGCGCTAGACTGTCATCTTTCTTGCCAAGTCCGAGAGTAGCACTGTGGAGATCTGTTGCGAAGTACGTTACTGCGGCAGCTACCCGGGGGTCAAGTGCACAACGATATGCGAGATGTCCTCCTAGACACATGCCTGTTGTGCCGATGCGTCCATTACAGGTTTTCAGTGAGAGAAGGTAGTCGATGGAGAGCGTCGAGTCTTCATCATAGCCTGCTAGTGTCTGAAATTGTGTGAAAATATGCAATTGATACATGAGAGGAAGTGGTTGCTTACCTTCTTGATTTTGTACTCATTTCCGGCATCTGTGCCAGGAACGTCATAGGCCAGTGGTTCAGGACCTGTAAACTCGTGGTACGATGAAGGTGCTGCAACGATGTAGCCTTGACCAGCAATTTGACGAGCGAATCTTGCAACTGGACCAGTGACTGTTGATCAAATAGTGTAAGCTTTGTTTCCTAAACGATGACTAGAAATATGGGAGGAAAGGAAAGACGATCTTGGGTATGTATAATGCGTTTTCCTCGTCTCAAATAGCAAAGTACAAGAAGGAGACGATTTAACATAGAGATACATTATGGACAGAAGCCGTCAAGATGCGAGAGCATCGAGTGCCGTTTACCCCGCGGTGGGTCTACTTGATCATACGATGCTCCGACTCAAGAAGACAGAAAATCACATAGACCTACCTTGGTAAATCTCGCTGAAGAGAACGACACCCGGGAAACGACTAGTTAAAATCAGTTTGAAATGTGAAGAAGAAGCTCAGGAAGAAGTTCAAATGCGTACGCATTAGGATAATTCGGGATGGTGGGGTGGAAGAGGAAGATCCCTAGGATTTATCAGCTCGCACTTCTCGATTCCTCTTCTCAAGACATACTCATAGAACCCTCCTTTCCATCCGCCTTAGTTACAACATCTTTGTGGGTCTCTTTGATTAACATTTTGTTGTATAACCTGACTGTCTGGTCGAAGGTTGAGTGAGCTTGTTATCTGATGTGAAGACAGCCTTGGCGGGGTAGTTGCTTAATAAGTTCGGGGCTAGCTGTATGAAGGAAAAGAAGCTGTCCAGTCTCGATTCTGCCAAGCTTTACCGCCATTGCGTCCAATGGAATGGATGTCTGATCGATGTTCCTCTGAATGAGCTGGAGAAAGATGAGGCTGAATACTTGCATGTATGGGCACTTTATATAATAGGCATTATGAGGTTGTCAAGTTGTAGCATGTATAAGAAAAGGGTAATCTCATGTCAAATTGCTATTTCCACAAGAAATTTCCGCTGAAGATGACCTCATACTCGCCAAACATTTACTTTTAATTAATTGAGCACTTTACAGTACTCACTATAGATTGTTGCTTCTTGCTTTTCAATAACTTCCAAGATCTAAAATGTTACTACAAGGTAACTTGCAACACCTTTCAAAGCACATACGCAATCCTTGGCTCGCAGGCGCCCAGTACTTTGTATTGACACGTGACTCTACCAACCGATAATGAATAGGTATCTGAACCCGACCAAAAGATCATAGAGTTTTGTAGACTTGCTAAGTCATAATGATCTATCTTATGGATATATTTCTTGACGATAGTAGCAAGATTATAATGGTAGTCTGGTGCCTGGAACTCACTAAAGGCTGACATTACGCAAAAAGCTCCAGCCTCGAGCAGGGCCGCGACCAACGGCCGAGTGTCCCGAAATGTTTTATTTTCCGCCATGGCCAGCTCCCTCTCCTTGCGATAAGCAGCACCACCACACCAAAAAGCAGTCCAACTTCAACACCTTCCTTTTCAGCAGCGTTCTTCCCGATTCACCTTTCACCCCATTCTTGCCTTGTAATCATTTGCGACTTCAACTTCAAATTCTTTCACCTTTCCACAGCCGTCGCAGAAATTCACCTCGAGTTCCGATCACAAACAGATCAGGAGCTTCCAAATAACCAATTTCGAGGACAAGAGACTCGCACGCGACAGCAACCGACATCTGCGAAACGAACACGATAAGACCTCGAGAAGGAGATGTCGAGTGTCAGAACCAGAAGACAGGCGGCTGCTATTTCTACACCTTCAACACCTACACCAGCGCCTAGGGACGAGCAGGTCATCATGAACGGCAACGGGTCAGCTCACGCGTCAGCAAAGGAGGAGCACCCCTATGAGAATGTATTCCTCTTCTGGCCAAACGTGATTGGTATGTTATGTTCTGCTGGGTTCGCAGATTTGAGCTGACACTTTTCCAGGTTACGTTCGAATTGTTCTGGCCTTTGCGTCATTGTACTATATGCCACTTCACCCTCGAACCTGTACCCTCCTCTACAGTATCTCCTGCCTCCTCGACGCTCTTGATGGATATGCCGCGCGATATTTCGAACAATCCACCAGATTCGGAGCTGTGTTGGATATGGTAACTGATCGCTGCACAACTGCGTGCCTGCTCGTCTTCCTTTCGTCAGCTTGGCCTCGTTGGGCTCTCCTTTTCCAGGGTCTGATCTCGTTGGATCTTGCAAGTCACTACATCCATATGTATGCGACTCTGACAATGGGAGGATCTGAGACGAGCCACAAGAAGGTCGATAAGAGCAGGAGCTTCATCTTGAACTTGTATTATACAAACAAGGTATTTTTACCCATCCCCTGTCATTGCATGCAGCAAGGATACTGACTAGGTGCTCAGACCGTTTTGTTTCTCTTCTGCATGTTCAATGAGGTCTTCTTCATCGCCCTTTACCTCCTATCGTTTTCCTCGCCCCTCCTTTCGCCATCCCTCCTTCAAGTCACGAACAATGGCACCGGATCTGCTTCTTCTCTCCAACCCGGCAATCCCTCCACTCCCTCCGCATCCTTCCTTTTCGCCAACCCCAACAGCGCTGGTGCATTGGAACTGATGCGAGCGAACAAGATGGACTCGTTCTGGCCTTGGGTCATCGCTGGAATCAGCTTCCCAGTCATGTTCGGCAAGCAAGTCATCAACGTCGTGCAATTAGTCAAAGCCTCGAACTGGTTGGCAGAGGGCGACATCGAGATGAGAAGAGCCGCTGGACTGCCAAGAAAGAAGAAGCAGAATTAGAGAACGCACACGAATCTTCTGGGGTTACATCTTGCTCTTGTGCAAAACATTTTTTCAGCGCATGATTGAATGGTTGCATTTGGACATTGACAGATGAATCCTTGGGCTTCTTTGCGACATACATTCGCTTCTTTCCTGTAATTTTATTGGAGTGGTATACGCATGCTCGGACCTGTGGGATCTTGCATTTCTCCACCCTCGTTCTTTTGATCTCTTTAGTTTCCGCTGTCAGTCAGTCGGTCGGTCGGTCAGTCCATGGGCTCGTTAGAGGATCGGCGTTGCATGGAGGTCTTTGTTTTACTGCTCAGGAGGGATGAATCGACTCTGGATGGTCCTGTGAGGAGGCAGTCGTCAAATACATAATACTAATATCTGCATGATGTGTCGTTGAATTCGTGACCTGCAAGCCCCTGAATCGCGATGTACGTAATCGGGAATGTTGAATGTTGAGTGAGGGTGTGACTTCGGTTCCTGGCCTGAGACAAAGTTCCTGTTTATTTTGAACTTCAACTCATTCAGAAACATATTTACCACAATTCTCGGTGTTATGATGTTGTGGTGATTCCTCTGCTCATCATTTGAAAGGCTGATGAATTCTAGACCTTCCTGTTTTCCCCAGCTGACGAGAATAGCATAGGTTGGAGTTGCCTGGTTTATTGCCCCGGTTGTCTCTTGTGTTGTCTGATAACGAAAAGCCCAGTGCTCAAGGCATGCTAATCCCTAATCGCGCATACGGTAATGCCACCACGCCAGCCATGCATTGCCAGGCCATGCCACCAAGCCAGTCCAGGCCCAAATGCCTCTTCTCTTCACTTCCCCTTTTACTGGTCGCCTCGTGATAAACAAATTCTTTGCGCCTTACTCTCTCCCTGTTTACTATTTCCCCTTTCTTTGGTACTGTAAACAATCAAACTTTCAAGTAATATTCTTTCTCAAATTACGTATGGCCAGCTCTCCCCGCAATTATGGACATCGTCACCTGAGGACTCTCGAGCAATTGACATGTGGTCCAGCTGCAGTATCCTTACACTAAACTACCGGTTGAGAAAGCCCCCCCGTCCAATCACCGCCAACCCGTTGAACCCAGCCAGCCAAATCCATCAATTGGCGTCACTCTCTTTCCGAGGGGACGCACCCGTACCGCAGCCCACTGCACCGCACGAGCTACTGTACCAACGAGCACACCGTAACTTCCAGGTCACAAGCTCTACCCTACTCCCAGAAAAGCACTTTCAGGAACCTTAGCAGCTCTGCGTTGGTTTGGAATGTGTCCAGCTCCTTGAAATATTATTCACAGAAACTGGAATTGGAACAGCTTCGACCAGCTCCTTCCTGCTGCTCCGGCCTCGAATCGAACCACGAACAATGTCTGAATCGTCACCCCCGCCAACATCGAGGCGTTTTACGCCAACCCCCGTCGAAACGACGGTGAAGAGGGTTCGACGGTTCGCGGTTGAGCCAGTAGAAATGACCACGAGGAGCAACAAGAAGGAGGAGAAGGAGGACAAGAACGATGGCGGGGTTGACAAGATGGATTTTGCCCCAACAACAGCTGCAGCGGTAGCTCCTCCCAAACGACGATTCGTACCTGAACCCGTTGAGACGACATTTAAAAGCAACAGACAGCCCGTCAAGCCATTACCTACTCCTGAGCCTACGCCTGTCTCAATTCCTCCCCAAGATACTCCAGTTGAAGCTACACCCAAGCCAAGGAGAAGATTCGTTCCAGATCTGATCGAGACTACGAAGAGATCCAAGAAAGCCGGCGACTCAAGACCAGCTACCCTTCCAACAGATAAAGTGAGTGCTCCTACCTCTCTTGAATCGCTTCAGTATGCTGACAAGTATTTTAGACCGACCTGACACCTGGAGTTCCAAATATATACACCCGTTCGAAACGGAAGTCTCGCCCTCCTGTCGTTCCTCTACCTCCAGAAAATACTCCCAACCAAAGCTCAGCACACTTGAATACTGTTCAAATACCACCTCTACCTCCAAGACGGCAGCCTTCAATGCGTCCCCATCCCAACACAAGACGGAGCACGCGACAGAATTCCTTCCAGCCCGAACTGGAAGCTATAGCATCTGATGAGGAGGAGCCCGATCTGGAGGATGGCTACGAGGATGAGGGCACACCATCATTATCAGGATCGCTTGGATCATCAGAAGATTCCATGATGAGATTACAACTAGCACGGACACGAGAAAGCTGTGACGATAGATTCTCCGGATATCTACTAGCTCTCGCAGCAAAGGCAGCTGAAAAGCAGTTACGAGAGCAAGCTTTAGCAGCGTTCCCCAATGAGTCTATGCACGAAATAGTGGAACATTTCTACGACCGAGAGATCGAAGGAGCTTCAGATGAGGAATCTGTGGAAGGAGTCGGGCTCCTCGTCCTAAACGATCCCAAACTCGAGAACATTCGACGGAAATCTACAGAAGTTGGATGGGCAGCCAAGGAGATGCAACAGCATCAGGAGAAGCTCAATCGTCTACGCGAAGATGAAACCAACAAGAAGATTGCTGCTGAGGCTACCAAACCTACCTTCCAGGACCCATTCTGGACGAACGGCATGACAGTCAAGAACTCAGCGTTCCCCCGCGCCCCTCAGGTCGACCCAGTGGACAAGCAAAAGGAAGCAGAGCTTAAGCGCATGCGTTCAGCTGCATCACCCCCCATGCTCGGCAGTGACCTCAAGTTCCGGATGTGCCCGTCGCCCAAAGCCACAAAGTTTGAATCCGACCAGAGAATCGACGTCCAACCCAATAAATGCGAGAATGGCGGGGGTCTCTGGGGTGGTTACTGCATTGCTGAGGAGCCAGGAGAGTTTGTGAGCCCAAGCGTGAATAAGCAACCGGCGCTGATCCAAACCCCGCGTGCGGATGGAGGGGTGGATGACCCGTTTTCTTCCGCCTTCGGAAATCATGCACTCCCGAACGGCGCTAAGACCCCCTCGAAGCACGAAGGGGGTGTGAGGATGCTGGCTGGCATCGATGAGAGGCTCAAGGCCGAGGTAGCGAGAAGTAAGGCGGAAGAGGCGTTGCTAGAGGAGTTTGATGATACGTTTGTGACGCAGGTGTACAATTATTTGTCCCTCGGTTACCCCTCTTTGGCTCGTGCCTACGATGAGGAACTCTCACGCATCAGTCGCTGCCCTCAGGAGGAGCTGCGAGCCGATGACAGCAAGAAGAATGTAAAGGGTTATATTGGGATCGCTGAGGGAGTGCAAGAAGAGCACTGCCCACGATGGAAGGCATTGAGAGTATATATTCTGGAGTGGGCTAGACAACACCCTAGCATGTCAAATGGTGCAGCCAGCCCAAGCGCATGGGGAGTTCGTGCTAGAAGAGGAAGTTGGGCTATTTAGTGCCTCTTACCAAGATAGAGGGTCTACAATAGACTCGGTAATCGACGACGATATGTCGAAGTGGTGGATTGTGGATCACAGACTGCACAAAAGGAAGGATAACAACAAGCGAGCGAGGCGTTTAAGGGGGCTGTGGGTTTACACAGAGCAACATCAAGATGGTTTCGATTCCTGTTTCTCTCTACCACTTGAAAAATACGTTCGACAAGACATGAGGCAGGACAATACATGTCACTTCTTCCTATCCTTCTTCTTCTTCTTCGTTGTATACATCTTCTCTTCATTTTATTTTCTCAACGGGGTGTTTATTGAACGACGTCGAAGTAACGAATTCATGACGCATGTTCGGAGGTGTGCATTTTCAGGCTGGTGGCGGATGTTCATCAACTTGTTCATAGAAGAAACTCAGGAGACGGACGGATGGACGATGGAAATTCAGAAGCGAAGAGAAAATGGCTACAAGCTATATAGAGAAGAGCACGGGTGAACTGGATTGTTGAAAGGGCGGTAGATAGAGGAGTGAGAGACAATGAATGAAGAGATTCAAATAATCACACTTCGCTTCAAAGTAAACGCTCTCTATGTGCAACCATACTCTTGCTATGCTTCCCATACTATGGCTTCGCTCGATCCCGTTCTTCCTTAAGTGAGGTGGATTTTAGTTTTGTAGTAACGCGATTCTTATTATCTTTCCATTGTTGTGCAAGATAACGTTTTTTCGCGTACCGTACAACCATTAGACGCACGCGACTTGTTTCCTTCTTCGTTATCTCGCATACGTTCGTCCCCCCTGCAGCGGCTTTAAAATCTTGCCGAAGTCGGATGGTTTTTATCGCTCACGCCACGTTTTGGTATTTACTTTTCTTGTGGTGCGGCGTGCTCCGTTGGGTGTTGGCTGTCGGTTGGTTGTTGGTTGGTTGGTTGGTTGGTTCGGTTGGCTTGGTTGGAATGTTGGCCGCATGGGGGGTATCAGTGGGTGTGGGGGGCTGTTGGGTGATGTGCGTGAGACTCACTGAAAGGCATCGTGGCCGGCGGAGTTGGTGATGGTGGTCGTTGAATATCTCTTTGAAAGAGGGCGGGGTATTCAGTTGGTGTTTCATCTTTACATGTTGCAGATCGAAGATGATGTGACACTGAAGGAGGTGCTGGATCGAAATTGGCGATACCTTCGCTTTTACCAGTGTAGTATTGTACGCGAGACTTCTTCATTATCTTGTGTTGCGAGATGGGTACAGTATAGATCCATCACACTTGTTTCCGTCCTTGCCATTGAAGTTCTTGTGCCAATTCTATCTTGAATTTCGTTGATGTCTTTGGATTACAATGCTAAATACAAGTCCGGAGGAGCGTTGAGATCGCTTCCTTCTTTCTATTTCTGTTAAGGTTGAGATCCAGCCATGTTGGTGGTCACGCATTTCCTGCCTTGAAGTAGTGCACAATAATGACGAGTGGGTTGGGATGTACTTAGATAGATCAGCAGCTGTCGTTAAATGGAAGTTATTTACAGATCAGGATATCTGGCAAGATGTCCTGTAGTTATGGAAAGGAATTTTTGATTGACTTTGCGCTCTCTTTCCGTCTCATTATTTGATCCCTACCATAGTCCTGAAAGGTCTTTCGTTTTCCAAGAAATATCTCTATTCTAAAACTCACGATCGAGCTCATGAAAATGTTTCTCCCATCATGTTTCCTAATTGTCGCTCTATTGGCCATCTTAACACCGGCAATTCCGACGGAGACCAGCATTGGGGTAGAAGACAACTTAGCTTCGCCGAAACCTTCTGTAGACACTGCAGTGGGGTCTGGTGCAGCTACGTCCTACCAGATAGACTCTGCCACTTCCGATTCGTCGACTTCGACTTCATTCTCAACTATCACTTCAACAGTGCAGACTACGACGACTCCTAAAACGCTCACCAAAACGCTGCTTTCCATAATAAGCGATACTACAGTCACACCTGAGTCGTCTGACCTATGGATTCCTGATACCGCTTCGTCAACAAGGTGAATCATTCTGACTTCGTATTCAGTCTGTACTTCACAGTGTATCCTTGCTGACTCCAGCTCAAGCTCATGCACCGACAACGACAAACCCAGAGACAATACCGACCCACCATATCCCTGCCGTACCTGCAACCCTCAATCCTCAAGATTCCAAACCAAGGTCAAAACCTACGACGAACCATCACCCAGTAACCAGGTCGTCACGCCCTGCTCTGCACCTTACAAATTCCCAACTGCAACCAACGATGCCTACCGCACCGATATAGCCAGCAACTCCCCCGCAGCCTGCATTATCCCGTTACTCAACAGACTTCTCCGCCGTTGCAACCCAGTAGAGCTGGTTCCACTTCCAGGTCCGGAGCCACATCCATCTGGTGGATTATGCATTACTTCACCTGTCAATATAGGTACAGGCTACGCGACTTCAACTGCGAAATCTACGTCCACATCGACATCTTTGAAGCCGGACTTCCTGACCATGGTCGTGACTTCGATAACAGACGGTGTGACGATCTTGTCAACCGTAGTAGCGAGTGCGACGTCTAATGTGAGCCATGATGTGCAAGTCCCAGTAGAGACTTTCGTAGTTGTGCCTCAGGAGGAAGTAACCGGTGGTGGTGGAGGAAAGAAGGAGCCGCCTTGTGGGAAGGGAATGGGTGCGAACGCATGTCCACCTGTTGATGGGGACATGTGATTTGAGGCCGCTATCAGTTCTTTTCTTTTGTTTTGGATGAGGATGTTATGGTTCTTTCGTTTCTTGCTTTGAAGCTGGTTGCGGTCCTGAGAATATTGTTGTCAACGAGTGGGCTAGGATAATAGCCATATTCTTACGTGCAAACGCTTTCGATGCTTCTGATTGAGTCCATTTTCGAACGCAAAATTGGAAAGTATGCTAGTGTAGAAGGTAAGCAGACCCCGACCCCCTGATCCTTCCTCCAAGGTCATTCTATATGTCAACAAAGCGAAGCGAGAAGTTCATCAACACACTGTGCCAAATTCGCTTTCCCAGCGTTCCAAGTTCCCACGTTACCCATATCTTGAGATGATGATCCGTAACTTGTAAATGATATCTACCTATGTATGCACCTGCCTAACTAATTTAATTTTTGACGGTCTACTTGGCAGTGTTTTCTTGGCAGTCCAAATTAAGAAGGCGAGTTTACCTCCTTTTTCATAAGCGAGAGAGGTGACGTACTGCAGCCCTTACCTTGAGTCGCTTTTACATTCCGACTTTGCAGCAACATCAGCAAAGATATCTTTGTATACTCCAGTACGTAGAAGCAGACCATACTTGATTCAAATCACGTTTTCTCCAAAGTTTCCCTCGACATGGCGCCTGCGGAGTTTTCAATCCGGCTTCAAGTTGGTAAGGGCAGTTTCCTTTCATATAAACAGACATGCCCAAAATAGGTTGTTAACACGTATATTCCAACAGGAATAACAGGCGGTTTCGCCCCTCCCTCACCCTCCGCAATCCATACCATAACCCGCTTATCTTCCTCACCCACTATGAACGTCGCCTCTCAGCAAAAGCCACCCGGATCACATGACCTCCAACCATTACCGACCAAAACACTCTCCGTTCATGCCCATAACGAGCAAATAGACCAGATCTACAATATACTGAAAGGCTTGCCTGTCGAAGAGCCGCCTGGAAGTGAGGACATCTATGGACTGGATACGGGTGTGACTTGGATGGGTGACAGGTTAGAGTGGAGTAATGGTGGGCCGGAGGGGTGTGGCAGTGATTTCTCGGATGTGCAGGTTGGGAAGGAGGAGAAGGACAGATTTCAAAAGGTAGTGAAGCTGATTCTGGAGATTGTGAAAACTTCTGAGTAGGACGGTAGTTATGATGAAGTTGAGCCTATTAAATAGGTTAGTGGACGCTGCGGAAGTGCAACACAAATTCGTTTACTTTTATTTTCCGTTTCTGGGTCCATATCATGCATGACTGCAATCTTGAAACCATGGGCTTCCTTGACTATCCGAATAACGCGATATTCAGGGTACTGGTCATCATCGCACTTGAGCATCCTCCTTCAACCCCACCATTTCCAAAGACTTAGCCCACAACTTCTTCTGCTTTTCAGAATCATATGCCCATGATGCATATCCAGGTCCCCACTTTCCATCTGCTTCCGTCCACGCCTTTATTATCTGACAATCCTCCAAGTACTTGCCACCTATGCCTTCTAAGGCCTTCGCAGTTGCCGCCCAAACAGTCGTCGCTGCACCTTGCTCTGGACTCTTGAAGATCTTGACAAGCGTAGGATCACTCCCCATATCAGCCTTTTCGTCCTCGCTCATATGCTGTAGTAGCCCCGTCGCTACACCACCCGGTTGTATACTCCAAGCATGCAATCCTTGTGACCCATATTGACGCTCGATCTCGTTCGCAGTCCACAGATTACAGGTCTTACTCTGGCCATAAGCCCCCCAGGCGTCGTATTCGCCGTCGAGGTTGATATTATCCCAGTTGACTTCCGCATTTCGATGGGCAATGGAAGAGAGAATCACCACTCGAGAGTTGAAGCCTGGCGATGTAGAGGCTAGGAGAGCTGATCTAAGGAGGTTGAAGAGGAGGAAGTGGGCAAGATGGTTGGTACCGAGCTGTGTTTCGAAGCCGTCTTTCGTTCGGCCTTCAGGCGTGGCCATGACGCCGGCGTTGGCAATGAAGATGTTCAGAGTCTGAGTCTGTGCAAGAAATTCGGCAGCGCATTTGCGTACGCTTTCCAGAGAATTCAAATCCAGCTCTAAGAGGTGGACTCGCGGGGACTCTACGAGATTTCCTAGAGTCTTCCTTGCTTTAGAGAGTCCTCGGGCTGTGAGGTAGAGAGTTGCGCCTGTTGTGTAGAGAGCTTTCGCTGTCTCAACACCAAGACCGGATGAACAGCCAGTGATGAAGATTGTCTTGCCATGGAACTTGCCGGAGAGATTCTCATTTTGGACTATTTGCAAGGCGGTAGGACGAGCATCTCCTGGTCCGTTCGGATTCGTGTGAATTGCTGCGTATTGAGAAGTCATGTTTGATGTGTGCTGTGGCAGATTCGATTGAATAGAAAGAATGGTGGGTTTGGAAGAGATTTTGGGCTGTTGAAAGGGGTGGATCTTCAAAGTTGACGGTAGATATGACTTTTATAGAAGAGATAGATAGCATGAGAAACGTTAAACCTGTATGTTTTCTTCACTTTTGAGACTGCAAGTCCTCGCCTACTCAGGGAGCTTTGCATTCTTATCGCCGAGAAGTCAAGCGCACAAGTCTTGGATATTTCCAAGCGTTGCGTCTATCGGAGTTAGAAGTCAGTCTAGGCATGGCGATTGAGGAGTAGCCCTGTTTCTGTGGCGTTGTAAGCCGTTTGCATTGAATTACCTCGATATGCTGTTAAAAGGTCTGAGAAAAATTTGATACTCAGTAAAACCCGTTCACTTCATTCAGAGAGTTTCCCTCCAATTTAGCGCTGTAAGCAACTTGCATTAGTGCATTCCCTCCTGGGAGGACGCCCCCGCAGCCCCCGCTCCGGGGGCTCTTAAGCGAGGGTTGTTTTCTACGACATCTGTCTCCAGTTCCCACCAATGTCATACACTTGCATATCATAGATATTCCACGCCTCGAAGGGACGTCAGACTTTTACAGTCAACATATTGATAGCGAACTAAGTCAATCCATGAGATTCCGAGCCCTGTCAACATAGCAGCTGACGCGACCCACTTGCCACCAAAAATCAACCAAGGTACTACGCAATGACTTCACAGTCTGACTCTTCTCAATCCTTAGAGACTGTTCTGGGCATGAAACACAGAACTATCACCCTCGCAACAATGCCGCAGCAAGCTAAAGTGCTTTGTCCGGACGATGACTGGACAGGTAAGTCCAGCCCGGCAGAGCGGAGAAAGCGACAGAATAGGTTGAATCAGAGAGAATATCGTAAGTATAGTACTACATATAGCGTCATCTTAAGTCTTCCTATGTTACTAAGTGGATACTAATCATAATATTTAACGTTGACAGGAAAACGAAGGGAGATGCGGCAATCTAGAGACTCGTTAGCTTTGAGCTCGAATGAATCATCCTCCCCAACGAGTCCTCCAGAGGCCCTCACGATAGCACGCAAGTGCAGTAAAACTTCTAAGCAAGTAGAGCAAGATACTGGCATATGGGAAACATTCAACTCCGCGGCCGCTACTCCTCGCTTCGACAGCCATGCACTCTCCCGCGCAGCTGTGCTCTGCAGGTCGACCGGCACTCAGAGCCAAAAGATTTTATCCGAACTCGAGAAATGGATCGTCAACAACCAGCATTCGGGCTCTCCAGGGGCAGACCAGCTACTAGTCCTTGTCAAGTTCAACGTCTTCCGCGCATTAATCAGCAACTCCACAACGCTCGGCTTTCATAGCGAGAATGGCATGAGTGACAATGCCCTCTCGCCGTTCAACAACCCTGTATCATGCCCGAGTCTCAAGTTGACAGTACCATCATCTCTCCGTCCCACTGACCTGCAATGTCAGACCCCACACCACCCGTGGATCGATCTGCTACCTATTCCCAGGATGCGGGATAACTTGCTGCGAGCTGGAGACGATTATGATGATATTGAGCTTTGTGGGGATCTGGTTGGATACTTCAACTCGCCGACTGTGAGGACGGGCATGGTTATCTGGGGTGACCCGTGGGATGTTGAGGGATGGGAGGTTACGGATCAATTTTTGGAGAGGTGGGGTTGGACCATCAGGGGATGTTCAAATCTGTTTGCATCAACGAATCGGTGGCGAGAAAAGAGAGGAGAGCGACCGCTGAGGTTTGATAGATTCTTGTGTGACGATCAAGAGACCTAGGAATCGCTTTCGTTCCGAAGACCAATGGCCCGTTGATTGATGCCCCCCTCGCATCCCACAACGACTCTTACCAAAAACATGAACCTAGATTATCTAGCCTTACTGTAGTCCTACGGTCGTTCTAGGGCAGTAAAATAGACTGCTTACGTCAGCTACGGCAGTTAGCTGTCAGAAGAAGTAGGTCTGACGCCTCAAGCTTACATTAGCAGCGGATACGCAAGTGGTTTGTTTTGATAAGGTTGAGCAAGAGCACCTGCTTACTGCACATAAAGTAGGCGCCATAGCATGACTCTGGAAGTTCAAGCATCATATGCGGATAAGCGGGATTGAAAGTGATGGATTTTGACGCCGGAGTAGTACTGCACATGGCCTTGACCTCAAAATTCTTGCAATCAGTCATCAATGCCAATACTTTGGCGCAACGCCCTTTACCACCAGCCAAGCCTTCTCCAGTGTTTCGACTACATCCTCTGGCAAAGATCCCTTCTCCAGATCCGCCAGATTCTGTTCCAGATGCCTCACACTGCTCGCTCCGACAATGATCGAGTCGTTGCTCTCCTTCTTCATGAAAGAATGATGCTCAATCCACCTCAGCGCGATCTCTGCGACTGCTAATCCGTGCTTCTCTCCGGCTACTCGAATGAGTTCTAGGGCATCAAAGTACGCCTCATTCCAGTATCTGCCGTGATGAAGCTTCCCTTGCATGATCTCGGGATCGAAGCGAGATCCAGGCTCGAATTCTTGCTGATCCCGGGTGTACCGTCCGGTCAAGAACCCTCCGGCAAGAGGCTGGAAAGCATAGAGAGATATGTTGTAGAAGCGGAGACAAGGGAAAAGCTCTGCTTCGATTGTACGTTGGAGAGCATGATAAACACCTTGGTACACCGTCGGCCTGATCCAATTGTTGCGAATACAGATCTCTGACATCTGAGCGACCTCCCAGGACATGTAATTGCTGATTCCGAATCTGTTGAAGAGTCCTTCTTTGTGCAGCTTGTCGACCTCCCGTAGAGTGTCCTCAAATGCCGTCTTCCGATCAGGCCCATGTAGGTAGAATAGATCCACCTTTTCTGCTTTGAGAGCTTTGAGCGATGTCTGGAGACCGCGTCGGACATCTGCTGGCTGATGATTGTAGGCGTCGCCAACAGACATCTGGGCGTACTGCGTGCCAGCATTGGGGTACAGCTTTGTGCCCATAACGATCTTGCGCTTTTGCCAGTCCAGATCGCCAAGCATCTCTTCGGTAGTGCCGCTTCCATAGACTCTTGCGGTATCAATTTCCTCATGGCCTCGAGCTTGGAATGCATCAAGCAGCTTGCCACCCTCTTCAAGAGTATACACACGTGAGCCAGCAGTACCTGTTAATGTAAGCTACATACAAGATTGATGGCCTAGAGGTGGGGTTACCTGGTTTTCCAATCGCCATTGCACCGAATACGATCTTGATTTTGGTAGCCGCCGAAGTACTCATTTTGACGGTAGTTGTCGCTAGGTCAGGTTGACAATTAGCTTAAGATTGATTTGCTGATTGAGTGAATTGAGAGAGATAATTTGGGACTGTAAGTAATAAGGAACAGACAAATTCGTATGATTGCAGAAGCATTTGTGACAGTCTGGGAAACGATTCATTTTGTTAATGTACGGCAGGGAGATCTAGGCTATATATGTTTTCAGCCAAAGCAGAATCAAATTCAAGCGTCATCTGAAATATACTAGCATGTTAACTAAATCCGCTTTATGTCCTAGACATATCATATACCTGCAGGAGCTCTCGAGGTCCGCCTCAATGCACCCCGAGAGTGGGGCTACCCCGCCGAAAAGGTCGGCCGAAAGTCTTACTTGGATGGCTGGAACATTGCCGGTTGGCAAAATGACGAGGCTTTTGTAGAAAGTGTATGCTGCATGATGTTTATCTCCTTCCATGTTACATACAAGGTAATTTCATTACTCCGTACTTGTGGCCGTAGTCTGATGTCTTTGTTTGGGTGCCATTGCATCGCCTCGCTAAACAAAAGGGGCGAAGAGGAGAATGCAAAACACGGTAAACACTGCTCGTTGGGCTGCCCCGTTCATGCTACTCAAAGTCGACACTGAAAGATGGGAACTGCAGCTGAAAAATAGTCCGGAGAATTCCATGAACAACAATGTTAAAATTTGGACGGTAGAGAAATATCTAGGTTAAGGACTTCAAATAGATCAGAATCGTATTCTTCAAGAATGCTGAGCATGCAATCAATCTCATACTATATAGACAGTCTCAGAAAAGTTCAAAAGTGAAAGTTTAGAAAGGTCTCAAAGCATCTTGACCAGGTGAACAAGGCTTCAATTTTGGGAGCATGGATTCTGTTAGGTTTGTGAGAGTGCAAGCCTTGCTTTCCAAACTTGAATACAGGAATAATTCTAATAGATCTCATAGTGACGGGCGAAACTGCCATTTCTTAATGGATAGCTATAATGCGTGGTCAATAGAGCTTCGAAGTTCGAAGAGAGGGAGCAGAACTAGGCAGCTAAAATAAGGAAGTGGAAAGTACGCTTCTCCATCAAGCTAGCTCCATTCCCACACCGCCTCTACTTCCAGCTTGTGCTACTAGGCAGAACCAGCACATCTCCCAGTCGTCCACTCCATATCTGCATCACAATAAACCATACACACCATGCCAGCCGACGAGTACGCCCCCGTAGTGCGCGGCGCACTCAAGTTGAAAGGTTCCACGCCCTCAGGAATCAAAAAGAAGAAAAAGAAGCCCAAAATCAGTGACACCGAAGCTTCGAGCTCCAAGAAATCCGCGTTGCAGTCTGCGCTCGAGGAAGAGGATGCCGAGTCCTCGAAGGCGATCGCAAAGAAAGGGAAGGGGGAGGCCGCAGAGGAGGAATTGGATGAGGAGGCTTTGAGAGAGTTGGAGGAGAGGGGTGGAGATGGGAAGACGGCTAGCGAGAGGGCTTATGAGGAAATGAGGAGGAAGAGGGTATGTCGCATACTTACTGCTACTCTCTGGGAATTCTGGAGGATTACTTCTCGGGAAGACTTCATAGAATATCTGCTAATAACCTTCCAGCTACATGACCGTTTACAGAAGGAGGGTGTCAAGACGCATAAGCAGCGAGTCGAAGAGCTGAACAAATACCTCTCAAATCTCTCAGAACATCACGACATGTACGTCCCCTGCCTTGTGCTATCTGCGCTACTGCTTTGAAAGTACATTATACTGACGATTGGATTTGTATAGGCCTCGTATCGGACCAGGATAATACACAGAAAGCGAACATCGACCGGATTATATTTGGGCGGGGGCAACTGTGCGTGGTATGCATTCTTCATCTTGGGTCTGGGAGCTAGACCAGAACAAACGCTACATCCAACACGTTTTTCAGATGTTTACTCCATTCATCTACATCCGCGGTGACCATGTATAGTCCCACTGGATTCACAATGAATCCTGTGGCAAAAAATCGTGCTATAGCAACAATCATGCTAGGGTATCAACAAACACAGAACTATTCCGTTGCCCCTCGCTGAGTATGCACCAGAAAACCGCGCTATATGCATGTGCATGCTCGCAAAATCAGAAGGAAACCCAGTGCGGCTCTTTAGCCAGACATGAATGAGACTCCCACAGACCTATCAACAACATCTGGATGGATTCCACACAATTTCCTATCCACACTCGTAATCTTCGCTATCATTAAGAGCAATCGCAGCATCCGCAGATGCACCCTTTCCCTTCATCTGGGGTTGAGGCTGTGTGTTAGACTTGAAGTGAAACTTAGATCCTGTGTAATTCGTGGTAGGTGGGGTGGAAGGTCCAGTTGCTCCGCCAGATTTCTTGCTGAAGAGCTTGGGCTTGGGCGCATTGCTACCGCTCGCCTGAGAAGTATGCACTGCTAAGGAATGGCTGGTCTGGTGAGGTAAAGCAGGCGTAATGCTTTGCGTACCACTTGGGCTAGCTCCGTAAGACATACTGTTTTGTGCAAATGGATGTGGCAGCGTCGGTAGACCAGAATATGTGCCCGGGGGCATTTGGGAATTGCCTACCATAGCCTGGACCTCCTTTTGCCAGTTCATCGACTCCATGTACTCATCCTCGTAATCAGCTTGGGAGCTTGAAGATTGTGTGGAGTCCAATACCAGCTCGCCCCATGTATCAATCAACTCATCGTCGATGCTATCCATGTCGCTATTGACGTGATGCTCGAGTTTCTCAATGCTAGCCTTGATCGTGTTGGAATATCCAATCCCAAACTCCTTACAAGCTTTCTTGACCATTTTTTGCGACTTGTCGCGTGCGTATATCCACTTGAAATGGGCTGGCGCTGTTCCAGATTTGATCTTCTTGCTGATTCCAGTGGGATCCTTGGAAGCCGATGACTTACGCTTCGATCTCGGCTGTTTGACCTGTATTTCAACTGTTGGAAATGCCGCTGGGTCATATGGGACCCCAAGAAGGGTGGTCAATTTTTCAACCAAATTCTTCTGCGAAGCTCCTGGAGGTAGTCTCGGAACCATGCCCTTAATATGACGAATCCAATAATCCGTTGGTCCAAAGTCCAGCAAGCCGGGATTTTCCGAAACCCATTCTCTGACATACTCAAGGACTTTCAAACCGTTGTGCTGCCAATATGTTTGACTGATATCTCTCCAAATATGTTCCTTCGCTTGTGAGTCCGCGAATCTGTTCTCCAGCCAGGCAATCATAGCAAATCTAAGAGTTCTAGACTGGACTCGAGCTCTATGTGCTAAGTTTCTGGATGTGTTTCCAGTGCCCTCGAAGCCAGGTTCATTTTCCCATGGCATCGGTGCACCCAGAATCATGGCTTGAACGCTGACTAGGACAGAGAGAATCGTACTCTTGTAAGGTTGCCAAGCTTGCGATGGGTCGCCAGGCCATGTATTGAGAAGAGACAAGCACACGGTACCAGAATGGATATGTAAATTTGGATTGAACGACTCGCCATCATCGTCATTGCCATGTAAAGTGAAGGTCATCTTCGGAGGTGTCGCTGGGTACCGCTCGTCAAGGAATATATCGAATCTTGAACTGATTAGTGTCGAAGTCACATTTGTTTTGGAGATATTACTTACACGAAAAGGCCTCCGGCATAGGGCGAGCCTTCAGACCCAATAATCAGTACCTTCATGACGTCTGACCGTGATTCGGCAACCTTGAGGAAAATTCCAGTAGGTAGTGAAGTCTTCAGTGTAGCGATCTCTTTGCTGATCGTAGTCAACCTACCTCTCTTAGACGTTTGCAGTGCTTTGAAATTGTCCGCATAGCGATGACACAGAAGAACCTCATCTGTGAAAGTCACTCTGTTGTCCTCCGCAAATTTGGTCCAGGCATCCTCCGGAGGCGATTCAGTGTCCAGCACAGCAGTACGGCAAGCGATTGCATCCAGAGCCTCAAAGCATCGAACCAAATCCTGTAGTAGCTTGTTCGATTCCCTACTAAGCCAGCTATCCTTGGTTTGAATCGTCGCCTTCGGATTCTGTGACATATCAAGAAAGGTTTTGGCTTGAAGGAACGTATCGCCATAAGAAGCGATCAGAGCTTTCGATGTCGAGCCGCTGTCTAGGCCGCAGAGAGTGGAACACGATCCTTTGCTGAGCTCGCCTAAGCCAGGAGTATTGGCCTTATTTGGCCGTTCTTCTAGCAGTAGCTGAATAAGTCCAGGGTGGTTTGCAATCTTGGTGATAAACCCAGCCGTTGCCTGGTATACCTCGAGACGCTCTGTAATGTCGACAATGGAATCGTTGCGAATCAGCTGTATGATCTTGTCGAAAAGTGTGCCCAGACGAAACAAGTCCAGCTCAACCGTAGTATCCATGTCCACAGGGGGTAAACAGGTACTAAGCAGCTTGACCGTGTCCGCTAGCAGGCGATCCTGGGAATCATTCTCATGCAGAATGTCTTCTTCTCTGTCTGTATGGAATGGCTGAAATAAAATCAGCTTTTGTGAGATAGCCAAGAAAGTTAAGGAATAGGGCCCACCATAGCAGAAGGATGTCCCGTGATTATCATATGTCCCATATGTCCATGCACGAACATTTCTTCGTCGGACCAGCCATCTATACCTCCTGTATCTGCACCATAGCCTACACCAGGAATGGTTGCCTTAGCCTTGGCTTTTGGCGTCGTTTTCGATTTCGATTGTTCGTGCTTGTTCTTCTTCTCGTTGTAGGCTTGCGACTCCAGGCTCGTCTTATCGAATTGCGCCAGCAGAAACCACACGGCAAAGAGTCTTCCCTGATTGCAGCAATGGTTTACAACACCCAAAGATGTGAAGAAGCTCTCCGGGCCGAAGGTAGGTCTACTGCCACAACCAATACACGTGGAGTGGCCGTTGCTGCAGTTCCAAGTGGAGAATTGGTTGGTTGGTGGGATAGTCTTCGATCCGGCAAGCCATGCGTCGAATATTTCATCGTATTCCAAGGGAGGGAGCCTTTCCTGGCAGCCTGGGTGGCTGCATTTGTCGCGGAACTGCGCGCACAGCGTCTGAACATTGTGTATGGCTTTGTCGCGATGTTCAGCAATTTCTTGGATGCTCTGGTCGTTGCTTTTGCCTTTGCCCTTGCGGGAGTCGATCTGCTTGCTTGAAGACCCTCCCATCACTGCTAGTCGAAATGTTAACATCTCAGGCGTCGAAGTTTTTGGATGAGGGAAAGGTAAACAAGATAAAGCCGTTGATAGCGGGGAGGGGGATGGTCTAAAATGACGCTAGCGAAAGACGAGCAAACAGACAGATCGGAAGGCACGTGGGGAGTGTCGAGCCTTCCGAATCAATATGAGCCTTTCATTGTTTCACTCCTCATGATGGATCTCGGTGCATTTGGTTACAGAGAAGTTAAAGAGTAAGAAGGTGAATACAAGGAATGTCGAAAGTCACATGTCAGGCAGCCATGATAACGGTAGGTATGACTTGCATCTACTCGATGACCTTCGCTTGCCTCAGAGTACCGTTCGTGCGGAATTGCTCTGGAAAGGCGTTGGCTCTCAGAACGCTCATTCTGTGACACATCTGAGCTCTTTGAAGGGCAGTATTGAGACAAGAATTACATAGTGAGAAAGGAAAGACTTGCGTGTACATTTCGAATCGTTACTCTTGCGAGTGCGGACGCCTTTCATCATCTCGTTAAACATGAGTTCCAAAGAGGCCTAACGCCTGACGGCAGCGAGGTGATCCACCCTCAGGCAAGAACGATAGAGATACCCAGGTATTTCAAAAGTTCTCGCTGCTCGTTCGCGCCTGCCTGCACAAATTCAGCCAAGATTCTTCCACTGACTGTTCCGAATATTACTTACTGACGAATTTTCAAGAATTGTAATATTTGAGAATCATCTGGGAAATCGAAATAATCAACGGGCCAATAGAGAAGAGGTCGGAGTGCAAGTTTTGACAGCAGCATGGAAAGGCTCTTCCAGCCCTCACAGTAACGCTAGCGCAAGAAGTGACTCATGTGACAGTGTTGAATATCTCAGGCTCAGCCTACAAACGGTTTTCGTATTACTCGGGCGATGAGGCTCCATGGATTCAGGCTCCCGATACCTGCATGGCCTCTCTGGGCAGGGCTGTAGTCGTTTGCCACGTGTACTCTGGACTGTCACTCGATTTTGTTGAGTATACGATGAATCGTATATCGCAGGTTATACTTCTAGAGGAGTTGAGTAGTCTCTGCAAGCTCGGCGGTGATTGATGCGGCCTGCAGCGAGCAAGGCCTGGCGGAGGTGAGGTGAGGTTGAGGTTGGATGCTAAGGTAGCGAGCAATTTAGGTAAGCATAACATGTGACCGTTCGTCACCTGATAGCTAGCTAAGTACGAGGTCAGGGCTTGTTTTTTCGGACAAATGATTCTGATTTTGAACGGTTGGAATGGTATTATTGATGGCAAGATGGTCCTTTGCAGCCCCATGTTTGTGATTTACATGCTTCTGAACAACCCTCACTCATGCTGCTCCTGAAGCGAGCTCCTGCGTTCCCCCTCTTCGACCTGTCAACTTACATCACATCGATGTCTTAATTTCGATAACAGGCCTTCCGCCCTCTCCGGGACGGATTGAGATTGATGGGGATTCTGAACACCCTAGAAACAATGTCTAAAAAGATTCCGGGTATGATAAATTCATGCAGACGGCCTAAAAAATGTCATCACCCGGAAGGTCTGGTCTGCCATGCCGACGACAAACTCGTTGTCTTGGATAGGCTTTGTGTATATTTGAGACAGTGAAGAATTTTTCAGGAGAGCTGGTCAATACTCCTAGGAAGTTCAGAGCCGTGTTATTGCCGGGTCTCACGGCAATAAAACGAAGTAACCTGTGCTAGAAGGGAGATTTGTTTACGAAGGCTGCTGCCATTTGAGTTAGCCCAGACTCAAATGGGCCCTCTGATATGCTTTCTCTGTTTTCCTTGGAACGCCAGCGATGGCCATACTGCTGTCTGACAAAAGGCATTGGCAAAGTCTATGTTATGTCCATGTTCTCAGAATATTTCGTGACAATGTTGAGTGGTATTCTTAGAGAAAGTAACAGCACGAACCACATTGCAATAGTCGAAGAAAGCCAAGCTCGCTCTATGATACTATGCTGCCGGTACTTAAAGCCAAATCAAGGCACGAAGAAGAGGGGCAAGACCACCACAATTTGCGTGAATGACACAAACATCACTATCATTTCAGGAAACTCTAATCATCTCGTTTTATACCTACAACGCACCGGCCAAACAAGAAGAGTGTCCGCGTCCTTGTCGTGGAGTCGTTGCATAGCATTCATGGGGAAGTATACTTCCCGTTGAGAAGAACGTTTGGGCTGTTGGGAATATCGTGGGACAACCCGAACTTTGTCTTTCTCTACCCAGACTTCGCAGAGATGAACTGTGAGCGAAGGCGAAGGCCGTGTAGTCAGCGTCTTGGCACCACTTGAAAACATTGCCGCTGCCGAAGTGAGGCTATCGACTGCTAGGAGATCCTTGGAAAATGGAAGGAAGCACTCGTCCAACAGCAATTCTAAAACAGAGGACATCAACTTCAAGTTCGTCATGAACTGCTTTCCAGGCTTAGGCAGCGTCAAACATCGATCCTACCAGTCATTTCCGGCAGTTTACCATAGTGGAAACAATGAGCAGTCGGCTTTGAGTCTGGATACACGTCGAACGTGATCCTGCGCAACAAGTTCTTCAACACTGATGCCAAAGCCTCCAAGAACATCCTCGTTGCACCATCAAGAGAGTGTTCGCAGCTGACTATGGACCCCTAAGTAGATCTCGTAGATCTTGAGGCTCCCGACCTGAAGAGCAATCTGTGCAGCGGCAACGATGCTCTCCGCAGATGACGAATACTTGGTTGTAGGATCAGCTGCCAAGAGGCTGAGTGGGTGGCGGCAGAGTCTGAGAACCATGGCGCGAAAAGGGAAGTCCCTTGTTCCTGACAGGAGGGCATAATCCAATAGATCAAGAGATGTATCTGCTGCTGAACCTGCCGGACTTTCTTCAATGGCAATTAGCGGAAGACCATAGCCCGATATCAAGACGGAGTCATCAAGACCTCTTGATCTGAAGAAGTTGGTGTTGAGGAGCGCGAGAACGGACTTCGGACTCGTACTCGCACGGAAATTGTCCACAACTACTGTGGATGGCATTTGCCCTCTTGCTCGGGAAGACGTCAGAAAAGTAGCGTGCTGTAGATGTCCAGCTAAAGATGCGGGAGGTGCCGATCGCAACCGGTGCAGATTAGCAACAGCCAGTGGCCGTTGAGAAAACCCTCCGCTCAGTTCGTAGGGGATAGTTGGCCATTGGCTCGCTAACCTCGTTAGAAGACCGTCCACTGGCGTACTGAAGTATACTGGCTGTTCCGCCGAAGGAGAATATTTGGTCACTACCAAAGCAGCGGCTTTAAATCGGTCCGCCTAGTTTGAGAGACAGTCCGTCTCTGTTCGTCTCTGTCCATCGCTGAGCCGGTTGCCAGATATCACTGCCCAAAGAAAGGCGCGACAATCTCATTCTGAGAAATCTGACAAGCGGATATTTCTTGTGTTCCCGGGAAGTGATTCATGGTGAGCTCAAATTTGGCGAGATGGAGCGGCCGTGGAAGGTTCGAGTTCTGTACAACCTCCTTTCTGTAAAGCCACTGCATCACCAAGTGTGCGTTGTGAGAGGATGTGGGAGAACTCCAGCACCGTCATACCAATAGTGCCAGTGCAAGGAACAACCTCAAGGACTTCGACCAAGGCAGCTTTCAGCCGGGCTTCATGATCGGCTCTATGAATGGTGCGACGAGGTCGTTGATGCAGCTCTGCGTTAATGCTTCTGCAGGATCTCCAATCATCCATGAATCCGCCCACACCGACGGCTTCATTCGTCGCGGCCTGCACTCAATCAGCAGCAATGCAACGGAAACCAGGCGGGCTGTCTACTCATCACCGAAAAACCGAGGCAGGAATCAAATGTAAGTAATGACCGTATTTGGCATGGAAACAAACTCAGTTCAAAGCTGCAAGGTTACCCCTTTTTGTACGAGTCAAGTCTGATCCAAATGTTGATAAGATCATCGGCTTTGGGGAATTTCCCGAAGAGATCAGCAGCAACAGGAGTTCGGGAAGGAGTTGTTCCAGGAGCGGCCTCCAGCACACCAAGGTTGCACAGGTTGATAAGCTTAGCTCGCAAAAAGCTGAAGAGAAGTTGGAAATCATGGCGGACAGCATGAGGGAGCGGCCCGTCGTGTGTTTCTTGCTGCTGCCAAGAGCTAGCTGTATGCGCCATTTTACTGCTTGACAGCGGAGACACACACCGCCCCGCTCATGTATCACGTCTTAATGACTATTGGCACTTCGAAGGTCTGTGATGCTGTGCGCAGCTTCATCGAACTTCGCCCGCCTAAATCGAAGCTCTCTTACTCGTCTCCTGCTGGTCGTCCTGCGGTCGGCGTCTGCCAAAATCCTGGCAACCGCAACACCGCCATGGTGCGCGTCAATGATTCGTGACTTGATCTGCACGAGCTTCAAAGTATCACGTCCTTAGCTCGTCCTCATCCATGCCTTTTTCCAACCAAAATCCCTGCTCAGAAACACTGCAGCAGGCCCGCATTTCGGTGCGAGTTGATATGTTGGCTAAACTAAGCGACGGCGGACAACGCATCGATGTCTCACGCAGCCTCGAGAGCATAAGTGAGCGTCCCCCCCACTCCCCGTTCTGTCAAACACTTTTCTCTTTCCCATCATCCTGCACACCCCATATGCCTCAACGTTCTTACTTTTGCAGAACCTCTGCCTTCGGCACTCTTACTTGCAACAACCTCAAGGACTCGTCTTCGTCAATTGCATCCGCACTGTTCTCTACTTCTGCCGCTGGCCACAGTATTTGAACCACAGAAAGCTTTCCATCGACCCAGAAGATTGTCCATTTTCTTTTCAGGATTTCATTATCCCAATGACTCTTGTTCAAACTCAAACCATTTGTGGGACCCTTCACCTGGATGCCAACAACATGACAGGATACAACCAACTCAAGCAATCCATCAGGACCAAGGCAGGATCCGCCAGGTATATTATTATTTCCTTAGCGCTGTGTGTTTTTTGCGTTTTGCGAACAGAATCATGTCGTCCGAAAGCAATGTTACCAGATCCTTTTCTTTTGCGCAACATCAACGTCCGCGGCTGCCACAGGAGATTTCCGGAACCACATATCAATTTCCCAGGAAGTCCCACAGGTTTTATTCTCTCCGTCACAGCCTTTCCAGGCACATCGTCATGTGACTTGTCCACCCGTGACAGCATCTATTATTAGAAGGTCAAGTGTGAGTATCGCCCTACCCAATCAACGACAAAATCCAGATGGTCCCCGAGGATTTCCATTGGCTATTTGCACAGGAGTGTACTTGATGTCCCTCATCAACATCTCTCCAGAGATCCCTAATGGACTTCCAGTGTGATAGCTGCCAGCTGAACACGTGCGACTTGATCATGACCTGTGCCGGATGAAGCGAGATGCTGTCTGCTACCATGCTGAAGCACTATGTCGACACTCCTAGGATTCAGTATACATGTCGCTATCCTGCTTTGATTTCGAGATGCTGTCCATCTTCATGTCTCCTACTTGAGACGATTTGCATCCGCAAGGGGACTCTTTATACTCGACAATGCCAAGGACTTTGAGGACATCCACATGGACATGGCAATACTGTTCACGACATGGACTTTCCATCATCGCCAAGGATATATTGTAGCGTCTGTCTGTACATCCTCATGGACAGTCGTGTTTCCACTAGGATGACTGTCACCAGCCGGTGACAGATGGTCAACCAGGTATTAACTCATGCCAATGTGTACGTACATCTCAGCGCCAGCATGGTGCCTTGAATGCTATCCCCGAGTTCGCAACTGAGCCTACACTAACCAGAGTCGTGTTTTGTTCTGTCTGCAGAATAGATTCCATGGATCCTATCTGGACTGGAAACTTGACATCCGTCGAGGCATGGCACTGGACCCTTGTTACCTTTCTGGAATCTCGTCCCCCCGCAAACCAATATGTATACACTAGGACTGTACCACTCAACTGGAACCTACACCTCTGCTTGGTCTGTACACACTTATGGCCCCACATAGACGTGAACATTAACTGACCCTTCATGTTCTAGGCCCCTTGATACGATGTTGTGCTCTTTACTCGTGCTTTCTTTTCTGCGTTGCGATTGCATTTTCAAACATAGTGGAAGCACAGAACACTAACCCACATATCCAATAGCGGTTTTACTCTCCAAAATGGACCAAATTTCTCCCATGGACTGCCTGGATTTTCTTTGAATGAAACAGAACCTACCCAGGGTCAAAACAGTGGACTTATCTGGAAGGTTGAAGGTCAACAGTACTTGCACCCAGAACCAGTTGCATCCCAAGGAACTACCCAGAATGGACTTTCTGATTCTTTCAACTCTTTCCATGACACCCAGGAGAGCAAGTATAATGGCCGCGGCTCGTTTTCAGCCTCCAGCCGGAGTCAGTGGAACAACGAGCTTGCTCCTCATATGGAGGCTGTGGCTATGTCCCGGAATGCCTCTCAAGATTCCATCGGAGCTCAATCCCAAAGGACTACTAACTCATATGATCAAAGCCGATCAACGAGGATGTACCCCAATGTTTCCCAGATGTCGTACCATATGTCTTCTGCAAGCTCAGATGTGACAGGCAGGTCCAACAGTCCTGAAAGCTCTGCTATGTATACTCCCACACAGCAGATGGAAATGCAAGTATTCGACAGCTTCCCGTATCCAGGAGAGGATTTTTCTGGGGCCCACCCCACGTTCCACAGAGGATCAACAACCAGCAGCATCGCAACACACCCCATTGTCTCATTGTCTGCAGGTCCGTCTTACGGTTTGTACTCGACCGCTGGGAGCGAGTCCTTTGTACCTACTGGATCAAACTCCATTGCTGCCCAAGGTCCAGTTCCAAGAGACTCTATGATGTATCAGGCCGGTACAATCTTGGAGTCTCCTACACTGTGGGACAATGGTCCTGGTTATCTGGATTCCCAAAGATCATCCCCCATTCTTCTTGAAGATCCGTGGTCCCTTCCACCAGCACAAATGGCGACATCTGCAACAAATAGTCCTTTCGAACATTCACCGAGTGTCGAAGGCATATCTCCTAGGTATGTACAGGACTTTCCAGATTTGGTGGACTTGCCCCCTTACACAACGACTGGTGACAGGGTAATGAGAAAGCCGATTGGACCTCGAGCTTCCAAGGTTAACAGCGACTTGGCTGCCAGAGGTCAACGCCTCCCTGGAACTTCTGAGACTTCTGACGAGTCCTTTAAGCTGGGCGGCCGCCCCAGTCTGGATATGGACAACACTGCCCGGGATCATCACCTATACCACAATGTGACCCCTCAAGCCGACGGACTCTACCACTGCCCATGGGAGAAGGACCCTCAGTCCAATTGCCAACACAAGCCCGAGAAGCTCAAGTGCAATTACGAGTACGACACTTCCACCCCTTCCCCTTTCATTGTGCAAAGCTAACCACATACTTTGTACCAGCAAATTCGTGGATTCCCACCTTAAGCCATATAAGTGCAAGGTCGTCGCCTGCAAGGATCTCCAATTCTCGTCCACTGCGTGTCTACTCCGTCATGAGCGTGAGGCTCACGGTCTCCATGGCCATGGCGACAAGCCCTTCCTATGCACCTACGAAAGCTGCGAACGAGGACTTCCCGGGAATGGCTTCCCACGCCACTGGAACCTTCGTGACCACATGAAGCGCGTTCACAATGACCCAGGACAGGCACAGAGTAAGAGCAATGCATCCGCATCTCCACCACCATCTGGGAGCATGAAGAGCAAGAAGCGTAAGGTTGACAGTGTTGAAACATCCAACATGGACAAGGCTCCAAAGAGGATTGCCACACCACCAGCAGCTGTAGTGCGTCAGCCACAGGAGCCCAGCTTGATTGATCGTTACCAGGAGAAGCACCAGATGCTCCAGGATCTCGTGAACCAGCTCATGGATCCTACACGTTCTGACAACATTTCATTGCTCCGCAATGCAAATGAGTGCATCAAGGTAATGGCTCAGACCACCCAACGTATCAACACCGCTCCTATTATGGGACAACACATGTTCACTCAGCAATCCGGCTGAAAGATGGACGACACGTTGGCTTGAAACAAAAAACTTCGTAAGCACTCACATTCCATCCACCACCCTATTCCTTTCACGCTCGCATCCGTTCTAACATCTCGACGCGACCAGACAATCTGCAAGGCGGAGATGGCCACTTCGATCCTAGACACACCACGGAGACAGTACAGCGTTCCCAGTCGCGTACCTCCCCTCCCACACAGGATATCGACAGTTGAAGTCATGTACCAGTCATGCACATAAGCCACAGGATACAGCCGTAGGAGCATGCCATGGATGTTGCTGCCAGGATACATTGCCGTGGATAAGCCGTATGGATGCCGTGGATATGTTGCCGGAGAGTTGAGCCATATGGACTTTGATACCTGGAATTCTGCGTGCTGTTCCCTGGTGAATTGATAAAGAGAAGACGGCGGCTTGAGCCGACTTCTGAGAGGGACAAGGATGTCGGAGAAGATGAGGAAGACGAAGGAATGAGTGCATTTGAGAGCATCGCGCGCTGTTGCATCTGGGATTCTTTTGTTGCTGCTTTACTAGTTGTTCTTAATTACTGGTTGGAGAGGGGCATAGTGCTATTAAGATAGTCGGGGCAGGTAGTCGTCGCGGGATAGTTGGGTGGGACTTGGTTGTAGTTGGCTGTAGTTGATTGTTAGATAGCGTTGAATTAATATTTGTCGAAGCCCAATCTTGCCTCAATCTTACCTTTATCACTGTGTCCTTGGTCTTACGGTAGGCAACTAAATCACCACAACCACTCCATCGCCGCTCAACATGTCTCTGTCTCTGTCAGAGCTTCTTCTGTGCTGGAACGGTTAATGGAGACAAAACTATAATAAGGTAGCATGCAAGGAGTAGCAGGATTGTGCCCCAAATTTCTGTTGAGATGAATCGAGTGAGTGAGATCATGTTCAAATCTTCTCTTCGCATTGGTCTATCGTTGTGAGTCGTCTGTCACAGCAAAATCGTTACTGATCTTGAAAAGCATGAAGCTCGACATCTGTCTTTTGGTATCAAGAGAACGCTCAGTGAGGATTCTTCGGGGCTCGCTTACAAGAAAGTACTGGACGAGAAGACCCCGCGTTTCAGGTGCGTGTCAAAAATCGTTCCGTCTCACCTTATTCCTCGACTATAGGGAAGCTTCACCAGTTCACACAAATTATTCCAGCATACAGGCTCCATGTATGTCCCTTACGAACCAACACTTCACCAAACATGACCTCGTTACCACCTTTCCGCAACTCTGAGCGCTTCCCCGCATTTGCCGACTGCCCTGTGATTGACAGCCCAGCCGACCCAACAGAGTGAGAATCTCCCCACCTCATTCCTTCTTGTAATCAAGTACAGAGGTTTACTTATTCAGTGTCCCCTATTATTTGCTCGGCACGATAGCCGAGAATATGACTGTTTCCGCATCACCGACGTTCATTCTCAAAGACAGGAACAATGCCTCCTTCGCACTGACACTGAGGATTCCAGCGGATGAGATCAATGAGAACCTTCCAGGCGGTGGGTTCGATGCAAAAGGCTTTAAGAAAGGTTTTACTGCTGTTGTGGAAGGAGCGAGAAGGAGTGGAGCTAAGGAGGAGAAGGCGGGATTCGTTGTAGCTCCAAGTGGAAGCGTCAAGGTGTGCTCAACCTCGCCCTAGAAGTTTTATACTTTAGAGCTGACTGTGACAATGTAGATAATTCCAACCAATCTTCAGAGGTTGATTGAGATGGCTCAGGTGTATAATGAGGACATCAAGAATCCCTCGGAGTACTGCAGAGGTTGTCACACGAGCAAGCCAAACGAGACCCTCTTGTCATGCACAGGTTGCAAATGCGTTTATTATTGCGACAAGGTAATTTCTTCATTGAAAATTTGTTGATTGAGGCTGACAGGGTGCGATCTGTAGAAATGCCAAGTTGTGGGTTGGAAAGAGAACGACCACAAGGCTGACTGCAAGATTCTCAAGGCATGTCGGGGAATATTTCCGTCTCAAGGGCCGTAATTTTTTGGATCTTCCTACGGTTGTCCAACTTTGCTCCGCAAATTTAAATCTCCTATGGAGGCGATTGCTACTGAAGCAGACTTTCAGTCCACTACTTCAAAAGAAGTACCCCAAATCAAGAATTACATGCAGCTACAGGGCGTCGAAGACTGTTCCCCGGCAGCTTTCTTGATGCACTCTCCTCTTTCCGGCTCGGGAATATCTTCATCAAATGTCTTTCGAGATGTCCTGAGGCTGCGATCGATTCTTTGTCCGAGCCCCTTTTGGTTTTGAAGTGAGATTCTCTTGATGGTTTGGAAACATATAATCTACAAATCCTTGCTTCTTTTTCCTTTCTGGTGTGATTGTTGTTATCTATGATCATACCACGAAGCTACTCCATCATCAAAAGACAAAAGTGGGTGAGCTGCGATAAGAAGAGCTCAAGCAGGTACAGAGAGGAGAAGCTAGTGCAGCTATCGTAGCCAATAGCACGAAAGCAATCCCTGTAAATATCTGATCTAGTCACTACAGGCTTCCTATTACAGTGTAGTTGGAAAGCCTATCCGCGAACATGAAAGCAACATCTAGCATTTCCACCGGAGATGGTTATGCACGAATGCCTGTCATGATGCCGATTCAAGCATTGTGGGGTATGCTGTAGCCAGTCCTTGGCTCTCCCCCTTTACATCCTTGGCTCCCACTTGCCCGCTCTTGGCAGTTCGTTATGAAGCTTTAATTCTATCATGCAAGACCAAGATACTCACAGGGAAGATCACAGCTCTACGATTGCTGATGACGGGCTACATGATGCTGGGAATGAATATAAGTAGGGGCCAAAGCCCGGTGACTAAAGTCAATCGAGCTCTGTAGGTCCTCTCGTTGACTTTCATCATCAGCTGAGTTTGCCTCACATTCTTTGCAATGTTGTCTATTAAGCTGATCGCGCTACTTGCGGCCATTGTCGGGTTCTCTGGAGCTGTTCCGACACCTGGTACGCATTCTCTGCACGAAAAGCGCAATTCGCTCCCGAGGCTATGGGCTCGAGGAGACCGTGTTGATAGAAATGCTATCTTACCTGTTCGTATCGGGTTGGCACAGCAGAACATGGATGATAGTTATGACCACTTGATGGACGTGTAAGTATCCTCAAAAACTCATTCATAATTTGTAGTACCACTCAGTCCACTCAAATACATGAACTAATATGAAATAACTTGGAGGTCACATCCAGACTCTCCGAATTTTGGGAAGCATTGGACCGCCGAAGAAGTTCACGACAAGTACGCACCAGCCGAAGAGACCTTTGATGCAGTTCGCAGCTGGCTTATTGTATCCGGGATTAAGGAGGATTCAATTATTCACTCGGAGAATAAAGGCTGGATTGCAATTGACATTCCTGCTTGGCAAGCCGAAGACCTTTTCCACACTGAATACCACGAGCACGTGCACTCGACTTCAGGTGCGGTGAGAGTTGGGAGTGATGAGTAAGTACCGTGATAATCGTGCTGAAAAATCCACTGACTTCTCTGAGGTACTACCTACCCGACCATGTCCGGCCACACATTGACTACATCACCCCTGGTGTCAAGTTTTCCGCGGCATTGACAAAGCGAGAAGTCAAGAGAGATCCCGGATCGAGACATCATTACAAGCCTGGCCCATACAAGAACAACCCCTCGAAGAGCCCATGGCACATGCCTCCTGGTGCTGGCCAACTTCCTCCTGACCTCCAAGCATGTGGACGGAACATCACTCCAACTTGTTTGAAAGCTCTTTACGGCATTCCTAATGCAAATATGAAAGACAGCGTGAATGCTTTGGGGCTGTTTGAAAGTGGAGATACTTACGCGCAAGCTGACCTCAATTCATTCTTCGCAAGTTGGGCTCCGAATGTACCCCAAGGAACGCATCCACTGCTGGACTCGATTGATGGTGGCCAAGCACCTGTCTCTCCAGACAGCGAGTTTAATACTGGAGAATCAGACATTGATATGGATATTGCATATGCTCTGATTTACGTAAGTCGAGATCTTTTGAAGTCAAAGAGGGAAATACTGACTTTTTGGTAGCCCCAAACCGTCACTCTCTATCAGGTCGACGACAACATCGAAGCATTTGAGGATGGTGGATTCAATACTTTCTTAGATGCACTAGATGGCTCATATTGCACTTATAAAGCTTATGGCTTATCCGGGGACTCCCCAGGTATTGATCCTGTCTATCCCGACCCCGCACCTGGTGGCTACAAGGGAAAGAACCAATGTGGCACTTTCAAGCCAACACGGGTCATCAGTGTCTCTTACGGAGTGTCCGAGCACGATGCACCTTTGAGCTACACAAAACGACAATGCAACGAGTTTCTCAAGCTTGGTCTTCAAGGCCACACGTTTGTCTGGGCTTCAGGTGATTATGGAGTCGCATCTTTCCCTGGAGACGATTCAGATGTGAGTAGATATTTCGCGCAATTCGACGACGACGCTAATTTCCCCTTAGTCGGGATGTCTTGGTGCTGATGAGACGATTTACAATCCCTCGTTCCCCACATGTCCCTATGTGACGAACGTTGGAGCTACTCGTCTCTACGATACCCAGACAGTCAAAGACCCCGAATCGGCACTTCAAGCGAACCTTTCCGGAGCACCACTTTTCTCTTCTTCAGGCGGATTTGCCAACTATTTTCCGGCTCCAGATTATCAGAAAAGTGCTGTAGCCCACTACTTCAAGGCACACGACCCCGGCTTGCCATATTATGACGCCAATGATGCTGCGACGAACATCGGTGCCAATGGTGGAATCTACAACCGCGCCGGTCGAGGCTTCCCTGATGTTTCGGCAAATGGTGCCCAGTTTCTTGCATATAACAATCAAGCCATTCATCACTTTTATGGGACGAGTCTGGCAGCGCCGATCTGGGGAAGTATCATGACACTGATCAACCAGGAGAGAACTGCGATTGGCAAGGGACCTGTGGGTTTCATCAACCCAGTCTTGTATGCAAACCCTTGGGTTTTCAATGATATCAAGAATGGAAGTAATCCCGGATGCGGGAGTAAAGGGTTTGCAGCAGTTGAGGGTTGGGATCCTGTGACTGGACTAGGAACTCCGCAGTACCCAAGCTTATTGAAGCTATTCTTGAGTTTGCCATAGAAACCAGATACTGTGTGGGATATTGCGTCGAATGTCACCAAATAAAGCACTGTCATGCATTCGTCTACTCTACACTAAATATATTGCTTCGCTGTGACCTGGGAACCCGTTTCCCAGATCTACAGCTACCAATGTTTACTTTCATGGTTTCGCTTAGGTGATACAAGAGCCTGAACAGCGACACGATATTAGTTCCCATAGCTCTCGGTCTCATATTATGCACCTTGGGAGAATAGCATATCACCACCCGGATGTTCTGCTAGAGCAGCCTCCCTTAATTATAGTCACGATGATTCAGTCTGATCCGTGATTGGCATCATCAAAAGGTGCTCTCCCCTAATCTCACATCGCGGAACGGCTATCAGTATGTCCGACAGTTTGGACCGCCAATTCTTCCCCTCATTCTCTGCGCCATGTCACCTCTCAGCACCAGCAAGAAGTCATCCGGAATCGTGACGGACTTCGCAATTTCCAGTTCTTGTACCGTCCATTCCGACATCCTATCGCTAGGAATATCCAATTCGACGGTCAGGTCTTTCAGCCCTTTCATCTCAGACAAATTTTTCCAAATCCTGAACCAAGAATCGCGATAGTGATTACGCTTCCTTTTTCTCTTCTCCTCTTTCACTGGATCCCCAGTCCTGTAGCTGACAGGCAACATTGAAGGAGGGCACTTGAGAGACCAGGAGAATCGAAGGGTTGTCATGGTATCAATGCGCTGTGGAAGTAATAGATGGGGGAGGAACAAGATGACTTCGTTGTCAATGACATCAAAGGTGTTTTGCAAGTACAAGATACCGATTGTCTCTTGATATCTGCCGAATGTTAGATGTGTGCCGTTACTCTCACGCAAGACGTAGAAGATGTCGAACGGCTAGGGGCAAGGACTATGACTTACATTTGGCGGCAGCTTGACACCAGTCCTAAAGCTCCATTGCGAAGCTTTCCTACATTCTGAGACCATCCGTAGGCCAAACAACTGTAGCGACCGCACCCCGAAATCCAGGGGTCAGCTTCCATACGGCACATATCCCCCGCAAGTTTCCTATTCACGATAGTCCAATGGACCACCTTTCCAGTGACAACGTATTTCCACACGATGTCCCTCAACTCGCGAGAGAGATGGAATAGTGAACAGTCTTGCTTGATCGATGATTGTCTTCGGCTTGTTTGATCTATCGTTAACGATCGACCCCGACGTCTCTGTTTCAACCTCCGTGGCTTCGGAGTAGACCGAAGGTACCCTTCCATCTGAAGATTTGTCCTCTTTCGTTCTCTTTCTACTAATTTGACCAACGGCCAAAGGGCAATGTGGCCAGCATAAGCCCAGATTTTCCCCCACAAAGACAAGCCATCGTTGGATTGCACCATTGGCCGTGTCTGTAATTCACCTATCCGGCTGCCGAGAAGAGATAAAAAGATGAATCGACCTGTTAGACTTCGTCGGATTGGCGTGACCAGGAGTCGTGAAAGATGCTATTTCATTCAGATTGTTGAGTGGTGTGGAGAGGACAGCTGCCTGCATCTGCGTGATTTTCGCCTTGTCAGCCTGGCCATTGTCTACTCCAGCCTATCAACAGTCATGCAGCCAAAGCCTGCAGCCTCATGATACATGACATACGAGGGCAGAGTTGAGAGACAAATATAAGTTCCATAGTAGACATGTAAGTATCGGATTGGAGAATCGGCATCGAACAGGGGTCAATGGGTGGTACTTAATAGGTCTGGCCCCGAAGCAAGAGATGCATCGCTAAAGAAGCCCGTAAATTGGGCGAGATAGGCCATGGACGACGGCCTTGCAACCTCCATCACCCCAAAGTAACGCTGGAATTAGGCGAAGCAGCAGCGTTACCTAGACCATCTAAAGCTGGCAAAATTTTAGAACACCTTGAAACTAGGATTGGACATCTAATCTAATTACAGCAAAACAAACATCAAGAATTTAAGGCATGCACTCTAGCTCTGTTGTGTGAGAGACAGACCGCAGCCGATTGAAGTGTGGACAACATTCCCTTCGATCATGGTACCCTCATGCCTCGAACTGTAACTAATTGCCTTTCACAGCTCTCTTGGGCGGGGTGATAAGCGCTCTATCTCCTAGTCAGTTCATCTTCAACTGACTGTAATATAATTCCTCACCCCCAGTTATTCTTCTCAAAATCTGTGTTGGCACCTGTCAGATCTGTGAAGTCTTTCGTATTTCCTGCTGCATTGCCCTTAGTCGGAATACCCTGATTTTCACAGATCTTCAGGTGCTGGCGGGGGATGCTGAGTGAGTTCTGGAGCTTTTCGGGTGCTTCGATGAAGGTAGCGATGAGCCCTGCTTCGACATGCCATTCGATGTGGCAATGGAACAGCTGAATACGTGCTGGGGACGTCAGCTAAGCTTTCATGCTGTAAATAAAATTCGCGACTTATCTGGATTATCCGCACGGAATCGAATCACGACATAGCCCTTTGAGTGAACTTGGACAACATCACGACGTACTGGAGTCTTGGAGACTGAAACCACGTTTGCGGGGTTGTATTCCGTATCAGCTGGCGATCTGTCAATTATTTGGAAATTGTGGCCATGGAGACTGGCACTGTCAGTGAATCTACCGACACTTCTAGACGGATGGACTCACTGCCAAGGATGGTGACCGTCATCATGATTGATAAGGACTACTTCGACGACTTCGTTGTAGCGAAGGACATAAGAATTGGAGTTGACGCCATAGACACGAGAATTGGTCGCTTGCTTCCCAGCCGAAAGAGCTGTGTACAGGGTAGGAACTTTCTGTGGAACGTAGCTGTGGTTGTTTATGATCGCACTTTGAGTCCATTAGCAATATAAGAATAAATGGATTCAACAAAGCCTGACCGATTGACTCCAGCATCGGTGATGAAATCCATATCCATGACAATTTGGTGATCTACTCTCCCCAGAATTCTTTGACGGTCCTCTGGCTCGAGCTTCATGTCATCAAATGGGCGGAGATCTCGAAGTGGGGCAACAGCAGGCAATGGCTTGTTACTGTTGTAGACCAGATAGCCGTTGACGTCTGGGTCTGCCCATTCGGGGATCGTATCAAACATGTCAGTATCCAGAGTGCTTTGGATACCAAAATTTCTATCTTTATCCGCTTTAGTAGTTATCAGGACGCTGTATCGTTGAGCAGATGTCAGGTAGATCTGTTGTGTCTTTTGAGGTTGAGTATAAACTCCATCAATCTCTACGATAGTCATCTCATGGTCCTCGAAAGTTAAATAAGAACCAACGAACGCTCCGGTATTAGCAATTCTGAATAAGTATGTTTTACCGGGTTTAACATTGATCTTGCTGTTTTGCCCATCCTGGATCAGTGCAGAGTTCGGGATAGGCTCGGCTCCGTCGTGATCAATCACGTTTTGAGCAGATTGAAAGTAGTTGATGAGCCCCGGCGCTTGGTCGTGATACCAGTCCGATACAGTGAGGACAACTTCTTCATCATATTTGAACGGGGCCGAGGGATCATGGACAACGAAAGCGCCACGAAAGCCGTCAACATACTGCCCTTTGTTGTGAGAGTGATACCAATAGGTGCCCGGTTGCTGAACCTTCGATTCTGTGAGTATAATTACTCGCAGTTCGTCGTCTCAAACTCACAACGAAGTCGTAAGTGAACTTTTCACCAGGAGGGATAGGACACTGAGTGACCCCAGCAGGTCCATCCATGGTGTTGCTTCCTGTTTGGAAAAGGCCATGGAAGTGTAACGAAGTAGTCTCATTTCCCAGCTGATTCCTGAGATTTACAACCACTCGATCCCCAATTTCCACCTGCTTTCCGTCAGCAAATGTAGAACTCAGGCATGTAAGTACATACCGAGATCGGAGGACATGGCCATTTGCCATTGATTCCGATAACAGGACGTGAAAATCCATCAGGGCTCGCATTAACCCAAGACACATCCCAGTTGTAAGTCACCGTTCTGGAAAAGACAAAAGGGAGGTAAGTAAACAGCAACATAAGCGCAAACCCGAAGCGACATGATCTGTTAGGAGACGGGTATGATTTTGCTGAGAAACCTGCATTAGCGGCAAGCTGACTAAGCAATGACTACTTTTAGGTTCCCCTCACCTGCCATCTTGACGATATTTACCCCATTTTGAGGTCAAAGAACTAGCTTTGAATGTAATATTGCCCAAGTATACCCCTAAAGTTTGGTTGATGGCTAGCAGTGCCGATTGAGACTTCGAGTGGGCTGAATAATGGACAATCGGGGCAATCGCAGATATTGTCTCATTGGGGCTTGGCCTTGGCTTTATCCTTCCCTCCACACTCCATATCTGCGGTCCTGACTCTCGCCTTCTTGCTGGCGATAATATCGGATACATTCAGATGAGTGATGAACAGATATCACGACCCGAATCATCGACCTGGATATTGCGATGATCAGCAGCGGTGAACCCTACAGTATAGCCTTTCCGGACTCCGAGGGAAGCTGTAATGTCACAGATATGCCTTCTGTGGAAGTAAACAATCCCATGGCTTGAGTCAGGAATAGAAAGCGAGAAGCACTGACATCAGGGCAGCCAATGGTGTGGATTCTCTTTCGAATTACGAGGTCGAGAAGCTTGTGCATGATATGCCCCTCCTAGGGCCGAACTTTCTTGGGACGAGGCTTGGCTCAAGAAGCTTAGTTCATCGCCTCATCCCGCGATGCCCTCAACTGGGGACTTCAGATTCTCTTTGGCAAGAATATCACTGGCTATCGGAATCTGCAGACGCGTGCAGCAAATTACTGACATTGTGCAGATGTGGTACTCAGGGCTGCATTGCCAGCTCCTGATCCTTCAACCGCCGAGTTGCACAGTTCGGGAACCATTAAGCAAAAGGACCAATACCAGTGGCCGTGAAATCACCAGAACCATTTACCTTGATGTCTGAAGCCGTGTGTTGACCTCGTGGAGATTATTCCGTTCTCGCTGCCATACTCATGCCGATGTCTGACTCTGGGTTTCGCGGTGGGCTATTCCCCACTACAATATCAGGTCGAAGGTCCTGTGCTTGAATCAACACAACTCAGTCCGCCTGAGTCAATCACCCAACCAAGCAAGTGATCCTCTTCAGACGACCTCTATTCACAAAAGATTGGCTGGCAGAAGATTGTTAGTGGCAGTTCTCGTTGCAGAGGTTCAGTTCCGCAACGGGCAATCATCTCAATATACCTCGTAGACAAGGACATAAATTATTGCAAGTATCTGTGTAGGAACAGCTTGCGCAGGCCTTAATAACCAGAGGGTATAAAGAAAACATGAAATGAACCCCAAAGCCCCAGAGCAACAGTGACTCAGGAAAGAAAGAAAAGTTAATGCCAAGAAGAGAGAATTTCGCATTCCTCAGCTGACGTGTCACAAAGGCAGTTTTCTACGAGTAACTCGCCCAGCTCGTGAGAATCGAAGGTCATGAGAGACAGCACGGCACCTTGCACCAATGATCCGAAAGAACAGAACAGACCGAAATCTTGAATCTACACTCCTGTCACCATTCTCCCCCGAGGCAGTTTCATACGAGTAACTCGCCCAGCTCGTGGAAATATCGCAGCGCCCCCCCCCCCAAATCATGAGAGCTTCAGGGGCTACCTCATCATCATCATCCACCACCCAACTCACGTCCCCAGCTAGCCTGATTTACAGCAGTGTATCTCCTGCAGAAAATAGCAGAAGAGTTACTCTCACAGACCATCAACCCATTCCTCCAAATCCCAAAATTAGTAATCGATACCAATCGGTCTAGCCTGGTTTACAGCAGAGACCTTCTAAAAGATTTCCAGAAGAAACACTCTCACAGACTATCAACCCAGTATTCCTCCTCCAGCAAAATGGCGAAAATATGATGTTCCCATGCAGCGGGTTTCGGTGGTTTGACAGCTTCGTGTGCCCTCTCAACGCGTTGTATTTAGTCTCGAGTACCGGGATGATCAGAAAGTGACAGTGAACAGCCTACACAAAGATATCCTTAAACCCACTGCAGGAGTTATGGGTCGTGTAGTGTAGATGTTAATCGCTGGCAAATCCTGGGCGTGTTGGGGTAGAGGGAAGGGCATCAGGGAGATGGACAATTCTCAAACACGCAGCGGCACCGCGGTGAGCAGTTTATCGTCTTGCTCGGGACTTAGACATCCTCCGTGCCTCTGGGCTGGAGCAGTTCATCCATAGTAGACGGCTTAATTTGCTGCTTGGACGAAGTAATATCGCAGTATTTTCCGATATCTCTGACCTCGTTGTCCGGCAAGAATTTATTCTCCAAAGTCGTTTGATATTGCTCGGGTGGCATGGGCCTCAGAGCGAGTAGTTCTCGTCTAAGTCCAACAAAAGATGTCCATCGATCGGTCAACGGACACTTTGAGCCTCGCAGGCGGTAGAAAACATCCGACATTACGTATGAGCATATCTCAGGGCTACCAGAAAATAGCACACTTACATGCTTGATAACCTGTAAGAGAGTATATAGCTTTCTCAAAGCACGCTGCCCAAATACAGAGTAAGGAGGCAAGAAAGAAATTTGCATAATTTCGATCTGAAATTCCTGAAGAGGCGCGATCATCCGGCTGATGTTGAATGAGAGAGATCGAAAAGGAGAAATGCCAAACTTCACTAGTTCAGTGGTGATTTGACAGGCTCTTACTGTGAGACGCAAAGCGTTCAACCGATCCACGAAGGCAAACCACTGCGGTGTAGAGATGCCGCCTCGAGTCAGAATGCCCCTTAAGACGGCCTGATAGGGGGCCAGTTTGGCCTCCATATGCTCCAATAAATGCTCAGTGGTGTTTATGAGCCTCTGGATTTTATCAATATGAGTATGACATGATGTCTTGGGAGAATAGGATTGCGGAAAATTTCGATCGGTAGACAGTGGTATACTTTGTTTCATGACTTCCAACACCTTTCATAAAAAACGACCCCACCAATACACACTCACGCGCTCGACAGTCGTCCTTGACTATCCTCTCTCTCAACAAACAAAGTTGAAATGCTGACATGCAACTTGAGATGTCGTTTCGCGTTGTCCAGTCGCCTAGAAAAGCCGCGCTTGATGCCGTTGACATGCCAGGGACAGCCTGCCACGGGACAGAAGTATCGTCGAATCTTTCCGTGTGTGTCCTGGTGGCGGTCGAGGTCCCGTTGAGTTGCTTTGCTGACGCCACAGTGACAGGCGTATGGCTTGGTGTGAGTGTTGATGTGCTTGCTGGAGAGAAAAGTCAGCAATTGCTAAGCGAAGGACGTGAGAGCCATACTTGAAGGATGCCCTAGAATTGTTGATCTTTTGGCATTGTGAACATCTAAACTCATTTGTAGCAGGATCTTGGGCGACAGAGTCCTCATCACCGTCTTGGACATCGGCTTCTGCCATTGCGAAAGAGGAAGCAGAAGCATTTTGATCTTGCGATGTTGAGGGAGTGACGTTGGCAGTAGACGGAGACGAAGAACTCGAAGAAGCGGAACCTGAAGGAACTTCTGGACTTGCGGTAGTTGTTTGTTGTGTTGAGAGAGGAAGCGGCGAGGCTGCGGCCTCCCATGGGACATCGTCGTCGCCATGGACCGAGCACAGCTCGCCGTTATATGGAGTGAGCAGAATATCGACGGACTGATCGTACCATGTCCGCAAATAATCTAATTCACCTTGACTGTTGTAGAGGAGAGAATGGCTGATAAGATCGTTATTGTAACCTAGTTGCTGATCATTTTGGTGCGAGATGTGTTGTGACGCGCAGAAGCCGCTGCGCTCGGGGTTTTAGGATTGCGAAGTCTCACAGACGGGCCGTGGACTTCGAGGGGAAGAAGCAGGCGGGAGGCCTCTCCTTCAGCGGCGTGTGTGTGCGGTGAAGAGAGGAAAATGAGATGGGGTGCTCTGGTGTGATGATATAATTCCGGGCACGACGCTAGTTGAGGCCCTCCTCAGCCTTGTTTGATGGACCTTCATGGTTGGTTGGTTGTTTACAGGGGCTCGCTAAGCGAGGCAGATTTACAGGAGGATTGTCCCAAGCACAGCACTACCTGCATGAAGCTGCAGAACCAATGGACAAATGCCTTTTGGGCTGTGAGCGGCCTCAATTGATGTTTGGCAGTGGCCAATCATAGCTCATTCCATTTCAAGGGGGGCCTCAAGTCTTACTTGGCAGCACATCCAACCTTGTTTGGGAGGCCCCCTCAGGCCAGGCACTTGACCGAACAGTTCAGGGACCCCAAGGTACGACGTAAAACAATTACTTTGACATGTCGGTACGTGGCTGGACCAAATATCAAGGCATCCAGACTCTTCCGATAGAATATGTGCCTCTTCGCCGTGTGAGGCCTCCCTCCGAGAAGTCGTCCGGTAATTGGTCCATCAAGAATGCGCGATGCCGAGCCGAAAGCTCAATGTACCATGCCCTTGGGATTTGGAGCCGCAACATTATTGCGTCGATACTGCGGGCGGCCTCCCAATTCGCGCTATGGAGGTTCCGAATCCAGAAACTTCGGCTAACATACAAGCAAGACACATTTTGAATAGGGAGGCAACAAATTAATGAAGCAGGCGGCCTCCCAATCCACGCTAATCGACACACGAACCTGGACAGCCTCGGCCAAAAGCAAGAAGCAGTTCAAAATGGGAGGCTCACCAAGCCAGCAACGAAGCAGGCGGCCTCCCATCTAGAGCGCCAACCTGAGGTCTATATATTTCCGCCATGAAGCTACCACCAAGCCAAATGAGTCTTCGCCGAAAGATCGTCGTGACTCAAACGGATAACAATAACTCATCCTTCATCACTCATCATGACTTCTCGGCAAGCGAAAGAGGCGGCGGAGAAGACCAAGCAACATAGGAGGTGAGTCGTATTCGAGATACCCTCATTGGAAAGACAATTGACTAACTTTGACCCAGGAAATCCAGCAAAAGCAGCCATGAGAGCAATAATCCGCGTCAGTCCAGAGAGGCAACACCAGGGTCACTTCAGGAACACTTAGCAATTAAAGAAGAAGCATCAACTTCCTACCAACACCAACCAGAACCATCCCATCAGCACGTTCCACAAGCCTCGCAAACAAGCGAATACCAGAACACGTCCAGCGCTGGCCTCCCATTCTCAAACACATGGCCAAGTCCACACACAGTCCCCAGCCACCTGGACATGGAATATGCACTCCTCGGCTTGACATCATCTCTTGCCACTCCTTCACTAGCCCAGCCCCAAACCCAAAACTCACACTTCTCTCTTTATGGTCAGACGACACACCAGTACTATCATCAGTCCCACAGCAATGGTGTCAGCCATCCAGGAGCAGAAAGTGGGGAAGCAGTTGCTGAGGAATATGCGATGCGTCCCACTGACTGTATGCCGTCCACTGGTTACGACTTGACAGCCATAGAACCTTGGAGTGCTGTACGGCTTTCTCAGCAAGGGGCGTTGCTTGCGTGGGAGGGACAGCAGGATGAGGATGTGACCGGTGTGACGAGGTTGGAATTAAATCGGTTATAGAGGGATGAATGAGACAACTTGGATAAAATGAAATGACGGGAATCGTTAATGGCGTTGGGTTAGGAGGAGTTGGAAAATGGTTCAATGTACTCTGTGCTTGGTGGTGCTATTGGAGCTGGAGGTTTGGATTTGGTTTAAAGCCAATTGGCCTACCACTTGGTGGACCCGAACTTGAAAGGTAAGGTGTCAAGGAGTCTAGTGCTGGGAAGAGGCTCGAACGTCCGGGAAAGTTCTGTTCTTTCCACCTGGTTTAATGAATGGACGTCTCGGTTTCCATCTAATAATTTTTGATGCCGCGTTTCCGACCTCAGTCTAGTGCACCTTCCAAGCTCATACCCTCTTCTTGATACCATTCCCGTTCTGTTGGGGAGCCTTAACAAACCTCTTCTTGACCGCCGCGATCATTTTGCCGAACCAGAAAACATTCAAGACCTGTAGAATGACATGTCCGCTCATGTACGACACCACGAGCCACATTGGTAGGGCCCTGTCGCCGGCAAATCGCATCATCTCCTCATTTCCACTGACTTTCACGCTCCGATCAAAATGCAGTGCATGCCACACATCTCGGTAGATGTTGAAAGATGAATACGCGCCCCATACCAGTCGACAACTGAAGAACACTACTATTAAAGTAATGCCGTTGTAGAGCTGAGGTTTGCTTCCCGTCATCCCCATCTTATCGAAGAACCAGTGGAAATTCAGGAAAATCGTGCTAAGTTCGTAAAGCATGAAGACGCAACCGTAATAGTTGAATATCGGTCGCTAAGTAGAAAGTGAAATCAGCGCAAGTCACTTACCTTTCTTTTAAACGGATGGATAGGTAGATAAGTAGGTTTCCCTGTCTGGTCTGAACGTACAAAACCTAGAGTGTACGTGACTAGACAGCTTGAAGCATGGGCGAGCATACCGAGCCCGAAGACATCGAGATATCGCACCATAACGACCAAGTCGAAAAGAAAGTAGCCTGTTGCGAGAGCTTGCACCAGTGCTGCCGCCCCGGTGTAACCCCACATCCGCTCCTCAAGATTCATGTTCCTCCTCTCGATATCCGAGTACATGGTCCACAATGCCAGCGCTGTGATGTTACAGCACTGCACCATTGACGCGCAATGCATATTCCATCGCAGTTTGCTTTCATAGGAAAGTTGCTTATATTGCTTTGGGAGGAAGAAGCTGGACAGTGGGGGCGCGAGGTACTCGAAGATGATGTGGTAGAAGCCGAATGCGAAGAGTATTTCGTGGATATGGAGGGGTAGACTTTTGAGGGAGGTGTAGTCGCAAAGTGGTTGAACGATCTCCACAAGCGTAGGTATCGGCGCAAAGAATGGATCGAGCATCTTCTCGGAATAGGCAGCCTGTCCAAGGTGAGAAGGCTAGGGGATCTAGTGGACATCATCAGTATGCGGCAAGCATAGGAAATAGATACCAGAGCAGAGAGAGATACTTACAAGCACTAGACACGTCTATGATCTATATCTACATGCAAAACGACATAGAGAAAAGACTAGAATGAAGAGAGAAATGGAGGGACACCGCGAGGCATGTGGAGCTGACGATATGTAGGACGGACATCTTCTATTCCGTCCCGACATTGGCTGGGGTAATCATGACCACGAGGCAAGAGCCAAGGACCAAGCGCGAACTCTCCGCTGGCAGACATCACGGCTGACCGTATTCTTGAAGCCTTCAATACGTTGGCCATGATATCAAGGAGGGACGAGTTACAAGCTCGCTGCTAGCCTGGCTCAGCCCTTGCAGCATGTCTCTTACCGCTGTTTGGCCGAATGGACTTCCATCTGGGCATTGCTGGCCGTTCATCGTCGGACTTCAGCAATGAAGTTGGTATGAACGTCGTGTCGGATTGAGAACGTATATCTACGTTTTCGGAGTACGATGAAAATACGGAGGTACGAGTACGATCGTTGCGAGAGGAAGGGAGAAGCTGGGAAAGTGCTTGCATAAGCGATTCAGGGTCCAACAGGGATCGGGAACTCCCTGACCCTAAACTTAAAATAGATCAGATCCCACGTGATTGATTATACATGAAATATCGATACGTACCTGCCCTTTAAACAGAATCAGTCTTTAATCTAGGGTTGAGAGGTTTGATTCGTATCTCAGCATACTACCTTGTGCCGCTCAAGTCAGTCCATCTTCCGAAATCTGTCGTACGTCAACAGAGCCAGGGGAATACCCGAGAACGCGAGAGTTCACGCTTAGCGATAGACAACGCGTCTCCTCTCTAGACTTCAACATTAAGTTTGAAGACTACTGCTTGCTCTTTTGTATATTATTGTGTACACATACGGCTCGGAAAGTATAAACCCTTTACCTAGATCCAAAATGGAAAAGCCCCTTCCTACAGTCTCCTAGCCTCAATCGAGTCTGCCTGGGTGCGAGAACTCAAAGACGCTCTCCGGCGCATCGAATCTCGAGCTCGAAGCGCCCACCACCCCAGAATCTCCAGTGGAATAGAAACGCATGTTAAATCCAGCAGAGTATATGATCTGGCAGCTCTAGTGAAAGAAGCTTGTGCATTTGATGAAAAATACATTCCAATTGTCGAAGAGGTGCTCCGCGCCAATGAGAAAGAGAAGTGCCATCTGAGGGAGATCCTTTGAATTCTGATGAAGAAGAAGAAGACGCTGGAGTCAAGAGAGTTGAGTTGTCTGTCTCGGCAGCGCTGAAGAAAAGGAAGAGAACTTCAACTCCTCCACATCCCTCCTGAGCATCGAAAAGAGCTTACAACAACGCAACTCCGCGCATATGTCATGATCTAGGACCCTAAAACTCAAGAAAATCGACGGCGATGCGCCTAGTCACCAACAGTATAAAAAGAAGAACACGATATCCGAGATCTTCACAGCCGAATAACAGCGTCGCGAAACAGAAGCCATCCTCGAAACTCAACGTCGCCAACGAGAGCAAGAGTTCCGCTGTGACCCAGCTATTCAAGAACAGGATCGACAAAAGGAACTTGCTGCTCAGCGAAAACTATCGAGACACCTTGGTCTAGCAACTTGCGCGCACTGCGAGAAGGCGTTTATGAGGGCCGAAAACAGATTCCGCTCGTGGTGTACCAACCTGGTGAGTTCTGCTGAGTTCTGATGGGTAAATCGAGATCCATGATTGCCTGCTGAAAGTTAAGAAGGAGCTCTAGAACAGTATCAAAATCCACAGCGCATCATCTGATGGATGTGTTGCGGCAAAGACCCCAGGATACCTGGCTGTTCGAAGAGCCCACACTTCGATGACAGTGTCTCAAGTGAAGTCAAGAAGCTTGAAGAGAGGCGTGGAGCAGCTCAACGGCAAGCTAACGCGGTCCTGTTTGAAAGTTGCACGAAATATCATCAAGATTCTGCTATCAATCCCGTGGTGTTGACATCACCAGCTTCTTCGAGCCCAGGGACTGCAGGTTCACTTGCCGAACTGAAGTGTTCCAATTGTCGAATGTTCGAGCAGATATTGCTGGATAGGCAGGCTTCAACAGCCAGAGACAGCCTTGCTACTGGTTACTTGATACATGAGAAACCCCTGTTCAACCATAAAGTATTTTGGGCTCAAGAGCCGCCTGCATCGATCTCATGGACGAGAGCGATTCGAACTCAGATCCAGACAATGAGGACCCAGACACAGCAGCTGCGGTTGCCTCCAAGCGAGGCCGAAGCGAACCAAGACCAGTTGTAATCGACCTCATGAACGACAGCGATTCCACATCCGACTCAGATCCAGACTCTCCCAGTGTTGCCAGCACACACGAGTATACAGCCTGGCTCCGCGAAACAGGACAACTCGTTTCCTGGTGCAATCAATGTTATGATGAGTTTGAGATATCTGATAATACTCTACCGGGGTTTGACCCAGATGTGGAGCTTTGTGTTCAGTGCCAGAGGGAGGAGAAAAGTGTTGTTGATTCATTGCGGCCGAATTGGCTTTTCTAGTGTTGTTTGTGAGAGGTGCTAGGTCTTGCTTGTTTCTTTGCATATGCGTGTCTTTGTAGTAAGCAGCTGCTTGAAAGACCCTGCAATGATCTGAGAGCTTTGTACGGTTCGTGGATGCTGTAATTTAGCTTGAAGAAGATCCGTACTAAAGGAAAAAACGGAAAAGGGCCCATCATATGGTTTGAAATGCGGTCTTTCACTTGCAATTTCCGGGGAACAACAGAATGAGAGCCGCAGCATTGCTCGCCGAGACCTACCGGTGCTGTGCTATCATACTCATAGTCTGGTTAATAGGAGGAAATAAATGCATTATTTCATTTTCATATGCACCATATCGAACGCCTTTGGGGTGCAAATCCATCCCATGCCCGTCTCCCAAGCCAGGCCAGGCATTGAGAAGCCCAAGCACATAATACAATAAGTAAAAACGCCCATCCATGCTTGCCCGCTTCGCTCACGGAGTTAACACTCGAAAGCCAATCCGCCAAACCATGCATACAAAGTCCTCAGATCATCTTGTCCACATACCCCGCACAAGATTTTGTACTCGTCTCCAATTGTCTATCTCCGAACGTTCCATTACTCGTCGACATAGGGGAGCTCAATTCGGCGAACTCAATGTCTGACTGCTCTCGGACTGGTCTCTGGCCGCACTTTTCGAGTGCCCGTTCACCATTCCGCTGCCGGTTTTGATCTTCAGCTTCGTAGGATCTGGAGGGAGCCCAGGGACGACATTCGTTGTAGTACCACTATTGCCGTATAGCCATTTACTCTTTGACTTGACCAATTTCTTCACGGGCTTGAGTGATTTGGCCTTCTTCTTTGCATCCACAGAGATGGACTTCTCATTGAAGTCTCCATCTCGATCATCGTCTCCGTCATCGATGATATCTTCTTCATCACTGGCCGGAGGCTTCGACTCAAAGCTCAATCCACTAGCCGACAGCTGACTAGGATTTTTCGCCATCTTCGGAGCCTTCAATTTGGTCGTCGGGTTCTTCTTCAAAAGTTTCACCTTCTTATGTGGAGATTCCTCAGAGTCGAAGTCGTCACCGGCGTCGCGCTTCGTCGGACTGGTGCGGCCATTCTTGATCGCAGGTAATGTAGGTCCAGGTGTAGAATTACGACTTGTAGGAGGAGTGTTGCCATTCTGGCTGCCATTCCCGATACCGTTCGCCATCTTGGTCTTCGCATCTCGTGAGGATTGTCGACCAAATCCACCTATACACCTCGCCATGTGATTGTTCATGCGTTTAATAACGACATGTGTGCCACAATTGTTACATTTCGAAGACGGAAACGCGATATTCTTCTTCTCTTCCTCTTCGCCTGGTGGCGGAGACGAGTCTTGGCTTCCATTCGGTGTATTCTCTTTTTGCTGCTTTAGAGGATTGATCATGTCTTTTTTCTTCTTGCCTCGGCCAGGACCCTCGGGTACATACGTTTGTCCGTATACGTCGTGATATGGTTTATTGATGAAAGGGTGTTTCTCGCAGTACTGGACTCCGGGCTCTGGTCTTCTACCACCATTGCCGTCCGTCGGATGAAGAAGGCGGGGGAGACCGCATTTTTGGCAGCGGATTTCCCTCGTTGTATGTAAAGGATTGCCCTTGAGATATGTAATGCCATTCTCCCAAGTAGCTCCTTCCGTTTCGACAACTTTGTTTTCGCTGGATGTTGGGGCGTCCTCGTCGTCATTAATGGAATCTGTTTGTGTAGCTTTCTGCTCGACCACAATAGCAGCGGATGAAGCTCTCAGCATCTTTTCCTCCCGGAAAGTCTCAAAGACCAAGTCGTGTAGAATATTATAGAATGAATCGTCCAGAACTCCATAGACCTGAGCATTGTGAATTAGCTGTTGCTACTTTCCCAAGGCAGCAGAGACAATGGCAAAATGGATGGAAATTACCAATTCTGTCAAGGGATCATGTTCTTCATTGGGATCTGGGGTTACAAGACCCGGCGTCTCGAAAGTGTCGTTGACAGACATGTTGAAGAGGGCGATGTTGAACAGGCTGTGGTGCACTGTGTGGAGCTGGGAAAGGGAACGGGAGCAGTTCCAGTTGTGATGCAATCAAAAGCACCGTTGCAAGAAGATGCAAGAACGAAGGGCAAGCCAGGGAGAAAAGAGGGCATTTTATGTGTTTGTTATCCCGCATTCACCGACCAAAGAGCATGTTGGGATTAGTTGATATTGTCGTTGGAGCTCACAATAGGAAGACCGGAAGATAATGTGATGATATTGTGGTCTCTGAAACCAGCTGCTGGCTGCGGCAGAATCATACGCTAAGATTAAGGTTTGGATAGGCGGTGGGGTGGGTGTCTTTGGCAGAGCTCAGTGAAGTGCCCTGAGCAGCAAGCATGAAGTGCAATTGTTCGATGGTTGCTGATTCAATGTCAGAAGTATAGCTATATGACAATGAAATGTTGGCCATAAATGATATTTTCTATGGAATTTACGACAAAGTTAAGCTTATATTGAAGTGTATCTCATTGTTGATATTTACCCCCCTCCTTCAAAAAGGGGGTATCTCTAGCGGGCATCGGCTATTCCTGGCTGGCATCTAGAAGTTCGCATCGTCATCCTGACTTTTTGTTTAGATTCGACGAGACGAGGAGGCCAGATATTACATTCCACGCGCAACAACACAGCATATAAGCCTTTGACCCCCCAAACTTTGGTTTCGGGGCTTTTATAAGCACTTGAAGTTGCTGCTCTCGGGAATAGAAGCCCAGATGGACAGCAATGGCGCGTCGAACGCCGCGAACACGCGAGCTCAACCCTCCATCCGATCATTCTTCCAGCCTCGTCAACCCAGTTACACACCACCACCAGGATCTGCAGCGACGAAACTCCCACCCTCAAATCCCTCGCCCCTAACAAGTCAAACGCCCCCAACTCTATCACCACCAGTCTCCTCATATACCAGCAAGCCCACTCCAAACCCAACATCAACATCATCTACAACCAAGCCTTCCACCCTCCCACCCCAAGCAACCATATCCCCCATCCAACAACCACACATCCAGCCTCTCCGCCGGATCAACGCCCTCCTCCTCCCCATCAGCTACCCCGACTCCTTCTACCACAAAATCCTCTCTCCAGACCCTCCCACCCCCTCCCCACCAAATGGTTTCTCCCGCTCAATCCTCTGGACTGACCCCACCAGCCAGGAAACAAAAGTCGTCGGCGGCGTAATCTGCCGCGTCGACCCAGCTCTCTCCCCTCAATCAATACCCCAGAATCCAATCTACACGCCCGACGCCTACGATATCTACATCCAGAGTTTATGTCTTCTCTCGCCCTACCGTGGGAAGGGACTAGTAGCCGCTGTGCTAGATGAAGTTATAGAGGCAGCGATTAAGCAGGATGAGTTGAGGATTGAGAGTTTATATGCGCATGTCTGGACGCAGAATGAGGAGGCGTTGGAATGGTATTCTGCGCGTGGATTTAGGAGGGAGGAACCTATTTTACATGGGTACTATCGTAGACTGAATCCGGACACGGCATATATTTTTCGGAGGAGGTTGATGCCGTCGGATCACTTGAACGGCAACTCTCAAGTTCAAGCTCAGTCTCAATCCCAGAAGGAAAATACGACGCCGAGTAGCACCCCAGCCTCTCTTCACCCGACACCAAGTGCGGGAGGTAGACCACCTATTCAAGGACACGCAAGGTCATTCCAGGATAAAGGTCCAGAGAGGGAGTGGAATGATCTTCCTGAAGATGTGTTGCTGAAACCGCCGAGTGCAATGGCTTCCAGAGAAGGCAGTGCGCCGAGCTCAAGGAGTAGTTCCCGAAGTGGTATGGAAGCGAAGGGGAAGAAGAAGAGAGTGTATCCGGCAGCTGCTTTTGGGGCTTGATAGGGTTCATTTGTCAGGAGATCAAAGGTTCAGCTTGGAGAAGCTGGAGTAAAATAGATACTAGGGCGGCGTTGGAGCATTAAAATGTGGTTTAGGTTCGGAAAAGGAGTATGTGAAAGCATTGGTCAAATTTACACATCTAGACCTAGAGGTAGACTCAGAGTCGGTAGACAACAAGTTAAAAGCGATGGCAGCCCTTGTTGCGGGTGTCCTGTGTGTAATGCTATTAAGTCCTCAGTGTTTTGATTTTCCTTGCCATTTTACGCCCGCGCCATTCATATGTTCGCTCCATGCAGTACCTTAATAATACATCAGTCCATGCTCCGAGTATCTGGACCCATTTTCAGATCTTGGGCGTCTTCGCCATCAAACCATCCTTCGGCGCCTCAAGCGAGAACAAGAAAACATGATGCTTATGCTCCTCGTTCATCTTCTTGATCTCCGCAACATCCTCTAGACGATCAGACCCAACGATAGCCATACCAGGTCCAGTCTTCTCCTTCACCAGAGTACCATCCTCTCCTTTCTTCTCTCCAGCCTCCTCGCCATCAGTCTTCTTCAAAGGTTCGAGTCCCCACTCTCCATCCTCGGAGTACTCCCACATGAGACCCACCTCGCCCCTTACTAGTGCCGTGCCCCAAAGAGCTGTCAGGACACCAGGGACGAGGTACAATAGTGCCGGCTGCGCATGATTGAAGACATTCATGACCACGAGTGTAACCAGCATGGCGAGGATATACCCCACCAGACTAGCCTTAAAGTAAACCTTCGAGAACCGGGCGCCATCGGCAACGGTATCAGCATCTCCCTTCTTCGCCAAGCGAGTCCAGAATCGCTCACCCCATTGCCCCGTAGCTTCAACGTAAGCAGCACGGATGATGGTATCTGGGTCGATGGCACGAGGCGGAATGGTAGGTTTGGAAGTGGTACGCTGCTTGCGCAGGTAATGGAGATAGAGGTCGAAGCGAAGAGCGAGCGCCATCATGATGCCCGGAAGAACAACATCTCCTAGACCAAGCATGCTCCCGCGTTTGGGGCCAGGGAAGACTAGCTTGATAGGAACCTCGAGAGAGGTAGCGACGGTAATCATGAGTGGTGTGTAGAAGACCATCACGATGTCGTAGATGAAGAGACCAGCCAGAACGAGGGTGCCGGTCCAGAAGGTGGTGGGTGACATTAGCTGCAGGGTACCATAGCAGAATCCGAAACCCATGATATTGGTGAGCCACCATGCTTTGCCTGAGGGATTTGTTAGCATCGTGATAGACGTTGAGGGAGTATTACTTCGCACCATTCATGTTGTACAGAGCGATTGTAGCCACTCCAATAACGAACCCAAGGACATCGTTGAGTTTGATATTACCCTTAGCAGTGAAGACACCTATACAATAATCAGTAGACGACTCAACACAGGATGAAATGCATCAGCTAACCGTGAACATAAGCTTTGAAAATCCAATGATTCTTCAACGTAGCACGAAGTGACCATAGCTTCTTATTGATAGCAGGCGAAAACTGGATACTCGACATAAAGCCCGGGAAAGGATTCGTCTTATCCTCCACGAACTTCCGGTGGACCTGCACCCGAGCTTTGTTTACCTGTCCAGTGACCTGCTGGGACAACAGAGGTTCAATGAAGTACGTCTCCGAGGCCGACGACCAAAAATTCGGGAAGACGAATGTCGTAGCTACATTCAGACAGTCTGCTGCTAGCTTGCCAACACCGAAGACTCCAAGACCTGGCAAAACATTAGTATATTTGGTTTCAGAACAAACGAAACTAGATCCAAAATATTGAGAGGATATAGCTGCCGAATAAATCCTAACACCAGACTGAATATTGTGACACATACCAGAGAAATAAATATTGAGAATCTTGTTCAACACCTTCGGATCATCCAGCCACTTAATGACCAAATACAGCCCACCCAACGTAATACCCGCCAGAATCGGGAACAGAATGGCATCGCTTGGCGTCATGCCCTCGATCTTGACTTCCTCATCTTCATCATCGCCATCCTCGCCCGGTGCTTTCTTCTTCGGTACAGCAGCGGATGGTGGACGACGTAATGAGGCGTGAGCACCGATGTAGATGGGGAAGACGGCGGCCAGGATCAGGTGAATATACATCTGGATCAGCTCTTGTTGGGTATAGATGAGGTAGCTCCATTCGCCGATGGATTGGAGGAATGGGCTGTCGCCTTGGAAGTACGAGAAGAAGGCGTCCATGACTGCTCTTGGTACTGTGCTTCCTTAAAATGAGGACCGATACCAGAGAGAAGCCGTTGGGCTTGTCGGTATTGCTGTTGACACGTGAGGCGTCAGCCTGGTGGCAGGAGGAGATGGTTTCAAGAAGCCAGATCGCAAACGCAGATCAAAATCAATAAAAGTAAGAACAAAGCTTTCCTTAGGCTCCGGGAATCTGCACGTCATGAACGCGAATTTCGATAAATGGAAAAGTCGAAAGAAAGATGCGGTGTTTGGCAACCACAGAACCACACATCATTCGGCTGTTTGCAGGGATCTCCACACGAGGCGGGAGAGCTTTTCAGCCTCGTCAGAATCAACATCGCCAGTTCTATGAACATCCAGCCTTGAATCTGCCACGAACTCTCACACAATTATACGAGCTGTGATATCTGTATCGTGCTCTAACAGTCCTTGACCGTAACAATTGAATCTGCAGCTCCTCAACTACATACGCTATTTTCTCCGGCGCAAATATCAGCTTTCAAAATGGCGACGAACATCGCCCTCGAGACTACTATGGTTCGGTCCACTCTCCTGGTAGCAATCTGTACGCAGCAATTCTAATACTGTTCAAGGGCACAATCTTTGTCGAGCTCTACAATGACCACGCACCAAAAGTACTATCCTTCCTCACACTCTCCCTCCTCACCACGTCTATCCAGCCCCTCACTGATCCCCCTCCTTCACAGACATGCAAGAACTTCTCGACCCTAGTCTCCCGCGGGTACTACGACACCCTCCTCTTCCACCGCATAATCCCCTCCTTCATGCTACAAACCGGTGATCCCACCGGCACCGGCCGCGGCGGCTCCTCCATCTACGGCGAGAAGTTCGAAGACGAGATCTCCCCCGCGCTGAAGCACACCGGTGCTGGGATCCTGAGTATGGCGAACAGTGGCCCGAATACGAATGGTAGTCAGTTCTTTATTACGTTGGCGCCGACGCCGTGGTTAGATGGAAAGCATACGATTTTTGGAAGGGTTACGAGGGGGTTGGCGGTGGTTAAGAGGATGGGGCTTGTGAGGACGGGGGCGGAGGATAGGCCGGTGGAAGAAGTTAGGATCTTGAAGGCGAGGGTTGTGGAGGGTGATACAGAAGAGTGAGAAGTTATGAAAGGTCTTTGGTGGGTTGATGGTAAATGCATGGTAAGGCGTTATGGGATGCGGGTTTAGAAGCAGGTGTCAAAAATCATAGACGAAGCCTCCATCTAGGCGATAAATGATCAGACAATAGAACGGAAGCTTGCACTTATAGTTGTGGAAGCGACGATGCCCAAAAATCAATATCCTCTAATCCAACAATGGCCGCCGCATGCCTGCTATACGCTTCCCTAGATTTATATACTCCATACAGGCTGTCAAGATACCGTACTTGGTAATCTCCAAGCAACCAAATCATCTCTGATATCAAACTCATCTAATTCCGGCGCCTTCTTGAAACCAGTCCTCCCCCTTTCAGAGGAGTTTTCTGAAGAAGTGTCATGCATATCTACGATAGATTGGGGTGAAGGACCCAATGTCTCTCGACTTCTCGAGTGCTTGTGCCCGTTCCTCATAATCCTCTTACCAGTGACAGTACTCTGCGATGTCGCGCTTTTGGAGCTTGCACCAGAAGTTGATCGGTGATGAAATCGGAGGTTCCGCTCTTCTCCACTATCGTCGTGTGTAATTCTGGGAGTCGATACTTTATCATGAGCTTTCCATCCATCCCCTCCATTGAAGATATCCTCCAAGCATTGATCTGCAGGTAGTTCATCCGCATGTGCTGCCCAGGAAGCAGCTAATGCCCGTCGATACATGTCTTGTAGTTCGCCATGATCTCGCGATTTACTTATTGTAGGCATATCTACTTTCATCAGCATGTATAGCTTCATTCGGAGGTGAAGATCACCTACGTCCAATATCATCCTGCTCTGCTTGTTCCCCCGCCATGATTCCCGCGATGCCTCCAAACACAGGCGCAGTCTTCAAAGGAGGAGCGACAAAATTCCTCTCCCCATCCACTTGCTTCATCAAGATGCCAATTTTCAACGTACTGTTGATCTTACTCTCCTGCATGAGGTACCTCCTCACAACGCCCTCCTCCCCATCCGGTCCCATCTCACTCTCCTCGACATACTCCGCCAGATTCAAAGTAACATAGCCCAGCGTAATCTTCTCTCCTCGCATACCAGCACTGTTATAGTCCTGCACAACCTCGAAGTTGACACTGCATTCCTGCAGATTGTTGCTCTTATCAATCGTGAGCCGGACGGGTATGGTTTTCGTGTAGTCCCAGCAGACTTTGTGTTCTTTTATAGGGGCTGGATTGGTCCGGCCGCGGTGTTCGGCGGAGGTGGAGGAGGGGAGATGCCATTTTACATAGGAGGTGCCGTTAACAAGGGGCACATTATTGAGATCAATGATCTGGTCCTGTCAGCATCGTGCCGCCATGCTGAATATCGCGCAAGCATACCTTGAGAATAAGATCAAATTTTGGCTGGGAATCGTCAGTATGCGATTGGCAGGGTGGAGGTGCATGGTGGGGTAATGATGAGGGGGAGACAAGAGGAGTCTACGAACCCTTCTTGCTTTGGAAACTAGGATATTGGAAAGCTTGGTCAGCTTGGGGTTCGGAGGTGGCATGATTGCGTGGTCGCATTATTTGTTCTTAGGAATGGATGTTTAACATACTTAATGGATTCATACTCCTGCTGGGTTTTGATGACTGTAGTGCGGAAATCGCGATAGCGCCTCATGTCTCATTGTGGTTTCTTCTCCGTTGACAGCGTGAAGCAGGCGCGTGGGATGGAATGGGATGTTCGGAGCATGCGAGGCTATCCCGGATGACGTCTCGTCTCGCCTATCGAGCCTATTTGGTAAGAATTTAGCCTTTAAGCTTCGATCTTCAGCCTTTCTTTTCAAAACAACAACATCCTCTTCGCATGTGATGGACATCTCAGGTGATGAGATCGCGGATGTGGTCTTGAGGGAGTTCGACAGTTGGCCCAATAAGAGGAAGCCGTTATTAAGGAGTGATGGCGTCAAAGAATGGGTCCCGTTGAGCGGAATAGTAGCACAAGGTTTTTACCCCTGACACTACTGCAGATCACAAGGCTGATAGCTGGAACAGGCAGAAATGGCCTCACATGTCTAGCTGTAGCGTATGTACATATTGTTGTCCACAAGAAAGACCTTTCGCTGAGGAATTAGGACTGGAATGAAATGTCTTCCACAGAATAAAATCGCTCAGGCCCAAGGAGTCACCCTTCACGACTGGCATGCCGAGGTCCTCGCTATTCGCTCCTTCAACCGGTTCCTCCTTGAAGAATGTCATGCCTTGGCTTTATCCAAGAACGCTTCATCGGGATATGTTCGATTTAGGACCCAAAATGAGAGAACCCAGATAAATTTCCAGCCATTTGCTTTGAACGAGGGGATCAACCTTTACATGTACTGCTCTGAAGCTCCATGTATCTATACATATCTCCCAGCTTTATGATCTCATGCTAATTGATATTCCAGGCGGCGATGCAAGCATGGAACTTACCATGGCTGCCCAAGATGATGCTACGCCTTGGGATTTACCTCCATTAGCTATTACACCAGGTGACTCAACACCAGCGGAACCTGAGATTCTTCACGGTAGGGGTTATTTCTCTGTGCTAGGCTCAGTGAGGCGCAAGCCATCTCGTCCAGATGCTCCGCCTAGTCTTTCGAAGTCATGCTCTGATAAAATCGCTCTGAAGCAATCAATATCATTGCTCAACTCAGTGACTTCTCTGCTCATCTCGCCTGAGAATGTTTACATCCACTCCCTGGTGCTACCAGCTTCGCAGCATTCTTCTGTGGCTTGCACGAGGGCCTTTAGCGATTCCGGTCGGCTCTCGTGCTTAAAAGATAGAGAATGGGAAGGTAGCTACTCTTTTCGGCCCTTTGGGATTTTGACAACGACGAAAGAATTTGTCTCCAGTCGCCGCCAGCCCTTAAGAATTGGCGAAAAAATTGTCCCATCCAACACCGCGACATCATGGACACCAAATCACACGGAAACACTGATCGGAGGGTCTTTACAAGGCAGGAAACAATTCTCACTGAAAGGTGCCAGCCGAGTCTGCAAACGCAGAAGCTGGAAACTGGCTCTTGAAATTGCCAAGACAGCTTCCCTACAAATTCCCAGAATCGAAGAGACCTTGGCTGTGGACAGCTATGCTTCAATAAAGCAATCTGCCTTGTTGAATGAAAGAAACATCGTCAAGTCAGATGTTAGAGCAAACGCATTGAAGGGCTGGATCCGGAATGTTGGTGGCGATGCTTTCGGAATTGATGGAGTCGAAGCCTGAAATGCATACCTCAAAACCCTCATCTCCCGGCTTATTTTCTTTGTGCACATTTCAATTGTGGCATTAGACAACTTTTGCAAGGCGAAGTCACTCGGTCTCTCTTTCGAGAGCTCACCTGATGTTATTCTTTCCCGTATAACCGAGCCAAGGTCTGCAGGGTCTCAATTCGGCCAAACGAGGGGACAACATTGCGGCACAGCCACACTTGGAATATTGGTTCTTATGATACTTCATGAGGCTGCATCCCCTCCAAATAAACATATTGTTCTGACAAATGCATGTCGCTGTCGCATCTGAGTACTATGCACTTCGTCAAAAATTCAACGCGACCTCCATAGATTCGTTCCTCTGCAAGACTTAAAATGTCCTGGGATAGGGGAAATGCTCGGGTAACGCCCAACACAGAAGAGATCGGATGTCCACCTCCATACCCAGCAGGGAATGAAGACAAACCACCAGCTTACTCGGTAAGGCCGCTCATGGTACCTCAACCTGTCCGTCATGCTCCGTCTACTCGATACTCCCGGAATGCATCTTCTGGAAGCGCTCACGTGCGCAAAACCCCACGTCAAACAAGACCCAGAAGAAGGCAGATCAATTGCTGTTATTGGTTCAAGTGGCTCTTCTTTTGTGCGTGTGTACTTGCAGGAGGTATGTACTTTTCCTCGCACGCCATGATCTATGTTCTGGGATCTTAGAATGACAATATGTCTCCCAATTGATATTTTAGGAATGGAGACCCAAGCGATCAAATTTTGGGCGACAGAATGCTAACTCGCCCGAAGTCTTTACCGGATTATATGTAGGACTAGGAAAGTCGAGCAGCAAGAGTGACAACTTCTCGACCTATCCTCCTATTCGAAATAGCTCGCTCCCCAGTAATGCCACAGTCTATGATCTCGCAGCAACGGAATGCGAGCCTGGAACCTTTATTCTGCACCAAGACATGTTTGGCGGTATCTGGATCCGAGGTGAATTCCATGATTCGGTGTCGATGAATTCATCCTCCATGGTGCCGACTAAGCTTCATTTTACCGGAGATCTTTCCCCTCAAAAACCAGCAAATATGACAGCTGTATGCTGGCCTGTCCCTGGAACCGATGTTGCTGTAAGTGTCGCCCTATATTTTGACTCTGTAATTGAGAGTGAACATCGCTAATCTGAATGACAGAGGATCGCCCTCTTCTTCGTCAGCCCATTTCCAGATCCAGCATTCAAGTACGCCATCATCGAAACCACCATCGACATTTCCACGACCAACTTCACACTTATCGACTATCCGACATACTCAGATACGCACAACGCCATCATCAAAGTCCGTGATGCTTCAGCAATGGCTGCAGTCGTCCTGCCTAGTGAAGGAGTGCGTCTGTACTATTCTGAACTTCTTTCCGACCGCAAAAAAGTCAATATTATGGAAGTTACTAGAGGATGGCCTGAGCCAACGGTGTATTTCAATGGCCAATACGCGACCAAGCGAGATCTGTATGCAAAGGCTTATCGCACGTGGACGCCTCTGGCAGCCGCAGCTGTAGATAGAAATAACAGCATTTCGCCACCTGAAGTCCATGTATTCTTCGTGGACAGGAAATCGAGATTGTCAAGGGTCGTTCGAAAAGGTACCGAGACATGGCCAGGTACGTTTTTACACCCCAATAACTTCTCGGCAGCACAGGCACCTCAACCCATGCCAGACTCAAATGGCTAACTCAACACTTAGCACAACCACTTACCCAGTACTCCACGGCCGGAGGATCAGACATGAAGATCCAGAAAATGGTCGCCATTATTCCCCATATCACCAACGGCCACCTTGAACCGGACCTCTTCTTCATCAATAACCACCGCGTAACCGATATCTTCGGCACCACTAATGCTCCCACCAACGAAGATGTCTCTACCGCATCGCGGGTCTACGTCCAAGCACCCAAGATCGTAGGCGGTGATATTTCCGGTCCGTCCAGTATTCCTCAAGCTGTGCAGTCGCCACCACTCATCGCTGTGACGTGCTGGAACTTCAGGGATAATCGAACGATGAGTGTTCAAGCGTCGTCGAGTACGGCGAGTAGGGAGCGAATGCAGTTGTTCTATGTGAAGCAGGATGTGAGTTGGTACGATCGGGGGAATAGTTATGAGAATGTGCAGATTTTGGGCCAGGGCATTGTGAAGGTTACGGCGAGGAGTGATCCTCTTGTGGGTTATCACTGGAATTGGACTGAGGCGGCGAACGACACACGAAGACTTAGGCATTGACTGGAAGATTTATAAGATAATGATGATGGCACGGAAGACGAGCTTGAGGAGACTAGAAGGATTGTTTGTAATGTGTCACTCGATTTCGATGAACAGCCCTTGAAATTAAACTTGAAGATATTTCTGAATTCTCCGTTACATCTCATTCGTATAAAAATTGATAATCTGAGCTGACTTGATAGTTCTGATAGCATTCCAGCTCTCAGGATTGAGTGCACCTCATGGCTTGAGTACAAGCTAAGAATGAGAGGCTGTTCGCTTGTATTGTTTACAATCGATCATGTTAGCCCCATGCTCAGCCAGATGTTGTCGGCGTGGGGGGCCCATGATGTCCTCGTGAACTGCCAAGATCGGGATGACTCGCTTCATCCTTTTTTCCGTTTGGGACGCGGTACCCAGTACGCCATCCAGGTCATAGTAAAGCCATCTGTATCACCACTGCCCCACTCTTTCAGTATGCTGGCACCATGTCCTCTGATCTGTGATCGCGCCACAGTTATCCTCATCCAAGTTTAGAAATCATGTGAAGTGCCAGCTCGCTTAAAATAGTAGTCAAGACAACACCGCTGAAATGAAGTTAATTTGGTCTCATTTCGAGGGTTCGTAACCAACTCTCTCGAATAATTTATCTAGGTATATCGGCAAACTTGATTGAAAATAAATCTACAACATGGATAGAAAAAGCTTCTTACCAAACATTCCTGCGCCAGCTTCAGTGAGTTCCGAAAGCAAGGAAGTACGACTGGAGCGAGGCATTAGCGCTGTCGCGTGACTTTGGTTAGCTTTTGCTGCTCAATTCTACTCTCTTCCCCTTATGGCACCTTGGAGGGTTTCGACGGTGGTGATAAGATGCGGCTGCCCTTATCGTGTTGATCTCTCTTCACTCGTAGGCTTGGCCTTCCTCCTTGCTTCACTTAAAAATCTGGGGTGGGCGCGGAAGTTTGGGCCCCCCGGGAAAATTGCTTGCGATTATTTACACAATTGCTGAGGGAAACATTACTCGATATATAATCGAGTAGCTATAGGGAAATACTTGATGGCGAAAAACTCTTGTTTTCGGTTCGTGCTGTTGGGAACAAAAGCACAAAGGCCCATCATGGCAAACATTAAGCAGCCTCACGTGACTATACCATCACCAAGAGTTCACATTGTCATCGAATACGTGACTCTTTGGAAATCAGGATTCGGGCATCCAAGACATTGTATAATCTATATCATTAGATTCTAAATGAAGAACAAATGTAAATGTGGATGTGGATGATGCTCGGCTTCGATCTGTACAACGTCTACCACTAATATTTCTACAAAGGTTTCTCCTGTTGTGTTTATCAGGATCTGATAGCGGTACCCATCACCTTTCTTAACCATCACTCACTAAGTCAAAGTGCTTAAGGGGACACCCACAAGGTGCTCTTTTCCTCATTCCTTCTTCTTTCGCTGGTGGAGGTGCATTGCTGTCGTCTTCCTCTCGTGCAGGTAGATCTCCCCCACCACAATCATATACGTACCCCATCATCGGCACCGCTTCACTACTTGCTCCCCGTTTATATCCTCTTCCGCCGTCACTATCACTAAACCAGCTCCTCTCATCCCCAAGCATTCTCGGACGAACAACGGCCCACCAGCACCAGTACAGGATTCCGCTCCCAAGAATAACAAGAGCTGTTGCTGGATACGCAAAATATGGGAATCTGCCATCTCCTTTCTCCTGCCTAGGCTTGATCCAAGGCATCACCAACAGCAGACAATTACTTGCTGCGAAAACAATAGTGTAAATCTTCTTAGCTCGAAATGGCGATTGCCAGTTCTCTCGTGGTGAACTTTGTAGGTATAACAGGCCAAGCGAGATCGCCACGCTGATAACGGAAACTGGGTACCCGCCAATATCGACAAGGAAGTTATAAATCTCGCCGGGAGGCGGTACGATTATGACGAGGACAGAAACGAGCCAGTGGAGGAAAAGGCCTGGTGTAGGCGAATCCCATTGGTTCTTGCCTGCGAAGAAGCGGGAGAAGGGTAGCAGGCCATCTTTTCCTAGTTCCTGGTTGACGCGAGCTTGTGCGAACGATGTGGCTGCAATGTTGCCGAATGCAGAGATGATGATGAACAATGGGAGAACGTTCTCCCCTATCACTTCGCCGAATATGTTCTTGAAGAAATGGCCTGCTATCACGACGCCTGAGGAGCGGAAATCTTCTTTCGAGACTACGAGAAAGTAGGAAACATTAGCGAGGATGTAGCCGATCGAGACGAGGGAGAGTGCGATTGGTGCCGCGAGTCTGAGCGTTGGGATCGGATTGCGGACTTCAGAAAGGACTTGATTTGCAGTGCTGTAGCCTCTGAAGCAGTAGAGGATTTTGAGCAGGGCGGTGGCGTAATCGTAGGGTCGAGTCGAGGACCCAGAAAAGAGGTTGGAGAAATTCTTCTGTGCGGTGCTGAGTTGAGACTGTTCTTCTGGAAAGTCAAAAGACCCCAAACCACCCAGACGACGTCGACTAAGTGGTGATAATGAAGATCCAACACCCGTCAGCGCTCCAGCTATTCCCGATATAATCACAACCACCAGGATGAGCATCTTGCCCACACCAAGAACATTAATGATCCTTAGTCCCACCTCCCGATATCTTGCGTGTATCACACAGATTACTGTGATAACCCAAACCGCCACCACGCGAACGTTCCATCGGTTGACCTCAACCTCCAAAGCATACATTACGTATTCCCCCAAAACTATGCAATTAGGGGTACTGAACCCCAACAGAACCACGTATGACATAAACATGCATGTCGCAAGCATCCTAGGTTTCCTGAATATTCGTTCGAGATAAATGCGCTCGCCACCACTTCGAGGCATTGCCGTCCCCAAATCCAAATACACGGCCAGGCCGCAGAAAGAAATGGCTGAGCCAATGATCCATAGTGAAAGAGATGCGCCGACCGAGCCAACGGAGTTGAATATAGAAGAAGGTATGGAATAGATCCCAACTCCAACTGTCTTGCCGAGGATGATGTTAATTGCAGAGAAAGTGCCGAGTTTCCCGTTTAAAGTTGGTTTGCTAAATTGTGGTGTGGGCGGGAAGTTTCTATGTTCGGAGGGCGAAAGAAGTGTGGCGCCTGATAACCCATCGTCGGAGAGGCTTCTGGAGGATTCAATCGAGGTTCTGGTTTTCGGCGAAATTACCGGAATTGACCTTGGCGGGGTAAGATATGTTGAGCTGGTGTAGGTGCCATATCTGGCATCCTCAGTATTGATTTGGAGATTATTTGGCCTCCGCGAAATGTCTTTCTGAGCCAAAGGCCGAGACCGACGTGGGGTAACGGGACTATGGCAGCTCCCATCAATAAAGCTATTCCGCAGTGGAGATGCCACGGTTGAAATTGCTCCTCCGATAAACGACCTCGACTGAGAGAACGATGTCATGAAGTCGCCGTTGAGCAGGACGCAGGAAGTACCACAGTATACGTCGAACGCTCATTCGCTGGCCAACAAACAGTGTTTGACTTCTAAGCCAAGCAACCACTTAGAGAGTGAGCAAATTGTCAAGATAGAGAGATGAGCCAAGAATTCCGACAATGCGGGGAAAGAGTTGAGTAGATATGAGAAAGTTCTTGAGGCGAGGCGAGACTTGATAACCCCTTGAGGGGAGGTGGAGCCGATGAAGGATCAGCATAAGACGAGTCTCTTCCCCTTGACTTCATCAGTGTGATTTTCTCCGGGTTCCTGTCCAGACAGATCGAGATCAGCCAGAATCCATTAGAGGACATAGGTTTGCTTGTCCGTCCCTAGGATGGCTGGAAAACACTATGAAGACAATTTCTAATTAGTCAAACTGAGATAGCCGGAAACTGGACATCGATATGGATTCATAGCCAAGCATTTGATGCACCCATTGACATTTGTGAGAATCCCTGAATCGACTTGACATGGCACAAAAGCTGAAAAGCCAAGCTCTAACATGACTTGTAGGATGGTGAAACGCGGTCTAATAGAAGCGGTGGGACGAGGCGCAATGATTCGCCAAGAGCGATTAGCGAGCTCTCCTTATAGCGTCACTCATGATTGAACCGGGTTTGAGTATTTGACGATCAGTGCCAATGCAGATTGGAGTAGAATCCGGAAAGAGGAGCCGATTTTCATTGCTTGTGCTCCTTGGCAATAACCATGGGTGAAGAAAAAGCCTGAAACTTGACGGGGTACAAATGTATACGCGTCGGAATGGTCCACAGAGGAACGGTCCGAGAGCTTGCTGAACTGCTTGTTCTTGTTGACAGATGTGCGGGCCAGGCGAGCCAGATCGAAAATTGGCAGCTAAGTGGCACTCTATGCTGGCTCAAACCGTTGTTTGTGTTCAAAAGCGGGGTGTTCAAAAGCGGATAATTAAGAAAGGCAAAGTTTTATGTTCTTGAACGACCATCGAATCACAACAAGTGAGAGACTGGAAATAGTATCAGCTGTTCCTCGCATGTTCCGTACGCTTACCTGTAATGTCATGACTGAAAGATTGCACATGGAAGTGCTGCATGGAGAAAGTCAGTGAAAAAATTCCTGACCAACCACCATCGCGTTATTAGTTCGTCAGTGTCCAAAGGCTCTAGATTTAGTCTATGCGTCTAACTTCAGCTTTTCTAACAAGTTGTCGATTTTCCCAAGCAGAACTTGGTAATTAATTGCATCAGCTGCAAACTCGTCACCTGCCACTTCCCCGTCCAAGGTTCTGATTTCGCCGTTCATAAACGGATCGGAAGCAGGATCAAGAGTTCTGTCCGGCGGAGAGCTCATATCGACAGCTTCATCTGTTTTTTGAGATTCATCGGGCAATTCTTCGGCATTTTCAAGTTGGTTCTCATCCATCATATCTTCGAGTCCTGAATCCTCGAATCGTAGTCGAAAGCGATCAGATAGGTAATGCCGAATGCTAAAAAATTATCAGTATATTTAAGGCATAGAGATAGACGTCACTTACTCGTCCAAAAGTTCGATGGTATCTGTTTCCTGTCGATTCTGGATCCTGAAGGCACTCTCTTTGATCAAGTCTTCAAATTCTTGTTCATCGATGTAGTCTTCCAATCGAAATGCCAAGTATCTCGCACTAAATTCTTCCAAACGTTGAACTTTGAGGTCCCAAGCTGCTCGGATCACATCATAAACATTTATTGGTTCAACTTCAACTTCCTGGTCTTGACCAGTCTCGGTATGCGTCCGATCCGGAAGGCCACCACTGCCCATCCCAACAGTACTTATGACTGTTGCAGCTTTCGCTTTGAGTTTTTCAATGAGCAGCATGTCGGCTACAAAGAGCACATCGAGTGCCAATTCGATTGGGATGTGCGTCTGTTCCGTGTAGATGAAATTCAGGACGACCTCCAGTACCTCTGGCGTACAATCAACCTATGTACCCAATCAGTAAAAGCTCATGTTATAGTAGTGGGTGAAGCTGTTAGTCCAAATTTTTAATCAAATCTCCTAAGACGGGTTTGGGTTCGAATTATGGGATGGAAATACCCGCCTTGATAATTTGGAGGTACTCTGTAACCTGTGCTTCCTTGAAAGAGGAGGCAAACATAGTCTGAAAATATTCAGATCGTAATAACATCGCTCGATGGCACGGGAACAGCACCGCTTGCTTTGACTTCCTGGTCACTGATGGAGATCGAGACGTTGCAGACGGTCCAATAGGTATTCCATTCAGAGGTCCCCGTGTGTTCCTCATTTTGGGTGTTTCTTGTCCAGAGCTTGGCTCTTCGGTTCCTCCCTCGTCTGCGCGAAGCAAGACATCGGCGAAAATGCTATTATCTCTTGTCCACTTTACGTCGTTTGCTTTACTTGAATCCACATTAATTTTGTGTTTCAAAACATTATTCCGGTACCATGTCTCAATCTGGTCTCGGCCTCTGGTAACTTCATCCTGGTGTCTTTGTCTCGCAATCCGTCTATCACTTCCTGCTAGCAAGCCCTCCCATAGTGACTCAATTTCCAATTGTTTACTGACTTTATCGATACCCTTCAGAACTTCTTCCTCGGCTACGAAGCTCTTGTTGCTCAAACCAAGGTCCGCAGGTACATCTCCAAGATACAGATAACGTAACGCAATGTGAAAAGCCTCGGGTGGTATTGTATTCGCCAATTTCCAAACACTCGTTTCCGGTGCAGTTGCGAGCTTCTTCGAGAAGTATGGTGATCGCGCAGAAAGTACAAATTTATGAAGATTCCACTTTTCTGAGCTTGCGGTGAGGCAAATGTCGGAGGTATCTGGTGTTTGTCGAGTGAGGAGTGTGGTGATATGTGATGCCAGAGGCTGTAAAGGATCGCTGCTTTTCGAATAGTCGTATTCCAACAGGAGATTTCGAATTCGATTATTGAGGGCATTGTAAAGGCATCGTTCGCCTTGAAAAGTATCTCGTTCGCAGAGCGCCCCGGCTTCTAATAGAAACTGGACGACTTCATAATGCCCACAAAGGCTAGCCTACAGCAGCGTTCAAACACGGTACAATTTGGCCGCCTAGTTCCTCGGAAGACTTACCAGAATCAAGGGCGTATAGTCAAAAACATCTCGGGCGTTAATATTAACTCCGAGAGAAATCGCTTCCTGGCATCCTTTCAAATCTCCAATCCGACAGGCATCGCAGAGCTTTCGGAAGCTGTAGAATATTAGCAGACGCTCAGCGGATTCAACTTTGGGATTTGAGTGGAAGTTCATCCACCCATATATGGTTGTTGAAGCTGGCTTTCGAGCATATGACTATGGACCTACTCATTACTGACGTCAAGAGGGCTGTCGTCCTTGAGAACACCGTCCCGAATAAGTTGATGCTCGTCTTTGAGCTGGACCTCTAGTTCGTCTTTCCGAAGTACCATCTTTCTCGGCGCAAGATCTCTGTATAATTAATTTGATTTTCAACTCAAGGAGTTCAAGCAAAGTATTGGAAATGGCGGGGACATTTAAATGCTTATCGATTAGCCTTGTCGCCACCTTGAGCCCTGCCAAGCTGCAGGGGTTTGCTGGCGGTCGAAATTCGGGAGCGTTGCCGGGGGCAACCACGCCTGTTCCTTGTTGACACCACAAAGTCGATCGCGAACGAACTTGAGAATCTGTGAACCAGGAAGTATAACGACAAACGACGACAACAACAATCAAAAAACGCCTAGGACCCGGACTTCAATAGCATTACCTTCACTCGCTCATGGCACTTACTTCTCTGTCTCTTTGTTAGCCAATAAATCCAGAACATCGAATCTGGAATCATGTCTGAAGGGGAGAAGTATGAGGTGCTCGAGAAGATCGGTCAGTACACCAATGCGCCAAATTATCGCAACAACTAACAGAATGCAGGACACGGATCATTCGGTGTCATCAGAAAGGTGCGCAGAAAGCAAGATGGCCAAGTCCTCTGTCGCAAGGAAATCAACTATGTAAGAATGTCGCAAAAAGAACGAGAACAGCTTCATGCCGAGTTTGCGATTCTCTCTTCCCTACGACATCCCAATATTGTTGGATACTACCACCGAGAGCACCTGAAGTCGACCCAGGACTTACATCTATACATGGAGTACTGTGGAAATGGAGATCTGGGGCGAGTGATCAAGGACCTTCAACTCAAGAAACAGTTGGCGGAGGAGGGGTTCGTTTGGAGCATGTTTGCGCAACTCGTCACGGCCTTGTATCGATGTCACTATGGCGTTGATCCTCCGGAAGTGGGGAGTAATGTTATGGGGTTGGGTAATTCAGCAAACCCAAAGCCACCTGGGACCAATGTCATGATTCTGCATCGTGACTTGAAGCCAGAAAATGGTAAGTGCTGCGGACGATTCTATCTGGATTCTCTTCTGACATCGATAGTGTTCCTCGGCGAAGACAATTCGGTCAAACTTGGAGACTTCGGTCTCTCCAAGATTATGGCATCGCACGACTTTGCCTCCACTTACGTCGGCACTCCTTTCTACATGTCGCCTGAAATATGCGCCGCAGAAAGATATACTCTCAAGTCCGATATCTGGTCACTGGGGTGTATAATCTACGAGTTGTGCTCACGAGAACCGCCCTTCAATGCTAAGTCGCACTTTCAGCTCGTACAAAAGATCAAGGAGGGAAAGATCGCGCCTTTACCTGCAGTATACTCACCGGAGCTTAACGCGGTCATCAAAGATTGCCTGAGGGTCAACCCTGATCGACGGCCAGATACAGCTACCCTCCTCAACCTTCCTGTGGTCAAGCTGATGAGAAAAGAGAAGGAAGTTGTGGAGCTCGGAAGAATGTTGAAGAACAAGGAAGAGTTGGCAGCAAGGAGGTTACAAGATGTTGAGAACAGATTGCGCAGTGTTGAAGCCGAGAAGGTGCAAATACGCCAAGAGATTGAGTCTACCGTTCGGAGGGAATGGGAAGTCAAGGCCCAATTGGAGATCAATCGTCTTGTCCAAGTCGAAATTGAAAGGCTACAGAAGAAATTTGACCACGAAGTGCAAGAAAAGGTAGAACACGAGGTACAAAAACGATCGAGTACGCAGAGTCGCTCATCTGCAAAGGACTTCTCCGGATCCGGGTCAGTGGAAGTAAACGATATTCCGCTGTCGTCCGTCAGCTCAAATGGAGGTGATGACTTCCCGAACTCCACGGATTTGACAGAGTTGTCTATCGACTCTCCCGAGCCAGTAAAGGCGCTCAAGAAAAGCACGCGAACACCTTTTGGTCGCGCTCAAACCATGTTTGCCGGTACGCCAATGGACGTCGAGATGGCTGAGCCTTCACCAATTTCCATCGCTTCACTATCACTGTCACCTCGTCGTGGAGGCGCAACTAAAGCGCCCAGCACCGGTCGCAATATCTTTGCGGCTGCTGCAGGAGCTGAGGCTCGATGGCAACCGACGCTTCTCACTTCTGATGAATCAGACGATGATGATCTTCCACCAATGCCGTCGCCGACGCGACAGAAATCTACCAAGAATCCCTTCAAATCCAATGGTGTCCGACCACCTTTGATTTCCCAAAGGACTGCACCAATCCAAAAGCAGGTATCACAGCCCAGCATCTTCGCTGCAGGAAAACCCAATACGGCTCCAACATTGCCTACGCTGTCCAGCGCGCCAGACCTTAGACCACAATCTAGCCAGGCTGCGCTCAGAGAACGAAGCAACTCGCCGAATCGTCGACTCTCCAAGATTCCATCTTCGACCAACCTCCTGTCTCACGAAAATGCTCCAACCTCGCCACAGCGGAAGACGAGTTTGACAAAGAAGGCTGGTGCTGGTGATGATCTCAACAAACTGGCAGTGAAGAACAATATGGCCATCAAGGCTACCAGTGCAAGCAATCTCGCGCCCAAAGGCCGAACTCTTGTCGAACTAGCCCAGGCGAGAGCCGGTGGTCGACCCATCTCAGAAATCCCAGACGGAAACAGAAGTCCCGAGCCTAAAGGCCGCGCATTCGCAACTCGTATGGCAGAACGAGCAGGAGAACCAACGGTCTGGGATCCAGAACGCGACGAGATGCCCAGTCCTTTCTTGGTACGGACTCGGCAGCCCATTCGAAGACTGTGACAGAACTTAGATGATGAACGTAATGATGCAAGATCGAATCATTGAATAAATGGGGGAAATGTGACCGGGGCTAGGATGAGGATACAGGGATGAGGATGGATACATTACACAAGTCAACTGTGTACCTTTCTTTTGTCAGACAGACAGACAGACAACATTGCATACACTGGTCGTTGGGAGCAAAACATACCTACCTAGGTAGTCTACTCTGATAGGGTAGAGAGGAGTTGTGGTGAAGGCGTTGGCTGGTTGGATAAGGGGCTGCGTTTTCCTCCTTTGTCGTCAGCTGGGTTGGGATATGCTGTACTTTACATGCGCGTGGTTCTTTGGTTGGCCTCGGTGTTAGGCTCACATTGCACTGTTTTGGGTGGTGTAAATGTCTTTTGTGTTTGGCTTAGACCCATACTGGAATTGGAAACAAAACTAAACAAAAACCATGTTAACTGTCTGATAAACATCATTTAAATTGATCTGTTAATCCGAGCTTCTACGAATTTTCATGAACCAGAACTATTGACATGGTTCCATGATCCCATCCGACGCTCATTGAAGAGTACCAATTCACAGGGAAATTTCCTTCTCGACACAATACCAGGCTGTTGTCCCCCTTACATTCACCACCCTCAAAATAATTACAAGAATAAAGAGACTGTCCTTTTCGTGATGTATTAAGCAATACTACTATACCTCCTAAAAGTTCAAGAAACCAGTCAGGCAAGGAGGTAAAAAAGCAAAACAAAAACATGGCTTGGAGACCTTGGCATCGATAAGTTGAATACCGAGTCAAGGCGCCGAAGCTAGAGAGACGGTACAGTACTCTTACAATGTGTTAGACACTTTGTTTGTGGTGGTTGTGGAGGTTTCTTTTTGGTTTTTCTTGTGCCCGAAGGCGACTCGAAGTGCTTATTTGGCTATTTTGGGGAGTGGATGTGATAAGTTTGCTTGCCTGAGGTTGCAGGCGCATGCCAGAAATTGCTGCCGTGCCGGCTGCATTGTGCGATGTTAAGAGTTTGCTTTTGAACAGAGAAGTAACCAGTAGCAAGAAGTAAAGTGCTGAGACTTCGCACTTCTGTGCTTTTGTTTGGAACAGCTTATAGTTACTAGACAATCGACTACAAACAAGATCTAAATGGCTCGTCAACATATCAATGCATCATAAGTCAAAATGCACAAATATTTTTGCTGAAAGCTTGAGCTTCAGCTCGCTAAGGGAGAAAACAAAACAAAACAAGCTCGCCCGCCCGCCCGCCCGCTCCTCCTAAAAGAAACTGAAAAGAAGGTAGCATTCGCGGGATTTTTTATAGCATCCTTTAGAGATTGTATGAAGCAAAAGATCGAGTAGAGATTTAACTGTTCAAAACAGAAAAACTCACAGAACGATCGCGATGAGGAGGAAATCCTAGGGAGATCCGACCGAGAAGCGACCAGTCTGTTAGAAACCATAAGCTTGTTATGATTTTAGAGAGGCATCACCGTGACGCAGAACGTGGGTGCTTGTACATGGCAGATATTTGCTTGATTGATTAGATATAGCAGCTGGAATTTTGGGAAGGTGAATGATGAAAGAGCCATTAGGTAGAGACGAGGTGAGTGGTGAGAGGATAGTAGAACAATCGGGAAGCGACCATGGTGGCAGCACAAGAGCAGATCAGGTGGGGTTTTACGACATGTGAGAGCTTTCATAGATGTAGTGGCAGGAATCTGGGTAAGAGAATGTATTTGCAAGGTAGTTCTGCACACTGTTTAGCAAGACAACCTAGGGTACTTTAGTCTCAGAGCTTAGAGAATCTCTTCACATGTTGGCAAACGTCCCAAGGTAACATGAAAGAGCCAAGTCTATGTTGCATCTGACAAGGCAGTGCATCTGCAACCGATATGGCATGCGGAAGAACCGGTAAATACGCAATTCAGTTAGATATAAAGGGGCGGAGAGAGCGTCGATGAGCTAGTAACTTGGACAATAGCAGAACTCATGCAGGTTAAGTTCAGACAAGCACAGTATTCCAAAAACGTAAAGCATATCGAGGAATCATCATTATCATTTCAAAGCAAGCTCGCTCACTCAATGCAAAGCAAAGACATCCTCCCATCCTCAACTCCAAGCTCCAACCAGCCTCACGCAAATCAAAAGTCCTCATTGAGCTCATCATCATAATCATTTGCTCCCTCCCGATCCTCGAATCGCATGAAGTTCGCTGGATCCACATCGCCAACGATACTCTTCCATTGAGTTTCAACTTCCTCAAGAATCTCGTCATTGAATGCCAAGTCGAGAGATGCATCAGATGGCTCTGAGTCAGCACTTCTCGAGACTTGTTCTTGTTCATAGTAAAGGGTGTACAGAAGTTCTGCATTCTCTTCGCTAGACTTGAGAAAGGTCGTGAGAGTGCTGTCAAGGAGATTCTTGCTATGTTCCGAGTACGCGGTCGTGGCGTAGATAACACCTGAATGACAGTTAGTCATCGTGCCTTCGCAATTTTATCCAGAGCAGAAAATTGGGGAGGGTTGAGCATCATCAGTATGTCAGAGGTAGTTATCGTCAAGGTAATTCAGACAATGTAGATAAGTATTCATAAGTTGAATCATCATGTAATGCATTGGGGGTCGGGAATAAAATTAAAGGGAGTATACTGACATTGACCATTCGGGCACTCGCCAGTTTCGCTGGAATGTACCATGATATAGATCGGGTTGGATTGAGGTATCGTGTCGATGGCGATTGTGCCAGGAGGAACGACGACTACTGATACTGCAGCTAGTGGTGCGCCCTCGACAGTACTCTTGAATAGAGAGCTCAAAGTAGATGACACCACAGTGATGACCTTGGACACAGTTCTCGCATTCGAGGGCGAGTTGTCGAAGGGTTTGACCAGATGCTGTGTCGTGACGACCTCCCCATTGGAGAGATGCACTTGAGTGCGCTGCTCGCTTTCCTCAGGCACCGCAGCAGAGCTTTCCACTCCCGTCCCAAGGACATAGACACCTCCTCCAACAGCACCAGCTCGACAAGCGACCTGAGATATCTCAGCACCACCACCCCACTTTGGTACGACAGCTCCGAATCCAGGTCCGAAGACGCCAAGAGATGAGAGATGGCGAGATATTCGAGGCAGAGCCCACTTCACCGAAGTCGTATCTGGAGGATCCAGCGACAGTGTGAGTGCCGCAATGACTGTCTGCAGATTTGGAGGAAGTTGGAATTGCGACGAGAGAAACTCTGCCAGCCCACTATCACCGTGGGGCTGCCATGTCTCAGGTTGGTTCTCGTAATCGATCACGAACTTCAAGAACTTCATCAAGCTTCGCTTCGCGCGATTATCAATACCCTTATCCTGAAAGATATCCTCTCGTCCATTTGGTAGACGCTTCAGTATGTGTCCACTTTCGCCATCGAGGATCCACCAGTTCCCGACTGCCTGAAACTCCAGCTGGCGGTAGACTTTCGACGATACGAGCTGGCTCAGGAGCTTCGACTTGGTGTAAATGATTTGTGGAGAGAGTGTGAGGGTATATGCTCTTGAGAATGACAGCTTGCTTGCTTCGTTCGAAGGCTCGGCATCTGTCTTCCACAGCGAGGCATTTCGGAAAGGGTTAGAGAAATCTACAATTGTCAGCTTGGGATCCGAGCAGTAGCGACACATCACATACCTTTGTTGACCTTTTCTACCCACTCATCCACATCCTGCAGGCTGAATGCAGCTTCAGCACCGCCATAGTATTCATTTTGGTCGACGTGAAGGACCTTCTTGTCGGAACGGGACAGGGCTCTTCATGAACAGCTAGGTCAGTCAGAGATGATCCATAGTCTTCCGCGACAGAGTCAGAGGCTCACAAGGCAAGCAGAGAATGCTGTAATCCCGTACCGGATATCACAACATCCCATTTGGTTTCGCTGAGAGATTCCATTGTGGGAAGGAAGATCGAGGGAGAAAATATATAGGAAGAGCGGGTCAAGCGAACGAAATTGATGTTGCTAGCCTGGGTCTAGTCTGATTGAGGCCTAGACCAACAGACTCGATACCTTCAAAATTCGCGTGTCTGAAAATTTCTGGATCTTCATCCGCCCAACCACCTTCACAATTCTGCCCTGCAACAGAGTCTTGTGTGTGTGAGATGCCTTTCATTAGGCTTCTCGATGTTGGACGGCAGACCAATCAAGCTTCCCGTATCTACTACTCTAGAATCACAGATCTGAAAGAGTAGTTCGAAGTGGATGATACATCTCAACATGACAATGCTTACGATCATTGATAAGATCTCGCAATACGAGCGTCGCTTCAGGATGCAATGAGAAAATATCTACCCAGGTATGGCAGAATGAGATGAAAGGTACAGATGGAGTCGCACTCTTTGCGAGGAAGCAGCCTTGAATGGCCGAGATACCATGGCCCACTTGTGCGCCATGCAATTCCACCCATTTTGTCTCGACTGCTCAACCTCCAATTAATGGCGATGCGTAAAGACAAATTTTGACATCGCGAGCTAGTCTAAGCACTTTGAGACATTTGCCCGCCTGCGTGACTTTATGCGGGGTCTTGAGCATTCTTCCTTCAGTTCACGTCTTCCTTTTTCAAATAATCACTGGTCAATATCAGACAGAGTGGGTTTGTCTATGATAGAAGATTCATTTCAATTCATCTTCTAATCCCATCAATTCCATAAATTACAAATAGAGGTATTCCCATTCTTCCCCCAACCAACGCTAAACTCCCATTACACAGAAATTCATCCATGTATCCAATCCTCGCTCAAATAGCATAATTCTCTGTATGCAAGAAAATCTCATCCTTACTATCATCCCCCCAAATGTCCGCCTGCAGCTTAGCCACCGTAGTCGCAACATCGACGCGCATGCTCGGCGGCCCACATACAAAGACACAGGTCCTCCTCCCGAAGATGCCCTTGCCGTCCGCACCTCCAGTCGCCATCTCCTTCAGCATGTAGCCGAGATCCGGACGGCCGTACTCCGTCGACCAGCCTTCCTTCTTCTTAGCGCCCACGAAGGCGAAACGCATCAGGTTCTTCTGGAACTCTGTTGGTGTGGTGGGGAAGCCGAAGTCAAAGGTTGAGGATGCGGTCTTTGAGGGGATTTGGATTTGGAGATCGGCGGACTTTTGCCGCGTGTGTGCTGGTTCGGGGTGGGTTGGGGCTGATGTTGAGGTTGACGGAGCGGGGTTGCTTGGGGGAGGAGCGAATGCGGATTGTGGTGGCGGGAAAGGTTCTGAGGGGAGGTAAGAAGCTGGCCTCGAGTCTGAGGACATGTAGGAGGCTGGTCTGTAGGCATTGGGAGGTGGTCCAGGAGGTGGAGGTGGGTAGTTTTGTGGGTTATAAGTGCTGTTGCTAAGTCTATTTGGAGATGGCGGCGCAAACTGGAAGTGTGGTGCATCGTGTCGGGGAGACGGTGCTGGGAAGTGGAAATCTCCTGGGCGAGAGGATGGAGAGAGAAACTTATGGGTGGCTTCATGGCTGTCCGCTTCAGAACCGAGCATCGAATTTCTCTTCTCTTTGCCTTCGAGCTTCTTGAGGGCATTCTCCCGGAGTGCCTTCTTGGGAGGTGGAGGGAAAAATGTTGTGGGTGGAGGCGGGAACACCTTATGTTGTAAGTGTTTCTGTTGTGGGAGAGATGTAATTGCATCCTCATCTTCCTGCCTAAGTTCTCTCTCACGCTCCTCGTCTCCTTGAGCTTCGTCTCGTATGAATTGCGAGTTTCTTTTCGATGCAATTCCAGCGACAAAGCCATCTAGCTTGTCGTGGAAGATCGTACTAATGGGTCTCGGTGCCCTTTCGCTCATTCCGACTCTTGACTGCCGTTTGGCAGCTGTGACGTAGAATTGGCAGGTGACAGTGTCCGGAGGAGCATATTCCCTGCAAATTCGGAGCTCTTCTCTGAACCAGTCCATTGCTTCTAGTCTCTTCAGAGCCCAAACGACCTCGATCTTCTTCGTCACGGCCTTTCCATCTCTCATCCTCTTAATGAGATTGAGTAGTTGCGAGACAATGGCTGTGATACCACTGCCACCAGCAAACAAAATGACCGTCTCGAATGCGGCGAGTTCTCGCTGCATGCCACCATATGGTCCTTCGAGGTATGCACGATACGTCTTGAATGGTCCCTTCTCAATGGCGGTCTCGAGAACCCTCCTTGTGAAGCCTCCAAATGGTCGGAAGACAAGTGTGCAATCTCTGTAAAGATCGCCGTACTCTGAAGGGAAATCCTCGCTACACAACGACGCAATCGTGAATGGATGGTTCTCAAAGATCGAAATTCCAGGCATTCTCAAGTAGACATATTGTCCTGGTCTCCATGTCATTTGCGTAGGGATCGTGACTTTGATGGCATTCTCGGCCATGAGCGTGACGGCCGCTTCGTCTCCAATCAGCCAGGCATTTCTCCATGGCTTCATCCAGTTCAAGTTAAATACTCTAACAAAGTACGACAAGACCCAAATGGCAACAGTGGCATACAAGTAATCCCATGAAGTGAGGTAGTTCTTGCAGTGCCAGAAAAGGAGACCAACATAAGCGACCGCGACTGGGATATGGAGCATCACGAAGAGTTCGTATGCCAATGATCGCAAGAAAGGTAGGGAGGCAATGCACAACCATCCTAGAGGTACAAGGCAAGCAATTCCGCTCCCATAGATTATGCCGCTCCCTGAAGGAAAGAGCTTGGAATAAACATTCATGCCACCGTCCTCCCAAACAGGCTGCACATAGAATGGAATGGCGTGAACCAAGGACAGAAACAAACATAGATATCCGCCCCATCGGTGGAAGACGCCAAGTCTTTCGTGGCCGATTCCTGTGATCATCGTGATCAGATTCGCTTTCATGCTTGTTGCAACGATCCATGGTGTCATCGCAATTGCGATCATGCCAGCTCGAATCGCAAGAGGTGGGGATCCATATTGAATGCTTTGCCAGTAAAGTGGTTGTGGCAAGAAGCAGTATAAAGTCACAAATGCTGTTGCGATGACCAGAATACCGATGACGGCCAAAGATGGAAAGCTGAGAATCGTCCTCTTCCTCCATTTGATCGCAGCAACCGGGCGGTAGAAAATCCATCTAAATAGCGCGAGGGTATCGTTGACAACGCCGAATGATGACCAATGCGATTGACCTCTTGTCAGAACGAAGGACTTTTCCTCTGCCTCTCGCGGGAAAAGCTGCTGTGCGGTTCCTCCGGTCTCAATGTTCCCCATCGCATAATCCGAATCAGGCGAATAGGTGACCATGTGTTGTTCTACTTCATGCTTATGCATTGCCTGTCTGATCTTGTCGGTCCAGAGATGGTAACATCTTGTGATGCCCACAAGTACGACCAGTGTTACACAGAAGTAGGTCCATCCCAATGCGTACTTCCCAGACTTCTTCCAGGGGTCGACTGTGTTCGCTTCGATTAAACCGGGAGGACTCGTGGGTGTGAGAGGGATGTTTATCCGTTTCGCAAGCCCTGCGAGTGTCTGGGAACCAGCCCTCACTGCAGACATATCTCCAGATGTGAACATCGTCACAATTGCAGCTTCCTCTGCGCAGATGTTCTATCTGGAGGAAAGTTTTGGGGTCCGTGGCGGATGATAAGTGCCGGCAGTCTGAAAACAATTGTCAGCTTACTGCATTGTTGGATGTAACCTTAAATTTCCCACCTGTGAGATAATCGGACAAATGGGAGTTGGACAGATCAAACTGCTTGTGCCATTGAACTTCCCAGTGGTCTAATCGTGAAATGGGAAATATGCAGATGCGCTTGAAATATACAATCGAATGTCGAATGTTTGATAAGCAGCGATCCGGGGAATACCAGACTCCCCAATTAATACAACGTGATAGAAAGTGGATATCGACAAGTGAGCGCACAAGAAATGAAGACGAGGAAACAACACGCACGAGTCCAGAGAGGGGGTCGCACACGGAGAAAGAGGCGATGGTTGAATATGTAGTGCAGTGATCGATGAGGTGTGGGGAATCGCGGCCGAACTTCAAGTATCACGGCCTTCGGGCCAAGTTCCTGCAGGTGAGGCCAGGCCGTCACCCCAACCGCTGGATCTATTGCTTTGATCGATTGGGATATGCCTGTCAAAGTCTATGAAGATCCGAAAGAACCAGTCAGATTGAATTGGCGTTTTTAGGAACCCGCAGGACGTCGTTGAAAGCTAGAAGTGGTGGGTGGTCGGCGGTTCAGGGCGAGTCTATATTGGTCCTGGATCTCCCTGGACACCAACTGCTAATGCCTGTCTTATCGAAGCGCTAGTGATGTAGCTGCCGTTATCGCGCATGCAAGTCACAGGATGTGCGGATTTCCAGTACATGCGTGCATATGCTCAGTTGAACTTCGTCTGTGCAATCGAAGGAAACGGACGAGGGTAACTGGCTTCAAGATTAGGAGGAGATGAAAACAGTCAGTATAGGACTAAGATTCAAAGCAAGCTGGCTTTAGAACCAACTTTTCAAGTAATCTCAAAAGACAATTTGTAGGCAGTGGAAGCAATATGGGGGAAGCGAGTGGAGAGTCGTATGGACTTGGCCAGTTCGAAGAGGAATAGCGCATGGTTGTCGCACTGGCAACATGGCGAATCACATCTCACGCGCACACAAGAGCGATGTGATGTCCTCCAAGCTATGGACCAATGCGGTGGCATCGAAATGTTCGTTGGTGTTTTCTGCATGCAGGACGGGCGGTAAGGTGGTGTTGATGATTCGTCCAAAGTCCTTCGCTTATGCTGGACCCTTGCAGAAGTCACTGCAAAGCTCACGGACCGAAGCGGCCGAGCCCCCGCTTCACCCACTCAGAAGCTTGACCCCAGAATATCGTGACCGCTCATCTTGCGTAACTCGACCTTCACGGGCTCATCGGAATGGGGATGGGTTGGAAGGACGGAAGCTTTTACCGCTGTCTTTGCCATGGAAAAAGGGCATTACCCGAAACATTAGCGAGCTCTGATTGGACAATCATAACGACATCGACAACGAGGTTGCCGGCGATCAGATACAATTCAGAGTCGTATTGCCAGACTCGAAGCGCTGTCATTCGAGAAATTTGCGAGCAGACTGCATGGGGCAGGGCCGATGTCTGGAGGGCGGTGGATGGACTCTGATATTGTATTCGTAATGCTCCATTCCAGGAGCTGCACTTGCTACGGTTGGTTTGAGACGAACTTCTATGTCTCGAGAACAGAACGGAACAGAAAATTGGCCTTGGAGTTCATCGACAAAGATCCTGCGATTTCCACTGTCCTGCCCCTCAACGCCTCAGCCAGCATTCGCTCATTTTGGTAAACTAACAGAGGATGAAGCTTTCCAGATGCAAAGATTTTCCGCAAACACCAATAACGCAAGCAATGGAGACTTCCAAGACTTTCTTTCGCACCAGAATGAGATCTATACAAGCAAGAGACATAACACATGATAAAACCTGATGTATTTTGTTCCGCTATCAGATCAAGCAACAACTTTCTGAAAGCGCTGGGCGGACCGCATAATTGTACCATAGTCAACACTTTCAGTCACTCCGTGGAGGAGCCCTTCGAATAAATTTAAAATCAAGCAGATACTTGACTTTCATTTAGTCTTGTGATCTGAGACTGCTCCCAGTCGTGCCTCCCTCCACTTGAGGTAACGAGCATCCGCCTAAAGTGCACCGAAGCAGCAGTTAAAAAATGGAATAGAAAACGGCTCGCAATAGATCAGATGGGAGTAATAATGAAATCATAAGACTACTGTCTGACATGAATGAGAAGAGATGAAAGGTGCCGCCGTCCGATCAAGTTGCTCGCAACGAGGAAACCCGTACAGGCGCGACGAGGAGACCATGTGCATGAAGGAGGTGAAGAAAGCAGTATGAAGCAAGAATTTCTGTCAGTATGGGACATGATCCAAGGATGAAGGAAAGCAAAGAAAGACCCAAAATCTTGCTAAACCTCGATCGTCAAGATTAAGAAATCAAAAATCGAAACAATTCCTGCCACAGCCTTGTGAGGCAGCCTCGCCCCCTCCCTTGCTTTCCCAAGCTTCTCATTGGCCTGGAATCCTTGCGGGACCGTCCGACTTTAGCTCCCCTCTAAAAGTATATCGCGACTCATCAGCAAATTTGCCTTGTTAAGCCTCACCATTCTAACCTCAATGATGGCTTCCACTGGCCCTCCCTCGACTCTCTCCTTTCCTAGGGAAACCTTCGCCAAACTCTCACCCCATCCCTACCTCCTCGCGCACCTCCAACCCTCATCCTCGAGCATCCCCTCCACCCGCGCAAACGGCAGAACACCCACTCAATTCCGCACCCCACATATCAATAATGGCTCTCTCACACACGCCGAAGGCAGCGCCGTGGTGCGGATAGGAGACACGACGGTCGTGTGCGGTATTCGCGGAGAGATTTTGCTAGCGAGCAATGTACCTGGATACCGCGTCGACAAATTGGCCAATGCACCTTCGTCAAGACCTGGGTATAATGAGGCTAAGGAGTTGGATCTGCTGGTTCCGAATATCGAGTTGGCTACAGGATGCTCGCCTGCGTTTATGCCGGGTCAACCGCCCAGCACGTTGGCGCAGAGCTTGAGTACGAAGATATATTCGCTTCTGCATTCGAGTGGCTTGGTCGATGGCGAGGATCTGCGGATATGGTATCAACCACCCGACCTTAGTGATCAGGATAGAATGGAGGAAGACGAGCCAGAGGAGTTGGAGTCAGAGGTCAAGGCATTCTGGACGCTCTATATCGATATTTTGTTCATATCACTGGACGGAAACCCATTTGATGCGGCTTGGGCAGCAGTTGTATCTGCTTTGAAGGATGTGCGGTTACCAAAGGCGTACTGGGACGCGGATCGAGAGATGATACTCTGTGAGGATGCTGTATCGGAATCGAAAAAGCTTCAGCTGAGAGGACTGCCTATCGCTGTCACTACATTGGTCTTCAGAGCGAGGGAACAAATTCAAGGACGAGATAAGAAACATTGGATCTTGGTAGATCCGGATACATTTGAGGAAGGATTGTGCGATGAGACCGTCACTGTTGTTGTGGATTGTGGGAATAAAAAGAAGACGAAGCTGTTGGGAATAACAAAGTCAGGAGGCACAATCATTGGTCGTGACGAGATGAGTGAGCTCGTGAGCTTGGCTGAGAAAAGATGGTCGGAAGTCAGCAAGCTCTTGGGCCGTTGAAGGAGGTCATGGATACGAGATGTTTGCTATAATGCCTGATAAAAATTACGGCAAAGGCCCTGTACGTGTACGAATCAGTCGAAGACTCGGCGTACATCCTGCGTGGACAATGGTTGATTCACAGAAAGCACTTTGCTCTGAGCTACTAGACATAGATGGAGGGGTCTCAAAAGCCACGAAGACCGCGCATCTCCTAGGGTGATACTGGCCCAGGTGATTGCATTAGCGTGGCAGTCAGTCGTAACGCGCTGAACGAAGCATTACTTTCGATGGCTAATGTTTACAAATGATAAGAAAGTTAAAGAGACGTCGGCCAATCGCTTGCCCTTCTCATTCCTTCCATCTTCCATATTTCTCTCATTCACAGAGTTCAAAGTATACTGAAATGTACTTCATGTAGGTAGGGACCAATCGCTCCAGCTACGAAATCAGGACGCTAATGACTCTGTTCTTCTTTCTCTTTCTTGTTGCTTTTATCAGACTTGCGCTTGCGGAGAGGCAAGCAGTCAAATTGAATAGCTGCTCCTAGTCATTTTCGGACGACAAGTGCAATTTTATTGACTCTCAAGTTGCAAATGAAGTGGGGGTGTTCCACAACATCGCATCGTGGCTTGTTTTTCTCGCTTGCGTCGTTTATTTCGCTATCCTCGCAGAACTCCGACATGCAACAAAGCAAAAAAAGCGTATCAACTTTATCAGGCTCTCCAATCATACGCCAATGATTGTTACCTATCGGCGTGTGTATCAGTACTCATCGCTGAGATCCGGGTGACGACTTGTGATTCCGCAAGTGTATGTCTTGAAGGGTGCCGGATAGCGACTTTATCCCGTGGACAGGATAGTAGTACAAGCCATCTATGCAAAACAACTGCTTGTGGCTGAGCGAGTTCTAGAGAACAATTTTATGTGAATAGTCTGTTCATATTTCTGAGCGGCTCTCATAGTCTTTTCACTACATTTCACTCATTCAAATGCAGCAATGCTTGACTCACTAGACTTCTTCGCGTGAATGAACATGGGAGTGGCAGAATCACGCCAGAATCCAGCGAACAAGCAAAGCCAACATCCAGTAAAAGCACGAGTTCTCATAATTCAGTACTCGTTACCTATATTCCAAACTTCAGATCTCGACCATTTCAGTCGTAGCGCTTGAACAACTTCACCTTTACTGAAGCCCGTAACCAACAGAAGCCCACAGGTCCAAAATCCAATATCAACCACGCAAAGCCCCCCCATCGACAAAGCAATCATGCCCTCTCTTCCACAACTATCCTTCAAAGCTCTTCTTCCAACCATCTTCTCTTTCATCTCATTCATCCTCATCGTCCTCCTGATGGCCATCAGCTCCTCCCTAATATGGCAGCCCTTCGCCCTCATATCCATCGACACCACCGTCCTCAAAGACGCGTACTACACAGCTACAGGTGCAGGAATACCTATTCACGACGCGTATAGTCTCCATCTACAGACGACGTGTGAGAGCTATCTTTTCGAGACGCCCAAAAGTAGGAGGTTTGTGGGTTTACAGTGCTTGGAAAAGGGAACTGATGGTATGTTACGGCGATCCCATGTCCTTGAACCTGGAGCCTAGGAGAAACAAATCAGGTCGTGTGGATGAAAAAAGACAGACGAGGGAGAGATGGGCTGACATCGAGATGGGTTGTAGTGAAGTTCGAACCTTTGACTCTCATCCAGGATGATCTCACGACGCATTTCAGTCGGCAGACTGTCCAGTCTCTGCGCATCCCAGCCGCTATCCAGGAGATCTTCAAGAAGAAGTACAAAATCGTACTACACATAGCTTTTATATTCTATATATTCGCTATTACGTCTACTGGGATCGGGGTTCTTCTTGGTGGGGCTGGTTTTTTCGATGTGACGCTTCCAGGAAAGGCGGTCGTTCTTGGACTGGGGAATGCGGTAAGTTTTGCTACTGTCTTCTTTTATCTTTATGAACTAGTCTCACCCATCCGTGACAGAGAGTCCAGACTTTTCCTTTCTGCTCGAAAGCCTGAGGATCACTGGGGCTCAATAATAACCATGGCTGACTAGCACCCGCAGGCTCTCTCAACGCTGCTCCTCTTCGTCGCCTCAGTAATGGCAACGGTCATTCAATCAAATGCGACCTCACTTATTAACGCTGTCGGTGCCTCCATCGGAATTTCTGCTTTCCACGGAAGTGGATTCATGGGTTTGACGTGGTGCTCGTGTGTGGCGAGTCTGCTTGCTGTAGGTGCTTGGCTCGCGGTTGTAGAGGGGTAGACGAAGAGCGCATGGCCTAGGATGGTTGAATCTTTCGACTTATAGGTCCTTATATCAGGCTTCCCAGAGAAAATTGAGCATGTCGATGTCGGAACATCGAGATCAAAAGTAGCATGAAGTGCGTTGAGATGGCGAGTCACACGGTGGCAATGTAAACTTGGAGGCGTCCAGCCAGGATATTTGATAAACCGAATCAAAAAAGGCTTCGGCATAAGGAATTAGATTGGAAAATATGTTATCGGATCAGACATATCATTTTGGGGGGCCTTAAACCAAGATCTGCGGCATGATATGGCATTTAAATTCGGCGTAAGGGGCGTGTGAGTTGCAAAACATTGGCTCGACCAATACTGTTGAAACCAGGCACGTGCCCAATAATATATATTTGTAAACTTCCTAATTATCTTCGCCACTTATCTTGCTGAAACAAATTTTCAACTCGACTACGTCGTGTTCGCATGGAGAGACCTCGAGATGTTTGTTGACTTTGACCCGCTCCACTTTTACCGTAAGCGAGCCCCCGTAATGGAGGTGATCACTGAATCCAGCCCCTCTTGCAATAATGCCTCTCTTGATTTTCACATCCTCCTAGGTGACAGAACAAGTTCTTGCTAGTACATTGAAGATATTATGTAGGTGTCATTTTGCACAATGCAGAGAAAAACGCCTAGCCCCAATATCCTGACAACATTCCAAAGACGGCTGGAGTTCCCCACCATCCACTCAACCGCTAGTAATTGGTTGCTCTTCACCTTCGATACAGGAGGGCCATTGTAGAGTCTCCATAGTTATCAACATCAACGAAGTATACGTCGAGGGAGGCAAATACAGCTTACTGATTTTGGTGTCCCAGCCGCTCTCATCTTCGTTCACACGTCAGCATCACAATGGAAAGATCGGCATTATTGAAGGGCAGATTGTGTATCGGAGAAAGGTCTCATGGTAGAAATTACCATGAGACCTTATAGTGAGGGAGGAGTCATGAACCGAGCCTTGCAGTTGGACCAGGTCGACTTAGTGGGCAGGTAACGACATGTCACCACGTCCATCAAGGCACTGCCACTGAGCGTTGGGAGGGAGCTTGAATCAGAGAACGAAATACTAGCAAGACAGATGTGGAAAGCGCAACTACCAGGCCTATGGATTCCGTCCCTACTCCAGAGATTGAATGTCGCTGTCAAGAATAGGTGTTGAGCAACAGCATCAGTATCTGCGGCCTGGATTTAAGGATAAACATCCCAACATCATTGGGACCACCAGACTGCAGCACTCGACCGCCTAAGCAGACGTTACATCGAAAGCGCAATCAGCAACCTGTGAAATGCCTTGACTGCAGTTTACCTCCCACTACATTCTGTGCTGTTCCGTTCAATGTAGGATTATTCCGCGTCCCTAGTCCTTGCCCGCATATCCAGTCCAAACTTAAGTAAATCAAATACTGCATCTACAGCAACACACCGACCTAGTCCTAGCTCTAGTTTCATGCCGGTAAATAGCGCTTGCATGTTTGCACGTTCAGACCTCGCTTCAGAGTATGCAGCTACTGTGGTTCGATGACGACTTGGACTGGACTTGGGTTTGCATTGGGGGTCTATGGGAGAGATGGTTACAGAGTGGGCGGTTTGGATAATTGAAGAGGTTTGGAGTGTAACATGAGTGCGTGTGTGTTTTTCTGTCAGAGTCTGTGTTGGTGCATCTCTCTCTACCTTGGGGATCTTCCGGTTCTCCGGGATCTGAAAGTGGGATGTTGCTTGTGTGTGTGGATGGACGATGTGAGGGATAGAGAATGTAGAAATCAAATTGGTGATCGTTTCTACAGATCGCTGGGGCTGATCTATTGGTAATGGTGACGAATATGATCTCGTGAACACTTCGAAGTGGACGAGCTTGAGATTCCCAAATAGTAGGTAGAATTTTTGTGATGAGTCCGACGGATGTGCGTACGGCAGTCACATTACAGCAAGTGAGTTGACAATCTTGACCAGTAGCAGGCTAACCGGTCCCCAAATATCACTGTTGGCGACAGAGATCGTCCATCTTGCAGCCAGCGAAGATCCCATGTTTAGATCGACAGCTCATCGAGGACGATCCCCAACTCCTCCAAAGCATTTTTCATCACCAATGCCTCAAAATTGATATTTATTTTACTCTTACTCACAATGAAAAATAACTCTACTCATACTATAGCCCCCGTGAGCAGACTTACTAGCCAGGAAGCAGTTGTTACATGGAACGACCCAGCGAAACTCTTCTCTCAAAGCAGTGTTTGTACACACTTCAATGAGATCCTCAGATCTTCAGATCCGGAATCCAAATCGACGAAACCAAACTCAGAAATAGAGTTCATACATCATCTTGCCTTGTGATGTGATGGGATCAGTTTTATGCTTATCTGAACATTCTTGTTCCTGTCACAGCGGATGTACGAGCGTGGAGGAACGAGACGACAGGTCTTCATGCCTTTGAGCTGTTTGTCCTCTCAGGTCGTCATGTCATGTTTCACAACGGAAGTCTAGTTCAGAAGCCAAGGTTCGAGTTCAGATCTCGTGGAGACTGGATGACTAGGCGTCTTGTTGGGAGTTTGGGAACTTGGAGGTTGGGACCGATGTCAGTGGTTTCGAGTCTGCTTGAGAATGAGATCAGGGTCTGACAGAGTCTCTGTGCGCTCCTTATGCGGACGAGGTGGTGGCGAAACACTTCAGACGTATGCGTTGATATGCCGGACGGAGAATATCTTCGTTGGGACTGTCAAAACAATCAGACGAGACACTTGGAAAAGTGATGCTCGGGATTGGACAAGTCCGAGCGGGCAAACGGAGGATCGGACGGGCAAGGATTCCATCTGATGAGAGGAATGACTGGAGTCAGTAGAGGCTGGTGGCACTGGTAGGTGAGGCTATTGATGTTTCGAAAGCTCGGACTGGGAGTTTCAGGGGTCGGGCAAGGCTGAGACGAATAGAGCTTTTTGGCATGCGGAGAGAGGTAGCTTTTAGACTCCATTGCCCATATTCAGGAACGGTGTTGAGCATTGGCATACTGTACTGAGAAAATGACAACGAGTTGAGACGGATAAAGTCCGAACGCTCGGTGACGGCCACACCCTTCAGGCTGTTCGACGAGATATTCTTAGCAATAAAATAACTAATCATGTGATGCGATGTAACATCATTCCTTGACTGGGGCCATTCCACATGGGATCAGGGGAGTATTTTGCTGATCGCTCCTTGTTCGGGAAGATCATTCGTGGAAGGCCACGATGTTACCCAAAATCCCAAAGCAGAAACAGTGCAATCTACGGATGTTCTTAAATTGTCGTTTCCTTGCCAAGGATCCCCCAAAAGGTGCTGTGCCATCCTAAAGCAATACATCGCATGTGCTCGGCTCCAAAGTTGCAAAAGTTCGGTCCTCGTGGACGATCAAAGATATGTCCCGAGATGAAGACTCGTCACCCGGTCGGACGAAACATTCTTATGCAGCCTAAACTTCCGTTTCCTGTCAGAAGAGGCTTGAGGCGTCGCCTACTTTCCTTTTTCTAGTGCAAAAACCCCAGCAACTGCATGCTCTAGAAAGCTCTGTTCAGATCTTAATCCGTGGAATAAGAACTACGGCCTGTGCTCCTAAGCGATGCCAACCTCTTTACGCCACCAATACCTAAGACATTAGGGATCTCAGGACGGCAAGGCGCGCGCTACTGCAGCAATGAAGAGATCCAAGCTGCTTTCTTTGGTATGCTCATGTGGTTTTTGAGGGCCGTCCAGCGTAGGAACAGAAACTAGGCCGTTTCACAGAAGGAAACAAAGTAATCTAGGCTGCATGCACAAAGAGGAATAAGAAAAGTGCTCGAAAGTGTGCTTGCTGTGTTTACACGGCTTGCGACTAGAAAGAGTATGTTCGCCGAAAAGTTGCTCAAGCGGCTGATTTCCATAGGTCACCGGCACTTGAAGGCTGCGGAAAATGATAGGAATGAGATGGTAGTTGGCCTGAGTGTCATGCTTGACCAGTGACCATATCTTGCAAACGCCGCTCAAGCAGGTTTTGGGTCGACCTTAGTCTCTGGCATACGACACCTGCTGAGCTGCTGAATGGAACCACTTTGCCTACCTTCTGGTGATGTGCTAGAGCTTCTGTGGTCGTGTTATCTTTGCCAGCTGCGAACAGTCGAGCGGAGCTCAAGTTGTAAGTGGAATATGCCGAGAAGGTGACGAGTGAGATTCTTGATCTGTGGCAAAAACGGAGTGTACCCCCGGAATGAAACTTTGGTATGGCGGTTGAAGTATTGAATTGCGCCCACTGGTTGACCTAGGCCACACTGATGCAACCTCCGAATATAGTTCTTGAATCATTCGGTCGAGAGGAGACGAAGATCTTGGAAAATATAGACTTCGAATGACGATTTATGTTCGTATTTGCCCAGGAAGCAACAGAACAAGACACCGTTGTGGAAAAGTGGGGATACTCCCCGTCGGTCTGATGCAGGTTTCCAGGAGAACAAGAGCAATCTTCCACAGGGGAGTTCTCCGGGAATCGTGATCGACAGAACCACCATGAGATCCAAGTTTCAAGGGTCCTTGACTCGAGAATCCAACAGAGTTCGACGGGCATCGATTGCGACGTTGGCCCCCGACCGATCCAATCTCGCCGCAGCACTCCCTGAGCCCCCACAATCACGCTGAAATCTCCGAATGGAATTGTTGACCGGTACCAATCCTGATCTGGAACTCTTTTTTGCGGGCTGTGTGATCGTGCTGTTTCTAGTGGGAGAGAAAACGGCTGCCAAAATTTAGTTGCTCGGCTACGGCGCGCAGAGAACGCATATCGAACGGTGATATAGGCAAGGATCCAGGTGTATGATATCACGCTAGGGAACAGAGCTTCAACGGCGACACGCTCAGGTGAACGGTATGGGCTGCTCTTCAGCGTTATGTTGATTGCGTACGAAGTTACAAAGAGTCCGAGGGTAAAATTTCCCTTCGGTTCTCTAAGCATGGGAGGGTTTCTTCTCTTGTTTGACATATCCAGGGGCACGACGCTGGCGTGTCGATCGCAGGGTTCACAGAGGTCAGCAATGGATCACTCTGCTGATGGCTGGATCGATCTGCTGATGAGAGCAAGCCACTTGGATGGGGATGGGCACCAGGGCCCGTATTCTATCCGCAGGGGAAGACCTGAACAGTGAACACTCGCCTGAAAATCCTCAAAACAAGTGAACCCAAATCTGACCATGTATCCGGAAGGGTAAGGCCAGGTCCCCCAGGAAAGGCTGACTGAAAGCTGACTCTCAGCCAGAAGGTTTTGTCGGGAGATCGGCCACCGACCTGGTAAATGTTGCCCATCCCTCAATCTAGGGTTGAGCACCGAGACCTAATATATGCAATAAACCTCCTTTCTCCCGTTTCGAGGTTACTTTGCGAAATTCGTGTGCAACCCCATTTAGTCCTGTAAGTGGACATCTTTTTGTTTCCGAAGGTCGTCCGGAACCATTGTCGTGGCCATGGAGGGTCTGGCAAGGATACCAGACGACCGTGCAGCACGCACGACCCGGTCTTAGGGACCTCTGTAATACTCCTCAATGTTCAAATGCAGCAGTTGACAATGAATGGAGGAAGCTCCAGGACAGCACATCACTGCCACGGAGCGGTGCAGACTGTCAATTGTACATGATAGGGAGTCATGTTCCGCAGCATCTAGCTCGGCACGAAATACTCCTTATGCTAAAGTATGACAGCGATAGTATTAGAGAAATCATCCACAGACTATCTGGCAACCTCCATGCGCATATCAAGCTTCTTCCTTGTTTAGTAAAGGCCAGAATTTAGGACCGCGACTCGTCGGATCTGAGGATCCCTTTGGTACATCCCCAAGAATTTTGACACCAATCAATGGCCCGAATTTATGCTAGCGGATGTTTGATGACGACGAGAATCCGAGATGGCCCCTGAGGGTATGCTACCAAAGCACCGAACTTGCTGAAATGGCAGCAAATCTCAACAAATTAGCTGTCGAAACCCTGTGATATGATCTACAGATCTCACAGATTCCCACACCACCTCCTGGAGAGCGAAGCTGTGCAATATCAGCCATGAGGATCCGTTTAGTGATGCACAACAGAGCGAGTACGATGAGCAGGAAGAAGGACCAAGGGCAAGAAGCCACTCACCTGCTCAAGTGTATCGTTAACCATCGACTCAGGCACTAATGATTTGCACTGCAATAGTGTAGAGTGTGCAATTCATTTCCAAGAGCAGTTAACAGTGAACAGTGAACAGTGAACACAGCCCTAGCCAGACCCTGGTTCGATCCCAGCATGATCTCTCCTTGCCATGCCAATTGCCATGCACATGCGGCGTGACAAGCCCACCACTCCAGCTTCTGATAAGGCTGGGTGCGGGCAGGAAGTGGTACACGGGACAGTAGCATTGTAACACGTACCTACAGTCGGCACTGGATTAGGGGAACTGGACGGCAGCAATGCGACTCTGGCTGTGTGGCTGGCCTCAGTACGACGTCTGAATGCGGTGCGATGCGGAGTGTTGAGGTCGTACTCGTGGGATGGGATGGAATGCTGCTGTGCTCTGGATCGGAGCTCTGTCGGGTCAAGGCATGGTGGTGGCATTACATGGATTTTTGCCTTGCCTCGTGGGAACGAGGAGATGGACATCATGGGATGGAGGGCATGGCAGACAATCCAAACCAATCCAATCCAGAGGGTGAGTCTGTAGTACATCTATGCACACTAGTCCAGATGAGCACTGGCGCAAGACTCGAAGCGAGGTAGTCCGAAGTCACTCCCGCAGATGTGGGCAAGGACTAGGACAAGGCGTTCGAAAGAACGAAAGGAAGAAAAGACTGGACGGAAGAACATCGACGACGACGACGACAACATGCGTTCCAGAATGCAGAATTGCTTGGAAAACTTGAATCGGAAAGTCTACGACCAATAGAGCGAACGAACCATCGAACGGCAGGAAGAACGAAGCCCCGATGGGCCAGACGAGCGGAACGAACATGCAAGCAATATCAGAGTCAGGACGGGAGGCAGGGAGGCAGGGAGGTAACTGTACACTCCAAGTCTTGTCACAGCCTATTGGAGCCCGCGGCGCATCAGGGCATATGCGCAGAAACTCACCAACTCCTCTCCTCTCCTACTCTCCTCAATAATGCAACAGTGGCTGGTTCCATCTGGATTTGATTGACCAGTGTCGAGTTTCAACGTGGGCGGCCGGCAACCTGCAAGAACGATCATCCGGTCTCTGTCGAACATTTGCAGCCAGTTAGCAGTTCTGGCATTAATCTGGCAGTGGGGACCCATGGCCATGGGCACAGGACACCAGAGGGTGTCTCCCGAACCTTTTTATGCCAACAAACTCGTGATGAACGAAAGAGCGAACGAACAAGCCGACAGCGGAACACCCAGTGGTAGCAGCAAGGAAATATATACAAAAGGCACACTTGCTCAGCGATTGCAGCCAGAGTAAGGTCCGTCGCAAGACATGTTCTTTGTGTCGTAGGATGTCCACAGTATTTTCGTTGTGTCTCTCTTCTATTCAAATCTTGCTCCAGCACTCCTACTGATTGAAGCTCCGCTCTGCCTCTGCCGGCTCTGTGAGTGGCTACCAGGTGCGATAACGGCAGAGCTCACGTTGTTCCATCCGCACCTCGCATCTCCTGTCAACCTGCTTGATCTGCGGCCAGGGATCAGCAATGGCGCTTTTAGCTCATCTGCAAACCTTCTCAAGGATGGCAAGGGCACGCATGGAGCCCCGGCAGAGGGGCGTAACCAGGGTATCCGATTCGAATGCTGGCCGGAAACCACACGCTGGCCGAGGATGAACCCAGGGATCAAATGCAACCGAAAGACTCGTGTGCGGCCGGCGCCCGGACAGCGCCTCCTCGTCTGTCTTCCAACCGAGGACAAGGTATGCTGGCGAAAGGCACACTCTAGGGGGACATGTTGGCGGGGGTGGACGGTGCAAAGTATATAAGTTCACATTATTTTACTGCGAGAATAGCTGCGCCAAATGGAAGCTAAACTGCTGGAGGTGATGAGTCCGAAAGCGCCGTGTTGAATCTGCCGTCGTCCAAGATGATGACCAACCTTCTATATGACGAGTCGACAAAGGCAAAGAATAGTTAGTACCTGAACAGAATAAGCTCCCGGGCAGCTGATAGACGAGCAACAAAGGTCGATCGCTTCCATTGACGGACACATCAGCACCTTTCCGATCCTTCCAGAATCCCCAGCAATCTGGAGGAGTTCCAAGGCTGCGAACTGGCTGATGCTCTCCCGTCCAGCAGAAATATCCCGCGTCCATGTGCGGGATCGATAACGGTGCCAAAAGGAGGCGTGGCTTTCTGCTTCTGCGGCCCGTCAAGCGTGGTTGACAGGTGGATATTCGTACCGGCTGCCATGTTCTGGAGGTGCTCTAGCTTTTTACTAGTTGAGCATCGCCTACTCGGGCGCCCCTCGAAGCCAATCGTCGTCCGCACTGCAGCCATCAAACCCTTCCACATCGTCATGTTAGACCAGCGATCTGCAACGCTTGGTTCTAGCTGCGGTTCGTCTTTCCCATCTTATGTCTCCTGACTATTGCAGCGTGCTGTAGTTTATTATACAGTGCAGTCCCTACCTGTGAGAGCGGCATTGATACGTAGTTCAGAGGGGGAAACAAGCCCCTCCCGCCTGTTAGGTGCATGGAATTATTGAATAAATACTGCATCTGCTGCATCTGCTCCTGAGGCCTGACAGAAGCCAGGACCAGCATGACCAGCCTGGGCACCCATCCCCCATCCTGTCTGACGGTTTTTGCAACGCCAGCACAACCCTGCACCTTCTCCTGGACTCCCACGGGCCTTTTTGACCGTCGAAGCGAGCTGTACAGACGCCCCATCGCGTCGATCGCTGGAGAGGCGACAGGGTTGGGATCGTAAAAGCGGTAGAGGATTCATTTGCCGCCTTCCAGAATTTCATCTAATATACCCCAAACAGCAATTTGGTCGTCCCAAGTGTGTGTGTGCTGTCCGTGTCATGATTCAATCATTAGCTGTAGCATAATTCGCGAACAGACTGTTCCACGCACTTCACGACTGTCAGAGCCTGGAAGGCATAAATCATGAGGGAGGAACATCGTTCCAGTGGTGGGGAACCACCCTAGGGGAAGGGAAAACCCAGCAGGCAGTTGGTTGACATCGGCTGGAGCGCTAGTCTCAAGGCGGCTGTCTTAGGTTTCCATACCAGATTTTTGGGTCGGCGGGAGAGCATGAAAACTTCGAGAGTCCTGAGAAGACGACCACAATATTTATTTATTTGCCCGTTGGCACTCCAAGCGGCAGCTCACAGTCAGTCACATCTCGCAGGACAGGAGGAGTTTACAAGCAGAACCCACCTCCACCATTTGTGCATCACCCTCGTCTCATGTGCTCTTTAGCTTGTCAAGATCCTGGTCCAAAACATCTTGACTTGACAGGCAGGGAGTCCCTGAAAACCTGAGAAGGAAGGTTGCCTCGAACGGGACATGCTCCGAGGTATGCCTGCATTGAACAAGCATTAAACCCTAGCCGACCGATATCTTTGCCTTGGGGGGTTTCTTAACTCTCCTCCACTGCGGGTGCTTGCCAACGGCTGTTGCAGGCATCGGAGATCCTTGGGCACTCCCTCGCACATCCTGGAAAATCATCGTTTGCACGTCCATATCGAGCTTCAGTGCCGGTGTAGCGCGGCGAAAGGTCCAGTTAGCAGGTATCAAGCCCACTGCTGCTCCGGATCATCCCAACCATCGACGAGCAGTGTTATTGTGCAAGGTTTCAACGCTTGGAGCACCTCATGTCAGTCCCTGTTGCTGACCCACACCAATTTGTGACAGCATTGTTACTCTGGAGCTTACCAGGATCTATGGTGGATTCACTTGGATCGCCCACACAGTCCGGGAGATCTTAAATATCATCAATCCCTCACGCACCTCTGAAGCCTTGCATTCGCAGGCGTATCTATCATCACCAGGGTCACATACTCGAGTCGAAAGAAATAACTTAAGGAATCGAATTTAATATTCTAATCACTCACAACGACATCAATCAAACATCAATCCTTCCAATACATCAACTTCCATCAACTGCTTCATCAGTCTCTTCGACTTGCTCGTTTTCTCGACCTCGATACTTCAACTCCAGGTCATGAACCTCTCCAGTCTTGTCCACGCAGGTAGACATCAAGCTGAACAACAATTCCAACCATATCCATCCAGAGAACACATCATGGCGTCTTCTTTGGTAGCAAACCCGTACACAGCTCAGCCACTTGGCCAGAACCCAGGCTACACATACGTTACCGCACCTCAACCACCACCATCGCCTCCTGTCGATGAAGTCGCAAAATGTTCTTTGCCTTCGATATCAAGTTTATTAGGACTTGCCGATGGTTCGAGTCCCCAAGAACAGCCATCCCAACAGCAAAGTCAGCAAACAGGTCAGTACTTTCGATAAAGTTTACAAGAATAGCCCAGCTGACTGCCAATAGCTCCACCTAAGACAGAGTACCGACCTGACTCTGGACATCAACATTATGGACCATCACCAGTCATGGCATCTAGGGGCGCTCTACCCCCTACTCCGCCAATGCAGTCAGAATCTGGGTTCGATGGGAGACAGTCACCTTCAGCAGGGTCGAACTCTGGATACTCCGTTGCCTCTGCTCCAAGCTATTACTTTGCACCATCTTCAGTCTCATCAATCAATAATGTCGAGCCTCACGCTCAGCGCCAGCATGTTCCACAACTACAGCGCAGAGTCTCCATGCCAGCGGCTGCCATGGCGTATGCTCAATCACCATACAATGGCTCTCAATACAGTGTCTCGCCCCAACAGTCGATGAGCTCTTACTATCCAAGCCCGATGCAAGCTACGCCGCCTCCGCAAGCTCAGATTTCGGGGCTTTATTATCAGAGACCTCTTCCTCAGGTTTGTCTACCCTCGGCTCAATGTCTTGTTTCGTCACTAACGGTGGAAAAGCAGTTCCCCCCGCCATTAATGCCCGTCTCAGTTACTCTCACGCCATCCTCCGGCGCAAATCCATGGCAGCATCACCACTACATCTCACCATCGTCTGCGGCTTCGTTTCCTCAGTCTCAAGATCGTTACATCTGCCAGACCTGCAACAAAGCCTTCTCAAGGCCCTCCAGCTTACGAATCCACTCGCACTCTCACACTGGAGAGAAACCCTTCAAGTGTCCACACCAGGGATGTGGAAAGGCGTTCAGCGTCCGAAGCAACATGAAGAGGCATGAGAGGGGTTGCCATAGTTTCGAAGGTGGATCAATGATCTGACCATCTACTGGGCACAATCCACAACACGAACGAATGACGAGCGCGACTCTCTATGCCAATTAATGTATAAAGTACAATGCTTCCTTTTTCTTCCTTTTTTTTTATCATTCTCGTCTGTTTTGTTACTAGAGTGGTACCGGTCACTGATACCCACTCGTTGTTTCCTTCGGGGCTTTTGGTGGTTGTCGTCATATCATGGATCGGCGTTGGCGGATAATATCGCATTTACACCGGAGTTAATGGCTATTAGTTCCTCGAGATTGGCTCGAGAGAACGTTAAAGGGTGTCGGATAGGGGGAAGAAATCTGGGGGCACGAAAAGGGTCGCAAGATCTCGATGTCCATGGAAAGGAAATCGGAATGGAATGGAATGGAAAGGGAGTGGATTGGAGAAAGATGCTTGCTGGTCCATCATCACCCATTCTCCTGCTTGCACAGCAGAGAAATAGCCAGAGACGCCGAGCTCAGGTCACAACAAAAGAATTTGATAGTTCTTTGGTATGGGTGGTATTTGTAAAGTAATTGAACGTCAATTAATCATATTACCCAAACAAGTTTGTCTTTCACCGTCCACCATCATCTATCTTACTTGTGCATGCCAATCACCGTCCACTGCATCATCTGCATCGTGGATTGTTGATGTTGAACGTCCAGATAGCACGACCCGACCCTATTCGCTTCACAGCCGCATGCTTACGAGGCCCTAATATCAACTTGATAAATATTTCAATATGACTTACGGTGTAATAAACAACTGCACGTGGAAGAAGGGGAGATTTTCCACCAACTCAACAACACCGCACTCACACGTCCAGGACATCCCCTGCCCACGAACCTGCCATCCAAATTCAACTTCCCAACAGAGTTACAGAAATCGACTGACTTGTCTGAATCTCCGGATTGACAGAGGGAAATCCTCGCTCCCAGATCGCTGTCGGAAATTACAGAGACCGCCTCCTCGGCGGCGGGTACCTTAATAGCATGACAGCTCGCGATATGATTCTCGTGATGGTCCAACATGCATCACCCTGCTGGGCGATTCAGGCATAATGCAGCCCTACTCGCGGTATCCCCCAACTCCCAAAAGCTCAAGCAAATTCGCCATCTAAGGACCTCCTCCACTTCACCATCGGATATTCAATATAATATGTGCGTTACGTATACCGTACGGTTATCTTAATTCCAACATCAACGACCGGACCAGGGGTATGCCTCAATAGCCTCATATAATTCACGTTATAAGCACCGCACAACACATCACTGCAACGATGAATTTAGATTGCTAGATTGTGGAATACGTACCTGAGGACCGCTTGGTACCTTCCTGTACATTATGGCAAGTAGATAGAAGTGGCTGTTATGATAAGTCAAGCCCGTTAAGCTAGAAGGCTTCTAAAGGCATGGACGGCACATGGAGTGACGTTGCGTAGTGGGGTCGACCCTGTACCACCATCACCAAACTTTGCTTTTTTCCTTCTCTCCTTGCCTCCTCCCCGAATCACGGTCGCGAGAAATCAATCTGAACATCTCGCTTAGAGAGCACGTTTAGATGTCTTAGGAAAAGGAGAGACATGCGTGCTGCGGCTTGCTGCTCGGGTGGTGAAATGGGGAAGGGATCATCCTTGTGCCAGGCGGCTGAGACCTTGGGAAATTTGAGGAAATTCGGATGGCCTGGTCCTTGAAGCAGGTCAGCAGTCAGCAGGAAACTGCATAGATCGGATATGTTGCTCTGCTGCAGTTTACTTCGGATGGCATACCGAACGGCAAGGTGTCTCTGTCTGTTGTTTTGCTTACCATGGATGAGCTGGCCTCACGGACTGATTTCCGATTGATGCGATGCGATCAGGCGTGATGGGCTGGGGGGTTGGGGCTTGATTTGGAAGACTGGACCGGCGAAGGAAGGGTGTTCTTGGAAGGGAATCAAGATTGCATTGCAAAACGATCTCCCAAACAGCGTCATGCCATCGCATCAGTCAGAACCGAAATTCAATTGCAATAGGCAATGCCGAATATCACTCTCCCTTGCCGAAGACGGTCTGCATGGGACTCAAGGGAGTCGGGTAATAAGATCGCCCAGGTATGAGTTATAGCACAGATTGGAGGGGTATAAGACGGGTGGCGGCGTCTACGCCAAATTGGCCGGGATCCGGAGATGAGGGACAGCCCAAGAAAATTTGATAAGTTCATAACAAAACTCTGTTATTATGGAGAGAGGGAGGGAGGGAAGGAGCAAAGCGGCAATGATCCATCAGGATCAGGCCTTCAGCATGCGCCGAGGCGTCCCAAGAACCCTTCGAAACATTGACAGGTGCATGTCCCATAGCATGGCGTTATATGAGATGATTTTCGAAACGTTGACAGATCTTATTGCTGTGCTAACCATGGGATGGCAAGTCGGGATGGAAGGGGGCGGGATGGGATGGCCATGGCCACATGCAATGCAAGTGCATCAGAGCGCTGATGCTGGACGGTGATCTCGCGAGCGGGCCGCGGGGGGGACTGGTGAAACTTGGAGAGTAGGAGTCCAGACGCATGACTTCCTCGTGTTTGAGAACACTTGAACTTAACCGGAGCTTCTGTCTTCCATGAGTGGTGTGTTTTGAAATTTGAAATGGAAAGCAAAGAGCGGTATGTAGGTAAAAATAGAAACTCTGATTTGAGATAGAGAGAAAGGTGGTATGACAGGTTCAATTGAGGGTGTGGAAGTTGATGAAGATATTGACAACAACAACAGAATGATATCGACAGTTCGTAGATCGCGACAACCGTATAGCGTATAAGCTTCAGATGAAGTGGAAACAACGTTTGTAGATCCCACTAGAGTGGTTTCTCGGGCAATCTGATGATCTGAGAGGTGGAATAACCGCTCTGCAGGGGCGAACGGGAAGGCTGTGCAATTCTGAAGCAGCCCGTTGAGAATAGGCTGTTCAGCCAAACCAACTGTATATATACGGACGTCCCTACCTTCACCAACATGTCCCATACTGTGTTCGTCCGGTTACTCTGCGTGTGTCTGCGTTGCTTCCGGCAGCTGCAGTGTACCAAGGATGTACTCAGAGATGCAATGTTGACTTCAAAATCATTATTCCAGATCTCCTCCTCCGACTGTGATAGTGATAGTGATAGTGTTCAACTCGGACTCTAGTACGCTTATCCGGGGCTCATCACTCTCACCGCTTGCAAATTCGTCTCTGACAATCACCTTCTCTCATGTCCAACTTCCTGCAATTGTGCTTCTTCACCTGGTCTTGTTGTGCCCATCTCAGCACCAACATACCCAGCATCCATCTCAACCGGCTGCACATTCCGTCCCTCAATATCTTTGATTTCGTTCCCGCCTGCTTCTTTGAGCTTCACTTCTGTGTCGTCGAGTTGAGCTTTTTCTTGTGTTCATGTCGTTTCCGGTGTCTTCTTTTGCCGTCGTCGTTTCAGGAAGTAGAGAAGTGCAAGACCGAGCAGGGCTGCGGCTGCGACGCTTCCTACCACCGGTCCTGCGATCCACTTCCTGTTGAAGCTTTCTATTGCCGAGGCTGCCGATGGTGATGGTGATGGCGACAGCGATGGAGCTAGTGTGTGTGTTAGGGGCAGGAAAAGAGAGTAGGAGGTGGTGGTGATGGAAAAGGGTCATAAGCGACGTACTGGCCGAGGTGAAAGTATTTGAAGCTGCAGTACTTGTTGCCGGTCCGGACGTGGAGGTAATAGAGACTGTACACCACCGTGTTTATCAGTTTACAGGCTTTGAAATAATTCATGATACAGTTGTGCAGTCCACAGGCAAGTTTCGGAAGCTGCAATGTAGTTTACTCACCATTACCAGAAAAAAATTCCCCAATCAGCACCGAAGATAACAGGACTCAAGTTGAAGAATCCCGTGGGCAGTGGCAGAGGTCTGAAACCAGTGAAATTCGATGTCTGGGTACGTTGAGGGAAGCCAGTGAAGGATGGAGCAATTTTGCAGTCATCAGGGCTGCATAGGTATTCATTGACAGGTGGTCCTACCTCAAGATTGCAGTCTAATTGAGGAGGTGTGCAGAGGTATCCCGGCGGACATCCCTAAGTATAATTGATAGGTACGCATTCTGGTGGGTACGTGAAAGCTGGGTTTGCTGTTCTTATTGGGCACGGCACGAATGTGTACTCGAGCCAGAATCCGTCTGGATAGTCGCGCGTCGCTGTAGTATCTGAGATAGAAGTCGTGGTGATGGCCGCAGTGGTCCGCGTTGGACTCGAAATGAGCTGCGTTCTAGTCGCCATGGGACATGGAGGGCAATTTGAACTTGAGCTTGAAGACAAGACTATTGAACCTCCCGGCTCTTCTACCGGGCTTGGAGTCTGTGCCTCACAGAATTCGACGCTATCTGTATAAAACTTTGTGATGAAATCCAAGATAAACTCATAATTCAAATTATCAACGGGACACGACTGGCAACCTTCATATGTTGCCCGAAACTCACTGTCGTCAGCACAATTGGCGGCACTTTTCCCCGCACTTTGAACCTCGATGAGGACCGTGTCAAAAAAGAAGTCAGCCTGTGGAACGCAGAGCTTGGGGCATGTTGGTAACTTGAATCGGGATCAGTTGAGGGAGACTTAACCGCAGATGGAACAACAGACTAATAGAGCCATGTTCGGGTCTTACGGCAGTAGCTGCTTTGAAAAGCTGTAATGAGAAGAGCACCACGCTGACTTTATGACAAAGCTGGTGCGTGTCTTATCTGTGGTGGCGAGGCTGAAGATCAACGCACTGCAGTGCTTCAGCTCGATTCGAACGGTGGCTGCAGGTTGTCCAGCGCGTGCGCTGAGGCATGACCAATGGGGATTTAATCCAATCAGCTAGACATCTGGCGATTGTGTGAGAAGCCACTGCGGCTCCTTCAAAGTACGAAATAAAAACGAATGGAAGGTAAAATAAAGATGGTAATTGATACCACGATCTTAGTACAAATCAAAGTTGAGTGAAGGATAAGCATGAGATGAGATGGCATTCAAGTCAAGACTTTCATTGCGACTTCTTTGTTTACACCAGAGGGACCGCTTATTGCAAGAACCAAGGCCCACCACACGCCATCCAGGTATTCCCTTTTTGAGGTCGAAAGTAGACAAAGCAAGTACTGTGATATCCGTGATGACCCCAATGGGTTCGATTGAAGACGAACGGCAAAAAGGCCTGCCACAGCCAGTTTTCGTCTTCCTAGACCTTAGGCCAAGACAACAAAACCTCCCTAGCATCATATCCCGACGCAGGATGTGCAAGTTCCTCCCCTCTAGAGACATAGTCCAAGCTCGCACCAGGACCTTACTCCATCTCAAAGACCCTCGAATGTGATCGCGAGAAATGACTAGGCAATTCAACAGGGCTGACTGGGTTTTGTGTCTTCGATTTATAAGCGCCTCCCCCCTCTGCTTCTAACTGCGCGAGGTGATTACGAATCGCATTCGCACTGAGCTCCTTCATCAAAAGGACAGAGCCTCGATTCGAGCGGAGTGATCTTTCCTCAGCCTCAGAACCTTCCGCCTTCTCCTTGTCGCGACGTGCCTTCAATCGGGCCATCTTCCATATGATGACGAGCGCGACGATGGCCACTCCTCCAACAACTCCTAAGACTATGCCCATGACTGCTAGATCCGACGCGCCTTTCTTATGGGGTGTATTTGCTAGGCTTGCGGCTGTGGTGTTCTGTGCTACGAGGGCGAGATTGGTTGGTGTTGACTGTGAATTTGTCGTCGAGGTTGCCAATGTGTCCGTCGGCTTGGTGGGGTTGCTTATGGTGGTGCTTATGTCGGAAGTGATAGCTCGGTCTGAAGTAGTACTCTGGTCCAACGTGGCATTCTCTGTATTCGTACTCTGAGTGATGATTATGGTACTGGTTCCTGAAGAGGCATCTGACGTGCTTGTGGTTTCGCTCGAAGAAGTTGTCGCGTGTGGTTCGAAATCGACCGGGTATTTGGTTCCACAGTGGATATAATAGTCAGTGCTACATTTGCCAATCTCGAGAAGACTTGTGCCAGCATCCTTCTTGCAATTCGCAAACAGTTGCAAGCAAATCAGTGTGGGCATAGTTCCGCGATAAGAGGTAAGAATTGGAGTTGGGTAATTCGTACACTCGCATTCGTAATTGAGTGACTCGTCATCACAGTCGTTTTTGTTGGTGACTGAGCTACATAGCGTATCACAAGCTGAGATTTGGGTCGTACACCATTGCTTCTTGATGTTGAGAGCGACCGAGTTCGTGTCCAACACTGTATTGACTTGCGTTTCGACGAGGACTCCGAACAGCACGCCCGCGAGGGTGACGAGAAGGACCGGGGAGAACATTTTGCGAGCACTGCTCGAGAGAGAGGCGCGTATCGAAGGGAAATTTTGGATTTGGATTCAAAGTCGAGTTCCGCGTTGTTGAGGTGAAGAGCCTATGTAAGGTCGAAGATATCGTGGTGTAGTGTAGGAAATCATAAGCGAGAATGTTGATATTGTTGTTTTGACATTGGAACTAGGTGAATCTCCTCCCGTCCGTGTCCTTTCGAAGCCCGAGCTATGATTCGAGTGATCAGCTACAGTGACCTAGCGAGGGTAATTTCACCTGATGGAACAAAGTGACATTGCAATGGCTCCTGCGCAGTTTAGCCCTACAGTCCTGCGATCCGCTTCTTCTGAAGTCCACATCTGAAATATGTTGCGCTTTGTTTCGCAATTGGACAATGAATCATGACCAACTTACCTGAATTTTTTAGCTGCTCCAAAAACAGCAATACTCCTTGCTTTCTGTTCCCGCGTGGCAACTTCACCTTTCCAATTATCACATTTTTGCTCCGCTTTCAGCCTCGTCATCTCGCGCTACACCGTCATTTTCTAGCCATATCATCAGTTCGGAAGTTTTTGCTTTGATTTCTCTCCTCTACTTACGCCGCTCAGCCCATTGAGCGAGACACAGGTGGTTTTCAGCCCCTCAGGGACCTAGACAGTAGTCAGACGCTGTACCAAGCTGGAAAGAGGTCATCGTACCACTTTTTGACCTTTAGAGCATCGTTGTTGTCTTCACAAGAGTCCATCAAGCTGGCTGCTGTACTGGCATCGGCTGATAGATGGCACTCCACCATGCTGATGAAGAGCAGCTTTATTGTTGAAGGAGTTGGAGGAATAGTCATTCCCGGCTTGAGTAAAGATACAGATATAATTCACGGTTACAAAGCGGGCCTAGAAGTATGAGATCTATCTCAGATGCTGAAAGCATGAGGAGAATCTCTTCTATTGATCAAAGCGGACTGAGTTGTGGCTGACTTTAGCCGCAGTCATATGCCTAATCAGCGCATGACAGATTCTTCAAGACCACGGTTTTAGGGCCTGCATCGAGCCGTTGATCGAAGGTGACATCAAAATCTTCCACGCAAAGAAGCCAAAGAAGGATGAAAAATGAAAAGCAAACGAATATGAGACACCAGATACAAGGACGGCTCGGACACAATTACAACCTATTGTAGTAACAAAGTCAGAAACCATGTTTATCACGTCGTGGAATCCCTTACTGCCATCAACTATTCGCTGCAGAACTTCACCCAATCTATTAGCAGCTCAGTGGGCAATGGAAGAGGAACGTTTATCAGCATGGATCCGGCTGACATGCGCGATCACTCCCAACACGGCGACCTGCAGAATAGTCCTCCCGTTTATGATGATCCAACCACGCGGAAGTGGTGCTTCCGTCGGGAAGCAGCATGCTTCTGCTTCTGCGCACATGCAGGCGGGGAAGCTTCTGAAGGGACGGGACGATGAGAATCCAGCATTGACGGTCGTCGATGAGGCTCAAAGTTGGATATTGATGGTTCGCTGTCATTGCTCGAGTATTTATGCTTGAGACTCCACACTGCATATATTTGTGCATCTTGTGCAAAGAGATCACAGATGCTCCGGTCGATTGTTTCACTTTAGCGCTAATGCACTCCCCAGATTCCGAGGACTAGGCTCGAAGAAGATTTCAAGGTTGCTTTTGGGGATTTTGGGGTCCGAAAACGAAACAAACGTGAGCGAGACGAGACGAGACGAGATCCCCCCAGCGCCCGTTGATCCTCGAAACGAAGCGTTTACTCAACCTATTGCCGTCAATCCAATCGCGCGCGCCCTTGATCGCATCGCAACGCACTCTCTCTCATCTGGATGTGTGGGAGCACAAAGCGCCCGCCTTGCCTTCCTCGAGAGAGACAAAAGAGAATATCCTGGGACTTTATGCTATATCAGACGAAATACTGTAGCACATCACATCACATCGATACAGACTAGGGACACAACCGCCCACGGCACGAGCTCTCAGCTGATCCACGCTACTTTGATATTTTTGATAAAAGCAAAAATTCCCGCCTGTGCGTGGTACAACCTTCGGTCTTGACCGCATCTCCTAATCTTTCCCTCCAGACCTCATCTCGGGGAGCTCCAGCAATGATCCATCCATCATCTCAATTACCATGAAGTTTACCGCGCTTTCACAGCTCTCTGTGAGGGTGTCTTCGCCTTCATCTATTGCTCTGCCACCGAGACACCCACGCATTTACACCAAAAAGACGCAGCCGTTATGGCATCACCAGCCAATGCAGTCCCCGATACCCAGCTCGGTCTGACCAACGACGAGATCGCCCTCCTGCGCCATCATCAGCAAGCTGCTGCATCCACTGCCGGTGGATCCTCATCTCGTGCAGCATCGCGCGCATCATCCCAAGGTCTCCTTCTCCTCGACGGCCATTCGCTCGCAGCCCTCGGCCGGCATTTCGATCGATTGATGCAGCAGATACAAGAAAGACTCGACTATCTATCCGAACAATCCCAGATGGTGGCACAGCAGCAGTATGACAGGGCAGGCAATGCGATTGCCATTGCGGATTCCGAGATCGCAAGGTTCCATGAAATATTACGGCAGATTGACGAGTTGGAGGTGGACTTTGACAGAATAAGACATATAAGAGATATCGTGAGAGGTTATCGGCAGAGGGTGGAGGAGATGGAGCAGCAAATGGAACAAAGTGGCTCAAGTGGCCGGCACAGATCTAGACATCACGGAGAGAGCTCAGGAAGCTCGAGTAGACGGCATCATAGGCGATGAAAGGAATATGCCTTTCACATTGGACGGGGTATGACGGAATACAGGTTCGGTCTCACGACCAAACAAACAGCACGGAGGCAGCGTTTGGATATACCAGACCTCTTCGGTTTTGGAGCAAGAGAATTGGCCTCACGGCTGGAAGATGGAATAGCCTCGCGGCTCACTGATCTGGCGTTTTTGTTTACTTTTTGGGTTATCCTTTTTGCAGCGTTAATACCCAAAAAGCGTCTAGGAATGTTTTGAGAGGACGGCTTTGTAGGATCTTTGTTTGGATATGGAGACAGTGACGTGGAGCGGAGGGCTTCAATTGAGGACAATGCTCTTGTCTTGACTGATGTCAGACCTTGTTGCTCACTTTGAACGATTTTATATGGCGCTGGTTGCTCGTGCTCCTTCGAGCAACTTTATGGAGCCCTCTCTTATTTTTGTTTTCCTGCGCGCCGTCGATATGCAAAATATCTTCTGGGTCAATATTTATATATACAAATCATATTCTTCACACTGCTGATTGTCTACACTGCAGACTAACAATCACATTGAAATTGTACAGCTATGTTGGCTTGATTTCGCAGAGCAGCTTTTCAGTCACAGAGTCTTTGCGGGCTGATCCGAACTTTCAGTGGAATTCAAGGGAGCTTGAAAAATCTTCACAACTAACATGTGACTGAGTTTGCCAAAGCGTTCTGTGATGACGACCATTGAAAAAGTGCAAGATTACACAATCGACAAGTTTCAATGTGTCAATCCAAAGTAAGACATTCTTTGCTTTTGAATAGGTAGCCTTGTTACCACCAGACGAGGCTGAAGTCTAGCCCTAAAAAGCCTAGCTTCGGTATTTAGCTCAGCTCAGCCGAGCGGGAAGCTCTCAACCTCGTCTGGGAAGCTCCAAATTCCAGTAGTAAACACGAGCAGATCTCGCACACAATGGATTCTGATGAAAGAGACCACGAAATGGTTGATGCTCCTCCGGCGAGTACTTCAAGCGACGTAAGTATCCTGTACACTCCGACATCTGTCTTTGGAACCGCCTTTGCGAACGTCCTAAATAGTTGTAGCTAGTGCCACCTAGATGTTTTTGAACGTTCCATCCTTTCTTTTCAGAGGCTTGCACGAACTCGAGACTTACCATGATTCTATATTTTGTAGATCGCAGATGCAGCTCAAGCTAGCTCTCAGTCGAGCCCGAATGCCACACCTACGAACCCCGCCCCCTCTATCTCCAATGCTGCCCCTTCGAACGGCGACAAAGCAATTGGAAGTTTGGGAATAACAGACCCCGAGGACCCATTCTTCGTACACTCTTGCAACTCGGCATCTTTCAAGTACAAGTATCCCCAGGCAAAACCAACGCCAGAGGGTGAAGATGACACTGTCTGGAACCGAATCTATACAGCGGCCGATTCCCGTATGTACAACAAGCACCACAAGTCCGCGAACGAATCTAGAAAGTACCGCGATTCGGGAGAAACACGTACGCTTGCGCTGCGCATGCTTGGGGAGAACAAGGAGAAGCACTATAAAGCTGTTGCCGCAGCCCTAGCTGGTGGCCAGGCTTACATGCCAAAGGCGGCACAGAAGGCAAAGTCGCCAGCTGTGAGGCCAGAGCCCGTTGGCATCAAGAAGGAGCGGTCCGAAGAATTCTACGATTTGGCGCCCGGAGCTGTTCCTATGAGTATCTCAGAGAAGATCAAGGCAGAAGGCCGGAAGCGAAAGGCTCCTCCAATAGACACGCCCTCCTCTCAGCAGGGCACGCCTGCTCCGTCTACCTCCCAGAAGCTGAGCAGTCCTGCGCCGAAATCCGGCAGTCCTGCTCCTACCAAGATGGACAAACCACCCCTTCCCAAGAAGAAGGGGACCGCCGCTCCTGTTAAGAAGCCTGCTCCCAAGCGGCCCAGGTCTGAAGGTTTGCCTGTCCAGTGCCCACAAGTTTTCCAGCCGACTAACAATCTGCAGCAGAGAAAAACGGCACACCTTCAGGTTCCGTTCGCCAGTCGCCAGTTGGCAGCCCCGAGAGCAATGATGGTGGGGAATATTGTATATGTCGTGGACCAGATGATCATCGCATGATGGTCTTTTGCGATGGAGGTTGCGACGACTGGTATCACTGCTCATGCGTCAATATCGACGAGGATGATGCAAAAGAACTCTTGGACCGATACATTTGCCCCAAATGTACTACGAACGAGCTCAAAACTACCTGGAAGCGAATCTGTCGTTACATTAATTGTGACAATGGCTGTAGGAGAGCTGCTCGTGTCAACGAAAACAGCAAGTACTGTAGCGAGGAGCACCTGAACGCCTTCTTCGAATGGTGCTACAACAAACTTCGCGGGGATGATGCTCCATCGATGGGAGGGTCCTTGAACCGACAGGAAGTGGCGGATCTCTTGACATCAATTTCTACAGCAGAAGAACTTCATGAATTGGGAAAGAAACCAAGACTCACGATAGAGGAAGGTGATCAAGTCGGTAAGTCTTAGATCGTGTACTGAGTCCGGATTTGCAGCTGACTGTGGCAGTAGAAGGTCCCATAGGTCTTCGTCATATCTTGCCCGAAGACAAGGTCTTGATCGAAGAGATCCAACAGAAAAAGAGACTGCTCGAGGCCCAAATTGAAGGATATCAAAATCAGCAAAAGCTTCTCTTGATGATCAGTACACGTGCTCAAGCTGCTTCGAAGCACCCGAGTCTCGATGTCAAAGCGATTTGTGGCTACGACGACCGGCTTGCTATGAACCAGGCAGAGTTCAATGCCTGGCTGGAATCCGAAGAGGGACAAAATGCATTTTCGACCAATAAACTTGGACCGAGAACCGAAGCTACAAAAGGGATCGGAGCCCATATTTTGTATCCTGGCCAGGCTGTTCCGGCACCAGCAAAAGTTGTTGACGACGCACTTGACAATATTTGTCTCAAGCCTCCGAAGAAATGCAAGCATCAGAACTGGCGCGAAATTCATAATATGGATTTCAAGCGTATGGAGATCATTTTGACGGAGCAGTTGAACAGACTCGCCGAGAATGAAGCAGAGATTATCGAAGAGGCTGAGACGCGCGAGGCAACCAAGGACTACTACGCGGACAACATCACCATTCAACTTTTCTGAATTCACACACTGAGCGAGAGACTGCTCACACTTCTGGAATTTTACGGACGGGTTGCTCATCAGACGGACGACGCTCCTGTTCGGCCGGTGTCTGGCATGACTGATGAATGTAAGGTCTGGATAATTAGCTAAGAATTTTGTGCTAAATGCATCAGTCGGGCTCTCGGTCGGTCATGTCTTGCGGCGTTACTGGATCTGAGCATTTTTCAGACACATGGGTGAGGAAAAGTAAAGGCGTTTTCGCGGAAGGAAATACCCATATATTTACATAGAGAAAAGCTAATGATACTTTTATGAGGAATCTGATTGCATGCTCTAGTGAAGGACTTGGACATGATAAATAGGCTTTTGAGTATGAAAAACATGCCCATAATTGAGGGTAAGTACCGCTTCTTTTTGCAATACCAAAGCCTCTGGATTATGATCAACTTGGACCATTTTGCAGGCGCTAAGGCCCCACTCATCCAAATTTCATATCCATCCTATACTTGTGTGCTTGAAGGTATTGCACAAAGAGAACAATCGTGGTGCAGCAATTCTTTCATGCATTTTCTTGTGCGGTTGATGTTCAGTATGATTTGGGAAGTCCTAACACTCGCTCCCCTATATAATTCAGAATCATCTCCCTGCTCACTGGCGCTATTCTAGGTATGAACACCTCTCGCATGTATCTTTCAACATGATACTCTTGCGCATATCCCATCCCTCCGTGTGCCATAACGGCCCTCTCGCAGGCTTTGAAAGCTGCTTCTGCTGCTAAGTATTTTGCTGCGTTTGCGCTACAAGGTCTGGTCAGCATCATGTCTCGGCAGTCTTGCAAACAAAAAAGAATGGAACTTCCAGATATCACTCACTATTCTCCACTTGGGTGGCCTTCGTCATACAACTTGGTAGCTTGATAAACCATCAACCTTGCAGCTTCCAAGTTCATCCAGCTATCCGCCAACGGATGTTGGATCCCCTGATTCTTTCCAATCGGCCTCCCAAACACACCTCTCTCACCCGCATACACTACCGCTTTCCTCAGCGCCGCAAAGCCCAATCCAAGAGCCTCAGCACCGATCAACACCCTCTCAGCATTCATGCCATGCATGATCATCTTGAAACCTTCCCCTTCCTGTCCAATTCGATCTCGTACAGGAACCCTCCATCCATCAAAGAACAACGTATTCGTATCCACCGCACCCCTCCCCATCTTCAGAATCTCAGTAACATCCACCTGACTCCTATCCAAATCCGTATAAAACAGCGACAACCCCTGCGATGGTTTCTTAACCTCAGACAACGGCGTCGTCCTCGTCAAAATCAAGATCTTCTCCGCAACCTGCGCCGTCGAAATCCAAATCTTACTCCCCTTCAAAACATAATACTCACCATCTCTCGTAGCAGAAGATTGCAACCTCAACGTATCAAGCCCAGTATTCGGCTCCGTAACACCAAAACACGCTTTCTCCTCCCCCTTAATCAATGGAACCAGAAACCGCTCTTTCTGCTCCTCACTCCCAAACTTCACGACTGGCTTAAGCCCGAAGATGTTCATGTGTACGGCTGAGGAACCGGTCATGCCGGCCCCGGACTCGGAGATCGTTTGCATCATAACTGCGGCTTCTGAGATCCCTAAGCCGGAACCGCCGTATTGGGAGGGCATACAGATTCCTAGCCAGCCGTCTTTGGCGAGGGCGGAGTGCAGTTCTGTTGGGAAGATTTTGGTTTGGTCGGTGTGGAGCCAGTAGGAGTCTGGGAAACGGGTGCAGATTTTGGAGATGGCTTCGCGGACGGTTCGTTGGGAGTCTGTGAGGTCTGGGTCGCTGGTTTGGAGGAATTGGGTGGCTTTGGCGTGAGTATAACGGGGTCGGTCAAGTTGGTAGCGAGAAGACTGGCATCTGGAGGAGCTGAGGATGAGAGGAGAGCGTCTAGCAAGTGCCAGAGCCCTTAGCGCCTATTATATTCTCAGCAAATGAGTTGTCGCACTTGGGCTCTCCAAATGAGATACCTTCATCCTAGTAATTGTTGACCTCATCTTGTCTAGTGACGGTTACATTGTTATGTGCTTGGAAGAAGCCTCATATTACTGTCATCACCTGAAAAGTTCTACCCAATACCTTGAAAAAAAGTCATCAAGGAGAATACAGTTTCAAAGTGGGATGATAGTGATATTATTACTGTTGTTACCAGTCGCTATTCAAGTGTCGAGCGGGTTGGGCCCAGGGCCAACAGTGCGGGGTACGAATGTGGGGTAAACACTACAGTACTTGTATTCGGTTCGACAGGAGGTGCAGATCCCAAACATAGGTGACAATCACAAGTTGAACCTCGGCGAAGGCTGCTGATCAATTGACTACCATTTTAAGTTCCCGAAAGATAAACCAAACTCAAATTCAACGTCCTTCCGTCTCGTGTACGTCGGCGTCCATGACCGAAGTCTTCGGTAAGTGTTTGTCAATGCCGAATCAACCCTACCAGTCAAAGCATCTATATACTCTTGTATTAACATACGTTTACCAGGTTATATGAAAGACCTACGAAGGTGTCAAAGGTTGTATCCCATGCAATTTTAGCCTCGAGGCATAGTCTATATTCTGCGAAAACTTGGCTTCGTCAGCAAGTACGAGAGACTTGAGAGTACACAATCGTTGACACTTCTGCTCATATTCCCGAGATATCAAAAATGGAACCCTTCTACAGACAATATACAAAATGTCTATCACGATTCATAACAGATCACCGAAGACCTACCTTACGTCCTCGGCAATTCTCAACATCTCTGCGACGATGCGATTCTCATGAAGCTTTACATGGAATCAAAGTCCTGGACATGTCTCGAGTTCTTGCGGTAAATATACCATGCCACCCATCGAATCCCAAGACAAGGATCAAAGCTAATACCACCAGGGACCTTTCTGCACTCAGATCCTAGCAGACTATGGCGCTGATGTCATCAAAGTCGAGCAGCCGGGTCAAGGCGTAAGTCAACTCATCAGAGTGTTACGTTAAACTGCCACTAGAGTACTGAGCTGATTATGAGAAAAGGATGATACCAGGTACTGGCGAGTGGATGGTGAAACAGCGACTTGGGGAAAAGAGGATAAGATGTCGTATTACTTCGCGGCTGTGAATCGGAACAAGCGATCTATCACGCTAGATGTGAAGCATGAGGAGGGGCGGAAAGTTCTTTTGGATCTGGTGAAGACTTCAGATGTTCTGTAATCTGCCCAGTAATTGATATCGCCGAAACTGTGTTTGCTAACACGAACGTCTGACAGAGTTGAGAACTTCATTCCAGGCAAGATGGAAAAGTTCGGACTGGGTTACGAGACTTTAGCGAAGTTGAACCCTTCCCTTATCTATGCTAGTATTTCAGGCAAGTACGTTGGAGAGAACATGTTGTATTGTTGTTGATTTCAATCTAGGCTACGGAGCAGAAGGACCGTACTCGAAACGAGCAGGCTACGACATCATCGCCGCCGCGGAAGCCGGTCTCCTCCACATTACTGGTGAACGTGATGGCCCACCTACAAAGCCTGGTGTAGCACTCACCGATATATCGACAGGACTTTATACACACGGCGCCATCCTCGCTGCGCTCCAAGCACGACACCGCACGGGCAAAGGCCAAAAGATCGACTCTTCACTTTTCGAGACCCAGCTCTCGCTCTTGACGAGTGTTGCAACCGTCTGGCTGAATATGAAGAAAGAAGCTACACGTTTTGGGACGGAACATCCGAGCATCGTGCCATATGCTGCATTCAAGACAATGGATTCGTGGCTTGTATGTGGCGCTGTCAATAATCGACAATTTAAGAATCTGGTAGGACTGCTGGGATGCGGTTCTGTTGGCGAGGATAAGAGATTTGCGACGAATGATAAGAGAATCGAGAACCGGGATGCCTTGAAAGCGATTCTTGATGAGTGTTTTGTGAAGAAGACGACGGAGGAGTGGTTGCAGGCGCTGGAGGGAAGTGGGATGCCGTACGGGCCTATCAATGATATGGAGCATTCGTTTAAGCATCCGCAGGCTGAAGCGAGGGACATGATCGAGGAGGTGGACTTTGAGGCTTTGGTCGGTGGGAAGTTGAAGACTGTTGGTGTTCCTGTCAAGTTTGGGAACACGAAGACAAGCATTCGGATGAGACCACCGCTGCTTGGTGAGCATACTGAGGAAATTCTGAACGAGATCGGAATGGAAGATGAGAAGATAGACTGGCTGAAAAAGAATAGTGTTGTATAGAATTTTGAGAGTTATGTTCGGATTTTCTCTTTAACGCCATGAGCCAGTCTATGCGAAGCATGTTGGTACAGGAAACCTCGATCCCACATTGAAGTAATTACAAGAACATCCAATCGAAATCGACAATCAACAAATTTCACGTTTATCCTTGCCTGGTCTCTACACAATCGCGGCATTGTTCATATCCGCATCAAACATCTTCCAAGCCTTGGCGACCTCCAAGTCAATGTTCTTCGCCTTGCCAGGAAACATATAATCTCTCTTCTCGTCCTGTACATAGAACACAAATTCATCCTATCGATCGAGCAAGTCAGGTCAGCCCAGTCAACATACCAATTCATCGAGCAACAATTAGAAATGAGCTACATACCTTACCCAAACTCAACTTCAACGATCCCTCCAGCACACTGGGTACATAATCCTGCAATTTCTTGTTTCCTTTCTTTTCGATCAACGCCACAATGTTCCCTCTTACAATCTCCGCCTGCGCACTCCCAGCTCTAGCGAACTTTGGTCCTCCGGTCTCGGCTACATCGCCCAAAGCGAAGATATTGAGGAAGGCGGTGCTAGTGCCAGCTTTCCCTTCACCACCGTCTAGGAGTTGCAATTTCTTGTTGACGAGGATGCGTTGGGTAAGTGGTGAGATGGATGATGGTGAGAAAGACGCGAGGATTGAGGTGTTTGGTGTCTGGCCAGTGCATGGGATCTGATAGTGTGGTCAGCGCTGGGAGGATATCACAAAAGAATACTGAGTAGACTCACAACCAAATTGAACTCCTTCTTGCTCCCATCCTTGAATTCCAACTCCATAGGCTCCCAGTTCCCACTCTTCTCCAGCACCGGCCTCTCCCCAAGGACAACCTCAAGCCCTATGTCCTTCAATTTCCCCATAACAAACTCATGCAATCTCTCTCCGAAACTAGACAAGATCCTCTCCCTCGAATGCACCACCGTAACCCTCTTCTCCGGCCAAAACGTCTTAACATCCGCCGCAAGCTGGACTCCCACCGCACCAGCACCCACAACCGCAATACCCTCCGCCTCCCGGATCCTCTCCTGCAACACCCTCAGCTCCTCACAAGCCCCCTCCTTCTCAATAGAAAGCAACTTCGCAGGAGGTGACTGTGTGACACCAGTAGCAATAGCCAAATACTCAAATTCCACCTTCTCACCACCTTCCAACACCACTTCCCCACTTCCATTTCCATCTCCATCTCTAAATCTAATATCCACCGCTCTCCCCCTCACCTGCAAAAACACCCCCTCCGGCATCTTCCCAAACAATCCCTCATACGGCACAAACGCATTCTGCTCTCTTCCTTTCACGACAGAATATCGCGGGAAGTTAAAAGTGTAATTGAAATGCGAGTTCTGCTCTATCAAAATGACTCTGTAACCTGAAGGTACCGATTCAGAGAGCCGGAAAGCGAGGTAGAGACCGGAGAAGGAACCGCCTATCACGACGATATGCTTTGGATTTGGAAGGGAGCGATAGGTGTGTCGGTGAATGAGGGCGTGAATCCGTTGGTTGAGCAGCTTCAAAACGTAGGTCAGGATTTCACCGACGTAGCGGACTGCGAAAACGGGCATATCGGAGGGCATGTTGGGCTTGGAGATGGTATGTCGAATTATTGAGATTTGACAATCGTATGGGTTGATGAAGGATTAAGGACGAGAAATGTAGACCACGGATGTAGAGACCAAGCAAGTCAAGTAAGAAAGTCCTCCCGTCTTATTCATGTCCGACTCCGGAGCGAGTGTACCTTGTCTAACCTTCTCCTAGGCGTCGTATCCCCAAACAGATCCCAGGATTCTGGAAAATAGAGTTTGGATACCAGGCTGTTACTGGCTGGAAAGATTGATAAGATTAGATCCGCATGCATGACAAGTTTAGAGTGTCGTTGGCGTCCGCGGACCCGCGGGGTCAGTAACCATTTCCCGGTATGACCGCCCCGAGGTCTTATATCCGAATTGACCGGGCCGAACTTGAATGTGATTCAGATCTAGGGAGGGTCTCGAGATGAGCAGGCAGGTCTGTGTTTCACTGGGTAGACTTCATATGAGCTTTAGCATGATGAATGCAGTTGTCAGTGGTGGTGAGTAGAAGTAGAAGTAACAGGATACGCACGTTGTGGGAGACACCGACGCATTTCAAAATCATGCAGAAATTACCGCGGAATCATACAATATCACAGCAATTAGCACCAAATCATCAAGGCAAAAGTAGGGGGGAATCGCATCGCATTGAAGACGTCAATATCTCTCTATCACAACCACGGAATCACAACCACCAAGACCCCAACACTCCCCTTATATGACCATCTCATAGCCGAGAAGGAAGCCCAACCCATGAAATCGTATCACTTGACACAGAAACCACAGCCAAGAAAAACCCCCTCATGCTACCTGTTGATGACCTTTGACATTTCACCTCCTTCATCACCATCCACCCTTTCATTCGTACCTCTCTTAATCCAGCCAGTCAGTGAGGCTCCAAGCTCGCCATGCTCGAGCCCACCTATGCCTTTCCTCTCTCTCGCGTGTTGCATTGCCTGCTCTGTTTTCGCTCCGCAGCTAAGAGGAGATTTAGAAATCCCAGTCAAGCAACACCTACCCATCACTTCCAGGCAGCGCAGCTGAACCAAGCCAAGCCAGTCAAATCCACAAGCGATCTACGGACCCAAACCGGTCGATCGTAGAAGACGCTTTCACATACATATGTTCTAGACGGGGAGGGGAAAATGAAGAAGAAATGATTATGAAGGTGGTTAAAAATTTCCCTTTTCAACCCCAACCTCATTTATTGAGAGTTGGAGCTGTGTTGATTTCAATACAAGATTTGTTTCGTGGTGACGGCATTGGCTATTCGTTCGTTCTCTCGTTCGGTCATTCCGCGCTCTCTACTCCTCCGAACTTTCTTCGTTTCGTGAACGCGCTCTCACTCCTCGGTTCGCGACCTCTTCGTTCGTCGAACCCTCCTCGAATCCGGAAATGAAATATGGCGCATTGGTGTAAGGGGTATTGTTTGTGTAGCGGCGCGATTGCTAAAAGGGGAACTCTTGGTACAAAAGGTGTTTGGGTCGTGTTATGGTGTGTGTTATTGGTGCTGTGCCGGGGTATGATTGCAAACATCATGGGGTGGCCTCGTTCGTTTATTCGATTCTGGTCGACTTCGCCGGAATCCGAAGGAGGTTGGTGACAAGACATGGCGATTGTCTGTCGTATATGATGAGCTATGATTTGAGGTGCTAGGGGGGTGTAATAAACAAAGAACGCCTTTCGGACGTGGTCGAGGACAAGACCCCTCATCTGACCAGTCATTCTGAAACAAGGGAAGAAAATTCTGAAGGTTGAAGAAGCGATTAAGGCCAAGATCAATTGAGGACCCGAGATTCTATGGTTTGCGCCGACCCTAGGGTATTAAAAATTGTAATCTTGGACGCATGATCTTTCGTAAAGGAGAAGAGCAGATCAGGTTTGTTGAATGCCTTGGGTGCCCCCAATTTGACGCTTGACTTGCTCACGAGCCCAGCGAGCAGTATCGATGGTTCTTGACTGGAAGTCACGGTTTTGGCGGGTATCCTTGATCATCTGGGTGAGCCAGTCGGCACGGTAGAAGACGGAGAATTCGCCGTTCGGGAAAGCCTCGGCGAGGTCACTATGTCTGTCAGCACAATTCTGGGTGGAGCGGTAAGAGGCCAAAAACGTACCCAATGACACCCATAGAGGATCTCATGAGAGCATCGCTCTTGTTCTGGTCCAAGTAGACAATGTTGAGAAGACCGAAAATCGACTCGACGTATGGCTGCAACAATGCAGTCTTACCACCAGCCTTCATGGCACCAATGATTCCTCCCCAAGCATCCATGATACCTTCACGCAGTGAGATGACGTAGTCGAACATCTCATACGATCCATCAGCGCTGGCTTGAACACCAGCGGCTTGCTGAAGGACCTGAGCGACAACAGAGAGGTAAGTCTCAAAGTGACCACCGATAGCACCGGCAATATCTCCAAAGCATTGGAGGATCGCAGGCTTGAACTGGTTGGCGAGCGCCGTGCTCTGTTTTCTTCTGTTAGTATCGTTCCACCATGAGAACCGGGGATATAAATAGCAAAGACGTACTCTTAGATTGTTCAATAGATAGTTCATGAAAGTGTCACAATATGGCTGACTGGGTGGGCCCATCGAGCGAGTGATGTCGCTGACAAGACCGATAGCCATAGAGCAAAGAGCTGGCTCTTCTTGGTTACCAAGAGCATTGTAGAGGAAGGGCGAGAAGTGCTCCATGTACTTGGAGAAATCTTCTTCCAGAGCGTTGGCAAGACCGCTGACAGTAGCGAATACTGCATCGGGAACGCTTGACTTGGGGCCAGCAGTTGTGAGGATCTGGAGTAGGACAGCCATGATGCGGTCGCCTTGAGGAGCAACCTCCTTCTCGAGACGCTGGATGATGGCCAAGAGAACAGTGCACAAGCTGGTTTGCATCTCCTCAAGAGTGATCTTGTCTTCGACGCTGACGACTTGTGATTGAAGAGGAATGGTATCTTCCAGACGCTTGATGATGATCTCGGAAAGAGATGCAACAGCTGGCAAGCTCTCATTGGCAGCATTTTGAACGAAGGTGTTGAGAACTTCATAAGCTGCAGTTCGGAGTTGGTTATCAGCATCTGGTCTCTCAGTAACTTGCAAAAGACGAGAAATGCTCTCGTTGAAATGAGGTGTGAGAGGATTCTGCTGGCATCCAATTTCGCCAGAGAAACGCTCTGCAAGGTTCATCAGAGCCCAACAGCAAGATCCTGCCATCTTAGGGCTGCTGACAAGACCCTCGAACAGAGACTTGATCAACAGAGGAAGGTGTTGGACTGGGTCAATAGCTTCTGAGCATGCCTCGGTGATACGTCCAAGAGCATATGCAGTGGAATCCTTGACGTGAATGACTGGGTCTTCCATCATCTTGATGATGACCGGGAGTGCCTGCTTGACAATTGGAGCAATAACCTTTTCTTCTGGTCCCTCCATAATGGCACCGAAAGCGGAAACAGCAGCATCTCTGTGGTGCCAGTCCTCATGGCGCAAGTTGGCCTCAACGAAAGCCAGGACTGGTTGAACGACAGTGCCTCCAACAGCTTGTGCGTAAAGTTGCAGACATTGATAAGCAGCTCTTGAGATGTTATACTCATCATCGGCCGCATCCTCGTCCTGCTTGGTCAAAAGCTGTAATAGAACTGGGACAACCTCATTCGTAGCAACAGAGCAGAAATGGAAGATCTCCCGCATTTGGTCGACGTTCTCAATCTGGGGAAACATGATCAGTGTGTGTGACATGAAAAGTGGGGCATGTGAAACTCACTTGTGCGTTATCATCCTCAATGGCGATCTCCTCCTCCGCAACCGTGCTCCAGAATTCAACGGCAAGCTTAGCAACGTCCTCCTCCTCGCTCTTCATGCCCATAATCGTAAGACCGAAGAGTGCCTTCTCCATATAGAAGCGCATCAACTCATAGTAGAGAGCCATGATCCTATTCAGGCAACCAAAAGCACCCTGTTGTATCCGCATATCTGGAGCTTGTGTGGCCTCGCAGATAACCTGCATAATGTAGTTTCGCTCGCCCTCATTCTTGAAATTGCTATCCACGAACTCGAGAGAGTCGCCAAGAGCGTATATGGCGGCCAGGCGGACTTCTGGGTTTGGCTCCTCCTTGCGAGCTCCTTGCACAACAGCCGTCAGGATGGCGTTGGAGTGCTGTACGAGACTGGATCTGAGGTCGGAATCTTGACTCTCGCAGATGAAGCCGATAGTAGTTAGGGACGTCTGCTTGAGATGATCGCTGCCCTCGCCCACATTGCGCACCAAAGTGGGCATCAGCTCCGGCCATTGATCACGAGGCAGCTCAACAGCAGCTATCGACGCGACGACTTGAGCAGCGGCAGCTCCAGCTTGTGTATTGCTCGACGAGAGGGCCTGCAGAGTCAGGTCCTTGACGCGCTTCTTGGTATCTCCATCCAGCTGAAGCCACTTCTCCTGCAGCTCGTGTAATCTAGCATATTCGCGTGCGGTGAAGGCATTCTTCAGCGCGATACCGGCTGCTGCTCGGACAGGTCCTTGGGCTTCTTCGTTTGCGAGCTCTTGGACGAGGGTTACGAGGTATCCAGCCTGAGGGGAAAGTTAGAGTTAGCAGGTGCTCTGTTGCGCGCAGCCGGAGATGCGGTCAGCCAAGGGGAAACTTACAAAGTTGGTCTCAGCAGCTTGTGTGAGTTGAGCTTCAGCAGCTCCTCTGATAGCCGCATCTGCGTAGTATTAGCATTGCATTCAAGATCTTGCCCCGGGCTTCAAGAGTTGAACTGACCGGCTGAGAAGGTGTTTAAGAGCACAGAGTTGACGTCCATGATGGCGGTTCACAGCCTGCGCGCTGTGTGTGCAGAGCGTCTGTGATATATGTAGTGTCCTTGAAAGGAAGATGGGTTGTCAGTTTGCTTGGAAGGGGTTGTCTCCTTGAGGTGGTAGAGTGAGACGTTGGAGGTCAAGAAATAGGGAAAGGTGAGTGGATGTTGTTTAGGTTTGTTGAAGTTGCTGGACGATCTGGAAGCGAACTGAATTTCGCGTTCGACCAAGGCTACAGCCGGCTTCTGGAAGGTGCTGCAGATGCTGGAACCCTTCAAGGAAAAAGTGTATGCTGCCTGGGAATAACGGCGAATGAATGTAGAGAATCTCGTAGGGCAATCAAGTGGTGATTCAAAGGTTCGAGAGCCTCTTGCACATTGGTTTTGTTCGTTCGATCCCACCACAGCAGTTGCGCTAGAGCCGCATTAGTCATAGCTCCATTTCTACGGATTGCCGAATACCAAGGAAAATATTTTCAATATGGGGCACTGTTGCATGACAGGGGAAATTGTTTTGAATGTCAATAAATCCAATACGAGTGAATTGATTCAGTGATCAAGTTGGAATTTTGATCTTGGATTTAAATTCACTTTTGGTTCCTATCATATGCATATGCAGCCCAAGCACCAAACCAATGAATATCACAAGCAAAAAACCTGAAACTATTTACCCCTCCAAATCAGAGCCAAAGCCAAAGCCAAAGCAAGGCCCGTCCCGTCAACGCAACTCCCCCGCACACATTCACAGAATGTCACTTCTCTCCCTGCCTACATCCCGTTGGCCTTAGCCTCCAAAACAGAAACGGCATCCGGTCCGCTTCGAGGCGTCCCATTTGGTTTGGGAATAGAAAGACCGTTCTCTCTAGGGCTTTTAGGGCTTCCATTAAGATCAAGGTCCTGACTCATGGATGCGCCATGTTTACCTCTGAGCAAGAGAGGCGTGTTAGGTCGTGTGGTGATGAACTACTCCGTGTTAATTGACCATTATATCGACACTGAGAAAGCGCGACTCACGTTGCTGGCAGCGCTCAAAAGCGCAATAAGAGAACTCTGCACCACATCCTCGTGAACACCCACACCCCAAACCTTCTGATTCGAGCCGGCAGCCGTACATTCGATGTAACTTGCAGCCTTGACACTCTTCCCACCTCCAATAGCATGCTCCTTGTAATCCGCGACATCGAGATCGATGCCGATGGATGAGAGAGCGTTGGCAAGACTTGAAATGGGCCCATTTCCTATTCCCTTTAGCTGATGTTCCTGACCGTCGAAGGAAATTACACCTTCGAACTGTCGCTTCAATTTTGTCGTGTCTTGCGTCTTGCCTGGTGCTGGGGGAGCAGGCGACGCTGATCGGTCGGTGCTGATGCTGTAGTCTACTAATGTAAATCTTGGATTCTGCTTGAGGAAATAGGTCTGCTCGAACAGATCTTGGATCTCGTTGGAAAGGAGTTCCCGACCGACTGCATCTGCGCGTTTCTGTACCACTTTGCTGAAAGCAACTTGTAGACCACGGGGAAGGTCGAGCTCGAGGTTTCGGAGAATGATCCATGCTGCTCCTCCCTTGCCACTTTGCGAGTTGACACGGATGATGGCTTCGTAGGTACGGCCAATATCCTGAGGATCGAGTGGGAGATATGGAACCTGCCAGTGACTTTCATCCGTAGCTCCCTCCGTCTTCCTGACCTGGAAGCCCTTCTTGATAGCGTCTTGATGTGAACCACTGAAAGCGCAAACAACAAGAGAACCTCCATATGGCGCTCGAGGATGGACTGGGATCTTGTTGCTGACCTCCACAACATCAATAACTCTGTTGAGATCAGAGAAATCGATATTGGGGTGGATGCCCTGTGTATAAAGGTTCAAAGCCAAGGTAACGAGATCAACATTTCCCGTTCTCTCTCCATTTCCAAAAAGGCATCCCTCAACTCTATCCGCACCCGCCATCTGCGCCAACTCCGCCGCCGCAACCGCACACCCACGATCATTATGAGGGTGGAGGGAAACACAGAACTTCTCCCTCTCCGTCATATTCCTGCAGAAGTACTCAATCTGATCCGCATACACATTCGGCGTCGACATCTCCACCGTCGCGGGAAGATTAAAGATGATCTTGTTCTCCTCTGACGGACCCCAAGCTTTCTTTACAGCCTCACAGATCTTGATCACGAACTCTGGTCTGGAATCCGAGAAGGTCTCAGGCGAGAACTCGAACGCCCATTCCGTGCCCGCCTGCGACGGATCATCCTTCGTAATCGACCGCGCATATTCCGTACACTTGACCGCGAGAGCCAATCCCTCATCCTCCGTCATTCCAAACACGATCCGCTGGAAACACTCGCTGGTCGCAAGGTAAATATGTAGGAGGGCCTTCTTCGCGCCTTTGAGCGATTCGACCGTTCGTTTGATGAGCTCTTCTCTGCAGGGCGAGAGAACCTGGAGCCAAACATCGTCGGGGACTGCGCCGGGGGTTTCGACGAGACGACGAGTGAAGTCGAAATCCGTCTGCGAGGCGGAGGGGAACGAGACCTCGATTTCTTTGTAGCCAAGCTCCACTAACATCTTGAAGTATCTCCATTTCTGCTCTCCGTCCTAAATTTCCCACCAGGTATTAGCCTCTGACAGTCTGCGAGCACTCAATGGGCAGAATGGCATACCATGGGATCAACTAAACTCTGGTTGCCATCGCGCAAATCGGTCGAGAGCCAGCGCGGGGGCTTGTCAATGGTTTTGTCTGGCCATTGTCTATCCTTGAGCTGGAGAGGAGGAAACCTCTTGTATTTCTTCGAGGGGTCCTTAAGCCTGACCAAATAACAGAGAAATCAGTAAACCGCTTCAATTCAAGTTCGTTGGTGCATGGTGCTGGTTGTTACTTACATAGGCATATTGAAGTACCTTCCAATGGCGGGGTCAACAGCACGACGTCAAAAGAATTTACACGGGGGCAGCACTTTTGCTTTTTTGTTAGAATAGTCGCTTCGTCACTCTTGAAATAAGTAGGTATCCTGAAATGTAACAGTGACACGAGAACGGGCGCCACGAGGAAAGTGTTTGTGTGAGTTGTTCAGAGTTCCACTGGAAATTGAGTCACCCCAAAATTGTTTTCACCCACCCAACCCAGTCACTGACATCCGAAGGGCGGGGAACAAGTGGCGTACTATTTTGCAGCATTAGCGTCTCTCGGTAGCAGCCCACCTGGGCAATCCGCGAGTACCGCCTGACTTTATTTCAGATACTGCTCAGGGCGTTGATTGTTGTTATAGATACCAAAGATACAACTGAATGATTTATAAACCCAATGATTTCACTAACCTATTCACCCCTTCTAAGCAAAATAAAAACATTCTGATTCTCCAGGTTCTTCAACTTTCCTGGCCTGACAGAACCGCCGCAGTCAATCGCGGAGTCCTTCCGAACAACCCATCCCACCACACGGCTTTTCCGTTCCTGTCCTCGTCTTGGCAGATTCCAAACCCTCAAAATCGGGTAACGAGATCTAATTGGTTAGAAGCACGACGACAAAAAAGGGTAAAAGGACGTTTGTTTTGCCACGTGCTTGTACAACTGTTGATCAACAGCAGTGCCATAAGTTTGGCGTTCTATTTTGGAGTGGTGGCCAATAGGGGGTTCGATTGTTGAGGAGTTTCGCGGAGTCAAAGTAGCAAATGGATACTGTGAGAGCGGGGAAGTTGTGACATGCACGGGAAATATATTGGAAAGAAGGGTTGTACTGCAGATGGGATGCTACTTTGCATGCATGCTATGAATTAGGCATGAATATCCAGACAAATCATAGACTTGTGGATGTCGTCACATTGAAGCAAGCAATCACGTTCATAAAAAGAAAGAGTGACGGCGACATATGAGATCGAGTATGGGTATCCGATTCTAAACACGGCGTTCCTATCTACAGTGACTCTATCTATCCTGTCTCCTCTTCCTCTCTCTCTCCTCTCTTTCTATGTGCAAAAACGAAACTTCTTATAATACAAGTGATCTAGACAAAAAAAAAAGTTCAGAAGTTAAACTCTGTCTCTATGAATTTGGCGGGTCAGAGAAAGAAAAATTATGTGCATGAAATATCGTCGTACTCCTCTCGACGCTGCTGTCTCCTTCCCTTCCTCATTGTAGCCCTTGACGCCTCGCTCGCTTGCTTCGCTGCAGAAGATAGATAAGTCTAACTTGCCATCAATCAATCAATTAGGTCGTTCGTTCGACGACAGGTATCCGGACAGATGAGTGTGGGTGGGTGGATGGATGTTTTGCTGATGAAGATCAATCACCAAGTGAAAGACTCCTCAATGAAATCCACCACGCCATCCTCCTGCACTCCCAGCACCGCCTCCCTCACATTGTCTGCCAGGCCACCAGGTCCACAGACCGTGACGGCCATCGCTCCGCACTGCTCCTTGACCTCGCCCTCCATGATGAGCTTGATGTTCGGGCGTCCAGGGAACATCTGCACCGTGTTGCTGGGCGAGATGATCTCCCTAGGGTTCTTGGGTCGCGTGACGAATAGCTTGATGGTGAGGCAGTCTCTGCGGCCTGGGAGGCGGAGGATCTGGTCCATCCATGGGCGGACCCACTCGAGGTGCTCCGAGTCGCGCACGATCCAGACAAGGGTGATCTTCCGGGTGGCGATAGAGCCATCGTTGAAACCGTTGATCAGGTGCTTCGTGAATCCAATTTGATGTGTGATTCCGGTTGCGCCAGCGAAGAGCACACAATGCCCGTAGGAGTCGAGAGAGTGGTGACCAGCGTATGGCCCCTCCATTGCGGCTTTGAGAGTCAGGAAGCGTGGGGAGCAGGCGTTGGCTTTGTTGAAGAGCTTTCTGGTGAAGCCGGTCTGGGCGCCGATGACGAAGGAGACATCAGTAACGAGCTCCTTGTCGCGGAGGATGATCTCGCCGTTCTTCTCGGCCATGGGGAGAGACGCATTTCTTGGCTTGTCCTCAACCCAGGCGATAGAGAATGGGTGGCATTCCAAGGGGTTGATGATGAGGAAGCGGAGGTAGGCGTGACATCCAGGCTTGATGTGCATCTTCTTTGGCAGGTGCATTGTCACTCTGCAGGCATCTCCTGGAAGAGCCTCTACAGTGGCGTAGGTCCACCCCTTGGTAGAGTAGTTGGCGCGAAGGAGTACGATGAGGCGACATGCACGCTCCGCTATCCAAAGGTAACAGGTAGCTTGGACGTAAGGAAGAGGTGGGAGATGTGCTACTGCGCAGTGGATCCAGGTACCAGCCAAGGCAAAGGCTGCCATGATGATGTGAATATCCAGGAAGGTCTCGTAGAAAGCGTGACGAACTGGAGAGAAGGCAGTGATGAAGATGATGACCATAGCAACAGTAGCGACCATTCCCCAGGTTGCGAAAGGATCCACCGAAAGTTGATTGAAGAGTCCAGACCATCCAACTGCCTTGTACTTGACATATGCCCAACACCAAGTGTGGAGGAGGGCCATAAAGATGACAATACGACCAAGCCATCTGTGCATGAGGTTGTACGTATCGAAGCTGATTTGGAGCAGGCCAATCAGAGGGTTATTCCGCCCGGCGAAGATGATCAGGGGGATCATGTTGATCACGGACAGCATGCCGGATCTCCCACGAAGCTCAGCAACAACCTTGTAATGATTCTCTTGACTCCAATCGAGTTGGAGTGTGTATCCAAGGTTGCTAGCCAAGTAAAGGAAAATCAAGATCGAGTGGAACCTTGATGGGAGGGTTCCCATATTCATTGCTGAGGAGAGCCTGAACTCTCGGTTGTGGCGTTTGTTGACTAATGGTGCATACAAAAGATACTTCTTGAACCACCATAACGGCGATGAATTCCTTGCCCAATACGTCTGTATTGATTTCCCCATTGCTGATACGTGCCGTATATGCGCGTTGAACCGTTGAGATAATCGGATAGTAAGTATGAGCATAGCCAGCACACCCAGACTCCACCAAGAGCTTATCCGGTACATATCGTTCATGGGCTGGTTCACCCCGTTGAGAAGTGTCGCATATGGGGCGATTGTCCCTGTAGGCGCCGCGGTGTCATTGGCATGGGAAGACCGTGCGGTGACGACTTGGGTCCCTCGGTGAAGGAGCTGGTGTACATGGTGGGATGCCATCGTGTTTTGGTATAGTCGCTACGTCTCTCAGTTTGCAAGAGACTGGACTGGAGAATCGGAAAGAGTGTATGTAGAGCTGTAGGTCTTGTTGTTAGATGTGGGGTTCTTTAAGAGTCGCAAGAGTAGGTATTGTCGCTTGCTATTGTGTGAAGACTCGGGCTGAAATTTGTCCAAATTTGATAAAAGTGTACAAACCTTGCAGGATCGACGAGTTTTAAAGTTTATTCAACTCCTTTGTTTTATTGTTGCTTTGTTTTATTGTTGTCTATCGAGTAACAAAGAAATGCAGTTGTGAATAAATGGCATTGTTTGACTGTCTTGATTGCTGGTGTTGTTCGTCTGGGTCTGAAAGAATGACAACGTTATTTTGAAATCCAAGTACCGAAGAACAGTGAAACGAATGAACTGTCTCCAGGACTATGAATTGAACGAATGTGATGACCGTTGTGAGTGGTCGGTGAGTGAGGGTAAACGAAGGGACGCCTGAGAGAGCAGGAAGACCAAGCTCGAGGAAGAGGATCGGCGCCAGATCTTATGGGAGAGTTTCGCTTCCGCTCTGGGGATTCCCTCTCATGAAAGTGAAATGGTGGCTTTCGTGGTGGGTCGTGAAGTGAATTGCGCACTATATTTGAGGTTGGTGGTGGGGAACTCCCACGCGCTTTCGGTACAGTCTCCGGATGCTTGGTGTTTCTTGGTATCAGATTCCTTGTGGGTTCGTTCAGGAGGTGGTTCGAGCGGGCGAAATCAACTGTCTTGGTACGCGTTTACCGTATCAGAAAGATATGAGTTTCTGTTGGTGGTGCTGAACTGTATGGCGATATGATATGATGCTGGCCAGCAGAAGAAGCGTCTGTCTTGCCTGTCTTGCTCTGACGCAGTTTGGGGAGATTCGACCGGGGTTCTATGAGTGTGAATGCGAGTGTGAATTTGAATGTGAATTTGAATGTGAAGGTGAACGTTTGCAAACAAATGACTTGTCGGGATCTACACGACTTTTGACTCCGCCAGCGAGATTGAGCGAGCAATGAGAACAGCAAGCAGCGCTATGCGAAATTGTTCAATAATCAAAGGATAGAGAGAAAGACGAGAGAAGGGCTGCTTGACAGCGAGACGATGAGAGAAAAGAAAGATCGCGAGGGATGAGGTCAGTCAGGGTCAGGTCAGGTACCGTAAGGTGGGAGTGCTAGCTACATGCCAGCAGCAGGCTGAGAGCCAGCCCTTTGGATTTTTCACTGGGCCAGAACTTCCCTTTGGCGCGCTGCGCAGTGGCAAACTGATCTTCCGCCAGAAGCCGAAGGCCTATCAAGGGCCTGAGATGGAGCTGTTCCTACCTTAGGGCAGGACAAGACAGGGCACGACAGCTGTAGCGGAACAGCGGTGTCCAGTTGTCGTCGAGGGATGTGAGCAAAAGGATGGATGCGTGTTCTGGATGGAAGTCTGGAATCCAGGGGTTACAGGATGGCAAGTGGTTGGCTTGCGCAAGGACGACTTTAGCCTTGCTTAGCCTCCGTCAAACATCTTGGTGGGGAAGCAATCCGATCATCTGAGTGGCTGCATTTCGAGAAACGAACCGATCAGATTCAGGGGAATCAGCAAACATCGCCGCGGATTGGTTGATGAGGGGCACAGTGGGGGCACAGTATCGAGGTTTATGCAGCCGCAGCCTCACGAGGGGGTCCGACGAGGTTCTCCCAAGAGACAAGCACAAGCACAAGCACAAGCACCAGAGACAGTTCCTGGTGGTTCCAGTTAAAGACTCCTCCTGTGTGACGCCCAGATGTTACTGGTACTTAATCATTCCAGCTGGCAGTGTGGGCTGCAGCCATGATATGATTTCATCATCTCATGTCCTGAGTCTCAAGTTGACATCCCTTCCATTCTTCGTCACGTCCTCAATGCAAGACAGTCTCTCGCCACTCCCCGAATCCCTCCTCCCTTCGTATCCTCTCCCCAGCCTTCTCCCAGCCTGATAATATGATCCGTCTTATGATCCAAGCCAGCCAAAGACTCGACCCATACGGATACGGAGCGGCCATGCTGACCATCCGCGCGGATTCGACCGACCGAGGTCCTGGCATGCATGCTCTGGCCTGTCCTGCTCGCTTGGAGGGCCTCGTCGCTGTCAACGTTGCCAAGAGTGTTTTGAAACAGACAAACCTTGCGCTTGCGTCCCCGTATATTGACTTCGGCGTATGACCCCAAAAGGGACGAACGAACAGACTTGAAAAAGATCGGATCAAAGAAAAAGGCTTGGTTTCCGAGCACAGCCGCCCATGGACTTTCGGTCCTGGCTTCTTGGGTGTTCTTTGATGAAAGCCGGTTCCCGGTCGTGGAAGAGCCTCAAGGCGCTAGTAAATATGATTAGAAAAGGATATATATGTTAATATACCCACTCTCCCAATATTCTAATATCTTTGAGATCTGCGGGAAATCCAATTCTACTCATATGTATTAGATGTTGTGTACCAGCAGATCGATATGATTCGATCTTCGCTTGGGAAGGAGTGACTACTGTAGTACTTCAATCCATACTTCAAAGTTTCCAGCACGTGCTTAGCGAAGTGGGGGTTTCAGAACCTCGCGGCTGGGAAATGACGATGTTTCCTTATCACCACACATCAGCACAAGGGATGGCTCATCAATTTTACTTATATTGACTATGTATTGGCATGGAAATCCTGTCGAATGATGGTTTTATGCTTCACTGTGTGTTCCTGTTTCATCTATCGCCGCTCATCTTCCAGTGGAAGTTGATGTATATGCGAGCGACATGGAGGCTCGGGAGCATCCCAAGCCCACGGTAATCTTGCACTGTTGCGCTGGAGGTCTCTGATCTGAGGATGATGAATATCCCTATGAACGAGGTGCGAGGGGTCCTTCGCATAATCGCTTTCTGCTCTGCTCTACTGGTCCGTGGTACGAGTGTACCGATACTTCCGGAGGAGGCGAAGTTTTTAATTTCTTGCTCTACTTGCGCTCTGATGCTGTATGTCGATGTGTTTGTTGTTTTCGACTGTATACTTGCCTTCTTTTCGGTAAATATTCAGTCTACAAGTCTTCATTCCTTCGCTGTTGAACCACCATTTGGAATACGGATTTCATTGCCAGACCATAAGAACGCCACCTTTCATCGTCTTTTGCATCAGCGTATTCCTGCATTTAATTCCGACATTTACTTCATCTTACTACCACGTCAGTGCCTTACCAGTACTGACTTGCCAAAGCCTCTACCACTTCCTTGGAGCATCGGCAACCCAGCTGATATCTGGGCAAACCGAGTCTTCACCATGATGATCGCACCTTTATTTGTGTGGTTTGCCTTGCCATCCATCATAGCACCAGGAATCACCAGTCACGTATGCAGATCATTTCAAATAAAACTTAATTGTCCATTCAAGTGTCCTTAAGGGACAAGCAGCATTTTGATTTCGTCATTCCGCCATCAAAACCTGCTTATGCTGCTCATTCATCATTCGTCAATCATTCATCATCAAATTATCAATCTGTCCCCATACTCGCCATCGCGTGCATTTTGCTCATAACCTATTTGATCACAGTTGATGGTACGCCAATCAAAAGAAGAGAAGAGAGGATTTTCCCGCCCTCTTGGCCACACCGGCTGTGTACCACGAGAGGCGACCAGACCACAACACCATAAGATATGCTTCATGAATCGTCAAGATCTCGTCAAATTGAAAACGAAAAAAGGCAACCACAAATGTAAAAGAATGGAAAGAATATCTCAACCATGCGGACGAGAAGACAAGTTTGCGAAATGATCAAGAGATCAAATCAGCCGCTCTTATGTGCACCAAGACAAGTGATTGACTTTTATCGCAAGCAGTGAGTTGGTTGCAAACGTTGTTAAGCCGATCGATGATTTCGAGCAAGCTGTCTCTTCTTGAAAATACCAGAGAGCTGGCATATATGAGTATGTGACTTTTGTTGAAAGGAATCGGTCGAGGTCGAGGTACAGCTGTAAGAATGTGCGAAGAGTTAGACAGGAGTCAGCTCCTAAGCACTCGGTCCAGCAGTCAGAGCAGGTGTCAAAGCACGGCGTAGAGCCTGCTCGATCGCAGCCCACTCGGCAGATGCCACCTGAGCTAGAGTCAAGGGTAAGAACTCCTTTGGATCAGTGGGGAGATTGATGAGCTTGACCAATTCTCCGAATAAGCTTGGTGGTGCGCTTTGGTGTCCCTTGGCGGCCTTCTGAGCGAGTGTCAACTCGGGCTTTGCTCCAATGGTCTCACGGATGAGGGCGGCATAGTACTATCAACATGTCAGAAATGCTCTCGGCCATAGTTCTATGGGCACAAAACTTACCAGAATGATATCGCTTGGAGCACCAGGCTTTGGTCCGATGGTCCAGAGATCCTTCCAGAAAGCAGCATAAGCAGGAACGCCCATCTCAGAAGCAAGCTGATCATCGATGCCACACTTCCAGCAGATGTCATCTTTCTGAGCAGGGGAGAAACCAGGGCACTTCAAGGCAGCACGCCAGACACGCTTGAGAAGCATAGGAGTGAGATTAATATTCTCATGCTCGTTATTGATGCGGTCTTGGAGGAGGTCGATCAATTGGAGGGTGACTTTGTGGAGTGCGTTGCGGTCTTCGATGGTGATGTAGTCAACCATGTACCAAGGATACTGCTTTTGTTAGTGATTGCGCCTCATCGAGCCGGAAAGCCAACTAACCTTGAGCAGTGTGCTGATAAGACACTCGAATGGACGCTGTGGGCAATCCTTCGAGAATGGCGACTGAGAAATCATGTCAGCAAATAAGCTCCACGGTTCCAACACTGCCAGTACTTACACGCTGCGGAGCCTCGACATGCTTAACCAGCATAACCAACTCCTCCTTACTGATGAAGCCCTGGAAACCAGAATTGTACTGATCATTCGGATCTCTATCCTTGATGATCGGTCTAGATCCCGACCAAGTAACATTCTTCGCCTTGGGAAACAAATCATGCATCAGCTGCTCCTGGCACGACAACTCAACCTCCACATGTCTCTGTCCCAACCTACCACCTCTCCCACCAGTCCGATTCATCTCAAAGCGATTGATCGCATTGACAGCCTCATTGAAGCTGATGAACTCCACATAGCAGTCCAACGTCTTGCTCGTAACACGCTCCATGACGATGTGCACGGGCTCGAAGTCCTGCTCGTTGATGATACGGGCGTTACGGCCGAGGAAAGCGAGGACTTCGGGACGGTTGACTGAGTATGGAATGTTCTTGATCTTGATGACGCCCCAGGTGTCTTCTCTGGCTAAGCGACAGTACTCGACCATAGGCAGGTTGGCTGGCTCGAGAGCATCGGAAATGGCGGGCTTGCCATTGGCAGTGAGACGTCCCAAGGGAGCGCTGACAGCTGGCTTTTGCAACAGACCCCCACCAGTGTATGGACTCAGGTGTTGCGGTAGAGGAGCGAATGGATTGAGAGCTGGCTTGATGGGAGTAGCACGCTGAACTGCACTGGTGGTGAATGGATCGGCATCAGTGCGAAGACCAAGACCAGCAGCCTTAACAGATGGTAGAGTGATGCCTGCCTGCGCAAGGATATCACCTCCCGAGAGCTTCGAGTCAGCCGCAAGCTCCAAACTCGACATCTTTGGCGGCGGAGCAGGGGAGACGTTCTCCAGCCAGTTGACCATAGCTTGCTTATTGCTTGGGTCCGTGGAAGGAATAAGAGTCTGACCACGTCTCGATCTGAGTGTTGGAGTTCGGCTATTACGAGGCTCGGAGTTGAACTCTTGGCGGCGAACAACTGATGTTGGACTGCCGGGACCAGGAGTCTTCTCTTCGGTGGAACCTGAAGGCAGGGAAGAGGTTGGCTCCGCAGAGGAGTTGATGGTTGAGGCCTTGCTCTTGGGAGGGCTAGTGGAGTTCACTCTTGAGGGTGTTTGAGATGGAGGTTGAACTGGACCGCCGTTTTGATATTCGTGAGATTCGATCTCGGGATGGTGGACTTGGTTATTGGCGTTGACGACTGGAGCAGTTGTCAAATTCGATGGAGTATATGGTGGAGCTGCTGCGTTAGGCTTTGCGCTGCCATAGTATACTGACTTGCCGCGATTGACGTTGGAAGGTTGAGTGTATGGAGCCTGAACGGCGTACTGGTTGTGACCTTGGTATTGTCCTCCCCAAGCCTGCCCTGGTGGTGTGTAGCCATTGCCAATTGTAGAGCCATACTGACCGTTCTGGTAAGTTTGATTTGGACCACCGGCACCATGACTTGCATGTTGTGTATAACCGTTCTCAGCTTGACCACCATGGAAACCATATCCATTCATCGCCGTACCTTGTCCATAATGGCCATAGGTAGTAGCATTCAAAGCGGCGTTGTATGCATGAGGGCCACCATTCTGAACTCCACCATAATGATTACCAGCCGGATACTGAACAGCGCCACTTCCCTGCCCATAAGCATTAGAAGCAGTGTATCCACCAGTCTGGCTCTGATAGCCACCGATCGATCCCCTACGAACATATGCACCATCGACCGCAACACCATAGTCAGACATCTGCTTTTGCGGAGGCACATAAGCACCATTAATACCACCATAGGCAGACGAAGTCTTAATCTGAGTCGAATACCCATCATTAACAGGCGCAAACGACCCGGCCTTCTGCGCACCCATACCCATACCAGCAAATCCCATCGATGGTGAGCCGAACTGCGAACCATACTCACTCTGCGGCGGAGGAGCAAAAGGCTGAACATTCGGGTTCAATCCCTTACCAGGCTGAACAGCACTCACGAAAGTCGAACTGCTATTCAAATCTGGCGTCGCAAATGGCAAGGCACCGTTGTTGATCTGGCCATACCATTGCTCTTCCTGCATAGCTTGTTGCTGGGATTGCTGATGATAAGAGCCAGGGACTTGTGTGCGTACGGAGGCTTGCGAGTCGGTGCTATCGGTGCTGAGGTTTGTGCTGACGGAGAGGAATGGGGGGACATTGGTGGAAGCGCCCCCCTTACCTGTAGGCAAGTTGGCAACGCGACGAGACATTGCGGTGGTGATGATGCCGGGACGAATGGGTTTGTGTGTCGGCGTTGATGAGGGTGAAAGGGAGGAGTAGGAGCTAAAGTTGAAGTTGAAGAAGAAGCAAGGTGGTGAGGAAGCAGGAAATGCCTCCGTATTCGTTGTTGTTGCGTCTTCGCTGTTGAGCGCAGAGGGAGGTGGTAGGGTTGCGAAGTTCTGCAAAGGTGACGAGCGAAGGAGTGAGGAGGAAGGTGGTGGTGTTTTCGGTACTGTTGCCTCAATATTCAATTTTTGGAAATCAAGATAGGCTAGACTATTGTCGCTGGCGCCAGCAAGGGTGTAGGTAGTTGCTTCACGAGTGCTCTGCTTCACCGCGTGCGGCAGAAATAAAGCTGAACTCCAATCTCTCAGTGGGTCGTAATCGACAAAAGGTTGGGCTTGGAAGAAGGTTCGCGAGTCGGCGAGGCTGTCTTTGTTCTGATTGTCGTTATCGACGATATCGATATGATTTTTGTTGTCAAAGAAGCTTGGATTATGATGGTATCCGTCTGAAGTTGTGTCGTCGAACTGCTCCATTGTTTTCTTTCGTTTTAGCGAGGTTAGCCGAAGGCTCGAATTCCGCCGTTTTCTTCTCAATGCGCGGCCCTCCTCCATCATGGCACACCCCAAATCTCCAGAAAACTGTTTGTTGCTGATGAGGTTTTTTTGTCCTTGTGTGAGTCGGTCTTTGTTGTGCTGACATTCAGCGCAGTTGTGTTTTGTTCTGCTCTCTTCAGACGGATCCGGTCAGCGATCAATCGTCGTGGCAACCAGCACTTCTCTGAACGAATTGATGCAAGTCAAGATCTCCTACAGCGATATGGGAGTATCAGCGACGCGTCTGATATGACTGAGAGAGATCGAAGAGTCTGTTCGTACTTCAAGAAGCCGTGGTTGTCGTCTCCCTCATAGCGGTGTAGATGTTGCACTTCAAATTGTTGTCTCTTGCGAGAGTGAGTTTGAAAGAAGAAGAATGAAAGATCTGAGATCCAAATGGAGTGAAAAGGGAAGAGAAAGATGAGCTAAGATCTTACTGAGGCACTAGCTGGCACACGGCAGGACTGGGATGGTCTGGAGCTGGTCTGAAGCTAGTCTTTTCGAAAGGTTTTATGGAAGAGGGAGATAGACGTGTTCGTGTGAAGGACTGAGGAACAGGGACTGTGAATAGCATCTGAGAGAGCTTGATTATGTTTGAAAGGCCTTACAACTTTGGTTTCTGGTGGTCTTTGTACTATCCAAAGACGAAGGGTAGACAGAGCGCTGGTACGGAAGCCTCCTCCTTCGAAGGGTCAAAAATCTTGACTGTAGGTAGACGTTCAAGTCCTTTCATACGACGGAGCTTTATTAGTTCTACATTGACAACATTTTTAGTCACTTGGCCTGTACCCTATATGAACGAGGGCTTCGGATTGTGGTATCCCAGAACAAGTATATTCAGCATTTTCTCGAAGAATTCAAGTACCTCCAGGACTTCCCAGCTGCAAGAAAACCATCAGCACAGCCGAATATCTACGCATAATGTCTGTTAGTAAAGCCCTTCATTTTTGATTTGAGTAGGTTGAACTCACGCAGCAGTAGCAGCTAATGTCTCAAAAGGCTTTGCAACCGTAGCGTATGACACCAGACCCAAGAACACCACCACAAACGCCGTGATCACTCCCAATTTATGATTATTCTTATCCAACGCCTGCAAGATCCACATCGGAACAAGCAACATCACGGTCCCGATTCCGACTATCAACACAGTCACGAAACGATCAATTCGTTTATCTGAGGAGTCAGTGATCACATCTTGGTCATAAATGGGGAGACCTGGAGCATCCTTGGACCTCCAGAATGAAGCGATACGGAATTTGCGAGAACGATCGAGAAGTCGCCTGACCGGGGCTTTCTCCCTCGGCACAACACTGAAAAGATCTTGAGAATGGTGCAAGTAGTACTACTGCTCTTCCGGCGAGATGGCGCAGCATGTCAGATCGACCTCGCCGTTCTCGAGATCTTTGCCGCCGTGGTTGAAGTGCCAGTTTCGCACACTTTTGAGATCTGGTCTTGCTGCCTGAGGAAATTTTTTGAGTTCTGCTTGCTGTAGCATGAATGCATCTGCAACACGCGCAAGTTACTTAATGAAATCCTTTCTCGCGACTCGGGAGTGAACAGGTTTAGCAAGGGGGTGAACAGACTGTACTTTGTCAAGGCCTCCACGATTTGAAGCATCAATTCTCTCCTCTCCTCTCGATCCTTCCTCAACGATCCATTATGCTCATTCTCGGCATCTCTCCTACAATACTCCTTCTCTAATTTTTCCAGCCTGTCCTCCAGAACAACGACCTCATCCTGCAACGCCAGTGCGGCTCGAACGTTCAGGGCCGCGAATCGTCGCATGATGTAGAAATCATTCTCGGATGCAATGAAGTCGACGTAGCCGCGATAACCAATGTATTTCCATGGCTTGACGTCTATCTCCTCTTTCATCAAAGGTGGTTCCTCTGGGGCAAGGCTGGATGTTGTGCTGAAAATGGACGAGCCTGCATGCGTTGATGGCGGAGAGGATGGCTCTGTGGAAGCATGGAGTTCGATGCTGTTTTCAGTTTCTCCTGACATATTTGAAATGGTCCCTTTCCTGACCCGAAAGCAATGAGGTTATGGAATAAGGCCAAAATAAACCCACCAAGGAGTTCGCCGTACAACACCGTTGACTGGACGTTTTCTTCCGATTGGCATAATCGCAAGTGTTCCCTTCTCATCTCATTAAGACCTTTGGCCTGGCGGTGAGTCAAATAGTCATTCTGAGCACCTTGGCTTCTTTTTCATGGCAACGCTGCCGTGGCTTCTTGCATGCAGGCTCAGCCCCGAAGCAAAATCGTCTCATAGGTTGGAAATTGATCATGAAGAAAGCCTCGCCTTGGCGTACAACACAACCGGGCGTATTTACTTAGCTCCACGTCCCATCTTCTAACGGGATTTGTTTTTCATAAGTTCCTGTTCGCAATTATTCTCGACTCTAAGTCTAGCATATCCCACCTCTAAAGAGTCTTCGAATCTTGGTGTTGACATCTCGGCGCTGCGATGGTGCTTTCCAAACCACTTGCAAATTGTCTACAGTTGGCTCGAGACATGGATTGGGATACAAATACCGTCGTCTCGCAAGCTGGTTACGTTCGCCGCCGACCAGACGACCCACCAGTGGAGCCTCCACCGCAGTCAGACTCAGGACAAAGGCAAGACCGGAAGCGCGTCAAGAACCCTCCCAAGAAAGTGGTTGATCCAGGAAGTCCAGAAGGAGGAATTGCCGGGGAGGAAGAGAGGGACCCGACGCGAAGTCCCGGCGATATCGCGCGCGGTACTTACGGATCCACATATTCAACAGGGGATGAATAGGAAACTGAACTGGCATCTCCTCACGAATCAGGAGCATTGACTGGATATTGGAATATTTGACGTTACTTCAAGAAGAATTGGCTCAACGCGGTGGATATATGGGACTGAATTTCGGGGGCTGGTCATCGTCTGGGTTTCAGTGATGCAAGTCTTTAGTTTCAATTCCTTGAAAATCTGTTTCGTGCTCAATGGAACAGTGAGATATCTGTGTTTGATGGGTTGTTTTATGTGTTCGATTTCTGAGCAACATAAAGTTGTGGAACAGTATTCACAGGTCAAAGTCGGGTAGCAAACTCACTACATTGAGCTTTCGATCCGATGAACTGATTGCTCCATTATTCGATTATCCTACGACTATATATTGAGTGAACGTATGTAAATGGCCATGCTCTCTATGTTAAACAGAAGAAATTTGCTACATCAGGACATCGCCAGGCATCTTAGCAAGACGTCGTATCAACGGTCAAGCCTGATTTCACAACCACACCCTGCTGCGCCAACTTCTCCCAACTCCAATACTATGTCTGATCCGTACCATCCGTCCCTACAACCACATTCCTGAAATGCTTCGCGTTTCAAAAGCTACCTCCATGCAAGAAACTTCATATATGCCGCGAGCTGCGAGTTATAAAACAACGATCTCATCGCCACATCTCCCGAGTTGTACTTCGAAGCCTGGATAGACCATTCGCCGATGAAGACCGGGTTCGTGGCGTTCTGGTACGATTTTGCTAGGTAGCACGCATCGTAAGGAGCGTCGTAAGCGTGTGTTCCCTGAGAAAAGAAGTAGATGTGTGTATTGAAGACGATGTTCTGGTTGCTATTTCCCCAGAACGGTTCCCAGACTTGTGGGCCGGCGAAGCCGTCTGCGAGCATGACTGGGACCTTTTTCGTGCGCTTGCGGATCAGAGAGAGTGCTGCAGTGTAGTATTTGTTCAGGTATGCAATGGATTCGGGAGTTTGTCCGAAGAATAGATAGCCGGTCATGAGAGGCTCGTTGATCAGACCGAGAGTATATTGTTCTGGGTTTGGCTGCTTGAGGATCCATGATGTGGCGAGGTCGACGAGTTTGAGGGAGTAGTCCATGTTGGTTGAGTTGTTCCACCAGTTCAAATCTCCTGTCTTGCCTTGGTCGTCGAGACCATTTTGACCTCCTGGCAGGCCATGGAGGTCGACGATAATATGCATGCCTTTTTGACAGCATAATTCGCGATTCGAGACATGTGGAAGAGCTGACTGCCGGTGTGGTAATGATCTCCGTTAACGGCTTTCATGAATGCCGCGTACCCGACTGGGATGCGGAGGACTTTGATGCCGTACGAGGCGTAGAGATCGATGTCAGAAGTCTTCAAGAATGTTGTGTATCGTGTCTCGAGGGCTAGTGCACACTTGACTTTTCCCAGAGTTGCGCAGAAACTGTCCTCGTCTATAGCTGCCGCAGCACCGTTTTTGGTAAAAGGGTTGGGTCGATGCCCTTCTCGATGGCAAGCCTGGACTTTACATTTAGCTTTCGTGTCCTGAAACTGGGAAAGAACTTTCAAAGTCAGCATCCGGACGGAGTGGGGCCGACTTCACTTGCACGCTGGTCATCAAAGTTACTGCGTGAACACCAAAATAGCCAGAAGGTTACTCGAGGGACGGGCTTCGTTCTGTCCCGCACTCCAGAGCTCTGTAGACTTCTCGGACCTTGCTGAACCACGGTTTCGGCTTCTTTTGTTGACTCGGTAGAGAGATTCTCGCTTGGGAAAGCGCACAGCGGCCCACAGTATTTACTCAAATCAGCCATCATATCTGACGCCCGGAGAAAGGACATTAAGCTGCAGTATATGAGCCAGACACTGCAACCCAGAATGGGCCAAAGGCTTTTGTGGGCCGCACAAGGTCGGAACCGACGGACATGTGGGAAAAGGTCATGACTTTGTATCCTGAAGGCGATTCAGACGATTCTAGCCAGATCAAGAGGCACTTAGGACTGGACGCGAATTTCAGGAGATTTTGAAAAGCACAAATCCAACTGGAGAAGCGAAAAACAAACGATTCAAACACAATCAGATGTCTGGAATACCCCTGGGCCCAACATCCTCCCTCCTCTTAATAACCTCCTCATCCTCTCCACTCTCCAACCTCTTCACAAAAACCTCCGGATCAAAATCAGCCCCAATCGGATTCTCCGCAAACGCTTCACTCTTCATAAACGCATCCGCCTCCTCCAGCGTCGCAAAATTCTCAACCTGAGTCTCAATATCGTTGCCATCCGGATCATGATAATACATGCTAGTCGTTGGACCATGATTCACACACCAATACGGCTCGATGCCATTCTCTAAACGTTGCTTATATGCCAGCGCCAAGTCGTGCAGAGAGTTGAATGTGAATGCGAAATGGAGGAGACCAGCGGCTTTTGGATCGCGGGGTTTGATGTCAGGCATGGAGACGATGGCGATGCGGTGGTGCTCATCGTCGTAGGAGAGGAAGGCGAGGGGACCGGCTTCGTAGCGAGCGTCTGCTGAGAGGAAGGTTTTGTAGTAGCTGACCATTCTGGGGAATTGGGAGGGTTGGGTTTTGAGGACTATGTGCGCGAGGTAGGAGGGTTTGATGACGGTCTTGCCTGGGTTTGAGAGGGTTGCCATGATGAGAGAATTAATTTTGAGCTGAGCTCACTGGCCACTCAGTATGGGAACAGGAATTTGAAGTATGGAATTGTTGAATATATATACAGAGACTTCAAGGCTGAAGTGTGATTAGCGAAGTAAGCTCACGGCTCGAGCTAGATATCTTCGGCATCCTACCCGAATCGTTGATCTTATCAGAAGCTGACTGATTGGTTGTGTTTCTACGAAACGTATGTAAGATGTACTGCTTATTTCAGGTTGCAAGCGCGTGTCAGGGTGTCAGACGGACTTTGGCTTGACCCCACTTTACTTGAGCTTGACAAAACATTAGATATCCTGTGAGAATCTACGCCACTGGGATCGTAACAAAGCAACGAGCGATGCTGACGAAGCCGCCTCGCTACCATCGCTAAGCTTTTCGAAACGTAAATTAGCTTGCGATATTGTGGCTAGCATCTTCAGCACTACTCACACTACAGTAGTTGTAGATGGTATAGGCAGACCTTGGTCCTTTATTTGACATATACTGAATTGTTACACTTCAATGTGTGCATATAGAGACGCCTTGAAATACAGCAAATCCAACTTTTATAAGTACAGTCCGAATAGAAGAAATTGAGTATGCTGGCACATAAAGTTCGAAAATGGGTATCCGCTGAATACTCGATCCCCCTCCTCTGCATGTTCAATGCCAATCGTGTAGACCAGTGTCCCTGCTAGCCTCGAAAATGAAGTGGAAAATTCAAAATGCAGACCCTATAAAACAAAAGAAATCAAGAAATTAGAGTGATGATATTTAGGTGGCCCCCAATGCGGCAGAGAGAGGGCCCGCGATTCTTTCGGAATTTATTGCAGGATTGTCAGGGCTTCCTGGTACCCCGCTCCTGAAGCGAGGTTGGATTCTGGACCGCGCCAGCATGTTCGAGATGTGATATGACCTCTCTGAGAAGGTGCACCAGTACGCTGTCGGTCTGCTTGACTGCATCATCAAGCGCACCGTAGGTAGCATGGAGAATGCTTTTATCACTGACTATGGCTCTGTCAGATCAAACAATAAAGAGCAGGTTTCTTAACAGGGACATACTTGAGAATGCATTAACGTTAGCACCAGCCTCAACAAGACTTCGTACAGAGTCGGGCCGGCCCCGAATAGCGGCATGGTAGAGAGCTGTGAGCCCGTCTCGGTCCTTCATGTCCACGTTGACTTTATTTCTAGTGCGAGAATTTTGGTCTTTCCATAGAATCATGTCCAGATATTTTGACATTGTCGCTCCAGTCTCGTTCTCATCCCATGGGCGGTCACAGATGAAAGCCTTCAGTGGGTGACTTCCCTCGCGGTTGTGAGCATTTAGATCGACTCCTTTCGAGAGAAAGTATTCCATGTTGAGCAACATGTAGTTACTCTCGCGGTTTGGCCTGTCCTGAGTAGGCTGATTTGTCTTCATGTGATCGATTCCGAAAAGGACTTTGTTGCCAGAGTCGATTCTAGCAAGTGCATGAAGCACATTTTCACAACTTTCCATGTCGACATAAGAAGGCTGATGACGAGCTCTGACGACGATGTTCTTGGCTTTGTTTTGCTTAATCCTCTCCAGCCTGAATTCAGCGACGATGATTGCTCCGCAAGTCATCGCTTCTTCGGCGTCATCGGCCTCCTCAGGCACTTCTTTAATCTGCTGAAGCGAATTGACCGGAAGGGGGTCAATGACTTGGCCATGAGAGTCATAGGTAAGAGGAAAGACTTCTTCAGCCGATCTGCCAAATCGATCCAGCACCGTGGATGAAAACCCAGCGTACTTGAGCATCCTAATGTTAGATTAGCACTTGGATAAAGCAGGACTAAATATGGTATTGTGAGTGCCTCGAGAGAGCACGTATAGTCGTACCCCTCACCCGCCGCATCATCAAATTCCACATGGACGAATGCATAGAACCGGCATTATACAAGAGAGGCCCCACAGTACCCTGGCAGAGAATGAATATCAACTCACTCAAATATTTTCGACTTGAGATCCGGCTCCGAGATCTTCAATGCCAGCGCGTGCATGACAGTCTGTCCATCATTGTCTCTCCAATTTGACACTCTTTCCAGCTGTAGCAGCCCCAGGAGCTTAATCAGATCGTCACCTCTCAAGCAATCGGAATTCGGCTCAAGCGTGAACGGTTGAAGCGGTCTCAAGCAGTAGATGAAAAGTTCACCCGCCGAGTTGGCGATGTACGGATCCACACCAACATCAATCAAAGCCTTCAGATGAGAAAAACTAGCACCACCAGCAGCTGCGTACTGTTATAAGAGGTCAGCCTGTCCATTGAGTCTCAATTTCTTCATATTGATTTGGAGTGATCGTCGGTTTGAGCTCTCAAATATGCCTGGCGAGGGAAAGCTCGAAGAGTACTTACATGCAGTGCCGTGTTGCCTGCAGCATCCAAAGCTCCGAAGTTGTAAACATCCTCCAGCCTGAGCTCGCTCAAGAAGACTTCTAGCTTCAAGTACCTTGCTGACCAACCGAGGTTGTGAATGCCAGAGTAGTGGCACGAAGCACAGGTAGGAATGTCCTTGCACTGCGATTTCCCTTGGGGCTCGTGTAAGACTTGACATGCGACTCGATACAGTCCGTTGAATTCGTCTAGGGACTGTGAGTTAATCCTTCGGACATCTTCTAGAGTCAATGAAGACGCATGACCACTCGCGTATCCCGAATCTTCAGTGGAATTGGTGAAATATGAGACTGCGTAGCGTTTTCGGCCACGGCTCGAGGCGCTGGATTTTGGTCTAAATAATGACCGAATCTTGCTGCGTGCACCAGTATTTGATGCGCCGATGAGCTTCTGAAATGGGAGCTTGACGACAGAATTGGAGGATTCCGAGCTCGTTGCCGAGAACTGGAAGGGCGGCGGATTGGTGTCAAGGTCCATCAATGAAGGATTAGGAGACAGTGGCCTGAATTCTGCGGTGTTGATTTTGGAACATGCAGAACTAGGACGGAGAGTAGGCAAATCTTGGATAGACGATTGTTTGGGTAAAGACTGTGGAAGCTCGGAATCCATGTCAATACCAAAATATGAGGCGCCATTGAGCTCCATACTTTGATCGTCGTATTGATATGCGTTATCTGTAGTGTTGGTGGGTTCCTCGAAGCCATGGCCACTGGAAAGCCATGAAGGGAAGACCAGCCCAGGGGCTAGGCTCGATTTGAAAGACGAAGTACCGGTGGAAGCACTACCAAAATTGTTGCTTTCGACCGCTTGTTCATTTCCCGATTGTGTTCCATCAAGAACATCCCTTGATTCAAATAATTGTTCCGAGCCTGGCGTACTGATGTCGTAGCCATGGCTCCAAGACACGCCCGCATCCCCGAATGTAGAGTTGTTGAATGGAGAGCTTAGGCCACTCCCTATAAATGAATTTGTGTCGAATGGTGGAGATTGAGCGTTCATCCATGCATTGGTTGACGTACCCAGTTCTGCTGAAACATTGGATGGACATTGGGAGTCGAGGAGCTTCGTTCTGCCAACAGGATCGGTAGGATAGCCCATCTGTTTGAACTTGAGATAAACAGATCGTTGGCTTGGTAAGATTAGCTTGCATCAGGCCTGCGTGGGAAAGAGAAAATACCATGGCTCAAAGCCTTCGCACTGAATAGCCTTATGAATATCCGGAATTGAAGTTTGGCTATTGTAAAGTTCGAACATTCGCGGCAGATGAGCAGCCCAGTCCCATTTTTGCTGTCTCGTGCTCGACATTGTTGGGTTTCGCGTACTTATCCCATCAATACCAGATGTTCGAGAGATTTGTCGGTTGCCTAGCTTGCACCATAAGGTATAATCTTCTGCCACTCTGGCAGAGCGCACGCTCGTGCAGCAGAATTCGAGATATACGTATGATTGCCAATTCTTCAAGGTCGCGCGTCAAAATAATGACTGTGGCCTAGGAAGCAGCTCGGCGTCGACTGTTGACAGTACAAGGCTGTGGAGAGCAGAGCGAGTCGTGATGGCGGGGTGTTGAGAAGCGATTGCGGCTGACAAGGCAAGACTTCAGCTGAAGATAGGAGCGAATGGCTGTCAACTGAGTAGTATCGAAGTTTGCAACTTCATGAGGGTTCAGCAATCCCAAGACTACGATGAAGAGACTCGACGATGTCAACAGACGTGCAGAACAAGTGTAGGTACCCGGGGAACAGAAACAGTGGCGGATAAGAACCAGAGGGGAGCAGGGGCCTACGCCCTGCCGCCTGTCCAACAAATTCGCACGCACCCTGTAACAGCTTCTAGAAGGCTGAGAGAAGGATTCCCGCGCTAACGCCCCATCTGCAACAGTTCAGCCATCCAATCTTTGACAAGCCTCGAAACCCAAGGACACTTGTTGCTGGCCTTGAATGCGTCGGAGAGAAACAAATTATCAAAAATGCAAATCAATGGCACTGTACTTGACCAACAACAACAGAAAACACTGTAACCGAGCTCCCCTCCCCTGATTGGAATCACAGAAATACAGTATGCAACGGCCAGCTCGCCAGCATCATAAACGTCACTTTTGTACGCCGACAAAAAACTGCCTCGACCAGGACCAGAACAGCCCAGCAAATAGAGTCCGAGAGCGCACTGCTGATCTCGTCTTTTAAAGTTTCGAGTACAACCAATATGGGCATCTGATGGGTGCAAGCTTGAAGTTCGGTGAGAGGTACAGGGATTTCAACGCCACTTTGCAAGCTTGCATCGACGAACGGCCAGGGATTGGCACCGGTATGCAACGACACCGTTCTTCATTACGAGAGAGACCGCATGTAGAACAAAGCTGAAATCAAAGCGCGAAGTCATCCACTAGGTTGAACAGAGCTTCTGGCGTTCGTGGCAACAATGGTCTCCACGGAAGAGCTTTCGGCATTGAGACACGAGAGCTACATGCAAGATGAGATGAACGATGGCCGAGGACATGGAAGAAGCAAGCTCGACCGGACTGTACTGCAAGCACAAACGAGCCGAACAACCTCGAAGCTGGACTGGTGTTTGACTGTACCTGTCGGCAGAGAGAAGTGATATTTTGAAGCAGAACTTTTGGCATGGTCCCGTTTGGCGTCCGCTTGGACTAGGAGTTCCCAGGACCCGCTCTTGCAAATCACGATTTCCACAGCATCTGAAGCGCAACACAAGATTCCACACCGCAAGTGCTTGATTGCAATATGATAAAATTAAGAGTTTTGCCAGTAATTAGATCTATAAGAAGACTTCAAAGCCCAATTGCCTCAGTTGACCGAACCATTGGGACTATCACATGACCATTTACACGTGATATATTATACTTGGTTTTCCCAATCTTAATATTTTACTGCGGTGCGCCCGAGTAGCAAATTGAGATGACTCGAATCACCTCATCTTCTATAGTGGCTCGTTCGGGTTCATACACAGATGGGTGAGAAGACCCGCACAGCTCACAAATGCATCTGTTGACTTCACATTAGCCGAACCACACCTAGCCGATCACGCGCAGATGTACCTTCGGCGCCCCACGACATAGAAGCGAAGGTAGACAACAGTAAAGGTGCTAGATCGGTCTCCATATCTCAATATCCGCCAATCAGCTCCTCTCGCCAAAGGACATCCGAATCCATAGATCGATACCTCAAAGATCCAGCTCTGCCTATCCCGCGATCTCACTACCGGCGAATGGTTGCTGGAAAGACGGAACTCCAAGCCAAGGCTCGTATGGAGAACATATTGAAGGAGATCAGCCTGTGAGATTACATTCGTAGTTGGTAAGAAACACTATGGGGCTTCATTATTAACGAGTGAAATAAGCTTCGAGCTTCGGGGGAGTGAATGTGAACAACTCTAATCAGAAGAGGAAATATCACCTGCTTGAGACAAAACCAGGGTGAATCTCATCTCTTGGAAAAAGCTCATTTCCCCAAGAATCAAGACGACATCTTGTCTCAAATTATATAACACCCCCCACAGAGTCCTGTATGCACTCTCCACACCTTCCTTGCCATGGGCTTAGGGAAGACATGCCTGCCCGCAAGATATGCCTGCCATCTCAGAACTACACGACTCAATGCCGAACCCTCCAAGACACATTATAAAGCACCCAATAATCATAACAACATCCAGTAAATGAAACGCCGGAAGCCCCGCCTGAACACAACCAGTCTCCTGCCCAAAGAAGGCCAGGCCATTCTCAACTGTCAAATATCTATCGACTGTCAATTTTCAATCCATATCATCTTTCCACCCACCTACCTTCACCGTCAATGCTTTCTCTCTTTCACACACACACTCACTCTCTCTCGCTAGACTGAGCTTGCATTTCTTCCCCCCCTAAATGCTATCGTAAGGGCCTATCGATAGGCACTCGCACAAGACTACTCAAAACCTCGGCCGTACACTAGTATTTACTGATTTCTTACTTGCTTACTATACTGCACAGCATTTTGTCTCACCTTTCAGAATTCCTGTCATCCTTCATTCTTCATCGTTCGATGGCATTTTTGAACCAATATCCACAAATCTCCATCCTACTCCAAATTATTCTCCTCAGAGCCATTCTACTACTCCTTGGTTATCCTCGGCAAATTGCTGTTGAGTCTGTGTGCAAAGAGGGGGCTCGATAGGAAAAAGAATCCAATGAAATGCAATGAAGGTAAACGTATCGATGGTATCGTATCATAACTCGTAGGTGGGGTATCTGCGCTCGCGAGAAAAACAAATGCACATCCTCCTCCACTCTTCTCTTCTCTTCCCATCTCAATCCATCTTCAGCACTCTTCCAATCTACGCAACCCAGCCCAACCTCATTCAACTCAACTCAATCCAATCTTCCTCTTGCTTAAAAGCAAAACAACTCCATCTATCACCCCAACAAAGACCAGTCTTCACTCTCTTCTAAAATTCAACTCAACTCCCAACCCAAAAACCAATCTACCACAAAACCGCCCAAGCAACAACCACAACCAACGCCCCTAAACTCAAACTCCTATCCACGCGATTCTCGTCCGCCGCCCCACTAGCCTTCTGCTCAATAATCGTAATATTCATACAATCCGCCAAAATCGCCTTACTCATCTTCCCCTGCTGGCTGAGCGCCTGCAGCTGATCATGGAACGTCGCCAGGATATTCGTGCTCCTGCCAGGAGGACAGAAGCTGACTTCCCAGCCGCCGCCGGAGGGGATGATGAAGGTGGATGTCTGGTCGTCGAAGGCGAATGAGTAGGCGTCTGGACAGACGTCTTTGGCGGATTTAGAGTAGAGGCTGGGCTTGCAGATTTTCGGGTCGTTGTATTTGCCTGTGCAGCAGTCTTCGGGGGAGTTGGTTTTGGAACAGGCGGAGAGGCACGGGTCGAAGAAGGGGCGTTGGATGTTGTCGTCTGGGTAAGGGTAGACGCCATCGCCTGGCTTGGTGGGTTGTTGCTTCTGGAGATCCCATGGACACCAGTCTGCTATATTGGCGTTGGTTTGTTTGCCTTCATATGGCAGAGGAAAGGTGGAATTGGTCGCATTTCCAGACAGTCCGGAATCAGCTGGCTCACCGAGCCATCCTGACGTTGCGATACAAGCGCAATTCGTGAGATTGGGTGGGATGTCTTGGAGTTTTGGGTCATCTCCTGGAATGTATACGATTCCAAGAGGGATGTTGTAGCCATCTACTAACGAAATATCATAGAAGACCTGATCACCACCAGTGCCACCTGCAAGATCAAACTCAGCAAGAGTGACAGGTGTTTCGCCCTGGAAGATGTCAGTGCTACTCTTGCCCACTGAAGAGATATACACACAGTCAAGACGCAGCTCAGGACTCCAGCACAGTCTCCAGTAGTGCAAGCAGCCCCAGCACCATTATTCCCATTCAAATTACTCGCTCCAGTTCCCAGCTCATTGAAAGTGCAATTGGTCCTGCCCCATATTCTGCCTTGCCAGTCCGCCCCAACTTCTAATTCCTTGACATCTCCAGAGTCAAGTTCAAATCCTCCAGTGCCTGGGCCCGTGCCTGCCTGTGTACCAATCCCCGGCCAGATAGTCTGTTCGCAGTAATTGCTTATCTTGAGAGGAACCGTCCCATCTCTTTTCACAGGCGGGCCTGGCCTCACAGGCCTTGGTTTGGGGTTTGCATTCCGTGCAAAATATGGGTTCGTGGTATATGATAAGGCTGTTGGTATAAGGTTTAAGAGGACGAGAGACGTGAGGAGAGTCGAGCGATTCCTCTCTCGGCGATTGGGTCTTGTAGGGCTCATTTCTGACCAAGTTCCAAAATCGTAGGTATAGAAAAAGTGATGTAGGGGATCCAAGAATGAAACGGGATCGGCTGTATAGAAGTATAGAAACGAATGAAGGGAAAGAGGAAGGGGATCGAGGCGTTAAGCTAGTCCATCCGCTCGTCTCCACTATCAACCAAGATCTAAGGTTATGGTTATCCAAGATCAGGGTCGGGGAAAGGTCCACAATAATCCAAGGGAGAAGGAGCTTGTAGCTTTCGCGCACAGCCTCGCAGGCCTCGCAACGGCCGAGGGAGGGAAACACTTCTGTCTGGTCCAACGAGCGCGCGATCAGCAAACATGGGAGACGACCTGCATCTCCAATGACGTCGAATTGGCTGCTTGAGCCGAAGAGGAGGCGAGCTGGAATGGGACGGTGATGAGTGGTTGGAGCGTTCAAGGTCTGTCTCTCGTCTGTTGTGAAGCAAGGCAGAACCCCTGTCGCGCTCAGCCCCGCGATTGATTGATTGTTGAAGCTCAGATACCAGAAGATAAGGACAGGAAGAGGATGAAGGACAAAAGCCAAGCAGTTGCAGGTGCAGCTGAAGAGAGTGTGGATGCGTCGTGGCGTGGTGACTATGAGGAGGGGTAAAGAATGTTTGGCGTTTCATATATGAAGGATGGAATCGAATTGTTTGGCCAGCAAGTGAAGCGATGAAAAGAGGTCTGGAATCCTGCCCACCCTCATCGCATCACCGCATGGAATCCCAGCTCGATGACGCAGGTGCGAGGGGAGGGGTCTTCTAAATTCGTCCAGTCTCGGCTCCATCCGAATTTAAGGTTGGCAGTTGTGGAGACACCACAGAGGACAGCGGAAGGTACGATCCTAGCTTTGTGACCGTTGGACAGCCGTCGAGGCAGGACCTTGACGGCTTTCCTGTGCCTTATCCAGGATACCGGTTCCATCTTAATTTTTGACTTACTTGATCTGAAGTTGTTGCGAAGCTATCACAAGCCGCAGAAAGCATCTAGATGAACATGAAATACCGCACACCTGCCTTTGACACACTTTCAGTTCCGAGCATGATACAGCTACCTATTCAATCACTCAAACGCATAGTCACACTAGGGCAACATTTCTTTTGAAGTTCAAGGCTAAACATTTCAGCGGTCTCTACCTCCAACCCATTAACCTATTTAGAGTTAAAGAACCACCAAAACAACGATCGATATGTAACTACGCCTGCCTGGTTCGCTTCCCATATCTGCCTGCCCTCCCAATCCACCCACCTATCCATCCATCCTCGCTTCCCTATCTCTAATTCCGGAGAGCTGGACGTATCTCAAGACATCACTCAACATTTATTCCATCATGTCCGCTCGTCCAACCCGTACACATCATGTTCTTCGAAGGCAAGAAAGAAATTCGTCTATATCCGTGGTATCTTTTGGTAAAAATCGAAGCGCCCGATCCTCACTTGAATCTCGATGTGCAGCGTCCCATAACCTCTCCCTGGCAAACTAGCTCGGCATTGAACTCCGATCCATCAAGAGTGAGATAGATGTCGAAGTACACCCGATAGAAGGTTCCTTGTGGGGTATCCATCCTCTCGAAGTCCTTCTCTAGGTTTTTGCGGGACAGATCTGAGGTGAGTGTTACGACCTCCTTGACTCCTGTGTATCTGTTAGTATCTATACAGCACATGGGTGGAGGCAAGACTTACGAGGATCCTTGGTATATTCGGGGCAAACATCATCGTCGCAGGCGTACAGAATATCCTCGTACATCAGAGTGGCACCAGGAGCAACTTGTCTGAAGAAGGAAACCTTTACAGGCTCTCCAATCTTGACTCTTTGTCCCTTCTGCACGAATATCTGGCGGGTGAACTTGCATCGGTCTTTGCCATCCAAAGATGGAACTCTGTAGGCCTCGGGGTGGTGTCCTTCCTTGAAAGGTTGAAGAGTGGCCATCAGATAATGGCGACGGGCAACACGGGATGTGACGACTCGCTCAGTGATACCCGCAGTGACGGCACCCTTGACGATAGCAGCAACGGAGTCCATAGGTCTGACAACCTTAGCTTGGAACTGAGGAGGTACATGAAGCTTGATCTGTTGAAAGAGATATTCAGAAGCACCAAATCCACCAACAACCAGGACGTTTTGAAGTGTCCTGTTCTGTGCTTGGATGGCAATAATTTGGTTCCGTACCAGTTCCAAGATTCGATTTACCACTGGCTCGAAACATTGTAAAATCTCCTCGTTGGTGAAGGTCATATAACCTTCTTCAATCCCAGCTTCTGGGAATTCTGCCTCAATACCAACATCGACGGCCCACTTCTGGTTGTTGTTTCGGAAATCGGCCTTGATTCTGTTCTCGAAATCCATGATACACTTCGCATAAACTCTGCCAGCTGTTTTTGATCCATCTGGGAGCTTCATTTTCCGGATCTTGGTTCGGAGGATGTTGCTGAAATTTCGGTTCAGTGCTGTTGACCCGCAAGAATCACCAGAACCTGCTGTGCACTCGGAAACTGTGAAAGGAGACTCCTCTTCGACCTCGTAGGCAATCAGATCGACGGTTCCACCACCGCAATCCACAATCAACACAGCATCGTGAACCTTGAGGTTCAACAATCCAGCTTTGGAACAGAACAATGCAGCTGCTTCTGGCTCGGTGATGAGGGTCAGTCTGTTATCGTTCTCATCACGCAAGAAACCAGCTTGGATTGCAGCAGCTCGAGTTGCAGCCTTTCCAGCATCGTTCCAGATGGCTGGGACCGTGAGGTAGTATCTGATATTCCGCTCTTCTCTGTTGAACACCTCTCCAAGTGTCTTTTGTAATTGACTTCGCATCGCCTGTCTAAGCTTAAACAGATAGTCGGCCGCCACATCGATTTCCGATTTTCCGGGAGGAAGGGGGGGAAGGTTGATAGGATCGATATATGTGTTTCCGGAAAGCATAAGTTGAAGCTTGAACCATTCAACCTTCTGCACACCTGGCTTGGGGTACCCAGTTGGCGCCAGCGCATCAGCAATATCGGGTCCCCATCCTACAACCTTCTGGTATTGATCGTAGTATAAGACAGTTGGAATCTAGCCTTGTCAGTACAATAATCTCCTTCTGGACCTGCCTTGGCATACCTTTTGCTTTGTGTAGGATCCAGCACCTGGCCATTCCGTAATGATGTCCTCCTTGGCTTCTGTGTTCGTAGCAAATGCGAAAGCAACTCCAGAGAAAGTGGTTCCCTAGTAGTGCAAATATTAGATAGACCCAGACAATCCAAATTGGAGGTTACTCACAAAGTCGATACCAACAATCAATTGTGCCTTACTGCGTCCAGCTCCCTCGACCTCAACAGCATTGTTCCTGTTTGCGTACTGGGCTGCAGCAACGCTGTTACCCCCAGTTGGAAGTGGAGCTCCATACTGCGGTGGTCCGTAGCCTGGAGGTCCGCCAGCTGGTGGGGGTGCTCCCATACCACCAGCGGGATGTCCAGGAGGATAACCACCAGTGGCAGCTGTATTGATGGGAGGAGGACCGCCCATTACCTGCGACGGCGGTGTACGAGGGTTCCCCGCCATGGGACTCTGCGTGCGACCCGCGGCAGCAGGAGCTGGAGCATAGTTATTTGTATAGCTCGGCGGTCGCCCGCCAGCACCGGTGTGATTCATTGGGAGACTGGTCGTCGAGGAGGTTGTCGAAGCAGAAATGGGACGAAGTTGTGGCGCCGAAGAAGTGGTGGGGTTCTGTGCGATGGTCGGGACGTTGGCGCTCGATTTGCGTTTGGAGCCGAATCCCAGGCCTTTGAAGCGGGAGTTCATAGAACTCATAAGGTCGAGGAGGTGTAATCAATGCGAGGAGAAAGGAAGGAGGAGATAGTTAAAGGAGGGGTGAGGTTCGTGTTCGAGAGTCGTCGCTGACAGCCAACGTCAAACTAGCGAGTCCACTGGGCTGAGGCTGAGCAATTCCAGTCTGCAGTGAGCGGCGAGCTTCTTTGTTGCGTTGCGGTTGCTTTGTGCTTTCGCGTCCTGAATGGAAGTCCTGGAGGGGCTGTTCCCTGGGTTCGTCCTTGCAAGGCGGGCAGGATTACGGAGCAATAGTGGCGGCACACATCAATCTGCAGGAACGATATATCGAGGAGCAAGCAGCGAGCACGGCGCCGAGAGTGTGAGGGTACGGTACGGTGGAGGGCTCGGGGTGAGTTTGGGTTTTCTGCGGCGGATTGGGGAAGGATAAAGGTAAGGTAAGGTCGCAAGGGAAGAGGTTCGGAGTGTGCTGTGCTGTGCCAGGTGAGTTGAGGCGGCACAAGATAGCGAGCTGAATGGGAAGGCTGGCCGGTTGGTGAGTGAGTGGGCGAGTGAGCAGTGGTGGGATTAAGGAGGGGCAATCCAATCCTTCTCGCTTTGTTCCAGATAGCTGCAGTGATTGAAGGACGCGCCACGCGAATGAGATACAATTGTCTGGAGTCCTGTAATTAGAAACGAGTGCTATGTATGGCAATGTTTATTCAGGACGTTTGGTTGCAAGAAGAGAGGTGCGAGACAATAAAATACGGCTCAGGTTCAGGACTCTGCAGCAGCTCGCTGGCGCATTCCGCTTGACATCAAATGCGAGAGACAGCGGGAGAGGGGAGCGGAGGGAAAGGATGGAGCTTTGGCGGTGGTTAGGAGCCAGTGCTTTTGGGGGGATGTCTGGGTGTCTGGCTCCCTCCGAGTGGCTGAGATCAGACTTCACTTGCTCAGCCTCACAGTTGCATCTTCAGACTGGCACTTGGCCCCGCAATCAGGCTGTCTTTCAGCGGCAAGTCTGCCTTATGAAGGTCACTGACTTATGTAAGAGGAGATGTAGGAATGGAGGGATGGAGGGGTAGAGCAATGATCTGAGTGAGAAGATTCCAAAGCTTATCATTAAAAGAATCAACATCCTGTCATCGAAATATTTCCATTTGCTGCCCAAATCATTACCGCAGAAGAAAAGCAGAAACACATGCAGAGTCCTGAAAGTCCTGCCACACATACGTTGGATCCTCAGCCCTCAAAATCTTACAGAGGCTTTGATTGGCTGAAATCTTGGCTAAAACAAAGCAGCTTCTTGGCGCATTCGAGGTTGTTCCGATTCCTGATTGGGCCATCCTCGAGTCGTGACCATAAAATTGTCTTTAGATAGGTAAGCATCATGTCTGTATGTTGTATAGATAAGTTCGTGGATTTCTTGAACATCAAGGAACTTGCTATTCTCAGTTGTTTTGTTCATCGGCTGAAAGAGTCCCTCTGTCCTACATCACGATCTCTACGGAATCCTTCTGGCACAAAGTATGGTCTGATCGAACCCAAAAACCATGACTTGCTGGATGTAACCTTGTACATCTGCAGCACACATCCCGAAGAAGCTTCACGGTTCCCCGCAGTCTGGGTGAGGTGCCATTCAATCCCGAGTGTGTGACACACCGAAAGCAAGGTACGTGAAGAACTCGTTCTTCCCACATGGCATCAACTTCTCCAGATAATTCCTTTATATCGGGATTCATGCCAAGCCTGCTTGATTAATTTGTGATCATACCATACCTTTCATACGATCGTATCTTGTTTGGATCTAAACAGTTTGTTTGATAAACTCTCTGGACAAGTATCCTCATCAAACATCAGACGGAAGCTATTCCCGGACCTTCATGAAAACTGGGGAAAGAAGAGGCTGGATGGTCTGGAAACACAGATCTGACACTACTGTCGCATTGCCGCCATTAGTTATCTGGCCTTAAACCATGAGATCCCCTCATGGCCCATGAGCTCGAGTCTGAACTTAAGAAACTTATTATATACCTGTGGCATCAAATTCACATCTCCTCTAATACGGTCCGGTGAAGTCGGCCATCATCAACAGCTTCGATTGACATCGGCATCGAAACACCGGGTTCAGCAGATTATATGCGGTTCCGTCATCTGTGGATCTACCTACCCACCATAACCCTAAATCTTACCATCGTCACAATTGGACCGAAATTCTGCAGAACATACCCATCTCCATCAGACACTCTCTAAACCAGATCCAGACCTTGGATAGCTGCACCTGCAGTGCATGCCACTTAGTTAGGCTGTGAATAATCGGGCCTCCTGACGACAGCGGCGCCGAGCGACATCCCATACTAATCCCAGCCCATCACCAGATTAATTGACTTTGGATCCCACCACGGCCGACGATTTCCCCTCCTTCTCAAGCAAACACAAGCACAAGACCAGCAGAAGCACTGGACAACATCAGCTTTGCTCACCCTCTGATGTGCGGGAACAGGCCAGCCATATGACAATTGGCGCACCACCACACCAGTAAACAGTCAACCCGACCCAAGCCATCCAGCCATCGAGCCCAACCTTGAACTCCCCTCTATTCTCATCTGGAGTTGTACGGCTTTCCGGCCCTTTTCTCAGGCTTTCAGCGAATGAAGCGTGACGCTTGTTCTGCCCCTCCTTCCATCCCGCCTTAGCACCACCGCCTACCCTACCTCACCTCACAGTATTCCAATCCTCTGCCCCGCCAATTCTGGCTTTGAACAACTCCACAACCTCACAACGTCGTCCTTAAGAACTCGAAGGGCCCCCTCGCCCAGCCCTCCTTCTTCGAACTCGCCTATCATTTCTCGCTCACATTCACTCCCACCAACAATTGACAAGTCTAAAGTCTACGAGTTCAAGCCGCACAAGGTCTCGAGTCGCAACCCTATCAGCCTCGTCCACTTCGCTTCCTTTGCCCTGCTAGCACTGGTCCTGGTATGCTCTTCGAGTTTGTGACAGAGCTACGACTGTTGACTAATGTAATTCCCCCGCACAGATCGTACAATTCTTCTTTACAGATACGCGACCTGGATACTTGAGGAGCGTCCCTTTCTCTCCGACGTCATACTCCCCTCCAGCTTACGTTGAGGAAGGAATCTGCGAATCACCAACACCTTTCCCAGTAGCACCACCTGTCTCGAAACCACACACAATGGCTCTCCAAGCTGCGACTAAGAAGGTGGTTGAGGAATTTACTTTGCCAGATGAGCAATTGCAGAAGATTGTGAAGGAGTTCGTCTTCGAACTGAGTACGTCTAGTGGTTTACACTCAAGAGAGCATAATCTGATAATGAATTAGACGAGGGCCTCGAAAAGAATGGCAGTACTATGAGTCAGATCCCTACATTCGTCACAGCAGTACCAGATGGAACAGAGAAGGTAAGCAGGCTGCGTATATCCATTTGTTATGCGACTAACAATGTCTAGGGTCTTTATATGGCTGTTGATCTCGGGGGAACCAACTTCAGAGTCTGCTCTATCCAATTGAATGGCGACACAACCTTTAATTTGGTACAATCGAAAGTGGCTGTCCCACCTGAGTTGATGCGAGCAAAGACGGCACAAGAACTCTTCTCCTTCTTAGCAAAGCAGATCGAGCTATTCCTTAAGACTCACCACAAGGACCAATTCGAGCGCCATACCAGAAGACGTCCTACAGTCAGCACACCTGAAGGATGGCGTCCACAGGAGGTCTTCAGACTTGGCTTCACCTTCAGTTTCCCAGTCAATCAGGTTGGCATCAACAGCGGGCATCTTATGAGATGGACAAAGGGCTTTGACATTGCAGATGCTGTCGGGAAGGATGTATGTGATCTGTTACAGAAGGAGATTGATGCACTCAACCTACCTGTAAAAGTGGCTGCCCTGGTGAACGATACTGTAGGAACACTCATGGCTCGCTCATATGCTTCCCCTGGGAAGACCGGCACTTTGCTTGGAGCTATTTTTGGAACCGGTACCAACGGTGCTTATGTTGAGAAGCTGTCAAAGATCACTAAGCCTATGGAAGGGGATTTTGACAAGAGTACCGGAGATATGGTCGTAAACACTGAATGGGGTTCTTTTGACAACGGTCTCAAGACTCTCCCCAATACTCGTTACGATATTCAACTGGATGAGGAGAGTATCAACCCTGGAATCCAGATGTTCGAAAAGCGCATCTCGGGCATGTTCCTTGGTGAGCTGCTCCGTCTAGCCCTCGTTTCAATGGGAAAAGACCCTACCATCCCTCTTTTCCGCGACGACAATTCATCTCAGAACGACTACCACTCAACTGCATCCATTGAGCAGAACTCGCCACTTCACATCAAGAACGCCGTCGATAGCAGTATTCTCTCCTTCTCGGAAGCCGACAACAGTGATGGACTTCGTGCTGTCCGACAGGCAATCTACAAGAACCTCGGTGTGTCAGCAGCTAGTATCGAAGATGCTCAGGCAGTCAAGGATATTTCCCACGCCATCGGTCTCCGCGCAGCACGCCTAGCAGGTGCAGCCATTGGTGCAATTGTTATCCACACCGGTCGCTTGAATCCAGGTGCTTCCTCGAACCCGGGCCCCAAGTCCGCAGCCGCCATCGTCGAGGATGTCAAGAACCTCAAATTATCCAAAGCCGCGTCCGCCACAGCCAACAAGCTGGCCGACACTGCCGGTCTTGCGGTGAACGAGGATGAGATCGTGGATATTGGTGTAGATGGCAGTCTGGTCGAGTTCTATCCAGGTTTCATGGATTCTATGCGCGAGGCTCTTCGCTCGATGCCTGAGATCGGCGCTGCTGGCGAGAGGAGGATTCGAATCGGTATCGCGCACGATGGGTCAGGTGTTGGAGCTGCGCTTATTGCGCTCGTTGCTGCGAAGATGGAGGCTGCTAATGACCCAGATCAGATGGAGGATGCGAAGAGGAAGTTGAGGAACCTGAAGTCGGATCAGGACAAGGAGGAGGCTTTCAAGTTGGCTTGAGCTCGAGGAGAATGGCTACCGCAAGCTAGTGAGGCCAAGCAGCACACATAGATACCCTCAAGCTCAAAGGCGTGCTGGGCTGCTGTGTGGAAGGAGGCATGAATGAATGAACGACATGCATGATGCGGAAGGGCGTGGGTGCAGATGTTTGTTATATATAAGGAGGCGGAAAATGCAATGCCCACCTGGTTCTGATTTTGATCCCCAAGCACTTCTCAATACTTTCTGTCCCCCTCTATCCGGTCGTTGCTTTCACGCACACGTATATGTATTCATCAGCCAGCGTGTCGAAGGTTATACCAATACCTTACAACCATAAACATCAGTACAAGTCATCTTGCAAGCACGTCCAATGAAACGGAATGCAGGTCCTCACCTCATAGCAGTACTCAATAGAAGACTTACTTACCAGATACGAGAATATAGGGGTTTGCACAGTACGAGTCCTGTATCCGCATACCCACCTGTACGCATCAGATATCGTAAACCATTCTAATCAGAAGGAGAAAGTTCAAGAAACTAGATCATCTCGACTTCCATCGGCTTTCTCCTGTCCCAATAGCAGTCCTCAAACTCTAGATACAAAAAGGGGAGGAACGATCTCTTGAATCTTTGTTGCACGTCGATAAAAAGAGCCGTATCGACTTTCCTTTTGGAGAAGTCCTTGCACGGCAGTGCTCTGTGCTGTCACTGCTGTGGTGTGTGAAGGTAGAGCGGAGGGAAGGTGCTGCCGATACTGCCCTGTCTGTACCTGGTGCAGTGGCTCGCCTGGGAGTCTGGGACTGGCAGTGGAGAGTGGATGTTGCGGCACGGCGGCACGAAGCGAGAACGTGCAGGCGAGGCGAGTGTTTGGGTCTTGGTTTGGGTTGTGTCGGGGGTCGAAGGGGAAGGTTGAAGCGGATTGCGAGGGAAGGTCGAGCCGGGCGTTTGAGGGTTTGAGGGAGATGGGGTTTGAGAAAGTCGATTGTAGGGAAGAGGGGTGTATTTTTAGGTTGGGGTGGTGCTTGGTGAGGTATGGTGATTGGAGCGCGAAATATTTGAATGGTTTTGGAAGGGGGAAGGGGGAAGGTTGAGACTAGAAATGTAGGTGGGTAGATCGGACGAGATGAGATGTGCATTGTTCCCAAGGGCGTGGGAGGGAAAGATTTGACGAGACAGATGTCTGGGCTCGGGTTTGGACTTGGGTTTTGCGAGGGGTGTGGTTGCTATGGCTAGGTTCATTATTAGTAGGTAGTAAGGGGCATTGAGCTTGGACTCGGAGCTGGTGAGGTATAAAGAGTTACAGCGATTGCTATTGGAGATTTTGCTTTGAACAGATTGGTACCGGGGGCATGGACTTCGATCATGGGGAAACTGGATACATAACTTGTGGTGCATGGTCTCTTCCTCCCGATATTCATTTCAGGGATATGGGGGCGTCCGTAGACCTCTCCAACCTACATACACTGCAATCAACATAAAGAAACTCCTCTGGTTCCTATAAATCGAAGATCTTGACCATTGGTCGATAAGTGGCAGTCAAGTGCAGATTGACAGTCACCCAATGAACCTCAGCAATTCTTGGTCGAACTCTGCCAGACCGTAAATTTACCTTTTCTACTTTTCGACCCCATCTGGTGTATCGCTTGAGATAGCAGCGAGTCCTACTTTCCGGGCTCCTTTCGCAACTCAAGGTCAGCTCTGGAGTGGGAGATATGTTTTCTGATTCTACACGCGAAGGTATTTGTATCCTAAGCTGAGGAAGACGATGTAAGATGCCAAAATATACTTAAATCTCCATTCGTCTTGCAACGACTGTGCTGAATCAATAGGTTGGTTCAGGAATGGCAGTCACTGCGCTTGTTTGACGAGTAGCTATCATTCACTAATTAAGATATTCTCCACTATTCACTACCCTTCAGTAATGCACCAAGTCTAAACTTCTTGAAGGCCTTCCAAACCTGCTTTCGTAACTTCGCACATCGGTCTTTGAGCAACATGACTGGCGACACGAGCACCTACTCCATCTAAGACTTCGATTTGTGCTGAGAGTCAGCAAGATATAGCAATAAGCAAGATGCCAGAGCCAGGTGTGGTAAGGCTACGGACTCATTCTGATCTGCCAACATTATGTTCCGGCCTGGCAGACGATAGCCTTAGAAAGGTCCCCAACTGTCGGTAGAGATCTCCATTGTCTTTGATGGTCGTAATGATGGAAGAATGGAGCAGTCTTAGAATATCAGGGTACTTTATATTTGCATTCCTATCAGACCAAACACTGTGTATCACCAACCACCAATCTTCGCCATTCCTACTCCAAAAGTGCAACACAACTCTCTATAGTCTAGCATCTATCGTCTACCATCTAATAAGCATAATAAAGTACCGACTCATCCTCAGTCTCCTGCTTGATCTTCTTGTTCTCACGCATAAGCGCGAATCGCATGCCCCACGCGGCCAGCGCGCAGAGGAGAGAGAAAGCGGCGGATGTGGCCAAGGCGAGGGTGTAGCGCCCACCATAGGAGTCAGTCCAGAGATACTGTGGTTAGAGTGTCAGCCATGTTCTGAGATTTACAGGAGGGGCAGATCTTACAGGAGTCCAGATGAAAGATGCGTTACTCGTAGAGACGATGATCGAGAGAGCAACTGCCCGCTTCTCCTTTGTTTGACCGCATGTAGCACCGACCCAGCCGAGAATGATACTGTTTACAGCGTCTATGGAGATAGGGAGTTAGCAATTGCTATTCGGATACTCGAAACGTGATTGGAAGGCTTTGAGATGACTTACAAGTGCCAACAGCGAAGATGATCATGGAAACATAACGGGCGGCAGTGTTGTTGATAGCGAAGCCCAAAATGAAGCCAAGAATGGCAACACATTTCGCCGAGGTGATATGCCACGTCCTCTCATTAAAACGACCTGACGACCAAGACCAGTATACTGAAATGACACCGGCGATGAGGTAAGGCGGGCAAGTGAGAGCGAGGGTGATGGTACGGTTGAACTTGAGACCTTGGACGACGGATGGGAACTGCCGGCTGTCAGCGTCTGTGCTGAGGAATATGGTAGTCGGAGTACTTACAAAATTCTTGAAGCCGTTAGAGGCAAGATGCATGTGTTGCATGAACACAAAGATCCAAACTCGGTAGTCGCTAAGAGCTTCTTTGAGACCCTTGATGGTGGAAATCTTGCCACTTTCTTCGACAGTATCGCGCTTGATACGCTCGTTCGCCAAGATTCGTTCTTCCGGTGTGAGCCAGCGAGTAACGGTTGGATCATCGGGGAGGAACCAAGTTCCGACAATGGCGACCAAGAAAGTAAATATGCCTAGTGAGCCAATTAGTGTTTGTTGACTTTGATGATTGATGAGTGAAAGTCATGTGTGGGGCGTTTGTTGCCAGTATAGGTTCTCTGAGGATTGATTTTAACGTATCGAGAAGAAATCTTATGCTTACCTTGAATTATGAACAGCCATCTCCATCCCTCGAGACCAGCAGCTCCATCCAATTTAAAGATTCCAATGGCAATAAGCCCAGCAAATGCAGTGGCGAGGACTGAAGAAAGAATGTTAGCAATCCTGTTTCAACAGGCTTTATTCTCTGATTGAACAATGTGTGGAGATATCAAGGGCATCAAGACTCTTGAACAAAGTCAAATGGTACGAGATGGACGGGAGGTTACTCACTGTTACCAGTATAAAGGATGGCGATCCGAGTAGCGACTTCCTTGCGGGTATAGAAGATGGAAAGTAGGTAAAGAGCACCACTGGCACATGTCAGTAACCATGACAGGATGTCGGGATATCGTATTGCTTACGGGTAGAAAGGAGCCTCAGTGACACCCAAGAAGAATCTAGTAAGGAGCAGACCAACGAAATTCTTGGAGATACCCGTGAGAGTAGACACAATCGCCCAAAGAGCCATCGCAGATCCCATGTAATACGAAGGTCGAATGCGAGTGATCAACATGTTGGAGGGAATGCCACCAAGGATGTAGCCGACGAAGAGGATAGAAACACAGGTGGAGTATTGTGTAGGACTGATCTTGAGATCTTCTTCGATATCATCGAGTTTGGCGAGGGCAATGGCATTCCGGTCAAGGTAGTTGAGCCAGTACATGAGCCATAGAACGGGCTGTGAGGTTGTGTCAGAAGGCTTGTATGGTGCTCGAGGAATGATATGTGCTTACCATGATTCTCCAGTCTAGTTTCCTGACAAGTCGTTTCTCTTCGGGGCTGAGAACCAGTACAGCACCAGAATAATCACGGTTCGAAATGTCGATTTCGTCGGCGTACGGCTTCTTCATATCCTCATTTTGGACGACGACACCCCCAAGGTTGTCTTTCTTCTCCATGGTGGCCATGTCCAAGAGAAGCTGATTGGTGTTGATGACAGGAGACTTAATCGATTTTGAAGAATGAGGAAGTGAGGCAGAAATGTGTCGATGATCCTGCAAAAGTCGGGGGATAGCACGGGGGTTATATAGCATTCCCACCATTATGGTATGGCACTCTGGGGATGGGGTAGCGATTAGTCCCAAGCGCCGTCAAAACCACCCCCATGGCGAAGGAGTGACCCCAATCTGGTCTGTCCTTCGAAATGCTACACTGATTCATCTTGGCAAGCATCAAACTGTAGCCCATGGCGTTCTGTGTTTCCACTCATTCCCCAGTAAACATCGCTAGAATGTCAAAGGATTCTAGCTACTGCATGGAATAGTCGTGGAAGTATTGGCATTGACTCTCGAGGAAGATATCCCGTTGGTCAGTCATCACAGCCACGAAGTTATTCATCGAATAACCCCGCAGCTATTCCCCGCAATCCCAGTATCCATCGAGGGGAAATCACTTGAATTGGTACTGGCGGCCGCGATCATTTTGGAAATGGATAGAGGTAGAGAATAAGCCGGAAGCAGCCAAGTAAACGCGGACAGAAGACCGTTGACGCGAAACTCTATGATAACAGCAAGCGATTCAAGAATCACGACAGGCTTCGGTCAGACTGGTGATCCAGTTGATGTGATTTGTTGCGTAGATTTTATCCAGCTGGGCGTGGACTCGGCGTGAGACTCGGCAGCAAGCCACATTCTTGGAAGGACAAAGAACTGGTCTTATGAATTATGTGGAACACTGCTGATGATACACTCGTGCTCTCGCCAAACAACAGAAGTAAATCCAATGGCAAGACTCGCGCGCGGCGGATTGATGTTCTGATAAGATGAACGTTCTCGAAGCCAGGGCATGAAACACAAAATCCAGCAAAGTGGAAGCAGAATAAAAATACTCTAAACACTTGAGGACGCGCCTAGGAGATATTGAAGGCGCAAAGGCCACAAGCGCCAAGTGCCGCGCCAGGTGCCAATGGCGTGGCAAGATATCAAGACCGCGTGCCTCTGCCCTCAAGGCTGTCTTGTTCAATACTCAAGACGGGAGGCTGGCTGTGCGCAACAAACGAACGTCAACTTGTCAAACGCCATCATGAAGCCAAGTTTGCTTACCCAGATGAGAAGTTTCCGTTTCGCTTGACACTGTTTCTTCTCTGATTCTGGGTATTTTCCTTGCGAGTAAAATTGAGGAAGAAACAAACATGTGAATTGGCCAGAAGAGCAACTTGTACGATGACCCCGCGACTCATGCAAGGAATTTAAATCCCGCACCGCCAAGCATCACGGGAGTCCTTCACAACCTCACTCATTTGACTACCGCAGACGTAAGGAGAAACCCGGGCCTACGGAGTATACTTACATGGATTTGTTCAGCGGGGTGGCTTGCGAGATCTGGAGACTCCGCAGTTCTCCCATCTGCACCTACATGTTGTTTTCGTTGGCCTCGCCACTTCTTCCCCTCACTGCACTTGGCTGAACTTGGCGAGCAGATTAGGAAGGTGTACAAAACGTTACATGCTTACTCGCATCTCAAGATAGTGATTCATGAAATCACATCCCTCCAATCTGACAGTAATTGGCCGCCCTACGTAAGAGCTCTCATTACGCAGTGCTACTCATGGTTTGCAAAAGCCATGATAAGAGCCCACGACATACGAGCGAGAAGTAGAAGATAGAGTATGCGGGAGAACAACTGCCCTCTTTCTACCACAGCAGTAGTCAGAATTCCCAGCTTTGCTTTCATGGTAGCTTGCCTAACAGATTCATCTACAGAAATCCAGTTGAGATCAGCTGCTCAGCTACCTCAAGCTAGCGGCCTTACCCTCCATCTGACGGGGGAACAAGCTGTCATTATATACTCCGACAACCCCTGCCTCTTAGTCAACGTCCAGAACGCCCTCACTACCGTATGCATCAGAATATGTTTGCCGACCATCGAATGAAACAGTGGCACGCATCCTTGGCGGGAGTCCAAGCCGGCAGACATTTCATATCTTGAGCCTCAAGATTGCTGCTGGTAAGTGACTCTTCAATCAAGGTTAAGCCCACAGAGAGTAGTATGTAATTGCGGAAAGTTTAGAAAGAGGAAAATGAATCTGAAGACGCTGTGCTGATTGGTCATGTTCAAGGCCGAGACAGATTCGTCAATGAAACGTCAAAAGTTTGCTACACAGAACACCTTGGTACTGATTAGGTAAGAAACGTGACAGTTTGTTGATGCCAATCTTGAGAGCGAAGACTCTCGCTCTGAGGAATTCATTGAACGAACTGTTCGGGTCTAAGTTCATAGTACCGTGCGAAGGACCTCCTTTGCTTGATACCAATATTCCTCTCTTGATGGTCACGAGTCCGAAGAATGCCAAGGTGAAAGATGATAGTACCAATAAAAGTCGCTGAAAGAATGGGAAAGAAGTGGTAGAATGGGAAAGAAGTGGTAGAATGATCAAACAGCTGAACTGACAGTTCTGCTGGTCTATTCCGATTCCTTGTAAACGAAAGCGTTCAGGAATAGCTTTGCATAAAGGGGTCCCCGACGCCATATCTCGGGACTCGTCAACTGGCCTCGTCACTTCCCGCTAGACATCCACAGTCATCAAGCTAAAAGTCTTGAGTATTTTTGCTACTTGCAACAAGAAATTCAATCGTCAATAGTCATTGATCAGAATGCTGCCTTCAGGGCATTTATGAATGTAGTCCACGTCAATGGTGTGCTGACTGTCCATCAACTGAAGCGGCAACCGGTTCGTCGTGCATGGTGACAGGCGACGCTCTTGTTCCCGGAAGACTCCCGATGAACTAAAGCCCCATTCCCAGCAATCAGAAGAGGAATTTGGCGCCTCTTTTCCTGGGCATTTATTGCGAAGTGCAACAGAGATTGTGACATTTGAATTTCTTGTGTAAAAAGGATGAGTCCTTCCAGCTTGGCAGGGCGTGTCTTGACTTCTGGTCTTGTACCTCGGAATTTTCTCGCTTAGCTTGGCAACAAATCGACATCACCATTTTTGCGCATCGATCAACACGAGCAGCAGTCAATACACGACCTTTCTCACCGTCAATTCAAGTTGCAAGTTATCATGACTCGGAATTGATCGTTGGCATTCGACAACTCTTCTTGTGCCTCACCGACATTCGAAGCCGGGAAATAGATTGCCGCCCTATCCACCGCGTCCACTTGTGCACCACCAAAATCATCCAGCGGCCCGCCAAATCTCACTGTGAACCTTCCTTTCCAGCCTTTCCAGGCACATTTCTGGTCTCTTGGCTGAAAATGCGACGTGCAACAGAGCAAATGCGCATGCTGCGAGTAGAAGGGTGTCTTCTTCCGCGGGGTTTCCCCTGGCCGAAGTCCTCAGAAGGGTGTTGCGTTGCGCAAGCTCGAGGCGAGACCGCTGGTCAGGAAGAAAGGTGCCGTAACCCCGTCTTGACCCCGAACTCAAGCACCCGACATAAGCCCGCCTCGTCCTTGACAGAAAAGTTTTCGTAAGAAGAATGATGCGTGTCTGCCAAGGGCAAAGTGCGATATGCATCAAAAACTTGAACGTCTGCGAGTTGAGCCCATTCTGATCGACCAATGATGAGAACAACGAACTGAAGACTACGATATATCGAGAATTGATCTTGCGGCGTCAATTAGGATGACAAGCGCCAAGACAAGCATTTGCCAAGGCCTTGGCAGAGTGACTGCCGTGACACATGGAGTTATCTTTTCCATCTTAAAGCAACCTCACTTGCTCGTTCTGTATTTCAGATTGAGGATTCCGCTCATCTCACTCTGGTTATTGGTTGTGTATTGGGTTGCGAGTAGTCTGTCGTTGTCTACTGCATCACCTGGTCTTTTTCCAAGCATCACGGGCTTTGCCCAGCCCAGATCTGTGCCAAGAGCCTCATACATTCCGACTCAGCAAAGCCAGCACGAGCAAGTCATCACGCAAACAAAGCGAGAAAGCTGTTAGCTCGCCTGGGCACTTTTGTCGATGTGCATCAAACTTATTGTTTAACCACTCTCGACGAATCAGGAGCCTCTCAATACCAGCACCCAGCTGTCCCCTCCCCTCCTCGTTTCTCCGACTGAATGCCGTGCGGTCCGGTCATCACGACTCGGAACCGAGCTACCACCACAAGTAGAGGCCTTCACTCTGCAACCGTGTTCTCTAGAAAGGCTCGGCACCGTTGTCGAAATGCAACAAAGATTCTGCAGCTTTCATCTGATTGCTCGGAGTGCTTCTTTGTGGCTTGGTTAGGATTGTTTAAGCATTGTTTGACGGTTGCGCGGAGGCGTTTGGGAGGCTCGCTTAGTGTTCACCATCCCCTGGAAGGAATTGACTCCGAAGAAAACCTGCATTGTTCGAAGAGTCTTTAGACTTCAAAATCTTGCGATAAAATTCAAATTTTGCTGCGCTGTTACTGTACTGTACCCTGCAAACTTCTTTCTTTCTTTCTTTCTTTCTTTTTATCTGCATTCATTGATCTCGCTTTCAACTGTTTGACTCGCGCACCAAACTTGTGGCTTGACGGGACAGCAACTAGGTTCGTATAACATAGCCTAGGTTCCCAGGCTTATGCCGAACAAGTTCAGCTCATTCCATGTGTTGGAGGCGGGTGCGGGATTTTCAAATTTGAAGTGTATTGTGGAACATCATTGGCTTGAAGGGGAGACCAGGTCTCTAGTCTAGGACGCACTTGAAAGTTTATTGAATCCCCCATGACCCAGTAGCTGGATGGAAAGCTAATTGGTCTCTCAAACACCTCGAAACGACAGCCTCATTCCTCCGCTCTCTCTCGAGAGACCTTCCCTCACTATGGTACAATACCTGGTATCGCAATACTGCTCGCTCATGGACCTCAAAGTCGTGGAAAGCAACGCGTTTGCGGAGCATCAACACTACATTCCTCGCGGCCTTCCGATAGCACCTCGCCGGTCAGTCCTAGAAGCAGCCAAAATGAACGCTACGGATCCATCGGACGACAGCTCGACAGCTTCAAAGAACCAAATGTCGATAGGATGCCCACTGGATGCCGTTTACTGCACGCGATAACTTACGTTTACTTCCAAGTGTCGCAGCAGATATTTCGGCAGTCCAGACTGCAAGGAACAGATCATACATCTCCTCTCGCGATGCAGACCATCGAGCCAGCCATCAGCCTTCACCATGGCCAGGCGTTCCCCGCATACCCCTCCCCACTCGCCCCTCGTCCTCTGTATAGGTTGAATTTGGAGGTCTTCCTGCGAATTGAACTCCCAGTATTACAGCTTCGATACTCCGCAGCGCAAAGGTATTCGTTCAAATCCCCTTTTCGGAACATTAACACGAAGACTTGTGCCAACGACCCTTGACGCCAAGAGGAGCGAGACCCTCAACATAAACTTCGAATGAGATCTAATGAGTTAGTCCAGTTGCCAACGGCCATGACAAAACACAAAAAAGGATTCCGAAGGAGTATACTGGCCAGGTTCTTCTTCTCTAGCAACGCCTTCCCACTGCCGACAATGACCCCAGGAAGAAGAATCGACAGGCTTGATTGCTTCACTTCCTCATTTGCACTTTGAGCTCGGACAATCTCTAGCTCTGGTAGCAAAAACGCTGGGAGCGCGTGGCATCTATAGTCTCTATCCAAGTGTGGAAGGGTGCCATTGAGAAAACAAAACCGCTTTCCACTTTCCCGTTTCTAGATAAGGGTGTAAACTCGAGAAAGGTGATCAACAACGCGATAGTCTTTCAAGAAGACTTTTTTGCCCTGGCCAAAACCGTAGTGGCCCCTTCTACTTTCTCCTTAGTCGATGATCGGAAGTGTTGACTGACTTCATGGGCAATTGCTAGATACCTCGGAGAGTCTAGGTAAGCAGCAGCCGACAACAACCACGCCATTATCTTCACTTGGAGAATTTGGTCTATTATCGAGCTCCGTCGAAGACACTAGTACTATACACTGGACAGAATTCAAGTCCCATGCCTCAGACATACTCAAATTGCTGGAAAACATATCCACGGATCAGAAAGCTGCTCCGCCGCTCTACCTACGGATCAACAGACAGCATCAAAGTGTCTGACGGTCCGAGTTGTTATTGCACACCTTTGGACTTTTCCTATGGAAAGAATACTGAACGTCACGCCACCCGGAATCATCGCAAAAGTCAAGCAGGAGCTCAATTGGAACCATCCTTATGGCTTATGTCTCTTTTGATGTTTCGGCCGTCATTTCCTTCCTTCTCTTGCCGACAAGAGAGGCTCACTCTTTTCTTCAGAGTTTTGATGTGTTGTCTTGTTTTGTCTCATCCCGTTCCACTCTGTTCACAGCTACTTCTTCTCCAATGAAACAATAACAAATTAAGACAGATAACCACAAGGAAAAGAAGTTCAAAAGAGCATCTAACCACATGGGAGAAAACGAGGAGCAAGACTGAAGAAAATGCAATGGAGATCAGTATTAACATAAAGTAGAGCGTGAAATCCAATTGATTGCTACATCAATCTTCTTTCCCAATCGTACGGTGTAGTAACCAGATTCCATTCCACCTCATCTCCACTAACCACCTAATAACCGCCAAACCATCTTAACAAAAAATTTAATCTACCTCCCTCACATGAAGTACTTCCAAACAGCCAAACACTCCGAACCCATTCTAATCGCTCTTCCTAACCGACTCCCTACAAGTCTCTAAGCGAACGCTCTAGATCCCATCCCACCAGCCCATGACACGACTCGCCTCGACACTTCACTCATCCACCCGCATGGCAGACGCATCTAGCCTCACCCATCGATATGCAACACAATTTCTCTACTGTTTAACAACTTCAAAAACAGGTTTCATCATCACTTAACACGACCATGTGATAAAGGCGGCTCTAGACCTTCTAGATATGCGACAGAATTAATCCTCTCATCCCTCCTCCCGAGAACCACAAGGCGGCCGACAGGCGTGTTCAAGCCGAGCGGCAAGGAGACATGTAAGATCTAGACCCTTCAAATGTAACCTGACCTCTGAGATCCCAGTGATTCGTGAACGTTCTGGCCTTTTACGGCATGCAACAAAAGAAATGTACCTGGTTATGACGAACATAGCATGCATGCATGTAATCAAATCAAATCAAACCGCATGTCGCATGGTATGTGATGGCATGGCATCATATCGGATCGGATATAATTGTCTTGAACAGCGGCTTTACTCTGGGTGCCGGCATGAAGACCTTCCTTTGCGGAGATACCATCAGTACAAGCATGCCACGTCCTCTATACTGGCCCCATTACACGAATTATGAGTAATCATTGTTTGTGATGGCTCACTCACAAATAAAGGAAGGAAAGTGAACTGTCATATCACGAATATATCAAATGAAGTGCAAAGCAAAACCAAGAGAAAGAACGCATCGTCATTTCATTCATGTAGTCAATTTGCCTCCATATCACACACGCGCTGAGTTTTGTCAATGAACTCACTACCACTCATCGTCTGCTTGCTTCCCTGCGTATGGTATCTTCACTGCTCGGCCCATCTCAAATTCTCCATCTACTCACTCACTCTTTCCCAGAAAGCATGCTTAGAAAAATGGAGGAAACAAAAAACCAGACCGTCCATATCCGTCTTTACGCCTCCCTAGCTGTCTGCATGCAAAAGAACACCTGGGAGTAACGCCTTCCCTGTTTGCTTTACTCAATGTGTGCCACTAGGTATGAAAGCCGTGGTCTTGTCAGAAAAGAAAAATACACTGCCAATTCCTCCACGTATGAAAGCTCCTAATCGCAAGCTCCATGCCCCGTCTCTGACCGTGCTATCCAAGGTGGAAAGAGCAGGGTAGGTATCTAGAGGCAGAATGTGTAGTCTGAAATGAAATGGTACGAATGAGGGTATTGACCTCTATGGCTGTATACTCATGGTATCTGTTCGTTTCGAAATATTTGTTCTTTATCGTATCGATGGGTTGAGAGGACTCAAGAGTCTTGTGGCGTGGATCTCTCAGCTCTTGCCTTTCGTGGCCCACCCTTCAAACTCTTGACTCGAGACAGAAATCCGCCACCGGTCTTTTGGGAAGTAGATGGTGGCATGTCGGTTCCGTCACCAGTAACACGTCTCTCAAGACGCTCGCCCAATCCACGTCTTGGAGGGCTGCTTGGCGCTCTGGCTCTTCCGGTCTTCTCTGGCTCTACAATAGTGATACTTTCCTTCTTGCTATCATCACCCTTACTGAATTCGTTGAAGAAAGGGTTTGTCTCGTTGACCTTAGAACCGCCAGGTGTGCGCAGTTCTGGAGAGTACATGCCCTCAGGACTGGTGATGCGGCCTGAGGGTCCATAATCGCGTCGAGGGCCATTGATTCCACGGATCTTTTGAGCCAAAGACTTCTTGCGACCCAGTCCTCCCACCTCGGTTGGAGATGTCTGCTCACTCTCTCGGCGTTGAAGTGCTGCTCTGGATGCAGGGGCTCCCTCCAAGAAGGTCGAAGTTCCCAGACCGAGAGTTTCTTCGCCATGAATAGGCTCGACCCGGGTGGTAGCACTTTGGACAACGGGCTGAGCTCCTACAGGTCTTGGAACCTGAACATCGTAAGGCTCGTATCCGTTGGCTCCCGCCCCGCCCTTAGAATAGTCCTTGAAGGCCTCCTCATCCGCCTGACCGAGGAAGGTTGCATGATCCGGTCTCTTGTTCAATGGTCCTCCGCCTCCCAACACGTTATTTAGCGAGTCTTTGGGGAATGCTTGCATTGGTGCACGTCTGCTGCCTTGTCTATTGCGGTGAGGATTGCAAGCGTCAAAGGGACCGTCGTGATGGAATACTATAACAATTAGCATTTGGAGAAGTAGTGGAATGTGGAAACTTACATCCAGTGCCATAGATACTCGTAACATCCAACTTATCAATGATGTCTAACTTTCGATCGGGCTTTCTCTTGGGATCCTTTCCCTCGCGTTCTCGTCGCTCTCTGCGCTCACGTCTTCTTCTCTCTTGTCGCTTCTTCTCCTCCTCTGGATCAAGTGGCTTTCTATCAGCAACGGATGACTCAGAATTTCTGCGCACTCTTCTGTTGCCATCAAGTCTGCGGGCTGTTGAAGAATCGACGGGGTCGGCAAAGATATCTAGTTCTTGCTGAGAGGGAGCTGGCTTGCTAATAGATGATCCTCCAGCTACTCTTCGAGCACGCATTGCCTCTTCCTGAGATCGGGATGGTCGGTGACCAGATGCTCCTCTTGGGGCACCGCGAGGAGGAACATTCTCAGAACGGGCAGAGTATGGGGGAGGCATCTTTTCACCGTTTGGTCGCGCTGGAGGTGGTCGCATGGTATTGTTGGTCGCTGGCTTGTCATCGAGAGTGAGGTTGTCCTGTAAGGCCATGGTCAGCGATTTAGGGGCTTGAGTCTTCGACATGATTGTGGTAATGAATACAATCAATTGTGCTGGTAGATAAGAGTTGGGGAGGATTGTGGTTTTAAATCAGGGTGAGATAAACAATTACTTGGAATGAGGATGACGTACAAATAAATCCGCAGCATTGCCAGTCAATGCGGGTCTTGGCTGGGAATCTGTTGCGAAGGGCATCTTGTCAGGAGATCCGAGGGGTCTCTGCGAATAGGTGTTTGGCTGTAATTGTTCGGAGGAGGTGTCTAGGAATGGATTTCGAGAGACCGGTCTTGGGGGAGCTTCGAGAGGTGATGGTTGACCGTTCGAAAACGCAGGAGAGGCTGCTCGATTGCGAAAGGGGTTGTTCGAAGAAAGATTCAGCTGCAGTCCTGGGGATATGCGCGATTCTATATCAAAACAGGATCTTGTTAGCCGGCGGATTCATGCATGTCCCTGAAAGCCAGTTGGGCGAGCGTTTGAAACAAGCTGATTGCCAACATGATACGCCCAACATGTCCAGAAGTGGGGTTGGGGATCTGTCGTTGATGCGGCGAAGCGCGCCATAGGATATATCATCAGGGGATGGGGGACCAGCGAACTGACCTGCTTGGCCTGGTTGGGCGAGCGACATTGTGGCGACTGGCTCAATCCAGGAGGGATAGTCGTCGTAGTGCAACGGAGAAAGATGTCGATGAGAAGGTATGTGCGTGAATTAAGCTCTGTTGGTCCGATCGCACAGCAGATCGAATTGTTTGCTTCTGAGTTTTGAGGATGTTTCGCGTGGGAGGGGGAGGGGCGAAGGGATGTGGTTCGAAGTTGATGTTCTGTTTGCTTTGTCTGGACGAACGAAAGCACGCGCGAAATGGAACTCGTCTCTCGTCTTCGGTATGGATCCGCTCCGCTACGATTGTTCACTAGCTAGCGACCGAGGCAAGGCGAGCTAAAAGAGTTGGTGTAGGAACGCGTGCACCCGTCCCTGAACCCGCGCTCGTGTTTAAAATAAAGGGCGGAAAGCTGCTGTTGATGCTGATCTGATAGGATGTGGAGCAGAAGAAGTTGGTGAAGATCAGGGGACCGATTGATATTCAGGAGCCTATCCGTACTTGGTTTGGTCGTAGGCTGGGTACTCGTGAGGGCGAGGGGCAGCGATCTCGAGTGAAGAATAGTGTAAGTATGGCCTGGCTGTTTCTTTAGGCGTGAGGGGTCTGGAGGAGGCGTCTAGAGAAGAGCTGGATGTCCGGATTCTGACCTAGGACTGCAGCGGGATTGTTGACTCGTTGATGCCTCGACTCGAATGAAGACGAAGACGAAGCAGGGAGAAGGGGAATGTAACCAGAAAGCTCATGTAGGTTGATCGGTAGGAGAGGAAAAGATATTCGTATTCCCAATCTAAGCCCAGCTGGATGGAATTGGTGTAGTGCACAATAATATCCAAATGACCCGCTATTCGAGGATGACAAGATGCCGATAGGGGAGACGAGAGGAGAGGAGGGGAGAGGAGAGGAGAGGAGAGGAGAGGAGAGGAGAGAGGACAGGACGGGATGACGGAGGGCTGCGGAAGGCGAGGGCGGTATCTAGGTGAGATAACGATCGAATGCTGCTGCTGTAGACAAAAGAGGTTCAAGTTGAGTCATATGTACAATTCATTATTTTAATTTTTCTGAAGGATCCCAAGATGCAGTTTCCAAAGTGAAGAAGGTACCTAGGGTATAAAAAAGATATCCCTCCCTTATGCCGGCAGGACAGGGACGTGTCTTGTCAAGCACTCTAGACCCCTAACCTGGCGAGGAAGCCGCGGGCTGCACTGGCTGCACTGGCTGGTAAAAATCAACATCCAGGACCCGCCCATCATCAGGAGATGCAGCCCAACTCCCAATCGAGCCCAGCTTTACGGGGAACCTTGACGGGATTGTGCACAGGCTTGCATGATTTGCATAAGTTATGTCAAAATTACAGATGATCCAGCTCAAGGTCATTCCATGATTGGTGGATACTCCCAGCCCCTGAACGGAGCCGTTCATTCTCCTATTCTGGAGACGCCCTGCTGGTGCAGGCCAAGAGCCTAAATCGTAGCCTTTTGACCCCTCATGACCAAGCCTCACAGCTCACTAAGAGCTTCTGGCTCCTCGTGCAACCTCAAATCTCCCAAAGGCCCTAAAGGCAACGCCTGCGATGAGCCAGCTTTCTTTTTGGTCCGATGGCGTTGAGACAGCGTCACTTCTCAACAACGTGGGGTACTCGAGCCAGCGGTGAGCTAGAGCTAGGAGTTTTAGATGGTCGGTCTTCTGTAGACATTAATCATCTTCTAGTTCTAGCCTCTTCGATCGATATCAAACAGCTGTGTGGGGTTCTCTAGCTCGTATGATTTAATAGCGAGGAGAGAGGGCGGTGAGGTGCCTGTACCTGGCCTGTACCTACATAATCTCTGTGCATGATAGGGGAAAACAGGGTCAAGGTAGCCATGAAGTCGACATCGAGATGTCGTTAGAATCTGATTTTCGATTTCAAGATAGCCGCACTAACGAGCTTATGAGAACATGAAACAAAAAAACTTTGGAAGAATTACGGAGCCCATCTCCTTGAAGTGTCGGGACATCCGCACTATAGCCAAATAACTACTCCAAGTATGCAAGCCGCCCGGCCAAATGCTAAGCGAATGATCGACAACTAATCTCAGCCTCGTCCTCTCTCGAACATCGACACCTTGAAACCTCAGCCTCGACATCAGCGACTCCAACAAACAAGAACACTCTCTTCGGAGCACATCAAAGATGTCCAATTCGTCACCGGCAGATACAAAGATGGAGGGAGTCAGCATGGAGCACAACCAAACTCCTCCCCCAATCGCTTCCGATGAGCCAAAGTATGGAGGCTTTACGAGATTTGAGATTGAGCTCGAGGTACGCTATCCCACTATCCAATTTCAGCCTCGTGTTTTCGTCTGTTGATCTCCTGCTTCTTGGTCAATCTCATCTATCTGCTACCCAATCATGAGATTCTCCTCTGTTTCCTACAGCACACACACCCTCACAATGACTTCATCAACAACAGCTAATCATCCACCCCTCCACCAGTTCGTCCAATCCCTCGCCTCGCCCCTCTACCTCAACCACCTCGCCTCACAGAAATACCTCGAGAACCCAGCCTTCGTCGCATACCTCAGTTACCTACAATACTGGCAACATCCACCCTATTCTAAATTCCTCAACTATCCCGGTCCCACGCTCAAGAATTTGGAGCTCTTGCAGCAGGAGAAGTTCAGGACGGATATATTGAGTCCGGACACGGTTGCTAGGTTATTTGAGGAGGGAGTCAAGAAGTCGTTGGAGGGACCTGGGAGTTGAACGATGGGCTGAAAGGCTTACAAAGAGATGAGACTGTGATACCCGGATATCAGGCGTACTGGGACGTGTTTAAGTCAATTTGGGAATTCGGTATTGAATTTTGGCGCCAATTGAGAATACACAGTATCTGCAAATTCCCCTAGAATATCTGCAGTGAAAATGCAGCCATTCCGTCCATACGCCTCGCTGAATCGCACGCAAATAAAGACACAAGTTCCTCCTTCCGACCCCCAATGATTCCTACAGAGCTGCTTTTCCCCACTCCATCTGCCAGATCAGTTCTCTCTCCACCGGTTGCCGCAAGTCATACACTGCCCATATGGTCAGCCCAACTTCTCTGCATAGTCCTATAAGCCAACAAGGCCGAGCCCGAACTCACCTTGTAGAAACCCGTCATAGGTTCATCCGCACTCCTGATCTGCACCTGATAGAACGCAGCCTCATCCCCATCACATCCATCCTTCGGACACTGAATCTTTGTCTTGTCGGCATTGTCCCAAGCGCTCTCCCCACCAAAGACGTCCTCCCGCTCCTTGCGCACGTACGTCTTACGCTCGAAGTACTGACCCTGGAGCAGGAACTCGTAGGGGCAGGTCTGACATTCGAGGCGGTTAATGGTGTCATTTTCGGGTCCGTGGGTTGTCGTTGAGACTGTGAGGACGTTGCTGCAGGAGGGGCAGACTTAAAAAAGTATCTTGATTAGCTGCGCATTCTTTGCAAACCTTAGAGCAATGGTGGTTGAAAGAGGACATACAGAGCAACATCTTGACCAAAGAAGGAAATTGTCTTTGTCGCGTGAGGAGTGCTCGAGAGCTGTGCAGTTCTGTACTTTTTTCAATCACCGTCGTCGCAAAGTGACTTGACTGACTCCAAGCCAGCCAAAAATATCCCACCATCGGCAAATCTAATCGCCGACATCCAACCGCAGCCATGCCGCGCTAAGCCGTACCTGAATCCATCATTCAGTTTCAACATCAACATCGAAGCGCTTTCCAAGCCTCAAGTCTCACTTACAACACTTCACCACCTTCCAATTCCACGCCTCTCTGCCCACTTCATCTCTTGAACATCCATTCCTCACGATAAACGCATCAGCACCTGCAGTCCAGCGATCCGCATTCTCCGGCCTCTGAAACAGCTACGTCAGCTTCATACCAAAAGCCCTGGCCACGAGGCACGCGCAATAGCTACGTATCTGCTAAGAAGAGAATCTGGAAGACGGCATTTGGGAGGGAAGGAATAGAACAATATGGCGAAAGATTTGAGAGCTCATCCTGAGCAGGATCAGGAACATGAGGTTCGTTTCCTGAGCTTGGAGCGCTCACCGTTACCCCTCTACCCCACTACGTCCTCTTTCTAGCAAAGACATCTCAACATCCAACACCTGCACATTCTCCCACAATGTATACAGGCACATACACGTGTACAATCACAAGCTTTAACACACCTCATATTTTTACTACAACCAGAAGACACAGTACTAACTTTTTATAAAGGGTGCCTCTGTAGGCGAGATCCTCATCGAAGCCGCGCGCCGTAACAACACCGACCTCCTTAAAGAGACCATCGACAGCATCGGCGATGAAGATAAGGTAGCCAAGATCCTGAACGAGACGAAGACTGTGCTAGGAAACTACATCTATCATGAGGCTGCGCTGAGGGGGAACTGTACGTCAATCCATTTCCACTTCTACTTATACCCATCCCGACCTATGCACTTATACCTAAAGCCTACATCGCTGCCAAAATAATGAATATAGAGGAGCTTGAATGAGAGAGCACCAGGAAATGCTGACAGCACACGATAATAGACGAGATAATCGACATGCTCCTCGACCAACCCGGCTTCGAATGCGACCCAATCTCGCGCATCGAGCAAGACACACCCCTCCACTCCGCAATCCGCTACCTCAACTCCCTCACCGAATCCTCGCCCCTCACACCCGCCATCTCCCAATTCTCGACTGAGCTAATCGCTATGATGATCGAAGCCGGATCTGACCCTCGCTTACGCAACAAAGCCAATCTCACGCCGTACCAGCTGGTTGATCCAAGGAATGAGAAGCTGAGGGCGCAGCTGCAGGATGCAGTCGATGTGGTGCAGAATCAGGGAGATTATATCGAGGATGTGGAGGAGGGTGGGTATGACGGGGCGGACGGAGTCGATGATGATGCAGGGAGCGCAAGTGATTCGGATTTTGACCCTGAGGAATATAGGAGGGAGATGGAGAGGAGGAAAGAGAGCAGTAAGGCGAAGAGTGGGAAATGAAATGCTGAGTATCGAGGGTTCATCTGAGCATGTCAAAGATCTCTTAGATATTAGAGTGCTGCGAGATTTTTGGATCGAAACGGGAAGATCGTTTTTTGGCGCTGGAGACAGGAAAGGATGGGAAAGGTGTAACTTGGAGATTCTACAGGCACTGTTCATGCATAGCGCTGCAACATGTCGCAACTCTGATGAGAGAGCAAGCGAACGGAGATTCTACATAACTTGCTTTGCGTGCCTGTGATTAAATAGCGTTGCTTCACTGTACCTCACGTCAATCACTTCCGAAACATATCAGATCCAGAAACTTGGGAGAACAGAGAAATACATGAGCAAATTGACTCAGTGTTTCATCCTTGCCGTCTTCTGGACGCAAAGTTTAGCAAATGAGTCAGCCAGCCAAAGCAGGACCTCCAATTATTCCCTTCGTCTCGCTTGCGAAATTGGTTTGTTTACTCCCACCATATCTCGACTGGAAAATCTTCCGTCACCATCTGGTACAGCAAGTAGCTCTGTAATGATCAGAGGACACCAGCGCTCACGAATCCTCTATCGATACCCAGACTTACCTATTTCTGCCGCTCTGCAGTGCAAGCACATGATAAGGCTGCGTCATTTTTTGATTGGACCACGTCCGCATCGCGGGATTGGCTATGGTGCCCAAGCGAATGTCTTCGGGATAGGGCAGCGAAGGCGTGCATTGGGAGGCCCGATTGGCTTGACCCATTGAGTGTGCTGGGCTGGGCTAAAAAAAAGGGCGAAGGCTTCATTTAGGGCGAGGAGAGATATACAGGGTGAGCGCATCTAGAGATTTTAGATCCTGAATCACTTTATGCTTAGGATTCTTCTTCTTGCGCTATACGTTAAGGTGACATTTTGGATTCCGTCCCTTCCCTGGTTATAGCGAGTGCCGGTTGTTGCCAGCTACCAACGCCTTCTTCAATCTTGAGGCCTATCTTCGGACCATAAAGTTGGCCTTTGCACGAGCAAGTCCTCTCTGACTTTCGCAGCCGCCACCAATCCTCTTGGTCTTCATGTACATCATCTCAAAGCTAGTAGAGCTGTGATCGACAATTATATCCTCTCCCCAGCTAAGTTACTATCCGCCCTCTTCCCAGCTGCAAAGCGGAGTGCGAATCGACTCGAGCACTCGATCTCTAATCATTCGATCTATCACGATCCTGAATATATTACAGCCTTCGTTCATTGCGGCTCTCATACCTCGCGGCTTCCAGCGTTCTTCATTTTGCATGAACGCTACGCCCTGTAGGAGTCCGAGGCAGAAGTGTGTTGGCTACAACGACAAAGACCCACTACAAAACATCGTTCACACCTTCGATTTTGCGTCTTGAAAGGAGGAAGCAGGGATATCGGCCGTTATTGCTCTAGCAATATTAGCACTTGCTCATGATGGATCCCACACCGTCATGCTGCCCAACGTGCAAGACTGTTATCGCGTAAGTCCCTTCACCTGAATCATTTCACCTACACAAGGCTAGCAAAAGCACACATCTTCCAAAAAGATTCTCAGCATCCCTCCTCTCTGTTTGTCTCTCGCCCTCTCCCGTCTTGACTAATGATACTAATGCCGCTTGCGAACAATGGCCTAGGATAGGGGTTAAACATCAGAATTGAACGGAGCAAAAGTCAGCGCAAACAGCAATAACAACAACGGACTGAGTATGGAGGCGCAAGCGAGTTTTGATCCTGGCGCTACCAAAGCCCAAACAAAACTTATCAAACTTTTGAGGACTCCCAAACGTGACAGCACACCCATTGGCCTGGTAAGCCAAGTCCCGTGGAGTCGCTCCCTAAGAAGATACGACGTGCTTGATGTCATAGCACCAGCGAACAGGCTTGCGGACCTGGCAGGCGTTCGGACGAACTGCTCCCCAGCCGCTTGCATGTTCTCTCTCTCTGCTCCGAAACACAGGCACGTCTACTATCTTCGACTCCAGCAGGGATTTGGACAGTCAGTGGTCTCTGTATGTCGACATCTCTCGTTCCCTAGCCTGATAAATACCGTCCCGTGCTGGAGACAGACAGAAAGGCCCGTCGAGTCTGCTGTGCGACTGATTAGTGGAGCCATCCGTGGATCTGGCAGGCGGTTGGATGACCGCTCCCCAGCTCCGTGCGTGAGACTCTGTCGATCCAGTCTACCGCAGTACTGACTGTCCTGACTATCTTCTTTCGCGTTATAGGGGTGTGGATGGCTTTCGAACGTGATTCTGTAGACATATATGAACAGTTACGAGCTGTGGTAGCGAGAGTCCCGTCGCCTCACGTATCTAGTTGCAGCCTCACTGAATGAGAAGCCGTAGAAACATATTCTCGCCAAAAAATCGTCTCTTGACCTCAACTGGGGCCGAAAAAGCAAGCCGAAAGGATGACTCGCTTAGTTCAGCTCCGTGTCATGTTGTCTCGAGTGGTCTAGTAACGGATGCGGTTTCACGCCTTCTCATTTTAGTGTTGTTGTTTAGAGACGGACGGTTGCGGGAGTTCGAGCTGGTGCTGTCGCGTTTGACTGACGTGTTTCTCTAGGACTTATGCAGCGCCTGACCTATGAGTTAAAGCAAGTGACTGATCCTGCCGAGTTGTCGCTCTCACAATCCTTCCCCATCCCCCTTCCTCAAATGATTCGGCAGGCATCAGTCAAGCGTATGCTCGTCAATGTAGGTACGATAGTCTAAGAATATTGATGCTTACCTCGTCCAGGGGCTCGCTTGGCCGAGACATACTCCGTACCCGCGTGTTATGTGTTGCGACTGACCGACTGCCTGCTCGTCCCCAATTCTGATGTTTCCCCAACGCTCAAGTGTCAGAGGAGCACTGCTCTTAGACTCACTTCAAACCTACTCTACAAATATCCAGAACACGATATTTGGTCGAATATTGACAATAGGTCCGATGCAGCAGCAGACGGCAGACAACGTGAACTCAACACCAGCAGCAGCTTGAACAACACAGCAGCGTTGGAAATCTACGGCCCTGTAAGCGATGGATTCAGCATCAACGATCCATTCGACACCAGCGCATCCTTCGGCACAGCAGATGATTTGGAAGGAGCAGGCATTTCTGCATCTTACCAGCATGATATGAATTCATGGCAAGAGTTGGATTTCGAGAACTTCGACTTTTTAGGCCAACGACACCAGTCTAAATCCAAGGAAACATCTGATCTGGAATTATTAGATTCCACTATACCCAGGTTCGTGTTTCCATCAAGCCCAATACGGCGCTACAATTCAGCTGATCTTAACTTGGGCTTTCAGTACCATTGCGAGTGATCTGTTGCTCACTTCTGATCAACTTGCGGATTTGGGATTCGTAGGAAGCGATACGCCAAAAATACTTGAGCTCAAGTCAACACTTGGATTCCAGTAAGTCACCTCCCCGTCAATCCAGCGTCTCATATACACTGCAGAAAGGCCTCGGCAGATACACACATGCATCCAGCTAACTCTTGACCCTACAATCTTCAGGTCTAGCAAGCCAAGCAAGCCCAAAAGCCGGTCCAAACCCACCTCGAAGTCTTCCTTAAAGCTTTCTCGTCCCAAAAGCTTTATTTGCAACTTCAGCAACTGCGCTCGGGCCTACAGATATAAAGGCGATCTACAACGGCACCAGCGAACACATTCTCAGGCTTTGATGAGGGCATTCCAATGCCCATTCGCTCCGTGCACAGCTGTTGGTATCAAGGGATTCGCAAGAAAGGACCATTTGATGCAGCATCTGAGAACAGTCCATCGAAACTGATGATTGATGGTGAGAAATAATTGCTGGCAATGGAAAACATTCGGAGTTCTGGAAAAGTGGAGGAGAAAGAGCAAAAGGGGAAGAAGGAGTTGGTGCTTTCCTTGCTTCACAGGCCTTTTGTCCGTTGTTTTGACTTGATCTATTGTGTTCTTATTCCCTAGGCATGTGGATTGATATTGTCTGTTGCTTTCATCTTCCTGACCTCTCTCGCAACACAAAAACTAGTATGGATCGGAGCTGCGGCGCTTCTCAATGCATGGATTCAAAATCATCACCTTTATTGCATCACCATACTGTCCATCCCTCCAGCCCTGAACAACCCGGAAAGCAAGCTCCCCAAGCATCGCCTCACGTGACAACTCGCACCACTTCTCATCCTTAATATCTCCCTTCTCTGACCAACTTCCTCATAGCCTCAATCGTACCCTCCACAGCCATCTTACTCATCGCCTTCTCCTTCTCCCTCAACTTCTCCAACTCTTCCCCCTCCACACCAGGATGTCTCCACTCAAACACATACGTCATATAGAGCCCGTCCGCACCTTCACTCACGATATTACTAACATGACTTCCATCAGGCTGCTCAAACTCGACTCTCGTATCAGCATACGCTGTAACAACTTCCTTGACCTTGCGCTGGTCCTGCAGGAACGTGACTTCGCGGACTGTGACTTCGTTGCCGGTCTCCTCATTGGTGGTTGTTGAGATGACGGTGGTGGATTGGATCGCTGCTGGGACGAAGGTTTCTGCTGAGCGGATCTTAAGTTGCAGCATAGACCATATCTGAGGGCGTGTGAGGACCGGGCTGGAGCCTGGTGGGTTGATATGTGAGGTGAATGCGATGTTATTGGTCGATGGTGCCATTTTTCAAGGTATGAACTTCGTTCAGTGATAGCTATTGCTGATTGTGAAGAGCTGTTCTTGATATTTATCTGTGGATTTTTGTCGAGGCAGGATAGCTTCTAGATGTGGTTGAAAGATATCGTCGGTTCCATGACGATGATCTGATGCCATCCATATATATCTAAGTACTTGGCCTGCCAAGGCTCTCTGTTATTGGACAAAGTTCCGAAGTGACACTGGGTCAACAATCCGGAGTCCGGACGCTTGCTCGCTCAACTCTTGCCACATTGCTTTGCGAGAATGCTTACATATGTTTCCGAAAATTCGCACTTGATATGCATCTTCTTCGGAGACATTTATTTGTTTTCTCGATTACCTTGTGTCGAAATTCAAAGTTCGCGCTTCGCGCTGAACTTTCCGAGAGCCGAGTTGCGGGTGCTGATAAAGCAGCGGCGGGTAAGAATGCAGGTCCGCGGGGCATAACGTTATATCCACAACTTGCACATGTTTCCTCGTTGCAAATGAGTAGCATTTTACGGATGAGCCAGAGGAATATTATTGGGCAAAGCGAACGTGGCGGATGAACAGTATTTTGCGAGGAGCCCAGACCTCTGTTCTTCGGCATCCGCAATGGCGTTTCCTCAGGATGATAGAGTGTGACAGCTGCCTCTTGAAGGGGAGCATGGTGAACATTCGTTCTTTTGAGAAAACGTAGAGGGGCTTGAGATAGGTCGCTTAATTGTTGACTTCGGCTGAAGCTACGAGCTTTACCTGACTGACATTATCTACTTACCTCGCAGAGAATACTTGAAGCTGCCATCAGACTTGTCGAAAGGAATTTCAGAATCGAGATCTTTGCGACTTTAGAACCTGTAGGCCATAGGTGAGGACTTCGATATTTTCCTCACATGCATAAGAATGTGATCATGTATTAACAAGGTAGTGTCAAATGTTCTTGCTCATCGAACTCTAAAAGCCTAATTGCCGAATCATTCACATCAGTTCTAGCTCCTGTCACCGGTTTCACATTATCTGAAACACTTGAAGTCCTCTCAAATCCCGAATCATTGTGGGGAATGTCCTGAGCTTGCGAGCAGCTTAATCCCATTTATCACGTGGATGTATGACATCCAAGTCTATCGACTGACTGGATGGGAATTCACCCTAAGCCACTATATATGTGATAAGCGAATAGATTAATACCAAGATGTAGAACCGAGTTCTGTGGGAATCCGCTGTAACGAAGATCGTCCATAATGTGGGGTTGCTCTTGGTCTTGTAGATCAAGATACAATCAACAACATATGATGCTGACAGCGATGACTTGAAGAATTTGTCTACTTACAAAGACCAATCAATGGACTAGCTGTACCAGCTCAGTAGCCGTACACGATCACTTGAAACCGACAGCTCTACTTGTCACCTCGCTTGCGGAGTTGGCAAACTTTAAGTTATGTTGATTAGTGCTCAACCCCGCCTTCTTGACTTGTAAGATAGATTTCCAAGATACTAAGCAGTTGGCTCTGTGGGAATTGCTCGAAGAATGGCGGGTCACGAAACGTCATCATCTCTGGGCTGAAAGCGACTGGAGTCAAGGCTGAAGTTGTAGGGATCAACTCCAGTTATGGTAAGCCTTTCCCAAAGTGCCGGGAACTACCCTCTATTGGACTGTCTGCTGATATAAGAAATAGGTGATACTGCCATCATCTCCGGATCTTGCGGGTCAGGAAAGGTCTGCAAAGAGTACAAGGGCATTGATAAGACTGAAGGTGGTGATCCTAAGAGGGTTACCACCAAGGATTTCTGCCTCGGAGAGCAAGGACAACTAGAGAGTCTCCTCGCTTGCTAGAATGCAGATCGAGGGCCAGGCAACTGTAGAGCTTGCGCTCTTCGCATTGCTTTGTGCACGTTGTTGACCGAGAACGTCTTTGATTTGAGCTACCATATATTTCATAACGCAATGTTCTGGCACAGGTTAGTTTTCTCTCTGTAGCACAACATAATCTTGGAGCATCTGAGGCAGATTCCTTTGACGCTCAAAACTTTTGAACATATGGAACGTGGCCAAGCTATACGAATCAACTAGCCAGCTCAATCGAGTCATTTAAGAGCGATCATTACCATTGATTGCACATATCTAATGGCTACTGAACACAAACTGAATGATCAAGCACGATTTGCGAGACATGCGTCCGAGGCGATGGGACTTTGTGGAGTCGAGTTATTGACCAAAGAACCATTACAAGACTGTCAAGCTTCATGGTGGGCCGTGCAGCTTTAGCGAGTGTCAACAAATGAAGTCAGGCCGATTGATTTCCACATAGGCCATTGGGTTCACAGAGACGAAAAAAATTACAGATCTGACGAGGGTATTGCCAATGACCCTGCACAGGCAACGCGGTTGAGGCAGTGAGGGGTCAGATACCGATAAGACGCCATGAAACGGCGTTGCAAGGGGGATCTTTGACCATCTTCCCTGTAATGCGCCAATGGATCAGGAAAGATATTCCCTTCCACTTAACTTATGACTTCAAGTGCTTATGCATGAATGCTTCGAATAGCTTCGATGAGCAGCCGAACAACGGTGGGATTATATTCTGGAGCTGAGATGCTGGTCTCACACGTGTCACGTGTGGAGCATCATGGCTCTGCCAGGATTCAACCTATCGTGTGAGGGTCGGACGATGAATCAATGAGCGCTAAGCAAGGCTTGTAAAATCCGTCCAAGCATTCTGCTGAAAAATGAATAACACCAACAAGAGACAGGGCCAATGTATGGAAGCCAAAACGACCCCCAAAACTTTGGGGCGATTGCACCTCAACCCCTCACCGGATACTGCAGATGTCAAGAAATCACCCAGTCGGAGACTTCCAACATAGTTGGTGCTTGGCATCACGGCAGTTCAGAGGCAGCTGGCAACCAACCCAATTATGCACAAACCATGCATCACGTGTTGGCAACCAAACAAACCACTAACCTGGTTATGCTCCGTACATTACTGCATGCGTGGCTGGAAAGAGATGCCTACCAAGCCGTTGTATGCTCTTCTTGCACAATATCTGGCCATTCCACACCCCACTCATACGAGGCGGGAAGCAAGGGAAATCGGTTCTTATCATGTCCTCACAATTAACAGGCCCTTGAAGATATTGATGACCTCGCCAGGAAATGAACGGACTGCTTTCGACCAAAGCGTGCTGTGTCGAGTCCATTCGGGACACCATGTAATCAACACGGGAGTAAGTTCAATGCATTTCATTCATCCATCAAGGAATCTCGTGAGGAGAAAATGATTAATCAGATGAAACGAACCAACTAAGGAGCTGCTTGGTCCTAAATTTTCGAGTTGATCAGATGTGAGCCGGGAGGAGCAGGGAGCAGTGGGCTGAAATGTGAGACCTGAGGTTGAGACTGGCTTTCGCAGTATGCAGCAAGGGTCTCCATTGCATATCGCAAGCGGGGTGCGTGCAGCTCTCCGAAAGATCTGGGTTGTCTAATGGCCTGTGCTACCGTTTGTGTGCGATTTTCCTGGAACGGCTCGCTGAGAAGAGCAAGTCAATACTCAAGGATAGCGGAGGCTTAAGGTGGGGTCAAGCTGATCGGAGAATTCTCTGTGCGGAGCAGGGATTATAGGAGGCTGGAGTGAGGCAAAAGGAGATACTGTTTTGAATGGGCAAAGGAAGCATCCGTGCTTGTTACGCTCTGCATTACCCGTGTGCTTTGTATTTCTGACGGCGGAAACCCCAACCGAGAAAGCAGACGACCCCCACAGGTGGGCACAACCAAGTGAAAACCACCATACGATCAAAGCGATCAATACTACAGAAATGGGACGGAACGATCCAATGGTCGTTTGCATGAAAAGGTGGGAGATCGTAGTACAGTCCAAGCTTGGTTCTGTAAGGCAGCCAGCCGTCGTTTGCACCTTGTCAAGAGCGGGTACTTGCGCGCACAAACCAGACCATCGCAGAGGAACCAACGCCACCAGGAGACGGCTCAAGCTTAAAGGCAGCGAACACGTTCATTCGTACAGAAGATCGCTGGCGGACATGTGCAGCGGAACAGGAAGATTTAGCCGCACCTGCAACGGTGTTTCTGCCAAGCAATGAGTCCAAGAGTACTGAGAGCAAGTCTAGGCGTTGATGTGGCCAGAAACGGAACCTCGTCATAGAGAAGCGTAAAAGGTGATTGATGTATTCGGGTGGACCAACAAGGAGGCTGGTCCTCGCAGTATTGTGACGGAAGGCCTGACGGAGCGGTAATTCCTCAAGGCCCCATAGTAAATAGATCTGGTTATGACAAGCAGAAGTAGTAGTTAATGGCATGGCAAATGCGGAACTGGCCTAGTCAGTACCGGCCGTTGTTCCTTCTTCGGTATCTCTAGAATTTTATCGAGATCGCCCGGATTTGCCGTTCTTTGTGGGCAAATCTGATCCCAACACTTCCTCGTATAATTGTACATTTACCTCGCTGGCTGCTCCCGCATAGTTGACATGCTATTGTTCCTTCTTTGTTTTGTTGCTGCAATCTGCTTGATAGCAATTGCCAATATCTGTACAGACTCCAAAGCACTACTGCGTGTCTCAGAGAAGCCTGATACTGAGGAGGAAATCAAGCCTGCACCAAAGGTAAGTAACCTTCCTCCCCTGCTATGCTGGCGGTGTAGGAAATACAGCGTGATGACTGGCCGTAGCATTGATGCGGACGAAATCACTGAGATCCAGCCAAACAGTTCTTCAGCACGTTTCCCGGCAATCGATATATATCCAACGACCGGTATTTCAGTTGAGCAAGATCAGCCACTCGATTTAGAGAGTTTGAAAGCCTGGTTATTGACGCAGATTCCCATGACTGACCGCCTGCAACTGGAGAATTACAGAATTTGACAGTCCGTCAGTCGGACTCTGTTTGGAGGCATTTCTGCAAAGCATTGCCGGCATCACCGGCATCAAGGCCACGAGCATATTGCTTCTGAAGTGCGTCTGCCGTTCGTCGTAGAAGCAGAACTCACGCAAAGCCACAGAGGTTCCGAGACAGTATAGCGGTGAGAGTATACCCTAATGTTTATCAACGCAGAGCCCCGATTTGTCTCGAATGGCTTCGAAACCTTTGTACCATTCCACAGAGCGGAGGCGGCTTTGCATCAAAGACTTGTTGAGATGACGAACAACGACGTCAACGCTTGGAGTATCTTCAGGCCCGTGGTCCCGTCAACAGGCGACAGCTGGGATGGAGACTTCGATGAGTACAGCAACAACGAAAACTTCCAAGTTGGTAACCCTCTGCCGAGAAACTCTTTGACAAAACTGATGCACTCGACAGGTCCACAGCCTGTTTGGAGAATACTACCCAGAGACGTCTGCTGCTGCCCAAACCCAAAGTGTAGGCTTGACGAAATCGGTGGCTTACTCGCAAGTACATCAACCTCAGTATCAATCCTACAAAACCGCCACGATCTCGCAACCGCTGTACCAAGAGCAAGCGACCGAAATGACTTGCCTCGAGAGACCTAGCCCAATGCTCGGAAACGACTATTCGCAGATGAGCTTAGGTCGAGGGCGAGGAAGCTTTGCTGAATTTTCGAGCGTCCGAAACGTCTTGAAGAATTTCAATTACCAGCCTCAAAATGACACTAGCAATTCATCATTATCATCGTCTTCCGGTCCACCTCAGTCGACATACGTCGAGGAAGCTTCGACGTACAACCACTCGATGAATATGTCCAGAACGAGCCCAGACACTGTGTATAGCACTTATTCACCACCGCACTCATCTACCGACTATCGAGCCACCGGTTCCTCTCGAAACAGCGATGCGTCGAGTACCAAGACCTACTATTGGCAAGGCAGTTTGCGTAGCAGCATAGGATCCCAGAGTACATATGGACTCCCGTTGAGCAACGACGGATTGCCGAAATACCAACCGCAGCAATACACCGATCCATGGGGCTCTTCCGATTCAACATCGACATGGGACCCGCCATCCCTGGCTTCCAACACAATCTCTCCCAAGATGTTGACCCTAAATGTCTCCTCCGCATCACTTTCATCCTCCGGAACAAGCCAAGACTCAATGCTAGCACTATCTGAATCCAGTGCAGCTATGACGGTTGATGATCCGGGCGAGGCAGCGCCTGAGCACCTTCACGTTATGGAACCACAGCCGATTCCTCGACCGCGTCAGACCCTTCCCGATTGCATCCCAAGCTCTCGTAGGATCGTGCCTGTGGTACCTAGCAACGACTTCCCCCCAAGCAGGAATGCGCAGAAGCGCCAGATGAAGGTCGCAAAGGTTCCAAGTTATACTCGCAGAAGAAGCAGTCCTCCAGCAAGAAGCATTCCGGCCACCTTGCAAAGTCCGGGTCACAGCCCCATCCCCAGCCCCGGTCCCCGAATTTCCGAAGCTTGCTCTCCAAGATCGGTTTTAACACCACAAAGAATCGCGTCAAAGCCCGTTCGGCCAGCGACGTCACCACGGACGGTTTCTGATGCACAAGCACTGCGGGGTCGAGAAGCCCGAGACGAGTTCCTGGTTAATTCAAAGTTGGCTGGTATGTCATACAAAGACATTCGGCGGCAAGGGAATTTCACGGAGGCTGAATCGACCCTGAGAGGGCGCTTCCGCACTCTGACGAAGGACAAGAAACAACGAGTCAGGAAGCCTGAGTGGGAAGACAATGACGTGAGTCTTGAATGCCTGGCGAACAACCTACACCACTGATTGCAAAGCAGATCCGGCTTCTGAAGAAAGCTGTACGAAAGCTCACCAGAGAGTCGGACCTAGCCAAATCTAAGATCCCCTGGAAGCAAGTCGCCGAATACATCGCCAGTCATGGAGGATCTTATCACTTTGGTAATGCTACCTGCCGCAAGCGTTGGGACGACCTCGAAGGAAGAAATTGATGAGAAAGAGAGAGGTTATCGATGATGATGATCAAGACTGCTACCATAGTGGCTGGAGGTGAAGCTATGGGAATGTGGAAGCTGTACCAGATCCCTTAAAGGAAGGACTGACATCATCAGACTTGAGGCCCGTATCAAATTCAGCGGAGAGGATTGAAAGGTAAGCTGGTGTTCTCAGGGTCGCAGGAGTGTACGAGTTTGTATTGTAAGTTGGTGTGGCCATTGGTCCGTTCATACTTCGTTGGCTGTAATGGTGAGTCTGACAGGTAGGCCAAGATCAAAGAAATTCATCCCAGAATCAGATCTACAGTCGGCCTCCGTGATCCGTTGCTGGTGGTACTCCGATGGCTTGCAAGATGGCTGTTAACTTTGACTCATCATTCCGCAACACGTCCCATTCCTCTTCACTCTTTACGAGAAGGGTTCCTCCAAGTACAGTACCATTTAATGCAATAGGCCCGACTGTTTTACCAGCACTGCTTTGGACTTCTAGACCCTCGGATGCTCTGGGGCATAGAACGAAAGCTCGATCCGTAAAGCCAAGATTGTAACTGATTGGTGATTCCTCCGACGAAGCATTCGTAGTTGGGGAGTCATTACCAGCACTTTTCACCAGTTGACAGGCCCGACCATGTAAATCAGTATAGATCCGATAAACCTCTGCAGCTGAAGCATTTTCTGGAACTTGGGCGGAGAAATATGAGAAGGGCAATGCTAGGATCGTCAGAAGATTCGCAACACAACGGGCATGCTGTCACATACCAGTTCTCGGCTCCTTCACCAAATTGTCCGCCAGGACATTCCACTTGGCGCCCGCTTCCGTTCCGCTACGCATTGATTCAACTGGCAGGAATTGGATATGCCTATGCGGTTGGCTTGCACCGGAATGGTCTCCAGAATTGAAGAAGCCAAACAATTCCTCGCCATTATCCTTATATGCCTTCAAGCAAGCATAGGCTGCCTCCAAATCATCCTTCTCCAGCAAGTCAGTCTGCTGCTTGAAGTCCTTTGTGGCGAGTATAAAGTGGTCTGGGATGACTGGGAATTTGTTCAGAACCAGGAAATGGGAGGGCGGGAGAGACGTAATAAAGAGACCGGCTGGCGGACTCTCGAAGGGATCGAATGGCTTGGATGAAGGGTTTTTGGGCTTGTTGGACTTTGGCTTATTTGCAAGAGCTGGAGAAAAGCGCAATTGAAACTGTACGGCTGTCAGTATGGATACAGACTTGATGGAGGGGTGGACATTGCGTCGCATACCGGTAGTCCGCCGCATTGTAGAATGGAAACACGAGTTGCGTAGAAGGTCAGATCGCCATTCTCTTGGGCGGATTGAAACTGCTTCCTTACAAGTGCTGGTAAATTTCTTAAGGTTGCCATGGCGTGGTGATGATGTCTTGAAGAGCATCGATTGCCTTGTTTGGCGCGTCTTGGGATTGGTGTGCACAGACCTCTTCGCAGGCCGAGGCCTTCTTCGTGAAGGTCTTGAAGACCAACAGTCGTCCAAAACATCCTATCTACTTGCCTTAACAGACTATTGGAAGAGGATTCATCGAGGAAATACAGCAAACTTATCGGGCAGGGTCTATTTTACTAAATCAACCGGGTCGGCACGAATGTTCTTTGCTGCTAATCCGCCTAAGTTCTCCTCGTCCCTTGTTTATATAGGTCAGACACAAATGAAGGAGAATATACCTCTGAATGTATCTGCAGGATGTTACGAGGTCCTCCTTCAAATTAGAAAACAACATCTAATGTTTACAATTTCATTCCTTCATACACATCCACAATTCAACTGGGCAGCGTCTTTTCACGGAACTATTGATCAAAGCGAATGTTTATAGTGCTTCGATGGCCGGGCAATGCATACCGTTGGGAACTCGCAGGTGGTGATCAAAGGTTGAAATGACTCTCGTTCTCCTAAAAGGTACATTTCATCACCAATATGTCATATTCGCAGACGGGAGCATATCTCAAGACCTGGACGCTGAGCAGCATGAGCTTCGCTTACAGACCTCGCCAACGCATCTTTCAGAAAAGTCAACAACAACAAGGCCAAGACGATTGGCATGTTTATTGACGAAATGTGCTCAGGGAGGTGGAGGTTTGAGTACGACTGGATTCGCAAGTCATATGATCCCAGTAGCTCGGCATCATAATATTGCTGCTGTTCATTTTGCATTGAGATCAGAGGATCCAAAATCAGCCTTAGAACGCCACGATACAAGCCACCGACTTGACATCGCTCAGCCTCACCCTCACACTTTCACATATAACCTACTCCAACCTGCCTCTCGACTTTGATTCCCTCTGAACCTAACACAATTTCTTGCTAATTGACATATCCCTTCTCAACATGACCACCGAGTCCCTCAGCATCGCGGGCAGCGTCCTAGGCGTCTCAGCCGCCGGCTTTAAAACAGCACAAAGCCTTTATAACATTGCGTCCTCTATCGGCTCCTCTGGCGAAGGAATACGACTCTTTGCATCCGACACGGATATATTCTCTCATATTCTCTACAGCTGTAGCCAGACTCTCGAGTCTACTCCGAACTCCGTCCCATACTCGTCTCGTTTGCTCGTCGCCATAGAAGATACCGCCGAGCTATGCGAGCAGGTTCTGCAACCTTTCGGAAGGATTACTGAGAGGCTAGATCCGTTACTGGTGAGGTTTAAGGACAATGAGAAGAAGTTGCAGCAGTTGGATTTGCGGATTAGGTCCTTGTTTAGGGAGAACAGCAGAGTGCTGTTTTATCAGCGGATGTTGAATACATTGAGGAACACTCTAATATGTCTGCTGGCATCGATGAACTTGAAAGCTGCGAGCGATGTGGGGACACAGCGAACGGCGTATGTCAAACAAAACAGTTCGATGACTTTAGATATCGATTGACTTGTGCTAGGATTCTTCGCATGCAAATTCAAAATGCTCAAGGGGTCATCAAGCATGAGCTTGAAATGCCTCCAATTCGAACCCTTGAGTCTGTCACATCGATTCAAACCAGCTACCTAGGTCGCTCATTTCCAGGGATGATTTCTGATCTTCATGGAGGGATTGGTCACACAGACGGCACCTTCGTTGTCCGAAGGGGATTTGCCGAAGGCTCTACCCCTCGAATAGGGAACTCACAGTCTGCTGAGGATGATCTCGAGAGCGACGAGTCCTTCAACCGACACATTGACGAAACTCTCGGAGCCCATGGGGCCTCTTTCGATCGCTCTTCACAGGCTCTGTATGAGGACATTCGAAGTATGCAAAGGAAAATTGTCGAATTTGCGAGGGAATCTCTGGAGGCGACCGAGGATCTACCACCTTCTTATGACCATTCACACGGTACTCAAAGTGGCAGTCATATGTTAGGTACTCAGCCACAAATTAACACCTCTTCAGACCTCGCTGACAGACATGGGGTCTCTGTTACAATTCCATACAAGAGTTCGAGGTCGGAGAAATTAGAGCGTGGATTGACACTTCTCAAGCTTCGCGAAAAGAAGCAAGTCCTCATCGAGGATACGCTTGGTTATTTTCACTACGTTCCATCATCCATTGGAGAGACCTGGGAGGTGAGATGGCCTTTTACCCGCTGTATTTTATATCAATATTTGTTTCCCCCCTCCCATCCTCCCCCCTCCCTCGTATTACACCAAGTGTTCGTGAAAGCCATCTGACACCTGCACAGGACCTCAAAACCTTCTTCCATGACTGCTACACCTATCACTTCATCTACGACACCCGCACAGCACCATCTTACGCCGGCCCCCAACACGTCCTAGAGCCATGCCTTGTTCAAGGCAATCCCGCTAACAATTCGGTGGGTCGAATATATACGCTTCTGCATAGCAAGACTTTCCAGACAGAGCACGGCGTGACTATGCGAGGCGATCAGAAGCTTTATCTTAAGCACGCTTTTCAACGCGCCATTGAGCGAGATCAGTATCGACTGGAGGATCACAGTGGTAATGCAGCACATGTCCAGAACGTGTTCCGGAAAGAGAACTGGACGAAAAGGACCTGGCTTAATGCCCAGCTCCTGTTGCGGTTTGATAATTCTTTCTTTAACGATGTCAAGAATATGCAGGTATCGTAGTAGCTATTGATTTGTCGTTTTGTTAGTGTATATGTAGATGCACTGTCACAAGTTAATATTTTTGTAAAGTGGGTCCAGTGTTCGGTGGAACTTGTACAGTTCGTCTCCATCTACAGATGTAACGTATTGTATCTAGAACCCACTGATACCCATACCCTGTAATTGCGCAACAGTGACCAGACCCTCATCGACCATCTCCGCCAGCACGGGACCTCCCCTCTTCGCAGCATACTTCTTCAAATCTTCCGCATCCCCCAGCAGGCCCTTGACGAGAGCGTCCTTCACTTCTGCCTCAAGCCCCTGTCATAGTCAGCAAAAGTCCGTTAAAGCAACCAACGCAAATTCTATTTCGTGGCATTCGAATCCAGGAGCTTGGAAAGAAGAAAACTCACCTCCTCAGCCCACCCATAAGTCCTCGCAAAGTTCTTCGCACCCACATAAAACTTCCCCGCATTCCTTAGCAGCACATCTCTATTATCCCTCGCCGGTTCAAATACCACATCCAATTGACCCAGCTGGAACCGGTTGATCTCAACATCACCTCTCGCAATATGGATCTTCACCACATTCTCAACATCATGGATTTTGGTCGCAGCAGTGAGGTTCTTGAGCGCTGTGCTGAGAGCGGACCAGCGGGCGGAGATGGTCTCGCGGGTGTTGAGTTTGGGGTTGTTGAGGAGACGGAGAGACGAGTTGAAGGCGATGAGGGCTTCGGCGTAGGAGCAGAGACCTTCTGCGGATGCGGAGAGGTCGAGTGGGCAATAGGCACTTTCGATTGTGGAGGCGTAGGAGTTGATGTCTGTTAGATTGGCTTGGAGTTGGAGGTTGGCGAAGGCGCTGAGGAACGAGGCGCGAGTGGTGTTTGCTTCGAGGGAGCGGTTGGTGCCGGTGAGATATTTATCGAGCCTGGTATGAGGTGTCAGTTGAATTTGATGCTTGGGTAAACGATAAGCCCAATCTGAGGATTCTCACTTGATGTTGATGAGATCTTCGGCGTACGCCTCGACCCAGCTGATACCTTGCTCTGACACATTCAACATGAGACCGCACAGTTGTGTGAGAGTTTCGAGCTGTGCAAGGACAGTGTCCAGAAGGACATCATTGTTGACTGGCTCTACAATGCTCGCCCATCTCTCATCCTGCGCTGGCTCCTTTCCATCATCGACATCCATAGAGGACTCGCCAGAAAGAGAGATGCCGCCATCTTCCGAGTCGTTGGTAACTTGGGAGAATTGAGTACTAGGCTCGTTGCCAGTATCGGACATCATGGATTCTGCTAATTGTGCTTGGGCTGCTGACTCTTGGGCCTGCTTTTCCTGGACTTCGAGGCAGAGCTGAAAGAGTCGCAATGCTTCTTCAATCAATTGAAGAGTAGATCCATCCGTAGATGACTCGGACAGCTTCTCAGTGAGACTTGTCAATATTTGAGCGGTGTTACTGAGAATGTTAGCGACTTCACTCTTTCCATCTCGAGCAGTTGGTAGTGAGCTGTGGTTTTGCATAATGTACAGAGCTCCCCAAACTTTGAGAATGAAGACAATAACCAGACTTCAGATAGCTCGTAGAGATCAATTGTAAAAGAAAGAAGGGTGTAGGTGTGGTTTGAGTTGTCAAGCGGCCCATTTTTGAAAGGCTGTCTCGAAGTGAAAGGTGAACATAAGAACAAGCGACACTTACAATAATGCGTCTGCGTTCTCGCCATTGAGACTCAATGCATACTTGCTACTTGTCAAAGCAGTTTGAAGTAGATCCAGAAGACTGCCAGGCAACTGCTGCAGCAGCTTTGGATGTTGAGTAAGCTCATACTGGATTCTTGCTCTGGATAATTTCTTAGCAGATACCGATCACAAGAGCATGAACTTGACTTACTTGTTGTACGCCAAATCGAAAGAGCTTGGGAACTTCTTCAGAGCTTCTTCATAGCAATCAATAGCCCGCACAAAGAATCTTGTTGACTGACAATCAATTAGCCTCAGTTTTGACGTCACATGATCCGTAATACAGACTTTTGCTGCATCTCCACCCCGCCATTTCTCCCCAGCTTCTTCGAAATCTACACCCGCTATAGAATATTAGCTATGTCATGATTCAATCGGGGACCACAGACTCACCGGCGAGGTACTCGTCTGCAGTTTCTGGGGCCTACTGCTTGTCAGCTTCAACTCGCGAATATCCACCAGACGTGCGACCTACTGCCTGAACATGCTTCGACTTCTTTTTCGGCACCTTAGTGAATTGCTTTGGCTTCGGCATTTTGAGTTGAAGGGACTTCTATGCCGGTATTTCAAGATCTGTGAGAGTAAGAGGAGTACGCAAAAACTGGTTGTCCAGATTAAACATTCATCGCAGACGAATTTTGTTCACGAGTTCGGTGACGATGTTCAGTCGTAGCGCTGCTAAGCGAGCCTCACCAGATTGCTCTTTTCGAAGTTGCTGGAATAAACATAGAGGCAAATGTAGTCATTCATATGCTTACCCTCCAATTGAATAAATTCAGAAAAGTGTCCAGCTGCTACTTTTGCAGCATCATCTCTTGCCACCTACTCTGATCAATCCTTTCGAATGGCAGTCAGAGGAAACAGCCATGATACCTACATCCAATTGTTAATAATCCTCGTACATGTATATGTACGACAGGATTTATGTTGTGATCACGATTGAGGCAGTGGAGGCCGTAGTAGAATAGTCAATATATTTGAACTAGAGATCCTCTCACAAACGGCAAATTCGAGGATGCTAGGCGGGGCCTACTGATGATCATGCATCGCTTTGACTTCTGCAATTTGATGCTATCGCAATTAGCAAATATCATAACGCGGCTGACGTGCAAACCTTAAAAGTCGAAGTGCCGATCATAAATACAGGGCCTGACTGCCATGTTTCAGGAGGTCCAAAAAGGCTGAATTGCACTTCTCCATGCAGTCTTCCACGTGTTGGTGGTGTGTTCCGCTGCAGATTGGGTAACCACACCAGGCCGTGATAGGGACCAAGCCTCCGAGACAACTGCACATCTTTTCCGGATCCAAACAGCCCAAGTCCTCCTCACATCACTTCTACAGCGACAGCAACGTCGGGATCTCAAAGCCTCATCTTCTTTGATCATTATTTCGCCGAAAAGTCTCGGATGTGAGATCCATTTTGCGGAGTGATCTACCGCCCCTGACAATCATCTCCTTCGCCCGTTCTCGTTGCAGAGACAGCTGAGCTGCGTCCCATATTGCCGGGTTGTTGATATCGCGGCTAGCACTACGACCTTCAAAATAAGCCCCTCGGCCTATTAAATCCTAAAGCAACAGCGTCTCGAGCGCCTGCCTCCTTTTCTTTACAATCATCTACATCACCCTCAGACTTCATAGAAAAGTACTGGCAATAATTGAACGAACACCTGGAAAGGAAAATTCGCAAAAACTTTTGAAGCGTCACCGCGCTCCGCGTAAATTTACCTGGCGATCTCGGGCCCGCCTTTCTTCCTTCGAGAAGCACCATCTCCCACCTCCTGTTTGAGGTTGAGACCCAACCCATCGCAACCTCGTGGCAAACCCGACGAACTCCTTCAACGACCTCCACCCCGACCGAATCCAAGACGCACTAAGCCAAACATCTGCCTTCAACCCTCGCCGTCGACATCATCTCTTTCTCCTCTCCGAACGGCACTCGACGATTAGTCTCATATCTCAACCAGCCTACCGTCCAAGCACGACCAAGTATCGCGGCCAACTCCACAATTCTCAGCATATCCCTGAAGTAAACTAAAACCTGAAACGGACGTCAAAATGGGTGCTTCATTGGAATCTTCTCGCCCTATAATGGCCCCAAGTGTGAGTCTTCTCCCCCTTCTCCAACCATCTTCATCGCTCTCTCCCAATATCGCATCTTCATTCGCACCGCACCCCCGTTTCCTACCAACAACATAGCTGACTATGTCGTCTCCCGAGAAGGTTACCTCGAAGCGCACCTCTGCCCGGTTTAGCACCTACAGCGCAGCCCCCTCCGTTGCCAACACCGTCAAGACAACCCTCTCCTCCGACTCAGCCCAGCAAGAAATCAAGGACATCGAGAATGGCCTCCTCAAGCTCGAAAATAAGAAGCTAGCCACCCAACGCTTCGTACCTACAAAGGAGAAGACCGAACACCTAAGCAGTCTGGCATTGGGAGCCAAGTTGGAACGTGCGCTAGGCAGGAGGATGGGAGGACAGGATGCTGTGATGCGGGATCGCAAGAAGCCCGTGTTGGACGAGAAGATCATGGAGAACGAGAAGCTGGCTGCGGCATAAATGGACACACATTACATGCGACTGCTGGGAGCTTACCCTTACGCGGGACCACATCTGGGGCGGGCGATTTTTGGGGGAAGGGCTACAGCAGAGAGGAGGGATACGGCGGAGATGGTCCGCTGGTCATGATATGGATATGGAGATATGGGTCGAGGGCATGCATTGGGCGTTACACTTTTCATCTTTCATATCGCTTGTCGATGAGCTTCACTGGTAGTGTTACGCTGTTGTTACGAATTGCTGTTTGTTCTTTTTTACGAGTTATACCATCTGGTTTTGCATTGGTTTTGTTGCTGCTTTGTCGTGCACCTGCGTTGGTCTACTGGGCTACGTTTTGCTGGGAAGGATACACACTCTACTTGAGCTAGAGTTCGCAGACAGGCAATGATATTTTTTCGACCTCGTTTCTCCTTCATCCTGCTGGCCGCTTCTCTTGCTTGTGATATTGCAATTGAGAAGCTTACCTTGAGACGGTCATGTCTTGCAGAGGTTGAAGGAGACCAAAGTTTTCACCAAGTCTTGACAGTCGCAAAATATTGGTCTCTGGTCTCCCGACTTCTGACCAGCCCGCTCATTCTGGCACCTTATGCTTTTGGCGCTTCTTATTTTGCCAGCCCCAGCAAAACTTCGGACCCGCTTACTTGAGGAACTTCCAAGTCTACTGATAGTCTAGGACAATTTCTATCTCTCTGCTAGACAGCAGCCGGAGATCTCTGCACAATCTCCGCTGAGACAAAATCCAGAGAGTTTCCGAAACTCCCCGGTGCTCTCTACGATGCAGTCATTGCTGAGCCATGGGTAATTCGCAGTGGCTCGAACGAGTCATCTCTGCGAACACTGCAACACTGCAGGGCTCTCGACTTCAAGGTCAAAGTCATGTGCGCCTGACGAACAAAAATCTAGATTCGAGGATCGATAACAGCTCACTCTCCGAAGTGCGCAATTCGCAAATATCGCTTCGACCTGGAGGAAGAGAGATTTGAACCGGAAATTCTCCATGCTATGTTCAATCTGGTTGGCTCTGATCGTTACGAGAGAGTCTCTTCAAGCACCGAGTCTCTCAATCTTTCATTAAAGGCAGATTACGAGCTATGAGATTTTTGAAGGGTCCACTCTCGACTGGTTCCGCGTCAAGACATTAGATCTACAGGATGACTGGCAGACCCGGCCCCATTTAAGTTGGAAGGTGACGATGGGAATTTCCCAGGCAAGACGCTACTAGACTGTGCGAGAGATGAAATCTATCTAGCTGTCCATTGCCTAGAGGTTGCCCCAATGAGAATTACATGACATGTTATCTGGTGTTCAGAGACTTGGATGTACTGATGAATCATAGTGACTGGGCTTAGCAGCCTATTATGATTCTGAAAATGGTGGGAGATCGGAAGTATACGCTGATATGGAGTATACAGAGGTCGCTCTTATTTGCCCTTATCCCTAATATCTGAAGGCTGACTAGGCCACAAATTGCTTCTCCTAATAAGGAGATTATCATAGAAGAGGATCAGTGCGTCCTTGAGGATTTTGTACCAAAGCTCTGAAAATGTTTGCTCTATACATGCGGATGGAAAGTGTTTGTGTTGGTCTGCTGAGGTATATAATTGTAGATCCTGGAGAAGGAAGTACAAATACCCGAAAGTGTCATTGATTTGCAAGCCACATTGAATCGCAAACCAAACATTACATATATACCGTTTGATCAAAGGAACAAACAATTCACGTCTTGAGGTTTGATGAAGTCACTGAATATGTCTTGGCAATCATTTCCACCTACACGTGATATGGAGCATTTCGCTTAGCCGCAGCCGCCAAAATCCGAAAGGCTTCTAGCTCGAATTGACAAAATCGAACAACTTCCACTTCCACCCTCTGCAAAACCAGCAAATTGTTCCCCCACCTCTCACAATCTCCAGTCCTTCCCCATAGAACTTCTTTTCAGTTCTTCCCTTCAGCTCCTTCCTAATTACATTGTATTTAAACTGCCTCTCTAAGATCCCTTCTCTTTGTAGAAGCACCGTCCCGTCGTCCCTCCTTCAGGTTCCAGCATCCAACGCGTTCGATATCCGTGACAGGACTCGACTGCCTCGACCCGCCAATCCTACATCGCAGCACTTGTCGGAAGATTTCCAGTCTTCCTTACTACTTGCGCGCTTTCTCTTCCAGCCTTTTATCATCCCTCTCTTGACTCCTGTCTTGTGAGGTCGACCCCCGTCTTCCTCATCTCCCGACTTCTTCCACGATGGCAACCAATGGCAGCTTCGCTCAACAGGAGCAGTACAAGAGCACTACTGAGCAGTACCCAGCTACCTCGGGTGCCGCTGACTCTACAAGCGGAAATGCCTCGGGCAATGACCTTTCAAAAGATGAGGTTGGATGGTACTTCGTCGAGCAATACTACACTACCTTGAGCAAGTCTCCAGAGAAGCTTCATGTAAGTATCTGAAGCCTCTTTTGCGCTCACTTTACTAACTAGCCGTAGCTCTTCTATGGAAAGCGATCTCAATTCGTTTCTGGTCTCGAGGCAGAGGTCGCTCCAGTTTCTGTAGGCCGAAGCGTAAGTTTGCTACTACCTTGCCCCATTTCCCAAGCTAACGTCTGCAGGCCATCCAAGAGCGCATCAAGGATCTCGACTTCCAAGACTGTAAGGTCCGCGTCTCCAACGTCGATTCCCAAGCTTCATACGACAATATCGTCATCCAAGTCATTGGTGAAACCTCCAACAAGTCCGCCGAGCTTAAGAAATTTGTTCAAACCTTCGTTCTTGCTCAACAACCTACCGGATACTTCGTCCTCAACGACATCTTCAGATACATCAATGAGGAGGGTGAGGAGGAGCCTGTTGACAACGCTCAGGAGGAGTCTGCTGCTGGACCTTTGGTTGAGGATGTTGAGATGCCAAAGGCCCAAGTTACAACTGAGGAGCCTGCTGCTCCATTGGATGCCGAGGTTGTAGACAAGAAGCTAGAGGAAGTTGCTGAGCCCGAGCCAGTTGCTGAAGCTGAGCCAACGACCAATGGTACCCCAGCTCCTGAAGTTGAGGAGATCCCAGCCGCTGCCCCAAAGGTTGAGGAAGCTCCAACTCCAGAAGTCGCCGAGAAGCAGGTCGAGGAGGAGATCAAGGAGCCAGAGAAGCCAAAAGACCCTGTTCCAAGCCCAGCCATCACCCGTGCTCCATCTACCACCAAGCCAGCAGCTCCCGCTCAGCCAGCCGGCCCACCAAAGCCCCTTAGCTGGGCAAGCAGAGCCGCAGCAGCTGTTGGTTCCGCCCCCAAGCCTGCCGTCCCAGTTGTCGCTCCTAAGACCTCTACACCACCTGCTCAACCTCGTCAAGCTCCACCAGCTGCCAAGCCTGCCCAAGCTCCTACACCAGCTCCTGCGCCTGTCCCAGCCGCCGAGAAGGATAAGGAGAATGGAGCAGGATGGCAAAGTGTCGGAAGTGAGCAAAAGAGACAGAACCGTCCACAATCAATCTCTGGTCCACCTGAGAAGGAGGGCACCATGGGATACGTCCGTAATGTCACTGAGAAGGTTGGAACTGAGGAGCTGCGTGCTGCTCTGGGCGGATTTGGCAACTTGATCTACTTTGACGTGAACCGCGGAAAGGTAAGTTTCCTAAGATTCATTTTATCTTCGATAGCTAACAAGACCTAGAATTGTGCCTTTGTCGAGTATGCCACTCCTGAAGGTTATCAAGCTGCCGCTGCCGCCAACCCACACCAAGTCTCTGGAGAGGCAATCTACGTCGAGCCTCGCCGACCTAAGCCAAGTGCTTATGGTGGAAACGGCTATGCTGGAGGACGTGGAGGCCTCAACCAACGGGGTCGTGGCCAGTTCCAGAACCGTGGCCGTGGTGGCGGAGGCGCTCCAAGAGGCCGGGGCACGAGCACACCCACCAATGCTTGATTGATGAGCGCAATCCTGATCGCCGACATCCTCCCTCATACACAATCTCTGACTTTCGACACTGTACCATACTTGGACTTCGGTCACTAATGAGACCAGGACACTTGTAACTCTACCTCGACTTCTCACCCCATGCATTCTATTTCGGTTCTCTTTTCTCGGAGCAAAAGTTCAGCAGGTCTTCTTCTCACTTGTTATAATGCCTTGATGTCCTATTCCGCATGCGTCATTTTGCATTTTCAAAACGGGATGGGCCATGGCCTCAGTCGTAACGGTTGCAAATCGACGAATTTCCCATCAAAATCTACTCGTGCGTGGTGCTTTTTGCTGGTCTGGTTCGGATTCCCATTTTCCTTTAATAGTATGATAGGGTGGTAGCTATTGGTGCTGAGGGTGGAAGGATGGCTTTACGCATGCATGTGCTTTGGTGCAGCGTTCCTGGGAATGGAAGATTGCGGAAGATGCTAGCTTTGATGGTACTCTGGGATTTGCGATTGGAAGCTTGGGGTGGCAGTGGTGGTAGATGGTATTTGAGAGAGGCCTGAGAGGCTGTAATTATGCAATAAAGTAATAACAGCAAAAGCCAGTCCCACTTATCACATCCATCTTGACGCTTCAATAGTGTTTGCGTGTGCTTGTAGCTTCTTATGCCACATCAAGTGATCGAAGTTCACTATGGCTGATCCAAAGAAACGGCTACTAGAATCTTTTGCAAATGTGCTGCCTGATATTCCAGATCTTGAACAGCAAACAGCATGGAAATCATGCTCATGAAGTACCTAGTCAATCACTCGAGTCTGGTCTCCATTTCCTCCGGAGTTGAATAATTCAACTTCTGTAGTCAATCATTTGTGACCAACTTCCGAGATTGGAACTCACTGTATGACTCACTATGGTTATTTTCCACTCCATCTGAACGTAAAAGATACTTCACGTACGATACAAAGATCCCAAATTGGCCCAAATTGAGCTTCACTTCACGCCCGAAATATTCTATTGGAGTCACGTGATGGTAAATTGTCCAGGCGCGTCAGATCGCGCTTGCTTTCCACTTTACGCGGAAGCAATGCAGCAGCTGCAATTCACCTACCCGCAACAAAGCAAACACTCAATCGGGCATCTACCTACTTTCCATTTAAAATGGCTCTGTAAGCTACCTTTCTCTTCGAATCTTCCACAACGCTTGTCGAACGAAATCATTCTCCAAAATGGATGTATCAATCACTGACATTTCCCGTACTGGCAGAGAAAGCTTCGACAACATCTACCTCGATCTCTCCAAGGAATCAGGAAAGTGCCGATTCGCAGAAAACGGGTTTGGCTGGAAACCATCTGGAGGCGGCGACACCTTTACGCTCGATCACAGTAACATCGGTGGTGCGCAATGGAGTCGCGCAGCCAAGGGGTATGAGGTGAAGATTCTGCTGAGAAACTCGGGCGTTGTTCAGCTTGATGGCTTCTCTCAAGAGGTTGGTACATCTACATCATCTCGCTGTCGGGTTCTAATGGCAGCAGGACTTCGAGCGCATAAGCAAGGTCTTCAAGAACTGGTACAGCACGAATCTCGAGCACAAGGAGCATGCGCTGCGAGGCTGGAATTGGGGCAAAGGCGAGTTTGGAAAGGCAGAGCTACAATTCAACGTCCAGAATCGACCTGCTTTCGAAATCCCATATTCCGAGATCTCGAATACGAACTTGGCTGGCAAGAACGAGGTTGCTGTTGAGTTTGCTCTTCCCGCGAATGGTGATGACACGGGCACGAACGGCGCATTGGGTGGTGCTCGTGGAAAGGGAAAGAAGGCTGGTGGTGGTAAAGACCAGCTTGTTGAGATGCGATTCTATATTCCAGGTGTCACTACGAAGAAGGAGGCTCTAGAGGGAGAGGATGCGGCGAGTGATGCTGAAGGAGTCGAGGAAGAGACAAATGCTGCCAATCTCTTCTACGACACTCTAATGGACAAGGCGGAGATTGGTGAGGTGGCTGGCGACACATTCGCAACTTTCTTGGATGTTCTGCATCTTACTCCCAGGTATGATGATTGCATACCCCTGCTGAGAGGGTTCCCTAACGATTTGCAGAGGACGATTCGATATCGATATGTACGAGAACTCCTTCAGACTTCGTGGTAAGACATACGACTACAAGATCCAATACGACAACTTGAAGAAGTTCATGATTCTTCCCAAACCTGACGACCTGCATTTCATGATCTGTATTGGTCTTGACCCTCCGCTTCGACAAGGTCAAACGAGATATCCTTTCCTGGTTATGCAGTTTAAGAAGGACGAGGAGGTTACCATTGATCTGAATATGACCGAAGAGTTGATGAAGGAGAAGTACAAGGACAAGCTGGAGCCACGTTACGAGTCACCATTACATCAGGTCGTCACTCAGGTTTTCCGCGGACTTACAGGAAAGAAGGTCAATCAACCAGCCAAGGACTTCCGAAGGTATGTTTCGTCAAGTATTCATCACAAATATCGCTAACATGCACAGTCACCATCAACAATCCGGCATTAAATGTTCTATCAAGGCTAGTGAAGGTTTCCTCTACTGTCTCGAGAAGGCTTTCATGTTCGTGCCCAAGCCCGCAACTTACATTCAATTCGATCAAATTGAGTACATTGTCCTATCGCGAGTCGGTGGAGCTGTTTCCGCATCTCGAACTTTCGATATCACCGTTCAGATGAAGGGATCTGTTGCTGAGTCTCAATTTTCCAACATCAACAGAGAAGAGCAGAAGCCTCTGGAGGACTTCTTTAAGATTAAGGGGTTGAGAGTCAAGAACGAGATGGACGAGGACAGTTCTGCTCTTTTGGCTGCTGCTCTCAGAGAACCCGATATGGCATCCAGCGACGAGGAAGTCGTTGCAGCGAGAGCCGACAGAGGAAGTGCGGACGAGGACAGCGAGAGTGCGGACGAGGATTTCAAGACAGACAGTGAAAGTGATGTTGCTGAGGAGTACGATTCCAATCACGATAGCAGCAGCGGCAGCGAGGATGAGGATGGACCTGGAAGCGATGCGGAAGAGCGGCCCAAGAAGAAGGCTAAGGTTGCGAAGTGAGTGGGCATTGTTTGTAAAAATTGCATACACGGCGTCTGGATTTGGGATTCCGCAGCAGATACTTTTATGCCGCGCCAAGCGTTGGCTTATGATAATCAGATTTTGAGAGAATATCAACCCTCTTTCACATTCACTCATTTTCTAGGCAGGCTCAAGCTCAAGTGAATCTGAACAAGGGTACTTCAGGCTTCGAAGATGACAAATTACATTAAGGAATCTACCTCTCAACGACCCCAAATCCTCAACTCAATCCTCTCACCCCATCTCCACCTCATCTTCTCATTCATCTCCTAAACTCTCAAAGCCCTTGCCATCTTCTTCCCCGGGAAGGTATTCGTGAACCCAAACTGGCATACATTATTCGCATCACACCCATTGTTCGGCACATTGTACGTGAACGTATTCGTGGGGTTGGTATAGGTCGCTGCAATCGGCTCGTTGATGCTTGGCCAGGAATAGGTAAGGGCGTAACCTTCGACACAGGGGATGCTGCCGGAAGCTGGGAGGGGTGAGGTCTCTGCTGTGCCGGAGCATTTGGGTGCGTCGCCGACGAGGCCATTGTCGACGCGAAGGGTTACGAGGGTTGGTGGACCGGTCTGGGGAGGATGGGGTTAGTTAATGTTGCTGGGGAGAGGAAGGGAAGGTGGAAGATGGAATGGACTTACTTGACCGGTGCCGGTGATGGCGAAGATTCCGTCCGCGGCGAGGGTGCTGCTGGCGAGAGCGAGGATGGTGGATGCGGTTGTGAACTTCATTCTGATGGTTGTGTCTGAATATTTGGGAATAATGAGTATAGTTTTGAAAGTGAGTTGTTGGTGTTGGAACTGAATTAATATGAATCTGATGTCTGAGTTGATAGCCACACAGAAGGTTCTCTTGACCCTTATATCTCCCAAATCCCCTCATTATATCTTGAGCGATACGGTATATCGGCAGTAACGAGCGCCGTCACATCTCACCAACTTCTCGTAAGTATCTCGTACTTCCTTCTCTTCAAGAATGTAAATTCCGTCATTTCCACAAGATCTTGGCGCTCTATCCTCGTATTACCGTCAGAATCCTCTCAAGCGCTCTCAAGAAGTACAACTACCGACCTCACGAGGCTGACGATTGTACGTGATACCCCTCATTCGATCCCTGTGCCGAACGACGTCATGAGGCTCGTTCAGGGCTTATCTTACTTTCTCTCCTGCATCTGGTATCCCGCATCGGTAGTCATGGTGGGGAAGGCAAGTCACAAGGCTGAGATGAGAGTTTGGCGGATGTAGAAGTGGAGGTTGTATTTTTGGATACGAGGGGCTTTGTTGATCTTGGGGTTGTGGGGCTTAGTGCTGTCTCGGTTAATGGACTGCGCTGTGCAATGCGCTGTACGCTGTACGAGATCGTTAGTTCCCAGGCGTCATTTTGAGTCATGTACTGGAAGTCATGGCGATGGGGTGCTTGGTGCTGGCGAAAATCACTACTTACAAGTGAGAGAGGCTGGGGAAGATGGAGTCCAAGGCGGCATTTCAAGAGATTCGAATGCATTCTGGGCGGAAATTCTTGTCTTTCTTATCCCAGCATAACCTTATTTCAGCAACTATTCACGAAGTAATGGTTGCTACTTGATATTGGCCTTGGCGATGCAGCTATTGGTGTATTGTTTTAATACTTTCGCGCTTGATGAGGACAGTGTCTGCTCGAGTGATGGTTCCTCGGTGGTGATTCTTCAGTTCATCACCTTCTCAATAATACAAAGTCGCCTGCTATTCATGTTCACTTTCAAGTCTTCCGCCCGACTGGTCCTATCTGTCCTCTTGTCTGTCGACGATCAGGCATTATGCCTTGCTTGCATTTTTGCTTTGGTGTCGAATCTTCTCACCGTACTCATCAAAAGTCAGCGAAAGGTTCACAGGAATTAATGAGCTCGACTTACACGATACAGAATAAAAGGTATGGGCATGAATAGAATCGATAGACCACCAAGGAGGGAGCTTCCAGGACCAATTCCAAGGTTACGAAAAAGAGCTCGTGCGTATGTAGATTTTAGCAATCTGAAAAGAAACACGTTTGATGCCATCAATACTTACGAAAAGAGGGAACACCACACCACATGACGCCCTGAAAAGCGGGTTGCCAGCCATCACTGACGCCGCATACTGCGGATATGACATGCACAGATAGGTGAGAATCGGCATGAACAGTGTGATGATACTGACTGTAAAGAAACCGGACCCCACCAGAGGTACCATGAAGTAGACGTCCGCTCAGGCTGATCATCCATACCAAAACAAACATATTGGAAGCGCAAAGTCTCCAAAGAAAGTTGGCGGTAGAATAACTTCTGGCTTGACAGAAGAATTGCTGAACTTCGGAACAATGTATCTGCGGATCCAAAGGAGGTAGCGCGACAAGGTGATGACTCCGCCAACGAAAATTCCCAAGAACACCAATCCTTGCTGGCCAATATTGAAGTGATAGATATCTCCAAATACCAGAGGAAAAGATTCAAACCACAAGTATAAGACCCTGTATAGCAGAGCACTGTATATGTCCACGAAGAAGATAACGGGTTCCTGGAATGGCGGAGTGAAAGCCCCCCCTAACACGGCCAATTCGTCTCTCCGCGTCACCTGCTCGGCGACTATCTCGGATTGACTCCTGAACCTGGTGTCATCAGTCATATTCCTGATTCTCTTCGCTCGACGGTAGAGGATGTTGCTCGGGTTGGTTTCTGGCATGAAGAAAAACAACACGATCAGGACAGCCGCACACAACCAAGCGAGCTCCCAGATCGTCCAGCGCCATCCTTTCGCTTGGGCTGCAAATCCACCCACGAGTGGTCCAAACACAGGCCCGAGTATGCCGCAAGCACCAAAGACGCCGATCCAGTAGAGTACCTCTTGGGGAGGTAATATATATCCATGATTGTTCCTCCGCCGGTTGCGAGTACAGGTCCGCCAAAGAAGCCGCTCAGGAAGCGAAAGATGAGTAGCATTGATGTGTTTCTTGCATATCCTGTCGGAAGCTGAAGCATCACGAATACGAAGAGAGTCCAGAAGTATATTCTGCTACGACCAATTGTTGGGATTTCGGACATTGATGCGAAGAGCATTGGACCGAGACCGTAGCCACTTCGAGAATAGAGTATCAGTATTAATCGTTGGGGCAAATTCTAATCGGGATGGAAGGTATTCGTATACCCACAGCACAAATAGTGAAAGACCAAGTGTGGCTACGATCTCACTAGCTCCAAACTCCTCCATGATATCGAGGTCACCGGGCGTATAGATCGAACTGCCAATGTAGATTCCAAAGTTGAGAATACAAATTTGGAATGTTATCAAAAGCTTGTGGGACGTTGACCAATTTTGAGGATTCTTTGACGGTGTCAGCTAAGTTAAAACAACCTTAAAAGTTTGTTTGGATTCATACCTCGAGATCACCTGCATCGTACCAGTCGACAAGATACATATTGATGTTTCCATTTCCATTTTTGTTCAGAGTCATGCCGCCCTTTTCTCCTCCATTGCCAGCATCAGAAGTAATTGGTCTTTCATGACATGTATTAATTCTAGAACATGGTGAGCTCCTAGTGAAAGTTTTCCATAAATTTTTATCCGCTGGATCAGGAAACTTCATCATCCGATTTCCCGAAGCCAAGCGGACAAGCTGCCCGAAAACAGTGTCGCGAAAAGAAAAGCTCGATGTAGAATTCGATTTTCTCAGAACATACCAAGATAAGAACGACTTCTCGAGCTGCTCACCTGCTATTAATCGTGTTCCAGCAGAATGTAAGGTGCGTGCCGAGCGATGGCATGGGAAATGCGCAGCCATACGAATCGGTTTTAGCACACGGAGAGTACGTTTGCTATTTCCAATCTCCGTAGAGTCGAGGGGAGAAGAACCTATCTTAATCACAAGTGAGAAATGTCAACATATTGATCTTGTTTTTGCATCCGAGAGGGAATGATCTGCGCTTAGAGCGGGTGGGAACTCCCGCTAAGCGAGTCAATGTTTTGAAGCCCAGAGCCAGCCCTCCATCAGAGGCAAGGTTGGTCGGCCGCTCATCCCCACTCACACCAGTCTTCCACTTCATATACCGCTCGATCCCACCTGCTATTTCTTGGAGATAGACTTTTCAGCAATCAGTACTCAACCATGGAAATTGCAGATACGATCGCGAAGGCGGCTTGTACGGCATGTAAACAATACAAGCGGAAATGTGATAAAGCAGTGACCCGCTGCTCAACTTGCACACGGTGGGATAATTCACTGAGTCAGTTTTACCTTGAGTTTGACTCTCATCACAGGCTAGATCGAGAATGCACGTACCTAAATTCGGCTCCTCGAGCAACAGCAGAGGAAGAAATTACTCTATTACGAGCTCGAGTTGAGCAACTAGAGGAAGTGATCAGCAACTCCAAATTCTCATCCCAATCCGTAAAGGATGATGTATCGTTCATAGACGGAGAGACCGGCAGAAAGCCTGCTTGTAATCTGCATTCTAGGCTGTTCTTCCTGGATCAGCGGTACTTCGCCCACTTACATCACAAGCAAGAACAACTTTTGCTACCCATGACCAGAGAACTCGCAGAAACATTGGAGCCTGAAATAAGTCTACCAGGAGGCCTGAGCAAGATTATATATAAACACTTTGATGTTGTCCACTGGTGGGTACCGATCATTTCCAAAGATACGTATGAGACAGGTTTCAGATCGATCCACCAGCGAGATGACAGCCGACACAGCTTGTCTTGCGGGACCCGCAGGCACAGAACTTTGAGGATCAGTCCCTTTACAAAGCTCCGAAAGTAGCGCATCTCGACCTAGAGCAGGCAGGGGAGTCGCTTAGACTTATTCAAGGTGGATTGATGATTGCGGTCTGCGAATTGCTTCACTGTATATATTCCGCAGCGTACACAACGGTCGGGATATGTGCAAGACAAGCAGTTTCTCTCCGAATCCACAATCAGGACGTACCGCGATTCCTTCAGCCATGGCCAGAGTGGGAACAAGAATTCGCGTCTGGTGGTTCATCATGATGTTAGACAGGTACTGCGGCTCGATACCCCGCTCGCGGTACAGCTGACAGAAGGAGACACGTTACCATCGGTAGAGAGCTGCGGCCATTATGTACTGGAGATCCAAAAAAGAATATGCCACTACCAGCAGATATCGAGGCATGGGATCAACGGGTGCGTTACTCTATCCATCTGCATAGGTGACGATGACGATACTGAATAATTCTAGGTGATGGCTGCAACAGAAAGACTTTGTTTCATCGCCAATGATGGCAAGAAACAGTTCATTCGCGCGGCTTGCCCAAGCATATAATCTGCTTGGGCGAGTGATACGACACTGCAATGACCAGGATCAAGACATTGGCTTTGTGCTGGACGAGTTGAGCACGCTGCACCAAGCGACTTCATCCCTATTGGAAGTCACAAGAAACGAAAAGGATGAGACTTTGACTTCGGCGATGTCAATATGCTTCTTGTGGTTACCGCACTTAATGGAGACTTGCTGGTCCTCTAGCTGACTTTCCGAGGGCGCTTATGAAACTTCACAAGAATTTTCTACACAATTCTTTCTACCAAGGATACGCAGACAATGTCACGGATCTAAGTCTGGTTTCATGTATCATGAAGGACAACGAACACTCATTCAACGTAATGCGAGATACTGCACTTCAAGTCGTTGACTTTGCCCAGGTGCTTGAGCAGCGCACTGTCGTCGTGGGAGTCTCTAAAACGAGCCCGTTGGTACTTCACTGTCTGTACCGAGCTGATTTCTGGCTTTCTCATCTTGCTGCAACAAATCGAGAAGATAGATTCGTGGTTGGAAGACCAATTATTGACCGTGTGCTGAAAGCGACGAGTATGAGATGGAAACTCGCAGGTATGCCGTTACACCCAACTCCGGATATTTGTACTTAATTCATTGGGTTTAGGTGCGTATCTGGAGATTCTACGTATTATTGATGACGAACACAGAGACAAATATTAAAGAGCTGAATGGAAGGACAAACAAAAACACAAAGCTTTACCTTCGGAATGGGTCACGTGTAACGTATATTTCGATTCAAGACGATCTCTGAAGCATGTGTATATCTCAGCAAACCAGGATTAGAAGCAAGGGCTTGTTTCCGAAGTTATGGCGTTCAGTAGTCTATCATATAGGTGTGCAATGACAGCCTGAGGTAGAAAGTTGTGTATCTATAATCATGTGACATTTCACATATTAGCCAGAGGCACAGCATGGAATCCTTCGTCTAGGCAGCAAGGCTGTGCTCAAACACCAACAATTCTCATCAACATCAGAACACCCCAAAACTATCCTTCCTTCTTCCCTTAGCTGTTCTATTCACCCTCCAAGAAACGCCATTAACAGAAACAAACAAACAATCAATCACTCAAACATGCCTTTGAGAATGAGCAATCTCTTGAATGGCATCCTCCTTGGTATCCTCCTAGCTGTTTCAGTGGATGGTCGTCATCAAAAACCCCTCAAAGACGCCACATATCCGCCTCCGTTCAGAATAGTTTGTGAAGAATGTGTCCCCAGGGAGCGAATTCTTGCCCCCGGCATCGGTTTCGATCTGGCTTCATCATATGCGTATGTACTTCAGCATTCATGAGATTCACAGAAGTTTAACAACTTTCAGCACTGTTGCAATTCGGTATCAGAATCGCACAATAGTAGACGTTGGAAGAGTATGTATTATTTCTGTCTGGTCTCTTTTCTTCCTCTTTGCTTTCCATGAGCTGATGTCAGTGAATAGATCGAAGGCTTGGCAGAGTACAATGAATTGATAAGTAGACTGGGGCCGCCATATATGCAATACGGGTATGCATATTATTATTGCCCAAGAACGATTTTCTGACAGACTATAGGCCCCCTTTCGACAGCGTTCGGGACCGACTGCGTTGGAACTTGGACCAAGCCTCGCGAAAATGGAGAAATTTACGTGGCCTACCGTCCACGACAGACATCGTAACTTTTTCTGAATTCCTCACACGTCTCGGAAACTATGCATCCGTTGCCTTAATGGCGCCTGTCACACAGGTAGCAGTCAGTCTTCCTGACCTTCCGAACCTGCTCAGCGACGATTGGGCCGAAATTGTTGACCTGTCAGGCCTTGAAGTCCTGAAATCTTACAAAACCCGGGGCCAGCCACTCAATAGACTAAACGCTGCATGGGCTGGAATGGGCTATGGACTATGTGAATACTGGAGAGATATTGATGCATGTGAGGAAGAGGAGGAGCTCATCGTCCCGAAGTTTGCACTGGAATTGTCCTTTACTGGCGATGAACTCTCTGCCCACAAATCTTGGGTCTTCAACGCACACAATATGTACAGGATTGCCAGTGCGAATCACAAATATCTTGGATATGATTCCTGGCGAAGTAACCCCTCAAACTCCACATTCTGGGACTCACTTGGGAAAGCGGTGGTAGATGTCGCTACGAGCGAGCCTGAATGTGCCATTGAGGAATTGGTCATAATGGGCGAGTACGCCGAGGATAAAAACTTCTTAGATGCGGTCTGGAAAGCATTAGGGGATGTCGTGGATGTTCAGAAGCTCTGGCAGCCACTGCAGGTCTCGGGATTTAGTGCAGAATTTGTTGCGGCAAGAGGTGCTGCTGAGCTTGCTAAAAGATGGCAAGGCGAGACATGGGATTGTGTTGAAGAAGAATGGTGTGATGATGATAGAAAGTCGGATGGTGGGGTTGGAAAGGAGGGAATTTGAGACGGACTCGCTGGACATCGACGGGAATTTAAATCATATGATATAGCTGCAGACCCAGGTAGCCAAATTGACCTGATGGAACATTGAGGAAGCATGAAGTTGTGTTCTTATTGTGTTATTGCGACCTAGTTACGAGCAAAAACCATCCGAACTTCAATGGCCAGATGGAAGACTTCTCTGCTCGCGGAGAATGTCCTCACTTGCGTAAGGCTTAGACTACGACTACCAAGATACCGGGCTTAATGATCGTACTCTGTACCCCCGGGAGATACAGGACGCTCTTCTGTATGAGTCACCTTTCCAGCTCCCTTCCAGGTCCAAGTCATTAACCTCCGTCGCGCAGTAACTGTAAGTCTCTCACAGCGTTGCAAGCGTGACTGAACAAGTCCCCACAGGCACTCTTCAGGCCTTTTCGGTGCTGTGTCGAATGAAGCTGTTCGTCTGATACTTCTGTAAAAATATGTGGCTTTGCTGACGCTCTCATCGTTGGGTAGTCCTCGTAGAGATTGGCGATCATTGTCCTCACGCTCGGCTAGACAACGGCCAGTGGCTCGATGCCATATTCCGCGTCTCCGATGGAGGCTTTCTTGGACTTGATGGCTTGAAAACGCGGTGACTTGAGCCCTAGAAAGTCCTTGCGTTTCCGCTTTCGTGTTGCTTGAGGTTTGACCATATCTTTTCGGAGCTCTTGTAGTCGATTGGTAACTGTGCTCAAAGTTGTGATGTCTAATCTCATTCGAGGAGATGAATGTGTGTGGATGTACTGCGCTGCTCAGACAGCATGGCGGTTACTTTTATGGGAACGCGACAGGGTGCCTTTTTATCGATCTCATGATTTACCAGCTTGATTTTGAGTCTCGAATGAAGTCAATGAATGCGTATGTGTATCTATACCAAGTAGGACCTTTACTGGCTCGCCACAGAATGATTCCGTCTTCAAGCAACAGTCCGGAAAGTTAGTCATTGACTAGTCAAACTGGAATTCTAGTAGCTCACTAGTGTAAACATCACACCTTAAGCAAAATTTGTAGAGCCCCCGAAGGAACCAAGTTCCCCTCCTCGCGTTACAAATCTGTGGTTTGGGGCTAGAAGTGTTCCTTCACTTGGCCCAGTCGAAATAATGGTAGCTGGAGAGACAACCAAAAGTTGGACGCGAGACGCCACTTCGAGTGAAGTTAAGTCCATCAAATCGTTAGCTAGTTGAGATGGGCAAATTTTTTTTTTTTTTTTTTTTTTGAAATTATGATGTGATCTTTACTTAATGTGAGTGAAAAAGCAAAGCCCTGTTCGCTCATTTTGCAACGAACACGAATGAATGTCGGTTCCTTGACGCAATTAAGATACTACTGCTGTATCGCTCTCTATTATTATAATATCTCTGAAATGGTTCAGAAGACCGATAGGGTTCCCAAGACTGATACGGAAGAACGTGTGGATCCGAGCGGGAAATTAATGTCCGTAGAGTAAAGTTGAAATATTTTATTTTTCCAAGACTTCAAGTACTAGGTGGTTTTCGACCATAGACAATTCGTCTACAGATGTCAGCGAGAACGTTCTCGTGATAATGTAAAAGTCTCAGAACTCACAATTCAACGTAAGCATGCACCTTTCGATTCCTGACATCCTTCCTCACATTGACCAAGAATGCTTCCGCTTTGTCCACTGACCAGCCAAGGCCTCTCGTCAAAACAGCTCTCGTCGAGCTCAAACCTTCGCATAAATCATGGCAGAACCAAAGACCCAAGGTCTTCAAATGCTTGTCACGAGGCCAAGTATTAAGTGGCCACTGCAGAACCTTCTCTTCCACATCAACGAAACCGATTTCCTGCATCCACTTTTTGTACTCTTTAACACGAGTCCATGGGCGTCCAGCTTTGGCAGAGCCTTCGATAATATACTGATTCCAGCTCCATAGATCGGTTCCCATTAAAGTGTCGTCGACAGCTTTCATGGGAAAATCGGTATCTTGCATCTCGAAATATCCGCCAGGAGCAAGACTTTTGAAAGCTTGCTCAAAGACATAGCTGGGGTCCTTGAAACAGCTTATCATGAGTCTTCCATGTATAAAATCGAATTGTTGGGAGTAGGTCCATTCGTCTTCCGCATCCTCAACCTCAAATTGACAATTTGGAGGAACGCTATACAATTAGTTCCGGGCGTTTCGGAAACGAGTAGACTCACAATTCTGGCTGTATCGGACTCAAGTCACTACCAATTACTTGTGCTGAAGGATACTTATTTGCTGCGATTGATCAGTGAGCGTGCTGGGCAAGACTTGGGAAGCTGACCAAAATCAATCGCCCATATACCGGTTCCCGTCCCGATATCGAGTGCATGCTGGGGATTATCCGTGATAGGGGCGAGAAATAACTGGTCATGTAGTGTCATGTGCCAGAGGTGATGTTGCATATCTGGTTGTATCAGTAGGACGCTCCGCATACTCAAAGAAGTGGAAAATGCCTAGTCGTTCTTGCTCTCTCTAAAACCGTACATGAATCAGCTCATGAGCCTCTGTCCAATTCTTGGTAGGAAACATACCTCGTCGTTTGGCATTACATAGCCTGAGAATCGCATCAGCAACCACTTCTTCCGTTCATATGCCAGTTCCACTCACTGCCTTCTTTGTATCTGTGGTATGTCCTACCATCCTCTTCGACGTAGTCGTACACGCTTGATCGCACAGAACTTGTAGACCGTCTGCATGCAAAGCTTCGTTAGAGATCGCTAGATCAAGGTGCCCTTGTACCCCGCCCACCCATCTGTAAAACTCACGGAAGTGTCAAGTCTCCAATCGCAGAATCGTCGTCTCGGCTGTCTACCTACAACACAAATGAGATATCAGTAAGTGACTTGCAGATGATGCGCCAGGTATAAAATTCAATTACACTTATCAACCCTTCCCCGTCACTCGTGTCTCCCAGATCTTCCTCTGGGACCTCTCTATCGGACGCCTGGACTGTGTCAACAGCTTGAGCCTGTCCACTGTCCTCAGGTGAACCCTCTGATGTGTCCGGTTCAAGGGCCATGTTTTGTTTCGCGTACACGTAGTGGACAAGGGAGACTAAAGTAGCCTCGTACAAGGAGTGAGGTTGGAAATCTGTATCATACTTTTAGAGAAATGCTATTTTGCCTGTTCGGACTTTGGAGATAAATGCGAGCGCTTGATTGGCAAGGTTCATTGGAGTCAACAGGGATTCTGCCCGCACTTTCAGGGGCAGCAGGGGGTAGCGACGTGGGTGCGGGGGTTGTCCGCAGGTTTTGATCTGGGAACATATCTCAAGCTACATATTGTTCCCACTTGATTCAGCCAAGAAACAACGCGTAGATTTAACATTCTGTTAAACTCGTTGAATATTTCTGTCGCCCTGATATGAGAAGATACACACAGACGAAGGTGGCTGACAAGCTACGGGACGAGCCGTGCCTAGATCTTGGCTATTCTATTTCGGTGAAGGCAACTGAAGTTCGGAGTATCATTTCGACAAAAATCTAGATGTGACATATTAATTCAGAAGATCTGATTTAGAGACGTAACAATTCGATATTGCAGATCAATCGGAGTGTCATTGCTGCAAAGCCCTCTGCCAACTTTCCCTTTCATGGCCCGAGAGCTCTGGAGAGCGACGGCGGTACAGGTCAAAGGCGAGAAAGGCATTGCGAAGACTTTGTTTATAGCATCTCAACATGCGTGGTGTGTGCTCACAGGGGTTGGAAGACCATAGAAATCCACAATGAAGAACGTCTTTGGTCGTGGGCGAGACAGCTAGCAAGGATCTACTTAGGTTCTCTTGAATCTCCAGCAAAGAAGAGCATCTAGCGAGAACGACAAGCCAGGCATCAGAAACGTTTTGGACTTTATTCGATGTCTTTATGCCTCCAAGACTAAACTTCCATACACTTCTAGGCCGCTAGTGAAGTTGACCTACAAGTAGCCACCCCCACTCAATTGTCCACATCTGTCTCAAAGTAGCCTCCCGTACTAAGTAGAAGATGGTTCTTTTTTACTCTGGCTTTAAGTCCTACAGCTACCTGATACTCCCAGTGGAAGGACTGAGATTTTGTGGCAAGCTTTGTGAACAGTGGCAGCCTGCCCTACAAAAAGTGTTCCTCGGGTATGGAGAAGATTCTATCTGGAAGCCTTTGACCTAGAACTAAGTCAACTTATATATGTAGATGATCGTCTCCCGTCCCATGGCCATTTTTCACATTTTCAACAATCTGACATAGAAAGACAACTCCAAAATGAACTCCGATTCTGTCCCCGAAGACGTCTCTCACGACGAGAAGACCATGGTAAATCCTGAGAGTGTCTCTGACCAAGGCTCCAGCGGCGAACACGAGGATCACCTCGATACGATCGAGTCCGACGATGATACTGTATCTGAATCACTTGCAGATGAATTTGGCGATGGCTATGAAGATGATGATTCCAAAAGAGTTGCCGACCGCAGAAGAGAAAGAGGTCCGATGAAGTCTCTGGCACAGCTTGCCCAAGATTCCCTAATCGAAAGCTTGTCAAAAGCTGTTGACAGTAACCAAGGCACAGCTCAATATTGCTGTGGTGGAAGCATCCCCGCCATCGGACCACACTTAGCCGAGAAGGAAAGCAAAGTTGAAGAGAAAGGCAACCTCCAGGAAAGCATTGATGCCTCAGAGGAAGTCAAAGACCAGAAGCCGGAGGGAGAGGGAAACGGACAAGCTGGTCAGAACAGTTCACTGACTCCAAGTGTGACAATTCGATGGGACGACCCAGTTGATCATTACTTGACAAGAAGAGTGACCCTGCCATCCGAAGATCCCTTGATTCCTACCATGCCAGTCGAATACCACCACCTGATCAAGGCATGTGGAGGCGAAGGCCTTGATCAGTCGAAATTTACTGTCGACTTCCATCCTCAAGATTACGGCATTCTAGATGCCGTTTCACAGATCCTGCTTCCAGGCTGGGAGAATAAGTTCCTCAGGCGCTTCCCGGAGCATCGGGGCGTTCAGGTCGGCAGTTGCAGATTGCATGTAAGTCTTCGTGTCCACCCTCGCTTCAAATTTTCACAAATAATATTTTCAGGTGTCCAAGGTTGGTGCTGCGAGCCAGATTCCAACGGAGTCAAGCGATAGACTTCTGGGCAAACTGGTTATTTGTCTTCCAAGCTTCTTCGAAGGTACGTTTCCAGATGCGTGCGAGCTCGCATAGGTGCTAATCTTGGGAGGCGGCGAGTTGACGGTATTGGATGGTGGACACGAGAGTACCTTTGCTTGGATTCCATCTACTCTCGAGTGGATAGCATCCACCCAGGATTGCGATTTCGAATTTGACGAGGTCACCAAAGGCACGCAGATACTCCTCGTCTACGACCTTCTCATCACCCAGCGAATTGGTGATGGCGAATTATCAGGCATTGATCCTAAGCTGCTACCTTTGTATGAGGGTGTAAGAGACATGTTGACCAAGCCAGGCTTCATGGCGACAGGTAAATTGTCTCCAGGTTTATTGCCTTCAAAACTGACATGCCGATTCGACAGGAGGGACTCTCGGCTACTATTGTAGATACCCTTATTCTCACACCAATTCTCGAATGAGCAAGCAGCTGCCTCATGCCTTACGAGGGGTTGATATGGTGGTCTACACCGTGTTCAAAATCTCTTGATCTCGAGGTCCAGATCCGACCGATTCTTTATAATGGTGATCTCCACGAAATCGATGCCAGGCAATATGAGCGATATGAATATTACCATGGCTACGAATTCGATGAGTGGATGGACGAGAGATGTTACTGCCCGAGAGTCAAGGTTGGGAAGGCTTTCCACGAGTTATGTATCGGGGACTACACATCGCCATTGGACGAGGACTATGACATGGACTTCGAAGATGTAAGACCAGACAAATCCTTCTTTGTTCCCTTGGTCGTACTGACAAAAATTGCAGAACTTGGCATGCCATTGGCCAATGAACGAAGTATCTGGAATTATCTGGCTCAACAAACCAGACAGTGGAGGCAAGAAGCCTCGCGAGCTGGCTATTATCATGGAGGAAGACAGAGATGAAATTATGTGCTACTGTCTCGACTGCAGGAACAGTCGCTATTTCGAGAAAATCAATTCCCTAGTCGGGATTCTGGTTACCGTTCCAAAGGTGGCAGACAGGGATTTGGATCTCTGATGCTTTCGCTGCGAGGTTCGGCATCTAGTATCTTTAGAGTGACCGGCTACAGCCAGTCAATTGTCTCCTTAGGCTGATCTTTTGTGGAGCAATCGGTTGGCGTTGGCTTGCATCGGGTTTTGTATGTTCTGTTTGTTTACCTCGAAGCGGGTATGAGCTTAAGTTGGGTAGAAATGGCACGGCATAGATGTTACCACACTTTCGTGTGAATGGATAGTCAAGTTTCCGTCCACAGTGAGGACGCTGATTCGATCTGCATGATCTGCGTGAATTCTTTAGGCAGATTTTCCCCTCTCCGGCGTAGGTTAAACGGGCTGCATGAAGTCATGCCCCGGTCCGTTCAGTAAGCATTTTGCAACTTGGCGATGACCCCGCGTCATATCAGAGCTTTTCACTTCTCATTTCGTTGCTTGCTCTTCACTATTTTCTCTCAGACAAGAGGAAGCATTGTTGACCCATGATTCAACATGGGGAGCATTTCAGTGTTGGTTTTCTTGTTGGTATGTGTGCATAATATTTATGCATATCCGAAGTCTGTCCATCATGCACAACACCTCACTCGTTCTACCGAGCTCCGCTCCTCTTATGATTACATTGTGATCGGCGGAGGAACTGCCGGGCTGACAGTCGCTGATCGTCTCACGGAGAGCGAGAAATGTTCGTGTTCACTGCTCTGAAAAACTCTCAAACTAATCTGAAGTCAATAAATAGACTCTGTATTAGTCGTTGAGTACGGCTACTTCTCGGATATCCCCAGCTTGCCGTATGACCCAATCAATCCCAGAGATGCATCGCCTCCGTCTTTGATGTATAATATCACCTCTGTCGGGACCAAGAAGCAATATGTCGGAATCGGTTGTGTCGTTGGAGGCGGATCGGCCGTAAATGCTCAAGCATTCATGCGCGGTACCTCGGAGGACTATGATCGGTGGGCCGCTCTTGGAGGTGAGAATTCGAATTGGAGCTGGACAGATATTTTGCCGTATTTCAAGAAGGCATGGATGCTACATTCTCTTGAGACAAGAACATGCTGATGAAGAGAACAGAGCGCTACTTTCAACCCACCAGATCCGAAATTGGCTGAAGAGTTCAACATAACATTTGACACCCAGAGAGTATGGGGAGGCACTGGTCCTGTCTTGGCCAGCTTCGGCGATTATCAATATCCTCCTACCAGTACATCGACATCCTATGAATCACGCTCAAAGCCGTACTGATCCATCTCCAGAAGTCATGTATGAGGCCTGGAAAGCCTTTCCTGGCATCACCTATCCACGTGACGGCTCCGAAGGTCAAGCAGGAGTCGTCTGGATCCCCTCATCCAAAGATCCCGTCACAGAAACTCGATCCTACGCACGAACGGCGCACTACGATCCGGTCCAGAGCAGAACGAATTATGATATCCTTACAGGGCACAAAGTTGCGAAAATCAACTTTCGCCAGACCAGCATGGAGACTATAGCGACAAATGTGAGGATCGTTGCGCGAGCTGACAATTCGTCCATCATTGTAGTCAAGGCAAAGAAAGAGATCATACTCGCAGCCGGAGCGATTCATACCCCTCAGATTTTGCAATTGAGTGGCATTGGTCCTCGGCAGGTGCTGAAAGCTGCGAACGTCTCGCTCGTGCTGGATCTTCCTGGTGTGGGGTCCAATTTCCAGGATCACTCGTGGTTTGCTGTTGGGTACAATTGTAAGCCCATCATCTAGGCATTATGACCTGTACTTGCTAACGCGTAAATACAGTCGCAACTCCTGTGCTTCCAAATAGAGCATCGCTGCTCAATGACGAAGTGTTTGCTGCTTGGGCGTTGGAGCTCTGGGAAGCAAATCGAACAGGTCAGCCTCCACATCTGCTCTGGACGCCAAATTCTTTCTGACTTCTTCAGGGCCATACTCAATCGCGCAAGGAGGCGGAGCCGCTCTAGCTCAAGTCGGTCTCCCTGTAATAGCACCTGATACGTACTCTTCCATCGCATCAGAAATCGAGGGTCTTGATGCAGCAAGTGTCCTACCCCTCGGTACGAACCCCACAATTATTGCTGGGTATCGCGCCCAGCTCAAACTCATGGCCGCGGCAGCACGATCCAAGAACACCGCTTGGCTTCAAATGGGACTAGGTGGAAACCCATTCGGTCTCTCCGACCAGTGGGTGTTCAACATCCATCCACTAAGCCGAGGAACGGTACACTTGGACCCGGCAGACCCTAATGGAGAACCACTCGTCGATTATCGTATGCTCTCAAATTCTATCGATCTCCGAGTGGCGGTAGCTCTGTTCAAAGGGATCAGGTCCTATTATTCCAGTCAAGGCGCTATGAAGAGACTGACACCTGTGGAGACTAAACCTGGAGCGAATGTGACGTCTGATGCCGATATCGAGAGCTTCTTGAAAAGGACATTGGATCCCAGTCAATATCATCCTGTTGGAACGTGTCCCAAGATGCCGTTAGAGTTGGGAGGTGTGGTTGATGAAGAGTTGAAGGTGTATGGCGTGGTGGGTCTGAGTGTAGTGGATGCGAGTATGATGCCGCTGATTGTGGGGGCAACGACCCAATCGACTGTTTATGCCGTTGCGGAAAAGGTGAGTAGAGAGAAATAGTGAGATCAGGGCGTGTCAAAAGATACTAATGTGTTCGAGTAGGCTGCGGACCTGATAAAAGCAAGAGCATGACTGTTGACTCAGCTGTGGACACAACTGACTTTATTGCTAAACATGGCTCCTCGTGCTGTTTCTTTGCTGGACCTATCATTCCAGAAGAAGAGTCCGCAAATATTCTGTTCTTCTTCTTGATGATGTTCTCAGAGTGTCGCATTCATGCGGAGATGCAGTGGAATGCAGGTGAATGAGGCGCAAAGTTCACCACAGTCTCTCGCTTCGCAAAGTAGTCAAAAGTAAATAAACAGTCCATTCCCACCCACAAACCATCAAACAAGCAAAACCCTATAGCCAACGCATCTCAGACATGTAGCGATATCCCAGGTATCTCTATCAATCTGCTCTCTTCTACTCCAAACATCCTCCATTATTCTCAACGCGAGCTGCATCGTGCCAAATCTCTGCAATGCTCCCATCGAAGCAACCATATCCCGAAACGACGATTCTTGATGGGTATCCGCCAGGCAGCCAGCTATGCAGAAAGGCCAAACGAGCGTCCTTAGCAGAGCTGGAGAGGGTAATGTCTTGAATGCGACGATCAACTTCGACACATTGTCTTTGACTTCGTCGCTCGCCGGCTGCCACCCTGAGACAACGGTGTGTAGGTATATGTGTGCAGCGTAAGCCCAGATCTTTGTCAGAGCAGCAGTTGTATCTACAGGCTTGTAAAGAAAGAACTCGAGTGGATTGGTGGGCTTCAACCGCATTCTAGACGTATATCCAGGCTCGTCGAGGGCAGCACAACCATCACGGAGTCGCTGCTCTATGTCGCTGGCTCTATGTACCAGCTGCATCATAGACAATGCGCCGGACTTCTTCATCTCCTTCTTCCAGGCATCCAATGCAGATATCTCACCAATTAGTAATAGAACCCAGTTCTCATGGCCAACGAAGTCCTCAAGCTGTAGCGGAAAGTGTCCATTATGATGGTCGTTGGTCAGGAGATATCGGTGGTACTTCTGGAATCTTGGGGCCTGTTCGAGAGAAGTGCTTGAGATGACATCATTTACCAGTAACATGGCGGAGAAGAAGCGGAATGCGGCCTGATCCGCTGTCCAAAGAGTGATATCAGAACTCACATCCAGGAGGGGTCCATCAGAGAGCTGTGCCAAGACCTTCGAAATACTCGGATATGTTCCTTCCATTCCGTATCTTTGGAATATCTGCTCAAAAAGCACGACTGCAGCATCAAGATGCATCTGCCAATTTTGCGTAGGAGCAATGATGATCTCAAAGCTAAGCAACTGTACCACGTTTCCCATCAGGTCAGCACTCTCTCGCAGAGGCTGTTCCTCCTGCTTAGAGAGCTCAACCGAGTCGCGCAGAACAGTCTTTATAGCTAGATCAGCCTGTTTCTGAAGCTCCTCCGAAGTCATCGATGCACACATCTTGTTCTCGGAGCCTGCTAGCATTGGTACTACCGAGAAGAAGAAAGAGGCGAGGCTGATAATTGTATGGTAAATGCCTTTGTTCTTCATAATTAAAACGAGCATCCAGCCTCGGCTCCCTTCCAGAATGGATGGACGGTAGAAAGGAAACAGGACCGGAAAGACATAGTCCAGGTATGTCATGATAAGAGCAAATTCTCGCTCGTCTTGACTCAGTGACAGACTCGGAACATCGAGATCCAGCAGATGGTTGGAATTGCGGGTGCTCAGGGAGACACTCGAATCTGGTGTGGGAATCCCTACCGCTGTACCGCAGTCGACCTGAGACATCTGTAGAGCTCTCTGTGAGCTTTCCCTTTCGCCATTCAGGTGTCTAGATTCGGGACTAAGAGGAAAGCTGGTGGATGAACTTGATGCCATCACGTGATCCGATAAAGAATCATCTCCGATCATTTGTGCGATGGTCTGGATACGTCTCCTCCCTCGACGACGAATCGATCCGCGCTTGATTTCCACTTTCACTCGATTCGCCATATCCTGCTGTCTCTGCCCACCGTCGATCCAGTCCGGCTTGGTCCTGTCATAGTGGCAGGTGATTTCCAATGCTCGGCATACAGCGCAAATAGGGGTCGCCTCATCGCACTTCTTGTGTCGGATCCGGCACGTCCAACAGCCTGTGAAGCTCTTCCGTTGAAGTGACATGCGTAGCTGAGCTCATTCCATGCATAAGTAAATGTAGTGTTGCTTTGTAAGGTCTCCAGGGTATTTCGAAGAGTTCTGGTTGTGCTGCCCCGGTCGAGACCGAAGCCGCTCGGAAGCTCTTCGCGAGCGGCTTGAGTAAGCGGGCGGGTTTGTGATCTTGGCACATGTTCCTCTTCCAGGTCGATGGCGCGCCAATCTTAGAAATGTATAAACTGGAAGCTTCCCACAAGAAGAATTATTTCTCAGTCTTGATTATTTCCCAAACTGTTATACAATCATCACACACCATGGTAGGCACCAAAGTCCTCGTTTTCGGCGGAACAGGTCCGGCAGGGATCTGTTTACTTCGCGAACTCGTCTACCGCAAGCACGCTATCATCGTATACGCTCGTTCGCCGTCCAAAATCCCCTCAGAGCTCGCAGCAAATCCTTTAGTTGAAGTGAGATGTTCTTACAATTCCATCTCAGCCCTAAATCATTCCGAGTCTGTAAAGTCTCTAAAAGCGAAAAACACTAATACTCTTCCTCAACTAGGTCATCCAAGGCGATCTCTCAAACTACTCAGCCCTCTCCTCGGCGGTCTCGAAAGCCTCCAGCATAATCTCCCTCCTCGGCCCCAACGCCAAAGACACAACCTTCGACCCTTCCCTCTACTCCTCATTCTACGCCTCCCTCTTCCCTATCATGCGCACCCACGGCGTGCGTCGAATCCTCGCCATGGGCACAGTATCCATCAAGTGTCCTGAAGATAACTTCTCGCTTATACGCTCGATACTCGTGTCGCTTATGCCGGTGTTTTTCAATACCGCGTATCAAAGTATTCTGAAGATAAGAGATGTGTTTGAGGAGGAGGGGACGGGTAATGGGATTAATTGGACGGTGTACAGGATTGCGTTGATACCTGGGGGCGATGATGAGGTGAGCTGGATGAGGGATAGGAATGAAGGGGCGGGGCATTTCGTCGGGTGGGTTGGGGAGAAGGGGTGGGGGATGAGTCAGAAGAGAGGGGCGTTGGCGAGGTGGCTTGTTGATGCTGTTGAGGGAGGCGCTGATGAGTGGATTGGGAAAATGCCTGCTGTGGCTGCTGGGACTTTGTCATGAGTTGGCTCTGAAAGCCAGGGGATTTGAAACAGTCACTGCGTATGGGATAGGCTATGGAGTAATAGAATCAGGTCTATACATAACATTAAGGTACGTGATGAGTAAAGTAAGTGGGTATCTATCGATCTCAAATGCAAACAAGAAATCGCTCGCTCGCTGGCTCGCTCGCATCTCCTATGACTCTTCGAAAAACAAAACATAACGAGCATCTCTCATCCCATCATAATCATCATCACATACCTCCAATCCCTCATTGCAAACCAATCCATGCCTGTCTTTCCATGAAACAAAACTTCCCAAATATTAAACCATTAAAGCAATGACCAGACTGCGATGATATGATGTGTATGATGAAATGCCAACCCGTGACCGAAAATGAAAAGGAAGAGATGAGAATACAAGCCTATGTGTAAATAGTAGGCATGTAGGAAATTGATGCACCACAGGCTCGCGCCCTTGATATCTCTCCGTCTTTGACAGCTTGTATGAGACCCGACCGAGAAATGTTGTCTTCCACGCTATGCAACAAACCGCTAAATGCAAATGCCAAACGATCCGCACCTATTTGAAGTCGGCTGGTGCTGACTCGAGGGTGAGGAGCAAACATAATGAGAGAGTAAACAAAGGGGAAAGTAAGGACTAAACACTAGCCGTCCTCCTCCGCCCAACATTTGGTTTCTGCGCGTACGCAACCACCAATTTGAAGCTCGCGTTCCATTTCTCGCTCTCCGAGAGTAAGGAGCTGTCATTGAAGATACTTCTGGCCAAGTCACCATCTGGAATGACACCCTTCTCGTAGCATTGTGTGTACCACCACCGTCCGACTTTGGCGACCATCTTCGTGATGCTCTCATCCCCGGCACGAGATTCGTCCTTCATCATATCTGCCAGGCTGAGTTCCTCGCTCTGGTCGTGTTCCCGCTCTTTTCCTTTGCCACTAGCACTTCCGCGCTTGGAAGTATCTCTGGAAGCAGCGGGAATGGTTGACGCCACAGGAACACCGACGTTGCAGCTCTTGATGTCAGTAAACCCGCGCTTGCCGACAATGCGAAGGACTGTGTCGCTTGCGCTGGCGAGACTGATTTCCGAATCTGCGACCTGCATCTTGACTTTGAGGCCTCGAACTGCACGACGAGCACGGTTACCCATGTTCACCATATCTAAATCTAGAATTGCCATTTCGAGGTATCCGCCGGGCTTGAGGACACGTTTAGACTCTGCGACGATGTTGCGATATGATGCTTCAGACATGGCAGAGGGAAAGCGGAAGACGACAACGTCGAATATTGATGATGGGAACGGGAACTTGTGAGATGTGGAGAGGTATTGGACCTGTCGGTGATTTGGAGGGGTGAGCGGAAACGAAGCGCTTGCGGAGGTTTGCTGGGAGTTGGAAAGTGGCCGAGTGGGCGAGAGGTTGTAAAAGGTTGAGTTCGGATAAGTTTCTGCTGCATAAAAGGACCAATCGTCTTTCAAGTATATATTAGCTCACGAAAAGATTCGAGGTAAGTAAAGGGGCGTACCATTGCCAAGACCATCGATGACTAAGATCGAATGGCGTTTCGTTGGTCCTTCGAGCTGCATTATTTCTTCTCTTGCAGGACTGAAGAGAACGTGCCCGAAAGTCAACCACTTGCTGACTTGCATTGATCCAACGCGAAGGTTGACCTGCGAGATGGGAGAGCTGTTTTCCTGCTCGGAAATTGTCCGGAGCCCTGACATCGAACGCGAATGACTGCTTGATGAAGTCGATTTTCTTGAGCTGCTATGAGAAGCGCGGCGATGCTTCTGAGCCGAATCGCCGTGGACAGAATTATTCCGGTCGCCATATCCAGAGAAGAAATCTGTGAAGGACATCGGCGTTGTCGGTGTAGGAATAGTGTTCAGAGCATCTCTCAACCTAGCACTCATGTCTCCGCTATACACGCTCGAAGTTGTGAGAGCAGAGCGTCGCTCTGGAGCTTCAATTACTTGCTCCTTAATTGTAGGCGCAGAGGTCAAGGTTGGTGACTCCTTAGCCTGAACTTTGCTCTTCCTCATTCGTCGACTTTCATAGCTCTCATATTGGAATGGAACCCCGTGTGAAGATGTTGCCGATACAGGTACTTTGACAGTATCGTCATTCTCGATCAAATCGTCGTACTCATCCCATACCTCGTCTTCCTCCAGGGCAGCGTTGGCTTCAGGGATAACAGCCGTGATACCGAGGAGGCTAAGTCCACCAGAGCTACTTGTCGTGGCCTCTGAGTTCTTCCGAGGAGAGAATGCAAGAAAGTCTTGATGACTCACTCTTGTGCTCTCCGACCTAGAATCACCAGAGCTTTGTCGTGATGAATTTTCCATCTCGGAATAGGGAAGTCTGGTCTCGATTGGCTCGGGAGTGGAAGGCTTGGGTGGACTAGGACCTAGGCCAACAGAATCTTTATCGACTACCTGCGGCATCAGCAGTGGCTGAACTATGCTGAGACGAGCAAATGGCCGTGAGAATGACTTTGGCGAGGTCGCCTCTGGTCTGGCTGAAATGACCTTGGGTATGCGTCCAACTTGTGGTAATCGACTTGGGCGACTTGGTGCCGTCTCTTTGACCAAATGCAAGTCAGTCTGCGGCAATTCAGGCGTGATTTGAACAGGCTCCGGAGAGGAGTAAGTCGGTAAAGTGTTGCTGTCCGGTGGGGCAATCATGTCAAATTGTACCTCTTCCGATCCCCGATTATTTTCTTTGATCTCTCCAAATTGAAGCAAGTCAAGCTCTTCGTTCGACAGGCTTACGACATCGGCATCTCGAAGTATATCTTCCAGATCAAAAGCTTCCAGTTCCTGCTGCTCATCAGAGGAGTCAAGCATTGCATAATGTGGCATTGCCGCCGACTTCGGAACAGACTTTGCAACTGTTACTTGAAGTGCAGGTTGAGGGTCCGGTTTTGGTGTTGGCTGTGATCTATGGAAGAAGTTCCACTTCCGTGGTGATCTTGGCCTCTTCTCCAGCTTCTTAGGCTTCGTGGTCTGAACTTTCCGGGCCTTCTCGAGCTCTGACTTCATGTCTAGATGAGACTCGTCTGATAAGATGCTTGCGTCTAAGCTTGTGATGGAAGGCGACGCTCCACCGGTGAATTTGAGGGGTCGCGGAAGGTTTAAGGCGCTGCTTGAGTTCTGAACAGACCGGCGAAAAGCCAAAGAGCTTTTGCCGATACCATCGTCGCTGCTATCAGATGGCCGGCGACCTTTGGGTATCGCAATGGCGGAAGCTCTCTTGGTGGGTTCTTTGGGTAATGCTGACGGCCATAATGTGGTCCTAGAGACTTCTTGACTGAGGTTTGACGAACCTTTGGAATCCATGCTAGGTCGACCTAGTAGAAGGCTGGCATTACTTTCTGTGCGAGATAGCTCAGAGCTGGCATTGCGATTTTCAATGATCTCGCCTCCCCCAGCGATGATCACAGGACTCATGCGTTCGAGCAGGAAAGGATCGTGAGCACGAGTGCTAGCAACGCTTTCCTGCGATGAACTGGCTCCACTCACGCTCCTGTCACGGGCTCTGGTCAGACCTCCAGCACTACTGCTTCTGCCTCGGTGACCATATCTTCCATATCCTTCGTGTCCAGTCCCGGCCACAGGTCCTTTTCGAAGTACTTTTTCCTTAGTCTCCACGGTTGGTAACTCGGGTGCAGTCTTTGTGCGCCGCCCGAATAAGCCAAAGCGGGGCTTCGTGTTTACTAGACTTGGGCTTGGAGTACGACTAGCTGTGCCTCTCGACGACGATGCATTTTGCTGAGGCTTCAACGTTGGAATGATGCCAAGTCCGGATGGTGCGGGTGTTGCTTCTCGTGGCGATGGTTGAACAGGAACTGGAGACGGGTTCCTCGACGGAAGTCGGCTTGACTGTTGAGAGCGTGGACCAAGCGGAGGTGATGTGACGGTACTTCGAGGAAGCGCACTCCTCCTCCTGTCTGGTGAGAAACTGATCCCGGCCAAATTGCTCTGGATGACTGCCATCGGCTCGCCTAATTGAGTTTGCAAATCGGGTGCGCCTTCTCTACTCGGCCGTGTCGGGGGACCCACAGGTTTCGAGGCCGTGAGGGACGGCTGTACAGTTCTAGCTTTGGCAGGTGACGACTCTGCGGAAGTCATTACTGATTTTGCAGGTGCCTGAGATGACTTGGAGGGAGATTCTTGTTCTTCGGATCGGGCTTTCTTGAACTTCTGAGACGACTTTCGTGGTGGCGGACTTGGTGGCAGTGGAGACAACCTCTTCTTTTTCTTCTTCTCCTTCGTCTTTCCCTCTCCTTTGACAGTTGAGTTTGAAGATGACGATGTCAATGATTCCCGTAACGATGGAAGGCCATGCTGATCGACTGGTCCTGCTTCGCCCTCGTTTGGAATGCTCACAGCCCTTCTTCTTGTGACGCTTGTGACAGGAGGTCGCGATAGAGCAGGGCTTGCTTGTCTAAGTCTCGGGGTAGTAGTCTTCAGTGGTGCTATGATGCCTGGTGACTGAGATGACATAGAAGTAGGGGTGGTGTCTCGGCTGTGGCTTCCAGGACCGGGAGACTCGGAGAATCTAGTTGATGGACTCGCACTGTATCCGCTTCCGCTATAACCGCTATAACGATGATGGCTACTTCCACCGGAGTAGTATACCGGCGTTCCAGAGAGAAGAGGAGTTGGTGGAGGCAGGTCATGGGTAGATAATTTTGGCTGCAAGTCTGCAAGCACTCTGGTATGTGGCGCAAATGCTTCTGGTCTGTTGCGGTACCTATCCAATTCCGGAATGATAGGTGGCGAGTCCTTGAATGGAGGAGCCCTCGCCCTTGGTCTGGTAAATATTTCGTTGTAAGCCTCTGCTGACCTGATCGAAGAATCAATACTTGGATGTTGTTCGGCTGATGTTTGTGACCATTTAGTTGGTGACGAAGATCCTGCTCTGTCCATACCCGTTCGGGGATTCGGCACCTGTGCAATTGACGAGGGTTTTCTCCGTAATACATTGCGAGACGATTTGCTTTTCAGCTCGGGCTGAACCTTCTCCGCCGGTGCCTTGGTTGCAGCCCTGCCAAAGCCAAAGCTGGATCCTGTGATACCCCTCGGTCTTTCTGACCTTTCCGGCCTCTCTGGTCTCTCTGGCCGTCGTGTACTCGGCGATGGATCGCGCATACTCGGTCTCGGTAATCCTGTCTGTGGTGGCCTGCTCGCCGGTACAACTCCTCTTTTTGACTCCATCTGTCCTGAGATATGTGCGATATCTGCCTCCCTACGTTCCTTCACTGGCGAGCCTGATGCTCCAGCTTGCATATATGCTCCAAGCCTTCTCCCTCTGGGCAAGTCCCCTGGCCTAGTGGGTGGGTCGAACCCTGATTTGTATGATGCCATTATGATCCTCCTAACTTCGCATTACCTTGCCGGTTTGTGTGCTGTGTACCAATTGCTATAATGTTCGATAGTGGTATGTAGTCGACATTCCTTGTAAAGTTCCGCAAATATGAGGTCTTCGTGCGATTAGGAATATCTGCGTTAAGTCAGTGCTCGAAAGTCAACAATCGCGACTTAGACGAGAACTTACACCCGAGATCTGCCAAAACTTTTTGTGTCCGCGAGGACCAAGTCTCTAGAACAAAAGAAAAAGATTTGGCTATTATAGCAATATAAATCCGTATTGTCCGAAAGTTCGCCTCAGTTTTAAGTGTGGTGGCCAAATGTTCAGTAGTTGCAGGCGAAAGTTACTGGGGTTGCGTATTGTGAACAAACAGTACCGCCAGGGTTTCTTGAAAACTGGCGAGGACAAAATAGAAATAGGAACAAAAATATCAATTATTTTTGGGTAGTAGATCAACAGTCAGAAACAGCAGAAAAGGAGGAAAGTGGAGGTGATGCTGTTGTTAAGGGTCGCCCTGGATGCGGGACGGTCGAGAGCTAGAGTGTGGGGACTAGCAATCGTGTGCGTGCCGTAAAACGGAGACGAGGATTTAGTTGGTAGACGAGCTAGGCGCTTGTCTCTTAGCAGCGCAAGCCTCCTGTTGAGACACAGTTTGATGGATGACGATGGGGGTATCAGAGGGCGTAGATGGGAATTTCAGGGAGGGCTGATCATCGCTGAGATATGGAGTCGACTTTAGGGCCGGTCTACCGTGGAAACGAGTGGAGCGTGAGTGCCGCGACCACTGAGTCTGGTGGCTATCAAGGCTGGTATCAAGGCTGGGGGAGGTATATTTGCTTGTGGCGTTGAGAAGCAGTCGACTGGACTTGAGTCTCTCCCAGATCCTAGCGATATCGTGCAGAGTGCAGCAGTCCCAGTCATGCGGGTCCTCTGGACGGTCGTGTCTCTGCCTCTGGAATCGCCGGAGAGAGAGTTTAAGCCTGAGCCTGAGCCTGGAATAGAAGCTGTTGGAGAAGGAAAGGAGCCACGAGCCAGTAAGTCTGGTTGATAGCAGAACAGCCGGGCATAGTAAAAGACGGAGAGGGCTAGTCATCCAGAATGGCGGGCATGTAGAAAGCAGCAAAAGCAAAGACTGCATCGCAAATCGATCAACTCACGCAAGACGCGCACAAAAAGCAGGTGCTGCGCCGGGCTGCGCGTCTCTTCTGCAACGCTGCTGCAGGCTTCTGCGAGGACTGCATGGCCTTGAGACCTATGAGAAGAGAGCAAGACCATAGAAGGCAATTCATTCGTCGAGCGGTGTAAGTGAGAAGCAGAATCACGTATGAGAGGGTTTTGGACGTTGGCAGGTTGGGTGAGGAGAACTTGGTGGCGTGATTAGCTCTCGAATCAGTGATGGGCGGCTAAGTCCTGATCGCCCATAGTGGGGTGAACGGGGGGTCTCGGGGGGTCCTTTACCCTGGAATCTGGATCCTCGCTGGGAAGAAAGCGTCAAATCCTTCCCTAAGATCCCTCCCTCCCAAATCCGACACTAACTGACAGACAAGACAGCGAAAGCCCAGTCATCGCATGAAAGTGGCCTGCATCGGCTTGAGCAATGTGCATGTGCCCGGAAATAGACATCTTGCGACAAGCGCTGCGGCACTGCGTCTATAGTCATGTGCTAATGGTGACCTCTCACCGTCTTGTATCACTAGGCCTTTGAGAAGTCTCGCCATCAGCTTTCAGCGATACCAAGGTACAACAATGCAAATCGGCCTCCTGACCTGTAGCACAAGCATTCCATTTGCTGCCGCCTTGTGCCATGAATTATGCCCACGGCCACCTTCGGGTCGCATCGTCCCCTCTCACTTTTCAGGTCAAGTCAGGCCAGGGTTCACTCCAGCAGGCCCTGTCTTTGCCTATCTTTCCTCCTCCAAGTCCTCTCGAGCAAGACTACCATGTCCCTGAAGGACGGCCAGACCCGTAAACAGACGACAGTCCTCAACAGTGGGGTCACTCCCAGCCATCTGGTTCCTTATTTGACCGTTTTTGCACTTGGGGTCGCACGAAAATAACCATGAATCAAAAGCACAACTTCTCTGGGTGTTCATTGGTGAAGAGCCAAATATTCTCATCCAACCATTTTGATGAAATTTCTGCTCCCAGCGCCTCGCTAAATTCCGAGCCAGCCCCTGAAGCCCCCAAACTCTGATCTTGGACCTCATGTTTCTCCCTACCCGTTTGGCACAAACGTTCTCTAACCTTCTGCCAATCGAGTATCCCAAAAGTACAGCTCCTTCCTGTCAAGCCGGAAGAGGAAACTCAAGCCTGGAGCCATGGACGTCAATGTTGGTAAAGTTCAACCGCACTTTAAGCAGTGACAGGGATCACCAATACCCGGTTCGGCTTGCTCACACAACAAGCCGTTGATTTGATGCCGTGTAGCGTGATATCGCACCAGTCATTCGATCTACGATGCTCTTTGCAGCATCATCAACAATCTACAGGATCTGATGTACGTGTTTTGTTGAGGTGCCAAATAGAATGCTACCATTGTTCACCGAGCCTACCTGTCACACACCGTCCTTCGCGTTCAGCCCACCACCTGACTCATCGCTACGTCCTCGTATCTTGGAATCTTTGCGATCAGGTTCCTAGGCGAGCTGAAGCGCGCAGAATTAGCGGAGGGGCAACTGTGCGTTGTCGCGATGGCGACTGTGGCGGGTGCATTGCATGCATGAATGCACAGGCTTCGCCACACCTGTGAATCCCATCAAGCCGAGGATCTTGGCCAGATGGCGACTCCGAGCTTCGTCGGTAATATCGAGAATGCTCGTTGACGTGGCAGCGAGGCAAATTTGAAGCCTTGCTTTCGAAATCATGATCCTGATCCTAATCAACCTGGGGCGAGATGTCAAGATGTGAAGCGAGCACATCATGCCATTTAGAGCCCTTTTTAGCGATGCCCCCGAGGTGTGGAGGGTTCGGAGGAAATCAGCAAGGCCGTTTGGCGATCAACAGGGCTTTCAGGCAGCCCATTGGTCAACATGTAGCCAGTGTGGCTTGCAGATACTCTTTCGCTTGGGATTGATGTAAATAACGTGACGACGAGAGGGTGTCCTCATCCCGGTCTTTTGTGCTTCGAATGGTCTTTCGAATGATTCCAGATCCACCACCTTGCCGCACAGGATTACATGGCTGCATGTTCGGACGAGAAGCTCGCCAAAATCGAGCAAGGATGGCACAGTGAAGATGGATATGGCACTATCCAGCGCCTGTATCTCCTCTTCTCGTGTCAGCCGTCAGAACTCAATCTTTTGCGCCTATGAAAAGAGCTTAAATCATCCTCTTCTTCCCATTTGCGCTCCAGAAGCCGTCTCTAAACCACCACTTGCTATCAATCGGGCTGATTAACCGAGTTCTTGAACCTCATTTGTGGCGATCTCATCCACAGAGTCCCATCGTTTCCACGCGAAGGCTTCGACTGAGAAGCTGACCCGAAGCTTCACTTCACTATTTACGCAGCTCCAAACGAGTAAACCGCCTGGATTGTAGTCTGGGGCAGCCAAGCCTAGGACTAAGTCTTATGTAAGGCCCACATCTGCGGCGTTGGTCCAACAAGGGCCATCGTAGGAGCCTCTCAAGCCTATTAGAACGTCAAAGTCGACTTCTCGCTTCTCATTCGCGAGAGCGTTTTCGACGAGTCCTCACCCTACCCGAGGGGAAGTCGGAAACTTGGATCCCCGCAAACCATGACCATGATGAGTCTCTGTAAGTTTCCGCACATGCCGCTTGGTGGAGGGCCTCGCCGGGACGAAGTGGAAAGTATGTTGGGACCTTAGGAATTGAGAAATTGAGGGAAGTGATGTATCAACTTCAAGCCATGACATTTTAGCCGGACGGCTAGGGGGAAGAGAGCCTTGGTCCCCGCCAGCCATGAATTTTGGAATGTGCTGCATCAAACGTTGCTACATGGAAGAGTGGCGTCTATTCTGGTTGCTTGTGGATAACGGCAGGGGTAATGATTCATGTTTTGAGTGAAGCCGACGACAATCGATGGATGTCACTATCTCCCCTATCAAGTCTCGCTTAGGGCCCCTGAAAATCAGAGGGCTGTCCGTTCCTTCCACTTCTGGAGAACGATCCCCTGCTTCTCAAGATGCTCTTTTCTTAGAAGAGAATATCGGCAAGTGTTATAACTCCCAGAGCGTCGTGCGTCTCAGATATCAGAACCTGGCGATACAGCACGCTCGCATGCATGGCATCGGCATCGAAACGTAAAATCATCTCAACGGCAAGCCATGCAATCAGTCTGGAACGACACTTCTCTATGCACCCACAGACCAAATGCTACTATGGACAATCAACAACTCCAATTCAAGCCAGTCTCAAGCTCTCACACTAGCACCGTTTCAGGACTTTGTCATATCAGCGCAGCCAAAAGCGACACAATAAACAACTGCCGAGTAAAACAAAACAAGCAAGAAACAGAAACATTCTTTCATCCCACAAGACTTACGGGTGGCTGTTTCGATTTTCAGCCATATGTTTCTCCCAACTGCACAAAATCCGACACTAGAATGCTCAAGTCCAACCGATACTTCACGGAGACACTCATTGGTTCTCGAGCGAACCAGTCATGGTCCTCTCTCGTCCCCACTCCGTGAACATTGATCAAAGTCAGGTCATCTCCAAAACCTTCACCCCATCATTGAGAATCATTCTACCTTCCCAGTGTCATCTTCAAGGAGGACATGACATCCGAACCCCATCTAGGCACATGTTTCATGTGCTTTGCATATTCTCCTCTGCATGTTCTCCACACGCAAGAAGACCCCTCAATCACTCGCTGCCTCGGTAAGACTTCCCCTCTCCCAAATTCCTAGCGTGATTGTGACAAGCTCCTCACGACGACTGGATCGGTAACTAACCTATTCCACTCTTACTTATTGACGACCGTGAACTTCCATCATCAGGGTAAGTCCACACGGACGCAAGCCTAAGACCTCCCTCCGCAAGTGTCCGCAAGTGAGTCTCCCGTCCCGTCTTTCTTACTCAATTTCTCCGAGATAGGGCCTGCCGCCGTCCTGTGCCCGTGCTACAGTAGTGTACTGTAGTAGTTTCCGGGGTACAGAGACCTTGAGGGTCGAGATTCGAGACCGATGTGCGATGGGCAGGTAAGCGCCAGAAGAGTCTGGAGGTGGTGATCAAAGCTTCTTTGTTCCGAGAGACATGGCGATCATTATCTCCACATCACAAAGTTGTGATGTGACGACAATTCTTCATCGGTGGATATTTCCCTTTGAGATGTAGAATGAGGTGATGAGATGTCGAAATTCCCATTCCGTAAGAAACTGGTTGCCTGACTATTGTCAGCCCAGTAGAATTTTACTGAAATTCAAAGAAGGCTTTGGTCCAGAATTCCCATCCTCAGCACTGCTGCATTATTACCTACGCCTCGGTGAGACATCTACTCTCTGCCTGCGAGATCGGCTTACCTGGAATTCGTCACACAAATGAAGAACTATCCTTTTTGTACCCAGTCAAGTCTCTCTCAGACGATTGCCCACTTCACCGTTTGCTGCACTATCGCATATCCAAGCTCTGGAGGCTTGCTCTTCGAGTAACCTTCTGATTAAACAGAGGTAGCAAATAAGACTACGAAGTAGACCTCCTAATCCGAAGGTTCCTTCTCACCTACACCTCAACACGCACTTCCAAGTGGCTGAATTATCACCCGACAGCCAGTTTTACCAGACATATGATTCCCAACCGAATCGCCATCCTACTATGCAAGTACTCGGTAGGCTCCAACCCCCACGGTCCTCCCACACCCCAAAGTAAACATCAAGCCACCATCCTACTCCATCACATTTCCACACCAAATCCATATCCATATCCACGACCATATCCATGTCGCCTTCCCGCGTTTCACCAGTGTGATCCGACCTTACTGCTTACATCGACTTCAACGCTCATTCTCACACTCAAATCTTAAACAGTTCGTCGGGCGGAACGGGCGGGAGGGCAGCTAAGTAGACTGGGTATGGGTATGACGCCGTATCGAACCCCAGTCACAACGCCTCACCTTACTGGTTCAGCAGAAACCGGAGAAGTGGGAAGTGTAAGGCTTGCATGGGTAAGGATATGTGGTGTAGCTGTTGCTGATCCGAAAACGGAGATACTGGGTGGACGAGAGGAAGTGCAAAAGTGCAAATCGAAACAAAACAACGGAAAGAACAAACTTCGTGATATTTAATGCAGTAAGAGAGGACAATGTCTAGCTAAAGTAACCATGCAATGAAGCTGTGAATTTCGACGAAAGCACTACAAGATGTAGAGCAGAAATTCGGCAAGATTAGCATGCACAACCTCGCTGAGAGGGAATAATATTTAGGGAAATACGAAAGAGCATTCAAAGGCCACTTAGCCAAAACATTTCCAAGGTTATGAACCCGCCACCCCATGATGGTCTGGTTCCAACTTCCCCGAAGGTTATTTCTCACTCTCGCATTTCTGAGCCATTTGAAGACTATTGTTGCAAATTCCTGTTTTGTATTTTGTATGACCCTAGTTGTACACATCCGCTAGCAAAATCCGGAACCCAACCCAATCCAGTTCCCATGCATCTGTACCGCTTTTAATGCCCAATTCCGGAAGGACCAATGTGACATAACGAGAAATGATGTGATTTGGAAAAGAGTCTACCAATCACATCTTCCATTTCAGTCGAATTTGTTGATTTGTTGCCCTTCCTGAATTTCCGAAAGTCAATGCCTCCCGCGATCATCGAAAGCACATGAAAGTGATCTCCATCTAGGAGCATCACTTCGCAGCAGCAAATCTCTTTGCCCGCGCCTCAGCCTTAGCCCTCTCGTCCGGATCATCAGTGATCTTCTTGAGACCCTGCCCAGCAGCCGCACCACCAGCCTTCCTCTCTCCACCTCGTCCTCCACCTCTCTGACCCTGTCCACCACCACCACCACCACCACCTCGTCTAGGAGCTTCCGTCCTCCTATCCGGTGTCTGTCTCTTAGCCTGTCTACCCTGCGCACTGTCTCCACCACGCTCTCTCTTCAATTTTCGCTCAGGCAGCGCGCTATTCAGGCCCTTCACGATATCCAGCACAACCTCCTTCTCCTTCACCTTATCCGTGCCGAACTTCTTCGCGCGCTCCTCAAGCTTCTTCTCCTCCTCTGTCATCTCCTTTGCGGGTGCAGCTACCTCTGGACGCGCGAACCGCTTTGCTCTTGCAGCGCGCTTCTCTGCCTCCTTCTCTGCTTCGCTCAAGCCAAGACCAATTGTGTAGTCCTTCTTTGGCTCTTCTGGCTTCGTCTCGGCCTTCGTCTCTCCCTCAGCAGCTGCAGCTGGCGCAGGCGCGCTTTCGGTCGTCGCTGGCTCGGGTTGCTTGACTGTGAGATCGTTCGTGGTTGATGGGTCGATGGCAGCCTTCTGGTTGGGCACTGCAACTGGAGTCTTCACTTGCCCGACGCCACCAGCTGCGATCGCAGCAGCTGCAGGTGCTGTTGTAGCTTCAGCGGCGGGCTTGTTGTCGTCTTCGTCCCAATCGATCTCGTCTTCGCCTGCGCCAGCTATATGTAGATGGTTAGCATGTTTTCAAGGATAGAAGGTAACGCGCGCATAGGTTGAATGGGGAGCACAAATAGTAGTGAACATACAAGCAGCAGCACCGCCGTTCTTCTTCGCATCGTCTTCTTGTAGGCGCGCGATCAGGTCTGCCTTGTTTCCGGAAATGACAAGACCGCGCTCACTGAGGAGCTTCTTGAGGTCGGGGACCTTCTGGGAGCTGTAGTCTACCATGGTGGCGTATTTGGGTTGTTCGTCCTTCTGTCGATGTCAACGGAATCGTGAGGTCGACTTGAGGTAATTTGACCTGCGATTGGTCTTGTGAAGGTCGAGATGATTCGACGGCGATGGTGTTGATGTCGAAGAGGATGGTCTTTAATGGAGCGCGCGTTGCTAGGGATGCTCTGAAGTCGATGATCGGAATTGCAGGGATTATGCGGACACTAGCGGATTTATTCCCCGAGCGCGTTGAAGCGAATGTAAATATTCACTTTATTTGGACTTCAAAAAGGGCATCTCTAGGCACAGTCGATTGTCTTTCTTGAGGGACGAGTCTTTCAGTATAATATGTCACTTGAGGCAGGATGCCCGAGGTCTTGACGAGTGAAATTTGTGCATATATATGTGCACTTTCTGCAGTTTCGAAGTTCGCAATGAAATTTGTAACTTAAGAAGGCTCTACACCAGGCAAAGACATGCATTCAAAATCCTTGACACATATCTGATTGCTTCTAATATTGGAGTGGTCGTTTGACGAGGTGGTCAATCATACTCCGGCTTTCGTCCTCGTGGCATTTGACAAGCATTGCTTCGCTATGAACATCTCCATGAAACCTTGAAACGCATCATCTCCTTTCACGATAGAGTTGTATGCTGCGAAAACTCATACAGAAGAAGATCTCTCGTAACTCTAGACATTTAAACAGCCCAAACTGCCTTCCGCATCAATTCTCTCTGGGCCACGAGTTCTTTCTTAGATAGTTCCAGAATCCATGCCCGACGGGGACCTGATATCAGGTATCCAGTTGCTTCCTATTTGGAAAGATTCATTGCTCGAAGAACCCCTGTATTCAGTCCACCGCCCGTCCGTACCAGCTCCAGCCGGCTGCAGCACCTCAAACGCAGGAACCTGCCCGGAAATGTTGTTCCCTGGGTTTTCATGCCCAAATTGTCCTTGAGCCTGCGTCGGAGCAACCCAGGGTGTGGATGTGGCTTGCGGTGGAATCCGAATTTCCTCCTCTGGCTGCCAATCCATCATATCTGGGTGCCAATGCTCGATCTGAACCAATGCAGCGTTGAGGAACAGCCCAAGCTGATTCAGCAGCTGCTTGGATCTGAAGATGAAATCTGCGTCGAAAGTGAGAGGGCTTTGCATTTGGACGGGATTTGAGGTACTGTGGCGTAGGCTGTTGGTGTGAGTTGTGTTCTGTGGGTACTCAGCTCTTTCGGATGAGTGGTCGGAGCTGCGGAAGTTATTCCTTGGACCGCGGGAAGCTTGGGATCTAGGATGATGTTCGTGAGCGCGGCTGCTTGGATGAATTCGTTCTTCAGAAACGAGATCGTCTGCCTGAGGATGTCGTGGCCCTCGCCAATTCTTTCCCATGGTTGTATTTGCAGATGGTAGCTCATATGTAGAGGTGGAAGGCTAGTCAACGATATATAGAGGCTGAAAGGAAGAATCGAAAGGATTCTTAGTAACAGAACTGAGGAGAGGATTCTCTTAAAACCATCTAGGATTTGAGACAAAGTAACAGCAACAATGAGGTTTAAAACGCTCATCTGTGTTCTTTGCAGCCCTTTGGGTTGCCTTGGCGTGTTATTATGTAAAACTTCTTGAGGAGAACTACCGGCCGAGCTCACCATATGGACTGAGATCAGTATGCCCATAAAGAGCTCAACTCGGCTCTTGCCATCCCCATTCTGTCAATAGTTTCTTCACGCGATAGTCTGTGGCCCAGCCTAAATCGTTCTCAATGCCACGAAGGAGGTCAAGCACAACTTGTCGTTCACGGTCCTCTGTAAGGCACTGGCCTGCAACAAAGAGTGGCTGCACCTGGTGGATTCTGACGCTCCCTTCAGGTCGAGCCAGCGCAATTCCACAAATTTCATGAACGTGATATCGCACCTCCTTCTCTATTTCGCGATATGAGCGGATCCGGTCGGACAACGTGCTGCGGCGTGCAGTGGATTCGTGAGGTCTATTCACCAGAAGAATTGTTCGAGCCATGTGATATGACTGCATTGTTGAAGCACACATCGGCATAGAGTACCATATCTCACTAAAGATGGCTCTCGCAGAGCTAGGAGGGATGCTCCCATCGGTGACAGGTGGCAAGCGAGCACACGGCTTGAAAGTCTCCGGAAGCCCGTAATGCCATATTTCAAGTTCTTTCTCTAATTCTTTCCACCTCTCCAGGATTACCATCTGATTGATCCCAATGAGACCGGAAGGGCTTGCTGGATCCTGGGGGAAGACATGATCAACCGAGTCTCCAGAAGCGATGTAATTTATGATCTTAGACATCAGCCAGATCAAGGCATTGCAGATCATGTCTTCGCGCATGACAGCCTGTCTCTCCGGGAAGTGCGAATCCTCGGTATTGCTGGGAAGAACAAACCCTTGTTCGTCCAATTGAAGACCAGCAGCTTTCCAGATGGAAACATCATTTGTATTGAGCCGGGTCTGGCATTCATTGATGACTAGGACATGGTAAGCGCTCCGCTTTGGGTTGTGACAACAAGATTGGTAGTTCTTACATGCAGCTAGGAAATCTTGGCGAGCGAAATTCCAGAATGTAGCCTTGCGAGCTCTCGAGGGTCGAATGCGTTCTGAAATGGCCCCGGGACTGGTGGGTGATTGGACAGGCATCATCCCCTCCTTCTCTGCAAGATCAAATAATGACTTCGTCCCGCTCAGATGCCGCGACCAGGCGGTATTAGCATTATCCAGGAATTCGTAAACACATAGTATCGCACCCGCAGCCAGAGTCTCGTCCGCGTGACTCGAACTGGGAGGCCGAGACAATCTCCGTCGCTTATTCCCTGGCGTCAGTTGACCTCCGTGTGATGACGGACCGCTCGAAGGGCTAAAAGCATCTTCGCCATTCATCGGTGTCATAGGGGTTCCTTGGCCTCTGGAGTTTGATAGTTCCTCCATCAGGAGCGAAATAGCTCTGTCATAATACTTCGCTCCGATATAAGGCCAATTGGCGGACTCGAGTCGAGGGTAGAGCTCCATATCTGCTTGTTTACTTGCATTTCCTCCAACTACGGCTTTCTTGCCGCGAACACGGCCGAGTTGCTTCGCGGCATAAGCACAAGCTGAATACCTTAGCAGCGGATTGGCCATTGCTTGGACAGGGACATGGTGAGCAAAGTAGCAACCCAGGTCGAACAGATCCATCCTGAATTTGTTAGAATACAGGGCATTTACCAAGCTCACTTTGACTCACCATTGGCCAGCGGTCTCTCCGAAGTGTCGAAGTAGAAATGCGACTTCATGTTCATCTACTGGAGGTGGGTCGTCAGGAACTTGTGGCGAGCCAGCTAAGTGTGCATCAATGGCTGGAGATGCATATCCTGCAGACTATCAGTCAGAGCTAATTTGGTGCCATTTATATCAGTTGGTACCTAGTGAACTCTCAGGCCTTGTTGGATTTAGTATGAAATTCAATTTGTTCGACTGATGCGTTGACGTCTGAGCATCTCCTAGCGAAGGCTGTATGTACTGGAAAGAACTCGTTGCTGCCGCCGATAATGCTTCTAAACCCGGTGCTTGGTCATATGGTATGTTGAAAAATGTTTCCGAAGGCTGTTCTTCTGCTCGAGGAGAGACGATTGTGACAGAGCCAGGGCGGTCGGGTTCAGGAGTAGGTTCCATATTATATGGATCGGTGATGTTGAGAAAAGTGACTGCAGCTTGTCAGGCATAGCCCTTATGTCCGATTCAGCAATAAGCTCTGCGCACCTGTTCTCGGTACATCCACCCAAGTATTATTCTCGTCGAAAGTATTCTTGTATGCGTAGAAGCTTCCCAGCCTGCCGTTCTCCTCCCTCTCGCCAGTCCCATTCATTGAAGCATTCTGTTGGTGACGAAATACCACTCCATCGCTCGGCTGACATTGTCTATTTCCCTTTCGACATTGACCGCATGCTGGCTTGATTTCGTCGCATTTCAACTTCCTTTGGCGGCAAGTTTGGCTGGCAAGAACGGTCGACGTCAGCAGATATTCGAGTCTCCTTTACGCTTCTCTACGCCCCTCTGGACTTACCAGCCTGTGCGCGACCTCATTATCTCATCGTCTTGGGTATAAAGTGGGCATGGTCTTGGCTTCAACAATTGCCGTTGTCGTGGTCGTCGTCGTGGTCGTCGTCGAGGTGTCGTTGCCGCTGAGGCGGAATTTGGCTTGTGAGTCGTTGGCATCCCAGCAATCGGTCGCGGGGCCAGACTCAGGTGGTGGGTCTGCAGCACGGGAAGCTTCAGTTGCTTCCACTTCCTGCGCCAAGGATCGCGAGCTTCATCGAGATGCAACACCACGGAGCATGACAAGTATCAGATACATACTTTATTGCCTTTGAGGGGTCTATTCTGACGGGAAAGTCATGAATACATCTACACCGACCTGGGTTCTATCCCAATGATGTGCATCCGAGAGCCGGAAGCAAATCAGAAATTTATGCCAACAGACTACTGTGAATTGACTACGTTCTGCCCTCGATAAGATCACAAATCAGTTGAGTCGATCTCCAGATTCATGTTTGAAAGAAAGGAAAGTCTCCCACATATGCTGACTCAAACAGTAGCATCACGTATTGCTCATCATGGCATGAACTCTCCAAAGTCTCAGTGATGAACTTATCTTGATGATTCTGGAACTGGTTCGTCATCTTCATCTCTACATACTTGTGGAGCTTATAGAAGAGTTCTTATAGTTATGGAAAGATGGGATTCATCCAATTTAACGTCTTTGTCTTGTCTCAAAGCGATTCTCACAGCTCGCATTAACTGTTATCTACCGATCATTTACATTACCAGAATATACAGGATGGCTTTCAGATTCAGACCTGGAAATGTTAAGCGAACGCTATACTTTTGCTGCAAATGTAATCGCGTCCTCTCGCCATATCGCAGTTCGTAGCGAATTGCATTGCCCATCTTTTGCGGCATTGCTGTCCAAGATGAAGCTTCTTGTATCTCTTCGGTAAATTTCCTATCTCGCCCTCCGCCTTCTTCATATCAAGAAATACGCTTCTGACTTGCACGATTCAGGTGCCAATTTTGGGAGTCTCCTTTCCCACTAGAAGTCAGCAGAATCGTTCAGCAATCTTGGCCAGATGCCGAGATTCACGTCGAGAAACTCCACATTGGTCATAGAACCGATGAATCGAAGGTCCAGCATAGAGATCTCAGTATATTGAAGAGTCCCATTGAGTCTCGTTCAGTGCAATAACATACGCTCATTAAATTTTTGCAACGACTACAACCACCCTGTAACCATGAGATAGCTGAAAGATGTCCTGCTGCGCAGTCCCAGACTTGAACTTTGCGCATCACACTCCCTCGGATTTCCTCGGGAAATGTTGACTGGTCTTGCGATAACCTTGGAGCTTACGATCTCTGTGTGGTACCTGGGGAGTCTTTGGAATTTTTGACCACGCTCGTATACGAAGCCCGGGCTCCAGGTGTGGCGGAGAATTTCGTCATTCCAGCTTCTTTCTTCCCTTGGGCCATGATTCGACATCTTGAACTGCGAGGCCACAGGATGTTGCATTCCGTGAATAGTATGAAAGACCAAATCATGGAATTACACACCCTAATTCTGGAGTTTTTCTGTGTCGCAAATGCGTACGAAGCTGGGCTTCACTTACTCGAAGATCTGATTTCACGAGTTCGTGGATTTACAACGCTGACCCTTGTCAATCCGGTGAGCCAATTACCAATCTCTATGATTGCTATCCATGGCGAGACATTAGTCCATCTTAACATAAGACACCCCAGACGCGCAGGTGATCCATACCTGGTCGTGATGGATGCAGAACCGTATTTCCCCGAGTCCATCGATGAATTACGCGCTTCGTGCCCTCACATTTCCTCACTAACTCTAGATGTTGCAATGGGCAGTCTTCCAGTAAGTACGCCCAGTCGTGTGTCAATTACAAAGTACTAATTCAGCACTCAGCCATACGACTTCCTCGCGACTCTCGCTCGCTTCCAGAAACTCATCACTCTTCGATTGTACTTCCACAGCCTGCCCCACTTACCAGCTCCTTACATTAGTTCCGACAGACTGATAGCCCGGAAATTTTCTCCATTCTCCACGACGATAAAGTCAGATCACCACTCGAAAGAGCTGAGATGGTGATGGGGAATGATCCGAGGTCTGTCTTGACAGGACTCCTGCTCAACGAGTCCGAGCATCCGGCCATAATATTTGTATGCAGGGAAGACAAGACTGGTGGCATCATGGTCGAGGATGATCTTGGTGAGGGGAAATACCCAGCCTGGGATCATTATTTCAGCTGAGATCATCAATATGCTCCTCATGGAGAGGAATATACGGGCATACATGCCAGTGTGGAAGTCAACTGCTCGATTCCGATCGGACAGGCCGGATTGTATGACAGAGGTTTACTCGTCAGGAGTTGAGGTGAGGGGTCAAAACAAACAGAAGCACGGCAACCTCGAAAAGAAGTCGCAGACTCTAGCGCCCTTCACGGAAGAGCATGCGAGCTCATATATTGTCACAGAACAGGGTAATGTCAATGGTCATGTCTGGATGCTTGAGGGAGCTGGAAGCTGAAAGTCTGGAACGACAAAATACGACGGCAAGATATCGAATTCTCAACTATAGCAAACCAGAGCTAAACAAAGCCGACGGACACCTATCCTTCCATCCACCCCTCATCAGCACTCAAGTCTCTCAATCCCTCGACCCACGCAAAGGAAACATTCGCAATACCCCAGAACGAAACCCACGCACACTCACAACCACACTAGAAGAATCTATCTTCCCATCATGTTTCACCTCTCTAAGCAGGGACAACCGGTCCCGTCCCACCAGGCAAGATCCCACTCCCACTTCCACCACCAAGTCCAGGGATAGCAGGCAGCCCCGGAATCGGCGGCAGTGGCGGCAATATCCCACCAAGTCCTCCTCCAAGCCCAGTCCCACCACTGATCCCACCAGCCGTACCCGCGATTCCAGTGATGAGTTTACAGAATTCCTGGACGGCGGGTAGATTTGCTGTTGCGCTGCCGGAGGCGCAAAATGCGAGGAGGTCTTGGAGGGTTGCGGATGGCGATGCTGTGGGGGGGTTGACGGGATTAGGGTTGGGGATGGGGAGGGTGGAAATGTCGGGGGCGGCGCGTTTGGGGTGGGTTGGTGTTGGTGCGTTGTGGTTCTGTGGAGATGTCAGATCGAAGGCTGGACATTGAGGAATGAAAAAGAGGAAGACGTACGGCAAGTGGAGAGGCGATGATGAAAGGGAGGAATGTGACAATGGTGGGGAGTTGGAGATGCATTTATATTGTCGATGGAGAGGATCGAAAAAGTTCTTCTGTCTAGTTGGATGGATAGCTTTATTGAAAAGCTGTCGCGTGAGAGAGGAGATTTGATCTTGACCTTCTTGGGCGTGGTGCTGAGAGAAAGGGTCTCCAAACTGGAGCGCAAAGAGAGATCTATATATCCCCTCCAAAACTATCTTCAACCCTCATTCCAATAATCAGCAGACCCAGCGGAAACTCAGGTACCCGGCTCTTAAACCACCTATCACGTACCACAAGCGATCTCAAGTCATGATCTTCAACTCCCCAGATCGACCCTCGCATGTGAGGGACACACGTCCTACCTTATCCCAACTCCGAAACACTTTCGCCTCGATCTAGCCCCAGACATTGTGGCGAATCTAAGATCAACGTCCTAGATCTGATCGTGGACTCCGAGGGAGTAATACGCTTGTGTCCGGCTACTGTGGCGGTGATGGACATGCGATGGGTTTTGCGGTATCTGGAAACTGGATTTTGTGGATTTGAAATTTGGACGGCGAGGTTGGAGGACTTTTTTACTCAAAGCATGTCAGATGGACCCTCTTTGTGCTGATCTTGCTTGAGAGCGGCGGTTTGACTGTGGTCTTGTTGAGGTGTACTGTGAACACAGAATTGATGGATCAGATTCTTGAACTTGGATCAGAGCTGTAGACTTGGCTTGTGAAGTATTACGTTTGAAGTGCAGTTCTGGCAGATGATGCATAGACTAAGAACAAACTCTGAGATCGAGAGTATGTAAGTGTGAATCTGTGATGGAAATTATCTTCAACACATGATGGATCTATCACATGCTTAACAGCGGTCACCTTATATTTCCCTGCTTTCTTTGATAGCAAAGATATTGCCCTTCTTGTGTGTTGAACGGCCACAGCGACTGAACGGACCTACAAGAGCTATCGCATCGTATTGTCTCGATTTTGAACAGCAGAGCATTAGCTTTTCCTTTCCCTACTCGAAGCCGAAGCCAGGAGATTCAAACATGTTTTCTCAAAGTCAAGACTTCGCTTGTTGACATCCACATGAGGAAATGATCGCTGCACCGCAACGACGTTCCCCCACAACCCGAGACGAAGACCGGAACTAGACGTCGTTGGAGCAGATATTGCAGAGTCTTCATCACAAAGGCAAAACAGGCTTAGAATGGGCTTTTATAATATAGAGTGCGGCACGCTTTAGAAGAGAGCCATTGCGATCTAGCTGTCATGGTAGGCTCGGCGGGAAAAGCTTGTTGACATTCACTTCCTTGGGGCGGAGGCGTGGTATGCCAAGGACTTCAAACAGATTTGATTTTTGCAGAGCACGAAAGTTTTCTGTGATGCATATCCAGTGCTTGCTCGCCTGTCAAAATCCATGAAGCTGTTTTCAAGTCAAGTTTTCCCCAGTCTTGCTCCCGATGTGGGGGATGCAGGTCGGTTCGTCCGAACATTTCCATAAACATTTGCCGATCTTCAAATGTCAATCTGGGGAACTATCTTAAAGGGTCCTCAAGGTTCAAGTTCGGAGATCTCGTGAAAGGCCTTTGAGCACAGTATTGATTGGCTGACTCTCATAACTTGTAACGGGAACTGATGAGGTAGAATGCGGGGTATGAGAATTTCTTCAGGTACGTACGCGTACACCTGCAAATAATAATCTCGGCTCCACGCCTTCAGATCTCGGAATCAATCTGCGCGGATAGTGCCAAACATTCAGCCAATGAGGAAGCGATTCGCTTGATATTGTTGTCTTGAAGGGCGAAGAGGATCTTGCTCGAGTCAGTCTGTTGTTCTGATAAGGGACAATAATCATATCTGACTTTCGGGAAAGTGGTCGAGAGAAATCTGGGGTATGGGGTATGGAGAATGGAATATGGATTCTCGCGGGAAGTGGAATTCATGAGAGGCACAATGTAGATGTGGAGATATTAGATGAACATGTATAAATGAGAGGAAGTATCAACTTGGCAACTTGGCAATGCAACAAAGACAACAGACCAGCTCTACACAGCCACTTAATCATGCGTTGCTCGCTCCTTCCCATCCTCTTTACCAATGTAGCACTCGCTGCCCTCTCCATCCCAGACCCCTCAGACATCATCAATCCTTCTGAATGGGCTGCCGACAACGACCTCATCCCCGACTATAACGACCCATTCCTCTCTATTCAACCCACCGATATAGTAGCAGTCCACACAATCACCAACTCCACATCCATCGACCACGTATTCTGGTCCACAGACTTGAACCAAACGAGTGTCGTGCTCGTCGTGGCTGGCGAGTTGAATCTCACTTCTTCGACGATCGTCAAGGAGGGATATTCGGATGATCTGGTTGAGGCGAGTTTTTGGGGTTTTAATGCTGCTGTTAATGTTGTGAGTATTTTGACTCCTTGAGCGCGGTGATGAGCATGCCTCTCAATATGTTATAAAGGGCTAAATTCTGGGATCAGGCGAATGCTTCCACGGCGTGGTTTGAAGATGTCAATGTGACCGTGCACAACGGTGCGGCGAACATCTATGTCTATGGAACGGATAGCGTCGTCTATGTCAATAACTCTTGGCTGTATAGCTCCGGACCTGTCTCGCGTAAGTTCTTGCTCATACTCCCGTGCGACAGTCCATCTACTCTTGAAGCCTCGAGATATCCAGACATCCATGTCCAGACTTCTGACATAACCAATCTTCTCTTCGCTCGAGATCAATATTGGTAGACCTCAGCTAACACCCCCCTAAAGACGGCGTCTACGCCTCCGGAAACGGAACAGCCTACATCAGCAACGTCCAGCAATTCTCTGGCGGCCGCCGCTCCTCCTCCTTCTCAGGCGACAGTCCAGCCGGCTATGTGTACGTCTCAGATTCCATAGCACACACCACCAACATCGGTAGCGCGATCTTTTACGCCCTCGGCGACATCTTCGCCACCAACGTCGTCGGCTACGCCGAGCAAGGCCCCATCGTCTTCATGGACGGCAAACAGCGCGCCTTCCTCACAAACTGCGACGTCACAGCCGGTCTCCTCGGCGGAGTAGCCCTCTTCTCTTCACAGGATCGCCAGGAGGGTGCCGTGCTGGAACTCGATCATACGAGACTGACTGCTAAGAATTCAATTCCGGGTCTCTGGTTTGGGAATACGATTATCAATGTCACGGTTCATGATAGTGAGATTTTGAATGATGGCGTTCTGGTCGTGGCGAATTTCTCGCAGATTACGCAGGATTTCGATCACTATGCTGATTATTCGGAGCAGCCGAATCTCCAGCCTGCGGAGGTGTACGTCACGGTTACGGAGTCTGATTTGATGGGGGATTTGGTGGCGTACAATGGTAGCTATATTAGCTGGTCGTTGGCGTCGTACAGTTCTTGGACTGGGAGTGCGTACTCGGGGTTTGGAGATGCGTACTTTGATGTGACGATTGATGAGACCTCAACTTGGATCCTGACGAACACGACGATTGTGCAGGTTCTTGCTGATGCGGATAGTACACTCTCAAATATTGAAAGTGGTGGGTTTGATGTGTATTATTCGTCTGCTTCTAATTCATATCTGAATGGTCAGACCGTCGCCTTGTGCGGTGGAGGGAAGGCCATTCCTGTATAGAGCTGAGATTGGCACAGTGGTAGTTCCTGCGGGGAGGAAAGATGGGTCCGCATTTTAGTTGAAGAAGGATACTTGTAAGCATCGTCGAAACGAGGAAGTGATGGAGATGAAGAGAATGGATGAAGATGGAATGAATATCTCCATATGTTCTTGCAATGAATTCTCAACAATTCCATTCCCATCAGAGAACAAGGAGCCAGGAACTTCTTCTCAAAGACGTAGAGGAGAACATCAGCAAGAGACTAAAGTGCAAATAAGCTTAGCGAGCACATCCATTTCCAGGAAGTTGCAGTGTCGTAGCGGTTGCGTACGGCTGAAGTCCTTGATGTTTACCATCGAGTCTTTCTTTTGGTATCGAGAACTGCCACTTCCACTGTTACTTCCACTTCACGTCAACTGGGAAATGTTTGAATGATGAATGTATAGAGGTTAAGAGACCCAAGAGCGACCGGTCACCGGTTTGAAGTACTCGTGAAGCCTTGGAACATGTTCAGGACCTGGGGCATATCTCCCCTACGTCTATCGCGACATTTTCGCCGTCCATCTCAAATAACATATCTTCGCCAGCCTTTCTCAAAGTCAACTGACTCTTTACCTCTTCACAATCTCTGTGCCGTTGTGTGTCATCGCCCACCTAGTACCTAGGCATAACCAGGATCCAGGGTCCAGATTGACACCTCGTGGCAATCCACGGTCCCGCAGGTTTGCTGAAGAAACGACGGGATGCTCGGAGGACAAACGCTTTAGCGAAGCAGAAGGAGGCGTTTGTTTGAGACATGAGGGGAGGTGGGGCTCGACAGTTTGTATGGGGAAGTGGATTAGAAGCGAGACCGAGCCGTTGAGGGGCAGGTAGGTACCAAGGTACTTGTGGGCGGTGTGATATAATGATATGATTGATATCTTGGCTGTGGTGTATGGGCTCAGCTGAACATGATTTAGTTGATTGTGGAGGAATTGGGATTCATGCCTTGATTGACTAGTTCCGGTGGGACTGTCGAGGTGTTGTTTGGAGTATGCGATGGTAGTGAAGCTTAGGAAGTAGCCACAGGATGGTAAGTAAGTAAGTACATGACGGTCTTGGGAATAGTTTGCTGCAAGCGGTCACTTACTGGTGATCATTTGCCGAACAAGCTCGAAAAAGCTCAAGCTCTTGTAGAGGACGGAGTGGAGAACGCGCCCACAAAGCTAATCCCCTCCTTTCACTATATCAATCCATCACGATCCAAAGAAAGCTCCGACCTCGATCGAGGAAGAAAGTGACAGACCGAAGCTTCCTTGACCAAACCAAAGCCATCTCCTTTCCCAGCAGACTGGCCTGGCCCTGTCTATGCATACATCAAAGTTGCAATGACCCACATCGGCAGTCTTGGAATATTGCGGGCTGGACAGAGTGTGATTCCGGTTGATATCGAAAGACGGGAAGAGCAGCAGGGGACGGAGGATAGTCCCGAAACGTGAGGATCGAGTGCGGGGGTGGGACCACGAGGACCAGGACCTGGCAGGTTTGCTTAGGGACGTGCGGCGTTGATAGACCGGGGTCAGTCTTTTGGCGATTGTGATTGTAATCATGGTGTTGTTTAGTGGGACAAAAGGTTGAGGAGGGTTGCTCAAGGATATAGGATGTGGATGCCAATGAACGTTTCGAGTGACAGCTTGAGTTCAACTCTTGTGGAATCGAAAAAGGTTGAGTTTGACTGAAGACGGCTGTTGCAGATATTGAAGCCACTAAAGCCACCATGTTTCTCAGCATGAACGGTAATGGGGTCGTACGAAGAGTGGTGTCGAGAAAGCCAATCAGGAATAGTCTTGGGGAGCAGGTACTTGAAGCCAAGGATTTATCATGTGCATGGCGAGAATGGTGTGGTTGTCTGGCAATGGCACAGCAGCCTTGGAAGAGATTGGAGTTTCGTCCAGCAGAGCGTTCAGAAAACTTCAAAGCTGGCTCGCTGATGACGAGAGCTAACCTTGTGTTACCAACCTCGATCAAAGTCACGACAGCGACCGCGTGTCTCTCGTATAAATATCAAGCTTTTATAAGGATGGTGGTCAGCATGTTTCTTTCCTTTTCGCAAGAACCATGAGGGTTCCTCGGTTCAATCCGCTCCCGCTGTCAACTTTCTTCTTTGCCGCAAGTTGTGCAATATTTCTAGCATGACGACTGGTAATGCATGCAGATGCACGGGATGTGATAAGGGTCCGGTCCGCGCCAGGCTTGAAGAATACTTCTATGTTTCGAAGGATCAGTACATACGTCAACCTCCTCTTGATCTGGCCTTCGACGCCTCTCTTATCAGTTCTGGACACCGATGTCCCCTGCATTCCAGACGACGGTTTGTGTATCCTTCCTGTTCTGTACCGAGGAACACATGTACCGGCTAGGCACAGTTAGAGAGACGAGTACCGAGGAAAGGCCAAAGCCTGAACGACATCTCATACGTTAACAGTCTGAAAGAAAGGGATTATCCAAGACGTAAGAACCAAAGAACTGTGCCGTTCGTAACATTCTGTCGGGGAATTGGGTGTTGGTCCTGGAAAGTAGATGCCTCGCCGAGTCGTCTCCAGAGTACCACCGATTGTGTTTCTTGAGCTGCAGTCATTACAACGAAGTACTTCCGAACTTGGCACAACATGATGTCGTTACTCCTCATGTCCAAAGTTTTTGGACGCAATCTAAATTTAATTAGATCCTGCTTGAAAGTTGAGTACGAATTTCGGCTCTAAATTACTGGAACGGTCTATGACTCGAAATTTGATCGGATGCAAATTCGGTATCCGGCAATGAAGGCACCCTCTCGCTCACAAACAATGCCGGCCAGTGCGGAGATATGATTCAGGGGATTTGATAAAGATTCTTAGAGATGGTCAACGACATGTGCCCCTGATTTCTGCGAGCCCTGGGCCGCTTTCTGCATGGAAATGAAGATCTTTGTCCGTGCCGTCCCTTGCCATGTGCTTTCGTTTCAGGCAGTTGATCCGAAGTACTTTCAAGGACTCCCAGGAGGTTTTCCAAGCTTGAGTTTTGACAGCTCCCCGCCTCTCTTGGCAACCACCGGACTGGAATTTCAGTGGACTCACCAATCACTGGACAGCGCTGAACCTGGCATTAGCTGGAGTAAGAGTGGGCATCATTTGATTCGTTGCGGGGACCGGACAGCGGTGCGTGCTGGTGTCGATGACCCTATTTTGACTTCAGCCCATCTGCAGGCTCTGCACTCACACCACTCATACCACTGCACAGCACCGCACAGCAAAGCACTGAATTCATCTGAATGACCTGATTGATCCTTTGCGCTACCCGTCCTTCTTCAGCTCTAGAAAGGCTCGAGGCCAGATTGACTTCACCACCCTGCCGGAACCTTCGAGTGCTCAGAATAGAGTACTTGCAGCACATCAAACCTCCATTCGCAGATCCGAATCCGACTCGAGTCTATGCCGTGACACCACAACGGTGTGGCGAAGATAAGAGCTGGGTAGTACGAAATGATATCCTCTAGCGCAGGCCCATGAATCATTCTGCTGGATTATTTCGACTTGGCTGGGCTGAAAAGTTATGGAGAGGGACTCGCTCGAGAGGCTCGCCAATGGACGACAGCACAGATACTTGAAAACCTGACTGGCTTGAGCTGCAGCACCAAGCCATCAATGTCTGGACAAGTCTCGGCCATGCCATGTGGACATTTGGTGGTTGTTCCTGCCTTCTCTCGTTCTGACCAGTCGCAGAGATCCTTTTGCGCCTTCCTTAGGTGGCACTGTCGTTCTTAATATGTATGGCTGGGGCAGGAAAGTGCGCAGCTCTGGCTTGCCTTTCTCATGGCAGACAGCGATGATGCCTGTATAGTCACCTGGTCACACTTCATGACTGAATCTCAAATGAACGTATGTGAATCAATTCTCCTTATGTTCCGTTCTTCTGGCTCTCTCTTTTCTCCATCTTCATCCTCTCTGGTGTCCATGCCAGCCCAGCTACCCCGCCCTTGGCCTCCACCTGTCCGCCTTGCCTTCCCTCCCCTTCCCCTGTACTCAACTCTCGGTATCAGGGGTGGTACTCTTGGCTTATGTGCACGCGCATGCAGTGCACTCTTCTGGTGGACTGCTCTTCTCTCCTCAACTCTGAAACCGAGAAGGCGACTGACTGTGTTTGGCAACGCCATTCCGCTCACTCGAGCTGATGTCCCTTGTCGTCTGTTCTTCCTTGTCGTTTCAACTCAGTCGTCACTCGCAGTGCACGTCCTGCGGCGTTTTGGACAATTCCATGTCCTCAGACCCCAGTCAAGGCTACTAGCTTGTGCATGTGCAAGCCTGCAGGTAGCCCTGCTGCATGAGATCTGTGGGCGGATAGCGAAAGACAGGGAAGCAGTGCAAGGTAGGCCGCAGCCAGGGACAGAAATACCTACTTCTCACGAACTCCTCCATATCCATTGTTCAGCCCTGCTTTCATGCTGTTCTGCACCTTACTGCAAATCACCAGACGTTGCAACGCTCTGCCGGCCGTTCCTTGGGGTCAGTGGGATCACAAAGATCTCTCTCGCCTCCTGTCTGTGCTCCCGGCCCTCGTTCAAATCAGTCCTGCCTTGTTCTGTCCCGCGGGTGAGGTTTAGCATAGGATTGGATAGATGAGATGAGATGGATGCGGATTACTGGTGACGCTCGAGGTACTTGAAGCTGCTGGTCTGTTCCTGCGTGTGTCCTCTTGAGGTATCTCGCTTCACAGTTCGTTGCCATCGGCAAAACAAACCACCTCCTCCGACTGCCACGAGGCATCAACCCCACTTCGCGATATCGCGAGATAGGCAAAGACGCGTTGTTAGGCATCTTCTCTCAAGACTTCACTTTAGAGCTAGGCGAGCAGCCCACAAACGTCTATAATTCGAAGATCTCCCGATCTCGAAGTTCACTCTTCCTACAATCTCAACACCACAACGTCAACGTTGCTCGATCTTCAAGAGCCACAACGCAACATCCTCACACCCTCATTGTATCATTGCACGGCATCTTTGCTGTGCTTCATTCTCGTTTGCTCGTCCTATTCTCCAAACCTTGCGGGTAACCGCTATCAACTCTTGTCAACGTCTCGAGCGATCCCTTCACGATGTTCGCGAAGGACTTGACTGAGGACACGCTATGGCAACTCTCGGTCATCGAGAGAACTGCCTCCGCGCTGTCTCTGGTTGGTATCTGTTTTATTATAGGTACCTTCTTGTTCTGTCAAGCCTTCCATAAGTCGATCAACCGTTTGATCTTCTTCGCCTCTGTCGGTAACTTCTTCACCTGCGCTGGAACCCTCATCTCTCGAGATGCGATCTCTGGCACCTCCGTCACCAATCCAACTCTCTGCATGACACAAGCATTCCTTATCCAGATGTGAGTATCTTCTGTCTAATTCGATCTGCCTCCGGATCAAAGATCCTGCTCCAGGTGACAAACTAACTCGATCTCCAGGTTTATGCCAGCAGACGCTTTGTGGGCCTTTGTTCTGGCTATCAACGTGTACTTGACCTTCTATTGGCGATACAGAGCTAAGCATCTCAAGAGCCTGGAGAAATACTACTGCTTCTTCTGCTATGGCGTTACATTTCTTCTAGCTTTCATCCTTCTTTGGGTCAAGACTGAGGAAAAGGGACCCATGTACGGCAATGCTACTCTCTGGTGCTGGATCTCGGCGGATTGGGACCACTACAGAATGTATCTCTTCTATGGTCCAGTCTGGTAAGCTTATCTTGACTTCATCTCGAAATGGTTTCTAACAATCTGTAGGGCCGTCTGTATTGCAACTATTGGTATCTACGCCCGTCTGATGGTCACCCTTTTGAGCAACTATTCTATTTTGAATGGGTTCAGTCGACGTTCACCCAACAGACCAATTGTTCCCCAAAGCACTGCACCAATCACTGGTATTCGAACTACAGATATCTCCTTTCGTACGGAGCCTGCGGTCATGCATGTTGCAATTCCTCTGGACGCGATTCCAGATCGAAACCTCAATCAATACCCACGACCTCCACCACCTGCTGCTCGAAGCTACAATTGCCAAATCACCAGTGGCCAGACCGGTCCCCAAGGTTTCCCAATTGATAGCAAAGATGAACCAAATGTCACGGCTACCGAAGTCCCCTCGCGTCTCAACTCCACTGCGGGTACGGCGGACTCTGGCCTCTCACCAGGTGCAAACCCAGTCTTTCCAGATCCTCTTCGCAACATTGGTCGCGCAGATACCGCATTGAGAGTCATGGGAACTGTCGCACTCTTCTTCTTCTTCATCATGTTGATCACCTGGATCCCTTCATCCGCCAATCGTCTTTATTCTGTGGTTCATCCCAAGCGTGTCAGTCTTCCTCTCGAGTATGCCGCCTCGTGCGTTCTTCCTCTTCAGGGCTTCTGGAACTGTATCATCTACATTCTCATGAGCAAGCATTCCTGCAAGCAGACCTGGGCTAGCATCAAGGACCGCCGAAACTGGAAGTGGACTGCTCAAGACTTCACCGACGTTCTCAAGGATGCTTTCATTGAACATTACATCTTTGATCATCCCCGCGATGAGGCCTCAATGAACTACTATAGCCCTGACTCTACTGTTCACGGTGTAAGTTCAAGACCTTATACCCCACGAGTCTTTCACCCAGAGGACGACTCAATCACTCTCCTTGAATCCCTTGAGGGCTCTCGCATCAGCTCCAGTGGTCCTGCTTCTGGACGTCCTGATACCAATCGGGTCTAACTCATCTCAACGATTCACACATACGATTTCCTTCACCTTTCCTTTTCCTGACACAATCATCTTCTCTTTCTCTTCTCTGTATAGGGTTAGGGTTGGTGGACTTTGGGGTGTTCACTTTGCTTTACCTACTCCTTTAGCGTTGGCGTTTGGAAAAATGGAAGGATGGAACATCACATCACACTCCGCACCTGCATATCTGTTTTGAGTCTACTTTTGCCTTTGTACAAGATACCATTTTCGTTTGTTCTCTTTGAGGCCACATCTTCGGACTGGATCTCTTCTTTTCTTTGAAAAACAAGGCAACTTTTCACATATCGACGATGGAAGGATGGATGGAATCATGGAAGGACGGATGCGTGAACATGTTCTCGAGAGCACATACCTTCAAGGTGGATATTACTCAATGCAGTCGGACGAATCTTCTATGCTGCGCAGTTTTCCTGACGGGGCCAGTGGGCTGGGGGCTGTACATACCCGGGAGTCTCTGCTTGAGATGATGAATAGAAAATGAATGCAAATTCAAAGGAAAAAAAAATCTTCTTTATGTGTGTGTGATTGTGGGGTGTGAAATGGGTTAGGGCTCGAGACCTAATTGAATCTGTGGATGTGGCTGGTCGTGGTGAGAACTGGATACTTGAGGTGAGGTTCATTCATCTTCGAAGAAGTGGTGAGAACAAAGTCACGACAGTGTCTGGCAACACATAAGAATAAGGAATGCTGTCCCAGATTTTCCTGGACCTTCGAGTGTCTTCAAGCTCGACATGCTATGAGACTGTGGAAAAACAAGTCGCCCCACCATCTGGTGAGTTTTCTTTGTTGAGCTGATGCTGATGTGGAAGTGTGTTCATTCCAAACATCACCAACCCTCGACTGGGACTCAGCACAATGAATCCTTTTCAGCAGAGATCCTGGACTTGGCTCGTGATATGTATCAACAATGAAGCACTGATCAAGATCCTGCCAATCGCATTACTGCCGTCGCATCTACGTCTTGTACCTTCCGGCAGGGCTGAACTCACTACGGACCCAAACTTCCAAATGATCGGGTATCAAGCTTTTGGGTTTAATTCAATGTCAAGCAAGAATATTTAGGCTCTGATTCTGGGACAAGTTTGTTGTGAGATGTTATATTGCAATTGCATGTTCATCGTGAAGTTTTATTCGCCGAATACAAGCTCTCACTAATCATAATCTATCTACAAGTACAGAGACGTGAAGGTAGAGAGGGCATGGAGAGGAGGGAGTAAGCAGGAGCAGAAGCAGTCTCATGCTCACTCCCACTTGATACGAATGCGAATGTGGGACCGCATCTTCTCAGGAGCTGAGCTGTGCTGTGCTGTACTGTTCTCAATGGACTGGTGATGCCGGCATTTCGTAGCTCCTGGTGGCTGGAAACTTACTTTCTCTGACATGTGGGAATTGTCCGGGGCAGCTAGTTGGTGTGTGATCACTACCACCCTTTCTACTGCAAAGAATGTTCAACCCCGAAGCAGCCGCAGGCCTGCAGCTGAAACGGCCTCAGGTTCTTCCTCGGTCGGGCCAGATTCCAACACAGAACTCCGTGTGTGAAATACCCGCCTGTGGAAGAACTGCCGAACCGTGTTTTGCGATACACGCGGTGCGGATTAAAGTTTCAAGTGGGACGGCTCACCCCCATAGTTGCGGAGAGTACCAAATGACCCCATACTGTAATCCACATCAGCAATCATCGTCGGGGCAATCCAATCCACAGGTGCCCCAGAAACCCCAGAACCCCAGACCCCAAACTCCACACTCCAGATCCGGCAGCCGAAGCCAGCTAAAGGAAACATTACGAAGCGTCCAGTCCAGTCACACCCCCAGTCCCCCACCCAAGCAAATGAAAGGTCTCGTTGGTTTCTAACATTTAGCGTTGGATAATACCCTTCGTACGGGGGGTGGAAGCACGTTTCGAGTTTAGCCTTTTCCGAAGGGGTAGATTATTATTCGACGTGGCTAGGTGCCCGGCAGGTAGGCTAAAAGTCAGTTTATTAGGAGGATGTGGGGCTTTGCGACGTTGCTGGAGATGTTGGGTGAGATGCCGCTGGGTATAAGGGAGGGCCATGGAGACGAGATGAGATGAAGGAAGGTCTGGAATTGGTACCTTTGAGGGATTCTTGAGAAGGACGCTTTTTTCACTTCTCAATTGATCGATTGACGACTTTTGGTTTGGTTGGTTTTGATTTGAGTCTGCTGGATATATACATACTTCGGTCTCACGAACCAACAGAGCGTGTGAAGCTCTGATATCAATTGACATAGCTGCTACGAAAGGACAGCTTACTTCGAAGGCACGAAATCAAAGGAAACGAAACGGAACGAAGTCTTCTGAGCCGACAAGATGGCAGACTCTGCACAAATCTCCGAGAAGCCTCAGTCGGAGAACGTTGAGCGGATCAACACGAAAACAGAACAAGTATCCAGCTCCAACAACAGCGACTCCGATCAAAATGTCCCCGCGACTTTAACGCCAGCGGATGATGACCCTGAGGAGAGGGTATCGGCGTCGACTATCATGGCTATTTTTGTATGTTCCAATGCCTACCTCCCGATCTGTCCCCCGTCTCTCCCTACCTGTCACTAAACCGAGAATGAGAAACTGACTCACAATGCAGTTCATGGGCCTCTCGTACGTCGCAGCTATCTCTTGCGGCCTCCTCCTCGTCACCGGAATCCTAGCACACATTGGACAGACTCTCGGAGATATGGAGAACATTGTTTGGATTCCAGGTGGATGGTCTGTTGCATCAGCGGTGTCGTTCTCGATTGCGGGCGGGTTCAGTGATATCTTTGGCAGGAGATATGTGCTTATCTTTGGGCAGGTCATTACGTTGGTTGGAGCGGTATGTTCTGCCATCTTTCCCTTGTTTTCCGTGCGGGAATGGGTTGAGAGTGTGAGATGCTGACTTGGTGTTGGTAGATTGTGGGAGCGACGGCGAATAAGGTTACGACTGTCGCGGCTGGATCGACGATCATTGGGTTTGGAGCTGGTGTTATCTTCGTGTCGTATCCGGGAATCATTGAGCTGCTCCCGAATAAGTATAGGTGGGATTCCCTCCCGAATTCGAGATCTGTGATGGATGTGTTCTGACTACAAGCAGAGGAATTGGTCTCGGGTGGACTGAATTCGCTATCAATATCCCATTCGGTGGTCTGGCCGTCCTTATCGCAAACTTACTGGTGAAACACGCAAACTGGAGATGGTGCTACTACATCGCCATTATCTACTCCGTAGTTTGCATCGTTGGGACCGCGATCTTCTACTTCCCGCCGTCACGTCCTCGTAATGATTACGACAAGACTCGCTGGCAGGAATTTGCCGAGCTGGATTTTACTGGCTTGTTCCTCTTCGCCGCCGGACTTACGATCTTCCTCGTCGGATTGACCTACCTCGGAAACACGACGTACTCGAAAGCTGTTGTGGGATCGACCATCACGATCGGTGCTATCGTTTTCGCGGGCTGCTTCATATACGACTTCACCATTCCGAAGAATCCCATCTTCCCATTCCACCTATTTGCGATGTACAGCGAGTTCACTGTCCATCTCGTCATCCTGTTCATCGCAGGTATGGTCTGGCAAGCCGTCACGTCCCTTGCTCCACAAGCGACACTGTACATGTTCACCAACGATCCTATCCAGATCGGAATCACGCAGATCCCACAGAACATGTCTGGAGTTCTAGGAGGCTGGATCATTCCTTCCTTGGTACACAAGATCAAGCACGTCCGTCTCCAAATCATCGTCGCGCTCGTCATCCAGACAGCCTTCACAGCAGCTTACGCAGCCGTAATCCCGAATAATAAGACCGCTTGGATGGCTCTCCAATTCTTCGGACAGTGCTGTTTCGCCTGGGTCACGACCCTCGCCTACGTCGCTTCAGGACTCTTCGTCCCACAGGAAGAGCTCGGTGTGTCTGCAGGATTGATCGGTACCTTCCGCAGCGCAGGAGGAAGTGTAGGCAATGCCATTTTCGCTACGATCCTCAACTCGATCATAAACAAGAAACTCGGCAAGAACATCGCAGCCGCTGCCATCCAGAACGGGTTCTCGCCTGCGAATCTAGGAGAGCTGATCCCAGCTGTGATCCAGAATGCCGTCGGTGTGCCGTTTGTATTCGATGCTGTACCGGGTATTACGGACGAGATCAAGGCGGCAACGGCGCAGGCATTTAAGGATACGTATGCGTATGCGTTCAGGAGGGTTTTCTTGTCGACGATTCCGTTTGGGATTATTGGGTTGGTGGCTGCGTGGTTCGTGAAGGATTGTAGCCATTTGTTGAATAATCATGTTGCGGTTCATCAGGAGAAGGAGGTGCTTTCAGGGAAGCATGCAGAGCATCATGAGCATCATGTTGAAGGTGGGGTGATGAGACCGGCGAGTTAATGGCCTGAATAATTGGTGTTGAAAAGAGCTGGAAATGGAAATGCTGATTTGTTTAGCTGCAGCGTGTTGACTTCGTTCTGTGTTTTGGATTGAGAAGCAGGGAATTGAAGAGCCATTCTTGTTGACATGAGTGTTCCATGTGCAAACTGTTGAGAAGTATTCGATTACTTGACCGAAACTGAACCAGCTTCGATGCATACAATAGAGATTTCGAGAAGTTCGCTAGCTGATGGAAGTCAACAACAAATGCGCACATGACAGCTCACTTGCCAAGGAAATTTTCTATCTCCCGGACCATCCGAAGACCCAAAAGCTTGACCTACGCACTTTTTCGCTCAGCCTCTTTTCCACGTACACTGAGCAAAGCACCCCACATTCTCACAAATTTCAAAAGCACCTACGGAGTAATGGATGGTTCCTAACACCGACTCGCCCCGTCCACCCAAAGAGGACAACAATTCTTCCTTTTGATGTGTTCCTCATTGGCGAGGGTTACGGAAGAGAGGCCGCAGCAACAACTCTTCCTGGATTAGAATCGGCATTCCGGCGCCGTAATCATGTCCGGTACTTGGTGTGTGGTCTCATTGGACTCTTGCGTTGAATATAAATCATCTTTCTGCATGTTCCGTATTCTGGATCCGGCGGAGAAAGTATATGTTAGGCAGGTGAGGGCCTTGCACAGCCCTACGGCTTCAGTGTCGCGTGTCTCCAGATGTCCGGCCGTCTCTATTGGTCCGTGGTCAGAACCCACGGAGATAAGCCGTACCCGGTTTTTGGATGCTCTGGAATGACTTCAAATTCCCGAACGGTCGGTAGGGAATTTCAGAGTTCCGAGTCCTTAAAAGTCTTGTTGTTGCTGGCCAAGACCCGGACGCGTGGACTCTGCATTTGCTTGTCAGCTCCATAGCCACGAGCATCTTACTTTGCTGTTCGAGATGCATACTTTGGAGTATGTTAAGTACGTCATTGATACTTCACAGAGCGGTTTATCGGTATGAGTCTTGATGATGCTTGGGTTCTCCAGACGCAGATATGGTGCTGGGTGACACAGGTTGCGAATTGCGAAGTCAGAGTCCTGATGTATGGGCAGGCTGGTCAGAAGTATATACGTTGTCGCCACGGCTGTGTTTTTTGATGTGGATCCCCAAGTCTGATATCATTATTAGCTTTTTCTTGAGCCAAGAAATTCGAGGAAGCATAAAGAATGAAGCTCCCTCTGGTGGTCTACTTGCCAAGCCCGCTCCTACATCTCGTCGATTGTATATCTTCCATTCCATCTTCGCTACTTGCTTTCTGGTATACCCTTCCACTTTCCTTCTCGAGGACTCAAGTAGCACAATCAATAAAGATGCGTGGACCTCCGTACTGGGTATGTTGTTTACTTACCCCGCCTTCTACCCCTCCACAATCTCGACTCAGCTTACTGACAATGTTCAACAGATTCTTCCCTTAGTGGCCGGTGTCTTCTGGTCTGGCATGCTAGCAACCTTTATGATATACTGGCAAACCACCGGCCAACCCCACTACAGCAGCATGGACTCTGCGCAAAACATACCCTACATTTCCGACATAGGTGCTTTTCGCTTGAAGCCACTGTTCATCACCGGCGCAGCTGTCACAACCATCTGCGTCGACCTCTCACTCATCTCCGAAAGATGGCTGCGGCATCGAGGACAGCTCGCAAGGAACTTCACGCACACGGAGAAAGGGCTGTCGATTGCGAGTATAGTGTGTGGTGTCATTGGTGGCTTAGGATTGCTGTTCCTAAGTATTTTCGATACAGCGGACTATGGAACAGTACATAATATCGGCTTGTTTGTGTTCATGGCTGGGTATATCGCGAGTGCTACTTGTAGCTGTTGGGAGTATCAGAGTCTTGGATCTCGTAAGTTTCCGCCTCTCGGATGACTTGGACTCTGAAATTGGCGAGACTGACCAGGCGAGACAGGTGGCCGAGAACACCGTATCTTGAGAGCATCGTTCTGGATTAAACTTGCATTCATTATCTTGCAGGTTTCATTGGCGATAGCGTTTGTCAGCGCGAGTAGTACGAGTACGTACAATGCTGCGGCGGTGCTGGAGTGGGTCTTAGCGTTTGTCTTTGGAATCTATGGTACGCGGTCTTACTGTCCGGAGTCTCTTGTACACTTATAGATGCTGACTGACCTTGCCGCAGTCTTCTCGTATGCAATTGACCTCTTTCCTGCTGCGAAGAGTGTGAAGTCGAAGCCAGCGATGGATGTTGAAAGCAAGTGAGCTGGAAGCGGGAGAGTTTGATTATGTCTGTAAGACACTCCACCGAAATGCGAAAATAGCAGACATTGGTAAGTATAGAGGATTGGCAGTACAAGAGAAAACTAGAGCTTCTCTCAGCCATGCCCATAATAAAATGTTGATGTACTGTAGACGCTGCAAGATAGAACTTTCAGTGACAAATCTCGAGCGGAATAGGACTTGAATTTGACAGCGTTTGGGCCGATGATGTCTAGAGAGGGAAAGGAATTCAAATACTTATTTGAATGGTCTTGATAAATTCCCAGCAGTTGTTGAGACTTGGAAGACGCACTTACGTTCAGAGCTTAAGCAGTTTGTGGTCTTTGGCAGACGGGTATTTGTGACGGGAATGAGACTTGGTTGGATGGATGACGTCACGTGGACAGGCGAACAGGACCCCGCGCGACGCGATCAGAATGCTGACAGGGAAGTGTATCAACATTGATTGTTCCCTATATCCCAGTTGCTGGAATTACAAGGAGACCATCATGATGCCCTTAATCTACTACGAGAACACCCATGGAGAGCACAGTAAATTAAGTTCTTTCGTTAGACCACGGTTTTTACATCATTTGTGGTCTCCTCTCCGATTGAATATGCAGCTTCCCGTTCAACCACGGGAATCGGATCCCCTGAGCCCCAAGTCCAAGAAGGACTATCATGATCTCGTCTTCTAAAATACTCTACTAATACGGCGGTGACTGCAGAAAACATCCATACCTTACCGAGCGGCAATTCCCAGGTCAACACAGCTTGGACGACTTCTTGCTTGAACAGCCGAGTACGGCGACTATGTCCAAGAAACACAAACTCAGTACCATAGCTTCACGCAAAGATCACATTAGGCTTCTACCAAAGCCCTCGATGTCTCAAATGGACAGACAAGACCCGATGAGCGGCCACAGCCACATGCGAGTCTTTGGAGTGGATCTGAACCCCTTCCAACCCCGCCTCCGCCTCCGCCTCCGCCATCTCGCCCTCGATATCGTGGCCCCTCGAAGATCCGACCCAACCATACTGCCACGAGTATTGGCGCGTGGTGGTACAAAAATAATATCCAGCTCGCTGCAATGTCACCAAATCTACGTAAGCAGTATAGCCATATTGGCAAGATCATGGAAGTTGCTGTTGGTACCTAATTGACTGGTGATGACCGATGTGAAGCGTGCCGGGATGGAGATACGGACTGTTGGATATACTCGGAGACAGGCCAGAATACAATCAGGCAGGCTGGACATGCATGCGCATGGTATCGAGCAAATCCTCGCGCAGGCTAATGAGTCATTGTCACGCCTTTAATTGCAGACGCCAGCATGTCTCCAGAGATGGTGGGAGAAAGCGAGCCGAACAATGCACAAGTCTCAAGCATATCTCAAGTAGAGACGGGAGTGGCGGCAGATGCCGTCGATGGCTCCATCATGGTCGTAGATCGACTGAAAGCAATGGTGAATCAGGAGGCAGAGGACACGCACGTCTCTGAAAGCTGGGAAGATGTTCTAATGGCCGATAGTGAAATTGACAGTAATAAGGATGTGAACAGCCGCGAAGAGATGACTCTAGTGCTGGCCGGTTTGACACGGAACGTAGCCATGAGCACGGAGACAGCAATAGGAAGAGGCGCGGAATACACAGAGAACAGACCGACAACATTGGAGCAAGGGTACAGGCGCATACACAATCGATAGAGTGAACACTGGTGGCCTCTTTGGAGTTTTACCTGGTCTTGTGGTTCATCCTCCGATTCCAGCACCAGCACTGCATCATTACCGCGGGCCGCCCAAGGATAAATCCACATATACTTCTGTCAACACTGCTGGATGGTGGTACCAGACGGCTGCCGAGCTTGCTGCAATGTCAGCTAAAAAGCGAGCCCAGTTCAGCCACATTGGCCGTATCATGGAGCTGCCTGGATTTGGTCATCACAGATTAGAAGTACTCGTTATCAGACCTGCCGGCAAGGAGCTCATGAGTTCTGGGTGTATACGGATTTGGCTCAACGAAGACTTTCCAGGCCTGGTGGTGCTTGTGCTCATTGTCGGAAAGTGACCACTCAGCCATGTAGCTTGGTTGGCTGCGAGAGACAGACGAATCGTTGTCTCTTATCCGATGCACTACTCCACAGTCGCGAGAAGAACTTTCCCACTAGAGGAGGCTAGCCAGGCACCACGGCAAACGGGCGGGAGCGATAGATAGATTCATAGCTGAAGACAGAAGCAGTGAGGCATCCCGGCCACCAGGAATGCCGCCCATGGCAAGCGTGGAAGTCGATCCGGCAATTGCGCTTCCGGACGAAGTGCCACAAGAAGAAGATCATAACGAAGTTGGCCAAGTACTAGTTGAAGTCGAAGTTTTGTGTCCAAAGGTAAAGGATCAAGATGATGGCCTCTTTCTTGAAAAGACCACAGGCAGATTCTCACACCATAAAGTACTCAAAGAACCGCCCAATCCTGGGCTGTATTTGAAAAGTTACGGGAGCATCGGCTTTCCGTTCTCCGATCATGATGTCGAAAAGCTGGTCAAGGCAGGGAACCAGATCCAACAGCTGGAGGAAAACACCTGGGAGCTCCCTGCTAAAATCTGGGAGACAACCAATCCGTCGTGGACACTTTTGATTAAGTCCGTCTTGAAAGATGTCGGACAAAATCTTGGCGTGCCAAAATCAAGGGGAACAAGGGGACGTCCGTCTGCTTTGATACTGTATGAGCCTGGAAGTGTCGTTAAACAGCCTACGTCATGGTAAGCACTCCTTGAATATCGCCTTCCTTGCAGAACTTTATCGTTGATTCTGAACGATGTAGCTCCCGACCCGAGGTCCCCGTCTTTGGATTTCTCGATATCATGCTGCCCTCGAAACACAACGGCTGCCCAATTATTTTACGGCATGGCGAAAAGCAAGCGTCAATTGCTACAAATGGCCATACTCAATTCGACGGGTCATATGTGTCTTGGGTAAGTTTCCTTGGCCGTCCTGTAACAGCCAAACAACCTAATATTGTGGCAGTTCTCAGATATTTCCACCAGTAGTGGATTTCTCAATTCTGGCTACCGGCTTGCCATCCGGTATATCCTTGAGCACAAAAGTCCCGGACTTGTCTGTTCTGCATCTTCCTCTGACTATTAAATGATGAGTGTGATGAGTGCTACGTGCCAAGTTGAGCACTGGGGGATAAAGGTCATAGCTCGGCCAGCGGGCATCGAATTGAACATCAAGTGAGTACGGTCACGATGGTGAAGCTTCCGTGGTGGATGAACAGTAAACTGTGCTCGTTCTATACAAACTGGAGGTAATTGATTCCAGATCTGGAGCTACTGGGGCATAAGACGGTGCAGTTCCTTACTTGATTCGAGTAACTCAAACAGTGTGTATCACTTGTTGGTTTTTACCAGTTGACTGAGCGTTGCGCGGTTTTTATTCGCTTCTTACTGTGTAAAGTACCACGCTCCTCAGTTCATCCTTGCTTGTTATTGCCCCAACATGTCACGAACGTAATTCTATTTTACCCTCAATCGTTGAGAACATGCGGGACCTTGATTGGTACCTTATTCACTGAAGCCGTCTTCTAGGAGAGCACAACTGCATCGGACCATGCTCGCCAAGTGGCCAAGCCGTATTCGCTGTTGTGTTGTTTCACCACTTGCAGTGGCAAGGATCGACTCGATTGACGAGGCTTCGGAAAATATTGTTCAGTTAAACTTTCATCCCAGCCTCAAATGCGGGTTTCCCGCGCCCCCGCAGCAGTTAGCGAATGCGATGTACGGCGGGAGGAAAGACGAAACTGGGTCCGGTTGTAATCAACTTATCTCTCGTTGGTTGTTTCGAAGTTGTCACGAATTTCCATGACTCTGAATGCAGATCAGATCCAGATATACATGAATCCTTGGGGCAGTGAGAGGCATTGTCAATGTGTTGTCGTACCTCCACTTTCGGTCGACAGAGCAATCGGGTTGCTTGTTTTGAGAATAGCTATGAAATGAGCACTGATTCAGCAGCAAAAAAGATGCAAGTACAAGGTCTGCCTTGGGATGTGGAGACTCCTCTTGTATGTTATAAAAGCTCTTGCTCTCCCGGAACCTTTTCCCACTCGGCACTTTGTCAAATAATTCAACGTTCTTTACAATTAAACAGCTCTGCAAGTCCAAAACTCAGTATAAACTTCGAACCTTGACCAAGCTTCATCAACCACCAATCCAATTGTCATTATGAAGCTCACCACCTTTACCGTCGCTATGATCATAGCTGTCGCATCTGCAGATTGCCAGACTAATACTACTAGCCCGGCCAGAACAGCTGAGTGGGCTCCCGGTGGACCCAACGATGGTGATAAGCTTGAATATTCCTCCTCAGACGCAGTGTCACTGATAATCGTTTAGTCCGAGGTCCTTGTCCCATGCTGAACACACTCGCCAACCACGGCTTTCTACCTCACGACGGCCGCAATATCACGAAGGAGAATGCTGTCTTTGCGTTGAAGACAGCTCTAAATTTCAATGCGAGCTTTGCGGAGCAGTTCTTTGGCCATGGTATCAAATCCAATCCTGATGCCAATGCTACCTTCTTCACTCTGTACGTGGATGCTGCCAAGACTTCATGGTCCGTAGTTGCTGACCCTTCTCTCCCAGAGATATGCTCAACCGACACAATGTGTTGGAGCACGATGCAAGCTTGAGGTCAGTCAAAATAACATTCTCAACACATTGCCCTTCCCTCCATTGCGCTGTGCAGGCCAGTAGCACCTGACTGACTTCCCTCTCCTCCAGTCGCCAAGACGCATTTTTCGGTAACAACCACGTCTTTAACCAAACCGTCTTCGACCAGACAAAGCAATTCTGGACCGCAGACACTCTCACCGTCGCAATGGTAGCCAACAGCATGTCTGCTCGCCAGCTAAACATGAAAGCCTTCAACCCCGAGTACATCTTCACAACCGCATCGCAAAGCGTCACTTTTGGTGAGATGGCTGCGCCATTCTTGGTATTTGGTGATATACCTTCTGGTACTGTGAGGAAGGACTTGGTGGTTTCTTGGATCGGTACGTTGTTCTTGATGTATGGGGTTTTGGGAGAGATGAAGGTGCTGACGATATAATAGAGAATGAAAAGCTTCCGAGCGAGTTGGGCTGGGTCAAGCCTGCTGTTGAGCTTGTGAAGGAGGATGTTCATGACATGTCGGAGCGTATTGCTAATGCGTCGAGCCCTATTGTCGAGCCAGCTGCTGTTGCGAATGCTCGGCGCGGTATTGGGTTCGGACATGGCCTGTTTTAGACAAATGACAGAGGACAATGCTGCAGTGGCTTCGATGATTTGGGATTCTTCGTTTTCTGATCGAAAGGGTGGAATAACCATACAGGGCTGGTTCGAATGATTGCTCTCTTACTTTGTGGTGGATTGAAATTGATGTAAGGTCTCGTTTTCCTTTTAGCTGCAAGTCAAAATCAGCCAATGCGAAGTCTTGTATTCTTTCAAGTTCATTGCTAAAGAAGACTTCCATCTCGGACTCCCTTATGGTCCCAGAGGCGAATGTCCTGGCCAACCCTGTTTGAAGATTCGTTAAAGTAAAAACTTCATGAAGTCCGTAAACAATTTAAGCTAGAGCCAGCATCTAACAAGCGAGTCTTCAGGAAGCATGGTGGCAGGCGCGGCCACGGGCTCTGGTGGGGCACACCTGCAGGGCCTTGTTCGAGCACGTTTGTGACGCGTCTCTCAAACATCACTTCCAAAGGCGAATCTCCTTCCAGATGGAATCGGCACTCCATTTTGTGCAATGAACTGGTAGCGAGACTATTTTCGAGTCGATGTTCTTCATAGGTATGCATAATCTCCTTTTTATTATCTAACTTCCAAGACCTTAAATGGCACCTTAGTCTTACCATACTGACTGACTGTCCTGGACCTTCATCGCTACTAGATAATGTGTACCGTCAGTGCTGAAGTTAACAATTCTGCGGGCGATAGACGAGTCCAAATATTCGAACACGATCCAATTATATCTGCCATGACACGAAGACAACCATTGAAGCACCCTTGATTAAAAGGTAGACAGCAAGAGGTGGTTGAGGATCGTGGGAGCACATTAAGTCAACCATATAGAGTTTTGGCACAAATATTGTTGATGAGAGCGTCCAATGAAAAGAGTCTCGGCAATGTACGCGATAGAGGAGTGGTCGCCGGAGTTGTGCGACACTTGTCTGGAACAAGCACCGAAGGACATGGTGTTCGTACAACAGATCGGGCGGCCCCGCACGTTGAAGGGCATTAAACCCACAGCATTGAGAGGAGAGCAGATGTACAAAAGGTAGCAGCAATCCCTGCCTACAAATAGCCAGCGCCAGTAAGAGTAGTGGAATGTGGTTTCCACCTACCCAGGTCAAGAAAACGCTTGGAGATCACCTCCACTCTGCGACTCGGCCTTGCAGAGTATGTTTGCCGTGGACTTTGGACTGATGCACCAACGCGGGCCTGGTCATGACAGGGTTTGGTCACATTTCTCACATTCATTGAGCGGAACATCGAGCAAATCATTGAGGCAAGCATATTGTAGCAAACCGAGGAGGCTTCTGACATAGCTGCACCAAAGCCGACTTGGGAACTACTGCCATTCGGCCACCTTTGCTTATGTAGGAGCCGAAAAACGTTGTTGATATGGTTAAGTGGTGTGTTAGATTGTTATGAGAGTTTTGTGTCCAAATGCTGACTTTGATAAAGTGCCAGGACTGCAATGCACTTGATGCGTTTCTTGTTTACAGTTACAACGAGGCTGCATAGTTCAAGCGAGAAGGATGGCCGCCCCGCAATCACCTTCAGCATCGACGTTAGATGTACCAAAAAAGGAAAGTAAAGCCACTTTTAAACGCTGGATCAGGGTTCTTATATGCGTGCGTGATCTTTGTTGCCACGCTACCTTGCCAGATTAGGCCCTCTCTAGCACTAATGCTGTCGCCAAAGTCACATTCCCCTTCAGAATCTGTCACGTTAATTTTCTTTTCTTTATGTCGTTCGTCACTGACTCTTGAATGGTCTGTGTATCATTATGATGGTAGGCCTGATTGATAAATTTATATATGATTGGACTTGTAAGCAAGAAGTTCTGAGTAATGCCGTCAACTATATTTGCTCGAATCGGTTGCGTCATTTGCTTCGAGAGCAATGCGCGAACTTGATATTGTTGACGTATATATAGTTCAGCCCTGTTAAAGAAGATGACTCGAAGTTTGACTCAAAGTTATTGATCTGACAGCCCTGGGAGCTGCTTTGTACTACTAAGTATTCCAGTCCATCCAACAACAGCTCAAACGTCACGAAAATTGAAAGCTCCTGGTTTCAGCACCGTTTCCTTCGACCACTCAATACCATGTTCACACCACCTCAGGGTACTTTACCTACCTCAAGCACAACGCCTGTTCTTTGAAGTGCTATCATTCATCGTACACACAGCCAAATCAGTTCACCAAAGACTCTTTCCTCTTCGCACAGTTGCTGACTGTGTGTGGTACATAGGGCCGAAATCACTACATGTGGGGTACCTTGTATCTGGTGCGATGACAGCACAACATAGCTGTCTATTCTTGGTTCGCAAAGATCAGTCACAAACTTCAATTCTCATCCCGAGAATCATACACATAAGCCGAACGTCGAGAAAACCTTGCTGTTGCTGTTAAACAGGTCCACATAACCCACATTCGCCACCATACACCATCACATAGAACGTCTATCACTGGCTTTGAGAGTACACAGAAGACTCGACTCAGTCATATCGTTATCTCACCATTGATCTGGCTAGCTCACTGCTCACCTCGGGAGAGATACTTCATGATGGACAACATGTCACATATCATCCCTCTCCGAACATCACATCAAGCAAAAGTCTATAGGCATCATTTCTTGTTGTACAGCTGCATTCTTTTTCGTTACATACCCCAAAATTCGTCTGGCCAGCAGAGCTGCTGGTATTTGGGCTTTTGCTGAAGGCTTCTGCATCAATGCAAAATCAAAAGCCCAGTGTCAAACAGCCGCCAGCAACATCACATCGAAAATTCCAACCTATGGGTGGTATACCACCTCACATATCGATGCCTTGCTGCTTCAGAGCCCATTGCACCGCATCCAGAACATTCCCCACCTCCACCGTTGGCTCATGCTCCGGCACCGATCCAGCCTCGTGGATACCAGTCTGCACAAGGATACTCTTCCAGGTGGATCCCCATGGACTACGGTAGTTGTTCGCGCCAGCAATATCGGATTGAGGTCCATCGCCAACCATATATACTGTTTTCAGGTTGCTCTTGGCTACTTCCTGGAGTGCCTGCTCGCCGAATTCGAATTGGAGTTGTGTTGGCTTGCCGATTTGTGTATAATGTTCCCCAGCGATCAGATCTGTGCCTGTCATGCCTCTCCACATTCCTTCAAGCGCAAACTTGAATGAACCTTGGCAAATTCTGGGAATATGGTAACTCGTAGCATAGGTAATGTCTGGATTGGCGAAATACAGCCTAGGTTGGCCGTCCTGAAGAAAGCCCTTATTTGGCAGGTCCGGGTTATTGTTCTTAGAAGAAATGGTGCCGAAGATGCCACTCTCGGAGCGAAGGAGGTCAGTGATGATCTGCAAGTCGAGGCACCACTCTCTCGGGGAGGAGAAGATGAAAATTGCTGAGATCTGCACCCCACTTCGGCTTCCACTGGCGTTCATGGTCGTTGGCAGAGCTCTAGCAGTCTTCTTGAAGTAGTCGCCATGGATCTCGTCGAAGGGGGAGAGGCACGGGGTGTTGGTCGTGAGATCTGCGCTGGTGACAACGTTCTTGAAGCCATACGCTGCCTCTGCGACATGCCTGCATTCATCTCCAACTCCTCCCATCACAAGGACTACTTTGTCTTCGTACTCGGGGGCGAACTTCTTGAAAGGGGTGTGTGCTTGAATGAATTGCTCGGCAAGGATAGGTATTCCGAGTTTCTCAGACATGTCTTTTGCGCGAACTGCCTCGGTCTTCCCTCCGCCGTTGGTAAGGAATATAAATGGGATGTTATTCTTGTGGAGATAGCTCATCGCATCTTTCGCTCCGGGACAAAGTTGACCGGACTTGTATATGACTCCATCAATGTCAAAGGCGAATCCAAAGTCTTCTCCTCTAGAGCCATATGCGGCTGGCATAGGAATCGATGTTGGTCGAATTGACTGGCGTCTGGTTTCGGGCATCTTTTCTGATGTTGCGTTGGCCATTTTATCAGGTACTTTTTGATTTTGAGGACTCTGCGATGCTGTTGAGTGATAGGAAATCGACTGGGACGGTGTTCCAGTATGTTTTGCACTTTTATGTGTTTGAAGCTTCTCAACAGTCGCACTTGTTTTGTTCATTCAACCCTCATTTCATGCTTTGAGTTGTTGTTTTGGCAGATTAAAAGTGGGGCTTCTCGAAGCGAGTTGCCAAAATTTGCATCCCTAGAGGCAAGTCTATTCGAATGGGGTGCTGTAATTTGTCAAACCGATGCAAGTTGTGGCTTCTTTGTCGGGCTTGTTCAATGGGTGATCTCTTTTTCGGGTCTTCATTATCAACGACTTGGCATTTGGCCCATTCACCCAAAGACAAAGATGATCTATCTGTACAATGTTGTCCTTAGATCAAGATGTTTATGAACAATTACAACCTTGGCTTCGAGGAACTTTATCATCTTGTTCATGAAGGCGATCTTTCATCCTGTAAACATGCAGGATGGTTGCTATTTACCGCAGTAAATACACCACATGGGCTAGGTCTTGGGAAGAAACAATAGACGGATAGTCTAGGAGATTGGCCTTGGCTTGAGTGATCTTTGAGCAGATTAAAGACAAGCATTGTTTATTGTGGGGCTGTCTCTTTATTAGGGCGTTCCGGGAATCTGGTAAACAATTTGAGGTGGAAGAAGCCGGCAAATTATATAGATCACATTCTGAAAACATTTGTTTGTATTCCTACAACTTCCTCCATCCCACTGCATTCCTAGTCTTCGATACTGCCTCCATTCAAACCCGTCATCCACTTCAAAATCGACAAAATGTTGCGGCACGGCCACTTTGCTTTGTTGCTCCAGATTCTGGTGACAACTAGCATCAACATCTCACGCCTGGCTAAGTCAATAGTCTGGAACTGGCATCCATTCAAACTCTTCTGTGGGGTTTACCTCACATTTGTTTACCACCACGAGATTCGAGCATGTCTGGAAATCCTGTCCGATCAAAATGGATGGCTCAAAGCATTTGAGGTACTATTCTTGTTCAAGTTCATCAAAGTTGTCGTCCATACAATTTCGTTCTTGCTTTACAGACCGTATCCAATCCCACCGTGCCCTTCTGTTACTTCTCGAGATGTCACAGTCATCATCCCTACTGTTGGAGCAATTGACGAAGCTGATTTCAGGGAAACTCTCGGTACCATCTTGGCCAACCTACCTGCAGAGATTATCGTATGTACTGTGGGCGACAAGCGACTCTGCATAGCCCAGCGGGTCTGTGCCGAGGAGCTGGAGAAGACTAGTGCTCTCCGACCAACGACCACAAGAATGCGAACCATGGCCATTGATACGGCATCTAAGCGCAAGCAGCTTTTCAAAGCTCTCGAATACGTTCAGACATCGATTGTCGCTCTTGCAGATGATCACGTCTTTTGGGGTGATCGATACCTTGCCGCCGCCCTTGCCCCCTTCGAAGATCCTCAAATCGGTGGAGTCGGCACCAACAAACGAGTCCGCCGTCTGCCGTTCAAGTTCTCCTTCGCCAACTTCCTCAACTTCACTGCCTGTAATTACCTGGAGCGCCACAATTTCGAATGCACAGCCTCAGTTAATATCGACCAAGCTGTCTTCGTTCTCTCCGGACGCACTGTCTTCTACCGTACGAATATCTTCCGGCATCCACGCTTCGAGAAGGAATACTGTCGGGAAACATGGCTGTTTGGTCTCGTTGGCAAGAATGGATTCGCCGTGGACGACGACAACCTCCTCACCCGGTTCACCACTGGTATCGCAAAGTACAAGGTCTGGTTCCAGAACTGTCCTGACAGCACTATGGTGACTGTACTCGGCGACCCCAAGAAGTTCTTTTTGCAGATGGACCGCTGGATTCGTACAACCTGGCGCTCAAATTCTACCAGTCTGTTTTCGGATCAGACTCCTTGGAAAACTCAGCCCTGGTCCGTGTATGCCATATACCTGTCAAGCTTCGTCAACTTCGCCCTATTCTACGATATCGCTCTGTTTACAAGCCTCTGGTACGGACTGAAACGTGGTAATATATGTTCTCAGCAGCTTTCGGAACATACCAATCAAACTTGGGTGACATATCAGGGTCGCATCCGGCCCAAGCCCGGTCTCGACCTCCCAGCTCCACTCTGCGTCCCAGAAAATTCGTTCGGAGTTCGGAGATCAACAGCGATGATTGTGTTGGCACTGATCCTTTTCACCTCGAAGATGATCAAGCCTCTCCCGCATTTCTGGCGCAACCCCCGAGACATGCTGTACATCCCGTTCTATATCCTCTTCGGCTACTACCACAGTTTGATCAAGCTTAAGGCTCTATTCACTGTGTGTGTCATATCGTGGGGATCAAGGCCGGGAGTCCAGTAGAGCAAGCGACTACAGGACTCTGGTTTTGGAGGATGGTTGGATGAATCGGTAGGTCATGGTTCCCACCCGTGTCCCCTGAATTTCTGCCAACATTCGAACTTAGGTCTGCACACCAAATCATAAACCTGGAATCATGGAATACTTTTGGTGGATATCTTTGGAAAAATGAGAAAAAAGCTGATCGGCTCTGGAAGCTGTTATATCTGTAAACTCCATCCGTGTCCTGTGTGAACATTAGTGCTAACATCCCTGTCCCTCCGTGCATGCCGAGAACAATTTATGGTACCTTCAGTCTATTCATTCCCAATTCCACACCAGCTTATTAATTCATAGATACATAGACTATCTGACTCACTGAAGCCTTCTTTCCTCCCTTCTCATCGCTTCTCCAACATCAACCCTTTTCCCATCTCTCCAAAAGCCAAAAACGGTGGGCTCCCTTCCTCTCTGTCCCTTTCTGGGCAACTCATTTAAGAATCTCCACTTTGTCGATTCCTTATACCCCATCACCTTCCAATCGTTGATTTTGTTCTTATTGTCTTGATTGAAAAGTGGGAGCACTTCGAATAGAGCGGGATCATGTGCTAAACATACGAACACATCTGGGCTCGCATCGAACAGTTTCATAGAATTTATACTCTTGTTCGCAGTATCTGGGTCTGAATAAGCTGATCCAGGCGCTTGACTAGCTCTGTAGTAAGGTATTGTTCTCTTCTCTTCAACTGTAGACGCCGGGTGGCATCCTCCAAATGTTGAACACGGGCAGGGACTTGGGAAGTAACTGTCCAATCCTGCTGTGGCTGAATCGAGAGTTTCTGGTAATGGGTTGTAAGGCGATGGACGCAAGGCTCCCGCGAAATGACAAGTGTCTGCGCCGAGGAGCATGAATGATGATTCCGTGGTACGTGCTAGAGCACACATATGACCTGTCGCGTGACCAGGAACATTGAGGAGGTAGAATGAGCCGTTGCTAAAATAGTCAAAAGCTTCAAAATCCCCGATTTTGAAATCAGGCGAAAATGTAATTTCGTTGACTTTATGATTGCTACGATTTCCATCAGCCTCAAAGAAGACCTCCATGACTACCGTTCTTTGACAAAAGATTGTGGTGGAATTGACTCACTTGTAATCTGTTTCTAGTAATGCTGACTCTGGGTTTACCGGAAAGCCTGGTAAGAGGTTATACTTGAATCCAGGACCGACCACAATGTCAACCGCGGGTGGGAATTTGGACATATCTCCTATATGATCAAAATGCCAATGGCTGAAGTAGTCAGGTTGAATAATGAAATCATCGCAACCAAGAGACTAAAAATGCTTACCTCCAAATCACGCTCTCGAGCCCTTCCAAATCCACTCCACCCTGTTCTAACACCTCATGGATTCCCATATCACATCTCAATCCCTTCACGTTAACCCCTTTCTCGAATCTCCCCGCCACCAACGGAGAGTAATTCCAGTAATCTTTTCGGCCCCCAGCATCAAACAGTATTCGTCTCGCGGGTGCGGTAGGTGCTTCGGGCAGCGTTATGAGAAATGCCATTGTTGGACAGTTGTAAATTTCATGACCTGGAATCACGGGTTCGAGAAAGTTCTCGGAGCGGACATAGAGACGGAGCGTTGTGTCAATGGCTTGAACGGTGACTGTAGAATCCGAGGCAGGGAAGGAGAGGGGTGGTGGTTGGATGGGAGTGAAAATTGACATTTTCGAGTATGTAGGTATCTTTCCTCGGTTGTTTGTATTTTTCATTGAGGCTTTAATCGGTGTTCATGGAGTTTAATGTTTTTTATTACGACTGTGTGCCAGGAGAGTTCGTTGAAGCGCTTGACAGAGCATCGGAAGCAAGTTGCCGCCATCCCACTTTAGTTGCATCAACTCATGAACTGCTCTGGTATTTCATCACAAGAGGGGAGATATTTACGTTAAAATTATGGGGTCACCCGATCTCCTAATATATTGGCCATTGTTTGATATGTATATCGACTTTTGAGGCCCTGCTTCATTTGTTCCCACGGATCTCATCGACTCCATCATCTTTCACATTGAAAAAACATAGCTTCCGCTCTCTTAACATCTCCTTCTAGATCATGCCACCATATGCCAGGCAATCTCTCATTAGCGTCTACCGTAATCTTCTGCAAGTTCCTACCGAACCTTTTGTCTCTCAGAAAATACGCAATCCCAACATCAAGACTTTCTCGGACAATACGCTGTGCGCGTGGTCTCCTTACTGAGTCGTATATTTCGAAAACTTTCTCAACTTGGTCGGGGCTCTCGAGAAGTCCAAAGAGTCTTGACAGTATCAAAGCATCTTCTAGACCTTGTCCAGCACCCGCTGCTTGGCTTGGACTTGAAGCATGAGCAGAGTCGCCTAGGATTGCTATACGTCCATTGAAGTAGGTTGGTGTATCCGGATGGTTGAATAGCGGCCATTTCGCTGGTTTGACATACTATTTTCGTATCAGCGTTGTGAATTTAATCGCACTTGCAGCAATGTCTCGAGCTCACCTGCAATAGCCCTCTCAACCTATGATCGAAACCCTCAAATTCCAGCTCCATGTCTTCTCTAGTAACCTCTCTTACAGCTTGCTCTCCTTTCCACGGCTGTTCATCCTGTATAAATGCCACAATGTTGACTTCTGTACCGCCTGAGATAGGGTACATTGCCCACCCCGCGCTGTCTTTCATGAACCATCTGGCATCTTCGGCGTATGTTCCAATGATATTTTTCGCGTTCTCCATCGAAGTCATCCCCCGGTAGACATACTCATTACAGTATTTCGCTGGCACTTCTTCCGGAAATCTTTGCTCAAGAACCCATCGCCTCGAAACTCCCTTTATGCCGTCGCAACCAACCACTGCATCTACTGAAACACTTTCTCCGTCTTCAAATTTCAATAGTACATGTCGCTCACTACTTTGGTCGACACTCAGAACTCGCTTATTGAATTTCACCGTTCCTTCGGGTATGAGACTTTTCATGACTTCTAACAAAGCTTTTCGGTGAGCACTGCTCCTCGTGAATTTTGGATGGCCAACACTTCCTCCTTTCCATCCATCTGTGATTCCAAATCCTTCCTCGGCGCCAAGAATCTCAATCTGTTCGTGAACTCTTTCAGGTGATGTGTTCCCGACTTTGATCTCATCATACAGTTTGGCGAACTTCTCATCCATAAGTTCCATTGCCTTCAATGCATTTGGTCCAAGACCGATTCCTGCCCCAACGGCGTCGAACTTTGTCGCGGCTTCGTAGATTGTGCATTCTACATCTTGCTTCAGCAACCCAATTGCGAGGGCAATACCACCGATTCCAGCCCCGATGATAGCGATTGAGCAGGGTTGTTTGACTGAGCCCATTGTTGAGATTTGAAAATGCTATGTTGACTAGCTATCGACGAGTGTATTTGGAATGATCAAGTCAATATGCACGACATTTCTCCCTATCAATTTCATGCCAGCAAGGTTCAGGCCCTGCTACATGGTTGTCAAGGTACCTGCGGTGCGGGATAAGAGGTGGAGTGGTACTGCAGAAGTTTCGGCTGCTTGCAGCCGAAGCGAGCTTTCAGGGGATTACGACGGGAAACAATCAACGCCGACGACTCCGTCGGAGATTAATACCGTCTTGAAGATGTTATCAGATCAGTATTTCGAGGCATAGTTTCCTTGACGGCCAATTTGAGACACTTGTGGAAGTCACTCCCACCAAGTCGGTCTGCTTTTACTGTGCAGCACCTGTAGTCCAAGCCAAAATGACAACCGAAATCACCCGAGTCACGATGATCAAGCTCCCATCAGATGGACATGTAGCAGTGGCGCTGGAAGGATTCGAGAAGTTCACAAAAGCTCAACAAAAGGTTAGTATTATTGATTCAACAAAACACTAGCTATTCTCACACATTCAGAATGGGAAGCCCTACATCCTTTCGATGCAGGCGGGAGCAGCGAATGGGAATGTGAAGGATCAAGGTTTCAACTTTGTTGCCAAATCAGTTTTCAAGAACAAAGAAGACATGGCGTACTATGAGACGGAGTGTACTGGACATTATGAGTTCAAAACATTTTTGAAAGAGAATGCGCCGGTGACGGCACTCATGACTATGTACTTCACTCCTGGCTACTCTTATAATGCATAAAGAATCACGAATAAAAGTGTTATGTCTTCGATATCAAAGCTTCAAATGACTTTCATACATGATTTATTAATAGATTTGGTTCAGTGTTTGTCTAGCAACGACCCCCAACCAGCAATCTGATCCAAGATTCCATTTTTCCTGTAAGCGTGCCATACCGTCGCTGTATTGATTGCGATGACTGGCTTTCCCAGCTCAATTTCCATTTCCGCACAGGCATGACCTGCAAGAAGATTGGTCCCAGCTTGAATCAAAAGCTCAACATCAGGTGCATCGACTTTCCTAAATGCATTTTTGATTTCCTCTCTCGTCACTTCCGAAATACTGGTTGCAGTAGCACACTTCAGCCCATGAATAGCAGCGACATCGCATCCAATCTGCGTAAAGAAGTCCACGACTTGCTGATCACCAACTTCTTGGTACGGTGTGATGATACCGATTCTTTTCGCTCCGTAAGTCTTCATTACTGCCTCGCAAGCTGCAGCTCCAGTCGTCACACCCAATCCTCCGGAAAGCTCACTCATGAACGAGACAAATTCGGCAGCACCATCTTTTCCTCCCCAGAAAGTCTCAGCTGACATTCCCATGACTAGATAGTCTATTTTGGCGTGGATTACTGATTCTACTGCTCGCTTCATTTCTGCTCGTAACTCTTCGAGGAACTTCACCATTGCTTCGCTCGAGCTGAGATCTGGATTTGCGGCAAAGATGCGACCGCTGTGCCATGATACTCCTGTAACATATCAATGAATATTCACTCTGGCTTGACATTGACTACTTACCTGGTACAAGCATACGATTAAACTCGGCTTCCACACTTGTATTCGTGGAAGGCAGGATAAGTCCGAATTGGGCTCGATTGGCTAGGATTCCGACCATTTTGAAAAACTTGATCTGTCCACAAATATCTACAGCTTCTGACAATGTGATGAAATTTGATAGCATCCAGACTTTGCTTCGTCGATGTTTAATTTTCCTCCCACTGATATTAGTGTTCCATATCAAGATCGTCGACAATTTGCTCTACTTTAGCAAGAGGAAATCGCGAGCAAGAGTGGGGTCTAATCGTAACCAGAATTTGATATCGGATGCAAGCAAGCGGAGCATGATTCATTGATCGCGGCAGATTGTATGCGACATCTTGCATTCAACTGACGTGAGTGTAAGCTCTTATCAGTGGGGATCGCATTTGCAAGTTCGAGGGTATCACAGAACATTTCCTATACTTGACTGTGCTCGGCAGTCGAGGATACGTAATTTTTCTCTATCTCCTTTATTGAGTGTCACTCTAGTCGTTTGTTCGCTCTTCTAACAACAACCAAAGTATGGCCGACGCCGAAAAAAGTCCGGTCTCGAATGAGAAGATCGCTCTTCCTTCCTCGTCCTCGAACGACATCTCCCGCGGAGAGATTGCCTATGCCACCCCAACAGCACAAGAACATCGCATACTCACCAACAAGATCGATATAAAGTTGACTCCAATCCTTGGTCTCCTCTACCTAATATGTTTTCTCGATCGTACCAACATCGCCAATGCAAGGATTGCAGGTCTTACAACAGGCTTGAATATGCCTGCTAATGGCTACAATACTGCATTATGGGTTTTCTATATCCCTTTTGTCCTGGCTGAAGTACCAAGTAACATGATCATGGCATTGCCTAAGATTAGGCCAAATCTGTGGTTAGGTGGACAATGTTTCATTCTTGGTAAGTGATTTCTGTATACACAATGATATCTTAGATTGAGCTGACTGAAGCAGGTATCCTGGCAATGTGTCAAGGGTTAACACACTCTTACCATGGACTGCTTGCTGTTCGATTTCTGATGGGAATTGTCGAAACCGGCTTGCCAGCAGGCGCTGGATTATTGATTGCTTCGTACTATCGCAAGAGGGAACTCTCATTTCGATTTGCACTATTTTTCGCTTTTGGAGAAGCGGGGTCTTGCTTTAGCGGAGTGAGTTACAGGCATTTATAGGATTTTGAACGGGGAGACTAATACGAAGAAGTTGCTAGCATATGCGATTCAAGGCATGGATGGAACTGCGGGCTACGAAGGCTGGAGATGGTGAGGTGGCTAGAAAGCTCCAAATATTCACGAGCTAATTTCATTAGGATCTTCATCATCGAAGGACTGATCACTCTCTTCTTCAGCATATTTGTGTTCATCTTCGTTCCTCACTTTCCAGCCAAGGATTCATGGCTCAAAGAAGAAGACAGACAGATGCTGCTTGCCCGACTTGAGGTTGACAAGGGAAGAGAGAGAGAAGATGTTTCTACAGGCAGCTGGAAGAAGGTTGTTTTTGACTACAGAATCTGGTTATTGTACGCTTCCCATGTTCCATCTTCTTCCAATTCTAACACTCTTTCCTAGGACTCTCCTTTTCTTCTGTGCCGATCTGTCAGCTGGTTCCTTGAGCTCCTTCAACCCCACGATCCTGAGCCAACTGGGCTGGACTTCCCGCAGAGCACAAGTGATGACAATACCCGTCTGGATTGTTGGGATAGTGGGTGCTTTGAGCTCTTGCTGGTACAGTGGCCGCTTGAACACGAGATGGCCCTTCATTTTACCAGCAATTTGCATCTCGGTTGCGGGCTGGTCCATTCACTACGTGCAGGTCCAACCACCACAGGTTCGATATTTCGCTCAGTTTCTCATATCTTTCGGCACGTTCGTCACTATGCCCCTCTATATCGGACTTCTCACCGCAAACCTGCGAGGAAGAGCTTCGAGGTCGTTTGGTACTGCTATTCAGCTGGGTATAGGTAACTGTGCAAACTTTGTGTCGTCAAATATCTTTATCACTCAACAGGCACCCAGGTATCCTGTTGGATTTGGGGTCGGTCTCGGTATCACAGCCCTGGGATTTCCACTTATGGTGCTTGTGATGTTTTTGTTCACCTCACATAACAAGAAAGTGGCGAGAAAGGAGGCCGAGCTTGAACCTGGAGAGGCGTTAGACGAGCAAATTGATTATAGATATGTATTCTAAGATTCTAAGTGTGGTGAGATCGTGTCAGGGTGCTATATCAGACGGCGATCAGAGCCAGGATGTTCTGTAGACAGCCCTCCTTTGAGCATAGTATCGATATCTTCCCAGTTCCAATCATTCTCCTGATAATTTGGGTCATCCATGAAGGACGTCTGTGACCAGAACTGATGCGCATTGCTGCGAGGATGATGAGGGTCGGCATATGAGAATGCATCCCTTTTTGTAATCTGTGTGGAGGTCGCTGTGGAAACCTCGATTTGAACGTCATGTTGTTGCGTTATATTTGGAATGGTAGAGAAAATGCTGTCTTGAAGGGTCGCATCGATATATTGAGCACTTTCAATATGGTGAGAACCAAGAACCATCTGTTGCGCCATTAAATTGACGTCCAAAACGACCCCTGCCCATTTTCTCGTGGATCCAGGAATTCGGGGATGATGGAGTCGCTTCTGCATCAGACTTGCAAGCTCTCCAAGGAGAAGCTGTGATTCTGCAGCGGAGGCAGCATTCTGCTGTCTGACGCTACAGCTGATATCCAAGGTAAGGACCAGAGACGAAGAGACGGTGTAAAAGGTATCCCACCAAGTGAAAACATTAAATTTTTTGATAGTATCTAATTTCCGTAGAAGACGACCAAGAGACCTCCCAGATTCAATGCAAGTGTCCGAAACAGCCTGCAGGCTGCTTGACAAGGGTCCAGTGTAGCTGCCGGCGAGTAAAGTGGCTCGTCGAAGAAGAGAAGATCTAGACATGAGGATGATTGTGTAATGGAACTGAGCGTGTAGGAGGATCAGTGGTCTCTGAGATGAAGGAGACAAGGAATCGATGCTCTGTATTCGCAAATGTGATGGTAACTCTTCCTTCCATCTCTTCAGGTCTCTCAAGATAATTGCTGGTGGAGATAATGGCTTTGTGTATGCTTCCTCCGTAGTCGAGATGCCAGGTCCAGCCTGCTTCAGAGCCTTGCATCCTGCTCCCAAGAGAACAACCAGGGACTGAGACCACTTCATGTAGTCCTGGGGACAATTGTTTGCGCCTATTATTCTCTCGTTCGGACACCCAACTAGATCAAGAGTGTGCTCAATTGAGCTTGGTCGATCATAGGAAGAAACCTGCATCTGTTCAAATGCGTACAAAGTCCACCACAATTGTTTTCTGAGTTCTCGACCAAGAGGACTCTGGACATGCTTGACGTCGTCACGATGTAGTCCAATGGCATAAGCAATTCGGATCGCAGTTCCTGTAAGGTTCCAACACGCGTCTCTATGACTCGTATTATGTAGATGGAGAGCTCCCAGCATGAGTGCTTGTACAGTGAAGACGTTCGACGCAAAGAAGACAGTAGGCAAAAGCGTTTGAACATGCCTCCACCACTTGTGCTCAGCTTCATCTGTAATCGCAAAAGCTGCCACCCGTCGAGCCAAGATGAGTACACACAGAAGTCCACATAGCCAAACAGGATTTGTTGCTGAAGTTGCATCTGATGCGCACCAGATCTCGTAAGCTTCACGAAATGAAGCTTCGTGCAGAACTGGAAAGTCGGTATGTACAACTTCGAAATATGTATCGATGAGTGAGTCTAACACAGGGCCGTCTATTTCTCTCACTGCATCTGATGGGGAGTTGCAGTCATTTGTGATGGTATTCAGCCGTCTTGCATCCGGGACGCATGCTGGAATCGCCTCGGCCCCGTTACCAGCATCCTGAACTTTGGCAGCATTTTGATCTTCGGCAGCATTCTTTCCAAACATGGAAAACTCAAGACTGGAATAACTGCCCATCAATCTTCTCAAATTCAAATGGAATGAGAAAGAACTGGCAGGGCCTATGTACTGCACTTGTCCTTGTTGATCAGGCATAAGTGGGAGCACACTTTCTTGGCCCTCATCGCTCTCACGCTCGTTTTTTTGGGACTCTGTCGATCTGAACACGTCCTGAGTCGCTGGCAGTGGAATTCCCAAAGATTTGCCTAACAGTCTCATTTCATCACTGCTTGATAGGTCGGCCTCCGGCAGAAGTCCTTTCACTAGGGACTCGAGAAGTGCGAGGCGGTTATCGTCGCCTTCTAGAGTTGAATAGACACGTTTCTTTCGAGGTTGTGTAATGCTGCATTCGAAACCACGGAGTTGGCAATATCGACATTGCAACTGTCCTTGCATCTTGTCACATTTTTGTTTTCGTGATTTACATTTGTCGCAGCTGGTTTCTGTTCGCTTCCTTTTCTCCAGAGGTACACGACGTGCGGCTGGATCCATCTTCTTGGCCTTTGTTGTTGTCGGCGAATAGAAGAGCTTGATGCGTAATAAATGAGCAGTCGATATGGCAGATATCGCGTCCAAGGATGACTTTACACCTGGTCACCTAAAAAATAGCGGGCAGAAAAAGGTGCCCGTGGGATCACATGCCTGAAAGGCGGAGCACGATAAGCTCCCAAGTAGATGGTCTCAGATGCTTGCTTTGTGAGGCAAACACGGGGTGGGACCGGAAAAGACTCAATATAGACAGACATCCGCTCTTATCTTTAAAACAGTGGATTCCCCCATCTTTGAACCCTAGAATTGCGGGAGGCGATTATCTTCAAGCCTCGTTCCAAGCCTCATTCAAGAAGGTAAGTTACACTGGTCAGATCAATAGTTCATATATCTACCTATGATCAGATTTCTGAAGGGTTCGGTCGAATTTGGTTGAATAATTATTATCAAGAGTAGCAATGCGAGGAGAATAGGACAGTATCCTAGTCGATCCATCGAGAAGAGGACATGGTCAAGATGTCAAGACCAGTGCAAACAAGCTGCTCTCAACTGAGATTTATGCCAGTACGGACAAAGAAATACAAAGCAGCCAGAGCTGGGAGTCAGATCAAGTGAAGACTTCCGTCTTCGTTTCCCCTGCCCCTTTTTCCCGCTCGCTTATTTCCTTCTCGAGCCCATCCACAACCAACGTGCCATCGACTTCGAAATTGAGCTGAACGCCAAGTCCAGGTGGTGGACTCAACTTGCAGAATGTAAAATACAATGTTCCGGACACAATATAACCGAAGAAGAAACTTATTTGATAGAATCTTACCCATGTGATCGCGACTTCGAGCCCACTAACAGCATTGATGAAACCTGGAAGTGCAGGCCACATGCCCATAAAGTAAGCGACAAAAGCTCTCCAGTTCGCTCCACCTGTAAACCAATATATCCCGCCAGGTGTGTAGAGTTCAGGAATATTCCACTTCGTTTTACGGATCAGCCAGAAATCTACCACGAGAATTGCTGCTGCGGGACTCATGAAAACACCGAAACTGCTAAGAACTGTGATGAAGGTAATTGCCTGGGTAAGAAAACGCCAAGGATTTGCAAGAACACCGAGGATGGAGAAGATGATTGCGCCCCGCCGTTGACTTATGTAGCGGGGAACAAGCATAGCGACGTCCATTCCCGAAGAGACACAATTCTGGGTGTAATTGACGAAAACAGTGACCGAGAGGAGACCAAGCCCTGCGAAGAAAGTACCAGCTCTGCAGGCTGCAGTGTACCTTGTCGCTTGCATTGTTTGGAGTCCAATGATGGGGTTCCACTCCAGGATGCCATATGCCTGTGAAAGTGCGGAAGTTGAAATAATGCCAACAAGCGCTGTGAGGATAACTGTCACGAAGAGCGAAAATATGGCAGGTGTCGAGGTGTGGCGAGATCTGCCATAACGGGTCCAATCTGATACTCTGTCTGTCCCTCCTGTGTATGTTCCTGCGACACTGGTAATTCCTTGTATCACACGGAATCCAGCTTCGGTCTTCGAAAGTTTTATCGCTGGTGTTATCAAGTCTCCCGGGCTTCCACCATTCGCCTATACATGTTAGTGTGAAAAGAATTCTGCAGATGTTAAGCTTACAGATATTGCCCAACCCATTATTCCTAGCAATGTGGCAGTGGCGATGACTACCTGGACTTCCAACAGCTTCTGGATTTTGTGTGCCGGGATGAAATAAATGATTGGAAAGTAAAGAATGATGAAGAGAACAAAACCGATAAGGCCTGGGGTTGTAATGCCAGCACTGAATTCTGTTAGCACGGGGACAGAGATTCATCACTCGTAGCATACCTGTCAGGGAGTGTGTTTTTCATCCTCAAGAAGCTTGGGAAAATTGCGTTCAATATTAGCACAAAAGCTTGACCTCCAAAATACATCTGTGTTCCCTGCCAACTATCAGAATATTGACTCGAAAATACTAGCCGGAAGCTTACATAGAATACAAATGACTGGAACACATTCAACATGATACAAAAGTATGAACCCCACATCCCGAAAGAAGCTCTTGCAAGCATTCCGTAGCCCAAGTGATGTTTCGCTCCAGGTGTACCGTTCAAGTATGCATTGATGCTTGCAAGAAACATTCCCACGGTAACTGAAGCCATGGCTTGCCGCGTAGTCAGACCAATGCCAATTAGACTGCTACCGATTGTCCATGAACTCAAGCATATTCCACAAGTACCTGTTCCCAATTAATACCCGTTTATCATACGTCGAAACTCGAGTGACTTACCCCAATAGCTAACGAAAGCATAAACTCCATAAGTCCTCTTGTCATGGGGAATAGGATACACATCTCTATTTCCCCAGCGACTTGTCTCAATGGACTCGTACTCATCTTCCGTAGGCTTGACCTCCAACTTTTGCATAAAAGTTGAGAACGTCATATCTGCGTTGTTGACGATTTGTTGTGTCAGAACACCAGAATTCAGAGGTGTATCCACAGATATAAGTGCACAGCTTCAACTTAATCGTTATCATGATTCTGAAGCTGAACATCTCCTAATCTCAAGAAAAAGCCCCTGCAATTGGACCCTGTAATTACAGGTATGCTTAATACCTAGGCTTTACGATAAGAACGCCGAATGCTGCCTGTGCAGTAGTGATGTTCGCATCGGCTGGCTGTTCCGACGGCAACAACAATCTTCCGATGATAAGATGCAGAAATTATCGACGGTCTCGAACATCCTTTTGATGGGTGTGGGGTAGACATGTATATGACTCCGACCTGTGATACCTGAGATCAGAGGTGATAGGCGTTGTTGTCATTTCATCGCATGCGGCAACAAGCGTTGAAGCTCTGAGGCTCATATTGCGTCTGCCAGCGTGGAATTCCTTAAAACGACTCAATGGAAGCGGTGTATGATTTTATAGTCATCGGAGGTAAGATCTTGACATTTGAGTATCTATCCATGCTGACTACTTAGCTGGTGCATCTGGTTGCGTTGTAGCATCCCGTCTCGCAAACGCAGCTTCCAAACCTTCGGTCCTCCTATTCGAAGCTGGTGGTTCCAACGACTCAATAAATGACCTCTCTGCTTCGGAAAGATTCAATGTCGCTTTCAGTCCGAATTCTCCACTGAACTGGAATTACAAAACTACACCTCAGAATCAGCTTTGCGGACAGCAAATCGACTACTCACGTGGCAAGGGACTTGGAGGCAGTACGGCAATTAATTTCTGTGGATGGGTCGTTGGCTCAAGAGACGATTACGATGAGTGGGCGAGAGTGGTAGATGATGATTCGTTTTCCTGGAACAACGCAAAGCGATGTCTGGAGAAAGTAGAAACTTTACATCCTGAAATACCAAGTCCTAAGCTCAAAAAATATGTCAATCCTACTTTGAAAGGTATTTTCTCTGATTTTGTTTTAACAAACCTTTTGAGTTGATACCAACAAAGCTTAATAGGGACAACTAATGGGGGTCCGCTACACCTGACCTATGGCGAATCTTGGGATCCCAATCTTGAAAATATTTTTGTGGCAGCAGAACAAGCTGGTCTGGGGACGAATGCAGACGTTAATTCTGGAAATCCATTGGGCATGGGCATGGGGACAGTCTGCATATATAATGGGAAAAGGTTGACATCCTCAATTGCATACCTCTCAAACCCACCATCAAACATCACGATTCTGCCCAACTCTGCAATCTCCAAAATATTGTTGAACAAGAAAAGAGCAGTCGCCGTTCTCACCATCGACGATCGAAGATTTTCAGCTACAAAGGAGATCGTAGTATGTGGCGGGGCTTTGAACACGCCTCAGATGCTCATGCTCTCGGGTGTTGGTCCGAAGGACGAGTTGGAGAAGCATCGAATTCCTGTCTTGCATCATTTACCTCAACTTGGCAAAAACCTCCAGGATCATTGCTTCTCATCAGTCGGCATCGTTTCAAAGAAAGACCACAAAGCTCCAGAAATCCAACAAAGTCCGTCTCCAATGGGTTGGTTCAAAATACCTTCGATTTCATCATCGTCAGAGTTTGGAGACTTATCACAGGAGAGAAAGGCTTTTCTTCAGCGGCGGTTTGTGCCGATTATTGAGATAGCTACAGTAAGTCTCAAGGTGTCCACTTGAATATCGATATGCTAAGCTATCAAAGCATACGCCGCCAGCGTTGACTGCTTACACTCCGACTCGAGATGAAGCTTTTCTTGGCGCGATGTGTCTCGTTATGAACCCACAAAGTCGAGGAGTAAATGTCACTTCTCTCGATTATACTGAAGCTAACTATCTAAAGACAGTAACAATTCAATCATCAAACCCATCAACAGCACCTCGAATCAATCCTAACTTTCTTTCCCACCCCTACGATCGACGAGTCCTTATCGATGGTCTCCGTCAAACAATGAAGCTCCTCTCTACGCCTATCTATGCGAACACCACAATCGAGTTGATTGGACCAAAAGATGATTCAGATGCAGAAATCTGGGAGTACATAAAGTGTAACACACATAGTTCATGGCATATGTCTTGTACTGCACGTATGGGAAAGGATATTAATTCTGCCTGTGTCGACTCGGACTTTCGAGTTTTTGGACTGGAAGCGCTTCGAATTGTGGATTTGAGTGTTTGCCCGTTTGTGCCGAAGTGAGTTCTTGCATGTATTCTGGCGGACCTCCAACTGACCCAATTTAGTAACCATACTCAGTCAACAGCTTATATTGTAGGTGAGATTGCGGCGGAGAAATTGATTGAGGAGTATGGCTTAGAGTCTTCTCATTCAGAACAGGTTGTATCTAAATTGTAAATCGAAACCGTGGTGGCGATGAGAACTCATATTAAAGCACGGAGATATTTCTCCAATTCTTCTTATGCTATCATCATGATTTTCAGATGTTTGCCTTCTCCGGAATAGCATTTCCCAAATGTGTGTCTCTTATTGCACACAGAAAACCACACACCAAAGCACGTGAAATCAGAATGTCAATGCGAATCACTGTTGTCACATTACCATTCCGATCATAATCAGAAAATCGAACTCTAATATGTAAGTTAAGCAAGAAAGGCAGGATTTGACTTCATATTTTGCATCTTGCTGGGAAGGGACTAATCGTTCGCACCTTGAGCCTAGCTCTCGGAGCGGGGATCTTGTAGGCTGCTGTACCCTGTGAGTGCAACCATTCGGGCCTGGGGAGCATAGCTATCCACAAAGTTCTAGGCACCAAGTCGCTAAATTTTACCCCTGGAAGCTACATCTCTAGCGCACAAGTACCGCCCCAATGTTACCCATCACAGCAACGGACCTCCGAACCTCCACCGACGAATTCCAGTCCGCAGACTGCCAGCACGCAGCACGCAGCATCAGCGGAACTTGCGGCATACTGCCATCTTTTGCTACCGGCGGATACAAGTATACCGCCACTGGTGCCGCTTACCCCAATCTCACTGAAAGGTCCTGAGGATACCCGTGATATGCAGGATGACCAAGATGGTCTATCCCACTTCTGCACCTCGAAGCTATCGTGGGGCAGCTCGAGAGCTTATTTACTCATGAATGATTGAAGCTTTTCAATTCAAAATTCGAAAGATCTGCGGTTTCCGTCATTTGAGACAGTCAAGATGGGCGTAATTGAATCAGAGCTGTTTATCAATAACAAGGTAAGAAACTAATGCTAAGTGAGCTGACATCAAGCTGACAGAAAGTAGTTTGTCTCCTCATCAACAAAAGACTCTTTTGAGCTCTTCAATCCATACAATGGAGATCTCGTTGCTAAAAGTACTCAATCCCCAAGACTCATATATCTCATCCAAACTAACGATTCGCAGTCGCAGAAGCCTCTGTCGAAGACGTAAACCTAGCCGTTTCCTCAGCGGAGACCGCATTCCCATCATGGTCGTCTCTCTCCCCAATAGCCCGTGGTGCGCCCATGAAGAAACTCGCGGCCAAAATCCTAGAACACAAGGTCGAATTAGCCACACTGGATGCCATCTCAATGGGTCGACCAATCGAGACATGTTTCGATGAAGAATATGCCGCTGTACATTTCAACTACTTTGGAGAAGCGGGGTATGCTCAGGGACACACAAGTTTGAACACACCTGGCTTTCTGAATATGTCTTTGAGACAGCCGTTTGGTGTAGTGGGCATCATAATCCCTTGGAATGCGCCGCTGGTCTTCTTCGCGAAGAAAGTCGCGCCTGCTTTGGCGGCGGGAAATACTGTTGTGGTGAAGAGTAGTGAGAAAGCTCCTTTGAGTGTAAGTCCCTACATCTTCGAAATCAACAAAAGGTACTAATGACATATAGTCATGGAAAGTTGCCTCCTGGATCTCAGAATGCGGCTTCCCTCCTGGCGTAATCAACGTCCTCTCAGGCCACGGCCACATCTCCGGCGCCGCCATGGGCTCGCACATGCGTATTCGTGCCATCTCTTTCACAGGCAGCACCCGTACCGGGCGGGCCATCCAAATCGCGTCTGCGGAATCCAATCTTAAAAAAGTGGTCTTTGAACTAGGCGGTAAAGGCCCTTCCCTCATTTTCGAAGACGCGGATCTGGAAGAAGCAGCCAAAGGAACAGATTTCAGTATTTTTTGGAATGCAGGTCAGACTTGTATGGCGAATTCGAGGATATATGTACACGAAAATGTGGCGGAGAAATTTGTGGCATTGTTCAAGGAGTTGGCGAAGAGTAGGAAGATGGGAGATCCGACGAGCGGGGATGTCAATCATGGACCCCAGGCCGATAAAACACAGTATGAAGCTGTATTAAAGTACATTGAGATTGGCAAGGAGAGTGGCAAGGTGGAGTTAGGTGGAGAACCGAATATATTGAAAGATGGGAGGTTGACTGTTAATCCTGTCATTTTCCGTGACCAGCCGGAAGATAGTCGGATTATGAAGGAGGAAGTATTTGGGCCAGTGGTGGTAATCAATACCTTCAAGACGGAGGAAGACGTCATTGCTAAAGCGAACGATGCAGAGTATGGACTCTATGCATCGCTTTGGACTAATGATCTTGGCAGGGCGTTAAGAGTCAGCAAAAAGTTAGAGAGTGGAATGGTTGGTGTGAATTGTGCTAGTCCGACAGGTTCTTGGGATTTGCCATTTGGGGGCTGGAAAGGGAGTGGAACAGGGAGAGAGAGTCTATTGGAGAGTATGGATCATTTCCTGGAGCATAAGAGTATTTACTTTAAGTGTCCGGGCATTGGAGGATGAGAGTAGTTGATTAAAAGTTGGGTTCCAAAAAATCTCTCTCGCCGAGAAACCCATAGAGAAATACACCATGAAGTCAAATCGTCATCTCCACAGGAGCTCCAAAAGCAGGTTGAAATACGAAGAACAAAGCTCTTCACTGTTCTTCGAGTCACTAACGATAGCTTTACTGATCTGATCTCCGTGCTTGTTTCTGGCGATTGTGAATAACCACTTTCCAAGCGACTTCAAGTGTGACTGTCAGTGGTGCCGCCCGTCGTTTTGACACACAGCACCGCCTCCAGTCAAGTATAAATACAAGGCCAAATTTCCGCGACTGTTGGGCTTCCTTTTCCACTTCAGAACTTCCGGAAAGTCGTTCTTCTCCCAAAATTATCCTCCCAGTAGCCTCAAGACATAAAATAATTCTCCCCTTTGCTTGAACAGATCCTGAGACATATCCAGCCATGCCGAAACCCGCGCCGAGATATTTTTGCCAGCCATCTGCTTTGTCCAAGGTGTCGCTAGGTGCAGGACTACCTAGCTTCAACGGAGGCGGCTATGGCGATCTCCACTCGATGAGTCCAGACGTCGAGCAGAACCTCGACTTCTTTAAGAAGTTCTTTGCAACATGGCTAAAGCTCGACCCTGCGACCCTCGCGGCGGCGCTCACGATCGGTAGCACCTTGATGAACGGAGTCACCGCCGTCCAAGGTTTTCTCAAGAGAATGTATAATGCCTGCCTCGAGTTCCTCACTGCCTCTATCTCAATTCCAGCTTACGATGACCTAAACAAAGACATCTTGAACTGGATCGGAGCGAACGTGTTGGAGTCGCGCAGCCCCAGGAACCTTGCCGCCAAGACCGATGATGTCGGAAATATGTTCACATACTTCAAGAAGCGGAAAGATCTTTCGGATGGGAAGAAGACCCCGATCAACTACTTGCCCGCTTTTGGAACTGTCTGGTTTGTACATGAGAGAAACATTTTCTTGATCCGTCGCATCTCCGAGAAGAACTTTTGGAGTAATCTCCCTCAGGAATATGTGGAAGCGCCGTCAGGCAATGAGCCACTTGTCATCATGGTCTTTGGCCGCTCGATTAACCCCATTAGATGATTCTTAGAAACGGTCCGGGACTTTGCGGATGAGGAGAGAAAGGCAAATGTCAACGTGCGGGTCGCCAAGCATTGCTCGAGCTACTCATACTGGTGAGTATATTCTCTGAGAGCCTGGCATTGGTGTTAATCAATGTCACAGGACTAGTAGTATGAAGAGACCAATTAGAGGTCTTGAAACGGTTCACTTCGAAGAAAGTACGAAAAGAACACTCATTGCTGATATCGAACTCTATCTCGACCCGACCACACGACACTATTACACAGCTCGAGGAATTCCATATCGTCGAGGATACCTGTTTTACGGTCCACCAGGAACGGGGAAGACATCGCTTTGCTTAGCATTAGCAACGTACTTCCGTCTGGAGCTTTACTTATTGCATATTCCTAGTGTTAGTGAAGATGACCTTCTTGAGGGTCTTTTCAAATTACTGCCACCACGCTGTGAGTAATCTTAGTATGCGCTACGATTTGTTGGTCTGCCACAGTAGAGTTCAGTCTAGGGTTAGCAAAAAACTGACACGATCTGTTTCTAGGTATCGTATTGCTCGAAGATATCGATGCTGTTGGTATGCAACGCAAATCTGATGTGGACGAAATGGAAGAAGAAGAGCGCAAGAAAAAGACCGAAAAGGACAAAGATAAAGGCAATACGGCAGGGCATACCGATGACAAGAAGGAGGAGCCCCGCAAGTCTCGGGTCACTCTCTCCGGACTTCTCAACGTCCTCGATGGTGTGACTTCGCAAGAGGGACGAATCGTCATCATGACCTCTAACTTTGCCAGCAAGCTCGACAAAGGTCTTATCCGACCTGGCCGTATAGATCATCAAGTTTACCTCGGAAATATGTTGCCGGAAAGTGCGAGGCTGATGTTCCTCCGGATGTATGCGCCGGATTCAGATGCCCCTCCACTTTCTTCGCTCCTTGACTCGGAATACCTGGACAAGTTGGCAACGGAATTCAGTACATATATCCCTAAGGATGAATTCACGCCCGCACAGCTCCAAGGTCAGTACACTTTGCTGGGGAAACCCTTGTCTTTCCTAGCCTAATGCTAAAAATTGCCCCCAATGCCTCTGCAACTTTCGTAAAGTGCTCTTGCAATCCTCTCAAAGAAGGATACTGACTCGGATATTTGCACTACAAGGTTACTTAATCACTCATCGACACTCTGCTGCGAACGCAGTCAAGGAAATCAAGGCCTGGGTGGAAGCCCAGCAGCGTCTCAAAATTGAGGCAGAGGAGCGTGCAAAGCGGCTTGCTGCCTGGAAGGCAGCCAAAAAAGCTGAAGAAGAAGCAGAAGCTGCGAAAAGACCTGAGAAAGCCGATGAAGCAAAAGAAGCGGAAGTGGATGTGAAGAACATCTTGAAGGAGTTGGTGAGTGGCTTGAAAAAGCCAGAAGCTAAAAGTGATGCTAGTGGAGAGCCCAAGGAAGCACTTTCGAAAGAACAGACTACAGATTCGGCCTCCTCCGATGGTGATAGCATGAAAAGTGTAGAAATTACGATGAAGACGAAGACTGCAACACTTGCTACGGAGAGTACAGTAGATGAAGAAGCAACAAAGCAAGAGGGAAGCTCATCTTCGTCAACGTCAACGTCAACGTCAACACCGAGCGCCAATTCTAGCGATACAGAAAGCCCAAAAGAAACGCAGCTTAGCTCAGCCTGGAACTTCGTATGCTGGAAGGGTAAAAAAGAGGATATGAAGTGAAGAAAATAATCTATTTGAACTTGATCGTGTAGGAAACGATACCTCACTGACTGTTTAATGCGACTCATCAAACCACCCGGGAATAGACCGGTACAGGGAGGAGCAGCTAGACTTGTAGTATCATCATTGTTAGAATAATGAAAGCGTGATTTACGTAGCTATGCACAGTTCCATGCACAGTTTCACTTCAGCCAAACGGCATTCGGACATGTACACGGTGTCTGAGGTCGTCGAAAGATAGACATGCCATGCGTGCTGACTTCTCAAAACCGCCAAAAGCCGCAAACCCCGCTGCAGCCAAGATGCTGATTCTCAGCACCTAGTGACCCCTAAACCCGAATCGCATGTCTTACTGTTACAGAGCAACCAGTAGCTTCGGACGGGCAATCCTCCGCCTTCCTGCGCCGCTTACTATTGATATTACCCCTCCTCTCATACTCACGTGTTTTGGTGAGAGAAACGCGTTTCACTTTCCTACTTATATGGAGTCGTGCCTGCTGCCGTTCGCCTTTTACATCTACCCTCAATTGGATCCTCCAATACCACTTGATTGCCAAAGCGACTTTCCAAAACCCTATTATTCAAGTAAATTCGCTCTCTTCTCATCAACTTGTTCCAGCCCGAGCAGCTCCACCTATCAACTGTCAAAATGCCTATCGACCACACTTCTCTCCCAGTTCAGAACCTCGAAGCTTCCAAAGCCTTCTATACAGAGATCCTCAAGCCTCTGACTTATGGAATTTTCATGGAGTTTCCAGGCAATGCTCTAGGATTTGCGCCAAAAGGTGGTCGCTCTGATTGTACGTACAAGTTCATCAATGCTCATAGTCTCCACTCCCTCAAACTTGATCATCGTTCTCACCAGGATCTCAATGCTAACCATCTCACAGTCTGGATCTCGGCACCATTGAAGGGAAAGGAGAACCAGGACGGCAACCTGAATGTCACACATGTGGCATTTGCGGGGAACTGCAAGGAGCAGGTCGATGAGTTTCATGCCAATGCTTTGTAAGCGATCCATATCTTCTCTGTTTCACGCGCTCGAACAGATTACTTCCATGGACTTGGGCGATCAAATGACATGTTGCTGACCAGAATGCAGGAAGGCTGGAGCGAAGTGCAACGGTCCACCGGGGTTTCGAACAATGTACCACGAGAAGTACTACGCTGCTTTCATCCTTGATCCCGATGGAAACAACGTCGAATGCGTATACTTTGACTTGTAGACCTGTATATGAGCACGCTTGAGAGCGGAGTTTGGGCGTGCCGAGTGGCGTGGTGGAAGTTAGGTTGAAGGCATAGAGGAGTAGGAGATGTATCGTTTGCGGGAGTTTAGCGACGTAGTAGTATCTCTTAGACGGATTGCTACTCAGGAGCTTCAGTTTTGCTCCTTTCTACAATAAAAGTACGAAGCTTCTTTTGCAGCATTTGCAGCACTTTGATCCTGTAGACCAGTGTCAAACTCCCCTCTTCTGCATGACCACCTTTCCGGCTTGTTCGGCGTCACCAGGCGTTCACCAGCTATTTTCAGGCACTGTCGCGCCTTTCTCGTAAGGCTCGTGCCCTACTTTTTCAGGGGAGTTTACCCCGCACTACCCCGCATCATCACTAACCTTTAGACTTGTCGACCGCAACTTACTCTGAGGAAATGACAAAACGAGTAAACTTGGAAATCTTTCAAGAATACAATTCTATTCCAAACCTCCTTCTGACAAAATGATGTTTGGTCTGGTCAGGGTGAAAACGGAATCGAGACCCGTCCGTGAAAGCCCATGTCCAAATTCTACCTGAAGGCACGACCCCTCAGCCTTGAGGTATGATTCCAATAACATCCTTCCTCCTTTGCTCCAAGTAATGGGTCCAATGGTATCCCGAAGCGGAGAATCTGCGAGAGCGATTGAAGTGTCTGCAGTCGGAGGATCTGATGAGGCTTCAGTGCAAGCAGGGTTGTGGACCTCGTCCTTCTTAGTCTGCGTTTCATCGGAGTGATACCGCACGGTGGCTACATATATATATCTCCTGCATCCCAAGGGAGAATCGAAAGAATGAGACTTATGATACTGCATAATGTACTGTAAGTGATACACGAAGTGGAGCGACAAACGACCGTGTCTAGAATAACGAAGTCCGGGTCGTCAAGACGGTGAGTCGATTCTCAGAGGATGTTTTGATGGCAGGTGCGGAGAACCTCTATAGCGCAGGCCAGCACAACGAATTAAAAGTCGTCCGTGATTGACGAAAATCCAAGTGTCCCGAATATGAGGCAAGGAAAAGCGCATGCTGGATACTGCATCGCCCTTCAATATGATGCACATGTGTCACATTCTGAAGACAGGTGAAAATTAAGCAGGATTCAGCAACACTTCACACAGTTGCACACACGGTTGGACTTCCTCATATGGAAAGTATAGAGTGGGAATTTGTAATCTCAGAATATGCTACCTACCTCTGAATTTCCGCTCCATGATCACCGATCTTCATGTAGCTTCCAGCTTTTGTGGTTGTGATATGAAAACCGGCCACAGCACCCAGATCCTCAGATCAATAGCACTCCAAGGCTGAAGTCCTGAACAAACGAGAGACGTGTCATCAAACTATAACGGATCACCATCGCGCGCGTCTGAGTACTGCACAGCGATTGTGCAGGGAAGAATATCTAGGCAGAGAACGCCCATCGCGCCGATCGACCACCAGGATGCTCTAGCAAACTCCTCTTCCATGATGAAAAATCTCAAAGTAGAGACCGATACTTCTCACCCGTAAACATTACTCACATGTATAGGCCAAATATGAAGACATCATGAGCAGCGCCACATTGACAATAGCGGAGATGGATAATCTTGACCACACAATTCAGCGGTTGGAAGAAGCAATGGACAAAGTCCTGGATGCTGGGACCATTTCCGCTCATGCTCCAGCTTCATCAATGTCAACCGAAAAGCCCGTTGCCAAAGCTCCATCTGCACCCAGAAACCTCTTGAACGATTCTTCACTCATCACAGATCCTGTCGAAGACAAAGCCGACATTTGGGCCACATTTGGTGGTATGGCTTCCGGGATGGCCTTACTTCAGATCAGAATTTGAACTTTGTAATCATGGTGGAAAATGCTCAGATGAAGCATAGGGAGCTGGCCACGGAATCTGAGAAATTTCTCGTCAACGTTCGGAGTATAGTGGTGCAACGAAGTCTGACCGAAGGGGCTCTAGCGCAAGAACAGATAGATGGGTGTTACCAAGTAGATAGGGATTTTGTGGAAAAAACTGCCACGATGACCGGGATGGTGGACGCTTGGACGGCTGAAGTCGAAAGCAGATCGAGGCTGCGAAGAAGGCGATTGTTGATGTCATGAGTGGTGAAGAAGATACCGATATGGGACCATGTAAAAAAGTGGCTGCGAGTTGATCATTTAGAAGAGGCGGATGAGTTTTTGAAACTGGTCAACACACGATCAGCTGTTCTGACGGGATGCCATTAAAGTTGATACCTTGTCTGCTATCATTACTTCGTCACGATAATTAAAGCGTAGTCTACCGTCTCTAAGTTTGATACATACAACATCACCTTTCCTAAGATGCGAAACCCTGCCTGGTCCTTGTTCGTATACCATAGCCTACAGTCGTCTATTCATCCATCGTATCATGAATTCATCACATCGTAACTTCTCGAGAGCGATGCGACTCAACTCTCATCGCGGAATTCCCCACCAACTCCTTCTCTGACGCTATCGTCCCTTGATCAATAGATCTTGTCTCGATATTTTCAAAACTGCCTGTTTTCCACAATTTGCCCTGAGCAGCGCGGATAAACCAAGGAGGATTCGTGCTGTCAGGCTTGTATGTCCAATACTCAGCGGCATCGGCGTCAGGTGGCTGGATCCTGCCTCGCGAAATGACTTTTGCGATGTAAATCAAGCCATTGAGAACAGTGTAAGTGAAGAGTCCGGCGATGAGACCGTATGCGACCGAGTAAGTCAAGGGCATCGAGACGATGGTGACGAAGGCTGGGAGAGCATCACCAATGAACGCCCAGTTGACAGTTGTGACTTGGCGCATCATCAAGCAGCCGACAAGAATGAGTGTGCAGCCAGTTGCCCAGGGTGGAATGGATGCAAAAATCGGAGCAAAGAAAATGGAGATGAGGAAGCAAACACCCGTGGTAATGGAAGTCAATCCTGTACGTCCGCCTTCTGTGATGCCTGCGCCTGACTCGATGAATGCGGTAGCAGGCGAACATCCGAAAAGAGATCCGATGGATATGGTCACTGCATCGCAGCAGTATGCAAGAGTCGACCGAGGGAAGTCTCCGCTCTCGGGATCTACGACACCAGAGAAGCGGGCCATCGAGTAGAGAGTCGCGGTTGCGTCAATGATGTCGACGTACAAAAAGGTGAACAATGCGAGTGCGAATTGGCCACCAGCTGCGCTGACGTTCCAGTCTTGAGCAACGAAGGTATTTTCGATCGGGTGGAAAGCAACGACTTGCTTGAAGAAATCGAACATTTGGTCACCGGCATCGGTATGAGGGAAGTAGGTAAAAGTCGTGTCTCGTCTGATAGAAGTCAGCACGACAGAAAGACCTCAGGAGTAGGATACCAACGGCCATGATATGATTGATACAAAAGCGATACCAATAATGATTGCAGACTTCACCCGGTAAGACATGAGGAAAGCTGTCAAGACGCCTCCTCCCATGATCCCGATCCACAACTGCTTGGTAATCAGTCTATGATGGAGCGGACATTGGCAAGAAAACATACCGTCGGATTTTGCATCTTATGGCTGTCACATCTCCCGCTAAACTTGTCAATATACTGCGGAGGACATCCAGCGAGGTCTGTGGGCGTGACATTGGACCCTGAAATTAGGCCAATTCCTGAATAGGACATGCCAATTTCTGTCAGGAAGATACCAATACCAACTCCGCTTGCGACTTTGACCGAAGCAGGAATAATTTTGACAAGCCATTGCCGCATGCCGATGAGCGAGAGAAAGACGAAAATCCATCCTTCAATGAAGACCGCTGTGAGGGCAAGGCCATATGAAACTGACCCAGTTCCATGGAAGCCCACAACCTGATATGTGAAGTAGGCATTGAGACCCATGCCAGGCCTGCCTAATGTCAGTCCCTGAAAGCACCCGTGATTCTCTTACGTACGCTAGAGCGACAGGTAGGTTGGTAAGAAAACCGAACGCAACGGAACCAATGCCTGCGATCACTGCTGTCGCCGTGGTAAGATCGCGCTTGATGCCTGCGAATGTCAGTCATCGAAGTTGGCTGGAACCTAAGAGTCCATACCAATCAAGCATCTTTCATATTCTGGATTGTTGGAACAAGACGGATCGACTGTGTCTGTACAAAGGCATGTTGCTCCACTTTCGGTAAGGATGGACGCCTCTGACTGTCAGTGATGGAAGACAGTTGAGGTACTTGAATACCGACATTAACAGCAATTATGTATGCCATGGTAAAGAAGGTGGTCAACCCAGCACGCAACTCTGTGACGAAGCGGGAGTCCTTCCGTTCTTTCGGCTGTTCATTATTTAGTGCTGTTCGAAGATCAACTTTAGAGAAGGGTGCTTACATGACCTGATCCATCCAGTCGAAACACTCGACCAAAGGTTGACCTCGCGACCTTCTTGTCCAGGACGTCTATGAAATTACTAATGGAATGCATGATTGCGACTTTCAATTGATCTGCTTGACAGCTCATGGAGAGAACGCGGGCATGTGAAAGAGTTTTATACAGCTGTCAAACGAAATGGATGATAATCCTTGAAATACCTGTCAAGTCAACATGCAGGTTGACTTTGACACTGACATTTTCCAACAGAAGCGGAACCAAAATCCAGGGGCGTTTTCTTGCAAGGCTCATTGAACTAGCTGGGATCAATAGCCACTCAAAATTGGCGAAGTATCGCTGGAAATGCAGGAGGATGAATGTCACGACGCCGGTCCTCTGCCTATGGAGAGCTGAAACCACTGTACTGCATGTTGCCGTGTGGAACCGATTGTTGAGGCAAGGTTGGGGAATCAAAAAAGAAAAGTCGGATTCCTCTCATCGGTCTGGACCCCAAAATATAATGTGAGAGAAAAGTTAATATCGCTCCAACCCCCATTTGATAGCTCAATAGCCAAAGTCAGAGGTCTGGATCGCATCAAGCCTGCCATCAACGTCCTCCTGTATCATAGGTTGCAACCCTCAGCCACCACTTGGCCTACTCCAACCTCTGTCGTCCGACAAGCGTAGACTTGGTCTCGGAAAATCATCTCAAGAAGGGGATCTGTGTTACTGGTGGCCGCCTTGCGTTCCCAGCGCACGATGTTGTGGCGAGATGCATTGAAAATCTCTGACCGTCTTTTTTTGCCATACCCAGGACTCAATCTTGTGGACATGCACTTCGACATGCATGCATTATCATGTACGAAATCAGGATCGACATAAGTTGCATCGGTCCAGCGAGCCATCTCAGCTTTCCCGAGTTTCGGGTTGTAGGAAATCCACCACGGAGTCTCATGAGGTGGTTGTGCATGCATGAAACTAGAAATCAATATCAGTGCCTTTTTCTCACTTAGGAAGTTAGTAAAAGAGTGTTATTTGACGATTGGAGTAGGTGTTTTCCGGGGGTTGGGTCGAGTTGACTGTCGAGGAGGATGAGAGAGAAAGGGTCAAAGCGTAGAAAAGGGATGATGTGTTGGCTTCGCTTGGAGTTCACTGAGGAGCGGTCCCAATTGGTCTGGCCTGGAGCTCGCTTGCTGCACCTATTTTTCCTCTCTTCTCTTCTCCTCGCGCTTCTCCTCACTTCATCTCAACGGCCAACGCCACCGGCCGTTTACTCCATCGGCCTCCCTTTCCAGAGGAGCTATTGTGCAACCTCATGCCGCTGTGTTCCTCGCGTTGTGCCGATAACGTTGTGTCTGGGCAGGGCGAAACAACACCTATCGAGTGCCGTATGAATTGTAGCTCTGGACGGCAAGGTGCGTTTTCAATATCGGACTCGAACACCACCATGCTCCCTAGCGGAAAGCAAAACGAGTGGAATCAGTTGTTCCTCCCTATTTGTATGGGATTGTCTCTCGCTTCGCGTCATGGAATTGCACGCTCGTGGCTGAGGATCAAATATGTCACATTTCAGCATGACTTCCTTTTGATGGATCCGCTCCACGGCCCTCTACCTTAATCTTGCGTGAAGAGTAGATCATTTGCTTCTCTCGACTTTCGTTTGCTGATTTCTCCTTGAGACCACTCATTTCACATTAAGCTTCAAATGTTCGATGTTTCTTGGACAGACCCCGCAAGGGAGACTGTGGGTCAGCGGAAGACTCGTAAAGAGCAAGAGGTTGCAAACGGCACTAGCCGGAAAACACCAGATTTGTCCAGGAGGTCATCTATTCGAAGTTCAAACTCATCGGGTTCAACCTTTGGGCACAAAAGGCCGTCGCTGTTCAATATTTTCGGTTCCACCAGGAAAGATACACCCAGTAGAGTCGGATATCGCACGCAGACGCCAACGCAATCGGTTGCAGAGCCGGTCAATAATTCCCGGAGACTCTCAAGCTATACAGCGGATTCTGATTCATCTGGTCATGAACTACCTGGAATGACCACACGATTTCCGAAAAACGGGTTCTTCGGACGAAGTCCGCTATATTACTCAGAAGGAGAGCTTTCGGCTCCGTCAGAAGGTGCGAGACCTCGTTTCCAGGTCAAGAATGCCACTGACGTTGATCTAGCTTCCGAGTCTGTATTTTCAGGATGGACCGGAAAGTCAGCCGTTACAGAGTCAACATGGGACTCAGGCGCAGAGTCAGTCACCAGCTCTGCGAAGCTTGGCCAACCTCTAAGCCAGAATTCTTTCGTCACCCAGAGCACTAGTGTGAAAGTATCATCTCGAGACAGGGTCAAAGTAGCAGAGCAGACTGCGACCATTGTCCAAATCTCGGCATCTGGTAAAGGACCCAATCTTATGAAAGAGTCAACTGGCAAAGTGTAAGTGATCTGGTCTAGATAGTATGCAATTGACTCTGACCACCTAACAGCCCACCATCATCCCCATTCGGCTTTCCACTCCCGGTTACGGCATTACCCAAAACTCCTCCAAAAGATACCTTGAGGAATGAACAAGTAAGTCAGCTAAGCGATCTTCCAATCGCTAAGCGGTCTCTAGCATTGTATACATGGAAACCACCAGAGATCTGGGAGGGCGACGACAATTCACCCAGGCTCGTTCAACGATGCTCGTCCACCCAACTCCGTCCAATCAAAGAGCGGCGCCACAAAGTTCCTACATCCGAGATTGCACATCTTCAAAGGAGCATTCGACGAATGGAAGCCGCAAGTTCTAAGATCGTTCTTGAGCGACTCAAGGAACAGTGGGTCGAAGTCGCAGACGCTTCGGTCTACAGAGAATTGGAGTTGGAGAAACAGCTATGGATGTTGACTGCATTGAGGACTTTGGAGAACAAGTCTCATTCGGATGAGCTGGTCATGTCCGCTCCTTCTAGACCTAGGAAGGTGCTCTCACTGTATGAGAATCATGGTATGCACTACAAGCAGAGCGACACATCCGAACGACCCCACTGACATTTCCCCAGCATCCTGCTCCTCTCTTTCAGCCCTGACAACAGCAACAGCCGTTCACCACCTCTCCACAAATCCACTTTCCCCAAAATCATACCCAAATATACACCCCCTTCTCGTTCCGGGCCCAACGTCCCAACTTCCCTACGCATCGAACCTTTTCTCCGAGATCCACGCCTTTTCAATCCCCTCTCTCCTACCCGCATCTTCAATCCCGTCTGTCCTGAAAGAGTGCCATCGGACTCTCATCACAGCGACAAAAGCCCTTCCCCATGTCGCCACGGCTCTACAATCATTTTCAACAAGCCCGGACAGCAGCCCTACAATAGTGAAAGCAGGCAATAGGGGAGGTTCTCTACACCTCACTATCCTCGACCCATCGCCACTTGCAGCGACACTTGGTCCACGTTTACGTGCTTGGCTGGACAACTATTTGACCTTATATCTGGAGAAGCAATTCCGATGTCTGAATCCGAGTCGGCTCTTCCCGGTCTGGCTGGCTGATGCTGGATTGAGAGCGGAGGGGAGTACGATCGTCAATGTCCGGTTCCTCGCTGCTGTCACTAGATCGAGTTCATCGTCCGCAAATGCAAGCATCAGCAGTGGGAGTAACGGCGGTGGTGATGAAGCGGCAGAACACACCAAGCAGGAATTGAAGAGTGTTGTAGGTAGGATGCTGTGGAAGGAGATGTGGGGAGCGTACGTGCAGGGCGATAAGTGGTGGTGGGAGGATGAGAGTATTCTGGAGGAGTGCGAGAGGATGGGTACAGTGTGGGAGTATGCTGTCATTGAGGCAGTGAAGGAGGTATAGGTCACGATACTTTGTATCTCTCCAAGTCGCTCGTTGGAAATCTCCATTGGTAATTCTGCTGTATTTTCGGTCGGGTAGGCGCTCTGGCGATGGTGGAGGATTGGATACAAAAGTGTGTTGCTGTGTTTACTCGTCCGGGTACATGCATAAGGACTGTGCGAAACTGTACTCGATCTTATGATTATTGCGGAATTTGTTTTCGGAAACATATCAATGTCGAACTCCGAGTTGATGATATTGCCACTACGGAACTTTTTTCGCTCAAGAAAATACCAGTGACCCATTCTTGATACTTTGAACTTGACATCCAATCTGATGGGACTACCTTTAATCGGGCAGCAGAGAGTCACCTGTCGTCTGCAATTACTACTGAAAGTAACGCTCGAACGTGCGCAATCCAACTCACTCCCGCTTCTACTCGCACCTCAAAGCCGATGAGAACAGATCATCCCCTCAAGCCCCAGAGGAAATTATCCGTCTATCTTTGTTGCTCATCGCACGCCGAGCCTCACTCCGTCCCATTATCGTGACAGCTGCAGCTATCCTGACGATACAGTAGTTCCAGTTCACAAGTCGTGAACTACCCACAGCACTCCAAGTCATGCTCCCCTGACATTAGTCTTTTATTTCCCTCCTCATTCCCGCAATCCCGCCTGCCCTGAGCCTGCTGCACAGCACTTGCCGTACCGGTACTGCACGATGGAGATCTTCTTACACTTTCCGGGGATGAAGGGTGAAGATCCAGGGGTAAAGCCGCGGAGGCAACGTTGTATGAGAGCATTACAGAGAGAGAAAGATACTTTTGTTGCATTTCGTAAAATCGAACACGAGTCGATGTTTTTGCTGGTTTCTCTGCTTTCTTGTGGGTTGCGAGGAGAACATGTGGAGATGTGGGATACAAAGGGGACGCTCTGTTGAAGGGTTTCAGGGGCCGTCGGCCGCTGCCGTCCTGTTCTTTGCAGGCCGCAGGCGTGAGCGTGAGCGAGTCAGTACCCAAAACCCCACATACAGCGACCCGTGAGTCGTGTACTGTATCCCGGATGTGGGGATCACAAATGCGTGGTTTTATTTTATCTTTCGATGTGCAGGCTGGGTGAGATCCACTGCAGCTGGGATGCTGAATCATTGTATAAACGGGGAACTGGTGGCGCTGAATCATGGGATCCGTTTCGATGTCCAGGAATTTTCCACGGAGTGCTTTCTTTCTTTCCGGGTCTGGCTCTGAAGAGACACGTCACTCTCGTTGCAATAATGACCGATCTGGGCTATCCTGTTCGGAGTCACCGACTTGGAAGAGTAGTCATTGCGACTCGTTTATCGGTACAGCAAATACGAGAGCTCGCGTTGCTGTTGGTGTCAGTTTGGAGCTTCGAATAAGCTTGCACTTTGGCTTCGAGCTTCAGCTTTTGCTTTTGCCTTTCATGGCTGTAAAGCACACGCCAGAGGACCCTTCGAGGACCCTTGAAGAGTCCAGACTCAACTCCTAAACACTTCGGAGGAGACAGTGTCCGGCACCGAACAGCCAACCAGAGCACTTCGCTCGCCAGAAATGCACCAAAATGACACTCAAGACAGCAAGTACCAAAGTCTATTTGAACTATTTCCCCTCTCACGCGCGGTTTAAAGTTTCCATGTGCATTCTTCCAGCCTTTTTGAGTTTGATGATGCCCGAATAAATCACCGCGCATTGGGGCAGCGTGAGCACGGTGCAGGAGTTAGAGCATTTAGAGCCCGTCGCGCGGCGACCCAAAGCAAAGTGACGCATGCTGAAGGCTTGATCTGACAGATAGTTTTGTGCATTTCGGTTATCCTCGTTTTTCGAGCCCTGTGGTTGGTAAGAAGGATCGCGCCATGTTGTAATGGCACCATTTCGTCGATGTGACACGATTCAGTGTCTGAAATGCGACTTGCAACAGAACGCTACTCAATGTGATAGAGAGGGAGAGCAGAGGGTCCAGATGTGATACTTTTTTTGTCCATGGGGATGACTTTGATACTGATAGGATAGGGGTTGGATGGTGCAACCGAGGCGTGAGGCCTGCTCTTCAGGTCTGGGGACGTGCTTGGCAGCCGGCTGTAGGGGATGCCTCCGACTGGTTATTTGAACGTCATCCTCCCAAAAACGCCAGCAGACAGCTGTATGGACCTGACTCGAGCTCTGTCTGCTCCTCTTTCGATCGTCTTCGCATCTGCTGTCACACCTCTCATCTGCATTTCTCTCAGCAAGCCATTGGACAGCAGTGCGATCTGGCTGGCCTTATACCCTCCCGGAAGCACGACTGCGCATCCTAGCTTGCGTTTCCTTTTCCCATCCCTTGGGAATTGGCTTTGGTGTGGTGCTCAAAGGTCATGAGGCTCGGCTGGACATGCTCAGCTCATTATTTCCACTGTTAAATCCCTCTACCAAACCACCAAGACCCTCGCATTGCATGCTCATTAGAGCAACCTTTCCCGGCACCATTTCACATCTGGCAAATGAAGAGCATTAGAATCACTCTGTTGCACATCGCAATTCTCGGTCGTCGAGTCGTGTACACAGCTGTCATATTCTGATGGTGGGGTCGAAGTACGGGTCCATGAAGTCGCGATGCTGGGCTGATCCACTCTGCTGGGAACATCTGATGAAGATGACTCGATCAAATATTTGCTACTTGCAACAAGAATATGGATATCTGATCTTGATCCCTTTCTTGGTGGAAGATTTCCTCCGGCTTCAGAATTGTGGTTTGAAGTGGATGTTGGTGCGACTCTTTTTGCTCGTCTTCAGCTTCCCGATTAGGCAACGAGCGACACTATCTCCAAAAGCCGTCCGGCTTCTCCACTGTTGACCAAGCGGATGGCCATCCAAAATTAAGTATTAATAAAATATTGCATTCTTTCCAAGCTACTCCTTAAAATCAAATTCAATGAATCCACAATCCCCTGCTTTGAGAGTCCATTCGACGCACAAGGCGCTGTTGAAAACCGATCTGTGCTCGCAGTATATCCACGGAGTTAAGAACAAGGCAAGGCATCATATCCCACAATCTAACAAGCACGGGGTCTTGATACAAAACGATGACATTATACTTGCTTCAATGTCATAATTTAATCTACGGACCTTCACATCGACTTCCAAATTACTTCGCAGCCGAGCCCCATGATTTATATCAAGTATCTAAGCATCCAATTCTCACCTCGTGATGCCCACGAGACCTCTTCCCTTTCCAGACTTCGTGACTTGGTACCTTGGCGAATCAGATATGCAACAAAATGGCGTCTCCTTTTCCTGAAACAGGGACGAACCTGGGACGAGTCAGGAACAGAGTTTTCGGGCTAAACGTTTCCCTCGGCTCAAGGGGTGCGACGTGCATCAAGAATCCCAAGAAAATGGATGGACAGGAAATCGCTGTCGGAGGGTCGTGCTTCAAGTTAAGATTCGATTCGCGAATTTCTTACTTTTGGCATGGAGTTTGAGCTTTGATCTGCGTTCGTGGGGGAAAGAGGGGGTTCGCTGGCTTTGTTTGCCTCCAAGAAAAGCGAGCTTCTTGTACCCTTCAGGATGCAGAGAGTCAAATCGTACAAATCCGTATGAAGATCGGACTCCTTCCATTCAATACAATTACCAAGCAGCCGAGGCAGTCGCATACCGACCATCTCTTTCATCAAACACCTGCAGTGTTGACATTCGGGCCTTCCTCGGGGCAGATACCCGATTCTCCCATCCCGCGAGTCGTTCGGTCCTCGACAGCGCCTCCTCCCGACTCCCGACCAGCCGACCCCTTTCGGATCAACAACTTACGAAACCTACCGCATAGAGACATACGAATCCCAATTTCACATCCGAAGTAATTATAGCCAAAAAGTCTTTTTTGCGTCTTGCAACAAAACATTTTACTTTTGCAAAAGAACCTATCATATTTCAGAAATGTCGAAATTTTTCTTGTGGCTTTGTTTTTCGGCAGCCCCGTATGATCCACTGCCAGATGTCCCGTTGCGAAACTTTGTGTTGCCGGCTCAGCTTCGGGACAGCAACATCGTGAGTCGTGAGTGTTGCTTGACACTTTGTAAAGGTTTCGGCGTTTGTCTGGTGACAAGTACACCGCACTTTCGTCCCATATTTGAGGGTCTCTCCAGCATGTGACTGAATCGAGGGGTCCTTTTGTACTCTGCCTCACCAGGCAAAAGCCAAAAATGGTCGAAACCTTTCGGTAGGGTTTGTGACGCGTAGAAACCAAATTGTACGTACATCTAGCTTTCGAGACCTGTCTGTTATTGCCAGGCCTGGGAAATCGAAAGTATATTCTGAGCACAGCTGGATTTCGGGATGGGTACAGTAGTTTAGAGTGATGGAATTGATATCTTCTTGGACATTCACATATCCTCAAATTCCAAAATTCGTAACTTTCCGTTCAGGCTCAAAACCGTATTGGTATATGAACCCGTTGCGCATTGCAATTCCCAGCACAACGGTACCGACGCCAAACGGTCGTCTTGGCTGCCTAATTCGGATAACCAAGTCAGCCTGTCCAGCACAACACTTCTTTCTCTTAAGACCCTCCCTTTCAAAGTCAAAATTCTACGACTTGCAACAAGAAAGGATAGTTTTCAAGTTTTTACGTACATGTCATGTTGGTATGTGGATTGGCATCATGGGGTGGGTGGGACCTGAGACGAACAGCATTCCGTCTTCGTTCAAAAATAAGTGGAAAGGCTGTAAGGATGGTGACGAAGTCATTTTTGCGAAATGCAACAGACTGCCATACTTGGAATCGATCACGAAAATCCTCAAATGCCATGTTAGAGTCTTAGCATGACAATACAATTTAAGTACAGCGCCACGGAGATTCGTCCGAACCGCGGCGGATTTCCCAATTCCGCTCCTCGTCATAGCGGAACCAATAATATTTACGAGAATCCTTCTTTTGCAAGATACCTGGCAGTTGCATACGGCAAATGAATTAATCTTTACGTCCCGTCTTCCAAAGTGCAAAGCATATCATGTTGTAAGAGAACTATATGAAGAAGGGATGTTCGTTGGTTACCGTACTGACAAATCGATCACTAAGTGTCTCTCAAACCATAAGCGAAAGTCAATATGTTTTGCCGGGTCCCGAAGCAGCAAACATAACATCATCATTTCTGCTGCGCCGCAAATAAACATTGTTAGAAGATTATACTTCCAAAGTGCGATTTGCAACAAATGACTTCCTGAGGGTTTCGGTATCGGGTCCATGCTTTCAAAATTCGTTGTGAACACAGGTACAGCTGCGGGAAGAACTCCGGACTTGGTCACACGACACGATTTCAACACGGAGCTGAGAGTCTGACGTGGATATAAAGTTCCCGATGATTATCCTTCATCTTGCCCGCCACATGGGCATCTGTCATTATCGGTGTGGTGTTCAGACCTTGCGGTGCCATTTCCGCCCATCTGATCTCCACATTCTGAGTCATTGGATGGAAGTAAACGTGGCAAGGTTTTATCCCGCATTGCTTTTTCTGGAAGAAAGTTTATTCTGCTCTATTGCCTCGGAATTTGACCGAGATGCAACGATGGGATGCTGATTGGTAGGTCATATGGCTTGGGCGTTGTTTACGCTTTTGCCGAAAGCTTCTTTCTTGGGATGAGCCGATGTGGGGGAAGGGGATCTCGAAGATAAGGATAGGTAGTGCTGGGTGAATAGACAGCAGCGAAGGACGCGTCGACTAGAGTCGAAGACTGCTTATTCAAAGAAATCAATATGCTCTACATTCAAGAGACTTCTTTCGAAGAGCTGTCTAAGATAGGCAAATGAAGCAGGGTATGAAGCGGAAATGAGACCTTCAACCATTGTCCCCGAAACAATTCACAAAGCTACCGAATACAAACGGAGACTGACGCATGAAATATCCTCCCTTTCTTCATTTGCAAAGGAAAGCATAAACTGCGAAATGCAACAGAAGCCATCCAGGCTGGCAGAAGGGTCCATCTTTGCGGGCGGCACAGCATATCAGCCAGGGTGACAGAAAAGCCAAAATTTTGCGATTTGCAACAAGAATTTGTTGCTGACAGTCCTTACGTCTTTAAGACGCTCTCAAACTTATCCTGGTAAGCTGTCCATGGAGACTCCGATGGGGCTGAAACTAGGTTGCGATGTTGAAGTACATCCAACTCACCCGTGCGGCCGCACAAGCGGATTTGCTTGTACGCGAGGGAGTTCCTCTTTGTTGATGCACAGTGGAAATTAATAGGGTCAATTCTGGGCTCGATGCCTTTAGAAAGCATCCTTTCAAATATATCATCTGATTTTCTGAGAACATTGGTGATTCTGAGTCTTGTGCTGTGCTCGCGAGTTGCTTTGTCTGATGATGGATATCTCGCTTGTCGGAAGCAATCAAGCGATAAGTCTCGCGCTGGGGCCGATCACGAAAAGCACTTCCAAGTAGATCCCTTCTAACATTTTCCCCTCCATGAACCTCAGAATATCGGAGTCTAAAGTTTCAGACTTATGATATGTACTCAGTTCCCACTTTGGTAAAGCTTGTTATCCAGTATAAATCCACTTTGATCGGCAGGATCCTTTACCGGCCAGCAAACCTGTCATTCCAAAGCAGAGAAGGATACAAAGTTACTTTCTGCGATATGCAACAGGAAACAAACGCTCTATCTTTGATCCTTGGAGGTGTCTTTCCTTTTGATGATGGAGCTTAGAGTTTCTTTGTCGATGTGCAACAGGAGTCGTAGTTCAGTGGACGGCTCGGAGGCAACACCTCTTTTGAGAAAGTTGGATGAAGTCTCTTTTGAGATGTGCAACAAGAATCTTCTCTTCGTTTAGTTCACCGCGGTAATATTCTTCTTCTTGCTGTGGTGTTAAGAGTGTTTTGTGGGTTACAATAAAGGATGCCGTCTTGCGTATATTACGAGTGAGAAATTGCTTCTAGATATGTCCTACGAATCCTGTGTTACGTCCAACTTGACTCAGCCCTCCTCTATCTACAATTATCTATCCTATGAAGCTTCATACCCCCATCAAAGATACTGTAAATCTGGAAGGCGTATTGATCGGTGGCTGGTGGGGACCAAACACTTCCTCTAGACCATGAACGCCTCCCACCCCACAAGAACCTCCTCTCCCGATCAGCTCACGCCAGCGGACCAACGCAAGCGCTCTAACCCAAAGAGATTAACCGACCGAAGTGAACCCTATTTTTCGAAATGCAACAAAACTTCCAATCTCGTCGTCTTTTCCCGCCGAGGGATTTGAAGTCGGGATTTGGACGGGCAAACCCTTGTCGGCGCACTTGCAACCGGCCGACAAAATCAGAGTCAGCGAGATTTTGAGATCCACGGCCCGACCCACTCATCCGAATCGTGTGATTCGTGTCCGAGTACTCGGGACCATCCTCGAGTCAGGTTACTGCTTGGCTTCTGCAAGGGAGGTGTCAGTGCGTGCTGTAGCCAGTGTCAGTGTCAAGAACAAAAGTGCTTTGACACTGCCGAGAAGTGACCGGACTTCTAGAGAAGCGAAATCTTCAGGCGAGTCAGGGAAAAGTTGGAATGTAGTGGAGTGGAGTGGGGTAGAGGTGCGGTATGACTTGCATAATCGTATGTCCTGTTGGATGTTTGTTGGACTCGCGGACTATGCGCCGAGTCAGGGTGTTGGTTGGTCGGCTGTGCGAGTAAGGACAGGTCGATGCGTTTCTGCCTTTCTGTCCATCTGGTGTTTAGACTTTGAAAATGTCAGTGTCAATCGGTTGACGGGCTTGAAGCTTGTTGACGTCTCTGTCAAGACAGGAAATCGTAAACAAGAGTGATTCTAGTCAGTCCAAGACCCGAAGAATAGACTCCCTACGAGCGAATCGGTTCCGCTGGCTTGACTCGACATGTGCCGTGTAGCATCTTAGGGAAGATGGCATTATTTGTCATGACAGTTTCCATAGTTTTACCAAACGCCAAATGTCAATAACATGCCAAACACTCGCTCGCTAACAGGCTTCACGTTGTACAGGATTCAGGATTCAGCCTCATTCACCAACCGAGCTGACTCGGGAGGGATTATCATGTCGATATCTGACTCGGAGTATTATTTGCGAAATGCATCAAAAAGCCTCAAGATCTATAACACAGCAATAAATGTCTTACCTAGAGCTAAGTCAGAATCTCGAAATCTCACAGAAACTTGGAAGTGGGACGGGAAACGGAGATTGCTATTTTGTGCTGCTTGGGGCTTGGGCCGTTGATGAGTCGAGTGTCATACTCAGGATGTCGTATTGCGATATGCAACAATGAGATACAGAGCATTATCAAGCATAGAAGTGGATGTCTGGATGTGGAATCTTGTTTGAGACTGACTTGTCGTCAACATGCGCCAGATCTTGTTGAGCCAAAGCGAAACTCCACAACTATTGATATCGACCCCAGCTTCATGAATCGACGTTGGAAGTGCGAAATGCAACAGACAAGAAACATCACGAGATGAATTGCAAAATCTCTCCACTTGTAAGATGAACAGACAAAGGGGTGACCTTGACTTACATTTTTGTTCGTCTAAGAGATGGACCTTGAACCAAATTCGAGTCAAGAGCTCCAATTCTCCAGGAGAAGCACGAAGAAAATGGCAGCTATCGCCGAGTAAAGTCATGAACCCGATCATTATTACTATCATGAGCAACGCACTCTCCAATTCCAATACCGACCACAACGCCCGCCAATGCACCTAGGTATCATCGTAACACATAAACCGGATCTCGCAAGTTTCAATACTCGTAACCACCCTGCGCAGACACGCCCTGCTGAGCATATCCTCTCTGTTGCATGGGGATTTGACCGAGATGTTGTTGAGGTGGTCTCATCTGGCCAACAAGATCATTAAACCAAGGGTGTTGCAGAGCATCATGGGCACTAATTCTCAACTCTGGTCTCAATTGTAGCATTCTCTGCAGGAGATCAATGCCGATAGGATCGATTTGTGGAAGGATAACTCGCAGATCTTGTGTGGCATACATCTGGAAGTTTTGCTTGTATTCGGAGTATTGGGAAATTCCAGGCCAGGACCGTTCGGAAGGCGTTCCCATGATTCGGAAGATACGAACAAGTTGATCTTCGTTCGTTGTGCCAGGGAAGAGAGGACGACCGGTATACATCTCTGCCATAATACAGCCTGCAGACCAAATATCAATGCTGGTATTGTATGTTCGGCTGCCCAGAAGAACATCAGGAGCACGATACCAGAGAGTGACCACCTCATTCGAGAAAGTGTTGACTGGGATTCCGAATGCTCTTGCGAGACCAAAATCTGCCAACTTTAGTTGGCCCTTTACATTGATGAGCAGGTTTTGAGGTTTCAAATCTCGATGAAGGACGCGGTTCGTGTGGCAGAAGTCAATCCCAAGAAGGAGTTGGTGCATAAATGACTTGATCGTAACGGGTGGTAGTGCTCCTCGATCGCCCTGTGTGTCCATGTACTTCTTCAAATCCTTGTCCATGTATTCGAAAACCAGCATGAGCTTGTTCTCGGTATGGATGACATCGTGTAGGCTGACGATATTATCATGCTTCAGCTCTTTCATCAATGAGATCTCGCGGATTGCCGTAGATGGTGTGCCTTCCTCCGAGTCCAGGTGGATCTCCTTCAACGCAACTAATTCGCCAGTCTGTCGATTTCGCCCCTTGAATACCTGTGCGGGATCAGCATGGACTCCATACAAGCAGTGTCACAAGGCATGGCAGAGGAGACATATGCTCTTCTGCCATGTCTCCACGACCAGATATATGCTAAGAAGCTCTGGCATAGCTGAAGACCCTGTCTCTGTTACTCACAGTAGCATATGTACCCTCGCCCAGCTTCTCCAGCTGCTGGAACGAACTTGGATGTCTCTTGTCCATCTCTGCGGGCTCTTCTTCGGTGTTGAGATTTTGTATGCTGATAGTACTGGGTACTGAGAAAGGAAGTCTTTGGGCAGTCGGAGAGGGAGGAAATGTACGAAAAGGTGGTAGAGGCGAGGGAGGAAGCCTTGTGGTGTATCTCGGATCGAAGAGAAGGGAGGATGGAGTGCAAAGCTGATTAAGGATAGCTAGCGTATCCTTTGGCTTGAGTGAAGCCGTGGTGAAGAAGTTGAACTGGGAAGGGATGCTTCTTGCAGGCAGGAGAAGTGAAGCCGAGGGGGATCTTCTTAGGGATTGCCCGTTCGATTGACGGCGTGGGGCAGAGATGGGATGGAGGGGCACGGGATTGGGCAAAGTAAGCGCTTCGATATAACAGCGGGCGTCTAAATGAGATTACCGCGTGGTGGCCTTATTTAACAACATTAGCCTGAGTTCCGCTCAATGCCAAGAGCGGGACGGAGCAGCTTATCGCCGCGTGGTAAGGCACGGGACTGGCGCGGGGTACAAGTGACCAGTCCAATCCAATCCAGTGCAGGAGGCTGACAACAATCGCGGCTTTCGGAATCTTAGAATATCTTCAACATCGAACCTCTTGTCTGATATTCGATGCAATATATGGAGATGATATAATTCTTCTGCAACTACCTCTAGTGGGACCAAATCCTATTCTCCAACATGCGTCCTTTACCAGGCGATGATGTCTTCACAGGACGGTCTCGAAGTACCAGCTTCGATAACGATCCAACTCCTCTGGCATCACGCAATCAAGCTCCGCAGATGTCCTATTTCATAGCAGACGAGAAGACTATGGATGCCTCGACATCCCGATCACCGATCATCCTCCCAAAACAGCGAGATTCCTCCAAAAGCAGCTCCTACGGTGTTGAGAGTCTTGAAACCACGATAAGCTCATTAGCTCAAGATAGTGACGATTCGGAGGAAAAGCTACGAAATGCAAGGCACAACTGGAAGAAGAACTTGGGACAACGAATGTCAAAGAAGTCCGAAGAGGATCTGTCCCGACCAACTTCACCGTCTACCAGATCATCAGGCGATGTTAGCAGAAATGCTTCTCCGTCCTTTCAAAGAAGATCTTCGCAAGCCACGATTTCGAGACCTTTCACACCTCTTTCATATGGCTCGCCTGCCCCTCCCTCACTCTTAAGTAGCCCAGACTCTCGGAGAAACTCCGACGCTGGTTCGTTAATGGATGAAGTTGCTAGTCAAGCAATCGTATCGAGTGGCGACGAGGACAAGGAACCGAGTCTGGAAATGGTTGATAGCGGAAGTGCTCCTCAGTTGGTCATGCCGAGCATCAAGATGCCAAGTAGGCGTCCATTTACAGAAAGAGGAAAGAATATGGGCAGACTCAAAGTTTTGGTTGCCGGAGATTCAGGTACATTGCTCCGCTGCAACCCAGCATTCTACATGGCTAACAGCTACAGGTGTCGGCAAGACATCCCTCATCAAAGCAATTGTGCAAGTCTGCGAAGATATTGTCCATGTTGATCCCTTATCAGCCGAACCGATCTCCATACCAGCGACCAGACGAAAGAGTTCGCGAACAAAGTTCAGAAGTGGGAGTGCGGATCTGCAGACTACATCGAAGATTACGGAAATATATGCAAGTACGAGATCATATCCGTCATGGTGGTCCGACTTGGAGGAGAGCCGCATATTGCGGAGGAGGAAGAGTATGGGTGATTCGGTTCTAGAAAGAAACCTTTGCTTTGTTGATACCCCTGGTTATGGCAACCAGACATCGGTAAGTAAGGTCCGCTTCCTTGCCAGACCTGATGCTAAATTATGTAGTGCTTGGAGTGTATAACTCCAGTTGTGGAATACATTGAATCCCAATTCAAGAAAGTGACGAGTTTCGACGGCATGAGCGAGCCAGAAATGGTCAACTTGTTAAGTGGGAACGGCGGATCGCAGGTTGATGTTGTTCTCTATGTTGTCTCTAACAGTAAAGTATCTCGCGAGATATAATAACGCATCTGCTAACACCATACAGAAATCAAACCAGTGGATATCGAATATTTGCGCCGCTTGTCCGCCCTCACAAACGTAATTCCACTCGTGGCTCGAGCAGATGCATTCTCTCCGGAAGAGGTATCATCACTGAAACACAACATTATGAGCGAGTTAGACGCAGCAAATATCAAGCCATTCTTGTTTAGCCTCACGCCAGAAGCTGCTCAACGTACTTCTCAACCATCCCCGCCATACGCCATATCGACCACACCTTCCAAGGACCACGATACCATGGACGCCAGTCTCCTAATGTCTCCTGACTACATTCAACCCCTTATTCCTTCTGAATTGCACGTACTTGTCTCCCAGATCTTCGACCAGGACTCAGTGTCATGGCTTCGACATTCTGCCGCAAAGAAATTTATCACATGGCGTTCTTCGTCCACTCCTGTATCCAGGCCTCAATCACTCTACCAACCTCTCACATCATCACTTTCAGGCTCACAAAGTCTGACTGCTCCCGTCGGGGCTACAACATCCTACGCTCTGGCCCGAATCACAGATCACACCCAGCGCGAAGAGCGGATTGCTCAAGTCAGACTCGCCAACTGGGCTGCAGATCTTCAAAGAAGTCTGCAAAATGAGCGCGCACGATTTGAGGCCTTAGCTAGAAGCGAGCGGGCCGTATGGTTGACGGAAAGGCTCGGAGAATGTGTTTCCGATGGTACAATTGTTCCGATTTCTCAGGCGAGGAAGAATGACCCAGCATACGATACCACTTCGGGAGCTCTTGTGAAGCAAGGCACCTATTCCAGAAGAAGAACACAGCGAGATGTTCGAGGCGGCGTGGACAGACATGATCCATTGGGCTTACTCATGCTAAACGAAGAGCTTAAGCGGAAAGGCTGGATTGTATTCAAAGTCGTCAGTAGCTTCGGCCTCCTCGGCGGACTAGCATATTGGGTTACTCGTACTCTCCAGGGCGCCGAGACCGAAACAGCAATGTTTGGATTCGGTGGAATGGGTATCCGGGATTGGGTCGAGCTAGGAGCTGTAGATTGGCGATGAGAGCGCAGCGCGACGGTTGGCACATGTGGATAGAACGGTGATTTTCTGGCGTCACTTTTGCGATTTGTTCCAGGCCCCCTCCCCCCTTTGCTAGCTTTCTTTGGCTGTTACTGCCTACGGGCTTGAATTTTTCTGGTGCGATACGATACGAGATGAGATAAGACGATCGATGCATAGGGGATAGGTGTCTGGTCTGGTTGAGCATACTGAGAGCTTGGAGTATTCCCCTCTTCTTCTTTTTCGCACTTGAGCGATATTCACAAGTCTGAATGCGAGACAGGGTTGCAATGAGATACATACAAATACACTGCTTTGGAAACCTTGCGACCATAGCTTGGAATCTACTTCCTTAGTGATTCGTGTCTTATGTCTAGCCCAAGTTTTCATAGTGGACAGGCGGTGCGGGGCAATTTACTGGAAGCGAGTTTGCTCAGGGGAAGTCAACACGCTGGTGGGCGATCCACCACTTCTGAAATTATACAAGTACTGAGCACTTGTGCATCGATCCGACTGACACTTGTAATAAGCTAGATAAGGAGGAAGGCATGGTTAGACGGTTTGACAAGGGGCCAGATCTATGATTCTAACACTTTTCTTCTTGCAGGAGTAAATTGATGAGTGGGCCATGGTGATGATGACTTGAGTGAGATTGACCAAGAATTACATGACTTCAACCCGCAGGTTCTACGGGCTGAGGTGTTTCGTTATGCTTTTGAGTTTTCTCAGTAGGGCCCTGTTTCAATCTGCAAACGATCTATCTAACAGAGCCACACCATAGTGTGGGCTGGAGAGCGACGTTTCTCATGCGATATTTAGTTTATCCTTTGCCATTGCGCTACTGGTGCCTAAAATAAATGACTTGGTCCTGCCATGAATAAACTCCACCTGATAAATGCGATTCCGCAGGGTAATATCCTTGTTGGCTATCGCCGGCCTAATCACCAGCAGCCGCAGTCCATCAATTCCCTTCAACATCTATCTTTGACTGTAGACACTATCGAATCACTGCTACTGCCACCTACTTTACACTCGTCCATACCAATGTCTATTATCCATCCAATTGTGTGTTAGTTACTTCCACCGGAAAACTGTCAAGCTGTGTGGTTCTCTGACTTCATCGGTGGCCCTGCCCCTGATTATAGCATAGATGCTGGACGCGGGTAATATTCGTGTACAACAGGGCTAGGATGCTTGTTGACAGGCTGGGATTTGGACTGCTGCGTGAACATGGATGCGGGACGCTCGTATACAGCAGAGCTTGGATGCTTGTTGCAGGGTTGGGAATTGGAATGTTGAGCAAAGCCTGGGTACATGGTACCATTCTGAGAGTTGGATTGCTGAGTATGAAATGGGTGCATGTTACCATACTGGAAGTTGGGCTGCTAGTTTGAGGCCCATTGTAGAGGCGTATCTTGTTGTGGCTGCTGAAATGGGTCAGGTCCTGCCGGGTTTTGAGAGACCGGTCCGACAACGTCCGGCGGTTGGGTATGTACTTGATGCTGCTGTTCATCGTAGCCTGGTGGAAAGCCCATAACTCGCGGTGCTGGCGCTCCATTGTGCCGTGAAAATACAGAATAACCCTCGATAATGTTGGGGGAGTCCCATGACGGATCCATTATCATCTCGTTGGGGTCTTGAAGAAGACTTCTGCATATTCTCGCAAGAGCAAATTCAGAGCTTTGTGGCATCCCATCCAACTTTGAGATCCTTCCATTACCCAATAATCTAATATCGATACGACTTCGGATAGGAGGTTTGCCTATCCGTCTGAAAATAAGGAAATGGTAATCTCTCACTCGATCGTGTTGTTGGAGGATATCTTGGCAGTCGTCGTAGTTATGTTCCGTTGTGTTGCAGTTTGGGCAACCAGTCAAGAAACCATATGAGTCCAGTTCTCTGGTACAGTCGGCCAGTGTATGACCAGTTTCCTGACAATTGCCACAAGTCCAAGAAGAGCACACAGCTCTCGTGCTTGATCTGTCACTGGAAGTATCTGTTTGTGGGCTTATGAAAATGGCGCCCCTGCTTGGTAGCGCTTCACCTGATCCGTCCTTGGAGGAATGTTGTTGGAGTTGCAAATTCGGGGAACTGGGCCCCGCGCTTGAAGAGGTTGGTCGTAAGGAATTAGAGCCTCCAGGTTGCGGTGCATGTTGCTCTGCGCCAGGTGTCAAAAGATCAGGCTGTGGATCGATACCAGGAAATCTTTTTCAGGCCCTGGAGAGTAATTGGCAAATGCATTGAACGGGAGTATAAAGGCTTGGGAATATCTGCCAGTGTTGAAAACTTACAGAAGTATGACCAAGTTTGGTTCTCTGCCCTGTACTGCTGCGCATCTGGGGCCATGAGAGGTACCGTGCTCGCATCTCTTTGGATAATCATGAGGCACTCCGTGTAATATGTTCGTATCTTCCAATAATCGTGGACCCTTTGTTCAGCTCTCTCCTTCATTTGAGAGAATATTGAAGTGTAAGGCATTCTGATTCTTGGATATCGATGCATTTTGTATGAGTTGATCAGAGTGAAAATATGTATTCAAGCTATCTTTAGACTTCCTCGCGGTACAACTGAACTAGAGAAGAGAGCAGAGGAGGATGGAAAGAGCGCTCGAGAATGACAGTCACGTGCCGGACAGAAAAATTACCTTACCTAGGTAACGGAAGGCGCTGTCCTGGGAAGACCACCAAGAAATATTTTGATAGGCGACAGTTACCTAAGAAGAAGTTATCATTCGCCTGACGACAACTTAATCATCTGTTGGGCAACATCTCTGGCTCTGGACTTGATAGACTACTCTGACCTATCTTCGCCTGTAAGGTATGTGGTGTGAAAGGATCGGCTTCCTTTGTTGCTTGCCAAGAATTCTCGATGATCCTGTTCGCTAGCTTGAGGATTGCAAGGCCGAGTAAGTTGGTCAATTGACACGGAAGTAGCCTCAGTTGTTGTGGCTGCATTCCGTGGATCCTCCCAGGGAATGAGTTTATTTTGGCTTATATGATAGCACTTCTAACGTAGACTTGCCCTTTTATTGGGGGCACCTCACAAGCCAGATCAAGTCCTGGGTATGATGTTATGTAAAGTACCTTTGTGTCTCAAAAGTGGGTGACGTACCCACGGCATTGCTGCAGATTGCCAGGCTTCTCGCAGCAGTCATTGAGGACTGACTTGCGGTTGGCACAGTTTTCGGCTGCCTTCTGACACATTACCATCATCCGTGACACGTATTGCATATTTATCCTCGTCTGCATATGGAACGACGTGGTGAAGGCGCATTTTAATCAACTGCAGCGTTGACGGATTTGTTGCTGTTGGGCGACAAGCGAATGTCAATGGGTGCCAAGGCCCCCACATACTGAGCCAAGTGTACTGTTAATCTGTTGCCCAGATCAGTCATTCTTGGGAAAGACGGAGCTGATGTGTAGAAGCAATCCATTACTTATCCTATTGCCTTCTGGCTGACCATTTCATATCATCTCAGTGTGGAAGGTAACTTTGCGTTCTCTAAATACGAGGCAGAGTGAAGGAGAATCGACAGCAGCACCCACTTTTGTTGTGCAAACAAAATATCATTCTTCAATCAAGGCTCAGCATCATAATACGCGAGATTGTCGTATATCTTTGGAGTTACTATTAATGCGAATGTCCCGAGACTTTCCAGTTTCTCCCGAGGTCGTGTGGTGGGTAGCCTAAGGCCATTCTCGCTAAAGTTTGTTTGGGTCATATTTAAATAACGAGGAATCTGCCATCCCTCGTTGTTAAGACGGGCGGGTACTGTCGCTGAGACGCCGCGATGCGCTTGTGGCTATCGAGGATTCAAGTTGTTACTGAGGGCTCTTCAAATGTATGCACAAATCATACATTTGACAAAAAGAAAAGAGTTGTGGGTTGAGCCATCAAAAGTCTCCGTAGTTTACTACGGTGCATAGCAATGGTTACTGGCTACTCTCTTCGGGGTTTCAGTTGGGCGCTTGTTGTTACATGGCCTTCAGGTTGTGGGAGCACTGGCGGCGGTCTTTCGAGATCGTCGTTGGGGCTTTTGTCACTTGTACTCTTGCCTTTTTTGCCTCTGCTTCTCTTGAACCAAAAAATAGAGGCTCGTTTCACTTACCGAACTCCCGATAAGTGACTTCTCCAGAACATGCCTGAAATATTATTTTGCTCGCTCGTCATAATGTGGATTCGCATCATCACGCCTCCCTCTTTTAGAGGCGTTTTCGACGTCCGAACAAGATGCTCTGTCATTCCGACAAGACCTGACTACTATATCCGCCACTTCGTACAATTTGAGCCATTGCGTTGCAACTATTTAACATCGCAGATACCAACCTTTGCAATAGCCATAATCGGCCTGGTGGGTGAGCGGGGCAGACAGATTAAGCGAGCGCCTCAGCTGAATGTCAACAACAGAAAACACATTCAAATCACGCCGATTACAAGTTAATATTCAGCACTTCTTATATTCTAGAGAAGTTTCAAGTTGGAATACGCTGCTCACTGGTTTGATCATTACCATGCGTGACCATTCTGGCGCGAAGCGGTGTCATCTAATGCGTGCTTGTTGTCTTTTCACTGGCGTTTGTGAATCTCGGCGTCGTCGCAATGAAGCGCGACTGCAACATGTGTCATACGTATAGGTTGAACGTTCTTCAAAGCTGAAAGGAGATTTCTGGAAAGCGATATTGCCAATCAATCTGCGTTGTTGGGTGATTTCAACGAGGCCGCGCGACATAGAATTTGCGCTAACGAGAAACACTTTCCACCCAAAAGATATAAACCTCGAAACCTTCTGAGCTCCAAGGTTTTCCTCCATACTCGACCACCGCAACAACTTTACACAACTCTTCCCTCCTTCCGCAACGATGGTTCATCAGTCTGTCGAAGACAAGATCTACTCTGCAGCTTCAGCAGCTGGCCAGAAGTATGGTGTCATCGCATACAATCTGGAGCGCTGCCATCCTGAGGCCCGCAAGCTGCATCCCAATGCGAGCTCCTGCATCCAACGCCGGACTGCAGAGTACAATGCCCGGAATGTTCTGAGTAAGCATATGACATCTCTATATACACTGCCAGCCTAAGCTAACTTTCCAAGTCAATCAGGGCTGCCACTTCCCAGGTGGAAACCCTATCGAAGATGAACTCCGGTCTGCCTCGAAGATTCTTGCACAACAGGATGTCACGATCGCCAAGAAGAACACCGAGATAATCGAATTGAAAAAAGAGGTCGAGGTCACAACTGAGCGATTGGTTAACGCAGCCCTTTCTGCTGATGTTGCAAAGATGGAAGATCAGGATATCCGAGCATTGAAGAAGCGACTCATCAACGAAACCAATCAGAATGTCAAATACTCCATCTTGACCGAGAACATCAATACCAAGCTGGAGAATATTAAGGCCGAACTCGAAGAGAAGAATTCATCGTTCAACAATCTTCTTGTCCATACCGATCGGGTTATCGATGCCCGAAACAAGGAGATCGAAGAATTGAAGGAGCAGCTTCATGCGGCAAACAATGGTGCTGGTGGACTTGATACATTGAAGAAGGAAATTCTCGGTCTCAAGAATACCCTCAAGCAGCGCGAAGGAGAATTGAAGGCAATCAAGACCACTGTCTTCAGCGCAAACAAAGACAAGTTTGCCAGCATCAAGAAGACGAATGGACTAAAGCGTAAGGTCAAGGAGCTTGGTGGAGATGTTTCTGATTATGAGGCTGAAGGAGAGGACGTGGGAAATGTTCAGGCTCGTGCATCAGCAGGATATCCATCATCCAGGGGCGCCAAATCGGGCATAGATGCTGGAGAAGCCCATGATGGAAGCGATGCTAAGCCTTCTGTCTCTGAATAAGCTATTGGCGCTGATAGCAAGTGTGTCAAGGTTTAGGAAAGGGGCCTGACACAATCTAGTTTGTCAAGAATGCCAAAAATTGGTAGATAGACCAAATGAATGTTTCACCAGCCCATGCAGTTGGCCTACAGCTGTTAATGAATTACTGAGTGGCTGATCGTGTTTTATGCATGTTATAGACACTATTTGCATCCTTCATGAGCTAGAAAGCATTCACGTTATTGGTAGATACGATATTTTTGAGACAGAACTAATCTCAAAGGTAACTGGAGGCCTCCTGCTTGGCACCACCTAATATCAGAACCCATGGACATGTTTGATTTTCTGTTGTCTAGAATACCTGTAGTCGGAAGTTCGGACATAGCGAGAGAGTCTCGGAGTCATCGGATAATCTAGGGGCGAAGAAATGAAGACGAAAAAGTTTAAAAGGATGAGTTGTGATTTGGGAGGGGAAAGAAAACAAAAATTCAACGGACAGACCGGCAGCAAATTAGAATTTCATTTCAGGTACTTAGGCTCATCGTCCTCGGGTGGATGAGCTTGTAAGGGAGCCTGAAAGTGAAAGGTCTGTTAAGCATCTAACCGCTATCGTCCTGTTTCCAGGGTGGATGGCAGAAATCTTGCTATTTTGTTATTTGTTAACTACAAAATTTCGCTTACCAACTGGGCCTCAGGTTTCCCGAGGTAAGCCCGCAAGGGCATTATTATCCTGCCTGTCACTCAATCTATGTAGGCAATGAGCTTTCATGGCACTTGTAGCACATATTAATATACTAGAGTACAAAGCTTTCATATTTGCAAGAGATTTTCGCCGATGTGGGCTTCTGCACTCCTGCAGACTCATATCTGGTGGAAATCCAAAGCAGCCCAGATTGGAACGACCACCAGGACCCTTCGAATACTCTAGCAACAATGATTTATCGGCCCTCAAGCTCTTGAGACCGACCTATATACACCATCAGTTATTTCAATTCATACCATCTACTCTTTCTCAGCAGGCCACAAGAACCATGAGATAACGACAATGCCTTTCAACCCCGCAGCAATCCACAGAACTCCCGCCGTCCCAATCGCGCTATGGGCCAGCCAGCCGCCCATGACCGCACCACAAAGCAAGAACACCGGAGCCCCGACCCTACGATTCCTCTCCACATTGTGCGCAGTAAATAACTCAGCATCAGAAAACAGATCGCAATAGATGCTCGTCAACACCACACTCGTCAGGGCGTTGAACTTCAGCGCCCGACTTGTGACCGCCTGTCCACAGCTTTGGAAGGCGACTAGAGCGATGGGGACCAATACATTCCAGGTAATGTCATCTTTCACCGTTGCGGACTTAGGACCCCAGGTCAGAATCGAGGCTGCGCCAATGATAAGCGACATTTGGATGAGGAACGAGGCGCAGAGAACCCATCTTCGACTGGGTGAGAAGAAGCGGTGAAATCGGCTGAAGCAGAATGAGCCGATGCAGAATGAGATGAGAGAGACGCCGGATTTGATCCAGCGTTGCGACTCTCTAGGTGCTGCAAGTCCAATGCCGATGTAGACAGTATTTCCTGAGAATCTACGTCAGCAGGATGCTTCTTTAGGACGTGGACATGGCCTCGAACTCACCAGTTTGCATGGAAACGAAAGATCCCCATGTGGATATCGATGCACTGTCAAGCAGACCAGTGATGATATAACACAAGAGCAGAACGACATCGGCCCAATCTCGGCTGACATTTACTGTCAATATGGACCGCCAATTGCTCTTGGAATTTCCATTGCCGAGCAGTGGTTGCTCTTCATCACTTCCGCACTGGCTATGTCTGTTCCCATTGCCATTCGAGTTGACGGCACCGTAGCCATTTGATGGAGCAGCCATGATGAGCCGTTGATTATTCTTGATGACTGTTGATAATATGATGTTTGGTTGATGACAGGATGCGGGGTAATGATGTGCTACAGCGCATGTATCCCCAAAAAATATCTTTTGGTGATGGACATCAAGACGAGATCTTGTAGGGAAACCCTACCGGAGCTCTAGTTCCAATAGCTTTGGTGTTACGGGGACTGTGGAGGAGGGAAGAAGAGATTTGAAGTGGACGACGAGTATCCCCACTTCCAAGTCGGTTCCGACAGCGCTGCTGTGTCATCAGCATGCCGTAGCCCGCGATCACCGTACTACTTCCCTTTCCAGGAATAGAGTTTCTTTTCCGACCAGCCTTTGAGACTCATTTGACCGCAACAAAATTGGAGATCATCTATAAAAAAGTATGGAGCTATCAAATGCATGTTTGCGAGTTTGTCACACGGTCCACGTTTCAAAACAAGCTTGCTCGGCTACAAGAAAAAAGCCTATCAAGACTTCTTGTATACCAGCCGCTGGAAAGCCAAGTAGGACCACAAGCCACACTGCGCATGCGGAGAAGCTTCGCAATCCTTCGGCCGCAGGAAATATGAGAAGCGGAGAAGATTCGGTGGCGAATTACTTGCTGTTTTTGTTTGCCTCGTTTTGCACAGGGAAGAATATCGCGGGGTAAAAGAGGGGAAACCAAGAAATGCCCCATGGGGTTTTACTTTCAGCTTGAAAAGAATCCCACGATAAGGCTGCAATGGCAATGTGATATGCCTCTTGGCAATTCAGCCACGTTTCGAAAGATGAATATCTAAATCCCATTTGGAAAGAAAGCCGTGTTGTCGTAATGAGAGTTCGGTCATGGCTCGGGGATGGCTCGGTTGCAAAGCAACGGGTAGGGCGGGGTAGTTATTGGTCGATTGTTGACTAGGCTCGATGAGTAAGAAGCCGTGACAACCGGCAGGGAACAAGCTTCAAAGGCGTCATAGAGGAAGCTCATGCGAGCATGCAAGCTTGAGCTCCCAGCTTCATACTTTCTCCTTCTCCCGATCTCTTCCGCAGTTTAAAGTGCAATTGTCCCCGAAGATACCTGATATAAGGCTCAATAACCTCGGAAGTGCTTCATTTCAATCAGCTAGAAAAGGGACCAATTGCCCATCTCAATTGACAGAATGAAGCTTCAGAATTCGCTCGTGCTGCTCAGCGCTGCGCTGTTTGACCTTGGAATTGCAATTCCAGTTCAGGACAGCCCACGACAACGCCTCCTAGATGGAAAACCACTTCCAGCAAATCTTCGAAAGTCGAAGCTATCCTCTCCATATGCTCCAGGTTTCAAGGATCCTCTGGACAAAGCTGTTGATTCCGTAGGAGACAAGCTTGATCCGTTGCCATACCGCAATGGACAAGGTGCATCTGTTTTGGGCCCATGGAATTGGGAACGCTCTCGCCAGAGTCCAGACCTTGTGAGACCTCCTAGCACTGATCATGGGAACATGGCGAATATGCGCTGGAGTTTTGCAGACTCGCATGTGAGAATCGAGGTAAATATTATCCCGTGACAGAACCTCCAGATCTTGAGTATGAACTGACATCTTGCAGGAAGGAGGCTGGACGAGACAGACGACCGTAAGAGAGCTGGGCTCAAGTGTCGAACTTGCCTCTGTGAACATGCGACTTGACGAGGGTGTCATCCGAGAGCTTCATTGGCATAAGGAGGCCGAGTGGGCATATGTTCTAGATGGAGAAGTTCGAGTTACAGCTATTGACTATGATGGAGGTAGCTTCTTCGATGACTTGAAGAAGGGTGATCTCTGGTACTTTCCCAGTGGTGTCCCTCACTCACTTCAAGGTCTTGGAGAGAACGGCACCGAGTTCCTCCTGGTCTTTGATGATGGAGGATTCTCTGAAGAATCAACATTTATCTTGACGGATTGGCTTGGTAAATATTTTCTCAACCTGTTTGCGTTGTCTCCCACTGACCGACATCTGTAGCACACACACCAAAATCAGTAGTCGCCAAGAACTTCAACCTTGCACCAGAAGTCTTCGCACACATTCCAGATGGAGAGAAATACATCTTCCAAGGATCCACACCAGGCTCAATCGAAGACGAGAAGCCAAGCGGAAAGGGTGTCAAGAAGTCCAAGTACAACTTCACCCACCGAATGTTAGACCAGGAACCGAAAAAGACAAGCGGAGGCGAAGTCCGCATCACCGACTCCAAGAACTTCCCCATTTCGCAGACTATTGCTGCAGCACACGTTACCATCGACCCTGGAGCGATCCGCGAGATGCACTGGCATCCAAATGCCGATGAATGGTCTTTCTTCCTCAAAGGACGGGCACGCATCACGATCTTTGCTGCTGAAGGCACTGCCCGCACGTTCGACTACATGCCAGGCGACGTCGGTATCGTGCCTCGAAACATGGGACACTTCGTCGAGAACATTGGAGATGAGCCGATTGAAATGTTGGAGGTCTTCAAGGCTGATGAGTTCAGAGACTTCTCTTTGTTCCAGTGGATGGGAGAGACCCCAAAGAAGATGGTTATCGATCATTTGTTTGCGGAGGACCCGAAGAATGGAGAGATCTTCTGGAACAAGGTCAAGAGCGCCGAAAAGGATGAGGTCACACTTCCTGATGAGTCGAAGGATGGCACCGATCCCGCCGAGGAGACTGTGGATGAGTTGTGAAGTGTTCAAAGATTCTATGAGGCTGTCTTGATGTCTTGTTGGTTTAAGAACATGGAGCTTTGGGTCATTAGTGGAGGAGGATACGGGGTATCATTCTGAGTCCATTGGAGTCTGGGTTTCTTCTAAGGTTCGTGGAAGCTATTGTTTCCTTGGCAGTATTTACATTTCGAAATAAAAAATGATCAGAAAGCGATTTGTTTCCAGTTTGCAAACGATGTGATACGTACAGTCTCTGTAGGTCCAAAATCCACGGGAATAACTGCATCTTCACCAAATTCTTCTTCCATATTCCACAATTTCGATACGCAGGGCATCGTCCAAACCCCCTTTTTTCCACACCCACATTCCTCTCTCCCAGTCCCCACGCCGTGTACACGATGCCGATTCGTCATCACATCCCCACTGCTCTCACAAAACTTGCCGAGATCATATCTACAAAATACTAGCGGCATACCAGCATGGGCTCCGCTTGTTCTGAAGCTAATCGAAATCGGTAAATATGCGCACGCAACATATTTTGCAGTTGAAAAGTACAGCTTTTCCCGTACCGTAGTCGAGGCCCAATGTCCGTGTGTGTACAATCTCGCAAGTGACAGTTTTCTGAAAACATTTCTTTTCCTTCCTTTTCCTGTTGTCTAACCGAAACTTGCACTGCAGCCCTGGAAGGATTCCCGCTTAGCGAAGCTCTCTTACACTTGAAAAAGTACGAAGCACAAGATGACTTCACCTAGCAAGGCCAATTCAGGAAGTACTACAAAACAAGGAAGAGGTGTTCTGAATACAAGCAGTAGACAAGGCGTTGTTGCCGCCTTCCCATCTTGGCCTGTCCCGCCTTGCTCGGGCAACTGTCCGGCCTGCTTCCCCGTCTGGGGGCGGGGCAGGTGTAGAAGAGCGATTTCCAACATGCAGCTGCTGATGCACCTGATCTCCACTGTACCCATCGCGGGGAACCCTGTAGAGCTTGCTGATCTAGGCCTGTTTGTGTTCAATTTGTTGCTGACAACGGGCTGTCTGTCTCAACTTGTAATGGTGGCGTACATGGGACCGCGGACGACGACCGAGCGATTGGGGAGAGATTCTGCACTGTATTGCATTGCGTCTGACATTTGACATCTGGCATCGTAGAAGGTTTATCAGACATCAGGCCAAGAAAACGTGTGAGTAATAGTGCCCGAAGATCTTATTATTTTAAGCTTTGATATACCAGGACAACTACCGAGAATGAACTAAACAAGAGGTTTGATGTTGACTCAAGCTCGGGCTAGCGAATGATTCAGCTGGCTTAGCTGGGCAACCGGTCGGCTCCAACGCCAATCGACTGGTAATCGAGTTTGTGTTCAGTGTGTGCGTGGCCGGGGAGTAACAGGGGCAACAAGGCATCTTGATACGGAGAGCACAATCATTGGTTTATTGATGGAGGGGTACTTAATCACCCCGCAGCCTCGAGTACATGTGCTTGCATTCATTGGTGTGAAAACCAAGACTGTGCTGCATAAGACGGTATTTTAGGAAAGTCTTTCGTTCCATGCCTAGTATTTCCACGTGGAGGATCAAGGAGTTGAGATGGCATCCATGGCCAGGGATACCTTGAGAGCTATCGTCTGTTATCATCAAAGACTTTGCGAGAAGGATTCATCAGATGTTTCTATATTAATATTCAACTTGGTCATTTAGGTTTCTATTCGCTGCCCTCCAACGGATGTTTCTCTTTGAAACAAATTCTCGCAAGGCGAAGGAATGACTACAGTTGGATGGTTCGCTAAGCGAAATCGCGGTCAAAATAAACTACGTAGTGGAAAGTCTGCTGGAAACCGATCTTGATTAGGCAGGTGGGTAATCAGTAGTCCATTTTCCATATCAAATTAGCGTTGTCAATCTTGCTCTCGATCAGGTCACACGTGAGCTGCGAGTGGTTGTGGGAGTTGACAACCACAAGCCCCTGAGCAAGCCACCCCATTGACTGGACATTTTCCAAGGCATGGTTGCATCTCACTGGGCTGGGACTATCTCAAAGACGATCAGCAAGACCGAGAAACTGCGAAAGTTCACCGATGGAGGGGAGGTCTCGAGGCTGTCCTCGAGGATACTGTTCTTGGAGATCGATGTTGCCACTCATTGGCCAAGCAGCGGCAACGACATCTAGTCCTCTTCAACCCACTAGATAGACTAAGTGTCGAGCATATCCACATCGCCTATACCTCTCTCAAGTCTATACTTTTGCTCTCTGTGAAATTCAAAATCAACTGTTGTGAAGTTATTACTTTCTCATCTGGGAATTGACACACTTCATCGAAAAGAACCCAATCTGAGGTCCCATCATGGCGAAGTTCTCAGTTGGCGAAAAGGTCGATGGCTTGAAGACCATGGTCCGTACAGACACCACGACCAACAGAGTCAAAGATTACGTCGTGAAAGGTGCTCGCCAACTCCCAGCAGCATCAGCACAGTATCTCCTCGATAAAGTACCCATCGTCTCCTGGCTTCCTCGTTATCATCCATCATGGCTCCTCACAGATGCTATTGCCGGCTTGACAATCGGCGTCATGCTTATTCCACAAGGACTGGCATACGCAAAGATTGCAACCATTCCCATCGAGAACGGCCTCTACTCGTCCTGGATCCCAGCTGCCATCTGCGTCTTCATGGGAACTTCAAAAGGTAAGTCTCTTCACTCACTCGAGACGGCCTCGAACCGAGCTGACAACTATCAAATCAGATCTCTCAAGCGGCCCAACTTCCATCTTAGGTCTGCTGACCGCAGAAATCATCGTCGACCTCAAGGACGAATACGATGTTGCAAAGATTGCCAATGCTGTTTCCTTCATGGTCGGTGTTTATTCTCTCGCGATGGGCGTCCTCGGACTCGGATTCCTCTTGGACTACGTTTCTGTCCCAGTTCTCACCGGCTTCATCTCTGCCACAGCCTTGATCATCGGATTCGGTCAAGTAGGCAGCTTAGTCGGTCTCAGTGATGTCCCAACTGGAGTCTTTCCCGTCATCGGTGATGTCCTCAAGCGTCTCCCAGACTGGGACGGCCCAACTTGTGGCATTGGCATTGGAACCATCGTCATTCTCCTCGCTCTGGAGAAAGTCGGCAAGACTTGGGGCAAGAAACACTATATCATCAAGTACATTGCAAGCAGCCGAGCTGTTATTGTGCTTGTGATCTTCACTCTGATCAGCTACCTCGTCAACAAGAACCGAAAGGACGACCTTCTCTGGGGAATCAGCAAAGTCGACACTCACGGCATCATCGCCCCGACAGCTCATGACACTGGTCTCATATCAAAGGTCGCTACTCGAGCCGTAGCTCCTCTCGTGGCTTGCACACTTGAGCATCTTGCTGTTGGCAAAGCTTTCGGACGCAAGAATAGCTACACGATCGATCAAAGCCAGGAGCTCAATTACCTCGGAGTTACCAATATGGTCAACTCCTTCTTTGGATCCATGCCAGTGGGTGGAGCTATGTCCCGAACGGCAGTGAATTCTGAGTGCCACGTCAGAAGTCCTTTGGGTGGCGCTGTCACAGCTGCTTTCATTCTCCTGACACTCTACGTCTTCAGTCCCGCGCTGTACTGGCTTCCAAAGTCAACACTCTCGGCAATAATCGTAAGCCATCTTCACTGTAACGAATTAAAACAATTGCTGACACCTGCAGATCATGGCAGTTCTCCATCTTTTCGGCCCAGTTTCTGCCTTCTATCGTTACTGGAGAATCTCGCTTGCAGACTTCATCGCCTCCATGCTCTCTTTCTGGGTAACCATCTTTGTTTCCGCAGAAATCGGTATCGGCTGTGCCGCTGCCTGGTCAGTCGTTTGGACCATGCTCCGCTCTGCATTCGTCACTCCCAAAGTGCACGCCAACACCGAAGACGAGGGCTTCTCTCTCCCAAGACGCACATCCAGCGTCGAGAAGACTGAGAAATCTGGCCGTCAAGTTAGTCGCACTGAACATGCCAGCATGACAATTCCCAATGACACCGTCGTTATCCACTTCAACGATTCTATCTTCTATCCCAACGCTCACCGTGGCAAGCGCTCTGCTCTCGAAGCTGTCCAGCTCGTCTATGAGAAGGTCACACATAGTGTCACTGAAGAGCGGGAAAGATCCTGGAGTGTCGCAGCTGAAAAGCGTGTGGAGAGATTGCGCAAACAACAAAGCATTGTGCTGAAAGACATCCCGCTCTCAGTTGTCGTGTGGGACTTCACTGCCGTACCTTCCGTCGACGTTACTGCTATCCTAGCTCTTAGCGAACTCAAGGAAGACATTCGTCTGCATTCTGGTAAGGGTGTACAATTGCGCATCGTTGGCATGTCGAAGAGTGTGCGTGAGAGGTTCTTGAGAGCTAAGTGGAAACTCACTGATCTTGACGGGTGGCGTGAGGAGGGTGCTGATGTTGTGTACCCTTCCATGGAGAGAGCTGTGCTTGATCGTGAGGGGAGAGAGGGAAGTATCCTGGAGGCTGTCACGATTGATGATGAGAAGCGAGGTTGAGCTGCTCAGTATTTTTCATTGCTTTGTTGCTTTCTTTCCATTCTAAGTTCATGGAATGGGCTGTTAGGTTGGTCTTGGCGTTCTACTGCTTTTATCAGGATGTGAGTGTCTGCTTTTGGGAAGCTTCTTCGGCTTTGCAGTATACGAGTAGTCTTTGCAGTTGTACTTTGAATACCACAACACACGTCAACTCTGAGCTCTTTCTCTTACAAGTCTGTTGCGCACTCATGCTGTGTCGATCCGCTTGATTGCAGTTTCGCACAATGAAAGAATCAGCTGAGCCTGCTCTGTAGAACGTTGCATCACCTAGATCCAACAGTTGCACTGAGGCGGGGCAGGCTATTGTGACAATATGAATACGGAAGAGTATACTCCTGAATAGAAGCATCAGCATTTTGTAATGAAATTGCGCATCATCAAATAAGCGCAAACTTCCTTCGAGTTGTCCTCAACAGGGAGATACCATTTCCCCAGCATTGGCAGTCGGCTAGGCGCGCGCATCTCCGGCATCGAGAGCATCCTCGACAACTATGTGAAAGGTCTGTTTCCGTGGCTTTCCATCTCTATGATGATAATGATGTTGTCCTCAAAGGATATATGCAGATACGAAAAGCGGGGAACAAGCAGTCGCCCTGAACAGATTCGGGCCATCCTTCTCGATCTTCCAACTGTCTCTTCAATCTACTACTACAACGTATCAACTCTCATACATTTCGACTTACACCATGCTTTACTCTCATACCGTCACTAAATTGACCAGTGTCCTTGCTGTGGTAGTGGTAGTTGTATACGGACGTCCTCTGGATGGAATGATTGAACGTAGTGTACTTTTCTGCACGGGCAAGAATCTCAAAAGGCATTGTGTCAAAGTTGTATCTCCATCAGGACTATGTGGTATATTTTCAAATGAAAATACCACCAGAGTTCCAGGAAGCTTACTTCGCTTGGCAGTCACCCTCACTGAGGACCTTGATGACAAAGTCTCCTCACTTCAAACAACCCTCAGGAATTCTTGTTCATACTACTTGTGAGGCACTTCTGGTACTTTTGGTTAACAAGAGATTAATGCCAAGATCAGGGCTCCTGAGTGCAGTCTGAAAGAAGATTGGGTATCGATGGAGCAGCTCAGAATCTTTGATCTTTCTAAGACGCCCAGCCACTCTTCGGATGGTAACGTAACTATTGTCGACATTGAAAATCAGATCAGAAGCTTTGCGTGCTATGATCTTGATAAATTTTGATTGGCAGAGATATAGCTGGCAGTTCTTCAGATATCAATTGATACTTCGAGAGGGCAAAGAAGTCGGAGAAATCAGTTGAGGAAACGCTTGTGCTTCGATCTGGATGGGAGATTTTCCCCTTCTGCTAATGGGGAACAATTTGCAAGCCTGTGAATAAAATTCCGATCGATATGAAACACTTCACTGTTGAGCCATGTGAACTCTCAAGGCCTTCGCCATGATTTGTCTTCTCCCTGGTGGATTTCGGTCACCCCAAACTGCATTATTACGCTGAGTTTCTGAGGATGTATGATTGTCGTCGCAAGATCCCGGGATGGAATGCGTTCCGGTAATGGGTTACAATACAACATCCTCCTTTCTGAGCTTATCTATTCCACATCTCTGTAAGCTTCAGTGCCTCATATTTGTGAGTTCGAGCAGACATATCCGGGACTGAAGCTGATCACTGATGCATCAATTGTAATATCGTGATATCACTCACTTCTTTAAGCGAACGTAGTGCATGGCTGCTGTTGCCCAAGAGTGGTATATAAGTACAAAGGAAGGAAAAGCAAAAAGTTAGCCTACCCACAGAGGGCCTGAGGCACATTAAATTAAAAAATAAGAAGACAAAAAAGGGAAGATAAAAAGGCATTGGATTGATCCTCCGATTCATAGAACCAAATAGCAGCAAGTTAGGAGGCCATACTGTCAGTATCCCACTACGTACGATCTACAGGGTTTACGAGAGACTGAGGAAATGGCACCGTAACTTGCCCCACCAGACCATTTACACATACCAGTCTGATGGTTCTACGGTGCAGGAAGCTCTTCTTTTGTTAATAAAGATGCTCCGAGTCCTAATCATATCTCTATGGATCTGGTCACCGGTGACTCAGACTCCTCTAAACTCAGCCGCTCGGTACTCAAAATCCATTCACTCTGGCCTGCTTCATTCTAAGACTTGATCTAGACTTTGTAACTACCACCCTACTTGCGCTACTCCTCCATCTGTATCTGTGATCGTGTTTAGAGACCAGTCATCCATTACTCTTATTACGCTTTAGTTGATTCTGTACATACTCTAAATCCATCGAGTTATAACTCTGTGCAGCACATTTCTGTAAATACTAGAAGGCAAGTGAAGACCGAAACACGATTGGGAGTGCTGGGGGGGGCTCGAAAAGAAACATCAAGAAGGTCCAACTTTTAAGCAAATATCCCATTCTCATTTGAAAATCTCATCCTGAAAAAAGGGTACATGCACACATTTGTCGCTATTCCGAAAGCAGCCTATAAACCTATCTGCCCAAATTTTGCACAGGTTAATGCCCTGCCCCAGTTTCGCCAAGTTTAAGCGAGGGAAGCAACAAAGATTGTCACGGCAACCTGGCATTACGTGCGAAGCATTAACAAATCTTTCCTTTTCCATCAGACTTCATGTACATGAATTCGTCCAGCGGTTTTGGAGGATGTAAGCGATTTCTCCTTTTATTACTCCATCAGGCAACGACTGTTCCAATTGTTCGGACCGAGATAATAAGCTTTTCGGGGTGGAGATGCTTGCAAATCTCCAAGATCTCGGTGAACGCTAGTGCGTGAAGCCACAACGGTACGGAGGTAGGCCACATACGTATAGTGGCCGAGCCACTATTCTTGTCCTCTTAACAGATTTGGGTGCAATGATATGGCTGAGATCCAAATGATGTTCGGTCGATTCAAAGGGTCGACTTGCCAAGTGCGGGATGGAAATTCTAGACGAGATGGGTCATTTATCTGATTGGTCGATAGTGACAGTCGGTCCTTGAGTTCCGTATGTACACGAAACTACCAGGGCAATGCCGAGAATCTAAGAGTAAGTTTGCTCGGTGTTCGGCCACACTAGCGGCAGGTTAAACTTGGTGACTTCTCAGACAACTCGCGAAAATTGATTGTGCCGTCAGGTTAATCGTTGATCACTTTGAGCTTGGCGACACAGACAAACCCACAAGCAGGCACAAAATTGTGGCATGAGTTGCTGCCTATGGGCGTACGAAAGATTAGCCAAGGTTATGAGACTAATTGGAGCAGTCACCAAGACTATCGCGTGCACTCGCTCCTTGTTGGTAATGTTCGTGCCAGGGCTGACGATCGTCCAAGACTTCTTATTTTCTGTTTTCTATACGGGGTGTATCGAAAGACATTCCTTTCGGAGGTTCATATCTCGGTACATGCATAGTTTGACGTTTTAATGGACTCTGCCGAGGTGGCTGAGCTTCTGATTCTGTTGCTGATGCTCGAATATGGTTGTTGATATATAGTTACCATTTCAATCGATTACTCGATCACCAGCTTCTCGAATTCTCATTCGCTTTGACTTATTAACCTCGGTCTTTGCCTCAGCCGTTCGACCATCCTACGAAATTTTTTACCATCAGGATGTTGATCTCAACACTTTCTGTAGCTGTCGCTGCCTTTGCGATAGCTGCTCACGGCAAAGGTTTTGGTTTAGTTGGAATTGGGCGAGACCTCTTCGAACCCAAGTGCTGCTACAGCTGTCTGTCATCATTTTGGGGGTTGGAACTTTCATGTACCGACACCCATTCCAATCATACCAAGAGGTCAGGAGGGGAAGCAAAAGAACCAACGAGCCCACTCTGTCATTCCACCAATACAGTCTTTCTGTCTTCTCTGGCGTACTGCATCAAGACGAAGTGTTCACTAGAAGATGTTTCTACAAGCACCACGGAGCAATGTTGGAATGATGTTGCAGGAGACGGTCTCAACGTTAGCTTACTGAGCAATTACCTACCGACGACAGCCCCCAGTACTCAGTTATCTTACAATGCATCTATTCTGGATGATGTCAGCTTGGTCAACGAACAATACTACAATGATACAAGACAAACTATCGTTTCCTATGTTGACCAAGAATCCGTTCATTCCATCTATGGGTTCGTGTCTTCATCTGTTCACCATTTGACGGCAGCTAATCAAGATGTAGAACGATCCTCATCGCTGCAGTACTTGCCTTTTGTATACTCATACGGCCAATTCAGATGCTTGCCAACGCTCTTCTCAATTCAGCAGTGACTCGACCGGTCATCAACTTTTTTCGAAAGTACTTGACGGAGCCAGCTCTCATCGGGAATCTTCACCTTCGAAAATTTCCCTTCCGCCTTGGCTATATTCCTTCCAGGATAATGACACTGCTGATAATATGCTTCATCGGCCTGAATGCAGCACTCACCTTTCTCACTTATCCCACGGACAAGAAGGTGGATACCTGGTTTGTGAGCACCTCCATGCGAGATACTTCATTTTTGGCGAATCGAATCGGTGTCCTCTCGTTCGCAAACATGGCCTTATTGCTATTGTTCTCTGGTCGGAACTCGCCAATTCTATATATAACGCAAGCAGGTCGATCCGATATCATTGCATTTCATCGATGGCTCGGGAGAATTGCGACTCTCGAAGCAGTCGTCCACGTGGCCTTGTACTCATCAGCTACAAGCGAGGATGGAGTGGGTATGTTCACCAAGGCGGCAGGGCTACGAACCATTGGATACAACCCATCTTACTGGGAGATGGGAGAGATTGCGTGTGGTGCCATGGCTATCATCGTCCTTGCCTCAAATTTACCCCTCCGAACGTGGATATACGAAGTCTTCCTCTTCGTTCACATCGCTTTGTCTGGTGTCGCTTTATACGCCCTATGGAACCACATCACCTATCGATATACCAGCGCAAATTATGGATTTGAACTTTGGCTTTACATGTTCTTTGGAACATGGGGATATGATCGTTTGCTTCGAGTGTTCCGCATTATCATCAGCAACTGGAAGTCTTTGTTCGTACGCAGCCACCCCTCTTCTATTGTGGAGCTTCTACCCGGGGACGAGTTCATTCAGATCACGATATTCCCGTCTCATCCTTGGAAGTTCTCGGCCAACCAACACTGCTTCCTATACTTTCCTACACTGTTCACCAATCCCTTCCAGTCGCACCCTTTTACAATCGGAGGATGGAGCAATGGCCAAGAGCAATTGTCCTTGAAGGGTAGTGCTGGGCTCTCTGGTCTCACATCCAGTGAGGGCTTGGAGATGGACACCTATCCAATGGTGTCTTCAAAAGGCAGCCCCGATAATCAAGTACATGACTTTCAGCAACAGAATTCGACCAAGCCATACATCACATTTCTCATCAGGCCTGAGAAAGGTGCAACGGCTCACCTCCACGAGCGCCTGCTTCGCAATCGATCGAAGCCTGGTTCGAGACTTCGAGTATTCATGGAAGGTCCATATGGTCCTGGTGCTCATGGTGAGTTCAAAAATGCCGACACAGTGATTGGAATTGCTGGTGGAATTGGAATTACTAGCATCATTGCTCATCTGCAACATTTCCGATCTCTCCAACGGCAGAGTAAAGGAAATTTGACCCGATTTCTCATGGTCTGGAAAGTGCGCGAGGAAAGTATGGTCTCCGCTGTACAAGCCATGATTGGAGATGCCGATAGCCTGGCAAGATATGGGGTCGAAGTGAGGATCCTTCGCAAAAGCGACGATGGGAGTAGAGTTGACCTCGGTGATCTCATCAAAACCGAAATTAGCGCGGGTCACAATGTCGGGAAGAAAGTGTGCGTGGTGACCTGCGCACCTGGAGCTATGGCGGATGTCATTCGATCCACTGTTGTGGGTTCCATTGGCATGAAGGGTCCTGCAGGTGTGGAATTGGTCGAGGAAGCATTCGCTTGGTAATGCGATGAGATATTGTGTTTTGGGAGGCTGGTCAAGCTGGAGATCAACCAGAGGTCCGCGCATTCTCTCACCCGTGTCAAAGTAGTTTTCTTTGTACTTGTGAAGAATTTGACATGCGCGATCTCGGCGCGCTAAGCTTTGTTTACTTTCTTATCGGCGAGGCGGCTAAACAGGGCATTTGCTCGCAGAATTTCGCTCAAGTTTACTCCTGCAAACATCTAAGCGCAAACCAACAAGCAGAACCTCAGCATCATGGAAGCTCAATTGCGACTCCCCATTGACACGCCAATGTCTGGCACAAATCCGGGTAATGTCGAGACCAATTCCGACTGTCTCCCCACCAATGCCATCTTGGAAGAGAAGCTCGCCGATTCACACCGGAAGATTGCTGTAAGCTCATCTCCAAGAAACCTCCAGTTGATACAAAGCCCTGACCCTTTCGTAGTCACTGACCAGATCATTGCAAGCAAAACCCAAGATCATTCGCGAAGGCTTATGCTTCAACACGTCGATCACGGCCCGTAACCTGCGAAAAGAAAAGGCACAGCTGCTAGGACAATTAAACAGCTCAAAGATAGCAAGGATACGAAGGATAATTCCCTGAAGAAGCAGGGTTGAGAATTTCTGAGTTGGAGGATGAAGTCAAGAAACTGCGGAAGATGAATGGAACATTGCAGACTGCTGCAGACAACAAGGACCGCAAGTTTTCCAAGCTCAAGGTTATCATCAGTGAGCTCAGAAGTGGTAGATCGGGCAAGAAATAAGCACATAATTGATAGCAGCCATGGAAAATCTAATCTCCCATCACCATGAATGTAAATATGAACCCATGCTTATTCCCTCTGTTGAGATGTGTGCTGCGAAATTCAAATTGGTAGGGGGTTGCGAGCAAGAGAAGTTCAAGTGGAACCATTTTTTAGCGAGGTATATAACGAAATAAGCAGATTGTGCTCAATTCTGGGTGTTCAGACTCGTCTTATGAAGTTTGTCCAAACAGGAAGCCGTACTAGCCAACACTATCCCATCTCCCTTAGAGAGGTGATAACGGGACGAGCTGGTTTTGTCTTTTGTCGTTCGCGCCAATTTGATATTTTTTTATGTTCTCAGAATTGTATTCGTATTTCAATTTTCTTTTTAATCTACGTGTTGTCATAAGCATGCCTCGTTTCAGCGTTTCCAATTTCTTTTCGTATTTCTTTTGGTGCAGATTTGCCTTGGCATTTAGCCGAGATCAACAACCACACCTGCAATTGAACTCATATTCCAGTATGAAAGGCCATAGATTGCATTGTCCAAAGTCTCGCACATAGCGGAATGCGACGCCAAGTGCAGCGATGTGCCTTTGAACTCTTGATCATTAGGCTATTAAGGCAAGAAACCCGGACAGCGAATTTAACACTGTATACATGTAATGGGCACGTGGCAATAGTCGGTAATATAAGGACGAGTTAGGCATATTCAGCTAACGCTGAATATTGTGATCTTTTGGTTCAGTTAACGTAGTTGGTGTGAGCCTAACCTCAGCTCTGTTACAATACAGCTCGAAAGGTGGCCCTAGAAATCAGAGCACTCTTTGTCACTCAGCTAGCTTGTCTATTCCTCTCTTCTCCAAAGGCTGCGGAGCAAGATCGTAATGCAATCAAAAGAATCCATACCCCATGCCTTTGTGCGTCGGACGCCCACGATCTTCAAGCTTTCAAATATGGAAAAACACGACCAGCCTCGGTATCGTTGCTTGTCCGATCTCCAAAACCTGTCCTCCACCTCGTACGAGTACCCCGCAGCTTCTTCCGACCCACATGTGGTATGCAACCCACACCAAATACAGCTCGACGATGACGATGGCAAGCGTCTATCATTCGACATCTGATTTTGTGTGACACGGGGCTTTGGGACATCACTGGATGCACTGTCTGGAGCCGTGCAGCTCCTGCTCGAGCTCTGAGCATCATATACCTCTCTGTCCAGTGTTGAGAGACATGCAAAACCGAGATGGTGGTAGAAATGAGAGAGGAAGGGAGTATCCTAGTTTGAAAGGGCTAATGCCTATAGGCAGGTGAAGGAGGACACTGGACGGTAAAGTTGAAGTCCAAGAAAGCAGAACATGGCTGCCAGGGACTTTGTTGCGCAGGAGAGTTTACCGTAGAATTGACACCACCCAAAGTCTGACTCGTCAGTTCCAAGTCTGGGTAATATACGTACTGTAATACTTACGGAATTTCAGAAAAAGACGATGGATCGAAAAGCAATACAATTCACGCTAACAATTAATGCAGCCTTTCTCCCAAAAAGCAGTCACGCTGGTGCATCCCCTCGCTTGGAGATCTTGTGTAACAACAACACAACAAGCCTAACGACCAATAAAATGATAAAAATAGCGGCAGCCGTAGTCCCCCGACTCATGCAGAGTAAACATACAGAGCGTGATCTTCAGCCAGTCGGGCGGGAAACAATTGCAGCGTGGATTCGCTTCCGGCTTGGGCCGCTACTCTTCCCAGCTGTCGGTAATCATAAAACGGCAAACACGTCATACTCTTGTCCCTGCTCGGATTAAGAACTTCAGACCCTAACCGAAGAGCGATGCCCTGTGATTCATTTGCGAGCCTGTGCTGGTAGGATCTCATGATGCCGTCTCACCAGGGTCAGCACTAGCCGGGACCCCAGCCAGCCGGCCGCTCGTTCGTTCGGCGGAGCACACAATTCGTCCGAAAAGCCGCTCCTGAAAGCAGACTCATGATCGACTTCACTGAAAGCTAGACTGTAATTAAAGTTTTTGACTTTTATCTTATTTAATGAGCTTCTTGTCTCAGAGCTGATAGCTGATATGTCTTCAAAAACCGATGAAGTCTCCATCACGATGGGCGGTAGGGGTATGTATACAGACCTCGCCAAATTTACCCCTTTTCCGTCGTCATTTCAGATACCTCACTCATGCTATTTCCCCTAAACACACCATACGCATCGCTTCTCCAGCAGCCATCAAATAATTTCTTATATCACAAGCAAAACAGGACCTTCAAACTTACAATTTTACAGAATATGTACCCCGCGCCATCCCCCTCATGGCCGAAGCCTTCGCCACCGACCCCATAATAACCTACCTGCTCCACCATATGACACAAGCCCAACTATCAGCCTATCTTCCAAAATACTTTGACGGCCTCCTCACCGCAGCAGCGTTGAATAAAGGCATCTTCGCTGAAGCCGACGACTTCAAGAGCTGTACGATCTTGATGCCCCCAGGCTGTCACGTGGATAATCCCTGGACGCTGATTCCAGCCGGTTTCGTCGGAATGGTGTGGGATGTTGGATTTGCTGCTACTTACGTAGGTCTTAGAATCGCCATATCCTTTTCGTCTAATTTCCGATTTTCTGGTCAAAGATGAATCTTGGAATTTCAGCTCACCAAGGAAACAGCGCATGTTAGGCGACCTCAGTCCCAAAGTCGATGCTGTTAAAGCGAGAGCCCTAGGCGGCCAAAAGAGATACTACTACGTCTTCTTCACAGCGACCGACGCTGCAGCCCGCGGTAAAGGGCTCTGCTCGAAGCTCATCAAGAAGTTTCAAGACATAGCCCGGAAAGACGGGCTTCCCATTTGGATAGAAGGTACGACAGACAACTCGGCGAATGTATATTCAAAATGTGGTTTTGAGCTTGTGGAGAGGATTACGCTTGGCAAAGGTGTCGTTGATGCTGATGGAAAGAAGAAGAAGGGTGGTGACGGCGTGGTTACAAGGGCAATGATTTGGTGGCCGAGAGGGGCGGATGGAGAGAAGCTGATCCCAGTGGAGGAGAAGAATGAGGCTTGGAGTGTGAGTAGTATTATCAGCGGATTGCTGCTTCTTTCTGCTGTTTATGTGGCTGTGTACTAAAGCTAATTTGAGGTGATTAGCTGGTGAGAGGATCGAGATAGTTTCCATCTGACTCTTTACGATGTGTTCACATGGCCGTCGGCCGTCGAAGCTCATCGAATCGAAGCTAAGTATGCAAACACCACGCCAAATTTACAGAGCCTGTGGTCTATACTATGTCCGGGCTCTATAAAGCGGCTACGATGTCCCGAAAATTGAAAGAGATTTTCATGTTTGGTCTATGTACATATTCCAACCACAACAAACCCGTTCCAGTCCTTTGTGTCCTTGCATGTCGAAAATTCAGATATCTCGCCATCCTTTCTTAATGGTAGACTTCGACGTGGGACAAACAGACTCGCAATAGATGGTCTTATGTCCATCAAAACCACAGTGGCCACATTTGACCAAGCAATTAACAAATGAATGTTCCAACTTTCCACAATTATAGCAGATCATATTCTTTTCCCACACTTTCGGTCCTTAGACAATAAGAAGCAGCAAGTCGGGATAGGTCTTTCGTTTTGGGGGAGGCTTGACTGCCTTGGGACATGAAATCGGCTTCTCCTTGGCATCTTTTCCAACCCTTGTCTTCGTTTCTGGGTTGATGTCTAATCTTGCATCCTTGATCCTCTTGGTCTGTCTTGTGGTGTCCTCCTGTCTCTCTAGAAACTTCTTTCGGAGACTTCCATTGCCACCCACTCGTGACAGTGTCGCAGAATGAACATTTCTGTACCCTTTTGGACTATCATCAAACAGATCCCGTCTGGACTTCGTTCCAGGCGACCAATGATCCCAAGCCACACGTGACTTCTTTCTCGTACCCTCCGGACAAGGACTTTCCTGTCTCTCTCTCGACCAAGATCTGTGGCGCTTGGTACTTGGAGTGAAGGAACCAAACTGCTGTGAGGACCTGAACTCGAACCCTTGTTTCTGCGAGATCAGGCCAGCTGGAGATCGAGTCTTGGTCTTGGTCTTTAGTCCAAGTGAAGTAGCGGGTGTGGATCTGGAAGCAGCAGCGCTGTATTTCATGGGCTGAGATATTGCATTGGGTCCAGTAGGTGTGCTAGGCGGGAGAGGTGAGAGCGATGTCAAGTCTGAGATCCTTTCAGTCAAGAAGCGTGCAATCATAGAGTAGGCCTCTGGGGTCGCCATTCTGGGAACCGTGAGGAGAGAAGAGTCGGATATTTGGGTTGAGGTGGGCGTCTGAAGATTCTCTTTTGAGGTTGTAGCCTCGATCTTATCGCTGTTGGGGGCGATCTCAACCATTTTGAAGTTTCTGTTGTTCCTGGTGAAGTTGGAGTTGCTCGGATGGAGTGGGGCGAGGGGGCTGTAGCGAGAGCGTACGTGAGGAGTGCATTCGCAGGAAAGCAAGATGCTCAAAAGGCGAATCGATCCCGGCTGGAAATGTGAATGCAATTTACTGAGCGTCCGAATTTTTTAAGCTCGATGCCGTGGACCTGTGAGAACTTTTGTTTCCTTCTCTGCGGATGGTTCGCACAAGAGCTCCTGCCACAATTAGGATGCCAACAAGATCTTTTCTGAGTTTGGCCCCCTACATATCGCCGCTTACCCAAAATCGGTGGAACTTCTAGACAAGTGTAACTCGAGTCTTCCAGCTTATTTCTCGGAGCAATGGGGGTCAGGATGAATCCAGGATACGGTGCGAATCCTCTCAATCAACACTTCTGAGACGCTAGATCTGAAGTGTTTCCCTAATTTGTCGGCCATTCACAGCAACAACATGCCGCCAATTATTTCAAGGATGAGACTATTATCAGGATCTCAGAAATTCTCCTTTTCCATCACGAGGCTTATTCTTTTGGTCGCAGCCTGGCCCTTCGGGTCCCCAGCCTTCGTCGCCATCGCCTCGTCGAATGAGGCTCCAACAAACAGAAACTCAACATGTTCAAGATTATGTGTCACTGTAAATTCATCGACAAGCTCTCACCATGCCGAAACGCAGCGCAGAAGTCTCGCCTTCGGAGGCCGTTACACCACCTGTGACGAAAGAACGCGTCTCTAAAGCCGTGAAACCATCGGTCGCCGAATATGTTGCCCTTGATGCCGAGACAGTCGATGCATTGTCGAAGGAGACTCTTGTATAGCAGTTTCTTCAATTTCAGGCCGGATATATTCAGCGCCAATCAGCTGCCGCCAAGAACCCTCTGTCGACGTCCTCTGGCAATGCCGTTGCTGCTGCAGAAGACCCAGCGAAGATCCGCGAGAAAGCTGTGAAGCTTGCAACTATGGCGTCGAGTGGAATCTAGAAGCAAATGAAGTGGCAGTGAGTCCTCTAACAGAAAATTTTCTCTTTCTGCCTCTAACATCGTTGTCTCCAGACCCTCCTACAAGCATGCTGGAAAGCGTTGGTCGTATACAGCAATGGTCCCATCCAAAGCGGGTCTTCTACAAGTTGTTCAATTTGAAAGAGGAGAAGAAGGCATGGAAGCAAAAGAAAACTCCACTTGAGGATTTCGAGAGCATCACCGGCGAATTGTCCGCTTCGGTATGCATTTTGCCTTGTTATGTCGGACATTTGCTAACCACTAGCAGACTCGGTACGGATACCTACGAGTCACAAGCAAGGATATCACTCTGAAGTGGAATAAGGAGGAGGGCAGTTTTACTGTCCCTGGTCTCTATGGTCTCTGAGCGTGGAGGTTCAATTGTTGGTCAACGAACATGCGCGCTATGTACAGAATCTGCATCTTTCGGAGTCGCTGGAGTTCTTGAACGGATACCATTTGCTTTATAATTTATTGCGAAAAGAGCTAGACAACTCTAACATTTCCAACCATTAAACCAGACCAGGCTCTGCTGCCGTTTTGCAGACAGACCCTCTTTATTCTGCAAGCCATACCTTCGCCATCGACTCGATATGTGCCGGGTACCAGTTCTCCGGTATTTTAGCACTGTCTCGCTCCTTGAACAGTTCATAGAACCCCTCCAGATTTGGGAGACCGATGATCAGATCTCGCCCATACAGCTCTTTCGAGAACTGCAATAACGAGAATAGCACACAATCAGCAATATTTGATCTGTTCCCGCTGTTCCGCGTCCCAGGCAAGACCTCGAAGCGATGATCGTCTTCATAGACCACCTCAATCTTCTCGAGAGCTCTCCTGCACCACTCCAAAGCCATTACTGACGCCATAGGGCTCTGACTCTCGAGATTCGAGAAGAGAGATGAACCTTTATGGCACGCGAACCCGAAGAACGTGGAGGCCTCGTCGGCGAGAGCAAGGATATCTCTGGTTCTTGCTCGCTCTTCTGGAGTGGCACCGCGCATTGTTCGAAAATATGTTTCATCCTCGCGGCCATCTTCTGAAGCTTGTAAACTTGCATGTTCGCAAATGTCTTCAAAGTACTCGAGGATGGCGATGGATTGCTTGACGAACGTTCCGTTGCTGATGGCGAGGATGGGAACTGTTCCGGACGGTTTCCCAGGTGCGACCAATTCCATCGAGGTTTCTGTGGCGGAGACAGTGACTGGTGTGATTTTAAAGTTGAACGTCTGGCATTGAACTTCTAGTGGTGTTGAGTCAGTGACTTCGGTCGCAGGAGACTTCAGAAGTCCTTTCTCGGCAAGGTAGATGAGGATGCGACGGGGGTAAATGCCCCAAGTGAGGACGAAGAGTTCGAGATCCATTCTCGGTTTAAATATGGTAAAGCCACCAATCGCTCGACGTGTCAGCCTGGATTCAAGTGATTGTATGTATAGAGGCTGGCGGAGACTTTGGGTGGTATGTCTCCGATTAAGCTACCGAGAAGTCTCCTTTCTGCTAAGCGAGGAACTCAGAAAACATGTCTTGGTGGTGTATTGACGTAAATAACATTATACTTACCTGGACGCAATAGGAGGGTAGTAAGTGCTGTCGCGAGTGGTCCGTACCACATGGAGGGGAACGCTAGGGGATGACTGTGTCCGAATGGGGCCAATGACGATATTCCGTCCAGAATCTTGTTCTAATTTGCACGGCAGCCATTCAGTCATGTCAAAGAACACATGTCACCACCTACTTTTAGTACTTTGGCAACAGAAAGCAAAGTAGCAAATGAGCTATACATTTTACTCATGTAGATCAGGTTCAAAGGCTGCTTAATGCAGAGGCTTGCTCATCTACGATGATATTCCTAGATAGACCGACTCTCCTACGTCGTCACACGCCATATCGTTCACCCGTCGTCGCTGTCGACTGGGGCCGGTGGTGCCCCTTCTGGAAGCTCACCGACACGGTCTACTCCCAGGTCAACCCATGTTTCAACCGCTACCGCCGCAGCAATACTCGATTGGAATCTTCTCTGGGGCAGCCAACTGTATCCCCTTTCCGCCGGCGAGGTTGTTCCTGCTAACTTTCTCCAGTTCGGTGACTTTTCTGCTCGATGCAGATGTAGAACAAACTTCTTCAGTGGGACTCCCCGTTTATTGGCATACAAAACCTTCATGACCCGTTCTGCATCATAGTAATCTAGGTCTGTGCTAGTGTCATAGATTTTTGGGTACGTTCCAAGAGTTACTTCAGAAATTGTTCTTAGGCTTTTTGAATTGCAAAAAAGTGATTAGCAACTCTAAGGTTTGCTCGGCCTCAAAACCGTCTCGCGCTGGTGTTCCGTCGAAGTTAGTGAAAGGAAACATAGGTAAGTCAAGTTCTAGATTCTCTAGATGAGGACAACCGAACTTGATCAACTTCAGGTTATCGAGTGACAAGGGATCCAAGCCTCCTCGAGGGACTGCATGGATAAGGCTCAAACATCGAAGGTTACTTCCAATTTCGAGAACCAGGTCGGTAGACAGCAACATCCAATAGCTGACATCGTAGAAAGAGAAGGACTCCAGGCACTTTGGTGTCCGCAATAAAACCGGTAAGTTATGAATCTTCGAAGAGGCTCTTGATGCTCTAGCTTGATGTCATGATGGTTAATGTTGAGCTCACGGAGCTGGACGAATTCTTCCAGTGGAACTCTCGACAAGAACTGGACCATATTAATATACCTAAGTGTAAGGCTGGGGAGCCTTGAAAAGTTCCATAGTGGTTGGAATTGCTCCTCGGGGTGATGCCATGCTGCCTCCACGATGAGCTTTTTGGTTGCGGGGAAGGATTCTCCGCCCCAGAACGAATCTCTCGAATGGGGCAAAGCCACTATGTATTTGACATGAAAGACATCCAAACAATTCTCTTGGGGCTTCAAGGTGGGTCTCGAAGTATCGGAACGGAGCCAGACTGTGTCCTGCGGTGGGATCTCTGCTTCTTGGACTCTGCATATGCCGGCACGAGCTTCGAAGTGGCAGCTGAATCGATCTTGGATATATGCTTGAGCATATATTGTGCAGAGACGGTCTCTTTCGTCGGGCTCTAGGCTTTCCGGGTTCGATCTGCTAGAGTTAGCTGTTGATTTCCTCGTGATCCGAAGGTCACCCGGGCTTATCCTACTCGATAAATTTCAACTTCGAAGGCCTACACTTTCTAACCAACTCTTCTGCTTGCTCACATCTAGTCGACGGAAGGTACAGGTATTTTTTATGAGCATAGATCCCGGTCTAAGAGCTTGATTAGCATGCACAATTCCTCATGCTAATTCGTGACATTGCCTGACCTTGATTTGGTGTTGAAGTCTGGATCCCAAATCCAACAAATTCTGGAACCTTTGTCCCTGATTAAGATAAACGACTTGAGAACTGTACTTCAGGCCCACCGTTCCCAGGTCTCTCGAGAGTAATCGCAGTAGTCGCACCCATGCTTGGAACTCGGGAGAGACGACATCTCGAGTGAATTCCCTCTTGTTGTCCTTGAAAGTTTCAGGGTGCGTGTTAAATGCCTTTGCTTTCTTTAGAAGCAATTTGTTGCTTTCTACGATGTCTTCTCTCGCTAGCTGCATGCTCGTGAGTCCTGGTAAACATCATTGCGTGGCTGCGCCAATAATCTTTACCTCATCGACAACAATGAACCAAATATATATTGGCGGTACGTCTGGCTTGACTGAGCTCGACATTTGGCAGTATTATGTTAGGAAGCAGTATGGTGGTGTAAGCATTCGTGTATGGCAGGTAAAAGTTGTTGTGGAAAAGAAGAGAAGGGGGCGAGGGGCGAGGGTTTACTTATATCTGGTTTCATGACTCAAGTATCATAAGACTATTTCACCAAGAGAGTTCCCATTCACGTATAGAACCAGTGAATTGAGATACCTTGGCCTGACTATCCGCTCGTTTCATGGCCGAAGCCTGCTGTGCGTCATAGAAACCAAGTTTAGTCATCTGAGAAACATCTCGCTCGTGATCTTTCCGGCAAACGTGTAATTGTATACAAAGGTGTATATGGTTGCCTGATCACGATCGATATCTCGACCAATCTCTTCTGGTGTATTATTATTGGCTACAATTTGACTTGATAATTACATGAAGTCGTTGGCAGAAAACTTGCCCTTGTCCTTGAATCCTTGAGGCTGTGACCGAAAACAGAACAGGAACAGCACAGCAGAGCTTCTATTTTCGAGTACCCGGCTCCCTTGGAGCTTCCAGCTCTGATAGACCGTGCGAGAAGCCGACCAATTCCGCTGGATTTGGCGTTGATCCATACTTCTTGTAGCCTGTGTCCTCTGATTGACGAGTTTCCGCTGGCGCGGAATACTTGGTCCTTCTGCGTTTAACAAAGAATATGTATATCAGACCACACAGGACCAAGAATCCAAGTGACACGCCAATTCCGATTCCAGCTTTGGATCCTGTCGTCAATCCACCAGGTTCAGAAGTCTCTTGTGATACCGGTGTCCCTGTCGGGGTTGAAGGGGTTGAAGAAGCTAGCGAGCTGCTTGACAGAGAAGGGGAGATCGGACTGCTCGAGATTGATATTGAAGAAATTCGTGTACTCGAAGCTGAGAAAGTAGATGTGCCAGCTCGGAGGATGATGAATCCAGGACTCGAGAGTTCCCCGGTACCTAGTTCAAATGACGAAGCCGCTTCCTTGAATCGCAAAACGTACTTGGCACTGACGGCCAAGTTGGTGTCCGGAACTTCTATAGTCCATGCATAATTTCCAGCAACTATCAAGTTCAGGTTCTCTACAAGTGACTGTCAGCAAAAGGTGGAACGAAGAATCTGTAGAAGTTGATACTCACTGGCAAGGCGTTGGCTGAAAGCGTTCAAACTGTAGTCGAAGGAAGTCACCCAGAGGTCGACTAGTTTCTTCGTAGCATCGACATATTGGTCTGAGTTCCACGCATTCCATGAGAGAGGTAAGGTATTCCCCGTTTTAAATTGTTGCGACAAGTCGGCCAAGGTTCCATCAGGAACTTTCCACAGAATACTTTGGACAGTCTGCGCAACGGTGAAGTGACAGAAAGTCCAAAAGGCGCACAGAGTCAAGATAAAAGTAGTGCCACGGAAATACATTGCGACAGAATTTCTAATATCAAATCGTGTCCGGCTGTCACTTCTGACAGGAGCTCAACGAAGGACAAGTAGGAGCCTTACGGAGGAGTATTTTGGACTGACATTCAGTTGAGAATTCAAGGCATGGAGAAAGACTCACCGCCGGGAACTAACACACTCACACAGGCTGTCTTGAGGGGAATCCGTCTGTTGCTGTGCCTCCAAAGCTTGAATAGGTTAGAAGGGTTGCATCAGCAAAGTCAAAACGAACTGTTGGAGGCTTCGGCGCTTAACCGAACTGTCGGGATTTTCGACAACCAGCTTTCGTTCTTCTCAAATCCATATCCGCACTGGGTGCGGTCGATCATCAATGATTTATTAGACTGACCGTTTGATCGTACAGATTTTGGTCGAACATTAATCGTGGATAAAGAGTCCTGGCTGTTCTGCGATCGGCGCTGTTTGAGTAGCGAAGGCAAGGTATGCATAAGTCAAGTCAACATTACTCCACTTTTCGACAAGCATAGGGCAAGTGAGAGCCGCCCCCTGTTCCGGCTTAAATACTGTTTGCCGAATGCCGCCGCAATTTAATAAGTGCAGATAAGAATTGTTGGTGGCGCTTTCAGCCCCTGGATGTTGTTGGAAACTTGGCGGCGCGTCAGTCCCAGATTTAGAACGCTGACACTTGTGTTGCTTTCCTCGACCTCCGTAACCTTCGACCCGCGGTAACTTTCCCCCACGGAAACAAAAAATATCAGAGACTGAGAAAAATAGCGTTCCTTCTCTAAAGTACCCAAAATAATGATGTCGAGGTGGAGGATATCGCTCGTTTTCGCCGCCATCTTCCTCGGCTTTTTCTTTTTCAATAGAAAAAGGTTCCCTACACAAAAGGATGTCACGCAGCAGGGGAGGCCTGTTCCAGTCCCAGAGTCATTCAAATCTAACTTCCAATGGTCGAGTGTCCCTCAAAAGTTCTCTGTGACTTCGATCACAACATTACCGACGCCTATTTCCGACAGCATTCCTAGGATTCAGCACAAATTCAAGGCCGAGACTAAATCGGAGAAGGATATCAGGTTGTCTAGATTGAGCTTAGTGAAGGGGAACTTTACGCACGCTTGGAAAGGGTACAAGAAGCATGGATGGCTACGTGATGAAGTCAACCCTTTGTCAGGCGACTCTCACGACCCCTTTGGAGGATGGGCTGCGACCTTGGTTGATTCTCTTGGTAAGAGATGCTAGACTACCGATAGAATAAAATACTGACAAAGTATAAGATACCTTATGGATTATGGGTTTGAAACAAGAATTCCAGGAAGCAGTAAATTCCATCAAACAAATCGATTTCAGCACATGTGCACTGGACGAGCTGAATGTTTTCGAAACCACTATCAGATACCTGGGAGGCTTTCTCTCCGCGTACGACCTGAGTGGCAACGAATTTCCCATCCTGATCCAAAAGGCAACGGAATTGGGTGACATGCTCTACAAAGCATTCGACACACCAAATCGGCTTCCCATTGTCCGGTGGAAATTCAAAGCTGCACTTGAAGGCGCAATACAAGAAGCTCATGATTCTGTACTCGTTTCCGAGCCGGGATCCCTAACACTGGAGTTCACTCGTCTCAGTCAAGTTACAGGAGACCCGAAATACTACGACGCTGTACAAAGAGTCATGGATCTCTTTGATAGGCAACAAGACAAGACAAAACTGCCCGGCATGTGGCCAGTCATCGTCAACTTGAAGAACTCAGACGTCAAAGACTATGGAGGTTTCACGATCGGTGGCATGGCTGACTCTCTATATGAGTATCTCCCAAAGGTACCAACTTACGAGTTCCATTCGGGTCTGCTTGGGAAGTTGCTTCCGACTAACGCATGATTAGCAACACATCCTTCTCGGTGGAGGAACACAGCAGTATCGAAGAATGTACGAGTACGCGATCATCGCCATCAAGCGAAACATATTCTACAGACCCATGACTTATGGGGGAGAAAATATCCGGCTAGCTGGAAATGTTGACAGCGATGGACGAACACCCGTCTCGGAACTCAACACCAAGTCAGAAATGCAACATCTGAGCTGTTTTGCAGGCGGTATGGTGGCAATTGCATCCAAAGTGTTCGACAATCCCGACGACTTGAACTTGGCGAGAAAGCTTGTGGAAGGCTGCCTTTGGGCATATGAAGTGATGCCATTGGGCATCATGCCAGAGATCCTGCACACCGTCGCTTGCGATGACGAGGACACATGCCCGTGGAATGAGGCAAAGTGGCACGAAAAGATCAGCGAAACACACGAAGGCCCAGAAGATGCGCAAGCGAAAATCCGGGCACATCACCTTGCGGCGGGTGTAGTCAAGGTAGATGATACACGATATATACTTCGGTTTGCCTCTTTAAGCAAGCTTTGACGAAGGATTTGACTGACGACCGCAGGCCCGAGGCAATCGAGTCCGTGTTCATACTTTATCGAATTACTGGAGATCCTTCTCTACCCGAACGAGCATGGAACATGTTCAATGCCATCATCCAGCATACGCTGACAGATATTGCTCATGCAGGTCTGGATGACTGCACGGTGCTAAATCCTCCGAAAGCGGACAGAATGGAATCGTTCTGGATGGCAGAGACTCTGAAGTATTTCTACCTCATCTTCTCTGAGCCACATGTCGTGAGCTTAGATGAGTACGTGCTCAACACGGAGGCACATCCACTAAAACGGCCGACCTAAAGAGATGCTGCAACTCGCTCTTTTCGGATGCAAGAGTGCCCGAATAGAAAGCCGGGCTAGAACAGAAGTGGACCGGGGCGCCTCGTGGAGTCCGAACCTGGGAATGGAAATGATCTCATGAGCGGGCCTGGTTCTGGCAGGGCCTAGATGATCATGTACAAGTACCACTTGGATCTCAAAGCTGTGGAAGATAGCAAGCACGATGGAAAATCCCACGAGCCTCACAAGCTGGTATCAATTGGAAAGAAAAACATAGGCTTTTGTACATGTGGATACCTTGGAAAAAGGATCCAAGCATTCACAGAATTGCGTTCTTCCCGGATCACATTGTGATCATTCTCGATTTGACATTCACACAACATGAAAGTCGAATCTTGACAACTTCGTGACTCCATGTAAGCTTATCATTTGAATCACAAGCTCAGACCATCAACTATGAAAAGTCATTCAATGTCGGTAGTCCTGGTAGCTCGCCGACCCCGCTGAACTCCATGTCTATCCACTGCTCATATACTCCAGCTTCATTGATCCGAGAGCAAATCGACGAAATGATGGAGATCCTCAGTAACTACGCTGTCTGACCTCCAGTTCGGTGGACGGAAGGCAGAGTTCAGAAGTATCATGAGCGTACTGAATGGCAACCCCTCCTTGTGCCTGTGCAGGCTTCTCATTATCCTCTCCGCATCTTCACACCCAGTATCGATCTTATCCCACATTGGGTCATGCTTCAATGGACCAAGGCGATGTTGAAACTGCATATAGAGGTTCTGCAAACTTTGGAAGATGGCGAGTACTTCGGGGAATACTTTCGCATCATCGCCGCGCGGAGTGGGTGCGTGGACAGAGCTTCTGATGGGATGGCAGAGCGGCACATCCACTTCCAAAGTGACCAACTGTGGGCATCCAGTTCTGATTGCTCGTAAGTCCTGCACCGAGAGAGCATCGATGAGAAATCCTGTTTCATTATGCTTCAAGAATAGGTCCCGAATTCCTTGACCTGTGCCACCTGCTCTTATTATCGCGGATACTGAACAGAAAAAATGGCATTAGCACATTTCTAGCGAGATTTCCTCTAGGTGATGCAGAGTTGGCAGAAGCTTGTTCAGTAGCAACCGTATGGTCCTCGCGGATCTTCCGCCTTCCAATTCACTGCGTGGACGGGAAAAAGTAAGCTCTGAGCTTCGGAGCTGTGACAATTCACCCATGGGTATGGTCTGCAAGAACTCGATCGTGAAGTCTTTCGAGCCGAAGGCCATTTTCCTCGGAGAATCTCAGGGCTTCCATTTGTGGGATCTTTGATCCCTTGGGTCTGATTGCGCTCTTGTGTTCCTCTGGCAGTAACTGTTCCTTATGGATTGAGAGAATAGGATATCAATGGAAGGCATCTGTCTGCGATGCCCAAGTTCCCAACACCTTGGTCTCGGACACCATCTTTCCATGGACAATTGATCGGATTTCGCGTCGTGGTCCGGAATCTTGTAAACGACTGCGGTCCAGTCGTATGCCTCTTGAAACTTGGAACTTGAGAATGCCTGTGTAAAAATGCCCATGTATTGTACCATGACACGGAATCCTTCCACTTTGTTTGAAGCATAGAAATCGTTCAACTCATCGATGCTCCAGCTTCAGAAATTAGCAAGCCAGTTCTTATCATCAATATGGGAGGCTTGATACAGTACATAACACAAGTGAGGTGTTGGCACCCAAACACCAAGTGCACAACATCGTCTGGAGACACAACAGGAACCATCAACGTTGAACTGTAGGCTTGTAAGTTTGTCTGAATTCAGAGTTAGCTTTCGTATTTGCAATGCGAAGAGTATAGCATTCCCGAATTTGATATTTTAGGTGATCAGGCTCTTCGAGCAGGATCGAGAACCAGGATCCTGATGTTAAAACGTAGGTGTCATAGGTGTGCGGTGTCACAGCAGCATTGAGACATCGAGAGAGGAGCCTTATGGTACTCGGCCATTGGCGGAAACTGGGGGACGTCGATCTGTTCACTTCGTGCGAATATATGTTACAAATTATCAAAATTCGAGATATAATTTCAGACTTCGTATCTTCTTATCTTCTTCGAAAACCTTCGCATATTCTTCTCGATTCATCTCCGCTGCCTTCTCCGCTGCCTTGAGCGCAGTCAGTACACGCTTCAGTTCCGTTATGCCAAAGATGGGCTAGGTAACCACGAACGAAAGCGTACCGCAGCAAACACCATAGACCAGATATCGAATTGGAAAGTTGGGTCATTTTTCCTTGAAAGTGTCGCCATAATGTCTTGTATTTCTGAAATGTCATGTTCCGCAAGTTCGATGGCTCTCTGAAAGCATGTTGACAAGAGAGATTTATTCCTTGAAGAATCTGGCTTACGACACGGACAAAGACCCTGCGGCAATAATAAAGGGGCTAGGAATGAGGATGACTCGGGCTGCGTGAAATGGGCATGAAGCCACGGAATAAAGATGTCGTTCAGAATAAAGGGGAAATCAGCACCTTGTTTGACAAGGACCACTCACAGCCCTCCAAAGCACCCTATCGAGGCAATCGGTAAACGAGGAGCCACCAGGCCAAGAGCACGACCGGAATATTCATTGCCCAAAAAGTAGGAGATACCGTACTGAAAGACAGCCGAGTTTACGTCCAAGGATTTTGGGTACTGGGTTTGGGTACAGCTTTCCCATTCAGGCGCTCATATCCACATCACCCTTCTCACCGCCCGTTTTCTCTGCCTCAAGCCCCTCCAAGAATACCTTAGCCTTTTCCCACAGTTCGGCCTCCATATCTCTACCTACGCGCCCACTCCTACTGTTCAGCCAACCGATATCCAGTTTTCCCAAGCTCGCAACGTCACCCCCGATCGCTTTCGCTCCTCCATCAGTCTTTCCACCCTTTACTTGTTCGCGTGTCTTCTTCTCGGCAGGTATTATATTGGCTTCCTCTAGACCGTAGATGTTCCTGCGAAGAAGGACGTCAACTTTCTGAAGGGTGGTGAGGTAGGACTCGGAGGCCTTCTGGAAAGCTTCTTTGCGCTCGGAGATGGGCGTTTCGGATGTAGCATGTGTAGCCGAAAGGGTCTGCAAAGCTAGACCAGCGGACGACAATAGTTGCGTGATGCTCTGCGGGACATCAGTAAGATACGGAGGAGCTGGGGTTGGTTTCTGGACCTTGTCAATGTCATTGAGTTGTTGAATGTGCTCAGCCTTTGTAAATGGTCGGTAGCTCCGAGATCCCGAGGGTTCTTCTGCCGCACTGCCTGTTGAGGACATAGTCTTTTGCTTCCGGATTGTATGTTGAACAAGTAAGGGAGGACTTAAATCTGCCAAAATAGTAGAAGTGCTCTGTACGAGCAGTAGTTGAGGTCACAGTGTGGAGGCACTCCAAGGTTAGCGCGGCTCTGCGGGTAGCCTGCATTAGCGTCTTCGGCAAGGCAAATCCATCCCGACATTCCTGTCACTTCATCACCTTCTCCTCGACCTTGAACGAGTCCGGACACAACCATCCACAACTACAGATATACGAAAATCCTGTTCAGCCATTTCCTAGCCCTCATTTGTTGGATACGAATCGACCCAAGCTGCGCTTCGCTAAGGAAATGCGCAAGGTGCAAGGTGCTGGATGAGTAGCACGTGAATTGGACGTGACCGTTCAAAGAGTTCACCATCATGTCGCATCCACCACAGGGCCCTGGAAATGGGCCGCCCAGCGCTGGCATAGGGATGCAGCATCAGCAAGGTGGACAAGGACAGCCTGCTCCAGCAAATAGCATGTCGTCGCAGAATCTAAACCAAATTGTAAGGCATCACCCTTTTCTCCCTGTTCATCGATTTGGCTTGTTATTCTTGTGCCGGAAGCTTTTACCTCTTATGCCACTTTGCAGTCCCGAAGGTTGTTGGCAGCTTCCATGAAGCATCTTTTTAGCTAGGTGAGGATGATGCCAAGTTGGCCATGCAGACCACCATCCATTTCTCGAGTCAAGGATCACAGCATCTCGAGTCAAGGATCACAGCACACAGCGAAAATCCTGCAAAGAGCTACAAAAAGACCAGCATGTTCCGAAAACTACCACCTGCGAGAGTTCCTCCGCACCATGCCGCAATGGATAGTGTGGGTGTCCAGTGACATTGGAGAGACATAGTAAGCGGGATTCTGCCTGATCGCCCCCGGCGTCGCTCTCTTCATCTAAAAGATTGAATATGGCTAGCGACATGGCACATTGACTTCGATGCCTGAAAGATGGAAGCCCTCCAGTTAGGTTCACTTCTCGCCGTCTGCAGTCACTCTGTGGCTCTTTCGATTGGTCAATCTCCGTCTTCAAGTTCCGCCCTGAGTCCTGCTCCTCAGCGTTATCGTCCATTCCCCTACACATTCTCTTCTTGTACACCTCTTTTTTCTCCACCTCGGTCCACCATATACCTTCGATAGATTGAAGCCAAGCTAAACGAGAAACAGGTGATCGAATACCTTGTCAAAAAGGGATACAACAGAACTGAGCAAATGCTTCGTATGGAATCTTCAAACCTTGATAAGGATGGACGGCCAGTCCAAGAACGAGTCGAGGACCTGGGCAACCTCAAATATGCGCGAGGCTTCAAGATGATCAGTGATTGGATCGAACAAAATCTCGACATATACAAGGTATACTCCCTTCCCTGCTAGATACAGAACTTTCTAATCTTCGGCGCAGTTTGAATTGAGACGTTTGTTGTGGCCCTTGTTCACATATTCCTACTTCGATCTGGTATTCAATGACGCCGGGGCTGAGATCGAGAAATTCTTTCGCGAATTCAGTCCACAATTTGAGCGCGTCCATGCCGACGAATTGCGGGTCTTTGAAACTATCAAGACTCCTCAACAACTACGAGACAACTCGATCGCGAAGCTCTACCTTGGTACGAAGTACCGCATACCAATTAATTCAAATGTGTATTACAATCTTCTCGCACATATCGAAACCAAGAACAAGGAAGGTGGCTCGGTTATCGAATATTTACTACAATCATTTTGTGAAATGAAGCCAACGGAAAGAGGCCCACTTAATCAATTCAGCTTCGAAGCAATAATCGGACGAGGAAAGGATCGAGACTCTGATGATGCTGCTCTGCAGGAGGGAATCGATGGCGCGTTCAATGGAGTCACAAATAGTGACATTACAGACAACAATGCTCTACTAAAACTTGGCATGATGCCAATGGAGAGCGATCTCGCACAAGATGTTCGGGCAGAACTTGAAGACGAGGATGCCAAGAACCCGCCACCACTTGGAAAGAATTCACTCGTTGAAGAATTCGACCAAAATATCAAGCGCGAGGACAGCGCCGACGCGCCAAACAGAAACGAAATTCCACTCCCACCATCTCGAGCCAGAGACGTCATAATGGAGGTTCAGAAGATCAAAGAGAATAGGGATCGTTTTCGGATTGAGGGACGAACTAGTGGAGTTGGAGTTGGCGTTTCAGTTTGCATGTTCACCTTCCACAACACCCTCGACACGTAAGTCTTCTGTTTCAGCGCAAATGCTATCGCTAATACTCATCAGCATCACCTGCATGGAATTTTCAGACGACACGAACCTTGTAGCTGTTGGCACGGAGGAGTCGTATATTCGCGTTTGGCATCTCCATGGCGACCCCCTTCCATCTATTGTGCAGACCGGCGCGAAAGATGCCCCGCCATCCAGCTCACGTCGCTTGATTGGACACTCCGCCCCGGTCTACAGTGTCAGCTTTTCTCCTTCTATCGCTGGTCCCGAAGGTCCTGATGCTTCTTCTCCATCTACCGCTCCGAAGCTACTCCTGTCATCTTCATCTGATAAGACCGTTCGTCTCTGGTCACTGGAGGCCTGGACCTGTCTCGTGGTGTACAAGGGCCATGAGGGACCAGTTTGGAACGTCCGATGGAGTCCCTTTGGACACTACTTTGCCACCTGTGGATGGGACAGAACTGTTCGGATCTGGGGACAAGACCACATCTCATATCTCCGTCTCCTGGTTGGGCATGATTCCAACGTCAACCAGATTGCATGGCATCCGAATGGGGCATATGTATTCTCAGCCAGCGATCATGCCGACAAAAGCATTCGCATGTGGTCTTTCACGACTGGAGAGTGTGTTCGGGTCTTCGCTGGCCACACTGATTTCATCAGTGCTATCGAATGTAGCCCTAGTGGCAAGATTCTTGCATCGGCTGATGGCGGTGGAAACATCATATTCTGGGACCTTACAAAGGGCCATATGATCAAAAGATGCAAAGGCCATGGCAAGGGAGGCATTTGGTCTTTATCGTTCAGCGTCGAGTCTACAGTGCTCGTATCTGGTGGAGCTGATGGTACTGTCCGGGTGTGGGATGTTGAGGTTCCTACCGACCCACACAAGCCTGAAGGAGAGGTCGTTGGCACAGGCGGACAAGCAGATGCTACTCGGATCAATGGTGCGACGGCTGGTGCTCAACCAACTACTGCTGTAGCTGCTGGCGGGAAGAAGAAAGGAAAGGACACTACGATCACTCCGGACCAAATCAGCGCCTTTCCCACGAAGAAATCTCCTGTCTACAAGGTCAAGTTCACTCGAATGAATCTGGTCATGGCGGGTGGATGCTATTTACCTTGAGGAGATCACTTCGCACTGTATTTCATAGATTGCAATATCGGATGGAGACTGGTGGATGGCTTGCTTTCATGGCGCACAATTATCTTGGAAGTTGCGATACCAGGTGTAGTTGATGCCTCGTCTGCGGACGTCATCGTTGGCAATAAAAGTTGAACTGTACCAATGCTGTGTCTAGACGTGTGTGAACGTGAAATGAAATAATCATTGATCTGTGCAATAAAAAACTGTCAAGCTAGTATATCATAGCATATTCCAATTACCAGAGAAATTTAATCGAAGCAAACTATTCTTCGTATCATTTATTGTCCCCATCTCTCCAGACTACTGGACCCCTGTTTGATGTCGTTGGTTGTTGCCTCGTAGGCTTGGCGACACCACAGACGCCGTCTTGCCGATCAACTCCCAGCTCCACACCATCGAGAACCACAAGCCAGAGCATCGTGTTAAGCTCCATTCCAACCTCAATCGTCTGCACAGCACCCAATAATGGATCTTGAAGACGGAGGCGACTCGCCTTGGGGTGGTAAGTGACTATTTAAATCTGTCACAGCTAGTCGTCATCCATGATATTGATAGGTTGTCCCTACAGATGTCCCATCCAATGCGCCAACAACAGATACCCCAGCATTTGGGGGAGAAACAGGTATGCAAGCTTCAATATGCAATTTCGATACATCCGTGCAATCTGACATATCCGCAGAGTCATCTAAGCCAAAGCCATCCACACTCGAAGCACCCGTATCCTCACCCCAACCCGCAAAGTCACCCGCGGGCCGTAATTCACGAACTCCCCGCCGACCAGGCACGCAACAAGTACGACTAGAAGCTCTCGACGACTCTCTGGGACCTCTAGGGCCACTGGGAGACAATGCGCCAATTCAACAAGCCGATCAACCACCAGCGCCCCCGCAGAAAGAGCAGACGCTCACACATAATGCCAGGCAACCCGTAACTGCGTCACAGAGCTCCATGAGCCGGAGTATGCTGGACTCAGTGGATCTGAGCGATGATGTCGAGACTGCTGCTGGACCGAGAATACCTCCACCAGTTCAGCCGCCGCAGAACACGCCTCTGAGGAGAGATACACATCCAAGTGTTAGCATTGAGCAGGCTGCTAAGCCCACATTCGACATCACGGTTGGAGATCCCCACAAGGTTGGAGATTTAACGAGCTCGCATATCGTATATCTTGTGCGAACTAAGGTATTGCTTGCTCCCTGTTCGAACGAGCTCTCTGTGCTGACCCAGACCAGACTTCCTCCAAAGCCTACCGCCAACCCGAATTCGCCGTTACAAGGAGATACCGGGACTTCCTATGGCTGTATACCTCTTTACATGCGAACAACCCTGGAGTCGTCGTACCTCCACCTCCCGAGAAACAAGCAGTTGGGCGATTTGATACCAATTTCGTCGAGTCACGGAGAGCTGCCTTGGAACGAATGTTGAACAAGACTGCTGCGCATCCTACACTCCAGCATGATGCTGATTTGAAGCTATTCTTGGAGAGTGAGGCTTTCAATGTGGATGTCAAGCACAAGGAGCGGAAAGAGCCTCTAGGGGAAAGTAAGGGCATGTTCAGTGGACTTGGACTCTCAGTCGGTGGAGGTGGTAAATTTGTAGAGCAAGATGATGTAGGTTTTGATCACGCTATATGGAAGCTTGGCTAACTTGCAAAGTGGTTCCACGAGCGGCGGATATACCTGGACGCCCTTGAGAACCAGCTCAAAGCTCTACTGAAGGCTATGGATACAGTCGTGGCACAGCGGAAAGGACTTGCCGAGGCCGCTGGCGATTTCTCTGCCTCGCTTCATGCACTTTCAACTGTCGAGCTTTCGGCCTCATTATCTGGACCTCTAGAAGGACTTTCGGACCTCCAGATCCGAATCAAAGAACTCTACGACCGCCAAGCTCAACAAGATGTCCTCACGCTAGGTATCACGATTGACGAGTACATCCGTCTTATTGGAAGTATCAAGCAAGCTTTTGGTTCTCGTCAAAAGGCATACCACTCCTGGCATGCAGCCGAGCAAGAAATGCAGAAGCGAAAAGCTACTCAAGAGAAGCTACTTCGCCAAGGCAAGACCCAGCAAGATCGCCTAACTCAAATGCATGCCGATGTTGCCGATGCTGAGAGAAAGGTTCATCAAGCGAGACTCTTGTTCGAAGACATGGGGCGTTTGATGAGGGGCGAGCTGGAGAGGTTTGAGCGTGAGAAGGTCGAAGATTTCAAGAGCGCGGTAGAGACATTTTTGGAAAGTGCTGTTGAAGCTCAGAAGGAGGTGAGTGTTAGTCCATACGTTCGTGTGTTCAGTCTAATATTGTTTCAGCTTATCGAAATATGGGAAACATTTTTGATGCAACTTGACGCAGAGGAGGACGACAACATTTTCTACAAGCCACCCGTCGAGCCATCTGCTCAATCACCACCAAGCGAAGCTACCCAACCACAAGCGGCTGCAGTAGTGACAGCAGAGGACGACGACTAGATCAAGAGTACTGAAAAATCGGGCGGCCAGAATGAGAGGCGAACGTCAATCTACATGTTGGGACATGGGCATCCCGGAGCCATTGGTTGGGTGGGTGTAGTATTTTTGTACATAGAATATTCCCATTTTCTGAACGCCGTCCAATGCTTCGCTCATTTGTACACGCATCTCATGTTGCGTTGTCCCAGTGTCCATAATACAGCAAGTTCATGTATCGTACAGTCCTCGGTCAGCCAGATTTCCTACATCGTGCTCTAGAACACCAGCCAAATCCAATGGGCATCCACGCCATCCTCCGTATAGTAGAAGATCTCCGCGCCTGGCACTCGGCCGTTCCATCTCAACGTCGCCTCTATCACTTCTTTCCCTTCTTTCCCTTACCCCCCTTCTCAACAGCAGCCATCAACTCCTCCATCCCGCTCTTCTTCCCCTCCTCCTTCGCCTTCGCCTTAACCTCCCTCGTCTGCCCACTAATCAGATCCATCAAACTCTCTTCCTGCTCCTCCCTCGCCTCTCCCTCGCCAGTAATACCACCCTCCTCCTCCTCCGCACCCTCAACATCCCACCCCCGTCCGAACCTCTTCCTGAAAGCCCTCAACCTCCCCGCCTCATCCTGCTCTACATTCCTCAGACTGTCGAGACTAGGCTGCCACATTGGATGATTCCGCGTATCTTTGGTGCTGCGGAAGATGGGCGCGGGAGATGTGGTACGGTGTGTGTAGGTGCTGCCGTCCGAGAGGGTGACGAGTTGCGTGAATGTGTAAGGGCGATGCGGGCGTTTGAGGAGGGAGGCGTGGCGGATTTGTTGCTGCGTTTGTTGTGTGCATGTACTCAGGGAGGGTATCTGGGCGCGCCGTAAGGCGCTGCATGCGAGTTTTGGTGCCATTGTCTTGTGTCCTGTTGTTAAAAGGAGCGACGGGTGTGATATTGATATTATCTGGTGCTGTCAGGGATATTTTTCGAGCTTGTACGGTGACCCGGATCTGCCAGGTGTGTTGCTAATATAAATTTTATTTTGAGCTAGTACCTGGCGTTTCCCCGGCTTCGCATTTCAGCAACTCAAGCTCTTAAGCCGCTTCAACGGACAAGTTTTTCGATGTTTGCTCGAAATGGAAGGCAATTGGCTGCCAATTGTTTGAATGGGCCATCTGCGGTCGAAAAGCGCTTCTACGATGTCTTGTTCCGTTGGTCGAGGGTAGGGTGTACAGGTGCTGGGCCAGGGTCTGGGTCTGGGTTGAGGAGGAGTAAATCTATTTCTCTTCATTCCACTTCATTCAATCCAATCCATTCTGTCAAAAAAGCATGCTAATGTATATATAATAGATTCCACAAAGGCGCCCCTATCGCCCTCAACGTCTACGAAAACAGACCCAGAAACACTTACCCAGCAAACCAGGCAAATAATGCGCGTCTTGCCGAACCCAATTGTGATCCTCACAACGACCGCCGCTTCTACACCTGGCGTTATAGATTGGAGTAAGCCTGGCTCGGGTGAAATTCCAGATCCATCTCGCTACCGTGGGATGACGCTCTCGTCCTTTACATCTCTCTCAATGTCTCCACAACCACTAGTCACTTTCAATATCGGATTCCCGTCCCGCACGCTGTCTGCCCTCACGGAGAACCAGCATTGCTTAATACATGTGCTGAAAGCGAATCCAAAAGGGAAATTACTCGCGGATGCTTTCACGAAGGGGAATGTTGTGCATACTACCAGTTTAGAAGGCGAAAATGGGAGTGAAAGTGGCAAGAAAGATGCGGAAGGCAATATGCAGATGTCAATCACGGCATTCGATCTCGCGGCACAGGCGGAAGATATGAAAGTAGGGATACACACGATACAAAGGGCCAGGAAGGCGGATGTCCACCTCCCCAGGATCGAAAGCGCTGCCGTGAAGGCCGTCTTGGAGTGTAGAGTTCTAGGAGAGGGTGACCGACAGGGTGGAGGATTGATCAGAGTCGGTGATCATGTCTTGGTTGTCGCGAGGATTACCGGTATTGCTGAGGTGGCGGACTTTAAGGCCTCGCTTTTGGAAGCGAGACAGGGCCGTCTGGCGCACGGCAATGCTTTGTGCTATGTTGACGGTGCGTATGCAGCGGCGGGTTCGTCGTGGGGGACACCGGGCTGGTGGAGTGGCAAACAAGGGAAATGATTGTTGGCTGGGTATCTCGTTGATATGAACAATCGGAGAGCGAAATCCGGACCCGAAGCAGCACAAGATGGTCGTATAGATGGCCTTGGGATCCATTGTATGATATGTATACACACATGTACGTTCTATCACTTTGTCAGATCGACTGACAATGTAACATCTCGAGAAGTTCTATAGCGAAGCAGCTATGTTACCATAGGATTTAGAGGGTTCAAGGGAATGACGAACGACCTTGATCCTCCTCCTCCCTCTTCTTTGCTCATTGATTGGATTGACTATTGGCTTCCGGGCTTGAGGTCCTTTGCAATTCGACTCTTTTCCAAATACGGATATCGAGCGGTTCCTTATCGTATATCCATTTCTTTGTTCAGCGTGTTGTTTCAGTATTCCTGGCATCGAAGTGTCTCCGAACGAAACCAGTACAAAGAAACTTACCCCAAATTTTAGAAGCCCTCCACTACATCCGCGAGACAAAGGAGCGAACTCAGAAGGTTTTGATTTCAATACATTTAGCACCTAACCATCAGGATCAGCATCAGACCAATCTGTAACAAGTGATCATAACGCTGAGGCCTCGAGCAAGACTTCTCACAGTCCCCGGTGCCAGTCAAATACGCTATAATTAGAGCCTATACACCCAGCATCTAAGATATGCCGCGCGACGAATCTCGCAAAACGGCTCCTGGGCCGGTGTATACCAGGGCGTCACCAAGACGATCTCCAAGGACACCTAAGACGCCGGTAGTGCTTACTGGCTCGTCTCTCTCGAAGAAATCCAACTTCTATCTCATTGCACCTCGACAGGTCAGAATAACCAAAAAAGCTCGTCTCGAAGCTGAAACTTACAAAGCACAGCGTTCGGACTCAAAAGATGTCGTCCTTGACAAGGTTGTGAAGATAACGAGTCTTACACCGAAAATGGATGGCGGTAGGCACATAGGTACCCCAACGTCAAAGACAGTGCTTGCAATGAAAGCCCAGATTTCCACACCTGATCGAGCTGCTCAATCAGATAAAGACGCAACAATTCTGCATGCTCGCATTGTGATTCGCGCTCGTCGTCCAAGAATCACAAGAGCCGATCGTCTTGCCAGTGAGGCAGCTGCAAAATGACAACGACGGTCCCACGCAAAGCAGGCTGGTAGGAACTCGCCTGACACAAAAAGTTTGGAAATGGACGAGCCAGCAAAGCGTGGTAAAACGATTGAGAATGTACAGCCTGAACCAGCTGGTGGGGGGCAAAAACCCAACACTGTTGAAGCGGAGGCTTCGCAAGAGGTACCATACGGGGTGGACGAGCGAGCGGAGGAGTTTCCTGCACTGCCAACCCTTGGGACTTCTCCTGCTTCATTTGGTGCTGGAGAATCAAAGAAACGCAAAAGATGGGACAAAAGATGGGGCAAAAGCCAAGATAGTATCCCTTCGCCATCCGATCACGCAATTGGTAAACCGAAAGTAGTAGTTCTGGAAGACGCCGAAACGGAACAAACGACAGAATGCCGAGTTGAACAAAAGAACGAGAACAGCAAGAACTTCAACTGCCAGGATCAGAGTCATGGTCAAGTGCCATCGAAACAACACGATGGCCCAGGTTCCGATGTCGAGCGGGAACAAAAGAGGAAGAGGAGCAACGACAAAGTTCTCAGTCTGGCAGAACTCAAGATTCAATTGAGGGCCAAGATGGCAGCAGAGGCTCAAAGACTAGAGGCGTTACTGGAGGAAGACCTCAGAGCAGAGCTGGAAGCGACTCCAGAGGCAGAGCTCGGGGAACAAACAGGGCTAAGCTCGGAAAGCTTTCTTTGCAATGACCTGGCAGACACGGGGAGTCGTGCCATGCAAGTGTCTGGTGATGGACAAGAGACTTTGTTCATTCCGGAGGTGCATCTGGAGGGCAAACCAATGCAAGGGTTCCAAGAACAGGAGGTAGACTGGGGCGATCACGAGGATGCAGAGGATTACTGGAAGCAGTTTGAGCCCTCCGTAGAGCCAAACACAGCAGCTGTCACTCCAGGTGACGGATCAGATACCGAAAATACAACGCCCACACCAGAAGGGTACAGGCAGCACTTTGAGTACAACGAGCTTGCAGACATTCAGCCCCTTACACGAAAAGGAAAGTCAAAGTGGAGCCTATGGACGAAAACTGGGGCGGCTTTACATCCTCTGCAGACTATTGGCAACAACTCGAACACAATGACAACGCTGATCTTGCTCCATTACGACTTGAATGTAATCGCTTGAGAGAAATGGTCAATCAGAATGAGAAGTGGGGCGATCATGAAAACCTCGATGACTACTGGAAACAATTTCAAGAGCCTGATATGATGGAAGACATACTATGTCCTGAGTATAATTTCACCTTGAATCTTAGGTTTCCCAAAGGAGGTACACTTAAGCAGTTTGAAGAGCCGCGAAACAGTCCGAGCCGCAAACTTCCCCAGCAACTTGAAGAAGCCAGAAAATTTCGGAAACGACGCACCCTCTTCAGACTCGCCCACAGAAAGCAAGAAAGAAATGCATAAAACATCGTCCAGTGGAAAAACAACTATACGAACCAACTGATTCAGCTCCATTCGACCACGGTCCCGGATGGGAGAACGAGGCATTACATGCTGGACGCTGTGAGCGAAGAGCCCCGTCCCCATCTCTCTCGCCGCCACCTTCTCGTCCCATTCTCTCGAACATGAGAGCTAGCGATGTGAAGCCAGATGTACCTCCGCCGATTACCAAGACTCAAGAAACAGAGATCTGGGACACAATCGAGGCACTACTCGCTGCTTCTTCTACGTCAACCCTATATGCAGACTGGTCTCGTGCTTGTGAAAAGTACTTCTTGGATGAAATTGAAACAGCTGCATTTTCCAACCCGGCGCAATTCTTGTCGAAAGCTGCCCAGTGCAGAGAATACACGTGCGTGAAAGGTGAATGGCTCGGAATCTGTCGTCATGAATTGTTGACATTGTTCAGAGGAAATGGGAAGTTTGGGCTGAACTGGTTGAGAAAAGAGCTGCTGAGGTGGGAACCTGATCGGTTTGCTGGAAATATCGGTAGAGGGGAGGATAAGAAAGGAGCAAGAGAGATGGCAGGGCAGATATACAAGCTTGTGCAGAAATTGATTGATGACTATGGACATAGGTGGTAGGAAGAGAGTACATCAATTTGTTGCTAGCGCGTCATACGTTCTGATGCATGTTGAATCGGTTAGCAGCAAAAGCCAGAAGTTGGGACCGAGGAGAGGTCATAGCCGCAAAAGGGAAGTCATTGCATCCAGGAGGTAATCTATGGCTGAGCTTGGTTGAGGTTTGAGAGGTGACGGTGCGAGAAGAGCCCCCCGGAGAGGATGAGCGATGTTCATGTTCGATGGCAGGTTGGAGGAAGAGAAAGATTGAAATGTAACGGAATGAGCTGAGTGATTACCTTCTGGGATACTTCGAACGCTCTAGTGGTCTTTTCTATCGTAGGGGAGCGGCGGTGCTTGGTTTGGAAGAAGCATTTTCATTTATTGACACCACGGGCAGTAGCGAGCCGAAAAGGGGGAAGTCGGTAGCGAAGGAAGCACGTGAACACTTGCCAGCCGAAATCCCAAACGAAGTGCTCATAGAGCTACGACTGGAGTACATATCGAGATTTGACAATATAGTAGGGGTTGCCCACTCATGGCCGAAGAGTACAAGTAGCACGGCTTTCAGGGGAGAATGAAATTGGATAATTCACGTGATACGGGTAGAATCAACATGAAAGAATGGCCTGCCTGCGAATGTGCAGATTCGCAAGAGAACTTTGAGATGAGCTTCTGCGGATGGTTAGAATAGCTGCTTTACTGAATCATTGATCCTTCTCCGCTCGTCGATCGCTCAACAAGGTTCATGAACAGCCAAGCATCTTGATCTGCGCCTCAGCGTGCTTGACATCGACGAGCGAAATTGAGCATTTTTCGATAGCTGCAGGGCTTCGGTTGAGACGATTTGAGCAGCATAAATTGTGAGCCTAGATATCAGCTGGACATTATGGTGTAGAAAAACCAGTTAATCCCCAATGCTGTTTGCGTGCTCCTTGTCGGAGACTTGATCAAGTTTTCAGGTTCTGCTTGAAATATATCACTTCTATCTCACTTGAAAGCGTTATACCTCGTCAAAGACTCTACTGGCTCCCGGAAATCCGGATGTTGGGCGTCGCGCACATGGCATAGACTTCAGCTCCACGGCCAATACGTCCAGCCACATGCAAAGGATGGAGTACGGAACAACTCAAAACTGCAACACAAACGTCGTCACAAGAATATAGAGGGATCAAAGAGGTGCAGTCTAAACAGGGAAATCAATTCCAGCCAAGTGATATTTACACGAGCATCAACCCAAGTGGGTGATACTCAATCATCTCAACACATCACATCATCCAGAAACTACTCCATCATATCTATCATATATATATATACAAGAAATCAAGTGAGCATCAACAACAAGCTCGAATCGACGTCTCGATCGAGCCTGTGTCTTTGCTGTTGTCCTCCTCTTTTTGCGTCCCCTTGTTGTCTGTCAATGAAGCAGACTTACTCGCAGTCATCCTCCTCGTCAACTGGTGCGGTAGTTGGGACAGGTGCAGCGGCCTCGGTGGTCGCGGCGGCAGTGGTGGTTGGGCGGACAAGAGTTTGAAGGGTAGTTGGGACACTGGATTGGATGGCGGTTGTGGAGGCCTCAACTGGGGCACTGGTTGCTACTGGGGCTGAGGCAGCAGATGAAGCGATAGGGGCGGCAGAGGATACCACTGGAGCAGTGGAGGAAGCGACTGGAGCGGCAGCAGAAGATGATGCAACTGGGGCACTGGACCCGGATCCACCGACGGTGAAGTCGACGCAAGACTCGTAGGTCTGGTCGATGGATCTGGCATCCCAGAAGTGTTGGACAACACAAGCACCTGCGGTGGCACAAGTGGTTCCAAGGTCGGATGGGATGGTGATCGAGAATGAGGTCTGGTTTGCTGGGATGGCATAGGCGTTATTGCCGAAATCAGAGTAAGTGATCAAGGGGCTACCGATGATCGTGTTGGTGGCAGTGTTCACGATAGAAACATTTGCCGTGCCAGCATGGGGTGCACGAACGTCAAACTTGAAATCGACAACTTGTCCAGGAGTCCATGATTGGATGTTTGCGGTGTCGACATCGGCGAACTGGTAACCCTTGCATTGCCAGATGTTGCAGGCCTCGGCGTTGTAGTCTGTCTGGGAGGCAGCAACTTGAAGTTCTCCCTGGATGTTTCCAAAGGAATCAGATGCCTGGTTGTAGTAGACCTGGGTACCGCAAGCTGCTTTCATAGCATCACCAGCGGCACGAGGTGTTGGTGAGGTGATAGCACCATGGGCTGAGACTGTGCTCAATAGGCCAGCGGCCGAGATGAGAATGGCGGATGTATATTGCATCTTGACGGTTGGAAGATCAATTGAAGATGTTGGTTGGGAGTGGCTGAAGGTAGCTTCTGAGAACAATGACCAGCACAGCTGTAATGAATGTAATGGATGAGGGAAAAGAATGTGAGGGTCGTAGGACCAAAAAGAATGTACTTGCAAGGACGAGAGATTCAGAAATGCTTGAGGAGAATAAGAAACGTTTGGTAGGAGAGAGACGATAGTTTATATGAGCAGCAACGCTCAGTTCGTCAGCCCAGGCCCACACAGCCAGTTATTTGCTGTCTCACTTATGGAGTCGAGGCTTCTTCGCAGACCGTCCTCTTTCATCACTACTTCCCACATTTGGCACTTCGCCGCATATGTTTTCGCTAGAATGTAGCAAATAAAGTTGAGAAGTTGCCAAGCATGACAAGCCCCAAGCACTGTGGCCCATGGCGTCGGGTCTGCCTCAGAAGCGCCTCGAATGCCATCGCATCAAGATTCAACAAACCTCGGGATAACAAGGGGCTTTGTTCTTAAAATTGATGACGAGTGGGGGTCTCCAATCTATTTGTTTCTTGAACGGCGGGTCGTTATCTTGTTTGGCCCCACGCCTTGTTTCGTCTGATGTTTCGGGGCACATGCGGATACCGATGTCAGGGGTCGGCAGCCGCCGAGATTTGCGGACTTGCAGCGGCTCGCCGAATCCTGGGAACAGAAGCTCGGTCGGCGATGGAGAATCACAACCGCATGTATCTCGCAACACGTCTGGCACTTTTAATCAGGCGTGGGTGGTGACGCTTACATCAACTAAGCTTTCAGTGACGAGAGGGGAGAGCGAAAATTGAAGGGCTAAGCGAGCCCCTTTGATAGGAAAAAGCAGCGGTGGCAGGGTCTTAGCTGCATTGTTGTCGCGCGCATGAAGGCTTACATCGTCCAATCTCGAGACGGTAAGTGGAATTGATCAGAATATCCCCTTCAACACGCTCAAACCGCTTACCCTTCAATATTGATCAATGAGCACTCACCAAACTTTAGCAAGACTTGCAACTGAATAAACGAGAAAAAATCGCAAGGTCAGGCAATAAACACAACAAGCTGTCAGATTCTATGCAACTCCCAGACTCCAGGAGCTAATGGTCTAGCTCAACCAGTATGTCATAAATCTAAACCAATAACTGAGGTTAACCCTATCTATCTAATCCGCCCAAAGAATTGTATATTCTGTACAGAAATGAAGTGAACCCTAAAGTCGCTGCCTCAATTGAAAGTAAGTAATGATGTCATCAAGAAAGGAAAGAGCGCGCATAGCGCGCATAATAAACACTACGTCCAGAAATTATTTCGTCGTCCGCCACTCCTCCTTTCGTAGGGCAGCGCTCTAGGCATATCTCTCATCCACGCACTGGTGGTAGTAGGGATTCCATTTCTTGCATACGCTGCCCTTTGCGCATACTCCCGTACCCTTGAAGTTGATTCCTCCACACTGATAGTATTGAGGGATGGTAACATGAGAAGGAGAGGCTTGGTTTGAAGTCGAGGCGACAAATTCAGTGGATGCAATCACGCTCGTCGGGGAAGCTTTGGTGATCATCGTTGTGGGGATAGGTGCAGCTGTAGAGATTGCTGCTCCGGTACTCGGGTATATCTTTGCGATCGTCGTTGAGTTCGCCGGGTGGGTGCTAGAAATCGGAAACGTGGGAACAGATGAGCTGGACTCGGTCACGGTCACCAAGAGGCTTGTTGCTGCTACAGAATATGACCCGCTGGGCACGACGCTCGATGTGAAGTTCACTAAAAGAGCCGTAGTTGGCTTGGAATAGGCAGGAGCAGTTCCGCTTGATATGATGCCAATTGGGCTGCTTGTGGAGAGAATGACAGTCGACAGTAGAGCCGTAGCTAAAGGATTAGACGACATAGGCTCAATGCCAGTGGCTAGAACAGTCGATGTGCTGTTCGAGAACACGAACCCAGTTGACTTGGTGTAGGGGAGATGGCCAGATGAGGTTGGAATGACAATGGCGGTGGAGGTCATGGTCGAAAAGATACCACTCGAGTATGCTCCAGTGGGAAAGGGGGCAGTCGGGAATGCGGCGTGGGCTGAGGTGGAGTTCGACTGATGTTGGGAGGGCGTCGAGTATGATGGATGTCCGGATGCAGTAGGGAAGGCAGAGATGATTCTGGTTTTCGTCGGTTTGACATACCCAGATGCCCCCGTGCCTGTCGCACCTGCTAGTGCAGATGTCGAGTTCGCGAAGTGGAAGCCTTTGCTTTGCGTGAAGGGGAGGCGTGCACTTGTCGATGTGGAAGTTGAGGTGTTGGCAACAGTGTGGTGAGTTGGCTTAGCGAAGCCTGAAGATGCTCCTGTTGGGCGCACATTACCTGAACCAGTTGTCATTGCAAAGCCAGAAGAAGCTCCAGTGCCCGCATGAGGGGGGTACCCAGTACTCGATTGAAATGGGCTGACGGCAACAGTGCTGTTGATAAAGTGCGGGCTAGATCCTTTGGCCACTGGAATTGGTATCCTGCCAGTCGAGGAAAGAGTAGGCTCAACGCTGTAGGCAGATAGATTGCTACCAGTTCCTGTTGGCTTCCCAAATCCTGCAGAACCTCCGGTTCCAGAATGAGCAAGTCCGCCTGTCTCTGTTGGGCCAGCATGAGTAGCGGTCTGATTAACATAAAGAACTCCTATAGGCTTTGTGTCTGGTCCATGTGGTGTGCACGTTGGCGAGCTGTGTTTTGAACCATCATAGGACGTGGCGATGTATACTCCGGTGACGTTCGTGGACTGCTGTGTTGGAAGTCCAGTGGAGAAGCCGGTAGGTTGATGCTTTTTGATGTTAAGCGACGATGCATTCGCTGTAACATTACTTGGAACGATTGGGCTGTCGCAAAGTTAGAACACTCTCTAAATTCCACCATTTCCAACTTACTAGGTAAAGTTATGCCCACGTGAGGAGTTTCTTCCAAGAGGAATACCTGAATGGTGGGCGACCCCCGACGGAACAGGCACCGACGACTGCGCAAAGACTGTGGTTGGCAAGAGGCTTGCATAGAAAAGAGTGTGGTAACGCATTCTGCGTATAGAAGTCTGTTATCTTGGAGATTTGGTAGTCCAGTCCAATGGTCACTTCTGAAATCAAAAACGAATGTAAGGTGGCACAGCCAAATTCTCAACGCATGCGGAATGAACGAATGACTTGAGCGAAACTGCTTCACGAAGAAACATCGGTAAGCAAAGGATATGGGAAAAGACACTTTAAGGAAGAAGACATGATAGCATGGGACTGCAGCAAGTGGAGACTGAACGCAAACATGGTGCCTACAGCCTTGAACATATTTTCATAGAGCGAGGATGATTTTGACTTGCAAATTGGATTCCGTGCTGATCGGCCTCGAATCTGCTCGAAGATCTTGATTGCAAAGTTTTGGTGGGTCAAGAAACCCTTCAAGAAGTTCTATCCAGGATGAAATGCGGGTAAGCCTCCACAAACGAGATGACTGGGCCGTGAGACTCATTTCCTCATATGATGATGATAAGAGATCTCGCGTTTCTTCGCAAGAAGACGTGCATCTCATTCGACTTTCTTGTTGGCCAGGGACAGAAGGTGGAGGATTTCGAATCTTATCTCCAAAGCTCAGGGGGGACTTCTTCTAGATATCAAATTGTTTCCAGGGGTTAGCTTCGCGGCTCTTGTCCGAAACGGGATAAACATCCACAGATTTAAATTGTTAACCTAAGCGAGCGTTCGAGGTAAATGAATTGTCGCTTGCATCGAGACGTGAAACGCATAATCTTGTCGACTTGTTTGCTTTTTGGCGTCGAGATCTCGAGAGAATCGCAAAAGAGCCTCATGGGTGGTGGTGGCGGTGTCTATCGCGCGTCTTGACAGGTTACTATTTCATTCTTCACTGTTGGCATCTTCGCGCCCTTTGACATGTACTGGGTTCGAATCAAGAAGTGTGCTAATCCAGTTCCTGAGTGAGTGTCTGATCGGGGAGCGGCTGGCATGGCTGGGTTCGCATGAGAGTCCATCTGCGACGTTAAGGTGGTGACAGCCGCCGTAATTTTTCAAGGTAGTGGAGCGTTTATCCTCGACCGTACCATCGAGGTGGCTCTGCGTGTGTGCCATAACTTTTCTGTTCGTGTGGGAGTATAATAGTGACTTGAAAATGCCATCCAGTTCCTGAGTTCGAGCTTACATAACTATGCACGTGACAAATATCTCGACTCTAGGTACTTTCACTCGAGCTCTTTAGGTCTCTTATCTTTATCTCAGCTTTCAGAGCCTTGATAGCATGGTGCCCTCTCTCATACTGTGGCCATAGTCCTACATCGTTGTTTCGACCACATATCGGTCCGATGTCAACTGTTCTGGGCCCGGCAATATGGAGATGGAAATACCCCGCCCTGGTACCTGGGAGATCTTCCGTTCGGGTAACGTATCGTCCCATTCCTGGTGATTTCTCTTTGAGCCGCTGTACCATCCCATTTACCCAAGCTTCAACTCATCTTTGTACTGGGGGCAAAAGCCAGACCTTGCTGACTTACGATCGGACGAGCACGACTGGCTACTTCGTCTAATGTTTGATCTATCCCTCATGCATCATTTCAAGAATGCCTTATGATTTGTCTGCTAAAAGCGAGACGTGCATGTCAAGATGCTAGTTTCCGGAAAGTCAATTTCTCTTACATGCCCTTGCTTTTTTGCCCTGTTTACTCAACTTTCCCAAGCGAAAAATTCCCCCTCGATACTTCAAAATGGTGTTTCCTTCCAACTTCCAGCTTTGGCACCTCATACAAAGGTATCATGCGCCTCAAAATCAAATTTCTTAAATATTCTTTCGCAGCGAAAGCTGTCTTCGTACTGCCTCTTCTTGCCAGCGTCACTGAGTCGTCGCCCTTTCGGCCCTACAAGTTCGCCACTGTTGAGAGAGATGCATCTACACTGCAGAAGTCATACGACTATGTCATTATTGGGGGAGGCACCAGCGGTCTCACGGTCGCCAACCGGTTATCTGAGGACTTGTCAAGTACATCATCCTGTTTGTTCATGGTGCCACGGCAATTGACCTTTTCACAGAAACTGTTCTTGTCGTCGAATTCGGATACCTGGACAACGACGACCCAGGTGCACTCATACCTGCCGATGTCACTAAATCACTTTCGAGCTATCTCTTTGTGATCACATCCACTCCGCAGCCATTCATGAACAACAGAACCACGACGGTTTCCACAGAAGCTGTTGTTGGCGGTAGTACAGCTGTCAATGGCATGTTCTTCGACAGAGGAGCAGCAGAAGATTACGACAATTGGGCCAAATTAGGCAATCCTGGATGGGATTGGGAAGGCATGTTTCCATATTTCCGCAAAGTGAGTAGAGTTCCAGAGCCATTCCTAACACTATTTGACAATACACAGAGCACAACCTTCACACCTCCCATCCCGGAGTTGAAAGACTTCAATATCTCCTACGACAACAGTGCATATGGAGATGGACAGGTCCACTCTTCGTATCCACGATACCAATGGCTAGGCCAGAGTAAATATTCCTCTAGTATTGTGAAGTACTATTGGCTAACGTGCGAAGAAAGTCAGTGGAAGGCTTGGCTCGAGACGGGTGTCAAACCATCTAAAGAAGTAAATGGCGGTGATGCATTTGGTCTTGCCTGGATTCCAAATTCCGAGGATCCAGTTCCCGAAACTCGATCGTTTGCTCGCACAGCGTATTACGATCCCGCCAAAACCAGACCGAACCTTCATCTTCTTGTCGGACATAAGGTCAGGGAGGTCATCTTTTCGGACGAATCGGTGGCAACAGGAGTTACCTTCGGAGACAGGAACTCTACTTAAGCAAGAGTTCTGTGCGTCGAGGCCAAGTTCGAAGTGATCCTCGCTGCTGGTGCCGCTCACTCTCCCCAGATCCTGCAACGCAGCGGTGTTGGACCGACGAGTCTCCTGGCAGCTGCTGGGATCAAGCAAAAGGTTGACCTTCCCGGTGTGGGTGCAAACCTACAAGACCATCCAAACGTGTTTATCGCATGGCATTGTATGTGTCTCGATTCCCCGCAAGGAACAACTGCTTACAGTAAAGACAGATCTGAAAAATGTTACTCCAAAGCCGTCGATGATGACGCCTGGAAATCCCTTCTACGAAAGCGCCATGGCAGAGTACTATGCTAACGGAACCGGTAAGGCGTGACACTACTGAATAAAGTGAACCTGACAAGCAACAGGTCCAAGGACTATGGCGGCTTCGAACTCTGGAGTCTTTCTCCCTCTTCGCTCTTTCACTTCAAAGTGGAAAGATATTATCGCATCAGCATCCGCTGTAGATGGCACAAGTGGTCTTGCAGCTAGCTACGATGAGACTTTGATTGCTGGATACAAAGCACAAAGAGCTCTCGTCATCAACTCCTTCGCCTCAGACCGAGCAGCTTGCATGGAAATGCCATTCGGAGGCGGCACTGGAGCGCCAGCCGTGGTTTTGAAACCTCTTGAACGCGGAACAATCAACCTCAACCCCGCAGATCCGTACGGAGATGTCGTTATCGATGCAGGCGGATTATCAGATCCCATCGATGTGAAGACATTTGTGGAGATCATCAAGTCAACTCGCGAGTGGCTTCGCACGCCAGCCCATCAATCTTTGGGTCCAGTTGAGACTCCACCGACTGCGAATTTCCACAAGTGATGCTCAACTTGAAGCTTTGATTAGGAACAGCGTCAATCCGAGTTTTGCGCATACTTCCGGGACGCTGTCCATGATGCCGAGACATCTAGGTGGGGTTGTTAGTCCAGAGCTTTTGGTATATGGTACGAAGCACCTGAGCGTCGTCGATGCTTCTATCATGCCAATGATATCAGGGACTCATCTATCAGCAACTGCTTATGCAATCGCAGAGAAGGTACCAACCCACTATGTCGGTCACTGATTTGGATTCTGGCTGACCTTAACAGGCTGCGGACATCATCAAACAAAGATACCAGGGAGCATGATCCTTCCTACTTGTCCTTGATTGTCGCCAATTGGACGAGAAACTCACTCAGATAACGTTTATACTATGAGATTGTGGTTGCACTATCATACCCCACGTTAGTACCCATGTATGGCGGACTCTTAATCAACAAAGGAGAATAATGCAATATGTAAATGAACCCCGAATGTGATCTGTGAAGATGAGATTCCGCTTACTTGTGTGTGGCACATATTATATTCAGGGATGGATTGTGAATAATGGTCGCCAAAGAGCCTTGAGGTCATCTCATGAACCATGATTCATTTGTAGTAGTAGTCCTGCCCCCCCTTATCGTCTCGCTTAGCTGAGTTACACGAGGATTGCACCAAGTAAACAAAAACGGCCAGCAAATAGCAGGCTGTGATAGGATGCCAACGTACCTTTGATAGACCTGGGCACCCTTACGAAAGGATATGGCCCAGAAGGGATATGTCTCAAATTTTCATCATCGATACAGAAAGTAAGATTACATGATCGGGAATATTAGTTCAGCTTGGAGGGGCAGATTGCGTCACGTGGGTTGGTGTTGCAGGATCGCAAGCTCAGAGTCGACTATGCATGACCTCACAGCGCACGTCCCCCTTTCTGCGTCCAAGACAGCAATCTCTACATTCTCAGGTCTCCCTCTGGAGTCTGAGCCAGTGTCTGTTAATTGCCATAGGATCAGCAGATCTATGACTACGTCACAGAACTATGCATGCCGCTTACAAGAGCCGGCCCAGCCGGCCACTGACGTCGCGTCTCCGAACTCGCCATGAGGTGATTTCAGTCAACACGAGTCGCGTCTATATGCCAGCAACAGGTACTTAGTATCGCATTGCTACACTCTCTTTCTATTGCTAACAGCAGGGCTTCCTTTGACCGTAATGTCCCACACGCGCCTCTACATCCTAGACCAAGGCGATTCAGACGACCGCAATACAGCCAGCGGAAGGATATTTACTGCCTGTCCGATGGCACAGATGGCTACGACCTAGTCACAGGTCTTCATTCTGCCCCAGATGGTATAGCAGTCTGTTCGAATCACTCCTACATATTCTGGACGAACATGGGGCACCCGAGCGCTGAGGGCTGGACGAATACTGGCAGCATACAAAGGTGCGATTTGGATGGGAAGAATATCGTAACGGTCATCGAGCCAGGGGCAAAGACACATACCCCAAAACAACTGGTCATTGCAGAAAAGAGCAAGAAGCTGTATTGGTGCGATAGAGAGGGTATGCGCGTCATGCGTAGTGATTTCGACGGGGAGAATGTCGAGATGCTCGTAAAGAATGGAGATGTGGAAGTTGCAGAACATCGGGCGGATTATCTGCGGTGGTGCGTTGGCATACAGGTTGACGAGGAGGCAGGATATATATATTGGTCTCAAAAAGGTCCTCCGAAAGGCGGGAAGGGCAAGATATTAAGGTGTCCGATAGACGGTGGTGGGCAAAATGGTGAAGACATCAAGGTTCTGTTCGAGCATCTACCAGAACCAATTGACCTCTGCCTGGATCTACCTGAGGGCTACCTATACTGGACCGATCGGGGAGAGTATGTTGTATGCTCTAATTATTGGACCTGGCTGACTTGTACAGCATTGCACTTGGTAACACTGTCAACCGAGCCCGGATTCCCAGGAATGGGCAGAAAGTCTCACACGAGGTTCTTGTTCGCAAACTCCACGAAGGAATTGGCCTTGATCTGGACGTCAGAAACAGGAGGATGTACATGACGGACATCTTGGGAGGCGTCTATTCAGCCAATCTGGAAGGAGGCGATAAGAAAGTGCTGTTTTCCGACCTTGGTACTGTGACAGGCATTGCACTCGCAATTTTCAACTAAGTTCTGCTTGTGCAACGTCGCCACTGTTTACAGATTTGCTTCTTGAATGCCTTGCGATCACGCGCATAATACCGCCTGCTCCCTTTACATTTTGACGTCAGTGTGCCTTTCGAAAAACAGCCTCTCTTTCCAGGTCGCTCACGCCAAGCTGGTGATTCGATAATCAAGGATGAATCACCAAGCTATTTGTTGCCTGCTTCTCCAAGTCCCAAGGCCTGTCCAATGCATATTCAGCAGGCGAGCTTGGCGAATGACTGAAAGGTACCATCATGGTCCGCAGGTTTGCGGTTTGCGGTTGCCCAAAGTCTTTGCATCTCGTGCTGCGCCTGACATTTCTCTTATGCTCATTCGGCTTGTTGCTAGTCAGGCATGCCATCTGGTTCGTTCATGTCATTCATGGCCTTTAGAGAGCGCCCTACGCTGCTGTAGGCACGGAAGCGGCCGCTTGATTGATACTTTCTCTTTCTGGAAATACAGTGTGCCTCGAGCAGACAGGTCACTTCGGGTGCTAAGTACTTGCAATCAGTGCCAGTCAGGCAGTGCGTACCGGGTGATGCATCGTATCTTTTAGGTGGCGGTACGAAGCAGACATGATGATGCATATTAAGTAGCCACCTTCAGGAGGAGTGACGATACCCATTCAGAGTGGCCCACAGTTTTGGCTTAGGATTGAAATATCTCAAGTCAATCGTGTCTGGTGCCCTGGAAAGTCATGTCTTGGCGGGGATTTCGGGATGATGAGAGAGGTCAATGTGATCGAGGCGAAGGTCGAGGCGGAAGTCGAGGCGGCGAACCGAATCAAGGAGGACAGAGAGCCCAAGGCCGTGGAAGTGGAGATCCTCGCAACGCCAATAATCGGGAGACGCCCGGACGACCCACGCCCGGCCAGCCATCCCAAATCAATACACAGCCGATGATCGACACATCTCTTGTGACTGCCTCGCGCGCAGAGTTAGAATTGAGCATGGAATCGCTGACTATCAGTAACGCTCTGGTCTTCGACGCTCCGAACGACGAGCAGAAACAGGCGAAGAAGAAAACAAAAGAGAACAGAGATAAGTGGTCGAAAGCTGCTCTCGAGCTTGCTGAGCCGGAGGAAAAAATTCTGGCTTCATCAGAAGGTACTCAGACAGACATTCGAGCCAAATTCTTCAGAGTTCACGTGAACGAAGATGCGGACCTTCGAAGGTATCGCGTTGATATTGGACCCATCAACGGACATGTTCCATCCAAACGGGAAGTTCGCCGCGCTATCATTGAATCTATGTTACAATCCCCCCCCACGATGTACCATACGCATCTGATTTCTACAACTACATAGTAGCCGCAGGTCAGCTTTACCAGAGGGACGAAATAACAGATGACGAAAGGGAGAACTATTACCTGGCCCCACATGATCGCACTCGTAGTCCAGGCGACTCTTCAACAGATCTGGTGCAAACTAGGATCTATTTGAAAAGAGTCTGGATGTGCAATCCTTGAACCACGTTTCGTCCATGAAAGGCAGCCTGGACCGCGAGTATCTTCCTGACGACGACCTGAGAACCCTCAATATCCTTTCCTGGAAGCTTATCAATAGCCCGAGCTTCAACGGGGGCCGTTAGGGCAAGAAGTTCTTTCCAACAGATGAGGCAATTCAACAATACAGCGGGTATACAAGGAACGGCGAGCACTGGCTTGCCACTGGTTTCTTCACGTCCATGCGTCCGGGAATTGGCTCGCTTCTCCTCACTGTCAACCTTGCAACTTCAGCTTTCTACCCCGCCATTAATTTGGCGCAGTGGCTGAAGATTCGCGGGCATCGGAAATTACCTTTGAGTGCGAGACTGGACGGACAAGTCAAGAGGCTGAGAGTCATTTTTCAGTGAGATGTGGAAGCTCACAAGACAGGAATGAAGCGAGTGATATGGGAAGTGAGTGACAAAACTGTTTCAGGCGTCGAATTCGAAGACGAGAAAAAGAGAAAGTAGACAGTTTTGCGGTAGATGGAAAGAGGTATACCGATACTCAAGCTACCATTGGACCGTGCACTGATCGGAAGATAGCTTGCCCAAGGCTTGACACTTTTGATAAAGATGCGGTCTGCGTCAATCTGGGTGGTCCAACGCCGAAAGACCGGTGGTATCCTGCAGACAAGCTCGAAATTGTGCCATGGCAGATGTTGCCTGGGAAAATTGACAATGCATTCACAGATGACATGTTGAGGATCTCGAGAAAAAAAAAGAAAAAAAAAGGACAATATCAAGCTTTCACGGGAAATTGCTCAGAGTTATCTCGGACTTGCAGTTAAGGGTGAATCTTTCTACAAGGTAAGGTCTCCATCATGAGCTGAGACCACTAAGCGTAATAGAAATTCGGCATCACGGTCGAAAAAAAAAACATTTTGTCAAGTAAAGCTCTAACTCTCAAGCAACCAGAGCTCAGGTATGGCGGGACAACCGTCTCTACAGTCAGAGCTTCTTGGGATCTTCTAGGTCCAGCTGCTGGCGGGGGTTTTCACGAGAAGCCCACATGTCCAACTTTAAAATTGCAGAATGTCAAGATTGGTCCCGTAACCGAAAGACTTGGACTTCAAGTCGACAAATTTGTGGGTGCTCTGAAAAAGGACTTAAGACGGTATGGCTTTGAAGCTCTTTCCCATGACCACGTGTCAGTGGATCTGAGGGCGGACAACAGCGCCATCAGCCGTCGAGCACGTGTGAGAACTATACTCAATAAAGCATTCACGGAGCTCACTGCGAAGAACGAAACAATCAAGCCCAACTCGATCATCGTTCTTCTGCCTTCAAAAGATGTCAAGATGTACGCCGATGTAAAATGGTGGGGTGACTGTATTCAAGGTGTGGCTACTGCTTGCGTCACCTCAAAGGCCATCGTGAAAACACTTCCGGTTCCCGAAATCAGCACTGCGAAGGGTCCTCCGGGCCAGCCAGGTGGTCATCAGAAAAAGAAAGAGCCAGATCCTCGCAATCCCGACAATGTGGACCAGAAGCTGTTGGGTAATCTTGCGTAAGCACCTTCACTGATTCGGTGGTGAATTGACACTGATGCGAAGCAGGATGAAAATAAATTTCAAACAAGGCGGAATTAATCATGCACTAGTCCCTAAGGTCGCTATAAACAAGCGCACGATGATTGTTGGTGCTGATGTCACGCATTCTGGTCAAGGCCGCGATCCTGGTTGTCCATCTCTTGCTGGCATTGTAGCATCTTTCGGTCCAAACATGACTACGTATCTTGCGTCTGCGGGACTTCAAACAAATAACACTGAGGTAAGCATATCGTGTCAATTTCTAACGATCATACTGGCATATCATGAGTTCGTGGAGGACCTCAGAGGCATGATGGCTGAAAGACTAGTTGCGTATTATGACAAGCAATCTGTATTCCCAGCACACATTCTCTTTCATCGAGACGGTGTGAGTAAAAGCCAGTATGGAATGGTCAAGGACGAAGAAATTCCCCAAATCTATGCTGCCTGAAAAGAAGCATCGACGAAGAAAAAAAGACCGTGTGCCCCTAAGCTTACCGTCATCGTTGTCGGAAAGCGTCACCACGCAAGGTTTTTCGAATCGCATGATAGCGAGTACAACTTGTCACCGGGGCTATGCATTTATCATACTGTCACCGCTCCGAATCAGTTCAGCTTCTATCTGCAGAGCCGTCATTCCCAGCTTAGAATCGCTCGCTCTGGCCATTACGTTGTTATTGAGAATGAGAGTCGCTACAAACCAAAGAATTTGCAGCTAATCGTAAGTCTAATCTACCAAATCTGTCACTCAGGCTAAGTGACAGCTCACTAACAACCGAAAAGTCGAACAAGCTGTGCTTCGTAGGCTCACGTGCTACGACTGGTCTTTCGACCTGCGTCCCGGCTCGGTATGCTGACATCCTTTGCAATCGTTTGAGATGCTACATGAAACCAGTTCTCGATGGAGACCTGACCAGTACACTCTTCAATGCCCGGGTCCATGAGTATCACCAATCGGGGTTGATCTGGGTCTCAATGAATGGGAATCCTTGGAAAGAGAGCCTCAACGACCGGATGTTCTATCTTGAGGGACTCAGCATGATCACATCGAGGAGCCGAGCTATTCTGTTACATTGCATGTTCTCTTTGGCGTTTCGCTGGTTGGTAGGTTTATTGACATTTGCTTTGGGCTAGACTTTCGTTGCTGTTGTTTCTCGTCGCAACATGATTGATTGGGGTAGATGATACTTGTTTTTGGACGTTTGCTTTGTGCTTTTCTGGCTCTTTGTTACTTCTGGGTCTCTGGGATCTGGAGTCCTCTTCGTTGACATGGGGTCTGCGCCGTTCATTTTTTGAATTTGATGACTAATGATTGATATTCAACCAATTTTTGCGGTTACTTTAGACTTCGTGTTGCTCTGCAAATACATACTAATCGGTATGTCCGAGGACATAGCCTTGAAGCTATCATGGGCGGTAAAATATTGAAACTCAATTGATACCACCTCCTGGATTGGTTTTACTCAGATCACTGCTTTACGCTCTGTCGTCATATGACCGATATTTCCTCCACCTCTCAATACGGCTTTAGTGTGATTCCTCTGGGGAACTTTTCGGTCTCGGCAGCTTGATCTAGGTGATTCATAATTTGAGCTTTCTCCACATCGTTCTCCTTCATTGTCGTTCTCTACTTTTGTTTCTTTGAGCACCGCAATGTCCACAATTACTCAATTTCACGTTCCAGCCCCTATGACTCTAGTCTGCACTATCGGCCCGTCTCGGAACCCCAAGATCCAATCGGTCATTTGATGTTCACCTTCTTTCCTCCTCAACTCGTCTACGTCGTACTCATTCCCGCCTCCGGTCGTCTTTCCACTCAACTTGACTTCATGCTTGAGAAGTAGATGTGCGAGAGCTAACTTTAGTGTAATGTACGATATGTTTTTGCCAATACAATTCATCGGCCCGATCAAGAATGGGGCATATGCTGCTTTCGCCGCAGACACATCTTCTGGTGTTACTCCTGTCGAGGACGAAGATATCCAACGCTCAGGACGAAACACCCAGGGTTCAGGAAACATATCTGGATCATGATGAATTACATACAGTGGTGAACCCACATTTATGCCTTGAGGAATGAGATATCCATCAATCAACAACCCTCCCTTCAACACCTCGCGGGGCAAAGAGCTTGGTTTTGGTGGACTCATCCGAAGCGTTTCTTCGAGACAGGCGTGCAGGTACGGTAGACTGCCCAGCTTCGGGTTGCTGATCTCTTCTACAGACAAGAAAATTTCGCGAATTTCCTCTGTAAGCCTCTTCATGGCGTGGGGGTCGTTAAGCAGGTAGAACATGCATGCAGCGAGTGTAACAGCCACTCCATCGCTTCCAGCAGCGATGATGAGTGCAGAGTCGGCCTGGAGCTGTTCGGTGGTGAAAGTCTTTCCTGTGACAGAGTCTTTGCTGTTGAGTAGGTAGTGAAATGTATCCTTCCTTCCTATATCTTTGTCATCCATTTTCCTTTGCTGTTCGAGCTCCGTTCTTTCGGCTAGTCTTTCATTTGCAAGGTTGGTGTACTTGAGCGAGTCGGCAGCTGCCTGCCCTCCGATGTAATCCTGGACCCACGTTCCCATCAAGGGTCGAACAAAGTCGACGAAAGGAAGATAGCCAACGTAATACAGGAAAATGGAAGCCGACTTCAAGACTCCAGGAATCCACCTGTTATCAATGTTGTCCAGCATGCCGAAACTCTTACCATATCCTAGGTTGCTGACGAAATCAAATCCAAAACATGTTGCCCAATCATTGAAGTTCTTCGGCTCAGACCATTGACCCTCCTCTTGGCTGGAAGTGAGGCCCTGACAGAGTTTCCTTGCACTGACGCAGATGAGTCTTTCAGCTTCCTTCAGCGCTCGCTCGCTAAATGCGGGCTGAAGAAATCTTCTTCGCATCGCGTGCTCGTGCTTGTCGATTTCCATTTGGACAGACGGAGCTCCAGCGCTGATATCCAATGTCTTATACCATGCTCCCTTTTTAACGTTGGCCTTTGCGCCATGAATCAGTGGTATTGAACCAGGCATCGAGATCGAGAGCGAGTTCGCTCCGTAACGGACGATCGATCCTGAGTATGCACCTCAGTACTCCGTCTTTGCCTAGCTCAACGACGAGCATACCATATTTCTGGTGATTCTTATACTCCCACAGATGTCTATCGCCGCGATAACAGTGGATTACCAAAGGCCAGTCTGAAATGCGAGCGAAGAAAGGCCCCGGGAATTTGGCCAGTGGATGAAAGGTTATCCGGTATGAGAAGATTGTAAGGAACTACTACTTTGTCAACAGACATACCATATGCCTTGAAGTAAAACTTACATAAAGAGCAACTGCAGTGCAGGTGTAGCTTACGAGTCCCATGGGAGAAATTGGTGGCCATGTGAACTTTGAATTCTCAGCGGCCAACATTTTGACGTTGGAACACCCCTTTGCTTTCGTTCTGAATCACAGGATCATGCCAGCCGGTGAAGTGTACTTGAGACAACAATCATCAGAGTAATATCAAAGAAGAGAAGGCAGCGACTTCCTCGTAATGGCAATGGTGATCCTTATCTCGGCCAGATAAGCAGGTAGCGGGGTAGTTGAGGTGTTGCAGGTGCATATGCATGCGAAGGTCGGTTGCATGAAACCTGAGGATCCGACGAATAAAATTACAATGAGCCCAGCTTAAAAGCACCGAGTCGTACTAAGACTCATTGTTTCAACGAGCCGGGGAGGCGATGATGTTCCAGTGTTTCGTTCACAGACCAATCGCCCGTCAACGTTGATCTACGCATAACAACTATGCTAGTTGATTAACGTCACGTAGTGTAACCCACACATTAGCATCGACAATAGAACTAGCTCTAGTACTAGACTCATCCCCACTGAAGCTGGATTGGCTAAGTAAGAACGTGCTGGAGAAGTGAATTTGATGATCTTCTGTGGAAGCCAGGAGCTCGCTTGGAGTACAGCGTGCAGGTTGGGTGACATTGATGAAGCAGCGCCAGCACGGCGGAATTCATTGATGCATTCGCCAACTCGAGTCAGCTGGCCAATCGCTGTCTCTGCATGCCAGTGTGGCATGCCTATTAGTACACAAAAGTAGATGGCATTCGGGAGCTGATCAGAAACGGGAACGGGACGGATCGAAGGTGTTCTTCGAGACTTGACGGCCGCAAAGTATCCTTCATTGGCCGCTCTTAATCTTATCCACAGCTATGCGCATGGGCTGATAGATTCGAGGCTTTTAGTAACTTGTACACCTTATACAATGTGACTATGGTGCACCCTGATTCAGAAAAGCGCTAGGTCGAGCGGCAGGGAGATTATCGCGGAGATGGACATGCCTTCCTTCATGTAATTGCGCATTTGATCTTCCTGAGAATAAACTAATTTGACACAAGTCGATGCAATAGCTATAAAAGAGAAGAACAAACAGAATGAAGATTCTACAGTTCAAGACACCGAAAGCACAGTTGCTATACACTAGTATCAGGACGTTGGCACACGAAGTACAATGCGTACCTTGCTACCGATGCCGAGCAGGAAGCGAATACCGTTCTGACGTGAGGTTTGGAGCAGGTCTTGAGAGTTCATGTCTGAATGATTGTTGAATTCGAACAGGCGGGGTATCGGTGGCGGGATGGATTATATTCATCTTGGGTCGCATTTCTTCCTCAATCGTAAAATAATAACGATGCAATTCCGTACATCAATGTCCTTTCTCTAATCATTAAGTTTAGTTATTAAAATTGACGAAAAGTTCGAGAAACTTCCCGGAATCCTTTGCGGGTTGCAGACAATTCTACTTTCAAAATCCATTAGCTGCGACTGGAAAGGTTGATACAGGGGCCGCGTTGCGAGACCTTCTATCTTGTACTACATGTATATGGCAGTAGGTGGCAGCAACTGATAGTCTTTCGCAAGGCAGCTATTCACGTATTATACTATCATAGGTGCACGAGTGATGCAGAAAGTCAGTTTACTCCAGCACTTTCAATCTCATATATTCCCAATCCGCAACCCTCCTTGTACAAAGTCGTTTTTTTGTAAATTGAAACAAACACGTTGAACTTCCTCACAAGTCTCGACCCTTGAGTCGTGTATGATGCAACTGGCATTCCGGCATCCTTCGCGCTTCGAAGTCGATTTGGAAATGCTGTGTATTTTCCGTTACTTTGCCAAGAGGGTCGTCGACCCCCGGTAGCAGTCGATAACATTGAATCAGTTACATTAAAATGATAAAGGAGTCTTCGGGATGCAAGCTTCTCCAAATACGAATTTGAGGGCTGTTATCTTACCGTGCCGCGTAACCGATCATTGAACATGATGGTCAGATGAAACGACTGGAAAAGGACCAAGATCTGCAGAGTCAAGAACCATGGCGTAATTAACGGACGAGTAAACTGCAGGCCAAGGTTACAGACGCAGATGACAGCGTAACAGGCATGTTCTGTGGCCTGGATAACAGCCCGCAGGTTGTGGTCTGCTTACTGGCTAGCAGCCGAGAAGGTTGTCATCCCACCAGCCAGCCACCTCCTTGGATTATTATTCCCGGTGAGATTACTACCATCAAAGTTACATCTTCACTAGTATACACAAAGATCTTGACAGTTTAAGCAACCCAGTAAGCCGCTCGAAAAGCACAATTCACATATTATTAAGTAATTTTCAGGAAATGAATCACGACCGAAAATGAATTTACATGTGACACCACCCATCACCTTCTCGGATTTGCCCACCAAGGACAAAGAATCAAAAGACACAACAGGCGTTATCTCACCAGAACGAACAGCGGAGGATCAAGTGTCAGAAGCAATTCCCGATGGCGGGTACGGCTGGATAGTTCTCGCCGCTTGTTTCATCCATACATTCTGGCTAAATGCTGTAAGTTTTACTCGTAAACACTTCTCCTATAGTCTGGATGTTTAGTTCTGCTCTTGTTTATCATCCTCTTCTGGAATGCTCTCACACATTGGCACATGCTGATCCCTCGATACTCAGTGGACTGGATCATGGGGCATTCTTCAGGTTGCACTTCTAAAGACAACGTTGAAGGGATCTTCATCAAGCACTGTGTCATTCATCGGTTCTCTTGGCCTCGGAATGTCAGTCGGCCTGAGTATCGTCGCCATCCCAATCGCGAGGAAGATTGGAGCCCGCTTCACAAGCCTGATCGGGATCATTATTTATGGTACTGGGCTTGTTGCCAGTGGGTTTGCGGTTCACAGTGTAGGCGGGATGTTCGTGGCTTGTGGAGTTTCATACGGGCTCAGCATTGCTTTGATATACACTATGACGAACAGTCTGCCTGTCCAATGGTTCCACAAGAGACTTGGGGCTGCTAACGGAATTGTGAAGCTGGGCGGAGGCATCGGAGCTACGATTATGGCTCTCATCACAGGGGTTTTGGTCGAGAAGCTCGGTGTGGCATGGACCTTCCGCATCATGGGACTGTTGTCTCTTGCTACCGGTGTGCCAGCAGCTTTTCTCATTCGAGAACGACATCCAGCCGGTGGCAGCTTTGTCATTGATTGGTCTATGTTCAAAGATGCTTCGTTCTGTTATTTGCTCGCCTCTGGAGCAATTGGAGTGTTCGCGGTGTATGTGCCATCCTTCTTCCTGCCATACGTAGGCAACTCCATTGGCCTTTCGAATTCCACTGTATCAGGTGTTGTTGCTTGCTTCAATGCTTCGATGGCGATCGGACGTCTTGGGTCAGGGTATGCCTGCGACCAATTTGGGGCAATCAACATGATGCTTTCGACAATGGCGTTAAATGCAATCACCTTCTTCGCCATATGGTCCTTCTCTTCAACGCTAGCTGTTCTAATTGTCTTTTCTATTCTAAACGGCATGGCAAACGGCGCATTTTTCGTAACGCTACCAACAGCCATTGCGAGACATGTTGGGCCTAGCAGAGCATCTGCAGCGATCAGCGTTACTATCACAGCGTGGGCGCCAGGCTTGTTGCTCGGAAATCCGATAGCTGGGTTCCTCATTGATGCTACAGGGGCCGACAAAGGTACCTCAATTTTGTTGTACAGACCGGCCATATATTATGCTGGAGGGGCTGCTTTGATTTCGACAGCTTTGGTATTTGTGGTGCGATTGAGAGCGAGCAGTAACATTACAAAAAGATTGTGATAATAAATATTTTGAAATTGAAGTATTTTGATCTGATTGCCTAGTATTCTATTCAAGAGCTGTTTGTCCGGACGGATTGGGTGATTTTGGGATGGAAGCGCTTCGAGATTCCAGTCACTGTCTCTACCACAGATGACATTTGATAATTTGTACACTATTTCATGGGGAAATATTCATCTAGAAATGCCCATTATCTTATGTAATCCTATTTGAATCGAATGCCTTCAGGTGAACACAAATCCACAGCATATCTTATCGTGAATATAAATATCTAGTCAATACCAATAATCTGTTTCCTTTGTTGTCTAGACAGTTGAAGAAAAATGGCAACACCACATTGAATTATAATCTGGAACGGATATGATCAGATCTATGTAAAATCTTACCTGGATACTGGTGCAGTGTTTTGCTTGATTTCGCTAATTCTGGGTGGGGTTCGCCAAAGGTAGTCACAAAGTCAACAAAAACTAAGCGGGGAGTGTGGTGGCGTGGAAAGACAAGTAGAACGGAACACCGAATAACATTCGTTTTCTCCTAGTCCTAATTCTCCTCCTAATGTTACTTCCTTGACCATTTGATGTATGCTCTCAAGTGGTCTTCAGACCCTCCAGAACCTCTTACTCTTCATTGCTGGTGCCGCAACCGTGAAGTCGACACAGGATTCATACGTTTGTCTCGCGCCATTTCCGTACCACCACCACTGAATGACCTTCTCACGGTTAGCTGTGAATTTCGATACTTCGTATGACTGGAAGAGCAAAATCAGGTGCCCAAGAAGGGAACGAGAAATGCGACTGAATAGTAAACAGGGGAAAGCCTACGCAATCGCCCGCAGTGGCACACTTGGCTCCCAGATCCGTCGGGATCGTAAACGAGAACTTTGTCTCATCAACCACAGTCGCCTTCTTCTCATCTGCGTATTTCGCCCAGTAAACAAGGTTTGGTGAGATGATCTTGTTCGTCTTCGTGTCAACGATGCTGATGTTGGCTGATCCGAAATGCTTAATTCTGCTCTTCCATCAGCACTCGCCCAGTATACCCCTCTGGAGAGCGGAAGTCCATACCTCAACCAAACCTCCATATCAACCTTCTCTCCAGGCTTGTAGGTCACAACATGATCTTTGTTATCCGCAAACTGCAATCCACGGCATAGCCACAGGTTACACTGATCAACGTGGAACTTCGGATCCTTAGCACCTGCTTCAGGGAGATCCTCGACGTGCGATGTGTTGTCGCCTTTGATGTTGTTCGTGATAGATGGTCCGCATGCTGCGAGGGAAGCAACCTACTTTGCGTTAGTTTGCGGAATTTGGAAATTGTGTTTTGTTGTCAGAGGAGTTGGGAGAAAGGGAGAACTGGGAACTACTCACACCAGGTGTTCGTGGCCATGGCTTCGTGATGATGCCATGTCCTGCCACTGCTCCAATGAACGATACGATAGCTACGACATTATTGAAAGAAAAGTACATCTTCGCTTGTTATTTTTCTTCGGTTCGGGTTGAACGACTCACAACATACAGTTTTCGTGCAGAGCAAGAATGAGGGGATTTCAGTCCCTTTTCACCTCGGTGCGGCTATACTGGCCCTGAAGGCGCATGTCTGTTGTGTGAATTGATTTGAAATATTGCTTGGTGAGGAGTACAATTTCATCAGGCTGTTTATCAGGCTGTGTGGCGGAAGGAAGTGATTGACCGAGCGAGAATCCGAAGCGAGGTCGTCCTGGTAGGTACGGCACTTATATGCGATGTACTTTCCGACCGTGTCATATTTTATATACACGGAGTTTGGAATAAGAAGATTTCTGGAAGCTCTGTCTAAATGTTGTTCCGTAGCCAGTCGGCTGCTGTTTAAATATCTTATCTTCCATGTCCCTTCCCCGCAACATGCAACCCCTTGGCGGATCCTAGGCTAACAATATAAAACAATCGATGATGTTGCAATAGACAAATCATGGTGTAAGTCTGTAAGGCAAAGCTTATCAGATCACCAGACGACCAGGGCAAGGAACATGTACAGAGGTATTTAGCCTACCTTGATGAAGCGGAATAGCCAGATTGAGCCGCTATAATGGCGTTTCTCTGTGGGTGCAGATCAGATAAAAACTCATACATACTTTTCAACGACTAATCACAAATTCTCCAATCATCATCTTTCGCTTCTATGCACCTGCCCTTCCTGCGGCTGTTTTTGTCCTGTCCGCCGCCAATTCCGAAGCTTTACGCCTCATGATGAGTAACCTCAAAGTTCCCATCCTTTCTATCCCCATCACCACCCTTCTCACTGCCACCTTCACCGCTATCTGCGCCAGTAGTATACAATCCCAATCGTCGCCTGATGTCAGCCATGCGTGCCATATCTTCAACGCCTTGATTCCCACCAAAGATTTTGTCCATCTCCTCAATTCTCAAGCCCTTGGTTTCGGGCACGCAGAAGTATACCCAGACGCCGAGGATGATACAGAAAGCCATGAAGAAGTAGAAGGTGCCGAATGTGATTGCTCTGAGCATGCGAGGAGTGATGAGTGCGACGATAAAATTTGTAAGCCAGTTGGTCGCGATCGATACTCCCACTGCCTTGGATCGGACACCAGGTGGGAAGATCTCGGAAGGCATGATCCAGTTGACACAGCCTGGACATGTTAGTGGATATACCTATTTAGGGGGAGATGTACAGCTTACCAATGGAGAACGCAAAATTGGCAATGAAATACCAAACGAACACAGCTGCCGCCCATCCAGCAGCACGATGTTGAGCCCAAGAGTCTTCATACACAGCGTACAGTGTACCGACGATCAGGTGTCCAAAGGTCATATTGACAGCACCGATGATCAATACCTTCCTGCGACCCCACCGATCCAGAAACATGATGGCGGGAATCGTGGAAAAGAAATTGATAACTCCGACGACTCCCGTAGCCAGAAGATCGACCGAATTACCAGTGAGACCAATGGCGGTGAAGATTTGCGGAGCATAGTAGATGATCGCGTTGATGCCTGTGAATTGTTGAATGATCTGGAGCAGGCAGGCGATAACGAGACGTCTGTTGAGATGGCGGACAACGAACAGTTCTTGATATTGCTTCACGGCCAGAGTGAAACGGGATGTAATCCCGGGGAATCGAGCTGAGACGCTTTCATTATCAAATATGCAGGCAGCTTTGATGTCGAGGAACTCGATTATCAATCTAGGATCGTTAGGATCGACCCGGCGAAGGCGGAGGAGGGTCGATCGGACTTCTTCTTCACGGCCTGCAGTACCAGAAAGTAAGTGCGTGATCTTGACGGTTCCACAAGAATTTTACATACCTTTGCTCATCAGCCAACGTGGGCTATAAAGCAGAAAGAATGTTCCAGCACCGAGAATGAGGGATGGAAGGCATTGTAGAGCAAGAGGGAATCTCCATGCCGCTTCGCTTTGACCATCGCCAGTTCCTCCAATATGCTGTGTTCCATAATCCAGCCAAAATGCAATCATGATACCGACTGTAATACCGAGCTGTTGAAGTGCGATCAAGCTTCCTCGAATGTTTGGTGGAGCGAGTTCTCCCAGGTAGAGCGGCACGACCATGGACAATTGACCGATAGCCAGACCAGCGATGAATCTGCCGACGAAGATCATCGGAACGTTGCCAGCAGCGGCCTGGATGATGGATCCGATGAGGAAGACAACGTTTGCGAGAAGGAGATCCCATCGTCGAGAAATCCTGTCAGCGATAGGACCGTTGACAAAAGCTCCGAACATGGCACCAAGTGTCAGAACAGCCACCATCCATCCTTGTAAAGTGGCATCGTGTGCGAGGGAGGGAAAGTTCTTCGCCTGTTTATGTCGATTAGTCTTCTGTTCAAGAATCTGAAGTTTATGATTTCGAAGAAGAAGCGGATCTTACAAAGTTGTTCATCACAAGCACCCCACTAATGACACCTTGATCATAACTAGAACTCTGTCAGCTTGGCTCGATAATTAACTTCAATCAAGGCTTGATATTCATACCCAAACAGAACGCCACCGATACTTGCAAAGCATGAAATGAAGAATATGTATGGCTCTTTTACGAGTCCTTTGTAACCTTCTTGTAGTCAGCAACGTGCTCCATGTGCCAGAGGATAGATGCGTACCTGCTGGTCCATACGACAAGTCGATGTCGTTCGTGATGGAAACTCCTCCAGCAACCATTTTGAAGATTCCTTCTCTCTGGGAGTCCTGATGATTGGTTCGATATCCCTCTGAGGCGGAAAGATATGTTGATGATGATCAGGAGGATATTTGACAATGTGTACCTGTTGGCTTGACTGTGTTTAGTGAAAGACGTTAAATATCTTCATGGCCGCGACATCACAGTATTATATAGTTGCACCGACACACAAGTCTTGGCAGAGTACAGGAGAAAGTTCATACCCCAGACTCCCCACAGTCGGTTAGCTCCAATCTCCCCAGGGCCAGACTCAACAGCATCGCGTATTTCGGAGGCCAGCATGATCTGACAGCTCATCCAATTCCCCAGATTACCTTGCATCGGCCCACTGTGGCCCGATACTTCTTCACATCAGCTGGTATAAGGAGATCGTAGCAACTGAATCAGGAAAGTCAGGCAGCTGAGTCTGGCATGACTGCTGTCGGAGCACAGTGCTCCTGAAAGGTATCTCGCCAAGACTCGTGATCGGATTTCCCCCACTCTCAATGACTTCGGTGCACTGTGCTCCTTCAAACCCCCGCCTACATATCTGTTGTTTTTGACAAAATCGGATCCAGAAAATATCTGGCGACGGCGGACAGTGATCCGAAAGATGTAGCAGACGTATATATGAGTCGGGAACAGAAAGATGGAGGCGTTCAGACCAAGCTCAACTTCTTGTATCCTTTACTCATACCCAAAATACCACTTCCAAAACCCATCAGAATATCAAAGATGCCCGCAGCAAACGGAACGAGCAATGGCAACGGGGAAGTCCAGAAATTTGCTGTTCCAAAGGAGATGAAAGCCATTCGCTACAACAAGATTAAGGATTTCTCGCTTGTGACCATGCCCGTACCAGAGCCCAAGGGGCATGAGGTCCTTATCAAAGGTAGCAGATACATGTCGAGGATAGATTGTGGAATGCTAAACTCTGCACAGTCAAGTCATGCGGTGTCTGTGGTACCGATATTCACATCCACAACGGCGACTTCGACTCAGCAATGCCCGTCGTAACGGGCCACGAGACAAGCGGGATCGTTGTCAAGATTGGAGAAAACGTGAAAGGATTCAAGGTCGGAGACAAGGTGACAGCAGACAACTCAGAGCTTTGCGGACACTGCCATTTCTGCAGACAAGGGAAGCTTCTGTATTGCGAAAACTTTCTGGCGCATGGTGTTCATCGTACGTATCCTAGGAGCCAAGAGCGATTTTGAGACTCGGACGTTTGTACAGTGACTAATGGGAACAAAAACAGTTGACGGAGGATTTGCCGAGTACTGTGCATACCCAGCTGAGAAGTTGTTCCACTTTGAAAATCTGTCCTGGGAGGAGGCTTCCTTATTCGAGGCTGCTTCTTGCGCCGTCCACGGCATGGACAGAATCAGACCGGAGGTCGGATCCAGCATTCTCCTCATCGGCTCTGGGCCCACTGGTCTCTGCTTGGCACAACTGCTGAAGGCTAACGGGGGCGCACATATGGTACTAGCGTCAAATGCTGGTCCAAAGATGGAGTTGGCGAAGAAGTTGAGCTGCGCAGACGAGTACGTCGAGCTGAGCAGAACAGATCCATCCAAACAATGGGAGGCGCTGAAGGCGAAATACCCTTACGGATTCGACGTTGTGGTGGAGGCGTCGGGATCGCATGCCATGCTTGAGAAAGCCATCGACTATTGCACAAGAGGAGGAAAGCTGATCTATTATGGCGTGTACGAGAAAGAAGCTTTGATCAAAGTGTCTCCTAGCAGAGTGTTTTCGGATGAGATTACCATGATCGGGTAAGACGACTCCCTCTCTGGCAATCATGAATTTTCAGCAGCTAACCTGCCTGAAGATCGTTCTCCGAGATGTGGTGCTTACCCCGGGCCGTTCATTACCTCGAGACACGAAAAGTTGATGTCCGGGGGATCGTGACAAACACGTACAAATTGGAGGACTTTGGTAAAGCGCTGGATGCCATTCGCAATAAGACCTGTATCAAGGCCGCCATTACTTTCGATTAGACATGTAGATAAAATAGAAGCGACGATAGGACGAGGTCCAATTTTGTTCCAGAGACCAGTAATTGAACAGATCAAGAGTTCTCGTGCCAGTTGAAAGACATGTCGAAGTCTTCCAGGTTGTAAAAGTCGCCAGGAATGTAGTCGAAATTCTGCTGTTCCTGTGTGCTGGGAAATCCATAGACGCCATCAAAGATGTTGTTCATTGGCGGCCCGTCCAGAAAGAATTGTAATGCAGGATCTGCAGCATATGCTTGGTGCGCTGAATAGTCCATCTGGCCGGATGTTAAGTTGAAATCCCCAAATTCTGGCAATGACGATGAAAGTGGACCTGGGTTTTGAGAACTTGCTCTTGTGCAATTATTGGTCGCAGCGAGTGAGAGGTGGTGGCTATGTATGCGATCGAGAACCGCTATACACCTGAGCGCAGCCGGATTCGTAATACCAAGCTTGGAGAAACAGGCATGGGACTTTTCAACTGACTCTCGCCATATAGTTGACTGGACGTCATCCGGGGACTGAAGAAGTGCATGGTCTATGACCAAAACCGCCTGAAACAGGAAGTACGTAGCGTACCAACTGAGTCCTTGGTGCAGTCGATCATTGGCGCCTGAAAAAGAACAGATGGCATCGACAGACTCTATGGCCACAAGAATACAGTTCTGTGTTGCAACCTCACTACGCGAACGGATGCGGTTCGATCTCTGTCCGCCACGCCAGAGCATCATTCTCAGATTTTGCTCCTTCCAAAAAATTACTGCTCGTGGTCCGTGAAACCAGGTAGAAGCTTCGGGGTCTAGAAAGTAGCCAGGTAAGTTGGATTTCCAACTTTGAAGTTCAGCTTCGAACTTGTAGGCCAAGTCTTCGCTGATAATTGCGTTGCTTATATGTGCAGCAAGAAATTCGTTGTAGATCTTGTTGGCGATGATTGACAGCTGTGCTTGTGCAATCATAGCAGAGCATGCTGTAGGATATTCCACCGGTGGCTGGAGTGGCAGACCAAGTTCGTCAGATGTGAGGTGCTAGGCAAAATCAGTACTTGGCTCGACATACGATGAGATAATGTTACCGAATCTTCAATGTTCTGTGGCATCTTGACATCAATAAATGCATCGGATGCTGTGGTTGGGCGACCCATTGTGATACTGAAGCCCGAGTCGACCATGTACAGAACCCACCAAACTCGGCGTCGAATTTCTTTGCTTAGCGTATTTTGTTCTCCATCGCTCGTGGATATCTCGCGATGGAGCCCAAGGCCCAAAGCCATCCTGAAAGCAATTCCAATCATGTTGTAGCCGGTATTCGGCCGGTCTCTCTTCTGAAGATAATTGCCCTGGAACGTGTGAGCACCATTGACTTGAGGATGAAGGTGACGAGGCGGATATTACCATCAAGAGAAATGCTTGTACACCCGTCAGAGTTCCCGATTCAAGCATACCGGCAGACATGCGTGACCGGGCCGCAAGATAATATGGAGAGTCAGCGTGGTCTTCACCAGCACTCAGTACCCAATGTCCAATCGCCAGAACTGTGTAAAACACCAGTTGCCATGACGAGTTGTTGGATAATTGAGATCGATTCGCGTATGTTTCTCGGAACAGCTGGCTATGGAGTATCGGATATGAAGTATTGTAGAGCAAAAAGTACGCATCGATAAGTCCATCCGTAATGGCTGAAGATGCCAAGTCACCTTCTAACATGAGAACTCCTGAATCTGAACGCTGTCTTGTTACCATTAATTTCGAAAGCTCTGCGCTTGACGGTTCATCTAGAGGCCCCTTCAGAGAAAGCAAAGAAAAAATTGTTTGCAGCATAGATGAACCAGCACTGCTGCCTAGACTACGGTAAGTATTTGCAAGTATAGACATTTGAGGACCTCAAACCAATATATCCAGATTCAGATGGATCCGTAGAAAGCAGTGCCATCCCATCCTTGTTTGAATGGACCTGCTCTAAATCATTAGATAGTGGTGCTTCGTGCCACTCATAATCGTGTGAGGACCCGGGGCTTGCTTGATCTGTCTGTTGAGGGCTCTTGGGGCTCGGATTGTTTGTTGGTACATGGACTGATGGGATTCCATTTCTGAGCAAGTTCTCGATATCCACGTCGGGATTAAGGGATCTCAAAAGTGTAGTCAGCTGGTCACATTTCTGTTCCGCTGCGTCCAAGTTCCTATTTCGAGATCAGTCAACATCTCCGAAGCAATAATATTTTGATACAATCGGAGAGGTTAAAATACTTTCTTGTTAACGGTGTTCGAATTGGCCTTGCCAGATAGACACATTTTCGTTGAGTGCGAGCACAGAAAGCACATGGCGTTTCGCCGGTACACTGTTCGAATGAGATCAGCTCAAATACTGTGTTGTCCCCATCAAGGTACAGCGAAAGATCTGAAGTACCTTGCTCTTGCGTTTCTAGGCGGTGGGTCAGTATGCAATTCAACCACTCAGAGAGTACGGATTCCGGCATACCTGACATTCCAAACACTTCAATAGTATGTCAGCATGGCGATCTAGAACCGCGATTCAATAGGTACGAGGGCAATAGACGACGAACCGCTCTGAGCTGCCCATTTTCTGACTTCAGTTGGCCCAAGAAAGCAGCTTCTTGACCTCTTTCAAGACTTGCCATGTTGTCAAGAGGATATTGGATGGACTTGATGGTATCCAGGCTTCAGAGAACGGGAGAATTAGAGCTGAAGTTTGAAATAGACTTCAAAATAGAGTTCATGAGACGATGGAGAAGCGATTTTGCCAGGCTATGGGGAAACTCCACATGTTGTGCTGCGGGGATGAGCTGAACCACTTGAAAGGTGGGGAAATTCCAGAATTTGGCGATTCATGCGAATAGGGGGTGCTGTATAGCAAAGCTCGCGGCTTCTCAGCCGAAATGTAGATAGCAGTAAAGAGACAATGGACAACTAAAGTTTTGAAGTCGAAATTGGAGGCTAGAAATGCCGCGGCTCATCGGACGCTTGTGGTGCAGCCAGACTTGCCATTCCAAAACACTGGTGCTCAAACATTCCGGGAGCCACGCACTGCTCATACCGGCTTATCACTATAGGTTACTACATCCACGTCCACCTCGGTCCAGCCATGGATATACCACAGCTTGCGACGGCCATGCCAAAGCTATATGTCGCGGCTACAATGCTTTCACTGTCTCGAGCAATGCAAATGATTCTTTTGAATCCATAAATACGGCCGCGAGGTCCGAAACCTGATGTCCAATGGGTTGACGACGCGAAATATCCCACCAGGGCGACAGTGATCCGGTGCTCCTGTCTGGGCGATAGAAGTAAGGTACGATCTCAATTTCTATTTCAATCACCTTCTATTCTACTGGAAATTCGTTTCTCGTCGCGTTGAACACTCCTTCCAACTCTCTAATCTTACAAGCCATGGAGCCCATCTATCAATCGCTGACGGAGCGAGCTCTAGCCCTTAAATCCAAAATCGATTCCAGCAAGAACCAAAGCCGAGTGGTAGTCATCCTTGCCGGTCCGCCTGGCTCAGGAAAGTCTACGATAGCAGAACATGTTGTTGGATGTCTCAATGGCTCATCTGCGACTCCCTTCGCGGCCATAGTCCCTATGGACGGCTTCCACCTCCCCCGCTCAACCCTCGACCAAATGCCCAACAGTAGCGAAGCATATGCACGGCGTGGGGCGTCTTGGACATTTGATGCGGGCGGTATATCCGAATTAGTCCAAGCACTCTCGAAGTCGCGCTTCCGATCACCGGAGAAGATGGATATAATATTGGCACCCAGCTTCGACCATGCGTTGAAAGACCCCGTGGAAAAAGGCATAGTGATCGGACCGCAGATACAATTTGTGCTGTTGGAAGGCAACTATTTGTTGTTGGATGAGGAACCGTGGAAGGGTATCAGAGACTTGGTGGATGAGAGCTGGTTTGTGGATGTTGAACCTGAGTTGGCCCGGACACGCATCGCGAAGAGGCATGTGAAGGCTGGGATTGAGCAGACCATGGAGGCGGCATATCGGAGGGCGGAGAGGAACGACTTGCTGAATGGGGTGGAGGTCAGGAACAAGTTGGTGAAGACTGATCTATTGGTCCGGAGCGTGGAGGAATCAGCATAGACAGAGTCGTTGCGGGCCACCGTCTTGTTCAAGAGATTTTTTAATATCGCGATACCTAAAAACTCTGATCGGAAAATTTCCCGAAGAGCAGTAAGTTATCCGTCATTTAATTTCTACCGACTACCCTGCGCCACAAGTGTTGAGGTTTAGGGTGAAGCCAAACCATAGGTTCGCCATCCCACAGTTTTTTGCCAACCGCCTGTCACATTTCTCGACTTCCCCGTCAAATTCCCAATGCTTGAGTCTGGCATTCACGGGTGGCAGTATCTCGAGATACTCGCCTTCCAAGCTTCCCGTGCAGACCTCTATAGCAGAGGTAGGGTGCCACGAGCATTCACCCGAAGTTCAATCATTGAAAATACCTAAGTAGATACCTATCCAGACGCGAGTCTTTGTTTTCCCCTGCTTTACCGAGGGACCAGAACGGCGTAAACTATGATTACCTGGCCGGAATGTCCTCCCTGGCTGGCTTGCAACGATATAGTTGGACCATCTCATGCCAGAACAATCTCGAGAGACAAAACTCTCGATGAGGAAACCCATACGACACTCTACCATCTCTTATGGTCATCAGTATGTACGGAGTAGGTACAGAATGAGTCGCACCCACGACTTCCGTTCCCAGTTTCCCAAAACTGCCTCCTGAGCTCCGACGCATGATCTGGGTCTTGACACTCCCCAACAGCAGAATTGTCAAGATCAGCTCCAGCAAGCACCTCAATCGCAGCAGAGACCGGTCACTAAAATCAAACGCCAAAGTCCCCATCATCCCCTTAATCAATAGCAAATCTCGACAAATCTCGACAAATCGCGCTTCTTGTGTCCGGGCTCACGCTCCGTCACTTCACCCTCTCGTTCAACCTCGTGCTCTCGAGCCCAGTCTATTTCAATTTCCAGCACGATACACTGCTCTTCGAAGATAAATCCACGTGCGAGCTCTTCCAGGAACGGATTATCAAGCTACGAGACTATGGCTGCGATGAGATTTCGAGGCTGCGGCTTCTCATGGTCAATTTTCGGAATGGGGATGAATTGAGTGTTTTTGATGATCTTGGGAATCCGGATACCTTGGTCATTGCTTTGAATTTTGTTTTCCGATCGAGAGATGTGTTTGAGCAGGTCTCGGATGACATTGAGACCTGTTGTAAGGATAGGTGGGAGGACGCTGAGGTGAGGGATGAGGGAGGGAGGCTGTGAGGATTGAGTTTATGGACTTGAAAGAGCTGAGGAAAAGAATTGATAGCATGTAAGTCGAGACTCACCATTTTCCAAAGAGCTCGCGCTAAGGTTTACAGGACAGACTATAACGAAAGTCGACCTTGGAAGCAAGTCCGTAATGATATCGCTAATGTGAGGCTCTGGGCTGGTTGGTTGTTCTCAACTATTCAGAATGGCTTGGGATTGTAATTTAAGGACTTTCTTGAATCAATTCCATTGTGACGTTGTGCAGGTAGGATCATGATGCTATTGACACCGCAGAGTCTAAAGCTGGAAACATCTGGACAACAAACCAAATGAGAGAAGGCTTCACGGACACAATGGTTAGCGCGACTCGGTTGTACAAGTCAACAAATGCTTACTTCTCATAATGCTCCTGGCTAAATTAATTCACCCCAGTTTCGAAGCTATCCTGCCATTGATTGATAAGATTGAAAGATTTACCGTCGGAGCAAGCTTGTGATTTTTCAGGACTCTGGGTTCTTAAACTTAGACTTCCACAGGGGACCCTTTTGCTAAATTTCAGATTCGCGAGGCACAGACAGATTGAATATGAATCGGCAACCAATGCTATTGACGATGTCGAATTGTTAAGCTATCGATGACATAACGAGCTTCTGATTGATTGAAGTAACTTGCTATATGACACAGTCTCTCAATTATTCCTCGACAAAGTCCTGCAGGAACGCACTTCGGCGAGTTTCGATATCCGCAACAGTACAAACCAAGAAGCGGACACTAGCTGCCACATGAACACTGGGACCACTCGGTATCCAAGTGCAAAGCTATCTTTGTATGTCTCCTTGTTGCTTTCATCCTGCTTCATGTGCTGATTATTCCTCAAATCAGCTTCGGATCAGCAAGATGTCTTCAGTCATACCTACCACTCATCGAAATGCCGACAGTCAAACGCCGACATTCAAGCTCTTCCCTAAGCTTCCTCTGGAGGTCCTTCTTATGATCTGGAAGTGTTCGATCCCTGCGGCTCGACTCATCACAATCAGAGGCTCTGGTGGTTCTCAAGAAGACACCGACGCCGCTCTGCGACAAGCAAAGGTATCTTCGACTGAGATCATACCACTAGCAGGACTGCTTCAAGCCTTTCACGACTCTCGCAAGGCCATGGTGAATATCTACACCCTTGCGTTTCACAACAGACTCCTCGCACCATTTAACATCGACTTCAACAGAGACTCACTCTTCTTCGTTGATTCATATGCCATCAAAGACTTCGTCCCGTTCACTGATCTCCGTACCGTCGACATAAGGAGATTAAAGAGAAGGTAGAGAGAATCATGCTTGGGTTCGAGGTTTGTCTGATTGCAAGTCGGAGTCTAGAAGGCCTCCTTAAGTTCGGGAACTTGGACAGGATGATCTTTGAGGGAGGGAACGACGTGAACAACACAGCTGTGTTGAGGCATGTCTATAGGAACTTTTCGAGTCGTCCTGGGAAAAGAACCAAGGCCGTGGAAGGGTCGGTAAAGATTGAGGAGCAAGGTAGGGAGAAGATGAAGAAGCGCTGGGTTGTGAGCAGGCGTAGAACGATAACAGAAGTAACGATTTTTTGAAGTGCTTGCTTAGCTGTTTACATGACTCTTACAGCTGGTCTGACAACCCAACAAACGCACTTAGAGAAGGGGCATCAGTAACAACCCAAAGCTGTTTGTCATGGATTATCCAGGGGGACCAAATTCAAAGTTTGGAACGACGTGTCCTGCTCTTTACACTTGCCTTTACTGCATCCGTGAAACAAAGAGTGACAAGACTTGAGTGTCCCCTATTGCAGTCCCCAAGTAAATAAGTATCAGAAGTGGATGAAGTACTGCAAGAGTGGCGAAAATGTGTGACAAAACGCGAGAGAAATCAGGACGCCCGACATAATCCCCACTAAGCCCATCTTGTCTTAGCGCTTTTCGCGTCGTCCTCAATTGCCGTTTCACCACTCGAGCGTGCCAGCCATCTTCACCACGAAACCCAGCATCAACCGGTTGGTACCACAGTCGCTCATGTTGGACGGACAGGGACGTCAGACCGGAAGAGGACTGGGCCTGGGAACCTGTGTGTGATTGGGACCGTTGCAGGCAGGCAAAGCTTCGGCACTTGTGAACAGGGTCACGTGGATGTGAACATAAAGATGGAGGTTGAACAAGATATCTCGAAGGGTTCGAGAAAGCCACACAAAAAGTCACGGTTGGGTTGTGGAAACTGCAAGAGGAGAAGAATTAAGGTGGGTTGGAATCAAAGCTTGGCAGATGTGCTCAAAAGAGCAGCCCAAGGGAGTGTCGGTACGGCTCGATCATTGATGCAGATCGAGCCTTGATATGATGGACAATAGACTAACGCTTATTTCTAGTGCGACGAGAGGAAGCCGACTTGCTCAAATTGTGCTAGACATAATATGAGATGCGACTTCTCTAGCTCTGCAGACAGTTCAAATTCAGCTTCGTTTCACAGCTACCAACAAGCCAAACCAAAAAGGAAGTTTGTGGCATCCGGGTACGAAGTCAAAGAGACACCATCCTCTAATACTACGGAAGCTCGCTCCAGTCCAATTGGCACCAGCTCTTCAATCAACACGCCCACTAGTAGCCATGTCACACCGGCCCCCGTCCCTCCCCTTGCCCAAGGACTCAACGTAGCAGAGATAGAAATCTGGCACCACTATCTGATGAAAACGTGCCCTTCATTCTCTGGCGGTGGTCTGGACTTCTGGCAGGAAAAGCTTCCAGCGATTGGTTTCACCTATCCTTTCGTTTTAGAATTGATACTTGCATTATCCGCCTTCCACTTAGCTCGATCTCGACCGTTGAAGGCCCACACCCTTCTCCCACTGGCAGAGAAATACCACACTACCGGTATACAAGGCGCAACTTCGATGCTGGCTTCCTTGAACGAGTCGAACTGCGGAGCGATGTACTCGTCAGCAACCCTAGTTGCCTTTTGCAGTCTTGCCCGAGGTCCCCAGCTTGGTGAATTCCTTGCCTTCAGCAGCCACGGTCCAGCAGAACTGTTCAATTTGCTAAGAGGTATCCGCTTGATTGCGACATCTCAGCGCGAGGAATTGGACTCGGGTGTCTTGGCAACGAGAATCGAGGCAGATACTTCGAAACGCTTTGTGGGCCCGTTACAGCCATGCCCGGACTACAAACCTCCTATCAGTGAGCTTCGTTGGTTCATTAATTCAAATTCAGAACTGCTAGCACCGTTCGCGGAGACATATCTCGGCGCGCTCGATGCTTTGCTCCGGTCCTTCCAAAGCATTTATGCCACGCCAGGGGACAATACTGCCAATGATGATCAAGGTTCGCAGATGGTTTTCGGCTGGCTGTACCGCGCATCGGATGAATACATTCGATGTCTCCAGGAGAAGCAACCAATTGCACTCATCATTTTTGCCCTTTTTGCCGTTTTGCTACGAGAGACAGACAATCAATGGTTTATGGAAGGATGGGTCCACCATATAATTGGAGGCGTGCGTCAATTTGTGCCAGACGAGCTTCAACAATGGCTAAAATGGCCGATCGAGCAGACAAATTTCAATACCAAAGACGGACAGGTATTCTGATTACTTGAATAACCAATGTCAAATTAGAAGAGGTCTGAATATACGATAGCAACGACCATAGTAGGTGGAATGGAACAGATCAGAGACGCATCAAACGGGGCCTCGATAAGCATGCTCAGCTTGATGGAAAGTGCGACTTTGTTTATATGTCGCTTCCGCGCCTAGCTTCCTCCACTCAAGTCTGCACTCAAGCGTGTTAGTCGCGAAGTGCTAGGACTTGACTCAACTAGGCAGTCTATGGATGTATTCACATTGTCAAGCGAGGTCGACACTGTGGCTAATCCCTATTTCATGGTCAACGTTTTGGCTAAATACCTCCATTAATCGAGATAGCATATCCGGCCAACCCAAACTTCGAGAAAAAGACACTCGACAAATTTCTCCCATCAACGGCATTTGCGTACCGTGAACATGAAGACAAGTCTGTGCGTGGTTGTTGTGGCTTCCTTGGCATGGAGCGGTTCGGCATTCGCACTTCCACCACTGCAGTCCTCTTCAGCCAACTGGACGCAAGGTGGTCTATCAAGAATCTCAAGCCAAGCTGCTGTTCGAGACTTCTATCTCCGAATTATGCCCCTAGGAGCCTCGATCACCAAAGGCGAACCCTATGCTCCGGGTGACCCCCACGGAAATGGCTATCGAAAGGCGTTGAGAGACAAGTTGCGAGCCGACGGCTGGAAAGTCAACATGGTCGGCAACGTGCAATATGGAGACATGGCGGACAACGTGAGTGATTAAAACCATCCCTCTGTTTGTTTTGAATGTACTGGTTTTTGTTTAGGACAATGAAGGATGGCCTGGTTATCGTGTCTCTGAGGTATTCAATAAAGCTAGCATTTCAGTTCCATTCTGGAAGCCATACCTCATTCTCATCAATGCTGGCACTAATGACGCTGGTCAAGACGGATCTGTTGAACCAGTTGCAACTACAGGCGTTCGTATGAAGGTATTGCTAGAGAACCTCTTCAAGCTCGTGCCAGACTCGGTAATTATCTTCTCAACGCTGTTGCCGAACAATGGACCCAAACCTGTCGAGTCGGTCAATGCAAAGGATGTCAGCAGACAATATCGAGCTCTGTATCGAGAGATGATCGGTCCAGATGAAAGCAAGCCACGTATGAAACTGCTTCTTGCCGATATGGATGATGGTTTCATCACCTTGAACGATATTTGGGATGGAGCGCACCCGACGATAGAAGGAGCTCGCAAAATGGCAGCCGTGTGGGTGCGCGCCATTAGCCAAGCAAATGATAGGAACTGGTTTTCCAAGCCCCGAGACGACGTATCGTTTGTTGATGGGGTGGGAAAGACAACTTGCGAGAAAAAATACAACAGTGGTAACGATGATCCGCGAGGACACCCCCAGATCCTCTCAGCTCCTGGCCCTATCATCACCGATGACGGCCCTTACGTGCATCGCTCGACTTTCGGTTCAACACGTATGGTCACTCCTCGAGGTTCCTTCTCTAACGAGCGACGTTTCTATGCACAACTTGTTGATTTCGGTGCACCTCGAGATGAGGGTAGAGACGATGGTACGTATTCCATTTCTTGAACCTTGAATTTTACATGTTCCTAATTCCTTCTGTTGCTTTGGAATGACAACTTTTGACCTTACTTTTAGAGATCGTGGTCAGCAATGGGAATGCCCAAGCTGGCAACGTACGACTAGCCACGAGCCGCGGTGACGGTTTCTTTGATACGCCGGTCGATATCGACGTCAAGGATGGGTGTCCTGTCCAAGGTATTCGATGGGGTGATGTCAACAACGATGGTTTGAATGATTTCATCTGTATTGCGCCAACTGGCGAGATGTCTGTATCTCTGAATAACGCGGGCATTGGGCAGGCGGTCCCCACTTTCAGAAAATTAGGATTGGTCAGTCGAAAAAATGCTCGAGGATTTTTGGCATCCTAATGTTGAGAGGGGTGTTGCTTACGTAACTACATACAATATCATCCTGCCGTCGCAGGCTTTCCTCAGGATCGTGTCCTCATTGGAGATATTGATGGAGATGGTAGACTCGACTATTGTGTACTGCGCGATAATGAGGACTTACAATGCTTCAGAAACGGAGGCATTGGTGAGATGGCTGCTCCATGGGAGGACATGGGCATCGTTTTCGCGGGCAAGGGATTTCGCGACTTGCGGGGATTTCGACTTGGTGAGTTTATCTCAGTTGCTGGACTCAGATCTCCCTACAAGAGTCTTCGTGTTCTGTGCTAATTTGGGGCTTGAAAGTGGATATCAACGGAGAGTAAGTTTGAACGATCCGCAGTGAAAAACGACCAATACTGACGCCAGTTGTTTGTAGTGGTCGCTCGGTTCTGCTTTGGATATCTACTCAGGGCACTGTGACCACATACATCAATCAGCGTGGAGAAGGCAAAGGATTGGCTCCGCGATGGCTTCCAGCCGGTGTCACTCACTCTGGTGCAAGCGAAGATGTCGGAGATACCAGGTTTCGGGTCCATTTCGGAAGAGTATATGGTTCAGGGCGCAGAGATGTAAGTCAAACATCCCCTTGACTAAGCCTGTCAATGTTTCTCCGTCTCTCTGCTTATCTAATGTCACTTTCTAGTATGCGCACATTGCTTCCAGTATCGACCAAGCTTCGAATACCTATCGTGTCAGAATAGTCCGAAATCTTGGATCGGGTGGAAAGTTTCAGAAGGGTAAGCTGAGAGTACACTTACACTGGTCTCCTTGCTGACCAGACCCAGGTGATGGTGCATTCTGGGGCGATACGACAGGTACAGGTTTCGATGACTACGTCTGGATATCTCCAATAGGTGTAGTCAATGTCTTCCGAAATAAGAACAACAAGTCAAATTTCGATAATTATCAGAACGGTGGCTCTTGGGAAGCCTCGATAAGCTTTGCCACCGGTCTCGATCGCAGAGCCCTCCACATTGGTGACTGGGATGGAGATGGAAAAGCTGACATTATTGGAGTTACGGATGGAAAGACTGGTCGAATTCGTGTCTGGTTTAATCACTGAAATGGAAAAGTCTTTGAATGGACTGCACAGGATATCGCTGGCAGTGCTTTTTGCAATCAAGGTTGGGGTATGGGTTATTTCGATGATGGGCATCACTTTGCGGACATCAGGTAAGCCTTGTTCCTATGAAAAAACCATTTACCAGACGGGGCATTGAGCTGAAATTATATGATAAGTAGTGGCAACGGGAGAGTGGATTATCTCTGCATGGAAGCCAATGGCCGGACTACTGCTCTGATCAACGAACGCAGTGGCTTGAGAAATGTTGGTCAGGTCAAAGCATCCGAGACGGATACACCAAGATATCGCGCAGACCTCAGATTCGCAGATGTAAATGGTAGGATCCAATTCCCTTGTCATTGACTGTTCCTGACGATTTTCTAGGAGATGGAAGAGCACATATGATATGGACCGACAAATACACCGGCGACGCAATCACATGGCCAAACCAAGGCGAGGTCACTGCGGGGAACAGCAAGTTCACTTGGCTCAGAACTGGTCCTGTTTATCAAGGTTCATCGCGAGGATCGAATCTCCACTTTCCGAGCCTACAGGGCCAAGGTCGAGCAGATATGGTGGAAATCAATCCCACAACTGGTCATGTAAGTCTAAAATATGGAAGTGGCCCCAGGAATCCGTCTGACTGACATTGTGCCAGGGCTGGCTGTACTTGAACAATTGTCCTACTGGCGGCGATGACGTTGCAGGCGCTGTTCCTGACCCAAATTTGCCGATTTACGCGCCGAAATCTAAGTTGTGAAAGGGAAAAGACATAGATATTAAGCACGAAACTGGCGAAGCGAAGAAGAGATAATCAACTGTGCTCGACATTCTCGTGCATATGCTGCATATCCATCACGATTGGTGACTGAACAAGAAGACATTGTTCCTTGTAGCTCCCCAGCAGGCTCTTCAAGAGAGCTGCGACAGAGAAATCAGGAATAAAATGAGCTACTGAAGTGAAAGTATGTCTCACCTATCAGATTTACACGAGTAGAATGAGAAAGCATCATTATGAACGATTTGAGCAGCATAGGAACTCTAGACATGGGTAGGGCAGAGTCTTTGCTTTCGTTGCGTTAGGCCTCTGAGAAAACTCAGACCGAGGATCTGGTCAAAAGGAGGTTCATTCAAGAATAAGACGCGAATTTGAGTCGATCTGGGCGCACATGCTTCCAATGATCATATGAGGCTTCACGATATACGACGTATTCAGCCCACTTGCCCCTTAATTAAGCGAATACGTCGTCAAATCATTCGACGTTAACCAAGAGCGGTTGGCTCATATTGTTTTCATCTTGTAGCCCTATGAACAAGCGTGCAGTATCTTATCTATGCAAGGGACAGGTTTGGGAGCTCGTTCAAGACTTTTTGAGTGCCGCTTCGCCTTCCATTTCAGTCCGGATTGGAAATGTAGCCTAGTCATGTGAATCTAGGACTTGGCTATCAATCCTCTCCAACGGGTACCTGAGACCGGGTGTGCTGCAGGATATCAGGGGCATTGGAGACTTCCATGTCGAAATCGTCTAGAATTTTTAGGTTCCCTTTTGGTAAACCTAAGCAATCCGCGAGAGATGTTGCTATATAAGTTCACGTGATTATCAGAATTCAATCATGTCCAATATCTGTTCAAGTAGGCTTGAGAGTTCCAATCGTAAGTAGTTACGTAGGTCCCTAGGGTACTGCCATGTATGATCTGTTACAATGATGCACTACAAAGGCTTCCTTGATGTGTTCCAGAAACCTTTCGTGTGTACTTCGGACAAAAGAAGTCTTGGCCGAAGCTAAGAATGCACAGCCTCCAATACCCGCACGTCGAACATCAACATTCAGACCATCAGCAACCTTACTTTCCCCGTCCGTCGACCTCAGAACAGTTTCTCGCGATTAACTTGTAGCGGTTCAAGCATCTCTACTGTTCGTAATCTGGCAATTGGATCTCATATGACCAGTAGTTAGTTGTATCCGGTCCCGTCTTTCTCAGATACCACTATGCCTCGCCGGCCACATCGGAAATCGCGAAATGGATGTCTTGCATGCAAGAAACGACACGTAAAGGTCTGTCCTGCTAGTTCTATCCTCTGGCTACTTTCTTCGCCATCTTTAGATCACTTCTGATGAGCCAATGCTAACCATGTCCCACAGTGCAATGAAGCGCGGCCAACATGCTTGAATTGTGTGAACGCAGAATTAACCTGTGTCTATCAAAATAAAGCACCGCCTCCATCTTCATCACTTTCTCCAGCTGCCGGTATCAGCTACACGGCATCTTCGTTACCCTCACCAGCGCCGACCGCTTCTGTCTCAGGCACGCCCTACTCTCAGGTTCCGGTTACCTCAGCTCCACCTTCATGGTCTCCAGCATCACAGCAGTCAGCGTTGGAACATGGAATCGTCAACATGCTACATTTAGAGTTGATAACCCATGCTAGAACGGTCGCTGATGGCATGAACTCCTTCGAAATCAGTAATGAAGAACGTCACAACGCTGTCGAAGAAATCCTCCAACACGCTTTCCAGACACCATATCTTATGCACGAGATCCTTTCCGTCTCAGCTACCCATCTAAGCATCTTACGACCTTCTCAGAGACTCCTGCTTCGAAACCATGCTACGGAGTTGCAGACTTCGGCTTTATCACTCTTCAACGCCAGCATGCAGAACAACCACGAGCCAACATTAGATTGTGTCCCTAGATTCGTCTTCTCATCTTTACTCGGATCACAGATGCTGCACGACACCATCACAGACCGAGACGGCGATTTCACTACCTTTATCGATAATTTCGTTCGATATTTGCACGTGACAAAAGGCGTGACACTGAACATCCAAGGGAATTGGGAAGACCTGCACGAAACTGCATTGAGGCCCTTCTTAGAAGCTGGCGAGAAGTCACTTCGTGGGGGCGAAGTAGAGTTCGCCCCAGAGTGCGGAAAGTTGGAGACGCTTCTCAAATCAGCAGATCTTGGCCCAACTTCTGCAAAGGCTTACGAAAGCGCTCTTGGGTGTCTCAAAGCAGCATATTATGCGCACCGCCAGGTTGCTGGCTCAGATCCTCACTTCGATGGGACACCTCTCCTTTATGGTGCAAGGACTGGTGTTTACGCTTGGCCTATCCTAGTACCCACGGAATACGCTGAGCTCGTCCTGCAACGACGCCCTGAAGCATTAGCGATTCTTGCGCATTACGCAATATTGCTGCATCGTTATCGTGACTCTTGGATGATTGGCGACGGTGGGCGGTATATGATCAAGGCTATCACGAGATACCTGGGTTCGTATTGGGCACCTTGGCTGGCTTCTCCGAACGAAGAATTGAGTGCCGAGCCAGCACCAACACCAACACCAGGAGAACCATCTCCCCACGGCAGTTCCTACTACTAGCCTTCAAAGAGCTGAGGAAACTACAGAACTACATCCCCAGCGGTTGTTGCTCGGTGTCCTCATATGCGGAGTTCCAGCCGAACTGCGACTCGCCCGAGTCAATACAGTTTCACAATTGGCCCTAGGCATGCATTTGGGTCGAAATTGATTGCGAGTCCTAGCTCGATGAGCGACGGAAGGAAAACATTTTCATCCCTATTGTCACCGTCGCGGCTGGCCAATCGGGGATCATAGTGCGCCAAGACGGTTCACTGCTTCCTTCAGAGCTGGGGTCCTGGTAGTCCGATTGACACATGAATTTGCACCCTCGAAAGTCAAGACTGACAGATACAATTCCAAGGACTGTTTCTTCCGCAATTACCTCAAATGTCTAGAGATCTTGGTTTCGCCAGATGCGAATGCAGGATCCATTTGCCCCAACAGGAATACGAGCTGCATTGCTCGCTTTCGGAATACGAAGCTCCACAGCTGATTGGGCGTCGCGTCGATTCCCACTGGCCGCGCGTATACTTCCACCCGTCACATATATAGAGCCTCGTCTAACCCACGTTCGGAATACGACGTGAGGGACTGTCCAAGAAAGATAATGGACTCTGGCACGTTTTCTGTTTTCACGGTGGGCGAGAAACCGATTGCGCCCAGTTTTGACTCTAGCGGTAATCCTGTAAGAAAGCGACAACAGCATCGGAAATCACGCAATGGCTGCGGGAATTGTAAACAGCGGCGGGTCAAGGTATGCTTCTTCTGTCTGAGAAAATTTTGTGTAGAAGCGATTGGCCTAACATGAACAGTGTGATGAAAGTTTGCCATCTTGCGTAAACTGCACAAGACGGAATCTCAAATGCAACCCCGCTATTTCTTCAATACGGACAAGCAAGTGTGAGAAACCACTTGCAGCTCATCCCGATACACCAGATCAACCTGTACGGCCGAAATCCTCAGAACCTCTGCCCAGTCTTTCCACAGTTCTGGAACAATCAATAGCCATAGACTTTGAAAGCAATGAAAGCTGGAGCCAAGATGACAAGGCACTATTCCGACACTTTCGAGAATTTACCTCGCATACCCTTGCAATGCACACTGATTTATGGCGGACATTCATGTTATCATCAGCATTAAACGTAAGCTGCCACTTCCCCCAACACCTAGAACACATGTAATGTCCCTAGGACGAATACCTCAAAAGCGCAGTCCTCCTCCTCTCCTCAGCGCACATAAACAGCTCCCTCCCGGCCATACACCCCAACCGCCGCCCCGTCCTAACACATTTCGCAAACGCCATATCCGGCCTCCGCTCCGCCCTAAACGAAAGAATATCAGCCCAAAGCTTCGACTCCATAGTCGGCTGCTCCTTCCTCCTCGTCCACTACTCCTGGGCAGCAAAAGAATCGGACCCAGATATCACCCACCACTTCCGCGAGATCGTCGGTCTTATTAATGGCACGAAAAACTGCGTAGTCGAAGGCCAGGATCTCCTCCAGGGGTCTGCGCTTTACGAAGTATTCCGCCATCGTCCTGGTGTGAAGCTCGAGAAGTTTATTGAGGACAACAATAACGATCCTACGAAATCTAAGCTTACGAAAACATTGACTCTGTACCACCACTGCATGATGTGCGGACTGGGGACCAAGCGAGCATCAGGCGCCTCTCCAGATAACACACACGCCATCCAGAAACTTCTCATCGTTTTACGAGCCATCGAACTCAGCCCGCAAAACATAGAAGAATCCCCCGTCTTCCACGACATAATCAGATACCTCTTCACCTGGCCACTGCAATGCACGAAAGGATTCATGGAACATGTGGAGAGCCAGGAACCGGTTTCGATGACGGCGCTGCTGTATTATTATGCTGCTGCTGCTAGTGTGTCGAAGGGGAGGGTGTGGTGGATGCAGGATCGTGCGAGGGGGATATATGAGGTGCTGAGGGCAAGATTGGCTGGGAGGTGTGCGGAGTGTACGGGTCCGGCGGTTGAGTTGGGGGATGGGAGGTTATGTTGCATGTAACGTGGTTGGAGGTTTGGAGAGGATGTGTATGTTTATATGTTGAATACCCAATGTTTCGTCGATATTGAAATCGAATCCGGCTTCACACCGCAAGATCTCTCACGGCGTATTACTGAAGTTTTGGGGTATGAAATACCGATACTAAGGATCCTAACGACTCTCGAGATTCAGTCCAGTGCTCTCTCAGTTGTATGTAAATTGGCTTGAACCATTTGTTAAGTGGCAAGTATCATACATGCCAGTAACCAATTCTCGATAGAAGTTGCTGGCCTAATCGGTTTTCTACTTGTGTGACCACTTTCTCAAGGATATAAGACTCTATTCACTAATCAATCCAAGATTTCTCAAGTCAGTCTTCATTCACGCCAAATGTACCACGCCGCTCCTGAAACTTGCGCTGTCGGACCGCCAAGACATCTCTATACTTTCATTCTGAAGACCGACTTTCGGAATTTCGTCTTCGTTACTTTCATACCATCCAACTGCCCAATCATCTCCTCTCATTCAGTTCTTCCCACTGTACTCCCGCCCACTCCTCTACATAACCCGCCACACCAACCTCCACCCCCCCCTGCTGACAATCCCTCTCACAAACCCCCACAATAATAGTCCCCCACTCCATCCCATCCAAACTCATCTCCTCCCTCTCCAACTCCATAATAGCATGCGGCGTCAACTGCACCTCAAACACCCTCCCCGCACCACAAAGTCCACACCTCGGAATCCCATTCCCATTCACCGAACTCGTCGTAACCTTCTCATTCCCCTTTCCCACACTCCCACTTCCACTCAACATCTTCCCCACAGCATCACCCTTCGAATACAGCAACGGCTGCCCTTTAAACTCATATCTGATAACCTGCTCAGGATTCTGCGCTAGCCGGTCCGCGAACTTCTGGAACGCCTTGTCAATCGTGCTTTCATACACATCTTTGTCTTCCTTCTGGTTGCTCCCGCTTCCGCTGCCTTCGTCTATATCCATTGTTTGGGTGGGGATAGGCAGGTCTTCAACTTTGTCGAGGGTTTCGTAGTCCGCGTCCGCGAGATAGTAGAGGGGGTAGGCGGGCGGAAGGGAGGATTCTTCTGGCCATGGTTCGGGGGGCGGAGGGGGGCCGTATTTGGGCGTGGGGTTGTTGAGGGAGAGGGCTGAGGCGAAAGTTTTGGGGAGGTCGGCTGTGGGGGATGATGGCTGCGCTGGCTGTTCTGCAGGTTTTGATAGCTGTGCTGATCCAGGAGATGCGAAAGGATTGCTCGAAGACGTGGACGTGGATGTTGAGAATGGGTTTGAGGGCCCGCTTGAAGAACTGGTCGAGAATGGGTTCGCAGAAGCTGTACTCGAGTTTGAGAATGGATTTCCACCAAACAGTGCCGCTCCCAGATCCACCGCTGGCTTTGTAGGCTGTGTCTCCACTTGAGGTTCTGCGGGCTTTGTATCCTTCTTCTTATTCGCGGCCTCTGTGATCCTAACACCCCGCAGCACCCTGACGCTGCCTGCCTTGCGCCGGCACGTCTTCCTCCTACACGTCAGAACATAAAGTCGTCTCTCGTGGCCGGGAAATTGCTCTGGTAGGTCTCCGTTCAGTTGTAGGAGTAGGACCATCAGGTCGTTGCAGACTTTGCATTTCGCAAGAGCTGCTGAAGGCGGGGTAGTGGGGTCGAGCCATGTCTAAGGAGAATGGAAGTCAGCATTGAGTGCTGAAGATCCACCACTCGAACACCTTTCTTAATTGTATTGAGGGCTTGAATAATATGCGACATACTGGTCTCCCTCCAAGGTAGCTGATAGTATCGTCCGAGGCTTCTTTCGAGGCGTACCCAAGTAGAACGTTCGTCTCCGTGTAGTCGTCTTCTTCGCCACCAGACGAATCGCTGTCATACGGTGCCATGTTCGTTGGTCAGGTGCTTGGGTAGATGCGTATCTGTAATGGACGAGCCCGAGGAAACCTGTATTCGGACAATATCGATGTAAGGACTGGGTTTGATAGTCTTGAGCACTTGGGATATTTTTTTAAGCGAACACAAGGCTGAGGAAAATTAAGTCTGGCCAATGAAAGAAGGCTGGGCGCCACTGTTGACATGTGCATGTGGATTCGGCAATTTCGCGATTCGAGGGCTTACAAATTTGAGAATTGGGTTCCTTTCATACAGTGCTCATAATTGCATCTAGTTTAATATACAACTCCTACAGAGACTTTCATAGTCATCCCAATATAGCATGTAGAATCAAGTCCACGCCTGCGCTATTTACCAAAAGAAAACACATGAGGTATGGTATAGTGAAAGAACAATATCAATACAGATGCAGCCCATTGTCATTATTCGTAAATGTTTCCATCGCCGTAAATTGCCCCAGCCAGACCCTTAATATGCGCCACGGATCTTTGCGTACAAGTCCGTATCGAGGAAATTATAGTTCTGGTCCAGCTCACAGAAAGGATGTCGAGAAAGAAGGGTATCAGCGGTTGGACGCTCAGAAGGATCACTAGATATTGTTAGTATGAAGCCTGAAGATAAGTCTAGACCAACTTACATCGTAAAACAGTCGGCCATGAAGGCCACAGCAACGGGGCTAATGTTCATTGAAACATCATCGGGAATGGGTGGAGCCTCGTTCAGACTGCCAAGTTTATAGATGGCTCCAACAGTTTCTTCCTTGCTCCAAGGTCTTCTACCTGCAAACATCTCGAGAACCACACAGCCAAGAGACCAGATGTCTACCTTGGCTGAATAACCTTGGCCCTGAGATCGGACCACTTCAGGAGCCATCCAGAATACAGATCCTTGCATAGAGTTCGATGCATCGTTTCCATAAATGTTGTCAGTCTTCTTGGAAATACCAAAATCGGAAATTTTGCACGTTCCATCTAGATCTAACAATATGTTATCTGCTTTCAGATCTCGATGAAGGATACCTTCTCTATGAAGATATGCGAGGCCAGAAAGGGTCTGTCGGGTCAAAGAGCTGACCACGGTTTCTTCGAATTTGCCATGCTTTCGTAGACAACTTCCGACACTGCCACCAGAAATATATTCAAGGAAGATACTGATAGACATTTCTTTTCGCTCACATCCAAGGTATTGCACAATATTAACGTGGTCGAGGTGCTGCATCGTGTCAATTTCCTGATCAAGGGCTGCAACCATCTCTCGCATCTTCTCCTTGTCGTTGCCCGCAGCCTTTTGGCTGACTTCAACTTGCTTGACAGCAAGGAACTCTCCAGTCGTAGCGTTCATTCCCAAATACACTCGACCGTACGTGCCTTTACCAATCAGTTGACCCTTGAACCACCGGAAAGTGGCTTGTCGCTTTGGAATTGTATCTTGGGGTATCTGAGGTAAGATCATGCTGCCACGTTTTGGCTTGATCTGGACAATATTGGCTCCGAACATCTTGGTGCTCTTGCGTCGAAGCATTGTACTTGAAGGACCACCTTGCTGGACGGGCGCAGTGAATCGTTTGTTGGCTTCGTGTGCTCCTCTTGCGACCTCACGAATGGACTTCATACGCCCTAAGCCACCTGAACGCCGAACATTTCTCTGAGCGATACTTTGCATAGATCCTGGCCGCTCCAAAGCCTTTAGAGTAGATTCATCCGAGCCGAGAGTATCACCGTCATTGTATGATAGGCTTGAGCGGATCGTGTTTGTCGTCGAGCTGTCGCCCATAGTCATGCCGGCTTGGGCAGCCGCAAGCTGTTCCAAGGTCTCCTGTTCCGCTATAGGTGATACAGGTGGTGATGTATTTGCAGTCGTCTCTAGAACAGGCTGATCCAAGTCGAGATTGGGAAAGAAGGCATCGAGATGATTAATGAGTGCTTCTGCAGGAGGTCTGCTTGCCCATACATCTTCTCTTGCAAAAGACTCACGTCGAAGCAATTTAGCGCTCATGTCCTCTGAAGATTCAGCTGACCAGCCACCCTCAGAGTTTGCTGAACCAGGGTTGCGGCGCTGTGGTCGTTTACCAGACCCTCGAGCACTATCGTCCTCAAATTCTGGCGTTCTTGAAGCGTTGACGCTTGATGCGCTATTGGCGTTCTGAGGCGACGAAAACGAGACTGATAGACCCTTCTTGGATCTCGACGTCCTTATGGTCAAACTTGGTCGTTTCCCAATGCCATCCGAATCGCTATGATTGCCGTCGTTTGCCATGACTCTTCTCATGCTTGATTTCTTTTCAGGCTTACGAGATGCAATTGGTACTGCAAAAAGCCCATCATCGGAATCATCGTCGGAATCTGTCTGTGGTGTTTGCTTAGGAGAATTCTTGAAATCGACATTGGACTCGGTGAAATCCAAGTTTGGCCCATACGACTTTCGGTTTCCGGGAGTGTTGACTCCTGGTGTTGAATGTGCACTGCTAGGACTCAAATCCACGGGGGACGGGACTCGTCGAGTCTCTTCTTCCCGAATTCTACTGGTTGCTGCATGCTCTGGTATTTTCAGAGATAGCGAGCGGTCACGAGTCAGGCTTGCACCACCATCCTCGCCATAGTCAGGAACGATGAATGGTTGATCGCCTTTGCTCCAAGTCGTACTACCAGGTGTGCCACTTCTAGATCTTGCCGGGCTACTACCCTGTGAGCCATTTGTCCCAAAATCAACTGTTGACATTGCACTTCGTCCTCTCTCGGCTTGGTCGCTGCTCCCAGGTGGCGATCTCTTGCTCTGGGATTGAGCATTGCTAGGACTGGGGTGGCCCACTGCTCCTAATCGACTACCCATTCCAAAGAGAGCTGCTGCTATGCCGCTACTAGCTTGTGGTGATGGGGGAGGCACAGGCTTTCGTTTAGCGTACTCGGACATCTCTTGAGACGGATAATGAAATGGTTGATCCCCACCAGACATCCGTTTCCCCTCACTCTCCACACTCGTGAGCGACAAACGTGCTTGTTGCCCGCTTCTCTTGCTGAGAGAATTTGCTTTGATCAGGGTGGCTGACTCGGCGGGAGGCGGTGGGGGCTTCCTCTGAGGAAAGAGGCTATCTAGCTTCTTGTCTTCAAAGGGAGAGTTTCGTGGCTGATCAAAATCAACATTGCGACCCACAATGCCAAAGGAAGCGTCAGCAGTAGTGGGTGTCTCCTTGCTTGCCTTCTTTTTGGCCAGGTATGCCTTTTGTCTCCGTTCCATCTCAGCTTTGTGCTCGCTAGCAGCTAGTTCCATAAAAGCTTGTCTCTCGGATTCAGGAAGCTGCCTTTCACCACCTTCTGCCTGAGAATTGCGGAACTGCATTAAACGATCGCGAAGGGCGTCCGATTGTGCCTGTGCGCTTGGTGGATTAGATGCATCACGACTTGAAGGACCTGTTGCCTTGATAGTATTTTGTCGAGAACTTGGCGGAGAAGAACTCGAGCGTTGCCTCGTCGCATTCAGTGTTGCGTACGCATCTTCGTCTAGTGGGGTACTCGAAGGAAGGCGGGGAGAAAGTCCAAGCTTGTTATCAAAGTTCGTCGCGAAGCCCGCAGATTGAGGTGCTGGCAGTGGCAACGCAGAGTTAGGAGCCCGAACATATAGCTTCAGAGTCCCAGATTGGTCGGCTTTCGTTCTTCTATGAAGCAGCAATTTTTGATCATCAAGTGCTTCCTCATGCTCGCTTCTACCTAGATCAGTGAGAAATATCTGCACGAAATCATCGTTCATTACACCAAGCGTCGCGCAAACCACACTCCGAAGATCAGAAGCAGAGTCCACATCAGTAACGTCGCACAATCGATAATTAAGCCCATCCCTGGTGAGCAGGATGAAGTTTCGCCCAGGTACATTTCGACGGCCACGATATCCAGAAGTGTGAGCAAACTTGTCATATTCAGTAGCAGAAAAAGTCGAAGATGGTCGATCAAGGGATGTCTCGCTAGAATCTTTACCATTGGCCATAAAAGGTCCTGGTTTGAAGCTCAATGATGGACTAGTCGGTGACTCGAGATTTGGTTCTTCAGGTGACGGGCCAGCCCCATCCTCCTTCCTCTTCTTTCTGAAATGCTTAAGGAAACCCTTTGATTCTTTCGCAGAGGTTGGCTGTTCTGAAGTGGCAGATCGATCTCCAGGGTCCGATGGGGAGGGGCGAGCGCCATCAACACCATGCCGACGACTTTCTTGGTTGCGGACAAGATTCAGTTCACCAACCGCTCCACCCAATCCACCGCGAAGTATTTGACTGGCACCTGGCGGAACTCCAGAGCCATAGATAGCAGCATTCGAAGATATGGAGTCAGTGCTATTGCTGGCACGGTGTCCAAAACTCCTGGTATGAGGAGACGCTGAGAGCCCGCCACTGTTTGGGGTGTGCAAATTTGCAAATGCTCCAGGGCTACTGCTTTTCGGGCTACCTTCCAAACGAAGCGTTGGGCCTCTGAACTCGCCAGTCTCGCTGCTAGCACTGGGACTGTGCCGGCGACTACCGTCACCTTCGATATTCCGAAGAGCGTTTCGATGTCCACCTCTATTCTGCGAATTATATGTGTCGGAATCCGCCAACTGCCCACTGGCAGCAAGAATTGGCATAGTCGTACTGCGACCAGAGAAGCGCCTGGTTCCAAAACCAGGACCCGGTCCTTTGAACATAGATTTTCCGGGACTGTCATCGTCTCCATTTGCAGTACTCGGCGTAGAAACATGTATCTCGCGGCCAAGATTTGGAGAGCCTTCCACAGTTCCCTCGGTGCCTGCACTCTGGATATTTGCAGTCGAAGATTCTCGACGAACGTGAGATGGCTTCCCATCTGGTTGTCTCCCCGTGACGATGCTTCTAATCAGACGGCGCATTCTTTTGCCCTCCTCGCGCTCTCTAGCTTGGTCCCAACCGGTGCCACTGCTAGAACACTCTTTTGCGAGTCGAGGGTAAACTTGCTGGTGCATCATACCAAAATTTCCCCTTCCACCGTGTCCGCTTCCAAGTTCGAGAAAAACAGAACCGCAAATGTTCAGAGCCTTGAAAGTCTCTTGCCAGTCATTTGAGAATGAATTATTAGCAAGCCAAAGAAGGACTTGATCCATCGGCCATCTCGACGCCGCGTCATTAGGAGATATTGGAGTGTTGGAATTGCTAGCGTGCTGCTGATGATTGACTCTGCTCGAATGTTGCGTATTGAGAAAAGATCCGGTTGCAGACTCTTGTGGGTTGTATTCGGGTAGATGAATGTTGTTGAATCGATTTACAGGTGTCTGGGATTGGTACATCCGATCTCGGTCCTGATAATAACTACTTCCGTCATCTAGAGGTGTAGATAGACCCGTCTCGGCAGTATTTCTAGATGTTGACCTCGAGCTGTCCGATACGGCAGAAAACTCTGCACTATCGCCTCTGTTGAAGCTCGGCTCTTGAGTCCTGCCAAACCCTGGGATTCCAACACCTGGCCCAAATGAGTCCCCGTGTGGTATATACGTCGCTGACATCTGATGTTCACTTGCTGGCGGAGGTGGTATCGACAATGGTGGGGGTTGGTGGGCAACATAATTCTGTCCGGGGTTATATGCCTGGTGTTGACTATTGGCAGGAGGATTGGGCGGTGGTAGAGGGAAACCTCTTGCATCATATGACCGGCCCCAGCTGCCTTGCCAATTCGAGACAGGCGGAGGGCCTGGAGGTGGAGGAATTATAACGTTGCCGTGTTGATGCGACTGAGATGCAACATTTCGAAGAGGCGGTGGTGGAGGAGGTGGAATGGACATCATATGCGGCTGGGCAGGAGGGGACATCGGGGGAGGTGGAGGAGGTACATATTGCGCCGCAGCAGACGGATGCCTCTGCCCTGGTTGATACATCTGGACACTGGGACCAGACCGTGTAGACGGTCTGTATGAATTATTCGATGAGAAAGAGGGAGATGGCAGTGGATCGCCAGCGGTGGATCTAGCTCGAGGTCGGGAGGGAGTGCTGGACGAGGCAAGAGTTGGGTACGGAGATCCTACTCCGTAAAGAGGTATCAGCAAATTTGAAGAGCTAGTTAAGTTGTATTGAGGTACGTCGTTCAAGATAATCCCATCGGAGACTTGGAAGTCTGCGTGTGAAGTGATTCTGGGTGAAGGCGCGGGAACTCTATGAGCATCTGAATTGTTCGATCGAGCTGATGAGGATCGTGGGCGCGAACTGGTCATCGTATCCGCGCATCTTTGTTCAGCAGGCCAGCCGTGTGAAATTCGGTGATATCCGCCTGCCCCTTGCTGTCTTGTCTTGCGTTGCTTCAAAGGACAAAGGGTCGAAGCGTCGTACTCCCTCGGTCGACTCGATCCACGGGGGCCGACGCGATGCTATCGCGAGTCGAGTGGCAGTCGACTGCCAGGCGGCGAGCAGCGAGTTCTATGAAGATAGCAGATACAGCGGTGATGTGGTACGGTTCTGCGACACCGTCGACGATATTGGAGAGACTGCAGGTGGTTTGGGCATTCTCTTTCGTATCCAATCCCATGAAGGTCTCGAAGTCTGGGCGGATGCGACAGGGATCAGCGCGCGTGGCTGCGAAACAAGTCAGCCCGGCTGTGGCCAACCACACGACGCCGTTATTTGTTTTGTCGGAAGCGAAAACGCCCAGCATTTTCAACGATCATTAAACATAAACAGTCGGTGATGTAACAAGATCAATTTGAGCTTTGGAGAATGATCTCCAAAGCTGTATGGACTCTCTGCGACTTCGCGAAATAAGCCGTACGGTATCGACTGACCCAGAGGAGACCTGCTTAGAATAGCTTGCTCCACTTGGTTTGTCCTCCTCATTAATGAGCATGCTAAGGTCATCCTGACAACATTATGGCCGAGAATCTAAATCTTCGACCAACGAATAAAGAATCGTTTGAGCATGCGACTGTTCGTCTAATTCCAGTTTGTACCTAGGAATTCTTGCCATCACCTGTCAAGTTCCTGTCTAGGCAGGCTGTTAGCGAGATCCACCTATTGCGTTCGACAACATTGTTGACAGTGCAAGTTTTGGTAATATGCACTCTACTAGAATCAACCTAGTACTTGAGATACAGTCCCTCTCAGCCCTATGGTCAGCTTACAATTGCCCTGCAATTTATGACAATTGCGCATGGTTTTAAGTCAGAAACAACTCTCAAACTGACATTTGAGACATCAAACATGTTTACCTTTTCGGATTTCTTTTCTTCAGGCCTTGCTCCTTGAAAAGCTTGGGGCGGACAAAATGGAAATGAAGTTCGATAATATGGTTCTTTGAAATTGGCATCAACCCGTTATATTGTCGCAAATAGGGCTTGAGGTTTGTTTGCTGTTGTACTCTATGTTGAACCAGCACAATACATGGCACTCCCCAGAAATCTGGGGATGGTTTTCATGCACGAAAAGAGTGGAATCATTCGTACGTGTTAGACCAAACTGCAGATCAATCAGGCCCAAAACTTCCTTCCGATTCAGGTGATTCAGGTCGTATCGTCCACTTTACGTTGTGCTTTAGTAGAACGTAACGTCATTCTTCGCTGTCCCACGATTGATCCACATGGATTCGCGATCCGACTGTGGCGCCATACTTAATGCTTTCAATGCTGGCAATAGGATCTGTCCTATCTGTTCAAGACACCAGACTGTGTGTCGATAATCATATCAGACACTCTATTATGCATCTTGATTAATATGTTTCCCGCATTTGCATGGGAAGAGACGTTTAACCAACCATCCGTCAGTTTGGAGCGGGTGGGTAAATAAATGAGGGCTGTGGCTTATCACTCTCGAGGGTGGCTGTTATCGTGTTCTGTCGAACTTCTGCCAAGACATTTTGGCCGGCGCGCTTGGGCATCTCTTGTTATCTTCTTCAAATCCCTCTCACAGCAGCCTCTTCTGCAGACAGGAATCAGCGCACTTTCAATAACAGAGTTCCGCAGCTTTGAAAATTCAATCGGACCGTGAACCGGTTGGTAGCCACCACCACGTGAGTCCAGTCCCTGCAATACACCAATTCGGCGCGTCTCGGGAAGTGGCGTGGTGTGCTGCATCGTCATAGGTAGGTGGGCTGATGAGCACAACAAGCTTCTGCGGATTTCGGCAGCTTGTCCAGAAAAAAAGGTACTTCAATGAGCAAGAGCCCAATTTCTTAACTGTTCTACCCATTGCACTTTTCTCACACGCAATTACCTCACATTCCGTACAATTCAACAATACAGTTTCGATAAGCTCTTTACACAATGACGGCAACTCCTCCAGATATCAGGACTTTGGCTCTTGAGCGTCCGGTCGATGTTGCAGAGTATCTCTTTACAAGACTGCACCAGATGGGTGTACGCTCAGTTCACGGCCTTCCGGGTGATTACAATCTGGTGGCTTTGGATTATATTCCAAAGCTTGGTTTGCAATGGGTTGGGAATGTGAACGAGCTCAACGCTGGTAAGGTTCGAGAAGTACCCCGCCTAACATAATTCTGACTTCTCCCAGGATACGCGGCGGATGGTTATGCCAGAATCAAGGGCATTTCTGCTATTGTTACGACTTTTGGTGTTGGAGAACTTTCGGCAATGAATGCTATTGCAGGCGCCTACTCGGAGCATGGTAAGTCCTCAGACGCATCTCGTTCGGAATACACCAAGCATTACTGACTTCAATCTTTCCTGCAGTTCCAATTGTTCATATCGTTGGAGTTCCGAGTACGATCTCACAAAGAGATGGAATGCTTCTACATCATACACTAGGCAATGGGAATTTCAATGTTGGTTACTCTCAAGAGTTGTTCATTCATTGCAGAAAGCGATCGCAACTCAGCGCGGCAGGTCTATGAAATACTAACACTTTCTAGGTCTTTGCGGACATGAATAAGGAGATTTCATGTGCCATGGCGAAGCTCAACGATCCAAACGAGGCCGCGATCCTCATCGACCATACACTCCAACAATGCTGGCTCAAGAGTCGACCAGTCTACATTACTCTCCCTACGGATATTGTGCAGAAGAAAGTCGAGGGAAAGAGACTGGAGACTCCCATCGACCTCCACTTCCCCCAGAACAATCCGGATAAGGAGGATTACGTCGTGGAAGTCGTCCTGAAATACCTTTTGGCTGCGAAGAATCCAATCATCCTTGTTGATGCTTGTGCCGTCCGTCATAGAGTGCTCGAGGAGGTCCATGATTTAATTGAAAAGACCGGCTTGCCTGTGTTCGTTACACCAATGGGCAAAGGAGCAGTCAACGAAGAACATCCAAATTATGGCGGAGTATATGCTGGTGACGGAAGTCAGGCTGCTGTTCAAGAGCGTGTCGAAGCTTCAGATCTCATTTTAACCATCGGGGCCATTAAGGTAAGACCTGGCTACCATTCCGTCAATCCACTGACTGACCATATTTCAGAGCGACTTCAACACTGCCGGCTTCACATACAAGACATCTCAGCTCAATACCATCGACTTCCACAGCACGCACGTAACCGTCAGATACTCGGAATATCCAGGTGTACATATGCGCGGCGTGCTACGAAAACTGATCAACCAAGTTGACCTCAGCAAGCTCTCAGCAGTGGCAGGTCCGAAGATGGTAAACAAGGTCGAGCAAAATCAGGACAACTCCGACACAATTACACAAGCATGGATCTGGCCAAGAGTTGGCCAATTCCTCAAGGCAAACGATATTGTCATTACGGAAACCGGCACAGCCAACTTTGGTATCTGGGAAACAAAGTTCCCTAAAGGCGTTTCTGCCATCAGTCAAGTACTCTGGGGTTCAATTGGCTACTCCGTTGGGGCCTGTCAAGGTGCTGCTTTGGCAGCACGTGATGCAGGAGAAGACCGGAGAACGATCCTTTTTGTTGGTGATGGCTCATTCCAATTGACGGCTCAAGAAGTCAGCACGATGATCCGGCTGGGACTGAAGCCCATCATCTTTGTCATCTGTAATGACGGCTACACCATTGAGCGTTTCATCCATGGATGGGATGCAGATTACAATGACATTCAACAGTGGGCATTCAAGGATCTCGTCAAGGTCTTTGGATCACCAGAAGGAAAGGCAAGGACATACCAGATCAAGACTAAGGATGAGGTCGAGAAGTTGTTCCATGACGACGAGTTCAACTCGGCCGATGTCTTGCAATTCGTTGAGATTTACATCCCCAAGGATGATGCACCCAGGGGACTTAAATTGACTGCTGAGGCTGCGGCGAAGAATAATGCTAGACAGTAGAGTCCACCATGGTGTGATTTAGATGGGTCTGGGAGGACAGAATTGTTTTGGGGTCTGGCGAATGGAGAAATTGGATAAATGAGATACGACGATAACGAGAATTATAATAGCACACTGTTTAAAGCTTTTGCATGCAGAGACTTGATCAAGACGATGTGTCTTTTATGAACCTTACATATTCAATTCCCACTCGTTCTAACTACAGCCTTGTCAGACAAGGCTGTGCGAGATGCAGCCTCGCGCTAGACCAGGAGCTAGATAGATTACGCGATTGGTTGAAGGCTTGATTTGGAGTGACCTCGATTTCTTCTTAGCTCAACAACATCAGCGTCTGCCGACAACTCAAATGACAGACTCGAACAAACGGAAAGAAATATCTGGTGGTGATAGAGATGAGAGGGGCTCGAAGAGAAGTAAGGTAGGTTCCAGGAGTCCTTCACTGTCTGTTGTTATCATGAAGCCTCGTATGTTGCGAGCAACTTCTCGCAAGGCTGGGTAATCATGAGCTCTCTTTGGCTTGCGCTCTTCAACAATCTCTCTCGCCTGTTCTCTCTCACTTCTCCTTTCATTTAACGATCCCTTCCCATGTTGTCTCTCCTCGAATATTGAGCAAAATTTGTTCACGTCAGACGCGATATGATCTAAGACACTTTGGTATCCCTGGGATCTGACTTCGAAGCAGGGAGGATCCGGTGGAAAATGGCAAACACCACATCAGAAGGCAAAGATTGCTTCTCGAGGAAGTGGGAAGATTGAGCCAGGTGATGTCGGTATCTGGGTCACCTGCGCCAAGAACATGGAAGGGCGAGCCACCGAAGAGCTGAAGGTCATGTTTGAAGAGGTAAGCACTCTCTCCATACGTTCCGAAATTTGTACTGACAAGCCCAAGTGTGCTGAGCGATTCTATGGTATCAAGCCAGGATCAGGCGAAGACGCAGAGGACGAAGATGATATTGAGGCATCGATTCAGAAAGAGCTCGCTGCGCTGGACAACAAGTCAAGCACGACCAAGCTCTTCTCTCCCATCCATCTTGAGATTCCTTGTGTGCTATTCTTCAAGACTGGTCCAGCCATCGAACCGGTTGACTTTGTTCATAGGATTTGCAAGGAGGTTGTCGAGAAGCCTGGCGTAAGGAGGATGAAATATGTCAATCGACTAACGCCGATGACTTTGATGGCAAAAGCTACAGAAAAGGGACTTCAGGATCTGGGAAGTACGGTGCTTCACAAGCACTTCCACATGGCTGCGGATGCAACGGAGGAGCCGACATCGGCGAAAGAGAAAGACAGCGAAGACATTCCAAATTCTTCAGTAAGTCAGATATCAATTCCATGATGCATCCATTTGCATCACGATGCGAGACGCACAAATATGCAGCGGACGATCATGCTCCAAACGGGAGATATTTGGCGATAGTTCATCATTGACATTGGACAGTATGCCATCCGACCAACAACACGGGCGCACACAGCTCCTCTCAAACGAGATCTGGTGATCAAGTCAATCGCTGACTCGATATCCAACGTGCACAAGGTGCAACTCACTACTCCGGACAAGGTCATTCTCGTGGAGATCTTTCAGGTAAGACTCCCCATGACAGCTCCTTGCATGCCTCACATAATGCATTTCTGGAAGCTCGTTCGCTGATTCGATTTGCACAGTCGGTGTGTGGAATGAGCGTTGTTGGCAGCGATTGGGAGGCACTGAAGCGTTTCAACCTCGCGGAACTCTATCACAAAGACAAAGTATCTAAGGCAACAGCGGCTGCAGAGCCAGAGGAGGCTAAACCACAAAGCGCAAAGAAAGACGAAGCTGCTTGAAGACTGCTGTCGTTGCCACTGCCAGCAGCCAAGTCAGAACAATAGAGTTCCTCTATTTTCGCGACGGGCCGAGGATCTTGACCATATAAATGGATATAGCCCGTATGAAGGCTGCAACTTGCAGATGATGGATATTAATGGCTCTTTCGTAATCAGATGGTTTGACGAAACGTTACAAGATCAGCAGAGAGAGCTAGCTCCTGGCCGTTGCCTCCGCAGTCCATTACATGTCAGTTTCCGCATGACCGCCACCAGCGCTTTACAAATTTCACGCACCAGCTGCAAGCAACTACCGCTCTCCTGCAGCGAAGTGCATCAGTAGACGAGATTTTGCGTGCTGCTCCAATTTAGTCTTATGCAGCATCATGACCAGAAGCGATCCATTGTAACACATTGACAAAGTCTGCAGATCTTCTCGAATCTCGCACCTGGGTACCAAGATATCTTTCGATTCAAGACCGCAGGTTGTTCCTCAGATACTTTGGATCTTGAGCTCGAGGAACAAAGATATATATCCAAACAATCCTAGCCAAATTCCCAACTTGTAATTCAAGACATGATACTTACCTGCTAACGGATTAAGCTAATGCCAGACTCAGAAGCCAGACATCACATCCAGCCCATGACCTCCATCCCTCATCCGAACGTCTGTGCTCTCGAGATCCTAGTTCCATGCATCGCCAAGTCATACCTCAACCCTGCTAGTCTCCCTTCATCCCTTGCTAGCACGGAAACGCCAGACTCTCGCTAGAAGCTTTCCAATCGGGGAGATCTTCTGATCATACTAACCAGATGCGACCAAAATTGACGAGCGTACGGATCTCGAGTCTGGAAACCAACAAACGGTCAGCGAAGAAAGGGGCAAACTTCGAGCTGAGAGATTCTGTTTCGATTGATGGATTGTGATTTGATTGATTTGGTTGGTTGGTTGGTGAAGAGCTCAGTGCCTCTTCGTATCCTTGCGAGGACGGGACCTACCTAATGTCAGTATGAAAGAAAATTATTGTTGATGGACCTGAGAGGTGGTGGCAGATTTGAAGATGCACGATGTGGCGTGAGGAGGACCCCGCGCGAGCTCACATGGCACGTCAAGGGTGTTCAATCTCGAGACTCAAGTATCAAGCATCAAGCATCAGGGATTGATATCCTCCCTTGTCGCCGTACCCGCACGACACGAGAATTATTGAACAAAGATCATCGTCAGAGAGGTAAACTTCTGGCCCTTCGTATCATATGCTGGAATGCCAGAAGTCTGGATACCCAGACACTACCTACATTCCAACATGTGAAATTGATCAGGTGCAAGCAGCCTCTCACAGTCAAGAAGCAGCATAAACGAATGTCGTTATCATCAAGGAATGAATGATATGAAATGTAACCTCGTGCTTAGAATAGCCGCCAGAAGATCTCCAGATCGCCGGCTTCCATTCGTTCCCATTCATTTGGTACGGCCGGTCAAAATGAGCCAAGCCGGGTTGAACGGCGACCATCTGAGTCCAGCTCTCCATGTTGTCTTATTTCCTCTTTCTCTCCACAGAGAGGTGGACTTGGTGGAGAGGGCAAGTGGACTTCGGACCATGTTCTCGCCTCTCTTTGCCAGAACTAATGCTGTATGGATACCAATCAGATCTCTTACAATGATTTGGAAATGATTGCAACAGAAGTGCAATGTTCGGGAGACCGAAACCAACAATTCTCCCGACTCTGGCCAACACGGGTCCGATAAATCAATACAAATACAGTATTAAGCATAATATCAAACATTTTCCAACGATCTCGGGAAAGCGATTTGCCGTTCATTCCTGAGAGTCTCTCACCTTTCACCTCTCACCGACCTCGTCTAATCCGACGCAAGCCACCCACTCACATCACTTTTCGCTAACTGACACAACCGCCCTTCGATATCGCCCCTGACACCAAACCAACGAACATGCAAGACCGCGTAACTTTTTCGACTGCTGCTCTCCTTGCGTCTGCATGTGCATGAGCGGCCGCATATGTACGCTGCATCATTGTATGCATCTTCGCTTATTTCCAGCCAATAGGGGATTTTGCAGTGACGAATTTTAACGAGATCTCGAATATTTTGAGCCAGCCCTGTCTCGTACGAATTGATTTGATTTGATTTGCACTGCGCGTGGCCATGCAACTCGGTCATGGACTTTGTCAAGTCCGGAACGTGAAAGTGAACCAGATTCCCGCTCACGGGCGTCTACATATGATAGCCAAAACAAAGAAGCGTACGGAGTGATTTGATAGGCTTCCTTCAATTGTCGGTATGAGATCTTTCGCTTACCCTGGTCGATATCTCTATGATTTGGTTCAGGTGATCGTATTTCAAATCCACAACGTGGGAAGTGCATATGGAATCTCGATAGGCATTCGACAGGACAAGCGCCTGGGTGTTTTACTTGGGGAAGGGGACCCTCTAAAGGTGTCTCGAAACCCTATCATAATTACAACACAATCACCAATCGCTGTACCTACGTCTCACTTACATCTGCGAAAGCTGGCTAATGCACATATCTTCTGCACCTCTGCATCGTCCGTACAATGCAATGCAATGCACGAATTCGTCTATTCCTACCAATCGTTCTGTTTTCATAGCGAAATTTAAAAGACATGACGTCGAGTCTTGCATTTCACCTACACAGCCCTTGAGTCTGAGTCTTTGACAGTGACATTTGGCCACTGGTCTCCTGCAACCGGAGACAAACTCTGAACTCTGCGAGTATCACATATATATGCATTACCACCTCCAAACTGCCCACTGGGCCAACATACAAATCTTAATTTCCGGCCAGGCTGCACGATTCTCTTGCCCAATTTGCAACTTCATTTTCTTGGGGGCGGCCTTGCATTGAGCATTCACATCACATCACATTACACAGCATAACATAACGGCATTCTGATATACGCGGGCGCTCTTATTACCAGATACCGGATTACGACAACTACCGTCGATTTTAATGGCTACATTTGTTTGATGCAACGCACATACATACATTCGTCAATTTACGAGCATCAAACGGCAGGGACTAGGACCGGACCCAGACCCAGACAAACGGGATCGGATCTCCCACCCCTAATCCAAGCCTTCCCGTTTCCACAAACCCACACTTGCTTCCCGCCTCCGAGGTCCTGACATTATTGAGCAGGCTTGCCTGATTGTTGGATTTTTCCTGGGTTCTAGTTCGCTACCGCCAGACCCAAGCCGTTGGGTTTCGTTCATTCGTCCACTCAACCCATCCGCTCGGTTCTTCTTCTTATCAGGCGTACGACGCTTCCAACAGAAAACAGTGCCGAGAAAGGGAGGCAAGGGATATAATACTCACATTGCATTACATGCCAGCTATACGGGAGCACCGGTCGCGCTGCCGCCTTACGATGGCCATGTCGTCCCCGTCTCCGAGAGCAGGAGCACGAGTATCAGTCTTACCGCCCCGCCATTCCCATTCCCATTCTCTTTCCCATTCGCCCTTACTACAGTCGTATTCCCACTCGCAGTCCCAACGCCGGATGCCCTTGATGTACACCCTGCCCATCCAGCGCCTGAAGGAAATTGCAAGTCATGTCGTTCCTGGCTCAGTTCTCGGAACAGTCAAGGAGATCAAGTCAACGCAGCTGCCGAGACTATATATCCTCAAGATGACAGATGGTCGTCCGCTGCTGCTCTCTATCACTCCTAGACTCTCGGTCCGTTTGTTGAGACACGAGGCTACAATCATGGCGTCCGAAGCGAGTATTATTTATTTCCTTGCCGAATCATCCACGAGCAGACGATCGACATCGCCTGCATCATCAAGAGCTTCTCCTCGCAGCGATGACGGAGATTCACGTTCAGAAGAAATGGAGTTGGAAGGGCTGGTCCCGAAAATTCTCAAGCACTCTTCGAATAATAGAGAGACGCCATATCCGTACAGCATTCTCGAACCAACGAGAGGTACACCCATCTCGATGCTATCTCCACCACTGAGCCTTGCCAGTCGCCGTTCAGTCGACAAACAAGTCGGCTCATTCGCTCGAGCACTTGCTTCCAGAAAATCACCTTGCGGTACCTTTGGGATGGCGAATCGGGTACTTCCTGACCCGTCAAGCAACACGCTGTCGTCGACGGCACCGAAGCTCGTGGGCTCCGAGACTTGGTCAGAAGCTTTCAGGACGCTGCTCGAGGCTGTCTTGAGGGATGGAGAAGATATGTCTGTTCTGTTGCCGTACGAAACAATTCGTGCTCACTTCAGACGGCTGTCGTGGAGATTGGACGCAGTGAAATCGCCTAGGTTGGCGATCATCAATGTCAACCAGGACACGAATGTGATGGTTGAAATGACTGTCGAAGAGGATGAGTCAGGCGAGCCAGTTGAAGACGTCGAACTGACTGGACTTCGAAACTGGAGCCAGGGTGTTTTCGGGGATCCTTTGATATCGAGCTGCTTCGAAAGTCCCAGCAAGGAATTCTTGGAAGGTTGGGTCGAAGGAGGAGACGAAGTCATCGAAGATGAAGAGAATAAAGAGGGCAGGTTGCTGCTCTACCAGTGCTATAGAGCCGTGGTAGCCATCGTGACGGAGTACTACAGGCCGCAGAGCGACAGTAGCAAGAGAGAGCTGGAAGGCAGGAGGAAATTAACGAGTGCACTGAAAGTGCTTGACGAACTATTTAACGACGAAGACGAAGCGATCAAACGGGTACGGAGCATGTCGGTGGATATCATGAGTATCGCGAAAAGACAGAAGCTTAATGAGGAATAGACAAGAAGAGGAGAGAAGGTCTGCAGCATACTAGCATTGGCGTTTTTTGGGCATTGGTGGCATGGATGGTTGTAGCGTAGATGATACCCAAGGAACATTTAACGAAGTCAATGACCATCGCTTCAATTCAATTCTTCTTCTGTCTTGGTATCGCGTCGTCTTCATCGCGAGGTAATTGCATGCCCATCATTCCCATGAGGTTCCCTCCAGGACCCGCCATGCCTGCCTGGCTTTTGAAGCTTTCGAGTAGGTTCTTGGCCAAGTTGAAATCAATGTCGATCTCGCCGTCGCTCTCATCATCGTCCGTGTCTTCGCCTCGTGCCTGCGCCTTCTCCCTCCCAGCCTTCGAATTTCCCTTGAGAGCCGCAAGCTTGCTGGGCGTGGGATCTAGGTTGAGTGCACCAGCTTCATTCAGCTCAGCCTCCATCTGGTCCATCACTTTCTTCAGCTCGGTGGCTTCAATTTCCTCGTCTTCCTCGTCACTGCTATCAAGCTCTTGTATCCTGTTGCCACCCATTTGGGTTTTCACAGGTTTCGACGATTTCGCGCCTGTCTCTTCGTCCTCCTCAGACGGCATACCCATCATCTCCCTCATCATTTTCGCAAATTCTTTTTCATCAAAGCTAACGTCTTTGTCTTCATCCTCGCTGTCATCATCATCTTCGTCGTCGTCGTCATCCTCAATATCCATATCGTCCATCTCAGCACCATCGATACCTGCCTCATCGTCGTTCAGAAATGCTTCGAATCGCTCAACCATCTTCTTCAGGTCTGCTTGTGTCTTGGCATCGCCGAAACCTGGCGGTGGTTCTGGTCCGAACACCCCAGGAGCCGCCTGCTTCTTATCGCCCTTATTCTTTCCTTCCAACTCCCTCTCAAAATCCTCAAAGTTGATGTCTAGCCAAGTCTCGTCATCTTCTCGCTTTACATCCTTCCACTTGGAGATTTCGTCATCCGTGGGTAACACAACATCATCGTCAGTTTCCAAGTCGTCGACGAGGATTTTCAGTTCTCGGACCAATCGATTGTCTCCGTTCTTGGGATCGGTAAGTAGCATTTCAAAGCCAGAGGTGACTTTCATACCCAATTCGAATTGTGCGTGTTTCTTGACACCGATATGATCAGAAGGCGCGTGCTTTCCCGATTTAGCCAGGATGTCTCTCCATGATTCTGGAGCCGTGAACTGCTGCGATTTGAGCTGGGCATAGAGAACTTTTGTGAACCGAGTTGACACCGTCACAAGATCCGTAGGAGGAAAGATCAGGTTCGAGGAGTTACTTTGTAGAGGTTTCAATGCAACTGGATCGCGTAGATAGAAAGCCTCTACTGCTGGGGCTATGGATGCAGGCCGATCGTGTATAAGGTAGGCCAGCTTCCTCGGAATCGTGATTGGCGAGTGGTGCAGGGATGCGCTTATCTGCGACGGGTAATTCCTGAGTCGATAAAATGCTTCCTCTTCAAGTAAAGGAGAATTTATGAGGATCTGAGGTGTGGAAGCGATTGTTTGGTTGGCTTCTTCAACGGAGAGAGGTCTGGATACGGGCGCAGTAGCCTTTGCCGTTGGCGATGCAGGAGCTGCACTCAGGGGAATGATACGGAGTCTATTATTATTGATCCATACCTGCAACATATTAGAATACGTTCTCGAATTCTGGGCAGAGAATTTTACTTGCCCGATTATCAGCGATTTCCGGATTCAACCAACGAGGTAAAGCATTGGCGGCTTCGATTAACAAGAATTCGCCGTCGGTGTCTACAACTTTGATCCATAGACTGGGAAACTTCGTGCTTAATTCTTTGAGGATATATACAATAAGCCATTCGTCCTCGACGGAATCGCCATAATTTGTAAGACCATGAAGGTACATAAGTCCTAAAAACAGTTTAATAGTAGTAATTCGAGATCATGGGTCGACAACAAACCTTTACCACTCTCCAGCTCCAACTTGAATGACTCTCGTTGCCATATGTACTCATTCAATAGACTCTCCACTAACTTGAGGGACTCCTTCCGAACTTCTTCCAGTTTTCCAAGTAGCTCCTTCTGTGACTTGAGTCTAGAATCAATGATGAAAAGCGAATACTCGACGCAGTCTTCAGGTAATCTCTTTGGAAACCCTTCAAAGCCCTCTCCGAAGCCCTTGAAATCATCTTGTGGGAAGTCCATAATGGCGCCGAATGAACGATATTGTCACGGTACTCGGAGAACGAGGCTGAATGGGATGTTTGGATTTTCTAGATGTGGCGTTGCAGGAAGCTCGGGCCATGTGCTGGGCTTGGCCGCTAGTCTTGTTCTGGAAGTGGTGTAAACATTGAAGAAGTCGCGTCCACGCCAAAAACGAACCTCAACATCCCACCGACCGACCGCGCATTTGCTTGGAGTTCATGGCTACGACTAGGATTTTGGCATACTCGCGATATTGATAATTTTCTCTTTCGCTTCTTCATCGAGCTGTGCAGGCTCCACCCATTTCCAGTATGGTGCAGGCTGGAATTGGGGGTCTCGACACTCCCCGAACGAATCTTGGAGATGCGACTTATCTCTCTACACAACAGCTAGACTTCGATATATCACAGGAGCAATCCTTCCAATCACCCTCGAAAGACAACAATAACCTTGTACAACAACTCCAGAATGGCCGACGCGGCGCGATCAACCTCAAGACACCTCGAAGTCGCGCGACCCTTGGTGACAGACGAAATCTTCCTGCAGGACTCGGCGGCGGAGAATTTACGCCCTTACTCAAGAGTGCTACGAGAAACAGCGCGCTTCGGATTGGAAAAGAGAATGTCCCTGCGACGCCAGCATTTCTCAAGCCCGGGGGCTTGAGCAACATACCTGAAGATCTGAGTCCTCTCCCTCACGGCAGCTCAGTATTCGGCGACTCTCGAAATGGCTCATACATGGCGAGCACACCAATGCCACAAATCGATAGCAGCAGTGCCGCCTCCACACCTATGGCACTACTCCCTCGCCGCAACGAAGGTCCAGGCGTTCTACAAGACGGTAACCAATTATCACTACGAGAGCAGGAGAATGTTATCGACAAGATTGAGAAGGAAAACTTTGGGTTGAAGTTGAAGATACATTTCTTGGAAGAAGCTTTACGAAAGGCGGGACCCGGATTCAGCGAAGCAGCTCTGAAGGAAAATACCGAGCTGAAGGTGGATAAGGTCACAATGCAGAAGGAGCTCCTCAGATATCGCAAAACTCTTGCCAGCGCAGAGAAAGACGTGGAAACATACCGACAACAGTTCTTTGAGATGCAGGAGAAAGTTCGGCGGAAACATGCAGATCAGGATCAGCAAAAGGAATTGGATCGAATGCGCGAGACGTTAGAGGAGCGCGAGGCGGAACTCAGTCGCTACAGGAGTCAAGGAGTCCAATTCGAGAATCTGCAAGATGAGGTCGACGATCTCAAAGCCGATTTGAGAGAGAAGGATCGCCTGCTCGACGGCAAAGACGACGAAGTGGACGGCCTTAAAGCTGATTTGAGGGAGAAAGATCGTCTACTCGACAACAAGGACGACGAGCTCGAAAACCTCAAGGACGATATCGAAAAGCGCGACAACACCATTTCAGAACTCCAAAATGCCATGAAGGACGCTCAGCGCCGAGTCGTAGAATTAGAAGAGAACGCACAATTCAGCGAGGAACTTGATGAAGCCAAGGAAACCATTGAGGAGCTGGAGCGGGCGTTGAAGCGTACCAAAGAGGAGGCGGCCGATGTCAAGGAGGATCTGGAAAATGATCTGAAGCGTCTCGAGGAGGAAGCTGAAGATGCTAAAGAGGAGAGAAAGGATGCGATTAGGGAGAAGGAACGTGCTGAAGCAGACCTTGAAGAGTTGCAGGAAGAGATCGCGAACAAATCCATGACTACCAAAGGCCGAAGTCGTCAAATCGAGGAGAAGGCCAATCGACTGCAGGATGAATTAGAAGGTCTAAGGGAGAAATATACAACTCTTGAGGACGATCATGCGGACAAGGTTCGAGACATCAAGAAGCTTAAGGAGAAGCTCGAGGATCTCAATCAGGATAGCGAAGTCAAGGAGCAAAAGTTGAAGGATAAGATTGAAATTCTCCAGAGCGAAACCCAATCTTCCTCCCGGGAGCGCGAGTCTCTCTTACAGCGTGTCCAGACTCTGCAAACCGAGAACCAATCTTCAACCCGGGAGCGCGAGTCTCTTCTGAAGCGCATCGAATTGATCCAGAACGAAAACAAATCGTCCACGCAGGATCGAGAATCGTTCTTGAAACAAGTCGAGGTCATCCAGAACGAACTTCACCAAGTGTCTGACGAGAAGAACCTCCTTCAAATTCGCCACGATGCTCTCACGACTGAATCCGCCAGCCTTCAAAGAGACCTCGCAAGATCTCAAAAGACTATTGAGGATCTCGAAGATAAGCTGGAACATGAGAAGACGATATCTCTCAATAACGAACGTGAAGTCCGGGATCAATACGTCAAGGAGATCAATCGTCTCAATGATGAGATTGAAACCCTTCAAGCTATGCAGAGAGAGCAACAACGCGATGCAGATGATCAATATGAAGTATGGGCTAGCGAGCGTAGAGGTCTGGAGTCAGAAAAAGAGATGGCCGAAGAGAAGGCTGCAGGCTTACAAAGGACTATCGACCGACTACAGGAGGCTGAAGGGACACTTTCCACCAAGGAATCCAAGCTTAAGCAAGCCCTTGAAAGCGAGAAGGACAGGCACGCCAACCAGGAATCTCTTCTCAATCGTCAAATTCAAGAGCTGAAGGACGATGTGGACAGGCAACTCAGTAATCTTGAACGGAACAAGGAAGAGATGATGAGCCTTCGCGAGCAGCTCCGAATCAGTCAGCGAGAACAGAAGGTGCTTGCTGAAAAGGTAGAAGGTCTTGAGGATGAAGTTGAGATCCTTCAAACGAGTCTAGACGATGAGAGCGACCAAGCCAACCAGGACATCTCGGCTGCCAGACAGGAGTCGGAGAGCCTTCGACGACAACTACATTCCTTGAAGCAGGATCTTACAAAGGCAGAATTAACAGCTGCTAGTGCACGCGCTGAGATCGAGGCTTTCCAGGGTGACTTGCAAGCCGGTGAAGGAAGTAAGCAGCAGCTGAATTCTAGACTGAGGGACCTCGAGGCTCAACTCGCTGCGGTTAGACAAGATAAGCAGAGCCTCCAGGATCAAGTTTCGAGCCTTCAGCTTGAAATGAACTCGTTGCGTATTTCCAAGGCCGATGCGGAGGCAGAGCGTGACGAGTTCCAAAGCCAGCTAAGGTCACTCCAGAGGCGAGAGGAGGATACCTTCCGCCTGGATCAGGAGAGAGTGGATCTTCGCACCTCGAAAATGAAACTTGACGGTGAAATCAGACGACTTCGGGAAGAGAATAGACTTGCCCTGGCACAGCAGCAAGCTGTCGAAACAGAACTTCAGCAAGAGATCGACAGAGCTAGCGCTGAGGAAGGGCGTTTGAACGCGGAGATCGGTGACCTCCAGAGAATCTTAAGGGGTTCGTCTGAGAAGAAGGAGCTGGCAGCAGCTAAGAAGACTATTCAGAAGCTTGAGGCTCGTGTTCAAGAGCTGGAGTCGCAGCTTGCCTCTGCTGATGGTCAGACTGATGCGGCACATGAGCTTTCCATCATTCGCCATGATCTTTCATCAGCGCGCCAAAAAGAGACTGAACTCCTACAACGCGAAGCTGCCCAAAAGGATGTTGTACGGACCCTCAAACTCCAGATCACGGAGCTTGAACGCAAGGTTCACGAGACTGAAATTTCTCGTTTCGTGTCTTCATCGCCCCGGTCATCCATCAACAGCTCTGCACGTAAGTCTGAGGTCGTTGAGATCCGTGCTCAGCTTGCTACAGCACATCAGACTCTCAAAGAAGTCCGCACCCAGCTAAAGGATGCTGAGAAGGAGGCAGGCAAGAAGATCACAGCTCTCAACATTGATATTCAGGCTCAGCAAGCTTCTTGGGAGTCAGAAAAGGATGAGTTGGAACGTGCCTTGGATGAAGCCGAGCTTGCGAGAGAAGAGCTGGAAGCAAAGAATGCTACTTCTGAAGCAACTGTCACTCGACTTCGCAGCAAAATCGACCGCCTGGAGAAGGCACTACAACAAGAACGTCAGAACGTTGGCGAGGACCGCAGTATCGTTGCTGAGCGCCGGGATCTTCATGAGATGCTACGTGAGACTCAACTGCAAGCCGAGTCCCTCGAAATCGTAGTTCAGGAGCGCGACCACAAAATCGCCGCCATCACGTCGGCCGAACAAGAACTTCGTTCCCAGCTGAAGCGCGTCAGAGATGAACGTGCTTTGCATCGATCCGAGGCCACTTCTCTTCACGAGCAGCTTGAGAATCTTGAACGCAAGTACAAGAAGGCCAAGGATAAATGGACTGCCGAGAAGAAGACTTGGGACACTCAGATCAAGACTTGGGAAGCTGAAATGAGCCATTGGGACGCCGAGAAGAAGCATTGGGACGCCGAGAAGAAACACTGGGACGCAGAGGAGAGACACTGGGGCATGGAGAGACAGCTCTGGGCTACAGAGAAGAGGAACCTCACCCGCGGTGTCAGATTCGCGAACATGTCTCTCTCGGTCAACGATGACTCCGAACAGCTTCAAGCTCTCAAGCAAGCTATGGAAGAACGTGAGAAGATGCACGTCAAGGAAATGAGAGGCAGAGCCATGCAACTCGAGTGGTTGCGAGCTAAGTGCCAGCGAGAGGAGAATTTCCGCGATGATGCTGCGTACGCGAAGAAATACATGGCCTTGCAAATTGAGCTGTTCAGAGCTTGGTAAGTTACATCACTTCCCTTTCGAAAGAACACATACTGACAATCCCTCCCTCCAGCAACGAAGCCGACATCCGCATCCTCGAATCTGCCGGCGTACCTCGCCCCCCTCCCCGCGAAAAGAAGAAGCCTACCATCCGCCTTGTCGCAATCGCCATCCGCGCCACAGTTCGCATGAAGATGGGTGCTGCTAAATGGGCAGAGTCGCGCAAGATCCAGGAGCGTATCGAAGCCAAGATTGAACAGCAGAAGATGCAGCTTTTACAGCAGCAGAAGGCGGATGCTGCTGTATCGAATACCTCGGCGGGCACGAAGAGGAAGGTTACTTCTGGTGGTCACAGTGGTCCACGATCAGCTTACGTGTAGATTGGTGGCTGGAGAGAGAGAAAAGGTGTGCTGGGATGGATGATTGATGACTATTTTTTTTTTTTTCATTGATATTGATATTGTCACCAGTATTCGATAAGCATTTTGTTTTGCGCCTGAGGGTTTGAGTTTCGGCGTTGGAGTAGCTGGCGGCATGGATCACATGCATTGGATGAGCGTTTAGGGGCGTCGTTTATGTCTTGTTTACCTCACTTGCCGAGACTGCGGCCTTAAAAGACTAGGGTGGATATTGTGTATTACTGTAAGGTACTCGTCCAAGTCACAATCAGAATGTCTATTACCAGAGCAACTTTTGAAGTTAAAGGTTTTATTTTTTTCCTTCCGATATTCTCATATGATGACAGTCGAGGAAAAACACGCCTAATCCCGTATTGACAGCTTCCCCTTGGCTTCATTCTTCTCTTCGGCTTACCGACTGGATTTCCACAGTTCTAGTAATATAGACATCATCACCGGACTTCACCAGGATATCCTCTTCGCTATCTGTAGTGATCCCATTCTTGGACCGCCCCCGTTCAACGGTGGTAGTGGTTTCGCTCTCTGTTCATGTCTCTCCGCTCGTTCTCTTCAAGCCAAGTTCACATATTCCGGTATGTGTACGGGGTCTGCCTGAAGATGTTATTGCATACGGACCCGTGGCACCGCGAGTGGACTTTACAGAGCTGAAGATGTTCGGGAGGAATCTTGTGAAGAAAGGCTTTAGCGTCGGACTGCATGCGCAGAGGTTCGTGGCGTGAGCTTCGATTGTTAACCACATCAGAACATCCGTTGTGTCCCCTAACCTTTATCAGCTCGAAAATGAAAAAGGATAAGAGTCAGAACATAGCTTACAAGTCAAGTCTGCAGAGCTCAAGAGATGTGCTACTGACTTTAATCGAATGATAGAGATTATACAGACCCTGTTGGAAAGTCAGTCTCTTGCTCCACAATCTTCCTGTATCGAAGCCACTGACGCAAATCCAACTCCAAAGATAGCCATCAGAGTCAACCGTTGCCTCAACCGCATCTGCAGCTTCCAGATCTCGTACAATGGTAGCAATATAACAAAAATGTCTGAACTGATATTGAACGCGGCCTGCGCAAGATATGCCGCTGGTCGACTGACGCAAACTGCGGTGGGCAAAGCGGCTAGTTTCAAGTCCCAGCTTGCTGCCACTGGATTACAGGAGAATACTATGATGAGAACCCCTGCTATTGCATAGCAGCCCACAAAGCCAGCTGTGGGGTATACCAAGATCTTGAAAGAGGGTTTCTCGAAGACTTGCAAGTAGAAGAATAGTACGGAAATCTTGGCGAATGCGAGGGCTGCACCGTAGAAGTTTTCAACTACCAGTTGGAGCTATGCGGAATGTTGGGGATTGGTTCCGTTAAGGAGGCAGACTGATTCCAATAGATATCAGGTGCGTCTGGAGATGCTAACCTGTAAGAACATCCCAAGATCGATTTTGCAGAGTTTGATGCTACTCCAGATGTGGTCGCTGTTGCTGATACTACTAAGGTCTCTTCGCTTTCAGGGCTGACTGAGGAGCTTCCTTCTGCTAGTTAAAAAGCCAGGTGAGCTTCTGTATGACCCTGGTTAATTGCTGAGAATGTACTGAAGATGACAGAAACATGTTCTTGACTGTCAGTCTTGCAAATGATGCTGCAACGTAGAAGTCTGCGGTACACTTATCGAATTCCTACCTGGAGGAATTCCTAGATATGTCTCTGGCTTGATCTGGTCGCTCCTCTTTCAAGTCAGCAGAATATGTCTTGATAACAGACAGCGTTCGTTCCCTTCAGCTAGCAACCGCTGAAACTCAGATTAAAATGATAGAGGAAATACTGATCAACTTCTGTAGCCTATCCGCCGCATCGTGAGCGATGTCTCTGTCACAACAGGAGGTAATATCCTCGGAGTCGACCGCAACAAAGACAATAGAATCAGTACATTACTCCTGCCTGTCCCCACCCAGGTTACCTTGAGTTCTGACTACCCTCGCAGTGTTTCTCTTCTTCGTCTCCTGGACCGACGCCAAAGACGACAAAGTGCTGAACGCAGCTGCTTGCTCCGTAACCAAGGAGATCAAAGCCAAGTCCATCGAATTTGGGGCAGAAAATCCCTTCATCTACTTGAACTATGCTGGAGATTTCCAGGATCCGCTTGGTGGATATGGATTGCCAATGTGAAGAAGCTTAAGACGCTTTCGAGGAAATACGATCCGAAGGATGTCTTTCAGACATTAGTGAAGGGAGGGTTTAAGATTGCGAAGGCGAAGCCGACAACGCAATGATGCAGTTGTTAGTGTGCAAGCGCTGTAGAGATTGAATAGCAAGTATGGTGATGGCTTAAGCTGCAGGCTCTTCAACTTTCGGTCTTGTAGCCCCGATCCTCTCGGGGCAATCAATGTTTACTCGGCTATGCTCGCTTCTTTTTTTCTACTACCCCACTTCTCTGAATCCGTCTGATTATACTCGTTCATGAGGCGTTTGTAGTACACATGGTCTTACACAATCATCTTGCTGGCGCCTTTTACGACATCAGCAGCCACTGAAAATAGGAATGAACTTATGGTGCCATATATCGCGAGAATCTGGAAATAGGGATTGAGATGAGCTGGGTGCAATCGTCCATATCCAGTGTTCAGCCAAATGATTGCTGCTGTGAGTCATAAAGCTACCACCAAAGCCGCGAATAGCAGAAGTGGAATCGTAGCTATCCGCGCAAACAGCTTCCAGCCAAATAGCCTTGAGAAGTCAGAGATCTTGTGGTCTCTGCACTTTGGCACTGACCTGCTCACGTTGACGAATGATGAGGGGTAGCAGCTTCAATTAACCATAAAGCGCAGATCGTACCTGACACCTTTCCGAGCTCACTCATTGGCCTCTATTTTGGATACAGGGCTGCGCTTACAGCCGCAACATGGTCAAGGCTGAAAGGCTACAGAAGGTCTCGTGCCAGCCAGTATGAGGTGCTGTCGAGATGAAGAAGTTGAGCCACAAGCTACTGTAGCATGAGCCACAGAGTATGATGCAGCTGGCAACTCGTTTGGACGGGATGGCGTATCTGGAGAGAGCTGATGAGAGAAGGCCAAGCCTTCAAAAAGTACGGGCCGTTATACTTTGCACGGATGGTGTCGGAAAGACAAAAGGAGGCTTTTGATATGCAACCCTGTGGCAGAGCATAGCCACATGCATGATAGAAAGCTCCGTGAAGTCACATAACCGTGCATATGACGGTGTGAGAGATCTGTGGGTTTGATGAGATGCGACTCTGCAGCTGCAGTAAGACGAGATCTGTAGGGGCATGGGTGAAGAATTACTGCACCGTCTTACTGGAGACGAGGAGTGAGGTACGATGGTGTCACGGCAGATCATCATCGTTCCCAGGGCTTACACTAAGCTATTCCATTGGAGGTATTGGGATCCGAGTGGTAGTCTTGTAGATGTGGCGTCTGGATATGTAGAGGTAGTATGTGACAGTAGTGTGTCCCAGGTTAAGATGTGGCTTCCGTTGATGGCTGAGAGATCGGCATGCCCTCGATTGGTTCGTATGCATTGTGGGTGAGGCTGGAAATTGGATGTGCTTAGTCTTGATGGTACTTGATGTTGTAACAGAATCGAGCTTCGTGAGGTTTCAACAAGAAGAGCTTTCGTATCCATCGCGATATCGGACGACACAAGACTTTTTCGGGCCTTTTCAAGGAACTTCGGATGTTCAGATGAAGAATTTCAGGCAGCAGCTTATTGTACCCCTACTTGAGATTGAGAAAATAAGATGAAAAATGTAAGCAGAAGAGCCAAAATAGGGTTGAAGCCGCAGAAAACCTTAAGTGAAAGTGACGTACGATTTTTATCCGGCAGGTGAAGACGTGGGGAACTGGGGTGTCTGTGAGTTTACCGTTCCTGTGAGGCTTTTCATTCGACCGGTAAAATGAACATATGAGCTTCTATGTGCATAGTGCGGTGAGGAAGGCCTGTGGTTCGATGAGATGGTCATCCAGTAACGTTGCAAAGAAAAAGCTTGGAGGTGTTGTTGTTCTGCATGCGGGCTAGCGTAATCTGCCACATCGTGGCTCGTCTCCCCATTTTGAAAGCAAGGCCAGCGAATCACATTTTCTCGCCAAAGCACCTCCCATGCACGAACATGCACAACCACGCAGAGAAGTTCCAGTCTACGCAAGCCACAAAATTGACTATTTCGGCCGCTCCGTTGGAAGTATCAATTTTGCTGCTATCCACTCCTGAATCGTCCTATCGCATGGTCATAAACCCTAATCGTGACAACGCTCATTTGTCGCACACTGGTTGAATCCGGGGGCTTCGGGAGCCAGTCCACTGCTCACAATTCGTCTGCATATGTATGGACTAAGGAACGAGAGACATCCAGTGCAGCAGGGCAGGGCAGGGCAAGGCGTGCATTCGGGCCATTCCCTTCCAATTCGGACAGTATTTCTCCATGATCCGTACCTTCTTCTGAAACATTGCAGGGCTCAGACAGGCTGTTCAGGGGAGGGAAATGCTGCAACTCATGCTGGAGAGGAGCCAGAGTCAGGCCAGATCACAATCTTTAGCCGCATGACAAGAGTCCGATTGCTTTTGCACTTCTGCACCTCTGTACTCGAAGAAATGCTACTGGGTGATGACGGCTGCTGTATCTTGTGCATGCTCTAAGCCCCGGACAAGTCCCAGGTCGATGCCATAATAGCCAAAGACCAAGAGCTCTCTAGAATGAGCGAAGCTGGAGACAGATGCCAGCTCATGTCGATGTCGCGTAAATTGACTCCATATGACCATAGCTCATCACGCTCCGGTCCCATGAGTCTGGCACAACCCCTGATGGGCGTGGGAAAGAGGAGCTATTGCATTATAGCACGGTGCTAGAAAGCTCTAAGAGGGAGCCAGAAAGTGCTGGAAAAGTATGATTGGATTAGTGGCTTGAGTAGTAGCACTTGCACGGACGAAAGAACTCGTGGCATAGCGGGCGGTACCAGTCAACTGGGTCGGAAAACCGATGGACGGACATCGATATTTCGTAATCCTAGTGTAACTCCTCGACCGGGGGTCCGCTTTGAGAATGGCAGAATGCAAGATAGGAATATGAGCCATGAATGTGACCTTCGTGATTCGACTCGGTTGTTGGCCAGGGACTTATTGTGTGGTGAGGAAGATCAGCAGCAGCGGTCCCCCTTCGACCAACGTGGTTCACGCATGAGGTCTGCATGGTTCTGAGGTTCTGGACCCTTTTCCCCTGCCACCCTCCCGACAGGATGCCTTCAGCGCGTAGATTGGATGATGATTTAATTGTCGAATGAAACTGAAGAAATATTGTACTGGAAGACCGTGTGAGTGATGAGCTATGGTGTTCGAGTCGAGAAACCAAAACTTCGCGAATAACAACAAATTCGAGTACTGATGTATCATGCAGTATATAGTTTGTTTTTGGCAGGAGAAGAGCAGAGAAGAGGGCGGCAGGGCAGGGAGGGCAGAGTTGAGATGACTTGCCTTGCCTTGCCTTGCCTTGTCTTGTCTTGTCTTGTACAGTACAGTACCTATTGATTCGGGTTTAGTTCCGGGGCAAGCGAAAACCAGCCTTTAGCGATCAACGCCATGGCTGCTGCTGCCCTGTGAGCCAACCGAAGCCTGTCCTTTGCTGGTCGTTGCCCCATGTCCATGCCGCATTTTCCAGTGAACCCCTCCTTCGATCCCGAAGCATCCTAACTTGCTCGACTTTCCTCCCAGAAAGCCACACCCACGCTTCACCACACAACTATCCTCACCACACCACACCCCTTCCACGTCATCACGACTCAACGACAGCGACCACGGCCATAGAAAGAAAAGACCCACTCACAACAGCACAATCACCAACCCCGTTGCTTAGCTCCCTGTCGTTGCCTCTCTGCGTTTCAGCCCGACCTCTTTTGGCAAGCCTCGACGCCTCGTCTTGTCCCAAGAGCTCCCCCCTCACCGCCCGCTGCATCGATATTGACTACTGCAACACGCAAAACATAGCAGAGAAGCACTGCTCCGCGATAACATCATCCCTACAGCACACAGCACGCGCTTCGAACCCAACACTGCCTCCCCTGCCCTAGCTTCTCTAGCTTCCGGACCTCTCTTCCAATTTCATCATCCCCACTTGCTGCTAGACATCCTTACCATACACACATCTGCAAGGCCTCATTCTATAAAGAATCGCCCTCCTCCCCCATCTACGAGGCTTGTCTCAGGACCAGCACTTGATTCAGACAATCTCTTCTCTCTCCGCGAGCAGTACCTCGAGATCTTCGGAGCGCCCTCGGCGTCTAGCCGACATCAGAGCATATACATCTCCACCTTCATACTTGATACTTGAGAAATGTCAGGATACCCAGGATCTGGATACCACGGAGGATATGGAGGACCACCTCCTCAGCAGTACCCACCCCAGCCAAACTACTATCCGTAGGAACATCATGGCTTCCTTTGCAGACGCGTATACTAACAATTTGCAGACCTCAACACAACTACGGACCCCCTCCTCCACAGCAAAACTACGGATATCAACAAGCCCCGCCGCCGCAGCAACCATACGGATATTCACAGGTAAGACTGTCCATATAATGCCAAGTAGAACGAGTTCTAATTCTGCTCTTGGCAGCCTCCTCCACAACAATACGGCGGATATAATGGCGTACCGAACAATCAACATCAATATGGCAGACCTGGTATGATGGCTCTGCAAACCTTTCCTTTCAATGCTGACACCGAGACTCTGCAGGTATGCCATCCATAAACTCGAATGCTTACGTCAATGGAAACCACTCGGCACCAGCCCCTCCCCCGCAAGCTATGCAAAGCTTTGGCAACGGCGCACCACAAGGCTATGCCTTCCAATATTCAGCCTGTACAGGAAGGAGGAAAGCTTTGCTTATTGGGATAAATTATTTTGGGCAGCGAGGACAATTGCGTGGGTGTATCAACGACGTGAAAAACATGTCAGCATTCTTAAACGAGAATTTCGGGTACCAACGGGATGACATGGTCATTCTTACCGACGACCAGCAAAACCCGATGAGCCAACCGACGAAGCAAAATATCCTGCGAGCAATGCACTGGCTGGTAAAAGATGCTCGGCCGAACGATTCTCTATTCTTTCACTACTCAGGTGAGTACTGCTGTCCCGTAGGATAGTTCTTGTGCTAATCTGGCGAAGGTCACGGTGGTCAAACCAAGGATCTTGACGGTGATGAAGAGGATGGTTATGACGAAGTCATCTACCCAGTTGATTTCCGACAAGTTGGGCATATCGTGGATGATGAGATGCACAGGATCATGGTAACTCCATTACATCCGGGTGTGCGTTTAACAGCCATATTCGATTCTTGCCATTCTGGAACAGCGCTCGACCTTCCCTACATCTATTCTACCCAAGGTGTACTCAAAGAGCCCAACCTCGCCAAAGAAGCTGGACAAGGTCTTCTTGGTGTTATTTCCTCATACAGTCAAGGCAACATGGGCGGTGTTGCTAGTAACTTGATGGGCTTCTTCAAGAAGGCCACCACTGGAGATGACGCATACAACAAGACGATGGCCACAAAAACATCACCAGCTGATGTTATCATGTGGTCGGGAAGCAAAGATGATCAGACATCGTCAGTATATCCTTTCATTTCTTACCATATATAGAGTATTTCTGTTTCTGTACAAATGGGGGGTCAAAAGAAAAGTCATGGGATGGCGTTACTTGAGGCTTAGCGGGCGTTTGGATAGTGGGCGGCGTCCCACTCTGGCTGCAGGGCAAGCCCCTAGCCAATGTTACTGTAGCATTTGTCTTAATTAGCATAATTTGGAAAGCCCTAAGGCTACGCCATTGGCCAAGTACGGCTGAGGCGTGGACTTAGGGCTGCGGGTCACGTTGGGTGACCTGCCTGACGGACTAGCTGGATCGGGGGCTTCTTTCCTGTTTTCAGCACCATTCCCATTCCGTCGGTATCTCGAAGTCGGAGAGAATCTTTGCTGACTGTGTTACTTACAGAGCCGACGCTACCATTGCCGCACAAGCTACTGGTGCCATGTCCTGGGCCTTCATCAACGCCATGAAGAAGAATCCACAGCAGAGCTACGTCCAACTGCTCAACAGCATCCGTGACGAGCTCGCTACCAAGTATACTCAGAAGCCGCAGCTGAGTTGTAGTCATCCCTTGAGTAAGTATCCGATTTCTACCCTTGATCTAGAATGGTTGCTGATTACCACTATTCAAGATACCAACCTCCTCTTCGTAATGTAACATTTTGTCGCCTGTTCATTCATTCGTTGTATGTATGGGGTAGATTGATTCGGCCTTGGGATCGGGGATCGGCGTTTTCTGAAATGGATGTTATGAGGAAATGAATGAATGTGTATATGGAGAAAAAGCACAGGGTCATTTCCCATTACAATTTTGGATTTCTTTATACTTCAGTGTTATATGAATGTATGCCAGATATTCAAGTTACATAGTCTTGACTCGTGCCCGAGATTTAACGGACACACTTTCTTCCCATCTCTTCAGGGGCTTTGCAAGTACCAGCATTATCATGTTTTTCACATGGTATCATTTCTCCTACTGATAGTCATTGCAATTTTTGGCTTCACTCTCATCATACCTGCATGAATCTTCCCGTTCAGAACTCCAACATTGACTAAATCTTCCGAAATATCGACATTCGGGGATCGTGTCTCATATCTCATAATTGCGCCTTGCCCAATTTCAAATCCTCCCAATGATCTCTATGGAAATCAACGTAGGAATGACCTTTCCCATGCGCATCAATCCACAATATCTTGTCGTACTCCTTTACTTTCTCGGGATCAACTCCTTCTTCTCTAAGTGGGACTTTGTTCTGTTTATTGTTGTGTATCGGCGTCATCTCCTTGACTACACGTATGAAGACCGGGACGGCGTATTTCGGGAGGTGTGTTCTCGAATGTCTGGTTTGCGTTAAGCGAAATGTTGACATCTAGGCGACAGGATCGCAGCATTACTTACCTGAGCAACCCAGCGAAATCAAAATCTTTCGCAATATTTGGATCGATATAAACAGCTGCACAGCCCGCCCTTCCATCATGTGATGGAAGCGAGACACCGTAAACATTCGCTTCAACCACACCAGGATACTGGCCCAGCACTTCTGCGACTTCAGCCGTACTCACGTTCTCTCCTTTCCATCTAAATGTATCGCCCAGTCGATCCATGAAAAACCATCTCCCATCGCTCGTTCTCCTCAACGCGTCGCCTGTTCTATACCAAAGATCTCCTTTCTTGAAGACGTCTCGCTCGAATTTCTTCTGAGTAGCAGATGGATTGTTGTAATACCCCGCAAACTCTTTCATATCCGTGACTGCCACTATAATCTCTCCTCCCTTCTCATACGGCTGTCGTTTCGCAAACCCCGTTTTCACATCCCTTGCTATAGCACCAGATACCTGATCAACAAGCACAGGCACGATCTTGTTCCGGTTTTCCCAGCGTATGATCGCACCTTGGTGACCGACACACGTAGCTAGGTAGTCACCTCGACAGTAATTTACGAGACCGAACACGCCTTCTGAGGAGTTGAAAAACTCTGTCACTTCCGGGACGCCGAATCGCTCTCGGAATTTGAACCAGACGTCTGGGCGGAGACCGTTGCCGAACATGCAGCGGACGTTGTGATCTCTGTCTAGAGGGGAAGGTGGTGCAGCAAGGAGATAGCGTGCGGTTTCGCCGACATAGGTTATCCAGGTTGCGCGAGAGTCATGGACTTCGCTCCAGAATTTGGAGGTGCTGAATTTTTTGCCGATGCCTATGTACAAGTGGAGTTAGTCATTGTCTCAATAATCTCAAGATCTCAAAAAGTATGGCATGTTGTCAGGAGATCTTGCGACATGCCAGCGTGTGAAGTGTGTTGTCTCGGGACTTACAAATAGTGATTCCTGTCATAAGCATGGTGACAGCTTGAACTCCTCCGGTTCCATGATACATCGGCATACAGTCGTACCATCTATCTCCGTCGACAGTTCGTCTATATCCAGTCGCTCTCTAATATGAACATCAGCACAAGCTATGTAAGCCTGAAAGAGCAAGGAAAGCCACCCAGGTAGCTTACGGCACAACCCACATAGAAGCCACGATCAACATTAAATGGAACACCTTTCGGCATTCCCGTCGTTCCACTATCTCGAGTCAGTATACACTCAATCAACAAAGCAACAAAATTAAGCGTTAAGGGAAAGGAAGAAAACCCTACAAACATCCCAAACATACCTCGTATAAAACATACACATCGGCCAATCCCCCTTCACCCCATCCCTATACTCATCTCCCGGCCTCTCCCCTTTTCCCTCTTTAATCCCCCTCTTCGTCACCTCATCCAACACCACAACCTTACACCCCAACCCCCCCTCAATCTCCCCCCTTAACCCCTCAATCCTCTCCCTCAACTCGCTCTCATCATCAACCAGCATCAGCCCCGCCTTACTAACCCCCAAACAATGCAACAGCGCCTTCCCCGAAAGATTATAATTAATCATCGCCGGCGCGGCGCCTATAGCCCAGAGACCCAGCCACGCGAACAGAAAGTCGGGCGTGTTGGTCAGGTAGAAGTTGACATATTGGCCAGGCTGGACGCCGAGACTGAGGAAGAATTGTGCATATTGGTGCGCGAGGCGAGAGGTTTGCTGGTAGGTGTAGGAGCCAGAGCGCGACCAGATGCATTCGGCGTTGGGTTGGGTGAGGACGGAGTGTTCGAAGAAGTAGTAGAGAGCGAGGCGGTTCTTTTGGGCTGGTTTTGGGTTAGCTATCTTGCGTTTGGTGGGCGATGTATTGGTTTGGGGGGTTTTGGAAGAAGTTGGAATGGGATGTGGAGGGGTAGGAAGATGGAAGATCTGACCTGCTTCTCGATACGCCTTTGCCTGCGCTCTCCTGTTTCTTATTTCACGGATGTCGCGGGCAAGTCCTAATTTGCCATTGAGGTACATGCCCCCAAGCACGGAGCTCGCAGTGACTGCTGCAACTATGTTGAGATGCCATATTAGCTTTGAAATTTCGAGAATTGAAATGAAGCTTGTTTTATCAATCGTAATACATGCTCTTCTAACCTCCTTGTCATTTCCTGTGCTGGCATTTGAATGCAGAGGAAGAGTTCAAAGAGTTAGAAAATACCCCACTTACCAACAGCTGCCATCTTGAACGCAATTCCAATTCCACTTAAAGAATAAGGCCAGAATACAAATTCCAGGAGGAAGTACCGGGTAACTTTCTCTCTCCTTCCAACTGTCAGTGTTGAGTGATCACTGATCAAGCTCCAAAGGTACAACTGAAAGAAGAAAGTGTACACCCACGAGACCTGACACAGGTATTGTACCTAGCTGTTTGAATGTCGGGTCGGCAACTGCTTTACATCACCGAGGCATCTCATCTCACCCAATCCTTTCCCTCCCCGCATCGCTTCGTCATGGCGGGAGGCGGGGTTGGTTCTCGCTTCCCCGGATTTACAATACCCCGCATGAAACACTCCCCTCACTATTGACATTCAACTCCATGAGGATTCTTACAACTCACTTCAGCGACTGTCTGTTCCGGGCGGAGAGTCAAGATCAAATGTTTCAGTTTTTGGTTATGGTATCACTGTAGAAGATTTTGTGTAGTGTAAGAGATTATCTGAATAGAGGGTTGAGATGCTAGATCATGAATTTGTGAGTGAGCACTAGAGTAAAGAGGGAGGCATGCAAGGGTTACCATAAGCGAGGAAGAAAGGGGAAGACCGAAGGTTGAGGAGGTGGTAGTGATCATGCTTGTAGGGGACCGATCGAGAAGGTAACGTTCTAACATCCCAAGCTCAGTCACCAAGTTTAAGAACGAAATGGACATTGAAATAAAGTATGTAGGATTCAATTATCATTATACTATCCCATTGTCATCGACACTATCATCTCCTCTTCTCATGAACCCACTGATTGTATATCTATGCAACAGAACTAACTTATTAATCAGTCCAGTTCCACCACAACTCGCCTCCTTAGCTACTCCTCATTCCTCCATCTAATGCCTGGGTGGCAGAACCTCCAAAACTCCAACACCAGAGATGGTATTCGCATCGTTAACCTTGGTATTTGTACCATCAGCTGTCGACAGAACAACATAAACCTGTCCAGTGGGTGGCAACTGTCCATTACCCCCAGCAGGGATCTTCTCAATCTTCAAGTCACCCGCATTGCCCCTGGTCTGGTACGTCTCTACATAGTAGACATCCAATCCGCTGAACAGCACAGCATACACCTTCTGGCCCTCAGCAATCAAGCCAGCCTTCTTGGCGTTCTTGTACGCGGCGGAGAAGGTGATAGGCGAGGAGCCGGCGGTGTATGGGTATTGAGAAGGTTGGAGAGTGAGGGCTGGGAAGGCCTTGAATGGGAGGGCGGGGTCGCCGGGGGCGAAGCCGGTGATGAATTGGGCGGCGAGGGAGAAGACTTGGTTGAAGTCGAGGGGGGTGTCGAAGGCTTTTGGGAAGGGAACTTGTTTGAGGACGGAGCGGATGTAGGAGCTGTGGCGGGACTCGACGGTCAAAATGGAGCCGGCGGCAGTGAGATACCCTTTATCAACAATGGCCTGTGCGGCGCCTGGATGCAGGTGTTAGTGTCTGCTTTTGATGTAGTGGGATAAGACGAGATGAGGGAGCATACCGAGATAGGCGGAGACTCCGACACCCTCAAGGACAGAGGAGAGTCCGAGGAAGGACTTTACGTCCGTGTAGGGGAAGGAGTATGTGGCTTCGTTAACGGCTTGACCAGCGAGAGCACCAGCAAGGAAAGAGACGTGAGTCTGTATCAACGATTAGCTTCATAGCTCTATACCAACACTGACTTCCAATAGATCAGAACATACCTCCTCATCCGAAGCGATGACCTTCAAGTTGTCATAGAAGGGATCCGCAAAGCCAGCACCCACAAAATCCGCACGAGAGAAGTTCTTGAGACCGTCTTGGTAGAACTTACGCTCAAGGTACTCGAGAGTAAGTGCGTAGTTCAGGATTGTGATATCACCCCCGGGAGGAGGGTTGAAATCCATAGCGACATCTCGCTGTTCAACTGGGTGGGCGATGGCCAGGCCAGCAGCAAGGACGGATGTGAAAGCTGAGTAACGCATTTTGAAGACTTCTGTATGATTTGACTAGTAAAGAAGATACCAAAACAACAAAACGTACTTGAAAGGGGGGGAACAGGATGTAGTTATATTGAAATGAGCTCGTCTGTCAAGAAACACTAACGGACATGATTACATATTTGCGAAAAGAGGGGAGTCGATCTGGATCGTCTTTGATGATGAAAGGCGCCAGGGGATATGATGCGATTGAGCAATGAGGAGGCTCGACGGCGACATGTTGACGCTATTCAAGACACTTGGCCTGGAAGCTCGAGGATCCGGCTTTGCGCCTTGCAACGAACGCGAGCAACAACACACAAAGAGAAGCCAGCCCGACGGCCGTACTCTGTAGTAGAGGCTGAGCATAGCTGAACAGCTATCTATCGACAACCAAGCGACCGAATCTGAACTTTGGCCAGGGGGAAGAAAGGAGGAGGTCATTCCACGTCCCCGATGTAGCGACACTTGTCCATGAGAGGAAGCTAGGGAGCGTATTGCGAAAGAGCACCTGCATATCTGGAGCTCTATCCCCTGTCTATTTCGTCAAAGGAACGGAGCGAGGGTTTCACCGAGCCCAGAATAATCAGAAACTACTGAAATATAATGAGGCACTTCTCAGTAGTCGGAAACTACTCAAAATTCTCGTGATGATGTTGAGATTGTGACGAAATAGTAAATGAAGCTCTAACCCAAAATAACACTCGCCAAGGAGGACAAGCAGGCCCATCCCAAGCTTGTCTCTTCTCACACCAATTAAAGCAGCTAGCAAAATCCGACGAACCCCTCACATCGGATTCGCGTCTTGCCTTTCGTGGCCATGCTTTTTTAAGCTTGCTTTTAAAGTTAACTACGAATTGGGGTTAAGTTCTGAATTGAGGGTCGCTAGCGTTGTCAGCTCTCGAGAGGATCGACATTGAAGATGCGGGATGGGTCGGAAACGCTTCGATCCGGGACTACTCTTTGGCGATCTAGGTCGACTTTTTGGGGAATCCCACCATTCAGGTACCTGGTCGGTGCCATTTAAGCTGTATGATGTGCTTTCCCCGCGTCATTCATCTCTGTCAAAAACGACTCGAAAAGCTTACTGCCTTGTGTGGAAACGGAAAGGTTCAGAGCCGGAAAGTCTCTTCTTGGCTTACTGTGATTGCAAATGTTTCGGGCTTGGCGATTGGGTTGGTAAATACAAATTGACAAAAGTTAGGATAAATTGATGAAATGATGTTATATGGAAGTCAAACTGCTCCCGAGACGACGCCTGACATACAGAGAATCTATTGATGTACAGAGCAGATAACGTAAATGGTATCAAAGCAACAAACCAATGCGCTCGCTAGCAAATCCGTAATCAAACAGTCTCGATGTATCTCCGCACCTCCCTATTTTGGAATTAGTACAAATTTGTTGCGAATACAAGCATTTGTGAGGAGAACGTACCAGTCTGTTACAGCTTCGTCCCACAGGCGAATCTCGTGCTCTCTTGTTCCACCGTAATGTTCTACAAACTCGTCGCCGAAAACTTCTCTTGCCACACTTTCGGGTCTCATGAATCTCTCTGTTGCCTCCTTCAAGCTCTTTGCAAGCCTTACTCCTGGATCTGCCTTTCCGCCAACATCTTGTCCCTTGCCAAGAGGTGGTTGTTTAATCTCGAGCTTTTTCTCCACGCCTCTCCAGCCTAGTGCTAGGATGGCGGCCAGCACGTAAAATGGGTTCGCATCTGCGCCCGGAACGCGAACTTCGAAGCGCGTCGCTCCAGGCTTTGAGGTTGGTGGCGCAATAAGTCGAATTGATGCCGCACGGTGCTCCAAACCCCAGGAAACGGTGACGGGGGCCCAGAAGTTCTCCACGAGACGTTTGTAGGAGTTGACGGTGGGTGCTACGAGGGGCATGATGTCTGGGAGACCCTCGAGAAGTCCTGCGAGGAAGTGCCGTCCCATGTCTGACAAGTTCTCAATATCTGTCCATTCGGCCTCTGTATCCTTCTGCTCTCGGAAGAACAGATTCTTCCCCTTCTTGTCAACAATCGAGACGTGCATGTGCCCGCTGTTTCCTGGAAGACCTTGCCTTGGTTTCGCCATAAAACAAGGGGTGATTCCATACCCAGAGGCTACTGACTTGACAACGTACCTGAATTGGTTAGAGACATTTGCAAAAGCATGGCAGTATGCTTACTTGAACAATCCAGCCTTGTCTGCCATTTGCTGGATCTCTCCAAAAGATAACGCAGCCTCGAAGACACCAGGTCCACTCTCCGTATGCCACCCTTCAATCCCAACATTGAACTTCTCACACGCGTCAAATATACCGTAGTAGTATTCCTTATTCTGTACAGGCCGAGTCAAACTATATCCAAACATGCCCTCTGTCAGAGACGGCAGGGAATTGACAGGATTGTCTCGCAGATATGTCGACGTGGAGGAAGTGTTTCGCTCAGAGACTGGTCCATTCGAGTCGCTGGAGGGGACTTTGAATTGGAAGAATTCATACTCAGCTGCAAGCAAGAATTAGCAAGTCGAAGCCACAAGCCAAGCTCGAGCATACCTCCGGCCATAGCACCATATCCCTTCTCGTGCAATTTATCCACAGTCGTCTTCAGCAGACCTCTTGGGCATGCACTGACTGCCTCTCCAGAGTCTGGATCCTTGAAGTAGATAAGGAAGAATGGAACATTGTCCTCCCACGGTATCCTCCTGAAAGTGCTGAGATCTGGAATGGCAATAAGATCATGGTAACCATTCTCGGCATTGCTGATCTTCAATTCCCTGAAGTAGGTCTGGTCATGCATGTCCCAACCAAAGATCACAGAGCAGAATCCAAAGCCCTCTTTTGCAACGCTCAAGAACTTCTTCTTGGAGATCAGCTTACCCCGCAGAATGCCGTCGACATCAACGCCTGCAAGCTTGACCTTGGTATCATTTTCCAGAAGCTTTGGTAAAGACTCGAGTGTTACTTCCTGTTCCGACATCGTGTCCTAAAGCTTCTGGGATCGGATCGGTGGACTTTGGGGATTGAAGGCTGGAAGGAGGGGTAAGCTCGACAGCTACGTACTGAGGCTATAGAAAGCTGGTAGTGTTAGAGAAGTATGAGGGAGTCTGTACGAAAGACGGAGGAAGTCTAGAGGAAATGTTCGAACAAGCAAGATCTATTCTCAAGTGTATGGTGAGAGCTTCTAGCTACGAGACAGAAAAAGAGGGGATTCGCGATAAGGGAGAAGCTGGGAACAAGGAAGCTGGCCCGACTTCTAGCTCCCCTGTCGCTCGGGGTGGGCTGGGCCAATTGAGTGATGGAATTGAAGCCCCAACATGCCCCGCACCGCCGTGCTACATGAGTCGTCATCGTTTCGAGGTTTGAGTAACCTCGAACATAAATAAATAGATAGACGGGCGCCGACCGGAAGAGAGAGGAAACACGATGGCATTCTTTTGGTGCAACATCGCATCACGGAGAGCTGCACAACAGTACAACAGATACGCCTCGGCGCATGCTTCAAGATCTTTTCACCACGGTCGGCAGATATAGGCGAAGATGTAAAAATACATAAATCCATCTCGTTATCGTCGGCTTTTGAACCTCATCATGACAATCTTAGCTCCACTCGCCGTTGGAGCGTTCCTGAGTCAACAACAACCTTAACCTCAATCAAACCACACGTTTCAAGCATCAGACCCATGTGACGCCTTCTTTCGACAACGCCTTCTCTTGACAGACCGGCGGACATTTACCCCATTTTTCGGGGTTCTGATACGACAATCGGAATGCAATCCCATGCGGATGTTGGTGATCCCTCTGTGTTGTGACAATGAGGGGTTCCGTCCGTCGTGGAGCTTCGATTCGACTTCGGTTCGACTTTCTACGAAGTGACCCCGCGGCGCTTAGCCACAGCTATGTCCCTATCAGTCTGGCGTGTCTGGCTGCTTGAGACACGTCGCCACCCGTCGCAATGCCTTGACCTCACGACCTTCAAGGCTGGCTGCGCGGCTGCCCAGTGGTTATTTACCCATTACTGTACATTACCATGAGCAAATGCATGGTCGGCTGATACGGGCGAAAGATGAGCGGTCAGCGACCGTCGGAAAGGGTGGCCGCTGTTCGGTCGTGTCTTGAAGGGTTGTTTGCCTCTCATCAGTCCCCGACGGAGCACGATAAGGCCAGTGCCTGAGATGGTCTGGTATGGCTGGCATGGCTGTCCCGAGAACGGACTTTGCCCTTCCCAATTCCATTACACATCCTGGGTCCCCTTGCCCCTCTAGCCCTCCACACCTGCTGGAATTCTGTGACTGAACATCGTGTCCTTCATCATCATATCATCTTCGCCTCCTCCCTTCCATCCCCTTTCTTCATTCTCACTTTCTCAACTTCAACATTGGTCTTATCGCACCATATCAAGTGAATTGTAAGTTCATCTCATATCAACGCTACGCTACTGTCCCGCAGCTGCATAATCGCTCCTTCCGACTGCCTAAGCGAGCCTCAATATACTTTCTCTTTGTTTCTGACACCTGCGTCACCGGCGTACAATTCGAGGTCACTTTCAGTCCACTGATTCTTCTATTAGAAAAGAAACAAAAACCAGCCCGTCTTCCAAACACATTTTCAACAAAAATCAAACGTCAAAATGGGAGACAGCTCTTCTCGAAGCAGCAGCAGTGGCAAAGTCCAAACTATCAACAGTGTTGGCATGGGAAGATTGATTGGCAAGAACGCTGTTGTCACAGGAGCCGCTGGGTGAGTCCGGAATCTCAATCTTGAATCCTTTCGCCTTGTCTGCCTTTCTGCCTGCGAACGCCTCCAAAGATTCTTCGATTTTGCCTTTGTGGGATTCATTGATCATCACCTAAATCAAGATCCACGTGATAGGGCATTCGCCCTTGCTACGAGTCAGACAAGCTATAGTTCTGTTTTCAAATGTACAGCAGAGGCTCAGGACGGAAACTTCACTTTTGCGACAGTTGTCTAAGAATTATACTGACAAGTCAAAGTGGTATCGGTCTCGAAACATGCATTCTCTTCGCCAAAGAAGGCGCCAACGTCCTGATGGCCGATATCTCCTCTGCAGCACTTGACAAAGCCTCAGAAAAGCTCAAGCAACTCGTTCCCTCCGCTCACAAAGTCGACATCAAGGTACCCATCCTCCTCCCCAAACTTAACACACTATCACATGACTAAACCTCCCAGGTCTGCGATGTCTCCAAGGAATCCGACATTGAAGCCCTAGTAGCACACGTCGACGCCTGGGGCGGCGTAGACATCATGTTCAACAACGCAGGTATAATGCACGCCGACGACGCCGACGCCATCGACACACCCGAGAAGATCTGGGACCTGACACAAGCCATCAACGTCAAGGGCGTCTGGTTCGGCTGCAAGCACGCCGTACTCTCCATGCGCAAGCACAAGAAGACCAAGGGCTCCATCATCAACACTGCGTCTGTCGTAGCCTTGGTCGGTTCCGCTACTCCTCAGCTGGCGTACACTGCTTCTAAGGGCGCGGTTCTGGCTCTTACGAGAGAATTGGCTATTGTGCATGCGAGAGAGGGTTTGAGATTCAACGCGCTTTGCCCGGCTCCGTTGAACACTCCGCTTTTGCAGGATTGGTTGGGAGATGATATCCCGAAGAGACAGAGACGTGAGATTCATTTCCCCAGTGGACGATTCGGCGAGGCTATTGAGCAGGCGAATGCGGTGTTGTTCTTGGCTAGTGATGAGTCGAGCTTTATCAACGGACAGGTATGTTTAACATTAACATTTTTTACACACCGTTCAAAGGAGGAAAATGCTGACAATACCAGGATTTCGTCGTCGACGGTGGAATGACAAAGGCATATGTCACCCCCGAAGGACCACCCCTCGTCGGCCCCAAGAACAACGCTTCGCTCTCCGAGCAAGTCGATGCTATCCGCGGCACCGGTATCTAAACAATTTGCAACTTTTGAGCTGCATTCAAACACGCCTCAAACCAGCCAGCATCTCTTTCCCTTTCGAATACGACAATAATCCAACATGAGCGAATGAATCCGATCTTTCTCTTTTTCGGTTTAGGTTTGGGTTTGGGTTTCTGCGATGGGATAGGGGGTTGCGTTGTTATTTGGAGGCCATGCGTTGCTCATTATTCCTCTGCACATGTTTCATAGATCATGTATGCGGTTTATTCACTCTTCTTTCGCTTGCTTATGCTTATACATGTGGTTTCGATTGGCAATTGCGCATACCCTAAAGACTAAAGACCAAAGAAAGATTCGAAATAACAATAGGGCAAGGTTTTGCTGGGCTTTTTGAAGTAGATACTCTTACGCTAAGAACGAGAACGAGAATGGAAATGACTCAGTATCAAATTCCTGATGAAGATTTACTGGAATAATGCGTTTCTGGATGAGATGGTGAGGTTTGGCACAACAAAACCATTTAAGCGAGATATCAAACTGTGTTGGGCTGGGCTGGTTGGGTCTCATGCCTATTGCAATGTCACTAATTTGACTAGCACCTTTTTCGTTTCAAAGCCGAAGCTTAGGTTTCATTTATTGTGGTATCGTACAAGCCGGGTCCATTTTCCTAACCGCAAGCAAGCTAATTTTGCTCGATTTTCATCTCCCAAAGTACCCCGTGAATCTCACGACATGAAGATGAGGCCTTCCCCTGAATCCTATGCAATATCTAACGCCAACACGATGCCTATCCCGGTATACTATCGGTAGCCTGGTGCCTCACGCCCGGGTGAGCAGCCACATGAAGAACAGCTGCACAGGATACGAGTATATGAAGAGGAACTGCGTCCGTCGGTTCTTTTGTGAACGTGCTACTGTTTGCATGGTTCCTCGCTCGTCGCTGACGTTTTCTGGGAGTAGGACGTACTTCAGAGATCGTAGCTGCGTGGGGCCATCAGTACTTTGATCTTAATATAGTATGAGAAAAAGTGCTTACCAGGAAAAGGGCATTTGCAAGGAATGTGTATGCAAAGACCGTCCATCCGACCCATCCACCAGTACCCTTCCCACCATTGAATATCTCACTGATTACAATCGTCACGATCGCCCCAACAAATTTGTAGCCTGAGTAGGCAACCAGATCCAGGAGTTGGGAATCGCTGGCGATGGAGAGTAAGTAGGCTCCTAATTTGAGGAGGATGATCTCTACGCCAACAATGAAGAATGACCAAGTTGCTGTGTATCCGAGTAACTCGGGCTCGAATGCGCCTCGAAGTCCAGCGATCATGCTATACAGGAGGATGTAGGTAACCAAAGCCATGACGGGAATGTACATATCTGGGCTATTCAGATCGTCCCTCGGTGGCATGAACCATCCTTCCTGACCGTTTGGACCGAGTGTCTGCTTGCGCGACCAAGGCTTGTGTCTCCAAGGAAACAGAACCAAGAATAACTTGTTGACCACATATCCGTTTGAGACGTTGAAGTAATGCTTGAGCGCGGAGAAGTTGACATATCGATTGATCTAAACAAATCAACAATGTCACAACTTAGATTCAGAACATTGTAAACTTACATTTTGCTCTACGTATTCTGTTCCATGCTTCAATGCTGTCTGTCCAACCTGGAATCCCATCTGCGCCGTAGGGTCTGACATGAAGTTCCCGTATGCGCCGAAAGCGTTGGCAGCTCCTGGAGGAGCCTGCGGTTGGTAGGGGTTTCCATATCCGCTCTGCTGTTGTTGTTGTGACATGGGAGGTGGTGGTGAGCGCAGCTGGGGAACTGTCGAGACGTGCTGAGGTACGGGATGGTGAAGGGGTGGAGAGGTTGCTGGGGCAGGATGCCCATAGTTTGCTCGCTGCATCTTGGTCAAGATCCGGGTAAAGAAGACGCAGGTGTTGGTCTTGTGAGGGGATGTATTGCGTCGTAGCTTCGTTGAACGGATATCTGTCAAATTCAATGTCGCGAGCGGTGTTGACCACATTGCCATAGCATTTTCAGAGCTTCGCGATCCTGCTTACATAAGATCCGTTGATAGCGGCCGCCAAGCCAGCCTTATCGGACTCCCAGCCCTGACCTATTTGCGACAGATTCAAAGTCTCCAGCCGTCGTGGTGACTTTTGAACAGCAATAGTCTCCGAAGCCCTCAAAATGTTGGACTCTTTCGAAATCCTTACTACCTCTGGTGTCGTTCTATGGTCGAAATCATATGCGCCAACCAGCCCAGCGATCATCAATAGCCTCATCACGAATGTGTTCATTGAGGAGCGCACACTCCCAGGAGCTGGCATCGCAGACGATATTTCAGCAGCGAATAATCCTCCATACAAGTACGAACAGCATACCTTGAAGTGGACAACTGTGAAGGAGCTCAATCTGATATTTGTGGTACGTGGAGGCTTGAGGAGCACCAGACCCAATGGCTACTGACAGTCCAACTTCTAGGCTGTCTATCGATCCCTTCTCCACCTGTCATGGATTGACAAACTAGTCGACAACATCAAGACCATTTTCGTGGATTTATATGGGGACCAATTGAAGAAGCCACATACTACGATTGTGGAATGCCATTTCGACGAGTATTTCGACCAGCAAATACAAAAGCTCGAAAAGACTGCTCTAAACCAAGATACGAGAGTGGCGGAATCCTCTGCATACGTTGAAGAAGCACCACCATCTGTGTCCGAGAAGTTCGACGATGAACCTCCGCCGTTGCCTGGTCTGCTTTCAAGAGGTATGTGCGATTTGGCAGGTTTAGGCGTGAAGCTGACTTTTCCTCTAGGACATTCAAAGAACAACTACAGAGACCTAACTTCGAATGATTCTACTCCAATTGCGACTCCTGATACTTCGCGACCAAGCACACCGGCAAGCCACATTTTGACTGGAAAGGCGGGACTAGGAGGCAAAGGGTCCCGAAGAGCTCGAAAAGCTGCAAATACGCCAAGCGCATATGCATCTTCAGGCGACGAATCGTTCTTGAAGAAGAACAAGTCCGGGAAATCTGCTGCTCCAAAGAAGGGAAGAAGATGGGATGCGGACGGACTGGCGGATGAAGACAGCGATACACCATTGGATTACTCCGCACCAGCAAATGGCGCAACATCTGGCGAGGATGAGGGCAAGGAACGTCCAGGAACCATGGAGGAAGTGGACCAGGCGACTTGGGGATCTAAGACTGGTAAAGGACAATTCGTCCTGAAGGATCTCGATGACCAGGTCAACTCGATTTTGGCTTCAGCAGACGCCAAGAAAGCGGATACAGCAGCTCCAGCAACGGGCATAGTAGGGTCGAGTTTGAGTGCCATCGGAGGACTTTTCAGGAATGTTGTAGGAGGCAAGACTTTGACGAAAGAGGATTTGGATAAAGCTATCAAGGGCATGGAAGACCACCTATTGAGGAAGAACGTTGCACGAGAAGCTGCGATACGGCTGTGTGAAGGTGTAGAACGGGAGCTGATTGGTGTCAAGACTGGCAACTTTGAGAGTCAGTTCTATTGCAGTGGAAACGTGAACCGCTTCTAACGAGAAACAGGTGTCCAAGCGAAGATTCAATTAGCTATGGAATCATCTTTACGAAAGATCTTGACGCCAACTTCGTCGCTTGATTTGCTACGCGAAATCGATGCAGTTACAGCACCTTCCGCATTATCCTTACAGAAACGGCGCCCATACGTTATGTCGATCGTTGGTGTCAACGGCGTAGGGAAGTCCACGAATCTCTCCAAGATCTGCTTTTTCCTTTTGCAGAACAAGTACAAGGTTCTGGTTGTAGCTTGCGATACCTTCAGATCTGGTGCGGTGGAGCAATTGGCTGTCCACGTGCGCAACTTGAAGGAGCTTACATCTCGAGAGGGTGGAGAGGTTGAGCTGTACCAGAAAGGGTACGGAAAGGATGCCGCAAATGTTGCAAAGGACGCAGTGACTTTTGCTGCGCAAGAAGGATTCGATGTGGTTTTGATCGATACTGCTGGTCGTCGTCATAATGATCAGGTAAGTCCTCCTACCGGCTTTCTCTTTTATGATGCTAATAGTTTTTAGCGTCTTATGTCTTCGCTTGAGAAATTCGCCAAATTCGCCCAGCCTGACAAGATTCTCATGGTTGGAGAAGTAAGTCCATATACTTTGATCGTGTGGCTCTTGCTAACAGCATCCAGGCATTGGTGGGAACGGACTCAGTCGCGCAAGCGAGGAACTTCAACGCAGCATTTGGAAGTGGGCGGTCGCTTGATGGTTTCATCATCTCCAAGTGTGATACCGTTGGAGACATGGTCGGTACGCTGGTCAGCATGGTACATGCGACCAACGTTCCAGTACTGTTTGTAGGTGTTGGGCAGCACTACAGCGACTTGAGGAACCTATCCGTGAAGTGGGCTGTGGAAAAGTTATTAAGTAGTAATTAATCGACTGACGTCTGCCACCCCAAATCTTGTCTCATCCAATGTCTAAAGTAAGAGCCGATCAAGAGCGTAACGGAAATTAAACGAGTGAATATTAAGCGACAGTAAATAATGTCTCGACAACAACAGCCGATCCGAGCTTTCACTATCTTGTCCGCGAATCACTCGAACCAGGTTAACGCTCTACTTCGAGTGTTTCCATCACGTAGGTCTTGCATTCTCCAGCACCACGATGAAGAATCCAAAATTCGCACCATAGCTTCTCTGTTGCTAGCTTTCTTCAAGCTGCTGGTACTCACACGGCCTCAAGACTGACGGAGTTCAAGGTCGCGGCGCGTTTAATTTACAGCGCGAATCTCGACGCAGAGGCCCTCTGCTATGTCATGCTTGCTGCGAGGCCTCTCTGGGTTTCCCTTCTCGCCCTCTCCACTATCACTTCCCACACGCAGCCACCGAATGCCTCCACTGCACCCTACTGCCTATGGGCGCTGGTGAGAGCACACATGACCCTACTCCTGCTACTTTCGAAGTGCGACTTTCGCCCCGACTTCATCAGCCTCCTCCCCACGGAGGTCCTCACCCAGATCTTCGGCAATGCTTTCACGGACTTGCCATCGCTCTCCAAAGTCAGCAGACGTTTTCACGAGATTGTACAGCCAGAACTGTACAAAACAGTCCACTTTTCCAAGAAGCCACAACAGTCTTGTTCTCACCCGTTGTTGCTCTTCATGAGGACGATTGGGAACAATCCAGATTTGGCGAAGCAGGTTAGATTGTTGGAATTGGGCTATACTAGGGAGGGTCTCGAGATGAGCGGCCATTTGATCTTGTTCACTAGGTTTCCGAAGGAGGAAGAGATTGTTATCGCGAATATGTGTGCGGACTATGTGCAAAACGTACAGCTTTCATGGCTATCGAATTGGGGTCAGGATTTAAAAAAAAAAAAAAAAAAAAAAAAGGCTCGTTGTATGTCTTCAAAACAGACTCGAAGATGTTCTGAAGCTGACTCGATATACAGAGGCGCGTTCACCGACCTCCTCATCCTCTGGCTCCCGAATTTCACGGACCTCTCCTTACGGGGCTACACATGGAGCAAAGCCCACTTGCTCGCAATGACAGCGCAGGGCATTGATAATAAGGCAATGTTCACGCATCTGAAATATTTGGACCTGCGATGTAAATCTGAAAAGTCCTGGTTAGCGGCTATGAACTTGCGCTTTCCGGACCTCCGAGCCATCTTGCAGATCCGGACATTGCGCAGTCTAGCTGTTGATATGATTATATCGAAGGCAGACTCTTGGCTACTGTCTGCGGGCAATCCTTGGGAGCCGAGCGCTCTGACATTCCTAGTAAGTAGATATTTGGAAGGAGCTTCAGTCTTCTCGCCTCTTCTATAACATGCCTCTTCTATAACATGTCACTAGGTAGGTCTTTAGCTGTCCTGTACAGGCCTTGACCATCACGATATTTTGTAAGGGAAATTCTGATTCCAGCCTACACGAAAACAGAGTAATTTCAACGTGCTGTTTCTAGGACATAAATCTACGCAACGATGAGCTTTTAAGCAGTATCGTCCGCCTCGTACCCTCCCTCCAGAAACTCAATTGGACGTTCCGGCTCAGGGGTGAGCAAACACTGGCCTGTGACAAGCTTCAGATGTCCCTCGACCACTGCAAGAGCACTTTGCAAGAGGTCCGAATCGTCCCAAGAAAGGGGTATGGTGGCTCTCGGCAATGGTTAACTAAGACCGTGAAACTGCAAGGCACTATCAACCTCTCTGAGTTCAAGCGCTTGCATACGCTGGAGGTCCTTTCAACATGCTCATTGGGTGGGGAGAAATGAATTTGGTGGCAATGACGAATGTCCTACCAATGTGCCTGAAAACGTTTGGTCTTGCTGGGCGATCCGATGGTGAAGCATCAGGTGGTAACATGGGATGCAATGTCTCTTCTGAATGTTCTACGGCCGTATTTGGTGGGTAATATTCATGGGAAGGGACCTGTTCGGCGAGACTTGAAGACCTTGACCTCGAAAAATTTATGTTAAGCCAGCAGGCGCAATTGGAATGGTTCAGGGCGAGTGGAGAAAGGAATACCATGATAAATTTGAGAAGCATTTGTGAGATTGCTGGCGTTGAGTTCATCGGGGATCAAAGATGCAGGAGGGAAGAGGTGGTGGGATTTGGTGACCTGGTGGACTGGTGTGCAGTAGTGCATTTCGTAGTAAACAGAATAAGACGATACCTTTCACGTCTCGAATGGCTCTTCCTCCAAATGACAGTTTTCCCATTGAGCATAGGCCACGAAACATCATGGAAGCCTTCATGTCAATAGCATTGGGAACTCGACCAAGAAGAATTAAATAAACTGCAAGCTACAGTTGAGGAGGCCATGGTGTCGCTCGCAAAGTGGATACTGTACTCTCTCGGCTAATATGAGCGACTGGTCTCCGTCAAGGCGACAACCTCGTTCAATCTCTTGGCCAGCTACAACTCACCGCAAAATTGAGTCTCCAAACTCAGAGTAACAGTATTTGATCTAGCAACACTTGGATGACATAGTCATCTGGCATTACACGAGACCAAATCGTTTGTGTGTGAGAGAGGTGGTGCTTGAAAGCAGCCTTGTTGTTATTGATCCGGGATTTTTGAGCAGCTGCCAAGGATACCAGTTCAAGGTATGTCATACCTCTCGTTACGATTTTGAGCCTTGCTTGAGCAGGAAGAGTTTTTCCGTCATCGAAAATGGCAGTTGGAGTCGGTTTTAGAAAGCTCACATCCTTGACACATTGGCCACCACTTTGGGAGCTTTGAGCACCCCAGAGAGTCTTGACTTACACAATACAGGCTGTAGGGTAACAAGACAAGTTCCCAGTATCTTACTATTGTGTTGTTGCTACCTAGGCCGAAGCCGATTTATGAGCACTAAAGCCACATACGGAAGTTGTGCCTACACTAGCCGGTCAATCTCGCCATCAACCACCCGTCATGGCCTGCAAAATGGATCCCAAACTCGTCTTCCACACTCCTCCACCTCTGGATCCAGGATGGCTCGCCCATGAGAAATCCGCGAATCTCCTCGCCACTGCACCAGTGCTCACTTCTTCCAGGGAGAGACAAAAGCTCTACGCCGACACCTGCCGCAAGCTCAACGCCGAACTGCTTTCTGGAAGAGATAAGCAACTCACCGAAGGTATCGAGATCCAAGATACGAAGGTCGAGTCCAAACCCGGCCCCTCAAATTCTGGAAGTATCCCCATCAGAAGCTACATTCCCTCTGGAGTCAACCCAGACAGCGAGAGCGTACCTGTGGTGATCTACTTCCACGGCGGAGGTCTCTATGTCGGCGATCTTGACAGCGAAGACCTTACTTGTCGACGAGTATGCAAATCATTAAATTGCACAGTCTATTCCGTTGACTATCGCCTCATGCCAGACCACGCCGCTTCAGATGCTCTTGCCGATGCCATTGCTGCTTTTCAGGCAATCATATCGAGCAGAATAGCTAGTCGGCTGATAGTGATGGGAAGTTCTTCGGGTGGCCAGCTTGCTGCGCAGGTGTCACAGCATTTCAAAACGGATAGCAAAACACGAATCGATGGCGTTTTGTTAAGAGGACCAGTGACGTGCGATGCAACAGATGGTGGGAAGAATCTCTCCGCGAGGGTCAAGGAGTACCATACATCTATGTCTGAAGCGTTCTATACTTCTCTCCTGAGCAATGCAGCTGTGAATAATCAGAACAGAACCAAGGAACCAATGCCGTTGGAGGTTGAAGATCTGGCAGGGTTGCCGAGACATTGGATTCAGGTATCGACAAATGATTTGTACTATTCGGATGGTGCCTGTTATGCGGAGGCCTTGAGAAACCAAGGCGTGGATGTAAAGCTGGATGTTGTTGTGGGTTGGCCGCATACTTTCTGGTTGAAGGCGCCGTACTTGGAGAGGGCGGTGCAGGCAGAGAGGGATATGATTGAGGGGTTGAGGTGGTTGTTAGAAAGTGAAATTGAAAGCAAGAAGGATGTGAAGTAACAGTTGGAGACTGGATACGACCAGCGATATAGAGAGAGAGAGAGAGAGAGAGATTTTGTGGCGCCTTTAAGACAGAATTTTGAGGAAAAAGTCGAGTATGCTACTTGGAACTTGGAAAGAGAAACGACATGATGGAACAGAGCACGTCGAGGATCCCTTACTTGCGATCAAGAGCTGATTTCGAAACATGAATCTTCCAAACCTGAACACGAGACGGACTATTGGCGGCCAAAGTGACTGAGCGTGGCTCCTCAATCCGAGTGACTGACTTGATGCTGACTAGGGAACTTCGCCTTGCGATTGTTGAGGCCTCTCAGTCAAGACCGGATGTCCACGCCGTGCAGAGCCTGTCGTTCATCCATGTTCACATACTGTATATCTTCACATACTATACATCTCTACGAGTCTAAGAGAGGTGGAAGTTGTTCCAATTAAAGCAGACCTGTAGACTGAGAATACCATCTGTGTTTGCTCTTCTATCGGCCAACTATTTACACTAGTACAGGGGACATAGGAAAGGATGCGAAGGAGCCGTCTACAGCAACGAAAGGTCGCCGAATTTCTCCTGTCAAGGCATTAGCGAGCTGATTCCAAGATGCAGCGACAAAACTTACCTTGTAGCCTGGTACAGACCAGCGTCCCTTGGAAACGAGTTGGGAGGTCTTCTCATCAATATCTGGGCGGGCAGCAGCAACTTCGTCCTAAAAGCACACATCGAATCAGTTCCATCCCATTGACTCAATCTCGTCAACTTGGAGGTACATACCACGGTGAGATCCTCAAATGGTCTCGCCTCCTCGATATTCTTCAACGTCGCAGCCAAATCCTTCAACTCCAAATCCACACGTCCCTTCGTCTCCTCGGCATTCTTCACAGCCTGCGCCTCGAAAGCCTCAATGGCCTTGATTTGTCTGCCAACATCGTAGGTCGCGGGCTTGAATGTGGCAAAGTGCTTCTCGATCTCATCGACCACGGCTTGGTTCTTCAGGATGGACTTGTAGTGCGCGAAGTCGACCTTCGATGGCTGCTCGGAAAGGATCTGAACGCGGCGGCGGGCGTCCTCATTGCGCTTCTTGAAGGCTTGGAGGGAGGCGGCGGTTTGGCCTCGGAGACCAAGAGATTGGGTAACTTTTGCCCAGTCGAGCTTGAGTGCTGCACTTCGCTGTGGGAGAATATGTATTAGCTGGGTGTCCAGGAGAGGAGGTGCGAACTTCGGCACGTCTCGGAGGGGGCTGTTAATTGTGACGATTCTCGTGAACGTGCCAAAGGATTCGCAGACAAATACGGGATCAATTGAGCGATTGAACTTACTCCGGCTGCCATTTTGATGTGATTGGGAAGATTGGGGAGTGGAGAGTTACAGTTACGTTGAAGCGGTCGTCAAAAGCTGGAGAGCTTCGGAACTCGAAGAGCTAATTTTCAATCACGTGATATACAGACCAAAACAGATCCCTTCGGCCATGGTATTCAGCAAGAATGGTCTGAGGATATGTCCAGTATCGTACAAACATCCTGGTTCACTTCCGATGCAATCGATCTATGATTGGCGCATGTTTGTATGCTTCTTCTGGAAAGTCACTTCGAGCCTTCACTCACACGTATTGGAGCAAGTGCCTTGCAAATTTGAGCTCGTCCGACAAACACAGGCCCAACCAGTCACGAAAAAGAGCATTACGAAAAGTAGAGTTTCAGAGGTGCAAAGTTCCGAGAACGTGAAATTGGGATTCCACAGATGCTTTTCAGAATACAGATTCCCGGATAGGGATGCATGGTACGCAAGCTCCATCAAAAGTCCTCCAACGAGCCGAGTTCAGTCCGGCAGCTAGATGAACATAAGCTAAACACCCTATATGCTTAGAGCCATAATAGAGTTGACTATATCGTTGTCGTTCTCCTTCAATGCCTTAACAGCCTTGTTTCGTGAGACGCTGGCTTGGGTCATGACCAATTCGATATCCTTGTCCTCGAGTCCGGTAGCATCGACCTCCTCTCCATCGTCCTCATCATCGTCCTTCTTGTCCTCGCTGGTATCGATAGCCTTGCCCTTTCCGTGGTCGTGGGAGTGATCATGGCCAGAGTGGTCGTGTCCAGCGTGGTCGTGGGATTCAGCGGCGGCGAGTTGTTGGGCAGCAGATGCTTGAGCCTGGGAGTTCAAGTCCTCAATCTTGGCCTCACCGAAGACGCTGTAAAGAACATTAGTCGGAGCTTGCGAGTTATGCTCTCCGTCGACTTACATGTAGGTGTTGGATGAAGGAGACTTGTAGACCTCAGGCTGGTTGATAACGAAGAGAATCTGTACAAAATACAGACGTTAGCACAGTTCCCAAGATAATACCCAGAATAAAAGCTTCAATGATGGTGTCTTCTCGTCCCCGCAACCATGCCCATTCTCTTCTATGGCCGCCCATTGGACTATCCAGAAGCTCAAAAAGCACTCGAGCAGTACTCACGTTCTTTGGTCGTCTCAAGGTAACACGAGTGATGCCTGGGACCTTGACAAGGCCGAGCTTCAGGATTGACTTGCGCGCCTTCTTCTCGTTGCGGGAGTGGACAATTTGACCCTCGGCGGGGATTCCAGTCTCAGCAGCCTCTCCCTCAGAGTCAGAGCTATCGGATCCATCATCCTCGGCGGTGACGTTCTTGGAGACGGGCTCATCATCTGGGAGCTCTTCAATGCGTGGGTTCGACATGTTGGGTGGTATGTCTATTGTGGTAACAGTTAGCAAGCTGAAGTTGCGGTGTTTGAATTTTGAATTTTCTCGTGTGCGCTTCGACCCGGCAGAGCTTGTAATTTCGCAGAGACGCGCAAGAACAGCTGGTTCTTTCCAAGGCGTAGGAACGAGGGAGACTAACCTGGGGTATGGAGGGTGAAATGGAAGTGGATGTTCGAATCTCGTTGATTGTCCAGATGGAGAAGCTTTTAGGGTTGCGAAATTCGCTAAGACTTTAGGTCACCGGAATGGCGATCTGGAGAGTTGGAATTATCAAAACAACCAAGGAAAATCAATTGGCGTTTCTTCTAAGCCAATCTGCAAAGGTACAGTGTTTCGACTCAATAATGTTTAGTTTAGACTCGATTCAATATAAAATTTCAATCACATTCCACGTTGAGCGCATAGGCCAACCAGTTGAAGGAATTCCACCTATCCCGAAGTATCATCTCATGTTATCGTAGCAAATTATTCCTTGGAAAGTACTTCATTGTCTTTTTGAAGTCCCTATGCTCAGACGCCTGTCAAATTTGACGTAGGATACAAAGCTTCCCGGAAAGCAAAGGAATCCAGCAACCCAATGCAGTCATGATCGCAGCCCCAAACCAGCAAACCCCCTCTAAGCCGAAGCCTTAACCTTTGCCAACGACTTTCGGACCTCGAATCGCTGTTGCTTTCTCAATCTCATGACCTTGAATCTCTCGAAGTCCGTAAGAGCCTTTCTGCGTTCCTTCTGGCTTCGCTTCTTGGCCCACGCGCTCTCCTGCCACTTTGCCTCAATACCAGCCTTCTCCCATTGCGCCTTGACAACACCGGTTCGGGCAGCTCTTGGGAGCTTCTCGAGGACGAGTGGTGTTAGGATGACCTTGGACAGAGCGATCGATTGGCGTGGAACGGCGGTCTTGGTGTCTGTTGATGGTCCGTCGATGAGAGCCTGTCTTTCAATCAGTCTTTGCGCCTTCTTGTCCCCAACTCCTGGCAGAGCCACATACACGCTTGTGGTCGATAATCTCAACGATAGCAGCCAACTTTCCCTCAGCAGGTCCCTCAGCAATGAGTACGACTCGGCCGACCTCTACCAGTCTCCACGACGAAGCCTTGATCTCTGCGTCTCCCATTTTGAAGTTACTGAATGGCGCGTGTTAGTTGTATGCCAGTGGTGTAAAAGAATCTCGAGTGAACGTACTGGGCGATTTGTCGTGGGTGTCGATGTGATTGAAGTTGTCGCTGGTTCGGGAGTCGGAGTCTGAATTCAAAGAAATCGCTGGTGTGTAGCGAGCCCTAAATTTTGCGTAGCGCCTCAGGCAGGGATGCATTAGCTCGACAGCCGCCTTAGCGCGAAAAGTCAAGCTTGAGAACTTCAAAACCGCGAGAACTTCTTGCACCTCATTAATTCTGTCGACCTCACCAATTCTCCCGCCCTGAATTCTCGCAACATGGATGCTGCCTTCATAGTGCCCACATCTACTGTGCGCACAAACAATAACAAATGTCAGTATAGCCGCGCTTTCCACAGCTCCGTCTCTCAATTACATGATGATATAATTTGCGATCGACGCCGAAATGTTGGGACCCTCGCCGGGGTTCTATAGCACTCGGAAGGATGAGATTTATTCTTACATATACTGAACATTCTCCACGAATACACTGCAACGTCTGTCCTGTCGTCCATGAACAGCTGGCTAACTCGTCGAAGAATCTAGGATACCAGCTTCGACCATGCCCATATCCATACCATCAATCTTTTGCTATACACGATTATCAGGACTAAACACAGGCACGATTTGGGGAACATATGACGGTACATATGGTAAGAAAATATTTCCCTCTACTGCGACTCCATGTTGCACCTCTCCAGCAATGATTAAAGAAAACGCACTGAAAATAGTGAACTCTTCGGAGTCATGAACATTTCTAACCAAGATCACTGAGCTACACCCCAACAAGTCATATTCTTCATCAGATATACCAAGACGTTCCACTGACTTTGCAATTACAGGCAATCCATAACGTTCCGCCTACCTGGTGCTTTCTCAATAGCATCTTCAATCTCCAAGTGGAGGTACTCGAGCCTCAGTCCATGGCTGTTATCAACCCGACAATTTGTCCTGCGGTATCAAATAGCTTTCAAATATACACCTCTTCTGATAACATATCTATATAATGTCTTTTTTGTGATCTTCAAGTCCGATATCTTTTGCTCTTGGTTAGTCAACGTCTCTCCATGAGGCAATGCACGGCTCAACTTGAATGTCACACGAAGAGGAAGCGCAAGTTACTAGACCTGGACAATATGCATCATCTTCACCCACCAAAATACACCCCGTCGATCATTCTATCAGCTTCGGTCCCTCGACTCCATCAATCTTCTCCAAGTCTGCCTTGATGCTCCCAAACAACACCTTCGCAACGACCGGCGGCACTGCATTTCCGATCTGCTTCTTCACATAATTTCCTTTAAAGACATGGCCAGTCGGAAAGCCTTGCAAGCAAGCATACTCCCGTAAAGTGAGTTCTCGTGTGCCAGATGGATGGTAATTTTGGCCACCCGATGTGGTCATGGCGCGAGGGAGGATCTTGGATCCATCCCATGGTGGCCTATGTCTATTTGGCGCCCACCTAACGGACTCGATGTCGTGATCGGCAGCTCCTGCCGGGATAGATCTGAGAGTCCTATCCGCGGAGACGAACCGGGGAAGGTCAAGTGAGGAGTCGGAATCTGGGGCAGAGTGGGTTGGCAGAGGCATCTTTGGAAGATGCTCGCCAGGGCTACTGATATCAGCTTGGATCGGGCACAAGACAAGGCGTGAGATGTGCTTACCACGAAGCCATCACAATCAATCTCATTCGTCGCTGTGGGAGACCCTGAGTTCCAGATCAGATTCAACGTTCATGCCGACATCAAAGGAACGAGCCAAAGATGACGTACCCATTGAGCCAACGGCACGATCGCCCACCTGACTGAGAAATCATGCGTCGTAAACATTTGAATCAACGCATTGAAATAGAACCTAAATCTCGGACAAGCGATCCCAAAAGTCTGCTCCAGCGTCGCAATCCTCGGTTTAGAAACATCGATCACCCTCTGCACGGCAAACAAGCTCGCAACGTTCATTTCGTCGTCCGGACCATCGATCGTATGAGCAGGCGAGAAGAACTGGCAAGGAGGAGACAGGTGCAGAATATCGACTTTCATCAGATCGGGATTACCTTCATCGGCTGCTCGTTGCGCCTGGTCGACGAATTCGTGAGCCGCCATCTGGTGGCACTGCGAGGAAAGAAAGTTGGCACGCCAGGAGAGACAGGCATGTTTATTGAAGTCGAACCCCCATTTGAGGTGGAGACCTGCCATTGTTGCGCCACGAGAGGAGCCGCCACCTCCACAAAAGGCATCACCGTATGTATAGGTTTGACCAACGATTCTGTCCGTTGAGGTTCTAGATCGTCGAAGTGAAGGGCGAGATGCCTTATCGGAGATCGAGTTGGAAGCCTCTGAAGATATGAGGTTGATCGTTGGAGGTTGGTCGAATGAGAGATCTATTGTTGGAGGACTAGCTACCTTACGAATTGGCTCGGATGGCCGATCAACTATCATCGGGCAATATCCAGCCGCAGATCGTAGGTCGGTTCTCGATACCCTTTCTCTCGTTCGTTCAACTCCATCGTTCGCTTGCCGCATACGCTTGGGTGGCGGATATGGAGTCAGGTTTGAAGACTTGCGACTGATGGCACTGTAGGCTCGCTTCTGTTTCCTCGACGCGCTTTCAAGTCGGAAACTTCTTTCATCATCATCCAGAACTAGTAGATCCTGTTCACAGGTACGCGCTTCATTGGTGAGATTACTCCTTGGACTGTCTGGGATCATCACAACATCTTCGTGTTCCAGAGATGGTCGGTATGCTCCTCCAGGCACAGTTTCTCCTCTCCAGTGAGTTCTACGATCTTCATCCGAAATCTCATATCCAATTGTACATTCGTCAGCTCTCAGCCTCTCCAGAGACCTTTCTTTGTAGATGTTGTGGTGTCGATCCGCGGCATTCTCATAAGTACATGTGTACTTCCATCTCACAGTCAGTCCACCCTCCAAGGCCGCATGCTCCTTACCCCGGAACTCCTTAGGGTCACAATTTCTCCCCAGCGGAAATTTCTGATTGGTGAAGCGGACGCTGCGAATCTTCTCAAATTCGTTGAGGCTGACCTCGACGGTGCTTTGCTCGGTGGGTTTACGTAGATCATCCTGGTCAACTTCAAGAAACAGGACGAGCTCGTTGAGTTTTTTCTCAAGAAGGCCATTGAGATCTCTGGCTCGCTGCAGGCGGTGCCCTCGAAGCCGGACTTCCTGTGTTTCGTTGTTGTGAAGGATGTCCTTGATTCGCAAAAAGCTTTCGTCTTTCAGTTGAATGGTTTTGTTGGGCTTCAAAGCCACATTTTCCACGCAGATCGTTTCCAACCGCTGCCATGGACTGACGATACTAGGGTTTCGACGTTCGAATCGGATGGTCGATTTCTTCCTGCGACGCTTCCGTGCTTCAACCTCTTCCTCATAAACTTCTTCAATCCGCAGCATCTCTTGCCCTTCCCCAGCCGCATCTTCAAGCCCCTCAAAATCAATCACATCGCCTGTCTCTGTCGCCTTCCGAGTCTGCTCCAAGCTGCGTTGAAGTGCTGGGGTTGGCTCTTCCCGCGAGCATGATACGTTGAGATTTTCATCAACGAGGATAATGAAATCTCTGCTGCTTATCCTCCGGCGTTTTGTGTCAAATGAGCTGGGGACACTTTGAGCCCTGCTGGTTAGGTTGCTCGTTTGCTGTCTCGAAGCTCGCGTAGAGGGTCCCATTTCCATCTCATCATCTTCGTCGTTGCAGCTGATTGGTTGTTGAATACTTCCATGCTGTGCTCTTGCCACTCCCATCTCCATCGCAATACCGTCATCGTCAAGCTGAATCGGTCGTTGAGCACTCCCAGCAGCAGATCTTGAGCCCGAAGTCGATGGACATACTGCATATGATCGAGGGTCACTGAGAGATTCTGATCGGCTTGATTGTGATCCAGTAGTACTACTACGACCTTCGTTCATAGATCCTGATGCTCTAAATCCCCAGTCGGGTTGTCCGAATGTGAAGTTGATGCGAGAGCTTCTTCTTTGTCGCTGGATTGGATCTGCTGCTCTTACGAACAGATGCTCGGCTCGGGAGCCATCAGAAGTTGTTGGTGGAACGTCATCATCATCTTCATCTATCAGGATGGGTGTATCATCCTCAATCACCACGACATCTCGCAACTCAGCCATGGCGTCGAACATGACCTAGAAGCTCCTCGAAAGGTGAAGCTGGGCCCGGACAAGGCCTGTCTTTCCGAGGTGGATGATCCAAGAAGCTTCTTTAGGGGGACGAATCCTCCTTCTGCTGCTTGAAACAGGTCAGAAGACACCCAATACTTCAAAGTGTACGAGAAGGCAAGAGTTGAGATGGGATTCCGAGTTCTTGAAGTGTTCGTAAGGACGGGAGCGAGGTTGATACCTGATATTTCGAGCCGCCCATAACAAAGGGACGATTTCTTAGCTGGATGAATTAATGAATCAAAACTTCCACAGTGACTTCGGGGTTCTGCTAAACTTTTAGATTGACAAGTTGGAAGAATCGTTGGCCTTATAAAATGCTAAAGCTTTGTTGTCACTTCCCAATCCCCAACGAAGGAACGCAAGACTCAGTACTTTGTTCCTAGCAACTCAAAGCTGTGAGATCATAGGAGGGAGGACAGTAAAAAGTTTTGATGCTGGGTCTAAGATGGCATCTGAGAGATGGCACAACTAGATTGTCTTTTGTGGGGATTGTGGGTGTCTGCAGGAGAATTCAGGGGGCCAATGATGGAGTTCACGGTCTGGCTTTGTACACGAAAAGAGAATCAGACATGTGAATTTGTTACAAGAAGGACTTGATATTAGCAACTTTGACGAATTTGAGGCTATTGCTTTCAGAGCCACTTTGCAAATAGGAGGGAAGTCCACGGTGTGGATTTTTGATTGGTAAGCCGTCGTAAGAGGGGGCTTCAATTCACCGGTAGAAGCGTTCAATCAAGAGACTAAAGGGACAAACAGTTTGCTCAACAGTGCCTTATAGCCATTGAGGACTGATATGTGATGGATGTCCCGGGACGGCTCCGTACTTCGCTTGATGCAACTGTTCACAGACTGATAGCCGGCGTTCCGCGACCCAGAGATTCACAGCAGAAGAGTAGAGATGAAGAGGATGGTTTCTTCTTGAAACGACAGGAGGTGCAAGGTGACAGTGCCCAAGAGATGTGATTTGAAGCAAATCAGAAGAGGGACTTCTTTCGTTTTGGAGTAGACTTTTCTTCAAGATTTCAGATTCAAAGAATGACAACCTCAGCCCTAGAGAAAGCAAAGAAAAGCCATGCCAAAGCTAGCGTAGCTACTAGTAATTGACCAATCAGAATCAACTCAATGCACATGCAAGCTGCAAAAGAAATGGCCCTGCTGTATGCATAGCTGTACATTATCACAATGCCACGCGGAGCACAAAAAAAGGTCGATAGTAAACAGTCAAGCAGATTTTTGCATGACTTGCGCAACGAGCTTTGTAACCCCAAAGAACCCCACCATGGCTTGGCGCCGGCAAAGGGGCGAGAAATAGCCGAAGTCGCAGACTTTAAAAATTGGAATCCCGACTTTGGACTTGCAATAAAATAAACTTACAAAATGTGTTCGACGACCAAGAGTCTCACGTCCTGCTCCCACGCTCCGTCATCTCGCAGTCCTCGATCGAAGCCGAGATTCAGTCTTGGGCTCTATTCTCCTCCGGATTGAGAGACCTGGTTTCCGATTTTGCCCCTTCAATACTTGGACGCTGTTATCAGTGCCTTATCCATAAACACCCTCGAGTTTTCGTGCCAACATTCTGCTTGCGGCTTGCAGAACTACGAATTGTGAGTTACCAGACGCGTTTTCCGTTCTCGTCAATGTGTGCTTTCATGGACGACAGCTGGGTCATTATGATGAACACAAATTTTTAAGATGTTAGACTGCTAAGCCAAAATGCTGCTGATAAAAATTTCGACTGAACCCCACCTTCCCCATACCTTAAACACTTCAGAAGCTTTGTCCTTGACAATACTGACCGAATTGTATAGTTATTAGCTTCAACATCCTTTACAGACTACCAAAATGTGTGGTATCCTCGCCCTCATCCTCGGTGATATCGAGAGTCTCTCTGCGACAACTGCTGCTGCCGACCTCCACGACGCGCTCTACTACCTCCAACATCGAGGCCAAGATGCTTGCGGAATCGCAACCTGTGCTTCCGGAGGACGCATATACCAATGCAAAGGGAATGGAATGGCTGCAAAGGTCTTCCATGACGGATCGCGAGTTCAGGATCTCCCAGGTTTCATGGGCTTAGGCCATCTCAGATATCCCACTGCCGGAAGCAGCGCCAGCGCTGAAGCACAACCATTTTACGTGAACAGTCCTTACGGAATCACATTCGCGCACAATGGAAATCTGATCAATGCCGAGCATCTCCGAATCATCCTTGACAGAGATGCTCACCGACATATCAACACCGATAGCGATAGCGAATTGATGCTGAATATCTTTGCCAACGAGCTCAATGAGACGGGAAAATTTCGTGTCAACGAGGAGGACATCTTCCAAAGTTTGACTCGGATGTATGGGAAGTGCGTCGGAGGTTGGGCTTGTACTGCCATGGTCGCCGGATTTGGTATTCTTGGTTTCCGAGATCCGCATGGTATCCGTCCCTTGGTTCTCGGTTCTCGACCATCTGCAACTCTGCATGGCACCACAGATTACATGATGGCATCAGAATCGATTGCCCTTCGCCAGCTTGGGTTTTCTGATATCGTTGATATCCTTCCTGGACAAGCCGTGATCATCCGAAAGGGTTCTGTACCAGTCTTCCGCCAAGTTGTTCCCCAGCTTGCATATTCTCCAGATATTTTCGAGTATGTGTATTTTGCGAGACCTGATACGATTATCGATGGCATCAGCGTGCACAGAAGCAGACAAAATATGGGTCGGAAGCTTGCAAAAACTATTCTGGACACACTTGGTGAGGAAGCTGTCAAGGAGATTGACGTTGTCATCCCTATCCCAGAAACGTCCAATACATCAGCTGCAAGTCTGTCGGAGTTCCTGAACCTACCGTATTGCCAAGGATTTGTTAAGAACCGATACGTCTTCAGGACGTTCATCATGCCAGGTCAGGGTGCGCGCCAGAAATCCGTCCGCCGGAAGTTGAGCGCCATTCCTTCTGAATTTAAGGATAAGGTTGTCCTCCTGGTTGATGACAGTATTGTGCGAGGTACCACAAGTCGAGAGATCGTTACTATGGCACGCGAGGCTGGAGCAAAGAAGGTTATCTGCGCTTCCTGCGCTCCACCGATCACCCATGCTCACATTTACGGCATTGATCTTGCCTCTCCTCAAGAACTTGTAGCTCACAACAGAGACCGCAAAGCAATCGCCAGGCATATTGGTGCCGAAGAAGTTATATATCAAACACTGTCGGATCTGAAAGCTGCGTGTGCCGAGGAATCGCCGCGCAAGAACCAGGAATTCGAGGTCGGTGTCTTCTGTGGCAAGTATGTTACTCCAGTGACAGACGGGTACTTTGAGCACCTTGAGCGAGTCCGAGGCGAGTCCAAGAAATTGAAAGTTCTTGAAAGTGCTAAGGAGGCTGTCCTCAACGGGGTTGCCAGTGACAAGGAACTTGATTTGATCAAGAAGGGCGTCGAGGTTGATGCGCAAGGAAACATAATTCCTGCGTCTGATGGTCCAGTCAACGGAAGCAAGGTCAACGGCACCGATCTCAATGGCCACGAGAGACGTAAGAGAGAAAGAGATGATTCAGGAACACCTCCCGTGAGGGATCGCCATGATATCAGGTATGTTTATCCTCTCGTCGGCAAAGGTCGTTCGATGCTAATGATGCATAGTTTACACAATTTTGCTACCGAGCCGCATAGGGGTTATGAATAGACTACGTTGGGTACTCCTGCATTGGATTTTTGTATTTTGCATGGGGCGTATGGACGGCTGTCTCGTTCTGACTTCTGGATGTATCAAAAATAAATAGAGGCTTTTGGCGATTCCCATTTCTCTTTCCTCTTTGCCCTGAACACCGTGGTGACCGATGAGCGCGCAGACGTTTCCCAAGCATGATCATGGTCATGATTGCTCAGGTGATAAAGCGCATGATATCAAGCCTTGTAGGTGATTCTCGGAACTTTGTTGACATGGAGACTTATTACAAGCCTGGGCTACCGTTCCATCCTTCCCTCACTCAATCAATGCAACTTACGTGTCAATCCATCTTCGCTTTGCACGGCACCATCTACAGCGGCTTTGTGTCGCTGCCATGCCTCCATTTTCTCGTCTGCATCAGAAACCATTGAATAAGCCAGAAAATTACCCTGGTCTCATTCTTTGTTGATCGACCAAAAGATTCTCTCAGTACTTAGTGACTCGATTCTATAACGCCTCCAAATATCTTTCTTTTACTGGAGATTCTGGTTTGAAGTCACAACTGCTCAGATGCCTTTAGATTAAAGTGGGTCTCATGCAAGGCTAATGAACTTGATAGCCTCGTTTCACTGGCGTCATCATTCCGTCCTCGACGCCTCTTTTCATCTTAACTTCACAACAATCAACCCAATTGAATGTGGCCGACTGTGAATTGCCTCGCCGATTAACTTTGTTGCGTTGTGGGTGCAGAAGTTTGGAGAAGATTCAAGTGAAATTCATATATATATACATATATCTGAACTCAACCTCTCTCTCTCTCCTTCAACACGGCAACATCAACAATCTCACACTTCTGATTTCCGGGCTTCTTCACGTACATTACTTAACTACATTTTACCTGCATGGTCACACTTATACACCTTATCTCACACAATGCCTGCTGTGACTCGGAAGCGGAAGGCCAAAATCGAACCTACTGAAGATGTATCGCTGCCTCACTCCCTTGGCTGGAAGCCCGATGTTCCGAGTGTTGAGGATACAAAACCTACGCGGAAGCGAGTCAAGCGATCACCAGATATCAAGTCTGAGGAGCTGACTTACACACCAGTCAAAATATCAACACCTCCGAAATCAGTCAAAACACCACGTCCTTCCAAGCCATTTGAGCCGCCGAGTCTTAAGAGCGCTTCCAAGAAAGCAATCAAGTACCACTTCACTCCCGGTATAACACCTTATCCAGACCATGTCATGCCTACACTGGAAGCCTGCGAGGAAGTCAACCGCGTGCTGTCTGAAGCCCATGGCAAGGTCCAAGCACCAAAGATTATCGCTACACCTTCGATGAAAGTTGCTGGCTGTGGCCAAGTTCCCGATCTCCTCGATGCCCTCATTCGGACTCGTCTTAGTGCCACAACATCTTCAACAAACGCTAATCGTGCCCTGGAAGGTCTTCAGAAAGCGTATGGGCTGCAGACCTCTGGTTCTGGTAAAGGAAGCATCAATTGGGATGCAGTTCGGCGATCCAATGTCCCAAGTATCACGGAGGCCATCAAGCGAGGTGGTCATCAAAATGTCAAAGCGGCTGATATTAAGTCGATTCTTGACACCGTCTTCGAGCAAAACGTTGCACGCCTCGATTTTCTCCGTCATGGAACAAAGTCGGAGGATCCAGAGAACGCTCGCCTAGAACAAGAGCCTGCTTCTGGGGAAGCAAGAAAAGCCGAGATCGCACAACTAGAAGGCAACATGCTCTCCCTCGATCGTATCATGCGCATGAAGCCTTTCGAAGCCATGGAAGAAATGATGAAGTTCAAAGGCATCGGCGTCAAGACGTCCTCCTGCGTGCTCCTCTTCTGTATGAAGGTTCCCAGCTTCGCAGTCGACACGCACGTCTGGCGACTTTGCAGATGGCTAGGGTGGGCGCCCGAGAAGGCGAATAGAGATCAGACGTACAGCCATTGCGAAGTTCGGGTTCCGGATCATCTGAAGTATTCGTTGCATCAGTTGCTTATAATGCATGGGAAGAGGTGCTATAGGTGTAGGTCGAATACGGCGTGGGGGACGAAGAAGTGGGAGGATATGGCTTGTCCGATTGAGCATCTTGTTGATAGGAAGGAGGCGAAGAAGAGGCCTGGGTTTGTTTCGCCGAAAAAGGAAGATGTGGAGGGGAAGGGAGGGGTGAAGAAGACGAAGAGAGTTGCGAGTAAGAAGGCGAAGAGGAAAGTGGAATTTGATTCTGACGAGGTAAGTATTGAATGTTGCCAGAACCCTCTGGGACAATGAAAGTTTGTATACTGATCAGAAATGTTAGGAATTAAGTGATGTTCCAGTCATTAGTGAGGATGAGCTTAGCGATGCAGAATATGCTGGAGCTTGAAGGACGACATTTTGAGATTGTTTTCAGACGTTCGACATGTATGAAACTTGTGACGACGTCGATATTGGAGTGATTTCGGGTCTCGTTACCCGAGTACTAGCTTTGCCTTTATTTACTCACATAGCATTTTGAGCGAATTCAGTGGGAGCGAGACGAGACTAGGAGCCAGTGATTGCAGCATTTTGGCTCTTTTACTGACTCTGGACTTTGGATATACCGACATCAACCCTAATTGTACATTAAAGATACTGCTTTAAAATTTCATCTGATTTACCTTGCTTGCAATGAAGAATCACCCAGAGAATGGTAAAGGTTCTGGTTGGTTGGTTGTGCTCGAATCGAATGTTGGTAAATACCTGCTATCCAGTTGTGGAATATTGAAAGAATGACGAATAGAAAGCATCAGTCAAATTACAACCCACATTTCAAAGAGTCAAAAGCCATTTCAAGCCACCCCTTCCACCGGTCCATTCTCCAGCCAAAAGAGGCATACGAGAGACGAGCCCTCCCCGCGTCTCTGCGGACCGGCAGCAGAGTTCAGGCTAAACTGACAGAAAGCACTAGCAGGGATTCTCCTTCCCCAGATTCAAAATTCTCGAACGCGTGAGGTTGACGAGAAGTGCGAGAGACGCCGACTTTCCAACCATCGCGTTCTGTTTCTGTCTCTACTTTCGTCTCTTGTTGGTTGCTACTGTGTCCTTACCAGCAATGCGATTCTAGTATAAGACCTTGTCTTCTCGACTTATTTTCCTCCTGCGACCTACGACAATTTCGAACCCGAGCTGCTTGCCCCTGATTCGACGACAGGCTGTACTGCACTTAGACAAGGCTGAAGGTATTGAAGTCAGCAATTGATCCGCGACAACGCCGACACAATGGAGGAAGTTGAAGTTCCGGTTCAGCGGGAGGGTTTCTACCTGGATGGCATGACTGATGATGAGGTGTAAGTGCTGGGCTCTCCACGGAGTTTGCGTCTGCGCTCCTGAACTGACAGCTGGTAGCTGGTGGTACCTGGTCATTTGCGTCAGCGCCGCATTGTCGTTTGTGGCAATATGGATGTATTATGGGATCAAGTTCTTTACATGGTTGACATCGGAGGAGATTATAAAGTACCAGATTGAGATCCCCAATCCTCCTGGTGATGGGAGGGTTATGGAAAAGCCTTCAATTAAGGTACGAGCTACCCCTCCACATTAGACTAGATTCGCAGACTGATATTTGGCAGGCTCCTGGTTCTACCGCAATCCAATGCTATGCACCTGCTACTGGCGAATTCCTAGGACTCGTGAATCCTACTACCCCCGAAGGCATCGACCGGGCAATCGAGAAAGCGCAAACTTCGCAGGAGAAATGGCAGAATACTACATTTGCGCAGCGTCGACAAGTCCTACGATGCTTGCTACAACATATATTGGACAACCAAGAAGAGATCTGTCGGGTGGCCTGTCTGGATTCGGGAAAGACTATGATCGATGCTACACTGGGCGAGATTCTGGTTACGGTTGAGAAGCTCCGCTGGACTCTCAGACACGGCGAGAAGGCATTGAAGCCATCTAGCAGACCCACGAACCTCCTTATGATGTACAAGAAGAACACAGTTGTCTACGAGCCCCTAGGCGTGGTTGCAGCGCTGGTATCATGGAACTACCCATTCCACAATCTGCTCGGCCCAATGATCTCTGCTATCTTCGCTGGAAACGGAATTGTGGTCAAGGCATCGGAGAACACCGCTTGGAGTTCCAACTACTTCTCGCTCATTGTCAAGGGCGCTCTTGCAGTATGTGGCCATAACACGAATCTGGTCCAGGTTGTTACTACATGGCCCCAGACGGCCAACTACCTGACTTCGCACCCTTCAATCTCACACGTCACGTTTATCGGAAGCCGACCTGTTGCCAAACTCGTCGCAGCATCTGCCGCAAAGTCTTTGACGCCATTTGTTGCTGAACTAGGAGGCAAAGACGCCGCTATCGTGTTGGACTCCGCAGCCAAAGACCTCCCCCGTATTGTTGAGATTCTTCTTCGCGGTACTTTCCAGGCTGCCGGGCAAAACTGCATTGGTATCGAACGTATCGTCGCTACTCCTCTAGTCTACGATCAACTCGTCATGATGCTTGAACCAAGAATCAAAGCACTCCGAGTCGGATCGGCCCTCGACGCTCCCAAGGACTCCCAAGTCGACGTCGGCGCCATGATCTCAGACGCTTCATTTGACCGCCTAGAAAAGCTAATCGCCTCAGCCGTCAAAGACGGCGCTCAACTCCTCGCCGGTGGAAAGCGCCTCGAGCACCCAGTCCACAACTCAGGCCACTACTTCCAGCCTACCCTGCTTGTTGGTGTAACACCTGAGATGGCCATTGCGAACGAGGAATGTTTCGGCCCCATCTGCGTCGTTATGAAAGCCAAAGATGCAGAAGACACCTGCCGTATCGCCAACGCACCCGATTTCGGTCTCGGCGCCTCTGTTTTTGGAAAGCCTGGCTTCACGGTTGATGCAGTCGTAAAGCATCTCAAGACTGGAATGGTAGCAGTGAATGATTTCGCCGTTTACTACGCTGTCCAGTTGCCCTTTGGTGGACAGCGTGGTAGTGGATATGGACGATTTGCTGGCGAGGAAGGTCTGAGGGGGTTGTGTAATCTGAAGGCTGTTTGTGAGGATCGATTCTTTTGGATGGGTGTCAAGACGGCTATTCCTGAGCAAGTCAGGTATCCGATAAGGGATACGAAGAAGGGATATGAGTTTACGAGAGCGGTTGTGGAGGTGGGGTATGGAGTTGGCCCTTGGCAGAAGGTCAAGGGGCTGCTGAGGATGAGGAAGAATTCATAGGTGTGGGGGCAAAGTGTGAAGGGTGTTTGGTCTTACAGCTAGGCTTTCTGGAGGAGACAGAAGTTCATAAGTAAATATTTTAATGTGATGATATGACTATGTTTTGCTGTGGTATTGGTCTCCTTTTTGATCCTCAACTCAGGCTCGTCGGCTTCCTCCGTGTGAATGATGCCACCACATCCAAGGTGTGCACCGGCTAAGAAGGGACGGGACGAGTATAGCATGCTGCGTCAAGATCGTGGCAACAGGCCAGGCACGATACGTTGTCATTATTCCCGACGGCTGTCTATTCTTTAAGAGAAAGGAGCAAAAGACCAGGAACCCAGTCCATATGTTCCGTGGAATGAGGTCGAGCTTCTGAGTTCAACGAAAGTATACCTATGCATCTAAGCTACGGCTGACGAAGTTATATTTACTGCCAGAAAGCAAGACGCGCCATAGTCTTTCATGATACGTCTATGTTGAAGAGTGGAGAAACCATTGGCTGACCTAGATTTGGTTGAGTGTGGTCGATTTTATTGAAAGGGCGAGAGGAAGACACACGTGGAGATGCTACGAGTGAATATTCGAAACTCGTGATGTTGGTTAGAAGTGAATGAGGCCAAGCGATTATTTCAAGTGAAGCTAATCGATAGCAGTATATGTGAGTGAAATGTTGACACACTAAGGGAAGGTGGGAAGAATGGTAGGTATGCTGTGTTGTGAATGGCATTTTTTCACTTATTCGGCAGTGGGTTGATAGGAGGCTGAGAAGATGAACGTATTGTTGAGAGAGATGGTAGTGAAGTAAAGGGGAGTAATGAAGCGAGTCTGAACAGGGAGGAGGGGGGCTTTGTTGCATATCGCAGCTTTGTTTACTTTCAAGTGAGTTAATGGAGGAGTAGACCGTAAACATTTCCATAAGCGAGAAGTAAATGATGCCAAGATAGGCTGCGACATCCCTCATAAAGCCTGCTATACATTTCTCGTCTTGTGTATATTTATCGCGCTGCATCATGTCTACGATTTGGATTTCATGGCTCATGCTGTTCTTGAATAACAACCTACTTTGCTTTCAGCTTGGGACAAATCTCGCTTATATATCCATTTACTTTTCACTACCTCCACCACTATTCTCTACATCGCCTTCTCAAACCCCTCAACTCTAACATCCCACCCTTTAGGCCACCTACTCCCACCTCCGCATCCATCCCATCCACCCGCCATCATCGCAACAGCAAGCAAAAGCCCGCCACTACTTGGAAAATACGGCGTTGGCACCCTGACCCCACCAACCGGCATCCCCACATCATCAAACATCCACAACTCATCCAACAAATACTCCACAGCCTGTTCACTATCCCCCAACCTCGCAGCATTCATAGCCAACATCGGGAAATCCCATCCAAACAGGTTCTCGAAGTCCCAGATTGACTTCACTTTCTCGGCTGTGTTTTGCATCACGGTGAGATTGAAACCGGGGCCGGGAGGCAGGAGTCCGTAGATTCCGGTCATGCCTGGGTGGTCGTAGTAGGTGTTGGGGTCGATCCACATGTTGGGGATGTCTTGGTAGACTGCGTACGTGTTGTTGATAACTGGGAGGGGCGCGAGATGTGAGTTGACGTGTGTCCATGTTGAGGGAATGGGGAGATTTTGTCGAGATTTCCAGAGAGAGGCGATGTTGAGGCCGAAGTGCCAATAGGCGATTTCGAAAGTTGGGTTTATAGTGGCGTTGGGGTTGGTATTTTCGCTGACGGGATACATAGGAGGTCCAAGGTCGTAGTGGCCTGTTTGATGTCAATATCAACAAAACTTACACTTCCTCTCACCCACGAAACTGGGGGAGAAATAGGAAACACATACCAGCGGTCTCGTTCCACCACGCAAAATCCGCCATGAACTCCGCGCTCCTCGTCAACAGCTCATCCCACTTCCTCAACGTCTTCCTCGTCGGGAAAGCCCTCCACTCCAACTCCGCAAAATAAAAGGGATGTGGCTGCTGCCAAATCAATAGCGAGTTAATCTCACCCGGTGCACTTCTTCCCGTGGGATCACTCATCTTCCCCCACTTCGCCCCCTTCCACCCCATTTCCCTCGCCCTATCCAACGAACTCGCCAAAAACCGCTCATAAACACCCGGGATCGCTCGATTGAAAATCTCCCACTTTCCCCAGCGCGCCCATTGCGTGGAGTGCCACAATACCATCTCCATGTGGAATTTGCCGTACCAGCCGTTGTTAACGAGGCCGGATTCTTGGGGTGGGTCATGGCCTGCTTCGTTGACAGCAAGGAGGTATTGGGAGAGAATAATGCGGCGTTGGAGTTCGGTTGCATTGGGTGATTTCGTGTGCGTTAGGTCGATGAAGGCGCCTGATTCCCAGTAGTTGGACCACCATTTTGTAGAGGATCTAGCGATTGATATTGGTTTTGGAACGGACCGGATAGGTTTTGGAGAGAAGTTAACGCTGAGGGAGAGAGAGTCGCTGTTTCTGGAAGACGGTCGGAGGATGTAGCGATGTGAGGATGGTAGGGGTCCGGTTATGGAGCCTTTTCCTTGCCACTCGATTGCCATGTAGTATGTCGTTGTGTCCATATCGTGGCTGATCTGAGCTTTGTTCCCGCTCTGCTGAAGAGTGGTTGTGTGCTTGGAAGAAGCATTCCAAACGCCAACGAACGGAGCGTCGAATTTCTGCGCAATTGGATAGGGGTGGTCAAAGAATATCCCTAGCTGGCCTGATTTGAAAAGATCAGACTCTACTTCTATCGAGACTGTATCTGAGTTTGGATCCGCCGAAGTGCTGACGCTGACTTCGGAGCCAAGGACCGTGAACTTCGAAGTTATAATTCCAGAGTAGAGATCCAAGGTCTGAGATTGCTTTGATAAATTGGCTTCCGTGATGTTTGCATTGTCCCCGAACCAGAAACCAATTCGGCCCAGATTGACTCGTTGCGGATTCTGGATGAGCCAGTTTGAGATCAGAGGTTCCGCTGGATTTGGCTGATTGTAATTGACCAGTTTTCCATGTGTCCACCTATCCTCATCAGTCTCAAGCGTATCTTAAAGGATTACAAACATACCAGTCCAGACCGGTAAAGTCTGAAATCTTGGATTGCCCAGGGGCAGTGGGCAACGAGAAGTTATGCCATCCCCAACTTGACATGATGGCAAATGGCTGGAATGTCTGCAGTCCTGTGATATCTGCTCCGAAGGCGAAATTGCCGTTGCCAACCTGCATCGGGGTAGAGTTCGAACTGGCATGGCGAACTGGATTGAACTGTCCAACAACTTGTTTACGATCTATTGAGGTCGAAATCGCTTGACTCGTGAGAGCAAGGAGAGTAATAATTGGGAGCTTCATTTTCACAAACAGATCCGACAACGAGATGTAATTTAGGCTGATCCCATCATACCACAAGTTTCATTCAAACGCTCGATATCTTGAAGGAAATTGAAGATAAGATCAACGGAATATGAATAAAATCCAACACGAAATTGAACAGAACGAAGGCAGTAATAAGAAACAATTTCATCATCACGTTACATTCATCCACCCCACCATTCGCCCACTAAGGCCCTGGAAAAACCCTCCCGACTCCGCAGCTACGTCTTTGGGACTGAAGATCATCACCTTCGCGCCTAAGCTGCTCGGTCTTTTCGGTACAACATTGAACCAGCATACCCAAACGAGTCAGCGAAGCCCGACAGTAAAGGTTACTTTCTGGAGCAGTCCCATTACTCGGGATGATAAAGCGCGGGGTATGGGGTAGTAGTTTGGATGAAGGAGTGATGTTAAGACGGGTAAATGTGGTGGGTAAATTGGTAACTGCTGGAGGAGAGGATGATCCTCCCCGAGGTGGGGCCCGTGTTTAGCGAACACGACAGTACCAAGGAGGGAGCTGAGGTAAACATCGACTATGGAAACGAAGCATGCCAGATTGGCAACAAAGCGATTGCCCAGCAAGACATTCGATCATGTTCGGGGGTCACTGTCGCAGCAAAGTGTAGAGAAATACATCAACCTTCATATATTTCTTCTAAGCCTAAATCCTAATCGTATACTCCCTCACAGAGAAAATCATCAATCAACCCCAGAACAGGTCCTATGTAAAAGAATGAAAGAAAGATATTACTTCTAGAGAAATGTATTGCGGACACAAACAGCAATGAGAGAGACCGACTTGTTTCCCTATCAAGCGACTGACAGTCGTCCCTGACTTGACACTTGAAACAATCTAGTGCTTCTTGTCCTTGCACGTCTTTCCCAAGTGGCAGAAAGGGAAAGTGCGCTTGCTTGAGCACGACCAACTCCATCCCCACTTCTTGCAGCTACCATGTCCAGGTGGATTTGTCGGTGGATATATTGGTGGGAATGTAGGGGGATAGGTGGGTGGGTACATGGATGGAGCTGGGCATCCCGTTGGCTCATCTGCCCCAGAGGTGGTTGGTGGCGGTGGTGGCAGAGCCTTTGTAGTTGATGTCTCCAAAGTTGTAGGAGGGTAGGTGACCGGGGGCTCGTCGGTGGGATATGTAACGGGAGGCTCAGTGTTAGTTGGCAAGGTGACTGGGGGCTCGGTTGTCGGTGGCTCGCTCGTGGGCGGCTCTGAGGTTGGTGGTTCAGAGGTAGGAGGCTCTGAAGTTGGCGCAGACGTTGGCGCAGACGTTGGAACAGTCGTTGGAACAGTCGTTGGAGCAGGAGTGGTAGTTGGAGCTGCAGTTGTTGGGGCGGCAGGAACTGTGACAGAGCTAGCACAAGAGCCATCTACGCTTTGAGTAGCCTTTGCAGCAACAAATGCTTGATCTATGCAAGCAGCTGCTGCGTTGCCAGCATCTTGGGCTTCCGCAGGAGCAATCGCGATCAAGGCAGCAGCAAAGTCTGCCGATTGACCTTGAAGCTACAGAAGAATCAAGTCAGTTCTATTTTCAGGACATTGAAACAATATAGGGATAACTAACCGTATTCAAGTTACCAGCGACGACGCTTTGAACACCAGCCGAGGTAAAGGCAGGATCCTTTGACACAACAGCATTGAGAGCGCCGACAATGCTTGGGATGAGGTTCCTAACAGCGTCGAGGATAGATGATCCATCCTCGAGTGTGAGGGGGTCCGTGGCCTGAGCATCGGTAGTGCCCTTTTGAATGGCTGTCTCAAGTGCGCCTTCAGCAGCGATCAGTCCAGCTGCATCGTTGATGTCTTCAAAGTCGTTGACGGAAGTTGTTAAGGATTGAGTCTGTGAATCGATATTTGCGATGTCAGCAAGGACGGTAGGTGCGTCGCGAGCAATGTTGATTGCAATGCTACCAGCAGCAAGTGCAAGCATGAAAATGGAAGACCTCATTTTGAAAAGAAGACAAAGATGCCTGCAAGGAATGCGAAGATGGTGGCTTCCGAAGCGAGAGACAGGATCGCTGGATGAAAAAGAGATTCATGGGAAGTGGTGATCAACCTCTGTCTTTATACAAAACTTCAAATTTGCCACTTGGGGAATAATCCTGTGTAGAAAGAGCTTCAAAGTAGAGCGATCATATGCTTGCCTCGGGATACTATCGCCTCGGAGAAAACCTGATTCCAAATAAATCTCATTGAGTTGCCAAGTTGCGTTAAAATGAGAATTACTGCTGTTCTGCACGTTAAGTTTCACCTATGCAGCCTCGTCACAAATGGTACAAAGCTAGGGACTTCGATTCTTTCCAAACCAAGACAGCACGAAGAAGGAGCTATCTGATATGTCGCTCAAAGTTCTCTGCGATGGGTCTGACATTTGACAAGGGTAGAGTTTGATGGGAAGTTTGTAACTCCCGGCACAGAAGTTTCAAAGCAAGCAGCACTAAGTGAAGCAATCATAGAGAGCAGGTAATCCTCCTCAATATCCCCATATGTACATATATATCAATAAGATGAACGTTGTTACAAGCTTTCACGAAGTGTAACCTCACTGTCTCGGTACCTAGGTAGTCAAGCCTTTCCACGTGGAAGTGCCAAGTATTGAGACTGGACACTATCAGTAGATTGACAGCCAAGCTGGCGGAACTACGCCTTCCAGCATTCTACAACATAATAGTGCTGACTAAAGACCGAGATGAGCTTGATTTGGCTACTACAGTCTGCTGTCAAGACACTTTCCACTCGGATCCGGGATCGTTGAAGATCGATCGTGGCTATTTACTGTTTCCCGACACGAAAGACCTGCAGCTTCTCATAACCATTATCGTTATTTTCATTATCTCGACAACTGAAGACATTCTCTCTGTGGCTTGGTCTTCGCACTCATAACCTACACAGCCAAATAAATGTTGGACGTGCAGAGTAAAGCTTGTGGCTCAAGAACCCAGTGGACCAACCTAATTCACCTCTACAGTATTTACATGCGGAGCGGCTAGGTAATGTGGCGAGCACGAGACCGGAACAGGCACGCCCGCCAGCGTTTTAAGTCGGTCGCCACGAACTAGATAGCATGGGATGGACTAGAGTGAGGTGATCAGGACTCTTAGAAGATGCCAAGACAAGCGAATCAGGGCAGAAATTAGGCGAGGGGTTGAAAGTAAAGAAAGGGGGCACGGACCTCGGCCAGAGGTGAGCGAACTTGGCCAGCGAATGCGTACAACAGCAATGTCTAGATAGATTCTCAAGAAACCAAAGAACATGGTAAGAGAGCAGTCATAATTTCAACTGCGTTGGTAATGTAACATCCAGAGGCCGCCTGGAAATCGAAGGATAGAGCTTTCGATAAGTCGCCAATGGCCAAGACCAATCTATTCTGAAGATGGCTTTCTGAATTCTCCTGTCAATCATTCGAATTCCATTGGCTCAAGCGCCTCGGTCATTGTAATAGTAAAGTGTAGCCGACGTCCGAAGCATTCCACTGTACACTAATGAACTCATTTTCAGTCTTCTAACCCTATTCTCCCAGTGAGGCTTCCGCCGAGACGCAATATCAACTCCAATCCGGAGCTTCACTATTAATCCGACGCGGGGTATACATTAGCGCAGGTACAAGCTCATCAAGCCATGCCAGGATCAGGTTTCCGTCGATGTGATTTTCTGCATTTAAAATATTGATTTGGGTCACCCGGTGGGGAAACACATGCCACCTCGGTTCGTCTTCCGCAATTTCGTGAATTTGTACGTGATGCAACAGCTCTACACGTTCATGGCTGTACGGGGAACACGGGAAGAGCCTATTAACATGCATGAGAACTAACAACGTCCAAAGTTTACTATTCTCTGCAGGAACACTTTGTCTGTGCCCTGATAAATGGCTGAAAAATCAGACCACCAGGCTTCGGAGACTCCCTCCGTTGGGAACAAGATGAACATGCTTTTGCAGAACCAGATTTCGTTTCGGCCAAATAGATTTCTCACAAAATGGGTATGAGTTGATTCAAGGTCACCTTTATTGAGCAGCAAGTTCAGGATGAGGAATGTGAATGCGGTCTTGCTGAGCAACCTTCTTATTGCCGGGCGGAACATCCTTCTAGGAGGCACCGCTCCCCACATTTGGAAGGAGCGCAGGAACTTCGCATTCGCAGCCCAATCCCAAACGCAAAACATACACAAACTCGAGTATTTACTGTTTAGACCAGTGTATTTTTGAACCCTGTCATTCTGCAAAGATTTGCTACATCATTCGATCCTATGTCACACTTGTGGCAACGTAATGTCGCAAAATATACATAATATACGGTGTACAGACAGAGACCAGGCATGAAAGCCTCGAGATCTCGTGCTTCCCTCTCCCATTTCCCCCTCATTGGTCTTTCTTCCCCTCCGTCTCTCACTCAACACTTTGTTCATCTTCACCTCACTTCGCTTGTGCAAGTTCCATTCCCGTAGGTCTAGCATCTACTCGCGCGGACGTCCAATCAAACGCTCTGCTCCTATTTCTAATTACTTCTTCGCTTTCTTCTTACTAGCCTTTGAGGATGGTAACTTCTCATCCGGCTTCTTCTTGTCGGAGGTTTTCGCCTTCTTCCTAGTTGCCGCTGGTGGTGGCAGGTCTCCGTCCTCTTCGTCCTCTTCGTCTTCGTCCGCATTCCGCTTCTTACTGTTCTTTTCAGAGATCTTCGCCTTCTTCCTACCTGCCTCCGGCGATGACAAGTCTTCATCTTGGGTTTCATTTTGGTTCTCGTCATCTTCCTGTCTTCATCTGCCTTCCTTTTACCAAACTTCTCCCCTGAAATGGCCTCTTTTCCCTTCGTCTTCTTTCCGCCTTCCTTGGGGAGGGCATGGCCTCACCTGCCTTCTTCTTGCCAGACACTTCTTAACCGGGGCTTTCTCTTTGCTCTCTTGAACCTCCTTACCCTTACCAACCTTCTTGGGCTCCACCTTCGCCTTCTTATTACCAGCCTCAGACACTGACTGGTACTTCCTTAACAACCTTCCTCGTTCCCTTCTTCTTCCCCTTCGGTGTCTCTTCCTCTATCTCTTCTTCTTTCTCTCCCTCGCTCTCTTCTTTCCTTCTCTTCCCAGCCCCCGCCTTCGCCGTCAACATCCTAAGCTTCCGCTCCAACACCTGAATCTCAAACCTCTTCAACCCTCCTCCCCAAATCACTCTCCTCCACCCACGTAACATCCCCACCAATGTCTCTGATACAGTAGATCCCATCCCCACTCCCATCTTCACCATCCACCCTCGCAGTAACAAGCACCACCTTCCCCCTCTTAAACTTCGTTCCTTCAATCCCCCTCTCAAGCGCCGCCAACGGAAGCGTCCCACCATCCGGAAACGCCACAAAACTCTGCATCTTATCCAGCCCCCACGGCCTTGCATACAGATCCATAAACCCCTCCCCAGGATTATCAAACTCTCCCTCACCACTCCCCTCCATCCTCCTAACCTTCGGCCTCACACTCCTAAGCCCCGGCAAAGCCAGGAACAGCTCTCCCCTTTCAATCCTAACCCCTTCAATCACGGGATACTTTCCTCTACCACCTTTCGGAGGTGCTTTCTCAACCTTCAAAATCACGAGATTTGGGATACCGTGTCTGTACACTGGTGGTTCGGTAGGTATGCCGGTATTAGGCGTATACGGTATTATTCTCAGGTTAGAGATAATCATTTCGCCGTGTTGATCTCCGATGTCGACGACAGCTGTGCCGAAGGTAGGTGTGCTGACAGGTGTAGGTACTACGGTGACGTAATGTCCTGAGTATATATCCTGAAATGAAGCTGAGTTGGCGATGGGTGAGGTTGTCGAACCATGGCTAGGCCGCGGTCTACTAGGGCTCGAGTTTGAGGCAGGAGGTTCCAGCCGTCGACGGTTTCGCGGGCGAGAGCGTTGGGTTCGGGGGTCATGGCTTGCCGGGGGTTGGTTTCGTCGATTGGGAAGTAGGGGTCTGGATTTTGGGTTTGATCGAGGGATTTCGTGCCGGATTTGGTATTATAGAGCCAGATTGTTGGGGCGTGTTTGTGTTGTTCTTGGAAGTATATTTCGTGGGGTTGGATGAAGGAGGGGTCCCGGATCCTATTGTTGGATATAGACGTGGCTGCGTCTGGATCTGGAGTTGCATTTCTGTACCTCCCTCCGTAGCCTTCTTTGATGAACCCGATGTTGAAGTGTGAATCTATTCCTTGGTTGATCAGTCGCATAAGTACCCTTCCAGCACGTCAGTAAACACACAACGATTCAAAGTCACAAGGCGCGGGCTTTCTGCCATTATTGTCTCTATCAAATCCTATACTGAATAACAACGAAATTTACAATTTAGTAGGTTAATCGTCTTCCGCTGAAAATCTTCGGTTACAATCAAGAGTGACAATGTATTGTAAAGCAATATAAATTCGGCTTCCGTACCCTTTCTTTGTCGGCCCTATTTGTGTTGGTGACAGGGACAATTAGATTCCGGATCAAGAACGATCACAAAATGTTGAAATAATGAAGGTTTGGCAATGTGGAAGATGCTTGCGGAAATAACAGAACTGACACGAGGACACCAACAATACTTTTGTCCCCAATAAGCCTTCGCGAGGCCTTTCAATCTGAACTGTATGCCAACAGATGGCATGGCCGTTACAACAGTGCACTTGCATGAGGAGTAAGTCACTGTTAACAATAAGGAAATGCGATTATAGAGAATCAGGAGGAAACCGAATGCAATTTACGTCTCCTTGAATAGAGCTGTGTTGAAAAATGAGAAGGCTACAAACAGCTAGGTATGATTCTGACTGCTTGTCCATTCAATATGAACAGAAATTTGTCAGCATAACTCGATCTAAGATGTCAAGGCAAAGAAAAGCATGCAAAGTTTGGAATAGAAAGCTTATCACCGCCAAAAAAATTGGCACCTCAAAACGATTAAAAACGAAGACAACTAGATGGCAAAATGAAGTTAAGACTTTTTAATTCCAAGGTATGCATGCACCGACCCCAATCTATGAAACATTTAGTCAAGTGGAATTCCCTCGTACTCTGCGAAACCTAGGGCGAGGTTCATGTTCTCTGCGTAGGAAGTCAGTAGATATTCTAGGGACCAACATACGTGTAATGATAGTGATAGGAGAGAATGAGAAAACGGGAACTTACGCAAACATTGAGTAGCAGCACCCTTCAATAAGTTATCAATCGTCGCACAAACCACCACTCTCTTCCCCGAACTGTGAACACCGAAACCACCAATCTCCACACCATGCTTGCCGCTAATATTCTTCACACTAGGAGCCTCACCAATGACCTTCACTAGTCTCTCACCTGCGTATCGCTCTTGGTACAGATTACGGATGTCTCTGCTCGTCATGGTCTGCTTCAGGGGCAAACTGATGGTATGGTGAATACCCTGGAACCAGACGGCTACGTGAGGAACGAATGCAACATCAACACCAAGTTGGTTGCTGATTTCGCGCTCGTGGATGTGGTCTGTCAAGCTGTAGGGGATGATGTTGCCGGTTAAGTTCTCAACATCGTTCTTTGGGCTGGGTTTGGTTCCTGCACCAGAGTATCCGGAGACACCGAAGACGGTAGGTTGACCGCCAAGGAATGGTACGAGGGGTGCAATACCGAGTTGTGCGGCTGTTGCGTAACATCCTGGGTTGGAGATACGGGTAGCTTTGGCAATATCAGATCTGTTGACAAGCTCTGGGAGACCATAAGTCCACTTGTTGTCGAATCTGTAGTCTGCGGAAAGGTCAACAATGACGCTGTTTTGTGGTCCCTTGCCTTCGTTTACGGCATCAACGAATGGCTTGCAGACACCGTTTGGAAGTGCCATGACCCAGCAGTCAATCTCGCCTGCCTCTTCCATACGACGAACATCTTCAGCTGAAAGATTTTCGTAGGTGATATCTCTCTTCTCGTAGCCCTTGAGCTTCTGGCCAGCAAGTTCACGGGAAGAGACGTGTCGAAGATCCATATTTGGGTGAGCATTAAGAAGGTTGATGAGAGCCTGTCCAGTGTATCCTCGAGCACCGATCAGGGCAACCTTAGCTGGCTGGGTATTAGAGGAGTTCTTGGCACCGAAAGGAGGATTTGGGTTGGTTGTAGTAGCATATCCACGTGACGAGGTAGCGAGTGTTCGGGGCATACTGTTACGGGTGATTTTAGAGACTGGGCGGCGAGCGTTGGTTGAGAAAGCACGAGCTTGTTGGCGCTGTGGAGTTCCGCTCTGGTGCATCGAGGCGCTCATGCCTCCGGCAGCTCTAGCAGCTCTGTGCAGGCGCTCCTCCAGGTTGGCATCGCCGAGCATAGCACGACCATACTTGGAGAATTCGGTCATGAGCTCCTTGACCTCATCGCCGCTCTCAATACCGTACCAGAACATAACCTCTCCCTCCTTAGACAGACTTCCATCGGCCTTGTCAAAGAACCAGGTCAAATTCTCATCATCTTCCTTGACGGTCCAGACGAGCTTTGGGTGATCCTTCTTGATCGCAGCAAAGACATTATCGGCTACATTTGTCAACCATCCAGCCTTTGTGATTGTGAAAGTAGCCAAATTGGCGAGCGTGGTCTCGGAAGAAGGTGGCAGGACAATGGCAAGAGCATCCATAGGCTCATCGAAATATGCCTTGAACTCGCGGTTCTTCAAGCCATCCACATATCTGTCAACAGTGGCTCTGGCATCAAGACCCTCGCGATCCCTAACGAGAACATCCTTAAGCTGCTCTAGATCCTCGAATTGTGAGATAGCAGTCGTAGTAGCAAGCTTGTTGCCTCTGCGAATGAGTGTTCCAGCACCAGTGTCGGTAAACAGCTCTTTCTGGAGGTCAGCTGGGTGGATAATGGCAACACTGGAGGTTCTTGGTAGACCGTCAAGCAATTGCTTGGTCTCCTTGATCTTTAGTCTGGTGCCGTATCTGCACCACCACTGTGACATCAAGTATTCGTACTCCTCGTCCAAGTTGATAGCAGAAATCTTCTCGTTTGTATCGGCATTGAATAGTCCACCCTTCTCGGAAAGGTAGACAATCTTCAGTGGCTGGAGCTCCCGGGCAAGCTCTCCGGCGGCAACATCGGCATTAACGTTCAGTACCTGACCCTCTGGCGTCTCAGCCATAGAGGTCAAGATAGGCAGACATCCAGCATTGATAGCAGCCTCGATTGGTCCCTTATTAACCTTGTTGATCTTGCCAACCAAATTGTATTTGTCCTTGTCCAAGTACTCTGCTCCAAAAACACCAGATGTGATCGGTCGTGCACGAACTCCTAGCTCCTCGAGCTTCTCCACCAGCTTCAAGTTCTCCTCCAAAAAGAGCTTGCGTGCCACCGCCAAAGTCTTGCCATCTGTGACTCGGATGCCCTCCTCAAACTGTGGCTCGACTCCCGCATCCTCCAAAAGCTTATTCAGTTGTGGTCCGGCACCGTGTACGACGACGGGGAAAAGTCCAACATGGTTCAGGAATGCGAGGGCAGAGGTGAGGGATTCGAGATGCTCGGTGATAATGGCTCCTCCGACCTTAATGACGGCGAATTGCTGCGAGGAGACGGAACTGAAGTGTGACAAGTATTGCTGGACCTCTCGCTTTGAGCCGATGTTGCTGAGCAATTGTACGACCGTCGAGCGAGTTGACAGGCTGCTGGAAGGAGCAGAGTATTCCCTCCTACTGGTAAGAGCAACTGCCGCCGTAGCCTTCGGCAAAGTACGAGCAGCGCTCAAGGGTAGACGGTTGGCAGCTGTGCGTGCCCTTCTGGCAACGGCGCCGGCTGTGGAACGAATGGATAACATTTCGAATATGGGTTTGGAGTGGAGATTGAAGGATGCGAATCGAAGGCCTTTCCTCCAGCTCCTGCAGAGCAAACAGGTGGTAGTCGGGGTTCCCAAGCGCGAGTTGCTTGCGTGTTTATCTCATGAGAAGGCGGGGATAAAGAGAGGGTAGCTCGACGATGGAAAATGGCTCACACCTGAGGGGTCCAAGAAAAGTTAGTCACTGCGGCAGAAAGGCGAACGTGGTTGATTCTTGACGAGGGAGACGAGCAAAGGATTCTGGCTTGGATTAGGGAGAGGAATACTGCACCTCGAAGTTTCAATGGGTTGTTACTTGAGGACTATGAATTTTGAAAGTCATACTGTCTATCTACTCTGCCGTTCGCATGGGCTAGCAAGCAAATCTGTGTGGGGTTCCGCAATCGGATTGGCTCACAGCTTTCACAACCTTGCTACCAAGTTTTTGCCTGCACATGATGGCCACCTGCAGAAGGCAGAAAATTGTTTTTTCAAAAGTATGCGGAGAGCCTCTGACCACTGGCAACGAGGGAGAGAATCTAGCTAGCTGCATGATTTGAGCCCTGTCTGCCGCCGAAGACGCCATTTTGCTTCGAAGTTTTCCAGCCCTTGAACGGCCAGCCCTGCCAGACCCTCTTGCAATCCACTCTCTGGGCCTTGCTTTGCCGTTATCTATTCCATCTATTGTGGATCAACTGCAGGTTAGGCCGCTGCCATTGTTCGTGTCACCTTCAAGAGTGAGTCTATCGACTGTTGGTCCACAGCAGGAAGTCACAAGTCACAACAGAGCGAAAGACAACGACGTTTTGATAACATATGAGGACATAACCTCATGCTCACAAGATACCACCAAAGACCACTTTCAATGTCATGATATCTCAATTAGCTCCTCCGGGAATCCTACATGATACAAAGTGAAGCCCTCGGATTCATCTGCCTCACATTCCAAGACAGGCGAACCCAAGTGACCCTCACGGTATGCTGCGCCTTCGAGAAAAAGAAGAAACCGTCGTAAAATTCAAATGACAACTCCAAATCGCTAAAACCTTCGTTGATCCTGCTTGCTCGTAGCCAGCGAGTGTAGTGTGTCGCATGCAGACAGGACCAGAGGATCCCAGCGCTCATAGCACCTATGTAACCGAACGCGTTCATGAGCCCCTCCTTTCCGTTCGAGAATCCACTCGGCCAATAGCTTCCACCGTTCCTATGTCGGTTTAATGCTTAGTAGCAACAACTGTGGGGAATTAGCTGTGTTCTTGGTCTGGAAGGTGATTCTGCATACCAGCTGGTACGATGATAACAATGAGCAAGATGATTATTCCAATAATCAAGCACATTCGCATCTTCATATCTGCAACGACGTTAGCTCCACTGCCACCAATCAATGACAAGTATTTCACATACCCTTCCACCACATCTGTTTGCGAACTCTGTTGGCACCACGGCGGAAGCCTTGTGCTGATACAGCAAGGTTGTCGGTCTTATCTTGGAGGGAGTCGAGGCGTTCACCACGCTGGGAGACCTTATTGATGTTCTCGCGCATTACACCAACGGTGTCATCAATTTGCTATAAGGTAGAACTTGTCAGCATGCATCCAACAGATCTGATGGTTCACCATTCGAAGTATCATGATGGTTGGGAATGCCAAGAGCGACGAAGTATCCTTCCAGGAGGTGAATGGGCGCCGAGTTCCACGAAGCCTAACAGCTCAACGCATAATCCAAGTCCTGCTCGATCAATCTCTTGATGCCATATATTCTCGCTGTTATCGCCTTCGTTATTCTTTCGTTGCTCGATGGCTGCTCTTCAGCTCAGGACCTGGTGATTCTGAAACCATTCCGCGGCATCTCCAGAATCGATGAAGCCATCTCCAAAAATCGCCAGATCAATTCTCCTGCCTTCTCCTATGTACACTTCGTCACTCGAAGCATTATCGGTGATTCCGGAGCGACTTGTATCGTTGTTTGTCGTGCGGAAGGCCGGTCATCCGTCGTCATCACCATCGCATCGCTCTCGTCGTGCATTGCATACAAACCGCTCCATCATGTCTCGCATACTCGGAATAATTGGTAATGAACTTACTGCTTGTAGCGCTGCCGTTCTCTGATTGCCTGGAGCAGCATTTGCACCCTGAGCTCCAGCGGCTGGGTCTGATGGGATATATGGGTCATATGGGCGATCTCCTGCGCTGGCCATTGTGATTGTGTAGCGAGTTTGTGTATGTGAGGATTGTAGGAGGGATGCGATATCGCTTGCGGATTGAATGGGTTCTTTGTTGGTTCGTTGGAAGTTGATTGTAGGTTGCGGTTGTGGTTGCGAGAAGAGGTGATGGATGGAGGAGCGTGGTCGTGGTGGTTACAGTTTGGGTTTGGGATCTTGGGACCGGGAGGCGAGGCGAGGCGATGGACTAACAGTGCAGGCTCAAAGCGGAGGCCGGGAGACGGAGATATTTTAAGAACAACACTTTTCTGACTGGCTTTCAACTCTTTCTTATTCAGCGACGAATTGAGGATCATTTATACGTTCTCTTCATAATCATCTTTACGAGGGCAGCCGGTTGTCTCGACCTACGGACGTACGCAACACAATCACCGCCACCCAAAAGCACGTGAATCTGATCGTGGCAGTGTTTCTTGGGTAAGACGTGCCATCACCGGAACAAAGAACAAGATGTCCCCAGAGATGCCGATGACATTGCCTCTGCGCAGATGGCTCATTTTCATCGTGAACTTGCTTGTGGGAATAAACTTTAGAGTCTGTCCGTTGGTTCCAGTACCGGAATGAAGCCATCATTACCCCTGTTGATCACTCATATATCCAGACAAGTATTGTCTTGTCTTGTGCTCATATCCATTTGTAAGTCCATGGCCTGGAATCATAATAGTCCATTCGACAAGGTTCGCAATTCCTGTCTTCATAAGTCCACTTGCTTGTACAATATCTTCCTTTCTTTTACACCTGTCTCCGGGCCGTATCTGGTCCCAGGGCGTCTTCTAGTCTAGATGGTGATGGTCGAGACGAAAAGATTTCAATCGAAACGGGACACTTGACCAGGCACCAGGACCAATATATTCAATATAGTGGCTGTGTTGATTCGAGCACGGAGATATTGCTTGCAAGCTGAGGAAACAAAGAGAAGTCAGGGTCACGATTGACCAAGGTTGACCTGGTTGGAAGTGTTGTTTTGAAAGGTCTGGCCTTGAGGTGATCCAGTCTTCCGGACAACCAAGCTCATCATCCTCCATTGATAGCAAAGATACTTATCTCAGTAGCTCGAGAAGAGCGAAATCTATGGTTACGAAGTCGAATGCTATGGCTACGAAGTTCGGTGCAAAGCTTCTCAGCTTCATGACTCACTTCAGGTTGAGTGCAAGTCCTTTTGGGTCACATGATAAGCTCGTGACGCAGCTGGCCCTCTTTAAGGTATCCCTGCCATTTACCCCTGTACCTGCCAAGGGCTTCATGAAATAAAGATGCCCTGCATGATGAGACTAAACCTCTCCTCCACACGAACAGCACGATTTTGCATATCGGAAACAAATGAAATCATTCTGCACGGCATTGCAAGGCCTGGCCTGCTCGCGCCATGCATGTGCATCACACGGCCAAATTCTTTAGACGGTCAAAGTCTCTTTCTTATCAATCTTCATCTTGTCAAGCATACAAACTAACCTAACTGCTTGATCCAGTGATTCACGAGGTAGGAAAGGATGTTCTCTCCCCGTTTCTATTCTTGCTTTTGCTTCTCCAGTTTTGTGTTTGGTGGTTAGTTCATCAGGTAGTACCTCGGCCTCGTATTTCTCTTTAAGCATTCTTCAGCAGCGCGCCGCTTCAGTGCTAAAAAGTGCTTGTGTTTATCGGCCAAGTCTCACCTTCCTCCTGAGCTCTATCCTCTCTTTCCTTCTCAAGAGTCGAAGAGTCCTCAATCTCTGTAGTGACAGAAGGATTTTCTGAAGTCGGTTCTCGAGGAAACATCACACTCATTTTGGAAGAATTCGTCGGATTTGGTCTCTCGATTTTGGTGACTTCATCAACCCCGCCTCGGCATTTGTACATTCGCTCTCCGGGCCCCCGCCACAAACCCACGAGTATTGCTAATCGATTTGGAGACGTTGTCTCACCGTGGGAAATCGTAATTATTCTTATTGGAATCCAGCACCTTTCTCGTTTTGCAGACATCTGGTCACATCCCTTGCATCGATATCAGTCCGGGACGTCGTCAAAGCTGCGGAGGTACATCCGAAAGTCCCGGGCATTCCCTGCGGGTCTTCCACACTCGTGGTACAACTTCAACTTCAAAATGAAGCTCTCGAGGAGGTGTACGGGCAGTACGGCCATAGCGATATTGGCCGGGAGCCAAGTTGCCAATTGCTTGTCTCTTGATTTAAGCTCACCCGGTAGGTCCTGTTGGCGAGCCACTCCAAGACATCGAAGCTTCTTGGATATCTTGGCTTACTTCTCACAGACTCAATCAAGTCTGTCGCCAGCACAATTGCTTATGATATGATGCTCTATTATACTGGCAACCATACGGGTGACATTCCAGGGAATCTTCCAGCACCGTACTACTGGTATGCATCCTTTCTATAATTGTACTGTTCACCATTAACAAACATACAGGTGGGAGGCAGGAGCTATGTTCGGCGCCATGGTTGGTATGTATTATATATTCTTCTCTGCCAATACGTTCTACTTGAGGTGTTCGTCATTCCCTCGTAGTCAAGGAAGCTGACTGTTTCCCAGATTATTGGTATTTTACTGGCGACACTACCTACAACGATGTAACAACGGAAGCTCTTCTTTGGCAAGTCGGACCCAATCGAGACTACATGACCCCCAATCAGACAAAAACCGAAGGCAACGATGACCAAGGATTTTGGGGTCTGGCAGCCATGTCAGCCGCAGAAGTCAATTTTCCAAATCCGCCATCCGACCAGCCGCAATGGCTTGCGTTGGCTCAAGCAGTTTTCAACACGCAGGCACCTCGATGGGATACAACATCGTGTGGCGGAGGTTTAAAATGGCAGATATTCACGTTCAACAATGGCTACAACTACAAAAACGCGATCTCGAATGGCTGTTTCTTCAACCTTGGCGCACGACTTGCAAAATATACCGGCAACGATACGTATTCTGATTGGGCAGAGAAAACCTATGTGTGGATGGAAAGCATTGGACTCATCGACCAACGCTACTATGTCTTCGACGGCTCCGACGATACAATTAATTGCACGAAAGTAAATCTTCTTCAGTGGACCTACAACGCCGGGGCCATGCTCTTGGGGGCTGCCAATATGTACAACCACACTAATGGATCAACCATTTGGAAGACAAGACTTGACGGGCTGGTCACAGGCTTGGACGTGTTCTTCCCTAATGGTCAAAATGTTATGCAAGAAGTTGCTTGTGAAAATAATGGGCTCTGTAACGTGGATCAACATTCGTTCAAAGCATACTTGTCTCGCTGGATGGCAGCAACTACTAAGATGGCCCCTTACACCTACGATACTATTATGGCCAAACTTGCCCCAAGTGCAAAAGCAGCAGCAGCTCAATGTTGTGGTGGAGAAAACAGAAGGACTTGTGGTTTAAAATGGTCGATGGGATCGACTTGGGACGGAAGTTATGGAGTTGGTCAACAAATGGCGGCTCTTGAAGTTATTCAGAGCAACCTGATCTCACAAGTGGCCGGACCTGTCACCAATTCTACTGGTGGAACAAGTGTTGGCGATCCAAATGCCGGCAGTACGACTGTCAGTTACCTGCCAATCGGTCCAGCAACAACTGCTGATCGAGGGGGTGCTGGATTTCTAACCGCTGTGGTTCTCATTTCGTTTATCGGCATGATGTGGTGGATGATTGTCGAGTGAGATGAGAGTGTTCATAATGCATTGAGAAAATGTATATACGCCTGTCTTCTGGTCTGGATTTGTACATACTGCATGGGCTGGAACGGAGGGTCAGGAAGGCTTTCATGACCTGGAGTTGGAATTGGGCTTAGGCGTAGGATCATGGGATGGAGTGCTTGGAGTGATCAGAGTCGGTAATTTGTATACGAATAAGATGTAAATGGACCGTTTGACGTATGACGCAGAAATCACATGAACAATGAAGGTCTGTATCTAGGAGGCGGCATTCAGTGTTGGGTTAAGCTTTCCATGTTCTCGGATGTGTATCCGTTCTCGGCTGCTTCCCGTCACTTGGGAACAATCACGTACTACTTCTGCATCTTCACGGAAACCCGTCACATAGAAATCACTATTTCTTCCTCTGTCCAAAATGCTCACAGTGCTATACCGAATCCTAGACAATGTCTAGATTATCTATCAAAGCCTGGCGCTCTGCCAACCCAATGTCCTTCGCCAATACCACCCGAATCTACCCCGCCAGACACGTCTCAACGCTCACCAAACAAAACAGACTCCCAGCTTCTTATTACCGCGGCGGCACCTCTCGAGCCATAATATTCAAGCAACAAGATCTGCCCACCGATCGCTCAGCATGGCCTCCCATCTTCCGCGGCGCAATCGGCTCCCCTGATCCCAACGGGCGACAACTCGACGGTCTCGGCGGCGGCCTCTCCTCCCTCTCCAAAGTCTGTGTCGTAGGACCCTCGTCGCACACAGACGCCGACGTAGATTACACCTTCGCGGCGCTAGGGATCAAAGACGAGGATGTCGATTTCTCCAGCAACTGTGGGAACATGACCAGTGCGATTGGGCCCTTTACGATCGATTCTGGACTGGTAGAACTGCCGGCTGGAGGGGAGGGGGAGGCTACAGTCAGGATACATAATACGAACACGGGGAAGATTATACACGCGAAGTTCCCGGTTGTGGAGGGAGAAGCAGCTGCGTATGGAGACTTTGCGATTGATGGTGTGTCGGGAACGGCTGCTAAGATCGAACTGGCGTTCATTAATCCTGCGTGAGTAGCACCTCTTCTACCCTGGACATAGGGTAGCTGTGCAGTTGCAGATGGCTGATTCGGGTTGTATTCCACAGAGGCGCGAAGACGGGAAAGCTACTACCTACTGGAAATGTGGTAGATAGCTTCGATGGCGTCGACGCGACATGTATAGATGCTGGGAATCCTTGTGTCTTTGTTCAGGCCAGCGATATGGGTGTGGACGGTACTATTTTACCAGATGATATCGATGTCCATCCTACGCTTCTTACAAGACTGGATTCAATACGAAGACAAGCTTCAGTTGCGATGGGGATCAGCAAAGACCATGACTCAACACCTGGTTCGATACCAAAGATCGCTATGGTGTCTCCTCCGACATCATATAAACTGCTTTCGGGCGAGACTATACAAGGCGACACAGTGGACCTGGTAGTCAGGGCTCTATCTGTGGGTCAACCGCATCGTGCGGTACCTATCACGGTTGCGATGGCTGTTGCTGCTGCTGCGAACTTGAAAGGCTCGATGGCGTATAGGGGTGTGGGGAGGGAGAGAGTGGATGGAGATGGTATCACACTGGGGCATCCGAGTGGGAAGATTCTGGTAGGTGCGAAGTTCGATGGGAAGGGAGCGCTGACGAATGCTACGGTGTTCAGGACGGCGAGAAGACTTATGGAGGGAGTTGTATACTGGAAGTGAGTTGAAGATTTGACATGTCTTTTCGGATACCATATGTCTAGTTGTTATCACGAAGTTCAAGAAACCAGCCTTGATATGTTCCGAATGATGAAAATAGAATATTGATCTAGACATAGAACTGTCATATGTCTACCTCCTTTTTCAAGTACAACATCTCACGTCTTCTTTGGATCAGTCGCATTCAAATCACATTATTCTCTACAAGCCACTGCACCTCCGAGCTCGCAGCCCAGAATCATCCCCACAAACACCCCTCATCGCACGCAGCAAGTGAAGCGAAAAAAGGGACGTCTGCCCCGCGATTCGACCGGCTGACCTTCCCGTCTTGAACAAAGTTCTAGACAGCACATCCTCGCAGCACAGTGGTCCGGAGCCAAAGATCTTGTGTGGTTTACGAGTTTTAGACTGTCATAATTGCTGACATCTCAGCTTCCCCAAAAAGATTTGTAGAGTTGAGAGGAACCTCCCGAGCTCAACAATTGTCATTGTCTAGGTTCAACTTGTACTTTGAAGTGGTTTCCGAGCTTCAACCAGATCGTCGCAAGCTATGGCGTCCGAAAATACTCTTCTGCGATTATTGCAGTCCAGAAGTATCGTGGACTGTGATACTATGGATGTAGAAGGTGTGCTACTTCCGCTTCCCTTCTCATTTCACTTCATTTCCATTGACATTCAACAGTTCCCAAGGCTTTAGGTCCTTTCGTTGACTGCACTTCAAATCAAGTATGTCTTCGACTCCAGTCATGTAGCTCCACATCTGTCATACCTTCCTAACAGATGGTGTCTAACAGGCGATCGCATACAATGAGCTCCAGAAACCAGTACATGAATCCAAGATCGACGAAGCTATTTCCTTGTCCAGGAAGCTGGCTCAGAAATATCCAGATGTTCCTGCGCAAGAACTGGCGGTTGAGATTGTTGTACGTCTAAATTCAAAATCTGAGAAAGAGGATCGTTTACTGATGAGAAGATTAGATGGTTAGCTTGCAATTGGAGATGTCTCGTCACGTCACGGGCTTCGTTCACGTACAGACCAATCCGTATTATTCGTATGACACAGACAAGACCGTCAAGAATGCTCGCCGTATGGATCCCAACACATTTCCCTACTTGTGGAAGTCTCACTGAACATACGATATACAGGAATTGTCGAACTCTTCCGGTATCTCGACTCCTCATTCGATCACAAGCGTGTATGCATCAAGATCCCCAGCACGTGGGAAGGTCTTCAAGCATGCCGCATCTTAGAAGCAAATAAAACCACGACATTAGCCACGACCCTTTTCACAGTTGAGCAAGCTTCTCTCGCTGGAGAAGTAGGATGCCATTACATCGCCCCATATGTCAATGAGCTGAAAGTGCATTTTGAAGCTGGGTACATTCGGAATTTGGGCCCTTGGAGAGAAAAGGGGATGCTGAAATTTAACAGGTTCATTGACCACAACAAAGCTCAGAAGCTGTGCCTCCAAGCACAGCGACTCTATGAAGCCAACAGTATGAAGACACAGGTGCTGCCTGCTAGTCTGACTTCCACAGCGGAGATCATGGAACTGGCTGGTGTCCATCACATTACGATCTCACCCGGACTTCTACAAGAACTTGCTACTACACATGCTTCGGCGAATACGACAGTCTCGTTGTTTGATGAGGATGCAGCGAAGGTTGAGGTTCCTACTTTTGTGAAGTATGCAGATGATCAGGCTAAGTATAGAATTGCTTTTATGAGGAGTAATGGGGGTGATGGTGAGGGAGAGAGGAAGTTGGTTCAGGTGGGTTTGTGGTGTTCTGGGATTTTGTGAGATGATTGGCTAATGATTTGGATAGGCGATCAATATATTCTGTGATATGCAGGATAAGATGGAGGCGATAATGAAATAAATTGCATCTGAAATCACTATCCAAATAAAACATTTCTTCAGTACGGCAATCGCCCTTCCGCACTCATGACGTCAAGACTTGCCCTCCTCTCTTCTTCAGCAGCTACTCAGGCCTCATTGATAGTAAATCCCCTAGTTTTCCTCAATCAGTCACAAAATACCGACACCCAAAGCCTGGCGGAGTCATCCACTTACCCATCAATCGGCAAATTCGTCCCATTCACGAGACTCATCCTCGGTCCACTGAGCAACACAACAACATCACCAACTTCCTCGAACCTCGCAGCTCGACCTTGTCTCGTCTCACACGCATCGTAGAAAGCCATTGGCACGACAGTGCCGACGACAGGCTTGAGGAGATCGGTAAGGAAGAAGCCTGGAGAGACGGCGTTTACTCGGATTCCTTGCGAGCGGGCTTCAAGTGCAGCCTGTGTAGGGTGAAACTGTTAGATGAGCGTTCAAAGGGGCAGGAAGGGGAAAGATGAGAGCGGGAAGAGAGGACTGACTGTTCTAGTGATTCCCAATACGGCGTGTTTGGCTGTGGTGTACGGCAGTGTACCCGGGAGCGCCATGCCAAAGTTGATTGATGCGCAGTTGACGATTGAACCTCTTTGTTCAACCCGACCTTCTTCTCTATCTCATGTCACGCTGTCAGCACAAACGACTCCCTTGCCACTGATATCTTTATTGGGAAGCCAGAGGGCAGAGATACTCACACTTCGATAGAACCCTGCTTCATCATCTGTCTCAGCTCATGCTTGGTGCTCAAGTAGACACCAGTACAGTTGACAGCCATGACTTTCTGGAAACCTTCAAGTGGTAACTCGGACGTTTGGTCCATTGGACCGAGGATACCTGCGAAGTTTCTAGGTATATGTCAGTCTAGTAATGGGAAATGAAATGAATGCAAGAAAAAAGAGAGGTCTCACGCAGCATAATCGATTCTGCCGAACTCCTTCACGGCTTCTGCAACAGCTCGTTCGATGTCTTCTTCTTTCGTGACATCGGCTTGGATGGCTAGACACTATCTTGGGGTCAGTGCCAGTATTCTTGCTTTCTCCCAAGTATTCAAATGGATGACTTATGGTCTCATACCTTCGTACCGTAAGACTCGACGATCTTCTTCCCCTCGTTTAAAGTATCCTGATTGATATCCACAATGACGACGCCTCTCGCACCATCTCTAGCAAAAGAGACGGCGATGGCGTTTCCTAGACCTCGGGCACCGCCAGTTATGAAAGCGACCCCAGGTGCGAGGGGCCCCGAGCGCTTGGTTCTTGAGGATGTCTTTTTAGAGAGTTACTAAGAGGTTCTCTTTGGTATTCCTAAGGCTATCGAGAATGGAAATGGGAACGAACAGCTGTGCTTGAGTCTGCTTTATTTTTCAGGTGGACCCCGTCTATTTCCATCTCGGCGGACATTGCGGAAGGAAATATATGATACAGTAGATGATAACAAAGTCACTTCGAGATCAGGAACGTAGCCTGGAGAGTTTAAAATTGAAATTGATTCTTTCCAACGTCAATGACCCCTCATTTTGTAAGACGCAGTGCTAACACCAAGTCTCATGAAGCCTATATAGTGAGGTCCCTGGAGACAGTCTAGAGCAAGTCTTCCCCGCGTTCTCGCTCTGCGGGGTCTTCCAACAGACCGAGCCGACTGACTTGGGGAAATTCCGAGAACAGTTTCGCCAAGATCGTCTCATTGCTCATAACTATACAGAATTGAAAGGTTGCGCACTTCTTGACTCTACTGCGGACTCCTGAGAGGGTTTTGAGTTATCCGAGCAAAGACGGATCTTTGTTTTATTAAATGCGTAAGGAGTTCGGCTAACCCCCCTGGCCCCCCCATCCGTATTTTCTGTGCCGAGCAAGGAATCCGTCCTTCCATTCCACCCGCATAATCCGCAGATGCCGCAATTCTTCTCTCATCTCACTGACATGAGGCATCGAAAAACAAAACGTTCCGTCATCTTAGCTGCTTGAATACCCTTGGAAATTCTTTTTTTGATGTCAAAAATTGCGCAAGCCACACCCGTCAAGATGTGGCTGACATCAAGTCTTGCTTACTTCGCACAGCAGACACCTAAGGAAGAGCTCTCGGCATTCGGTCCCGAGGACATGTCTTGAGAAAGGAAAACGTTTTTCTTTAGCCGTCAAATGTTTTATTTTCATCTGCAAGGAATAGGATTTCGGCAATGCGTCATGTTAAGTGCCGTTTGAGCCGCCACGGAAGGATCCTCCCGCCACCACCTGCAGATCTTGCGTCAAAACTTCAAGAATGGAGAACACACGCCGAGGAATATATAAATGCCAGTACTTCCTCATGGCTCTTGGCGCCAAGTGTACTCTATCCGTAGACTTGATTGTCATCCTAGATCATGGCTCCAGCTATGCAGGATCCAGGTCGGCCTGGATTGCAGGAGAGTGGGATACGGTTATCAAGCTGCTCGACGCCCCCGAACGATGAAGGAAACGCTTTGCCGACAGCTGAGGTGGACCGAAGTAAGGAGAATGACCCTATTCTTGTTGGATGGGATGGCAACGATGATCAAGAGAACCCTTTGAACTGGTCAAACGGGTACAAATGGTGGATCACCTTTCAACTGTCCATGCTAGCTATGGCCGCAAGCTTGGGATCTAGTATCATCGCTCCAGCTGAAGAGGCTATCGCAGAATACGCGGGTGTCAGTAAGGAGGTCACAGTCTTAGTCATTTCGCTGTACATGTAAGCTTGCTCCTTACCCTTTCTACATTCGAGATTTTGACAACTTGAAGTCTTGGCTTTGCTTTCGGACCTCTTTGCTGGGCACCTGTATCAGAACTTTGGGGCAGAAGAATGTCTCTCTTACCTGCAATGGTATGCTTAGGACTATTTTCCATAGGAACAGCCGTCGGCAAGAATGCTCAGACCATCTTTGTGACTCGATTCTTCGCCGGTTTGTTTGGATCCGCACCTGTCAGCAACGTTGCTGCTGCTCTGGGAGATATTTGGGAGCCTAAGTCCCGAGGGACTGCTGTCACTTTCTATGCAGTCGGTACGTGAAATCTATCTGAACATGCGTGAGACCACATGCTGACTTCTTCTAGCCGTTGTTGGCGGGCCCACTCTGGGTCCTACCATCGGCGCTGCGCTCCTCGTTAATACCCGTCTTGGCTGGCGATGGACTGAATACATCGAGGCGATCTGGACGTTTGCCGCGACCATCCTTGCCTTCTTCTTTCTCCCAGAGCTATACTCGCCAGTCCTTCTGAAGAAAAAGGCGCAGCGTCTGAGAAAAGAGACTGGAAACCAGTCTTTCCATCATCCACATGAAGACATCAAGCTCTCTCCTAAAACAATTGTCACCAAGCATCTTGCACGACCTCTCAGAATGTTGTTCACAGAGCCGATGGTCGCTTGCATTGCATTCTATGCCTCGTTCGTGTATGGACTTTTGTATCTGACACTGGAGGTTTTTCCAATCGTGTTCGAGGAAGCTCGCGGCTGGGGCCCTGTAGTTGGGTCTCTGCCTTTCCTCGCCCTGTTCATCGGTGTCCTCTCTGCTGTCGTCGTTAATCTCGGAAATCAGCCTCGATACGCACGAGCTCTCGAAGCAGCGAATGGCAAACCTGTCCCCGAAGCTCGTCTTGCTCCGATGGCTGTTGGCAGTTTCCTCTTTGCCATTGGTCTTTGGTGGTTCGGCTGGACGAGTACGCCGAGGATCCATTGGCTATCGCCAGTCTTTGCCGCTGTTTTTACCGGCGCAGGCTTCAACATCATCTTCCAACAATGTATTAATTTCCTCATTGATACTTATGGACTTTATGCCGCGTCCGCCGTCTCGGCGAACACTTTCCTGAGAAGTGTGTTCGCGGCGGGGCTTCCTCTTGCTGCTCAACCGATGTTCCATAACCTTGGAGTTGGACCAGCGATGTCGATTTTGGCTGCGGTTGCGACTATCGCTATTCCCGTACCGTTCATTTTCATGAAGTATGGATTGAAGCTGAGGAGGATGTCGTATTTTGCGCCTGTTGATGAGGATTGAATGTCATGTAGATAAGGACTGTATTTGTGTCATCGTTTTCGCTTGACGAGACATATGTGGACCAATTCTCAAGACTTCCTGTGCCATAAGATGCGATCGTTGCCGGAATCTTCTCTCGAAAGAGGATGCGAGCCAGATGATGGTCGCATGTCGTGCAGAATAACAAAATATCAAAACTAGATCAAAAATGAGTGACGCTAGTCACGAGATATGCATGGGATTTGGTGATCAACAGGAGCAGCCATGCCTCGCTAACCACTTCCTCAGCCTTCCCCTATTTACGCTAAGCGACCTCGGGAAGACGTCGGCGCTAGTCATGAACAAGGTTGCAAGGTTTGTTAAAAGACGCGTTTCGCATTCGTGGACTGTGGATCAAAAATAGGAACGACACCTGCTGCCAGCAACAAATCCAACCTGGCTTCGATAATACGCGCTAGAAGTATATTTGAAAGAGCACGCTGCGTGTCATCCATTCCCTTGGCCCCACTAGATGTCCAAATGTGGTGACGAACCTAGAGATCCTCCCCTTAGCCACCCTCCAAGTCGAGGAACGGTCCCAGAACTACGGTATACGTCTGGTTGGTTGCAAAAGTTTATGAAGTGGAGCATGCGCTCCATTGACAGGCTCTGTTTCATGTTGGTCAGTCTTCGTCGCGATCAGTAATATTCCAGCCCAGGTATTCATTCTCCTTTCTTGCTTCTCGTTCGCTCTTGGAATTTGTCCCTTGAGAATATAGCCAAATATTCACGATGATCTCATCCGGAAGCATATCTTCATTCGTGAAAGGAGCTTTTATTCTCCTTCTCGTCTATTCTCTCTATCGCTCATTTCCAACCACTTCTGCAGTCTGGTCGTCACAAATCAGTCCTATCTTCTCCTTCAGATCAGCCAAAAATGTCGCTGCCATAATTGAAGATCGACCTCTCAGTAATCTCGCCCCCTTGCTTCTCCACTTCTCATCAGTACTCGGCCCAACATGGCCAATCGTGCTTTTCACATCTGAGAACAGCCTGCTGAATCAATCGATACCCTTCCAACGAGCTGTGAATGAGGGCAGGATATCTTTGAGGAGTCTACCATTAGACATCCACTTCGAAAACCATCGAGCTGTCTCGGAACTCCTCACTATCCCTTGGTTCTGGGAGCAACTCGCACCTGCTGGGCACGTGCTGCTGTTCCAAGCAGATAGCATATTATGTGCCAACTCGGACAAGCGGATAGACGACTTCCTTGAATATGACTTTGTCGGCGCACCGATTGATGTTCCTGCTCAGGGCAACAGCGGCCACGGCGAGGGTTTGAATGGAGGCCTATCACTACGGAATCGCACGATGATCCTTGACATCGTCAGTGAATCCAGCTGGAAGACAGAAATGGATGATGGAACTATTTCTCAAGAAGGATGTGTCACAAAGAAGCCGTGTTTGAAGTTTGAGGATCAGTGGTTCTATCACAAGATGAAGGAGATTCCAGGTTCGAGATTACCGACGAAGGAAGTTGCGGCAACGTTCGCGGTGGAAACGGTGTGGTACGACAGACCGCTTGGTTACCATCAGGTCGAGAGGTGGAATGCGGATAAGATGGAGCAGGTGGCGGCGTGGTGTCCAGAGTACAAGATGGCAACGACGGATCTAATTGTAAAGCACCAGAAAGGGGTATCTCAGGGAGGACAATGAGTCCCAAGATCCCGTGGAGCCACTGATCTATGAAGGAAATTATCGAAGAACATCGGGAATCTGTCTATTGAACAGCTTTGCAATACTGCGACGCCCTTCCAAACCCACGACGGGAGGCACTTTCTCGATTCACGGACCACTCATAACTAGCTAGGAAGCAAAAGTGTGGCCGAGCTACGGATATGTTCTCGGAAGAACTGAGAACATTTGAATGCATGCATTTTCGAGCTCTACTCTATGCTATCAGGTCCAACTTATATTTCGATCCAAATCCCTCACCCTAAATCCATGACAACCATGTGACTATTCCGAGGCTATTCCGGAACGGCTATTCTAGCTACTGAAAAGTCTTCTTTTGCTTCTTCAGCACCAAACTCTCCATCGATCCATGCAGCCGCTGCAAAGTCGTCATCCATCCCAAATGTCGTTCTTCATCGGGATCCTCGTTGTCCTTCGTTGATCTCGCTTCCAGTTTCGTGGCTGCTTCTGCCGCATACAAGGGCAACCCCCGTACCTTACAGCCACCACATGGAGCATGCTGGCAGTGGTGACAAGTTTCGAATAGCTTATAAGTAAATGTGGGCTTCTGACATTGGCAGCATGCCAGTTTCTTAACCCACACGAGGCGGGGCATGTCTGAAGACGGGTCTTGCTTGATCGAAAATCGAAAAATGTACAAACTGTTCAAGTATTGGCAGGTATTGAGAAGACGAGTTGTTTTCAGTGTAGGAGAATCATGTTTGCAGAGTTATATAGAAGTTTTGAGGTATCGTGGAACACGTCAACAGTCACTGACAATCTGTCACAATCACCGTTCAGTCCCGTGTCATGAGCCTTGAATAATCACGACTCCTGCCTAAAGCAGCTTCACAGTCACAATCACAAGTTCAAGTCAGAGCCCAAGTTCAATGCAAATATCTCATCTGTTCCTCAGGACAGTCCATTTGCGCTGTAACTACTTCTTAAGTCCACCGCGGCAGTGTCCCAGAACGCCATCATCCTGTCCCATCCCTCCTCGAGGTCAGAACGAAAAGCCGGCCGATCAAGCCCATGCTGTGAACTCCACCCCAAGCTCCCCTCCATCACTTACTCCATCTTTCAAACTCAATAGATAGCAGGATTGCTACTGACAGTACAGCTAAAGCACGCCTGGTGATTACATGGAACGGCAACCTTCTCTCCTGTCGTTGAGCCGTTCTTTGGCTGCCATTTTGTGCCCTTGCAAACAGTAGGAACCTTGCCCGGAACGGTTCCTACTGTTGTGGTTCTGCATTTGCAGCACTCGAGATCTTTGTACCAGACTATAGTCATGCTTGCAAGTTATTCCGATTTTTGTTTGTCTGGTGGCGTTCGGTTCGGGACGTATGACGAACCGGATCTGATGCTTTGCTCTTGGATGAGGTGTGAGGAACTGGTGTGCTTTTGGTGTCTGTTGTCCGAAGGAGTCGAGGTCCCGAGTAGTCGAAGAGAAGGAAGCTGATAACCAAATGAAGTGCTCGTAGAAGCTAGACTGACGGTATATATATATCATGGCCTGCATATCCAATCCGGTCACTGGTTCTGCTAAGCGACATGGAGGCATTCTCGGCCCATTCACAGTAGACAAGAATAGACTCAACATGGATTCACGCTGATTGAACTGCCTATCTTCTATCTATGGTCACAATTCACTGAGCTTCACATCTTGCTATTCCTTACGCTAACGTGGCTGGTCCCAGCACGCTTCACTCTGCTGTGTCCCCATTGGGGTCATCTCGATCCGGCTCCCTCGAGCCAGTACTCCGTTCTTTATGGGTTAAGCCACTCGTCGCAATTCTCGCATTGCTTGTGGTTGCAGTGATCGCATATATCTGGTTTCTGGAGGATCATAGTGTCGTGGTTGCAAAAGCAACATCGCATGTACTCGACCATCTCGACTGACATGGCGTTTTGGGGCGGGTTCCTTTTCATGTAATAGTGATATGACCTGTAAGCGGTTTGAACTGTCGTTGCAACGAATTGTGATATGTAAGAATGCCGTGTCGAGAGCCTGGACGTAAGGACGAGGGGAATTTCGTATATATACATCGACCAAAAGACATGAGCACGTCCACGGCAAACTCTTCGTCATATCCGAAGCACCTGAAGCTGCTCATGATTATTAACTCACCAAGATTCACGGAGGCTTCTTTGATCATCCTCATAGAGGCATGGTGTTCTATAAATAGAGTAGATTGCTTGTTGTTTATATGACTCGCGATGGCTTAGATATATCCTCAGATAGCCGAACATCAACGTCTGCCGCCCATCTTGCACATCCCACATCAACATCAACGACCTCATCCCAAGGGCTCTCATCCCATCATCGTACACTTCTATATATACTAAGACCAACGAAAGAGAACCATGCACCTTCCATACCCATCCAACATCCCATCGGGCCCCACCACCCTTAAACATACTCCCTCCTCACCCACTCCAGCTACAATCGCAAAAGCCATGCTTCGTATAACCCCATCCATATCCTACAACTCCCTACTCCCTCTCACCTCTCCACCTTTTCTCACAGCCCTATCTAGCGACCAACCCAATCCGAGATCCTCTCCCACTGGCTATATTCCCCACAATGACTGCACTGCGTGTGTCCACACCCATCACATTCATCAGGACGGCTGAGGATCATAGTAGCGTAGCGGCAGCTGCAGCATTGCATGTAGGAGACGAGTTGGTGGGTATTATTGCTTGCTTTCCTCGATGTATGAAGTCTTAGGGAAATAGATCTGTGTCAGAGGGGGTTGGTGTGGATTGGATGGTATGGAATGTGCTTGGCTTGGCTTGGGTTGATTTGGCTTGGTGGTTTGAATCTCGTATGGGATGGACTTGCTTGAGGCTGGGTTGTGTATATATTGTATATGTCTTCTGGTGTTGATGTGTGATGAGGAAAGGAAAGGAAGAGATGGGAGATAATATTGTTGTTTTTATACTTGTGGTACAAGGAAAGCCGTGACGTGGTACTCATAGGGTGACTTTGTGTTGTGTATTGGGATCGGACGGAGGTGGATTTGACTGAAAGTGAGCTTCGAATTTCGATGTCCCTGATCTTCTTCATCACTTGCTATTTCTGATCACTAGACTCACGGGAAAGCCTCGCAGCCCCTTGTCCTTCCTCATCTTGAATCGTAGATTTCTATTTCAGGGGCCGTTCTACCCTTTTTATTGTACATATTCCTCGCCAACCACCTTTCAACGCCCATCACCATGCACGCCATTTACCAACTCCAAGTCCCATCCAATACCGCTCAAATCCGCTAATAGAACCCAGTAAGTCTCAGATCTCTCGAGCTGGCACCGATCCTGATGGTGATTGTGCCTTCGCTCGGCATGACCCAATTCTGTCGCCCCACGTCCCAATAACTCATGTCTCGTCGAGTCAGGTTGAAATGGACCGTCTGCGTCTCGTCTGGCTCGAGCAGCACTTTCTCAAAGCCTCTCAGCACTTTGACGGGAAAGTCGACTTTGGCACCTTCGCCGAACAGGACATCGTCGAAGCTGATGTAGAGTTGCACGACTTCCTTGCCGGCTACTTCACCTGTGTTCGTAATGTCGACTGATACATTGGCGTAAGTGTTCCAAAGGTCTGGGTTCCCGCCTTCATCCCCACCTGCTTGAGATAGTGGCTGAATTACGTCGTAGCCCACTGGGTATGGGTATTTGCCTGTCTTGATCTCAGACAGCTTTGTGATATATGGGTAGACGAACTTCGAGAGCTTTCGGAAACCACTTGGGAGCAAGGCCTCCTTTGGATCTGGAATTTTGTCGTCGAACTTTGGGGGATCTATTCCAGCTGGGCGCGGAGCTGGTAGAATGGACTTCTCGCGGACCTTAATGACAAGTAGGTTCGAGTATTGGAATGTTGTATATGAGAGGCCGAATCCGAACGCGTAGGTTGGGACAACGCCGAATTTGTCAAAGTGTCGGTAATCAATATACAGCCCTTCATCGAAGTTTTGTTGCGGAACGACGCCGTTCGGCACGTAAAGAATCTTTGCACCTGGTCCATAGTCCTCGAGGGACTTTCCGACAGTATAAGGTAGCTTTCCGCTGGGATTGACCACACCAGTTAAGATATCGGCAATAGCATTTCCACTTTCTTGTCCAGGGAGATTGGCCATAATCACAGCTTTGATGCTAGGATGGTCGATCCATTTGTCAACGATGACGGGACCAACAGAGTGAATGACCACGACTGTGCTGCCTTTGCCATCACCACAACCATCTGCCACAGATCGAATGAGCGCATCGCCACCTTTCTGGAGGAAGAGGTCATTGCGATCTCCGTTGATGCCATCGTTGGCCATATATCCCTCGCCAGAATCGGCATTCGCGAAAACAATGCACACATCCTGGTCTTTCAATATCTCAGGGGACGATTTGAACGGAGGAGTGTTTGTTGGAAAGTCAGTCACGTAGACTTTGTCTTTGTTGAATGCCTCCTTCAGTGCTGCAGCAGGAGACACAAGATACGGAAATTCAACAGCTCCAGAGCCCCAACCTGAACCAAGAGTTCCTTGGTTACATCCACGGTCAACACACGCGTTTGGCCCGTTACCAGACCCGGAATCTTCACCGAAGATTCCGATTCGCATGTTCATCTCATGGCCCTCGTCCGCCCAACCATCTTTACTCAGGGGCAGCAGTTTGTCGGTATTCTTGACCAGGACTGTCCCTTCAGTGGCTACTTGACGAGCGATAATGGCATGAGATTCATTGCCCGTGCCCTGTACGTTGATGAACTTGTTCACAACCTTCTTGTCCTTGTCATCTGGACTACCTGGGTTGATAAGCCCCATCTCATCGTTGGTCCAAGAAGAAAAATTTGGTCCTTCACCGTCGAATTTCTCCTTATCGTCCTGGCCAAGTTGGTACCAGGCAGCTACGACTCTCGTAACCATATCATTCAGTCTTGAGACAGGAAGAGATCCGTTCAAAACAGCTTTGCTGAGTTCGGGACCCCATAGAGAATTTCCAGCGGCCCATCTCAACCCATCACCAGGCATTGACATATCCAAGCCAGCGAGAGCACTTGCAACACCACTTCTTTGTGCAAGCCAATCGCTTTGGACAAAGCCTTGAAATCCTAACTCATCCTTCAGAATGCCGTTCATCAGCTTCGAGTTCCCGCAGGCGTATGAGTTGTTCAGCATTTGGTAGCTGCACATAACACTGGCAACGCCAGCCTTGACAGCATCTGCGAATGGCCATCCATACATTTCGTGAAGAGTGCGGTCATCAATGTTCGATGACATGGCGTTCGGTAGTCCCCATTCCCACGACTGGCGGAAGTGCTCCTGTTCATTGCCGATAAAGTGCTTGATTGTGGCAATTACACCCTCTTCTTGAATGCCCTTGATCGTGTTTGAGGCAGCAATGCCTTGAAGAACTGGATCCGCGCCAAACCCCTCCCAATTTCTTCCACCGGCTGGCATTCTTCCGAGAGGTCCAACACATGGTCCTAGGAGCACATTAATTCCCTTCAGCCGTGCCTCCTTTCCGTGCGCCTTTCCACGCAGATACATTAGCTCTTTGTTCCAGGTCGCTCCAACAGTAATTCCAGCAGGGAATGCCGTTGCATTATCCGCGAATCTCAAGCCCAGCGGGCCATCTTGTAGCGCGAGACCAGGAAATCCAACGCTGATTGCCGGACCAGTATTTCCAACTGCCAATCCCATACTCCACCCTGTTCCAGTTGTGATGTTGACCTTCTCCGGCAGAGTCATTTTCGCTACCAACGCTTCCGCCTTCTTGTAACTTTCAGCCCATTGCGAGACTGTCCCTCCAAGCGGAGTTGGGTACCATGGCGGCGATTGGCCATCCATTGGCTTCTTCTTGTATAGAAAGAACCCCCCTCCAGCAATTATAGACCAAAATACGACCAGAACCGCTAAAACGATCAACAAACATTTCGAGCGACGTGCAAATGTGCGTTTCAAACTCCCAAACTGCATGCCAGGTGCATAGGCAGATGCAGATGAGGCAGATTTGAGAGGAGGTTCGTGGCTTGGGTCGAGGTATTCGGTGGCGTCGATGTCGGAGTCGCTATCTGAGCGATAGGCATCTTCAAGAGACTTTCGCATGGGGATGCTTTCTCCATTGTTGTAGGATCGGAGGAGACCCTCGCGGCTCTGCCCTGCTTCTGCCTGCCGGTTCATTGTGCTTGTTGTTGTTAGTTTTGAATATGGAAAATCGATAGCTATCGATGAGCTCCAAATAGCTCTTTATATCGCAGAAATCATTCGAAGGTGAACTCGATGCTGTCAAGTAAAAGGCGGTAAAGAAAGTCGTCTGCAGGTCGGAAGAGAAAAGACTGGTCACGAAGTCGAGGGCTTGAGAAGGAGTCGTTGGATCTGATATCTGGAACCACGATCAGCTCAGCTGCGCCGGGGAAGATCTCCAAGGTTCCGCCCGCCAATGACGTTGGATTCAGGTACGGCAAGGTGCATTAACCTTCTTCACTTGACCTCAAAACCCACAGCACTTACAACACTATTATTGAATTCAATATTCAATTTATCGAATGCATTTGTTAAATGCTTCGTTGATTTCTCTTGCCGCCTGGAAATGAACTGTTGTATTTCTTGAATCGGGGCATTGAACCCATGGTTTTTACCCCTGAATCCACCCCTGACTGGTAGCTCCAAGAGACTACATGGCGTGAAAATCGACCATGTTTTGCTCTTTATTTACATCTGACTGCGAATTCACTGGTCTAGGAAACAAGTCAATACTTCGGACGATACCAGATGGCAGTCATGCTGGCCAAATGACTTTTCAACGGAGCCAGTTGAGAGCACATCTCTTGGTAGCAGCTTCGAGTAGTAAAAAGATGATAATGTATTGCTCGATTCCATTCTGGTAAGTCGGTACCTTGGTGGTCTGAGCTGGTCCTTTAATGCTAAAGAAAAGCATAGCAGTTGAGTGTTGTTTCCCTTTCGTTTGACCTCCAGAGGTGTGAAGAGCATCAGCAACATCTTGGCTGCACTTTTCTGGTGGGACCTGTCTGACTTAAAAGTACTGACTCTTCTACAGCGAGTCGTACCCCTCCATCAGCTACGTCAAGGACATACTGGTCGGTAGAACCGAGGCGGATATGATGGCGATCTGATAAGATTTTCTTCCCTGTCCACCGTCTCCACTATGGATACATTCGTCCCATTTCCTGAAATTTCTCATCTGATGAAATCAGATTGCGAAGCTCGTCCACTATCCGCTCTCCGTAAGAGTCCGGCGCTGGTGGACGCCTGTCTTGACAGCCCTCAGCCCTCCTCACGAACCCATCATCCCTCGCAATCGCACACGCGTTCCCAGGAGGCTCATTTTCGAAGCGGAAAAGAGATATTCCGAAACTTATTTTTGGCAATTCTGCGTATCCAAAACAAACTTACTTGCTCGCTTAGCATAGGGCAATGTATTTCTGGGGAATGCCGGGCGACATCGCTGGCCAGCTGTGAAACATACGTACTCGCGCCACAAAAGGGTGACAAGGCAATGTGGCTACCTTTTGGAACAATATAGACTGATCACTTCTCGGGACCGAGACAATACTGTCTATTGTCATCGATGGATATTTGTTTGTTGGTGTACGAGTAAGTGGCTGAGAAATTTCTGTTTGTTGTGAAGCATTTCGGGACCGAGTCTGGAGACTCAATAAGTGTGAGTTAATCAACAGCTTCTATATAATGTGGCCAAGCTCGCAGAAACATTCTTTGATCAGGCTTAGCCGTTTCATTCATTGTCTCTTTGCACTTTCAAAACATTCACTTTGCTGTTTCTAGAACTTTCATACATCTCTCACTTTCTGCCGTCTCTCGCTTTCGTCCGAAGAAATGCGGCAATCCTTACGGACAACAGCTGCGGCTGCTCTTGTCGCAAGAGCCAGTGCCGCTAATTCAACTCTTGCAACACTCTGTACAGTTTCGAGCGTTCAAGCGGCGCTTCCCGCCAACGGAACCTTGAACGGCATTGAAATCATCCCGTCTTCTGTCACAGCAAATGCAATTTATAATGGCACCCTCGCTGCAGGTATGGGGTCCACTGCCGACAGCACCGCTTACGACTACTGCAACATCACTGTCAGCTATTCCCATACTGGTAAAAGTGACACCATTGTCCTTGGATACACATTCCCCGGTCCCGATACTTTTACAAACCGCTTCTATGTCAGCGGTGGTGGTGGATATGCATTGAGTAGTACCTCGACCGGAGGCTTGGCGTATGGTGCTGCTTCTGGTGTTACCGACGCAGGATATGATGGAGATTATGACTCCAATGTTTTGGCAGGCAATGGCTCGCTCATCTATGACAACATGCACAGTAAGTCTGAAATTCTCACTGTTCCTACAACGTCCAAAATTTCGGATCCTGATATTTCTGGTAGTGTTTGGGTACAAGGCCTTGGGTGAGATGACCACTGTCGGAAAGGCTCTTACTCAGGCTTTCTATGGTGTTTCTTCTGACGCCAAGATCTACACCTACTACGAGGGTTGCTCCGATGGTGGAAGAGAGGGATGGAGTCAAGTCCAGCGATGGGGCGAGGAGTATGATGGTGTAATTGTCGGAGCTCCTGCTTTCCGATATGCTCAGCAGCAAATCGTAAGTCATCTCTTGAGGCTATCCTGTTTCGTAGTTTCCCAACGGGCCATGATGCTAATAAGAGTCCCACAGAATCACTTGACTTCCAACGTCATTGAGAAGACATTGGACTACTACCCACCACCCTGTGAGATGGACAAGATCGTCAACCTCACCATCGCAGCTTGCGACGCTCTTGATGGAAGAATCGATGGTGTCGTGTCGCGCACGGATCTCTGCAAGCTCAACTTCAACCTCAATTCTACCATTGGCGAGTCTTACTACTGCGCAGCGTCCAGCAGCAGCTCCCTTGGCTTCGCGTTCGGTCAGCGCAAGAGACAAGCCGACAACTCCACGACATCGACTACCACACCTGCTCAAAACGGTACTGTCACTGCTGAGGGTGTTGCCCTTGCGCAACAGATCCTAGAAGGTCTTTTCAGTTCCGATGGCAAGCAAGCGTACCTGCCTTGGCAATACGCCTCTTCATTCGAAGATGCCAGTACCACTTATGACTCGAACACCGACTCGTACGTGCTGGACATCAAGTCCACTGGAGGCGAGTTCGCTACCAAGTTCGTCCAGCTCATCGATGTTGACAACCTATCTTCTCTCGATAACGTCACCTACGACACTCTCATCGAGTGGATGAACACGGCCATGATTCGCTACTCTGATACCCTGCAGACCACTGTCCCTGACCTAACCACCTTCCAATCCAACGGAGGAAAGATCATCCACTACCACGGCGAGAACGACGACAGCGTCCCAACCGCATCATCAGTTCACTACTACGACTCTGTCCGCACCATCATGAACCCCGGACTGGGCTACAACGAGAGTGTCGAAGCTCTCAACGACTGGTATCGCCTCTTCCTCGTACCAGGAGCTGCTCACTGCTCCACTAACACCCTTCAACCTGGTCCTTACCCTCAAGTCAACATGGCTACCATGATCAACTGGGTTGAAAACGGTGTTGAGCCAACGACTCTTAATGCGACTGTGGCATCTGGCGCTTATGCTGGCGAGACGCAGAATCTCTGCTCGTGGCCTCTTCGTCCTTACTGGTCTGGTAACAGCTCCATGGAGTGCCAGTATGATCAGGCTTCCATTGATAGCTGGACTTACACTTTCGATGCGTTCAAGCTTCCCGTGTACTAGATGTATCCTTCTCTGACACTTACGGATTGTGTTTGAAGATTCGCTGTCGCACTTGAATCGTCGAGTATCCACTGGGTTACTCCTCGCTTTGAGGATAGGATGAGACAAGGGGAACGTACATACTTCTGAGTATACGGCAGACAAATTTCCTTGTATATATTGTTTTGGACATAGCATAGCATAGTATAGCGGAAGGAACCAGTTCCTGATCAATTATATCGCTTGACATTTCGCGATTGAGGCCAATCTCACCAGGTGCACCGGTGCATGGGTTCACCTCAGCTGTTTCAAGACTTGTAAACCCAAGCCTATATGATAATTGCACCACAGAATACGAAGATTCTATCTCTACTACTGTCTCCAATATCAGAAAAATATGAGATTTTTGTTGTGTACATGACCAGTCGCGGGGTGAATCCAGGGGTTTCTTTGGAACTAATTGTGCACTGAAAACCATCCGGGCAGCGTTTCATTTTCCTTGGTGACAAATTTGCGATTCAAATATCATCAAAACGACTACCCAAACCTTGATCCAAGATTGTCTTACAAAAGGGAGTGGCACCAGGGGAAGAAACATGTGATCGAATTGCTGTCTGAGCTGTCTGGTCGGCCTGCATATAAGTACTCCAACCATCTCCACACTCCTCGCTAGCATGAACTATGAACTTGAACAGCGCGACACATGGTGGAAAGTTAACTGCTAACTTCCAGCACTCTATAGAATAGAACACGAGGCCTAGCTGAAGCTAATTTGACGAATTTGAAAAGGTGTTATGTCATAAGATACGCCTGGCCGGTAAAAAGTGACAAATGTGCTGCCGTCTTGAAGACTGCTGTCAAATCTCAAATATCTGTTGTCAAATTCACCATGAATTCCAATTCAGTTAGCTATCTCTGCTCTCCTTACTTGGCCTTGAGTTGAGAGGCAAAAGTCAATTAAGCAGGCAAAGAGGGTAAGGATCAGCCCGCGGAATGTCTTGCTGTTTAGTTGAATTCAAGGGGCTGTTCTGGGTGTGGAATCAAGCTTGTATTAGCATGAGGTATTCCAATTGTCTTTTATAAAGTGTGGTACTGGTGTAATGGGAGGTGAATCAAGTGTACCTAGAATAAGGTGTGCGATGTCCATTTTCAGGGGAATAAGTCGCAAATCGCGATACAAAGCATACATACATGGAATGATCTGAACTTCTTGTTCCCGGCCAAGCAGAAGATGAGGTTCGCAATGTCCTCCGGGGATCGGTCACCGCCACGCTAGTCAGCTGCTCAAAAGAGATCCTCCAGTAGACATAAGTATCCACAGCGCTTAATTGTGTTGACTAATGGCTTCAATAGGTGGTTTGACGCCGCTGCACAACGTTAGACATCCTATTGTCACCAAATTTTGCGTCGTCAACAATGCTCTGTGAATTAAGCGAACGATTACCTCGCATGTACAATGCAAGACTTTATATTCCTACCCGCTACAAGTTTTCAGGCACAACCCAGGTATTTGTGCTCTACTGGTAGGCCTTTTCATTTTCTATCAGGCTGCGCAACTGACCAGGCTCATTTGGCGTAACGAGTTTTTGTCACGGGCATTCACAATGAGATTTTGACCTGAGGTTCGACTGATAGAGTTCATATCTACTCGTCTCCATCAGAATTCAATATTAAAAAACAAAGAAAACCTGGATGTAGGTACAATGAATCTATGTGACTTAAGAATTCACTAGCAAGGGCGGTCTGATTCCAGGTTCTAGCACATTGAGTGAGTCTTGTCGGGCAAAGCTGATGGATACAAAACGACTCCTTTTCTCCTTCAAGCACGCCATCGCCCAGACCACATGTGAGAAACGTCATCAGGAGAAAATTGTCTCAGTCTGCGCCTGAACATATTATGCACCGCACAAGTTATTCCAGCCGCTGGGTATAGACTCATTTCAAGGCGATACAATGAAAAGTGTTCTGCTCGGCTGACCTTCAGAAGTAGGGAATGTCATCCATCAACGTAATTAATCACCGTGGTCTATTGTCTTGCTGTCGATTCTTCTCTTCTGTTTGTTCTGCTCTCTACACGCACTACATGATATCGACTCATTGTGTTTCATGCACAAGGTGTGGCTGACGACATACTTTTGCAGCACGATTTGTATCATTTCGCGGAAATATATACGTTCGGCAGTCAAGCTGATGAACTGAGGATTGAAATGGAAGGAGACTAACATGTCCTAGCTTTTGGCTTACGATTCAGAATATAAACATCTGTTTGTAGACCGAATAATTTAAATGGTGCCAGGGACAAAACATGGTAAGGGCATAGCCATTTATTCATCACGAAGATAATGTATATACACGACACCACTTTCCTCAAATCACAACTGCTTAATAGCACTTAGTCCAGCTGTTTGCCTTCACTCACCTCTCATCAAATCTTGTACAGCTGATGCCACCAGACACAACTTCAAATTGCTTTGGCGTTGCTCACAAGGACCGAGCCAAGGTCATTCCCGAGCCAATGTGAAGATCCCGAATTTTGAGTGCTTCACGACGCTTGTGCGCAGTCTCGGTAGAGTTGTCCGTAGGGGTGATGAGGTTGGCAGCATCAGCAATCAGCTTCGAGGTAGCCAGGACTTGATCCAAAATAATCGGGGAGGCTTGCTTGACGAAGCCTTCTGGGAGACGTTCGTTCTCTGTAAAGTTGACAATTAGTATCAGCCTTGATTTATGATAGGATCATTGTTGCAAGGCTTACCGAAGAAAGAGATGATCTGATCGCGGGGAGTTGTGCCGGCTGCGATGTCTCCGAAAATCAAGATAGGAGCAGCCATTTCACCGAGTGAGAAGTTCTCGACGTTTGCAGTAAACTTGTACTCGGGGTTCGTAGACTTGGAGACTACCTGGCGGAAGACCTTTCCCATAGCAATCTGGTTGGCATCTAGGGTCTCTTCGGTCCAGAAGGCTTTTGTGGTGTCGAAGACCGACTGGTTGAAGACGTGGTTGTTGCCAAAGAATGCGTCCGACCGACTGCGCCGTGATGTTAGCACAATGTGTCTGTGCCAGTAGAGAACTTGTGTTCCGACTTACCTGATACTAGCATCGTGCTCCAAGACATTATGGACATTAAGCTGGTCAAGTGTAAAGAACGTAGCGTTTGGCTCAGGGTTGATGAAGATAGCCTGCTCCCACATAATGTTCGCGACTGCGGGGTCAAAGTTGAGGCCGGTCGTCAAGCCGTGAACGACATTCTCTCGGGTCAAGTTGTCACCATTTCGAGGAATGAAGCCGTGATTGGAGAGGGTGTTCATCATAGGGCAAGGTCCACGGACTGTATTGCTAGTTAGATTTGCCTTCGATATGCCACTTTGGAGAAACTCACAGTCACTTGGCCCACCTGGAATCCAGTCACCTTCCGCAGGAGTGTCTGTAGGATACTGTCTCTTATAGTGAGGCATGGCAGAGACCATCGAGATGGTCAAACCGGTGGAAAGAAGAGTGAGCTTCATATTGACTTCGAAGTGATGTTGGAAGAGGGGCAAATGGTGATAATCGGGTTGGTAAAAGAGTGTCAGTTGTCTCTGAATGGTGAGATGGTGCAGTTATGTGAGTAATGGAAGACACAGAATACTTATATATCTTGAAGATGCCCCTCTTTGCTCCATATATTCGCCATCATTTCAGTGTGCTATAAACAGCGATCACTATATCGCAGAATTTCGGTGCTCGTACCCTTTCACTGCACCATCCGAGGCACTTGCCCGTGGACTTGTGGATTAATTCGTTCTTTGGCGTTGAAAAAAGGGGCATTGCAGCAGTCATTCAACGTATCATGAGGCTTCACAAGGGAGTGCCTGCACAACATCAACAGAATCCACATTTGATCTCCCGGAGCATTTCTGCTCGCGGGTTGCACATCTACCGCCCCGGCAATCACTACCATGTCGACAGCCAATGATGAGAGAGGTGATGACCTCCTTTCCCCTCTTATCTTTCATTTCCCCAGCATGTCGAAACATTGCATAGCCACTAGGTGGTGAAACGGGGGTGCCTACTGGTACGAGTCCGAGATGCTACGAGTACGAGTGGAGAACGAGTCCGATGTCAAGCGAGGACCAGTAATAGCATAGAACGCCTGACGATCACAGGAGCTGCAGCTGTCAGGGCGATCTGCTAATAAAGCTAATCGTTGAATGGAAATAAAGTAAATAGTTTGAAAGAGAGTGTCAAGCGGGACAAGGCAAGATCAGAAATAAGCTTAAGAACGCAAAGAGTATACGCGACGCCACATGACCTTGAGTTGGATCTAGTAAGTACAGAACAACCGCAACTGGAGTCGTCGTTGGAAGCCTTGCTTCCGTGAAATCAATGCTGTATCTTCTCTCACTTTGGATTCGAAATGGTGTTCGAAGCTTCTGGCCCGAAGTGTCAAGGTGACGGTCCCGAGCAGTGCGAGGTGCGAGGGTTAGCCGACAACTATGATGATCCAAGCCAGAAACTATCAGAAGGAATCGCGCCTGCTGAGTCCTGGGTGACGTTGAGCTCTTCTTGGCTAAGTCAATTTGGGTGATGACCACGGAACATCGAGTCATCTAAGTCCAGTCGTTTTTCTCAACCTTGCCGATCTCTATTCCGTCACAGCCTGTCCTAGGACGGAGTTAGGAAATAGAGTATCTAGGATTGGTTGATTAGCTTCGCTCCACCAAAGATCCATATTCTGGTCCGTACCGAGCCCCCGCATATGCGATATGCATGTGTGAAATGTGCCGGAGACCATTTGCAAGCCCCAGAACATGCTTAAATTATCCGAGGCCGCGAGCGACTGAGCATGGTGGTTCCTCATGACTCGAAGGGCTTTTTGACGGTGTTCATAGCAAGTGCTGCGTAATGTTCATATCAGTCCTTGGGTATGGATTGATCACGAGGGGACCTCTTCCATCATGTTCATCTGATTTCATCCTCGTCAATGACAGAGTTCTACTGAAGCAGATATTGAGTGACACAAGCGATGCTTCCATGAGATTCAGGTCACAGATACAAAGAGAAGGGTAGGACCACCTTAGATCGGACGAGTCCAGACTCGGCCGTTCTTCGTTCGAGCTTGCAAGTCAATGCTTGCGATCAAGGATCTGGTTCAGCATACCCGAGAACAAACGGAAATCGTGCCGCGTTGAGGTGGAGAAGCGAGACATCCCGATTCGATGACTCAAACAGATCGCTGGAGCTTGCCTGTCGGAGAATATCTTCAAAAGGCCCTAAAATTTCGATAGAAACCAGGGTGGTGGTCACTGAATGGTATGCAAGGACAATTGCGTGGCATACTTTGATCCAAGTAATCGCAAAGTCTGACCCGTCGGGCTTCGGAGGAAAGGCTCAGCAGAGCTGTCGAAAGATGTCGCCACGACTCCAGGGGCAGACTTTTGAAGTGAAACATGAACTCCAGCGGGCTAGAACGGCAGAAAAAGCAAATAGATCAGAGGAACACCATCATCAGAAGGATCGTGCTTCGTCTAGGATCTAGGTTGCCTGCCAGTCAAGAGGAGGGGTTCGGATGGTACAGTATGGAATATTGAAATCCAAAAGGTTTCTCGGTGCTTCAGTACACAAAGTGATCTCAGATGGGACTTGTTCCAGTGAAGGCCGAAATCTCATTCACTATTTTGTCGGATGACCTTATTTGGCTGTCGTGGCAGTTCATCACTTAACGGTCTATCACGATTGCTACCCATCAGCTTCCACAGGACCAGCTTCAAGGCATTGGTTTTGCAGCCAAGCTCATCTACTTGTGCCCGATGTAAAAACTATTCAGACTTTGAAGTGTTTCCAGTATGAAGTGTCTGGGCTACGATTATAGGCAGCATACCTGACTCGGTCATTGAGTTCGGACTACCTTGGCTCATCATTGGGGCCACACATTTCACTCGCTTTCGCTCTCGTTCTTGAGCACAAAGACGGTTCCGGGTGCTGAGATTCCCGAGCTCATATTTATGTAACCCGTTTCTCACAGGTATTGTGGACAAGTTGCTGAAAGATACTGCGTACTTCTTGACGAGTCTGCAACATTGGTCTTGTTGGGTGCAAAGAAGAACCCTTATCTAAGAGGAAGGAACCATTCAATGGAAATATTCATAGAATGGGTTCGGCTACTAAGGCTAGTGGCTTTCTGGTCGTGCCCGGGAGCCTGAGTTGTCAGCCTGATTCCCGAGAAGGAGAGTGGGCGACTTGGAGGCCACTTTGCCTCTTTAAAGCGTCAGTTGCAATTTTACAGGTGGTTAGAAAGATGTAATCGTCAAGACTAAGGACAGATCCATGGAGATGGAGAAAGCTAGATGACGACGGCAAGATACAATTCGCAACGGCAGGTACAAGGGATGAGTCACCAAATTAGATTTTCCCAACAACGAAAGCTGAGGAGCAGAAGTCTTGAGCAGCGAATAGAGAATTGACTTCTAGATCAAAAACACCTAAAAACTACAGTCATGACGTAGGGAGTCCGTATCGTGTGGCTATGCTGTCAGATTGTCCAAATTTCCTGAAGAGTTTTGTTCTTTCATGCAAGATTTAGGAGAAGCAAAGTTGATCAGCAAAAACTAATGAGACGGACTGAAAAAATTGCATGTGATATTTGGAATAAATCACCACATCTCATAATAATAACAACCAAGGCAGTCAATCATGTTCTCCTTTTTGGGTTAGGTATCCCGGACTCAAAAGTGAGACGCAATTTACAACACTTTCTGGAATACTAAGTACACACTTATTGAAATTTGACATTCATTGGGCCCCCATCCTACCATTCTCAATCTCTACTATCTGAACAATTCAGAGTTTGCCTGCACTTATGGGGAAAAGGCCAGCTTAACACAGGGATTGTGACTGTCAAGTGTTTACCCACTAGGTAGCAACACCCCGACCACTGAAATTAAGCGAGGATCATCAACCTCCCCCCTTACCGAGGTCGCAACCTTCTAAATTCTTGCCTGTAAAGTACAGTGATGAGGTATAACGAGTCTCGCCTGTGAGTATTCTCATGACCTAAGATTCTCCTCGAGATCCTTACTCGCTCGTCAACGTCTACCTACAAAGCCCAGGATGATAATGTATGCCAGTTAAATCATAATTAGTCTGAGAAAACTGATAGAGACATGTCAAATGGTCACTGAGGAGGTGAATTACAGCTGGACTAAGTTGGTGAGTTTCGCTCCAAAGGAGCGACTATGCTGTTGTCAACCCAGCTCTCGCTGCTAGAGCTCATGTACCAGCCTCCACTATTCTTTAACAGGTCTCCAGGTTTCCACAAGACCGAGTGACATCATATATCCTCTAGCCAGTCGAACTCCAAGTATGAACTATCTATATCGCTTTAAAACGATCCGAGACCATTCCTGTTCATTCTCGTTCCTCGTGCCGTTGGGTATCAATAGTTGGGAATATTCTTTGTAAATTGTTTGATCCTGAATGTTGCGCATCATGCCTTTATATAGACTACTGGTGACAAACACAAAAATGTCCAGTGTTGCACAACCTTAACTAAAGCAGGGTTTCTAGCGGTACGTCAAGCTGTCTTCATGTTATAAGCCTCTTCCGCCACTTATATAAATGCTACAACAAGCAATAACTTTGACATCAGAAGTCCAACCAAGCCGAACAGTCCCAGCATGGGCGCCCTCGTTCGCAAGTATTTCGAGTAAAGGAGAGCCTCGGAGACAAGTGATATTTCCTGTAGGGTTGATGCCGCAATCACCAAGTGGTAAAGTGAAGTGAGGCAGGATGTACTCTAGCAAAGAGATGACAACAGTTCATGGCTCAGCAACGATTGTACCCCGTTGTCGATGTATGGATCCAAAGCCGTTTGAGAATCCTTTGAGATTGCTCAGGAGCTGCTCCTTTCTCCAAGGTTTCCTATTGTGAAGTAACTGAGACACACCCTTCGTCCTCACTTACTTGAACTTGTCACCAGCAGCATCAACCGCACCACAATACTAGGGTATTTTAGCAATTGTCTGAATTGTCTGCAGCTGCCTGAGGGGAGTCGCGCCTACTTATAATAATTAAGTACGCCATGGTAAACCCAACCTTTAAATGTCACCCTAATGAGGCCAGCCATTAATCATTCACTCATCGCCAAGAATAACTCAGCTCCCTTCCACGTCCATGATGAAAATTTCTCAAAATACCTGCCCCGCCAAGAAGTATATAGTAAATCCACCCCCTCCTTTCGGAGGCATCCCCGTCACTACCGAAATGTCCGGGATCCCAATGCCGCTTTTTTTTGGGGCCTGGCATTCTCCACAAGTTGCTTCAATCAACCTGCCGTGATTTCTTTGATTTATTCGTCTAAATGTACCTCCATACCAAGTGAAAGAAGCGAAATTGCCATGCATTAAGCACATCAGTCGAACCACCAGAATCGTTCGGCGAGAAGTGGCAGGCGTCGACACTGGGTGGTCAGATAGTGACAGCAAACATGGAAACGACAAGAAATGATTTGGTTCAATCCAGAGTCTCCGGCTTGGTAGGAGCAATCTCATTCAGCATAATGTATGTAGAAGTCAGGGAAGCAGAGATCGATGAGGAGACCGATGGGGCGCCTTGGATCCAGAAAAGAAACAGCCAAGGAGGAGTCGCAGCAGAGTCGGCACCCTAAAGCCTCGGGCAGATATTGGTCCCTCCTGCATCAATGCCAGTTATGAGAGTGTTTCAGATCTTTTATGCTTCCCTCATCCTCCCCCACTTCTTCACGCGTATTTTCAGTACTCGTCCAACGTATTCACGAGTTTACTGTACGCAATGTATCAAGAGCTCCTGCGAACATACAACATGAAAAGAAGTACCATCCAGTTCGTTACTTCATCCACTCATACCAAACTCATGATTCCCCAGAATTCACTACATGCTACCTGTTTCCCATTCACTAGTTCTTCATCTGAATTCCCTATGACATCGCTGAACAGTAGGCTGCCTTCGCAGCCTCAATCTATTTGTGACGATGATGAGCAGTAGGACAGGAGTCCTCAGTCTCAGCACTATGAAGCCCGATTTCTCGCAATGGCCCGGAAGATACCCTAGTAATACAAACAGACAAAGTGACACCTCGCATGTGAAAGTAAGAGGGCCATTTCAAGTTCGCAGCGAGGAGAACCCCGCACCTACTGTCACTCTCATACTGATTGCAATCTTCCCTCCACCGTCATATTTATCACCTTCACTTCTTCTACCTTGCCTATTTTGTACGATATACAACCCAGTCCATATTCCAGCCTCAAGTCAGGCCAATAGATCTCCAACGTCACCTTCGCCACCTGAGAGGCTACACTTCTTCAGATTACCAACAAACCCGTCCATTACTTCTTTGTCTCTGGTAGTGCTCATCTCTGGCTCCAAAACTTCCCCAGCATAACAAATATTTATACTGTTGGCTCAGAGTATAGTGAGACGACACTACAGAGATGCGAGATCAGCATATAAGCGAGCATTGAGGAAAAAGAGCATGTGGGGTAATGAATGAAAGAGCTGACAAGTGAAGAAAGTGAGAGAACATGAGACGGATTACCCGTTACCTGCCCGTCAAAGTTAGCTAGACGACTCAAGGGATCTTTCACTTCTAAGTGGTGCGATAAGTGGTGCACGACTTGTTGAATGTTTTCTTGGGCACAGCACTTGCGAGACATGATCGACGGCGGTAAACAAATAAACATAAGCGAAACAAACTCATTGCATGTCTCTCCTATCTGTCTTCACTCTAACTTAGTGCACTGAATAGATTTTCGAACAGATCACCAAAGAAGAAGGATCAACAGATAAGAGCTTCCAAGTGAAATAACGAACAAGGAAGAATTCCGAGAGGCAAAACCAAAGAACAGAGATGAAGGATGAAGTTTCAAACATTACATTAAGGCGACCGGTCTCCCCCAACCGCCTCTCCAAACCAGACTCTTCTACCAATCTATATAATTCTTTCCCCACCTAAATCCCATCTGCCTAAAAGCCCAACCAAAGCAAGTAGAACATAGCATAACATAAGAGGTATTTTCCAACGCCAAATCGCGTATAAACAGTCAAAAATTCCCCCCTTCTCTTTTCTTGAATCAGACTCTCCCAATCTCATCATGCCTTGAAATCAAGTGAACTGATATACCACAAAATAAAGTTCGAAGTCATTCTCTCAAATTTAGATCATCATCACGGCACCTCCAAGCGCAACCATCAACCCCGCCTTCCCAACACCCACCAATCCCGTCTCCCTCGCCATCGCAACCCCCAACGCCGAACTACTACTCGTCGTAAACACACTGCTGCTCCCCGTAGTCGTCGCCCGGGCACTAGCCGTCCCAGTCTCGCTCCCACTCGTGCTGCTCACAGGACAAGACTCCGTACACGGAATAGCGGTCGTAAACGGCAAATTCGCGACCGAGCTCGCGGACGCGAACGCAGGGACTTGAGTAGGGAGATCGGGGTTGGGCATGGCGCCGGGACCTTGGGGGTTCAGCACGTTGTCGATGACGTGAAGGACGCCGTTGGCGAGGAGGATGTTGGAGTCGAGGAGCTGGGCGCTGTCGATGTAGACGTTGTTGCCGGAGTGGCGGACGGTGATGTTGTTGCCTTGCTTGGTGGCCCATGTTGTGCCGTTTAGGAGGGAGGTGGAGTATATTACTTGGTTGGGGAGGACGTGGAAGTCCATGACTGAGGTCAGGTCTTCCATTGACAAGCCAGAGATAGCTGAGCCGAGGGCTTGGAATGCCGCATTGTTGGGTGCGAAGAGTGTGTAGTTCGGCGTGTCTGTGAAGTTATCGATTGACTCGGTAGCATAAAGGGCACCTTGGTAGGAGGTTAAATTGAAAGCCGTGGTTGTCTCCGTGAGATTCGTGGGTGGAATGAGTAGAGAGTCAATAACTTGGACGACACCGCCAGAGAAGGGGAGATCCTGTATATGTTAGCTACATTCTTCTCTACCTGTTCTGGGGGTCATACAGCTTGTGTAAGCGTAGATCTGCTTCCCTGTCCACTAACGAAAACAACAACATCTCCTGCCTGCTTCACATTCTGTACCACTTGCCCTCCCGTAACATTACTCCACTTAGCATCATTAAGAAGTGTAGGCAGAAAAACCGGGGTTCCAGGGATCAATTGAGCTGCCATCTTCTGCCCTTGTAGGATATGGTAACTGAGCACATTGACAATCGTATCCTGGTCGTTGTTCTCAAACGCAGAGTTGAGCTGGGTATATGGGATCTTGTCGAAGGCATCGTTATTCGGCGCAAGGATCTGCGAAGTGTTAGTTATTGAGCTGTCTTCCCTTGCAAGTGACCGTCGAGGCGGGGAACTCACAGTGACACCAGATTGAGAGGGCAATTTCAGCAGAATGTCTGGGTATTTCTATACATGAATTAGTGCTTGCTTTCTGAAACCCAAGCTCCTCTGCATATCGAGTGCATACCTTGATTAACGAGTAGAAAGTCGTCAAGTTCTTCTGATCCGCCAATAATGATCCCAAATCCTGCAAGCTCCCGGTCTGCGCTTCTATTCCAGCAAACAACCCCACTGCCGCCACAGCCAAAGCTCTCCACGATTGTGTCCTCATAGTTGCGACGTCTCAATCCTTCTATACTTCCAATCGTCACCGGTACTGGCGTTCTGATTATGTGGGGAACGAGGGACTGGTCAAGATATCTCGGTTTGGAGCGAATGTACCGAATAGTTTACCAAAGTATGTAGCGACAGACTTCAAGCAGGTACGAAATGCAACAAAAGCGACAGACAGGTAGACAGAAAATTATCCCTTCTGACGAAAAGAAAGATTCCGAACGATGCACCGAGGACAAGAGACGTGGTTGAGGTGGTTTTCGTTCCGAGATCCAACAACATCGCAATCAGTCCGGCACAGATTATTTTCGGGGCCTTGCCCAGACTTGGCACAGGGAGGGGAGCGACCGCGATGCATCGCCGTGTCCATTGATTGCTCGCCATTTGGACCCCTGGAAATGCACTACACGAGAAGATCTACAGGTCCACTACCGCTGTGGATACTCGCTGGGCATGCCCGAGTACCCTGTAATAGCACCATAGCGGACCAGCACTGATAGCGATTCCGAACGGGGTTCAGGCCTTGGTTTTGCGCTGGCGGGTTTGAGATAGGGAGGGCGGGCCATGATAACGATCAGCAGCCAACGACCGAGCCAGTGAACGGGCCATCGAAACTTCAACGCCAAAAAGAATACGAACTGGTCCTGTTTTGCTCTGGTCAACCCGCATGAACGGATTGTAATTGGATGGAGCAGGATATCGGAATTGGCGTGGAACAAAGGCGTTGAAGGCGTTGAGCCAGTTGCATTTTGGGTAGTTGGAAGATGAGGATGAGCATGATCCTTTCGATATCTCAGTTCAGCTTCTTCACCTTGTGCCTTTGATATGTTTACTTTTAAACCTTTCTCCGCGTTTGAAAAGAGATGCTCTCGCTTCATATGCCTTTCTCTGAGCATTCATCAACCCGTAACACTACAATTTGACGTCCTGCCAGGCTACCATCGAGCATTCCGTTCCAACGCTAAGTAATTCTGCAGCAACCCAACAAACTCCACAAACGGGCCTACACATTCCACCCAAAAAGCTCCAAAAAAAACAAGCTCAATTCAGCTCCACTCAAGTCTGTAAGTGTCGAACTATCATAATCGCATCGCATCGCTATGCTATTTCCATTTTTCCAGACGCACCAAGACTAGAAACGACACCTTTTTAAGACCCATTTGAAATAACGGCCTCGTACACACTTGCACGATGCTACATGGTACGAAGGCCTCATTTCCAGAGAGAGGACTGAAATTACGACTCGTAGAGGATACGTTGCTGAGGTGAAAGTTGAAATTGTTAAATGAAAGCTCGAGTAGTCTGCACTCGGCATCCAACCCTCATCTGAAAAGTCCCAATGTCCATCAACACCACCACGTCTTGGCGTCCACGGTCCAGCATGGATCTCACGATACTTCAAACTATCACACTTCCCATAACATCAGCCTCAATCCTACCATTGTAGAAACTCTCAATCTTCAATACCTCCTCAGATCTATGGTGGCATCATGTATCATCTTCAGGCTAAACTCATACCCTCAATCAATTCTTCACCCAGTGCCCTCTGCCGACACCCCACTTCCTCACGCATCAGCCGCTGCCTGCCTGTCTTCCATCACAGCAATACCCGTATATTCTGTGACTCTCCAAGCCTCTGTATCCTGTCCGACCTCACAATCAATCGTCCTCAGCACAATCAATCCTTATCGGACCGGTCCATCATCCACAGTGTTTATCTATCTCTTCTTGGTATCTCCGCGCATCACCACAGCATCAGACTATCGATTTTCAACAGTACAGCATCTGCACGGCACTGCATAACGCACGATGTGATCGCCTAAAGCAATCAATCCATCTCATCAATTCATCCCATCCAGAAAATGACACCATTCCCAGCCTACCGGTCTCCCTCCTCTCAATCAATTTCTTAGAGTCAAGAACTTCTAGATACCTTCTGTATGACTGCATATGCACGTACTTTTACTTTAGACTCATCCAATATTCTCATTCAACCCAGTTGACAACTCACATAAAACTATTTCATCACACACAATCTTCGATACCCCTCCTCTCCCACCACAACTCTTATCTACAAATGAAGCTATTCCCACCTCGCCTAACCATGTACCGTATGTATGCATGTACCTCGTATTCACTGCATGCATGCAAGCAGTACATCTATGGCACTGCACACCAAACTGAGTCGAGTCACCAGCGCATCATCACATTCGGACATACCAACAATCCACTGGCTCCTGTGAATCCATTTAATCCAATAAAGAAGAGAGAGAAAAGAGCCGAGGTTATTCGCACACATTCTCAACTGCAGTATCGCAGCGGGGCTCCCAATTCTACCTAAAGTAGGTGTCTACCAGCACCATCATATAGTAGACTATTAATCCCACCTCAAGCATCTTGTACCATGCACAGTGACAACGACAGCGGCTCGGAAGCACAGGTTAAGTTTCCGGGTACTGTACTAGATTCCTTCCGCCCTAAGTCTTGAGAATTCAAGCATCATTAAAAAAGATCACCACCACAAGCAAATAATCACCACGCATACATACCATGTTTGCATAGCTCAAAATTCCACCCTGTAAATGCAAATGCATATGCACCATCTTCCCAGCCTTGCCTTGCCTTGTCTCAGAGGCCCCCTTCCTTACCTGCCTCACCCTCTCTCCAAATTCAAAAAGTCTCACTTCCCCCTTCTCACTTCCCCCTTCTCACATCCCCCTTCGCCCTTCCTCAAATCCTCCCCCTCCCCCTCTCTCCCTGCCAACGCACTCACTCACTCACTCACTCACTCACTTCCAAGCCCAGCCAAAACTATCGAATCTCCATTCAAGCGAACATCATACAATAGTGGAGATGGAGTGGAGATGGACATAGAAAAAGCAAGCAAATCCAATTAGAAAGGGCAAATGTCTCACTCATTCACTCCCCCATCCATCATCCATCACAATCCCTGAACCAATACATCCCCACCGTAGACAGAATGCATATCTCTTGACTCCGCTATAACCATTCATCCCTAACCCAGTCCCAATCTATATTTACTTCTAGACCTGTATCTACATCAGGACTTTAATAATGATGGCGAGGATCCCATCTCATTCCAATCCGGTGCGGCAAAGGATAATGAAGCGGCGCAATGGGGAGAAATAATCACACTCTCATCGTAGCCGTCGGCTGTCCGTGAAAGGAGTTGGAGCTTTTGAATTTTCAGTCTCCTACTCGAAGCTCACAAGGTTCCAAAAACGTGAAGAGTCTGCAGAATTTGCTTGTGCCAATGTGCTTTGCTTTGTATTGTCTTGTTGCCTCTTTTTTTTTCATTTGCATTAACAATTAAATGTATTGTAGCAGCTAGCCATCAAGAACGAACGGACGGTCATCATCAACCCATCCCAACTACTCTCCAACCCATCCCTTCTTTCATACACCTAACCCCCATATCATCCAATTCAACCCAGGTATTCCATCCATCCTACCATCCATTCATGCATCCCACTCCATAGATACCACATAAAGAGAAAGAAAAGAGAAGAAGAAAAAAACAAAGTTGCCCATTTGGTGGTTCCCACATATACAACCCAAACCAGGGAATGCCATTCTATAATTTCGTTTGATATACTCCCCCGCAAGCCAAAAAGCAACATCGAAACATCGAAACATAAACAGGGCACCTTTATATTTGCATCTCTTTCAACCCAATCTACATGCCATACCCCAACGCCCACTGCAAAGAGGAAAAATGAAATGGAGCCATCTACCATGAGAACGTCATCAACGCAGGGTTGAGCGCTAGCGGTAATAGCAGATGGGATGCAGTGATCGTAGCCATCGGTAGGATAGCGACGAAATCGGTAATCATCCAGTCATATGGGATGAATGATTTGCCGACGGCGAGGATGATGATACCTGCGATGCCGATAATCGAGAACGCCATGGAGAACTTGAATTTCTTCAGGACCTTGGGAACTTCAATGAAGAAGTTGGAGAACTCGGCTTCCTTTGCGGTAGCACCCCATGTCATGTCGATCTCAAACATGTGGGCGAGGAGTGCTTGTGAGACGTGGAGGGATAGACCACCCAAGAAGATTGCGAGCATGATGGTCCACTTGAAGTTCTCGAAGAGCGCGTACAGGAGACTGCGTTCGCCAATGCGGTAACGCATAACGGCAAGCGCAATGTTTCCGAGACCGTTGAAGACAATGATGATAGAGAACCACACCTTCCATGAATCGACGTAGTACTTGTCGAGATAACCATTGAACCATCCAATTGCGAAGTAGTTGGCCGTTGTCATGATCCATGCAGCTCCAATAGCGTAGTAGGTACCGATGTAAGAGATGATGGTGATCTTGGAGGTGAATCGAATGTTGGAGAACAAGAAAGTGCGGAACAGAGGGGTGAAAGGGCCCTTGTAGATCCACTTGCGGATTGGGTGGAACAGGAGCTCGTTGCAACCATAGGCATATTTCTCCCAACGGGCCAGTTCATCGTATACGGTCAAAGATACACCCTCCTTGAATCCTTCACCAGCCCAAGCAGCCAATCGAATGGTATAGCCGTTGCACTGAAGACGCAGAGACATGTCGAAATCTTCAGACACGTGAGACTCAGACCAGAACTTTTCGTATCCGTCCTCATCTTCGTAGGAAACCTGTTGAATAGCAGACCAGCGGAGAATGGCGTTGTGACCAACAAATGGAGCGACATCACCGTTGGCGACGGTATAACGAATGGCAGTGTAAATGAGATTGGTAAAGAAAGTGATACCATTCTCGAAGTAGGTGTTGACAACTTGCATGACACCGGACGAGAATTGCATGATCCCGACTTCTTGGGATTGTTCCATTTCAGAGCAAGCATCCAGGAGACAATCCTGAGGGACACGGGTATCGGAGTCAACTAGTTTTTATTAGTCTTGACCGAATTGAAAATCCCGGGGAAACATACTCAGCAGAATGTAATCTCCCACACGGATGTTTCCATCAGCCCAGGCACGTCCATTGTCCTCAAGAGCCTCCTTCAAGCATCGCTCGTAGGCTTGAGCCTCATCAGCTTGGGTCCAATCGACAGGTCGTTGAATTAAGGCCAGCTTCTCCTCAACCATGCATGAAATATGCAGGCCAAAGTTCATGTTCGAAGCCTACATTAGGAAAGATCGTCAGCATTCAGCTCCGAAGATTCAAGATGGTGGAGGGTCATGGCCGAAGGCCATAGGGTGGACCAGACGTGAGGCTGAGGAATGCGGGACCGCTGGGCCAAACCGCATTTTGTGGATCACCAGACTCAGCTGGCTCTTTAATTGGGGGAAATCTCTTACTTTCTTGACTATATAATTGTCAGCTGAGGAACTTCACTTGGTGGATATAAAACGTACATTTTCCTTTTCTGACAAAGTTATCTCCATGCTTTGGTCTGGCAGTCCATCCAATGCTGTGATCAGCATAAAATTCGATTCTTGCGCGACGTTCCTCCTCATCGATAATTTGGAGACCATCATCGTTGATGAACATGTTGGCAGATCCACCTTGAAGTTCATAAGTGGAGATGGCTTGCTTGATTGACTTGACGGTTGGCGCAATGACAGAGCTCAAACCTTCCTTGTACACAGGGCACTGGATAGTGATGTGGGGAAGAGTGGCAGCTTGGATCCGAGGTGGAGCACGAGCAGAGTAGAACTTGGAGTTGATGGTCATCTGTCGGACGGGACCGAAGAGCTGAGCCAAACATCCCATGATGACCTGGGAGAAGAACAGGGTGAAGAAGATTTGGACGGGTGTCAAAGCGAGGAGGGCAAGGCGAATGTAGCTGCCATCAACCTCGACTTCAATGGCAAGTTGCCGGGCACCGGCTCCCAAGAACGTAATAACCAAGATCAAAGTCAAGGCGACCAAGACGGTATTCTGCAAGTGTAACGGACGCTTCTCTGGGACAATCTCTCCGCTCTCCTCGTCGATCTCATAGACGGCGATATTAGGATCCTTCTTCTCTCCATCGTCGCCTTCGGAGGGGCCGTTCTTCCACACAAGCTCCATCAATTCCGATTCAATTTGTTTCGCACGTTGAACAAGATGTAAAGCATCGTCATCCCAGACTACCAGAAGGGCTTCTGATGCAACGAAAGCGGCGAATTGATGCTTCCTGGCTCGGGGAAGGTCCTCGATTGTGGGAAGAATTTGGATGCGGAGACCATTAAGTAAGGGGACGTCGACCGCATCCGGGGACCATTGAAGGAAAGTTTTGATGACTCTCGAGTTGACGGTCATTGCACACTGATATTGTCAGCAATCGCCTGGAAGACTGTAGAGAATTTCTTACTTGGACATTAAGTGCAGCACAAGAAGATGCAAAAGCAGAGTTGCCCAATTGTGGCGGGCATGCCATGTAAGTGTTCTTGGACTTCCTGAGAAGAACACCTTCGATCTCTCCACTTCCATCGCTGACCCAGAGATGTGAGCATTGTTGTTGGTACAGGTAGTTTACCATAACCTCATGCTTGATGTCATCGAGGAAGGTTGAGCTCTGTGTTGATCGGTTCGATATCGAATTTCTTGAAGAGCCAAACCTCGACTGGGGTGGTTGGAGTTCCATATTAAAGCTGTTGTGGGGTGAGGGCGAGGATGCAGGCTTCTCCGTCATTACCACAGCTGCTGGAGGGGCAGGCTTTTTCGCCTTGAAGTAACTTCCCAGACCCATGGCGACGGTGTTGTTCTTGCTTGTGGATTAGGATATTGGTCGGCGAGACAGCAAGACGTCTCGTTGAATCCTAGGAATTCCTCGACGACTTCAAGCGCGGACACGATACTATTGAGCGAGTGACTGTGGGTGAGGGTGTATTAGAAGCAACTCATATATAAACAAGTTACTCGATCGGCGGGCCTGAGCGTGTTTCCAATCAGTCAAGGACTGGAAGTTTGAGATCGAAGAGGGTCCTTACGAATGATCAGTTGGAGGATGTATCTGCCTCGACAACAAGATCAGGTCGGTCGATGGGCGAGTGTCGTTGACGGCGGACACTGAGGGAACTGAACGATTGTTGGACAACGAGTGTGAAGGGTGTGCGGCGACCCACGATGTATATTGTGTGAGCTAGACGAAGATCGAGGAAAGAAGGCGAGCTGGGTGGAGAGGAGGAGGAAGTCTGGCCTGCTATCAGAGACGGACGAGGGCAAGCGCGTGGATAGGAACCTGGTGAAAGTTGGGTTGACTTTCCGGCTCCTAGTCAGCCAAGCTGGGGCTTTGCAAGGGTGGAATGAGTGGTCCTCGAGCGCGGATGGTGAGACTATTCGCACAGGTGCAGGGCCGGAGGGAGAGGAGGGGGCGAAGGGGAAGGTTGATTTGCCTTGACCCTTCGCGGCACGAAGGCGCGAGAGAGGCGTTTTGATAGTGTTGATAGTCAGAAACTAGCCACACGGCAGAAAGATGTGGCCCGACCAGGATGAGGATGGAAAAACAGGAGAGTTTTTGGTATGGGTATGGCTCTGATAGGGATTGAGGACGAGGGTATTTGGAAAGATAACAAAAGATTTGGGGGTATTCAGGGCCCTGTGCTGAAGAGACTCGAGATTTCCAGTGGATCTCCTCGCAGTGGACTTGGGGGATCGGTCGTGCTGAATTCTCTGGTCCACAGCGATTGCAGTGGAGAAAAGTGTTAATATCGCGCGGTCTCGTTCGTACTGTACGTCAAGTGTTTATGGTTCCTTGCTTCGGTTTTGTAGAGTGCAGCAGCGTGCGTTGACTCTGCATCACGAAAAAGGAACGAACGAAAGAAAGAACGAGCTGGGAGTAATTCAGGATTCTCAGGCAATTGTGGTGTGGTCAATTTGGTGCGACTGTCTGTGGCTGCCAACGGACAATCATTTTGTCTGGAAGAAAGATGTTTTTGTGCTTGTGTTCCGACAGCAATCAGTGACATAGAAACAGAAGGAGTGAAGCAAGTGAAGCAAGTCAACGTCAACAGTGACGGAAAGTGCTGAATGACACGGTATGATCCCTAATTTTTCGGCGACCGTCCACTGGAATTACTCACCGTTAGGACCAGTCAGTCAAGGATTTGGAATGCCCGTCAACTGCTGGGAGAAGCTACCTAGGTATCCATGATACCCCTGAATAATGTGATCTATTCTATTTACTGCAGATTTCCCAGCTTCTGTTTCTCGTGTTCGTGGCTTGGCACTCAGGGGAAGGGGCGTGCCGCGGTCTTAGATTAGCGCTACCTAGCGCTGCAGGAATGTCCAAATAGGCAGCTGTGGCTGCCATCCCAGTCGCCTAGCCGAGACATCGAGAATCGCTGGGAGTGAATTGTGGGCTGGTCTGAAGTGCCACAGTGCTTTGGTGTCCCCTCAACTACCCCTGCTCGGCATACCTAAGACTCTCGTCCTGGATGCCAACAGCCAGCCAAGGGTGAATAGATAAGGTTATGAGGAAATTGTCAAAGCAGCCTCTCGGAGCTTTCACATCCCTTCTTCCCAAGGGTCCCCTGAAGAGAACATTTCTGCCCTGGCACTGGCCAAACAAACGCCTTCAATGAGCAGTCTGTTATCGCTGATATCCAGCTTTCCAGCGTCCCGGCTGTCGATCAACAATACTTTATTTCAGGTTTCTTACCGCTGCCATCCGTAAGAGGCTCTGAAGTACACAACGTGTGCGGATGATATCATTCCTCGATAAGCTTGTTCTGTTCTCGAGCTGGCCTTTGAAAATGCCTCAAACTGTTGATATCAAAGCGAGCAGCTTTGGAGTCCAATACTCGTTGGGTCCAAACTTCAACAGGAACTAAAGTTTAGCTGTTAGGAATCTTGGTTGCCCCAACCATTGCCAAAGGAACCAAAGGTGGCATGCTGAAGAGGGGTAAGCGATAAACAGCGGCAGGGACCGCACAATTCTGGAACCCTCGTCCCAGAGAGCGGATGTCTCGTTCTTCTTTTCAGGGTTCCATCGGAGGAGTGGGCCCTTGGAGGAAATGTGGGTTTGGTGAAATGTGGAAATGAGATGGAGACCTGTGCTCAATGTCACTTCCCGATCAGGCGACGTTACTGCCAGGGATGAAGGGTTCTGCGATTCTCATTCTGATACCGAGTATGCAATAAATGTAGGCATACACTCGGAGCAAGTGCTTCACTCTTCAGCGCATCGCTGACCATAGACAAGATGAAGCATGGAAGTGCAGTCAAGTGTATGTCAACAAGGGCATCCAAAATCACATCGCTGAATAACAAGGGACCGAGGTCGAAATGTGCTCTCTGGCACTAAAAAAGCCTAAAGTTGAGTAAGGTTCGGACGAACTTCAGCCCACCAAAAAAGGTCCAAGGTGCTTAAGCCACGCTGCAGATCTCAAATTACCACAGATAATCAAGACCCACGAGGCTCAAGGCAATCGACATCATCGAGTTTGGGCCAGCCCTACCCAAATTATACATCCCACCTTAGAATTGAAAACTTCAACTCTTGGAAGTCTGCAACAAGACCCAGAAAGAGGGCAAAGAAAATAATAATGTTCTTGGCATCTCTCCCGTGTTCTGTCTCGCTTCCCCTGTCGATCCCCGTTCGTCAATCTCCGTACAAAAATACAAAGACGGGAATCGGATTATCGGAAGAACGTTGTAGCGGGGCGACGGCAGGATCCTCCAATCGCTGGACGGATGATTGGATTCTTCATCTCGACAGGAACCAAAAATACGAATTTTAGACTCACCCTAAGCAAAACCTACGGCATCGCCAGCAACTCTGACACAAGTCTATGCAGTTACAGCTAGCTGTTCTCGTATATGACAACACAGATAAGGATGAGTTGGCTTCCAGCTGCATGGATGCAGCGTTGCAGGCGGAATCAAGCATTACGCTGCCGCGGCTCGCTCTCACCCTTCCCTTCTGGATATCCTGTCCCACGAGCCTCCAGCCGCCTTCGTTACATCAGAACCAAAAGGAGCATCGAGCCGCCTCTTTAATTCCCAAAAAGTCATGTAGCGCAATCAAATCGGCTCAGCACGACAGAATTCAGTATCGAAACTCGAACGTTTTTCAGACGTTCAGCTCCCCCACTTGCTGGAGCCTCAAAGAGTCTCGATGGGTCTCTCCCACATGGGCTCCCGAAATAACGTGAGGTTCGGTTGAGCTATCGCGCACTAGGACCCGTCAAGGCAAAAGTGAGCGACGCCGTTGCTGCCAGAAGTTTGGCAGCTGGGCTCGATAGCCCCAATCCTTTGAGATCTCAAACTAGAACAGACCAGACCACAGCGGTGGGATATTGACCAATCTTTAGTGTTGAAATACGCTATCAATTTGATGGATGTCCTGCGCCTCAAACTGCACTACAACCTACACGGACACCAACGCAAGTCGTCTACCAAACTCACGGGCCTGTTGACAAAACACCAAAGCATGGAAGAGGCAAAAAACAGGAGTGCTGTTACGTTCAGCTGTAAGCACTCCGAGCCTGAGGGGCTTGAGAGTGAATAGTAACCACACTTCCACGGAGGCCATATTGGAAACACCACCCCATGGATGCTTCAATGTCCGAGAATCACAGGATGTATAATTCCAAGTGCCACTTCCAGTTTGCCACTGCTTCATCAGCAATTGAATATCACCAACATCAGCATCTCGCCAGCACTTAAGAAGGCAGGGTCACATCCACACCTCACAGACCCAGCACATCCAACACAATGCGATGCTGCAAAGCGACCCCACTCACAACAGCTCATACTGTACCACGCGGATTATGACAACGGTCCCATCTTGGCGAGCCGCATTTCCAACACTTTGGGACCGTTCTCCGATCCAAGCGTCTAAGGGTACGGGTCAGCCAGTGGGTCAAGCTGTCAAAACAAAACAGGAAACGCTGCAGAAAACGAAAGAAAGCTGCTATCAAGACAAACCAAACCGAACATCGTAATCTTTGAAGATATCGACGGCTACAGTTTCAACATTTCAGCAGAGGTCCACTTTGACAGAGCCCAGGCATATTGACGCTGGAATTGTTCTATGCAGTTCCTTCGCTAGGCTTGGCTTCCGATTGATATCAGCAAAAGTACTCGGGCCGCAATACCTATTGTATCAAACCCATTTCATCCCATCGGAATCTATTGAAAACCAAGAGACTACGGACTAGACCAAAGATAAAGAAAACAGAGGGCTGGATCCATACTACCAGGACCCGTTTTTTTTTTCAAGTGCCCATCACACACACAACATGCGGCTGCGAGGCACATCACGACATTTTTCAAATCTGAAGAACCATTATCTCTCATCCGCCACCATTAAAACAGACAAGCAGAACAAATCTCCAATTTCCTCATGCATTCAACGTCACTTTCACAATTCTATTTCCAGCTGACTGCAGCCTGCAATCTGCAATGCAGACAGCCTGCTCTACCGCACACCCTTGTGGCCCGACCATCCAATTAACTACCAAACAAAAGCAAAAGAGACCCTTCGCTTCCAACTCTCCTCCCGTATCGGCCACACACCATCACCAGAATGAAATCGACCCCTGAGTGGCGATTACAGGAACCCTGTCCTGATTCTGAATTCAAGCTTTAAACTGCTGACAGGTGGTGAGACATGCACTGCTGATGACAAGGGCCTTATCTCAACCCCGGGTCTACTCTGTTCGGTTGAAGACTTCACAAGTTCACATGCATAAGTCCTATACAAGTGTAGCGACATCAATACTACGTATCGAAAAGCGGAGACTGGGTGCGGTGTAACGCCCTGCTTCGAGATACGAGCCTCCTGTCAGTCATCACCTGCATGCGACCCATTATCAGTACTCACAGGTCCATCTGGCGATGCCGTAGCATACTCCACTCCAATGCAATAGGTATCACAATCTCTTCCTAGCCTTCATGACAGACTATTGTGTCGCACAATGACAGAATAGGTATTTCTACATCTTGTAACCGTACCAATCCAGCTTGGCCAAGCCACAGAAGAAGTATCGGTGAGTACCGGTACTTCTGCCTTACTTCGTTTTACACACCTTGCATTCTCTTGCGTACTCGTACATATATACGAGGACCCTGCCTTATGCTGCATTAAGTCCATGTATGATGCGCTGTCAATATTGGTTAATGGGGACGGTCTTTCCTAGTACCAGCTGAGATTCTGCTGCTGTGTTCAATCTTATGCTTGTTGGGTGATACAGCAGAAGTACTGCTAGATACATGCGAGATCGCGCATGCGGGCTTGATACTGTACTGCACTCGAGGATTGACTGGATTCGATAGTCCTCTTACTAGTATTGCTCTTCTTGCACATTCCATTTCAAGCACCTGCATCTCACAATCGATCGTCAAAAGAGAGGGATGCAAGGCAGGAGAATCAAGCTTCATTATCCCCAGATCTCCAGTCTTGGAGAATTCCGATGAGAAGCTTATACTCTGCCACACGCTGCCACATTCCATCTGTCCGGTATCGAAAGTGCCAGAAAGTAAATCTCTATTGGGATATCTGCAAGCCTGTCAATATTGTGTGTATTCTGCCACTCTTCCAAGCATCAAGCCCTCAAGGCACAGTCAGCCAGGCAGCTTTGACCCGAGGCAACGGCAGTCATGATGTGGTACAACAGCTCTGTCTGTCTCCTCATTCCACTCTTTTCGCCCACAGACACACGTACCCTATCTATCTCTCTCTCCAATACCCTCGGGCTTCCGTCCCTTGGATGGAAGCCTGACCTAGAAAACCCTCAAGCCTCAATCAGCCCGAACCTGACGCCCCAGCTCTCTTAAACATACCAGCAAGTCTTCAATGCCCCGGTCTTTTCCTTTCCATTCCCCTACCAAGCATGTCCAAACCAAAACAGAATCAAACAAGCCCAAGTCGCTGCTCTCACACTCAGCCTCGAGACGGTATCCCCAGGCACGCAAAGCGGCAAAACACCTCACCAATCCTTCCCTTTCATCATGCCTTGACTCCTGTTCCAGCTTCCCAGCACCAGGTCTTACAAAGCATCACGCTCCCCAATTCAAGTCAGGAGACCTCATCCCTCCCACCAAGCAAAAACCCAAGAACTTTCCTCAAAGTAACCCGATGCCAATCCTCAGCCTCGTCTCGTCCGTTTCGCAACCCAGCCTAATGCCGAAGAGCTGCAGCAACAACAAACCTCTCAGTTCTCTACCTCACCGCCATACCGTGTCAAAAGGAAAGGGACAAGCCGACAAGAGCTTGGTCACGCCACTAACCAGGAACCAAAGGCAGCTGAAAAGCCTGAGAAGCCTAAAAATGAGACAAGTGAGGAAGTCTGCCCAGGAACTAATTCCAGGAACAGCCGCTCTGGGCCGCGCTGCTGGCTGAGCAAAGAGTTCGGAGGCTACATCTCGTCATACTCTTTCATGAAAATGACACATCTACGACGAATCGAAATAAGAAAGGCAAAAATAGAAACAGAAGAAGAAGTTCGTGAGCAAATATCCAGGAGGAAACGACATGTCAACCACGCGCGGCAACTTTTCAGCTGGTAAAAGAATCGACCAATCAAAAAAGTCCATGATCGAGTGAACAAGTAAAAACTGCCGATTCAACCAGCCACTCACATCCAATCATTGCATCCTCTTTCTCCTTTCCCCAAGATCAAGATCTCAACAGTCTTTCGTCACTCCACTTCGTATCACCACCAAAATTCCGACTCTAACAGCGGGTTCTTTTACTACCAAGAACCAATCAACCAACCAACCAACCAAAGAAAAACCAAACACGAATTAGAAAAATACCAACCCATTTGCTTCTCCTTCTCCCTTCCCCTCTCCCAGAATCCCAGCTCATCCCATCCCATCCCATCGTATCCTACTGAACAGTAGTATGTTATTCATGTACCCCTGCCAAGCCCTTCCCCCTTCCCGTCTGTCAGCTGTCAACTAACGCATCCACAACTTCCCTCCTTACCATTTCCGTCCTCCCCTCCCAAAGAAAAAGAGTCAAAAAAAAAAAGTCTAAATCCATCTTAAATCCCCCGAAACGGAAGGGTAAGACATGATTTAAACAACCAAAGAAAAAAAAGAACGCGTCTCAATAGGTCAGGTCAGGTCAGGTGCGGCAAATTTTTGCACCACCGAAAAGGGAAAGGGAAAGGGAAAAGGAAAAGGCGCGCGGTACGAGGCGAAAGGGGATGGCAGCAGAGAGTGGAAATTACGAGGTTCCTTCGCGAGACGCCTGCACTGGGCCGACCGAGGAAGCTATGAAGCGCGCTTTTGAAAAGGGGAGAGAAGGGCAAGTTTTTGAAATGCCACAGCTTTAAGACCCAGGAGAATACCAACACTGTAAATGCGGATTCAAAATCGGGATCTAACAAGACGGATGACCAGCTGGGTATGGAAAAGGGGGAGGCTCGAGATTTGAGCCTCGAGCCGCATGTGCGCCTCATAGAATGGCAGCGTGGTATCCTATCGCGACGCGTCGCGTCGGATTGAGATGTTGGTTACTGTAGAAGAGATAGGACCGTAGAATAGATAGATCATAGAATGCGACTTTGAATCAAGGCAGAGAGATGAAGCGTGCCGGATCCGGTGTACCGAGTTGTTGGAAGATAGCATGGCATAATATCGCAAGCATCATTTCCTACCGGAGCTTTACTCCTTTCTCTTTGCTATTGTTGTCATCTCTGCCCATTTATTGTATGTAGATCATACATGAGTAATATACCGTAATAACAGAGAGAAAGTGGGAAAGGAAGGAAGCTTGATCCACGCCACCTGGCAGTGCATACAGTACCTGAAATCACGATAAAGGCGTTCTGATGTGACGCTGTTCGGGATCTAGATAATTTCCTAACGCGGTCTTTGGAGATCTGGGCTCGACCAGGGGAGATGAACAGGAACTTGTGTAGAGGTAAAAAAAAAAATGACATCACCTCTCTAGCCTTGGGCTCTCGCGGGGCAGATGTCCATCTCATATTCATATTACCACATCCCATACAAAATGAAACCGCTGAAGAGCGAAGATATACTACTCTCCTGCCTCTACGATGGTTCGATGGCATCAAGAAGACTTGAGTTGAGTCGTCTTTATATCAGATGCCACGCCACACCACATCAATTCCTTCCTCCCTTCCTGCCATCCCTCCTTGCTGCCAAGCTCTCGAGTCTCGAAGTTATACAGGGAAGCTATCGATATCCGTTAGGATCTCCTGGTCTCAAGCTCTCAGGCAACCCCTAATTATGATAGCTCGAACCTGAGAGCGACTGTCTCCCTCCCCTTTCTATTTGTATGCTCATTCCCTCCGGTTGTCTCTCTTGCCCAGAAATCTGACCCGGCATGGAAACTTACACGTACAAATATATCGTTCCATACAGGCCCGGTAGAAAGAGAGATATGGCAAAGTGGTTGAACACAGTGTCAAATAAAGTGGTCGAATGTAGAAGACAAGACTCACGCAGGGAAACGCGAAAGAACTTTTGAAAGATTATATTTTTGTATTCTCATTAACCCTCCTTAGGGCAGTTTGTTTGGTTGTGTTGCTTGTGCTTGCTTGCTGTATTTATTTGTAATGTTGTATTTGCTCCAGAGAAAAAAAGAGAAAACCGAACATAAGATGATGGAACGAGAAAGAGATAGACCGTCGCCTTTACCATACCCCAGCCTTCCATCCATCCATATCTACCCAGACATATCGTGACCCCTTCCCCGCACCAAGATCGTCCATTGCAACAAGCAAAGATCAACGAGCAGCTAGAATGCCTGCGTCCCAAATACCACAAACCAACAACCATCTCCACAAAACAAAGCAAAGTCTATATCCGTTCCAAGTGCCAAATCCCGTTTCGCCGAGTTACATCAATCCCACAAAACTCAAAAGGTGTAGTAGTAGTTATCAACAATCGAATCGGCCTATCGTATATGCTCCCCAGATCTCAGCGTCGTGCATGCCGTGTAAAACCAGTCAATGAGAAAGAAGTCTATTCGTCCTCATTCCCATCACACTGCTTCCACATCTCGACCTTGCTGATCTCCATCTGGCCAGCTCCTTCCTTCTGCCACGTTGGGTACCAGACATTGCGTTGAGACCAGAAATCCCTCTTGGCAGTTGGGGAACCATCGAGCCATGGCTTGCCACTCTTTCCATCCTCAAACCAACCGTTGGTACCTCCAACGGCGACGTTGAGGATGAGGTAGAATTCCTGGTCGAAGGGAGTTTGGTCGCGGCCGGTTTGGCTCCATGGATCTTGGAAACGAGTTCCGTTGCTGTCGGATAGAGGGAATCCTCCACGCTCCCATAGAGGCTGGTTAAAGTTGGTGTAGGTGACTTGAAGGAGACGGGTGTTGACGTAGGTGAAAAGATACTTCTGGGACCATTCGAGACCGAAGGTGTGTTCGGACTTGGCGTAGGTAGTGTGAAGAGCAGTTCTCTTGACGTTGGTGCGCCACCAGGCATCATTGGCTGGGTCGGGACCCCAGTGAAGAGAAGAGGAGACGATGTTGTTTCCTCCCTGTCTATATGTGTGGTTGTTTCCACGAGACTCGGCAATGTCGATCTCTCCAGACAATGGCCAGGGTCCGTAGGTATCGTTGACTGGCAACATCCAGATTGCGGGCCAGAGCCAATCGCCCTCTGGCATCTTTGCTGTAACCTCAACTCGGCCATATTTGATGGTTCCTCCCTTCTTCGTGTTGATACGTCCGGACAGGACAGGTGGGACGATTGCTCCAGTGGTCAAATTGGTTTGCGAAACACAGTTCTTGATGACTGTGGATGAGCAGGTTCCATCGGCTGTCAGATTGATGACACTGTTCGCCTCAATGAGATCCGCATTTTGAAGAGTTGGCTTGATGACAAGCTTGCCGCCTGAGACGAAGACATTGGTATCGTCAAGCGTTGTTTGCTCGAATTGGCCATTGCTAGAGATCGTTAGAAGGAAATTTTGAAGCTCTCGAGAGATTGCTTACCCGAAACCACCGACTTCAGCTTCTTTGGTCCAGATATTCGTGTTCAGGCCTTGAGAGAAGTCATCGGACATGACAGGGCAGTACTTGTGGTGTACGACAGAAGAGAGTCCATCATAGATCAAGAAACCTGCGACACCAAATCCGAGCAACAATCCAACAAGAGGAATAATGGTGACCCATTTCTCCTTGGGATCCTTCTTTGCCAGCCATGGCTTCTCTACCTCTCCCTTGTGTACTCTTCTCGAATGGAAATATCTGGATGGGAGAGCTCTGACAGCGGAGGAGGAGCCGAAAGAAGATGCTGGTCTCGAAGCGTAAGGCGACTGAAATGGGTTTGCTCGAGGCGCAGGGGAGATATCGTCGCCGAATGGATCTCTCCTGCTTTCTGGGGTTCCGGGACGCATTGGTGTTGTCGCAGCAGAGACGCCGGAGATGGCACTCCCTCTGTATGTTGATTGATTCTCCATGGCGTGCTCCCAAACGAGGGAAGGAACACGATTGGAAATATATATTAGATATTAAGTTATCTCGGGTATTGAAGTATTGCGAGCCGCAGACAGTCAACGGGCAGTGATGATCGAAAACGAGTGTCGGTGTTGAAGTTGTCTGGTAGGGAGGATGGCAGGCTTGAAGGAGAGATGGTAGGTAGAGAGAGTGCGAGCAGTGTCGGACAGGGTATATTGGTGGTAGCAGCGCAGTGGCTAGAGCTTTGCCGATGGGAGTCGAGACGATAGGAGTGGAGTGGATTTTCGTTAGGCGGTAGGGGCCCTAAAGACCTGGGAACCCACTTGAACACGGGCCGTCGATCTTCAGCTCCAAAGAGAGGCGATACTTAGGAGATCCAAAAGAACAGGGCAAAGAGGGTCCCGAACTCTATTCGATTCCGAAAGTTGTGTTGAGGCTGAGAAGCTAGCAGACGTCGGATAAGAATCGTTCGATAGTGACTGTCGGGTTGATGAAGTCGGAAGAAGAGGTTCTCGTTCAATGGAATTCGGACGACAGTAGAGATGAATACTCTAGCCGACTACAATCGACTGCGTGTGGCAGAGCAGAGCCTGGTCAGTAGAAGTTCTTGGTGCCCTCCACAGTTTCTGCACCAGGCAAGGAGCGATACGGGATGGAAATGGAATGGCTTGCTCGCAGCGCTAGTATGTGAATTCTCCCTACGCACCAAGAAGGGACAAGGCGCCGCGGTACCAAAACGAATGAATATTGAACGGGATCCTCTGAGCGGTAAGGCCAAATTGAACAGACGGATAGAGAAAGACGGCTGGGACGAGCCGGGAGCTGGTATCAGTCGATAGCGATACCTAATTTCGTCCTACTATTACCGAGTGCGGTCTAGGTGGTTGTGCAGGGCCAAGGCAAAGGCAAAGGCAAAGGCAGAGGCAGAGGCTCAAAACATGCAGATTCCGACGCCTGAGACCTGGGAGAAGCAATTGCGCATGGGAGGAGAAGCTGATGAGCTGTCGTGTTTGACCAGATCATATCATCGTAACAGAGCAGCAGAGGGAGAAAGGCAGAATTCACTGCAAAGACAGGGGGTCGAACGTGTCTACGAGGAGAGGAGGACCAGACAAGACGTTGTTGGAATACGCTAAGGTAAGGTATGGAATAATCGGCCCAAATACCCTGGTCTTCGTAGGACTGTTGTACTGTACTAAGTATGATGTATCCCTGTGCTGCCTGCCAAGCACATGAGGCGCATGCTGCCCCTGACTGCCAAACTCAATAGAGCGCTACTGCCGGGCTATCGTCGAAAGGGGCAGTTCCGTACCACGTTCCCTGCAAGCCACATCTGGGCTTGAAGAGAGGGCCAGAAGGGCATTCGAGATGTACTCTTTCATGCCCTTCCTTGACCCCTACCCCAGGTAAATCTACCTAGTCATGCCCCAGACCCGCTCTTGCGCGTGGGATTTTAAATTGGAACGAGAAATGGCATCACGCACATCCCGGCTCGGTACACTCGGCACCAAACTATCGATATTGCGATAAGAGAACGAAAGGCAACTTCTACATCACCATACCCAACCCATCGGCTTTGAAGTATTCCGTGTCTGGATGAAGAACGAAAATCTTACACTGTGGATCAGCGACGATCAGAAAGAACCATGCTTGAGCCGTCGTGAGAATCTTTTCTTCATCCGACTTTCACGTCAGAACCTTCTTGCCAGCCGTCCAGGCCAAGCTTCTGACAACTGTGGGCTCCAAGCCAGGTCCTGGTGGTCATGGCTTTGGCCATGCACCTGCATGTCAGAGGCTCAGGGCTGGATTCGGACTCATCGAACCGCGATGTCACTGCTGTATGCGCTGAGGCCTGACTTCGCCAGCATCAATTTCAGAAAGACACTGTAATGTCCACAGTCCTCAGCCATTGCCTCTTGGACTCTCTTATGGTATCTCGAAAGCATCATCGTCATCGGCTTCTTTTTGTCAATCTGATAGTTCTGTGCTTCTTCTTTTTCCTGTCGCACTAATTTGGTACGCACTGTGCATTACGATATTTTTATGTACCCCCTACAGTAGTTCTCTGTAAGTAAGAAAACCATTGACTTTTCCCATCAAGTTTTCAACTTCTTAGTCAAAGATAAGATTTCAATCCCATCAGTCAAGTCCAAGAAGCTTGTCCTTCCCTACTGCATTTTCCAGCGTTCCAACAATCTGCAGGCTTTTGAGATAGCTTCATCTAGCCGTCCCAACAACTGTACCGTCTATCTCGACGGAGTTTTCTTCCCGAACCAAGATCTTGGTCTTTAGGGTGGAAAACCCGGATTTCCTATCTGTGTACTTTGAGCTTGTACTCTAAAGTTCAAGGTGAAATTTAATTCTCGCCTCCTTGTTAAATCGTTCTCCACTTCTCTTCTCGTGGGCATGGCAGTTGGCCTTGATAATATCTACAGGGCTGAAAGGCCCGACTTTTCTTTCTTGCTGCCCGTGTGGTCTCCACTACTCGACTCTAGTGCACACAGAGTAAAGTATTGTACAGCGCACCATGCTACCTGTTTTCCTACTTTCTTATCTATCAAAAGAGTCAGACAGCATTTGCCCGGACGTTGCATCTCAAACAAGCTCACAGAGCCCTACCGTGTCCCAAAACCTCGTATTCTCATCCCAGACCCCCCACCACGTCAAAAGCAAACAAGAAAACTCAAAACACTTCTTCCCCAATCACAAATCCATACTCGCAAAAGTTACTTCGTACTATGGGTAAATAATGTACATTCGCCGCTTGTGCACTTTGTTACAGTCTTACTTGTTTGGGTACTAATGTACTGTGAAACTGGACGATGATTCGCCAGAGTTGCCTGTTTTTGCGGAATTATCTAGAAGCCGCACAGACAGTGAATGTACATTATTTACGGCATGTACCAAGTACCTTGCTGTCAACTCAGAATTGAGGTTTTGACCCCTCCAACTCACCCCACCTTGAAGCACATGTCAGACGGACGGAACGGTCCCCGACCACGAAACACAACCACTCTCTTCCATCCTGTCCCTGAACCAAAGATCCGTACCTCATCTCAACCTAACTCAAGAGCAAGAGCAAGATCAAGATCAAGTCGTTTTCTCAACCAATCCTCTAACCGACATGCAGGTCTACTGTACCTATTTTTACCTCTTCCACTCACATCATTTCAAGATGTCGCCACGCCGTTAGTCCCGCGCGCCACTCCCTTCAACATGCAGCACACCACAAACTACACTCCCCCAACCAATCGCTTCTACCACACACGGAGAAGTCGATATGCAAGCACTGCACCACCGCCAGCAGTGCAGCACTACGCTACCAAGTCGTGAGGTCAGTACTGTGTTTGGGTGTGGCTCACTACTGTGCCTACTGCTGTACCTAGACGGTAGGTAGATTTATTGCAGCAGGGCCTGAACTCGACGAGATCCTGGAACGTTACAGCACAGCACCCACAGTACTGCAATCTACTAACTAACGGCGTCGCCGCCGAGGTCGAAATCCCAAGGCCGGAAGCGAAAGACCGCTGCAAACCGCACTGGTCGATACTGACTGGCGATTGATTGGATTCGCTGAACCGACAGAAACAGCAAACCAAAATCGTGAAGCCATCCCGCAGGTATCTACTCTACCTTAGTCGCTATGTTTCTTATTTGTAAATTTACCTCTCATTCTTATTACTGTTCTGTTTCGCCTACCGTACTCTTACCCCTATTCCTGGTCTGCCGGTATTCTACGTTGTCACGACTGCTCATCATTTTCCAATCCCGCAAAAGCACCATCTCATCATCACCATCTCCACACATCATCTTTCCCAGCATCCATCTCAAGATTTACTACAAGCAACCATTCATAAGCCCAAAGCAATGGGTTGATGCATCGTAAATATGTGCAATTCTTCCCTTCCCTCCCATGCTTCATCTAGCTCTCTCGCTCTGCGTCGCTTCTTCCGTCCCAAACGTTCCCCATCCTTGGGTTTAGCTGCTTTAATTAATCTATCTACCTTTTCCCTAAATCACAGAGTCAACGCATCTTCATCTATTTCCCATGCTCGTTACTGCACTTCATCTTTTCCTTGGTACGTAGCGTATATCTAAATGTCGCTCTCGCTATTCCCGTCTTCATCCTAGTCGGATCTAGTATCGGTGAAACGATATAGTAACAGTGACGATCTGGATCTCGCTGATCAAATCACTTGATCGACAACGGCAGTACAGTTCGGTTCATATCACTGTCGAAGGCAGAATGAACGAGAATAGAGTGCTTGCATGCATACATGCAAATATCTGCAGTCAGTCAGATAGATACCAAGTCTTTGAGCAGTGCAGATAGATGGTGTGGTGCAGTATCACTGTCGTACAGTTTCATCACGGGGCCTTCATTTTTCGGAGTCGAAACCAACAAAATGGAATATTCTTCCATGAGTGTGGAAGGTGGTGAAGATGTTCTGTGCACATAGCCGGTAGATGGTAAATTGGGACGAGCACAGCAGATCTTGGTTCTTCGAATTCTGGCAGCTGTAGAGTAGGTGCAGATGCGGGGTTGATGGATTAGGAAGGAGGGGTTCTTGTTAGTAATATATGTGGTGGCGAAGAGTGTTGGCGGGGGTCAATTGACTGACAGTGAATAGAATTCCTGAATTTTACCGTCTTGTGGCTTTCCTATTTGTGGTGATCAAGTGATTGTTGTCTGATTGATTCGCATACTCAGACTGTAAGCAGACTGTGAGGGAAGCTGGAACACCTTCCTGCGAGGTCATTTGAAGTTTGACCAAGATTTGCGTGGGCAGACAGTAAACGAGAGGCTGACCCATTGGAAGATGGAGCAGCTCGAGCATGTTCCCAATATGCTCGGTGACACATTGTTGCTCGCCTACATGCGCATTTTTTGTCCATGTTTGGATCTTTTTCACCTAGCTCGTTTATCTAGATCAGATGTCAGGGCATCGAAGTTGATAACGAGCAAGAAACGGAAACTTGTGCATATCTCACAGTCTAGAGCTCACCATCGTGTTCTTTTTCACGAACGCAAGGTGTGGCGAATATGAGTGAATGAATAGAACAGGGTTATCAAAGTGAATCCGTTCCCGACAAAAGGCTTCAACCACACCTTCCTCCGGAAACCGATTACCAATGTGGAAATGCATCTCTTCCGGGAAAAGTTCAATCTTTGTGGTATATAATTATCTAAATTTATCTCAAAAAGAATGAGCAACCCACTAAGCCGCCATGTTGACGCAATCCATATGAGCTGTCTGCCTGTTCGGAGCATTCCCATTCAACTGGATCCCGAAACAACTCATGCTCTATATCATCTCGTCCTAATTCTCTCGTTCAAACGAATCGCAATATCTAGATAGCGATATCCCTGTTAAGAAACGTTCCTTTCCTGTCTGGCTGCCATACTTTATCCGCTGTCATTCTCCTTTCATCGTCAGAGTACCTACTTCACCTACTTCGCTTGTTTTTGTTTACTTAGCCTCAAAACGAAATCTATTTTCGCGAGCGAGTTTGCTTCTCCTACTCAAAACTTGTGATAGTCTCATATCCATTAAATGATCTCCATATCACGTCACAGCCTTACCTACTAAAGTTGGTCTGCTCCATGTGAGCGATCTCAATCAATCTGAAGACGTGTTTGCCCCTCGACTTGCTCACTTCACTATTTATGTCTACGTAGATCGAGAAGTCCTAAATACTCAAAACGTTCATTCCTGATTCAGTTGCTCGATTTTAAGCAATGTACTGCTTTTGCGGACGATTATTGAGGATCAGGAGTGACGAAGGGGGAGTCGCTTCACTTGCGCCTCATTCACCAATACATCAGACTTCACACACGCCATCTTTTCCAGCACGAAATGTATATGTTAAAAGCTATTCTCAATCTCCCTAAATCTTCAACGTGGATAGAAATATTGACGACAGCCAAAGGACCTCGAGAGCGCGTGCTTGGTCTGATGTGCGCAAGGAAGCCCTTCCTCCAATACACAAGCAAGGAGGGAAGGTACATCAATCCTTGCAAATGGCACATATCATTTCCAAGGCTTACTTGTAAATAGCACATGGACTCGACTCCATAATCATTTGCCGCTATCAACTTCACGTTCTGTTCACCGCCATGTCCCCATCCAGTGCCACTTCTCTCCGGCCGAACCTTGTGCTCGTCAGTCCTTTCTCTCTCAGAACACGACCCATACTCCATATTTGATGATGCATTTTCCCTGCTTTCTAAGTCCTCAGAACCATTGGGGTGCTCATCTCGCACCTAATTTAGCCCTGGTCACTCAGAGCAGGCTCTGCAAAACGCACATGCTACCTCGTACGGTTTGCGTGCTGCACCTACAAACGCATTGACGAGACTTTCATCTACCAGCAGAAGCTTGACCTCTCCTACCTCAGGTCTTGATTCCAGTGAATCTGCCAATTCTTCGTCATTCTTCAGAGCAGTTCATGAACTCGAGAATTTGCGCTTGAGTCTTGTTCACTCACCTGTATAACCGAATCCTGAAAAGACTTGGGGACATGAAAGAAATGCCAACCAGAATCTATAGATTACCAGGGAGCCCCCAGGCCGCAGACTTCTCCTCATCCGAACTATCCAATGTTCGGTACCGTGCTTATGCCAGAACGAAAGCTCTGGTCGCTGGTCACTCGCAACATCTGACAATAGGCCCATTGTTGTGCTACTGAAACAAAGATATATATCATTTTCACGTTTTGAATCACTTTCAAGTAATGATCTACATTATGCCATACCCATGATGGCTTGTCCGATGTGCAGCAATGCTCACATCCCGGGTGGACTCCTCTCCTAGCGAGCACGAGACAGAATATCCGAACAGCTTTCACTGTCTTAGGGGACTTCGAGAAGCTCGACACTTGTTTCTAGAACTGATTTGCTGTCATGTTGCCTGACATTTCCAATATTCCATCTCTTCTGCTCCCTGCTCCCTGCGATCATCCTTTCAATGTCAACATCTCTAGCCATGTTTCCACTGCATGACTTATTATTCACAAGCTCTTCTGATACACTTACCATATTCTTCCCAGAATGGTCCATGAGAACCTTGTTTCAATAGATCTATTCGAGCTCAATGACACCTTAGGGGACCTTGAGGATATTCTTCACTGCATTAACGACCACACAGTGTAAATGACTGGCTCTTTGTACCTCAAACCAGCAGGATGATGTCTTCATCTCACCTTCAAACTCCAGAACCTGAGTTTCGGACTTTGCGAATCGAATACTTGAGTGATATGATATTCACTCCAGCTCTCAGTAGTCAACGTAAACTCAACACGCTGATAATGTTTAGACTGCTGGATTATCTTCTGCGGGATGTTGAGATTCTTCATATTGCAAGACCTCGAAGATCCTAGGGGTTGCAAGGTCACCGCTGAAGCTCGCCACAATGCCATGTTTCGCTTGGTAAACAAACTGCGGGGTAGTTGGTGCAGATTTGGCGGAAACACGGCACCCATGTCCTTGACTGCTTGAGGTGAAGTGTTGAAGACGAAGTATCTTCTGCTTCAGTATGATGTGCTGGAAGCAGGAACCTAAAAATGTTGCCAATAACACTGCTATTGTCATCCCAGCGAGTGTTCTCAACTTATCGCTTCCGCAGACACAGAGTTTGAGATCTGCGTTCATTCACAGAGATCGATTCTTCATTGATAAGCAGCTCTTCCACCTCTTGAATTATTGTACCACTGTAATGTTGTCCCACATCTTTGGGGTTGTCACGACATGGACTTACCTAGGTGAATTATTTTTACAAAGATGGTCGGAAGCAGGCTTGCTTTCAGTCGTGTCTATATAATCTAGTCGATAATAGGCAAATGTTCTCTTTTCTACCTGAAGCCATGATCCCAAAACCGCCCAGAGCATAACCATTTCTTCACCAGCAGTGAATGTTTCTCTCACTCTTGTAAACCAAGCTGTATCACCTCGGCCTACCAGCCAATGATCAGCTCACGCTACTCTGTCTACACCTGAAACTTAAAGGTCAAAATTCCATGCGTAGCGTGTCCGATCCTCATTTCACCTGAATTCTCGTCTGACATCCACTCGACCCCGCACTTTACCAGCGAGTATTTCATTTCAGCAGACGAGTACAATAATGATCATTCGGCGATTCGAAGACTGGACGGATCACACATAACACGAAAGATACGGCCAGAGAATCCACAGTCTCTACGCTGGGATTGTCCTACCGTTCGATCCCTCGAAGCAATTTTCGCGGGAAGGGGGGGGGGGGGGTCCTCGCTTAGTGTAAAGTAAACAATACCTCACCGGCTTGTGGGCGAAATCATTGGAATACTTTTGTGACATCAAAGAATTGATTGGTGTGACTATCAACCCGTAGCTTACCGTCATTGAAGTTGTTAGTGTCTATCAGTTTGTAGGGAAAATACATTTTGAATCTGTGCCTCCGATTAGTCTCGCGTTTTTCGGGATTCAAGAGATGTGCGAGTACTGGACTAAAGATCTTGTCATCGGGAATCTGCGCCCATATTTCTGATATTTTCTAACTCCTGGAACTCATGTAGAAATATTTAAACACTGATTTCACTTGATAGAATGTGATCTTACAGCCGTCTTCCCGTTGTATTCCTGGAAGAAGAGAAACAAGTTCCAAGCGGCCTGTTGTGTACAATTGCTTTCGACCTTATGGATCGCGGAAGACAGCTATGCGGAAGCGCTTGCCATCCTCAAGAGGCCATCCTTGTCGCAGAACTCAACCACCTTCTTGACTTTAGACCCATCCTCTGTAAAGTACAAGAACCAAGCTTGCTCAGCGTAGTACCACTCTCCAGTCTTGTCAACATGCACTTCATCCTTCGATGTGAAAGCAGCCATGCGTGTCTCGGCATCAATGACCAGATTCGAGATGACTGCGTTCTTGAATTTCAACACCTTGATATCCTTTGCAACAGCCGCCTCATAGGTCGCAGGGTCGAAGAAGAACCCTTCTGGAAGATCGAAGGCTTTCGGTATGGATGCGGGTGTGAGATATCGGGGGCAGTCTGCCGTGACGAAGCGGTTGATGAGAGAGGCATCGCCCGTGTTGGAGCACTCTTCAAAGCCTGAGATGAACGCGCGGGTGGTAGCTTCGATGTTTTGTCTGAGGGTTGTGGTGGAGGTCATGGTGAAAATATTTGTTGGATGTGGTTTGGACAGTCAAGTAAAGATTGGACGGAAGTGAAACGAGTTGATGTGCTGTAGAAAAAGAACATAGCTTTCACTGCAGGTTGCTGCGTATTTATCCTCATACTGAGAGCCGTCCTTACCAATCGACTCCTCATCAACTTCCTTCTCTACGTCAGTCCGAGATCCAGCTGATCCCCGGGATCCATGATAGCCACCTGTTAACTCCTGTCTCCGAGCGATTGCTCATAGCCAAGCCTATGCATGCAAAAAGGCCTTATATATTGGCGGTCCACATTTCTCGCCAAGTATCTCGAGATGACTCGCCTTGATGACCTTTTTCCCATTTTGGGCCTAGCGGATGTGTCGCCTAAAGTAAGGTTTTCAACAACACGTCCGAGGTTCCCGCCTGCACTTTTGCTTCAAATCAGTTCTTTTCACGGGATATGTCTTGTCACATGCTTCGGCACTCTGTTTACATGAAGTCTTCGCCGTGCGTTGCTGCTTTACCAGGGGCAACTTTCTTTCAAAGGAAATAGCTTGGAGATGGAGATTCAAGGGGTTCATTTAGCATGTCAGACAGTAGATTGAATGCGGGGAAAGGCGGCAGGCTGACAGATGACAGCGGACAAGTAAAGCTCAGCAGTAGTAGTTGTCTACTTTTCAAACACGAAATATCCGAATAGCAATACCGCCTCGAAACTCGAATAATGCGAGACACATTGAGCGCTGTGCGTAGCTCGCAGCTCTGTCAATCACTCATAGACTGTGATAGTTTGTGTCGAGGTTAGCCCGTTACTACATTCGTTCTAAATGCGTTCGTTCTATATATAAAGGTCGAGCAATTACGAGAGCGATCTGGACTCTGAAGTACATCAAGAACTTCATTAGATTCGACACAGTTTCTCTTCCAAGGGTCAAAATTGTTCAGAATTTCCGATATCATTGCAACCGCGGAAATAGACTGGAGCAATAGCGAATGAATATAGAACAAGAGATGTGATCTCAAGTATCATCATGGAGCATTTATAGCAAGGAAGGTTATGTCTCGGTGAGTGTGTCGTGAAGAATTTCCTGCCTGGCTCGTTCGATGTCTTCGGAACCAGCTACTTCTCATGAATTCAAGTTACGAGAGTAGTTAACACTCACTAGCTGAGGCAGAATGCTAAGCTTCACTGGAGTTACTGAATAGGTGCGCAGATCTGAAGATCGCAAAGCTTCAGTAAATGATGTGGGCAAAAGCCAAGGATGACAGCGCCAGTGACGATGGCGACGGAGTAGGACTGAGGTCCGTGATTTCTATGGCAGAGTGGGCTCAAATGGGCCAGGCATTCGTGTAGTACAGGCTTGAACGTGGCCGAGAAGCACATGGCATTTACCCCCTGAGATAGGCAATGCGAAACTGAAGCTGGCGAAAAAAGATACATTGGGCGTTCTTTCCATCCAGCTCTACTTCTTCTGTTGCAGAATCTCCAATGTTTGTTTTCCTAAACCTTCGAGCTTTTATACTTCGTACACCCGTGTAAGCAATAGTCAACACTGCTCTGTAGGGAACTACAGCCGCTCGGTTCTTCAAATAACAGTTTGAAATGCCACAGACAGATAGTTCTCCAACGGTAGAAAGTCCCGGCAGCAAATTCATGTTTCGCTGCATACTTTGAAGATGACCGTATGATTGTATGACCTTACCCTCAGAATCCATCCTTGACAATGGTGAATAGGGGGCGGGGTAAACAATGCTGGGTTAAGAGAGCATTGTTGTTCCTCAGCCCAACAGTCGGACATCTTGGATTCGTTACTAATGACTTCGTCTTTCAAAAAGCTATGATTCCAACTCTTCTTGCCAGTCTCGGTACAATGCCTGCCTCCTGATGGAATATCCGGATGATCATGCATGTCCTCGACCACATGACGAGACCTGTAGAGTTGTCCACTTCGGTAGGCTGAGGCCTGAAAGGAAAGGCTATGCGTCAGTACAACATCTCAGATTTATTGAAATGACAGTAGCGACTTAATACTCAGTGAATAAATTATCAAGCAGAGAGAACAGGATTTGTTCGACAGTGAATCGGAAATTGACAGCCGAATGTTAGGCATGCTGGTGAATATAAATCCAGGCACAATCGCTCCTTTGCTCTATGCTAAGTCTAGAATTAATATTAGAATGACTTGAAATGGAGATGTTACTCGAATATAGGGTCTCCAGGTTCGATGGTTTGTTGGGGCTCCGGAAATGTTGAGAATTCGGCCTGTATATTCATAAGTGAGGGATTGCCAATCAAGATGTCTGAAGCCTCAACCGATCTTGAGACGGTTAATTTACTTGCATTGTTGGATATGAGACCTGATTCTTTGGCTACATCTGTAAACCATCGCTAATATAAGCTGAACGAATTCAACGAGGCAGAAAACTCGTGTACAGAAGGACCGTGATTAGAATAAAAGGGAAGACTCTGCCTCTTCCAAAGGCTCACAGTCACTCAAGCCATAAGCAGTAAAAGCGTTGGATGATAGGGAAGAAATGGTATGCTCATGACCACTGACGACTTCCTGATGTACATGAATAATTGATACTTGCAATGGAGAGCAGCAATTGAACAAGTCGCGAAATTGCTCATTCTTTCGCCAGATAGTTCTGTCTACGACCACTACTGTCATTTGTGTAACAGTGTCATTTACTTTCCTGTCATCCGTTTGTCCCTTTACAAGCCCACCGAGAAGCTGAAACAACGAGGCCCTATTTGGCCAGGTGGTACAAGGCTGTCCCTCTAAACAGTGTCAAGTTCAAATAGCACTCTCGAACACTCATTGCTCTATCAAATTTGAACGACCGGGGACTTCCCCCTGACCGCTTTTAGTCAAGCAGGATGCTGAAGTTTCTGGTTGTCACTAAAAATCTGTTGACTTCTATTTATACAAGTACCGACTCTTGGAGGTGACTTTACAAGCATGAGTGGCTTCATGCCAGGTGGAGCAGGAGAAGTACAGGGCTAAAGAGGGCGAAGGGACCAATGAGGGTTACGTGGAGGGGAACAAGGATATAAAGCACTAAGATTTGAGACTCAAGCGATTGAACAGGACCAAGTCACGCTAGAACCCTTGCATGGAGACCAGGCAGAGGAATACAGAGAGCACAGCACGTCAAAATTCGTCGTGTCTGGACGAATAATCTAGCGGTGGGCTCAGTGCGAAGGAGAATTGTGTCGGTGCGAGAAGCTGGAAGCACATGCAGGACTTTCGAATCATGGACGGAATAAGGGTCGAGAAAACGAATTGATCGCCGCTTATGTTTCTACGACAATAACAAGGGATGACCCATACTAAGCTCGCGAGAGTCAGCTTGTAGACTAATCCTGATTATTACAATACCTTATTGACATGAACGCCACACAACCCTGGCGTCGAAGTCAACGCTGAAGCTCTTTGATCCGCAGGCCATACCATTTGCCAAAAGTTGTAGGCCAATCAAGTTGACGGCAAGTGAGTCGGAAGTACTCAAAGTTCTATACGACATTACGACGGCGAAGGGTTCCCTTGGCAATAGGAGCACCAGTGTGACAGCGCTCCACGGCTAGGTGACCTGTGACCTCCTTTGAGTGAGATTCAGAGAGTAGAGACTAGCACAATTGCGTTTCACAACATTGCATCCATATGAACATTATTCCCATTACGTTGAGGCATCAGATGCCCAGTGGGCTGATTGCTTATTGGGAATTATGTACAGGAATCGAACTCTCATCTCAATCCATCTCAACCCAGCAACAACCACCAACATCCACAATCACCACGCGGTACCCGCTTTCTTTTCTCCTGAAACAGCTGCATAAATTTATGCGGTGCTTGGGTATGGGTTTGTGATCTCAACGATCGCAGGTCCAGCGGCAACAGTGTCGTCAGTTACACGGTCCTTGCATCCAGTGAGGACAACATAGCTCTGTCCATTGACACCCTTTGGCACAACGACCTTGAAGCCACCAGCCATTGGTGTAACATCAGCATAGATTGGTCCAGTCACGCTAACAAACGCAGCATAGATTGGTGCGGATCCATCCTTTGGTGCAAGAGTGTAGCCAGGAGTCAAGAGGTCGATGGTATCACCGGACTTGATGGGGCCAGTCGTGCCGAGGGTGACAGTGGGGAATGCCTTAAGAGGGAGTTGGGGCTTGGCAGCGTTGGAGTCAGGGCAGGAGACGATGAAGCCGGCTGCGAGGGTGTAGACTTCGTCGAATGTCAAGGGGGCGTCGAAGGGTTGGGGGAAGGGAGATTGCTTGATGGAGGAGCGGATGTAGGCGTTATGGCGGGCTTCGACTGTGAGGATCGAACCGGCTGCGGTAAGGTAGTCCTTGTCCATGATCGAAGCTGCAGCCCCGAGGTAAGCGGAGACTCCGACACCCTCGAGAACACTGGCGAGAGCAACGAATGATGCTGGATCGGTGCTGGGGAATGAGTATGTGCACTGTGGTTGTGTTAAGAGTTGTTTGCGAAAAGGGGGAGGGAAGTATGTTGGCTTACCTCTGCAACGGCAGCATCACCAAGAGCAGTGCTCAAGAAGGAAACGTGAGTGGTCTCATCGTAGGAGATCTCCCTGAGGTTGGCATAGAAGGTGGAATCGAATCCAGCTTTGGCAAAGTCCGCCTCGGTATAGTTCTTGAGACCATCACGGTAGAACTTGTCCTCGAGGTGCTCAAGCGTGAGGGCATAGTTCAGGATACCGACTGGATATCGTGTCAGCAAGGATCATATAGAATGGCGAGGAAAGATGGACCATCAGTGACAGCCGCTGCAGCTTGACGCTTAGTGACGACTGGGCCGGCGGAACCGACAGCCGCGAGAGCAGCGATTGAGAACGCGTACTTCATCTTGAGAGAGAGTAGAATATCAGATAATGAGTGACTTGGTGAGTAGCTGTAAGAAGACTAAGAAAGATGAAAGTGTATGATGCTTGACAGGAGAGAAGGGCAGAATGGACGGTATCGGGGAGCCCTCCCCTTTTGATATCTGCGTAAATGACATCCTCACCCGATCACAGACCAGCGTATCCTTACCAAGATCCATCCTGATTCTGGCAAAGTAAAGATGAAAGAGATTGCACTGAAGCTATTCTCGCTGGAGAATGCAAAGGATCATGGGAACAAGCACTCGGCTTGTGGGCTAACCGATGACATGCTGCCATCTAGACTGGCGATCTGGGGAAGCTTGAGGCAAGCTCGATACGCAATTTTTGCTATGCCATTTACAGAAATGCACTTGCACAAAACATGACTTTGTTTTGAATAACCTGACCAGTGAAAGTTGAGAGAGAAATGAGCATAAGTCAAGCTTCACCTTAAGCTTAATGATAGCGTCGAGCTAGGAGGTCGATCGGGCTTCATTGGGCCAAGCGTCAGGAACGTTGGAATTCCGAATGTGGCCTGCAAGACTTGGGGGGCTTGGAAGCTGGCAGAGTGGAATGTGATGTTGTGGCTGTCGGTATTTGGAAAGATAAGATTGCCGTGTGGCGACTGAGGTCCTCGCTGTCCCTTTGAATCGCGAACTTCGCGACGCAGAGAGGCTTTGCGACCTGTTTGGCAAGGTCTGGATGAGTTCGAAATTCAAGCCCTACCTAGGACGGAAGTATCACCCACAAGTCCTGATTGCTGGAGACGTTCTCGAATCGTTCTGCTACTCCGCGTCTTCGGGCCTTGCTTGAGATATCCTGCCCTTGGGGTAAACTCACGTGATTTGAGCATGAATAGGTGTTAGGACTTCAAGCATCCCTTGGAGTATCCAGAAATTTGTAATTCCTATATGCCATCGGAACTTGGGCCAACTTACTAGGCAGCCCTCGCCGGACCGTTCATTCCATCTGTTGCCCCAAACTTGTATAATTGACCTTACAAGGTAGGCACAAATCGATGCTGACAAGGTAAGTGCCCATCCCATTCATCTGTTGCAATTCTTCTTCTCTGCATCGACGTTGCCGCACGACGATGAAGAGCTCCAACTTCAGCGCAGAAATGAAATGATTCACAGTCGCGACAGCGCTACTGAGACCTCGCGGACGGTACACAATGGCTTGGCCTGATGGTCCGTCATCGATATCGACGGTGAGTTTCCTGTGATGGGTCAATAACACGGCCATAACATTACCACAGATCGTACAAATTGAACACTTCTGGAGCTTTCAAAAACCAGCATTCTAGCTGGGATATTCACCCTTCAGTCCCTCTCATCTCCTCTTCCTTCATGAGCACACAGAAAATCCGGATCTCAAAGGTCCATTGGCTCCACCAAATGAGTCGCCGGGCGTTGCGAGCTGAAAGTCATCATCTTCAACCCAGGCGTGACGAAACTCCAGATCGAAGGGTCATCTCGAACGGCACAGAGGTCGATGCCGCTGAAGACGACGTAGTGTCTCAACACTGCTGTTGCCTTGGAGTCTTGACGCCGCCCATCGATTGTGAATATACCGCGTCGGCGATAAACATTGCGGATTTGGTTTGCGACGTGGCCAGTCAACTCCTCGGATTTATCGGATGAGCTTTTCTTGGACGAAGATAGAACACAGAAAAGATTATTGAAGACGTGAAGTGAGGTGATACAGAGATCTGCGGCTGAGATTGAGAGTGGGGTTCGCGCGTTTGATGGGCCTTCTAGAAGGTCGATGCTGACCTGAGATGACATGGCCCAAGATCAATGGTCGGCTCGGGACTTTCTCATCATCAAAACAACAAACCAGAACTGAGGCTGGAGAGCAGCTGGAGAGCAGCTTGAAATCCGGGAGCAAGGTACGGTATTTCGTACCTTTTGTCCAAGACCAGGCTCACACTTTACGTAGATCGGTTCATTCGCATCCGCCTACAACACGCTGTTGTCGTCTTGCATCCGCAGCCAGCGCCGCACATGCGGGCGCCTGCGACCGGTTTTTCGTCACTGTCCATCGATAAAATATCTCGCCGACTTACGATTGCAGTCATATCATTGCTTCCCATGAGACATGGAACATATCAGGTTGATTCCATGATCATCTGATGGAAAATATGCCGTTTTACGAAGTTGAGGGTCTCTCTCATCCGGCCGCAATCTCCAAATAGCGTCGCTTTCGCGTTGCTCCTCGCCAGGCCTGTGGTTCTTCTCCCTTCGTGCCCCAAAGCCACTCAGCTCGACATGGTGGGTGGTGAATTACGCCCGACCTGAGGCTACAAGAGACCTCTGCCGCATCAACCGACGAAGTGGACATCTCGGGTGCTTCTATTTTATTGGCCTATAGGGGAGAAGTCGTCGTAAATAGGGCTGAGATGTGTGGCTGTTGATCATAAGCACTTGGGACTATTCGCCACAAAACACCCACCCGCGGCCGCCTGGGAGCTCCATTTTCGGGACGATGCTTACACAAAAACTCTAGCAAGTGAAAATTGGTCGTCTGATTGGTACTACGTGCTATCGTTTCAAATCTACCGGCACTGCTTCAGACAGCTACGATCGAAGGCGGCTGTCAATTATGAAATCGAGCCATTTGACTTGCTGTGATCAAGGGACTTTCACGCGAGGCTAAGAAACAACGCTCGGTGCCCCTTTTGGCCCATTCTCCCGGAAGACTTGGTCAGTGGCCGTCTGGATTCTGCTTTGAGAAGGCTGTTCTGTACATGGGCTGCTCCCACCGCATTTCTGATTTTATGTTCCTTAGCATGTCTGAAGCCACTTCTCACGCCTATAAATGGATGTCAGCACCACCCGAGTTGGGATTCGCTGGGATATCCAAGAAGTCTCCTAAATAATCAGTGTCACCAGTCACAAGGCAGAAGTCCAGATTGTCAAGAGCACCTCACACGCACATGAAGTATGGAATCAGTTCTCTGTTATCCGCGGATACTCTTGTGGATTCTGTGCCTGGTCTGTTCTTCATGACGCTGTATGGCTTAGTCGCCAGGGGAGTTTCTTGAGTCTGACCACTAGCGATCCAGAGCTGAAGTACGGAAATCCAAGTGGCATACTAGCACGTGCCCTGAAATACTCTAGTCCATCAGACAGTACGCAGAGCTGAAGGAAAGATGCCTTATTCAGGCCAGGATCCCGCTTGCCCTGGTCGCTTGAATCCATACTGTGTCTATTTTCTCCAATATTTATCTCAATTTTCTCATCAATGACTCCAGCTCTGCCAGATATCCTCACGTCCTGACGTACCCACTCTAGTGAGATGGTGGACGTGAGTATTTCTACTGGCCCATGCGTCTATGCGGCATGCTTTCCTTCAATATCAAGAGTCACTGACATTTATTTCACGATTGTTACGCATGTTTGGAGGCTTTTCCCCTTCCTCCGAATTCATGGTCTATATATCAGCATCGTGTCCCATACATTGTCGAGCCAAAGGACAGAAGCCGATCGCAGATCCCCACATACATCCCGAAGCTGCCCTCAGAACCTCCTTGGCATCCTTATAGAATTTTCAGACTCGAAGTGTATGTTTTTGTACCTTCACTTTGACCCTTGTGATCTTCTCAGACTTTGACAGGCAAAGAAAGAAAAAGTCCAGGATAAGCTTGGGGAAACACATTTCGGTTCTTGGAAACCTTGCCGCATCATGTCATCCCGACACACAAAACGTACCCATGGCGGCTCTTCTAGCAGAGGCTCTCGTCGCACAACCCAAGTGAGTCAAGGGTTGTTTTTCGTAATCGATCCCTTTGATCTGTGTCACTTGCTTGCGATATCTCATCCCGTCCCACTGACTGACATTTCACTGCAGCAGAGCACGGCTCAACTGATCGAGTCCCTGAATACCCATCGTGTCAACACCCTTACCGAATTATGTCGCATTGAACGGGTCGCTGCTACAGCCTCAGAGGAAGATCAGCTTGCGTTCCAGGAGCCCATGACAAGCGCCTGGACTTACTATGTCACCTCCAACAATCTCCTGAACGAACTTCGCGGGCTCACCCGAAATTACACCTTCAGCAGCGAGTGCCTGGACGATGCAAAATGGAAAGTCAGCAATGACCCAGAGAGCAACCGGAGCTGGAACTACGCATGGCTGGTACTCATCAAGATGCGTGATGAGCAAGTTATCCTTCTCTGCTAGTGATTGTCGGTACTAATTTTCCCCAGTCAAATGATCGAAACCTATGCTGCCAGCGAGGCGGCAAAACCAGAGATGTGGGGCGGCCGTCTCCCTGATACCGACGAGGCATCGCAGCTCGCTGCTTGCTGTGCGTGGGAGTGGAACGAGGCTCTGGATCAGATGCTTCGACATTGGGACGTACCGCCCACTACCACTGGATACTGATCGTTCACCAATCCTCGCTTACCAAACCTGGCGTTTGTGAAGCGAGATGGTGCATTAAATGGTTCACGGTACTTGAAGGATTTGCTACGATATACGATGACTGTTTGAATACTGGGTTGGTTTTCTTTTGTTTTTCGCTTCCATGAGTCTTTTGGTTACATAGCGTGCAGGTGATAGGACATCAGAATTGGGTATAGAAGTGCAACATTGCGCAAGGCGAACAGCGGGGGATCTCATTTGCTTTCCGCACGTTCATTGAATTTTCTGTCTTTTGATATTGCTTGTCTTCTTGTTCTTAGAATATGCTGAATATTTATCTACTTTTCGCTTTGCTTGACGTCTGCCTCTACCTGCTTTCCTGTTTGGGCCTGCGAACAATTCTATGAACCCGCTTTCTTGCCTGTCTCCACACCACAAGCCTGCATCAGGTTCAATTCAGAAGTCTGGTGCCGGATTGTCACTCCTGCCCATGGCTTCCGTTCCCGCTCCTCGGATTTCTCGTATGCGACGGCTCGAAGTTGGGGGCGTCATCCTATAATCAGGTGCCATATTGTCCCGATGTCAGAGCTGGCAGTGTAAGAAGCCACGAGGTCGATCATATGGCCGCATCACCCATCACCTACACCTCCGCCATACGTTGCGTGTGTTGCATTTCACGGCGCATTGCCAGCCCATCCGCAAATATCTTTCTTTCAGATGGCTTACAAAGAAAGTTTTAATATACTTTACCGTATCTTCGGCGTCATCCTGTTAGGCAGACTTTTGGAAGAGGAAGTGTAGGTGAGAAGAGGAGGAGGTAGAATATGGCGTGGGGGCAATGGGGCGAAGGACCTCGAGGTGAGCATGGGAGTGATGCACGTGATGCGATGATGATGATGATTTTGATGTGATTTTATTGCTGACATGAGGCGAGTGGGGAGGAGCAGCGTAGCGCAGCAGCAGCAGCAGCTCAGCCTTATGGATAGCGGATGAGGTGAGACTAATGATTACGGCATCTGGGTTTATCTTGGGACGAAAGAGAGGAGGGAAAGATGGATTGTAGGGCGCTTAGATTTGGGGTCAGAGGCTGAGGCGGATGCTATTGACCTGGTGCGTAATTATTTCGTCTCATTCCGAAGGTTCTTGCGAGATCGTTAGGAACTGCTTGCAGTGGAGACTCAAGTGCATCTGAGCTTAAGAATGGGAAAGCCATCCACAGATTTGCACTTTCTTTCACCATTATATAGTGGAATTCTCCCCTGCAGGCGGAGCCGGCACATTTTCGATAAGAAAGCTCATATAGCTAGATTCTTCAATCTGGCTTGGCGATTGCGGAATGGCCGTATGTTCTCCATTCTCCATCGCATTTCTGTCAAGCTTTGATCCTGGTATTTATGTTAGATTTGATCAGAAGTAACAAGCAGGAGCGATCATACTGTACCATGTGTCCCAGACTGCTATGATAGGAAGAAGAACTAGAAACATGGGCACAAGCTGACCGAAGCCCCAACTGTTTTCCACCGTCACTTCACTATCGTCCATGTAGAGGCGTCCGTAATACCGATCCTGGACGACCGTCCAGAGCCCAAAAGTAAACCATAATAGGTCAAAGATAACACTTACAAACGTCGAGTCAATCATCCCGTACATCAAGTATATGAGGATCAAGAAAAGAGCAACAGGCGGCATACAAAGGAGAACGAGGCAGACTTCAGCTGATATTATGATAGGCATGATCAGTACCGCTTGATAACCTGTCAATGGAAGAGCGGCTGGAAATTTGACCAAGACTTCAGCAACGAGCTTTACCCGCCTCGTCACTTTCTCACAGAAAGCAAGATATCTTCGAGCAAAGGCCTCTATGTTGGTTTTATCCTCAAACAAGTATAAGAACACGCTGGTGTAACCAAGCAAAACGAAGAAAATGCCAAGGCCCATCCACACAGCAGGTCCACCTCCAACATTGGTCGCTGTTTCTTTGAATAAGCACCAAGCGGGTAGCAAAATTGAGTCGTACCACTCTCGATGACCTTGCAGAATGATAATGGAGAGAAGAAGTCCGCACATAGCAAGCAATAATGCAGCTCTCACTCTCCGCATTGCTGGATACCGAGGGAGAGACCACCTCAAAATCGCCATTGAGGATAAATTCGTTCCAGAGGCAAACCAAGCTAGATCCACCACGATATTCGAGTGGTAGATAGTGATATCGCACTTCATGTATCCCGCAATTATGACAGCGATTCCAGTCAATAGTTGAGTGTCAGACAAGCCGAGAAGAATGTTCTCCAGAACTTCGAGGCGATGTTTGATCGTCTGTTTTTCCTCCGCGTCACTGAAAGCACGCAGTCCAATCTTCTTCAGCTGTCTGTGAACGAAGAGGTCAATTCCCCTCAAATGGAGAGTGTCGAGTGTGACGTGGAGAAGCGCAATGACTGTGAAGATGATCGTCATACCGTTCACGAGAGCGAAAGAGATTATGACACCGATGCCGGCTATATCTGGGTCGGGTATGATTGTGTCGCTTGCTTCGAAGCTGTAAACAGGCGCACATTGACCCATGTTGGTTGATCTTGTGGTTATTGCTCGTCTCGCGCCCTGCCGAACTGAGGAATGTTGGAAAGGGATGAAAGAATGAGCACAGTATTTGTGTTGATCAAGCAGAAATCTCAGACCATCGAGGACTTCTTGATGAGTCGTTTGTGCAGCCTTACCCAGCCGCAAAGTTCCCAGAAGCAGTACACCAATTCCATGCATGTTTTCTTTTGATGCGTTCGAGGCTGAGCTACCTGTGGAGTTCCGTCCCAAAAGGTATATGAGAATCGCACTTGCTCTAGGTTTGCGCATTGTTATAGGCTGTGTTTGCTTGTTTGGTGTATTGGAGAAAAGCCACAGCGGTACGGTCGACGAGGCGCGTGCCAATCGTTGGAGCTTCAACTCGCTGCGACTCGATCATGCGTACGAAGAAATCAGCCCCAATGGAATAAATGCAAACATACCATATCTTGGTACTAAAGCTTTCAGCGCAGCATCTTCTTCAGCCAGAGACTAGGCTTCATTAAAAATGTCCGATTGACAGTGAGGCTGACGGTCACGCTTTTGCTGCAACGGTACTCGAAGATCGTGACAAAGCCTTGTATCTGTTACTTTGTCCCTCGAAAAGCTAGAAGCATTGGCTCGAAGGGTTCGTTACTTGTTTCTCTTGTGCGGCAGGGAAAAAGACGTGCCTTGCCTTCTTTGCTCGTCATATCTCGAAGCTCTCCAGGCATGCAGCCGGTAGACTGATATGTCAGATTTGTTGTCGTCAAGTGGAAACCCTGAAAGAGCCACTTTGTAGTATTATGAGATTCTTGCATCCATTACCGCTATTTAAGTTGCCTAACTGCCGTCATTGTAACGCCGTGATGCTCCCGCCCGGCCAGCGTTAGGCGCCGGTTTCGTAAAGAAATGTAAAACAATGATGTTGTTGCATATTCTCGTTGCTTCTCAAATATTTATAGGCCATGGTTCAAAGTACCATGCGTCACCAACTGCGCTGATGACTTACATATCGTGCCATCTCTCTTCCCCCGGGTAGACTGTGGCTTGTTTATATGCTCGCTAAAGTCCTACCTCCAATTCCAGATCCAAGTTTGAGTTTAGATCCAGATTTGGGTTCGGACTTTGATCTTGACTTTGATTTGGGCTCAACTTCAGACTCATGGCTAAGCCTGCAGCGGAGTAGAATAGTCAAGGTACCGTCAAGTCCAAACTCCCCGTTATACGTCATCAGATGTGGGCATACAGCATGCGTTACCCTCCTGCTCTCGAATTCCTGCTTCACGCTCCGACTACTCGATACAATCCATTCTTGCGACCGGAGCAGTAATTGTGGTTCTTCAGATTCAGGTCCAGAGTATGAAGGAGTAGCAGGAGCAGGAAAAATCCTCGCTTCCACAGAGAAGAAATATGCATCCCTGTTGAAGAGACGAAGCTCTGTATAAGCCAGATCTTGAAGTGGGATTCCATGTTTAGGACCGTACTTGTGCCGTTTTAACGCAAGTTGGACGTGTGAGAAGAGGAGGTTATAGGAAGCAATGTAATTTGAGATGTGTAGAGATTCGTGAGCAAAGCAGCTGTGAAGAGACGGGGTTGAGTCATAGGTACAACGATTGGGTTGGTACCTGACAGTAGGATTGCCTGGGACTGGGACGGAGGAGCTAGAGTGGAGGATGAGGCAGGTGTGGCAGGCGTATTGGGAAGGTAGATCGCGTGATAGGAGGGTAAGGAAATGAATGCGCTGTTGTGTCTGTTCAGGGTTTGGATCAGAGCGTAGGGAGATCCAGGATTTGCTGCCGAGGAGGGAGGTGAGGTGTTTGTTGCATAATGCGAATGAGGCTGTTGAGCTGGAGGGGAGGAAATCGGATATTTGGATGAGAAGTTCTGGTGGGAGGGAGAGGAGGGTTCTCGTTCCTAGCCTTAAACATGCTCAGAGGCGGTTTGATGATAAGTCCTCTTGCTTTGTGCACTGCACAGAATGCGTTTTCGACTCCATTTCTTGCCCTCTCTTTCTCTCGCAACAGAAGTGCGGGTGGATCAGTTCACTCGGACAGTATATTCAGTCGGAGGCGGCTTTGGTCGAACAGGATTGAGAGATGAACGTGCTCTGAGGCTGGTATTGGAACATGGTTAAGTAGTGAGGTCATTGCCCGATACTTATGGGTATGCGATACTTATGGGTATGGTGAGGGTGGCCGTCCTGGTTTATTTCTGTAGTCTCGGCTAGTGCCACTCCTTGGTTCAGTTCGTACTATGCGAGCATGAATTACGTGTTCGCTGTCGGCGAAAGTATGAACCGAAATGATCAGCCTTTACATTGAAACATAAACTGGATGCAAGGAAATATCCAGGTGTTGTGTTTTTCATTGAGGTACGCTACCGAGTCTCGCCATTTCGCTGTCATGTATCGACCGATCAACGAGACTGCTTCTGAAGCTAGCTGTCGATCTTCTTTCTGTCTCTGTATCTTTCTCTAAGCCCTCTTGCTCTTGCTTCTAAGCCGATGCTATGCATGCAATACAATGCACTATCTATGTCCCATCACCTGACATACACCGTAACAAAATCAATAGCCCCAATCTCCAAAACGCCCGTTGCCCGCCATGATCATGAATATACATACATTCCTCCTCTTTCCCTCTGATACCTCACTGTATCATCAAACCCAACACATCACCTTCCACCGACACCACCGTCCTCACCACTTCCTTCCAAATCCTCGCTGCCGCTGTCCTCCCCAGCACTTGCCTCGTCCTCTTCCCACTCCCCACTCTCGAGTTCCTTGCCTCTAATGCCGAAACTGGCGAGGAAGCCTAGGAAAGCGATGCCGCCAAAGACACCCCACGCGAGCGCTTCACCTTTAGGATGTACATGTGTGGCGATGGAGAAAAGACCACCGGAAAGGAAGGGCCCAGCTGCTCGGCCGGCGGCGGAAAGAGTTTGAGCGAGGCCATTGAGCGTACCGAGGACATTGTGGTTCGGTGCGCTGTTGGTTATCTGATGTTCATGAAGTTAGTGGACCGGATGTTGGGAATATGTTGAAGCAGAATGGAGACTTACGAGTAGTAAAGCACTCGTTAAACCCCCAACAGCAGCAACAGTTTTCACAAGTAACACAAAGCCCAACTCTACCCACAACCACACTTTCCCGCTGCCGAGACCGAATAATGGTTTCGAGTCTTTGTATCCCACCCAAGGCATTAAAAGCATGGAGATGAAGAACAGGAACAAGCCAGCTCGATAGGTCGCTCGGTTGCCCATCTTCTCCTTCAACTTCCCGAAAATGCCGACTTGAAAAACAATAGTTACGATACCCGCGAAGGACAACGAAAGACCGATCTCCTCCGGCGAGAGATTGCGACCTGTGGGTTGAGGCGAGGAGGCGAAAATTGGGTAGAGCGAGTTATAGGATATGTTGGAGAGTTGGAAGACCAGGTAGGTGCAGAGGAGGAGAATGGTGTCGCGGTTCAGTACTTCCTTGCTGGTGAGCTGATGGTTGTTATCTGCGAAGAAGCCGCGGATAGAGAGGAGTGATTGCGTTTCACTCTCGTTGTCTGTCTCTCCTTCCAAATCAACACCGTCCAGTGCTGTCCTGTGCCGAGAATCATGATGCCCAAAGTGTCCACGTAAGTATGTAGGGCGATATGATGCTCCTGTAAACTGCCATAGCCAACTGAACAAATTTCCCACCCTCTCCTTCAATGGAGGTAGATCCTTTGCTTCCTCCAGACTCTCTTCCAAGAACAATCCCGTAAGCAACAGATCTACAGCCAGTATTGTCGCCGAGAAGAGATTCGGAAGTAGGTACGGATATGGATTCTTCGTCCCTTTCTTGAACGGATTATCCTCCATAACCAGCAGCCCGCCCACCGCCGGTCCCGTAATGCCACCAATACCATATATGACCGGCAGATATACGAACGCCTTGCTCTGGTTGCTCCTATCCGTGATCTCTCCCAGACATGTACTTATGACGCCCTGGTTCCCATTCACTAGACCCATCAATGCCTGTACCAGCACCGCTTGCCATAACGTCCTGCAGAACCCAAAAGCCACAAAGCAGCCCGCTGTCAGCGCCGTCCCTAGCATAACGACCGGTTTCCTGCCCACGCGATCGCTCAGCCATCCCCAGAAGAAGTTTGTCGCAAACTGCGCAAGCGCAAACGACGACGCTATCGTGCCAACATACAATCCTATCTGCCCAACATCCACCTCTGGAAATGTGCTTGTCATCTCCGGCAGGTACGGCGAGATGGAGTTCAGGGCCGTCTGCTCAGCCAGCGCAATGACAGCCAGGATGGCAAGTTGTTTCTTCGGCAGAGGCGAATTCGAGTGCTCGTCGTTTTCTGCAAATCCGCCGTTCGCGTTTGGGTGGTGTCCACCATCGTTGTGTGAGCCATCGAAACCAACGCTGCTTGTGGGGGAGGGGGAGATGGGTGGTCTGCCGCGGGATTTGGGAGGTGGTGTGGGAAAAGTCTGGTAGTGAGGGGTTGAGGATTTGCGGCGTTCCATTTCGGCGCGCTTGGAGGCAATTGAGGGCCAATTATGAAGGACCGGATATCTATTAGGTCGTCGGGCTGGTCTGACGGGTATTCTTGTCTTACAGTACCGGTATCTGGAGGCAGATTCGAAGCTGCGGAGTTGGTCGTGTGCTCGTCTTGAAAGTGGGTTGTCTCCGGCGCAGACTCGTGTACGGTTGGTTGTAAGAAGAGAGTTGGGAATAAGAATACTGGTCAGTGAGTGGAAGGAGAAGAGTTCGAGTCTCTTCCTATCATCAGAAGATCAATCTATCGACGTTGCCATGGTGGAACATGAGAGATGTGGTGGTGGTGATGCAAAAAGCAAAGTTGCAGGCAGAGCTTCCTTTCCGGGCAGGGCGAGATCCTTCAGTTGCCGGCATCACCCACCCATTTGACAACGACATCATCGCATCGGCCGCGCTTGGAGCAAAATCCGATCCTGGCGCGGCCACCACCACTTCTGTTCCTTGTCATGTTCATATCCACAATGGTGGAAAACTTGAGAAGAACATGATTCGAAAATGAGGATTGGAGGAATAGATTACCTTGCTACAAATGTGTTTATTATCGATGGAGAAAACTAATAGCTGAAGTTATCAAATAATCCGAGTAAAATTCCAGCCTCAACTGCGAGACATCCCATCCCATCACATCATTCAGGTACAGCGGCAGATCTCACCCACTTCTCCGGGTCCGAGCAAAACCAAAATCGCCAAGCCCGCGTCAACCGCTTGCTTGACTTCAACTCAATTCCAGAAGAGTTTCTTCAACTTCTTTTCCTTCTCATCCTCCAGAAATTCATGGAGCCGGATGGCACCATGATCCAGCACTTTACCGAGATATATCTCAGGTGGCAGGAATGCACATTTGTCAATCTCTCGAGCGAGGTACCTGCAGACATGCATGTGAAGTAAGATGGCGACTCTTTGGTTTCCTCGCTCAGTGAGGCGCCAGTGCTTCGATGAGCTGTCTCCTATACGGGTTGTTAGCACATGGAGCCGGATTGCAATGAGCTCTCACCATCAAGGAAGAAATCTTGATCTTCTGGCCGACCATCGAAGTCCACCTCGGTATTCAGCCAGCCCGAAGTGTCGAGCCAAAACACGCTCTTATCACCATCTTTTTGTAGTCGGTCTACTACTGCGTGAGTCGCTTGTTCGAGCTGACCTCGGAATGGCCTCATGATGAGAATAGGTACTCCTGCTGCGGCATTCTGCGCGGAGTAGATGTACCTGGAGGAATCCATGGTCGCAGCGGAATACTTTAGATAGCCCAAAGTCCGGATCGCCTGTATCATCGTAATGTAGGTTTCTTCGAAATTCACGCTGAGCTCCCATAGTGTCTTATTGTATTCTTGGGTGTGCGTCTGAAACGAATCCCAATCAGAACTTCCAACGTTCATGACCTGTATGCATTGTTAGAAGTACACATTGCTTGGTTACAGGGGCTTACGATGACATCCGGCGTGTATTCCTGGAAGAACCAAGGGTGCGTGTACTGCTCTGAGCCAGCAGGGCCGCTTTCAACTATGTCAGTCTTCTTGCTTGACCCCGATCAGGAGCGCAAGTCTACCTTTGAAAGAAAACATCTGCGAGACCAGCAGGCGATCCTCTTCCTCCAATACAGTCTGGAATCAAGCACATACCGTCACCTCCAATGGTGACATGGTCACTTCCGAACATCTCTCCAAGCAGATACTCCCAACCCAACACACCTCCCAGAATATTGCGGCTAGTGCCAGAGTTCCGTCTGCCTTTTTCAGCCACAGATCCCGGCAAGTCTGTCACAATTTCCAGCATTCTCCTCTGTGTGGTGGATTTTGCTTGTTGTGAGAGTGGACTTGCAGCGGTCTGTTCATCTTGGCATTGCAGTAAATGTCCTCCCTCGTCTATCCAGATCCCCTCAATTTGAAGTGTTTCAACAGCATCGCTTCCTACCATGGTAGCAATTATGCGAATCTCGTGGCGTGAGAGCGAATTCAAATTGCCTCGGCATACGGAGACCAGTGATGTGGCATTGGGAAGAACAAGATATTCATCATCGTCAATCCTGGCCAGTAATGATATGGGAGCTGCGCTAAAGGCATTTGTCAAAGGAAGGAAGGGTAAAGTGGGAGAGACCTCTCTTGGTTCTTTCTTTTGGCCCGGAGTCTGCTGATCGCTATTGTGGAGAGCAATGACGACGGTCGAAGTCCCATTAAGAGCAAAGTCGAAATACACGCCTGCTATGGTTAGAGCGTTAGGAAGCACATCTGCAGATGCTCACCTGGGAATGATCCATCCTTGTGCGTTCCATCTGCAGTGGCCAGCCAGCGTCCCACATACTGCAATCTTGTCAACCTGAGTGCCAGGCCTGCGAGATGAGTCCAAGAGCCTACCCGAATATAAGGATGATTTGCATCAATAAACTGCAAACCATCCAGGGATGGCACGTCCAGAACGATTTCCATTTCACCGCGATATTGACCACCCTGTCCTCTCAGCCAACCCCACCAGAATCCAACAACCAAAACCACACTCAACCACAGCACCTTCCCCCAGCCTCTGATGTGCGTCTTGTGAGACGCGTAGCCGTATCTACGAGCTGGCCGAGTGGGAGGGTTGAATCGGATTGTGGTTCGAAGATCCTCAAGTAGGACATCGGACCACGGTGTTGAAACCTCGATGACTTCGGGTGCCATCGGTGTGCCATCTGGCGTAGAGTATGGCGAATGACAAATCATTGTTGGTAAGAAAGCTCTACGACAAAGCTATTGCAAATGGTATGATCAACGGATCATAAAGCTTCGATTTGAAGATTTGGGGAAGCTAGAGTTGCTTCAAAACGGCCATGGGGCTGGGTCAGGGTTGATGAGAATTCCAAAAACAGTAGGAGCGACCACGCTCGCAGCGACTAGATCCAGACTTCCGCCCAATTTGCATCTCAACTCTCCTACAGACATTCTACTTCTGCATCTTGTGCTGACGAGTTCCTTTCTGCTTCATCAGAATGATGTCGCCGTTCTTGAAGAGACTCGTGGTGCCCCTTACTGGTCTTTGCTTCATCTGCTTTTTGCTCCGGTCCCCAAGAACTCCTCAATCAGAATATACAACACCATCCACCGAGAGAAACAATCCTTTACGGGTCCCAATCTCTCACTCGTTCGCAAATGTTTCAGGCCACAGAAGCTCCGCTACAGATAGCGAACCAATTCTGAAGCTCGACAAACCATCTGCAGACTACACCATCCAATATGCGCCCTCAGGCATCAAAACAGCTGTGCCTCAAGCTCTACTGGATCTCACGTCATGTCCTAGGTCACCGAGTCGCTTCACAGGCCATATACGTCTCCCAAACCAGCTCTTCAACATTTCCATGAGCCCTCCTTCCATCCAGACAGAAGAAAAACGCACATTCTGGAACCCCACCATCTTCGCGCTTCCCTACTGGGCAGGCAATCAGTATATCATTGTCAGTATGGTTGTAGCAAACGGTGAAGCCTATCGAAGGAATGTGCTCTGTGAAGCTAATATTTGTCGTCCGAAAAACAAGCGGTCAACGAAAATACGCGAGAGAGTCTGTACGGAAGAAGACCTGCGAGTGTTGGGTCCGAACGGAGGAATGAGATGTGTTACCACTCCGATTGAGGTCGATGTGCCTCCGACTCCTGCTGAGCGTTGTTCAGGTCTGGAGCAGACCTTGGCCGATATACCTGGATTCCACGATCCGCGACTATTTTATTCTGGTAGAGGTGAGCCGATACTCATGGTTGTTTCCCAGTAGGTAAATTCTGATATGGTCTCCTGCTTGAGTGCTAACTCTTCCCAGATCAAGGTACGCCTGTATCGGTCTCTGGACAATCGATCTCCGGGTCATATATCCAGTGATTGAAGAAACATTCGCCTCGTCCCCCCATCGTCTCGGGCCCGGTCCACTAATGTCATACCCCACATTGACAGAGCTCACTCGAAACCCACCATCAACTCGACAGAGCTATGAGAAGAACTGGGTCATGTTCTTCCCATCTCCAGCGACTTCCTACCTACAATATGAGCTCAACTCCACGACTCGGACTTTCGCTCAACTGATTGGTGGCGGATTGACAACTCAGAATATGACCGACCTAGCTGAAGAACCCTGTCTATCAGATGAACTCGGGGAAACAGAAACAGATATTTTCACCGTCAGCTGATCATGGCATCAAACAACGCCTGCCCTGAACCTAGTCCTCTGCGAAAGGTCAAACACAAGCTGCATCGCTAACAACCCTGCGACCGTCTTCTTCGCCGCTATACAACGAAAACACAATAACGGATTCGGTCTCCCAATTCGCTATGAACGATACTTCGTCGTCTGGTCAGCAACGTGGCCATTCAACATGTTAGCCATTAGCCAGCACCCGATCCTTCTAGCGAACGAAACAAACCGAGGCTGGAAGCCAGCTGAGATCTGGGACGATGTCCCTGAAGCTAAAGACAGAGAAGTGCGGGGTAATTTTACCTATACCACGACTGTTGCATACGCGTGGGGAAGGGCAGAGAGTGATATCAGGGAGAAGGGCACGGGATACCTGGATGATGAGGTCATCCTGAGCGTGGGCATCGATGATAAGAATGGCTTGTATGGGAAGGTTATAGCACAAGATTTGCTGCAATGTTTGAGGATTTGTCCTGGTCGTTGATGATTAAGCCGGGGCGGCACGAGAGCGTCACGTTTTTAAATTGACTACATCTTGCAGTTGCAGATGGCGCGAGTCAAGGTATTTGGGTTGGCTGAGCCCTATAATGCGAAAGTCACGCAATGCTCAGTCATCAATGTTTGCCATTATTCACGACCCATCTTCCCGGCGTGCTCCAGTCCTAGTGTACCTCGCTTACCGCGCCCAACCTCTGTTTATTTACATCCTATGTAAGGTGAATAATGCAGGACATGTGGTAGAGAATCGATGAGTGACGAAGCAGATCATCATTTAGATTCAATGAATAAGAGATCTACTCATTCTTGGAGTGATTGAGGTGTCCTGATTCCTCAGACTAGAACCATGAATCATGCTACACAAAGGAGGGTAACATAAATGGCATAATCCTCCAGCTGAGAATGTAATTCCTGTACACGATATTCTAAAGCGCGTCATCTCGATCAATATCCGGCGAGTAACCTCATAACAGCATACCTTTACAAACCAAGACCTCAAGAGTTTCAGCTACAATACCTTCGACAAAGATAGCAACACAGGCCGACGACTAATCTCGACCTCGACGCGCAGAATAAAGGCAGTCGGTTCGAGTACTCTATAAGTCTTGCTATCTAACTACCTTCCTACTCACCTGACTATGAAGATGATATGCTGCCAGTGTGCTGAGACGACAGACATCAAAGACCCGAAGGGAACACCGGGTGCTGTGCAATGCTCTACGTGCGACGACTGTGAGTGTAACGATTGCGACTTTGAGGTCTAACATGGAATGAGATAGGATAGAATAGGCTCGGGAAGGGTGCAGTTGAATCGGACGTCGATTAACATGATTGCTGAAGGTGGGTTTGATGGGATAGTGTGGAACGTGATGTGATGTGAATGGAAGGGGTTGTCGCTTGTCACTGTCCATACAGAAGGATTACTTACTCAGTTAGCTGGCCTCCATATTATTGAACTCGGAAGGAGACACATTTCAAGCTCGGAACAAGAATGCTAATTATTGTTTACAAATGCTCAGATCCAGCCAGTCTCGTCTCGCTTAGGCAAGCCTCTATTTACTTGCAAACCACCTGACTTGCACTGTGCGACATACTTGTCGAGACAGGGAATCAGACTACCAGGTGAATATCGCCAGAAATCGCGGAGTCATGAGGTTTTCGACTGGTCATATCCGAATCTCAACCTCGTATGCCATCTCTTAGAAGGCAAAACAAACACAAAACTTCGAACGTCCAATTCGAGAGCAACTTGACCTGAACTTCCGAACATCTACTAAATCCCTCGAAGGATCTTTCTCGACAATCATTAAGATAAAAAAGGGTTCTGAGAAATTATGGCAGCCTCCAAGAAGACTCCCGCCGCGTTGCAGATGGTATGTTGCAAGTGTGGTCAGACAACTAAGATTAAGAATCCGAAGGCGACCCCAGGCGCCGTGCAATGTTCTACTTGTGCACACTGGGAGTGTAACGATTGCGACTTCAAGTGTTCGGATAAGAAATGAAGTCAGGTCTGGGCGGATAAGGGTGTTATTTGGTAGGTAACGGGGCTGAGATGGGACTGGATGGGGTGCGATAGAGCGTTTGCTTTCCAGTTCAAGGAACGAGGTATGGAGGTGTGCATCAATGATTTTCGGACCGGAAGGAGAGACTATGTACCTTCAGTCGCAGCAATAACACAGAAAGAAATGCGATGAAATCACATCCCACCTTCCCAATCAAGAACGACGTTGTGGTACGTACAACTTCATGGGGTCAGCGGGGGTCTCGGCAACCCTCGCCCCGGATCGTCACTGGACAAGCTTTCCCTGGTTAGATTTTACATCGCTGCATGCATACCTAGCTACATATCAAGAACCTGGTGAACCTTTTCCCACCAGCACCTTCTCCATTAAGCTTCTGCGCTGCATGACAATGTAACGTGTACCGGTCGATCGCAATCTTATCCTAGGCAAGTGCTAGGGATTGGGCATCATGTTGTGGAGTGATATATTTCCGAAGACCCCGCGCGGGAAGGGGAGTGGCTTGGTGGCGTTTGTTGTCATTTTCACTGCCTTCGGTACTATATTTCAGTATTGAGAGGATTTGATTGATTGATGATGGCTTTATTGAGGTATCTTCTTGCCTTTGTAAGTGTGGGAATTGGAGGTTTGGTGAGGGCGCAGGCGGAAGGTTCAACGTATGACGTTGATTATGTCGATCAGTTAATTGGGAGCAGCAATGGAGGTATGAAATATACGGATATGTCGTGAGATCGGACGAGGTCTTACAAATGGATAGGAAATATCTTCCCGGGTGCGACGATCCCGTATGGTAGGTTGGTCTTGATCCAGATGAGAAGACAGTTCTGAGAGAAGCAGGAATGGCCAAAGCTGTTGCAGATACGGATTCCGAGAGCAACCAGGTGAGTTCAATATACTAGACAGGCCTGAGAGGAAGCTCTCGATGAAAACTCTTGGGCTTCTTAGACTTTTCCAATCAATATTAATCCTCAACTAATCTGGCGTCTTCGCATTTTAGGGAGGCTTCACGACCGATGGAAGCAACATCACCGGTTTCTCGAGCATGCACGACTCTGGCACCGGTGGATCACCATCTTTAGGAAACTTTGCACTCTTTCCATATGCCGGATGCCCAGGCGACGATGTAAACAGCTGCAATTACCCAAAGAAGTCCAGGAAAACCAAGTTCGTGAACAGTACCTTGAAAGCATCACCAGGATACTTCGGACTGCAATTGCTCAGCGGAGTCCAGGTTGATATGACTGCAGCTCATCATACCTCTCTCTTCCGCTTTAAATTCCCAGCTACTGATCAGAGCGGTAATGCATCTAGCCCTCTGATCCTCATGGACCTGACAGACTTGTCGGATTCACGCCAGGATAATGGTACTGTGACCGTCGATGGGACTACGGGCCGAATGACTGGAAATGCTCGTTTTCTGCCGAGTTTCGGGACTGGGAATTATGTTGCCTACTTCTGTGCAGACTTCTCTGGAGGAACAATCCGAGACAACGGTATCTTTGCAAACAGCCGTGCCAGCGCTGACGTGAAGACTCTCACAATTTCACGCTCCATAAATGGATATCCTCTACCTGGAGGAGCGTTCGTCAGATTCAACTGGCCTGGTGATAATGCTATTCTCGCACGAGTTGGTGTAAGTCTCATCAGCAGCGACCAAGCTTGTTCCAGCGCGGAACGAGAAATCCCAGATTTTGACTTCGCTGCAACCCAGAAAGCTGCTGAGGACATGTGGAGAGAGAAAATCAGCCCGATTGTTGTCAGCAGGAAAGGCCTCAATGACTCGATGTTGAAGAACTTCTATTCTGGTATCTATCGGACATTCGTAAACCCGCAAGATTACACTGGAGAGCATCCGCTCTGGAAGAGTGATGAGCCATACTTTGATTCATTCTATTGCATTTGGGATCTATTCAGGTCTCAGATGCCGTTCCTGACGGTGGTCGATCCTGCTACTGTTGCACGCCAGATTCGTTCACTCATCGACACCTACAGACATGAGGGGTGGCTACCCGATTGCCGAATGAGCCTGTGCAAAGGCTACACGCAAGGAGGATCCAATGCGGATAATGTTCTTGCCGATGCTTATCTGAAAGGTATTTCCGACGATATAGACTGGCAAATTGGGTACGAAGCAGTCGTCAAAGATGCAGAAGTCGAGCCCTACGATTGGTGCTGTGAGGGAAGAGGTGGTCTCGATAGTTGGAAGTCTCTTGGTTACGTCCCAGTCCAGGATTTCGACTATAAAGGCTTTGGAACGATGACCAGGAGCTTATCCCGAACTCTGGAATACAGTTACAATGACTTCGTCATTACCAAAATTGCTGCGGGTCTTGGTGGAAGACAAGATGATGTCGAAAAGTACACTGCAAGGAGCGGAAATTGTAAGTTGTCCCAGTGAATCCTATTGCATCCAAGATCGAGTGTTTCAGGAGTAAATTATGCCCCAGAAGTACTCAGGGAACCCATGTACACGAGTATTTGCTGACTTCCCGACCCTAATAGGGAAGAATCTGTTCAAAGCCGATCAAACCTCGTTCATCAACAGCACCAATACTGGCTTCACGGGCTTCTTCCAACCTCGATACTTGAACAGAACGTTCGGATTCCAGGATCCTCTCACATGTAGCAATATTGACACGAATCCCAAGAGTGTGTGCTCTTTGCAAAACACGGGAGCCGAGACTTTCGAAAGTTCGATATGGGAGTACTCCTTGTAAGTGAAACCCATCTGGTAGCCATTGACCCGCGAATTGACAAAATTCGTGCCAGCTTCGTCCCCCACGACCAAGCAACCCTAATCACCATATTCGGCGGCCCGTCCGCTTTCGTCAAACGCCTTGACTACCTCCACGACCAAGGCATAACCTACATCGGCAACGAGCCCGCCTTTCTGACAGTCTTCCAATACCACTACGCTGGCCGACCCGCCCTCTCAGCGAAACGCTCCCACTTCTACGTCCCCTCTTTTTTCTCACCAACAAACGCCGGACTACCAGGCAACGACGACAGCGGCGCCATGGGCTCCTTCGTCGCATTCTCCATGATCGGTCTCTTCCCTAACCCCGGCCAAGACGTCTACCTCATCATCCCACCGTACTTCGAAAGTGTATCTATCACGAGTCCGGCCACTAACAAGACTGCTACGATCAGAAACGTGAATTTCGATCCAACATACAAGAATATTTATATTCAGTCTGCGACGCTGGATGGGGTACCGTATACGCGGAACTGGATCGATCATTCGTTTTTCACGGAGGGGAAGGAACTTGTTCTTACGCTGGGGAGTAGTGAGAGTGCGTGGGGGACGAGGGTGGAGGATTTACCGCCTAGTTTGGGGACGTATGAGGGGTTTGGGAATTTTAGTGGGAGTGGGAATGGGACGAGGAGTGAGAGGAAGAGGGATGCGAAGTATGCGGCTGCGGATTTGAGTGTTGGGTTAGGGAAGAATAATGGTGGTGTGTATTGGGCTGAGAATGAGGGCTGATGGATAGAATATGATTTGACCATGGAAGGCGGAAGAAGAGAGAAGGTCCTATAAACGATTGTCCTGTATTGGAATTTAAAGCATTCTTGCCAATTCGAGCTATTCACTCTCCCAAGCCACTCAAGCCACAGTAGAGAATAAACGAGATGTAAAGTAAATTATCGTTCCTGATATATGTTTCACAACCCCGCGCCATGCATCCAGGGATCAGGTGCCTTCGAGCTTGAAACAAATGAAAGCCCACGACTCATGACATATGATAGAACGCCGGATATGTGTCTTACAATCCTGACGATGAGCCACAACTTTGTCTTACGCAATTATAGCTTGTTATTACTTGCGATCTGCAACAAACTTTGCGCTGTTTTCGCCGAGAGCCGGTAAGTAAGACTTGAAGGATTTGGTAGGGTCTGACGTGCCTTGGGCTGCGATTTCACGCATTCTTACTTCGACATCAAAATTGTACAGTGCATACATGCTCTGGAGGATACTGAAATAATGCCATGCAGACAATTGATTTTTGTTCATATGGGCATGTGTCCGTTCGTAATACATACAGCTAAATTACAGTGTATGCACAATCCCACCATCTCACTGCGGAGACCAATTATTCCCCGCAGCTGGCCCTCTATTGAAAGCTTCTATACGGGGCAGACTTCGGATGGAAGTTACGGGCGTGGTCGACGTTCGTACGTATGGATAGTTGAAGGTGCCGAATATGTCGAGACTGAGGAGTTCGGTTGGGGTGAGCTCTTCACGGGTGGAGACGGGATCTGTGTGTTGATGGGTTAGCTTGGACATGGAGATTGAAGTTGATTTGAAGTCGTGGTAGGGATTGGTGACATTAAGGTTTAGATTTGGGACAAGACAGGGCTTCACGGAGTGGTTGGCTGGGCGGGATGATGAAGAGAATTTGAGATGCTGGTGTGGGAAGGGGGAATGGGTTTCTGACCTCTGGCATTCACATCATTATACAGCGATTGCTGAAGTGTATAGGCAGACCTGCGTCGATAGAATTAGCTTCTCCTTTGGTAAGAATCGAGGAGTACTTACCTGCGCATCTCTCCGACTCTTTCTGATTCCCGTATCACGGGGTCCAACAGCTCCCAGTATGTCGTTGCAATGGACCAGTACTTTCCAAGCTGGCGTAGGGTATCCATGAAGAAGAAGATGTTGCTGTCAAGAGTATGCCCCTCGACGGAGGCATGAATAAGCAAGAGCCGGGTGGCTATCCACATAGCTAACGCGAAGCCAGGCCCGAGAAGGTCCAGCATGTCTGTATTGACGACGTCGAGTGTGAGTTCTTTCAGACTTGCGACTGCGCCTAGACATTTTTGCATTGCGTCGTAAGAGGGTCGGAATAATACCGATGTCTCCGAGGGATAAGCCGCTGGTGCGTGGAGGTGTATGATGGCGACGACGAACGCTGTTTGAAGAATGATCCAATTCGAAATCTTGCTTTTGGTGTCGGAGTGGCAGAATTGCGATATCTCGCTGTATTCTCCAGGTAGCGAGCGGAGCCAGATCGACAGCCACTGGTCTAATTCGGAATACCGCTGCCGCCACTGGTCGATGTCTGCTTGTGAATTAATGTCGAGGGATATTTGAAGGAACTCGTGAGTTTGGGACATGATCTTGAGAAGCTCGCAGTGGTAAGAGTAACTTCCTAGATTGGCGGCATTCTGGTTCGTGTCTTCTTGTACGTCGCCGTGGAACTCATCCCAACGAGGCCACCTCGTTTCAACGTGACGATCTTCCGAGAACAAGTCGTAGCGACACGGCAAACGTCTTCTAGCTGTTTTTTCGTCGATCCCAAACCGAGAATGTGATCCTAGAGTCGTGTATCGATCCATACTGTAGACAACCCAAAATAACCTGCGCCGTTCTTCGTTCTCAATCCAGGATGACGGTGGTGGTAACAGTCGCGACCGAAGAACACTGGTGGTTGCTTGACCACTGGAATTGACACTGTGGCCAAGCTCAAACCCCAGTCTGAAGTTCAGAATACTCTGGGTGATCATCGCAACCATATTTGAGGTTTCCGGGCAATGAGAAGTTCCCAGCATATCGACCGTAAGTAGGACCATAGACTGGATCGTGCGTATGTTCGAATGGTCCAAGCTATACATTTGCACTCTCCGTTTCAGGCTTCTCCGATACAATTCCCGAACTTCGGGTGTGTGGGTTGGATCTCTCGAGAAACGGAGACTGACAAATACAATGGCGTGAAGCAATACACGATCTGATTCGTCGGGTACCCATTGTCGAGACAGTATGTCGAAAGTTATGACACGATCAAGCATAGGAATCCAGGTATTGATATGCTTGAAGTAAAGGTCCACAAGAACATACAGCTGTTCTGGTGGGGGCAGTTCCGGCTCAACGGTTTCGCTTTGCCAACCGACTGTTGTATTCAGCGATGGTGAAATGTGTGGTGTAACAGGTGTGAACGCTCTCACATATGTCTCGTTTTGATATTTTGGTGTAGTATCTCTTGCTACCTGGTCTGGCTGGGTCTGATCTGACAAGGTAACCTGTTCAGGCCATCAGCATTGGTGTAGAAGTCTCAAGAAACGTTTGTGACATTTTGACTGATCATCTCAAAGCTCGAGTCCGAGTCCCGGACTCAAGATATATGACAACAAGCGGGGGCGACATACCTGAGAAAGCCATGACAATTTATTTCCTTCTCCGACGGATGGCGTTGGTGGAAGGACATCATGTGCACGTCTTTCCGGTACCTGAGGAGATTGGCTCGCGGTAGAACCAGACTCGATAGAGCTTCGAACGCAGATGTGATCTTCTAGCTGTTTGCTCAACAATTGGACAACAGACTCCAAACGAGACACCTTCTCTGCAAGGTCGTGACCAGACCCGGGCTCTATATGTAGGGGAGACGAAGTTAGCTTCAAGCATATTTGGAAGTATCAAGCATGGCCAGAGACATATGATGAAGCGGGCATGCTACTGTAGCCTTGGGCGATCCCGAGTTTGCCTCAACAGGGACGCTTGGGGATACGTACTGGGACCCGGCCTCTGTTTTTTACTGTACGAACATTGCCGGCCATTTTTCTCACACCAGCCACAACTCGGTCTAACTCGGTCGCACTTGACTTTTCTTGCTTGACAAGTTACACATCTATGAACTGTTAGCTGGGTCTTGTTACGGACATTCTACATGGTTGAAAGTTCGCTTATCGAAGTACTTGGAAGCATACACGACATTCAAGGCGCTATGAGATCAATTAGGGGTTAAGGAAGTTTGTAACGCACGATATGAAGTCCCCGCCTTGCCACTCCCTTTTTCCCTGATCAGCCAATGAGAAAGTTATGTAGCCTCCATTGTCGTCAGATTGAGACGTACTCGGACGTTTGCTCCTCTTCTCAGACGTCGACATGACCTATTTCGATGGAGACCCAGTGTCACGGAGACGAATATGTAGATACACCGAATTCTCCGTAAGACAAAAGTTAGGTTGTGGAGTAGAATGTTGAAGGGGCTGGACTGTCTGTATGTAAGCAGCCAGGATGCGAATACCCCGCAAGATTACATGCTTGGCTTGCTGGACAAACTGCAAATTTTATCTTCCCAGGGCTTCCGGTTTTCGTAGTCGCTTACTATGCATGTGTATAGAATTGGACTCTGGTTGTCTTCACGGCAGTTATGGCGTCAGGTCTAGAGGGTCGATCACACTGGCGCGTGAATTGGCATGAAAAGGGTGGTGAGAATGACTTGAACTGCACGCATCGCGTTGCCTCGCCCATGGGGAATTGGGGAAGCGAACAGTCCGGCACAAGCGGCCGCTAGACTCGGACTTTTCGGGTTAATTGACCCAATTAGGAAATACGGAGAGGCGTTCGTCAAAACGTCCTAGTTCGACGAGCTCGGTCTCCAGACTTCATCAGCTTTGCTCTTTTATTGGATCTTCTTAACAGCAAAGATGACCTGAGATGCATCCCAGAGACCATGCTGGGTCATGCGGCGACATTCGGCTGAGTAGTGGACTGCAGAATGCACATGTTCGTGATAGCTCCTGGCGGTCCTGTTGGTACAAGTAGTCCTTTGATCATTTCCTCCGTCTTCTTGAGTTATCATTGCATTTCCATTCAGTTGTATCTTTTCCAGCACTCTTGTACGTATATTCCGCAGATTTTCTCGATCGGCAATTGATTCTTCCTACCTTTGAATCGATGTCCGCCTTTTCACGTTTGGTCAGGTCTCTGGCCTACGCATCCATTGCTGCTGCCACTGGTGGTACCGCACTCTGTACTTTCTCTGGCGACGGGAATGATCCTGCAGCCAGAATCCACAAGCCGAAATTCGACAAGTCTGGGAAAGTCACACCCCTAACGTTTCCTCGGGTCAAGTCAAGACAGGAGCATATTTCAGCACTGAAGCGAAGTAGCTCAAATTTCTCAAAACAAGACGAAGTACAGGAACACTCTTCTAGCGATGACGATATCTACGATCTACTTATCATTGGAGGCGGGGCTACAGGGACTGGAATCGCTTTGGACGCCGTAACGAGAGGTCTGAAAGTAGCACTGATCGAACGGGACGACTTCAGCAGTGGCGCAAGCAGCAAAAGCACAAAATTAATCCACGGGGGAGTTCGATATCTGGAAAAGGCAGTCTGGAATCTTGATTATGAGCAATTCAAGCTTGTCCAAGAAGCTCTTCGAGAAAGAAAGCATTTCACTACCGTCGCTCCACATCTTGCTTCATGGCTACCTGTCATGCTTCCCCTGCAGAGTTGGTTGAAAGCACCATACTTTTGGGCAGGTACTAAGTGCTACGATCTGCTTGCTGGCTCGAAGGGTTACAGAGGGTCGTACTTTCTGACCAAATCGGCTGCCCTCGAAGCCTTCCCTATGCAAAAGAAGGATGGTCTCGTGGGAGCGTTGGTCTATTATGATGGACAGCAAAACGATTCGCGGATGAATATTTCTTTGGCCATGACTGCCTCTCTATATGGTGCGACGATCGTGAACCATGTAGAGGCAACCGAGTTGCAAAAGGACTCACATGGGAAGATATGTGGTGCTCGAGTACGGGACATGGTACCAGACGGGTCCTCAAGCGATAAGACATCAGACGAGTTTGTCATTCGAGCCCGTGGAGTCATCAATGCAACTGGGCCATATGTCGATGCCGTCCGGAAGTTTGACAAGCCAGAAGATCGTGATATAGTCGTCCCAAGCAGCGGCGTCCACATCGTTCTACCCGCATATTTCAGCTCAAAGAACATGGGTCTACTTGATCCGAGTACCTCCGACGGCCGAGTGATGTTCCTGTTACCCTGGGAAGGCCGAACTTTAGTTGGGACAACAGATACACCTTCTAAAGTATCCAGGAACCCTGTGGCAGGAGAAAATGATGTCGATTGGATATTGAATGAGATCAGAGGTTACCTCGCGCCTGGCATTTCCCTCCATCGGTCGGACGTTCTTGCTGCATGGTCGGGTAAGCATTGCTCATCCTCAATTTACACACTTTATCGAAAGCTAATATTTCACAGGCTTCCGACCCCTTGTACAAGACCCTAAGGCCGCCAACACAGAATCCATCGTCAGAAATCACCTTGTCACTGTATCAGATTCTGGCCTCCTCACCTGTGCCGGCGGCAAATGGACGACGTATCGTCAGATGGCCGAGGACGCTGTCGACAAAGCCATCGAAGTATTTGATCTTCAACCTGGGAAATCAAAAGTCGACTTCACCAAAACCCTGAAAGACTTTAACGATATTCCTGTGGTCGATGGCTCTTGCAAATCGCAGCAAGTCCGGCTGGTCGGCGCGCACGGCTTCTACGACACGCTTGCCATTAATCTCATTCAGCATTTTTCACTTGACGAAGACGTCGCGACACATTTGGTTCATTCGTATGGCGACCGCGCTTGGGAGGTCGCTGGTCTGAGTAGCAAGGCTGGACGACTTGTGCCAGAGCACTGCTTTGTCGATGGCGAGATTTTACATGCGATGAAGAGTGAAGCTGCTGTGACTGCGGTAGATGTCCTGGCTCGAAGGATGCGGCTCGCTTTCATCGACGTGCAATCGGCTCTGCAAGTCTTGCCTCGTGTTATTGATATGATGGGCGAGGAGTTGAAGTGGAACCAGGAGCGTCTTGAGAGCGAATGGACGGACAGCATCGAGTTCTTAAAGTCTATGGGGCTACCTCAGAATCAGTATGGTATCTCGAGGGAGGAGGTGCTGGCTGAAACTAGAGCACCAGTCGTTTCTGGATCAGAGATCACACCTGAGACCCCTGCGAAGAAACCCAAGAAGATCCAACTTATTGGTCAAGGCATCTCTACGGATGGAGTCACGCCGATTGCGAGCTTGTCCCAGGCATGAAGATGAAGCTTGCATCGAGCAATCGTATTCACACGCTCCTCCTGGAAGTCAAAGTGACCTTGTGATTGGGAGGCCACTTTATCCTACATTTACTCCAGGGACTCAGATATAAAAGGCACGCTATCTTAGAGTTCTCTCAACCCTTCGACAATAATTCATTTGGGTACCAGCCAACTTGACTCTCAAGCTCCGCACACTTCGAGCAAACAGTTTTCATTCAACATGCCCTCTAAGAAGCAGGAAGAGAAGAGGCGGGAGAAGAGAAAAAGAGGAAAACCCCCAGAAGAAGACAGTCTTCGGGCCAGTGCCACCTTGCAAAGCCTCCGACTGCCCAATCAAAGCTTCATACTCACAAGGACTCTATCTCCACGAGGGAAATCCAGCGACCAAGTATTGGGAGACGCCAGTCTTTGGAAAGTCGAATCCACCTCCAGAGATGAAGCGGACCGGAAAAAAGAAGAGCGTCTTCGTACAGCCCGTGCCTCCGCCCTCAGATAGGGAGGGACGAGGTCCAGGAGGGAGTGTTGGAGAAGCCAGATGCACATGGGTCCTCACTATGTGCGGGAGATGATCGTGGAGGTCTATGATCGGAAGAAAGAGAGGTTCCTGAAGTATCATAGAGAATGTACATGTGAGAAGTGTAAGTGCAGCAATCTTCGGGGCTGTAACTGTCTGTGGAAGCGAGGTTGCATGGAAGATGTCTGTTTTGAAAGATACTAGACAGCTCTGCTGTGATCTCAGCGTTGATTACTTGTCTCAAATGTACTGATTTGCCAAGCCTCTTGTATCAGAATGATCTCTATCTTCTTATTTTGAAGCCATCGAAGCGGAGCAGAAGTGGAAAAGCTCCTGGCGTTGGTCTATCCAGTTTCTTCAATATACGTACAAAGCTTGAAATGTATTCAGATAGGGGCTTTCGTAATCTCGTCGCAGTCGTACAAACTGTGCCAGTGCTTGGGACCTCTTCGAGTTGTCCCACGTAGCTATGGAGAATCCCAACCATTCCACACTGTCTGAACATCGTCTCTGGACATTCTTTCAATAACATGAATTGCTGCATGTGCTTGAAAAATGACAACTGGACTTGGACAAAATCATGTTGTTTAGAAAAACACTTGGTTAGGTAATCCACCGACCCCTGTCACATGCTACGTCACTTGAAGCCATCGTGAAAGATTGACAACAAAAAAGCTCACTCTTCATTCCCCAAGCTCTCCAAACCACCACATTCCGACAGATCTCCTTAAAGCTATTCCACAACGTACTTCTGAGGCCACACTATCTCTACGATGCCTTCTCCAATCGTCAACACGACGATACAGTCGTGTGTGCTAAATGCGACAAGCAACATCATTGCGCAGGTCCTCACCGCATATAGAAGCAGCGTATGTTCTGATAGATCTCGCGTTGGATTTGCAGTCACTGATATACTCCAGGCATCATACACAATAAACTGGATTCCCGTCCTCCAATTCACACTCTTCAACGCCCTGAACTGTCCGCCCAACTTCCTCTGGCAAGCCCCCCCCCCTCCTCTCCCCTCCCCTCTCCCAACCTCACCTCGCCAATCTAACACACCTGCTCCTCACAGGCAATCCTTCCTCGAATCCACCTTCCCCTCGCACTATTTCGTCCCTTCCGACGCCGCAATCCTCGCCGCGGCCAAAAACGACGAAAAAGAGCTCGACCGCGAAGAATCTACCCACACCCTCCTCGACTCCAAACTCTCCATACCCAACACCATCATCAAATTCCTGCTCGACCAGACCATCGGCGCTACAATCAACACTTTGCTGTTCTCGCTTGTCTTTGCCGGGTTCAGAGGGGAGGGGTATGAGGAGGCGGTGGGGATTGCGAGGGAGGAGTTTTGGCCGTTGATGAAGGCTGGGTGGACGGTTTGGCCGGCGGTTAGCTTGCTGAATTATGCGGCGGTGAAGAGTGTGGAGGGAAGGGCGCTGGTGGGGAGTTTGGCGGGGATGGGGTGGGGAGTTTATCTGAGTTTGGTGCAGAGTTGAGAGAGGGTGGTTGAGGAGAGTGGTCTACTAGGATATCTGAGAGGATGTGAGATGCGATCTATGGACATGATAGAGTGGTTGCACATATGAGCATGGTACATATCTGAATGGACTGCCAGTATGACGGCTACTTATACGAGTACGGCCTGAGGGGCGTGGGTGGCCAGGTCTATCTAGGTTGGTCATTAGGCGAGACACCGATTGGTGATGGAGGCCAGGACAGAGGTCGAGAATAGACGCTCTATCAAATCTGGACCTAGGGTCACCTCTTAGTCACCTTTCCTGGTATCTAAACTCCGCTTGATTTTTAATGTTAGTACCTGTTTTTGGCGGCTTCATGTACTGTACAGTATCGTTCCGCAAACATACTTCATGCTTGAGTGTTGAGCAGCCTGCCGCACCTGCAAGTCCAGACAAAGGAAGAATGCCCGCGCATATCTTCTCTCCCACAAAGGAACGCCGAACATGTGTATTACAGAAGTTTCTTCACCCCAAAGCTTGTGCAATTTGTTTCTACTGTCTGATGTTCAATCCACAAATACTCGATCCCAGTAAGCCGGGGGAAATTGTACTTCAACATCAACACCACGTCGCTAAACCTTCCACACCACAAACAAAACAAACATGGCCACACAACCGCGACCAACCACACAGTCAACCCAAGCCGCCATCCTGGCCTACCATTCACGCCTCGAAAGCATGCTCAAATACCTCGAGCGCGATATTACAGCCCTAGAATTCCAATTCCGCGCCGGTCCAACCTACATCCATCCTCCACCTCCTCCATCTCACACCTCATCACCCAACCTCCATCCTTCGGCACTCCCAAACCCACCAGCATTTCCACCTCACCATGAACATCACCACCAAGGTGATGATCATGATCAATACCCCTCCCCATCCCTCTCAACAACAGCCCAACCACCAAATACGCCTTACCTCCCCTTCCTCCCGCGCTTCTCTCGCTTCCCGTCCATTGACAGCCAGATGGGCGTTAGTCTTGGTCTCGGTCTCAATCTTGGGCAGATTGCTTTACCGTTCCCTCCACCTCCGCCACCACCTCCGGCGATGTATACGCCATCCATGCCGTTAATGCCGAGTATGTACGTGCCATCTACGACTCAGATGAGGGGGGTCTGGGGTTTTGAGCATGAGCAGGTGCAGGAGACGAGGAGGGAGAGTGAGGGAGAGGGGTATGATCCTTTTCGGAGTCATAGGCAGGGAGAGAAAGGAGAGATGGTAGATGATGGGAATGGGGACGAAGAGAGCGGAGAGGGGAGAGAGAGTAGTATAGATATCGATCAGCAGGAGTTGTATGATCCGCTTAATCCGATGATGGATCAGGGTGAGCATGCGTCGAAGCCTTATGATGTTGACAGGTATCGAGTAGTGAGTCTGGGGGTAGCTGTCGAGGGTGAAGTCGAGAAGGAGGATGAGATTAGCTGGGGGGAGGAGGGTGATGGAGGAGCTGATGAGGTGGATGAGGTTGCGGCAAGTTCCGGGGGGGAAAACCAGCCTATGGAGATTGATGCAGAAGGATCTGAGCATGGTCATGGAGCGATGGATGTGGAGGAGAGGCACCATGTTTTGGGGCCTGGGCTAGGGAGTCAGGAGACACAAGTTGAACACCAGACTGAGAATCAGGACCAGGATGAAGTGGAAGGCTCTGAGCCCTTTTCCAAAGAACCCTTGGAAGAAGGAGTCACTGAGGATGGCAACCACGCACAGAGCAAAGAAGACGAGACGGATAATGGGAAAGAGATCGAGAGTCTAACAGATAATGAGTCTGGCTTCAGAAGTCAGGGGAATGAAATAGATGAAGAGAGTGGTGATAAAAGTCAAAGGTCCCATGTCAGTTATGTCTTGGTTGTAGAAACAGAGGAAGATCGAGGCGAATTGATCGAGACAGTACAAGAAGAGCTCGATATTTTGGAAGGGTGTGAAGCTGAGGGAGATGCTAGGTCGAAGCATCACGCGATGGAAATCGATTACGAGAGTGATGGCCAGAACCAAGATTCTGATGCTCCTGGTGGAGATAAAGATGAAGATGAAGATCGTCCAGCTGAGACGGCAGGAGACGAGACTGGCGCTAAGGACAAAGTCGTGTCTGGCGTCGAGCCAGGAACCCAAGCCCGGAGCAGCGAAATGGAGATTGATTACGAGTGTGAGGATCAGGATCAAGACTCCAACGTCTCAAGCGACGAGCAACGGAAGGACGAAGTACAAGGCGTGGATCCGACAGACAACCAAAATGATGTTGAGGATGAAGTCGGATCTGTGATTGAAATCCAGAACGAAGCCGAATGCGAGGCAGATCCCGAGCTAGCAGCCCAAGAAATGGAGATTGATTACGAGAGCAAAGATCAAGACGAGCACTCCATCATCTCAAGCGACAGAGAAGAAGTCGGATATGTCCGATATGAAGCCACCGGCGACAGTCCAATCGGTTATCAAAGCGACGGTGAAGATGAGGATTCCAACATCTCAGACAAAATGACAGAGCAACAGAAAGACCTTGTACAAGAGGAGCATGGGCCAGCCCATCGACCACAAGACACCAGTCCAACAAACCCCACATCCGAGCAATTCTGGTCACAATTAGAGATACTCGACCGGGAAAGGATTACATCACTTTCCTCCAAAACTTCCAAGCATGTCGACAATTTTTCTCAACGCAAGCAAAGTCTCGAAAGTCATGCCAGCCACGCCGCGACACATCTCGAAACAAGGGCACAAAACCTCGCAACAGGAGGTAACGAACTGCTAATTCATTCACAAGCCCAAGAAGAACATCTCGAACGTTTACCAAACCAAGCCTACACTCCAGCCCCATTCGTGAGGTCCCCCGCGCCAGAACTTGCAAGTCCAACTATCGATGCCGATGGCTTCTTACTTCCGAGTCCACCTATCCGAAGTTCGAATACATTCGTTGGGCTGAACTACGCGGTACTTGAGCCCAGAGTCAATCCTGATAATGCTCTGGATTCAATGAATCAAATGGATCACCAGGCCAACGAACACGTTGAACAAGTATCTCAACTATCGCAACCTCAATCTATCGGTCTAGAGAGCATAAATCAGCAGTTTAGCCGCATGAACGAAGTCCTTGGTACGATCAACGACTTCGCTGCACGGATGCAGGAGACTCGAGAGGATATTAATGCTAGAGCGGCAGTTGTTGCACAGCTTGTCGAGGAGATTGAGGAGAATAGAGTGTGGGGAGAAATGAGGAGGCTGAGGGAAGTGGCTTTGGGGAGGTTGGCTCAGAAGGATAAGGAGAATGGGAAGGGCAAGGGGTTAGTGAAGAATGATGGTGGGAGTTGGGCGGAGGATTTGAGGATGGTGCTGGGTAGGGGGGTGGTGTATTCGTTGAAGAGGGTGTTGGTGGATGGGGTTGGATATGCGACTGAGGATGTGGTGGATGTTGAGGTTGAGGTTGAGGCTCCCGTTCCGAATGATGAGGGGAAGACAATGGAGGGAGGGGAAGTCGAAGAGAAGCCTCAGCCACAAGCTGATGGGGCGAAGGCTGAGACTATAGTATCTGACGATCCAGAAGACGCTGACGAGTTGACCCAGAAGATGGATGAACTTTTCGGTGGCAGCGATGATATGGAAGAGGATAACCCTGGATTCTGGGATGGGTCGTCAGATGCTATGAATGAGGCTCTGCATCCCGACGTGCAGGAAATGGAGGATGAGTATGCCGCAATGCAGGAAGAACGTGGAATGAATGATGGTGAAGAGGATGAGGATGAGGAAGACGAAGAGGATGATGACTCATTGGATTCAGAATACATTTCGTAACGAATTTTATATGCATTCTGCTTTGGGACTTGAGGTCTTTGGACTGATACTGATTCAGGCGTTAAACTGGCTATCACATCTTATGGAGAATTCATCATGCTTTGGGAATCTCGAATGTACGGAAAACACAATACATCATCCAGATTTATTAACTGTTATTTAATAATACGTTAAAACTGAAAGGTCATTAAGCAATAAATCGAATAATATGTGCATCTACGCGGGTTGTGCATGTGATAGGGAATACGAGTATTTAAGTAGCTGTACCGAGCATGCAGTACCTATGCAAGAGGCCTTTCTGGGCCTGCTTCCAACGACGTAACATCAACAATTCGCTGTTTGCTGTCGACTAAGAACTATACTTTGACCGAAGGCCAAGCATCGCAATTCGCGGATATAAACCATTAAATTTTCCTACACAGTGTCAACGATACCAACGTCGACATCGCAGTCTTCCCAGGAACCCCCTTACCCCTCAATGCGTGACCTTCAAGGCGACGGTCTCCCCGTCCGCTTCGTAGATGCTACTTGTCGTATATTCTGGTCTTTCGAAGGAGACTTTCCTTCCGCGGTATCAGTGATGAAGACCGCCCTGACCCCAGAGTCCCTCGAGCCACTATTCCAACCAGATCCGTCAGAGGGTAGCAGCGGTATGTGGCACGAAATATGTCAACTCGCCCTCACCGAACCCAAGGTGTCATCTGTCCGGGCCTCGGTATATCATCTTGAACAGTATCATGAAGATTGGATGGGGTGGCATAGAGAGCATCCTTGGGCGGAATATGTCACGTACGGGGAGATGAGTGATACGGATCGGCCGTTCGCGTCGGCAATGCGTGAAGATAGTAGTTGGGAAGAGGACTCCGACACGGAGTGGATGGTTGCTTGTTGTAGGGAAGAGAGACCTTTTAATAAAGACGTGAAATTAGAGATAAAGCCAGCCGAAGGATGCCAATTTACTATTCGGGACTATGTTAGTGGTGAGTTTGATATTGTTGGTAAGGTAGTGTAAGTTATACTGATGACGGGGATAGCGGTACATCCATGGCTTTTGAGCTTACGTGAGGATATCATGATAGCGAAACGGGTCACTCTTGGCTATCCATCTGAATTTGCGACGGAGTTGATGGTTGAAGTAAATGCAGGTGGTACGATTCGGATCATGGATAGAGTGAATTTGATCAAGGCAAGAAGTGGAGCTCCGCAAAATAAATACCTCCCCGCAGCTATGCTTGAGAGAATTCGAAAGGCTAGGGAGCTGAGGAAGAGTGCTGGGAAGTGAACACGGTGACAGAGGTGAAATATGTCTAGAGTTGAGATTTGAGACTTGCGCGTAAGACAATATTACAAGCATGTTTTTGATTTTATTCAGGTCATGTCAGCACTTTAAGGGCTCTGGCCAGCCTAAAGGTAGAGGGACTGGCTACTCTCCGGGAGATTCTGGACGCAACGAATACAGCTGTTCTTCATCAATCTGAAGGTGCGCCCTTCACTCGACTGAGCCTTTTGGTGAAACATCAAGTGATTCGTTCATGGCAAATCATGAGGCTGATGTGTCTACAATCCTTCTGATCTTTTAGCGTTGAGACTCCAGTACGTTTGAATAGAAAAATCCCAATAAATAGGAGAGGGGAAATTCATTAGAACCTAAATGAAAGATCCATCTTCCTGTGACCTGAGTATTGTGTAGGCACTTCAAGAGGTACTAAGGCCGCAGGAAGAAGTTGTGTGTAAAAGGAACCGTCCCGCTTCAAAGAAGTGATTTAAATGGAGGGGGAGAGGGTGAAAAATGCCATTCCATGTTTTCTTCCCAACAGAACGAGAAATATAATAAGACTACAACCTACTGGGGAGGCTTTAGACGATATTGGAATGTACTCAAGGGCCCCGCGCTGCGCTTGAACATGACAGACAAGCAGAAATCACCGGACCCCTGAAACGTTGATGCAGCGAAATTGTTCTTCAGTGCAGCAAAATTACGGTGGTTCGAAAGCCTGTTGCCAGATTCGTGCCTTTGTCTGGTTGTAAAGTTCGACAGTAACATTGTTACACATCATCTTCAGTGCGAGGAACAAAGAAACAGCATTCAAGAACAACGCTTTTGACAGGACAGGGAAAGCATCGAAATGATGTATAAAAGCAAGTCATAGAATTGCTAATGCCACTCCTCATCACTCGATAAGAGCTTCTACAACAACCAAAACTTACTTCTTCTCATACCCACTGCACCACTCCAACATTCTCACTATGCCGTCCTTCACCGTCAACCCAACATCTTCAACTGCAGTCATGGCATATTCGTGGAGAGGCGAAAGCCACTAAAGCTGCATCTCGCGCTGCCAAACACGCCTCGAAGCAAGCCCAAGCCAGCGACAAGGCCAAGCGAGACAACGCGACGAAGCAGGAATCCAAATTCAAGGTCACCAAGACCAAGTCCAAGCAGTACAGACATGGAGTCACGCCCATCATGAGCCCACGAGCCTCACGATTACCTGGAGCTATATCCGTAGCAACCCAAGATTCAAACCTTATGAAAAGCTCCGTCGGACAGTGCTCATGAGCACACCTTTGTCCTTCGTGGGTGATGACGCTGATCAATATCTGCAAGAAGCCAGCTTGGACATGAACGCAAATCCGGAGGATCTCATCCCGATCGCGACAGGGGTGTGGGAGCTCGAGCAATGGAATCGAACACGTCGGGACGCAGATGCTGTGGCAGACAATGGAGGTGAACTCGACGATCGCGAGCTTACTTCTATATCTATGGATACTCTGCCAGATGCCCTGACTCGTTGTTATCATCGAGGAGAAGTCGATACCGAGTTGGATACGACTAGCTATGTGCTCATGAGAAAAGAGCAGGCATTTCACTTCGCTATCTGCGACGAAGTTAGCAGAATTGATGGTGTGTTTAGTAATCGTTGGACGAATCTCGACGCTACGGACCAAATTGTCGTTCGTCGGCCTGAGGGTGCGCCTTTTATTCGACTGAGCCTTTTGGTGAAACACTGAGTGTTCTTTCTTATTGGATCGTGAGGCTGGTTAGACATGTCTGCGAGCTCTCGAGTCCGTTGGGAGTGGAGACGCTGTTCTGTTTGTTAAAAACCAAAAAAAGGGGGGGGGGAACCCCATCAAAAAACCAATGGAAAATCCTTCTTCCTGTGACTTGATTACCTTGTGGATAATAATCGCTGACTGCATATGGCAAGTTGCGTGTAACGACATTCTTCCGCTTGGAAAAAGGTGGTTAAAGTGGAGTGGAAAATGGGGAAAAGTGCTGTCTGATATTTCTCTCCATGAGAACGAGAAATCATAAAACATCAGTGAAAGCACGAGCAATAATACGAAACGTAATATCGAAGAAATGTAACATAAGGACAAACAAGGAAACAAAGCCGTGCTGGCTATCGCCTCCCAACCCCTCTCTGGCCACGGCACCATGCCCACACCAATTCTCTCAGGCTCCAAAGAAAAGCAGTCCAGATGATACCCGAGATTGAAAAGTAAACAAATCAACCTTATTTTACCATCGGAGCCTGACTCCGTGCAAGATCTCGATCTCGATCAAAACAGAAAGAGTCGACCTCGGTCATGTAGAAACTTCAAACTAGTTCTTGCCCCTCTACTTGACCACTCGCTAGGTCAGTAAGCATATCTTCCACGAGTCTCGAATGCCCTTAACACGATACGCTAGGTACATGCCGTGCTCGAAGTATCATTTGTGAAATGTCCGATCTCATAATACCGTAGTACTGGCCTGTAAAGCGTTAGGATGGGGAATCGAGAATGGGAAAGTGGGTGGGCTAGAGGAGGGGGAAGGGTCAGGTATTGTTTATGACTTGCCTGTTGTGGAAGTCCAGTGCGCGAATCTTCCTGTAGCATGATCAAAGTAGTCGGTACTGAATAAGCTGCATGCTTTCCCGCTTGGAGTTGCTCATTTCTGACTCTTAGGGCGGTGTTCAGGTTGGCGGCAATACGTGCTAGATAGTAGCTGGGGTATATGGTGTTCTTGCTTTTGCTGGTTTGATGCAAGTTTATTTTGAGGGCTGGAAATTGTCCCCGGAAGAGATCGCAAGATCGCATTGCAGACGTGGGCATGTAATAATGTGTGATGCGGTAAGTCTTGTAGACGAAAGCGATGGATAATGTTCCCAGAGAAGCCAGCCCTCATTTGCAGTACTTTGCGCGGTGGAGCCCTTCGCCCCTGGAGGACGACGTAAGTGAGGAGGCTTCAAGAAAACTTCCCAGCTTCTAATTCAAGTCTCCTAAATCCTTGGAGTCGTCTTCTCGAGGGATTTCGAGGAATGCCTATGGTTTCACATCAAGACTTCAGCGTGAAGATCTCAGGTTCCAGAACAAATCATTAACAACTCCTTGCCTTTCTTTGCTCAGACCCCCAAGTCCCGAGAACCTGTCACAAATGCGAATTCCCTGTTCCCATGTGAGAAGACAAGAACTATCTCGCAGAACCAACCTTCTGTAGAAGTGATAACCAGCGCCATCTTACAACATTTTCCACCGTCATCATAAACCATTCACCGCCTCGACGTCGTCAACAACGCGGAGTGACTTGGAAAGGGGTTAAAGTGGGTCTTATCCCCAGATCCTCGGTCGTTCCCTTCAGACCCCTTCCCCGCATGTCGATCACTGCCGAAAGTCAAAATGCGCCAACCCCAGAAGCAGAATAACCTTAAAAGCTAAATCTGCGAGATGGCTTTGTGGCGCCCGAGATTGGACGAGTCGCCGTGGAGGAATGAAGAATGCAAGTCATCGCGTGGGGTAATGGCTGAAGAAGGTGCGGTGGATGGCTCAAGAAGGAGGACATGCGGATCGACACTGCCGGTGATGGCGTTGGTGGCTGAATTATGGGATGGCTTGTCTACGCCACGAAGCACATCAATTTGTCCTTTGCGGAGGGGCAAAGAAGGATGGTGAGATTAGCTGGTCATGATGATTTAATCAAGCTGAGAATTGTCCCCCAAGGTAGCGAACATGGCATCACGTCGAACGAGAATATTGCCTCGCCGACTCTGCAAGGCAGAACTTGGTCTTCGTACGACTTTGTGTACAACCGCTTCGTTTTGCGCTGGGGGCGTCGAATTTCAGTCCTCAAAAGTCAAACCCTGGTCATTCAGTGACCAGCCGACCAAAAGGGGAAGACCGCTTCAACACCAACTCCACATCCTCGGTATTTTTCCCAGCAACGCTATCTAATTCGCCATATTTGTCCTGGGAGCAAGACGGGATTAAACTTAGATCTTGAACCCCGCCGGCAGTGTCGATCCCCAAGGTTTTGGCGGGATCCACATTGCTCATCAGCCGCTGTGATGGCCGCCAAGCGCGAGCCTAATGACAATTGCTGTGTTGCTCATTCGTAGATGGCTTGAAGCGCCACCACCTTTCAAAGGATTTTGTGATTCTGGTGGCTTGAAACCTCTTTCATAGTAGTGACTGACTCCACCTTGGATGCAGAGGTTCCTCGGTCTGTTGATCTTCAGCCAATGAAGAACAATGATCGCCATTCTTCCTCTTCTGTTTGGCTGATTTCTTTTTGTCTTGAGCTGATGTGGATGCTCGGGAATTCGAACTGTGGATATGTCGTGGAGATTTCGATGTTAGATGCCGAGGGAGGATTCCTGATTTCGTAGGTGGTACATTTTCATTAGTCTTCTGTGGGGAAGTAGTGGTGTTCTCGGTAGTCCCTCTTCGAACCTAGTGACATCTCGCCTTGAGGATATAAGACCGCAGAGATTCCCATCTCTGGTCCAACTTCTCATCATTCTATCACCTCATCAAGAGTTCTCTGATTCAGATTCATCCATCATGAAGTACTCTCTTGCTACCATCGCCCTTGTGGCTGAGGCTGTTACCGCGTTTCCCTTTGTTTCCAGACAACCTGGTGTTGACTCTAGTCTGCTCCGAGTTCGTCAACAATCCGGCGGTGCGAACCCAGGTGGTCCATTGACCTGCCCATACAACCCACCCGAGAAGCACGTTCCAGCTGCACCAGTTACTGCTCAGTTCCCATACAACAACGCAAAGGACGGAAAGAAGGGGAACGAGAAGGGCGGTTATCAAGTTCCAGCACCAGGCGATACCGCACATCAATTCATCGCTCCAACCTCAACTGATGTCCGTGGACCATGTCCAGGATTGAACGCGGCTGCTAACCACGGCTTCTTGTCCCGTGATGGTATTGTCACCTTCAACGAGCTAGTCGATGCCCAACAGAACCTGTACAACGTCGGGTACGACTTGTCTGTGCTTCTGGCCGTCCTCGGTCTGACACTTGCCGACGGTGATATTGTCACCAACCGACTTTCCATCGGATGTGATGCCACCAACCGAACTTCATTCAACCCTCTCTTGACCGGATCACAACCAGGTCTTGACGGCCACAACAAGTTCGAGGCTGACACTTCTCTCACCCGAAATGATTTTTTCCCCACCGGCAACAACTACGAGTTCAACGGAACTCTCTTTGGCATGATGACCGAGACCACCGGCGGTCTGTATAACCGCGACAATCTCGCAAAGTACCGTTACGAGCGATACAACCAATCTCTCCGCGACAACAAGAACTTCTACTTCGGTCCTCTGTCGCTTCTTCTATTCGGAGCTGCTTCGTTCTTGTACGAATTGATGCCTTCCGGACCAGACTACATCCCAGACAAGGCTACTATCTCGTCGTTCTTCGGTGCTCAAGATAACGGCGATGGAACATACTCCTTCAACAACATGGAGAAGATCCCAGATAACTGGTACAACCGTGTCGAGCCGTACTCGAATGGCGACGTTACCACTGAGATTTTGGCCATGTATCTCGAGTACCCTGTTCTCTTTGGTGGTGCCACCGGCAATGGTGGATTCAACCTCATCAACTTCAACGGTATCAAGGATGGCAAGCTCATCGCTGCTCCTGACTCTACCGTTGCATCCTGCCTCCTTTACCAACTCGCTACCGAGCGTGTGCCATCGTCGCTCAACGGTATTATTACCCCAACCGTCGAGACTCTTTCATTCGTTTTGGGCAAGCTGAGCCCAGCCATGAGAAACCTTGGTTGTCCAATTCCATTGACGTAAGTCAAGTTAATTGAGGTGAAGGATCTTGAGTTTATCAAGCTCGGTGCTGCGATTCGCGCGCTGACTCGATGAGCCGTGATCTACTGGAAGTGATGGTAATTGATGAGAATTTGTTATTTTTCCATAGCGGTTTGGGATTCCTTTTGGTGATGGATTGAAATTGTAAATAGTTCGTTTCTCAGCTTGAAATAGAAGTCTGCTGAACTTCATTCTCATTCAATGCTGCCAGTCCTCCCCTTGCATTCTTCAGTTCAATTGTGACCTTCGCATTTAGAACTTGTGGCCCCTTGATCGATGTAAAATTGCTGGCCGGGATATTGAATCTTCCTGTCGGCGTCGATGTGTAATTTGACGTTTGGACCAGCAAGGAGATAACATCGGGCGTATCGCGTCTGAGGAGCCTTCACCGAGGGCCACCTAGGAGAGCTCACATTACCAAGACGAGGATAGTCATCAAAATCTCTGCGGAGTGTCATCGGCAGCGAAGCAATTCCTGTCCAGACGACTTGCTGTTGAAAGAAAGTTCGATGAGGCTCACGAAGTCCCAAGTTGATGTCAACAGAAATGTTTGAGGTCAAAGAGGGCAAGCACGTGCAAAAGTCTATTTTTACCACTTGCATTTTCACTCATCTGCACCCTCCAATCCCATCAAATCAATCGAGCTCGCTTCTTACATCCCTGTTCTGTTCCCAGATCTAACCTCATCTTCTCACCGATTATCATCAGCAGCCTCATGCGCGTGACACAGGCAAGGACAATGGAGATACCAGAAAAAAGGTAAGGCCAGGTAGGTCGCGTTTCTCTTCAACTATCAATTGCTTGTGTTTATTTTGCCTTGCAATTGATTATTCTTGCTATCAATTGCTCTTTTGAGCCTGCACAGAGTAGTTTCAGGGCTCGCGTTCGAAGCTGACCGAGGGCACCGTAAATGCCTCATCCAACATCGAGATGGACACGCCCTCTTTCTACACCTTGTCTTCGGGAGCTAGCAGTGTCACGGTGAGCCCTTAATTGCCTTACTTCAACCCAAACGAATCAAGATGCTGATTGTATTCGATTCCGTAGGACGATTATCCATTGACGCCGTCCACGCCATCGCTTCACGATACTGCGAAGTCTTCGTTCCACATCAGTGATATTGGGTCTTTTGTCGAGAGCTTACAAGATGTAATCAATCCCTCGTCTCTCATCCTCGACACCTCACTCATATCCAGTCCAGGCGGCCAACCAAGCTTTCCCTAACCGTGGCCGTGGCCGTTCCCGCTACCACACCGTAAACGTGTGTCTCATCCGCTGGGCGGAAGACACCCTCGATATCAAACCAGAACTCGACGCCCTCCACGACACCTTCTCCCAACTCTACGGCTTCAACACCGAGATATGGCTCATCCCCTCCACCGCCTCTCAAATCCAACTGACATCCATGACATGTACCTTCCTGCAGAAATTCGACGAAGAGGGAAATCTCTTCATCGTTTACTATGGCGGTCATGGCACTATCAATTCCGCAAGGCAGAACATGTGGTGGTGTTCTCGTGAGCCCGAATCGCCATGCGTGGATTGGAGCGCGATTCAGACTTTGTTTGGGACGGCGAGAAGCGATGTGTTGATTCTACTTGATTGTTGCGCGGCTGCTAGTTCAGCGGCTGGGATGGGGACGGGGACTATGGAGGCTATTGCTGCGTGTGGCTGGGAAACTAGAGCACCGCCTCCTGGACAATATTCGTTTACGAATACGCTGATCGAGGTGCTTGAGGAGTGGGCGTGCAAGCCATCGTTTTCGGCAGCTATGTTGCATACAGAGGTGCTCTTTGTGTTGAAGCAGAAGAGGCCGGAGAGGGGGAGGGATGGGAGATTGTTGGAATGGTGTGCTACGCCCATACACTGGGTGTATACCGGTGATCCGAAGGCGAGAGGGATCGAGATCTCGAGTTTGAGGGGCGATAGGGAAGCCCTCGGTGGGAAGATGGTTGATAAGGGGAAGCAGAGAGAAAGGGCATATGAGGAGCTCAGTGGTGTAAGGAGTACGGCCTGGGTAGATGCTATGGATTTGGACGATGAGGACATGGTTGTGAATCCATTGACAGATATTAAGCCGAGTGGGGAGTATAGGGTTCCGCATGTCCTCATATCCATTGCTCTAGAGGGAGATCAGGGAACGTTGGACGCGGCGAGTTGTAGGCGATGGTTAGGAGGTCAGTGTTTCCTGTTCCCCCAACCCAATCATATCTGATTCTTCCCTGTCACTCTTTGTTTCCCGGCCCGGACTGACGCAGCGCAGAGTTCCCCGCCCTCGCCAAATACGCTACAGTTGAGGGCGTCTACAAATCTTACTCCACCCTCCTAACCCTCTCTGTTCCTCTCACCATCTGGGATCTCCTTCCCGACGACCCAGCATGCTCCTTTATCGGGTACATAACTTCACCCAACAGACATCGGCCTGCCATACGCTCGGGCATTACTTCACCATATGGAGGTAGAGGGTCGTTCTCCTCGATGTACAGTAGGCCGATGTTAGGTAGACCAAGGAAACCAGGTGGCAAGCTGAGAAGTGCAGACAGCTCGTATGGATCGGACGGCGGAGAAAGTAGTGGGAGTGAGGGAGAGGGGGAGGAGGAATGGGTCGGGTATGTACTCTCAAGACTCTGTTTCCTGCACAAATTCCATTCGACTATTGTGAATAGATGGGAGGCTAATTTGAGGTTCAACACAGGAACGAAGCTCGACCCTACTGGCACCCAATGCGAGCCACCCGCCTCCGCGACATCTCAGATCATTCCGAAGAAGACGAAGGAGACGACTGCGCTGTCTCGGACATCTCCACACGTTCACTATCCTCCTTTGATTCCACAACAGCGTCAAGCTCCAACTCCCGGGGAAGTTCTTTATCTCGTGCAGCTGAAGCGACCGTCAACCCATCATCTACAGCTGAACCAAGCATGGTCACACAGAGCATTTCCCTTCTCTCATCCATGCTCCAGAATGCTCAAGCTGAGAATTTTCAGGAGGGAGAGCCTTCCAAGCCGATCGATATTGAGGGAAAGGGGAAGGCGCAAAAGGTTAAATGGAGGTATAGATCACCGGATCAGGTTGCTCTTACGCCTAGGACTATGGGGACGGATGTGTTGCTCGGCGACGAGAGGAGACAGGGCAGTGTCATTGTGGGGGAAAGGAATCATGAGATGGAGAGGGCTGGACGGGCTGTGGTGAGGAGCACTATGGGCGGGAGCAGGAGATCGAAGTCTGTTTGAGATAAGAGTATGACCAGGTTGGCTGTGAGAGGACGGAACCGAAAGAGGCGAACTATCTGAGATCTGGGGCTGCATTTTGGGAAACCAGAAGCTGACGGAGGTCTTCTCAGGTAAAGCTGAACTCATACTAAAGCTTGAGTTTGTCCAACAGCCTCGTATGATCAAGTGTTTTGGAGTAGGAGTATATCTTTCTCAAATCCTTACAATTATACAAGACGAAGACTGAAAGCATGCCAAGGACAGTTTGTTGATATCTTTCATGATCATGCAGATCTATTGCACTTGTCAGCGCCATGTGCTTTGTATTCACCTTGTTGTTTTCGAACCCTCCTCGCTTAGCGTCCTCTGTCCGACCTAGGACACTTCCCTTTCCTCTCTCTTACACACCTTCACCTTTCGAAGGAAGACTAACCACTCTTTCGAATTCACCCAAACCTGCAGAACCATTCTCCTTCGAGCCTAGCTCGCACAACACCTAGGCTCGCACAACACCATGGCTGCACCATCTCCTCCTTCTTCCCTTTCCTCCTTCTCCTCCTCCTATCCTGTCCTGACTCCATCATCTCCATCACATCGCAATACATCTCTGACAGATCGATCTCCAACAGAGAGATCTAAGGCAAGATTGTTTCACCAGCAATACCAAGAAAGACGAAGAGCGAAAGCCGGGGAGAAGATGATGGAGGCGAGGAGGGAAAGAGGAAGGGAGAGAGAGATGACCGATCTGTATTCCCCTCAGCAGATCGAGCAGTTCGAGCAGCAACTTCGTGTCAAAGAGAGAGAGGAGGAAGAGAATTGGGCTGGCAGCGACAACGAAAGCACGACTACAGATAGTAGTTCGTCTGCTGGCTTGGGCATCAACTTCTATGATCACATGGGAGTTGGGAGGAGAAGTGTGGTGTTTGAGAGAGTCAACACCAGAGATCTGGAGGAGTTGTTTGGAAAGGAGAATGAGGAGAGAAGACTGGAGTATGAGGAATGGGACGAGGGAGAGGAGGAGGAGACTGGTTACGAAGCCGCGGAAGTCCTCCATCAACAGGGAAAGCTGGGTGGAAACACACATCACAAGAACACCTACGCCGAGCAACTCAACAGCAATGGACGTACGTTACGAGCAAAGTACCAACACCAGGAAGAGCCAAATCAGCAAACTCCTTCGATCTCCTCCCTCTACAGCAACACTCCGAAACCCCACCAGCCATCCCCAGGACCGCTAAAGTCACCAGAGATCGGCCTCGCAGTCCTTACACCCAAACTTCTCGCTCCTATTGAAGACCCAGATTGGGATCACTATTCACCACTCGGTCTGATTGACAAGTACCTGGAACACAACTATCGTGAGCAGGCCGAGTCATTCGTTAGAATTGCGAGTAGGGAAACGCCTGTACGTGCGCTCTCTGGTACCAGAAGAGCTGCTAGTTCAAATTCTGCTGGATCTGGATCACAACCAGGTTCTCGCACTCACTCTGACCGCAAAAGCTCAAGGAGATCTTTTTTGGGAATCAGTGAAAAGGCAGATGATGATGATGTTGTCGGTGATGACACTGATGTTGGCTTCGGAGATGCATTGGGGCTTGGTCTTGGCATAGCCACAGTGGATAAAACGGCTGAAGTCCCTGAAGTGGATCCGCCCAGCCAGTCGCCGAGACCTGAAGGTGCCGGAGCCGTGTCTTCCAACACGAACAGCAACGACCACGAAACATCTCCCTCCCCATCTCTCGCTCTCGTCTTCTACGGAAATCAGAATTCAGAGGAGAAGAAGGAAAGTCCTTGCGAGCATCTCTTGACAAATCTGCAGCTGCGAAAGGGTCAACAGCCAGTCTTGACACGCAGTACAAGCCGCTCATCCAGTCTTTCGATTCCCGTTCAACCAGCCTCTAAGATCCAGCGAGCAAGCAACCTCAGACAGCAGCGTACAGGCAGCGGATTCAGTCCTTCGATCTCTCTACCTTCCAGATCCCCATCTTCACCTTCGACCCTTGGTACAAGTCCATTCGCAGTCCGTCATTCCGGCAGTACATTGCGCATCCCTCTCCATCTCACTTCGGAGCCTACGATCGTAAAGCGCCCCTCTCGACCTTCGTCCACCACAACTCCTACCACATCCAAATCGAAATCTCACCCTTCAAGCCAAGTCACTCGCGGACCTGAGTACTTCACGGAGGAGGAACGCTTACACATTACGAGACTCGTTCACGCCGCTTCGAGGAACTGCGAGAAGCATACGAATTGCACGAGTTGTATTGATTTGGAGTTCGCATACTACGAGAATAAGTTCTTGCCGCACACTATGGATCCCGAACAGAGACAGAAGATTATCAACAACAATCGGTCGTTGCGAAACATCAAGAATGTAGGTTTACCGTTTGCTATCTCTCTTGATGGGGCAGTGCTAACCTGGTCCAGGAGCTTGAGAGCCTCGCAGAACATGGAGCTATCAGCGATGAAGTCTACGACAAAATCATGGCTGCCCTGCCTGCAGAGTCCTCGCTAGGTGGATCTGCTCGCAGCAATCCTACACCCGTACAAGCCCAGGCTCCTGTTCCAGCTCCAGTACCAACCAACGCTTTCAACAACATGCGTCTCAATGACCCTCCTCCACCAGCATACAGCACACCTGCTGCTCCCTCCCTCCCAAACCGTGCGCCTTCTGCTCCTCCTGCAAAGCCTGAGATCGCTCGTGCTACAGCACTGTATAGATATGCAGAGCCAGATGACTGTACCTTTGAGGCTGGTGACCAAATTGCCGTGCACGAGTACATGAAGTAAGTCCCCCAGCTTCCCCTTTTCAAGCCCTCGTAGACATACTAAATAATTCAGCAACGACTGGTGGCTCGGCCGCAACCTTCGCACCGGCAAAGAAGGTGTCTTCCCGGTAAACTATGTTCAAGTCATTCCCTCCCAACCACAAGGACCACCAGCCATGCACGGCGCCTACGGCAACGAGAAATCCAACTACAACAACGCATACCCAGGCCAGTACCAACAACAGCAAGGTCCTCCACCTCCAGGTCCAAGCAACCCCTACAACAGCTCTGTTCCACCTATGGCTGTTGCTGAGGAGCCAAGTAAGCCGGGTAAAGGTCAAGAGATGGGTAAGAAGTTTGGCAAGAAGTTGGGTAATGCGGCGATCTTTGGTGCGGGTGCTACGATTGGTGGTAATATCGTCAATAGCATCTTTTAGATGTTTGAATTTCCTCCTAAGATTGTTTCCTTTGAAGCTTGGTTTAGCCTCGACTTTATCACTGGAAATTCAGCCGTTGAGGAATATGTGCATGGATGGATGGATATGAACGAAGTGTGCTGCTGCTTTTCACTTCATTTTTTCACGAGGAAATCTCGTTCGGGCGTTATGGATGGCGCCTTATTCATTTCTTCAAAATCGCATGCATGGGTATGAAGGAGGGCGCTTCACATGGAAACCCGGTTGTCTATAGATCTTGAATGAACTCTTTTTTCCCTAGTTCTTTGCTTTTGTCGATGTGATGGTATTATATATGAGAGTTCTGACGATTGGTCAATCCCTCCTTGCCTCGAATCTCGTCCCTGGGCCGCGGGAGACACCTCGATCACATCAGCCCTGGCTTGAAGATCAGATGAAATTCCCCTGCTTGGCAAAGTCATACTTTACCAGGTACACACAGAGCATCCACACCGTCAATCAGTCCACTTCCTATTTATTTCAGAACCCAAAAATTGACAAGCTTCTAAACAAAGGAGGCAGGGAGGATGAAGCGTCTGGTAAGGTACTGACAGTCACGTGTCTCGAAAAGACCCCTCCATTTCGGCTTTAAGATTGCAGGGAAGGGGATAAGCAGGGGGAATTCCAAATATCGACGTCAGTCCACCCCGCCAATCGACCCCTCCTTCTCCACTCAGCTTGAGACTTGACTTCATCATCTCTCCAGTAGAACTCCAATCTATGAACCGACGTCTCTTCCTCAAGAATTCAAAAATCGCGACATATCCAGCCGCTTCTTCATCAATTCGACTGAGCAGAGCTACAACAGCAAGGCTCGGAACATCGCCTACATATTTGCACACTGCGTTTCCGAGAGGAGTGAATATTCAACGAAGCTTCTCAACAGCTAGACAATTTAGAATGTCTGAAATCAAGGGACAACATGGTCACAGTGCAGCATGCTGCAGTATCCCTCCCATCGTCGCAAAGGACTACAAGGAGAAGGGAAAGTATGAGACGATTGGTGGATTGAAGACTTGTGAGTTTGTTCTAGAGGATTTGAGTAGGATGTGAGAAGATGATATACTGATGATGCTTGAAATAGATGTCACCGGCTCATCTAATGCTTCTAAGGGACTGCTGTATATCTATGATGTGAGTATCACTTCTCCACTGCGCAATCTACATTCCTTCATCTCGCTCTGACTTGGCTTGTGGACCATTGCCTTCAAGCAGATGCCTTTCTTTTCCTAACCTCAGAGCAAATCACTGACATGATCTTTGCCATCAGATCTTCGGCTACTTTCCACAATCCATCCAAGGTGCTGATATCCTCGCCACGAGCGACAAGGACAATCAATACCAGGTCTTCATTCCTGATTGGTTCGAGGGCAAGCCTGCTGATATCTCATGGTAAGTAATTTCTCTTCCTCATAGCATTATATCCTTTGCTATCCGAGCAGAGAGATAGTTGAAGAGTAAGAAAGCAAGAAAGCTGACGGTGGTTCGACATAGGTACCCACCTGACAACGACGAGAAGGGAAAGGCTCTCGGAAACTTCTTCCAGGTCAGTTGTTGCCTTTTTGACAAACTATTAGAGAGTAAATCATAGTAATTCATTCCCAATAGACCACTGGCGCACCACCCGCAACCGCCTCCAAAGTCCCCACCATCGTCGAAGCCCTCACCAAAGCCTACCCCTCCATCAAAACTTGGGGCGTAGTCGGTTTCTGCTGGGGCGGCAAGATCGTCTCCCTCACCACCTCCACCTCATCTACCCCATTCAAAGCAGCCGCCGAATGCCACCCAGCAATGGTCGATCCCTCCGAAGCCGAAGGCATCAAGATCCCTCTTTGCATGTTGGCCAGTAAGGATGAACTCAAGGAGGATGTCGAGAAGTTCGAGAAGAACTTGAAGGGTGAGAAGCATGTTGAGATTTTCGGAGATCAGATTCATGGCTGGATGGCTGCGCGTGCGGATCTGGAGGATGAGAGGGTTAAGAGCGAGTATGAGAGAGGATATAAGACGCTGTTGGAGTTCTTTGCGAAGCATTTGTGAGTGCTGAGTTTTGGTCTCTGCTTTGCTTTGTGGAAAGGCATCAGGGACTGATCTGGCCGATGTAGACGTGACGGAAATCCGAAGCTTTAGGTGTGGTATTGAAATGTATAGTGGTCTATCATCATGGCTACATTCGCTTTTAGCGTTCACGATAATAACGCAATGATGTTAATTCTTGATTCTAATATCCCTCGCAAGTACAATGTTTGGTGACACAGCAAAATCGACCTCAAATACAGTCCCAGTACATATTTCCACGCCGACGGCAAGCATAAATAGAGCCCATATCATTCTCATGACTATCATCAAAAGCAGCCGTGTCAATGACCCCCACCAGACCTCACACCCATATGTCCTCCTCATATCTAGGCCAGCCCATTTAAGAACCACCAGCCGAAACCTCCGGATTGAAATAAACCGTCATAATCCCCTCAACACCAAGGTCCTTAGCACCAGCCTGTTTCACCACCACAAGTCAGCTATCATCATTTTCCCATTTCCTCTCCTTCTTCCCCTACATCCCCTCTCTCCAAACCCCATCCCTCTCTCACCCCTCCCTTTCCCAGCCAAACCACCACTTCCCCTCGCCCACCCCCAAAACCAACACAGACAAAATCATAGAACAGGAGCCAAACATACCTTCAGAACCTGATGCGCCTCACACCCCTCATCATAAAACTTCATATCCTCCAAACTCTTAAACTCACTCTTCGCAACTAACGTGTAACCCTGAGATCGCACGTCTTCGTGGGCGGGCCCGGCGTCAAGGGAGAGGATGTAAGGGGATCCGTCCTATATATCAAGTTAGGCAGACTGGGGCAGGGAGAATTTGGGGACAGTGGATGGGTAAGAGGAGGAGGATGCTTGAAGAGATAGGGGGAAAGTTGAGGCAGAACGGAGGAGAAAAAAGGTACCTTCTTCGCCGTCTGGCTGAGTGTTTTATACAACCTAAGAAGCTTCTGCTGGTTCTCCTTTGATGGGATCTTGAACATTGTTACGCGGATTGTTTTCGCTGCCATTTTGAGTGACTTTTCGAGATATCTAGTTGATTGAGAGTCGAGAGTTTGTCGTTTGGTACGGAAAGGTACGGACAGGTAGAAGGCGGATGTTGATTTTGATTTCAATTTGAGGGCGATGTTTGGTGTCGAAGTCCGGGATCGGTAAGACCGGAAAAACTTTTACAAGAAATGAAGAATAGGAGGAAAGGATAAGACGGATCGGGAAGGTGAGAAAGTTTGATGAATTCGGCGTTCCACGTAGGATGTCAGGCGGATTACTCTGTTGAAGCTTAGAAATGAGGGGTCGATGAGGGACGGCGGGGTCATTTTCAGGGGTGCGGACGGGAATGTGGCCGCGGGGTGAGAATTACCCCACTATTGACGGCTACAGCCAGCTGTGTTGAATATACCTATCTAAGCAGGAAGGGAAATTCAACATTGATTAATGTTACAAGACAGCTGAGATGGCGAGAAATGCTTTTTGCATGATGTCTCTTCCGCGTTACAATTGTGTGTCGTTCGGAATTCCAATTGCTAGCTAATGTCTGTTTACTTGGGCAATTCTACCCCGCCAGGTTGTAGCTTGCTCCAATCCTCCACCACGCCTTTCTCAACATCAGGGATCGGACCCATCGGGGTGATAGCTTTGGGATTGATATCTCCATGACTTTTTGTATACTACCAAGTACAGTCAGCATCATTCATACTCTCCTAATCCTGCTCAACGACCTCAATCACAATTCTCGAGAGAAAGGAACAGGACTTACATTCTCTTTGATATGCCTAAAGTCTGTGGTCTCCCTAAATCCCTCCACACTCCAATACAAATTCCTCAACCACGCATTCAACACCGGATAATCGTGTCTAATAGTCCCTAAATTACACTTGAAATGCTGCACATATACCGTATCGAACCTCACCACCGTCGGATAAAGCCTCAAATCCAACTCCGTCAACCTCTCACCCAGCACATACGGCCCTCCATTCTCATGTATGATCTTCTCCAGCCTATTCAAAGCCTTGAAAACCGGCACGACATTCTTATCGTACGTTTCCTGATCTGGCGCAAACCCTGCCTTATAAACCCCAGCATTAAGATCAGACTGCATCCACTCCCCAATCTCCTCAATCCTCCCCCTCAACCCCTCAGGATATAAATCCAACTCTTTATACCCTCCCTCCAAAATATCATTCCACCCCTCATTCCAATTCCTCAACATCTCCAAACTCTCATTATTCACCAGACAATCATTCTTCGTATCCCACAGCACAGGCACGCTATACCGGCCCTTGTAATCTGGTTTGTCGCGGAAATAGATGCTGTGCATGTATGGGCTGTTAAAGAGGTGGTCGGGTGTTGCGCCGGCGTACGGATCGGATGAAGAGGGGAATTTCCAGCCCGGGTAGCCGGTCGAATCGCCTTTGGGGTAGGGTTTGACGATTGAGATCGGGATTGTCGTCGTGAGGCCTTTGAGGTGCCGGATTAGGTTTACGCGGTGCGCAAATGGGCAGAAGAGGCCTGGGGATCGGAATCTTAGGATCTTCTTTGATTGAATTAGGAGAGAGGAGGGGAGGAGACAAACCGATGTAGAGGTGGTATCGACCGGCTTCTGGAGGGAATTGGCCGCCTTTGGAGATTTGGCCGTGCCACGCTCCGTCTTTGAAAGTCGATCCTGGTTTGGAGGCCATGGTGAGGTGTTTTCGGATCTGCGAGGCTCTTCTCATGGATTGTTGTGTTGTTATTCGAAAGAAGAGCTGGAAGTTGTTGATGTATTTGACGTAGGAAAGTGCGGGGATGCCGAAGCTCCGGAACGTAGCCTTGCATGCGAGGCTACGAGTTCGCTATGTTTATTTTCAGTGCATAGTCAGAGACGGCGAGAGAGCAGTGAAAAGGGAAAGCGCGTTACTTTGTAAAGTTGTAAAAAGCACTTCTATTAGAGGTAAGTGTAGTGCTTTTCCAATCGCAAAGCAGAACTGGTGAAAGGAGATCTTCGAGCCAGCAAGCTCGCTTAATTGTCAAATATCAACAATGCCCTTTGAAAATCAACCATTCTTCTTACGAAAGCGTGAACGAGATGATTGATCCTGCTTGATTTTGGCTATACCAATTTAGTACTCGAGATCTCGACATAACTTGTAAGTATAATCTTCTCCTGATACATATTGACAATGGCGGAGCCTGACCAATGCTAGACAAAATCAACAAAGAAAAGACAAGCTGCATTGCCAGTGCAGTATGATTGATCTCCTAAATGTGCACTTTTTAGGCAGCAAGGCTTCAAGCATGTAGGCAACCAACTCATCCGCAGTCCATCAACGCTCAGACAGTGTCACATTCGCTTAACATCCCATAAGTACAGTATCCCACGATGTCAATGTCCCCCAAGTCCCCGTGGGATGTTAAGCGATCGTGACTTGGCAAGACCAGGAGATCAAGCATGTGCCAAAGTCGAAAATCATTTCAAAAGTGAACTTCTGTCTATGGCTTTATCGTTATCTCTTCAATTCTGCCAAGGCTTCAGTCAGCTCCTTCCTTAGCATCTCCAACCATCTTCAACTCAACTCTTAATATTTCATCATCTTTTGTCACCCTTCTATTCCTGATAACAACAACTCGACTATTTTCCATCGCGATTCAACCATTGAAGCTGTGTATTGCCTTGATAAAAATGCGTGAGTTCAGATATATCAGAGGTTGTGCATTCGAGTTGGTTGATCTAATCGTCATACAGCTTCTTCAGACCTCCTCGCTGCCCTGGAGGAAGAACGCCAACAGCTCTTCAGAATGATGCAAAATAGCAATAAGAATGGTATGTCGCGCTCTCCATCTTCAGGGAAGCTCATTTTGCTGATTTCATTATAAGCTGTCACAATCACGCTCGCATGCCAAAGCGCTATCAATGAGAAGCATGCCGTCTTCCACGACACGAGTCGCAAATGTATGCCTTCTCCTCTCTCATTGTATATGCCTCCACAACGACTAACGACTCTTGAAGACTCAAGATGGGTTGATCGACAGGCACGAAAGATGAATGCCAGGCTAGAGAAGAAGCGAAAAAAGCTGGAGCGAAACAAACAAAAGATGGGCTTCAGAAGAGACGTACTCTTGGCTGAGACCGAAAGTCGTAAGCTCATTCCTCACTGTTCCTCTCCGATGAGCAGTTCTGTTCAGTGTGCATCCCTGATCCTGACTTTCTACCTCTGCAGTGAAAGCCGATATTGCCAAGACGGAAGCCGATCGACTTTTCCTACAAGCACGCGCGAGAAGTAGGCTCGAGGAGATTGAACGGGAGAAAATGGCAGAGGTCACTGCGAATACCAGATTGGCCAGATCTCGAGCCCCATCGCCAGAACCATGCTTCCCAAGTGCACGTGCAGAAATTAACAACCTCGCCATGCAGACCTTTCCTTCGAGGGCAGAGAGACTGGATAATGTTTGCCGTGCCGAGACATTTCCCGAATCAAGACAAAGCTGCACTTATCACCATCAGAGCTATCCAAAGCCAACGGAAATTGTCGGATCAAAGCCTCTTTCTAAAAAGATCATCTGGAAAGTCACATACAAGGCTGACTCTCTCCTCCCGACTTTCTCCACTTCGGCTATCCCATCATCTACTCCAATCCCTACCAACGGGACGCAGAAAAGGAGCGAGATGAGTGCAAAGAGTAATATGAAGCTAATTGCATCCAACAAATACATCTGGGAAGAGTATGACCATTCTGAAGTCTTCGAGGAACCGGATAACCCTAATGACGAGGATTACGATCCAGAGATTGAGGACTAGGAGGGCTCATCGTGAAGGTGTGGGTGAGATCTTGTGGAGATATACGGAGCATTTGGGATATTTCGGAATGCAGGCGCTTGATTTGTGGATACGGATACTACGGTTGCAGATATTCAGTCAGTAGTGATATTTGGGGTGGTAAAATGGAAAGGGACATCGGCAGAGAGATAGTGGGAAGTGGACACACGAGAGATAGCTGGACTTCTTTGAACGAGGCATGATATTGAGCGGAAGTCACCTTTTTCTTCTCAGCCTTACAATGAAGATTTTCATCCCCTTTCCCGTGTGAAAGGTTCATGTTGCATGGGGTCCTCTGTTATGATGATGATCTAGTAAGGGGGCGCTGCAAAGCTTTGATACTCGAACCAAGAAAGGCGTCGACACTGATGCGGGACGAAGAGTTTAGAGACAGGCACTACTCGTTGCTTGTCAAATGTGATCTAGCATTAGAAGAGTGAATTTCAAATTCAACCTCTCCGAAAGCAGGATATCGACACTGTGAGCTGCAGCCCACAGGATGTTGCGGTCAGTGCGAAAGTAAATACACCCTCGTCTAAGTTCTGTGCCACTTCACGAGCTTCGGGCTGCAATAACCCACGACTTAATGATAGCCTGAATTGAATAAGAACTCCGGTCTCCTATCTTTTGTATCTGAATAACGTACGGTAGGTGCTGCCAACCACCGAGGTAAGTCAGGCTTGTGAGCGGAGGCAAGTGCCTTCATGTCCACTTCTGCGCTGTGGCTTAGAAGCAGATTCACGATTAGTCCGACAGACTAAAACCCTCGCATGAGAGAACTTGTTGCAAATTCTTTGCAGCAAGTTCCGTGTAAACCTCTAGCTAATCCAACGTAAATTCCAACGCGAAGCTGTATGTATAGCTCACCAAGCACTCTCTACCACTTCCCGACAATCACCGTACAACATATTTCCTCCAAGAACGTCTACGCTTTGTGGGGTTGAGCTCCTCTAGCCATGGGTCCTCTCCTCGATCCAGTGTCTACCAAAGCTATACACATTCCAATCTTCACCAGCCGAAATCCCCTCATGCATAAACACACCTCCTTTGCCCTCGTCTAGCTAGTGCAACTCAGCTCAAATTCGAGACCAACGCAAATTCAACGCAAGAAACCATTGAATATCCCAGACTTGCTCATATCCGTAATCAACTCATGACACATACTCGTCAGCCAGAATTGGCTTCGACAACGGGCGTCCAGCAATCATTGGCACGAACTTCTTCGGCTTCTCAGGCGCGTAGGCTTTCGCGACGATCTCTTCGAGCTCTTCCTGGCTGTAGTGGTAGTCCGGATGATTGTTCTTCCAGGATGGGCCAGTTTGGGACTGATTGCCTGCGATGAAGAAATCGTCGTTGTCGAGGCCGTGGTTCAGATCCATGTCGGTGCTTTGATGAGGCTTGATGTGAGTGTAGTCTGGGCCACAGTCGTCCTGGTCCTCAATGTCGCTGAAGCTATCACTGTTGTATCGTACCTCCCAATTCCAGCTCTCGACCTTTTGCTTGTAGACCTGTGTCGATGATTGTGGGTCATCCCACCCGAATTGCTCGATCTTAGGCTTTGAAGTCGACCAACGTGTCTCCTGCACAGCTTGCACCCCACCAGAAATCTTTCCGGGCTTTCCTCCTCCGTATAAGCCATTCTGAAGACCATATGTAGGCATACATGCACTAGTAGCACACTGTTCATCCTGATCGAATTCCTCATCAACATAATCAGGCAAAGGAGTCCGCTCTTGCCAATCAATTGACTCAGTCGGCGATTTATACCAACCCGCAGCAACCTGCGCAGACACCATCGCATTCATTTTCAACTTCGGAGGCTTGAGTCCAGCTTCCAGTCTGAAAGCCTCCTGGACGCGGCATGTGGCTTCGTGGTTCTTGAAGATCGTGTAGTCCATATTTCCTGACTTCCAGCGGATGAGGAGCTCGACCGGTGACCATTTGCGCCAATTCATGTAGTCGGACTATATGGCAGAAGGATATATCAGTAACTGACCAGCGATAAGCGAGAGGGATTCGATAAGTGAAGCTCACCTGTTGTTGAATTTCCAACTCCAGCTGCTGAATTCGCCGCTTGTGCAAACTCGCATCTCCCGATACCACTCCTTATATCCCATTGCAGTTTCATTGTGTCGATTACGAGCGGCGTCTGGTGCCAAGGAAAGCGAGTCCCACTCTGTGTAGAGCTGGTTTTCGATGTTCGCTGCTCGGATGGTGACCTCATGGCTGTCTGCACGTGCTGCTTTCAAGCGTTCCTGGAGGGCGTGCAGTCTTGTGGCTGGCTTGACGTTAGAAAGGAGAGAATTGGGTCACCATACGGAATAGAGCCTTACAATCAGGGTCAAATCGACTGAGGTTCATGGCAGGAAGGAGTTGCATCGGAGCGTCCTCAACATCTTGATGAGTGCTGAGATATTCTAACCGCTTTCTTGGCGTATACTTCGAACGAGATGGTGCCATCGTCGGCTCGAGGATGAGATCAGAGATTGTGGCGTGTTTGAAAGAGCATGAGATGTAGAAGAGCTTGTATCCAATGTGAAAGAACAATTGGGCTGTCAAGGTACCATGGCAGTAGTTTAGGTGAATGCTGAATTTGCAGAAACTGCGTCAGGCGTTTGCTGAGACGAGTTATAGCCACCAGATACGCTGGATGGATGTAGCACAAGCCGAATCAAGTCTATGAAGGACATTCAAGTGAATGTGACTCCCACCGCTCCTAATGGCAAGTGAATGCTTCTGCTTTTGAAGGTAAACAATTAAGCGAGAGCCCAACTTCACGTGTGCAAAACCTGGAAATTACGAATGTGCACAGAGAAGATCCGGAATAACTATCCAGAAAGACAGTATGTATGGGACATGAATCGATAAGAAGCTTTTTGGATGTAGTCAGCTATAGAAGTTAGCTGTCAGGTTGGAGGAGGGTGGTCACAAGAAGTCGATCCCCTTTGACAAGGAAGCGTTCGCTCATCGCTAGACCCAGGCGACCTATGCTAGAGTGACTACAAGCCAGAGCAAGAAATGGAGAGCAATAGAACTTGGATTCAAGAAGCTATCGTCTGAAGAAGTCCATCCTATGTGTTTCTGTAGGGGCAGAATTCAACACCTATGGCGCACTTGACAATGCCATGGTCCTTGAGAGTCATATTTGTTCCAAGAACCCAGTTTCCTTTTGGTGCCGGCAATCTCAGAACTCATCACAGCCACCGCAACCGCAGCAGCCCTCCTTTTTGACCTTCTTTCCATTGTCATCTCCACTGCCCTTGATTTCAATCTCCATTTCCACCTCGGCTTTACCACCATCCTTGACGTCAAGGGTCTTATCGAAGAGCTTAACGAATTCATTATCCTTCTTGACCTCACCACGCTTCTTCTCAATCTTCTTCTCGGCCTTCAGTGCACCAATAAGGGAGGTCTGGGCATTATTGATGGCGGTCTGGCCGAATGTAAAGGTTAGCTTTGGCTGGGTAGAATTGGAATGTGGCTATGTACGACATTAAGACGGGGGAAGGCAAAGGGAAACAAATATACGTACTGGATCATTGCTGGAGTAAGCACCAGAGAGTTCTGTGAGGAAGGCATTCAGTCCCTGGGAGTATGTGGTGGAATGCTCAGGGGTAGCATCGTCTCCCTTAAGGGCATTCGCCGCCGGAGTGTCGATCTCATTCTCCTTCTTCCCCTTAGGTTGGAAATCCTTCCAGGAAGCAGCTAGAGCTGATATTAGAGAACCGTTTCATGACAACTAGAGACTAAACGTACACATTGCGACTGTATGCTGTCTTGATTGACTAATTGTGGTGTCGGAGTTGTGGTTCATTGTTTGCTAGACTTGGTCGTGGTGAAGGTTGATTCGGCGGTGCGAGTTGATGTCGAGGAAGGAATGAGGGAAGGGAACTTTTGAGGAAAGAATCTTCGCCTTTTGTAGACACACCAAGGCATGTCGCTCAGAATCAAAATGAAGTCGCGAAGAGAACATGCAAATTTGTAGCCTAACCTGTCTGAGTTTCTGAGAATCTGTACCTGCTGCCAGGCATCAAGTTAAGCGATGAACCACGTTAGCAAAATCCATCAAAATACTAGCAGCCTTATCCACCACGTAAACCTAGTCGATAGATTCTTCACCTTTTGAGTCACTATATGACCCTTGAACTGATACGTCCGTCCTCCTAGAGCGCCTCGATGGGGTGGATAGGAACTACTTGCCAATCACGTGTCAGAGTTGGCTTGTTCATGGTCAAAGGATGCAACGACAGAATGAATGTATTGAGTAGCGTAGATGGCATACTGGAGTTTTGTTATATTTCTAAATATATTGTCCTTCTGGCTGTTTAAGTTTGTCACTTTCTTCCTGTCTGGGGCTCTCCTGCTTTTGGTCTTCCATGTCTTTCACTTTCCAGATAGCCAGGGCAGCCCGCTTTGTTGTCACCAAAACTCCCGCCACGATCTGCTTCTAGATATTGATTACCCTCTATCTTGGTAATAGATGAAGCTAAATTGGAGTAGGCTGGACATCAGGTGGAACTTCCACAAGCCTCTCACAAATGCGATTACGTTTCAACTTCGGACTTGGGAAAGTTTTCTGTTTTACATCAGCAGCAGAATAAGAATTTGGAGAGGAGTGGCTGTTCCCAGGGTGCACTAAAAGTTCCTTACTTTACCATATGGGGAAGAGGGTGAAGCCTTGTCGATCTTGCTACTTTGAGTGCTGAATAGAGGTTCTGCACCCGGTACATCAATGACCATTTCCGGCTGTTCTAACACAGCTTCAAATTATGCAGGGACAGATTAGCGTGACACTGAGTCGTTGAAGGTGGGAAGTACTTATCAGCATCTCAGTTCAGAAGGGTATCGCATCTGAGCTTATGCTTGAGTGTGGATGTTGGACTTCACCCAAAACATTGGTCCCACACTACACACTCCGCTCTCCTTTGCATCAGGAACCACATGAGAAGTCAACACTCTCCTGTGGATGATAGAAATATCCTCAATGAGATAAATTGGAAGACAAACTTTCCAACTCACCCACAAACACCTCCAAATACCAATCCCGCATTTTCCAGCACAGAGACTTTAGCTACAAACCTCTTTACTTTGGCCCACTTACATCGACAAGTGAAGTTCACCACTGCTTCATGATACACCTGCAAAGTACGAAATCTACTACGCTGTTGAGAACTTGGTTGCAAGTTTTTCTCGTACAACGAGCGGAGGATCGACCGTGAATATTACATACAACCACGTTGTGGGTACCACGGCCACAAGCCAAGTGCTACCAGCCCTGCATCTAACAACGGAAAGCCACCAGCTAGTACTGACCTTGAGTCAAAGGCAGGCAAACAAAAGGTACCATTCGGTCCAGGCGCAAAATATGCCTCGATCAGTATTGGAATCTCCGTTCATCCTTACCCCGCTGTAGGGCGTCGTTCCAACGTGTATTGAAGTCATTGTTGTTGTTCTTCACCAGGTAGACTCTGCGTGATTGTTTGATTCTTTGCTTCTCATCACTACTTTCAATTTGTCCTGCAAGTACTTTCTTTTATACGTTTCCAACATGGCCCCAGATGAATCTCAATTGAGGGGAAATGGCTCAATGGCTCCTGATGGTTACAGCAATGGCTACCAGATCCCGAATATCACTTTAAAGGCGCCAGAGAATAGACGGATAAAAGTTCTCACAATTGGTGCAGGTGTGTCAGGTATCATGATAGCGTACAAGATCCAAAACAATGCCAGAAGTAGTTACATTCCTTTCCCAGTTCCTCGCCCAAAAGTCATGAGTCTTGAACTCAAGTACTGACAAATCTAGCGTGGAGCATGTCAGAAACGAGAAGAACGAAGACATCGGAGGAACCTGGCTTGAGAATAGGTATCCTGGTGCAGCTCGTGATGCCCCTTCACATGCATATACTTTCAACTTCGTCCTGAAGTGAGTATCCTATTGTGCTTCCTATTGTGCTGCTGGGAAAATTTCTTTCAGTCCGGACTGGCCTCTTTATGCGAGTCGTTCTCCTGATATATGGAAGTACTTGGACAAAGTCTGCGAGGTCTTCGATCTCCGAAGGAACATGATATTCAACGCGGCAGTGGTAGGATGCTATTGGAACGAGGCAGAAGGCCAATGGACTATCAAACTTCGCCAAACCAAACCAGGCTCGGCTCCCAGAAGAGCAGCGCAAGGAGTTCCGAACAAACACTAAGGCACTGGTGGAGCATGCCAAAGATCTCGAAGGCCAGATGAATGGTTTCTGGGACTTATTCTTTACCAAATCGGAAGGACAAAAGAAGGCGCAGAAATTATTCTCAGCCCGGATGGCAGAGCACATCAAAGACGAAAGGCTCTTGAAGGGCTTCACACCCAAATTCGATATTGGTTGTCGAATAATTACTCCAGGTAGCAGTTTCTGGTCAGCAGGCACTGAATAAGGAGTACTGATCTTCTGAGGGGATCCATGTCTGAAGGCCATCCAAGAGCCGAACGTCGATGTTCACTTTTCCGCGGTGAATAAAATTACCGAGGACTCGGTCATGGACACGGACGGGAACGCAAAGAAGATTGACACAATCGTCTGCGCGACCGGCTTCGATGTAAGCTATCAACCTCGTTTTCCAGTTGTTGGCCCAAACAGAGTCGACCTGGCAGACAAATGGAAGGTGTGTCCGGAAGCATATCTTGGAATCACTGTCCCAGATATGCCAAACTTTATAACCTTCATTGGAACGTCCTGGCCCGTCGAAAATGGTTCGATAATGGGACCCTTGAACTCTAATATGCAATAAAGTTCATCAAAAAGATGCAAGGCGAGGCGATCCGGTCGATTGTCCCCAAGCAAGATATTACAGATGCCTTCAATGCCCACACGCAAGAGTTCATCAAGCATACAGTCTGGTCAAGCAACTGCAGGGCTTGGTACCGAAGCAGAAATCCCGTGCTCGGTTACTGAACGGGACTTGTGTTGACTGACCTATTCGATAGACAACGAGACCGGAAGAGTCAATGCAGTATTTCCTGGCAGCTCGTTACACTACTGCCAGGTCATTGAAGAGCCCGGATACGAAGATTACAGCATCACTTACTAGAACAAACACAACCCGCGGGTCTATCTTTCCGAGTAAGTGATACTCACGTGCTAACCTATATCTACCAGATGGGCGTTTCTTGGCTTCGGATTCACCTACGAGGATATGAATAAGACCAAAGAAGGAGTCGACCTCACTCCGTCCCTTAGTGAGGAAGCTATCGACCCTAAGTGGATGGCAGAAGTGATCAAGACCGGCGTGGTTGTCGCAGATCGCAAAGTTGATATACCCCAGCCGGCAAAGTAGTAGATGCGTGAGAAATCTGCTATTTCATGGAGCTCAATATATTGATTATCAGCAGATATCGAAGTTTTGCCTGCAAGGGCCGTAGTGCCGCAGATCGGCAGATTGTTGATGCATTAAAGTGTTGCCCCTAATCGACCCCGCAAGTGCGGGGGCTTTCAGAGACCCTGAGAACTTTGCCGGCCCACGGAGAGCTAGGTTCCGCAGAACAGAATAAAAAATGAGCTTCACTGTACGTTGAGAATATGCTCAATTTATCAAGGGTTTTTAATCGGCAAAAGTTTTGGTCAATTTGAATGATGCGAATTACCTCAATCGTACTCAGATTTAGTCCCGTTGAACTTGGTCCCCACATGAATGTCTATTCAAGCCGTCATTGTCTGGAACTCGCGGGAGACGTTCGTTTCCGAGTCCATTCGCTAGAACATAAACCCAGACTTCGTCACAAGGCTCCGGCATTCACTTGATCTCGGTACCTGTCCTGTATCGTTTCATGTTTATTTAAGTTCTGTGGGGGATACCCTCCTTTTCCCTGTACTTTCCTATCATTGCTTAAGCGACATATATCGAATAGCCATATCAAGATCATCCCAGTTCATAGATCACAAGGTGTTTATGGTGCTCTAGCTACGCGTAAGTACTTGGCCGGAAGATACTACCGAAGTAAATGACGAAGAGCTCATCCATATGAAGATCAATGCCTAAGTAGAGGCTCAATTGCAAACTACAACGCATATATAATGCAGCCATCATTCTTCTTCTTATCATCTGTCTTCTGTTTTCTGGTTACCCCCTCCCTCCATTTGGAACGCACCTTGCTTTTGTGTTCGAATTCAATCATGCATCTTGGAAATCTGCTGCTGGTTGTCAGCACAGCGGTGCTGGCCGTTGCTGCTCCTTCAGACAAGAAAAAAAGAGCTGGCAATTTCCAATTCTTTGGGGTCAATCAGTCAGGTGCTGAGTTTGGAAATGGAAACCTCCCAGGAACGTTGAACAAAGATTATATATGGCCGCCGACGTAGGTTTCTTTTGCTCAGGTGAAACATCTCTGCCGGAGCTGACGACATCGATAGATCTACGATCGATACTCTGGTCAGCAAGGGGATGAATACTTTCCGTATGCCTGCTCTTCACCGTTAGAGTAATATCAGAAGATTAATTTGCATACACAGGTGTTGCTTTCATGATGGAACGTCTCATTCCCACCACAATGACCGGTACCGTCAACCAAGCATACGCGCAGGGACTTACATCATACGTCAACTACATCACGAATACGAAGGGAGCAATCGCAGTCATCGACCCTCACAACTTTGGCCGCTATTATGGAAACGTAATTAGTGATCACGCTGCCTTCAAAACTTGGTGGACTACAACAGCCAAGATGTTCGCTTCCAATACGAAGGTAGTCTTTGACTGCAACAACGAGCCACATGATATGGGTTCCGTCAGTACTTTCAGTCTTATGCAAGCATGTATAGATGGCGTGAGAGCAGCTGGAGCAACCAGCCAGTACATCTTCGTCGAAGGTACAAGCTGGAGTGGAGCTTGGCACTGGGTCTCAGCCGGAAATGGAGATCTTGCGAACCTTGTCGACCCGCAGGACAAGATCATCTACGAGATGCATCAATACCTTGACAGTGATGGATCTGGCACATCGACTGCCTGTGTCTCTTCCACCATTGGCTCGGAGCGCATCAAGGAAGCCACCGCATGGCTGAAAGCCAACAACAAGAAGGGCATCATTGGAGAGTTCGCTGGTGGAAATAACGCTCAATGCAAATCTGCGGTCACGGATATGCTGACATACATGGTCGCAAACAAAGATGTTTGGACTGGGGCTCTATGGTACGTACTCGGGAAATTGTTTCCTTCCAATTCGCTTGTCTCAGTGTTCGGGGTTTCCTGAGACACAATGTAAAGCGTTCTTGACAGACAAGTACTGAATCTCATTAGGTGGGGTGGTGGCCCCTGGTGGGGAGACTACATGTACAGCTTCGAGCCTCCGAATGGGGTCGCATATGTCAACTTCCTGCCGATCATGATGCCGTTCGCTTAGGGTACTCAGGCGGACGAGAAGGCAAAAAGAGATCTGTACATATGAGGGAGGTGGTGGAAACGAAGGGCTGATTTGTGTATATTTTATAGCAATGGTCACTATCCCTCACAATATACTACATATCTGGGGAAAATAATGTCTCAAAGACTCGAATCCGTTCTCTTCCTTTTCTCGAGACATACCAATGGTCAAAGGGAACTGGTCTCGATAAGTCAAGGCACTTTTCTAGCCTCTCGATCTTTTCCTAAAGATAAAATAGTCCCGAGACACTTCTAAGACTTTGAGAACGAGATTAAACAACTTACAGCTTGAACCATTTGCGAAGACAGGTTTCATGGGAAAACGCAGAAGAACACTTCGATATATTTCTGGCTTTAGCCGTGAACGCCACAGCCTCTAGCGAGTGGATGTGGCTGGGGTGAAAGTGGGGCCCGGGCGTGCGCAAGAGGGGAAATGTGCCTCCGACTTTTGTCTTCACTCAGGATTCAGAGCAGTACTTTCAACCGTGTCAAGATCTGCCTGGTCTAATTATTCCTTCAAAAATATTCATTAGTAAAATCTGCGAGGTTTTTTTTTGTAACAGCGTTCTACCCGCAGGGAAACTGAATTGTCGGCATTTCGTTCGGCAACATCAAGCCGGCTTCATCACGCTACCATTGTCCGCTAGATAAGCTATTTCGTGCCAGCATGGATCCCAGTTTCTACAGAAACATGAGTATGCTTTATGGCGTAGGGCCTGATCAAAATCCTCAAGCTGCTGCCGAAGAACAGCAGCCAGATCGAATGGATACAAGTTCGGGGAGCAAAAGTGCCCCGCCAGATACGAATTGGACCGTCTACGGCCCAGACGTATCGAGAGGTAACTTGCGAGAAATACCAAACCAAGTCGACGAAAGCGATCCAAGAATGCGTGTAGGATGGGCTTCGGAATCTAGTAAGGGTGTTGGCGAGATGGGCTGGATGTCGTCACGGGATCAGCAGCCTTTGTTGTGGTCGATGGGGGATGACGAAGCGTAAGATTGAGCTCAATTTCCTTTGCTGTTGCTCTGCCTGTATCATGGACGTCTTGCCCTAGCTAGATCTGTATGGGGTGCACTATTTGCTCTGAATACCTTACGGAAGCCAGACTAACAATATCAAAGCACACCACGGGCCCCAGACCAGGCCTCACATTATCCTTACCCAGATCTATCACTGCCTCATCCGAGCTTGCATCTGGATTTCCGAATGGCAGTAACACTCAACCCTCGTATATCAGTCGGATCTACGCCCTTTGGCCACCGTAACTGGATCTCGTTTGTTGGAGGCAAGTGGTCAGGCTCGTGGGGATCAGGAATTTGCTTGGTAAAATTCTCCAGCTGAATTCTTTGCAAAGTACTCACAAATTTCAGCCCGGTGGTCAGGACAGTCAATTGATTATAGGCGACGGGTCAGCCCATCTTCAAACGAATTACATTCTTCAAACATACGATGATCCACCAGCTCACATCGTCGTCAAAACTCACGGGTGGCGGACAGGCCCGCCTGAAATCCTCGCTCAGCTTGCCGATCCCGAGCAGGCCGACAATGTTGACCCTAGCAGTTACAAGTTCAGACTCTTCATTGATATGGAAACTGGGGATGAAAGGTACAAGGACAAGGTGAACTGTGGTATGTGGGTGGGAAGCGGGATGAGGAAGGGAGCTGAGGTAATTTATGAGTAGGTCACCCCCAGCAATTCATTAATCAAGCTAACTTCGAAAGCGCATACCGTGTATCATAAGTAGTACAAAGTTCATAATACATATGAACTGCTAGTTGAACCCCCCTGGGTCCATGATTAGACACTATGGCATGTCCTGCTGGACGCCAAGTTACAACGGGGACAAAATGCTATATTCATATGCGCATATCAAGCAATCGGTTCTGTTATGTTGCGGTAATACCAGCTAACCCACGAAAGAGTACAGACCAGAATAAAGTCCACACCTAGCATCCAAGAGCGTCTGCTGAGGATCAACGACTTTCACACCACTCGCACCGAAAGACCCTAGAACGCCCAAATCAGTGCCATCAAATCTCCCCACTATATTCCACCCTGGACCCTGCAGTGGATTCTTTGCGAAGCTCACCCAAACATCTCTCATATACTGGCTCAGAGCCTCGTCTTGAGCGGTAGCTCCATCTCCCGGGTACGTTCCAAAGACCAGTGGCAGGTCAGATGAATGATAGGCACCAATCGCAGGGATAGGTGACAGATTTGGGAATGTGGCGTTGTAGTAATATCTCCACGTGGGGTTGCCAGCAGCAGTCGATTGATTCGCCAACAATGCTAGTGGACATTGGACGCCGATCTCAGTGAATATTTGAGCAATGGCTTGAGACTCGTTGTGATTCCTGTTCTCCCCACGCGATAGGCTTGTGCGACAAGAGGTTGGAGTTGCGGGAGGAAAGCGAATGTTGTTTCGACGAAGGGAGTGAGGTTATCCTGCCCGTATATGAAGAGCGTGCCTCCGTTTGCGGTTGAGCCGACTAGTAGTGGAACTTTGGCAGCTCTACCGGACGACCGCGAGCGTGTCGCGCTGGATACGAATGTCACACTGTCGACGACAGGAGGGAAGCTCAAGGAGCGGTCCTGAATGATATTCTTTATCGTATGCGCAGGTGATCGTCGGACACATTCCAAGCTATTGGTATCATCTGCCGACGGCGACGAACCGGAACAATCCAATGCAGAGACGAGAGCAAGCCAGCCTTGGGTTGTATTGACTCCTAGACTTCCTGGTTTTGACTGATGATATTCCCGCTCTGAACGATGGCAGCACGGCATGGCAACGCTGAGGCAGGAGGAGCTGTCAGGATCGAATCGACAGATATAGCGCCTGATGACTCGCTGAAGATCGTGACCTTGTCGGGGTCGCCGCCGAAGGAATCGATGTTTTCTTGCACCCATTGCAGAGCGTATCTCTGATCCAGATAGCTCAGATTCGTCTGGTTCAATGGGAGATCCGGCGATGCTGGGAAGCCGAATACTACAATACAGAAAAGAGTTGTCAGTATTTCTTGACACAGCTTGTCTTGGCACAGCTTTGGTTGTGTGATGTAGGGTGTTCGCACTATTCAACCGGTAGTTGAAGGATACCATGATGACATTTTCATAGGCAGCAAAGCTCGATCCATCGTAGAAAGGTATGCTCGAGCTTCCAAATGCTAGACTACCGCCATAGATCCATATCATCACTGGCCATCTGTTGGACAGTGGCACGCCGCCAGGTTGAAAGACGTTGAGGTACAAGCAGTCTTCACTTTCTTCCAAGACCGGGGAGATGGTGTTGCTGAAATTGGAGAGGAAGCTGCCGCCTGCAATAAAGGTACGTCAGAGCAAGTTCGCATATTTGAGAGTTCAGTTGTTGAAATGCTGAGTTCACTTACTGTTGACTTGTTGTATACATGATGGCGCGAATGCGGTTGCGTTGAGAGGTGTGCTCCATGGCGATGCTGGAGTAGGGGGAGAGATTTTGACGGGTGGTGACTTGGGGAAGGGAATACCAAATTAACCGGCAAAGGGGAGAGTATCCTCTGGCCTGTAGGACCTGTGACCCCAGCAATCAACTAGGTCATTCAAGTCGTCAAGGATCGCAAGCTTGACAATATACTCGTCGCGAAGGGGTTTCCATCCTCGAACGCTTCTGAAGTTCCTGAATATCCTTCTTTCGGTGGCCTTGGTAGCTACTATCATACGGCTCTTATCCCTACTATGGCGCTGATATCGGGGCCTTGGAGTCTGTGGGCGCCGAGCTTCGGAGCTGATTCTCTGGACTTTGAGAGGATGAGGACCCAATACATGGCTATTGGTGATACAATTTTGAGGTTTTCGATGTATAGTAAGGCTGAGCTCGCGGTGAACTACACGAGATATCGGCAGCAGCGTGCTGCGGGCTTTCTGACAGAACAGTTAAATTTTAATGTTGGGCAATGGCCGTCCCCTGAGCTGTATCCCGTGGTGTAGTGCTGCTAGATAACGCCTTCATAGGCACAAGGGATGGATATCTGCTATCAAAGTCTTTCGTTTTGGGAAGTCTCGTGCTTCATTTTCAAGGATCGAATCATTATGTATTGATATTGCTCCATATAAATTTGATCTTCAGAGCTTAAGAAAAGTTGGAATTTCCTAAATAGCATTATGGTATGAAAGGATCTGCGTGTCTTCAAAGTGCGTGAAAATTACTTGTAGGTTGGGGCGACCGCAAGAATTCCATGATCGACGCTGGCAAAACTGCTGCATTCCGGGGCAGCGTGTTTACATTCGCTTATCTACCCCGCTATCATCCCACCAAGCTTCAAGTGGTGAACAGCCACTTGCACTTGTTAAGTCTTGGGTAGTGTCAATTGTGACCGCAGCCTGAGCAATTATTGCATCCGTTGTGATAGTCCAGGAACCTCTCAACCGTACCTTGCAGTGCTGCCAGAGCTGCTTCAGCCTCCTTGACGTTACCTCCCATGATCTTTGACTCTTTGATTGCTTCGTATGCAGTTCCAGTCTCCTCAAGGCACCGCCAGATAAACGGAAGAGGGTTTGAGTTGGATAAGATGATGCAAAAGCGATTGTGTTCTCGGCCTTCGTGAAGGTAGATTCCAGTAGAATGAGGAATCCCAGCTTCGTTCAAAGGACAATCTGTCTTGGTACAGGATTTAGGAGAATCGGATGTTGATGTTATGCTTGACATTATGGGTGATTGGACCGAAGGACTTTTGGCGGATTAAAGCGATCATTTTGATGTACTGCAGCTCTGGAACGATGGTTTACGAGGAGCGGGAGATCAATCGGGTTATATGCACATTTAGCCATCAATTGAATAAATTCCGTGAATAGCTTGAAGCGCTCGTTCTCAGAATAGATCTTTTCTTTGTATTTTGGAGAAATGGAAATAATGCCTTGAAAGAGTGGATAATACACTCTGTCCAAGTAGTTGGCCACCCGTTAAGCCTCTACAAACACTTTGAAGGAATGTCCGAACGGACGTTTTCGATTGGCTCTATAGGCATCGTTCAACACCTGGAGCAGTTTATGGACAATGCTATTAAGAAGTTGTTTGAAACCTTTCAAGCAAGACAAAGCTATTGTGGAGTTGTGTCGAGTCTTCGGCCGATATCGCCGGATTGGGGACAACGTCCGCAAGACACGGAACTCGTAGTCCGGCGCACAAGATTTTTGTTGCATATCGTAGAATCTGAAACAATCGCTTGTCAGTGAATCAGGAACTAGCTTCTGACTGTAATGTAAGTAAGTGAACATTGCGGTTGATAGGGGGAGGTGCTCTCAGAATTTCGGAGGTCGCAAGAGTCAGCACTCAACAGATCAAGCACAAATCAGTCAGTTGAGGAATCTGAGACGGCTATAAGGATTGATTGGGGTGATATAGCATGGGAGACCTATAATCAGTCTCAGTTTGTTATCGCGAAAGTATCAAGTTCGGAGTTTTTAAGAGCGGATGCCTGGAGTGGAGACCCAAGGGGTGAGCGAAGAGTGGAACAGGCGAGACGTTATTTGTTGTAGAGAAGTAATCGCTGGCAATGAACAATTCAGAATAAAGGGAAAGCTTCGAAAGAAAAATTGAGTTTGACAAGAACTTCAGAGGATCCATGTGCGCTTCAAAAATGTGAAGTGACAAAATGGAGGAAAGAGTGGAAGCAGGTCAAAACCCGCAAATTTAACAGCAGTCTCGATCTTTGTTGAACAGTACTGTAAGACAAGGGAATAACGAGAAGATACGCTTCAGAATAGAAGCTCAGGTCTATTGTCAATGGCCATATCTACATCGAGACAAGGTAAATTGAACAGGATATGTTCTGGCTTCAGAGCCGATCCACGGGTCGGAGTGCCATGATGGTCTTGAGGCGCTGGAATGCGGTATGATCATAGATTAAGCTTCCTTTCCCTCTGGAGAATCCATCATTCAGTCCACCCGAATACGTGAGCGACTTTAAAGCCATAAGAGAATGAGAAAAGGAGCATTGTCACGTGAGCTTTGAGATGCGATCGGAACTAACCAGTCGCAGTGAATGGAAGAACTGAGGAAGAGTTGAGTCGGAATGATTTCATGGACATTTATTTGTGGGAGTCTCCGAAGGTTCGATATGTGGAGGCTTTCAAAGCCCAAAACTGGTGGATTCGGCAACAGGAGCAATTGTTCGCATCTTGAGCATAAGAAAGAGAACTCTGTGTTTGTAAACATGGTCAGTTGTTGTTGTCGTCTCGAGTATGTATGGTGTGGCTCTATGATAGGCAATGCATCCTTGCGAAACAATCGAACGGTGTTTTCAAGCAGTAAGAGTGGGAAATGATATACTTGTAACTTCGTAACTATGGCTAGGAGTATAACATAACGGTAAGATGGGCTGGTATTTTATCAGGGGCGAATCACCATTTTGAGACATCTTTTCATTAGGGAAATCAATTGACTTCAGTGCCAGCTTGCAATTTTCGAAGATTGACCGATAAACTTGAAAGCCACCCTCGTGCTTGACTTCAATATAATATGTGCAGACTTTGTTTATTCAGCTCGATGAAGTCGGCTTGGATCCAGGATTCTTTTTCGGGGAACAGGTGCCGCAGGCGCCTGAGGCTAATCGAGGCATTCCTGAAGCCTTAGAGTGATCGCCAGCGGCAGTCCAAGCCATATCCTGGCATTTTGAGATCCTGGCCTGCCAAGATGGAAATAGACGCGCTAAGACACGACTTCGCGTCTTCTCCCAAGAGCTTCTTGCCAGCTTACTTGATCATGAGGCGCAAAGCTACCTCCGGAGTTTACAAGCATTTGCAGTAGGAAAATTCGGCGCACACTAGTCTTCCATTTCATATCCCCTTATCTGAGATCCCCCTCTTAAGATTTAAATATCCGAGCTTGGCCATTTTCTGTCTCAAGAGTCAACGCCATGATACTCAGTGGCCTCGAAATTGTGTCTCGTCAACTGGTCCGTAATCTTCGCCATGTCGCCCAGCAACAGCAGCCATGCGGAGTAGACCTGACACTTCGCCAAGTTTCCAAATGGACCTCAGCAGCAACAATTGACTTCGATAACAATAGGCGGCAAGGCGCCCAAACTTCCGTATTACCTTTTGACGGCACCAACCGCTCCATCACCCTCCAGCCTGGCGCCTACTTGGTCGACTTCAACGAGACCGTTGAGATCCCTCGAAATTGCATGGGGAGTGTTTTTCCTCGGTCGTCGCTGTGGCGTTCTGGGGTGAGCATCAGTGCTGGTGTCATCGATGCTGGCTATGAGGGGGCCATGGGAGCGCTGATGGAGGTCAAGAATACGAATGGGCTTATTCTCTATGAAAATGCCAAGCTTGCGCAAATCGTTTTCGAGGATATGACTGGAGAGGTTGAGGGATATAGTGGGGTTTACCAGGCATCGACGAGTAGTGCTGGGCGAGATGGGCCCGAGAAGCGAGATGGATGAGAGGTTGCCGAGCCATTTCACCACTGCTCGGGCATAATATGTATGAAAAGCTTCAGAAGTCAAGACACATTTGGTAAAACCCTCAAAGATCGCTTCGGGCGGTTCAGCAACAGCGCATGGGTGGATTTGGGACCCAAGACAAGATATCATCGGACCAGAAGTCCGCAAATTATGGCATCCGAGGACAGACGATATCAAGAGCTCCGAGAATGGTCCCAGATAATGCTTTCACACTGCGGTAAGTTCCGATCGATCTTAATATCTTGGATCCTCACTTGATGTGCTCCCCAACTGCAATTCGAAATTGACGTTGATCTCGAAGCCGCCGACCCAATTTTGCGGCTCAAGGCTCGGAACTGACAGGCCCACATTGCACAGCTGCCGACGGGACGAATCAGCACGGCATGTTCTCTGTAGGCGGTTGTAAATTGATGTCTTTGAAGCTCGCAAAACCCATTTTATGTGCTCCATTGTCATAAAATCTGGAAGTTAATGGATCGGCAGCTCCCGCTTGTCACCAGTCATACAAGTGCTTCCGCCCAACGGATGTTCGGAGGCACGATCGACTCGTAGAGCTCCTCCAGCGACACTGAGTTTGGTCGCCGTCTATTGCGGGAACGTCACTGTACCCCATTCGAAGCAAGGGAATAAAATGCTTTGATTTGGCGGAGTGGTGGACAGGACCGAATTGGAGCCGAAAAGTTTGGGGTTCGAAGACAAAGAAGAAGGATTGTTGGGGAGATGAAGACTAATGAATAGGACTGTCAGCGTGATACTGGACCAACAACACTCTACTGATCCTGTTCCCACTTCGTGTCGCCTCCATTCCCTCGTGGCACAAAGCGTCTTTGCTGGGCAAGGTCGTCTCGGAAAGCTTTCGCCTAGAGGGTTAGTGCTGCGCATCGAAGGATATAGGGGCTCTTTAGCGTATCCATCCCGTGTTTAAGCTTCTGTCAGTGCTTTACCACTAATTCATCCTCAGCTCGCCCTTTTCCAGCTTCTCCAGAATACCATCAAATCTCACATCGAAAAGTATTATCGAAAATTGTCGGATACAGGCAACAGAATCTCGAGATCTCTAAGCCTGTGTGTTACATGAGACTGAGCAGTCTCACGACGGGCCGTCGTTTTGCTCCGGTGGACAATTCCCATCTCGAACCCCAGCTTCATTGTGATGTGGGACATGGGGTGATTTTAGCACACCATAGAACTTGGCAGCCAATAGTGAGTCCCTGGAAAAGCCTATCTTATCGACAGCTCAGGTGGTGGCAGGCTGAGGCTTGGCTACAGTAGCATCGAGTTCCAGACTTCTGATTGACCCAGAAAGAGTAGCACAGGTCTCACTAACGCAGGTACGCGAACCCATGATGGCTCAGAAAATTCAAATGTCTACAAGGCCCTTTTGCTTGTTCCTCGACCTTCATAAAGTAAGGATGAATAATTCGCATATGTTGCACCAACAGACTAAACCGCGCACGTTTCTGCAACTGATACGTTTTTGTTTGCTCACTTATCTGGTTACTATCGATGTCCTTGGTATGCAAAGCTTGACGAATAAGCAGTGCTGAGCAAAGCTTGGAAAAACAAGCCTCCTTCCAGATTCGATATTCAGGGGTGATGGTAACCTGCCAAAATGGAGCTCGCAGCTGAACACGCCAATCAGTGTCAGCTTGACAATCAATATTGTGGCGTGGGGAGTAACCCTGTCTCGACGCCACTCGGCTGCGAGTTTGTTGTAGCTCTTCAGCCCCAGAATCTAGCCCATACGCGCTCGACCCTGAATGTCCGGGGACCTCTCATCCTCCCATCGCTGTTCAACTGGCCCTGACTGGTCCCGACTATTTGTATCACTCTTCGGATATTTCTCTCAAAGCTAGTGCTGTACACAATGGGCGGCGACATAGGTCTAGGCAAGGGAATTGCAGTCTACAGCTAGCGGAGCCAAGACCTCGCCTGCTTCCCTGCCTGTACTCTTTCCAATAAAGTCCTTGCAGCACCTTTGATTTGATTCTTGATGTCGTTTCCTCTCGTTTGCCCTGAGTTCTGACCGTTACCCACTTCATCCCGTCCCTACCGACTGTTAACCTTCTCTGGTGCGGAGCCTTCGCAATCAGCTGGAAATATGTGGATGAGGATATACTTGTTTTTGGCCTTCGTGCCAGTCCTGGTTCGCTCTCTCGCTTCCACAGACGAGATTCAAGATGCAGACCCATCGCAATCAGGCTATTTGGACAATCACAACCTACACCCAAACACAGTCGGGTCTGCGATTTTTGGCCAGCTATGGAAAAATACATATGGCAACAAGGAGAGATGGTACGCGAAACCACTCGTTTACACGCCACCAGGTGGTACCCAGCTCGTTTTCCTCGCTTCTGCACAGAATGTCATTCGCACGCTGGATGCTGTCAATGGAACGCTTTTGAACTCTCGGACGGTTCAACCACCGTTTCTGCAGAAGGACATTGGATGTACTGATATTCCAGATTACATTGGAGTCATTGTGAGTTAGAGTTCGATTTTGACGGACACGCGTTGTTTCTGATAATTGAGCAGGGGACCCCGATTATAGACCCCACTACCAGTACCGCGTATTTCTTCTCGAAAGGGTACAGGAACGGAGCAGCGAGTGGCGGCCTTGCTAATGGTAGGTTCCCAGAGAACGAGACAATTAGCATTCGATTTGCTAACAGTTCAAAAGGCATCTACCAATTCTATGGCGTCGATGTTCTTACTCTGCAAGATCGGCCTGGCTTCCCCATCTTGATCGATGGCCATAATGCCGACAATGATCCTGCACGGTTCGTATTTCGTCTGTGTCATGTTCTCAAATTCTAACAAGCACAGGTACTTTGTCGGGGGCACTGTCCTACAGCGACCATCTCTTGCAATGGTGAACGGCGTGGTTCTTGGCGGATTTGGAGGTCATTGCGATTTGTTCAACTACACTGGCATGGTTGTCGCGGTGAGCACAACACCAGGAGTCGGTCAGTCTCACATATCTGTCTCTTGGACTAGCTGATATGAGGCAGGCGTCACTTCGATATTTGCAATGGAATCTAGTCCGGGAGCTCCTCCAGTTCAGAGCGATATTCTGGTAGAGAAAGGCGGAAAGGCTGGTATCTGGCAAGGTGCGTTTGCTTTTCAAGCTCTTTGATAACATACTGACGACAAGGAGGTGGAATGGGATTTTCTGTCGATGGCAACCGTATCCTCCTCGCAACTGGGTAAGTCCTGGGTCTTTCCGTCCCCATCTTGAGCTCTTGACTGATTCGGTTCAGCAATGGCCAAGGTCATGCCAACGGTGATGTTGGAGCCTCCGGGAGAACCCCACTATCAACTCTGGACGAAGTGGTCGGCAGTTTCAGTGTTTCAACAGACGGAAAGATTACTCTCAACGATTACTTCGAGCCTTACGAGTACATATCCATGGATGCAGGAGATCGGGATCTGGGATCTTCCGGTGTCACACTGCTAGACCCAACAGTATTCAAAGGAACAGGGGTGTCAAGAATCGCGGTCACATTGGGAAAAAACTCGAAAGCTTATATCATGAATGCCAACAATCTGGGCGGATTCAAGCAGGGACCGGGAGGAACAGATAACGTCATTCAGACAATTACAGCTCAAGGGACAGTCTTCGCTGGTGTCGGCTCATATCCGCTGGAAGGTGGTTACATCTACTTTACACCAACTGGTGGAGCTACAGTTTGTTATAAAATGGGGCTAGATTCAAACGGGGCGCCTTCGTTCACACTCGTCGGTCAGTCAAATGGTCCGGCGGCTGGTAGAGTTGGTGTCGGAATTCCGACCACAACCAGTTACAAAGGGCAGGTGGGTACAGGCATCCTTTGGATCTCTGACCCAAGTCTTGGTCTCCAAGCTTTCAACGCTGTTCCCGTCAATGGTGTACTTCAACCGATTCCCCTCCCCGCCACTGGGGGTTTGAACAAGTTCCAAAGACCAGCATTCGGAGATGGCCGACTTTATACCACTGACAACAATGGAAATGTCATATGCTTGGGCTCACCGGTTGCATTACCTCTCAATTGCACTGATCCGATTGACTTTGGAGATGTCACTATTGGCACGAATGCTACTCGAACCGTGGACTGCAAAGCACTGATCCCTATCACAAAGATCAATGGATGTACGACTGGCAACTCAAATTGGAAGTGCGATAACTCGACACTCCCTCAAGGTGCTCTATTGAAAGACGCAATATTCTCCTTCTCAGTGACCTGGGATCTGACAAACGCCGTCGTCCAAGATGTGCCACAGGCATCATTCGGAAAGGTCATACCCGGCGTCGAGAGTACCAGTCTCAACATCATCACGACGAATGGAATACCCAAGTACAGCACTGTGCTTCCGGTATCTCTGACAGGTAGAGTCGTTTCACAGAATGCCTTTATGACGATCACACCTACCGAGATTGATCTTGGCGGGATTGTTCTCGGCTCAGCAGGCGCTCCCTCAGGACTTACGGCCTCATTCATTCTCTCCAATGTTGGAGCTCAACCTCTCAGCATCATAGGCACTGCTTGGTCCAACACTATCAACGGCGACGTCCAATGGACTAACATTACTGATGGCGATCTTGGCAACGGGTTTACCTCAGCACAGATTCCGAAGGCTGGAGATGTTATCGAGACAGGAGGGTCTCTTACCGTTTCGGTAAAGTTCATGGCAGGTGCAACAGGAACGTATACATCTTTCGTGGAATTCTGGACCACAGGCGGCGCCGAATACATCATCCTATCAGGATCCGCATCGACAGCTCCAATTGCAAACGTTTCGGTCTCGACTATGGAAGGTGGCTGGGATTACACGGAGCCTCTCATCATGGACTTTGGTAACGTTCTTGATGGAACCACACAGTCAAAGTACATTCGGCTCTGTAACGAGGGAGGCTCCGCGCTTCAAATCACCAAGAGCAAACCTCCGGTCGGCACAGAGCTTTTGGCTCCAAATGCTTTGGTAGATTTGCATGAGGGACAATTCATCGATATCAATGGCTGCGCAGAGGGCCAAGTATCGATTGTTGCTGCACCATTGGGAGTGAATCGACCCGATCATGCGCTCTCAGATGTCTGGATTCTGAATACTGAGTTAGCCTTTCCTCCCCGACGGTCTGGTAATGAACACGGCTAACATGTCATTAGTGATGTAACATTTGGGGTACACGATATTGCAGTCACAGCCAATATTATCACTCAGCAAGTTGGGCCTTTGCTTGCGAATGGATCTTCTCAGTATATGTACCTTGGCTGCTACTGGGACGGTGGTGGACGCCTGCTCAGCAAGGGTCAAAGCTCGGCGCAGAACGAGAATGGCTGGTGCCAGAAACAATGCTTTGCCGGAGGATACAGATTTGCAGGGACTGAGTATCGTGAGTCGTCTACCCATAATTATGAACTGGCAAGCTAACACAAAGTAGATACGGAGTGTTGGGTAACCTTTTCCGAAGGTCATATGTTTGGCTGTACTAATGATCATCTTAGTGTGGCAATACCCCTCCAACATATCTCAGATAGTAAGTGTATCCTACGTTCATGATTTAAGCCTGTGCTTATAGCCTTAGTACCGACGAGAGCCTGAAGAAATGTGCCTGGAGCTGTCCTGGAGATGTGACGCAACCCTGTGGAGGTGATGGCACATACGTCTCAATCTTTTATGATCGTACTCGCTACACACCGGGCCCGGATTCGATTCCTGGTCTCCCACCTGTCGTGTCTTCCTCGTCATCCATGACCTCGCAGATCTCAAGCGCATTGACATCATCGACATTAAGTATTTCTCAATCAAGTGTCAGCAATTCGGTTTCAACAACAATCTCAACAGGCACGACATCTGTCATCTCGCCCACATCGACCAAGCCTAGTACGACACCCACTCAGACAAGCCCGGCTATCGTCCGAACTATCGGATCGTACTCGTATGCCGGATGTTACACGGAGTCTACCAAGGGCAGAGCACTGTCCTTGAAATCTTACGCAGATGACTCGATGACTGTTGATATTTGCGCTCAAACCTGCGCTGGTTACATTTGGTTCGGAATTGAGTATCGCAGAGAATGTATGATTTTCCTTTTCGAGTCATATCTGTGGACTCGCTAACAGAATGAAGGCTTTTGTGGGAACTCGTTGTCAGCTGGAAGCAATATCACGGACGAGAGCTCTTGCTCCATGTTTTGCAGGGGAAATCCCCTTCAAGTCGTAAGTTGCCAAATATGTGTCGAAAACGAGAATCTACTAACGGTGCAGTGTGGCGGATCTTCTCGTTTGACTATGTACAATAACTTGACTGCTGTAGTATCAAGTTCGAGCCAGTCATCCTCGATTACAGCGTCTTCAAGTTCTTCCAGCATATCGCAGTCAACATCGTTGACTGCGTCGCTCAGCTCCTCCAGCTCCTCGCATACGACATCGGAGAACACATCGCTAAGCGTCTCATCGAGCTCCTCTAGTGTCTCGTCAGATTCGTCGACGGTTTCTTCAAGCTCTTCGGAGGTATCGTCGTCGACATCAACGACCAGTTCCGAGTCCGTGTCATCAACATCATCGTCAACTACCCCGGAGCCATCGTCTCAGACCACCTCTTCAGTGGTATCCTCACCAACCTCAAGCTCCACAACGTTCCCGAGTTCTTCTTCCTCGGCATCAGAATCCTCAAGCTCATCCGTAGTATCGCACTCTTCAAGTACATCCACCTCAACTCTACCTCCCACCACGTCACCACCCACAACTTCACCTCCAGCGTCCACCAATACCCCTTCCGCGCTCTCAACCATCACCAGCAATCCAACCGCAACCATCTCTGCAATCCGTGGTTTCGCCTCATTAGGCTGCTACAATGACCCCGCTGGTGGTCCTTACCAAGGTCACAACATGCCCAAGCTCTTCAGTAACGACAGCATGACGCCCGACCTCTGCATTTCTTCCGCACTCGCTCGTCGATCCGCCAACCCCGCCACCACATTCCTCTTTGCCGGCGTCGAATACGGACGAGAATGCTATGCTGCGACAAGAGCTCCGACACCACAGCCTGCCTCGTTGGTAGGACCGAAGGCGTGTACGATCCCTTGTAAAGGCGATCCAAGCGTGTCGTGTGGTGCGGGAAAGATGTATAATTTGTATTTTGCGACGAGCGTTACTATTACCGGGACGGCGACAAATCAGTGGAGTTCTGCTGGGCCGGTGTCAACAGCACCCTGATTCCGGTACAGTAGGTCGGTCCTCTTTGGTGTTTTGGAGAAGATTGAAATGGTAGCGGTGTTGTGCATTCAAGAGAGCCTCGAACTCGGGTAATGGGGAACGTTAAGGCCCTACTTAGATAATGTTTAGACATGTGAAATTAGATATCATTACTTTTGACCGACTTCACTATTAGTCTCATTCGCCATTCTTCGTGCCATTCTCCTATGTTGCCGTGAGAATCTTGGATATCGTAGCACTTTCCGTTGCCACGTTGTTCAGATATGGGGCCAAAGTCTCGTTTGATTCACGATGCCAATGGTTAGTCAAGCGGCGGAGGAAGGCTGACGTCCTAGATGTTGATCTTCGACTCATGATATTGCAACAACATCTAGTTAAAAAGGCTGCCTGCTCTGCTGCTGTCAGTCTAGAATATGAACATCGAACGTTCGCTCCCGACTCATGGCCGAAGAGTTGAATGACAACAGTCTCACTTCTCTTGAATGGCCTTCCCCGCTGGCCTGACTGGCCCAGTTTGCAGGGCTATCTCCTAACAATATAAAAGAGAATGAATTCTTCCCTGAAATGGTCTTTCTTTCTGCATCAGCTCCCCTCTAAACCTTGCGGACGAGACAGAACCTTAAGCAAGATCCCACCCTAGGGAAGAACAATACGTTACCCTTTCGTTTCCACCGGCACCAAGCTCATCGACACACAACGAAGAACGATGTCCCAGGACGATTACTACCGAATGCTCGCAGAGCAAGCTATGCAGCAGAATGTCAACAATGCAAACCAACGATCTGCGGGATTGGCGAATGGATTTGCCTCCCGTATGGGAAATGCCCAATACTTTTCTACAAATAATATGTATCGAGGTGTACCGACAGGCAGCGGAATACTCGCTTTCAACCAGCTTCCAGGGATGCAATGGCATAGACAGCAAGTGGGTGCGCCTTTCGCATATGAGTATCAGAGCGGCCGCCACGGTAAAGCGGCAAGAAATATGAATTCCATAATGCAAGCTGTTGGCGGTCCGTTCAACGGTCAAGTGTTTGGTCCGTCTGCAGCGAACTCTATGGCCAGCATTTTTGATGGGACACGAAGGCCAACGCCGTGTGATATATGCGGTCTTGTTTACACCAGCCTGTCCAATGTAAGAGACCATAGACGTGTGGTCCACGGCTGCTGACATCTCTGTTGCCTCTAAAAGGATCACGTGACATGAAAAGTGGCGTAAGAGACATGGCGTATTCGAAATAGGTTGGGATAGAGGAATCTAGCAAATAGACTGCGTGACCTCTGAACACACCTTCTTCATCCATATCACAAGATCGATGTGGAAAGCTACCTCCACTTCTTGATTTTCATCCGCAGTATTATCAACTGCAAAAAGTAAAGTAGAAAATTCACTTACTCATCTTGCTCATAAATCTTTACTGTAGGAGAATAGGTTAAAGAGGTCAAAGCACAGAGGCTTCGTGGGCTGTAAAAACATGCGTGTCTGACCTCGAATTAAGCGAGATAAACATCATTTCAGTCAGCCCAAATTCCGTCTTATGAATACCAGAACCGTCTGCAGTCGAGTAAAAACAAATCCTCATGAGCGAAGAGCCCTCTTCACTCCAATATGGCTCAATTTTGGAGTTGCTTGACTCGCTTTGAGACAGTCGCGACTCACGAGCGCAGCATTGCTAGAGTGCCTCGCCCCTTCCATCCCAACGACCCGCGCGACGAAGCATTTTCAGCCCCCCAAGATTCTCTACTCTTCCACAATATATCAGAATCAATATAATTTCTGCATCACTAACCAAAACGATTGGCTCGGACGGTGCGCATTCTTTACCTTCCTCCTGGCCAGCATCATCTACTAGCTGAAAGCACAGATCGGCAGATCATCTACGATGGACCTTGGGGACTCAGATCCCCAAAGCATGTCGGTGTCTGCAATGCTGAACTCCAAGTCACCAAGTCCGCGGACACAAACTTCGGCTCGATCTACACGACCTCCGTCAAAGTCTTTCGCAAAACCTCCGAAGCCTGCGGCTGCTACCGCGAAGGTCCAAGATTCTGCTAATGACTGGGCAAACGCATTTGAGATACGATTCAATGATGAGGAGATGGGATGGATTATAGACCATGGAAAGATTCGTGTCACGGCTACGATTCCGGTTCAAGCACCCATCGTTCTTTCAACGGATTATGGCACTGTATATCCTGCGAAATTTGCTTCTTCTGCTTCTTCTACAAGCCTAATTGCAGCGTCAATTCCGATCCAGAAACAACAGATGAAGTCGCTGAAGGAGGACAGTCCGATGACCTCTAAGCCAGACACGGGTTTCAAGACGGCTGTCTCTGTTGCTGCGCCGTTCAAACGCCGGTCGCCCCAGCAAAAGATGGAAAGCTCAAACACCACCTGGAGGAAGGTTGAAAATCGGCTGCGGAGACCACTTCCCAACGGCCCCCTAGCACGCACCCAGACCAAACTGGCAGCAGGACAGAAAAGGTCATTGGCAGTAGCACAACAATACCCCAAGTCCGGAACAGCTTCTGGATCCTCGAAGCAATCCTTCGCGCCAACTCCAAGCATGAGAGATCGTGAAGGAACAGCTTCGCTAGAAGCGATACCAGAAACCACTGCGGAACACCTAGAAAACGAACCAGAGAATGATAACTCAACACCCGAGAGGCCAAAACCCAAGAAGAGGAAGGCGAGTAAATCAGCTGAGTCTAGATGGGACAATCCAACGAAAGGCTCGAGATCGTCAATAAGGACTCCCGATCTGCATAAGAAGCCTACGGCAGGGACGGCTTTTCAAGAAATCTCAAGTCAAGATACTCGACTAGAGACCCTGCTGAGGAGTGCGGGTATACGTTAGCAAGACAGCCACATCTGAGGAGAGGAGTGCGTTGCAAGGTTTACATAATAGAATTGTGTTGAAGTCTCTTTTATCACTTGCGCCGTCCAAAACAATTGGTGACAGCGCTCAAATTCCCACAGCAAAAGCGCCCATCTGCGTGACGCAAACCACCAACGCCCACCAAACATACTCATAAGTCATCAAGCATCGGATACCGCTCCCTCAGCAGCCCTCGCCATCTCAAAATTAACATACGTCCTACACCTCCCCCACTCCCTCAAGTCCAGCTTGAACTCCCTCTTACACCTCCACCCAAACCTCTCATACAACGCCTTCGCATCCTTCGAAGCCCGGACTTTGACTTCCCGTTCCCCAACTTCATCGAGACAAGCTTTCAGTAGCTTTCTTCCAATGCCGCGCCGTTGGTGTTGTGGCGATACTGCTAATTTGAGGATCTCTGTCTAGTGTTAATCTCTGTCTAATTGAGATGTACGAGTTTCGTGAAAGTGAGAGCAGAGAGGCAAGGATGCTTACCAACACCGCCTTCCCTCGCTTGCGATTCTGAACCCATGATTTCCGTATACCCCTTCCATAGACTCATATTAGCACCCTTCGGTAAGTGAGCCAGCCAATCCCAATCCTCCTCCTCCTCATCCTCTCTCCTTCCTCCAGCCATACCTCCCACCCTCCACATCACAAACCCCACAATCTCTCCCCTCTCCCGCATCACATCCTCATGGTCCCCAATGACCCCAGAATTCTCAGCCTCAATCGACACATCAACACCAGAATCCGCATCCGAGCCTCCCTCCGGCTCACATCTCAGCCTCGCCACCAAAATTCTATACTCTCCCCCGCCCGTTCTCTCAAAACAAAATCTCAAATGGGCAAGGAATAGTTTTAACGCTTGGAAAGGATATGGGAAAGAGAGTGCGATGAGCGGGTGTGCAGAGTTGGCAGCGATGTCGAGGCGGGTGAGAGGAAGGAGATCAGCTGATGTAGCTTGGCTGAGGTGGATGGAGATGGGCTTTGGCTTTTTGGGCATTGGCTCGCTTTGGTCCTGCAATAAAGGATTTTGGCGCAATTTCAAGTATTGGAGATGTAGAGATGGAACGATTGATCGATGTGAATAGCTGATACTGTGAGGGGCCAGGATAATGGCTGTCTAGGTATTTAACTGTAAGAACGCAATGTACGGTTGCGGTGTTGACGGTTGGGACACTTGTGGCTAACAGCCCGCTGAGCCGTTGGGGATGGTACGTTCCGTTGTTGGTAGGTACTAAACATGCGGTGAGCCACGTGGATATATCACTGGATGGATGGCTGCGACCAAATGCGGTAAGACAAAGAAAGGTAAACGAACGAGTCAGAGTAACATGCGGTGCTCGCTAATAATAAACGCTGATCTTCAACTGAGTAACACCGAATGTTACAATCATGTAAACAAACGACGCTGTGTCAAACCGTGCATCATACCCGAAATACCTCAAAACATCCCCTGCGAAACAGTACTGCAACCTCCAAGACGAGCGACACAGACGAGATGATCACGTGGATGCTTGGCTGTTGCGCGGTTGCGATTATGTTCAGATCTCTATGGCACCAGTGATGGGAATCCATTTAGACCACCAGGGTTTTGACTCGATAGGCTTCGTTTGGGTGGGCTTCGCTTTGGCTGACCTCGTCATCTGGTGAATGACGAAAGGTTCTAAGACTTGTCCTAAGTCAAAAGCTGAGATATTTTTTTGTTTCGAACCCGAATTTTTCAAAGAATGATTTCGAGTTTGATGTGGCGGAAACAAAGGCACTGCCGTGGGCGGCGTCAACTTCTAAGAGCCATTGCTCTACGAGATTGGAGCCCACACGTCGTTTCTGATACGAGGCAGCGACAGCAATTTCCTTCAGCTCAGTGTAGACGTCAGTCATTGTACTTAGGATACGGAAGAGCAGATTCGTTGCGTAGCAGTATTTTCGCCACAAGGCAGCAGGAAGTGACAGATTGAACCTGGCTTACCCCAAGTATTATCTGTCAAGTACTCTTTCCTCTCAGCCTTCCACCCCGCGCGATGCCGAAAAAGTTTCGGTGAATTATTCCCTGTAGCCTTGAGACTATCCGTAATTGGATCACCACCATCTCGATGTGGCCGGACCCCTATCAGATATCCTACATCCTCCTCGCGAAGCTTATCGGCTACTGTTTCGGAAAGTCTTTCCGCAGGGCAATCGCCGAATACTTCACGATCACTCAAGAATATAAAGGCGACAGTAAGGCTATGCTGCGATCGAGGCGAACGAACGATATTTTCGCGGTATCCGATCAACTGTGCACTCAACTCCTTTTCTACGATCCATCCTGTGACAACGAGTGGGTAAAGCTGTTTGTGGAGTGCTATGGATATATCGACCGTGCGTACTACGTCCCGTTCTTCGGCGAGCCGGTGGTATAGATCCGTGCCGTGTGACGGAATGCTTTCATTGATTTGTTCGCGGGTGCTGTCCCCAGAATCGATCGTTAAAGGTGAATCTAAGTAGGGTGGCGCCATGGTTTTCTGTCCTTTCGAAGACGATGCTTATTGGATCGCGTGTGAGTGATAAGCTTGATTGGGATATAAATACCGATGGAAATTGGACAACACTTTTGCCGGAAAGATAATGATGCTGATACACAATGAAAGGTGTTGTAAGAAAGAAAGCAATAAGTTTCGGTACGCCTACTGGGGAGTAGCACTTTACCATTCCCAGCGAATCAAAAAGGAAAGAATGAATTGCAAATGGTACACTCGCTGACCAAAATCGGAAAGAGCGAAGAGAGGGAACGACGTGCAAAAACCAATAATCAAATGGTGTATTCAAAAATTCCGACCTTCAACGCCATACATGCGTGGCCACGTCTAAAATTGACCTTCGGTATTGCCATCTCCCATACTTTTACTGCTGCTGCTTCCGCTCTGGATAGCACCCAAAATGCCATCAATGTACGATGCACCACTCCACTTCTGGTGAGTGAGAACATCAACACCGAGCTCCTTTTCTCTCTTCTGAACCAGGTTGACATATGCCAACATGCCATCTTTCTTGAAAGATTTGCTCAACTCGTTCGAGATCGTAGCTGTACTGTGTAGACCAGCTAGTGAAATGAGTTGGAGGACAAAGCCGTGCTTAGCAATATCCCAGATGAATGACTTCAAAGTCTCGTCGGAAAAGCCGTGACTCATCCAATTGAATGATGGCGACAAGTTATATACAAGCCCCTTTCCAGGATACTTCGCCCGAATCTCTCCCGAGAATTGTGCAGCGTTGGCGACATTTGGATCGCCAGTCTCTACCCAAAGTAGGTCTGCGTATGGTGCATATTCGATGGCGCGCTTTGTGGCTGCCGTCATACCTGCACGGTAATGATAAAACCCTTCTCTGGTCCTGGGGATGTCGATGTTGAAGTAGACAGGTTTCTCGGCAAACTGTGATGCGAGCTGTAACCTCTTGTTGATTGACATGTCGCGATTTGCTGCCGTCTCTTCCAGGTATTTGTCGATATTGGACTTGGATACCCCTTGGGCCTCGAACTGCTTGACGACAGCCTCGTCACAAGTCATCAACTTGGTATCCTTGACCCAGTCCGCCTCAAAGATATCAATCTCAGCTCCTGATGCACCAGCCAGTTCCATGCCTTGGAGAGTTTCCGCTAGAGGTTCGATGCCCTCTTCCGCCACTCCCAAGATGAACTCGTGGTCTCGAACATCGATAGCACTGCTGAGCAGCTTGCCACTTTCCGAATCTGTTCTGGCAATCACAAGATTTTCTGAACCCATCACATCCCACTGAAATCGGGCCGCAACTAGTCTGTTGATATGCTCGCCAACTGGCACCAGAACCTTGCCGGCAAGATGTCCACACTTCTTCCCACCATGCATTTGGTCCTCGAAATGTACCGCAGCAGCACCATTCTCAGCAAAGAGCTTGGCGAGCTTTAATACTGCTGAGAGACCACCATGCCCAGTATCTCCATCCGCAATGATCGGTCGCAGGTAGTCCACGTATGGAGTTTTCGCCCTCTCTTCTGGGCTCAATTTCCTCCGCGCATCCCAATGTTTCCGGTCATGCATTGACTGAGCTTTTGCGAGCCTCTGTACTTGGTTCGGGACAGTATTGTAAGGGTAATCGCCAAAATCCGGGGAAACTTCGTTTGTTGTTGTGAGGACGGATGAGCATGCCCACCCAGAAATGTAAAGAACTTCTTGATTCGGTGCTTGTTGTGTCATTTGTACAGGATCAATCGCGCCCACTGAAAATTGTCAGCGTCTTTCTACCGCAACGTACAAAGGGACGTACTTGTATGTATAGGTTCTCCCTTTGCCTCCCTCTCTTTGATCAGATTGAAGAGCTTCCTCGCCATGACCGAACTCGGGTATGATTGTAACTGGCTTCCACGTTTTGATACAACAGCCTCCGCAGAATATGGCCTCTTAATCCCCTCATATCTTGGACTTGCCCACCATGCCTCTACATCCTTCAATTGCTGTTCGTACAAAGCATCCTCCGCTGCCCCAGCCTTCTGTGATTCCGGGAGGAGCTGAAATGAGTCGGATGGAAGGGTAGCAGATATGGGATTCTCGAGAGGTCTCAGTGCAGACATTCTCTGGGCAGATATCGTGAAGTTTCGTATAATAATATTCGAGGATGTCGCCGCCGCCACTCTGCGAGGGACTGTTGAAGCTACTCTGCGCAGCATCGTGAAGGGTTGCCGTTGAGAGAAAACAAGTGCGAAAAGGCAGCGCCAAAATATGTCCCTACCTATCGTCGCTGATCAATCAACAACGAGGCAGAACACGGCAAAACACGTCAAGATTCGTCCGTCATCGGATGGTGTTTTGCTGTAGAGGCGGTCCAGTTCGGCAGCGCTCAAAGGGAATCCGGCTTCAAAACGGCTGACGGCTAGCGGCGGGGAAACGATGACCTCGGTCCAAGCTTTAGCGGGCATGCGGGCTTGTACCTGCTTGACCGACTTCAAGCTCCAAAACTGTTTTGAACTTCCTTGCTGATCCTCTTAATTGTTGATTGCTACCATAAGAACATTGAGGCTATTCCGAAGTTACACAATTGCACACAATCATAGCACATAGATTGAACCCAGTTCCTTCGCTACAGCTTCACAGGTACCCCACAATACCCCGCGCTCAACCGTGCTCCAAACATGGCCATGAATGCGAGGACTGCCTCGTCGGCATTGAGGGCATTCCGAGTAAGTATTTTCCCGAGCATATGTGCTATTGACACAGTACTAAAGCTACCATAGCCAGTAGCTGTCCGTCCTGCCGTTGTGCCTGCCTATCGAAGCTATGCCACCTCGTCCGAGCCAGATCTGAAGACAACCTTCAAGGAGGCCATCCCAGCTAAGAGAGAGCTTTTGAAGAAGGTTAAAGCTTTGGGCGGCAAAGTGATTGGGGATGTGAAGGTCGAGAACACAATTGGAGGCATGAGGTATGACGGTACAAGCTTTGGAAAGCATAACTGACAGCTATACAGAGGATTGAAGGCCATGGTATGGGAAGGATCGGTTCTTGATGCGAATGAGGGAATCAGATTTCACGGCCGTACTATCAAGGACTGCCAAAAAGAGCTTCCAAAGGGCACATCTGGCACGGAAATGCTCCCAGAAGCTATGTTCTGGTTGCTCCTGACGGGACAAGTCCCATCCACTTCCCAAGTGCGAGTCTTCTCTCGCGAGCTTGCCGAGAAGTCAGAACTTCCAGACTTCGTAAACAAGATGCTCGACAACTTTCCAAAAGACCTCCACCCAATGACACAATTCGCAATTGCCGTCTCGGCTCTGTCCCATACCTCTCAATTCGCGAAAGCATACGAGGCAGGTATCAACAAGGCCGATTACTGGGAGCCAACTTTCGATGATAGCATCTCTCTTCTTGCGAAGCTTCCAACAATCGCTGCCAAGATCTACCAGAACTCTTACCGTGGCGGTGGAGCTCTTCCAGCAAAGGTTGACCTGGAGCAAGATTGGTCTTACAACTTTGCTGCTATGCTTGGCAAGGGAGGAAAGGAACATGAGAACTTCCAGGATCTTCTGAGACTGTACTTGGCTTTGCACGGAGATCATGAGGGAGGCAATGTCTCTGCCCATGCCACTCATTTGGTGGGAAGTGCTTTGAGTGATCCTTTCCTGAGTTACAGTGCTGGTCTTCAAGGTCTGGCTGGACCACTTCACGGGTAAGCACCCGACATTCGATATGCTTGGAACATTACTAACCACTTGAAGTCTCGCCGCTCAAGAAGTTCTGAGATGGATTCTCCAAATGCAAGAACACGTCGGAACCAAGTTCACCGACAAAGATGTCTCCGACTACCTGTGGTCTACCCTCAAGTCCGGCAGAGTTGTTCCAGGCTACGGCCACGCCGTTCTCCGTAAACCGGATCCTCGATTCGAAGCTCTCATGGACTACGCATCCTCTCGGCCCGAAATTGCCAAGGATCCAGTCTTCCAACTCGTCAAGAAGAACTCAGAGATCGCACCTGAAGTGTTGAAGGAGCACGGGAAGACGAAGAACCCATATCCCAACGTCGATTCTAGCTCTGGTGTTCTCTTCCATCACTACGGCTTCCACGAGACTCTCTACTACACGGCTACCTTCGGTGTCAGCAGAGGATTGGGACCATTGGCTCAACTTATTTGGGACCGAGCACTGGGTCTGCCAATTGAGAGGCCTAAGAGTATCAACTTGGAGGGTCTGGTCAAACTGGCTGAGAGTGCATGATTTTTTCAAGAGCTGGACTACGGGTGTTTAAAATTGCGATTGTAGAGTGTAATGCGAAATGCCACTTCTTTTCTTTACTCGTCACGTGTCCAGAAGTTTTCTTCACTGCCTGAGTTCAATTAAGAGATATAGAGATACACACAGGCCGAAGACGGCGATGGGTTAAAATGGTGGCCGACGGACCTAAAACTACAGCCGGTGTAAACACCACGTGACCTGTCCCGGGCTTGCTCTGCCTTCGAGTGATAGCCTGCTTTCGAGTGATACAAGTTCGATTCACCTTTCACAAACATGTAAGATACTTGGTGTTTGAAGACACTTAGGCATTGATTAGAACAAATTTGTTTCGGTTTGCATGGAACCAGCATACATTGGAACAGCAAAAGACATCTTCGCTTCAGATGGTAAGATGGAAAATTTCGTTAATTACAAACCCCACAATTTCCTCATTGTGCACTACCACTTGCAAAGCCATTCCCATTCGAGATCTTGAGTCCATTTGTCTTACTCAAGATCTCCTCAATCTCCTTCTGGTGCGTGGAAAAGTTATCCACCAAGTTATCCCACATCTTCGGCTCGTGCTCGTGCTTCTTCTTGCTGTTCCACGCATAGTCCGTGATGGTGAAAGGTCTGCTACTCTCAAACATGAAAGCGACAGCTCCCTTCGAAATCTGCATCTCTGGCGGTGGTTCCGCAGAAGCGGCTTTGAACTCCTCATAAGCAACACCGTGTGGTACCATGCCGCATTCGAAGGAGACTCCACCTGGTTGAAAGGAGTCAGAGCGACCTCCATACCCACCATATATCAGACCCATAAGTTCAGATGCGACGTTACGGTGGTAATATGGTGGTCTGTAGGTGTGGCTCGCTACGTCCCAGCGAGGTGAGAAGATGAGGAAGTCGGCGAGAGGGGCTGTTGGATCGCGAGATTTGGCTGTGAGGACGCAGAAAATGGACGGATCGATGTGGTCGACTGAGATCGATCCGACATTGACGAACTTTGTCAAGTCATATTTGTATGGAACCTGAGAAAGAGGGTCAGTCAAGGGCTTGGTGCAGAGAAGGTTAAGTTTACTTACGTAGTTGCCATGCCACGCGACAACATCAAAGGGAGAGTGTCCTTGAGTACTCTTAAAGAACTTACCACCCAGCTTATACACGATGTCCCATCTCTCCTTCTTGATCTCGTACTTCGCCTTGGGAGCGAGGAAATCACGTGAGTTCGCCAGTCCGTTCGCTCCAAGTGGTCCCAATTCAGGCAGCTCGAAGTTCGCTCCCCAGATTTCCAGGATATACCCTCTCGAAGGACCATCTGGTAGATCTACACGATATCTGATTCCTCTCTGGATGACACAGATCTCACCAGGCTGCACAAAAATGGGACCGAACTCTGTCTGAATATCGAGACTTCCTTGCTGAGGAACGATGAGGAAGTCACCGTCTGAGTTTACGAATGCCTTTTGAGACATGCTGGTATTGGCGGCGTACACATGTGTGGCAATACCCTCTCGCAGTGTTGGCTCGCCGGAGCCAGCAACTGTCTTCAAGCCGGATACGAAGTCGATACCTCCCTCTGTGGGAATATCGAAAGGAAGCCATGCAAGTTGAGTTGGTGAGATGTGAACCTTGGGATTGATTGGCATGAAGTTTGACTCGGTGTCCTCATTATCTGGCATGTCCGTCTGCCCACCCATCAGTAAGGTTCATGGAAACTTACTTTAACATTACTTACGAATCCTTCATGGGCGACTGCAGGACGAACTCTGTAGAGCCACGCGTTCTTGTTACTGGGTCTGGGAGCGACGAATGCCGATGCTGTCATTTGCTCTGCATACAGTCCGAATCTCACACATCTTGGACTGTTTTGTCCTTGTGGAATCGTTCCAGGAACAGCTTCCGACTCAAAACTTTCCAGAAAGTTAGCTGGGAATATTTGAGGTTCGGTACCCATTCACTTACTGGTTGCCGAAGCCTGCTTGATACTAGAAAAATGTGAGCACACACTCTGACGATTGAAGACTTTACTTACTTCATATGGATCATTCTTTCTCACAGCGAACGAGGGAATCGCTCCATCTTTCTGTGTCTCAGCCCAGTGGAAGATGTTCTGGTAATCCTCGCCTTTTGAAGTTGAAGCTGGCATCGTGACTTAGTTTCGGAGCGGTTTGACAATGAATATTTCGGGTCGAGATCGTCTTTGTCTCCTATTTTTTAATGATCAATATTAATTGTAAGCAGAAATAAGGGAGATTTTGGAGAGAAGCAGGCAGTTCTCTTATATCACATGTGGGAGCTCTAGCCCCGCAGATGGGCTCAATATGGCTGAAGACGGGTCATGCTAACGAAGTTGTTTGGATGCTCGCCAAGCAGCCCGCGGGAAACCCCCAAACTCAGCTCCCCTTTGCCTGATCAAAATCCGACCAAGCCGGACAATACTCGATCATTGGCTGATACAGATTGTCAAAGAACAGAGGGGAGCGATTTCCTCCCCGAGCACATCACTTTGAGACGGTTCTTCGTTTCCTCACAAGCCGAACCACGAGTCCAGATCCCAGGAAACTCAGATCTGCGGGGTACTTTCAGCGGGTTTGGTGGGGTAATTTCTCTGCCGAGTGGGGTATTTTTATCTGACAACGTTCTCACAAAGCACCTAGCCTCGTGTCCTCTCTTACGAAGAATTCACAAATCACTCGGCATAATCTTGCCGATGTTTCACAGCGTATTATATCGGATCTGGCGACATGTGCACGAAGGTAGCCGCGAATGCGGACGTTCATGGCCAATCACGGAGTTATGCGATTACCGGTCAAATCGAAAGTAAAATCTGCTACCCCAAATCACTTCAAAGAATTCATGTTAATTATTTCCAAAAACTGTGAATCGCTCTAGAGTTTAGAAGTACACGGTAAACCACAGTGTAGAGTACTGGTTGAGACTTACAAGACTACTTGGTAACTTCACTCGCTTAGCGTATCAAGACCCTCAAGTAATTAGCAGTCACGTCAGTATGCACGAAGTCCTAGAAGAACGATGGCTTGGGAGCTTCTCTCATTCAATCTGAATATATATTTCCCAATTCTGAAAAGTTTCTTCTGATCAATTGCCAGTCATGAAGTTACGCCAGGCAGCGGACAGATGTTCCAAGCCAATCTCTCCAGCAAGCTCAAATATCGTGTTCTTTCTTCCCGAACGAGGTTTGGCAACGCCTTCCACATAATCACCACAGATTCCATCTTTACTTGGACCATAAGTCCGAGCTCCTTCACCTTCCCCATAAGGCTTCCAGTCGCAAGCACCATTGACGAACTTGATCACATCTTCTGCAAATTTCATTGCCACGGCTTTCTGTTCCGGCGCCAGATACTCGTTGTAGTTCTGGAAGAGGAAAGCTATATCCAGCACATGACCAGCTTCTCCTTTCCACTGTCCATCCCAAGGATTTGGCTCGTTGAAGTGATACAAATGCGCTTTTCCGGGCCACCCTTTGGCGAATGCCAGAGCCGTTGCATAAAACCCGATATCCGTGGAGTATTGAAGGACATTTTTGAGTGCGACTTCGTCACGAAGATCTGGCGTGATTTGATAAGCATGACGGACCTTTTCTGCAGCCCCAGGATATTCTGCTAGTGTTTTATCGATCGAGTCGCAAAATCCTTTGCCTATGTTGACAGTCTTTGGTCCAAGCATGAACGATCCGATGGATCCCTGTTCTTTCCTTAGTCACGCTTCCAAAATTTGACCTCAGCATGAACTTACATCGAATTGACAGTCTCCGATCAAGAGATCTTTGCACCACTTTCTTCCAGGCATATCCAGCTCGGATGAATCTTCCTTGGAGCTAACGTGAGCGAAGTCTAAAGTGTTGCGGATCAGGTCGCCGTCTATAACCGGCATCAGAGGAATATTTGGCGGAACGCTGAGCAGTTTCTCGGCTGGCAATTCCAAGAGAGCTTTGATCCGTTCTGATCCAGAAAGACCCTTCAAGCCAAACATATCGATGACAGAAGAATAAGCAAACTCGGATACTGGTGGCGGGAGTGGTTTCATCGTAAGTGAGGTACCAGACATACTCATGTAGCGTTTGAAAAGTGGTTCCGTTGAATGCAGAAGTAGATTCCCAGAGACTTCCAATCTATTAGTGGTTACATTTCCGAAAGAGTGTGTACCTACCTGATCCTGCACTTTCGCCACTGAACGTGACGCTATCTGGATCTCCACCAAATCCTGCAATGAATTTTTTGATCCAACGTAGGGCATTCGCTTGGTCTCTGAGGCCATTATTGGCAACATAACCTTCTTTTCTCATCTCTTCCGAGGAAAGAAAACCTGTCAATCCCACTCGATAACTTGTGATCGCCAATCAGCATTTGACCTCATATATTCTGGTCAAAGGGTAGCCTACTTGATCCCGACTCCGATGATTGGCTTCCCCATTTCTGCTGACAGCTTCACAATGCGAGCTTGATCGTACTGTGGCCAAGCATTTGAGCCTAAAGTGAAACCGCCACCATGAACAAACATGAACACTGGCAGTTTCTGTTCCGCAGTTGGCACTCCTCCTTTGACCAAAGGTACGGTGACATTGAGATTCAGCCCATTCAGTTCAGACATCGTCATCTCGGGCATCGGAAGAGACTTTTGAATGAACCCAAATTCCATGTCCCAGGCAGGCGGCGATATGACATATGGTCTGTAAGGTATTAGAACAGTTTTCCGTAACAGTGACTTCCTCACCCTGGCTTTGTTGCGTCAATTATGCCGGATCCGCTGGAATCGAAGACCTCGCTTGGCGCAAATCTGTCTTTGATAGAGGCATATTTGACTCCGAGGAATTGAACAACACCGTCCTTCAAATTCCCCTGAATTTGACCCAAAGTCGGATGATTTAACGGAGATGCCATCACTGCTTTTTGTGGTAGTATGGTGTCAATGTATGAGAACGAAACAGCGACGATAGTTTATTCTCGTGAGGGGAAGAAGCAAAGCACAAGTGATCTTAACGTCAGCAGTCTAACCCCTACGCGTTTGCAAGAAATGAGGGAAGATAACTTCAACCAGTCGGCATGGTAGCCAATGACGGGCAATCACGATCGAGATCAAAGGGTGCTAGCCTGTCAACGAGCTGATTTGTCGAACTGAGCAAGTTTCAAGGGATTGCTGACAGCATATGTTGGGAGAAGGCTCCTAGCATGGAGGTACTCTACAAGCTCCTGTAAAGTACCTATAACCCTACCAAAACCCCATTTTCGGATGTTATGAGGTACAGTGGGGCCAGCTGAGCCTTCCTGGTGGTGGGTTTGTGGGACCGGAAAACCTCCAATAAGCCCATCACATGACATGCATTTTATCACCAATTGACCAATTGACACTTGTTTAGGGTCTGTAAGTCACCATCAGTTATTTAAGAAGGTCTGTATCTCTTCTACGAGACCATCTTACAATTGCTGCACTCGATCTCATCGAGACCTTTGCCCCATTCTCAGATAATGTTCTTAACGATTCTTGACGGCAGCGGCATTTGGTATGGACCCAGTTCCCCACCGCACTTCCTCCAGAATGTTCCCCACCACAGTCTGTCCCTGTGCAAAATCAAGACAACACCCAAGACTCTTTTCCCTAGCACTTCAAAGTTGTACGGAAGTACCGGGAGTCAACTACAAAGAGGTCACTCACTCCACATCAGCGAAAGATCGAGATCTCCAAATATTACCCCGCACCTTAATAAATTACCCCGCATCAAAATTGGGTAAACCACAACCTCCACACGCCGAAATATCGCAAAATCTTGAGCAGACAAAGACGCAACAGAGACCTCAACTGCGAGGGATTTTTGAAAATCATGAACCAGCCTGCACAAACGTTTTTGGTTGAATTAGGACGATATTCTGTCCTCCTACGTCTCGTTGGCTACTCCCAAGGTGCTCGTAGCGCTACCAGAATATTCCAAGTGAAAGCGTGATGGGGCTGATCTTGTAGCATGACAGACTGAAGGTTCAATGATACATTGTTATGACATGCTTGCATTGATCGAAGTAAAACCTCTGGGTGATACACATCTTGATGGTTGATTTACTGACCGAGCTATGATGCTCCTGTGTCTCTCGGACGAGCTCTTGATGAATGTGTAACAGTTCTGGATGGAAGGCTTCCGAGTGGTTTGTCCATGACAAAGGGCCATAATCAAGTTCAGTCATCCCTAATTTAATAAAAGCTAAAAACTGTTTGATTTAACAATCGCTGTTGTTTCTAAGTGTCTTGAAACAGTCATCAAGAGGCAATACTTGGCTCGTGGCAAGTACAATGAGCTTCAGCGAAGGTATGAACAAAATGGAGGAATTGAACAAAGGATCCCAGTAAACAAAGAACACAATCCCAGGATTGATATGAGCTGGCTTCGGAATTCGTTGAAGATTCTCCAAGGCACAAAATACTGAAGTGATGTGACACATACTTCCACAAAATGATTTACAAGTATTGTCATGCATGTCAATCTTTTAGCGACAGGCGCAAATATTGGCTTCCGGATCATAGACATTCTGAACGCCAATTTGGGATTATGCAAAATGCTAGAGGTTGCAAAATGTAGAAGGCTTGCAACTACGCCCGGGGAAGACATCAAGCAGTAGAGGTTAGATGGGCTCAATTCGTTCTTAAAATTACAATTAAATTATGCTCAGCTTTGTCGGTGATCTCGTCGTTGTGCGCAGAGAGAATCGTGGTTGGGTTGGTCTCAACTCGCTCCCGCATTTTCTTGATTATGCTATCATAGACATGGAAGTCGCGATACAATGAATGGTTTGCTATTCTACTTCTAGCCTCATCACTCAGAGAGTCTCCGAAGGTGCCGCCGGTTTGCAGACATTGGGGACAGAAATCTGGGAGATCGACGCAAGAGCCTCCAATATCTGAACATTGTTCAAGTCGGATGAATGCTTCCCATTCTGGCCAGCAAGTTTGAGGGCTTGCGCAAGGGAAGAAATACGCTTGACCGACGTGCGTAGGGCAGGTTGCGTATGCTGCCTTGTAATGAAAACACATTTTGAGAGGTGTCTGAGATCCTTGGCAGTACAGAAGCTAGGAATTGGGACCATAGATGATGTCTTGTGGCAGTCTCCCTCTGGATGAAGAAAACTTCTGACTTTGAATGATAAGAGGGAAGAGATTCAAATCTAGGATAAAATAGAACTTTACTACCTCTGTCTATGGATCGGTCAACGACGAGCCTCTAATCAGTGAGGAAAGGGAACACAATGATGTGTCAGGCTAAGGGACAGACAAGAAACAGTCCATACATGATTACGCCGACCCCTGGACTTTCTGCGAAGAAGTGAATTCAAGGCTCTAGTGAAATCTCAATTTTGGTTCTGAACGATCTTAGTTGAAAAGCCAATCCCATATTTGGATATAGCCAAGCACATTCGTACATACAGAACATTCAAAAGATTATTATCCAATCCATAGGAATGGTATAATTTCCTTGCAAGTACTAAAAAGAGTAGCTACATCCATGCCATTGTTATGCCTACAGTTTGACATTTCTGTATCCATTTAAGCAATGAGTCTAGTGCAAATACCATTGAAAAGATTCCAGTATAAGAACGAGATTTGAAAACATACGAAACTGACGTTAGTCGGTAGATATACCGGCTTAATCCAAAGCCCGTCTCGCTAAAATGCTTCCAGCTGTTAGGCAATGACAACGTTGCAGAACAGTTCAGTGGAGTATATTCATTAGGTCCGACTCCACGGTCTCACGGTTAACCTTGTACCTAGCAGACAACAACCAATAGGGCAAAAGAACGAGGCCACAGACCCCAAATACCACGACACAATAGTTCATATTGAAAGCGTCGACAGGTAGGTAGACAGGAAACATGCTGACGGTGAAAATCAGAGAACCCCATCCGATAGCGATAATATAGACGGCATATCCAGCAAAGGGAACCTTGTCAAGGTTAAAATACCGCGGGGGTAGCACTGAACGTCCTCGAAGCACAAGGGCGATCATGGGAGCCATATAAGCAAGCTGGAAGGCAGCCACAACGCAGCTAGCTATGGCGTTCCATGCCGTCTCACTAGCAATATATAGCAAACCGAAGAGCATGCTCAGGATAAGCATCAAGATGGTGGCGTTGGTGGGGGACCCAGATTTTGCATCAACGCGCCGAAAAGACCGAGAGTAAGGTACCATGCCCATCCGGGCCAGCGTCCATACGACTCGAGCGCCGGCTGCCAATAATTGTGTCCCGCAGAAGAGGTTGAGCGAGAGCATGACGAAGGTGGCAAAGGCTAGGCCACCAGTTTCTCCAGCCGCGTTAACGTAGAGCTGCAGGTAAATCGCACCCAGGGACGAGTTGACGAGTTGATCCATTGGGCCGAGGGCGTAAAGTAGCAAGATAGCGAAGGAGAAGCAGATGACGATGGAGATGGCGACTGACGAGACCAGGACAAGCGGAATGGTGCGGCGAGGATTCTTCGTTTCAAAAGCCATGTGCGTGGCAGCTTCGAGACCTGACATGGCGTACGTTGTCTGGACCATGGAAAGCACGAAGACAAAGCCATTGCTTCTCCAGCCCGTATTGTTGATAAACGTGGTGAAGACGAAGCTGGCAGTCTGGGGTTGGATGTGGGAGGACCACAGGCCTATGGTAACGATAAAGGTGGATAAGAGGCAGACGAGCGCCGCTGTGCTCCACCACGGCATCCAGCTGGGGCGAAAGGTGATGGGCACGCAAGCCACGGCGAAGCCCCAGTACACGAGGCAGATTTGCCAACTCGACCATTCATAGCCATGAATATGTGTGATAAGTGCCGAAAGCACCTGGGTGGACGAGAATCCGGCAGAGGCAAATGGGGATGCGTACGCCAGGACATTGATCCAGCCCATCGAGTAAGCCAACATCGGTCCGTAGCGTTCGGGGGCAAGCTTGATCATCCAGACCATAGGACCGCCAGGGTGCGGCCAGGACGAGGCCAACTCAGCCAAAGCAATCACTGTCACCTGTTGGAAGAAGCCGACGACGAGGGTTCCGTAGAGGAAGCCGACTGGGCCACCAACGTCGACGCTGACGCCGACTGTGATGAGGTAGTTGGACCAAGATGCCATTACCATCAGCTGGTAGCCCAGGAGCGTCCAGAAATTGAAACGTGGTTTGATGAGCATCTCACCCTCGGCGTATGACTGTGCATCGTCGCTAATGGCCTTTTTTTCGACTTGGCCATTCTCTTCATACGCTTTGGAGGCTGCGGCCATCGTTACGGCTGCTGCTGCGAGCTGAAGTTGATATAAGTATGACAGGCACGGTGCTGTAGATGATGGCGCCAGGGAGTGTAGGCAAGATGAACAAGGCGAGGCGAGATGAGACAAGATGAGAGGAGATGAAATGAGAGACGAGAAGTGAGGATACGTAGCAGGTTGTTTATATTGGCATTGTCCGGCTCCCCTGTTTGCAGCAGCAGGAAACAGCCACTAGCAGCAGCCGTTGGTATTGGTATTGGTATTGGTACATGAATGTGGCAAAGTTATGCGGACGGTGTTATAATTGGTACGAGTACTCCGCAAGATAACTCAGAGATAAGACGGAAAGAGGGGAAGGTGGAGGACGATGGATTTCCTGGCTGGAAGAGAGATGCGAAGTGACTTCTTATCTGACTTGCCCCAACTAGGTTACTGGCTTCCCCCTAGCCTGCTCCACTGCATCCTGCTCGTCCCCGTCTCTTATCTGAGGTTTGATTTTCAGGTGGAGCACGCCAGGCAAGTGTCCCCTTTGAGAACCTTTTACCGTTCACCCTAGATGCGCCTCTACTCACTCGCACTCTGACCAGATTAGGCAATCCTCGAGATATACAGTAGCTATACTGTACCAGCCGGCGATTCAGTGCGTACAGTGCATTACGCTAGTATACCCCGAGCTACCGCCGAATCACAGATCATTACGACGACTGACTGTATTAATATACTTCCAAGACGTCCCCATTACTGCACTGCAAGCCAACTTGAAAATTCATTCAACTCTCACTGTTCAGTGTTCAGTGTTTATTGTTTCACCCAAGCCAACGAAGAAGGAGCATCAACTGACAGCAAGCCCGCACCCCCTCGCATCCCATCCCATCTCACTATGGGCTACGTACGCACTGCTGAGGAAGTCGCGGCCTACGACTTGTTCTATCAAGATGTCACGGCCATTAACCACGATGTCGGCGTGGCTTTCACAACCGACTACGACTTCGCCCGTGAGGTAGTGCCCCCCTGCTTCGAGATCCCCAAACCGGCCACGGGAGTCATGTACGTGTGCACCAACTGCGAGGAGATCGGTGGTCAGCGCACCGGTGAGGACGAGGAGGGCGGTGTCGTTGCCCTCGATGTTCTCTACGATGGCAAGCCTGGCAACTATACGCTATCTGTCTTCGTCAACCGCGACCAGTCCCTTGCCACCGGTCGCGAAGTCTGGTCGATGCCCAAGAAGCTAGGAGAGGTCCACCTCATGGGCAACGGTCGCCAATCTTGCGTGACAGCCCAGCGGAAGGGCGCTGAGATGCGCCTACACACCTTGCTCAAGGCGCCTGTGTTCTCCTCGGAACCCGAACAGACCAAGGCGACTTTCTATGAGATCAAGGCGGGCATGAGTGCCTCGGGCGGCTTCTACCATACACCTATCCTGGTCGAGTTCGAGACCACCCAGTCCACGTTCATACACCAAGAGGGCGACCTCACAGAGACGAAGCTGAGCCTCAAAGGCACCGACGACGATCCCCTGCATACTGTGCTAGTGAAGGAGCTCACCTCAGCATGGGCAGCCGGCTACTCGAGAAAGACCAGGGTGGTACGGGAGGTCACGCTGGACCCGTCAGTCGACTACCGGCCGTACCTGTACGGCCGATTCTACGACGACTGGCCACGCACGGCTGCGAAAGCCGCCCGAGCGGAAGTCAAAGGAACATAGGAGAACACCAGCGAAGGTGGGCTCTGGTGTGGTGGGAAGAGACAAGTTGAGGACGCTTTGCATATGTAAATAATGGCACTTCAGCCACCAAAGTACCCAGCAACGGCCCGAACAGGACAGGACACACGCTACTTCAGACCGTACGATATGTATGTAGCAGCGGGCAAGGTGACATTAGCATTCAGAGAATGAAAACCTTTGAAAGAAAGCTTTTAGCTATCCACGAATATGTAGAGTGGACGGCACCATTGGCACTTTGACTTTGCATTGTTTCGTTTTGTGTTGTACACTATTGCATGTGCGTACGGCGTGCGCGTATATGTATATCTACGTAAGCGCTGATTAGGTATAACTTAGCTGCTTGGCTGTTGCATTTCTTCACGCTGCGAGAACCAAGAAATACCAAGCCAATTAGAGCAGGAGAACACGGGAGCACGTGAGCGCAAGAGTAATGAATCCGCCTAAGCGTGCGGAGTAAACACTCCGTTCACTACCCTACTGTATGTATACTGTAATATAATACGATCTTATCTCCTGTCCCCTTCCGTCTCGTAGATAAGGAAGCACTGATAAAGGCCCACCAGGATAAGAACAGGACTGACTGCACTACTGTACATCCCATGCATCGCCAACTCTCGACGAAACATAACCACGGCCACGACGGCGCATGTAGCTGGAACCAGAAGCAGCCCTCCATCCAGCATCATGCTTACCACCGAATGCAAGAGGCCAGCTAAGCGCCTCATCGCCAAGATCCTGTCAGGATCGTTCGATGCGGAGATGAGGAGCCCAAACCTTCACGACATCGAAGCTCGACTGGCGAGAGTGAGAATGCTGGACAATCCCTTCGGCCACGACAGATCAAGAGCCGTTCGGGCTGTGAGCCATGCAAGAAGCAACGCGCTCAGTGCGACGAGGCCAGCCGGCATGCCTGCGCTGCCAAAAGTCCAATATCACTTGTACGGGGCTCTTCAAGCAAGATGCGTGGCAGATTGAGCGGCCATGGCTTTACAACACGCATGAACGGCTTCAGATATTCGAGAATCTAGTAATAGGCCATGATCCGCACGAGGTGGCATCTAGAAAGAGTGTTACTCTTACTGGAATTTTTGAGAATGAGCTACTGCGTCATTGGTTCGAACACGCTTGTACTTTCATGGGCATTATGCCCCAGTCAAGCAACCCCTTATCTTACGGCATCTCTCCCTACCTCCAGCGATCTCGAGCCCTGCGGCATAGCATCTAGTGCATCAGCCAGGCCCATCTCGGCCATTTTTCGGATGAGAAACTCGCCGAGGTTCTGGACGAACGCTCACGCGCCCTGGCCTCGTACGCCTAGAGATCGAGAAGGTGTTCACCAGGTGCGATTCCAGTAGTCTGCGTCAGCGGTGTCTCTAATCCATTCTTCTCACCTCCCTGATGCTAGGTATCACTTCAGGCTGGGTGGACAAGGAGATGATCGGGTTCAATTCTTAACTGGTGCCAGACACATCGTGCCGCTCTTCCTTCAGTGCGGGCAGACATAGGACTCGGTTTCACAGTATATTCTAGGGCTCTATCTTTATTAGGAAGGCGTGTCCTCGTATATCGAGCCTTGCGAGCCTCCAGAGACACCAAAATCACAGCTGCTACAACGGCAAGATCGGCTACATCAGCTGTCGTTCCTACAGGGGATCGCGGAAGAACGTATGGGTGACTACATCCATCCAGTAACTGGACTCGCTGCCGATATATTTCCGCTCATGGGGGCCGCAGGGAGATACTATCGCCATCTTGTACAAGGGTGCCCGGAGGACCCTGCATACGCCGAATATCTAGAGATAGAGCTTGACAAGTGGCAACCGATCCTGCCCCCAGACCCCTCGGAGAGGGCCCAGAAGCTGGTATAACTAGCCGAAGCATATCGCGCTCTGGTCGTCCTACTGCTTTACCAGGCACGATCCTTGACCCAGACTGAGGAAGATCCAGTCCGATATGGTCACGCGTAGACTGCCATCGCCAAGGTCGTGTTTGTTCTTAGAATAGTCTCGCCTAGTGATTCGCTTCTCAGCTCTGTTGGCCCGTTCCTCGTTATTGCTGGATCTGAACTGAGGGAGGACGAGGTGGAGTCACGAGACCTTGTCCGCCAGGTTGCCACTGAAGTTACGAGATACACACGAGTTACCGCCTTTGCTTCGGCGTTTGCGCTGGTCGAGAATATTTGGACGCAACGAGCGTGGGGCCGTCATGTTACGTGGTTGGAGTTGATGCTTGAGGATGGGAACCGCTTGAGTATTGCTTGACAAAATCTCTGGTCTGTATTCGCTATCGCATGTGTACAATTGGGGGAAATACAGATATATCCTATCGGGGACAGTAGAAAATGTAAAATCACGCTATTGAATATCAACCATTGAAATATTGCCAGTAGTTCTCATGGTAATGATCATTATCCAGAATTCTTCTTACACATTCAACTTTGTGCAGTAAGTCCTATCTATCTAGTTGTTGATAAAGGATTATCGGGCCGAAGTTCAAAATTTCCTAATTGAGCCAGAGTGCGGGGATTCACTTCTTCTCGAAAGTAGTGTAGTGCACATTCCACGCGAATGAAGATCAGCCCACATGGGGAGACAGACATCCATGGAGAAGTTAAGGGAGCGGCAGTGTTACCTGTACGCGATTGATCGATTTCTAGTATGCTTCTCTTGATTTCTATCAATATGCTGTTTTACAGATAACGTAGTGGAAGAAAGAGCTGCTTACCTGTTTTCAAGGGTGTTTTCAAGGGTGTTTTCAAGGGGGAAGCTAGGCTCGGCTCGCTAAGACGAGCGAAGGGATACCCGTTGCTTTAATTGCTTTCGGCCTCGTCTCTGTTGGGTCAGGGTTCCCGATGGAACGTGTCACAAATTCCGGAAGACAACGGGAGAATGATTACGAGAACTCGTTAATTGATGCTAACAGGCACATGGACTAACACACTGTGACAGAGACCCTTTCTTCGCCACGCACTCTTCCTGACTTCCGAAACCCAAGGACTTGGGTCGGCATTCTTTTTCCTTCCTCCCTCAGCTCGAAGTTAGGCATTGGACTTTGAATGTCTCTTCCTCAAGCTGGTCGGGCTGGTCGAAGCTGGTTCCAACTTTAAACACACGCAGATCGTCGTAATGTGGGCCGATGAGGTAGGGCAGATACGCGTCGCCGACGCCTAGGGGTTTCTCCTCAATCACAGTGTAGTCAGTCACCCCACTCACGTAGCTGAACTCTCCAATTGACAACAGGGGGATCTCGTGTAAAGGATCACTCTGCGTTCCACGCAGGATGAGCGTACGCTTCCCCTTCGCCCGCTTCGTGTTGTGATCCCAGATCTTAAGTGTAACCAGTCTTTTAATAGAGCACTTCCGTAGATCAGCAAGCTTGCCGTGAGAGGATTTGGCAATGATGTATCCTACCCAATGATCCATGGGTCGGCGACGACTGACTGGACTTGATCAGCCACTTATATCACTGCACCTGCGTTTTCCCCTCTTTCCACATTCCACAGAGTGTAATAAGAATCTACAGGATATTCGGATCTGAAACGGCGTGCGTCGCACTTATCAAGGGCAACAGCGGAGTTCGGCAGCTGATCAATATTGCTTGTCTTCATCTAGCATAGCCAACTCTAACTAGACCTATTTTTGGGGAAGAATTGCGAAGCTCACGGATTCACAGTGGAAAAGTCCGACGACAACATAATGCCCGCAAGGTGGCGTAACAGCTTCAATCCACATCTTGCAGCTAGTTCACTGACTTCTCGGACTTCAGCCAAAACGAGTACGCACTAAACTGGGCGAGAAGGACACTGCACACGCATGCTGGTTGCGATACAGTATGAAGAGATGCTATCTTGTCACCTTGTCACTTGTAACTTATCACTGGTCAACTAAAGTCCACGCTAGCGCAGCTATTCTAGTAAGATAAAGTTCAGAATTATAGATTGTCCACGCCGCCGACTACATCTGGAAAAGTCCGCCGCCTAATCATCAGAAGACGACTGATCCAAGCAAGCGACTGTCCTTGAACTCGAACTTCAGCAAAATGTCAAGCTCGCAAGAAGGAATATACGAGCCTGATATCATTGATCCCGGTATTCCTGTCCATAACCCAACGACTTCATTCTGGGAATCTTCTCCACACCCATTAGCCAGCCATCAGTCTCCCTGGCCCATGACCGATGTAGACGTCCTCATTATCGGCTCCGGACTTACGGGCACGAGCTTGGCTTCTACTCTCCTCAACAGCTCCTCCAATCTTCGTGTCGTTATTGTCGATGCTCGAAAATTGTGCTCTGGTGCTACAGGTCGTAATGGAGGCCATGTCAAGACCATGGCATACGCCACATGGGAACACCACAAGCAGGCTTTTGGAGTTCAGGAAGCCCTTCGCATCGCCGCATTTGAGCACAGCCACCTCAAGTCTATGATAGATGCGATACGCCATAAAAATATCAAATGCGATCTTCTTATGACGAAAGGTGTTGATGCTTATTATGACTCAAAGTGCTTCAAAAGAGCGGTTGCAGCACTCGCCGACATGCGCGAACACGGTCCACATCTCGCAGAGCAGTATACAGTCTACACTGACCGTTATACAATTCGAGAGGTCATGAAGCTGTCCGATCAATGTATTGGCGCGATCAGCGTACCCGCCGCTTCGCTCTGGCCATACAAATTTGTTATGTGGCTTCTCAACGACATGGTTGAGGCACAGAAGCTCAATGTTCAGGCGCATACAACAGTGCAAAAGATTGAAGACAACCAGGGCGACGATGTTGCAGAGGTCGTTACCAATAGGGGGACCATCAAAGCAAGACACGTCGTTCATGCCAGTAACGGCTGGCTTGGGCATCTGGTACCGGAGCTTCGCCCCTTCATATCACCTGTGCGGGGCAACGTGGTTCGTTATGGCTCGGTTGCGAGGGGTCTTCAGATCTTGACTGAAGCGTCAAGTCAGAGCCCATCAGCGCTTGGTTTGGACAGCGAATTCTCCTTTTGGTTGCGATACGCAGCCAAAGACTATGACTACCTCGTGCAACGCAAGTCTGGAGATGTCGTAGTTGGCCGTGCGGGTACAGGCCGAAGATCTACCGGAGATGACAGTCAGACTGACTTACCTGCAATGAAGCATCTAGGCGATTTCGCAGGTGATGCAGCAAGGTTCGCGGTACCAAATTCTGCGCAGCATATCACACATGCGTGGTCTGGGATCCTGGGCTTTACCGAGGATACTATGCCTTTCGTTGGTCGGCTTCCATTTCCTAGGCGTAGTCATCAGTGGGTTTGCGGTGGCTACCATGGCCTGGGCATGGTGAAGGCATTTAGGGCAGGAGAAATGGTTGCCCAGTTGATTATGGGCAAGGATCTAGACTCAAGTTATCCCAGATCTTTCTTGGTAAACAAAGCTCGACTGCATAAACTAGAGCAATCAACCAGAGGCCCGAGAACGACTCTCACTCCGGTTGCAAAGCTGTAAATACATTCAAGTTCGGATTTCACATCAATATAATTCCGAAGTTGCCTCAAAACTGAATGCATCGCTTCTGTCCCGTCATATGAGATATCCCGTATCTCAGAACAGACGTTATTGGGATCGTTTGAGTGTTGTATATAACGTTTTGAGTGATCATTGTTTTAGAATATAATAAAGAAGTCCCAAGTACGGAGTAGAGTGAAGAACGCACATACCCAATGGCTCACGCGCACAAGACACGCCAGTTCCAACTTTGTGGAGGTAGCATCTTATTCTTTCAACAGTGAAACGGTTAGCAGGCTGCTGTTTTCGGGGGTTTTGGTCGCTGGTTTTAGGGGTCTACTAACCAGTTCTCGGCTAAACCCACACCCCATCTCTCTTTACCGCGCACCTCGATCCAAGTACCTTGGGCCGTGCACTCAGAGAGCATCACCCTTCTGCTTCTCGTCTCACTTATCACTTCGTTTTCCCTTCCCACTTCCCAACTGGCAGCCCCCCGAATCTTGCGGGTGCCACGGTGCCAGAAACGGTTCACTGTGATCGACTCTGACTTTGAGTATAAAAGGCTGGCGCCTCCTTTCGTACCCTCCTTCTTTCTCATCGCCCACTCCAAACCAACATTCTCTCCCTCCTCTCTCGACATCCCCCATTTCAGTGCGATCAACGACGAGGGAAAGGTGGCCGGAGGCGGCCAGGAATCAAATACGCAAGCTCGCTGGAGACATTTTGGAAGTGCTACCTGATAGTATACAAGATTGAAACTAGGAGGAAGATTAATCCTATGATCCAAGTGAATGGTCAAGATGTGAGCCTTCGCACTTCGCACATTCTTCTAAGGCCGTGGTTGATGCTAACTAGATACTTAAGTCGTTAAGATTGTAGCAGTAGAAAAGGACTTTGATTTTACAAAGCGGCCGAGTGCGATCATGTATGTAGAAGATCTAGCTGAATTCGTGCAAATCCTTTTAGTTACAACCGAGATAACTTTTGACATTGAATAACTTTAAGCTCAAATTATTTTATTTTGTTAGCTTATAAGTATTATAAGTAATCAATTAAAGGCTTTGATTAAGCTTTGATATCAATACCTGAAATTAACTTTGATTTGAGATTTTAATAGAGGTGATTGTCTTTATCTTTTTGTTAAATTAACGCCCAAATTTACGAAAGGATTTTTTGACTTTAAAGATGTGTATGTTTCCTTTCTTCGCTTTTAATTATATTGATATACTTTGCTAACCTTGCTAAAAATAAATTCAAGATCCCTGAGATTATTTATGATTCAATTCTTATGCTTAACTCGCATGTTTTTTTTTTGGCATGCTATTCAAAGCTTGCGTATTTAAGTTTCCGAGTATTGATTGCCCGAAAAGGTTATATAGCCTTAAAATTCTTAAAGGATTTAATAAGCAACCACTGCTGCTATAAAATAAGATAAATAACAAGTTTATCTTTTGTAAAGTGGTTTGTAAAGCATAAGACGTTTGTATTGCTTGCAAGTTGTAGCTTTTATATAAGTTAGTACGATGCTGGATGAAGGTAGGGGGCGAGATTACCAGCTTTGATCAGGTGTTGAAGCCTTATAACTTCCAAGATAGTTTAGCTAAAGGGTTAAATGAAAGTTATAAATGTGCCCGATCTTTTATTACTGTGGGTTTGCATTGATATATGATATCACAAAGATAGTAAAAGTAGCAAAAACAAGTGCAATAGTAATTCAGTATATTCAGGTTATTTAGCTAAAGAAGTGTAAGAAAGCAAAGGATTTATACCCGTAGCTATAACTTTCTTGAAACTTCTTTGGCTATCGGCTGGCTTTTGGCGTGGATATATCAAATACTTGGTATGGGTCTTGTAAACCAATACCAGCAAAATTACTTTTGGAAATATAATATATTCCAATATGTAGCAATCAAATGGAAATATAAAAAAGTATGAGATAAAAATAATAAATTAAGCACAAAATAGATCACATAAAAGAAATAACACACTTCTTCCGAAAAAAATTATAGCCGCAGGTTATTCGATTCCCCCTTGATACCTTTTCAGCTTTTAAGCGAATGATTATGCCAAATAATGGAAGAAAAATAACAAGTGATCTTGGAACTTCAATGTAATAATTTCTTTTTGTAACAATTATGTAATTAAGGAAAAATAATAGCTTAATGCGTTATTAATAGCGATATAAAGATGTTATGATGTGGTAAAAGCAAATGATATTATAGCGGCAAATAATAATAGCAAGATATGCTAAGCAAGGGATAATATTATCAGGCAAATACCTCGCAATTTCCTCAATTCAGGCAAGATTCTGTGTTTGCTTATTATAAGAATCGTATATATGACGTCTTTTTTTCCAGAATTCTTAATTTCTTCTTTAGCAATAACAACAACAACCACATTTGTAAGTATAGGCTTAATTTTTGCTAAAAATAAATCTTCGCTAATTGCTTGATTTTTGTAATTTATATCAAATTAATCAAGCACTTTACGAGTAAATATTCCTTGTTAAAGACGGTGACTTAGTGATATGGAATCTTTGCTGACATAAACAGTGCTTGCATTAATTCTTTTTAGAGCTTTTGTTACTTCGTATTGCTATTTATGCATGCGATACGTAAACGCTTTCAAAACCGATATAAATTACGATTATTGTTTTGACAACGTCAAGTCCAAGCGCTGTTTGTATTATGTTGATAAGAAGGAAAGTTGCGTCCCAGTAAGTATCTTTAATTTCTTTTTTGCCTTGCAACTTATTTGTTACCTCTTTAATTTGGGTTCGATGCTGATAATTGCTGTAACTTCTAAACTTCGTTACACTAAAGTATGATGCTTTTATTAATATAATTTTTGTTAGCAGCTAAGAAGATATTACTGCTATTGTTATAACTTTTATTAATGTTAAGTTTGTTGGCGTAGTTGTTAGATCGAAAATTCCCGAAGATGTTAATGCCGTTTTTTTGAGCGAAATCAAAATCTTTTATTATCGTATCACAACTTTTGAGACTGACAATTCCGTAAGTTTCCTTTTATTTCTTTTTGCTGAATAGAACTTTTTGCTAAATGAGAGTTTTGTAAGAGATGAAGGAAATATTGAAGCAAATTTTTTTTGCTATTACGCTTGCTGCTGCTGCTATTGCCGCCGTAATCCCTTTGGCTCTCCCCTAGTTTTTGGCTAATGAGAAATGAAAGAAGAAAAATAGTGGTAATAAACAAATCAAGAAGCGCAATAGCGTTAGTCGTTTTATAACTATTAACGTTATTAAGAAAAAGAATAATGATAAGAAAAAAGCTAAAGCAAAAACCCCCGCCGAAGTTATTGCTACTATCGCCGCCGTTGTCTTTAAGGCTAGTGACATTTATAAGGATAATGCTTGAGGCCTTGTTTTGGATTGGCTTTATAAGTTAGTTCTTCGTAGTAGCATCTTCTTCATACTCTCGTACGAGAATAGCTTCTTGTGGTAAAACCGGCGGCTAGATTCTTATTAAGATGTTATTGCAAGGTTACCTTATTAATGCTTTGAATTAGAGGGTAAAAATCTGAATAGAAAATCGTTCTCTTCGTCACCTTTTGACTTTTACTTCCGTAAAAAATGTAAATATAAAACATGTAAATAATTATTACAAAAAAATACATAAGGAGATTTGATATAAGAAAATAAGTAAGCGTAAAAACTTCCCTTGTTACTTATTTGAATTAGCGCTAGTAAGTTGCTAGATCCATCTTTTCATCTTCACTTTCAATTTATTAGTATTAATAAGCTTTTACAAAGCTTTATTAAAATTAGCCTTTATTATTGCGTTAGCAAAATTGCTTGTTTCATCAATTTATCGCATTTTTGTAAGTTTTTAACGTTTATATGATTAACGAATTGATATAATATTAATTATCAAACGTTTTTTTTTTGTTGTATCAAGCTTGATAATATACTTATAAAGCAAAAAAGAGTCAATATAAACAACTATTAGTAATTGCTTAATTCCAAATTTGTCAATTATCATGTTAATAATGCTTAACAACGCAATCAACATATCAACTTCTACTATTATAGCATATAACTTCGAAGCAAGCACAACATGAATTACCTTTTTGCATTTCATTAAACTCATATATATAATGTTTCTAATTAAGGTAAACTCCGCAACTTCCTCCAATTTGATGCCAATAACTAGCACAAATCCGATCTGGGAGCTTAAATCTTTGTTATTAGCAAAGGATCTGTTAACAAAAACATAAACCTTAGCTGATTGCAAGTCTACGAAAACGTACCAGAAACCTCTTTTTAAGTTATTCATTTGCTATTGCAAACGTATATTCAAAGCTTTAATTTCCTCTGCCATTAGATCTTGATGTTGTGCTATTACCGAAAGATCAAAGGTAACTTCCGATTAGCAAATCGTAGCCAAATATGCCCCGCGAGCGCGTTGCTTCATGTAAGCTTGCTTGTAATCTTTACTTGCAATATTTACCAACTTAATTTTTGCCTCTTGACCCTTTTGCGACATGTAGAAACTTTCTTTATTTATAATTATTATGCAATTATTAAACATAAGCAAGCTAGTGGAATTTAAGATTTGTATTAGTTTTGTTAAAAACTTAGCTTTATCGATTTCCATCTATTTTCTTGTTAAAAACTTAACATTTCTAAAAATCAAAGTATTATTTGTTTGCATTTTAATAATTCTAAGCACATGATTATCTTTTAACATAATAAGTAAGCATGAATTGTACGTGAAGGTCTTTATTTGTAAGTTTTTCACGTGATGCTTATAATATGTATTAAACTAATAATTTCTTAATTCTGATATGTTATATAATGAGAGCATTATTATAAACATTATTCTTTTAGAGAATTCTTTTGCGATTTCTTTTAGTAACCATGTAAAAACTTGTTGAATTAGTTTCATGTGCGCTTAAATGTAAACTTGCATGATATCTCTAATTACCACATCCAACTTGGGTAAGTGCCGGAAGCGTTACAAGTGTCTTACCGCCGTAGCCATGCAGATGATAAGCCTTTAGCTAACTCATTGAATTATCGGTAATTAAATTAATATCTCTTTCTTGCTTTTGTTGTTAAAGGCTTAAATAACAAGTTTTGATTTCTTATACGGCTTTATCGTTTCCTTTTCTTTGACCTCATTTATCATACGAGATTTGAAAATGCGCTATCCCTTAAGCCTAAGATCGCTTTGGTAGATTGGGACAAAAACACCTCTCACAATCAGGAATTTATATTTTATTTTTTGAGATTATTGAAATGGCTTGCCTAGCGTGGTGATTTTGCCTTTAGCGTGAAATTTAATTAATAAATCTTAATCCCTTATTTCCTTCTTTATCAAAAATGCTTCGGCATCGTAATTGTTGTCAATTATTAGTAAGTTTATGATTTGTTTGATTTTCGGGATTTTTATTATAAGCCGGTGGGATTTTGGGATCAAGTCGGATTTATTATTCCTTTAAGGCTCCTCATCTAAAACAATTATTGGTGTTGATAAGAGATTCTTTAGCAGCTTTTCTTTTTCTTATTCGACGCTAGAGTTGTTTGTTTTAAATAAGCGCATAGATGTAAATCTAAACGTGCGTATCAAATTGTTATTCATTAAGGCCTTAATCATCTTGCCTTTTATGCCGAGGAATTTATAAGGTCTTTTTCATCCTTTTTTTTCTTTATACATAAGTATTAGATTATTCAAGAAGAAATCGTAAACATATGTAATACTAGGACTGTTTTGGATGCGTAGCGCCTTATTAACCTTTCTAGTTGCCTGGATTTTGCGTATCTTCTTCATCGCTTTTTTAATTGTGGCAGCCTTTTATTCGATTATAAGATTAAAAGGGTTTAGTTTTGTTATCCTAGGATATGCTTTAAATACAAGCAACGTTGGAATCAATTCATTTGATCCAATTATATCGTTAATAGCTTTTATAACCATTTGCAATTGATTTGCATTAAACAATTTTGGGTGTTTTTTCATAACAATTTCGTAAGCACGGCGTAGTAGCTAATGGTACTTCTTTACTTTACCAATTAAATGATATGCCTTCACCAGAATAAGTTTAGAAGTACTTCTTACAAATCTAAATGATATTTGAAACTTTTTAAAATTGAAATTAGTTTCGTGATTATATATAATGAAATCTGGTGAGCTAAGATATATATTAATTTAAGTTGACTTGAATGCGTTGAACATAGCTTTAGCTATAGCTAAGCCGGCGTCTTTTCGAATAAGTCGCGCTGCCTCAAATCTTATTACCTTATTTACTATATAAAGCACTTTACGTTTTCCAAGCTGAATAATATTAATTAAAAGTATATAATTAAAGTTGACATTATCTTGAAGTTTAAAGCGAAACCTATTTGGAGCGTCTGCATATTTCTAGTAATGCTTACATATTTCCTTAATCTTTAGCATGATATCCAAGTCAAGGTCATGCCTTACTTAATCAAGTAAATAATGCAGTTGTTATACTGATAAATAGTTGAATTTATAATAAAGCTTTCAGATTTCTGTTTCCGTAAGGTGGCACATATTGACCGTTCCCGTAAAAGCGTTCAATAATTAGCTATGCTAATCTAGTAATAGCTATAGATGGCCCTTCTTTCGAACAATCAAATGCCTCCTCTTCCCTTGAATCAAGACATTTTGTAAGTTATCGTAGTGTGTACTCATTTTATTAAGTTATTGTAAGCACACCAAAAATGGTATATCTGCATTAATAATTTAGAATTCCATTTTTCCGGCAAAAGTATCAATAGTAGCGATTTCTAGAGATTCCCTTATACCAGCTTCAAATGTTATCCGGCTTTAGCTTGCTTGACTTTTATCGAATTTTATATGCTAAAAACGTTGTAATGCCTGCAATTAATTAATACTTCCCGTATTCTTATTTGATGCGCTAATATTAATTAAGAAACTTTAAAAGAAGCAATTTATCTATTAGATTATATAAGCGTTATTTTATTAAGGTTTCTTTATTATGCTTTTTAGAATATATACCGCCTTTCATATTTCCAATTAATCTTTAACATCTTATGCGTTATATTTTACTACACTTGCTGTAAATATAACTGTAAAGTGGGATGTAGCATTAATATGTTCGTCGCTTGAGTCTGAATTAGCATTGTTACGTTTTGATGATGCGCTTGAATCAGAAGAATCCGCATCATTTTGATCTTTAGTTTTGTCTCAAATACTTTCCGAATTTTGCCCGGCTTGGTTTACATATGCTAAATATGCTTTAAACGTTTTATTTGTTAGTTTGATACTTTCGGCTTTGCGTGTAATAAAGTATTATGCTTTAAACTTTTTTTTTTTTTTAATATAATAAGAATTATAGCAATCTAGCGCTTAGCAAATGATACACCTTATGTAGCCTAGCCTTGGCTTGAATTTGTTCCCACGTTTATTGCCTTAAGAAAACTTTATCTTATAATCTAAATACATTGCCTCGCCTTTCGCAGTATAAGCCTGAAGGTGTTTCTAATAAGATTCGATATAATTGTTTTATTAAGATCTTGTCCTAAATAATGTCCTTACTCCCGCTACAACTTAAAAGTTATCTATCAATGTAGCAAAAGTAAGAAGTGATTTAAACAAAGCTTAAGCAAATAGCTTATTACTTGATACTCCCTATATAAGCTTATTACAAAAAGTCTTATTATTATTTATATTTTCATCCGCTAGGCTTAATTGAAGGCTTTGCAATTCCTTCCCAAAATTGTCCAACTGTTAAATGAGCGTCTTTTCTTTTTATGCTAGCTTGTTTTGAAACTATTTAAGCGTGATCTTAAATTATCAGCTCAGATATCGCCTTGCACGTTTCTTCATCTCAAAATTAGCTCGAGTAGCATTGACAAGTTAAGTGAACGTAAAAGTCTTGTTTTGCAAGTAATTGTAATAATATTCTTACGTATCGCCTTATAATATAAAAGGAAAAGCTTTATATTAAATTAACGTATTAATAATTAATTTCTAACACAAGTCTGTAAAGATACGCAACTTTGCGTTCAAGTGATTTTTGTTATTGTTATATTAAAACTTTTTTAAGTATATTTTCAACAGCATTCCTAAAGTCTTCGCTTATTCTAACAAAAGCTGGTTCACTATATTTCATGCCAGCTGATTTGGCTTCGCATATGCCTTGGCTTTTTTTTAATATGATAATGAATAAATACTATCATTACGTAAGTAAGCATTTCATGTTGGTATTGGTTTCAGTAATTGTTTTTTATTTGGTCTTTACTAAAGAAGACAATTCAGAAGTTCTTTGTCAAAGGTGAACGAAAATTCTTTCTTTATCTTAATAAGTGAAATCGCATCATACAAGTTTTTGATAAGATTTTCGTTCTTATTATGGTGAGACTTAAGCGAGTTTAAGCGTTCAAATACGTCGTTCTTTTTCTTATTTTTTATTATTGGAAGTAGCTAAGGTTATGCGTTTCTAATCCTTGCGTTAATTTCCTTAACTAAAGGGGTTATAGTGTTATTTCAAGTAATTTAAATCGTTTGAGGTATGGGACTTTAAGGTGCTTGTGAAAGAGATAGGCCGCGATTTATTCACCTTGGCTTTAGTAGTAAGCCAAGTTTACTAGCCTGCTTCTTTTCGTTCTTACTAAGCTAATTGTTATATTTAGCTTTAGTTATTATTACTAGCGAGACTATTACATTTCTTTTTTTATGTTTGATGTAAACGCTATGTTGTTTAAGGTTGTCTTGCAGCTTTGCCCTTTCTCGTTGCTTAATGCAATTAAAATTCGTAGCTATTTAGTCCTCAAAAAACTTCTTGAAATCTTGAAATACGTATTTAAAACTTAAGTGCTCGTCGCAGGCATATTTCCAAAACTCTTTTAAATAGCGGGTGGCCTTTGCTTTAGATGTTTTCTTTAAAGAAATCGTTTCTTGCTAATTCCTCTTAACATTAAATAATGTTGATACGCTCTTTGAAAGCAATTTCATAAATTTCATCATAAATCTTGCCATTATGCTAATAATGATTCCGATGATTTATAAAGAACTTATAGGAATGTTATCTTAATAGTGGTCATAAAGTAATTGTTGCGTCAATTTTTGTATAGCAGTTATTAAATGGTAATTGCTGCGTTATTATTTGTTATTTACATGTATCTTTTAATATGGAATTATAGCTTTTATTAAGGTGCCAAATTCTTTCAACTGAGTTTAACGAAGAATCAGTATCAAGGAGGGGTTGCGTTAAATATCTTATATAAGTGTAAGAGCCTTAACGTTGAACTTTCGAATTAACTCTTTCAATAAATTACTTAATTATCTGTAATACAAGTTAATTACTAATTAATATGGATTTGCATTAGTATATGATATCACAAAGATAATAAAAGTAGCAAAAACAAGTGCAATAGTGATTTAGTATATTCAGGTTGTTTAGCTAAGGGAGTGTGAGAAGGTAGAGAATTTATATCCGTAGTTGTAACCCCCCTGAAACCCTTTCGGCTACCGGCCGGCTCCTGGCGTGGATACATCAAACACTCGGTATGGGTCCTGTGGACCAATAGTAACCCTTTAAGGGAAAAGAACAATTAGTATAAATGTTCAAAGGTTCAAGATATCTCGCAATAGCAAGTTAAAAAATACTAACACTTATTTTTACTTCGATTTTTGGCAATTCCTTATAAGATCCAACTTACTTCAAAAAGACTTGCTAATTTCGATATAAGAGATATGCTTTTTCTAAAAAAAAAAATGTTATTTGATAAGATAATGCTTAATCAAAAAAATATTATTTCCTTTAAGTAGCTTAAATATAAACAATTTTATAAAGATATCTTTTCTTTAATAATCTTAAAAACAATTTTGCATAAGGCATAGCAAGCACCAAATTTCCCATTACCTTAAGCATTAATTTCAAAAGTTATAAAAATGATATAAGATTGCCTTAACAAAGAAGTTTTAAAACTTTCAAAAAGATTATACCGAAATGCTTGGTTTTTAATTAAAAAGAAAAAGCCAAGCAAATATCAACTCATTAATTTAGCAACAATACTTAATGCAATAACTTAAAAAGATGCTAATTTACCTCCTTTTATAAATAAGTCTTTTAAAGAATTTGCTAAATATTATATTACAAGCTTAATGAACCTTTATTCTAAATATAATCAACAAATTTTATACCAAATTAGCCAAAATATAATTACCTTTTAGATTCCTCATATTAGCTTAATCAAAAATACTACACTTCCTCAAAGGTATACTAATTTAGTAGCTCAATTCGTATAAATAATTACTAAGATTTTAAAAAACATTATCGCTAACATTGCAATGCTTTTCCTTAATAATATTAGCATAAAAAGGCTATTTATAGATTACAAATAATAAAAAGCTTACCTTAGAATTCGGCAATTTGTTTTAAAGCACATTCTTAACCTTGACAAAACTCTTAAACAACTAAAACGCTTTGAAGCTATTATTAAAACCAAGTCTTAATTCTACCGAAATAGAATAAATATTGTTGGTTACGCTATAAACTTTGCTAAACAAAAACCTTCAGCTACTTACTTACTTAAAATGCAAAATTAAATTAAGCTAAGCAATGTCAAAGAAATGAAGGGATTTTTTGAATTAATTATTTACTTTCGCATTTGGATTAAAAACTTTTAGTTAATTGTAAAACCTCTTTACTTGCTTACTTGAAAAGGAATCAAGTTTTATTAAGATTTAAATATTTAAGGGAAAGCTAAGAAATAACTTCAAAACATTTTATGCTTTATTCTTGTTGGTCCACAAGACCCATACCGAGTATTTGATGTATCCACGCCAGGAGCCGGCTAGTAGCCGGAGGGGTTTCAGGGGGGTTACGGCTACGGGTATAAATCCTTTGCCTTCTCGCACTCCCTTAGCTAAATAACCTGAATATACTAAATTATTATTGCACTTGTTTTTGCTACTTTTATTATCTTTGTGATATCACATATCAATGCAAATTTATATTGATTAGTAATTAACTTGTATTATAAATAGCTAAGTAATTTATTGAGAGAGTTAACTTGAAAGTTCAACGTTAAGGCTTTTATATTTACATAAAATATTCAACGTGGCTTCTTTTTGATATTGATTTTTTATTGAATTCGGTTGAAAAGATTTGGCACCTTAATAAAAGTTATAATTTTATATTAAAAAGTATATGTAAATAACAAATAACAATATAATAGCTACCATTTGATAGCTGCTATATAAGAATTAATATAATAGTTACTTTATAATCATTATTAAGATAACATTTTTGTAAGTTCTTTGTAAATCATCAAAATCATTACTGGCATGATGGTAAGACTTACGACAAAATTTATAGAATCGCTTTTAGAAAGTGTACCAACATTACCTAATGTTAAGGGGGATTAGCAAGAAACGATTTCTTTGAAGAAGATATCTAAAGCAAAGGTTACTTGCTATTTAAGGGAGTTTTGGAAGTATGCTTGCGATAGGCACCTAAGTCTTGAGTACGTGTTTTAGGATTTTAAGGAGTCTTTTGAGGATTGGATAGTTATAGATTTTAATCGCATTAAGTAACAAGAAAGGGCAAAGTTGCAAGATAACTTCAAATAACGTGGCGTTTACATTGAATATAAGAAAAGAAATGCAACAATCTCGCTAGTAATAACAATCAAAGCTAAATATAATAAATAAAACTTAGCTTAATAAAGATAAAAAGAAGTAGGCTAATAAATTCGGCCTATTATCAAAGCTAAGGCGGATGAGTTGCAGCTTATTTTCTTCATAAGCACTTCAAAGTCTTATACCTTAAACAATTCAAGTCACTTGAAATGATATTATAACCCTTTCAGTTAAAGAAATTAATGCAAGGATTAGAAATGCATAGCCTTAACCACTTCTAATGATAAAGAATAAAAAAAGGGATAACGTACTTAGATGCTTAAACTCATTTAAGTCTTACTATAATAAGAATGAAAATCTTATCGAAAACTTATATGATGCGATTTTACTTATTAAGATAAAAAAAGAATTTTTGTTTATCTTTAGCAAAGAACCTTTAAATTATTTTTCTTAATAAAAATCAAATAAAAGATAGTTATTAGAATCGATATTAATATGAAATGCTTACCTATATGATGATAATATTTATTCATTATTATATTAGAAAAAGGCCGGAGCATATGTAAAGCCGAATCGGTTGGCATGGGATATAGTAAATTAGCTTTTGTTAAAACAAGCGAAGATTTTAGAAGTGTTGTTAAAGATGTACTTAAAAGAGCTTTAATATAATAATAGCAAGGATTATTTAAACATAAAGTTGCATATTTTTACAAACTTGTGTTAAAGATTAGTTATTAATATGTTAATTTAGTATAAAGCTTTTTTTTTCATGTTATAAGGCGATGCGCAAGAGTATTATTACAATTACTTGCAAGATAAGACTTTTACATTTACTTAACTTGTTGATATTACTTAAGCTAATTTTGAGATGGAGGAATGTGTAAGGCAATACCTAAACTAATAATTCAAGATTATGCTTAAATAATTTCAAAATAAGCTAGCACAAAAAGGAAAGACGCTTATTTAACAATTAGATAATTTTGAGAAGGAATTGTAGAGCCTTTAATTAGGCTTAGTGGATAAGAGTATAAATAATAATAAGACTTTTTGTAATAAGCTTATATAAGGAGTGTTAAGTAACGAGCTATTTGCTTAAGCTTTATTTAAACCACCTCCTATTTTTGCTGCATTGATGGATGGCTTCCAAGTTATAGCAAAAGTAAAGATATCATTTAGGATAAGATCCCAATAAAACAATTATGTCAAATTTCATTAAAAACGCTTTTAAGCTTATGCTGCGAAAGGCAAAGCAATGTACTTAAATCGTAAGATAAAGTTTTCCTAAGGCAATAAACGTGGGGATAAATTCAAGCTAAGGTCAGGTTATATAAGGTGTATCATTTGCCAAGCGCTAGATTGCTATAATTCTTGTTATACTAAAAAAGAGAAAGCAAAGTCTAAGGCACGATACTTTGTTATATGCAAGGCCGAAGATATTAAATTAATAGATAAAACGTTTAAAGCATATCTGGCATATGCGAATTAAATTAGATAAGATTCGGAAAGTATTTGGGATAAAATTAAAGATTAAAATAACGCGGATTTTTCTAACTTAGGCGCATCATTAGAACGTGACAATGTTGATTTAAACTCGAGCGATAAATATATTGATGTTACATCTCACTTCACAATTGTATTTATAATAAGTATAGTAAAATATAACGCATGAGATGTTAAAAATTAATTAGAAATACGGAAGGCGATATATATTTTAGAGAGTATGATAAAAAAACTTTAATAAAATAATGCTTATATAATCTAATAGATAGATCGCTTCTTTCAAGGTTTCTTAATTAATACTAGCGCATTAAATAAGAATATGGGAAGTATCAATTAATTGCGAGCATTATAGCGTCTTTGGCATGTAAAATTTGATAAAAATTAAGCGGGCTAAAGCTGGATAACATTTGGGGCTGGTACAAGGGAATTTCTAAAAATCGCTATTATTAACATTCTTGCTAGAAAAATAGAATTTTAGATTATTGATGCGGATATATTATTTTTAATATGCTTATAGCAATTTAATAAGATAAATGTACATTATGATAATTTATAAAATATCTTAATTCAAAGAAAAAGAAGGCATTTAATCGTTCGAAAGAAGAGCCATCCGTGGTTATTACTAGATCAGCATAGCCAATTATTGGACACTTTTACGGGAACGGTTAATATATGTCACTTTATAAAGATGGAAATCCGAAGGTTCTATCGTAGATTTGGCTATCCGTCGATACAACAATTGCATTATTTGCTTAATCAAGTAAAGCATAACTTTAACTTAGATATCATGCTAAAGATTAAAAAAATATATAAGCATTGCTAAAAACATGCAAACGCTTCAAATAAGTTTCACTTTAAATTTCAAAACGACATTAACTTTAATTATACGCTTTTAATTAATATCATTTAACTTGGGGAACGTGAAGTGCTTTATATAATAAATAAGGCAACAAAATTCGAAGTGGCGCGACTTATCCAAAAAAGCGCCGGCTTAATCATAATTAAAGTTATATTTAACGCATTTAAATTAACTTGAATTAACACATATTTTAGCCCATCGGATTTCGTTATATATAATCACAGAACTAATTTCAATTTTAAAAAGTTTTGAATATCACTTAAATTTGTAAAAAATACTCTTAAACTTATTCTAATAAAAACATATTATTCAATTAATAAGGTAAAAAGGTATTATTAGCCACTACGCCGTGCTTACAAAATTATTACAAAAAAACATCCAGAATTGTTTAATGCAAATCAATTGCAAATGATTATAAAAGTTATTAACAATATAATTAAATCAAATAAATTGATTCCAACGTTGCTTATATTTAGAGCATATCTTAAGATAACAAAACTAGATCCTCCTAATCCTACAATCAAATAGAGAGCTGCCACAATTAAGAAAATAATAAAGGAGATACATAAAATCCAAGCAATTAAAAAGGTCAATAAGGCGTTACGCACTTGAAATGGCCTTAACACTACACATGTTCACGATCTCTCCTTAAATAATCCGATACTTATATATAAAGAAAAGAAGGAATAAAGAGAACCTTATAAATTCCTCAATATAAAAGGCAAGACAATTAAAGCTTTAATAAATAACAACTTAATACGCACATTTAGATTTACATCTATACGCTTATTTAAAATAAACAATTTTGGCGTTGAATAAAAAAAAGAAAAGTTGTTAAAAGATTTTCTATTAACACTAATAATTATTCCAGATGAGGAGCTTTAGAAGAATAATAAACCCGACTTGATCCCAAAATCTTACTAGCTTGTAATAAAAATCCCGAAAATCAAATAAATCGCAAACTTATTAACAATTGATAACAATTATGATGCTAAAGCATTCTTAATAAAAAAGAAAATAAAGGATTAAGACTTATCGATTAAATTTCGCGCTAAAAGCAAAATCACTATACCGAGCAAATTATTCCAATAATCCCAAAAAATAAAATATAAATTCCTAATTGCGAGAAATGTTTTTATTCCAATCTACTGAAGCAATCCTAAACTTAGGGAATAATGCATTTTTAAGTTTTATATAGTAAATGAGGTCAAAGAAAAGAAAACAATAAAGCCGTATGAGAAATTAAAACTCGTTATTTAAGCCTTTAATAACAAAAGCAAGAAAAAGATATTAAGTTAATTACCAATAATTCAACAAGTCAGCTAAAAGCTTATTATCTACATAACCACAGCAATAAAATACTTACAACGCTTCCAGCATCTACTTAAGCTAAATATAATAATTAAAAATATTACGTAAGCTTACATTTAAGCGCATACGAAACTAATTCGATAAGTCTTTGCATAGCTACCAAAAGAAATTGCAAAGGAATTTCCTAAAGAAATAGTGTTTATAATAATACTCCCGTTATACAGCATATTAAAATCGGGAAATCATTAGTTTAACACGTATCACAAGCATCACGTGAAGAACTTACAAATGAAAACCTCCACATACGATTCATGCTTACTTATTACATCAAAAAATAATTATACGCTTAAAATCATTGAAATGCAAATAGATAATACTTTGATCTTTGGAAATGCTAAATTTTTAACAAGAAAATAAATAAAAATTGATAAAGCCGGGTTTTTAACAAAACCAGCATAAATTCTAAATTCCATTAGCTTGCTTATATTTAATAATTGCATAATAATTATAAATGAAGAAAATCTCTATATGTTGCAAAAAAGTTAAAGGGTAAGAATTGAATTGGTAAATATTATGAGTAAAGATTACAAATAAGCTTATATAAAGCAATGTGCTTGCGGGATATATTTGGTTACGATTTGCTAACTGAAAGTTGCCTTTGATTTTTTGGTGGTAGCATAATATTAAGATCTAATAGCAAAGAAGATTAAGGCTTTAAATACATATTTGTAATAGCAAATGAATAACTTGGAGAAGGGTTTCCGGTATATCCCCATAAACTTGCAATCAGCTAAAATTTATATCTTCATTAACAAATCCTTTATTAATAATAAAAATCTAAGCTTTTAAATCGGATTTGTATTAATTATCGGCATTGAATTAGAGGGGATTGTGAAGTTCATTCTAATTGGAAACATTATACATATAAGTTTAACAAAATGTAAAAAGGTAACTTATGCTATACTTGCTTCAGAATTGTATGCTATGATAATAAGAGTTGATATGTTGATTACATTATTAAGCATTATTAATATAATAACTAATAAATTTGGAATTAAGCAATTACCAATAGTTGTTTGTATCGACTTTCTTTTGCTTTACAAGTGTATTATTAAGTTTGATATAATAAAAAAGAAACGTTTAATGATTAACATTATATTAATTTATTAATTATATAAATATTAAGAACTTATAAAAATACAATAAATTAATGAAGCAAACAATTCTACTAACACAATAATAAAAGCCAACCTTAACAAGGCTTTGCAAAAGCTTATTGATACCAATAAGTTAAAAGTGAAAATGAAAAAATAAGTCCAACAACTTACCAGCGCCGATTTAAACGAATAACGGGAAAGGTTCTTACGCTTGCTTATTTTCTTATGTCAAATCTTCTTATGTATTTTCTTGCAATAATCATTTATATATTTTACATTTACATTTTTCACGAGAATAAGAGTCAAAAAGTAACGAAAAGAACGATTTTTCATTTAGATTTTTACCCTTTAATTTAAAGCATCAACAAGGTAGCCTTATAATAATACTCTAATAAGGACCTAGCTGCTAATTTCACCACAAAGAATTACTTTTATATAAGGATATGAAGAAGATGCTACTACAAAGAATCAACTTATAAAGCTAATTTAAAATAAAGCTTCAAGCATCGTTCCCGTAAATGTTACCAGCTTTAAAGGTAGCAATGGCGATAGCAATAGCAGCTTTGATAGGGATTCTTACTTCAGCCTCTTTTTTATCATTATCCTCCTTCTTAATAGCATTAATAACCATAAAATGATCAACGCTATTGCGCTTTTTGATTTGTTTATTACTATTATTCTTTTTTTTTCGTTTCCCACTAGCTAAAAGCTGGGAAGAAGCTGAAAGGGTTGCGGCAGCGATAATAGCAATAGCAAGCATAACAATAAAAAAAATTTGCTTTAACATTTCCTTCATCTTTTACAAAATTTTTATTTAGTAAAAAGTTTTATTTAGCAAAAAGAAATAAAGGGAAACTTACGGAATTATCAATCTTGAAGGCTATGATACGATGATGAAAGGTTTTGATTTCGCTTAAAAAGGCAATATTAACATCTTTAGGAGTTTTTGGTTTAATAACTATGTTAACAAACTTAACATTAATAAAGATTATGATAATAATGGTAACATCTTTTTAGCTGCTGGCAAAAATTGCATTAACAAAAGTATCGTACTTTAATATAATAAAGTTTAAAAGCTATAACAATTATTAGCATCGGACTTGAATTAGGGAAAGTAGCGGATAAGTTGCGGGGCAAAAAAGAAATTGGAGGTATTTATTGGGATGCAACTTTCTTTCTTATTAACGCAATACAAATAGCGCTTGGACTTGACATTATCAAAGCGATAATTATGATTCATGTTGGTTTTAAGGGCGTTTACGCATTGCATGCACAAATGGCGATATAAAGCGATAAAAGCTTTGGAAGGGATTGGTGCAGGTATTGTTTATATTAGTAAAGATTTTATACTATTAAGCTATTATTTTTGATAAGGAATATTTACTTGTGAAGTGCTTGATTAATTTAATATGAATTACAAAAATCAAGTAATTAATGAAGATTTGTCTTTAGCGGAGATTAAGCTTATGCTTACAAGTGTGGTTATTATTATTATTGCTAAGGAAGAAATTAAGAATTTTGGAAGGGAAGGCATCATATATATGATTCTTATAATAAGCAAATATGAAATCTTGCTTGAATTAAGAGGATTGCAAGGTATTTGCTTAATAATATTATCCTTTGCTTAGCATATCTTGCTATTATTATTTGTTGTTATAGCATTATTTGCTTTTATTATATTATAGCATCTTTATACCGCTATCAATAACGCATTAAATTATTATTTTTTCTTAATTGCATGATTGTTACAAAAGGAAATCATTGCGTTGAAGCTTCAAAGTCACTTGTTATTTTTCTTCTATTGTTTAGCATAATTATTTGCTTAAAAGCTGAAGGGGTATCGAGAGGGAATCAGATAGCCTGCAGCTGCAATTTCTTTTGGAAAAAATATGTTATTTCTTTTGTATGATCTATTTTGTATTTAATCTATTATTCTTATCTTACACTCTTTTGTATTTTCATTTGATTGCTATATGTTAAAGTACATTGTATTTCCAAAAGTAGTTTTGCTAGTGTTAGTCTACAAGACTCATATCGAGTGTTTGATGTATCCACGCCAGGAGCCGGCCGGTAGCTAGAGGGGTTTCAAGGGGGTTATGGCTACAAGTATAAATCCTTTGCCTTCTCGCACTTCCTTAGCTAGACAACCTGAATATACTGAATTACTATTGCACTTGTTTTTGCTACTTTTACTATCTTTGTGATATCACATACCGGTGCAAACCCACAATTCTAATTTTTTGTAAAATCGATTACAATGAAGATGCTGGAAAAATAATAATTTTAATGGATTTTAATAGTGATAGTTAAGGAGGCTTTTTAGCCTAAAAAGATAAAGATAATGGGAAGTTGTACCTTGCTTATTACAAAAGTAACTTTTAAAGTAAGATAAAACATAACTATAACGCCATTAAATGGAAGTGCAAAGGAATATTACATATTTTAAAGAAATTGAAGATTTGGCTTATTGGAATGCATTTTGTTATAAAAACGGACGCTAATATATTAGTGGCTTAATTAAACGAAGCTGCTTATGATCACCCTAGCGTTATACTTACACGCTGGCTTACTTAAATTAAGCTTTTTAACTTCGAAATTCAACACGTTAAAGGCGCTACGCATACCACTGCTAACTTTCTTTTTAAAAGGCTTAAATATCCTGAAGATACAAAATCAAATATTACTAAAAAAAATAACAATAAAAATTAAATTTTTGCTAAACTTGAAGCGTATGAACTTTGCCTTATTAAAGCTATTAAAAAAAAAGAAAATAAAGCCTTTACGAACTTTAAGCTAAAAAGATGAAATAATATCCTTAAGGGAATGAAAAAGTAAATTCGGAAGCTTCAAAAGGATGGGGAAATTTCAACATCGAACTTAAACATAAAAAGCATCAAAGAAAACCCTTAACCTTTACTAATATCCTCCAAAGATTACGGCAAAAGCTTTCTAAAAATTACTAAATATATTATTATAATGAAAACTTTAAAGAAAATAAATAAGAAGGAATTTTGGAAATTCAAACGAAAAGTTTTAAATTACGGTATTCATAATGAAAAAGTTTAAAAGTTACCAGTAAGAAGTTTACTTATAAAGCTTATTATTAACACTAATAAAAACAAAAACCGAATTTTTAAAGATTATTATAACAATTTGAGCTACAAAGGGCAAGAAAGCATATACCACCGAATTTTAATAAGGTATTATTAAAAAGGATGCTATAAAGATGCTACTAAATACATTAAGATTTATACTAAATGCTAACATTAAAACACTAAAAGATAAGAAAAGCCTCTTTTCCCCACTACCTTAAATAGCTTAATAAAGAAGTGGGCTATTAATATCACTTATATGCTTACTCAAGATGAAAAGAAATATTTAGTAATAGCTTAAGATAATATAAGTAGATAAGTTAAAGCTAAAGCACTTTCTTCAAAAATAGCAAATTAAATTGCTAAATTTATTTAACAAAATATTATATATTATTACGAATTCTTTTGGAAGCTTGTTATTAATAAAGAAGATAAAAATATAAAGGAAGTTATTTAGCTACTTAATAAAATGGAAATTCAAAAGATACAAGTTTTAGCTTATAACCTTAAAGCTAATGGAATAATTAAGAAAGGTTATGGACTAATCAAAAACGCACTTTCGAAAATAAAAAGAAAGTGGATAATAAACTTCCCAGCAATATTATTCACTAATCGAATTATAATAAACGCTTCCACAAGCTATATACCCTTTTACTTAATCTACGGGAGAAAGCTTATTTTCCTTATAGAAACTTGTTACCTTACTTGAAGGAGCTTGTTTATTAAAGAAATCAAAAATCGCAGCAAACTCATTTAGCTTCAAGGTACCCAATTTTAACTTAAGCAAAACCATTTAAATAAAGCCTACCTTTGAAAAATATGCTAAAGATAAGAAGGAAAAGAAACTTTTAATCTTAATTATAATATTCAATATCGACCTTTAAGAGTTAAAGATTTAATTTTAAAACACGATGCTTTAAAAAAAGTTGATAAAAGCTCTAATAAGATATTGGACTTTTGGTAACTTAAATCATATGAGATTGCTAAAGTTAATAATAAAAGGTATTATATCTTAAAAAAATTAGGGAATAATAGCCCTCAACTTAGGGGGACATACGTTGAAAATTGACTTAAATTTTTCCACAAGCAATAGCACTTTATTTATAATATTAAAGATGAAGTTTCAAAATGGCATTTTAGTAATATAGGCGCTACTTTAAGTAAGGAAGATACCCTACTAGCTAACCTTTTGAATTTGGAAAACCCTAAACATATTACTAAATAATATATAAAGCCAGATGGAATAATAATCAAAATACCTATTTTAACGCTTAAATAAAAGAATTAATATAGGGCATTTGTGAATGATTTGAATAAGTAGGTGCGAGGATGCATTACTTATTTAAAGAAAAGAGTGGAAATTAGTGCTGATAAAGCGTTAACAAAGCATTACTAAATAATGATAGCAAAGCATTAAAACCTCTCATTCAGCAATAACAATTCCTTTAGCATATACCTTATTGCTGTTATAGAAACGCTTTGTTACAAACTTCTTAGCGGTTTCAAAAACCTTTTTAGTATTATACTGCGAACGCTAAGCTTGGAATTAAAAGCAAAAAGCAAAGCCAACACAAGGTGCATCAAGGAACAACCTCTTAATTAATAAATTACTTATTAAAGCTGTTGGTTCATAGGACCCATACCAAGTGTTTGATGTATCCACGCCAGGAACCGGCTGGTAGCCGGAGGGGTTTTAAGGGTGTTGGTCCACAGGACCCATACCGAGTGTTTGATGTATCCACGCCAGGAGCCGGCCGGTAGCCGGAGGGGTTTTAGGGGGGTTACGGCTACGGGTATAAGTCCTCTGCCTTCTCGCACTCCCTTAGCTAGACAACTTGAATATACTGAATTACTATTGCACTTGTTTTTGCTACTTTTATTATTTTTGTGATATCACATACCGATGCAAACCTACACTAATTAGTAATCAACTTGTATTACAAATAGCTAGGTAATCCATTGAGAAAGTTAACTTGAAAGTTCAACGTTGAGGCTTTCACATTTACGTGAGATATTTAACGCGGCTCCTCCTTGATACTGATTCTTTGCTGAACTTAATTGAAAGGACCTGGCATCTTGATGAGAGCTATAATTCCGTACCAGGAAGTACGTGTAAATAACAAATAACAACGTAGCAGCTACCATTTGATAGCTGCTATATAAGAATTAACGCAATAGTTACTTTATAACTACTGTTAAAACAACATTCCTGCAGGTCCTTCGTGAACCATCGGAATCACCACCGGTACGATGGCAAGACCTACGACGGAATCTACGAAACCGCTCCCAGAGAGTGTACCAATACCACCCAGTGTTGAGGGGGATCAGCAGGAAACGATTCCTCTGGAGAAGACATCCGAAGCAGAGGCCACCCGCTATTTAAGGGAATTTCGGGAGTATGCTTGCAACGAGCACCTAGGTCCTGAGTACGTGTTTCAGGATTTCAAGGAGTTTTTTGAAGACTAAATAGCTACGGATTTTAATTGCATTAAGCGACAAGAGAAGGCAAAGTTGCAAGACGACTTTAAATAATGTGGCGTTTACGTTGAACGTGAGAAAAGGAATGCAATAGTCTCGCTGGTAATGACGACTAGAGCTAAACATAACAACTGACCCAATAAGGACGAAAAGAAGCAGGCTAGCAAATTCGGCTTACTACTGAAGCTGAGGCGAATAGGTTGCGACTTATCTTTTTTACAAGCACTTCAAAGTCTTATATCTCGGATGATTCAAGTTACTTGGAACGACATTATAGCTTCTTCAGTTGAGGAAATTAACGCGAGGATTAGAGACGCATGGCCTCAGCTACTTCCGATGACAAAAAATAGAAGAAGGAACGACGTGCCTAAACGCTTAAACTTGCTTAAGTCTTACCATAACAGGAACGAAAATTTTGCCAGAAACTTGTATGATACAACTTCACCTGTTGAGATGAAAAGGAAATTCTTGTTCACCTCTAGCAGAGAACCCCTGAATTGTCTTCCCCAGTGGAAACCGAATGGGAGACAGTTACCGGAACCAATACCAACATAAAATGCTCACTCACGTGACGATAGTGTTTATTCATCATCGTACCGGAGGGGAGCCGGGGCATATGCGGAGCCGAGTCGGCCGGCATGAAACATAATGAACTAGCTCTCGTTAGAACAAGCAAAGACTCTAAAAGTGCTGTCGAAGATGTACTTAAAGGAACTTCAATACAGCAGTAGTAGGGATCACTTGAACGCAAAGTTGCGTATCTTCATAAACTTATATCAAAGATCAGCTGTCGATATAATAATTTAGCATAAAGCTTTTCCTTCTATGCTACAAGGCGATATGCAGGAATATTATTACAATTACTTGCAAGATAAGACTTTTATATTCACTCAACTTGTTGATGCTATTCGGGCTAATTTCGAAACGAAGAAACGTGCAAGGCGATACCTAAGCTAATAATTCAAGATCACGCTTGAATAGTTTTAAGATAAGCTAGCATAAAAAAGAAAGACGCTTATCCAATAGTTGGACAGTTTTGGGAAGAAATTGCAAAGCCTCCAATTAGGCCTAGCGAATGAGAGTATAAATAACAACAAGACTTTCCGTAACAAGCTTATATAAGGAATGTCAAATAATAAGCTATTCGCTTAAGCTTTGTTTAAATCACTTCCTATCTTTGCTACATTGATAGACGGCCTTCAAGTTGCAGCGGGAGTAAGGACATCATTCAGGATAAAATCTTGATAAGATAACTATGCCAAATCCCATCAGAAACGCCTTTAGGCCTATGCTGCGGAAGGCGAAGCAATATACTTAGATCGTAAGATAAAGTTCTCTTAAGGTAATAAACGTAAGGACAAATTCAAGCCAAAGCCAAGCTACATAAGGTATATCATTTGCCAAGCGCCAGATTGCCACAGTTCTTGCTATACTAAAGAAAAGAAAGCAAAGTCTAAAGCACGATACTTTGCTGCATGCAAGGCCGAAGGTATCAAACCAATAGATAAAACGTTCAAAGCATATCTGGCGTATGCAAACCGAGCCGGGCAAGATTCGAAAGGTATTCGGGATAAAATTAAAGATCGGAATAACGCGGATTCTTTTAATTTAAGCGCATTATCAGAACGTGACGATGCTGATTTAGACTTGAGCAATAAACATATTGATGCCACGTCCCATTTCACAACTGTACTTATAGCGAATGTAGTAAAATATGACGTACGAGATGTTAAAGATCAATTGGAAATACAAAAGGTGGTACATATTCTAAAGAGCATGATAAAGAAACCTCAACAAAACAATGCTTATATAATCCAATAAACAAATCGCTTTTTTCAAGATTTCTTAATTGATATCAACGCATCAAATAAAAATACAAAAGGTATCAATCAATTGCGGGCATTATAGCGTCTTCGGCATGTAGAATTTGATGAGAATTAAGTAGGCCAAAGCTAAATAACATTTGAGGCCGGTACGAGGAAATCTCTAGGAGTCGCCACTGTCGACACTCTTACCGGAAAAATGGAATTCCAGATTATTGATGCGGATATACCATTTTTAATGTGCTTATAGCAATTTGATAAGATGGATGCACATTACGATAATTTACGAAATGTCTTGATTCAAGGGAAAAGGAGGCATTTGATCATTCGAAAGAAGGGCCATCCGTGGCTATTACTAAATCAGCATAGCCAATTATTGGACACTTCTACAAGAACGATTAATATGTGCCACCTTACGGAAACGGAAATCCGAAGGCTTTATTATAGATTCGGCCATTTGTTGGTATAACAATTGCATCATTTGCTTAATTAAGCAAAACATGATCTTGATTCGAATATCATGCTAAAGATTAAAGAAATGTGCGAGCATTGCTAGAGACATGCAGACGCTTCAAATAGGTTTTGCTTTAAATTCCAAGACAACGTTGACTTTAATCATACGCTCTTGATCGATATCATTTAACTTGGAGAACGTGACGTGCTTCACATGGTAAATAAGGTAACAAGATTTGAGGCGGCGCGACTTATCTAAAAAGGTGCCGGCTTAGCTACGGCTAAGGCTGTGTTCAACGCATTCAAGTCAGCTTAAATTAACACATATCTTGACCTACCGGATTTCGTTATATATAATCACGGAACTAATTTCAATTCTAAAGAATTTCGGATATCACTTAGATTTGTAGGAAGTACTTTTAAACTTGTTTTGGTAAAAGCATATCATTTAATTAATAAGGTAAAAAGATATTATCGGCCATTACGCCGTGCCTACGAAATTGTTACGGAAAAATACCTAGAATTGTTTGACACAAATCAATTGCAAATGGCTATAAAAGCTATTAACAATATAATTAAATCAAATGGATTGATTCCAACGTTGCTTATATTTAGGGCATACCTTAAGATAACGGAATTAGATCTTCCTAATCCTATAATCAAATAAAGGGCTATCACAATTAAAAGAATGATAAAGGAGATACGCAAAATCTAGGCAACTAGAAAAGTTAACGAGGCGCTACGCACCCAAAATGGCCTCAGCATCACACATGTTTACGATCTTTTTCTGAATAATCTAATACTTGTATATAAGAAAAAGAAGAGATGAAGAAGATCTTATAAATTCCTTAGCATTAAAAGCAAAACGGTTAAGATCTTGATAAATAATAACTTGATACGTACATTTAGATTTACATTTATATGCTTATTTAAAATAAACAATTTTAGCATCAAATAAGAAAAAGAAAAGCTGCCAGAGGATTTCTTATCAACATCAATAATTGTTTCAGATGAGGAGCTTTAAAGGAATGATAAACCCGACTCGATCCCAAAATCTTACTAGCTTGTAGTAGAAATCCCGAGAATTAAATAGATTGCGGACTTACTAACAATTAACGACGACTACGATGCCGAAGCATTCTTGATAGAGAAAGAAATAAGGGATTAAAACCTATCGATCAAACTTCGCGTTGAAGGCAAAATCATTACGCTGGGCAAGCTATTCTAACAATCTCGAAGAATAAAATATAAATCCCTGATCGCGAGGGATGTTTTTGTTCTAGTTTATTGAAGCGATCTTAAGCTCAGGGGATAGCGCATTTTCAAGTTTCGTATAATAGATAAGGTTAAAGGAAAGGAAATAACAAAGCCGTATGAGAAATCAAAACTTATTATTTAAGCCTTTAATAACAAAAGCAAGAAAAAGATATTAACTTAATTACTAACAATCTAACGAGTTAGCCAAAGGCTTATTATTTGCATGGTTGCGGCGGTAAAATACTTGCAACGCTTTCGGCATTTACTTAAGCTAGATGTGGTAATTAGAAATATCACGCAAGCTTACGTTTAGGCGTATACGAAATTGATTCGGCAAGTCTTCGCATGGCCATTAGAAGAGATCGCAGAGGAATTCCCTAAAGGAATAGTGTTTATGGTAATGCTTCCGTTATACAACATACCAGAATTGGGAAATCATTGGTTTAACATGTATCATAAGTATCACATGAAGAACTTATAAATAAAGACCTTCACGTACGATCCATGCTTACTTGTTACGTCAAGAGATAATTATGCGCTTGGAATTATTGGAATGCAAATAAACAATACATTGATCTTTGGAGATGCTAAGTTTTTAACAAGAGAATAAACGGAGATCGATAAAGCCGGATTTTTGACAAAACTAGCACAGATCCTAAACCTCACCAGCTCGCTTACGTTTAATGGCTGCATAATAATTATGAATGAAGAAAGTTTCTATATGTTGCAAAAGAGTTAAGGGGTAAGAATTGAGTTGGTAGGCATTGCAAGTAAAGATTATAAGCAAGCTTATATAAAGCAACGCGCTTGTAAGGCATATTTAATTATAATTTGCTAATTGGAAGTTGCTTTTGATTTGTTGGTAGTAGCATAATATTAAGATCTAATGGTAAAGGAAATCAAGGCTTTAAATGTATATTTGTAATAGCAAATGGATAATTTGGGAAAAGGTCTCTGGTACATTTTTGTAAACTTGCAATTAGCTAAGGTTTATGTCTTTATTAATAGATTCTTTGCCAACAATAAAGATCTGAGCTTCCAAATCGAGTTTATGCTAGTTATCGGCATCGAATTGAAGGGGGTTGCGGAGTTTACCCTAACCGAAAACATCATACACACAAGTTTAATGAAATGCAAAAAGGTAACTTATGCTGTGCTTGCTTCGGAGCTGTATATTATAATAGCAGGAATTGATATATTAATTGCATTATTAAACACTATTAACATGATAACTAATAAACTTGAAATTAAGCAATTGCTAACAGTCGTTTATATCGACTTTTTTTCGCTTTACAAGTGTATCGTTAAGCTTGGTATAACAAAAGAAAAACATTTGATAATTAACATTATATTAATTCGTTAATTATATAAATGTCAAGAACTTACAAAAATGCAATAAATCGATAAAGCAAGCAATCCTGCTAACGCAATAACAAAGGCCAACCTTAACAAGGCTTTGCAAGAGCTTATTGATACCAATAAATTAAAAGTGAAGATGGAGGAATAAGTTTAGCAGCTTACCGGCGCTAATTCGGACAAGTAGCGAGAGAAATTCTTACGCTTGCTTATTTTCCTACATCAAATCTTCTTATGTATTTCTTTACAATACTTATTTACATGTTTCACATTTACATTTTTCACGGAAGTAAGAGTCAAGAGATGACGAAGAGAACGATTTTTCATTCAGATTTCTACCCTTTAATTCAAAGCACCAATGTGATGGCCTTGCAATAACACCCCAACAGGGACCTAGCCGCTGGTTTCACCACAAGAGGCTATTCCCATACGGGAATATAAAAAAGATGCCGCCACAAAGAACCAACCTACAAAGCCAATCTGAAATAAGGCTTTAAGCATCGTCCTCGTAAATGTCACCGACTTCAAGGATGACGGCGGCGATGGCAACGGCGGCTTCGGCGGGGGTTCTTGCTTCAGCCTCTTCTTCATCATTATCTTTCTTCTCAACAGCGTTAATGGCTATAAAACAACCAGCGCCATTGCGCTTCTTGGTTCGTTTACCACCATCATTCTTCTTCTTTCGCTTCCCACCAGCCGGAAGCCGGAGGGGGGCCGGAGGGGTTGCGGCAACGACAACAGCAGCAGCAGGCGTAACAGCAGAAAAAATCTGCTTCAACATCCCCTTCATCTCTTACAAAAACTCTTGTTTAGCAAAAAGTTCTATTTAGCAAAAAGAAATAAAAAGAAACTTACGGAATTATCAATCTCGAGAGCTATGATGCGATAATGAAAGGTCTTGATTTCGCTTAAGAAAGCGGCATTAACATCTTCGGGAATTTTTGGTTTAGCAATTACGCTAACGAACTTAACATTAATAAAATTTATAACGATAGCGGTAACATCTTCTTAGCTGTTAGCAAGAATTGCATTAACGAGAGCATCATACTTCAATGCAATAAAATTTAGAAGCTACAGCAATTATCAGCATCAAACCCAAATTGAAGAAATAACGAATGAGTTGCGAAGCAAAAAAGAAATTGGGGGTACTTATTAGGACGCAACTTTTTTTCTTATCGATGCAGTATAAGCAGCGCTTGAACTTGACGTTGTCAAAGCAATAATCATGATTCATATCGATCTTAAGGGCGTTCACGTATCACATACATAGATAGCGATATGAAGCGATAAGAGTTTTGAAAAAGATTAGTGTAAGCACTGTTTGTGTCAGCAAAGATTTTATACCATTAAGCTATTATCTTTGATAAAGAATATTTACTCGTAAAGTGCTTGATTAATTTAATATGAATTACAAAAATTAAGCAATTAGCAAAGATCTGTCTTTGGCAAAGATCAAGCCTATGCTTACAAGTATAATTGTTGTTGTTATTACTGAGGGAAAGATTAAGAATTTTAAAGAAAAAGGCATCATATATACGATTCTTATAATAAGCAAATATGAAATCTTGCCTAAATCGGGGGAATTACGAGGTGTTTGCTTGGTAGTATTATCCTTTGCTTAGCATATCTTATTATTGTTATTTGCCGCTGCAGCATCATTTGCTTCTACTACATCACGATACCTTTACATCGCTATCAATGACGCATCAAGCTATTATTCTTCCTCAATTGCACGATTATTATAAAAGGAAATCACTGCGTTAAAGCTCCAAAGTCACTTGTTATTTTTTCTTCCGTTATTCGGCATAATCATTTGCTTAAGGGCCGGAGGGGTACCGAGAGGAAATCGGATAGCTTGCAGCTGTAATTTCTTCCGGAAGAAGTGTGTTATTTTTTTTTATATAATTTGTTTTGTATTTAATCTGTTGTTCTTATCTCACACTCTTTTGTATTTCCATTTAATTGCTACATGTTGGAATACGTTATATTTCCAAAAGTAATTTTGTTAGTATTGATTTATAAGACTTATACCAAGTATTTGATATATCTACGCCAAAAGCTGGCCGATAGCTGGAGAGGTTTTAGGGGGGTTATGGCTACGGGTATAAGTCCTTTGCCTTCTCGCATTCCCTTAGCTAGACAACCTGAATATACTGAACCACTATTGCACTTGTTTTTGCTACTTTTACTGTCTTTGTGATATCACATACTGGTGCAAACCCACAAAGGGGGTTACGGCTACGGGTATAAATCCTCTGCCTTCTCGCACTCCCTTAGCTAAATAACCTGAATATATTAAATTATTATTGCACTTGTTTTTGCTACTTTTACTATTTTTGTGATATTATATATTAATGCAAATTTATATTAATCAATAATTAACTTATATTACAAATAGCTAGGTAATTTATTGAGAAAGTTAACTTGAAAGTTTAACGTTAAGGCTTTCACACTTATATGAGAAATTTAACGCGGCCTCTTCTTGATATTGATTCTTTATTGAATTTGATTGAAAGGATCTGGCACCTTAATAAGAGCTATAATTCCGTATCAGGAAGTATATGTAAATAATAAATAACAACGTAACAGCCACCATTTGATAATTGCTATACAAGAATTAACGTAACAATTACTTTACAACTATTATTAAAATGATATTCTCACAAGTTCTTCATAAATTATTAAAATTATTATTAGCATAATAGCAAAACTTGCAATGAAATTTACGGAATTATTTTTAAAAAGCGTATTAACATTACCTAATATTAAAAGGAATTAGTAAAAAACAATTCTTTTAGAAAAGACATCTGAAGCAAATACTACTTGCTATTTAAAGGAGTTTTAGGAATATGCTTGCGATAAGCACTTGGGTTTTGAGTACGTGTTTCAGGATTTTAAAAAGTTTTTTAAAGATTAGATAGCTACGGATTTTAATCGCATTAAGCAATAAGAAAGGATAAAGTTACAAGATAACTTTAAATAACGTAGCGTTTACATTAAATGTAAAAAAAGAAATGCAACAATCTTGTTAGTAATGACGATTAAAGTTAGATATAACAATTAGCCTAGTGAGGACGAAAAGGAGTAGGCTAGCAAATTCGGCTTACTATTAAAGCTAAGGCAAATGGGTTGCGGCCCATTTCTTTTACAAGCATCTTAAAGTCCCATACTTTAAACAATTCAAATCACTTGAGATGATATCATAGCCTCTTTAATTAAAGAAATTAACGTAAGAATTAAAGATGTATAACTTTAATTACTTTCGATGATAAAAAATAAGAAAAGGAATAACATGTTTAGATATTTAAATTCGCTTAGGTTTTATCATAATAAAAATAGAAATCTTGCTAAAAACTTGTATAATGCGATTCCATTTGTTAAGATGAAGAAAAAATTCTTATTTACCCTTAGCAAAAAACTTTTGAATTGTCTTTTTTAGTGGAAATCGAATAGGAAATAATTACCAAAATCAATACTAATATGAAATACTTACTTACGTAATGATGGTGTTTATTTATTATTATATTAAAGGGAAGTTGGGGCATATGCGAAGTTAAATCGATTGGTATGAGACATAATAAACCAGCTTTTATTAAAACAAGTGAAAACTTTAGAAATGTTATTGAAGATGTATTTAAAGGAGCTTTAATATAGCAATAATAAGGATCACTTAAATGCAAAGTTGCGTATCTTTATAAACTTATGTTAAAAATCAGTTGTTGATATAATAATTTAGTATAAAGCTTTTTTTTTCATGTTATAAGGCGATGCGTAGAAGTATTATTATAACTACCTGCAAGATAAGATTTTTATATTCATTTAACTTGTTGATATTATTTAAGCTAATTTCGAAATGAAGAAACGTGTAAGGTGATACTTAAGCCGATGATTTAAGATTACGCTTAAATAGTTTCAAGATAAGCTAGCATAAAAAGAAAAGACGCTTATTTAATAATTGGATAATTTTGGGAAAAAATTGCAAAGTCTCCAATTAGGCTTAGCAAATAAGAGTATAAATAATAATAAGATTCTTTATAATAAGCTTATATAGGAAATGTTAAGTAATAAGTTATTCGCTTAAGTTTTATTTAAACCATTTTTTACTTTTGCTACATTGATAAACGGCCTTTGAGTTGTAGCGGGAGTAAGGATATCGGTTAGAATAAGATCCCAAGAAGATAATTATGCTGAATCTTATTAAAAACGCCTCTAAGCTTATATTACGAAAAGCAAAGTAATATACTTAAATCATAAGATAAAGTTTTCTTAAGGTAATAAACGTAAGAACAAATTCAAGCCAAGGCTAGGTTATATAAGGTATATCATTTGCCAGGCGCTAAATTGCTACAATTTTTGTTATATTAAAGAAGAGAAGGCAAAGTTTAAAGCATAATATTTTGCTGCACGCAAGGCTGAAGGTATCAAATTAATAGATAGAATGTTTAAAGTATATTTAGTATATGCAAATTAAGTTGGGCAAGATTTGGAAGGTATTTGGGATAAAACTAAAGATCGGAATAATACGGATTCTTTTAATTTAAGCGCATTATCAAAATATAACAATGCTAACTTAGATTCAAGCAACAAACATAATAATGCCAAGTCCCATTTCATAATTATATTTATAATAAATGTAATAAAATATAATGCATAAGATGTTAAAGATTAATTAGAAATATAAAAGGTGGTACATATTTTAGAAAGCATGATAAAGAAACCTTAACAAAATAACACTTATATAATTTAATAAATAAATCGCTTTTTTTAAAGTTTCTTAATTAATATCGACGTATTAAATAAAAATATAAAAGGTATCAATTAATTGCGGGCATTATAGCGTCTTTAGCATATAGAATTTGATAAGAATTAAGCAGGCTAAAGCCGAATAACATTTAAAGCTGGTATAAGGGAATTTCTAGAAGTTGCTATTATCGATATTCTTGCCGGAAAAATAAATTTTAGATTATTGATGCGAATATATTATTTTTAATATGCTTATAATAATTCAATAAGATAGATGCACATTACGATAACTTATAAAATATCTTGATTTAAAGGAAAAGAAGGCATTTGATCATTCAAAAAAAAAGCTATCCGTAGCTATTACTAAATCAGCATAGCCAATTATTAAACACTTCTACGGGAATAATTAATATATGCCACCTTATGAAAACGGAAATCCGAAAGCTTCATTGTAAATTCGGCTATTTGTTAGTATAACGATTTCATCATTTGCTTGATTAAGCAGGGCATGACTTTAATTTAGATATTATAATGCAAGTTAGAAAAATATGTGAACATTGTTAAAAGTATGCAAAGGCATTGCATAAGTTCTACTTTAAATTACAAAATAACGTTAACTTTAATTATATAATTTATGTTGATATCATGTAGCTTGAGGAACAAGATGTGCTTTATATAGTAAATAAAATAATAGGATTTAAAGCAACGTAATTAATTCGCAAGGGAGCCGATTCAATTATAATAAAAGCTGTATTTAATGTGTTTAAGTTAGCTTGGATTAACATATATTTTAGCCTATTAAATTTCGTTATATATAATTATAAAACAAATTTCAATTTCGAGAAGTTTTGGATATTATTCAAATTTGTAAGAAGTACTTTTAAACTTGTTTTAGTGAAGGCATATCATTTAATTAGTAAGGTGAAAAGGTACTATTATTCATTACGCTATGCTTACAAAATCGTCACAGAAAAGCATCTAGAATTATTTGACGTAAATCGATTACAAATAATTGTAAAAGCTATTAATGATACAATTGGATTAAATGGGTTGATCCTAATGTTGCTAATATTTGGGGCATACCTTAGGATGATGGAATTAGATCTTCCAAATTTAATAATTAAATAAAGGGCTATAACAATTAAAAAAGTTATGAAAGACTTATGCAAAATCCAAGCATTTAAGAAAGTCAATAATGCGCTGCGTACTCGAAACGGTTCCGGCATTATATATGTTCATAATCTTTCTTTAAATGATTTTATATTTGTGTATAAGGAAAAGAAGGAATAGAAAGGGCCTTACAAATTCCTAAATATTGAAGGTAAAATAGTTAAAGCCTTAATTAAAGAGAACGTGGTACGTACGTTTAGATCGACTTTAGTATACTTATGAAAAACAAATAACTTAAGCGTTGAATAATAAAAAGAAAAATTGCTAAAAGATCTTTCATTAACATTTGATACGGAATAGCAAATAAATAACAAATCCAGCTTAGCTTCGAAATCCCGCTGGCTTGTAATAAAACTCCTGGCAATTAAATATATCGCGGACTTGCTAACAATTGATAATGATTATAATGCTAAGGCGTTCCTAATAAAAAAGGAGATAAGAAATCAAAACTTATCGATTAAGCTTTGCGTTGAAAGTAAGATTATAATGTAAGATAAGCTATTCCAAAGGTTTTGAAAAATAAAATACGAAACTTTAATAGCAAAAGATGTTTTTGTTGTAATTTATCAAAGCAACCTTAGGCTTAGGGGATAACGCATTTTCAAGTTTCGCATGGTAGATGAGGTTAAGGGAAAGGAAATACCAAAGTCATATGAGAAATCTAAATTTGTTATTCAAGCTTTCAATGATAAGAGTAAGAAAAAGATATTAATTTAATTATTAATAATTCAGCGAATTAATTAAAGGCTTATCATTTGCATAGCTGCAGCAGTAAGATATTTGCAACGCTTTTAGTACTTACTTGAGCTAGATATAGTAATTAAAGATATTACGCAAGCTTATATTTAAGCGCATATAAAACTAATTTAGCAAGTTTTTACATAATTATTAAAAGAGATCGTAAAGGAATTCCTTAAAGGAATAATATTTATAATAATGTTCTTATTATACGGCATATTAAAATCGGGAAATTATTAATTTAATACGTATTATAAGCATCATGTGAAAAACTTACAAATGGAGATCTTTATGTACGATTTATATTTACTTGTTATGTCAAGAGATAATCATGCGCTTGGAATTATTGGAATGCAAATAAATGATACTTTGATCCTTAGAAATGCTAAGTTCTTGATGAGAGAATAGACGGAAATCGATAAAGCCGGGTTTTTAACAAAATTAGTACAAATCCTAAACCCCACGGGCCCGCTTACATTTAATAGTTGCATAATAATTATAAATAACAAAAGCTTATACATGTTGTAAAAAGGTTAAAGGGTAAGAATTAAATTGGTAAATATTATAAGTAAAGATTACAAGCAAGCTTATATGGAGTAACGCGCTTATGAAGCATATTTGATTACAATTTATTAATTAGAAGTTACTTTTGATCTTTTAGTAATAGCATAACATTAAGATTTAATAGCAAAAGACATTAAAGCTTTAAATATACATTTGCAATAGCAAATGGATAACTTGGAAAGGGATTTTTGGTATGTTCTTATAAACTTGTAATTAGCTAAGGTTTATGTTTTTGTTGACAGATCCTTTGCTAATAACAAAGATCTAAGCTTTTAAATTGGATTTATGTTAATTATTAACATCGAATTAAAGAGGGTTGCGAAATTTACCTTAATTAGGAATATTATATATATAAGTTTAACGAAATGCAAGAAGGTAACTTATGTTATGCTTGCTTCGGAATTGTATGTTATGGTAATAGGAATTGATATGTTAATTGCGTTATCAAGCATTATTAATATAATAATTGATAAATTTAAAATCAAGCAATTGCTAATAATTGTTTATACTAACTTTTTTTCGTTTTATAAGTATATTATTAAGCTTAATATAATAAAAGAAAAACGTTTGATAATTATATTATATTACTTTATTAGTTATATAAATGTTAAAAACTTATAAAGATGCGATAAATTGATAAAGTAAGTAATTTTGCTAATGTAATAATGAAGGCTAATTTTAATAAGGCTTTGCAAAAGCTTATTAATATTAATAAGTTGAAAATAAAGATAAAAAGATAAGTTTAGCAGCTTATTAGTGCTGATTCAAATAAGTAGCGGGGAAGGTTTTTACGCGGAGGGGTTTTAAGGGGGTTACAGCTACAAGTATAAATCCTTTGCCTTCTTGCATTCCTTTAGCTAAATAACCTGAATATATTGAACTACTATTGCACTTGTTTTTGCTACTTTTACTGTCTTTGTGATATCACATACCAGTGCAAACCCACAAAAGCGGTTATTTAAAACGCTATATTTTGATAAGTAAACGCTGGAATAAAGAATCAAAACCTTCTTAATAACTTAAAAAAAGAATTAGCCTCATAAAGCAATTAGCTAAGCATAAAGACAAAGCGAAGCTCAACGATCTTTACACTTAATTGCTACTTATGCCAATATTAATAATTCCCTTAAGTATATAATAAGAATTATAAAACTTTTTATTATTATAATACTTTCCAAAAAGAAAATTACTAATCATTTTATTAAGAAAAGGTAATTAAAGTTTAATTTACACATCTTATAACGAATGCAATAACTTTAAGCAATATACTTTAAAAATAAGTAATAAAAAATCCTTCCCTTATACGCCAAATTTGCTACAAAAGCAAATCCCATTTAAATGCCGCTTTCCCAAAATAAGTAGTCAAATCCTTTAATAATGGAACCCCCTTAAAAGCGATATCCAACGTTTAAAATGTTTATTCCCCTAAAACTACTTTATTACTAATATTTATAACACTCCTTACAGTAATACTTAACCTGATAATAAAGATTTTTAATTTATGATAAGAAGTAAAATAATAAAGGAAATTTGTAAGCAGAAAATAACAAAGTAAGCAACTCCATTAATCTCATAAAACCAACTTCCCCTTAAAAGCTAACAACAAAATTAAAGCGCTTTTATATTATCTTAAACTTAAGACTGCCTTTATATTCGTTTCCTTAATAATTGCTTACCAAATAAGACTTTTATTATAGCTTTTAAGAAAACCAATATTGGTTAGCTTAAGTCTTATTATAAGCAAAAGTTTCCTAATTTTGTCCCTTTCTAAAGCAAGATGTGCTCATGCTTTTGTTAGAAATTTAAATATGCTATCAGCCAACAACTTCTAACTAAACCTTTTTAAAGAAGGAATTTTATATTTATTTTAAAAAAGCCGTATTATTTTTCCTGACTACGCTTGCTAGATTTAGGCCCAACCTATATCATCATTAACTTTTCAAGCGTAAAAGCGAGCGGGTAAAAAAAGTATAAACATATTATAACCTAAGTGCTAATAGGAGATATAATCAAAAAGCAAAGATATAATATAATAACATTTAAATTCGCAAGCTTATGTACTGGCCTAAAGCTAAAGCTAGCATCAAATAATTGAAGTTAAATGGCTCTAAAAAGTCCTCAAGATAATAAAATTAATAATAAGCTTATACGTTTTTTAAAGCTATTGGATATTTTTAAAATTATCATTAAATCAAAATCAAACCTCATATAATAAGCTTTAGCATGTTAAATGCTTTAAGGATAAGAAAGTTAAATTTGCTTTTATATTAGATCGAAGTTGGGCTAAGCAACTTGGAAGTTGCATAATAAATAACTTAATTTAAAAAGAATCCTCATTTCTTTTAAGCGTATTGCTAATTTTAAACCTTAAATATAATTTGCAAATTTCGTTAACTTTAATAAGTCTTACGGCTTAATAACAATGACAAGATTAAAAAAACTACGTACTAACAAATGAAAGCTTTAATAACCTTTTTCGCTAAAGACTAATTTATTAACTTTCGCCTTTTTTCAAACTATTATAAAACTACCAATTGCTTAACACCTTTAAACCTCACTTTATTATTACCAACCTTATATAAGTATATGTTCATGCATGCGCATATGTTTATTAAAGCAAAAGATTATTACAAAATAAAAAAGAAAAAAAAAGTGTTAAAAAAGTTCGCGGAATATTCGTGATTAGGATAAGAAAAAAGCTTACCTATTATTAGCATAAGAAAAGATTGATTTAGACTTTGCCAAGGCCATAAATATTAAGGCGTAAAACGTTAAATTCCCATTTACGCTTGCTTAAGGCTTAAATGATCTTATATCTTATAAAGCTTCATTCTTAAAGAAAGATCAGTATCGTAAGTAATAACACATTCCAAACTCAAAAGGTAGAAATTGCATGAAACATTATAAAAGGTTATACGTTACTTAAAACCTTTTCCTAAATATTAAAACAAAGTACCAACTTCCCTAAAAAGCAAAAAGTAAATAAACTATATGATGTCAATAAAACTTTGTAATAAAAAAAGAAAGAAGTGAAAAGAGAAAGGTAAAAGAAAAATAACTAACTTAAAAAAAGAAACAACTTAATCTCAAAAGTTGTAAAGCAATAAAGTGGTAATAATAAGAATTTATAAAAAAGCAAAAGCGTGGTTAAGGCGCATTAAGATAATTAAAAAACTTCATCTTAAGATGAGCTAGAATTACGGTGTTGTAAATCGATTTGAAGATGGAAAGGTGACTTAATTTTATTTTGTTATCGCGCAAAATTTAGTTCTAGATAATAATGTTAAAAAGTTGCAATAGATAAAGAAGAAGGGAAACTTAATAGGAAAGTAATAATTCAAGTTGTAGCAAAAAAATCTTAATTCGTAAGAAATAATTGCTACATTAAATTAATCGTTATAAAGATGCTTTATAATTATAAGAAAAGCGCAAAGAAAGGAAAAGAACTTAATTAAATAGAAGCTCCAAAGCTTTAAAAGGGAAACTAAATAAATCGCAAGTCTTATAACCAAAGGAATTAATAACGACAACAAAGTTATTAAAGGAAAAGAAAATGAAATAATAAAACTTTAAAGGAGTTATTAATAAAAAAAGGAAGCCTCAACCTTATATTTATTGAACTTAATTAGCTTAAATCAAGGCAAGGTAAATAATTAGCTTTACCTTACTTCGCAAGAGGCTAAAATCGCAAGATCAATAGTATAAGACCTCAAACGACGCGTTGCTGCAAAAGGAAAGCTTTAAGATTAATGGAGAAAGCGTTAGAAAGTGCAAAAAAGTTGCGTTATTAAAAGTTGAAGAGGAGAAAGAAAGGAGGTATAATTGGAGAATTGGAATTGCAAGTTGCAAGAGGAAAAAGCTAATTATATATATAATTACTAGTAACAAGGATATTAAGCAAGTAAATATTTGCTTTCAAAAGTAAGGTTATTTTAATTCATTAATTATCACTTAATATAGCCACATCTTTTACAATTGCATTATAACTTAGCTATTTAATTTTATTATTATAATTTGCGATTCTATAACTTAAGAATAAGTTGATTATTTGAAAAAGGGGGCGCATATTGTGGCAGGGCCACTTGATTTTGGTGGTTGGATGTCACGTTATCGGATGCGGCTCTGCCAAGCCTGCTTCGATATAAAAGCCAACTTTCCTTCCATTCCTTTTAACACCACCTATCCTATAACTAATGATAATTTCTATCTAATACATTCTTTTTTTCACCCTCAAAATGACAAATCCCGCTACTCAGATTTATCTTATCTCTTAATTTGATCAAACCGTTCTTTTATATCAAGTCTATCCTTATGCCTTGAGTGCTCCTTCTCTTGTTGTGTGGTTGCTTGGGATTTGCCCCTCCCATATATTTATAATGATCAACGTAAGGACAAGTTCTTTATAAGGAAAAAACTAAGTATAATTGAACGATACGAGTTTTATGCTAATAGAATATGTGTAAAGTTTGAAGAACGATAACTGTATGAATTAAGGAAGCCATTCACTTGGTTATCTCGCAACCTTCAATACAAAAAACAAGTGCGATGGGGTGTGATCATTCGAGAGGTAGAAGATAAGCCCGTCAATAGACCAAAGTAACCTCTATTCGTATTAGGGGAACTTCCGAGGTATTGAGAAGTCTGAGCCTTCGCTTCTAGCGATTCCGACTCAGCGCTTTGTACCACTGAAACGCATCTTCTTCCTTCCGGTTTTAAGCTTCTTGGTAATACCTCCAGCTAGCTAACAAACCTCACAAGCACAAAGCGACTGAGCGCTAGCTACCGGGATGAGTAAGCCCTTGGAGATAAAGCTAAAAGAAGGCAAGTGCCTTTGATATAAGGGTATTTATCTCGCGCGTTTTGTATATTTTCTTTTTTTAACGAATTCGCTATACTTGAATCTTTTTAGTACTTGTCTTGGTATTTCGTTTGTGTTACACTATTTAATTTTTGTTGCTTAGTAATTTGAACCAGCTTTTTATGTCAATAGTCTCGTTTAATGTTTGTTTTTAGCTTATCAGTTCCGTAAGCGGAATATCTGGGGAAGGGAGTTCAGGCATCAGAAGCCTGGGCGCTTCTAATAGCTATAGCGCTATCGGGAGCCTCCAGCGCTGAAGGTATCTGGGAATTTGGAGAATGTTTTTTTGTTGTTATTTTTCCTTTATTTGCATATGCATAATATTTTCAATTAATTTTTTGTATTTCGATTACTAACTTTTACCGAATCTCTACATTTCAAGACTATTAAATCTCCTTACGAAATAGCAACACGAGACATTAAAAGTGGATCTCTTGAAGAGGGAAGTTATTAGGCTCCCACAGCTGGCATGTTCCCTAGCGGAATGCCTAGCTTTTAAGCTGGAGCTTCTAGAATCGCTGAAACTTCTCTTTTTTTAGGGGGGAACAGCAACTTTTCTAGGCAATCCAGCTTTGGAGTCAGGTTTTGCTCTACTGATAGCGCTGAAGAAGGCTCTGGAAAAGGCAAGGGAAAGGTCATTCCTTTAGCTTCAAATGGTAGTTTTGAAAAAGCTGAACCTTCTGAAAGATTACATTACATTAACACTTTCGATATTCATAAGCTTTAAATACACCTAAGTTAACCTATGCCTGCCCCTAAAATTGCTAGAGCCCCTACGTTTGACGGGGTGGAGATTACAGCATTCTTAAAAACGATTAACAAGATGTTTGTAACACATGATATCATTAAAGATTAAGAAAAAAAGCAATGGATTTTAGATTACTCACTCCCTTCGATAACATGAAATTTAGAATAAGTTAATCACTACTGGCAGCTATCTTACTTAAATTTTTGTTTAGCAGCTCGCAAGGAATATCAAAGCCAGGATTCTTATTATCATTTTTACACGGTAACTTACCTTGATTTGATTATTCAAAACTTCAGGAAAATTCAAAACCAAATTAGCACTTACACTTAAGCACAACTTCAATATTTTTTAAGGCTATTTCGAGAAGTAGCGTATAATTATAAGCAAAAGGGAAATCTCATGAAAAAGATGATAACGCTAAAGTTCATTGTTGCACTTCCAAAACACTTGCAAAAGAAAGCTATCGCAACGGCTCAGAAGCCTGGGAAGAAGTTTAATCAAGACAACACTATGCCTTTTAGTAAGGTTTTCGACAGTATAGAGACTCACATCAACAGTGAGAGAGACTTTGACGAGCTCCTAGAAGAACAAGGAATGGCTACATCGAGAGGATATTCCAAAAGTGGAATTCATTGGAACATGTTTAATAGCCTTACAGCCATTAGAATTCTATTACCTGGAGAGCCTAGTTACTAAGCCGACTTTGTTAATTACAGGGATAACTCCCCGGGAAAAGTCATTAATAAAACTTTTTAATGAAAGAGGCCGCAGCGGGAGCTCCTTACGGCTTAAGCCTTGGGCTAGAAGATGATGCCTACCTTATAGCGTCTTATTAATAGGGTTCAAAATGCCACTGAGGACGAATTGGAAATCATCATTTAAGAACTCGATTCTTTATGTATTTTACATGCTATAGCTGAAAAAGCTCAAAATGTGAACCTTATGGCTGAAATCAACAGCTTGAAGCTTTATGAAGCCATTTAAGATATGGCGATTATATAATATGAGTAAACGTTTTACGACAAGTACAAGCGCTTTAAGGAATTAGCTACAAGAGGGTGTAAATGGTGCAACAACAAGCAAGAATCTGGCATGAGACGGCAAGCGTGGCATAATTATATGAATTAATGCTACGATTATAAGAAGTTCGTTGGCTTTGGTATTATTTACGAATCTAATGAGAACAATTATATTTACATTGGACCGTTTAAGGAAGGCGAGAAAGCTTACCCTATGTCATTTCCAAATGATAGCAAAAGTCGCCAAGATCATGTTATTCAGCAAGTATTTAACATTATTAATAATATGAACCCTGAAAAACAAGCGAAAATAGTATAAGAAATGCTAAAGCAATCGAAGGAAGTTGCCCTAGCTCGAGAAGGCTCGTACACTCCAAACTTGGGAAGTAATATAGGGAACATTAAAGCTTCTTGGGAGCTTGAGAGCGATTCAGACATTCTCGAACAAAGGGATTATAGCGAGGAAAGCATCGCTAAGATTTAAAACCTTGTTACTAGGAACGATAGTGACCTAGAGGCTGTATCTGTAGAGCCTGTGAAGACAAGAGCACGGAAAATACCAGCATAGGCCGAATCTTATAAGGCATCTAATAGCTTGCAAGAGCAAATCAAGGCTTAGGCTTCTTACGAAAGGTCAAAGGTTTGAGAAGAAATCAAAAGCTTTATTTAATTTGAAGGAGTATTTGAGGAAAAGATTGAGCCAATAGAAATCGATGCCCCCAGACCTACTAAAAGGGCCCCTTCAGAAATCCTTGCTTGAGGCATGAAAAGAATCACTAAAAAGTCAACAGCTACTGCCTCGCTCCCTAAAGTAAAAAAACCCTCAATGTTAAAGCCCTCAAATTCAGTAAGCACGACAAGCTTACTCTTGAAGTTATCGACTTTTATTCAGAAGATTCCCTCACGAAGTCCTAAAATGCAAAAAGCCTTGAACAGGGGAAACTACAAGCTAAACGCAGTAATCAATAAATTACTAGCACAAATAAAACTTTCGGGAAACCTTACTTTAGGGGAATATTATATGTTATTAAACAGGTCAAGGTCAATTACTTCCCGAACTTAGAGTATTAATCAAAAGATGCAAAGACAATTGAAGAATGCTACGATGGAATTACTTTGCGTGGGTTTCTCTGATGATAAAGACGTTTTCATCTCAAAACGATTTTTACTAACTATTTCGGTTCCTTTGAGTATCAACAATTATGAATCCGAGAATGCCGCATAAAGGGATTACCCCTCAGACGACGAACTTACTTCTACTTCAAATGAAGAGAAGTCTGAATGGCATTACAAGAAGGATACCCCTCCAAGGCAAAGCAAAAAGTACCGCACTTGGATCGAACAGATGAGTACTCATTACAGCATCTCTAGGCCGGACCTCGCTCTGAAGCTCTATATTTGCCAAAAGTTATGGCAAATGGAAGTTTTAGCAGCTCACGACAGACTTATAAAAAGTTTTTGGCTTTAGCTAGCACTTGGAATTATACCTACCATTGGACTCTTCTTAATAATCTTTGTCGCTATAATCAAGTGCTATTACTCAAAGTTTACTTAATTATGGAAAGATGTGCTTATTAAAAGCAACTCGCTAACTCCTTTGTTCAAAGGCGTCGAAGTATGCTTGCTAAACATAGAAAGAAACCAATCAATAACTTTCCACTTACTAATACCAAAAATAGTGGTTACGATTCCTGAAAACACTAAAATCAGCGACGTGAGAGCTACCCTTAACAGTGAAGTCGAAGTTAGCTGTATTACACTAAAAACGGCAATCCGGTTAGGCTTATCGATCACCAAGAGTCAAAGTATGGCCTTGAAAATTATCATTAAAACAAAATCTCGCTTTATTAGTTACGTGGATAATATTACTATTACAATTGAAAACTTAGTTATTCGCATTTGGTTCTATATTATAAACATTCCAAGTACCAAGATAATTTTAGGCTTTCCATTTTTTCGGAAAGCAAGACTCTCTTTCTGATACCCTTCGGATAAAAAAGGTGGACTGGTTTTAGCTCAACTTTGGAATCACTAATTAATTTGAGATCTTGTAGTTCAAACTAATTTTGCTACTCATAAAGCAAAAAACATTTTTGCAATAAAAAGCAAGAACGGAATCGGCCGAATTTAATATAATGAAAGCTAAAGTGATAATTATACTTTGAAGGGGGAAGATAAGTTATCGGAAAATAAGTAACTGATAATATTTAGAGCTATGCTATCGATATGGTTGAATGCTTTGATGGCCACACCTCCTTGCTTGAGGCCAAGCGTTTTGAAGAAAAGGGCGGAAATGATTTTGTCAAATCGAGAACGGAAATTTCGATAAAGGAATACTTGCACTAATCTTACATACAACGAGAGTTTTGCATTTGAACGGCCGATTTCAAGAATTCAAAGGCCTTACTCAAAGGTAGCCAAATAACGAACCCAGAATCAACTTTCGATTTCATTACAGATTACAAAAACTTAGAACTTGGTAACCCTTTTAGATCCAACAAGCAAACTTGTTAAATGTGGATGATATATAAGTTGAAGGTTAAGAAAGTGCAACTAGTAAACGAAGCTGACGAGATTGGTGACCCTTCAGGGGGAAGAAACAATTGGTATGAACATTTAAAGGCTCAAGATATCTTGCAATAGCAAGTTGGAAAATATTAATACTTATTTTTACCTCGATTTTTGGCAATTCCTTGTGGGACCCGACTTACTTTGGAAAGACTTGCTAGTTTTGATGTGGGAGATATGCTTTTCCCAAAAAAAAGAGTGTTATTTAATGAGATGATGCTTAATCGAAAAGGTGTTATTTCCTTTGAGTAGCCTAAGTGTGAACAATTTCATGAAGATGTTTCTTTTTCAGTGATCTTAAAGACGATTCCGCATAAAGCATGGCAAGCACCAAATTTCCTGTTACCTCAAGCATTAGTTCCGGAAGTTATGAAAATGATACAAAATCGCTTTAATAAAGGAATTTTAAAACTTTCAAAAGGATTATATCAAAATGCTTGATTTTTAGTTAAAAAGAAAGAGCCAGGCAAATATCGACTTATTAATTCGGCAATAATGCTTAATGCGATAACTTGAAGAGACGCCAATTTACCTCCTTTTGTAGATGAGTTTTCTAAGGAATTCGCTGGATGTCACATTGCAAGCTTAGTGGACCTTTATTCCGGATATGATCAACAAATCTTACACCAAGCTAGCCGGGATATAACTGCCTTTTGGGTTCCTAATATTGGCCTAATCAGGAACATTATACTCCCTTAGGGGTGTACCAATTTGGTAGCTCAATTTGTACGGATAATCACTAAGATCTTAAAAGATATTATCCTTGACATTGCAATGCCTTTTCTTAATAATATTAGCGTAAAAAAGCCATTTACAAACTACAGACAACAAAAAGCTTACCTTAGGATTCGGCGATTTATTTTGGAATATATTCTTAACCTTGACAAGACTCTTAAACAATTAAAGCGATCTGGAACTATTATTGGAGCCAAGTCTCAATTCTGCCAAAATGAAATGAACATTATCGATTATGCCACAAACTCTGCTGGACAGAAACCCTCAGCTACTTACTTACTTAAAGTGCAAAATTGGATTAAATCAAGCAACGTCAAAGAAGTGAAAGGATTTCTCGGACTGGTAATTTACTTTCGCATTTGGATCAAAGACTTTCGGCTAATTGCAAAGCCCCTTTACTTGCTTACCCGGAAAGGAGTTAAGTTTTATTGGGATCCGAATGTTTAAAGAAAAGCCAAGAAATAACTTTAAAACATTTTGTGCTTTACTCCGATTTTCTATAGGATCGATTATAATGAAGATGCCGGAAAAATAGTAATTTCAATGAATTCTAGTGGTAATGGTTAGGAAAGCTTTTTAACCCAGAAAGATAAAGATAATAGGAAGTTATATCTTGCTCATTATGAGAGTGGCTTTTGGAGTAAAATGGAATGTAATTACAACGTCACTAAGCGGGAGTGCAAAGGAATGCTACATATCTTGAAGAAATTGAAGATTTGACTTATTGAAGTGCATTTTGTTATAAAAATGGATGCTAATATGCTAGTGACCTAATTGAATAAAGCTGCTTATGACCACCCTAACGCTATGCTTACACGCTAGCTTACTTAGATTAGGCTTTTTGACTTTGAAGTTCGACATGTTAAGGGCGCTACGTATACCGCTGCCGACTCTCTTTTTAAAAGGCTTAAACACCTCGAAAACACAAAACCAAACATTGCTAAAAAGAATAACAATGAGAATTGAATTCTTGCCAAGCTTAAAGCATATGAACTTTACCCTGTTGAAGCTATTAAAGAGGAAGAAAATGAAGTCTTTATAGATCTTGAGCTAAAGAAACGAAGTGGTATCTTTAGGGAAATGAAAGAGCGAGTTCAGAAACTTCAAGAGAACAAAGAGATTTCAGTATCAAGCTCAGATATAAAAAGCAACGAAAAAAACCCTCGAACTTCGCCAATATCCTCTAGGGATTATAGCGAAAACTTCTTAAAAATCGCCGAATATGTTATAACAATAAAAACTCCAAAGGAAATAAATAAGAGGGACTTTCGGAAATTCAAATAAGAAGCTTTGAATTACGATGTTCACAATGGGAAAGTTTGAAAATTACCCGCGAGAGGTTCGCTTACAAAGCTTATTATTAACACTAATAAAAATAAAAGCCGAATTTTTAAAAATTGTCACAACGATTTGGGTCATAAAGGGCGAGAAAACATGTATCACCGGATTTTAGCAAGGTATTACTGGAAAGGGTGCTATAAAGATGCTGCCAAATACGTCAAGACTTGTATTAAATGCCAACATTGGGATGCTAGGAGATAAGAAGAGCCTCTTTTTCCTACTGCCTCAAACAGCTTAATGAAAAAATGAGCTATTGATATCACTTACATGCCTACTCAAGATAGGAAAAAGTACTTGGTAATAGCTTGAAACGATATGAGTAAATGGGTTGAAGCTAAAGCACTTTCTTTGAAAATAGCAGATCAAGTTGCTAAATTCATTTAGCAAGATATTATATGTTGCTACGGACTCTTTTGGAGGCTTGTTATTAACAGAGGAGATGAGAACATGAAGAAAGTCATTCGGCTACTTAATAAAATGGAAATTCAAAAGATACAAATCTTAGCTTATAACCCTAAAGCTAACGGAATAATCAAGAAAAGTTATGGACCGATTAAAAACGCACTCTTGAAAATGAAAGGAAAATGGATAATAAACCTTCTAGCGATATTGTTCGCTGATTGAACTATAATAAACGCTTTCACAAGCTATATGCCCTTTTACTTGGTTTACGGAAAAAAGCCTATTCTCCCTATGGAAATTCGTTACCCTACTTGAAAGAGCTTATTTACTGAAGAAATCGAAAATCGTAGCAAACTTATTTAGCTTCGAGCTACCCAGTTTCAACTTAGGCAAAACCACTTGAACAAAGCCTACCTTCAAAAGACACGCCAAAGATAGGAAGAAAAAGAAGCTTTTGACTTTAGTTATAACATTCGACATCGGCCTTTAAAAGTCAAAGATTTAGTTTTAAAGCACAACGCTTCAAGAAAAGTCAACAAGAGCTTTGATAAAACACTAGACTTTCGGTGGCTTAAATTGTATAAGATTGCTAAAGTTAATAGTAAAGACTATTACATCCTGAAGGAATTAGGAAATGATGGCCTTCAACTTAGGGGAACATACATTGAAAATCGATTTAAACTTTTCCACAGGCGATAGCATTTTATTTACAATGCTGAGGATAAAGTTTCAGAATGGCATTTTAGTGACATAGGCGCCGCTTCAGGCAAGGAAGATGCCTTACTAGCTAACCTTATGGATTTGGAGAACCTTGAATATATCACTAAACAATATATAAGGCCAGATGGAATAGTAATTAAAGTACCTGTTTTAACGCCTGAACAAAGGAGCCAATACAAGGCATTTGTGAATGATTCGGACGAGTAAGTATAAGGAGTAATTGATTATTTGAAGAGGGGGGCGAAAATTAATGCTGACGAAGCGCTGACAAAGCACTGCTAAATGATAACAGCGAAGCATTGAAACTCCTCATTTAGCAATAACAACTCCCTTAGCATACACCCTATTGCTGCTATAAAAACGCTTTGCTACGGACTTCTTAGCGGTTTTGAAAACCTCTTCAGCATTATACTGCGAACGCTGAGCTTGGAATTAGAAGCAAAAAGCAGAGCTAGCACAAGGTGCATCAAGAAGCAGCCTCTTGATCAATGAATTACCTATTAAAGCGGCCGTTTAAGACGCTATATTTCGATAAGTAAACGCTGAAATAAAGAGCCAAAACCTCCCTAACGATTCAGAAAAAAGAATTGGCCTTATGAGGCAGCTGGCTAAGTATAAAAGACGAAGTAAAGCTTAACGATCTCTACACCTAATTGCTACCTACGCCAACACTGATAACTCCCTTAAATGTATAATGAGGATTATGAGACTCTTCGTCATTGTAATACCTTTTAAGAAGGAAATTACTAGTTATTCCGTTAAAGAAAGGTAGTCAGGGCCTGATCTGCACATCTCATGACAAACGCAATAGCTTTAAGCAACATACTTTGGAAGTAAGCAATGAAAAGTCCCTTCCCTACACGCCAAGTTCGCTACAAAAGCAAATCCCGTTTAAGCGCCGCTTTCCCAAAATGAGCAGTCAAATTCCCTAGCAATGAAACCCCTTTAAGAGCGATATCCAACATTTGAAATGTTTGTTCCCCTAAAACTACTTTGCTACCAATACCTACAGCACCCCTTATAACAATGCTTAACCCGATAATAAAGATTTCCGATTTATGGTAAGAAGCAAAATAATAAAGGAAATCTGCAAGCAAAAAACAACAAAGTAGGCAGCTTTACCAATCCCATGAAATCAACTTCCTTTCAAAAGCCAACGACAAAATCAGGGCGCTTTTATATTGCCTCAAACCTAAGACTGCCTTTATGTCCGCCTTCTCAATGATTGCCCATCAAGTAAGACTTTCACTATAGCTTCCAAAGAAACCAACACTAGTTAGCTCAAGTCTTATCATAAGCGGAAGTTCCCTAATTTTATTCTTCACTAAAGCAAGACATGCTCATACTTCTATCAAAAGTTTAAACATGCTATCGGCCGATAACCTCCAACTGAATCTCTTTAAGGAAAGAATTTTATGTTTATTTTAAAAAAGCCATTTCATTTTCTCTAATCACGCTTGTTAAGTCTGGGCCCAATCTACATTACCATCGACCTTTCAAGCATGGAAGCGAGCGGGTAGAAAGAGTACAAAAACGCCGTAACTTAAGTGCTAGCAAGAAATATAGCTAAAAAGCAAAAGTATAATACAATAGCGTTTAAATCCGCGAGCTTACGTATTAGCCCAAAGCCAAAGCTAGCATCAAATAATTGAAATTGAATGGCTTCAAGAGGTCCTCAAGATAATGAAATTAGTAATGAACTTATACATTTTTTAAAGCTATCGGATATTCCCAAAATTATCACTAGATTAAGATCAAATCCCATACAATAAGCCTTAGCATGTTAAATGCTTTAAAGATAGGAAAGTCAGACTTGCTTTTATATCAAATCGAAGTTGGGTTAAGCAATTTAGAAGTTGCATAACAAGTAGCTTAACTTAAGAAGAACTCCTATTTCTCTTAAGCATATTGCTGGTTTTGAACCTCAAGTATAATTTGCAAATTTTGTTAACTTCAATAGGTCTTACAGCTTAATAACAATAATAAAGTTAAAGAAAATTACGTGCCAGCAAATAGGAGCTTTAGCAACCCCCATTGCCAAAGATCAGTTTATTAACTTTCGCCTTCTTTAAAATTATTACGAAGTTATTAGCTATCTAATACCTTCAAATTCCACTTCACCGCTACCAACCTTGTATAAGTATATGTTCGTGTATGTGCATGTGTTTATCAAGGCAAGAAACCGTTGCAAGGTAAAGAAAAAAGGAGAAGTGTTAAGGAAGTTCGCGAAATATTTATAGTTAAGATAAGAAAGAAGCTTGCTTATTATCAGCGCAGGAGAAGATCGATTTAGACTTTGCTGGAGCCATGAATATTAAGGCGTAGAACGTTAAATTCCCATTTACACTTGCTTAAAGCTTGAATGACTTTATGTTTTATAAGACTCTATTCTTAAAGGAGGATTAGTATCATGCGCAACAGCACGTTTCAAACCCAAGAGGTGGAAGTTACATGGAGCATTATAAAAGGTTGCGCGTTGCTTAAAGCTTCTTCCCAAATACTAGAGCAAAATACTAACTTCCTTGAAAAGCAAGAGGTAGATGAATTTGATATGATGTTAATAGAACTTTGTAATGGAAGGAGAAAGAAGTGAAGAGAAAAGGGCAAAAGAAAGATGATTAGCTTGGAGAAGGAGATGGCTCAATCTCAGTAGTTGTGAAGCGACAAAGTGATAATGATGGAAATCTGTAAAGAAGTAAAAGCGTGGTCAAGGCGCATCAAGATAATTAAAAAACTTCATCTTGAGGTAAGCTAAAATTACAATACTATAAATCGATTTAAAAATAAAGAGGCGACTTAATCTCATCTTGCTGTCGCGCAGAATTCAATTTTAGATGATGATGTTAAAGAGTTGTAATAGATGGAGAGGAAGAAAGACTTAGTAGGAGAGCAATAGTTTAAGTTATGGCAAAAAGATTTTGATTTGCAAGAGGTAATCGCTATATTGAATTAATTGCTGCGGAAATGCTTTATAATTATGAGAGGAGCGCAAAGAGAAGAGAAGAACTTAGCTAAATGGAAGGTTTAAAGCCTTAAGAGGAAAGCTAAGTAGATCGCAAGTCTTGCAATCGAAAGAATTAGCAATAACAGCGAAGTTGTTAAAAGAGAAGAAGATGAAGTAGTGAAGCTTTGGAGGAGTTGTTAATAGAAAGGGAGGCCTTAACCTTGTGTTTACTGAACTTGGTTAGCTTAGATTAAGGCAGGGTAAATAATCAGCCTTACCTTGCCTCGCAGGAAGCTAAGATCGCAAAATCGATGGTGCGAGGCCTCAAACGACGCGTTGCTGCAGAAGGAAAGCCTCAAGATTGATGAAGGAAGCGTTAGAGAGTGCAAAAGAGTTGCGTTATTGGAAATTAAAAAGGAGAAAAAAAGGAGGTGTAATTGGAAAATTAAAATTGCAAGTTGCGGGGGAAGAGGTTGCTTATATATATGATTGCTTGCTGGTGGTAGGGACGCTAAGCGAGTGAATATTTGCTTTCAAAAGTGAGGTTATTCTAACTTGTTGATTGTCACCTGACATAGCTGCATCTTCCACAATTGCGCTGTAACTTAGCTGTTTGATTCTGTCGTTACAATCTGCGATTCTGTAACTTAAGAACAAATTGATTATTTGGAAAGGGAGGCGCATATAATAAGGCCACTTGATTTTGGTAATTGGATGTCACGTTATTAAATGCGGCTTTGCCAAGCCTGCTTCGATATAAGAGCCAACTTTCCTTTCATTCCTTTTAACATTACTTATCTTACAACTGATGATAATTTCTATCTAATACATTCTTTTTTCTATCCTCAAAATAATAAATCCCGCTACTCAGATTTATCTTATCTTTTGATTTGATCAAACCGTTCTTTTATATCAAGTCTACCCTTATGCCTTGAGTGCTCCCTCTCTTGTTGTGTGATTGCTTGGGATTTGCCCCTCCCACAATATAATAAGGCCACTTGATTTTAATGGTTAAATATCATATTATCAAATGCGACTCTGCCAAATTTACTTCCATATAAAAGCTAACTTTCCTTTTATTTCTTTTAATACCACCTATCTTACAATTAATAATAATTTTCTATTTAATACATTCTTTTTTTTACCCTTAAAATGACAAATCCCGCTACTTAAATTTATCTTATTTTTTAATTTAATCAAACCGTTCTTTTATATCAAATCTACCCTTATGCCTTAAGTGTTCCCTTTTTTGTTGTGTGATTACTTGGGATTTGCCCCTCCACAATATCTCGCTTAAAACTTATATTTAAGCAAAACTTTCACATATTCGTTTACGAAAGCGATATTATAAATCAAATTAACGACCCATTTGTTTACATCAGCTGCTTATAGCAATTTTATGTTAGTTAAATTTCGGCAAAACAATGAAGTTTTGCGCATTGAAATATTGTTCTAATTACTAAAAATCTCTTGTATAATCGTCATCGATTTAACAGATCTATCTAAGTTATCCAACCGGCAAAGCTTTAGATATTAATTCGGCAAAAGGAAGAAAGAAGGTAGTTTTGATATATTTAAATTTAAACTTCTCTTGCATTCGTTTACAGGATGTAAGAAACATCATAGGAAACCACAATCAAAAAGACAAAATCCTGCTATTAGCTGGCATACTATTACACAAACCACTACCTCGTCCTTTAAGCCAATGGTTTAAGGGACAAGGGAATTCGAAAACAACGGATTTAGGGACAATGAATTTAAGGACAACGATTTAAGGAACAATCATCTTTACGCCTCGACTTCTATTACCACTAGTACTTGGCAATAGCACAAATCTATAAAAAGACTTCACAAACTCTGGTAAGGCTTAGTACAACATCACCTGATGATTTAATTGCCTTAAATATAATTAAACATTTAAATCAAGCGTCAGCTTTGCGAAAGGAAAGCAAAGTTAGCAAGGATAAAATATGCATAAACAAGAACTTGATAAAAGATAAAGTGCCTGATTTCGAAAAGACGCATTAGAACTTTTAAACTAAGCTGAATTTTTTTTTATTATCCGTCGTTTCACCAAGTATAAGGTATTTAAAAAGTTGTCTCGAAAGATGTGATTGTGATTCGTAGATCCTAAAAAGCTTCATGAGCTATTTTTGCAAACGCTGCCCGCCTTCTCATCAAATTATAATGTAGAGAGATAAGTCGTCTATGCTACATAAAAGAAGTTAAGTGAAAGCTAATAAATGTAATACAAGGATATTAATAAATATAAATAAAGCTTGAAGAAATGTATATTATTATGCATGTCATTTCATTCAAAAATTTAATTGCTTTTTGTCTAATATAGGACTTCGCTTAATTTACCTATGGGCAAAAAGAAGGAAAAACGTTATTCCGGCCCGAGTGCTTGTACCTACATCCCCGCTACAATAACTAATAAAAAAATCGCAATAACGAAAGATATAATAAACACTATCACTATCCTCACTTGCAACTATAATCATCTTACCTTTTTATTCTATTATAATACATCACAACTCAAAATTCAACACCAAAAGATATATCTAAAGCAGCAAACAAAACCTAAAAAACAATTTATATAGTAAAGTTAAGAAAACAATATCTATACCAAAATTAGTAACACATTTAATAAAACCCTAAACTTCATCTCTAGCAAAACATGAAACTAAGCTTAAAAATAATAAAAAAAGTAAAGAAATAAACCCACTCTTTAAAAATCTCCCTTAAATACTTGTCTTAAAAAAACCCAATTACATCACAAAGTAATAGCAACAACTACTACCAAAATCCACCTATAGTCAAACCATCCACAAAGACCTCCTTTGCTCTCCTCTCTTTCCTCAATGACTACCTCACACAATGAAACTGTATCCCACATATCCATACAAATTACCCCATTCCAGGCCATATTTCATGCTAAGATAACTACCAGCATTTTATCGGCTCTTCCATGCTAACAAGCTTCTAGAGAGCACCACGACCAAGACCATCTTCATTGAAACAACAACCTCGAGAAAATGAAAGCCCGCCAGCAGTAGTAGAATCAAGAGTATGTCGAAACGTTGATTGCTTAGCACGAATCCAACATGACCAATTCTATTTTATCTCCAGAAAGTCTTTGCTGCAGTGTTTTACTACAAAGGAACTTAGCATAATTCCTTCAACGGGGAAGACCATAACTTACGTCCAATACCTGCAGAAGGACTAAGCAGTAAGGTCAGGTAATATTCTTACAAAGTACCTTGTGCATGTTTCTGCTCTGAGACGCCGTATCCGGTAACATACTCACCATTAATGGTCCCATTTATAGTAGCATATGCCTCAAATAAGATGGTGTTATTACTGTTGAAGCCTTCTCTAGCCATCTCACCAGCTTGGATTGGGATTTTGACATCTAAAACCAAGCCTTTTCTGGGAACATTGACTTGATAGGCCTGGTAATAGGGGAGGTTTGTTTCAGGCGAAATAAATCGCTCCGAGAGGTGCATGTCGAATTCAAGTTCATTGACCTCGTGATGTCCGTCTGGGTATAGAATTGTTGAGAAGGTAAGCGTTTTGTTCTTGCCTTGTACTGGAAGATTGTGGCAATATGAGAAGATCAATCCATTATCCAGTATGGCCATGCCCCAGACCCACCCAGATGTGGCAAACCCCGGACCATATTGTCGATCGTACCAAGACGTAGACTGCTCGGGAATGATGTTTATTTCCTCGCCATCAACAGTAATCGTGCCTGATGTTTTCATTTGTGGCGCAGCCCACTCGTACGTGATATCGGTTCCCCACGTGAATATGCCAGACCCAGCATGATACAAAAGGGGACCTACAGGCTCACTTGTCAAGTTGAAAGTGGCTCCTGGGATGCTGCTGGTCGCGATCATAGTTGAGTACATATCGTCGGATGCAGCGTACATTCTCACTCCCCCAGCTTCTGCATCAAAGGAAGTGATTGACCACTGCCCTGTTTCAGCCGTTCCAACGCCGGTGAAGTTCTGAGTTGTGATATCCAGCAAAGAAGTATAGGTGGTTATTGGTGCAGTGGTATTTCCGATATCCGTGTTGAGTTGACTTGCAACGGCAAAATAGTCATGTCCGTTCTCAGCAGTGAGCCAGTACACAATCCAAAAGCTGCTCATGCCCCGTTCCTTGTAGAGCTGAGATTCGGTAAGGTTCTGGCCAGGACCATATATCTGTTCACTGTTAGAGACTGATCTTTTCCACCTGATTCGTGCAAGTTTGAGGCTCGATATACAGTCAACGGAGAAGACCCCTGTGCAAGACAATGGAGCAGCATGGAGTGGGAAACATACACCGTACTGTGTGGCGTTGGTTTGAATCGAGTTCGAACGTTGGAATGCGACGGACTGCCCGACTAGGGAGAGAGCGCCCAAGACGCTCGGCAATAACAAGCGGACCATGACAAGTATCGAGGCTTGGAAGGCTTGAAAAGACAGCTGATCAAGTTTGAGGAATGCAAAAGCGATGGACAGTTGAGGAATACAAAAGCGATGGAAAGTAGCTGCGAAGTCTGTAGAGTGCCTTCCGATATTTGTTGGCAGGGAACTACCTTTATATATTGACATTCTTTCTTGGATAACTCCGACATACCTGTCCACGGGATTCTCGGCGTCGAATGATATCAAATGTCGTAGCTTGGTATCGGCGTTAATGCGTTGAGCTGGAGCTGGAGCTGGAGCAATTCTCCCCTGTATCACCGGATGGGTCGGCTACGTAAACTACCTCTTGAAGAGAAAGAGCTATTGACCGATATTGGTAGTGTTCCCGTTAAATTAGAGAGACACTGGGCTGTCCCATCCACAGGTATACGCACGAACATGACTACGATCACCAGGCACTTTTTCCTACGCTCACGAGATATTCTTTTGTACAAGAATATTAATTTACGTGGAGCTGATTTTCGAGAATCAAAATTATTTATTTATATCTTTAGAAAACGCTTAGAGTCGTGGCATCTAGGAGGCTATCTTCGGTGTCCGACTGAATATAGCCAGCCAATTTTCAGAATCAGGTTATATGGGGCTCCGGAATGACTCTTTTGCGAGATCCGCTTGAATCCGCTAATTCCATCCTAAATCCGGTTAGCAAACTGCCGTAGTGTACTGGAAGGTTTCGGTCATGTGTACCTTTTTTTTTTCAAGAAAAAATAGGCTCACGAGCATCCCGATCAAAAGTTTAAAGAGAGGAGCCCGGAGTCTCCAGTGAATTAGTATGCACGTGGAGGACGCACAGTCCGCCCTGCGCCGAGGAGGATCTGCTAGAGTCAGGGATCTTCCAACCGGGGTTGCAGACAGTATTCCAATGCACTTCCGGGCTCCCGGGCTCCTGGAATCTAATACGGGTCCTTTTTGATCACTCTAAGATTAGAACTCAAACCAGGATCGGTGTACAGGCTCGTCGATTGGTATCAGCTATGAAGCAAAGTAAACAAGACGTTCGGTTCTCAATTGGAATTGAGACGTTACAAGCAGGTGTTAATTGCTATATGAATTTGAGCACGAAGCTCCTACCTAATGGCAGACGTGCCAGTCTTATATAGAATCTTCGTTCTCCCGTGCAAGCGGTGCAAGACGTCTAGCAGAGCGCGCAAGCTATTCATTCATTCATTTTATTCATACTCGGTTCCAGCAGTCCACCGTAGGGACCGCTATGCCGGCATGGTCCAGCTTCAGCACCAGTTGCCGAAGCGCGCTTTACCGCATTTGGTAATTCGCACTTCATTTCATCACTTTGCAGTGACTAGCAACCTCCTCCACTGGACGGTCTGGCTCCTATCTACGATTATTTACATAGGCGTATCAAGGAGTGCTTTACTTCATCCTTTGACAGTGTATCAGGCTTTTTGGCTGCTGCTTCTGCTAGCCATCTCGTGTCCTCGTACCTTCAGTCTCCTCCAAATGCTCCACTCCGCCTCTTTGTGCTGTATCGCAACTCCGGAAGTGCCCAAGGAGAGGCATCTGTTCCATAAATCTATTGCTTTTGTGGCTAATTTCGGCTCAGTCAAAATTGCCCTCTCTGCGTCTTCGTCTGCAATTTGAAGGGCCAACCTGATGCATTGTAGTTCTGCGGCATATACGGTTGAGGTTTCACTGTTCCCCATGTACGCCACTTTTGTACATCTTGTCAGGGGTGATACTGCTGCAGCTCCCACGTGGTTGTTCATTCCAATGCCGTTAGTGTAGACGAAGACGCTATTCGAGGGGTGCTTGAGGAACTGCTTGTGCTGGGTTCTGGCCGTTTCGGGGTATGATGTGATCCTTACGATCGGTCCTTGCCACCATGGTGGTACAAGAAACGGTGGGATAATCTCTTGGTCCTCGATCGACGCTCTGCGGCGCTGACGAAGACGCCTGTACGTGTTTTCCAGAGGGCTCAGGTATGGTTGCTTTCTCCATCGCGTGGTGGTATAGCTGCACTTATGTAATCTTTTACAAAGCGTAACCGCCGTCGTGCGGGGGTGGTAAATCTCCAGATGTGATCATATTTCACGACTACATTCACGAGTTGAAATCCGGGCGGGAAGGAACACCTGAAAACGCTCAATGGTGGGAATATGTATGTCTCAAACCAAATCAATATAAAATGACTAGAATACATTGTTGAGAAATAGCGACAATGGAGTGGTATGTCTGTCCGTGTGTTCATAACTCTGGGTCATCTAGGTACCATGTAAGGTCATGGCCCATGACATCCTCTCGAGTAAAGCCATTACCAAGATACTGAAATCTGTTCTTAGAAAGGTAGGTTATCTTAAAGTCTTCATACCTAGGTTCTCGAAGGAGTTCATGAAAGTGCAAGCGCGTGCCAGGATATTGTGCGCAGACTGGACCAGTGCGTCGGCCATTTTTGTACCACGAAGCACAAGGCTGGCTGAACACTAGTCTCTTCATCATTTCATGCTGGTGGTTGTAATAATCGAAGGCGGCTTCTATGGATGGCTCCAACGTTTTGATCCCTTCTGTCTGGATCTTTTTCAGGGTCTTTAAGAACCATCTAGTGTACCATTCTAGTATGGCGAAGACTCCGCCGTGGCTCCCAGGAGACCCAGGCCCAAAGAACTCTACGATAAGATATTTAGTGAGAGATTAAGGACAAAGTTGGACACATTTCGTGACCTGAGACTTACGATAGTAGTTGGGGAAATGAGGCAGCATAATGCCGTTATAAGACCGGGGAAATGTACCATGGAATGTTCTCAGATCCAGACCATTTCTGCCCTTAACAGACCATGATGGTGCGAACGAAGTGTCAAATCCAGTTGCACAGATCACCACGTCCACCTTGTGCTCGAGTCCATTCGCATCCACGACTCCATCTTTCGTGAGACGAATGACGGCTGATGGGACCAGTTTGACATTTGCTTGGGAGAAGGCGGCCATATATTCGTCCCCTGGAGAAAGTCGTCGGCAACCGAGGCCGAATGATGGTATGAGCCACTTTGCAACGGAATCATTGTGAAATTTAGCCCTCATTCGTTTTTCCATATGCTCCCTTGCGGCTTTCTCCGCACGACTGTCTTGATGTTGCTGGGAATGAGGATTTAGTTGACATGTTCTTTAGAAAGGACGCCTGAAAGTGATTGATGGCTTACCATCGGAAATCTGCTGCCCAGGTCTTCTTCTATCATCCTGATATACTTGTCATAAGCCTTCGAGTCCGTACGAAAAAGTTTTTTCTGCTCCTCGGTGTCTTAAAGATGTCAGAACGTGCAACGTAATTGTGAATACAATTGTACAGACATTTAAAGTTGGAACCTTCAGGTCCTGCATGCTTCGCTGAAAATCCTGGCGTGAGCCAGACAGGCGATCGTACAAAGTTCAGCAACTCTTTCACCACTAGCAAGGCATCAGTAACCATAGCTATACTCACGGTCAGCGAGCCGAGTTCACAAACCTGGCTGAATGTTGGGGACGACTTGGATGGCTGATGATCCTGACCCTACAACAGCCACAATCTTGTTATCGATGTCATATGTACTGTCCCACGCGGCTGTATGCATGAGTTTTCCTTCGAAAGTATGCAGACCTGGGATGTTTGGATATCGCCACTGGCTATAAGAACAATCATTAAGGTATTCAAAAGAACAATTGTCTCTAAGGATGCCTACTTAACACCACCACTTGTGTTCAATAAGATGTCAACTTCATCAAGGAGAATGCTGCCATCAGGTTGTTGGATTTCACAGGCCCACTTGCTTCGGGTATCATCCCAACGGGAGCCGAGGACCTTATGCTGGAATTTGATGTACTTGCGCAACCCAAATTTATCGGCCGTGTCCTGTAGATACCGCAAAATTTCTGGGGCGGGGGAATAGCTAAGACAAGGTGATATGAGCGAGATCAATGGTCAACATAAATGGTGAACTTACAAAGAACTCCAATCCGCGTTTCGGTTCCAATAGAACTGGTAGGCATGAGACGGGATATCGCAGGCACATCCAGGATACTTGTTTTCAAGCCAGGTGCCTCCAACGTCATCATTCTTCTCATATATTACGAGATCGACATTGTCCATTAATTTCCCTATCTTGTAAGCAATTTGAAGACCTGCGGGTCCGGCGCCTGTTGCAAGCACTCGCAGTGGCCGCTTGGTGTGCATCGGGTTTTCTTGGACGCGATATCCGTCGAAGTCCTGGTTATACCACGGATTGGGATGATTGTCATCGCGCAAGCCGGCATTCATCTCGACTGCCGTAATGCCATCATTCGCCTCAATTGACTTCTCATCTTCGTAGCTCATTGGAGGAGCCTGCCCCTCAAAAGGGTGCCACTTCGTTGACATTTTTGCAGTGGGGGAAAAGTTTGCAAATACCGAATCTTTATCGTGAATAGGAAAGTAGGGGTGATCTAGATCGGTAGCCACGTCTCTTCATATGTTTCGTGACTGCAAGAATGGTATTGCTATGCGACATACATTAGAGTATGTGCAACGGGACTTGACTGGTGATCCGTGGAATTATGGCCCTTCACACTCACTACTCTGCACTTTGTTTGAGACTATGCACTGTGGCTCTTGCATGGCCTATCTGAACCTCCAACATTACTCGTCGGACAGCTCACAAGCAGCCAATCAACCACAACTTCCGTGAGAAATAGCACCGGGGCAGAGCGGCTTCCGGATTTGCTGATCTTGGAAGCGAGTTGAATTCCTATTCCTCGGCGATTTGGTGGGGTGCGACTGAGCCGAGCTTGAGAAGATTAGTAATACAAGTTCCGCGGGCCGGGCGGATACGCTACTGCTTGACTGGGGTTGACATCCAAACTTGCCACGGGGCACTGGGACCCGTGCCGAAGAGTGCGTGGGCTTAGTACGCGAAGTAATAATTAGGCCATTCAAATTCAATGACTCCATGAGCTCCTCAGAATTCCAAGTGAGAAATAATGTCTTTTAATATGCAAAAAGTGATTAGCATTCTCGGGTGGAGGGGCGTCGACTTGCTCGCTGCATCACCAACGTCGACCATCATCGTCGGGGGAGGGACAATTTGGGTAACATAGATCGCATCTTAAAGGGGATCGCAAGGCTGATGATCAAGGATAGGCTATCTTTATCATTCATGTCATGTATTCGTTATTCTTCCATCCGCTAGCAAAGTTCCCAGGTCCTAAACTTGCAGCAGTATCACACGTAAGCCTCAACGCTTTGATGAATAGGCCGGCATTGTTGATTAGTTGAGAGTAGGTTTGGTATGCCATCGCCGTATTTGGCGGAAACCCTCACAAAGCGATCACTGAATTGCATAGGCGCTACGGTAAGCCCTGCTATTAGGAATCCTGAAAGTGTACTTATATGTCTCTCCTTCCACTAGGACCCGTTGTCCGAATTGCACCGAATGAGCTTTCCTTCTCGACTTATACGTCTTTCCAGACCTTACACAGTCACAAGACATCCAGATCTTTTCTCAAAAGTCCCCTGTACGATGCATTCATCAATGGTTCGGAGCCATCTTTGATTGGGGTTCGAGACCCAATAGAACATGGGAAGCGAAAGCGATTTCTTTCGCACGCCTTCTCCTCGAAGGCTCTGAGCGACCATGTACCCACAATACAGTACTACTCTGACCTTTTTGTTGAGAGAATGCGCGAACACGGCACAAGACCCGGCGGTATGAATATGACTGAATGGTTCAATTGGTTCACGTTCGATGTTATCGGAGATCTAGCATTTGGAGAATCTTTCCACTGCCTTGAGTCTGGTGAGATCCTTCCTTGCGCAGCCGTCAAAAGATACGTACTTATCGCGGTCTACTATTTAGCAAAAGGGCATTTTTGGGTCTCAGTTGTTCTCAATCACTCCTCTACTATAAGCGTCAAGGATATTCTACGGAGGTTTTGGCTTCTGGCACCGTTGGTCCGAAGAGCAATGTCATCAAAGGGTGCCGCTGAGGGTAGAATCAAACACTACAATTATAGCGCCTTGAAAACACAGGAGTACGTATGATGAGCCTCGCTCCCTGGACTCTTCTCGGCATGTCGCCAGCTGAACACATTGTTGACTGTCTAGGCGCATGAATACGAAGACGGATCGCAAAGATTTCATGTCCTACTTACTGGATCAGCAGGATCCCGATGGCGTCTTGAATCAGAGTTTTCTGACCGTTTCTGCATCGACATTTGTGTTAGTATCGCTCTTTGGCACGGGAAGAACGTCTAAATGATAACTTACGATATTAGAGTCGCTGGAAGCGAAACGACTGCTTCAGCACTGGCAGGCACGACATATTGGATCCTTAAAACCCCAGCTGCCCATGCGAAACTTGTCGCAGAGTTGAGAAGTCACTTCCAATCCGCGGCAGATATCACTGCGGCCTCCTCACAAGGTCTGCCATACCTGACTGGCTGCATCGAAGAAGGACTAAGAGTCTTTCCTCCGGCCCCAAATGGTGCCCCTCGTGTTTCTCCAGGTGCAGAAATAGATGGGTTTTATGTGCCCAAAGGCGTGAGCGACAATCTTTGTTTTGGTTCAAGAATATGGTTGACATTACTTTTAGACGGTATGTTCTACTCACCCTGTCGCCATGAACAGAGACCCCAAATACTTTCATGATCCAGACGCATTCTTACCGGAGAGGTGGTGTGGAAATGATAAAGGTGACAGGCTTGAAGCTAGTCAGCCATTTTTGATTGGTCCACGGGCTTGTATTGGTCGGAAGTAAGTGATCTTTTCCGTTGAATTAAGATCGCAACGTTCATTGTTACTTAGCCTCGCTTACATGGAAATGCGACTCCTTCTGGCCAAGATGTTCTATGGCTTCGAGCTACGGTTGCATGACGAGGGGTTAGACTGGGACGGAGAAACCACCATTCGTACGTTTTGGAGGAAGCCGGATCTTATGGTTGAATTTGAGAGCAGGTAATCTCCGAGCGACGATGAAGAAACCATATAGTAGTAAAGAAGAGGGAAATTATAAAGAGTGGACAATTTCTCATAGTTATTGGGGTGCTTAGTATCTATCAGCTGATGTAGGCTTTGCAGTCCTAGTGCTCGCCAAATTTATTTTATATGCCTGCCTTACATTCATGTTTTGGTGGGATTTAGGCTCAACACTTTGACCCTGTAGAGGCAACTGGGCTGACGGAGAATTTTGAAAGCTACAATCAGAGCATATAGAGTGCCAAGAAGCACGAAATATACGAATACTGTATAATCAGCGTTTAACTTTCGAATTTATGCAGATGGTATGCTTTTCGTGTTCGTACGCAGGTCTTGGAACACCAGAATGCCCATCAGATGGGTGGAAATATATCTTTACCTCATGGAGCGGGGGGAGTCTTCCATCCCCCGAGCCATAAGCCCCGTGCCCAGCCTTACGACAATCAAGGCCGACATTGCTTCAAACTCATTTAACATTGCACAGCTACCAAGGTTGAACGGCTGTTAATCTCCGATTAGTATGCAAGGGTATGCTGTAAAAACTTAACGCCTCACGTGCAACGATGAGAAGAATTTTCGGGGCAGCCTCAAGTTCCTTCATGAATTGCTTGCTTAGTGCTTTAGCTATATTACTCTAGGAGCCATTTCACTCCATTAACCGTATCCACCATCCATGATGCACTTGATCTGAGACCGGGAAAGGTCCAAAATGTATGAGGAAGCCCAGGGTAAACGTCGGCTTTGGTGGTTGTATTCTTTTCTTTCAAGAGTTTTTCGTATAAGAAAGCTTCATCGCGGAGAGGATCCAAGCCCGTAATCTGGAAGTATGCTTTTGGCAATCCCGAAAGATTTGGGTGGAGGAGCGGAGATGCACGATGGTCCCGCCAGTCCGGGACTTTGTAAAAGGCTTGTATGATGTAAGCAAAAATTGAAGTCATGATTTGATGAAAGAAATGCTGACCTTCAAAGATATCCAGTGATTTCAGATTGATGACAGGGGCATTGGCGTTCTGGTCTATGGACAGAAGCTCGTGTTTGAACTGTTCAGGGTAGACGCTCCGGTGCAGCACTGACGGCAGCGAGAGAAGCTGGCCAGTTATTGGTGGCTGCATGTCTTCGTCACGAGCAAGCTGGCTTATGACGGCTGCGAAAGTACTTCCTGCAGAGAATCCACCGACCACAAAGCCACGTTGTGGATGGACGTCCAGGGGCCCGGCGTTCGCAGCCACCTAGCGCCCGCTCAGATCTATCATCCTTTGCTAAAGTGACAAGATATCTACTTACCCACTTCACTACATCATAGCTATCTTCCAAACCAGTCGGGAAAGGGTGTTCTGGAGCCAATCGATAGTCAACGTTGAATACAGCTGCATGACAGCCGTCGGCGATGATACAAGATGATACTAGCCATTGTGTCAGTCTTTCGCCTTGGGGATGGTTTCTGAGAACCCTGCCTTCCTCGTTGTCTAGATTGCCTAGCGCGAAGCCACCGCCATGAAAGCTGTTCCAATACCTGTTAGTCTGGTGATATTTCTTCATAGGATATGCAGCAGATACTCACAGTACAACCACCGGCAAATCACTGCCCCCCCGAGGCTTGTAGAGTCGTACTGCAACCTCATTGTCGTCACGAGTGGGGACTTTGAGATCCGATACCTCGAGACTTTCTCTCGGCATAGGAGTCTTCTCATTCATAGCTCTCTTCATCTTCGACAAAGTTGTTCGGAGGTGCCCTAGAGAGCCTTCGAGCGCCGGGGGCGTATTTTTCGCATACTTTTAAAACTTGTCAATAAATTGTGGATGGAATCGTCCAACAGGGAACAATTTACATCCAGCCATTCTTGCGATGGTTTGCCTAGGTGCGCGTATTGTGCCATCGTGAGATAACAGGAGCCTCGCCCACTTCGAGTCTGAAAGGCTGTTAGATAGGTAGCCTAGAAGCTGTCGATATCTTATGTCATCTTTTTCCTTTCATCATCTCCATCATATCATAAAGTAGATAAGGCAAATCCACATATTTCTAAGCGAGGGAATGAATGCATCACAGCCCGATGCGAAGCGGGGCAGCTTACCTCCAAACTTCCCGTGCCGAGCCACGGTTGGTGGATCCCAAGGGCACCAACGCTTAACCACTTGTGGCTAGAACCCGAGCGGAGTAAGAGAGGGCAAGAGGTATCCGCGGGATCTCTATTTCCAGTAACGTGCAGCCGACTTATTGCCGGACGCAACCACGGTTGATTCTGCACCAGACGAGGATACACCATCCGATGATGAGGATCCAACTACTTGTGGCAGCAAGACCCAAACCCCCGCGAATCATGTCTGGCAATCTTCACTCCCGCCCTCCTACCAAAACTTTTACACATCTTTACCGCATTTTTTAACTGAATTTTAGAATGGCGGGACTTGACCTTTTGGTCGGCCCTGCTCCTGACTTCTCTGGAAAGGTCGTCATTGTCACTGGTAGGCCACAAAGCAATGGGCATCTCAGGCTCAGCGCATCATGCTGACATGCTGGCGCATAGGGGGGACCTCCGGCATTGGGCAGAGCATGGTCTCGAAATTCGCCGAGCAAGGAGCAAATGTGATCATCTCTGATCTGAATGCACCTCCCGCTACACCTCACAACTCTCTATTCATTCACACAGATGTGACAAGTTGGTCATCCCAAGTGAAGCTGTTTCAACAAACAATCGAACGCTTCGGAAAGATTGATGTTGTATGTGCAAACGCCGGCATTTCCGAAGGCGAAAATGCCTTTGAGGACCGGACTGATGATGCTGGAGTCCCCATTGAGCCCAAGTGGTCAACAATACATGTCAACCTTATCGGAACTATGGCTACTGTCAAACTCGCCATTCACCACATGAAGAAGAGTGGTGGTGGTCGAATAGTGTTGACTTCTTCTATGTCAGGTACATCTCCCTGAAGGCTTTTCCGCCACAATTGACCATACTGACAGCATCTCTAACTTAGGGTACGATGCTCACGGCATTCCAGTGTATGCAGCGTCGAAGCACGGGGTAAGTCCCTTTTACCCAGCATGATGGTCTCTTTACCCCAAGCACATTCATGTCACCACTTCCGTTCCATCACTAATCCGTTCGATAGATCATTGGGGCCATGCGGGGACTCCGAGATTACCTTCCACCATTGAATATCACCATCAATGCCTTAGCCCCGGGCTTCACAGAGACCAATTTAATGCCTTCAGCTCACCAAAACGGAGCCATGCAAAAGCTGCGAGATGCTGCAGTAGACGTTCAAGGGCCTGACGCGGTGGCGGTTGCAGCACTTCATTTCGCTTCTCGGGCAGACCTCAACGGGCAGACTCTGAGTATTGTTGGGGGGAAATACCATGAGCTTGAGTCTGACCTGCGAAAAGCGTTTTGCAATATCACAGCTGGAAGCTCTAGCAATGCAGAGCGTAGAGTAACAGGTGGCAATGGACTCGAAGTTGTCGAAAGCCTCTTTCAAGTTGACTTGTGATCGACGGGCTTATCATAACACGTCAGGGAATTGTATTTCAAGCTTTTCAGTTATTAGCTTCAATTGCATATCCTTTCAGTATTGTTGATGATCAGCCGCTATCCTAACGCCTTAACTAACAATATATAAAGATTTAGGTATGTCTGATAGCAAATACGATGTTCAGTATGTCCGCCATAAAGCATAAGTAATGTCGTAAACACAGTCTACATAATTCCTTAACAAGAAGAGCATGGCAATGAAAGTACGATTGGTTGCCGAGCACGGTTTGGATGATAGCAATCTCTGCCCCAACCGGTCGGTTGTGGAAAACGAGGGGCCAAGCTAGACTAGTAGCAGCTGTTATAGCTGTGGTAAAACCGGCTCGGAGGTGCCTTACATCCGGCTTCTGTTGTGCAGATGTGCAGCCAGACGTGCAGCACCGAGGCAGCTCCATCCCTACCAGAATGGCACTCGGGGCTCGGAACATGCAAACTCCAGAAACGTCACCCACACAAACTATTCTTAATTCTCGATAAGAGGCAGTTTAATCTATGAATGCAGACAATTGTCGTCAAATCCCTTCTTCTTCATACCCGTTCTCCGACTCATCTCGATGGCATCACTGAGACTTGAAGCCATTGCCTCGCAACTTGCGTCACCATCCACGGGAATTGCGGCAATGTAAGCCCACCCACATCAGAGATTTGATGTCCCTCCTGTTATGAGCAATCTGAGACGCTAATTTGATCTATTATATAGCACTACAAAGCATCCGGACGATATCGTTATTACCTTGGCAATCCGAACGCCGTTGACGCGGGCCAAGAAGGGAGGATTCAAGGACGTGGACCTCGACTTCATTGTCTATAGTCTGCTGAAACAGGTTATTGAGAAGAGCAAGCTAGATCCTAAGTGTATCAATGATATTTGCATGGGCAATGTAGGCGATATATGGTTTACCCAATGAGCTCATGCTGATGACGTTGCCAAGGTCAATGATGCGAAAGCACCGTACATCGTCAGGGCAGCCATGCTCGCAGCCGGCTTCTCCCACACCACTGGCGCGAGCATCGTTAATCGATTCTGCTCGAGTGGATTGAAAGCCGTAGAGGATATTGCGAATGCGATCAGGTTCGGCTCTATCGAGATCGGCCTTGCGCTGGGTGCAGAAAGCTTGACTACGAGCGATCAGCGGCTCACTAAGCCCTTCCACGAAACAATCCTCCAAAATCAAGAAGCGAGGGACTGTATGCAAGAGATGCTTCAGACTTCTGAGAATGTCGCCTTGGATTTCAATATATCTAGGCGTCGGCATGATGAATACGCGGCAGAGAGTCATCGACGTGCAGAGGTAGCGCAAAAGGCAGGGTGGTTTGACGACGAGATTGTGCCAATAACAACTATACTCAAAGATGCAAAGACAGGGACGGTCGACGAAGTTACGATTACCCTAGATGAGGGAGTGAGATATGGTACCACGGTTGAAGCGCTATCCAGAATCAAACCAGCCAGACCGGAATTTGGAAATACGGCAACCGGGGGCAATGCCAGTCAAGTTACGGATGGTGGTAAGTATTTGCCCTACCCCTAAATCATGCCTTCATCTAATACTATCCGGGCACGTAGCCGCCGCTGTCCTCCTTATGAAGCGCTCTAAGGCTATAGAGCTGGGTCAGCCCATACTCGGCAAATTTTGTGGAGCTGTTGTCGCTGGCGTCCCTCCCCGTATTATGGGAACTGGTCCTGCTGTCGCCATCCCCAAATTACTGGAACAATTTCGATTAAACTTTGAAGACGTTGACCTTTTCGAGATTAATGAGGCCTTTGCTTCCATGGCCATATATTGTTTAGATAAATTAGAACTCGACCATGGCAAGGTGAACGTGAGGGGTGGCGCGATCGCTTTAGGACATCCCTTGGGTGCTACTGGCGCAAGGCAAATTTGTACCATCTTGAGCGAAGCAAGAAGGACGCAGAAGAGGATTCTCGTGACTAGCATGTGTATTGGAACTGGGCAGGGCATGGCTGGTCTACTTGTCAATGAGCAAATTTGAAAGGAGTAGTTTCGAACATCTATATATGCTAGTGTTTCTTATTAGCACCACTTCAGTCAAGATGGAGCATCCTTCGCTGTCATCGAATTTCTACGATGATATTGTCGATATGTGCGCACAGCCCTTACTGGCGAAACCACCTACAAAATCTATATGTTGATACGGCCGCGTATGCAACGAGGACCATATGTTCGGCCACAGTCACCTATCGTGAAGTTAGATATAAAGAGTATCCTTGTAGCCTAGGTCTTGTCATAAGATGCTTACAGGGATTCCTTCAGAATAGGGAGGTCCTTTTCACGAACAGGGCCATTATTAGCAAATGAAAGGTCGAAGAAATAAATAGCTCTCGAGATTTGTGCAAAGTGCTTGAACGAGGTTTCATTCTCGCGGTAAGGGAGATCCAAATTTCTGTCCCGTATCAGGGTCCCCGTGCTTTGGCCGAGGCCTGACTCTTGCTTTAAGAGTTGGACTGCAGCGTGGAGAAGATTAGTTACGTCTTCCACAACCGGGTACCGTTTTTGGATTGCGTCAAGAGCATGGAAGCAAATTCGTACAGAGGGATCTCTGGTTAACTCTTCGGCCGAGCTGGCTGAGTGGCCGCCCATGAACTGTATCATAGCTGCGGACGCGATCGACGCTGAACTGGATAGAAGTTAGCCTTCCCAACGGACTGGCGGTGAGCAGCAATTGCGAACGATGATTCGTAGCGACTAACATTGTGATTGGAAGGTATTTGGTAACGCCAAGGTGAACTAATTCCTTAACAAGAGCAACTATCGCATGGCCAGCTTGCCTCACCCGACTCCAAGCGGTTCCTAAAAGTTCATGTACCCCGATCGACCAAGGTGCCGTTGGCGGATCAAAATCTTGCTGACGTGGTTGGTTAAGAACGATTACAATGGAGCTAGAGTATCAAGGAAGTACAAGTTAGTTTTGATACCCTATCACGATTCTCTTTTAGGCAAAACGGGTTCAACGCACTTATAGAGGATAAGAATCATATTTCGATGTAACATCAAAGCCTTAGAGATTGTTTCTTCAGAGTCGACAAAACTGATATCGCCAGTCGCAAGAAATGACTTGTGCCAAATCACAAGTTCTGTGTAGGTTCGCTCCATGTCAAGGAGAGAATCGAGGCCCCTGGACGGCGATTGATTGATCGGAGGAGTTCGAGTGGCAACGGAAAATCTAACTTCTAGCACCTTGCAGGCCAAGGGTGCTATCTGCGTGAGGTGCGCGAACATCTTTGCCAGTTGTTGTTCCGAAGTGAGGTTGTAAAATTTCGATTCTTCCGAGGCATCCATCGCATCCTCCCACGTTAGAGGTAGAACATCGTAATCGCCGAGACGAATTATGGTCGGGCGTCGGTACGTGATAGCTAGGAAGACGTCTCGAATGACGCAACCCCACCATACCCTTCTTAACAATTTCCCATCTGAGATATCATTTCTCGATACTGGACCATCTCGGTGCAATCCGAGCTCCTTCGCAATGGCGATAGCTCCGCTTAGCCAGTAGAAATTCCCCCGTGAAGGATTCACTCTGAGGGCAGGTGCCCACAAAGACAACAACAAGGAGGCTTGCACTCGGCATAGTTTTCGCTCCTCCGTATCGAAGTCGAATAATAGCTGTGCACCGCGTCAATCAGCGTATAGTATGTTCTACCTCAAGGCCCAAACCATAGGCATTGTGGCCCTCGGGCATTGTCAATTGATGGTGTTACTCACCTTTGTTCTATTAAAATGGACGTCTTGAGCTTCACTTAGTGAAGTGAAGCCGCATTCCGCTGAGCTATTTGGAGACATGTACTAATCTTCATATCAGCCAGTCCATATGGATAGGTGAGTAGCATGATAGTCCCTACCGAAGTTGCTGCAAATAACATAGCTCGATACAAGAGCAGGCTTATATTCAGAAGTCCGCTCTGATAATCCGTCCAAAAAGTATTCTTGTCCAAGATGGGGAGCCACGGGTGGATGTAGATGAAGTATTTGTGCACGAGCTCGTCTTGTATCTTTTCGGGAGGTAAAAGAAATACACCCTTGGACGAGAGATAACTCAGATCATCCTTGGAAAGGTGCGAGATCTTACATTGCTTAGGCAATCCTGCAGAAGGCATTGCAGAATGCCGTTCTAATTGGGGTGGATCCCAGTTGGCCAGATTCGGTACCGCGCATTGAGCACTACTGGTATTGGGCACCGGGTCCGGCTGTTGCTCAACAGTTGCTGGAAATTGGTCCCGGTTTGGCTCAGACAGGGGTGAGTTGAAAAATCCCAGGTCGCAATATGAGTCGGTAGGAAGAAATGTAGGCGAAAAATCAAAATTGGAGAAGATTGCTTCCTGAGAAAAGGTTGTTTCTGCAGAGGCCAGGTCTGGCACACCGCTCCTGGGAGCAGTTCTCCTGCTCACAATGAATGAGAAGTGAAATCGAGATAGGACGATGTAGACAGTTCACTAACTTTCGCTTCTTTTCGCCGGTGATGCACTCTTTGCCCTCCACCCGGCATCTGAGGCATGGAAGCTGATCGATCACGTCGCAGCGAACTTTGCTGACGCGACAAGCTGCGCACGCTATTTAATCCATTAGGCTTAAGGAACTTACCCATAACGATGCCTTAGCACTTGCCTTCTGCAGCTCGTCTGCGGTGTTGCACTGAGGTTTGCAAAAGATCCGCCTGATATGACATTGAGGGATTATCAGTGGTATTATCAACTGTCAATAGTTCGGTGAGCGACAATTCAAGCAAAGCTCATGAAGTTGAAGTAAGAGCGGGAATGGGAACTGGGGCAAGGCGTGATAGAGGTCCTCCCATCCCATAGCGTATATTAGTAAGCGGATGGGGGGCTTGCCATCCCCAATTCAGCTAGGAACTAACCGAGCAAAAGTCTAAACCGGGCTAGCCGAGTAGATTATTCTGTGTGTTTCATTACCCCGCATTTCCCTGCCTACTGTACTGTAGTTCCTCCCTAACGCGTCGCCTCACCTCTTTGGGGAAAATGAGGCTGACACTACGTCACGGAGAGAGGCTATTGGCCGGTTACTAGAGTCATACTCGTAGCAGGGTGCTCACGTGTGTCTTATAGTGACGCTCTTAGCACCGGAAAGGCGGAGTGGGTCCGATTTAATCGATGCCGGATGTTAACGATTAAAGTGCACGCTAGATACCCGCTGCTCGTGGAGCAGACGTGCTTCCGCGTGGCTTTAGTAAGCTCAGCCGAGATATTACGAAGGACGGAGAATAAGGTCTAGGTCCTAAAGCATTTTTATCTTTAGCTTTTTTTACGCTCCGATATCCCTCGGTACTTTCGTATTAAACTCAAATTTGACGGCTAGCGGGCAACAGAAGGAGATAGTCACTTTAACTCCGTCCATTGAAAGGTGTTGTCTAGGTTTAGTCCAACACTAACCGGAGATAACGAGACAAGGGGAATGTATGTGGCCTGAAGAGAGGGGATTAAGAGCATCAACAAGCTGGTATGAGATATAATTCCACGAATCTCTAGGGAATTACTATGTAGACAGCTTTCATCGTGTTCTTTTACACTCATCCCTTTTAATTAAAGTGTACTGTGAATATTGGTAACGGACCCTCGTAACTCGAGTAGGATGAACCCCACCCAGCTGCCTACACGTCCCTTGGGCAAGAATGGTCCCCAAGTTACTCGACTAGGACTCGGCCTCATGGGTATCAGCTGCTTCTATGGCAATGCAAAGCCTGAACTTTCGCGCATGGCGCTCCTAGATGCGGCTTACAAGCTGGGCGAGGACTTTTGGGACACTGGTAAGTGGGCGACTCCTCAACCTGATCAGCCAATCGCAGTAAGTAAACTTTATATTGATACCAACACGTTGTAGCCGATATGTATGGCGATTCTGAAGACCTCATTGGCCGGTGGTTCAGAGCCAACCCAGACAAGCGCAAGGATATCTTCCTCGCGACCAAGTTCGCCTACAAAACTCTCGCCAACGGCACTACCACCATTGATAGCACACCTGAATATTGCCTATCAGCCTGCGACAAATCGCTAGAGCGCCTGGGTGTCCCCTTCATCGACTTGTACTACTGCCACCGGTTAGACCAGACAACGCCCATCGAGCTGACTGTACGCGCCATGGTGCAGCTCAAAGAAGCTGGCAAGATTAAGTACCTGGGCCTATCAGAATGTAGCGCCGAATCCCTTCGCCGCGCACACGCAGTGCACCCCATAACCGCCGTGCAGATGGAGTACTCACCTTTCGCTCTGGAGATTGAGTCACCGCAGTTCAAGCTGCTCGAGACCGCGCGCGAGCTCGGGGTGGCCTTAGTAGCCTATTCGCCCCTTGGTCGTGGTATGCTGAGTGGAACGCTTCGCTCACGTGCCGACTTTGGTTCAGGTGACCTCCGTGCAATCTTGCCGCGTTTCAGCGAGGACAACTTTCCCAGGAACATGGTTGTCGTTGACAGAATTGCGGAGATTGCCAGGAACAAGAGTATTACACCGGCGCAGCTGTCGTTGGCTTGGTTGCTTGCACAGGGTGATGATATCTTCCCTATTCCCGGGACGACGAGATCAGAGCGTTTGGTCGAAAACGTGGGCGCCGTAAATGCCACCTTGAGCAAGGAGGAGGAGAAAGCGGTTCGGACGGAGTGTGAGAGCTCCGAGATTTCGGGTGGACGATATCCTGAGGCCTTTGCCAAAGCGTGCTTTGCTGATACGCCGTCATTAAAGGAGTGACGAGAGCATTATCGGTGTTTTTTGCCTCATGGGTTTCTTCAGTCCAGCTGTCAACCATTTGGGTGCTTTAACTCTTGTTCTGGGGTTATAGATCCTACTTAAATTGAGCCTATTCACAATCCTGTAGCTGGATCCTAATCAATTAGTCCTCGGTTTCCACCATATGCCTGTTTGATAGCCTCTGTTTTGCCATGTCATGGGATATAGGACTGATAGAAATCTTGTGAAATAGAATAAAGCCTTGTATATACTATATGAAATCTTAAATTTAGAGTTAGAAGGAAAGTTCAAGATCTACACCATGCAACTGTTTCTTCTACGAATCCTCCAAACTCCGTTCCGGAATAGCTACAAGAACGGTGACTTCCTTCATTTGCCAGCTCTCTCACGTCCTTTCACAAAGCAAATCCGTCGCCTCGTTGTATGCAAGGGATCTGGAATGGCGTCCTTGAAGGTGAATTGCAAATATGGCGGCCCTTTGTGATCTACACTGCACTGTTTGGTTCTTAAGTTTCCATCCAACGTTCCAATTCCAACTGCTTATTTATAGACTTACCAGCATATATTCAGGACACCATTCGTCCAAACTGACCATCTAATGGTATGTGCAATCAGACTATAAGCTCAGAATCGTGGCCACTGACATGAATGAAGACAAGCTTTAGAGCTGACGACTTTTGACAATACACGACCGAGAACACACTGCTCTAAACTACGACCCAAGATCTATTGCACTTCATGGTATCAATCACCCTAGATTCCTAGTATCGCGCTCGTGCCGGCATACACAGCTTTAGCCTCGGTTCCAGTTCGATTCGCAAGCACGCAAATAATCTCGTCGCCCCTTATCTCTTCGTTATTTTATGTCTGCGGAGGCGCTACCACCGACGTTCTTTGAGATCTGACGAACCCGAATGTCTTCGTATCGACAGAAGGAACTCGTATTTCTATTCTGGACTCGTGTAAATCTTGAAAGGTACTTACTTCTTGTGCGCATGGTACGATTACTTACAATCCGAACTGAATTCAGTGCTGCTTGAGGGGCACCTCATCACTGGAATGGTTCCACACGAGCCGTGAGTCAAACATGTATATAGAACACGCTCATTGCACTTCCTTATGTAGAGCTACCTCAGCTATCAATACAACTAAGTTACCTGAAGTACCTTCAGTATTGCTTGACGTGACAACACCCTTCTCGCTCACCAGCACGCCCTGATCCTCTGCCAACATAAACCAGCACGGCCAGGTTTATCACCCTGCGAAACCCAACAGCCACAGTAAATAGGTCCGTCATCCTCAAGTAGTCGACCTCTGGTGAAGACAAATGGCTTGGCATCGGCAGAAATCTCGGGATTGTAGAGGGTTTCATTGCTGACAAAGCCTCCGACGTTTCTTTTACGTTGTTCGTCTGTTTCGTCTTCATTTTCATCACATTGGGAAATAAAAAAGAGCAATGTTTGATCAGTCTCAGGGAAGCCAGTGGTAGTTGACCCTGACCTGGAGCCGAGGAGTTACTAGATCTAATTCTGATTCTCAATAAGCCACTCTATCGCCTTGATTAAATCCTCGTCGCTCTTTTGGGCACTGTGCAGAGGAAAATTCATAAAGGCATGTGGAAAGCCAGGGTAAACGCTCGTCTTCACGGGGATCCTAGTTGCTAAGTTAACAACCATAGTTCCCATAGGCTCTACCTAGCCAATATCTTGCGCATTCACTCACCCGGCACTGTGTAGTCTCTCAGCATATGCAAACCCGTCGTCTCGCAGCGGATCAGCCCCAGCGATCTGGATGTAAGCAGGAGGTAGTCCCGATAAATCCTTTGCTAAAAGCGGAGAGATACGGATGTCCTCGGGAGGGGCCTTGTAATAGTTGAGACACTGAGCGATAGCGGAAGCAGGTAGAACTGGGGCGCTGATGTTTTCGGCGTAACTGGAGAAGTCGAGATCAGATGGTAGAGCATCCGTATGTATAACTAAAGGAACTCTCAATATCTGCCCGGAGAATGCTACATTCTCGGCATCTCGTGCTCTCTGGGCAAGGACGGCTGCCTTGAGGAGATTTAGCAGCTCTTCCATTTGTATTGGGAAGTACCAATAAGAAACTTACCATGTTTGCACCGGCACTAAGCCCACCGATAATAACCTTATCCCTCACTCCTCCTAACGAATCAATGTTCTCAAACACCTGTACTTATTAGAGAATAAGTCTCAGTATTGAGATAAAAGACCTACCCAAAGCACTCCTTTCCAGATATCTTCCAAGCCGACAGGGAAGGGATTTTCAGGCGCCCTGATGAACGTGTCAATACTAAGAGGGTTTTGTGTTGGGAGCACTTCAGTGGAGGAAAAACTCACTTGCGGTAGTCCACGCTAACAACGATCACGCCTGCGGACTTACACATGGTCCGACAGACCTTATCCTCCGTATCCAAGTCTCCCACGGTCCAGCCTCCGCCATGTACACTATTTTCAAGTTAGCATGACGGAAAGGTGATTGCAATATCCAACGGCTATTTCCTACTAGATCACAACTGGAAGAGGTACAGAGCTTCCGTCGGGGGTATAGAGCCGCACTTGATTAGTTTCGCCTTGATAACCAGGAATCTTGGCGTCTCTGATAGAAAACCCGATAGGAAGGCTAGTATCTTTGGGAAATCTGATTTGGCGAAGTTGCTCAGGAGTACCAAGCAGTGGGGGGATCGGAAACTGTTTCTCGAACTAATGGCATGTCTCAGTGACTTGCGAGCGCGATACGAAACCAATGGTACGTACCGCTTCCCACTCTGGACTGATCTTGGCGAGGCCAGACTCACGTATGATGGGTGTCAACATGCTTGAGGGGCTTGACGTGAGGTAATCGGATGTCAGAAGTGTAAGGAACTCAGCTATGGACGGAATGGCAAAGACTGAAATAGAAAATAAAGCGACAGCTGCAATTATGGCAACCTGTGTACAGAGGCACCGGCCTCATTTTTATAAACATTGAGGACTCCAAGTAATCCGATGGTAATGCCTTGGATAACATGCCCGAGAGCCCCGCATCTCACACAGTATTCATGAAAGCTTATCTCCGCCGTCCCGGGCGTGCGACAGTCTACACCCCGGAGGCTCGTAACGGACCGAGAGTCCCACACCAACCATCCACAAGTTCGAGTCAGAAAGAGTGAGGTCAGTCATTACAACACATTTGATTGGCCTCTCAGAAACTCCAGGTAAACAGGAGCCGTGTTCCATACACCCGGCATAAATGCTAGGTCAGAAAATACTATGTCAACGAGGCAAAGATGGACCATTGAGCTCATTGTGAGTCGGATAACTCGCGTCGTTGCCGGAAAAGAGCGGTCCGTCCATGTCTGAGTCTAGACGGATCTGAAATCGTAGTAATGGTATATAATCGACCCTGTCAAAGGGCACTGTTTCATATGGATCCTGCAGCTCAAAACGAAATCTCAAGGCAACACCCATATACACCACTACACCGGCACTCCGTCAAACCACTTTCGCAATCACTTTGCAACTTCCATCTCATTCACCATGGGCAGCATCGACAAACTCGAAGGAAAGATCGAGACTCCTTTCCTGATCCCGGGGCTCAAGTTTTTCACTGACCCCGAGTCGAATACTCGCCCCGGAAATTCCTTTTCGGAGAAACTCCACGTAGACTACCACAATGATCCAAAGACTGGATACCACATCCCATTTGTCCCTATCGGCGACCCTGGAAACAGGAGGCTAAAGGTTATCACGATCGGGGCCGGTCTGGCTGGCATTATGCTAGCATACAACATCGAGAAGCATTGCCCCAACGTGGAACACATTATTTACGAAAAGAACCCGACGGTTGGCGGGACTTGGGTAAGGTTTTGTTTCTCTTTAATTGTTTTCTCCCCCGATCTGCCCTTCCAGATGTTAATATATAGTTGGATGCAGCACCAAAACCGATATCCCAACGCAGCATGTGACTCGCCGACTTGTACATATCAGCTTAACTTCGCTGTTGCTCCAGGTATGATGGCCCACTGTCTTTTAATATCGTAGAGAATATAGATAGCAAGAAGTCTGGGAAACTAGAAAATACTAACATGGCCACAGACTGGGAGAGTTTCTACTCAGGATCCGACTACCTGCGCGAGTATCTGCTCAGGGTCGTCAAGAAGCTTGACCTTGGGACGTACATGACGTTCAACTCAACAGTTATCGAAGCCCGATTCGACGAGAGAAAAGGGACCTGGGAAGTTAAGATTGAGCAGACGGCGAGCGACGGAAACAAGAAGATCTTCACCGACGAATGCGACCTCCTGCTTGGTGCGGTGGGTATCTTGGATCGCTGGGAGTACCCCAACATCCACGGCCTGGAATCATTCAAGGGTCGGGTAGTTCACACGGCAGACAGGGCAAAGTAAGCTCCTTAAACCCTTCCCAGCACAGCTTGTCGCCACGGAGATGTCTCGCTAACGCCGCGGTTCCTGGACAGGTGGGAAGAGTACACCAAGGACAAGTGGGCAAATGATGAGGTCGTTGTTATTGGCTCAGGAGCAAGTGCGTACCAAGTTGTGCCGGGGATGCAGCCTTATGCCAAGAAGGTGCACAGCTTTCTTCGCACGCCAGCCTGGTTTTTCGCTCAGCCCGGTGAGTTTGGGGGCGACCCGCGAGCCCAAGATTACAAATGTGAGTCCAGATCCATACCCATTCCCTGAATGCCCTAAACTGCGATGCTGACTGTCGGCTCGGGGGGCAGACACCGAAGAAGAGAAGGCCATTTTCAAGCAGGACCATAGCGTCATGCTCAAGCACGCGAAGGCAAACGAGGGAGTTATGATGATGGTTGATCCTGCCTGGAGCTCTTAAAGAATGTCTTATAAGCTGACACAGTGCAGATGCATCACATGATGGTCAAGCACAACCCTGCCTATCACCAGGCTCGAATGGTAAGCCGCATATCAAGAATGATTGCTTTCCCGTGTACCGCAGTCACGGATTACTGCTAATTCTATCTTTCACAAAGACTTTGACGCAGCGAACCCGTGAGTGGATCAAAGACGACGAGCTGTATGAGAAGATCATTCCCAGCTGGAGCCCAGGCTGTCGCCGGGTCACTCCCGGTGACCCATTCATAGTAGCGTGAGTAAACCTTGCCAAGTGCATGCTGCCAAAATGTCTTACCGGATATGCTTTAGGATCCAAAAGCCCAATGTCAATGTTCATTTCACGGGCATTTCGCGAGTTGACGAGAATGGAGTCTCCGGCGACGATGGCACATACACTACCTGCGACACCATCGTGTGCGCAACTGGCTTTGGTAAGGGATATTTCCCTGACCAACAGAACTCGCACTAAATCCCTGGCGATAGATGTGACCTACCGACCTCCTTTCCCACTGATCGGTTTGGACGACTATGACCTCCGCAAAGAGTGGCATACTGTGCCGGCGGGTTATATGGGGGTATGTATTCTTGGGATCCTGCTGCGTAATGTATGGCTGGGAGTAGGCTCGCTGACTCTCGCCCAGCTTATGGCGTCCAAGATTCCGAATTATCTGAGTAAGAAGATCGCAGAAACGAGCAGTCGGTGCCATTTCTAACGCACGCGACAGTGTATCTCGGTCCCAACTGCCCAGTTGAGAATGGAAGCATCACTGGTGCGTAGAAGCACCCTTATTAGACGATATCTGCTCACAGTGTAACAGGCCTCTTGGAAGGCATTGTCGGCTACACCCTCAAGGTGATCAAGAAGATGCAGCGTGACAACATTAGGTACTTTGTTCCTCGTCAGGATGTTACTGATGAGTTCAACGAGCACAACCAATCTTGGTTCAAAGGCACCGTGTGGGAGGAAGATTGTAATGCTTGGTGTACGTTACCACAGACAGTCTGGGGTTTGCCATGGTTGCTATACCGGCGCAGCCTTGGGTAATAAGGCTAACGGTGTGATAGATAAGAACCGAAAGACGGGACGTGTGGATGCTATTTGGCCAGGAAGCGGTCTTCACTTCCGAGACGCTATCGAGGATCCTCGTTGGGAGGATATGGAAATCAAGTATCATTCGGTAAGGAACCTCTACTTGGACCTGCTGCACTCTTACGATATTGTTTGACTGACAGTTTTTTTTTTCTTTTCTTTTTCAGCGGAATCGGTTCCGGTATCTTGGGTACGGGTACGCGCCGGTTGACCTGAGCACTGCTCCCGATGCCGACCGTACCCCGTATCTTAAGCTAGAGAACCTTGATCCTCGGTTCTATGCGTGATCTTTAAGTCCCGAGTCAGGCTCCTTATGAAGAAGGTCATAGGGTTACCCAAGGTATTCAAGACTAGGCAGGGAGAGAATTCTTCTTGTTTTGTTCGCCGGGTTTCCTACCTGCAATGTACTAGGCCGGGCTTTTCCCGTGCGATTGGGCTGAGAAAGTGGCATGGTCAAATGTTCTCGTATCCATGTGTACAGTAGCACCAATACCACTAATCTACTTCGAGAAGACTCTGCAGAATGGCTAGTTAGCCGTGGCCAACTATTGGCTTTGCCGATTGCGCATAAAAGGGTCTGTGTTGGTTTCAGGGACGGATATGTATACCTAATAACCTCGGTTGGCCTTTCGGGCTTGTATCAACCATCCGTTCGGTTTGTGGCTTGAGGTTTACCAATCTAGGGCAACGCGTCTGAGACTGGCGTCCTGATTTGCCTAGAACCTATAGCAGATATCTATCGGCCTGTGATCTAATAACTTTTACTCCCTACCCTCACGGCGCGAATCTTTACATACAATTCAACTCTGTATAGAAAATCAGCATTGTACATACATAGCCCGAAAGTCTAAACTTAATAGCAAGAATGCTATTTCTTTATCGAGTAACGCCTGGAAGGAACCGACGTCATCAAGGAGGACGCCGCCAATTCCGTGAAACTAACTCGATTGGCCAATTGACGCCTTTTAAATTGTGGGGACGTAGGGCCCCTGGTCAAGATGGTGCTACCCCGCATTTTCAACCTGCAGAACCCTCCTCCCCCGGATTTTTCTCTTCTTCTTCACTCCATCCATTACGCACAAACGGCGGCATTCAGCTTGGATGCAAAGAAAAAGCCATCCCCCGGCGAAATGAAGAACAAATCCGCAAGTGACCGCCAGTCCAGAAAGCGGGAGCTTGATCGTAAATCGCAGCGGTTGGCCCGCGAACGAACCAAGAGCCACATAGCCCATCTCGAAGCATTGGTGGCCCATTTTCAAGAAACGGACTCCGATGTACGTTCTTCGTCTTTGATTAACCAATTATCCGAGGCCATCAACGAGCGAGACAGGCTTAGGAGCCTTTTGGAGTCTCTCAACTTTGCCATTCGCAGTCAACTCCAAGAGACCCCTATAAACAAGGCCCTGCCATCCTCCTCTACGGCCCCAAAAGACATCTCGACACAGCCCCCACAAAGCGGGCCAGGTGTACCAGACTCCCAAGAAGCGAATCAGCTCGCATCATGTCGTCTTTTGACCGAAACACTTGGCGGCACTGAATCGTTGGACGGCAACAATGGCAATATTGCGTCGTATAGCGCAGAGTCCCTTCAAACAAATCCCCTTCTATTTGAGCTGTCTCTTCTACCTGGAAGTTCCATCAGCACAGATGATGCCACTGTTCCGCAGGCCATCCTACCAGAATGCGAATGTATGCTCGGAACGTTAGAAAGCACAGCCATCACGCTCAGCATATGGCGCGAACTCAATGAGCTTTTGAAGCCGTTGCCCGAAGCTGACCTTGCGGCGGAGGATCAAGAGAGTGAGGACGTCATCATTCGCGCCGTGCTGGACGGGTGGAACATCATTGGAGAAACAGGACAAGTCCCAACCACCTGCCGTAAGCTCCGCAGGTTCGACGAGCTCGCCTGGGTACAGTCCAACCCGACCGATCGGTTAGCTATCCTGAGCTTGATGCGTCTGATGGTGGTGAGCCAGAACAGCACAAGGCAAACCGAACTGCCACGCTGGCTTCAAGCCAGGTAGGTTTCGCGCTTCCCTTTTCTCTTTTCTTTTTTATTCCATCTTAAGACTAAGCAATCAAAGGCCGTCTCAGAAATTTCCACATGCAACCGCCATCGACTTCGTCTTTTGGTAGGATACCTTTCCTGCCCTGCTTTGTTTCCACTGCGGCTAATGCAAACCAAGGCCCGGTGTGCGGGAGCGGTTGGTCTTCTCGGAGCATGAATACTGTGCAAACTCCTTTTGGCACTGCGCCTTTTCTAGTACCAGGCTTGCGTGGCCTTTTGATCTGCGGGATGCCTATGTTCGAAACTCGGCGACGGGCAAATTGCACCTCTCGCCCTACTTCCTGATGTGTATCCGGGATCTGAGAAATTGGACCATGTCACCCGAGTTTTTGAACCAATATCCAGAGCTTCGAGATGATATTGAAGGATATTCGGCCCCTTCGCTAGTATAGGCATGAGTGGAATAGAAAGCCCCCATTGAAACATTTTGGCGGTATGAGAACTGCTCTGATATGGAGAACCCAACCCAGACGATAAATGTTCCCATAGGATACGGCATGTCCTCGTGGGCCGTTGTAATAAAACTGTAGCCAGAAGATTTTTCCTCAATTCTATCTATCCTCAATATCCCGCAATATGGGTTACCTTTGTTGTGTAGATAATAGCCTGCTGGCTGGCACGAGGGACTGGTAGATGAGGCAATCTCTTCGATTTCACGGATAGATAAATGCTCCGACAATATTCAGGGATTCAGTAATTTCGATATCATGAGCTTTGTAGTTTTGGTATCCGAGTACCCGCGCGCGCCTCGGACCGACCCGCCGAGTCAGAAATGTCTAGGTCGTGAGAGGGAGATCGCTAACATATAAACGCATATTATGGCACCCGTATTCCTTTCTAAGCAGCCACAAGCCCGTACTCACAAACTGTTTTATTTTTGTTTTTATTTTACTTATCTCTACAACTCAAAGAGAAAGCCCAAGCGCCGACAATGAAGGCATTTCAATACGAAAAAGCCGAAACAGGCTTGCAACTGTGCGATCTGCCCATCCCAGAACCTGGCCCTGAAGATGTCCAAATTCAAGTCAAGGCCGCTGGAATGTGCCACTCGGACTGTCACATTCTCACCGGCAGGAATGACCACTGGTTCAAGAAACTGCCCATCACCTTTGGTCATGAAGTTGCTGGGACGATCACCCAGCTCGGCTTGTTAGCCAGCGGCGAGTTTCAGGTGGGCGACAGAGTTGCCGTATATCAGATCTGCAATCCGGTAGAAGAACGCAACTGGGACCTTAGCATCGGCCTTGGGTTCGACGGTGGCTATGCCGAGTATGCTGTCGCGCCCACGAAGCGGGTTATTAAAATCCCCGACAACGTGTCCTTTGCCCAGGCGGCTGTGGCCATGGACGCATTAGCACGTCCTATCATGCGGTCGTGACCGAGGCGGAGGCCAAACCCGGAAGAACCTCTAGCACTGCGATTCTGGTACTGTGTCGTTACATGTACGTAGTAACCACCCGAAGTCCGATAGCGTTGCGAGAAGATCAGGCGCAAGGGCGACGATGTGAACGTAATTTTCTAGTGTGACAGGTTCAGAGCGTTCAAGAGTGGCCACGGAATACAAATTACATAAAACTATAGGAAATGTCGATGTGCGTATAGAGTTTGAGCTGCTTGAAGTCAAACTACATATCAGTTTTCTCGGCACGTAGGGAGGGACGTTAGTGCCTCTTCCAGGACCTTCTTAGATTGCGGGAGCGGCTCTATGTTATTCCGGGCCAATCACACATTTAGTGCCTTTGACGTACGTACCCGCCCTATGACTGATGTCCACAACTTGCTTTCAACAATGGATGCGGGGATAAGGTTACGAGCCAAGTTGCCAGCTAAGAATAATACTTGCAAATGTGAGTTTCGTTCTTCAGCTCGCCTCAAACTCCATAATTCGTTCACGGCTGACGGTAGCTTCTTTCTCCCATGAATTCTCACTCCCCGGACGACCCCTCTACTCAATAAGGTATTCAACCTCACCTCTCCGTACTCGCTTCTTGAGTAACCGCACGCCCAAATGGTTCCCTTGATAGGTTGCCTCAAACTCTTTAACAAGCTTTAGGTTTATATCCTTTCTCTTTTCTTATGTATTGCCCTCGTACAAAAATCCTTTCTACTTCATAAGATATCAAATCGTTTTGCCTCGTTTCTACTTGGCAAGCAATGCTTTAGCTTTTTATATCTTTTTTTTTTGGCATTAATTGCAATTGGCTAGCTATTATAAGGTAGCTGTATTATAGAGATTTCTACATTTCTTGGTGTAGTTGTCGGTATGCTTTTGCGAGAATTCTTAATCGAGTCGGCGATTGCTAGTAGATTTGATGTGGAAGAAGAATAAGCATCTTGAAGCTTCGGATTAACGAATTTCATCGGAATATTAGATAGATATAATAAAGGAGTGTTGAGGCTAGATAACATCTAGCTTTTTTGAGACTTAATAGGAAAAGAGATAGCGTTTGCAATCGCGTTAAAGTTTTAAGGTTCAAAATCATTAAAGAAGTCGATGGTAGCAGCTTCCAATGAAATCGTTTAAGGAAAACGATAATCTTTTTTAGTCTAAAGCATTGCATTAAGAATTTCGTTTGATAAGGATAAAAGCGAAGTATCATTGGTTGGTTGCTGGTGATAGAGCGCTTGATGAGGCTGTTGAGGTGCAGGAACAGGGACGTGAATTTGAGCAGCAGCATTCTGGGCTGGAGCAGGAACAGGAATCAGAGATTTTTAGAGAACCACAACAAGAGTCAGCACAATCACAATCACCGAGATCCAGACGTGCTTCTAACTCATCGACACTGACAATCTGGCCTTCAGGATTCGATGAGATCCCAATGTTCGAGACGGATGAATTCGGTATTCAGGTCGAAGTTCCCAGTATTGCTCAACCAGTTGCCGCACATCTTGCATAACATGGATACATCCATCCCGACGAGTTGGAGATGGAGAACTTCAACGAGCCCCCGCCTCAGCGCTTACCAGGAGCAGTGGACGCGGATGGGTTCGAGGTCCAAAAAGTGCTAGGACCGGCTGCACCGATTGCGAATGCTCTCCCACATCGAGGCTCTGGTGAGCCGGTGCCGCCCGATCGTAGTTTTGCTGAGCCGTCGAGGTTGAGTGCTGATTTCTAATTTATTATAGAGAGGTTAGTATGTTGATAAATTACATGTCCCAATCAAGCGGAATTCCCCAGCTGTTTTAGACTCCAAGCATCAAGTAAAACACATGACATGTGATTCGTGTGATTGGAGATATCTTCATTCTTGTATCCACCTGATATTTTATACATTATCACTATAACCGCTCTTCGACCGCCTAGAACTCGCATCTATTGGGGGTATATCGTCGCAAAACGGATGCCGTCTTCCTTAGGCGCAAATATCCTATCTTCATATCTGTACTGAGGCGGCTGCCTAGATTTGGACCGAATTCTTCGGCCTCCACAAGGACCAGGAACATGCAATCATAACCTTGATAGCAGCGGCGATCCATAAACTCGTTGACATCCCAGCAGAACTTCTGCTTATCCAACCTCCAGCAATGCCTCCGACGAGGATAAATATGACGGCAGCGATTCTTCGATTCCTCTTGACATTATCTCTCGCCAGTATTTTCGGATCGCTCGCGATATCGCAATAAACACTCGTCAAGACCGTCGTAGGGACTTCATTGAAGCCTAGAATCCTTGAAGTGACAATCTGTCCGCCGGATTGAAAAGCCAGGAAGCCTAACGGGAGCAATTCGAGTAGATTGACCTTGGAACCACTCTCCGTCACGATCCCATCTGGCTGCGGCACAACGCCAGCTTGTACAAGTATTGCCGCAAGAATTATAAAAAGGCTTTGAGCGACAAAGGATGTCGCGAGAGTTCCACGGGACTTGGGGTTGACCAGGCGAGTAGATGCGAAGACGAAGCAGCCGAGAAGGAAAGAGGCGATTGATACGAGGGATTTGAGCCAACCGAAGGGTTTGGAACTAGGTTGATCAGATGCACCGAGGGCTAGGAAGATCGTGTTGCCTGACACTATTAGCATTGAGTAGGAGAGGTTGAGGGAGTCATACCAGTTTGCATCGACACAAAGCAAGACCATGCATTGTATGCACTGCTGTCGCAGAGACCCGAGACTAGACAGCATGCCATGATCGGTATATCTGCATGTTCAATTGCAATCTCGCTTTTGAAATACTGGATAGCAGACCGCCAATTGGGTCTCGTTGGTTTCGTTGTTGATCCATTGGAAGGGGATGGTGACTCAGTTGTTGGCAGAGCATCATTCGCTTCTGGATCTGCTGCATGTTCCATATCGGACCAACGACATGGAAGAGGAGTAAAAAGCGAAGATACACCTTGACTTACAAAGAGGGCGGCATGGCATTTGTGTAGCAAACGGCAATCGCCATGGCTTTTCTGATCACCGCCAAAGAAAAGAAATCAGACAAACATGACGACAGCGGGAACTAAGCTTCGATCGGGTTAGGGTCTTCGGCAAGATCTGCATTGTCACGATGCAGGGATTCATGGATTGGGCATGAATGGAAAAAGGCCTGGGAAAGAGGAGTAGTGAGTCGAAAGTCCCGTACCGCTCGTAATGATAGGATAATCCCAGAAGTGCCGTCTCGAAATGAATACATTGCTGGTGAAGTTGACTTGGGAAAGCCTCTCGCCTGGTCACTAGCCAGTCGCCAGTCTCTCCTTAATGGACGCTTCCGCCACGATTCACGTGATAGGAATAAGGTTAGCCGATATCCTGTTATCGCCAATCAGGTCCCTCTCAAAGCAAAAGCAAAAATCAAGGGTTTAGGACCAAACAAGTTTAGCTCCACGCTGACAATCTCAGATAAGTGAGAAATTTAATTCTGAGCCCAATCCCATCTGCATCCAACTTCTCTGCTTCTCCCCTCTCACCACTCCGTCTTCTGCCACGCGCGGCTGAGACTCCAAAAACCCTCGTATTCCTTCTTCTACACCCATCTGCCTGGTCAGATAAATCTCCACTCCAAAATACTCCCCTCTACAAAAAGTTGTGCCAATTCTCGAATCGCAACGAGCCCCTCGGCCACGTTCCCCTCCGACAAAGAACACCGTTTCGAATATTTTACGCAAATTTTCACCCGCCAAATTTTCGACATATCCAGGATATCAGAACGAGAATACCCTCCTGTCTGAGTTCTGCGATCCATTCGCTATATTCTAAAAGGGCGTTGCACGCTCAAGAATGCCCCACCACGTATCGCCTCCCCGCACAATGCCCACCATGATTTCAAAAGCCGCTGGCCCAGCGCCAACACAAGAAGAGGTCGCCGGTTTGTTAGACTCTATCTTCACTGCTGCTACATCTGACGCTTCGGTGTCTGCTGCGTACGCTCTGTGCGACCTGTTTCTGAACTCTGTCGGATTCCGCGGATTGTCGCAATATGGTGTTTTGGCTGCTATCAAGAAGGCTGCTGCCGATAAGAAGAGTGTAGCAAAGAGAGAGTGTGCCCAAAATCTCTTGGGAGCCCTTTTCGAGCGTTTGCCACCCCAGCAAAGAATCAGTGAGGTCGTTCTCATGGTTCAGGATGGTGGTATGGTTGCTTGCGCACTTGATGCCCTGGCAGACAAGAGTTCAGTCGTCCGCGAGTCTGCCCAATACGGACTAGACGAGTTGTTCAAGAACCTCAGCTCAGAAGCTTTGGTCGTCGGGCTTCTCCCAGCCCTCTCTACGTACCTTGCAAAGGCCACCGGAAAGTGGCAAGGAACTGTTGGAGGATATAAGTTGCTCCAGAAGATGGCAGATAAGGCCAAGTTGGAAGTCGGCAGCAGCAAGGAAGAAGCAAACGACAAGGATATCCTGCGAGAGGCAATGGGTACAAAATTGGGTGGCTTGATTCCAATTGTGGAAGCCGGTATGCATGACTTGAAGACAGAAGTCGAGAAACAGGCTGTTGCAACCATGAACTCTCTTACGACACTTCTTTCCAACGACGATGTTGCTCCACGAATCCCGCTTTTGATCGCTACAATGCAAAACCCCTCGACCGAGACCCTCCAAAAGGCTATTCACGCTCTCTCCCAAACCACATTCGTCGCCATTGTTACGGCTCCAGTCCTTGCCCTCCTTACACCCCTCTTGGAGAGATCCTTGAACACTCCTTCTACCGCCCAGGAAGTGCTCCGACAAACCGTTGTCGTTGTGGAGAACTTGACCAAGCTCGTCCACGACCCAGTCGAGGCTAGAACTTTCTTGCCTAAGTTGAGCCCCGGTGTAAAGGCCGTTAAGGACAGAGCATCATTGCCAGAGGTCAGAGATTTGGCTACGAGAGCATTGAACGTTATCCACAAGGCTATGGGTGATGACGATGGTAGCGCCGACAGCGGTGTTATCGAGCGTACCACGTCGGATGATGTTGCAAAAATTCTCGAGGCTGAGATCAAGAAGGCTGGTGGATTGGGTGGTGATCTTGACGTATTCAAAATTGCTAGACCATACATTGGTACCATGGTCGCGGAGGATGTCAACCACCGCGAAGTCCACCGAATCTCCGCACGAGTCGCCCCTTATCTTGCAAACATCATGAAGGAGGATGGTGCAGCCGAGAAAGTTGGAGCCGGTGTCCAACAATACTACATCGACGAGGATGAGAGGAAGTTTGGAAAGCCAGTCAAGGAGGATGATGGAGAAATTGAGATTGTCAATGCTGATTTCTCTTTGGCGTACGGAGGCATGCTCTTGCTCTCTCACACTAACTTGCGCCTCCTCAAGGGCCACAGATATGGTCTTTGTGGTCGCAACGGTGCTGGAAAGTCTACCCTCATGCGCAGTATCGCTACTGGAAAGCTCGAGGGTTTCCCTCCCCAGGATGTCCTCAGAACCTGCTTCGTTGAGCACAACCAGGGTGAGGATGCTGATATCAGCATTTTGCAATTCGTTGCAAAGGATCCTGCTATCGCCGACCAGGGTATGGACCGCATCTCTGACGTCTTGACTGAGGTCGGATTCACACCTGGGCCGCAGGGTCGCCAGTCTGAGAAGGTTGGATCCCTGTCCGGTGGATGGAAGATGAAGTTGGCTTTGGCCAGAGCTATGTTGATGAGAGCCGACGTTCTCCTACTCGACGAACCCACCAATCACTTGGATGTTGCCAACGTCAAATGGCTACAAGAGTACTTGAAGAGCCACACCGAGATCACCAGTTTGATCGTTTCTCACGACTCTGGCTTCCTTGATGAGGTCTGCACAGATATTTACCACTACGAACCAGGAAAGAAGCTTGCATGCTACAAGGGTAACCTTGCAGAGTTCGTCAAGCAAAAACCAGAAGCCAAGAGTTACTACACCCTCTCGGCCTCGAATGCCCAATTCAAATTCCCACCTCCCGGTATACTTACAGGTGTCAAGTCCAACACTCGATCGATTCTCCGAATGACCAACTGTTCTTACACCTACCCTGGGGCTTCCAAGCCATCTCTCTACGATGTCTCCTGCCAGCTGTCATTATCTTCCCGAACTGCCATCATTGGAGGAAACGGTGCCGGAAAGTCCACCTTGATCAAGATGCTTACTGGCGAGACAATCCCAACCACTGGCCGTGTGGAGAAGCATCCCAACTTGCGTATCGGATACATCAAGCAGCACGCTCTCGAGCACGTCGAGATGCATCTGGAGAAGACCCCTAACCAATATCTCCAGTGGCGTTATGCGAACGGTGATGACCGAGAAGTTCATATGAAGCAGACTCGTATCTTGTCAGCTGAGGACAAGGCACAAATGGAGAAGCTTGTCGATTTGAAGGATGGCAAGGGTGGCCGCCAGATTGAGGCCATTATGGGACGTCAAAAATGGAAGAAGTCCTACCAGTACGAGATCAAATGGCTTCACATGCTCCCAAAGCACAACTCTCAGATCTCCCGAGAGACCCTTATGGAGTTGGGCTTTGACAAGTTGATTCAAGAATTCGATGATCACGAGGCATCCCGAGAAGGTCTCGGTTTCCGTGAACTGTCGCCAAAGGTCATCTCCAAGCATTTCCAGGATCTTGGTCTCGACCCCGAAATTGCCGATCACAACGAGATCGGTGGTCTTTCTGGTGGACAAAAAGTCAAGGTTGTCTTGGCAGGTGCTATGTGGAACAACCCCCATTTGCTCGTCCTTGACGAGCCTACCAATTTCTTGGATCGTGATTCTCTTGGTGGTCTCGCTGTCGCTATTCGCGACTACAAGGGTGGTGTCATCATGATTTCCCACAACGAAGAGTTCGTTGGTGCTCTCTGCCCCGAGCAGTGGCACGTCGCGGACGGTCGCGTCACACACAAGGGCAACCTTGCCGTCGCCGCCGACCGTTTCGAGGATTCCAGTAGACCTGGATCTGCTTTCAACAGCAGTGTTGCAAGCAGTGCGATGAGCAGTGCTGTTTCCAGCGCCAATGCTAGCGCCGTCAACAGTGGAGCAGAGGATAATGGTGGAGATATGAGCTTCAGAGCTAAGAAGAAGAAGAAGATGACCAAGAAGGAGTTGAAGGAGCGGGAAGTCCGAAAGAGACTGAGACACATTGAATGGTACGTCTTTCCTTGTCTCACAACATATATACATGTACTTTTGCTAATCCTACTGCAGGCTCAACTCTCCCAAGGGAACTCCCCACCCAGTGGACACAGACGACGAGGCATAAACGTCCTCTGTCCAATTGTCACACACCAAACCAACACCAAAAGTTTTCTATTCATTTCAGTCAGTGGTGGAGATGTAATCATGTGCGAAAAACAAGATAGAGAAAGATTCCCTTAGAGCAAAGCAAGCAAGCATTTGGATTGCAAGGTTTGAGGTTTGACAGGCCTGGCCTACGAAGTACTACGAAGTAGCCGTTATAGAGATGAGATGTCTTTCATCACTGCAGTACGGCCCGGTTGGGCTTTTTCGTTGCGGGACTTTGCGATCCGTGTTTCAAATTTTGGAATTAAATCAGAATGGCGTTCGCGTTTATAGACTGGGGGGTTGATTGCTTGGGAAAGAGGGAGAGAAAGAAAAGATGATTGAACGTGTTTGTGTTTCATAGAGTGGTGCGATGTGTACCGAATTGAATACAATAACTATGATACGCGGAAGAGTGCCCCTTGATATTCTCTGTGTATTGTGCTCGATATCTGTGCCTGTATGTCCTGTGTGTTGCCAGCTACTTAATTCTGCGACTTGCATTTCACATACAGGTTGACGGGTAGATTAAGACGAGTTTCTCAAGAAACTCTCCAGATCAAACCCTATTCAATATCCTGGTTCTAGGGAGGACATTCAAATCAACATAACTTTTCTTTTTTGATTGCGATAAGATATATGGTACAAGAAGAATGATGACTTTTTAGTCCATGTACGTAAAACAGACCCCTGACTGACGTCAACAAGTAAGCGACAGAAGCGAGAAGCGGGAGGAGAAGCGAAGATTAGGTAGGCCTCACCGGATCTAACGGGCATGAGAGAAAGAGGCACAGCAAGACAGCCAGCCCAACTCCGTCGTGACCGCTTCTGAATGCGAGCAAGACTTGGTAGGAAACACACATGCTCGCACATTTCTCGACATATACCATCCTCGATGTGAAGATAACCTTGCTTGCTTTCACTCAACTCAAAGCAAACCTCACCACTGGAGACGGTCTACCTTCATTTCGCTGACCTGTATTGGTTTACCACAGGTTCGATATAGTCTCATCGAGCTCCTTAGTCACAACATGGACATTCAACCCACAAAAGAAGATGCCGACCGCATCGGAAACTACGCCCTCATGCTCCTCTCAGACCAAAACATCGACCGACGAAAATGCCACCGCATCGTCCCCCTCGAAGTCCTCTCTCTAGGCTACTCCCGCACCGGGACAATGTGTAAGACCACACTCCTTACACTCCCCTTTCTCTCTTCTTTTTATTTCACACGTGTACTTCAGCTCACACATCCATCCCAGCAATGCAAAACGCCCTCCGCATCCTCGGCTATCCAAACCCTTACCACTTCTCCAGCGTCTACGGCAACGTCAGCGACTGCGACATGTGGGTTGACGCCCTCCGCGCAAAATATGACGGAATCGGTACCCCCTTCGGCCGTACCGAGTTCGACCAGCTCCTCGGCCACGTAGGAGCCGTAACTGACGCACCGTGTACGCTCTTCGCCAAAGAACTCATCGAGGCGTATCCCGAGGCAAAAATCGTGCTTGTAGAACGCGATATCGAGAAATGGTACAAGAGCTGGGATAGTCTTGTGACGGGAGCGTTCCAGCCGATTTTGAAAGTACTGAGTGTGACTGATCCGTGGTTTACGGGTAAGATTCAGAGATTGGGTATGATGTGGATGAGGACCCAGGTTGGTGCGAGGACGGTGGAGGAGGCGAGGGCGAATGCGAGGGATGTTTATAGAGAGTATTATGAGGAGGTTAGGAGGGTGGCGCCGAGGGAGAGGCTGTTGGAGTATAAGTTGGGGAGTGGATGGGGACCGCTTTGTGAGTTTCTGGGGAAAGATGTTCCCGATATGGAGTTTCCGCATGCGAATGAGTCGGCTACGTTGGGGGTTATGTTTGAGGAGATGGGGAAGAAGGGTGTTAGGAATTCGTTGTGGAATTTGGCTGTCGTGGGGGCGGTCCTGAGTGCTGGTATTGCTTGGTGGGTATTGAAGTAAGATATGATGTGAGAAATCCGGATTGTTCAAATCCAGAATGTCAATTCCATTGTCGAAACCGAATTCAAGACATTGAATGGTTACGGACATGTGATCTCGTTTGTTTACTTTCCGTATCGCGTCCGAAAGTCAACATCATCGCAGACAACACATCAGATCACACCACACCATCATACATCACATCGCATCAATTGAAGATGTCATCCAGACGAGGAGTTTCAGGAATTCTCGCCGAGGAGAAGAGAGCCGAGCTACGAGCCAAAAAAGGCAAAACCACTGCCGCCGACCTCCTCGCTCCTTTTGCTCCCTCGCCCTCCTTCCCTTCCGCCTCCGTAGCTGGAACGCGCTCACCTTCTCCTCTCTCCCCATCCATCATCAGACCTCGTCGGCTGTCGGGTGTGGAGCCTGTTGTTGTGTCTGGGGAGGACTTTCGTCCGTGGTGTAAGTTCATTTTCATATTTTCAAAATCATTCTTGCAGTCACTACCCTGATATACTGGCATCAAGTATGAAATGGAAGTTTTCAATGTTCTCAGCTCTCTTGAGAACATTAAATAACTCTTTATGATGTCGTGATTAAAATGCTTGGTTCATATCGAAGCAATGACGACTAACGTCACCCCAGCACCACCCAATCGCACCCCCTTCCTCCCCACCACCAACTCAACATTCATTGTCGATCGAGTCCTCCCCGGTTTCGTGCGTGCCTCCTCGCCCGTGCACGCCGGCACTTTCCCTCCCGTCGCTCCCGCCGCCACCGCCACCACCAAGGAAGAAGAAGAAGAAGGAGAAGATGCGAGAGAAGGAGGGGAAGGAGATGGGGAGGCAGACGGACGGAAGAAGGAGAAGAAGAAGAAGAGGATGACGCGGAACCAGAAATTCCGGGCGAGGAGGGAGGCGGAGGCTCAGGAGAAGGTGAGGGGCGAGAAGGGTGGAGATGTTAATCTAGAAATATAAATCCTTTTTTTGGAGTAGATTTGGGGAGAGAATGGAATGCTGATCGGAGGGAGGCTCACAAGCAATGTTCCTATCTTATTTTTTGACCTCAGTGACTTGTGTTTGTGTTATTTTTGTAAATATTATGGCTTTTTCACAAATAGGACGCTCTGTTGGTCTGCTAGAGATTGGACGGCGTTGATTTCGACTCTCCGTTGCTAGACTTTGTTCCAGCACTTCGCTGGAAAACACATCCAACCACCAACGCGAATGTCACAGGAGCCAAATCTGACATGAAATAGCATGGGCTCCCTCCGGGACTTGGCTAGGGTTCACCATCGCAAAGACTTTAATTTTGACTGTTCAATTTAGTATGGCAGTTGCTTAATCCCCGTACTCGAGAAGGGAAGCGTTGCAGATCTGCAAATCAGAAGCGAGAAACGCCAAGGAAAACAAAGGAAAATAATCCAGACACCGCGATGCTAAGTACAGGGGTATAGGCTTTTCAGACACCCGCCATTGACTATGAATCAGAGCTCCTCTCCTCTCCAACCAGGAACGTGTAAAGTAAGGAAAGTATCCAGCTCGGCAATCAAATCGCAAACCCAGCCCATAACCTCGAGTGGCCTCCAAATAGCAATTTATAATCAGCCCTCGAGATAGGCCTTCCGATATAGCTATACGAGTGTCTGATACTGTCGTCAACTTGGCTCACTAGAAGTCATTGGCAGGAGGAAGTGACAGGAAGACAGCCATAACAACAACACTCGCCAAGAAACCCGTAAACAAACCCTGTCCAAAGATAACATTCTGCGCATCTCTGATACGAGGCTCCTCAACCGGTGCTTCCTTGTCAAAGATCTTGCGCATGGCATATCGACGATTGTACCGCTGAACCCAATCCCTACTCTCGCTGTTGTATTTGCCTCCTAGGAAGACCTCGGGGTTGGCGTGTGCGCGTTCGGCATGTTCTGGATCGTAGACTTCCCATGGTTTGACTTGGTAGTGGCCGAGACTGTGCAGGACAAGGCACATACCGCGACGAGCTGCGTAGAGAGTTGCGACGCCGAGGACGACCAGAGGGATTGCGAAGAGGCGCCATTCTCGCTCAGCTTTGCTCATGGAAATTACGCCTGCGTAGGCGATGCCCAGAACGATGCAAAGGTAGCCCATGGAGTATGCGAATTGTTGGCGGATACGATTCATGTTGGGAGTGGCGAGTTGTAGGAACTTGGGGTAGCTATCATTTCGGAGAACGTGGTCTGCCGCCCGAAGTGCAACTGAGAAGGAAGTAGGGTGGTTGTTGCGTGCGAGGGCGTAGAGAACGAGCTCGCGTTCACGACTGGAGAGATTGAGCTGCTTGGGTCCATTGGGGAGGATGAAGGCGTTTGCAATACGTTGACTTTCTTTCCATAGGTTCATAACGGAGACTAGAGAGGTTAGGCGTGGCAGGAATACTGTAGCTGGAATACTTACTGGGAAGCTCAGGTCCAGCTTCAACACCTTCAGTGATGGACTCTTCGGGATGGAGGTACTGATTGTCATGTCTGGCGAACGGCGCGATCGATTCCATATCAGCGTCAGACATGCTTCTACCCATGGATGCAAATCTAGCACAATCTGCTGGAGTTGAGTGTTGCTCATCGTACTTCAAGTCTTCCATGGAGGATTCTTCACCAGAAGACCCTGGCGGGGTAGGCAAGTTGGATTGTGCCATTGGAATACTTGGAGTCGGTTTGTGGGCAGCTTTGTTGATATTGTTGATGGCTTTCTTTGCAGCTTCTTCATCTTGCTTGGTCCATGGTAGGCTCAGTGCAGCTCTCTCTTCGTCCGCGACAGCCTCAAATAGCTTGGTGTAGTGTTGGATGTAGAGCAGGAAATCCATATTCTCCACATTGTAATCGATATTTGTCAAGAATGCTTTGAAACCTGTCATGTTGATTGGCTGATGAAGTTAGTTGGTTTCTGATTGATCACGACCTCCTATCTCACTCGGGCTGAAGAAAGGTAGTACTCACTGGGAACGTTGCGCCAATCATCATTCTGTCGAAAGATATGTCCTCTGGAATTGAGCTTGGGTGAATCGAAATTACCTTGTAGCAATTCGCAGTTCTTCCAACGCCATTGCCTCCAGCTGACGCGCTCTTGAGCTTCAATCGACGTTCCATCTCATCTTGGAAATCCTTCAGAGCTGCTGGAGACGGAGTGTAGCCAGGCTTCCGGAAGAGAAGAATGTTCTTGAGTGTATTCAACAGAGTGATCTTGTCATGTGGCTTGCTGGCTGTGATCTCACCGAGATTACATGTCGAAGGCAGTGAGTGGCGTGCATTGTTGTGATGTCTGTCTCCCAGCTCAATGTCAACAGTGCCGTCGGACTCCGCTGTGGAGGTTTTGGTGTTTTTGATCCTCGATGGGAACATGCTGAACGTAGAGTTGAGCTTTTGTGTGGTTCTGAGGTCGATCTCGGGGTTGTACTTTTGAGGGACGTACATGGGATGAGATTGTGGAGGAGGCCTCGATAAAATAGGATTGGGCTAGCGTATTCGGCTCGCTTCCTGAAGAGTTCACCATGTCTTCACCTCAACCAAACCACAATCCTTCTCCAACAACAATTGCAACCAACATGCGGTACTGGCTTACTGTCGAGATCTCTTGTTGCATGATTTGGACAACCTACAAACACGCGCAGCCACTAGTTGTCCTCATCGAGCTTTTGCACATCTGCGCAGCACCAAATCGGGTACCCACCCCATATGTCTCCTCGACGGCGTTCAGTACAACATATACCCTTGGTGACAACCCCGATCGTCCAAGGTTCAAGCTTTCAACGGTAATGCGCGTGAAAGATCTTGTACCACTTTCTAGACGCCCAACATGTGCACAGCATTCCCTGGACAGGCCATGCAACGGACGATCTCTTAACCTGGTTTCCTGCACGGGGTGAGATCCCGCATTGAAGCAGTCTGCGGGTCTGGACCAAGTTCTACCCATGGTTCTTTCTTCTAGATATGGCATTCAATGGCAATTCCGAACAGAGACACGACAACGAACCCCGAAATGTTTGCAACGCATTTTGGCCGGAGTCACTTGACAAGATCTCCATATATCTGTGGCGGCCAAGTTTCGAAAGTATCATGAACTCCTGCACTGAACAGCTTCGATAATATGAGATGAGCTTCCACGGGCTCGCCTTCGTGGTTCTGCGAGGGCAATGCCGGAAGCCAGCCTCGATTGATTCAGAGTTTGTCCTACACGGTAGTCGTACCACGCGAGCGAAACTCTGGACTTGACGAGAGGAAAGGTCCGGAAGCCGACCCTCATATTAAGAATCAACACCTTCATGACCCAATGTCTCGGAAGTAGGAGATGCATGTTTGTCCGTACAGCCTCGCGAAGTAACCGACACAGTGCTGGGGTGTGAAGTCAAGACAGCTCGTGTTCGTGACGATATTCTCCCGGCACATGCATTCGGGCCGTCGCCTCGTCTGTAGTACCTCGAGTCTGAGCTGGTCATTGGCCAAGAGGATGTGAGATCGGTGCCTGTCCCGAGCGGTCATGCGTACAAGATGCGGCGTGGATGCTTGAAGTGTGCATCCACCAAACAGTTTCGTGTCCAGAAGGCTGGAAATGAAACAGAGCTCTCTCCACGAATCACGTCGCGTCAATGGGACGAGTATCCCCCTATCGACAAACAAAGATGGGAAGCCAATCGAGCTAATCACACCGTCTATTGAAGGGGTTACACGATCCGACGATCCCTTCCTTGCTCTGGACTTGGAGACACCCGCCACGGGTCCTTGCAGCAGAAGTCTAGCCAAAAGACACAGTGCTCAATGATCTCTCACAGCAACACGAGGGCATTATTTCTAGGTGCAGAAATCGAAAGTCATGTGGAGAACATGACATGATTGCCTCGTCACGCTCTCAAAAACCCCAACACGAATACCTGCCAACCAAGCGAGTTCCTCTGTTTACTTCGCCTCAAGTTGCGACTAAAATATCCTCAGCCCGAGATACAGGAAACGATGGAAAGCAGGGTAAGATACGAACGCTCAAAGCTGGCCAGCCAACCTATATTGACCGCCCTCCAGCACATGATATATACTCTCGTCCTGAACCTTTCCACGATCGGACATAGACAGTACCGAATTCCTCCGCGCAGCAAATTCAGATCACAATAAAATCACAAAATCAGTAGTTTTAAAAAGTTCTACCTTCTAGTGAGGAGCATTGTTGAGAGATTTCATTGTGTATCCCTCAAGGATTGCAGGGAAGCTTCGGGATTACCTAGGTATTGACCGGGCATTCATCACGTGGAGATCTCGTGGTCAAACCTAGCCATCGGTCGTGAAAGGAGGAACAGCAGCGAATCCTTGACCCCGCCTGTATGTCTAAACTTTTTGAACGGGGCATTCCTGCTGTCCTGCCACATACTGATGGATAGCAACCAATATTTGTATAAGACTCTGTTTTCTTCTCTTCCTTAACAGGTTCGACCAATGCCGAAATTGTTGCATTGAAATACCCTTTATTTCGTTCTAGACTTTTTGATTCCCTCCCTGTATCTTTTCTCACGTCTGGTGTTACTCCAAATTCCTGTATTCACTCCAACCTCCTGGCTCCCACCCCTCCAACTTCAGCTCAAACCCGCCACCTCCTCCGCAGTCACCGTCCCTCGGTATCTTGTACCATTACCAATGCTCCTCTCCAATGATCACTTCATTCACATCCACACCATCTTTAAACCACCTCTGCTCATCCGCAATTTTCACATCATTCCCACTCATTTGCCTCTTCCTCATGCGTCCATCAGGCGCGAAGGTCCAGTCTTCCAGCCCATAAGTACGCCACCATTGCCCGGCGGTATCGTGCCATTCGTACCAAAATTGAACTGCGATCTGGAATCTCGAGTCAGCGTTGTATATCTCATATTCCCTGATGAGATCTTCCACTACTTAGAAGCTGCTATTCAGAACAGCTTCATCGAACAGGCAGATGCGCAGGAAAATCAAATCCCCAAGTAAAACAACGAGCCAATAAACGCACCTTATCATCCGTAAAAGCAAACAACTCCTTCCTCAACCGATACCCATTCTCCACACTCCACTTCTTGGTCAAAAACTCCACGATCTCGTCCGTCCCCTTCATGAACGTATCGCGATTCCGCCAGATGGAATCAGGTGTATATCCGTTCTTGACGAGTGAAGGGTTGCGTGTATTCCAGAGGTCTTGGGCGGCTTTGACTTTTTGGACGGCCGTGTCACGGGTGAAGGGTGGGAGGGGTGGTTTGGTGCTTGGATTGGAGAAGGAAGACATGGTGCGTTGTTGGTGGTGAGGTTTGTTGGTGAGTGAGAGAGAGAGAAGTCGGCTTGAGGTGTGAGAACGAGATGTCTTGGCTGATGAAGAGGAGATAATTGAGGAGATGGTTGAGGGAGCTTTATATCGTGAAGTTGTGAGCATCATACCGCGCCTTCCTCTTGACAAGTCTGCGGATACCTCGTCAAGAATCCCGATCAGTAATATAAACAAACGGCAAATCCTCGGTGTTGAGCTTTCACCTCCCAGAGATTTGGTGAACTGCTGTCGGCCGGGAGATGTTATCTGCAGCTTCAAGCTCCTCAAATATCGCAAAAGGCTTCCTCTTTAGCTGCTAGAGGAGGGATGGCCGTATATTTGCTGTGTCATCCGGTTGCAGATGGGTAGAAGCCGTTGATGCCGAGACCAGTAAGCTTTTGACTCTGAGTTCGGCATAAACTCGGAAGCTTGGAAGAATGACAATTGTCGAGTATTGTGTTATGTTGTCAGATAAGATACTTGCTCATGTCAGATCCCGCGGGATGATAGGCAGAACCTACCTCTTAGCTGTTGACCTTTGAGGTCACGTTTCCAGCAGTCTAGATCTTGAGATTGAGTCAGCAAGGGGGGCCGATGACGCTATTCCGAGCCAAGGATTTGTTATCAGATGTGCCGGTGGCAGGGGTTAAAAGAAGCTCTAGATGTTGGAATGGAGTTGTTGATTATTGATATTGATATTTGAAGGGCGAATTGAAGTATTTCTCAAGGTGGTATCCAACGGTCTATTCTATTTCGAGTAGTTCTTTCAGTACATTGTTGTTCTAGTCGATATGGTAGCCAGGAACGAGATCGGAGGGACCTGATCCAACCCCACTATTAGCGCGGTACTTAAAGCTTCAGGGTCTGCCATTTCTCGAAGCTTCAACGACACCTCATCATTATCTACAAGAAAACCTACAACCAATCTCCTCGCACTCCTCAAAAATAACTTGCACTTCGTACAATTCAATTGATTTAAACAACAGTCACCAATCAGTCAATATGGCAGCAGAACTCAAGCTCGGCGATTCCATCCCTGCAGGCGTAACCTTCAGTTATGTCCCATACACACCAGAGAACGGTGATATCACAGCTTGTGGTATCCCAATCAACTATGATGCTAGTAAAGGTACTCCTCTCCTGCTTTCACTCCCGTTCCCTTCCACCTCGACGTCCTCTTTCTGCCAGCATCCCTTCTACTACCCAGCACAAAATTACCCCGCACCTTCACCCCGCCATTCCCTCCAAACATTCGTCTTCGAGATCCCGAACCCCTATACCCGTACACAGCTAACAATTCCTTCTCCTAGAATGGGCCAACAGGAAAGTCGTCGTCTTCTCCGTCCCCGGCGCCTTCACCCCTGGCTGCTCTGCAAAGCATCTCCCTGGCTACATCGAGAACCTCACTGCCTTGAAGGGAAAGGGCGTTGATATCGTGGCTACCATTGCATTCAACGATGCGTGGGTCATGAGTGCGTGGGGAAAGGCAAATGGGATTAAGAATGATGATATTGTACGTCCTCCGTGTACTCCCATACTGTGGTCTTGATGGCAGGTGTTGTTTGGCTGTCGGTGATGGACGAGGTGCAAATGGGGGCAATGGGAGTTAGGAATATTGGCTAATGATTTGTGCTTTCAAATAGCTCTTCCTCTCCGACGTTGACGCCGCGTTCTCAAAGAAGCTGGGCTGGACTATGGGTGAGCGGACTGCGAGATATGCGCTCATCATCGATAATGGAAAGATCGTGTACGCGGAGAAGGAGCCTGGACGGGAAGTGTCGGTCAGCAGTGCCGAGGCTGTTTTGGCGAAGCTATAAGCTGGAGGGTAAACATATGGCGGATAGGTGAAGGGGAGGGAGATGATGGTTATGATGCGAGATGATGCGATGAATTGGATATCGAGGTAGATTGGTGCCTTGAAAACTTTGGGTCGATGTTGCTTTAGAGGATATAAAGAATGCGATGATGTCTGCTTTGCGAATCCAGACGGCGTGGTTCTGCAGCTCTGCCAATTCTAGGTGGCTGCTCCGTTCCTTGTAGGTGAGCTCTCATCTCCTAGCATGGTTCGCCAATCTAGTCCGTTACAATCGACAACAAACTGATTGCAAGTGTGCTGTCCAGTTCTCAGGACATTGGCAGCTGTTTCTGGAGCCCGAGGAGGAGAAGGATACCTCGTCCTGGCGTGTTGTGCTTTGAAGCATTTCTTTTCGTTGAAAAGAAGCCCATTCCAATGTCCTTTCCAGTATTCATGAAATTTCAACAGCCATCACAGAAAATTATGATATGAGCTCATGGGTCAGCTGAAATCTAGCCTGCCTTTCTGATTGGTCCAAACATTGATTGCATGGGAGGGAGAGATGTTATGTAAGCTGACTGAACCACACTTTCATCCAGGCAACACCAGGTACTTCCCTACTCCCAGACTCTAGCCAGCGCCTCATGGCCATTCTTCGGGCAAAATGCTCGATCCGTTGACTGCTATCAGTCTCGCAAGTGCTGTCGTACAATTTGTTGACTTTAGTGTAAAGTTGGTGTCAGCTGGGCACGAGCTGTATGAAAAAGGCAGTCTCGCTGATAACGATGAAGTGGAACAGATTACACAAGATCTTGCGAATTTGACCGAAGAGCTCGGAGCTGATCGTCCAGCTGCGGCTAAGCAGCTTTCTCAGGATGAAATTGCTATCAAGAAGCTGGCCCGGTCGTGCAAGGAGCTGGCCGACGACATGCTGGCGGTTTTGACGACCCTGAAAGCCCAGAAGTCAGAAAGTGGATTAGAGACGGTAAGGAAATCTTTACGAAACATGCGAAAGAAAGGGAAAATTCAAGACATCGAGAAACGCTTGGGAAAGATCCGTGATGAGTTGAACTTTCGCCTCACCGCAATATTGAGGTAAAATCGTGTCTATTAACATGGTCTTCAGCGCTAATTCCCCACAGTAAGAAGCAATCTGGAGTCTCTGCCCTCCTTCAAGATTTGAGTGACGAGACCAAGCGTTACCGGTCAACCTCAACCGAGAGACTGGATTCGTTACACTCTCAGCTGTTGGCTGTCCTGGAGAACCAAAAGAAGTCTTATGCAAAAGTAGCAGATATGGGTACTATTTCAGCCAAGTGTCTATCGTTGGCAGAGGAGGGAAAGCATGTAGCAACGGCACAGAAGATTTTGAGAAGTTTGCACTTCAAGACCATCAAAACACGACAGGTCAATGTAAAGGAAGCACACCCAAAAACGTTCGAGTGGATTTTCAAGGACCCTGATGATCCCCTCAAGCCTCGAACAAATTTCAGACAATGGATGAGTTCTGAGTCTAAGAACGGAATCTATTGGATCTCTGGAAAGGCTGGATCGGGGAAGTCAACGCTTATGAAGTTTCTGATCAATCACCAAGTCACTACTTCACTACTAGAGTCGTGGGCGGGGGTGGAAAAGCTTGCTATTGTCAGCCACTTCTTCTGGAGTTCCGGTAATGCTATGCAGAAGTCGCAAGAGGGATTGCTACAATCGCTTCTCTTTCAAGTCCTTCGTCAATATCCAGATCTTATTCAGCCGTGCTGCCGAGACAGATGGGGATCTCCAGATCTTTATCAAGACGACCCCGACCCGTGGACAATGCAGGAGCTCTCGGATTGCTTTGCCAGACTTGTGGAAGAGCCAGGAGCGCCGAAAATATTCCTTCTCATCGATGGCCTTGATGAATATGACGGCGAGCATCTTGATCTTGTTCAGGTGCTACAGAGTTTGAATGGCTCGCCCAGAATCAAGATGTGCGTTTCCAGCCGGCCTTGGAACGTCTTTGAAGATGCATTCGGAGGCAATGCAGAGCAGAAACTTCGTCTGCACGAGTTCACAAGAGGTGACATCATGCGTTGTGTAAACGACCAACTGGGTGCTAATACTCGCTTCAAAAAGCTGAAGACTGAAGACCCTGAGTATGTTCAACTGGAGAAAGATATTGTTGATAAAGCAGAAGGGGTTTTCCTCTGGGTGTTCCTGGTCATACGTGCACTCCTTCGAGGTCTATCGGACGACAACGACATAGACTTCTTGAAGGAGAGACTTGATACTCTACCGGCTGGATTAGAAGAATATTTCGCCAAAATTCTAGGCACAATTGAAGCAGTCTACCAGGAACAGACAGCCCGGATTTTTCAGGTCATGGTACACTCAACACAAGCTCTCCCCGCGATATGCCTTCAATTCTTAGCAGTCGAAAAGAAGGATCCCGATTATGCGCTCCGTGAGAAACCCCCATTCGTGAGCGTTGAGGAGATCAACGCCGTATCAATCAGGATGCAGAAGTACGTCAACGACAGATGTAAAGATCTTCTCGAGGTTCATGCGCTGAGCACCGACGACCAAGAGCCTCTTTTCACTTACTACGTTGATTTCCTTCACCGCTCGGTCCGAGACTTCCTTGAGACAAAGGACATGTATGATTGGCTAGGAAGTCGAACGGGAAATCATTTTGATGCGAGGATATCTCTTTGCAAGATCACTCTAGCGGAAGTCAAGACAATCTGTCATCTCGGACCGTCGCGTCCCGATCAATCCTCTCATGACGACCTTCTGGATATGCTATGCCAGTTTTTCCACTACGTGCGTATGGCAGAGAGAAGTGGTGGAATTTGCGAGGTAGCGCTGGTCGATGAGCTTCATGAGGTCTTGCGAGCCTACCAGACTGGTGCCGGACAGAACCATGTTCCCTTGATTCCTGCGTATCGGTACAAAGATTACGAGCCTATCGTAGCTTTAGCAGTTGAGGAAAACATACTCTCCTACGTCAGAGAAAAGCTATCTCTGCATCCCCAGCTGATTTCACTAAGCGGCGATTGGACTTTGCTCGACCATGCCACTACTTTTCCATCTTTGGGCTTTGGGCGAGAATTTCAAGACACGATCAGACTGCTCGAGGTCGAGACGATCTCACTTCTTCTCAGCCACGGAGTACGTCCAGACAAAAAGGATCCCAACAGCTGTCGCTCGACTTGGGATCGTTTCCTGAAGCAGCACCATGAACAAAAACAGGTGAACTACCTGCAAACCCCGTATCGAGATATCGTGGAGATTACAAAACTATTCATACGGCATGGGGCCGACCCGAACATCGAAGTTGCGACTGATGTCAATTTCAGAACGCACGAGTCGAGAGGGAGGTGGGGTCGACAACGTAAATCAAGTTACCGACCCCTTTGAAAGACATACTAGAAGCAGACTTCAGACCTGCGGACGTTGCGCAGATCAACAAAGTCCTGGAAGAGAAGAATCGGTTCTCTGTGTGGAAATTGATTGGCTGGGAGTAAATGCCTATTTGTGTCGGTGTTAATAAAATGAGTGGTAGGATACCAGGGCCTGAATTTGGCAGAACGACTCACTCCGCTCCGTGACCAGAAAAACAGTCTCGAAAGATCCTCGAAGTTCACAATACGAAGCTCAAGCCAGGAAACCCGAGTATAATCACCTGGATGATACAACCATACGATATGATCTTGAACGCGAGAGTTTCTGTACGGTCGTATGGAAGTCAGGAACCGAAGAAAATGTTCTTTCACGGTATACTCAGTTACATTCATATGCCCCTTATGGCCTACAAACCATCGTAAACTGCCCCAGGGCTCGGTGCTTGCTATCATCTTATTCTTCACCAATCCCTTGCTCCTCCTCCTCCTCCTCAGACCCAGATCCGGAGACGCTCATTCAGACTTGTGCCATTTTCACGACAGCAACAATACCTGCAGGTACATTCCACGATGGGTTTTCCACCCTCCAGCTGACCAATCTCTTCTTGAACATCATCTCGAAGCGTTCTGCCTCGACGTGCGTGAGCTTCATTGCCTCCAACTTGCTATCCGTATTTTCGATTTTGTGTTGTAAAGTAAGGTCTTTCTCGGAGAGAATTGGATGGGTAGCACGAAATACCGATTCTTTGAGGTATCTGTTGATGGGCAACGATACAAGGACAAGATAGATTCTGGCCTCAATCCTCCAACTCTAATTGCTTTAGCAACTCACTCTAGAGATAAGGACCCGACTATTGAGCTTTATGGTAGGTATATTGATTATTCACTCTGATGGGGCCGAAGACTCTCATGCCGCCGAAGACTCTAATGCCGAAGAAGAAGACTCTGGTGCCGAAGAAGAATCTGATATCGAAGAAGGCTCTGATTTTGGAGAAGGAGCCGAAGATGGCGAAGTGTCCGAGGATGACGAAGATTCAAAGGATGCAGGATTGGCCGCTGGGGAGGAGTGATAAATTGCCTGCTGCAAGTGCCAAATCACAGGAACGATGGACATGATCAACGTCAGGCAACTGTCCACTGTAGGCAGAAGCAGCACTACGACACAAGGATGCAGTCTCAAGCAATAAGAATCGAAATGATTATCTAACACTTGGACCCTCTGTACCGACCAGAACAACAGTATCATCACTTCCCATTCTAAGCTCCTTCCTCAACTCCTCACCCTTCAAGATACCCTCCAAGGCAGCCAGCACTGCTCCACCACAAGGTCCAACATTCACATCCTCCCCACTCAACGTCTCCATTGCAGCCTTCACTTCCTCATCATGCACAACAACGCTCACATCTACCCCCTCTTTCAAGACCGGCCAAGCGGCTTTAGCTACCGTGCCATAATTCATGCCTTCCATAATCGTCTCCCCAGTCTCCACACTCAGAAGTTCTCCCTTCTTCAAGCTGATAGGCAGAGAAGCTGCTGTCTCCGGCTCTACCGTCAAAACACGAGTGACATGGCCCCACAAGCGTGGAGCTTTATAATGCGTCACAGCGGCTTGAGCAAGTCCTGCAATACCAACAGGTACAACAATCCAGTCAGGACCTTTCCCTCCTAGCTGGATGTCCAGCTCTTTGAAGATCGTCGAGTAGCCCTCCACGATCCACTGCCATAAACATTAGCTTTCCTCCCATCAATTTCCATCTGGTCTGTCAAAGTGGAGATTGGACTCATGGATGCTCATACCCTCGGAATATCCTCATAATTCTCATCCTCCTCCACATCCACCAACACTCCATCCACAGCCACAGAATGCAACCAAGCCTCTCTAACTGCCTCCTCCATCGTTCCCTCCACAATAATCGCCTCTGCTCCCTCCTGCCTCACCTTTTCTGCCACACCCCCATCCACATCACTCGGGATGAAAATCCTAGTATTAATCCCCTCGACCCCAAATAATTTCCCCAGTCTCGCAATAGCCTGTCCCATCTTGCCATCACTTGCCGCAATCAACTTCATTTGCGCTTCTCTTGCCTTGGCTGCTAGTTCAGAGAGGGATATACTGGGTGAGAGGGGTGTTTCGGCCTCTTCTGAAAGTTCAGCGATGATACCGTTGCGGATTCCCCATGATAGACCGAGGGGTTTGAAGGTGGGGAGGTCGCCGAAACGATGGGATTCATCTTTCAGGTAAAGGTTTTTGAGATTGAGAGATGAGGCAATTTGAGGGAAAGGAATAAGTTCGGATGGGCCGGTGTATGTTGGGAGAGATTTGTGGAAATCGAAAACGGCGTTGGAGGATACTGCTGCTGAAGGTGAGGAAGTGTATGAGGCGGCTGAGGGGTTCGTGTAGATGCTGCGGGGTAGAGAGTTTGTTGACATGTTGTGTGAGAAGGCTGGTATGCTGGGGAAGCTAAGCATTGGTTTTCTGATTTGGAAATACAGCTTTTTAGAACTGTACAGCATGTGGAAGTCTAACTTGTGCAAATGAACGTAAAGTTTGAGAGGAGGTTGTTCATTATGGTGATGCAGTAGCGTGCTGAGTAAGCGTAGGCTTGAGCCGTTTAGGTCATTGAAGAAGGCCAGAAAAGCAGAGCATTCGAAGACCAGAATCAGACAAGGAAAACATCAGTGAAATGGATCACAATCCTGGATCTCATATCGAGGATGTATGCTGAGCTACAATCCTGCCTCGCCACAGAAGCGGCGCCTTAGCGAGTGACAAAATCTAAGCTTCGGGTTGCCAAACACCACTCTCAAATCGGGAAATGGACAATCATTCCCTGAGAACCTCCTATGGAATACAGTGCGTGTGCTCAAAGACACAGGTCCAACATCTCTGGGTATATTCCTTTCGTCTCTTGACACTTCGTCTTATCCGACATGTCTCATGCCGGCAGCACAAAATCCAGCGTACAGCCGCCCAAACCGCAAAATCGTCGCAAAATCTAAGACTCCAAAAGCACCTAGGACTCCCCCATCCCGCCAGAAATTCATGATACATCCATAACCTCGACCGCCTCGACCGTCTCTTCCTTCATAACAAAACTAGGTTCATCCTCCGGAGGCTTCGGCGCAGCTTCCTGCAGCTTCGCATGCTGACACTCCTGTTCGCACTGCAAATACACCTCTTTCAACTTCCCCAGCTCAGCCATCAATTCGACGACCTCTGCTTTCAGCCTCGTGTTGATCTCCTCCTGTAGAGCCAGGTCGTCCTCCAGCGTATTCGTCTGTCTCTTCTTCCGTGACCGGCACTTCTGTGCTGCCATCCGGTTCCTCTCCAGGAACATCCTGCGCTTCTCGGCTTCTTCCTCTTCGGTGCGCATCTTCCGTTTGGTGTTGCGTCGTCGTACTGGTGGTTTGGGTATTTCGTGGGAAATCTGTTGTGGGAAACAGGGTACATTGTTTGTTTTCGGAGGTCCATAGACTTGCGGTGTCTCGACTGGCTGAAGTCGAGAGTTCGGTATATTCGATTTAGACTCTTCGGAATTGTTTTGTGAAATTGCTGCACTGTTTTGATTGAGGAATGTGGTCGGGAGCGAACTGTTGGGGAAATTTCTTGTTGCTTCTTGTTGCTGTTGCGAGGAGTTGCTGACAGCCTTTGACGTGTTGGGAAAAGGTGTTAATGAAGAGCTCCCTTCTGAAGACGGAGAAGTGTCTCCAGACTCGTTCGGATCTTTGGAGAGAAAGTCATCGAAAACCAGGTCTTGTGGAGATTCTGGAGGAGATTCCTGCTCTATCAAAGTGGTGAAGTCGTCTTTCCTGAAGTCCGGTTGTGCTATCGTAGCTTGTTTGAACGCGCAAGAGAACACATCGACTTCTGGCAAATCGCACGGAACAGGAGAATCATCCACATTAATAAAAGCATAGAATAGCTCCGTCGTGGGTGTCAATAATGGTCCCATACTTCTCTGCTCCTCGGCATCAATCTGGCGCCCAGAAATATGATAGAGAACGGAATACGGTGGGAAATTTTGAGAAGAGGACGGTCGGCGGCATGAAAGAATAGCGGTTATCACAAGCAACGACGAAAAGGAAAGCAGAAAGGTAATGGAGGACCATCGAGGCACCCCACGATCTTCGCGTCAGAGCCATAGGTGGCTAACGGGCTTTGTCCATTTACCCATAGCTTGAGGTGTGGCGCAGGCGTGCGCAACAAATCTGCGACTGAGCCAATAATAACTGTTGACACGAGGCAGCTAGTTCCCAGAGCTGTCCAAAACCGGCTTTAGCTTTGCGATCGAGAAACCTTGAATGCCATGTTCTGTTAGAGTGGGAATTTCAAAACAAGGATGGTAGTGGCTAGTGACAGTGCATGCTGTGGTGATAGGCTACAGCATAGCTCGCCCAGCTCTGGCAGAGCCTGGACCCGCGGATACGGACTGTGCTTTCTCGGGAGATGCCCACTTTGACTTCCGATCATCGCGGGGTTTGCTGCTGATCGGAGCAAACCTTCCTTCTGCCCTTTGATCTGAGGCATTTATTATGTGTAGCTTGCTGAGTGGATAACTTGGGAAGTTCCATCTTCGATCTTCTTTTGCTTCAGATTCCCTCGGTCGCAGTATTCGACTTGAATGAAATTTCGACCCGGCTGAAGCTGACTGTTTATTTTTCCTGATAAAGAAGCAAGTCAATCAATGCTCGGTGAGATTCCGCATCCTGCAGCACCACTCTCGACATTCATGCATTCCCAACGCTGGCAAAAATGCATTTTCATTTCCACGATTCGGTTTCCAACGAGTTGTATAACAAGAAGACATGGTGTGGACCCCGCATCTTGTTTAATGGTTTGGTGACATCCGAGAGAATTTGAACTCTAAAGAGAGTTCAAGATTGACTTTCCAGGGAGTCTAGGTGCACCCTCGTCTAAGGAAAGGGGGTTGTTTTTTTGCCGGCCCGAGCCTTTCCGGCCGGAACCGAGTTGATAACAAATCCCACTCTACGACAGCTGCGTAATGTTATCTGTATGGTGTTATGAAGCATCCAAACAATCTCGCTCGCTGTGTAAAGTGTCAATCAATCACTGTCACTTATTCCTTTTCATGTAGCTACAGCAACATCCTACCGAATAAGCCTCCCTACTAAACTTTCATCCCTTGAGTCATGTCCACCTCGAACCAGGCCGAAGCGGCTGTAGCCCATACTGCACACCCCGCAACTTCAAGCTACCTCTCCTCCGGCTTCGCCAATAAGATGGGATGGGGATCTCGACCCGCTCTCCTAATCATCGATGTCTGCACAGCATACTGGACTCCCGGATCACCCTTAGACATCAGTGCCAACCCTGCAGCAGCCAGCTCTCCAGACTCCATGCGGCGTCTACTAGCCGCTGCACGGGAGTCGAAAGTCCCTGTCGTGTGGAGCACAGTCTCATACACGCATCCGGACATGGCTGATGCAGGTCTTTTCTACAAGAAAGCTAAGGTGTTGACGGTGTGGCAGAAGGGCGATGGGAGAGGTCTTGATGCCTTCATGGAGGGGCTTGAACCTAAGGAGGAGGAGACGAGGATCGTGAAGAAGTACGCCAGTGCTTTTTTTGGAACCACTCTAGCGAGTGAGTTGCAGACTTTGGGTGTCGATACCCTAGTCATTTGTGGTGTCAGTACAAGTGGATGTGTAAGGGCATCTACCTTGGATGCAATGCAGCACGGATTTCGGCCCATGGTAAGTCTAATTTGTTTTGATACGCTTCAAAGTCTACAGCCAGAGCAACATTAACATGACTTTAGGTTGTTGGATCTGCTTGCGGTGATAGGACACCTCAGATTCATGAATCCAATCTATTTGACTTGAATGCCAAGTATGCAGACGTAGTGGAAGAGCAAGAAGCGATAGATAAATTGAAGGCCGGATGGGTCTGAGGCTCAATTTTTGCAAGTATAGAATGTTTCGATTCGAATGACTATATCTCCATAGAGTGAATCTGTTCTCTTGCCACCTTATCACAGTTATTCCGTATTGATGACCACCTGGGAGTGTCAAGGGACTTTCTCCTTTCAGGTCTACTCGCTTGCCTCGATCAATTTCTCTTCCTCAATCATTTGCCTCTTGCGTCGGTACTTCGGTCCAATTTTGATCTCCAGCAGCATTAGAGGCAGCAGAGCAAGGCAGATACCTCCAAGAAGAATGTACGCCCATCCGTACCCCATCACGGTTGTGATTCGGTCTATCACCGACACCAGTACAGCTGCCAGTGAACAACGAATGAGGTTGGTCTAGAAGTTGTTCAGCTACATTATGTCTGAACGGCAAAGACACTTACACATGCGGTGATGGAAGAGCCATGAGAAGGAAGGATATCAATCATCAATGTCATCGTAGTGTTCAAGATTGATATCGAGGTGTACCCCACTTTTACACATTAGTCTCTCTTCAACGTATCCGACTGACGGACTTACGAAGGACTTGAAACACCAGAGGTGCTACAATAGAGACATTCTTCTCCAAACACCATCCCCAAGCAAATACCGAAGCGCAAAATACCAAGAGATGAATTGGCATAGTCCGTAGCCTCGCGTACTCGATCGGAAAGTCAACATTTGTCACTTCAACATCATTCTTCCTTAGTCCTTCCTTCACAACTCGATATTCACGATCAAGAACCTTTCCCGTGATTGTACTTCCAACTAGCATGCCTCCTCCGGTACTCAGGTAACACAAACCTAGGCTCGTCTCAGATAGATATGGGTAAGTCGCTGCAAATGCCGACGCCATACTGGCAGTGATGGTGTAATTGACAGCATAGACAATTCCAGTGAACAGCAACGTGATGGTGACATCGACGTGCATGAAAAGGAGGAAAGGATTCGCAAATTTCGGACGCCGTGGTTTGTCCAGGTTGGAGTTCACGGTCCGCTTGCCTTTGCCAATGAACGGCACGAGTGGGATATAGATGGCAGAAGGTTGAACACTGCCATTTCCTACGAGGGCCCGGAGGGTCTCGGGAAGGAATCTAAGATGGTTAGTATGGCTTCCGGGAAAGAGAAAGGGTGTTGATCCTACAGCAGGATCAGGACGAAGCAAGCAGCTGCGAATATTACAAGGAACCAGAAGATTGATCTGAAGTGGTTGGTCAGCGATATGCCCTACGCGAAGTCTCGAGTTTCTGCATGCCTCCACCCCAAGTGCTCCGAGAGAGCTCCTCCAATTGCTGGACCTATACATGGAGCCAGCTATACGAACTCGTCAGTCTGAACTCAGTGTATGTGTACTTGGTGTCTCACCATGGGCCCAAGATTGAACATGGCGAAATAGCTTCCCCTTTCAGCTCGCTCAAAGACATCGCCAATGACACCAGCACCTGGTTTGTCAGAACAACACCCCTTCTATATAAGAGTTTAAAACTCACCCAAAGCTATTGTACTTGCGCAGCCCGCAGCTTGCACGCATCTGAGCAGCATGAGAAGCCAGAATGCATTGGTCGGCGTTAGAGCGAGGCCAACACATGACAATATCAGGATGACAAGGCATATTAGAAATGTCGGTCTTCTGCCAAACTGGTCTGAAATAGGTCCCCAGGCCATCGGTGCTACTCGGTGCATTCGTCAGCAACTTGTACTTGCTTCCGTTGTGTCCAGACTGGCAAGTGATGGGGGGATGAGCATGACCTACAAACTCCCTGCATGACGAGGTACACTGTGACGGTGACATTGAGAAGTTCAGTCGACTGATGGAAGACCTCTACAAGAGTTGGTATAGCTGGAAAGTAGATGTTCGCAGGCAATGGACTGAGATATAGATCAGACACAGACACGATGTTGTAAGTAGGGTAATGGTCATGTGATATGGATAATCACCTGAAAAGTCCAGCGACAGCAACAAGTCCGACGAGAAGCCATTTCTCTTTCCCATTGTAGACACTGTATGGCGGTTCTGGTATTTCCGACGTCTCGGCTACGGTGTTGATTTGGTTTTCAAACACCCCTTTTTCTTCGTTCTCGCTTGGCGCCACCACTTCGCTACTGGCATTCAGCATCTTCTGTTCTGAGGCCATGACTTCAATTGCGACTCGAACAGTTTAAGTCACACACTTTCCACTGTTGTCCATGGAACTACACTGCAAATGCAGCCCAACCCTTCATTTCTTGCCTAGTGGGTCTATATCACGCACGTGATGTGCCGCGATGAAAAATTTTCTCCCTTCATCTTGGACTTCACAACTGGCAGCACGATGCTCAAATCCGGCAACGCAGCAAGACCGGCAGTGCGATAAAATCCGGCATGATACGGAACAGATAGGGCATATCAAGATAATCAACGCTCCAGAATTGATAGAAGCTGTGTCAGGACTCACAAAACCATATCTAACCGCATCCGCCACCCCATCCCATTCTTGGTCCACCCACCAGCTCCACAGCACCACGACGTCCAATTGATATCGGATCCAGACCCTTGGCACCCGGCATGCTTATCTCCAGGATCCCACAAACGAGCATTCGGTATCTGACAATCAACACACTCTGCTTGGCTGGACTTGGACCCTGAGATTCGGGTCGTGGTTAAAGGGGGTCTTGTTGCCAGTGGAGTCATCGTCGCGAACATCATTCCAACATCTCGGGTTCGTTCCTGCATCTCTTGAAGAACAACAATTCTTTTTTTTCTTTCAAGTGCAAAGATCTCTGCAGCCATGTCACATATTCAATCAAGTCCCGAGAAAGTGGGGGTTGACTCACTCGATGTCGAGAAGCACGCAAGCTCTGATGCTGTTGATGCCGTCGACTCAGACTCGCAATCCACTCCGGTGAAGCCATCATGGAAATCAAAATTGATTGCATTGGGTATCGAAGAGCGTGGTATCCTGCCTGTTCCTGTCGAGGAGCGGACCAGCGATCAGTTTGTGAACATCTTTTCGATTTGGTTCACTATGAGTATCACGCCACTAGCGTAAGTATTTTTCACACCCGAACATGTCACTGTACTAACGAAGACATGTGAAGTGTTGTTACTGGAATCCTTGGGACACTCATTTTCGGTCTCAGTCTTAGAGATGCATCTCTCATCACGATATTTTTCGGTATCCTTTGCTCGCTTCCGGTGGCCTACCTGTCTACCCTTGGCCCAAAGACTGGACTTCGACAATTGATTCAAGCACGATACAGTTTCGGGTCAGTTATAGTCATTGATATAGCAAACAAAATTGTGACTGACCATCCTTTAGACTTTATGGTGCCGCATTCTTGGTCATCCTCAACCTCGCCACCATTTCCGGATTCGTGATAATCTGCTCTGTTATTGGTGGTACGACACTTGCAGCTGTTAATCCTGGGACGATCAGTGTTGGGGCAAGCATTGGAGTGCTTTCAATTGTTGCATTGTTCATCTCGTTCTGCGGGATGAAGGTCCTTCACCAGTATGAAAGATATGCATGGATCCCAGCACTCATTGCAATCATCATTGCGACTGGCTGCGGAGGAAAGACGTTGACTCAACAAGCTGTTGTAGAACCAGGTAAGAAAACATTCTCCTAGAAAATATGAAGGCTCGAGCTCTTGAGTCTCGATCTTTGAAAGGAAGAAATGTTGACTTGTCATGTAGCTTCCGCTGGTACTATCGTCTCGTACGCTGGAGTCATCGCAGGCTACCTTATTCCTTGGGGAGCACTTGCATCAGACTTTGCCATCTACATTCGCCCAGATGCACCATCGTAAGCATACCCATTTAAGCATCCCTTCCAAAACTAAAAAAGCATAGGAAACGTATCTTCGCATATACATACCTCGGCCTCCTAGTCCCTACAGTCCTCCTGATCATCCTTGGCGCTGCCATTGGTGGTGCTGTCCCCAACAACCCAGAATGGGCACAAGGCTATGCAGACTACTCCGTCGGCGGAGTCCTCGCAGCAATGCTCACCAGCGCTGGTGGCTTCGGCAAATTCGTCGCCGTCATCATCGCCTTCTCCGTCCTCGGAAACATGGCAGCATCGCTCTACAGTCTGTCTCTCAACTACCAGATCCTGCATCCTCTGCTACTGAAGGTTCCAAGACCGCTCTTCGCAGTCTTCACCGTGGCTGTCACGATCCCTGTCTCAATCAAAGCCGCGTCATCATTCTTCGCGGCCCTGGAAAACTTCATCTATCTGATTGCATACTGGTCAGCAGCATTCACTGCTATCGTTATCACCGAGCATGTTGTGTTCCGCAAACAGAACTGCGACACTTACGATCATGCCATCTGGAATTCGCGCAAGGATCTCCCCACAGGCATTGCCGCTCTTGGAGCTGCGATCCTGTCTTTTGGTCTCGTGATTCCTTGTATGTCGCAAGTTTGGTATACGGGACCACTTGCTGAGACTACTGGTGATATTGGCTTTGAGGTTGCGTTGGTGCTTAGTGCCATCCTGTATGTGCCGATGAGAATGTTGGAGATCAAGATCAGAGGCAGATTGTGAAGCAATCACGGATAGCAGCAGAATGTGTGAATATATTCGTTCGTTGTTGGGTACGATAGAACAATTATAGTAATATTTTGGAATTATAATGTTATAGAACTCGCCATGAAAGTACGAGTCTTATAAGTTGTGATATTTGGAAGGTAAGAGATAAGGCGAGGGGCAATTCAGGGATTCGCATATGAGCTGAACAAAGTCGGACTCGGGGACGTCCAGACACACTGGAAGTGATTCGTTTTTCATCAATCGTACGGAAACTTAATTGAAATTCCTAAAATCTAGAGGTAAACTACCGACTTGCATGCCAAAACAACACCTACTCGAAGTTTCTGTCACCAAACGAGTGTCTAATGCCTACAGCCGTTCTAGAAACCAAATTCAGACAGTCTTCGAATTTTCATCAATAGAGATTCCAAATCCAGCCTTCGCCAAAGTATAACTCGTATCCACCGCCGCACTCCCATAAATTCTCATCTCCGTCTCATAAGCCGCCGTAATCCCCTCCTTCCATCCACCCGCCTCAGCTAGAAGTCTCCCAAGCAAAGCAGAATCTTGAACTGCAGTATTCGCACCGATTCCACCCGCTGGTGTCATAGAGTGAGCCGCATCTCCAATTACAGTCACTCTTGGCTCGTTTTCCCATTCTGGTACACCAGTTGGACTTGAGCAGGTGATCTTCCAGAATGCCGCCTCTTTGACATCCATCTGGTCGAAGAGAGGCTTTATACGAGGGTGCCAGTTTGATGTAAGTTCTTTCGCGATATTCGCTGCGGTTTCGCCGATGATAGAGTAGTTGTCGTTTGGTGCTGTGATGACGCCGGGTTGACCGCCTAACGTCCAGCCAAATTCTAAATCTGGGTTATCCCTGAGCGATGGAGAGTCAGTAATCAACGAGATTCGTTCAGAAATAGAGAGGAAATACTAATTGCCAATTTCGAAAAATGGACGGGAAGAGCATGAGCTCGACTCATACTTACATGTCAACCGACCGGACATTCGTCATGACGAAGACTTTGCCTTTTGGGTTCGACTCGTCGACGATTCTCCAAACACCTTCCCCAAGACCCTTGAAAGCTGTAGTTGGAGCTTGACCATGTATACCTCGGGCACCCGTATCATAGACCTTCAACGCGCCTTTCGATACCTGTTTGCCGACTTTCGAGTAAATTCCTTCGCCACCAACAAGCATATCTCCTTCCTCTGACTTCGAGCCATCCGCAAAAATAGCACGAACACCAGAAGGCGTCAACTCATAACCCACAACATGATGGGACCACTCTATAGAAGACTCGCAACCTGCCATAAACAGCCTCCTCATATCTCCTCTCGAGATGCCAACAATTCGACCATCACGTGATGCGAGACTTTCACCTAGGTTTTTGAGCTTCCCAGATCCATCATCTTCCTTCTGTTTGTCGGTCTTTGGCGGTTCTGGAGTGATGATCTCGCCGGAAGGACCATCGATGTGTGCGAATCCTCCACCTCCCGTCTTGCCGCACGTGTTCCAAAATTCTTGCCACTTTTCGGGTCCAAGAACAGATTCAATAGCATTCAGACCTTCCGAGGAGAGTCGCAGTCTATATCCTTGGGCACGAAATGCGACGGATGCGTCTCGTTCGAATATACGGAAAGGGATCGACGCTCGGTTGAGGGCCTGTCCGAGTAGGAGAGATGACAGCCCGGCACCGGCGATCAGAATAGGTTTCCTTGTTGTGGCCATCGTCTAGGATGTATGGAATATGAGAAATGAATTTCTAACGGTCTGCTATAAGGGCCGAATTTGCATCTGAATATTAAGTTTCTACTGGACATGTAATTACAAATGCGGGCCAAAACGAAGTCCGAAGCGTTGATTATGACATTCGTTCGGACAGGGGTCGTCAGAGATTTGTCAGCATAACGTTGTACGTATTGAGGATATCGAACACAGTTAGTCTACTTATCAGACAGCACGTTGATGGATCATTACCGAGCAATGTAATATGGGGTTTCGAATGTACTGTGGTATATTTGACTAAAAATGCAACGCTTCTATTCAAGGCAGACGCGACTCGCCAAGTCCTTTCCCCTGCGCTACTCTTGGAGTTCCGCCTAAGCATTCGTCTTCACGTCCGGAACGATCTCCCATGGCGCAGACACACTAGACCCTGGAGAATCGGTTGCAACTGTCGGAGCTTCGGTAGGACAAGTCTTCTCCAGATTTTCTCTTGGGACTGGAAGCGATGAGCTCGATACCACAGTCTGTGATGTGGCCGGTTCAGGTGTTGATGGAGCAGCAGTTGACTGGGAACTCAAAGCCGGGAGACCAAGTGCGGCTAGGTCTTTGTTGATCTCGTCAATATGATCAAGGAAGCCGGCTTTGACATCGTTCCACTGATCTGGTGGCGATACTGAATTCTGGTCAGTCAAGTAATGTGACGAACGGGGTCTAGCTTACAGTGCACGGCACCAGAGCGCTCAAGAGCATATTCTGTGAGGGAAAACTGAACTCCAATATGGAACATGAAAGCTGCAAGAGTGGATCAAGTTAGTCCAATGCCAAATGTCGAAGTCTCCTGAAGTATTGATATTCGCGCTTACCGATTGTGCCTTCGCAGACTCTCAAGGGTCCGAGCTCCGCATTCGAAGCATCTACGAAGGTTTCGTATGTTTCTGTTCACTAAAGTCAGAGATTTCTCAGATTGAGATCGCTCTAGACGTACCTCCATGCGGCATGAAGCTCGCTTCATAACTCAATCCACCGGGCTCGAGAACATGACTGCTCCCACCATATTTGCCATAAAGCAGGCCCATGACTTCGGACGCCATATTTCGGTGATAGTACTAACATCATGTCAGTCCAATGTTCAAAGAATTGCGAAAAGATCAACTCACCGGTGGTCTGAAAGTGTTCGAAGTGACACACCACTTTGGTGTGAAGGCCAAGAATTCCGAGATGTTGATTCCAGGAATTTTAGATTTTGCGAGGAGAATACAAGAGATAGTGGGGTCTGCTTGATCTTTGTCAAGCGTACCATAGGTAACGAACTTCTCTATCGCATACTTGTAAGGAGCATATCTAAACTTGGGTCAGACATAATTCTAAGTGATGGGGTGGGCTACTCACGTGCCGTGCCATGCCACGACGTCGAAGGGGGTATGATTTTGTGTGCAACTGTAAAGAGCACCACACATCTTGTAGGTCACTGGAAGAAAGTGTCAGCTTGTAGCCATTGTAATATCGGAGTTCTTATTACCTTCCCAAGGAGATGAGTCGATATCGAATGAAGCGACTGGGATCTCGAAGTCTCTCGGTAAAGCCATGCCATTTGACCCTACGGGTCCAAGTTCTGGAAGCTCGTAATGGCTGCCAAATATCTCTTGAATGTCTGGAGTCGCGTTAGTTTGGTGCTTTTCGAAGTCGGTTGATTTTAAACTCACATCCTCGTGCGGGCCCGTCCGGAAGGACTACCTTGAATCTGATGCCTGCTTGAATGACCACAAGCTCACCTGGCCGAACCATCATCCTGCATTTCATAAGCCGGAGTAAGTTTTGGAGGAACTCTTAAACGTACCTGCCGAATTCGGTCTGAATATCTAATCGGCCTTGCTGAGGTAATATCAACATATCGCCGTCATTGTTACAAAATGCCCTGTTTGCCATTGACGCGTTCGCCATGTACATGTGAACAGCGATTCCTTCTCTCAGAGTGGGGTCGCCTTGGCCACCGATAGTTTTGAGGCCATCAACAAAGTCCACCTTTTCTTCTGAAGATGGAATTGGGAAAGGATCCCATGCAAATTGCATCGGCATAAATTGAACCTTTGGGTTCGAAAGAGAGAAGTTGCCAGTCACCTGATATAAGTCAGGTTTGTTTACTTGGTGGATTGACGAGGCTGCGTTGAAAGACTCACATCATGGTTGTCTGCCATTTTGTTGATGCCATTTATGGCAACTGATGGGCGGATTCGGTAGAACCACCTGAGACTTTTTAGCAATCAGGACTCGAAATGCTGCTGATGGGAAACACACGCATGTTGTAAAGCGGCCCTCGTTGATATGAAAGGGGAGCCATTTAGCTGGACAAGTCAGCAATAAGAAGCGTGTTTTGGGACGATGTCTTACTTGTTCTGAGTAGAGATTGTATTTACATTTCTGCGGGGTATTGCGAGCATTCGGAAGTGTGCCAGGTCTGCAGTCAAGTCAGCTGACATTGATAAAATATTCAGTGAATTTCACTAACAAAGCCTCTGTAGCAAATCTGTTTCCAAAGCCTGTCTGATAAACGTAAGGATCTTCGGGCGTGGGAGTTGTCGCGAATGAAGACCGAGCACTGCACCCAGACGTTGCGGAAGCCATCTTTGACTCAGAAGGTTAGTGAATGGAGTATGGGGCCTTGTGTACAGAAATAGTTGAATTGATAAATTTTTTGACCTCGAAACTCAACAGTTCATGGTTGTGGCGTGAAAGCAAAGTGATCTGAAGTCCCTTGCTATCCTACCTTGCATGAACCATTGCTGCAACTCCGGGCCGCTTGCTTGCTTCTCAGGAGCCGCAGACGAGGACAGGGATGTCCTATCAACGTTGAGTACAAATCACTTTGTGTGGCAAGAGTGGGAATATGTCTTTCATTGCCGCCGGCAACTTTACGTACTCAAGGTGCTACTCGTATCAAAGGTGGGACAAGGTTCCGCATCTCAAGAAGCCGGCCGGCACATGCCCATTCCAATCACCAACAATCAGATCTGATTACTCTCAAAGAGCATCACAGACCATGTCGACGACGAGCTTTGACTTCACAGTCGCCCAGATGACTTGAGTCTTCAGATAAAAGTTCTGCTGAGGTCATTAGAGCCGCTGTTTTTCTAGGTCACGTGAACGTGATACCGATATGGCACTCTCTGGACTTGAGACGTTGGTCGCAGTACTCCTTGCGATCATTCTGTGGAAGATCCCATCATCGATCCTTTTCACTAAGAAGACGCCATATCCATTACCACCAGGGCCGAAGGGAGAGCCAGTTCTCGGTCACTTGCGCGTAGTCCCGTCAGACAAGCCTGAGAATGCTTACGCAAAATGGAGCAAGGAGTACAGTGAGAATCGCCCTACAATTTCCATGATCATAGATGTTAATGCTGGATCAGATTCCGATGTACTGTACTTCAATATTCTCGGCCAGCCTGTTGTGGTCTTGAACAGCGTCCAAGCTGCGGTCGACCTGCTCGACAAGCGGGGTTCCAATTACTGCGACAGACCCCGATTTGTGCTTTTCGAAGTGTAAGCGAGGATGAAGACCAGAACTGTCTACTTGTTGCTAATTCTACTCCGCTAGAATGGGTTGGGGAATGACTTTAACTTTCCTCCGCTGGGGACCTCGGTTTCAGATGCATCGCAAGCTCATTCAAGGCTCTTTTACGAAGCCAAATTGTGTTCAATATCAAGAGCTTCAGGAAAGCGAAACTCATGTGCTCGTAGACGGCATAATGAAGAATCCAGATGACTGGGAACGTCAGATGAGAAGGTTCGTTAGATGGGCACGCGTTTGACCGAATTTCTGCTGATGGGAGAATCCAAGATTCGCGACTGCCATCGTGCTAGGGATTGGTTTCGGCGTCTCAATCAACGACGACGACGATCCATACATTCAAATGGCAGTCGATGCATCGTATGCTCTTGGCCACGGTGGAGCTCCAGCTGGAACTGTCGTAGACTTCTTTCCTTTCAGTAAACACTTCCTCTCTTCTTGCTAGGCTACGTTCTGACAGCAATCAGTGAAATATCTACCTAATTGGCTAGCTAGATCGCAATCATTAAAGTTTGCTCGGGACTGGAAATGGGCCATTCAACAGATACACAATGCTCCTTTCGCAGCTGTTGAAAAGGAGATTGTGAGTTCCTGCCTCTCAAGTCCACTACCAAGACTCGTTCGTTGCTAACAATAATGACCAGTCTGAGGGGACTGCCCAGCCATCATTTATCCACACTCTCCTTGAAAGTAACTCCCAGAAAGAAGCCAATGGGGAACCCATCGTATTTGACAATGATGACATCAAAGGAGCAGCTGGGGCAATCTATGCAGCCGGACAAGACACTGTGAGTGAAACCCAATGTGGAGAAGCTTAAAGTTAATCTTTCCATAGACATGGTCAACATTGGTCGTATTCATCCTGAATATGGTCTTACACCCTGACATACAAAAGAAAGCCCAAGCAGAAATTGATGCCGTGGTTGGGCATGACCGCCTTCCAGACTTCAACGACAGACCGTCGCTGCCATATATAGACCGTATTGTGCAAGAAACCCTTAGGTACGTTCCTCTCCTTGCTAGGTTTGTTCGCCAGTTTGACTCTAGTAGGTGGGGTCCAGTGTCGCCCGTTGGCGTCCCGCATAAGTCTCTCGAAGACGATGTCTACAATGGAATGTTCATTCCTAAAGGATCTTTTGTCTACGCCAACGCGCTCGCCATGACCCACGACGAAACCACATACGCCGATCCTGAAACCTTCAATCCTGATCGGTTCAAACCGCAATCTGAAGGAGGAGCAGGAGAGCCGTTTCCCATCGGCCAGTTTGGCTTTGGAAGAAGGTAGCATATTTCAATCCATTCAATATGCTTGACGACGCTAACTCGAGTAGGATCTGTCCTGGTCGTCATCTTGCCGAAGCAAGTGTTTGGATTGTGATGGTCACTATGCTTGCAACGATGAATATCACCAAAGCTGTCGATGCAAATGGAAAAGAAATCATTCCGGACGTTGAGCTTACTCCTGGGTTGACAAGGTATGAACTTCCTCTCTCACTGTTGTTACAGACTGCTAATCGAGACAATGCAGTCATCCCACACATTTCCCTTGCGTATTCAGTCCCCGGTCTCGACTTGCTGAAGAACTTGTGGAGGATTCTCTCTAGAAAAGACAGTCTGAGACTGAATAATACATAGTGATTACCAAAATAGCATCGCTCCAGTCTATCTGATCTTGAAAGAACATTCTAGGCAACGCTGAATGGAACTGAAACTCCTGTTCCAGCAAATCAGTCCCTTCCCAGAACTAAACCGCGCTGAAATATAATCTCAAATTTGCTCCCATTCCTGAAGTCTTCTCATCTACGCAAGCAAAATCATATCTCTGGGTATCTCTCGCGCAACTACACCTGTTGAAAACCTTTAGGCTTCAACACGCTCAACTCCTCTCTTGTGGACTCGCAGTCCTCGCTTCCACTGTCGCCACCCTTCTTCGTCTTACTGTTGATGGCCGGAAAGTATGCGCCTGGGAAGGCTACAGTCATGAGAATGGCGGCAATGGCAATCATGCTACAGGAACAGGTACGTTAGGGCGTGGTACAGAAGCTGAAAGGGTGGATGAACTTACGCTCCATCGAGTATCATGAATCCCACCTCGTCTCTCATGAGATCGTTCTTCCATCCACCTGCCATCTCGGGAATTCTGCTAAGGCGTCAGTAAAAAGAAACGATATATCTCAATTGAAGAAGTCTTGGCATACCGATAGATGCAACGGGTCAGAATGGTAAGAAAGGCGATGACAAAGCAGATCAGGTAGAACTGGAAAGCCTTTGCACTCTTGGGTGAGGTGTTATGCACAATCTGCTTTCGTTCTCCTCGGTGTCTGTACAAGCTGTAGGTGAAATCGAGAGACAAGAAGCCACAGACCACCATAGTCGCGGCTTGGAAAGAGACACCAGCTATCATGATCTTGTTGCCCATGTCCATCATCTTTTTGTCTGTCGTGTCGGCAGACGCCTGAATGCCACCTCCGATGCATTGTGTCAAGAAACCGATCGCATCGCAGGCAACAAATAGCCATGTGTAGAACTTTGGTGACAGACGCGAGTATTCGGCTCCGTAGTGAAGAACAAGATGCTTCAATGTGAGGTAGAGACCGGCTGCCAGGAGCGAGGGGGAAACGATGAGGAGCAGAATCTGTATGACGAATGGGCCAGTCTCCCATGGGTTGGAATGCATCAAGACGCGTCCAACATACCCAACACTTTCTCCCAGACATCCAAGGCAGACGACGATAGGATAGGCACGGAGACGGTATTTGATGCCAAGAATAATCTGAGAGAGCGCACAGATGCCAAAAATGGCTACCATGACGATATTGACGCCGAGATTTGGATAGTAGCCATAGGTCGTGGCTTCGACTGGGCACTCTGGAGAGATGCTCTTGCAGTTTGCGGTGGCTGACATGATGTTGGAGTAAGAAGGTGGAGTCGAAGCGAAGAGAGTATCAGTCGAATATTTTAAAGAGGGTCAGGTAGTGCTGGTATCGAGCTGATGGCGGAGAATGGTTTGATGGAGTAAGATGAAGAGACAGTGATCTCTTTATAATAGTCAGCAAAGAAAGCAAACCAGACTCGCTTCTCGTATTTCGCAATCTACATGTACTTGTACAGCCACGCAACCGAAAAAGTAAATTGCAGGAGATCCTGAGCCTCATGTGTCACCCAGCGACGAGTACAATCTTGGCAAAGCGTCTCGCCAGATCCATTCAGAACATTTTGTCGGTCTTAGCGAAAGCTTTGTCCCCGATCAACAGGCATTCATTTCTGGTCGTCCTTTAATTACATCCTGGCTTGATTGGCTACCGAGTGCAGCTAGACATGACAGCATTAAGGTCAACGCGTCTCCAAAGAAAATCAGCCCCGTCGACGCAACCTCAAAACATGCCATCTATAACAGAAGCATACTTGGGCAAGATAAACCAATAGAAGTGCGCCTCCTGTGTGCAGCAACCCCTTGAAGCATACCTATGCCCCTAAATCATTGACCAATGGCATTGTGTACATATTCTCGCTTATCGTATACTAGAAATAATTATACCTTAATTCCGACAAGCGAGACCGGAGCGTAAGCGTCGGTGTCGGTGCTGCGCCCAGCCTGCCCAGCCCGTCACAACGACCACGACCATTCATTCTCGAGCTGAAGTACCGACCGGTATATGCATCTCGGACACTAGATCACTAACACGACCGCGCTGATCAGATTCATTTCTGTCAATTGTTGCACGCCGTATTCTTTTCCTTCGTACGACTCATTATTTCCGGCTACAAAATGCCATCTCGTCGTGCTCACAAGAAATCACGGCTCGGGTGCCAGGAATGTAAAAAACGGAAAGTCAAGGTATTTATTGACAGCTCGATTATTCCTTGAGTCATCGCTAATGCTTATTTTGATCAGTGTACGGAGACCAAGCCATCATGCTCGTACTGTATACGAGCAAGTTGTCCCTGCATCTACCCCCAACCGACTCGTGTGGGGGCACGCAAGTCACCACCAGAATCCACCACTAGCCCCGTCCCATCGCCAGAAACCTCAACTTCGATTGAGATATCGGGTCCACAATTCGACATGTTAGACTTGACGCTCATGAATCATTTCACGGCCGTGACAGCGCTCACATTGTTTCCAGGCGACCAACAGCGACTAGTCTGGCAAACAGACATTCACTATCTAGCGCGCTCAAATCCAGTCCTCATGCATGGGATCCTCTCAGTAGCAGCTATTCATCTCGCACTCCTCGAGTCCGAAAGCTCAAATCAATATCGACTTCGCGCTCTCCATCACCACGATGTCGGCGTTCAACTCTTCAATCAGCAACTCAGCAATATCACGTCAGAAAACTCACAAGTCCTCTTCCCATTTGCCGTTATGCTTGTCGTATGGGCACACTCCTCACCCATAATCATCAAAGATGATTTACAGCTTCACGATATCCTCAACCTACTGGAGCTAGTGAGGGGTTGCAAGACTATCTTCATGATGCACTGGGATACAATAAGCGGGACACCAATAGGCTCGCTCAGGGATTTCATTCCTCGACTCAAGTCAGACCAAGTCGTTCTATCATACGTCGCATTGCGTGCCCTCGAAAATCTGAAAGCGAGAACCTCAGATCCCATTTACGAACATGCGATCGAAAGGCTCGAAAACGTATCCATGAAAGCTGCTGGCGAACCGGACGACGTACGGACTGTGGTGGCGTGGCCATGTCTCATCGACGAGGAGATCTGGGATCATTTACGACACAAACAGCCATTCTCTCTCCTCTTACTTGCACATTATGCAATGTTGTTGGAGAGATATGAAGCACAATGGTGGTGGGTGAATGGATGGTCGAGGAGGATCCTAAGAGCCGTAGGCGATGAAATGAGTGATACGGACAAGGCGGCTCTTGGATGGCATACATTTCTGTCGAATGTGGAGGAGTATCGTCAGGAGCTACTCGATAGCTCTGTACAAGCAGAATGAATTGAGATTCGAATAACATTTCAGGCTTTCCGCTCCTGGCTCGGTTCGGTGTGGATTCACCCCACTTTTGACAAATTTCCGTATCCGGCCGGCAATGGATAGATATTTTCGGTATGCTTCACGGTTGTGCCATCTCTGAGAACTCTCTCATGAATGTTAACACTACTACAGTCGCTCCCCTACCAAATATCCTCTACCCTCCACCCCGCACAGCGATAATTTTCTCAAATGTCCCATCAACAAAAGACGGTTTGACGTTACAGATTCGACCAAACACGGCGGAAAGAACGTCTAGAATTTGACGACCAAATTTTAATCCACCAATTCTCAGGCGACTGTACCAGACTTTATATCAACAATGTCCTCACCCTTCCCAGACCCCCGCAAAATCCACCAACCAATCCACCCCCTCACCCGCCCCCGTCTCGACCCACAATACGCCGCAATCCATGACTCCCACCTACAGTACATCCCACCATCCGAGTCAATCCCATGGGGCCCAGACTCACGCTCCCTCCCCGGGATGCCATCACACTTCAGCTCCGCCCCCATTCCCATTGGCTCAACTCGTGACATCGACCTCGGCCTGTTCAAAGTCAGGGCTTTCACACCAACTGGAGAGAAGCCTGAGGTGGGGTGGTCGGTATTGCTGTGGTTCCATGGAGGAGGTTGTGTGCTAGGTGATATTGGATCGGAGAATAACTTTCTGACGAGGTTGTGTGAACGTATGTTGTCCTAGTCTCGCTTATTAGTGGGAAGAATTTTGTGTTGACGACGATTTGGTACAGGAGCAAGATGCGTGGTTGTCACGGTAGACTATCGTCTCGCACCAGAGAACCCCTTCCCAGCAGCTGTAGATGATGCAGTCGCTGCGCTAGAATGGGTTGTCAAGTCCGGCGATGAGGAGCTAGGTATTGACACCACTAAGATTGCCGTTGGTGGAAGTTCTTCGTAGGTAACCTCCATCGCTCTGTCTTCTTTATTCTCGTCACGGCACCTATTTCACACCAGTCTAAATCACATTGACTGACCAAAATCCACAGCGGAGGCAACCTCGCAACAGTCCTCTCTCTCCTAGCATCGACACTCACCCCCGCCATTTCACTAACATTCCTCCTCCTCACCATTCCCGTAATCGACCAGACAGCGACGTCCGAGACCTCCTGGTCAAGTAACGCCAATGCTCCATGGTTGACACCAGCTCGTATGACGTGGTATAGAGACATGTATCTCACTAATCCGGAGGACAGTAAGAAGTGGACTGTTTCACCGAATCTTGCGCCAAAGGATGTGCTGGCGAAGAGTCCACCTGTGTGGATGGGTGTCGGTGAGTGTGATATTCTGTGTACGGAGGGCATGGCGTATGCGGAGTTGTTGAGGGAATTGAGCGTGGATGTTGAGTGTGTGGTGTATCCGGGGAGTACGCATTCGATTTTGGCACTTGATGGTGAGTCGATCTTTTCTCTCTGGCTCCCGATATCTCATGAGCATGAAAGCCCCCATTGAAGATGATGCTAATTGCTTACAGGGTAAGAACTCAAATTTGCTAGAAACGATTCTTGGTTTGCTGACAATTGCTGTAGGGTACTCGACTTGGGGAAGAAGCTAGTGGTAGATGCCTGCGAGGCGCTGGCCAAAGCTTTCGGGACGACCTGAACACAAACTGTTGATGATTTGACGTCTGATCTGTTGCACATATCCTGAATCGATCCGTGTTGGTGGGAGCCCAGAGATTGGTGGGATACATTTTTCCTTCCAGACCGAGGTACTCAATTTCCCCGGAGAATGTAATCATATTCCACGAGCACAAATAAATTTCTCAATGTACGGCTTGTGGACATTATTGCCACTCCCAATTGCCCCACACATCAGCCGGCACCTCCCCTTGCAAGAAAGCAGTGAGTTCAGCCTCGAACATATCAAGTGGCAACTGTCCCATCCCATCCGATGTTGACAAATCAGTTGGCACATCTTGCTGATAGACATTTCCATTTTGGTCAACACCCGATACGTCGTTAGGAGCTAGCAGTTTGTCCAGGTCGGTGCGGAGGTCTGATACTGCTGATGATGGGTGCTGTTGATTTTGTGCTGGTGCGGGAGGGAAATGGGTTTGTACCGTTGGGTTCAGCGCAGGGTCAATCTCGTTCTGTACATACTATCAGCTTTCTTTCTCTTCGAACAAACGAGAAGCAGCCACGACTATGAATCTATATCAGGTCGGAAATTCTTACATCATTATTCAGGTTTTGCTCTGGATATCGTACCCCGGACATTGGTACAGAAGGTGGTTCTTCACTTTGCACAGCTGCTTTTCGCAATGCCTCGTGCCAGCGCAGAGCCATTGGCCAAGCATGTTGAAGATCCGTCAGAGCCTCGAGACAGCGTTGGTATATGAGTTTTGCTGATTGTGAAAGATGCATGCACACTTGAAGCGTGTCAGATCACGTGGAGATGGATGCGCTCAAGAGGTAGCTATGCTTACAGTGTGGTGTCTTCCAGAGATACGATGCCAGTGACCCACAGATATACGCACAGAATACCTAGTAGGGATGTCAGTATATCATACTTGAGAAGACATGGAGGTGACTCACGATGATGGGGGGAAATCCCTCTTCTCGAGATCGCAGCGGGAGGTAGGCGTCGATTTGTTCATACAGACTATGCACATTTTGGAACAATGATTCGGACATCGACTCCCAAAATCCAGGAGGTGCCAAAGATGGCTGTGGACTTTCTGATGCAGCGGCCATGATACTATTTCTGACATCAGCGATCTGTGTTCACGCAATTAGATGATCTTTATGCCTACTCGGGTAAGTATATCCTCCGCAGCACGATGTTGCTCAGGCGAAGAACCATAACGGTCGCGAGGTACGCCTATACCATTGGTCAATCTGTCCAGGGTAAATCTTGCCTGAAAGTGCATACCAGATCCAAGGATTCAGCTTTATATCCCCTCAGATTCCTAATTGACCACTGGTGCTTGATTGGAAGATTCATCTCCCAATCCCTTAACGCAATGGATAACACACTATACTCACTACCCACCTCCCAAGGCTTTGGAGTCACCCCATCCAACTCCCTCTCGCTTCGACAAGCTCGCCGTGCTACCTGTCCCCACAGATTGTGTGATTGTATGAGACTTGCGAACAGCGATCGGGAAGGCGTTGAGGCTAGTTTTGGATGTGCTGCTGCTGCTTGCGTCCCAACGAGAACGGCTCGCTCACGCGGGATTACGCCGAACGCAAAATCGCTCTCTTCACACGGGAGTTGAGCGGTCATATCGCTGAAGGCGAACGGGAAGGGGGTGCTGTGTCCTGAGTGTAAATTCGTTTGACCTGGAAGCATGTCAGTTCAAGTGACTTTCTCACGCGCCCAACTATGTTTACTTTCAATCATCCAGAAGGTACGTCGTGCCATTTCTGAGTCAACGACTTGGTCGGGGGTGGCATTTGGTGGTAGTTGATATGTCTCTTCTCGATGCAAGCAGAGAATGCCAGCCACTGCAGACGAGTTTAGTATTGAATTTTAACCGAAAATCGGTCAAACTTACTCGCAATCGCAAGTCCCATATGCGTCTCGATCCTATATTAGCCAAGCCCAAAAAATTCTCAAAGACATCCACTTACCGAGCTCCGATTCTTGTTCCCGTTCCCCCAATCAGCGATAGCTAGCAAGAAAAAAGCTTGGGTTCGATCAAGCGAAGACTTATACATCTCATGCGGCACGAGCTCTGTAGCCTTTGCAATGAAATACTCTGTCGCTTTAGCGCCGCCTCCGTATCTCTTAATGAGACATGGTGTGAAGCGGGCGGATACACTCAAGATACTCAGCAGAAGAAACACACTGACGGATTCAAAGTCTGTGGAAAGTCGCTCAAGGAATATCGCCTTGGGTAGGAAGCCTTCGTACAATTTTAGCTATTGCGTTCAAACGGGTGTCATGGGTAGGTGCTAACCGAGCTGGAAGTATGAGCTGCTGAGCACTCGGCAACCTTGAATGACTTCGTCGAATGGGGGGAGGAGTTCCCGGTGTGCATTTCGTCTTCGAGGCGATGTCAAAGATACTAATGGCGATGTCGAATCATGACTACTCGTCTTGATGGATGGCGAGGCATCATTGACCCTACAATGTTCCGCATCTAAGTGACCATCTGCAAGATGAGGGCAGTCTTTGGGCTCCACTTACCTCGCAGGACTCTGTTGTTCTCGGCCAGCTTTGGTACGTGCTCGCCGAAACTATACCACAATTCAACGCTGCTCTCCATACAAATGCTAGACTTCTTACCTCACGATCCCCATCCTTCGATCCTCTTGGCGGAAACACACTATGCACACGTGATGTCAACAAGGACAGCTCCATCCAGGGGCAGGAAGGAGGTTCATCACCAACCATTCGGCAGCTACACTCGACCCAGCTTTTCGGCATCCAATACATGGCGGTACCGTGCCTTCATGGATACATTTCACACGAAGCCGGCGGCATCTGCACAATCGTCAACGCATTCCCTCAATCTACAGGCCGGGGCAATCTGCATACCTCTTGCAGGCTACCGGCGCTCTCTTCGTCGGTTTGTCCAAGGTATCGACTGCCGGCTTGGTTGATTGATCTTGCCATGAATAACCCGGCGACATGCTCGGCTGCTGATGCATTTCCTGATCCATATTTTCTGAAGTCAATGTCCTCGTCTCAAACCCAATTTCCGAACTGCCGGATTCGAATCAGCTGATTCCGCAATTATTCCTTTGCAGTTGGGCAGCACAATTGATGAAGCCTGGAAACGATTGTCTGTACAAAGTTGCCGGCCGCTGATGAGCAGGGTGGACGGAATACCTTATATTAACGAGTCGAAGTGCCAGTCCGGCAAAGATGGGGGTGCATTGTAATTCAGTGGTTGATGATTGGCTGGAATGGAACGCACGGCTCTGTATCTGACCCGGCCCATTCTTCGACGACGATAAGAGCGGGTGAACGTCGGGTTACGTGTTGAGTTGCAATGTTAGTTCATGCTGTGTATCGTCATGATATGAAAACAATGATGAAGATGAGAATGAATGAAGACTTTCGGCTTAAGATTTCGAGGTTCAGTGTTGAGGAAGAGCTCACGTTAGACAGATCGGCACCCCACCTTCCTTGAACGACCCAATGGAGAGCTTCATTCATGGAAACCAGTCAACAGACGGCAGTGCTATCGACAAAATGAGCTCTTACTCGGATCTTGAGCTGTCAATTGTAGCAATTTTCCTTAGCATCATTGCAGTGTATCTTCATGTCCCAATCAAGGATATCAAGATTACGGCTTGGCTGCGCCAGCTCGGCAAAATTGGGGGCTCATCAACAACTTCTGGACCAGGGGTTAGCAAAGACTTTGTGGAATTGATGAGAGAAAGTGTAAGTCCTCTCGGAAACCTGTCACGTTTTTGTTTTGAAAACTTCAGAGTCTGTTCTGATGCTTTGAATGAACTTAGGGAAAGAAAATCGTCATTTTCTATGGCTCACAAACCGGTACTGCGTAAGTAGAGGGCAAGCTTTGGAATTTCCTTCCAAAAATCGATGATATAGTATACTAATACTCGGCTTAGAGAAGAATACGCAACTCGCCTTGCTAAAGAAATTAAAGCAAGATACGGCCTCTCATCACTCGTCTGCAATCCCGAAGAGTAAGCACAAAACCTCCCTCCCTCCTGAACCTCAAAGACATCACCTGACATTCCAAATAGCTACGAATTCAACGTCCTGGACCAACTCTCCTCCACCTCTCTCGCAATATTCATCCTAGCCACCTACGGCGAAGGCGAACCAACCGACAACGCCACCTCCCTTCTCGACTACCTCAGCACCTCTCTCCCCCCTCTCCCCAACCTCAACTACCTCATTTTCGGCCTCGGCAACAGCACCTACGAGCACTTCTGCGCCACCAGCCGTCTTGCTAACTCCTCTCTCGAAGCCGTTGGCGCCAAACGAATCGGTCCTCTCGGTGAAGGCGACGATGACAATTCCCTTGAGGAAGATTACCTCGCCTGGAAAGAGCTCATCTTCCCCTCCCTCGAAAGCCACCTCGGCTGGATCGAAGGCGGTTCTTCATCAGCATCTGTTCCAGACTTCGATGTCCGGAAACTCACCATCTCGAAAGATGACCCAATTGTATATCAAGGCGAACTTTCGCAACAAGCGTTGACCACTAAGCGCGGAATCCACGATGCCAAAAACCCATTCATCTCTCCAGTCATCGAAGCGAAAGAGCTCTTCTCAGGTGGAGATAGGAATTGCGTGTCAGTGAAATTCGACATTCGTGGTTCGGGCATGAAATACACTACAGGTGACCACGTCGGTATCTGGCCCTTAAACCCCGATCAGGAAGTTGAGCGGTTCTTGAATGTCCTCGGATTAGAAGGCAAAAGAGATCAAGTTATTGATATTGTGAGTCTGGATCCTGCGTTGGCGAAAGTGCCGACGCCGAGTCCGACCACGTATGAGAGTGTACTGCGGTATTATCTCGATATTTCGCAATTGGCTTCTCGACAGGCTATTCATTCTTTTGCTAGGTTTGCTCCGAGTGAGAGGGCGAGGAGGGTGCTTGGAAGACTTGGCACGGATAGGAATGCGTATCATGTTGAAGTCGCAGAGAAAGGATTGAGACTCGCGGAGGTGCTGAGTCTCGCTGCTGGGGACGACATTACCACTTCTCCCAAAACAGGACGGTACACAACCTGGAACGTCCCATTCTCACACATCCTATCCAGCGTCCCCCGTCTCCAGCCAAGATTCTACTCGATCTCTTCATCGTCGAGAATGTACCCCAACGAAATACACGTCACCGTCGTAGTTGCAAAATCGCGGCCTTCAGAGGCGGGCAATATGATTTTCGGCCTCGGATCGAATTTATTGCTGAATCTCAAGCAAGCCATCACGAGCCACGACGTAGCGCAAAACAACATCAACACCGAGGAGGAGAATGCTAACAAATTGCCAACTTACACACTCACCGGCCCCCGAAACAAATACCACAAAACCCAAATCCACCACCTCCCAATCCACACCCGACCTTCGAAATTCCGGTTGCCGAAAAGTGTCAAGATCCCACTAATTCTCATAGGGCCTGGGACTGTAAGTCTTATCCCTCTTCTTATTCCCCTCCCCCTTTCCTGCCACTCTTCCATTCTTGCCTCTCAACCCCCCAGCTCAAACCACCACACAGGGCGTATCCCCCTACCTCGCCTTCCTCCAAGACCGCCTGCACCTCGCCCGCCGCGCCAAAGCCACAAAAGGCCCCTCTGCCCTTGCCGACTGGGCACCCATAACGCTCTTCTACGGGTGTCGACGCTCGGATCAAGATTTCCTCTACAAAGACGAATGGAAGGAAATTGAGAGGGAGTTGGAGGGTGTGTTTAGGATGTTTGTTGCGTTCTCACGTGAGGAGGAAGGTAAGAAAGTGTATGTTCAGGATTTAGTCAGACAGCAGCAAGAAGTTGTTGTGGAGAGTTTGGTTGCGAGGAAAGGATACCTGTATATTTGTGGGGATGCGAAGTATATGGCGAGGGAAGTGGAAGCTACGCTTGAGGATATCATGGGGAAGGCGGTGGGTGGTGGGGTTGAGGAGGGGGCGAGGGAGATGAAGGTTCTGAAGGAGAGGAAGAGGGTGCTTCTGGATGTGTGGAGTTAAGTTGATTTGACTTAAGTTGATGGCTATTTTCATTGTTATGGACGGGAGGAGGTAAGAGAGATGGGAAATGGATGATGAGGACGGGAAAGGGGATAGTACGTACCTAAGGGAAGCGAAGAAACAGTAGACCGCATTGGCATTATGAGAGGGTTTTCAAATGTAAGAGATTCACAAAAGTGCATGTGACTACTTCACAATCAACAAGTATGCTTTTGAGTTCGTGTCGTTCCATTTTCAACGCCCTCGCCGAACCTGCCTGTAGCTATAATGCAATGCGTTGCGTCATCACGGTGCTATGGCTTGCTTTCACACTATCGTGGTAGCTGTACAAATACATATAACACCCGCCATGCCACATAGCGGAACAGCTCAAATGGATGGAAATCTCCCATGTCCAGATCTAATTCAATGTGGCAAACATTCCATTACCATTGGCCACCAGATCAAATCAAATCGCCTCCCTTTGGAATGTCTCTAGAGGACAGTCCTGGCCCCTGACATTTGCTGCACATCGCAGGTACATCCCGATATGGGTCCAGCCCATCGACCCCATGACTCCGTTTGCTCGGTGTGTATCTGCACTCGGCGCCACTCTCCTTCAGCTCCCTTGCTCTCGTTCCTGTTTCCCATCAATCATCGCACACGGATCCAGGCACATTTCCAATACCCTGAAATCCACTCATCGTAGGTTTTCGTCCAGCCCTCACATAACAGCACACTCGCCTTCATTCTGTTTGCCAACCTTTGATCGCGAAATACGTTCTCTAGCTTTCAGACCCGCTTTCGATCCACCTCGTTTGAGATCCTCAAGTCTCTCTCTAGCTTTCGGGAAGTTTTGTGCTGTTTATTCATTAGTATGAAGTAACATGATATTTGGTGTCCCAGAAACACTTACCAGCAGCTCTCCAATACCACCTCTTCGCGTCCTCCAAGTTCGCAGGACTGCCAATACCAACTTCAGTAAAGTAGCCCATAGCATACTCAGCCTTCGCCAGGCCAGCCATAGCAGCCTTCCTTGCCCAGAGGTAGGCCTCCGTATCGCTCTGTTGCAAGACACCTTCCGAGCCCGTAAGATACCATCCGGAAAGCGCAAGTTCAGATTGATGTTCTTCCTGTGCCGCAGCGCGAGAATACCACATAATGGACAGCCTGGGGTCGATAGGACAGTTGAAGAGACCATATTCATAAGCGGCACCTAGTCGGAATTGCGAAAATTTGTACCCGAGATCCGCTGACTGCTGGAAGAGGCTGAAAGAGTATGCTTCATCACGGACAACCGAACCGTCAGGTGTCTGTGGTGCTTCGTATAGAAGACCCAATTCGTGAAGAGCATGAGGATTCTCGGCATCTGCGCGTTCGGCGGCACGTTTGAGCCAACCAACTGCTTCGCGAGGGTTCTTGGGCTGTCCAAGAAGTCCTTTGAGTTGAATCATGCCCATTTTATACATAGCTGGTGTATCGCCGAGCATAGCTGCGCGTTTGTACCATTGAATAGCTTTCAGTGGATCTTTGCGAGTACCGCCACCTTCTTCGTTGCCGAGCTCGCAGCAAACGGCTGTCCGGTACGCTGCTGCTGCGTGGCCAGCTTTGGCGGCGGACTGATATAGAGTGAACGCTTCTTTGTTGTCTGTCTCAAGACCTAAAGCCCCACGTCCATAGCAGTCTGCCAAGTAGAACATCGCCTCAGCGTTTTGTTGCGCAACAAGCTTCTTCAAAAGCTTATGTGCATCCATAATATACTTCTCACGCGCTTTGTTCCGTGCCCGCTGGTCTGGTATTAGGGGAGCGAGAGTGTCTGAAGCTTCGACCAGTCTGCGTGCAAGAAGCATGGCTGAAGCTTGATCGGCAGGGTTGGCCTTGATAGTGATTCTGAGTTGTTCGAGTTCGGCAACAGTGACTGGAGGTGCTTCGCCCGCGGCCGCCTTTGGTGGAGCGCCATTTGGCTGTGGCGCTGGAGCTTGCTGAGCAGGTGAGATGTTATTGTAGTTTCGAACAGGAGGGGGCTTGTTGTTGGCTTGATTAGCAACAGAGTTGGGTATGAGGCCTGCACGGACTGGTGGCGGATGAGATGGGAGAGCATCGCCCATTTGAGTCGGCATTGTGTTCGTTCGTGCCATTCCTCCAGGAGCTGGACCATTGGGAAGCCCATTGAAGCTCGGCTTCGGCCCGTTTGGAAGCCCAGCCATAGGACGAGGAGGACCTCCACGGCCTGCACCAGGAGCAGCAGACTGACTTCTAGGAGGAGGGACGAATCCATTCTGTTGTGCTGGGTTATCGAAACCTCCGTAGCCTTGCTGAGGTGGCCCTCGAGGCGGTTGGTTGTACCCATTGCCGTAACCATCATCAAATTGCCCTTGCTGGCCGTAATCGTTTGGCATAGGTGGAGCATCTCCAGCCATTTCAAAAACTGCAGCTTGAGGTTGAGCTCGGTGCCGAACATCAGGTTGTGACTGCATAGGTTTGACTTGCTGATAGGCCTGGTTTTGCATGGGTGGCTGAATGTGTCCATCAATGGAAGCTCCTCTTCTGTGATTCCCAGGATCGTGAGGGACGGCGTCAAAGTTTGGCATTTCTGACGCTGTTGAACCAGGTCTCCCGGATTGAGCGTCATCGTAGTACGAATCATAGAAGTCGCTGACACTCTCATTCGCTCGATGTCCAAAGCCTTGGCCACCACCATTTGCATATGGATCAGCAGGTGGAGGCTGATTTGGATATGTTCGCTGAGGAGGGGGCCGACTCCCGCCCGCTGTTGATGGTCTTGGAGCACCTCGACCTACAGGACCGTTATATGGTGCACTTGGGCCAGGACCATTCACAGGCATTGGCGGTTGGCGTCCCATTGGTGCCTGTACATCATTCGGCATTGTCATGCTTCTCGAAGGACCACCATGCTCTCTAACGGGTGACGTTGGTCCATACCCATCATTGAACCCAGGCTCTCCGTAGCCATTCTGTCGAGGCGCTCCGTATCCGGGGTTTGGTCCTGGCGGTCCTCTACGAGGTTCTGGATATCCTTGCTGCGGTCCTGGAGGAGGATAACCTCTACCAGGTCCACTTCTTGAGCTGTCCGCGGAAGTTCGTCCATAGTCGTTAGGTGGAGGTCGCCGTTGACTGTCCAGAGAAGACCGTCCTCCATAATCATCAATCGAAGCACCCCTCTTCGGTCCACTTCCTTGACTCCCATTCCCTCTAGGTCTACCTTGCGGTGGCGGATTGCCAATATCCATAGTTTGCATCTTCTGTAGAATCTCTCGTTCTTCCGAAACTGACGTCTTCTTCTTTGCGCCAGGGAACGTAGGAAATGGATTATCCCATGCGGTCTGATCGGGAGACATAGGAGGGGTCTTCAACGGTTTTCGAGGAGGCATGCCTTGGCCTTGCGGATTCCTCGCTGGTACATGTCAGCTTGAGCCTAATTGCAGCTGAAACAATACTTACATCCAGGATCAGAGTTGCCACTTCTGTCCATAGGGGGTCTCCCTCTCCCGACTGGACCACCGTTTGGGTAACCTCTACCTTGTCCTCCTCGTGGGTCATAGCCACCTCGATTTGAATCGGCGGTTGGCGGTCTTTGCATTGGTCCTCGACTTGAATCTGCTGTCGGTGGTCTCTGCATAGGTCCTCCTCTCGCACCTCCTCTAGGCGGTGGCATCCCTCCCCCCCCTCGATCATTCCCATAATATTCCTGCTGTGGAGGATATCCTCCATTTTGTAGCGGGTATCCATTCCCTCTTCCTCCCCCATTCATATCCTGATATCCTCCATCGTAATCCTGCGAATACCCATTATTGTAATCATCATACCCGTATCCATCTTGCTGGTACTGGTCGTATTGCTGAGGAGGATATTGTTGCACGGGCGCTTGAGGTTGAGAATAGGCCTGCGGAGGTCCAGGTCTCTGCGCTGCTCTCCCATTATACGGCCGTGGTGGAGGCTGATACTGATTCTGATCGTAGGCCATCGTGCTGTTTGGTTTGGCAGGTTTATTTCCTCCGTTTCAGAAACCTCGAACCTCGACCCTCGAGCTGTCCCTTTGTTCACCTGGATCGCAAACTTTTCGCTGATAATTCTACAGGAAGCAAGCCATCCAAAACCGCCCTGCGGCGAGAATACTCCTGTCCTGATTTGTTCCTGCGAGCCCTGAGGTTCCGGGGCGGCTTGGCCTCGATTTGTTTATTCTGTCGTAGCACGTTCCGAAGGAGGGGATTGGCACTGTTGGCCAAGTGTTGAAGGAGCGCGAATGGACTGCTTGTTTGGATGTTTCGCGGATGAATGTAAAAGATGGAGGCTCTGAAGAGAGGATGAGATGCGATGCAACTCTAGGAGACTTGATGGGGTTCAATTACGGAGTGCACTGCCGTACGTCGTTGCGGTGCAGGGAGTCCTGTCTTGAGAGTCCGTGTGGTGGTGGGGGGAAAGGGAGGGAAGAGCAGGGGCGCTTGTTGTGCAGGTTGGCAGTCCAGCTGAGCTGAGGGAGAAGCTCGAGACCCACGCCCAAGATCTGACCAGACTAGAGCCACAGCTAGAGGAGAATCACAAGCGAATACGCATCAGCTTCTTACCAACACAAGACATAGAGCACACTCTTCGCAGATGATCAAATCACTCTCGATAATAACAACAGTTCACCTGATGATTCTCGTTGTTGCTCTGCGTGAATGATTTACATCACAAACACCAACCTCAAAAGTATAACTCCACCTTCCATACACTTAAAATTCGTTGCTTTGACATCTTTATTTCATTTCCTCCTCTCATCCCTCCCTCATCCTTCCATCGGCATGGCATGAACAAAGTCGGCGATCGGCCTCGTTGCCCTCGCTCTCTTTCGTTCGCCCACGTCTCAAGATGAACAGGGGGCTAAACTAATGTAAGGGACCGCAACGATGTCATTGGACGCATGAAGAGATGTGGTTCTCACCAATCCGGGGTCTGCAACGGCTGTGACCAGGGAAGTTGAAATAAAAGTAAAGCCGTGGCTGTGCTCTCTGGCGTGTTCAAGCCTTCAACTTTCTCGGCGCAGTCGTTCGTCGAGTCTTCATCTCATGATCACTTCTTGTCATTCATGACGTTCTTCCTTGGACTTTCTCCTGACCCCTTTTTCCATTTCCTTGTCTTCTTCTTAGTTTGCGAAATCCAAGGAGGAAGCCAGCAGCATGGAAAAGCACGGAGCTCAGCTCTCACCGTGAGGCTGTAACAAAAGAGTGACACTCGCCGCCTGTGCGGGCAACAGAACAGAAGGAGAGCTGCAGTTGTAAAACCGATCCATCAACCATAATTCCACCCAAATGAGAAGAATCGACGATGATCTAACAAGTGACTTCAGCATCATCTTCGGTCGTATCAGATGATGAGTGGGTGGTTCTATTGAGTAAGAGCCTTGCGAGCAAGAAACAAATGAGGTTATTTTAAGATGATATCATTCCAGGACATTAATATCCCGGGTGATAGGTTTCATCTCGTCTTACCTCTCTCCATTCCTGTTTCCTGAAAGTCCTTCCTCTGATTGATCCGGAGGAGCAGCCCTACCATGGAACAAAACATGGAAGCCGATTGTCCCCCACCGCAGCCGAGCCCCTTGCCGTTCTTACGCCACATTCCCAAGCCACACAGCCACACTTCACTCAAGGTTTCTCCCGCCCTCCGTAAAAATATCGACATCATGGATCATCAACCGCAGCGAGCGCAGCATAGCAACAAGACAGCTCTAGCATAGCTCAGCATACGATCTACGAAACGAAATCCCGACTCAGCTGAACCTGCCAGACTCCAAGTTCTTACACCTTGGATAACGGTCACGATGCCACCGAAACCAAGAACAAACTGGGCACTATGGGGCAAAATGCTCGGAGCGTACGTTTCTCCCTCCCCTTCCCCCCCTCCTCCTCTCTTCCCCTCCGCCCACCAAACTCTCTCACTCCCTGCCCTTCCATCCAAACCTCCCAGATCCAAGCCTAGCTAACTCTTCCCTCCCTCTCCCAGCGGAGCAATATGCTGCATCGGCGGCCCAGCCCTCGTAATCTGGGTGTCACCCACCGAAGAAGAGCTCTTTCAAAAATACAACCCGGAATTACAGAAACGAAGTCTCGAGAACCGATTACAGAAACAGGAGGATTTCGATCATTTTGCCATGAAGTTGAGGGAGTACTCGAAGAGTGATAGACCGAGTACGTTCTTTGATTTTCTTCCTGCAAGATGTTCCTCAGGGGATTCGTGGTATTCGGGAAGAAAGTGGGAGGGGGAGTAGGAAAGGGAGAGAAGGGAATGTGAAGATCACGAAGGCATATATGCAGAAAGCGAAGGGGCACTCATAAACGTTTGACATTGCGGAGAGAATATTTTAGGAAAAGAAGGATAAAAGCTAACATACATTTCACCCACGCAGTATGGGTAGCAGCCGAACAAGACGAGCGCAAAACCCGCGACGGCAAGATCGCAGAACAAGCGAAACTTATCGAAGAGATGCGAAAGCGGAAAGAAGAAATGCGGAACGATGGCATCAAGCCTGTGCCTGGAGGAAGTCTATAACGAAAAGCTATTCTCCCACCTCAGCCAGGAGGGCGGCACTGGAGGAAGCCGGAGCCGAAGCGAGTGAAGGGCTTGTTGATATGATAGCGTTGAAGGATGTTTATTATTGCATGTGGGAAAGGAAACTTAGGACGGGCGTTACAGAGTTACTCAATCTTGTGTATTGGCTGAGAAAGTAGCGATCGAAATGGTGGTCTTGATCTGGAGATTTCGAGGCCCCGGTGTCAGAGGAACAGGGGAGGACATCGCCTCTCTTGAAATGAATATGGACGGAGACAACTACGAGTTGTAGTCAACGAGTAGCAAGCCTGTCTGTTTTGATTCAAGCACTACTAAGCGAGGTTTTGAATAGAACAACCTGTAAAATTTCTCGGATGGAACCTGGGAAGAGGATTGTAGGTAATCACCGATTATCTGCTTCGATAAGATTTTCTTGTAAGAAAGCTGTAAATGAGAAAAATGCGCGAAATCATATGGAAGTTTATTGTACCACTCCACTGCATGTATAGCAAGCTCTATCTCTCTGCAAACAAGCATCGTCGTCCTTTCTTGAGAGCCATCGCATCGCATTGCTGAACTTTCGTACATCTCCAAAGAGTCACACACCCCGTGATTCATTTACCCCGTCCCATACGTTCTACCGTTCTATCCATCGACCCCAAAACTGCTTCAAGCACTCCACCATAATCTAGGACTTCACAGCCTTAACAGCGTCCTCCTTCAATCCCACCGCGCTCTCCTTCACGCTCTCCTTTGCCTCCTCAAGCTGATCACCGGCTGTCTTGCCCTTGCTGTAGTTGTGGAGTGTGATGCGGGTTACTTGGATGATACCGACCATTCCGAGGAAGAAGTTGACGGTCGCGAGACTGTAATATGTCAGCTAGATATTCACAAACGTAGTACCACTGAGGTCATCTGCTTGTTTGCTAGCGGGATTGAGCAAAGACATACAGGATGTTTCTTGGCTTAATGATCAAGCACCAACGTGTCCAGATCAGACCGGTGGCTGTGAGGGCGGCGTTTTGGGTGAGGGAGAGCTTCTCGACTGGGCGGTACATGTCTGAGATTCCTGCTAGGACGATTGACCACTTGTGATATGTTAGCTTCTGTCCATCATGATCATTGATCCTTTGAGGCCAAAGAATATGCTCATGCGGAGCTCCAATTCCTAGCAAAGGACTTTCCACGTCGCGCATAATGCGGAGCTTGTCCGGTATCGTATCGTCACTTGAAAGAGAACATAGGTTGGGAGGTTTTACCTTCATGACAGGAGCCCTACAACATCAATTAGCCAACAGTCCAAACCATCACTTCAACTTCCCCATCCTTCCCCGGTCCACCCCTCTCCCATTTCCCATCCTCCAAACAGAAAACCACTCACCAGAAATGCACAGTCTTCAATCCAATCGGGCTATCCCACATCCTCCTGAACCAGCTCTGCGCAGCCGCCTCAGGCGCAGCCGTACTCTGCCATCTCTTCCCCGCACCTCCATAACCACCAAACCTAAATCCAGTGTTCCTGCTCGACCGGAAAGCGCCTGCAGTTTGTGAGTTGAAGAATTGCGAGCGGAAAGCCGGGCGCGCGGCGCGCATGAGGGTGCTTGGTGCGGGCATTGTGTATAGGGAATGTGTAGATAGCTGTGACTCTTGCAAGCAAAGAAAGACTCCGAGCTCGGGCTATGTTGACTGCTGGTAATTAAGGCGGAATTGACGTGGATTTGAGGAGGAAGAAGAAGAAGATCCAATTGAATGGATGTGCGGACGCGAGGTGAAGTGCTGGAGTGGAGATGGAGATCCAGAAGTGAGGGAGGATGTTTCTCTTCTCTTGAAGCAAGGTCCGAAGCTGAAATGTTGAGGTTCAAAGGTTCGGCGGATAATTGCGGGCGGCCCTATCGGCGTTTGTGCATGGTCTTGGCGCTGGCCTGCATATTTGCACAAAATCGAGCATAGAATGGCTTTAGCGCCACTTGTGCATGCAGCGGAGCTTGACGACGAGCTGCAGACCTCACTTGGATATTTGGTTGCGACAAGACTGTTTACCTACCAATTGAACTCCACTACGACGAACAGGAAGGGCAGGAAAGATGTCGGCCAAATACGCTTTTTCACAGACGTTGAAGGAGGTGCGGTTCTTGTTCTGCCAGACGGGCGAGCATAGTGGTGCTACCAGGTGAGTTGCTCTTGTCAGAGGCAGGCCTTGGGATTGGGATTGGAGACGTTCGCAGACTGAGGAAAAGGAAACGAAGGAGAGGGCTGGGATGTATTGCAATTGGGAATTGAATTGAGACCGAATTAGGACGGACGGCAATGCTAATGTGTACAACTGCCAGATCGTTCCTTGCGCGCACATACCCAACCATGAAGAAGCACAACCCAAATACACCCATCATGCTCCGCGAAGCAGCTGGAACGCAGCCGAGGGTATACGCAAGATATGGTCAGTCTGAAGAACATCTTCTCCAAGCTCTAGCTGAGATATGGATCGGGGCAGTGTGGATAATGGCTAACATGTAGCAGAGTTCGGACAAGAGAAGAGCGAATCGTTAGCTGGTGAGTTGGATCTAGGAGTCTCAATCGCGGGCACATGAGTGCAGGTAGACCGCCCAATGGCTAACAGAAATAGGTCTGTCGGATAAGGAGATCGAGGAGAAGGTTACAGGTCTGGTGAAGACGGGCATATGATGCGGGAATGGAGTGGATGAACGGCTGTACATATAGGATGATCCTAGGCATAGGAATCTACCATTTCGACCATGTTCGTCCCGCAACTTTTCCCCGGTCGTGCTGGTGATACGTGAAAGACGGATTTTGAGCATTGGATGATACTCTGAGCTGTACATCGGCTCTCCCATCATTTCTGTGGCTATGTGGCTGAGATGGCCTGTCGAAAATGTCTGTCGGCTTTATTCTCCTGACACTACGGTACGCATTTGCAAGCGCAAATTCCTTTTCTTTATTCCTCTCCAGACTTCCGATTTTGAGTCAACAAATGCTCTGGTTCGTTGATATCTACCTGCTTCTCAGGTCTCCTCGATGGCTGGGCTTCTTTAAGGTACTGAGATCTGGAGCTTAGAAGAGGGAAAGAACATGTTGGCAGTCTCATCTTTGCGGCTCTCGAGAAAATCGTAGCCTTGTATCAATATTTCTCCTACTTTTACTCATGCTTCCTCTTCTCTCAGTCCCCCTAGATGAGAGCAAACGTCACGATTTGCACCTAATAACTCGCACTGCCGCCACTGAATCTTACACTTATGTTTCGTCTGTCTCTCGCTCTTTTTCAACCTGAGCACCGTATCTTCATCCTGCGCCCGCTCAAGCATCGTATCATAACAGCAACCCTGCTCCGCAATCCTTGTAAATCGCCTCACATCCGGGAATGTTTCTCTCCAGTCGTCGCAAAACCTCTTCCAGTGACTGGGATAGGTCCAGAGGCCCATCGTTGGAGCGCCATATCCACATACAGCCAACGCTCTGACTCCTTTGATGACGACCGGCGTTCGGCGCAGTCTGATCACTACTCTGTCCTCGGATTGTTAAAGACATCTAGTAATCTGCAGGTGTCCCATTCGTCCCAGATACTGCTGGAATCCGTCCAGCTGAATCGAGATTCGAACAGGAGAAGTCTATCACTTCTGCCATCCAGTCAGATCACTCCTCCACCAGCTGACTCAATTGTTGTATCATAGCGACATCTCTTCTTAACAACTTGTCTAGCTGTTCTACACGTCTGTAACAATCCTGGCAATCGAGTCTTGCTGTTGAAAAGCGGATGAGTTTCTTCGTTCCGTTTCTCAAAGGAGACGTCTACTCGCACCAGCCGGCTGCGTATATCGGCAGCTGCTGCTTCAAAAATCAGGAGCTGTACCTCGGTTGGTAGATTGGGGAATTTCGCAAAGGTCGAGCCTGAAGTTATCGCGCTCATGACTGGTTGAGCAATTACTGCTCCTTGTATTTCCGGGGGCTGCTGGACCCTGGGCGCTTGCTCTGTTGTTGGTTGTTGGGGCAATCGCCGTGGCTTCATTCATCATGCTTATCAGCTGAGTGGTCAGGCATGTGCAAAATTAGGGATGATGACATTGCTGTCGCTCTAGAATAATATCGCAGAGCGTGGTTATGATGTCCCGTGTTTGCATTCTAGCGACTTTTCATCTGTAGGAATTATTGAGTTATGTGTGCGGGAACCCAATTTGTGCACGAGAAAAACTGGTTCAAAGTCATCAGTTTGAAATCTTACGTCTGTCCTGGACGTTTGCTAGCTAGTAGGTAATTCAGGTCGGTCTAGAAACTTGGGACCGATATTTTCCGTCTTGTTTAGGTGGATTTCGCTTAAAAGCTAGAAGCTTGACAGAATCATCATGTCCCTCCTATGAACTCTGGCGGTCAGCTCAAGAAAGCCTACTCACCACTTAAAGCTAAATTGAATCAAAAATCAACTAACTAGCTTGTCTCTCTCTTAGCGAAGCAACATCAGCTATCCAGTCGAGTTTCAACAAGATTGAGGTACGTGTCACCCACCGCGTACTTCTCAATCTTCATCATATTTCATCTCGAACTTCACAATCACTCATTTTCGAGATGAGGTTTTTCGCATTCCTTGTCTACGGCATTATTGCCGTAACTTTTGCGATCATCAGCTGTATCAACTATGCCCTGCTTTACTGTGGCATTGCGTCGATACTGGAGATACTTGAGTACAATACCTACAATAAACCGATCAAGCTGCTACTGCTACTTCCGGGTGTCAATTCACCCTGGTATCGCATAAAACTCCGTCCACTTTTCAAACATCAGTTGTCAGTGTATCATTATCTAGAAAGTGGAATCCGCCGAAGCAACCTGCACACAATGGACATCGCTTCTTCAACACGACTTGCAAACATGTTATCATTGCGCACTCCAAGTAAGTCCAAGTCTCCACCCTTCATATTTGTGATTTAGTCCTAAATGACCGGATCGACAGGCGCGGGTCTTCAATTTGACTTGCATCGACTTCCTCTGGAACTTCAACAAGAGATCTTGCAACACTATTTCGGCAGCCTCCAACTTGAGCTAGATATTGGCCAATTTCACAACATCTTGAATACGATGGATCAAAAGCCAATTTTCAAATTTCTGGAGCCAAATGAAGACATCTATAACGAAGCAATGTCAATCCCTCTCAGCTCGATCCGCTACAATATAGATCTTCCTCGTTCCATGTCATGAAAGAGACATGGAACAAGAGAACATAATGAGAGATGAGACTAATCAAATCCCTGCGGATACATATCTCGTCAGTTGAATTCCTCTATCCTCAAACTTCACAAAAGCTAAATATTGGAGCAGCGTTCCAGGCCGACATCGCGGTTGCTACGTCACCTCTTCCCCTCCGCGATATTGCTTTCTGTGCCCTATACTGAAGTGGCAAATCCCTCGATTCGAAAGAGACCTCCTAGCAAGTTCTCCCTGATGCGCAATCTCGAGACGCTAGAACTTGATAGCGGCACGGGAAAGGATATTGGAAAGTGCTACACACGAGCGATGGCACTGGTCACGAAGTTCATATCACTTCATAAAGTGAAATTGTGCTGGAAGACGGATCTAGCAGCACAAAGTAGGATTCCAACTGGTTTCAAGGGATTCTTCAAGGGTGTTTCTCTGTGTGGGCCAACTGGATTAGAGAAACTGATTGTACAGTTCAATTAGAGCTTACGTTTACAGTCAGAGCAGTGTAGAGAACACTGGGTGTCGAAATTTGGAGGTGATGATATTAGTTGGATATGGCAACAGAACTATAATGGTAGACGTCGCAGGCAGAAAGTCTCAGCACTTTTCTATTGACAATGAAGTAATGTAGTTGGCGAGCTCAAAGAGTCAGGAAAGCAAGGCTCGCTTAACCGGCCTCTTCTAGTCCTAGCGTATATCACCTGCATGAAGGCAGCCAACACTTCATCTAGAGCCTTGTCATCTCAACATCTGAATATCATAGATAACCATTCCTATCATTAAATTCAACTCCTCGTTCATCTTGAAAGCGATCTAGCTAGATTATCGACGCGGATTTGGTGTACCCCGCACTATTGTCCTCCATCCCTCTTCAGTGCTGCACTGTCGCACTGCGGCTAGTCAGCCTGGTGTCCAGAACTGTAGTTATGCGGCTCCTATATAGTAAAGATGACGGCAACATTGGACTGACCGAGTTCTTCGGGAACAAAGTCCCTCCATACGCAATACTTTCCCATACATGGGGTCCAGACGGAAATGAAGTCACTTTCAAAGACATGGAGAATGGCCAGGCAAGCCAGAAATCAGGCTGGAGGAAGATCGAGTTCTGTGAGAAGCAAGCAGCTCATGACGGCCTGAAATATTTCTGGGTGGATAGTTGTTGTATCGATAAGTCTAGTAGCGCGGAACTGACTGAGGCTATCAATACGATGTTTCGCTGGTACCAGCAAGCTAGCAAATGCTATGTCTATCTTGCAGATGTCTCTACGTCGGATTACAACGCCAAGAACCTCGATTCAGAAAACAGCATGTCAGATATCGGCGAACCGGAAACTGGTTGGAAGCAAGAGTTCCGCGGCAGTCGATGGTTTACTCGCGGCTGGACCTTGCAGGAACTCATTGCCCCAGCTTCGGTAGAGTTCTTTTCTGTCGAAGGAACTTGTTTGGGAGACAAGCAATCATTGGAGATCGATGTACAGGCAATCACCGGAATTGCTATCCAAGCTCTAGGAGGTGATAATCTTGCCACTTTTGGAATTGAGCAGAAAATGACATGGGCTTCTAATCGGAATACCACACGGGAAGAAGATCAAGCTTATTGTCTGCTTGGCATCTTTGATGTCCATTTGCCGTTGATATATGGCGAGGGGAAAAGAGCTTTTCGTAGACTTGAAAGGGAAATCAGAGACACAATGAATTTGGGACAAACTTCACACGGCAGAAAGTGAGTACGCTTTGAAAAAAATCTTCTGTCTCTACTCTGACAGCTATTTAGAAAGCATTTGATCGGCTGTGGCGCATCAACCTTGAACCCGCTGCGCACGAGAATGGAGTTGCTTTCCAGTCTATTCTATCCCGAGCATGAAGCTCGACGAGAAAATGTTAAGCCGCCTTGGGAAAATACCTTTCAATGGATTTTTCAGGACGTCATCCTGATCCTTCCAAATGGTACAACTTCCCTGAATGGTTGCGAGGTGATAGCTCGACGTATTGGATCAATGGGAAAGCAGGCTCCGGAAAATCTACATTAATGGCCCATATTCTTCACGAGAAAGGTCTCCGAGACAACTTGGAGATATGGAGCCGTGGAAATGAAGTTCATGTACTCACATTCTTCTTTTGGCGCGCTGGATCTTATCTACAGAAGACGGTCAGTGGAATGCTTCGTTCGCTGCTATATCAATTACTAGAAGAGGTCCCAAGCGTTGCAGATATTTTGGTCGCGAATCTTCGCATGGCTAGTGGACGGATACCCTTATGGACTGAGCGCACCCTCGTTAAATTATTGCAAGCAGGCATACAAGTAGCAACCAGCCAAACTTCTGTCTGTTCGTCGACGGTCTCGACGAGTTTGAAGGCGATTCCGACGAGCTTCTCGATCTTATATTCAGGATGCAAGCCCTGAGTAATGTCAAATGCTGCTTATCCAGCCGACCTGAAGTTCAACTCGTCGCACGGCTTGCTTCTTGTAAACAACTGCAATTGCAAGACCTGAATTACCGCGACATCCGTCACTTCGTCGAGAAAAGATTAGCACCCTTCAGCAAGACGAGTAGTGGTAGCACAATTGCCAATGAGATTGCACACCAAGCCGAAGGCGTATTCTTGTGGGCGGCACTTGTTACAATGTCAGTTGTTCAAGGCTTGCAGGCTGGTGATGAGGACGACATGGTTCGGAAACGTATCAATTCAACACCCTCGGCAATGGAAGCCTTGTTCCTGCAAATGCTCACTAGTGTCGATGATGTCCATAGAGACTCACTGTCCTTCTATATTGAAGCGACTAAAAGCGGAAATCAAGCCAGAATCAGAACCCACCAAGGACCATCCTTGGCTCTGCTTACCGCGGCCCGAATTCCAGAAGATTTAGAAGACTATCAAGACTTCACACGCAAGTGTCAGAGAACAGAGAGACAGATCTTTGCGCAGAGTAAGGGACTACTGGAGATTCAAAAAGTATCCTGGGGCGGTAACAGAGCCAAAAATGGTCAAATATGGACACATGCCGCAAATCCTAGAGATACAGAAAGTGGCTCCAAGATTTCTACAAGTAAAAGTCGGAAAGCTATAGTCGAGTCCAGGTCCCCGAGCCCATGCTCCATCATCACTATATGGCGACTTTGGAACAAATATCATAAGGCGCTCGTCAGGAATCATTAGAAATATCGCAAATTATGCAGATCTTCCTGATGAAGGCTAAGGATATCTGGGTGAGCTCCACGACATGCTAATAGCTTTTTCAATGGAAGAGCTTTCTGGGGCCATAGATAGCGAAGGAGATTATTTTGGAGTGTCATGGAGACATGAGAGCATACTTTATCGACAGAACTTTGGGGAGCTCATCTTCTGGGAGGGGTGTATCGGCGCCAACCGAATTCACTATGTGCAAGAGCACCTATCAAATATTGCCAATCTGGCCTGCGGCGGGCTTCTCTTGTCAGCTCTTTGCCTAGATTACCTCGCTAACCTATCATGCCATGCTCTTGGAGATCGGGCAGATCCCAAATTCATTGTACTTCTAATCAACATGCTCAAAGTGTTGGCACTGCAATACCAGGATACGACTGTTAGATCTGTAAGCTCAAAGCATCCTTCTCACTTCGGTGAAGCTGATGTGAAGATTTGGGAGGATAAAGCTTCCATACGTTGTAACATCTCATCCTCGTATGTGGAAAATGCACCTCAGGATCACAGCCATATTGTCTGTGAGTTGACAGAACTATATCACCGATTGACTACACTCATTCGGAGTGGGGCTAGGAAATATTCCTCAAACCGCAGAAACATCTCTTTCATAGAAGAACGAGGAGGAGAAGTGGCAAGCCTGATAAGAAAAATAATCGAACCATGGGAGCGCTTCATGAGCATTCAGCCTCCACTTAGGGAATCCAATAATTGCATGTTCTTCCAATTGTCAGCAGCAGCCTTTATTCGGAACGCCCAGACATTCCGTTGGAAGCAGGAACATGATCCAGCCGAAGTTACAACACTGACCTACGATTTTGTGCCAAAACTTAGAATCGTCTGTACCTCTCGGAGTTCTTCGCAGAAGCCGAAAGCGTCCAACAAATTCAGTGTCATTGTAACTCATGATCTCAGTCATCATGTCACTGCTGGCGTTCTTGAGTCTTTTGAGATGATGTCGGCGTTCCATGTGAACGGGTTTGTCTCTGACGGGAACTGGTGCGGAAATTGGGAAGACTGTCTACGGTGTCGAGAAATGATAATCAATGATGTATGGGAAAACGTTGACCAAAAACTTGACGGGTGGCAGCAAATATATTTATTGGCCTGTCTAAAGACCAGGTTTCGGCATATGTGGGATATCCGTAGTGAAGGTGGAGATTCTGATACAAATTCAGACACAGAATTTTGAGACTGTGTACTTAGTTTTTAAACTTACTGTATTCCAGAGATCCTACAAGCTTCCATTGGGGCGCTTTTTGGGTGGGATAATGAATGTCGACATCCAATGGAATAATGAGTAAAATAATCCAGGCGGTTTCTCGTTGCCCAACAAAGTCATTTGAACAAATCGATGTAATCAGGGAGAGTCTTGTATTGCTGCAGGGCTGTTCAAAGGTAACTTCCCATTTCCTGTAGTTTTGAATCGCTCGCGAGCTTACTTGTACCTCACGTTTGCGTTCTTAATGAGCTCTCAACAGCGAAATGCTAGGTTGGGTTGCTGCTACGAGTCGATTTGCTTTTGGGGAAGCAGAAGAAAATTCGTAGCATCTGGACCATACGGACTTTCTAAAACTTACTTGGATATCCTTGGCAAACGGTAGACGTCACTCGATATTTCAACGTGTATTGTGGGTCACTAGAGATGGCCTGAAGACAATAAGGCCAGTAAACCCCGTCAAAATTGAAGTTTCCACTGATATACTAGCGATATTCAGAGAAACAGTTTATGCCGTCAATGTTTGGTTTATATAACCATTTGAGGTAGAATCCACATGAAAATACAAGCGATACAACACCAAATCAAGATTAATCAACCACTCATTTCACAGACCCTTCCATTTCCTTCTGCTCGATCTCATCAAACTTTCTCACAACCTGGACTGTAGCATAGTAGCTAAATGGCAGCGCAATATACCAGAAAGCCAGATTGATGCTTGCTGTCGCAATCAGTACGTTGGGCACGGCCTGCACTCCAAATCTGACAGCCACGCCAGCAGTTTCGATGCCGAGTAGCAAGGAGCTGTGACCAATTTAGTCTCCCGCAGAGTCAGACAAAATGCTGATACACCAAAATATGTAGCATTCGACCATGGCCAGACTAATACGCTCGAACATGTACAAGCCGAATCACCGCCCGACTATACCGTGGTTACCTCAGTCTAGTACCGAATGAGTATGATAATACTCGTTCTGTATGATGACAGCCCAAATCTAAGTGGTACTTTTGAGAGCAGCAATTAGGATATAAGTAGTGATCGCTCTTGTTTTTCGACTCTTATTTCATGGCAGATCGATAAGCACTCCAGTCAGCCATGTCGCGAGAGTACCGAGAACCGCGGACATGAGACTTCCCAATGCTAAAGAGGGTACTGTGAAAAATGTTGCCAAATATGTTCCGGGATAGACTTGCATTTAAGCAAAATACTAGAATGAAGGTATCAATAACAGAATTGACTTGCTAGTAATCGAATGCCACATCTCCTTCATTTTAATTCCCTGGTGAATTACCCCTCGGCGCCTCCCGTCGTCCCGCACCACTTCATCGGGATTCGATTGTAGCAGCTCGGTGGAAAGTTCCAGACACCGAATAGCAATGAGAGTCAAGTGGGTCTGGTAACCAAACCTCCAGCGGTGTTGGGCAAGCCATTCTTTTCGATGGAGGGGAAGTCCCTGGGAGGTGGGGCAAACAAGCTTGGGCCCAAGTTGTTCATGTACACGCGGGCTTATTTTTGGAACGTGTGATGGAAAGCGAGTCGGAAACGATAGTTCCTTAATCAATTAAAATTAGTTAGTAGTAAGTATCACAGCGTTTCTCTTGCAAATTAACGACCTTGATACAAGACTACTTCCTATAATGACAAAATCGGCAATGTTTACTTGCGTCCGCCAGCGCCAAGTACTAAGCGAATTCGAACTTCGTATGGTCCACACCGTTCACATGGCAGAACCTAAACAACAATCTTTTTGTCCGTTGCTAGTCTGGACTTTAGAATTTGGTGATACGGCGCCTTGGCCGACGGGCAAGACCATATGAGTAGTGTGCTATTGCCCCGAGAACATTGATGTGCTCGAACATGTCTCCCGCTCCATCCCACTTTACTGTTGCCCAATCAATTGCGACTACAATCAAGATAGGACACCAGCCTAGTGGCAGAGATTGCACCCAATCATCACTCTTGGGAATGTATGCCTTTGGCTTTTACACGAGCCAGATGAGCAGTGTCGGAGGAGCTACAACTACAAAAAGGCGACTTTGCACACCTTCCCACGCAGTTGTCCAACGAATAGAATTTCCTCTCAAATCACAAAAACATTTCGCAACATGGCAACTTCAGCTCCAAAAACGTTCTATAGTGCCTCTCCGGCATTTACACATGTTGAAGCTCCTATTTTGACTTCCAATGCAACATTCGATCCCAAGACGCACATGTCATTCAGTCCCCCAAGCGAATTCTTTACTCTCGAAGAACTGGGATTAGCATCGCCCCTGGCAACAGGACCCATCGCAATCACTGCACCCTTTCCTCTGTTCAGCGCCGAAGGCATCAAACAATTACGAGCTGATCTGTTTCGCCCTTCTGTCATCGAGAAGCACATGTACCGCGAAGCCAAAGATCCTGGCGTCTACAAAGTACGTGGCTACGGAAAGGATGCGCCGTTTGTGTATTCAGCCTGGACTCATTCCCAACTTCTGGAAGCCTGTTCAAAAGCTGCGGGAGTAGAGCTTGAAGTTGTCTTTGATTACGAGATCGGACACATCAACGTTCAGCTGCCGAAAGTTGCAGGTGACGAAGAGAAGGATATTCTTGATAGACTTCCACCAGCGGCACCGCCAAAACAACACATGTTTATAGATGAGAGCGCCAAAACAGCCGCGCAGAAAGACGAAGGTCATCTGACAGCATGGCACAATGACTCGTATCCCTGGGTCTGTGTGGTCATGTTGTCTGATCCAACTGGAATGATAGGCGGAGAGACTGCCTTACGCAAAGGTGATGGAAGCTTGCTCAAAGTGAGAGGTCCCGAAGTTGGATGTGCGGTCATGATGCAAGGAGGCCTCATCAATCATGTCGCGTTGAAAGCACTTGGAAATGGAGAGAGAATCACCATGGTCACCTCCTTCAGGCCCAAGAATGCCTTGGCATATGACAGCAGCAACTTGGGAAATGTCAAGAAGGTCAGCAACCATGATGTGCTCTTCAGACAATGGGCCACATACCGAGCTGAGAATATCATGAAACGAGCGCAGGCTTTCCAAGAAAGTCTTGCTGGACTGGATGCTGAGGGAATTCAGGGGGCGACAGCCAAGTGGGCGAAGGAGCAAATTGAATACTTGGAGGTGACTTCGAAAGAATTAACTGGTCAGGGAGCCAAAGGCAATTACAATAGATAGAAGGCTCTAATATTTAGAATAAATTTCTTGATGTATTTATGAAGCGAGAATCTTTGAACTTTGGTTGTTCACTTTCGCACTACTTGCTGCTTAAGAGTGGCATTCGCTTTTCCCAAGACCAGCTCAGCACCCTGAACAAGCAGAGCAGCATCACCAGCAAGCAGAAAGTAATCAAATCCCATCTCAACTTGTCTCGCCATATTATCCTGCGAACCTAGAATTCCGACTGGAATACTTATGCGCTTAGCGATACTCAATATCTTCTTCAATCCGTCCAAATAGATCGTTTCATCACCATCACTTCCAGGCAGCCCCATTGAACTCCTCAAATCGACAGGTCCAACAAAGATACCTCCCACACCTTCTGTAGTTATGATAGCTTCCGCATTCTCGATTCCTTCCACGGATTCAATCATGGCCATGACGATAACTTCCTTTGACTTCTTAGATACGTAATTCGCAAAGCTAGTAGTCTTCTCTTCCAAGTCCGCAAAAGGGGTTCTGAAGGGCCCACTGCTTCGCTGGCCAAGAGGTGGGTAGCAAGCTCGCTTGAGAATCAAGTCTACCTCCGCTTTGTTGTTGACCATGGGTACGATGATGGCTGAGACCCCGCTATCGAGAGCCCATTTGATCCACTCTACCCCGTGAGAGGGTACCCGAATGACTGGAACGCAGGAGCCTTGAGATGCTGTGATCGTAGCATGCACTAAGTCGTTGGCCATATGCGCTGATAGAGGGGAGTGCTCCATGTCGATGAGTAGCCAGTCGAATCCCGACCGTGCCATGATTTGAGCTGCATAGGTGGTGTTGAGTGAAATGAAGGCACCGAGAAGTGGTGTCCGTTTCTGGAGAGCGCCGATGAATGACGTCGTCATTTTGTGTTGCAGTTTGGCCCTCAGCGATGTAAACTTTTTGAGGTTTTAGATGCTACAGATCATACAAGGTCTTGATTGGATAAGGAGAATGTGATGACTGAAAAGCTGGAGAGCTGTAAGAAGGCAGTACTTAGGACTAGTCCTATCGAGTAATTACAGGCGCCTACCCGCCAGTATCCACATTCAAATAAATAAGCAGAGTGCTTTCTCGGGTGCCGCGGAAAGGCCGCGGCAGCCTATAATATAATGGCAATATCTCGATTCGGGCAGCGTGTTTGTTTCCTCTGAATCCTCTCAGCTTTGGAATCAATCATTGACGGGAGGATTGCAACAGCCGCACTCATGCCACGCGGAGCATCATGCCGAACTTCAGTTCAAGTTCCCCCATTCTCCACAGATAAGCGATGCAGATCCTAACTTCTTATGTATAAAACTTCCCAAAATCTATGAACGCATTGATATACCCGCAAAGTGGGGTAGAGATCTATACGGAACTCGGCCTCGCTTAATTGACCCTGATACCAAACATTGAAGCGACATGAGGCACAGTATGAGAACGCCTCTTGATAGCACTCTCATATCGTCTTGCCCGTTGTGTTATCTTACCGTTGAGATCTGGAAACGTTTGGCCGTCTGTTTGAAGTGGAAAACTCGATACTCACCCCGTATCTTTGGAGTGGCGAGAGATATCGGAAATAATGCCTCTCGTTTCTTCCAAGTTTAATGTCATATATCTTCAAGAGTCTCCCAATTAAAATTGAAAGAAAGCACGCATATCTCACTCTGTAAAAATGACGGACAACATGTTTGACAAGAAAGACTCTGCAATCAAACCCAAAAGCAACAAAGATTATGAAGCTGGTACGAGTGAACCATACGCCGGTGACATCACGACAATACATCTACCAGGAGTTGATGCCATATTCGAGGAACAATCAATTCTAGTCAATCATGCCATTCAAGTCATCGGCATGGGCCGCTACCAGTGGGCTCTCTTTGCACTATGCGGCTTCGGATGGATGGTCGACCAACTCTGGCAAACAACCGTATCCGACGCACTCCCTCAAGTAGCTGTTGAGTTCCAGCCTCAGCATTCGGCATTCCTGTCTCTGGCTTTGATTGCCGGCCTGGTCTGTGGTGCTGCCTTTTGGGGTCTTGGATCTGATCTCATTGGAAGACGTCTGGCTTTCAATTTGACACTTCTCATCGCTAGTGTCTTTGGAATTGCTGCAGCTGCAGCACCGAATTTCGTCACTTGCGCCGTGTTGGTCTCGTTCGTAGGATTTGGAGTTGGCGGAAATCGTAAGCAACTTCCTCCTGAAAGTCTCACTTAAACTAATCAAAATAGTTCCTGTGGACAGCGCTATCTTCCTGGAGTTCCTACCCGCGACTCATCAATACCTTTTGGTAGTCTTGAGTGTGTGGTGGGCCATTGGACAGATCATTCCCGCAGGCGTTGCATGGGGTTTCCTACCCAACTACTCCTGCAGTGCAGATACCCCGGCCGGCCAATGCATGAAAGCCGACAACATGGGATGGAGATACCTCATGTACACCATGGGAGGCTTCACGTTCCTTCTCTGGGCTGGCCGTTTCTTCCTATTCCACTTGCACGAAAGCCCAAAATATCTCATCGGTCAAGGACGGTATGTTGAGGCTGTCGAGGTTCTTGACGCAGTTGCCAAATACAATAAAACAACACAGCCACTGACCGTGGAAGCCTTGGAGCAAATCGAGGTCAACCATCGCTCTTCGAACACAATTAAAGCTTTGCCACCAGTCAACAAAAAGACAGCTGTGAAACGTGCTTTCGCACAGTTTAAGCCAAACGGATTTCCTCACGTCCGTGCTCTCTTTAGCACACTCAAGCTTGCTTACAGCTTCGTTCTCATCCTTCTCATCTGGGGCATGATCGGTTTAGCATCACCTCTGTACAGCAACTTCCTCCCAGAATATCTTGCAGAGCACGGTGCTCGAGCTGGCGACGATTCGATCAACACCACTTATCGGAATAACTATATCATCATCATCTGTAGTCTTCCTGGAACGTTGGTCGGCGGCTGGTTGATTGGGCTCAAGTACATCGGACGCAGGGGCACTCTGGGTTACTCCTTAATTGTGACTGCTGTGTTCCTCTTCGCCTTCACCACTGCGCGAACCGAGGCCGCCAATCTGGGCTTCAATTGTGTCAGTACTTTCACGCAATATATCATGTGGGGTGCTTTGTACTGCTACACACCTGAGGTCATCCCTTCACTTCATCGCGGAACAGGCACGGGATTAGCGAGTGCCTTCAACAGGATTTGTGGGTTGATGGCACCGATTATCGCAACTTATGTTGGTTTCTCGGATGTGCCGATCTATATCTCGGCAGCTTTGTATGCTGTAGCAGGGATATTGTCTCTGTTATTGCCGTTTGAGACGATGGGGAAAGCAAGTCTGTGAGAGATATATGGGAGGGGATATAGACTAGACCGAGGGCGCTGCATTGCTGCGAACACGATTCGAAAATACAGCGCAAACTTTTTGTCATAATTAAAGATCGAGTAATACACTCCCAGCGAGTATTTGGCTTGTGTGATGGAAGCTTTACATGACATCGTACATTGAGAAAGCTCGAACTTGTAACACTAGGGAGTCAAACCAGATTGATCACTACTTCGCCTTTATCCTATTCACACATTGAAAGTTCCCGTAGTAATCCTCTGATTTCCTATAATTTATAAGTGAATTAGTGATCTTGTCAAGCCGTGTATAACTATGGAGACTCTGTGCAACGTGGCTGTTGCCTAGGACTCGGTGACTGCGTTGATGAGAAAGGTAAATAAGTTTAGATGCTCAATGAGACTTGCCAAGATTTTGAATATTCCCATTTTTCCAACGCCTGACTACCTGATTTACGGTCTTCGACGAGCACCACATCCGCCCACCGAAGATTATGATCTGGTTTAGGTTTTATCGACAATGCCGTGCATCGTTACATTTCCAGTCCTTCGACTCCTTCTGCCGCGCAAGAACTCGCTTGGTGAGATCCATGCAATTCTAGTTGCGACGCTAGCATTGTTTTGTTTGTCTTGGGATGCCCCTCTCCTCTCACCTCTTCTCTTCTCCATTTTAGAATGTCGCCAGTTTCTATCACAGCAAAAGCACAGCCAACTCAGACGCATCAGCTCAGAATGTCATCTCCGTTAGAGCTTTTCCCTCTCTTAATCTTGGAGCACATCTCTGAATGCCTCGATGATCAATCAGCAACTCGGCAGAGCTTGCGAGCGTTCTCCTTGACGAGCAGAAGCTGCTATGCTGCGACGGAATCGCAGCGGTTCTCTCAAATTGAGATCAAGATACGAGATCCGCAGTACCTGGAGAGTACGGTGAGGCGATGCAATGACATTCTTGTGGGCGGGAAACAGCGTCATGTTCGCCGTCTCAAATTTTCAGAATTCATGACAACGGAAGACGAAGATATTGCAGTAAAGACAGGACGGCACCGGCAAAAGGAAAATTTGTACGAAGAGAAAAGCGATGAATGGAACGCTCGCCATTATTTTCAGATGCACGATTTTTGCCGCCCCTCTCATGAAGATACGTGGTACGGCGCATGTTCTATCCGAAAGCCTCACTCCGAATCTTGGGATTTGTTGGCCCATTTCATAGGTGCATTTTCCGGTCTCCGAGATATAGTTTGGGCGGCCGGGTGGTACATACCGCCAAGCGTATTATCTGTTTCCGCGGAAAGGAGAATCAGACTTCATGTACACCATTTCTACCTTCCCAGCCTAGTTCAAGAGCGTGATCCGCCAGAGCCCGTTTCTTCGCATGACTATGCGCTCTGCACGCTCCCTTCGCTGTACAGCATCACCGTCCGCGCGAGTCCGCTGGTTCCAGGTGGCCGGGTGAATTATACCCAAGAAGCCGTCATGCAGATGGTAGCTGGACTGGCCCCAAATCTCGCACACGTGTGCATTGTTCCAAAGGTAGGGTCTGGGGAGCTGGGCTCAGGACTCGACCAAAGTATCTTACTTGGGAGACCAAATTGGAAAGGCTTCTTTCCCGGGCAATTAAATTCAATGCAAAGATCAAAGAGCGTCACAGCTCGCTCGTCCTCATCCTCGCGGGGCAAGTTGCAGACTTTAGTTTTCCCAGGGTATGTGCTAGATGGTATCGACCACTGGGCTCGCCATACAGACTTCTCCTGCCTGCGCTCCCTGTCTATGCCGTGGAATCACCGTGATGGGATTGCTTTGGCCGCAATAGCTTCTCAGGGTAGTTTCAAATCTTTGAAAAAGTTGCATCTATCCGGTATCGGCGAAGACGAGACTGAACCATCTCAACAGGCAGAAGTCAATCTTCTATTCTCAAGTTGCAGTCCTCTCGACCGGTTAGATATCAGTGGATACATCAGTGCCACGACTTTCAACATCATCACACGCCAACATGGTCCCAGTCTTCGCGCGCTCAAAGTATCCCCCGACTTTTCGCCCGGCCACGATAAGGAGCAGCTGCAAAGTCTTCTCGTCACATTTTCTGCTCCAGTCTTAGAAGAGCTGGCTGTACACAGCCCGTACCTCACGCATCTAGATATCCCGATCAGTCGCACGCGTGGAGACAAGCATGAAGTCGCCATCTACCGTGCTCTGAGCAAGTTCCCACGCCTCGAACATATAGCCCTGGGACTCGGTTTCCGCGTCACGCCAGACACCGAATTTTGGGATGACGAGCGCGATGGTCCCCACCCGCTGGAAGTCGCTGAAGGTGAATCGAGCAAGATTCCGTTGGTGTATCTGGAAGAAGCGTTTAGCAATAGCGCGATAGATGAGAAGCTCGCGAGATCGATTTTTGAGTTGATAGCTGGTGATGGACGAAGGGCGCTTAGGTATCTTCGTCTTCAGCCATTCAGAAAGATGGACCGCGGTGATCCAGGGAATGACTTCATTTTCCTGTCCACCTTGCGATGGTTTAACTGCTCGTTTGTGTGCAAAAGAGACAGTCAAGGGCCAAGTGGTGTTATGGTACATGAGCTGGATTTAGAAGGGTTAGCAAATGGTGAAAAACAGTGGCGCGAAATGATGAATTCGACCGAAGAGGATTTGTGGTACGGAGAGGAGGCTTATGTTGCCGCTTTTAAGGCTATCTGGCCACAGAAGACAAAGGAGTGGTGGAGAGACTGGAAGAGTCTATCCTTGGATCTCGGGGAGTGAATGTAGTTCTTGATGGTATGTTCTTGTAGGCTATACTTGGGCTACTCCTCGAAGTCACCTCAACGAGTGCTTTTCGAGGTGGTAGGGTTATGAGATAGAGATTAGTGCTGTGGTATTCCTCGTTCTTTGGGGGTTTAGGGCAATTTTTCAACTTGAATATGTCGCTATCTAGTGACAGAGCAGGTGTACTTTTGACTGAATAGATAAGCGAGGATTTGTTTACTTCAATATCTAACAGTACATTCTCCCTCCCTTGAATGAACTGATTAGACAGAACCCTCGCTCTACGCCTAATTATCCTACTAACGTGATTAATTGCGCCTGTCTTGATCACAATCTTGATAATCGAGATCGACTACTGGCAGATCCCTTACATCTCTTTGGTTTTGCGAGCAATGCGAAGCGCATAAACTCCGAGACCCGTCGACCGTTACTTTTAGAGGACGAGGGTGGAGGGGTGAGTGCTATTGCTTTGACATACACTATACATTTGAAGTGAAGACTCAGTAGGTCCGAATTTTCGAATCTGAAACAAGATACTTTGAAATCTTGCGGACTGCTCATACATGTAGGTAGTACAATCCGAACGAGCAGTCTTTCTGTCTACATGCCATTTTCGATACTGATACAACGTAATATATCCCCCATAGTCCTCCTCCTCTACAGTTCCCAACGAAGCTCTAGAGTGAAATATACAAGGTCCAAATATACAAGAGCGCATCTAAGCTCATTCCAACCAAATTTATCCTGTCTTAGTCCCCTTCCCAGACCCCGAAACAAGCAACACCACACTCCCCAACTGCCTCCTGACATCCTCTCTTTCGACATCATGCGTGTCCTCCACCTGTCCCCACATCCTCGTCTGCCAATCAACCTCCAAACTCGCCGCCCTAGCCGCTTCCTCCACTCCAAACATGGCTCCCTCCTCAGCATTCTCCGCTCCCTCTCTCAAATGCCCCAACCCCTCACTCCACTCCACAACCAGCCTCGCCGCCCCCAGCAATCCCTTCCCAGCAAGCACAGCCCTCTCCAAGCCCGCCAACTCCCAAGCCGGCAACCCCATCACCCAGCCCAAAATCACATCCCTCGTCATTTTCGGCTGCGATTTCGGCATTATACTCCCCTCATCCAAAACCTCTACGATCTCCACGCCAGGCCAGACGCGCTCCGTCAAGTACGAAATAATCGGCATCGCCGTCCTCTTCTGAATACTCCTAAGATCCTCCGCCTTCCGACTAGCATGGTCTTCATACCCCGGCGGATCAGGCGAAGCAGTCGGTGCCCAGCAGAGGAGAGAGTCAGTATCTAGATACCGCATCAGCGTATTCGCAAGACTCGTACGGATAGGTCCGGGCGCTCCTGAGGATGAGGAGTCTTCGTCTGCGATGTCTAGGGCGCGGGAGACGAGGGATGTGAGGGGGATGAGGTGCTGCTGCAGGGCTTGGTGGGCGGAGGTCAGGAGGTCCCATTCTAGGGCTATGGCTGTTGCGAGGGCGGGTTTGGAGTGTGGGATTGTGAGGATTGCTTTGGAGGGGCGGCGGAGAGGGCGGGTGTCGAGGTGTATTTGGAGACCTTCTATAAGGCAGATATGTTAGCATCAATCAATCAATCTTGTGCCGCCCAATCTTTCTTCCCTGTTCCTCCGAATCAATATAACGCAACTAGAAGAATTCCACGTACCATCCACACTCTTAACATGCACCTCCCTCCAAAACCTCTTCGTCTTCGCACTCCCACCCCCCGTTCCCCCAGCAATCGCCTTCAAATCTAAACCCCTCTTCAACAACTCAGCCTGCTTCCTCCGTCTGGCAACCCTTGAATCCACATGCTCGGCACTAGGTATAGGGACTTTTGGTGGTGGACCTGATGCAGTGAGGGGTTGCACTGTTGCTGGTTGAGGGGTGGTTGTGTGGATGTTTTGGGCTCGACATTGGAGGGTCACTGAGCGGTAGATCTGCGATGAAGAGGAGGCGAGGCGGAGGGATGTCAGATGAGATTGCGTTATGCGTTTCATTGTTGCGGTTGTGTGAGTGTTGTGGTGGTTGGTGAAGGGAATGAGGTGTGCTTTGTAAGATGGAATTTCGATTGAAGTTGAAGCTGCAAAGAGCTTCGTGTTTGCGCTGTTTGATTAGTCTTGGCATCAGACCTCGGCTTACTTTCCTTGTCCATTCTAGTATCACTATTTCACCCCCTTTAGAGCAGGTAGAGAGCCTGCAGAATGAGAAGTTGGGTACATACATCTTCTCAAAATGCTTGTGTTGTATTCTTGAACCGTTCTTTTGCATCTAATACTACGGTCTGCTTAATCACATCGAGAAGTCTTCAACCACAAACTGTCAATCCGCTACGCTATACAGCTTAAATAAACAAAACAGCCACCCATAGCTTCGGTCTTCCACCATATATACGCATTCCTCCACACTTTCATACCACTTTGTAGCCCTATCAGAAGATCTCCTCAACCATCCTCCAAGCCTCTCCATTCCCAGCCTTCTCCCTCTCCTTCCAGTACTTCCCATTAAACTCCCAGAAAGCCTCGCCCGTAATAGGACACTTCGACTTATGGAACCAATGGGGCTCGAACTCCTCACCCTTCTGCTCGCGCTCTCTTCTCTTAGCACGCTGCTTCTCCTCGACGCGGTTCTTTTCCGTGGCCGCGAAGTCGTACTCGCCGTCTTCCATGGCGCGTTGATCGGGCCGGAGACGGGTGTCGGTGGGAGGAAGCCAGGGCTCGAGTTGTTCGTTGATGTCGTTGAGTGTAACGACGAAGGGGGTGAGGTTGAATGGGATGCCGGTTGGGCGAGCATTGGCTTCCCAAACAATGAAAGCTTGGTTGGGGTCGCTGACACTGCCGCGGTGGTGCATGCCTCCATGCTTGGGTTCTTCAACCGCAGCTTCGTAGCCAGGGGTGAAGCGAGCATAGATCTTGTTGTTCCATCGTCCACCAAGACTGAACCGTGTTTGACCCTTGGCATCATTGACACGACCTGTAATCTGGTATGCGCTTGAGGCTTTCCATCCACGAGCCTTGAAGTCAATCAAACAGGTCTCACCCGTAGTCCAGTTCTTGACTTCCATAGGCCCGTAATTGTCAACAGTAGGCGATCCAGTGATGATACCAATGACAGAAGACGTGACCTTCTTCCAGGTATAGAAGTCTTCTGTGCCATCTGCCGCACGGAGCTTGAGGAACCATGTACCAAGTGGGTTGATGTCGAAAGACTTTCCGTAGAACTTGGACTTGACAGCAGATTCTCCGTAGTATGTCCACCTTGGTGATTCTGCCCATGCAGCTCCAATGGGTGGATGATGGCTGACTTGCTCGATGAAGAACCGATAATTCTTGTCTGGTCGAACATACTCGAAGGTCTCTCCCAGCAGTGGATTGAATGGCTTTGCGACACGACCGATCGTCGAAGCGTACTCACTGGCAGCAAACGCGGCAACATATACCATACGCTCGGTGGAGTCGGTTCTATCGGCTGCAATATCCAGAAGGTCGGCATACTCCATATCTTCAGCACATCGCTGCAAGAGAGATGTGGGCTCGTTGAACGATACAGGAAGCGTCATCTTCGTCATATCTTTTCCGATCATAGACTTGAGAATACCCTGCAACTTGTTAGAAATTGTATCAAGACAGGAGAAGGACAACTTGCCCATAGAGAGATCTTCGGCCTGTCATCAGCATCCATCTTCAGCTTCTTCCGGATGCCATTCTCATAACCTCTGAATGAAGGACTGAGATCGATAGTGTCGGCTGCAGCCCCTTCGGTCTTCACATCTCCCTGCTCAGCCTCTTTCCCAGGAGGCAAGCTGTATGGCGGAAGTGGCAGCATCGGAGCAACCTGAACCTCTCCAGCATCAACAGCATCAAAGAACTCGTCGTCCTCCTCCTCGTCAGTATCAGACAACGGGCCAACTTCTTCGAGGATCGACTTGCGCCGTAGAGAGCTCTTGGCAGTAGACTTGCGTCTCAGAGCCTTGCCTTCCTTGTCGAGCGGAATCTCATCGAGAGCATCAGCGAATTCGTCTCCCTTCAACGGCTCTCCTCTGCTCTCCGGTCTGCTTGTCACAGCAACGCTGCCAGACTCAATGACTTCACGGAGCGCTCGTTTGGTCAACTTTCGCTTCTCCTCTGATTCACCGACTCTAGCCTCGAGTATTTCCTGCTCCCGCGCGACTTGCGCCATGCTATCTTCCCACATGCGCCTCATATCAGCTTCACGATCAAGACGATATTGCCAGTAAGCATCTCTGTCCTTTGAAATCTTCAGGAGATCCCCAACGAGGCCCTTCAGATTTCGGATAGACGAATCGTAAGTTTGGGACGCTTGCATCGCAACAGGATCAGAGATGAAAAGGTTCGGGTTCTTGACTTGCTCGGCTTGGAGTGCAGCGTTGACCTGTCCCATCATATCGAGCTGTAACTTGGCTGACTGCGCAGTAATCTCGAAAGCATCTTTGCTTGCAGGAGTTTCGCGGTCGCTCGAACCTTCACCGTACTCATCATCGTCGTCACCATCATCCCCACTTGGTCCGATGTTACTTGGTACTTTTCCAATGTCTCCCATGTAGCTGGGTTCGTACGATCCGTAATTGGTGGCTTCATCGTCGTCTGCCACGCTGGTACCACTTGTAAATGCAACCTTGTGACCTCCGAGCTTTCCCGCACTGGTTTGTGGAATCAACCGATTGGTTTGCGTGCTGTTTCTCCGAGTATCTACAACACTCAAGCTATCGCTGGTCAGTTCCGTAGTCGAGGCTTCCCTTGCGGAACTGGATCCAGAGTGTTCGGCCTTTGCTTGTCTAAGCAGCTCTGCGCTTCTTTGCTTCTGCTTCTCTTCCTCCTTGGCTTGATCCTTTGTCCACTGGATGGAATTGTTCAGCGCCCAAAACCATCTCTTTGCTTCGACTTCATGGTTGGCTTTTAAGTGGTACTTGACAGATGACTTTCCGATGATATCGAACTTGGTCTTCTCAGTCGGGTCCATATTCAACCTCGCAATCTTCATGTTGATGGCCCCACGACAAGCAGAACCAGAGTCGTCTTGATGCTTATAGTAACTCATGACACCATCTTCCAGGACGAACCATCTCAGCTGGTAACCTTTCCGGTAATTTGTCCACTTCTTCAAGTATCCCTTCATTTCACGGCCGTCCTTCCCCGCAAGTGTATCTCCAGGCGCAGATCCGGAGCCTCCCTGTTGTGATGCATTTCCCAGAACAGCCTTCTCTTGGATACCTCGCTGGGCCGCAACTGCTGCTGGAGAGCGCTTCAACATAGCTCTTGTAGCATCGTCCTTTGTGACATCCTGTGGAAGTTTGCCCTTTCGATCGCGACGAAATGGATCTGCTCCATGAAGAAGCAAGACTTGAATGAGCTCCTTATCCTTCTTCTTCGCAGCCTCATGCAACAATGTGCCTCCAGCCTGCACAATGCCAATATCAGATGCGAATTCCCCTCCATTGATATCCAACACCATCTTCACTCTCGGCTCTTCCAAAACCTCCCCAAGCCTCTTGTAGTCTCCCTGCGCAACCAAGGCCTGCACTTGTCTAATTTTTCCATCGACGAATATCGATCGTGATAGCTGTAGCTGCTGGAAAATGTCCGGTGTCCGCGCCATGTCGAGCGGTAATCTGCCCTGGTAATTCGCAATAGAATCATTGATGCCATTCTGGTCAAGCAGCAGTCGCACAACCTGTCCTCTACCCTGCGATGCAGCTAAATGCAACGCAGTATTTCCTTCTTTGTCCCGAGCATTGATATCGATTGTTCCAGCACCATCAGATAGCACGTACTCCACCACAGGAAGCTCAGCGCATTGTATTGCTAGGTGTAGTATAGTTGTGTCTTCCAGACCAGACGACCCTGAGCCAGTGGCACTAGACGTGCTCATGCGCGTGCCATCTGATTCCCGAATCGCCTTTGCAATAGCTGCCGTATCACCACTTCGCAGCGCCTCGAATATACGGAATTTCCTAACGGACGATTCGATCGACACCGTCTTCTCTTGTGGTGGGGGTTGTGCTGGCATGGCTCTCGGGGTCTGGACGTTGGAGATTGATCGCATCAACCCCGCAGTACCTGTTGATTGTTTCTGGGCTTGGTGTCGTTGCGAATTGTGATGTGAAAGGGAAGTCGACGAAGGGCTCTTGCTGGGTAGTTGTGAATTCGAGCCGTCTTCGGAATTTTCATCTTCCTTTCCTTCTTTGCGTCGTAGCAGCGAAAGTGCAGACGACTTGCTGCGTTTGTGACTAAGTACCGTCATTGTCAGCGAGGGTCCCAGGGGGCAGCTTCTCTCTCAACGGAAGGATAAACAAAGCAACGACGAAAGACTCGAGGGTTTTTGTATTTGGGGGGCTTTGCATGGATATACTAACCCTTCACCTGTTTCCGACATGTTAATAACCTTTTATAGCCGAGTATTCGAGCAAATCGGAGGGCGTTGACGTTTGTAAACTGGAGAATTCTGGGACTCGATTAGGGATTACGTCCAATGCATGCGGGGATGCTCGATTGGAATGAGCAAGGGTAGATATTACACACACACCTTCGAGCTTTCTCGATCTGACAGTGGCCAGAAGCTGCCCAGTAGTGGGCGGGTGTATTCTTGGTGGATGTCGTACTATGCAGTGTAGTGCAGTGCAGTGCAGTGCAGTGCAGTGCAATGCAGTGCAGTGCAATGGCGAGCTTCGTGTTCTTTTTGCTGCGGTGCGAGAATGGCGCAGGCACGGTACGTCCGTTGTTTGTATATCGTGTCCTTCTTGCCGCTCAGTTGTACTTTGTACGATGTTGGATGCAGTAGAAGCAGAGAAGAAGCAGAAATGTGCCCGCACGTTGCACAATCTGGCCTGTGATGAGGGGAAGGGAGAAGAGGGGAGTGAGCTGAAGTGTGAAGCCTGTTCCAGTCTGGATTGGGCGTAAATAGGAGTCTTGGCTCGTTCGATCAGGGATTCAACAATGGAAGAGGCAGCATGACGTCTTGAGAAGCGAGGACAGGCCAAGAGCTCAAGCTTACACGTGATTGGTGCGGTGAACGGCCCGAGAAAGGAAACGGATCGCCGACCGGATTGAATACTTCCTTTGCCTTGCAACAATTATCAATCAACCGGGCAGAGATACAGCGGCGGAGCGAAGATCAACAGCTTCACTTTGTTGCTGTTTGCTGGCTAGTGGTTGCAACCATCAACACCACAAGATACGCGAATAAAATCACATCATAAACCACGATTGAGGTAAAATGTAAGACCTAGCAACGGATAAGACCCAATTATGACTTCCAGGGGCCGAAGAATGAGAGGTAAATACACAGTAAGGTACGCGTCAATCTCACTCAGATGTCACTCTTTACTCGCTTGCCAGTGTCGCCACCATTATCGCAAGAAGGCAAAGTGAGAGAAGGTCTACGAGAGTAATCAGTCAGCTCTTGGCACTTAAAGAGCAAGCACCTCGCCATGTCCACCAGTTGAATAATAGCAAATTGAGATACTCCGTACCTTACATCTACGAAGCTCTAAGCCACCTTCCACTACGCACTCGCTCTCTTCTCAGTATCCACGACAACGCTACTCAACTCGCCTCATAAATCCGAATATACGAGTACCGATGCTTCACTCAAATCACCCACCCCTTCAATCAATTCGATGAACAATCCGGCTACTCCCTCTTCCGTGAACCGTCGCTCAAGACAAGTACCAACCTCGAATGCGTTCGCTCTCCAACAACCAGCCGATCCAATAACACAACCTCGCCAGTTCCTCGAATTTACAGTAAACGACAAACGAAACTCTATTCTGCCCTGCGCCTCACTGTTCGGCAATCTCCTCAAGCAGCAGCAACTTAACACACCGGGTGTCAATTACATCCCACAACAGTCGCATTACGGGCTTCCGATAACAAGTATTGCGAATTCGTGGCGATGACTGTAATGGAAGTCTTCATGAATCAACATCTTTTCATTTCCGAACACCGGCATTGGTCCTGACTGGACACGATTATATTGATACAATGTGTATCTGTGGCCATAAGTTGCAGTCCTACTCGCCTTCAACGGTATTTGTCATATTTCATCTGGTTTTAATTTTTTGATTGCTATTCACTGTTACAGACTCTTTCTCCGTCCAGCCAGCTTCAAGGCTGCTCCCTCTACTCCCTCCTCTCTCCACAGTCCTCTCAAACTCCATCGTTCCTAATCTTGACCTTCCTCAACGCACTTCGTTTTTCCATTCCCTCTGTGAATATTGTGGACTGTAGCGATCGCACCAGAAACTGGACGAGGTCGACTCGAAATAGAAGTGATCTCTTGAGCTGGCTTCTCGCTATCACGGGCGCCAGTTTTTAGTCTGCAAAAATCTAGCTAGCTAGCTACCCTCCGCTTTCACTTGTCTTCTAGAACAGCGTATGTCATGTCATTCCTCTGAAACGTGGCAGTTGCGTCGGGACTATTTAACTTGTCTCTGAAGACTTCTCAAGTGCTTCCCATCTTGTCCTGACCGACGCCAGCTCAAAACATGGGTCCAGCAATTTTGCATATGATGCCCAAGGGAATCAATATCGCCCGCAGACGGCAGCGAGTTGATGAGCAAGGCTGCAAAGCAAAGCAACACTAAACTTAGCTGATAGAACCTGTCGGTAGTATGCTCAAGCAATGGTGAAGTGGGCCGCACCGCTCTACGTGGTGGGCCAATACTGAAGTCGATTGTTTGATAGATCGAGACCTCGTCGAAGAGCGTCAACTCAGTTGTCGAAGATTGCTTCGGCCTCTGAGCCAGAACCTCTTACTTGTCGGGGTGGAAGTATTCGAAAGGCTTCAAGTAGGCTTGTTTGATTTCAAGGTCGGAAGCAGACGGGCACCTGCCGGATTGGCCAGGAGCGGCGCTGTTGGATGCCGTACTCATAGTGGAGGGTGTGCCCTTCTCGAATTCACAAGTTGCTATGCTCGCTGATGTTGCCCTCATTTGGGTAATCGTCACTTATTCCGCTTTAATATATTCCATGCCAGGTTGCTTTCATTGGTATCCGGAGGGTGGTCTCCGGTATTGCGCACTTGCAAAATGCTGCTGGCCGTTACTGAAGTGGCATTGCTCTCGGTCCATGAACTGTCCATCACCCGAGCCTAGCTGGCTGCCGTCACCGCCCAGTCTTGCCCCTGGTTTATGAGTGCAGCAAGATCAAAGCGTTGCTAGATTGCTAGATTGCTGGACAGCTCGAGTCTATCCCCGTTTGCCCTCTTCCCGCTCACCAGACTCGCTTCCCAATCAACCCACTTCATCTTCCCCACCTGGCCAGCATGAGCATTTTCCATTCTGCATTGTGCGGGGGATCTTTGCGTTCAAGAACCAGACGGCAGGTTGGTCTCCCTCAGCACCAGTCTCGCCATCAGATGGCATGCCAATTTCTATGACGGTTGAACATACTCAATCATAAACAAGGCCAGCTCGTACCCTCTGAAAACTTCGCTGTCCCCGTCAAAGAAGCTAAGAGAGACAACTTTGGTTCCAAACTTCTTCATGGCCAATCGAATAAGGTTTCCGGCCTTCTCCTGACCCCATCGTGGCCACAGGATATCTTACTGGCGACTCAGCTTTGATCTCTCGGCCTCCCCTGGCGGGAAAACGCTTGGGAGGTACTCGAATGAAAAGCTGAGAGGAGGAGGTGGTGGAGTAATGAGATTAAAGTGACTCTGAAACAATAGTCAGTACACCAATATTCTGGAGCGTTGAAGCTTGGTACTTACTTGGGGATAGGATTCTTGTTGAGACGCTGTAGGTCCCTTCGCTTGGCCCCAGCATCCCGGTACTCGGGGTACCACTTCGTACCTGCACCTGGCTGGTTCATGGCCAGGGTGCTGGCACGGAGGTACTGATGTGGGACATAGCCCCGTGTGGGATGCTGAGGCCACGAGCGAGAGCTCCATGTCGGAGCGGGCTGGTCCCCAGGGCCTCCGAAATGGGAGGCATTTCTTAATTCTGGTCCATCTGCTAGGAGAGCGTGATCTTGCAGTCTTCGTCTCCGGAAACCTGGAGGCGGAGATGCGGCGGCGGTGAGGCTGCTAAAGTTGAGAGAAGGGACGATGGTCGGACAAGGATGTCGTAAGGGCTGTTAAGGACATTGGTTTGGTGGCTGGCTTGGTATCCGGATGGGCCGTATCCAGGGTCAGAGAATGGTATCCTCCAATGTCGTAGGAATTGGTTCCGACATTTGGAGGGGGTGGGATTGCATTGATCCAGCTTCGTATCCACAAGTCCAGGTGGATTCGAACGAGCCAAGCAGGAGATTCAGAGATCGAGGCAGTGGTCGAGACTCAGAGTCAACCGTGTTGCTCTGTCAAATGGTCTCTCGTGTTTGAACTTGCAGCCCATCTGAGTGAAAGCATAAGAGAGCCTTTATTGGTCCGCTTATTGCAGGTAGCTTCGGTAATAGTCCCAGTCTTCGAAGATCCAGCACCAGAGTGTTGCGTTGCAATACATGGGGTCCTTTTCCTTAGCCTCTACCCAAAGAAGGATGAAAGCCAAGAGAAATATAACACCATAGCAGAAGAAGCAGTAGAACTTCTCCAGGCTCTTTAGATGCTTGGCTCGGTATCGCCAATAGAAGGTCAGGTATTATTGTCGCTGCCACAGATCAGCCATCTTCGAGCTGTCTCCACCATGCGCTATGGACTACTCGTGTTTTTGGACACGAATAGAGCCAGCGATCCTATAAATGAGTTTAAGCTTGCTGTTCCAGTAGGTGTGAACGCTGGTTGTGCAAGCAGCTCTTCTTGAAGCGGTCCCTATTGTATTTCATTAGCTATGTTTGAGTAGTACCTTTTCTTTGACTTACCTCTAGACCAAATGTGAAGGCGGTACTACTACCGAGGACAGTTTGGACGAATGCCAGGAGATGGTTGTGAGCGGAGTAGGAAGAACGAGAGCCATGGCGCGCCTAGTGCAGGAAGTCCCCGACTTGATTGACCTGAGGCCGATGGTGGGATGGGCGGAAATAGATCTTGATCTAGAGAGAGTGGGTTTTCCTCCGGGCGATCCCAAGTATGCGTAGGCTGCTGCTCGGGTGGGCCATGGTGGTAGTACTACTTGAACACCGTCAGTGTTCTGCCTTTTGGATACCTAATGCTGCATATTTTCTTACCTGCACAAGTTCTTCGGAAAGATTTCATGACCAAGAATTATCGACCATCTTGGCCTTTTGCGGATTAAGATGAAACCTGATCGTTGCGTATCGCAGAACATCCCCGAGGTATCCGTGAATGGTCGAGAGGGCTATCGATTTGTGTTGTGTTGACACGAGAGCTCCAAGCTAAACGAGGACACAGCACCTGTAAAGTATGCGAGACTGGAGGATACGAATCGAATTTCAGGTGCAACGATAGAGCTGAACATCGTCACAAATCCGAAGCCACTAGCGCCAGGCATAGCTGAACTACGTGATTGAGACTCAGCAGTGTCTGGACGATATACGCTGTACGGTGGACAGAGATGGTAGCCGGAGTCGCGGAAGAATAGGATGCTCCGAGACGAGCACAAGTCTAATCTCAAGACGCCACTCTGCCGAGTATTCGTGATAGTCGTGACCGCTGTAAAGATAATGTCAGCCTGTTCTGGTACTATCTTGTGGTCAGAAAGCGTACCACTATGCCCACCAAAAGCCGTTGCAAGATATTGATGACCCTCACGCAGATATTCGAGCTACGCGATCCAAGGTAGCGAAGACGATTGTTAGAATCATCCGTTGATAACTCCATGACCTTCTTCTCCATGCCAGAAGCGCTTTTGCTGAGCGTGGATATGGGTGCGAAGATCAGATCCCTCCAGTTGTGTGGTAAGCAGCTTTCACAGCAAGTGGTCCTGCTGTCATAGCTGTAGTTTGTGTGATAGGAGAGATTGAGTGTGGGAAAAGCGTCGATAAGCAGTGAGAAAGCCTTGCAACGACCAGTGCAGGTGTGTTGCTCCTGAATGGAGAGGAGCGCTGGAGTATTCTACTAGATAACCGATTATATTAGCAATCTTATTCAGAGGTATTGGTTCTTGTACTTACTGTTGCAGGGCCAGGCGCAAGTATTGCGTCAGAACAGCACCGTGGTATACTTTCATCTAGCCACGGATATGATTGTCTAGACTAGCGTGCCCGGTTCGAGTCTTGGACAAATGATCCTTAAGCTCGCTATCTGCCAAGAAGTAATCGCTTTCAACATTTGAGAGGGACTCTTTTGGTGAAGCAGGAGATTGATGCCCATTGTGGAGAAGGGCAGTCGTAGACAACTTCACCGATACATCGTATTGGATTGAACCGTCCGAGGCGGGACAGAATCTGATTGCCGCCTTGAAGAACGATAGTGACGATGCTAATATGTCGAGATGATTAAGATAGCATTCTGAAGTAAACGTTACTGGAGGAGAATAGGCTGCCGCTCGCAAATGTGATCCTTCTTGTTGCGGAGCGGATACCAAGTCGAGACGGAAAGAAAGCATCAGAGCAACGGCGTGATTTCAATTTCTGCGCTCATTTTCCATCTTGGCGTCGAAGACATGGTATTACTGAATGTGTAGAGCATTAGGGGAGCTTTGGAGTTTTCGTTGCGTCTAGTCGTCCAGGTTGTCTCACGGATTCTGCTGCGCGGCATCTTCGTCCTGCGATCAGAGAAAACAGTCAGCCAGATTCTCTCCAAGGGCTTACTATCGTTAAGCCGGCATGCTATTTGATTGGAGATCTCTGTATGAGGAGAATTGTTGGGTTGTTGTCAGGGAAAATGACGCGTGGTAGGGATAACTTACTGAGAATGGCCGATCTCGTCGCCGTTGCGAGCATCGACGCCATCAATTAGCATCGCTGAGTCGGCGTGGCCACAGCAGGTCATCTCATAGGTTAGAAAGATGCGTGTAAGTAGTCTCTGCTGTTTCTACCTTCGTGTAGAGCGTGCTTCTGTGCTTGAAGCAGAAATCTCGGGGGCCCAGATCGTTTGTACGACCGAGACTGTAGCATTTTGAAGCAAGCATCTGGACCAGAGACTGGAGAGTAGTCAGCATGGCGGAACAGAGAGCTAGGAATAAGCTCTCTATCAGGCTACATACAGTTTAGGGTAGAGGGTGGTAGGTTTACTTACTGTAGAGCGGAGCAAAATCTCCTTGGGTTTGCTGGAGGAGAATGGCTTTTTTGTGGCAGACTCTTTGATGTAATTCAAGAAGGTTGCATACGCATAAGGAAGTGCTGTGTATATTGCAGATTCGATTGGGATAGACTCTGCGTTGTCGTGGTTGTTGATCTGTTGTGGTGGGAAGAAACGAAACTTGGTGGGAGGCGAGATGGATGGGAAGGTGACTGCCGATTTTGGAACACTTCGAAAGTATGGCTAGGGCTAAAGCCTCTAGGCACTTTGAGGAGAGCAAACGATCAATAATATCGTGATCAGCTCGAATTTCATCAGTGTTCGTCTCAGACCAATCTATTGTGGTATTGTATCCTCGTGGGCTCAGTTGCCAGCCTGGAATTGGAATTCGTCTAACACAATTAACGTGAAGTGGGGGACACTTCACAAGATTATCCCCAACTCCTTGAATCAAGTAGACGACTTTACTAGTCAAATCATTAAATCTATTCCTCCTGAGCCACGAAGAACCGCTGAAGAGAAGACCCTCGTGCCCGTCAATAAAGGTGTGCTATGTAGAGTGTTGCTGTATCTTCGCTATTCACACAAGCCTCCCTATCCATTCGAGCGAATAGCATGCGGACAAACATTCAAAGGCAACTTACCCACATCGACTGCTATTAGCCTTCTAATAGCGCCATCAGCTTTTGGACTTCCTGTTTATTATCCATACCTGCAACATGAAAGACATCAGAACGTGACTATTTAAAAGCAGCCTGGCAGATGGTTGTGTCTTTGTAACCCAAGATATCAAAAGCAAAGAGAGCCTCGCTTTAAACTCTTGCGTCTGAAAGGACTATTATTGACTTGGACTCTGCTCTTTCTCTAGTAATATTTTTTAATGATGTCCAATATCATGGTCGACATAGGAAGTTGAGTAAAGAAGCTCATTGCGCCGCAGAAACTGCACTATCGTAGTGGGTTGTCAACACTACTTTCTCCTTGGGGGTTTTGATACAAATCAAGAACAGTAAGTTCTGATCATGCAAAGCCTAATATTTGTGACTGATTGTTGGAATTCCTGATTGAAGGATGTTGCAGCTCATACCTCGCTACCCCGCATTTTCGGCCCCCAAACCACTGGCCTCTGACACTGAACTTGCTGTAGTCACGAATTTTGGTAGACAGAAACCTATATACGTACCTCAGATGATGTTTTATGAGATTTTCCACAGAAAGTTATTTTATAAGACCTCATGCATCTGGTCTCGAGAACTCACGGACGATGTCCCGACGTCCAGTGGCACGAGATCGCAAGGCTTTGAAGGCTTCTAAGGGACAACTAGACATCAAGTTAAGTTAACAATGACTTTAGTCATGACATGCTTGAGCTGAGGTGGTAAATGATCTGTTCTTTTGGGCGTTCCTGTCCATGTCTTGGAAGTCAACAGATCGCGAATTTGATTCAGTACAACGGCATCTTTCTTTTCTTTGTTTGGTTCAATTGAAGGTATAGAATCGTGAAGAAATATATGCTCACGTAATGTTCTGTAAGTAAATCAAATATAGACGCTGGAAACTAAATGCCTGGTTCAAGAGAATTAACAACGCCCATTCTTACCATGGGCTACAAGCTACCAAGATACAGCTAAAAATATGGTACCTTCTAAACCTTTGACCGGGACTTTTTATGAGAACACACCATTTGATCCAGTAGTACGCATTAACGTTGAGGGATGATACCGCACGCAAGTAACAGTTGTCAACGTGACAAATATTTGGGGTGCTGGCACTTTTTGTCTTGACATCGCAGTCGGGAGTGCCTTGCAAAGAGATATCGTTCAATGACTATATAAACATATGCTAGTCACTTCTATTCGAAGTATCGGGTTGCCAAAGAGATTCCCACGTGATCATGTTCCACGACGCGAAAGAGGCGGTGAAGATCTCCATTTTGTCTACCAGAACGCCGAAACCCAGAAACAGGTTAGTCAAAAGCAAAGTTTATCGAATTCATCCTTTCACTCAGTCATCTATCCTCTATCCTCTATTTCCTGACTCTTATGACCCCAAGACGAAGCCTTGGTTGGTTCGTGATGGTGCTCACTTCGGGCAAGTTGAATAGCTTGCGTCGTTAAAGTTTGACAACAGCGTCACGAGAACTGCAGAGTAGCTTCAAAGATCAGCATCTTTGTGGTCTTCTACTGTCTACAGGGACCGGAAGGCTTTACCCAATGATGACGATGAAGATATCGTGTGCTGTGATATCAACAACCACAGACATGATCACCAAAAAGACCAGCACAAAGATGCCAACGACACAGGACATCTTGCCTCTGCTGAGATTTCCCAGATACAGCAGGAATATGGGTGTGAATAGAGCACCGGTTCCCAAGCATACTGCAGCAAATTTTGGCGCAAGCCCAAGTCGATATGTTGAGAGATGAACGACGTCGGAATCTTTATTTGTTTTCTTCTTCTCATCGTTGCCTATGAAAAGGCCCTATTCCCCCAACTAGTCAGCCTCTACATTGACTACTGTTGTGTGAGATATATTTCGTGCGGTCAGGAAACCTTACATGAAGCCTAGAGTCAGGGTTGTTTTGCAGAAATGTCTCGATGAAATCTTCAATTCGATTGCTTTTGCGGGAAATTGACCTCCTCTTTGCAGATACGAAGTCGTCTATCTCGAAAAGGAAAGAGTCTTCACCTCCTTCAAAAGAGCGATTGTTAATATTGAAGTCGTAGACGCTACGGTGGTGGCGCTCCTTCACACCTTCCAGGTCCCTTATTCTGGTGTAACGGTCAAGGAATTTGTCTGCACCGTGTCAGCTCCGAGATCCTCGATTCATCCTTGCTCTTCGACAATTGATCTCACAGTAATCTTTCAATTTATTCTCAATCGTCTCTAGCAAGTCTTTCTGCGTTGTGTTCCAATTCCCGCGGTGTTCGATGCTGCTCAGCCGGTATCTCATGCTCTCATCTTCAGCGTCTTTCTTGTCGAGGTCTTGTAATTGCCTGATGAGAGCGCATAACTTTATCTGCTTCGTTTCGAGAATCCGAGTTGCGACATCCCCGAACTTGCGGAATATGCAGAAGCTATCGTTCGAGTTTTGGAATGCTGCGAAACGGGGTATGCCTTGTTCGTTGTCTTCCACTAAATGGAATTACTCGTCAGTACAGTTTACCACGATATGTATTGCGCTGTGTAGTTTACGTTTGCTGTGTCGTATTCGATGATACCCTCGATCGTATTTGGGCTGTGCTGGGCCCTCAGGAGGGGAGTTCGAAGAAAGACGTGGTGGCAGCTTGGTAAAAAAGCGACGCCAGCCATCTTGAGTTGATGGCCATCGTGGAACTTCAATTTCTTCAGCATAGCAAACTAAACAATGCTTGAAGTAGTCTTCAATACCTCGAGACTCTCCTACGCTCGAAGCCGGTGTTAGTGTAGCCGACTCGTCTGAGCTTCCATGTTCGCTTATTGTCGATGGTGATGGCTTTTGATGCTGTCGTTTTCGGAGTTCGGACTCTGCGGACGGCATGTCTTGCAGAGGAAATGCTAAGGCTCTTTCAGCACTGTCATGATTGGGGGCGTAAGCTTCAGGCGGGGGTGTCAAAATAAAGTGGCTCGAGATGGGGGCCGTTGCCGACCGCACGAGAAGTCTCTCTGCCATGACGATAAATGCATTGATGGAAGAGATAACAGCAAGCAATGACCTTGGGATCATGACTGCTTTGTAAAACAAAATCATGGTCTTTCAAGCCTGATTGTTGTGTGCCCAACGTGGTACGGAAAGCTGGAAAGCATCTTCGTAGGCTGGCTGCACACACACCTTTGTCACTGCCCTGGCAAACGAACTAATCACGACGAGAACACCTGGCGATCTACTTTCCTTACTTTCAAATCAACAACAGTCCACGAGGCTGTGTCTATTTGGCGATGTCTGTTCTGGCGGTGAAGAACAGGGTGGGTGGTCGGTCTTAGGAGGTCGAGTTCTGGGCCAGCACGTTTACGCGAGAGTCGGTAACGAGGGATGAAGGAGAGCACACTGAGCGACAGGGGAATGGCTGTCACTTATATGCCCGTAGAGAGTCTCTAGGCTCAAGGGATTTTCCGCGCTGTCGTCATTGGATGGGTTGGTGTCACACACATTGGGCGGCAAATCAGAAATTTGTGTACATCTGATTGACAGACGCAAAGCTCAGGTAGACGAGCCTCTTTGTTTTTGTTTGTGTTGCCGAGTCTTACTGTACGTGACTGTTTAAATTCTGCCCACATGCCCAGAACGCTACTGTATCGAATTTCCCTCCTAACAGAGAATGCCGTCTTTTCGTTCATCCAATACCAAATTAAATCAAAACTCCTGCTTTAATTGCGATATGTTCCCAGCATTTTATGATTATGTTATGGCATTTCATACCGCAGCAACCAACCGCATAATCATTTCAGACTAGTTGAGCCTTTCCCAGTGCTTACATTGACAGTGCTTCGTTAAGCAGGCTTGGTGGGTGGTGGACGCTGGAGAAACTCTGATTAGAGGGTCTTTCTTAAACATGTGGAATCGATTACCGGGGGTGGATCAACTGGCTTCACATATCCTGCACCAGATTCAAGCTTCATTCTTCGCTCTCGTGGTGCCCGGGTTTGAATTGATTGCCTTTCTCGACCAGGCTGGCTGTCATGGCCATTTTCGAAATCTGCAATTCTCGGGTTTTTATTCCTCTCCCCACCGTCTGTTGCTGAGTATGGCGCCATTATGCTTTCCTTTCTGTTAGCATCGGTTGTTAGGGATTTTCCGCAGCTGCTTGCCTGCTCTGACGTTGAAGAATCAAGCGAGAGATCGAAGATCGGTCATCGTGGGGCAGAAATTTCATGACTGATCCACGAAACAGCAGAAAAGAGAGAAAGGACTTGCTTTAGTATACCTGTTATTGAAATTTGAGGAGAACCTATACCACTGTCTCGTGAAGCCCCAATTGACTTCTAAATTGTCTGATGCGCTGCGATGGCTCGTGGAGAAGCTTTCTCATCTCGAATGTTCCGTGAGTCAGAAGCAAACTATGGCCAGGGCAAGGGACCTGAACTATTGCCTGCAAGCTAGCTGAAAGTAGAAAAGACGCCAGGTCAAGGAGACTCACAATCGTAAGATATGCACAGATACATGTGATAGGACAGTTCATGTTGATGATTGACGACCCATGGACCCGAAAGGTAGCTGCAGTCGCCCTCGGTCATCTACCCATGACACCGAATTCAACCCTTTGTTCCGTTGAAACGTCTTCCGCGGGTACACCAAGATATCTGCCAGGTCCTTTCTTACCATATGAGAACTTGACCACTTGGTAAGATTGTCGCATTCCCGTTGAGCGATGCTCTTGCGGCTCTGGGTATCTCTCGCACGGCCTTCGAATCGACGAACTACACCCCTGACTCTCCATTTGGCGTAGAGTGGGGTAGCTGTGCCTTCGATGTGCAATAACGACGCCCGGCTTGTGTGTCTGCACCGCTCAAGCGAGAAGACATGGCAGCCGGATACCACTGAAGAGTCGGTGTGTGGATAGGATCTGGTAAGATCACGGACATGCCGTTGGGAATTCTTTGGGCCCACAAGAATTCCAAGATCAAATCCTCCGAGCCAGCATCCTCTCTTATAATTCCAGTATGCCCCATGATTGCTCTTTCGACGGAATTTTGATTCGTCTTTCCCTTGTGTTTCCTGTCTTTTCTCTGTTCAAGCTTGTTTGATGTAGCGTGGACGAAATCTTACGCTGTATAGGCTCGCGACTGTCAGTACCAGTCAGCATCTCAAGCCCCACCGAGGACACCTGCAGAATGACTGGCACTTGTGTAACTCGTGGTCGAGCGACCAACGACAATTCAAAATATAATAAAATTCCATGAAGAAATTTCTTTCGGAGATGCTCTCTCAATTCGAGATCTCCTAGATGTGCCTTGGTATCGTCAACTTTTGTCCACTACCCGACCTTGTCGACCATCTATAAATGTGCCTCGGCACCAGCTTGAGCGTTGAAAATGTGGATTGAAAACGCAATACAATGAGGCTGAATGAAAGATGTCGTGAGACCCAAAGGAAAGATCCCGCACGAATACTCAAGCACAGAAGTTTGATTCAAAGCTTTGTCGTTAATACAAAAGATACCCCGTCACGGGTTTGGATATTTGGAAACGCAGAACGTCCGAAACAGCAAAGGAGTGAATCAAAGAGAGTTCGATAATTTCCAGCAGATAAGAATAGTTTCGCACAGAATTTGGAGAGGCACTTGCCTGATATATTATATACCCGTGTTTCTGTCAGCGTGGGACCTCGGCCAAGCAGGGGCCCTTATGGCCTTCCAATTCAAGCCCCTCCCGTTTACCCGCTGAAGAAATCCAGATTGACGCACATGGCTCCACAAATGGAACGGATGCGGATGACATGCATTTTTCAAAGAGTGGCGCCGTGGAAGTATACCTTAAAAGCTAGAGTAGCACGCCATCACACGCTTTCACAAGATAAGCCACCTATCACATCAATATTCCCTGCACCCTCAAGCTCAAGCGGTTTATGCAATCCTACAATTGCGGCAATTGAGAAGGCAAATATTGAAACCAACATCGCGAGCCAGAGCTCGCAGAAAGGCGCTTCCAAGACTGTCGATGTCTCGTTGATTACAATCAGTCTCTCAGTTCAGTCCCAGCTCGGGTACTCGACATATCTGCTTTGGAGGGGATCTTCCACAGAAAGTCCTGATAAGAGCCATGAGTGGAATCGAGGGTTTATATAGAATTGTTCAGAGAGAAAGGGGGGCACCCCCACAAAGGGCCCTCTTTCAGGGTCCATCGAAGCGCACGGCCGATGCGTTGGCATGATGGCTTGTCTCCATGGTTTCTTTTCGACCCGCCGTACGTAGTGCATCGAGCCTATGAAACGTCCAGATACCTCGTCTTCAAGCAGCGAGGCACTAGCAAAGCACGCCCCACCCACTCAGGATACATCACACGGGTGAGGGTTTGCTATATCGGGGACGCGGCACCGCTTCTGGCAGAAAGAGATGAGTCTTATTCGTTCGAACGAGAAGAGCCAAACGAATGAAAGATGAAGAGGATGAGCACGGATGGAGCACGTAAGAAAAGTCACACCGGAATGGACTCTGCCGTTGATTGGCATGGTGCTGCGCCAATGAAGAGCGGCTCCTTTCCGAAAGGTGTCTAAGAAGGAACAGTCAGATAGTCATATTCAGAGACGAAAACGAATGGTGACACTAGAGGCAGGGATACAGAGCTGAGCACATGTTGGTAAGGAGTTCAAACTTGCTGTAAAGTATGTAGTAGAACCAAGCCCACAACCAATGTGGGATTCGGCTGCAGCTGAATACTTCTCCAGGGCACAACGAGGTATATTCGAAACCAGCCACTGTCGCCGCCTACTTTTTCGTCGGAGTTTTGGCTCCCCTTCTAGGGAACTCTGGTCTTCTGGAGCTCTCATCAAGCTCGCCAACACCACCAGCTGGAAGAATCAACAATCATGGTACCTTCGCATCCTATTTATCTGATATTAACCCTCATTCTCGATGTCTAGTCCCCAAAGATCATTCCTGCCGCGGATCTAGATGTATGTCAGTCTTCAAAGCCCCCATTGTATGGCCTCTAACCTCGAGGGTCAAGATTCAATAGATGCGCAGGAATGTCTATCATTACATGGAGAAACCTTTTAACTGTGAGTTTCAATATGAGACATGGAAGAGATAAGATGTTATCAATACCATTCTCCCTCAAAGAGCTCGATATCTTGGGTAGGCTAGCTAAGTTGCTAACCAAGTTTAATAGTGTTGTGAAGCTCAACTTCATCTTTTGCCACGAATTGCCAACGATAATCCCCACAAGATCGCAGACCGCAACAAATCAACTGAATCACTATCGACTCACAGAGAGAACGGTTTGAGGGTGGAGCGGGTTGAATTGCCAGTCTTGTTCACTGAAGCAGGCATCCGACGGAACGCGTCGCAAGTTCACTACAAGAATACAAACGGAGGCGCTTCACAGTTCGGCAGCGGATCCCAACATGATGCCCTTCAAATTCAGTGCGGAATAGAGAAAAGTCATACTGAGGATATAGGAGAATATAGCTGCTGGTGTTAGTATTGAACACACACGCTTCACAAACGCGGAATTCTGGAGGAATCAAGCTTAAGCTTGGCGCAATTAATGGTGGAAGGATGGAAGATCTGGCGGATATGAATAAGCCTACTTCAATAACAAGTACGTACAGAGTATGAGTCTGTATCAGTGGTTCTTCGAGGCGAGAAGCGACTTCTTCGGAGCTTGCTGATCCATGTCTCATGGATGAGACAGCTTTCATTTCAAAGTACATCACTTACGATATGTTGAGAATTAAATCCAATTTCAAGTTATCGAAGGATTTCGTATGGATATTCTAACCATGGTCATTTAATCTCGCTTTCAAGTATGTTAGCTACCTACGGTTGCAACCTCTGAGCTTCGTCAAGACCGAAGGCCAAGGCATGTAGCATGTACCCCTCCAGTGCCCACAGTGGTCCAAACAGATTCGAACTTCACATACAAATGACTTGAATTCACTATTGAGCAACCTGAAACTCTGATCTAGTCATAATTTTAAGGCTGACAATACCTTGTATACATGGTAGTCTTTTTCACTCGCTTCCTTAACTTGCTGATGCGTCACGCTCCTGCTCAATAATGTTAATGATACTGGGAATTAGGACTAATGTTTCTAGTATTAACATAACTCAGTCCACGAAGATCTCAGATATCTATACTTCGAAAGACAGCTGATCACGAGCGCAGCGCTCGTGGATGTTCTTCGGCCCAAGGGTAACTGCTATTCGGTAGTGAAAGTAAACATCACGTGCCGGGATTGTGGCTTGTGCTTCGCCGCCACTTTCTCCCGAGCTTTGGCTTTCCCCAGGATCCAGACCACAACATCAGAGCCACATTCCAACAACACCAACATGTATATCAACAGTCTCACGTCGTCGACAGTGGACGCAGAGTAGATGATGTTCGAGTCGTCAAAGTTCTTCAGATTGTGTAAGACCAGAAACCAAGCTTTTTTTTTCGCGCTCTCAATGGCCCCCTGACCAGAAAGGAAATCCACTAAATATAATAAGTAAAGACCGTTCCTAAGCTGTCCTCTATCCCTACGTCCTTTGGTGCTGACTGTCTTTAGCTACTTTATGCATTGTGAATGAAAATAGGAAAAGGAATCGAGCTCCCCTCCCCTCAATGCCACACCGCTCAACGCCGTTGGACCATCAAGGAAGCTTTTACACATCGTCACGCTGCTTGCGCAGGCCCAGACTGGTTTATATTGCCCAAAAACATAATTATCACTGCAGCATAACTGTTGGCAATCAGCTTTGGGGCTTGTAAATTCGGGGTAGGAAGGACACACGCTGCGGTACCAAAAAAGATTTCCTGGACCCGGGCACCAGTCATAAAGGAGATAGCGATGGTGAAAGCAAGGACGAAGACCGAGGCTGTCACGGCCATGACAGCTCGATTGGTTGGAACCAAGAACAAGATGAAGACCGGCACAAGAAAGAGGACCGCGACTACCAAGACCTGGAGAATGATGGCAAGCAATGCAAGTCTGGTTTTGGAGTAGTGATCAACATATTTGTCCTGAGTCTTGCTACGCTCCTCGGTAGTCATGAGGAAGCGCTATTTTCAAGTTAGCGTCCTTCTGTGCTATTGACTCTTGACTCAGTGGTCATGACGATGCCGGAGGTACGAACCTTGATGAAGAATTTCGGATCCTTGTCATCGAGCCAAGACTCAATAAAGTCTTCGAATCGACGTTCGGTATGTCTGCTGATGGAGACAAAGTCATCTGCGTTATTCATGAATTCTCGTTTCTCTGCGTTGAGTGGCTTCTCGTTATGCATCCAGGTGAAGTAGGCGACGTGGTTTCTCATGGGTGCCTTTTCCATCTTACGAAGGCTAGCGTCTTTCAAAAGAACTTCGGCTTGTGTGTCTTTCAGCATGTTTTCGCATACATGGTGTACTCGCACGAGCCTTTTGTGACGTACTGTATTCCAAGTATTTCTTTTGTATCTCAGCACGCAATTTTTGGTGCTTGTCGTCCCATCCCACGAAGTTTTCGTACCCTTGAAGCCTATATTTCATGATACTATCCTGCGCATCTTGCCTGTCGAGAGCATCGAGTTTCTTCTCCAATTCGAACAAATCGTTCTGCAGGTGTAGTAGTATTCGAGATGAAAGCCGTCCGAAGCGGCGGTAGTTAGCGAAGGTACCGTTGCTGTTGACAAAAGCCGCGAGCTGGGGATAACCTTCCTCAAAGTCTTCAACTGTTCGGCATCGTTAGCGGGGTCATTGAGGCGAGGAGGCATGCTAGCCTAAGCTGTATCACATACCTCTGTCGTTCTTCAATTTATTGAATCCGCGAGCTTCATCGAGACGCTTCAACTCTTCTGGACTTTGGGTAGACCAAGAGCCAGTAGTGATCAAGGTCTGAAGGCCTTTGGATCCAGTTCGAACCAACGATGCAAAGCGAGGAGTGCCTACATGGATCTATTAAAGCTTATGATATACCGTAAGCTCTTTTCTACGTACCTGGAGCCTGTGGTCCATCACTAGTAGGTTCAGGTGGCCCTTGACTGTTTTCTGGTGTGCCGTCGTTCGCTACTTCTCTTGTGGGCTGTCCCGCTGGATGTCGATTTCGTAGACCGGGCTCCATTTGCGGCAGTTCTGTAAGCGGGATCGCTGGGCCCTGCTCGGAATATCTATCTGTACCATGATGAGCATTTTCGGGAGCTTGGAGTGCTGGAGTTCCTGCCCCAGCAGCGGCTTCAATGTCCATGTCGGCCATATTGACAACCACAAGAGACTATCTGGGACCCCATCACACTCGAGATGGGGATCATCCTGACTGCCAACTACCTCTTGGACAGTTTGGGCAGCATGCGGCCTGAAGTATGGCTGACTACCAACATTCTAAAAGGGGCGATGGATTTTACCCACACACACCCTCCAGTACCCTGGACACGACTAGCGAGTTAAAAAGGCGATGATCAATACCTTCGGATATGCTACCGATCTCTTCACAGGATTTCCAGTTCTTGCTTTCTTTTGACCTCTTTTGATATCAGAGTTGTGGTGGGAAAGGGTCAATATTGATCTTTGACTCGTCAAGGCTACGCGACGACTGGGAATTTGGGAAGCCAGAAACCAATGGGCGAGAGCCCAAGTACTTATATTCGCACCGCCTGTACCCTACGTTACAGCCCCTGGGCCAGTGGTCACATGCTTCCGTAGGCTCGATTGGTAAACGTCAAGTCGCTAAATTGTTTACTGGATATTAAGAGGTTGGAGGTATTTCAACAATCGAGTATTTTGACCAGTTTGGATTCTAGTTTCTGCATGCAATCTGAGTGTATATAGCCACACAATTCCTGCCTGCTGAAGCTCCCCAAGCTATTATTATGTTGAACCAATCGCTCGATAGACGTCTTCTCCCCTCATATCAGATTCACCACACCACCTCTAACCCATCCCAATGTGTTATTCACGCATGCTTGAAGGTTTGGCATGTCATCTTGCATTTCCCTTTATTCTTGACTTCCATTGTTCACCTCAGCTCCAGCTGATCCTCTCGGAGGGGTTGGCTCCTACACAAGAATCATTTTAGTCTCCCCGTGACAGTTGTTTTCGAGTCCCGACCACGCCACTTACTGGTTTTGGATCTGGCTTTGGTCTGACCGTTCCACCTTGCTCCAATCTGTACTCTGATCTCAGAGTCACTCGCTGCTGATGCATGTGTTTACGTGTGCCCGTAGACTTTGCCATCCTTGCTCTTGTGGGTATGTCGCTGGTTCGCTGTATACAGCCCGCACTGATCGGCTTCACGTTGAACAGAGCGAGTCGACCCTCTGAAATGTATTAGACATGTGACCCAGAAGAGCAGGCTCCGAAACTAACCTGACGGTATCAAACTGCACGAGGTTTTCTTGCTTTTTGGCTAATGAGGCTTGGAAGGCCCAGTCGCCGATATTGAAGCTGGGCCCTCTGCCGACTCTCCTTGTCCGCTGCAAGCCCAAGCTATCCAGAGGTTGGTGTTATAGAAGCCTCTGCAGGCCTTTCCGTCTATCTCTTGAGTCGAATTCTCGAAAGGAAGAGTCCAGAAGGGCAATGTGCTGGCTTGGTTGCGATTTGCTGTGGTGTTGTTGCGACCACTGTAAACGCATCACGGAACCGCACCCAGCCAAGTCAACGCAGATCTGGCAGAAATACCGCTGTCAAGTCCTCTGGCCAGGCTGCCGACTCAATCGCCTATGCTGCGCTCGCTTTTCGTAGTGATTTGGCTGGTTCTGAAGTCGTCCATTGTGAGGCTGCCATGGCGGGGAATTCAAAGAGAGCCGTGCAAGGATTTATGCATCGTATGAGGCGGAACTGCTTCCCCAGACCTGCTCACCGTCTCGGAGAACCAATGAAGTGAAGTCATAACTTCAGCGTCGCGTTGAATTCGATATAGCTCGCCCGGCTTCTTTGTAGAGTCGACGTCTGCATCAATCTGACTTGTTGACGTCCCCATTTTTTTCTGCGGCACCGCGCGACGGCCCGGACCCTGGTTCATAACGCGGTCCATATTCCTACCTTTGGGACTCTGTCTCCCTCCATCTCTTCTTTTCACACAACGGCCAAAAAGAAACGTATTTCTTCGCAACAAACTCCAGATTTGCTCGAGCACGACTGCTGATAATAATATTGAGAAGATGGAAAGTTCCAGGAAGCTGAAATTGTCCAATGGCACGAAACTCGAAGCCATTTCCAGCTTTACGCCTCAGGCTCCTCAATAAGACAGCCATTGAGGTCACGTCACCTGTTCATTCTCTTGGCACAGCTTCAGCTGAGCCCAACACGTTTCCATTTGAAAGCGCGATGATATTTTTGTTTTTGTGGAACATTTTCTTGAAACGGCTCCTTTACTGCGAACAGACCCAAAGTTGGAGTATTGAAACAAAAGCGAGGCAAGAGAAATAGGTTCAAAGAGTGCAGGAGGAATTGTTCAAAACCAAACATGGCCGAGAATGGACAAGAATTGGGTGGTGCACTTGCTCTCCAACATCACGAGGATGAGGTATGGCCATAAGTATGCGACAATACAAAAGTGCAAACCACTTCCAGGAGAATAGACAAGGCAAACTGGGGAAAGCAGAGCGTCCGGGGACACCCGAGGAAATGTCTCGCATGTATGGGGGTCAATTATTGAAAAGGATGCAGCCAACAGCCAACAAATCCAAGATTTGCTCACCACTCTTGGGTCAGCGGCAATAGCGTACCGTCCTGCAAGCAACCACTCGCATCGCTGTGCATCTTTCCAGCGTTGGTTGCATACACCCCTCGCTTGTCTGCTGCAACATCACTCCGTCCATGTACACATCCCTGTGTAGCTTCAGGTGGGGGTGGTCCTCGCCTCCAATCATACAGGAAATACCGCGAAGTGCTGACCGGATGGGTGTGTAATGCGAATGCTGCTCGATAAAGAGCCGGCAGTGTTGCTCGATTCGAGGAGAAGCGACAAGTCGCCATCTGAGCCATCCCAGAGGTGAGCTTTCGTAGAATAGTCGGGCCGTCTCTCCTTGTACCTTCCAGAAGCGATAATTAAAATGGATTACAAGTGACGTTGCGTCGGTTCGCAAAGGTTTCAAGAGGAGCGAGAATAAATGAGGACAACGGAAGGTAAAATGCTGGATATGCCCTCTTTATATACCTTGAGGGAAGAGTGTCGGGCGTTGCTTGCCATGCCCCAGACAACCCAGGAAGAGGGTGTGTTAAAGCAGCCATGGCGCCGCTCGCTGATACAATGATTCATCAGCTCAAACCTAGTGAGCCTTAGCTGCTTCTCGGTAGACTTCGTCATTGGTATAACGTGGTAAATGAATAGGCGGATACTAACATCAAGCTAGGAAAAGCCTGTCATACAGTGGATGCTTTGGCTGACACCAGGTGAGCCCAGTAGTACTAACCATTTAGACTTCAGTTACATGACATGTGAGCACTTCAAGTTTCTCGCGCTCTTCTTCCCCGGATCTCTTCGTGTTGGTTCTCATCACAAACCAACAAATACGAAGTCTGATCGCTGTTGTCTTAGACATGGTCCTGCAGCCGTGTTCTTGGGCATTAAGAGGCGTCGACGCTTCTCCCCGAGTCCGCAGGACAAGCGTGAAAGATTTGTGAGGCTTGCAGGCAGTTCTCGTCTGTGTCAGGGGCGAGAGCTGTAGCCTTGACGCTCGCTGTGGATGCCTCAAGATGCCGTTCGTACCCGAAAGCCCTCTACTCAGTCGCCCTCTAGAACTTGGAACTCTAATCAGTAGGTATCGAAGCTCGAGAATTACTTGAGAGGCTTACAGAGTCCGCTTTATCATATCTGCTCCGTTTCAAAAAATCCGAACGAGAGAAGCTGGGGCTCAATGTTGACTTCACTGACGGGGTCGACCCCTATAGGCGAGCCGCAAAAACCTATTCATCAACAATCCCTGGGACTTCAACATCCGATCACAACGGTCTCGAGATTATCGCACGGCAAAGAACCTACCTATCAAGACTTTAGAATTTGTTGGCCAGGCTCTACCACGATGCAATGTGGAGTTGTCAACAAGTTAATCTTGAAATCGAATATGCAAGACGACAAAGCCTAAAGAGCATCAGCTTGAAGCACTTGCAACTTTTCCTCGAAATGGCTTCGCCCTCGGTACGGCCGATCTGCAATTTACCACTACCAGATATTCGATACCTACGGAACACTTCTGAAGTGCTTCCGATGCCTCAAAAACAAATAAGTCTCGTTGCAAACCTCGTTGAAAGCAAGAGCACCAGTTTCTTCTGGGAGCCTTCTTACACCTTCCGCGATGGACGAGGAAATGCAATGGGCATTGAGATTTGATCTACTAATATCAAATACTTCGAATCCATCTGTAACTCTTTATGCTCAAGAATACCCGATTGCTGTCGCTGAAATTTCTTCAAGCTCAACATTCCTGGCTGCAACGGACAGATTCCTCTCACTAGAGCAACGGCGGACCACAGAATCGCTCGCAAATCGATCCTCCGAGATCTCCTACCAACCTTGGAGAAAAATCCGAAAGCTCGACTCTTGCAAGAGTCACTTCCTTCCTTCCTCAATCGACCAACCTGCCTCTGAGCCTCTTCGAATCTCGAATCTCGAACTTCGACGGTGGATACATCGTCTATCCCTCGAAAAGAGCCACAAATATCCTATGTGTCATCATACCTGTCAATGATTGATGATCGTAAAGGCATATAGATCGCTGCTGTCGGGTTGTGCTTCGGGGCCCAGTTGGAACGACTGTTAATCGACAGAGCCACAAGTGTAGAGCACCGAGAGCGGAACAGTAAAACAGTTGAGGTCGGCTATCAAAAACTGCATCTACCATATAGAAAGATAATGGCTACAGGTAGCTCTCTATTCTTCTGGACATAGCAGGTCTCAAGCCGCCAGCAGGAATGGTTACCAATCTTCCTCTTCCTCGCACAAATGCATCCGACAACACCAAAGCTCAGCAACTTCGACTTGAGGACCAAATATATAACTCATGAGAATAGCAACATACATGCATCAGTTGTACGGCCGTTGAAAGCTAGCCTGCTTCTACCCATCTATTGTTTTGGCTTCATTTCGGATACGAACGCGAAGACATTTGGCTCTCCAGATGAAGTCATTCCTCCCACCGAGGAACAATCCTCTACCACACAAACATACACGATGTTGAAGTAGAGCAACTTCAGAATTCGAATGGCAAAGGTGATGATTTTGCTTTTGCTGCCTCTTGGAAGGGGAGAAGAGCAAGTGCTTTGGGCTCGCTAGAAGAAATAACCAATCCAAGAAATTCAAACATACAAATACAGACATTTCATGTCCATTTCCTCTCCAATCCTTTTGACTCCCCTCCTACCAGTAGTCTAAGTAAGCCACCAGCGGATGTTGTTTACACTCCAATCTTCTACGCTTCGCACTCGCTACGCTCTGCCCGGGAAAGAGGGCGTATGGATGTGTTCGCTCGACACGATACACTACAGTGGCATCTCATTCCTTAATGAGCGAAATTACTACCTGTAATTGCTTCTTCATCATTTCCATCCGAGACCATGTTATATGCAAGCTCAGGGTTGAGATAGCGGCGGCGCTTCCTGCTATCGCTTCGGTCAGGGGGCAGGAGGGCGTGCGCATATCTCGCTACACAACCCCGAATGAATACAAAGTCAACAAAGTCAGGGCAGATGATCAACTCGGCTTTCTTTGATTCTCCCTAAATATCAACTGCAGTTCAGTTTAGATCTCACCCCCACATCGAATTTTGTCATGTGTGCCACAATGCTCTCTCCACGAATTACTAGACTGGACCACACGCCCGCTTGTTATTGTAACTGATCATACACCGACGAGGACACAAAGTCTAAGAGATGGGATTGTACTTTCTCCACTTGTGATCAAAATATTGCTCTTAATCCAAAACTAGTTTTCTGTCATATGAGACTTTTTGCCCCTTCCTTGCTCTTTGTCTTCGCGCATGGAAGAAGGCGCGTGCATAAATGCACTTCCAACACTGCGCCGAGTGAAGATACAAAAGTCAGCAAAGTCCATAAAACCAGCAAATATTATCATCTCTCGCCTTCAAATCAACCCTTTAAACCAAATGTCTCATCTCTGTTTTCAAGATTTCAGTCTATCATCTTACAAGCAACATTGGCCCCCCATTTCAGCAGAACCGAAGGATACATGCATTTGCTCCGCAAATCGACAAAGTCAAAAAGCTGCGATAAACACCCGTCTAGCCCAGCTCACCTCGTCTTTTGACCCCGCTTCCTGGCATCTTATCTCATAAAGTACTCTGAAATGCAAAGTCAAGTGGTTGAATCATCTGATTGAAGCCAGCTCGCTCCTTCCCGAGTCTTAATCCTTCGGCCCGAACGACGAGCAATTAACATCAGGAAATGGATGATCGGTCTGAATCAAGCGGAGAGAAATTTAATTGTTCTTTGAATCAATCTTCGAAGCTTCCACTACAAATACGAGTTCGCGGGCGTCATATAGTCTCGACAGGCCAAACTTGATATCCCGCAATTTTGGCCCCCAACCACCCCACTGCCAACGAAATCGGCCAGAGAATCATAAGCATATAGACTGGGTGAGATACCTATAATATCATACCTCTCTCTGATAAAATGGTCTCTGTACAATGATATTAGGTTTCAATTTTTTTTTAGAGCTCTACGATCCTTTGGGTGGTAGCCTTTTACGAATAATCCCTTCGGCACTCGCTCGGAACGAGAATATCCATCATCTGCATTTGCTGTCCGTGATCTCTCCGGAACACAGTTTTGTTCCGTATCTTATAAGTTTTTCACCTGTGAAAACATATTACAGCTAAGAGCTTGCGGATCAGAAGGCTTGAGGCCAAGTGAAGTTGCTGTGGTGTCACCTCGTATTCTATTATCCAGATTTATCCTCGGCCCGGATCGCGACACCAAAAGATATTCCAGGACACACCACGAACTACGATAATTCGATATACAGAAAAGCTCACTCCTTTTCAAATTGCAACATGATATTTTTCAAAATCTTCTCCATGGCTGCTGCCATGTTCGTGAAATCAGGTGCAGCCAGCGAGTTCTTCTGTGGGGTAAACACTAAAGGGGGATGCTGCACGCAGTTCTTCACAAACCCATTTGATCAATATGCTTCTGGAGTCGGATGTAAGTTCTCATCCATTTCTTACCAAATTTCCGAAGCTCTCAAACAATAGAAGAGTTATTATAGAATATGGCCGCGCGGCTAACATCCAGACTACAGGTGAATTCGCTACATCAATCATACCATCAGCATCGACAGTTGGTGACACTGCATGGAGCTGCGCTGGTGGATTGAACCAAGGATGCTGTAGCCTGGATGTAAGTTATAGTATTGTTCTCCTTTCACGACGCGATTTAGGGATCAGAGCTGACATGCCGCTATACGAAGGGAGTAGACCGACCACCTAGTCCTTGGTGGTGCGACTTGAAGCTTCATGCAGAAGATGGCACCATTCCAAGTTCTAGCATCACTCCAAGCTCATTAACTTCATCAACATCGACCACATCATCAAGGACTCCAAGCTCAACAACAAGCTCCTCGACGAAGAAATGCACGTCTACGAGAAGATGGTAGAGATGGATCAGACTGGACAGGAACGTCGGAGTCAATCTCGAGAACAAAGCTTGCTTTGTAGAATAGCTACTCTGGAAAGTGGTTGGAGAAGCATCCGCTGATAGAGTATTTCAAGAATACGTTGGGAAAGTGGCATTATCGATTCCGGGGAAGAATTCATCTCAGCTCGTTCGCATCCCAAAAGTGAACTCCACTGTGCCCTTCTACCAATTCCAGCCAAATTCCTCCAGCTCACCTCCAGTATCCGGCTAAATTCTGTTTTGTACATATAACGAAATATGCAGTTTCCGCTCGCGGAGAGGCATACAACAACACAAAAACACGCCAATAAGCAAGTGAACGGGAAAAGAGACACTTGCTTCCGATCGTTCAAAGTCCGAGCTTCATAACTCTTCCCCAAAGAGTTTCTACGAAGGAATTCCTGAAAAGGGTGTATTCCGAGTTTTGCTTCTTCATCCTGTGGTTTTATGCGTTTTTGCAATTTTTGCAATTTTGGGTGTCTTTGTTTTGTTGCGTTTTAAGCGAGCCCGAAATTGTGCGTTTTCGCGATGCATCCTCAGCGCTGGTCTACCTATGTAGATCATTAGATGAAGGTAAAACTTCATAGAGACTTTTTCTGAGTCAGAGAAGCTGCAGCGATATTTAGCGTCCCTACAACGACGATGCGTGCGTGAGTCTGACATTCGGCCTACTCATTCATGTTTGTGTTCACTAGCCGGCCGAGCAGGCGCGACAGCGAATCTTCGTCTCGTTATCTTTACTTCAGCAGGTTAGAAGTAGGCATTTCTGGGTATATCACGAGGCTTCATGTTTGATGTGAAACTAAGGCCAACCTCAGTGCTAATAATATTTTGTTTTCTGTTCGCTTAGGTACTGACTGACTGCTCGCTTTGCCGATCCTTGCCTTCCAGACCATACCTCGTAGTAACATTATGATTCTCGTTATACTTCATGATCCTGATCCCTATTTCGATTCTCCAGAGTTAAATGCATAATTCACCAAAGTCTGCCCGATTTCCGTAAACCCAACCTCTCCGTCCGGATACTCCGCGTATCCAATCTCCCAAAAGCCCTCGCCACATCCCTCATACTAGCCGGCAACGTGCGACCGTGAATCTCGGGTCCAAAAGCGCGAAACGCGTGTTTCAATATCTTATATCCTCCTTTCAGCCAGTAATATGCCCCGCTTGCGTTTTTCAGTGCAAGTTGTAAGATTGTGAAGAGGTATGATGCCACAAACGAAATTTCCCAAAGTAGGAGGTGCGCCTTCCCTTTGACGCCAGATAGGTGAGAGTGTAAGCCTCGAATGGCCGAAATGTAATGACAAATGAGGAAACGTTGATTATGGCTGCATAACGCATCCCAGGTACTCGAGCCGTATCTAAAATTTCGACGTAATGCTGCCACGGCAAGTACTGCATGTCGAATGCAAGGCTCAACATGAGAAACTTGCAGAAGCAAGTCCCAGATGGGATCCATAAACTCATGTAGTCCGTGTTTGTCTGCATGCGCTAGGATAAGCCATTGAAAAAATGCACCGTCCCTGCGAGAGATTGAGAAGTGGGGTAATGGTGCTGACGGGTTGGCGGTAAGAGCCAACCGTCGAAGCTGTTTGAAATGTGGTAATGAAGTTGTTCGAAAAGGTGGTCTGGGAGGCTGAGTTCTCGATAATGGGAGATATTTGATCGTTGATGGCCCCCTCTCGGACGTGATACTCTCGGATGTGTATGCCGCCAAGGAAGATTCGATGCTATCGACCTTTTTGTACTTGATCCTACGATCTGTCAGTCTCTGCCTAGTTGATGGAGCCATGTACTTACTTGCACAAGTAGCAGGAGCTTTTGCTTCTCCAAGACGACGGTCTTGTCTTCTTTGTTGGTGGTGTCACCGAAAAGTAATCGTTATCATGATTCTCATCCCAACTCCAGTACTCCTCCTTCTCCTTCTCCTCAGCAGCAACCTTTGCGAATGGGACCTTCCTCCTCACACTTCGGCTGTTTTTCAGCACCGAGACTACTATTCTCGTCTGACCAGCAACTCTCCATATTACCTTCGCAGAATAGAACGCGCAACCAAGTGCCGAATGGTCCTCGCCCATTTAAAATACCAAGCCCACAGTGCACCAAAACGTCAAACAAACAACCCATAAACAAAATAGTTGAAAAACAAGAACACGCGGGGAACTTTCAAAAGCAGTTCGTCAAAACACAGGATTGCTCCATTATGAAATCGAAAGCTTCGCAGATGCAATGCAGACAGAATAACGCAGGGAACATAGAAAGACAAAAGAGAAAGAAACAAAAAAAACAGAATCGCGGTACCGCGTGCGTGCTTTCCACCAACGCAGCATCAAATTTTAAACTCCCCTGCTACCGTAGCCAGAAAGGCATGGAGGAGTGCAGGCTCGGATTGGATGCCACAGAGTTGATGTTGTAGCGCTCAGACTAGATCGGGAAGATCTGCGTCAGGGGAGTGAAGTGCGTGCGTTTGAACACGCGCCCGATGAGGATCTGAGTGCCGAAATTAGGGGCGAGACATGGCTTATGCAGTGGGAGTGCGGGGTGAGAGTTTGGACGTGCTGATGCAGGATAGATTGCTTTGATTGATGGCTGAGATTGGGGTTGAGAGCACGGAGATGGTTCGTCCGGATGAGGGAGGAGGTTGTTGAAGATTAGGGACAGAAAATGATTGGCCAAGGGAGGAAATGAAAATAGTTCATTATCCAATTGCACGGGTCTTGTAGGTTCTATTATGCATTAATGATAGTTGTCGGCTTTGTAGAAACATATTTGGGGCACGGAGCTGCCCAGTGAAGGAATGGTTCTGGTTGGGGATTTATGCATGATGGACGAACTGCCACTCTGGATAACAACCGCGTTCCTAAAGAGCTCTGGTTGATTCGGGCGGGAAACACAGACTTGAGGTGATGGCACTGACAGAAACATCCGTCAGCAACTAATTGAGGGAGATACCAGGCACTAACCTAAAGTCGAGATACACCCATGACCAATGAAACATTCTTACCAAAACTATCCGATGTCAGGATAGAAGAGGCTCATGCACAAAGTTCCAAAAATCTCCGGCGGCTGGCCACCAATCAAAGTGGATGTCTATATCTGAAATTAGATTTTGATTCATGCTTCGACTTTTGCATGTGCAAAAAAATTCGGTAAACGAGGGCTACCAGGAGGGAAAAAATGGTTTGACTGGGTTTCCGGTTTCTGGATTCAGAACGTGATGCTAAAGTGACATGCTTTCATGGCTTTGGCTTTGTGGAAGTGACACGTTCATACTGCTCATACCAAAGGCACTTTCTGACTAACATCAGGAAAAAGTGCTTCTCCCTCCCCGACTACTTTCTCACCGTACCGTTCCTTACTGGTGACGAATTTCCAAGTCTCTCAACTTCGGTCATCCATCTCTTGTTCCTTTCACGGAATACTTACCATCTCTACTCAACAACCAAAGCAATAGCAAATCCATCCCACCCCTTCGGCCCAACAGTCTGCAACGCCGTCGCCTCCACCCTCTTCTCCGCCCCAATCTTCTCAAAAACCTCCCAAACTCCCCTCCTAGCCCTCTCCTGACTCTCCTCCACCTTCTCCCCCTCAACCCTCAGTACCCTCCCCTGCCTCACCACATTATCCACCACAATCACCGTCCCCACCCTCGAGAACTTAAGCGCATACTCAAAATACCCCGGATTATTCTCCTTGTCCGCATCGATGAACACCAGATCAAACGGCTCCGTGCCTTCTTCCTCCATCTTCGCCAGCGTCTCTAGCGCTGGCCCGACTTTTACTTCCACGACGTCAGCAAAGCCAGCTCGTGAGATGTTACCGCGTGCAACTTCGGTGTGACGAGCATCGACTTCGCATGAAATCACGGTGCCGGATGGACCAACGGCTTTGGCGAACCAGAGAGCGGAGTAGCCGCCTAGAGTTCCGATTTCGAGGATACGTTTGGACTTGTTGATGCGTGCGAGGAGGTGTAGAAATTTGCCCTCGTTGGGATTTACGTCGATGGCGTCGAGGTTGGAGGAGGCGTTTGTTTGAAGGGTTGAGGTTAGTGCTGGGTCGGGTTTGATGAGTGAGGTTGAGATCCAGGAATCGACGGCGTTGAATTTGGGGTAGGTTTCGGAGGGGAAGATGTGAGCTGGCATCGTGAAATATATTCTAGCGAGTTACGTGTTACTAATTTGAGATGAGTTGAGCTGATATCTTGAGAAGATCTTGAGTTGCTGTGGATAATTGAAGTTAGTAAATAAAGAAGGAGAGAAAACTTACTGCTCTTATATCCATTCCGCTTTATCCAGTGTCACACAATCCTACGGATTATCTCATAATCCTATCTATATGCTCTCAGCCTATTCCTCCGCTTCAACCACATTCTGACTCACGTTCGCGAGCTCATTGCATACATACCGTAGCCATACCTGCGGCTACGGAGTTCGAATTCAGTCTTCGGTTCCGAGCTCTACTCCGTTCCGTGAACTTGAACCAATCATGGACCAAAACGTTCGACGAAATGGCATATGCAAACCCCATTAGATGATCAATCTGATAAGATAGGATCTGTTGATCTTGCGAATCAGCATGTGAGATGACGCGGCGCTACTCAACTGTTGTGACGCAGAGTAGCCTCCACCTCGCAGCCAGGTGCCTTGCAAGACATGTTGTGGTAAGGGCGGACTGGAATCTCGTATGTGCATTACTGATTCTTCTTTTCAACAGAAATTGTAGAAAGGGAAAAATGGAGAGGGAAAAGAGAAGTAACACACCGACTTATACAAGGAAGCGATGTATGTGGAATACCGGAAGTAGTATCTGGAACCAGTAGCATCTTCTAGCACGTTACCCTGGTATCTAACTCTATGCTCATCCTTTTTAGGTGAGAGATTTTGTACATACATGTTTTCCTATTTTCGCGCACCGGTCTTTCGTACAATCACTGAACGATCCATCTATCATCCTTCCATGATAAAAGTCGGCCCTTCCGCTCGATGGAGTGCAAGCTCCATGACTTAGTAACCAAGTGCCATTCCATATTAAAGGGTTCTTCACCACTTAAAACTCCTTCAACGCCCTCGTCTTATACTTCTTCGGCACCACAAAAAGCGCTCTACTCTCCACACACACCCTCCCCTCCAACGTCTCCAACCTACCCTGAACCCAACACTTCCTTTCCGTAACACCCTGTTCCGGCACCGCCCTGATAACATAAAAGCTATTCGTCACAACCGGCTTGAGATAGTTCAGCTCCAAATTCGCAGTCACGCCCGATCTGCCGGGAAATTGTCTTATAGCGCACCGCCCCAGCGATTCATCCATCACAGTCGCAATGACACCCCCATGTGTGACACCAGGCCAGCCTGCAATGGCGCCTCCAAACCAGACTACTGTGACCACTTCTCCTGTCTCGGCATTTTGGAAGACGCGCTGGTAGCCTCCTAATGCGCGGGCGCCTGCTAATGGACCGGTTGTGAGGCGTGCTGAGCGTTCGGGTATGGGTAGGCTGGTGTAGGCGTCGTGGGAGGTCCAGGCTGGGTCTGTGGAGAGGGATTGTACGATTGGGAGTTTGGAGGCTTGGGAAGTGAGGTATTCAACCATTAGATCATCCTCTTTCGTGCCTGCTGGTGGGAGGGGAGGAGGAGCAAGTATCAGCCGTGTGTATTGACCTGCTGTGAGGCCGATGAGGAGGAATATGGTGGCATAGATGTAAGGTCGCAGGGAGCGTTTGGGTGTAGGTTGTACAGAAGGCGAGACTGGTACGGGAGCTTCGGAGGAGGAAGATGCGAATTGGGAGCGTAGGTCGCGGGGTGGATTGTTGGGAGGAGGTGTTGAGTATTGTCGATTCTGCAGAGACGAGGGAATCGATAAGACTCGGACATTCCGGCTACGTAGACATTGCTGTATAGGCCGTGAGACTCTTGCTCGTATCGCAGACTGCGCAGAGGCGCGTATAGGTAATTGAGTGATCATGGCGCAGTTGTTAGGGGTTGCTGGGAGGCTTGAGGTCCAGGTACAATAGCTTCGAAGGTAACTTGCCGCGCTCTTCCCGACGCTGTGAAAACTCTTGGCAGGCAGATACTCCAAGTGCAATCCAGAAAAGCTTTCTTAAATCTTACAATTCGTTCGCTCAAGCGTTGATGGGAACCGTGGCGTCCTTCTTTTCTGGGGCTGATGGAAGCTTTCACAGCTCCATGAGACAAATTTCCAGTGGTAGCCTCGGCCCAGCAGCCAGCCTCTTCGGATTCGTATTCGCTTGAATCGGCTTGTTGCCTTCCATCCAGCAGCCAGCCAAGTCACCTCGAAGTAAACAAACCTAGAGGATTTCATCTTCGTATGGAAAAGACCATTTATCTCCGACATCCGCATAATACTCTGAAGGTTCACGGCCAAATCTCATCCTTCCAAGCGGGAAAAATACCTTCTCCCAGCACATCGGTTGAGGTGTAAATCTACATCCCTATTCAATCCTCTAAGCTATTCACCCAGCATCAACACCGAATCATTTTTCCAGCACGGCTTGACCTTACTGACACTCTTTCCCTCCCTTCCCCTCTTCCTCCATTCTCTCCAAGACCACCCTCCTAGCCTCCCTCTCCCTCTCCATCTTTCCATCCCCAACATTCTCCTCTCTGAAACCCGGTCTATCCAAAAACCAACAAATCAAGTCACTCTTCCTCCCCCCATCAACCCACCTCTCCGTCGCATCCTTCAACGTCTCCCCTCTCCTCGCACCACACTTAAGCAGAATATTCTGACTCGCGACATTCCCCGGGCTGGTTTTGCCCACTAGCCGATTGAGATATTTCCTCTCTAGCATTGCGAATCAGTCTGCTATTCGGTAAAAGATGGAGCTTAACGTCTTAGGTTCGAATTTAGAGAGAGTAAATGGTAAATGGTGTGTATCCTTAGGATCGAGGGAGGAGGATGAATATATGGTAGCGAGATGGAATGAGAAGACGAGAAAGAAACAAAAGCTTACGAGGTAACCCCCAATACATATTCAAAAACAACCTCAACCCCTCCGTCGCATATCCCAACCCCCAATACCTTCGATTAATCACATACCCGACTTCCATGCCTTGTTCTTTGTATCGATTCGTTCCGACAAAGCCGACCATTTCTCCTTTTTGCCCGTCCCTTTCTCCTTCTTCCAGTTCTTGTTTGGACCCTGGGGATTGGTCAAGAATGGGAAGCAACATCAAAGCAAATTTCTCAATATCAAGATTCTCCTCATTCGGCAATATCTTCTCTAGGAACTCTCTAGATTCTGAGACGTCTTTTTTCACGGGAAAGGGACTATTTTTCGATTGTGAATAACGGCTCGGCCTGAGAGGGAGAGATGAAATGTGAACAGACGAAAAGAAGAAGAAGGTACGTACAACCAAACTAACGTCTCCTCATACGTCCATAGTTCATGAAAAGCTTCGAGGTGTCTTTCTGCGGTTAAGGGCTGGAGGTACAGTCTTGGTTTTGGTATTGTTTTTGGAATTCCGTTTGCCGTCTCGACCGCAGTTTCTGGTGCCGAAGTCGAGGTCGATTGAGGGAGATGGGTTTCGGTGATCATGTCGACTTAGTAGTTTCTATCACTTCTCGTCCCGACAAAGTCTCCTTCACGGCTGTGACGCTAGATTTGAGGTTTACTCAGAATTGACGTTATATTGAGTAGAGTTCAGCGAAAGAGAAAATTATATGTCGAGAGGATGCTTGGCGGATGTATCGTGAAGATTCGTTCAAGGAGATTTTTTAATGTTTGTTTATTTTGTTTATCTCAAGTAATCAAGGCTTGGAAACAAAAGTGGGATGAGTGATCGAGTACGTGAGGAGTGAGTCAACAACGACCGCACGGGGCTAGATGAAGGTGGAAATCCTTCCATGCTTACTTACAGCATGAAGTGGATTATATGCATATTGCATACCTAAATAGGCAAGTATGTCAAATCCCGAGGATTTGTTATTGCAGCGACGATCCAGGGACGAGAATTTAGAGATCGCCTTCCCTTGTTGGAAATGACAGATCCAAGGTGGAGAAAAGATGCAGATGTAGATTCACGAATAGGTAGGATGGAGGGGCAATCACGTGGTGAGGGGTATGTGAGAACTTTCAAGTGGTCTGAGATGTCTGAGGCACGGAGGCGGAGACAAAATGAGTGTATCGTTCATTCGTTATTTGTATCTGTGCATACTGTACAATCCAATCCACACCAATCTTAAGGAGTGCTAGACAATCCTGCCTATCCTGTTTCCCAACCATTTCCGTTGTCTTTGCTCCAATCCGCCAGCCCTATTTTCCAACCTCTCAAGTGTACACATCCTACAACTCCTGCACAAAGCTCTCCAATCTCTCCTTCAACTCCTCAACATCCATCTCCCTAACCTCCTCCTCACTCTCCTGCTCCCCACCCGGCGTCTTCGGTGGAACCAGTACCGAACTAACCACATGGATAACGCCATCCTTCGCAATTCCGTCCTGAACCGCAACGCTCGAGAATCCATTTATCTTGATACTAATCAAACCGCCATATCTCGCAACATCAATACTCAAACTCTTATCCTCCAACAGCGTCGGCAAATCAACATGGAAATAGCCCTTCGGAATACCCTCCTCACCAACCTCTCCCTCTCCAGAAGAAGACTTCTCCTTATAGAAAGCATCAGAGTACAAAGTCTGATTGGCAACGACGTGGTATTTCAGCAACGCCTTCAGATACTTCTCGCCGTACTTGGAGAACAAGAAAGCGTTGATTCTAGGACCGAGTTTCTGGAACGCCCAGTTCGAAGGAGCAAAGAGTGTTCCTCCTGCGTGTGGTGCATCTGCGAGGGCCTTGTCGAGGCCCGTCTTGACGAGGGCGAGTTCGAGGGTGCTGAATTCGCTGGGGACGAGCTCGATGATTTTGTAGGCTGGGGGTGGGGGGAGGATGAGGGAGTCGACGCCGTGGATTACGCCGTTGGTTCCGAACTAGAGGTTGATGTCAGCGAATGAGAATGTAGAGAGAAGTAGCAAAGGACATACGATGTTGACGGCTACGATTCGGCTGTAGAAGTTGACGCTCAAGCCATGGAAGAGGTTGATTCCCACACGTAGTCTCTGCGGATTTCCTCCGAGGGAATCTTCACCCAAAGCAGTGGGGATGGTGTGTGTGACCAGGACTCTGCCAGCGGGGTAGAAGTCCGGGGAAACGTGGTAGGCAAGGACTTTCTTGATGAGTTCCTTGGACGGCTTCTTGTGTCCCTTTGGCAGCTTCTCGAATGCCTTGTCGGTTGGTGCGAAGACGGTGTAGTTGGCTGCAGTGCCGTTCAATGTCTTGACCAGGTCTGGGTACTCATTGATGAGCTTTGCCAGTTTGGTTGTGTACTTGCTGCTAGCAATGAGTTCGTAGACAGTCTTATTTGGGGCGTGATGCCCATGTCCGTGGTGGGGTCGCTTGTGATGTGGTGGATCATGGTGAGGAGGCTTGTGGTGAGGGTGGTCAAAGATATCGACATCCTCAACAGAAGATACGGCAGAGTCAATCCAGGCTTGGGCATCGAACTTCATCATCGAGTGATGGCATTCGAAAGTCGTCTTTGCCTTCTCAGAGATCTCTGAGGCAGCACTGATGGCATTGTCGATGGCATTCTCGGAGAATGCAACGGTATCTTTGAATGTCTCTTCAACGCCGGACCAGACGGAATCGATGTTACCTGAAATTCTATCGAGGAAAGTTTGAGGCTTCTTGGAAGACTCGATGATTATCTGGTTGGTGAGCTCTTCGTCTGGAATGACGAAGGCTGTAGAGACGACCGCAAGCGGTAGGAGAGTAGTGGCGAACTTCATGTTGATGAATTGATGGGAGAAGAAGGGGTGGAAGGTTGGACGAAGGAGACAAAGTGATATGAGGTGAGGTGAGGAATGAAATAAGCTAAGCTTGATGACGCCAAAACTCACTCATGCAACGAATGAGACGGCACGACTGTCTCGCAAGAAGGCAAAGCAAATGGAGACGGAGCAATCGGATGATGCGATGCCCAGCAAGCTTTTGTTTGGAACAACGTGAATGATTAAGAGGATATGCTGTGTACTTGAAGGAATAGATGTAATACTCGATGAATTGATAATTGCTAGCCTGGACTCATACCCAGTTCTTGTTTCATCACCTCATGAGGCTACAAGCTTGCGCGTCTTTTGGTAGAGAAAGATGGTGGCATCAGCATCGGAATCTCATCATCACCAATGCGTTCCGTGTGGGGAGAGCTTGGCGCATGAGAGATCCTTGTAGATTTCCCATTTTACCCCTCGTCGGGACATTCAAGATGCCGACGAGGGAATTCCATGTGTACGCGGCCTCAAGAGGAATACCTGCATAAGTCTGTGAAGGAGTTTACATCATTGGGTGCAGAATATGACCAGTACGAAGAAGTCCATCGGTAACATGAGAGGCGAGGAGATAACAAAACGGTTGAGATGTTTTTGAAGGGGAAAAGGAGAACATGCCAAGAACTCGAAACCTGAACCTCTAGCGTCATCGACAGCTCACGATAACGATAAGAGCTCCAGCCAAGCAATGCGGGGGATCCATGGCTCCATGCAGAAGATTATATCTTCACTTCTCTATCTCTTATTGTTCATCGATTCTAGGGTTTTGCACTGTTATCTGGAGAACGATATCCCTCGTATACCCAACAATCGTTGAGCTAGCCCCCCATCCCAGCAACTCAAATCAAGCTTTCCAAGTGGGGCTATCCGCTTCTGAAGCCATTACGTCGTGTCTTTTTGGACTTCTCTCCCTCGCTTCCGATTCGACAACAATCACAAACCGTCCTCGAATTAGCCAATAATTCTCAATTCTCGTGAAGCTTCGACGGATCGAGGTACTGCATTCTAGTGAATGGCTTCAAGTGGGGTGTGTCGTCATGCTGTTGAAGCTTCGGACTTCAAAAGTGTACAGCTTCCTTCATTTCAAACTCCTGAATCTTCCGTTTTCTCTCTTCTCTCTTATGCTTTGACTCAATCCATACCTTCAGATCAATTGACACACCCCAAGCTGTAGAATCATACAAAATGTCTCTCGCACGCCACGTTTGTCCCCTTCTTCACTGCCTCCCCCTTGTCTCAGGCTCCAGTCTTTTGCAAACCCTCGTCGACCTTAATTGCAGCTAACACTGGAACTCACAGGTCGACCCGGACTCCATTATCCAAAACCTCCGCTCCCTCCACATCAAAGAAGCCTCCAAAAAGCACATCCACAGCAATGGAGGCACTTCCCACATAACACCGTATAGCACCCGCTACGCCAGCAAGCAAGAGATTTCTAAATTCGAGATCCCAAAACATGGCGCTCCAGCCGATGCCGTACATCAGATGCTCAAAGATGAGCTGGATTTGGATGGAAGGCCAAACTTGAACCTAGCTAGGTATGCTGTTCTACTTCTCGCCAGCCATATTTGAACTGGGCTTCCTTCCAGCTTCCAGGATATAATCTTGAGACCCACAGCACAACACACTAACATCCTCCAGTTTCGTAGGAACATACATGGAAACCCACGCCGAACAACTAATGTTCGAAAACATCTCCAAGAACATGTCCGACGCAGACGAATACCCCGCCATGATGAACATGCACACCCGCTGCATCAGCATAATCGCCAACCTCTGGGGCGCCTCCAAGGGCGAAAAAGCCATCGGCTCCGCCACGACTGGGTCCAGCGAAGCCATCCACCTCGGCGGTCTAGCCATGAAACGTCGCTGGCAGGAAAAGCGAAAAGCAGAAGGCAAATCCACCGAGTCTCCAAACATAATAATGGGTGCAAACGCACAAGTTGCTCTTGAGAAGTTCGCGAGGTATTTCGAGGTTGAAGCGAGGATTTTGCCGGTTTCGGAGAAGTCGAACTTCAGACTTGATCCCGAGTTGGTGAAGGAGAATATTGATGAGAATACCATTGGTGTGTTTGTTATTCTGGGAAGTACGTATACGGGACATTACGAGCCTGTGGAGGAAATTTCGGATATTCTTGATGCGTATCAAGAGAAGACTGGAGTCGATATTCCTATCCACGTCGATGCAGCGAGTGGAGGCTTCGTAGCGCCATTTACGCATGCAGGTGCTGGAAACCACGGCAGAACGAAATGGAATTTTGAACTCCCTAGAGTCAAGAGTATCAACACTTCTGGCCATAAGTTTGGCTTGGTTTATGCTGGTGTCGGCTGGATCGTCTGGCGCGATGAGAGTTATCTTCCCAAACACCTGGTCTTTGAACTCCACTACCTAGGAGGAACAGAGGAGTCCTACACTTTGAACTTCTCGCGACCAGGTGCGCAGATTATTGCGCAGTACTACAACCTGATCCACCTGGGCTTCTCTGGATATCGCTCGGTCATGGAGAACTGCATGGCCAACGCCAGACTCCTGTCAAAGAGTCTAGAGGCTACGGGGTGGTATACTTGTGTTTCCGATATCCATCGCAAGGAAGGTGTGCATTCTCTTGAGAAGGGAGAGGTTAGTGTCGGAGGTGAAGATGGAGAGACGAGTGCAGACTATAATGCTGGTCTACCCGTGGTGGCATTCCGGTTTAGTGATGAGTTCAAGAGGGAGTTTCCGCATATTAAGCAAGAGAATATCTCGAATCTGCTGAGGGCGAAGCAGTATATCATTCCGAGTACGTATCCCTTTTCCCTCTCGTCAATCCCCTCTCCTGCTTTGCATCTCGATCCGGAGCGGGGTTCGTTTTTAGAAGAAACTGTGTTGGGCTGGGTGTTTGGATATTTTTTTAAGCGAGATCTACCCCTCCTATTCCCCTACAATCCCTTCCCCTCCCACCCCCTCGAACATAGAACTAACAACCACCTCCACCCCAACAGACTATCCCCTCCCACCCTCAACAGACAAGATCGAAATCCTGCGCGTTGTAGTCCGAGAAAGCATGTCCTTCGACCTTCTCGACCGCTTAATAAGCGACATCTGCGTCACGACTCAAAACCTCATCGTACGTTCCCTTTCCCCCCTTCCCCCCTTCTTCTCTCTCCCACTCCTCCCCTATCGATATTCGCATTGTATGCGGAGACTAATAAACCACATAGGATTCCGACACTCAAGACCTCACCATCCTAGCGCACGCCAAAAACAACACTACGGTAGAGAAAGAACACGGTACGCTCGGCACGCAACATTCTAAAGGACAAGGAAAGGGAGGCAAGAGACCGATGAGTGAGGGGGTGCATAGGAGCGTTTGCTAAAGGTGCAGAGGTAGAGGAGTGAATTCGATGTGTAAGAAAAGGAACTGGAGAATGTTTGGGTTGAGTTGGGTTAGGTTTGGTCTGAAAAGAAAAACAGTGTGATAGGAGAAGGGTTTGGGGATTGAGGATTGGAGTGAATATCTTGATATGATATGACATAATGAGCCTGCGTGGGTTTAGAAGACCAGAAGCAAAGCAAAAGGAAAGAAAATATCATCACAGATATCAAAAGTAAGAAATCTCATTCCAGATTCCCCAAATCTCCTGTCTCTAATCCTATAGCTATAATCGCTGGATAAAGAAAAGGATCCATGCTTTCCTGTATAAGAAACTGCTGGTTTTCGTAGAGGCTGCTCAGCTCCGATGCCATGCATGCAGCCGGCCACGTAGGAACATGACTTGTTCTTTTGGAGGGTATGTCAATTGGAAGATCTCAGCCCTACCAGAAAAGTGTGCTGTAATCAGGAAATTTGATGGTATGTGGCTGGATACCGAACTTTTCTCAAACAATGAGTGGAGAGGGGTTGGTTCGTGGCGTTTTCTTGAGCGGGAACTTCCATGACTTGAGAATATTTTGGTTTTGCTATTTCCATGTTCTTGGAAGAGGTTTCGTTTTCCCTATTGCCAATTGTTTCTTTCTTCTTTGGATATATCTTGATCTCTTGACTTCTAGTCATTTGCCTTCTCGAGCGACGAATCTACAAAATTAGGGTTATTGCTCCATTACATGCTATTCTAGGTACATTTCCTTGGCCGCAACTGTGAGGGATTGAAACCCCTTCCTGAGAGTTTAGTGCTAAAGCATCTATGTTCAGCGGTCGTCGATGCTTCACGACCATCAAACCTTCAGGCATACCCCAGAGAGACATGTCAGGGTTCGAACAAGCCGTTGTCTTGGAGCAAGGCAGAAGAACGGAGCGAAATGTTGCAACAGAAGAGGATGTACCTGTAGACGAGATAGCTCCTGTGAATTTTGAGTCCGAAGCACCTCCAAGACATCCAGACGGAGCCACTGGCTCTCCGGGTAACGCTGCATCCACGGAAGCCACCGAGAACAACGAGCGGCCTGTCCCAGGCGAGGCAGTGGTGTTAAGTGGTGATTCTCGTCCGATAGGCACAGGTAGCCATCCATCACACCAAACCGCCTCCCCAGAAGCCGACGACCATCTGCTCTCCAGTATAGAAAACGCGACCTACACATACAATTGCCACAAGAAAAGCCCCACAAATCTAGCCAAAACCCCCATCACCAAAGTCACCAGCAGATTCGGGCGCCATGTACGACATCGCAGAATGACACCTGCCATGCCCCGCGGCCACAAGAACATAGCCGCTAAAAGTAACCTATTCACGATCCTGGCCCAAGAATGCATGGAGCAGCTCTACGACGACAACTTTGAAGGCAAATTCGGCGACGTTCATGTCCTTGCATTTTCCAGATTACACCATATGAATCTCCATTACTTTGAGGCGGAGCTGGCGGCTGAGTTGGCGAGTATTGCAGAGAAGAAGACTACGGATCGTGAGCAGATGTTGAGGATCAGGAAGACCTTGAGGGAGTATAGTAAGTTGTTGTCTTCCCATGCAGTTCCCTGTGTGCAGATATTGATTGGGATGTAGGCGAGGCTATCGTGGACTATGAACGAGTACTGAAGCATTGGGAGGCACCATTAAAAGGCCAATTGACCGCTTTCCACGGGACGATCCTCTCGCAAAGCTTCAAGAGGCTTGTGAACGCGAAGAATGTCAACCACGAGGGCAAAACGAAGCCCAACGGAACAGCAGATCAGCACTATACCTGGGACAACGGCTACATGTCTTTATACTCGGGCAACGCGTGGGCGGCTGGCTTCCTCGGCAGGATTGGAGCAACTCTTATCGGCGGCTTTGCGCTGATAGTGCCTATGTTAATCATGTCTGTGAATAAGACGTCGACGAGGAATCTGGTTACGACGTGTGTGGCGGTGTCCTTGGTGGCGGTTGTGCTGGCGACGTTCTCTTTGGGTGCCCCGAAAGATATATTGGGACTTACGGCTGCATATGCTGCTGTTTTGGTCGTCTTCATCGGGACGAGCACGGCGTTGGTACCTGGGCAGGTACCGAACACAACTTGATGTTTGACTAGAGTCCGTGAGTTGGCTGGAGAATGTCGACGGGTACAATTATACGGCACGCAAAAAAAACGCATGCAGTTTGGAGGTGGATTGAGCCATTTGCTAGGTTCTCGAGCATAGGCTGCTTTGCAAGTTATGCCATTGTGGACGAAATCACAGGATGCGTATCGACAACATATTTTGTCGGTTGTTCGCTAGACTACGGGGTCGACCAGCGTAAAATTATGCTGGAGGGGGAATCTGGGTCTGGGTAAAAGTTTCTGGGTTGTGGGTTTTCGTATTTTCCACTGTCTGGGCTCGTGCTTGGTTCTGATTTGTTATTTGAACTATTTATTCTCCTGATTGGGGGCCCTTTTCCTCATCGCCGAGATCATTGTGTTAATAGGTTTGCACCCGTAAGTGAAATGGTATCGTGTCTGTGAGAAAATAGTATATTGAAATACCCAAACCCACACAATACTCTTTTCCTGCTTGCTCAACACAGCGAAAGCAGAGTTTAGTTGGGTACCAAACTAAAATGTGCAGATATTTGGTCTTGGTGATGGGCTTAGGATTGGGCATCAAACCAAATGAACCAAAGAGAAGGGAATCCCGAGATCTACGATACGGTACACCTTTGAAGAAGAAACGAAAGAAAAGTTTGGGGCTCGGGTTGGGCCGCCGTCAGGGAACGCAAACGAATGCAGATCTCTACTTGTGAACTCGCAAAGGGAAGCAATATTTCCATGGAAAGCGCAAGATAAAAAGATAGCATATTATGTGATGATAGAAGGAAAAGTTCTGTTTGTGGTGTTGATATCTCAGTGGGGAATGAATGGTGCATGATTGGTGTTGATCTGATGTTAGACGAGCTGGACGTCTGAAACCCCGCCGTACAAAACTATCAACACAGCAGAACGAAGATTGGTACTCCCGACCAAAAACCCAAGAATTTCCTTGGCGTCAGTACGTGTGCAATACCGTGGACTCTCAAGCCTAGAAGCTCTCATCTGAAGAAGCCCCCTGTTTGCGGAAGAGGGGTACCCGATGCAAGGGACTTTTCTTCTTCTTCTTGTCCCATTAAGCCCAGCTCAATTCCAAGCCCAATACACACCGCATCAAGCCAAACAAGCACCCTCGCTAACGAGTGCCGAAAAGAGCTAAGCCTGCCAAACTTTTAAAGTAGCTAGTGTCAGGAGCTTCCCGTTCGTCTTAATTGCGCCACATGAGACAGCTTGGACAGGATAGGACGATATGACGCAGTAGTGGTGGTTTGCAGACGGTGAGGGGGAAAGTAAAGGGTCGTGACGAGGGGGGGAAGCTAGAACGAAGAGATGAACAAGAAACAGGGAATGGAAAGATTGGAATGGAGGAAGCTTTTGGGCGTTCTAGCTTTTGTTGCCCTAGGGCGAGGTAGAACGGGTGTAGGATTAGAGTTAGACTTCCGCGCTTGCTAAGTACGGAGGCAAGTCCGATGTGGACGTCGGTCCCGATCAGGGATCATAAAGTCTCTTCGGCCATCAGTATGCAAAGTGACATCGAGACGAACTTTGATGGAAAAAGAAAGGTGCCAAATTTCCAAGGTCATACTCTGAGTACTCCTGTAGCCTTCGGGAGTATCAAGACCCCGCATTAGCCACCTCTAGCTGAGAAGAAAGTTCAAGCCACCGACATGGCAAAGTGGAGAACGAAACGTTGAAACTTGGAAATGCGCGCTCAAATAGGGTTTAGGACTGGAGACTAATTGTCTTGAATGGGTGTTACCGATCGATAGCAAGAGATTATTCGTGCGGCTGTTGATAACATCATACGATCTTCATTTTGAAGTTCTCGTGGCTGAATATGAAAGACGAAATTCTGCCTGGGCAGAATTGTTCTGAAGCAAAACATCCTGAATATGGAGGTTCAGCTGACTTCAGCATGGAGGGGGTCCACGATGCAGATGCAAGTGCCAGTATCTGTACGTCAGTGTTAGACAAAGGACTTTTGGGCTCATGCAGACATGCTGCCAAGACGTGTCGTGCCGTAACGGTGGCTGTTGAGTTTGGATCGTCCGCTTAACTTCTCGTCACAAATTCCCTGAAAGAGGTTAATGTGAGCCCGAAGGCTGGTTGACAGATATGTGCAACGTCGACGCAGCATGTCATCCTGAGACCATGGCGCTGATACAATGATATAGATGCGGTGAGGATGTATTCAAATCTGGATGTATTGAATTTTTGGGGTGCTCGATTGCAACTCCTCTTGAAAAGCACTTGGGCACGAATGCGTCAAGCCACAGAGAATTCCAATGATTTGTTTTCGGGGTCCTGTTTACCACATATGCGCTTTGAGAATATGGGTCCAATCGGGTTGAATCCCTACGTTGTATTTGGTGATACATGGGATTTTGAAGGGTGTTGAGGCTCTGGGCTTGGAACGATTGGGCTGAAATGTGATGATATCTCGGAAATATGTATCCGTGCAATGTTGAATAGAGATAATGAAAGAGTTCACAAGACAAAACATAATACGCGAAAAACGAACTGTCAAAGCCACGTGGGACTTTGTGTTCATGAAAATTGATGCCAGTGATGAACATTCGTGTATGCAAGCCTTGGCCTTGGGAATGAGAGAACGAATGTACCAGGTACAGACGCGAGAAAGCTGTCTTATGAAGGTAGCCAGAGATAGCCCAGCTGAATGAAGTGAGCTTGAGAGTACAGGGGATATCTGGATGAGCAAGATATGAGCGAGCGGATTTGTAATGGGGACACCAATTGAAGTCTGGTAGCGAAGAAAAACACTTGCATGTGTGCGGCACAACAGATATGAATAGATTACTGGGATCGCGAGATTCCCCACGCCAAGGGCATGGTTCTTCATTGTGTTCTTTGAAGAAGCTCTGAAAGTTGGTCGTGGAGTGCTCATTCGTGCCCATATTTTTTCAGATCTGGTTAACACCCAATGACAGACGCACGAGAGTCCATTATCGGCCTATCTGTGTATTTCATGACAGTGTCGATCGACGCAGGTTAAAGATCCTTGGGAGACTTGGGGTTGGCCGTCTCCGATTGTGTAGCAGGCAGGCGGGCATGGCAGGACTTGGAGTGGACTGGGCCCTGCAGCTGAAGCGGGACCTTGGAGATGAGGGTGGCAAGATAGGCGGTGGTTGTGTATATCAATAGATGTGGATGTGACCGGAGCCACGAGATGGATGAGGACAATTTAAGTGAAGGCGCACGCAGGCGCACTCGAAGCTCAAAGGGACAGGAGAGAGAGCAGGACCATACCCTTCCGCAGCCACGTGCACGCTCCTCAATTGGGGTTTAGCTCACCCTAGTCCCCATCCCATCTGTTCTCCTTAGCTTCCCGATCTTCAGATCGCGCTAAATGATCCCCACTAAAGTCTGGATCGTGGTGTCGGCTATGGACAATCGACACCCGCCGATATCAACGTTCTTGATGTGGCTCTTGAGATCATGAGAATATCAGTCGCATCATCAGACGAAAGATGCAGGTGCGAGGGATATGATCATAATCCAACTCAGCTTACTACGACATGACAGACCACCATCGGCCGTCTTCATCGCCTGCCCTGCCCTGGTCTGCCGCTCGAGACGAGGCAGGATATGCCGAGCCAACATCGGCTTTGGTTGGCAAGGGAGGAATTCTGTAGTTCAGGGAGAAATGTGATTGGATGCTCGACGCGTCTGCCGCCAATATTATGTGCAGAGACGAGATGGATGCGGCTAGAGTGTTGGACGGTGCACCCATGAGTAAGGGAAGACTCGAGCCAGGCGGGGTTAGGCCAAGAATAGGTGAGTACCGTGTCATGGATGTCATGAGCTAAGGTAAATATGCATACCTATTATGGAATCTACTAGGATCCGATATGATATGATATGACTTGATGTGGGTGTGAGACAGGATGCAAGTAGGTGGGTGGTATTCTCGAACATGGAGAACATCTGAAGTACAGGTTGGATAGGTACCCAGGTAAGTGGCAAGGATTGCTTGCAATTGGAATTTGTGCAGACTACAAGCAGAGAATGCGATTCGATGGAAGGAGGGGAGGGAGGGGCTCCGTGATGATAGAATGAGCACGGGCACAATGAAGATGAAGATGAAGATGAAGATGAATGAAATATGTAGGTTAGATAAGGGTACGAATACGCGCAAGGTTGTTTTCCTGATGAAGGGTTCTAATTCCCGATTCTGGGGTTGGACTGAACATGTACATCGCATGGCATGGCATGGCATCGCCTAGCTGTTCCCGACCCCTACCTACCTTACCTTACCTCTTTTCTTTGTCCCCTACCCAATCTACTCCCCTTGTTCTTTCTACCTTTCTTTCTTTTATGAGTGGATCTTCAATTGACAGCTGCAACTCCCCTTTCCGATTCTCACATCCCTCAATCTTCAAATGCTGGTAGCGAGAATCCATCGAATCTGAAATCTGATCTCTCTCCCGCAGTGGGGACCCCAAACCCAATTCAGCTTCAATGAGCGCATGATTCTCATCCACCTCAACACCACCCTAGTCGTCCCTCGACTCCCGTCATACAAAGGGTCCCGGTGTCGAGCGTTCCTGGTTCATTCTGCAGCTGGCTTACTCTACTTTTACGGCTGCATTCTCGCCAACCTGCATCAGCTTTCTTCTTCTTCTGATCTACCTTACATACCTTGAGATCAGCTCAATCACATCCGCCTTTGTGTTTCATATTAAAATTGGGCCTACACCACACTTCATTCACCCCCAATTGCACTACAAGGAGAATTTCAATTCACATCTCTTATCCCGTGCATGCACAGTGAGAGGTACAAACCAAGCCCGAGCACGAGTACAGGTTCAGCTGTGGATGTCCGGTGGTAGCTTGTCTTGAGGGTGCAGATAGTCTTCACCTCTGACTCGCGCATATGTACCGCTGCCTCCTCCGAATTAGATCACGGCAAGTATCATCTTCACCTGTCTCAGTCTCCATCTCCATCTCGTCTAAACTCCGCATCTCCACAAACATCAAGATGCCAGACTCGAACGTCCTTATCTATCTCCTCCGGAGAGATCTCCGCGTCTCTGACAATCCTATTCTCCACTCTCTGGCAACGTCAAAGAATCATGGATTCACTCACGTGTTGCCACTGTACGTCTTCAGTGCTCAGCAATTGGAGGTCAAAGGCTTCATTCCAGACAGCAATACCATGAGTCCTTACCGTGAGGCTAGAAGCAAAGTCGGTGGCTTCTGGCGAACTGGCCCTCATCGTGTTTCATTCTTGGCCGAATGTATCTGGGATCTGAAAGAGGGACTGGAGAAGGTGGGAAGTGGATTATGTGTTCGTGTTGGAATGGTCGGTGATGTCGTTGATGACATGTTAAAGAAGATCGACGCAAAAGGTGAAATGAAGGTTGGAGGTGTTTGGATGGTTGAAGAAGAGGGAGTAGAAGAGAAGCAGGAAGAGAATCAAGTAAAGAAGGCTTGTAGAGATGCGGACGTAGAGTTTAAGATCTGGACGGATGAGAAATACCTCATTGACGAGTAAGTCTGAGAAGCACTTGACCAACACACTTACTAATTTTTGACCAGTCGCGATCTTCCACTAACCAATATCGACGAGCTATCGGACATCTTTACTAGCTATAGAAAGACTGTCGAGCCTCTTCGTGATCATCCTCGAGAGGTATTGCCAACACCAAGCAAAGGCGCATTACCGCCCTTCCCACCAAAAGACTCAATCCCCGCCCAACGCTCCCCATTCAACATCCCAGACACCCTGGACAACCTCCAATCATCACTTCTCAAACCACTCTCCGCCCACGACCTAGTCAAAAACCCCCCCTCCTACCCCGAATCAACCAAATCCGCTCACCCCTTCCTCGGCGGCGAAACCCAAGCCCAAGACCGCCTCAACTACCTCATCACCAGCGGCAACATCACCACCTACCACAGCACCCGCAACGGCCTCCTCGGACACGACTTCTCCACCAAACTCTCCGCCTACCTCGCACTCGGCTGCCTCACCGCGCGACAAATCCACAGCAGTCTCCTCTCCTTCGAAGACGGCACCAGCCCCTCCTACAGCTCCGTGTCTGGCTACGGCGCAGGCCAAAACGACGGCACGAAAAGCATCCGCTTCGAGCTCCTCTGGCGCGACTACATGCGTCTCTGCACGCGCAAGTTCGGCCCTAAGCTCTTCCGTCTGTCAGGCTTCAAAGCCGAGGGCGAAGAGCGGTGGAACTCACCTTCTCGGCCATCAACTGGCTCCTCGGCAGCTGAAGTCAAATCCCAAATTGAGCGCTTCCTGAACGGTACTACCGGCATGGGTCTCATTGACGCGAGTCTGAGAGAGATGTACCACACAGGTTATACATCTAACCGCGCTCGTCAAAACGTTGCGAGTTTCTTAGCGAAGCATTTGAAGATCGATTGGCGCATTGGTGCGGAGTGGTACGAGTCTATGCTCGTGGACTACGACCTCTCGTCCAACTGGGGTAATTGGCAATACCTCGCTGGCGTAGGCAATGATCCTCGTGGCGAAGCGCGGATCTTCAATCCTGTTAAGCAAGCGTTTGATTATGACCCTAATGGCGATTATGTTAAGGCTTGGGTGCCGGAATTGAGAGATTTGACGGAGCCGGCCGAGATCTTTCAGGCGTGGACGGTCAGGGAGGAGAGGAGGAAGGAGGTTGGTTTGGAGGGGTTGGATTGGGTGGAGAGTCCGTTGTTGAAGATTAATTTTACGGTTAATAGGAGAGGGAGACATCCTGGGCGGTCGAGGGGCGATAGGGGGAATGGTCATAGTGGTGGGCATGGACGTGGAGGAGGAGGTGGAGGAGGAGGAGGAGGGTATGGTGGCCGAGGATATGGTAGTTCGAGAGGCCATATTCGTGGACATGGATATGGTGGCCATGGATATGGTGGAAGAGGTGGTGGGGGGAGGGAGAACAGAATGGGTATGATGGATCGAGTTGCGCAGTATGAGGCTGCGCAATAACGACTGCTGCACTTTGTTCTCGACATCTGTTGCTGCATGTATCGAGGGGGTTACGGGAGGGGAGAGGTAATGTGGAAGACTTGCATGCGAATCTGTATGGTCGAGTCCATGGGCATAATCGCATCACTGGCGTTTCTGGGCACGTGGATCGGAGTGACTTATGAAGAAAGGAAGGAAAAGCATCAACTGCACTTATCTATTAGCTGTGGTTGGTCTGGTCTGCATGGCATTTATACGACACTTATCGCTGGACATTGTTTGACATGGGAAGAAAGGTAGAAGGGAAGAGGGGAAGGAAAAAGGAATGGAATGCAATGGAAAAGGGGAACATGTATTATAAACTTCATCGCTATCTTTTGCCTGTCTATTGTCTGCTGAGCGTCATATAGAACTACTCATCTACCTGTCAGGAACCCACCGAAGTGAGCACGCAATTAACGCACAGAAAACCAACTCACATCAAGCTCACTCCTCTCCTAAGAAGCGATTCCCCCTGCTCTCCGCCCGAATACCTCCCAAAAACCTCATTCCCCCTCCCATTCCCTCCTATCCTAATGCATCTTACCGTGTTCCCATCTCTTTCACAATTCCTACACTATACAAAGTTCGAACGTCAACCAATCTTGAGGGGCTCGGAGCATTCGGTGAAAGGCATTTCTATACGGTATTCCATTTCTGAATTTTGGATTTGACCGGGAAAACCTTTCATCCATTCATTTATCCCTGGAGAAAATATCGGTGATATTGAGATGGGGAAGAGGAGAGATGACAGCAGGAGCGGGAAGTATTGTATGACACTGCTTGCTACATTACACCATATGGCATGGCATGTATCATGAGGGCTGTGAGGTCGATTCCTGTACGCATGATACGCTTCGTTCGCCTTCAAGCGCTCGCTGCAGAGAAGTGAGAAGCGAGGAGCGAGTAAGAAGTAGAACGGAATAGAAAAGATAGAAAGAATAAGAGGAGTAGAAAGTCAAGGAAAGGAAAATTTGAGTTGGAGGAGTGGAGGAAGACGGTATCGGGAGAGGGAAGGAGAAGGTAAGAGATAGTGACTGGATGACCACCTCTTCATGTTGTTGGAGCAAGGAGGTAGGTGAGTAAGTAGAGGTTGAACGATTGACTTAGCATTTGTGGAGACAGAGTAGACAAGAAAAGACGATGTGGAAGAGTGAGGGTGAGGAGATTGAAACTGAGGTGGTTGAGAAGTGCTGAGTTAGGATTTGGGGATTCCGTATTTCAATCCCTACGTACCGAGGTAGGCGGAGAATGTGAAGTTTTGTATCTGCTGTTTGCGAGAAGGGATGCGTTTAGGGGGGTGAATGAACAGGATCGATTGGCGAGGAGACAGGTAGGGAGTGGGATGCAGAGAACTAAATCGATCATGGGGTGGGGTGGGGTGGGGTGGGGTGCTGAGACATAGGGATGTTCCCTCCCTGGCTTTCTCTTGGACCTCGGTGAAGCAGTTATAGGTAATCATACTTGTAGCGTTCAGCTTTCAATATAGTCATATTCCTCGCAAGGGATTGTCTCGTGCGTGTGGAGTTGACTTTTTCATCTCCTTTCGGTGAGTGAGCAAATCCTCGCGAAACGCGTCTCCTCGCTCCTGGGTTCCTGGATGAGGTGAGAGTAAGGAAGGAAATGCTGCTCGTATTAGAAGGGCGACACTTTCGAAGATCAGGAAGCGCATACTTGTCAACCTTTGTTGACTTTGTGTCTGCTTTTGGAGTTGTGAAGCGAATATATGCATGCGCCCTCCTTCCCCTAAGCTTGAGGTTGAACGAAGCGAGTGTAAGAAACGGAATGCAAGAAGAGGACACCTTCCTATTGTGATTACCAGTCGACGTTTGACGGATTTTTCCGAGTGTAGTGTATGGCTAGCAGTGTAAGTTTGAGAGAAGGTAGAAAGAAAGAGGGGAAAAGAACTGCTTGAGAGGTGGAGACTTTCCTATGGAGGCAGCGAGTGGTTTGACCACGGTTCACGATCTGAATCTAGCATTATGTAGCTTGAATTTTATGTTGTGCTGGGTTAATGTAGACATAGAGCTCAGGGTTCTCGAAGATAGTTAGTTTCCATAGCTTCTTCAATTCATAGCTTCGTGTCTTCTTCCTGCACTTGCAGCCTTTCCTTTCGAGGAAGCTGCTCCACGAAAATCGCTGCATGTCCCCACGATGGCGATGCAACTTCTCGCATACGATAACACGCATTTCGATTGTGAATGCTCGAGGGGGTCTTGACAATATGCGGTACATGCTTCGTGCTGCGTGTGGGAGGAAGAGGAAGATTGGAGTATTTCGCATTGGGAGACCAGTAGGAATCCGGACTTGCGAAGTACTGTACTTTCAAAAACTCAACTTGCCATGAGATAGTAGTGTACCCTTCTTAGCAATGCATGCAAGCTTTCAGTCCCAATTTTGTTTCTGCTCGGCTGTCGATAATTGCGAGTCCTTCGAACTCCTCAAATTCGAGTGTGTATTCGACCTAGACAGCGGGGTAAAGTAATTCGACAGCAATTTTTCTAAAGCTTAACTTGATTTTCCATAGCCATAGGCGATAACACTAGGGGAGGTGTGGTATTGTACTGCCAAAGGCAGACGACGTATCTCCTGATAGCAACTATAAGACGATCGGACTTCGAGGTGGATTCGAAGAAGGTAAAAGAGTCAAGTGAGGCAGGAGGTAGTTCTTGCAAGAGTTCGACTCGGCGTTCAAAGACAGGCGATTGATACCTTAGAGGTTATCGAGCCTCAAGTGTGTCAATCTGCTGTCCATGGGCTTTGGTGATGCAGGAATTTGCGTAAGTTGTAACTGGGGATTGGGCTCGGAGACGGCGCAGATAGTCCTCAGCAGCTGGACTACCAAGTTCGCGATGGATACCAAATCAAAGTTGATAGCTCTGCTCAGACACCATTTTAAAAATCAATGCTCTGATTTCAAAAACTTTGAGATTGCCGCGGGGGCTGTGTTTTTCGAGAAAGTCTTGCAGGTGCCCTGCTTGTCCGCTCCAACTTCTGCAGCGAGGTGCATCTGTGCTTGCCTTGATGCCTGGAGGAGTATTGCGAGTAAGATTTGACGATCGAGTGTTTTTCAAGGCCTGGTAGAATTGATTTGTGCAGCTAGTAGTGGTGAAGAAGCGGTACTCGGGAAGAGCAGATTGACTTGCTGCCAGTCCTCCTCTTTTGGTGAGTAGGTGAATCGGGACGGCAGAAAATCTTTAAAAGGTTCTTGTTTCTTTATGATAAGTATCAGTTATACTCCGTGAGCAATTTTAAGGGGGTGGGTATCCCGATTTGAATCGCAATGTTCTGTACACTGTTGTCGACGAATATCTGCCGCTCGGTCGTGAAGTGACCGCGCCTCGTCATCGAAATCAACACTGAGCTTGATGCTCTCCATTTCGGAGTGCAAAGAAACAGGAGGTGGTAGGTAGTAGTTGCAAGTCCAGCGTTCAACGTCGAAAGTCGAATTGGAAATCGTGGGTGCTTCTGCGAGCAAGCGGCAGCCGTATGGGAGCACTTGGACGTCTAGCGTTCCTGCGAGCCAGACATTGGAGTTTGTCGCTCTGATATTGATGTGAAGTGTTTCGTGGTGCTTTTAGAGCCGTCGGCATGTTTTTGTAACAAGAAGACATGTATGTTACATGCGCCACAGTGGTGAAAGCCCCGAACTCGACGAGTCTCCCATTCAGCGGAGAACCAAGACGACGTGCTGTTCTTCCAATTTGTCGGTAATGTCATCGATATGCATGTAGAGAGGAACATCGCTGTGTACCGCCAGATTGAATGATGGTCTGCCGCCAAATCTTGGACAGTTTGAAGTGTCCTCAAGAACTTCTCCTCGACTTCCATCCAAGGCGAAGTATTGACGGGCGCCGGACGAGGCATGAGGTTGAAGAAGAAGATCAGGCGAGGAATCTATTAGGCTTTGTTCGTTAGACAATGATTCTAATCTTTTTAAAGGTAGCACACTGCTATTTGCCGTTGCTGGAAGAGTGGAGGCTTGTTGTAGGAAATTGAGGAGAACACTTTGGAATTTGTCTGGAAGGTGGCAACATACCCAGGGCTAAGTTTCTCCTGTAAAGATTCAGAGAATAACTCGGGAAAAGTAGATAAGATTCCTACTCGGTTGTGCTATCATGCTAGATGGTTGATATGAATCTCGTAGTCTTTCATGTTAGTCTCTGTCAACAATGTGTCTCTGGACCGCCTATCAGGGCTAGATACTCGCCGTGACCGAACGGAGTGACCAAAATGTTAGTGTCGAACAAAGTCATGGAATATCAAAGTACTTGTATATTTGAATGTTGAGAGTCCTTCAGGTATGCGTAAGATCTGCAGCGTCATCCACGGTTGGAGGTGAAGACCTCAAGGGTCTGATTTAGGAGGCGAGCTGACAGAGGCATCTTCACGCTTTGCGAAATATCGTCCATTGAAGCTCCTTCCCGACGACTGCGCCCATATTGGCTAGATGCTAGATTGTGTGGATATGTGGCTTGCGATATTGGAAGACTACTGGCCCTCCACTGAAGAATCCATAGTTTCGAGATGTGACTGGACAACACCCCTACCGAAACTCGTCCTCTAGGGTTTGGGAACCTGCACCGTGTGCAAGACCGTCGAATCGTCTGATATAACAAGTTTGAGGTCGGCTCCATACATTATTCCTGGTTCAGTGATTCTCTAGACCAAGCGACTTTGGGAAAAGCGGGGCTTGTCGAGCAAAACAACACCGCCTTCCTCACTACTGTATCCGCTTCCTCCTTCATTCAACCTCAGGAGACCTCGAAGCACCATCAGTTCTTCCTTCGTTAGCACACCAACATCATCTTCTTCCAAAGCAGCAGGTAGTATCAAAGACCGGCATGCCTCTTCAGTGTTGCCGGATGATGGCGAGGATTATCAAAGCGAAAGAGTGTGCCACGAGCACGACTGCCCGCCAATAGCTCCGCAGCAGTAGCCGTTTTGACATCTCGAAAAGAGGAATTCGATGCAACGCGATGCTTGCAGTTAATCTGGAAGGACGACTACATATGGAGATGCATTTGCCGGCCGACATACACGAAGTCAACCTATCAGCCTATCATCTATGCAGTTCTACTTGCATTGATGGGTGCGCCGTCGGCGACCGTCGGGGATAATGGACGACAACGGGCTGAAAGACTGCGAGACGAAGATATAACGAGGAAAGCTCCCTCTGCTGGCCCTTCAAATGCTATCCAGACACGTCGCCAAATACTTCGAAGTTATGTACCCCATTACTCCCGAGTGAGAAAAGGATAGTTGTATACTGAATGTTGTGCAGTGCAATGAGCCGAGGTTCTCTTTGGGAGCTCTCGCAAGACATTCCGGAGACGCGGAATACCGTTTCACGAGTGTGAGAAGTACCGGAACTGACCGTTATCAGATCCGCTGACATTCAATGATTTCTCGGCGTCTTTGTATTGCGTGGGGTTGCATTATTCGTCATTCATAATGTACTTGCTTCTGAGGGAGGGGTACGGCACAGATATCCCATGTTTTCCTTGTCCCGCATTGGCTCAAATGCAAGTGCATATGCATGCCAACACCTTTTGGACTGCTGCAGCGGATCGCGTCGGATTGTGGGAGATTTGAAGCATGTACATGGTACTTATCATGGAAATACTGTACATCACTGAAGTACAGCGGATCCCCTGTCTTGCAGTTCCATATATGTCTTTCTGCGAATTGTCAATTCATCTTCTTGAAAGCCTGGCGTTGCTCAGACTGAGTGTTGTATGTGAAATGCAGCGACCAAGGCAAAGGAGACTGAAATCATTTGCCTCACAATGTGAGCTTCATTGGCTCGCGGATATTCCTTGACAGATCCGTTGCCTATTTCGCAGCGAGAGGTTGGACCAATAAGGACTTCAAGGTCTGCATCTTCGGCGACGTTGTTTTGAGCAACGGTCAACAAATGCGCGCGAAATCTGGATTGGAAGCTGCAAGACCATCACGAAAGATCAGGTGCGAAACAAAATACCAGGGACAAAAACAGCTACAAGAGATGATGAGCATATCATCGAGGGAGAAATACAGTCTTCATTGAAGATTCTGCTTCCTGCGACGACCATCCACATGCGAGGGCCCTGAAACGGCATCGGCTTCGCGCTGGAAATGAGGGGCTCGATTTGACAGCACTGGCCATCCATCAACCCATCATGTGCTCTTGAGACCCTCGTCAGCAACTAAAAGTAGACGAAGGAGGAAGAATTGATGTGGAAACATGAGAACATGGAAGAAAGCAGAGGAAACTTGGCCCAACGGATAGACCTTGCTGCTGCGGCATCGGTTCGGATCGTCAGCAATCTCTGGAGCAACGGACCCACGAGCTAACAGCCGACAACAACCTCATCACGCCCGGTTTCTGAGGGCCGGCTCGTTCTTCTTCTCCTCCTCACCATACTACCCATGCCCCGACTATCCGGAATAGGCGTTTCTGGCACTGGTGAAAGAGGAGTAGCGGGCAAAGGCAGCACTGCATCAACACGATAGACAGAAGCATTGAGCCAATAGGCTTAAATCCAGGCTGGTAAACCCTGGCCTCACGTTCGTTTCTTCCACATATCGATCAATTCAGGGTCTGTAGGAGGCTGAATCGTTTTCCATTCGCTCGAAGAGCTCGCTATGTTACACTTCTTTGGTGAAGTTTCTATGCAGCCATCCATAAATTGTCTGGTTCACAGAGATCAATGGTCGCCAGCCTCAGAAAGGCAGCAAGTATCGAGATGCAGAAGACATTTTTGATACGTCGCAAAGCTCCAGATGGCCCTGTCTCGACCTATCAGTCTCCTCAACGTATGTGTACTGACACCGCGAGCATCGTCCAGTGGAGCAAGGCTTTGCAAGGGCGGCCAGCAGCAAATCCCACATTCGGCGGGGTAAGATAGATATAAATTCTATAGATTTCCCTTCACTCTGGCCGTTCTTGACCGCCTGTCCACAATTGAGTAATCGAGGACAATCTATATTGCCTAGATACATGTCCTCAGAATAAGTTGAGGATCAGTTCTTGTTCACAGTATGTGCCAGTTTCATTCCAAATTCCGCATCCAAGTTTTAGCTCTGCCACTCACTCAATCGATCACGAGCCAAACTCAGCCGTTACTCTATTGACACAGCCTAGCCAATTTCACCAATTTCACCAGCGTTAGACCGTTTGTTCTAGCTTCGCATCTTCATGTCATCCACAGCGGGAAACGGCACTGAGGGCTGGGATAACGAGGATCTTCAGACCATGAACGAGGACGACCACCAGTACCATCGGGGTCGCAGGGATACCATCTGGGCAGACTGCGCAGGTAATTCTCGACCTCGGCCACGACCAAAGCCTGTGAGATCAAATATACTTCTACAGGGGATTTTTAGCTAAATATTTGTAGTATCCCTCACCTCCACCCCCGTCTCCACCACCTCCGCCTCCGCCTCCGCCTCCTCCATCAGCTGCTTCCGGCCACTAGTGGCAAAGGTCCTGAGTCCAGGCCGATTTGTGGTCTTCATGGCAGGTTTGTAGGTACCAGCAGTTAGTTAAAGAATGCTACAAAACGAAATAGATCTACTGTGGTCGCTTCATGGTGTTGTCTTTTGGCATACGGGGAATCTATGGATGAGCATTCACCATTCTACAATATTCGGCATCTTGAGTCTAGGCGAACGAAAATATTAAAATTAATTTTAATGCCTTCAGATTGTGACTTTGTGATATCCGCATGATCGAGCTTACATGAATATGGTTTCTGTTATGTAAAAACATCTACTGCGAGATACAAATTTGGTACATTTGAAAATCGAAAGTAAGGATTGTTGTCCAATTTAGAAGACTGCGGGAGTAGCGATAGCACATCAGGCTGAGAAGCAGTGTACAGAGTACAAGTCTTTCAAAATTCTGCGGCTATAAGTACCGCCCATGCATCCCCCAATCCTAGCGCTCGAAAATTGGCTTGCGCGACAGATACCAAGCGCGTGACATTGCGCGACCATCATCAATACTCATCATAGCCATCCCAAAACAGTCAGAACATCAACAAAACTGCCGAGTCGCAGCCTTGCATTAAAGCTTTGTTGGAGCAGCAGCGCAGCCGCTCCAAATCGTCGTGATTCGTCCGGTGCGTATCAGAGTGACCACACCAATCTCACCCCCCCTTCGTAGATATTGGGCAGCCGTTGCCTTAACCTCTCAGGCCACAAGCGCACAGTATCTCTACGTAGCAGGATGGGCAGAAGAGAGGCCTTCGCTGCCAGTGCAGCGAGAGAGCAAGTTCAATCATGGCTACCATGGCTATCACGCAGACAGAGACCGATCCTGTTATTGAACAGCTTCCCTTTTCGATCCCGCTTAATACTTACGCTGTGAACCATGATAGAGCCGAGCGAGCCGAGCCGTCGCCACCGATGCAGCCATCTTTTGAGGTGAGAAATAGAGGGGTGGGTGGGCGCTCCGGTAAAAATGAAGAGACGACGAGCGAAAGCAAACCGGGTATCCAACAGTCGGTTTCTGACCCTGCTGAAGCGCCAGAACATGAGGAAGGTATGTATCAGGCGAAACAGGTGCATCTTGATTTGTTATCAATACAAATGGACTGACACGAACAGAAGACGAGGTTACAAAGTCGCTTGTCGCAAGCTTGTGGCAAGGCCTGTCAAATGTGCTACTTCATGGAAAGTTCTCCTGCCGAACTCAAGAGGAAATGCGACAATACAACATCCGTCATGGATATAGCGAACTGAAATACAGCACAGGTAAGAAGATAATCTGTCGGGATCTCTGCTGCCCGCGCTGACTGTGCCTGCCAGACGTGGATCTCCCAGAAGGCTTTCCGCAGTTGGCATATTTCCTAAACTCTAACGATAGCTTCGCAGTCTTTAGAAGATTCGGCACACTCTCTGCTAGAGCTCTGATCCAGCTTCAGATAGAGCTCACGGAGCTCGAAGAGGAGCTGCACAAACTCGACAAAAGCGACGAAGCCAGTCCGCGGCTGAACAAAAGACTCAGAGGATACGAAGGCTTTGAGGGATGGGACAAAGACCAACGAGAATTGGTAGGAAAAGTGCAAACAAAACTTTCCGAATACTGTAAGGCCGTGGTCGCGTGGACTGGTGTTTCACTGTGACGCACAAATTGCTGATGAACGCAGTTAACCTCCTGTTGCGCGATACTCAGATTCGCGCGCTTGGCAAAGCACCAGAACGCCATCACTTGGGGCTATTCAACTGGATCTGGAACAACAAGCCGCTTGCACCAGGCAAAGATGCTTTCATCTTCCAAGTGGATGACTTCGTTTCTGCTGCGAGACATTGCGAGAAGGGCACTCGCTTAGGGGACTTCATCGAGACGTATCTCAACCAGTGGCCGGAGTCTCACATCAAGGTAACTCCCCAAACATAAAATGGACGGCTCTAGAGCCATACCATCATGAACCGAAAGTTCTTCTTAATGAAGTAGCGGATGCTGACTGGCGACTCAGAACTTTCTGCAGCCAGAGCGGGAACTCCGCAAGACTACAGATCCCTGGGTGGACCACTATGCCAAGAGCCGCCTCACCATCCTTATAAAAGTAATTGCCGTAGCAATGGCGGTATCCATGTTGCTTGTTCCAGTGCTTCTCCTCTTCCTGGTGTCTATGTCGCGCCAAACCATGGCGTGGACGGTTGTTGGATTTGTCCTGGCATTCTCCACCATTATGTCCATCGTTACAGAGGCCAAGGTGCACGAAATCCTTATAGGCACAGCCGCGTGAGTCTACTCCATCTATTCCTCTCTACTGTTGTATACTGATCCTCAACAGGTACGGGGCCGTGCTGGTCACATTCCTCGGGAATTTGAACGGTGATGCAGGATCTTGCGGCGCGATTTGAATGGTCTGGTTGGGGCTGTCGCAAAAAAAGATGACGCGAAGGAGTTTCACGCGTGCCTGAGCTGATGTGGGGGAAAGGGCTTTCTGTTTCTTTTCGTGTTCCTGTCGTGATTCCAACTTCTCTAGCTGCCCAAAATTCTCTTTTGCCCACCGCTTCTTTCGAAATGCCGTACCGTTGCCCGTGCTTGCCGTAATGTGAGTGAATCTCGCGCGTAAGAAAGCTTATTTGCTGAGTTGTTAACATCAAAATGCGACACAAACATGGATCACTGGGTGCTGGACGTTGTGAGCGCGAAGGGAGAACAGACGATGTCGTTACACAGGAGAAAAGTGGGGTCCAGAAGAGGCTGATATCACGTGTCTAGGATAACTAACCGTAATAGGTCATATATTTACATACCTCAGAATTCCGAGAAGCGGGAGAACTGTAATGCGTGAAGATTTCATGTACATGTATGTCTCTCTAATATATCTATTGCTAAAACTCCTGTGGGTCGGCCCATGCGACAAGAGACTAGAGAGAATCAAGGACCCGCACTGAGGGATGTGGAGGCACGAACGAAAAGATCCTCTTGCCCCTTTGCAGATCTTTGTAGTCCAGATCTCCTAATATTTGGAAAGAGACGAAAGCAAGAATTGACTTTGGGTCTCACTTTGACCCCAGAGCGGCTGCAAATTTTTCTCTTCCTCCAACTCCTCGGGTAGCACAAGCGAGGAAAAATTAAGTAAACAGATGGTGATAGCCGAACTTCCACGCGCAAGCAGTTTGATGCGTGATGACACTCGACATAGCTAAGTAAGATAGAGCTGAGAAGTATCGCCACTGATGATTGATTGAGGATAAGACTAGACTCCCGCCGACGCACAACAGGGAATCTCTTCAAGTCTCATTGCAAAGGCTTAAGATTAAGCCGAAATCTTCAGGATGTTCAGACTCCAAGATACAACCATCTATTGAACATATGGAATCATGCAACATGAATCCTTTGTGTACGGTACCGACAAGAAATGCTTGGTTTCGTGATTTACGACTTTCAGCCGACGTGTATCTTCCACCATGTGAGACCATTTCCAGGAAGCCCCCCTTGGAGCTTTGGAGGTGAGACCAAATAAAAAATAAATGAGCCCAAGACAGAGACAGAACGACCGGATTGAGACAATAAGCTCCAGGTAGGAGGATTGTACTCTCCAGCTCAGAATAACCAACACAAATAGGTACCGTAATAGCTTGAAGGATAAGATCGCGGGGGATGACATGCGACTATACAGGTCAAGTGAGCTCATACCACGCTGGACATTTCCTAGGTAGTATGCAGCAAAAACTTGTATTCCTTCCATGATTTCCTAGACAAGATGAGCTCCTACCACTTCATGTTATCAAACTTGGAAAAGGGAAAATCTGCGAGCTGTGGCGTACGCGTCTCCGTCCAAGTCATCATGGTGATGAGAGCTGGACCTAATAGATGCTTCGTTCACAGTCAGTTTTCAATGAAGTATCCAAAGCTCTTGACCTACTTGGACAGTATTTCAAGATGTGTTGCGCTTGGTGTATTGCGTGCCACGCGCCTGTTTCGTTCTTGGGGTGTACATTGTCTTAAAACCAGCGCTGTTTGTGCAACCTGGAGTGGCTTTCATATCTTTGGGCTGACCCGGCAGATATTCATGTTGGTCATGTCTTTGTTCCCAAAAATTTGTCCATCTTTGATGTGGTAGGAGTGCTACTCGGGTTGATTGGCTATGTGAGAATAGCTTAAGATTCGGAAGGTTTGTTTCGGATGGGAGATCCGAACGATCCCAGAACTCGATCGTAGGACGTCGATGTAATGGAAAGGGCGTCTGCTAATTGAACGATAAAGGACTGTATCCCCAATGCAGCTATTCTTTAGCAGCAATTGTCGCTGAACCTAATTTCAACGCAAATCGACGGTGGGTGGTCAGGCAGCTGGTGTCGGTCGGTTTCCCCGGTTTTGAGACTTGACACTGGGCGCCCAGGTTATGAAGACTGTGGCACTAGAGATCCAAAACTTAGTGGGAAAGCACTTCGTGTATCAACTCGAACCATTGAGTTTGGTGGACTCCCTTTGGCGGACTCGCTGAAGAGATTTCTTACCTACCTCCTTTATCAATCGCGTACTTGCCGTTCATCGACAATCATAGCCAGATGGAATAGCGCAGCAGGCTTGGTGTTCCAACCGCGGAGTACTTCAAAGACAGATCTTGTACTTCAAGCATACCAAATCTAACGCCGGGCAATTGGATTTATGGACCGTAAACTGGTCGGCTCCTCTGGGCCATAGCTGGGGAGAGATCGTTACTCGACGACTGAAATTGGCTTGCAGTTAGAATTCTGGGACACAAGTGGTGGATGAAGATGAAAGGGTACTGACCAGCAATGCTCTTCTACCACGGAAGTCCTCACCTGTGCCGGGATCCAAGAGATTAAACATCGGAAAGGAGATCGCGAATAAAGCAAGCGCTGGCTAGGCTGTCGTTCCATTCCATCAATATGAAGTGCCAAAGAGCTGCTCAGCTTCTACCTGAATGGTGGCAGTTGGGATTGGCATATTGTAGTCGTCCTGGCAAAAGGCAAGGCCTTGGGTGAAGGCTCCCCTTTCAGCTCCTTTCTCTCCATGAAGCACGAAGGAGGGCCCAGAGATTTCCCCAATCTCGATATTGGAAACAATCAAGATGAGCTTCTCTGTGAAAACAGGCCACTGATGAAATAGAACCAGGTTGTCCCGATAGCTTTGGAGAAGATGCAGTGGTAGATCGAGTCGGCCAAGTAGTCTCTTGTCGAACTTTGGGCTGCGCGTCTCACAGACAGAGAAGCATCAAGTAGTCTTTCCCTGCGACTGGCCCTCCCTTGATTCAGTTTGTATCACAGGCGGATATGCCGACGAAAATGGCCCCTGGAGTGATGACTGACTTATTTGCTCATGAGTGCAGGTATTTCGGGTAACTACTTCACATCGGTAGAAGCTAGTTATTTAAGAGAAATCCCGCTTCCAGTATACTATGTCTGTATGGGTAGTAAGTTGTCATCATCGGCACTCTATCACGTTCTTGCCGCAATAGCCCGGGCCCCTCCACATGATATTCCCTGAATGTGACAGTGGCAGAACTTCCGACGCGTAAGTGGTCCAAAGCTGAACACTCGATCTCGCCTTGGCCTCGATCTTTCCCGCTGGAGCTGGTGCAGGGGCATCTTCATCGAGTCAACTCCCTTGCTTCTGCAGTAGCTGCTTAAAAGCCTCCCATAAAAAGACGCTAAGGAGACATGGTTCTTCCGTTTGGTCTACGTCCATACAGATTTGACCAGTGCCAAAGGCTAAATAAAGGCGCCGCCCTAATCTCGCGATTGCTAATGGAAGGCTTGAGGAATGCACCACAGTCGGGCGATCCTTGCCTGTATAAATATGACTGCCTCTCCTTCATGCTTCCAATAGAGAACAACATCCTTTGATCGCTCATCTCGATACCAATATCCCGGCAGTTTGTTCGTCTCCAACCAACAGCTTGGCACTCCCTCAGGTGAACACAACTCCCCAAGTCTGACTGCCCGCCAAAAGTCGAAGCCTTGGTCGGTGGCCTCACTGCAGTCGACGAGCCAATTCGAATCACCCAGATTCCAATCCTGGACACAAGACACATAATTGGGTTCTGGATATCTCGACAAGGAGTTCGGCGGATGAATTGGTTGAGAACCACCTGCCTGATACAGGCGGGACGCTGGCCTTTTAGTGGCTACACATAATGGTGTGGTATACTTGTCTCCTTTCGAGCGAGCACATGCATGCAAGGAAAAGCAACGTGCCAACGTGTCTCCGCAGCGCACGCGCCGTATGAAGCTGAAATTGTTCGATTCCTTATCGTTTCCTTCTGCACTGCTATCTCGTAATGGTTATTCGGACATGCTGATATCTCGCTAATCCGGGCTCCATCCTCCCCCCTCCATGGGTCAAGCCACTGGCTGCCTTGCTGGACCAGCCATGGTTCGCATAAGGACAACATCCGTCTCCGTCGTGTTTGTTCACGTCATTTCTTATTTGCGCTCTGTTCTCTGTTATACTGTCTCTCGCATCATTTGATCTGTTTCGGAGTCTGCTCAAGCTGCCTCTAGTCGAGACACTGCCTGGCAAAAATAGCAACGAGTATCCTGTACCCAAGTTATTTATTGCCCTGGCATCTCCTAGAACGAAAGAAATCTGAAAAATCGCGGATCACAGTGTTGTAAGAGGAAGGGAAGCAGTATGAAAATTCCATCTGTGGCTGGAATTTCTCTGGAGGGGCTGCAACCAGCACACGACGCTTGTAAGTACAAGTGCGGAGAAAGTCGGAATTCGAGGTGAAATTGTTCATCCCGTCATGAGTTTTCGAAGGTCTTCAGAGGCTTCCCGATGTGCTTCTTGCAGCAAAGTTCGGTAAGGAAGTACGGAACTATGTTTTCTTGTGGGGAGAGGGAGAATGATGATGATCTTGTCAGTCGGCCAGGGATTATTGAAGGGCCAAAGCGCCATCACACTATCTCCAGCGCCATGCCAGCCGCATGGTTCCCGACATCTACTCTAACAAACCGGGCGAGCACGCATGTGCCAAATTGAACGCGCTTCTGGGCTACAATGTCGCCCTATTGGTTGATACCCGCACACGAGCCCAGAAGGAGAAGAGAAAGACCACCAAGTTCGATCACTCAGCATTCAAATCCTGCCAAACGAGAGATTGGCAGCTTGCAGACAGTCTCACATTGTCCAGTGGAGCACCTGCTTAGCCATACGAAGGACGAATGCAGAACAAGCTCCTAGAAGGGTGAGCTGGGTCTGGATCTCCTAACTCGAGTACTTGAACACCGCCAGACACGGCATCGAGCCTCGTCCATACGCCCTCCACTCCGTATGTCCGAGAAAGGCTTTGCACCCCAGGTCTTCTACCCAAACATTCTCGAGCCCTTCGAACTTTGACACAAGACAGGTTGGGCAAGGACAGGGGAAAAGAGGTTCCTCATCACAACACAAGCAGTGCAAAAATCGGAGAGGCTGGGACGCGCTGGCTCGACGGCAGACACGACACAATCAACTGAGCGCGGAATAAAACAGCGTTTGGGGGGAACACTGTTCTTGATAACAGAAGCAGAACGCGCCAGCACATTTTCTACATTTCGAGGTGCGGGGTTGCAGGTTCGGCGCAAAGCATTGAGCAATATTGACATTAGAGCTGAGCTTTCTATACAAGCGCAAAGAACAGAGCCACAAGCACTTCGATCGGCAACGATCCCTTTTTTTTTCCTTAGGATAACAGATACCACAGAACCATGAGCCAAGATACTCGTGCGTTTTGTACGCCGTGTCTGTATAAAGCGGAAAACGTCGCTCGAGGATCTCCTACATCCAAAGCGGTTCATCAGGAAAAGGGGAGCAGAATGGACACGTGGACAATGCCAATAGAACAGCTACTTCATTGCCCGGGGGAAACAGGGGGAACGACAGAAGGAACGGTGAGCAGACAAAAGTCTCATGGTTGAGGTCCTGTCTGATATGGCGCCCAGTACCCTCCCACGAATGATCCACAGTGACAATGTTGTCATCATTGGCCAGAGGCACAACTGGAAGTGCATTCGGTTCTACCTTACTATTCAAATGATGTCCTGGGAAGGAGGGGAGTTCGGCTTTGTGTTTTCGGGTTTGGAATTACTGTGGCCTCGTCTTAGCTTTGGGAGGCTACTTCAGTTACAATATGGGAAAAGAAAGTTTGGAACCTCTCAGCTGGAGCATGAGAGTAATGGTTTTTGAACATTCAATAAATTAGATTGAAATATAATGATCATTGCTATTCATTCAGCAACTCGTGTCTTTCAAACTACTCCCCGTGCAGCCTTGTCTGCGGTGCACGTTGAGGTCCGTAACGCACCAATAAACCGACCCAATGAACGGTTCAGGCGGCTTGCGAAAAGCAGTTCAGGGTCTCTTCCGCTATAAAAGCCTGTCTCCCCTCTCAATTTTTTCGTTTTCCCGACTTCCATTCTAAAAATTGCTCCAGATTGACTATTCCGAGTGTTTCTCCTGGTAGACTGAAGCCCACCGATAAATCCAAACGTCCCAAAAGTCGGTGAATCAACCAAGGCAGAGCCGCATTATAGATTATTAAAACAGCATGAGGTAGGAGCTTGTTGATCTCCCATTTGCTCGCGTCTTTCAAGGTGGTGTGTGGCCTCGACCCAACACTGCCTGCCATTCTATGTAGCACCACGTAAGGCGAACAGAAGGGCTCATCACTGTTGGGCACCAAGATTTTTCTGTTGATATTCATGGTCCATCGCAATGATTTCTCTCGCAAGACTCTTCATACCTCAGAAGCTTGACGATGGCCGTTCTCTCCGTCCTCGTCGCAGGGTCGATGGCGAGTCTCGCCTCGCTACCCCGGAAGCTGATTAACGGTCTTCGAATCAAACTCAACTGTACTGACGATGTTAGTCTAGAGAGAGGCTTACCAATAGACATGGGGGCGGAAGGAGTGAGGTATCGCGCAACCGCTGGGCAACAGGCTTCTTCGAGCAGCGATGATGGAAGCAGTCCTACAACCAGTGGGACACTGACTCCTAGCTCTACCGAAGTGTCAACAGAGACTCAACACAATGATGTCGAGAAAGAGAAAGGCATGCACTCTTAAGATGATTCGATGTGATGCCTGCTGACAGAGGCCCTACTCACTTGCCAGACTCCTTCTTCAAGACAACCCTGCGCCGTCTTTCCACCAACTTCGGCTCGACTGCCTCAGCGGAGGAAGTTGTCAACGCAAAGGAAGTATTTGACAAATCGCGAGGTTACAACCAGTTCAAAAAGCATGAATGTAAGAAGATCCACCGCCACAAGCCTCCTCCCGGAATAGAACTAATCGATACTCTTCCTCCAGACGAGAAGGCTCCGCCAGGGTTCCCTAGGCTTTCGAAGTACATTTCCAGCAACGAAAACTACGAAGTATGGCGCGGCTTCAGGGATGGCCACGTTCGACACCTGCTGAGGTATCAAGCAGAGATAACGGAACTGGAGAAGGCGCTTGAGCAACTTGATAAAGACGATGATGCCAACCCAGACATGAGGTATCGCTTGCAGCACACCAAACACAAGCCGCACTGGGATACAAAACGGAGAGATCTTGAAGAGGAACATCGTGTCAAGTTGTTGGAGTTTGGTGAGGAAACCACAGTCGTAAACCATGACACGAGAATGGAAGACTGAACTGCTGACAGATGAGATCTTGCTGAAGCACGCCCAGGTGCAAGCCCTTCCTCGCCCATCAACCCGTAATCACCGCTCGGTGTTCAACTGGATTTGGACCAACAAACCGCTTGCGAAAGGTTACGACGACTACATATACTTCGCCAACGACATGGTCACCACGAAGGTGTCCAGGCCCAATTACTTCGAAGAATTCATCGAAGAGAAGGTTCATACCTGGCCAATCTCTATGTTAAAGGTGCGTAGCGTAAACCATATAATGCGATTGTTCCAGTTTAAGCACCTGACACTTTCGCCAAGAAACATCTTACGACGGATACCGAACGAGACATGACCAAGGATTCAAACGTGGTATACTACTCCCAAAAGCGGCTCGAGACTTATGCTGGTCGTCTCCTTATAGGTACCACTGTTGTGACATTGCTGGCTCCCGTCTTCCTGCTGTTCCTAGTAACCATGACGCGCGCCATGATGTGCCTCACGGCCGCCATATTCATAGCAGCCTTCGCGTGGCTCTTATTGGTCGTGACAAAGGGAAATGTATACGGTGTCTTCGTTGGTACATCGACGTAGGTGTTATATATTATATTGGCGGGGCATTATGCTGATAGCTCTGCAGATACTGTGCTGTTCTTGTAGTCTTTCTTGGCAATATTTCGGCAGAAGCTGGCAAGGCGTACTGAGGAGGGCGAGCTTGGAATGCGCGGCTTTGCTGGTATGGACGTGGAATAAATAGGGGGATTCGATCATAGGGGAGCCGGGCGGTTTGGAGACTGCTTTCTTAAGTCAATGGGCACTTGGTAAATGGGTTCTTCTGGTTTCTACTGGTCTACTCTGACCGCTATTCAACGAATTCCTTTCCAGTTTCGAAAAGTCTTGTCCGAGGCACGCGGTCTTTAGCTTTCTGGTGAGAGACTGGAATAGAGTTCACAGGGACCTGAAAATATTCTGGAAATTGATTCAGTGGCCCGGTTGGTAGACATCGAAGAGATGATGTTGAGGCCTTACCGCCAGGAAGGAGCCGAGCCCGGGCCGCTTAAGCCATCGTGAGGATAGCGCCGACTAGCCTCTTTCGTATTTTCATGACATCTGATCTTCATTTCGGAACATTGCACGAAACCAGCCTAGATATATGGACCTGAGATAGTTCATGTTTATACCTTGTCTCGACAACCACTATTAGGAATTTCCAGACTTTAGACTTGACTGTGGAATATCGGTCACGTGTCCTTCTCGCGTGCCTCATTTGCCTTGTCCTATGCTGGGGACGATCTACGTTAATTCCGGGAAAGAACCAACTTATAAGTATCACCTGGGTCATATATCATGGTCTCTACTAGACTGGTCGAAGACCGGCGGTGAGCCGGCAGTGAAGTACGATTTACGTCACAAACACGTCTAACACTGGACTTTATTTACTTTCGCCAAAGTATTGTTAGAAACGAGCTTTCGGGACTTTAGATCGCAGAAAGGTAGGTGTTCATTACACTCGCCACAGATGATCTGTAATAGCTTTTGAATAGAAACATAATATATTGCGGAGTCAAGTCCAGTGACAATATCGAAGCCATGAAGTTCTTTCAGTCTATGGCTCAGCAAGTCAGAATCGATGAGTGACAACAACGTTCAGCAGAAGGAGCAGATCAATTGACCAAGACTTTTCTTTATAATTAATAACATTCAAACCTCAGCAGTACTCCAGAGAAGATCCCAAGATTAGTCGAGGCTGAGGTTGGCGTTCAGTCGATAAAGAAAGAGTGAGAAAGTGTACTTTTACCGAGCAACTCCACCATCAAGACCATCAGTACTGCGATTTGGGAGAACATTCCTGATGCTCTGCCAGAGACATTAACGACAATTCAAATCTCTACTGTTCTGGAAGAGTAAGTACTGAACGGAGGGGTTTATGTACAAGGAAGATCGTGCCTGCGTCATTGTGGTTGCTCCCATACAACTCCCGATGAACTCACATCGAAAGCTATGTGGGCCCCAGACAATCCAATGCAAGTACATCATCCCAAAATGAATAATCCATTGTATATGTATGTTTCCATCAATCTTCAACAACTTCCACCGTAGGTATCAAAATCAGTACTCAAAGCATCTTTGTCCAGGTAAGGTTGCCGTCGATGGCAGAATTTCTGCAGGGGGTTTTCTGGACATCGCTCACTCGGAAGTCGATAACCAAGAGACGGAGGTATTCCATCGAGGGTAGATCAGAGTCAAGTATTCTGTCAAGGACGCATTTTGTTGGAATTCTGTGACTGTATTTGGCCTCTGGCTTTCGTTTCTGCGGTAGGATCGACGTGTCATTCTGGCCCTTGGTACAAATGGTCAGTCGTTCTCGTAAACAACATGCCTGGAAATCTTACCATGTGAAGCACTTCTCTTCCATCCGTCGCGTCGCATTCCAATTGAGCTATCAGTGATGTTTCTGAACAAATGCTCTTTTCACAACAGCTCTTGTCAACCTTCAAATTTGTAACCGGCAGCATGTATTACACCTCTTCGGCGGAAGATACTGGCACCTGCCACCTTTGACCCGTTTCTCATGCGCTACTCCAGAGTTCAATCATCTGTAAACTTCGGTTCTGGTGCATTTCTGATGTTCCTTTGTATCCAGTGTGGCAATGGGTGGTGATGGAACCGGCTCTGATGACGCTGGTTTTTGAGCAGGGTAGTATGACAGTAGGCAAGCTCTATTGCGCATAGCCTGCTGGAATCGATTCCAAAGGAAATTGTCGACCATGATAGAGGAGTCATCTCAAGGGGTTATTTCTATGGATATGAGGACCCGCAGAAGCTGGCACAATTGGCCTGGTGGTCAAGGAGGGCCGTGAACCTTTGAGACTCTAACCATTCAAGCCAGCAAACGCCATTGGTCAATAAAACACTGCAAGGAAATTTCGAGGATGCAGCCATGTTTGGCTACTCGCACGGAGGCCCGCATTAATTGCTCAGAAGTAATAGGACAATACCTGCACCTCTTCCCGAATGTAGTTGGAGTGCGAAGCCATCTCGAGGCACATCCCGCGGTGTCCACAGACACACTCGAATGTATGATACTTAGAGTGCCAAAATGTAGTATTCCTGTGGCTATGGAAGCTTTCGGACAGATCGAAGCTTACTTTGGCCGACAACTCGTGGTGGTAAGTTATTTTCGAAGTCCGCGACCACTTGATTCTGGACCAGGACTTCTTGGGTATTCATTCCTTCCGGGGTCCCGGACAAACACAAACGGATTGTGACAGATGCTCTTACCTTAATTTAGTCGTTCAACCCACCTTCTGAAGTTCTGAGGCTTGTGTGCCGTCTGACACACGGGATTGATCTTGGACTGAGTGGTAGTGGAGTGTTGCGATAGGCTGTCGATTTTCGCTTCAAAAAGCTTTGCAGACGCGTCGTCACTTCACAGGCCGGAGGACTAGGTTCCACCAGCGCATGCAGAACATATGCAAGAACGGGAGAACCCATAATAAGCCTGAAAGCCGCTCTTATTAATGCGGTTGTTACTTGCGGCACTTCCTCATCTTCTGGAACTTCGCGTGTTGACAGATTGCCTCCGGCAAATCCTCGCGTCGTCGGCAAGATGCTGTTTGACCGAGGCATATATACTCACGGCCCTACCCAACTTCAATAACTGTCTTCGATCTGCTGCGTTGTCCTCTATTTGTTCCTATACTCGTCAGAACGTGTTTTCTTACCCATGAGCTGTTGTTGTGCAGCAGCACATGATGGAGTACTTTGGCTTACCTCTATCATCATTCGTCTGCGAGAACACCTGGCAAAGATGCTGGGCCTGGAGCAAGCTTTCCTGAAGCCTGATCAGATCAGAAGATTACATGATCAGAAGAAGAGCATTCTATGGTTGCTTTTGTTTCTCTTTTCTTGCCATACCATCGCTTTGCATATTTCTCGCCAAGGATCTGCATAAGTTTATGCAGTATCCGAAGAATAGGGGAGGGGCTCTGTGGCATTTGCAATCAGAGTCCTGAACGACAGACCTCTTTTGTATCGTCAGTTCCATTTTCCTTGCAACCTCAGATTAGAACTGCTCCGATTCCCTTCTTTCAATTTGACGACATCAGAAGTCTTGTGGGAACTGGCATATGTTCCAATTTCAGAGCGATTTAGGACAATGCTGAACTATGGGACCGTTGACTTATCTCTTCTCAAAGAAGCGTTGGGCAGTGACTCATTCTGCGACCTGTCCCCTAGACCAATCGCCTGACAATCGTTCGATGGCAAACGAGGCGGGATGTTGCCCTTCGAGGTTCGAGAGCTGCGAGGCCGGCAGTAGAGAGTCTCTCTCATCTGGGAACAATCAAGGCACACTGCTCTCGTCAGTCAAGAGGAAGCCCGAGGGAGGTGGACGAAGAAACGTCTCTTCCCAGCCACGGGGCAGTTGATCTCTTTTTACAAGTCAACACTCTCACAAAGTCGCCCTGCACGAACGTTGGGATACTTCCTGGCATTTGAAGAATTCCCAAGCCGCCTTCGCGTGCGCACGGGCATCCAGACAGAAGACTTCTCGCCCGCAAGCAGGGCGAGCCGGACATGCGAACCCCACTATTCAGTCTATTTTTGTTGATACCAAGGAGCAAGTGGGCAGGAGGCAGCCTAGGCCACAAGCTTCCTGACATCGGAGTCCTGAAGAACATCTTTTCACAGCACAGCACGAAGTCCCAACCAATTCTTCGCACAAGCGTCATCCTACAGTCCGATTCCACAGTCCGGAAACTAGGATCTTCTCGCCTTTAGAGAATCATGCCATCCTTTTGTGCTCTTGTGCTCTAAGTGCCGATGTACAAGGTTGAGTAAAAGGACTGAGAGACATGTGGGCGGGCGATTGCATATAACCCCTGACTAGCTACCGCCCCCTTCTCACCTAGAACCTTAAATCGACGTACAGACCAATGGAGATCGGTTTTGCGGGGCTCTTGGGTTACAACCCGGTTACCCCGTTTATCGGCATACCTACCGAGGCGGTCTTCTTGAGGCACAGTATTGGAATGGCGAAAAGAGCCGCTTCTCACATCACTCACCATACCGACTTTCTCCCACGCCCTGCTTCCCTCCACGTCAGTCACCACAAAGACGATACGACTTCAATCTGACAATACTAGACATCTGGAAGTTCTCGTATATGGTCCGAGAGACAAGTGAGTTGGAAGATTAGAAAAAGGGCCGTGCATATACAGGTACTTGGAAGATCTTGGTTCGCTGGCTAAACCTTGCTTGAACCTGTTCCAGGTTCGGGAAGTCAATCGCATCCCCAGACTTTCGCTAATAAATCCCAGGTTCGGGATAACGATTGACATCGATTTTACTGTTCTTCGATCCAGCCTGATGATTGAGAAATCATTCCAAGTGGCTTGGGGGAGCGGGAATCGCCGACGGAATCGATCTACCAAGGCAAACGATGGCTTGATCCTCAACACTGAATGGTTAGCCAGGAATGGTCAGATCTCTTCCTTTACGGGGGACATTAAGCCAGGCCCAGAAGAACCCCCAGACGTAAGCTACATATGATATTAGCCGTTCGTGCTCTTGCTTATTGTTTGATGACAGGAGGATGACGATCCGCTCCCGGCTGAATCAACTGCAAGCCAATGAACCCGCCAGAAGTAGTCATACTTTGTGGCAAAGTAAAAGATGGAATGGAGCCTCAACTTGACTTTGTTCTTCTGAGACAATGTCTATTAAAATTTCGGCTCTGGGAGCTCTTTTGAGTGGCACAATAATCATAGGGTAGAAGACAAAATTGGTAATCTGGGTAAAATAGACGAAATACATATGTTCAATTGCTTGGTATTTATAACAATAGCATTTGATCGGGAATTTGAAAATGCAGACAATCGATATAAGCCACAACGGAATAGTCTTCTGGAGGTTGCCGCTATGAGATAACCGAGACATGACCAGTGGACCGCTTCACCGGAATCTCAAACCAGCATTGCCAAGTCAGGTGCATGTACTACTGAAGTCTCGCCCACTGCATATATAGAGCACTTCCCCAGCGGTCTGGCTCAGGTCTTTCCGTCGTCTCTGGCTTCCAGCCCCACCCAAATCTAGCGACAAGCGGTTGACAACTTGTTTTCGAGCAGCTGTAAACAGAACCGTATTCTTCTGGTAGACAACGAAACGCAGCCTTCAGCCTTGCATAAAGTCGGTGATTATATAGAAGACAATCGAAAGTTCATCCTTTCTATTCGCTCGGTAGCAAAGGTCGATCTCAGGTGGGTGTGCTGCAAATCTGGTCGCGTCAACTTCTCACCCTACCACATCAATCGGTGCAACGTTGGGCAAACAAATTCGAAAATTTTGGGCTTCAAGACCTTTGATCTCTTGTATCTAGACCTGTATATATAATAGCTACGCTCAAGATGTTTCCGATTGCAAGTGCAACAAGGAGGATCTCCAGCGAGAAGAGATGGCAACCATCCGTCTTGTCAGAGCGGCGACTGCTCCCGTGGCCAATCAACCACATTTGACACCACCACCAGATGCTTATACCCCTAAGCTTCCCATTGCTGAAGCAGACTTAGAAATGCAGCGGACTTCAGGCTTTCGCAATCGCCAACGCCAAGGGCCAGCCACTTTGAACCCAGAAGACAACGCAAGCGCAACACAATCAGAAGAACCGCATACACCTACTTCGAATGATGAGCTTGCAGAGCCCCGAGGTATCATAGCACTTGATCTCTAGTCCTTACCTATATCTAATACCTTGCGAAGATCACGTTGTACAACCGACAGCCTGGGACTTGTTTTGTCAGCTTCTCGGCAGATTTGTCACACACAACCTGCTGTTTCCTCCGACCGAGGGACCACCGTCAGCGCGCTGGCAAGCCGAATATGACAAAGTAAAGATAACTAAACGTAAGCTCTGTAGGCTGCATTAATCGCTGCGAAGCTACCGACACTAATCTTACCTAACAGTCGAGGATCGGGTTCCAGGAATACCCAGACTAGCTTCCTTACAAGACAGTAACGACGGCTTTTGTATCCATCGCAGATATGGAGACATCGTTGCGCGAATACTCATCAACAAACAGATCGCAATCGAACAAGTTAGAACAAGATTACACGAACTCGATGAGAAGGACATGGAGGACCCAGATCTCAGATACAGACTCAAGAGTATTGTACACCACGACAATTGCAACCCAGAGCAGCAAGCATTGCTTGAAGAGCTGGAAGAGAAGATCAACAAATACTGTAAGATGATATTTAGCGTGAATGCTCAGAAGAAGAAAAACGCTAACTATTAAAGATGACCTCCTTCTGAAATACAATCAAGTCAAAGGGCTGGGTGAAGTTAACCCTCGCCACCATCGCAGCATACACAATTACGTTACGAAGAACCGAGCCATAAGGAGAGGCGAAGAGCAATACCTCTACAGGATCGATGACTTCATCGCTGTGAGAGGACGATCCGAGACTCGGGCACAACGTGGCAGAAGGGCGCAAGACGTGGTGGAAGACTTCGTCGCTAGACGCCCGGGAACATGGCTTCATGTATGTGCGACGGCTATCGTAACCCCATTCAATATATGGAGCTGATATATTGTCTTTCAGGCATGGCTCAAGGGCGATGAAGGTCGCAGCAAGAACAAAGATCCACTCGTCCATTACTTCTCCGAAACTCGCTTAGCAATACTGACAAATGCCGGAATTGCTATCATGGTCGTTGGAGTTCTTCTTGTGCCAGTCTTCGTATTGTTCCTAGCAGATGGGATGACCCGAGGAGGCAAAGCTTGTGTTGTAGGTGTCTTCGTATCGTTTTGCATGGTGACTGTCTCGGTTGCAATTGATCTCACACCAGAAAACCTCTTCATGGGAATGGCCACGTAAGTTTACAAGTATCACACAGGATTCGAGATCACACTGACCCGATGACATAGCTATTCGGCTGTTCTTGTGGCACTTCTGTCTAATCTGACAGAGAAGTAATGGATTTCATCTACGACTGTACAAGCTGGGCCAGGCTTTGAGCGGCATAGGTTTTCAATTTTGGGTATGATTTGAGGGCTCGATACATTCATTTTGGTGTAGGCGTTCTGGTAGATAAAATGGGAGATCTTCACCGCTCCTTGCAACTTCATCACGTGGCGCGCCTTTTCCCAGCCTCTGAAACCTCCGCTTTCCCTAGGTAGATCTTAAGTACAGCTTCTGAAATGATGTTCTCTATTCTACCATCTAAGCTCGACGTAATCATGCTCTGATAGTTGTGAAGTATACACCATTCTGAAGTCTAGACTTTATTGATTCGCTGGCTAGGGAGTCTTGTCTCAGGCGATGGATATCTTGGTTTATGGAAACCTACATATTCAAATGTCTATTCAGACATATGTACCACAGTGAGCTAGATCAAGACTACACTAGCATGTTCACAGGTCTCAGGTCAAGTTCCGTGCCATAATGTATCATAGTATCATAAAGTCTTGCTTCATTGGCATCGAAATGACATAACGTCATCATGATGCATCGGTGACTGATCCTCCACCATCAACATCAAAGTAGATAGCAATCCAAATTGGTCTCGAAAGGCTTTCCGGGTTCCTTTCAGTTATAGAGAAAATGAATGATAATCTACCATCCAGAAAGTCACTCGCCTCCATCCATGCACTTACCTTTCCCCCACTTCATCCCACTCACCCCCTACCCTACACCCTTCACCCGATCCATTGACTCCCATCCAAATCACTACCCGCATTGTCTACCCAAATAAGCTGTTTTCAAACCAAGCACCCATATATCTACGTCACGGTGATGCCTCTCTAAAACCATAACAAAGCTTAAGCTTATGGTTTCTAACAGACTACTCGCTTCTCGGTCGGATTGATTTCCGCCTCACCGCGACTACTGTGTGAGTTTTGCTTCTCGTTCCCCCATTCCCTAGCCCGCTCTGTACTTCTGTTCTTGAACAAAACTCAAGAGTTGTTTTCTATATGTTGGTGGAACCGTGGGATTTGGGGCGTGTTAGTTTTCTTTTGTCTATAATTTTGGTTTGTATTTGTTTTATTTAGGGAGAAGATTGTATGCCGACAAGCGAGCTAAAACTACCCTTTCGCCGTAGAGCTAGAGACTGATATCTCTCAATGCTGTTGGAGTTCTGGTGTGTCAAGTGAGACTGGAAGCTAAGCAGGTATTGTACCCGAACACAACGCAATCCTTGCTCATTCTCACCCACCCAGACTGAACACGCCACCAATGTACCCTCAACACCTTGGACAATCAGTCCTCAAACTGCAGTAATATCTCCAATCGCTGGCAACTCCCCTCATACCCGTATGATCCATTGAACAAACGTTAGTGGTCCCCGATTCGCCTTTCTTGATGTCTATTTACTTCACATTAGCGAATTCGCTTAAAAGGGTCGTGGGTAACGACCACGACGTAGATATGTACATACACCACGGTCCATCGCAATCTGGTAGCCACTACGAGTATGATCCAATTCAATTCAAATTTCCTATGCTTCCCATAACGTATCGCTCGTAAAGCTGAGCTCTCTCCTCGTTCCTCTTCCCTCGTTCCTCTTTGCCCCGAGTCCCTCGTCTCTTCACCATCAAATCCGTATCCCGCTTCTCCAGCGTCAAACCAGGCCCGCAGACGCCCATGATCTTCTCCATTGGGTCCCAAGAATAATCACGTCACATCCAGGCTGTACCCCGGATCAGGGGATTTATGAGGCAATGCGAGTTGATGTGGCTTTGGTACAACATCCATTACTAATCCGTGTATCTGTCTGTCTGACCGCTCGGTTCAAATCTATCAGGTATCATAGGCAAGCAAGCACATAAGCAAACGAACCACCCCTCCACTCCACTGCATCCCTCACTCCTACCCCCTGCCAACCCAACACCGTACATTACTGTATATCCCCACTCTATGATTCTCTCCAAAGCAGATCTCATAATCCTATCTCTTCCCCTCACTCCACTCCAACTAACATCCAAAGGTTTCCTATGACCCAGCCTTTAAAAGCCAGTAGGGTCATCACACATAACACATCCATCAATCAAATCGTCTCTCAAATCAAAACAACCCGCAATTCCGAATCCAATCCCAATCCTCGCAGGTTAAAGCAACCAATAGGCGTTCTATCAACAAGCACAATTCCAAGCTGTGACACAATCATAATGGTGCATCCGCACAGACAGAATGAAGATCAAAACCCCCAGGCATCCAGCGGTAAAAAGTAAACAATGGTATCAAAAATAGCACAAACATCCAATCCCACCAATAAAGCCAGATACCGAGTGTCCAAAAAGAAGCGTGCGTACATTCGTGCGTTGCAGAAACAGATGTCCTCGCCTCCCCTTTGTATGTAGCCGAGCCGAAGCGATATGAAATCCAAGTCCAGCCGAATCGTAAGTGAGGTCCAAACGAAGCCAAAAAGCACCGTTGTAACCCCGTATATGGTGAAGCCAAAGTAAGCTGCCCGCCCCGTGTATAAGTAATGTGCAGATGAAAGTAAGAGCGACTTTTCGCCGCAGTTGAAACATTTCGTTGTCAAGAGAAGAGGATCATAGACTCATCGTCAGCCATTCCCACTCTTGAGGTCCAGCACCCGCCCCTCCAACTCCATTCTGTCCCATTACCATTCCAGGTGGAGGTCCGCCCATGCCGCCCATTCCAGGCATTCCCATACCTGGTCCCATAGGTCTCGTCGTCATGCCGAAGCCGTTTGCAAGGCCAATGTTCGTCATGCTGCCTGAATTCATCATTCCCATGCCGAGTGACTTTGCTGCCTCGTTCGAGCCCGTCGAGTTCTCGGGAGAGTCAATATCCATGCTTTCGATAGCACTAACGGATTTGCTGTGTCTGCGCTGGCGTTTGGGAGCCATGGCTATATTTGATCGCGGCATGCTGGATGCTGCAGCTCCGGGACCAGGAGTGGGTTTGGGAGGAGCTGCAGCGATTGGAACAACTCCCTTTCCGCCGCTTACCCCGGTCGTACCAACAGACGACCCCGCAGATCCATGATAGGAAGTCGGTGTGCTGGCTGTGCTTCCCCCACCTGCAGAACCAGAAATTGATGGCGGACTCTGACTCTCGTTGACACTCCTGGCTCGTACGCTGGTTGGTGTAGTCGCTTGGGTTGCTGGGGCGGTATTGGTGGCCGCAACGATGGAATTCTTCCGGGTATTTGGACCGCTTGTTGATTGAACGCCCATCTTCTTCGAAGCACGCGTTGCTGCACCACCTGATCCGCCAACCGGAAGCGACGCTCCAGATCCCCGGTTACGTTTCTTGATGACATCTGTTTTCAGCGAAAGTGGTCGAACAACACCATGCAACTTCAAGAACAGTCCACAAGCGTTGCAGAGTGGGTGACCTTCGGGATTCCTCCTCCAGAGTGGTGTGGTTTGTGTAAAGCAATTCGTGCAGGTCGTTGGAACGCCATTATCACCCTGAGCTGCAGCTCCAGCAAGATTGGTCGATGAACCATGCTTCGAGCCTCCTGGAGATGACGGTCGACTTGGTCCTACTGAAGAGAAGCCAGACATGTTTCCCTCAGGCGGCGAGTTGGGGTTTGACTGTGCCATATGCTGATCGAACATCCCATTACGTTGTCCCAGCATAGCTGTATTCGGAGTCGAAGCCGTCCTTGGAATCTTCTGCCGTCTGTCATTCCTTGATCGATTGTCAGAGACTGATTGCGCAGATGCATGTGTTCTCCCAAGCGAGCCCCCTGACCCGTCCCATTCAAGAGGCGAGGAAATATCGGCAGTTCCTCCAATGGTAACCTGTTTCCTCGGTGGACCACCTGGATATCTTGCAGCTTGAGTGTTGAACTGTCCTGGTAAAGTGGCATCCCACTGCAATCCTCCAGGTCCCATCTCCATGTTCGGGTCATCCATTGGGGACTGAGCGAATTCGTGTTGCATCATGAGCGTCCTATCAGCAAATGCCGCCCCTTCGTCATCTTCGTTGTCTGAATCACCACCAAAACTGAACATGTTTTCGTGTCCCATATGAACACCAGGTGAGCGTGCCGGATGATCTGGTTGGAACACTTGTGAAGGGTCTATATGCTGCGCCATTCCAAAAGATGCCGGTGAAGTAAACGAGTTTGAGGGGCCTGCCGACGTGACTTGCGTAAACATTGAGCCACCGTTAGCATTGTACATATACTGCGGAGCCATAGAGTTGGAGAGACTGGAAGGTCCATGGCTGAAAGTATGAGGTCGTTGATGGCGCATGTCCATCCCATGCTGGGGAAAGTACATTTGCTCGTTTTCTGGAATGGGTTGCGGGGTCGAAACAGCGGATGGATAAGCACTTCCGGGGGGAGAATAGTAGTCGTTTGAATTGAGAGATGAAGAGGGCATGGGCCCATTATTATACATGGCGGAGAAGGGACCGTGCTGGACGAGGGGTGACTGTGATGGCGAGAATGGGAAGTTGGTTTGGAAGGGCCCGGCGGATGTTATTATCGGATCGTGCTCCATATTAAATGTATCAAGATGAAAAGGCAGACCATTGTGGTTTGAATTCTGCATATCAGGCGGATGTGGTTGATCGAGAGAATATTCATTCAGCTCATCCTCATGGTTCGGCTCGTTGGGTATCATGATGCTGTTGACAGCTGGGACGTGAGGGGAGAAATCAGCGGGACGTTTCCGAGGCTAGGTTATCATCAGCATCCACCATCAAATGACGCTTGCCAAAAAGCAAGTTTTGCTGGCCCAAAGAAGTAACAACTCACGCGTCTCTCGTCAATACTGGTCTTGCGGACATGTCTCTGGACATAGTTGAATTCTTCATTGTGACGAGGATTGTGATGTGGAACTGGGACGGACTGAGGCACTGCGAATTGGGCTGACTCTTTCCGCATTTTGATCGGAATAGCAGACGCAACAGCATTAGACTTCTCAGCATTGGATTTCTCGGTTTCCTTCTTTGTCAATTCTGGCGAAGGCGACATTCCGAGTCCGGCAGGTGTAGAGATGTTGTCTGAGAAGATGTAATCATCGAGGTTCATTGGGTCCTGTTGGTGATCCAAAGACGGAGTAATAGTTTGGTCCGAAGATTTCCTCAGCTGTGCGATTCCACTGGGTGCAGTTTGAGTCTGTTGTTTAGACAGCCTAAGATAGAACGTTAGATGATGTACATCTACAATGGTAGATACTTTCGTAGCATACCTCGCAGCCTCTTCGGCACGCTGTTTGCGCAGATTCATAGCCATCATCCGCCATGTCAAATTTTCCATGCGCTCCGAGTTGGGCAATTGCTTCTTCGTCTTACTATACAATCGCCATATCTGTGTAGCCAATGGATCCTTCCTTTGCATCTCGTCGGGACTGTCGAGCGAAGTGTCGGCAGCATCATCTTTCCATGTAGGAAAGAAACTCTCTCGCAGCAATTCCTTGCGCGCGCTGCTTCCGGCTAAGAAATCCAGCTTGTCTAAGTCACTTGCGCTCGAGTCTGTGTTGTTGTGGTTGTAGAAGGCCGCTCCTGATTGTGAAGTGACAGAGGTATTCGCGGTGGAGGGGGAGGTGGTCGAGGTAAAGACCTCGTCGGAAAATGAGCCTGCGGGTCTGCGAGGAAAGCGGAAGTCGTGGTCTGTTATTGAAGTTTCTGAAGATGTTGTAGTGTTAGATTGAGCCTCTCCATTGACATTGCTACTGGCACTGGCCATCAATGTGTCGGAAGAGGGTGGTGGGTGGGCACGCTGTAATAGTCCCCCACGCTCCTCATATTGTGCCGCGCCAGACATTCTGGGAGCGACAACTGCTCCGACGGCAGAGATCCTCCTCTATGAAATCCTAGAAGGGCAGCCGGATACCGCCAGGGTGGAGTGGTATTATGAGTTTGTCTGGAGATCAGGCGGAAGAAGAGCGATGCTCAATTTTGCTTGGTGATCGTAACGCTGCGCTGGTTGTGTCCCCTCTCTTGTCTTTGTCTCGCTCCAGATTCAGAGATGACTTGGAAACTTCCGATTCCGCGACAGTAACAGCTCGCCGTACTCGCAGGCGGGATGACAGGAGGGCAGCTTGATCGTTGGTCGAGTGCGCGAATCAAATGCAGGGTGTAGGCGACGATACCCGAGGGAGAGTCCAGTGTCGCAATTTGATGATGACCGCCCCTCGTTGCGTCCTGAAGCCGCAAAAATTGTGCAAAGGACGATGATGCGCAGATTTTGCCTGGGTCGGGTGAGGTGGGATGCGAAGTGTAGGAGGAAGGAGTAGTCGGCGCAAGTGAAGTCTCGACCCTCGCTGTCGGTGTTAGGAGGAAACGGAAGAAGAGTTGCTTGACTTTCTTGACATGCGATTTCCGCCGCCGAGTGAGGAGGTACCGGGTACTTCTGATGAGAAATGTGTAGTGTAGTGGCCCGCGGTGTGCGTCCGTCGTCGGTAGTAGTGCAGTGTGGTGTAGGAGTAGTGGAGGTCGAATACTGGGAGTAAGTAGTAGTAAGTAGTAGTCTACCACACAAGAGCGAATGGCATCAGCGCACAGGGGAGCCCACGCTTGCGCTGCACTGCTGCAGCCGTGTCTACGGACCGTTTCCCTCCCCTCTGTGGCTCTGCATGGTCATTCTAGGCTGGTAATAGATCTAGTATCTAGCTCATGTAGCTCCAGTACCGTCTGCTCTAGGTCTTTTCCACCCGGAAGCAGGCTGTTACAGCGGCACAACAACTCGAGTGAGCGAGTCGTTCGTTTCGGTAGTAGCATTTCCCCTAGCAAAGTGACTGGCATGGCATGGCATCAGTAGCAGCCGACTGACTGCTTGTGTGTGGAGCCTGCAACCAGCGAACCACTGAAAATCCAGCGAGTCGTACCGAGAGAACATGATGCCTGTAACGCCTGCAACAATGGCTGTCGCCCCTAGTCTTCGGGTGGACAAGCCTGCTGCAGGCCTGCCGTGGGTGGTGTGGAATCCTTGCATGAAGGGCGCTCCACGGCGCTTTACTGGAGCATCAAGCAATGCTGGTCGAGGCTAGAGACAACCCAGACCACCGCCGGACCCAGCCTTTCTCTAACAAAGACCAGTCAAAAGCCGACCTCTTATTACCGACAGCCCTCTACAAGCAAGCTCCTCTAGTATTTACGCACCCATTCGGGACCAGACAGCCAGTTGTAATGATACAGACAAACCCGAGAGTCCTGTACAGGAGAAAACCGCAGGCTGCTCGAATATACATGACTATCTGATAGTCTAATCGACTTCCAAACATCCCCAGATAGACTCCCGTCGGGCGCTCAAATAGTTCGCGGGAAGGCGACGATCGAGTTGGGGAAATGGGGTGGTATGTCACATAGAGATGGACTTGGAGTGAAGGATGGGGGAAAGACAACGGATGAGCTTCATGTCTGTTCCGCAAAATGGGGGCAGCAGAACTCTGTTCCACATGGCAGTGAACAGACCGGATGCGGTTCATGGTGTTTCTAGAAGATGGGGGAGCTGCAGAACATGTTGCTTTACCCTGCTCCATTTAGAATTCCATTACACACCCAAATCCAACCTCACTGCAATCCCTTGATCTTGATGCTGGACGAATTTGGAACTTGTGCTGCATGTAATAGAGGCCAGGAGCGGATTCCATCGGCCCTCGTTCCTCATACATGGCACCCTCCCCCTTCAATTAACGGATGATATGGCTCCCCGTCAATGTGCCAATCTTCGAATATCTACCGTGCCGTCTTGCGTGCAAGACCCTGAGCTTCAACACGCACTCTCTATCCACTCACTCGCAGCAAGAAAGTGGCAGGTACATGAACATATCTCGTCTTGCATCGACGCGCCGTCCATAGACCGCAATGCCATTTCCATATCCACCAGATCCTGCACCTGCATCAAGCTCACTTCCCAAGTCCATGAGTCCCTTGTCTGGCCCCTTAATTGCTGTTACTGAAAATTGAATACCCCTTGGTCTCTTCACACGATTCATCCCCCTCATCGTTTGCTTCAGGGGGCATTTTCCCCACGAAGCGAAACAAGCGAGACTCACAAAACCTCCCCCGTACCCAGTCCCCCATTACAACCCCACATCACAATTTACACGTATACCAAATGGTATGAAAAGCAAATATAAATTTAAGCTTGGGTTGCTCCGGTCAGGCCTGTCATAAAGGATCATGACATCGGCCGCTCGAGGATTGCTTTGACCCATGCATCATTCCTCGTGGGCTGAAATGGCAGGCCAGCCCACCCCTCCCAAAACCAAACCCACCACGCAACAACCCTTGTACATCTCGAGCAGGGCACCCTGTCCTGCATCGCGGGATCAAGTGGGGGTGAACACTTTACTCACACGCATGTTCACCACTGCAACCAGGAGCTTGACCTTCCATGCTCCTTCTGGGCCAAATATTTGTAGGACGCCCACGGAAACCCAAATCAGCGGTAAAATCAATCCCCCACCTGTCAGAGTATTTACATTTGAGTTTTGAGTTTTGACCTTTTGACTATCCAGCACGCTGGGAACACGAGCATCGAAACCAGGCTGTTCATCTGTCAAAAAAGACCCCTCAAGCCCTGCTCAGTGCCTAAGTCGTGAACCGATGAGGTATGCTCCCCACGAAACACAAAGGCCTCTGACTCGTAAACCTCCGCGCATTCCCTGTCATAGACCGGATTTTAACAACAAGTGGGTTTCCCCCAGCTCAAAAGCTCCCCAACAACCCTCCAGCTCCCTCAGCAAGAATGTGACAATACAAACGGACCTCTGCGCCGTTGAGACCGAGAGCTCCTCATACACGCAAGTTTCAATGCATCCAGAAGTTCAGACCCAGAAATTACAGCGAGCCTGCACAACACTGCAGCAATAGCTTCAGAAATAACCGACCGGCATCCCCCTCCCATGAACCACTCTCACCAGTCTCGTGTGATACGTCCACACGGTCATCCCAAGGGCAAGGGTAGCTCTGCCTCTCCTCTCTTATAGGCATTCACGCGGCTTTCAATTGGCCAATCCTACAGAACAGCCTGTATTTTCTCGTCAAATCGAAAGCCTAGCCTTCCCAAGCTTCAAAGCCTCGCGCAGCGCAACTCGTTCGTCTCGCCTCCTGGATCAAGAAAAAGTAAACAGAGGCCATCGAAACCCCACAGAATTCTCGTTCCTTTTAAGATTCTCTCCATCGAAATTCTCTCCGCATCAGTGATCCATAGTACGGACGAGCCGCGGCGAATTATCCTCTTCGTCGCCGCCACATATTGTACCGTGCGCCCTCTAAGATCTCAAAGCTCACATGTACAAATGCCAGATTCGATGAGCTAGTACTCGGTCCAGAAGCAAGCAAGCAGGCAGGCAGGCAGCGTACCCATCCAATATCCTGCAACAGGGAAATCCTGAAGCATCATATGGGGCTGAGATCCTGCTTCAGCACACCAAACAGAAAATTTCTTTCACATTAGGTGGTAATCATAAAAGTGCATCTTTTTTTCTGCGTCTTTCTTCGCCACAACAGACCTCCATGCAGCGACGACGAGCTCGGCGACAGCCGCTGCGAACTCGGCCATGCGCCTAGAACTCGGTACAGAACACCGTTTGTTGGCTGACAGGAGCATTAGTCTTCAAGGTGGGTCGATACTCAGCACCTTTTCTGGCCTCCTTTCTCCGGGCTTGCCTTGCCTCGCCTTGTAAGTGTCGTCAACGTCGGCGTTTGGAGGGAGGGGCAGAAGTATCTCAGCGGAGAAAGTGTTGTTGCGGACCTGACCTGGCCAATGTGACCTTGGACTTCGATCTAGCATGAGACGAACAAGTCCTTGATCCAATCGTTCATCAGGCGTAAGCAGGTTGCAAAGAGCTAGATCTGCATCTCGTAACAAAACTTCCATGTTTCCATGCCTTCTGTCCCATCCACGTCTGTTCGTTTTCAGGGTTCACTCCACCCTGAAGGGAATCCCTTGCACGCCGCACGGAATACCAGATGAGTCCGCCAGAAGCAGTAAATCGAGTCCCTGAACCCAGTTTGGCGTAAACTCTGATTGAAAAGCAATTGACCCTGTTGAAAAGCCATGGAAAGTCTATCATGATTAGGCTTTCATTACCGACATGTTAAGCCCATATTACTGGTAAACGGCTGCCCTAGTTCGAAGTTTCGCAGAACTCTGTTCGCTTCGGCTCCGAGCTGCGAGCGCCCTCGGAAAGAGGACGAAGAAACATGTACTGGAAGGTCGAGACTACTGAACATTGCGGTCCTGACACCGATCTCATTTGATCCGCTGGATGCGCAACAAGATTCAGATCTACAGCTAAAGTGACATCAATCTTCCTCAAATTGATTGATTACAACCACGAGTATCGCGATTCGCGAAGATTCAGCCCAGATTTCGCTAATTCGGCGGAGACCAGCCGGCAAGGACAATTGACAGTGGACAGACAAGGGCCGCCCCTCCAGGGGACGTACTGCCCCACTGTGAAAGTCTGTGGGTGGAAACTTCAAAAGTTGACCCCTCTATCGTCGGCCTCAAGTCTATTTCTGAAATAGCCTGAACGGAGATCTCCAGGGTGAGTTAAAGCCTGTGATGCATCTTGACATGCAATACCGGTGCCATAACAGGCGGTAGTTGTAGTGTAACAGCTGGTGTTATCTATCATCGACATCGCAGAGTTGCTGCTGCTGCTGCTAGAAACTACAGATTTTCTGCCTTCCAGTATTTGATACTACAGCAGCCAAGAAGCGTGCTTTGTTCTTCTACGGCTTAATACCGATTCCCTCTGCGAGATCGATGAAGGAGCATGTCTCGATGTCATCCATATGCTGATCCCTCAACTTACGGGAGCTATGTAAACTTGTGAGGCTTTGAGGATAGCGGCAATACGCTTACCAGCCCAGCGGAGTCCTCAGGAGTCAGTCTAGCTGGTAGTAGCACTCTCCCCCGATTCTAGGGTACACGCACATCCCGAAGTCTTCCGAAGGACTATATCTCTCCACTACGTACAGAGCATTGCGCTGCCTGAAAGCCGCAATAATGATAATTCCTGCCTGATTTTCATTGTTTCGATACTTTCGATCCACATTCCTCCATCGAGGAGAACAGAGGCTGGCAAGGAAAGGTCCACCAACTGGTCGCTGCACAGTTGACGAATTTCGAGGCTGGGCACGGAGCCACATCTTCAACGTCCAAGATGCGGCCCTCGTGGGAGTGGAGCAAGTCATTTATAGTGGAGTCCTATCATGGGCCCTGTGAGGCCGCTCCCTGCTGGAAAGGGCTGTCAAGCCAGACAGCTAATCGATATCCCTGCGTCTAAGGCCTAGATAGCCTGAGAGAGGTCTACGACACCTTCAACAACGCCTAGAGCACTACTGCAAAGGATGAAAGTATGCATGAGGACTAGAGACTTTTGTGAGCTCCATTAATAGCCGTAGATGCCGTCTCTTAGCTGAAAGATCTTCATCTTCAAGAATTGAATACAAGCCGGATGTCGTCCTCGGGAGTCGGTAAACGTCTACCATCAGGCTGAACTCGTCAGCTAGTCCCACAAGAACTAGAATGCTGAACGGACCAAATTAGATCTACGTGGTATAGTGCCATGGCGAGTCATGAAAAGCGCCGACCGCACATCCATGCCACCTCAGATCTGAGCGCTTAACCTTTCTGGATGTTCAGATTCCTGAGATCTCGGATCCTGGAGTACAGAAAAGAGTGGTTTCAACATTCACGTGATTTCCTGTCCTATCCCTGACCTGGATAAACGAATCTCCGTTCATCTCCAAGGAGATTCGATGCCCCATGAAATTTGGAGCAGTTCTGGACCATGATGGATCCAGCCTTTTTGATGCACATCCCAAAACCTGTGCCCCAAAAATTCAATATTGTTAGCGTGGGTTCTTGCTCTGTCGTGGGAAGCAGCCAGTCAGCATGCGCCTAAAGCTGCTTGCATGTGATTTCGAAGCATGGAGGCGCCGTTTCGCTCCTCTTAAGGCTTGCGCTGCTAGAACAGAAGGCTGCTTCGCTGGGATCATGCCTTGGTCGACAATGCTCCACTGGAAGCTTGCTGCTCTCGTCTCGGGGTCACTACGGTTGGTGGCGCTCCGGCAGGTGTCGAGTTGATGGAGCGCTGCTTCGAAAGTTCGGCGATGTGAACGTTTTGAGAACTTGTAAATATCTGCCAGCGCTGGGAATAGTAATCATCCGTCCACCTACCCGCCTAGCCATCCATCCTTTGCGAATATTGGGAACCGCTTGCCTGCCTCTTGCCCCAGTCTGCTGTTTTGAATATGCGTGTTATGCGAAAGAAGCTGGGTGGCTGGATATAATTCTGTGTGGGGGTCAAGTCGCAATGAGGGAATTGGGGGAAAGATCCGGAATTTCAAATATGTCGCATCCTAGCCGGTCCATGAGCTGCATGTGAGGCCCTGCAGACGCGGGTGAGATTGAACATGTCACTGGTGAGGGCTCATGGACATGACGAAAATACGTGACACCACGGTGAGACACACCACTCGACACCATGGAATCGCGTGGGGGTGAGCCAGAGAAAGCAATATGGAAGTTCGAATTGAGGTTGCCATCCCGCGAGCTCTGCATAAACTGTCGATTGAGTATGCTCTCCGGAGGGCGGCCTCCTCCCCGAGTGTGTATGGCTCCAGATGGTGAGAGCGCGGCTGCCGATGGTATTCAAAGCACAGGGAGGTTGGGGATCGCGATAGATTGAGCCTATTCGATCGGAAATCTTGGGGGACCCGGTACGGAGAGTGTCGAGGCGGTGACGAGAAGGACAAGAACGGGAGTTGTCAACGGGTACACAAAGTCAGAAGTGACACCAGCTCGACGCGGGGTGACCTGGTGGGATGTCGTGAACGAGTCGACCAGGCGCCCGGCGGTGATGAGGTTCCCTGGACCAAAGAAGGCGATCGTATAGATGAACGAGTCGAAGCCATTGTCTTCAAAATATTCGAGTCAGGTGACGGGTATGGCCAAATCCCCAGATCTCCAACAGGAAGGGCCGGAATCGTTCATGTGTCCCAAAACCTATCGTGAATTTTAGAAATCGCCGTTCACAGTAGTGGGCACGCGACACCTTTATAGACGCTGTGAGATTGCGTCTTATCAGGGCGGGCAGTGTTTGTTTTGACAATGATACCATCCTGAAGTCCCATCACGACAAGGCCACTAATACTCAAGTCTGACTCGCGAGGTGCTGGTCCCTGATACCGAATTGATTGCTGTACGCATTCTCATTCGACTTCGCCCTGCACGACCCCTTGATTCAGCCCAGATCTCACGATATCTGAAAGATAAGTAAACCTCACCTGACAGTCGAAATTCTCTTTCCAGCCAGTAATGGTAACGAAGTGAGGAGAAACGCGGAGACGTTGCACGCCGGCACTCTCCCGCCTGCAAGTCACAACCTGGGATCTAGATATCATTCGACTGCAATAGGCAAGTGCAAGCTATCCCGAAAGTAAGCACCCATTGAATTCCTGGTATCTGATCTTCCCTATCTCCAGTATCATGTGTAACATCAGATTACCATGATAGCACATCTTACTTGGGAGCAACTGATTGCGATTTGCAAGTTACCTTCTGCTTGAGGCCTTGGCACCGCTTTTGAGACCGAGATAGGACGAGCCACCTTCTTCTAGGAGTTGGTACGCCATGGCAGCCATGGCTCAGATAAAAGATAAGTACGGACGACGCCGCCGGTAAGAAGATAGCCGCACGTGGCAGCATGATAGGGGACATGAATAAAAAATACTCTCAATCCTTATCTGTGGCTTGAGCACTTCGAAAAATGTTCTTAAATACTCCTTGTCCCACAAACTTACCTTTCGTTCTTCTTTTCTGCAAATGCAATTGGAATGTGGGATGTCGTGCAGATGTGCGGGGTGTTTAGGGTTCATCAACATCGCCCACAACAACCAATCCTCGACCTTGGCACCGAATTGGGAGGTCTATCGGCTTCGATCCCTCTGGAACACATCGAATGGTCTATAATCTATGACCGTGGAGGATAAGAAGGAGAGACCTCTGGGGAAAGCTCGGAGCAAAGACGACATGGTCCATGGACCAGAACTGGTGGACAATCAGGACCGTGTAATTTGGTTGAGGCACTTCGAATTCATTCCAGGAGCCCATGGACGCAATGAACTCACAGGATATATGGATAAATGGTTGTCAATAATATCCGATCTGGGTTTCGTACGCCTGAGGACGCCTAAACAGAATGCTTCAAGAATCCAGTTACGGCCTCGACTATCGCATCGGAGTGCTCCACCACGGGCCATACCAAGGTGATGATAGCCTCAGCGAGAGGCAGTGGGAGGTTACGAGACCTGAGCATCGCCGCCAAGTGACGTAGCGGGTATTCTCATCACGTTGATGCCAGCTACTCAAAGGTGTCGTGGTTCAGAAAAAAATACTGGCGTTTCGCCTCGGTAAACAAACCCAAGGCTTCGCCCACTTCATATGAGCAATGAAACCTGGTTACAAAACTCTGTCAATGTTCACTATCGCGGTAGGTCGAGAGATCCGGATGTGTATCCTTCACCGAGATATGTCTCAAGAGATTTGGTTATGAGAGTTGTAAGTACTGCAGATTTTGACGATTTTCGGAAAACATTCTCAGCCATCGATAACCCTCAACAAACTCTTGACATAGGTCACCAAGAGTCAACATCCACTGCCCTTTTCAGAAGAACTATCACCGGAGCCTGCATCGAAAGCCAAGCATACCCCCGACAACACGGAATACTGTCGTCGAAATGCCCGAGTAATTTCGGTCCGGCATCTGACAGGCAGTTTCTCTTCGATCAACTATTCTATACAATACATTCAAAAGCAGTCCCATGCCACTCATGTCTTCAAATTTAAGTTCTTCTGTGTCAGCTCCTTTCATCATTCGTGACCATCGATTATGAATCGTCAATCCTTTGTATAAGGCCACCTATTTAAATCCTCGCTTAGCAAGCCTTTGTTGTTCTGCAGTTTCTCTGCAACCATCAGAACCATGACCGCCACATCCGTTCTCCATGTCAAGTATCGTGAATCGTCTCCTATCTTTTGAAGTCACCCCCTCCAACTCTTAATTTCCAATGCCGATATGGCACTCTCTCCTCTGCTCATCTCCTATGTTATGGCATGTCTGGTACTGCCGCTGATTACCACAGCACAAAGAAAGATGATACAACCTGTCTCCCCAACGACCATCACTCTAACACTCGATGCACTCATCCCCGCAATACCAGCCATTTCAAACACTTCCAACATTGAGGTCGAGATTCCAAGTGTCACAATCGCAGCAGAAACATCTCCAACTCCCGTCCTAGGAGATGACACCTTCATCCTGATCGGCTGCTTTAGTGAACCACCAGCCATTTCCTCAACTCGAGCACTAGGTGCAACAGGCTCTTACCTGATTCCAGCATTCGCTACCCAAGATACCCTCACGGTTCCTCTATGCCTGAAAGCTTGCGGAGTTGCATTGGCTCCCAATACCAGTGGGTCCTATATATACGCTGCTGTGGAAAACAGCCGGTACGCACATCGTCCACTTCCCTAAAAGAGTGTGTCAGTAACCTTGCCATCCAGAGAATGCTACTGCGGTCTGACTCTCTCACCGCTGTCCGAACCAGCGCCAGATGGATACTGTTCCTCACCTTGCGCGTCAGATGTCACTACTCTCTGCGGCGGATACGGTTATCTCTCCCTCTACCAACGACGCTCATCTCTCAACGGCACAAACACCACTTCCACACAGTTACCTACCTTCTCCCCAATCGCCACCGTACGGCCTTCTAGAAGCATGTCAAGACACTCGCCCGGCTTCTGGATCGGTATCTCCCTCGGCATATTCCTCTTCCTCGCGCTCGTACTCGCCCTCATCTTCTACATAAGACGACGCCAGCTCGCCCGTCGTGCTCGCGCTCTCTCAAACGCAGGGCTCAGCACCGATACTTCATTCCTCGGCGGTTTTGCCCTCATGCACACCTCTCAAAGACGCCAGCAACCGCCAGTAAATGCAGTGTATACTGAAGACGGTCGACGATTCGGCATTGTAGTCGATGATGCTGGTACCGGCGTAGGGACATATGTGAGTCCCATGGAAGGGAGTCCGCACCCTGGTATTAGAAATCGACCGACGTTTGAGGAATGGAAGAGTGGTGTTGTATCGCCTGCCCCGACACATGTCACCGCACCGGCGCCTACTCGTGTTCCTGCTAGTCCGTCCGCGATCACGCATTCTGTAGAGCTGGATTCCATCGTCAGTCCTGGAGGACATTCGGACTCTGGAGCTGTCGCAGGTGGAGGAAAGGGAGGAGGTCATCACACGCCAATCGCGGAATTGGCGGACTCCAGACTACCCGTCTCGGTTGACAGCAAAGAAAGGAGACGCTCAGATATCGACGGTATAGCGGACATGCGACCCGGGCTGGATGAAAGGGAGTTGGAAAGAAGGCTGAAGGAGCTGGGTGGATTGAGTCCTGTCTCCGAAGTCTCTAGCCCGGAGAGTCGGGTAGTTGAGGTCGAACCGGAAAGCAAAATCTGACAGTAGTTCCCAGCGCACAATCTCAGGGAAAAACGACAAATAGATAAACAAATCTACTGATCCAAAACATGAAAATTTAGGTAGCCAACAAGTACAGCATTAGCTAAGATATGTCGGTGATTGTACATTCAAAATCTTCTAAAGGCTGGAGGGGGAATTAGGAGATTCGAGCATGTTGACTAGAATTCAATCCGTGGAAAGCACAAGAACAAAGAGCAGTACAAACATAAATCACACTAGTAGGAAGGAGATCCTTCTTCTGTAATTGAACATGAACGATCCTGCACTAGCAGAGCGTAGACTAACATATGCGCGTGGAGAAATGTCTCCATTTACTGCGCAAACACCATGTCTCTGGGTATCTCCTCCTTCCTCGAAATATCCGGTCGTCCTTCTTGTCGAGATTCCAAATCGCGGCCTCAGCCCGTAGCAATTCTGCGTCTATGGCAACAACCAGGTCCCTCCTCACCAAAATGACCCCTCTGCTGCCAGGCCTCCCGAGTCGTAATTCGTCTCATTCGTAATCTTCATACGGCGTCCCCTAGACCTCCTCAAGTCTCGCTTCCACCTTGGCCCCTCTGCTGTTTTGACTGTCCTTGCCCCTGTCCAGCCGCCGACCCAGCAATGGTTTCTTCGCCAAGGACTTTACTCGCTGCCATGAACCTGATATACTTGTCAGTCTTGTCCATTCAATCCCAGCGTCCCAGCCTTCTGTCGTGGGCCATTATTCATTCCCTCGACTCGTTTCAGAACCGCAAATGTTATGGAACAGTGAAGACGTACAATCCACCATGCCAAGCTCCCAAGCCTCTAATACTTTCCGCCTGTACGCTCGTCATCCGTAGGAGATTCTCAAGATCCGCAAGGTTGGCAGATAATTGTGCGAGTTGCGCGTGGAGGTGCGACTGTATGGCTTTGTCAGCTATGCCCTGCACGATAAATCATCTTAACAATCAAAAGTAAATGCTTTGACCGTCTGCGACAGTAAGAAAGAGGCGCAATGTACCAGCTGTCGCGGTTTGATGCTGCTCGGAGCAGTGGAGAGACGCGGCGCGTTCGAGGTCGGGAGGCGCGATGTCATCGTGTCGTTGAGTCTTTGCTGTAGCGTCGATGTGTTGCAAAATTGGGTGTTTTAATGCGTGGCAGAGTCGATCGTGGGGTGTGTGTTTGGTAGAGGTAGTCGCAAAGGATGAAGATGATGATAACGAAAGAAGCGCGAAGCGGGGTGAGGCCAATGTCAACAGATGCACGGACCATGGGGACTCAACTTCATCCCATACCCATACTTCACTTCACTTGTGTTTTTCTTCGCATCTCTGGCCGCTTGATGTTTTCTTCTGTTGATACTTTATGATCTCAATTGTCTCGATTCTTGATATTACTAAAGATCAGCTTTGTGTCTTAGAAGATCCTAGATGAGCCTGTGAGTGCAGGATTGCTATTCGGCATGCCTGCTGCATTCCTGGGAAACTTGCTCTGTCAAATTCTTGCTTTTCAGAATACTGCTTCGTATTATCGAATCATATTGTTAGTCTTTAGGCAGCTGCATGGATTTCCTGGCCTTGTGTCACCAGAAGCCAGAAGCATGCATCATCGCATGCAGCTGTTCACCCAGAGCATCCTCAGCCTTGCACCGCCTCTTCATGAAAATCACATATCAGATTGACCCCGCACCTTTGATTTCGCGAAATTCGGCAGAGCTTGTGACTGTGATTTATATGCATTATTTTACTGCCGGAACGGACCCTGTCTCTAAATCTTCCGCTCGAGCATTATGGCTGCGCTCCGGCGCAAGAAGTGGCCGATCATCGGGTGGAGTTGTGAGTCTCCTCACTGAGAGATATATTTCCTTCAGGCAGATCTTGGTTAAGTTGAGATCTGATATTCGATTTTGAGTAGCATTCACGGGAACAAGCCACCTCCCACCGCCACTTCCAGGCTTCTCAGCAGAAGCTTCGGAAGATATCAGATGCATCGCTAGGCTTTTAGAGGACGTAGATCAGCTCGTTCTGGACACCCTCGTCGCAGAGAAAGACGTTTCAGGCGAGATCATAACAGAGCTCAAATCAAAAGTTCACGAGCACAGCGATGCCGATTTGTGGGCTTATTTCGCAGACGGAGGACAATATCAGTGGAAGATGGCATTCGATGTTTTGCTCCTACTATTAGGCACATCGGCCGGGACGAACAGCTACGCATACGGCCGGGGGAAAGTCAAAGCATTTGAATTCGCACTGGCTCTTCCTGACATGGTGGACAAGGCCCAGGAATCTTGTCAATTGCCTCCTGTGGTCAGATACAGGCTGTTGATGAAAGCGGACACCTTGCATAGCTTCCTCGACACCGCCGAGACAACCTTGAGGGATCGATACTTGTATGAGCTCAATAAGAGGAACAACACTACTAGCGATCGGTAAGACTATTGGGCTGCAATCTGATTCTTGTGTCGACCATGGTATTGCGGCTAACGAAGATGGCAGAAATGTTAAATTTATACGCTTCCCGACGAAAGATACCCCAATTCCTCAGTATATAGGGGAGACCTCCATAGCAGTATAGTCTATCTTCCTATTACTGCCTCGATCGTTTCATACAGATATTCTGACAACCCCTTCTAGAAACCCAGCACCATTACCGCCCTCGTCTGCATCACCTCCCTCATCTGCACAACGCTCCAACTCCTCTCCTTCACCAGCACACCCGCCACATCTCGACTTGAGCCCGTTCCCTACCATACTCCCGAACTCTTAAGCATCATCCAGCAATTCCTCATGCAAAGCCTCGGACTCTTCACACTCCTCGCACCAGCACTAAGCTCGCCCAAGGAGCAAAGCACATGGACTTGGACACTGAGTGGCTCAAGCTTCCTACTCGCCTGTGCTACTATTCCCGTCTACCTGCTCTTTGGAAATGCATCAAGTGCGCTGTTATCGTGCTTTGCATCTGTGATACAGACTTTTGTCATCTTACAGATTGTCCTCAAGAGCGCTGATACGGGTCAAGCGAAGGACAAGGAACATGTCGAATGAACATTTCTCCCATGAGAGTTAAGCTTCATGGTTACGATTCCAGATGCGGGGTTTAAAGAAGGTATCTCACGTATCTGTAAGATACCCCTTGCTCCTGTGATCATGTTCATTACAAAGATCAGGGCTGATATTGCAGCATAGTACTTTTCTTACCTTCTCGAGTAAGTGATAGGTTCTATGATAATAGTATAATTGCTACGTAAAGCTCAAATATAAAGCTCGCTATACTTGATCATTTACATTATTAGCCTAGAACACTATCAACGTACTATCTCCCTTAGATTCATCACTTAGTAAACTTAGTAAGATCAAAGTACAGTAATCATCTCTTAGGATCTATCCTCATCTCATCCCAGCCGATCTCATCCTATCCATCTTATTCCTACCCCAATCTCGTCAACCCCATCCATGTAACTAGCCATTCATACACTCATCTCGTCACTTACCGCTAGACTCCTCCAATAGCTTCTCAACTTCATCTACCTATACCCTCGCAATACACTCCACTCCAATCCAGCTCGAATCCCGCCCCCATCTATTTAACTCTCATCGTCCGAACTCCTTTTCAATCATCAATCATCCTGCCTACAACACATTTACCGAGACACCACAACACATCACGCAAGCTACTCAAACTTATATAACTCAGACCCTCCCCCCAAAAAACGAGATAAAAAAAGCTTGCTCGATCAAGATGAAAGATTATCAATAACACACGCACTTCTGAGTCATGACTAACCACGATGTTCTCTCCTCAACTTCTACTCCTACCATTCTATATTCTATACATTCTATTAACTGGATGAATCAAACAGGACACTTTGTTTAGAAATGCATTTCATTTATTGTATATATGCACATAAGACGGTACGAATAGCAGCCAAAGCACTTCCAATCTGGGATTTGTTTATGGATATATCGTTTTCTTTTGTGTTTATTATGTATTCATCACCTCATCATCTCATCATCCCACCCCTCCTTGAACCCAACTTCCCTATTCCCCCGACTCCCAGCTTGCTATGCTCAAGACCCGCAAATTCAGAACCCAGGTAACGTCAGGGTATCAAAAAGATACCACAAAAGAAAACCAATACGCAGTACATGTATACAACCCACCTAACCCTTCATTGATAATCTCACCGCTCTCATCACCGACCGCATAATTCGTATCTCATCCCCAAACCCAAATCGTATACACAATCCCGTCCTGCTCTTGAACTCAAGCAACCCTCAATATAACCCTCCACCCCAACGCCCCCGCCTCCCTAACAGCACAAGCGAGACATCCCCTTCCCCTCCTACTAACCAGCGCATCCCACCCACGCTCCGCACACAGCGCTCTCCCCAACATCTCAAGGTCACTCCCACACTCTTTATGTGCTTTCTTGTCTTTCACGGCTTCACTTTCCCTCCTCCCTTGCCCATCACTTTTGGACCTGTCGGCATTTCCGCTCGAGTATTTTAGTGGGCTGGAAGGCTGTCGGGGCGAATGAGGAGATGATAGATCCAGAGCGCTCGCATCCCTCGAAGCCGAAGCGGACGCTGATTCTGATGGTCTATGTACGACGGGGAAGAAGGACATTGATTCGTCCGTGCAGTCTATGATGAGGACTTTCGGGATGGATGAGGATGTGGTGTGTGTTGAGGAGTGGGTTGGTGGTGGCGTCGGTGACGTAGATTGGGGTGGAGAGAGGATGGTGTCGAAAGGTGTTGAGAGCGGGGTGGTGAGGAGGGTGGAGATGGGGATCTTGGTGTAGGTAAAGGCTTTGTGGAGAGGGTGACCTGGGTTGATACCTGTCAGCAACTTGTTTATACACCTGATGAACAGGGCATGAAGGAATAGTTGAAGGAGTTTGGGAATACCTGTACAAGCGTCCTGATTCCCCGACCTCGAACTCGGACTTGGCAGAAATGCAGGACTCATCGCCGTCTTCAGCATATCCACATGCGGAGATGGAACACAAGGATGTGCAGTCACGAAATGGACGTCATGGTTCAATGCAACGTTGACCTCTTTCTTGTCTTCTCCTGTAGCCACAATGGTGAAGCGCATCATGGCGGAATATGTTTTAATCGTAGGAGCAAGACTGACTTCTGAGAGCGGAGTCGTGTGATCTTCAGTCGGCGTTTCTTGGCCTGAGTCTGCTGCTGCGAAGAGGTCTAGAGATTCGAATGTGACGGATATGGCGGTTTGACTGGCTTCATCAGAAGGGAGGATGAAATCTCCCGGCAGGACTGAGGAGAAGTCCGCTCCACCTATGACATGGCCGTCGTGCTCGACATTCTGTTTCTGCCATAGTCTTGGCTTGCCTGATTTTTCAGATGGATCTGCGTTGTCAGTTCAGTCATTCTCATTGTTGAGCATAAACATACCTATTGGTTCCTCAGGCTCAACATCAACATCTACCCAACCTTCCTTCGGTCCTCTCGGAACAACATCCGAATGAATCCAACCCATACACTCTGAAGCACCCTTTCTAGCCGCCAATACACGCCCAATAATGCACGCTGAACTCCAGAAACTTTTGCTCCGATATATGAATCCGCCATAAAGATTCGCTTCTTCGCCTAACCGTGACACCGCATCCGAATCGTTTTCTAGTAATGTTGACATAAGAAAGTGGCTCAGTCCTTCACCCGGCAATATCAACCCGCTGATGTAGGAATTCGAAAGCCACCCGGCAGGGTGAATGATGGTAGAAACATGTCTGTGCAGTGACATTCCTCGCTTCATGGTCGGCCGTCGAGCGAAATATGACGAGGATCGTTGAGTAGAGATGGAAAGTGGTGTTCCAATCGGAGTATTCTGGATGCTATCGGAAATAGTGATTCCATTAGATGCCGCTTTTGACGACAAAGCATCCATGTCTGGCCACTGAATATTCCGAGCGAAGTGTAGCAACCCAGAAAGTTGTCGGCTTTGATGTCTTCCATGAAATTTCAGATCCTGGAGGCCATCAGTTGCAACCGCTTCCGCATTTCCTGTCCCTCTCAGCGTCGCCAACCACCCGGTCGGTTTCTTCTCCGTCAAAGCGTCCGGGTTTGGCGATTCCAGACGTATGTTTTCTAACCATGCTCGTGCAAGTATCAAAGACCATTTCACGCTTGATGTTGACAATTTCTCGAATCGGTGAATTTCGACTGGTGTGGCGGTATCAACACCGTGAGTTATATTCGCCGATATGGCATCTAACCTGAGCAGGAGTTCGCAGGAGAGCAAAATCTGCAGCAAAAGCCAATACCTCTCGGTCCCAGGATCTCTAGTTGTCTCATTGTTAACCGACACCGCATCCTCCGGGTCAGGATCTGGCGACGCTCCCCAGAGAATCTGACCGAGCCTAATCCGCCACTCAACCAGACTAAAATCAACCCAGACCGTGGGAGCAGCTAGGACTTGTACTAGAGCCTCGATTTGTATTTTGAGACTGTATGGATCATCGTGCTCTGTAACTCTCGACGGCGGAAACAAGATGAAAGTAAACAGCTGAGTGTACAACTCCACGCTCGGCCTCTTATGCTTTAGCGGATCATCGTGATAAACCTTACTGACCTGCTGCAGCCGTTCAACAAGAATCGAGTCCGTGATTGGCCTCAATCCATCCTTGCCATTGAGGAACAATCTGCGACCTTCAGAAATATGCTCCGGGCTCGTGTCCGTGTCTTGATCTGGTATCTCCAAAGCATCCGCAACTCCCATTTCCAATGCTGCCTGGTAGCCCATCGTTCCCCTCTCCAGTCCCTGCATACTAAGCATATTCGGCCGCTCTCGACATCGCGGTAGGAAATGCGCTCTTCGCCTCTCGCGGTCCTCCTCGACGGTCTCTGGATTCCCACTAGCCTGTACAGTTACATGCGGCCACGCCGTGACACATCCCCATGCCTCATCGTGGATCTTCCAATGGTCTGTCAAATCCCTTATATTCAGCTCTTCGTCCCATATAAATGCAACAGAGGGGTGCGGGGCTCCGGTATTATGCCCCTCTGCGCGTGCAAAGAATTGAGGTGCTCCAGAGAAGATCTTGTGTAGGTCGGGCACATCAATAGGACTGATGATTCGTTCTAGCTTGACTGGCGCCTTTGGAATTGGAGGATCGTCTGCTTCTGTGTTAGCAGGAGGCGGAGGCGGCAGTGGTTTATTCATGGGCGAAACTGGTGGATCTGGTGATTTCGAAGGAGAGGGAGGCTGTTGAGTAGTCGGAACCTTCCACACGTCGAATGTTAGCCAATTGTCCTTATGTTTCTGATCAATCCAAGCTGCAACCTACTGTGAATTGCCCACTCTTCCGTTTATTCGCTCTGGACTTCGAGGAAAGGCTCGAAATCTTGAGCAGGCTGCGGAAGTAGTCGCGCTTGGATTGCCTCCGTTGCACCTTCTCCGCGCTATCATTGCTGAGCTGCACGCCGCTGTCATGGGGAGCAGCCAACTGTCGAGGGCGTGGCTGCTCCCCTCTTGAGCTCTTCAAGAAGGAGAAGCTCGGCATGGTGTGGGAGAGAGGTCAGATGAGGAGAGGAATGAGATGTTGGTGGCATGAGGCACTGTGCAATTGGACATGCGAGCGAGGTTCTAGATACGATAGACGGCTAGAAGAGCAAAAGAAAGGAAACAAGAGGAGGAGAGGAGGAAGACTTGGAAAGAGAACAAACAAGGCAAGGCAGGGTAAGTAGAAGTAAAGCAAGGTAAGGCAAGGCGAGGCAGGGCCAGGCTGGGGGTCTTCCGATATGCTGCACGCACTGCGGCAAACATGGAGGGATGCACTGTACTGCAGTCTTTAATTGGGACTGACTTGACTGGATGGAGTGACAGGCCGGCCTGGAATGCGTTGGCTTGGACAGGACAGGATAGGATGGCATAGGATAGGATACCTGCCTGCAAGAAGAATAAGGTAATCAAGCCAGCCCGTGGGTGCGTTATGCTCTGGTGCCGTGTGCTGCAGCTGTCATGCCAGCATCCATCCATACGGAGTTGACACCTCAAACAAAGTAGGTGTACAGCAGCAATCTGCCAGGCATTCGGAATCGAATTTAGATGCCAACGGTTGGATATTAAGGGCCCTGGACCTTAAACCTGGCGTACTTTGCAGTGCAGCGCAGCAGAAGCAGGTAATTACCTACCTGGACCAGCCGCTGATTGCTCGCCTGCCTTCATTCCAAGGAATGCAAGAAGTGCTGTAGGTGCTGGAAGTGGGATGAGAAGGGAAGGGAAGGTATGTCAGAAGCATGGCTCAGCATGGACGTGCCCTGCAGCGCCGACGCGAAGTGACGTGAGGTCTTGGCGCAACATCCTTGTCGCTTCTTGGATGATCGCTGGAGATTTCCCATCCCTTGCCTTGTGCACGCATGGTTCTTCTTCAACCTTACCTCATCCAGATGAAGCTTCAATATCTCGCTATGAAGAGCTTGTTTTACATGGAGGGGAAAGGAGACGCGACATGAATTGCAGACCGCTGTCACTATGTGCGTATATTAAGGGTCTAAAGCCGGATTGATTGAAGCCTTGTACGAAGTAGGGCATAAATAAATGTTAACTTAACATTCCGCCAACACTTCTTGGATAACTTCAACTCCAACGATCTTTCGAGATGTGGCGTTCCTTATCTGACTTTTTCACTCACCTCTTTAGGATTTCAGCTGACCCGAATTGGAGATCCTGCTGACCCGAACAGCCGTTCTTCAAGCCCAAAGAGAAGTCAAAGAAGGAAAGGAACAATCTCTAAACCCTGCGGTTGCAGCATCTCATTTCGTTCTTGGAAAAGTCAGACTCTCATTTGGGTCTTCTCCTGGCAACCTTTTCTGGCAGGTGTTCGAGGCTAGTCTCCCATCAGCAGCCACCATTCTTCAGCCTCGCCAGCCGTGCTGTGGTTTCTACAACCCTATTGGTTCCCAGCTAGATTTCACCATTCTCGCCTTATGACCGTGAAACCATCAGCCTGATATCGCTATTGGATGGGAGAAAAAGAAGGAAAATTGGTTCATGAAACGATCAGCTCAACAGGCATGTGGATTTTAAAAAAATTCCTCAAGAGCGGGAGGTGGTTTCAACTATCTGAGAAGTTATCCAGTGAGTGCTATGCATGGCCTTGCGGCTAGAGCAACACAGACGGTCTAAAGACTGCTTGAGAAAAATGGTCGGTACCAGGCACGGCTGTTCTAGGAACGTGGCCGGATCTTGACTGCATGATACTTCTTGCCAATATCACATGCTAAGAGGAGGTATTCCGGAGCTGAGGATGTTTTGGAAGCTTGTTGAACATGGTCGTGGCTGACGAAGGACTCGAATCCTAGCTTCAGCTGAAGAACGTGGCATATTATCAGCGCGTGTCGCGAAGGAAGATATCTCGCCGCAGCATGACAGATCAATACTGTCGTGCGATACCACGTCCTTCTGCCGCAAACCAGTTCCATCTTCCTCCTTGTTTCGGAGCAGACCACAACATCGCAGCTCGCACAGCTCGTACAGCACCGTCAAGCCCACGAACATGACCGCAGACATCGAAATGTTCCCTTCCATTCCATAGACATCTTTGCATATATGTGATCCGTAAACTCCAGACCATGCATGGGTATACGCTTGCCATCCATCCCAGCTATTCCTCAACGCCAACCAAACCAGCAATTCGTACTATAGGCCAAACCAGACCTAATCTTATGAAGACGGCACATCGTGAACAACGACGAAAATGAATTTCGCATCCGGCACAATAACGAGTTCGTGTTTCCGAGTCCTAAGTCGTAATAGCTTGAGGTCATCCTGTTCCACCATTAGTTCCTATTCTTGACTTTCCAAACCCTATGCAGATTGTCATTATGCCAGTGTACAGCCATCGACGTACCTCAGCATCCATCTCATGTACCAGCTGGCCCGTAGCATTAACATAATTCCACACCATCTTCGCAAAGTCCTTGAAAGACTGTTCCTCTCCTGAATCAGATGTCCCTAGAACCGGTCCATCCCTCTCGGTGCTGGGGCTAGTTGCAGGAGCAGTCTGACCGGGCGCTACGATTGAGGCAGATGCACTTGATGCGAACATGTTGCCAAGTGTGCCGGTCGATTGGAGAACGGTTGATGTAGTTCTCTCGATTGCAATGGTTGCAGTTACGCCGGATTTGGAGGATAGTCGAGCCATGGTCTCTGCGACGGAGGTGGAGGATGAAGGGAGCGTCATCTGGATGGTATTAGTATGAAGGTTTTGCGATTGAATCAATGCAGAGGAGTTGAGTCTGTGATAGAGATCTGGGGGATGCGGTTCGAAGCTCGAGGGAGCTTTGACCTGGAGATTAGAGCAGGAGGAAGCTTACTTTGGAAGATTGAAGTTCAACGAACAGAGTAGCCCAAGTCTGCGTGTATCTCGCTTTAAACTGGCATTTGTTACCTCTCAAATACCTGCCAATAAAGAGGAGCAGAGCAAAGAAGAAGTATAGCTTTGCAGCAACAAATGTGAGTTCAGGTCGCTTGCCTTGCACTGAACCAAAACAACAATTGAATTGGGCATCGGCATCTGGAGCGGAACATCAATTTACCGATCCGCCCCGACCTGGCGCAGACCCCGGCTCAAAAGAATAATTTAGTGCAGGCTCACTTACCACAAGCACGTTCTTGTCTATTTCAACCCGTTCTCTGATAACATCTGCGATCGTAAGAGCAATTGTCCTTACTTCTTCGTGGCTGTAGGAAGGAGTCAAGATGGGGTCTTCTATGAGGAAAAAGAAGGAGAAGAAAAAGGATTTTCAGGTTTGCGAGTTCTCAATCTTTTGCGCTCAACTTCGGATTTATAGGAGAATGTTACTGACTGAACCTATCACAGAAACCAAAATTGAGGGTTGGGAAGACCAAAGCTAAGGCTGATAACTTCACCGATACGAGCTTCAAAGCGAAATGTAAGGGCTGAATTTTTTCTTCTTTATGCTTTTGGTTCATTGTTTACTGCTTTGGATTTCGATGCTTGGTCTTTCGTATGCTCCTCCTTTGATTTCTGATGTCATGTGGATGTTCTGGACATTCTGTACGCTATTGAGAATCGGACAGTTGATGTATCCTGAGCTGAGTCGGCTCATACATGCCTATTGCCTAATATTCTCTGATATCACCTTGCACATACCAAGTGGATTGAGCTTGATATCCAGATGAGCAAATTCAATGTCTTCTGTCCTCAACAAGCGACATTAGGTATGCTACCTTTGGATTTGCCCGGTATCAATATCCTGCATGCACCTAGCTCTACGATCGTCTTCTCCAATGTCTTGTATCTATCATACGACATTCAAATGCTAATACTTCGCCAGCTATTGTACTGAACCAACAGTCCTTAACTACCGCCGCACCTTCCTCGTCTACACAATTGACTCACTATTTGTCGCTTGCCTCATCATCCAAGTCGGACACTCAACGCAAAGATGCAATGTCCTACTTGGTTTCAAGGCTTTCAAACGCTCCCTCGGACGCACCAACACTGCCCGCATCCATTCTCCTGCCCAAGCTGCTCCCTCTAATTCTGGACGGTTCAACGGCAGTACGTGCACAGCTTCTCAAACTCTTCAAGATCCTTCCACCAGAAGACGTCTCGGATAGAGCTGAATCGGTGATCCTCTACACTCGAGCAGGCATGACACACCTAGCCACCGAAATCCGCGACGACGCCCTCAATGTCCTAGAATGGGTTCTTGACATCACCGGCGACGCAATCGTCAAGTGCCCAGGCGGCTGGGTCAAGACCCTCAACTCCTTTATGAGCATGATGGGCTGGACACGGGACAAGAGCTCTACCAGCAAATGGTCCTCCGAAAGTAAAGTCACCATCAGCAATAAATCCAACAAATCATTCGCTCGGCAACTCACTCTCCTCGCGAAATTCCTGAAAGCTGGTCTCGATGAGGAAGTGGTGCTTGTGAAGAGAAGTCTGAATGATATCAAGTTCGATCCGGCTACGTATGCGCTACCGACTGTACATGACCCGTTCGGGTATTTGAATCTGTTTGGACCGCCGAGAGATGAGGATGGGACGGCGTATATGGATTCTGATTCTAGGAGGAGGGTATTCCAGAAGAGATTTAGGGATATTGTGGATAAAGGAGCGGAAGATGCGAGGAGAGCTGGAGGTGAGACCGGAAGAGCTGGATCGACGCTTGCGAAGGTTGTTAAAGAGGGTATGGCGAATTTCTCCTCTGCGACTTGATATGTGTTCTACTTTAAAGTGCATTGGGACGGAGTTGCAGGCTGGGCTGGGTGGACACGGCGTTCTGGTGTTTTCACTTTGAAAGTCCTCTTGGATATCAGGAAATTAGAATCTGCCGGATATTACATCCAGATCCGGTCTTCGAAATTCACATTCGTACATTCATTTTTGCGATCTCCAATCTTCTGTGAACCTTTCACGACTCTCCATCCCATCTCACTCAGACGAACCAAAATAAAATTGGAATTCCGCCCCTCCATGCCAAGCCAAGCCTTCCCACCCCACTACCACTAACCCCTTCTCACCTCTAGCGTCCGAAATTCACCCCTCCTAAAATCCACCCACCTGCACTCATCCCATCCACCTTACTTGCCTCACATCAACAACATCACGCCTTCACGCACCACGCATCACATACCTATCAACAACCCAACACAACAATACTCACTCCATCGAGATCCATGACTTCTCCCTCAAGCCCACGCCTCCTCCCATCCCCATCATCGTCCTTGCGGAACAGAAGAAGTAGATCTAGAGAGCAGCCGCGACGACGGCGGACTTGAAGATAGGTAAGCGTCGTGTCGCGTACTGTTGTTTGCTTGTCGCGTTGCGTTTTGAGATGGCGCGCATTCAGTCTAAGGCTTTATGTGAGGGTTTATGAGTTGAGAGATGTGGTTTGGATGTTTTTTGAGGGCGGTTGGAGTGGTGGCGCGTTGGGGCGCATAGGTAGATTGACGGTGGATGGGATGGCTAAAGTGGGGAAGGGGAAGGGGAGGCGTGATTTGAGTTTGAGGTGATGGATGTTGAAGACGTGAGGGGTCGAATTCAGGTGTTTATGGGGAGGGATGAGAATGCTTGTGAGCTGGTGGGAGGCAGGCTTATGGTTGTTCTGGACGAAGTCGTCGCGCAAGTGCTTGAACAGACTTTGGGATCTTGGAGAGGGTTGACTGTGAAAGATATGCCAAATTGAGGACTCTTTTTTCCCTTTTTCCCCCTTTAGGTTTCGGTTGAGCCTTGCTTAGACTCTAGGAGTCAAGTAAGCCTTCTCGAGGACGACGGAGTGATCGGTTCAGTGAACTGGCGCATTGCCGTCCTTGACGTCTACTCATTCCTAGAAACACTCGTCAAACATTTCAAACCGTCATATGCAGGCTAGTCGCTAACCATGAAACAGATATATTGTATGAATATGGCCACCATGCCGGAATCCTCAGACGTTCCAGATTCAGATGACCTGAAGACGGAAGACGAGCCCGAAATCAAAGATGATCCTGATGAGTTGATGATTACTCACACAAACAACCTCAACCGGCGACCTCGTCCTGAAAGAGTGAAGCCGGAGCCACCAGAATATGTCAAGATTGATTTGACTCTTCCTAATAGGGAAGACGACATGTTCGAGGACGTCGACCAGGAGCTGGATGAGAATGGAGATGAGATTGTAGATTTGACTTATGAAGGAATTGCGCATCTCAATGGGGTTCGGCATTTTGTCTGTGAAGGTCTGGATGTATTTCTGTGTTTGACGGTGTCTTGCTGACATATCGGAGGCTTCAAAATTCGTCAGATTCCAGAGCCTTTTATTGTTAAGCGTTCTTTGCATGATATCTTCCGTAAGTTTGAGCCGCAACATTTGCTAGTACGTTACTAATTTCTTAGGTTGCATTGAAAGCAAATCAATTGTTCTAGACCCAGACTATCAGAGAGAGGTTGTATGGGACGAAGGTCGAGCAGCACTATTGATCACTTCTATCTTGAGTACGTTCATGACCCTGTGATTCAGCAACCAACTTTATTGAACTCTCTAGTGGGATACTTCATTCCTCCAATCATCTTCAATGTTCAGAAGACCGTGGTCAATACCGATGGCCGAGAGGAAGAGAGGTATACCCGTACATGTGTAGACGGCAAACAGCGTCTCACATCTATCTGGAAATTCATGAAGGGTAACATTGGTTTCTTTGATACCAATTCGCCTTCAAAGAAATGGTTCTTCTGTCATCCGATCGTTGATGGGCGAATCCAAATCAGCAATCGCAACATCCTCCCGAATGCGGTTAAGAAGTTCTTCGAGACTCAATTCTTCTGCTGTTATGAGTATGAGGACTTGACTGCAGACACGGAGGAGACTATGTTCCAGCTCGTTCAGCGTGGGATTGCCCTCACACCAGCGGAGAAGATGCGAGCGATGTCTACTGAATGGGCAACTTTCACAAGGCAATTCGAAGATGACTACGAACTGATCGTCAACCGTACGTAATCACAACGCAGTACCTCTACCACAGCTAACAACGGAGCAAGTGTCGAAGCAAAATCGAGCCTCAGGTTTTCGTCTCATCCTGACAATCTTCACCATGATTCAAGAAATCCACTCCAGCTCCAAACGCAAGAAATACATCATCTCCAATTCCGCCCCGATTCTCCAAGCAAGCCCACAAGCCCTCCTCCGCATCCTCGACGACAAAAAAGAAATAACACCTCGCCTCAAACAAAAATGCACCGCCGTTTTCGACCGCTACGAAACTCTCGTCAAGCTCTCCTCCACTCAAGTAACAGCCACCCGCTTCAAGGTAAACCACAACTCGGTCTTCGACCCTGCCCCCGACTTCCTACGTGCCGCACGCATCGTGCACGTCCGCACATTCTCGCCTCTCGAGCTCGTCGTCACCGCCATCCTAGTAGCCGTCCACATGGACCACCGCACAAACGAGCAGCTCCTCGAAGACGTTAAGGAGATGCGCCTTTTTCTCCGCAAGAAACACAAAGATCTCCGCGTGAACGCACAGTGCTGGAATACAGCATGGTCATTCATCACGAAAGAGATGGATGTACGGCTCTCCTCATCAAGTAAACTCCATCTCTCAATCGAAGGCAGACGACCTGGTGAGGGACCAAGTTCGTCCGCTACTTCTGGCAGAGACTCGAGCGGTGCTGACGGGTCAGAGAGAGGATCGAGTCCGTTGTCGTCGGCGCCGAGTTCAGAACCGGAGGTCGTGTCTGTGGTGAGATCGAAGAAGAAGGCTAAGCCGAAAACTGGGTTGAAGTCGAAGACGAAAACGAAGATGAAGATTCCATCTCAGCCCCCGGAAAAGTTGAAGGAGAAGGGGAAGGGAAAGAGGAAACCACTTCCGAGTGGACCTTCGAGGGGGAAGATCACGAAGAATAAGGCGTCGAGTACGGGGTCGAAGAAGAAATCGAGACCGGCAGAGAAGGTATCTTCTAATAAGAATGCAAGGCGCGCAGAGGTCGATGTTGTGTTTGATACCCTGTGATTATGTCGACCGCATCCGGTTCTCCGATGTGAGCTTGAATGGGGTGAATTGTTGTGTTGCCAGAGGACAGCACGTTTACGAGTGTCGGATGATAACGAGTTGGAGGTACGATATGATGTTGGCATAACGGGCGGGTTCCGGTCGGTTGTACATGATTCGATGGTCGGAGCTTCTAGGGAGAGCTTGTGTGGGCATTTTCATTTCCTTACATTGCATTATTATGGGTTTCCTTCATGGCATGGGGTAGGATATGAGGTTGGAGGGTTACTTGTCATTACTATTAGTATAGGCGGCAATGGAGTTCATGGCCTGGGAATCTGGAATATACCTTTGCGTTGGCTAGGGATGGGTTGGATGGTATGGAAGAAGTATTTGGTCGGGTGGTGGCTTGGTGGGAAGCATGCGAACTCAATTACTTACATATATAGCTCTCGACTCGGTAGCATCGGTAGGCATGAAGTGTAGATGGAGGTCATGAATTCATTGCTATTGGAGAGCCGTGTTCCTGAACTCAACGAAGTACAAATGCTACCACCCATAAATAACACGACAGTATACAATCTAGATATCCGCATATCCACCGACCACGCCCAATCAACATCACATCCCATTGGTTATATTAGTACCTCATTTCCTTCAAACCTACAGCTCTCCCCTCCCAACCACCAAATCCCTTACCCACTCTAACCATCCCTCCCTTTCCGCACCATCTCCCTTCTCCCCAGGCAGTCTGACCCCCTCCCACTCCCCCCTCTTCACAGCCCTCCATTCCTCCACCGGAATCCACCCAATATAATTCCTATCCCCAAACCCCCCAATCCAATACACCTCCTGCACAACCAACCTCACCCACTCACTAGTATGGATCGGGTTCCCCGGCAGCCAGTATTTGGCGTCGGGGTGCGCGGTCGTGAAGCATTGGGCGAGCTTGAGGGAATCGACGAGGGAGGGGGAGATGGGTTCGAGGTAGCCGAGGAGGGAGAAGCGCGGGAGGGAGGCGGGGGAGTAGGTGTACAAGGAGGGCGAGGAGGAAGGGGGTGTCCAGGTTAGGGAGAGGGAGATGTTGGAGCCGGCTGCGACGTTTTTGAAGGAGGTGGCGATGTTGATGGCGAGGATGGTGGGGTTTCCGGTGGGTTCGCAGTCGGCGAGGTAATCTGGAAGGGGAGAGGGTGTTAGTATGTAAAAGAACGGAGGGAGAAAGTATCCGGGAAGAGGCAGGAGGCAGGAGGGTAGTGTTAAGTATTAAACGAGGTAAGACAATGTGGGACGAGGGGCGAAGTAAACAAAGACATTGTTTCGAGCTTCAGAAGTATAGACATGTACGAGCGAAGAAGCCAAAGAAGGAGACATACCCATCAGCCCAATCGGCATACCACCCAGATTCTGGGGCCGCTGCTCATTTGAATGTCCTTCATCATCCTTATCCTCTGAATGCGACTTCGAAGATGGAAAGACGGTAGCTAGTGTTCCGATACCAGTGAGATGCAGGATTCTTCGTGCGAGAACGGCAGATTCGTAGGACGTGGGGATTCTATTCGTTGATTCGGAGGGAGAAGAGGGGTTCGAGAAAATGTTCTGGGGTGTGAGTGCGGTAGCTGCTGTGAGAGGGAGGACGGCGAGGAGGGGGAGTGGAAGCTGCATCTTGCTTGGTCTTGCTGGATCTCTACTTCACAAAGAGACCAAACACTGAATAAAACTGGGTGGACAGTGGGAGAAGAAGGATTAAGTAAGAGAAAGGAGGATATCAAGAGATCAGCTCGGCGGGAGGAGAAAAAGTTGGAGCTATTGGCTTGGAGAGCAGGACAAAGGCTCAGAAGAGGGTGGCCAAGCTTGAAGTGGAACGATCTGATTAGATTACGATTGATCAGAAGATCAGCCATCGGCTTGAACCGGCTCCGATGATGGAGTACCTGCACGTGCAGGCATTTTGCTGTCGGTTTTTCTAGCTTGCGTAAATAGAGAATATACTTGCTTCGATATACGATTTGACGATGATTATCGTAGCTTTCTTCGAGGTCATTCACAATATACCGACGCTGACCCGAATAAAGCTCTAAGCTGACTTGCACACACGTGACTGTGACTACAACCACAATGCCCTAGCAGTTAGCGCCATGCTTAGCGAGCCGCCGCTCCCAATTCCACACTTTCAGAAAATCCCCAATCGACGACGACTTTGAATCTCTCCATCGACAACCACCACCAACCTGTGAGTCTCCATCCTTCAACACCATTCCGCAGCTGCTGTTTGCACCGAATGTCACCATTCGACGTTCTGCGATATTGAGAGCTGCTTGCCAGGAAAGGATAGTAGCTAATTACGAGTTCGCCACCCAGTATCGACTTTCAAACCCACGAAACCGATAAATCGCAATCATGGGAAAGGTCCACGGATCCCTCGCTCGTGCCGGAAAGGTCAAGTCTCAGACTCCAAAGGTACGATACATTTACAATCTGCGACGTGTTTCTGGGCGATGGAAGGCGTGGAGAGGGATAAATGCAGAGCTGGAATAGGTGGCAAATGATGAAGGCGTCGTGATCCTGCGCTGGAGATCAGATATTGGATGGAAGTGCCAGATGAATGGAATAAACGCGATGGAGACACATGGGCGATAAATCAACGGATGATGAACGAATGCTGATCGATACGCAATTAGGTTGAGCCACAAGAGAAGAAGAAGACCCCCAAGGGCCGCGCGAAGAAGAGAATCACATACACCCGCCGTTTCGTGAACGTTACCCTCACTGGTGGCAAGCGGAAGGTACGTTGAAATACATGCAACCCCCCCACCCAATCAAATTACCTATCTAACACAACTCCAGATGAACCCCAACCCAACCACATAAACAGCCAATTCAACAATGAGTGTGGGATAGGGCGTTGCTTTGGTTTGCTTATCTTTTGACTGGAATGGACGAAATGATGAGGACGGGGAGGAGAGTACGGCTTTGATCAGGACTCGGACAGATTGCATGCTCGTCAAAATGAAGGGCATCTCTGATTGAGGATGATGGATGGGCTTGCTTCGCTTGCTCGTCTTGGTCTGGCGGTGGAATGGAATGCATCGAGATGGCGTCTCTGTTTGTACATTTGACGAATGCCTCATTTGCCTACTCACTTCGCCTGCTTTCCGGAGGTCTATGACGAATTGAGCTCTGATATCCTCTCATGTACATGTGCTCCCTTTGACCTAGGTGTGAGTAGGACATGATGTTGTTATTGGAGCGAAGGGGCAGGATAGGAAGGTGAGGAATCGTGCAAGGCATACTGCCCAAGTGAGAGGAAGGAGGAATGATGTTTACTCTGGAGCAAGATGGCATTTTTCGTGTGTGGTGTACATCCACCACCTCTTCTCCATCCATCCGCGTCTACCGCACCAACCTCCCCAGACGCGATATCCGCCCTTTCCGGTTCCTGTCATGATTCCCCTCATCACACAACTAATTCTACAGTCTGCAGCCTAGAATTTCAAGACCTAATTCCCGCTTCATCTACTCAGCTTACGGAGGTACTAGACCTAAGCTATAACTCCAACTGCACATACCTGTACACCGCCTGCCTTAAGCCCAATCCCTCATCCGAGTCGTTCCCTCGTTCTCGTACAAGCTCATTCCAATCCTATCCTCAATTCCCCCGAAGGCCGAGTAGCAAGTAAGAAGCTCCCAAGTGGATCTGCCTGAATCCATTTCCAACCTAACTTCCTCCATACCAGAGTCCACTCCACAATTCCAACTCAGCCCATCCAATCCACTCACCGTCACCATGCAGCCAAGCGGCACCGGTTGTTTCTCGGATCAATCTCTTCACAAGCAATTCTCTAAGGACGAGATTTCGATGCTTCTGATTCGCCCGTATTGAGAAAGGGAGTCGGTGTTTCGACTTTTGGTGGTCAAGAGTGGGCTTTGTGGAGTTTTTATGGGGGTTGAAGAGAGGGAAGATGCGTGGTGAAGTCATCCTGGACCCTGAGATTTGGGGGAGTAATTTCGAGGGGGTTGAGTTGAAGGATGGGGATTGAATACTTAGGGTTGGTGGACTGCTGTTTTGGCGATTCTCCTGTGCGTTGGACTCGAGAGTATTTTATTTTGAATGATTCTTGACTGCTTTCTCTGCTTCACGTAACACACGTTCTCCTCCTTCTTCCACAACCCGACCGAACATCAGTCTATCTTTCAATCAAGACTATTTACTGTCATTATATACAGCAGACAGCCTTTTGAAAACTCAGGACGCATCATTCGCAACAATCGCCAAGATGTCAACAACAAAATCCCCCACCACCACCACAACAACCACCATTTCCTCGACCCCCAAGTCCAAAAATAAATCACCAGCCCCTTCCCTCCACGAAGAGGAATTCACCACCCAAACTCATTCCCAATCCCAATCGCACATATCAAACCACTTCTCCCACCACCAAATCAAAGTCCGAGATTTCGCACCAGGCACACTCGTCACTTCAACAGGAAACTCGGAGGGATTGTCAGCGATAGAGCGGAAAAGGAGTTTGAGGAAGAGGATTCAGGTTCTGGTGTGGAATCCGAGGGCGAAGTACTCGAGGAGGGGCAAGTTGATGGAGATGATGGGGTGAGTGAGGTGTGTGAGAGGGAGAAGAGTTTGAAGAGGGTTGAAAATGTGGCAATCTTTGGGATTTTGCCGAGAAAGGAAGTTGCAAGAGCGCCCTTGATGGCGACCCGATGCGAGCACTGAGACCGGCTTCACGCTGCGTCGCTATGTTCGGAGTTTGCGAGGAGATTAACGAGGACGGGAGATGAGAGTGGTACTGGGAGTGGCAGTGGAGACTTGCTGTGTTGAGGAGTTGAGTTGGACGGCGATGTCGAGCGGCTGTTACTTGACTCAGGACTGGAGAGGCCGAATGAGGCAACTTATGTCTCGTCAGATATGCGGGATCCTTTCTGGAGATCGAGAGTAAGGAAGGTAGTCGATTCAAGGCTTCGAAGGGCGAGGATCGCCGATGTCAAAGATTTAAGGGCTGGAAAGGTGGTCGTGAGAAGAGAAATTAGTTTACCCTGAGCTTACCTAGTCGATGATACCCAGCAATTTTACTTAATATACGCATTGTTATTTCTTGCACTCGCCTTTGTGCCATGCTGTCGTGCGGTGCAGATGCTGTTGAGTGATTTCTGGGAGTTGCTACTGGATGTTGTTGCCGCGCCCATAGTATTTTCGTTTGAATTCAGCCGTCACCTTTCACAGGTTTACTTCAGCCTCCATCTTTCAATATATCGCAAAAAAACGTGTCAACGTCACCGCTTTTATTGTTAATGTCTCGAGTCAGTGCGCTCTGGCCCCCCGAAGAAGTTGTGAGCGAGCCTCCAAATCGAAAAGTGCCGAAAACGCCAAAACTCTAGGCGTTCAAAAACTGCCAGCGAAGAAACTCAAGCGAGCTCCAAAATCAAAAAGTGCAGAAAAAAGGCCAACGGCCAGACCCACCAGAGCAACGTCAATCTTAAGCCACCGAAGTCTACTCATCGTCAACCATATCCTCATCCTCATCCTCGTCGCTGTCAGAATCCTCATCACCCTCGTCATCCTCATCATCTCCATCATCCAAGTCAGGGACCACTGCTGGGCGACGTCCAGTAGGAAGAGAGGTACGGCGTGAGGCAGTTCTGGTTCCACCGCCGGCTCCAGCACCAGTATCAGCTCCAGCAGGCATTTGTCCATTTCCCAACCCAACCACAGCCGAACCTCCACCACCACCTCCAACTGCAGCTCCAACACTAGCAACAATAGCAACTCCACCTGGACCACCAGTATAGTCACCCTTCGAAACAGCGATCGTAACCTGCTCACAACTGCGTCTGTCACGTGGAGCTCCGGGGAGGGTGCGTGAGGAGAGGGGATTCTGACTTCACAAAATAGATGAATTAGCTTCAATCCATTCCTCAATAATGGAAACAGAGGAAGGAAGCAAGACGTACTATTGGGGCATTGTGGAGAAGATGACTCTCAATGCAGCCACCATCTGCTGTTGGACAGCCGGTGTTGCGCTGGCGTAGTCTGGCAGGGTTAGAAGAAGCTCCCGAGCACGCTCGACTTGCTTGTCGCGGCCTGAGAAGGTTCTCCTAGGAGAAGAGTAGTTGTGAGACTGAGTCCTTGATAGGATTTTGATATTGGAGTGTGCATGGAAAGGGGAGTCCGGGGCTTAGTCTTAGTGATGGAGGGATGCTTACGGCTTTGGCTTCTTGTCACCGTCGCCCTTCTTACCACCACCATTACCACCGTTTCCATCGTTTCCACCATTGTTGCCAGCGCCGGAAGTCATTGCTTGGGCCATGATGTCGGTACTTGGGAGATCTATTGAGAGATCGCTGTTAGTAAATGTTCTGCAAGATAGATGTTATGGGCGGGAGCGCAAGATGGGTTCGATGTTGTGGATAGGAGCTGGGTATCATACCTTGATTATCCTTTGATTTGTTATGGTTCTAACCCTATTGTACTGGTCAGTATGTATCTGACACTGCAATATCATTGATATACCCACTGTCTGGCGTTGATGGCGCTGTCGAGGTTGATATCGAGGTTGCGTTCATGCCACGGTGATGGAGTGAGTTGAAGAAGCTTGGAGTGACGAGGCTACGGATTGACTTGAGGCGGGGCTGGCTTCTTTATTTTTCCTATCTGGGTTCATCTCGAGAGACTACGTAAGTCTTGAAGATGGTTGGCTCGAGATTTCCGATTTCGTGATGTAGTTCTCGAAGGGGGAGAGTTCTTTGAGTGTTGTAAGGGCTGGGTGGTGAAGGAGGGTTTGTTTTGAAATAAGCGAGGATGGAAGAGTGAGAGGGCTTGGATGGGATGGAGATGGGCTTTGTCAGACGAGAGTACAACACGAAGAAAGACTTAGTAAGTAGATAAACCGCAAGGTATAACAGGGCTGAAGGGAGTATGGATCAGGTCACCCAGCTGAATTTCGGAGCTGTAAGAGAGGGGCGAACTACATCACCTCATGGAGCACAGAAGCTAGAATTAGCGTTGATGTTAGCACAGCCCAGAGGAAATCGTTCGCAACTGCGAATGTCGTGATGAAAATTTGCATTTGAAGGCAGTGAGCTAGACATATTGCTGGACAGTGCCAACTGAGTTTTAGTTTGTTTACTTTCTTGGTGTTTGCATGTTCCTGGAGCCAGTCGTCCTACAAATCTCGCAGAGATGAGCTCCTGAAATCCTCAACCGAATTCATTTAGACTCCCAGAGCAACATCATACATGGACTGAAGCTATTGGACCAGAACTATCTATCGGAAATGAAGATTGGAAGGTAAACGAAGCGAGCACGAGGAAATCATGTGATTTACAGTGTCGGCTTTCTGGATGTTGCCTCTCACCTATTTAGTCCTGAAGATACCTTGGTAGTGAGAATAGGAATTACTCATTGATCTACATTACCTCCATTTTAAGGAGTAAGTAATGTGCTGATTCTGTAACAGAACGAGTGCTGGGAATCGCGCTTGCCGCCTTGAGATTAGTCAGAATCAAGGCACCAACCTCAGCCTCACCTTACTCCTCAGCATTCATCCTTTGCATCACTCACAACAGCTTTTGCTTCATTATCACAGCACTCTGATGCTCTGTCTGCTCAGTGCAGCCATAGAGTTGTTTCGCTTTGCACCATCACATTCCCCATGTATCTAGCTTTCTGAGCCCACTGGCCAAGCGACGAGGCTGCAAGCCTTTACTCCTAAACTACTCTCGATTCGTCCTAAGCTTCACATATCGACTCGAGTATACCTGGATATGATTTCTGTTGGAAAACTGCAAGATACAGAATGGCATCTCACGAAAATGTTCACATGAATGCTCTCAGTACTGAGAGTAGTCGGTATGCTTTGAGAGCTTCCTTCTCCTGAATGCTTCGACCGACTCCGAATCCCATTCGGTACCTAATAATATGGTTAACTGACCATTCAGACCGGATGATGATCTTTGGGGCAAAGCTCTGCAGACACTCAAGCCTGCCGACCAGATTATCATACGAGAGACAAGCACGTCTACAGATCGACTCCAGGTCTTGCAAGATGTGCTGGTATTGGCACGAGAATCCGAGCGCACCTCTCAGGAAAAGGAATGGAAATGGAAGAACCGAAAAGGAGAATTCATCGTTATTCGTGATGTTTTCGGAAAGACGATCACCTGGATTGAGAAAATCAAGGGTATTGGCGATACCATTGTGCAGTACGATCCTGGACATGCTGCTTTGCCATGGGCGGCAGCGCGACTTTTGCTTCAAGTAAGTGTCTCTGTCTCGATCTTCGTGAGCATTTCTGAGCGCTTCATAGGCATCTATCAACGATGTTCAAACCAATGGAGCAATGATTGATGGGCTGGAACTCGTCTTCAAACTTATTGCTAAATCGGAAGTCATCGAGCGTCTTTATCTGCGGAGACAGTCCATGCTTCAATTACCACTGTATAGATCCATTGTCACGCTTTACACATCTGTTCTCGCATCTCTACTGGAGTCTCATCGGTACTTTAGCCAAAAGTCTATCAAGAGGATCGCGTAAAGCATTTTCCAGCTGAAAGAAATCACCACCCAATATATATCTAGGATCGAAAGCAACATGACTGATGTGGAAGGGTACGTTCGACTTCTCTGTGGGATTGCGAGCCAAACGAATGCCAGTTTATCCGACATATCACAGCGAGTAACGGAGTTGCGAATGCATGCCGGATATGTTAACAACGTAGATTCACGTCTTGGTGTTCTCCATGACTCACTGGAAGCGGAGGGACAACTTCTGAGACAGACCTTACGTGATCTTAACGAGCCAACGAATCGACTTGTACATCAAATTCGTGCATTGAATGACAATCTGAAGCAAGAAGAGCGTCTGAAAATATTCGAGTGGCTCTCGACTGTCGAGTATCGAAGCTACCATCGTAGCAAAGCCAAGACTCTTCTTCCTGGCTCTGGTCAGTGGCTTCTTGAAAAACGGGAATTTGGTGAATGGATGAACCGAAGCACGTCGTCCATTTTGTGGCTACATGGCATACCGGCTCAGGAAAGAGCATGCTAATCGCTCGTGTCATCGAGTTCCTACAGAATCGAGGCATTGATGAAGGTGGCTTAGCATATTTTTACTGTGCTCGCAGCGCCAACGAACCGGAGAGAGCAGACCCGGTAGAATTAATGAGATGCCTCGTAGAACAGATGTCTTGCTTGAGTGAGGACGAGCCAATCCAAACGCCAGTTGTTAAAGCCTACAAAGACAGAAAGAAAGAAGCCAGGGGCAGAAAACCGGAGAAGCTAGGCATAGAAGAGTGTGTGGATGTCATGCTGGAATTGTTGCAGTTGAATCCCGTCACACTCATCGTTGATGGCTTGGACGACTGTAATCCAGCACGGCGACAGGACCTTCTTGATGCATTCCAGAGGCTCATCACAGATTCCGACAACGTTGTAAAGATTTTTATCAGCAGCCGAGATGACCATGACCTGGTCCATCGATTGTCGCAGACTCGCAACCTGTATATTAGAGCATCTGACAACAGCGGTGACATCGAGAGTTTCGTGACATCCCGTGTCAAAGAAGCGATCGATAAGGGGAGGATTCTCTGCGGAAATGTGCCTCACGATTTGAAAATTATCATTGTGGAAACTCTGATTGGAAAAGCTGAGGCGATGTTCCGTCTAATTAGTCTTCACATTCAAGCCTCTGTGATTCTAGTCGGATCAAGACTCGAGCGAATGTTCTAGACACACTAGATCATCTTCCCCTGGATCTCCAACGGTCTTGCGACACTATTTTGGGTCAGATAACACAGTCCCAATATCCGAATCCTGATATAGCGGACCGGGTTATCAAGTGGCTTCTTTTTCCTCAGGAGCAGCTTCCAGCTGATGTCTTTGTTAGTGCCGTGCGATCCCATTTAGACAACCAGGATTCGCTTGAGCGCTCGGATATTCTCAGCATATGTTGCAGTCTGGTTATTCATGACGACGAGACAAATACTTTTCGGTTTGCACACCTGTCTGTGCTTGAGTACTTGGAGCGTCTCGAGAATTACTCGAAGCCAAGTGCCACTTCTCTGCTAGCTGAGCAATGCCTAAGCTGGATCATGACGAAAGGTGACCTGTTAGAGCAGGAACGGATGGCCTACAGGAGACTATTTCAAAAGACGCCGACATGGCCCCAGAGATGGCAGCCTCCCAGCGACCACTTGGCCATAAACTTATTCTCTGGCCATGCGGATGTTTATTGGCCGCAATACTCGAGATTTGCTGGTCATCTGAGGTCACGGGGACGATTGAAGCTGCTGTTGGAGACATTTCTCCTCTCGGACACTCATGTGACCAATAAAGATGTGCGGCACTTCCATTGTTGGACGACCCGCCTCGATACCAGACGCACATTCTACCAGCAGACCTTAATCATATCCCCGCCTGCAGATCCACTATTCATAGCCACTGCTTCCAACTTGAATGAGATAGTGGCCACTCGCATCCACAAGAAGCCCGACGCACTTCGAGGCACGAACTCATTCAATTTCAACTGTGCCCAAGTAGCAGCTTGCTGTGATCAGCCAGAGACTCTCTGCATGATTCTCCAAGAAATCAGGAGGCTTCTGTTTCCACGAGAGTACATGAAGTGTGCAATGGTCGAGGCGGCCACGATGGGAAAGGCTTCTTCCCTGGCCGTAATATTTGAGGTCGCAGGGAGCAATTTCGTGTCATCGGACGACCTCCAAAGAATCGTCAATGAAGCATGGAGGACTTCAAGAGACTCATATGCAACAGTCATGACTTGATATTTGACAACACTAGACAGCTGGAAGTTGATTCGCATGTATGGGCTGTAGCCCTCCGGAATGAAAGTGCTGGAGCAGTAGTAGCGAGCGTGCTGCTAGAACACACAATTGATATCAACCTCACCGGAAGTCTCATCAACACTGCTATCGAGAACGAATTCCACGGAGCAGAGTTACTTAATATGATTTTGACCGCCAGAGCCACAGTCCACTTAACTTTGATGACCGTGCAGTAATCCTGCAGCATCGTCAGGAGACGTGGATACCTAATCTGCTCGAACGTTGGAAACGCTATGTCCGTGAACTTATTCTATAGAACCAGTCGAGAAGTGCAGTGGTCTATGGTGACCTGCGAGTGAGGCCATCCCTGAAAAGAGCCCTGCTTGCGGATATCGATACGGATGGGCAATTGCTGGATATATTCCTTAGTCAGGGAGACAACAAGTTTGAGCTGAAATGGGATCACTTGGTTGCGCTTAAGAAGAAGGGACAAAGGTCAAGAGTGCCTTCTTCTGCTGCTAGACGAACAGCCTGAGCTGGACGATGCAGCTGTGAATATCATCTTGTCTCAGTGGGACGAAAATATTGTAGCAGCTTTGCTCGACATCCGTGAAGTGGAAATAACGGACGAGATCATCAAGACGGTAGCTGGAAACATGAGATCCAGAGCCAAGATCATGGAGTTGCTCCTGCAGAGAGAAGCAGAGACGCTGGAAATGTTGGAATAGAGAGTATTGTTCGCTAACAATGGCCGTTTGTCTGCCCTGGCAATCGAGGCATGAGGGTTACGATCAAATTTGCCTGCCAACTTGATACTTCTCGTTACGATCCTGACCGAGATCTAGGTCTTAGCTGACGACCGGCAACGATCAACGCATAGTGCATGATCCGAAGACGAGGTCATCGATACAGGACGAAAATTACATATTCAAACTTAGGTATCTTAACGCGGAGAATACAAGCAGCATGATCACACAACCTCCTCCTTGATAAGCAACACACAGAGAAACAGGCCCACGATGTCAAATGGAATCCCGAATCTTGACAAACTCCCGGTATCGTGTCAAAGTCCAACGTCGGCATGCTTTGCCATAGATCATCATTGGGATTGTCAGCATGATGAAGAAGAAGTCCAGCACAGAAATCGCAATGAAGCAGTCCCGAACCCCACTGTTCTCCAACCAGGTGCTTGCCGTGAAGGTGAAGATGCACCCGATGGTATTGTTAATCACAGCAACGCCGACCATACCCTCCAGAACCATCTCAGGGTATGCATCCATGAGGTAAGCCATACTCAAATCGCCAGCACATCCCCATCCGAATCCGATGAAACCGAGCCCGACATATGGAACTGGCCAATTCCATCCATAAGCGGTCCCTATACCGAAAAGTAACATGCCAGCAGGCGAAAAAATGGCGCAGGGGAACATCATCCAGAGACGATCTTCTGCTTCACGAATACCATTCCGACGCTTGGCCATCCAGAACACGAAACGATCGGACAAGTAACCACCCCAGAAACAGCCGATCACGGCTCCAATCAGACAAGGAACGTTCATAATTCCGACTTGGGCGTCGTTGTAATTCCAAGGTGGGCCATACCAGTTGTCTTCTTCAAGAGTGAGATAGAATGTCAACCAGGCGTCCTGAGCTCCCCATTGGATCCCGGAATAAATCACAGCTGGAAAGCCAAAGATGCGAAGGGTGTGGAAGAGTCGGCTGATATATTGCTTGAAACCTGTGCCCTTAAGATTTGGAGCAAGTGTAATGAGCTGGATTCGTTGAAGATATGTCTTCGGCTTTTCATCCTTGCCGTGTGGCGCGTTGGATGCCGTGTGAGATGTCGACTTCTTGAGATCCCCTGATGTAGCGGTCTTTTCGTTGTCTGATGAGTGGCCGTTTGATCCAGGAATTGACTCTTGCACGCCATCGATCATAGGTCCACTATGGGCTGCCCGATCGAACATTGTCTCCTCTAGACCGAAGTACAAAACCAAGATGGTGACTGACGATATAATGACCGAAAGCCATGGGATCCATCTCCACCCAAGACGATCCGAGACAAAGCCACCGATTAAAGGCCCAAGGTATGTTCCAACGCTGGTCGCCAAAACGTATATACCGATAACACTTCCTCTCTGATGTTCGAACGAGATCTCTGACAGCGATAATTGGACATTGGCCTCTGCAGCACTTTCTGAAGCGCCAACAAAAAGCTGGTTCCAGATCGAATCATTAGTACCCTTGACATGCGCAAACCATATTGCACCAATCAGTCCCCAGGTTATGCCAATCAGATACGGAATCCTTCTCCCGTACAACGAAGCCGCTGGCGAAATCAAGAATGTCCAGTATCCTATTCCAATGAAAAGCACGCCTGCTCCTGTGTTCATCGCAGCATAAGATAAACCATATTCCTCGTTCATCCCATCTTGCGCCGAGCCAGCATCGTTTGCAGTGGCAGCTGTGAAGCCCGTGATGAAGAACAGCAGGATAGCGTGCAGGTACTTTCGCGGAAGACCCCAATTGAGGGGGTCGTTGGGAGAATCGGTCGGTTGAGGCGAGAGGACGATATTGCCATGTCGTTTGAGGTGGGAGCTGGCAGCTTGCGCATCGGTTTCGAAGAGGCGCGACGTTCCTGGCAAGATTTCGGTTTGGTCGTCCATCTTGATTGAAGTCGCAGCACCACACTCAATGAAGAGCTGTGACGAGCAAGAATTGCCCTTTCGTTGCTCTCAGCCTTGCGATCCCAGAAATTCAACAGACAAGAAAAATATCTGCGCAAGAACTTCTGGATAGCAGTAAATGCGACGGGTGGGGTCGGTGCCACGTCCGGTGCTACTAACAAAGTGGAGCGAAGAGAGAGAAGCTTTTCAACTCAAGCTTTCGCCATGACGGACGGGGGCTTTCCTTTTAAATGTCCTCGAATTGCATTTCTTCGAAGCACAAGATATGAGCATGGGAGAAAAAGGCTGCTGATAAGAGATCAGCTCGTAGGCAAGGCACGCACGACATGTCTGCATTAGGTACAACCACTAAGGTTGTCTGCTTCCATGCTGCTTGGTGACGATAAGCTCTCGAATCCACCTTTTATTTTCTCAGTGGGTGTGTTCCGCTCTTCAGGGATGTGTTTTAGTGCCCAATCGTTCTTCGGACGGGCAGTTCATGCCGTGACAGCCTGTCAGCCACAGTGCTATCGATGATCTTACAGGGTGCCACTCCAGTGCGAGCCCGAATCCGAGTTTCAACGCGGGGCAATTAACAAAAGGGGAATATAAATACAAAATTGCGGGAGGAGATGACGAAGACATATGTGGAGTTACGGCTGTACCTGCTCTTCTGAGTCTTCTCGAGTCCATCCCCTCTTAGTCTCCATATATGTTCGGTCAATTTCAGACACATGGCTTTGATGCTGAAGGAAAGCTTATCTCTTAGTGATGTCGGCAAAAGAGGCTTGAATAGAGAGGAATTAATGGCCCTTGTCGTCAGACATCGGCAAGCCCAAATCTTGGCTACCCCTCCTCCACCTCGGCCCGTCCAGTTGTCAACTTGTCTCAACACCATTGCAGTTTTCAAGATGAAATGGCGTATCATATCATGTGTCCCGAGGAAGATATGATATATATATCGCTGTAAACCTCACACCCACACCGATGTCCATTACCCTTGTCCTCAAATTATGTTGCACTCGAACCATGATGGAATCTAAGCGGCATCAGCCCAGGTTATCCTGGCTCGCAACAGAGGGGATACTGGAACTCCCTATCCGGCCGGCAGCATATACTATTCCGTATCTGGGAGCTTTATGTACCACCCACAACGAACGAATAGAAGCAGCTTTCTGCACCAGGGTCTTGTTTCTGGAAGGACTGGAAGGCCTCTCGACCATGTGCCCCCTCATCATCCCATCCCACGCAAAGATGCGCCACGCATACACCTACCCAAAGGCGACTGGTCACTGATAAGAGTACGATAGGAGAGGCTGTTGGCTGCTGTCATTCGGTCACGGTTCCCCGCAGGCGACTTCTATTCGTCGCTGGGAAGATCCATGTGAGACCCTGCATCGTGTTGATTCCATTCAGATCGAGAGCTTTGAAATTGGCGAATACGTTGCTTCGTGTCAGGAACCAAGTGGAGCGATCAAGTGATCCACTGGCTTGGCCGTTGGATCGGAACTATTTCATCGTGAATCCGAACCTCAACTTCCCTTTTCCTCGCCTCTTCTCTTTTCCCCCACCAACACAATCAAGTCTTGGATTCACCATCCCGCTGAAACCAACATTTGTATCATTTGCTACACATCATCTCAAAATCTGTCTACCTCTCTCTCACTTTCAAAGTCGAGTCCTTTTCTCGAAAACACCTCAGTCCATTTGTCATACCCCGCCATCTAGACTTACCCTTTCAAAACATACGCAGATGTTGAGTCAGTATGTCAACTCTATTCATATCAGCTCCTGGCGCTTTAAATCAAAACGAAATAAACCGTCATCAAAATCAAAACGGAGTAATTGCGGACACCCAGCTGTCCAGCACCCACTCTGCAATGATTACCGCCATGGATGCTGCCAAACTTGAGAAGACACCAGCCGTCATGTCTCCCAAGAAACAGCAACATGTCATCATCGTGGGTGCTGGTATATCTGGGCTCCGCAGTGCTTCCGTTTTGCAGCGTCACGGAGTTGGTGTGACAATTCTTGAAGGACGTCCGGATCGCATCGGAGGACGCATCTGCACCAGTCGCAAGCACGGGAAGGCAGCGCGAGACATTGGTAAATATACCTAGACTAGGCAATATCTTCAATTGTGGGTGGTTGGGCCATTTCCTCAGGAAATAGCTTGACCACACAATGTGGGTTGTTTATCCTTCTCCCTGGCAAGATTATGCTCACACCCCTCCTCTAGGAGCCGCATGGATGCATGAGACTTCTCAGAACAAGTTGGTCCAATTGATTCCAAAGCTAGGCATCGAGTACTACTACGACGACGGGACTCCGCTCTATTACACTCGTGATGGACGAGCCGGGTCTCAATTCAAGGCAAAGAAGGTCGCTGACGAGTTTGCCGATTATGTCGAGTGGTACTATACTGCCAATCCGGATGCTCCGGACCGTACTGTTAAGGAGTTCGTTGATGAGTTCGTTGAAAAACATCCCCTCATCACGGCGTCCGAACGCAAATGGGCTCCTCAAGCCACTCGGGAAGTCGAACTTTGGATCGGAACATCCATCGAAGAAGCTTCCTCCAAGCACCTATCCTACTTTCTTACAGAGCGAAATCTCTACATGAAAGGAGGCTACGACAAAATCGTCAACGTACGTACTGGGAAGCTCATCTAATTTATTCTTTCTGTTGTCCCTGTAGTTATATTCCCCGAGGTAAACCCTGTCTGTTCAACAATTACTGACTCTTCATTACGTAGTGGACTGCTGAACCGCTCCGCAAGGATCCGAACATGATCAAAATGGGCGAGATCGTGACCGATATCACCTGGGGAACGACCGACAGCTCAGTCACCGTCCACTCACAGTCAGGAAGCACCTACACCGCCGACGCCGTGATCGTAACCGTCCCACTCGGCTGTCTCCGCCGCAATATGATCACCTTCTCGCCCCCAATGCCGTCCTCAATCCAAGAAGGAATAACCGCCTTCTCCTACGGCGCCCTCGGCAAAGTCTTCGTCGAATTCAGCGAAGTCTTCTGGCCCAAAGACAACGACCAATTCATCTACTACCCCTCTCCCCTCCCAGCAGGAACACCCATCGACGAATCCTCCATCCTGTCATACGCCACAGTCACCTCTAACCTCTGGATCATGTCCGGAACCAAAGAACTCTGCATCCAGATCGCGGAACCGCTAACTCAACGCATCGAAGCTATCTCTCCTGATGACACCGCCACGCTCTTTGCGTTCTTCGAACCGCTATTTAAACTCATGCGTACGGAGCCGTATAAAGACCTTCCTGATCTCCTGAATATCGAGACTACGCACTGGACTCAAGATCCGCTTGCGGGTTTTGGCTCGTATAGTGTTGAGAAGAATGGAGATGATGCGACGGTTTTGGTGCAGGCTCTTGACGAGCATAGGGGTTTGAGATTGCAGTTTGCGGGTGAGCATTGTATTGAGGTGGGCAATGGATGTGTGCATGGGGCGTTTGAGACGGGTGAGATTGCTGCGAGGAATTTGTTGGGTGTGTTTGGGAAGGAGTGGGATGGTTTGGATACGACGGCTAGGAGTGTTTCTCCTTAGTTTTGTTCTCATGGGAGAGGATACCCGAGGACGGATAAATGGGATTTGAGGTGAGTGAATACCGGATGATTTATGATTGGGTTTTGGGGGAGGCTAGACCAGAATGGGATCGTGAGTCTTTCGCTTTTTGCAATGTTGACTTCGTTTTATCACGATTTCGATGACATGTCTACTTGGTTCTTGTGTTCCTATCTTCGCTCTTTAAACAGATCCAGTTTCTTGTTCTGTTTCCTTTTGCTGGATTTGTGCTTCGCGCATCATTTCCATAATTCGAATGCCCTAATTCCAAGAAATATTTCTACGATCACCATGATGTTGTGCAAGTGAACTGAAGCTGGATTACCGGGGACTAAAACCCTTCTCGGCGGTAGGTTCGTCTCAACGCAATACATTCACACATATTGGAATTCTAGGATGTCTAGTTTGGTGTTACAATCCACAAGAGTCTATTTGTACCAAGAAGGTAGGACGAAAGCGAGCGGAACCGAGTCGAGCGAAATATTGACCTAGAGAAAATTCCTTTCACTTCCAGATCGAACCATTGACCAGGCCGAGATCTCGTACTTTGAGGACCCTCACCCGACTCGTTCAAGTGTAATATGGAAATACGTACATATAAATCTTGATTGTGAATTTGTCCAACCTGACATTCAACTAGCGAACATGTTGAATTGTTGTCCGCTACTTTAGGAGTACAAAGCGAAAGTAGATAATTGCCTCGCAGGATCTCGAGCTCAAACTTGCGTGCTTATTGAGATGGAGACACCAACCCTGGGCATATCCGAGCTTTCACCGGGAAATCTTACATGGAGACCTTCTTTGGGATCTTGCATAAAGGTCCGTCATTTACAAAGGCAATAGAATCTGCGTTACAATTAATCAATGTAGCCTCGAAGAACGAGAGGCATGAAATACTAGGTTCACCACAACCTCCAACTACCCAGACACTGGCATATTTTCAAGAATGCCTAAAGTCTCTGCAACAAAAATCAGGATTGACAGCTTTAAATATACATTGACTATGTTACATGCTTACACTATCTGGATATTGGTTGACTAGAAGTAGGAGATTGTGATCAAGAAATGATCTGCATATCCTCCGCTGGTCGGAAATATTCCAATTCCTCATAGTGATTGTGGTTTCCGCGTCGTTGGAAAGCCTGTTGATGCTCTAGCTGTGGCGTGTCAGCTGTTGTATCAGGCTAGAGCTGCTGCTGTCCATCCGACACTGGATAAAGCATGTGATGGTGATGTGTGATGAGGGATAGATGAGGAAGGATATAGACTTACGAAATTCTCCTCGTAACATTCTCTCGAGCAGTACAGTGAGACGAGATCCTCCTCTAGACAGCATTGACAGACACAAAGGGAGGAGCCGAAGTTTCCTGGAGGGCCGAGTTTAGGATAGTATATGCATTTCTCCGCCATACATCTGTGGTCGTGAGCGTCATGCTCCTCCTACATCCGGATAGTCAGCTTAGGCTCCGGGTCATTGAAGATATTTCAGGGAGCTCACAAAGTCCTCATTAGCATGCTCGAGCGAGCAATAAACCGCTCTGCCCCTCTCCCCACCCTTTCGATCCATCCACTCGCAAATCGCACATTCAATAACCTCCTCCGTCACCAAGTTGATCTCAACCGGACACCCACCCAACGCACACTGCTCGATCCTTGGGGTCGGCTCCCTATCGAGCATCCGTTGATCTTTCTCCGCTTTCTTCTTCTTATTCTTCAAATACGCACTCTGCGCCATCTTGATATCGCTCAGCTTCCCCTGCAACTCCGATACCTTCGCTGCCTGCGAATCCTGGGCATCTTTTCGCCATGATGCTAAAACTTCATCATGAGGGACTAAAGCCTCGAACATGCGTGCGTGTTTGGCTTTGATGGATTTCACCGCCGGTGGGTCGTTCCAGGATGGCGTGCAGTAGTAGTTGACGTAGAGCTGGGCTCGCTGCTCGGCTGTAGTGGTTTCTTGTAATGCGGCGTTGAAGGACGCCGCGTCGGCATTTGGGGCGATGCTTGATACGTGTTCGAGGTAGAGGTCTAGGATTTCATCTGTGCTACGACTCTCCTTGAAGAGGTCCGATGTCTTGTACTTAAAATCTGCAACTTTGGGGTTATCGGTTGGAAGAACGGTACATAGATCTTGCCTTAGGTGCTCTCGTAATGCGCTCTGGTAGAACGAGTGAACATCATCGAGGGCTAGATCATCTGAACTATCGAATCGCCGTTGCATTTCTTGCTTGTAGTGTGCATTGCCGGCGTACCATGCTCGTGGGTCATTTGAGAGATAGTAATCGTAGAATGCTCGGGTAATGTCGTGCTTCTTCTTACTGCACCGCTGGCAGTTGGGCGGACCTTCATGAGGACTTGCTTCTGATGAGGCGTAGAAACGATCAACTGCTGAGAGGCTTTCTTCTAGTCGCTCTTTGGATTCTCTGAAGTGGTCTCCTGTTTGAAGACGGCGGTCGTGAGAGAGTGGGTAGGTGCCGGTGGTATTTGGGAGCGATTGATGCGCCCGAAGCTGAAGTTCAACGCCCCTATTACTGATCAGTAAAGTATTCGATAAAAATGTGAGAGCCACAGTCGCGGAACTTGGCCTGAATGCGTCTTATACGCCTTCCCAGGGGTATATATGTCCAATTTGATATCACGTGTAGTATCACGTGGGAAGTAAATACTCACTCCATCATTGCATGCTAAGAAAGAGGTGAATATCGAACGGTTTCTCACGGGGTTATCAAGTAGATGATTTAAAACGAAAAGACCTGACTTCGAGAAATGAGTGTGTTGAAGGGTAAATGTAGTCGAAATACTGAACTTGAATTGACGTTGATAGAACCTCCACGCCAAGCTTTTCATCTAGCGCAAGGAACGGAACAAAGCTTTTCCTTCGCCGACAGCATTGCAACTTTGAGCTCCATCTCCAGCCTTTTCTGCTCAGCCTCATCGTCAACAACACAAGATGGTACGGTCGCCCGCAAGCCTTCTGAAGTCAAACTGCACCTACTAACACGCTCTTGCTCAGGCCGACAAACTCCGCGCGCAGCAACAGCTCGAGGCGCTGCAAGCCCGCTATGTAGGAACAGGGCACGCCGACACCACCAAGTTCGAGTGGACATCCAACATCCAGCGCGACAGCTATGCGAGTTACATTGGACATCCGCCGCTGCTGAGCTATATGGCTATTGGTATGGGAGAGTGTAGAGAGAAGGTTAGGGCGCAAATGATTGAGGTGAGTGGTTCTGCTGATTGGAGAGGCGTGTAGGGTGGAAGAGGGGATGTTATTGGGGTGAGGAATGAGTGCTGATGTGTGTTTGTGGTACAGAAAATGATACAACCGGTTGGGAAACCGCCCGAGGTGCAGGATTGAGTGGCTTGAGATGGCTGTGGTGGGCGATGCGCTGAATTGGATGGGGTTCCAAGGGAACGGAAATATCAAGGAAGACGGAATCGAGGACCCTGAAACGACAGCCCATGGTATCTAAGTTGCGGATAACATGGGTCATTTGCCTTCCTCTTCTCAACGAACACACAACGGTCGTACAATGTACTTTGGCGTTGGGAGTTCAGGACACGGAAAATGAGAGACGATTTCTGCCAGACCGTTTCCTTTGTGAAAGCATTGTTGATTAGCGGTGAAGCAGGCCGAATTTGATATCAAGCGATATTTGAGAGCACACTGCCAAAGTATTGCTCATGTAGCATGGGTGCATTCTTTCTGCGACTCATCTCCTGCTTTGCCTCCTACTTGAAGTCCTACTTGGGCCAGGATCGCCGTTCATGGTTACATCTTCCTGCTCCTCTTCTTCTTCCTCTCCACCGTCATCTCCATTCTCATTAACATTTCTGACTTCCATTCCCAAGCTTCGTTGTAACCTCTTATCAAGATCCTCAGGAGCTGTCTCACCATACACTTCATTCACCAATCCTTGAATACCCTTGTTCCCAATCTCCACCTTGCCGCGAGGACCGACTCGCCAGTCAATAGTCTCATCATCAGCCGTTTTCTCTACAGTCTTGTAGATGTATTGGTCTTTGATCATTCTCGCGAGTAGAGCTTCAGTCGTGCCCAACCCAGTATGCCTATCCAGACTCAGTCTTTCGAAATATTGGTGCAATTTGTGGTCCGGAACCGTATCGTTCGGGCTCAATGCTATTATAGAGACAATAGTGGTACATAAGCCCATGTATGCTGCTTCGTTATGCTCGCTGCCGATGGTTGACGCCGGCATGATCTCTGGACTTCTGTACTCGGGAGGTAGGATTGTCGTAAGTATGTAGTTCGCGGTAGGTTTGGAATTACCCTTCGTCTTCAGCGCGGCTATGTGATGTTAGACCAGGCACGAATAGGAAACAGAGATGTATGACCTCTCTTCTCCTTCATGGTATTCTTCGTCTTGACAGGCAATTCCACCATCTCCATACCGAACTTCGTCCTTAATTGATTCTGCGCCTGCTCAAACACTCTCTTGAATGCGCCGCGATGTTGCTTCCCAATCACTGACAGTTGTCAACACCTCCAGCATCAATTAAAACCAGGTCGCCCTACCTTTCTCGGATATCTCCTGCCTCTTGATACTCTTCCGCTGAAACTCGCATGCCAGCGCATATCGCACCATCTTCTTCACAACTTGATCTTGGCTTTCGTCTAGATCTCCATCAACATCCATCGAGTCGTCCCCTGCACGTGCATCGTCTTCTGATTCGTCGTCTGATTCGACTGCTTGCTTTCTGCCTCTCTGCGTTTGTCTGGGTGCTTCCTCTTCCGAGCTTTCTTCCTCTTGAACCTGTTCTGCGTAAGTAAAGCCCACGACCACGACGAGGGGGGCCTTACAATTCGACGTCTTCGCGCGGCTGATGGCATTATGGAGGGTGGAGATGGTAGCAGATCAGTGATGTATATCCTGTGCAATGCGGTTCGAGCAATTTGGCGGAGACTCTCTTGTGATCTCTGTTTCTTAAGGAGGGGTCGTGGGTATCATAAAGTGATGTTCGGGAAGACGCGACGAATCTAGTTGTACGCGACGAGAGGGCGGCGGGCATCGGCAGAAAATGCCCGAGCTCCGGTGCTCCAAAAATTATATTGACATTGCTGTACACGCTACAACACCAAGGAACGCAACCAATGTGCCCTTTGTCGCATACATGATCGTCCGACCAGCCAGCAGTAGAGGCTCGCATATCTGCTTGAGATGCCAAAGAAGTTTGGCAAAGCGTCAAAATGTATCTGCATCTCAAAAGGCCTCCCAATCCACCGCCTCGAAACCACGAGATCCTCCAGAAAGGCGAGTAGTGAGGAGGGTCGTAGATGCAGACGTGGACTACAATATCAATAACAACTTCACACAAGGCCTTGGCAATGCGCTGGACTACAAGGCCTTCCGAAATGGAGTCGGGGGAGGATTACATGGCCATCGTGGGTTGCAGGTGCAGGAGAATCGAGAACGATTGAATAGAACTACCCTTGGAGATCCGGCAGATGTTCTAGTCCTACGAGATTCGATATTGACCCTTTATGCTGCCGGAGGATCTCGGGCTATGGAGTCAATGGAACCGGAACATATTGATATATTGAGCCAGCTGGAAGAGGAAAGGGGTTTGGCTGGACAGAAAGAGGTGGAAAGCAATATTGACGCCTTCAGGCCAATGAATATACGCCAGAATTGGGAGGATATTAATGAGCTTGTGAAACAGCTGCAGGACAGCTTCACAACGACTCAGTTGCAGAGATACATCCGCAATTTCGAAGGACGAAGGGAACCGGAACCACCGACAGAGTCATGGGTTACTTCACAACAGGACGCCAAAATCCGGCGTGTTACCCCATGGCTCGCTGGAATTTCGGAAATACAAGAGTACTTCGACAATGATCCTCTGCGGGGGTACTTTCTGCCGTCGCATACTGTCAAACAACGGGTGGCTCTGCAGCTGCTGCGAGAATGCTGGATGCTGGAACTGCCAGAACTGGCAGATGGGATTGGACAGTTCGAAATTGAAATTGGAAGAGACGATATGAATCTTCTACTGAGTAAGAGCGCTGTCTTAGGTTCATCGTCAAGCATTCTGACAAGTTTAGTGGGCAACGTATCAGTTCTTGATCATATACATTCTGACCATCTAAGCCATGAGGACGAAAAGCTCGAAGCATTCCGGAAACGAAGTGTGATTCGGGTCACAGCTCCACATGTCAAGAAACCATTTATAGTTCAAGAAATCGAATCTGCTTTGAGACGTGCCCGAAGCGTTACCATCTCTTTGGCAGACTTGGTACCACGTAGCTCCGACAAAGTCGAGAGCAGACGGGTCGCTAGATGGGTTGACAGAAATATTGACCCTGCAACTCTCCAAACACTAGGAAATCTGACACATACCAGTATCGTCCAACAACACAAGAAGACGGTTAGTCAATGAAGATATGAGCTGGCGACTTGCTAACGAAACCAGTTAACCATCTCTTGCATCGACATCAAACAGAACCCTCTGGTCTCTTCAGTGGATGTAGCTCGTCGCCTTCTGTTGACCTCAACTAAAGTTCCAGGCCGGAATGAGCACCAATTGGCAAGCGACACAGTAACATTGAAGAATGGTGCCCTCATCAAACATGAAGTCGGCAATACCCTGCCTTGGAGAGACCGACTTCGGGAATGGGTTCGATGGACTGCCCCAACTGCGAAAGAGGCAACTGAGGTCAGAGGATCTGTTGGGGCGGAAACGGTCCTCTTTTCCAAACCAGTTTTTCACCAAGGACAAGGAAAGAAGACCACTTCTGAGGTTGCGTCAACCTACTGGAGCTCGAAGTATTTTACGGAAACATCCGCCATAATGGGGAAAGTCCTTCATTCAAATGTTGGTTCCTCAGAGTCGCCTCCTACAGCACTCACATTTGGAGGCAATAATCAATTACACACATTCTTCACCCAGGTCCCGAATCTGTCACGGGTTCTCAGCAAGGCACAGGTGGACAGTTCTGGAGAAAGAATAGATTCTCTCGTACTTCAATTCTTGCCGAACCCTTTTTTCAAAACCATTGGTACATCGAAAGGTGAGAACGTCAATAAAGTGCCAGTCATACGTCGCCCAATCGGCAGTCAAGCTTTCTCAGCATTTCCAGCCATCGAGATGCGTTTCGCAATTGACCGCCAGGCTAAGGATGCAGTTTTGCAAGAAGTCCAAGCTGTTATCCATGAAAGCAGGACTGATGTCATGTTGCCACACAACAATACCGATGTGCGCTTCCAGCAGCGGACCACGAGCCTGCTCACCCAGAAATCCATTGAGCCTATCCGCGAATATATCCAACAAAGTAATCTGAAAATGTCAGGATCCAAGCTCTTGCAAACACCACCATCTATCCGCATTCCCATTGACAGCCATCTCTGTCGCGGCCCGGGCCTGAGTCTCCTCGGTCAGGACAATTCTCCGAGCAAGAAGATCAACACCTCAAATGTCGGCGAAGTCGAATATCTCTTCGCAGGTCTTGAGATTCGCAGCACCCTGTCCTTCGATTACCACTCCTGGCGCCTACGCTACACCAGCATCGAAGCCGGTAAAGCAGGCGGCCGTCGTTCCGAACTCGCATTACGCCCCTCTCACGATCGCAAGCTAGCAGATGAGAAGGATTTCATCAAGATGGCTTACGGACTCGCGTCTGAGTTTGGTGATCAGGGAACCGGGGTTCGCGTTTCTGAGGCACCAGGACCGAGAAGAGTGGATTCTCCCTCGAACCTGGACATTACGAGGAAAGTGTCCACTGATGGACCTGTTGCTCGCCGTCAGTTCCAGTATTTTGCTAGGAGGATTACTCTGGGTGCTGAGGCATTAGATGACTTCGACAAGCACGAGATCCTCGAGCCCGATGTTGACTATGCAGCGCCGATGGCGGAAGCTTCGAATGACCTTGTTGCAGCTCCAACTGAAAGCATGGATGAAGGCGAAATGGACGCCCAGGATGACGAGCGAGCCGCTAAGGAGTTGGAGGAGGATCTCAAGAATATTGAGGATGATCGAATATAAGAGCCGATTGTATTTCCGAATATATCGGATGTGTATTATAGAATGGGCAGCTTGGATAGCTAACGTGCATGGATCGGAGTGGGAGCATTTGCATCGGATGAGTTGGCGAATGGAATTTACTGACTGCGTGGACATTTGTATTTGAGATGTATGTACCTTGCTGTATAATAGGAAAGAGATAAAAATCTTCATCGATACCCCCTCACCGTCCGCAGCTGGATGCCAAGAACAATCGCCAATCACATGGCACATCCGACATGGTAAGTCCGACATGCCACATGCTGTGTTACTAAACTTGCAGCTGTCCATGCGGTCCATACATATCGACGACATCTCTACCCAAAAGACTCCTGCAACAGATCTAGAACCAAGAAACTTATATACAGACCTGACCGAGCCCACACCATGTCACGTATCTGTTTCGTCTTTGGCGAGGGGGGTTCATTCTTCTACGATGGACCTCTGTCCTGGGAAAGGTCCGTATGGAGAATGGCAGCCTAGTAGCACTGCACTAAACGAACACTCAGATTGAACATGCCTCAGGAAATAGAGGATGTTTTCAATGGCCTACATACAGTTATTGATCTCTATCAGCTGGCGCTTGGGTCACGGGGAGCGTACTACATAAGCTTCATCAGGAACGACGGGAACGTGAAATACGTGGATGATGTAGGTAGGTCAGTGATAAAAACCCTCTGCGGAACCTTCAAGTAATACGAACAAAGTACACGCGAACCTTCCCCCAAATCTTCTAGCGTTCCTTGGCCCCACCACAAAAGATCACTACTCCCCGCTCCTCGAAACCACTATCAAATTCCCAAGTATAGCCCACTCTATCCCCGACATAGAGGTTTGGCTCGGCCCAAATAACAGCTATTTCGTGCAAAACGTCCGGACTTCAAGCTGGCAGCACGACGGTCTTCCATCCGCACTTGTGGATGTGATGAAATTGTATAACACTAACAGCACTCGAACAAATCCTATCAGACTGCTCACGCTTGGCTATGGAGGAAGCTATTTTGCGGCGTGGAATGATGGGAAATTTGCGTATGACTTAGTGGGATGTTCAAAGGTTTTAGACGAGATGCTTGATCGGCTTCTCGAAGCTGAGAGTAGTGGAAGTAGGAGTCATGGAGTGACAGAAATCGAGGTACGTGTTTGCTGATTAAGAGCGAAGACAACCTCACCTGACCGGGAATTCCACAATCAGTACATCTCAATCTCACCCTTCCACCCCAACCGCTGGATCCTCTTCTTCAAAGACGGCACATACTTCTGTTCTCTCCCATCTACATGGCATGTTCTCTGCGCTCCTATCTCAGCAACCAACTCTGCGTTCATGAAAAAGCAATATCCAGACGCGGAACCACTGCCAAGTTCGACTCGGAGGGAAATCGTGTCTCAATTGATACAGTTTGTAACGGAGCATATTCTCACTGCTATTTTGACCAGCCCAAGCACCGTTCCGGCAACCACTGGGGATCCAAACGCTAGCTCGACTGGCTATGTCCCTGAAATGGGAGCTTCCGAGTCGATGTTCTATTCAAATGTCACGGATACGGGAGATCTTGATTTTGGGATGGGTGAAAGTGTCGTTGCTGCGCATGGGCTTGCTGGGGTTACGGATGTAGGTGCTTCGGCCACTTCTGCAAGTAACCCTGACGGTGGGAGTGGAGTCGCTCATTTCAGTGGCGGAGATGATGGTGGTGGAGGGGGAGTTGCTTACACGGGAGGTGATGGCGGTGGTGCTGGAGCGATTGGTGGGTTTGGGTTTTGAGAAGTAAGTGTCCCGAGAATTATGGTGTATTTTGATGTATTTATGGTGGCAATCTCCTTTTTCTTCGAGAATTGATATTGGCTCGATATTGGCTCTGGCCATCCTCAGCAGAGACTTCTGACTACCTAGGCGGCTGTCCATTGACAACATCTATCTCGCCAAGCTTAGTTTGTTTTCTTTTCAGGGTTCAGGGCTGTTCAGCGGCTTACTTGGCCCCTATTTCAGTGCTCGATACAGGCGATGGTCTTTGAGTTCTTTTTTTATGCTTTGATCGACGGCTCTGATTTGTACAGCTCTCGATCCTAATTAAGCTTGCGGAGTAGACGACAAAGTAGTAGCGAGGCCGAAATGGCTCGCTTAAATAGGGGTAAAAACGGGGCTCTTGTTGCTTCTACGAAGCAAGGGTGTTGAGAGATCTTCCGCAGCACAAGCCTGCATCCAGAGTGCATGTATCCAAATTACGCGGCGATGTTTACGGCCATATTGATTCGTTGCTTGTTGATCTCTCACGGTCATCTGTCGGGGTGGGCGGCTTCCTGGGAGTTTTCGCTTACAATGAAGGTCACCAGTCACCGTGATGGTAACTAAGCTGTTGGGCTATAGCTGAAACAGTGATTAGGTTGCCATTGGGACTCCATCTCAAGAGCATCTCCGATATTCCCGTGTTCCTCAACGTTGTGAGGTTTGTATTAGCCGTGGTGAGTGCTCTCGATTGGGCATATAAAGCTTGGAAGTTAGATGCGATACGACAGGAAATGTTGGCAGGTCATCGGCTCTAGAGTTGTCAGTCTGGTCATCCAGCCATACAATTCTAACCATGTACTCAACGATTAACTCTGGCCAGTGGATTCTCCTTTAGACGCGAATCAACAACAAGACTTCATAAGTCCTACGTAATCCTTACAGACTCTCTCAAAAGGAGTAGTGTCGGCGTTCCCACAAATTCACCATTTCGCCATTTAACTTTTTTCTTACCCGAATTTCGGATCTCTGAGACGACTCTGTCCGCAATTCGATTTCAAATTTTCTATGGCAAAGGAAATAAAATTCTTCGATATCTCGGATGCGAACGTTGCCCTCCAGACTCACAAGGCTGGTGTAAGGGCATTTGCAGAAGATTCTGCTATACGAAGTTGACTTAGATTCCTTCATGGAAAAGTAATCCACGCATGTAAAAGTCACCATGAAAAGGCAGGATAATGTTATGTGGTAGTCAAAGATTCGGATAAGGAACATCGTCTTGTGAGCTTCATCGTGACAGACCACAGATAATGCCAGACCAAGCTTTCTTGCTTGGCAGACGTCCCCACGCACTAGTGATCTACAAGGTGCTTCGATCAAGGCAGCCAAGATTTGCGGTGACTTATCTGCTTATTGGATATTCGCGCGAAATGAAAGACTGTGCAGGCGGGCTTGCAAGCAAGTCTATCCTGAACTATCGACTTTCATATTTTTTTTATTTAAGATTTTTGCCTGTTTCATGGAATGAGGTAGACGTCTAGCACAACCATATATGTGGTCACAGGCATCAAACATCTCATCCAATTGGGTGTATACAGCCTAACGGCCTGCTGTGTCACGTATTAGTCGAGGAGAAGAACTTACTCAAATTCAGTCGTCCTTTTACATTTGTCTGTTGTGAACCTAGATTTGAGGGAACGGACACACTTGTGTCTTTTTGCTCTTCGTCCAGCTAACAACGGACCAACTGGCTACCAGCTGGCCTTTCCGGCTTCCATCAAAGGGTGGTATCTGTGATATTCAGATTCCCACCACGGACTGCCAAGAGCGATATGTGGCGTTCATTGAATCCAATTCTCGACTTAGATGACTTGCTGCAAATCGACAGGCAGCCAAGCGAGACGGGTCACTCGACCTAGTTGATTGGTGCCCTGCGGCACCTCCCCCTTTTTGGCTGCCCAGCTGGCATGCCAGCCGGCACCTTATAACCAAGGCCACAAGACCATATGGTTTCATGAGGTGGTCAACAAAGAAAAGCCCACAAGTCTTTGCAGTCATTCTCAGGCAACTCGCGAGAATCAAACCCTTTTATCACTAACGATATCCTATCTCCTCATGCGTTTGGTACTTGAGCCCAGCTCACAACAATCCATCAACATAAGAAACACGATCCTCAAGGGCCCATGGGATGGCATACCTCAGCTGTGTCTCTCCCTAGACACAGGACCAGACTCCGATGGCACTAGCCAGAAGGCTACGCCCTTGGTTCCCGGGGGCACTCTTCGCGGACGCCTAGAAATTGCGTGTGGACGCAACATTCATATTCGCCATGTCAGCATCTTTCTTGAAGGTGGGAGCACCCTCAAATTCATCGCATGTTCTTCCAACAACGTGTTGACTATTTGTAGGCGTTTTGAGGAGTTGGGTCCCTACTGCAGTCGCAGTAGCCGAGCGCAAGGTATGTTTCATTTTGAGGAGAAAGCCACATGGTCCGCTCATAAACACATATTCTCTCATCTTGTCTGATACAACATGTGTATTTTAGTTCTTGAACCAAGCGTTGGACATCCCGACCTCAAAGTTCAGCAATGCCACCGTATCAGTCAAGGGATTCCAACTTTCAATCCCATTCCATTTCATCATCTCTAAAACCATCCCATCCTCGGATCCACATTCGCCAGAGCATTGCTTACAGCTTCCGCCATCTATTGAACTTGGGAAGGTCATTATCGATAATAACTCGAGGAGGAGATATGCGCAGCCTAGTGTATCCTACGAATTGAGGGCTGTCGTTCAATATGCGACCGAGGACGACGCGACCCGACTACCTATTGAATGCTCTCTGCCTTTCCTTTTAAATTGTCACACCAAAGAATTCCCGCCCACCAATACCGCAGACTTTCCCGAAGAGTTCAAGTTGGAAGCATCAAAGTTTCTTCGTTGGTCAGTTTTTGGCCGGAAGATTGGGACCCTGACTGTGACCATGTCAGAGCCACGACCACTGACGTATAATGCTTCATCATCCGACAGTTCCACAGATTGTCATCTAAGGCTAGAATTCAATCCTACAGGTTCGGAAAATGTTCTCCAAGTCCTTCACGCCTTGAAGTTCTCAATATATCCACTGATCCGAGTCAAGACCTTTTATTCTGTCAAGTCTTTTGCGCACCTCCCCAGCCAAAGCATTTCAGTTGAAGGGGGTAAGACTGGACTGCGAGATGAGCTCATCAAGTTCAAGATCCAGGAGGTTCCTCATGTTACATGGTCATGTAATCACAATCGTGAAAGCTCAGGTTCAATAACCAGTCCACCATCAGTTGCCGATTCGACATCAACTGAAAATGACGCTGTCCCTGGCTACGAAAAAGAGCACTCACCACAAACATCGACTGGAAAATGGACAGCAAGCATTGCCCATCCAATATCCGTAAAAGGTCGCCTGGTTCCGACATTCTGCTGCTGCGTCGCCGCGCGCCTCTACACAATCATCTTACGACTCAAGGTGTCCGGCATTCGCAGAGAATCATTTGACTTGGAAGTTCCGCTCCAAGTCATTCATAGAGCTTCAGACGGCATTCTGGACGAGCTCACTGACAAACCAGATGAGACTGGAGAACATGCATCCATTTCAGGCGTTCGAGGAGATTCAGAGATGTCCCGCGTCAGCGTTGAGTTTCCTGTAGGTTACATGCCCTGTAATACCTGGTTAACATTAACGCTTCGCAGAACGGTCCAAGTCTCCCTCCACATTATCATCCGTAATTTCGTTGATCAGGTGGAGTTGGCGCTGAACAGAGAGTCCAATCCGCTTCTAACGATTTGTGGAGGTGGCAACTTTTCGACGGGAATTGGCGAACATTGTCATCTTACAAGAACGGGTCTGCCGAGTCTATGGTCACGACTGAATAAGGATGGAAGCGATCCATAAGGAGTTGGAGGTTGTTTCACATACCAGGTTTTTACAATATATTCAACTGCTGGGCGTTGTACCTCACACAAGCCTCACGAACTTTTGGAATCCAGACCATTCTGCAAGACCTTAACTGGTCAGACTGTACATCTTCAACTTGACGTTGGAAAACGCCCGCTAAGCTCAGAAGTTCAAGATTTGAACTGGTATCGTACCCCACCTTGGATCGAGAGACCTGACTACCCTGTGCGTCTGAGACATGTCATGCCATCTGATTTGTAAGTCTGAGGGCCTGCGGGATGAGCTAGTGGCATTGTCGGGAATCTCTGTGACATTTTTGCCCCTTGAACATCCAAATATTGGAGACTTGCAGGTCTTCTAAAGCCTGTCTGGATGCTCGTACGACACCGGGAGCTATTTGTAGCCGTCTCTGATTACACAGTATGCCATAGATACACAGCTGATGTTTTAACCCCTGTTGCATGAAGGAGACGTTTCTGGTTCGGGCAATAATCGTAACCATGGCTTTTGTTGATTTACTACCCGATTTAGTAAGGCGCATCTTTTTCTCCTCGATCCTCTGCAGTCCGTGAACCTACAGCTGGCCAGTGGAATGTGTTAGAAAGAAATCATTGACCAATGGATTGAGATCTTTCCATGAGAGGCAGTCTTCAAATGGGGACGAACTTGACGTTCAGGTGGACACACGAGCAAGTTGAGTGTGGAGGGAAGGGGGACATGACATGTCGTGTCACTGGCATCTTCTGATTGGCTTTGTCCTGCCCAAAGGTTCTGTGCGCATTATCGTTTCCTGTGTCTTGGCCATCACCGGCAACAGCCGGGTATTGTGGGCTGTAGACGTCGCTTGTGTCAGCCAATCATTATCCTCCAACCAGATGTACCAGAACTGCTATCAGTCCCGTTTGACACTTGCACGTACCCTGCTGTGTAGGTAGCAAGTATTTCCAACAAAGGAGCTGAAGCTGATACAAGTCCTTTGCTTTAGGAATAATCACTCATTGACCAAAAGCATTATGTTGCAGCCTTGAAAAGCCGACATGAGGATAATTCGTACGAGGCAGACTTTGGATGGTGGCATGTTACTTGCCCTTGCGAACGGCTGAAAGACTGGACCCAAGACTTTGGGTGGAAGATGAAGGCTGTCAATTAAAATGAGATAATCCAATGAGAAGCGGAGAGTGACACACTGTGATCCCCAGGCAGTCGAAGAACAACTTCCCGCGAACATTACGGCTGTGTGTCCAGATGACTTCAATATCGCCAGGGTCGCCAGGGTCGCCGGCTCGACGACATAAAATTCAAGCGCACGGAGAGGTATCCTATTACTGATAATCCCGCAAACCTCCTGTCTCTCCCATGAAATAGTTCAGGGTTATCAGGGTGACGAGCAAGTAAGATCTGGCAACGATGAAAAGTACAATTGACATGAGCATCGCATCGATCTTACTTCCAACTCATGAATTCCTCAAACCAACACTACCTACACCTCTCAAGGTTCGGAAATGTCGCAGCCACAACAGCAAGCTGCCAAATCGAAGAGAAAGCGTATCTGACAGACAGTCTTCTCGGATGCGAGTAACTCGGCAAACACATCGGAAAAGAACACGGCAACAAAAGCAACCCCAAGAACAACTTGACACTTCAGGCCCTCCAGAACATGAGAAAGATTTTGGTGTGGAACATTCGTCAGGGGCGCGACTAAGTACCCCGCCAGTGCAAGCAGAAACCGCCTTGGTAGGAAAAATGTACTCATTCATAGAAACACCGATGTGCGACTAATTTGAATCCCATTTAGGATCCCCCCTCGTCAGAACCACTCCTTAGAGTTCCTCTGCAATCATCTGATGACATACCAGTGCCCATCCCTTCGAGTAACCCATCTGCAAATAGGCAGATCAAACCCAGGCCGTCTTCCATGGACAGACACTGCGACTCGATTGCTCCACAAATACCAGACCCCGATACCTCTTTCGAAAGGCGAGAAACACTCAGGATTGCAGAGCAAAAAAGGAGAGAGAGGTTCAGCCTGGCATTACAAAGAATGGAAGATTCACTGCCTTCAAATTACAAGACACCTTACAATCGAAGTGACGAGGGGGAGGAAGATTCTGGGGGTATGACACACAAAAGGCAACGCGTTCTGGGGACAGGGGTTGCTTTGGATATGGCTATAGAGTATATCAAGCTTTTACAAGAAGAGATCGAAGTTGCAAGGCAGAGAGCAGCCAAAGCAGAGAGAAAACTTCGTCAAGCATGTCAAGACTGAGTGATGTAAACAATGAAGCATCTGTGCATTCCCGGTGATGGATCTCATGCGATACAATCATTACTTCAAATTTAAATTAGAACTCTGTTGTGCGTAGTGAATAAGGTTCTCATAGGCACTTGAAATCTTCTATCGCATATCTAGGAGATCGCATGTGGTGTATCGGTGCTCTCAATCTCGAAATTGATGAAGGAAGTGATCTAAGAAACTCATCAACTTGCATAATGCTAGTCCGACCAATCGTGATAGCACGCATGCGAATGTTGAAGGGCAAGTGGGCGATTTTGAGATCTGCCTAGACCACAGCAGAAGGAATTGGAGACGGATGGCGAGACTCAGCCGTTCTCTCTGACACCAACCCCACGCAACAAGACCCTATTCTTTCAATATGAAATGAGAATATCTTTCGATAAGAATCTATAACGTAAAAGTTAGACGAATAGGGAGGTTCTTCGAACCTAGTGGGTAGAGAAGTGGGCGCAAAAGAAACCCAGATTTGAACTTTGCAGTGAATTCTTGCTCAGCTACACTTTGGTTCCGTTAACTTTCTGATCAATGGCGAGTGTCACTGAGAGAACGTGTTAGAGGAACAAGTCCTTGTTGGTTCCAAGCCCCTGGCTTCTGGACTGCCCTGACCTGTCAAGTGTAGCTTGGAAGGTAAGCCACTATCTTGGGGATGTCTGCAGTGGGGCCTTACCTCAGTAACCTAGGGACCGATAAGACCATTATAAGTAAGAAGGAACTCGTCGATGGAAGGCAATTCACGAGCACTTCAGAACAAGATCAGTCTTTCTGATCGATTCTTTCATTGTCAGTGAAACCTGCATATTTTGTCACAACGACCATCACCAGCTCCCCGCCACCACACCTTGCATACCAGACAACCATTGTAGCCAACGATAACGATGGCCGCCCTGCAGCAGTACTCTTGGCTGATTGCCATAATATCCATCGCGTTCTGCTTCAGCTCCTTCGGGAACGGCGGTAACGATGTTGCTAACGCCTACGCAACCTCCATTGCGGCACGGACTTTGAAGATGTGGCAAGCTGGTATCTTATCCATCGTTACCGAATTTGTTGGAGCTGTGGCCCTCGGCTCTGGTGTCACGAGCACTATAAAGAACAAGATCATGGACTTGGAACGGTTCAAGGGAAAGCCAGGAACTCTTATTCTTGCCATGACATGTGCTGAAATCGGCAGTGCAGCATGGTTGACGATTGCAAACCAGATTGGATTTCCAGTGTCGACTACCCACACCATTGTCGGTGCCCTCGTCGGAACTGGTATTGCATCACAGGCGGATATCTCCTGGGCTTGGAATTCTGGCAGCGTCTCACAGATTGCGGCATCGTGGGCCATCGCCCCTCTCATCTCCGCCTCGATCGCCGCGATTTTGTTTTTGTCACTCAAGTTCTCCGTCCTCGAACGTCAAGATTCTTTTAAATGGGCAATGCGGTTGATTCCATTCTATCTCGCATTCACTGGAGCAGTACTCGCTCTTTTCATCGTTATCGAATTGCCTACAGCACCTACACTTGAAGAGTTTGGAGCCGGCAACATTATCGCCATCGTGTTTGGTACATTCGGCGGAGTTCTTGTCATTTCATATGTCTTTTTTATGCCATATTTTCATCGGAGACTGGTCTTGAACGATGCACGAATTCAAGTTTGGCACCTTCCTCTAGGCCCTCTTCTGTGGAGGGACAACCCACCCCTCTATTGGCCTGGCAATCAAGGAAATCCTGATGGGGCTGTTGTCAAAGATCACTACAGAAACACCCGTCAAGAGAGTGAAGTTGTGGCTACGGACTCTCCTGTTCTCCCTGCTGGAGACGAAGAGTCCAAGTTGAGCCCAGAACCACTCCCTGCCGCTCAAGCATCCGCGCTGGAACGTGGAGAAGGAATGGAGCCACCAAGGAGGAGAAAAAGGCACCTCGAGCCTAGAGAGCGATTCCTCACCCCTACCAAGGATTTACCAATTTACAAGCCCGCTCGTTTGTGGTCCTGGACAAAGTACCTCTTCCTGCAAGGCATCACGCGCGATGTCACCTCGCACAACTCCGACCGTCTCGAAAAGACCCACGCCCGGGCAAAGCATTATAACAATAAGGTTGAACACTTGTGGACATACGCTCAAGTAACGAGTGCAATGATGATGTCGATTGCTCATGGTTCCAACGATGTCGCCAATGCTGTAGGGCCCTGGGTCGCTGCATATAATACTTACCAAGCCGGGGTAGTGGACAGCAAGTCTCCAACACCTATCTGGATCCTCGTCGTCGCCGGGTTCCTGCTCGGTCTAGGATTTTGGGTTGTAGGCTGGAAAATCGTTGCTGCCCTTGGAAACAAAATTACGCAGATGTCACCCACCCGAGGTTATGCTATCGAACTCGGAGCTGCTATTACAGTCCTCCTGGCATCTAGGCTGAGCTTGCCCGTTAGCACAACTCATTGCCTGACTGGCGCCACAATGGGCGTGAGTTTGATGAATTTCACGCTGGAAGCTACGAACTGGCGACAATTGGCTTTTATTTTCCTGGGATGGGTCTTGACTTTACCTGCGGCTGGTATGATTTCCGGTCTGCTCATGGTGATGGCCCTGAACACCCCACATTTCTGATAGGGTAGCATGGTATGGAGGTTAATGCTCTGGCAAGGCATTTCCGCGAATAGTGCGGCAGGACGATCTCGGTGGAGAGCAAGGGCGAGATGTACGGTTGTTGATTTGCTTTGGCACCTATAGTTGTAATGCATTCTGAAATACGAGACAGTTGTGCTTGAAAATTTCTCCCAGACTGATCCATGTGTACTTCACGCATCGTGGATCCTCGCTAAAATACAGTACCGGGCACATGTCTCTGTACTCTGCACTATCAACTGGTGCTCTCTGTACTAACCGTTGGTGCTCAATCTGTGTTGTCCATTGGTCAGACTCCGTGGCTTCTGGAAACTTGGGGTACGTAGAATTGAGGTAGGGAAGAAAATGATCACGCGACCAAATTTAGACGGGGTCAGGATAAGCTCTTGCATGCTGCGCGAGGGAAGTGGAGAATTCGGCGAGATGTCACTCGGCTCAGACCATTGGTTCGTTTCCTACGTTCAGGTCACTGCTTGTCCCGCGAGCTGACAGGGGTTTGCAGGGGGGCGTTGCTGGGCGAAGTCTTCGGGAGCATCCAGATTACGGACCTCGGTGTCTAGGTTCAGAGGGACACGCCACAGCTTAGAAATCTACATCGCGACTAGGAAACCTCAGTTCTACATTATGGTCAGCTACATGACCCAGGACTATGACATCAAGACATTCACAGACAATTGAGTCGATCTCTATTTAGACGGCTGCAACTACTTCTTGCTGTCAAGATTGCAGTTGCATTGAGTTGTAGAAGTGAGGCTATAGAGCTGCAAAATCCTATAGTCGATGCTGACTGGTTCCGAAAACTACTCTATAGTCTCACTGGTACAATATATACCTTCATCCAGCTTGACCTGACATTCCCTATCTTTCCAATCACAAAGTATATACAAGATTCTCTCATTGCTCATGCTGATGAAGCTTTTCTCCAGGCCCATCTACCGCCCATCCACCTCACCAGATATACCAGACCGATCAACACAGGAACTTCAATGAGAGGTCCAACCGTGGCAGCGAGTGCTTGGTCGCTCTCTGGCCCGTATGTGGCCACAGCAACAGCAATGGCCAGCTCGAAATTGTTACTGGCAGCTGTGAAGCTCTGCGTAGCTCCTAGCTTGTAGCCGTATCCTAATTTATTGCATACCCACAGAGTGAAGAAGAATATGACGATGAAGTATACTATAAGTGGTGCTGCAACTCGAACTACTGAGACGATCTGGTGGACTACGCGGCGTCCTTGGGAAGCGAAAAGAACGACAATGGTATAGAGAAGGCCGATGAGTGACCATGGAGCAAGCCATTTCAGAAATGTTTGCTCGTACCACTCTCCTCCGACGAATTTCCTCAGTGCGAGTCTGGTGATCACTGCAGCTCCAAGTGGAATGCCCAGAAAGACGGCAACACTTATAGCAACTGTATCATAAGACACTGAGATGCCTCCAGATTCGTGGCTGATAACCTGGATGAAGAGGATGGCGAGAGGGGCGTAGAGAACCATCTGGAGGATAGAATTGACGGCGACCAGAATCGCGCAATATTCGTCGTCGCCCCCAGCTAGTCCATTCCATATCAGAACCTGAGAATGGTAAGCATGGCAATCAATAATGGAGGACAGAGGATCAAACATACCATGGCGATACATCTTGCCAGACCAACCAACACCAGGCCTGTGCGTAGATCGCTTCTGTCTGGTAGGAATGCCCATGCAAGGCCCAACTGCTGAATGTTAGCGGAACCTCCAATCTAGAACAAGCCGGTAAGATCAGGTACGCACCATCAGAAGCGGAGCAACAATCCAATTCATGAGAATACTGAAGCCAATCTGGACCCAAAGAGCTCGGGTTCTGAAAAGGAGATGTAGGACCTCGTAGCGTACTTTGCACAGAATGGGGTACATCATGACGAGAAGGCCGAGCGCTATGGGCACAGAAACCCCAACGAATTTTCCCTTCTGGAGAGCTGGCCCAGTTTCCTCGACGAAGTTGCCCAAAAGCACACCCACAATCATGGCGAGTAGTATCCATACTGCGAGAAACCGATCCAGCCAGCCCAGGCCTTTGATCACTGAGCCCTTCTGTACAGCAATTTGTTCTTCGAGCTGCAAGGCATGTTGATTCTCGAGATCTGTATCCTTGTCGCGGAATGTAGGCTGTACACCAGCTGGTGCCTGTGTTTCAACAGGTGCCAAAGTCATGATGCTCGAGTGCCGATGTTGTGGATTTTAAGGTCGCTCCGAAACGTTTGTGGACTCCCTTTAGCTGGCGATAGGTTGATGAATCAATTGGTTTGCAGAAAGGCTTTCGAGGGTATGAATCGTGTTGTTTTTGAATATCGCTCTTCAAGTGTATTTCGAATCGTGCTTTATATTCGAAAGCTGCCGATGAGGTGGCCATGCTGGGCAAGCATAGAGCAGGTCGACTGGTTTACACCAATCACTATTCCGCAGTGACAAATAACGCTAAGGCTGTTTGTAATGTTCTAACTTCTCTTGCTTTCTGCGAAATCTTTGTAAACAAAAAACGAGACTGATGTCGCAAGAAAGCTGGGTAAGTCGCCCACGTGGTCTCTGTGGCCCCTTTGATAAGAGTCGAAGAGCGCACGTCTGTTTACAGCAAACCTGCCTGCCCCACTTCGCCTCGTCCCGCTTCGCCTCCTCGAAATGATACAGCCAATCAAAGGCCTTGAGTGACATTCAAGTCCAATCCCCTGGAAGTTCTCTCACAGCCCTCCAGTTCTACGTCACTATTCCACCCATCTACATTATCCGTTTGACCTTTTTCTCCATGGCATTCCATCATCACTTTTGCGCCCTCGACTCAATTAATCTCATTCTCTCTTGTCCTTGGGTGCCGGGCGGTCGAACTCCGGTTTTGGTATCTTGGCTTGCTAAGCGAGCTGGCGGTGACACACCACTGCGAAAGTCTCCATTCGACGTTGTCATCACGCATAAGTTCTTCATGGCACTTTCTAGGTTTTCTTCTGGAGCCCTTACAGCATACCATTTCAAATTCTTAGTCCAAACATGCCAGCCAAGGTACTGAATCTCTGTTAGAGTCTACAGTGGTCGATCAGTATGGAGCTAATCCACGTGGTAGAAAGACAGCCCTTCCGCTACTCGAATCCGTGACAACCAGAGACGTTCCAGAAGTCGACGAGCTGGCGTGATACAAGAGCTCCAGCAACGTGTACGAGAATTCGAGTTGAAGGGTGTTGCTGCGAGCGTCGAAATGCAACAGGCTGCGCGCGAAGTCATGCGGGAAAATATGATGTTACGCACCCTACTAGCGCAGCACAATATACCGCAGGATGTGGTGGACTCCCATCTGAAGTCCTCCATGGGAAATGGAGCTCGGGAGACCCTGAGGACTACAACGGATATCGCCACTGTCGGCCAGGTAGCATTACGCCAGCATTCTGGAGCAGCAATCCTTGCACATGCTTCACCAAAGAAAGCCCCCATAAACGCCAACAATATGCATCCATACAACGTTGGAGATGGGACTGTTTTCTCACATCATGTTAGCCTCACGGCCGCTTCGGGAACCGTGGAAGAGCACAGCGATCCAATCGAACACGATATCAACTTTCTTCACTCAAATATACCCGCATCGTTCACAATGACAGAGCCAAATGGACATGCCCTGGGAAGTGATAAGTCAGATGATGAGCCATTCACGCCGGACACTTCAGACTACTCCCTGTGCCCTAATGACGACGAATGCTTCTGTGCTCCCACGATGGATCACGAACACGAGCATGCAAGTCCTGCAACAGAGATGTCATGTGAGACTGCAGCAGCCATTCTGGCGGATCTACGACGTGATGCGGACATGGACACAATCCGCACCTGGCTTGGATGTAGTCAGGTTGGGTTCAATGAATCTGCGGAATGTATGATTAAGATATCCACGGTTCTGCAGATGATGGAGTGATTTATTGGGCAGAATCACAAGTACTGAAATGGTTTCGCTTTTGGAAAGACTGCTTGGTGGATATGTAAGGGACTCACCATCAACAAATATCGGAAAGTAAGACGGTCACCACTCGACTGAGATCAACGATTCATCCTTTGTACCTGTCTCAAGGTCTCGACGGGATTCATGGAGAGCGAAACTTTGCTTGGCAATGCTGCGAGGAGAGGCGTCGCTTTCAAAAGCTATTCCTGTAGACGTGGTAACAAAACAGCAAACATCGCTGCATGTGTATGATGATCTCCAATCGACTGGAACTATTGAGGCTTGCCAGCATGCCTCTGCTTTTTCTGTATGCTGGACGGTACCGGTTTCTTCAACGGGTCACCAATTGATCGCATTCCACATTCCTGCTGCTACATCGATGGTCCCCCAGGTCTGCCGCAATAGCTACCTTCCAGGCCATCTTTTACATCATCATCCATCGTCAGTTTACGGCAAGGCTGGCACGCACGGCTCGGGATTGAGATTAACTTATTGGTGCCAGGTTGTTGTTGCTTTTCTCGGGATAACAGTCCTGTTGTCATCGTCATGTCTATTCATTTGAAGGAATTTTTGAGCTCTTTCTCGCATGGCATGTCGTGATATCCATCATGGTCGTTGTGGGCCATCACTTTCCCACCCTCACTTGCCGTGTGTGGGAGAACCATCGGTCTTCAGCTGCTGGCATCCGTCTCACATCCGCAGTTCAAGGCCAACCGGCAACGACAAACGCTCTGATCACCGCCGACGATAAAGAGAAGCTGCCCCAGACCACCTTACTTTCTAATCGATGTGTCCTCCGCGGAGAACTTGGACTGAAACCGACATCAACGTGCTTCTGACGAGAGTACAGAACCACGCACAACCGTCTCCATCCGCACTAGAGATACCAAACTCACATTTGAGTTCTCGCAATCCCGCACCCCTCCTGACCGAGGCTGGGTATTCCTCTCATTCACCATATGCAAAGTCACTTGATGGCTCTCTAAGTTTCATGGCCATCGCCAGACAACTTGACTGTAGTGCTATAATGTCAAACATTCAAACACACCCCAATGGCGCGAAGCTGTATAAGGGATGGGGGACTCATACTTTGGTTGACGACGTGATGGCTACACCCATAATGTCTGGTGCTGAGGATGAAGTCTTCGTAGGTAGGAGGCTGCCTATTATGGCGATTTTGGAAACCAAGCTATCCACCACAAGTATGGATGAAGTTGGTGTGCTTGTGTCGAGGCCCGAAAGCATGGTCGATAAGAGGAGAAAGGCTGCTGAGAAGGTCGTGAGAGCATGAGGCTCTACCAGTGTGAGATTGGAGGTAAAAACACTCAGTTGGTGATCTTCACTGTCAGTGACTAAGTATTCTGTGTGTTGAAAGAACCTCCTGTATATCTTTACGACTGTGAATAAAGTATCAGCACTGCCATTTGGTGATTATACAAGGTGTGAGCGCAGATGACGCAAATTTATTCTTCTATTCTCTAAAGCCTTCAGTGTGGTCATCTATAAGAATTCATTGTTGTCAGAGTCTTAGAGCTTACATCAGATGCTAAGCCTCGGAAGGAACGACGAGCACGACAGCATTCCCCGCCTCACAACAAATATTCAGGAAGCGGCCATCGCATTTGACCACAAACGACACACCACTCACAATCTTTCGTTACTGACGAAAATGGCCCCTACGTCTAAAAGTGAGGCATTACGTGCAATGCTCAATACAGCCAAGCCCGCGATCGCCATGTCCGCCCACAATCCACTCAGCGCAAAGCTCGCAGCTGAGGGAGGTTTCGATGCGATATGGGTGAGCGGCTTCGAACTTGCAGCATCATGTGCCGTGCCAGACGCAAATATCCTGCCCATGGGCACCCATCTCGAGGTGACGAGGTCGATGGCGAATATTCATGGTCTGGACATCCCACTTATCGCAGACTTGGACACCGGTTTCGGCAATGCCATCAATGTGGCCTACGTAATACCACAATATGAAGCAGTAGGTGCTGCGGCTGTTGTGATTGAAGACAAAACGTTTCCCAAAGACAGTAGTCTGCGAACTGATGGCCGCCAAAAGCTGGTGTCGATCGAGGAATTCCAAGGCAAGATCGCAGCTGCCAAGGCCGCGAGCTCGATGCTGGTCATTGCACGTACCGAGGCGTTGATTGCGGACTTGGGCGAGGAAGAAGCTTTGGAGAGAGGAATGGCATATGTTGAGGCTGGAGCAGATGCAATTTTGATTCACAGCAAGAAGAAGACTCCGGATGAGATGTTGTCGTTCTGTCGAGCTTGGCAGGGACAAGTACCTTTGGTCATTGTTCCAACGAGCTATCCACAACTCTCCTTTGCAGAAATAGGGGAGTTAAACAAAGTCGGATTGATTATCTGTGGGAATCATGCGATCAGGGCCTCGGTGGCTGCCATGAAACATGTCTTTCAGCGGATTTTGAAGGATGGCGGCATTGCAGGCGTTGAGGACGAGATTGCCACAGTGTCCGAAGTGTTCAAATTACAGGGAGACGACTGGATGCGTGAGCTGGAAAGGAAGTATTTACGATGAAGCATTTCAAGGGAGAATAACCAGATGAGCTTCACGAAAATGGGGTACCCAGTCATGGAGTAAGACATTTCAGGATGGGCTTTGAGAATAGAATGGCTTTGCTCGTCATACCTCTCTTGTCCTTAAGCTTGGTAGAATGGAGCGGGATCTGAAGATCAAGTACGGTCTCATCAATTTGAAAGGAGTAATTTTTGGCCAGATCTTCAGTTCACAGGCTCGGTTGGAATTATCACGTGCACGTGTTTGTTTTCTTCTGTACCTTTTTCTCGCAAAATTTGATATGAGTTGTTGAAAGTTGTTAGCTTAGACTGAAAACTTTGACTATTCCTTAAACTAATTCTCCTACACAGGAAACGCCACGTCCCTCCCGAGACTCTTTGCAACCCAATAACCTACAGCCTCTCTGACGATATTATTGCTGCTCCACCTCCTATCCGGATGCACTCTGTTCGAGAAGTGCAACCAAAAGCTGTTCGAACCTCGGTCAATGACCATACTCGTTCCCGTAAAGCCAGTATGACTAGCAGTGAGGAGACTTGCCATCGGCCCCGCTGTGTAGTATTGGTTCAACTCAAATCCCAATCCATGTTCTTCGCCAGGAAACTCAGTGTTGAAGTTCTTGAATATCAGGTCAACAACCTCATGTGACAGGACTCGGTGACCACCGTATGTGCCATTGTTTAGGATCATCTGGCAGAATTTGGCTGTGTCGCCTACGGTAGAAAACAGGCCCGCATGCCCAGAGACGCCGCTGAGTGCCCAGGCATTTTCATCGTGTACAGTTCCACGAACCGGCTGGGGTCTTTGTGGCTCTTCTGAACCCAAGACGTCGATCTGAAATTCTTGAGTCGCCATGTATCGATAGAAAGGGAATCTCCGCCCCTCGATATTGCCGCGATTAAAGAACGTCTTCGTCATACCGAGTGGGATGGTGTATTGATAGATCTGTGCGTCGAGTGGTAGCTTGGTGATCCTCTCAAGGACGATGGCCATAGTCATGAAATTCAAATCCGAGTACAGAAAAGTGCTTCCTGGTGGGTTGATGATTTTCTGAGTAATGATAGCATTGATTTTCTCCGCGTACGTGGTGTAGTTGGACGAATATAGTGATGGCACGGGGTCGGCATTGAAGCCACTCGTATGTGTGAGTAGCTGTAGGATTGTGATATCCTCCTTGCCATTGACCGCAAACGCTGGGATATATGAAGATACTGTGGCGTTCAAGCTGAGGTTTCCAGTGTCCAGTTGCCTCAAGGCTGCGACCGTTGTGAACAACTTCGTGAGACTGGCCATGTCATAGATGGTATCAACCGTAGCATCTTCTTGTTCATCCGCGGGTAGATATGTTCCATTTACATCTGCGTAGAGATTTCTCTTACCGACTGCGAATGCGCACACAATTGTTGATTCATGAGCTACGAGAGTTGCCGACCCAGGCTCAATTGGATGGATCAAATTATGAGTCGGAGCCCCATAATTCGCTGGATGTGTGTATGCTGTCAAATTTGCAACCATGTGCTTGAGAGGCGATGCCCGCATCCCAACCAATTCGGGAGATCCATATCTGAGTGTATTCGCATGGTGATTGGGCTGGCCGGTGGGCGAGCCAAGAACACCCGTCAACGCGAATGAGAGGTAGAGAAAGTGCATGCTGCCTGGAGTACCAAGAACCGCTCCTGACCCAGAAACACGTCCCTGGAAAGATTTTAACTTGTCTGCAGGTCCGAAGTGTTTGTCTAAAGTACAATCTATGCTCCTGCGCACATTGTCATCAATAGCACCTCGAGATCACCGCCATATGAACCTTCCATTTCGAGAAACATGAATAGTGGCGGATCTCCACTCCCAGGGTTACGTTCCACTGCGATGTGCAGATCACCCGGGCGCTGTTGTTGAAAGACGTTGATCGCTTGTAGTGCACCCCAAGAATGGGGTGCATGGAAGTCTCGTAGCCGACCCGCGCATTCGGGTTGGCAGTGCTTACTTGTGATTAACTTCACCCGAGAGAGGAAAGACGGCACGGGATGATAATTTGATTACTCGGGAGTCGGCACAGTCATCGTCAGACATGTGCAAAGAGCTCTCGGCTATTATTTTGACATAACTACCATCAAAAACTTTCTGAGACCCTTTGCTCAGCGGATCTCGCCTTGAATTCAACTCCCCAAATGCCCCGAAGTCTTACAGATATACGTCCATCCTCACCATAGTGGAGAAATCATTACTCTAATCCTTCAAGTCTTTCATGGTAACTTCTTCAACCTCAGCTCCAGGAGCAACAGTCGTCATTGTGACGGTCCATACAGTGGGCAAAACGATGGCCAAAGATCCCATTGACAAACCCCAGTTCATCCCCAACTGTGTCATGGGTGCTGTGTGCAGAGCATTGATTCTCCATGCCATGGCTCCACCAGTCGCTTGGAACGTCTTGTATGCACCAACAAGAACGGCAGCTCTAGCAGTGGAATTGGACTCCGTACCAATGAGCCAATAGCAAAATCCTTGCCACAAAGCATCATAAGCTCCGTAGAAAATGTAGAGGAAGATCGGACCAGTGGAAAGAGATCCGTCTGTATAGTCGAGATCTTGCTTGTGGCCGTTGGCGACACGACGATCTTGCCATTTTTGAAAAGCGTAGCCACCTCCCCAGATAGCCATACCGGTCGAGAAGAGGACAACCCAGCCAAGCTTTGCCCTCGCCGGTCTTGTGAGGAACGGAAGATCGAGTAGAACTCCGATGAGCAGGCCGCCTAGCATTTGTGCAATCCAATACAACGCACCATTCAATGACCGAGTTCGAATATTGAAAGTAAGTCCGTTGACATCATTTTGCTGATATGAGTAGAATACGTTGGCACTTTTGGCATATCAGCGAAATCCTTTCCGAGCTCTCAGTGAGAAGAACCTACCAAAAGAAGAGTGGCAGCATGCATGCCACTCGCCAAGTGAACAGAGTCTGTATGGTAGTTTTAAACCCGTCCTTGAAAGAATGCTTCTCGTGCTCAACAGCTGCGTGCAACTGGGCAAGCTTTATCCTCGACGGGGAGCAAATGAAAATTCCAAGAACCCATCCGAAAAGCATGATGACCATCAGGGCGATGTATGTTGAGTCGGAGACCGTGCCGCTCTTGGAGTGGAAATTCAAGCCAAAAGAAGCGAGAGAACCTACTCCTCCTCCAAGATTGAAGATTATCCAAAATACAGCAATGGCGAGACCCTTCTGTGACTCCTTGACGTAAGTTGTCATGATAGCTCCTTGCACGACCCAGAGCATAGATGCACCGATACCAAGAATAGCACCAGAGGCAATAACAAAAGCCCCATTGTCATGATCTGCTTGTTGTAAGCACAGTGAGAAGTATGCATGAATGCCACCAACGTACGGTTAAAGTTGAGTAGACTCCCACTATACAATGCGTATGTCCATCCACCGAGGAGGAAACACAAGCGAGGTCCGACAAGAGAGAAGAAAGGCCCTGCAACAATGAGGGCAGTCGCAGCCGTTGCAGAGAGAAGAGCCACAGTCGCATTCGCGGCAACTGTGGGATCAACTTGTCCACTTCCTCCAAGTCCACCCAAGGCATTGTACATCTGCTTTCATCAGTAATGATGCTAGACTTGAAATGTTTGTGACTCACCCCGGGGCAGCAAAAACATATCACGCTTATCAATATGATTTGAGTCCAAGGATTCGCATAGAAATCCTTCAGTCGGCTTCCCCGCTCGGCAGCAGCTTCGACATCGTGCCCTGGAGTTGCCACTTGCTCCTGACTAGACATGGCGAAAGTTATCCAAGTAGACGAGATTTCTGTTGTAAAGACTGTAGACTGGAAAAGTTATTGTTTCGAAGCTTGTGATCTTCAAGTCGGTCAATTGGGGGTCAAAAGTCCATACCACTCTTATATTCAATCAGCTCAGACTTCTGCTTAGAAGTCCGCAATGTTCGCCGAGCCGTAACGTAGGGTGGGCTTGACCCGTTGTTGATAAGAGTGGTAAGGAGATGGAGAGTGGGAGTGTAGCACGAGAGCTCGGTCGGCTGTTAGTAGAAAGCTGGAGACAGGTCCCAATGCGGGGGAAATAGCTGTCAGACTGGAGGAAAGGAAAATGCAGCGCTTCGAATCCCACCTTTGCGGAAGAGGCATGCGATGGCAAAGTAACGTAACAGAGATAGCCGATTCCCGAGCCGTCTCGGATTCGTGTTGAGAGATAAATTGGTGTTGGTGCGAAGACTAGTTAGTCAACCGCATCCTGCCAAGGATGGAGATGATCTGCATTGTCACGATGGCGGCATAAATCAAACTTCCCCTGAGCCGGGCTGTAACGTGAAGAGTGAAAATTTTCAATGAAGCTGAGACTTACTTCGGATGGTCAGATGCGTCTTTTGACTTTCTACTCGTGTTCATAGACTTCCTAGAAGCAGACATGAGTATCGACAGTCAATCATGACCCCCACTATAGTCCTCGATGGACTGCAAACAGAATCGAGAAATACCAATAGCAGCGAGATCGATAAAGTCAGCACGCTCGATCTCTGCCGGATTATCAACAAAGAAGATGCAACAGTTGCGACAGCAGTGAACAACTGTCTTCCAGTCATTGCGGAAGCGATAGATGCATTAGCGAATCGACTTCGCCGAGGAGGAAGGGTGATATATGTTGGCGCAGGGACGAGTGGAAGGTAAGTAGAAATTACTTCTCCAGAGACAATCATTCTGACAATCGCGACAGATTAGGTGTCGTGGATGCATCCGAAATTCCCCCCACATATTCTGCGCGGAGCGAACAGTTCGTGGCTTTGATCGCAGGCGGAGATGCTGCGCTTCGATTTGCCCAGGAAGGAGCCGAGGATGATGTTATGGCGGCAGTAACAGACCTCAAAGCTCTGAACATGGATGGCCATCTAGATTGTTTGATAGGAATTGCTGCTTCTGGCAGGACTCCGTATGTGCTGAGATGTTTATCTTTTGCGAAGTCACTCGGCTGTGTCACTGTTGGTGTTGCATGTTGCGAACCTTCAGCGATGAGTAAAGAAGGAAATGTAGATCATATGATCAGTGTGGTCACTGGGCCGGAGGTGGTCACTGGAAGTGAGTGCACGAGAGCTTTAGCTCAATCCCGAATATGTGACACCGCATCATTTCAATGTCGAACTTGCTGACCAAGAACTTAACTAGGCACCAGAATGAAAGCTGGAACCGGTACTAAGATGGCTTTGAATATGTTGAGCACTGGCGTAATGATCAAAGTCGGCAAAACATATGGGAATATGGTGAGCTCCCATCCAAGATTTCGATGTGAGTTGTTGCAGCTGACACATCTCAGATGATCGACGTTAGGTCGTCAAACCTCAAGTTACAGCAGCGATCCAAGAATATTATCCGCACAATATGCGGCGAGAAGACTCCCGACGCGGAAGAAGAGCTGGAAAAACTGCTCGCTTCTTGCAGCGGAAGCGTGAAACTGGCTGTAGCGACAATTCTTCTCGAGACCACGATTCCAGTAGCCAAGCGAAGACTGGACGATGCTGGCGGCGTACTTACGGATGTCCTTCAAAGTTCGAAACCTCAGTACACAAAACGACTTAATACTGGAGATTTTGTTCTTTGCGTTGACGCTGGAGGTAGCAAATGTAGTGCTGTCATACTAGGAAAGAATGGAGAGCTTGGGCAAGGGGAGGCTGGAGAGTGTAACGTGTCCAATGTCGGACCCGAAGGTGCAGTATCAGCTATCTCGTTTGCAATTCAACGAGCTGTTGATTCGTGCTCAGCATTCAAGGAAGAACCATTCGAATTGATTCCATTCCAGTCAATTTGGATTGGACTGGCGGGATATGACCGACCGAACATCATGAATCGCATCAATCCACTTCTTTCCAATCTTTTCCACCCCGAAGCGAGAAGCGAATTGAAAATCACGAACGACATCGAACTTCTGGCCAATACAGTGGCAGATCAAAATAGTGTTGACTCTGTAGTTGTCTTGGTGGCAGGGACTGGATCAATTGCCATGAGTTTCGAGCGTCAAGATGGGCGACTTGAGAGGACAGGACGCTCCGGAGGCTGGGGTCATGTACTTGGTGACGACGGCTCAGGATATGGTATTGGGCGTCAAGCACTAAGACTTTCTTTAGAGTCAGCCGATGAGATCAACTTACGGAAAGAAGGCGAGCGCGCTGGGGACTGCGAAGATCCCCTTGTACAGAAGATTTTCGAACATTTTGGGGTGAAAGCACCTCCAGAACCTCCGATAAACCTTTTGAATCAGATACTCTCAGATCAGAGCAATCAGGAGTCCTCGAATCCTACGAAGAGAATTGCTGAAGTTGCAAGAGTGGTTGTGGACTCAAGTTCGTCAAGCAAGAAAGCTATGGAGCTGCTGAAAGAAGGCAGCAGATCGCTGGTGCGCATCGTGTCTTCTTTGATCTCGAATTGGAGAATTGAAACTTCAAGAACATCCCTGGTACTGGCTGGAGGTCTGCTACAGAGCGAGGTATATCAATTGACATTGATAAATGACCTTGTATCTGCCGGAATAAATTTTGGACATGTCCAAGCAGTTCCGCAGCCAGCTTTGATGGCTGCCAAGTATCTACTTGGCAAGTGTGGTTGGGATTAGATTTGGTGGGTCACAATAGACAAACATGGTATACGTAGAGACTAGCCGTTGTGTAAGACTTACTTCCCCAGCATTGATGTGGTAAATGAACTCGCCGAAGGCACAACACGTGCCTCGCTACTGCCAGGTTAACTAACAAATAAATTGGATCCCTAGAGCTCGGCATGAGAAGCTGCATTTCAGCGTCACATAATACACGGAGTTTTCAGATTTCTTCCCCTGACAAGCATCTTTCCATTGGTCAATTTGAATCGCGGCAGAGACGATTTGAGCCATTATTTCTCAGATGACTTCTCATAAATACTTTCCCGCCAAGGTTTCATCAAGGCCTCTCCAATATGCCCCCAGTACTACTAGAGGTATTTCGTACCTGTGACTAGTGTTTTCATTAGTTTTTCCCGTATTTTAATACGCCCCACTCTAGTAGTAAAATCCAAGTTTTCAAAATAAGCCCTTGTATTAATATGATATTTTCCTATTAATTACTATTGAGAACACAGGCTGTGACACATGAAAAATCAATATAGGTAAAATTCCAGTCTGTCACCCCACTTTCCAGCTGCCTTGAAATCCAGGATCAATCACATTGAAGACATTGAGTTGCTTCGATTATGTCAGCTTTCAAGTTCTTGCGTTGCCCAGTTATCATCAACTTAGCTTGGGAGAATACTCTCTTGCAATCAGAAGACATGGCAAGTATCGAGGCCATATCCAAAGCCATCCTCGCAATTCTATATCCTGTTCGCTGGGTGAGTTGTCTAATCCAATAACGGGGAAGAGTATCTTTTGCTTCAAGGTATTCAGGCGCTTGAGGATTCCACCTCGCCGAACTCGTCCGCATCTTGTCGATCTTTGCCTTAAAGTTGGACCATACCTGTCACTTTACTCCATTCAACGTGCGTTGCTGCCCGAGACCTCTTCTGTCCAACTTGTGAGAGTGAATCAGGTACCGGCAAAGCCTTGTACTCCATCCAAAAAGACTCCATCGAAGCTTTTTTCCCCATTGGCAACCAAGAATGAGGATCAATAACATCTGTCCAAAGCTCAATATTTGCCCATGCATGTTGAATGTATTTCCACTTCAAATGCGGGACCGTGACGATCGACGCGCAGTGGGAAGGCGTATCATCGACGACAGAGAAGTACTCGTCCAATTTCACCCAACGATTCACCGTACAAGTTCGCAGGTATTCGTTGGAGGGAGTTGGGTACTCTATACTCATCTTCATCTGGTAGTCGTCTCGAAGGGTTCGAACGTGGGCTAGAAGCTCCTTGAGAGTAATTTTGAAATCAGACAGGACTCCGCGATCAAAGGTAATACGACTGCCTTCTACCGGTTTAGTTAGCATAAAGAACTTCTTCACAATAGATGCAACTTTTGCAAGAGCAAGCCAGTCCTTCCTAGAGAGCGTCAGAAGGAATTCCCGATCTTCAGCAGTAACAGCTCTTCTAATTTTGGCGGAGGCTCCATAGATCGAGTCTACGTATTCGATACAAAAGGAGTCGATTCGATCGCGGAGGAGACGAGCTCTTTCAACCATAGAATGCAGCGGGTTTCAACGCGTCGCGTTATCAACAATCATTTTGAGATGATCACAGGCCTCATTTTGCTCTCCTGATAGCTAGGCGAAGCTGCCGCGTCGTTAGGGAGACTTGCAGAAAAAGACGACGATATTATGAAGCTTGCCAACTGGTCCTCTCTTGGGTCAAAGATTTAGCTCTTTGTTGCGAGGCCGAGCAGGGCCGTTAAAGCACAATTAAGCAGAACCAATGGTTAGCCCTAGAGTAACAGCGCTTGTAACCTTCAACTTGGCAATTTGCCTGTAATAACCAGCATACCAAACCTGAAGAATGCTGGATTTCGTGGGTCTCGGCCCCCACCTGTTTGGCCTTGATTTTAGCGAAGCTGACTCTTCGCTAGCACGTTCTCCATTGTGGCCGTAGCGAACACACGTCCATGTGAAGATGAAGACATAGAAAAAAGATTTCCATATGATCTGTGTAATCTCTCGTCCTTCGCCTTAGACGTCACCTGTGGTATTTCCGCGGAACTTCCGTGTCCGGATGCCACATGAGATGAGGCTGCTGGCCGATACCACATCCAAAGCTCAAAACATGAACTTTGGGGCTTGGTCGTTTGCTGCTAATTGCCGAGTTGAAATTTTCTGGAATGTTCTTTGTGGATTTTGAATGAATGATTGTGTGAAGGTTGATATCTTCAAAAGGGTTACGGGCGGTTCAAATCCACCGGAACTGGTTCTTTGGCGTTCCCGCGGAACAAACCAAAGGATTCCTACAGCTGGTCCGAAAAGCGCTAGCGGCTTTATAGAATAACAGGACATATGCTGCTGCTTGTAGTAATTATACTTCTGCTGGCATATTTGGTCACGCCTCCTCGGTCACAGCAACAGCCAAACGCCTGTACAAGGAGCCGGATCGATCACCCAGTCTTTTGCATTCACTCTTGTGCTTGGTATGGAGATACTTCAAACGAGTCTTCCACAATCAATCTTTCACTGCAGTGGGCTTAGTTCAAAATCGCTTTAATTTTTCATACAGTCAGTATGGCGGAACCAGAACCGACTCATGTTGACGTTTTAGTGATTGGTGCTGGACCGTCGGGGTGAGTAAGATCTTGCAAATGCGCACATCAGGCGGCAACTTGATCCAAAGTTAATTTGATGCTAACTCGGGGCGATAGGCTTATGCTTGCAACCTGGTTGAGTCGCTGTGGAATTTCAACGCGAATCGTCGACAAGCGGCCCAGCAGGATTAACAGCGGGTAAGTAACGCATTTGACCCCTGCGGCAGCAAGGTCTTTTTAGCATATCTGATATCTTCCAGACAGGCAGATGGCCTCCAAAGCAGAACTTTCGAGGTTGGTGGATTCGCACAGTGTAATGTTTAGTTACTGACACGTCTTGAGATTTTGGATTCTCTTGGTATAGGCGCTGATGTTTGGCGTGAGGCCAACCATATGGTTGAGATTCGATTTTGGGTGCGTATTCGATAAGCATCTGGAGATGAGAGACTGGAGCTGAGGATTTCAAGAACCCAGATGAGCACGGCGAGCTCTATCGATCCGATGCAATGGCAGATACCGTGCCGGGGGCCAGTCGATTTCAGCAGGCGACCCTTCATCAAGGCATGTCACCCTTGCGGATTTGAGTAATTATTTCTAACATCTGCAACTAGCTCGCATTGAGGATTATCTCCTTGGTTACATAAACAAGCACAGTAGTATCGGGGTAGAGCGTGGCGTCATTCCCGAGTCGTTGAGCATAGATACCAACCTCACAGACTCAGCAAATGAGTATCCAGTCTCTGTCACATTTCGGCACATGTTGGAGGAGGGAACAGTCTCCGAAGAAATATACGGCAGTCATGCCTCAGGGATACCTAATGGTCTTTTCCGAAGTAATCTCACTGCCGATGATACAGCTTCTCTGCTCGAAGATGCGCTCTCAAATACTAGCACACGATCTGAAAAAGTACTCGCAAAATATGTAGTGGGCTGCGACGGTGCTCATTCATGGACGCGTCGCCAAATCGGTGTTGTGATGGAGGGAGAACAAACAGACCTTGTTTGGTGAGTGCATCCTGTTTGAAAGTCCGGACTGTGTTTTGAACTGTGTCACGGAGCTAATGCCTCTCATTAGGGGAGTGCTGGATATCATTCCGATCACAGACTTCCGTAAGCAATTCCTGCTACCACGTCCTGGACGAAGTCTGAATATTGATAAAACTTAGCCGATATCCGATACCGCTGCACAGTTCGCTCCCAAGAGTTCGGCAGTATAATGATCATTCCAAGAGAAAACAAACTGGTGAGGCTCTACGTTCAGATCACAGAAAAAGATGGAACCGGCAATTCTGTAAGACAATCGAGCAACGCTTCCCAATTGACGTCAAAGCTAAATCTGGTATAGGTCAAACGGTCTGATATCTCTCCAGAGATCTTGTTGAAAAGTGCCCAGAAAATACTCGCTCCCTACAAACTGAGCTACAAACACTGTCATTGGTGGACGGCATATGGAATTGGGCAGAGGGTAGGCTCCAGCTTTTCGGTTCAGAACAGAGTATTCTTGGCGGGGGATGCGGTTCACACACACAGCCCCAAGGCTGGCCAGGGGATGAACATTAGCATGCATGATAGTGAGTTTATATTATCGTCACTCGTTCGTTCAATCCTGCTCACCAAAGAATCATAGCCTACAACCTAGGGTGGAAACTTGCATCTGTAATCAAGTATCGCTCAGATCCCTCCTTGCTTGGGACGTATGAGACAGAGAGACGAAAAATTGCTCAAGAACTGATCACTTTCGATCACAAATTCTCACGCATCTTCTCAGGTCGACCTGTCAAAGACATTTTGGGTGATGGAGCTATCGATGTAGAAACTCTACAAGAAGCCTTCAAGAAGGGCAACACGTTTACCAACGGCACTTCGGTAAATTACGACTGCAGTATCATTGTTTCCAAGGAGCCAGAATCACGAGCACCAGAGGCAGAAAACTTTGCCCAGAAGAATGGTGTACTAGCATCATCTCTGACTCTTGATCACCAACCAGACAATCAAGACCTCGCAACTGGAATTCTTATCGGAATGCGAATGCCGAGCTTCAAAGTACTGAATCAATCTGATGCCCGCCCATGGCATTTTCAAGAGCTACTTCAGAGCAACGGATGCTGGAGAATCGCGGTATTTCCGGGGGATCTCCGAAATCCAGATCAATTTGCCCGGTTGACAACCCTGGGCCAGGCACTCGCGGCAAAAGATTCCTTTCTTCGTCGTTACACCCCTAGGTCGGAAGCCATAGATTCGGTTTTCGAGATCATAACTGTTCATTCAGCGCCTCGCTCGAGTATCGAGCTACTTTCCCTGCCTGAAGTTTTCCATCCGTTTTCTGAGGAGATGGGCTGGGATTATAACAAGGTTTTTGTGGATGATGTTTCGTACCATGAGGGGCATGGAGAAGCGTATAAGAATTATGGTATTAGCCCCTTGACTGGTTGCATGGTAGTGATTCGACCAGACCAGCATGTCAGTTGTATTAGCAGCTTGGAGGACATGAGGAGGATTGATTCATTTTTCTCGGGTTTTATGATAGAGCAAAAATGAAGGATGTTGTTGAGCTGAACATATTTGCAGGCGTTTTATGTATCTTTTGCTGCCTTCTACCCCAAATCCCAGATCCGCTTGGTACCTCGTTATTGTGACTCTATTCGTCTATAAGGGTCGGTGGGGGGAGTTTAACCACACGCTGGAATTGAATATCGGTATGGAAGCATCCAGAATCACACTCGATTTCTGGAACAGCAGCCTTAAGCTTGAGGATCATTATTAAAACAGTATTTTCTTCTCCTTTGGTTCAGAATTGATCCTGCTCCAGATCCTTATTCGGGGTCTTCCGTATGTAGAATCATGTGCTCAACACTGTGACACAGCACCCTTTGTGAATACCAAATAATGTTAGACGTGTGGGATGCTCTCGGACCTGTCGGATCTCTCTCGGGACACTCAGGTCGCACTTGGTAATGGACCCCGAGTAACGCCCCGTGGGTCATACGGCGGCCAGTAAAACACAGACAACAAACGCACCTTCAAACACACCAAAATCAACGCATTTTCGAAGCACACGCAAAACCCGCATTAATTCTTGACCGCCGAAAGGCCGACGTTGAATTTAACATCACTCGAATGCGTGAAGCTCACTCTAAGTACTTGGTCCATGTGCCAGCGAGCTAATTGCGTTACGTTGCGAGAATTAAATGTTGGAAGACGTGCAGTGCAGCACCTCGAATGATCGCTAAATCTTGACGTTGCATTGTTGCGGTATCTTATCAGATAGGTGCACTTACTGTAATACTGAGCCTCTGGACTTCAAGTACACATTCGAAAATCGACCACTTTGGAAGGATATCTGGGCGAGTGCTTGAGTTTTCGGGTTCAGGGATTCTCGGACCAATGTGTTGAGTTTCTGAATTATATCGATACCAGGCACAAGAACCTCAAAAAGGCAAAGCACATCATTCACACTGGAGGGGTATATAGCTCGCATCTCACTACTACAGTTATAACTATCTAGATGTTCATGTCTGCACAGATGTAATGAATGAATGCAATTAAAATTTAGAGCTGCAAAAGTTTTGCTGTTGAGAAAGCAACGTTTAAAGCATGGATAAGAAGCCTAGTAGTGATTAAGTATGGATAGATAAATATGAAGGATTGGTAACCTTTCTACCTCATGGGAGTCCCACAGCTGTAACGGATAATGCAGATCGATTCCGAGTTGCAATATCTGATTGACAAAGGGAAAATGGGAGGCTGAAAGAGTCAAAGTATTTCAAGGTCTCTCTTATCCCATCTTGCAGCAATAGATCAAGGAATGAATTTTTGAGGATACTGCTTTTCATGCCAGCTGCAAAATGTTTAAGCTATCGAAATAGGATACACTTTGTCTGCTAAGTGCATGGCCAGACAAGAGCGCAAGTTAGAGTTAAAGTTCAACAGTTGTTTACTTCGAAAAGCAACAACGCTGAATCGAGAAAGTTGGCCTTGGGCAGCAAGAGGTGGGATTCAAACTTGTTGCGTCGTAATGTGCGGAGGAGGCATTATTTCGAGCGGAATGCCGTTGTAAATGCTGTGGTGCTCCTTTATTCGCCTGCACGACTGGATCCATCAACTCCGCCGCATTGAACGACTGGTCCATTCGAAACACCGATGGGCCGGAACACGCCGCGGAACCGCTTGAGATGCACTTTGCGGAACTCCAGCAGGAATTGATACCCCTCCACACGGCCCGCAACAATTAGGCGCGTGGTCAATTGAAGCACCGACCATACCTGTAGGTGTCCGATCGTGATGAAATCATAGCCCCGTATTTGATCTCCTAATTTTCTCCTTCCATGACCAGCCACATTCTCATATTACATATAACCCACACCGTTCGAATTGGATCCAGAACAATCGAGAAAATCGACATACTCACATTGCGTGTCTTGAACGACTATGGACCACCTTTCGCCTCTCAATTTTGCTGTTCATTCAACCTTCGCAATCGTCTCATTTGCAATTTTGGTTGGACTGTATCGTGCCATCCTCCATCCATTGAGAGGCATTCCAGGGCCATTTCTCGCGAAGTTTACCGAGCTATGGAGAACTCGACGCTATTTCGGTGGTTATTGGCACGAGGATATCCTGAATCTCCATAAGAAATATGGCCCAGTCGTTAGAATCGCGCCCAACGAGGTCAGTGTCGTCCACATAGATTTGACTACCACGGCATATGGGTATGGCTCGGCAGGAGCAGCAAAGACGCCATGGTATAGCACTTGGGCGACATTGGGAGGAAGAAATGGGACGAATGGTCCACCATCAGTAAGTCTGCACCTAACTGCTTCGCTCCCAGCCTATTAACAAGAAACAGTTTTTCGGGGAACAAAATCCAGAGACGCACTCTTTCATGAGGAAACGGGTCTCTCATCTTTACAGCATGTCCAGCATCATGGGTGCGCAAGAAAAAATACAAGCCGTTCTTGACAACTTGTGGGAGAAGTTTGATCGTTTCGCTAAGGAGGGCAAGGAGATCAACCTGAGCAAGTGGGCCTTCTACTTCACTTACGATGTTGTCGGGACGATCACCTGGAGTGAACCACTGGGCATGATTAGAGAAGAGAAAGATGTTGGCAACTACATTCGTTTAATGCACGAGGCATTCTATTGGATTTGCAATTTGGGTTATCTGCCCGGAGGCTCAGCTTGGATCCTCCATCCACTCACGGCACGTGTTGCGCCAATTTTTGGATCAAGTATGCATTTGTCTGCGACGCCTTTCCAGAGAGAGACGATCCAAAAGGTGATGACACGCATGAAGGCAGGACCAGTTAAAGATGGCCAGGCAAAGGACATGCTTGACCACTTCCTCGCGCTGAAAGACCAGGAGGGAAAACCACTTACTCTTTCAGGAATCATGCCTGAGGTCGGAAATCCCATGGCCGCTGGTGCAGATACCACGTCTATCGGGATTAGGGCAGTTCTGGCGCCAGTTTTGAGGTCTGAAAAGCATTACAAACGACTGCAGGACGAAATCGATCAGGCACGAAAACACGCATCTCTAGGCGACGGAGAAGTGCTTCGATTCGATGTATTGTCGGCTCTTCCCTTCCTGAGTGCTTGTATCAAGGAAGGAGGTCGTATTCATTCGAGTATTGTTTACAACTTACCAAGATACGTGCCCAAGGGTGGAGTAACCTTTGATCAGTACTTCATCCCAGGAACTGCAACTCTCTCATATAGTCCACTTGCCCAGAATCGCTGCAAGGCAATCTTCGGTGAGGATGCAGACCACTGGAGGCCAGAGCGGTGGATGCAGGGCGAGGGAAGCAGCGAGGAGGAATTGAGAGACATGAACAAGTATCTTGCAACAGTAAGATTATTCTATCAGATCTGTGGGGACCCTTTCTAACTGGAATAGTTTGGTTATGGCTCGCGAGCGTGTATTGGCCGCAATCTGGCCATGTTCGAGATGTACAATTTTATCGGTCAGATTCTCAGTCGGTACGATGTTGAGCTTCTTGATAAAGATAAGCCGTTGAAGATACGATCATCATGGATTTCAGACCTGGAGAATATGAGGATTAAGCTGAAGAAACGATCATCCACGACGAGACTGTAAGACGAGAGGGAACTACTTTTAGGTACATAGAACTCGATGAATCATGACGCGGCATTTAAGGTCAGATACATTGAAACTTAAGTGTCACGGTGATGTAAATCTGGAAATATACTAGTGGTTTGCGAATTTGAAGATGATGCTCAAAGTGGTACTTCGACTGAAGAATGGCTGAGGTCATCCAGCGTTTCAAATTCTTCCTGATGGTCTGCGAGACGCTTGGCTGCTTGATGAAAGAAATCAAATACTTCGTTGTAAGATTGTAGTGAGCACTTGGTGAAATCGCTGTCAAGAAAACGTTGATCATGGGCTATCGGCTTGTCAGGTATAGAAAGAAATAAGACACCCAAGGATACATATGCTCTGCGAGGCTTCTTGTAAAAAGCATAAATCGAAGTATTTATTTGTTTCTAGCCCATTTATGGCTTTTTACACGCGATTTCCATGAACAGCCGTTCCATGATGGGGTTTCAATAATGTAAGTACCTCGACAGCAGAGACCACAGGAGAAAGGTCGTCTCCAGAAAACTCCATCTAACGCGTGAACCATGTTCCCTTCCGTATGTCAGTCTCAGCAGCATCCCGTAATATTGGGAACATGGCGTACTGGGTTTGGGTATGTGCGCAAAACGAATTGAGGTGACGAACTTCTAGTTGTGTGATGTTGGTGAGAACTAGCCATGCCAGAATCAAGATCAAAAGCTCACATCTAATTGCCCAAACTAAATCGGTGTTGATATTATCATTCACTAGAATCATCCGGCAATCTGCTACAACTACAGTTGCTGAGATGGTGTTGTCACAGGCTGAAGTAGTTTCAGTATCAAGAAGTTCCAATGAGATAGTTGTAGCCGAAAAACAACCACGCCACGGACAGTAGTAGTAAAGAGGTCGTGAGAAATCGACACACAGAGATTTGCTTGGTATGCCTCACCATATCGTCAACCATTTTCTTCAGATACGAAACAGCAGACCGCGGGATTTGAAATGCTATCCATCTTCATGGCGCCATCCCGCGAAACGGTATTCTTCTCCCCAGCTGGAAGCAGCCCAACACAGTCACCGCAGGGCATCTCGTCTCTACGCACCAAATAACTCGAGAATTTCTATTGTGTCATGAGAAAATAAAATTTCCATATCTGCTTTGTACCCAAATAGCTCCTCAATTCAAGCGGTACAGTAAATGCTCGGGAGAAAAGCATGATTCTCAATTCATGTTTCGCGGCAATATCCAATGCACCAGACCTGCGACTGCCATCCAGTCGTCTTTCAACTAAATGTGCGCTTTGAGAAATTCCAACCCTTTAACGATGGTTCTATAAGTGTCATCCCCTTCTTGCATCCTCGCATCCAGACCGTGCGGTGCACCTTCAACCAGCACAAGATGACTCTCGCGTCCTGCAGCAACTAACTCATCATGGGCTTTTTGAGATAGCTTGTGTGGTACAAGTGCATCTGCCGTTCCGTGGATGAAATAGGTGGGAGGGAACATTCCTTTAGAGAAGAGGAAAGCAGGATCGACGGTCTCGTAGTTGCCATCTGACACAATAGACTCAATCAACGTGCCTTTCTTTACCGCGCTAAACATCCAGGCAATCCGAGGATTCTTAAGGTCAGGTCCGGTAGCAGTCATTGGTGGAGCTGCTGTTGAAGGTGCTGGAACCTGCTGAAAGACCTGGTTGACAAACGCCTCATCGATTGGTGGTCCTCGATTCTCGCTTGCGGTATGGAATGCTGGGTCTTGGAGGTACTTCATGCCGAAGATATCCAGGATTGCAAGAGGAGGCTCTGATTGTCCAGCCTACGTTCACAAACAAATGTCAGCGTTTCTGGAAGAAGCTACACATTTTTGAAGACGGATGGAAGGTCACCTGATGCAATGAGAAGTTAAGCTTACAGTCAGAAGGGCCAGGGTTGCGCCGCAAGAGTGACCAAAAACTACGATCTTTTTGACATCAAGACTGACGCCGGTTTGCTCCTTCAAGACAGTGGGAAGTCTCTCACGGACCCACTGGTAGGCATCAAGGGCATCAGAAGCCGGGCCCTTAGCGAGGCTAATGGTAGGGCAAAGTCGATAGTTGGCAGATACTACGACGAAACCGAATTCTAGAAGCTTTTGGATATGAAGCTTGCCTAGAAGTTCTTTGGAGCCGGATACAAAGTTGCCTCCGTGAAAGTAGAGAGCTATCGGTTCGAGTTAGATAAATGAATAGTTGCGGACGACCAGCAGAATTCTCATTCCCGAGACGGGCCATGACCTACCAACTGGGCGGCTAGCACTTGTTCCCTCTCCATCATAATAAACATCGGCATCTACTGACTGCCCGTCAATCTCTTTATAGGTGAACTGGTGTTTTGCCATGGCGAGCGATTTGATGCGAAAGCGATTGCTGTTGATGAACACGGTCAGGGCGGCAGTGACTATCAAAGTGAGTGATGGAAAGCGTCACGAATGAAAAGACTGAACTGATTATCTATTTCGTTACTTTGAGAACACACTTCGATCTACTAGAACACGCACAACGGGTGCCAAGGGGCGGATTCCGCTTCCGCGGAATGACCGAAAGAGCGCATCAGAACTCCATCGAGAACGTCATATCTCCGCCACTCCCGGGAGGGGAGTAGACCGCGAGTGGGTCCTTGCAATGTTGTTGACTTCCAATCCAAACAGTGCTCTCAACTGCTGCAGATGAAGTTTTATGATTGTGTCAAATAACGGTCTTGATATTCAGTGCTGTTGGGTTGATACTTCGACAGGGGCAAATCGACCAAAGGTTGCTATAAAGGTATTAACTTTTTCGCAACGGCTTATACGAATCTGTGATTATAGACCTAGTACAACCCAATTAATGGACCGTGTTATCGACAAGGTCAGATCTAAGGTATTTATAGCCATCGAGGAGATATATATTAACATATTGTTTGCTTCCCTCGCTGGGGTCACCATCAGAGGATGTTTCGCTGGGTCTCTTGCAATTGGACCTTTTACTAATGCCACCTGGTTCTACTATCTAACCAAGCACTCATTGGTTAATGAGGTAGTTGATAAAGAGCGGGTCTGAAGTACCTTTGAGTGTCGTCTCGAGGTTGGAGTGCTGATAGTTACTAAGTCCTATCGATGTGACCTCGCCTGCATTTTTGTTGATACTGAAGTTTGCCACTGAGGGTTACAGGGGCTGTAAACCTTGTGAAGCTGAGCCGGTAGCGATGTCGCAGAGATCGTAGGCCTTATACAGCTGGATCGGTAACCGCCGGAAAGAGCTTATAGAATTGAACGCAGTTCAATTTCATAAGGGGCTTCCAAGCTGTTAGTATACTGTTCTATAGTTCCTCAGGCACTGTAAAGCCTTATATATAACGTGCGTAGCAGTGTAATCAGCCAGTCAATTCAATACTACTCCAATGAAACTAATGCTGTTTCCTCCCTTCCATAGTCTTTTATACACGCTGGGAATCCTCTTCGGATTTGGTCACGAAAGAGATCTGATCCAGATACCATGACTCGTTAGCGATGTAGAATGTTAACCTTAAGGCAAGATTGACCTAAAACTAGAAGTAAGTGATCTGCGATTTCTTTAGTCTCTGCGTGAAGGCAGCAGGAAATGTCATCAATGCCTTCGGCAACTTTGTTGGTGGTGAAAAGCATCCGTGTCTCCTGGATGGCCATGCTTTCATCCACGGTCCAGATGGTACCATTGTTTTTCAATGGAAAATTTGATTGATTACACAAATTCCCAGTCAAAACCGGCGTTGCCGGCATTCTTGCTTCAAGCTGTTCGGGTGCCAAAGGCGAGCTGCTCACGTGTCAGAAGCAGCGGCTGCCAACATAGTACCCTGATTTGTGCTGTGCCAGACTCACTGTTGGGACATTCGTGCCATCAAGAAAGGTCAAAGTTGGAATATCCATAGCTTGTCCTCAGTACTGCCTGCACAACTGTGGAAAATCTAGCACGAGCGGGGACTACGGAATGCGAAAGTTTATACTCGACAGAGATAGTTAAGTGTCTGCATATTCTTCTGGTCAGTTGGTAGCTTTCGCATGTGGAGGATTTTCCTCGCCTAGAAACGCTAGACAGCTGTATGGTCGAGAAAACGCGATTCAGTATCGTGGATTCTGCTGATTATTTCCAAGACTCAAATCGGGGACCTACGGTTGGTTTATTTTATAGAGTAAGGGCGTCCGGCCAACTTTAGTCAAAACCACGACTTAGTATATCTAAAAGGCGAGGTTATCAAGAAACTTGTTCTAAATTGAAGTACGCGGCATGGTACTCTGATGTTTGCGAGTCCATCATCATACTGCAATCTTCTTTAAATAGAGGCGTTCCATTCTGCATCGAACTCATTTCAAATGCACTTGAATATTTCGAATCGTGTCATATTACATAGAAACTTGGAACTCAGAGAATTCACCATATCACCGCCGTCCACTCTTTGCATTTCTTCAATGCTTTAGGCCTTCTCATGATATACAGTGAAGTCCTCTTCACAGCGTGTCCCGACATGTTTAAGCCTTTCTTTCCAACTTTTCTCGACCGCCGGGCAGGATCGGCATCGCCAAAGGCCCTCTACATCGACCAATTCTACTCTCTAGGACGTGACTAAGGCCCCACGTACGATGGGCCAAAGATGGAAAGCTCGGAGTTGATTCACCTCAGCAGTGCCTTATAGTGCGCGGCAAGAAGTCGACTTTCTAGGGGACCAAGAATAAGGATGATCGTGCTACGGCTTTACTGCAGCCGACAAAATACGGCGTCGCAGACGAAACCAGATTCACCACATATTAAATCAATTGGTCAGTGATCATGAATGGAACTCAGTTTCTATTTCTAGGTTCTACGAAAGCCTGTTCAACTGCGAATACCCCGTGGTAGGCGTGACGTCCTTGATAGGACCTGTCAACAGCGGCAGAGGGGTCTCAGGATGTGGATTTGGAACCCAATTTCCGTGGACTTGATTGCGAATTTGGAAAGGCAATTGTGCAATGGCGACCGGTTTTGAGAAATCTTTGCAGTCGAGGATGACCAATTCTGCCTTGGGTGACGACTCTCTCGAGGTATAGAAGATGATCCAGCCATCGCCTTCTTCACAATCAGGGCCGCGAGGGATGTATGCCGGCTCCGCGATACTGCCGCCATCATAGGCATGAAAAATCGATGTTTCGCCAGTCTCTGTATTCAACCTGATGGCTGCATTGAAGACGGGTCGTGTGTCCTCGTCTGGAACAATCATGCCGCCCATGTAGACAATCTTTGTCTTTCGACCGGTCATCCGCTCATCGAAAATTGGAAAATCAAAGACGCCATGCAAAAGCGTCTCAAGTGTTGGCAAGGCAGTTCCATCTGGCTTGGAAAGATCCAGTGTCCAACGTACCCAATCACCGCTGGGATTTACTTTGGGAACTTCGTAGTCTTTCGGGTTGAAGAAATCAAACACGTTGAAGGTCAGGAAGTGGCTTTCAAGTTTTAAGATACCACTTTCCTCCTCCCATGCGTTGCCAGTGTGGATAATCAGACCATGAGGTGCGGTATACTTCCGGAACTCGCCAGGTTTCCAGTTTGGATGACCTGGGGCATTTGCATTACGCGGAGTGACAAGGAGTTCCGAGAATTGATCAGGGATGAATCTCCAGTAGTCGCCTCCAGCTTTCATCTCCTCGTCGGAATTGACACTGAATGGCATGTTGGAAAGGATGATCCAATTATCCGTGATCCAGCCATCGTGTGGCCATCCAGGTTTATCTTGTTTGAACCAGTTTTCGTTCGAGATGCGTCCATTGGGGTCAATCGAGTAAGTGCAGATATCTCGAGTGCTGAGGCCCTTAGCGGAATAGCTCCAGGTAACCAGCTCATTCTTGTGGGGGTCGACTTTGGGATGGGCGGCAAAGGTCTTCGCAACTACCTGACCTCCGAATGGATCTGCGGTCCTTGTCTCGAGGGTATCCGGATCCAGAGCGTACGGTAGACCCCTCTCTGCCAACGCGAGAACGTTGCCGCCCCAATAGATGATATTGGTATTGGCAGTGCTGTCATTCGCGAGCCGCACGCACGGGTGAATATCGAAAGGATTCCTGTAACGGCCGAAGAGTCGGCGACCTGCCTTGCGTTCCAAAAGCCATCTCTCAGTGTGCACGTACTTGATCTTCATAGAGATCTTGCCGTCTTGGATGCGGAAGGCGGAGACATGCCCATCCCCATCCACGAAAGGAATTCCCTTTTGCGGGTTGAAGTGAGGGTCTATGATGATCCGATACCAGGTTCCACTGATCTCTGGGGGGATCTCACCAAAGACTACCATCTCGTCCATCTCACATTCGAATCGACCCTGGGGAGCAGTGTCGGAAGGATGGTAGTAATGTTCCCATGGTGAGGTGAGCCCGAAGCGGCGGTTATGTTCGCTCTTTCCTTCTTCAAGAGGTACCGTGTGCACGGCCTGCGCAATCTCGATCTGGGCGGTTGCCATTGTGATTTGAATGTGTTCTTGTGTATCTCGTGATGGGGAGACGTGTGTGGCGCAAGAATCAATACACTTGTGCCCAACAGAGCACTATATATGATTGTTACTCCTACTCTGCAGTCTATTCACGCTCTGGAAACAATCATCGTTGCAAAGCCGCGGAAAAACAAGGTTCGAGGCGGGAATTTCCGCAGCATTAATCTTTTGAAGGGACTCGAAATCTAACCTATGGAGTGCGAATAGGTGTTGTCGAGGGTGGGGACGCCCAAACGCTGTTCTCGTCAAATGGACTGAGAGTAGTTAGAACTGTCCTCAGCAATCTGGATCGAAGACTAGCTAGATACTCGATCAGGCATCTCCATGAGAGCCGGAATTAGTTTCTAGTGTTAGTTCTATAGTTCCATATCCTGCATGCTCGACAAAGTCAGACTTGTTCCGCGGAATACCCCTGGTTTCCGACAAGTGAAGCCGAATTGGGTCCCCTGCATACTTGTAAGCGAGCGCGAAAAACCACGGTACCGGTACTTTATTTACTTACAAGACCCTTGACCCCACCTCTCTTTCCCCAGATCTCCACATTCATCACCCAACATACAATCATGGCTTCTCATCCTGAAAATGAGCTCGACAGCTCTGGCATTACTGCTGTTAACCGTCAACCTGTTAACACGCTGGGCCACGTCCGACTTCAAGACGAAACAGGCACCAGGCTCCTCGTCCCCCAGCCTTCGTCCGATCCTAATGACCCTCTTAACTGGTAGGCATATTCCCTGCATCCTTGGATGAAATCTGCATTCTCTAAGCTCGGCAAATCGCTAATTCCTAGCTGTCATTCTCAGGTCGAAGCCCTTCAAGATCTATCTCGCAATGCTTACTTGTACGGCATTGACTTGGGTCAATTTCTTTGCAGCTGGTCCCTCGACTGTTCTTGTCGAGATAGTCATCAACGTCTTTGGTGCCTATCCGCCAGACCCACGCAGCCCCGCCTCTCTGTCCCCATCGTCGATTGCGGCATTCCAGCACGGAGTCAGTAAGGCGGCTTTTCTGTTCTCCGCGACTTCTGTGTCCGCTGGCGTATCCAACCTTTTATGGGTCCCACTCGCCGTCAAATATGGCCGTCGCTCGGTATATACTTTCACATTTCTCGCTTTTGGTCTCTGCTGCATCTGGTCGGCACGTGCTACCTCTTACAGTACGCTGCTGGCGTCAAGAATCATAGCATCGTGGTTCGCGGGCGGCGCTGAGTGTATCGCCCCCATGACCATTGCGGATTTGTTTTTCCTGCATGAAAGAGGTCAAATGACGGCGTACGTGAAACTCTCCAGACAACTTCTGTCGGTATGCTCAAATGCTAACTGATGCTTCATAGGATGTACTCGGCTGCACTCTCGACGGGTGCCGCCCTTGGATCATTCATATCTGGGGTCATGTCAGTCTCACAGTCCTGGAGATCGTTCCACTATCTGTGCGCTGGTGTTGTGCTGGCTACGACAGTCTTAATTTTCTTCACTATGCCTGAGACTGCATATCAACGGGTCATTCCCGAAACAGAGGAACGGACAACAACAGATTCAAAGGAGGAAGCTACAAATGTGTCACAAGTGGAACGTGTCGAGGAGGCCAACACCCCTCCGAAGAAATCATTCATTCAGCGGATGGCCTTCACTCGTACTCATCTCACGACTGAGTCAATTTGGAAAATTGCCTTCCGTCCCTTTCCAGTCCTCTTATTACCACCAGTTCTCTGGTCCACGATATCTTTCGGCATAGGAATCGGGATCTTTGTCATCATGGGGACCACGGCTGCAACTGCTTTCTCGCAGGTTTATCACTTTACCGTTTGGCAAATCGGACTGGTCTGGATCGCAAGCATTGTGGGTAACCTGCTGGGCATTCCTTTTGGTGGTTGGTTTTCAGATTGGGTGGCCGATCGCGCAACTAAAAGAAACGGTGGTATTCGGGAGCCGGAAATGCGCCTTCCAGCCGTGAGCGTTGCCATGATTGCCTATCCCGGATCACTTCTTTTATACGGCCTGGGAATACACTTCAAGACGCATTGGATTGTTCCTACATTGGGCTTGTTTGTTTGTAAGAGAATATATCTATCATACATCAGAAGGAAGAGCTTTGCTGACCTTCTAAAACAGTCTCCTTTGGAAGTAGCGCCGCGATTGGTATCACTGTAGTCTATACCATCGACTGCTACAGGCCAATTGCTGGTGAGGTCGTGGTGAGCCAGGTAGTCTTCAAATGTAGGTTATCCGCCCCATCCAGAATGATTCTGCTGACCGGCGGAAACTCTAGCTGCCATCACCTTCCTCATGTCCTTTTACGCGAACCCCTGGGTCGATCGGGATGGCTACGCAGGAGCGTTTGCGGCCATGGCAAGCTTCAGCTTTGTCATTCTAGCACTCTGGATTCCGTTGTACATCTGGGGCAAGCAGATCCGCACTGCGACTTTCAAATGGCGCGTGATACAACTCACTCATTGGGCTGCGGACAGGGAGACCGGCGAGTAGACATTTCCATCATGCAGGTAGACTCCGAATAAGTTGCCGTTGGAATTGATCCTACCCAGGTTTTCGGCCCCATCCATATCCACACATGGCTACTTGTATCGTCACTTAGCTTATCAATACGAGTGTCTTCAACAATTTGATCACAATTGGCTAAGATTTATTGTGCGAAATGTGTAAACAGTAGGTAAGATGTTGGGTGAAGAGCGACGAAGATTAAGTGTGGAACGGCAACAATAATCAGAATTGACGATATCTTCACCCATGTTCAGCATTATCTCAAATTGCTCCTTGCACGCTGCATAATCTCATCATACAGTCCTTCCACTTGAAAGTCTGAGGGTATCTTTGACCCTTACTGTCCAATTGACTTCACTTGCTAAGATCCTTTGGCACGGGACATGTTGAACTCCAACTGTCAATACACGCACGCTAGCTATTATGTGTACTGTTAACCACGCAGCCGAACGAGAAACACGGTACGGTACAGTATTGTTGAGCCTCTGAAGTTCGATCTTCCCCCTCCATCAGACCCGACTGTCTGTTCGTTCACAAGCGAGCTTCATTACCAGTGCGAGGAGCCGTGAGGCAATTTCCCCAAATCTCGGCTCCCGCCCATTCCGCGGATCTTCCGTGCGAACCGTCCGATTCGTCTCCACTTTCTCCAGATCCCCACGTTCTCCCGCATCCTCCCCACTAAATTAAGTTCGTGTCAGGTCGGGTTCGCCTCTCCCAAGAGGTGGGGAGGAAGCTTGTTCGCCTTCGGCGTTGCAGACAGACTACGGCAAAGAGTCGCGGCTATGACAAGGCCAAATCTCAAAGAAGTCCTGCGTCAGTCTCTATCAGCAGCAAAGACGAGTCGTTAAGAAAATAAGTTGTCCAGAGTCAAGTGACCTACCTACATAAGGCACCTGGCTGTGGTACTTGCCTTCGAGCTTGGCGATATTTGTTTCTCCAACCATGTTTTGCTTGCGACGAACATGCAGCGTGGGCGCGACGATTAAAGAAGGCGAGAAAGCTCTATTCCGCGGGACCCCGCCGCCTTGACAATTCTGTAGTACCTTACTGTATGGGACCTTGTGCATAGCACCCCAGAGCCAAGGCTCCCGCCGAGTCGGTTCTTGGAGGGCCCATGTAGATTGCAAGAAAGGGTTCTCTTTCGCTGCTGCAAGCTGAGCCCGAGAACACATCTCTATCGCAAAATCACTCGTCGCGAAGTTTCTGGCCCATATACACCACCATACCACCTTTCCTGCTCGAAGCAGTCACAAATTGAACGCGTTTCATGCTTGGACTTGTTAGGCCTGATTTTATCTTACCTTACCAGCAAGATGTGAGAAAAGCACATGTTGTTAGCTGACAACACGCTGACTATGGGGACAGGGAGTATACAGCATCATCGGCATTTTTCGAGGCGCTTTGGGATGTTTGTATTCACCCATGATACCGGAGAATACTGGTCCGCCGTCGAAGCTCTGCTAATATGCTTTTATGTAGGCCGGCGTGCGGTATTGCTTTGTGAATCTAGGATCGGATCATCCTAGCATCATGGAGGCGATGGTCAAAGGGCAGCGCGAAAGACCGAACAGATTCCCACAGTTCATTACCTGTCCGAGCGAGATGGTTGCACTGTCAATAGCGGATGGATACGCTCGTGTCACAGGAGAACCTCAGGCCGTTATTGTGCATGTGGACGTTGGCACACAAGCACTTGGCTGTGCCGTACACAATGCCAGCGTCGGCCGTGTGCCTGTGTTGATCTTTGCCGGTCTCTCTCCATGCACGATGGAAGGCGAGTATCGCGGCAGCAGAACCGAGTTCATCCACTGGCTACAAGACGTCCCGGACCAGAAAGCGATAGTATCACAATACTGTCGTTACACCGCCGAACTGAAAAAGGGCAAGAACATTAAGCAGATGGTCAATCGAGCTTTGAGCTTCGCTACAAGTGAGCCGCGAGGTCCAGTCTACATCCAAGGCGTGCGGGAGGTCATGGAAGAGGTGATAGAGCCGTATGAGATTCGACAGGAGTTTTGGAGTCCGGTGGCACTTGGCGGATTGACACCGAAGCATCTGAATCTCGTTGCCGAAGCTTTAATATCTGCCCAGGAGCCTCTAGTCATCACGGGCTATTCTGGACGAGATACTGCCGTGGTGCCCCTGCTTGTAGAGTTAGCAAACATTCTCAAGGGTCTGCGTGTTCTCGATACCATGGGTTCAGACCTCTGCTTCCCTGCAGATCATCCTGGCTGGCTGAGCGTGCGGTACGGATCAGACCAGGCCGTACGCACGGCCGATGTGATACTAGTAGTCGACTGCGATGTGCCATGGATCAACACGCAGTGCAAACCCGCTGATGGAGCCAAGATCATCCATTTAGATGTTGATCCTTTGAAACAACAGATGCCTCTCTTCTACATCGATGCGATCCTGCGCTGTCGCGTTAACACGGCATTCGCGCTTGGTCAAATCATCGAACATTTGAAGACCGAGCTCTCAGATCGGATCAGCGCGAACCAGGAGTATTACGCAAGTCGCTGGTCCGCTCTTGAAGAGTCATATACTCGAAAGCTTAAGGCGATAGCTTCACAGGCCGAGCCAAACTCTGACGACTCGTTCGGATGCGGCCACCTGATCTCACAGGTGCGGAAAGCATGTCCGGTCGACACTATCTGGGTCGTGGAAGCCGTCACCAACACATTCACAGTAGCAGATCAGCTTCAGGCAACATTACCGGGAAGCGTGTTCAGCTCCGGTGCGGGTGGACTGGGTTGGTCAGGCGGCGCGGCTCTCGGTATCAAATTGGCCACTGATGTCTGTCACAGGGGGAAGGGTAAGTTTGTATGTCAGATCATTGGCGATGGCTGTTTTATGTTCTCGATACCTTCCAGCGTGTATTGGATTGCGCAGAGGTACAACATACCAGTGCTGACCATAGTGCTCAATAACAATGGTAATTTATACCCAGCGGACTTATTCCGGAGTCACATTATGATTGTAAAGGATGTTGAGCTGACAAGAAATATTTCACAGGCTGGAACGCGCCTCGTAAGTCATTACTTCTCGTCCACCCAGACGGATTGGGGTCCAAAGTCACCAACGAAGAACTCAATATATCTTTCGAGCCAAACCCAGCGTACTCCGTGATTGCAAAGGGTGCCTCAGGTGGAAAATGCTGGGCGGAGCAAGCCAGCACCCTGGAAGAACTGGCACAAAAGTTGCCCGAGGCCGTAGCCGCTGTGCAAAGTGGCATTTCCGCTATTCTGGATGCTCGTCTAGCCCGCACTCTCTAGGAGACGGTGCACTTTGCTGAATTGGGTGACCAATGAAATCGCTATGCGAGGTTGAAGGTTGCGAGAAGTAGACTTAAGGGATTTAGCTGTAAATCAAGTTTCTGTCCGCTCTATGCTTTAGGACCTTTAGATGCTTCTAGATTGTTAATTGGAGATATGTTTTTCCCTGAAGATTCGCCTAGATTTGACAGCCTAGATCTGACATGGCAGGATCTTTGAACGTCGACCTCGCATTTGGCAGATTCAACTTCCTTAAACAGTCTCAATGCATAGCCTTACCACCTATAATGCTAGATGATTGACACTTTATTCGTTCCCTCCTCCCCACCCTCCCCCACCATACTATTTTATATGGTAATTAATAGCTCCAATTTCCGCTTAACATACTTTTATCGTGTTATTGACGAACTATCTACGCCAAAATAATAAGGGGTCCAGACAGGTGCCGAGGTGACTACTAGAGTTCCAACTCCACACTCTAAACGCACAGTTCCACGGAATCCTCAAAGCCGAAAACGCGATGTCGTAAGCAGAGACAGAGACAAAGTCTTTCACCGAACCTAGCGTAATTGAGTCGCTGCACTCAGCGCGGAACCATTTTAAGCTCCGCGGAAGCCAACGTGGATGCGAGCTATTTGACGACTCCCAAATCTACAAAGATTTGCTACATCAAAATACGGTACGATCGCAAAGGCTTAACAGCTTACTAGAATCTGCACTTGACTCTCTCAGAAAGACCGACTACCAAAATTCTTGAACAGCTGCGTTATGACGGGACCGAAGCTTGAGTTTGGTGGTCTCCCAATCTCATGGGTACCAACCGTCCGACCTGAAGATGGGACAAACATGAATCCATACAAAAAGCAGACTCCAGGCACCAAGAAACTTCCCGCAGGCTGGACGTTTGCGGAAGGCAGACGTCCCTTGCGCGAAGATATCACATTTGATGAAGTGGTTGAAATTCCGCTGAGAGACGGGGTCAAGGTTCGTTTAAGCGCATGTAATCTGGAGATGCCATTGCTGATCCAGCGGTCAAGATCCACTGTGATGTTTTCAGGCCCGTCACGGACATCAAAGTCCCCGCAATATTGGCAGTAAGCCCATATGGGAAAAATGGACACGGTACGTGAATGACAATAACATGCTGGCTCGGAACAAAAATGACAGTGATCTCACTTCAAGGATTCCGAATCTTTGACAACATTCCATTCCGGCTTGGACTACCGGAGAGCGCTACATCTGGTCTGGAGAAGTTCGAAGGGTAGTTATTTCTGGCTCGAGGCATCAAAAAGACGTACTGACCAGGCGACCTAGGCCGGACCCTGCTGAGTGGTGCCCTCGGGGTTATGCAATCGTCAACGTAGACATTCGAGGCAGTTGGGACAGTGAAGGCGATCTCTACATCGAGGGAAGCCAGTTCGGTAGGCTGCTGATCCATCATCAGGAAGGGGTTGACTTGGTGATTACTGATAACAGTCAGGTCTGGATGGCTACGACACGGTTGAGTTCATTGCGTTACAACCATGGTGCAATGGTGCTGTCAGCATGTGTGGCAATTCGTGGCTGGCAACGGAGCAGTGGGCAACCGCTATCGAGAAGCCACCTGCGCTCAAGTGTATAGCACCCTGGGAAGGATTCACGGACATGTATCGCGACTTGATATGTCGCGGTGGTGTTCCCAAGGCCAACTTTACTTCCTTCATCTTCAACAAAACGATTCGCGGCCGAAACTCTCGGGAAGACGTGAGCGGCGCGCTCGACAAATGGCCACTTTTCAATGAATACTGGGAGGATAAAGTCTATGACACCAGCGATCTCACCCTACCTATATATGCGCTAGGAAGTTATTCTTCGGGGAATCATGGTTCTGGTACCGTGAGAGGCTGGAACAGGGCCGCCTCAAAGGACAAATGGATTCGCTTCCATCCGACTCAGGAATGGTTTGATCTTTACACACCAAGATATATCGACGACCTGCAACGGTTTTTTGATCGGTATCTGAAAGGTATCGACAACGGATGGGAGAAAACCCCAAAAGCCAGGGTATCCATTCTTACATATGGTAATCGTTTTGAGCCTGTATGCTGGTCTGACAGAAATTCATGGGATGTCATCTGACACGTTTCGATAGGGCCCAAAATGGGATGTGGCATTCTCTGATTACCCAATTCCAGACACCAAGTACAGTAAACTCTACCTGCAGGGCTCCGGAAAGTTGGCCACCACACCACAAGCCAACGAGGGCTCCACCTCCCATCAATCAGATAGTTACCAAGCAAAGCCATCCGAATTTGTGCTGACCTTCGACAAAGCGACCTCCATTGTTGGGCACTCAAAGGCGGAGCTTTGGATGTCTTGTAAAGACAAGGATGACATGGACGTTTATGTGTCCATCCGCAAGCTGAGCAAGAGCGGAGAGGTTCTGGAACATGTGAATGTTCCATGGGAAAAGCTGCCCGAAGGCGTCAACACCCAACACGATGTTCCAATGGCGCAGACGATCAAGGTGAGCACTTCGATTCAGCTGCAAGTAATTTGACAAAGGTATAAAGAAGGCACACTGACCATGTTTGTGTCACAGTACACAGGACCGACCGGTATCCTCCGTGCTTCGCATCGTGCGCAGGACCCACAACGGAGCACCCCCATGCTTCCGTATCACCCACACGATAAGGAAGACAAGGTACCACCAGGGGATATTGTCAAACTCGAAATATCTCTTTGGCCTATGGGCATTCACTTCGAAGCCGGGGAGGGCCTGTTGTTCCGAGTTCAAGGCTTTGTTGATACGAGCTCGGATTTCCCGAGTCACAACGACAAGAAACTCGAGAACCTGAACGAAGGTCAGCATACCATTCATTTCGGTGGGAAGTATGACTCGACAATTATTGTCCCTATCGTTGCCCTACCCGCGCAATAGTTTAGAGTACTACTAGCAGTACAGTAGCTCGCAATATGAATCTGAAGGGCTCTCTATCCATCATACCAGTTCTCTTCCTTTTCCAAGTTTATTGGACCAAAATTTTACTTAGTACCTGGCTCGCCTGGTATATAGAGTTCACTTAAACATGTTCCACTTCTTTCTTCAGACGCATGCCAACAAGCATCCGCCTCTCCCAACCGCGGCATTTCCCCCACGCTCCAATCATGATCCGCAACTGCCCACTCCCGCTGCAGCGCAGCAGTATCCAGGCTGAGGAGAAGTGAAGTGAGTGAAGATTCTGTCGCTGCACATTTCTCATTGGTCGCGCAAAGCCCGGGTCCGGATTGCACAGTATAGATATATTCTGACTGTATGTGCAGCATTCACTTCTTGCTCGGCATATCCGCAATTGAAACAAGCCTCATCGTCCGAATTACTTGTGACATTAATTATGAATCCGTTCTGGGTAAAGGGAGGAAGATTTGATTTTGCAAGGGAAACAGAAGCGACGACCGAGTGCAACGAATACTGTAGCGGGCCCGAAACTTGAAACCTTATCGCTCGTCGCATTTTCTTTATTCCGCATCGCAGCACAACGGGGTGAGTGAATATGCCAGCTGCCCTGCTAAAGTAGCTCCACTGCTTCACTTATCCAGTACAAAGGCGATCCAGAGCCTCGAAGCGAAAAAGGCACAGAGACTCGATCGCTCCTATCCGGGCTTGCAGCGACATCTGTAAGTTGTACCTGACGGGATGAAGTACGGACAGACATTCTATGCGCAATCCGTGCCACAATGGGCAGCATGCGAGTCGTCCCAATGGCTAACCTTCGTCTGGGATATTTCCAGCGAATTCGCCATAAAGCCAATTACTGACTCTACATGTCGCAGACGATGTTGATTGATTATGATGAAGCGAATAACCTCATCAAAGTACATACGACGAAAGATCAAGCGCAGGCAATTGCGATTCCAAGAGAGACAGATACAAGTTTGGAGAAGTTCGAGAGTGCATTCATTCTACAACGAGCTGTGGAACCAGCACGACAGAGTGAATCTTTTTGTACAGAGCAAGGCAAAGGAAATGAGATAAGTCGCTGTCTTCGTGGGTCTTGTTGGCAGACTTATACGATTGATTGTTGCTAATTTCTAGCCAGAACATCTCCAAAAAGTCGTCCTTCGATTACTAACCTGTGTAATCGTAATCAAATGGGGGGTTCACCACCCCACGGTGCACGACTTTGGTCTTATGTCGCCCAGGTTGACGTATTGTTGATGTTGTGTCGCGTCGCGCGTTGTAATGCACGTGCACTGCGTGGTGCACCAGTTCCGCCAGTTCCGCGGAGCCCTCCACGGCTCGCCCGGGCCCGTCGTCCAACGAGCATCAGGTGGTCTCAAACGCCGATACCGATGCCGATGCCGAGCCCATGGGCCAATGGCCCTCTCATTTTACTTGTACTTGTATTGCAGGTGAAGTGAAGTGAAGTGAAGTGAAGTGTGGCTGCAGTGCAACCTGGAAGTGCCCTGGTGTCTCGCTCCCCGCTTTCCCCACACTCGGACCCGACCCCCACCCCGCACTGCCCCAGACCCCCAGACCCACAGCCCCAGACCACCAGACCATACGTCCTGAAGCTTCAAGTCCTATCTTCCCCCCGCCGCCATCGTTCCAAGGTTTCCACGTTCGTTTCGCACCGTCTCTCTCTCTCTCTCTCTCTCTCTCACAATACCTACCTACACTTACCTTTTGACTCTCTCATCCATGATCTCACATACAGTCCCCCATTCTCTCCACCATACCCCATGAGTGACAGAGAAGAGAACATTCCCGGGCTCTTCACCTACTGTCACCCGTCCAGGCATCCGGGGACGCCATATTGCTGTACGCTCCCGTGGACGCCGTGTGGGAAGCTTTGCTGCGCCGTGGACACGTCTTGTCGCCCATCTCAACACCTGCACCTGCTGAGTGACGCCTTGACCGGCCATCGGAAGATCAATATCCAGCTGCCATCGCCGCCTCGAGCGAGCCATGACGGCACGTGAAAAACGCAGGCTGCAGCTGGACTCGAGCGAACCTCCCCATGCGAGAAGACCGCGAAAGCGAGACCGCTACACGCGGATTGCCTGGTGAGCACTGCTTCTCTCCGTCCCCTCACTGTCTCACTACACTACTCGGGGTCGACAGTGGCTGACCGTCCTCACAGCGATTCCTGCAAGACGAGAAAGGTCAAATGCAGCGGCAGCCTCCCATGTAGCCGCTGCACCGAGCTCGGAACAGAATGTAGATACAACGACTACATTCCACAGTCAGATGCACGGTGAGTTGGTGCGTGTTGGGCCCTCTCCTGGCAGGTTACTGATGACCATCCATAGCGACGTAGTCCAGAGACCAGAGTCGAGCTCGAGGACATTGCCTGAGGGACCGCATCAGGACCTGCAACAGCTTCTCTCGAGCATGAGAAAGATCTGTGATGAGATTCAACAGTCCGCAGGGGGCCTCGGTGGCTCCCCTCGACCTCGGTCCAGTGTGTCGCTGAGGCGACGGTTCCCCTCCATGGTCGATCCGGACGCGACCACAAAGACGTATGCCACCAATTTTGTCCACTCCCTGGACATGGCCAAATCTATGCTTGAGGAGCAAGGAGTCCTGACGACAAGCGGCGCAAATCACAGTGCAGCAGCCGCCGAGTCAGGAGCCACGGAAATATCGGATTGCGCCGAGACGGTGACCGCGGCTACAGAGATGGCACGACCGCTGCTTGAGATGGGCTACAAGGAGGCCATGGAGCATTGGGATGCATTTCGGGAAAATGTCTACTTTGCGTACCCGTGCATCAACCTCAGCGTCGCCAAAGACAGGTTGGAGACCATCTTCAAGGCCGTGCAGCCCTCGCACCATGGAGAAGTTGGGGAATCGGAAGTTGACCTAATCGACATCGAGATTGCCAAGGTAGTCTTGGCCATAGGGATGGCAATCAAGGAAAATCAGCATGGTTCTCTGGGCTCGAATCTCGAAGAGCAGCTCGTCTGGAACCCTGACACGGTTATGAAGCGGGATCACGTACAAATTGAAGATGTCATTATGGGCACGCTGTTGGTAAGCTACCGGAGTGGTCAACTCGACTACACCCCAGAGACTGACTTGACTCACCTACAGGCAATCTATTCCCTTCTGCAGGACTTGCACGTAAGGGCGTGGCGTATGACTGGGCTGGCCGCACGGGCGGCGTTGGAGCTGGGAATGCACAAAGCAAGTTTCTACCGGGATCGAGCAGATACGCCATCGCACATTGAGTTTTTGAAAGACCTATTTGCCTGCATCAGCGACCTAGAAAAAAGGTGTAGCTTCTTCACCAATCTCCCAAGCAATTTTCACGATTCAGTTGTTGACCCCGAGGTACTGAATCTCGTAAGTAGCCTTCGGGAGAAAACTTCACAGATCGTAACCGCCAACGCTAACCGACTCTGTAGGATGGCAGGCATCGCTACCTCTCGGCCATGATCAGTCTGAACAGCGTGCACTCAGAGCTGTTTGAGCTGGTCAACTCTGGTGTGAACCACAGCGATACCCGCAACAAGAAACTGAATGAGCGACTCGATTATCTGGATTATAGCGTCCAAGGTCTGGCCGAAGGATTTCCACAGTTCGATCCTTTTCCGGCACACGCGTCCGCGGTTTCGCCACGGGATGCGCAAATCGGCATGGTGTGCATCTTGCAAATGCGCACAACCTTTATGAGGATGCTTACACACTTCCGATGTTTAAGCTCCGCCTCCGCACTGAGCAGCAGCCCTCGATCAGCACAGAGTCTCATTGCGTTGACGAAATCTCTTGTCGACATGTACGGCAAAATGGTGCTGGTTGCAGGACCTGAAGGGGTCAACCGACTGTGGGGACCTCTCGCCGACAGGTATCTGATGGGGTCAATATCTTGTATGTTCCTCGCCGCGACATATAATCCAACCCTGTACGGGCCTCAATGCCGTCACGCCTTCCACAATGCTCTTGATCTGCTGATGGCCTCACCGTATCGCCGAGCGGGGTCTACCACCAAGCCCTGGTGCTCCTTGGATGACCTTCGGATTATTGGGGAGAAGATTGAGATGGCTTCACTACAAGACTCCACCCCCCCTGGGATGGTGAGTGACTCTGAGATAACCGGGATTGGATCCTGGGATCTGCAGCCTTCAGTGTCGGATGATACAACTTTTATATCCTACGATGCAACAGAGGACGACTATCTGGCAATCTTGGGCGTTGCCAGCAACGGCCCTCCATTTACAAATCAAATGCAGTATATTCCCGCTTCAATGTACAGCCAGTACCCTCTCGCAGAGGTTGGATAATCCTGACGGGAAAACAGGCCGTCGACATTGCTACAGGAACTTCCGCATGTCTGGAAGATGGCGGACGCCTGCACGGCTCCTGATGCAGTTCAAGGCTCTCGCGAGGACCGCGCAACAACTCTTGATCTCCAAATTGAACTCGACGAAGCGCTCTCGCTTGAGGCCACCACTATGATAGGTGCAGTCGAGTGACCAGGCCCAATTGCGAGGCAAGAAAAGGGTGGCTCAAGCAAATTTGACTACTATATCGGATGTATTGTGCGGAGTGATATTATGTTTTATATATATGCTGGGCATACCCGCAACATATGTACGTACACGTGTACTCATATGACAATTATGATCAGCATCTCCCACTTGTAACAAAATGATAGAGGAACCTTCACACATCCGTGATCAACGAAGTTTTTCTTGCATAATACTATCTCGTTCAATACGAGAGCGCGCTCGTTCTCGGATTGTTTTGTCGACATCGGCTCAAACCGCAATCCAGAAAGTGTAAAGGTAATATTTCGGCAGTAAGGACTACTGCTGAGGCTAGAGCTACATAGTGGATAGGCCATATAGCTTGTGCCAACTTAGAAAAGCTTTTCCAGGATCAAGAGGGGACGTGAAGCTCAAAAGAAGTAATTGCTCGATGCAGATTAGAAATGAAGGTATCTCGCTTACATAACCTTAGGTACAAACTACCTAAATAAGAATTATGACGACGTGTTCCCCCTTGCCTCTAACATTCTCGGAAGTCACACTTTGTGGTCAATTTCAAAAGTGGTCAGAGTCATACATCCCAAAAACAACAAACGAAAGCGAGGGTTCCAAGCGAGCGAGGTGGTGACGTCACGATGTCGGTCTTGGCCAGATTTTCCTTCTCTTCGCATCCGCAGAATATCTCAGCCAATCCCTGGACCTTCAAGTAAACAAACGCAACATGAATCGTTCTTCGGTTCCTGCAGTTCGATTGAGCTGTGAAGAATGCAAGCGACGGAAGACTAAATGCGATAAATTGGTTCCATGTACTGCATGTAGGAATGCAGGCATCAAATGCAACACGGTTCAACGCGCGAGAAAACCTCGTGGTCGCACTTCTCAGCAGAAAGGAGGCGAGATTGATACTAGAGTTGCTCGAATTGAAGATCTTGTGAAACAGCTGAAGGTATGGATACATTAGATTGCGTGCCATGCCCTCTTGTAGAAATGTTCACTGACCACCAAAACAGGCTCAGGTGCAATCTGGCGGTCAAGGAAGCGAAACTAGTCCCGAGCATTCGGGCCAACAATCGTCACAAAGCCCGCTATCCAAGGATTCTAGTACGCTTCAGAAATATGTTGCTCCAGATTTCTGGGAAGCTCTTTCTCAAGAGGTAAGCCTTGAAGGCTCTGTTAAATTGAAGCTCGGTCACTTACTCCATTGCAGGCGAACGGGATCCGAGAAATCCTGGAGGAAGTTGACCACGAAGACTCACCAAGCGATCATGCATCCAAGTCACCTATGTCTTCATCAGATCCGAATGTCATTACTGGGACTCTCCTGTTCCATCACGATGTTCCGAATTTGGTCGGCGATGCAACGCAAATCGTGACTAAGGAGATGAAGAGCATCTTCTTTCCAATCTATAAGACTAGAGTTGATTGCATTGTTAAGGTCCTTCACTGGCCGTCGGTGATGGCGTCAATAGAGAAGAAGGATTCGGGCGGTGGGGACGTACTGGAATTGGCCAGATTGCAAGCATTGGACTCAGCAATATGCTACACTGCGCTGTGCACTATGACCGATGAAGAGTCGGAAAACTCATTCGCGTGCAAGAAAGAAATACTGAGGGGACAGCTTCGTGCTGCTGCGGAACTTGACATCTCAAAAGCCAGACTTCTGGAACAGCCCGATCTGACAGTTTTGCAAGCGTTTTTCATATACCTGGTGAGTTAGGACTCAATCCGTGAAAACAAAAGCTTACAATGGTCAGCTTGGTCTTCGATGTTCCACAACACATGCGTCTGCGTGGACACTTCTGTCACTTGCTGTACGGATCGGAACTGCTTTAGGGCTTGGATCGGAAGACCCAAGCAAATTTTCAGTTTTTGATCTAGAAATCCGACGAAGGGTATGGTCCTCTATTGGACTACTCGACTCACAATTAGCACTCGACAGAGGAGCTCCAGCCCTGTTGTCAAGTGAAAAACTTCAGAAGAGACCGCTGAATGTCAACGACTCAGAACTGTATCCGGGTTGCCCCCCTCTTGTGGAGCTTGCTGGCTTTACCGACATGTCTTTCGCCTCGATGACCCATCGTGCATCGCTCTGCCAGAAAGCAATGGAGGAAATACCTCCAGACACCGACAACTCCTGGGACAGATGGAAGGAAAAACTTGCTGTAATTGATAAGTTCGAAGCATATGGGTTGCTTCAATTCTCAGGCATTGATGCTTGGTCGCCCCCTATACAAAAGTTCGCTCAAGCTGTCGCGGGCGCCTCCCTAGCAAATATCAAGCTTATGGCAAGACGCCCACCACATCGAAATCGCCAAACAAGAATACCTCCCTGGGATGATTACGATGTCATGAAGTCGACAACCTGGATTCTGGAGCGATCGCTCTTCAAACAAGCAAATTCCGAATTCAATCCCTGGGCATGGTTTACTTGGGTGAAGTGGTATGCCTTGGCTGTACTTCTCGCGGAGCTGTGTGGACCCATAAAAGGCCCAGAGGCTGACCTCTCATATGTCGTGGCTCAGAAAATATTCATCGAATATGCTCAAGTGGTTGCTGATAGTCAATCTGGTATGCTGTGGAGACCGATAGTCAAACTGATGCGCCGGGTTCAAAAACTGAGAGGCAGCACAGTGGACGGGATGTCGAACTTGCTTGCCTCACCTGCATCTGGAATGGAGCAGCCTACCACCAGGTCAGAAATTGATGACAATAATTTCGCCAACCTCAACATCAATCAGCAACCTGTACCCCATGATCCGGCAATCACGCTTGATTCGTATAATCTAGATCCGAATCTGATTCGAAATAGCGATAACCCGTACCGTTTGGTGAACAATGAGAGCGACCAAGCACTTGGAATGGATACCTTCCCCGGCGAGGAGCTTTCGTGGGCCCACTGGGATAATTTCCTCGAAGACATGAACAACCCAGCTAGCTTCGACTGGGCAATGGACTGGCAAACCAATATTCCGTTGCAGCCTTAATGATTACCCGAATCTAATCCTGCTCATCAACAGACAGCAGATGTCGCTCCTGGACACAGTCTCTCGATGATCTCGAACAACTCCCTCCACAGCCTCTTCTGAATGCGGTCGCCTTCCTTACTCCTCACAAATGACGACTCTGTCTTCACAAGGCACTCACTCAGATACTGTCCATGACTTTCCGGACCGGCAGTAACACCATGCACCAATGTGCGACTGCCCGCCTCCGCAGTTCTCCCGATCATCGCGAAGATAGCCCCAACAAACCTCCCTTTATCGTAATACCTGGAAAACTGTCGCACACCCTGTGATGGTTGGAAAATCAGTAAATGCACATGCAATCATGACTGGGGAGTACACTCGGAAGTGGAATAATTCTCAGACACTCAATTTGGGGAGTAACAGGGGCTGGCCGAATAACTTACATCCGGGATTAACACAGTTCACCACAACTGGACTCCTCTCCTTCGCACCCCCATCCAACCTCTCCGCAATCTCCTTCTCGCACATCTGCACCCATACCGTCCCATCATATCCGCGCTTTTTTCCTCCCTCAACACCTCGAAAATGCTCCTTCCGTCCTTCACGTCCAGCTGCGCACTGGGCGCGAAAACATGCTGCATTGAGCCAACAATCACGAGATTCGTGTGCGCGCCATTCACTTTGGCCGTCTCTTTCAACTTCGGTAAAGCCAAGACGGAAAGCATGACCGTCGAGATAACATTGACGGTTAACGAGTTCTCGTATCCCTCTGTTCGCTCAAATGTCACGGTCTCGAGTCCGGCTGAAACCATGCAAATTCTCCGAGGTCTTCAATCGCTCTTTAGACGCGATCACGGACTTGAAGTTACTTTGATCCACTTGCTAGACCTCAATTGCGGTTTAGGAGATGGATGCATATCCAGAATGGACTTCTTAGCCTTTTCACCCTTCTCGATGTTGCGGCATGCGAGGATTACCTTGGCGGCTTTGAGATTGGCACTGCCATTTATGTTAGTGGCGATCTATGAAAGAGGCGGGATAGGTTTGAGTGCTCGTACAGGTGCTTTGCACATTCGAGACCAAGCCCTGTATTCCCTCCTGTCATAACGTATGTTTTGCCTGAGAGGTCGACTTTGGGCACGAAAGGCTTGCCAAAGATCTGGCCGCCGAGGTATTGGCGGACTTCAGCGATGGAAGGCATGGTAACTGCTCAGGATAGAATGCTGTAGAGCAGTGAAGAATATCCCAAGATGAATTTATTGTAACAAGTTAAAGTTGAAAATGCTAATGAGGAGAAGCTTATTGACTTGCGCTCAACCTGCTGGTGATGCGAGACAGAAAGTCTGGGCGACATCTCAGCACTCTTATACCCACCATTACAGTCAAATTCACTTCTATATCCACTTTAGCAAAATTTCAAAACGCAAAACCTCTATAAAGATGACGATACTTCTCTGCACTTAAGATCTTCAAAAGCCGTATGGCCGCCACTCCATGAAATTCGCTTAGCGAGGTGCCAAGAAATTCCAAAAACCGCAAACACCGTTCTGCAGATTCTGTGACGAGTGTAAATGATTGGCAGGTCGAAGCACGGCCCGGAAAACGCAACTCGATCGGAGTCCGATCATTGAAGCTTTCGTTTGGCTCGTCGAAATTTCTTGATGCGCTTTGCGGATTGCCATGTGAGTGTGGTGCTGACATCACCGCTTTCGTCAATGCCAAGGTTGGACAAGAAGGATTGGGATTCTTATATAATGGATAGGCCAACAGTCTCAATTGACCGTCAAATGTGTATACACATATAACGCATAAAATCCCATAAACTACTGCTCAATCCCAGACAACCGCATAATTTCAGTCAGCTCCGTTTTTGTCAAAATGTCTCACTCAACGACAACCCTCATTCAAGTCATCAGTATATCAACTGCGCTAATCGCATCTGGAGGAATACTCAGTCTCGTAAGTAACTGCTGCCCAGAATTCGCCCGAGAATCCAGAAATACATAACTGATCTGAACCAAGTCACTCTTCAATATCCCCCTCCTCGAATCCCAACCAGCATCCCGCTCCCTCCCTCAAATCCGCTGGGTCTTCTCCAGAGGATCCCACACATTCCCCACCGCCGCCATCCTCTCCACCACAGGCTTCCTCTACCTCGCAGCCACCTCCCTCCAATCCACTCAATCCCTCTCCTCAATCCTCAACCTAGCAGCCAATTCTCGAACCGTGAATGGCAATCTCCTAGCCGGAGCGCTAAGTATCAGTATCGCGCTATTCACACAGTTCGCTATGATCCCGACTAATTTCGCGCTTATTGAGAAGAATGAGGATTTGGGCGGAGCGAGGAGTAAGAAGAGTGCTAAGGGGAGGGAGGGGAAGGTGGGAGGGAAAAGTGCGGAGGAGAGTGTAGCTGGCAAAGGGGATGTGAATAAGATGAAAGATTTGAGTGGACCGCAGGAGAAGACTGAGAGGGATGGGACGGAGGAGGAGGAGAGGGTTGTGAGGGAGTTGTTGGAGAAGTTTAAATGGCTGAATCTTTGTAGGGCGGTGTTGATTGGGTGTAGTGGGGTTGTGGGGTTGGTTACTGCGGTTGCTTGAACTAGATGATGGAGGTGGAGAGATGGATGTAGACTGTTGATAATGATCGATTGAATAGGAGTAATGCTCTGTGACCGCGTTGAAGTCCATCGCAAAGTTTGAAACCTCAAGCACCAAGTCCCTTCCCTCCACAGAAAGGCAGAATCGGCATCCAGCTCATCATCAATGCTTTCTTCTGCACGATCTCCTCCTTATGCTCTTCCAACTCCTCCACATCCCAGTTGACACTTACCATACTTCCCTTCAAGAAATCTGCTCTCGGCTGCACGAGATACAAGGCTAGCATACCAGTGAGATCAGCGTGGTCTTTGGCAAATGGGAAGAACACTTCTTGTTGCATCGCTGTCATGACTATGCCTGGCATTGTCGTAAAGACGCGCAGATTAGGGAGTTCTGGGATTGTGTTAGCATTCATTTATCTTTAATTGAGGCTTTGAGATAGAGCGCAGGGGGGAAGAAAGTGGCCCTGCCTATTTGGAGATGCTCGCTGAAGCGTTGCTCGGCTAGTTTGCTGATGTTGTATGCAGATCCGCCTGCATTGAGGAATCCTGCTCGGCCGGAAGAGACATTAATGATTGTCGCTGTGGACTCTTTGGGGTCTAGCTGCGAGTTGATGAAGTGGTGTGTCATGCTGTAAAGTCCCTTTACATTGATTTCCTGCTTCGATCAGTAAAAGTCCTCGTCACATTGTCGCTTGCAAGCTTCGAAAGAAAAGAGGATGGGTAGAAAGATGAAGCGGCAACGAGTGCTCTTACCATCGTCTTCCACCACTGCTCGACTGGTGTGTCAATGATATGGCTATCTTCCAGTATGCCAGCATTGTTGAGCAAAACATTGGCTGCTCTGCCAAAAGTCTTCTGGATTTGTGCAAACAAATTCTTCACATCATCTTCGTTCGAGATATCTGTCTTGATAGCTAGAATATTTGTCGAAGGACTGATCACTTTCAACTCCTCGGCTAGTCTATTGAGCGCAAGGAGATTACGAGCTGTGATCACAATTCCCTTTGCTCCTGCTCTGGCCCACACCTTAGCTGCGGCCTAGAATCACGACTGTCAGCATTCTTGGATCAAGTCGAAACTTTGATGTTGGGATCACTTACTTCTCCGAGACCAACACTGGCTCCTGTAATGATGATTATTCTGTCCTTCTGCGAGTTGGAAGGGTTGGTTGCCAGGATGGCGGGGTATGGGTCTCGACGTAGAATTTTGGTTGCCAGGAAGGGGGTGCTGAATTGATCAGGATCAACTGCTTCTCCCATTACCGCGAGTTATCTGTATAATATTTTGTGAGATTGGTATCGCAAGATTTTTGTGATGAGTGGATGGAAAATGTCGTATTATTTCTGCGACACGCGACGGACCTAGTAGGAAATATGAGTGTTGAAAGCTCGAAGATGCGAGAAAGCGCGACGAAGCACATTCAAAGCAGAACTGGAGATTTGGAGAAGCAGGTATACTTTATATGTAGCATTTTTAACAGCTTCTCGTTTCCATATACCCAAGAGCATGCCTTTCATGGGCTCCCTCATACCTTGTAAACTGTGCTTCAATTGACTCCGCACACATGTTCTTTGAAATCAAATACCAACTTGCCAATGAGCACCTAATAGTCCTATGACAACCTTTCTCATGCCCACAAGTAATTATGTCAACGACCACTTAGACCACTGAAGTCGGAACCATTCCAAGCGATGTTACAAATCAAAGGGAGCCAAGCATTTTGATGTGAAGGGTGTAAACTAAGCCTGCAAAGTGTTTGGATGAATGACAGCCCACATATATCCGCACATGCAGTAATCCTAGTCGGAGTGATTTTCTATCAGTCCGAATTTATTTATGTGTATGGTATTTTGCCAACCCTTGAAGAGAGGGGGAGATCTTAGATTGGTAATCTTCTTCGGAGATACAGTAACGTCAGGCTTACCTTCTCCGAATCACTTCGCTTGCAGGAGACACCTCAACAAACGAGTGTCGGGATCCAAGACAAAGACATAGACTTGGAGTGATGATACATAGTATTGCGAGTATGATATGAGAGATTGAGTTGGGAATTGAATGGTGATGTATGCAGATTCCTCTCAGGACGCCGATGACTGACGATCATGATTAAGCGAGGGCTGTGATGACTCAGTCTTTTACGACAGTAACAATGTGTTTACATCCTTGAACTAGTCAACTAGGAGTGTGTGCCCATTCGCCATTCCATGAAGAAATACCGATCTCAACTGCCTTGTTACAAAATGAGCACCAACTCAAACCCCACGTTCCACCTCTTTCCCCTCCTCCCGGCAGAACTCCGCTCAAAGATCTACATCCTCGCACACCCACCACCCCGAACAATCACTCTCTCCCTCTCAAATTACCAACGCAAACCCTCATACAACCCACCTCCACTCTCCCTTACATCAGGCTTCGCGCACCTGCTCGTGAACCGCGAAGCCCGTGCTGTGTTTTTAGCGGAATATCCTAGATTGTTTGTCGGATATCCATTCCCTGCACAGAAGGATGAGCGAGGAGAGTTTACAGTTGAAGGTAAAGGAGAAGGGAGAGGAAGAGGTTGGTTTTTCAATTATGAAAAGGATTCTCTGGGCATGATGTCTGGTGTTAGGGGATTGATGCTATTTTTGAGGAGATTTCCGGAGGATATGAAGTGGGTTAGGTGGTTGGATGTTATGCCTACTGGGCATTGTGGGGGAGTTTTGGACTCAAATGGGTTGGAGATAAATAATGATCGTGGCTTAGACCGGAACGATGACGATGCTGGGGATGAGGGATATGGCATTGAAGAGGGGACTGGGTTTGAGCTGGGAATGAAGTTGGAGATGCAGCTGTGTGATATGACAAACCTCAGACTCATCACCATCAGGATCCTTCCTAGTCCAGCAAGGAGGATATATGAGTTCCAGAGTTGGCGCTACGCGCCGTATTACCGGAGATGTGTGAAGAGTATTGTGCTCGATTTGAAGCGATGCAGGGGCAAAGAGGAAAGAGGTCGAGATGTGAAAGTCGTGGTATGTCACGAGAAGCTGGATTATGATGATACGGATAGCTTTGCAGGTATGAGGACTGAAGGTTGGAGTGTAGAGGTAGAAGAGAGGTTGAGGGTTCTGGGTGTGCTTGGTGCGGGGTGTGGTGTGAAGAGGGTGGGTGGGGAGGTGGATTTCGATGCTGTGTGATATTCGCTTGGCAGTTTTTCCGGGCAGATGAATTCCATTGCTGCCATTGAGGATCTTACTTAAGGTGTAGTGGGCATATTAGGGACTTTGCATCTCATATTTACATACGAGCTCGTGTGTGACGAATTGCGAAGATAGACTGGAGGGCCGAAGGAACTTCTCAGGCTGTTAGCATTGAGATGAGCTGGGCTAGGTCTGAGATGACATTATGAGTTTCAATTGTGAGAGATGAAATTGGCAATATGCAACAACAATATTGAAGCTGGATTGACTTTCGTTGAGCGATATCGGTGGCTTGCTCTCCAAAGTGACTTTCTTCCAAATGACAATGAGCAAGCGAGAAAGAGGAAAAGCCGGCGACGTATCACTTTCGTGAAGGTTGCGAGTTAGTTTGGCGGACATAGATGTCAAGGTGGCCAAGAAGCTATGGGAGTTTATTATTACACTGTAGCTAGAAGCACATTCTAATCATCGTCTTCATCCTCATCCTTCTTGATTGGTTCCACGATGAGATTCCCGCTCCGTCCAACTCGTTCGCCAATCGTCCCGCCATCTTCCACCCCATATACAACCCTGGGAAGTGTCTGTACCAGCCTGAAGTCAAATTCGTGCTTGTATCCCACCGGCCTTTCTACTTTATCAGCAGCCGAGCCATCTTGGAGGGATTCGTAGCAGTCGACGAAGGCATATAGCTCCTCGATATCATCTTCAGCCTTGAATCGGCGCATGACCCGAGCTGCTTCGGGCATCTTCAGTGCAATTCGCACAACATCTTTGGAATCCGCGCTTGGCTCTGGGGAGATCTGAGACGCCCGCCATTGGCGCCATTGCAGCTTATTCGTTGCCAGTTTCTCCGCAGCTTCTTCAGCCTCCTTCTTTCTGCGCTCTTCTTCGGCGGCAGCTGCTTCCGCTTCTTTCTTCAGTCGAGCTCGCTCTCTATCTTGTGCCAAACTGCGTTCGTAGGCGGAATCTTGCTCTTGCCGGAGACTTCTTTCGAAGTTCTGCGCTGACCGAGATGCCCTAACGGTCGCTAATTGCTCTTCGTGTGATGAGATGGCACTTCGAACTTTTGCGAGATATGTAGATGCGTCCATAGGACCGACAACACGGGCGATGACTGACATCGCTGTGCTGCTAACTTTAGGAGTATGTGCCACGACGGCAGTGAAGGGAAATTTGTTGCAAGTCAGGGCTGTGGAAACCTGGTATGCTTCCGAATCTCGCACATCTCCAACCCATAATAATAGATTATTGGAAGTGTCGTTGAAAAAACTTTGTACTTCAGGAGTAAGGAGCGTTTCGCGGATGAAGGAGGAGGTATCATCGTGCTCGGTCGAAATGAGGATAATAAGCAGAAACTTGAGATCCTTCTTAGCCAGATCCAAAGCTTGGGCGTACCCTCCCTCGTAAAAGGGCAGTGTATTGCTCCCATATTCTTCCTCGAATTCCCTCTTCAATCTTGCTACCGAATCTCGCGGTTTCAATGAACGTCTTCCACCAGTATTTGCCCTTCTTGCAACTCCATTCGTTGGGTTCGGCCGTAATGCTCGCGGTAGGAATGGGAAGAGGAAGGAGAAAAGACCGAAGGAGGGCGAAAAGAATAGCTTGTAGAGTAGACTGAAGGGCGTGAAGAGTAGGGAGAGGATGAGATTCGGTCGTTGGACAGCGTCATCTTCTGGCTGAGGTACTATTCGAGGCGCAGCATCTGGCTGTGGTTCTGATCGCAGAGCTCGAGACGAGCCTTGTAGGAGACTGTGCTGTAGATTTTCTTGCCTTGCTGCTCTTGGTGGCGGTGCATTCTGCGCTGCTCGAGCTTCTGCGACTGGATCTGGGCCTTCGCCGTCGAAGAACTTGGCAATTGCTATCTGCAAAGAGATTAGTACTCGAGCAATCCACGAACACTATCAGGCAGTGGGTAGCGTACCTGTACATTCCACTCGGATCGCCGCAGGAGAGGTATTGCAGCTGCGACATCTTGATCTGTAACAGCTGTGTATTGCTGTAAGGCCAGCTGTTGCGACTGCGAGAGCTCGCTGACATCTGTTCCTTGAGATGCCATTCTTGATCGATTTCCTGTAGGACTTGACTCCTACCTAGACATCTTACATGTGGAAGTTCGGTGTACCAAGACGTCGTTCAAAGAACGAATAGGTGAGTTTGCGAAAGAGGTGGAGGATGGAGTAGGGAAACGGAGTTGGTTGGGATGGGAATGTTTAATCGATGTCACTCGCTTCTAGTGGGACATTGACATATGGACCGATGAAGCGGCCGCCGCCGCGGTTATCAAGCCACATCGCTACACCAGCCACATGCTGGCCCAACGCTAAGAACGCGTGTGAGGCTGAGGCGGGCGCTCCACCTTTACAACTCAGGTCCCCGCGTAACAGTCAGTCCAGTCCAGTTCATCCAGCTCCATATCACTATCTATTACAACACACCACATCCTCCCACAGCAATGGATCTGTGAATAGCTGCATTCGTTTTGGCGGCACTTTGCACCTTGTCTAACCCCCCTTGTTGGGGTTTACCAATCGTATCAGCAACAGTAGCAAAGCAATGTTTGTCAGATTGAAGTGAGTATTGTCCTTCAGAGCCTTGTCTTCGCAAACGCTTTGTTGTCTGCCATATAGCTGAACACTTCCTTCCACGCGGGCTCCGTTACTCTTTGCATATTACAGTCGTATGATCGTCTGCTAAACATTGAGCCAGACTTCGCATTGTGTCAACGGGTGGCGGCAGATAGGAAGCTTGACATTCGAATACACCAAGGCCCAACATGTCTTCAGCCCGATTCAATCCGCCAGAGCTGCGCAAGCCAGCAGGATCGCCGAGACCAAAGGGACGCGGTATGTGATGGCAGATGCATATCAGGAGAGGATAATGTCGGAGGTTTGGGGCTGATTGGATGCGACAGAAAATTCAAAGGACACCCTTTGCAGGAATGTTACGATATATGGTCATTGCCGATGGGAAGACTCGGGATGCGTTTTCAGCCATGATCCGAACAAAACCCTGAATTCGCAGGTAGATTCGTAAGTACATTCTTTTTCAATCGCTGGAACTGGACTCGGAACCCTTTCGAACCGCGGATTTGCTGGGGATGGATTACGCTGCGACAGTCGTGGATGAGCATACTTGTTACAAAGACTAGAAGTTGGGCAAACACATGGAAGTCACAGGATAGTCTGTCAGGGGCGTCACATGGTGGAGGAAAATTCCTACCTGTTTGATACAACCAACTGTCCGCAACTTGGCCCGAACTGTCTAAGCCTCCATACCCTATTTTGGCAAAGGGGAATAGCCATTGGCTCGGAGTTGGAAATCAACCAATTACAAGATGCTCTCGGGGTTTTCTAGGATTGAAGAACTGGTCTTCATACGAAGTTCTTGGGTTTCTGAACGACCTTCTGGGATCGGCTGCAATAACCCTAATTTGAAGATACGCCGTCCCCGGTCATGGATGAGCACCATCTATCTCCGATCTTCCCAAGTACCAATACTTGAGATGCAAATTAGGCTGCCGATGTCACGATGGATACTCCCAGCCTGGAAAACAAGGAAACATAATTGAGTGAATGCTCTTGTGCTCTTCCGGGACACCTAGTTTGGAAAAGATATCAAGGCCACCACTGGAGTCCCTGCTTATCCACATACAAGCCATTCTTGGAGCCATTCGATAGCATGCTTCACTTTACTTCGTTAGCCTATTTGAAGGCACTAGCAACGCGCCCCGTTGCTACCTTGTGAAGCATTCGGATAGAAGAGAATTTTCCAGGCCAATCACACGACTAACGTAAATTGAACAGAAAGAAATCTTTGAATGTTGAATCTCCCGCCTTTACTCCGTCGATCCTCTCGGTCTCCGGAAAGACATCCGCAATATCTTCGCAGGCTGCAAGTGCCGCACCATTTACTCCAAGGTTCGGAGGTAAGTATGGATCCTTCGGACCCAGTACTCCTCCTGATATGATAGGTACCACAACACCAAATCCTCCCGCCGATGCTGAACAAGCAATTTTCAATCCAGCAACAATCAAAGAATTCACGCCTCAAAACTATGACTTATCTCACGGCGTCAGCTTTAATGCCCTGTCTAGCAGAAAACCCAATGCTAACTGCTATTACAGCTTCTCGCGAATGGAGCTGCGCCTGAAGCACAAACTTCATATGATCCATTCTCAATGCAGGCTATGAACCAAGCCATGCCAACAGCCCCATATAATCCTTACCTCGAGGAAAACAATATTCAAACTAATGCCGCTGGGTACTTCCAGACTCAAGCGGCTTTCTCGTCTCCTGCGCAACCTGTGAGTTAGCCAGGGTATATGAGCATGCGCATACTGACATTCCTAGCTTCAATACCACCTTTACGCCCCGGTCGGGGCGCATAGGCAGGACCTTCTTGCTTATCAAAGGCACACACATGATTTCTTCATGCCCAATGACCTCCGAGAAGACCTGCAAAAGAAGTCCGAGGCAGCACGCCAGGTGATGCCAAGTAAGCTTGCCGCGGTTTTGCTTCCCGTCTCTTCCTGACAAATACAGATTCCCAACTTCCCGTCGTCGAGCACTACCACACCCTGGTACCATTAGACATAAGCCACCACAAAAGTGCCACTGTATTTGGCTTCCCCAGCTGGGTCTACAAAGCTGTTTCGAGCAAGAACGGACTCACCTATGTGTTACGACGAATTGAAGGTTAGGACCATGTTCAAATGATTGCTGCAAAACTGACGGAATAGGCTTTCGTCTCAGCAATGCCAACGCCGTGCAATCTGCCAAAAATTGGAAAAGGGTTGATAATGCAGGTGTGGTCTCTGTCATCGATGCATTCACAACTCGAGCATTTGGTGATAGCTCGCTTATCTTTGTTTACAACTACTACCCCCTGTCGAAGACGCTAGTGGAAACACATTTCACCAACACCAACCGATATGGCAACCGCATCGCAACTGCTGTCGTATCAGAACAAATACTTTGGGGCTATATCGTACAGATTGCGAATGCTGTCAAAGCCATTCACGCCGCGAACCTCGCTGCTCGATGCATGGATCCTAGCAAGGTTCTTGTCACCGACAAGAATCGGATCCGGCTGAATGCATGCTCGATACTCGATGTCGTCCAGTTTGAAGCGGACCGTCCCATGGTGGAGCTTCAACAAGAGGACTTCATACTCTTTGGCAAGCTGATATTAGCGATCGCCACTAACAATCTCAACCTGGCTTCCAGCAATACGCCCTTGAAAGGGTCACTAGAAAGTCTGAAGCGGAACTACAGTGTAGAGTTCCGCGATACAGTCGAGTGGCTTCTAACACCAGCCATCGCCCCCGAAGCCAAAGACCTCAACGAATTCATCCGTGGTATCTCGGGTCAGATCATGACCTCATACGATAACTCCCTCCACGCAAACGACACAGCGATCGGCACACTCAGCCAAGAACTCGAAAATGGCCGCCTGTTCCGTCTCATCGCCAAACTCGGCACCATCAATGAACGACCCGAGTACGAAGCTGACGTCAAATGGAGCGAGGTTGGCGAGCGCTATATTCTGAAACTATTCAGAGATTACGTATTCCATCAGGTCAACGCTGATGGTAAGCCGGTTGTCGATCTCGCCCATATCCTCGAGTGCATGAATAAGCTTGATGCTGGATCTAGCCAGCAGATCAAGCTTGTCAGTCGGGACGATCAGGATTGCATGATCGTTAGCTACAAGGAGCTGAAGAAGCAGGTAGATCTTGCGTTTGGGGAACTGTTGAAGCCGAGTGGGAAGAGATACTGAATTGGTAGGTGATGGAATGTGGAGGGGAAGGTGGAAGTTGGATTTGTCTGTGTGCGTTTTGCTATGAAATGAACGGGATGATGGATCGGTGATGCATGTTGGATCTGGGTCCATGATGTTGAAATTCGAATGCGTATTATAGGTCTGTTGGTGGGTAGGAGTGAGAGTGGGACATGATGTCCCTGGTTGAGGATGGTGGTCAGTCAGTCAGTCAGTGATGCGAGCTCATGAAATAAAATACACTCAAAAATACCCTCGTTGCAAGTTCAGGCAAGTATGTTGAGGTTCAGCTTGGAAGTATGCCAAGTTTGTAGAACGGAACAGATCATATTTACTGTAAGTATGATTTCGGCAATGTGGATTGTGGATCTCCTCTCAAAAATCACTTAATGCCAGGGTAAACTGGGAGAAAGGTCTACGTCATGCACGGGAGCAGAACTAGCATTGTAGGGTATCATAGTATCATATCAAAATTAAATCCCAAGGACGGCACGTATTCCCGATCAAAGACTTCTCTGATCCGCTCTGATCTGCGCGTCCTCCTCTTCAGCTGTATGCTGACTTTCCCCCGGCAACAATATAGCCTTATCAATAGCAACAGGGAGACCCCTATGCCTACCTCTAAGCATGACAGCACACAAGACCAACTTGCTCAAAACGTGCCAGCTGCCACAAAAGCTATACGCATTATCTGGCACCCCCAGCGAAATACCTACACATCCATACGCGGAGACGACTTCAAAGAGGACGTTGAAGACGGAGAATACGGCGGGGTTACGCTCGAACTGGTCCGTCTCAATGATCATGATTAGCCAGATTGCAAGTACGATCCACCATAGATCGTGCGCGAGCTGAGCGCGCAGCTGTTGCCGCACGAAGTATCCCTTGGTTTCCTCTTGAGGCCCTTGGTTTGTTAGGTGTCGCTGTAACTTGCCGAAGAATGTGCCTCCTTGTTTGGCTACTGTATATCCTGGATCCTTGGCGTAGATGCCTAGACTACGCTCCTCGTAGACATTCGAATTGCGCATGGTGATCACTACCGGGTACACGGAGATGTACATCATGGCAACGTATAGGACTTGCAGGCCAATGCGCAGAGCTGGGATAGGCACGACGTAGAAGCCGCCAGAACGTACAGCTAGCGCTTGGAAGAGCCCGTCGAGGGCTTGTATGCCATTTGGAAGATCTGTGATGGACTTGTTTCCGATCTGGAGATCGAAGGTATGTCAGCAGTGCCCAATCCATGCCACATGGTCTAGGTCTCACATTCAGGATTTCGAAAGCGAGCCAGTCGATCCCGTTGAGCACTACGATAGAAATGAGAAGCCACCAGGTATGTTGCGAGGGAAACAGGTTGGTATAGCATCTCCTCGGATGGTCGAGCAGGAACCGTAGAGTGTTGCGGTCATCGCTCCATGCTTCGTTCTTGGGCATTAGCTTGAGCAGTGTCCAGATAAGGAGGCGGAGAAAAATCGGATAACAAGTGTTGCCGGCGAGAATGAGGAGACCCATGGTTATTAGCATATAAAAGCTGGTTTGAAAAGCAACCATATTGGCGTCGAGGAGCGACATTCCAGAGTTATTAAACGCGGATACTGCGTTGAATGCGCCCACCCAGCTTTAAACAAATTAGCCTCGTGGCTTTTCTCGACGCATTGATCGGTGTCGCAGGCAATGTTGTCTTTCACTAGTCGGTGTTCCGAGACAGCCCAATTCGACAGCTGTGGGATTCGGAGATGGTACTTACAAGGGATTCAAGCCATTCTTTCTGGCAGTATCAGCTCTGTTATTGGAAACATAAGTTCCAATACCCAGGCAGCCGAGTAGTTGCCATAAAATGAAGTAGAGAGGGACTATGATAGATAAAAAGTGGATAGCCTTATACTCCACTCCACCTAGGCGCTCCTGTTCGTCCTCGTCAAGGTTGTAGAACTGGGAGTTTCTGGCAATCAATCCAGATGATGGGAAATACTTATCAGTGTGCGAACCAGGGTCAGTGAGAAGCGTTTGCGAGCGTGTTTTGCCTGCAGGGGATGGTTGCCATTGTGGTAGACTAGCCGTGGATCGAGCGCCAACTCCTTGCATGGAAAGGAGCCTAGTACGTTTATAGATCGAGTGAGCGTTCGTTCCAGTCGTGGTTGCGCGATATGTTGTGCCCGGAACGAATGTGATGTGGTCTTGGTCTGGATCGCGACTCTGTTCCCTATGTGCATCTCGTGAGGAAGTGATATCGGAAGGGTCCTCCCGACCATAAGAAGGTGGTACTTTGGCTCTGTCGGATCTCTCGCTGTCCTCTTTACACGTTGCCTCTAGCACTTCTGTGGGGCTCTCTCGAACTTGCGAGTATGATCGTTTGACTGTATTGGAGCTATCCACGTCTTCACAGCTCCCCGTACTTGGCATGTCCATGGGAGGCTCATGACCAGGCGAAGGTGACTTTTTGACTGTATTGGAGATCTCGACGTCTTCAAAACTCCGTCTCCGTGGCATATCTGTGGGGGCTTCTCGATTCAGCGATTCATTCTGCCAAGGAGAATTCCGTAATTGTAATTGATCCTGTCCCAATGTTCGCTCTTCTCTTGTGTCCTTCGAATCCGTACCACGCTCAATTGTCCTCGTCTGACTGCGCGACAAGGGTCTGCTTATTGAAAAGCGGCGGAGTCTCTGGTGTCTTTGCCGTTCTCTCTCGACTACGACCTTGAATTTGATCTCGAATGCTTTCCTGCGTACATGGACGACGAATGCCGAGACGAATATCGCGGAACCAACGATGATCAAGAAGAACAAGATGAATTGCTGAAAGGTATTCAACTCCGACAGGTTGACAGTATTGAGCCCGCTATTCCAGCTGTTAGCTGACCTCCGTCTCGCGAGTAGATTTGGGGAGCTCACGCAAGGGTCATGGCGCTGATTGTCAAGAATAGAGAGTCTGTAAAGCTCACGCTCCTGAACGGAGTCGCAGCGGCCCAGAAGATGATGGCTGATAGCAGGCTCACACCAATGAAGTAGATGTAGTGAAGGGTAATGAAGTTGAGCGGAGGTAGATTACGACATATAACGCGACCGAATTGAATAATAGGCTTGGCAGAGAGCCGGTGCCCGAGCCGCAGATGGAACGGAGCCATCTCCTGCACGGTGGCAGACCCTGGGATCGAGGTTCGGAAGAATTGCAGTAGTTGGGAGAGTGATGTGATATTGAACAAATCAGCTATTTGGCGCTAAACGTCGGCCCGGCTGCAAGGGATGATTTAAGCTTTTGAGCACGGATAACCTTACAGACCTAGCTTCCCAGGTGGAGCAGATCTCCATCCTCCCTGCCTCCTACTTCGTACGTCCAGGGTACGAGATCCTCGAACACGTCTGTCCCTGAGACTGCAGATCAGATGCTCATAAATATGAAAACCAGTCCGGAACGGTATCGATTAGCCGGACCACAAACGCTGCTTTTTGGCGGGAGAACCGCGGCTTTAATGATCTCGCTCAGTTTGACGAGTTCACATTGAGTTACGGAGTCATGGGAGAGTGTTATCTCCCTACTGCTATCCCTATGAATAGCTTGATCTCTATGTCCCAAGTTCAACCCGTGGTAAGAGCTGTCTCTTCGAGAATTTCAGCTTTTTGCCCGCTTTCTGGACTCATCCAAAGCTTCACGTAACATCCGAACCTCATTTTCAGTCCTCTTCGCTGATGCCTCCAGGACAACAAATCTTTGCACGAGCTCCTTCCTCGAGATGCACGGGGGCGGTATGCTGTGAGAAGGTCCGTACAATGGCCTGCTGCTCCTTGATCTCCGGCGTGCAAAGATGTTCCTGGACAAATCTGTTGCGTAGTTGTCGCGAAACGCTGGAATAATATCTCTGCCGTTACTGACAGATGATCTGGTAAAATCTGCAGGATCATGAACTGATGATTCATCTGGTTCAATGTCGAATACTGCCCGTATACCACTATAGACAGAGAATCTGGAAATGCGCTTGAGGTCGAGCCGACGACGTCCTGATGTCGTAAAATTGCTCGACTCAGTGTCCTGCCATAGGTACCTACGCTCGTAGAGGCAAATTGCAAGCAGCAACGGCGCATTGAGAGTTCGAATGGCAGCGACATTGATTTTGTGGAACCAACGAGGCGAGACCATGACTTTCAGAGGCAGCAGTATGCAAACAGCAATGATGTTGAAAGGAGGTTGATAAGCGAATATAGAATCGCTCTTCACACCTCCGAAGGTTACCACCGCTCGTCGATACTGAATCTCAGTGGTGGCATTTGCAACGATTGTGGAAAAGTCGTTGCTCAACATAGCTACGAGGAGGGTGAGGAATAGAGTATTTCCCAGGAATGCAAAAGCGATCATGAGCAGTGGGCCGAGCACCTTGTGAAATTCGACGGACTTCTCAATGCCAGTTCCATCCAGACCGAACCACACCCATAACATCCACTTTGAAATAGTCGTCGGGCTATGGAGACCATTACTCAGCCAAGTCATGGCGAGAAGGAATCCGGCAGAGCACCAAGTAGCCAGAAGGGAGAGGACCGCAAAATCCGCCATCATTTCTCTCATGGCGACGATAAGCATGTTGTTGGACATGATGTTGAATGCTAGTCGAGGTACAAGGACAGGTGCTGCAGTCGCCAATATGTCCAGTGAAAGCTGGCTCATTTCATTGTTGTGTGTCACTGTGCCACAGATTCGTAGAATTAGATATACTCCATACGTAAAAGCGAAGATAACGTCTAGAAAAGACCAAAGATTCTGCGTGTAGACTGGCCACCCATGTTCCAGAACCGAGGCGAATTGATCCAACACCCATCCAAAAGCGTAGAAACAGAAACCTATCTCGTAGTGGTCGTACTTAGTCCCCTTGCGGTTGACCATGACGAGAAGGTACAGCAGTAGAAGCAAGCTGAACTGGCACACTTCTAGAATGTATCGTGTCCGTGGTACAATCAGTCGATATTGATTGAGCAAAGGAGCTTTCCTCGGATTGTAAATGGATATTGGCCTACGCTTGTAATTATCCGGAAGAATGTCGATAGGCGAGAAGGGGGTGTAAATTACTCGCCCCTCATGTATGGCACCCACAACTTTCTGGCAAGCCGGCGAGCTCAAGAACGATTTGCTCTCAGAAATAATGGCCAGTTCCAATGCTGTCGATTTGATTCCAGATCCTTCTCTTTCTACAGTACACAATACGTGAGCGAAATCATCTTGGGCGCCTTGAAACGGATCGAAGTCTGTAACAAGGACTTTGGCCAGCAGTAACAGTGTTTCCAGGGCGGAATTATCGGGATCATAGCCTTGCAAGACCTTAATCGCTACTAGCTCGCAGAGTAGAGCTCGAGCAACGTTGACACTTTGATGATGAGAGTGGGTGGATCGTTCGTGGAGGAAATGTATACGATTGACTAGCAGGGAATAAACTTCGCCATACATACATCGTAAGCTTTATACCCGACCAATATCAAAGGCTTTGCATCATTCTTACCTATCGATAGGTCATGTAGGTCATAAAACCTATCCACCAGTGGTCGGACAATTGAAAGGGTGACGCTTGGAGAGCTCAGCTGTGCTACGGTATATGGAACATCTTAAGAAGAACGTTAGACTCATGATTATACACTGGCACCACCATCGTGGAGCCGGGCAGTACTGTACCGATAGCAGCAACAATTTTGCGGCGTATTCTTTTTACACCCAACAGTTAGCCATCATGGTCCTCCGAATTTAGAGTGTAAGTTGGCCTAGATGCGTAATTGGGAACAAAAGCTTACAGGTGGATATTCTTATACACAGATAGCGAGTTGATAGGACGAATTGGAAGAGGTGGATTCATTGTCCAGTGAGATGATCTTCTGTCAATTTCGTCTGGTTGTTCCTCATGAGGCAACAAGATCTGTGCTTCTTCCCTCTCAACAGGGGCTACACCACATTTCGTGCCCCAGAAAGTGGTCATATTGCGCTTGGGTAGGTTTGGTCCTTGTTCTGTAGTGCAGGAAAATGCATCAATTGCAGACGCTGAGAAAGAGGTGCGACTTGCGCTTATTGGTAACAACTCTTAAGCACAGACAGCTTTACTGAACTTTCTGTTGAAAAGCAAATGCACGCGAGCAAGGTAGTTTGAGAGTTGTTCTTGTACCTGTTACTTTCGCATAGCTAACATGCATATATTAAAATTAGCATCACATCAAGACTTGAGGGATTTTTGACAGGATCCTTGCTTTGAGGCATTTTGGCCTGCTCCAATCTGGACTCGCCGCATATCGCGAACCCTCATCATCACAGCGATACCCCGCTGAGGCATTTTAGAATACTCCAATCCTGATAATGGCATTTCGAGTGACGGAATCGATTTCAGGTATCATTCATCGAAGACAGCTGGTGAAAGGCACAGGCGACAAGGGGCAATTGGAAGTAGCCAAGTCGTGCCCTCCCCCATCATGGAGCTAGAGGCTACCCAGGGTGAGACAATGAGTATTCGGGTCGACTAAGTTCTCGTTATGTTCCTTTCCCTCCTTTGTGAGCAAGGCTCATCCGATCACCATTTGCAGATTCTTTCTCGCGAGGCCAGGTCATCCATACTCCTAAATGAGCCACAAGTCCAAACCGACAATCCTAACTTCGCCGACACTAAAACACAAAATTCTTCTGCTTATTGCTGTACTGTCTTCCAAACGGGCGATGAGTTGACTGATGGACGGTGTTTCTCCAGCCGCAACTTCATCCTCGGAGTCCAGAGCGCTCGCTCGGTCAAAGACGTACCCATCGATTGCCCCTCCTTATCCTTCCGACTCGGCGAAACACTCACCAAAATACAAGTCGAGGATCAAATGCAAGACCGTGAGAATATGATACAAGATGGGCAGCAAGCTGACAAGGATTCCATCGCCAAGCACAAGTTCTACCTCCTCCAGGGGTCGTATACTTGCAAACACTGCCCTGTCGGTCCGGATCAAGACTTGCCTGTATATGGGGAAGCTTCCCGGCTCCATCACGATATTCTGAATAGATTCCTAAGCTGCCGTGAGAGTTCTACGGAGAAGGTTCTCTTCTGCCTCTTCGGTGGCTTCTGCTCTATGTTATGTCTCGGAGTCGTCAATCTCCTCTGCTGGCTGCTGCTAGGCAAATCCAAACTGGCTACTTACCATCTCGGACTTCCTGTCCTGGTGCTCGTTGTCATATCTGTACAAGCTTGCGTTTCTGTGGTTCAACGCCGGTTGACACAAATCGAGTCGAAATTTCTGCCCCATGGAGACAGTGGCAATTCTTGAAAGAGAGCTGTACGAAGTCAAGATCAATCTGCTGGCTGGAGGCATTGTCAAGGTCGTGTTAATCGAGAACCGTCCTATTGGTATATCAGGAGCGAGATCCAGGAGCGGAGCTAACTTAGGACCATTATCGGCAAGGAAAATGATCAGTTGGTCAATGGTTTGGGCTTATGTAATGGAACACAATCAAAGGCAGAACTTGAATGAACACAAACAAGTGTATAATTGTATGCTTTGTGGTACCTCTTCTGGTCCGTCGTCCGTAGCTGTCATTTCTCTCTTTTGCGTCCCATGTAAGCTCTCTAGACCATCCTACGGAATGCTTGTTTTAAACATCTTCACACCCGCTCGCAAATTTCGTCACATACATACCCAACGCCATTTGAAGCATATACAGCCGTTCTAATCTTGTCTTAGCCATCATTCCGGAACGTTGTATTTCCGGTGTAGTCGGAGAACACTGCAAGTGGAGTGTACTGCTATCAGTTACCCGAATTCGCTGCGTGAGGATGGCGACGTCCAGATAATGCTTGTGTCTGCACAGATCTTTGGTGGTGCTGACCATTGGTTCTAAGAGATAGAGTCTGGCTCTGGGCAACTTGAGACGCTGACACTGCGATACCCTGACGGACGGAGGTGCTGTGGCCGTCGGAGAGCTCGCGACCGGTTTCGGTTCCTGTTTGTACAACGATTTGCAAACTAGGATATCCTTCGCGTCGTAGTACATAGCACTTCATATTCAGAAGACTGTCGTCTGTATGCTTTACTTTCTCGTCCTCTGTCTTTGTGCGGAAGAATCGGAAGAAAGCTGACAGCCTTGAACTTCCTTGCGGTGATGGGAGCGGTCGATGCAAACGACCATCAAAGTTGCGATCACCATTAAACTCTGACACGATATCATGGATATTACTGCCGTGGAGGAGATTTGCAGCACCGATTAAGCCGATAGGTTCCTCGGCCAAGATATTTTCATGCTTCTTGATATAACAAATCAGACACGCAGTTTCAGTCATGAGTATGCCAAGAATGACAAGCATGGTTATTGAAGCGTATGGCACAACATGCAATCGATTCTCCGGTATGCGGAGCACCCCTTGCTGCTGGATTGGAGAGGCCAGATCTGGATAGAAATATTGCACATTGGCCATCGTGTAGATAGCAGGATAGATGACTGTGGCTGCTTTCATCAACGCAGTCTCAGTTCGTTCCAGTTCATTGACTGTCAGGTATCTCGCCACCAGCTCAGCCAGTCTATTCGGACTGTTGATGTCGCTGCCAGTGTTGATCGTCAGAACGCTCATGACAGCCGTCTCAAACTGCTTACGAGCGAACCCTGGAAGCTCAGTGTTACTATACGCTTTAGATGCGGGTGAAAAGGCGGGAACCTCGACCTGCCGGCCAGTAAAGCCCTCAGTGCTAACGACGTTCAGCGTTCCTGTGACGTTCCAGTATGAGGGAATACATGAGACGAGTTTCGTGTTGGTCAGTTGCCCGGAAGACGAGGAGTAGGAGGTATAGAAGAAGTAGATGCGTGATGTGCCAGCAGATGAGTCGCAGTCGCTGTTGCGAAATGCGCCTAGGTAGGCGGACCACGCTGGTCCTGAAGTCATGGTACCTGATAAGGTACAGCCGCGATCAACGGCCGAGATCTCGGTGACTGTGATGTTGTTTGTCACTATCTCCGTGGAGGTTACCGGTGAACTGATCGGCTGACAATTCAACTCTAACTGCGGGCTGGTTGTGTTTATGGAGATCGTGTAGTTTTGTTTCTTTCCGCTAGGTGAGATCCGAGCAAAGGCAAAGGTACCATCAGTCCCAGAGGGATATGAAGCGTTGTGGATCCACGATGCGGATACGGCATCCATGAGACCGGCATAGTCGATGCCAGACATGTTGAAAGGAGGTGGCTCATAAGCCGAGTTCTGGTTGATCGTTGCATTTATTGGTAGTAATTCCTCGCCTTCGGCAAACAGTCGAGCTGCAAGCGGCACGAGGACGAGGGATACCATGAAAGAAAGCAGCATACAGATTCCCAAGAACCAATGCTTATTCCTGAATGCTTTGCACCACGCCACCAGGGCGAACGAAGTGCGGTAGTCGAGGTAAACGGATTTATTCACCGCTGTGGGATTTGTGACGGTAGCTTTTTGCAGTTCCATGTATGGTGTTTCGACTACAAGAGCGCTAATCACGCTTTCGCGAAACATTCGGTAGAGTGTGAAGAAGAATGTAGGTAAAGATGTCCATAAGAGGGGTCGTCCACGTTCAATTATACCATCGACGCTGAAGGCAGGAGTGGAGATTGTTTGTATGCCAATATTGACGAAACCGTGTCGCTCTAAGGAGAGAATGTAAAGAATGATGATACCGCAGAATAGAACAAACTCGGCGGCCAGAAGTAGAGCAACCATCCCAATACGTAATGTGAAAGACCGCCATGTCTGCCTCTCGGGGGACGTGGTTTCTTCAGAAGTAGGAGAAGACTCCATTTCGGAAGTCTTTGAGTCTGAGTCTGACTCAAATTGGTGGCCAGTGACGATGATGATGATATTGATTTTGCTGCCATTATCATGTTGTTGTCGCCTCACCCAAGGCTCGCTAAATGGATTCAGCTCCGTCCAGGTGCATACTAAGCTCCGAGTGGCTGCTGTGGTGGCTTATTGCACGGAACCTTCCTCACTACGGTACTGCAATGCCGGGCGATTAGCTGCCATCTATGTCATTTGCTGGCTCTAGTGATTGCCACTTTTCTTTATGGTTGGTGCTTGGCGTTGAACTCACGATAAGTTCCATCTCCATTTGTCGGCACCTACCGTAGCTAGCCCATCTTGGATCTTGGATGAAGTCAATCCAATGAGAGATTCTATCGGGTCGGCTGGAAATGCATGCCTAGGACCAGTCAGCCTCATAAAGGCTTTCTGCATGGGTAGCGATTTCTCGATTTAAGGGAGGAATCCGATGTCGACTAAATCCATAATTTTCTAGACCGTGGCAGATTTACCATTTCCCCTATAGCTCTGGCCGATTTCCAAGAAATTTCAGAGTAGCTTTCTCATTCTTCTGTGCTTGAAACACCATGATCTTGCTTCTTATAGCATTCGTATGGTCTAGCGCCATGGCACAGTCAACTTCACTTCCAGCTCTGTTACCAGATGCAACGGACGGTTGCATCGCCCCCTCCGTAACGATGAGTAGCTGCTCCGCATACCTCAGCAAATACAACGATTGTTTCAAGAGCAACGATCCGAACTCACAGGCAAGATGCTTCTGTCCACAAAGTGTTCTGGATGAATTGGCCGGGTACGGTCTCCTGCAATCATGTTATCCTCTTTGCTAATTGCGATGAAGTTGTCACCAAGAGTGGTGGGATTGCTTCGCAACTTCCGATGTCGACGCATTGTTTACTGGAACCAAAGGTCTCTACTACAACTGGTCGACAGTCTGCGAGGAGGCCTTCAGCGTCTTTAGCTACACGCCAACGACGTCTTTAATCAGCTCTGGAGTCGCAATCGACCTTCCTCTCTGCAACCAAATCCAATCAGACTGCAACAGCTTGACTTTGGCGATGACATCGTGTAGATCGGCGTATACTTCTGGGTTTGAACTAGACAACTGTCTTTGCAACGATGACATGCTGTACTACGGGTCAAGATGTGACGTTGATGGCAATGAAAGGTGTTTGTTGACGACGCTCGATCCGGCAAGTGTATATTCCAACCAGATTTGTGGGAACTTCGACGTAGCCGCAAGTACGAGTCGAGCCTCGAGCAATCTACCGAACACAAGGACAATTGTGGAACCGAATCCAACAAGTACTTACACGCCGCCGATTCCTTCTCCAACAGCATCTCCTCCTGTATCTCCTACGTCGTCGGCACCGGCGTGGGAAATGGATCTTACTAAATTTATTATGGCATGTATCGTTGTAGGAAGCTCACTGTTGATGTAGTACCCTGTCATTGGAGGTAGCTATATGAACAAGTTCTCGTCGAAGATAGACTGCAATGGACACGAATAGACTATGGGTATTGACCTCGTCTAAAGTCCTGTTTTAGCTTTAAATCTCAGAATCAATCTACTTTCGCATAACAAACTCTTGACTACATGTAAACCGGAACATCTCAAAGTGGGAACTTCATGTGCATGTACGTAAGTTACGGTTTAGAACGTCCCTACGTAACAGTCGGTGTAGAGTCTCCCATCCTCTTCCTTCCCAGAATTGATGCTTGCATCACCACCATGAGACTCCAAAGAAGCTTCAAGCACAAATTCAGCTATAATTTATACAGTAGTTGATAATATTCTTTCTGTCCTACCCCTTCTGTAATTCTGGCTGTAATGCAGTCAGGCCGAGTTGCATACACCTCATCCCTCACGCTTTCTGCCACTTCGACATCATAATACACCAGTCGAAACCTAATGAAAATAAGTTCATGGATACACAGCAAGCGGGCTCTCTCTGAAGACTGTTTGAGAAACTAAAAATGTAGCCTCCTGATGTTGCTAGACAAGCCTACCTGGCTTCGTTGGGCGGTGTCAAGACAGAACTGTTGTGCTAGATAGTGAGTTAGACGTACAGTATTGACTCGATGGTCATTGATTGCTATCAAATGAAAAAGTTGAGGTGTTCAATAAAATTCACAACATAAAAGTACCAAAAGAGGCAAGATCTAGACAACACCAAGCAGAATACAGGAAGAAATCCACGGAAAACTCTTCGCCAGTGGTGCGTCCCTTGACCCAAGTTCTCAAACTTCATCTACTTCCTCTTACAACTATCTCTTTTCCGCTTATCATCCTTCTTCGAGTCTCTCTTTGGATCCCTAATCGGCGGCTGTCTCTTCTTCACTTTCTTCAGGGGTTCCTTAAGTCCATAGATCCATCCGCGAAACCTCCCTCCTTTCCCTCCAAAGCCGTCCTCTAACGTTCTTGGTGCATGAATTTTCTTAATCTCACCTACAGGCACCTCCTCGTCGTACATAGTGCGCCAAGCCTTGTCCAGTTGAGTCTCTGCACCTTCTGATGTAGGGTTCTCGGCATCTGCTGCTCGGGCTAAGCCTTGGTCTACTAGTGCTTTTGCATCCTTTCCAAGCAGAATTTGATGTCTGTCACTTCGTGTCCGCGACCTCTGTGTTTTCTTCTGACGCCAATGCACATCTCGAGGACTGTTGTTTCTTGACTTTCGGATGTAAAGCGGATTCTTTACTGCTTCCTTCCAGATATCTGTATCGTGGAGTCAAAGGGCCAGTATTGGTTCCGAAGTCGCTCTGATGATTTAAGTACCGAGGAGGAACTAGGCCTTCGAGTTGAAGCTTCCATTTTATGGGCTTGTGTCGGAGAGGTGTGAATGGTTTCTAAAATTTGATTCAAAGAGCTACTTTCGCAGAGGCCTTGAATTATCTGTTATCTGAACCGACATTGATCCGACATTGTCTAGGACAAATAGGGCTTGAATAAGCATCCACGCACCGGCTCGTGTCTATTTATAATGAGAAATTCACGAAGAGCCGCCGAAGTGGCTTTAGATTGCTTCTTTCGTGTGTTCTGAGTATCATTTGACCATCTATAATTAGATCAATGAAATGACTGTTATTGCATGCAGTTACTGGACGTTGTCAAATCAAAATGCTAGCTAAGGAACGTGGCCCGAGGATTTCAAGCATTAAAATGCGAGGACATAACAAAAGCCAGACTAAGTTCGACGAAACGAAGCGTACTCTAGTTCAAAAACAAGCTACCATATTCTCCCCCTTTTCAATACCTCCTCACGCTCTCGCTCTCTTCTTCCCTCACTTCCAGGATCCGGAAACAGCTTCGGATCTCTCTTTGGCTTTTCTTCCAGAGTAGTAAGCCTCATCAGCTTATATATACACCAGTAACATAATCATTTCTCAAGAATCGTCCTGGGCTCGTCGAAAATAATCGGGTTACAATGGATCACTCCTCTCTTCTTGGCCCTGTTGCGTTCTAGGTGTATAGGTCGCCAAATAGGTTTTGGTCCTCGCTTCGTCTTGTCTTCTCTTTCCCACTTTTCCAAAAATTCTTTCTCGAGCTGCCTTCTGGCTGTGTCGTGTGCATCGGCGTTGTTAAGATCATTCTCGTATTGGTCACTCGGAGCATGTAAGGGCTTTTCGTACGTGCTGAGCCGCCTGATCTGTTTTTTTGTGACGGCAATCCATTCAGACATGGACATAGTTGCACATCCCGGCTGTGATGGGTTGTCTGCGCTTGATGGCAATACACGGTATTATGGTCTCTGAACTTGTCGCGTTCAAGTACGCAGCTGCAGTATTTGGAAGGCACTGACACTCTTTTGGTCTGACACACATAATTGTTTTGGGGGGGGGTGAGTGTGCTGTAGGATATGGTAACAGTGTTGAGTTGTAGAGTGGTTGTTTGCTCGCTTGTCAAATGATTAGGTAGGAAGACGTTCTCAGAGTTTAAGTCCTCTCGCAAAGGATGATATTTATAGCCACCGAGAAACCACAGGTTTGTGAATGTTTAAACCGCTGATTCCGAAGTCCTTTCGATGCACGTTACGAGATTGGATCATCCAAAAATGCTCTGACATACTTCCGAATCAGGGCAATGAATCATCTTAAGCCCTGCAGCAAGGCTTACTATCATGAGGCTCTGGACATGACGTGGGTTTAGAGGAAGAGAGGAAATGTAAGGGCCTGTGGGAATAAAATATCCAGAGAAATAGCTGCTTCTTTCCATGTGTAGTAATACTTCGGGGCAAGACATCTTACCTATGATTTAAGATCTTACATCAAAGGAGATCATAAAGCTTTCGTTTAGACATATTTCATGTCTCAGGTCCACTAAGAAGTTTAAACAATATTAGCACTCTGATCGACCAGTCTTCGTTGCCAAGACCATTAAGCCACGCTATCAACAACAAATTTACCGCGTAGTAAATTACGCGAGGCTAGTCGTGGCCGGGCGGTCCAGCCTATATCGCTGCGCGGTATATAGCAGGCGGTTTTTCTAATATCAACCACATCTCACATCAACCACAACTCAAATCTTCACCATCAATCCCAACTTGCAAAAAGCAACCCACGAACCACATCATAGAACATAACCTCTCCCTAGGAAAACTACGAATTGGTAGTAATGGGTAACGATTTCGACTCTTGTCCAATCTGGACCGCCGAGGAAGCAAGAGATGAGTCCTATGGTCACATAATCCGCGGCATGAAAATCTCCTGCTTTCCCAAATTCGGCTTCGTAATATACCGCTGCACATACGGCAACAACGCAGCCTGGACTGAGCTTCTTACCCTCATCAAACAAGAAGCCCAGAATCAAATCAAGAAGCTCGGACCAGGACGCGACTGGCTAGGCACGCATTTAGACTGGAAGATAGTCGAGGATTCGACGTTGGACGGTGTCTCGCTGGAACAAGTGAAGAGCCGCTTCGATAGGTGGTCTGATGAGATTGTGGATGAGTCTGAGCGCACGAGTACGAATGTTTTGAGATGGTTGCCACGATTTAACTTCTGCGTCGTGGTTGATGAGAAGTGCCTGGCAAGCATGGAGAAGTCGAAATTCAAGACTGAAGCTGGGGTGGATGCGGTTGAGAAGACACCTCCCGTGTTCGTGGTGTTGATGAGGGCCAAGAGGCGGGTGCCGGCTTGGATGGGTGGAGGCGGATTAATCAGAGACGGCGTATTCGGAGACTAAGCGATGGCGATTCTATTGATGAGACGGAACAGGATCTTGAATACGAGGAGAGGATTATGAGGGAGGCGGAACAGCAGGAGGAAGAAGAAGCTGAAGCTGAAGATGATACCCTGATAGAACCTCACGAAGCCACCTGGATGTATGTAGAGCCGAGATATCTGTTCTCTCTCTACAACATCATGCAGGCTGATTCAGGCTGGGAGCTCTTCTACGTTCGGCCGCCAGGTGTCTATGGGAGGAACGAGGTCTGAAGTTGACACGGGAGCTTTAGATGATGGGACTGTGAGAATTCATGCGAAGTGTCGCGCAGAAAATTCCACTTCAGCTGACGAGCAAGCGGATGAGTGAATTTATAACTTACCATTGGCTTTGTGCCATCGAATCACCTGCCTCGCGAGCATACCTCCACGGTTATCACTGTCATCACCGGCATAGTCTTGGAAGCTGCTCTTCCCATAAACCAAGCTGCTTCGAACGCAGTTCCTGGCGAATTTCTCGCCTCTTGATAGGTTTACCACTGGTGGCGTTGATACCTCCGATCAGAATTCTGACGGTAAAGGGGAATGGCTGGAAGTTGATCCACTAGGCTTCATGTTCTGGACATCTAAGTGCGTTGGGAGGTTGAGGCTGCAATGTTTCTTGTCAGTTGACTGAAGAAGGTGAGAGTCTTACAGTGAACAGATATACAATAACCACCCCTGAGTATTATATTTTTATTTTTAGTAAAATTTGCTCGAAGTGATCGACGTTGTCGAGAGACAAGTTGTCCCTGTTGGTGTTCCAGAGAGATATTCAAAAAAAAAATTATAGCATGCAGCTAGACCAAGGAATATGGTCAAAATGAAATCTAGCCATCTAGCTAGAAGGAGAAGAGATCTGTAAGGAATTGCCTTCGGTGGAAATTTCAGTACTTGGGAAGCTCTAACAAGTAGGAGTAAACGAACTTCCAAACATTAACCAGTACCAGCAAGTCCATTCTCCCTAGGATATAGGAAAGAGGCTCAACTACGCTCTTGAGCATGACTGCAAAATACATATATGACTGCTTGATTGCCGCAGACGTGCCTATTATTGACACTGAACACACTTACCTCTTTCCAGTACAAAAAAAACATAAATACCTGCACTCCACGTTCACTCACACACCCCTCCACCTATCCCCAACTCTATCTCTATCTCCATCTCCCCGAAACCCAACGCAAAAGACTGAAACTCAAACTCGAAGATCAAAAAATTAACATCCCAATCCAATATTCAAGTCACTCTAGCAAACCCCAAAAACGGCAAAGCACACAAGTACAACCATGTGCAATAAACGCCGCCTCCGCTACCGCGACTGCGGCTGTATCGTCTCAAGCGAATACAAAGTCGACTATTGCGCCTACGCATCTAGCACTGGACGACAGTGTCCGTTTCTTATTCTGGATGAGTATAGGTTCACGTATAGGAGTGGGAGGTGTATTCTTTGCTTGTATGGTGTGTCTGGGGTGGGGTGTAGTTATGGTTGAGGAGGAGATGAGAATGATATGAGAGTTGATAGTACTGTTAGTTGAGTTGAGTAGTGAAATGCCTGGTTTATTTTGATTTTGAATCTTTTTTGTCGTTTTCTATTTTAAGTGTAAAGAACAAGGAGGAGACAGAGTGACGACACTAGACCGGGAAAGAAGAAGAATGTGATGACTTGCAAACAATCGTCCTTTCAGACGAAATCTTTGGTGGAGTTTTGATGGATTTTTGATGGACTTTTGATGTGTAGCTGTTGCGTGTCTATAACAGCTTTCTCTTCTTCCGCTCCCCACTATGCCCACAAGCATAGTGCGTATTTAAGATCCGTAATTCAGTTCCCCGCAAGCTCACCCAGCAACGGGTATATCGACCATGTCCCTTTCTCGACGACGTTCCTCCATACTGGATCTTGGTCCCGCTCAACTCAATCTCAACCCGATCCCTCACGTTCATTCCTCAGCCTGTACGAACGGATTCGCAATCTCCTCACTCCCATCCACGGGACTAACTAGTACCAGCAGTGTTCCTCTCGCCACTACCAGACCCAGAGCTCGCGTGCTTGTATTTCCCTCGTCGTCATGTAAGACTTCGTCGACGTCGTCGAGGACCAGGTTCATGAGTGCGTCGTATCCTTTCAGTGTGCCGGTGACTGTAAATAAGATCTGTTAGCACCATTCTCTCAAGCGCAAAAGCCATTCCCAACACGACCCCTCCGCTGGGATTCGTATCCGCATCTCTCGACTCGCTGGTCTCTCCATCCATCTCCGTTCCCGTCACCAAGCCCCCTACCCTACTCCTACTCTCCACCCGTACACATCCCCTCAACCTCCTCCCTCTCCCCATCCCAATCTCCCTCTATCTGCCTCCCCCTCCATATTCAAGAATAAAACCAGACGTTAAAGGAAAATGGAAATAACCACGAACCTTCCCTCCCCCCCGTAAACTTCACCGTAATCTTCTTATCCATATACTTCCCCAAATCCAGGATATTCTCCTTCTTCGGCCTCTCGCGCTCGCCTCCTGCTGCATGTGCGCCTCTGCCTCCACCGCCGCCGCCGCGTCCGCCGCCTCTGTGGTCGCCTGGGTTGGATTAGCATTAGCATATGCCTGTCAAAGGGGGTTGAGATTGAGGGGGTGGTTGGCTGGTGGGAGGGAGAGAGAGGGAAGGAAGGATGAGGGGATACAGGGAGGGAGGGGAAGAGGGAAGGGAGAGAAAGAGAGAAAAGCATACCTCTGCCACCGCCCCGTCCACCACGATGATGACCTCGTTCTGACATTTCACATTGGCTTACTCTGCTTTGCTTTGCGATTGATAAGTAGTGTAGCGCGGGTGAGAATTCGCTGCTGTTGTTGTGGTGTGGAATGAGCTTGCTGGTGAGTTGAGAGCTTGAGGCGGGGTGTAGACGGGATGAGGCTGAAAATTGTGGTGGAGCTTGGACTTGGATTTGCGATGTTGATTGACAGGGGTGGAGCGGGTGGAGCTAGGCTTGGTTTGGGATGGCCTGACAATCACGTGATAACAAATCTATGCGAGGATGTAGCAGAGTGGTCTTTGGATCGTTGGTCATTTCGTAGAGGGGATAGGTTGTTCTTCTAATGAAAAATGGAGGGTTTGCATTCATATGTTCCTTGGGATGAAAAGCAAATATGCGATGCTCCAAGGTGGAGCTTGGCCATCACGTTTGAGAAAAAGTAGACGAGTAAGAAAATCAGACTTATCTGCTGAAGTCTTTTTTCAGGCAGGAGAGGAATCAATTATTTGTGTTCAAACTTGGTCATTAAAGCTAATGTGTCGGTGTAATGAAATGAATCGCATTTTTCTCCTGACGTTCTTCTACATTACTGGATATATCTGCACTGAGATAAGCGAATGGGACCTTTGTTCAATCGATCTGGGAAGGAGTAAATACATGAGAATGACTGGAGATAAGTACATTTCCAATAACTTGTGATTATCCCTCAGTTCTGAATGTGAGGCCAAGCAATCTGGCCTTTCTTTTTGGGCAGTGCTGTAGGCACATTTCTGCCGAGCTTTTCAAGATATCTTGGGAGAAGGCTTCAAAGCTTATCGATGTTCAGAGCCTTCCTGTCGGATGCACATGTTCCACAGCGTAGATCAACATCTGTCAACCACGTCTGTTAGAATGTACCATACCATCACAGGTCGATTTAGCGCATGCTTGAGGAGGATCTAGAAAATGAATAACTTAAACGTTCACAAATCAATTGAAACCTTAATAAATGCCATACATCGGATTCCAACCTGTGCATCCGAGGTATGGAAGAATTCCATCCGGGTATTGGCCGATTGCATCGACCTCCTGCCAATGCCCGCGAGACAGGTCTTAATTTGCAGGCACGCGACCAGATCTCCTGTGGCGTCTAAAGCCAAGAATGTCATATCTCAGCTTCTATACCTCGCCACGCACAAAGACGCACAGCAAACCAATTCAAGCAATTGGTACATGCTTGCACACATCAAATCCAATCCCATCCTCTTATCCCCCATCTCACCTCACATCATCTCCTGCATGTTCCCCTCATCGTGTCACTCCATGACCGGTCTCAACGGCAATCTGTACAACCAGCAATCACCATCTTGGCGTTTCGTTTCCATAATGTCCCATGCCCTCTGTGCCCCTGATCTGGCAATTTCCCGTGTTTCAAACCAATCAGTTGGCGCCAGAGTTGCAGCCGGGTTAATTGATTGGACGATGCCAAGTCACCTCTTTCCATTTCGGGATGAACCCTTAATGCTAGCTCTCCCGCTTGGCAGCTGAAATTCTGGGGTCTGGAACGGAGTCGCGTCGCTCCCTTGTCACCCTGAAAGAAACCCTTTGTTCATATTTCTTTGGGGGAAGACTTCTTCCTCTTCACCTTCTCGCCTTTCTCCCTTTCTCCCTGTACAACTGCTTCTGATCTTGCTGATTTCCTCACCTTCTCTTCTATTTCTTGTTTTCTTCGCTTGGGGTTTCGTTCAAATCAACGATACCCACGTACACGTTCTAATCCGATCTCTCGTCTTTCACTACTGGTTTGAACGTAACCACATCTCACCTCTTTTCAAAATGTCAGACGACGCGCCAGCTCCAGCAGGTGGAGCTCCCGCCGCAGGAGGAGGAGGTGGCCATGGAGGAGGCGGAACCCATGCAATTGACCAAACAAATGGTACTCACGAGAAGATGGAGAGCAAGCCGAAGATCACAAAAGCTACCTTCGATTCCCATGTCAGCGATCTGAACAGTGCCCCAAGGAGAATCTCTGCAGATAGTCTGGACTTGGATGATTACTTTGTATGTTCATTTTTTGATTGCGATTTGAGTAAAGTTGATAGAATGTTCATAGGTCGGCCCTCGTGATTTGGACAAGCACAGCAAGCTTCCCTACTTTATGCGTATGCATGGTAGTGTGTTACCGCGTATGGTACTTCCAGTATTGGCGGTTGGAGCTTGGGCAACCTGCATCACTTGCATCTCCAAATTTGTTCATGACCGTAAGTGTTCAAGATCTATTGCGATGAATGGTCTAACAGAGACCAGTCGGTGTTGCAACACTCCTCCTCACAGTCCTCGGTTTCGTCGTCGGTCTGTCACTTTCATTCAGAAGCTCTACTGCTTACGAACGGTACCCACCTCCATGACCCATTCAAAAGATCCATGCTCACTGAAAACAGATACTCCGAAGGCAGAAAAACCTGGTGCACTCTTATGATCCAATGCCGCAACCTCGCCCGCTACGTCTGGGTCCACGTTGGAGAACGCGAAGGCGACCAAGGCACCGCAGATCTCCTCCAAAAAGTAACAGCCATGAACCTCATTCTCGCCTACGCCGTAGCCCTCAAGCACAGACTCCGCTTCGAACCTTACGCTCACTACCCTGACATTGCGGGTCTCGTTGCTCACCTCGATACATACGCCCAGGCTGCGCACAAGGAAGAACATCTAGCACACAAGCATAAGTCTGCGTGGAAGTCGGTGGGAGAACATCTAGGACTGCCATTCGCATTGTCAAATCCGAGGAAGGAGATGAAGAGGTCGGATAAGCCGTTGGGAAACCTGCCGATGGAAATCATGGCATACCTGAGCGCGTATGTTGAAACCGTACAGAACAACGGGCAGATGAAGTCTACGGTCTTGGGTGGACAAGTCAGTAAGTCGCCTCCCCACTTCTCATTCTGTCCACTCGTATTTCTTCCCTTTGAGCCGACTGAATCCCAATCCCAAACGTCACCAAAGTCGGAGTTTCACTGACAACCGCCCAGTGAACGCCCTGGCAGGCATGACCGACACAGCCGGCAACGCCGAACGTGTGCTCACCACCCCCCTTCCAATCGGCTACAACATCCTCATCTCACAAGTCGTCCTTCTCTACGTCTACCTCCTCCCCTTCCAACTCTACGGCGCCCTCGGCTGGATCACCATCCCCGGCACCATCGCCGCCGCCTACATCATCCTCGGGATCGCCACCATCGGCGACGAGCTCGAGAATCCCTTTGGCAACGACGTCAATGATCTACCGCTCGACGCTTATTGTGCTGAGTTAAGCAGAGAGCTAGATACGTTGATGAGTACCCCTGCGCCGAGGTTCGAGGAGCATCTTGAGGAGACAAGGAGGCTTAATCAGCCGCTTTGGCCGTTGAGTGATAGGGGACTGGAGGAGTGGAGGGGGAAGAGTAGAGAGGAGATTAGGGGGGCTCTGAGGGCGAAGGTCGTTGCTGGGAAGGGGGGTGTGGGAGATATGCCGTTGTGATCTATCTGGCTTGATATCGGAGACGACTGAAGGTGGGGATGCGATTTGTTTTGATTTTTTGTGGGGGTCATTCGCGGATAAGCGAGGACTTGCATGCACGGCGCTCGCTGTGGAAGGCGAGGGCAGTTGAAAGGTGAAAGAAATGCCAGCCCATAAAGGTTATGATGATCTGGTTGAGTGATCATTGTAGCGAGCAAGTAATCAGACCACCATAAGCTTAGAAGTAGAATATGAGCTATGGTTGTAGTACAAGGAAATGCAAGTCACCAAATAAAGTGGGCCCCCAGCCGCTTATTAGATACTGTTTAGGTACAGGAAGTTGTAGTGATGCTCGTTTCGGGAACATTTCATGCCTATCTCTCATACTGAAGCCAGAAGCTTAAAGGTCCTAAGGAAACGATATAGAAGTACCGTCTCAGCTTTACACACTCTAGTTTCAGCCAAAGATTGTTGGTAACGTACGCATTGAAGTAATGATCAAAGACGGCTCAAGAGTTCTTGATTGTTCACCAACGAATGGAGACAGGAAGTTCCTCTCACAGAATTCAGCCATCTCAATTATCAATCTCCGGTCCAAACTCACCCATCGCATCCTTACTAGCTTGCCTCGCTGCCATCCTCTCAAAATACGAATTAACGTTCTTCCTGCCGGGGGAATTCACCCACCCCGCCCCCATCGCCTCATATATCGCCAACAATCCATAAATATGCACATCAGCGGCCGAAAACCTCTACCCACAAAGAAACATCGTCCCTTCCAACTCATCATCCAGCAGATTCAAATACTGATTAATCACAACCTTCTGCGGCGTCCTCGCTTCCGGCACGGGCATCCTATTCCCCTTGTAAAAGTCGACAGTTGCAACGTCGTTGCAGAACCATTCTATGACGGGCTGTGCGGTCTCCAAATCCATCCGTCGAAGCCACATGCGCGTCTCTGCGCGCTCCTCTGCGTTGCTGCCAAAGAGAGACTTGCCGCCCACCGCCACCTCGTCCAGGTACTCGCAGATGGCGGTGATTTCTGTGAGCACGTGGCCGTTGTCGAGACGCAGGGCGGCGAGTGTGCCTCGTGGGTGTACGTTGGTGCGGTAGGCTAGGCGGCGATTCATGAGGTTTGTGATGTCGACTTTTACGGTTTGGAGGGAGAGGCCTTGGCGTTCGAGGATAAATAGGCGGACGACCAGTGGATTGGGGGCTAGGGCGTCGTAGAGAAGCATGTTGGGAGGGGTGGAAGGAGGTATTCTTTGTGGGATGAGAGAAGTCGAAGGAATATCGGTTTTGTTTAACAGGTACAGGGATATATGTATATATATATATATATATATCTATGACCTTAGATGAAACCAAGTCAGGGAAATGTACGTCTATTACTTTTTGGGTTTTTGGAACCTGAAACTCTCGAAGAAGGTCGACTGAATTTTTCCCGGTTCCCCGTAGTAGACAATAGGCATGAACACGTCTTAAATAGTACGCATCTATCCTTCTGTGGTGGAGAACTCCATGCGACTTCCCGGCTACTCTACATAAATGACGGCAAGTATGAGGTAGTGCAAGTACAAATGTAGAGTTTGCTATCTAGAAAGTCAGAAGTAAGATGTTAAATCCGATACTTCGGTCCAGACTCGCAACTAGTCTATTACCTGGTGACATGCAGGCCAGACTACAACCGAAGGAAGAAAGAATTATCGACCTTGCACCAAACATAGACGTTTGTATCTCTGGGAGGGACAAAGATTTTTCGACAGGGACTCTGATACTCGATATATAAGAACAACGTACGATAGCTATTCAGATGACAACATTCGAAATTTGCCGTGTACAAGGACGTGGACGTGGACGTACAGTGACGGCTAAGCTACGAATACGGATCTTGGTTCGGATGATCAGGAAGCGAGTATGCTGGCCCTGTTGAGTAAAGCTAGAAGAATAAAGTGGATAGCTCTTCCTTGTCAGGTCTACCAAACTATAGGTACCTTAGCGTCATGCGCCATTCCCGGTGGATGTTCATATCTACTGGGCAGCATGGGACTCTTTCGACAGTTGTCTAACGTTGGCCATGCAGAGTAGACTTCCCCTTCCTTTCTTCTCGTCTTCGTATCTCTCGTCAACAGTTTCGAGCGAAGGTTCATAGCTTTTGAAAGGATCTATGTCGAGTCCTGATAGATATAGCACTACCCAGACGTGGTATGATTGCCATTATATCGCTTCTCATAGCCTGTGGTTGCTCTTTGATCAAACTGGCAGCTGCGTTCACGTGAAGTTGCGCAAGAGATTTCCTTTGCAAGAGTGGATGTGAAAGGAATATTTTTTGATAGGAGAAGATGACGTAGATGCCTCGTGATCAAGGATGGCAGAAAATGTGAGATTTGCATTTCCTCCCGATCATATACTTGATGGCACCTTGACTCTGAGTGAGACTGAAAGCAAGAACAAGAAGTATGCAATATGCTCTCACCAAGCCTTCAACGGATTTGTTGCACTTGTGAAATTTGTAACGACAGTTTTGTCTCTGTTCCTCTACTCGGAAACCAGTGAGCCACTCACTATACGTCGCTTCCACAAACAAACCCATCCCCTCAAGAAGCTACCACGCCAACAGCACAACACCAAAAACAAACACCGCAGTACCCCACTACACTCGCTACTTCAGCTGTAATCGTACCAACAAGGCAATGCTCGATCGGACGAGAAGCAGAGACGAGCGTTCTTCCCCGCAATGAATCATTTTCTCCCGTCTCTTCATGCCCTACCTGTCTCCATCACCTCCCTAACCCTCTCCGCCATCTCTCCCAGCTTACTCGCCTCAAAAAGATCCTGCAAACTCAACACCACAGTAAACTTCTTCCGGATCCCACTCTGCAACTCAATCATCGCCAGCGAACTCCCTCCGCACCGGAAGAAATCCGCATCACTAGTACGCGTACCGGCTGCCATCTCCTTAGGCAGGACAGTGAGCCAGAGATCCCGTATCTCCTTCTCGAGAGGCGTGAGCTCCTGATCTTTTGTACCGTCGCTGGTGGTGTTGGAGTTCATGAATGAGCATTGCGAGACAGGAAGTGGCAGAGCAGCGATAGCACCACGATCCCGCTTCATATGTACATTCAGCGGCATATTCTCGATCGGGATGATTGTCGCGGGGACCATATATGACGGCAACGGCAATCTCCCCAACAAGCCTATGATAAACTCTCTCCTCTCCATCTCATCCTTCGAGAAATCAGGCGAGAACACCGCGTGCGCAACGACGAACTTGGAGTCTGTGTCGTTTCCGGAGCCGCGAACAGTACATACCACATCGACCAAGACACCCTTCGAAGTCTGCAGTATACAATTCTCGATATCCTGTAACTCAACCCTAACACCACTAAGCTTAACCTGCAAATCTCCTTCTATTCGTCCATGGAAAAGCAGATCGCCAGTAGCAGTCATAGTCGCTCTATCCCCGCTACGATACATGCGTGTCCAGCCGCGTGCTACGTATTCGGGCGGTGCATACGGATTATGGAGAAATTTTTGCGAGGTGAGAGAGCTGTCGTTGAGATAGCCTAGAGAGACACCTGCGCCGCCGATGAAGATCTCACCTGGGACGCCTGGCGGAAGGGGGGTGAGAAAGGGTGAGAGGATCATGATGGAGTAGCCGTGGAGGGGTTGGCCGAGGGGAATGTTTTCTGAGGTGGAGGTTGGGTCGTGGTAGGGCACGAGGCCTTTGATGGCTGTTACGGAGACTTCGGAAGGACCGTAGGACTGTGATGAGAGATATAATTAGCATTGTACTGGTCGTTAGATCAAGAAGTAAGATGAGTGAGGAGAGAAGGGGAGAGAAGACGTACTTGATAAAGTTTCAAATTCGGCAAGCCCAAAGAACGGAAAGCCTGCCGCAACGAGTCCGACATCTTGTCACCCCCAGCAAAAGCATGTTTCCAACTGGTATTCCCCGCCACAAGATCGGCACCATGACGGATCCAAGAAAGATATCCCGAAGGTGTAGTACGTGTGTATGTGATACCTTCATTTGCAATGATCTCCATTAAAGCTCGCGAGTCGCCACGACGGGCTGTGTCGACGATGTACAGTGAGCCACCACTGCCGAGACCAATGAATATCTCGTCGATAGACATGTCAAAACTGAATGCTGTGTGCTGGATAACGACTTCCTGGTCGAGCTCGTATCGTTGAACTAAAGATTCAATGACATTTACAGTGCCGGAGTGCTTGAGGACAATGCCTTTGGGAACACCGGTGGTACCACTTGTGAAGAGGATCAAGGCTGGATTTTCTGGCTTGGCAGTGATTGGTATTTGGGTCGTCGATGGTACGTTGAGTTGGGAGACATTGATTATGGTAGTTTTTTCGAGCCCGAGTTTTTTCGCATCTTCGATCGTTGTCGAATCGACTAGTACAGCAATTGGGCCGCTTATTTTCACGATTGTTGCGAGTCGAGGAAGACCATTTCGACTCTCGAGCGGGAGACAGACGGCGCCGACGCGCAGGATGGCGAGCATCGAGCATATCCAATCGACAGAGGGCTGTTGGAAGACACCGATGCGAGGAGAGTCTTCTAGCTGTCCGATTGCAAGCAGGGAAGCTGTAATAGTCTGGATTCGATTTCCCATCTCGGCATATGTGAGTGTCTTGCCGTAGCCATCTTTGAGAGCGATGAATGTGCTGCGAGAATCAATCATTTGTTCGACCCTGTGAACAAGTGTCTCTGGCCAAGTCGAACTGATAGGAGGACCTAAGCTTATATCAGTTTCGGTAGAGACAGATTGGGTATCAGATAAACTCACTTATACCCAGTGCAAGTCCCTTCTCGATATCAGCCTTGGCAAACAATGAAGGTCGATCAACACGAGTGGCAGGCCGTTCGGTGAATGTCTCCAAAAGATGCACATAACTCTTGAGGATAATCTCCGCATCTTCCATCGTATACAACGAATTCTGAGCACCAACATAAATCGTAGACTCTCCCTCCAAAGACTCGAGAGCTCCAAGACTGATGTCGTATCCATTACTATTTCTATTGAGGCCTTCGGGAGGAGAGTACGTTTCGTGGTCAAGGAATGACTTCTTGAAGGTCTCGCGATAATCGAAACTAGATTGAAATACTGGGCTGCGAGTTGGATCTCTTGGGATGTTCAGTTCGCTGAGGATGACGTCGAATGGAACTTTTGCGTGTGCGAGAGCGGTGGTGACTTTTGCTCGGGCTTCTTTGACGGCGTGAAGGAAATTTTGAGCGGGGTCGTATCTGAACTGAACTGGTAGGATGTTCATGAGGTTTCCGATGACACCTGGAAGCCATACATTAGCGGCTGAAACTTAGGTCAGGAGAAATGGAATGTGTGTAATGCTGGAAGTTATAGCAAATTGGATCAAGGAGTGGGCAGAAGGACTGTCTCCTTACCGGCATCTTTGGTATCTGTCCTGTTCATGTCATTGATCCCAAGGCAAACGTGGTCCGTATTCAAGAACCTGAAAAGCAACGTTTTCCAAACAGCCAAGTGAAAGTATGCAGGAGAGATCTTCAGGTTTCGACATCTTTCTTTGACCCGAGCTGTCATGTCAGCACCAAGATTGGCGCTAGCTCGTAGCATATGATATCGTCTAAGGGTTTTGCGCGAGCCTTGCGAAGACATGGGAAACAGAGGTAGTGCTGGAGGTATTGTTGCGAGTTCTCGGCTCCAGTAGGACTTGTCTACTGTAGAGTCTGGGCTTTCCACGTAGGCACGCTGTTTTGCTGCCCAGTCTGGGTATTGGAGTGCGGGAGCTGGAAAGACCCCATCATTATATGCTTGCTGAAGGTTTGCGAAGAGGACGTTGGTGCTGGTACCATCCATAAGGATATGGTGAAAGCCCAGGGCAAAGTAGAACACTTTGTCAGATTGTTCACACAGGACAAGCTTGATGGTATCCCCGTTTTCGATGTCAAAGACGTGGCTCTTCAGTGATGTGAAAACTTCTAAGAACTCTTCTCGGCTTTGAACAGGATGTTGAGTCAATCGAAACTTTGGCGTCTTCATGATCCTTTGACATGGACCATTTTCGTTTGTGGTGAAGACAGTCCGCAGTGCCTCGTGGCCTTGAGCGACAAGATCCACCGCTTTTTCGAGCCGAGAAGCATCGATGCTGCCTTTCACTTCGACCCAGAACGTGATATTGAATGCTGTGCGATCTTCGAGGTACTTTCCAAGAAACCAGAAGCTGGATTGCTCGTACGACATGGGCTCATCACGCAAGATATCAGGATGATCGATTCTGACAAATATATTAGCGGCAGTATTCACACGATGCGTGGTTCGAAGATTCATTGAAGCTAGCATGCTCTCGTTATTGCTATCAATAACTTACTTTGCTTCAGCTACAGCATCGACCTCCTGTCCCTCTATTTGTATTTCTTCTTGCTTGATATCGTGGATTACGGACTCGGACTCAGAAGGTTCTGTCGGCACATCATCATCCGCAGTTGAGGCTGAAGATAGAGGAGGCGAAGACTTATAATCGGATGTCGACGATGCAGATGGAGAGGAAGACTTCGCAGGCGCTGTTCCCTCTTCGATTGAAGCCTGTACGGTCCACTGGGGGTTCTGTGGCTGGCTATGGACTACCTGAGTGGCTTTTGGTGGAGCCTCTTCAGGGATGGACTTCGCGTCGTATTTTAAGCCCTCCCCAAGCTGGGGCAGGAATTCCTTGGGTAGCTTATCAGCTGCAAAACCAATCAAGTCCACAGCCGAGGCTCCGCCTAGTATCTTCAGGACGGGCAGGTCGACTTTCAATTCTTGTAGAAACCATGTACGGACGTCAACAGCCACTAGTGAGTCCAAGCCAAGATCGATGAGAGGTGTGCTACCATCGATGGACTCGCCTTCCGAAAGGTTGAGACTTGCATTTAACTTCGCGATAAAGGCGTCTGTGCATGTTGTCAGTATCGAAAAGATGTGCAATCAGGTGAATATAGCGGTCGAGACTTACTCCGAAGTATTGTCACAACCTGCTCAGGAGACTTTGCGGCCTGTAGTAGCTTTCTGACGGGGACTCTAGTGACTTTGCTGCCTTTCTCATCGCCAGCATGTTCTTGGATACGAACAAAATGAGAGAATTTGACCTGAGCAGCCCAATACACTCTGCTGTCTTCTTCGATGTTGAGGGTTCGAATTCCAGAAATCAATTCCGACTTGAGTCCAGAGTCAGGTCTCCCGGAGACGATAGCTTCGGCGAAGACTTGGTGGAGATCAGGTTCCGACATTGGCATACTCACATTCATCAGCCGCTTCAACTGCTTCTCTGACATCTTGAGAGACTTCACTTCGCGGTCGACATAACCTACACCAGCAATTCGAGAGACTGGAGACGTCATCAGTAAGATCCAATAGATAAGCAAAAGGTATGATACTCACGATCGATGACCGAACCGGCAAGACCACGCTCTCTCCTCTGATTGATCAACGCTTTGCAAAAGCTGTTTGCTGCCGAGTAAGCACTTTGACCACTGTTGCCTAGCGTAGCAACTACGGACGAAAAGGCGATGAAAAAGTCAAGCGTATTCTCTTCAAAAAGCTCGCTTAAGAAGACTGTTCCGTCAATTTTCGGCTTGACAACCTTTTGAAAAGTCTCCAAATCCATTCCTTCGAACGCTTGGTCCTGGAGAACTAGGGCGCCGTTCGCTACACCTGCGACGGGGGGGAACTTCGATGTTATTTGGTTGTACACGCCTCGAACATCATTGCGGTTCGTCACATCCCTGGAAGCAAATTAGTTGAGTAGTGAAGGAGCAATGGAAGTAGGATGATTTACCCAGCCATGAAGCTGACAGTGACACCATTGGTCTTATGTTTCTTGATCCAGGGCTCCTCTACTCTCCGAGTTCGACTCATCAGCACAATGAATCGCGCCCCATGGTCTGCCATCCAATCGCACAGCGATTGTCCGAGATCGCCAGCTAGACCAACGAGCCAGTACGTCTTGTCGCTCTGGAAGAGATGTTTTCTGGCATCAACAGGCTCGATCAAAGTGGTGATCTCCGTTTCCAACCGCCAACTGACGACTGAGAAGGGGTCAAGATGATCTGGCCCAGAAAGTTTGGTTGCTGAAACCTCTGGTAGTGGTGAAATATTCGTTGTATTAGCAGCCAGAAAAGACAGCGCACCAGCAGAGACTTTATGGAGCATGTCAGAAATGCCAACCGAGCTCGGAACTGGATTGTATGATTCATTTGACAAGATGAAAGAGCTATCGGCTCGTTGACAGAGTGGAGGCAAGATCGTCGAGAGTTTCAATGCAACACCCTGACTGGAAGCATCAGAAGACAGGTTAATGAACAACGAAATATCGCTGGGAAGAAGAGTCTTGATTGCCCTCGATGAGCTCTGTGGATGGATGTAAGTCCAGTACTGCTCCTCACGCTTTGTGCAGGTTGTAAATACAGCACGGCATGTCTTTGTTGTTGAAAGCATGCGGACAAGTGCTGGAGTTGGCTCATGTACCAGGAAGATGCCACCCGCCGGTAATGCAGCACAGATGATATCTTTCAATATCTGGTCCACGATGGCTGTCAAGAATTGCACCTCTGAGTCAGCCGGTAGATCGACTGCGATCGACCAATCTTTCGGAACAGATATGGTCGATGCGTTCATTAAAGAAGCCGAGAACTTTTTGGCGCCCGTTTGCTTTTCCACGCCAACGCTGAAGAAAAATCGGCCTGCTGGAATACGAATCGCGCTCATCAATGACGACTGGACCTCGATCAACGTATGGCTATCGTCATGGCGTCGCACAATGTCAGGACTGTCTCGCAGAACATAGCCGTCCTGAAGCCATTCCAGGCTGACAGGACAGGAGTCCAGAGTCGAAAGCTTCGTGATGGGCCGTTTTGCTGAATTGTACCGTTTGTTTTGCTCGACCTGAGGCTTCATGCGGGGAATTACCAGCAATTCGTTCTCTACGACCACCTCAGTCTCCGCCGTCCAGACAAGATTATCCTTCTGGTCTGCAGTCTCGAGTTCTTCTGCAATGTGCAAACGAAGTAGCATTTCAGCCAGAAGCGTCCCATTGACCACCTTTGACTGATCGATGTCGAGCAATTGAGTGCGTAATTGAGGAAGCTCGTAGGTGATGCATCGCATGAAGCCCACAGTCATAGCAGCGTGCGGATCCTGACATCGGTAGCCGCGGGTCAACCACAAGACATTTCTTGCTGCTGTGAAGATGTTCTTGAGAACCTGCCAGTGCTCCTTGGTCATAGTCTTGAACATGGGCCCATCAATCTCAACCAAGCTCAATACCGTACACATAGAAGGAATATCGACACCCTGAAGATCGTCGAGAGTGGTCGCTGTGATGACCTGACCAGATCTTGCACGTAAAAGTGGCTCGGCATCTTCAATCAATCTCGAGCTCTCCATGGAATCGCCTCCGATAATGAGAAGGTTCGCAACTGGAATTCGATCCAATGGAGAAGACAGCGGGCGCCGGATGGCCAACACAGTCTCATCCACGGCTTGCGAAACAAAGACAGATGCCAAGTAAACAAGGGGATCGTCGAGCGGCGTGAAGGTATCAATACCGGAGAAGCCGTTTCTTTTGAGAATCTTATTCCACTGCGTCAATCTAAATTGTGATGTGTTAGTATCAATTGTTCATGAGAGTATCCTAGTATCCTTGATGCGCATCGAAGAGAACGTCCAGCTGCCAAGTTCAGAGGATCGATCGAGTCGTAACAGGCATCCAGGGGGCTTAAGTCTGAGCTAGAGGTCAAGGAGGGTCACTTACTCGATTGTGGGTGCATAGCGTCTCCCATCGTCTCGCCCAACCCACCATCCAGGAAGACCACCGAAGACCAGACCAACGCGCAAAGGTCGGTTGTCCACGATCTCGAGCATGACCAGATATCCACCTGGCTTCAGAAGTTTTCTTGCATTCTTCAACGTCTCATCAAGCTTGTGTGTTGCGTGCAGCACGTTTGCTGCCAAAACAATATCGTAAGAATGAGCAACAAATCCTTGTGATGTTACGTCCTTCTCGATGTCCAAGGGCTTGAAAACCATTTTGTTTGCATAGTCCTTGTCTTTGAACATATCCTGAGCTTTCATGAGAAACCCAACTCCGATGTCGGTGAAGGTATACGATGTGAAAGCAGTGCCAATTTCCGAGAGGATAGGGGCGGTCGCTCCTCCCGTGCCTCCTCCAATTTCAATGATATTCATATGCGGATAGCGGTGAACAAATTGTGCAACCATTCCTGTGGCAACGTCGTAGGCATGATCGAAACCCAAAGCGTCAATATAGTAATTATCAAGCCGATTGTCTTTGGTCATATGTTCCAGAATAGTAGTTTCGCCACGCACCACAGCTGGAAGATTTTCGCCAACAGCGCGCATGATGTTGAAATCAGCATCTGAGCCATACCTACCAACGTGTCAGTACCAAAGTAGATACCGATTGTTCAAGAACTTACAGCTCCATGATAGAGAGAATTTGCTCGTGATTATCAGACAGCCATTCTTTTGAGGCATAAGCATGTTTCCCGGCGGAAACGAGCTCAATGACGCGAGCGATACTTTCGAAAAGTGCTTCGTGGTGTTTGGGAATATCAATCGAAGCACGCTCGGTCTCCTAGAGTTTGGAAATCAGTACGCGCCAAAACAAGCCTTCAAGAATTTGCCAGAAGTACCAAACGGTCATTTAGACTTCATCAACAATAGAATCGACATGTGACAGATCGTGCAAACAAATGGAGTTGGAAATTGAGCCATACATACCGAAATTGACTCGTGCAAGAATCGCATGTAGTAGAGTGCGACACGTTCACAATCATATGCCTTTTTCAGCTGGCCTGCAGAAGCACGGTTATTGCTAAGCAAGATATCGCCGTTGGGAGATGCGACATTCCAGACTGTATCGGAGAACAAGTGACAATCATCAGCTTCTGTTGCTTGAGAAAAGGGGTGACACACGAGGCCTTCAATTTCAATGAATGTCTGGCTGTCGTCGGTCGAATAAACGCTTATATCGCCCGTGATGTTGTTCGGGGTCGATGCAGATACAGTGCAAGTGAACGAGACCGGTTTAGGCATATTCTCAGTGCATAGCGACGGAATCAAAGAAACCCGCTGCATCCCTGTTGGCGCGTGCAAAGTCCAAAGTCTGCCATCATTCGGAGCGCTAAATGCCGCGAACATGCCTTGCAGAGCAGTATCGAGCATAGAAGGGTAAAATGGCAACTTGGACACCGCATGATCTTCGGCAGGGGGTAGGATTACGCCGGTCGCCATCCCAAGTCTTCGTGTGAGGTCCGACATGGCTCTGAAGTCGCCGGAGTACCCATATCCCAACTCTGTCAATGCCTCATAGAATGTATCAACATCGATATCCGCCATAGCTAAGTCTAGCTTCATTGGGGTCGGAAGGTCGTTAGGGGCATTTTCGCCAAGGACCACCTCGACTTCTGCGGTTGCACTCACGGCCATGACGCCAGAAATTCTGCTCACCGAAGAGTAGCAAGTATACTTGGCTGTTATGGAGGAATCTTTTGACTCTGTGATGTCTGACATCGTCACGGCTACCTCGGTTCCCACGTCGTCGTCGATGGCAATGGCCTTGCTGATAACAAGATTAGTCAATTCGATGAGTCGGACTGGTCGACCGTTCGCCATTTGATTTGCGGCTTCCATTGCCAAGGCTATGTAGCCAGTAGCTGGCAGAACAGTTTGCTAGAACATTTCGAATCAGCGTTACATCTCGGGACGTGGAATGAATGGTCTCTTACTCCTTGAAGCGCATGTCCGGAGAGCCAGGGTAGTTCTCTTACACTAAGAACATTTTCCCAGCGCCATTGATTTTGCATTCCATCTGGCGTTCGTCTTCCAAGGAACTCATGAATAGAGGTCTCATGCGTACGGTATACTTTGCCGCCTCGACATTCCGTCCAATAGTCTCTGTCGTGACTCCACGCGTAGGTTGGGAGGTCCTTCAAGACGACTGAGTAGCTGTTGTCGCTGTAGTGAGCTTTCTGGAACGAGTCAAAATCAACCGCAGACCCTCCGCAATGGCACCAAACGAAGCCAATGCAGTCCAGGAAAGACTTGAAGTCATCCTTTCCGCGATGTAAGACTCCCGAGTAAGGTACCATTTCCACCCTCAGCTGTTGATTTATTTGTGCAACGGGTCGCTTTAAAGCTGGATGGGGTCCAACTTCGAGAGCAGTATCGAATCGTCCACACTCTTCCATGGCACATTCGATAGCTTGAGCAAACAAGACTGGCTTAACCATGTTTTCTGCCCAGTAATTTGCCCTGAGAGACCCATCGCCCTCAACTCTGACGCCTCCGTCAACGCTAGAATACCAAATTGGCGCGTCATTCTCTGGATCAAGAATCTCAATATTGCACCTCGTAATCGCCTCCACGTACGCATCCGAGCACAAGATCATATGGTGAGAGTGATAGGCTGTGTTCACCTTCAACTGCCTCACGGACTTTCCTTCTTCCTCGAATACGACAATGACCTCTGCAATCGCATCACTGTCGCCAGATATGGTGATGCTTTCAGAAGAGTTGTTGGCTGCTACCGTGATACGGCCTTCGAAATCTTCGAGATCGCACATTGCCTTCCCGTCTTCGAAAGTTGTACCCACTGCTATCATTGAGCCCGCAATGCCTTCGGGTCCCGAAGCCAGCTGCGCGTAGTATCCACGATAATAAGAAACTCGAATTGCATCATGAGCACTGATGAATCCCGAGGCGTAAGCCGCAGCGATCTCGCCGCTCTGTTTCAATTGTTTAACGAGCAATAATCCCAAAGTGTTGGAAGACTTACGGAGTGGCCAACAACAGCTTTGAAAGTGACGCCTGCGCTGCGGAGAAGGTCCACTAACACAACCTGCACAGCAGTGCAAAGGGTTTGAGAGAAGACGGCTTCTCCTATTCGTGTCGTCTCCTCAGCCGCTGAGAGTTCTTCGAGAATCCTCCAAGTCGGACGATCTTCAGCAGGAAGGCTTGCTAGTGAACGATCCATTGCCTCAATAATTCTCTGAGCAGCAGGGAAAGCATTGATCAAAGCCGCGCCCATACCAGCCCACTGAGCACCTTGCCCTGTGAAGACTCCAAGAACTCCAGAATTCTCAGTAGATCGTACGCCGCCCAGTTTAGATCCGCTGGAGCTTGGCTCGAGACGTGCTTCAATCGAGCTACAGAGCTCGGATACAGACGAAGCTGAGAAGGTCGCTTTGACGGCAAGATTGGATCTGCGACAGCTCTATCCAATACCATTGTTAGCTCAACTTTCCACTATCTAAGACGCAGATATCATCGAAGGGAAATGCAGTGAAAAGAATCACAAACCAGGGTATACGCTAAGCGGCGAAGGTCTATAGATGGCGTCTCCTTAATATATGAAAGATAAACACTGATTATGCCTTCCAGGGATTTATTGGATGCTGCAGAGAAAACAAAGGGTATACAAGGTGGAGTATCTGCAACCATTGGAATGATCGAATCGTAACTTTCAAGAATAGCGTGTGCATTGGTCCCTCCAAAACCTAACGAGGCATTAGCATTTTCACATAGAAAAACATGTGATTGGAAGTGGAATACCAAAACTGTTGACACTTGCTCGCCGAGGGGTATCGGCAGCAGTTTGGGGCCAGGCCTGGGGCTTTTGAAGGATCTGCATGTTCGTATAGAAAGGCTCAACGTTTGTATTCAGGCGATTCAGAAGCAAATTAGGTGGAATAACCGAATGCTTAAGGGCAACAGAAGCTTTAAGGACACCTGCAATGCCAGCAGTCCCTTCCGTGTGGCCGATGACCGTCTTGACGGAGCCCACATAGAGAACGTCGTCTGGGTCTGTGTCGCCATAACCGAAGAATGCCTCTCGTAATGCCTCTGCCTCTTGAGGATCGCCTGCCTGAAAATCGCGCATCAGTAACCTCTTTAAGGAGACGAAACACTTTATGCAGTATAACTTACTGGCGTGCCTGTTCCGTGAGCCTCGAAATACTGGCATCGATTGCTTTTTATCGTCAAGTCAAGCCCAGCTTTCGCATAAGTCGACCGGATCAAGGCTGCTTGGGCAGAAGCGCTTGGCATTGTAATACCGGTTGTCTTACCGTCTTGATTGATTCCAGTTTCACGCACGATACACTCAATGTCGTCGCCATCCTCAAGTGCAGACCGTAGAGTTTTGAGGAGGACAGCCCCAACCCCTTCTCCTCGCGCATATCCATCAGCATCAGCATCCCACATTCGTGAATGACCAGTTGGTGAAAGCCTAGCAAGGGTCAGAATGAGATAGAAAAGCGTTTAGAGGATTCAGATCCTCAATTAACAATGACAGCCAAGTAAAGATGAAACGTACATATTCATCTTGCTCCCCGCAATGAAATTTCCCGAGTCTAAAATCAGATTAGTTCCCCCTGCTATGGCAATCCTTGAAGCCCCATCCCTCAGAACTTGAACCGCTTGATGTATGGCCACAAGACTCGATGAGCATGCTGTATCGATGGTCATCCTACAATGTCAGAACTTATCAATATCGTGATATTCAGTGAGCATACGATGGTCCATGACAGTCAAAATGACTACAGAATCGGTTAGCATTGAAGGGGATTGAAGAGGATGACACCTAGGCAGATTCTAAATGTGCCGACAATGAGACGTTTTTGACAGCGAGGGTGGCATGACTTACTAAGATATGCGAGCTGCTGCGTTGCTGTTTGCAGTGCCTGAAGACAAATAAGTTGGAATGAAATTTGGGTCACGACTAGCAATCCCGGAGTAGTCGTAAGACATCAAACCAATGAAAACGGCCGTGTCGGATCCTGACAGGTCAGATAATGTCACTCCTGCAGACTCCGCTGCTTCGTAACAAACTTCCATTAGCATACGGTGTTGAGGGTCCATAGAGTCTGCTTCTGTTTGAACTATCAGCGACAACTCTAGCATCAAATTGATAGGGAACGGAATGTGCTTATACAGGCTGCAAGGCGATGTGCCTGGGAAGTTGCTGCAGAAGCGACATACCAGACGGTAGAACATTGAAAAAAGGTGCATCGAATTTGCGTGCATTGCCAGGAATGAAGTAAGCGTCTTTGACGTTAGTGGTACCATGATGATGTCCCGTAGGGTGGTAGAATCGATCAACATTGAACCGTTCGGATGCAATTGGCTCAGAGACGTCCCGAGGTTGCTCGAGGAGCTTCCATAGCTTCGAAAGTGAATTTGCATCCCCAGGGAACCGACACCCACTTCCGATGATGGCAATCGGTTCTCGTACTGGTTGAAGGCTGCCCATATCTGTTATGAATGTTTGATGGAGTGAAAACCACAAAGGGGCTGTCTTCACGTGCACTAATATGCAATGTTCTGATACCGAGTCAAGGCCGAACTGAAAGCTTCCAGTTGTCACTGTCAATCGAGATAGTGGAAGCGGGTCAATGGGGTAATATGCAATTGATCAAAGCACCGACCCAGAGGTTGAGCGCTCTCGGCAAAGACACCATCAAAGCTGCTGAGAATTGGGATACTCAGCACCAAGAAGCACTCCGAGGCACAGTATGGAGCATATGAAGTCGCCGGCGGACGGCTGCAATGGAGCATAATCCTTTCATCGGCCAGTCCGATCATGCAGCTTAGTCCCAACTTGATGAAGTATCACGCATGGGAGGTGGTTGAGGAGGTCTGGTGGCCATTGTGGAGCTTGGAGGCATGGACGATGGAGAGAGGTACCATTCGCCATCTCGTAAATTGTGGCTCTATGTAGATGTCTGAGAGCTCTGGGAAATATCTTGCATCAGAACTTGGTTCCGTTTATTGGATTTTGCCGTTGATGTTCAGGTTACCTATAGAGATAGTTGAGGTCGAATTTGGTTGAAGCACGTGACAACACTTGGCATCAACCCACAAATTGGACGCGACGCGACGAATGTGAAAACCTCTTCACTTGTTACTGATGTCTCGAACTACTGTTACTGCACATGCTATTCATGGTATTCAAATGTACTTTCTCTCGCCTTCACCTAGCTCTGGTCCGGTCCACTAGCAGACCTGATACACCAACTTTACCCCAGATAATTCTTTCTTCCGTAACGCATCCATCCCGTTGAGAACGCCCTGAAAGCCTCCAGACATGCTCTTCAATGGATGAGCTCTGATCTTGCCATCCTGCAAGAGCTTTCGAGCCGTAGCAAACCACCTGACGGAGAACTTGCGCAGTTCCTCGTCTGCCTCTCGTTCAAATGGCGCCGGCCATCCGATTTTCTTCCCTAACATCATCGGCCCAAACACCCATTGCGCTTTGATTGTCTTTTTGGTATCCAGCCATGTGGGAAACGGCTCCAATGCGGTGTACTTGCCTCCTGCTCTACCGATACACTTGTAGCAGAATTCCATGGTCTCTGGCTCGGAAATGCAATCGAGTACATATTTAAGCGAGTTCTTGGTGTATGACTTGATGTCATCGGGACAAGATGGCAGGTGATAATCGAACACTTTCTCAGCACCGTAGGACAATACCAGATCAAAGTTCTTCTCCGACGCTGTCGCAATGGGGATCAATCCGCACCTATCCGTAAGTTAGCTGTCTGCTCCACCAACGGAGTTCCGCTCTTTACAATTTGAGAAGCTGAATTGCCATCGTTCCAGTCGCCGAACTACCCCCGTACACTAGAACATACTTGGGCTTAAAAGCAGGCTCCGTTGGATATCCAGGAACCTCGAGAGAGTGGAACAAAGCCATACCCATGGTGCCAATTCCACTTCCAATTGCAGCACCTTCTTCGAATGACATCGCATCGGGGATCTTCATAGTCACAAAACCAGTCGCTCCTATATATTCGGTGAAACCTCCGACATCAGGCTGAAGCGGGTTCGAAGACTGGACGACTCCTGCTACACGATCGCCAATTTGCACACCGGGGCATTCTGCGTCAGATGGCGAGTCAGCAAACCGATCACAGTTGAGCATGAGAAGCATTTGCTGGTGGTGAATAGTAATTCCCTGGTCAACATACGAGCGTTGCTTCCGATCGCCACAACATGCCCTGCAAAGTCTGTCCCAACTATGGCTCCTGGTACAACAAGTCGGCCGACCATTTTGGTGTCTACTGGATTCAAGCCGACGAACTTCGCCTTCACCAAAATCATGTCATCCTCTACCTTGGGAAGCCGCATGTTCTTCGATATAGTCAAGGTCCCATCTTCGAGACCGATTATCGCCGTTTGAAATTCTGGAAGTGAGTCCATCTTGTGCGGTACTTTTTGGCGAGCGATTGGCATAGGACTGCCTTGATGCCTACCCAAGTCGCTTTCCTGTCTGGCGATCATGAACTAAAAAGCCATGGTCCAGCCAGCAATTTGAGACCACTCTGAGAGGTGTGGTCAGCTCAGAAGCTGCTACATCCTTCCGCTTCCAGTAGTGCTTTCGTAAACGGAGGCATCAAGGGACTGTGCAGAAACCACCGGCGGTAACATTACTATTCCATGCGACTTTCTTTTCATCCACAGCCACATGACAGACGGCGATATCTTGGTTTCCCAAAACGATTCCCAATCCACTTCTACACGACTCGCCGCCTCTCATTCGAGCGCTTTGCATATGTAGCGCTACAATCCGCCCGTTCCGCATGCGCCTTCTGCATGACGACCCGTGCCGTTATCCTTCTGCATGCATTTGGACCTGCCGCCCGCTACCTCAGCTATCTCACTCCCTGTCAATTCCCCTCGCTTCCGCCCCCACATTGGAGACTTGCCATCAATCACAACCCCACAGTGCCACGTTCTAGCATATGCAGGTGATAGCTGACTAGAGCCGTCCGAAAATGTGAGCCAAACCATCTCTACGTTGGGAGATGAACGAGATCACGATTTGCGGCAAAGAACAAGCTCTGTGAATGGTATAGTCGTCCAATTGCTCACTCCCGGCACCACCTCAATCGCTAATTATGTTAGGGTGAGGCACAACCATGCACGACATTCAATGAAGGCAGTCCTACCAGAGATACCAGTATCGAGGGGCGTATAAGCAGCACGTCAGTGTGCCCTCGACTACATATCATTCGTCGCTCGCGCCAATGGAGCTATCACAATCATGCTCTTCAGCCTGACGGGACGCTGTTTATGAAGCATCCAGTGCAAGGCCCATCTCGTGTCCTCAAATTTGATCATTATCTATGACGACTACTCGCAAGTATCAATAAATGCCACCTTCAAGATCGCCAGTTCGAGCTGCTTGCGACAGATGTCACGAGACAAAGAGTCGTTGTGCAAGAGCCCCTGGGTCGTTTGAATGCGAGAGATGCAGCCGGCTCGGCAATGTGTGCTCCTATTCCGCTCCGTTGCCAATGGGCCGGCCAAAAGATAAAGCATCAACCCAGGGCTCTGGTTCAACCTCCAGGGATCATGCTCATCCATATTCTCAAAATGCCCCGATAGAGCGGAAGAAGCAAAGAAGAGCTGCGCGAAAGACTCCTGGTGCTTTCCAACTTCGCGAGAGAAACGGCTTGCCATCCCCTCCTGCGTATGACTCGGTTGCCTCACAAGCCAATTCGAGCACAAATCAGACCGACAGTGAGACACCTGTATTCGTCGATGCATCGCTCTACTGACACAGTTATCTACAGACTCGCAGCACTTAAATTGTGACTCTTGGCTGCCGGAGGATTGGCCGACTGGCAACTTCGACCTGAACTGTATGCTGGAGCCAGACTATGCACCACAACTCAATCATACAAATATTCATCAAGGGAGCAACTTCGATCAGTCGCAAGACCCTTCATCTGCTACTTTGCCAGTCCCGCAGGAAGGTCACCCACCGATTGATGCCGAAGGCGTTCTCTCGACACCCATACGAGCAAGCCAAAATCTCGCCGCCATGAGTGGAAAAGGCTCGTCAGAGACCTTCCCCGACATCTACGAGGATCGTTTACATCAGCTTCTGAGACTGCAGTCTGAATCATACAAAATCACATCTCCAGCGACATCTTCAAATTTCAGTTCATCCTTCCTACCTGAAGGCCCCGGGTTCCACGGAAGGTCGACGCCTTTGTGCAAGTCCAGCATTTCTAGTCTTGACACGATCCTTGGGAACACCCAAACATTGATTGACATCCTTCAAATGTCCTCCTTGTCGCCTGCAGCAGTCTCCCATATTCCTCAGAACTCAGCTGGGATTTTACAGGTCCATCCTAGCTCGGCCAGTGATATGCAGAATCCTTTATCCACTCGCCCCAGTCATCCTCTTGATGATGTTACGACGCTTCTTAGCATGTCGTGTTATCTCAGCCTGCTTGTTGCATATGATGGACTTATTGCATCTTTGCTGTCATCGCCTAACGATCAAGGCGACCAAGGCGCTATCACGGTGAAGCCGACGTCCTTATCATCTCCGTCCTTGACTTTCGGCACGTTTAGTATGACATCAAGATCCAATCTTTTTGTGAGCACTGTGATCCATGTTATCAAGAAGATGGTACAGCAGCTTCAAGATACATTCCAGGAGACCTTTTTCCGGGCACACAACGCTACGTCCGGGGCGACCGCGTCTCTAGAGAGAAACGATCGTTCTGATGATCAGGTAGGTGGGGCATGCGGCGGGTTTGAGACTGGAACCCCTATTATTTCTTGTGCTCACTCTGTTCTGGTGGATATCTCAGAGAGGGAGAAGAGGTTGCTTCAAGTTCTCGCCGCACAACGATAGAAAGCTGTCGCGCAAGACATTCCCCAGGATTTCTTTATTGGCGGCAAATGCGATAAGGAAGGACTGATGGTCACGATGGATATCGTAGCGAAGCAGCATTTGTGGCTTTTTATTTCTAGAAATTGTCGATCTGCTTTGCTATTTAGGCTTCCTTTCCATTCCATTGCACAGCAAGCCGGACGTTCTCTCCGTGATTGAGGGCTTCCAAGAGATCCGCTGTACCGAGAAATTGGCGAGCCTGCAAATATCGTCTTCAAGTATATTGTTGGCGCTCGCACAATCATATCTCATCACATACAATCAAATAGAGACTATCATGGATCTAAGTTTTACAGGCATACGCATTTCATCTGTCTGCTTGAAACTTTATCCCATCTCTGGACTTGAATTTAGGTGTCTAAGCCACGTCAAGGAATAATGACGATACATGCATGACCGGGGACATTCAAATTAAGGCTACAGTCTGCCTTCTACATTTGTCTTGCGTAAGTCTCCGGTGGCACAAGGCAATCGCACTTTGACTTTCCCGATCACAGTCCGCTCTGTGGCGTATGCAATCAAGTCGAAAACTCGCCGAGGGTTCTTGCCAGCTCGAAATCGAGGGCCATGAAGTTTGTCACCCTTTGAGGAGCTGCAACACTGAGTCCTGTCATCCCATTTTGTTCTCCCATCATTTCACTTGTCTTCATCTTTGTCATTTCGCAGCTATGAGAGCGCTTGTTGTTCTCAAAGCATTTTGGAAGTTTGTTTGGGTAGGCGGAAATCCGTTCGCCATCCTCACAGCCATCCACACTCCGAATGAAGAAGGCAAATATGTCATTCAAGCTGACGGAATAAGACTTGCTTTTACCGTAGGTTTCAATCCCTCAAAAGGAACAACTTGGACATTTTTGCATTTCTTGTCTTTGAGGAATGTCTGAAGGTTGTTCCAAAGTATAGGGACGCTAACGGCCGGTCGCTAGAATCAAGGCGGCGCTCTTGCCAATCTATGGATAAATAATACATATGGCCAAGAGATTGACATAGTGATGGGTCTTGACAACGCGACACAGTACGCTCAGTATGACGGGGCGCTCGGCGGGGCTCTAGGTTCGTCACAATACACATCAAAAAAATGTTTTGGGGTTGACATACCCGTACAGGACGCTATGCAGGACTCATAAGTGGCGCAAGCTTTGAGCTCAATGGGAGACGATGGAAGACTTCTGCGAATGGGAAGAACGGGCAGAAACCGGTCACTATTAATGGTGGGAAAAGAGGTTGGGGAAACATCAGACTCGACGTGGCAGTTCATACGAAGGATACTCTCACATTCTTTATATACGATCGCGGTGCGAACGGATTTCCAGGAGTTTCTGGCGCGAGCTTAACTCATACTGTTACGCCTTTTGCCTGGCATATGTCATACGGATCAACACCGATGAAAGAAGCTGGCCCCCTGGATCTTAGCCACCAAGTTTTTTGGAACTTGGATGGCTTCGCAGAAAACTCGACACGCACCATCGAAAAACACAAACTCTCCTTACCCTTCTCGGGTTTGCGTCTTGATATTGACGATGACAAGATACCCACAGGCGACATTCATGGTAACAAGAAGAGCTCTGGTTACGATTTCTGGTCTGGCCCGCGGCCACTTGCCGTAGCGCTGAACCACAGTGGAGATGCACCTCCGGGTCTTGATAATACTTTCCTCACTAGTCGTTCGCAGCCCTGGGCGAAAGATCACAAGCCAGTTGCAAGTTTGGAGTCAGAGCAATCCGGAGTGAAACTAGATTTTTACGCCGATCAGGAAGCATTGCAGGTCGTGACATGGAACAATCCTGATGGTAATCCATCCATCCACAAGCACTCTCAGCAATGAACGTTGACATTAACAGGCTCGGTACCATTGAAGAAAAAGCAAGGAAATGGGACATATCCTATGTTTGCCGGAGTCAGTCTCCAAGCACAGGACTGGACCGATGCAATTAACCATCCAGAATGGCAACGGGACGAAAGGATCATATGGGGACCTGACAGATGTTTCATCGCATATAGCACATTCAGATTCTCTGTACGTAAGTAGGGGCAAAGCATGCGATAGTTCAGAAATATACCCATCGCCCCCGCGACCTCATATGCTCATCACTTGTCAAGCTCTCTCGTAACTTATCATGCAACTACTGAATCGAGAACATCCAGTGAGCCGCGTTCCATCACAGTATACACATTTCGTATGGCATGTATAACGACTGAACTCGATTGTATGACCATCTGCAACCACGGGAAACGTGCGAACTCAACATACACGACTGCTGTTGCTAGGCTAGATCAGAAGCTCGTTATCAGCTCAACCAGGGTACAGAAATAGATAGCTCGAATCGCCAGCATAATCGCACCATGCCTCGTCCTCTTGACCCCTGGCTGATAAGCTGACATGTATCCGTTATCTTCCTGCACCACATCGACCGAGACGCCCAACCGCGCTTCGATGCTGCCACACCACGACCCTGCATGTGACAGGCGGCTACGCCTCACTGGCACTTCTCTGGGCATTCTTGGTGTCACAACACGCCGTTGGAGCGGTGACATTACGCTCGACCTCATCAGATAGCGATCGAGACGGCGACATCCCTCCATCAATTCATCCAATGTCGCCCACCCTGTCATAAAGCGGGGACGTCAGATCCGACCTCTACACTAGGAGTGTACGATACACGTAACACTTTCGATAGATCTTCAGCTGTTCCACGCCTCTGCATGCAGGATCAAGTCCCAGAATAAACTTGCTCAAGCCTTGAACTTTGAGCGCCAGGACCATACACTCCGTTGCCCCTTGGCTATCCCAGTTTTACCCATGGACCGGCCCCAAGTACTTGTTACTTAACTTGTGAACTTGCAACCACATGATCTGCGAGTATGGCTGCTCCACAACTTCGACGAGCGCAAGGTCCAGAGGCAAGGCTAGAAGGTGTAGGGGACGTGCAAATTGACATCGCAGACACCTATGTCGAGCCTCAACGTCCTGCCCTGACGAAAACAGAGCAATTAATTCTGAAGCGCCAGAGTGATATTCCAGATGTGAAAGTTGGTCCAAGAACGATGATACGATATGCGACAAGGGAAGACCACATCATAATGTCTATCAGTGGTGTATGTGCTGCAATTGGTGGTGGTATTGTTCCACTCATGAGCGTGAGCTTTGCACATTCCTGAGAATATCTCAAAGCTAATAGACTCAGGTGGTATTCGGTGCTTTAGCCCAAAGCTTTCAGGAATACAGTGTGCTGTCTAAGGTTGAGAGGGACACTTTTGACAGAAATCTCATTACCAAAACCCTGTATCTCGTTTACCTAGCAATTGGTGAATACGTCTGTATTTCCATATCAACGTTTGGCTTCTTGTACACAGGAGCCCGTATAACACAGAATCTGAGAGAACAGTATCTGTAAGTTTTCAATGAGGTTCATCTGTCTGTGATTGGGCGCTTCTCACATATTCAACGTGTCGCAATCGGAAACCCAAATCGATCTACTTGCTGACTCTCCGATTACGTAGGGCTTCTATCATGCGCCAGAACATCGCGTTCTTTGATACACTCGGGACCGGAGAGGTGATCAATTGCATAACAGCTGATCTGAATCTCGTCCAAGATGGCATTTCGGAGAAGGTGGGTTTCACTATCACCGGACTCACTACATTCATTTCCGCGTTTGTGATTGGGTTTATCATGTATTGGAGTATGCCAAGTGTCTTTTAACCAACGTCTATGAAGCTGATACCTGTCCAGAGTTGACTCTGATTCTCTCTGGAACTCTATTCTCGCTCCTGTTCGGCCTTTTCCTCACCTCGCTTGTCTCGAAGAAGTACAGTGTCCAAAAGATCGCTGTAAATGCCACAGCAGCAGCCCTCTCAGATGAAGTATTCAGCTCCATCAGGAACGCTATTGCCTTTAATACTCAAGCAAGACTGGGGAAACAATATGACAAACTATTGGCCGGTGCTGCAAAATTCGATTTTAAACTTGGTGTCACTATCTCTGTCCTGCTGGCAGCTTGCATGGCCATTGTTGAGCTCACATATGTAAGTATCTCCATGTACACAAGCAATTCCGTAGCAGTTGTCATCCTGACATGTATACCAGGCGCTTGCGTTCTGGGAAGGTTCCCGCCTGTTAGTGAACGGGGAGATCAACCTGGCAAGACTCCTTACCACTGTGCTCGCAATTGTTCTTGGGTCTTTTGCACTGGTAAACATAGCTGCCAATTTCCAGGTGAATAGGTGCATGCATCAAGCAGACATGTGTTTTGTTAATTCCTGGTAGGCCTTCGCTATAGCTCTGACGGCAGCCAAAAAAATCTTCAGTACCATCGACCGCGCTTCCCCACTCGATTCATCATCCGAGGATGGCCTTAGACTCGATGTCATCGAAGGAACCATCGACCTACAGAGTATCACCCATGTATATCCTTCCCGCCCAGACGTGTGCGTAATCAATGATCTGTGCCTCAATATCCCTGCTGGAAAAACGACCGCTATCGTCGGGGCTTCAGGGTCCGGCAAAAGTACGATAGTTGGGCTGATTGAAAGGTTTTATGAACCCATTGGCGGCAAGATTCTCATTGACGGCCATGATACTTCGCAATTAAACCTGACGTGGATGAGACAGCAGATAGCTCTTGTCAATCAAGAGGTGAGACAACCCGCCATTACTCTACATCTTGATTCAATTATACTTGATCGCGGGGAGCGTTGGACTTTGTCTTCGTGTCTAGCTTCTCTTCCTACCATATATCATGAAGCTGACAGAAGCAATAGCCAGTCCTCTTCGGGACAACAATCTACGAAAACATTCGGCATGGACTCATTGGGACCCCGCACGAAAGTGCAAGCCCCGAGGTCCAAGAGAGAATGATCATTGAAGCAGCGAAACAAAGCAACGTACACGACTTCATTATGAGCCTTCAGGCAGGTTATCAGACTCAAGTTGGGGAGCGAGGCGTTCTGCTCTCGGGAGGCCAAAAGCAACGCATCGCGATTAGTCGTGCGATAATATCTGATCCTAAATTTCTGCTTTTGGATGAAGCAACTTCAGCACTAGATACACGATCAGAAGGAGCTGTTCAAGCTGCATTGAACGCAGTGTCCAAAGGGAGGACGACCATTGTCATTGCACATCGACTGTCAACTATCAGAGATGCTGATAACATTGTAGTGATGGGTGCTGGACGTATTATTGAGCAGGGGACACATGACGCCCTGCTCAATCTGAAGTCATTCTATTACGAGCTCGTTCAAGCCCAGGAGATGTTGCCTGGGACATTTTCAAACAACGAAACTGATTTCATCGATGCTAGAGATTCCGACATGGACCTAAACTTGGACGAGAAATCTGAGATTGCTCATGGCCAGCATTACCCCATTTCTCCTGGAATAGCTCAAAAATACTCATCTTGGTCTTTGGCCAAATCCATCTTAGCTTTCAATCGCAAGGAGTGGCCCATCATGCTTGTCGGCCTCCTCTTTTCGGTGCTCGCTGGAGGAACGTACCCAACGCAGTCCTTATTCTTCGCGAAGTCTATTTCATCATTAGCATTAGCACCCTCTCAATTTAGCCAGCTCCGTGACGAGGTCAACTTCTGGTCTTGGATGTATTTCATGCTTGCTATTGCCGCATTTATTTCTTTCCTCCTCCAAGGGCTGGCTTTAGGGTATTGCTCAGCGAAGTTGACCTCGCGTGTTGGAAGCAGGGCGTTTCGAGATATCATGCGGCAAGATGTGTCGTTCTTTGATCGGGAAGAAAACACAGTCGGGTCACTAACAAGCACCCTTTCAACGGAGCCCACAAACCTGTCTGGCTTCGGAGGGTTCACTCTTGGCGCAATCGTCTCGGTGATATCAACCATCGTCTCAGCCCTTGCGCTCAGCATCGCACTCAGCTGGAAACTCGGGCTTGTATGTGGCGCGACTATACCTCTCATGCTATCTAGTGGCTTCTACCGCTACTGGATCATGGCTCAGCTGGCGAAACGATCCAAGAAAGCCTATGCAGCATCTGCCAGTTATGCAGCCGAAGCAACCTCGGCGATAAGGACCATCGCATCTCTGACTCGCGAGAAGGATGTTCTCGCTGTTTACCACAAATCGCTTACGGAGGAACGCCGAAAAGCACTGCTTCCTACATTGAAGTCTTCAAATCTATATGCCGTATCTCAAGGCTTTCCGTATCTAGTCATGGCATTGGGCTTCTGGTATGGAGGTCACTTGATCTCCAGAGGCGAGATAGGGATGTTTGAGTTCTATGTCTGTTACAACGCTCTCATATTCACCATTCAATCCGCTGGAAGGGTTCTGGCATTCGCTCCCGAACTCGGCAAGGCCAAAAATGCTGCGTTGGAGTTGATGTCGATATTTGAGAGCAAGCCCGCCATCGATTCCAGTTGTCCATTGGGTGCAGCTCCGGGTCAGGTTGCTGGAAAGCTCGAATTTCGCAATGTTCATTTTCATTATCCCAACCGAGATGGTGCAAAAGTGCTGAGAGGGTTGAGTTTCGCGGTCAATCCAGGCCAGTATTTAGCTTTGGTAGGAGCAAGTGGATGTGGAAAAAGTACAGTATTGGCATTGGTGGAAAGGTTCTACGACCCCAGTAAGTGCAGACATCATCACTAGGCCTACGAGGATCGTTTGTTGGATATCAGTTATTGTGTCTTATTCAAGTCTCGATAAGTTCACAGGCTAATGTGAAGACAGTTGGTGGGGATATCTACGTTGACGACAAAAACATCTCAACACTCAATATTGCTCAATATCGACGCCTCTTCGCGCTAGTTAGCCAGGAGCCAACCCTTTACCAAGGTTCCATTCGGGACAACGTACTTCTGGGCACCGATGAAGAAGATCCTGACAGTCAATCCCTTTTTCGAGCATGTAAGGATGCTGACATATATGACTTCATCATGTCACTCCCGTAGGTTCTTCGTATGTCACATTGAGCGCTTCATGTGCTGAGAACAGACTCTTAGGGACGGATTCGACACAGCTGTGGGCTCAAAGGGTACTTTGCTCAGTGGCGGCCAGAAGCAGAGGCTTGCAATAGCACGAGCTCTGATAAGAAGTCCAACCGTGCTCCTTTTAGACGAAGCAACAAGCGCTTTGGATAGTGAAAGCGAGAAGTCGGTCCAAGCAGCTCTTGAGAACGCAATGCGTGGTCGCACCACTATAGCTGTGGCCCATCGGCTATCGACCATTCAGCGTGCAGATTTGATTGTTGTCCTAGATCAAGGTCGTCTTGCTGAGGTCGGAACCCATTCAGAGCTCTTGGCGAAGAGAGGACTGTATTATGAAATGGCTAAGATACAAACTTTAGAAAGGGCAACGTGATGGCCCCAAATTACAGATAACCTTTTGGAAATTTAGCTCGTGCTTTTAGGGCTATGAAAAAGTACAGCTTCCATTTCCTACGTCTAATGAGCCTCTGGCGTAGGCGGTCCTACGGTCCCAGTATGGTTAAGCGATGTTTACCCCGCAGCGGGGTAATTCCTGCGCTCTCGCAATCGCTATTTCTAGCCCTTCGAAGCTGCGAGAATCTCAATCTGAGATAGCGTCATGTACAAAATACTCGTTTCCCAAGTATTCGTTTACTTCGCTTCCTGAATTGAGCGATTGAACGATGTCGTGCCTCATGGGAATGGAAGTCGCCGCCTCCGTCGGAGCCCTGGAAGGAATTCCTTCAAGGGAAGGCCATGCGAAGTCGCCGAGCGCCCAAAGTCTCCAACACTTGTAGAACTCATGAGGTGCGCCATCAATGCCTACAGAAGATCCTGATGAAAAACGACTCGGCCTGATATTTCCACTTACATTTTCAGGAGTTTCTACGATGGATCTGTTCGAGTCGGCGCCGAAGATAGTGATCACGGTGTTGTTATTGGTGCGTACAGAGTCCAACTCAAATATCTCTAGCTAATGACTACTAGATTGCCCTCTTGCATGTTTCAAGGGCCCTTTACTACCTCACTTTACACCCATTGGCCGTCTTCCCAGGACCGAAGTTTTATGCAGCATCAAGTCTACCTTCCTACTACGACTTGTGCCGTGGAAACTCAGCATCAAGAACATTAGAGTTACACGAGATATACGGGCCTATTGTACGCTTGACGCCCAACGACCTTTCTTTTAACAGCTCTCAGGCATGGAAAGGTACATTTGAGCCTGAGCTGAGATCCTATGCAAGCAGACTAAATGAAATGACTCAGATATATACGGATTTCGGAAAGGAGGAAAACATCTTGAACGTGATCCGAGATTCTTCTATACGGATCCCAGCAGAGCCCAGAATATTATTGGCAAGCACGCGACTCTAATTGTTTGACACTCCCGGACTGACGAGGATCCAAGGAGCTAATGAAGAGAACCATGCTCGTTTGCGGAGGGTCATGATACACGCGTTTTCAGACTCGGCTCTGCAGGCACAGGAGTCGCTCGTCACAAGCTACTGTGATTTACTCATCCAAAAACTTTATGCCCAGATGGAATCCGAAAAACCGGTTGATATGACAGCTTGGCTCAATTTCACGTCCTTTGATATTATCGGAGATCTCACATTTGGTGAAAGCTTCGGTGCCCTGGAAAAAGGGGAAGAGCATTGGTGGATGTCCATGATTTTCAATGGTTTCAAAATGGGCGTGTTGGTGAGAACTGCGAAGGAACACATGACCGCACCGTTTGGGAATTGGATTTTTTCCGGGCTGACCAAAGTTCCTGCCGTTGTCAGAGCTCAGACAAAATTTCGAAGTTTCATTCGAGATAAAACGTTGCGTCGGTTGTCGATGAAGGGAGATCGCGAAGATATTATGGGGTCAGTTTTGCACCAATATGGTTCGCATCCCATGACCAGAAAGCTAACTCAAGAGTCAAGAGCGATACTAAGACACAACGACAAGAAAGGACTGTCGCAAGGTGAACTTGGCACAAATGCTGGATGCCTCATCATTGCGGGCAGTGAAAGCACCGCGACCCTCCTCAGCGGTCTGATATTTTATCTTCACTCCACACCTCGTGTTTTGGAACTGCTCCAACAAGAGATCCGTCAAAATTTCACGTCATCAGCCACCATCAATTTTGAGTCTGTTTCAAAGTTGCCCTATCTTCAAGCATGTATCCAAGAGGCATTGCGTCTTTATCCTCCCATTCCGTGTGGACTGCCTCGCCAAGTTCCGCTCGGCGGAATGGTCATTGATGGACGTTTCGTTCCTGGAAATGTGAGATAACATCATGTGTCCTACCGAATATAGTGGTACGTTGACTGACTTCACTTGATCAGACTAGCGTTAGCATGCATCAACTTAGTACCGGCCGATCAAGCCAAAACTTCACAGATCCGCTGAAGTTCGTGCCAGAGCGATGGCTACATCTTGTACCAAGCGTCAGCACAGGATCAGCATTAGCAACAAATACTAGCGCCATTCTCGATCAAACCAAAAATTCTAATCGATATGCTAGTGATGACCTCGCGGCGTCGCAGCCTTTCGCCCTTGGCTCTCGAGGTTGTCTTGGAAAGGTAACGAGGACATTCTGCCACGCTCGCCCTTATGACTTGGGAGAAGAGAGTTCGTTCTAACACGTTCGCAGAATCTCGCTTTCGCTGAAATGCGATCCATCATGGTTCGACTCATCTGGCATTTTGACATGGAGTTAGAGCCTGATTCGCTAGCTTGGGACCAGCAGAAAGTCTACGTGCTGTGGAGCAAGCGTCCACTCAATGTCAAATTGACCGCGCGTAAAACAGACAAAACTTCCAAACCTAACTAGAAGATACCATCATGCGAAGGGAGAAGAGAAAGCATAGTAAATACTTTGGCAATGATGAAAACATCGAACTTCCATTTCATCACACCGTGGATTCGTACCTTCTCAGTGGGAGCCAGACTCTCTCTTAGCATAAGACGTGACTCACATGTTTGCCTATCTGTGAAGGACGTCTCAATTGAGTCCTAGGCCATCATTGTTTCCTCGAGAAGACTTGTGAATGCCTTGTCGCGGAAAGCCTTGCACAGAGATCAGCCTGAGTGGCTGGAACACGCGTCATCGAAATCACTGTTTTGCATTATTTATCATTTTAGATGCACCGGAGCCCGATATTTCAGCCATGGGTACCCAGCCGGATATTGAACAAAGTCGTATCACAATTAAAAGCTCTGATATACCGGCACAAGAGTGCATGGCGTGGCTGTCACTTGCCAAGTACTACGACTGGTAAGCACACGACTACTTAAGCTCGGGTTTAGATTGAACTCGCTTGGGGCTTTACCATATCCGCTTTCCCGAGGGTTGAATAGACTCTTGATGGTGCCTTCTCAATGAATGTAAATATCGAAGTTCTGGTAAACGACCGTATGTTTAGAAGCTCGCTTATTTTGAGGGACGCGACCCTCTCGAAGAACACCTATGAACAAACCCTTTTGACACCAATACTCTCGCCAACTGGACTCGCAGCACCAGCCCTCAAAGAATCTTCATCATCTCTCAAAAAGCTTAAGCCACGAATCGCCCCGACTATGTTCCACCTTAGGACAGTCTTCCCCGACCCCCGCCAATTTCCCCGCATTCCACTTGAGGCTGAACTGTGTGCCGAGCTTTCCCAATCTATCCCCAGACTTTTCCCAAAAACATGCCGAGCCCGGTCCACGCGCACCAATCGCCATCCATACTCAACATTAGCATAAATCTTCAGCAAGCCAGAACAAGACATTCTTCTATCGCCTATTGTGTGCCATGTTCTCTCATATAAACAATCAACTGTTCGATACTGGTTCGATACCATAACGTCCCCACCGACGGAATGTCGGATGCAGCCGTCCTCATGACCGAATGACGATCAACTTGAGGTCTTGAGATAGCGTAGGATCTGGACTAGGGATAGAAAAGGAATGAGGCGGATATATAGCCTGTTTCGTTCGAGATGCCGACATGTGTAGTGCGATATGGATGTATTGACTTGGATAAGTATATCAGGTCCGCACATTTCTTATTTCTCGTCCGACCGGCCACCTACATTTGCATAAGCCACAATTTTCTGAAATACCTTTTTCGTCTCCTTTCTCCTTCCGGTCAGACAGTGAGAAGACTCTTGCTCTAAGCGCACAGTTCCTGACAGGTGTCTAGACAAGATGCGCACCGCCGTCGTCTCCGTTCTACTCTTCAGCCAGGTTATCCTCGGCTCCCCTCTGCAAGCTATTCGAGACATCGACTGGGAGAAAGAACTCCTCGGTCGCAGCAGCGATGACAATCTCGAGCCTCGCCAGGCCCGATCGGAGAAGAGCATTGATGCTATTTTCAAGGGCATCGGAAAGTTGTATTTCGGGACCTGCGCCGACTCGGGCCTTATCAACAATGCGCAGAACGCTGCTATTCTCAAGGCGGACTTCGGACAATTGACTCCCGAGAACAGGTTAGTTATCTCGCAAAGTTGAGCCAGAATTTCATGCGAAGGAGACCAGGTGCTGACTGTTTGCGTTATTTAGTGGCAAATGGGACGCGGTCGAGGGCTCGAGAGGTAATTTCAACTTCGGAGGCCTTGATACTTTGGTCAACTTTGCTGTGACGAATAACAAGATCATTCGTGGACACACCACCGTTTGGCACTCGCAACTGCCAGGCTGGGTGTCTAACATCAGGGACAAAGCGACTTTGACGACCGTCATCGAGAACCACGTTACTACGACCATCGGAAGATACAAGGGCAAGATCCTTCAATGGGTACGTTGAAGCACAAGGCTCGCGAGCTGGACCATATTTCTGCGTGTAGTGAAATCAGTAGCTGACAGAAGTAGGATGTTGTCAACGAGATGTTCGACGAGAACGGAGGCCTCCGAAGCTCCGTTTTCTCGAATGTGCTCGGCGAAGACTTTGTCCGCATCGCATTCGAGGCTGCTCGTAAGGCTGATCCAGCTTGCAAGCTGTATATCAACGATTATAAGTATGCCTATTTCACTGCTCTGAAAATAGATCTCTGCTAAATTATCCGCAGCACCGTCGAAAAGGGAGCTAATTACGGCAAGACGACCGGCATGATCAGATACGTCAAGAAGTGGATCGCAGCCGGCTGGCCCATCGATGGCATCGGAGCACAAGCCCATCTCATGGCCGGTGAAGCCAAGAATGTCCCGGCCTCGTTTGCTGCTCTCTGCGCTGCTGCACCTGAATGTGCACTCACCGAGATTGACATCGTTGGCGCAGCTCCTGCCGAGTACGTCCAAACGATCAAGGCTTGCGTCGATATCAAGAACTGCGTTGGTGTTACCGTCTGGGGTGTTCGTGATCCTGATAGTTGGAGAGCCTCGAACAACCCACTGCTGTTCAATGCCCAATACCAGACCAAGCCTGCATACAGTGCATTGGTTGCTACTTTGGGTGCATTGCCCACTGTTGCGCCGATGCCTGTCAAGGCGAGAGAGGCGGCACCTGCTGCCCAGACTCCAGCATAATCTGCCGTTCAGGGAAGAGCAAGGAGGATGTGATGTGGCGCGGAGAAACAAAATATGGCCATGTTTGGTATTGTACATAGCTGGCACCGTCGTCCGTCGTTCCTGAGGTGGATTGTGTTGCAAGACGCCCTGTATATAAGATTGTTCTACAATAAGCTTGCCGCAAGCTATAGCTAGCAAATAATGCCTAAGGATTGCCGGGAACGACCCACCGGGCCAAAATATATTTCTCCCACCGCATATTGTCGTCGTCATACCACGGATGTACGTCAAAGTCTATGTACTGGCCAGTATAAAGAGTAACGATCTTGGCAGATTCCACCTGTTTTACTATTGGGAAGTCATTAACTGGCGGATCTGTGTTAGTACTGTGATCATTGATGTTGATATATCTCAAAGTTGGAAATTGACAAACTGTGTCGCAGAATTTGCGTTTAATCTATGATGTCAGGCCTGAGGGAACATTTAATTGAGAAGACTCTGAACTTACATCCCAAGACCGAGTTTCGAAGTCGATATACAGCCGTTCCAAATGAGGCAGGTACTGCAGCAATTCTTCCAGATCTTGCATAGCAAGCCGAAAACGCAGTTCTGGCTGTCCTTATAACACAATCTCCTCAGTAATTTTCAAGACTCTCGAATTCTCTATCGCCATCAGAATATCTAGAGGGAAATCCTGGGTGTGTGCATTCATGGATAAATGCTCCAATTGTGGCACGCTGCGAAGAAAGGTGTGAAGAAGCACTTTCTGGTTGAGCTGAGCTGGATTTCTAGGACATCGCCAGACGATTGTTCCGAGTTTCAATGAGCGAAGATTAGAAAACTATTTGATTTCGACATTTCTGAAGAAGGAATTGATGTTCATGTCTGTGATGCCCATATGCTCAACCGTGGAGAAGTCCTAGCTCAATTTCACTTCTTCTTTGGTGTGAAGCCAACGATACCCAGTCAGGACAAGCCCTTTCAATGCGGAGCAAGTCTGGTTTTCACCGGTCTGCTTAAGTCTTTCAATTTTGGTACTATCAGCATAAGTCTAATACCATGCAAAATGATGAGCCCCAAAAACGAACTCGTACACAATAGTAACTAATGATTTGAAGTCTGGATGAATAGCTTCGATAACGTTCACGAATCCCAAATCGGACCAAAAGCCGGAACCCCTCTCGCTTCCAGCCCGTAAACAACCTTCCTAGTCAGCTTCGGATTACTAATAACGAACACCGCCTCCGCTTCTTCCCTACAATAGAGATTCCATGCAATCGCAGTCAAATCGGGTCTCCCATCCTTCCTCGTGTCGATAATGACCGCTTCTCTGTCGACAGCTATAACCGAATCACAGATCTCACTACCATAAGTCTGCAGCGGACTTGGCGTGGACCAAACGACTCGACACTTTGTACCACGAGTCGGAATATCTTGGATGACAGCGAGACAGGGACCAATTCCGCTTCCTGTTGTGACGACTACTACTTTGCGAAATATGCGAGCCATGCATAGTACGCCGGTAACAGGAATACCTTTCACCCAGTAATATGGTTTAGGATTCTGAATTGTTCTCTTTGTCCAGTCACCTGCGTTTGAGATGAGGACCGATCCTCCGGAGCCTGAACGAGCTGGTATGCAAGCGAAGGAATGCCATTCTCTGAGCGGTGCGTCTGAAATCCGAAGACCGACGAATAGTGGCACTGGCTCAGTGAAGTGAAGGCGAATGGCGTGATTGGATAATTTTTCGGAGGATACATGGAGCCTGTGCAGACGAAGCCAGGGAAGTATTGCGTGGAGTGATGAAATCAGAAGAAAGTAGAATGCTGGTTGTTTAACCAAAGCTGGTCCAATGCGGGGTGTTCGGGCATGTACAAAGAGCACAATTTCCGCCCAGAAGATGGCGAGTGAGAACCAGCCACCCCAACGGTGAAAGTTCTCAAACGTGTTGTGGGATGAGAAGCGAAATCGAGGATATGCGGTCATGACGATACAGATGAGTAGTAGCAGTAGAATATAGCTTGTTGTGATGAAAGCCGGACTTCTCAGATGGTCGTGGATTATGAATTGATTTGTGAGGAAGCCAGTGAAGAGCGTGAACCAGATAAGCGAAGAGACAGCAGCGCCGCTGTGGACTCCGCCATATTCATATACTTTCGTGAGTATTCGGCGCAGGCGAAGCGGTGCAGAGAATGGAACGGACCAGCATATCCTAGATAGTATGTGAGGGAGATATAGGAGTATGTGGGGTTGAGGACATACTTGAACATAGCATTTACAATATAATCCTGCCTTGCTAGAAGCGCGACCATTATATTTGCGGCCGCTGCCGTCGCCAGATGACCCAAAAATACAGAACCGTAAACTCCATTATATATCCATAGCAATACCCCAACTCCAACAGCATTCAGAGCAAAGACAACACTGAATAATCTTCGGTATACATCAAGAAATGTATGTCGCGCATGACGGATAGGTCGAGAATGATGTTTTGGGGGAAGTGGGGTCGACTTCTTGCCAGTGAAACTCGAACAGCTGGTGATACTCGATGGAGCAGGAGAAATCTGAACAGGCTGGGGAACTTTTGGGAGTAGTGAAGCCTCATGTGTTGCCATCGGTACACTCGTCGGATCACGCCGGTCACCAGATTTCATGTTGCTTATGTGGAAACACAGTTCCCGAGTTCATGCCATGGGACCGGGACTCTGAAAGCATACATATTCCAAATTGAAAGAACGAATAGAAGAAATAAAGAAGTATTCTTCGTCCTTGACAATTCATCATGCCGCGCTTTGAAAGTGCATACCGTAAATCGATGTCTCAAAATGGGTTGCGACTCTGCCTGACTAGCAGGAAAGGGCTGATGGCGAGATCGATCATCCACTGAGCCCAATGGCTTAGAAGTCTGTTTAAGCTTGCTTCTGAGGCAACTTGACGTCAAAATTCTGGCTTGACATACGAGCGACAGGTGTTCGCTCTCCTGATGTCCAATAGTGATTCATCGCGGAAGAAAAATGGAGGACGAGCTCAGGCGGCCCGCTGGCTCATCCTCTCATATTACAGACGATGCATGCAAGTGAATTCTCCCGATCTAGAGGAGGTTCATGTAAGTGGAGAAAAGCAAGTCCATTTGTTGGTATTGCATTCTCATTGGAAAATAGTCGGCGAGCTCGGCCTTCACTTGGACCCCTTTTCAACACTTGCAAGGCATGACATGGAAACACTCGACAATTTAAATCCTTGCTACCAATTAGACTTTCTTCGACCATTTGATTCAAGATCCCGAATGCAGATTTGTACTACTTCGTGACTTGCATCCGTAGCTAAAGCAGACCTAACGAGGGTATTCGGAGCTTTACCCCCATCCGAGCACCCACTTCCATCCCAAGACGCTGCAAAACGGGCTGATGGGTTCGCGGAAGATACTAGATAAAGACGAAGAAAAGTTACTCACAGCCTTGCTGAGCAGACTTTCTTTTAGATCTTCTGGCTGCATATGCCACGCCGCCTGCATGCCATCCATCGCTCGCATCCCACGCTGAATTCTCATCTGCGATCTCGAGTCTCGCTTGAAATTACGGGCGAGTTCTTGATTCCCTGAAGCCTACCCAGCCGTCTCCTCCAAAGCACATCTCGCCAGATCGAACGATAGATCGAATGTTCAGACAAAACCAACACAAAAGCAAGAACCATCTACTCATCTGTCAACCAAGCCGGACGAGAACTGACAGCTTCAACGGCGCGTCCTATTTCGTGCAGCTAGCATACGATTGGCGCTTACGTCCCGTCCCAGCATCTTGGATGCATTCAAGCATGCACGCAAGTCAGACCGGCCCGTATGCAGACGCGCGAACCCAGCAAGCACAGTATTGAGAGACTTCTTCAGCAATCTTGATTGGTAAAGCTAGAATTGTCAAGCGCCTGTCAGCAGCTTGTAAGCGCCCGCGAGATAGTGAGCTCGGTGATCAAAGGATGTAAATCATGTATGTCAAATGCGACGAGATGGCACAGGATCAAGAGATCTAAAAACTCTATACGCGATCCATAGCTTGATTGATGGAGGATTTGCTGATACCGGTATGAGATTTTGGAGCCGTGGATGGTGGCTTGATCTTGTGTTCAGATGTGGCACAGATTCAGCCGCTTGGATCCAATCAGACTGAGACAATCGTGTAAAGTTGTCGGTCGCGATCCAAACAAGCTGAATTGTGACAGAAGCTAATAAACCAACAAGACTAGATTTGTTTTGTTTTGATAGTCGTTAGCTCATTGCTTATGATCTGTAGCACAAACGTGGGACGACAACGAAGTAGCACTGACCTGAACGAACTCCATGAGAGCTTGACACCTGTATTGGAAGAATTTACGAATGAACAAATAAATCAAGGATTCGACTTTCCATACACGTCAAAACCTGCATCATGCATGGCGCCAGTGCTCCTTCAATATATTACGCATCGATCGAAAACTGTAAGTGGTGATCTAACACACCGTCCTCACCACACACGAAAGCCGCGCAACACATCGTTTGGCACACCCAGCTCGGCATGAAAAGACATTGCAATTTCAAGGAGACAATGATAAGGAAAACCATCTTAGACCCGTTGTAGATCGGACTGCATGAAATCGGCACTAATTGGAATCCGCACGTGAGTTTGCTGTGGCACAGATGCAGTATTTGGAATTCAGCGGCAGCCACAAGCGAGAGGATTCCAAATGACGAACTCCTCGGCCGACAATCAGAAACGCGAAATCCATTCAAAGGTGAGACTAGCATGAGGCTGACGAATCAGAATTATGGAATTATTCTTTTGAGTCTGTCTGTATCACCGGATCTTGGAGGTGATTATATGGCAGAGGTTTCCCGTCTGTTCTTTCAGATGAACGGGAAATTGTCTCCACGTCGATCGATCATAATTGACTTGGCGTGACTTCACACTTATATCCACTTTTGATTCTATCTTTTGCTCAAATTTCTAGCTGCAGTCCATGAAGAGGATACAGGAGGAATCATGGATATCGTATCGTGGACTTTCACGAATCCACCATCGGATGAGGATAAACCAGTGAGTTGTAACCACAAACGGTCTCAAGCAAGAAACTCACAACGTCTTAGCTATACATCGACCCCAGCAATCCGGCTCGCTCCCTCTCATTCTTTCAAACCCGCAAACTGGTCCACCAATTGATAGCAGGCTTTAATGCTCATAACATCGAGCAAAACAGCTGCATCTGCGTCGTCAGTTTCAACGATGTAAGCACCTCCCTACCTTCCCTCCCCTCAACTTCAGACAAGACTCGAATTGACTAGTCACAGATCAATTATACTCCCATCTATCTCTCAATACTCGGCTCAAATCTCCGCTTCACTGGCGCAAACCCCGGCTACACCACTCGCGAACTCTCGCACCACCTCCGTATCACAGGAGCGAGCTACATCCTCACCTCCCTCAAATCCTTACGTGTGTCTCTTGCCGCAGCACAAGAATGCAGTATCCCATCTAGCAACATCTTCGTCCTAAACTTCGCAGGTGAGGACATACCTCTCAGCCAGCAAAGTTGGGAGAGCCTGCTGTGCCATGGTGAGATGGACTGGATAAGTGGTGGTGATGAAGAGGCGAGAGATGCAGCTGCAGCGTATGTAAGTACGAGCGGCACATCCGGACTTCCAAAGGCCGCGGTGATTAGTCACGGGTATTTGACTTCGCAGGGCAAGGTAGTGGAGGACTTGGTGAGAAGTCAAACTCAAATAGATGGTAGGCGAGGCAGGGAAAGTGATTTGAGCGATGCTGTTAAAAGTCTCATTGCTCTTCCGCCCTTTCACGTCTTCACTATGCCGCTTCAACACGCTGTTCCTTTACGGACTGGACATCCTGCATATATCATGCCGAGGTTCGAAGAAGCGACTTTTATGAGTGCGATCAAAAAATTTGGGATCACACATACGATTGTTGTGCCGCCTATTATGATGACACTGTCCAAATACGATAGAAGCGAGCTGAATACACTGACGACAGTGTTTGTAGGCGGCTCCTGTGCGAGTGAAGGGATACAGAGGAAGTTGTATGGAGCTATAAGAGAAGAGGCAAGGATCGTGCAGGTGTATGGGATGACCGAAACGGGATGGGCGACTACCTGGTCTCGAGCAGAGAAGGATGACAGCGGAAGTGTCGGGCAACCAGTTGATGGAACGAGGCTGAGGTAAGTACATCATTGGACCACGGCCTCCGCATACTTAGTGTCTGGGTTGTTGACTAATTGTTACTCCAGAATTGTCGACTCATTTGGAGCCATCGTAGAAAAAGACAACATTACCGGCGAAATCCAAATCTTCACTTCATATGCCATGGCCGGCTACCTCAACAACATCCCCGCAACAGCCGAAGCACGGGCTTCAGATGGCTGGATCCGCACTGGCGACGTAGGATACGTCTGTAACGGGAATTGGTATGTGATCGACAGGACGAAAGATCTCATCAAGGTCCGCGGGTGGCAAGTCAGTCCCGCCGAGATCGAAGCCGCCTTACTCGAGCACCCTGGTATCCAAGACGCCGGAGTCATCGCTTCGCCTGCGAGTGATGGTTGCGGAGAAGTTCCATTGGCGTTTGTTGTGAAGAATGGAAGTGCTGAGATCAATGAACATGACGTGAAGGAGTTCTTGGGGGCCAGATTGGCGAGGTACAAGAACGTCGAGGAAGTTGAATTCGTCGACTCTATCCCGAGGAATCCAACAGGAAAGATCCTGAGGCGAGTGCTGAGAGATGAAAGAACCGAGAGGGAAAGACTGAAAGGTCAACTTGCTGCGGTTGAGTATAGAAGTGCATTACTGGAACTGGACGCTTATCAGAGATCGAGGTCGTCTGTGAGTATAAGTCGGAGTGGAACATTGGTAGAAGGGAAGGTGCAGAGCTTGGTGAGCGACGTGGAAGTAGGGGAAGTGAGCGCCAATACTGGGAGGAAGCGAAAATATTGCCCTGCATCGAAATTCATGCATTGGAGGAAGCTGAGGTGTGCATTGAAGGTAGGGAACAGCATCACAGCTGGAAATGTAGCAAGGAAATGACTACCTATACCAACTAAACTTATGATGAACGAATTCAAAAACATCATCGGAGCATCGCGGATATCGAAAAACAAAACCAGTACAATAAGCAATGACGGCCAGTTGGCCACAAATCCAACAGACAATAATCACTCTGAGGAGTTCGAAGATAACATTCGAACAGGAATTTGTAACTCCAACCCTTGGTATCACAATACAGCTGCAATCTAATCAGTATCTCTAGTCTATCCCAAGATGCCCTTTCCCAATGCTCCCAGACTCATCTCATACCTTCCCGGGCTGTGATCAAGAAGCATACTGCCGCCAAATCTAACTTCGCCAAACCTCTTCTCAACGTCCTTCACATATTTTAACACGCTTCTTGTTGCAGGCCTACCGAGACCTTTGCCTTCGCCTCCCTCCTCGGTAACAAATGCATCACGCTGCAGAACTGGCATCGTTTCCACAACAAACACTTCACCAGGAGGAAGAAGCTTGGCTGATAACATGGAAGCTCGAAGTGCTTTTAGTGCCGAGTAGGCCCACTGATCGTCCTCTTCAGTGTTCATTCCTGGTGGTCGGTTGGCGTACCATTTATCCATAAATGTCCCCGTGATCCCTTGCCAGACGCGTTTCCTCACCTCTCCTTTCGCACCAGAATCGTCGGTCTTGAAAGCTAATGCTACAGCCTGCAAATCATGAAGTACCCCAAGAGAAAGATACGGTACAAGGTCTTGGCCATTTACAATTGTTGTGATCAAGCCTCGAGTAGCGAGGCGTAACGAAGGCGACACTGTTGCGGGAGGACCGTAGGCATAAACATGGATCGGACGTCCTGCCGGCAGACGAATCTTGGATGGTGCAGTGCCCCTTTCTCCCGGCGACGATGTGAGAAGTAATTGGGGTGATGAGTAATCGGATGCCGTGAAGAAAGCCGTTGACGAAGGGTCCGTGGAGGGCTCGGAGATAAGTATGGCCAGTAAAGATGTAACGCCACCCCCCAGAGAATGCCCGCACATCACCAATCCGTACTCGGGAAATTCTTCTAATGCAGCTGCAATCGTTGCCATAACACGACCACCGCCGCCGTCAAGTAGTCGGCGTGCTGATGCGTGTATCCCTTTGTGGACTTTGTAGGCTTTCCCTCGATAAGTAACCTCATCATAATCACAAGTCATATCCGTCAGAACGTCTTCAAAGCCGAGCGTACCACGACAAGTCAGCACGACAGCTCTTGACTCGTGATCCAAAGAGACAAAATGTACCATCGGCACTCCAGTATTTGTGTTTCCTGTTGCATCGGTACCGCCCTGTGGATCAACAAAAGATGATAGTAGAATAGTCGATGGCGGCAATTGGGTATGTGTCGAAAATGAATGATGTTCATGGTGATGAGATGTCTCGATCTCCTTAGTCGTTGGTCCTTTAGCACTAACGATGCCCATCACTCGAAGGAAGCTGGCGCCATAGGACGCGGAGGCAAATCGGATGAAGCGTGTGATGTTCCGGACGATATGATGCTGAGGAAACAGTCCATCAATAAATCCAGTATGCATAAGAGACTCGATGGTTTCCGCATTTTCGAATGCGCTGCGTCGTGGCTGGTTTGCGATCACAAGTGAAGTGGCCGAATTATTTGTTTTCAGGGTGTAAATGCTCGGAACAACGCTTTTTGATCGCCTGTGATGTATTGCTGGGGAGTTGGGTGGTTTCAAAATGTTTTTCTCCGATCTGGCTCGAATCAGGTTGCTTTGTGCTCTGAGATGTGTTCGAAAAGCAGTCGGTGATCCGGGTCGGGTATCAGCTGAATGTATTGAATATGTATCGGTTTGAGAGACAATTGAATCTCGTCTTCTTTCGTGAACCGAGTAGTAGCTTGCTCTCGACGGGCTTCTCTGAACGTCAGCCGGCTGCATGAGACCTAGATCTCGAGAAGAAAAGTAGTTGGGATTGCCTCGCTGTGGTGGACGAGGCGCTTCTCTAGAAGGTACGATGCTGGAATTTCTTTGTGGAACTGGGAGGCTCGATCTTGCATTTGGTGATGGAGTGTGGCCTCCCCATGCTGGCTTTGGCGTCGGCGTCTTGGAGGTGGAAGGTTCAGATGCATTCTCCTTATTCCAAAGATTTGATAATGCTGTACCCGACCCTTTCTTGAGAGCATTTCGGAAAGATCCCTTCTTCTCCGCCGGCTTCACCAATGGTCGGTCTTGCTTTGACTTCTTTGACAGTGAAGGTTTTGTTGCTAACTTTTTCGGAGGAGGCACATCAGAAATAGACGATGCAGAGCTCATCGGTTTTCTAGTCCTTTTCTGAGTGCCAACTAACTCCGAGGGTTTAGGTACAGGAATTGAAGAAAATCCTATAGGTTTCTCGTCACCCGATGTAATCGACCGTGAAGGGCTGTCCGTATTCGTACTGTCCATTGACGCCTGTCGTCGTGCATCTTTCCTTGGTGGTGGTGGCGGAGGAGCTTCAGGAGAGGAGGCAGGAGAGACTATAGCTGGAGGAACTTCGATGGCTATGGGGCTCCGAACCGGTGCTTCATCGTCGCTATCCTCAATAGCATTCTCAATCTCAAGGTGACCTTTTGACTCAATGTTGGTTCCTCGTAGACTATTGCGCACAACCCGGTAGACAACTCTGTATTTTGGAATTAAGAGGCCAACCTTTTGCTCGTTCGTCAACACCTCACGGCTCAGGCCCACGTCCCCGGTATGATGGGCATTCTCTTCCACTAATTCAACACCAGGCGGCGGTGACAGATCTGGGGGCTGGGTCCCGGTAATCTCAACTGTGATGGTCTTGGTAGTCGTCGTCTCGGTGGTGATTGATACTGAAGCATCAGCTGGCAGTGACTTCATGATCCGTTGCTTGAGATTAATCTCTGGCAAGTCATCCTCAGAATCGTCCTGTAGCCTCCCCTCTCTTTCTATTGTCTGTACAACTTGATCTCCACCAGGAGTCACGAAAGACATCGAGTCGGCTCGGGTCAAATGCTTTGGCGCATTTGGATCGTCCTTGCTAATGACGTCCGCCCTTCTCCCATCATCCAGAACAACCACGTCCCAAATCACCACATCCCCACTACCCTCAGCATCTGTGATTTTCTTGCAACATCTCTGCAGCAAAGCCAGTCCACAGATTCCAAGCAGAAGATCTGCGACCCCGACTTTCTCTCCTTCTTGTCCCGTCGCGGGGTTCTGGAACTCCCGTCTTATGAGTGTGACGATGCTGGCAATTGCCCTACTCGAGTCTGTGCTTCCTAATATACTGTCCAGTGTAGCCAACAATTGCTGAGATAAATCTCCCGCTCCATGTAGTGCTGCAGAGGAGAAATAGAAGCCAGTTGAGGCAGCGAAAGATATATTCGTAATGGTAGAATGCAGCGTCGTTATGCTCCGTTCCAATATCCCATCCGCCTCCGCTTTGCCTAACTCCCCCGTACTCCGGAGAGATACATCTCGTCCTGCTTTGTGTAGAATGCCCTCGATGACTGCTCTGCTCAATTCCAACCCAGTCAGAGTCGTGACTCGTGCACCGTCGAGAGCAAGCCCGCCAATAAAGGTGCCGAGGCGGAGGTAGAGGGAGCTAGATCTCGTTACCAGACTCACGACATTCGCGATAGGTGCTGGGAGGAGAGTTGCTGCTTCTGCTGCTGGTGTAGGCGTTGTCGCGGTCTTTAAATCGAGTTCTTGCCCCTTAGTGGGCTCGTCTTCATCCTGCTCCATCTCGGCTTTCTCGATATTCGTATATTTGGTGGCGGAAGTCTCGATTTGCTGGCGTGGGTTCCATTCGAATTGGATGTACTGTAAGTGTTGCTAAAGGTTGAATAGTCGAGAGATGAGGCATGATTCGACGTGGCGAGATGGAGAATGCGCAGAGTGTTTTGTTGAGCTTGTGTGTTGATAACAGACTAGCTATTGGACTGAATGTCTCCTGACGTGGACGCGTTTCGGTATCCGAGGCATGTGATAGTGGTTGTGATAATCGGCAGGGACGATACAGCCAATGAGAAGGAATGGGAGGAATGCACTGAGCTTGTGGTAACAACCCGGATTTTCTAGGATACCATCAAAAATCAGAAAGAAAAGCAGTTTGTCCTAACTCACACAAATTTAGATTACCTCTTGCAGAAATTGGAGATGGTTGACAATTTACCCCGCGAATTTAATGCCAAGCGATAATTTTCAGGGGAAGCGAGGCGAGAGGCAGGGCAACAGGAACAAAAGTGTGGTGAGGCTTGAGAGCAATGAGTCAGATTAATTATGTCGTACGGATTATCCAAACCATGCCCTTTCCCAGAATTCCACTTGACTGCAAATCCACCAAAAGGGCTCTAAAGACCAACCACATTGCTAATGGCCAGTACATCCGCGATATCAGAAGACGGTCTTTTCCGAGACACACTTCTGTCTTCAACACTCACTGCTTCACTTCCTCCATCATACATCCTTCGCCCGCTTCGCAAATCTGATTATGCGTCTGGCTTCTTGGATTGTGTTCAGCTCATATCTGATGTTGGAAGCATAACTGAAAAAGCCTGGAACGAACGCTACGATTGGATGGCGACCAAAGGCGAAGGTACATACTATGTCGTCGTGATCGAATATCAAGGCCGGGTCGTCGGCACAGGGAGATTGATCGTTGAACGGAAATTGTAAGCCCAGAAAGCCGCCGTCTCCGGAACAGACAGAAATAGCTGACCGCGCGAAGTGGCCGGAGCCTAGGTCTTGCCGGCCTCATCAAAGACGTTGCGATCGCGACAGATCATCAAGGAAAGGATCTTGGGAGAATGATTCTCGAGGCTTTGCGACATATTGCAGTGGAGCTTGGGTGCTACAAGTGTATCTTGAATTGTAAGCCGCAAAATGTGGGATTCTATACGAAGTGCGGATATGAAAACTCGGGGTTTGAGATGGCCCTGTATTTTGGAGAAAGAACGGCCGCGGAGAGCGCTAATAAGCAGAATTCTTAAACTGGGACATTGCTCCGGATGAGGGTAGGGGGGGATCGGGAGTCCTGGACTGATCCTGTGCAAGTGACCAGAAGGCATTTCGAGATACTCGCCCCATTAGATAATCAAGATCTAACATTAAAGCCAAGTGACGGTAATCTATCGTAGTTGTTTCAAAGATTGATTGTACAAAGTATGCAGGTTCCAATCTGTTCATTTGAGGAGTTGGTGGAAAGAACCAGCGTTCTTGACGATGTCGCTCCTGCCTCGCTTATTCGGGACCTCACGTCAACAACACATTTCGACCTCGCAAACCTGAACATTACTCTCAGTCATAAATTGTTATTGTTTGCTATTCATAGGACAACTTCTTGTCCCACTTTTGCCGTCGGACCGAAATTATTTGCTCGCAGACGAGTCCTCTCGCACTCGACCAGGACCCGAGACAGTTGCGGGCTCCAGTGTTTGCGGAGCCTATCAGACATACTTTACTGAGGAAATTGAATCGAGCACACCACGGTCTAAAGATGGCACCTACCTCAAGACGCGAACAGATCTGCTTCCTCAAAGCAGCTTGTCTTGCCTGCTCGGGGTTAATGATGGGTGGCGCCGTATGTGATAGCAAGTATCCAAGGTGTGGAAATTGTTCATCCAACGGGATCAGTAAGCCAACTTTGAGAATTTGAAAATCGATGGCTGACTTGACAGTTTGTGAATACGGGGACGCAACTCAAATGGAAGAACTGTACAAGAAACGAAAAGCAGAGGGACTTCGTACTCAACGACGGCGAGAAACACGGGCACAGCGCGATGTTCAATCAGGATTTGCATCTGAGTCTGGGAATTTGATTTTAGCATCAGTTAGTAGATCGAGCATGAGCCCTCACGAGACATCCGTAGGAAAGGGCCCATGGACAAGACCTGGAGACGCCACAAAACACGAAAATTCATCGCAGCCTATGGCAGACCTGTCATCGACGAATGTCGAGGTAGCGAAATCAGCAGATGCGTCAGCGACAACTCCAGCAACTTCAGCAGTGACTGGGAGCGATAAAGATTTATTGCAGCCCACGAGTCCTGGCATGGGGACATCTACAGTACATGAATCGGCGACAAGCTCTGCAGCCTTTGGTGCAAACATGGAAATCCCGCAGCCTATGACGCCGCCTTCCTCGATGAGCTCCTTTGATTTTCTTCCTCCATCTGCTCCACACGAAGACGACAGTAACCTTACACCACAAAGCTCCGGGTCAACATCTTCGTCGCTTTCGGACCCACCAGAATTTCTCGAGAATCCATATTCGGAGATGGCTGTGAACGACATACCCATGCCTGACGACCAAGAGCACCATACATCATCGAAGCGCTTACATCACACTGAGACTTGACTCTGAGACGGAGAGACCTCACCGGAAGTCAAGGAAGATAGGGCCTGGGTAAAGCGCCAGAAACGGACCGATGACACGACCAGCGAATCTAGAGATCCGGACGCTACTAGATACCTATAACTCCAATCCAGTAGCAGACGCAAATATCGGGGATCACCATACATGAGTACTTTCTCTGATGTATACGGGGCACGAAGAGCCCCTAGCTACTGTTGAGGACATGTGAGTATTGGGGGTCGCAATGTTTGGGAATTAGAAGCGCTAGAGGTGTGGAATGGAGCACTGGACATAGGATCTACATTCTTGGATCCAGCGGCAATGAAGTCTGGCGAGCGGGTGTGTATTGATAGAAATCATATTGTACTGGTTTCTCGCTCAAACGTTGTTTGCACGGCTGTGCTTCTATATTGTGATTGCCGCACGGCCTCATCCCCCGATTTTGAAGTGTGCTTTCGAAAACTCAAGCAAAACAACCACCCTCGTTCTACGATCATCAAGCCATAGCATACGTACGCTTCACTCCAGAACCGATTTCAGATACTGCTCCAGTCAGCTACAGAACCATCTAAAGAACGAGAACAGGAAGACAAACCTGCAAAGTACTCATCCCAATCCCACTCTCAAGCGAATCCTGCCCAAACGTGACTTTCGCGAGGAGTTTCTTGCGTTTCTGGATCTCGACTACTTGCTGTTGTAGTGTTAGTCTCTGCAGGGATGGTACAACGATAAAATGCAAGCTGACCTCTTCGAAAGAATCTTTCATCAAATATCGGATTGTGGTCACACTTCGTTTTTGGCCGACGCGGTGGACGCGGTAGAGGGCTTGCTCTTCGATCATGGGGTTCCAGTGCGGTTCCATGAGATAGGCGCGGGATGCAGCTGTGAGGTCTAGACTGTTGATTTGTTAGTAAGGATGCGTATGAGTTGGGTGTGATGATAAGGCTTACCCAGCGCCACCGCATGTGATTGAGACAAGCATCACTCGAAGCGACTTGTCTTTCTCGAAAGAGCGGAGAGCCTGAGCTCGCTTTGGGAGAGATTTCTTGCCATCAATTCGAGTATAGAGGATGCCGTTGTCATCCAGCATCGCCTGAATTAGGTCAAGCGTATATGTCCAATATGAGAAAACGACGCTGGAAAAATTTAGCATGTCTCGCCACTGTGTCCCTCGTGGAGTTAATTTACCTCTTCTCGTTCTGAGAGTGATGTCGTAAATCTGCCACAAGTGCCTTGACTTTGGTCGGCATCAACTCTCGAGGGTACGGAGGGTTGTTAACAATATGTGATGGTGAGTCCTTGCTCATAGATGCTAGCGAAGTCATTCAACTTGTTCTGGATTGGTATCCCCGTGATTGCCCATCGGTTGAGTGATTGAAGAGCACAACAGGCTTGTGCTAAGTCGCTCTGAGCGTTCTGAATCATATGAGCTACAAGGGTATTAGCTAAGTATCATTGAAAGCGTTGTATATATACCTTCGTCTAGGACAATCCGGTGCTAGTGCACTGAAAATATTGAGTCCGTGCTACTCCTATGGCCATGCCTCTTTCTCCAGAGAGAGGAGACTGCATGGTAAGTAGTAATGACAATATTGTATTGTCCGAGGTTGTCTGCTACTTTGTTCTTCTGGGCATGGAGAATATAGATTGTTAAAGATCTTTGCTTTGGATGCCTGAAGTAATATCAGTTCTCTTCTTGCTTTCCTATTTGGTTAGAAGTCTAACATACGTCAGAAATTGCTTTTGCCATGAGTGGATGACTGCTGCTGTTAGCATGTTTAAAACTCTGATGTGTTGTTGGGGACTTACGAGGAGGTGGGACCACGAGAAGCGTTGTTTTGGCACTACGGTTCGTACTCTCTGGAGTCCTGGGAGGAGTCGGAAGTGATTCTGCAGTGTCGACATCCGTCACAATTAGACATATCATACTGAGTGTTTTGCCGAGCCCCATATCGTCGGCTAGCAAGCCACCTTGGAAGCCAGGAGGTAGGTCACCGGTGACGCTCCCAATGACGTTTTTGGTATAGCTGTTGTTAATTAGCAAATGGAAGGTAAAAACTGGCCGAGGATGCTACTTTATTCGGCCCAAAGTATCCCTTTGCGAAGTCCAGATGTCCCGAGTGCCCTCTAGCTGCCATCCTCGTTCGCGTTGAAGCATGAAAGTCAGTGCTTGCTTCTGATGTCTGGACAGTGTCAGTATTTGGTGCTGGATCACAAGTAGAAAGGAAGACCAACGAGAAAAGCGGCGTCGTCACAACACTTGGAGGCTCATATTTCTGAGAGAGGTTCTTCGTCGTTTACCAGTTCCGCTAATAGATCTGGCCCAATTTCTAATAGCTCGACTCCAAGATTACCAAGAGGGCTGTCCACCGAGTCCGTCATCATAGTATCCTCACCATCAGGTTGGAGGATATGGGGTTCCTATAAGAAAGTCGCTGCTCGCAACCTATTGGGTCTTGGAGATACATCTGATGTTGAGACAAGAAACGACCAATTCCATCTTCCAGGTCAGCTAGGCCATATATAATGATGTTCAATGAACATGAAGGCACATATCTCTCCCGCCGCCGGGCACTCGTCTGTTCTCTTCCTCCACCTCCAGCCAGGCAGGACAATTGTGTTTCGACCCCATCGACAGCCTCTAGTTGTACGAGAATCGATAGATGTATGGGATCGATGACTTCAAATCTCTCTGGTGTGCTTTGGTCGACAGTTCGAAGAGTAGAGGGGTGCTCGAAAACAACGAGTCGACTTTTCGAGGATTTGATGTAATGGGGGCGAGGTCTTACGGGTACTTTTGTCAACTATTCCGTTGCTCCAGTATGTGTCACAGATTTTTCCATAAGAGAATGGAGCGCACCATGCCGAAGCAGCATTGCTGAAGGCTAGGCTGGTGGCATTCATCGACTGCCACTCCGCCATCTTGGTTGCTGAACCAGCTGCTACAATTTCCTCTATCACTTTCAAGCTCCTCCTCCAAGTCTTCTCGCTGGTTTGCATGGCCATTTTATCGCGCGTCTGTGCACGGGAATGATTGCAGAGTGTTGTGGTCGCTGTATTGGAAACAAGTTCCTGACAAGCACTGGAGGTCCCTGGGGTCGTGGAGTCGTCTCCGCTTCGTGCTTCGGAGCTCCGCAATCTCATCGGCCGAAGCTAAATCCAACCCCATGAAACTCATCCCTCCTTCATATGCTGCAGACACATGCGGATATATCGCACGACCTTTTGCACTCAGGTAGTAGGCCCCGAGGCAAACGGTGAAGGTTGGTGGGAGGATTGCCGGGGTTTGCTCAGCCTTGAACGCTGCAAAAATGTGACGCAAGTGCGCCTTGCAGAACGCCTGCAGCTGTCAGCAGCCTTATTAATAACTTTCCCATGTATCTCTCGTGGCCCCTTCCAACCTTCGATTTTCGACTGGTACCATTCTTGTTGTTATGGACGACTCAAGGACCATCATTTCCGATGCTTTCGATAGGTTCAAGGATACAATATCCCAGGACCATGCATACGAATTCGCGTCAACGAACCTTGAAGATGTCTGGAAGGCTGTGCGAGAGATCGATAGTTCTCAGCGGCAACGACAATCAGCACAAAACCTCGCGCGGATTAAACCACTTCTCGAGGGGATTGAGAAGTACGCTAAGGTCATGGAAGTTCTGTGCAATAGTACCCCGTATCTACCTTACGTCTGGGTATGTTTCTGCCCAGCGGCGACGAGATAATATTGTTAACGATGCCAGGCGCCGATCAAGCTCATGGTACAGGTAAGCAATAATAACTCCATTGCCTCGTGAATTTATGTCTGATATTGTAACAGCTTGCAAGCCAGCATTACGAAGTATTTGAATCATTACTCGCCGCTTATGCGATTATAGGTGCAGCACTTCCGCGATTCAATCGATACGAGAAGACTTTCAGTGATATCCCCAGCTTTCGGGTAGGCCTCGCGACCATATACCAAAACATCCTCGATTTCCATGGGAAGGCCTACAAATTGTTGTCTCGAAAGGGTATGTGTCCATTTTCTGTGAAAGATATACCAGTATTGACCTATTTCAGCATGGCACATTCTGTTCCTTTCTCTGTGGAAAGATTATAAAACAAGATTCTCTGGTCTCGTGGAAGGCCTGAAGGAACAACGAGACTTCTTGGACACAGAGGCCATGTCAATTCATATGTCAGAATCTAAAGATGCACGGGCGAAGCTACAGAACGAGTTACAGGAAACCCAGAAAAGCTCACTGGCCGCACTCGATCAGCTCGAGTCCAACGCGAAAATTTCCAGGTTGCAGCACGCTGTCGCATGGCTTGCTGTTGATAACAGAACCCAACAAGAGAATTTTGAGAGATTCTCAAATCGACATGATGAAACGTGTGTTTGGATTGCGAGAAACGGCCATTTCATTTCCTGGTGTATAGATGATGGGAAGAATCCGGTGCTTTGGCTGAGTGGGAAACCTGGTGCTGGCAAGTCAATTACTCTCCTCATTGGGTCATACCCTAATCATCACTGCAGGGAAAAGTGTGATCTGTTCCTACATACTTCAATCGTTGGAAGGCAAGTATCATGTGTGCTACTACTTTTGCAACAGTGCCGAGGCCGGCAACATTTGTGGCCAAGTTCTGCGCACTGTCGCACTTCAGTTGCTGAGAAGAAACGTGGATCTTGCTTCACTGGTTACAAATCAATACGTGTACCCGGGTTCCAGCTGCAGCCTGGCTCAGTTGAGAAATCTCTTGCCTCAAATGCTAGAGGTTACAAAATCGACCAGGATCGTAATCGATGGCCTCGATGAATGTTCGGAGGAGTCTCAGATGATAGTCCTGAAAGACTTTCTGCGGCTGCTGAGAAAGGAAGTAAATTGCAAGATCATAATCGCAAGTCGAAGAGAGGTTAAGATTGCCGAAAGGCTTTCAGGCAGACCTCAGATCAAACTTGATGACCGCGAGGAAGTTGACTCCGACATTCGGCAGTACATAAAGTACCAAGTAGGACTTATCAGGACAAGTGACTCTGATCTTCGCCAGAAAATCGAGACAATCTTAGTAGAGAAATCAAACGGTAATTAATCGCATTAATACTATCTCCGGCTTTACTAACTTTAGTACAGGGATGTTCCTTTGGGTTAGGCTTATGGCTGAAAGCCTGCGAATGTGCTGGAGCGATTGGGAACTCAACCAAACCCTCAAAAGCCTCCCAAGAGGATTGGAGAAGGCGTAAGTTTTCTTTTATGCAATACGATGATCATTCTAAGATTTTGATAGATATGGTCCTATGCTTGACCGCATCATGGACAAGGATCGCCCCCATCACGTTCGTTCGATTGCCATTCGGATCCTGGAATGGATGGCATGTTCGTACCGACCGCTGAAGACATTTGAGGTGCTTGATGGCATTTCATTCAATGCCGGCTGCACAGATCTCAACAGCCATACGAGAATGCTTGGATCAGTGTTAGATTTGTGCCGCCCATTAATCGAAGAAGGCCCCTCAAACACAGTTGACTTTGTCCATTTCTCAGCAAGGGAGTATTTGCATCCACTCCTCCCTGATATATTATTATATTAAATGCTTCTAGATTTATCCTAGGCGAAGTTTATACGAAATCAAGAGCTTTCATTAGCCACCAAACAGCCAACCTCAATATCACCTTCTCGTGTGTCTCTTATCTGAACACTTGTCTTGGCCTGCTTCCGAGCAGCTCGACATCCCTCAACAGGGCAGCTTTAGTTATTTCTGGCCTCCACGGATTGCAATTGTACGCCAATCAGTTTTTTATCAAGCATCTCGAGGCATACCTCGCTTCTCTGGCGGTCTCGAGAGATCACCTATCACCCGAACTCGTCGCACAACTGCAATTGCTCTTGCGATTCAGGAAAATTCAACCGGACTCGAGCTCAGCGGCGCGTGTTTCGACACTCAATTTAGAAGCACTTCGTGAATTTCCTCAACTAATGTCGTTTTTACAGCAACTCATTGCCTTCAGACATGGATTGAAGCAAGAGAATGTGACCGACGATACGTTCAAGTCACCCCAAGGTCTGATATCCATGATCAAATTTTAGCAAGACTAACAACATTTAGATGTCTCCATCGATTCCTGCTCATCTGACCCAACACATTTTAGCACCGCGCGTCACTCGTACCAGGAGACCGTGGAAGCCCTCCTGAGCCCGAGCGCCATTCAGCGTTTCCCAGACCTCGACAATCATGCTCTACAGCGCTTTGCGGATATCTATGGCCCTGCAGCCTATGTTTGCAGATATATCCATTGCAGTAAAGCAACTGATGGCTTTGAATCCGCTTCTCAACGAGACAATCACGAGTCACAACACCAGCGCCAATTTCGCTGCGAAGATGATTCATGTGCCTCATTTCCGGCAGGATTCCTATCCCGCTCACTTCTAGTCACACATATGTCCAGATGCCACTCAAGTCCGTCCCAGATTTTAGATCTAAAGAAGCAAGCTGAACAAGGTTCTCCCGGTTCTACTTTTGCAGCTGGAACCAGGGGTCTCACCGTAGATGCCAACTGGCAGTACGAGCATGATCCGGCGGACTCTGCATACGAAACAGGAACCCACGCTCCCAGCCTTGATCCAAGTAAGCCAGTCGTGCATGGCCCTGCGGACTCTACTTACGCATCTGGAAACCTTGGCAAGCCGGGGCCGTACACCGCACACACGATATACTCCGCGTCCGAAACTTCAACTCTGCCCCCGCTGAAGGAAAGACACTTTATAGCCGACTTAGCTGAGGAATTGTTCAACAAGATCAAGTCTTCGGCATTAGGAAGGGCAGACTTGGAGCGCATTTCTGAAAAGCTTCCACGTCTACTTAGGTCATTCGCCCTGAGGATAGGATACAAGGCTCAAACGGGAATGCATCGCGATGTGTCATATTTTGTTCACAAATATCGCGGGTAAGCCGGTCGGGATATTTAAGATATGAAATCTGAGCATCACTAACAGTTTTACAGACGTATTCAAGGTACCTTTGAAGACATGCTTCCGCTCAGAGAAGGCACTCTTGACGCATCAAATTCGGACGTCGATAAGAAAGAAATGAGCCAATTTGTAATGGGTCGCTTTTTAAAGGATCCTGAATTCAATGGACTCTATTTCGGACAGGACAACAACGGAAGTGATGATCAAGATCAACATAAAGATCAAAACGAGGCCGAAGATTGGTTTGTGCATGAGATCGAGCTGTCAACCGATGCTGAATTGTACCGGAACTTTATCTTAACAACCCCAGCGTACACTTGGCTTATTAAAAGCTTGCAAAGAGAGGTGACTATAACCCGGGCTGACCCTGACATGATGGAAATTATCGGTAACAAAATTTTCGGAGCTCTGCCGTCCTATCGGAAGGTCAGTAGGAAAGTATCTTCACCAGAGTATAAGGCCACGTTCGAGGTAGACTGGGATCCTCTAGCTTTTGTCAAGGAGCAGCAGTACACCGTGAGCCCGGAGATAGCGCTGGAAAGAGCTATCACTCTCACCGGCTCTGCCAATGATGCACAGGCTGTGACTACGGCCAATTATCTTTTCCAGACATGGCCGGCAACCGGGAAACAGGTAATGCGGCTTGTCATGGACGTCGTCCGCAACAGTATAGATCACCATCATATCTGTTAGTATATCTGTGTTCTTTTGGTTAAAATCGAAACTTTCTGAGTCTGTGTTTCTAGGCATTCTGCCAGATGGGACAGCAATTGACGCCCGGATTAATGGTCATAAATTTATAGTCACCACAACAGGTACAGGTGACTCTGTTGCAGAGGTTGGGCAACAGTTTGCATGGCTCGGTGCAGCACTTCGATCATCGCCGTTTGAGGCCAGGGTCACACTCTGCTCTCCTGTCATCCAGATTGGCCCATCAGAGGACACAGCATCTCCGCTCGATGCCAGAGGCAAGACTTTAGCCATGGGAAACATCCATTGCGAGATAAAATTCGAAATGGAAGAGTGCCCTACGAACACGCTCGGGAGGCCTGGGCAATGTTGGCATAACATGGTTGGGAATCCAGTAGTGGTGGGCGGGTATCCGATATTGGCCAAGCACGAGCGCGGACTAGGTGTTGAGATGCCGCTTAACATGATTGCCAGACTAGGAGGCTCACAGCGAGTCACTGAGTTCGATGGCAAAGTGTACCTCAAAGGCTTTTCCACGATGCTAATCGCGACGAGAATTGCCAAAGACCTACTCATTTGGCATTATTTTTTCAATTGCGACAAAAAAAGGATCTCATACCTTGATCATACACTTCAATCTGTCGAACACATCAGCATGCTTCAGTTGCACAAGTCTCGACATGTCGTAGGCTGGAGCTCAGAGTGCATGTACTACGCTGGTAAGTGACACTCGGTGAAAACATGCCACCACCTGTTAAAATTTGCCAGGAGCGCTGGATGCGGGGTATAAAATCACAGCCACAAGTCTTCCACAACCTCATGCTGGCTGTCTTCTTGAAAAGGCATCTATATCTGTAGGGAAAATTGTCACTGGCGGTATGACATTTGCCGTTGGTGTCAAGGATGTCCCGCTTCACCTTACCCGTAAGGGATACATACACAAGCTTCGTTGGATCACTACCAAACATGTTGTTCTGTGGGACGAAGGAGATAAGAGGGGATGGCTTGTGAACGGAATCAGCGCACTGCTACATTTAGTACGGGCTTCCCTTGAAGAGTACCGTACGGATGATTTTAGTGATTCATTTTTGTTTGATCAAAGCAAAATGAAGGACGCAGCCGAACACGAACCAAATTCTGCTGCCAAAGTTCTCTCAAATAAGCACAACAGGGAAATCATCATTAATGAAGGCGAAGGCGAAGAATTCGAAGAAGAAGAGATCAAGCAAATGGGCGCTGATACCGAGGCATCTAGCTGTTGGAAGAAGAGAAGAGGATTCTATCGCTTCGAGGATCTCGTTGAAGAGCGCTACAATACTTTGGAGCAAGCCATGGACTACCAAAGGCTCGCGTTGGGGCAAAATGGTGTGAAGCTGAAGGGTAGGCTGCGGAAACACCTCGATGGGTGGGATTTCGCTGAGCTAGCTACGGATCATGACCCTTACCCACGTGTGGCGACCCTTCAAGCCCTGGGGTACGGCTGGGTAGATTTTGTCCACTCCATAGAGGCGATCACTCTACTCGGCCGCGGATTTGGAGACATCATCCGGCCAATGAAGTTCGATGGGATGTGTCCTAATTGGAGAGGTCTTCCTACCGAGAAATACTATTTAGGTGCAAGTGTCTATGATCTGAAGAAAATCATATCAAAGTTCGGCGATATGGATGCGAATCCGGTTCGACTTTGCCGTGACTTACTGTGGCATTGTCCTGGAGAGTTCATAGCGCCTTGTTGGTGCCAAAAGCATACCATTGGCCAAATAATCCGCAAAACATTCAGACAGCATCATGACCCAGTCCAAGTTCTCTACCCGAAAAGATCACGTCTGATTCTACCCATACGTGGACCAGATAAATTAGGAGACGGGGGTGCTATTGTCTTTGGACACAGTATCGAATGGGGCTATCGCTGGAGGGATAACACAGACGAAGACTTGGAAATCGGGGATCCTCCTCCCTCTTCATCTGCTCCTGAACTTGTGGGCATGACTGCCGGGCCAGGGTTCAACTCGGGATCATACAGCACCAGCGGAAGTTTTCAAAGCCACGAGAGTGTAGGAGCCGCCATGATGCGTTCGTTACCCTTGCATCAATCGCCATCGGCCCAATCAGCACAATCAACTCCAGTTGAATCAATCACCGAGTCAACTCAGGAATTCAACTCCAAACTACTCGAGCAAGGCTTCCCTAGCCCCGAATCAAGTCAAGAGGCAAAGCCAGCAGGAAAGAGGTCTAGGACGCCCGGGTTGCTTGAGCCAGTACACGAAACCGCAGAATCGAGCTCAGGAAGAGAGCCAGAAGGGAAGAGACCGAGAACACTTAGACATGAACCGAGACGTCTGTGATAGTGGTATTGGAGTACGGACAGAATTCCAAAATGCACTACCGAACACAATTCCAATTACTTCTCAAAAGTTATGTACTATCATCGAAGAGGTCCTCAAGGCAGTTAGTCGCTTTTGATTGAACAGAGACAACCCTAGAAGAATGCTTGTTGATCCCGCCAGGTGACACTTATTAGCCAGTGACTAGGTGCAAGCTCCTCCGTACCTATTCATCGTCTCTCCTCGCGAGACATCCACGACATAGCTACTTCTAAGTATTCTCTGGCACGTCCTACTGTCGATATTCAATTAGCGAAAGATGGAAAAATGCATCACTTCACATCACTTCATATACACCATTGTAAGTCACATCAGAAGTTCAAAAGATGGGAAAGTATCAACAAATAATATTTCCTTTCCCTCCTTACTTTCATTTTCCAAGAGAAGAAATGAGTCGTAGAGCATCTATCTAAGCATACCACACCAGCAGAATCTCGCTCAAGCTCGCTCGACCAAGCCTAAGCCAGCATCGAATCAAAGGGTATAGAACAAACAAGCAAGCAAGTACGCTGAAATACAAACAATACAATCTCCTCTTCCACCCTCATCATAGCGCAGCACTTTTCGTATCATTCCAAGTCCAAGTTCATTACATCCACCACCAACATCGTACATTCTTCCCCTAATCTTTCAATTCAAGTCGTAAAGCGAGCGCGAGCGAGCGTTGAAGTGAATGCGTTAACAATCGCGGAGGAGAGTTAAGCCGCGGGCTCAATTTCCACAGCATCAACCTTAACCCCATTCCCATTCCCATTCTCCTTCACCGCAACTCCCTTATCATTACTTCCCACCTCCTCGACACTCACACCAGTATTCTGCTTCTCCACCAACCCCTTAACGATCTTCACCTCGCTCAAGATCTCCTTGTCGAGACTAGAGCTGATGATAGTTGTGAGGGCAGCAGCTTCCTTCTTAGTGTCCTCAGCGACTGACTTGACGCTCTTGATCTCAGTGATAATCTCTTCGGATTTGTCGGCTGGGGTGGTGGTGGGGATGGCTTTGACGAGGGTGGAGACTGAGGCGATGGATGCGAGGATCTCGTCGTCCTTGATGTCCTTGGGCGCGATTGGTGCCGGGAGGGCCTTGACAAGCGACTCGACAGACGCAATGGAGGTGAGGATTTCGTCGTCCTTGCCTGGGATCGGAGCGGCAGGTGCGGGCAGGCCTTCGACCAATGCCTTGACGGATTGAACAGAAGCCAAGATCTCTTCATCCTTGATGTCCTTTGATGCAGCTGGTGCTGGGAGGGCCTTGATAGCGTCCTGGACTGATGAGACAGCGGCGAGGATCTCCTCATCCTTACCTGCGACTGGGGCAGCTGGAACTGGAAGACCTTCAATCAAAGCTTTGACAGCAGCGACGGATGACAAGATCTCGTCGTCCTTGACAGTTTGTCCAGCGACAGGTGCTGGGATAGCTTCGACGGCTGCCTTGATGGAAGCAACAGAAGTAAGAATTTCGTCATCCTTGGTAGTAGTTGGCAAGGCCTCGACGAGAGTTTGAAGCTTCTGGATTGAGCTCTCAACGCCAGACAGGTCCACCTTCTCGCTAGCTGGGGCTGGAACAGCGACGACACCCTTGATGTCGTTGAGGTGGCTTGTGTGCGAGTCGAGAGTTGCGGACAACTTCTCAACTGATGACTCGAGAGAGGAGAGATCTGTCTTCTCAACGACTGGAGCGGCGGCAGGTGTAGCGACAAGACCCTTAATCTCAGTCAAGTGGGCAGTGTGGGCATCCAAAGTGGAGACTAAAGGAGAGATATCAACCTTCTCTGCGGCTGGAGCTTCCTTATCGACAACGGCCTTGATTTCAGCGAGAGCAGCGGATAGCTTCTCGACGGATGCCTCCAGAGCAGACAGATCGGTCTTTTCAGCGACAGCAGCTGGAGCTGAAACGACGGACTTAATTTCTGCTAAGTGAGTTGAGTGTGCATCAAGGGTCGAAGTCAGTGGCGAAAGGTCGACCTTCTCAGCGGTTGGAGTCTCCTTCTCAACAGCAGCCTTGATCTCGGCAAGAGATGCGGAAAGTTTTTCAATCGATGATTCCAAGCCGGAGAGATCGGTCTTCTCAGATACTTGAGCAGGCACGGCAACAACGGACTTGATTTCACCGAGAGTACCAGTGTGGCCATCGACGGTTGAAACAAGTTTGTCGACCGAAGTCTGAAGAGGAGTAAGGTCAGTCTTCTCGGCGGCGGGTGCAGGTGTCTCCACGGCAGTCTTGATCTCAGAAACAGTAGCAGAGAGGTTCTGGATAGAGGTCTCCAAGGATGAGAGGTCGACCTTTTCTGGAATAGCAGCTGGGGTGGAAACGACGGTCTTGATCTCGCTGATGGAAGCTGGAATGTCGGCCAATGCCTTGGCGTGGGATGCATGTGATTCATTTGAAGAGTTGACGGCGGCGAGGATTTCTGGAGAGACATCGGAGGTCTTGAGATCAGAGACGGCGGTGGAGAGAGCGACGATCTGTGTTTCTAGACTAGCAACGGCAGGAGTAGCATCGGTAGCCTTGATCTCAGACAGCGTGGAGTTCTGGGCCTCGATGGCGGCAATAACAGATCCAACTTGTGTAGTCAATCCGGAGAATCCAGTGCTAGCGCTAGCCTCGAGATCGGTCTTTACTGAAGCGAGCTCGGTAGAAATGGCCTTCAACGAAGCAGCAGTCTCGGCATTCTCCTTGATGACAGCCAACTCAGCGGTTATAGCATCGAGCTTCTCGAGCTGTGAAGGCAGAATTTGCAGTCCGGTAGAAATGGTATCGAGCTTTTGTCCTTGTGTAGTCAACAGAGTAGTATCCGGACACGCAACTTGTTCCTGGACGACCTTGATATTGTTTCCCAGCTCCACCAGCGAGTCCGTGATCTTTGTGACGGCTCCATCAAGGGCAGACAGCTTGTCGGTGGTTGTGGTATTGGAGGTGTCGACAAGCGCAGAGAGTTCGGAGATCTTGGAGGAGGTCTGTGTATTGGTGTCGTTGATACGTTGGGTGAGTTGCTCATTTGATGCCAGGAGTTTCGATTCGACTGCAGAGATATCCAGAGCAGCCTTAAGGGATGGTTGAAGCTGAATAGCCAGGTGGTTTGCAACTGCTTTGGTGAATTCCTCGTTGTTGAGAGCTGCGGCTACAGCATCTGATATCGACTTCTGGAGGGCATCACGATCCTGTGCTTGTTCGGTCCCGGACTTTGGAGCTTCCAGGAGCTGTGGTTGGCTAGATAGTCTTGCCCGTAAGCGTGAGAGCACGGATGGGGAAGACATCACTGTGATGGATGATGCTAGGAGGATATAGAAGAGGGTCAATAGCGAAGACATGCGTCTTAATATGTGGTGAAAGAAGAAGGGGAAGAAGAAGGAAAAATCTGCAGGTTCTTATGGTTGCATTACCCACCCTGTGCACACCTTCATGCAGGAAGAACACAATTTTATGCGCTGTGCGTGATGAAGAGAAGATATGTGTGTGTGATGTGTGATGAAGTCTTACTTTAGGAAAAACCTCATTTCGCGGAAGAGAGAGTCGGTGAGGGTGTTGTGGGGGGATAGCGTCGATGGAGGTTAGCCGTGGTCGTTGGAGGGTCGGCCCGCCAGTTTATCCGGGCTGAGATGTGAAATTTTGCACCGTCGGGCGTCAAAACCCGCCCAATCCGGACTTTTATACACAAACAATGCATCCTCTATGGACCTTTCAAGCGAATGTCTCCACCAGCGAAGATCATTGAATGATGATTTCGCGATCGCCAGCATCTTTCTCTCGAGTCAGCCAGCCAACGAGAAAGTTTCTCTGCTGCCCGAGGATCCGCAAGAGGTAGTATTGGGCGGTCAGGTGCTGGCGATGTGCGGTACAACGCATCTCATCGGCGTCCTTGCTCACGAACCATATGCCAGTGCATTAATTCTCCGTATCTGCCGTCCTATCAATGCAGGACAGTTGTCGAGACAACGCAGCATGAGCATTTTGAGTCGTGATGAGTTTGTGTTACGTGCATGTTGGAGTCGTATGCAAAAGCCACGTCCGTGGGCCAGCTGTGGGTCGACAATGCTGGGCGTGGGATATATCGCAAAGCTGCGATCTTTGCTTTCTTTAGAGGAGCTCAGGTTCCTTTGCAATTGACTGTCAATGTGGATGAATATCTACACATTCAAAGATGACACCGAAGGGACGACGTTCAAAAATGTCGGACGTTTCTTCATCCTTGCGCTGCCAAGTGCGGCGAGTCATATCACGTGCAACGGTAGGCAACACGAGAGCAACCTTGTGAAGGATGAAATGTTGGTGTTTCACAGGCTAGTGGAAGATTCATTTGCCACAGAATGACTTGCTCAGATTTTTATGCCGTTCGCTTTATCACGTTCTTTGTAAATGTCCCATTGCAGTCTCCTCTCTCTTCGAGTCTTGACAGAAATTACCCTAGCTTAACACAATGGAGTCTCTCTCTAGCGAGCTAAAAGATCTCATTGCGTCCTATACACCGATTCCAGATCTACAAAGTCTCCGCCTCACCAACAAGTCCCTCTACAAGTCAGCCACTCGGGGGCTGTTCTTTTGTACTCACGTGACACCGTCTACATCAACCATCAGCAACTTCCAGTCCATCCTCGCAACTCTCGCCCTTGCAAAACAGGTCACCAGTGTCAAACTTACGACATGTCTTGACCCTAGCAAAGATTTCGAACAACATGGCCATGAAGTGGGAGTATCTACGTTGACGGATCAATACGAAAGGACAATCAGGTCAATCAACCTGTTTCCCAACCTGCGAAATGTCACACTTGAGTTTCACACTTGAGTTTTCCGAAGCATGTGGAGTCAGTAGATCTGATCAAATCTCTCCAAATATGCACGAAGAAGGAGTTCAATTCAGAAGTCAAGTACTGTCAGCCCTGTTCGATACGCTGAACGACCCTCAAGAACTGGTTCGCAATTTACGGTCCCTATCGCTGAAGAACCTTCAAAACTACAACGACAAAGCATGTGTCATCTAACACTTTCCAATCTGTCCTGAAACGCATCTCAGAGCTGCGCCTCAGCATCGTTACCGAGAACGCCCACTCGCAACGTGGAGATTCTTGGTCCATGCCAGAGCTATACACTTTCTTCGGAGAACTGGACGAAATATGGCTTAAGCCTGCCCAGCAAAATGTCACCAGTCTGAAACTTCACTGTGCTTCATTCTGGGGCTACATTCCTAATTGCAATTTGAGGTCTGTCCACTTTCCCAGCCTAAAGAAACTCGAACTCGGCAATTACATCTTCTCTCACGATTGGCAAGTGGACTGGATATGCTCTCACATTACCCTCCAGGCTTTGGCCCTGGATGACTGCTGTATCGTAAGCTATACTCAAGCCGAAGGACCGGTCGATGAGGAAGACTACTATACCGATCCACTTGGAGAATTTGGAAATCACGAGTCCGATCGAGAAGAAAACCCGCATCGCTGGTCCGAGATCTTCACCCAAATCGAGTGCCAACTTCCCAACCTTAAATCCTTCCAATTCGGATCTGCAAATTGGTAAGCCGTAAACAATTCGAAACGACCGGTCTGCCAGAGCGTTGCATGGAGTTGCAGGAGGACCCCTATATCGCGTTTTGTGCAGGTATGAATCCGTCGCCGTGGATCTCTGTTTACGAGTGTCGGGAACAGGAGAGAGAGGAGGAGGATGAGACGAGAAATGGAAATGGGCAGAGTCCGGCTCCAAGTATCACTGAGAGTGAATGGGAGCATATGCTTCAAGCTGATGATGAGGACGAAGCTGCGTACCGGAGACTGGTGGCTACGGTACAAGGAAGAGCTTGATCAATTGGTGGACACTTTATCGATATGAGATGTGTCTCCGTTACGTCTTAGAAGATTGGAGCCAATCTCTTGAGGCGTGGACCTCGCGATTTTGCACTGTTCTACCAAGTATAAATTGTTCTCTCTCTTTCCCACATCACCTTCGTTAAGGTCGAGGGGATCGAACTGCTTCAGCACTCTTATCACGTCAACTACGTCAATTACGGTATAGGACGAAATGAAAGTGTTTCGAATTATAGTGTAGCATATTTCCTCCCTGCCATTCAATTCAGCGCGACACAACAGCGGCCGCCTTTGGGCGAAATCAAGAAGAAGTTCAGAATCTCCATGTCATCATCTTTCATCGACTTAGCCATCCTAGCTCCCTTACATTCCCTGAAGAACTCCGCAGCCCCATGCCGAAGCTCCATTTTGGCGAGATGGATGCCCAGGCACGTCCGAGAGCCAGCACCAAATGGGACGAATAGAGCTTTTCTCGAGGCGTATTGCCCTCGCGAGTCTAAAAAGCGCTCTGGCATGAACCTTGATAGTGTCAGTCTTTCGATCAACGACCATAAGATCTGGTGGACAATAGACATACCGTTCGGATAGATGCTCTCATCTCTATGCAGAGAGAATGCTTGCGAGCTCACCGTTGTCATTTCCAGAATGAAATAACCACCTTGCAGCGTAAACCCACCTTTCGGTGCTGACCGTGGCAAGCTTCCGGGCGCAGCACCGTACAGTCGCAACGCCTCATCGACCACGCAATTGAGATAGGGAAGCTTCTCCAGCTGTGCGTCCGTATAGCCTACATCCAGACCTGCAACCTCGTCTTCGAGTTTCCTTTGGATATCTGGGTGGGTTAGAACCGCCCAGACGAGGTACGTCAACGTGACTGCCGTGGTCCCAGAGCCAGCAACAATGAAACCACCCGCTTCGAATGACACGTCGGCTTCTGTAAGCGCCTGACCTTCTTTTTGGTCTGCGTCCGTGTACCATTGAGCGAGCAAGCGAGAGAAGACGTTTTGTTTGGAGAGATCGCGGCTCTTCGCGTTTGTCACAGCTACTCGACCGTACTCATGGATCCTGGTGCTGGCATGGACAAGGTTTTGAATAGCAGGAAATGGCAGGGCCTTGAGTAATGGGTCCAGGTAGCGAAATTCGGCGAGGATACCGCCCAGCTTGGCTGCTAGCTCTAAGTCCTCGATATATTGATTGCGCTACTCGAATCAGTTTGGGCAGGCAACCGCAGTTGTTTCCACTCAACCTGGATTGTGGTTTGCTTACAGATTCTCGTTCAAGCATGTTCGTCGACTCACCAAAAGCCAGATGAGAGATCACGTCGGTAGTCATGAACGTCCACCACTTGAAAATGTCGGCTTCCTCTTGTAGCGCATCGCGTTTTATCCTGGAAACTGCCAGCTCAACCTTCTTCTGCACCATGGCCTCCCAGTGCCCATGCAGGGCTGAATTTGTCCACAAGGGAGCGAACAATTTTCTCCTCTCAGCATGTTGTTTAGGATCTATCATAGAGAAGATGTCGTGTATGCCTCCAGGACCATGTCTAAATGTCTGATACCATGGATCCTTGAGAAATCCAGAGCCGATGCGGTGAACTTCATTGAACATCTGCGGGTCGCAAATGTCGATTTCATTTGGTCCAATTCTTACGATTGGGCCGTACTTTTGGTGGAGTGCATCAATGTAGAAGATCCTTCGTCCGAGGACGACGTGCTTCTTGAGAACCAGATGTGTAAGACTGGCATACCATGGACCAGGAATCTTTCGCAGCGGCGAAGTGAAACATCTATAGAAGAGCTATTCGGATTAAATGCGCGTTCAGACTCACTAAATGGAGTTTACATACTCTGAGCGAACAAAAACTCAATATGGCTAAATAGGTGTACAACAGCTGAACGGATGTCAACGCCATTTGGAATACTGGTCGGACAGAGTGTATAATCAATCGGCCTGAAATGGACGGGAGACACTGCTTTTCAGTGTTCTGTGAACTCGGCAGGGTGTGTGGAGGCATATTTTTCCCCGCAATATGCCCACCACTCACAGCAGCCCAAAGTGGTATCCATTCCCCATTCTACGGTAGTGGGAGCCACAGGGAATTTGTTCGGCAGATGTGTTTCATTCTATATGTTGATATGGCAAGTGTGTGGGGTGTCACTGCGTCTGTTCTGCTGTACAGGTTTTCTGTGCTGTTCCCTCGTCTTGCAAGCCATCGGGAAGCCTTCAAGCGGGGCAGATGTGGTCCCGACCCGCTGAGCAAGGCCAAAATTAAACATTGCTACTGCGGAAGGAAAGCAGGTATATAAATGCAGGAGTGGACCTCTACTCCATGTTCACGGACGTAACCCATGGGGACGCCAAGGGCGGGTTATGTCTAACCACCTACATTTTTAGCATCAGGTGGAGCCGAACGCATAGTAGCAGGTGTATTCCATACCAGCCAGTCCTCCACATATTTTATACTCTCCTCTTCCACCAGCCGGCACGGCATTTGGCAACGAGCAGCAAAAACCCATCCGGCTCATGTGTCACATTTGTAGACAGACATACACGGTGAGGCTGGTCTTGCAGGTTGACGATGGGATGCGCTTACAACTCTAGAAGATCTAGATTGACTATCTTTTTTTGGAGTCCTGTATCATCTGAGCTTGCGATATCTCGAAAGCAGGAACAAAAACGATCCCATCCCTGCTGATCCTCTCTTCTACAAGACGTTTATCTATCACCTCACAAGAAACCAGCTTGACCATCCTTAAATACACATATCCTATTATTAATATCACTCTGTACTCGTGATATCAAGCCTTCCCGGATACCAGTGATGTAATCATCAAAATTCGTAATATCATTCGCACGTACAAAACCAAAATCAAAAGCAGGATAAGAATAAGAAGCCTGGAATTACATACTCCTTCTCTTCTTATAGGAGCTAGTCCGAGTCCTAAAGAGGAGGCGAGCTTGCGTGCAGCAACACCTATCTACTCTGATCAATCACAATATCCCCAAACATTAAAATCAAAATCACTGCCTCCTTTTGACATAATTCTCTGCCAGACAAACATGGCAACAAGCTTTAGTCAGGCTAGAGTACCGCATATCGTTCACGTGGCTCAAGGCTCAAATCGGAGAATGTCTCTCTCTGCTCTCTTCGCTCGAAAAAGATAAGGAGAAGACATGCTTGCTCTATCGATCTTGAACTACTTTTGAAAACGAGAAAGTAGGGCTTACTTTGAACGCGGCTTTCGGAGACCTTGGGATGTTTCGAAAAGTGAAGGAAATCGGTTAAAAAATGATAGGAAGGAGATAGAAACCTTATCTTGCGTTGCCTTGGTTTTTCTCCTTCCCTGTGTAAGCAATATAAGTCCGATGCATTTGAAAATATATTGAAAGTTTTCAATTGGGTGATTGGATCGGAGTACTGAATTGGACTGAGCGGAACGTGTGGTATTATGCATGACATCTGGATTCTTGGTAAAGCATTTCGCTTGCGCACTTTTCTTCAACGTGAAGTTTATCAATGAAATCCACTTAAGGCACAGACAGATCTCGTTGGAAACAAACCATCTGTATTGCTATGGCGCGCGTCACGTGAATCCTGTATTTGATCATGTGAGGGCATGAGAGGAAGTGTTGCGAAAAATGTAGAAGCCATAGTTAGGATGGTATGTATTAATTATTTGACTGACTATATGTAGACTTGGTATTGGTGTTTGCTCGATCGTACAAGTCCCAGAACTACTTCCAATTCAACTACCTTCCGCTCCGTCTTATTGAACACTCGGTCCCCAGTAACCTGGCAACTTCTTACAAGCAGAGAGCAGCAAGTCCACCAAAGATAGCGAGCAAGCTCATGCTGACAGCGCTGGCACCATTACCGACAACAACCGGTGTAGTGCTCGTAGGCATGCCAGCAGTTCCAGACATCGTAGCCGTAGCAGTGGCATTATCACCACCAGCCTTAGCAGGCTCAACACTCTCAGGAACACCATCACAGGTGGAGTTTGGTGCGATAGGGCACTCCTCAGCCTGGCAGATGCTTTGGAGTTGAGCGCCTTGGGCGGGGATCACGGTGGTGGCTGGGGCGCAGCGGTATCCGAAGAGGGAGTTGAGGGCCATGCCGACGGGGGCGAGGTCATCGGCGGAAACGCCGAAGGACATGGCAGCGTCAGCAACTTGGGTGATGAAGTAGCCGACTTCGTTGGGGTCGAGATTCATGAATCTGGGCGTGGGTGTTAGTCTTATTTTCTGGGGAATGAATAGCAGGAGAAGGTATGGGAGGGTGGCTCACTTGTGGACCTCGTATTGGGATGCATCACCAGAGTAGGCTGGGTAAGCGGAGTTTCCTTGCATGGAGCACTGGAGAAGACTGCCGAAGTACTCGTACAAGTGAGTTAACAATAGGCTGTCAATTGTTAGTATATGATTTTCCAAGATAGTATACTGGAACGTACTATTGTCTCGAGTCGGTGCTGTTGGCAGGCATGTTCATCATCAATGGAGCAGCTCCGCCACCGTCAAGGAAGTTGACGGCAACACCTGAAGATCCACCACGGTTGGTAGAGAGAAGACCACCGTTGAAGTATGGGAGAAGGTCGACCTCGACACCTTCATAGGTACCCTTGGCGAGGATACCGCTGACGGCCTTGCCAGTCTTGCTTTCACTGTCTGTATGCTGTCAGTATGGAAAGTCAATAAGATTGTCGAAGTAATGTACTTACAGTTTCCAATAACAGCAGTATTGACAACAGCAGTCAACAACATGAGCTGGTTCTCAGCAGTGTTGTTGGTGAACAGAGCAGTGGTGTACTTGTCGCAAAACGAGGTAGTGTTCTGGGCAGTGACGGTGCTGATGGCAGCCGCCAGGGCAAGAGATTTCATGAACATGATTGTGTTGGTTTAAGGAAACGAAGGTGCTTGATTGGGTATCTTGCGGATCTTGAAGGGCAGAAATTCACAGGGAAACAAAATACCGAAAAAGACTTGGGGAGAGGGAGGCTCTTTATGGCATCGGGAATGACGAAAACATACCTCCAGCTCCTGGGATAGCAACAACGCTCCATGAGCTTAGCTGCTGCCAATTCCGATCTCCCGTTTAGGGTAGCAAGCTTGGAGTAAGAGCGATGCAGATGTGGCCTAGGAAGAACTTCTTTCACGCCAGCAGGGGGGAAGCTCGGTCTTAGACCCTCTGAGTAAGATTGGAGGCTGTGGGGAATGACCAACTTGCATCTCCATGACCCGTGAACCCCAGGTCGACTTCTTCGTGCCCAGAGAGGGGTGGACCGGATAGCAGAATTCCGAAAGCAGTGAGATGACCAAGCTCAGGAAGATCTTAACTTTGATAGACAAATGAGTGGCAAGAGATTGGAAATAGAGATTGTGTTTGAAGGTTCCACTCGCTCCATGCTGTCTTTCGAGGTCCATGTCCATGATTTATCCGCGCACCAAGATCCTCAATCTGAGGATCTTAATTCGCGTGGTAACCTAGGTCGACGCATTCTTTGGTGGACATTATTCTGTAAACATGGGATTGTAAGCAGACTTGCCCAAAAGGAGGATACGACAACACCGCCCCTTCTTCTCTGCATCATATTCTTTGCTTTGTCCATCATGGCCAGGCCAGCCTTTCGAGCTCCGTCGCTGGCAATTTCGGAAACCTTCATCTCCTCCACCTCCTCATTAGCAATTTAGCAGGTTGCCAACAGGACAGTAGTGTTTCCGAGAAACCTCGAGTAACCTCATTCGTCCTACCTGTTCCCACGCTTTCCCCAATCAGACCTGTCGTCCAACCTAGAACCAGGAACGCATCAGCTAGTAGGAAGGGATGAGAAATCGCGCACATTTAATTGGATGACCTGTCGGCAAGAGTCGATACCGAGCGTTGGGGAATGCTTAGCCTCAAAAAGCCAGTGACATCAATCGGGGCGTTTAGCTGATTTGTGTACTTTGTTTTTGGCGCTAATGGGGACTGTCATTAAGTGTTTCCTGTTCTGGACGTCGGAATTTGAGGTTGCCGGGGACAAGCTTTGGACGAGGCTGCATGTGGTGTAGTGCACTGGTATGGGCGTTAGTGCATATTAGCCGAGGATCTAGGAAAACAACTTTGGATTGAGGAGAACTGTAGGGGTGAAGCTTTGTTTTGGACTTTAGGCAAAAAGTCATGGCTCTCCTTGGTTGACTGGATTTCTCCTTTCTTCCAAGAAACTATCCCCTCATCATTTTGTGCCCAAGATTGAAGATCCTAACTTTATCATACATGGTGGCGGGGATTTCGGGTGGCGAAGGCAATTGCTGAGCAGTCGGGAATCTTCAAATCCGAAGCAGAGCAACAAACTTTTTCTTTTATCATACGTCCTTTGGTCTTTAGCCCCTTGTCAGCAGTCTGGTTCAACAGGCGGCAAGTGCTGCGATGAGATGAAACATTGTCCTCTCGAGTCCCGACTTTATATTCCGCCAATGAATGACTTGCGCTGTGCAGTTGCATGAGGATGAAAATACCTCCCCTGTTTCAAGTTTCGAGTCCAGAAATCATAGCAACTTCTCACTGTTGCATGTTCCTCAGTATAGGGGCGTCGGGCAAAAGGTCTTGTCATCATTCTGTCTAAAGCGATATCGAGAAGCCACAGAAGAACATGATAGAAAGGCATCTTGCTTCACTGGACTCCAGCTAAGTCAGAGTCGAGTACGTCTCAGGCACCCTTGTCTTCTTAAATACAAGGACCAACTAGTGAGCTTTCCACTAGGCCGTTCTTTACGATCCTGCGAAGAATCTCCGACAACTACTAAGGAGCTTACGCTTTCTTACTCCCACATATCTTGTGAATCTTATGTTCAACCATCTACTTCTATCACTCAAACCTTCTTTTTCACTTCTCGATCGCTTCTCCTTTGTCATCTAGCCAATCTACCAATTTCAGTCACCAAAACCACTCATCAATATATAACCTCAAATATACATCATCTCTTCCACATACGACCATAGACTGGTGAGAATTGGGCATCCCGTCCGCTCTGCCATACACAAGCACCAGATCGGCAGATTAGTAGTTGGGTGGGTGACCACCAGCGAATACCTGCTGTCGTATGTTTTTTGATTTTTCTTTTGTGGGTTTTGCGGTTGAGAAATCCACTTTGATGCATGTTGATATCCACTTTGCTGCACCGCGGATTAGGCGAGCTTGACCTTGAAAACAAAGATACGACTCTTTATGGATGGGAGATTGATACATTTAGTAGGGACTGCCTTTTTGATATGCAATGTGCATAACATGAACAATCACATTCTTTTTTTATATAATGAGTTGTGTTGTTTCCTTGGCCGCTCAAATTCATCGTGGAGGACTGCGAGTTGGGAGCCTGGACGCTCAGATTCCTGCCAACCAAGGTACAGCCATTTGCTCTCATACCAACTAACTAAAACCTTTGTATCGCCCCAGCTAACAGATCGACCGGTATAGAGTTTGGAATATATACGTTTCTATTAGTATCTCAATTAATTGTTATTGTCTTCACGATTGTGTTTCCAAACAGGCCATCCACAGCATCATCAATATTCTTATCTACCCGACGCATCGAAGCAGGGACTCCCTGATTCTCTAAGAAGTCCCAAACCATCATCCATCTTACTCGGAGCACTAACCAAGTGTCACGTCCCTCTCCTCACAACTCAACAACGCCTACCGGAAAACAACTCTACTAGTTTGGAGCTTCTCAACCACAGCGACGCTCATCTCATCTAGTCATTTATCAGGTTTGAACGTTTCAGGGTCATCACCTCTCCATACATTATACCTCTTTCCATTCATCTAGCCCCATTTCCTTCCATTTGACCGAGAAAGCATGCTCAACTTTCCCCTTCAAAACAAGTCCCCCTTTTCCTTCCTGAGCTTTCCCACGTGGTCCAGCGTACCCTCGAAAGTGCTAAACTCTATGGTTTCCAAGACAAGAAACCCTCCAAATGTTCCAACGAAATAACCGCACGCGGATCCTCCACAGCAGTCCGTCTCGCTTGGTAGGAAATCAAATCAGAAGGGTATGGTTTTCTTTCTTCGTGGACCGCAAGCCCAAACGAGACGAGACATGAAAAGGATAGTCAGTCTGGTTCTTCTGAAGTTGCGATGCATCAAACGCGAAGAACAATAGAGCGAAAGCGAAGTAAGTAATGAGCCCGATAAGCGACCCGTGGTAAAGGGCATCTTGAATCCGTCTGGTGGGGTCCACGCTAAAGCGGCCCGGAACTGGTGGGGTTCATGCAGTCGACGTCACTGTAAATTACTCCAACATCAACCATCACCAGCTTCAACACCAACTTCACAAACAATCTCCAATGCCACCAAAATGTCCTCACCAGACGACATATTCGCCAATTGGCGCGGGCTAATCGACAGTGACTTCTCCAAGACCATCACACAAACCTTCGACCTCCCAGACCAAGACAATTATGTCTACAGAGCCGAAGCCTTCGCCATGACACTTCGCCAGATCCAAGAACAAATCGATTCCGGCAAGCTGAAATACAAATACCAATCCCACGGGCAGCAGATCCAGGTAAACATTTCCAGCACATTCTCCAACAGCAATCAATAAACTAACCCCAGGTCTGGTCCCCTCCACAGACATAAGCGCCTACACATCCATCTTCTCCCCTTCAACATCCACCCCCTCCGCCCTAACCGCCTTCCTCTCCAACGCAAAGAAATCCTCACCGCGCCAAACCGTCGCCCAATACCTACAATCGCGACGCCTCTGCCCCGATAAATATAATAAAATCCCCAAGTCAAAAACACACATCAACCCCTACTACGACCTCTGGGCCTTCTCCTGCCACGAAACCTCCTTCCTTGGTCCCCTCCCCGACCCCTCATATGCGCATCCGGCAAACGCAAAACATACGCATCCTATCCTACCGGTCTTCTACCACCATTTTGGATGCGTGGTGCCGAGTTATGAGGCGTTGTATATAATCTCGCAACTTGTGAAAGAGTCTGCTTTGCAAGGAGGAGGTGGTGCTGATGCTGGTGCTGGAGGGGTAATCGACATGGCCAGCGGAAACGGCTACTGGACCTACCTCCTCCGCCGGATGCAAGTCCCCGTCACAGCTGTCGACAGCATGGCTAGCGAGTACCGCACCACATGGATCTCCGACACGATTGAATCCGATGGCGTCGAATACCTGAATAAAAACAACGGCGGTAAAGGAAGGGTTTTGTTAATGGTGTATATGGTTACGAAGGGGGATTTTACGAAGAGGGTTTTAAGGGCGTATAAGGGCGATACGATTGTTGTTGTAGGTACGATGAATGAGAATCGTTTTACGGGCTTTGAGGATTGTACTGTTGAGGAGTACTTTGAGGGGGAGATGCAGGGGGCTGGGGAGGGGTGGGAATTGATTGTTAGGGTGCCGGTGCCGAGTTTTGCGGGGAAGGATGAGGGAATGTTTGTTTGGAAGAGGAAATTGAAATCGTGAAATCGAACGGGTGAAGGTATGTAAGAATTGCATAAACTCGAAAACCTGGGAGTGGGAAAGGTTCCCACTAACTGGACCCATTTGGCGTTGACGTTCCGAAGTGAAAACGCGATGTAAGCATACTACTCGCTCGACCTACGCTTCTGCAATGTTCATCAAATCCAGTGGCGAAGGGAGATGTAGAATCTCAATCGCTACTCAGAATTATGAAGAATTCATCCTCGCCATCCAGCTTAAATCATCCTCTCCACTCCAATACCCACCCATCCTCCTCCATCCTCCTCCATCCTCCTCCTTCCTGTCAATGAAACAAAGGCCACACCCATCTAAGCCATCTGCACACGCTCTGGAACTTATGAGGACAAACCCCCCCTCTCTCCGCCAGCCCCCGAACCTTCTCTCCCCTACTCGGATTCACCACCTCCCGAACCTCTCCCCATTTACCCTTGCGACACAGCGCCGCAGCAGTCTGATAAAACGCACAGCGCGACGAGCACTTCCCAATCATATATGTGTACACCAGAACATTTCGACCCGACTTCGTGAGCGCAGGCTGCTCATCGATCCTGTAACCATCATATGCCGCCCTTCCAATCGCGAAGAACACATCCGATTCTTAGCTGAGTCTTTCGAGGGGGTTTGTGGCGGCTGAGAGTTCTTGTTTCTTTTCGTGGAGGCGGGAGCTGTGCCATGAGGCGGGGGTTTGGCGGCGGAGGTTCAGAGTGCGGTACCATGGTCGGAGGAGGGATATGATTGAGAGGGGCCTTGTTTTTGGGTTTTGGGTTTTGGCTTTTGTTTTGCTCAGGTTTGGATAAGGGGGCTTTTGAGCTCGTTCTCTGTGGCTCTGTGCCTTGCCGTTGTTGGTGTCTTGTCGGTTTATTGTCGCTGGGCAGTTGGAATGGAGAAGTTTCAGTACCAGAACCCCCCTGCGAGTTCATTGAATTAGCATCGTGATTGGTCAATGTGGTGCAAATGTAGGGTAGTATTTCCGAAGAAGAAAGTAAACAAAGAGCGAGAAACATACCTTTAGCCCCTTGATTGATAGAAGGCAAGATGCTGCGAAGTCGAAGTCGAAGTCGAGTTATGGTCAGAACAGGTCCTGCGTTAGACTAAGATTTGTACGACAAGATCTTTTGATTGTCTTGATTGTAGTGGAAAATTTATATATAGGATTTCCAAGGGAGGAGTGGAGGAGTTGAGGTGATTAAGCGAGACGCTAGCGCAAACAAACCGAAGCAACCAAGGTCCAAATGAATGCAGTCGCGTGAATGGAGACGAAGTTATTGTGCTTTCACAGATTGAAGGTACCAGTTGTGTTTTTTTCTTCTGATTTCTCACAAAATTTTCACTGAATGTCGTTCTCACGTGCACGGGTGCCTCGACTTTGTTCTTGTTTTGGTCTGCCAGAGCCATTGGCTTGGAGGAATTGCTCATTAATCACGTCCAAGGCAGCTCTACTGCGGGGTATCGTCTTCTACACGACAGAGAGGCCACAATCGTTCCCCTCATGCGTGGTGGTGAGCCTATAGCAAGAAGAGCCCACAAAGCCTTCCCTTCCGCGATGTTCGTCCACGCCCACAGAGCATCAGACCTGAAATCCGACCATCTCCAAAACAAGAACACCATCCTACTGGTGGACCCAGTCATCAACAACGGTGCCACGATTGTGGAGTTTGTGAAGCGAATCAACAGGCTCGGCTCTGGTGCCAGGATCGTGGTCATCACGGGTGTTGCGCAGAAGGAATCCGTTGCCGAGAATGGGCCTTTGCCGATGATTGGTAAGAATGAATTGACAATTGTGGCATTGAGACTGAGGAAGAACAAGTATACAGGGAAGGGAGGAACTGATACGGGTAATCGTCTGTTCAATACCACGCGCCCCGACTGAGGGGTTGGAAGGAAAGGGAAATTGTGCGAGGTAACGTGTGGAGTGGTCGGTATTGTTTGTTGATTTCGGTTACGAGCAAGGGGCGTTTTTGATTTTTGCTTGGGTCGGGAACTGTCAGTTGGGCGTGAGATAGATGCAACACACTGAAAGGAAAACATAATATGGGAGATTAACATTTGCAACCTTCAAATTCTACCCTACACTATGTTTTCAAAGCCCCAATCAACCAGTAAGCACCAACTTTCAAGTCGATCCAGTGACGGTCTTCTTCTTTCTCCAAGCCATGCCTCCAACCAGCTGCAAGTAAAGTCCGCTGACTGTGACTCTCTCTCACATCCAATCCCATGTACTATCCGTCTCTACAACCCAGTGATTCGCAAGCAGCGTCAAGTTCGTCTCCCAAACCTCGTCCGAATTCCCCTCAACGCCTACACTTTCTCTCACCCTGAACCCTTTGAAAAACCTCCCCAGAACGTCTGATCCCTTGGTGAAGTCAACACCATACATCTCTTGTGCAAACTCTAGCAACGTGTATAATACAACATCTGCAACAGTCACCTGCTCCTCCCTCGGCTCTCCACCTTCATCAAGTCTCACATTTTCTCGATACAGTTCCTCAACCTTCCCCAAGACCTCCCGACGACCCCGCAACGCCATCTTCGACGCCCCCAAGTCTTGCCTCTGCAAAGGTGTAAACATCGCACTGCCATTCCTCGCGGCTAATTCGAACAGAGTCGTCGCTTCATCAACTAGCGCTATGATCTCATCGTGGCGAGCTCTTTCTTCCGCAGTGGAGCCGCGCATTGAAGGTTGAGCTTCACCAGAAATACTGACATTGTACCCGTGAGTTTGGTGGTGGCTTTCTTGGTGGGAGTTGGGAGAATATGGTGGGGAGGACTGTGTACCATCGCAGAGGTCTTCAAGGAAGGTTATTATGGCTAAGGAGGAGTTGATTGTGGTTCCGTCGGGTGAAGTGAGAACTGGAAGACTGCCTTTGGGCTTGGGGACTGTGGCAGCTCGTGGGATAGTGTTACTATTCTGATTGGAGGCTGCAGTAGGCGGCGGCTTGGTTGATAAAGGTGGTGAGATCGTGAGGTACGGTGAGTGAATGAGGTTCTTTTCGTGAAGGTATATAAGGACACGTCTTGTGAATAGTGCCCCGGGAATGATGTGGAGTGTGAAGCTCATGATGATTAGCTGATCAGATAGAGTAGTGCATGTTTTTGTTGCTTTTGGCGGAAGCACATGGAACTAATATTTTCGCCAGGAAGTTGATGCACTTGTCGATAAGAAAGGCGAGCGAGGTATCGTGGCGAGCATAAACATTTTATGGAGGCATGCGGACAATCCGTTTCAAGTTTCCTGGAGACTTTTGGTCTGGTGATATATGTCTCCGAGGATATTTCCGAAATGTCTCCATTTTATCATATATGAATCAGCCCAGACATGAACGGACACTATCAAATATCTGACGGTCCCCGATATTGGGACAAGGTGCAACTGCTGATATGATGTGCAAGCCTTGAACCACAGCAAAACAGATCGAAATACTTCCCGGCGTAAGTTGGGTCGATGATTGTGGCTATAATGCTTTAGCCGACAGTCTTGCTCGTTGAAGGGGTCGATCAATGTAATGAAAAGGGTATGGCGCGTATAGACATTCACTAGAAATTAGTTCTGCTCCAATTATCTTTGTTGTGAAGCAGACGGGATAATGAAGGCTTCACTGACCTACTCTAATTTCGAAGCTTTACAGTCGGGTTTCCCCCCAAAATGCCAAGTAAACAGCCGACTGGAACGGATCCCTTCCCCACGGGCAGGCTGTGCTGAATTGTAAAACCAAGGTCTCACATCCCGGCCACCATCTTATATTGTCATTTCGTTTGTACCTTCCATCGGTGTTGTGCAAGTCTTGATGCCGACAATACGCGTCCATCCTGAGCACGACGATGAGATATCTTGGCCCGAGCAAATCAGCCTCATAAGCAGCCACAGATCTGACATCTTGGCAAATGTATACGTCAGCCAACTGTTGTCCCAAAACGGAAACTGCGGGAAGATTGGGCACAGGGGGCTACTTACGCGAGACCATACACAACATCAGACGAGCGGGAATGAGATCTCTGTCTCTTGGCTTGCCAATATCAGCATGCAAAAAATACTCTGCACTTCTGCCTTCCAGAATTTGTTCAGCTAATCTAACATGTCCACGGAGTTAGGAACTTTGGACTCGCTGCGCCATCAAGGAGTTGACCATGGCACGCACAACAATATCGTCTATATAACCATCAGCTTCTGCTACTACCCAGCATCTTCCGAGCATGCACCATCCATCAACTCAATCATTCTACACTTTCACCGCAATGCATTTGTCCATCCACCAAGTAATTTTGCTTGTCAGCCATCTCGGCCTGATTTCTTCCGTCAAAGCGACACTCAGCAAAGATGTTACCAAATGTCTAAAGTTCCATAAAGTCCCCTTCGTTATCAGCAACTCTCCAAACTGGACAAGCTACAAAACTCCACATAACCTACGTTTGGTCTACGAGCCAGCCGTGATCACGATCCCAGAAACATCCCAGGACGTCAGTGCGTCTGTCAAGTGTGCAGTCGAGGCAAGGCTCAAGGTGCAGCCAAAAGGGGGTGGCCATTCCTACGCGAGTTATTCGAGCGGTGGCAGGGATGGCAGTTTGATTGTTGATATGGAAAATTTCGATTTGGTGGAGCTTGATCGGTGTAAGTAGTTTCGATAATATTGTATAGGTGATTTTTGGAACTGATGTATATCTAGCTACATTCATCGCCAAGATTGGCGCTGGACAGAGACTTGGTAATGTAGCAACCGAGTTATACGCTCAAGGACAGCGCGCAATCCCACATGGTGTTTGTCCCGGTGTTGGCATTGCTGGACACGCATTACACGGCGGGTGGGGATTTGCTGCTAGATACTGGGGATATACTCTTGACACAATCGTAGGCCTGGATGTTGTTCTTGGTACGTCCCGTGCCATCTTCGAAGCCTCTTGAAATTGACATTGATCGTTGGTCAGCAAATGGTACACAAGTCTACACTTCATCTTCCAGCTATCCCGATCTATTCTGGGCCATGAGAGGCGCTGGAGAAAGCTTTGGCATCGCCACCTACCTCTACGTACAAACCCAGTCCGCACCACCATCAGTCGTTCTCTTCACCTCGAACCTATCCGCTTCATGGCCAGATATCGAAACCGTCACATCAGGCTTCGAGAATACCCAAAATCTCATTCTGACATCACCGCTCATCACACCAAACATGACATTCGGTTTCAACACCGACACCGCCGGAACCCTCAGCATCAGCGGCTCCTGCATCGGCTGCAACGCCCACACATTCAACACCACCGTCCTTCCAGCCCTCCTCTCAGGCTTCAAACCCAACACGCCAATCATCCAAACAGTAAGCTGGCTCGAAAGCCTCGCCGCAGTCGCCGGTCAGCTGGGTTTGCCCTTACAACAACCGCTCGGCCATGAATACAGTGTACGGTCAACATTTTACGTCAAGTCCCTCATGACGAAGAGCGCGCACCCGTTGACCCCAGCCGCCATCCGAGCTTTCTGGTCCTACATCCTCGCACATCCAGGGGAACCATTCCGCAGCGTCATCAACCTCTATGGCGGCCCCAACTCAGCCGTCAATATCCCCTCGTCAGACTCAACAGCTTTCGCTCATCGAGATGCTATGTGGGTATTCGAGAATTTTGGACTCAGCATCGCAAGTGACGAGATGCTACCTTTCGATCCGAACACCATCGCTCTCGTGGAAGGACTCAATGCCGCGGTCGAGAACGCGCAGCCAGATGGTGACTTTTCGGCGTATTTGAATTACATTGATCCGGAGCTGGACGCGACAACGGCTGCTAGATTGTATTATGGCCCTGAGACGTATAATAGGTTGTTAGAACTGAAGAGGGAGTTTGATCCGAAATTCGTGTTTTGGAATCCGCAGGCGGTGGGCAATGCGCTGGCTTTGGACGGGGATGGGGAGGAGAATTTTAATTGACGCAAGTCTTTGGTTTTCTGTGGCATGTTGTTTGGGCTTTGATAATGATTGTACATGGTGAATTGAAAAACTTTTTCATCATGATATGTTAGTGATTTGGTGGTTTTGGATAAGGTAATGAGTGGTTTCTTTGGGTTTTCATACATGGACCATTGTTTACTATGGTTGAGATAACCGAGGATTTTCTGTTTCATGTTGCCCTGCATCGCTCTTCGAAATAGCCGAAGCTCGTCATGGCTGCTAGAACTCACTTATCTATTCTCATTCGCTCGTACTCCTCACGCCGCCGTCTTTGCTCTCTTCAAAAATTCACAAATAAGCTCAGTCTAGTCTCAGATCGTCATGGCGGGTGCAAGCATTATTATTAAGTCCAGCCAGAATGGCTCTCTCGACCCGTGGCTGCTGCCCACAGCTTCCGAGATTCATTCTACGATATGGCTTCCCGCTTCTCATGCTATACACCTAGTCCAAGAACGCCGATCACCTCGCCTTGCCTCCAAGTGCACCTCCCTGCTGTACTCTTACATATCAAGACCAGAGTGACCGCCTTTCCTAGCCATACCTAATGTCAACCAAGTACACCACCTCTTTAACGCCGTCCGCTCAAATGCTTACACAATCATGTATGTCCCCCTCGTGCTGTGGCTGCGACGTGCCATACAGTCTGGACAAAAATCCGGATTCTCGGATCGGCCACGATTCCTGTCCTGGAATAGTCCCGCAAAGCCGTCCCAGCCATTCTGTTGTTGTTCTCGTTCTCCAACCCTTCAACTGCCTCAGATATGGCAATGATCATAACTCGTATATCCGTTACCATCCGTCCAATCCGTCAACCTCTCCAAAACCAACGGCCCAATCCCCCTATTCGTCTTCGCAAACACCGTATCATACGGATGCAAATCCATGCCGTAGTACCTCCCATGCACCAGCACATCCCCATTCTGCTTACACTCCTGCTGGTAATTCTTACTACTGTGGAACGCATACATCATAGCATCGACCTTGTACCCCGCCGCCTGGATCAAGCCCGTCGCATACACCTCAATCGCTACCGCATCCCAGTATTCGTGAGGACAAGAGTTGATTCCTGGTGCTGTCATGGCGGGGACGGGCGTTACGGGATCGAGGACGTAGGGGCCGAGGATCTCTTTGTATTTTTTGACGAGGTCGGCGGAGGGAAAGAGGAGGAGTTCGATGGTGGTGCGGTCGTAGGCCCAAATCATGGATTGTATGTGATTGCGGATGTTGCAGTTCATGGTCATTCCCACCAGCTAGTTCTGTCAGCGCATGCACTATCACATCAGTACCTGGAAATGTACCTTCGTATCTTCAGTGATCTTGCTCAAATACATATCACTCCAGCATCCTTGCGACCAGTACGGCAAAAATGGACCCCGGATACTAGCATTCATAGTGATGTACTTCTTGTACTTCTTATACAGATCATTCGTCGTCAGAACCTCCGCAAAAGCCCCCAAATCATAGCACTTATTCTCGCGATGTATCGACCTAATGTTCCCTGCTTCCGGCAATAGTTTATCGGCGTCCGTGTCGCCATTGAAGATGAATAGGAAGTCCGCGGCATTGTGCAGCGCATGCTTGATGTAGAATTGCAGATTCTTGCGCGCAAGCTCCGTCTCGAAATATGCGTAGAGGATCAGTGGTCGCTCGGAGACGTACTCGGTATCATTGGCATTTAGGACCTGGTCTTCGAAGGCGGGATATTTAGGAGGAGTCGATTTTGCGACGGGGATGGGTCCGATGTTCTTGTCTGGCTGTCCGAGGTGATCTAGGGGCTGGTCCTGCATAGAGCTGTCAGTTGGTTCCTGCTCGTCTGATCTGCTCTTTGGTATCGCGGGGTCTCGATTGCAGATTGTGCTGCGATCAGAGGGAGGATGGAGCGGAACGTACGTCTAAGGTGATTCTGAATGGCTTCAAGTTAACCCCTAGAGACACCAGCGACCAGATCAGGAAGAGTGCGCAGAGCGCTCCTATCCATGGTAGCCGCGCCCTTGTCTGGTTGTTAGAAAGGAACTGCATGGCTGGCGCGGAAAACGAGTGTGGGTGGGATAGAGATGGAGACGGCGATGCGACGATTCCATTCAATCTCGTTCGTGCGAGTTTGAAGGAGATGTGCGCTGTCGTGAGGGAGAAATGCGAAAGGGAGAGAGCGAGGAGGAGGTGAGGTGAGGGAGGTGAGGTCGTGAAGGAGGGAAAGTGCGGCGAGGTAAGGAGTTACGAAGTATGAGCGAGCCTTGGTGGCTTGGGATAGGCTTGATTGGGGCTGTGGTTGGGATTGGGGCACTAAAGAAAAGAAGGGGAATACGCCCAACCAGCCAAGTGGATTTTCTACCAAAAAGCGGGGAGATCTAAACACGATATGATAAGCATGGGGCAAGGAAGGCTGGAATGTGTTTTTGAAGCATTAATATCAGCTTTGATTGCCCTCTCTACGTGCCCCTTTTGGAACTTAGAAATGGATCGTTGCGAGGCATGTCTTAAATTTTGTCCTCTTCCCGACAAGGGAGAATTCCAGTGGAGCGTCGGTTGACTGTGATTGGTACTGTACGCAAAGCATAACACGAAGTACCCAAATGAGTTCATGAACTCTGTTGACCCTTTTCCATCTCATCCCAATCATAATATTTCTACATACGCAAACCGAAAAGTCATCCTCCTGCAAACAGAATTTGATATGTCGATTACATCCAATACACCAGTCACTATTAAAATTATCGAGCTTTACTCAAATGCCTGTCTACTAGAGCACGTCTCCTGCCACATGCACACAGGGTCGGCAACGGTACACAGTATCACGGATACATGCAGCAGTAATTTCAAACACGATCTCGTTTCCAATGGAGAACAGCACCTACCTAATCAAATCAATCAAGGAGAATCAAGCTCAAGCAAATGGGTCTCTCGGGTCTTTAGTCCAGGTAAAATACCCACTCGAACCACTTCTCGGTTCGTCGGAGTCGATATTATTTTTTGATGCCACGAGAATGGGAAATATGCGGGTACTTATCTCGTGTTGCACTGGTCTGGTAGTATACGGTAGAAGCGTTCTTCCTGCCCCTGAAGGATGCATCCGCATTCCAGTGTTCTCATCGCATTGTCTCTCGCTTTTCCTCTTTCCCACATTCGCATCTCAACAGCTGTGAATAATGATTTGCTCTCCTTGCTCACCTATCTCGTGCTTGTGGCATCACAAAAAATTAGCTTGATCAAAATCCACAATTGCGGCACCTCCGCCGTTAGCAGACCTTTAGCCAAGACCCCTATCCTATTCCCAATCATTAACCCTGCTGGATGTTCCGCATTTAGCAACGTTCCATGCAAGTGAGCCGATGAGATGTGATTGGCTCACCGAGATACTTCGAGAACGATGGAAGTTTAAAGGTGGAAGTCTGTATGTACAATTTTATATATATAAAAAAAAAGGCATGGCTTCTTCGAGTTGGAGTATTTGAGATGATGGGACCTACGGGCATTTCATCTTGTTAAATTTCATACCTGGAACGCTGGCAAGGGGCTCATTCTTCAAGGGAGGAGAATGGGAAACGGTCAGGGATGAGAAAGGGATGCCAGAGACATTGATTGGACAGGTGAACTAAGTACTGGTGATTAAGCGCATGTTCAAGGCTTTTAAGGTCTTGTCCAAATTCGATCCTGGCGACTTCAGGTGCATACTTTCCAGCGCGAAGCCGAATACAGTCAACAACTTCTACCAAAGACACAGACTTTCAAACATGCATCTCAGTACCATAGGTGTGTGATATCATCGTCTGTCATGTGCGAAGATGGAGAAGTGCGTGACGAGGAAGGCCAAGGCCAGGAGAACTTCGAGGATATACTTCATGTGGGGTCTTTAAGTGCCAAGTAGTACGGAACCTAGCCAGTAGGGAAGAAAAATCGTCAACTGTATACTTTAAAGCAACGTACTGTATTCGTAATGAGACCAGGCGGTCGTTGTCACCATCCAGGCTTCTAGATTAGGCGATGGTCCATTGTCCAGGTGAATCAGCAGATAGCAGGCAACGCTGTATCATCTAGACTCAATCCCGTGAGAGTCTAGACGCACCCCAAGGTAGTTTACAATGGTTTGGGAGACACGATTGCCAGTCGCGGTAGATTAGAAACACTGTGCGGAAGCTCGCAGGTCTGTCCCTGCTCATGGATCAAAATGCCAACACACAACAACTGATATTCAGGCACCAAACTCTCTCTCACAGCTTGCGAGAATAAACGAGAAGATCGCATGGCATCAACTAGGAACATCCATCTCCTACACCGCAACAATGAAGAAGAAACAGTCGTGTCACGATGACTCTTCCACCCAGCCATAACAGTTCCTCACTAAACCCCGAACTACTACCTCGTGATTCGACATCTTGACATCCTCTGACAAAGCTTCCACGCGTTTCATCTCCATCTCAGGCCTTGGCAGAGAAATCTGACCATTAAGAAAGAACCCGACTGAGATTCAGATGAAGCTAAAACGCGGAAGGCTGAACGATGTGAGATAAACGATAGGAAGACAAGAGACGACGGGAAGACTGAAGAGACACGAATTGAGGCTGTGCACAACTGCAGGTGATAGCATGCTTGGCCGAACTATGGAAGGACAATAGAACTGAATAATGGATCTCTCAATGCCGACGAATTGCCAAGAGGTGACGACGACGACGACAGCAAAGACGGGAGATTTGTTGACTTTGCCACGGGGTAATAAGATAGAGGATTATGAATTTAGGAAGGGATTAGATGGGATGCCTGATGAAAGGGGAACCTAGGTGGAATTTAGTCCAAGCGAATACATATATATGCAGGACGTCTTCAAAACAAAAAGTACGAATGGCAATTATTGTTCTTGATTCTTGACTCAGTTGAGTTTCGTTGATTGAATGATTGAATGATCGAAGGTTCAAAGAGATCAGTTGAGCTTTGTAGCGACAAGACCCCTAAAATCCAGGCGCATGACGCGAATGCCAATGCCGCTCCAGGCCAAGCAGCAGCAGAAGCAGAAGCCGAAGCCGCGAGGCAAAGAAGGCCGCGCTGAGGTTCCACCTCCTCTGCCGCTGCGCCGCAATACTACGAATAACACCAATAATCCCCAAATCAACAACAACAAAAATAATAATAACGACGCCACATCTGCCTTCTCTTCCACAGTCTTCTATTCTGTCACCTACACACCACTCAATCTTCCTGGCAAACCCGCAGCCATGAAGGCCATGAAGAGTATGGGCATGAATCGCATGCTGGGTTCCATTCGGCGCAAACGTAAGCCAACAAAGACTCCAGTCCTCCAGCAGCAGCCAGCACATCATAACACAACACAACACCCATACTGATTCCTGTGCAGCCAATAACGAAGCTGTCGATACTTCTCCAGAAACCCAACTCGATACACCAGAAGCAAATGCGACGAGGAACGTGGTAGGTGGTCGGAGGTCTCTCCGTACTTGAATCAGGCTGATTGTTCCCAGCGACTGTTCTGTGAATCTGGTGGACCAAATGGCTCGGTATGTTTTGGCACAAATGCTTGCAGATGGCATATCTGACAGTATACCAGGGCGAAGAAGTTCTATACCTCCCTACCATTGTCGAAGCTTGCGAATCTTCCCCATCTGCTGCCAAGGAGGCTTCCTACATGATCCGAAAGTTCCTCTCCAAAGACAACTACTCCAAACCATACGTCCAATACAATGGCATCATGCTTATTCGTATCTTGGCCGATAACCCGGGCAAGACATTTACAAGGAATATCGATGCGAAGTTTGTGCAGGTTGTGAAAGAGCTATTGCGGATGGGAAGAGATCCAAGTGTGAAGCAGATATTAATGGAGACCTTGGATACATTCGGACGGGAGAAGGCACATGATGAGGGGCTAGCACTTTTGAACGAGATGTGGAAGAAGGAGCATGAGAAGATGGTCAAGATACATGTTTGTGCCACGCCCGGTTCTGCCGACTCTTCTAACAAACCCAGGGCCCAACAGGACCACGAACCTTGAATGCACCTCCATTTCAAGGAAACGAACAAAATTACTTCTCACGAAACCACCACAGTCGCCGACTTCCTCAACCTCACGAGCTGAGCTCCAGAATCGAAGAAGCGCGAACATCCGCCGGTCTGCTCTCCCAAGTCGTACAGAGTACCCCGCCGTCCGAAATCATACAAAACGAGCTCGTCCGTGAATTCGCAGATCGCTGCCAGAGCGCAAGCAGGAGTATCCAAGCCTACATGATCGCCGAGAACCCCTCTCCAGACAACGACACCATGGAAACGCTCATCGAGACCAACGAACAACTAAACAAAGCCATGAACCAACACCAACGCGCAATCCTCAGCGCCCGCAAAGCAGCAGGCTTGGGAAACGGAGAACCAACACCTCCACCAAGACCAGATGCTGGATTCGCCCCTCCTCCAGGCCCACCACCAGGACGAACCAGCTCTGGCTTCGCGGCGCCTCCTGGTCCACCACCTACCCTCTCCAATCCCCCTCCTCGGAAAGCAGTCAAGAACCAACCGCCAATCCCACCACCAGGCGACTACGCACCCACCGGCTCCGACGACGAAAACCCCTTCTCAGACCCCAAAACCTCCACAACACGCACACACAACCCGCCCTTCCCCAAAGACGAACCCTCCTCCAATACAGGACAATTCAACGACCGTCTAGGCATTGAACCGTACCATCCTGGCTTCAGGGAGACGCCGAGTTATATGGGGAGACAGGATAGCTCGATGGGGAATGTTGCGATGCATGCTGCTGTCCCCGAGACGCCTCATGAGGATGATGAGGATAGGAGGGCGGGGTATGGCGTTCAGCCTGGGACGAAGGAGCCTGTTTATCGATACTAGGTGGTTGGAAAGATGTTAGGGGAGCGGGAATTGACGGACAAGTAGATTGATCAGTGATGGGTGGATGAGTTCTCTTCTTGTGGATGTTTATATTTGCGTAGGCTGGATTGGTTATCTTGAACTGAAGGATCGGAGAATTGAAGGATTGAAGGATTGAAGAAATGATGAAGGAAGCAAGGAAGAGTGATAGCAAGCAAGCGATATCGGCATTTTTTGATACCAATGAATGGAATAAGTAGGTGCAATGACACTTCGTTTTCGTCTTTATGAAAGCTCACTCCTCCATTTCGAAATGCTCCCTCCCCCTTGATTTGCCCTCTACTGTAAATGCAACGGACATCGCGAGCTGGATATGTGCTCTCGCCTCGCTTAAAGTCCCAATAGATCTGTATCTCTGCCCACAACTACAGAGACTGAGGATAAAGTCTGGAGACGAAAATGGAAAGGGGAAGGAAAAGGGAAAGCAACTCGTCTTCATCATCTATCCCAAAACTGACCAGTAATCAACGAGTCGTGTCTGCTTTCCATCTCCTGGTTCGTTCTGTCTCTAATGCAATGTCTAGAAGCGAAGTGGGGTTCAAAGACCCTCTGATGCAAACCAGATCAAAGCAAAGCTGGCGGTGTAGTGGAGATTGGAGTAGACTAATCAACAACATGTATGCCCGCATCCAGGTACCCGTTCTTGCACATCTGCTTGATATGACAGGAGCTCGGTCCCGAAGATCTCGAAAGGCTTGGGGCGCCAGCGTCTATGTACGTATGCGGGTATGAGGTCAAATGATAGGCTGACAAGATTAGTACAGTAGACGACGGGAAAAGGAGAGGGAGAGGAGGGAGAGGGACGGCACGGCCGCTCGGTAAGCTCTTCTGTGGTTTGGGGGTATGTAGAACTCCGAGGAAGCGAAAGAATTCTGGGACTGACACTCCATCTCAAGTAATAGGAGTGGATTGGTCGCCCCATCTTCGGGTTCGTTGTATTGTAATCTTGATCTGACTGTCTGGAAGCAGGAAACACAAGCGAAGCGACAAGAGTCTGGCAGTCTGCAGCATACAAGGGAACGGCGCCTCATTGAACGCCATTCCGGCCTCGAATGCAGAAATTCATTGGTTGAACAGACGCAAACTGGCTTGTGGTTGGCCCTGTCGTAGCTTTCAGGATCAATCCGTCGCATTCTGGGAATTTAAGCGCATCTGCCCCTGTCTGCAGAGATATTACCTACTAGTACTGTGATCACCTCATCACCATACTACGCCGCAGAGCCTCCTACCTACCACCTCGTAATATCTCTTTATCCTCAATCTCAAGCTCAAGAACCATCATGCATCGTAATTCATTACCTCGTCTCATCTTATGCCATTTCGTCCCATTTCGTCTCAACTCGTTGCAGTGCCTCATGCATACAGCATACCAAAAAAGGGGCCGCAGCCGCACTCCCATACTGAACTGGTGAAGTCCAAAATAAGCGAGAGAAGCGGCCGACAAACAAAATCCTGCTGATGTGAGATTCCCGTTCATCGTTCCCTTTTCACTTGTTTTGGAACCAATGGACCCACTTTTTCTCAGCCCTGGGATGATCGATTATCATACCCGGTTCTTAGACGGGGACTCGGGGCTGTGAATTATGCGTGGGATTGGGGGTGGGATGGATGGGGAGGTTTGATTTGTTGGTGCGCGATGCGTTGACGGGCTGGACTTAGTGTTGTCTTGATTTGGGTTGGTTTGGGTTGGTTTGGTGAACAAACTGGTGAGAGAAGAGGCGGGGCTTGGTTGGTGTGACAGGTCGTTGACATGTCTGTGGGGGCGGCGGAAGCTTTGATGACATGGGTTGTTGGCTGGGTTGGAATGAGAGATGAGATGAGATGAGATGAACTGGATCGCATTGGACATGAGCTGGCTATGGAGCAAGAGGAAGAGGAGGACATCCTAGGTCATGATGTGGTAGGGGTACGAGTGGAGCAGATGAGGAGGGCCACTGTTTAAAGGTCGTGACGTCCACTTTCTTGAGCTTGGATATCACTTGGTCAAGCTTCAAGTCAGTCGTTACTTTTGTGCTGATTCTTTATTGTCCATTTCTCACGACGCTCTACAGTCGTGGCCTGTTGTTGATTACCTCTGATATCTGGATTGGGGATAAATCCAGAACGAAGATGGACGAGACGAGGCCGGAAAATAGACATGAGATGACGGGCTCTGCACTGGATGAGGATCCTGTGTCTGGGATGGAACCATCGCCAATTGCGAGGGAGTCCGAGAAATGTGGCGCTGGTATGGATACCAGAACGGACCTAGAAGAGAGCCAAACGCCTGACTTTCCACTTCTGGGTCCAATTTTAGTAATTGGTGGTTGCGGGTATGAAGACTCTCCTTCCGCTCCCATGCTCCAATCCCCAGATAAAGCATCAGCACTCCCTCTCCAGAACCTCACTTAACACTCCCCAGCTTCATCGGCTCCAACCTCGTCCGCACCCTCCTCAACGACCCCGAATCCGGCCCCATAACAGTCATCTCGCGCAAACCCCAGCATAACCAACATTCCGGCGCCTCCTACTTTACCGGCTCTGTCAACGACGAAACACGCATGCGCGAACTCCTCTTCAAGATCCAACCCCGCATCATCTTCCACCTAGCCTCCGCAGCACCAGAATCGCCCCTAAAAGAACAGAATACCACGAATGTGCGCGGCACGCAGATCTTGCTGAAATGTGCGAGTCGATTGCCGTTTGTGAAAGCGCTGGTGTACACGTCTAGCCACGAAGGTGTGGAGATTGAACCGAGGAATGAACAGTTGACTGAAGAGACTTGCAAGATGCTCACTGAGAAGAGCACTGCGACGCCGCACCAGAAAAGTAAGGGGACTGCAGACGCATTGGTTTTGGCCGCAAATGGAGAAAATCTGAGGACAGCGGTCCTGAGACTACCGCCTGTTTATGGAGAGGGCGATCCGAGACTTATCCCGAGTATCATGGGAATGATGAGGCAGGGAAAGCAGAATATGCAGATTGGACCCGACCAGCATGTTTTCGAACATGTATACGTTGGAAATGCTGTGTTGGCTCATGTGTTGTGTGGGAAAGCTTTGCTCGCATCGTCTTGGGACCCAATCTCGGCAGATGGTGACGTAGCCGGCCAGGCATTCTTCATCACAGACGGCCAGCCTATGTCCTATTACACGTTCGCGCGCAAAATCTGGTACATAGCTGGTGATCGGACGGAGAAAGCAAATATTCGGCTTGTCAGCTTCTGGTTGGTTATCGTGACTGCTTGGATGAACGAAATCTTCTATTTCATATTCAGCGTGGGCCAGAAGAGACCGCAGGTCGGAACGTATGATGTGAAGGAATTGACGAGAGGTTTTAGATGGAGTATTGAAAAGGCGAGGAGGGTGCTTGGGTATGAGCCGAGTGGTATGGATGAGGGGCTTAGGAGGGGTGTTGAGGGTGCGATATATGAGGAGGAGATGAGAAGGCTGGTGAGGGAAGGTGGTGGGTAGACAAAGCATCCAGTGTGAGCTTTTAGATGCTGTACGAGACAGGACAGAAGAACAAACTATCGTGCTTACATCAATGCCGAGCTCGTCTATAATCGCCCCTCTTTCTCTTCTAACCCCACCACAGGTTCTCAAGATCCATTTTGAAGGCCTCCGCGACCACAAAACTCCTCGTCGAAATCTCAGCCAGCATCTGCAGGATCGCAGCTCTGTCGTCCTCCTTCACTGCCCTGGCACCAGCCACACGCAAAGCGAAAACGAACAAGGCACCTGCTAAGTTGGTTGTGGACAAAGCAAGCTGGGTGTGCGAGATGATTGAGCAGACGTGCGCTTGCATTATTGATTCTGTTAGAGTTGGATACGGAATGTTGTCGAACTGGCGACGGTAGTCGAAAAGTCCCGTGAGGAAAATGGAGATGGCGTGGTAGTAGATGATTGCCAACAAGGACCATTGATCCTCTTCCGGAGCGAAAGATGATTGCAGGAAAGTCGTGTACCAATTATTGATACTTTGCCGTATCGCAACGCCTTCGGTGGCTAGATTCATGATCGTCTCGTCCATCATGTGAGACGGCACTTCTGTATCCTCTTTCACGACATCCCAGACCCTGAGACCGTAAGTTCAAGCCTCACGATGAAATGAATCACCTACCTCTCACCAAGTGCCTGTATTTGTAACATCAAGTCATACATCTTCTCCTTCGGATGCCAATCGCTAGCATCTTCCAACCACATTTTGTCCATGAGCTCAACCCATGGCTTCTCAGTCAGGAACGTCGGCTCGCCAAATGCCAATGAACGGGAGATCTCAAAGATTCGGACAGTGAGGAAGAACGAGCGGCCTCTGCCTGTCAGATGGGCTTCAGGTCCCCGCAGCTGGAGCATTCGAGATGTGCCGTATAGGATGTGCTTCACCCAACCCGAGCCAGTCACATCGTACATGAGCTGGATGTGTCAGTACATAGCTTCAGCTAATCGAAGAGTGATGCGATGCATACCTCAAAGAGACCCAAAAATAGCGTCGTCCATAGCGCAGCCTCATTCTTCTTGATATCTCGATGTTGAATTTCCTGCTGAAAAGCAACCAAAGACGTCTTATAAGAAGACAATGCAGCCACAGTAGCGGATCTCCGCTCTCCTGCAGGCGATAGCGGCTTCTTACTTGCATCAAGTGCGCCAACAGCCACTGCCGCATGGTACAAGCTTGGCGATGACTGAAAGTTCGCTACGATGGCATCCATGTCGAGGGAACCGCCGGAAAAGTCATTCCGAATTATGAAGACATTGAAGAAATACGCAATAAAGTTGGAAGCCTGAGGTCGTTGGATAGCTTTGGAGATGACAAGCGATGGTCTCGCAATCCCCTTCTGGGGTTTTGAGGAGGTGGGCAAATAACTGTCAGGTGTCTTGACGAAGACGACCCCGGTACTTTTCGCGGGTGCCGGAGGTACGCATGCGATTTTCTTTTTCATACAGTATACGCATGGTGAACCGCCCTCACACTGAAACGGGTAAGTATTGACCGTTGAGGCTTTTCTGGGACACAAACTGACTTTGATTCGTCGCTTCGAGCATGCTTGGCAACGAGTTCGGATGACTCGTTTATCGAGAGGCCCGAGAACCATATTGACTGGATGTTATTACTTCGTTGATGATTCAGAATGCAGCTCGATAGTGTATAATCGTCATTGAAGGAAGAATGTCGAGAGGCTGTGATGCCAGGATGGTGAGGAAAAGACTGAATGAAGAAATGTTCGAGCGTAGCGACGAGTTTGGACCGGGCATTGCTCGAATGCGGCTGAGCATGCCTTCATGTCTGAGTGGATGCCTATTTACCCTTCGAGTTAGTGTCGGTGATTTAAGAATCCCAACACCCAGCCGTAGTGGCCGTTGTATCATTGTGCCCGTTTTGTGAGAGGCTGTTGATGCCAAGTCGTAAAGAAACTATGTTGTGGATACGGACTATGCCCCTTTCGGTAATGACTGAGCGCTCACGTGATCTGTACCTTGGCCGACATCTCTCTTTCTTTTCAACATACTATTGCTGTTGTACAATCCATCGAATCACATACTCAAACACGACCGTGAGACATACTGTCTATAGTAAATATCCTGTCGAGCATCGTGTTTCTCGCCAATCATTTATCTCTTCTCTATTTTGGTTACATAACGAACGGGAAGCGAAGTCTGACATGACTCAAGCCCTCCACTCCAGGCCAAGTAGGCTGAGCAAATTCATTTCACCATCATCCTGCATCATATGCTAGGAGTGTAATAAGCCGAAGATCTACAAAGGGCGTAGCCATGCCAAAGCAGGGGACATATTGGAGTCGGCACTCAGGAACGATTCTCGCTTAATCCGCCTCCTCAGACGCCATATTTCAGCCCTGACTAAGCCCGATAAGGAAGCCTTTGGACGCAATTCCACAAACACCTGGGGAGCTTAAGAAAATGCCTGCTGGCTTTAGGTCTGAACCAAATGACAATTACGCTAACCGTCCGAAGTTTCCACACTAGGGCATAGTCGTGTTGCTCAAAATGATCACCGTCTTTCGTAGTCAACAAGATTTGTATAAATAAACACGATGCCCCAAGCATGATTGATGTATCTGTCTATCAACCACAACACTCTCGTTCAATTCCAAAATATCTTCTTTCGATCTTTCTCAAACCACCGCATTCGTCATGTTCTTCTTCGGTTCCAAAGCTGGCCTCGTCTTGGCTGGTGTTCTTCAAGCAGCCGCCATAACACTTCCAGCCCCAACCGGTCCATACAACACTACACTCGCAACTTTCAAGCTAACCGACAAGAACCGATTCGATCCATACGCTCCGACCAAGACTCCAAGAGCTCTCATGATCTCAGTATTCAATCCCATCCCAGCATCTCAATGTTCTGCATTGCTCACACCATACATGGATCCCATTACCGCCGAGTATGAAGATGCTGTCTACGCACCTCTCGGAATCCCAGCTGGGACATTCGGATCTCTAGACTTACAGACTTGCAAGCCTAACCCACGGAAGGCCCAAGCTTATCCGATTGTCATTTTCTCCCCGGGATCCGGTAATTCGAGACTCGGCTACAGCGCAATGGCCCAGCAAGTCTCGAGCGCTGGGTACACAGTCATCACCATCGATCATCCCTATGATGCCGATATTGTCACCTTTCCAGACAACTCCACAATCATTGGTATTGACGTCGAAGAAGACACCGACTTCGCCGTGAATGTTCGTGCCCAAGATGTCTCCTTTGTCCTGAACCAGCTCTCTCAGCCCTCTATTTCTGAGAAGCTCCTCCCCGGCGTCGGCTGCGATCTGGACGTCTCCAAAGTCGCCATGTTCGGGCACTCTCTCGGTGGGGCAACTTCCGCTCAAGCAATGTTGAAAGACAAGAGAATCGTGGGCGGCATGAACCTGGATGGAACATTCTTCAGCACTGTCGTCAGTCAGGGGCTCAAGCGACCATTCATGATTCTTTCTCACGAGGGCAAGAATATCACTACGGATGCGAGCTGGACTGCCACTTGGAATGTTTTGACTGGTTGGAAGAGACAATTCGAATTGAGTGGCAGCCAGCATGGAACTTATACGGATTTTCCACTCCTGGTTACTGCTTTGGGCTTTGATGGCATGTTGGGTGATGCTGGTGCGGAGCTTTTGGGCACGATTAGCGGTGCCAGAGCGATGGATGTCATTACTGCTTATGTTCAGGCATTCATGGGTTTTATTTTGAAGGGAAATAAGAGCGCGTTGCTCGATGGAAAGAAACTTTACCCTGAAATGAGTTTGGACGCATCGTCTTGAGTATATCTCCAAGCGAAGACATACACTCTTCTCCTACCTCCATGCTAAGCGAAGGCACAATGGACATTGACTTGCCAAGACATCCTGTAATTAGAATCCATAATAGATGAACGGTATGAAAATGTATTTTAAGCAGGGGAGTCGAGGCTCTACGTTGTTCATAGTTTCACCACCTTTCATTGATGCATGAAGACTATTCTTTCATACCTTGACTCCTCCCTCCATCTTGACAGCCTGTGAGATCAAATCAACAACAGTCTGCCTGAACGGTCTGTACTTGATTCCCAGAGATTTAGTTGCTGTCACTCCGTCAAGTCCATGCGAGTCATCAACGGTCTGCACCTCTGCTGAGATCCCTTCTTTCCTCCCAGGAAAGCTCTCCTTGATGATGTCAGCAGCCAGCGCATAAGAGAAGTGCTCTGCGGAAGCAACAACAAATCGCTTATTCCCAGCATCAGATCTGAAGAGCGCCTCCACGTGAGCTTTCGCCAGATCTCTCACATCGACCCAAAATGGTACTCTAGCAACAGGCAATGGCGCCCCACTCGCAACATTCCACAACATCTTGTTCGACTCGTTGAGCTTTTCGACCCCGTCAACGGGATGTACCACTGGTCCGAACGTCATCGGTGGGCACAATGTCACAATGTCGAAGCTTGCCTTCTTCTCTTTGATATAATTCCACGCTTCGAGTTCGGCAAACTTCTTCGATCCTCGGTATGCGACGACTGCGCTCGTGGAGGGGTCGATAGACTCCTCGTACGTGAGAGGATTCCAATCTTCAGCTGTGTAAGTGAAATACGGAGGAGCCTTTCGATTGATATCCATGACTGCGGCAAAAGATGATGTGATCACAATACGTTGAACATTGCTATCGGTGGCAGCTTCGAGGATTGAGCGCACACCATTTATCGCCGGAAGAATAAGTTCCTTCTCATTATCTTTTGTTTCGTACGTGAATGGCTTTATACCGTCATCAGAAATTATCCTAGACCTACAATGACAAACTTACACTTGCGACATGAATCACAGCGTCGACATCCTTGACGGCTTCTTCGAACACCCCACTCTTCTCAAAATCCTCAATTTGCACAAAATCCAACTGCGATGCGAACTGCGGCCGAGCTTTCATCATGGCCTCTCCTTTATTCATTGATCGAGTCGCTCCACGGACCTTGACGCCTCGGCTCAGGAGGACTTCGACCACATGTGCTCCAATGAAGCCTGTAGCCCCCGTAACGAGAACGTACCTGCCATGTCAGCCGATTGATTTTCTAGTCTAGGTCATGCAGCAACTTACGATGGCGGCATGTTCTCAGCTTCAAAATCGAAGGAGCTGACCGGTCTTCCTTCGTCTGTGTTCGAAACAGTATCTGGCAGTGGCTGAAAGCTGGAGCATGACTAGCGTCATCCGAAGCTTGAAGTGGTCTCTGGGCGCTCTTCTCGTGTCAATTCAGCCTAAATTAAGCGACAATACTTCTGGATTTCTCCTTCCACACGAACACCTCTTTACACATTCCCAGTCTTCAGTTCCACGATTGGCACTGTTGAAATTCCCTCATAATCTCAATTCCTCATTGGGTAGGCAGCGAATCCAAAATTGGCTCCTGAATATCATCCCCTGGCCAGATCCCCATTCCATCATTGACATCTTATTTGCACTGCCGATCAGGTGCCTTGCAACGCTGACTGTGCTCACCAACCGATTGGACTGACGTTCCTGCATCGTCTATCGTGTCATCGTCTCCAGACGATCGGATATCCCTTTCGGCGCTCTGACTTCAAGCGAGAACCAAATAAACGACCTTCCTATGGGAAAGTAAGTACTATTCTATCTTCCTTTAATATGTGTATGATTGGCTCATCGTTTGTTACTCTCGACTTCTTCAGGCCCTGTCTGCTTCCTCCCCTCAGTGTCTTCCAAGGAGTCTGTCTTAGCAAGCATGGAAATGTTATGCGGCTCAGTCAAGTATAGATTTTCTGCGCCTCTCGGCGGTACTCTTGTACCATGCAAGGTACTGAATTAATGCCGAGAACTCTGGAAGTCTCTTCAGACCCCCAGGTGGCATACTTGTTGAAATGGAAGCATAACGATAATAATGTAACTTAGGTATTTGATTTGGCGACTCCCGGGGTGCGTTTCTTACAAAGAACATTCATAGGTGGTTAAACTATAATGAAAGGAGTTCGTGTTTGGGTGCAGAGTTAAGATACTGAAGTATTGCACCTGAAATTTGCGATATTCTTTCCAAATTTGTTGGAGACCTTACCATTGATCCACTTTGGCCAGATAGAAGGGGCCATGATGGAACAGTCCGACGAACCGTTTTATCCATTGGAAATTTCAGCCCTCCCGTTCTGCTGTGCCTGGGACAGTTGTCATCACATCCTGGTGACAGCTGTCAGAGTCATCATTTGTCTCATAGTTATCATGCTATGAATTACATCAGATGATGATGTGCTAATTGGGCCACGATATGGCCAAAGATTGGTAAAGAAAAACCAATGGCATCCTGAAAATGACCTGAGAAGCTGTCAAGCCTTCGATACTGGTTCACCGCTCCTAGTTCCCAATAGGTCGCTGCGTATAAAATGTTACAGTCTGACAATATTAGAACAAGTTTTAGTCATTTGATTTTTCTAGAGGCTAAAATTGATGGAAGTAGGCCACTGCCGTCAGATGTAATTCTGCCAGACACACGATGCTGTTCTCAGTATGTGGTAATGTCATGATGATCGAGTTTGCTCTTCTATAAAGGCTATGTCTCCATACAAGACTGCCAGTATTGCAACTTCAACTCTCTGTTTCTTCTTGCATATACAATCAAGGTTCATTATTATTGAACAACTCCACTCAACTAAAGCGATAATGTTTAGTCGGCTGCTATTCGGGTCAAGTCTTCTGCTTCATGCATAAGCGCTTCCGTCTGATTTGTGAGTGCATCGTCGTTCTCTTCCTAACACATGACTCCGGTGATCCTCATTATGCTTCATTTTCCAAACATGCCCTTGAAATATTCTTTGGTGTAATTATTAGTGCTATGACTAATTTTTTGCCTGTCAGAAAATCAACCAGGCACTCCGACTTGAATGCGAGACAAGTACTGGCTACCGCTCAACAAATCGCCGTAGCTTCATACTTCGACCCGAGCGTTGACAAGCCGGCGTAGGATCGACTCATCGATTACCCTACAGAAAAGGTCAGCGTGCTTGTTGCAAACGTCGCGACCGGTCCTGATACCGAAGTCAACATACCTTGGAGAACTGCAATTCATGATGCCACTGTCTCGGGCAAGTGTGTACTTGGCTATGTACGCATCGGCTTCTTCAGCAAAGGCAAGAATGATCTCAAACTTTCAACACGTCTGAACGCCGATGAATTGCCTGACTGGATCGCCCAGATTGAAAGAGATGTCGATGCGTGGTATGCATTGGACCCAGGGATCGGTGGCATCTTTCTCGATTAAGGTTGGAACTTCTGTGGGGAAGGTACAGGTGATTTGAGAAACATCTTTGCGGAAGCGTATACCACTATCACCGAGTACACAAACCGAGGATAGTAAGTGAGACCTTGTCGGTCCTGAAAACACTGAGAAGATGCATAGAAACCGGGACGATGCTGATATAATTCAAATATAGCTCCGGTGCCTACATCATTCTCAACCCAGGAGCAACAATGCCGGAATGCTTTGAGAACAGCGCCGACACTCTTCTGACCTTCGAGAACAACTACAGCAACTACACTCAGCTATAATCTCCACTTGACTGGACCCCTACAGACAATCGGAAGATCTGGCACCTCGTCTTCGACGTCCATCAAGCTAGAATCTCGGAAGTCGTTGCATTGTCGAGAGAGCGCGGTGCTGGGATCATACAAACAACCAACGACAAATTTCGCAATCCTTACGAGAACTTCCCCGACGAAGCTTACATGCAGACTCTTATCAATTCCGTGACCGGAAACACGCCTGCCATTCCCGGACCAGCTCAATTTCCTGACGGTCCTGCAGTTGCCACTCCAGCTGGGTTGAACATTGATTTTTCCGAGTACACATTTGTCAACTTGAGCTGGACCCCGCGTCAGGAGCTCTAAGCTACAACGTCCATCTCAATGTTGTTGTGGTGGTGACCCTGCCGGGACAACTGACTTGAGCCACGATACCCGGTCTAGAGCCAGGAACAGCAGGCTTGGACCTTCAAGTATCTGCAATTGGAGTGTGGACGTCGAATCTGCAAAGTCGAACATAGTCACAGGTTCAACCTCAAGCACACCAGTCTCGGGTCAATGCGTCTTCGACATTGATGTTATTGTAGCCGCAGAATCCACCACTTTCTCCGCAACGATCGCATTCCCATACGGGATTATCCGTCTCTTCATCTGGGACGTGGAAGACAGCTGCCCTGCTGGATGGTCGATCAATTTCAACCCCGGCCATGATGTTTGCAATTACTACTTGGTGGATGCCAAGAGACTATACAATTACTCAGGTGTCATCCCGCCTGGAGAAAATGCACCTTACTCATGGGACCGGATAGGAGTTGCTAGGTTCCAGCAGATCGGGTCTAGATACATGTGGACACTTCCAATCGGATCGGCAACTACGGACACGAGCAAGTGGGTACTGCAGACGGACGGGCATGAATCAAGCGTCAATGTCTTTCATCCTTGTCCCACTGGTGGCAATGGACCAGATGGGAATGCAAGGCACTGCGCCTGAAGTGCCCCGCAGATGATCTTTCATCTTATTCATCTTGTTGGAATTTCATAATTTGGAAGCGTCTGCTCGCACTTTCCTTGAATCTCTACCGAATAAACAGACAGTGGCAATTAACTCCTTGCCGCATAGTTTCATTGCCGCATAGTTCACCTTGTTAGCACATTCATTTACGGTCAACAGATAAAGCGTTAGTATGAAATTGTCAGATCATGAAATTTCTAGAAGTTTGAATATCTCGTAGAGAACCTATGCGTTTCTCCATACTTTATTTGTTTGTTTATCCACATCTCGCTTAGCAGCATGATTTGACGCGAAACTCAAAGGTGTAGCCTTGGAAACTTCGTGAGCTTGTTAACCGCATATTATCAGCAATGAAGTGAATCACAACGTGAAATATCATCGTTACTACTTGAAGCACATTGTCAAAGTGGAATCAAATGCATGAAACTTGATTCTACAGGTAGCACCAAGTCCCTGCCAAACTCAATGAACCATGGAGCTTTAGCTCTTTCAAAAATTTAGAAACGTGTCTCCAGTGCTTTCCAGGTAATGGCATGTACCTTGACTGTCTTGGACTCAAATCCTTTGTTGCAGTGCCTGTATATTACCTCATATCGGTCGTGCTGATATTTTGGACTCTCCTAATCACTTCAACTCTCGTGCACGACTTGACCTTTTGCAACACGACTATTCAGCCAAGACCACCAGTGGCCTTCAAACTTGAGATTGAGTAAACGTGCCATACAGATTTCGAACTTGATCATGCTAAACTATCGCAGGGATGGACGACTGGGAAGAGGGCGAAACTCCCAAAAAGCTGGATACTACCGGCGGAACTATCTTCACCGGTGGCTCAATGCCTCCCTTCTGCTGCAATGCTTGGGAGATCGAGCCACTCCAAATGAGAGGTAAAGAAGTATCGAGCGACGCAGAAGACCCACTCGCTCTCAAGTTGCTTGCCTTCATCAACACCGGCAACATTCACAAAGCACCTGGATCTCGGATTCAAAGCTACGACAACCTTGAGAGTGCGAAGTGGTTGGTTCAACTCTGTCGGACAGATAGCTATCCTGAGGTTTGGGTGTACCTTGCAGCTTCGGGAAACGAAGATGAAGACTTGAAGGAATTCTGTCGTGGTAAAGACTGCTTCAGAAAAAATCATGCGGAGTAGAGAAAGACCTGGAAGATCGAAAGCTATGACCAGATTCGTCTGAAACTGGTCTGCAAAGTTCACGGCAATCATTGGGATTGTGATATCATTGAGAAGAAGGAGTGATGGCAAGGATCTTCATGGGTATGCGCAGGTTTAGATCTTCATTTCAATAATGAATGCAGAAATGATCCGGATCACGTTAGGGGATCTGGTAATCAGACCTCAGTCAGTACAGCACATAAGGCCCGCTAAAATTACGATAAAGAACTAGCACACCAGTGCTCAACATCTCATTTTATGTCTTGCTGAAATTTTGTAAATAATGGGTATTTCCTGTGGTATGAACAAAGTCAAATGGTATTTTGTGTAAAGACCTGTGTTATGTCTCTGAAGTGTTGGTCTTTGGGCTCGATCGAATGACTGCAAAATTACCCCGCAGTACCCCGCACTTAACTGGAATACACTGTAGTGGGGCACCTCGACCCATCCAGGGCACAAAAGGCCCAACTCGAGGACCCATAGGCTACCATACCTTTACATGCAGCGCAGATGGAACATTTGCACAAATAATTACATTGGATCATAATAATACTATATTGCACTGAGTATTTTCGGAGGAGGGAGTACTGGCCCCGGCTTAATCAAATTACATCAATCGACAGGCGACCATAAACAGAATGGCGATCGCATTTCGCCTCATCGACGTCCTCAAGAAGATACAAAAAAAAAAAAAAAGATGATGTCCATTCATCCATCTTAAAACATTGCGACGAAGATATATAAGAATCACACTTCTCCGTCTGCAGCTTCGTTATCATTGATCTGACAATTACTGTTATGACCATTTGTCAAAATTTGTTCTTGTCGCAGCTGCGTCTAATGGATTTTAGTAGCCTTCCTAGAGGCTCATTTGCTGCTAGGGAATACCGTGATTGATGCACTACTATTTAATAGTGGCCTTCTGACGCCTCTCAGGCAGCTATACTAGCTTTGATGGCTCGCGACAACAAAGTCTCTGGCATCACTGGACAAGTTCCCAATATTCCGGTGACCTGCCATCCTGAGCACTTCGCCGTCGATGAATATGAGTTCGGGCGCTTGGGCCAAAACAAAGATGCAAGCCTCATCAATTTCTTCAAGATGCAATGGTTCTGGGATCAGTACATTTCCATGATTGAGGCGAAAGATCCCTATGCATCTCCTCTATTCGCAGAGAGTCTTAATGACCTACCTCAAGCTCGTAAGTACTTTCCTTCATGGCCGGAATTTTCCCGATTTTCTTTTCAGTCGTCCAAGTCGCTGGACTTGATCCTCTTCGAGACGAAGGTTTCGCGTACACCGAAAAGCTGAAGGCTGCTGGGGTGAAGGTTCAGCTTGAGCAATATGCTGGTCTGCCGCGTGGCTTTGGCGGGCCCACTGAGCTGCCGGCTACGAAGGCATACTTTGAGCACGCGGTAAATTCGTGGGGAGTTTTCGCGATGAGACGAACGAAGGCTTTCATCTTATGCCTCCAACTCCGTAGTGGATCAAAAACAGACTGATGCTCACTAGGTCTTTAGCGAGCTGAAGCCGAGAAAACAGTTGTGCCGATTTTGCATTCCGATACTAACAAGGGTCAATATATCATCTCCGATGCCAAGTGGAAGTTGATCAAGTCTGGGCCCCGTCGGAAGATGCAGACCTGTCGTTCGTAAGGTCATTTGCTACCAAATCGGGAGCATATCTGCTTTTGTGTTCGTGCATTAGCAGGGGACGGCCCGAGCAGGCATCATGCAGAATAGACTACATCCCGATCTTCAACCCCGCATCGGTGTCCAATGTCAGCCATGAATTCTGCTATCTGTGTTACACCGCCTCCGCTGCCAACCTTGAACTTTATATCTCCCTTGCTAGCGAGCATCACTAGGGACGAAGTTTGCGGCCTTCCTTGCAAAACGTGCTTTACTGAGAATGATGACTGCAGTAGGGCTATAATTCTATACTATCATTGGACAGAACCCCTCGCACTACCGAGATGCTACAGGCCTTCTGCTTTTTTCCAGAACTGTAATTTTGATTGTTAAAGGTACAGCAATCCGCTCTTAACGGATGTGACTTGAGATTCGTTCAATCCTTCTTGAGATTCGCCATCTTGCTGCATCAGGTCCGATCAATCCGCCCTCGTCTCAAGCGATCCTCCAGCCGAGTTAGTCGACAGGATCAGGAATGAGTTCAACAATTACTTGCGTATTGTTGGGTCTTGCTCTGTTTATTTGTGGAGTTCTCGCAGATGCAGAGGTCTACGACTACGTGAGTGAAACCTGTCTTGCCTTCAAGAAAATAATCTAAAATGAGCATAGATAATCGTTGGCGGAGGAACAGCGGGCCTTGCGCTCTCAACTCGACTGAGTCAAGGTCTACCAAAGTCCAAAATTCTTGTGATTGAAGCAGGACCATCGGCTCTCGATGAACTCAACATCAACATACCCGGCAAAAAAGGTTCGACACTCGGTACGAAATATGACTGGAATTTCACAACCACTCCGCAAGAGGGATTGAAAGGGAGAGTGCTGGCACAGAATCGTGGGAAGGTCCTTGGAGGCTCATCCGCATTGAATCTCATGACATACGATCGTTCCTCCGAGCATGAGTACAACAGCTGGGAAGAACTCGGCAATCCAGGATGGAGCTGGAAGAATTTCCTCAAGATGATGAATCGCTCCCAGAATTTCACGAGCCCAAACACAGAGTGGTATGGCGACGCTGGAGCGAGTACCAAAGGTCCCATTCGTGGCACCATCAATCGCTTCATCCCAGCCCAGCAGGATGGATGGGTCCCTGCACTAAATGCTTTGGGTGTTGAGACGAACAAGGAATATTTAGGTGGAAATCTGCTTGGTGTTTCGTACGCGCCTGGAAGTATCGATCCAACGCACTACAACCGTTCGTACAGTGCCAATGGATATCTTCCCCTGGCCGGTCCCAAGCATACAGTTTTGACAAACACGAGGATCGCAAAGATCAATCTCAAGAAAGTCAGACAGAGCTACACGGCCACAGGTGTCACTCTTACGAATGGCACTGTCATAAAAGCAAGCCGGGAAGTCATCCTCTCGGCCGGATCATTCCAAAGTCCTGGGCTTCTTGAGGTGTCTGGCATCGGCAAGAAATTCATTCTCGATGAAGCTGGCATCGCTCAATTGATTGACCTGCCTTCTGTTGGAGAAAATCTTCAGGACCACATCCGCATCCAGACTTCGTATCAGCTCAAGGACAACTTGCTGTCGTTCGACATCCTCAGATACAACGCTACCTACGCAGCGGAGCAGCTCCAGCTGTGGCTTGATGGAAAGTACTCTCTGTATGACTACACTGGGAGCGCATACACCTTCCAAACTTGGAAACAAGCTGGAGAAGACAACTCCAAGTTCATTGAATTGGCCAAGATCGCAGTTGGCAACTCAACACATCCAGCAGGCAAGAAAATGCTTGAATGGCTGTCGGACCAGACTATACCTCAAGTCGAGGTCATTGGCAGTGATGGATACACAGGAGTCAAGGGATATCCAGCTGCCGGAACTCCACTTTATGGGAAGGGATTTTGGACAAACATCGCAGCTGTCATGCACCCTCTCAGTCGAGGCAGCGTGCACATCAACGCCAGCGACCCATTGGGTAAACCCATCATCGATCCCAATTACTTGAGCAACGAACACGATGTACAGGCAGCCATCGTAGCAGCCAAGAAATGTCGACAAATCGCTCAAACACCTCCCATGAGTGATGTCTGGGTGTCTGAGTATGAGCCAGGTCTCGACAAGGTAAACACAGATGCTGAATGGCGAGACTTTGTGTTGAACACTACACTGAGTATTTACCACCCTGTTGGAACATGTTCTATGCTCCCCAGGAAGGACGGAGGTGTCGTTGATTCCAAGTTGAAGGTTTACGGAACGACGAATCTGAGGGTGGTGGATGCAAGTATCATCCCGGTACTGATTTCAGCCCATCTGCAGACTGCTGTTTATGGAATTGCGGAGATGGCTGCAGAGATAATTATTAGCGACGCCAAATGATCCAGGCCGTTGGGCCGTGATTGTTAAATTATTAGCTTGAGTGTTGCGAGAATGTCATCTTTAAAGATCAGTCCTCCACAGTACGAAGGATTTTCAAAAATGCGAGGGATGAGGGGCCGCTGTAGCGTTCGCTTCAGCGTTCTTCAGCTCGGTGCGGGGCGACGCAGTGTGATTTGCTGGCTCTCGTACCGCCTGAAAATTACTGTCGATTGTAATATGGTTGTTTACTTTCGCGCTTGACGCTCTGGGTGTGCTACCGTGCGGCAGGGATTCCAGACCAGAAGACACTTCCCTGGATCCGGGTTATATCTCGCGCTCACATCCCGTGGAAGGAAAATAATCGAAATTTGATGGTCTTGATAATTCCCGTTAGGATGCGAGTAAGCTCTGTTAACATCTTCCCCATAAGGTGCCTGCTTTCACCGTCAAGAACATGAAACTGACACTCGATTTGATTCTGTTAAACACAAGGCCACCAGTCCTCTGCTGGGTAATTGGGTATAGTGGTCATAATGCATCAGTCCTTGTTGATTCGTTTCCACCCCAGTCCGAAACATGCTTAGTACCAGTCAATTTGGCACTCACTTTCTTTATTGGTTTCCTCGGTATTTCTGCACTCTTCTCCTGGTCATACATTCCCGGGACTCGCTGTGATAGCTTTTCTGGAGTGCCTATCCTAGATTGATTTAATACGCTCTAGATGTGGCCAGTCGCCGGATACGAGCTTTTCCTTGGTTGGAGCCAAGTTTCGGGAGAACAGGGCGAGAACTCAACGACAAGATTTGGAATTTAGGATCAGATCATATTGATTCGATGGTAACAACAGAGGCTCATTTCAGCTGGGTCTCATCCCCAGACTATGTAGAATTGAGTAACCTGTGTCTAATAATGATTAAGCCTTGAGCTCGAGCAGTTTTCCCGAAGCCAGCGGATCAAACAATATTTGCGAGGAAGGCTGTATCGAGGGACTGGATCCTCGACACGCCAATAAGAGCCCTAGAGTGCAGGAGAAACCTAGAGACATGGCCACGAGGAGCAATGCAAAGAGTTAATGATCCTTTCAACCTCGAAGATTGCATAATTACTGTCTCGAGATATTGTGCCTAAGTTCAGGAGACAGAATTTTCTTATCACCCTGCATTCCATCAGAAGTATCTAGTCTCATCTCATGAGGAGCAAATTGCAAGACATGTTATTGGTCAGAGAATACCATACTTGTATGAGAAACTCACTATCGGTAGCTTAACATCGCCGGACACATAAGAGTGTGCGCAGTAACACGAAACACTGGCAAACTTGAAGGCCAGATTCAATGTTGAAGCTATGTTGAAGCTCACGCCATGACGAGAATTCCAAATTAAAGATCTACACGAAGCCAGAGGTAATGGCTTATTGGTCGCTGTACGAAGTAAATCGGCATGCTAACACTAAATCTGTCTCTCCTCAGGCGACTTCGTGCAGGCATCCTCCCACATCATCCTGAGACTCTTTCTGGCGCCCAACGATTCTAAACGTTAGGGCACGTTTGAGCGAGTTGACTTGTTAACGAGACACTATGGCTTATATTGCTGCCTAGACCAGACTAGATACTGTCTGACATAATGAGAAGTGCAAAGATCTCAGTTCATTGAATCTGGATTTCATCCCTGGAACTGGTCTGTGTTGAAGCCATTGAGTGTGAGTCAACTTCGAACCCTCATCAGAGCTCAAACGAGTTCAATTTGGCATGGCTACGTTCTTGAGACCGATGTATAAGCTGACACTGAATGTTCTCTGTCTTATTGTATCCATAGCCAGCTTTCTGCTCATCAATAAGAGCCTATGGCAGCAATTCTGGATTGTGATAAAAACGATGAGGTAAGTGGAATAATAGCTGAGCTTAGTGTATTTCAAACGATACTGGGTTTCTCCCCGCACCACCGGTGGCTGAAACAAGCTTTAGGTGGGCGAATGGCTTTGAACATTCCAATGCTCGGACGCAGAGCGATACTCCGGACTGCCTATCTAACCAGTGAAGGGGTGCGATTTGGGACAGATAAGGGATTTCAAAATGGCTGAGCCTCTCTTTGCCCAAAGAATGATATCTACAAGGATATTGCGACACTTTAGTAAGAATTAGCCGCTCAAGGACGTCCGCAGCCTCAGTTGCGTCGTCGAAGGTATCGCATTACAGGCCACAATTATCGATATTTCCATCTGATGGGTTCACTAGTATGCACTGTCGTTATCCACTATTTTCGACCTTTCTTCGATCCAATTCAGCCCCTCTTTCATTATCAACGAGTTTCCGCCTAACTAGACTGGCGGCCCGCCCCACGCCTCTATCTCGAACTCTAACTTTATTTCAACTCCTGACAACACTATTTGTCAGTCCTCCATGCTTTTCCCAGGCCTTTTGACCGGATTCCAAGTTAGACTTGCCCTCGCTAACGAGTACCCGGAATCCAACAACTCAGGGACAAGGCGATATGTCTGAGATCTTGTGTCTCGTGGGCTCGGAATGGTCTCCGAATCTAAGGCCATACTGGCATGAGACTATCGCCCATGCCATTCCGCGCAGAAGACCATCACTTCTCCAATCCCAAATGCCATGCGCAGGCCTCTCATGTCCCGCCAACATGGATCTTCCATCTGTGGTCCTTCAGGGCTGAGACTTTCCGAAAAGTGGTACCATCTCACCCGCATGGCCGCCTCTAGACAGAATACCGGGACCGCAGCCATGTGAGATCTTCCTTCTGCACGGCCACGTGATATGTTCGAGCAACCAGCTCGAGTGCTGGGAGGTCTTTCAACCGATGGAATTTACTAGTAGTAGGGGATTTAGCACCGTTTTGGTGGAGATTAAGATGTAGAAGGGGAAAGCGAGGAATATTTTGTATCGACAAGAAGCTAAAAGCAAAGAGTGTCCGCGGTTGAAGACGAATTGACATGCACGCCAATACCGACGACCACGATGAAGTTCATGGTTCACCTTGCGAAATGCCTGCTGGCTGCCTCTTGGCTCCTGGCGATGCTTGTGTCTTCTGCGGATCTCCTGTTCGTCGTAGGATACGACAGATATGCGGCGACACAAGCTTTGGCTGCCCTGTACACGATCGATACGGTCACGACGGCAGTATTCGAAACAATGACCACCGCTCAATTTAGCACTTACCGCGCAATTATTATCGCAGACAATACTGGTACCCTCGGCGCACAAATGTTTGCCTTCCTTGATAGATCCAAAGCACGTTGGTCACCTGCGATCAGGGGAAACATTGTCATGATAGGTTCGTCAGTATTCTGATTGTTAATTTCTAGCTGACTTTGGAAGGAACTGATGAGAATGTCCACACATCGTATTCGACGAACCTGATAAGGAACGTGATCAACTTCGTTGCGGTAGACCGCGTCAAGACAGGGCTATACATAAGCTTAGGACGCCTGGGACTGAGCATACAAACCAACTATGCTTTGAACTTCATGACGCAATTTGGTAGTTTCACCATAAGCCAAGGAAGTTACGACAATTGCCACATTGTCGCTTCATCTCCTGCCTTGCAAGGTTTAGCGGACAGGGACGTGTCGAACTGGGGTAATAGTCTACACGAAGTCATAACATCTTACCCATCCTCTTTTGTACCACTGGCCATAGCAGTTGGTGTCACAGGAACAGGATCACAGAGATTTGCGGATGGAAGCAGTGGTGTTCCATACATTCTTGCTCGTGGAGTGACTCCGTCTCTGGATGCGGAGACGGAGTTCAGTCAACAGTCCTTCGAGAAGAGTGCGATGATGGCAACATAGTCTCTGGCGATGGATGTTCTGCAAGCTGCAAATGCGAGTTCGGTCCGCCCTTGTCTGTTGGCTGCGCCGCGCCATCATGTGGTGATGGTTACTATGCACCTTTGAGTGGAGAGCAATGCGATGACAGGAATTTCGTAAACGGTGACGGCTGCTCAACGAATTGCCAGTGCGAGGTTGGACTGCCAGATGGGTCTGGTGGATGCCTGCCTTCTCGATGTGGAGATGGTATTTTCAACGCTGCTTTGGAGAGATGCGATCCCGGAATCGCAGGAGTCACTGGGTGCACAACAAGCTGTCTTTGTAGCAATGGCGTCCCCAATGGCTTAGGAGGCTGTGCGGTGCCTATCTGTGGGGACCGTGTCTACTATCCAGGTGGGGGAGAGCAATGCGACGATGGGAACAGCCAGAATGGGGACGGCTGTTCATCTACATGCCAGTGTGAGATTGGACTACCAACGGGAACTGGTGCATGTGCTGCTCCTGTCTGCGGCGATGGGGTATTCGATCCGGCCAGCGAAGCATGCGACTTTGGCATTACTGGAGTCAGCGGATGCTCGAATACCTGCCAGTGTCAGTTCGGCTTGCCTGATAATGTCGGTGGCTGCTTACCAGCAGCTTGTGGCGATGGCGTGTTTGTGGCAACCACTGAGCAATGTGACGACGGTAACACTCAAAATGGAGATGGCTGCTCAGACGCCTGCATATGTGAAATCAGCATTCCGACTGGCCTCGGAACCTGCGCGGCCCCGTCCTGTGGTGATGGAGTTTTCGATCCCAGTACGGAAGCTTGCGAGTTTCAACTGGTTGGAGGGAACCCAGGCTGCTCAAGCGCATGTCTTTGTACAAATTCTCGGCCCGACGGTACTGGTCGCTGCAGTCCAGTTGCTTGTGGCGATGGAATCTTCGACCCAGCTAGTGAGCAATGTGAAGATGGAAATCTGGTTGCAGGTGATGGTTGCTCGGCGACCTGCACTTGCGAGTTTGGTTTGCCTAGTGGACTAGGAGGCTGCCTGCCACCGGTCTGTGGCGATGGAGTCTTTGATCCAGCAAGAGAAAGCTGCGATCCTCTCATCACCGGAGTTCTCGGCTGTTCCGCTGCATGCCTTTGCGATTTCAGTCTTCCCGATGGCCAGGGAGGCTGCCAGTCGCCCGTCTGTGGTGACGGCGTATTTAATAGCGCGGGAGGAGAAGCTTGCGACGATGGCAATATAGATGCTGGTGACGGATGCTCACCGACCTGTACTTGTGAAGTTGGACTCCCTAATGGCTCTGGAGCCTGTAATCCTCCGGTTTGCGGCGACGGTGTTTTTGACCCCAGTACAGAGAATTGCGATTCTGCAATCGCAGCTGCTGGAACCTGTGACAACATTGCCTGTACATGTTTATACAGTGTCCCAGACGGAGTAGGTGGTTGCAGTGCGCCTGTCTGCGGAGATGGTGTAGTCGCCTTGACGGGCGAGGACTGCGACGGCACCGCCGGTTGCTCGTCGACATGCCAATGTACCGATGGACTCCCAGATGGCTCAGGCCTGTGTAGTCCTCCAGTATGTGGTGACGGCGTCTTCTCCGCTCTCAGTTTGGAGGCTTGCGACGATGGCAACTTAATCGCTGGCGACGGATGTTCACCAACATGCATATGCGAATTCAGATTGCCTGATGGCGTGGGAGGTTGTAATCTTCCCGTGTGCGGTGATGGCGTGTTCGATCCCAATACCGAGTCATGCGAGCCGACTCTGCCGGGAGTTGAGGACGATGATTGCTCAAGTACCTGCCAATGTTTAACAGGTGTCCCGGATGGTTTGGGTGGTTGTCTCCCATCAGCTTGTGGTGATGGCATCTTCGATCCAGCAAAGGAGGAGTGTGAGATCACAAGCGATGGGTGCAACTTCGCTTGTCGCTGTCTCAATAGACTTTCCGACGGACAGGGCGGATGTCTCGTTGCCGCTTGTGGAGACGGCCTCTACCAGCCCGAAGCGGGTGAATAGTGCGATGGGCCAGGTGTACTGGGCTGCTCCACGACTTGTCAATGTTCGTTCACGGCTCCAGATGGTACAGGAGGCTGCGCAAGCCCGAGATGTGGTGATGGCATATTCCAGCTCTCGCTGGGCGAAGAGTGTGAAGATGGAAATACCATTGACGGAGATGGGTGCTCATCGACATGTCAATGTGAAACACCGACAGTACCTGATGGCTCAGGGGTATGCATCCTGGATGTGCCGCCGAGCTCTTCAGTAGAGATTTCCTCTGATGTCAGCTCCTCCCAAGTAAAAACCAGCTTCCAGACGCCACTCTTCAGCGATAGCTCGACAATCACCAGCGACGTTGCCAGCTCTTCCCAAACAATGTCCTCCTTGCAGACGTCAGATTTCAGCCAGAGCTCGGTAACAGCCAGTGATATCGGCAGCTCTTCGCAAGTATCGGCTTCCTTTCAGGCGTCTGTGGTCGGTGGAAGCTCAATAGCAATCAGTGATATTTTCAGCTCATCTCAATCATCTGCCTCCGCTCAGATGTCAGAGTCCAGTGAGATAGGCAGCACGACAACGATTGACAATATTTCTAGCTTGTCACAAATATCTACCACCCTTGTATCCATTCAGACGTCAACGCCTGGCGATATTGGAAGCACAACAACGATTGACAACATTCCCAGCGCGTCTCAAGTGTCGACCTTCATCCAGACGACGCCTAGCGAGATCAGCTCAACAATGGACACCATTTCCAGCTTGGCTGAAATATTGACCTCCCTTCAAGCGTTCTCTAGCGAAACGAGCAGCTCAACAATAATGGTTGATGCTACCAGCTCGTCTCAAGCCTTGACTTCAAGCGAATCGAGCAGTCCAATCACGAGTACACCGTCCGTAATAACCTCTGGTGCAGGATCTATCCCGACCTCCATCGGCAGCGGATTCCGAGTCATCGTAACAGCATCAATCTCGAATTCTCGGGTAATTCCATTTCGCAACGGCACAATTGCACGAAAGAGGCAAGACGTCACGCTATACTTGGTCGCAGATGGAGATGGGACTTTCTCGACTACGGGTACCGAGTGCCAAAGCACCACCTTTGAACTGTCAGTGGACGGACGGCTCCTTCAAGACACAAGCCGCATATTTGCATCTGCAGCAGATATAATTGCTGGATCGGGGCCTTTCCAATCGATTCCAATTGGTTCTACGGCTGCAGGGCAAGATGATGGCCTTTCAGTGGTGGGCACGAATGTTCAGTGGAGCAATGCCGAATTCGGCAACGCCAATGCTATTTTCGCTCTTGACCCCGTGTCCAATTCCGTGCAGGTGTATTACTCTGGTTCCCCACCTATTGATACTGTCATCCAGCTGTCAATACTAGCAAGCGACAGTAAGTCTGTGAGTGTTTGGATCAAGAAACGTATTAATTATTGTATAGATTGTGTATCTTCATCCCAATCCGGAAATATAGGCCCCTCCAGCGTTGGAATCAGCTCGGAAATTGTCCTTGGTTCTTTATCACCACCTGAAAGCACAAGGACCACAGCAACCTCGCCTACTTCCCAATCGCCACCGACTTTCGGCAGTGGCGGCGACATTGCGACGCAGACAAATTCGAATCTGGCACCTTTTACGAACCCAGCCTTCACCCACAGACTACCAACAGCTCCTGCTAGCTTGCCCACAACCACTATCGACATAGCAATTGGCATTGAAATTGTTATCAACGTTGAGATCTCGACCACAACAATTGTCCTTGCAGATGTAACTAGTGAGTTTCAAAGAGCGCCCCGCAGTCTAAATCAATTTCTGATTATCATCCGCAGTAACTTCAAGCTATACTTCCACGTATGACTCTACCATCAATGGCGTGTGGAACACCCCGGTCCCTGGCTCACCATGCTATGTCTGCGAAATGATGGAAGAAGGCATCGCACCCCCTGGAAATATTCAGCTCACCATCATATCGGTAGGCCTCGCTATCACCCTCACTGTAGACAACATGCTAACATATTGTAGAAACAATGCACAGCCTGTGCCAACGGCGTCCTCCCCACCCCAGAGCCGGTTGTGTATAAAGGCTGCGCTACCTGCTCGCCAACACCGCTGTTGAACATTCCTATCATTGCAGCAGGCAATGCGTCCACCAAAGCACCTCACATTGACATGATGCCAGCTATGACTGGATATGCTATGCCCGTTGCCACGCCGCTAACTTCCATGGGTATGCCGCACTTGGTGGTTGTGCCATTGCCAATTACCGTAACTGTCGGTCCCAATATCACGGCTGCTTCAACAAGAAGGCCTGTCATCAGTACGCCTGCGGTCAATACGCCAGCGATCAGCACTCCTACAGTCTTCCAAGGATCCGCTTCTAAGCTGATCGGGTTTAGTGGTATTTTCGGGTTGATGATCGGCATTTTATTGTTCTCGATATGATTGCAGCCTGTGCGTTAGCTACGGCGTTGTTTTGGTCGGAGGGCAATCTGATCTCGGTAATTCCATCCTCTGGTGAAAAGCCAGGCTAGATTTGACCATCATTATAATTCATTTTTAAAGTAACAATATCGCTCAATATCATTTTAGAGTTTTTGTTCTTCGGCGTATCTTCCATGCACGATATTCCATACGATTGTAAATTTGCGGAGTGCAGCGTAATGTGGGGTAATTTACTGGATCTCTCACGCGCATAAAAGGTCAAATTGGCGAAGAACAGCAGTGATTACTGAACTTCACTGGATTTACGCTGCGGGTAGTGTTTTGCGCCATGGGTATAGAATTCGATTGCAAATAATTCATAATCATCGATAATCGCCAGTCGTCAACTGTCAAAGAGACTCGATACCTTGCTCCCTAATCTGTGACTTAGGAGTTCACAATGCCCAACTGCTTCGCAATGATACCCGCGCCCTTCTCTCCAATTACCAGCGCAGTATTGTTCGTATTGGCACCCACATTTTCTGGCACGATACTCAGGTCAATCACCTTTAAGCCCCTCACCCCGTAAACACCCAGACTCTCGTCCACGACTCCCATTTGCTCTCTCGGTGCCATCTTTGCCGTGCCAAGCGAGTGCCAAGTGCTGTTGATATTCTCGCGGAGGTACTGCTCGATGGCTTTGTCATCTTCTGTGGAGTAGACTATGTTTTCAGTGATATTGGATTCTTGACTGATGTCCAGGTCCAAAAGAGCTGCTTGAGAGCTTGGATGGAATCTAGGATGGGTCGTAGCAAGTTCCCCCCGGTATATTTTTGTTCGCCGCATGATCTCTCGCTGGATCTTGTATTGCCAGATGTGTGCCTTCAAATCGATGTCGTTCTCATCGGAGAAGTATCCCGTGTTGAATTTTGGTGGATCAGATATGTTCGGGCCCGTGATATGGATGCTGCCCCGGGAGAAAGGATAGGCGCTGTAGCTTGCGATGGAAATAAACTCTCCAGACATATGCTCTTGACGCGGAGCGAAGAATCTATTATTATCAGCGTATGACAGCTTTAAAGTGGGGATTACATACCCTCCGATCAAAGCAAAGAGACCTAGTGGTTTAGACGGCTCATTTCTGAAGTCCTTCTCCCACGCAGCTTGAAACTGGCAACCCAAAGCTGCGATATCAGCTTCACGTGGACGAATCTTTGCAGCAACGTCGACCATGTTCCATCGAACATTCGGATCGCCGTTCTCAATGGCCTGGTCCAATGTATGAACTCCGCCTAGGAGAGCGTTGTTGGTTTGGTGTAGTTCAAGAGAGGTCTTGTAAACTGGAAACACTCCATTGTGGTCCTGGTAATCATGACCAACTCCAGGCATATCAGCTACCACATGCACCGATGCTTGTCGAAGGATTTCCGAGTTCCCAACTCCCGATCTTTCCAGAATCAAAGGACTACCACAAGCTCCAGCCGAGACAACGACCAACTTTCTAGCCCTGACGATGATTGGGATCGAGGTATCATTTGGGTGAAATATGGGATTAGAGATGAACTCAACACCATTTGCTGTCTTTTCATCATCGAATAGAACGCGGATGATTTTGGACTCAACAAGCACATAAAGTTTCAGGTGTTTGCCATCATTGAGGAGTGGATGTAAGAATGTATGAGCAGAGTCTTGTCGTTTGCCATCGGGCGAAACATATCGCAACCAGCGGCTGACTCCATTGTTGGAATCGAGATCTTGCAAGTCGACGATGTCAGGATATCCTACTTTGGCTGCAGCAGTGATGAAGTCCTCTTCGGAACGCTTCTCGCGATACCCTCCATCTGAGATGTGCACGGGACCGTCAAAGCCGTGAAGATCAGGATTGCCACGACCATGATAGTTTTCGAGCTGTAGAGGTCAGCATCGTTCTCTTCTCGACTCAATGGACATGCTAGACCTTCTTCAGATACGGCAGCATCTCTTTCGCACTCCAACCAGGAGTCTTCCAAGAATCAAAATCACATGCTTGTGCTCTCGTATACCTGCTGTCATTAAAGCTGTCTGATGCATCTAAGGACAGGAGCCTACATCATGTAATTAATCGACGATCCTCCACCAAGCACCTTACCACTTTGAACAATAGGCGCTCTTCCAGCCAGATGATCAGACTTCTCTCCTTGCCAGAACAGGGCCGTCTTGCTGCCCGGGACGATATTGTATAGAGCGACGCCAGGGTTGACGATCCTTGGATTATTAAAATTATTCTGGCCACCTTCGACGACGAGGATTTCGAGGTGTGGATCTGCGGCAGCAAGCCTGCCCGCGACAACGCATCCTGCTGTTCCACCTGATGGTATTAGCGGAACCCCCCGTAAGCTTGGGTTTTGAGATGGTAAGATTACCTCCGGCGATAATGATGTCCACTTCTTTCAAGCCCTCGGGAAGCTTGTTGTAGAGAGGCATGTTGCATTTGCGACTTTGAATTTGAAGATTTCAGTAAGTGGTTTGTGCGGAGGTCGATGGTGAGGGGTTGACTGATTTGAAGAACTGTGATGGTGGGACAAGAGATGACAAGAGATGTGTAACATGACACAGCATGAATGCGGAAGGCACGTTGCGTGACACAAATCGGCGCTCGGGAAGTTGCGAGCGGAATAGATTAAGTTCTGATGCTGCCAGTAACTTAGTCCGGCGATATGAATAAGGTATTTGAGCTTATTGACAATTAACTGGATCTTGCATTTGGTCGAAGGAAGATCAAAAAGCACTGGTTGGAGAAGATACAAGGCACAGAACAAATACGTGATGAGACAGTAAACATCCCAGTGGGATGACTGAAAAAGCTATGGCGGATTCTATGAAGTTCATAACAAACCATAAAATTGATTGAATCCATAAATTAAATCCAAAGTAGAAGAGATTGACTTAAAGTGTGCCACTTTAGCTAGTGTCGCGCAATGGAAACTTTTCTCGTCCCTTATCGTACAAAAGGCTCTCCATGCAGAAGCAAATACGTCCACCCTCTAAACAATACCAGAAGTAAGAAGAAAAGCTGCCAGTGCAACAGTGCTAAGCACTCCGAATCCAGCACCATATCGCTCAGCCGCGCCATTGATGTCGTCATCAGTACCATTATTCGTCATGGTATTGTTGCCCACGGTGGTCATAGGGCTAGCAAAGAGACATTGGAAGTTCACACTCGGGCTCTGAATCAACGATGAGTTCGAACCGTCCTGCTTCCAGAAGAATGACATGACAGGGGTCTCTCCCAAGATGGCGGGAGCCGTCTCATTGTAATACACGGAAGCTGAGATCTTGTACGACGCTACACGAGTGAGCTGATTCGAGCGCGGAATCGTCGGGTGGCAGTTCGAGGTACTATTCTCGGAAGCGCTGATTGGCTTGGCCGCACCAGCACCCGTGAGCGGAAATCCGTGGACTTGGGGAGAAGTGATTGTACAGCTGCTTGGGAAGTTGGACTGCACTGCTGAAGCGATCGACGAGCAAGTTGTGACTTGATTGGCGACACTGTCGACGCTGTTTCGGGCAATTTCGATGGCATTAGAGACGAGGTCGGTTCCAAGGTTGAGGGTGCACTGGTTTCCAAGAACGTCGCCACAGGCTGGTGATAGAGAATCGGTTCGGTTGGGTTCGAAGACTACATTATCGTTGTCTGGTAAAGTGATGCTGAAAGGATTTAGTCAAATGAAGTACTCTGGGAAGTGGAAAACGTCATATGCTGACACTGATTCCACGAGAAAGGGTACTTACTAGAATCCACAGCCAAAGTAGTCAAGATCCTTCGAGGTGAGATCAACATCTGGCGAGGTACCAAGGTACAAGACTCTTTCAACCTCTCGTTGATACTGATCGCTTTCTAAAATTTGGTCATCGATTCCCAGAGTCCAGCTGAGATCGAGACCTCCTTCCGTGATAGGTACGCTATAGTCGACTATGCCGATGCTTGTGAAAGTCTGGTTGGCTACAATGCAGTTTGCAGCACTTGAGTTTGGCACAACTGGGCATTCAACATCAACGCAAGTTCCGATATCATCTGCTGCCCTCGATATGGTAGATATGGCTAACAAATAGCTCAAAGTAAAAATGTGTTGGCTTGACTGATACATGGCGCCTGTAGTTGGAGTTTCTCGGGACTTTCTTAGGTGTATTCTTGGTTGTTGTAGAATTGATAGTCCTAGGTCTCTCTGTGCTTCGTTGTGATTAATCTTTATTGAGTTCGAGGAAGCTCACAAGTTCGTTAATGTTTTGTCGTTCAAAATGGTGGCAGGAACTCCAATGGCCGAATGCTGTTTTGTGTTTGACTTGGTTATCTTTGTTTATCGGAGTAGATATGACGTCGCTTGAAGGCGGGGCAGAATGAGAACAGAGAATGGCCGACAGGGTGATGAGATGTGCTTTCAGTCTTTAATAGGGATGGTGCCTCCGTCTTCACAGTGACTGCTTCGATGCATTGCGTCGAGTGGCATGTTACGGCACGCATTGTTTGCTGTGATGCGATGCCAAGATACCCAATCAAGGAAGGGCAAGCAGCCAAGGGAAAAGAACAAGCAAGAATGATAGCAATACAGTAGGCTATGCAGCTTACTCGTGATTTCTGTCTTCCTTTGAACGTTTCATTTTCCCTCCATTCTTTTTTGGTTCCTTGCATCCCATCCGCATCATCTTCCGATGCTCCGAACCCTGTGTCGAACGGCTCTTCAACTGGCCTGTGAATTGCCCGGTTCGGCACCTGTCGGTTCGGTTAATTCTTAGCTCTTGGCACCAGTAAATCAACACAGTGCACGGTATCTTATCTCCTTCAACTCCTCCCCACATCGCAAAATTCGAACCACTCACGTCAAGGGAAGACAGACCGTGGTGTCACTACAATACGACGCCATCGAGCATCCCACGCATTCTCATAGCTGGGTAACGACAATGACGTCATAAAGGATCTGGCGTCCATAGGATGCGGCTCTTTTCACAGCCAAGTACTGCATGCAGCATCAGTGCCGCACTCGCACATATGTTCTGCAGGTATGGACGGCTAAACCACCCTCTTACAGTGGTTCTTCTCTATTTACGTGCATGCTGCATAGGCGGCCCGTCATTCTTTATCTCCTTTCCGATGCTATCCTATCCCGACAAGCCACATCTTATCCTTACGATCCCCGACACCACGCTACAACTTTCTATTCAGAGCCAGCAGTTCATCGATTAGTTTCTCGGGCAAATGCAGCATTGTGTATTCCTCCCATACGGATCACGGCAGTATCCGATGCTCAGAATCGATTCGCAGAGGTTGCCGGCTTCTGAGAAATGCCAAGACAGCACGCGCTGCGTAGGGCTGACACTTTATCAGATGCTGTCCCAGGAATGGCTATCGAGTCCTTCTATCCAGCTGGAGTAAGCCCTCTAATTATTATGATCGAACTTGTTCCTTTTCATCCTAAAGAGCCTGCACGTTCTATGACTTGGTGCCAATTTTCTCCTGAAACCTTGTACTGTGCCACTACATTGCAGAATTTCCACAACACTCACTGGTTACCGTCTCTATCTCGAACCGCTCTTTCCAAAGTAAAGGGGTGACTTGCGCTGCTAGATCTCACTTACCTGGAGGCTCGTTCGGACGTTCCTATTTGCGATTGCGGAATTCAATTCCATCTACTATGACCTTTAAGCTGATTGCTTTCTACCATCGCCAGGTCATTCCAAGCATCGTTTCTTTCAAGTCAATCTACCCTGAGTTTTCGAGGCTCCAAATTTCGAGCCAGAACCCGCACACTCGCTCCTAGTCAAGCATGCCACGGAATTGACCTGAAGAACGGTAGCTGTCGGGGTAAGCGAGATCTTCATCTTTCGTCCTAATCCTGTGCCTCCATACATATGGCGGCCGACGCTAGAAAATTTGGCAGACATCAGAAGCTTCCCTGCAGCAACATCTATGGCCCAACACTTCCGAATTTGGCGATCAAGTTTCGTCTTCGGACGAACACCTGCAGCAGATGTGGCTTGCTTTCATCTCATCTAAAGTCCCCCAGCTTATGGACTACGCTGCCAAGGTTTTAGTCGGTGCCTTTGCATCTTCGCATCCGAAAAGCCTCTTGTTTGATGTCTGTGCCGTAGAGATACTTCGTCCCAAGTGCTTGAGTACACGATTCCTCACCAGAATACATCTTTCAATGACCTCAGCTTACTGTTTTTCTCCGATTTCGATGGAGCCCAAAGCAACATGCCACTGTCACCTTCCTCTTGTGGTGCCGAAGCATCCCTCTGAGTTCGAAAGAAGCAAAAGAAGAGAGTATACCTGGTAGGCGAAACCAGAAGGGCTGCTCGTAGTAATCTGTACGAATCAGACGAACGGAACAATTGTATTGCGTATACCTTTAACCTAAGCAGTCACCACCTGTGTATAGCAAATATGTACTTAAGGAGTTCCATTTCCGGTCTCAAATAGTGTTTCCTCAAGCCACCATCCTTCACTCGCACTTCAATTCTTACACAAGTATTCAACACACCTCTACACCTCAGACCCCTAAGTCTTTCCTGAAAAATCCACCACAATGGCAACAGTCATAGGAGTTGTTGGCTCTGTCCTCACAATCTTCTCTTTCCTGCAAGATAACTTCAACACCGAAGACCACACTACTAGTGAGACAAAGATGCGAGTTGTCGCCGGTCTCGACGGCACCGGTGATCCACCACTCAATAATGCAGGAGGTGACTATCCGGATGTCCGTCTCTTCAACGAGAATGGTGGCTTCCTTGGAGGCACCTACGACAATGGGTATGTCAGCAGCGGTACCGCTTATGACGTTACCATCCAGCAAACTGTCGGACAGCAACCCACCTATGCATTGTTCACTGGAAACACGGATGCAATCTGTATTGCTTATATTGCATCCACTTGGCCATTCGGCGGGAAATATGGTTGGGTTGGATCATGGGGGCGTAGATGCGGGCATCCGTGGTAAGGGAATTGGCCCTTGAACAAATCATTATCTTTCAGGAAACAACTGCTGATGATCATGCAATAGGTATGCTTCGGGCGTTTACATCGATGGCAAGAATCCCGACTGTATCTGGCTAGACTCTAACGGCGACCCAACACCAGTCACTGCTTTCCAAGTTCACTTCCCAGAGTTCAATGACAAAGGCGAAGGTTACAACAGCAACACCCAATAGTAAGTCAAGGGAGCAATTGAGCAACGAGCTTCAACTGATACGTCTCAGCTACTGTGATGCCGCACCGCCTTTCAATACGTACACCGGAAACGACCCCAACACCATAACCTACTGGACCCGCAAACGCAACGTACTCGCTTACCCAACCAGCAGCGCCGACAATCTCAGCACCCGCTCTCCTGCCAAAGAGCCCAAGCCAGTTCGCTCCACAGTCCGTGGTCTCGTAGACGACACTCGTCTTGTCAAAAGCCACATCGCAACACATTCCGCCGTCGAGCTCTGCGAAAGCCCTACCTCTGCTGGTCCTGACTTTGTTGCCTTTGCCGAGGGAAAGTTCTGTGATATGAAGGGCAGGATTGTCTGGGATCTGTGCAGCGAAACATTTTTGGAGCAGTGCTTTGATGCCGATGCTGGTGAGGTCAGATTTGGTGATCTGGCGAGAGGACTTGTGAAAGATTACACGAAGGTTATTGAATGGGCTTGATGGTTGCCACTGTGAGCTTAGTCGTTATTTGGTGAGGTGGATGCATGCATGTCGACTTGCAAGATTGTGTTTGCAGATCCGTATGGTGATCTAGGATGAAAAGTACTCCTCTTCTTGAAAGCGATTGTAGTTGAATGAATTTAGTCTGCTTTTTTGAAAGGACTTGAAATCGATTGGATTCGAAAGTTTTACGATCACACGGAATTCGAAGCCACCACCGTGGTGTGATGCCCCGAAATATCTCAGCATCATGGACCAGTGCTCATAAACGATCGCTGTAAAATTGCACTATCCTCACTCATCCTCAACTCTCGAACAAGCTTGGAAACACAAAAGTACCGCCCAAAAATAAGTTGACTCTATTCAGAGAACTAAATCGTTCCTTCGTGAGCCCCTCCGCGGGTATGTCCCAGGCACAGTGCACTCTAGCGAAGGCTGAGCACAACATAATTTCTCGGCAATCCATCCATCGTCCCTTGGCTTCACGGGGTCTCCACAGCTGATTCGCTAAGCTTTCAGGGGAAGCGAGACTAGCGAAGGATCAAAAGCCCCTCCCTTCCCTCGTGCAACCACTGGAATGGATAGACAGCCCACCAAGCACGCGGTTTGTTAATTTAGGCTTTCTGCTCTGCTTCAGCCTTGCGAGGGGTATACTAAGTTGTTGATCTTAGGAGATCTGGAGGAGAACCAGACGATCCTCAACTATGTCTCGATGATTTGATTCGTGCATCGTTCGTATATTCCTGGACCCCTCAATATTCTGCCTCGTGAGCCTGCATGACATGTTGACTAGATGATTAGTTCTCACACCGTTGCTTCAGCCGTATGAGGGGTCTTATTGTCTGTAGATCTCGGGCCCTAAGAAGATTGGACGCTGTGAGCTCGAAGTCTCTCTGTAACGTAACAATCTAACCATTTAGACTGCGAAGTACTCCAGAATCTGCCTTGCTTGCACGTCGCCCTTCTCTTAACTAATGCCCGTGTTGTTGTATTCCCGTACCGATACCTGTACCAATGTCCCTCCCGAGCTGAATGCCATGAGCTGCCGGCCCCTTTCTCCGCAGCACGCGACGATCCTACAAGTACAACATCGCTACATCTTCACATTGATTTGCAGGTCACACATTCCTTTCGAACTTGGCAGCACTCCCTCGTGCGAAATCTCAGAAGTCGAGTGGTGTTCATGTTGTTCGAGTGGTATGGATTAAAGTGTTGAAGTGCAGACAAAGGGCCTTGGCAAGGCAGGATGCCTTCCAAATTCAGCTGCGATGTTTCTAACAGGGAAGCTCATCGGGTAATAACCCGTGTCTAAAGATAATCATGAACCTATTCAGGGAAATGCAATGCTTGGATGAGGGGGCAATGGAAGGAGACTGATACGAAAGACAGAGGTCAAGGTGGGAGAAACACATGAAGGTTACTGACCGCGGAAAAAGTATAAGAAGGGCTGTTTCCCTCGTCGATATCAACATCTCTTCAGCAGCATCAGCTTCCTCATCTCCTCCAACAGCACAGAAAATCATCTCTCACCATTTAAATTTCAACTTCGACCTCAACTCACAAACACAGCAAACACCCGTCTACTCCACCTTCCAAACTCAAAATGAAGTACTCCACCATCATCCAAGCTATCCTTGTCGCCATCTTCAGTAACATCGTTTACGCATCCGTAATCGATACTCGCTCTCTTACCACCCGAGATGACCAGTCTCCAAATACCGAAGATCTTATTGCCTACCAACTTCCAGACGGCCGTCGCAGAATCGACTTCTACGACAATGGTGCTCTGGAGGGGTATGCCATCGAGACTGATGATGGAGGTTTGTACATTCGAAATTATGCAAAGCAAACAAGTCGCTAACGAGCAAAAAAGCTATATTCTACGACACTGACGGCTCTGAGGTCTCTCTCGCAGACGACGACGATTCCGATCTCGCTAGACGCCAATCCAGGTGGCGCTTGGCCATCAAGTTCGCAAAGTTGATCGCTAAGTGGGGAAAGCGAGCTTGGGATTACATTTACTGTGTTGGTGCCAGCTCTATGTGGAGATGTGGTGATGATGTGAGTTTCTCTTTCTTTTGAATATTTGATTTCGGTATCATCTTGGTGTGCTGGTGGAATGAATGGTCTTTCGTTGAATAAGGCTGATTTTGCTGGAATAGTACGTTCAGTGCGCTTCTCACGGCACCCCACCGTGGTCCTGCATCGAGGGCATCATTTGTTTTGGTGTTGCTGCTAGGAAGTGTTAGGCACGACAACCAATCTGATAAGTAAATATAGGACGGAGTGTGCGCTATGGAAGTGGAAAGAAGAAGGCAGCCGTGCAGGTTTTTGGTGATTGTTATGCTTGTTGATGTTTTGGCTCGCTTCGCTTCGCTGTGCAATGGGGCTCGGGTGGCTTTGACTTTCCTATCTTCCGTTTGGTCACTTGTATATCGCAATCAAGGCAGACACGTGTTTGAGTACCCAATTTTTGAAGAGATTCAGTTCTGGCTGTGATCCATTCCGTTCTTATTAGTCAACTCGATGATCCAGCTGTGCATACCATGGAGTGAGACCTTTGGACTTACATATTCCGAATGCAGAAGTTCTTGACACAAACCAAAGGCCCCGCTTTGTTGGGAAGTCCGCTGCTCACACTAAGCGATAATTAGGCCATGATGGCATTCCCTCATGATTCATCGGCTTTCGCATAGATGTATCGATCTTCAACTAGTAACATTAGTTGCGGCACTTCTTGCTTCTGCCGCAATCCGGTAACCAGATCCTGTATTGCAACCCCATCAACCTCACCTAAATCTGCGCTCGCTCTCAAGGATGAAGGCATTCAGATCAGAGGCGGTGATTTCAGCGTTCAAGGATCGTGCGCGAAGACCTTTGATCACCGCAATGATCGTCTCATTACTGCATGTGATAAGCATGTCTTTTAGAGTCACTTGATGCCAAGCGCAACTAGAGCAGAAGTATCAATGAACCTCGCAGTAAGAGGTGTACCCAGCCGAGCCGTGATCAGCCTCCCTTCTATTACAGCACTGTGGTACTTTCACTACTGGGCCTATAAGCACGATAGGTCGCCGGTAGTAGCCACGCTACAGTTGCTCCTCACCTCGGCAAGCGCCATACTGCAGCCAGTGCTCTTTTTGGTTCATAGACAATGCCGTGTGACCACTTCGATGTCTTGATTCTCATGCATGGTATCGGTTTGCAGTGCGGGTCATTGAAAGAGAGTTTCGCTTATCGTCCTCTTGCTTTTCACCTACCAGACAAGGTGGCGATCGTTCTCAGGGAATGTAATTATCAATAAGCAATCACTTCTTGGTGTATAGTCGGACCATCTCTTAGTGTTCAAATGAATATGATGAATTTAAATTCGGAGAAGGCGAGTTTGCGGCGCATCGGGCGCCATGATTTGTGCATAGGGCTGGCATTCTAGACGCTTTTGACACGCTGTAAGGCTTGAATTGACAGTGCTCGCTCGGAGAATTTTCACTATTTTCTGCGAGAGTTTACTGCCCTGGGAGGTCTAGATGGAAAAGGCCAACAGAAGCTGCCGACCCTAGCATGAGTGTTGTCACAGTTGACCTCGACTAGAGCCAATCATGATGTCCGCTTAATTGCTCGCTCGGCCACTATGCTGGGCACGCTACGGCTGGTACCCCGCATCTCCACAACCATCGCGCTCATGCAGACCTTATGGAGTCTGGAGCCAAAACTAACGACGTCTGTCAAATGAGAATGCTGGATCCTTGAAAAGGCTTAAAATGGGATGCAGACTTGATTGGAAGATCTCAGCCCCTAGCTCAACAATCACCGTCTGGACTGCCGAGCTACGACAGGAACATCGTAGTGGGCTAACAATTTTGGTTGAGAACATCATCGTGCTGGTGTTAAGGCTGCAGTGGCTTGATGGCTCTGTGGCTGCGAGATAGCATGGGCATACTACTGGACTGGGGATTTGACGGTGTTTGATGATTTGATGGTTGGGTGCTGTGATGTTCTGATCTGTTGTTCCAAGAAGGGTAGACATGTCATTTTGAGTAGTGGAAGGCGAAAGCATGGTAGACTAATGCGAAGTCCAATGCTAGCATGGCGACGGGGAGCTAAAGGGAAGCCGTAAGGCAAGGAGCTACGAGAGAGAGCTATCACAGCTCTGAGCTTTCATATAAGAAGGAACGACACTCTCTTGTCCCAGCATTCGATCATCATATTGTTCAACTACATCTTTCGTCAACGCACAACACTGTTTCTCTGCCCGTACGAACAAATCGAAAGCCTTCCGAGGTTCCTCCAAAACAACACATTCAAGTTCGCGAGCTACCTTCACCATGGCAGGGGGAGCTATGATATCGACGGGAGGGACGATTGAGGGTGGATTCCTTAAAGGAAGAGCTCTGATCTACCCTCTCTTTCTGATCACCCTCCTATTCTTCCTCTGGGGTTTCTCGTATGGTCTTCTCGATGTCTTGAACTCCCATTTCCAGGCTGTGCTCAGCATTACGAAGCTGCAGTCGACTGGTTTGCAGGTCATGTACTTCGGTGGAGGGTGAGTTGGATCCTTTCCGGCCTGATTTAGGGAGTTGGCTGACAAATTACAGATATTTCCTCTTCTCGCCAATTGCAGCAGAGGTTTTGAAGCGTCGTGGATACAAGACGACTATCTTGATGGGACTCACTCTCTACTCTCTCGGCGCCGTTTTTTTCTGGCCCACCGCACACTTCACCACAGCCGACAACAAACTTGCTTCATACGGAGGCTTCCTTGCTTGCACGTTCGTGATTGCTTGCGGTCTGGCCACACTCGAGACATCGGCCAATTCCTATGCAGTCATTATTGGTGACCCCGCCTCGGCCTCTATCCGCCTGCAGTTCTGTCAATCTTGGAACGGTGTCGCTTCTTTCGTCGGTCCTTTGATTGCGTCAAAGTTCTTCTTTTCTGGGGAGAATGCGAACAATTTAACTAACGTTCAGTACGTTTATCTGGCAGTGGCATGTCTTGGCGCTGCTGTTGCGGTCCTCTTCATATTCACCAAGCTTCCTGAGGTCTCTGAGGCTACACTTGCCGAAAATGCCAACATCGAGATTCAAGCTGTCGATGAGCATGGAAACCCGATTGGCCAGGGTCCATTGTGGAAGCAGTATAACATGATCTACGCATTTGTTGCCCAATTCTGCTATGTTGGTGCTCAGGTATGTTTCCAGCAAAGTTCAAGTAGTCTCCAAAAATACTAAAGTCCTCAGGTATCGATTGGTGCTTTCTTCATCAACTACGTCGTCGAGAACGGAGGCTTCACAAAGCCACAAGCTTCGAACTTCCTCTCATACGCTTTGATCATCTTCACCGTTGGTCGATTCGTGGCTGTCGGTATCGCATTCTTCCTTGCACCGGCGTTCATCATGGTCATCTATTCTCTCCTTGTCATTGCCATGACGGCTTGTGCTTCGTCATTGGAAGGCTCAGCAGGTGTTGGGACGCTGATGGTCACATATTTCTTGATGGCACCTATGTATCCCACTATCTTCACCATGGGTACAGCTAGTAAGTTCATCCTCTCACTTGCAACACTAGCGAAAACGAGATAATGACTAACATAACCTCCAGATCTCGGTATTCACACTCGTCGTGGTGCTGGTATCCTTGTAATGGGTGTTGCCGGAGGAGCGGTCCTCACACCAATTCAGGGTGCTGTCGCTGATCACGCCTCCACCCGAATCTCCATGGTCGTCCCACTCGTCGGATTCGTCGTTGTCTTCACGTATGTCGCATTCCACTGGTTCACCCATGGCAAGAACATTCTTCGCGTGAAGGACATTGTCGTCGCTGCCGATACTGCTGGTCGTCGTGGCTCTGCCTGGGGAGGTGCTGTTGGTGGCGCGGTCAACTACGTACACTACACTGGAGAGAAGGAGGGGATGACAGAAGGTGGAATGAGAAGAGCAAGTGTTGTTAGCCAAGGACGCAAGATGTCCATTGCCGTTCAGGTGAAGAGACCAAGTGTCAGTCATGGGGAGACTGTTTTGGAGGAGCAGAAGGGAAATCCAATTTTGTTGTAAAGAGGGGGCCGATGTGATGGGTGCCTGAGAGACTAGCTTTACGGCATATCGGATGGGGGCAGGAAGTGGTGGATTCTGAGGGATGCTATGCGGGGGCGGGGAAAGATTTGAAGAGATGACGATGTATGATTTCTATGTGTTTGTTTTGGTTTCGTGTCTTATACCACAGATGATAGTTTGTCGTTTTCAAATACCAATTCGTTGTAAAAAGAAAGGCATTGACCTCCAGACGTCTCTCGTGTACTATTCCTGCTCAAACTATCCTCCAGCTGGGGTGGGCATCGAGCTGCTGAAGCTTAGCGAGAGACCACAACATCTCCCGGAAGTTTTGTGAACCCTGCAGCACGAGATTAGTACCATCACAAGAACACAACCTTCAATTCAACTCCATCCAAGTTGCTTACATCCATCGACATCCTCTTTCATCGTTTGGGGCATAGTACATTTCATCGCATCCTCATCTGGCTGCCTCAGAAGCTCTTTGCACCTGTCGCCTGTGCAGCGAGCATTGAGAGCGCGCTGTAACGAGTCGCCTTTCCAGCCGAATATGTAGTCCCCGTGCTGGCCATGACCAGTACTGAACTCATTTTGTCAGTGTAGCAACTCAAAGGGGATGCGTTGGAGCGGAATGTTGAGCAGATAGACCTACGCATCACCCATCGCATAAACAAATGGCTGACTCCCATCCTCCCTCCACAACTCCAAATCATTCCAAGGCCTGGTATCCCACATGACTTCATACATCAGCTGCGGTAAATGTACTGGATGACTATCCGGGCACTTCCCTCTTTCCAATGATGGCGTGTACGGTCTCGTCACAACCGGATCAGCATACGGCTCGAACGGGATGTCAGAGTACACAACATGGCTTTGATGGTCAGGAGAATCGAGATTGACCCCGTCCCAACAGGTCGGAAATGTAATTGTCGTGCGGATACCACCGGCACAGAACTCATTTGAAAGTGATGTTGTGTCATTACCGGTGCATGGTGCGCCGCCGAAGGGCTCAAAGTTGGCACCGAAGCAGCGGTGGCAGATCCCGCGAGATTCACCCTCGGTGCTGCGAAGCATTGGATTGCCTGCTAGCATGCGGAAGCCCTGAACAGTGTCAGCCTGGATACGGAATGAATAGGGATTTCTTAAGAGAGCGACTGACCGGCGTGAAGGCAGTGACGTTTGAGACCCCGTCATACGGCGGAATATAATACACTGTAATGCCTCCATTCTGCTTCAATCCGCCATTCTCAAACTGCGCCACTCTCTTGAAAGATCCATTCCTTGCCTGGTAGTACAAAGCAGCTGTCCAGTAATTGCTCAAATCTTCGCTGAATGTGCAGCTTGTGCATGTGGATTGCGCAGCTAGATCGTGGGATAAAGGGACCATGGTTGCATTGAAAGAGTTCCCACCAACGATCTGATGCGTATGTGGTGAGCCAATTATGCCTGGGGAGACGAGAGGATCAAGTCGCTCGACCACAAGCTGTGAGCAGGCGAAGCGCATCATGGCTGCTTGTTGAGCGCTGATCAACGAAACATGCCCCATGAGGGCTACGAGGGAAGCAATTGAACAGTGCATGATCGTGGTTATCCAAGGAAAAGGGAATTGATGCCGAAAGTCCAGAAAGCAATTGACACAGTGACCTGCATGCTGATATACATCTTGGATATGCTGCTGGGGTTCAACAACTGCCGAAGACGGAGGACTATCGTTCCTGATGGATATGCGTAAATGCGATATATTCTTGGTGCCGAGAATATCTTCCTAAACTGGCTGGACATTGATTGGTCAACCATAGATTGGATCGCTGCTCCATAGCTTGAAGTGTGATTATGGTGATAACGAAACCATTCTCTGTCTCTGTCTCGATGACGAGTGTCCCTTCGACATCCAGGGACACGGTTGAATACTCGGGAGGGGCTTGTAGAACTGGTGAGGCAAATGAGGATGTGCTCATGAAGGAAGAGAGCCGTCCAGTTTCCACTTCAAATTTGAGCATCATTTAATCAGCCAGCGGAATTATCGGTAGAGAACTGATTCAAACTTATGAACGCAGAGCAGGTAGGAGAATGACGACATCAGACGGCCGGAGAGACAAGACAAGGCCACGCTTGCGGAGGCAAGTATCAGGTGTCATTTTCAACCCGACGAAGGATGAAGAGGCAGGATCCATCTTCAATGGCATAGAAACTTATTCTAATATATTACCTGAGGCATCTTGAGGTATCGCAGAGAAATCTCACCGAACTTCTAGAAAAGCTATAGGACTCTCTCTTCGGGAAATACCGTATGCACTTTTGGGTTTGAGGCAGATCTTGCGCCATTTCGGCCACCATCTCACCTGCGCACGGTGTGCAGATACCAATAATCAAAAGCAAGACCAAGATGGATGGAAAGAGAAGACAACGGGTGTTGTCAAAGCATGACCAAAATAACCTGGTCGAGGAGAGTTCAGGACAATCACTACTATAGTCACGTGACACTCACGCCGAACCCTGGCGAACTTTCGCTCCCAACACATTCAGTTGACAACGGAAGACAAGTCAAGCAGCGCAACGTTACAAGCCTTTCACAACATTCTGGAATACACATAATGTCTAGGAAGAGGACTCGGCGCACAATGAGGGCTCAATACGCTCCGAAAAACTGCTTCGTGGAAGGAAAGCAGTTGATGGTAGTAAGCCCCAAGGGACCCGCTCGACACGACCAACCTGCACCTTGGAAACTCAACCGATGGAACCCTTGAGCTTCCAGTACCGAAACCTGCCTTCCATCGAATACGAAACAACGAGAAATGCTTATATGGTGGCACACTGAGCTGAGGATGTGCGTGGCAGACAGAAATTCTGCTGGGACACCAGAATCCCAACTGTCGAAATTCATTATACGATGGCAGAGTGCTAAATATGGCGGCCTTGCTCTGTAAGATTATGCTGGGGATCTGCGAGCCCTGCGCGATACTTTGCAGCGACGGAACCCGTCTGCGACTCCAGACAGTTCGCGATACGACGAGGTAGTTCCAAGTGGTACGAATTGCAGCATCTTCGAGGAAGAAAACCACACCTGAAATGCACGACACAAAACAGGAAATAGCCAAGGACATAACCTCGATCCCGAGCGCGGTTAGATGATGGGAGAATAGTGGTACCTCATGCTCGGAGCAGTTGTTGGCTGAAGGATGAAGCGGTTGCAACAAGATCGTTTCTTGCTTCTTGTTCGAGGCCATCTCTATGAGCTTCAAGATACTCTCAAAGTCTCAAGATTACACGAAGGCGTCTTTGGGAACTCTCGAAGCGCCACTTGGTTGGGAAAGATTGCGCGGTCTGATTTGTCCAGGACTTGAAGAGAGTGGTTCACGGCAGATCGGTATCTGCAGTTCTCGGCTCCGAGGTCTTGCGCCCGATTCGTTTTCTGCATTCGAAACGCTTCGTGGAGGTTGTCGAGCTATGTTGTTACAGAGGATCCTGCGATCCGGTCCGCCTATATCACAGCTCTTCCAGACCGTGGACTTGACACAATCATACAATCGGCCCCGGTTGCGAGTGCTGGTGTAACAAGTCCGGGTTTGCTCTCGCATTCTGTTCTTTATCAGTACTGTCTGGGTCCTCAGAATAACCTTTAGTCTCTTCAAGGTTCAGCTCCCAGCCATCACGAGGTCCCATCCACTTCCATCTCAATTGACTTTCTTCGCATAGCGGTCAACATATGGCAAAATGTCGGTACAGGGAATCGAAGCTGTCAAGCGGATCTCCTTGGTCGGGCTTACCGGCCCCTCTTTCTTTTTGTATCGCTTTCTTTTTTCTTTCTGTTTGAGCGACATATCATTCTCGACTCACTCGCAATTGTGTCCGGATATCTTATTGTTCGTCCCATGTGTGGCAACGTCTTTCTTCCTCACAAACCGGATCATGCAGTACCAACTCTTGGCAGCTTTAGTGCCCAGCGGACTACTTAATGAGCAAGCGCTAGAGACATTCCAATACTTAAACCATACCGTCATACATCATTTGGTCGCAATATGGATTCAGTCATGTATACCTTCTGTTCAAGCACAAAATTCTACTTGGGGTAAGAATGTCATAATTTGTCAACATTGAGAAGTCTCGAATGCATCCATCTTGCGTTCTGAACTACCAAGACTTACACCCTTGGTATCTGATGTCAGCGAATGTCGGATTCTTGGCTGCATCAAGCCGCGTTGTAAGCCTCGAGCCACAGGGCTTGGCGACCAATTACTCCACACGTGGGGTTTATCTTATCCTCATCTATCAGGAAATCGCAGAATGCAGGTACTTGTCCCGTCACAACGGCCAGTAAGATCTGACAAGGTGTGAAATCGTTCCTCGGCGAATCCGAACTTATATGCAAGGCTACGACACATCCTCTTATCTAGCAGTCATCTATCTGTATCCTTGCACGTGGGCTGCTGCATTTCATTCCTATTGATTCGTTTCCCTCTGTTAGTTGCAGGATATGCCTGGAGGTGCATGTTTATGACCGATAGACCCCGCGCTGGATAGCTTGCCCAAGGGTGGGAGCTATCCGGGAGCTATGCAATTTTTTGGGCCGGCGGAATTCAGTAAGAGCTACAAAATCCCACAGCTCTTACTTTTCCTTTTCTTTCTTCTACGTCCCTTTCCTGCCCCAAGAATGCGTTTCATTGCCCACCTTGCTGTTGTGGCCGGAGTCGTCAGCACAGTGTTTGCTCTGCCAACAGACAGGCACTACAAGGAACATCATGACGACCACGATCATGACCACGAGAATCCAATGAGCAAGCACTACAAGGTGTCGTACGATCCTCGGCCATTCTACATCATCAATAACATGACCGAGTCTCCTCTCAAGAAGAAGCTCGAATCGTGCGAGAATGGACCATTCTCAGTCACTGGATTCTCAATTGGTCATCGCGGAGGTGCAACTCTCCAATTCCCAGAAGAGACTGTCGAAAACACAATTGCAGGCGCACGGATGGGCGCCGGTATTCTCGAATGTGATGTCGCTTTCACAAGTGATCGCCAACTCGCCTGTCGTCATTCCCAATGCGATTTGCACACCACCACCAACATCCTTTTGCACCCCGAATTGGCTGCCAAATGCACTGTCCCCTTCACACCCGCGAATGCAACATTCCCTGCCAATGCTCTTTGCTGCACCAGCGATATCACGGTGGATGAATACACGAGTTTGTGTGGGAAGCAAGACGGCTTCAATGCCAGCGCGACAAACGTGGAAGACTACCAAAACGGAACACCAAACTGGCGAACAGATCTATACTCCACCTGCGGCACAGTCATGACTCTCGACTCATACATCACCCTCGTGGAATCCATCCCCGGCCACCGCAACTACACCCCTGAGCTCAAGACTCCCCCCTCCCAAGTCCCCATGCCCTTCAACGGCTACACTCAAGAGCAGTACGCCCGCGACCTCATCGACAAGTTCATTCAGCGCAACATCTCCGCCGACCGCGTCTGGGCCCAAAGCTTCCTCCCCGCAGACGTCTACCAATGGATAGCAGAGTACCCCGATTATGGCCAGCAAGCCGTCTACCTCGACGAGGACGGCGACACGCCCGAAACCCTACCCACCGCATCCTCCCTCGAGCGCCTCTCAGCCATCAAAGCCAAAGGCGTGAATATCATCGCTCCGCCTTTCGGATACCTCCTCACCACCACGGCGGACAACAAGACTATAATTCCGAGCACGTACGCCATCTCTGCTAAACAGGCGGGTCTCGATATCATCCCTTGGACGCTGGAGCGCTCGGGTCCGCTTGCGGATGTTAGAGCCGACGAGGAGTATTATTATGGCTTCTTTGCCCAGGGCGTTTCGTATGATGGGCAGATTTATGAGGTTTTGGATGTTTTGGCTAGAGATGTGGGGATTAAGGCGATTTTCTCGGATTGGTCGAGTACGGTGAGCTATTATGCTAACTGTTTTGGGCTGGGGTATGGTGGGTTCCAGGAGTGAGTGCGCGAGTGTGTGCATGGTGTGGAAATCTCAGATGCAAATATACGTAGATAGCGAGTGGTGTATGCCGCATCTACTCGGGTAAATATATTGTTTAATTCACTGGACCGGACCCTTTCTCATTTGGTCGCAAGTGGTGTGGACTGTCTCTTGACCAGTTTCGGTTTCTACTGGTTCTCAAAACTCATTTTGTATACTATGCGACATGTTGACAGGCTTTCCCTTCTGTTCCTCCCATCTAGTCGACTATCTCCTTGTCATTTATTCTTCCTGCCTGATGATCTGAGTAGACTTTTCCATGAAAAAACTTTGACCAAATTCAAGCAATGGATTAATCGTCATCATTCTTTCTCCTATCAAATTCGATTTCATGTAGGCTAAGAGCGTCGCATTTCCCAGGTCGCTCGGAACCTGTTGCGTTGCCACCTTGCCCGCCCATTTCAAATTAACTTGTCTCTGCTTGGTATAGGTGAAGAAATGCAACGATGAGATTACACCATGCCACTGCCTGAATCATTTCTATATTTCCCTGTTCCCAATGGGCCTCAAAGCCCAGGCCATCCGAGAACACCACCTCAGAGCCCAGAGGTTCACAGAAGCAACATCCACGAACAGATCGATATTCATCATATACCTGCCTCAAGCGGAGGTCACTGCGTCGTAAAAGTACACGTTTCATTATCCTACATTCTATATACACCATCCTACCACAGTCGCATTTTACAAAGTCATTCATTCCTCTTCCAACACCGGAATCAATGGCTGCCTCTCGGGATCCAAAAACTCGCCATATTCCTTCACACTCACCACCTTCCCCTTGTACCTCACAAAGCCAACAAGCACAACACCAACCACGAATCCAAACGCTGCAAGCACGATATTCACGGGTGTCGGATCACCGTGGAATTTTTCGAGCGTGAGGGCATCGATGCCGTATTGTGAGAGGTTGACGAGGCCGGAGAGACAGATGATCATGCCGTAGACTTGGCCGAAGGTTTTGAAGCCGAAGACTTTGGTGGCGTAGTCACTGGACCCAAGTTAGCAACGTTCCGTGTAACGGCGAATGTCATTAAATAGCAGGGGACTTACGACATAGCGGAGTAGTACAGTGGTCTAAGGATCACGAAGAGAATGACTGTCATGTTGGCTGCCCAGAGGAACGGTAGGGAGTTCAAGATTCCGATCGCGGTACTCAAGCTGACGATGACAGAAAGTGCTGACGGTACACTCAAATTGTCCAGAAACAATCCGATAACAGGCGTACAAACCACTCCTCCAACAGGAAGGGCAATGTCGAAGAAATGGTTGATGCCGATTGCCAATTCTTCAGAGCCAAGCATGTACTCGTACTGCGAGCGGATGGTAGCAATGAAGTAATTCATGCGCAGCATCTGCAGCACTGTGAGTAGAGTGATGAGGATAAACCACGGCGTCAACATCTGCTGATGTGCAGGCAGACCATGTAGAGCTCCCCAAACTGCACTCTTCACCAATCTATCTTCCTCACGATCGGCTCGCTCCCTACGCTCGTCCTCGCTTCCGAGAAGTCTGTCCAGTTTACGGATCTTGTTCTTTCGCTTCCCGGAACGTTCCCGACGTACTCGATAGATCTCGTCATCGCTGGAGATGTCGTCGTCTGATGAGTGGATATCTCGACCTGCGTCTTGAGCGATCTCAATCTTTCTCTCGAGTTGCGGGACGGTGTCGTAGGACTTCGACGGGAGGACTGTGACTTGGGAAATGAAGATGAGGATTGGGACCGCGGTGTAATACAGGAAGAATCGATCAGGGGTGAATCTCTGGTTCGTGCCAGTGTACGCCATTCGGTAGAAGAGGAATACTGCAGCCGAAGCATCGAATGACCCTGTGATGAGAGCGACGATGGTCCCGGAGTACTTGGGAAAGGCATTGGCCATCTGGAAGGATGGGATAAAGATGAACGTTCCGCCAAGTGCGAGGAAGAAGTTCGCCATGAGGTAGCCATCGAATTCTGGGATCCTGAAAGCGTAGGACATCAGGACGGTACCGATAGCGAGGAAAATGCTAGCCAAGATACCACAGACTCGAGGACCGAATCGATCGAGGATTGCTCCAACTGGAAGTGCGGACACATTACTGGTGATAGAAGCGAGTGTGAAGAAGAAGTTCAAACTTTTGTCCACGTCAATTTGTATGTTCCGGAAGTGGTTTCGGAAGGTACTTACCGAATGTCCTGCTCCACGCAAAGTTCAACATCCTGATCCAACTCCTCTGCCGTACACAATTCCCGATAGACACCTTCCGAAATCAACACTGGCTTCAATGCAGCAAATCCAAACACAATTCCAGACGCTAACCAACAGACTAAAACAATGATGACAACCTGAACGACTCTCTGTGCAGTCGATATGACATAGGCCGGAATATGGTCCGCCTGGTCTTCGACCGGAGGAGGGAAAGCATCATAGCTCAGCACTCTCCTTACGACAAGAGTAGGTTCGATTTCAAGTTCTTGTCTATCGACACCTTCGATGGCAGAGACATGCTGGGCTAAAGACATTTTTATGAAACTAGGGTATATAGGAATAGGTGCAGGAGTGAGACTTTAGGATTTTGGAGACGAAGCGGACGAGTCAGAAGAGTGGAATGGTGGCGTGGCGAGCTTGTTGAAAGCTTGATAGGAAGGGAAGCAGGGCAGTAACTGGAGGGGATGGGATGTACGATGGCAGGAGCGCTCAGCTCAACCAGCAACAGTATGAAAAGCAGTCAAGGCAAAAAACAGAACATCCTTTGATGATTGCATGTATTTTTGGATGAGGAAGAGAGAGGAAAATCTTCCAGTTTCTTCCATGAAATGAAATTTCTCACGATAAGATAAGACCACCGATGCATAATAAGCTGCAGTTGGCCAGACCAGACTGGGGCAATATCTTCTCCATAATTCATGTTGACATTAGGTACGAGCAGCCTATGACTGGCTGTTTTGCTGTTGGCCCCGCCTGTGGCAAGGGGCGGCATTGATCGCTGACTTGCCTGGGAATCGGAATCAGGATCATGATATCAGAAAGTCGGTGACTTCACGACCGGAACTGAAGGATGAATAATATCGACGTATCTCTGAAACACGCAAATTTTAGGCAACAGATGTTTGTCAATACAACAGTTCAATTTGCAAAGAATTTGACCAGTATTTGACCTGTTAATTATATCAACAGCGTGAAGCAGAATATCCCCACAGCTCAGCTGACTTGTCCTTCCTTGGTTGTGTTTCCGGGCTTTGGGCTGGGGTGTCACTAGGGCGTACCACTAGCTGCCGAGGCCTGGACATCGGGCCTGGACACGACAGCACAGGCAGACGAGACGAGACGAGACGAGACAGGACAGGGTGCATAGAGTTTTCCCTCGTCATTATTTGCAGAGACTTTAAAACAACAACACTTTGTACGACAAACACAGACCATTGGATACTTCTTTCGCGCCCAATTGCACACCTTACCATCCCTCAAACATATCCTACAATAACTACATCCCCTGATACCCAATGTCCACCGAACGAGACGAGCAGGAGGAGGAGCGGAGAGCAGAAATCGTCTCCAGGCACATCGACCCCGCATACACCGCCCACTTCGACGACCACCACCCAGAAGACTCTGGCACAAACCCCACACACACCTCCGATGAAGAAGCACGAGAACAGCACGAAAGCTCCCTGAAGCTGCAGGGTGGAGACGTCCATCGCGATATCTACAAGATCAGTGCCCGAGGAAGCGGGAGTCCCATGCAAAGAGCGCAGACGTTTTCCCATCCAGGAAGACCGAGCACGACTCATGCTACGGAACATAGAGAACCAGGGGGATTCCGCAGACAGTACGTGCAGCAGCAGTTGATGAAGCGCTCGAAAAGCTTCACGACGCCCATTACGAGTAATTTCGTCCATTTCTTGGATCTATATGGTTCTTTTGCTGGAGAGGATCTTGCGGAGTCTGAGGATGATACGGCGGTGGAAAGTGATGAGGAGGAGCGGTTGTTATCTGGAGATGGGGAAGGAGAAGGGAGACCTCTGCTTGGGAGACGGAAATCTACAAGGGCGAGCAAACCTGGAGATGCCAGTCTGACGAGGACGTTCTTTCTCTTGATCAAGTCGTTCATTGGGACGGGTGTGCTGTTCCTCCCGAAGGCTTTCAAGAATGGTGGATTGGCTTTTTCCCTGGTTACCTTGGTCATGATCTCTTTGATCTCTTGTCTGGCCTTCCATTTACTGCTGAAATGTCGAGCTAAATATGGTGGAGGATATGGTGATATTGCGGAGGCTATTGGAGGAAAAAGAATGAGGTCGATTACTTTGGCATCTATTACGCTTTCTCAACTTGGCTTTGTCTGCGCTGGTATCATCTTCACGGCCGAGAACTTATACTCGTTTTTGGAAGCTGTCATCAAGGGAGCTTCGCCGCTCTCAATTACAGCTCTGATCGGGATCCAGTTGATCGTTTTGGTTCCCTTGGCATTTATTCGCGATATTTCCAAATTAGGCGGTGCAGCTCTGTTGGCTGATGTTTTCATTCTTCTTGGGCTTGGATACATCTATTCCTACGACATATCAACCCTCGTCACGGAAGGAATGAGCGACACAGTCAAGATGTTCAACCCCCGAGATTTCACTCTCACTATCGGCTCTGCCATTTTCACATTCGAAGGCATCGGCCTCATTCTACCCATCCAATCATCCATGAAGGAACCCCAGAAATTCGAAAGTCTGCTATATACAGTCATGCTCATCATCACTGTTATCTTCGCATCAGTCGGCGCCCTCAGCTACGCCACGTTCGGCGATAAAACCACCGTCGAGATTATTAGCAATTTCCCCCAAGACTCGAAACTCGTCAACGCAGTTCAATTCCTTTACTCCCTCGCTGTCCTAGCCGGTGATCCTGTGCAGCTCTTCCCCGCCATGCGTATCCTCGAAGGCTCTATCTTTGGACATCGCTCAGGCAAGCAGAATGTCAAGACGAAGTGGAAGAAGAATGCGTTCCGGACGCTGCTGGTATGTGGATGTGGTTTGATTTCGATTCTCGGAGCAACGAATCTGGATAAGTTTGTGGCGCTGATTGGAAGTTTTGCTTGTGTGCCGTTGGTCTATATCTATCCAGCGTACTTGCACTGGAAGGGTATTGCGGAGGGGAGGTGGGTAAGGGCTGGAGATGTGCTATTGATGGGAGTTGGGTTGGTTGCCATGGTATATACGACTGCTGTGACGCTTAGTCGGTGGTCGAGCTCGTGATGAAGTGGTTGAATGTGGGATGTGTGTATTAGCACCTGTATCAACGTGTCAAGCAGCTAACATCTCAGCATCTGATGTCATCAATTGTTGGTCAGGTTCTTGAGCTTGATTCATGTGCTTGAAACGACCAGCCAGTCTGCTCTCTGTCTTCGAACAATCGAGCACACTCCGCATTCTATTCCCAATCAAAGTTCATACCCATGATCCCACCACCCTCCATCCTCAACCTCAGGCTCTTTCCGCTCATGCTCCCCAAATCCTTCCAGCAACGGTCTCACCACCTCACTTTCCAGTGGATCCTTGAAAAATGTTCCGCCGCTCAATTTGATACCCTCACACCTCTCCTCCATCGTCAACGCATTGTAGATTGTGCCAATATCGCCATGAACCTCCTTCCAATTCTCGTACCTCAACAACCAGACCCCTCCTTCCTCTGGCCATCCTAGAAACAACACCTCCCGCTCATCAGACCACATCATCCGCATCTTGGATTTCGTTGCTTCTTGATAGTCCCACCAGCTACTCCACCACTTCCCGCCAATCTTGCGAAGCCGAGTACAGAATAAATCTTCTTCTGTGTGGTTTGACGAGCGGGGAGCACTATGAAAACGATCCAGGCCGATATATGCAAGCTCGACCGCGAGGACGCGTTCAGCGATTATTATGCCGCCCATGGAGGGCCAGCAGTAGATTGTGTTGATGTAGAGTCCTGATGAGGGATCGAGGCGAAGATTATGGGGTTCGGTGTCGAGGTAGTGTATGTTTGTCCAGTATCGGTCTGGCTCGTTTGCAATGCCCAATATGTTGGCCTTGGATTCTTCAGATGCGATCTTTGAGTGATGAGATTCGGTGCCTGTGCTGATCGAAGTGAGGCCAGCTCGACATATCGCGAAAATGAAGGAAAGGAGGATGGCGAATGCTCCTGTTCTTCGAGTTGGCGAGAAATTCATACTGGAATAACGAAAGGGAGTACTGAACGTTCATTTGCAAGTTTTGGGAGATTAGAACGAAAATTGTTGTTCTAATCTGTGTTGGAAGCCTGATTTGTTGGTTCAAAGGCGGCAAAGTTGGCCAGTTGGGTCGGTCAGTGCTGTGCCTCTCCTTACCAACCATCCGTGGTGCAGTTGATTTCGAAGCATCATCAGAGCAGGTCCGAAAGCCATCCAGTTGACAAAATGCTAATGTTCTTGGAAAGTCTATTCAGATGCTTGGCGTATGTCCTCAAGTACATATTCGCCTCGAGCTTCATCCGTCATCCGTGATACCGCTCCAATGTTAAACTAGCCGCACTCGTCTAGAAAAATGGCAGAGCAATTTTCTTTTTACACCACATCGATTTTAGACGACAGTACAATCATTAAAAACCTCAAAAGCGCATATTTTTCGAGCTCAAACATTCGAGAATGTCTTCCCGTCCGCCGTTGGAAATTCACTGCCGCTTAGCGAGGACCATATTGCTGGACATACAGATCCACGTTTTCCTACTCGTAAGATCATTGTGCTTCCTGCGCAAGTAAGAGCAATGAATATCCTCCTCGAAATCTGACATCAAGGTTTCTTTATGTTTCCGCATGCGATGTCGTTTCAAAGAAGTTGCTGGAAAGTTGTCTGCCGAGTGCGTCCAGCTTGAATGACAACAAAGGACCGCGCCCCCTCGGGTCGCTATCATAATCACCCCAGTGAGCTTTTTTGACCTAGTCATGTTATATTCGTCTTTGGATCTGTTCCTGCACCTCGTTGTATACATCGTTACAATTCTCTTGGCCAACATGCAAAAGATGCAAGGTTTTTTGAATAAGCTCGGGCTTGAAAAGAAAAACACCAAACCCGAGTTGGAACATGATAACGTTTCACCACACCTGTTGCACGATGGGAGTTATGGACGCCGTGATTCCCAATTTTATGAGCGTGTTCGAGAAGCGACTCTGAACCACTTGAATGTTCGTCTGGAGGTTGTCAGGCCTTTGTCTACAGAATATCAATACCTGAAAGCTCCACTGTCGAAGATGCTAAAGGAAGGAAAAGATGGTACGGTGGCCCACAACTACAGCTTCGAAAGGTTCAAGGAGATATTCGAGCGGAAGATCAACGAGAGTGCAAATGATCAGAGCAAGATCTTGAAAACTGAACCTGAACATGGTGTCGACTTGAATTACGGTAAATTGGGTTGGTTCTCAGGTAGTGGCGACTATGATCGTGTGATCGACCAGGACTCATTTGCTGTTGCCCTCAACGGCTTATACCTAAATCGAGGACGGGCAGATTTCTTGACCTTCGAGTATCAGATGGAATGGGAGGAGCAGAAGAGGAAGAGGCTGGAATCGGACAAACTCGTTGTCGAAATACAGGAGGATTGGAATAAGCGGCTGCCTTCAGTGACCACCCCTCCGAGGAGGAGACAGAATTTAGACGAAGACAGCAGACCTGGAACAGCAAGGACCTCGCAAATATCTCCTCGCATTGTCACACGACGAAGAACAGACTCTTCTTCTGCCGGTATCACTGCCGACAGCTCACGACAGCAAGGCTCTTCCTTCGATGCTGGCAAAGCTCGGGAATCGGTAAAAAATGTTTTAAAAGGGGCTAGATTGAGAGGACATGAGATGAAATCCGAGGAGCGTGAGAGATTTAAGGCTATGTTTGTGGAGAAGAAGAGGGAGAGTTACAAACGAGGCGGAAGCGATAAGGAAACCACGGACGAGGAAATCAGACGCATCTCGGACATTGATCGCGAAGTTGCAGATGGGGAAGCGGAGGATCCTGAGCAAGATATTGAAGAAGAGGAAGACGAGGACATCGAGATTGCGGATCGGATTGTAGTAAAGTAAGTACGGCCATAGAAAGGACGAAGACGAAACTGACTTATCCTTAGGTTGCAGGAGCTTACAAGACTGGATGAATTAACACAATTGGGTGTACCTGGAAACATACCGGGAGACTTACCTCGGTGGAAGGAATGCTGTGCAATTTTTCGGTGTGATGCAAATGCCACTGGAAGTAAGTGGATTTATCTCCCTGTCTGTTGCTCCAATGCGAGTTCAACTTCATTTTATATTCTTCACTGACCTGTCTTTAGTGGAGCAAAGGATGAGAATCGCAGGCCTAAAGACCCCAATCTATCAGTATCAAGTCTTTGGTGTGTACTGGCAAATGATCACTTCGCGAGGAATCGGAGGAGGCTTCCTTGCAGACGATATGGGTTTGGGAAAGACCCTTTCGTATCTTGCTTATATTGTTGTTGAGCGTCAACTGGCTGTGTTACATCGGAACGTGGTCAAGTCTCGTGAGACCAAGGATGGCAAGCATTTACTCGCAGGTCAAGACGGTCAATGTCCAACCACTCCAGCCGACGGGTGGATTATATGCCCATGTTCTGCATCAAGTCCGACATCAAAGTTGGCACTGCAACCAGGATTGCGGATGGCTTGTGTACCGGCAGCTGTGGTGAAGCAATGGTGGAATCAGTGGAAAGTGCATGTCGACACAGCAGACCAGACTTTGGGCATGAAAATTGCGATTGATCATCCCGGAGTTTTCAAAGACAATGCCCTGACTTCGGTCGACTTGCTATCGAGTGCGGCAGCCGCGCAAACCAAGAACAGAATGGAACCCAAAAAAGCTCCGAAGGGTAGCAAAAGTGACGACGAGCCGAAAGAAAACAACGACTGCATCCTTCTGCTCACCACACAGGAAGACTTTCCGAAACTCGTCAAAGAATTCTCAAAGGTCGAGGGAGGATATATTCGAGATCCCAAAGACCGAAAGTATGGACTATCTCTCTAGTAGTTATCGTCGCTAATGTTTGATAGTTCTTGGGTGATGATCTCTAGACAAAACAGGTGCTCATTGATTTTCGGAATCGCCATGATTGATGAGTGTCATGAAGAGTACTTCAAGAACTCGGGCCGCGCAAAGATTCTCACGGATCTTCCTAGGTTCAACAACTCGATACGACCATTTGTATGGGGATACTCCGGTACACCATTTTCTCAGACACCCAGAGGTATTGAGGGCGTTCTTTGTGCCATCGAAAAACACTCCGAGACTGTCGACGAAGCTTTCTCTTGGAGAAATTTGGATCGAATCTGCAAACAGTTTGATGAGCAACTGAAAAGTGAAAGTCTTGACCCCAATGCAGTAGATACATGTCTCTCGGAGTTCAAAACATTTCTAGTGAGGTATATGATCCGACGTACTGCAGAAACTATGTGGTTTGGCCATCCGCTAGTTAACATGAAGCCGCACATTCATACAGATGTCACGCTTGCATCGGACGGAGCATTCACAGAAGACATTCGTGACTACGAGAAACAATTCGATGGGGAAAGGGAAAAGATGCTGGCAGTCCTTCAAGCAAAATGGCACCAAACTAGTCCAGAATTGAGACGATCCAATATCCGGCCAGTAAGACTGGGTTTCAATGTTATGATACGTGCGCATTGGAGATCTAGAATTTTGTCAACACTTCCGTATTTACAACAGCTCACCTCGTCAGACTTGGAAAGGCCATTGAATCTGTCACAGGAGGAAGTTCAGGGATTCATCAAAGCACCAGCCCGAGACTCTAACCCATATAAGAGAAACCTTAAAGCTATCGTGGAAAATAGTCCTAAACTTTTGTGGCTCTACGACTTCATTGCAAGATTGCAGGGTCTCAGAGATGTGGAAGGCAACGAGCATAAGTTAGTGATCATGACAGCTTTTCCACAGGTGGTGTATACCCTGAGCCTGGTCAGTACCTTGTTCTTTATGACTGATCTGTTGAGTACTGACCATATTAGTTCATCGAGAGATACTTTCCAGAGTACAAAGATCTAGTGGGCCTCATTCCAGGGCGAATGAGACCAAGCGAGAAGGTAAAAATCATCAATGCATTTACCGGAAACGCGGACGGCAATAACAAGCACAAGAATAGAAAGGAAGTTCGCATTCTCATCGGACTGACTAGGGTGATTGGAGTTGGACTTCAGCTGCAAAAAGCATGTCATGCCGTGGTTATGGAGCCGGATTATGAATTCATTCATGAATTACAAGCATACGGTCGAGTGCATCGCATCGGTCAGAAGAACCCGTTCTCGAGATCGTTTCGCTTGATCGACGATGGCAGCGAGATTGAGAGTAGGATCTTGCAGAGGCAGGCTGATAGGAAAGAGGCAGCGGGAACAAGGATCAACGAGGAAGAGGTTCGGCAGACTGAGGCCGTATTGTTGGGGGATGTTTGATCAAGCACTGACATAGTATTTTGTTGTAACACGATGTCGAGGTACTAGATGAAAGGAAGTCATGATCTTGCCTAATGCGAATATTACAATCTTATGCAAGCCCGATTTTGGATCAAGTGATAAGATCTGGTGATTATCCCCACTATCCCCTTATTACCCGCACTTTAGTGGAGTCAGCTATTGCAGCCCAAGGCTGGAATTTAGCGAGACGCGGTGAAATGTAAATAAAACAAAGGAAATTCCGGAAACTAGTGTTGGTATTTGTCATATTAAGTGAATCGAGAATCTTATGATTTAAAAAAACAAATCTTAATGAACTTGAAATATCAATATTGATCAGATAAGTCGAAGATTTAAAGAAGATTAGAATAAGTTTTAAATATCTAGTTCAAATAAGATTCAAATCTAATGAGAGTCCGATTTTAATGAGTACCCACAATAAGTCAATATCTGAAGTAGATATGTCTCCGGTGTCAGGAGTAGCCAGCAGGCTACGCCTGATGCGGCTAGCGCACCCGCCCTAAGCGAGGCTTGGCGCTCCCATATATCGGGAGGTCCCCTAGGGACCTCCTCGAACCTCGTTCGTCTTCTTCAATATACAAGGTGTATTACTAAGACTGATCCTTTGTCGTGACATCCGGTTCCGAATTATATCTAGATCAGATAATATCTAATTTAGACAAGTATTTAGTACAGATATTTTCCAGTTCAGATAATTATTCAGTTCAGATAATTATTCGATTCAGATAAGTAAGTATCTGCTCTAAGTAGATCAAAATAATAAATCAAAGCGAATAAGATAATCACGAATTCTCATGTCATTAAATAAGCTCTTAGCGGTTTTGAATCTCATGTCGTGTATCTTCTGGTGCAACCTCGCCTGCTCCCAGGTGGCGGATTGCGAAGACAGGGCTGAAGCGATGGTTGAGTGGTTGTGGGTAAGAGCGCTTGGAGCAGGAGTCGAGCTTGCTGTGGACGAAACAGTGGGAGGTTGATTCTCCAAGGGAGAGGCAGCTAGGTACTCATCCACTAGATCGCAGAGACGATCTGCCAGAGGTATTGATGCTTTGTTGAGCATGAGCGCATTGGTAAACTGATGCCACTCCAAGTTTATACCAGTGAAATTATTTAGTTGGTCAACAATTGGCTTCAGAGGTTGGTAGTATCGGCACGATGCAGTGTAGGGCTCTGCGTTTGTGCTAAGAAGATTCGGTGATTGGCAGACTGACTCCTCTGTCCGAAGAAGAGGGGCGAGTAGAGGCTTTAGGTCTTGATGTGAATGTACGAGACGGATCAGATAGCGGAACATTGCTGTTTTGAGGATGGAGTGAGTTGCCTTGCTCGACTGCGTTGCCTTGCCTGGACGAGCTACCTTCCGTTGGTTTGCGGACGAATTGATTGCGCGGACGGGCCTCTGAATTTCTGCGTCGTAGTTTGTGTTATCAAGCTGTCTCACGATTGAGTCCGGGATTGATGAGACATCTTCTGTAACGATGCAGCTATTTTCCTCATACCATTGGATGAGCTTTTGGAGAGTTTCGATCTCATGTCATAAATCTTCTGGTACAACCTCTCTGGCTACCTCTGCAACGTCGTTTCTGGTGTTGCCTGGTTGACACAGTTCTTGTCCAGGATCATGACAAAGGCTTGGACTTGTCTAGTGATGTAAACAGCGACCGGATGCTTGTCGGCACAAAAGCCAACTCTGCCTTCCAGGTTCTCAGCAACGGTACCGTCGAATAGACAGATCTTGTTCTCATGTCCTTGAATTTTTTCAGCCGTAACAATATTGAGTCCGCCTCATTTCTCGGGGAACTGAGCCCTGAATTCGCCGTATACCTTGTACTGCTCGAGGTAGGGAACGATAATGAAGACATCTTATGCAAGATCAATCTCGGGGATAGTAGCCATCGTCGAATCGAGATACTTGAGCATGAGATGAACGTCTTGGGTGTTGACATTCGAAGGACCACGAAGAGCTTTGTAAGAGTACGAACCAGTAGGAGAAATCATGAATGCGAGTGCACGATCATCTGGTCCGGCGCTCATGTGAGAGACTTCTGATGCAGCCATACAATTTGAGTTGAGACTTTGGGACCACTGTTTAATCTTACGTGCGAGCTCAAAGCGAGGATAGCTGAGCTTGGCAGAGTCGTGATAGGTAAGCCGGTTGGCATAGATGACAGTGTTTGCGATATCGAATTGACCTTGGGCCATGCAAATTTGCTCAGTCTGTTCCCAATAGGGATAGCCAATCTCTCGGAGTCTGTGAATCATGGGTATCTTGCCTTGACGTGTGAGATGGTTGCATTTACGGACAGTATTGATCCAACGGGCATTGTCGGACATGATAGTCGGGGGTAATTGAGAGTCATCTCCCGCAAGAATACAGCTATCACGCGACCAAGCAGCAAGGACTTCGAGTTCTGTGCAAGCTGCAGCTTCATTGAAAGAGGTGAGTTCGGCTCGACTACGAAGTATTGAAGTCTCTGTAGAAGCAGCGATGGTTGTTGTGCAGAGAACCATGTCAGCGATATTCATGAGATCGTGAATAACGGACACAACGAGTTGCAGGATATTCTGACAATCTTCATCGTGCGCTCTTCTACCGGTGTCTTCAGAATGGCCGCTGAAGGAGCATACTTCTTGTCCGAACGCATCTCTAGCAAACTCATGTTGTTGCGCTCTCGACTCAAAACTCTCGAGGAGACCAACGACTTTGCAAACAGTGCCTGCTGCGCTGATGGAGAAATCATAATCGACTCGCTGTCTGACGTCATCTTGGTCGACGACCTTCTGCTTGGACTGGATCTGGACTCAAACGAGTAGCTGATTGTCCAAGCGGCGAGACACCTTCCAGGAGTTGATTGTAGAACATGTAGACCGGGCTGAGACTAGTAAGGAGGACAGGTAAATCGGCCTGTTGATGCTCGAAGGAGGCCGACATGGTGATATCATCCAACTGTAAATCCCTTGGAGGAATGCGATATCTGTTCGTGCGATCATAGTGGCTTCGCATCATTGCCACTGGGTGAGCTATCAGAGTACTTCCACATTTCCTCTCCTCAACTCTAGCGTGGCCATGTTCAGGGACTAGCACAGCGTACAAGATAATATTCTCGGTGCTGTGATTCCAATTGCTCACACCGTTCAAGTGCTGGATGACTTCGACACTCATTAAATTTAAGTTCGGACCATATCTTCCGCAGCCCGAAAAGGCATCGCCTGAGGAGCAGTGGAGATCGCCTTGGGAATAACTTGTACCTGTCGCATGGAACACTTTCAGGTGGCTGTGGGTCTCATTTCCCACTAATCATAGATTGGCAATGAGACCTTCGTCGCTGCCAGAACAAGGTATTAAACATCATAGCTTGCACCCTTGATATGTTTCTGATCATAGCTCAGCAACGAATCCCCGCAGTGAAGCAAAGGGAGGAGCTTATAGCTCCATTCGGAGCGGATGGTGATAAGCCGGCGCACCCAAAAGGGCTGGCAGAAGATCTCGAGCATCGCACTGCTTAGGACAATCAAGCTACTCTGTTCTTCTCACCTATTGTATTGTTATATAAGTATCTTCAACATGCAGCGATCTCACATTTTCCTTGGGAATCGCTCACCTTCGCCTGTGCAATTTTTATCTGTTTTGATTCTCAGACAATATCATTCTAGCCATGCAATTCACCAATATTCTTTTTTCCAGTTTGACCTTTATATCTGCCACCGTAGCAATTCCCACACCGGCTGAAGGCCAGTACGCAACTCCTGTCTTGGAGGTAGAGAAGAGAGCTTCTTCTGGATCTTACTCAGTGTCTGGCCTCGGCACGCGAAAGAAGGCTATCACTGCTGCCGGCGGCGATACGTTAGATATGGCTACGGCTATGCTTGAGACCGAGAACATGAAATCCGATTATGCTTATGGTGACAATAAGAGCCGTAAGTTGCGACCCCTCCCTCCACGCTGAATACATCTGATTAGACTAGAGGACTCAGCCAACTTCGGTATCTTCAAGCAGAACTGGGGAATGCTTAGAGTCTGCTGCAACAAGTTCAAAGGACAGGCTCAAAGTTCTTACAACAACGGAGCCGTTTTGAAGTAAGTCAAATACGCCCACAGATCGAGATGAGGATAGAAATTGATTGTAAACCTTTCTCCTCTTAGCTCCGACTTGAGCGCGGATGTCACATGTCTCCACGACTGCCAACGCTATTACGGAGTTTCTGCCTGGTTTGCTGGTCATAGAAATGGGGCTTCTGGCCTTGAAAATCCAAACACGCAGGATATTAACAGTAAGTTACTACTGCTGCAAGAAACATGTACGGAAATATTAGAGCAATACACTTATGATTGCCTTCTAGATTACCGCAACGCTGTTTACTGGATCCAAAGCCAGTTAGATTCCAAATCTACTTACAAGACAGACGATACCAGATTCTGGGTTGATGTTCCAGCTATATAAGCTACATCTTGGAACCGAGTATGAAAGTCTGGAGAACGATATTGTTCGTCGGACCGTGAAGTTTTTTTGTGAAGGATATCTGCAGGATGATAAATATTTGTCCAAATTTCGACTCAAGTGCTTTTCCATTGAAAATTCCCTCTATTGTAGTTGTGAGGAGGAAGAAAGTTTTGGGGTAACAAACAGTTCCAGCATAAATATCTGCGTTACCTTGGTACTGCCACTTCCAGTTCTGTTCATCTAAAAGTTCTAATGACATCTTCATTCAACGCCCTATCAAAACCCGCTGATCGAAACCACAAGAGCCAGCCTTCATAAGTTATTAAACCGCGCCTTTCGATATTTGTTTTCTCCAGGATCCGTTCTTTTACGGCGTGCTACTTGACTGTTGTGCTTTCAAGCATTCCAATGCAATCCCCAAACCCCAGAACGGAGCCTGCCGATCCAGAAGCCGTTCCCAACATGATCACCTCGTCACCATCTTCAATCCAAGTAATCTCCCTACCATCTTCCAGCATGAAGGGCTTCGAACCGGCCATGTTCAACTCATGTAGACAGCCCAAAGTTGAGACCCCGTTTCCTACATATTTTTCAGGTGATGAAATCGTCCCAGTTCCAAGCAGATCTCCTGTTCTCAACCCACACCCTGAGCTTGCGTGATGGCTTAGTATCTGTCCAGGACTCCAGTACAAGTACTTCATATTACTCCTTGCAATTGTCTGTGGTAGATCCCATCCTCTTCTCCTCACTTTGACCTCAACCCCAATACTCCAGGTCTGTTTCTTGCCATCATGCCTGAGATGGCGAGGCCTCCCAGGCATACTCGCCGCAGCTTCAACATCAGCGATTGCTACTTCTGCCTCCTCAAGGGTATCAAGTGTGACAACCCATGGCGAGATGGTAGTGGCGAAGCCCTTCCCGTTAAACGGCCCCAGCGGCCTCATCTCCGCAAATTGAATATCTCTCGCCGACCAATCATTCAGCAACACGAATCCAAATATATATTCTTTTGCTTCGTCTGGGCTCAAGATTCTCTTACCTAAAGGTACAGGTTTACCGACGAAGATTCCAACCTCGAGTTCGTAGTCTACACTCTTGCTGGGACCGAATCCGTACGTGTGGGAAGCGGGGTCAAGGAGCATGCCATGAGGCCGCGTGATGGGCGTACCGGACACCATAAGAGAAGACGATCGCCCGTTATAGCCTGTCGGAAAGGCGTGGAAGTTTGGTGGCGTGGGTACACCAGCTAGCATGGAGCACTAGAATGCACATGTCGGAGAAGATTTATTGGAGACGATGTGCAGACTTACGTTGTCCACATGAGTCCGCGCGCACATAAAGTCGGAGAAGTCCCCGACGTGCATAGGTAAGTGCATTGTACATTCTTTTTGACAATAGAATGCCGCATCATTGAAACGAGGATCTGCGAACAGCGTTGAAGATTTGTCCTGGAGCAGTCGAATGATTTTCGATCGAACCGCGGTGCGAATTGTTGAGGGGATCGACGCGAACACATTCAGAGTGGATTGACTGAAGATGGATGTTCTAGAAAAGGGAACCTCTGCCTGGGTAGCTCGAGTGTAGTTTTCGTCAAGACAATCCGAGAAGAAGCCGTGGCATTCGAGATAGGCAAGATCCAGGATGTAGCTTCCGATTGCAATACCCACCCGTTTTTCTAGCTAGCGATTCGTTGAACAAGATATACAGAGTTATATGGGTGATAGGGAGGTACTCACGCCCCCAAATGTGCTGAATATGCCAAATGGAACATTTGTGATAGGAAAGGGAGACCCAGTTGGAATTGCGATAGGGAAAGTCACGTGCATATTTATATTGAAATACTTCTTCGCTGCAGCTGTCGTTTTGGAAATTTTGGCATTGTAGGGGGCGATGTTTAAAGTCAATAAAAGATGCTTAACCTACGTCGGGTCACAGTTGAACTTGCTTCGTAGGGCGTTTCTCGTGAAAAGTTTAAGTCATCCCTCCGAATCATCGGACCGAACCTAACCAGTTGGGCCGAACTGCACGGGATTCGCTATCGTGGCTTCACACCAACCTCTTGGTAACTTCTCATGAAGGTTATGTGGCAAATAGGAACAGAGTCTACGGATCTTAAGATATGCCGTAACAATTACCGAAAGAGACCAAAGTCTCAAGTGAGGGGTCCCAGGCTGGAAATTCTTCGCTCGTTGCTACCATCATGTCATTGTAAATCTCGTCATGTGCTGCCGAGGGGTAGAGGGAGAATAATGGAAACTCGTAATGATCGATGTCGCTCTGCTGTACAATTTTGCCCCCGTTTTTAAAGCTTTTGTGTTCCGCTTTTGCAGGTTGTTACAGTTGGCGTAAAGAGAAGCCACGGAGCAAGATGAGCCTTCCTCAAGACAAAAAGCTGCCCCGCCAAGATCTTGACACAGAATCATATGTAGAAATCTCCCCCTTTGAGACAGGGAGAATGAAGACTGCCTGCGCTACGCTGGTTGAAGCTGCCCAGGGCGTTTCCACGGCAACATCTTGGAGATTCTTCCTCAGACATCCAAAGACAGGCACAAATTTCTGGTTTGATATGGGCATCAGCCACGTGAGAGCTGAAAACTGCTGACTCTATACGAGTGCTGATACTCTACAGGACCTGTCTGTTTATCCTCCATCAGTTCAGAGCTTGCACAAACACTTCAAGCCTAAACCTTCGCAGAGGAGCATCGAGGAAGATACGCGATCCCTCCACATCGACCCCAGATCCATCAAACATATAATCATATCCCACGGTCACTGGGACCACTTACATCCGCTCCCATCATCCTTTTCGAACGCGAACATGATCGTTGGGGCTGGAAGCAGCTCACACTGCTCGCCGGGATTTCCAAGAAGCCCGGACTCAAAATTCGACGGCCACATTTGGGATCCAGAATTGCGGTCATTCCCACTGCTTGAATTGCCGCCTCTTTCATCTCCGTTGTGGAAGTCTTTGTGGCCGTTCTCGCATGCATACGACTTCTTCGCTGATGGGTCGTTTTACTTGATTGACGCGCCGGGCCATATGGTAGGAAACATTGCTGCCTTGGCAAGAGTCAAGACCAAACATGGCACGTGGAAGTGGGTACTTTTGGGTGGTGACTGTGCTCATTGTAATTTGTTTACTTATTGGCCTGGTGCGCCGTTCGGAAAGATGCCGAAGGCTTTGTTTCCTAGTGGCAGCTTACATGAATGTGGAGCGACGGCGAGAGAGACAATTGCGAAAATCGCGGAGTGTAAAAAGAATGAGGGAAGCGATTTGTTTGTTTGGTATGCACATGGGGAGATTTTGGAAGGAGCCTGGGAATTGCGATGATAGGCCGAAGATTTAAGTAAGAACTGTTTGTAACTGAAAAGAATTACACCTTAGAAATAACAGTAAACGATTTGAGCTTGATAGAGATCTACAAAGTGGAATCAATGTCATGTGCACACGTGTAGTACGACGGGTAGCACAGTACTTTGAAAAGGACATCTCAACAACCCGAACTCATTCACTTTTCGCAGGGGACGACTTGACACATGATGAGTAGTTTACATTGAAAGCCTTTGATACAAACACATCCCAACTTGCCGTTCAGCTCTTGACATATGGCATTTCATACATGAAATTTAAAGTCTACCAGTCTAGATTGAACTTCAATTTCCGAGTCCAAGCCTTCCGAATAGCCTTGTTCCATATGAACAAAGGTACTCCACCAACGAACATGACTCCAATAAGAGTTGCTCCGAGTTCGATGTATGCATTTTGAAAGCCTTGAGATGCGATCCAGCGCGGGAAGTTATTACTGTGGCCAGATAAAGATTAGCATTGTGGGAATCTTTTAGGTGAGGACAAGGACTTCTACCTGATGGGAAAGCTCAGCGCATTACGACCACCGCATACAAGTACCAAAGCAGCCCCACTCCAATGAGGAGTAGACTCTCCTATCCAGACCCCGGTGATGGCAGACAGCGCGACAAAGCCACAATAATACATACCAAAACTGAAATGAATTCCGATCCAACCAGAGCCTGGATATTTCTCGGGATTGCCTGCCACAATGCCATAAAGAACTAAGCCGCCAAAAGCAAGAAGCCCAGGTACGATGAAATTAGGTAAGATATGCTCGGGCTCTCTCAGTCCTCCATTTCGTCGGGTCAAGAGACTTGAAATGCGGTCAATAGTGGTTCCTGAGAGCCCAAGTGCGACCAAAGCACCAAGGAACGAGCCAACCTGAACAGTGCCAATAGTGACGGAAGAGAAATTCCAAGGTGAGTGTTCGAGCTGAGATGCATAAGTGATCGATTGTGCAACGAGGCCTGCGAAGAGGAGTGAGTTGAAGATGAGGACCCAAAATACAGATGGGTTTAAGATTGATGCTGCCATCTCAGCATAAGTTACGAAAAATAACCGTACTCCGTTCTGTTGATATTTCAGTGGAGCTAATCGGTTCAAATATGTCATTGGGCGGGGCGGAGTGTTTCCAGAATTGTCTTGCTGGAGGTTCAGGTCTCCTGTGGCGTCTGCTGCGACGACTGAGACATTTCCGTACTGATCTGTGATGACGAATTTGCCATCTATGAGAGCCGAAGGTCGTAGGTAGAGGGTTTCTGGGAGACAAAATATGGCGATAACAAAGGAAAAGGCAGAAAACCCGCACCAAAACCAGTAGTTTGTTCTCCACCTTGATGTTGCGTGCTCAACAGCAAAGGGGACTACGACAAGAAGCGCCGTTGAACCTGCGGCTGTTGAGGCCCAATAGATAGCTGCGGACATGTCAGCTCGCCCTAGGACTTTTGAGGATCGACATACACATCCAAAGGCCACGGCGATGTAAGAATGTCATGTCCAGAATCATGATAGGAAGCTAATATGACCATCAAAATAGCTCTCGTAGAACACGAGCCAAGTGGCCTACCAAGCAATCACCAATGCCACAACTTAGGCCCTGGAGACATCTCGCTGCCAGATGACTACCAAAGTCGACCGATCTTGCTGCCCAGGCAATTGAAGCCAACATGAGAGCATTATTGAACAGGAATATAGCTCGACGTCCAAGCATCATCGAGAGGGGCACGAACAGGAAGTTTCCAATGCCCATACATAGTGACGGATAACTGGCAAGCTGTGAGATGTTGCGAGGATCGAATTTCTGAAAAAAGAAAAAAATTATTAGAGACGCATGAGACGGAATATGAAGTGGAAATGAACTTTGTCCTCACCACTCGTGTCTCCCGCATATACTCTGGAATGATTTCTGAAAAGAATAGCGGTGTCGATTGCACAACGCCAAAGCCCGCGCTTCCAAACACGCAGAGAGAGATGAGAACCACACCCCTTCTCCAGGTAGACCATGTAAGAGGGTCGCGCGGATCATTAGAAGGGATCGGGATCTTGCGGATCTGTCCATTGCTATGAAAAAGCCTGGTTGTGCCTTCGATCTCCTCAACCTCGCCGGAGAGGGCGAACACAAGCTTCTCGTTCTTGCCCTCGAGCAGGTCATTGTTGCAATTCTCGGCAAACTGAGGGTGGATAACGGCCATGATAGTGATGGAGATGATCTGTTCTGGTAAGGTATATTTGCGCGCGACGAGGTTGATCTAGCAACTCGATAGTAATTGTATTTTCCCTCTTGATATTACAACTTTAAACTAGAAGGATTCTCGACACTCGAATGCGCGACAGTGCTAATTATAAGAAGCCATTCTTGTGCTTGTGGGGAACGGCGGATCGGACAAGAGGCCTTCCCCCTGGGGCGCATACCTTTCCCCAGACTTGAATTTTGATTGCGAAGCGAATGTAGAGGCTTGTTAACTGAACTAAACTTAGTCGATCATCCTTGCATTTGATTTATCACAACCTCAACGGTGATGAGTACGAGGGCAGAGTATCCAACCATTTCTTCGCTGGATGCCAATACCTTTGTCGTCAGTGTTCCCGCCGAAACAGTGGAAGCGCTTTCTGGTGTCGCACTTGATCGGATATCGAAGAAGCACATTGATGTGTTCGGACCGATGCGCATGGCGGGCCCCATCACCGAGAGTATCCTCAATGATTTACAGTTTGAGAATTTTCGATGGCCTATGGTCCAGGGGAATAGAAACTGGCCATACGGAGAAGTGTCAAAAATCTCTGTTCCCACTGAGCTTTTGAGGCGACATTCTCGAGAATGAATCCAAGAGTATTCAGGCATGTCCAAGAGTGCTTAGGGGTGTGTAAGAGCAAGTTCGGGCCGATGGACTTGGCTCAATGGGCGTTTGAGAGGGGTGCTCGGACCACTCATCATCCTAGCGATGTATGATCTCAAGACATGCACTTGTTATGAACTTACCTTACTTACAAAAAGTTTTCGGGATTTCCAGAGATGCCACAGTACCTGCACCTGCTCTGTCGCCCCATACTTATGTGAACGTGTCCGTTCGCTTCTCAATGCCAAACCCGACATTTCTGGCTTCTTGTCTTCGGACCGGTGTAAGCAGCGAAAAGACACGCTAGACTTGTGGGGAACAATCAATCCTCAATTCGATTCTTGCCGCAGCGCCAGACCTCGCTCTATCATTGTGACCATCCTTTCTCCACCTTCGCCATGGATGCCGACGAATTTCAATCTTCGACCGATGCTACTATCGTCACAACATCAGTATCAGGTGGAGATGCTGATGGCTCTCTAGTCCATTCATCACACATAAGTGGAGGTGACGACGTCAACCCCACTGCAATTACTAGCCCCCGACCGGCCTGTAGACGCTGTCGCAAGCAAAAGGTACACCGATCGGCCCTTTCGGATCTCATGTTGGAAAGCTCAGACGCTGACTGTAGTACTCTCGAATTACGCAGCTACGTTGTTCACGAGATCTCCCTAGCTGCAAGAGATGCAGAAACATTGCTGCCGTTTGCGAATATCCGCAGCCTCCAGACAGAAAACTGCTGGCATCCAAAAGATTGAGAAATACCAAACCGCGTGCTCGTCCCGAGTTGGAAATCCATGCAAGTAAAGGCCAGGACTGGCACAAGCCTAACGGTGGCGTGGATTCGGGACTCCATCAACCATCACCCTCAGCTGCCACGGGTCGTCGCGAGTCAGATGTAAGCTACGAGCTTGGGAGAGAAATTAGGCCAGGTGATTACCGCGCAACTACACCTGCCATCAATTCTGTACTGAAGAGGACAACACTGCCGTCACCAGAGGTTGCTGTGTTCCTGATAGACGTTTTCTTCTCTCGCTTGTACAATGCAACTTTACTTTTTCATAAAGCAACATTTTTGTCAGAATACCACGCCAACAAAGTCCCGGATTATGTTACGTTGAGCATATTTGCTCTTGCTTCGATGTATGTATCCTAAAAATCGTTGGCCTAGCTGAAACGGGATGCTAAGTCTGATCGATCCCTAGCTTTCTCGGCGCCTCTCCAGACCACGCTCATCGAGGTGACGATGAGGATGGAATTGACCCCGGAATTTCGATGATATCCACCTCGGGACCTTTCAATCAGGGCTTTGAGAGGGCAACTGCTGCAAGCCAACGGGTTTTGCTGCAAGCTGACGTCCCCAGCCTCAGGACCATCCAAGCATGCCAAAATTTGGCTTTATACTGGTTCTCCAGAGGTCAAACGGACCGGACTCACTTGCATGCTCGTCCGTCGTCAACATTCGTCATTTCTATTTCATCTTTAGCTAACCCCTTCTAGATACTGCCTACAGGACGGCACGTCTCCTAGGTCTACATATTCCACATGGTCAATCCGGTGTTTCTGAAAGCTCTGGTCTATTGAACGAAATGAAGGCCAGGTGCTTTTGGGCATGTTGGATGACCAGCTGCATCAGCCAGGATAATGCAAACTTCAAGAATACACCATGGCAAGAAGTGATTGGCTTACCCTTGCCCTCTGAAGATAGTACCTTCTCTGCTGGCACGCCGATCTCCACAGAACGCTTCGATGACAACGGTGAAATCGTTTCTTTCCACTCACCGACACCCAAAACACCGTCAACTATGGGTGAACTGGTAAAGCTATTCGACTTATGGTATGTTATAGGTAGAGTCTTGAATTACTTCTTGATCGAGAGATATATGAGGTTGAACCGACTTTGTTCATGTGGTCGCATTTTATCTCAGTAAACCGTGATCAATCATCGACTGACGTCTTGTAGGTGGGAAATTCAGCATTTCGTCAAACACGAGGGATACAACTCGGCAGACCCTTACGGTAGAATCTCAACACTCTTTGAACTCGATCGGCGACTTGAAATAGTCTTTGAAAACTTTCACGCCGACCTCCAATATCATCAAGCGGGATCCTTCGCGTCTTCAAAGGTAGATCCTTATCAACTTTTCTCCATCCACGGTTTGTATCGACTCTGTGCTTGCACTTTACACACATCTATTGTACCACTATTTTCTGAATCACCATCCACGCCTTGGATATCTAAAAAGCTGGTGCGCATGTCAGCTGAAGAGTCGGTGAAGCATGCTTTGCTGCTTCTGGACATGGCATCCTCCTTCTTAGCCATTCGCCCTGACATTTCACGACTTCCCAGTATCAGCGGCTATGCGATGTTCGTTGCTTGTACTGTGCACTTCAAGTCTCTTGTTGCACAGAGCAGGCTCCAAAAGTACGGCACAAATCGGGTCAAAGGTGCGGTATGTGTTCTTGAACAGCTCAAAGCATATTGGGCCACAAACCAAGATCTTGTATGTGACATTCACTTCACGCAATCTTCTGAAATCACTGACCAGGATAACCAGTGGGATACACTGAAGAACCTCTACGCTTCAAAAGGGATCGACATCAATACAATATCGAAGAGCGATAATCGCTTCAATGCAAGCTCCCACGAGCGAGATGCTGACCTGGAGAAGATTGTTTCGCACGAAGGAACTTCTCAAGTGGACCAGAGTGTAGACATATACACGTATATAGCATCACAAGAATCGAAGGTATCTTCACAACGTCGTTCGTCGAATACCAGCTCAACTGTGGGGAGGACGCTGGCGCAGAGCACATTATCACCTCCAAACTCGGGCAAGCCAGGGCCCGTGGCGAAAGTTAGTCCTGTCCAGAAACGAGACAAAGATCCGAAGTTATGTCAAGCCAGTTCTGACTCTCCGACTTTCAATGTACCATATCAACAGCAGAGTCACGACCCTGGCCGGCGCTTAGAGTCCCAAATCACAGAAGACACTCCCACACACCCTGCTTCAGTTCCAAATAACGTACTAAACTCACGGAGATTCAGTACAAATCCCAGCGACTTTGTGTGGCTGGGGAATGTAGCCGAAGAAGATCGTCAAACACAGGGAAATTCTGCAGATAGAGGCTATGTGCAACCGGAGGCAAGGATGACTGCGGGGCAGAGTACTAATATTCTTGGGGAATTGGAGGGTTATCTTGCCACTAACATGGATATCGACGGAGTTGATTTGTGGTGGGACCGATCTTTCGAAGCGGCGTTTGGGGCAGATTCTCGTCAGGTTAATCCGATGCAGGATCTAGGCACGACATATAATCATCAAAACTGTCATTACAATCAATGAATCTACGACATGTCAACTCAATGCCTTTTCATGAGCTTGATTATAACTCGATCGTATTTTTGAAGCGGATGACCTCCCAGCTTGTAGAATATTAAGTGTATGAGACCACCGCGTGTGGGGGCGACACATTCGTTCCGTTCAAAATTGTAGTAAAAGACCACTATATAAGGTTCGTTCCCGCCGGATACATTCCTGAACCTTGTCAAATATAGGCAGGCCTCACGAAACTAGCTACTTGTGCGAAATGTTCACGCTGGAAAGGGTCATCGTTGTACCGAAAATGGCCATGGATTTTCTACTTGTCATGGATGAGACAATGGAAAGATCAAAGATAAAGAAAGTATGCCGGGACAGGTTGAAAAGTCGATATAAGACTCGTGACAGCTGTTCTGGCTTTGAGGTAGGCTGTGTATGTCAAACATCGAGCCTCGCAAAGGAATTATCTTCATGCAAACGTTCAAAATGTGCAGCAGATGCTGATCGAGTCTCATTTTAGATGCTTCAATGTCTCGTTCCGAGATGAGTACCGGTCCTTCAAGAACATCGCATTCTTACTCGACAGATAGTAACGTCGGATGACGGTTACTTCCAAGTATTGAGAACGATGCTGAATGGAACGGCCTTTAAGGAACGAGCGGATGCGTGGAGAAAGTGTATCTGGCTCGGGTTGATCGGTCCTCCATTCATCTCTGTCTCGTAATTTCGTTACCACCAACTGCGATTGAGTGCTCGTGTCCGAAACCACTGCTTTACCAGTCCAGGAGGTTGATCAAACACCAGCGAGCTCATAGTGTACAGGTCAACTTGTTATCTCAAGTCGTCATCTCGTGTTCTTTTGACTTCCCTACTCTGAACCAAGACTTTCGAAGCCACCTGTACATTCCGGACTTCGTTAACCCTAGTATGAATCCAAACTTGGAATCTAAAATACACTTCTCTGGTACGACGTTTTTGCAGTAGTCCTGAAATTTTCGCTCTTTCTCTCGACCCAAAGCCATTCTCCCATTGACTATGTTCAACACTTCTCTGAAGACGTCTAATCCTGCCTGATCATCCCCTTCTCCTGTTTACTCGTCGCGCTCCAAGTTCTGTCCAAGAATTGTAGGCACTAAACTGTTGTCGTCCGCAGCAGTCGTGAATCTCGGGTAATGGTCTTGTAGGCTGGGAGGGGCATCGATGTTGAATGATGCTGGATCGTACCATGCCGGGTAGGAGGGGAAATAGGTCGCGAATTGTTTGGATTGTATCATTAATCTTTGGGGTTTGTCAGTGAGTGCCTCTTGGAAAGGATCTAAAACATACCTGATGCATGCAATATGTCGCGCCTAACAAGGCTTTGGCCTGTGAATGTACACAGTACACAGTCCTCTTGACGTCATCCCAGATTTTGTTGTTAGTAAAAGGAGTAGGATCGTCTAACTTCGCGATTGTGTTGTGCCTGTACTCAATAGTCTCCGTTCTCAGGGGAAGGCGCTGGCATTCTGCACAATCCTTCTTCCACACCAGTAGACCCGTGGAACTGGTGATGGCCAATGAGCTGTACCCGGAAATACAATTTGCAAGCCATTCTTGGCGCCCATACTTTCGTCCATAGTCTCTCTTCACGTTGCTCGATATATGTCCGCTCGAGTCCGAGTGTGCTTCTCTAAAATTCGGAGGACAAGACGGGCAGACGGGGTCAATATTACCCTTCGCTTGCCTAGGATAGACTAACTTAGCGCCAACCCGCCCATCACCAACCCCATGGAGTGTCGCACACCACCATCTACGATTCCCCACCGATAAATTCTTCGGGCGAATATACAGAACAGGAAACATGGAACCAGACACTTCACCCCAGTTCCAATCCATTATCGAGCACCCACTCATCCTGCCTCCACCCGTGGCTCGTGATTTGTGGCAATATAACAATGTCAATACCAAGGAGTTCGAGAAAACAGACACCAGACTTCCGATCTCAAAATACGTCAAACGTCGAAAGCCTCTGAGTTCCACCGAACCAGTATTCAATGATTCATGCAGGAGGTAAACCATCAGGTCCTTGCAACTAAGCTCCTCCAAAAGATCCAGAAGAACAGCTTCTCTGCGATTCTCTGGTACTCTCCCACTTGTATCATGACCCACTTCGCTCCTCAGGAGCTTTTCGAGCGCATAGATGGAGGACGCGGGATGCAAGAGAAGACAGGAGCGCCTGCCAAGGACGCATATTCGCAGCTGTGGAGGGGTCCAGATAATCTCAGCAAGGACTACACAACTCTGGCATCGAAGTTCCTGTTCACCTGCGGGAAGCAGCTTCAACAGCTCTTTTGACGGCAGTTGGCCTGCCAAAGGCACGACGCCTAAGGAGAAACACCTGATCTGGCTAGAACAATTCAACTTTACCAGTCTGTCCAAGTCATTCTCCTTGTTGGCCGATGCAGTCGAATTCCAGTACATCTACCACAACTTCCGACAAGTCCGAGATGCCTTGCTTCTCTGGGTTGCGTCAATTTTCTCATTTTGCGCTCAGACTCAGTGGAGGCACCAATAGACCCTTGCACCTCACGAGGAAGAATTCGAAGCAGAAGAACGAGCTATCCAGCGTGAGCAAAATTAATCATATAAATCAATTAATATTCGATTAATTTGATTTGATTTGATTTGATTTTGATTAATCAAAATTTTACTTGATTTGATTTGATTTTGAATAATTAATTTAGGTTAATTTAGATTAATTTGATTAATAAATTTTTTTCTTTAGATACTTATATATAATATTAAAATAGGTTAAATAAGCAAGTATTGTAATATATAAGAAACGAATTAAAAGATAATTAATCTAATAGACTATTTGATTAAATAAGCAATAAACTGAGAGTAAACTAATTGATAAATTAAGTATTAAACCTATTCAATAAAGAATAAGTTATTATTTTCTATATTTATAACTTCTTCTCTTATATCGTCTTCTTCTTCTTTTTCTTTAATAACTCCCCAACTTTTTAAGCATATAATCTTCTCGAACGTATCTTTTGCTAGCCGATTTCTTAGCTTATTAATAATAAGAGCCCCTTGACTAAAAAACCTCTCACTCGGCGCTGAAGTAGCCGGAATTTGTAAGAAATTTCTAGCTATTAAAGATAATACAGGGTATTTCTCTTTATTTTGAAGCCAAAAAGTAAGGGGTTTAATCTATTATAATATTAGTATATATAATAAAATATAAGAAGTTATATTGCTTACAGCTTTATTAGCTCTAGGCTCTTGAAAATAGCGATCTAATTCGTTTAATTCGTTATTCTCGTCTTCTTGAATATAAATATCAAAATCGTCGTCGCTATCCTCGAGAGCTAAATTTAAAGCTTCTTCGATAGGAGGATTTGCTAGCGCGAAATCGACTTTAAAACTATTTATCTAATTAGTAATTTATTGCAAATTTAATTTAGATATAAACTTACATATTATAAACGTCTTCTAATCTATAATATATATCGGACGCTTGATTTCGAGATAATCCGACAACTTCTAAACCCTCTTGCTTAATACGAGGATCTAATATTAAAGCTAAATATAAGGTCTTATTTTTCTCGCTTATATTTCCTGTCTTAGGATAGTACTTTCGGAGCTTTATAAGCCCTCTATTAATAGCATCGGTAAAATTTGGATCCTAAAATCAAATTAGTATTAAATAAAACTAAGAATTATATTAATAAAAATAATACTTACATTTATTTCTTCTTTTAATCCTTCTAATCGAGAATATAATTTATATACCTCGGGGAGTAAGTAATATATCGTCGGGTATTTCTCGGCTTGAAGCTTTGTAGTAGGCTTTACGAAGATATTAAATATCTTTAAGCACTTTTCTAAATACGCTATTTCCGAGTCTTTTAAAAGAAGAATTTCCTTATTCTTTTCGAAAGACTTAGTAATTGATAAACTTATAACGATTTTAATAGCTTGCCAAACGTGTAAAAAGTCTTTAAGCATATTAGCTGTCGAAGACCATCGAGTTTTTTGATCTAATAATAAGTTAGTATATAAGTATAAATTTATTTTGATAATATTAATAAAATTTACCTAATTGAGGTAGCCGAGGATTTTTAATCTCTAAAGCTTTAACTTGTATATCGAAGTTTCGCTTATTCTCTTGCGAATATCGAATTCCGATAATTATTTTTCTTATTTTTTTCCAAAGAGATATATCTAAATAAATTATTAGTAAATATTATAATAATCATAAGGTATATTATAGGAGACTTACCTTTATATTCCTCTTCTTGATTATTCTCTTGTTGATAAATATCATTATCGTCAATATCATTATAAGCGTCTTTAATAAGAGCTTTTAAAATGTCTTGAACGATTAAGTTAAGCACGTGAGCTAAACAAGCTATATCGCCTTGAAATTTAATTGATTCTCTTAAATAATATTATTTTAAAGTATTAATAAGAGTATCATTAGAGCTCGCGTTATCTCTTGTAATTCTATTAAACGATTAGTAATTATAATAAATATGATAAAAAGAAACTTACGTAGAGATATTATATTCGATATTATATTCCTTTATAGTCTCTAATAAGACTTGAAACATATAAGCTCCAGAATGTCGTTCAGTAAGAGGTCGTATAGCTAATAAATAGCTTTTTAATTTAAAGTCGGTATTTATAAAATGACTAAATTAATAATAAATTAGTTATAATAATACAAGTTATTAAGATATAAACTTACATAGTAATACCAAGATAAGCGTTTTGATTAATAGCGGTCCAAGCGTCTAAAGTTAAAGAGAAATTTCCATTAGAAGTAATAACTTCTCGTAATTCCTCTTTAATTATAGTTTGCTTTAATAAATAAAGAGAATTTAATTCCTCTTTAATAATTGCCGGATAAATAGGAGGTACTTGACTATAATTACTTTTATTAGTATATTATTTATAATAAAAATGTTTCAACTTACTTATTAAGATAAAAGGCTAATTCTTTAAAAGATATACTAGAAATAGCTCGGAAAGAGATATTATTTGATATAATAAAATTAAGAATTAAATTCTTGAACTTATTAATATTAAACAATTCTTTTTCCGGCTCTTTACGCTTATTAGCTCTTTGTCGAGAGAAAGCGTCTATTATAGTAGTCGAAGAGCCTTGTGAAGATTCAGCGTCGGAAGTATCTATTATTATTATTATTATTAGTAATAATTTCTTTTAATAAAAGTATCAATAAAAAGAATTACCGTTATTACTTGATAAGCCACTAAGAAGTCGACTAATATTAAAGTTTTTATGTGAGGAACGATAGTGAGTAATATAATTACTAGTCGATTGATGTACTCGTTGCTGATACCACGTTTTTCTAATGAGTAAGTTAGTAATTTATTTATTTATTAATTAACAAAAAGAAGAATTACTTACCGACAACCTTTAAATAGACACTTAATAGTAACCGATCGGAAATTCTTCGGATCTTCAGGATTTTCTTTAGGGGGGTCTAAAGTCTTCAAGAATAATTTCTCTTTAAATATAAGAGGAGATTCTTCTAAAGACTCTAATTCGAAACTCGGTTGATTTTGCTCTAAATTAAGCTTGATAGAGTTTCTTTGAGACATTTTGTAAAAATAGTAATATTATAAATAGTAACAGTCGTAATGGTTATAATATAAGTATTGATTATAAGAGTAATTGATTTTTAATAAAAATACAATCGACTTTTGAATAAGAGAACCTTCGTTTATATAGAGAATATTACTTTCTAATTGATTCTATCTATTATAAATCATAATTAGTAATAATGACTACTATGAATTATAATAATATTGATTTAAAATCAAGCGTGGTTGATTTATAAGAAGCAGAAATCTATCGAACTCTTTAGATTAATATTTAGAATTTGCTGACAAATATGAAACACTTACTTATAAATAGGCTTTCTATTAATAAAACCCTTTAATTTTTGATCTTAAAACAAATTATACTATTACCAAGTTACTTGTATGGCTTACTAATCCAATATTTATTACTAATTAAGTGTTATAAGTTCAATAAAGTATATTTCTTACTTGATTTGAGTTAAATAAGGCTCTCTAAATTAACTGAGACTTTTAGATTTTAACTGCTTTTATTATTAGTATATACTAAGCTTCTTTAAGCTTAGTTTCATAATTTAATCCTAACTAAAATGCAGCTTTTAAATTAATTAAATTAATCAATTAACACTTGATTAATTTGATTTGATTTGATTTAATTTTGATTAATTAAGATTATACTTGATTTGAATATAATTAATAGCTATTAATCAAATCAAATCAAATCATTTTTTACGCTGCACTCGCTACATCGCTGACAGTCAGCCTTTCAATACTTGCAAGTGACAAAGCCCGTTGAGGAGATGGTTCGTACCTTAACAAATCTATGTCCGTGAAGGAAGGTAATTGGCCATTTCTTGATAGCCGCCGGCTTTTTGCTCTTCGTTGCTGTTGCTCGCTTACGCGACGTGGTGTTCTTGGTTACTCGAGCCATTTTAGGATATTGTTCTGAGGTAGAATTTTTGATGTTGTAGTGTTCTACTTGTGCTTTTCGCGTCGAAAGTCAAGGAGGTGGAGCGAATTTCGCTTCGAAGTACGGTTTCGAGATGTTATGGTGTAGAGAATGTGTTGGTCTTGACAAGGTCCATAGGGGTTATGTATCTAACCCGCAGCTAGACAACCGACACATGATGGCTAAGCGAAAGGGCAAGCTCGGGGGGGTGCTCCTCTTCAGTGAATACGTCAAATAGGCAAGCATTTGTCATCATCTTATACAGATTTGGAAAACGTATTCACTTTTTGACTCGACACTTGAGACTAGTAACGAGTAATCTCATCAGGGGGATTTCCAAAATTTCGATCCAAGTCGAGATATATATGTAGAGGCAAAGGTTCTCCTACGGGGAGCCTTTCTGGACATGCAAGTGATGGCAGCCTCCAAAAAGAGGAGGGATCAATCACATATATAGCAAAGCTTCTATTTATGGAACTGGGTAAAGAATCGGTCATCGCATCCAGACCAGGAGCCAAAGCGAAGACTGAGAGCAAGCTTTGTGTACAAGCACGACTTTCTGTCACCTGACAGGACCACCTCCATTAATCTCGGTCTACATGATGAACATGATTAGCAATTGATCGTCTGATGGGTTTTTTTGCTTTTCAATTTGAGCTTCTGATGAAAAGATTGCTTGATTGACATACTGGAAGGCTGCTCTGCACTGTTTTTAATTTTGGTGAAGTCTGCGAGATTTGGACGCCACGTAATTCGAGTGTTCCGGAGCTATCTTCACGACAATCGCAGCTTCAGGAATCTAACTAAACATACTCCGATACCTGATATTACCATAGAGCAATGGCGCGACCCTCATCGAGGACAGTGCCTAATCCTGCCCATCCTCCAGCCCTGTAAACAGAGGGGTTCGCTTACGAAGGTATATGCTAAAATGCCCCGCTAGGGTGCTCAATACTACCTAACCCCGCGCCACTTACTAAGCTCCACACCAACCTTCCCCCATTTTGCTTTTCAATTGCATCAGATCATCCGACTGAAGTCACGACCAGCCAGAACCCACAAAAGTTTTACTCGTCAACACAGAAGCCCGTTAAGACAGGCACGATGGCTGACCCTCAACCCACCTCTCAAGTCCGCGTTGAACCAATCACGAATGCGGATGACTTCTCACGCTGTTTTGCCATCGCTGCTGCTGCATGTATGTCTCCGTTGTTCCTAGATAGTTTTGTTCGAAAAGCATCAAAGGATCTGTCTCATGACTCGATGGTCACAGATGGAGTGTTTGAAAGTATCACATATTAACATCATCATTAGTCGGAACTCAAACCGCAGACGGCATCTGGACAACTTTTAACCCTGGCTGGGACTCCCCAGAAGGTGGCGTTGCGGGCGCTGGTCGTTTGCAGAGTCGCTGGGCTTCAAGGAAGTTCACCGAAGCAGGAAATCCGAATGTCGTGTTCCTCAAAGCCACGATCCCAGATCAGTCTGGCAAGGAAGCTATCGCCGGAATGGCGATTTGGGTTCAGCTTTCGACAGTAGAAGGATATGGCGATGTGTCAAAGATGGACCTTGTTGAATCATTGCAGCTGAATACGCTGTATCCGGATGATGAATCCTCTCAGAAGTTTCTGTGCCAGGTTATCAAGTCGTTGACGAGGCAGCGCAAGGAAGTTGTCAAAGAAGCAGCGAGTCGTGATCCACCTGCTATCATGGCACTGGATCTTTGCGCTGTTGACCCGGCCTTTCAGAGAAAGGGAGTTGCGGGCGAACTGGTGCAGTGGGGATTGAATGAGGCAAAGAAGAGAGGAGGGTTGGAGGCTGTGACCGAAGCGTCGAAGAAGGGACGGAGTGTATATGCGAGACTTGGTTTCAAGCAGGAGGGCGAGGAAATCGACTATGTTCTGGATGAGGAATTCAAGGAGCGGGTGATGCCTTCGAATATTTTCATGAGGACTGGATACTCGAAGACCACGGCCTAGATGCTGATATGTTGGATTGAATTGTTAGAAGAACTTCCAGGATCGGGCTTAGATCTGCTTTTCATATTATTTTGGAGATAGAGTTGCATCAACGCCAAATGGCATTTAAAAATCAAGTCTTCGACTTCTTCTTTCTCAAGCGAGTTGATTCATGATACAACATGGTACATCAGATGCTTTCTAGCTTGCACTAGGATGCACACCCTTTGCTCGAGCTCCCATCGGATTCGGTCATGTTGACAGCCGAAGCGAGACCCCCTTTCCTAAGGTCGTACAGCACATCAGCACCGACCAAGCTGCACTTGTACTTTTCCCTCAACTATCCAATCGCAACTCTTCCACGACTGGACTCCCAGCAGGTCTCCGCCTCTATCTATCTAGACACTTGCTCTTACAGAACGTAGCATTTGCTCCGTAAGCCGAAGAGCAGCCGATTGGGAATCTGGGGGATGCTTGCTGCCTCGGCTGATCGAATGCTTTATCATGCACCGAAGACCGAGCCAGAAAATGAACAATGGGATATTTAGTAAATTGGCGGTGGATCAAGGTGCACGAATACCGAAGATTTACCATTCATAGGAGTGGATATCAACTTTCTCAAAAGAAGTGTTCGGTGAAATTGGTGGTGTGCCGTCCACATAGATCAACCAAATCATCATCTATCATTTGAAAGCAATAAAGAAGCAGGCGAAACTCTTGCCAGGAGCAATTTATTGCTGATCACTCATCTATTAGTAATGAACGTTCCAATTTTCGTAGACCAAGAGTCGTGAGGAGTAATAGCCGGTGTCAGGTACCGAGTGCCAAAACCATCGTCCCGGGGCCCCTTGGCAAATGCGGGTTCAATTCTCCATGGGGGCAAGGCCTGAAGGTTTTCCCATCCCAGCCCCCGCATCCCCACACTTCACTTCCCGATTATCTCTGTATCGGCCCGACACAAATGTAGAAGAAAAACGCCACAAGTTTACACTGACGTATTCGTTGGCATAGAGGTGCGGAGGCGGCGAATAATAGTCGTGCTTTGCGAGTCATGCTCTGTCGGCAATCCACCATATCTGACAGGATCTTCAACGGGTCATCAACCTCGCTGTTGTTGAGTACTGATGAAAAACAACATCTTTCTTGATCACCTTCTTCGAGATTGTGTATGGATATGCATACGTAACCATTTCCAACCGACATTCTGCACTCCACATTTGAAAGTGGACTTTACATTCAGATTTGATCGACCAGCTGAGCAAGAGGCAGTCCACTTCGTCCGAACTCTTGAACCGAACCGAAATTCCCCCAGAACACGATGAACACGGGCCAGTAGCAGCCCTCCCTCGCTACCCAGTCTAGGGCTGGAGAACAAGAAAACTCCGCACTCACCAGATATCTGGAAAGTGGGAGAGTGGGGAAGTAGTTTCCCAGCATCACCACTACCACGCGAGCAATTCCTTGCACATATTCCGATGTTATACCGAATCCCGCCCCATCTTCATGGGGTTTTCATCCTTGGCGATATGTAACTGCGAGTATGCACAGAGAGAAGGGCCTTTTATGGTTCTTGGACGGAGTCCACTGCCCTGGAATCGGATCAACACGAACATCTTTGAGGTGGATTATCACTGGGGGCAAGCTAGAAGATGTTCAGTGCTAATTCTAAGGTCCCTTTGTTGAGACTAGAAAGTAGGTTGATCGAGTATATATACCCGGCGCATATTCCACGCCGGATATCTGATCATCTTCGTCGTCAACATAATTCTCAAGATGTACGCACTCTCTTTGCTCGCCGCAATGGCATGTCTGCTTTTACCAGCAACAACTGCCCAAGAGCTCATCACCGAAGACTCATACTTTTATGGTCAGAGTGAGCCAGTCTATCCTACACCTCAAACATCTGGATCTGGTGCCTGGGGTGAAGCAATTGCTAAAGCTCAAGCTTTCGTTGCTCAACTTTCCCTTGAGGAGAAGACTAGTATCACTGGCGGTGTCAGCAACTCCTCAAGAGGCTGTGGTGGCAATATCCCCGGCATCCCAAGATTAGGTTTCCATGGCCTGTGTCTGTCTGATGCAGGCGCCGGCGTGCGGGGTACTGACCTTGTCAATGCCTACACGAGTGGCATTTCGGACGGTGCAAGGTATGACACCAAGTCCCGAACAATGATTGACAGGTACTGATTCGACTAGTTGGAACAAGAACCTCACCTACCAGAGAGCATACCAAATGGGAGGAGAATTTCGCCGAAAGGGTGTAAACATCGCCCTTGGCCCCCCAAGTAAGTTGCCTCAGCTTCGTTTAATTCCTTTACAAGCCCTCGTACTCTACTATCCCCCATATGTCCCAGGTCCAAGAACAAAATGTACTAACAAGCAACATAGTGGTTGGTCCACTTGGAAGAATTGCGCTTGGAGGTAGAAACTGGGAAGGATTCGGCAACGATCCTTACCATGCCGGAGTTCTAGCCGGACTGGCTGTCCACGGAATTCAGGACCAAGGTGTTGTCGCTTGCACGAAGCATTTCATCGGAAATGAGCAGGAAACTGCCCGTAGCATCCTGCTTGACAGCAATAACGTCACGATTCTTTCATCATCATCAAACATCGACGATGCTACCCTTCATGAGGCTTATCTCTGGCCGTTTTATGATGCCATCCATGCTGGTTCGGCAGCAGTGATGTGCTCTTACAATCGTCTCAACAATAGCTATGCATGCGAGAACAGCAAGTCTCTTAACGGCATTCTCAAGACAGAATTGGGATTCCCTGGCTTAGTCATGTCGTAAGTATCCCTTCAATCATGCTCATTGAAGTCATGTGCTAAAATATCTACAGTGATTGGGGTGCGCAACACTCTGGCGTTGCATCAGCTTTGTCCGGAATGGATATGGTACGTAATACGAGGGGGAGCGTCAATAAACTTTGATATCTCGGCTAACCGCTCACCAGGTCATGCCAAGTGCTCTGGCTTTCTGGGGAGGAAACCTCACGCTCTCTGTCAACAACGGATCAGTCCCAGAGAGCAGACTCACTGATATGGCTACTCGAATTATGGCAGCCTGGTATCTCGTTGGCCAAGACTCCTCAGAATACCCCGCCCCTGGAATCGGAATGCCTGCGAATGTGTTGGTACCCCACACATTGGTAGAAGCACGAGTCCCCGAAGCGCGACCAGTACTGTTCCAATCATCTTTGGAAGGTCATGTTCTGGTCAAAAATACCAACAACGCCCTTCCCCTCAGCAAGCCAAAAATTCTCTCTATTTTTGGTTACGACGCCAAGGCGCCCGACTCCATCACTCCTAACCCTACAAACCGGGATTGGGCTTTCGGCCTCCTTAGTAGCAGTGCTAGATACTTCATCTGCGGTTTCGGTAATAGAATCGCCCAGACATGTCCTGCCCCCCTTCCGATCGCAGCAAACGGTACGCTTTATACAGGAGGTGGTTCGGGTGCTTCTACCCCGCCATATATCTCGGCACCTTTCAACGCGATCCAAGAACGCGCAGCTAAGGAAGACACTGCCCTATACTGGGACTTTGTGAACATCAACGCAACTGCGTATGTGCCCACCGAGAGCGATGCCGCAATCGTTTTCATCAACGCCCTAGCCAGTGAGGGTTATGATCGTCCAAGTCTCCGAGACGACTTCTCGGACGCCTTGGTTACAAACATTGCTGCCCAGCACAACAACACAATCGTCGTCATCCACAATGCAGGCATCAGACTCGTCGACCAATGGATTGAGAACCCCAACGTCACTGCTGTCATCTTCGCCCATCTCCCAGGTCAAGATTCTGGCGCTGCTCTGACTCAACTCCTCTACGGTGATGTTAACCCCAGCGGCAAGCTTCCATATACCGTGGCTAAGAACGAGTCTGATTACGGTCGCATCCTTAACCCAATCACTGATATCGGGGCCAACGGAGAGTTCTACCGCTTCCCCCAAGACGATTTCACTGAGGGCGTATATATCGACTACCGAGCTTTCGACGCTTCCAATATCGAACCAAGATACGAATTTGGATTCGGTCTTTCATACACCACTTTCTCACTATCCAACCTCAAAGTCGCTTGCGTCAGCGGTTCTCCTTCCGAGTATCCCACTGGTCAAGTTGTCGCAGGAGGACAAGCTGATCTCTGGGATATCGTCGCTACCGCCACTGTCAGTGTTACCAACACAGGCAGCGTCGCTGGCCAAGAAGTCGCCCAACTCTACCTGTCCATACCAGTTGAGGGACAGCCAATTAGACAGCTGAGAGGTTTCGAGAAGGTCATGCTCCAACCCAATGAGAGCACCACTGTGGAGTTCGAATTGAACAGAAAGGATATGAGTGTTTGGGATGTTGCTGCTCAGAAGTGGAAGTTGACTTTGGGAACTGAGTACACGTTCTTTGTGGGCAACTCATCGAGAGCTCTTGCGCTCAATGAGACGCTCACACTTTGAAGTGAGCAAATCTGGGAAAGGGGAAAATAGCTATGCGAGCATAATGATTTAATGCAGTAATGGAAATGAATTTATGACTCCGAAGATTGTTTGACGCCCTTCCCGAATATCCCTTCGCGATGCCCACTGGTGTGACTGGTCACTACGATGCTACATCTTATCTTGTATTGACCGCATCTTGTAGCCACCCTAAGCCGTAAAAAATCTCCTAGAAGTAAATGGAATATCTAGGGCACGGGAAGGAAAAGTGACGGTGTGGTGATTGTTTTGCTATCGCATTGCGTTTAGCGAGACGGCGGTTTGTTTGCCAGCAAGTAAGGTCAGCAAAGCATAGGTAGATAGCAACAAACTTTCTTCCTACTATCAGCTGCAAGGAACAAAGAGGACAAGGTTATTAACTTCGACTTGTCTGATTCGATGTTTCAGAATAGTTTCACAGTAGCTGAAGCAGAGACACAATAGCGTTGAATTTACGGAGATCCCATATCAAAAGAATTAACGGCCGAATTACATAGGCCATCGATTACTTATAAGTTTAATTATCTTCAGAAATCATTACACGACTTGCGAAAAATCTTCAAGCATTCAATTGTATCATTGGTTGCATTGCCCAGGTGTCATGTGATACCCACATCTCGAGCCTCATGTTCCGTTATCTTCAAGCCAACTACCGAGAAACCCCGGATTTTCCGACCCTGCATCTCGTCCTCACACGCTCGAGCTCATCGCGACTAAGATAACTTCCACGTATCTCAGCCTCGGAGAACAAGCTTTCAATCAGAGTCCAGCTTCTTCCAAGCTTACAGTGGTCACTCCGTCGAGACGTGGTTGACGGCTTATCAATACCCCACTTTTGAGGACATTTGAGCCAGAATAGGCATGCAAAGTCAGAGGCCATGCAGAACATAACCAGTTCCACATCAAAAGAGAAGAGCACTAGTCCACGCGAAGCAGCGATTTTAAATCCTAGGAGAGCACCCAAGAGTCGAAATGGTTGTTTACGTTGCAAGGCCAAAAGGGTATGTTGCTTGGCATTAGCTCCATTAGCTGGTACTGACTCCAATTTAGTTGAAATGTGACGAGACGAAGCCGGGATGTCAACAATGTGTCAAGAAGAATGTGACTTGTCCAGGCTATAGGTCGAAGTCACTGGTCTGGTCTACCAAGCATGAGAAAATGATGGTGCCGAACCAAGATGGCTCTTTTCCATCCATGTCAATGATGTCTATCGCGGGACCATCGAATACAGCTCCCGTGATATCTGATGACCAAATACTTAATTTCGCCGACCCAATAACTCAAGAAGAGCACGAAGGCGGCATCATGCCAACGGATGCAGAACCTAGATCGCCAAGTATCGAGACCAGCGCAAGGAGAGACTCGAATACAGCCACCGACAGCTTGTCAGCGATCCGACAACAGCTGCATCGCTCCACAGTGCCGGAATTCCTGTTACACCTCCCAACTATGCTAGTTGAATACTACTTCAGCTATGTCTGCCAGATTTTTTCCTCATTTGATGGAACCCTCAATCCTTTTCGATCAACTGTTGGAAGATTGTGGGATGGCTCGGCACCAATATATTATGCCATCCAAAGCATGGCCGCTGCATACTTAGCTAATCACTTCCCGCGCATGTCTCCTGTCGGCATGCAGATGCAACGAGAGACGTACAGATGTCTCTACCAAGTCCCGCAGGGTGGGAAGAATCCTGCAGAAAACTTAGACAAGACACTGCTGACAGTGCTTCTGGTCGGCCAGACCACAGCCTGGCATGATCCGAAGGATCTGGGTCTTGTTCATTTGAAGACGGCAAAGAGACTGAACCGACGACGACTTGAGCAGCAAGGTGGAGTCGTGGATAGTCGGGCACGTCGGCAGAATGAGTTCTTCGAGCAGTGCATCCTGTACTGGGATATGCTGGCCGGATTCGTTGAAGAGGACATCGATGAATTTGGCTTTGGAGAATTCGAGATTAGGGACACCAGTCCTTCGACATCGCCCAAGAGTGATGTCTCGGAAGAGGGCGATAAGGTCTTCCCGCACCCATGGACAGGTGTCGCTCCCAAGGTGCAGAAACTCTTTGCACAGGTTGGCCGTCTCATCAGAAGCTACCGAAAGAGTACTGCCCAGGAAGCTGGATCCCTCGACTTTCTGAATCTTGATCTCGGTTTCAACATGGACTTTCCACAAGACTCAGCCGCGACCATCGAAGCCACAGCAAAAGCTCAGGCTCTCGAAGAAGAAATCCTAGCCTTTGAACCACCATCGGCATGCAACCTTGTCGATGCTGGCGATGAAAACACACCTGTCCACCAATATATCCTCCTCGCAGAGTCATACAAATGCGCCGCCCTCCTCGAAATCTACCGCATCTTTCCATCAATTCTTTTCAAGCGTGTGCCTTTCACTTCCAACACCTTCGCATCCTCCTCTCTCGACCCCGCAATTCAGAACCTCCTCCCAATACCTACAACTCAACCACCGTCCGACTTTCTCATCTCGCTGGCTATGCACACGATCTCTCTTCTCGAGAAATTGCCTTCCACATCCGGAACGCGCTGTCTCCAACCAATCGTAATCTTGGCCGCCGGCTCAGAATTGCGCTTCTCGCCTGCGTCGACAGCTGATCCTATGTCTGGATTCATGCCTGCGACTTCGAGCTCGATTTTCAACAGTCTGACGAATAGAGAGGTCGATATTGCGTCTGCGAGACGTTTCGTAACGACGAGATTGCAGGAGTTCCAGCTTTCGTTGCCGGCGAAACCAATTGTGAGGGCGTTGATGTTGGTGCAGGAGACTTGGGCGAGGGCGGACCTGGGGCAGGAGGTTTTCTGGATGGATGTTATGGATGAGATGGGATGGAAAACTATCTTTGGGTGATAATGTGATTCCTTGATTGCTTCTGGGTTCTGGGAAATTTGATTAGCGGGACGGGGAGGCCGGCCTGCTTGGGCTGACTGTGTGATTATGTTGCTGGCGAAGCTCGCGCTCTGGCGTTCTCGATGCGTGATGATCAACGATCTACATTGACCTTACGATATTATGGTGCGAAAGTTTGATGTAGTGTGTATCTCATGAATATAGTCGAAGTGCCGGTAAATGGTGCGAGAAGGGTAAAATGTCAAGTCACGCAGAATCTTAATCAATGGGACTTTATATAATCTGTATTTTCAGGGTTGCTTAATCCTCTACATACACCTAGTATAGAGACCTCTCAAATATTTCCCAAGAACTCTCTCACATACTTTGCAACCTCTTCCGACGCCTCAACACAATGCCAATGCCCAACGCCCTTCAACACCTCCACTTTCTTTTTGCCATCCTTCGTGCCATACGCACCCACAATAGCCTCTGCCCCCGCCAGCGGCGCAGTCTTATCGTCTTCTCCAGCCAAAATGAGCAACGGAACTTCAATCTTCCTATAGTCCGGCTTCGCAGCATTGGCAATAGCGTTGCACAGGGAAATGTACCCCTCAGGCGATGTCCCAAGGATGAGAGAGCGGATGAACGCATGATGGAGCGACGTAGATTTTGATCCTGTCGCACCAGTGGGGATTGTATTTGCGAGTGGCTCGAGACCATCTAATTCATATTAGTACTCGGGATTCCAGTAATAAGTGATATAATCAAGACATCTAGCGAGGGAGAGACATACCCGCTTTCACAACCTCAACCCTCTTCCCAAAAACGTCCCTCAACCCCTCCGCCGGGTTCACCGGTCCCAACAACACCACACCTTTAACCCTATCTGTAAACATCTCCGCCATCAGACTCGCCACGATACCGCCCATCGAGTGGCCCACTACGACGACTTTCTCTTTCACATCGAGTGCGTCGAGGAGCGAGAGTGCATCTTCCGCTATTGTCTTGATACTTTGCTCTTTTGATCCCAGAGCGGAGAGGCCGGATCCTGGGGTATCTAGGGCGATGCACCGGGTTTGGGATGTGAGGGAAGGGATAATCGTACTGTAGAAGCAGGATGAGGAGCCCAGGCCGTGGATGAAGAGGGTTGTGTGGCGGTTTGGTAATGAGGAGGTGCTGGGCGTGTTGGTGTAGAAGAGAGCTTTGGAATTTACTGTTTTGAAAGGCATTTTGAGCCAATTTATGCTGAGAAAGAAACTTTGAAAATGATGTGTGAATCCTGGATTGTTGGTAGTCAGGGAGAACTTAAGATGATGTAGCTTTTACCCTTCGGATGACTGAGGGTGGCGTGCCCCACATGCCGCTTTGCGGGGTGGAAGTAAACAATAGACTTCTCCCTTTCGGGACTTTATGATTAGGGTCTTCGTACTTTGTTCAGGTTACACAAAATTGAATCATGTCAATGAGTTCTTGAAAGAATTTTCTAGAGCTTCATAGAGATTTTTGACCAGTCACTGGATGTCAGTGCAGTATCCGATCCGAACATCAACGCCTCAATTGAACACTAATGCGTTCAACTTGGATATCATTTTGTAAGTATCCACCTACGACCGTATGTTACGATAATTGGCTTCTCGGTCAACTATTTAGAGGTCGGTGATGAAGCAAACAAGTTGCAATTTTCGAAGTTCTGTCAGAAAACGGCAGAAGAAGCAGATGGAATTCGAAAATGCCAGAAGCTCGAACCTCCGAGGATGACGGCTAGCATGCAGACACGTCTAGTGAATGCAAAGCAAGCCTCATGTTTGACTTGCTTCTTGAGCAGGTGGTTTAGCTGGTAAATCCTAAATCGGGAGCAGAGATTCTCAAATCCCCTACTGGCTGCATACTTTTCCTTCATCAGCTCTCAGATCCTGGTTTTATCTATTTGGGGAAGCCTAGATAAAATATAAAGGAGATCAGCCGGGTCTACCAATCGGCAGTAAGCAGACAAGCGCGGATGGCAAAAACGAAGGACGAAGCCATCTCACATCTCACACAGCTTGGCTGGATGTACTCTGAGAGGCGTGGCCATATGATTGTGTTTGGCCGAGGATATCAATTTCTTGCACTTGATTCTAGAGAAGGGTGTGTTTAGCTGTGTTAGAGCAACGGATATTTTCTAAGAGTAGATTCCGGCTTAGTGACAAACCACGGGGCATTTGACAACAATTATCCACCTTATCTCGGACCATTTCCTCAGAGGAACAAATTATCAATGAATGAAGGCCGATAACAGAAACTTCATCGCCTGGAAACAGTAAAAAGGGTCCGAGCTAGATTTTAATTAAACCGTAGTGCAAGCAACTAACCCGTACATACAACACCGTGAGCCATTGCAGATGGTCAGGAAGAACGTTTCTTGCCTCGGCAAGATTTGACTGTCTTCACAATTTGTATTTCTCAGACACAGGCCACGATCCCAAAGACAGTGATATCAAAAAAGTGAATCTGGAAGTCAATACGGTAGCTCGCTAACAAGTTCGAAGTCCAAATTAAGGCGGGGGGCTGGCAAGTCGAATTCGGAATGTAATCGTACCAAACCGAGAGAATAAACTCGAAATTCGTACCATTCGATAATACTTTCCCGGTTCTCTCCGCATGAAACAATACTCTGCAGACTGGGGCAGACTGCAGATGGTGCGCCTTCCGACATCATCGGATACGGACCGGATGTGGGCTGTAGCATGATCAAGAGCACGAAACCTTGAATAAGGACAAAGGGAGCAAATTCAAGATCGACAATTCAAACAATGGTGCATTTTCAGATCCAGCGGAATCAATACCGCAGTACAGTTCATTGCATGATATATATGATATACGCCAAAACCAGACCTCAAACTCAAGCTCGTTCAAGCTACTTCCCCTGCTGCGGCGCGATAACAATTGGGTATTCTAGCTCCAATGTAGCTTTGGGGTTTCCCTTCAATGGCTTGAAGTCAACGATCAGGGATTCTTTGACTGCGAAGACGGAGTCGTTATCTAGATATTTGTCTTCTTTGTCGAAGATTTGTGTGGTCACTGGTTTGTAGCCGTCGCATTGGGCCTGCTTCTATTAGTGACCTGGTGCGAGAATTTCAAGATGGCGAGAAAGACTTACGATGATATGGATGTGCGCTGGTCGGAATGGATGTCTATCTAAGAGCTCTAGAAGTTTCCCAGCAGGTCCTAACCATGTGTGAGTGCTTGTAAACTGTAAACGAAGGGAAGACATACCGTCATTGGGCACTGGGTATGGCGTGGGTCTCAAGCAGTAGAAACCATAGTAACCCTTCTCATCCGTCTTGAACTTGCCTCTCAAATTGCAATCTTGTTGATTATCATCCTGCTGCTCGTACAGCCCATTTGTCGAAGCTTGCCAGACATCAACCCACACGCCCGGCACTGGCTTTTTGGTCACCAAGTCTGTGGCATACCCATGCATGTATACGATCTGTCCATCTGAAGGGACATCTTTCACAATGGTATCATCGTTCTGGAGTATCGGTGCGTCGTGTCGGAAGAAAGGTCCTAGGATAGCACTGGCTGTCGCGGAATCGTTGGTTTCCGCCGCGAGCTTGAAGGTAATCTCGTCGACGAGTCTGCGAGGCTATTAGTAAACTCTTCTTCTGACCTTTGGGAAGTGTTGGGAAGGGAAGAAACCTACGATTCAAGCCCAATAACATCACACATAAGCTGTCCCTCATTCCTCTTGTCATCGGACATCTTCCCTGCCCAGTTCATCATCTCGACACCAGCCATCCACTCCTCGACAGTCAATTCGTTCTCCCGGGCGAAATCATGTACATGCTTGATCAAGCTACCCATCACTTTCCGCATCCGCGGTGTAGCTTTGGGTCCTGTGGCGTCGATAACATGTTGTGTGAAGTTGGGGTCAAATCGAGAGTCGTGGATGACGTTTCCGCCGTTCGTGTTGCCATTTGTTGCTGCCATCGTGGAGAGTTAAAGGATAGCTGGGCAGGTGGTAAAGATGGAGAGGGGCAAACGGAGATCTTAAAGTGAAACTGGAGAATCAGAAGTCCTTCCAGTAACAAAGGAGCTCCAAGTATTTAAGGGACGTCGTTAACCACAAGCCACTAGAACGACAGCACGCCGTCCCCTGTTCCGAAGGGCTACTGGCTGACCATCGGTGTAGGCTTGTATGGTCCGCGCGAGAACCGGGCCGGGGAGTGATGGGGACATAGTTGAGTTTAGGTCGAGAGTGTGGTGTGGTTACTGGTGTCAGCGTTGAAGGTTGGCGGGGGAGGAGCTTTCGAGTGAAGGTTGCAAATTGTGGAGGGGTAATTGGGTGGGGGAAACGACAGCCGAGTCTCAGTTGGACTTGGAGAGAGTAAGCTCGCTAATCGCGGGGTAGCAGGGCCCGGATACTGCCCCTAAGTGTATGAGATGGCTTACGCAGTAACAGCCTGTAGGAGCACTTACTGAGCGGAAGCAGAACCTAGGAGTCTGACTTGAAGTATCCAGCCTGTGGGATGAGCTGATTCCTCTTCACGTCAGCATTTATAAATCGTGGCGGAGTGAAACGTTGATGGGTGCGTTATCCGACAGCAAGCCGAAGCGAGGGTCGGTGTTACTCCTACACCGACGAGATACAAACCTAGGCGCCTCCGATGCAGTCTCGGAGAATAGATTAACTTCAAGACGAAGATCAAAGCGAGGTTTTCCTGGTCATGCAGGGTCGTTGCCTTTCCAGCCCAAAGAGGAGTGCAACTCTTCGAGTTCTGCTTTGTTTGTCGAGAAGCGAGCCCCTTGCTGACATGAGATGAGATTCTAGTGCTGCACCGCAATAACACTTCTTGGGATGATCTGTCAATTCTAACTTGGTTCCGCGATAGCTTATAATTGTGATTGAACGAAGGTACGACGAGTTGGCCCTCAAATGCTGCTAAGTTGTAGCTTGGACTTTGCAAAGAGACATGGCGGGGTATGACCTGGTGAAGTGTTTTGCAGAAACGATATCATTTTGTACAGACAGAACAAAACCCCTGCAGGACGTGCAACCAGCCATTTGACCCCAGATCTCCCATCCATACCATGATTTCATGACCTTGGTACCATGAACCCCGAAAAATACTGATCCATCGCCTCAGTATCCTCCAACGCTCCAACCCAACCCACATACTGATCCGGCCTCAAGATTACCACACAACCATCCAATCTATTCACGCCATAGTTTTCGTACGCATTCCCATATCCCTCGTGGTAGCTGATATCATCAACATATATCTTCCAGTAATCCCACCCATCACGTTCATCGAACGGATGGAAAATATCGGGAAAATTGTCCAACTCAGTCTCCGCTCTCTTCGCACTATGAATCGTCAAGATATCGATCACAGAATCAATCTTCTTCCCGGCAGGCGTGAATCGTTTAATGAACGACTTCGGCCCAGAAAGAACAGATCCCAGAATCGTAACACGCTCCATCTGCTTCGCAGTCGAAACATCACCAGCAAACACCACAATTCGCCATCGCCCATCACTCTTCAACATCTCCTGGAACTGCCACGGTCTCGCGTCAGCCTGGTTCAAGACCTGAAAACTAGGCATCCGCATCCCAATCTTGATGTTCTTCGCCAGAGCTTGGTTTCCAATAACTCGCTTGCTCTTTTCGAGACCAACATCTGAACCGTCACCTTGCTCTTGGGCATCTCCCTCTTTGGCGACGATCACGCTGGCGCCGTAATCGACAGCTACGCCTGAGGCGAACATATTGCCTTTCACGAAGGCGTCTTTGAATTCGTCCATGCTGATACCTGCTTCGTCCATGACGTCCTTGGCTGGACGACCTGAGAACAGGCGAGAGAACTTGTGGTCGAAAGCGATCAGGTCCTGAGCGATGCGTCGACGTTCGGATTGATACGTCTTAAGGATCGAACGGTCTGCCGTACCATTTACAACAGCGGCGATCTTCCAACCCAAATTGAACGTGTCTTGCATACTGACGTTCATGCCTTGACCGGCCTTAGGAGAATGGGTGTGCACTGCGTCGCCGGCGAGGAAGATGCGTTCGTTCTTGGAGAAGTTGGAGCCGACTCGTTGGCCAATCTGATAGGCAGTCCACCAGTCGCAATATTCGTAGTTTAGCTTGTATGGTGCTAGAGTGCGTTGGGCGGATTCGAGAATCAGCTGAGGGGTGATAGATTTTCGGTCGAGCTATACGAATCAGTTACTGTCATGAGGTCTGGGGTGGGGATGGAGTTACTTTGTTTCCTCCCTTCTCGGTTGTGGTCATCTGAATGTAGAGACGGACAAGCTTGTTCTCTCTTGGTATCACCATCACACTACCAGAACTGGCGGAGTGGATTGCACATCTCATTCGGATATCAGCTAAGCGGAAGTCAGTAATTATCTTTGATCTGAAAATTCTGACACTTACGAAAGTCGGTGATCGGTATGATGTCAAGAACTCCCCTAAAATATCGTCAGCTCACTGCACTCTGAATAGAGAAAGAAATCTTACCAAATATAATCCGTTTGTTCCCCCTCCAACTTATACCCCAGCTGGTTCCTCGTCCATGAATGTGCTCCATCACATCCAATCATATACTTAGCTTTCACAGTCTCTCTCGTACCTGCCTTCCCATTCGTGGAAGCCTTCTTCAACAGCTCCTGAGTATCATCCGCAGCCATATTACTTCTGAACAGCCCATCTGAAGTCGCCGTCCCATTGGTCGCAGCGTGCTGATCAGGATTCGCTTCCTCGTCAGTGAGATGCTGTAGCACGACTTTTATCGGGTATGCGTCTAGATCCTCGGCCTTCGACTCGTCGAACGTTAGAGATTCGGGAAGGACTCCACGTTCGACTTCGATGTCGCTGTATTTCTTGAGCGAGTCGAGGAAGAAACGCTCGATGCGACCTGGAAGGCAAGGTTAGGTCTGAGTGACTATGATGGTGGGGCTTTACAGGATATGAGGGACTACCTTGGTGCAAGACAACTTGCTGGAAGCGACTAATATTGGGAATGGTATCCGGGATCCTGTCGGATCTTCGGATCCGGCCTTCAGAATCAGGATTCCAAAGACAGATTTCTAGCATGTGATTACTTTCCTTCCAAGCTCTGTCCGCGAAGCCGAAGGAATCAAATATCTAGATCTGATCAATATGAGAAAATCACAAATAGATTTGGGTTCATACCTCAAGAGTACGGCACTGCAGTCCATCCGCTTGCCTGTTTGAAGTCAGGAACTTAAAATTGATGTGAAAGCTGAATTGTGAACGTACCCGTTGAAGATCTTGGAGCCTCTCTTGTCCACGATCCTTGTCTTGATCCCACATCTCGCCATCCATGTGGCTGCCATAAGCCTGTAGAGTCAGCAGACTCAGCTCAACCTAGGTTCTGGTAAGAGCACGTACCCAGCAGGACCAGCGCCCACAATCAATACATCGACTTCAGAATGTCCTGGCGCCATCTCGAATATCAAAGTTGTCCCTGATTCAGCTCAGTATCCTTGGGCTAACGTTGAAACTTCCCTGAGCTCTCTGTCATTTAAATCTAAGAAGAAGACAAAAGAGATGGCTCGACCTTGGACAATATATCAAGAGCCCTCATCCGAAGCTTCTCATATAACGGATCCTCCAAAGTAGTTTCACAATGACGGGCCGGGAATAAGAAGCACTCAATGTGACAGGTGAAAGTCAGAAAAGCATGATACTTACAGTAGCTGTTGAAAATGAACTAAATGGCGGGGTATCTAGTCTCCTTAAGTGCGGGGTGGTGTGGGACAAGGGACCGCATGAGATCACGGCGGAAACGCCCCGCGGGACGAGCCCTTAGATTTGTACAGCGAGGACAGGGGAACAACAAATCCCGAAAGTGACATCGTGTTGTACTCATTGTGTTTCAACTTTTCGGTTATAATTTCTTAGAACTCCTGGATTGTTTTTTCCAGATCCCGAATGACTTCCGTTTCCAAATTCAGGTTGGCCATCAAGTCGACCATGCCGCAGGCTCTCGTCCGGCTCGTCTTGTCCTCCTTGCCAACACGTCCTGTGAAGTCTCGTCGAAACTGTTTCTGGTCGACTCTTAACCAAATAAGAGCGAGTGCTAGAACTCATGTTTTGTTCTCTTTACGACCAGATCATATTTTCATTGACCACGGAACTTAGATACACAACACTTTACGGCGCGAAGTCACGTGTTCAGATATTGACTTTAAAGTGAGCTAAAAAGACTACCGCTGCATGCCATCCTTGGGCTTTCAGTCCATCATGGTATCAGTATTTCTTGAAGCTTGTAATCACATTGGAACTACCATCGCAGAAACTTGTGAGTTTGAAGTCAGAACCAGGTCAGATGCGCCTCTTTACCCGAGCCAATAGCAATTGCATATGACTTCCGCCCAGCTCACGTACAGCCTCATTCTCAACCTCAATCTTTTCAGTGCCATCTTGAAATCTCAATCTTCGTCCAATAGTCGATATCTCTACTAGCACTAGCTACTGAACTCGGCTGTTAGCAGATACAGCTTGAGGATCTGCCACGATTTCAGTCTCTCCATTTTCGTACCGTCCACTGGCGGAGCTTGACGCATTCCGAATCCTACACGTCCAGCCTTCTCCTGATAGATCCGCACTGATCAATGGTATGTTCGAGCACACAACCCTAAGCAAGTACGAGTATGATATTCTGAACCCGTACACCGCATTATCCTACGTATGGGGGGATGCTTCGGATCAGCGCATCATATGGGTCGATGGTCAGCCATTCGCGGTGACCAAGAATCTCCACAAGGCTCTGGAATGCTTGCGAGACGATAATAAGAGCTTGAGTATCTGGGCAGATGCTATCTGTATCGATCAACTCAAGATTCCCAAGCGCAATAGTCAAGTTACACAAATGGGTCGGATCTATAAAAACAAGCTGAGCGAGCTATAGACACGAAAGCTGCGAGGAGAAGCCGTCGCAAGAACTTGACAGAGATGGAGCCGCACGAGCTTTTGGTTTACTAGAACGAGGTGTAATTACTTAGTTCTGTAGTGTTCAATTCAGAATCTTGCACGAGCTGTAGTATGATTCAGAATCGGGATACTAGACTGGGCAATACTTCAGGCAAAACTCAACAGAATCAACTAATCAAGAAGAAAATGACGAATTGTTCGCTGGGTTGTCTCTCATAGCCAAGCAGACTTCGGGGAAGTAGGATTGAGAAGCTGTACTTACAGGAAGCCATATTTTCACATCACAAAACGCATCTCCACGAACTCTTCAATTTCATGAGCCAGATTTTCCAGAACACCGAGCGAGTCCTCGCTCACATTTGAGATGTACATCGGGGGCACTTCTCGGCGGAATCCTCCGCTTGCAAACTCTGATCTCATTGGCAGGAGCCAGGCAGGAGCCTACCAGGTAATAGAGGGCCCTATTGAATGTGAGTGATGTAAGTCGGCATATTCAGATAGTTTTACCGCTTGACTATGAGAGAATCCTGACAGCCGAAGATGCGTTCCTTTGGTATTTATATCGTCTTGATCTCCTCTAAGCATTCTAGAGCAGGAAAAGCAACATTGAAGCTCGGATTCGAACCTGAAACAAATACGGACAAATACTTACAAGTAAAAAGGACAGAAAGTAAGAGGATTTAAGGTAGGACAGGTACCGCAGCTTGAAGACTGCCAGCAAAAGGCTAGATTCGTCGTGTCAACAATATTGGCCAAGGATTAAGCGAGATCGAGGAGGGTATTGCCAGGCAACAATGTCGACACGACTTTTCAATATTACTCTTGTGATGATCTTTACACTCTAATTCTTGACTGAGCTCCAGATGTAACAAACTGATCGCCAGCAGACCTGTCAGACGCATTAATTCATCCGTCTCGCGGAAGTAATTGGACGCGTCTTCCTTTCAGCCATGATGAGGAATGCAGCATGGTGCCACTGTCCTGAAACGCATTCAAGCTTCTGTCTACAGGTCAAGCAAATATTAGTTTCCTGCCTAAAGGTCAGTCGTGCATGCTTATTTTAACGCATGTTGACACCGGTGCGCCTCACCGGGCCCAAGAGTCGTGGTTGCTACAATGCGCGCCAATGATTAGGGCTGTAGGTCCCGCTTAGCAAACTTCGGGCTTTATCACAGCCCGAAGGAAAGGGAATTAAGCTTATCAGAACGACTTTCTGTCATGTCGTCATGCTTCTCTGAATTATCCCGATTCTCGGGTCAGACTTCGGGTTTTGCTACAACCCGAATTATACGTAGAGCCAGAAATTGTTTATCGTGTTTTGCAAGGCGGCAGCATGGGAGAGGCATCGATATAAATGAGACTGATCCCCTCGCAATGCCAAGAGGATTTCAGCAACGCGACACCCATAACAAACTTCAAAAATGATCTCAAAAACACCCGCCATGTCAAAACTCAAAGTTCTCATCTCAGGCTCAGGAATCGCGGGCAGTGTCTTCGCATCCTGCCTGCTACGAGCATACCCCAATGCAAACATTACGATAGTTGAACGCGACCCTGCGCTCCGGCTAACAGGCGCCAGCGTTGACATTCGCAGCTCAGCCGTCGACATCATCAAGTGGATGGGCGTGGAAGGAGAGATACGCACGAGATCCACGAAAGAAGAGGGTATGCAAATGTTAGATATGAACGGCAAAGTGATCGCAACATTCCGAGCAACCGGCAGGACAGACATTCAGAGCATGACATCAGAGTATGAAATATTCCGCGGAGAGTTGGCGAAAATCTTTATCGATTCTGTGGTCGACAAGGTGAAAGTCATCTTTGACGAGACTGTCGAGACTTTTGAGGAGGAGGAGGACGGGGTTCTGGTCACGTTGGCGAAGAGCAAGAAGGTGGAGAAGTACGATCTTCTGGTCGCTGCGGATGGCCTTGGGTCGAAAATTCGCGGGAAAATTCTCAACGCCAAACCATCAGATCAAATATATGACGAAGGGGTGCATATTGCTTACTTTACCATTAAAGAAGATTTGTTGAAAGGCTGTCTGCTAGCAAAAGGAGTCAGCTCAACCGGTGGACGCGCTGTGAATATCCGACCCGATCCCCACCCAGAAGGACGTACGAGAGCAATGTTCATGAATGTGACGTGGAACTCGAATGTTGAGATGAAGGCCAGACTCAACAAGGCTCTCAAGGAAGGAGACGAGGCTTACATGACGTTGATGGAGGAGCTCTACGCAGATATGGGCTGGCTTACGCCGCAAGTATTGCGGGGTATGCGAGAAAGTGATGATTTCTACTGCACGCTGTTCGGTCAAGTACGATCACCCAAGCTACACGACCGACATGTCGTTCTTCTCGGCGATGCTGGATATGCGACGCCTGGAATTGGGACCAGTCTAGCTATCATTGGCGGATATGTCCTTGCCGGGGAGCTTCTGAGAAGCGAGGGTGATGTCAAGAAAGCGTTGGAGGCGTATTCGGAACTTGTGATTCCCTTTGTAAAGAGCAAGCAGGGCAATGATGTTGCCATACAGTTATTCACTCCGCAAACGTGGTGGGGGATTGGAATCAGGAATACACTTCTTCGGGTTGTCACGACGTTGAAGCTCGATCAATTGGGAATGAGTGTTGCAGCGAAGATTGGTTTCACGGAGACGAAAGCTCCGCTGCCGGAATATCCTTGGCCAGTACAATGAATGCCACGACGTTTCAGATGGCTTAATGGAGTATATCGATCTCAGCTCTTGGAATGAAGACTGGTAGCAAATAGAATAGTAATAATGAAAACATACCGTAAAAGCTCTGTGAGAGATTGGTCGCATGAATACTTTGTGAAACTAAGAATGGCTTCCCATGATTCGCGGCACACGCATGCTACGAGGGAAGCCATGCTTCTTACAGTGTGATACTGTGGACCGGATTTGGCAAGTTCATATTTTTCTTTCAACGTTTCAAGCCGGAATACCGAGAGTCATTGTCCAAATAGACCTTGCTAAAGCTCAATTACCCCTCGGCGTAGCGATGGCTCCACTTCAGCTCATATCTTTAAAAGTCTGCAAATTGCTCCAGAAAAATGAATTGATTTGACATCTGGTCCTCGTTCTAACTGACAAGATCTGCTTTCGAAAAATGTTAATCTTTCTCATGCCAAAAGTATACCTGGCAATCTCTTTCAAGGGTAGCTCTCTGTGAAGAGACAAAGAACGAATACTGTGTCTATGAGATTCATGCAGCTCGGGACTTCTTTCATCGAGAGACTCTCAAAGTAATCGAGTACAGAAAGTGATTGAATGAGATTACACAAACCATAGCGCACTGAAGATGGGAGAGAACGAAGTAATCGAGGTCTGTCGGCCAAAATTGTCGCCAGACCAGATGGAGCCATACCATCCCGAGACTTGGACCGATCCAACCCCAGAAAAATCTATGTCAAGACACAATAGAGTCAAGCAGTCTGTTCGAGCGCGAGACGACCGAATCAAAACAATTTATACACCTCTCTGGACGGACTTCGTCTCGAAGCCAGAGAACTCCTGTTGGTCCACATCCTAAGTCCCAAATCAAATTATCTAATAGTTGCTGTAGCATTTATCCATCAAAACATCGAAGAAACAGATGTCCTGGATCCCGAGCGAATTGACCGCTTAGTACCATATTTCAAGGCTCTCGCAACAACAATCCAAACATACAAACTCACAGACTTCGCAGTCACGACAACTCACCCCATTCCGAAGACCAAGAACAAACAGCCGCTAATCCCCAAAGAAGCAACGTTTACCGGCAATGTTAGGATCATCGACAAAAATGGCGAGACTCTCTGGTTTCGCGGCGAAGGCATCGCCAACGAGCTACACAGAGGAATTGAGGGCTACGAACCAATCGAAATAACGAATGAACGAGCTGGCGCGAAACTCAACAGCATTTACCTGCATATCCCGACAGCTACGACTCCCGACATCCGCAGCAGCAGTACCATAAGGATGAGGGGAGATATTTTGAGAAGCAAGGTCTTCCCTTTGGCACACACCACTTTTTACATCTTCATGAACAAGGTCAGAAGAATAACCAGACTGCTAAAGAGCGGCTCGTTGTTGTCAGACGATGTGCGAGGATACTTTTGGAGGGTGTGCAGGGGGTAATCCAAACCGCAAAGCCAAAGGTGAAGCGGTGAAAACCTGGTTTGAGGAGACCAAAGAGACAGAAGTTGCTTTGGGTTTGTGGTACTCGGTTGTTGAGCCAGAGGCCTTTGCCAAGCAGCAGGAGTTCCGGCAATGGCTTGTTGACGAAGACACTGGCTTGACAACTCACAGCAGATTCCAGTTTTCCACACTACAAGTTCGAGTTGAAAACCAGGGAGCCGAGCCTCACAAGGATGGTGGAGATGCAGATAATTCTTTCACGTGCTGGACTGCGCACGGTATTGGTGCTGGCTCTGTTGATGTTTGCTTCCCGGAACTTGGACATCGAGTCAAGGTGTTGGGAGGAGACGTTATTGGTTGTAGAGCGAGTTTGCTAGATCATTGTGTGTCGGAGCTGAAGGATCCTCGCGGCATCATACTTTATGCGATGAAGCAGAGGAGGGAAGACATGAAACAACATGTTAATTTTCTACTGGATGGCCCGGAGAAAGATTCTATTCTGGCGGCGAAGGCTGCTCGAGACAAATTGAAATATGACGAGGCACAGAGAGAATCAAAGGAAGAATATAGACGTATTCAAAGAGCAGAGGTCTCTCATCTTGCTGCAAGTACGAGCAGTTCCGAAGACTCGATTGAAGAAGACAGGTCTCTTCAGGACCAAACAGAGGTCATGGAACACGGTTACAGGCGAGCTGAGGTTCCCAAATACCCAAATAAGCTTAAGAGAGCATTTATATCACAACGTAAAGCGATAAAAGCAATGAAGCGGAATGGGTTGAGCTCTTCAGAAATCAAGGATGCAGAACAAAGGCCTGCTTCGGACTTCTATGAGTATGGTAGGAAGGAGGAGGCTAGAAGATGCTTGGGTCTAAGTCCATTCGGTGACAAGTTGTTGCGGAGGAGGAGAACGGAGAGAACATGAATACAATAGCATTTGAGACCTGAGAGAGATCAAGTGACTGAACAAAATCTGAGTATCAACTAGAGAAGAATGATTGCTGAGTCTCCTTCCTCAGCCTTAGAAAATGGTGAAATCCTGCTCCTCGTCATTGCCAATGACCCCTTCGCCGTCCATCATACCGTGCACGTAGCATTCACCCACAATCTCATATTCCATCACATCATCCTCCTCTGGACCCTCTCTCAACACGAAAGGGACTTCAGCACCCCAGAAAAGTACCACTAGATCGCCAGTTCTCGTCCCTTTTGGAACCATTCCAAGATAGCTCTTCTCTTGCGTAATCGCAATTCTCCTTGGGAAAGCGACACTTTCATATAGAGCATCACCACGGATCATGTCTCGCGCAACATCTCCCAAATCTTCACTCGTAGACATTCCCTCGAATGGACCATGGTCACGCATGGCTTGCATGAGTCTTGGTAAGTTTTCTGTTCCATAGTCGTCGACTACAGCTTGGAGTCCGAGTAAAGTTTTTCGCGTCGTCTGAAAGTGCTTTCCATACGAATGTGGTGCTGACCGTGTCTTTGATCCTCGATCCCCGACCAGGACTCTCCACATAATCTCTTCTTGTTCGCTCTGGGTCATAGAAGAGCAATATGAGGCGATGAAGTCTTCCACTTCCTGAAACCATTCCACTTGTTGCGGCAGACTGCTGAGAATTGAAGAACTTTTCTCTGATTCGTGATTGAGCTTGCAGACCGAAGTTAGGTGTCGAATTTTGTCGAGCACTTGTCCTCGAATCTTTATTTTCATGACAAGCTCTTCATTTTCTTCGTTGGTGAGCTCGTGAGCCGAAATTTGTGCCCGTCTGCTGGTGCCTGCTCGGTAGGGCGATCCGCGTTGAGGTGATCCGGTCACAGTTCCGGTTTCTGATCGAGGAACTGACCACTATCGTTGTTTATGATTCTTGTTAGCAGTGATTTGTAAGATTCTAAAGTCTCACCCAAATTCAGAAATATGCTTACGTCAACGACCCATGAAGGAATTCTATCGTGTGGTTCATTTTTTGCCGTGACCTCAACTTCCGTCCACCCAATACCGGCATATGGCAAGCTTTCAAATATGTGTCCGTTGCGGAGAGTGTGATTTGCCACTCGCAAAAGAGTCGTTTTCAACGGAACCGTATAATCAATGAAACCTTTCAATTCATGTTCAAACCCTTCCGCGCAAGCTAAAACCGCGAAAATCTTGTCGACTTGAACTGTTGCTTGAAATATGGACGTTCGTCGAAGTATGTCCACCAGCGGTATGCCACGGAAGAATATGCCAAAATCGTTTCTTTCCCTCCTCATATGATCCATGACGATGAATTGATGCAGGCCCTTGAATCTGCGGTCGATGAAAGCTTCCCCGGTATAAGTAAAGACAGCCATGAGCTCATGAAATCTAGGATCCGAGAAAATCAATTCCAGCGTCCCGAAGTACTCCCATATCATTCGCCAGTTGCCGTACAACACAGTGGCAGCGCTAGCGAAAGCAACTTCTTGAAACACCCAGACGCGAGTAAACCACTTATTACAGAGAAGCTGGTAGAAAGCTTCGGCACGAGCATTCAGGGCCAAGTCCTTACCGCTGAGACGTCTGAGATACAACTCTGAGACATATGCAGAGAAGTTCTCAGGGGTGGAAATGAGGAAAGTGAATATGAGCTCATTGACCATTGCCATCGCCAGCCATGCGTCTCTATCTTCCCCGAGGCAAACATAGACGTGAGAAGCCTTTTCGTATATAGATCTCATCATTGGAACCTGATGATTCTTTTCCTCCAGATTTAGTTGATCAATGCAAATCGAGTCGATCCAAATACATGAAGGGCGAAGGAAGGAGCTGCGTCGACGAAGAATGTCGTGGATATTTGTCGGTACATGGTGTTGGCGGCCATTGAGGACGATGAGATGCATGCTCCCTTTGATCGGTTGAAAAGTACAACACTTTCTGCCTTCCTCGTCTGCTGAGACTCTACGCTTGGGCTTTTCGCTACATTCGGCAGAGTGCTCCAATTGTCGTTGGCCCCAACAGTATGAGATGCACTTATATTCTGGGTTCTCACCAAAAGTGTAAGGTTGGAGATCCGCATGTACTTCTAGGAAGGGAACTCGTTGCCGTATATGAAGAAGTCGAAATTGGCCTTTGCAGATTTCTAGATGGAGGTCCTCCAGGTCCGAGTCGCTAAAGCCCGGTGTAGGAAACTTGAAGACCGGGAGACTAGTCGGATTTGGAAACCGTAGACAGAATCTTATCAGGACTTGCGCTGTGCATAATACGAGCAGATCTTGGTCTCCGATATCCAGTGACCCATTCTATCAAACGTGATCTTGGATCGATAGTATGCGCTCACCATCCAAGCCAAAAGATACGGGCCAACTTTGTTCAAATAGCAGAGACCTTTGCCGCCAAAAATTATAAATCCACCTACAGCGGTTATGGCGGAGAAAAAATTTGTCCAAGTAAGCTTATTCCAAATAGCCCCAAATACCCATAGCGTGACAAACACCAACCGGATTCCAAGCAGAGTTGCTACATACCCCGCCAGGAGAAACGCAGCACGAAAAAAGGTCTTTGACTCCGTCTCAGTAGTAAAAAATCGTGCCGTGAAGAAAGGCTTGATGATGATGCCGTTGATAAGATGATAGAATTCTCTTGGGCAGAAGATAGCAAAACAAAACGTTCGGATGAAGAGACTTGTTGGACCAAAGATCATGTGAATCCCGATGCTGGTGACGATGGCAACGATAAAGCCAACAGTGAGGTCAGCCGCGATCTTAACATACCAGTCGCTCTTAATTTCTTCTCTAGCAGTATCATAGGGATAGTTGAATTCCTCCATGACTGCCACTTGCTGACCAGGGGGTGTCTCAAGTCGGAAGCCGTTGGATACGCAGTCACAGAGCCCGTTTGCCCAGGATTCAAGATAATTGAAATATATCGATGATCAATGATACGCAGCGAAGTCCAAAAATGACTGTCGTGCTGAAATAAGGCTTGACATTGAAGGCTGAAGATATTGATGATGTTGCCGTGGTGCGGTGTGGTGCGGCTGAGGTCACTTAGCCTCATTGGTGAGCTTTCGTATGATTGGGCTCACACTCTGCAAACAAGCGCTGTTATTTTGAGGCTTACTGCTTTGAAGGATCGCGCATCAATAGGAATGCCAACAATAGAATACTATAGACAGGCAATAATTATCTGAGATTTTAGTGACTTGGTTGGAACCGAGTTCTGACACGACCTACTTTCAGCAATAAATGTCAATACAGCTCAGAATATATACGAACTTTGTATAGCGTCGAATCGTGAACATCGTGCTTCATTCAGTGTCGCTGGTGATTTATATTTTGCCAGAACATGATCTTTACGAAGCTCAAGGCCTGAAGGTCATTAACTAGCCGGGCCATCTGCCATGTCTCTCCTCAACGTGGGGAGTACGACCCAAATCCCACTCGGTTTACATTTTGGTAGTTGATCCAATATCACCCCAACGGATGTTTTAAAAACACAACACGGGTATCAGGACGTTGAGACTGGATATTGGACGGGCTGCCTTGTCCAGCTGCGCAAGCAAGGTCCATTATTGCCAGAGTCCAGCCACACCATATTTTGAGCTGCATCCTTCCAGATGCTCTCGCTAGCACCACTGTGTTTTCTCGATGTCAACTGTCAACTCTCACTTGTAGTCCTCGATCTCGCCGACTGCAATCGTTGCGCTCTTGCAAAAACAAACTCGAGTGACTTACTCCCGCGTCCCAGTGCTTGGCCCATTCCAGTCACGCCTCCAGTGGTTCCTTCATTCCCACAAGTTGATATCGTTCCCCATTACCGATTTGGCGTCCGTTCTGGATGTACTTGCGCGTGATCTGAGACAGTCTACCACCACTGGCAGCAAATTGCGTGATCACAGTGAAGGGCTTGCTGGTGTCAACAGTCTTGCCAGGTCTCCAGTAGTTTCGCTAATCTCTTGCGTAGGGATTGTAACCACATCCACCTTTTTCACATGTATTGCCCTTGCATGGATGAGGTGTCATTACTGTGGCCATAGAGTTCGATTCGAGGATGTCCATCTCACTGCAGCAAAATCCTTGGCATTGTGTATCGCAGTAAGTTATCTCATTCCAGCACCGGCACCACAGCCTCCTCTTCCACCACTTCCATCTGCAGCCATTTCGGAGAGGTAGAGTGCTCCATTCTCTCCGCAAGGTAATTTAGAGGTGTCGACATCTACGGAAAGTTCCTGATTGAGATTCATAAGGACATATTTGCCATCGGCACCCAAAAGGTAGATACGAGGTGTTGCATTGTTGAGGCCGCTGCTCGTTTCGACATAGTGATACATGATCACTGCGCTTCCCGAGTTAGAGACTCCCATTGCAGCATAATCAGCAGCTGTTCTGGATCTAGGAGACCCTCTAGCGAATCGAGTCTTGATCCAGAACCACGGAAGTGTTCTGCTGGACACAACCTCCTGAGGTGGTGCATTTCCATGTCGGTAGCGGGGAATACTCTTCTGCGGCATAAACCGCAGAACTAGCTGGTAATATTACAGCGACAACGAAGGATGTGAGTCTTGAAAACATTGTTTGTTAAGAGAACGAGAAAATGAGCTTTCCAAGAAATTCTACGATTAAAAGTTGATCAGTATGAGTGTTTAATAGTTGTTTCCTCAATACCAACCCCGCTTCTCTGGTAATCAATATCGCCCGTTTAGGTGTCATGTTTCATGGCTGGTGCTTTTACTGCCTGCTCGGCATCTGGATATTATGACTGATGGATTGATATTGTGCGGGGGATCATGATATATTAGCCTGTGTCATGCATGGAACCTCACTCAAAGGCCGCTCCTTGAAATATATCAATTTCCTGGACCGAAGCATGACTAATATGCTAGACCTCGAAAATGAACCCGGAATTTGGAAAGCTTGTTTCGAAATTTGGGGTCAAACATGGTGGATTTCGACTTCAAGTCTGCAAATATTCGTTTTGCTTTTCCTTGTTCAGACGTGTTCTGTATTGACAGAGCATAGCTCTATTGGAAGGAACCCCAGAAAAGTTGCAATGCGATATGATTCTCTCAACTATAACGTCACAAAATACACTAGATGCTCCTTAACCATCTACTATCAAAGTACGTTGGGCAATTGGATCAGCATGTTTTCCTTCGTCCTGTGGTAAGCGAGGGGCATGCCCTTGGTACCTAATCTGACCTTAGCTTTCAGGGGTTTCGCTTAATTCACACAGCGTCCTGAGAGCAAAGCTTTTGTAAGAAAACAGCTCTCTTTGCTCGATTTCCTCCAGTCGCTCAGCAAGAGATTATTCAAGTGTGCTGATGTATGTGGCTGGAGGGCTGGTGGACAGATGCTGACATCTCAAGCACGTCAGACGGACACTTTAGGAAGTGATGAGAAGCAAGCGAGGATCACGGAGGATAAGGATTGTTTATTCGTCCCGCTGGCAACACAGATCTGCAGTCAGGTGGGACGCGCAGCATCACGCATAGATCAAGATTTGAGAACATCGTCATTCGATAATCTCCTTTTATCTAACAAATCACCGACTCCACAGCATTCTAGCATACACAGCGTATTGTTTCCTTCTCAAAATGAACGATCACAGTGTTGAGACTGATACGAGACTCCACCGACAATTTCTTAGACACCCCATATCCACAAGAAAATACCAATACACGCCTCTCAGCAAAACAACGTTCGAGATCAGGCTTCTTGAATTGCTTCCGGCATCCATTTCTACCGAAATCAGAGTCTCGATCAATATCTTTTCGTTCGACGAAGGCACTTTGCCAGACTATGAAGCACTCTCGTATACATGGGGGTCTGTGAAGAGTCCGCAGGAAATCTCTGTCGGGATTGACGCGAGCCATACGTTGACCGTGACACGAAATCTAGCAGAGGCACTTCCGTACCTACGATTTAAAGACAAGCCTCGAACGCTATGGATCGATGCTGCTTCCATAAACCAGCAGGATTTGAAAGAAAGGAGCCATCAAGTGCAAAGAATGGTCGATATATACTGTAGGGCCCGGAGAGTCATAGTTTGGCTGGGAAAGGAGTCGGATGACAGCTCTTTAGCAGTGGATTGTGTGCGAACCTTATCTTCAAAAATTGAGATCGATCCAGGGACCATGAAGGTCCTACCACGAACAAATGAGTCGCACTGGTTGGACTGGAAATCAAAGTTGCCATTTGACGTCGAGCAAACGAAGGCCATAACGAGTGTCTGTAACCGGGACTGGTTTAGACGGCTCTGGGTCTGGCAAGAGGTCCGCTGCGCCAGAGACATCGAAGTCTTATGCGGTCACGATTCGCTATCTTGGCAAGACGTCCAAGTCCTTGGGTACTTTTGCCTGCACAAACCTTGGGAACAGTCTTTCTACGATAATATGTCGAGGATCACCAGGTTTTTGCTGTTCAACCTTTGCGGATTAGTGGAATCGAATTCGTTCTTCGCTCTTGTCGATCAGACGAAACATTGCCTCTGTGCTGATCCCAGGGACAGAATCTATGCCCTGACGTCAATGGCTACAGAACGCAATATCCAGGTAGAGCCAGACTACGAGAAGCCTGTTTCGGAAGTTTATGGATCATTTGTGGTTGATTATATTCGATGTCACAAGAACTTGAAGGTTTTGACACAAGTCGGGAGCCGGAAAGGCATTGGCAATGGTCTGCCTTCGTGGTAAGCCTATTCTCTTTCCTGTTCCAGTTGCTCGTTAGTACTAGAATCTCCGAAGGCATGCTCTTCTTGTTGCCATGAATTATACTTCTCTGGTAATTGCTGACTCCTCGCTGCTAGGGTACCTGATTTATCGACTGCTCGAAATGCAATCCCATTCACGATGACTCATGCCAGTGGCAATTCCGGCAGCTACTTCAGCTTTCCCGATGAAGGGACACTGAATGTGACTGGAGTAGTCATTAGTCAAATTATTTCATGTGAGCCTTGCCGGCTTCACAACACCAGCGATGTCAAGCCTGAACAAGTGAGGCGAGAGCTCATCCGCATGATGCGCGAAATGCGAATTCGAGGCAACGTGGAATGGGATCAAAACCAACTACACAATCTATACCAAGCGCTATTCTCGGGCGCTTTTGCAGAGAACCTCTTTCCCCCATTGTCCAACGAGGAAGCCGTCACTGCAAGTCGAATCGAGGAACTTCTGCACAAGCTTTTGATGCTTGAATATAATTCTGATGAGACGCTGGCACAGCTCTCAGTGCCAGAGACTTTGGTCATTGAGGCAGTTGCTGCTTTCCTACTTGACCACAGCGTTGCCCTGTCTTATGAGGGAACCATTGCGCTCGCTCCAGAACACACTCAAGCTGGAGATGTTATGACTGTGCTTCTTGGGTGCGACTCTCCCATGGTACTGCGACCACTTGGTGCTGGTAGATATATGGTAGTTGGTGAAGCATTTTATGATGGAGCGATGTATGGCGAGTTAATACTGGGTCCATTCCCGGAAGGTTGCCGACCGGTGTGGCAATACAGTGATGAGTCGAGAACATATTTGATCTCGTTCTTAGACTGTGATACTGGGAAGTTGCAGCTTGACGATCCGAGATTGGAAGGTGTTCCACAACTCACTCACGATAGTGGAGAGGACATGGGCTCTTGTGATCCCAGACTGAGTACCGAATTCTTCAGGAATCGAGGGATCAAGGTGGAGACCCTAACCCTAGTCTAGCAATTTAGGGGATCAATAATATGATGAGATCTGCCCCGCCGAGTATTTCGTAAATATTAGAAAAGTTCTCCGGGTAAACAAGCGAGACCATTATAAAAGAAGATATATGACTGCTAGATGTCCTGGAATTTTAGCGTTCTTGGTCCCACTTTTGAGTCTCGAAGTTCTTCTTCATTTCTTCTGCAAATTGATCATCACTCAGAACACGATATCCAACAGCAGCCATCCCCTCAATATTGAGCAAACACCTCTCAAAGGACGCCTCCGACCCTGCACCTCCAGCGAACCCCGTCGTATGAGGAAAAGCTCCATTCGACGGAATGCCAAAGATGCCCTGCCAACTCGGACACTCATAACTAACATTTCCCTGATCAGTCGATGCGGGTGTCGTCGCTCGCGTCGTGTTGTTCTGTACTTGGTAACCGGAGCCAACCATGGCGTCCTGAAAGGCTTGGCAGATGGGAAAGTTTGGTCTGAGGTCGGCATAAGCTCCCAGCGGAAGAATGTTAATTTCACAGCCAGTTGCTTCTGCTGCTCCCTTGAAGCAGCTCCAGGCTCTTGCTTCCAACGCTTTTGCTCTGGCGAGTGTTGGGGCTCTTACTCCGAACTCCAACGCTGCTTTGTCGGGAATGATATTGGCAGCTGCCCCGCCCTCTTTGATAATACCATGAATACGTTCATCGGGTCGAATTTGCTGTCTCAGTACTCCAATACTGGTGTACCCAGCTACAGCCGCATCTAAAGCATTTACACCTTCCCAGGGAGCTAAGGCAGCATGAGCTGGCTTGCCTTGAAACGTGACCTTGAATGCTGTTATTGCCAGAGTTCTGTCATATGCATCCCCCAGAACACCTTCGGGATACACGCTTGAACTGGTCGGATGCATCATCAAACATGCATTCACATCCTTGTACGCCCCTTCCTCAATCAATCTGATCTTTCCTCCAATGTCTTCTTCAGCCGGAGTTCCTAGAAGACGTACTCTACCAGGCCTGTCACTCTCTTTCAAAGCGTCAACTGCTAAGAAAGCTCCTAGCGAGGAAGTCGCGATGAGGTTGTGTCCACATGCGTGGCCTAGTCCTGGAAGAGCATCATATTCGGCGTTGTATGTTACGACTCTTCCACCTGATCCGAACTCTGCTTCAAATGACGTCTCGATTCCGTAAGCATGGGGCATTACTTTGATATCTCGTTGGCTTTGTAATGCTGCAACAAGTGTGTCGTGTGCAGTAAACTCCTTGTAGGCCAATTCTGGATTGGAGAAAATCTAATTCTGTTAGAATCTGAAAACAATAACAAAGACCGTACAAGGACCACAGACCTTATTGTTGACTTCTGACAACAGTTGCCGATGCCTTCTCACGCTCGTCTGAAATCCCGCTGAAGCCATTATTGCAACCGACAATCCTTGATTCTGAGTCTTGTTGCAGCAGCACTCTTTTGTCAAAAAGCCAAGCCAAACTTAGAACAGTCTTAGATGATAATTAAACCTAAGAACCAAGTTGAGCGTGCTTCGCTCAATTGTATGCAAGTCCGGCTAGATGACAGTCCCACCAAGAATTGTACTCCACCGCGGGGTTGTTTCCCACGCTATGACAGGCGAGCGATAGGCAAGCGATAGCTAAATAGGCGGGGCTAGTTTCGCCCCTTTTTCGCTATCAACAGAGTGAATATTCCTGGACATTTGTCAGCTTCAAGACTGCCTACTTTCCAGATCTTTCACATTCACGGTCTGGATGTGATTTTGTTATTACAGCCTCCAAATTTCACCTCGGCTATCTGATCATTTTTGCCTCGAGCCTTCTTTCAGTGCTCCAGCAACAAGTTTCGATTTTGCACCCCGCCAAGACCATACCCCATCTTTGAGTTTGGTAGAAGAGAACGCTATCTACTTTTTGCTACCAGGCTAAATCAGGCCTAGGAAATGTTTACATGAGCTTATATGGGTAACGGGATCCATTGAGTCTGTTCTCCTTCCTCGTTCTCACGTGGATGCCTTGATTTCCACAACGAGTCAGAGTCATCTCTCAGAATTTTCTTCCGTTCTTTCCTTCTTGGGCAAAATCAATCAGCATGGCTTCTCAAAGATTGATAATTGGTGTAGACGTCGGTGGTAAGTGCCTAACCGAGATAGGAGTAACACAAGGTTGCTGATACACTCATCGATAGGGACCAATACTGATGCAGTTCTTCTCGACCCCACCAAAACGGGACCAGCAGCTGTCGTCTCATCTTTCAAAGCCACGACTGGCACAGATGTCACAACTGGAATTGAAGAAGCCATTCGGACACTCCTCAACCAAGCTAATGCGTCGTCATCCAGTGTGGCCAGTCTGATGATTGGTACGACAGTAAGTGAATCGAGTTCATGTATTTTCATGGAGCTCTTCTGACGGCAAAGCACTTCATCAACGCCGTTGTGGAACGAGATGCCTCTAGGCTTGAGCCTGTAGCCGTCTTGCGATTGGCTGCTGGAGAATACATGAAGAATACCCCGCCATTTATCGACTTCCCTCCCGCTTTGACAAAAAGTACGCATGTTGATCACCATTTGGCATGAGAACTTTTGCTAATGTGAGACAGTAATCAATGGCTATGGCGCCAGAATATCTGGTGGTGTCCAAATCGACGGCTCAGAAATCGGCCCCATCAAAGAGGATGAGATTATTGAGCAGGCAAAGATCATCAAGTCGAAGGGACTTCAAAAAGTTGCTGTCATTGGTATATATTCACCCTTCGATGAGAATTACAAGCAAGAATATCAGGTTCGTGATGTCTTGAAGAGAGAACTTGGCGATGAGGTTGAAGTTGTATGCTCCAGAGATGGTAGGATAACATTTCTGCTCTGCTGAACCGAAGCTTTGGCTAACAAAAACAAAGTCGCTGGTGTAGGTATATTGGCCAGAGAGAACGCAGCCATCCTCAACGCCTCCATCTTGCGCTTTGCCAAGAGAACAATCGATGGCTTCAAACGAGCCATGAAACGCCTCGACTTAAGATGTCCATTGTACCTGACATCCAACTCTGGGCAGCTCCTATCATCCAGAGAAGCAATGTTATTCCCAATCCAGATCTTCGCTTCAGGAGCAACAAATTCCATCAGAGGTGCTTCATTTCTATCATCAGCGGGAAAGCAGACAGAAAGCAGATACGTGATTGACATTGGAGGGACCACGACAGATATTGGATGTCTCCTCCCAAGTGGGTTTCCACGGCTAGCCAGCGCATCTACCGAGATTGGTGGAGTGAGAGTCAACTTCGCGATACCGCAAGTTGAAAGTATCGGACTTGGAGGTGGATCACTCGTGCACGTGCCGGAAGGCTCGGAGGGTAGATTCAGTATCGGACCGGACAGTGTTGGACAAGCGCTAAGGGAGAAATCAAAATGTTTTGGAGGCGAGTCTTTGACTGCGACTGATATCATGGTCGCAGCTCGAGTGGCAGAGGTGGGTAATGCAACGCCGGAAGTTCTGCTCGAAACGATAGAGGCTGCAAGGAAGAAGATGAAGATCATGATCGAGGATCTGATCGACCGGATGAAGACTTCGCCAGAGCCGTGTAGTCTGTTGTTGGTAGGAGGTGGAGCCTTCCTGTGTCCGTCAGAACTGGCGGGAGTTGCGACAATTGAGATACCCGAGCATTCTGGGGTCGCCAATGCTGTAGGAGCTGCCGTGTACGTTAAGATGCTGTTCGACCTGTTCAGTTTGCTAATGTTTCAATAGAGCCGAGATTGGAGAAGCGGTGGAGCTGATGGTTGACAACGATAAGAAGGACACCACATTGGTTGAGGTCAAAGAAAAGGCAATCGCTGCAGCGGTCGCCAGAGGGGCAAAAGAGACAGAAGTCAGAATGATCGAGGAAGATGTCTCTGGTATTCCTTACATCGAAGGAAAGTCCCAGATCGTAGTTAAAGTCGTTGGACCTGTCGACTATGAGCGGTTTTTGAACATTGCTGAGATTGATGTTCCGGAGTCCTCCACAGACGAGGTCTACGATGAGACGAAGAAGTGGGAGATCGAGGATGTGAAGGCATATACCGAGGCAGATATTGATCACGAAACTTACAGACCACATATCGACAGTAATCGAGTCTGGCATTTGACAGGAACAGATGCCTACTACATCTCCATCGGTTGCTACATTCTCGGTTGTGCAGGTGGAGGTACACCGTATGGCTCGTATCTCGAACTTCGACAGGTTTTGCGTGATGGAGGGGATGTTACGATCGTCGATATCGAGGATTTGGCGGACGATGCCTTGTGTGGACCGGTCGCTGGAATGGGAAGTCCCGTCATCGCCATAGAAAGACTTGGCGGGAACATGATTGGTGAAGCTTGGGAGGGCATGCAGAAACATCTCGGGATCAAGTTCTCGGGAGTAATGGCTGCGGAGATCGGAGGCTCTAACGGCTTTGCTCCTCTTCATATGTCGAATGCTTACAAGATTCCTTGTGTTGATGCCGATGTTATGGGTAAGCAACTTCGAACGAGATCCTCAAATGTCTACTGACTCTGAATTTTCAGGCCGAGCATTTCCAGCGTTCGAAATGAGCTCTCTGTTTATTGGAGCCAAGGACGACGACATCAACCATCTGCTTCCCGTATGTTTGGCAAGTGGAGATGGAACCACAATGACATTCAGCACATCAAAGGATGCACTTGCTGTTGATAAAGTGCTCCGTGCGATATGCATAACCATGGGGTACGAAAACGTTTCCCCTCTCAGCTCAAATTCCAAGCTAATACTGTGTGAACACAGACTTGCCGCAGGTATTACCGCCCGGCCATGCACCAAGACCGAACTCCAACATTTCAGTATCCCCAAATCCCAGTCCCTCGCCTGGCGTCTCGGGCGTGCCGTCGCAAAGGCTCGCGTCAAAGGCACCATCGCAAACGTTCACAACGACCTCATCACCGAATTCGGCGGTCCACAAACAGCGAGAAAGGTCTTCGATGGTAAGATAGTAGGTATCGGCAACACCATATACAAAGGCCATAGCTACGGTAAGCTCATCATTGAGAAGTTCAAAGATTATGAAAAGGAGAGTGAGGCGGGCGAGAGCGATGATTCTGGACCGGAGAAGGTGGAGATCCCGTTTAAGAACGAGAATCTGCTTGTTGAGGCGTTCTACAAGGATGGAGAGAAAAAAGTAAGCCCTGTCTCGGGAGTGAACATAATGATGATGTGAACTGACGCTGAGTGATGTAGATCTTGACAATGGTCCCGGATCTCATCATGGTCCTCGACACGCTTACGGGCGAGGCCTGTGGTGTTCCAGAGTATCGTTATGGACTGAAGGTCATGGTCATTGTTGCTGCGGCTCATCCGCTGTGGACGAGTGAGCGCGGTCTGGAAATTGCTGGACCCAAGGCGTTCGGATATGACTTCGGTTTTGAGCCTTGTGGAATATACACGGGTGTTACCAGCGTGATAGATGAATACTCCACGACTGTATAATTTCAGCCAGCTCCAAAGATATTTAGATCTTGAGCTAGGTCTAAGATGCTTAAATCCCGTGCATTCCGGTGTTGAAGGTCCGCATTTGGCACACTCGCTTCGACGTGAAACAAGCCGCCAACACATCCAATTGCGACTGAAAAAAAATTGGGTTTTCTTGACTTAAACCTTAGATTATTAATGGCGGCATCCCAAATTGAGCCCCAGATTTATGCTTGCGCCGCTAGAAATTTTCTAGATTCTAGCCTTCTCTCCCACCAGACAAGGATCTTGCAAACATCGCATGAGAAATAGCGGCGCTGCATCGAGATATGCTTAAGGTTTTCTGCGCGTCGTAGAGCTCCAGACTTGGGTCAGTGCTAACAAGTTGATATACACCATGCCTGAACAGTCGCTTCGACCGCACTTGTCCCGATTATTGCCAACCCAGCTTCTTTCCCAGTATACTTGTTTTCAAGCCCCCGAATACAAATCGTCTTCTTGCTATTCGTTTCCTTGCCCCTCGTCCACGGCAGTATCATACTGTCCTCGCATCCACGAGGGGGACGATTGATATTGAGGCTGATACTGCTGCCAAGAAGAAGAAGAGGCAGAGTACGCCTGAGTGGAGCCCACTGCATCGTCATAGGACAATATCTCTGCAGTCCCATGGGCTCTAGGGTTAGAGCCATCTGGTAGGGGGTTGCGTACTTCTAAGCGCGGATGAGTCCGATTGTAGTCCATTGAGAGGTCCCATTCGCTATCTTTACCAATGAACCCAACCCTTGACATTGTACTCCACTGTGTATGGTTTCGCGTAGTTTAATCTGTAAATGCCATCAAGTCTATGTCTGGGATTTTCGGTCACAAATTCGATCGGAGTCCGCGTGAGGCCTTTCTCCCTTTCGCCTTTGACATAAACAGCCTTGCGACCTGCGTTAAACATTGGAGCATGATGTTGAGCATGGACTCCCGGCTTGGTTACGCCTTTGCCGGTATAGGTGAGTATTGGCAGACAAATACAATGTCCTGCCATCTGTTTTATGATTACAAATCGCCGAACCTTTGAGAAAGATTTGGCTCCAGACTTTCCCCCACCTTCTTCGAATTCGGTATCGGTCTCACCTCCGGAGATTTTATCGTCACTTCCTAGGGGTTCGCTCCAAAGAACCTTGAAGACCCTGCCCCATTTGAATTCCGAGGGCTTTCGAGTCTTGTAACCTGTCGCAGTTAGTGTAAGTTAAATTGCGAAAACTGGAGAACTAACGATGATCGAATTCTTCTCTAGATGTGGTTGGGTTCTTGCTCAGAACACGCGGACCAACAGCTCGTCCGGTGAGTCGAGGCTCATTACACGATATGAAGCTCGAGCCTGTTCCTAGAGACATTTGGGCCAAGCCTGAAGTTAATTCTGACGGACCTTGCGTCGCTACAAACCCGGGGGCTGCACCCGTGGTAGTGGTGTATTGTGTCGAGCTAGAGTAGTCCGGAGTTCCAGCGTAGTGGAACTCATCATCCTTGTTGTTTGAGACCAAAGCAAGTTCGTCCCCATGCCATGCCTCGTTATGTGCTTGAAGTCCCTCCAACTTAGTCCAGCTAGTCACCCCCGCTCGACATCCAAGAACTTCACATTTGTACGGCCGTGAGGCCTTGTTGACATGTATGATTCGTTCGTGACGTTCGAGATCCGCACGACGCTGAAATCGTTGCGCGCAAGTTCCACAAACAAAACCGCCGGATTCAGATCCAAACGAATATGATGTCTCCTTTGTCAGTTGCTGCCAGGCTGCAGTATGCACGGAGTACTCGTTACTTTCATCACCGGCAGATGGAGGAGAGGCCATCGATGGCTCGTAATCAGTATGAGAGGACACTGTAGCCCATTTAGCCACAGCCGGAGAAGCTTCCGGCATGTTTTGATCGAACCTACGATAGTGGGGTTGGCCAACTGACGTGGTGGAGACTTCGTCACCAGAAGACGTATCCTCACGCGAATGGTCGGTGAAGCTGCCTTTTGCACTGGCGCCATAGTACTGAGATGTGCCCGATTTCGAGCCTTGCGGCGTTGAGCCCATCTTGCATAGCGCAACCTTATCAAGCAACACACTATCATCAAGCAGATCATGTCTGCCAGTACATCCGACAGTCCAAATGGTATTGTGAAGTGGGACTGTCTCGGTAAGAGAGTGGAGTAAACAAACCTTGACCAAAAATGGGTCAACTAAATTAGAGCACGGACTAACGAAAGCTAAACTTAACGACCTGCTTCTCCACATGCGCTGCTTGAGTCATCCTATAATCCATTCCTTAACGCCGATGTCAAGTCAGTATGCCCATCCTATCATTTTCCCCGTCGTGTCTCCTGCACCTTGGAGGGATCCCCCTTGCACCACGCGTCCATTACCCCGCACAGGACACGGTATTTACAACCAGGGAATACTCAACCATCGATACCAATGACATGAGGACACGATGACTTATGATGCTCCGCCGATCGAATTTGTTCTAATGTTGCGTATTTGGTCGACATATATATATCTCGGCCCAGCACATATGTCCTGCCTAAGAATTTAAAACTCTCGCAAAGGCAGCTTCAGAAGTCGAAGAATGTTGCTCACATACGAGCCTTAGTGGAGGGTTCAGTTCCAAAACTTCGAGCAGTTGCAATACTTTCTAAGACTAAACATCTCTGATATGCTAGCCTGATCCAGGTTTTGCTTCATTCGCGATGTGGAAGTCCAGCCGGCGATGTTGTCGTGCAAACAATTTGGTTGAGAGACTATCCTTTTTGACCTTCGAACATGCGCATTTTCATTTTCGTTCCGCAAAGACTTACAGAATCACTGTTGATGCTATATTTGTACCTGTTAAGCCTCACTTCTCGGGCTTCCCATTCATGAGGTTGCAGTCACGGGCTAGTGGGCCGTCGTAACTTCATCAGGGGATGTTCGCTAAAACTACGCTAGACATTCGCTGTGTTTTCTTTTTGGCGAGCTAGTTTTTGGCATGCAAACACTGGAAGGAAGACCGAGTACACTCCGTCCAGGCAACTCTTCTTGTCATGATTATCTTCAGCCCGGTCGGAATTGTTTTACTGATCAACAAAGCACGGTCGAATCAGCCTTTCCGTAGTTACACGCCGGCCTCTTCACCGTCTCTGACTATCGCTCAGTCTAGTTGCGCTTTTGAGCCGAGTATTGCCTGGCTGTCCGCATAAGGCGACCCAGATTGGTAGCCCAGACCATGCTGTCTGCTCATTCCGACCCAGAACGTAGCTCTACAATTATTGTCCTGAACGTCCTATGATTCTTTTCTTTCAAGGTCGTTTAGACATCGCCGGGTTCGTTAATTGCGTCTGCCAGTGTTCTGCGCTCGGGACCGTGACTGCAGCCAATATTCCCAAGATCTTCTTCAAAAAAGCATGCTCCTGCGGCCCTCCAGTCGGCCTTGAAGTCAACCTTGTATGGTATTGGGCTTCACCGACTTTTTGGAAGGGTGTCAAGAAGTTCGGTTCGTCCTTGATGATTGGAGTAGATCGTATTTGCTTGATGAAGACAATCCCAAGATTGTGGAATACGCGTTTGCGCGTTCCTGTACAATTCTGATTAGCCAACCCCACCAGAGGACGACTCGAAAGCGGGGTAGGTCCCCCACTAATTGGTGTTCTCTAGCCGTCACATGGTGAACACGTCGCCGGTGTCATTGAGCAATTGAGCATTCCAGCTGCGACTAAGAAATATGAAACCCGAAGTTTAATTTGACAATTGAAGAACAAACATGAGGCGGTGGCGTTACTCTGACTTAAAATGCTTTGATGACCCCACGGGAAAGTGCATCTCTGTACTTCTATTGACGTTGTCCGACGTTGAGCTGTCGGTTTTCTCGCTGCACAAAAAGCCACTTAGGCTGTAAATCAGATCACCAGGAACCACAGTACTGGTCTCTCTTCGATCGGAGCTATCAGGACTTCATGAACTGTACGTCTGGTCGATCTGCATTTCACAAACAGAAACACAACATGAAATAGCTGATACCGTCTGTTAGAAACCCCGGAAGCCATTAATTGCTTCTGCAATGGCACGTCATGTACCTAGCCGCGATCGGGACAACCCAGTCGATAACGCGGGGGATTTCTCCAGCCATCGACCCCACACTCAAGAGTACAATTTTCCTTTCAACGGAGAAGCTTCTGTTCCACGAAGCTCGGCGCCGTTGTACATCTCACACACAGGTAACTTGCTGGTCCATTCTTGTTCAAACGCCTTAAAATGCAACTTCTCTGCTAGCACATCCCTCGACTGTCTGTCTTATATGCTTTTGTTCTGACAGTTGAGAGCAGGTACCCGGATATCTCATGTGCTACAAGACCACCGGCATGACCAACCCATCAGCAGAACCTGTCACGACGAAGACTATGACAACAACTACACGCACGAGGCTACTGATTCGGGAGACACTAGTGCTACACTTGCTCGTGCCATCCGAGCCTTGACTTTGCGTGACGCTGAAGATGAGGCTTCGACCGATTGCGGTATTGGGATTGTGCTGGGACGGCATCTGCTGGAGCCAGGTGGCGGTGGTTACAACTTCAGTGGGCACAGTTCTGTTCGATATCATGGAAGTCAAAGTGGCGTCCACGGTCCGGCGATGGAAAAGAGGCGATACTACAGGATACATGACGAGTCCGCCATTCCTCGACGATCGACTGGGCTATCCCCAGAAGAAGGGAAAGGGGCCAACTTAGATCACATCGTAGATGCATCAAACGATGGCGACGATTGTCATCATACCGAACATCAAGTAGAGGAAACTACATACCTCAGTCCCCCAGCTCGGGAATCAGGATCCTCCAAAGAACTGCTACACAGCGAAAGTGCTTCAGACAATGAAGCAAATCGCGAACACAACCTTCTGTGCTTAGGGACATGGCAGACAACCGATCCAGATGATCCCGCGGACAACCCAAGGCCTTTTGCCAAAGATCTGCCTCCGTCTGAAATCGAGACTACCTTTCACTCGTATAACAACTCTACGGCAGGCTTCAACCAGTGCGGTGTAGATGGGAGTGGCTCTCGAGGACAAGGAAGACAGTTATTGAGTGCAAGCTCCAACACGCCGTGGAATTCTCAGGTCCAAAACTTTTCTGGTATCTGGAAGGGTAAGCGGCCATCGGGAGATGGAGGAGATGAAGAGGGCGACGATGGGCAGAGTAACAAAAGGATGAGAGGCGACGATACGCCGGTCAAAACACCATCCCAGAGGTTCGCATGTCCGTTCCAGAAATACGATCCTGGAGAATTCTACTACGATGGGACGAAAGGCAGACACAGGTCGTGTATAGGAGGATTTCTAACCATCGCCCGTCTGAAGTGAGTTGTGAATTGTGTATCCTGCGCCAAAACTGACAACGATCAGAGAGCATCTGTACAGATGTCATTTGGACAAATTCACGTGTGCGCGCTGTCAACACCCTTTTCCAAACAAAGAAAATCTGGATAATCATCATCGAGAAGAGGATATCTGCGTCAAGAGGCCAAGGACTACCTTAATGATCAACTCTGCAGTCGAGACGCAATTGAGGAAGAAGACAGTTTCACAGAGGAATCCAGTTTTGAAATGGTTCGATATCTATCGTTGGATATTTCCATCCGGACCTCTGCCTAATTCTCCCTGTATGTCATCTACAGTTCATATTTCAAGGCCGCTCTAACACTCTTTTTAGATTGTGGGCATGATTGTAGTGAAGACTTCAAGGACTTTGCCGAAAGCCACTTGCCAGAGGTATTAGACGCGAATCTAGATCCAATTTTTGACACTTGGAGCGGCACTCAAGAACAAAGAGCTTACATGAAGAACACCATCGTCATCTGCTTCAAAAAGCTCTGGGACACGTTTCAGTCTCCGAAGGCAGGGGACAAAGCTAGTCCCAGCGATTCGAATGGAACGATCGCCGACCCTCTCGAATTCCCCGAGACACCACCAAAAAACTCAAGTCAGGGTAGGATTCACTGGCCAGTTGGCGGCTCTCGGGACGATATGATGAAACAGCCCCCAGCCACTGTCTATTCTCATCTAAGTCTATCAAGTCCCCTCTCCCCAGGTTTTCCACTAGAGTCTAGAGTAGGACCAAAACCGGTACAAAACAGACCTTTTACTCCTCAGCGAAGCGCCTCGGGCTGGTCTGACTCTGCGATCGGGTCTTCGTCCAACTACAATCAAAGCAACGATAGCAAATGCAGCCGATATCTTGCTCCGGTATCACCTACAGGCTGGAACACCACGACTTCCACCAACATGGGCGGGTCTATTCCAGGCGTTGCTAATCCGGCTCTGCAACCCGACCAAGTTTACGATCTGGATCTAGACTCCAACTTTTTCGCGTCCACAAGCCATATATTTGAGGATTTTCTGGATCCCCATTTCCAGAGCTACTGCAGCCATGACCCATATACCCAGAAGCCACAACCAGGGCCACATTGAGCATTTAACATATGTCGGTCAAGGCCTTGTATTGTTGCGTTCGTTTCCTTACTCGATCACATTCCGTATCTCTGTACCCTAGACTAGGAATGAATTATTGGAGTCAATTTCCAATGGCTAGAGATCGTCAGTCAACATATATGCTTATCTCAGTTTGATCACAATTGGTCTGAGATTTATTTAAATTGTCGTGCTCGTGTGGAGACTAAGGATAACTGTCATAAGCTGAAAATCTAATGAGGAAGATACTTGCGTATAGTGTATAGATAGCGCATATCGAAAACGTTGTCTTCTCACAATAACAATGAAGTGATGCCATGACATTCGTTCCACTCTAGCATTACATATAATCGGCGTCATGTTCAAAGTGGACTGGCATTCTGTAAAATTGTCCGGGAAACGATCTTTAAAGTCTTCGAAATCGGTTAAAATTGATTGGTTGAGGGCACCTAGAGAGCGCATCGTACGGCGTGCAGCATTTTGACCACGATTGTCAGAAGTGTCAATAGGTTCGATGACATCTAAGGACAGACGATCCGCACTTGCACGGGGCTTATTCCTGTTTCCGTGGGTAGTATAGGGATAAATATTGCACGCTTTACTAGAGGACTACGGAAAGAACTAAACGACTTTCTTCTGGTGGGGAGGGCACCTTTCCAGCTACGAGCTCCCCGGTTTAGAATAACTCATTTTAGCGGCGGGGTTTGAGGGTCTATTCCAAACAAAAATCTGAGCAGAATAAAGGATGAAGAAGAAAAGCCAGGGTAGCCACCATTCAGTTGCGTGTGCAGAGGGGGGAGTCAGAAGTGAGACCTGGAAATGTGTGTATCAAACAATGCCTCCAGCGGCCTCCAAAGCAATTCCAAAAGAAGGTATCTGAAATTCTCCAGCTTGATATCCCACCTATGCCGTAACACTCTCAACGAAGTAATTCTTGAGGCGGTCGATATCATTTGGATGGATCCTTCCAACCTTTGCAACTTTAAGATTGTGCTGGATCGTAAAAACCTGGCCCAAATTGATCCTGGTCATAGGATCTATCTTTTCCTCGCTATCCTCGACAATAAGACCCAAAGGACTCTTCTCGAAGTCTTCACCGGTAGATACAGGTGAAGGGGCACGTTCATTCGTACAGATGCGAATGGCAACATGATCTCTAGCTCTCAGATCAGGTTTCGAGGCGCCCTGACCACCATATGTGTATAAGGGTAGACACAAGCAGCTGTGGGTCTTCTCTCGGACCACGATGAATCGTCGAATCTTCGTGAAGACGCTTTCATCAAAGCCGACTTTACTGTAAAAAGATTTGTCCATATCCTTCGCTGTTCCCCCAGCTGGCTCACTCCAGAGAGTTTTGAATACTCGGCCCACCTTGAAAAATTTCCCCGGCTGGGTGATAATGCAGAACTCTATTCTAGTCAGCTAAGATGCCATATGACAATGAAGGGAAATCTTGTGTCAATTTACTTGAGTCTAGTTTGCCTTCCTGCAGTAGTGGGAAGCTATGTTCTCGTGCTGATCTATGGTACTCGGCATTCTGCTCTTGTTGTGTCTGATGTACATCTGCAACTTGGCGGTCGGAATTCAAGTTGGGTTCCATCACAGACTCTGGTTTGTGGATTGATGAAAGTTGCATCGGAACAGCTATCTCAGCAAACTTGGACTTGGGAGTTGTTGGTGTGGCTACTTCTGACTCCATGAAAGACACGAAGACTTGTTTGAAGTTGGCCATAAGCACAACTCTTGAATCTGAATCGAGAATGCCGACTTCTTTCACCTTGACATTCGTCTCAATCGTGCATGGTCTCGCGTAATCTACCAAAGAATAATCTCGGAAAGGCCCGTTCCCCTTCGCGGCTTGAACCCGTACTGGACGCAACGTGATTCCATCCAGATGACCAGGTAGAGTGGTGCTGAAGACGACACCGTATTCAGCGAGGTTCATTGACTGTAATTTGCGCGAATGAGATTTCGAATTCACGACGGTTATTGGTAGACAAACGCAAGATCGGTCGGCTTTCCGAACAACAACGAAGCGACGGATTTTGGAATGGACCTGCTCTCCATATACCACCGTACTCACGAATGAGTCTTTTGCTTGGTTCTTTCCGCCATAACCCTCGGTCCATAAAGTAGTGAAGACCCTGCCAACCTTGAAAAATTTGACATAGTCTCGGTTTCGAATCGAGTAACTTGGATCCAGAGGGTCCTTAAAGATATGTTTGTTTAATCGTGCTGGGCTATGTTCATCTGAAGATGATTGTAGAGTGTGTTTCCTTGGATCTGTGGGCTGATCGTCTAAATAATGTCAGTATAGGCTCGTCATGTTGGCATGTAGAATGTTGTAAACCAACCACTGCATGTTGTAGGCATCGACACATCCTGCACAACTTCTGAGCGAGATGTCCGGTTGTAAATCGAGTCGTTCCCTCCATTGACTCTGCTTGTGTTTCTTCCTCCATCCTCAAATCTGATTCCATTCTCAACAATGACAGGCACTTCGAGAGTAGTTCGAGCGAGGATATTTGTCATGGATTCTTTGCAGGCGGCGATGTTGTACCGTATCTTCTTTAATTCTGCAGGGTCTCCATCCATGTATCGATATTTCAATCGTGCTTTGACACCGTTCCCCTTTCTCCCAGGAGCTGTTCCCGTGTAGGTCTCCAACACTTGACGTAAACTGTTCATTGCCTGATGAAATTCTCCGCTCAAGCCCACGAGCTCAGTCCTCCTTGCCTCTTCATCAACATCTGACCCTGTGTCTGGCTTTATTATCTCACCGTGTAGTTGATAATAGACGGCGTGCAGAGCTTCCAGCTCACGACTCATAGCATCCCAAGTGCCTGACGCCTTTCTGGTTATTAGAGCTATCTTCCGTGCGATTGTGATGACTGAACTGATATCACCAATAGACCATCCAAGCTCCATGTTGCCGACAGACGAGGCTGTGACTGATGTCCAGATCGTGCACAACAGCGTGTCAACCAATCGGTTTCACCGACTGCAGCTCGTTCTTCTTATGTTATTTTTCGCACGAATATATTTTCGCAGGATCCTTCGTAGCCTTGACACAAAATTCGACGATGAACTATCTTCAATCTCAGGATTATGTAGGTGAACTGGTGAGAAATGTAAATTGGCCGTGGTGGTGTGTATGGGTGGGGCGCACTCCCATTCAGCTGGGGAGCGAAATCGACCAATTGATAGCACGCTGTTGTGAGGCTTATGCTTGGAGCCTTATGAACCTACCATTTCACGACATCTACAAAGAGCGTTTGATTGGCTGGGGAGGTCAGACTGAACCTAAGGTAGCAGATAATCGTCGCGCATACAAACCGGGCGGGAGATTTGGAAAAGCGGACCACTTGTCCAAGGCTGTCACAAGGCAGACCTACTAACGAAATTGCTTTCTACAAGTCTGCTGCTACAATCTTGATTGGCGACAAACTTTTCGCATGTCTCATAACTAAGGTCATCTGCCTTTCAGTCAAGTGGTCGAGAAGAAGCGCTGACTTGTGTACGGCCGTGTCCTGCATGGCTGTCCAGTTGCCTTTCTCTCCTTGTCCCAATCAAGCCCTCTTCTGTAATCGTGTGTCCGTACCCAGGAAGTATGGCCGAACTTGTTCACCGAATATGCCTTGCCAACAAAATCTGCCCTTTTCGAATTATTACCATCGCGATGACTTCTTACATTGCGGCTCTGGCAAATGCTGCCAGTTGTGGCCGCACCATGAGGTAGTCGGCTCGTCCGCACGCACGCACTTTCAGATTGCACGTTATATTCTGCGATGCCCTTCCACTCGAGAGTAAATGTTGGGTTTCTTCTTTTTCGTTCATGTATAGCATCCTCGTTCGATGGGCGTTGACCACAGATTGCAGACATGAGCAACCCCAAAAAAAGAGCAAGGCGGCGAGCTAAGCGAGTTGATTCGTCCGAATCTTGTTTTTATTGCTTCTACAAAAGTCAGAAGGTATGCCTCATAAAGCCTTAGATTTTGGAGCGCTCTGACTCAAGGCACTCAGTGTCACCGCAAGAGCAAGACTACGTGTTGCTCGAAATGTCTTTCCCGGTTTGACCGCCAATTTGAGAATTCGATTTCATTTGTTGACAGTGGTATGTTTTAATTGGATGCCGTTGTTTCGATCCTTAGGCTCACATGCGGACAAGACGTGCGTCCCTTTCTAGATAGGCTCATGGAGGACTCCGATCCCTTGTCATCCAACGGCGACGGGGTTGTGGAATGCAACCTGTTTTTCGACATCCAAACCGAATCCAGCAAAAGTAGATCAACGAAAACGCGCCAAACTTGTTCGATACCCATTCATCAACCATTCTACCCGGCGAGTGAGGCTGTGCGAGTGGACATGGATGGTTTCGTGTGGGGACACCTGAGCTTGCAGATGCAGTGCTCTGATGATCGATCGCATTTGGTGTATCGAGCATCCTTGGCAGGGGCTTATCTGACAATGATATTGCCTCGGAAACAGAAGAACCAAGGTCGCGATTCTGGCGAGGAGAGACATGCAAAGAAGCAGGTCACCAAATTCAGTTTGTTGAGATTTGCTGCGCTTCTCGATGACATTTTGGGAGCTTTGAGAAGCCTCGACAGCGGGGATCCCAGCCGAGACCATGCACTGAGCATTATCGCGGCTGCTGGCGTCCTGTACTGCGAACTGGAACATGTCAACCAGAACTTTCAGTCAGGGAAGCACGAGCTACTCTACGTAAGTGACCCCTACTATGTCAATCGCTCGACAGCATCCACTGAAATGTGCTATTTGCTTTTTAGAGTGATGATGATTTGCAAATATCCTTGAGAACATGGCTCAAATCGATTGCTCAAGAGCTTCTTGCACGGCTGCAAAACACCTGTGGGACATTTCCGTGTTGGGCTGAGCAGCTACTCTCTCCTCGAAAGAGTGCGAAACGGAACTTTTGTATTATAGACATCTCCATTACTATCGACCCATTCTCGATGCCTTCCAGCAACCGGGGCTCTTTCCAACGAGACAGCGATCTCCCTGACCTCGAATGGACCACTGCACAATCGACAGATGTCCTTTCCTCCACACAATCCACGCCAGATTCCAAAGCACACGAAACTGGTCAGCAAAGCCAAGCAGCGCATAGATCTCAACTCACACCAAAGTACCAAGTCGTTCGATCCCAGTCGCCAGCTGGATACACGTTGAACGCTGGTCATGCTGTTTCCACCTCTTATGATGCCGTAGTCACAAGTCCGTCACGGAATATGCTTTCGTTGACCATTGAGGATAACCACTCCGGGAACTATAGCGATCATGATTGGAGATCAATTGTTTACCATGGCGATGATGCAATTAAACAGGCCAATGCTTCTCAGCAGAATGACTATCATTATACACCAACGGATCAAATATTTGCCAGTATGTATCTCTCACTCCCAAGTTCGAGTACTTTCGAAGTGATCTTTTATGTCAAATAATAAGCACTAATGACAAGTAGTAACGTACTCCCATGTTTTCCCAGCCTCCTCGTCGGCCAATGAGCCATTGAGCTTCAGCCAGCCATTCCGAGTACGTCGCTATTCTCCCTTTGAGGAACCATCACCTTCCCCTGGGCAAATGGCATTCGGCTATGACTGGACCCAGAACCTCCATGGTTCTGGAATAAATCAACATCTTACGTGGCCTCAGTCCTGAGCCATACTGTAGACGAGCATGATTTCTGGCGCGACCCGCCTTGATCGGGTCGACGCGTACAAAACTTCTTGCGAGTCTCTGATCGTTTGCTCGCGAACCAGTACGAACCTTTGCTTTGAGCATCGGCCATTCACATACGTTAGAGCACTTGATCCCTATCGCCCCCGAGCGACAATACGTTAACGACAGTACGCGATGTCTTCGATTTTGCTCAGCAGAACACATCCATCAATTTCCCACGTGTTTCTGGCTTTGTCGCTGACCTCTGTGCGATCTGTCGGATTTTATGAACCTGGATTTCCCGGGAGGAATTCCCACCTTGAATTGACGAAGATGATTCGCTCACCACCAACGGACGTTGAAAGCCATTCAAACCGAAACCTTTCAGCACCTTTAGGCACCAGACACTCTGCTTCGTACTATCAAAAAAGTGCTTCATTTTCTTGCTTGTTCTGTGCTTCATGCTATATCTTCTGTATCCTGGTCCATCCACTTCTGCGGAGCCGCTCTTCGCTTCACGTACCAGAGTACACACTACTCCAGAAAGCGCGTCTGGAAGAGTTCTGGCATTTTCGCCTCCTTGCTGGGCTTTGAGGAACAAATAATGTATATATGGTGCATGTTTTTTGCGCTCCTGAGTCTGCTGATATATAACGATAGTTTTCGGAAAAGAGTCTCATGCCCGGTCCATTTTCCCCTTATTTTCCTTCATCCTAAAGCCTATTGAGCACATTCATCCAACATTCCAAGCCTTCCAGCCAGTCTAGCCATTTCCACCTCTCAAGTATAGCAGACATCAGCACACAGATAGTAATGAGTTGAAAATACCCTTGAAACGCCATCGCTACATCACCGCCAATGGCCTACGGTGTATGTATGTATAATCTCATCAACATCAGACATTATACATCACGTCAAACATTCCGGCATGCCATTGCTATTCCGTGTGTCTCCCTCCCTATAGATAGGTTTCATTTCACATCCCCCTACCCCCAAACCCAGCCCTTTGCCCCCTCCTTGAAACGCTAAAAATTCCCCGTCCCCCCAAAAAAGAACCCTTCAAACAAATCCAAACCCCCACTTGCCTCACTAAAATCATGCCCCTCACCAACCCCCTCCCAACCCATCCCCATCCCCAAATCGCCCGTCCACGTCGAATTCCCATTTCCGCCCGCACCTCCCCCTCCACCCCCGTTATTGCCACCATCCCACCCCGTAGTCAAGAAATCCATACCCGGCGCATTCGTGAACGGGAATTGCATTTCTTGATATGGGTTCGTGGCGTAGGTGGATTGAACGGCGTGCGAGTAGGCGGGGCCTTGGGCGGTGGATGTTATAGTTTGCGTGGGGGAGTGCATGGATGTTGAATGTGAGAGGGCAGAGGGAGAGGGGAGGAGGGAGGGGTCGATGGAGGAGGTGTCGAGGGTTGAGAGGGGTGGGGAGATGGCGTAGTCGGAGGGGGAGGTGCCTGTATTTTGGTTCTGGTGCTGAGATTGGGAGGTGGTCGTGTTCTGTCTTGAGGGACCAGCGAAGTCGAATCCGCTTTTGGCCTCTGCACTCGCGCTCGGCATGCCGTTGTTGCTGCCGAAGCCGGGTGTGTTCATATTGGAGGATGTTTGACTGCCGAGTAAGTCGTTCAATCCCATATCGAACTGTGGCTTTGGTCTTTGTGATCTTCCGCTTTGTCTAGAGTTCGAATATGCTTTGCTGCTGCTGTTGAAGTAATCGGAGCTGTTCTCGTTGTGTGAGTGGTTATGGGACTTCCGACGTGTGGTGAGGCCTTGAGCGGAAGAGCCGAACCCTGTGGTTGACATGCACATCTGTACGGTGGCTTTAGACATGCGGTCGAATGCATCGCGACAAGCTTCCGCGGGTGGGCATTTCTCGATGAGGTCGCCGAGAACAGATGTTGCTGCGAGGATAGTGAAGTCAACTTCATCCATTGTCTGACGTGAATTATTAGTGTTTACTTTCGCTTAGGGGAAGCTTTGGGGGCTCGCTTGGGGAATTCGGGAAACTTACCAGACGACTCCGAACAATAGCCGAGTGCCAGATAGCGTACAAGAACGAGATACCAGCCATGAATAGATGGTGCGTAGCCAGGAATGTGTAATTGACGAGATGCACGCGATGCAACTGTCTGTACAACCTCAGCACTCTTTGTCCTGCTTCCGCAACCTTCAAGAACACCCTCTCCTCATCCTCTCGCAGCTCCACATTATGGACATTCGGACTGTTGACCTCGTCGCTGGTACTGAATTCGCCCTCGAACATTGGTGGCACGCTCAAGCTCTGCCGGTAGAGCATAATGACGCATTGCCAGTAGTTTAACTCAAGAAATTCGACGGAGAACCCAACGCCGGTCTCTCGTTTCGTAGGAGCAGAGGATTTCCACTCCCAAAGTCGCTTGTCGATGTCGATCCTCCAGGATCGGAAACTGTCGTACTTCGACAAGAATGGTGATGGCAGTGAAGTATGCATATATGGATTCCGTTGATTCGCGCCCCCAGCACGGGCTTGCTGCGCCTGCTGATGTTGCAACACCTGCAGGATCTCGGATTGAAGTAATCGCAGCCTGAAATAGTGGTACGCAGCATGCTTATAACTCGGCTCGGTGGCCCCTCCTACCGGTTCTTGGAATCCAGACGGCGTGATGTACTTGTCATCTAGTAGCGAGGGAAACTCTGTCGTGACGACTTGATCCGTGATACCGAACGGCCGACCAACACATGTTGATACCAGTCGATCAAAGGAATACGTGCACCACCATAACCTCCTCCTAAAATCGCGCACCCATTCTCGGCGTCCTCTTTCCCGGGCACTGCGTTCCCTCTGCATACGTGCCACATCCGAATCCTCTTTCTCGTCCGCGATTTCTTCAAGCCCAACATCAATATCCTTCCCATCCTCATAATGTAACCCAAGATCAACAGCCAGCCTGACCGCGACACCAATGATGTACCACAGACCTGGCGCGACCGGCCTTAGCAGCGCGAAGCCTGCCAATAACAACACAGCTTGTAACTCCTCTAACCCGCCACCAAAGCCATCCGTCCTGTCAATCGAGCTCGGCGAGCTAAGACAGGACTCTAGATGTACAATTGCAGAAGCATGGTATTCCTCCGGTTGACATTGTTTGTCCAATCCCGACTTCCTCTTCTCATCGCCCTTCCCCTCTTTCTCCCTCTCCCCAGAATCGCCCAGGAAAATGCCGCTCCCAATCGCGAACACGATGTTTAGCATATACAGCTCCCTAGGTGTCCTCACCCTTGCATCGCCATCCGCATATGCCAACTCGAACATCTTCATGAATTCACCGCGATGCAGGATAGGGATCTGAGGGTTCGCGTGCTCGAAGTAGAAATCTACTAGCCGCTTACCGACTTCTTTGGAAGGGAAAGGCGCTTGTTTGATTGTTGGTTTTGTGTGCAGGCCGAAGAAGGAGTCACGCATAGATGTTGTGCCTGATCCTACTGCTTTGGCGGTAACAGGCGGTCTTGACGGTCTGACGCCACTCTTGTCGCTATTTGTTCCGGAGACAGAGCTCTTAACAGCGGCGAAGACCACTCTCGCGAACGAGATCCCGGAAGTTGAGCCCAGATACCTGGAATCTGATGCGCCTTGCACTGATACGCTGCCAATATTCGAGACGAGTTTATTGAGCTTGTCAGACTCGTCTTGTTTCTTGTTCCAAGCTGCTTCTTTTGGAGAAGGCTTATGCGAGAGTTCGGTGGAGCCATTGTACGGTGGAGGGTCTTCTGAGGCCGGAGTTTGGACTGTTGTTGGATCTGCGCCAGGTCTGGAGCCGTGGTCGAGGACTTCAGCTGGGGCGAAGGAGATATTGTTTTCTTGGAGGACCTTCTCGAGGTAGCTGACTCGGGACTCGAGGTAAAAGACATAGCTATATATATTAGTCAGTATTCCAAATATCCAAGCCTTAATTTAATCAATATTTCCAGCACTCGGTCTTCAATTGCCTCCTGCCATTTCCACCCCTTCGATTTAATGCCCTCTTGAATGAACCAAGGAAAGCCTATCTTAACTCACCTCCTAGGAATTTCCCTTTTCGTAATCGGATCATACCCCACACACTTCACACTCGCCTTCTCACAGCTCGCGCAACTCGGCAGCCTTTGATCACACCTATTCTTCCGCAACCTGCACCTGTTACACGCGCTCACATTGCGAAAACTACTGCTCTGTCCGCCAGCTTTCCCTCCTCCCCCGCTCCCATTGCCAGTCGCTGTTATCGGTACCACTTCGACATCTGGGAGGCCTTCGAGGCTTTTGGGACTGAGGCCCTTGATGGTTGTGCGATCGGGAGAGCTGTGGCGCGCGCGTTTGGAGGGGTAGCCGGTTGTTGAAGGGGGCGAGCGAGGATTCATCTTGCCCGCTTTGTATATTCTTTCCCTCTTATCCCCGCTTACTTGTCCTTCGTCCTGTCTCCTCCGTTCAGCGTCGTATGCGCCTGACTTTGGCACCTATATGTATGCTATCTCGACGTTCGATTGCTCTGGACAAGTCCGCCGCCGTGTCGCGCAGATGTTGCTATGTAGCGGTATGGTAGGGAATTGAATTGCAATGCCACTGACTATCTAGGCTTATTCGTCTGCGCTGTCGAGATTGGATTTGAGGTTCTTCGAATAGCTGTGTTCATCGTGCTCTCCTATCTGCCTTCTCCAGTATACTCTCTGCCTGTTGCAATAGTACAGTTCCTTGCGCTTCCGTTCCTGATCCGCCGGCGTGTGTAAGTGATGCGCTGACCGACAAGGCTGCTTGCTTGCTCTCCAATTCCAGCCGCGCAAAGCTCGAGTCCGATTCCGAGTCGACTGTATGTTGACGTTGACGTCGTAGGATGTAAACCGGAAGTCGCCTCTTTCCAGAGCCCTCCCTTACATGCGAATTTACCAGGTCAGCCAGAAAAAGAAGCAAAAATACCGATCCGAATGGAATGCCCTGTCTGCCATCGGCAACCCAGCGGCAGCCGCGTGCTTTGCGTGGGATTTTCCAAGTCCCACATTACTTTATCACCAGCTAACAGCAGCTGGGCCAGGAAGATACTGACAGGGGACAACGCTAAAGAAATGGCCCAGAGATAGGAGATTGATAAGAGCTTTAGCGAATCAGAGCCCTGATGTGGTAGTGGACGTGCTGCTGAAGAAGGCTTAGTGTGGGATGGATAAGGAGGGGTCTTAGGTGTAGGTATCGAGTAAAGATTGGATGGTTTGTAATTGTTAATGGGAGATGGAAGTGGGTTTTGATATAGGGGACTTTTGTCTACGAAGTAGTGCGTCAAGCGATGCGAAGAAATTTGACCGAGGAAACTGAAGATGGAATACAAACAGCACTGCAACGATATCCTTGAGGTATGTCCTTCGTAGAGTGACAGATGAACTTGCTGTATAATCTGTGATGATCTTAGTGGGGGTTGCTTGTTTTGCTCTCTTGAAACCAGGATCAAAGTGCAAATCTCAAATCTCAAATATGCCTCGGCACAGGACGACGCATATCTCAAACTCAATAATCGGACTTCCAGTGCAAGAGATAAACGCTTCAACAAATTCAATTGTACTTCGGTATCCTTAGTGAGAAACAGAACAACGATTGACATAAATACTGGCTCCGCATCTAGTGGCGCTATCGTCAATTTCTAGCACAACGAAATGGAACCACCCCTCGCTAAAGCCGACCGCTCCCTGTTTTTTCGCTCTCGGTAATTCAGATAGTGTTGTTGTTGTTGTTGTCTTCATTGCTTAGCACTATGTATATCTTCCACGAAGAGCAAGCTACAGATGACAAGCATCTTAATGCGACATCTCTGCCGCTCTGGTGCGTTGTACAAATAAACGCTCTGCTGTCGTGGGTAAATGGGATTATCCTCCTACCCCTTGTTTCCCTCGCGCTTTATCGCTATCACGAAGCAGTCATCTCACCGAATTGGATCTGTCTGTCATTTGATTGTTTATTTATATATATCTTATAGGATATTTAGTTAGGCCATCAAGAACCTGAACATATACAAATCGCCGCCATTCCAGTTCCGCCCAGTCGTTACTGATATTCAGTGTATTGTTGACTTCGCCCACCTCTCCCCACTTCCCTTCATTCTGCTCAACCCCAGCTCACTCTGCGCACCCAGAAGATCAATCGCACGCACACTCCCATCAAGCAAAAAGGTATATAGACCACTCCTCACGCCAAAGTACGCCAGATCCAAACTGCAAACGGAAAACTAAGACGAAGAAATAAATTCGATCAGATGAACGCCGGATTGAAATATGCATGTATGCCTGCCCAATAACCAACCATTGCACCCCTTTACCATGCCTTGCCTTCACCTCTTCTCTCGCCACCTCAACCCATTTTCTCTTCCCTTTGCGCCTCTGCCACCCTCTGCTCTTCCCGCCAATTCCACTCCCCTCCCCATAGTTCAGCATCTCCTCTCCGAAACACCCGCGGTCAAAATCGCGCATGGAGGCAACACGTGCCGAAATCAATAACGCCGCCCAAGCCAGATCTGCATCGGCATATATTTTTGTTGGTTCCTTCTTGTAAAACTCCTGCTGCCTTCGTGTGCCGTGTTCCAGAGCGCCGTGAAAATTGATGTGTGAAGAGAAAAGAAACGCTAAGGGATATCTTTCTAAGATTGAATGTAGGTGAAAGAAAGATGAAAATCGGAAAATGGTGTAGGCGAGATAGTGTATGGAGGTTATTGCGGGAGCGAGGGTGAGGTGATGGTGATCATCGAAAAGCCATCTAACAATTGCGGTCGTGATGGCGTAATATTTCGAAGTGGTAGTGATGGGTTGGTGAAAAAGTTGTTATACAAATATCCTCCAGAGGAAAAGATCGAATGGGAACGCGGACTATTGAAGCTGGAAGTGCAAAGTCGGATCCGAAAAGTGGATTCGTAAAGTCGTTGATTGATTGATTGCTCGCTTGTCGATGAAGATAAAGAAAGACTTTCCGCGAGGAAAGGACCATCACTTGATGGTCAGGGTATCGTCTAAGGTAATCTGTCGTGTCCGGCTCTCTCTTCCTCTGTCAATCCCTCGCTCCTCTCCTCAACATTCACAAGCGCCTCATCTAGCGCCGCAACATGGCCCTCAAATCCTAGCTCAAGCTCTTCGACTCTCTCCTCCTCCGCCTTCTCATCCTGGACATCCATCCGTCCTCCCTTCTCAGTCATGCGTAAGGAGATGACAGCACCACCTACTGCAATCAGCGCGCTACACCACCAGGCCAACCCTCCATAACCACACCTCAGTCCCACGCTGAACAAGAAGCCGCTAACCGTTGGTCCAAACGCTCTCGACAGACTCGCCGTCGAAGCAGCAACGCCATTAATAGTCCCCAACATCAACAAACTCGGCGCCGAGTTCGTCAACAGAATCGCATTCGCCGGATACGCCATGGTGCTGAATGTGCATTTCCAAATGACGACGAAATACACGCCGATCATGCGGAGCGATGGTGGAAGCAGGACAAGGTAGGGGGTCGTGAGATAGAGGATGGGATAGGAGAGGGCGATGAGCCGGAAGAGGCCGAGGGCGCCGAGACGTCGGACGACGAAGGGGAAGAGGAAGATGGTGGCGAGCATGGAGTAGAGGCCTTGGATGGAGAGGATGACGCCGATCTCTTTGGTGTCGAGACCGTAGCCGGAGACGAACTTGAAGGGGAGACGGAAGTCGTCGGTGGATTTGGGGAGGTCGGTGGAGAGCATGGTTGGGAGCATGGCGTCGAAGGTCATGGTGTGGCTAAAGACCCTGTTAGTATAACATTTCTGATACCCATGTTCATTTATTGAAATATGAATTCGTCTCCCAAGGATTGGAGATTGACATGGAGACGTTTTGACTCTACTCATCTCATCTGTCTCGCTTTGTATTCTTTTGATGGTGGTGGAGAGGGGGAACGAGATATGCACGACTTACTAAGCCAGAATTCCATAACCGACAATGTTCAGAACGACTTGTCTCGTAAACGCCTTGGTAGCAGCGGGTCTCTCCCTCAACATCACGACCTGCGCCGGCGCATTCAAATCCAATGCCTCCTGCGGCTCCGGCGAGGGCGTCGATGGCAATTTCGGCGATCCATCCGTCGTGCGATATCCAGGCGGCTGCTCATCATCACTCAACAACGACATGACCTCGTCAAGATCAGCGGCCTTCTCGCAACGACTGCCCTTCGACTCCGCGCATCGTGTCACCTTGCTGAGGATCCATTTCCCTGCCTCGAGGCCCGGATCGCGTCGGTATTTCTTCTCGGCATGCGTCTCTTCCAGGAAGAGGATCCCGATGATCACGCCGCAGGTGACGATCACCGTGCATACGAGGTTGGGGAGGAGGTAAGGGAAGCGATCCCAGATCGTGCCTTTGGTAAATATGGAGGGGTAATTCGTCACTGGTCTGGCTAGGGCGCCGCCGAGTGTAGGGCCGAGGATCGATCTGATGGGAGAAAAATGTGTTAGATTCCATTCTTGTGTAATGTGAGTACTGACAGAGGTTATCGCAGGACTAAACTCACCCGAGGCACCAAACGAATGGCATAATGGTATAAGCGCGAGCTACTCGATTTGTCAGTTTGAGGTTCCAGATGCGACCCGCCGCGGCCTGAAAAAACGACCTGTCGGATTCCGGGCGATGGGAAACTGGGAAATGCACTCACGTTGGTGTTCCTTCACCGTGACCATCTCCGCGACTGTAGTCTGCAAAACGCCAATATTCCTAAATGCACCGACCCGTCAGAAAGGAAACTTTCGCATCACATTACCACCTCGCTCATGCAAGGGGCCATTTCCAACGAGAACACAAAACAGCGACAGAGGATCCGGAATCCACATACCCGTTTAAGAGACCTCCCAGCGCACGAGCTAGTAATGCGACTGGCAGATTGGGCGCGAATCCGAAGATCAACATGCTGAGAGCCGTTCCAGCTAGTCCGGTGAGAAGGACTGGTTTTCGTCCAATTCGATCACTCAACTTTCCCCATGCGACGCCTGACGAGAACTCTGCGAATGCGAAAGCTGAAGTTACCATGCCCGCGTACACTGATATCTCAGACTGGTTATTGGCGACTCCGAAATCCTGGATCATGAAGTATACGTAGGGGAAGATGGACATGAAGGCGATGGGTTCGCAGATTCGGCATAATGCTGGAGGGGTCTGTTAGTGTAGTTCTTCCTGAATTGTCCATTTCCTGCTTCTATTTTCGCATAGGCCAGACGGAGTGGTGTCCGACTCACCCAGTATAGTCATCTGTCTAACAGGAAATGGCGGGGTCCCTCCCCGGGAACCCGTATGCTGTGCGCCCGCCATTGCAAAGGCTGCAGCTCTCGTCTCACAGAAGCGACTTCTTGATTCGAGAAGGAAGTCTCGCAGGAGCTTGGTTTGGTAGTGGTGAATGTGTTGTGGTGAGGCGTATCGAAGAGGATTGGTCTGGCACACTGAGGGGAAGAGCCGATTTGCAAGCTGGGGACCATATGAGGTTTATATGCTTTTTACTGGGAGGCGAGGCGGTAGGTAGTTATCTTGATATGTTGTGATCAAGATATTTCTTGCCCGAAGGATGGATGGTCGTCCTGCACTTGTAACCCGAGAATATGTAAGTGGATATTTTGAGTGGTCGAGTAGGTTAAAACAAGGTATGTAAGTGAGTTAATTTCCGGTCTGGTGAGAGGACAGAGAGATGTTGTATGTCTGTATGTATGGTGCGGTAAGTAAGATGATCTGTTGTGCGATGTTGAGATGAGATGCAAGCGGAAGAAGTACTCGTGGAAGAGAAAGAAGTTCAGGAGAAGCAAGCAAGATGTACCAAAGGTAGAGCAAATGAGGCGCTTCATGTACTTGACCGCCAGGGAGAAATTGTAAAGCTATTAAAGTACCGGCCGGCTAGCGGCCTCCCCTCGTAGATTATATTCCATCCCCTGTCCTTGCCTGTCTGGGTGTCTGGCCTTGTCCTGTCTGATGGGCGGTGACGAGGCGTTAGAAGCCAAATAGACCTTCTAGTCTAGTGCAATACGGGGAAAAAGTGAGTGCCATGCCGGTATTGGAACGTTATGGGCAATCTGCTTTGGGGTGTTGTACGAGTCCTCTCTGGTCACTGGTGCGGTACTGTTACGTCCTGCCCTGCCGTGCGGTGCCTGAGCCAGTCCACTGCCAAGTTGAACATCGTATGGGGGGTTTGGAGGGGCAGTCCTGGATGGGCCAGGAGAGCATTCAAGTCAGGGGTAGAGAACCATGAAAGCGAAATGGTCGGAAAGCTAGAAGCCTTGCCATGCCCTGGTGAGTATCAGACGGTGACCAGTAGGCGGGCACCCTGCCACGGCATTTGGACCGGTTGGGCAGGGGAGAGGACGCCTCTGACCCTAGCGAGAACAACTATTGGGAATTTGAGCTCAGGGGGTTATCGGGGAATGCGGAAATTCGAGCCATCCCCCCTTCACAGGAGATAAATGTTACTTGCGAGGGTATTGAGGAGCAAATCCCGCTGATCAGGGGTTAGACCTCCCTGCTAGACGATTGTCTGCGTGGCTCATTAGTTTGCCAGTTAGGTCATGGTCAGGGCATCGATCACTTGTTTAGAGCTAGCTGGGTAGCGTCTGGTAGCCGAGCACAGTCCTCTCTTCTCTGGCGGTGTGTGCGACAACGAAAAGGGAGTCAGGGAGGGGGAATCAAATCAAATCAGCTTGGATGATTTAGAGATGGAGACGGCCGTGGAGAAGTGCCCGCCCGTATGACAGCTATCCAGCCAGCCAGCTTGCGCCCAGCGAAGAATGAGTGAGGCGGAGGATGAGGATGAGGATGAGGTTGTCGTTGAGGAGTGCATGCTGCATGCACAGCTATCACAGCATGCCAGATGCCAGATTCCTTTGCAGTGAGTCCGTATCCGCACTCTGTGTTGTCTTTTGACTGGCCCTCTGGGCTGTCTCGAGATGCTATGCCAGGGCATACCGTCGGCCTGGTGTAGCGGTGCAGCGGTGCGATTGCGGTGAGAGCAGACGACATGCATGCCCGGATGATAGAAACAGCCCCCACTTCACGACATCATATCGCAGGCCATGCCATGCAACCCTGCAGCAGCCCACTTGAATCACTTCAGCCCAACGAACCAACACTGCGAACCAATCCCAGCCCAGCCGACCGGGGAGAGTCAAAAAGCCTTCCAATACTTCCAATCCAACGTCCATTTGAACTTTTCTGGAGAAATGTGGCCACAGAACAAGTGGAAGTGTGGGAAGCGTTGTTCACATCCCTGGCACCACGTTGCGACATGAGCCATGGAGCCACCAAACCAGCGCACTGGTTCTGTCGATTGCAGGCCCAAGAGCTGAGCTAGTATGGGGTCCTGGTCAAGAGGCAATTAAGAACATCGCGAGCCCTGTACTTATTTCAAGGAGCGGTAGCAGTTGGAATTTGGAAATGCGATGAACAGAAGAAGACAGATAATTATGCCCTGCTTATGCTTTGCTTCAGAAATGGAGAAAAGTTGTCTTGTCTCATCCGTTGTCAACTTGTCATCTTGCGATGTTTAACTTCGAGGCTCAAATCGTCTTGTTGCCCAAGGGCGCCAGGGCTTCTTCTAGTGGGCAGGCTATTTGTAAGCTCCTGGTCCTGGAAAGCAGCAATCCGGCAGCTACAGCTCTCGTTCCGAGGACATTTCTCCGGCGGTCAAGCTGGCTATCGACGCCCGACGACTGAGGCCGTACTATAGTTCTGCTGATCAGGAATATCTCCACCAGTTATGATGCCATTGACGGGAGTTTGTTTCTTTTTCGAAATTTTGGATACGGGTTTACGAGGGCGACGTCGCAACTCAAGCAAGAATCTTCACTGTTGTGTTTTCTGCTTTGGGATTTTGTTACTGCTGAACTGATCACGACTCATTCCCGTCCGTGTGCACATGCGACCATGACAGTTCTCTTCCATAACTGACTTCCTCAGCATGCAGTGTTCATGCAACAGATCTGGTGGATCTTCTCACCAACACGCCAAAGCTGCCGAGAAAGAATTCCAACGGCATCAATTCTACGAGCATGAGCGCGTCCGAGCCCCCCAACTTCCATCCCTCAGCGCAGTTCGAGGGATGCTCGATACTGTCCGCACCCGCCGAACCTCTCTTCCTCACTCCCCTCCCACCGTCCTTCACTGATCAGCCCAGCGAAATTCGAGGCGAGCCAGGATAAGGGACCGAGCTTGGACAGCCCGCTTCCGATGAGCTGGGAGCGCTAAGATCTCGCTGGGGGATCCTTGTGTCTCACTGGCTGGTCATGGCTCAGGCTGAATGGGGTGGTAGAGCTAGACTCCGATTGGACTGGTCAGGGGCGATAACAGCTGGGATGAGTGTGTGGCGTGGGACGAGTTTGTTCATGTGATCTGATCTTTTGGTAGGAATGTGTTCCGGATGCCGGGGAACAAGGGTAGGCTTGAGTAGAGGGTGGAGATGCTGAAGAGAGTTCCGTTGGTTAGTCAGGGGGACATCTGGAAAGGGGGAGGCAACTTGTGATGATTGTTGGTGGTGATGCTGAATTGTGAGACCAGAAGATATCATCAGTCGAACGACTTCACGTCTTCATCAATTGTTAATTTTCTCTCACCCCAAGTCAATCTTCCCAGTAGAAAACAAGCCGTCTCTTCCAATCGAGCCCAAGCACATCGTCGAGGGATCAATTGCTGGAAGCCCTCCTGTCTCCTCAAAAGTCGAAATAGATTGGATGTGGCCTCCCCGGATGGACCGGCATAAAATCAGTACCCTGGAACGAATCCAAGGGTCTAACGTTACCGACACGTTGGAGGCGGAGGCGCAAGCGCGTGTTTGTTGGTTTCATGAGATAAGATGAAATTGTGATTTGATTTGGCTGCAGCGAAAGCGAGATGGACGAGGATGGATATTGGTTCAAAAACCTGGAACTGGGAAATAATGATCCCCGGGATTTGGTTCATGGGATAGAGAAAGAAGGAATAATCAACATGGTCGTGTCTTAGATTCCAAGGAGAACGACCTGTTCCCCGGGTTTCCGACGATGAGACGATTGAAAGAGGGAGAAGATGTCAGCGTAAGCAGCCGCAAACAAGTTACCAGGTCACAAGATCACATCTTATACTTGCTTTTTTGAGATATCGGTCATGATGTGATGCGAATTATGCAATACATACAACAAAGATACGAGTCCAGGCTCCAGATTCGCCAATTTGGTCATAACAGAATGACATTCCTATAGCAGACATTTTAACAAAACGAAAGAGGAAATGTACGAAATGAGCTGATATCAAATTCGATGACGATCGTGATTTTGATGCCAGCGAGAAATGTCTCTCACGGACGGCTGGAAGTTGTCATCCATTTTCCTTCTTCGGTTTTGAGACCTTTCATGTCGATCTGATCTGATCTCACAATTATTGAATTCTGTCAACTTTGATACGATGTTCCAAATTTCAATCTCATAAACCTGGGGGCTTCAAATTCATCGATAGCGCGAACCAAAACCAAACCGTTATCAAACCACCAGCGCTATCATCTCAGCCTGACCCATGAACCAGAACTTTCATCCCACGCTGCCCTAGCATGCCCTCCCCCCTTTCATCTAGAAAAGTCCCCATTTCCTTCTTTAATCCCTGCCTTGTTTCTTCGTTTTCCATCCGTCCCGATTCCGCGGGTTGGTGGCGGATGCATGGTGCTCTTCCCAATGGTCGGAATAGAATGTTTGGGATAGGTTAGCTCAATACTCCCAGTCTCTAGTCTGGTTTGAACCCCCTAGGCAGTTCATGGGGGCGAAAACCATCAAAACGGCTGGCGCGCCGCCGCCTGGATACGTGGAGTGGCGTGAGCTGATTGATGAGAGGGACCGGGCGAGCACGAGGAGCTTGTTTCAGAGCCGTGATCATCATCATCTCCATCATCGCATGAGGTCTGGAAGGACCCGAGGTACAGGTGCCATCCATGGCTGTGGCATTTAAGATCCCCGACCTTCCGATTGAAACGAACATGGCCCCGATTATTATGGCCCTGCTGCGAAGAAATGATGGAAAACGGCGACCACCATCCCACCTAGCCTGGCCATGCAATTGGCCATACTCAGGGGTACAAAGCACACACTCATCACTTCAAGGTTCATCACCACTGCACTGTTAATCATGGATGAGGGGTTCGGACATTTTCTCTTTTCCTTGCTGGTCTAGCTTCTCTCAACCCTGTTCAGCATGCTCAAGCCCCTGTTCCAAGCCAGTCCAACAGGGGCTCAGGGCGGCCACTCGACCTCGCTCGCGGAACTCAGTTCCCAAGTACCGCCGGGGAAGAGAGCCATGCGCTCGCTTGGTTCCACCCTAGAAAGAAGCAGTGGGGTGATGAGAAAGCCGAGCAAAGGGATAAGGCAGAGAGCTAGGCTTGAAACAGTAAGATTTGTGTACCGTTCCTGAGTTTAGCTTTTACTTTTTTGGAGGGAAAAGGAGATCTGAGCATGCGAGGGACTGAAGAGGGGGGGGAAGAGAGTGATGATGGAATTGTGGCCTGACTTTGGAAAATGGAGACATTGGTTGGATGTGAAGAAAAGGAAGTCGTCAATTCTCAAGATTGTCGTACTCGCACCTGAAAATAGAAACTTCAAAGAAGTCATTTCCTCAGCCTCAATCAACCTCTAACTACACCAAATCAAATCAAACATCCCCAGCCGAAGCCACGCCATCCCATCGGACGAACTCAAACACGCTTCTAATACAGAAATTATGCCATCCATCAGGCATCAAGCATCAGCTCGCGGGGAACAGGAAGTATCTCCAGGATAATTTGCCACCAAAATAAACCACAAAACTCAATCGATCAAACGAAACATCGATACCCAAACTCAAATTCCTATACTTTGAACTTACAGTATCGCCGAGACTGAAAGGCTAGTAGTACAATCAAACCAAAAATGATGATCGAACGCCTCGCATACCTAGACGCAAACCTTCTGGTCGGGCAATTTTCTGCTGTTCTTTCTGTTAGTGATGCACTGCGATGCGATGCATGTCTGCCGTTGAAAGCTTTACTGCACGCCCGCTTTGATTTGACTGTCCATAGCTAGGCAAGCTTGCTCTTGCTCTCGCTTCTCGGCCACTCGATGCTCAGACTTCGAGAACCTTTCCAGAACTTGGACCTCAGAATCATATCTCGCGAACCTGAAATTTTTAGCCTCGTAGTCTCCGGCCGTCTTTGTTTCCGTTTTATCACGGCATTCCTCATGACCACTTACTTCATTCTCACCAACACTAATAACACTCTCAGTCTCCCTTACTTCCGCTCCGCTCCGTTTTTCCGTCCCTCTCTATCATCAATTCGTATCGTAATCAATTAAACTATGCAGCACCTTCCGTACTTCACTAAAGGGTCCAACACTAACTCTCCCTTCCTTCCCTAGTCAATCTACACCGCCATTCCACCCAAACAAGACCGCTCGAACTAAACATAATCATCTGATCTATCTAGCGATCCTATAGTATGAGGCTCTACATTTAGTACTCAGTGACCGCTTCTATGACATGTGCGGTGTTGCGCGATGGGAATGGGCATGACACGTTGGCGGGCGTGAGCGAGAGCGAGGAATGAGTTGGAGATGGATGAGATGGGGCGGAACGAGGTGGGCAGAGGGGCCGGAAGGGCGTGTCGTTGAGAATACCAATTGGAGTGCGAGAGATGGGAAGGGGCTGAGTGCATGCCAACCGGAACCACGATACTGGGTGTAATGGGGAAGTAGGATGGTCGGGAATAGGTGGGTTGGTGGGTTGGTGGGTAGAATCTCTTTTTGGCGGGGCTGATGATATGAGTCAAAGGTATTGTAGGAAGATAAGTGAGGGTATGCAAGGTGCGTTTATTCTATACATATGGAATGTTATAATAAGTGTGGGTTGGATTATTTACATTGCCCTCCTGCGATTTAGACATCTAGAAGGAAGAGAGGCAAGCAAGTATAGGTTCCCGAACAGGCAAGTGGGGTAGGTAGCAGTGAGGGGTCGAAATTCCATTTGTGTTATATTTCTTGTTTTTACTTTTATTTTCAGACATGGGATTTGAGATTTGAATCGAGAATCCACTTCCCTACATCTCACCATTCCTTCTCTTTTCTATTCTTCCAACTTCCTCGTTTTGGCTTGCATGGTGCAGTCGCAGTGCATTGCATACAGTATCCTACTCGGTCAGCCTCAACTTAGACGCCCGTAGGGCGGTATACGGTGTTGCAAATGGGGCATGCAGGAGGATTTGAGGTAGGGTATTTTAAGGTAGGTCTGCATGTACATGTATGTACCTCTGCATACCTCATACATGCTCAGAAATACTTAAAATGTATCCTAGGGTAGATCCGATCAAACCCCGCGGCTGTCTCCAATGGCTGTGCTGTGGAGTAAGAAAGAAAGAATGGAACAAGCAAAACCGCATCACGAGGTCCAATCCAGAAGTATATTTCGTGTGCTCGGCGTTTCGCGGTCATCGTGGAAGTCCTTCCGGCGTCCCGGATCAGACCCGACTGGAAGTATAATGTTGGTGTCGTGCCATACAGGTATGGCTCTCATGAGTACGAGTATGTCACCGCCGTCATGCTTGAGTAATCGATCCTTCCTTCCATGCATACGGAGTGTACATGCATGTCTCACCTTATCGCAACGTCAGTCCTTTCGTCAGTATCCCAATTCCATACAGCAGCTACGTATTTATTTTCGGGAGTACCGAGACATGAGGCGAGCGAGGGAGCGAGCCGGTCAGCCTCATGTCCTCGCCCTCCTGCTATGCTGGCCGCGTGATCGGTCGGCCCGTATAGGTAGGTAAAGTACGTGCCTCGCTCACACCGCTCAGTCAAGACGCGCGCCGGTCTCGCTCTTGACATTGTGCCCGAACTCACCGATCAAGAAGTGCTGTTTCAAAGCTTCATCCTGATCCTCTTTTGTGCGTCGAGAATCACACGATACGAGGGTGTAGGTCTAAGTAAGTGAGGAATGGAAGGGAAAATCAGCTTCCGAAGATTTTCACTGCGTCGTCGGCATATGAGCTGGGCGTTTGATGGAGGCGTTTGCATATGTACATGTATGTGCCCGCCGCATATTTATGCAGTGTGCCTTGTGCATTTCATGAACTTAAAGGAATTCTGATATGTGTGCACTGCATCCACGAGTTTTATTGCGTGGTCGTTGTTTCTTGTTTTCTTTTAGGCATCTTTATTTTTTGGTCTGCTTCGATTGGATAGCGGGGTACAATGGGTGTGCATCAACTGATATCACATCGCATCACTCTGCATGCCCACGACTGTCGGATGGGCTATCTTCAACGAGCATCGGGCCGTAGAGATGCGCTTCTGGATCTGCAGTGATGTTGGTTTTGTTACTTCTGTTGGTTTTGTCTGTTGGCTGGCGAGTAGCTATCTTTGGCTCGGGTCCACAATTGGGGGCTCTGCTTCTCTGAAGTTTCTGCACCGTTGTGATGTCCCGTTGAGCTCTTCCTGCATGAGCGTTTGTGTTGATTTGAGGTAAGAATAAGCGAGTGCTTCCATATGATGGATATAATCTGATACGATATGAAGGAGGCAAGCGAGTCAGAGAGATGTCATACGGACTCTGTCATGTCATGGCATCGTCAGCCCTGCATGATATCAAATTGAGCAGGGAATTGTGATTCGTGCTCGTGCTTTGTCCGACATTGTACCACATTAGGCACCACTTGTCTTCCCACTTTCCCCATGTCACTATATGCTGGATAGAGATTTGAAATCCATATCCTCGTCAAATGGGTCACGGGATGGTGTTTGAAGAGAAAGAGAGGATAGAACAGCCTCATCCACGTCTATACTTCTCTTACCGCTTCGCTTTTATGCGCGTGCACCGTCCGTCCATCTGTTTTCTTACCGTCTTCTCATCGGCCCAGCCTCAACCAACAACACATGCAGCCCAACCCGGCCCTGGCACTCAAGTAACCTATCATGCACTCGTCGCAGCGCCACCTGCCAGCGCCCTTGAAGAGATGGCAGACTGAGACATGCATTGCATACCGATATGCATATGTAGGCTGTATGCTTTCTCGGGGGCAATGGCATGGCATTAGCATGGGCGGTCCTCAACCAACATCAGAACCAACAAACCTTTCAATTTCCGTATTAATATTTCAATACAGCGAGAGCGGATCGCGCCGTGGGGGCCATAGAAGCGGCCGCGCGTGTAACGCTTGGATAGCATTTTGTTGGTGGCTTTACATTGCCAATATCTCTGTCCCTCGTCCCTGGTGTTGGTATTACGTGGCGCGAAACCAAACGGTCGAGGTCTTTGGGATCTGTGTCCTTACCCGAGAATTTCGCTTCTTCTACTGCCCATGTACATAGATGTGTCATTGTCCGAAGATGCTCTATTGATGGCTCGGGGCGCGATCCGCCGTTTCAAGCTTTCGTGATTGTTGATACTCGCTCGTTTCTCGGCCAGATTCGAGACCTCATGCAATGCACGTCGATTCGTGTATCACAGACATTCTGAGTCCTTCCTCTTTTCATCATTCTCATTGCATTATCGTATCCTTCCTATTCCAGAAATTGCGAACTACGTTCGGGAGATGCCTCGTTCAGAATTGGCGAGGTGCAGCTTCTTCTTAAGATAACTGCAATATCGCGATATCTGTCTCTCAAGCTTTTACTCGGGGCTGATGACATGACAGGTGTGAGCCTGACGCATTCTGGTGTGCGTGTACTCGGGGAAGCATCCTGACGAATAGAACGGGGCATTGTATTCGTTTTTGGGTCGCTCGAGAAGGCCTCGCACGGCAGATGGATGGCAAGCTGCGTCCGTTGTTCCGAGGATCTACAAATGTCAATCTCGTGGTTCATGACTTGTCATCTCTATTTTCCTGGCGCGCTGTGTAACGTATGCTGTGTAAACATCAACGACCTGTTATTGCTTCGCGAGAGGGGTCAGATGATATCAGATGGTTGGTGGGAGGTTTCGACAGCCTCAGAATGGAGGTGACATGGGATGGAAAGCCTCTCCCGGCGTCAAAGGTATCATGCTTCGTGTGCGGGCAATGCAATGCATGGAAGGAGAATGGTTGCACTGGTTTCTGTTCCGCTTCTATACCTGTTGTGTTGAGACGACGAGTGAGCTTCTGTTGGTGAAGAATGAAGAGGCAAGTAAGAGCTGTCTGGTCTCAAGTGCCACTGCCTTGATCGGGAGAGGCTTTTTAAGATTAGGATTCCTTTCGTGTGATACTTGTGAGATACCCTGGATATGACAAGTTTTTATTGTTGATATTTAACGAGATGAGGAAATGAACTCGGGAGTTTTCCTTGATCGACCATGTCCATTGGTTTTGAGCACTCAGTATCGGCAATAGTGCTGTAATGGCATGATTATGATCAGAATATAATCTGGCAATTAGGACACGGTTTAGAAGAAATAACAAAGTAAAAGTGAAGCAGCGACGATCCAAGTCTTGTCCACGTGATGACAGTCACGAGCAAGCCCGGAAGAATGAATCGCCGTCCGAGTCACCACAGGGTGGGCAGATGTCAGTTAGTGGTGGCGGGGTAAAAACAATAATCACAAAGCCTTGTATCTTTTTGTGAATCGCACATAGTCTTTCAAGCTTATATTTCCATACAGGACTACGCAAAGTGCTATTGCTCGAGCCCCGATCCAAAACGAATAAACACAACTGCAATTATGGCAGGCAAGAAAGCTGCTGGAGAGAATACAAAGAAGGCTTCAGGCAACGCAAAGAAGGCCGAAGCCGCTGCTGCGAAAGCCGCACAGGAGAACGCAAAGAAAGCTGCTGAAGAGGATCAGGAATGGGGGAAGGGTGCTAAGAGCACAGCAAAGAAGTAAGATCATTCTCATGACATCTCAAGTCCTTCCTGCTTCTCTCCTCGAGATGTTGTTCTCCAGAGTCCTCGAGCTTTGGAGGGGGAAATTACCCCGCATCACGACAACAACACAACAGCCCACTTTCTGCAGCACTTACTGATCTATCATTTCGTGAATAGGGAAGCAGAAGCAGCAAAGAAAGCAGAACAAGCACGAAAGAAAGCCGAGAAAGACGCCCTCCTTGCCGAAGAAGAGAAAGAAGCTCGCGCTGCCCCTAAGAACTCGAAAGTCGCCGTCAAGAAGACCAACAAAGGACTCGATCTTTCCCAACTCGACGATACGCCATCTGCTGCACCTGGAGCGCTCAATGCCACCGGTATCGATAATGCGCTGGATGCGCTGAGCCTGACTACGGACTCGGCGGCCAAGATTGATAAACATCCGGAGAGGAGGTTCAAGGCAGCTTTTGCTGCGTTTGAAGAGCGTAGGTTGAAGGAAATGGAGAGTGACGGAAGTGGACAGGGTCTAAGGCAGAACCAGAAGAGGGAGAGGATTCGCAAGGAGTTCGAGAAGAGTGAGGAGAATCCGTTCAACCAAGTCAGTGCGCGATATGATGCTAGTAAGGATGAGATCAAGGAGTTAAGGGAGCAGGAGAAGGCGAAGATCGAGACTAGATTGGGTGGGAAGTGAGGCGAGGAGCGCAATAATATGGTCCGACATACCGATGCTTGATGGATCCATCCCAGGGAGTTGAGAGAAACCTGATGGGAAGGTCTGATGACAGGGCGGGTTGATGGGATCCTAGAGGAAGCATCCTGGTGCATACGTAGCACAAATTCACACACACTCCAGAATAGGATAATGCATTCATGGATAACGACAATAGACACTGTTTTGCATCCCTCGGCTAAGATGGTTTGTTTGTGAACTCCTCGAGTTGAGACGTTTCGTGTTCTAGAACTTTTAGCGATATCGTATCTCGAAGCTTGACCTCACGTCTCCCAACCTCAACCTACGCGTCAGTAACACAAGAATGGCACCACGACGGCTCTCCAATCTGCCGGCTGTGCGGAAGCAGCATTTACTTGTTGAATTGTATGTTCACATTACTACTAAACCATTTCCTCGATTACGGACAGAATGGGAAGCTAATACCGGCGTCGCAGCTCGAGTCTCAAATACGCCTGTCCACATGGCGTCTTCATGTCCCTCACGCCTGGCGATCCAACCCTTTGGTCCGGCGTCCTATTCATACGCAAAGGCAAGCCATGCCTTCCTATCCCAATCCCACCGTTCTGCCCATACCAACGCATCAGCTAACTTCCCCTGAAAGGACCTTACGCCCCGTCCGTCCTCCGCTTCCAAATCTCCTTCCCGCCAACCTATCCCCTCCTCCCACCCCTCGTAACCTTCTCCACCGATATCTTCCACCCGCTCATCACACCCCTTACAACCTATATGTACACAACCGACGTTCAGGACGGCGGCACTGTCTCCGCAACCGACGAGGAGCGTCTTCCGCCCGGCGGATTCTCCCTACGCCACGGCTTCCCAGGCTGGTTCGGACGCGCGAGTCGGCGAAGCGCGGAGCGCTCAAGGGGTACAAGTGCACAGCTACAGACGCCTGGTAGAGCAGGAGGGAGTTGGAGCGGTGTCTCGAGCCCAGGGAGTGTGGTTAGTGGGATGAGCGGGAGTCCTACGCCAGGCACAGGCACGACGGGGAGTGGTGATGGTTCTGGTGGGAAGAAGGATGAGATCAGCACGTATGAGGTGTTGAGGTATATTAGGAGTACGTTTGATGATGATGCGGTGCTGGATCAGGTTCCGCTGGAGGCGGCGGGAAATCCGGGGGCCTGGCATGCGTGGAGGAGTTATAGGATCAAGGCGGGGAAGATATTGCCTGCTTTGTCTGAAAATGGGGCTTCTGTGGGGAATACTGGTGAAGGGAAAGATAAGGAGAAGGGCTCTTGGGCGGATGGTTCGAGTGATGATGGGAGTAGTTCTGGTGTACATGATGGGTATCAGAGGTTGGCGGGAGGTACGAGTGCGCCAATGGCTGCTAGAAGACCTGGAGAGTGGAATTGGGAGGGCGTCTGGGAGGTCAGGGTCCGCAAGGGAGTCGATAATAGTGTGGCTGAGGCAGTGCTTTTTGGGAGAGATGCCGGCGATGATTTGATCAGGTTCTTGAATCTGGATGAAGGGGAGGTGCAGGGTGTGATGGAGAAAGTTAGAGCGGCCATTGAAGTGAGCGATGATGTACAGAGAAGAGGTGTGGTATAGCGCTGCGATCGGAGAGGCTGGAGCTGTGCTGCTGGGCAGCTGTCAAAGAGGAGAGGTTTGGGCATGGTTCTGTTTGGACCTGATGCCAGCTGAGATACCCATTCGCAAGTTAAAGTTGAGTAATTTGCCTTGTGTCTTTGAAAGATTGGTTCCAAGAGGTCAAATTTCATATCTCTGCTGCGCTGCCATATCTCGCCGGACAACTTTGAAGAAATTTGGTTTCTCTCCTTCATTTCGTTACACTTTCAATGCTTGGGGAGATTGCTCAGAGGAGAGCTACAGATTTGGCCCGCAAGGTCTATTTCATTGCTGGATCTGTATAAATCTTTCGCTCGTTACCGGCGTCTTGTCGGAAGTCAAAAGGTCGGTCGTTCTTTCCTTGAGAAGCTGGTACTCAACTCAAGATGCATTGTTTTCGTCAACAACCGCTCCTCTCCTGTATGCATAATCACAGTCTATTCTGCAACGTCCACATTTCTTCAAAGTTTTGGCTATGAGTAGCAATAATCCCGCAATCGGAGCACTCATCCTAGTTCCGATTGTAATAGCAGCATCCGCAGCATTTATCGCTATCAAAGCCAGCGAGGTCTGCAAACGCGCCGGACGATCCATCAAAAGCTTTTGGAACAACAACTATCCTTGGTCGAGCACCAACCAGGCACGCCGCAAACGCAAGATTCGAAGATCAAACCTCCGCTCCTCCCAACTATACGCAGATTCCTGGATTGACCTCGAGAGTATCGACTCTAGGGAAGGCTATAGTAGATTCATCAACCAAGAGCCTTCCCGCCGCGGCAAGTCTTTCAGCGAAGGTAATAAAGAGTACACGTACGGTGACACCGCACAGAGGATATGGCATCCATCAAGATCAACCCGTCTGGCGTGGAGCTTCGCGAATCCGAGATCGCCAAGCCGCAGCCACTTCGAATCATCAAACGTAGTCAAACCGTCGCCAACTGCTCATCGCCCAGAGAGGCTATCGGTAGAGGACGCGGATCGTCTAGCGGGTCGTACGAGAGCAAGGGAAGTCCGCCGCCGGGAGTCGACAGACCTTTGACGGTGAGGAAGAGACACGGGAGAGGAAGTGTGATTGCGTTGAGTCTGGAGGAACCTGATAGAGATGCTGGCTCAGGAAGTGCTCTTTCAGATATAATCAGAAAGCATTCCGGTGAGTCGAATTGGGCTTGATTTAAGAGTGGTGCTGACATTTTGCAGATATGAGTGAGATGGATGATGACCCAGATGTCACGCCAAAAGCTCGTCCATCAACAAGAACTGCCAGTGCCGGGGCTTTCCTCAAGTCCGAACTGTATCAGCGAAATCAAGACATTGATTCCACGAGATTCTCGGTTCGGGATAACCGACATCCAATTTTTACACCACAGCCATCAAGTAGAAGATCTCCAAGTCCGAACAAAGCTAGTCCACCAAAGATTCCTGACCGCCGCCCTTCCAAATCCAGTAACTTCTTCCTCCGAGCCATTGGCGGCCGATTGTCTGATGAGTCGAAAGCGATTCGGCGAAAGGATTCCGGAGCATCCAGAGGGACACTGATTCGTCGTCTGTCGCGAAGCAAGAACTCCAGTTCTGCGGAATCTTATACAGACAGCATCACTTCCACAGACAGCAGTAACACTTTCGAGCCTGGAAGTCTAGATATTACAGATGTCAGCATCGATTCAAGACTATCTTCTTATGAAGGGAATCCTCCGTCATCAACAATATCCGATGTTCTCCCACCCGACGTCTTTGTTCTCTGGCCTCAGATCGTTATCACTCCCGAAATCTCCAGTGTAGATACTGGATGTTGTTTTCTCTGGGTAGCAATTGAAGTTACAGGTATCTTGCAGAAGGCAGATGGCTACGAGGCGCGATATGATGGGCCCAGATTACCGAGCTCGCATGTTTCAGGTATGTCAATACCTGCTCCAACGCCGCACACACTCATAACAATCAGACCTCGCGGCTTATGGACGTCTACATTCTATGCGTATCGACCTCCATCCAGGGCAAGGCTGCCTTGTATCAGAGATTATTGGGGACCTTCACAAAAGCAAGACCATCCGAGCAGGAGAAACCCAACTAATTCTCGCCAAGATCAGATTCAACAAACTTATTGCTCCGAGTCATTTGAGAGAGTCGTCATCAGATGGCCTCATTGCTCAACTCGAGAACGATCTCGGTGATACTATCACCCCCTATCTGACAGTGCGGCTCACCTATAAGCATTCCGGCTTCCCCAATATCAAGAAGTATGCTGTCGTCTCGGATGGAATGAGCATGCATATCACGCGATTACAAACAGAAGCGACTGGAGTCATCAAAAGACACAACCCTCTTTCAGCTTGGTCATCTCGAACTTCTCAGACCGACGACTCCCCACTTGAGGTCAATCCTATCCTCAATTTGGTAGAGACATACCTGCCATCAGAGCAAGCTAGGGAAGTCATCAGGAAGCTGGCAGGTGAGCGAACCCTTATCCCCCTAGCGAAGCGGTTCGAACACGCCTGTCGCTTAAGCGAAGAAACAGTCAAGCCAGTCCCATCCAATCTCGCAGCCCGTCTTGGTTCTGCACTCTCATCTCCACTGGTACAAGTTGCTTCAGTCAAAGGCGTTATATCGCCCCCACACAAAGCAGGTTCTCCAAATCCGTTCGCCAGATTTGGCAGCACCAGATCCACGCAAGTCGGGAGCATGGAGGAGATGGATCCAGCAAGGCGGATCTGGACAGAAATGCGACGTCACTCACGCGGCGGCAATCGTTCTCGTCATCCACGAGGCAGTATCAGTGCCGACCATTACTATAGTATTGATGATAGTCCGAATAATCGTATCAGCTCGATCAATACGACGGTCTCGGCATTCTCTGCAGGTAGAAGTGGTGAGCTGTGTGGGGTCAAAGAGGAGAGGGGCAGGATCAAGGACATGGCTTTAAAGAATAAGAGAAGTGTAGGTCAGGAGACGCTGAAGAGTATTGTGCCCAGTGTGGGCAGGCAGAAGGGTGGTGCGCTGAGTTCCTTGGGGCTGGGCGTTGGTAAGTCGTGGGGCTGGAATGCGAACTGGTGGTGAGCGAGTTATGGCTTTTGATGATATTGTTGTATTGTTTGAGGGGTAGGGGTCTGCTATTGGTTTTCTTAACTGTGGGAAGAGTTTTTACGCTGTTGAAGTTTAGCAGAGAAACGCAAATTATTTTTTGTCTCCAAAGTGATTATGGTTTGCTAGATGCTTTAAGTAATGTGATCAATAATTCAATAAGCATTCGTGTGCTTCTACGCGTCAAAATGAGCTTTCTTCCCTGAAATGATCTGAAGGCTTCGAGCTTCAGTCTTACTCAACTCACGAAAAAGATCATCCATCACACCTTGCGCATGGTCTTGAAGAAGTAGCTGGCTTCCTATCCGGTGTTTCATCACGCAATCATCGTCAAACTTGAATGAGGCGTCGGGACACAGATAGATCAGGGAATGAGACAAGTGACAGAGCGTTACATGTTTGAGTGCATAAAGGGTATCTTAAATTTGACAAATGCAGGCACGAAATAGATCCGAGAGCAAATCTCCAGCTAAGATATCCAACACCAGATCCTCAAAGCTCTTAATGTGAGCGTCAAAGGTTCCCGGGCACCTGGAGCCGCTGTAGGTGCGAGGTGTGTGGTGGAAAGTGTGCTGTATAGCGTGACTGGACAGCGAGGGCGCTAGGGTCTGCCGTGGGGACTTCGTAGTCGTCCGAATCGCTCAGTCAGCTCGTTGACTCGCTGTTCAGTCGAATCGGGAAGTGAGTTACCAGGTTGAGGAACCTGTGGTGATGTCTGCGAATTATACGAGAATGGCCGGCTATATGCCTTGTTTATTTTGCCGTCAAGATAAGGTGAAAAGAAGAAAGCTGGAACGGGTAGTGGTTCCTCAGTCCAACGTGTTATACGTTCGTTCACATTGTACCCTGTGACCGCCGCGTGCTGTGACACGTACGTATCTGGGGCGTCGAAGCTACCCTGTGCTTCTGGTGGTGGGCGGCTGGAATCAGATGCATGCTGTGTGTTTAGGTTCTGGCTGGGCGACGGAACTCGTGCCAAATCTTCACGAAACTGAATGTCGGAATAATTGACTCCTTGCTGGAATTGAGAAACTTGGCTCGGACGGACTTGCATTTGGTGGTCTATGTCGGCGCGGAGGTATCCAGGAGAGATGGTGCTCTGCGGGGGACTGACTGGCGGATAGATTGTCGAAGAACTGCCACGGGCTAGCGTTTCCCTTCTAGCATGCTGAAAAGGTACTACAATTGATGGATCGGGCGGAGAAGCATAGAACTCCCTTCCTGAATCATCGTCCGCGGACGCTGTTCTGCTCGGAGATAACAACATGGCTCCCGACTGTCCAGACCCTTGTAATCTGACCTGATGGGCGAGTTGAAATCCATATAGCAAGCAAGGCAAAGACCAGAATACCACATCGCCAATGTACCTTGCAAAAACACCGTAAGAGACTGCATAAACCTTTTCATATTTCACACAGGATGCCACGGCTGTTTCCAGAAACGTGGGATCGTTGACCTGAACGTGGACAGCATCGTTGGGGTGATTGGTATTATCGAAGCAACCATCGAAAATGATAGGACTAGACCTTGCGGGAGAAGCAGTCGCATCCTGTTTGACCAGAAGACACTTGCAGTCTATGACTCCTTGCTCGAGCACAATGAAAATGAAGCGTAGAATACGATTTTGGTCTTCGCGATGCGTGAGGACCTGAAAGACCCGTCCCGATCGGTAAAACTCGCGATCATAAACAATTTGATTTTCCGCCCCTCGTGACGAGTGCCGCTCTTCAAAGAGGTAGTTGTACCAGTCGATTGAAGATGGACAATTGCGCTGTTGAGTCGGTGAAGACACGGGCAGAAGCTCCTGGCGTGCAACAGCAGGGCCAAGCAAGGAATCGACAAACGCCTGTTCCAGGTTTGGGAGATGGCTCGGCAGTATCCGACCTACGCGTAGGATCTTGAGATTGTGCTCGACCGTATATATCTTCCCAAAATCGAGGCGTGACGTCGGAGCAATCGTCTCGCCTGGTTCTTCCAATACAATTGCAAAGCTTCCGATTGTGATACTCTCATGCGGCAGGGGCTGAGGCTCGGTATCCAAAGCAGAGTAAACTATTGCATGGTCCTGCGAGCGTACGCTCCCCTTTGCAGACCCTTGCCCACTGTACGTGTGTATAGCCAAACACAGACAGCTGTGAAGCCTTTTGCGAATCACCACAAAATATCGTAGTTTCGCATAGCTGAACTGGCCATATCCGACCGGATTGTAAGCCAGGTGGTTATTTTGTGGTCTGTTTCCAGCAGGTTCGACCCAAAGTGTCTTGAAGACTCGGCCGACATTGAAGAATCGAGAGGGCTTATCCGGAACGACAAAGCCTACATTTGTTAGTACAACGCGACAATGCTCAGGATGGCCACCCACGAGGATCCAACTGGTTGCTTTGCTCAGTATTCTCTCGGATAGTAGATGCAGAAGAGCCAGGCTGTGGAGCGGGGGATCTCATTCCCTTCGAGTTGGGTTGATGGAAGCACAAAGGCGTTGGAGGGTCATTCCCGCAAAAGGCAGATGGTTGAAGCTATTCTCCTGATACTCCAGAATAGCTCAGTCGAGGAGGAGGGAGAATTCAAGCCCCTCTAGCCTCATGTGTGCTGTTATGAGCATGTGCACTGCTATGGCTGACCACATGGTTCGATGTCGTGAGGTTGGGACTTCGATGCTTAGCTGAGGTGGTGATGGCGGTCTGAAGTGGCAGAATTTCACTGGACAGACTCTCTCTGTCAGTATGCGTCGACAGCCTCACCATCGCTTCTATCCATTGTGCCATCAATGTCATAATTCTGGTGTGTCTCCTCGTCGTGACGTAAAATGGGACAAGTTGCCTTATGTAGGATTTACGCTTCATTTGATACTTTCTCATCGTCTGGAGGTTGTAGGCTTATTCAGGCTTTTCCATAATCTCTTCTCGTTCTTGGTTCGTGTTCTGAGTCCCTCCACGATTATTGCCTCAAGGCTGTTTTCGTCCGAGCGATCAAGGATCAGTTTCTGCCTTATAACACTTGATCTTGCCTTACACTTCGGTAACAGGTAAGTTCAAGGCGCTGGTGGTGATGGGCTGCAAGGCAAGGCTCTCTTCATGCAAGCCTCATTCCATAACACTCGGTCGATTGGTTCAGAGATGCAGGACATGGGAATTGTTGCAGCTGTGCCGCGTCAAGTTATGGCCTTACTCATGAGGCAAGTCATGACCCGTACATCTAAAAAGGATGGACTGCGCCGTCTGCTCGAGATGCATGATGTTCCTTAGAATGTACTGAGAAGGCCGACCAAAAGCCGTCATGTCGACACCACCACGGAAACGGCCAAGAAAAGGAACTTGCATCACTTGTTTCCTCAAGCAGAATGAGGTTTGTAAATTCCGTTCTCATTCCGTGAGCCTTGATTTATGCTGACACCATCTCACAGTCGTGCAACTATGGTTCAATTCCTGGCTGGTGTAGACAATGCAACTCTCCGGGTGCTGCTCAGCTGGGCCCCTTTCAGAGTCTCTTTAGCCAAGGCATGCCAACCACCTCCTTGGCAGTCATGGTCGAAGACTAATATAACATGCTGTAGTACCTCTGGCTTACGCAGGTCGCATCTTCCAGGCCAGAAGTCAGTGCCCTCTGGGAAAGAACCCATTGAATCACGATGTAGTCGAATTCCACATCCCATATGTTGGAATCGGTGCTGGAGTGCATTCATTGAGTATCTTGGGCGACTTTCTGTCGTCGGACACGTCGCTTCGAGACCAGATGGATCGGATTGTCGGTGCAATATACTGTACGCCAATACCTCAAGCGAGTCCGCCAGACAAGCTGGTGACGGCCGCATTGACCCTCCGAAGCTATATTTACGCCTTATCTGATATGTTGTTTCCGCCACAGCTATTACACAATTACGGAAGCAAGGACGATGCTGAGACCACCTCGAAATATAATCTAGACATCCAGATCTCGTATTTTATACTGTGCCGCATAGACGAGATTCTATGCAAACTTTTCGTTGCTTCCTCCAAAGAAGTGAAATCCGAGACCGACGAGTACTGGGGAAATGTCGTTACCGCTGTCGTTATCGTGTGTACTGGTATGGGATGCTTTGACCAGGACCTGGGTAACAGAAGCACAAAACACTTCCACGTACGTAAATCTTACAAGATTGACTGCTTTCAAACAGAATTCTAACGATCTTCAGGGGGGCGAAGAAAGTCGAGAACTGGTTTCGCATCTGAAATACCAAATACAAACTAGCACGGAGCGATTCCTCCTTCTGCTACGGGAGCGAAGCCTCGGATGCAATCATGAATGGCACGCACGCTTTGATGATGTCTCGATACTGCATACCGTCTCTCATTTTCCAAATGTCAGTATGGCCTTGAAGAAGTGGCCATCTGGAAATGCCGTAGGGCCAGACCTGGGGTTCGACATGATCTCCAGGAATTCTTCAGTGGACTGGGAAGTGCCTGCCAGAGATAGCGCCCTAACTGGACTAACCTCCAATTTTGAGACATCCATGAACACTCCAGGATCATCTACAAGCTCAAATGGTTCTCAGCATACGCCCGGCTGTTTGTCGCATCCACAATCTACCCAGTTTCTCATTCAGTTCAGTGATGGTCTTCCTGAGCCGCATCGTGGTAGTAGTGACGGGTCATCATCGAGCATGTCTACCCTGCCAAACGTGGAGACGACGTCGGATTACCTCTTCAATTCTCAACCTCCACAGTCTTACAGCAATCACTACCCGCCGTTCTATGTTCCACCTGAAATGACTCCAAGCTCCAAATTCTCTGGTCCTTGCCATTGGAATCAACCACTACAAAATACGTCGATCGACTTTGGCCAGCCTGCTCCAGGTGGCCTGCCGTTCGACTACACCTCCTTCCTGTCTGCCGAAGAAATGCTTCAAACAACTCTATCACCTAATGCACAGACCTCTACTCAAGAGCACTCTCCTCCACAGGACAACAAAATCCCGCGGTACATAACCGAGCAGTCTGCCGCGTGCCAGCAACAATGGCCTACTATACTTTTTGATACGTGATGTCTATACAGACTCATCATTTCTTTCTCATGTCTTTACGTTGCTTTCGATTGTTGCTTTCACTACGATTAGATCTACCTTCTGTTGCCGTATGCCTTAATTCTGCCAGGCCACCAAATTGTGAGCAGGCCTTTGTCCAGTCAATCTATGCTGATATTTATCCAATGCCGTCCGACGTTCACTACTCTCTTAATACGCGTTGCCTGGACTTGGGGTTTGGTTTATTCAGTACAGCGGATCTTGATTTAGACACCAGACGGACAGCGTTGTTATTTCTTTGTGTACTCCAAGCTATCTGGCAAAGTAGTGGTAGCGCGAAATAATGAATTCATGAACTTGATACATGAATATCATTCTTCCAGTCGTAATGGATATTCCCGATTCCAAGTTCTGTACACTGCTCATGATACCGTCACATTCAAGGTCCCGCCATGACCCCAACACCTCACTGCAATCACCATCTCTCAACATTAATCTTCTCCTAGGCGGCACGCTCTTCTACTAGAATGGAAGCAAATTTTAAGCTCCATATGCCTGATATACGCTCTCTCGAAGGCTGTTTTAGGCGTCGATTGCATGAAGAACGCCTGAAGAGAGTTGAATTTGCAGTGAGAAGTTGGTCAAACAGACTGTTGCGTGAGGCATATCCGAAAGTCGAGGAAGTGGCGATGCATTGCTGGCGGAGGCACTTTTGAATTGGGAAAGATAGAACCTTGAGATGTAGACGACTAGGTACACGCTTCCGATGTCCCGGGCTACTTCAGAAATGACCGGGTCCTGACCGGACATTCTCGCTGGGCTTGTGAAGTGTCAAAGTCGCTATCTCGGCCACGATGGAGACATTAGGTGGGAAGAGGAGGATCAAGATGATGAACAGGATGAGAGTTCTTGGATAATACATTCTTTCTGATTTATCTAAGCAAATGAGGACCGAGACGAAATGATAGAGATGTTGTCCATGATGTCAGGGATGGCACGAAGGAAGCGAGGATCTGGCCTCAACTGTGCCGCTGACGGATGCCTGCAACAACTTCACCAGCGGCTAGACATGGTTGAGTGTGATTATAGGATGTACCAGGTTTAGCTCAGGATATCTTGCAGAGAGACGAAAGGCTTCTCACAAGGATTTATTATTCAAGTCATCTTTTCGCTGTACACGTGATGTTTACTTCGGAAGAAAGGATAAAGTGGACCCTCGTCAAGAGATGCTTCGTTGGCAGGTTGGGTCAGGTCCGAGGAACTCTTACACCGTGAGCTGAGAACCGTCAACGCCGATAACAAATCTTGACACGACGACAATAGCTATTCGGGTCCATCTAATCACCCCTCCTCACCCAGTCTCATAGCACGACATATTTCGGCTCACTCTCATTCCCACCCCTAGCAATCTTGATCCCATCCCACTCCACGCCGTCCAAGACCCTCAAATTAACATTCATTCTTGCCCTCCAAACATCATAATCCTCATCCGCATCGCCAAAAGCATTGTATTCCTTCGTAGTCAGATCGTGCTTTCTGGCCCAGACGCAGACACCGCAGACGGGACAAAATTCCCAGCTGCGAAATTTGCGACCGAAGGAGTAGGATGTCAGGAAGGAGGCATTACTAATTTGGACTTGTTCTGGTGAGGGGTACGTGAGGATAACACCTTCCTGGAGAGTTATTAGTCGAAGGCCTGTTTTCGGAAAAATCGGGAACCTGAGAAAGTGGCTTACTCGTGCGCAAATGCTACAATCGCATTCCTCGATATGCTGGCCGCTCGAAGACAGTGGACCTGCGGTCTTCATTGCCATTCCTACAGCGCCGCAATGACAGGTGCCCGTGTATATCTTCGCGTTATCGAATTCGGCAGTGGGTTCTGGCCCGTCGTATGGATGAGGGATGTATTTTGGCTCTAGAGCGGCGCCGTCCATTCTTAGTGGGTGTTGTCAGTCCAACATTTCAGTGTTGCAAGGCAATGAGGTTGAAGACTTACTTCGTGATCTCCAAGGACCAGAGATCGACATCTCGTAAAGTTCTCGCCTGCAACTCTTTAGTCACGCAGAGGTAAGACGGAATGGAGTAATCATACATTGAGACCAATATCCACTCCTTCAGGGGATTTCTTGACCTTACCATATACACCAGTCCCACAGGTCGGACAGAACTAGCTCGGTCAGATTGTCTCTAGTATAAGGGCTGTTTTGGAAATACCTTATGCGCCATCGTGCAGTTCCCGAATTCATAGCTCTTCAACTGGTCCTCCCCCTGCTCGACAGTAAGATCTCCTGGGCCAACCATCACCCACCAAGTTCCTTTCTTCAAACAGATGCTGCAATTGCATGTCATTGCTTCTTTCAATTTCAGAAGCTTGACGCTGAACTTAAAAGCTCCGCAATGGCAACTGCCATAATAGATTTTGAGTTCTGGAGATGGTTCTGCCATTTTGAGCGTATGGAGAGATGAAAGAAGAGTGGGAAAGTCTGGGTGGTGATCTCTCAGCTCAAGCTCAGCAGAGCGTGCCTAAGTATATATAACATCTGGCTCTCCTATCGGAACGGTAAACGCGCTCCCATGAATCTCGGAGCGGAGATACACCGCTCTTGAATGTCAATTCGGTTTCTGACATGTAGCCAGCCAGCTGAAGCGGGGTACCAAGCCTTGAAGCCAATGATCATGGGATTTCGCGTTCATATCCCGCCCCACGCGTCAAAGCGGCGGTGACAACACGCCCTTCAGTGCATGTTGTGGCTTTATATAAAGCATTTGTGAGTCATTTACTGATTGTGGCTTCTTGGTTGTGTCCTGATGTGCATGGCTTCATGCAAGGATGGAAACATTCGGCCAATCGCGACATCACGTGGCGTCGCGTTGAGGGGTAATATCAATGACGGTACCTGGGAAACTTCGGAGTCTTGTTGCTTTTTGAGATGATATATTATCACTAGAAGATGACGATTGATGTGTAAGGAGTGCCGTGCCTCAATCAAGATCCGTGTAGATCCCTCTGAAAGTGAAACCGAAGAAGTGTCCCCCATTTGCCCTCGAACTGCAATCCCGTCTGGAAACTCTAGAGGCGCCTTGCAAGCTCATCTCCGAGATCATTCACACTAGCATCTACCCTCAGATGGTCCCGCTCTCGCACCTCCAGGTTCCATTTCTCCAGCTGTTCCTTCCATCTCTTATTCCAGTCTCCTGACGCAGCCTTCCACTCCTTGTGGCTCTTCTGCCACAGCGCACTCTTCTCATCCATAATATCGCGGAACTCAATCATCATCTCCACCTCTCTCTTGAGACCAGGATCACAATCAAATTTTGCGTAATCGAAACCGAGTGACTTACGGTGTCGAGTAGTCTGCGTCCTCGGGGCCCCAGGCCATAGCATTGAATTGCGCACGAATTTCTCCAATACGCCCTCTGACCCAATGGAGGTATAATGAGTGAAATGGCGGTTTTTTGCCAGTGCCCATGCTGGCAGGCGATTCGGTTTTTATGATCCGCTCTGCCGGAAGATATCTGTACTCGGTAAGTGATGGCTGCTACTCTATAGTGAAGAGATCCTGACTTAGCTGCTGTGAGGCAGGAAACGCCAGCACCGATTACTGCAACTGTCGTTAAGTTGCGAGTCTTCCGTGGGAGGGGAGAGTCCTTCATATTGTTTTTTCTCGACTCGAAAGGCGACATCGCTCACTTTGCGAAGAATGAAGTCGATTCTGTGGAACGAAGGACAACAGAGTAGGGGGAAGATTCTCAGATTATACGCACAAATTTGGCCTGCCTGAATTACTTAAAAGCGTAGGGTCTTTGCTGCCTTTTCCTTCACTACTGCACGTTCTTCAAAGAACTGCATGCCTAAGCATTGTTGAAGTCACTGTGGTCCCAAAGGGTTGCATGATGCGTTGATGCCCAGGAAAGGGTTCGTAACATGGCGAAGTCTTTGAGATAGAAATATCCAAAGCACAGTACTATCAATGCGTTCTCTCGTCAACGACCTTATGACAAGATAATATTGTGATACAGCAAATTAACTGCTGGCTCAGTATTACGTGAGCATGTGTTTACCAACAGTATCAAAGACTGCTTTGCAATTCGATCATGACACACTGGAAAAACGGATTTCTGAATCGAGATGCACACAAGTGAAGAACAATCTTCCACCAAAATTCTGGGAACCTCAAAGGGAAGAAAATAGAGAGCCTGGCACAGCATTAGGTACCGATGATCTCGAAAGCAATTAAGATCTCATGTGGAAGCGCCGTTGAGGGGTGGCAACGTCTCCGAAAGACAAAGTACAAATGCACCCCAACATCGGTTTTGTTCGATTCGATGAAGGGCTAAGAGATAAAGAGATCCGAATGGAGCGCTTTAGAAGTCTGTTAAGTGTCCTAGAAAAGATCCAGACTGACAAGGTAAGTCTGTCTGACCTGTTGCGTACGTTGGGGCTGTCAGTCAGGAAGCTACGTGTGGGCCACTTCACCAACTGAGCTCCAGTGAAATTGCAATGCCCTGCAAAACATATTATCTCTATTTCTAATCAGATATCAGTGCTCAAAAGTAAAAGTTCAAAACTCAAATCCGATGAAAACAGAAATCATGTTAACAGAGTCCACTTCCTAGGCTACCGCATCATGAAATACTTCTCCTCGCACGCATGGTACGGCATCTGCACTCTCACACCGAGCGAAAGACAATCATTCGCAGCGGTCAAGCACCTGGTTGTTCAATACGATTTCTTACTCGGTCTGGTGTTACCATTCGTCGAACGATTCGAAAACCTCGAGACGCTGGTGGTAGAGGGCAAAAACGCTTGGGATTCGACCGCGAACCCACCTGCTGTTGATGAGCATGCTTTTATGGATACGCTGAGGTTACTTGCTAGGAGAAGAGGGAGGGAGGGAAGTATGCCGTTGGTTACGTCCATAATTACTGGATGAAGCGCTGCCGGGGGAATCTACGGCTTCTGCGGACGGAGAGGAGTGCTGGAGTTGGGAGACACGTTCATTTTGGAACAGGCGTTGCACATATTTACTGCCAGGAACAGGCCGCCATTTCTACCACATAGCCAACGACTGTCAGTGCCACCTAGGAGAGATTCCTCACGCTCACCTTCGAACACAAAATATTCAGTCATTTCCAGCCAAAAATTTAATTCTCCTTCTCAAAGATTGGACGGTGGTGATACTCCAGTGAAATGAACAATTGGAAGGTAGTTCTTGGGGGTCTTTCCCTGGATTTGAAAGCTGAGAGCATTCGGTGATTAATAGGGAGGAGATTGTCTACTGACCTAAGCGAGACTTGGGCACTCGAAGTAAACAACCATATTTCCGGCACGGAAAGACTTAGCGACAGCCTACAAATGGCCGGATATCATCAGTCGAAACTCAAAGTCGAGACCACCAAGACTTCATTGTTTGGCTGCAGTGATGGAAATTCTGCTTTAGTATTCGGCGGGTACCCACTAAGCAGTGGTTCACTATCACACACAACATCCAACTTCAAACGCCACGAGAACGTCAAACACTTGACCTTGCCCCTCCGACATCTTTCACATCCTCAAGTTAACCTGCAACATTTTTCACCACCTTCTCACCCTTCTCACTTTTCTTCCACACAGGCCTCCCCCTCTCATCAAAAACCGCCCACTCAAACCACTTACACCCCCCCTTCCCCGTTCCCTCCACCGGCACAGCAACACTCCCCGCATAACACATCCAAAAGTACTTCCCGAGATTCTCCCTCTTCCTCTGCACAACCCGCAACACAGCCGGCACATTACATCTACACCTCGGCGTATATTTCGGATGCAAATACTCCTTGTAATCGCGATACGTGATGTTGATGCGTTTATTGCCTGCGATGGGGTGCGGGATAATGGATTGAGAGGGCGCGATGGAATGTTTCCAGAATTCTTGCATGGAGGCGTGCATTATTAAGAGGGAGTTGTGGGGGAGGTGGATCGATATTTGGCCTTGGAGGTCGGAATTCTTGGTTTCCTTATCGGGTTTCTTCTCTTTGGAGGAAGTCGATTTGGAAGAATCGTCTTTCTCGTCGCTCGGGACGATCCTCCTTACGCGGAATTCGCGTGCGACGCCGAGGGAGATCGAGCCGATGACAGCGTGGGGGCCGAGGTAGGTTAGCTGGTCGCTGTGGTAGCCTACGCTCTCAGTGGGCCCATTGTAGCAGTTTACGAAGGCGGCGTTGGGTCTCCAAGGTTCGGGCTGCAGGGTGGACTGCTTGCTGGGTTCGAGTGTGCTGGTGATAGTAGGGTGGGATGTTTGGCGGGCGGCGATGGAATTGTTGACTGCGCCTGTCACCTTTGGAGCAATGATTTTCATCAGCGGTGTGAGTTGGCGGACATCCTAGATACAGTCAGCATGTAAGTCGGGTAGCAAAAGCATATGATCGATCAGAACAAAAAAAGTGAAACTTTGTGTTGATGTCGAGATGAGGGGAAGAGAAGAGTAAGCGAGAATGCTTGGCCATCCAAGAAGAAGTAGCCGTGAGCAACCCGTGAACAATAATCGTGGGAAAAGGAAAGCGAAAAGAAACTCACATCCAACTTTCCTCCATTATAAATATACTCCGTCTTCTGAGTCTCCACCTCCTCCAAGCTCTCAACATAAAAACAAGAAGTATGCGGACTTTGCACCACATTATCAAACAGCTTAAAACTACTCCTCTCAAAGCTCTCCGCCTCGTCCAACAACTCCTTTAACAGCGCATTCGCTTCATCCCCCGGCAGGAAATTATGGATGATAGAACATGGCGTGTGAGCTTCTACGTCTGAGGGTGAGTAGAGATGTAGAGTTTTACCATGTTTGGTTAGGAGTTTGGCCTTCTTGGATAAAGAGTTTGGGTCCGCTGAGTTGGCCTCTGATTGGGAGATGAAATTTGATAACGAGCTCTGGTATCCTGTCGCCGCTGTTCCCGAAAGTGAAGTTGAATGTGAAGCTGAAGATGTATTTTTCGATGATGGTGACGCGCTGTCGGTAGTGAGTGCAGCCGAAGCTTCATCCACGGACCCGTCATGAGCTAGCAAAACGTCGAGAAGGAGCTGTTGGTCTGTTTCTGGATGTAGAGATGACAACAAGGCTAGCTTGAAATCCGTTGACTCCGTTTCTTCGTCATCTTCAGTGAACTGAGTATTGAGATCCGAGTTGGACTGGGCCTCAGCCTTGAGTGTTTGACACGGTCCTTGCGAGTAGTCAGGGTTCCTTGTTTGAGTGGCGAAATGAGAATTGGGGGAGAGTTTTCGCTTCTTGCGAGAGATGAACGCCTCCATGCTGCTGATATACTTTCGCACTGCAAAGTATTTTCGCTTTCTCTTCGCCAGTTCCACTTTGTGCTTCTCTTTTGGCTGAGTTTGCTCTCCTGTTGATGTTGAAGATGTCGAGTCAAACACAAGGCGTTCTCTTGGCTTGCTCTTAAAGTACGTCTTTTCAACCAATCGCTTGCCAGACCGCCTCCTGAACTAGCCGACATCTAGTGTTGTTCTGCCACTCTGAGCTTGAAGGCCCAAAATAGTCTTAGTTACTGAATCAAAAATCGGAGACTAGATATGGAGGCCAAGTCATGGAGGTGGAAGTAGAGTTGTTTGAATTACTACTATGATATACAAAGCGGCCATTATAAGAGGCTCGCACCCCACAGAACTCCTTCACTCGGAGGTCTGCGCCGTGCCAGCCCGCCGACAAAATAGCCAGCTCCCAATCCCAAACGCTCTGCAATGATATGTCTAACCCATCCCGACAGAACGCCTGTAACTATTCCTACATGCTTTGCCCTCATCTCAAATCTTTCCTTACATCCTCCTTCGTACATCTCTGGCACCCGTGTCCTAATCTTTGCGTCGCTTCCTGGCTCCCTGTGATCCCTTATTGTACAACCCCAGCTCGCTCGATATCGACACAATGAAAAGAGTATGGCACTTGAAGCACATCCGCTCCAGCCGTCTAGTATACACCGATGTCACACAAATTGGAGCTCCTTAAAAGCTGGCATCTTGGCGAGGTCTTCCGCCGATTCCTCCACGGTCGCCACCCGATCTTCTGTCACCGCCAAATCCACCACCTCGTCCGCCTCTATCGAATCCACGATCTCCACGATCTCCACCAAATCCGCCGCCTCGTCCTCCACGATCGCCTCCAAACCCGCCGCTTCGTCTATCACCTCCTCTGTCGCCGCCGAAACCACCACTTCTTCCTCCTCCAAATCCTCCACTTCGTCCACCTCTATCACTTCCTCTATCACCACCAAATCCACCGCTTCGGCCACCGCTACGACCTCCGAAGCCACCCTCATCGTCATCACGCTCTCTGTGACCGATATTGACACCCGGAGCTCTGCTGATGCCTAGCTTGCTAGCAAGGCCAGGTGCAATCGGTGGGGGGTTCTCAAAGCCCCAACCGTATCTGGTCAGCTGGTTCAGAGCCTTGACAGTAGCGTTGCCACCTCTGCCTCTAATTTGTCCAAGAGCTCCCATATAAGCCGCCTCCTTCACCTTACGGCTCACATATTTCGTTCCCTCGGCAACTTGGCTGAGAGTCTCTGCGATAGATTGTGGTAATTGGGCGTCTTGTGTCATGTCGACCTGGGCAGTTTCGAGGGTCTTGTCTGGGATGATTGGGAGACCGCGGAGCATGTTTCGAGCTTCTCCGAGAGCAGATTGATCAACGATGATGAATCCATCACCAGTCTTATCTCCTCTGCCTGTTCGGCCGATTCTGTGAATATATTGTTCGCGGTTAGGTGGGAGCCCGATTTGAACTACGTGTGTAACATTGGGGAAATCCATGCCTCTTGCTGTCACATCCGTGGAGAACATGATGGCTGATTTTGCTCGGCGGAACTTGTCGGAGACGTATGTACGTTGTTGTTGCGAGAGTTGGCCGTGCATCTCAGAGATTTGGGCTGGGTAAAGTGGGTGTTGACCAAAGAGACCACTTCCAGAGCTCTTCAAGTTCTGGAAAATGTCGCTTGCCAGGACGACGTTGGCAGTAGAGGTAAAGTATACAATTGCTTTGAATGGTCTGACCTCGCCTCCTGTCTTTCTGGCCTCGTCGGCCTTGGCGATTTCGCGCTTCGCCAGCTCAAGGAGGGCTGGCATGAAGTTCTCCATACCGGGTGTAACCACAATGTGTTGAGGGACCTTCTCGTGCGTTGCGAGATCTCCTTCCTTGACAGCCTGCACGAAGTGGAAATCAGGCTTTAATGTCTGTCGAACAAGTCGCATAACCTCTCGTGGCATCGTCGCAGAGAAAAGTAGAGTTTGGCGATCGACCTCTTGTCTGTCTGGCAGCAGATCTTGAATGGCCTCCACATCCTTTGAAAATCCGTCATCCAGAAGTCTGTCCGCCTCATCCAGGACCAAGGTTGTTAGATTTGGCGCTCTGACTCCGCTGTAAGGATCCGACAGCAAATCTTGCAATCTCCCAGGAGTTCCGACAAGAATATGGCAACCTTCTCTTATGGTCTTCTGGAGCATAGATCGCTTGCTGTTGCCACCAACTGCTACCTGCACTCTCAAATCCGTGTTGTCGCATAGCTTCTCTGCCTCCACTGCAATCTGTTCCGCCAATTCACGAGTAGGCGAGATGATGATGGCGCGGATGTCTGAAGCTCGAGCTCGGGAGTATCGCTTTCGGTGGGCCAATTCTGGGCTCTTTCGCAGAATATTCTGAATTGTAGGAACAAGGAATCCGAGAGTCTTTCCGGTACCTGTTCGTGCTTGCGCAACGCTAGGCATGTCAGCAAACATTAGATAGTCTGATACTTCCTTTTATTAACTTACATATCAGTACTCTGTAGACCTTGGTTGATCGTCAACGACTGCACATCCGTCATGGTATGATGTCCCATCCTCTTCGTAATCTGCTCCACAACGTTGGCATGAACCATTTTATGATCAATCAGCTCCTGGAATTTTGTAACGTCTCGCGCCTCGTGAGGCATGGCCGGTGATCCCCCCGTCGAAGCTGGATGTAAGTCGCCATAGTCCTTCTCTGCCGTTGCAGCATAATTCCTCAATTGCGACGACACATGTAGCCACCTTGCTTCGAGCGGTACTTTGGAAGAAGTCTGGAGAGATAATGACAGTGTCGAGGGTCTCGTGGATGGTATGCGGGTTGTGTTCGAGGGTAGAGAACGAAGGACTCTGGATATCGAGGCAGGGCCTCTTCTGCAAACGCTGAACATTGCCGTGAACCAGAAAATAAACAAGCCCGTTGGAATTCGGAGTATTAAATAGTACAGATAGAAGTTTCGAAAGAGGTACAACAAGGAGCGTAGATGGCGATGTAGTTTATTGTCGTGGATGCTGAAGTTCTCAGTTGATGGTCCCCAACTTCTCCTGTCCTGGACTTTTTTTTGTACAATGCGCTAGCACGTGCCACAAACCGCCGGATCCCTGTCGATGAACGAGGACAAGACGGAATAAGATGGTATGATCGAAATAAAGTCCCAGGTATAAAAGTTGAGTACCTGGTCAAATGAATCTTAATCATGAAGAAATCGATGTGTGGCAAAGAGCATTAAAGTCCTAGTTGTTGATACTCCGAACGAACAATTCAATTGCTGATCGCTGCAAGTGCAAGGCTGACTTTCAGCCTCTTGGTAGCGGAATACGCAGAGCCTTTCCAAGAACCAGCATTGCAAAACTATTTCCAAGTCTATATACTCCCATAATCTAGAAACCAACCAAACACAACAACGCCAATCCTTATTAATCTGCGTGGGTATCATAAATCAAAAGTCCTCTCCCATCTCTTCATCAATCATTTCTCCTACTTATTCGTATCGCTCATCTCCTCTCCGGACCAGAACTCCTCCTTGGAGCCCCCATGATGACCATTCCCTCGCCTACACCCTCATGGATCCCACCCGTAACACCCTCAACAAACCACGCCGCCGTTTTCGTAATGACTTGCCCAACCTTTCCATCTCCCATCCCATATATAGCACCCGTCCAGCTCAAGCCCGCCTTGCCCAGCGTGTCAACAGTTTCAATCCCTTGACTTAGGACCTTCTCAGATATCTTATGCTCGCGATCGTATTGGTACGCGGCGCTGAGCAAGTATTTAATATATGGAAGGACGAATTGTGCAAAGATGAAGAACTGGACAATGGTCGATGCTAGGGTGCGATGGAGGAGCGATGGCTGGCTATCTGATGCAGAGGCAGGTGGTTGGGAAAAGCCATTCACTTCGAGACGGAGAGGCTCGACAACACCTTGTGGGAGGGAGCTTCGAATACTGAGTTGTTCTTCTGTCGTCAAGTCTGTCGGTAGAGCTCGGATGAGGTACGTAAGAGCGTGAAGGTAGAGTTGTCGTGCAAAACTTGCGTTTCCGAAAGCTGGATCTTGAGATATTGTGGAGGATTCTTCGACTGCTAGGCTGAGGAGACTGAGTCCTGTTCAACTGTCAGTATGTTGCTACGAGCTTGGAGAGAGCGTGGCTTGCCTTGATTCGCAAATTTCCAGCCGATGCCACTCTTATTCTCCGTCAACTCCATATTCTGCGTTCTGCCCTTCCTCGGCATCACAGTCTCTTCGTCACTCGAAACATGCTCTACAAAGTAGTCAACCAGCCCATCATCTGCCATCATTGTCCTTGTATCGCTCAGCACCATGGCAGATGTGTACCCCCGCTCTGGCGTCCGCATTCCGGAGGATGCAGACGAGGTGGAAGATCCAGACGAAGGCCTCAACGCTGCGGGCTTTCGCTTTCTCGACATCCCATACATACTGACTGAGCGGCGGATAGAAGGAAGGCGGGGTAATCGGGACTGGACTGCTGATGGTAGGAGAGAGTACAGCATTGAAGGCTCTTTTGTTCGTGGGAGGAAGTCGGAGAGAGGGAGGTTGGATGGAGGGGTGTTGGAGACGCGTTGGCGAAGTTGTGCCATCGCAGCAGATGGTATATAGGTATGAATTCTGTTGTGTATGTCTTAAATCTAGATACGAAGAATGTAGGTCTAAGAATAGAATTTATCTGCACTCAATTTGAGCTGCACTCTGCTGACTGAATGAAAAATTGAAGCTCAAAGAGCATAGAATGCGTGGATCATAACGAGGACATGACTTTCGCAAGAAGAAGTACCAGAATGAATGATATTGACGAGACGGGGGACCAGAGAAATGTCAGAGAAATCATGAGGCAAAACTTATGGCGATAAGCAACGGGTATGCACGGAATGCAGAATGTTGAGGAGGAGTGGGCGGGACGAGAAAGAAACATGGACCCCTGTTTTGGCATGTGAAGTGAGGCATGTGAAAATTGCAAGTTCCAGCTTACGTAACCACAACTACATTTTAGGTGTCGAAAGGGAAAACGACTTCCAGATAATCATGATTCTTGACTTTGTTGATATGCAGTCACAAATTTTACAGCATTTCCTTCTGGAATGTGGCTCGCAATTGCAATCATTTGGTCTCGAATTGTCACGCCCCCCCTTCCACTAAGCGGGGCCCTCCCCTCCCCTTTCCCTCGCTTGACAATCAACAATGCCCTCTGATCCTCAACACCAATCTATGCGGTGCACACCTCACATCTCCAATACAAAGCACACACTCCCTTCTCTTGCTCTCGTCATCCCAAGGACTTGGTTTTCCCTTCCCCCATTCCACCATTCCCTCATCAAACTCATCCCACCACCCAGATCCACCAGCAAGGTGCACCTCCGCCCTCCTCTTCCACGACCTCTCCCATTCCTCTCTCGTCTCCTCCTCTAGCTTCCTTTTCTCTTCCCGCTCCTGATAGGAACCAAGATTCAATAAATCGATCCAATTTTTTCTAAAAACTCCCCACTCAACCAGTCTCGCACGATCACACATCACGTATCCCCAAAGGCGGACTGTGGTGTAATCTCTGAATGAATTTGTCAGGACCATGAAAGTGGGAATATTGGCTTTTAAGCCTGAGTGCGCCAAGCGCCATGCGTCTTCGGGTCCATCGTCATCGTTTTCGAAGAAGCTTTGGATGAGAGGGTCGTTGACAGATGCGACGATGGCGCGGGCTGTGTGCGCGTTGTTCCTGCCTCGATGGAAGAATTTGTCGCTGTATGCTGGATACAGTCTATACACTACTGCTCTGCGGGCAGAATAGCCGAAGGCTGTAGCGATCGCGTGTACGTGACCCAGGCCCTGACTGAGGATTGCTTGGATGTATTGCGAGCTTGCATCTGTCGCAGCTTCAATGTTTGCACTTCCCCAGAAGACATCGTGGGCAGCTATCTCGTTGAAAGCTAGATTTCCCTAAGTATTTCCGCCTTTCAAAATCTCAGTAAAGCAGGTGAGGGAGGAAACATACCAGGTATCACAAGCTGCGCCAAAAACTCATGCACACAAGCCAACTGCTCATTTTCCCACGGCGAAAAATACTTGAAGAACATATCCTGCTGAGCTTCGACACGCCAATGCCTGTTCTGCTGAAAGCGACTAAATATATGACGATACATCTCAAACCGATAGAAAGCTCTCTCGATGCGATCAATTTCTGATGGGGAGGCTGGCTGGCTCGGAGAGGCGCATTGGCTTGCCGTCAGCGCTTTCCTAAAGAAGATCCTCCTGAGCAAGTCCACACGCATGTGAAGTTCGGACATGAGAAAAGCATCTTTGAAGCTATAAACACTCGAAGGAGGTCTCCGCTTTCTGAAGTTCGCCTCAGCGAAATGCTCAAGATCGCTTGATTTCAGGCAGGACGATGAGAGTGCCAGGACAGCTTCAGGTAGGACTCCAAAGCCGATTTGGTTGTACAATATCTGTGCGATGATAAAACTCTCTGCGGCCTTGTATGAAGTGTAAAGGACAGGACATGAGAGTGCGCATTGTTTGAGTGAGGCTATTGAGGTGAGTGAGCTAAGGATTGCTTGCTGTGTCTCGATAGGGAGGAGCTCGATGGCAGAAGTCGAGGTGGGGTCATTTTGGGGCATTGTGAGGCCAGAGCAGGATGGAATCAGGAAACGCTATCCTTCTGTTACATTTAATGAATGAATTGAGATGAGATGGCATGTTGGAATGAGGATGTAGAAATGTCTCAGCCTCACTGACTAGATATGACTCAGCCCTACCAGGCAACCCGTTTCCTTGACTCATCCAAAAATTCGACTTTCATCTTCATACTGAGTTCCATTAATTAGAAGAAAAATGTTAGGAGTTTTCTTCATAAATGTTTATTATCCATTCTGAAATGTCCAGTTGCCGCCGGCAGTGCTTTCATGAGTATCCTAACTATGCCAAGATAATCGGTGCATTGTCCAGCGAGCCATCTTCGTGGAAGGCGGCTCATCATCGTTATTACTTGACAGTATCGTAGCAAAAATCAAACGAGTGATTAGTATTGATCTTACTGAAAATAGCTGGTATAGACAAAGGAACAAGGATGTCAAGGATAGAAATCAATATATTACTCCTCCCAGAACCAATCTGAACAAACGACGGGATATTATACCGCAACCGATCGTCAACTCATAAAGTATATAATGAGACAAGTAAAGAAACAAACAAAAGGGGTGACCCGCGAGACGTCTCTGTGCTGTACTCGTACGCTGTCGCTATCCACCGCCGTCCGGCGGAGTGAACGATTCCCCTACCCTGCTGAAGCGCTGGCCACTCGAATCAGGGTTGGTAGTCGAGCTCTCCAGTCTAACCACCACACAACCTTCCATGACGATCTTTGATTCCTGCAGCATCACCCCACATCCATTGTCTAGACTTTCCAATCCCGTTCTCGCTTCTGGCTAACTATCTGTTCCCTCCCATATTCGAGTACGGACCCAAGCCAGTCTCCTCCTCCGATCGCTTGAGTGCTGCCTTCTTTGCCTTGCGTCTCCTCAAACTGTACAATCATTAGCTACAATGAAATCCAAATCGGAAATGATATTCTGAGCCCCGTTGAAATCGCATCATCGACACTCGTGAGAGACAGTGAACATTTCGGAAGATGGGGATACTCACTACCACCAGCCCAACGCAGCTTGAGGAGGCAATGCTGCCAATCCGCCAATGATGTACCACCTATATTTCTGCCAGAAGCTTTTCTCTTCCCTTGCTTGAATCAAAGCCCGCTCGGTGATTGCTAGTGATATCGCGTTGAGGGTCTCCATTTTGAGGGATATGTGAAAGTCGGAATGTTTATGTGAGGTTTATTGTGAACAGGATTCACAAAAGGTTCGTCGAAGAAGAGGTGCAAGACAGTGATATATAGTTTCGTGAAGCAAAAGATTCCTTCGAGTCGTAGGTCGTGGAATGAGGGCGATGGTTTTGTGCCTAGTCCATGTGTTTACGTTCTTGTTCTGGCCAAGCGAAGACAAGACAGCGAGGTATGGTCGGTAAGTAAAACGTTGCTCCAGTTCGAGTTTACTTCTGCAGTATCGAGGTGCCCAGAGGACCCTTATACTCAAATCTTCAAGCCACAAACCCAGGGTCAGGAATGTTCGGATCGTACATGCGTCACTTCGCTCGCTGTCCAAAGGCTTAAATACGCTGCAACGCGAGCGTTCGCGTCTGCCCTTCCCCAACACTTACCTGGAGATCCCCTTCTCGGACGGCAGATTCCATAGATCGCTGTATCTGGAGCGACCAATCACACTGCTCATGGTTGCTGTCGGTAGTCCAAAATAACCCGACTGCGAATACGAGCCTCGGATGCGCACTCGCACTCAGCCCAAGACTGCCCCAAAAGTACCACAAGAAAAGCTTATCTGGGATTTGACGACAATTGCGAGGCTGTCTAAACATAGTTGCGACGAGATAGTCATACTAGCGCCTGTTTGAGGGATGGCAGTTCCCTACTTTAGAGAATGACGAGGGGATATCAATCTGGGCTGGGCTCGGCTTCATTCCGAGAACCCATGGCATGATACTCGTTTGTGGAATCTGGAATGTGGGTTATTTGCGAAAGAACAATTACGAGGAACACAAATTGTGTTCTGGAAGCCGAGTTTGCTTTTCTCGATATAGTTTGTTTGCACTGGCGCCATTTCCATTTCGAGCTCTTTCGCTTTCTCGTTTCTGCAGCTGACAGATGTATTCGCGTCGAGGACGTTGGCAATGCAGAAATAACAATGCCAATGCGACGAGATTGGATGAAGATGAGATGACCGGCTGGTTCGGAAAGTATGTTTGACAGGCTTGGACAGCTTCACTTGAGCTTATCACTGACAAGACAGCCCATTGAAATCCAATCATGGCTGGGGAGGACTCGATTTTCTGTAACGACTTGATTTGAAATGGACGACAACGCAATTCGCAATGAGTTATTTCCACGCTCATGTTCCCAACGATCATACGATCTTCGATATTCATACCAACTCCCACTCGTCCGAGATGGCAGGAGAGTAGATCAGATACTGCTTCTCCGTGTCCTTGCCAGATTCTGTATACCACTTCACGCCGAAGGACTCGAAGAAGTCCTGGAAAGTCCACTCATACTTGTCAGCGGTGATGACAAGAATCGCGTTATCGCGATCATGTCCGACAAACAGGATCTTGTCGGTCGAAGTGCTCTCAGTAACTTCGATGGTGATCTTGTCAGACCGGATCAGGACTTGTTCATCATCGGTCTTCTTGAAGGCAGTCCCACGGACGACGAACTTGGTGCGACGCTCCTTGGTGGCGATGATGGCAGACCCGTCGGAGTGCCAGTATAGATCTGGGATGAGTTTGTTGCGGATGAAGAATGAGCCGCCGTTGAACCACTGGACATTCGATTAATCGATGCTAGTGAAGGAAGTAGATTGTCTGAATAATATCTTGGTACTTACATCGGATCCCTCGACAATGTTGTTGATAATTGGCCAGTCACGAGTACCATTGGTGTCACTCAGGAGAGTAGCCATGACGCTATAGTTCCAGGTGGCATCACCCTCGAGGATGAGTTTGATAGTCCACCAAGCTAATAAAAGCTGTCAGCAACAACTTCCAGAAAGGTCTTCAAACTCCTATGTTTCTCCAGAAAAAGAAGGGAGAGCTACATACGCTCGCCATCCGTGGTATCATAGCACCACAATTGAGGTGTGGAGCGATGGAATGTGACATAGCGGAGATTGTTGACGGTATTCTTCACCACCTTCATGGCTCGGTAGAACTCGTCGGCCGACTGTCGACTCTCGAAGGTAAGCAGCCATCGACCATAATTGGCCCGAAGGTAGTCTGCATTACGAGCATACTTGAGGTAGACGTAGTACACGGCCATACTGATGCAACGGGATTGATGGAAGTTAGATGGAGTGAGAAGCTTCGTTGTTGATCAATTGAAATAGATTTGACGGAGACTGAGCTTTACTGGAGAACAGGAATTTGGCCCTACTTATATCTCGAGCGGCCTTCGGTTGGGTATCTGGTGATTGGCGACAAAGCAGCAGAGTAGTTAATGTACTGCAACGTCGACCCCTCCATCTCTTCTCAGCTGGATCTTGAACGCCGGCGCGTCTTCGACAGACACACTTGTTATCGTCTCATGGTATCAAGGGGCAACGTTTCACTGCCGCCGCGAAAATGGGTAGCTGAACCGGGAGCTATTACTCAACATTTCCCGAGCTTAATGTTCGGAGACAATTTGCAGCTGTACTGACATTGTCTTTCCATGAAGGATGACAGCGACTGGCAAGCTTTCAAAACAAAGCACAACAGCCACTGCGTGCTATTGCTCATATTTAAGTTGTCGAGCCACAGCTGTTAACATGCAAGCAAATACAATCCTCAATTTGCCTTGACCTCTGCCGTTGCCATTGGCGCCAGTCCTGCTTCCGGTCTTCGACACTGAAGTGTTCTTAGGGAAAGTGCGACCAAGATGTCGCGATCTGCTGTGCCTTGCAGCTGTAGAAATTCCAACCCTAAGGAAGGCAACCGATTGGTCTGATCTATATCATGAAACAAACGTCGTAATCTCAGCAGAAGGTCTCCTGTCTGGAGGTTCCACGACAGGAGAAAATTGCACGAGGGCCAATATCTCTCAGCTTGAACGGAACATAGCAACTCATCAGTTTAGTCTGGAGAGTGGCTGGACGGGCTCATATGTATGCTGTGACCGCAACATGGGACATTTCAAGGATCCCAGCCCATGTTGATAAAGTGCGAAGAGAAAGTCGTAGAGAGAATTACCCCGCTCGAATTGACTGTGTACAACTTGACCAGTGCGAAGTGGTCTGATATCCGGTGTTCGACCATCAAGAATCGATACAGACATCTCTCAATTCCGCACACAGACGTTCATCGAGTCGAAGAGTTCGATGGCTGCTGCAGGACTTTGAGGGGGAAGGTTTAGTTGTAAGGAAATCTGTCGGGCGACATTCTCCCTTGTGAAGATGAAATTCCAGTATGGCCAAGATCCATGATCGCGAGATTCCTTCGGATATTTTCCATGTGCATGAAGCCCCGAACCTCACAGCAACGTGTGAAGATTTAGTGGATGGAGATCATGAAGAGAGGTGGCTTCCGCTGTGGGAGCTCGAGAGAAGCTCGGAGAGGCTTAGCGATGCTGACTAATCACATCTCCTTGAGCTCAAAGACCTTCAGGAATAGAATCCTTCTATCTTCATCATCGCAAGAGAATCATCATGATTAGGAACCTGATTCATGAGCACAACGCCGTCGACACGCACGATCACACCTCGTCAGTGTCCTGAAACAAAACAGCCTCAGATGGTACTACTAGAGTCACAATTCGATGCCCGACAACATGGCAACATGGTTCAGGGCCTGAACGCGTCGAGAGGGGCTGAACATACTTCTCGTGAGCAAGACCTAATCGGAATCTGTACGCAATCGTTCTGCGACTGCTCCCGACTCACGAGGCTACTGTCCACTCAGCCAGAACAGCAAGGAGGCGACGCGTCACGAGATCATGCACTTCGGCATTGTGATGAGCCCATCCTGAGCCTTCTGATCCATCTCAGCAAATCGATTAAGGACCAGGTGGGTGATCACGACTTGATAGTTCAAAGGCTGGATGATATGATAAATCTTGCGACAGAGAAGCTCTATGCTTTTCCTTTCAAAAATGTTCCGCCTTACTGGCCGCATGTTTTCAGAGAGGCGAGTCTGCTGAAGTTCTCAGCACTGGCTGTGAGAGAGGTCTGGGGAGGTCCGGGCAGCCTCAAAAGAGGCGAAGCACGAATTCAAAGGTTTCAGAGCGGTCAGATGAATGAAATGGTCAATGTCCTTGACATGGCCCTTATCATGGCTGGGCCTCCAGATTCTGAACATGCTCAAATGTGTATCACAAAAGTCTTTGAATTACTGCAAGAAATACACCTTTCTTCAACGAAGCAAGACGAGGATGGTCCCCCACCCAAGAGGCTGAAACTAGGGCCAGATCGCAAGAAATCTTGGGATAAGTCTCCTGTCTATTCTTCAACATTCGTTCCACCTGTGGTACATCCAATTCCCCGGGAGCATCTTCCAAAATTGGGCGCCTTTCAAAAGCATATGTCCAAGCCGCAGAATCCAGACTTGGGCCCTGAGCCTATCATCATTACAGGGGCATTAGATCAATGGCCGGCTCGCAATAAGAATTCCTGGAACAGTCTAAGTTATCTGCTTTCCAAAACCATCGGTGGAAGGCGTCTGGTTCCCGTCGAACTTGGTCGAAGCTACGTTGACGAAGGATGGGGACAAAAGATTATTCCCTTTAAAGACTTTGTGCAACAGTACATTCTGCTCGACACCAACTCTCCTGCTCGGTCAACAGGATATCTCGCTCAGCACAACCTGTTTACTCAAATACCTTCCCTGCGTCAGGATATTGCAATTCCCGATTACTGCTACACATCACCACCACTTCCTCACCACTCATCGCCTCTTGCCGAGAAACACTCCAGGATGCCTGAACTCGAGGAGCCATTGTTGAACGCTTGGTTTGGTCCAGCTGGTACGATCAGCCCACTTCATACGGATCCGTATCACAACATCCTCTCGCAGGTTGTCGGCAGGAAATACATCAGACTTTACGCTCCACGAGAAAGTGAAAAGTTGTATGCCAGAGGAGTGGAAGAGGGTGGTGTTGACATGGAGAACACAAGCGAAGTAGACATCGGGCTTCTATGTGGATGGGATGGGACGGAGGAGGAACAGGATGCAGCTCATCAAAAGTTCCCATTATTCAAGCATGCTCAGTTCGTGGATTGCATTCTGGAAGAAGGGGAATGTCTGTATATCCCCGTCGGCTGGTGGCATTATGTACGGAGCCTCAGTGTCAGCTTCAGCGTCAGCTTCTGGTTCAATTGAGAGAATTCATCGTAGCTCATCATCTCCTTGGTCAGTTGACGCAGAGATGGACGAGGAGCAGCGCATTTTTTGAAGGCTGGTCTCGTGATCGGGATCTCAGCCCCTTTTCAGTGGGGCTTGCTGACGGGCTAAACAGCATCATGCATGCCTCATACGGTTAGTCCATTAGACAAGCTTTGTCGATCACGTATCATTCGGAATCAGCAGATCCACTGCTTGTGCTGTGTCAGCTATCGATGGCTTCATCTAATTTTTTGACAGGTCAACCATAGGACAGCTTTCAAATCTTTGTACTGTAACGCTTTCAACGGCTCCTCCGTACAGACCCGCTTTCCGATTGTTCAGACGCACTGCCATAGTCTTACGCGTCAAGCAGGGCTCCACGCCCTGCAGAGTCACTACGCCGCAGCGCGTGTGGAGCATGATGACATTGAAGCAATGAAAGAAGCTTAACTTATAAGGCGAGATACCTGCAAAGTGGAAAGAGATTACAAAGTCATCAAATCCTCTAGCCGCTAGTACTTCTTATTCAACATGGTGTACTGCGGCAAACCTTCGGCGGCGTGTTCGGAGTGTAGAAAGCGAAAGACCAGAGTCAGTAGCTTCTTCTTCAAGGATATTGGATGCGTGATATTGACGAGATACAGTGTGATAGAGCTACACCATCATGTAGCCAATGTCTTCGGGCACATCGGGTATGCCCTGGGTACCGAAGCCAGTTGGATCTTATGTTCCGGAACGAAAGTGACGCCGTGAAAGTGAAGGCTGTCAAGTCAAAAGAGGCACCGAGGTCGAAGTCCAAGAGCCCGGTCGAAGATTCTGCGCAAAAGTCTACCACTGGAGTTGAAGGACTCGATGTTCTTGCTCGAGGCAGCGAAATTACCGAGTACCCCAATACGCCACTATCCAATACCGATGTTTTCATCAGAAGTATGCTGCCGAATTACTCTATGTTTCCTACATTAGAGGAAAGGTCGGTTGCATTCTTCGGTGCTCTGGCTCCTACATGGTTTCGAGCCTTCGATCTCGTGGAGACTCTTTGTGGAACAGCAGTCATCGAGGAGCACTTGCAAGCGAGCATTCTCGCAGTTGGTCTAGCCGGATTCTCAAACGCTATGCATGCCCCAGAAATTATGGTCAGAGCCCGGAGGGACTATGTCAAGGCTCTGCAGTTGACCAACCAGGCACTCAGGTCTCCAGTAGCTGCGAAAAAGGACAGCACGCTCTTCTCCGTCATGGTCCTCAGCATCTACGAAATGATTTCCGGGAACAATGAACGATCTCTCGACTCATGGACTGAACACATCAAGGGAGCCGCGGCATTGGTCAAACTTAGAGGTCAAGAGCAGTTCAAAAGTCCCGCAGGACAGAAATTGTTTCTGCAGGTGACCTCGAATTTGATGCTCAGTTGTATTCAACGCACAATACCAATGCCACAACATATCATAGACTTGCGACAAGGAGTAGAGAAATTCATGGATGTCAAGGCACCTGGATGGCAACTTGCCGGGGTTATCATCGACTTTACTATCTTTCGATCAAAAGTGAGGGACTGTGACATTGTTGGGCCTCGAAATATCATCGAGCAAGCTTTAGAACTTGACCAGCGATTCGTCGATGAGTTCAAAGACCTGCCCGACGAGTGGAGTTATATGACGGTCTACACAGACGAGAATCCCGACATCATTTGGAACGGCCACTATCACGTCTATAGGGAATATTGGATGAGCCACATCTGGAACGGGATGAGGACATGCAGAATCCTTCTCCATGAGCTGGTACGAGATCAATTGCTCGCCGCCTCGACTGCTAACACTCGAATTTTTACCGATGACGAAAACGCTATGCAGCTTGACTCCTCAGTCAAGATCATGCTCGAGATGCAAGCCGACATTCTCGGTAGTGTACCGCACCACACTCCATCATTATTGAATCAATCTTCATCGGGCTTGTTGGACGGATCACGTAGCTACTTCGTGCTCTGGCCATTATTCCTGGTCGGTACAATGGATTTGACAACAGAGCCTATTAGACGCTGGGCAGCCGCACGTCTACGGAATATTGGTGAAACAGTTGGAATTCGGCAGGCTATTGTGATCGCGGAATTGCTCAATCGGCGAGGATTACCCATTGCCTGGGATACCAAACCAGCCCCACGCTTGATGTCCCACCAGTCGAGGATTCAAAAGTACTGGGACTCTGAAAGGCGCGGTTCCACGCCTGGTTTGATAGAATATGAGGAATCTTGCGAGATGGTGGAGTCTTGCGCCACAGCTGATATTTCAGGAAACATGCACGACATGGCACTAATGTCTGGGACGTTCGATCGATCGCAAAAGCTGAGGCAACCAGACATCTGAATTCCTAGACCGCCCTGAATCCAACTACATACTCTCTGCGCTCAGGGCCTCCTTTCTCGAATGCTTCAAGGGATAGCCAAATCACAGCGTACTACTTTCGTGGCATGAAAGATCGACACATGGCTTAAAGATTTTCCATTAAACCGAACATCCTTCGCCACTTCTACACATTTCATCAAACATAAGCGCTCGCCTGCAGCGTGCCATTCGCGTGCACTCAAGGCTCCAACCCCAACTGGGGCTGAACATTCTACTTCACCTATCTCGCTCAATATTCATCGATCAGAGGAAGTGTAAGACGAGGTATTCAAAGTGCTTCATGGACCTAAATCCCGTGAAGGTCATTCATTGCCTTGGAGGACTGGGAGCCAGAAGAAAGAAACCCCGTGCTGCCCTGGTCGAAATTGGAGGGCTTGAGCTAGGAGCCGAGTCTGAAAGCTGCACTTTGAATAGACAGCCTGCCGGGCAGGTCTGAAGGCTCTTTGCTCCGGTTCGGGGATCGGGTGAGGGTATGATGAAGCCGGATAATACCGAGATTTAGTGAAATAAATGAGAGATAAATCTAAATGGAGAGTCCTTAGTAGATCTGGTCCGTTAATACGGCACTTGGAGATTTGCATGCTCCCTTTCGCAGTCTTGAACTTGGGAGATCACAAGGGCACTGGTTCGAACCACCCCTGAACTCAAAGATCCGAATTAAAAGAAGCAGAATGACAAGGCTGTGCGGTCGCCTAGGGGTGCTTATTGGAGAGGATTCCTCTTCCGTCTTCAGGACTATTGGCTGTTCTTCAACAACAGGTATCTGGGAAACCAACATCGTGGGACTGTACAGGCGAGTCGTTACACGACCTCATGGCTGTGCTTTGCCAACTCTTCTGAGGGGCAGTGCCCGCTCAGTCTGGCCATCTATCCTTCTTACCAAAGTCAAGATAGAAACTCCTAGCTTCGACCAACACTTCAAAAGTCACTCAATTGTAAAGCATATGACCTCCATCGCACCACAAGTGCAACATGGCAGAAGTCGTTGCAAGCGCAGTTGGAATAGCAGCCTTCGCCGTTCAGACCGGCGAGAAGATTCTCAAGCTCTTGGCAATCATCGAGAGCGTCAGGGACGCCCCATGTGAAGTTAGATACCTTCTTGATGAGATCAACATTCTTCATCGCATTCTCGCTGAGTTCAGCTCCTCATACACCAATGACCTCGATGGGAAGAGGGCAGTCGTTGTAAGTGAGGTGGAACAGCTCTGTCTGCACAGTACGGAGATCCTGAGTAGAGTGGTCGAGGAGATCAGTGTGGATATCACGAAAAATAGAATGCTAGGTAGCCTCAAGGCGATTGCGAAGAAGGACAACGTTGAGCGGCTGAGGGATAGGGGATGCAAGGGCTATGTTCCATTTTTCAAGACAGCTGTATTCCGAGTCAGTAACCCACCCCCCCTCCCCCCTCCTCCCCACTCCGCGCCATTCTCGAAAATTATGAGATGCTGAATTTTCGAAGATCATTACAGAGGCAAAACTGTGAAGCATTCGTTCGTTTGCTTGCTCACCAATTCGAAGGCGGGCAACTGCTGCCGCATTGCATTGCATTAAGGCGATCCGAAACCCATGCCTCAAAGTGTATGAGCGCAACACGCACGCATACACCTGGCACATCTCTCAGAGATGTCGAGAGTGATACAACAATCTTGACGGCCTCTGAGCACTCAGAGAAAGTGGGAAGGACCGAAACCAAAGCCGCTATCTGTAGCGTCGCGTCATATACTTCGAGTACATGCTCCAGGATGGTTCAATTTCGCGACCAGGGGTATTCAATCCTGATGCGCCGAGCCACGTATTCCATCGATATCATCATCCGCATGTACAATGAAGTGCCTTGGAATTCAGAAGTGATGATACTTGCCCAACATGGGAACGTTGAGCGAATGCAGAATCTGTTTCACAGTGGCTTTGCATCTCCATTCGATAGATGTGGTGGGAAATCCTTACTTCATGTAAGCAATGGATCGATGTTGCAGCACTTTTTACATGTTTTGACTGTGACTAGGCTGCCATCTTTGGATATCAAGCGGACATATATCGGTTCCTCTTGCAAATGGGTTCATCGATCGAAACTGGACTTGGTGATGACCGACTGTAAGCTCATATCTCAGCGTACTTATATGGTTCGCGTAAGTTATATTTAAGCACTAACCTGTCGCTTTAGAGATTGTATAGATCAGCTCTTGTGCTCTGGACCTGAATCGAGCAACGGAGACGGGTATTGGAAGACCTTGAATGCCCTCGCTTACGATGCTGATCTGGAAGATCCTTTCGGCTCATTCTACTGCTACGGCTCACTACCCCGTACAGTAATTCGTGGCGACGCAGAAGTGCTCACGTGGGTTTTAGAGAAGACGGAGTCTGACTACCATCAACGAAGTCCTGGACTCAAAGTCAAAGTCATTGAAGAATTGTTAATGGTACTGCGGCAGCCCAATCCTGCATCGCTGATGTGTACGCTACTTGCAAATGAAAAGATAGATCCAAGTCTTTTCGGTATAAGGACCTGGGGTGGGTCTACGCTTCTCAATTGCACTTCTTGGGGGTTAGGCGAGTATTATTTCTATTTCAACAACACGGTTGTAATCTATGGGAAGACTTTAGCCGTTTGTGAGCGGCGAGATACTTACACGAGACATTTTGCCACTCATGGAGATCTTCATCCAAGTAGGAGTTGAGAGCCTGCATTTAGTTAGTAAGAGGTTCACCAGAAAGCATACGCCGCTTGGGGGCATTATTCATAGTTTCGCGCACTTGAGCTATCAAGACTGGCGGGAACGCTTTGATGCCAAATACTTCTTTGCATCTCCAGACACCCCCAAGTTCACAATCTGGTCTCCTTCAATCACAAACATTTTGGGTGCCCTTTTCACTTGGCTCACGACCCTGCAGAGAGTCGGTGTTGATCTTGAAGAGTATGGACGAAGGGAAAAGGAAGTCTGGTTGAGTAATGAAGTTCATACAACCATAAGATATGGAGGTTCAGCTGAAGATACTGGTAGGCAGGGTCGTTCAGCTTTCAGCTGTGGTATACTCGACAGTCATATTTTCATACGGTCCAAACCTGAGCGATTGGAACTTCTGGTTCATCGAACTTCCTGATAACTCCTTAGTCGAGTTCTGGGAGGGTCTTGAGACTCCGGGAAAAGGAATGCCAGGCGCGTGGAACGACTACATCGAAGATGAAGACTTCTACCCCTATTGCAAATGAGACATAATGATTTCTGAAGATCCATCTCAGCCTCTCTCACCACGAAGAAAAAAACAGAGTCACATGTCATGGTTGGTCCTATGACACACAAGGAGCAGCATTCGTCATCCATATTGTGTCGCTGATGGTCTTGAATTTTTTTTCTCGATCAATTTCAACAAATTTATCAGACCGATTATTGTTCCATAAGTTGGTTCCGATCCGTGAGTGAGCTCTGAGCCTCCGAGGAGGAGCAAATATGCATCTCTTTCTGGTCCACACTTTAGATATCGACTCTGTACTTCTCTAACAGCTCACCCACAAGCTCAACCGGGAAGCCATCTAATCTGATCCCATTGTGTCCGGTTCTCCCCAGTCTCCCAGCGACTAGAGAGTTCAAAATCGCCTCCTCAGTAGCCTCACTAGCAGCACGGAACATTGTATCCATACTCTCGTTCTTGATGATCTTGATATCATTGCTCTCGATGACAGAGATACCATTCTTTGGAGTGTTGAGAACACGTTCATTAGTTTTGTTACCCGTGGAAAGAGACAGAATTATGTCGCCTGAGAAGTTCGTCCCGACGCCATGACTGCCGACTTGGGTGAGTCCAACGGCGCAATGGCGGGAAAGGCGGACGAGTTGGTGGGGCAGCATTGGTGCATCGGTACTGAGAGGGTCAAAGGATGTCTAGAGTATTTTACCGAAGATGTGAAAGGAGAAGATTGAAGTTTGGGAGAGTGGATGAGATCTTACATGAGAATGATGACAATGCTACCATCATCTGCCTTTCCTCCTTTGAACTCGGTTTGCTTTGCCTTCTCTGGCATGTGGACCGGTGATCCCTTCTCCTTCAAGATGAGCTTTCCAATGGGAACTCCTCCAATCTATTCAGGTTAGCTGCTAAGCTAAATCTAACGTAACCTAGGTCCCATCCCTCTAGAATCCCGTGTGCGACCTCTAGGCCGGTTCCTGACATGGGTGGGGGAGGAACGTACCTGCATATCATGTGTATGTCCATAGTTGCTCTGGCACAGAACACCAACTGTGTACTCCATACCGTCACTTCCCTCTCCTCCCTTTACAACCCTTGAACTGGTACCAGTCCCACCAGGAAACATATGGCAAATCATCCCCGCGCCTCCGCCATTCTGCCCTTCGAGTACATCCTCTTGAGTAATAGCATTAGCAAAAGCCTCCTGCACAGTCTCTGACTTCAATCCCGCAGCATGAACGTCATTCAACCACCAATCCGCCGTCTCAGCAACAATCGGCGTGCCATAATTATGGCTCATGGTCTCCAGCGAAGTGCCTTGCTCGCGAGCATTCTTCAATGTCCATTCCCAGATCTGTTGAAAGACAGTGCCGAAACTGGTAGAGTTGGTGAGTGCGATTGGCATATTGGTGAAGCCCCAATCTTTGATCTGGTAGGATCCACTGACTTCGCCGTTGCCGTTGAGTGTGTGCATGCCGGCGTAGCAGGGGATCGAGATGTCATCTGGAGCGCGGGGGAGGATTACGGTTACTCCGCTGCGGACGGAACTTCCGTCTTCTCCAACAGTTGCTTGACCGACTCGAACTCCTGCGACAGTGTTGTCAGTATTCTCATTTCGGTCTTCTGGAAGTAAACTTGCCGTTCACGTCGAGAATGGAATTCCTCGGTCCAGATGGCAGCTGTCCGGGAGTGTACCCCGCATCTCTGATTGTCCTGCGAGCCATGTTTATTTTGGTTATAGCTTTGACGTCAAAATATGACTTCAGTGATAGTAATACTGATTTGGAAAATGACAAAAGTAAAAGTTTGGGCCGGCTTTCGTTTTCGTTTTTATACTCCAATCTCTGTGGATCCTGACGAAAGCCTAGAAGTCTTCTGACCTTGCTGCGGCCCATCCGAGTCTGACTACTTTCCCAATCCAGTATCCTTTAGCAGTGACTCAGGAATAAGCTACAAGCTCATTGGATTCTCTCCAATGATACCTGGAACTTCGCATGAATATTCGAGTTCCAATGCAGGTACAAGATTACCCCGGAAATTTAGAGCGGGGCAGGAGAATTGAGATGTCGACTCAACATGAGTCATGCTATGGACATGGCTGTGTGAGAAATACGGCTTGAATAGATGCTTCCTTTGATAATGGCAATGGTCAGAAGCCTTCAAGTAGCATGATCGCTGTGGGCCTCACAGAAGTTAATATTGATGAAAGAAGGTTGCCCCAAGTCCCCCACCTTCGTCTAGCCCCTCAGCGGAAGAGGAGATACAAGCGATCCTAGCGAGATGGAAAAGAGGCAGGCAGGCAGTTCAAGCGCAACAGAACCTGTTCTCACAGGAAACAGGCAGTTTCCATCATTTTCCGAGCTCCAATTCCAAAATGTCTGCTTGAAGCTATAAGTTATCATCACGTCTTTGATTATTTATAAGCGAAGTTTCCTGAGCTTTAGTATTATATTGCTTCTGAGATTTTACCAACAAGTAACATAAACACTCCTCCTCCAATCCAATCCACTCCTGATAGGCACCGTAAATGCCTGCTCCTTCGCAGCATACGTTCCCTTCAAGAATCCAAGCGTGTTCGTAGCAACCGAGTCCTCATCTTTTTCTTTTGGATTATATGTCGTCCAATCATCCTGTCTAATCTTGAACACCAGAATCACAGCCGGCAATTCAGCTTTTGGGGCAGCATTGAGTGCGAAAATCGCACTAGACGAGCCATCAACGTTTGAATTGAACAGGAATTGAATATCTCGCGTGTAAGATGATGATGGAATGAATAGCTTTCGCTTCAATATCTGGATTGTTTGATTCGTGGGAGATGTGCTGGAGTTGGATGGAAGAGGAAAGCGCAAGAGCTTTACGGCAGGTGACCCGAGAGCTGCATATAAAGTCGAACCTTCCCAGCAGAAGGATGTTGGCAGCGAGAAACTACTGTTGGCATATCTCCATGATGTTTCTATGGACACTATTGCTGAAGCGTCAATCGTCGGAGCCTCAGTGGGCGATCCTAGTGATAGGAATGGGATTTTCGTGTGCCTGATGACAAAACCTTTCGTAGTGGATCCGTGAATTGAAGCACGGTAAATTTCTTTTGTGTCCGTTGAGACATGAACATCTACATTGTATCAGCATTTGGACGCGGTACTGGAGCGCCAAATACATGCCTTGTGATATTATCATCAAATCTGGCGTCAGCATAGATAGTAGACTGAAAACGGACGTCTCGAACTTATTTGTGTTCAGGAACAGGAATTTGCTTTCATCTTGCGGCCAGAGTAGCCATTGACTGCTGGGTATGAAGATTGGGGCCGACTTTTGCAATATTCCTGCCTTTGCTTTGTGATGAAACCAGCGTACATCATTTGGGCCTGTTGTGACTGATAAGAACCATATCGCAGGATCACTGGCGACAGGTACTGCTAAGACTTCATCTTCTGATGTTTCGGTTTCAGTATCGTTTTCGGTGTCAGAGTCAGTATCATCACCTGCCTTGGAGTTCTTGGATTTCTGTTTGTATCTGTAGATGCTCGCCGAGACATCCTGCTGTGAGACTGTCGCGTGATGTTGGTACTGCCAGTCGCCTCGGTATCCTCTGACTGTGTCTTTAATGTATGATGCCTGCGTGAGAACATCTACTGGGGAGCCCCTGTGCCAGGTCGGTGAACCGGAGTTAGCTGTGTGATATTTAATCACACGATCCTGTTGATGTAAGGTTTCGTCGAAGCAGTCCACCTTGACATCACTCGGCTGGTTGTTGACATGCCAGAAGCTTTTTGGCCCAAGGACACTGGCAAAATATGTCTGAATCTTGTCAGGATATCGCAGAAGAACCTCTCCCCACTCCCGGACAAACATGTGATAGCCCCAATTCAGGTGATGTCCTTGGTCGTCGTGAGTACTTAGCCACTGTGGTAAAGCATGCGCATAGAATTCTTCCGCGGTGTCAAGACCAGAGGTATTCCCCGAGATGGACATATCATAGCTATTTTCCTTGCCCTGATACGCTACGAGCTTTGCAAACATGTGCGGGGCGAACTTGCTCTGGATACGCACACATGTCCACATGTTCGGAGATCTCAGGAGCTCCTTTATTTCGTCATAGAAGTACTCGCTTGGGCCTGCCTCCTGTACGTGTTGGTGCCAGAATATTGAAGCGTACTTCAGGAATCCATGGTCGACCGAGTCCTCATCTAGCTCTGCGACATTGAAATCATCGTAGACCTCATAGTTGAGGTATGTCAAACAGCGGCGGCTGATTTCAGTTTGACCTTCTTGATATTTTATAAAAAATCTGTAGCAGCTCTCGGTAACAAAATCTATCGTCGTCGGGTCTTGAGTGAGGAAATCCCCGATCGATTTATGCACAAGACGAATAGCGGGATTTGCAAAGTCGGCTTCGTAGTCTGCTTCAACAAAGGGAGAACATGCTGATAAGATCACGGCTCTTGTTCGTCGACGGCGTTCTGATGGCTCGTGTCCAATCTTGATCGATAGGAATTCGGTGAGTTCGTTGAACGTCATCGGCTGGACAGCAAGAATCACAGCAGTGAATATCATCCTGGCAGTGTTGTCAGCAACACTCACAACTTCTATCTGGTCTCACCCACTGAGCCAACTCCTGGAACTGCTCGCTGCGCTGGGATAGTCTTTGCAAACTACGAAACCAACAATTCCCCAGATCAGGTTGGAAGTCATCTAGAGCTTCTTGAAACTCCTCGGAGCAAGTGAACTCCTCGTTCCGAAATGGGTCTACAGTCAAGCGCATCATCAGGAAATTGCCTTCCGATAGGTCTGTAAGCCTTTCCAATTGTTCTTCTGTGCCACATAGCTGCTCGGAGTTGTCCTGGAGAAACTTCCGAATGTCTGTCTGAACAACTTTGGTAGGAACGGAGAGGATCGCCGACTTGGAGTTTTCAAATCTCTTCCTCACCAAGCCTTCATTGCGACTAGCGAAGAACCATTTGGTAATGCCATATGTCTTCTGGTCTCGAATTCGAAGGAGGGAGTCCAGAAGAATGCTCTCGTGACATTCGTCAAGTCCATCAACGACAATCGATATGTACTCAATGCGTTTCAGTAATAATCCGAGAGCCCGTTCGGCGATCTCCCCATGCAGAACATAACTGTCCTCAGCAGTGAAGTCATCCTGATACAGCTGATATAGATCATCGGGAATATACTTGATCAGCTTCAACGCCTGGATTATGAGGGACTTCAGAGCCGATATTGCTTTACACTTGTCAGGCTCGTCGAAACGGCAGAAAAAGTAGATCACGTTCGTTTGCTCTTTCCGTTGTGACTGCATGAGGTGCTCCACAACTGAAGCAGACAGAACACTCTTTCCAGATCCTGGAGCGGCGTTCATCCACATAGTCGCACTCTCTTTTGATGACAGCCAGTTGACAAAAACCGGATCTTCAAAAATCCATTCAGATGTACCGACATGCCTTGCTGATATATGTCTGTCCAAGTCGAATTGAGGATCAATTTTCGAGGCTCGACTGCCAGCGATCCATCGGCGGACTTCATCGTGGCGCGATGCTTCGGGGGTTGGGCGTTAGTAATGCACATATGAATTGGTGGCGAGTTCTTACCTGGACCTGGTCCCTCGTAGCTTGGAGGACGAGGAGACACAGACCGAGTCGATGACCTGTCAAGCGCAAATCCCAATTCACGCACTTGAGCCTCTTGAGTTCGATTGAAGTTCGCCTGTTGCTGCACATGCAGAGCTTGTGCCATGTGGCGGATATTTTGCGCATTCTTGTCGAGCTTCTGCTTGAACTTCGAGTACCGTTCGTTGAATGGAATGAGCAGCCCACTTCCCAAGAAACGTTTGCCTCTCTGATTTAGGATTTTTGAAGCGTCTCTCCAGAACAACAAGATATCTCTGTATGAGTTGAAAAGTACTCCGTTCATATACTTTTCCTGAGCAAATTCCAGCGAGTAGATGTGAAAGTACTGCAACTGCACTCCGACATCCGACATCATTTGGACAATCTGCTCGAAGTACTTCGTGTAGCCATTGGCCAGCTGCACTTGGGATTAATCATCTATATCAAGGTACACCATGAGTCCGAAAGCCTTACCTGTAGAATGAGCTTCGCACCACCATAAAGCAGTGCCGAAACGGTGGGATCTGCTTGAATCATGACATCCACAGCAGACGTGTATTGCAGGAGTCCTTCAACCAGAGGCTGGGCGGACGAGAGAGCCCTCCGGATACCGTTTTTCTTACGATGTTGAACTTCCAAATCCGTGATGTAAGTGGATAGTGTCTCAGCTGAAAGCTGACTCTGTCGGGCGGGGTCGTCCGTCAAATAGAGGCGACAAGCCACCTGAATCACTTCCTTGTAGAATATGCTTTTTCTATCCTCATTGTCTCTCAATTCGTCTATGAATGACAGGATCGCTTCGGCGAAAGGATTAGAGCTACACAAGAGGTTGATAAGCTTAAAACTAGTGTAAAGGTACGTATCGTAAGAGCGTCGGAATCTCGCCAGTGGCACCACATACCTCAACTGTGGGGAGAGTATCTTGGCGTCCTTCTTGAGGGAATCGTCCTTGAACATCGTTTCGACCCTGCTGTCAATATCGAGGTGCTGAAGAAGACGCGATAACTACGATGAGCTGTCTCATCTTATTATTTTGAATTTTTAACAACCAGAAAATGAAGCTGTCATTCGGATTTGTCAGCAGCATCCTCTATCAGGCAATGGCAAATCCCACCCGTCAGTGGTCGCCACAGGGTCGATGGTGGGTCTTATTGGGGGCCAAACATTCTGATTTCCAGGGGGACCACACCATAGGCTCCTCAGCAAGGTGCCTTCCTTGTTCTACAAAGGTGCACTTCACATTCTATTCTATTTCAAGAACTTATCCTTCTCGACATCCAATAAGGACTTCTATCTCGGGATCTGATTTGGCAATAACAGCTGAGATACTCGGTGAGGCAATTGGGTCAACAAGATGACCCAATAATAGGCTACATGCATGCTAGTCAGCGGCCCCTGAACGAACACAGCCAGCGAGTTAGAGCGAGTTTCAGGCAGCACAGGTACCCGGCTTTCCACGCCGGCCCCTCTGTATCTTGAACATTCATATTGCTCGCTCATCGCAACGAACGCTGATTCTCATCAGCAATTCCCAGCATCATGGGCGACGATAGTCACCCCACAGAAGCGACTCAAGAGATCGAGGCGAGTATTGAGGAAGAGACCGAAACGGAAGGACCACGATGCGAGATCAAAAGCCTTCTTCTGCGCTCGAAGAAGGGTGAGATTGAAATTGTCGAGAAGAACACCAAGGTCACGAATGAAGATCCGTACAGCAAATATGCCCTAGTGTCGAAGCAATCATTCGATGAGCAGCATAAGCACACAGGCACGACTTTGGAAATCAACTCTCCTCAGCTTCTGGCCATGTTGAAGGATGTTGTTCGCTACTATCCGGGAGATTCTCTAGACTTCAATACGAAGTTCACGATCGATGATCCGTACGTATATCTTGGAACGCCCAGGCTTCCTCCCGTAGCAATGCAGAATTGATGAGGGCCAAAACATGCCGGATTCCAGCACGGCATGACATGACTTCGACTAATTGATCAATTAGTTACATGATGTTGGTTCACCATCGGAAGGAAATCCAAGAGTACCGTGAGCACTGCGAGGATGCAACGACTAGAATGCACATTGCCCTCCTTCTGGAATATCTTGACGCCGAAGCCGGATCAAAAGGCTTGGAGATCAACGAGATGATTAAAGCCGGCTCGATCACTTTTCCTCTTCTCTGGATGATTTTCAAGCCTGGAGATCTTGTCTATCAGCACAGCAACGGCCATACTCGGCTCTTCCAACTGCGCAGACATGGCTACGGCGAGAGTGCTAGTGGTGGCAAGTATTTCGACATCAGCTGCTCTTTCGTTTCTTTCGATGGCTTCAAAGCGGGTGTTGCCTCCGAACGATTACGGATCTGGGATAGACAAGAGTTCTTCGGCTTGTTCTCTGCGACTATCGAGTCACTCACTGTCTTCCCATTGAAATTCCTTGACGCCGAAAATAGGCTCAAGCTCGAGGCCAAGTTGGCTGAAAGAGGAGAGCGATATTTGGGAATCACGAAAATGTGTGTTAAGCAGTACCACGGATTGTTTCTTTACCTGAAGCGTCCTCCTTGGGATTACTACAACGAGCGAGCCGACTATGATGGGACTTTCCTGCCAGAAACTATGAGTGGGCGTATTGTCATTGATCCTCGAACATTCAACGAAGAAGCGAGGGCTAGAAAGGAGTCAATAGCGGCAGACGAGAGCGACGGAGAAGAAGACGAGAAGGAAAAGAAGCCAGGTATGTCTGCTCCAATCGTTTCTCACTTCCAGTCAGGACTAACCAGAACAGAAATTATGGGAAAAGAGCCAGAACCCCAGACAGGCAGCTTAGATCCTAGACTCTGCCCTCCTTATGTCTATGGATACTCGCTTGAGAAGAAGGAATGGTGCAAGTTTTTCATCGACTCAATGAGTGAAGTTGGTTGGAAAAAAGGCGCTATGGATTCTTTGATCCTTCCTAATCCTCAAAAGCGATTACTGAAGGGTTTGATCTCCGGCCACGAGTACCCAGAACGTGCTCGGGATGAGACCAAATTAAAGGGCAAAGGATTGGTCATCCTGCTGCATGGTGCTCCAGGGTCTGGAAAGACCTTGACAGCCGGTGGGTAGTTTTGCTCAGAAAATGAGTTGCGGTCACTGACACTTGTCACAGAAATGACTGCAGAGCACACTCGCAGGCCTCTACTCAACATTTCAACAGGAGAACTTGGAAGCTATCAGCACCGAATCGAGATTGAGCTCAAACGCCTGCTGACTTATGCGTCAACCTTCCAAGCAATTGTCCTGATCGATGAAGCTGATGTCTTCCTTGAAGCTCGCAAAAGCGGCCCATCAGATCAGTTGGAGCAAAATGCCATGGTTGCTGGTAACGAACCTCCATCAGCCATCCGAAAACTTCCAGCTGACAATTTGTAGTCTTCCTACGCCAACTGGAGTATTTCCAAGGCATTATCTTTCTGACATCTAACCGCGTCTCAGTCTTCGACCAGGCCATCAAGTCGCGCATTCATCTCGCTCTGCAGTACACAAGCCCAGGAAAAGAAGTTCGACGCATGCTCTGGGAGAAGCATCTCGCAGCTGTTCCGACAGACGAGATCGAGTTGACCCTTGCCGAGGCCCTTGCAGCTGTCGAAGACACCGAGATGAATGGTAGAGAGATCTCGAATGCGATCACCACGGCGAAGACTCTAGCCAGAAGTGAGGGATCTAAGCTAAAGTTGGAGTATCTACAGACTATCGTGCAGGTATGGAACGAGTTTGAGATCAGTCTGCTAAAATTGCAGAATGTAGATATGCTGGAGACTTGATACTTGTAGATCTTCTAGAAGGGTAGAAGTACGGCCATAATCTTGACTTGGAACCTCGAAAGATTCTCCTTGCATCCAGCCATTGTTCATGGAGCTCGTTTACATATGAAAGTGATTGGTGATCAGCTGCACAGCTGCGAAAAACCAGCCGGCTTCCAACATTTCCAATTTCAAGCGGCGAGCCTTTGCAAACCTGCCCACTCTCCTCTCCCCGTATGTTAACTCAATACCTCATCGGTCTTCGGGACGGTTATTCCGACCTTGCTGACACCCCCACCGTATCCAGAGAGTGCCTAGGTAGGCACCTACAAACCTCCCCTACCTGTAAGCTGACAGGGGACCTCGACCTTTTCTCGTCGTAGGAGCAGGTGGGTGTCTTGGCTTCTATACAGTCTCTGTGATTTGTAAGGCCTTTTAACAGCTCCGTTGCAGTTGTGTGTCTATCATTCGAAACATTTTTCACCATTGCTACTTCTCCATCGATTGACCATGGGCTCCTCGGTAGCCTCAGAGAAACTCGATATCATAATCGTAGGTGCCGGATTGCAGGGCTTGCAGCAGCGACGGCATTGAAACATGCAAGTCACAAGGTCACTGTGATCCTCGTTCCAGCTGTTATCTCAATCGCTACAGAACGCCGCGAAACATGTCAGATCCTCGAATCTTCCAAGCTCCTCCAAGAAGCATGCTCTCCAGACCTTCAGGAATTCGGACGTGATGGTGGGGCAAGAAGAAGACGTGGGGGCCAAAATCGCGGGGTAATATGACCAGCATTCAATGATGACCTCGGGACGTTCTACCCAGCTACCTGTTCTTCTAATCGTACATACTCAGGAATTCCAGTTCTTTTGGGGTTTCTTACTTCATGATTCAACTTTCGGTTCGTCATTCCGTTATTCTGGCCAAGAGATCCTTCAGTCGCTCTGTTAGTTACCAGTTTCCGAGCCAAATGACTCGCCAATATTTGGCTTCGGAGGATTCGAGGAGCCCTACCATCTTGATTTATCTTTACAGTATTTGTTTGATATGTATCTAGGTGTGTATAGAAACAGTATATCTTGTACTAGTACGACTGAATGAGCACCTCCTCAGAACGGTCTCAATTCGGTACTTTCGGCGAACCATCAATCGAGCTTGAATATGGCCATTGATGCTTGAATGATGGCTTCGCCTTTTCTATGTGCACTCAAACATCTCTTCAAAATTATCCCATGGAGTCCATACAGATCATTGGAGTGTTGTGCCAAACAACCATGTGTATGATGTCTGAATTATGCACCAGGCGGAATAATCCGCATTATACTGAGTTGACGTGAAAGCACAGATCAGTGCCATGAGCTCCAATCAAAAACTGGGAAGCCCGCGATCCAACAACAGAGATTTTCAGATTCCAATGAGGCTCATCAATTGCTGGAGTTGGTTTCTGTTGAAGTGATTAGTCGGTTGTGGTGCACCAGGTGTTTTCGGAGCATCGCTAAGCTTTGATTACTGTTCCTCTCGCACGTAAGCGTGCAAGGGAAAGGGACAGTCTGTCATCGCCTCGGCAAATGTTGATCAACAGTCATTGAACTTTGGAAATCGTATGTCGGTTCCGTGGTAGCTATCTGCGACGTGTGTATTGCGCAATATAGTTTTTGAACCGTGCTTACGAGCCAGGATACGAACTGAACATAAAAGGCCAAGACGTCCCACAGAATCAATGCACTTACTTCTGACATCTCTACTCTACAATCATCTCCCCCCCTATTTTATCTCTACACTAACGCTCCATATATCCTTTATCTATTGTATCGGTTTTTGAATTTCCAGACGCAAATTGATCATGGCATCTCCAACCGAAACTATCCTCGTCATTGGCGGAACAGGAGCACAAGGCGCAGCTGTAGTCAGAGGTACCTCATCTTCTTATCTCACTACCCACATTTTGACTTCATATCATACTCACCTATAGCAGAACTATCTCTCAGCAACAAATATACCGTTCACATTCTCACCCGCTCCATGACCTCACCCTCTGCCCTGTCACTTTCCTTTCTCCCACACGTCAAGCTCATCGCCGGCTCCCCCCACAACGAGACCGATCTCCACTCAGCTCTCAGCGGAATATCGGTCGTCTTCGCGAACCTGAACGGCTTTGCCATCGGCGAAAAAGCCGAGATTTACTGGGGAATCCGCATCTTCGAGATCGCAGCCGAGAAAGGCGTCCGCCATTTCATCTGGGGAAGTCTCGACTCGTCGTACAAAATCAGTGGATACAAGCCTCGGTTTCGAACGGGCCATTTTGATGGGAAGTCGAAGGTTGCAGATTGGATTAGTGCACAGCCGAAGGATGGGAAGATGAGCTGGAGTGTGCTGACGAGCTGTATGTATGCGGAGACGCTGTCCGAGATGCTGAGACCGGTTCCCAAAATGATTGATGGGGAGGATGTTATGGTGTTTCAAGCACCTGTTGGTGATGGAGAACCGCCGTTCATTTACTTGGAAGACCTGGGCAGGTATGCATTGTGGTTGGTGGAGAACCCGAAAGAAAGCAGTGGGATGAATCTCAGGATTGCGACTGAGGGTACTGGATGGAAGGGTCTTGCGAACTCTTTCTCGGAGGCTACGGGTAGGAAGGCGATTTTCAGAGATATCACAATTGATGAGTACTTTGCCTCAGGGGTATTTCCAGATCCGGACATGAAAGTTGGACACTCTGTTGGACATGATGATGAGACGCTGCAAACATACAGACAAAATTTCTCTGGGTTTTGGAATACTTGGAAGGAGAATATATTGCAGAGAGACTATGAGCTTCTGGACAGGATTTTACCGGAAAGAGTCAAGAGTGTCAAGGAGTGGATGTTGTTGACGAGGTACACAGGTCAGCCGGACAGCGTATTGAAGGATTACGTTGACTTGGGCGAAGCGAGAAAAGCTGCTGCTGCTGCTACGAAAGCGTAGAAACATGTAATTTGCTGTGGTTATAGTACAAGACAATATATGATTTCATGAGAACTCCCCTGCCGTTGAGGAATGCTTCCCACCGCCGTGATCTCACAGACCTCCACTGATCCTCTCACCCGCCTTCCAAAGCGTCATGATTGGAACAGCCAATCCTAATGCCCAAGTCCCCGATCTCGCCATAGCAAGGATATTATTCTCAATACCTATATACAGACCAGTATATAGCACTCTCAGACCAAGATATTGAGCCGCGCTACGATTGAGATCTTCTTTTGGGATGCCGGCTACGGTTCCTGCTATCTGTGGGAGAGTTAGAATTCCATCCAAGGTGGAGGGAAGTATGAAAGGGGGTCATAGGAGGATGGCTAAGCGCCAGAGAGAATCCTTGCCGTAAACATTTTCAGTAAGTGAGATTGACATACCATAGCGGCGGCGAAAAGTGGAAATGCTTCCAAGGCATTAATATGTGCGCATTGTGCTCTGTAGCACGAGTTCCAGACACTAGTTGGGACTTTGCCTTTGTACCCATCCATATTCGATCTTGGCCTGTAAGTCATCAGCCTCAGTCTATTTGAGAGCAACCTCCAGGTTCCCTTCCTCCTTGTTGAAAAGTGTGACATTCACGTGATACAGGCAAGGAGGACGAGTCGAACCAGGAAAGAGGAGACAAACATACTAAACGACCACTTCCCTCCTGTAGCAGCCATCATCCTCAATGTCGCGTAGTAGCTTGGAGCGAGCGCCAATCCATAAGCGGCGATGATCGATGGGAATGCATATTGGGGTGTTGATTTGTCCATTTCATCCAGGTCTTCTTCTTGGTTCGATGCACTTTCTGCCGGACCTTCGGTTTGGCTGATGGAATGGAAATGAGGAAAGGAACCGAGAGTATTTCTATATTCTCGATGCGTTAATGTATACTAAAAGCTTCTGTGTATGGACGAACTCGCCGATCAAACTGCTCGAATGACGCAGTCCACTATGATCAAGCACGTGACGCGATAATGACTCGGGCTTGGGGAGTGTTACGTGGGGGCTGATGGAGCTTTGATGAGGCACAGTATCATCCCGTGAGCTTTGGACCGTGAATTCACGTCAGGCTTGAGCTACTAGGCTTATGCACTGAGGTTGTGCACCTTCATTTAGCAGATGGCTGAGCAGATAGAAAGAAAAGGAACATGGTGCGGAAGAAGCGGCAAGCAAATATAAACAGTAGACATCAAATGTATTATGTACAGATTAAAGTCACAAAACAGCTTCACCAATACGTAGCATAACTACTCTTTCCCTTGACCACCTTCTCGAACTCTTTGGCAATGACCTGATCGGTTCTCTCACTTGGATGCAACTCATCGTACCACATATAATGATCCAGGCTCAGACTACTTGTCGTGCAATTCGACCCGGTGGCAACATCGCATAGGTAATACTGGCCTTCCACATTTGCTGGCGAGGACAGGTATTTCGTCGGGTTGTTGTAAATGTCAGTCATCAGGCTGTGGACGTCGAAGACGGCAATTGAGGCACCTGGGTACCGCTTGGCGATTTTGATCTCGAAGGGGGCACGGTAGTCGAATATGGAGTTTACGAGATTCGTGTACTCCTTCATTTTATAGCTCACTTCGGTGACGTTCGCTGGCTGGTGGTTTGTGAGTGTGGGAAGGAAGCTTTGACATTTGGGATAGAGAGAGCTTACCTTGTCAGGCCAGTAATGACTCGCAGCCAGCCCACCCTTTCCAGGTAGACCATACAGAGGGGACAACTCAAGTGGCGCGGTATTCATCAAGACGAAATACCTTCCTCCGTTTTTGTAAATCTCGTCGAAACGGTCGAAAATGCAATCGACATAATCAGGAATAGTTGTTCCATGTAAGCTGCTGTCCGTCAAGAAAGCCCCGTTGCCAAGATCGTTCGTCCCTATCCACATCGAGTAAACAGTGTTGTCCTCATATCTATTCGGGTACAGCGTGTTCTTCTTCGTCGTAGCATTGACAAATTTTGTGTCCGCGATGAATGCATCGACTTCATACACGACATCGGGGAACGGCCCGAAGATGGATGCCAGATATCGATAGATAATTTTGTTGTCGCAGACAGCTCCGGACACTGCATAGTTGTACAGCTTCGCGCCCGTGTAGTTTGAGACCCATCGATCCCACGTGATGCCTCCGCCAGGTGTTGACGTACTCGGGGGAAGGAGAAGCCCAGGTGGTGGTGCAGTGCCGTTGTTGTTGATGAAATATCCCAAACGGCTCTCATCAGTGTAGCTACAAAATCGTCAGTTTTGATTTCGGAATTTTCGTCGTAGTCTTCACTCACCTGTCCCCAAATGCCACCAGATTGTCGAAGTACCTGATCCAAGAATGAGACTTAGATCCTCCGCCACGATTACTGCTCTCTGGGACAGCAGAAACGACTGCACTTGCAGCAAGTAGACTTAGAGCCAGGAATTGCATATTGATCCCCTTCGGAACTCGTACCAGTGGGATTGGGCAGAATAAACAACGAAACGAGCAATTGCGAGACGGACAAACAATCGAAAATTCAAGAGCAGATACCTACATTAAATAAACTTTTTCTTGACAAGGTATGACAGCACGATAAATGAAAAACACCATGCCGTATTATTTACCCGGAGCATCATACTCCGCAGAAAGTTCCATCATGTACCCGGATCAGAGGAGCTCATCCTTGCAGACTGTAACCCCGCCTCCAGATCATTGATTAAGGTACGAAGGACGATATGCCACCAAAGCATTCTGCAAGGCATCCGACGAATGGTAAGCATTCCGGTGAAACTATCCTGATGAGGGGCAGCACCCGAGCGAAGCTTAATGAGATGGCGCCCGGGATGGGACAAGAGATGAACCGTGGACAACCTCAGGGGAGGAGAAATCGACGAATGGCAATGGACTCAGGAGAAGGAAATATGGACCCGACGGGGCGGTTCCTGTGATGATGCTTGATGGATTTTGGGGATTTCCGTTCAGGCTGATTTCAATGGCAGTTCGGCAAAGTCTGCAGATCTGCGGAGATGAAGGTGGCAAACGTAGTCCGGTCATGTGATGATGGCCGATGAAAATTGACACTCGACTGAAGACCCGAATAAGAGTAATCATTATTCTTAACCAGGTCAGCAAGATAGAGTTTAACTCTTTGACTCAAACTCTTCAGTTATGATTCAATCATATCGGAGTTTCATAGCTGCACCGAGCCCTCGCAAGGTACTGTGATCAATGTGAAGATACACATCCCGTCTGTTTCTTGAATGTCCCCGAGACCATGGACCTTGAACACATCTTATTATTTCTATAATTTCTGTATCGGGACTAAGTTCCAGTTCTAGAGACGCTTGTGTACCTTTCCATAATTCAAGCAGCGATCTCCAAAGCCTCCGTGTCAGCAACGAGTCCACTCTCCACCATCGCAGCCGATTCCTCAGTACACTTCTCACATCTACATGGCATACCAAACCACCCCATCAGCTTCCGTCTCCTCTCCAAAACCCCCATATTATTACCAGCATTCCCAATATAACTGATACAAAGCTCTTCGCCCTTCTTGCAATCCCGTGTCGCAAACATCGTCACCTCACTACTCGCCGAATCATGTCTCCAATCCACATTCGGACTACAGCTATGATTCAACATGCTGTAAAGACCACTGATACTGGTACCAGGCCAATCGCCAAGAGTCTGACCATGCTTATTGTTTTGTAGCCGGCACTTGATGGTGTGCAGGACCCAGGTGTCATAAAGGGGATTGGTGAAAATGTTGATAGAGAAGGTTTGGAGGATCGAGATCGGCGTTTGGATGTGGTCGGCGAAATTGAAAATGATAAGGTTGGGTTCTTTGAAGTTGTAAGCGGGTGTGAGGCGGACCATGACTTGACTTTTCAGAGGATGCTCGACGTCCTCGGTCAAACTTAAGGCGATGACTCTCATCAAGAGCAGCGCATCAAGCGAGAAATCTGTCGTGACCGTCGCTTTTCTTGCTGCTGCGTACAGGTACTCGAAGTCTTTACCGCAAATCGGGTTGTGGAAAGTGGCGAGTGCAACATCGGCGCAAACTTGCGAGCAGTAGAGCACAGAGCAGCAAGAATTCCAGAAGTTTTTGACTGGACATGCACAACAGGTCGGACAACCGCCAGGATCCGCATCCACACCAACCGAGCCAGCAGACATTTGGTCAATCAGGATAGTCTCCCCAGAAACGATGTCTCTCGTCGCAACTGCTCCAATGCAATCATCTTCAGTCGTTGCTTCATCTCCATTCTCTCCCGTCGTGTTTCGAATTGTACTCCTCACCACCATACAATTCGTCGACACCCTCTTGAAGTCCTCCTCAATACTTTCGAACACAGTTTCGTCTCTGATCAAGAATCCTTCCTTCATAAAAGGATACGGCACAGGATAGACCCCTCCATTCAACAGTGTCGTCTCCTTTTGCGCCTCTGTCATATTTCCACTCTCTACTCTCGCCGACAAAATCTCCTCCCGCTGAGCATACCACGCATCCGAGTTCGAAACCTCACTGGGGAAGAACTCATCATCGGGAAACTTCTCCACGGCCTCCCGACTCAAGCGCATATAATCACTGCAGCAATTCGCGGCCATCAGCCCCTCCATCAGTTCCGTCCAGATCTGCAATTCCAGCCTCTTCAGCATCTCCGTGACTTTCTCAGCCAGTAACTCAGGCGTGGCAACTGAATCAGCCCATCGCATCCACGCTGGATCAGTCGTGTGAAGCACATGTGTCTTCTTGCGAAACGCTTTACGCACTTCATTTCCAAGGACCGAAGACGTTTCAAGTAATCCAGCTTCCACGAGGAGACGGGCTTTATACGCATCGCCGAGTCCAAGCTCTGGGTACCCAAGGAGCCGAAGACAATTCCCGCGAGTCAGCCATAATTCTGGATCGTAAGGCAGAGTGGCGAGAAGCTTCGTGAGTCTGATCACTTCTGCGCTTTCAGACGCGAATTGCTGCGTGATGGTCAGTTGGCTGAATGCTTGACAGGAGTGAGGTACATGGGCTACCTAGCGACGCGCAGGGGAGATCAGGAGCTACAAACTTCGGGGTCCAAGGGTACGGGTGGAGAGATCTCGCAAGCTGAAGAAGGTGTGTATTGTTCTGGTTTCCATGGTGAGTCCATTTTCGAAATCGAAATGTTGATGTAAAGAAGCTCGACAGAAGTAGCTTTGACGAAATGGATACTTTCCTTAAAATTGGATGTTTTTGGATCGCTTTTGACATTTCTTCAGATGGGGCGGTCAGTTTTGGAAATTTTTGTGTGGATTTTAGTAGATAAGGTTAGGCAAGGATAGGACCGGAACAGGAAAGTGGGTCGTTTCCTAGTCAACCTAAGCGCTGAAAATAAACATCCGCTGACTTCGCAAATCATCCCTAGTAAATCTAACACTCTTATGTTGTCTCAATCAAACCTGTTATCACAAGTGTATAACATAGCACATGGTGCTACAATTTGGCTAACATCCCTTCACCTCGAACAAAGCCGAAAATTTCGTGAGTGTGATGGTACAGAAACGCGAACAGTGTGGTCCTACACTCTCAGAAGCTCTCCTCGCGAAACAAAAACTCATGAGAAACCGGTTCCGTATCCTCTCGAACTTCTCTCATGTCGAGTCGATCGTACCATGAGCCATACCACTCGATAAATTCGATGATAGTATCAAATAGATGCAATTTGATGTCGCAACGAGATCTGTCCGTCCCTATCGGCTTATGTTAGCGCGCGGTCTATAGGTACGCACCAAAAGGAGAACCTGTCTCGTGCCCAGGGGCAGGGAGTTACATAGCTAAGTGCGAAATACGGGTACTTACAGCCGTCATGGAACAGTACTCGCCACTGCCAACCGTTTGCTTCAGTATACATTTCCTGCGGGCAGCCTGCTTGGAACATAACAGACAATCTACCTTCTTACAGAACACATAGTACGAAGTCCAGATGCGACCCGATTCACCTCTCTCAGTCTTATTACACTTCACCCTAGTCTTACCGGCCTCGGTTTGGACCAGAACATCAAATCTCTGACCACCCTTCTCGAAAAACCGGTTGCCATTCATGTCGCACTCAAATTGCCAGGAGCACTCGCTGTCGTACTTGTCGAACTGGAAGTAGTATTGATTGTCTATATTCCACCTTGGATAGAATCCGCAGATGTCTGATTTGCGAAAGTCGGATCTTGTACGCCACGAGGAGTATATTTGACGAAAGATATGAATTCATCGTTGAGCCGAAGGGGTCATCCTTTCATAGTCCTGCTCTTTCGTTTAGACGCGACTCCATCAATTTTATCTGGTCTCTGTCCCAGGGAGGTCTGACTTGAGACTCTTCGCAGCTGATTCCATCGCCAAGTGGGTGATCCAGGTTCAGAATGTCATCAACTGATTGCACAACATTGTCTGACGACCACAATGCTTGATACTTCTGGCAAGTCGTATCATGTGCCAAATGCGTCGAGCGATACCCGTGGGACGGCCACATTGCGCAAAGATGTCCTTCAATCCAGAATCTTGCGATGCGATCATGTTCGTCTTTCTTGCTAGGCAGATTCGAGAACTTGACTTCTTCGATTCGATCAGCAAGGAACCTTCGGTTTCCCTCGCGCATTCTCAACGCGTACAAATTCAGCATAGCCTCCAAGTTTACATCATGTGGGGAGGTTATTTCTCCTTCAGGGAGAGTGAAATGCATATCTCCTTCGACACATGAATCTCTCGAATAACAAAATGAGAAGTTGAAGCCCGTCAATCCCTGAGACAAATCCTCCAAGTATGATTCATAGACAGAAAGGGGTTGCACTGAGACTTCCAATGTGATTGCATTCCGCTCGTATTGTCTGCTGACGTGTCGGGGTGGATTCCAGGTCTTGTTCCTCCGCAAATGTTCGTGTTCGTAGAGCTTCACTCGGCAGAGGTGAGGAATATATCGGCTTTTATGTACTGCTAGCTCATCTATCCATGTGCAATTCTCGACAATTTTGATTTCGGTCCCTGAGGCAAACGTGTGGTCTACCACGCTGGAGTTCACGTGAAATTCAACCTGAATTCGAATAGAATTAGCAGAAGTCACTAACTTAGCTTTCAACTTACGATCAGGGTTTCTGGATTCCGAGGGAGACGCAAGTAGAGTCCGTCGCGCACATTTGTCTCAAAGTTGTTATCGTCAATGTCGTCAATGCTGGGGAAAAGGAACCCCTTAGTAACGCCCAAGGAGTTCAAAGCCGTGAAGGTTGCATAATTGAGTCGTAGTGAATCTTTGTAAGCGCCTTGGTTGCCCAGATGTGACTTGTGCCCAGTGCGAGCTCCGAGCTTGAGAGACTGAAGAGTGTCGGCAAGTGGGGCAAGAAACCGGCGCAAATGTAGTTCGTCATCTGTTTCCTCCCACGGGGATTCGACAATCAAGTGAAGACTTGTCAGCCGATCGCATCGCAAAACAATGTGTCCTGCGAGAATATCATACTTCACCCAAGGTCCGAGTTCGAGATGTTCTAGAGCTGAAAATTATGAAGAGTCGGATTGTTCACGTTGCACATCGGCGCCTGTGAGTGGAGGGGATGGACTTATGATTGATCTGACCGAAAGCTTCCTAAGTTGAGGTAATTGAAGTATGTCTAGAACGTGTGTCTTTGTAATTCCAAACGTGGACAATATCAGTTCCTTCAGAGTCGAGGTCGATGGCTGCCCTCCAATCGTCAAGTAACTGTTCAGTGTCCAATATTCTTGCCAATGACCAAGGTAACAAACCGATTCGATTCTGGAGATCAGCTTCAGAGTGCTCTGAGCTTGGGTCGCGAGAGCGTATTTAGTGTCTGAATGGATGGTGGAGTCGATAGTAACAGATCGAACAAAGTTCGCAAGACTTGGGACCTCAATAAGGGTTCTGGAGAAACGTTTGAGATTTCTACAGATAGATATAGCAACAAGAGAGGAATTTGCGGCGCGATAGCTTCCTGAAAAGAGAACTGCACGATAAAGAATAGAGGTAGCCTTGGCATTCAGGAATCTGTTGACACGCGCAAGAGCGTACCGATCGCGCTGTGTGATGGCATGCAACTGAGTATCATCTCAGTCACCCCCAAAGGTATGTCGGGAAGTGGCATGATGGCTCTGCGATCTTGGGCTTCGAAGTTGTCGTACTTCGAAGTGCATGGTGTGTTCGAAGGGGGAGGAAGGTGAAGTTACGTCAAAATTAAGGGCAACCACCTCGAGTAATTGCCTTCTTTAGGCACTAGCGTCATTACGTCTCCAGATCGCAGACGACCTTGGGACGTGCCTCGTGCTGTCTTAGGCCCACAAATTTTTTCATATTTTGCAGAAAATGGCGACAGAGACCTGTTTCTCTGAAGTGAATCACTTAGTTTCATTCAAAGCGGCGGCGTATGCGCTGCAGGCTCTCTTCCGGACCCTGAAAAGAGAATGGATGCTGTACATCTTGCCTTTGTATCTCTTATCACCTTCGCCAGGTCAAGCCTATCAAACCAAGATCCATACCAAAGCAGAAAGTCTGGTATGTCGTCAAAAATATGCGTGACGTCTGGCCCGCAGTTCACTAACAGGTTGGCATTTGTAGTGCAGTAAACCAGAATTCGCCAATGCCATCCCTTCTCTTCGGGGAAGATCTAGCGGCCAGGTGGCCATCCAGCCACGTCTCCCTGCTTGAGCTTTCTGCCCAAAAAAAATACTCGGAACGCCAGAGGTCACCTCGATATGTAGTCTCACTCTGTACCCGGCCTATTTTTGTTGAGCTAGCATTGCAGCGTGCAGCTGCATCAATTTGAGTTCCGTCACTCAGGGTGAAGCAGTACCTTTGCCTACTCTTTCGACCCAAGGAGCATCAAAATTTGTATCCACTGGACAGTTCACGAAGTGCCAAGTATTGAACCCACGAATTCCAGAATTGCGGAAATCGGGATCCTGTACCCCTCCTGCAGTGTGTTTCAGAAACGCTCCGAACTCCTCGTTGAACATAAGAGGTCTAATGGCGGCGAAATCATGGTACAGTCCAGCATCCAGGTGGATCCTTCGCTCGAGTTTCCACACATCCTGGTCGGTCCAGAATCTACTACAGATGTCCGACAAGCGAATACCATTGCAGTATCTGCTCTATACCAGCTCCTGTGAGATTTCTCGCTGCGAACAGCATATTGCCATGATAATTAGTATTGCTTTCACTTCCGACAGAGCGAAACGCCGGGGGGTGGTGTGCATGATCATCATTAGTCCATGTCAGCTTCAAAAATCGCACGGCTGCAACCTTGCTCGGATCACTCCGAATGGCAGCTTGAAGTTGTCGGATATTCGTTGATATCAAATGCTGGTCAGTTTCATCACTTTGACGTCGAACTCGATGTCCTGATATAGGAGTATTGTCACCATGTGGTGAAGTGCTCGATTACCCCTCGTAATTGAGCATATATCCTAATTGCTGATATTTATATCGCGAGGTATCTGTTGGATCAACTCGGTAGGCAGGCGATCGAGAGGCATAGCCGAATAAAGTCTCTCTGTTGAGATCTCAAGGTTCGAGACGATGAAGCCTCGAACAAAGTGCACGGCAGGAAGCAAGGGATGAAACGAAATTATACTGCACGTGATCCAGCCTGCGCTCTTTCCATGCATGTAACCATGAGATGTCTTGCTGGGTACCGTGTCACGATCAAGCTGTTACTGACCCCGAATCCTTCTTCAGACTGAAGCATTTCCAAAAGAGGTATTCGAGCTGAGCTCTGCGATGCATTTGATGTTTCATTGGATAGGATGAAGAGGTTTGTTGGGGTGCTTAGGCCACAGTGCTTCCGTCCAGGGAAATGGTCTCACTGATTTTGTTCGCGAGGATGGAGACAGTGGACGAGATTTTGTCGAATGATGGACTTGTCTTGGGGCTCAGGTGGGTAACATGCCGAATGTGCTGTGCCTCGATGCTCATTTTCGAAAACGGTCAATAGGCTGGCCCCTCGGCTGGTTCTTTGATTATTCCCTGGAAGTTCGTCATTCTTATTCTCTGGAAGTTCTTCTTGATCATCGCCGGCTTGGTGACAGTTTTGGCACTAATGAATTTCATGATAGTCACTTCCGATTCACTTCAATCTCTCATATTTCTAATGCTTGGTCCCGCTTAAAAAGTAGATTTTGCTTGCATTAAAGTTACTTTTGAGGTACACAGGGAACTCTACAGATTCAAATGCTTGTAACGCCAAACATTCAGAAACGTATGAATCAAATTCTTACACAGCACGCATAATCCCCTTCTTGTCTTTTGCAGAAGTCACAACCTGCTCCCACTCCAAATCTCTAGTCGCTCTCGGAGGGTTCGCAACACAATAGTACACATCTCCAGGTTCAGGGCCAGAACCGTCTGCATTCCTATCATTCGACCCACAAAAGCTATATCCGTTTGCATACTTCATACAGAGCGGGATACTGTACCCGTAAGGGAGGTCGGAACAATCAGAATCATAAGTGCAGCTTGGAGATCGATCTCTGAAGCCACTGATGCAGTATGTGTTTCCGTCGTCGCAGCCGGATCCGCGCTTCAGGCAACCAATACAACCTCCGTTGTTGGACGTGCTATATGGTGGATAATCGAGGCGGTGGCAGCCAATCGAGACGTCACATTTAGTGAGTGTGTTGGAGTTCTGGCAGGTTGGCACGACAGTACTTTTTATTTACGAGTGAGTGGAAAATTCTTTGACAGGGTGTGCAAGAGAACTTACGAGGTGGTGACAATACTGCAGGTAGGAGACGCTGTGGATGTGGATGTGAATGTTGATATTGTCAAGGTTACGCTCGCCTGTGATGATCAGCACCCGACTTCAATTCCAAACTAGCACAGGATAAAGGGACGAGACGTACAGCAAGACCAGTCTTCGTCTGTGTTGGCGTGGCAGTCACTGTCGCCGAAGTCAAAACACAGCGACATGCGCTGCTGAGTCTTGCTGTCTGAGCAATCTTGTTTGCTGAAGTGCACGCTGAGGAAGCTTTCGATGGGAACGTGTTGATGGCTTGGCGTTTGTTGATGATGACCGGTGAGGCAGAAACGGTAGTAGAACACAGTATCGCAGGAGTTGTTGTAGAGAGAAGATTTACAGTCGATGTGATTGTGTTTGTCGGTGTCACGGTCGTAGTTGCTGCCACTCCAGTGACTGTTCTCGTGCCGGGAGTTGAGGAGAGGAGGGAGATGCAGAAGGAGGATGCGCTCAAAATGTCTGCGCCTTTGAAAAAGCGGTAGCAGTTATCTGATGACTGTCAATAAAAGCTCTGAGTGCTTTTGGTGGGTTGATATACCTCCGCTACATGCCTGCTGCCTGGCTTCCAGTTCTGTTGGGATAGCAGAGACAAGGATGTTAGAAAAGAGGGCGAGAAGTGCTGGTGTAAGTGGTGAGAAATGCATCTTGAAGTCAGCAGACTGGATGATCGGGATTAAACTTTTGAGCTTGAATAAAGCAAGCTATGTGCTAAGATTCCTTTTATATATTCCTTCAAGGTACCAAATGCTCTACGAAGCTATTGAGATTTGACTTCGTATTTTCAGCGTCCTCGACATGCGCTTGTGGCTTCACCTAACGGGTCAACATCCAAAAGAGAAGGGTAAACACCTTTTCCATGCAGCTATCAACAACTCCATGATCCACAACTCCATAGTAGACCCGTTTTTCTTGCGGAGAGGCCGTAACGTGGAGCGGCTGAACAGTAGTAAAGCTTCTAGACTCTCGCTTAAGCTTGACCGCTCCCCTTCTTGGGATCAAGCAATGGTTTTCAAGGGCACTAAGGTAGCTCATAATTCCCGTGCGCCAGCCACAGTACACTCGACGTCTTAGACAGGAACAAATGAGGTAGCAAGGGATGAACCAATAACACGTGGTACTGAGCTTGCACTTGGACTTCTTAGGTAGAGTAAACACCGCAACAACTCATACTCGGTAGCTACCCAACTTAAAGCGACACCACAATTTTATATTAAGCTGTCAGAGGATTGTGTTATTGGGAATCGCAATGTATACAGGAGCTGTTGTGACTGGCCCCGACGACACGTGATCACAAGTCGTCATAATGACTTGGAAGTCCTGAAATGCCACAACGCTCGACAGATACAAAATGCGTCTTATACCCCATTATATTATGACAGCACTTACTGAGATTAGCATACTTATATCAAGATTGTTGTGACTGCCTTTGGGTCACTCTGATCCTTATCTGTTACTATTGACGGTTGCTATTCAACACATGATTCAGCGCTTATCTCGCGAACCGTGATGTCAAGAATATAAATCGTGATAGAATTGACCGGAACCAATCACGAATGTAGCACGGTCAGGTATAAATAGAAATAGAACTCCCTTTGAAATATTACTCCTTGCTAAAGATAGCTTGGAACATTGCTATTAGCTCTTCGGACAAGAAGTCACACAACTTGAAGACAATGTCACATTTCCATCCATCAGGTCCACCACCATCTTACAGAACATACGGTCAAGTCACCCACGAGCAAATAGAAGTAGAGATTCAAGTGGAAGAACGCTCATGGAAAGAAGAAGGTCACTACGGCCTGACCCTCCCAACGCCAACGCCACGACCTTACGGCCTCCCAGATTATGTGTGGATATGGGTTCCTCTCGACGATGTCTTCACTATGCCGCAGCTCTTTGCTTTGGATCAACATGTCACTCACACGCGAATGATCAGATTTGAAGTTGCGGTTGGTAAACGTCTTGAGTACATTCAGTGTTTGACGCCAAATTCGGCAGTAGATCCTCATCAGAGACCGTTTCGGCTGGAAACCGAAAGATTTGCGTTGGATCCGGCAAGTCGGAATTGGAATGGTCAGGTTTGGCTTTATTGACTGTACCATCAGGTGAAAGATAGAGATAGAGGTGAATGGGCTTAGCGAGGATGGGTCAGGCGTCGGCTCGTAGTTTCTGTTTCGGGAGAACAGTACCTAGAGATTGTTTGTATTGAAATCATTGCTCATTTTGATTCCTTTTCAGATGGTCATGGATATCGTCATTTCAATAGAATGGTGTTTCAAAGTGAGCATCTAACGTTCAGTGCCAGAATCATGCAGGACATTCACCCGAGATATGAACTCTGAGCATATAATATGGCCTATATATCTGAGAGTTGGCAGTACTCCAAGATCCTTATTGAATCACACTCACCCCCGCGGATGAACCAGACTTCTATATATGTTGATCTCTCCCTCCATACTTTCTAGTATTCCGAAGACCAATGCCAAGTGATCATTTAATTCAACAACTTCAGAACTGTCTGATATCCAAATCCGTACCACATCTAAAACAACCCTGCCATATCAAAAAATGATCAACGCAACCGGCTTCGGCCGCCGCAACACCAAACAAATAGGAGGCAGGCTAGGCTATTGACCGAACGACCGTCCCACAACCCCTTCATCACCCTGGCCCGACTCCCTAGCCCTCATCACACCCTTTCCCCTTCCCATTTACCTCAACGGCCTCTTCATCTCCCGGTCGGACAGACATCGCACACACATTGAGCAGATTATGTCCGTGAACCCACTGCTCACCGAGACCAAGTCCTCAAGTATCTTACCTACCTAGTAGGTAAGGGCCGATTGCTGAGAATCAAGGACATGGTTCCGTTTGGTGGATATGAAGTGAACTTCGGCTGGATAAATGCACAGTTAGAGCAAGAGGGTGGACTGAAGAAAGTTATGTTTACGGTGAAAGACTGGGAGTTGAGTCCAATCACGACTGTACTGGGACCCGTGGTGCAGAATATGGTGTTGAGGGATCACAAGTTTTATTTCTTCGTTGTCAAGGATACTGATGAGAAAAAGGATGGGACTGGCCAGAGTTCGAGAATGCATCTTAATTCCAGTGCGATGCGGGATGATAGTTCGAAAGTTGCGCGGGGACATGAGATGTCAAGCAAGAGCGACACGACTAGGCACAATGTTCCAACTGCAGCTCTCTCTCTCTATCACCGACCTTAAAACATCTTCAACCCTCCCCAAAACCAGGCCTCACAATGATTCTGGATGCTCACAACATACCAAACCACATATCCACTCTCTAATCTCTCAAACTACAACTCACTACCACCGAAATCCTACTACGACTCAAAGAATGCGCTGATGCAGGATATATGGAACGTTTAGAAATCAACGTGTACAGATGGAATGTCGACTGACTAGCAAGACACTAAGTACCGAAGAGGGAGGGAAACAGATAGGATATGCGTACGATGGGAGACCGGCGAGGAAAAGGAGTGATTATCCGAGAACGATGGTGAGTAGTAGAGAGCTTGCGAAGGATGGGTGGGAGAATACTAGGCCGAGGGAGTTTGTGGTGTTGAGGAGGTTGGTAGAGGAGTAGAAGTCTGTTGGATATGTGCCGGGCATGAAAATAAAAAGGCCATTGACGTGTTCCAGTCGGTTGAGGTATGTTGGTGTTTAATTTGAATGCAGCTTGAGTCTCGCTTAGCGTGATTTGTTTACTTCACCACTTTCCATCAATAGCACCCTTTTCCCCCCCACGAATTGGACAATCGCCAGAATAGCCCAAAACTATTGTTCTAAGTCTGAGCCACAGTCTAAGATCGTTTAAAGTGCCCAGTTGCAACGTAAATCCTTTACTGACCTGAAGTTGATGATCTGAATGGATCACTAACTGAATAAGCAAACAATCACTTATGCACAAAGACAGAATATTAGTGAATAATCTATTTCTCTTCCTCAATCAACCTCCATCTCATAGAACAGCCCAAGCGAACCTCCCTACAGCAACTCTCAAAACCTCAATCCCACTCAAGCCTCCCCAAAGTAACGTACTCATTCCCCTGCAACCCCATCACCCACTCATAGCTCCTCTCTGCTCCCTCCCATCTAGGATCCTCCCCTCTCGGGGTAGAATCAAAGCCCCACCCTAATCTATCCTTCCACCCCTCCTTTGCCATCTCACCCATCAACCGACTCTCCTCCCACAACCAGATAGAAACATCCATTCTCTTCAGATGTCCCGCCTTAACGCGCTCGGCTAGCCGTGTTTTGATTCCGGCCGGAATGAGATCTTTGTTCCAGATCTGAATGTCCATGAATTACATAGGCATGGTTTGCCAGCCGAAAGCGGCCGGAGAGACGGAGTCCTTGTTGCGAGGCGGTGCTGGTTCCGGTATTGGTAATGCCGCTGGTGTTAGACTGTTGGATCTGGGGCTGGGTTTGTCTCTGAGCCAGACTCAATCGTGAAGTCACAGAGCCACTTCGCCACTCGTCAGGTCCCCGCGAACTCCCACCATGTAGCCCTCCCGTTTTTAACGCATCCCTAAAGTTACTCGATCCCAGATGTTTGTCCTGATTACCTCTCCCAGGCTTTCCCTTTTCTTCAACGTCAACATCAACATCAAGCACATAACACCTGCAATCTCGCAGCACCGTAGCCCATATCCCCGGATTCCCGATCGACGTCCAATAACTCCTCACAAACCTCACATCCCTCTTCCCCTCATCCATCTCTAGCTGTGCAGCAAGCCATACCTGAGAAAACTTATACCCAATCAGAATCCTCCCTTTCCCAAGATGTCGTGCGATCCGTTCTATGGTTTCTTCGTTCGTGAGGGTGGGGTTTATGGTCGCTAGGTGCGAGGGATAGAAGGTTGGGTATTCGGTGGGGACGGTGGGGGTGGTTCTTGGATCTGGCTCTGGATTGGATCCTGACGGGGTGGAAGAGAAGGTCGAGGCAGATGAGAGCGTGGGGTCGGGAGAGGGCCACACGGGTATGTATTGCGGCTTTCTAGAGAGCCGTCCCGTCAGGCTGGGGTATGGGCCTGCAGGTGTCGAGTTGGGTTGGCTTTGAACTCCTCGCAAGTATTGAGATAGTCGAGCTGCTTTCATGTAGTCGTGGAATCTTGACATGGTTTGAGCTGTGGTTTGAAATGACTTTGTGTGGGTTCTTTCGTTTAGTTGACAGTCCTCGAGATGGAGATATGAAGGTTCGTCCTTTTTTTATACGGTTTGGATGTCAAGATGGAAGGACTGGAAATGAAGCCACGGTGGAAGCGGCTTGGAGGAAGGCTAGGGTTGCCTGGGATTTATACCCTGCCCGTTCCCCCTCTCAAGCGTATTTTTAACTCGGGAGGGGTCTAAAATAAAGGGGCAAGAATCGCTGTGATTAGAGGCTTTGGCTGATGACTTGCTGTTGTGAATACTAAGCACAGAGAACAAGAATGCTTCTTGGATGACACTTTGGCTACCATGTGATTGCGATGGAAGTCTCCAATTCGAAACCGACAAGCGCATTGTATCCCAGCGCTTTCAACTCTATTTATGTACATTCTTCCCACTTCTCTTCAAAGCTTTTTCATCTCGGCTTGTGGTTCGCTGCAAGTGTAGTTCCTCTAGACGTCGACTTCTGACCCTTTGCAGTGACCTAGGTAATTCTCCTTCACTCTTGACCTTTTCCATCTCAGCCTGTTCTTTATCTTTCTTAGTTTGGCTACGTGAGAAGGTTGTCCTCCTCCTGACCAACCCAGTCAGTCTCTCCTCGGCTGGCTCAGGCATCCTATCTCTACCTTCTTGCTCCTCGTCGTCATCCTTGGCGATAGCCTGGTCAGTCTCGATGAAACCATCATTCTGTCCCATATGCATCCTGTCAACATAGCCCTTGTAATTGGGTCTCGTTAGCATGCCGCTGCGGAATTCGTTGGCGCCGACTAAGAGCTTCACAAGGTCAATCAGCTCTTCTAGATACTCGATGACTTCGATCTGTCCCGCACTAGCTGCGTTCCAGCTTAGGAACTTCTGACGCACAACTCGCTTGACCATAGTCATTTCGATTTCGGAGCGTTCGCTGGAGTTGTGATGGTGAATGTCCCCAGCGAGGACAACTTCGCGGACACGATTGACCATGCGAAGGTGAGCGAGACGAGCAGAGGGGAGGAATTGCGGAAGTGGTAATTTGGTTGTGAGCGCCTCATGAACGGCAAACAGAACGATTGTGATGGAGGCTGCGACATTACGACGATATGGATAGACCTTTTCATTTAGCTCTTCCAATACACCGGAACCGTACTCGTGACGGAGATGAAGCATGTTGTCCATCCTGTCGACCACGGCGTGAAGGACGTAGAGGATCTCTGCGTATACGAGAGCAAGGCCTTCGAATGATCCTTTGAGACGAGGCTCGTTGGCACAAAAGGGAAGGAATGTCTCCGCCGCGGTAAGTGCTCCTTGTGCTTTGCCTCTGGCCCTATCGAAACGAGCCGAAACTTCTGCTGAGTGGACGTTGATGTTCGTTTCCGTTTCGATACCGTAGGCCAGACAAGCTTCCATTTCGCTTATCTGTTGGATCGACGCTGCCAGCGACTCGACCAGTCTATCTCGTGCTCGGACTGGAAAAAGGACGACTTCAACAAGCAGTGCCACGACACCCCCGATGAGGAAAGCGATGAGACGCTTTAGGAAGTTCTCTGTTGCAGTTCCCGGCACAGTCCCATCTACAGTGGCCAGTGCCACCACACACATCGAAATGATGGACACCATTCCGGCCTTGACATATTTGCTACCCAGCTGAATGTAGGTGGAAGGTATGATACCGATGACAAGGACAATCACGCAGACCACCCGATCGCCATTTCGGGCTTCGTATGCCGCATATCCCCAGATACAGCCAATTGTTGTACCCACGGCTCGAACCATGAATGTCATGACAGAAGTACCTATGGCAACCTCGGTGATGAGGACAAGCTGGAGCGAAGCCCAAAGTCCACGGTTCAGCGAATACCAGACATTCCAGTTGGAGACAAATGCAGGCCAGGAGACTAGGAAGACTGCCACTGTAAGCTTGATGGCATACAAGAAATCTTCGCTGTCCGCCAGATACTCTATCACGTCTGCCAGACAATTTCGCAGACGGTAGATCCAAGTGCCCTTGTTTACGGCTCGTTTGGTTGTTTGGTGAGCAGCAAGGCTTGGGTCTGGAGATTTTGAACTTTGCTTAGGAGGAGCAGATTCGACATCTTTCTTGTTCAGTAGAGTTTCCTTGCTAGCCATAGAGTCATCGTCGTCGTCTTCAGTGACATCCGTTCCCTTGCCAGTCCGAGCTTCCTTCCTTGCGTTTTCTGGCAATGCAAATGGCTCGTCTTCGCCACCAGACATAAGCCACTTGCGCCAATTGATCCTGGGTGCATAAAGCCTCGATCGGCCATGTCTCGCCTGTCGTTTTTCCACCAATAACCTTGAGTGGTGAAGCATCTGCAAGGTATGCAAAGCAGCTTGACGCAGATTCAGCAGAAAAGAAGATACCAAGAAAGTTTCCATGCGAGGCATGATATCAATCTGTGGATGTTCCAGATCGTGTAAAGATGCGGCAGTCTCTAATGCGGATGCCGAGTCTTTGTCAAAGTTCGCCAGTGCCTCTGTCAATATATCGACGCGGATATCAATCTCCTCAAGCTGGATCCCAGAAGGAGCTCGTGCCCCCGAGGGTAACTTTGGGACATCGTAGCAATATGCTAAGCAGGACGTGACAGCATCTACGCTTCTATCGATAGCATCCTGTAGATCTGCAAGCGGTTTTGTAATGCGACCCACCAGATACTTTAACAGCTCGATGTCGCCAGAAGCAATCTCCTTGTGCGGTTTGATCAACTCCAAGTTATCTAGCTCGCGTTGTAGCCTGGTCTTGCTCTTGTTCCTCGATTTCCTATTCTTTCCCTTCTTCCGCCTTTTCGCGTCTCGCTTCTCGTCATTAGATTCGTCTTGAGAGCTCTCTACTCCGGTACCCGGTCGAGAGGATTCGTCGCCACTTTCAAGCCCTACAGTTTTCTCCATTTTCTTGAGCTCATGTTCATTTGAGGTTTCGGGATCTTCTTTGTCGTTATCGTCTCCCATTAAAGCGTACTTGCTCTCACAAGCGCCGATCAAAGCTATAGTGTTTGCCACAAGCTTATTCATATTGTGATCACTTATGACTTTCAGGTCCCTCGGAGGAAGGACGGCCCATGCTAGTTCGAAATTGCATTCCTGCTGCGCAGCTTTACACCCGGCTAACTTTGCACGCAGTTTCGGTTTTGCATCAGTCAATGACTTTAGCTTTACAGCTTTGGGCGGTTCGGCGGCCTTTGGCTTCGATTCCTCCTTTTGCGCCTTTTTCAAAAGTGCGAAAAGTTTCTGCACAAACGAAGGCGATTCTGTTTTAGATTCTGCTGGCTCTTCTGCAGCGGTTGCAGGTCCACTCAACTCAGCCTTTTGCTTCCCTTGGTCATCAACAGCCTTAGCAATAGCAACAAAGTACTGCCCAGCGTCTCTTAAAGCTCCCACAGTCTCTCCCAATGTCTCAATAGTAGTTATACCAAGGAAACTACTTGAGAACTCCGGGAATACTAGCATGTTGACAAGCAACAAAATCGCCACAGCTGTAAGAATTGGATACAAAATGACGGTAGCACTTGCAGAAGAAACAGCTGTGGAAGTACCAGTCAAGCTGACTACACAGACAATAACCAACAGCAAGACGAAAATGAACAGTCTCGGCGTATGTGACCGCAGAAATCCATGGAATATCAAAGCCGCAGCCAAAAACACACCTTTCACAGTGTATGCCGCAGGAGCATTGTTTTCATAAACCAGACTTGACAAGTAGATTCCAAGAACAGACCATCCAACTCCTAGTACTGTCCCTGATACAGCAAGCACGAGAGCTTCAGCCATCATACCAAATCTCCTTCCCGGATGTCCAAAGACCGTTGTGATAGGCGCAAGATACGCGGCACGTCCATAGACTTGCACAATAGCCGGTATCAGCGCCAATATCACGGTGATTGTGGTTGCCAGGGTATTCTTGAACATCCTCTGCCATAGATGGTTGGTGAGAAGATTCGTCCAGATTGCCTGCGCCCTCTTCTCCACCCATTGATCCAGCTTCTTGAAAACATGTTTCAAGTTTTGCTGCGAGGTAGCACCCATTATGGGGTAGGCAAGGGTATATTTGAGGGTTTAGAGATGCTTCTTTCGTGCCGGATGAGGTCGGATTTGTGACGCGTCGTCATGGTATCGAAGGAGGAATTGAGGACGTAGCTCGGGTCAGTAGAGGTCAATTGGTGTCTGGGAGAGAGTTTGGTAAGATTGGAACATTCGTGGTATTACTGTAAACACTGATGCATGTTGTCGAAGTGGAATGAAGCCCGACAAGCATCTGAAAGCTTCGTGAAGTATTTTAGCGCTCGAGGTCATCCGCGGGCTACCGTAGCTATCAGACCCCGCCATGTTCATCATCGCATCGCATTCCAGATCCTAGGCACCCCTCGTTTCTTCTGCGCAGCAACTCCTCCTGACCACTCTTAACATCTGACACCTCTTCAAAATGGCGCCGTCTTCAACCGTAATAGTGAGGAGCTCTTGTTAGCATTCTTGTCACAAGTTCGCACTAACAAAGATCAGGCCAAGCTCAAAGTGCAGCTCAAGCTGTCCATCGCCCGGCTGCGAATGGTCCAGCAGAAAGATGAAGCAGTCTCCAAGCAACAGCGACGCGCAATGGCCCAGCTTTTAGAAGCCGGAAAGGTCGAGTCTGCAAAGATCCGCGTCGAGAATATCATCCGCTCCGACATCACCACCGAACTCCACGAGATCCTCGAGCTATACTGCGAACTGCTCCTTGCGCGGACAGGCCTCATGGAGGCGCAAACCTGCGATCCGGGGTTGGAAGAAGCTGTCAAGAGTCTGATATATGCGGCGCCGAGGACGGATGTTAAGGAGTTACAACAAGTCAGGAATCTGCTGGTTGATAAGTACGGCAAGGAGTTTGCGCTCGAGGCTATTGAGAATAGCGATCAGAAGGTCAGCGAGAAGGTGCTTAAGAAGCTTACCGTCACGCCACCTGCGCAGGAGCTAGTCAATGGTTACTTGGAAGAGATTGCGAGGACGTATGGTGTAGATTGGCCGAAGAAACCAAAAGAGGAGCTGGGCGAGCCACCGGAGTATGTGGATGATGACGATGATGAGAATCCGAGTGGAGGGCAGGCACAGAAGAATCTGGAGGCTCCGTTAGCAGCGGATGGAGGGAAAGCAGTTGAGGAGAGAGAGGCGTTGAGTAAGGCGACGCCGCCGAGGAACTTTGGTCCTACGAGTCCGTTGAGGGTAAACCCACCGAGTCCGAGCACAGACAATCTACACCCTAGGGTCAAGGGGACACTGGATCTGAAGCCGACGAAGAAGATGGTAGAATCTGGGGCTGGGAAGGGCACGCAGAGTAAAGGTCCTGTTGGCGGGACGATACCTGATGTGGATGAGCTGGCTAAGAGGTTTGCGGCGCTGAAGAAGTGAACTTTGGATAGGAGGCATAATTGGAGTTTGGTGTTGGTGGATCTAGTCAGCGAGAAGCATAGGGAATGAAGCGATTTCATTACACAAACTCTTGAAGAACACTGTCAATTCGTTCTGTTCAGTGGACTTACAGTCCTCTATTTGATTGATGACATTAGGCAGAAAGCGCCGATGACGGTCTTTCGGATGTACAGAACTCAATAGCTTCTAGGCAGACCCAAGACCTTTTCGCCCACATAATTCATAATCATCTCTCTGGACACAGGTGCGATCCTCGGCACGAAGCACTCCCTTAAGTACCTTTCAACATGATACTCCTGTGCATAACCCATACCTCCTAAACTCAACACACTTCGCTCGCAGGCAGTAAAAGCTGCTTCAGCAGCAAGATACTTAGCACTATTACAAGCAACTCCCACCGCTGCCTGCGTCACCGTCTCATCCGTAGTCGACTGATCATAAAGCCTCGCCGCATGATAAGTCGCCAACTTCGCAGCCTCAAGATGCATATACGCATCCGCCAGCGGATGTTGAATCCCCTGATTCATCCCAATCGGCCGTCCAAACACAACTCGCTCTTTAGCGTAATTCGAAGCCCGGTAAAGAGCAGCATAGCCGAGACCAAGCGCTTCACCAGCAAGAAGGCAGCGCTCGGCGTTCATGCCATGCAGAACGATCTTGAAGCCTTGCCCTTCCTTCCCGATAAGCGAGTCAGCTGGGATGGTGTAGTTGTCAAAGAAGACTTCATTCGCATCTATAGCCCTCCCGCCCATCTTCTTGATCCGCTTGAGTTCCAGACCAGGCTGCTGGCGATCGAAATCGATGAAGAATAATGAGAGGCCTTCAGATGGTTTCTGGACTTCTTCTAGAGGCGTCGTGCGTGCGAGCAGAATCATCTTCGTAGCCACTTGGGCGGAGGAGATCCAGATTTTCTGTCCGGAGATCTTGTAGGTGTCACCAGAGCGAATGGCTTGAGTTCTCAGTTTGAGGGTTTCGAGACCGGTGTTGGGCTCTGTGACGCCGAAGCAGGCGCGCCAGGTGCCGTTTATGAGGTTGGGGAGCATACGTTGGCGTTGTTCTGGTGTGGCGAATTTGGCGACTGGTTGTGTTGCATAGACATCTATAAGGCGTGAGTAATGGTGGTTAGGTGTAATTGGAAGAGTAAGGACGACTTACTTGCATGTATTGACTGAGCACCTGCCATACCTGCTCCGCTCCTAGGATCTGTAAGTTACTGATGAGACTGGAGAGAAAACGACCCACTCGGAGATGGTGTGAAGCATCATTGTTGCCTCCGATATGCCCAGTCCAGCTCCTCCTAGATATTCTGGCAGAGCTATTCCAATCCAGCCATCTTTTGAAAGATCTCTGTGTAACTCAAGGGGGTATTCTCCTGATTCATCATGCGCTGCCCAGTATTCCTACTTAGACATCAATACTAGGCCAAGGAATCTCAAAAACATAGGGCGAGTAAAGCACGAGTAGCGTAGTAGTGGTCTTGTAATATCCTGCTTGAATTCGGAGTTCCAAAGCAGCGCTGAACAATAATAGGGACATCGTAAACATGCCAAATCAAAATATTGCCTCGGTAAACATGCTAACCGAAGGGCAAGATCGGAAAACGACCGAATTTACGATTGATGTTTTCGAGACATATACTGACATCTGGATATTTGGAACATATTTTAGATATTGCTTCTCTAACTTGCAATTGAGTGTCTGAAAAGCCACTAGTTTCCATCAAAGTATTTGCTCGACGAGGAGGGGACAGCGAAAAGCATCGTAATCCTGACATGCGGGGATGATGACGTGAGGATCTGAGACATCTGACTAGGGAAGTTCGAAGCATGTTTGGAAAAGGTGAATTGATGTACTTAGAGGACATTTGGGGGAAGGACAAAAAGAGAGAGGAATTATTGACGAACAATTGAGATTCTACATTTTGTACTTGAAATAGCTGGGAAGAGGAGGAGGAGGTTGTTCCCGGACCATTCCCCTTAGCGCCGATCGATGCTTGGCACAATCACGTGGTAGGTCGCGCCACGGAAGCAGGGAAGCTCGACCAAAACAATGAACCGAAACAGATCCACCAAATTCATCAACTTGCCAGCTTCGCCCACTCACGACAACAACAATCCAGGACTTCGCAACTAATGCTATAGCTTTAGCTCTACACGAAATGCTTTTATGATCACCAACTGAAACTTCTCTGGTCGACTGTGTTGAATCCTACGCCCTCGACGCGCATTGTTTTGATTCGATATCATGGCTGCAATTCGACCAAATCCGCGACTTCAGGTCGGATCAGCACCATGGGTAGCTGAAGAGCGTTCGTCTGCGCTTCAGATTGCAGAGGCTGAGACGGAGGAGTTCACGTTTTCTGCGAGAAATGAGGTGGACTGGTTGAATGAGCATATGGCGGAGATCTTCAGCAAGAATCAGGTGTAGGTAAACACGATTGTGAATATGGGCCGTACTGACAAATACCGCGCAGTAACGTAGCGGAAATATTCAAGACACCTGGAAAACTACGAGGGAAGACACCAAGGACTGTTCGGAAAGGCAATCCATTAGACGCGCGTGCAGTAGGTGGGATGGATGCGAACTGAAGATATCCACTAACAGTATATAGCCATTGACCGATGTCTTCTCTGCGACGCCCCAAGCCCGAGCGAGCCCATTCAAGCAAATACATTTCGAACGACCGGTCTCTACATTCCGGGTGGCTGAAGATGATCCTATGGATGAGGACGAGCAGGTCCTTCCAAGTACCTCAAAAGCACATCACAAATCACTCCCAAAACCTATACATAACACTTTCGACTCGGGATACCATGGCAGTCAAGCAGATGATGCGACCCAGCCAACTCAGCCCAATGATCCATTTGTTATCCACCAGACACCGCGAGTCTCGCCCGCGAAGTCTGCACCGAAATCCGCACCTGTTGCGTCTCCAGTATATTCCGAGTCGGAAGACGATTCTGATGAGAACGTCGTAATATTGGGCCGCGATACCGAAGAGCCCGAGGAACGACGCACTACTGAGGGATCTTTCCAGTCCGCGAGGGAGGAACAGACGCGTCATGCGACCGAGGCTCCTCAACCAGAGGTCGAGGAGATGGTGGAAAAAGAAGAACATGTTCAACAAGAATCTGAGCAACCATCATACCCCGTACTCGAGTCACCAATGGAAGTGCGATACCAAGGACCGGCTTCCCCACCGAAAAGATCACCCGTGAAGTCTTCACCAGTCAGACAATCACCGGCCAGATTATCACCGACGAAGGATGTACAACTGGTTGCTGAGGAGGCAGAGGAGGAGATTCCAGAGGAAGATGTGCATATGGATGATGCTCATTCTCCAAGTGTTCACTCGCCATCCGAAGGTTCCAGCCCTTTCAGGCCTATCGTACGGAAGAGCAGTTTGAACTTTGCTTCGCTCCCAGCCCGAGAGCCGTTGACGACCAAGAAGAGTATCGGCAACCGAGTCTCCCGGACCAGCCAGCTGGAGCAGTCAAGGACCAGCTATTATGGCCGACAAACTGGTGGCAAAAGCTTGGGCAATACTCATCACGATGAGGAAGACGGGGATGATGAGATGGATGTGGATGAGCCCATGAAGGATGACACTGATACTAAGATGTCGCGTCTACACAACAAGACCTCAACCCAGAGACTGCAGGATCAGATAAGCAAGCTGGGGCAATCTCAATCCAATGTTCGGCCATCGAAATCATTTGCTAGCAGCAGTATGGCTCAATCACAGCCTAGCCAAGTGATGCAGGGGGTTCCAGTCCAGGACGCGAGGTCAAAATCTCCAGAGCGCCAAAAATCGCCAGAACGGAAATCTCGCCTTCCAGGAGCATTCCCTGATGATGAAGATGACAGCTGGATTGGACCCCCTCCTCAAGCTGCGGCTGAACCCTCAATTTTCAGTCCTCGCCCTCCCATCACTAAGAGCCACACAACAGATGTAATGGAGCAGATCCATGGAAAGGAGAGTGTCGGAGGAGAGCAATTCAATATTCCTAAACGAGGTACCCAGCAACGAAATCCGTCACCGATCCGAGAACCTATTATCCCAGAACGAACCACCAGTACTCTTGGTCACATGAAATCGGTTTCGACCTCTGTCCTGCGATCACCGAAGAAGGCTGGAGACTCTCCTGGTCTTAAGAAGACAATTTCAGTATCAAATCCCACACCTTCCATTCATACCATCGATGAAGGACGGGCGACCTCACCTCCCAAATCGCCTTCGAGAAGTTACAAGGGCAGTCCGCTGAAGGCTGCTAAGGATAAGTTTTCGTCAATTTTAAAAACATCAAGGGGATTGTTTGCCAGCAGCGCCGCTGTGAGCGCCGAAGCCAAGTCTTCAGCACTCTCTCCACCATCCTCTCGGATGGGCATGAAGGATAACCCTTCATTGGAGGACGTATTATCTCAGTCAAACAACAGAAATCCCGTTTATCCAAACCTCGAGAATAACTACATGAGCAGCCAACAATCTCTACAGATGCCAGCTAGCCCTCCAAAGGCGAGCGCTCGTAAGACTCGTGCTTCGACTGAGAGGGAAGAGAAGAGGAAAGAGGACGAGGCCAGAGAAGCGAGGGAGATGAAGGATGCCCAGAAGATGAATGACCAGCTTGAGAAAGCTCGCATGAAGGTTAGAGAGGATGCTCGAGTGTTCCATATGGAACAAGAGCGTGTCGCAGCTATGCAAAAGGAGATCGCTGCTAGGAAAGAGCAGGAGAAGCAGGCAAAGACCAGTCAAGCTGAGCTCCCAAGGCCCACTCGGACGAGCCCTCGCAAGACTAAAGCTCAATTGGAAGCTGAAGGAATTGCGGCTGCAGCTGCAAGCACAGATGAACTCGCTGGCAAGGATGTAGAGATGGCAGAAGCGCAAGCATCTCAGGCGATGCCGCCTCCAGCTATTCCTCGGCCGAAATCACAGATTGGTAGACCTGGAGCGAAGCGACCTTTGAAGCCAGCGGCAAAGGAACTAGCCACGAAGGGCAAGCCAACTGTGATCAGAGTCGACACTGGCTCGCAACGAGGTCATCATCACCATCCGTCTAATTCGACACTTGCGGCGTCACTTCAGGATTCATTAGCATCGTCCCAGCACTCCGCAACTTCGCAGGGCTTAAAGCACAAGGCAAGCACAAGCTCCATCCAGAGCAACAAGACCTCGACAAATAGTTTCAAATCGGCGGCTTCCAAAGCGTTGGAAGCTGCAGCAAGAAAAAAGGAACAGGTAGGCATCGCATCGTACAGACAATGAAAATTCCACTAACAATTGTAGGACGAGCTTGCTGCACAACGCAAGCGTGAGGCCAAGCAAGAGGTCGAGCGCCAGCGAGCCGCTATCAAGGAGGAAGAGCGACGGAAAGAGGAGCAGCAGCGCCGTGAAGAAGCTGAGAGGCAGCGTGAGATCCAGAAGGAACGTGAAAGGGCCAACGCTATTGCCGATGCCAAGAAGACAGCATCACGACAAGCCATTGAGAAGAGAAGATTGGAAATGGAGAAGGCGAAGGAGACTCGAGCTCCACCACCAGCAATCCGTGCTCAGCCCAGTGGTGACCTTGCCAGAGCTATGGACAAGGCTCTGCCTCCTGTCCCACAACAACGAAACGATATGGGCCAGTCTAAAGCTCCTCGCATGAACACTGGGGCACAGCGTTCACAGGAAGAAACGGGCCGCTCTGTTAACTCATCAATACAGAACAGTACCAAGGCTCCGCCGAAACGACCTCTCCAGCAAGATACCGATGACTACCACTCTCGACCTACCCTCCAGCGTAATGGGCCGTCTTATCATGAACAGCAGAGCAAGAGACCCAGAATGACCGGAGAGTTTGATGATGATGATGACTTGACCGAGAACCACCCAAAGATGACTGCTCCTCCGATCCGACAATCCAGCGTCCGCCAAAAGGTAAAAGATATTCCTTTTTACAACTACAACATTGCTAACATTTCGCAGGATGCACCGACCAAGTCACTGTTCCCGAGTGGTTATGCCAATGCACCGCAGCAGACAACTCTTCAACGCTCGACACTTATTGCCCAACATCAAATGAACCAGTCCAAGCCTGCCCATCCTATGGATATGGCTCAGGTATCGAAGGCTCCTATTGCATTTGCATCAAGTTCCAGTCATGCCAGTTCTCAAGCGCATAAGACTCCAGCTCGTCCTGGTCAACCACACGGAACAAGCAAATCGGCAGCCAAGTCAGCGGCGAAGTCATCACCTAAATACCAGAATGGAGAGAATATTGAGCTTCCAGAGATCCACACTGATTCGGAAGATGAGGACTCTGATGGAGGTGGAGGAGACTTCGTGGCTTCTGCCTGGACGGAATCACCTGCTCTGCGAGAGAGACTCATCAACCAAGAGAGACTCGATCCCTCCAGCATCTTTGGTCTGCCTGGAGCACTGAACATGGAAGAAGTATTCAGCAAAAGCAAGGATCGCTTCCACAAATTCCGTGCCAGGACTTCGAGTGCCAACTGGTCTGGTCAAGACAGATTGACTGAGGATGAGATTCGCAAGGATATTGAGGCTCGTGATAAATTGAGGAGACAGGGAGGATGGACTTATGATTCGATGGTTTAGGGGTATACTTATGGATGGGAAGGTCATTGGGTGATTGGTTGCTAAGGTGATGGGACCAAGGTTATTGGTGTTGACCTGATGCATGGATGACGGATGTATCATTTGGTGGCCTGTATATTTTTGACTTGAGATGAGAGGATGATAGATGGACGGGCGGATGCCTGTCATTATCACAAGAGTGGTGGTGGTGTTTATGGAGTATGGTATGGCCAGCTTTTTATCAACGGGGTTGGAGTAATGAATATGAAATGATTCTTGATTCTATTCCTATTTCTATTTCTATTATGCCTGTGCTTATGTTTTTGTTTTCTTTTTGTGGATGTGTTGTATCCTGTCAGCCTGTTGCCGTGAAGTGCACTATTCGGCCAAGCCTACCTTAGCAGTAAACTACAAGCTTCTGCTTCTGTTCTGAAAGTCTGAATATGGATATCCAAGTCATTGCCTTGTCAGACTCAGTTGGGCAATATGATATCATAAATACCTACCTACCAAGGCTGACTTATTATGATCCGCTTCATCAAGATCGCACAACCCAAAATAGCACTCGAATGGGTCTACTGACTCGTGACTTATCACGTGCCTTATCGATAAGCTCAAGCAGCAGGGGTCGTTACGCAAGCTACAGCGGACGTAGGCAATGATCTTCTCATACCCCAGCTGACAGCTCAGCAGCAATACGACAGGACACGCCCAAGAGCACATGCAAGACGCAAGACGAGAAGCGCAGCAGACCACAAGACCTGTCTATCAACCTGTGCCCGAATACTTGGGAGAAGTGAATACCTATACAGGCACACGTTGAAGCCATTCAAAAGCCTTTATGCTGATGTCATATCTGCTTTGCCTTTTCGCTAAGCCCTGAAGTGCAGTGCAGTGCAGTGCAGCACAGCAGCTGTGAGGGCGCGGGATTTTGGTTGCTGGGCACCGACCACCACCACTTGACTGACCGCGTCGATATTAATGGTCTCGATTGATTCGCAGGACAAGACAGAAAACGAGATAAAACAAGACCAAGCAATTCGCAGGTTCTTTGGCTACCACTATCTACGACTGCGATTGTCACTGGTCACTGGTCTCACAAGGCAACAGACGCACTCCAGACTCTTCCCCCACCAACATCGTCACCTCCCACTGCGTTTGCCGTCAGCCACCACCGCACTTCGAGAACGACGCGAAAACAGAATTGCACTTCGTTACCCTCACATTGGGCCCTTCTCAATATTCACACATATTGTCCACCCATGCTGTTTGCCTCCTCGCGCTCAGACTGAAAGCAGCCTTCCGGCCGCCAAGCGAACACTCGTTTCTTTCTTGCCCTGCCCTGCCTGGCCTGGCCTTGCCTTCGCCTTCGTTACCTCTTGCTACCGACAGGGCTGGCTGGACAGCATTCTTCTGCCTTTCTGCGAACCTACAGCAACACAATATCAACCCCGCCGCAGAGCCTCTGTACTACCAGCGCTATTGACGAGGGCGACGTGCGTACGAGCCAGTTTACTAGTCTGCGAATGTTAGCAATCCTTAGCAGCTTTTGATGAGCTTCCTTTCTTACAAGTTGCTTAAAATCGATCCTTGTCTGCGACCGACTTTGAGTTGCAGCGCCCACAATGGTGAAGGCGGATCTCACTCGAGATTACTATGGTGATCTTGAGATAGCTCCTGGGGCGGACGTCAGCGAGATAAAGAAGCAGTTCAAGAGGCTAGGTAGGATTACTTGTGGGTGGAAAGAGGTACATTGCTAATAGGATACTGTAGCTCTCACATACCATCCTGATCGCAACCCTGGCAGAGAAAATGAAGTCACAGCAAAATTTCAGAAGATCCAGTCCGCGCACGAGGTCTTGATTGATCCCCAAGAACGAGCAAAGTACGATGCGAATAGAATTAGAGGCGGTTCAAGATATGGAGGAATGTCTTCTGGTGTGAGAGGGAACCCTTGGTCACAAACAGCATCGCAATATCCTCCACCACCGAAAGCCCCCACAGCTCGATCCAGACCGCCTCCTCCTTCGACTGGTGCTAGAAGATACGAGAAGTTTGCTACACCGAACCCTTCCGCATACCAAGCATCTCAAGAAGGACCTCAAGCTAGGAAAGATACGTACGAGGCATGGGAGAAGGTTAGGCATCAGAAACCCACGCCAGGAGATGGAGGACCTGGACCTGGCAAGACTTGGAGAGCACCACAGCCACCACCAAGAGGTACACCGCAGTCAGGGCGAGAGGAGAGCAATGCTAAGAAACATGCCCCACCGCCACGCGCGGGTCCCGGGTTCGAGGAGTTCAAAGACGGCTACAGTCCGAGGAGAAGCCAAAGTACAAATAATGCAAGTCGGAAGGGATTTATGCCAAACACACCTGGTGGAGGAGATGAGCCACCTGCTCCCATGGGGGCCTACTTCACAGAGCGCAACAAGCCCACGGCCCCTCCTGAGGTTCCGCCTCGAGAGCCACAGAGAGAGCAACCTCCTATGAGGGAACGTCCACAGTCCTCGAAACCGATTCCCAACCCTCTAAAGCAATTCCAAGACAAGCCAATGGTTCACGAGCCTCGCATTAGCACACCATATGCGACTCATGGAGGAGAAAAGTTCAATCCTTTCGAGAGCACTAATATCAATAGATCTAAGAGTACTCGGGAGCGTCATGACAGATTTGATGACTCTCATATCCCTCGGACCGGATCAGATTCCAACCTAAACTCACCGCAACGGGCTCGTTCATTCGCTCAACGAAATTCTCCGAGGACGCACAAGTCTACCTTCTCAGAGACTATCAATCTAGATCCTTCGAGTGAGGAGTCTAGCTCTGATGGCTTTGTACAGATGAATCCTCGTTCTCGTGTGCCACGGACCAATGGTGCTACGAATGGAAATGCGAATGGTGCTGCCCAAAGTTCCCCACAAGGACCAAATACTGCCAAGCAACCCGATACTAGTAAGTAGAAGCCTTTTCAGAGGCCAAGGTGAAACCTCGTTTTAACGGTAACATAGATGGACACACTCCTCAGTCCACCCGGCCTCAAACTCAGCCACAACCACAGGCCACCCAAACAAACGGAGAATCAATGTATGCATATTTAAGTTCTTCGAATTCAGTCATTTCCGACCGGCAGCGAGTACCAAACTTGTCTGTCAAGCTTCCGACAGTTTCGGAAACTATCCGTTCTGGGGAGGCATTCGCACCAAAACGCGTACCTTCCAAGGACTTTACGGATTCAAGACCTGTGACACCTCCCAGTGGATTCACAGCTTCTGCGCAGTCTCTCAATGCTTTTGAGGGGCTTCAGCGGAGTCTCGTTGACCAGCTCCTTACAAATAAGCGTTCTGGCGGCAAGAAGTCTAATTCTAACTCTGGTTCTGCTGAGGCTTCACGCTTCGGACCCGGCAGCCAGGGATGGATGGATCCTCATTATCCACACCAAGAGAAATCCGCTTGGACCGAGTATAGGGATGTAACTCCGGCAAGCCCGTCGAAGAAGCCCAGACCGGTCAAGCATCTTCATACTGTTCACCCCTTTGATTCCGAGCGTTCTCACCAGTACTGGGAGGAATTGAAGAAAATCAAGAACCAAGCTAATCACCCTGAGCGATCTTCTAGTTTCTCCTTCAATATCAATGATGAGACGTTCAATCGAACCAGACATCAATCGAACGGTTTCAGCAACAGTGCTGAGAACATTAGTACCAAGTTCACCCCGGAGGACTGGGATGGCAAGTTCGAAGCTGGCGCCGATTACTTCAAGCCAGAGGTAAAAAAACGTACTCAATCCACGTCTCGACCAAGGGGACGATCGCCTGTCAAGATTCGTCCGGTGGATACGAAATTTGCACAACCTCGCGTTGAGTCGGAGACCCCAATTGAATCTCCAGGTGGTACCAAGTTTTCGGCCGAGGAGTGGAATGAGACTTTCAAGCCACAAACATTCATGCCAACAACCATGCCCCCTCCTCCTCGTACGGCTACAACACCTAGCAGGAAGCGAACTGGACCTACCATTCGACCAACCATGGGTACTGCTGCAGTTGTAGATGATAGTGAGACTTCTGATGAGAAGCCACTCTTCAATGGTCGCAAGAATATGCATTCTATGGCCTCGAGTCCTGAGCCTATGGATGTGGATACTCCTCCCGCCACTAACACTGTCCCTCAATACGCTACAACGCCCAACTGTCATCTGAGAGTCAATACTGAACCTCAGAAGCGCGCAGCGTCAACATCAGCATCTCAATCACCAACGGACACCGAGGGTCTTAAAGTCAACTTTGACGACCTCAAGATCCAAGACTTGATGTCAACACTCGCTCTTCCAACGCCGCCTCAGCCACCTGCTCTCCCCATCGACACCGAGTACGAGCGTCCCAGCCGTGCTTCCTACGAAGACTACCTTAAGCGCTACGCAAAGTACATGGGCGAGTGGGACGTCTTCAATAGCAAATACCTCCTCCACATGGTTGCTCGTCGGCGTCAAAACGACAATCTCAAGGATAGACGGTGGACGGATCGAAACGGCACTGAGATCTATCGTCTGGGATTGAAGGAGGATCAGGCTGTCTTGAAGCGCTGGGGCGAGATGCAGGAGATGCACGAGCAGATTGTGAAGGCTTTTGTGGTTATGCGGGAGCGGATGAAGACGAGGGAAGAGAGAGAGGGTGTCCCTCCTCCGAGTGATCGGCCTCGACCGAGGAAGAAGACCCATTGAGGACGTTGAAGCTATGGACCATTTCTCCAGGGCTGTGGAATGCCTCTGTGTCTTTGGTTTTTGCATACATATGCAACTTCAAAACTACCAAGTTGGGGTTATGCACTTTCCGAGTGATTGAACGAAACGATTATCAACAAGAAGCGAAAGCGAAAAATTTACAATACTTCGGAAAGCGGGCGAGCGAGCGATACGATACGATACGATATGCGTGGTTGAATTTCTTTATCTCTTTCTTCCTCTTGCTTGTTTGCATGCATAGCGCGCGTATCAGCAGCATCTGAAACTTTCTTCGACAGTCTTTCCTACTCGCGAGTTTTGATTGATTGATACCCTGGGTCTACTTTCAGTGGTTGGGTGGTGCGGTGAACTGAGAGGATTGGAGAGTTGAGGATGGGCTGGTGCTTCCTGTTCCTGCTCACTGTCTAAATCTGCTTTCCGTTTAACGGGCAGGGTGGTGAGGATCGCGTGGAGCATCAGAAACGAAAGACTTCACAGACGACTGGACGGGATATCACACCGATGCCATGGTAGGCGGGAGCGATACGTGCTCGCTCCGTCAGCGGACTTGGGTTCTCTTTTGATGCGCAATCCTGTAAGAATACATCAATACTGGCGTAGCGAGGGGTGGATGGAAGCGTTATGGTTGGTGCATTGCAAGGCGTTGGTGGTCTATTGTGGTCAGTTCAGCAGGGTATGAGCTGGATGATTGGGCTTCTGACATAATATGGAATGGACGCTTACTTAGCTACCTACTTAGATGTTGAGCCTGCATGAAATCAAAAGAAAGAAACGAAGGCCAGTCTTGGTGTCTCTGGTATCGTGTCTTTACAACTCTTCAGACAAAACAAGCTAGCGGAATGAGGTAACCAGAACTTCAGGTTGTAAGCACCACTGATCCATGATTTCCCCATAGTTGAACTGCTGGCGTTGTAGATCATAATTGTATAGAATGGCATACCGGTGGGTCTGTGATATGTGGAGTACGATAATTGACTATTGATTCAATCTTCCAATGGAGTAATTGATATTCATCACACTTCAGAGGCCGAGTTGTAAACTTTTGGCTCCCGCGTAGGATACGAACGCACAGCACATCCGATAATCCGTACTTTGAATCTGAATTGCTACTCCGGTAGTAACGAGACATAAACGGACAATAGCAGTGCACGCTTCCAACCCATTATTTGGAAATATTCAGATACCCTCACTCCGACCCCCTCAGCCGATCCCTCCCACAAGCGTTTCGATCACCCCTCGCTCCAAACTCTAAATTCACAACAAGAAGGGGCCTGCAGCCTTCTCATTGGAAGAGCTCCTTCACAATTAGAAATTTGCGTCCAAGCACGGACAGATCCGCGACCCGGGAAGGGAAACTCTGCACGACTTTGAAACGCACATCTGAACGTTTCGAGGCATCTTGAGCATCCAAACAAGTTCGAGGCCAGGGTTTGGTTGTGAATAAGTATCCGCCTCGCAGTGTCTTGGTCTGAACCCTCTTGACTCTATCACTCCTGCCGGAAGTCAAATACGTCCGTTCCATGCATGGTCCATCAAACTCGTTTCGGCTGTTCGTCAAGCTGAATGAATCTAATCTCTTGTCGCGCATTTCTCTTGGTCTCTCCGCCCATTGTCCTCCCCCTGAATCAATCTCTTGATCAAACCAAAAAGAAGAAAGAAACATCCGAATATTTCGTACCCGGTATTATCAGAGGGATCGGATCGGAACCCCACCTATCGTGTTCTGCCTACCTCTCATCGAAACCATGAATAACTCTCGTCTCACACATAAGAAATCACGGAAGGGCTGTCTCCAATGCAAACGCCGTAAAATAAAGGTGTCCTATCTCATTCTCATAATCTTCATCTCACCTCGCCGTCAAGCTCATACCAGGCTTGCCGGCCAGTTCAGGTCATGCTTGGAATAAGCTAAGCTAAGCTAAGCAAAGAAACCGAGTGATGCAAAGCAATGCTAACAGCCCAAGAGTGCGACGAACAGAGTCCACGATGTACACCCTGTATTAAACACCGCGTATCATGTTCCTTCAACGAGGGCGAGCCGTCGTCATCGTTGTCAGCTTCCCTGGTAGCGAGTCCGATCCTACCTAACCAACTACTTGACCTTGAATTGCTACATAATTTCACGACGGCGACTTCAGATACGCTTTCCGATCGAGATGGAGTTAATGAGCTGTTTCGAGTTGCGATGGTCGCTGAGTCTTTTAAATACGACTTCCTCATTCGTACGTATACGTAATATCCTTGTGATTGAGCATATCAGACTCACATCCCTCCGCAAAGAAAGAATTTCATATTATAAGAGACAAATGTATGAAAGTGATTACTAACATTGGACTTCCTTACTACTACACAGACAGCATCCTCGCAGTCTCCGGCTTCCACCTAGCGCGCTACTCCGAATCCCCTCCACAGAAACGACTCTACTCCGAAGCAGCAATAGCACACTACAACACCACGATCCAGCTCTTCCGGAAGATCCTAGTCGAAGACATCACGCCGACAAACTGCCACGCGATATTCGCCTGCTCGGGCATGATCTTCGTCGGCTCCTGCGCCCAGCCCCGTCCTGAGCTCGACTACTCTCGCGTCCTAGAGTGGTTCACGCTACTCCGCGGCGTCTCGACAATCGTCAACCCAAGCATGGAATGGGTTTCCGTCGGCCCCTTTGCGAGAATGGTGAATCCCGAACCCGTGAAAACGAAGACTAATCTAGACCCGGGGGTGGAGATGCAAGCGGAGTATTTCGATAGCCATTTCGAGGCGCTGTCTAGTTATTTCTATCAGACGTCTACTGCTGCCGACTATGAGGTTCTGAAAGAGACCCTGGTGCTCCTCAGACATACTTTCGTTGGGCAGGCGCCGCATGAGGTGCGCTCGCTGTTCTGGTGGCCCGTCATGATCTCGACGGAGTACTTGGCCTTGTTGGTGGCGGGGAGGCCGGAGGCGATGGTTGTGCTGGCCTGTTATTGCGTGCTGCTTTTTAAAAGAGAGTATCGGTGGTGGCTGGATGGGTGGCCGGAGTTTATGTTTGGCGTTGTGAGGAGGGAGTTGAATGGGCGCTTGGGGATTTGGATGAGGTGGCCGATGGAGAAGATGGGTGTGCTGGGTGAGAGGAGGGAGAGGAGTGAGAGTAGTGTTGATGGATCGCCTGGGGAGGGAGGGTATGTGGGGTCTGAAGTCTCGGGTACTTCACCGTTTTAGACGTTGAGGCTCGGTGAGAAGCTCGAAGGTTGAAAAGAGACATGGCCTTTCTATGTTTATTGTTGAGAATGTTTCTTTGAAACGATTTCTTGTTTTCGGCATGCATTGAGGCTGGCCGCTAGGCCGTGGAGTCAAGGTGATGATGAGAATCATTGGCGTTTGGTTCGCTGGATGATACCTTTATATTTCATACAGGTGCCAATTTAGACGCAGTTGGTCTCAAAGTCTGTCCTGCACTGACTAACGCCCTAATCTCATCGCTAGGGATTCATGTCTCACTACTGAAAGAGGATTATTTTACAAGAACATGATCCACAATCCTTGTAGCTCAGAAGTGGTCGCTCCTTGAGGTAGGACTTCCGCAGTCAAACATTCCCAAAGATTGTCGCAACGCTTTGCTTTATTTCCCGGTCAGTTTCGCTAATTAAGTGATGAAGTCATGATTCACCTGGTGGTCACTTCTCTTGAAATTTCCCGAACATTCACGAAGAAAGACCAAACTTCATTGTCCCCGGCATTGCATATTTAAATCTAGAGGACACAAGCTCTTTACCAGGTAACGTGCTCCTGCTTAGATGTGCCAAGTATCATGACGCGACTTGACATTTCTCCGTTGATTGATCAGACGTCGCGCTGCCCAGAGGGACATCGACGAGGAAACTTTCAACGATCGCTTCATCACCAACTTCAACAACATGTACCAGCATCGACAAACAACGGCTGTAGTCACCATTGATACGGTGTACTATCTTGCCGAGAAAGACACTCGGGACCAGATATGTAAGCGTATTTTTGTGGTTCCCCTCCCAGAGTCTCTCGCTAACGGTCTTTGCACGCCAGGTCCTGGAGTCGATTTTCTCTGGTTCCGATCCGAGAACGAGAACGAGTTCTGAGTCCCATCTTGCGCAACTATTCAAGAAGGCTATGAAGAAGATTGACATGGACGGGACTGCTGTACAGAGAGTATGGATGAAGTGTTTGGAGAATACCCAGAAGGTATGGATGGGTCTCGGTATGGAAGGAGTGCAATACGAGGCTGAGAAAACATTTTGGGAAATGCACTCTAGGATTTTCCTCACGAACTTCCCTATCTCGTGATAATTATGGAGGCTTACACGAAAGTTAGGGTCGAATCTGGAGAGCTTTGAAGGCAAGGATCTGCGGAAAGTCAATACACTGTGAAGAAAGCTTACGGGGGAGAAGGTGGGAGCTTGACGCAACTTAGTTTGACTTTGTGATCCTTAACTTCGCATACACTGGTACATAAACATGCATGTCACCTAATCTCATATTTACCCTTCCCCGCCACACAGGAATTCGCTACCAATCCCGTGACGTGCGTCGAGTAGTTTTCTCAATAGTACTTCCCCGCCATGATGGCTGCTTTGGAAAGGCAAAGGCGCTTTCACATACAATGTTCCATCAAGCGAGCAATTCCCTGATCAGATAAGATCATGATCTGCCGAGATGTAGGAATCACTGCGGAAAACTGTACCTATATGTTCTCGCTTAATCTACCAAACAAACGGCTGGAGATGACTTTGCACTGAGGACTCCTGTTAGATGCTATATACTTGAACAGGACTGTTCCATAAGTATGAGCTTTAATTAATATCGCGGGCTTGCCTCCTGTGGGCACCTACAGAACCAGCCGCTGCTCGCTGGCCTAGACAGTTTGGGGTTTAAGGTGTCACTTACAAGTTCTTCCGGTCGGTGAACGTTGATGCGTTATTCTCTACTATCTTATCAGATTGGAGCTTACTGTTGGGGTCTGTACATAAGTGAGTACTTGGTCGAGAAGCTTAACCATGACTCGAAATTCGGGCCAGCCTGTGTTCTTCCCACAGCTTCAAAGTCACCGTGCCAAAAACTCAGTGCGTATCATACAAATCACAGTTAGCAACATGGAACTAATCTTACCTGGTAACTCAGTGATTGAGATCCTCGGCAGTTTCCTTTTTTTTTCTCCTTTTTCACAAAACTTGGAATTCAGCACGAGAAAAGAAAAACATCACAGCAAGTGAAAATAATCAAGGTACGGTTCATGTCCTTCATTCATTCATCCCATGGCCATGCGGCTTTCATACATCGATCGCATTACGCAGAATATTCTCCATCCCTAAAAGCACATATTTTCTTCCTCATTCCTTTGAAAGACTGTATTCCACTGTCTTGGTGATACTGCCAAAGCCATTCTTTGGGTGGTTAAGCGGCCCTGCTGCGAGTTGTCCAGTCCTGCCTAAATCCGTCTCGCTTTCACGAGCGCTACTTTGAATGATGTACTCCTCCGACTCATTATCTCCTAGATGTGTTTTTTGATCCATTCCGGTAATCGTCGTCTTGTTGAAGCCTTTCCCAGCAGTACTCGTGTATGTAGGGTCGAAAGACTGAAGCTGATGAGAGCCTGAACGGGTCTGCGCGGTGGCACTGGTGCGGCCTTTGGAGGTGCCGAGGAGTGCTGGAACGTATTTTCGTAGGAAAGGTCGAAGTGTGGGAAAGTTTCCACCTATGATCGAGATATTCAGCTCGATGACACACCACATCAGGGCGGGAGTTGTTGCTTCTGACAATATGTGTCAGCTTGAATTCCAGTAGTCCTCATAGCTTGGATCTCGCGACACACTTACTTGTTAGGTCAGTTGAGTCAAGAAGTGTCTTGATTGATAGGAGTCGAATGATGGAAACGATGCAAACAAATCCACCCATCATCAACACAGCAGACACCCCAATCTTCTGTCTGACTGGCATCTGCAACTTCCATAGAAATGGTAGCGGAGCTGCTAAAGTTGCAAAATCTGTGAAAATACCGAGACCAGCTTGCGCGAAATAGAAGACAGGGCGATTGATGCACACAGCAGTTGTCGCAAGTGCAAGGTCCCACGAGCCGCTGACAGGCTTACACGAGAAGACGTTCACAAGGACCGAAGCCAAACTATAACTAACGGTAAAGATCACAAGACAGAGGATGATGAGCTTGAACGTTCGAGAGGGAAAGATGCGACCGTAGAACAGCAGGATCGAAGCTTTAGCGAAGCCTGTTGCCGCGCAGAAGAATATGGCTGCAAGAACATTACTCTAAATTTCTGGTTAGTAGGAACATCATTGATGAGTGCAAAGGTATGACTTACGAACAAGAAGTTCGGGTATAGCATGTTCAGTGGAACATCGTAGAGATGTTTTCCAAGTCCATAATTAAGAACTGTTCTTCGTCAGATGTAGCTGGCAATACAGAAGAGGACATCTCACGATTTAGAATGAATCCTGTCAAGACGATAGAGCATGCCTGCAGAAGAATTAATAATTGTTCAGAGTTGTCTTTTCGTCGACATACCAAGGCCATCAACATTAGGTCTGTTCCGGTCAGCAAATGTTTAATCTGCCATCATGTTTGATCGTAACTTACAGTCATCTATAGCTAATTCCGACACAATACGAGAACGAGTGTAAATACGGATAGCACTGGTTATAACAGCCAGAGGTAGAAAGACTCCAATACAGGCAATCAGCGCTGTAGCATCATACGGGCGATTGAAGTCGGGAGTATACCCATCTGGCGCTGGAGCACTGTAGAGAACTCCGTCAACCAAAGACATTTGAGCTAACCAGCCAGTAAAGCGGGAATGAAAGCGACAGAAGCGACAGAAGCGAACAAGAAGCAAAGCAGAGAGAGAAGCGGGATCGGGATATCAAAGTCTAGATATGTAGCCGGCACTTCGAGGATCACTCTACTCGAAAGCAGGTCATAGCCCTCGTTGATACTGTAGCAGGGTTTCCGGCATGTGCAGATGTGACAGATGTTTCTCAACCGATGGGACAAGAGTTCCGCGAGGGAGTATCGGAGTTATACCTGCTTCTGTGGTTGCACTCAATTGGACGAATTGTGTTCCGAGTCCAGGGTCAAGGTGACTAGTTGCAGGCTGGAACGGATTATTATAATCCCCTTTTGTATTTCACTTACCCTCCCAGATTTCCGATTGTAATTACTTCTAGGAGAGCAACGTTTCTCGCTTTTTGACCTTGGGTCAGCTTATCATTTGATTTTGTAGGGCCATCATGTTCTCAGGTCTGCTCTGAGACTGATCGTCGGTCACTTCTTTTATTATCGTGGCACTTATTCAGCATGATTTTCATCTCGAGCCTAGGATCCTTATCGACCCATCAAGCTCCGATTTTGAACAGGAATGTTTCCCACCTGCTCAATTCGGCAAGACATCCGTCGCGACTTCTGGATTCTCAAACATCGCTTACGAAGTAGAAGTGTCTGCATAATCCCTCGAGGTGCACAGGGATTAAGTTAGAGCACACTATAGTCTGATGGGCTTGTACTGGTACATGCCGTAAATAATGTACATTCACTGTCTGTGCGGCTTCTAGATAATTCCGCAAAAACAAGGTACTCTGGCGAATCATCGTCCAATTTCACAGTACATTAGTACCCAAACAAGTAAGGCTTTAACAAAGTGCACAGGCGGCGAATGTACATTATTTACCCATGGCACGAAGTATGCTCCACTTGGATACGGTCTTGCTTTCCCGACCAATACGATCAGGTCAATGGCCTGCACAACTGACAATTGGTCGCTCTTGTCACCAAGACTTGACACTGACTTTGCTGTTAGAGGTACATGCCACCACATGGAGCTCTGCCACATGTTCAGATCCTAGTCTGGTATTCGTCCGAAGATCCTATGCTGTGGTCGCGGGTCGTGCAAGAAACCAGAACAAGCCTTCAAATTGTCGCAACCATGGAAGTGGGAGGCGGGAGGCTTTGGTGGCGTATAAATCCCCGACTGGATCTTGGGAAGCTATCAACAGGGAGCAAGTTAGCTTGCTAGGATGGTGATGCAGGTCCCTGAACACCATGCAATCAAGCTCTCGAAAGGTTCTCCTTGAAATCGTTCCTGTCGTTCCCGACCTCATGGCTGTCCCGACACGGTACAATCCAGTTTACGACACGTTGTACGCGCGGATACATCCTTTAGCGTGAACATAAGGAGAATACGACCTTAACCCACAGCCTACCAAGTCCATAAAAGAGAGTCAGTGATCGAAAGTATGCAGGACAGCATTTTTGAAGTTTGATGGGGAGCTTTCGCCCGATGTCCCAGAACTGTCCAAGTCCCGCTTATCCTGGATCCTTGCCTCCGTGGATGAGATTGCCACGAATCCACCCTGAACGAGATCGCGCCACAATTCTGCACCAAGCCAAGTCACGACTGGAAATAAAATCGTACTCCTGATTTGATGACTTCAATGGATTCGTCGAAGCCAATGCTTGGCCTCAACGTGCGCCCTGCTCCTTTTTGCTTGATGTTGAAATTTTCTTGAGCTGGATATAATCGTGTAATGAAAGTGTTTATACTTTCTATCTCATCTTGCTACGGCAAGGCTGGTCAACGGAAAGCCAAAACCAACAATATTCTGGGGAAAAGGCGCCACCCGAGATAGACGGCTCCCTTGCCGCTGAACTTACCGTACCAAGCAACGGCCCCAGCTCAGTAGACTTGAACTATGCGGCCCCCTTGGAGTCCCCTCATTTTCTATCACATCCGTGCCTGGTTCGACCCACTAATGATTAGCTGAATGACAAGACATGATTTCCGAACATTCCATGGTCCACTTCTGCCCCTCTCTTGTCTTCGGACGAGATCGCATTAATGCCTGGAACCAGACAGGACCGCCGGTTCCTGATCGATAGGCGGACCTCAAGCGCAGATTCAATATTGATGCAAATCGGCCGTGTGGGTTGCAGCTTTCAAGGCTGTATAAATGTCCTCAGCTCCCTGCCATGTAAAGTTTTTCCGCATCCTCGGATGCTTCCTCGTCAATTCCCTGAAGATCTGTGCTATCAAAGGCTTCATCATGTCCTCTTCCCTGCTCAAGTTCCTCCTGGCTTCTGTCGTCACTCTGGCTTCTGCCAGAGGGATCAGCCTTCCTCGCGATGCCGAAGTCAGTACTGCGGCCATTTCCAGTGCTGGCTGTGCGGCACTGTCCAAGGTCCTTTCGACGAAGGTCTTCTACGCCGACAGTCCAGTGTACCAATACGAGAACTCAGCGAGTGAATTCTGGTCCAATGTACAGATTCTTGCCCCTCTCTGTGTCTTCCGACCCGAGTCTTCTGGAGATGTCGCCACCGCAGTCTCGGTCTTGCGAAAGTCATCCGGATCGTTCGCTGTCAGAGGAGGTGGACACATGGGAATTGCTGTAAGTACCCTAATAGACTCCGTCATTTTCCCGATCTAACAGTTCCAGGGTGCGAACAACATCGACAATGGTGTTCTGATGGTCATGTCGAACTTGACCACCTTGTCGCTGTCATCTGACAAGTCAATTCTGTCAATGGGACCTTCCCACCGTTGGGGAGAAGTCTACAAGTTCCTTGCCGACTATGATCTCACCGTGCCCGGTGGACGTCTGTCACCAGTTGGCGTTCCAGGCCTCTTGCTTGCGGGAGGTGTAAATTTCTATGGCAACCAGGTCGGATTTTCCGCCGACAACGTGATTCAGTACGAAGTTGTTCTGGCCACTGGAAACATTGTCTACGCTTCCAAATCTAGCTACTCAGATCTCTTCTGGGCTCTCAAGGGTGGAAGCTCCAACTTCGGTATAGTGACGAGATTCGATATCAAGACCATCCCTTCAAAGAAGGTTTGGGCAGGTATTTACTCAGTCGCAAGCGCGGATGTCCCTGCACTTCTTGCTGTATGTCTTCCTTTCAGAGCGAACTCTTCCTGATGATGAACTGACACTCATCGTAGGCTACTGCTGAGTATGCCGCAAACATCACTGATCCGCTGTCGCACATTGTTCCTGCTACAATTGCCACCACTCGTGACCCTGTGGACTTCATCGCCGCGGTTATCCTCTTCTACGACTCCGACACGATCACTTACCCAGACTGCTTTAAGCAATTCTTCGAGATTCCCTCTATCGGTAACACGATGGCCTTCAAGACCATCGCCGACTTTGCAGATGAGACTGGAACTGCCGTTGTCCCTGGAATCAATGACATCTTCGCAGCAGGAACCATTGTTGGTACTACCTACGATGAGCTTCTCATGGGTATCAACTTGACCAACAGCGTCTTCTACGAACGCCTTCCTCTACTGTATGATCAAGTTCCAGCATCTGAAATTTCCATCATCCAGATTGACTGGCAGCCGATTGGGAAACTTTGGATGGATGCTACCACCGCTGCGGGTGGCAATGCTCTTGGTCTAGACTCGTCCAAGATCTACTTGGCTTGGGCCGAAGTACTGGAGTGGATCGGAAGTGAATACGATGATATCTGTTTGCAGTAAGTTCTTCCCTTCTTCGATTTTACAGTCTTGATGATATTCGGACGCTAACGTTTGAACCCTAGATGGATCAAGGAGACCACAGCCGTTATCAAGGAAGCCACCAAAACGGCCGGTATCTACTCCAGCTTTGACTACATGGGCGACGCAGCATCATTTCAGACTGAGGCTTTCTTCGCTGGCTATGGAGCTGAGAATGAGGCCAAGCTCTTGAGCATCTCAAGGAAGTACGACCCCAATCGACTCTTCCAGACTCTCATGCCTGGTGGATTCAAAATCGGTGCTTGAGTGGATGACTTATGATAGCTATATGGATACATAATGAATAATCTACTATAATTATACACGTGTCTCTGAGGAGTCGCTTGAGACCGAAACTTTAAAGTTTCTGTGTCTTGACCTTTGTGACTGACAAGAGGTGCCTGAGAATTGTGTCTTGAAAAGCCAAGTTTTATGGTTCACGATGGAATGCTTTGCGAAGGGATGATACACAACTCCAAAAAAGTATAGGAAGGTATTAATAAGCGGTGAATCAACTAGTGTGTTCCGTTCTTCAAGCGGATGTCAGCGTAATGGCAACGCTTGTCTATACAGCTTCAAGGGATGAACCCTTGGGGCATGGATCGCGAGTGCACAAAAAGCGGTGAGAATGCGTTTGTTTTCCAGAAAGATAGATAGTTCATCCCAGTAGTTACATATCTTAGGTATACTTGACGTTTGACTTGCGCGCAGAGATGGTTATGTGGAGTTTCGAATCTATGTTCTGCACTGGGAGGACAACTATATCTCAATTCGTAGTCTCGTTATCGAAAGGGGAATTCCAGTCGGCTGACAAAGAGTTACATTAAACATCTCGTACATTTAAAAACTTGCTACATGAATGACTCAGGGTATCAGCCGTGCACATACTTGATCAGTAATCCACTCGTGCCGGCGACATGCTGCCGCTGAGGAGGTTATTCTCTTTCAAGACTTCCGATCTATAATTCAGCGGGTACTTCTCTTTTGGAAACTAAGATTTGAAATAAAATATGCAAGTAAGATCAGCAAGAAGTTGATTGGTCAGAAAACTTGCGATTGTTTAGAAATGCGGTGAGTAATATTTGCGATGCCTAGACTTTTACAGAAGTTACAGAACCAGGAGCTGCATCTGCATAGCACATATCCATTAGCCAGGAACTCCAACAGCAGCCTGAAAACTCTGCCAGATCTCTTACTAGAGCAGCATTAGATGCACGTTGTCGAATACCTTTCGAGGCATGCACGACATAGTGAGAGATGCCAAGACATAAACAAAGACTCGCTTAGGCTCCAGGCACCAGTTGCCCACCTCATACTTTTGACCTTGGCTGAAGGCAAGCCTTCTGATTAACGCTACAGTATTACGAGTGGCACATCGTGGTTACTTTGTATCACGGGTTCTTTCCTCTTGTGTGATTCTACTGCTGGGAGGGAGGCCGAAGAAGTATGACGACCATGTCAATTACATGTGCCAGGACTGCAAGTCGAGAAAGAAAGTAGCATATTCAGGCATTCTGAGCTTGTCACTAACTCTTGCGTACCCACCCAGTGATTCAGATATGGAAGTGACTGGTTATAGCCAGACACAACCGGGGGCAATTCTCCATCGCTCTTTCCTCGTATCCCAAAAAGCTCGGGCAGGTGCGCGCTCAATCGGTAGTGGGCGGCTGATAGCAAACAGAAGCAAAACGCAACACTTTATTATCAAAGGCTCGCGAAGGGGTTACTTAACTTACAAATCAACAAATCCAATCCGTGACCTGAGCAGCATCGAGTCCTTGCGTACTATCTCGACCTCCACCGTGTACCTCGAGGGCAGAGCCTTACTCCTCCCCTACGTTCTATCAAATCCGAAAACTTCAGCACTCCGAAGATCTTCAGATCGCCAAGAAAAATGGTAGCAGGCAGTCGATACAGAGGCCTTTCTAGGTTCACCTTTGGCTGAGCGGCCCACGTGCACTCAACCAAAAGCTTTGGCCTTGCCGCAACATCTCGTTCGCCTTGTACAGCACCAACGGCAGTTGCCCCAAGTCACTGTTCCAATAGCACGTAACATCATTATGAGGCCACCATACATAAAACCTCCTCGACAACCGATGACAGGGAACTCTTGGACTTTAAGGAAGACACGTCGTCTGCTGCGTCAAATACAGCCCAACATCTTCCTTTGACCCCGCGGTCGCCACAGTCCCCTCCAGTCAGGGGCTCGCTGCTAACTCAGAGTACTTGCCCTATTCTTGCAATAGAACAACCTCAAAACCATGTACAACACAGGCTTCCATCGACATCAAGCGTCAAGAAACCAAAGCCCCTCGAGCCAACCCGATCTGTCAAAGCGATCCAACCTCCCCCACAGTCTGCCATCGAGACCCCATGGATCTCGTTGATGACCTCCTTCGTCCGCAGCCTCCCATTAAGTCATCCACATCACCCCTTCAGAAAGTCCCATAGTTTGACGAGACCACGACCAAGGAGCGCAAGCTAGTTGAAAAGAAGATGATCGTCGTCGACAGGGACATAGACGGGAAGACCATGAAAGTTGAGCTTTTCTACCTTGGACTTGACGACGCACAGAAATACGGTCGTTTTCTCGTCTACAGCGTGGGTCTCCAGGTTTCTCTGTAGAGCTTTGCTAACCAGTCCTCAGCTCTTCGACTTCATTTGGGTCACCCCGACCATGACTCATACAGCCGACTTCAAGATCTGGAGCAGGAAATTCCCACATGGCAGTAGCACTATCCACAATAAGGGTTGGAGCTATGAGATCGGAATCAGCGGTCAATTGAGGCACACCAGTACGTCGAACACGTTGAAGGAGGAGCAGACTACAACTTTCAGCTGACTTGTTCACGCCAAGACGAAAGGTGAGGATCCAAGCTGGGAAGAGATCGTTGCTGCACTACACAACTCCTTTGGGATAACTTATCGAGCTACCCCTCTCCAGCAGAACCAGCATGTGTTTGTCAGATCACAGCCACCCGGACCACCGAAACTCTAGGAGCGAAATCCACGCGCTTCTATCCCAATGTTTCCTTCACATCTACCTCCAGCTCGATACCAAAAGGCAACTTGGGACACCCACGCAGCATCACTCGATCAAGAGGTAGCTGGCCGAAAGAGACAGGCCGAGGAGTTTGTTGAGTCTGCTCTAAAGCGGCCGCAATACCACCATTGACTTGGATTGGGAGGAGCAATCGCTGAGTACAGAGTCGCACATAAATCGCAAAAGCGGATCTTAGTCATAGAAAACAGTTCCTGAATGCTGTATTGTTATTGCTGATTCGCGGTGTGATCCATATTTCAGAAGCAGATTGCAAAAATCATCATGTATTGTCTCATTAGTTTCCGTAAAGCGACACACGCTGAAAACAATATTCGCAAGTGTGGGAATATTGAAAATTGTCGCGGAGGAGCATTCCGGCCGTGAGAAAAGCCTCGTCAACTCATCATGTTCCGCATATTTCGTAACCGTAAATACCAAGCGGCAAAAGCTGTTCGATGTTAAACCAATCGCCCAATGCCCGAGTGAAAATACTCGGAGACTGTCCACCTTAAAGTTAGTGTTTACCATATCATGCTCCCCACCATAGCTCGCTTAGCATCATATCCCGCTCTGAGCTTCGCCCATGAACCCCTTGCAATCGTCTCAGAAGACCCCTCCCGTATCACCCCATTGTTAACTCAAAACATCATCCGAAATCAAAGCTCGCTTGACTACTTGACAAGATATATCAGTTAATAAAGCTCATGAATCGCGAGCTAGCCGAAAGGTCAGCCGTACGACCTAAAACATCACTTGATTACAATACCGTTGATACGAAGGGTGAACGGATGAGCTGTATCAATGTGGAAGGTGGGGTTCTTATATCGCACCACTCAAGATGGCGTAAATAGATGGCCACTTTTCGAAGTCGAGTACTCTGCATCCTGCACCAATATGCAGATTACATATGCAGAAATTGAACTAGCTCAACTTCACCCCACTATCTATGCTGGCAGATCTTAGCCTTGACTTCCATTCTATATCATCTTTCTGCCATTCCCCTGATTTCTGGACGTGAGGCTGCAAGATCGGTACTCATTCCACGACATTAAGTAAGGCAGAATCCTCCTATCCTTTTAGCTTTTTGTGGCTGATCTGTCCGCGAAAGTCACGATCTGTAGAACCCCCCTGGTCAAGATGACAGAGATGAAACCTCAGTATGATGCCATTCAAGGCCCCTACGATTTCATCCGCACAGCATCCATTGCGCTCATTGAGCGTGAAAACGTCTCTGATGCTGTGGCTCCATACGTCAAAGATGCTCGTGTTCTGGAGTGAGTCCAATTCTGTCGATTCTCAAATCAAGATACCTCCTCCATTCTTAAGATAATCTGAGTCCAGATTCTGGGATAGTGTTTATTCCGTCTTATAATCACTTCCTACCAAGAACCGTGCTAATGACATCCAACACAGACTTGCCTGTGGCTCAGGCTTCTATACCTATAGATTTCTCTCCTGGGGCGCCCAGTCAGTCCTCGGGGTCGACATCTCCTCCGTAATGATCTCCTCAGCCGTGCAGCCTTCACACGCAGAGAAGATTTCCTTCATCAAGCAGACTGTTCCCTTCCCTCTGTCTATCCTGGCGGCCCATTCGACATCGTCTTTGGCGCCTGGCTCCTCAACTACGCACCCGATCGCGCCAGGCTGGTCAGCATGTTTCGGAACGTGGCGATGAATCTCAAAGATGGGGGACAATTTGTCTCTATTACTGTCCCGCCATCTTCAAATCCGATCGAGTCCATTAATGCGGAGAGGGAGGCCAGACCTTTGCCGGCTGGCTCGGGCTACCTTGTCTATGAGCCACTCCATGATGTGGCGGATGGAGTCTATTTCAATGTACACGGCGAGACTCCCGTGGGAGACTTCGATTTTAAATGTTATCATATCAAGAAGGAAGTATACGAGGAGGCGGCAAGGGAGGCGGGGCTGAATAGGAAATTGGAGTGGGGAGTTACGACAGTTCCGGAGAGGTACTTTGAAGGGAAGGGGGAGGGCGGTGCGAGCCTAGAGGAGTTAGAAACATATAGGACGATTCCAAATTATGGGATCCTGGTCATCGCAAAGTAGCGCATTCGTGCATCTAATTCTCTCATTTAAGTGCTAAGACAAAACCTCTACCAAATTTAAAAACCTCACTAGCAAGTTCATGTCTATGCTTAGTCTACTTGCAAGTAATATCTATCATACAATCGTAAGGTCTCATGTTCTTCCAAGCACATTAAATCTGTCGCCCGCCAGTAAAAGCTCATGCATCGCGCCTATATTGTGTCACCGCTACCGTCTTCAAGATCCGCGGATTGCTCGCATCTGAATCATGTTCCTCGTCCTCCCATCCCCCGGCAAAGACATTCGTTTCCGAGAAGCCTTTCTTCCCAGCCAAGTCCATCTTATCCTCTGGGTAGGCGGATCCCTGAGACTGAGCATCGCCCGCGATCCTCTCTTCGCTCCCGACAGGATTGAATGTATTCCCTCTCTTCATATTCTGCATCGTAAAGTTCGACTTATTGTTCGTGGTGCTTTGCGAGAAGCTTCCGAGCTTGAATGTCCGCGCGACTAATGGCCAAAGGTATGGTACGTTTGCTACGATCATTGCAGTTGCTGTTTCGCCGGCGTACCAGTTGAGGTAGGAGAGAGACCCGAATGGTGCGAGGAAGTTCGTGATTCGATTGAGGACGGCACAAAGGATCTAGTTATGTCAGAGGTATGGCAATGTACGGTAATCGATTTAGTACTTACCACAAGTCCACCTAAGCTGAATACCCCGATGAGAGCGCATTTTCTAAAGGATGGTCAAATCAAAAGGCCTCGCCTGCAGAGAAATGGGACGAACCTGGCACGAGGTAGCTTCGCTTTCACCAAGAGAGGAATTGGTAGGCAGAGCATCACAGCATCCCCAGTAATGTTCAGGCAGGCGTCAAGTATCATATGTTTCCTGTAAGTACTGCACTCGCCTGTGGACCACCTGTCAGACAAATAATGGAGATGGGCAATTAGATTCGGTACTTACTTTTGTCGTCTGGTACGGGGACCATCCAGCTTTGTGGTAATTTAGCTATCAATAACACAATTTTGCCGTGTCGAGGATTCTCAAGCGGTTTTGAGATACTGAAAGGGAATGTGGAGCTCTATACTTACTAGACATTGAATGGTTGGCACCAAAAACCAAGCAAAAAAACTATGACGACCACATATCCTATCGCGACATAAATCGAAACTGCTATGACTGCTTTTTGGTACTTCTGCAACCCCTTCCTGGATGAAAAAGAGAAAATCAGTTAATGTTCTCAACTTATGGTTGATGACATGTCCCCGAAAAGACTCACGTCATGCTAAAATATAGAATAAGTAAACAGGCTTTGCAGCCCCAGACACAAGAGATTTTTGCAAACTCCATTGCGAGGGCCCATTTACTGCCCATCGTGGCCAGTCGGTAGTCTTCGGGAGTCCAGTCCACTATCATCTCTGGAGTGACATAGTTGGTGCCCCAAAGGATCTGAACCCAGATACCATACGCCACAACCGTCCAGAGAGCCTATCACCCCTATCAGCTCTTGGCTACGTAGCAGCTTTTTTATCTTCTGATTGTCGATGACGAATTCTTGGTATAGGAAACGGTGGCCGGGACTTACGAGGTTCAAGACCATGAGAGCATCATCGAGGTCAAAAATCCTAAGCTTATCGACAAAACCTCGAGAGGGCCTGCTTCCCATGGACTGAAAAGAACTATGTCTGATGACTTTGGAAGCTCTATCAAATTATTAGGCGTGTCCCAAAGAGCGGTGCGTGCCAGTAAAGCAGAAGCATCACCCATGTTTGGAGTACTTACAATCTGGCTGCTACAAAGAATAGCACAAAGCCACTGAGAACTGCAACCTCAGTCACGACAGACTTGCCTCCTGGAATCATCTTGAACAGAATTGTGAACAGTTCCCAAGTCAATTGAGTTCCTCAAAGATCGCTGTTCAGATTATGGAGAAGTTGTGGGTTGCGTGCGATCATTTGTCTAAAACAGCGAGATATACCGCAGATAGCTGAATAATGAGACGTATCTACTTTTCCAGCAATCGCTGCAGCGGTATCACCGTATCATCGACTACGCCTCTTTTGCATCCTCTGGAATCATGATACTGAATGCTGCAAGGTATCTTCAACAGGGTGACACGGGAGAAATCGTTCCTTTCCTTTTTCTCTCATGTACCCCTGTGCAAGGGACCTTGATCCGACCTGCTGCCCAATACCCGTGAAGTGAAGAATCATGCTTTCTCTTGATTGTTTCCGATCCTTAGCGAACAGAGGAATACAAATTGCAGGCATCGGCTCATTTATTCGACTTTCCCTTGTGATAAGCCTTCGCAATTGGAGCTTCAGACTCCAGACTAGTCGCTCCATCATTATCTCAACTGGTTTCGCTTTCATTGCTTTTCTGCGTGCCGTGTTGACTATTTACGCCTCCTCGTGGGGGGGGCTAGTCGTGATTCGGGATCCAGTTTCTGGATGCAGATACCTGGTCGCTGCATCCTGGCATTCCGGGACAGGATCGACATATCCCCGGGTGGAGAAGGTAACTTCAAACTCGACTGAACGCGGAGAAAACGACGGAGAAAATGACGGAGAACTCATCTGAGTCTCTGGGAACAGACTTATTGTGGGTTCAGAATGTTTGTGAGATCGAACGTTTATTCTCAAAAGTCGTCAAGGAGGCCCCAAAGTGGAGAGAGAATCACATCTAGGCGACCCGGACCAAGATGATACCAGCGAGCCGTGCCGTGCCGTTAGTTAATCCTTCAGCGGGAGACAACGACATGGCAGGGATAGTTTCAAGGCCCAGGATGGGGAACGTGGGGGTGACTTGTTTGATATTCTCACGCCTATCGCCATCCTCCAGAATTTTCATCTCAGAGTCTTTCTTCTGTGAGCAGCTCGTCGTTCTGCGGTGCAATCATCAGACTCAAAAGTGCTTGATCTGATAGGTGTACCTTGTCCGACTTGATATCAAGACACTCAAGGCTCTGGGGACAGTGGGTCAAGGTATCGAGGATCAGTGGGTAGTGCGAGGGTGGAGCCGGCCATTGCTTGCGAAAGACAATGCTCCATAGGATAAAGGGTTGATAGCTTAGTATGCATGCATGAGGCACAGCTTCTTCCTTCGGATATGCAATCTTCTCTGACCCGCGAAGTCTGTTCAGTCCGTGGGCTGATATCTTCAGGCTACCATCCAATCAATGTACCTTTGAGTGGCAGGGGAAGGACATTCGGATTTCACACACCGAACCCAATCGATTCGGTCTCCAGGCGAGACAACAAGTGGAAATCTCGCCTCATCATCTCGTTCTCCCCTCATTACGTACGAATCCTACTCTTGGAGCTGTACGAAGTCAATCAAACGGCCAAGTACCAAGAAAGAGAGCGGACATGAAGGCTCGCCTTTCTCGCGAGTCTGCAAGGTCGAAGGTTCAGGGGTGTGTTGGGTAAGCGCATTACCATTTCCAGTGGATACGGTGAGTGCCATTGGGACAAGAAACAAATCTTAATGGATGTCTTCTCTCATTGAGCTTCGTTATCCTGACTTTCCTTGCACTTTCCTTACACCGACGAATTATCACGATGGCAACAGTCGACGAAGTTGACATCGAGAAGAAGGGAGGGGAGATTCGCACAACACCAGACGACTCGATCGATCGAGATGGCAATGCAGCGCCTTCCGAGACCAACCCGGACGGCCAAAGAGACTGGAAGTCCAAATTTAAGGGCTTCAAGATGAGCGATCTTTGGAAGTTTGAAGCTCGTGGCATCCTACGAGTTCGCGACGACGAGAAGAATACCATTCGACCAGTCCATGACTTCATCCACATGTTCTCGCTCTGGTTCAGTATCAACCTGCAAGCTATCAACATCATTATCGGTCTTCTCGGTCCATTGGCTTATGGGCTCGGCTGGGTTGATTGTGTCTGTATTGTTATTTTCGCGAATGCCCTGGCTTCGGTTGGGATTGCTTATGTCGCGACTTTTGGGCCTGAGAGCGGGAACAGAACCATGGTCATCGGCAGATACTTTATGGGGTACTGGCCTGCAAAGCTTACGGCTGCTTGTAACGTTGTTCAACAAGTTGGTTTTGGCACAATTGGCTGTATCGTCACTGGGCAGATGATCACTGCTGTCAATGGGGGAGGGTTGAGTCTGGCGGTGGGATGTGTAATCGCTGCACTCTGCATTGGACTGTAAGTTTATTATCATATCCAATCCATTTATATTTTGCTGCATGTCTCGCAGATATTTCACGACCTCAATCCATGCTCTGAATTAACTTTATGCTGACTCGACCTGGTACAAAGAGTCGCAACCTTCGGGATCCACTATCTGAACAAGATGGAAAGGTAAGAAAGGCTACTGCTGAATTTCCAGCATCAAAAGCTTATGTTACGTAGCTTTGGATACATCCCTCAAGCAATCGTCCTGTTCGTCCTCGTCGGTTCAGCAGCTCCAAACTTCGACACCAGCGCTCCGTCAGTCGGTGATTCCGCCACAATCAACGCCAACCGCGCCTCATTCTTCGCCTTGATCTTCGCCAGCATAATCGGATTCTCCGCCATATCCGCAGACTTCTACGTCTACTATCCCAAAGACTATCCCAAATGGATGACTTTCGCTACAACCTGGTCAGGCATATGGGTCGCTCTTATCTTCACCAATATAGTTGGAGTGGGAATAGCGACTGGTGTGCCAAATATCCCGGAGTGGAGCGCTGCATATGATATCTCGTCTGGAGCTCTGCTTCTGGAGTGTTACAATGGTCTTGGTGGATTTGGTGGGTTCTGCGTTGTGATTCTGTCGCTGGGTGCTATTACCCAGAACGCGCCCTGCACATACAGCGCGGCGTTGACGATCCAGGTTCTTGGACGTTATGCTGAGAAAGTCCCACGGTGGGCTTGGTGTGTTATGATTACGATAGTCGAAGTAAGTTTATCGTGCTTTCTATCCTTCTTCTCAATTCGAAATGCTGATCGAGGTTTCAGCTTGTGCTCTCCGTGGCTGGACGCAACGTTCTATACACCATCTTCCAAAACTTCCTCCCTCTTATGGCATATTGGATCTGCCCGTACCTCACGATCGTTATTGAAGAACATGTTTTGTTCCATAAGCTTCCAAAGAAGCCTTTCGATTGGTCCATCTACAATACCCAGGAGAAGCTACCCATCGGGCTTGCCGCGCTCTTGTCGTTTCTCATCGGTTTTGCTGGAGCTGTGGTCGGCATGTATCAAATTTGGTATACTGGTCCTATTGCGGCTATGCTTGGTGGATATGGTGGCGATATTGGGGCTTGGATCGCTATCGGGTCTACGGGCTTGATTTTCCCGCCGTTGAGGTGGTTGGAGCTGAAGAAGTTTGAACGTTAAGATCGCTTCGATGTGAGGTGCAAATCATGCTCCTCCCCACGTTGAGGTTTCACTGTAGCTCATTGCACACTACGACGAAAACAAAGTTTTTACTCCCTAAGCCTAATTGCTGTATGTAATTAATACCCTATCCCTTCCTTGAGGCGGAGGTCCACCACGTTGTTTATTTCAGAGACTGCTCACGTGATGACAAGCGAGCTTTTTTATTTGTCTTCTTTGCCGATTCATCATCTACAGTAACCTTCATCTTATCTTATCCACTTCATCAGGTACCTACTGGATATCATCTCAATTCCCTCTTTCGTAATAACTTAGCAGCCACACCACATTCCATCCCGTGGGGAATTGCCGGAGTCAGGTCCGTGTAGGACAGGACAAGATCCATGCACGCGAAGTTACACAACCCGATTTGGGTCTTTACGAATCAGAACTGGAAGTCATGATTCGCTACTCGACAAACATCGTTACACCTTACGGACTTCTCCACTGTGGCTGAACACAAGCCTTGCGGATAGCTCCACATGATGGCGTGTTGTAGCGTGTTGCGGGTAGAGGCTAAAGTGCAAGCGGGGATCTGACCGGACCGGACTCTATGTACTCAGATATGCACAGAACATATATCTCGAAGCTCCAGCCTCAGGATTCACTCCGGCTCTATATCTGTTCACTCAACCCAGATTTCTTTTTTTCCAATACTAATATTCCACGAATCCCTAAAACCTAATTCTAAACCACACCACAACCCTCACACCCCCAAACAACTACCCCCAACCCCTCCAAGATGCCAACCACGACTCTAATCCACTCCACACGCATCTTCTCCGGCACGACCCTCCTCACCTCCTCCGGCAGCATCATTTTCTCCACGTCACCACCCACCATCCTCTCCCTGCACCTCAGCAACCCAACCCCTCTTCCCCCAGCAGACATTGTGATCAACGGAACGGGCCACACGATCCTGCCGGGCCTGATAGACGGACACGTGCATTGCCACAAGGGAGTCCCGGAACTGGCAAAGGCGATCAAGTTTGGGGTTACGACGGTTTGTGATATGTATTCGGAGGTGGAGAATGTGGAGGGGGTGAAGAGGGCGCTCGGGACGTGGGAGAGAGGTGATGGAGGGGAAGGGAGGGAAGAAGGGAGAGGGAGGAATGATGTTGCGAACTTTAGGACTGCGTGTTTACCTGCTACTGTGGAAGGTGGATGGCCGGAGCCGGTTCTGAGGGCGACGGTTGTGGATGGGGATGTGGTGAGTTGTGCTTCTCTTTCTTCTCTTTGACGTTTCTTGAGAGCATTGTTCAGAGATTTTCAAATCATATGAGACAGTCTTGGATTTGAGAGGACCTCGCAAATGAAGAACAATATAAGATTGGACTAATTCATGACTGATTCATGGACATAGGCCGATAAGTGGATAGCTCGATGGCCGAAGTTGAAGACTGCCGAAGACGCAGAAGCATTCGTCAAGCTAAACATCTCACGGGGAGCAGAGTACTTCCCTCCCCCCTCACCCTACCCAGGTCCTCATAGAACTAACACTCACCAGCTACATCAAATTGATGCACGAATCCGGCTCCGTAATGGCACATACCGGCCCTCTCCCAACCCCAAGCATCGCTCTGCAAGCCTCAGTCATCGCCTCCGCACACGCTCACAACAAAATCACACTCGCTCACGCCCTGTCAATGAAAGACACACTTGCAGTGCTAGAAGCTGGTACTGATGGTCTGGCGCATTGCTTTTGTGATGAGATGCCTACGAAGGAACTGGTTGAGGCGTATAAGAAGCATGACAGTTTCTTGATACCGACGTTGATTGTTGTGGCTACGCTGACGGGTGAGGAGGTATGTTTAGATCTTTCCTTTCTCGGAGTTCTCGCAGCCACTATTCCGGAACATGGCTGTATCCCAAAGACGATATAGTTGTTGAAACTGACTGCAAGATAGACGGATAGCAGCGAAGATTTCCTGAACAGCGATCTAGCAAAGAAACATCTCGGCGAAGAAGAGAAGACCTGTTTCTGTCAGCGAATGATGATGGGCAAGAAAGAGTGCAAAGTCGAATACGCATACCAGACCGTCAGACTACTGAAGGAAAATGGTTTGGATATCGTCGCGTGCGTTACCCCATACTTCAACATCCAAAATCCCAAACACTTTAATTGACCAAAATCCGCTAATCCTCATCACAGCGGCACCGACACAGCAACCGGCCTCAAAGGCACCGCATTCGGACTCTCCCTCCACCAAGAACTCACACTCTACGTCGAGCGTTGTGGGTTCTCTCCTATCGATGCGTTAAGCAGCGCGACGAGTGTCTCAGCTAGACGATTTCGGATGAGTGATAGAGGGGTGTTGAAGGAGGGATTTAGGGCTGATGTGTTGATGGTTAAGGGGGATCCGACGGTGGATATTAGGGATTTGGGGGACGTGGAGGGGGTTTGGAGGGGTGGGGAGAGGTTGGCTGTGTGAAAGGATGAGGCTGCGTGGCAAAGTTCAGAGGGTGGAGATATTAATGTGCGACGGATAGGGGCCAAGTAGTGATGAAGGCTACACAGTTAGCTAATCGCGCGTCTCATAGGGAAGTGTCTGTTTTGGGAAAGCTTAGGCTAAGTGAGAGGTTAACAAATCCACTGTGGGCATAACTGTTGCTGATGACTAATGTTGAAACAGAGATCTAGCTTTATTTGATTGAATAAACCCAAAGACCTCCTATGGTCCAGTCCCATATCCCCTGATTCATTCATACCCTGCCAATCCCTAACCACAGAACCATAGAGAACGCCATGTTGCCTGTTGACACACCCACCCAACCCGAACCCAGTCCCAGTCCCAGACCCATCCCATTCACAAATGAAATCCTACCCTCAAGCTGAGATCATTCTTCTAAGCCTTCTTCCCAACAACAGGACAAACCGCCCCTTCAGCCGCACCCTCCACAGAAGGATGACTAACAACCTTATCCTTATGATGCTTCAACGTCGCCTTCGTAACCGGACAAACCTCCGCCCCATCCTTCGGTTTCGGATGATCCGGTGGCAGAACCGTGGAAACCGGTCCCACAACCGGACAGATGCCCTCGTCCAAAGCCTTGTTCTCTTCGTTGTCGATCTGGTCTTTCAGAGCTGGGCAGGATTTGGCATCTTTGTCTGAGATGTCGGATGGCAGACCGGGATGTTTGTGGAGTTGGTGGTGGTGGTCGGTGGAGGCGTTGGTGACGGGGCAGACGAGGCCGGGCTTCGAGGAGTCAAAGTCGGGGTGAGAGGGTGGGAGGATCGTGTTGGTTGTTCCTACGACTGGGCAAACTTGGGCGTTGGTTGCCATTTGGGGTGATGACGTCGATGGAGATAGGCTGTGAAGCTGGGTATTTGGATTTATGCCTGGTATTCAAATCGAAGACTAATGCTCCTCGAATTAATTGAGTTGTTGTTTTGATCTTGATGTTGTCCTTGGTCTTCTTTGTATTGTCAATCAAAGCAAGATGATAGGAGGAGAGAAAGGGATGCGGTGTGAGGTCTTTAAGTAGGATTGTGGGGTAATTGGCGCGGGGCACTTGAAAGTTAGGACAGGGCGACCAGTACTGTAGCAGCCAATGACAACGTCTCCAATGATCAGCAGGTGGCCCAGACCAAGTCGCTAAAGCTTACCTCCTAAACACTCGGCCAACGCTAAATTCGAGGTTTACGATGTCTTCGCATTTTTATGAAACACTCTGTTTACATAATCGATGTGTTGAAGGATTGTAGGTTGACAGGCAGCAGTGCTTCCAAAAGAAAAGCCTTGCCAATCATGCATATATGTATATGGGAAGCTTGTTCTTCCAGGCTGAATGCGTGCGTGCGCGCTGCATGGTGGCTGAAAAGTGGGGAGTTGTGGGTAGAGAAGCTTGAAACCGCATGTCGTAATAAAGCCCATGAACCGCAGATACGAGCCCCAGTCGTTCAGTACTGGCTGTCGGCAAGCACATCCTATCTTAGTGGGCAGCCCTGATCCATCAAGATCCATTAAAGTACTGTAAGTACAATGGGACATTTCACAGCTGCCTAATTCATGAAGTGGATGATGTGAATTGTTGGTATATCGGACCACTTTTTCTAAGAAGAACCCTGCGGAAAGAGGCTGCTTTGAGCTGCAAAGGACCGAGAATAGCGCCATGGTGGTTTATATGTACTGTAGCCGCCACGACCATTTCCAAGAGTTACAGTTGAGAGCGAGAAGTCTATATTTACAGCAACATCAACCGCAAAAGTTCTTCTCAAGATTTGCGCCCAGTAGATGGTTAAAAGTCCGAAAAATTCGATAACACTTTTCGCCAACATGCGATTCCTAATGGCTTTCGTGCTTGCGTTGAAATGTGTTTCGATGGCTCATTCCATGTCCTATGCCGACGAGGATGAGGACGAGGATCAGGCGCTGCGCAGGCTCTCGGCCGAACAGAATCAATGTCGTGGCTGTGACACGACACGTGAGGAGGTGCAGGTTGATCGTAATAACATCAAAGTCCGTGAGCGGTTCTCGATTGATCAACACTTTTCGTTCCTCCTTTCCATTTTCCCCGTCTTACTTTGAAGGTTCGATCTAGCCAGCATGTACTTGAAGCTAGAATTCTGAGGGATCTCAGACTACGACAGTCTGTCGATTGGCGTTTATCTAAGGACATGTGACTGACCTTCTTAGGATCTCTTTGGCCTCACCACAACTCTCAATGAACTCGCTGACACTTTTGGGGGGTTTGTGAACCGCATATCAGGGCGAGGTAGATGTAGTAAATATTATGGCTCAAGTAAGTATTTCTTCTAGCCCACTTCTTCGCATATAACTCCATTACTGACTCCGGACTAGCTGATGGTATCTCCTGGGTCTACCACGCAACAGGGCGGGATTGCGAAACGGCACCAGAGGCCAGCAGAATCAAAGGCGCCGTCAAGAATCGTCTTGATAGCATGGACGGCGAGACCATATGTGGTATGGAATGCCTCGACCTCAGCAAATCCCGCGACTGGAACGGCTTTCTTCTCATCGGACCGACCAATAAGTTTGATTACGAAATGTACTGTGGTCCTACCCTTCCTCTCAAGACTTGTTCATCTGGAAGAAAGGGGTTGAAGGATGAGCTCTGAAAGCAGGATCGAGAATAAGTTGCTAGATCGTGCAGCCGGTCTTTAGTGGAAGCGGTCAGGGGACGAATCTGGCAGTAGTGATAATGGGACATCATGTTGCTCTCATCGTGTGGACTTCTGGACAGCTTACGCCGTCTTGTCGAGGGTATCACAGGGTCCATACTCCCAAGTCAATTGTTGACATTGTATGCCTGCGCATACTGCTTCATGGACCTAACGTTGAAAAGCTGCGGGAAGACATAGTAGATGTTTCAGAGAATGCAATCATAATGACTGTTCGAAATCGTAGTTCAATCTCCCCAAAACTTCAAGACCCAACACTCGCGATGCCTAGAAATGGCTCTGCGCAAACCTTGACACAGTCTTAGCCGGTACGTCCGTATCGGTCCCAAAAGTTGTAAGCGAGTTTACTGAACCTTCCATCTCTGCTATAGCCAATGCGAGGCCGATTTAAGCCCTTCTCGCATTCGATTTGAAGTTTTGTTTACCTTTCCATCGGCAAAGATCCGCTTAGTAATCCACACCCCCTCATTGCCTCGGTATTACCCCGCAGCCGCCCTATGCACACTTCAGCAACCCCGCGGTTCCACTCGCAACAACAGCAGATCCGAACAAACCAGCATCTTGAACAGAAGTGAATTAAAGCATCGGGCAACTACTCGATTTTCCGATTACGCAACTATCGGGCCAAAGACGGGCTACTTGTGTCCGTGCCGACGCCAGTTCCGGGCAACTAGTACAAATTTATAGAACTCCTCACATCTGCCAGCATCACTTCTTTCCTCATATTTCTTTCGCCACTTCTACTCAATAAGGCAATCCCTTCAGTGTCCATACCCCATAGGGAAGAAATCGGTGTTTTACTCCTCTCGTCGCACAGCCAAGCAAGCCAAGCGTGCAAGCACCCTTGAGCCAACGTCAGCCCGTCCATTAAATTGCAGCACATTCCCATTTTCAATTCCAGAAGTTGGGCATCGATACCTTTACTGCGCAAAAGAGGAACGGCAAGAACAGAAAGGAATTGCGCTGTTGCAACGACATCCCTGTATTGAATGCCAACTGGTACTGCATCGATCCTAACCCCATCTTTGGACACAGTCCAGGATTCGACCTTTTCAACACTATACAGTTCAAGAACTCGAATTTATCCTCAAGAAAGCTTAAAAATGGCACCTCCATCCGCAACATCAAACGGCAATGAGAGCCAGGCCGGGACCGCCACCCTCGAGCCAGGCTTAGACAAATCTCAAGCTGCCAAGAAAGAAATCACCATGCCAAAATTCCCTGGACCAAAGAAATTCGAAGACAAGTACGAGGAAAGAGACTACCAGAAGGGCAGACTCGCTTTGGCATTTAGGATCTTTGCCAAGTTTGGGTTTGATGAGGGCGTTGCTGGACATATAACTTTGAGAGTAAGTGTGCCCGAAAAAGTGTTTCAAAGAAGCATTGAGTCCATTTGGAGGCTTCTTCCTACTAAGATCTCCTATACTGGATTTCATAAACAATGCAGACATGAGCTAACACAACATTACTAGGACCCTGTTCACCCTGACCACTTCTGGGTCAATCCATTCGGAGTTGCGTGGCCCCTCCTGAAAGCCTCAGATCTCATTCTCGTCAACCCCGAAGGTAAAGTCGTCGACGGTGGCCCATGTCGTCTCCTCAACGCAGCTGGTAAGTCCATTCCTTCAACCAGATCCATTCAAATAAAAAGCTAAAAACCTCCAGCCTACATGATCCACCACGCCGTCCACACCGCCCGACCAGAAATAAACTGCGTCGCCCACTCCCACAGCATCTACGGCCGCGCCTTCTGCACCCTCGGCCGCAACCTCGACACCATTACTCAAGACTCTTGCGCCTTCCACAACGACATCGCGCTTTACTCCTCCTTCAAAGGCATCGTCCTCGCCGAAGACGAAGGCATCGCGATCGCCGCCGCGCTCGGGAAAGGCAAAGCCGCACTGCTGCAAAACCACGGCTTGTTGACTTGCGGTCAGAGTATCGAGGCTGCGGTGTTCTGGTTCATGAGTTTGGAGAAGTGCTGTCATGCGCAGTTGCTGGCTGACGCTGCGGCGGGAGGGAGAGGACATGAGACGGTGAAGATTGATGAGAAGGATGCTGAGTATACGTATAAGACTGTGGGGACGGAGATGGCGGGGTGGTTCAGTGCGAAGCCGACGTTTGATCTGATGGAGAGTGAGGCGGGGGTGGATTATAAGTGGTAGGAGGGATGTTGATTGTGGGGTTGGTGGTGGGAGCGAAGCGAGGAATTGGTTGTGTTGTGGTGCGGATGTTCCTCAAGAGAAATGAGAAATTGGACAAGTGTAAAGCATACTGCTTGCTGTATTTATGGTTATGGAAGCATCGAATATCATGGTAACCCCATATCTACCAAAGGCTGTAAATGTCTCAAATATGGTTCATGTCTTTGGCGAGCCTTATCGTTGGTTGGTGGTGGCGCATCACGCATATGCACTGCCTCCGCCTCATCGCAACGCTCAAGAGGCTACAACTTCGATCTCCATCTCTCTTTTCGCGATTGCTTAAAATCCCCTCCCTCTACATACAGCACAACCATATGGGTAAGTGCTAAAAACTTTCTTGGTAGAAGCTTATGTCTGACAAAATACAGAATCAACGACTGCACCTCCACCGCAGGAGGCAGCCTCACCTACAGCCTCCGAGGTATCATGGCAGACCCTGTTCTGGATCATGGCCACTCTAGCCCTCAACTCCATGACTCAACCTAGCGGTCGAGTCTGCGGTTTTCACAGCCGCTACCGTACTTACCTTCGCAGCTCACCTCTAATATGCATCCTCGACCCAATGCTCACTGTCCTCCGCTTCGTACAGCTCACTTTAAAAAAGCGATCGCAAGAGCCTGACATCTCGCTCTTAGAGACTCTCGGTCTCGTCCTCGACGAACGATTCTACGATATAGATGATGTACGTAGTGTCGGCTCGTCGACGTGGATTCGCTGGATATTGTTCGTGATGGGTCCGCTTCCGCAGGCGATTCGCTTGGCGAGCTTCCGCGGAGTGCGCTGGAATCAGATGGTGGGAGCTTGTTTCCTGGTGTCGTGGATCTGGTGTGAGGTGTTGATAGGTCTCGCTGAGAGCGGGAAGATACCTACATTTGTTCCACTTCCACGAGACAGGGTATCGTGCAAAGCGAAGCGGCCTGAACCTGTTGTTGATTGGAGCTTTGTAGTACTCGGGGCTTTGATTTCGACGTTTTGCGTGCTGCATTGTGGCTTTCATGCTGTTGTTTTTACGTCTTTTTCTTCGTGGTATGTGGTGATTGTCTTGCTGAGTAGTGTTGTGTCGCTCTTTATCTATGCTGTTGTGATGTGTTTGCTGTTTATGGTATTTGCGAATTTGTTCAAGAGATGTCCGAGATTGGGGAGGAGCATGCTTGTGGTGTTTCCAAGGGGGAAAGAGCATGATGGCGATGACTACGTGGACGACATTGCTTTGTTTCTTCTTGTTCTATTCTTGCTCAATCTGTGGGGATGTATTGTTGGATATGCGAATTTCTATGATCCCAATGGGACTATCAATCCGGGATGGACAGGTGTTTTTGGGTGATCCCATGGATTGCCCCATATTACTAGAGAATTGAATATATCCATCCATTTAAGGATACTGGAAATAGCACCGTTTTCATGACATCCGTTGGTAAAACCTAATCATCGCCTCCGCCGTCTCAACAGGCGCCTCCTCCGCCACAAAATGTCCAACCCCTACCCCAACACTCACAAGTTCCAACCTCCCATCCTTTCCAACGAACTCCTCCCAAACAGCTCTCATATCATACTTACTCCCCAGAAACAACTCCGAATAGATCTTCAGCACAGGACAATCCATCTTCCTCCCCGCCTTCTGATCCTGTTCCTGCAACAGCACATCCTCCTCCGCACCAGCACGATAATCATCACAGCTCGCTGTTACAACACTCTCTCGCTTAAAATCTTTCGTATAGACATCCCACGCGTTATTGTCCTTGAACTTCGCCAGTGCAGAGGCAGAATTCCCGCTCCAGCGCTCGAGACAGAATTCCGCCCATTTGTCGCCGCCGAATGCGGTGATCATGCTTGTTGCGAGAGAGGCGTTGGCGAGGAAGGGCCAGTGGAAACCACCTACGGAGACGGTGGGAGTGCTGAAGCTGGACCAGCGGGTTAGAGAGGGGGTTATGTCGAGGAGGATCGTGCCGATGATTTTGAAGGAGGGATGAGGAGCGGAGACGGTGAGGCGCTGGCTGATGTGGGCGCCGCGGTCGTGGCCGGCGAGGATTATAGGATATGGTTGGATTGAGGAAGGCTGCGGAATCAATGTGGAGAGGATATTGAGAATAGCGAGGCCGGTATTGATTTTGGAGTGTGATATCTCTAGCGGTGCTGAACGTCCGTAGCCAGGTACCTGGGTGCGTTAAGGTTGCTGGAGAGCGAGACATTGGAGATAGGAACGTACATCAGGAATAAAAAGTGGCATGGTAGTTGGTAGGAGGGGGATGATCTGGTCAATGTTAATGTTGATTGGAAAACGAGGGTCATCAATACACTTACATGTCTCCACCTAGAGACTGACATCAGAGGTGGTGTTCGCGTCAGAGAATACGATCATATACAGGAAGACAGACGAAAATTCGAATGAAACCTCTAGGATGTAGAATCTTTTTGATACTCACATGAAGCTTCTACGAAGTATCAGCATCATGGATCGTTGCACAAAATCAAAATACGTAGATAACGTAAGACATACGATTGAGGATATCCATGAATGAGAACAAGAATTGGGAATGAAGCATTCCAGTGTTTTAGGTCACGATGATAGTAAAAGACTTTTTCTGCAGCAGCTGTACTGATATTGCTCTCCAGTCCGAGGCTTTTCATGTAGGTGAAGTCGTCCGCCGACTCGGAGTACAGTTCTGTGTTCGACAAAGAACTCATACTGATTGATACTTCACTCAACAATAAGGATTCCAAATATTTGAGAATTGAGACAGATAGTGATACGTAAACTCGACTCGAGATCACCTTTGTCGCCAAGAAGTGGCATGGGCTGCTCCGAGTGGCTTTACTGGCCATCACACGCGAAGAGTGGGATAAACCACCACGTGAGCGGAATTGAGCAATAAGAACGCAGAAAAGCATCTTGGAATGAAAGAACTTGCTTCACACCCTTACAACCCTCTAAGTGCTGACATCTGCGCTACCACGCCTTTAAAATGACAACCCCACGCTTCAAGCTCATCTTTACTGTGCCACCCCCAGCTCTTGAAGCATGCAAGACGGCGATCTTTGCTGCTGGGGCAGGCCGATATCCGGGCCCGGGAGGCTACACCAATTGCTGTTGGACAACAATGGGAACCGGTCAATTTCGCCCAGGGGATACGGCGGTCCCTCACATTGGTACTCCAGGTGTGGTAGAGCAGACTCCGGAGGTGAAAGTTGAAGTGATGTGTGTTGGAGAAGATGTTGCAAGGAAGGCCGTTGCGGCTCTGAAGACGTAAGGCGCTAACTCGAACCTCGATGTATCCATTGCCCTAATTTCTTCCTAGTGCCCATCCTTACGAAGAAGTGCCTTATGAAGTGTATAAGTTGGAGGATTTCTGATTAGACACCTACCAGGAAGGGCTTTTGGTTAGGGGAGGATATACTGAGGGTAGAAAATCTCAGCGGGGCAGATCAACTTAATCATCTATCCATTTTGGAACTGGGAAATTTTGCTCCTGCTCTCTTTGAGTGCTTTGTGTTGTACAAATGGTGAATGATCAAACGCGAGGTGCCCAGGTGGCTTGGTTTTGGTGAAGAGGTATTGCACGTGATCGGCTAATAGTTATTCCATGACCTCATCCTTGTCCAAGCTTCGAGCTTAATTTTTGTGAAAATGAGATCTCGATAGCGAATGATAACCATCTCCATTCCAATTCTTCCACATTTGACCCAACAACCACAAATCATGGGTCGCGGAGGAAACAAAGTGAGTCTTCTATGCCCAGAATCGTCCCATCGATTCTAATGTACCACAGGGCGGTCGCGGTCGAGGACGAGGCGGTGGTGGCAGAGGTCGAGGAGGGCGGGGAGACAATCGTCGTGGTGGGGAGGACAATCGAGTCAGCTTCGACAAGGTCCCAAAACACAATGAGCGCCTCGAGAGATACTACAATACAGTGTTAAGGATATCCAATGAGGAAAGAGAGGACTTCTGGGACGCATTGAAGCGCGAATTGCCTAACAGCTTCCGTTTCGCAGGTTCGAAAGGGTATGCCTCCAAATCCCTAGAAGATTTTGGAGATCCTGACATTGACGATTGTAAGCCATGCGCTTGCAGTGCAGAAACTTCTCAAAGAGCGATACATCCCAGAAATATCGAAGATCTCTCACTATGACGGCACACTCGTCGAACCTCCTTTGCCAGTCCCTTGGTACCCCGACGAGCTCGCATGGTGGATGACAACTCCGAAGAATGTCGTTCGACGATTTCCCCCTTTCGCAGCCTTCCAGAAATACCTTGTGTCCGAAACGAGCGTTGGTAATATCAGCAGACAAGAAGTTGTTAGTATGATCCCGCCATTGGTCATGGATCTTCAACCTGGAATGACCGTCCTCGACATGTGTGCTGCGCCTGGTAGTAAGGCTGCGCAATTGCTTGAGATGGTACACCGTGGGGAAGAGGCACGAATGCGCAAGTCGCTCCAAGAACATGCACAGGAAGATGGACGTGAAGTAAGCCCGGGTGTGGAATCGATGATGCTGGACGATGCGGCAGACCTTAAGGTCGATTCGACGGACAACGGACGAGCCACCGGGTTGCTCATTGCCAACGACTCGGATTACAAGCGAAGCCACATGCTGATCCATCAATTGAAGCGTCTCTCGTCGCCCAATTTGATCGTCACCAACCACGATGCGACGATGTTCCCATCTATTAAGCTTCCACCTACTCCCGAAAATCCTTCAACCAACAGATACCTCAAATTCGACCGAATCTTGGCAGATGTGCCATGTTCAGGAGATGGCACCATGCGGAAGAATGTCAACCTGTGGCAAGATTGGGGTCCTGGAAATGCCCTTGGTCTTTACGTCACACAAGTCCGAATCCTGGTCCGAGCTCTGCAGATGCTCAAGCCTGGTGGTCGCGTGGTTTACTCCACTTGCAGTATGAACCCTGTGGAGAACGAAGCTGTGATTGCATCTGCCATCGAGAGATGTGGTGGTCTTGAAAAGGTTCAATTGCTTCCCAGTGAGAATCAACTCCCTCTCCTGAAGAGACGGGAAGGCTTGAAATCCTGGAGTATAATGGACAAGAGCGGAAAGGTTTGGTATTCGTGGAAGGATGTTGAGGCTAATATTGCTGAACACGGCCCAACTCCTGCTACCGAAAAGCTTGTCGAGGGCATGTTCACACCTACTTCCACAACGGACATCCCTTTCGAGAGATGTATGCGTGTATACGCGCATCTTCAGGACACCGGTGGCTTCTTTATTGCCATCTTACAGAAGATGTCCGAATTCAAGGCCAAGCCGGAGTCAGAGTCGAAGAAGACTGATGTTAAGCCACCCATCACCTCCATCGTCGAGGAAATCGTGGCTCAACCTACTCCTGCCGATGGAGGGTCTGTCGCGCCAAAGATTGAGGCAGCCGATGCTCTGACCCGACCTACTCTTGATACGGAGTCAGAGGTCACGCCCGTGGCTCGTCAAAACCAAGCAAATCCGGAACCTGATGCGACTCTTAACTCCAATAAGCGACCCGCCGAGGATGAGCCTGTCATCGATGCCGTTATGGAGACGAAAAAGTTGAAAGTCAAGGAAGATATTGACGAACCTGCTGAAGCTGGACTCGAGAACAGAGAGGTGCACTTTCCACCACCACCTGGAGCCGAACTGGACTTGATGACTCGGCCAGGCGATATGCGCTCAGACGCACCAGCACCACGTCCGGCTCGGAACAGAGCAGGCCAGCAATTTGAGGAGCCATTCAAATATATTTCTTTTGAACATCCCGAAGTTCAATCTATCGAGAGTTTTTACAAGCTATCTCCTCGATTTCCCCGTGACAGATTCATGGTACGAAATGCCGAAGGAGAGCCAGCCAAGACCATTTACTACACATCTGCCCTGATCCGCGATATCTTGACTGAGAATGAGGGTAAGGGTATTAAGTTCATCCATGGAGGTGTCAAGATGTTCATGAAGCAAGACGTTCAAGCAGAAGGCGTATGCAAATGGCGGATACAGTCTGAAGGCATGCCCATTCTCGAAGGCTACGTCGGCGAGGAGCGTGTAGTCCGTCTGTACAAGAAGGAAACGCTTCGCAGCCTCCTCATTGAGATGTTTCCCAAGGTCTCAGATGGCGCCTGGAAGAACTTGGGCGAGATCGGCGAGCACGTTAATAACATTGGCATGGGTTGCTGCGTTCTCCGCATTGAGCCCAGCGATGCCGAAGATGGATTTCAGGAGCGTATGGTCCTCCCTCTATGGAGAAGCTTGCACTCCCTGAATCTCATGTTGGCAAAGGAGGATCGTACCGCAATGCTACTCCGTATCTTCAATGACACGACACCACTTGTCAACAACCACTTCCCTGCAAAGAAAGCCCAAGAAAACGGCGAGAAGGAAGTCGCTCCTGGTTTCAAGGTCGAGGACGGAGAAGTGAAGGTCGATACTTCTGCTGCCATTGAGTCTGCCAAGCCGCTCGAGTCCGAGGAAATGGAAGGTGTCATTAAGCCTGGTCCTTATGGAACCATCGTCGCAGACCCGAACAACAATCTGCCTGATGTCAAGGCTGAGAAGATTATAAAGGGTGAGGATACTGGTGGGCCTGAGCAGCAGCTCAATGGCATGGGTGGAATTGAAGGCCAATTTGGTGGCGTTTCATAAATACTTGGATGTAGGGTTGGATGGATGGCGTTATCATTGCGGATCTGGAATAGAAAAGCTTGCATATGTGTACTTGACGATTTTCCCCGATTCTTAATTACGTGACCGTTGATCTCACTGCTTCTGTGACCTCGATTGACTTGACTTTGCGGTAAACGTCAGTCCAGCCAGCAGCTATGTCTCAAGGGTAGCCATCCTTTCGATCTCTGTACTGCTCTGCATGTGGTTGTTTCCCAAAGCCCTGGATGGCGTGCTCATGAAAGCACTAGCGCTCGGTCGAGGGACAAACACTTGGGCACGTGAGCTACATTATCGTGATATCAATGGACGCACCATATACAAACAAAGAATCAAGTATGCTGAAAGTTGAGTCTGAAAGATCTAGGAACTGGGTATCACTTATAGCCAAGTGAATGCAGCCTCTCCTAACCTATGCTTGGTTCTTCTCAGTCGTGAATGCTAGATTTATTAAAAGCTAGTACTGGAATAGTTTGTCCAATCACGAAGTGTCAATAATAACAGCGAATACTTCATACACGTTCAGTAAGATGTCATTCCATTCATCTGCAGCTGTTTTCGAAGTCCTGTTCATCAAGAGACATCCAGGCTGCCGTGCTACTTCATCTAATTATATCTAAGCATATTATAGTTCTGAAGTCTTTCTCTGCAAAAGCTAAATGTTATCTTTTGTCCATACAACTTAACGACTCCACGGCTTCACGGCTCCATAGATCAATCACACTTGTACCTTTCTAGATGTTTCTGTAGTCGTGTTGCTGGGTAATTTCTGGTTCGCTTAATGACTTTCAGCAACAGATTGCTTGTCTTGGCTGTTTTCATTTGCTCTGGTTCCCACACTTCTGCAGATTGTTTCGGTGGTGAGTCAGATGCGACATATTTGTTCATCAGCTGTTCTATAAGAAGTCATCCTTACCTCCTTGGAGAGGTCATTTACGGACTCACGGTCCTACCGATACATCAGTGGAGAAGAGGAAGATTGTGTACCGTATAGACTCTTCTTTCACTGCGCTGGTACAGCAAGAAGCTCGCTGTTGGAGTTTCATTCTTCCTTTATGTCGCTTTTCCCGTACCCCACATGTACGGTTTTACAAGTAATGACCGGGAATCAACACAGCATGAATCGCCTGTTTTGTAGTTTCTACTTTCAACGTCTCACAGGAAAGTGTAGACATTAAGTGGCCTTAGTTAAGATGAACAGACGTTAGTAGAACTGCCAATTTCTTGCCTTTGATACACAAGTGTAGGAAATTCAGTGACTAGCTATTCCCTGCGTCTGTACTTATTCATCTAGTGTAATTATATATATTGTTACACTACACGTAAGCGATGAGGTTTTTGAGATTGTCTTTCACTCAAGCAGTCAATTTGAAGCTCGCCAATTCTGTCGCATTCAGCCAGTCTAAGTTGAGTCATTCAGGCCGGGCACATCGACCAGACACTCTCGGCCAGGCAGTTCAAGCGAGAATGATTCTCCTCGAACACGACTCCATTTCATATATAAACCCTCGAATGTTCATACAAGAGCACCATATCGATTCTCGATATCATCCAGATTCGACAAGACAAACTCCATCCACTACCAAGTCTTTTCAAAACAGCACTTCTCGATCACTGCCTTCTTAAGTACCTCGTACACCACTTCAACACCCAGCAAGCACCTTCTTTCATCAACAGCCCATCACCAGTATGTATCTCTCCAAGTCTTTTCGTGATCAAGTTCAATGCTAACCTTTCTACTGACAACTCTTCCTATACTTCCACCTACTACTTCTCACAATGTCACAACCACAGACCCTCCGTATCGTCCGCCTCCGCCGCCTCAAGGTCGCCTACCCTCCTAAAGACTACTTCATCGCCGAGTCCCAGGAGATTTTTGACTTGTGGGCTGAGATGGCCAACAACCCACTCGGAGACCCTCGCTACCATAATGGAGAACCATACCCAACCCACCTACTCGACAAGAATAAGTTGCAGTTTGAGGTGGGCCCGGACGACAATATCATCTTCGTGGACTATGATAACCCGGATGAGGTCGTTGGCTTCGTATACCACGGCCTGCTCAACGATCCTGCCCTCTTGAAAGTTCTGAATGGAACTGTCGTCGACCACTTGAACAAAGTTCGGAAAACTTTGCGAGTAAGTAACGGCTCCATCTATTGCCTACAACAGCTTTGCTGATTACTCTAGGACAACGACCCCGGTTTGCTCGCCGGCGTGGGCTATACTTCCGGTTCTCGCGACGCGCGTAGCCTTGCTTGGACAAACAACCTAGGCTTAAACACCACAGCAGAGCAGAAGTGCGAGCATGCCTATAAGCTGTCCGCTCTCTTTGCTCATCTTTGGAGTGAAGCAAAGAAGGTCATGCCCAAGGTAATTCTCGATGACTTCGAGAAAGCGATTATAGAGCTTGACGGTCTCCGAATGGACGGGGGTGTCCGCAATGAGAGTAATAAAGAAGTTACCAAAGTCCTGAGGTACACGATCGTTGTGGACAACGAGGAACGCTCTTTCGAGACTTCCGTTCTGGCTCCTCCTGGCGCCCTGATGGGTATCAATTATGGTCGGTAAGTAACCATATTTCACACTCTTCAGACACATTTGCCGCTGACATCCTTTCAGCCATATCCATAACGAGAAGAATATCAACAAGTACTGCCTCAAGTACATCACCCATCGCTCTCACGGCCAATACTATGGCTCAGGATTCTTCATCGCAGACTACGGTCTACATGCCGTCCCGCGAAGACCAGCTCGCTGGCTGGACTGATCAAGGCCTCCACGGTACCGGGCACGCCAAGAAAAAGCCCCTCGACGACGATCCCGATTTCAAGCAAATCGGAATCGCCTTCGTCCTCGCCTCTGGCATCAAGGCGGAGCTCGTGAAAGAGAAGGAGAAGGGAGATATGACGATCTCAGAGGACTTCGACCCAAAGAAGCACGGCGTGGTGACCTCTGCGGCTCTCAATGACGTAGAGGTTGAGCCGAGAAAGCGTCCTAGCATGATCAAGCGCAAGGTCAAGCCCAAGAAGATCTATGCGAGAGAATACAAGGACGTATTCAAGTTTCCACCTGGCCATGCGTATTCCGGCAAGGAATGGACAAAGAAGAAGCTGATGGAGGAGTGCCTCAAACGTCAGCGTGTAGGAACTCTCATAGCCTATGCGAAGACTTGGCCGGTCGATAAATTCAAGGCTACGCTATTGCAGAACGACGGTTTGGAGGTTCCGCTTGCCAAGGTACTTCGTAAACAGCCGAAGGCTGCGGTGAAGAATGACCAGCAGCAAGACACGGAAGTGGATGATCAGGAGGAGGCGGTAGATGACGAGGAAGATGATGAGGAAGGTGAGCAAGAAGAGGAAGAAGACAGAGAAGGAGAAGATGATGAAGAGTACGATGAGTACAAAGAGTATGAAGAATGAATTTCGAGGAAGCGATGATACGAAGGCTGGAAAGTAGCAGCATCTTGGGCATAGAATGTCTCGGATGGTCTGATACAATCATTTCTTCTTGGGAGGGCCCTTACAATCCGTCTCTGTTCTTCTTATGATAACAAAATACCCATGGCGTTAGATTTTGATGGGGATGTATTTTGGGTCTAGATTGCAGCCAAGATGCGACCCTCTAGAAGGATGGGCAGCGATCTGACGAGATTCTTTGTAACAACAGAGGCAGATAGATGAAACGTCAAAACGAAATTCACTTGAGCCGTCTCATTGAGTAATATTTATCTTGGTGCGCTTATTATCAAGGTGAACGGTTTCATTGACATCATCTGGCATTACTTTCTCTAATCTACTTTCTTTTGTATAGATGCGTAAACAATCTGTACAGATGCGTGAATAATCTCCAAGCACAAGCACAAGTCATGCTTCAAGATACTAAGTAGCAAGAATGAATACCCCACGCCTGCACATTCACTCGCTAAAAGACAAACCATTCCGATGTAAACAGACCATCTCGCTTAACAAACATCAATACGCCCCGCGGCCCCACACCCACCTCACACCCACAACCCCCCCGAAACATCCTCTCAGTCCTCCAACCCCCTCAAAGTCTCCGAAAATTTCTCCATGGTCTCCCATACCGCATCCTCGAGGCCCTAACGCAAGCCTCCCCATGGAACTTCTTACCCTCCACCATCCCCCACCCTTTACAAACTCAATGATCCTACCCACTCCCTTCACGGAGTGACTTGGCTGGACTTCATGCGCGTTCCTCGAGGTACCATAGGATTCGCTGGTGAGCTACATATAGTCTCCGAGATGCGAGGTGACAAAGTGCGTATTAGTGTCGTTCAAGAGTTCAGTTTTGAAGAGACCGGGTTCGATGTGGAAGATGCGGATCCCGAAGTGGGTAGTTTCGGAGTGGAGGGATTCGACGATGGCTAGAATTTTCGAGTCTGCGTTTTCGTATCAGTCTTTAATATTGTTCGCCTAGAATAGAGACCACGTAAAACTACGAGCACGATTTGACACTGGGTCCGATCCGCCTGACCTGATCGAGTTAACAGGCCTTAGCCCTCCGGAGGAAATCGAGGCTACTGCAGCCCATTCCGCTCCGTCCGAATCAGGCCAGTAATAATCAGATTGGAGCCATCCTTCTCTACGTTCATAGACAGCATCTAGGAAGTACACAATGGGAATTGCAATCCCAATCATTCGTCGAATGCAGAAGACACAGAGTCTGAACCCTTGCTTTATTCCACTCCTGTAATCGATGCCCCAAAGCGAGCATGGTGGCCTCAGTACTGCAAGCAGACAGTTGTACAAGATTTTGCGAGTCTGATGGGATGCTACTGCCTCAGCGAGTTGCGCTGCGTTATCCACCTGATTCGAACGGATACTTCCGTTTGCAATTGAGTTTGGAATCCTGGAGTTGTTACATTCGTTAATGCAGATCTGCAGCTTAACGTCGCGTTTGATTGTGTCGGGATGGATCTCTCCCAGCTTTTCCTTGCTCCATGGTACTACCTTTCCGAAGATCTCCCTGGCTTCTTGCCATCGCTGTTCCTTCATATACAGTCTGCCTAAATTCGCCATACTGGTCAGAGTATCTGGATGAAGTGGTGCTAAACCCTCTTGGCGGAGCTCTAAAACTTCCTTGTAAAGCTTCTCGGCTTTGCGGAAGGCTCCCAAAGCTGTACATGTGGTCGCTAGATTGGCCATACACCTCATTGTCTCAGGATGCTTATCTCCCGTAACTCTCCGCCGCGCCGCCAGGGTTTTGACTTGAAGAGTTGCTGCCGTAGACCGATCTCCTATCTTCCTATACATGGCAGCCAAATTGGTGACACTTAGGAGCGTCTGCGGATGGTCTGGACCTAAGAATTTCGTTCGCATCTCGGCCACCTTTTGGAACAAATCCAGTGCCTCGTCAGGCTGGAGATAGGCATTTGTAGTAGCCAGGTTAGTCATGCTTTCCCAAGTACGAGCGTCCGACGGGCCATATCGTCTGGAGTGGCTGGACAACACTTTCTCACCGAGATCTCGTGCTGATCTGTATTGACGTTGCTTGCAGAAGTTTGATGAGAGTGCCAACATAGATTCCAGGTGCAGGAAGTGGTCTTCTCCATATTTCAGACTTTGTGTTACAGCTTGATTCCCGAGGACAGCTGCACTTTTGAGTGCAAGATATCCGCCTTCTTCGGTGAGTAGTTGAACGACCTGAATCATGCTAGATATGGTATCAACATGGCATGTGCCGAGAGTAAACGTTCGGATTACGAAAGACTCCTCAGCATATGACAAGGCTAAAGCATAGTTACCGTCGAGTCCAAAGCATTCTGAGACTTTGTAATGAAGACTTGCAAAGCACGCTGGGCATGGGTCTTTGTCAGTGGAGTGCCCTGGAGTATGATGCCGATCTGCGAAATTTTCAGATTCGAGAGGCTCTATGATCCTGTCCTCGTACGTCGCTATACGAAGCGCACGTTTCATGTAGGCTTTGCCTGGCAGCAAGTCTTCGACTCGGTTCTCATGGAGTAACTTTGCAGCATGAGGAAGGTAAGCTGACCACGTAAGTTTTGTTTCCCAGGTCATTCTAGAAAGTCGAAAATTCATGATCTTTGTAGCCTGAACAGTCGTTGGGACCAGCATCATCTCACTTGCCAACCATGAACGCATGGCTAGGTATACAAGACGATGGATGTCAAATGTCCTTTCGTTACGGCGTATCTGTAATGTCTCATCCGTCCGACTGCTAATCAACGAGAATGCCTGAAGAGTCCCCAATGCAACTGCAACATCGACAGAATTAATGCCGAATTTTACCAGAGTCTCAGGAATTCCTTGAGGATCGAGAACACACATTCTGGAAAGAACTTCCGCCGCTAAATGATGATGGACGCGCAAATGTTCGAAAGATATAGCATAGGTAGTAGCAACGGGATTTTTGATTTCACGGTCGCGTCCCTGTTATGGTAGCTGTTAGCACCCTGATCATAGTCGATGGAGGCTCCAATTCCTCACGGGATCCTCGAAATTCTCACTGAGAAGGCGTATCTTATTTTTGTCATTCTCTCGATAGAGTATAAGATATTCTTGTATAGAGATTCGATTTCCAAGAATGAATGCAGCTGCCTGTGTAAGAGCCAATGGCACGCTCTCAAGCTCTGCAGCTAGTTTCCAGTATGCCACCGATTCGTCTACGGAATTTTCTGATCCAAAACGGTTAGAAAAGAATAGATAAACCTCATGTTTGTCAAATGGTGTGACTTCGATAATTCCAGCAGATGGGGCGAAGTCCACTGCAACCTTGTTGTTGCGGGTGGTCATTAAAATCGATCCATGATTACAAGAAGGGAGATAATCGATATGCCGAGTAGGTCCATAGAGTAAATCGTAATCGTCCGCATTGTCGAGGATTAGCAACCATTTCCCCGACTGCGGACCTTCCAGCCACTGCTTGACGAGGGGCAGCACCGAATTCTCGACCCCAGACTCCAACATTGGACGGGTCTGAGATTCATCCCATCCTGAAATGTCATTATTCTTCAGTATCTCAATGTAGCCCTTTTCAAAGCGAGCAGAACTGCTAGCGTGGACCCAGAATATTGAGATTGCTTCTTTGCTGAAAAGTTTGGCTGTCTCGAGTGCAATACGCGTCTTTCCTATTCCGCCAAGGCCAAAAAGAACGGCCTTGCAACTCTGGCCAGGCAAGCAAAGCGACTTTGCAAGCATGGAAAGAATGGTCTCACGACCAATGAATGTTTCCTTGGCATAGGGCAAACCTGTCGACTGAGCACGAGGATGGTCAGGCTCAGAGGCAGAATCGTCAGCTACGCTTTCTGGCACAACCAGACTCACAGGCAGCTGTTCGATGCTGACAGGACCTGTGGCAGATTGAAAGTATGTCAACGTCCAAACAATCTTCTGAATTTCCCGAGCGATTTCTTCGATGTCTTTCTCTTGGGTGAGACTCATCAACGTTTTCTTCCCTCGCCGCCAGAGAGAGTCCTTCTCTTCCGGCAGGAGCTTGATTAAAAGCTTATCTAATTCCTCTACCATGCTCTTACATCGACCAACAAGTGGCTGTAGTTTGTTCAATGTCGCATCACTTACGGCCCCGGAACGTGCTTGCTGGCTGGTGCGTTCAACAGTGTCCAACACAAGCGGTAAATCTGCCGCAATCCCCTGAAAGGCTTTGGGGAGACGCACTGAATTCTCGCTGTATTCGTGTAAACGGCCGAGAACTTTTGTGCCTATGTCAACTAAAGCGACGAAGTTCGCAATGATGCCAACGACGGCGAGTGCTTCAGCCATCTTGACAAGGCTGAACGAGCAGAGGCGGAGCTGGAGCGCAATTGATCGAGTTCAACGCTTTAAAGCATTGCTATTCTGCATAGGAAGATTTGAGCATGAATGGAATTCCTTGTTCGCTGAAGCAGTGGTCTAGATTTACATCAAGAGCTGACAGAAATGATGATGACGGGTGCATTGGAGGGTCGTCGTGCAAGATTACCTTACGCGTCTTGGAGGTTCGTGCGGCTGAGCAAGCTGACAAAGCAAGTCGTGTAGCACAAGATCCATGAGGTATTTTGATTCGTGGGCTGAAAGCAAGGTCTCGCCGTAGATTGCTACTTCAACGAAAGCAACTTTGGACTTGTAAGTGTTGTGGTGCCCCGTCCACGAGGAATTCTTACTCATAGGCAAGCTCTGAAGATTCACCAGACATTCAGGCTACCATATAGTTATGGCTGGATACTACTCCATTTCCCTCGTTTTGAACTTGGTCGGCAAATCACATGCGGACATGGACCAAATCGATAGCAACAGCATTGGAGCTATATCCGTTACTGTACTTGGGTTGCAGTCTGGGTAATATTAAAGTGGTCCCGAAGGGCAAGAGACAGCAGCGAAACTCTCAGTCCCTCAAGAGCTCAATCAGCCACTACCATAGTCAATATTGAACCGCTCTTTCCACTTCCTCACTTTCAAACCAGGCCCAGTGGAACCCACAGATCCTGTCCGGTCATCTCTCCAGCTCATCATTAGTAATGTCAAAGGGTGCCTTCCCATCCAGATCCATTTCATACAACCAATTCTTATCAGCGACGTCCAAGAATGCCCCCTTATCAACCAATAATCTGGCAATATTATCATGATCCAGCATTTAAAGCTTGCACCAGAGGTCGCGGTGAAGATCCTAAGTTGACGTTTGCGCCATACTCGAGGAAGAGCTTGGAATTGCCAGATGACCTCTGCCGACTGCTCTTTGTAGTGGCGTTCGGTCGGAGGGACAGCAATTGACAGGTACCCTGTACTGTAAGAGAAGGATGACTGTGGACTCATCTGCTCTCTCGCATGCCTCGTTGATCGAAGAGGAGAGGAAGGACAGATTTATACGGCGGGTCTTGAATCGCGCCAGTTCAAGTAAATAGATCAGCATGTCGTTGTTGCCATTGGCCGAAGCATTAGTGAGAAACTCCACCAGGCCAGACCATAGCACAGGTAAGATCCTTTCAAAGATCGAAAAGTCAGATCGGATACATCTCGGCGCTCTTGCCTGGCATGCATGTCCTCACAGCTTCGGAAGCCGCATAGCGTCTGGGGAATTCATCTATAGCCAACTGTGAAAGACCAGGTACAGCTTCTTCATAAGCATTCAAGTGGTCTCCCATGAAGGCGCCTTCGATAGCCGCTACCTGAATATCTTGGGCTGCTTGGCCGTTTTTGGATTGGCTGGAGCTCAGTAATCCCACGATGTTGCAATTGCGTGCCAGAGCTGCTGCTCTCGCGGGAGGATTGAAGACATGGCCGTAGCGCGACGCGTCTACACCTTGATTAATGAGCTTGGTAGCAAAGTGCAGCACGATCAAGATATGCTGCACCTGTCATTAGATGGAAGTCGAAATGATCTTCTTTGTATCGAGACCCCTGCCAGACCTCTCGTTCCTCGATCCGACATATGATTGCCAAAGAAGCCAAGGCCTTGATGCAGGCTTGCAGCGCTGCCTCTGTGGTCTCTCCTTGCTCTTGGCAGATCTCGAAAGCGACTCGATAAATAATATTGAAGACGGATGACTCGTGGATGCCAGACATTGCCCTGTACACGATGTACGTTTCCCAGAAATGACTAGGACGGTCTAACATTGATTTATCAGCGAGTCGTGATACGAAAATAGCTTTCTCGGCCTCCTGGGCAAATAGTCCTGTGTTTGTGAGGGTCTGGATCAACAGTTGATCAAGATCGAAGGTGACATGGTATATACTGTTGACCAGTCTCAATCTCAGTCCCAGTCTCAGTCCCAGTCTCAGTCCCAGTCTCAGTCCCCGAGTCGTGACAGCTTCGATGAGACACATGAGCAAGAGCTCGGGTGGGTGGCAGTTCAGCTAACAGCATCTTGTCACGTAACAACCTTGTTATGAATGATCAGGCTAAAGTTTGTCCTTTCGAACAATATGATTGATGTTCTTCATGCGAGGAGGCAAGATGTGAAGGCAGGCGTTGACGATGGCTGGTTGCACTTGCCTCGCTAAGTGTAGTTAGCGCGGAGAAAGAATGTAAACAACTCGTAAAATGATGAAACAAGTGAGATCCAGTGATAACACCCGCAAAATTGAAGTCCTAGCATACTACTGGTCAATGACGAAGTTTGAAGTATTTTTCTGAATTGACGTAACTTAAACGTAAGTATCAGTGTATGAATCATTCAAACTCTAGAAATCTGGGTATTTAACATTTCCACTTCCACTGCCACTTCCACTGCAATCACTTCACTACCCCTTCTCGATCCATCTCTTGCTTACACCCTTCTTGTCTCTTAGAGCAAGAGAAAGCAACTCCAGCATCAAGCCACCCACCCCCGCTCCAAGAATAGCCCAAAGATAAACATTCTACATCATATCATCCCAAGAAAACCTCCTTCCATCAAGCCCAAATTCACACCCGTCCATCCCTCTGTGATTCGCAAATTATAACTCTCATCGTCTCCCTCTTCCCCTACTCTCTTTCCACTTCCACCTCCTATTCCCAAGTCTTCCACCAACTCATCTATAACCCCGCACTCCCAGGAACCTTCTCCGTACTAACCGCCCTCTTTCCCCACCCACCCCAGAACCCACCACCGCCACCACCACTCGCAGGCGTCGGCGTCGGCATCGTCGCACTTGGCGGCGCAGATACCTGATGCTGGGGTTGCGGCCTCGAGATATACCCTCCAATCCCCGACGCCACGCTCGCCACACTGGGACTAACACGATGTCCCATCGCGCTCGCAGCAGCATTCCCATCACCATTAACACCAAGCAGTTTCCTCAGACTCTCGAGTTTGGATTTCGCTTCTTCGGCTTCCTGCTTGGCGATAGCTTCGGCTGTTTTGGCTTGTACGAGTTCGAGGACGAGGGCATCGGTGTCGTCTTGTTTCGATGCGGTGGAATTCGAGCCGGGATGTGCGGGTTCCGATGGCGGCGTGACGGTTGTTGGGGGTGGGATTTCGTTTTCTTTGGTATTGGCGAGACTGGATGTGCGTTTATTGAACGTCATTGGTGTCTTCTGAGAGCGGTTCGATCCAGAGCGTCCGAGTTTCAATTCTCGGAGGCCGCTGTGGCCGGATGATCGGTTTGGCCATTCGCTTTCCTGCTCTCTGCTTCCGTCTGGTGTGGTGGCGGGTGTCTTTCGTGATCTGAGTTCGTGAATCTGTCTCTCCAGTCGCTGTTTATCCTGGTGAGCATTTCGGATTGCTGTGTGTCCCTCCTTGACTTGATCTTTAAGGTTTTGGATCTCCTGCTGTTGTTCGGAAAGTCGGCGATTAAGATCCTGCGTCTTTGCTACTTCATGAATGAGTTGCTCTTTGGCACGGACGATGTCCTCTCTGAGTTGAGATTTTGTCTGCAACATCGACGATCGTCTATTGTCAGCCGGAGCAGCAAATCGATCTTCGACAACATCAAGCAGACTGGAAAGATCTGCAGCCCCGGGAGCAAGACTTTCTGACTCTGAACCGTCTGCACCCTTGTCGGCCAGAATCGTGGCATCAAGGTCCTCGTCCTCGACAGGTGACACTGGAGCAGCCTTCACGGTATCAAGACTCTCATCACTACGGCCACTCCCTACCGTCTCAGAACTAGTCTTCTTCCTCAGCCCATCGAGCAAAGACCGAACAGCATTCCGATCTTCATCACGTTCCTCTCTCTCCCTCTGCAGTTGTGTAGCAAGAATGGCATGGTCCCTCTGCAGCTCACTAAGCGCCATCAACAGATCCTCAATCTGGCCATGCAAATTCTTATCCTTGTTTGGCTTCGAGGCTTGACCATTAAAATTGACAGATTGACCCCTTAGCGAGAAACCATCTGTATTCGAAGAATCTCTCGAAATCGATGTAGCATCCGTCGAAGAACTCATCATGCTGTCCGATCCTCCACCCTCGATTGAATTCAACGTCGAAGCAATACTCTGCTTGGAAGGCGATCGTTTCAAGAAGCTTGAAGGCCGGGAAGGTGCTGTCAGACCAGGGCTGAGATTTGTTGACTTCGTCGACGAATTCGAACTCGTCCATAACCGTCCGAGGAACGTCGACGCAACCGATCGAACATCGGTGGGCGTAACTGTGTCGGCAGTTTGAGCTTCCTTGTAGCTAACTTCCAACGCCTGTAGGCTCTCCCTGGTAATGGCTCCAGTCATGCTAACAAACTCGTTGACGAACTCGTCCGCGTTGTAGTGATACACATCCCAGAGTCCTCTGGACAGAAGCAGTTGCATCACATCCTCGAATTCCGTGCACGCCATGATTTTCTCCTGATTCTTTCGCATGAGAGACAGTGCAACCCGCATTATTGTTTCCGAAGCACCCTCCGCAAATATGACATCGTAGATTCGGAAGAGCATTGGGAGCGGACATGTAACGGCGAAGAAGGACAGGAACCACTGGGAGACGTATGCAGGTTCGATTTGTAATTGGTCGAGATATGCAGAGAGAGCTGGGAGGTGCAGTTGCAGCAACTTCTTGAATTGGTAGATGCGAACATGAAGTCCCGAGAGATCGGGTAAGAAACAGCTTCGCAGGTCGTAATGCTCCATCAATCTAGTCACATTAGCTTCCACTCCTTGAGGTTACCAGTAGAACTCACCTAACAAGTACACAGAAGGCTTGCTTGTCACCCATATGCATCAGCAGAGGGCCAACAAGGAAGCCCAATCCCTGACAGTACCCAATCTTGTGATCGTACAGACTGAAGCACTTCAACACTCGTCCCAGCATCCTCTGTCCATCACCTTCCGGATCACGGAACATCTCAACTCCAGGAAAGCTGCGGCCGAGATCCTTCCCAATGATACCCTCATATGGACTCGACTCTCCACACAGTCTATCGAATTGCTCCTCGAGCAGTGTATCCCTGGCACCAGACATGCTCTGCCAAACCACGCCTCGCAGGGGCGGCGGAATACCACTGCGTATCTTCTTCGACAGTAGAGTCGGTAGACATTGTGCCGTCCTCGTATAATCCTGTACCAGCGCAGCGTAGAACTCCAGATCTGTCATCGGCGGAGCTGGAATCATCGAGTATCGCAGAGCGGGAGGCGTAGGTCCATTGACCAATCTTTTGAGGTGTTGAATTGACGGCGGTCTCGACTGTCCTCTAGGCCGTACATTCTCGACGATTTGTACCTTCGCAATACCGGATTTTGGATTCGATACTAGAAGGTTATTCTCCTGCTCCAATCTGGCTAGCAGTAAAGCAGTAGACTTTCTCTAATTAGCATTATCTGGGAAGAAGGGAGGGCGGAGACTTACATCATCCGAACTCTCATCCCTTGGTTCATTTTCCTCCGTCTGCTGCAGCTCCTCCCAATTGACACCACCTCCCTCCACCGACTCCTCCGAGCTATCGCTCTCTCTTCTCGACTCTCCATTCTGCGAGCCTGCAGACTCTGAGCCCGAGGGGCTGAGCAGCTCATTGCCATTCGGATCCATCATCGTGATTCTGGGCGACTCCTCTTCTTCTTCCTCCGCTGCATTCTCCGCAACACCATCTAATTGTATACCCGGTGTGTCCGTCGTCTCCTCCACCACCTTTTGTGTGCTGTCCCGAGATGCGTTCTGTTTCGAAGGGATCGCAGTGTCAACTGTGAGGGCAGGTGGTTCAGAGAGTCGGACTGTGACCATCGAGTCGTGAGCAATGTGGCTCATATGGCTCGTCGAGCTGACGATTGGACTCGGCGTCGAGTCTGCAGAGATTTGGCCCTCCTGCTCCTTCTCAGGCTTCGCCTGCGGAGGTGGCATATCCATGATTGCAACTGCTGCTGGAAATGGCAGGGTCGTGTAGGTATTTCCCCTCCTGAATCCTCCTGCCTCCCTTCGAGATGGGGCGGAAAGGCAACGTCAGATCAGATCACGGCAGGACAATCAAACCTCCGTCTCGAAACGGATTGTTCTTCCTCCAGTACAGTAGAACTCAATCTCACTCTCAACTCAATCGACAATGAACCTTCGAATCGAACCTCCAAACGTTCCAAGACCCTTCTATCCTTCCTTCGAAAGTCAATTCCCTCCCTCCTTCTCTAGCTGTTGGACCGCACTGCACAATGTATGTTTCGAAAATCGATCGATGGACCGATCATTCGAGATCGAGAGGTCAAAGTCCAGGGCGAGTTCGAGTTCGAGGCCGCGGTCAGGGTCGAGGGAGGTCAAGGTCAATGGCGTGCCGGGTTTCGAAGCTCCACAAATCCCATACAATAAACAAGCTCGATGAATTACTCGCGGGTCATGCACATCTGCCTCAGCAATACTAACAACATAAAAGAGTGTATTATTTAATTTGCAACGCAACGCAATGCAATACAATGCAGCAGTTCAAAAGAAAGAACGTCGTAGATATCACGACAGGACGGTAAAGAGCGGTGGTGAGTTGTACAATGGAGTAGTGGAGGGAAAGGTCGGGATAAGGAGAGAGGTTGAACCTTGAACGGGTTGGATTGAGGTGAGGCATCCAGGTCCCCGTCCCTCCAAGCTTAAGGTAGCTTAGTTGATTGGTGCTTCTTAGCATAATCTCACGCTTGGTCAGGGGCATGGACGTGCTGATTGGTGGGCGGACACGCGAGTAACAAGAGCCGATTGTAAAGGGGAGACGATCTTGGGACGATAATTTTGGATAACGAGCCCTGTTCACCTACCTCTGCTCGGGGTCACGATTTCTACCTAAGAGGAAGTGGACATTGAGATTGTATAAATCACATGAGAATTATTCCTCATCATGAAATGTAGTTATCCTCGAAATGTTATAGATCTGACAGAGGAATTCCACATCGCTGAAGTGTCCATCACAATCCAGGGGTCAACCCTCATTTCGCTCCATCTCGGCACCTAGATTAGCATTTACCCGACTCCCCAATCCAGCCAAGTCCGCCTGTCTTCTAGCTAGAAGAACCCCACCAGATGTTTATTTCCATTCCTACCCTAATCCATTCCTAGTCCACCAATGCAATATCAAATCCACCTCTTGCACATCTTTAGCTCTAGACTTACCGATCCTCACATCCCAATTATTGTGATATTCGAAAGTTGAAAGTGGTGAACATGACTCAATTAGCAGCCAGGAAAAGAGTTGGTAGACACGAGACAAGATCCGAGGTGGTACAGTACTGCACGCTGATTGCTCAATCGCGTGATTATCAACACTGTGACGACGCGCCAGCAACAGCCAATCAAAACAAAGCGTCTCTCTTTACAGTACAGTACAATGCAATGCAACCCCAACCCCAGCCTACCACCAGGACACATACAATGCCTCCCAACGATCAGGAACCGGGCTATAAAGTACCTATGTCAAGGCCGGAATCCGAGCTCAGGATCAAAATGGATACTGTATTGACAATTTAATTCTGACTTGCAAGAGCCCAGTCAGTCAGTCAGTACCTCAGGTTAGCAGACTTTAATAATGATTAAATTTGCAAGACAAGAGGGGTATAACACTTCCCGAAGGGCTTCCGAAGGGAGGAAAGAGTAGGGGAGGACTTCATGCACAGTTGTACTTGAATGATTTTAATTTGCATGGTAGGTACGCACAGCATTTATAATGCATGCAGTAAAAAGTGCCATCCTGTCGATAGAGTAACTATTTATACAACAAACATATCAGGATACCACGATGATCGATGATCGATGAAGCAAGCATAAGAAGGCAGGCTAGGTAGAAACCCACGCGCACCTAGTATACACCAGATGCACCCTCCAATGCACACCTGCCTCGCAATCAGGTAAAAGCAAGCAGCAAGCAGAAAGAGGAAAATATCCATGAACGACCAGCACCATAACTAACCAGCCCAACCCAGGTGGCCCCCAAAGCATATCATAACCACCCACGCGGAAACGCCAAAACGGATATTATCAGGCAGCCCATCCTCGCAAAGGAATTCTACCCGTCAACCTAGTCGCTATCATCAAAGTCATCTTCGCTCGCCTCATCAACGAGGGCAGACTCGTCATTATCATCAACGTCCATCTCGTCCTCATCCTCGGAATCGATGTAAACGGGCTTCTTCTTCGGAATAACAGCAGCGGCGCGAGCTGGTCTTCCACGGCCACGAGCAGCTGGCTTGGGTGGTGGAGAATCGGCATCCTCCATATCGACATCTTCATCCTCGTCCTCACTGAAGTCGTTCTTAGATGTAAGCTTCATCTTGTTCTGCTTGGCAGCGTAAGCCTTCGCAGCTGGTGAAAGTTGAGTTGGCTTTGGTGCTTCGACGGCCTTCTTGGGCGCTGGAGCCTTTTTTGGCTTGGGCGCAGCCTTCGCAGCGGGCTTTGGTGCCGCCTTGGGAGCTGGTGCCTTGACCGGAATCTTCTTGGTGACGGGAACAAGTTCCTCGTCGTCGTCAGACAAGAAACTATCCAGATTATCCTTAGCCGGAGGTGCCTTATGAGGAGAAGACTTGGCGAGCATTTCGTAGTTTGTCTCGTCGGCATCATCACTGAGGTCGAAAGTTCTGCTGGGCTTGGTCTTCAACTTCGGGAAATCTGTGCCGTGACTGCTGGTGGGACGAGCCGATGTGTGAAGAGAGAAATCACGACCGTTAGCTGCAGTTGTACCGTTATCGCCTCCACCAATTCCCTTGACCATAGCACCGACGTCTCCCAAGAACTTACCGTCATCACTTTCAGACTCTTCGTCGTCAGTGATAACCCACTTCTTGGGAGCCGCAGCTGCAGCACGCTTGGTACGTCCGTTGGCTGGCTGCTCGCTCGGGGCTCGGCTAGGGCCACGTGAGGACTCCTTTGACGATTCCTTCGACGATGCGTTCGACGGTTCCTTACCTTCAGGCTTGACTGCTCTCAAGGCATCAAAATCGTCGTCTGACATTCCGTCAGAAATCTCAGCGAATTCATCGTCCTCAGCGCCATCGACACCCATACTGGACGTCTTCTTTGGCTTAGCCTTGGTAAACATGTCAAGGAATCGCTGGTGTGTCTGAGGCTTGTTCTCAACCTTGATGACACCCTTTGCAGGATTGGCCTTGAGCGGCTTGGGATTGTACTCTGCATCAGCGACCTTGGCTGGTCGGCCACGACCCTTCCCACCAGCTCCGATCTTCCGTGATGCTCGACGGTTGGTGTTGCGAATAGTTTTCTGGTAGTCTTCCTCCTCCTTGAGTTGAGCTTCCCACTCGACGACGAAATCATCAAGATCCTTGCACCAAAGATCCTTCTCATCGAGCTTCTCCATGGCATCATGCTCTTCCTTTTTGGCAAGCATTTGAGCCTTGAGTTTGTCGACACGCTCTTGAGTGAGCGACCAGATAGGTAACTAAGTCATATCAGTAAACACGTCGATCGCTTGTTCGGAGCAGAACTTACACCGAGCAGATAATCAAAGTCACGAGCACCGGAGGCCTCATCGGCGGGATCATCGTCGTTCTCAACAACATCGTCGGTCTCACCTGCCTTTTGCGCATCCTTGAGTTTGGGGAATGCCTCGTACTCTCGTTTGCGAAGCTCTGCAACAAGTACTGGCTTCTTCTTCTTGGAGACAACGAGCTTATTGTCGATGATTTCCGTGACAAATCTAGCTTGATTCTTGAGCTTGCGATATGCCATGTTGATTTGAGCCAACCAATATGCCTATTACTAGTCAGCTATTTGAACCCATCTCAAGCATGGCGAACAACATACCTTTCTCTTCGTGTACATAGCCAGGCGGTAGACATAATACTCCTCAAGAATATCCTCAACCTTTTCGTACTTCTTGATCTGACCACGGTGGTCGAAGGCGACCAGATTAGAGGTAGCAATGGTCTTATTGAGCTTGAATCGCTCAGAAAGACCGTCTGCCAAGGCTGCCTGCATATGCTTGTCGTCTAGCTGGATGATAAAGTGGACATTCTTGTGGTCGTTGTACTCTTTGTAATCCTTGATAAATGACGGGACCTTTTCAGCCTTGATGATCTCCTCGAGTCTTCCCTTAAAATCATCGGTCCAGACTCGGATCGGAAGTTCGGTGATCTCGACTTCGTTATTGCCAACATCTCTGATTACACCGTTGAAGTTGTATCTGTTGGCCCCAGCTTCTTCAGGGGTACCCTTCCAGCCACGGAACCATGGAATCATAGTCTGGAAAGGCTTTTCCTCAGTATCGCCTTCTTCCAAACGACCCATGCGACGCTTGAGATTCTTGACGATATCGACTGGATGATAGTTGGGAATTGTTGTACTCCAACCGGTACCAATTCCGTCAGCGCCATTGACGAGTACCATGGGGACGACTGGGCAGTAGACTGTTGGCTCAATGATTTTGCCATCATCAACATTGTGTTCGTAAAGTGGCTCATCGAGGGAAGAGAAAACGCGACGGGCAAAGGGAGAAAGTCTGGTGAAAATGTAACGGGGACTAGCAGAATCGCTGCCGCCTGCGAGTCGAGATCCGAATGATCCACTGGGCTCCAGGCAATTGATGTTGTTGGATCCGACGAAGTTTTGAGCAAGACCAATAATGGTCTGGTGCATCGACGTTTCACCGTGGTGGTAGGCAGTGTGTTCGGATACGTAACCAGCCAATTCAACAACCTTCATGTCCTTGTGAAGATTTCGCTTGAAGCAAGCAAACATGACCTTGCGCTGACCAGGTTTCAATCCATCGATGACAGACGGTATCGATCTCAGATTGTCTGCCATGCTGAAAAGAATAAGCTCCTTGTTGACGAAGTTATCATACGTGAGAGTCTTCGTAGAATGATCAAGGAACGTTCCAGGAAGAAAATTACCAAGCCATTGCTTACGAGCATCTGCCTTCTTCTTCGAGAAGGCCAAGTCGATCAACTCCTCTTCTTCAGGCTTGATGACTTCGAATTCTCTCAAATGTTCGTCCAGATTACTGAAGTACACCTGGGCATCTTCAGGTAAACTGGTACCCAGACCCTTGTAGTACTTGTGTGACCAGCCTCTGTCATTTGCATGTGCCTCCTTCCATGTTTCGTATTGCGGCATGGTGAAAAAGGACTTTTGGCTGATCGGTCTCTTGGGATTACCCTTCCAGACCTTAACGATAGGAGTGATGAATTCTCGAAAGAAATCCGGCAGCTTCAGTAAGCTGGGAAATTGGACCTGGAGGAAGTTGATCAGAAGACCCTTGATATGACTACCATCGTGATCCTGATCGGCCATGATCATGAGATGACCGTATCGAAGCCCATTGGTGTCTTTGTAATGTTGCTTGTGCTTCAGTCCCAAGAACTGTTTGATGTTCTGAATCTCGGCATTCTTCGAGATCTGGTCGATGGATGCATCACGGACGTTCAGTAGCTTACCACGGAGCGGAAAGACACCGATGCGATCAGGGTCCAACACAGCTCTACCAGCGACGGCGAGAGACTTCGCTGAATCTCCTTCTGTCAAAATCAAAGTACACTCGTGACCGCGCTTCGTACCAGCAAGATTGGCATCAACAAGCTTAGGATTGTTCATTCGAGACCGCTTGTTTCCGTCACTCTTCGCCAGGACCTGATCAGCCTTGGCTTGTTGGAAATTCAGGATATTCTGAACTGCTTCGGTCTGGCCAATCTTCTTCAAGAAAGGTTCAGTTAGGATACATTTGCTACCGAATTGCTTGGCTTTGGTAGTCAATTGCTCCTTGGTCTGAGATGTGAAGGCAGGGTTGACAATCAAACAGTTGACGAATAGAAAGATGTGATTGCGGATCTGGTTCGTCTTCAGAGCCGTGCCTTTGGAATTCTTCTTTTTGACGACTTCCATCAATTTCTCGCAGATTTGGTCGGCGATATAATTGACGTGAGTACCTCCTGATGTTGTGGCGATCGAGTTCACGAAAGAGACCTGCTGGAATGAACCATCAGATACTGCAAAACCAACTTCCCACTTTTCGTGAGCTTTTGGGTCTTCGATGATGACAGTTGCAGCAGGAGCCTCTGCTCCTTCCTCGACACCACGCTCCTTGTTGATGGCTTTGGCGTACATCTCGATGTATTTCTTGAAGTCAAGCTTGATCACCACACCGTTCAGAGTGACTTTCACCCCTTTGAGAGTACCTGCCATATCGTAAACACGGCGCTTGACAAGGGCTTCAAAGTCGTCATCGATATTGGCCATCTTAAAGCGTCGGTAGTCAGGTGTGAAGGTGACTCGTGTGAAGTCCGATGATTTGCTGGAAGAAATCTTTGCCTTGCCCATCTTGCTCATGTTATCTGTCCATGTTTGCTTGTATCTCTTGCCGGTATTAGAGTCCTGGGTTTCCAGTGTAAACTCGGTACTGAAGACGTTACAGAGCTTAGCACCATAACCGTTTCGACCACCAGTAGTCTTCTCCTCATCATCATCGTAGTTGGATCCAGTGAGAAGGTGACCAAAGATCATTTCTGGAATGTAGATACCCTCTTTCTGTATGTGGGTCAGTAATCATTCCAGAGTCCCAGACGGGATCAAACTTACCTTGTGGATCTCAATTGGAATACCAGCACCGTCGTTCTCAACACTAATCTCGCCCTTCTCACGATCCACAACAACCTTGATGTTCTTCATAGAAGGGTCACGTTGCTTGTTGTCGGCAGCATTGACCAATATCTCGTCGAAGATCTTGTACAGGCCAGGTACGAAGGTAACTTTGCGAAGCTCCATTTGAGAAGTCTCGGAGTTGAATACCCACATAGTTTCAGTTGTGCTCTCGACGGATCCAATATAGGTGTCGGGCCGCTTAATGATATGTTCCAATTGTGTGAGCTTTTGATATTGGTCCGTAGCATCCTTCTTTCCTTTTGCCTTTGGCTTTGGTGCCGTAGGGCTATCCAGACCCATACTCTCATTGTTGATATCCGCTAGAGGTTTTCCGCCGCCCTTCTTAGCCGGAGCCTTCTTTTGCTTCTTAGAGCTAGGTGGGGTATTTGAGAGTAATGAGGCATCGTCGTGAAGAAGAGAATCAATATCTGAGGGAGGATCTTCATCGTCACTGTCTGGTTTGGGGCGCTTTTTCGAGGCAGGCTTTGTGGCTGGCTTCGAGGCTTTCAGGGTAGTCTGAACCATCTTCTTAGGCGCGGCGGCTTTGGGAACTTTCGGGGCCTTGGGCGCAGCAGTCTTCTTTGGAACGGCTTTTGCTTTAGGTTTCTGTGACAGATATATATTAGCAGAGCTCAATGGCAGCTGGCAGATGTGAAAGCGGCGCTTGCTTCGAGTTGAGCTGCGACAGAGAATCACTCACGGGTGCAACGGGCGCAAAGTCATCCGAATCGCTATGAACGGAATCAAACACCGAGTCCTCCATCAGAGAGTCGTCCATGATTGAGAGTGAGCGCGACAACGCGATCAACTCTGAAGTATTGCTCGAATCTTACAGAGGGGCCAGAACTGGAAGTTGAACTCGAGATGTTTATTTAGTAACGAGACGCGCAATCAGATGAGTATAAAAGAGCGTCTGCGGTCAGAGGAGACCGCGCTGTGTTTGGTGGTGATCGTTCTTGTCGTGATGTTGTACAGAAAGAAAGTGTGGTGGGTGGGAGGTTGTCTCGAAGGAAGTTGTTTGTTGTTTTGATCAAGGCGGGACGCGTTCGATCTGGTCTAAAGTTCGGCTGTCGCCAACCTAAATCGTTCGTGACTGCCCGAGATTCGAGGCAACAATACCGCAAGCGGCCGCCCCTTTAATTCTCCGAGCTGAAGTGAAAGCGATGGGAGACAAGAGCGACGACTAGGTTGGACTTTGTTCTCCCTTCCTCTCTTTCTCCTCTATGACATCTGCTCTCATCCATATCTCTCAACATCAACCTCTAGTCAGTCTGCCACACTACTTATTACGGTCTACCTAAAGCCTCAAGTCTATCGACCTCCTCATCTCGGAGATTTCGCTTACTATTTGTTTTGATTGGGGTCCAGGTGCCACCTTGATTGTGAGGACTGCCACTTACTCAAGATTGACGCCTCTATCCCGTTCCACTCACAATATACCTCTGTTGCTATCCTTAGACCTGTAACCCTACTCAAGTCCTGGTTCAGCATGCGATTGCCATGAAGCTCGCCTCATTATTTCTCGCAGTCTCACAGCCTTCCACAGGAGAAGATCCTTTGACATTCTTCACGGCAGTTGCGATGCCGCATATGTTGATCTGAATATCAAATTTTGGTCATCTCTCAAGTCGCACGACAGACCACCGGCCAATACACCGTTTCAGTGTAACTACGAGGCCTTCATTTTCGCCATCGCCAGCTTTCCGATGGCCGGCATGCAACAACCCGTCTTGATACTGCCGCATGGGCAACAAATGCCCCGATCAAGCCCAACATCTGGTCTCCAAAGTACCTCTGTACCTCTCCACGCGTTCATCGAGAGAGATCTGACACAGAAACGGCTGTCAGAACAACAGCCGGCACTAGAGGGAGCACCCCGAGCATGGCTTGTGGCACATGGGCTGCTCGTTTGGGCGGCTCTTGCAGAATCTCACTCCTCAGAACCTCACCTCATCTATTCCCAACATCAGTACGACCTTCGCAACAGCAATAGCAAACTCACCCCTTCTGGCGATTCCTGGTCCAGGATCACAATTTGCGATGATCCTCTCGTTTCGCCGACATCGCTCACGATAATAATGACAGCTTTTCTCCGGACCCTTGCCCCTGCGTGTTGGTTTCGTCGAGTCTCCTTAGGAGAATGTTCGTGCTACATAGAAGAAGGCTCATGTTGTGTTCAGCTGGTAGTCGTCTTTGTCTCTCCCTATTCCCCTCTTTCGTTTGCTCCAATGTGTAGGCGAGAACGTGGTAGGCCTACAGGCTTGAATCGATGCATATACTGTACGGGATGTTGCAGAATTTGGTCCATATCGCGTTGTACCTACTGACTCAACCTTCAGACCACGCACGACTCGAGGAAGAATCGTACCTCAGGCGTTGCAAGCAAAAAAAAAGATTTCATTCACGCTTATTTAATTGGATTTTGATGCGTTACCCTCAATTTTTTTCCCGATATGCCTTGTCAATCTCTGCATCATTTCTACCATTCTTCATCTTCTGTTACTCTGACTGTCAGATAAGGTTGGCCAATGGAGCATCGATATTTCCCCATAGGACTCCTTGAATTGGTCTTCTAGTTTTGATGCTGGAACAGCCAACCAACTGCAGGCGTCGCTTGCTTGCATGAAGCCCGTGCCTCAACCATGAATTTCAAGTGACAGCGGCAAGAAACGTTCTCCTAGATTTCTCGAAGAGCCGTAGAAGTGGCCGTAGAAGTTCTTTGAGGACGTGGAGGAAAAATCTATGATGGAACGGCAACAAGCATGAAGCTTCACAGCAAGCCTGCGAGATTTTGAATCATTCCAAAATCTCACCTCCGAGACATGATCTACTGGGCGATATCTTGCTCTCTGGTCGGGTGGCTTAAACATGGGATGGAGCTTGTAGAAATGCTATCCACGTGCATCGAGTCAAGCAAGCTGTTTCTCAGCCATTGGGCCTAGTGTTCCTATTTCTTTGTCTGTCTGCAAAAGATGGCTGTCCATCGCGGTAGCTCATCCGCGACGCCTGCAGCCTCCCGGCCCAAGACTCCTGGCCAGCATGTGTGCCCAGCAAATCTCCTTCCTCCCCACTTTCAAACAAGCTCTGCTCCCGATCGGGCTGTAGCACGAAGGTGTCAAACTCTGTTGATGGGCGCTGGCGAGGTGCCATATGCTGCCATGCTACTGGTCGTTGCTCGTTTCCACCACTCTCTATTCGGCAATATCAATTGCTTTAGGGGTCTAGTGAAACACTCATCCTCGATTTTTGGCCTAGAGGGTCTCTATAGGGTTGCTCGGTAGGCCTTGTTGGTTTTCATGACGGGCACGGGAACGAAGATTCTTCATAGAAGCGTTCTGCAGGTTGTTTGAACTGCCACTCTATCATCTCGGGAACACTTCTCCCTAGCAATTCCTTCGGTGCATCAGCAACTCATAAGAAATACTATCTCTCAAGCTTTGATAAATAACCTGAAGGGTAGAACAAGTTCTCCTCGTCCTCCAGATTCGTCTCAAATACGGTATTGGTTTGCGATCTCGCCCTCGATTTCGCGAATGAGCGGTGGAGTCGTGCAAACGGACGCTCAAGCTACCCCAGGTCGGTTCCTAGACATGCCAACGAAGAGCACTTTCACACCGAACTTGCTGACGGTCATTGAAGACACCAGTGATAGGCCCTTGATTACAAGAAGCTGTACAGGTACCTGAGGTCGAAGATTCAGAAGCTCTAGATTCGCTATCTACCCATTTCTCCATAAAGACCGCGGGAAGACCATTCCTGAAGCTCTGTTTGCTTCCTCCAAAACAACGGTCCTCCGAGCTGCGCGCCAGTCCTCTAACCGGTTGAATTGCTTACCAGATTTTGGTTGCCATTCAAGAACGAGTTTTACCCTGCGGTGCCGCAGAACTGGAGGCTTTATTTCTTCGAATCCGACAACACACTCTCACTCACTCACCGCCATGCTATCCGTAGCATCGCTTCTTAACCCTGCAAAGCCAGAAGCGCGGGGCACACGTCTTCCATCAAGTCCTTCATCTTCATCGCGGTGCACCTCCTCTTCAACTCATGATAGCCCCTTCTTGTTACTTACGACTCAACCTTCCAAAAAGGCGAAAATGACTAAAGACGGTGCTATTTTTAGTAAGGGCAAGGTCAAGGGCGAGGTCAACTTCCCCCCGTTTGAGCGCTTTGACGAGGATATTCTACGAGAAGTCCAGAAGTTCCAGATCTACCCGCTCGGCAACATCCAAGAATACGCCCAGCATATCCCTTATAACAGCGAGAAGAAAACCTTCCTCGAGAAGACGGGTCGGGAAAGCTTCGAAGGTATGATTACAATGTCAAATTGATATAGTGCCTCTTACTGATCTGACACAGTCTTCAAGTATGTCTTCAAGGTCCCCGGGGACGACAAGGAATACGTTGTGATGTGGGATTATAACGTCGGACTCGTTCGCATCACCCCATTCTTCAAGTGCTGCAAATATTCAAAGGTCAGCCAATACCACCTAACATATAAACATGCGATCTGTTGGGACTGAGAATTGACCACAAGCAGACAACTCCAGCCAAAATGCTGAATATGAATCCGGGCCTTAAGGAAATCACGCACAGTATCACAGGCGGAGCTCTCGTAGCACAAGGTAGATTCCTTTCCCAGCATCAACATTATACTTTTCGTGCACTTCTCAATACTTACCACTTTCATTCCAGGTTATTGGATGCCATACTCTTGTGCCCTCGCAGTTTGTACAACCTTCTGTTCGCACATCGCGGGGGCCCTAATCCCCATTTTCGGTCCAACCTTCCCCTCACTATGCGTACCACCCGAAGCCCCCGAACACGGCCGCATGATAATCGACAGCCAGACCGTCCACGAAGCCACCGCCGAAGCCGAAGCCTTCCGCGTACAATACAGCAGTTTTCCAGCCTCTCGCTCTTCCACCCACGACAGTTACTCGCCCATCCACTCTAGTGATTGTGAGCGCGAACGCCTGTACTCCGATCCCAACATGCGGCGTACACCTCCCAATCTTAGCCGTCGTCTACGCGTTAGGCGAGCTTTCGGTGGAGACAGTGCGTACGGCTTAATGACGGACACTGATTTCGACGCCAACGCCAGCGAGAGCAGCGGTGACGGATATTTCCTCAGCCCTGTCACGCCCGTGAGTGCAAACAGCATGATATCTACATCTCACGCACAGTCTCACTCTTTGTCTCAGCCGCATCTACACGGTCATGGTCATAATCACGGCCAAGGTCAAGGTCAAGGTCAAAGTCAACACACCATCCTCCTCGCACAACCGACCAAGATCATGACCGGCTGGCACACCCACAACCTCTCATCCCACGCCTCGAACTCCACCATCAACATCTCGCCCCACCACCAAGTCCATCACGCACACACCTACAAAGGAGCCAACCCGCTCCTCAGCGCCATCCCCCGCTCCACCGGCCTCGACATCGCTATGAGCGGCACCTGGCGCGCTGGAACTAGTAAGCGCCGAGTTGAGGAAGTCGATGCCGATGATGAATATGATGGCGAGACTGCTAGCATCGCCACAGATGATAAGGGGAGTGCAGATGGGAAAGGTGTGGGTAGTACACATGGAGGCGGGAGTGATAGGGAGATAGAGGATGTGGGAGGGGTAGAGAAGAAGGCTGCTTGGTTGTTGATGAAGCTCAGTGTTAAGGACGGGGAGGCCGGCGCTGAGATGTATGGTGGGAAGGACAGGTCTGGGGACAGGGGTTGCGGAGGCGGAGTTAGAATGGGTGGTGCGATGGGTGGTTTCGAGGGACCGAGGATCAAGCGACGTCGAGCAACGTCTATGTGATGCTTGTCCATCTCAACTTGTAATTTCTGATTTGGAGTTTGGGATTGGATCACGGGATTGGGGCATTGGCGTGATTCGGTATGGTCAGGCATGGATGGTGCAGCATAGCATGGTACGGCAAGGTATGGTTCGGATGGTGTTTACTTGGCTGGTGTTTACTCGGCTAGCATGAGACGGTTGGGTCTTGGACACGAGTACGCATGGTTTGCATGGGATTGGATTGACACAGTACCCGGAACAGGAAGGGAGAAGGATCTAATCGGCCGTGCATTTAGTGCGCATATCTGGATTTTTTCAATTTGTTGTTCTTGCGGGTGCTGCATAGATGGAAACAAAGGACAAACATAAACACTGTCGGAAATGGGATGGTTACGGGGTGGGGAATGGAGGGAAAGGAGTATCTCAAGGCTCGACAAGCAAAGTATGTCTGTCCATACAATGACACTGTACCAACAAGTAAACTTTGCTTTTCACGGATCCGTCTGTCTGTGAATCGTTGCAATGGAAATCGCACGCTTGTATCACGCATGAATGCTTTCTTCCAAGTTCTTCGAGCAGACTTTCTTCTTTTCCCCATTTCGAGAATCATGTTGAATGAAGGTTTGTTTGATTGACTCTGAACGTACGGCAAGATATCGTCTCTAGCTGACTCACTAATCACGAATGGAATGGTTTTGATATTTTGCACGCGCCATTGCATCATAAATACCATTGCCATAACCATGGCCATAGCCAGATGCGGCAAATGATCGCCTACACCTCCTTCCATCTCTGTGGCATAAACAAACCTATCTGTTCATCCATCCGTTCGTTCGACCGGTCAAAGGTTCGATTGTTCGTACCAAAACATCAATCAATCAATAAATCAATAAATGGTACCGAGCAATCAAACTCAGCACCGCCACGCTCACAACCACATGAAATATAGTCACACACTTCCACTTCGCAAAAATAGAGATGGATGGGAGGGAGAGAGCGCGGCTCCAATTCCATTGTCGCACACATACAAATAGATAGATACGTATTGTATTGCACACAACAGTGGGCCACCCCTTTCCGACTAGCCGTCCATCGGTAGTTCGTGCTACCGCCCCTGTTCTGTCCCTTCAAGCCACGCTATGATATGACATGCCATGCGCCACTCCCTATTTCGACGGAAATGTAGGGGCCCGTCTTTCCTTCTCCACTCTCCGTTTCCACACATATGTCACTTTCCTGTCTGGGCAGAAACTAGAAGAGAAAGAAGCTTCTGTTTCTTCTTTTCCTCCCTCTCCAAGTACTCCTTGACAGGCGCAGTGCCTTGCCTGTCACCCAGGTACCCGTCCCTTTACATAACCCGCTCCATCGCTAGACCTGCCTGGTGAAGCAGATGGCCGAATCGAAAAGTTGGAAATCAAACTTTCCATGACGTACCCGTCTGTCAAAGTAGCCCAATCCAATATTGGGTCATTTACTGTTAGTCGCGTCATTCTGGACTAGAATAGAACAGGGTAGATGATTCCAAACAAGATGAGGCTCAATTTCAACATGCCATACACGCAGATGACACGCATATACGCATGCAACCTCATCCCGAGATACCCATCTCCTTCGCCTTCTTCTCCTTGAACTCCTTAACCCACGCAGCAGCTTTCGCCTTAGGAACAACGAAGATCTTGATCACTTCATCTACAATCTCCACGTTGCCTTCACTCAGGACTTTCAACAACGGGACTTTCCTCCCGACTTTGATGAGTCCTCCCGTAACGGTCTCCATGTAGCACTCCACGCCCGTCGGTGTATACTCGCCGTTCTTATCCCAAGGCAACGGCAGAATGTAGCTTAGATGATGGCCAAGAGGCTCGGTCTCGTTGAAGGCTTTGATGAAATCTGATTCGAGGTGGAGAGGGTATAGTAGGACCGTAGGGAAGGAAAGCGTAGATGTTGGATCTGCTGGGTCAGGCACGAGCGAGATAGCCGCATCTTCCATTTCTGGCGGTTGAGCCGTCTTGCGTGTCTTGATATCCCGTGCTTTCAAAGCCGCTGCCAGAGTGAAAGCCTCCAACCTCTTCCTCTGTTCGCGCTCCAAATCTTTCTTCTTCCTCGCAGCAACAATCTCGTTTCTCTTGATGATCTCTTTCGCGACGATCTTGAGAGCTTTGTTCTCTGGATCGATTGCCAAACCGCGCGCACATGCATCATCTGCTTCAACAATCCGATCAAGTGCAAGGAGTGCCTTCGAACACCTGTAGAAAGCCTTGACATTCCGGGGATTAATCCTCAGCGCACTCCCACAATCAAGCGTACAGCTTCTGTAATTCTTCAACTCCAAATGGCACGCTGCGCGATTAACAAGACTCGCCTCCAAGATCTTAATCTCCTTCTTCACTTCCTCCTCATCAACCTCTTCCTCCACAGCCACCTTCCCCTTCATCTTGCTTCGGATCTTATTCGCAGCTTGTCGTTTCCGAACTTCTATTAATAGCACGTTGATGCCTTTCTCGTAGAACTCTTTCGCGTCTTTCCAGCTCTTCTCGGCGAAACTCTCGTTTCCGCGTTCCTTGAAGCCTTGCGCTACTTCTGCCGGTGTGCCTTCGTATGCTAGTGCTTTCAACGCTTCAATTCCGTCGTTCTCTTCTAATTCGGTCATGAACAAGGGTACGGTGTTCAAGTCTGCGAGGATCTCGGCGCCAGTCTTGTGCCGGATGTCTGCGAGTGCTGGAGGGAGGGCGGGTGTTGTGCCATCGTTCGTAGTGGGGGTGGAGGAGGCGTGAGCATTGAGGGCGGCGGTTAAGAGATCGGTTTCGGGACCCGGAGCTGTATTCGAGGAATTCGGAGGAGAGGAGATGTTCACTGACTCGTCGAAAGATTCCGGTAATTCTTCTATCTTCATGATTGCGGTAGATGTGAACAGCAGATTTGTGGTGTTAACTTTCAGAGAGAGAAAAATAATTCTATGGAGGGGTCGCCAAGACGCGGAGAGGAAGATTGTTTTCCCGCCCCTGTACCTGGGAAGTGAGGTTGTGAGCCAAATCAATAGAACAACTTCATTCATGCCATCATCCTAGAGTCAACGGAATATTCCCATTTTGTTACTACGGTCTACAATGCGACTTTAAGATCTCAAGATGGATTATCTCTTTGCTGTCATCGTCGTACTCATGTACACCTGCAGCCAAGATATACCTTCATCAGACTGTGACTCGGAATCGAGTTCCAGGGTCGGAATGTAGCTTAGAAATCATCCGTGTACATACGTAGTACGCGGACTTTACGGACTTGAGCCTACGCAGCCATTCAATTGACCCATGGCCCTCGGCCAGGATGAGCAAGACACAAAGCATCTCGGGAAGGTGGGTTAGATGTTGATTTCCAATGAGGGGCAGACATGGACGAATCATGGAGGAATGCATCCTGCCCACGGATCACATCGTGCATGTGAAGTAACAACAGGCATATTAGCTCATACACATCATCGATGCGAGATATATTTATAAGTATTAGTATATCCTTTTCCTAGATCAGCAACTCTCGATTCTGAAACCATTTAATTGACTTGCACTATCACGTGGCTCCCCTCAATCCAACACTCAGATTCCGACCGTCAAACCGGATCTTTTATTACCGGAAAGCTTCACATCACTTCAAAATTCCACCGGCATCGACTTTTAGAGCTTTCAAGATGGGTTCAGTCTCAGCCCCCAAGATCATTCTTTACACCAACCATCGCTGCCCATGGGCTCATCGCGCTCACATTGCACTCGCTGAACTCGGTCTCGAGTACACCGAAGAGATAATCGACCTCTCCGTCCCACGTACTCCAGAGTACCTCAAAGTGAACCCTCGCGGCCTCGTGCCATCAATCAACTATAATGGCAGTATCGTCACTGAATCCGCCATCGTCGCACAATTCCTAGCCGACGCTCATCCTTCCCACCTCGTGAAGACAAGCAGCGAGGAAGGCGGGGCTCTCCAAAGAGCCAGAATCGCTTATTTCGTCGACGCCTACTTCAGCAAAGTCAATGGGGGATTCTGGGGAATCCTTTTTGCTGAGGGCGAGGAGAAGGAGAAGCTTGCGGAGGCTTTTGTCGATAACGTAGTGAAGGAGGTTGAGCCGCTATTGCACGATGCTGCGCCTTTCTTTGGAGGATCGAAGAAGTTGACTCTCGCAGAGGTGTGTTCTATATCCGTTTCTCCAAATCTTGATCTGCTCCTGAATATAAGAGAGTGTCCAGGCTGACGCGCTCAGGTCCAAACTGGTTCCTTCCTACTCAGAGTCATCCATCTGCCTAAGTACGAAGAGGTTCCGCTTCTCCCAAAGAGTCTCTTGACCGGTTTGGAGTCTAAAGCACCCGCGTTCTGGAAATGGGCGAATGCTGTGGTTGCTGAAAAGAGTGTCAATTATATCTTTGATGGTTCGTCTTTCTCCCTTTTGACCCCTCATCGATCCAGATTCTTCGACTTCTGGTCTCATGAACTCGGTCCACATCCCCATCAAATTTTGCATTTGATCACAAAATCAGACATTTGAGAGCTCTAGGCTGACTTCCAAAATAGTCGAGGCGATAGCTAAGGGCACCGCGGCAATGATTGCCAAGCGAAAGGCGGCCGCAAAGTGATTCTCTACCTTTACGAAATGAGCGAATATTCTGATAATTTGCAGAATTTGATAACCTGATTTTAAGTCTCAGTCGCGTTGATTCGATCTTGGATTGCCGTTGCGTGTTCCGTCGATCTTGCGATGCTGTCTTTGATACTGTTCCGATGGCCGAACCCGGCAGCGTGGTTTTCACCACTCCACCTATTCGCGAGTCGTGAAAGGCTGCGCGTTCTCGAAAAAGTAGTAAAGTTTCGCTACTTCCATTTTAGACGCCGAATTTCTTCAAAGCTAGTCTATGACTTTCTTCCAAGAGCTCAATGCCTGTCACTGTTTCAGGTCCCAAAAGTTAGATCCCCTTCCTAATCGGCCATCTTGGTCGATACGCACAACTGAAAGCGCCACAACATTCTCATTGAAAGCAGGACCTCACCGAAAACTATTCTCACTCTTTCTCTCCAGCCACCCCTCATGGTTTAATAGCGGACAATTGCGCGGGCAAATTTGAGTCCCGAGCACAATGATTGTCCTGCGTCGACTATTTAAACTTTCCGCCTAGGCCGAACTTGCCAGGTACCCCATGCATATACTTTTCCAGCAAGCAGTTCACTGCTTAACTTGTGGGTTACCCCTTTATTTGCAGTCGCATGTTGATCATTTTAATGATTTGGTAGGGCAGATGTTTGGAACCGCTTCTGGCATAAAGTTATGTTTGTCGCTGCCCAGCGTGGCGGAGAGCTGAACTGCGTATGCATTCTAATGAGGGTGGACATTTAGGTTTGCATTTAGACTTTGACAGTTGTAGTACTCGCTTCTTCCATCTAGGTATATATTCGCAGTATTCCTCGGGGCATGAGTGGTTTTGCTCTTCTAATTCTCAACATCTACTCTTGGTGTGCATTTTCAGCTTTCGCTGTTTCCTTTTTCATACACTCCTTTAAAACACGATTAGCAATCGTCACAATGCATTGCCCAACTATTTTCTCGTTCCTATTGCTCTGCGGCTCGGTCATCTCGACTCCAGTCGCCGTCAGAGCACCTTCTAAATACCCCACTTTGCCATACGATATCTCGTCCAAGAGAGTGAAGACGGATGGTTACCGCGCAGTGGGATACTTTGGCAACTGGGTATGTACATTATCAATACCAATTGAGACGTCAAATCTAATTTCTTCCCAGGACATTTATGCTCGTAACTACTTCATAACGGACGTGCCTGCTTCTCAGTTGACCCATCTCGTTTATTCTTTCGCGAATGTCAACAGCACCACCGGCGAAGTGTAAGACTCCTCATTGTTGTCACAAGTGTCCCACACTAAAAGGATCACAGATACATGACCGACGAATGGGCTGATCTCCAATACTCATACCCAGGCGACAGCCCAGATACCGCCCCCGCCAACACCACCAACGTGTACGGAAACGTCAAACAAATGTATCTGCTCAAGAAGCAGAACCGCTCATTGAAGACCCTCCTTGCTGTTCTGGGATGGACCTACTCACCCAATATGGTCCCGGTGCTCGCCTCCCCAACTCTTCGCGCCAACTTCGTCTCGAGCTCAGTCTCGCTAATGACCAACCTTGGCTTCGATGGTCTAGACATTGACTACGAGTATATTAGCAATTCAACAGAAGCGGCAAATATCGTCTCATTGCTCAAGGACATCCGTCTAGCCATGGACGCCGCGGCTACCAACGGCTCAACACCTTACATCCTCTCCTACGCATCTCCAGCAGGACCAGCCCGCTACAGCCTCATGGACTTCAAGGGCATGGATCAATACCTCGATTTCTGGAACTTCATGGGCTACGACTACGCTGGTAACTGGGACACTCTCTCCGGTCACTCATCCAACATCTTCGGCGATAAATCTAACCCCGCCAGCACGCCCTTCAACACATCATCAGCCATCAACTACTACCTCAACACAGGCGGCGTCGCAGCCTCGAAGATAAATCTCGGCATGCCTCTCTACGCCCGCTCATTCTCCAACACGAATGGCCCAGGCCAACCCTTCAACAACACTGGCGCACCCGGCTCATTCGACGAGTCCAGCACCTGGGATACCAAAGCCCTCCCTCTCCCTGGCTCCAACGCTACGATTTACAACTTGAAGAAGATCGGGGCGAGTTACAGTTACGATGCTTCGACCAAGCTGATGATCAGTTACGATACGCCTACAATGGCGAAGGTCAAGGCTAGCTGGATCGAGAAGATGGGCTTGGGAGGCGCCATGTGGTGGGAAGTGAGTCAAGACAAATCTGGGAAGGATAGTTTGATTGGAACGGTTGTGAAGACTTTTGGTGGGGAGAAGAAGTTGGATAAGAGCTTGAATCGGTTGGATTATCCCAATAGCAAGTATGACAATCTCAGGAACGGGATGCCGGACAACTAGGTGTGCGAGACGGGTGTCGGCGTGAGGGGGGAATGTTCCGCGTTGCCAAGAGGCGAGTTTTGTTCTTTGTGTATATATTTTACCTTCTTCTCAAGAAAGGGCTTCTTGGGCCCTCGCTACGAATATACCAATTGTCGTCGGTATATATGATTTTGCCTTGCCGAATTTGTCTTTGGTAACAGCACCACAATCAGGAACCACTTTCCCCACAATATTCAACAACCGAATGCCAGTCCAATGACTCTCTTCACCAAGAGATCCAAGACCATCAACTTTTTCTTCATCTCTGTTATTCCAATTAGGCGCCACAATTCTCAGTGAGTAAATCACAAGTACCGATAGGATATACTGGCGAGTTAATCAAGCCCCTTTAACCGAAGGGGCATTGCCGATGCTTCGCCCAGCACAATTCATCTAATCAGTATTCCCTCCAATATGGCTGATATACCTTGACCTGGGTAAACCACCCTCACCAAAGCTCTTTAAGAGAAAGACGGTCTCTGTTTGCGGCATCTGAAACCCATATCTTCCAGTCGAAGATTACGGGAAAGACAAACCAAACATTTCCTTTTGATCCAATTTGAGTTGTTTTGAGTGAGCTTTGTTTGCAAGGTCGAAAAGCTTTACGATGGTATTGTCACTTCTGACTTCGGTGGCTCTACTGAGCAGTAATGTCTTCGCCCAGACTGGTAGCGCAAGGGGATCGGATTTCCTCCGTTTCGGATGCTCGCAGCTGGTCGTTGAGCGGACCGATCCGCTCGTCACACCAGGACAGGTCCCATCGCCGCATATGCATCAGATCGTTGGAGGAAGTGCTTTCAACGCCAGCGTACGTTTCCTTTCTCTTCACTTCTACTTCTCGAACCTATACATTTTTAAGCCAGATGGCTGACTTTCCACATAGATGGATCCCGCCGATCTCGACCCCGCCAAAGAGGCGCAATGCACATCCTGCAAGTTGACCGAGGACTTTAGTAACTACTGGACAGCTTCCATATATTTTCAATCTCCTGAGAATGGAACGTTCAAGAGGGTTCCGCAGATGGCGAATGGGATGTTGAATGGCACGCTGCTGGAGCAAGATGGTGGTATTACCGTGTATTATATGCGGCCGTTCAGTGGGACGAATAAGAAGGTGACCGTTATGCCAAAAGTAAGTTTATAAGTTGCTGAAGATGGGAATGGCGAAAGGAAGACGGGATTGGTTTAGATATCGGTACTGACTGACACACGATTCAGGGCTTCCGAATGTTTACCGGAGATCCAAACCTGAGGACGAAACCGAGCGGAACGATGAAGATATGCCATCGATGTCTCGCAGCCAGGTCAGTATATCTTCCCCTCCCAAAACAATGCATAGCAAACATACTTACAACCCAACCAGCGAGAGAACAATGGGCGGCTCAGGTGCACCCTGCGACTCCGGCGATACCGCCGAATTCCCCAACAAGCCCTGTCCAGGCGGTATCCGCGCAACAGTCATCTTCCCTTCCTGCTGGGACGGCAAGAACCTCGACAGCCCAGACCATATCAGCCATGTAGCATACCAATCTGGATCCGCACTCGCGGGAGACAAGTGTCCTTCCACGCATCCTGTGAGGATTCCGCAAGTTATGTATGAGATTATGTATGACACGAGTGGGTTTGCGGATGAGAAGTATTACCAGAATGGGAAGCAGCCGTTGGTGTATAGCTTTGGTGATCCGTAAGTATTGCGTATTTCTGCTGTCTTGTCATTTGGTGGAAGAAGAATGTGGATGGTACTAACATGATCTGATACAGCACGGGATACGGTGCTCACGGCGACTACCTCTTCGGCTGGGTCGATGGCTCCCTGCAGAAAGCTATGGATACGCTCGGGACAGAATGTTTCAGCGAGACTTGCCCGCCTTTGAAATTACAATTGGGAAAACTGGCTATCGCTTGTACCAAGGCTCAGCAAGCAAAAGAGGATATCGGCAATTCAGCTTGTAAGTCAACTTTCCGTTCATCATGATCAGACACTGACGAGATATTTAGGGCTTCCAAGCTTGCCTGGTGGAATGCCTATTGCGTAAGCGAAGCGAGACCTCGGTTTCGTAATGTTGAGAGGGCGAGCTCGGAGAACAGATCTATTTCATAACTCCTGTCTATAGTATTTCTTCCCCAGATCGCTCAAACATGTAGATGCAACCAATTGTAAGACTCATCAGAACTCTCACCGATATTCAAAGCATGGACTTCGTCTTCCCATAAGCGATGTCGATCTCTTTCTCGTACACAGCGACGATTTTCCTCCGACTCAATTTCTGAGCAGCGGTCAAGAATCCCTAAAACAAAATTTTAACCATCATCAATACTATTTGAAGTGAACATGAAGCTTACGTTTTGTGGGGTCCACTCTGAATCTGTCAACACGACTCCGTCAAGGATCTCGAATGCAGCCAGCCCCGCTTTTCGGCCTGTACTCTGCAGTTCTCTCAATACCGCTTTCTTGACCTTGTCGTCATGTACGAGCTGCTCGTAGCTTTTCCCCTCCAGATCAAAATCTTGTGCAAGCTTTTGCAGTAAAATTGGAGCAGGAATGACAATGGCGATTGGCTTGTTTCTATCAGCCGCGGCATAGACGCATAAGTTGAGCACCACGTTTGATGATCGGTAGATAGACTCGAGCTGGCACATTCATCAGTACTGGAGGGCACCATAGACGGACGACGAATTACCTTCTCAAGAGCAATGTACTCCCCATTCAAAGTTTTCACCAGATTCTTCTTGCGATCAATGATCTTTAAGTGACCAGTAGCAGCCCACTCCCCAATATCGCCAGTCCGGAACCAGCCGCCAGGAGCCATTGCTTCAGCTGTCTCCGCTTCATTCTCGTAGTAACCTTCCATGACTGGATCTCCACGAATCAGGATCTCTCCTTGCGGAGGATCATTGGTAGAGAAATATCCTGCGTCTGGAAAATCGACGAGTTTGATCTCGATACTACCAGGGATATCACCTAACGTGTCATCCGTCCATTCTAGTGGATCTTGCAGTGCTCCCATTCTGTACCTCGTCAGTCTGGATGGTTCAAAGTAACCAAAGCCGTACTTACGCGCATGTTTCGGTAAGTCCATAACCGCTAATGAGCGGCACCAAAGCATACGAAATGAACCTCCTCGTCTCCTTACCTAGCGGCCCAGCACCATTAAAGCAAGCTCTGAGTCTCCCTCCAGTCTGTTGCTTGATCGTATTGAACACCAACCAATCGAGCCACCCTGCCGGCGCCATGTATCCTTGCTGACAGAACCACGTCTTCGCTTTCAATGCTCCCCAGAACACATTACTGCCCACGAGCCCCATGCCCGACACCTTGTTCTCTATGCCTTTTCGGATTGTCTCCCATACTGCAGGCACGCCGACTAGAATTGTTGGCCGAAACTCCTTGATGTCGCCTTGACTATTCTTCATCGAGAGATCGGAAAGAGTCTTCGGGTTTCCGTAGCCCATTTTTACGCCCCAGTAGAGACATGCGTTCTCGAAAGCAAACTCGAAACTGTGTGCTAGGGGTAGGTACGCGAGCACTGAATCTGCTGGACCGACATAATCTGTAAAAATTGACTCGAGGCCAGCGACTGAAAACACGTCAGATTTCATTTGATACAGAAAATACGACTAGACTTACTTGATGCGACGACGTTCCGATGTTTTAATGGCACTCCTTTGGGTGTACCAGTGGTCCCGGAGGTGTACATAAGGCAACATAGATCCTCTGGTTGAGGTGGAACAGGCTTGCATGGATTTGTCTCGCCCACTGATCGCAATTTCTCCAGGGATAGAATCTTGATATGCGGATGTGTCTGTTCCAGCTTCTGGACATCGTCTGCGCTGACCTCATGTTGATCGTTGTAGATTATCCATGTCAGCTCTTTTGCTTTCGCTAGAGGCTTGATGAGTTTGTTGAGCAATTCTGGGTCAACGAAAATGGCTTTTGCATGGCTCTGCACCAGCGACATCTCAAGACCTTCCTCTCCCAGTGTCGCGTACGAAGTAACGATCGGCATCGATTGAGTGACGGCGCCTGTGCCAAATAAGCGAGAGCACCTGACCTAATTTGGACTGGTTGAGGACCAAAGAAAATAAATAAATACCATGGGCAGCGGCAAGCCAATTAGCACTGTATCATCATCAGCAATGCGTTTCCAACAAATATTGAAACAACCACATACCTCGTAGCTGCAAATATATGCACCCGATCTCCCTTGCCCAGACCTAGTTTTCGGTACCCCGAGCCAATCTGTATCGCCCGATCGAAATACTGACCGAACGTCACATACTCATACGGACCCATCTCAAAATATGTCCATTTCTTCTCAACTTCTTTCTCTGCACCCTCAACAATTTGCTTGACCATTTTGGACTCGGTATGCATCTCGATCAATTTCCGCGTTCCCATCGCATCCAGCTCGCCAAACTTGGCAGCCGAGCGCACCAGCACATCGTACAACGTCGCCGTATAATCATCCGGTCTTGAGACTAATTTATCGACATATTTTGCATTGCGTCGTGGGACTGTCTCGCCTTCAACTTTTGGGTGGTTGGGTATTGGGAGACTGAATGGTGGCGATTTGAACATGCCCGGCTGCACAATCGTTGTCTTGAGGGATTGAGACATGTTGAGGAAGTGTTGAGACGACAGATCAGGAGAATTTGTTGACGGCAATAGTGAGTAAGGACCTTACCAGGGTTTGAATAAGAATTCAAGTCGGCTCTCAGGGTGCGATTACGTTGATATAGCGGATGAGATGGAGGACGCGTCGTGATGATAAGCCACGGCTGGGCAGAGACGGGATGGAAAACCGGAAAAGTGGTCTGAGGCCGAGGCGAGGTATCACGTGTTCACGGATTCCTCGAAAGCTTCGACCACATTATTCTTGTTCGGAAAGTGAAATCGAGATTCTTGCTTTGCCTTTTTCTATTTTTACAAGGTCTGACGGGTGAGTCCAATAAATGCTAGTGTCACGTTTAGTGCTGCCCAGACCTAATGAGATCGGAGAAGGTTTAAGCGAGTTTGTTTTGTTTACGCAACACTCGGGTCAGCATCAACACGCCGTAAGTCAGTTATTAACCCTCCCCTCCTGTTTCCTTAGAGTACTCCATACGGATATGTCAGTCCACACCAAGCAATTCTACCACTAAGATGTTTTCTTGACTACTTTGGTGGCTTCACCAATTGCGAAGAAGTAAAACATGATCCCTCTAACACCGGATATTCGCTTTTCCATCTGTGATTTTCAAATAATTCTGTCTTACTTCACCTAAAGTCCATGATCTTGTGTCTTTGAAGCCTCAGCTCAATCTGAAACCAGATCTACGCTGTCCACCAAGATCCCGTTATCACGACGCAGCGCTTTGATTATTTCCTCCTTCTTTTTGTTGCTCGTAGAGAAAGAAACCTTAGACCCGGCTTCAATTCTCTTTTTCATCTCCTCCGCAAGGTCTGGTCTCTTCATGCTTCGACATCTCTTGGTCTTAGGGCATTCTGGTAAGTCAAGAACTTCCCTCCGTTTGATAGGTTCCATCGTGGCACGAAGCTTTGGCTTAGTATGGAAGTCGTCAAGTATAATCGGCGTGATGCTGTCTTCTGAGGTTATAACCGGACTTTCGTTCTCAGCGGCATTCTCATTGTTCTTGCGCTCCACAGGTTTTCTGAATGCGGATTGGATGCCCTTGGGATGGTAAGCGACATTCCTGACTGGTTGAATTCCGGGTCCTTATCCAGTGGGTCGCATAGGGGAAGTGTAGTGCCGTGAGGTCTCGAAACGTCAAAAATAACAAGCTGATCTGCTCGTCCCGGAATGAAGATACCATGACTGGCAATGTAGAAATTACCTCCGCACGACGTGGATTTCGTTCTCGAGGTTGTGATCGACGCTCCGAACGTGTTCGCGTTTGAGTCCTTTTGGGTTTCTCTGGATTTTGTCAGTATTCTTCGCTGCCAGTTATTATCTTACTGGGGGGATCCGCTAAGTTCGCAAAGTTTTTGCTTACTTGACATAATTCTTGCTGAGGTTCGCACAGGGGTGGTGCGAGATCGGAAGTTTCGTAAACATAATCTGCCTCCTCTTCTGCAATAATGTACCGAAGCAAGGTATTTTCCTTCCCTCGTGACCATTGTCCAGCGTCCATACCAACTCCTCCAATAGCGATTCTTACTTTGTTGTAATCGTCAACGACCTCTTTCGGGAAATATGGCTGCGCTAAATTCCATCCATGTGTTCAGCCAGCATGAAGTTTTATGCGACAGCTTTTCCGTCTTAGTTTGTTCACCAATCAAGTTCTTCGTCCAGGCAAAGTTCGGCTTGCTTCGAAGACCTGCTGTGTAGCCGACGTTGGTCATTAATCTTGGATTATTTGCCTGGTAATATTCAGTCATATATCTTGGCTCAAAATTCAAGGAGGCATATACTTACCTGAGTTCCATTCGATTGGTTCAAATGGTGATTCAAGCCACCATTTGCATTTTGGACTGTTTTCTACACAAACATCTTCTGCTTCACAGCAACTAAAAGGTCACCCGTCTTTGAATCCCGAATTTCGACGCGCTCTCCTAAAGGAATTGTGTACTTGATCTTCTTGAAGTTCATCATCACGACTTGTCTGCGGGTTTCATTTGCGCTCCGAAGGTCGCTGAATGGCGCGGCTTTGAGATGCTCCTCCCATGCGGTTCGAATCTCTTCAGTCTCTGCAACAAGATAGCAGACTGGCGGGTAGACCTCGGGGAGCTCGTCCATTTTAATGGTCTTCAGTGTATGGACAAGTAATGACGGCTTTTGGTATAGTCGCCTTTCAATCCAGGCCGACTCACCGACTCCATACCGGTCCGAGTCGAGCTGTTGCTTGTGCTAGACATGGGTTTGAGTATGATGACCCGGATCGTGTTGGGGATGCAACGACTAGAGATGTGTATTTTCGTGTAGATCTGAAGAAGCCTATAGCATACTATTAGCATACTTTACTGGGAGGGAGTCAGTGCGACTGGATTGAGGCATTACTTACTTGATTGTGCTATGCGGATGTCCGGATCTGCAACTTGTGTGAAAGTCTGATCGAAGGTTTCTTCCGGCCGTACATATTGGAGGTGCAAAATATGAACTTAAGGTGGTTCTTTTGAAGACACTCTGAATTTATCAAGCCGTCCATTTTTGCTTTGAATTATCCTGTCATCATTCGACACGGTTGAACCAAGTTGAAGTCCCATGTGACATACAGAAAACTGACTGCCTTCCGAGTGAATTATAGTTATAGATATATCCACGCAAAGTTACGGGATCTTTCTGTTGACCGCTTTTGCACCCTGAATGGATGACCAAGTAGCGGCCCTGAACGTAAATATAACAAAGAGCACTTTTTTTTTGAGATCCTCAACAACTGTGCACCAAAATAATGAAGAGCTTTGATTTTCGTTATAAGACTTTCATAGCTCCAAGTCGCTTGAAATGTTTCTGTCTCTTGTCTGCAGTCTACTTGATCAATGCCAGCCCAGCTCTTTACTGGGTTCTTCACGTGTAGCTCCCAAGATCTTGCTGACCACTCAAGAACATGGGTGAATGAATGATCAAGCAAATTAAAAAAACCTTGCGTGATACATCATAACTTTGTGGCATATGTATCTGCATTCATTGAGCTGCACATCCAGTGAGAACCGAAGTGAATTATGGTCATGATTACAGTAAGAACATTGAGACGTACAACAGAATGCTGTATAAACTGTTTGTCAAAAGACAGTCAATTGCGAAAGCCTAGTTATTCATGCAAAGAACAAACGCTGCCCACCACTACATGTCATTTTCAGCAGACACTCGCATGCAATATTTACGACTTTCAACAGATTCAGAACTATAATCGTGCAGAAGAGGCACTTATATTTATATAGAGTTGGGCCAAGGCCACTTAAGACCCTTGACTTGAAGCAAGCAGTCAATGTATGCTCAAGATTCTCCAGTCATTCTGAACCTTCGCGAACGATTCTGTATTGTCGACCGCGGCTAAGATTGCGTCTATCACCATCTAACTTTCATTATGTACAGTGTAGCAAATTGATGTCAACATATAAGCTTCATCAGCCACGTTTGATCTTTGCCTCGTGACCCAAGGCCTCGTGAGCTCCATGCCGCATGTGAATTATCTGAACCCCAGTCTCAGTTCTTCGCACCCGCAACATCCTCTGTTTGTCCAGACGAAGCGCCGACTGATTCACTATGTCCAATCTTGCCTGTCTCAACGTCGTGGATAATCTTGCCAGAGTGAGCAGCATTGGCGATCTCCGGATGCTCCTCCTTCAGTCGAGCAAAGTTCTTCTCCGCATCCCAGACCCACGGGGTCTTTGCAGCAAACAAAAGATCCATCTCCTCAAGAGTCCGCTGATTTGATTCCGGATATAGCGCCCAGACCATCGGGATCGTGATCACGTTACTGATAGCAAATATGTAAAGTGTCTTCTCGTCGATAGCGTTGAACATCACGGGGCAAAGTAAAGTCTATATTCCAATCAGCCGGAAAACGGTTAGTCATTTGATCTGATGCACTTACAAGCCAGCCATTTCCGATACTCCATCCAACAACTCCCCAAGCGTTGCCCTTCGCTCTCACTTCAAGCGGGAAGATTTCGGCAGGGTACAGCCAGGGAACTGTCAACCAAGTTGCACCGAATACGAATGTGAAGATAAAGATCATGGAAGCTGCGGCAGCACCATATTGTGATGCTTTCGCAGTGTCTCCAGCATTCGTCGCATTTTCAGCAAGTCGTGACATTCCTCCTGCGAGGAACATTGCAATTCCTTGACCAACAGACCCCCAATACAAGGTCCACCTACGACCAATGCGATCCAGTGTGAAGACGCAAATTAGTGTGGAAAACTGGGCTACATCAGCAACCTCGCTTGGCTTTTCGGGGAAAGGGCAGAAGACTCACCATGTAGAATATGTTGTTCAGCCCAGAGATCCATTGCGACTTCTCCGTATCGAAGCCTGCCATCCGGAATATAGTTGGAGCATCTATATGTGTGAGCACTGCCTAGAATGTCTTCTCACACGGTATACTTACAAACAGTAACGCCAGCAATTCCAACCCACTCCTGCATGATCTGCAGCCAAATGACGAGCTGTACTCTTCGGCCTGTGTGCAAATCTCCAGATCCTTGACCTGTAAACATTGCCCAGTACGAGGTCCGGTTGCCGGCTTGCTTCTCCAGTCGTGACACGTTGCAAATGTCTTGAAACTCGGCCTCAGCTTGGACTTTGTCGTCTCCTTCGTCACCACGCAATCGTCCCAGAATGAAGCGAGCTTCATCTTCTCTGCCAACTTTGACCAACCATCGTGGGGACTCTGGAAACCACCACACCACGCTCAGAAGAATGAGAAGAGGGATGATCTGGAAAGCAATTGGGAATCTCCACCGAATTGGAGAAGCGCCGTTGTCAATGAATGAAAGTCCGCTGAAAGTCTGTCAGTATCACTAAGTTGAAAAAGAAAGGGCGGCTTACAACTCGAGCCAGTAAGCAACCACTACACCAAATATATTCAACGTGAACTCGATGGCGATAAACTGGCCTCTGCCAGTATGAGGAACACTTTCAGTTGCCCAAACAGGAACGATGGCATTGAGTATGCCTGTTCCAAATCCATTGATCAAGCGAGCTAGGCATTCAATAAGTAAATGTTGATTGCCCCCAAAGTTTGAGCACGCGCTCGAGACTTACCAAATATCATCCATGTATGATTCTGGGCAGAGCATTGCAAGCTAGCGCCAAAGACTCCCCAAGCAGCACCCAAGGCAATAGTCTTGACCCTCCCAATCTTCTCACCAACCCATCCACCAGCAAGGGCACCGACAAGAGTTCCGAGGTAATACACGGAGACGATGCCGCCTTGAAGCAGACTATCTGTGATGACGGGCGTGTTCGGGGAGCCATCGATGGTCTCCACGTGACCGAATCCCATCAACTCAATGTAGTCCTTGGCATTATTTACGCCACCCATCATCCCTTGATCGTAACCGAAGAAGAAGATGGAAAGACCTGCAATACAATTGATGGCTATCAGAAGTTTGCGCTTCTGTAGCGAATGCGCCACATTCCACTTATTGATTTGATGGCCCATCTTGGAGACTCTGGTGACTGAAAGACCTCACCAAAAGAAAACAGGGAAAGTCGAGTGTAGGTATCGCCTTACAGAAGACAAGACATAAACAAGCAAATGCGAAGAGGACGGAACGTTCCCTTTTGAACTCTTCAGTCTCGGGATGAACTCCGTCGGCCACCTACGTAAAGCGCCGGTACCGCTAGAACCCTTCAACATCTCCGCACCCCATCTTTAACCCACAAGTCAGACGAGTCCTTCTCATGAGACAAAGATGGGGTCTTAGCGTAAAGAAACATTTGAGCATGTCATACAGAGAATCTTGATTAGGAAATAGTGAGGCTGATCGTGACAGCGTGAGCCATGAAAGGCTTAGCATACCGACGACCCCACATCTCAAGCATGAGAATCGGAAGGTATGCCGACATGCGCACCAATGAAGAACCTCTTTCGCTGCGACGGTGAATGCAATACTTTCCGTCAATTGCCTACAGAGACCGATTAATGGTATATCGGACACTTACTTCATAGTACTGAGCACCTTCGAGAACATCTTCTGTCCATGTACCTGAAAAGTCACCAACCATAGTATAGCTACGTAGTGTTAGCCTGTCAGCATAACTACAACTGCCTACACCAGTCAAGTCCTTAATCTCAATTTTGATCGCTGAGGGAAGCGTACCTGACGATAAAGTTGCGCTCTGACTGCCATTTCTATTACGGAATTAGAGCCTGGGAAAAAGGAGAATGATCGCTGGCATATGCACACAAGGCTCCGTGTCATCATCGTACATTTATTTAATGGATACACATTACCCAAGTCTGCGAAAGAAGCACAATGAAGGGAAGGACTGTGGCAGAATGGTACCAAGTGGATAAGGGCCAATCTAGCGAGGGAGCAGCCAAGCAAGTCATCAACATCGCCTCAAGTCAAGCCTCGGTGAGACTTACTGCAGACAACAGCAAATCATCCTGCAGGTATAGCGGTATGGAATATTCCCCGTGTTCACGATTTTACGGTAGCTCTACCAACAGAAAAGTATAAACTCCTGCAGCTTGTGTTGATGAGAAATTGGCTCATTGCTCGTCGTTTTCAGGCAAGAATAAAACCTGCGAATAATCATATGATGGTCACTAGATAATCACACATCTAGCAGGAGACCGGTGACTATTGGGTAGGTCACGTACGTTTGCTATGCACCACTATCGAAGAAAACGCTGCCTGCTGGCTCCACGATAACCACACTGCCCACGCCGTGGAATCTGCCTCCAAGTGATTTTCTACCATCGTCCTTCCGCATAAAAAGTAGGTGCCATTGAAGGAATGCTCTAAATTACTCTATACCATCGTTAAATGTTGTTATGGTCCCATCTCTTCGTGCTACGATAGTGGCACAGCGGAAGAAGTCAAGACATAGACATATACCGAACGCCTTTCAAAGACTGGGCATGCATATTATAGTATAGCACCACAGTGCTTTGCAGGGACATCAACAGACCTAGGTTCTATTGACTTCGAACTCTTCGTGGGAATGGCGACGTCGAGGTTTACAAAGCATAGCATGAATGGTTCACCGTTCACCGCACTGCGTCGCTTGTTGACAACATAACACATGTCGGCAACACGGACGAGGATATCTAACGATGAAGCCGATATCTTACTTTTGCAGTCTCATTGGTCAGAATTTGCGACGTACACGTGCCCATTCCTACGAATGTGCTGTCTTTATCATTCACAACATTGGAAGCAAGCATTTGCACGCAATTAGCTAGTTGCAGCGGCAAAAACAGCAATAGCAGACTTTTGAGCCACAAATCCCTATCTAGCGTTCTAGCTAAGCAGTGCTTAGGAAGTCTTCGCAGACCGCCAAATGTTTTGCAGCGCGCCTCGTGAGCAGGTAAGTCCATTTCACGGTTCTGTATGTACCGCAGTGATGATTCCCACCATCATAACCACGCACAGTTCCCGTTGTCTGCAACGGTATTAGCTAAAGGGTTCTCTCTACATTTGTTTAGAACCCGTGTTTTTGCGACATGCCGTACACCATCTTGTCGTCTGATGAAGTGAGAGCTAGAGAGATCATCCTCTCGCCAAACGCGCCGCCCAATCTGAAGGTCATCGCTATTGACTGTCTTGATGCTCCATACCCTATAGTGGAGTTTTATATGGCACAGTCGCCAGGAATCCAAATACTATGGGAGGAGCACATCGAGGCTCGCGTTCTCGGTGACGCGAGAGGAAGGAAACGAGGACTACAGTGGCTTGATCCTGCGCGACTACAATACGACGTCAAAAAGGGTGAAAATATCATTTTTGTCAACTCGATTACAAGTAGGACAGTAGCTGTCGTCATCCAAGGTCTGATCCAGGATGAAGGCATCATCAACAGCTTTGACAATACTATCGTCGACCACTTGAATAACTCCCAGCCAACGCGGCTAAGCTCCGCTCAATTTGAGACATCTCAGGATATCTAAACATATGGCAGGTCGATGACCCAGGTCTTATGTCAAGTATTGGTTATACCACCGGACTTCGAACAGCACCGAGTTTTAGTTCGGAGGAATCGGAATGGACGGCGGAGCAATGGGTCATGGAGACCCATGCCTCCACTATACAATAGTGCGCGACGGTATTGAGGAGAAATACGAGATCTCTCAATTCTCCTCAACGACAGGTTTGGTTACAACGAATTACGAGCGGTAAGTATCGCGCATGAATTAATCTTTCCCGATGACCGGCATTTATCTGAGACGTAAGCAGGTACACACATAATGAGCGCAATCTCAATGAGTACTGCGTCAACTATACAACTTCACGCACACAGCTGCCCGACTTCGGAAGAAATTTTCATTGCGCTCAGTAAGGTATCTGCATCTCTGGTCGAAAAGATCAATTTGTCGTGTGGCGCGGCATAGATTATCACGGAACAACTCTTACCAAGGTTGATCCTCTCGACGAAAATCTCGAATTTAAACAATCCGGCCTGGCTCCCATTCTCCGCAAACGTCTTCCAGATGCTCTTGGACAGACAAACAGGAAGCGCAAGGCTGGTGAGATGGAAAGTGGTGAAGAAGGAAGCCAAAGTAGCAAAAACAGCAAACGTAGCCCCGCAGTTGTTTTCGACGATACGCCAGTCACACCAAATCCAAGGGCTACCATGCCTCTCTGGAACACCGGAAAGTCTAGAATGGATAGGGTCTACTCAGCCAACAAGATACCGATATATTCTCTGCATACGAATAACAAATATAACAGTTTGTTCCGGCGAATGGGAAACGAAAGCTCAATTGATGGCTGAACTCGACAGACGCGTTCTAGAAGGAACACCACAGAAATATAACACGGCAAAGAGCAGGATACACCTAGAATATCTCTTGCTTCTGGGTGATGGCGAAGAAGTTTCTCTGGCTTACAGGGACCCTCCAAGAGAGACTATTGCAGTAGACTTGGAAGCAAAAGTGAATTAGCAGAATGATGAGGAATTGAAGGACGAGTGTAAAGGTCAAACTCGAATCAACGAAAGACCGAGTAAGGGAAGACTTCTTGTGAGATGATTTTTAATAGTACAGAAGATAGTCATAGCGATTGGTCCAGAGCCTCGCCACGTACAAATAAGATTGCATGGTGACATTAAGGTGATGATTTCAATTTTCCCATGAACAAGAAACCCTCTTTTCGAATTTGGAGTATAATTTGGGGGGCTGTGTGGAGATTATTGCGCCTGCAAACTTCAGAACTTCAAGTGTGCGTAATACGGCACAAGATGAACCCCATGGAAATGAGGACTTTTTAATCTGATGATATACGTCAGGTGAAGACTAAAGATCCAAAAATGAAACCAAGAGCATACCCTGAAACCTAGTTGGGATGCTCGAAGTGCCGTACTTAGATCTCTCCACATTCAATCCACCACTGGTACACATGTTTACTCAAACTCGCTTAAGCCCTTGTTCAGCCGAACCCCACCTCTTAACTTCAAAATATCGCTTTTCGGGCACGACAGCTCTCTTCGCAGAGCCGCCTCTCATCATATTGGTCTCGGTATTGAAGCAAGACATTTGTGACTTCTTCTTGCACAGTGGCCAGAGCTGCTTCTTGTCCATATCACAGAAAAGTCCTTCGGTCTCTGAAACAACATCTGGACCCCAAGAGTTTGCATTATCGCAGAGATGCTTGGCTGAATGCTCGGGATGTCTGCTCGAAATAAGAGTGTGGTGCATAGACTTTGGACGAATTGATGACATTTTCATCTCACTTCGCTTCGAGGGATGGTCGGGAGGAATGACAGGGTTCTCAGGTGTTGGCAAGCGGACTGGATGGATAGGCTGACCAGTCTTATCGATGGTGATGTGTCCGTAATCTGTTTTGTCGACGCCTGGTACAAGAACCTTTGACGCGTCCAGATCAGTTCCATCAGCATTGTAGCGCAGAGACGGAATAAAAACTGGCGGGGAGATGTCCGGGAGCATTGTTGTCCAGGCTGAGAATCGTGGGGCGCTGTCGCACATCAAGTTGAAATTATTGTTATATGCCTGGGCCTGGGCCTCGGTGACCTTGCTGAAGTCAATGATATGCATGCTGAAACCTTGAGTCTTGACATCGTTCTTGGAATCTGGCCCCGTGATCCACACACAATTCGGACGGTATCCTTGCGTTCCAGCATTGCCACGACAGTTTCTGACCAGTGGAACTGCATCCCACAAGAAACACCAACATCGGAGAACCATCCGTATGAGACCTCATCATTGGGGTTCTTGAGTCCCACCGCAGATATGCAGATGGCATTTGTCCCTGTCGCGACGACGGAAATGTATTCGCTTCCAACACTGTCTTGACCGGCGTTATTTTCCATAGAAACAGAGTTCTTGGATCCCGCTTTCCAAGTCTTCTTCTTGTCCCCTTTGCTGGAAGCAACGAGGTTTCCAGCTACACTATAGACGCTGATAGCTGGGATGTTGCCCGCCAGGTTGTACGGGTCATCCTTCTCAGGATTATCGGCCGTTTGTCCGACGGCCACACCGACGTTGGTGACTCCCTTTGGTGGACTGGGCACTAGACCCTTAATGAACTCGTAGAGGCCGACTGCACCAAAGATACCTCCAATGATATTGGCCCCGGATTCGAAAACGGGAGGAACGAGTGCGGTGGTAGAGAGTTCCATGATAAAGAATCGGCCCGAGCAAGATAATTAGATAACAGTAATGCGCTGAGTATGAAGGCAGGGACAGTAGGAGGAGCTCGTGGTTGAAACCAGCGTGATGTGACGTCGAGAAAGTTCAAGTTGAAATTTGTCGAGTTATTTGTGAGCTGAACTGATTGTGTAGAGAAATATAAGAAGCAAGTGCTGAGGATAAGAATCGAGGATCCCACGAGCAGGTTATATACTCGAATCTTAGACAACGCGCCAATTAGAACCTCTTAATAGACATGAGTGAACAGGCAGATTACAAAGCAGACTCCGGTATTGAGTGACCTGGGGAGATAATCTGCCCTACCATTCCCAGAATATCGTCGCCACCTTCATCACTTCCGACCCCCAGAGCAGTCGCAAAGTTGGAGTGATCGAAACATTGAAAGTCCAGGCAGATTTGAGACTTCGCCTCTCAAGAGATGATACTGCGGGCAGAATCCTCATCGTAAATAACCTTAGCCGCGAAGTACATACGGGTCACTTCTCGAATCGCACCGAAGGATGGCTTTGAGACCTTCTGTATGCTATCCAAAGCTACAACAGACGAGTAGACCAGACAAGCGCTCTCTAATAGTACTAGCCGCCAGAACCCCACGGTCATCCGCGGTGGTCGTGGCCTGCTCGTGACCTGCAGCTGTTTCACAGTCTCGCTGAAGATACAAGTCAGCCACATTCCGGCCATATTGTGGGCCTCTCAACGAGATTCAGCCATCGCAGACCCGAAAAGGAGCCCAACTGCGGCTGGATCCGCTGCTACACATGTGTGCGTAGAGATCTGTTTTTGTTGATGTTGCAGAACCGAGATTGTGCCGCAGAAGAAACTAACATGCCTCGCCTCAAAACTCCCAGACATCTATTCAATTCTAGACAACGCAAGTGCTGCTTAATGATGCTAGCCCCTAACGTCTCTAACAGTAGCCGATTGAGAAGCCCACATAGTTCCAAATAGACACATCGCTCATAAAACTGTCAAGTGTGTAAGGCGCATTTCACTCGAAATACAAATCTGACTTGAGCAACAGTTTCGAACAGACGCCAGGATTCTAAATGAGGCAGATTGCCTAGCAATGGGCGCATTGTCTCCAACGATCGAACAATATGTTCTCCAGACTTGCAATCTGGAAAGTTATATGTACTGCGTACAGCTCTGGACTTTCAATATTCTCACCAGCATCAGCACAGCAACTACTTAAAACAGCGCGCCTACTACCAACACGCAAATAGTTTATCGAAATTATCTCAACGTCAGAATAGAGTCCCTCTGAGTCATCTTCAAATTGATCTTTAAGCTCGTTCCAACGCCATGAAGATCTCGCTCGCAGCAGTCCTATCGCTGGGAACTGTCTCGACCCTCCTTGCAGTAACGGATGGAGCACCGCTACGACATCGAGAGAATGCGTTGAACACTCGATCATGCACCCACGACTGTACCAGTGAGTTCAAGGTCAAACTTTGCAGTAGGTAAGCACTTACTCGAAATACAGATGTTGCCACGATCGGCAGTTATACCAGTGAAAGCGAGTCAGACTACCTGAAGAAGAAGCGTGATGAGCTTGATGAGACAATTGCCAGAATCCTTGTTAGGGCAGGCCCCCTGATTTCTCCGAAGGGTCCAAAGGGTAAAGATGGTGATTCGACCTCGGATGCAGCACCCGTCTCGTTCACCGGAGGGACTGGAGACAAGACAGATCCAGAAACCGCTGGAGGTCTTGATGGCCCCATTATCGACACACGCCCACCCTCAGATCGTCAAAGTGGTGAAGGGAGCGGAGCTCGGCCACCTGTTCCGGCAGAAGCTGCTCCTGTCACAGCTTCAACTTTCTCGAATCCGAAAGACGAAGCCACTCGGCAAGTTGGAGAGTCTCGAGTCAACGATCTCAGAATTGCCATTTCGACTAACAAGGCGGATAAAGACCGAGGAAGCGTTGAATCGAATGGCTACATACGCACAGACGACCCTGATATGACAAACCCAGCCAGAGGACCATTGGAGAATGAGTTTGGTATGGATCGCGGCAGGTACCTTTCACAGTTTGGCATCCAGGCCACCAAAGACATGAAAGCTGGACCTGGTAAAGTCTGGCAAAATCTGGTGGTCAAGAATCGCGAAGGCAGCGGCTACATCTCGCAATACGCGGTCAGTGCATCTCAGAAAGCCATCATTCTCAAGGATTCGCGCGCCAAAGACAACGATGAGAATCTTCAGCCTGGAGGCGATCCGGATATAGCCATGAAGCTGAGAGATATGACCATAGACAGCTGGCGATCTGCAGCAGGAAATCCAGAGGCTGTTAAGGAGCTCAAATGGATTGTCCGTAATGATGTGGTTACTGATGAATCGAAAGTTGCAATCGATGCAGCCTTCGCAAAGGCTGGAGCAGATCCTAAAAAGAAAGCTGTATTCAGATCTGACTCCCAAGACCCGAACGAGCTCGCTGCCTACCAACAAGTTGCTGGATCGTTTCAACTGCGAGGCATAGTTCAGATGTTGTCGGACCATCACCAAGAATTGGGCAACCTTCAAATAGTTGCTCTTCATGTCTTTACGAACAAGAATACCGAGAGAGAGAAGGCTAGGGACAGGGCGGGTAACTTGGCTGGGTATTATGCCATTGTCACAGAGCTTGGCCGCCGATAGACGAGGTTATGGTACGCTAGAAGTATGGCTGCACATTGTTGGCGCGAAATTCAGGTTCGCCCGGCGTCATCCAGATGTCGGCTAAGGAACGATCTCTTTGGCGCAGTACTGTTCATTGTTAGTTGGATGTTCACAATTTGTTCGCGACTTGTATTCTCACTCCACCATTTGTACCTACCACCATCGCTTTAGCCTAGTCAACGATCCTAAACAACTACACTTGTGCAATCATGTACGGAACTAAGAGGTATTTTCCAACCACGCGACCGATGTCGTGTAAAAGAGACTCAACATAAGCCTGGGGTAACATAGCTCTGACCTCAACCTCCAACACAGCCAACTGAGCCTCACGGCATAAGGGATCTCCTCTTATCTCTTCCAAATCGACAACATGCCTAAAAATTGCCGATGTACGTTACAGGAGAGCAGGTCTGGCAACTGTGACGATGAGAATGATTGATGGCCAAAGATGTATGAAATTCTTATTCCTTATAGCATAGGCTTGCGTCGGCTTCACACTTTCTCTCGCATACCCCGATCTTATTTCAATCTCCAACGGGGCATCTTTGCCCGCTGGAAGAGATGAGACCACTCTGAATTACATCTCAGCTTCTGAATTCCCAAAAGCCTGCGACCTCAACCGTCATATCTGTGAGATGCTCGCGCAGCATCTCCGCGATATCGCAATGACCAGATTTCAAAGCAGTTGAAATAGACTTGCTAGTTGGCTCAGCACCTTCCTGGAGGAGCAGCTTCGCCATTGATTCCAGTCCATCCTTAGCAACAACGTCAAATGCGAGGCGACTGACTCGCGGTGACTTGAAATCCGCGCCCGCCTGCTGCAGAAGACGAAATATAGCCAGGTGCTCGAGCTTGATAGCGTAGATGATTGCAGGAGGACCATCTCTAGATGCTCTGTTCACATCTGCGCCAAATTTGAGTAGCATTCGTACAATAGCTAAGTGGCCACGAGCAGCAGCGACTTGTAACGGGCATGACATGGGCATATCGGCATCCATATCCGGGCTCACACCTTTTCGCAACAGCAGCCGGACCGAATGCTCGTTGCCGGAGTTGCAGGCGGCCCAAAGTGGATTCTCTTCTCCCCACGTTTGAGTATGGTAACCCGAGAGAGGAGCTCCTAGGCGACATAGATGCAGCAGCAGCAAAGTATGACCACGCTCAGCAGCACATCTGAGCAAGTGCCCGATGCTACTGGCAGGACGATTGGGCTCGGGGTCATGATCACGGACCAACGCGTATACCTTCCTGAAAATATCGAGACTGCTGCTTTCCATCAGTCCCCGAAACATTGCTCTTTCGCAGGATTGGCGGGATACGGGGTTCCCGCCGTGATAGAATCCCCATCGAGGTTCCAAGAGGAGATTGACAGTCCTGAGGTTCCCACCAGTAATAGCCCAATATAGAGCACAGATATTCTTTGAAGATGGTGCGTCATGCGTAAGAATCACTTCGAGTGCCTCGTCGTTTCCCTGCATAGCAGCAGCCCCACTAGCTTCTCCAAATAGCTGGCTTCGTCTGCCACATCCGAAATTCTTGATGAGGCGCTTGAGAAGAGGTACGCAGTTTATGTATGCTGCCGCAACAATAAGATCGTAAGCAGCGTCGTCCTCGCTGTCTTTTCCATTGGAAGAATCACAGATTGGAAGGTAGAGACGATGCTGGACAGCAAGAGAGCAGAGGGCCTCAACGTAGGAGCGTAAACTTTCCTCTCCAGATTGCGCGATTTCTGCGCATAATGTCACAGCTGTATTAAGGATAATACACAATGGCCGCGGAATATTTTTCCTATCGGAGAAAATCTTGTAGACGAAGTAGGACTCTAGGAAGCCTGGATCCCGACACTTGGTTTCGTCCAGTAGGCGAGAAATGAATAAGACCCTCTTGACATCAGTCGCCCATCTCTCTATGAATTGGTCAGCTTCAATCAACGACCAGATTCAGTAGTTGTCATTCTAAGCGCTATTACACATACTGTTCACAAGTCTGAGCCTCAATCCCAATATCACACCGCGGATCAAGACAGCTTTGAGCAAAATATCATCGAGAAGCTCGCATGGCAGATCCGTAATGGTGACCATTGTTCTGGACGACGGGTTGACGGCGGAAATGGTCTGCTTATACGGAGATTTGACAGTGCAGGGGAAAATCGACGAGAGATTCCAGTGTACTTGTAGTCAAAGACATGTAGGTTTGAAACACCAACGGAAGGAATTTGGTTGCAGCAACGGCCGCCTGGCTGGGGCCTGATGTGGGCGTTAGTGTCACGTGGCGAGCGATGCAGATGGGTGGGCACATTGAAATCGACAGTTTTGAAGACTCTGGAAGCTGAGGTATGTGCATCCGAGTATCATCCGTCCGAATCATCATCATCAAAGGTCTCCAGATTGAAGACCTTACGCTCCTCCCTCTGCGGAGCAGGTCCGCTATCACTCATGCGCCTCTCCATCTCCCTCCGTCTGGCCTCTTCTCTCTCAGTCCTTTCCTGCTCTCTCATAGCGTCTTCCGCTTCCGTGATCCTCTTCCTCTCGGCCTCTAGTTCGGCGCTCTTCTCCGGATCAAATGTTATCGGATCTACTCCTTGATCGAGCAGAACCTGTATGCTCGCGAGCGCTCCTTTTCTGATTGCCTCTTCTGTTGGCCATGGTACGAAGGGCATATCTGCTGGTTGGTTCAGGTATTGTTCCCAAAGAGATAAGTTTGTGGAAACACCTGGGTGCTGCGACGGCTGTGTTTGGATCGGTGTGTTTGTGCCATTTGTTTGTGTTTGTGAGCTGGGCTCCTTGGGCGTATTGCTTCCTGTCTCAGCAGCATCCCCACCCTCCCGATATGTCGGCGGTAACGTGAACTTGCTGATCCGGCGCGCATAATCAAGAAGCTCGGAGTAGGATATCGGGTTACCACCTGCAGTCGTAGGTAGGCTTGTAGCAGGTATTGCTAGAAGGTCTCGTCGGGTTGTTGTAAGGAGGGTGAGGGTATCGCGGATCTGATTGTCGAGGGAATTTGAGGTTTCTCGGAGGGTCAAGAGTCTTGCATAATTCGATTGATGGGTTGATACTACGAAACATTAAATATCATATCTCGTAGAGTGGTAGGAAGGAGAGACTCACGTTGTTCGAGACCTTCGCTGAGCTCTGCATCCGCGGCAACTAAGTTGTTGGCCAGGGCAGGAGCAGGATTGTATGTCGAAATTGACGTTATCAAGGTCGCGAGAGCCTTCTCGACCTGCTCAAATCGGTTGTCGAGGAGTTTGTCCATCTTGCTCTGCGTCGTGGAGGATGTTGATGCTGTGATGATGTTTCCGAAGGGGGACGCGATTTGGTAGGGCTTAGCGTCTCGGCAGACACGGTCACATGATTGTGTATATTCTTACGTTGCATCTCTCTCTCTCGCAACGCTCGCGTTTCATCTGATCAATTACGGCATGGCCTTCATCCATTACAAACCGCAACTCCGAAAGATCATCCCGTAAGCTTCATTGGTACAGCTTTCTATCCTAGCCAGGCGTACAGTCACCAATCTAGGGCTGGAATCAACCTTATTTCATGATGCAGAGTCAGATCTAAGTTTTACGATCAGACCAACTTCGATGGGTTCTTCTAATCCAATCAATCTTGCCCTTTTGACAAGCAAATACCATCGGGATGGATATGGATACCATTTCTGGGTAAAGGCCTGACCTATTGGCTGGTCAAGCCACAGCTGAAGCCCAAGATGGCCAGCAACTCACGCTGTGGTAAGCACTAACTCGAAGAAGTTGGTGTGCCAATGCAATGCACTTGTCGTATTGTCCTACAATTGTCAGCGTGAAGCTCATAGGTTGTCTACTATTTACGGCGTAGGTATTAAGGAGACATAAGTTGGCCATGCCAACGTTGATTTCAGAAGTTTCTCTTTCATTCCACATAGCCATTACATCTGAATAGTTTCTATTTTCGAGCTTCGCATATCTTCGTTTTGCCTTGTCCATCAATTCACTGAGTCAAAATGGGTCAAACACATCCCAAGATCACCAGGCAATGGGCAGATGGCCCCTTTCCACTCATTGAAACTCCAAGGAAGCGACGCGGGGTAGTCTCCAATTCCTTCCTGTTCAATTATACACCACTGAACTCTTCCAGATTACCAACCTTCAAACAGAACCAGGTGCAGTCAGCGCAGCGACAGAGATGTGCCTAGTCCACAACGTCATGATCCGCATCATGAACTGCATCTACCTCCAAGCACCCAACGTGAAACTCGAAAAGGATATTACAGACTTCACCATCTTCATGCACAGCTTCCTCGTTCTGCTACACGAGCACCATGGCAACGAAGAGAAGTTCTTCTTTCCCATGCTCGAGGAGTATATCGGCACTCCTGGCTGGATGGAGAAGAACGTCGCGCAACACCACGCATTCTCCCGAGGACTAGAGGGCTTCGAGGAGTATGTCAAGGCTCTCCAGGGCGGGAAGGCGATGTATGATGGTACGAAGATCCGGAAGCTGGTCGATGATTTCGCGCCTGTTCTGGCGGAGCATTTGACGGATGAGATTGTGACTTTTGAGGATCTTGAGAGTTTGGGGAATAAGATCGATTGGAAGACGTGGAATAAGAAGGTCAGCGAGATTGCTGTCAAGACTGCGGAGACTGTATGTGCTCTTCGACCAACCTTTATTTCGTTTCCGGGCTAACTGGTTGTGATAGGATCACGAAATCCCGATCGTGCTGACGAATATGGACATACCATTCGAGAAGCCTTTCCATCAGGCTGTATGGCCGCCGTTCCCATGGTTTGCGGCACTCATGTTTCGCTGGATGTACCTTCCTAGACACAAGGGCGCTTGGAGATTCTCATGTTGTGATTGGTACGGCAACCCAAAAGAGTTGGAGTTCGTGTAGACAGATGTGCATGTATGTATAATGTTATTGTTATCAGCGGCGCATTCGTGATTTTTGGTTTCTTTTGGTATTTCATACATAGACTTCCCACTGGCACAGTAAAGTTCCCGCGGGTCCATTCACTTATTACATACCTATTCAGAAGTACAATTTATGTCACCTACGATCAAGACTGGGGTTTTCATTTCCTCGTTTCATTCAACCTCTTTTGCCTCAGCAAAAATACAATCTACAAAAGCAAAGAAAACAAAACATACAACAGTGGGTATTCGCTGGTGGTCACCCACCCAACTACTAATCCACCGATTTGAGGTTTAAGTACGGCAGAGCGGACGGGATGCCCTGATTTCCTCAATCTATGGTCGTATGTGACAGCCGACATCTTATTGCAAAATATATATGCTCGAAGACGGATTAATAAGGGCGTACGAAGAGAGCGTTCAACGACAAGCGAGAGAAGAAGGTCAGCACGGCTATCACTTGACAACATCAAGCACAGGCACTTCCGAGTGCTGATACATTCAATCCAAATTCGATTATCGAGACCTTACTCATACTGTCTTGTGATCCGTTGCATTCTGAATACAATATATTGACTTTTTAAGGGTGGGAAGGAAGAGCATGTTGCGAGAGAATTTTCTCGCCTAAAGTCCAGGCCACGCTGCGTTGATGTTTACTTCACCGCTGACCAGCATTTCAGCACACATCTGTCTAAGATGAAGTAATTCTATACTTTGAATATGGTATTATGGGTCTTACTGTCTCACAATGACATGATCTCTGCTTGACTTGAGTGCCGTCGGACCGTCCCGTTCTTCAAGCTTGGCTTCCGCTCCATCACAGACACTATATATGCGCAACCAATTTCAGCTTCAAGGAAAGTAATGACTTTATCTGGTCGAATGCGTTGCTTTCAGTGCCAACTCTTGTGCATAGCTTCTAGTTCAGCCCATCCCTTAGAAGCCATCAGGATCCTTGGCTTACACACGTGGGCAACACATGACTCAAATGCGGCTCAACAACTCCCCAGAATCTTGACCTGAAGCTTGGAACACCTTAAACGACATCAACTCTATGATTGGTGATCATCAACAATCAAGACAAAGCAAAACAAACGAGTTCAGTATCGTGAAAGCAAATAAGCGCCTGGTTTGCACAGCCTCATCTACGGTGGCCGAATTTCTTGCTTCTGCCCCGCGCTTTTCAGAGGGGAACAGGTCCAGAGCCAAGTCAAGGTTGCCTCTCCACTCCACACCACCAAAGCCCGCTCGCTCAACTCATGACATAGCGACAACAACAATTACTTGTCCTGTCCGCTGCTCTTCCCCTGCTCGACCTTTCTCTTGATCGGCCCTTGAAAATTCGGCCTTCTGCGACGACAAGGCTATCAACAACACTATCTGCGCAGAGCCGCTTGTCATACCAAGGCACGACGACATACCCCACCTGCCAATTGCTGTACCTGCATAGCCTGGAAGGAGACCTTTAAACAAGGACGGAATATTAAGGTCAGTAGCTGGAAGTAGGAAGGGAAGAGAGGTGTGCGAATGCTCCAATAGCTTTGTGCCTCTCTGTGGTAATGCCGATTGCTAATGCGCTGCCTGTCGACAGATTGCTACAGCCTTCCGACCCTGCCGGACGAGAACATTCGACAGACAAGTGAGATTTACAAATTGAAGGGGCGATTATCATTTGTATGTGCTATAAGCTGGTGCAATATCCGCAGATGTTGACAAGGGCTTCCCCTAGAGTCGACATTCCGAACTAGAATCAACAAGCTTGCGCGGCGCGGACATTCCAAAACCACGAAACAACGACAACAATACGTATGTGGCTGCGCACCTCTCCATGAAGGGTCTGGACTGATTATGTCCAGTATAGCTACTGCTCCTCTACGAGAAACACCTTGCGCCTCAGGTTGCGCTCAAGACCTTGTTTTCCGTTGCGATAGCAAATACAACCCCTCTTTGGAAGTCGCAAACACAAGGCCTCAAAATGGGAAAATCGTAAGGACTCTTGTTCCTTCAATGGAGAAGTACGCATGAGGCCATTAGCTAATTGCGATGGACAGTCAATCCAAGCTCTCGCAAGAGCAACTCAGCGAACTGCAGCGATCCACCCATTTCGACAAGAAGGAGTTGCAGCAATGGTACAAAGGTAGGGATATCTTGTTCTGTGGCGCAGAGTTCCAGCTAAATGAGACTAGGTTTCTTGAAGGATTGTCCCTCGGGCATGCTGACCAAGGAGGAGTTTCAGAAAATCTACCGCCAATTCTTCCCTTTCGGCGACCCATCGTCGTTCGCAGATTACGTCTTCAATGTATTCGACAGCGATAAATCCGGCTCGATCGATTTCAAAGAGTTCATCTGCGCGTTGAGTGTCACCAGCAGAGGAAAGATGGAGGACAAGCTAGACTGGGCGTTCCAACTCTATGATATTGACGGAGACGGAAAGATCAGCTACGATGAGATGTTGGCCATCGTCGAAGCTATCTACAAGATGGTACGTTTTCTATTTTTGGACCCCTCCAGGCCTAGTCACGTGTCGATCTCGCTTGGCCCTGCTCCATGTCAAGCTTTCTGGCAAAGTCATGGCAGTGCACTAACACGATGACAGGTCGGATCCATGGTCAAGCTCCCAGCCGATGAAGATACCCCCGAGAAGCGCGTCAAGAAGATCTTCCGCATGATGGACAAGGACGAGAATGGCAGTCTAGATATGGAAGAGTTCAAGGAAGGCAGCAAGCGCGATGAGACCATCGTATCAGCCCTGTCGCTCTACGACGGACTCGTGTGATTTCCCCAATCTGGCCACTTCTTTTCCTTGGAGGCGTTGAGCGAATTTCGTTATAGACTGGAGTCGAGGATCCTGCCCACGCTCCTTCCTCTCTGTGTATGCCTTGCCTCTTTTTTCCCAAACGACTCGCTCTTGTTGCATCATGGCTGGTTGGACGAATGGATGGAAGGCCGGATATGGGGTGGGAGGGTCGATTGTTGCTTTGTGCGAATGAATTACGGCATGGAGGGATCCTGGAAACGTTTACGGATAGATATGCAAGATGATTGATGCGGCTGCTGATGTGGTGGATTTGTGTGTCGAGCGACTGATTGATTGATTGACCTGATAAATGAAAACATGCAATGAAATGGAAAACTTATGGACCTCTCGTATTAGCTCTTCGCCACTGTTTTGTGGTTGTCTTGATGCCAAGGTGGAAGGTCGACTTTCGGTGAACATCTGGATCCACGTCTGACGACTTCGACCTGAACCTCAATCTGGAACCTTCACAATGACGACCTGGTTACTCACTCGGCATTCCAACCCCCAACATCCTTGCACATCCCTCTGAGACTTAGAGACACAATGTTGGCTTTCGACAATCTCCCATACGAGATACAGTACCAGACCATCGTCTACTCTATGATAGTGCGGTGCACACCACTCATAGCATCCTCACAAATCATGAAACTGAAACTCGTGAGCAGTAAGCCTCTTGTCTTTTCCTTACCTCTCCCAGGACTGCTCAACCTCCACCTAGCTAAATGCCCAGGAAAATACTCCACATCTAACAACAATTCAGAACACATCGCAAAACTCGTCGACGACGCACACTCCACTTTACCCTTATTCCACCATTTTTTCACGCACAACCCACACCCCTCTATCTGGAAAATGGACACCTCCCGCCTAGCCCTCACCCTCCCGCCACCCTCAGCATATTGACTCCTATCTCAAAATCCCCAGCCGTCAATCCTCCACCAGCAAGTCTACTCCACCGCCAAGGCTCTATTCAACGAAATGCATCAACGAAATGCATCAACTGCACATGACCAGCGACGAAGGACTGCGTTCTGTTACAGCCACACTCCTATAACTTCATGAAAATCATGGGAAGTTATTTGGAGACTAGTGGCAGCAAGCATCTCGCTAGATAGACATATTCTTTCCTTGAATGCGTTCGTGGATCGTTCTTGACTATTCCTCATCCCGGCTCCCTGTCAATCGCATATGCCAATGCAACTACAATAAAGCAGCTAGGATTCACTTCCTCCAATATTATATCACGTCCCAGCTACTCCATACCAAGCCTGCTATACCCCTCTTACAGAAAACAAGCCTATTTTAAGGTTTCCTCAGCAATAGCATTTTGAACTTTCTCCCCAGACTTTGTCATGGACTCGTGAGGCTCAAACAATCAGCTTGAAAACGGAATGTGATGCTCGCAATTGTTTGGTGAATCCATGATGTGGAGTCTTCGTCAAGCTCCTCGTCAGACAAATACCTCTTCGACTTGCAGCGTTTCCTTCCATATCTTGAGTCGCAGCTCGAGCGGCAACTATGGAAATAGTGTGAATGTTGTCAAGACGGCCGAGGCTTTCTTCATCGCAGTGTTCTCGGCCTTCAGGTCCCAGATCTGGTCGAGCATGGCCTGAATCTCGCTGTCGCAGACCTGGACCAAGTTATCAGTGAGGCGATTTACGGTAGCTTCACGATGGTTGACAGCTTGGTCGCTGGCGAGAATGTCCTCTTCGGAACTCGCCATGATGATGTTCTCGAAGAGCGATGGAGCTTTGAGGTCGTGATGTTGGAGTTGAAGGGGAGAAGAGGAGATGTCAGAGCGAGGTTGAGATTGAGGTGAGATTCAACATTTGTTAGCGAGGAATGAACGCCCGGGCTGCCACCCGTTCTGTCGTTTTCGGCAAGAGTATCCACGCTCGTGACTTCACAGTCTAAAGACTCACAAAATTGGGAAAGGTAGATCAATTGGGAAAGTAGTTCACCAAACTTTTATGTCACTGAAGAAGAATTTGACCACAAAGCTAGTTGCGTGTGTTCCCACACGGCAGATAGTATACAATAGCTAAGCATGATACATTGGACTTTGAGACCCATACATACTTCTACAATCACAATTGGACTTCCCTTCGATCAGAAACGTAGTACAGCCCACATCGTATCTGTAAGCATCTTAGCTTTGTGCCTGTTTCATACTTCAAAGCACGATCATCAGCCCAAGAGAAATGACGTGCCAATTTCCAATCTGAACCTAATGTCGGGAACCGTAATATCATCGACTGTGTCCGGATCTTCATCCAACTCTTCGATAGTCCAAGCCCGTAACTCTGTATCTGGTAGCTCTGTAAATCGTTAGCGTTGGATGCCCATCAGAGCCATGGCAGTACTTCCCTGTTCCTAAATATTCTCTGTCCTTCAACCGTTCATTATTCCAGTCTCGCATCCTCTCAATTTCCTCCTGCTCCAACATTTGCCATGAAATCTTGTCATCCACAGCATTGGTACTATCCTGAAAATAGTAGAAGTCGCTCGGCTGGGTGTCCTTGGTGATCGATTTCTTGCCGGCAGTCAGGCAGAAGTCCTTGATGCCTAGCGTAAGCACCAATCCGCGCAGGCCTTTCTCTCCGAACTGTCGATATATGTTGCTGGTCGTGTATGGTATGCCCTCATTCAAAGGTTCGACCCAAGACTTGTATCGAAGTTTGACGCGCTGAAGCTGGTGGTCGACAAGGAACCCTTCATCGCGCATCTCTCCATCCCACCGATTGAACCTGGGCAACCAAGCTGTATCTACATCCACGTTGAACCATGTGTGTTTGCCATGAAGCTCGAAGATGCGCAGGAATTTGAGAGCTTCCGTTCTTGCCTCTGCATTGATACCCAACAGACTGGCCTTGCTGGTGATTTGAAGAGCCTGGACCTTGAAATCGAGCCACGATCCGATTCTCGGTCTCTCATCATCCCAGCCAGGATCTCGCCAATCCTCGAGGTTTCCATTCACGTCTCTGAACATCTCCCAACCGATAGCAAAGATCTCCTGCGTGAAAAGCACCTCCTGGAACACTTTGAGTCGCAGCTCGACTGGCAACTTGGAAAATTTTGGGAAGGTTGTCGCTGTACCGGGTTCTCGCTCTGACGCTTCGATTTGTTTCTTGAGATTTTGGAGGTGCTTGAGCATGAATTGGAGCTTTTCGATGCGCAAAGAGGTCTCCTCGAGCTTGGCAGGTGAGGTTTATGTGGAGACGAGACTGGAGAGAGTGAGAGGAGGAGTATCGGGAGGGATCGAAGATGGGGTGGCGGGGCTGGATAGAGTTACCATGACGGCGTTCTTGCTTGTTCCGTAGATTGGTGTTGTGGTGTTGGAAGGATGATAGGGACGCGTCGCGCTTTAGCTCCCAGATAATGTTGAAGTTCTACCTCGCTTAGCTGCAGAGCTGCGATTGTTTACCTTTCCAAAAATGACATTACAAGTTGATAGCCTCTTGAGGTCAACTTACAAGTAGCAACTAAATGATAGGAATTCGACAAATTTAAATTTGAAAGTCTATAGCCCAAGTAGCCATTAGATAGTAAACGTATTCTCCATTTGAAGTTCGGTTCTCATCAGCCCTTTGAGCACAGCTAAGTGAATCCCAGGACACACAAAGTCCGGTGGGATTAAAAGGACTGGGCCTATGAAACTTTCATCTGTCGATCTATCCACAACAAAGCTCTATGCAACTTCCCCATAAGGTACTCAACGCAATTCGCCTTCGAAATCCGGTACCGCGACACAGCTTTCCGACTGCTAAGGCACTGCCAGACAGACCATAAGGCAAGGTACATCCATCAACATACGGCCTCCAGTAGCGAAAATTAATACTCCGAAACCCTCAAACCAAGTTCAACGACAATACTTTGGAATACAGCACAATAATCGCGAGGCAGCCAGCACCAAGGGCAGGAATAGTGAATCCAATTACCGCATACGAGCGAAGAGAAAGTTATCAACATGGCGGAGAAAGAGAGCAGTATTGAGCTCAACATCACTCAGAAGGTCGAGGAAAACACCACAGTCCTGAAGGTTCTCGACAACAAGGAAACATTCACGTTGTTCCCCAAGCTCGCATCAGAGCTACGAATCAAGGTCTGGAGCGAAGCATTACATCTTGAAGAAGTCCTCATAATAGACTTTGTCCGACCTGACAATTGGCATGTAATAGGCCTGCGAGGTCGCTCTTCTGTCGGCAAAGCGCACGTGATGGCCGTCAATCGCGAGGCTAGATTCGAAGCTGTAAGAGTCCTCAAGCAATTTAGAGGTGGGGCACTGTTCAATCCTATCACAGATGTAGCATGGTTCTCGCAAGTCCCTTCCTATGGTCAATGGGGCGGCTCTAGAATACTCGATAAGTATTCCGTCCAGCTCAATGCTGCAGATCAGGTTTACAAAGTCAGCATCGAAACTGAATTCACAGAGGTCTGGAACAGGAAGGTACAATTACATTATTTCATCGACATTTATCCTTCTATTGCACATGTCTGCCGCGGTGGAAAGCGAGAAGTGGTCATCCTCTTGGGTTGCTCGTCTCTGTTGACTGAGACCGCATGTGGAGAATATGCGCCGATTAAGGCACAAGACAAGTACCGTGGCGTATCTGGCTGGGTAGAGGGAGAGTTTGAGAGTTGGGAGGTGTTGGGAGAGAAGCTGTTGGCTGGATTGAAGGAATTCCAGGCATTGGATGTCGTGAAGTTGCAGAGATATCATAGTAAGCATATTGCCAATGCCACTTGTCAAGGATATATCATTAACAATTTCTTACAGTGGAAGACATCAATGATCTGATTCTTCCATCGAAGATCACATTCCGGGAGGTAAAATCGTGCAAGGAGCTTGCCCACAAGTGCTGAACTTCGCTACAAAGATCATGGTCTAAAAGAATGGTCGCAATACGCATCGGAAAGCATCAATCATACCCGGACTCTGAGGAGTATTGTGCGCTGCATAACGAAGAAGGATGAGGGGCCCGCTGGAGCTGAATTCTTTCTCTCGCTCATGACTACCACACAATCATGAAGTCTCGATGTCTTGCTCATCAGACATATGTCACAATCAAATGCGATGAATTCCCTGATGAGTGACCATCTAATGTTGAGATCATACAATCACAGCGGGGTCAACCCGTCCTACCTGTGAATTCATGGACTAGCAGCACAATCCCCCCTCCTATAAGGTCCCCTTGTGTCACCACCACTCCTGCCCTCTCTCCAGTCCCATCATTACATTCCAAAGAGTGAAAAGCAGAGTATTAAGTGTGGATCCCTTTGGAACGTCTCATGTGCCATTATCCAAGCCCCCACAAGCCATAGACCAGAAACCGACAACCCATTTCCAAAGCAAAGTAATAGTTGCCCACAACTAGCTCTACAGCAGAACAGACTAAACTTAAGACCACAAACGCACCTCTTCTAACATAATCATGGCTCCCTCCTTCAAGAAACTTTTCTCTCGCTCCTCCCCCTCGTCAAAACCATCCTCAAAGCCCACAGAACTCTCACTCTCTCCCACCTCGACAACCAAACCCGAACCCACACCCACCAAAACAACAACCACAAAGACAACCACCTCCCCAAACTACACGAAAGCCATCACCAAAACTCCATGCCCGATGCTGGCGAGCCTACAGAAGTCGCAGACTCCATCCAGATCGTCGGCCCAGGCTCCGACCCCCTCACCAACAAAAACTGGATGGGCGACGAAGTGCCAACGATGGGAAAGGGCATGGTCGTACGTGTTTGCCTTCCCCCCCCCTTCCCCACCTTCCATTCCTGTCTCATATCCCCTATCACATACCCCTCTCCTCTCCATCTCCTCCCACGCACTGCCCCTTCCCAGCCCAGCATTTGCAAATACCTAAAACCCCCAATCCCTAACCCCCAACTTCCAACTTCCCATCTGCCTTATTTTCCTCCTTTCTTTCTGTGTTCTGTATTGGAGGGTAAGAGACTCATGCCTGCCCGGTTAATATGTGTAGCCTGCCATAGTAGGCGAAGAACAATTAAGTGCCGAGGAGATGGCGAAGATGGGGACTGTGCCGCAGGGGAGGTGGGTTAAGGTTGGGAGTAGTAGGACTGTCAAGAAGACGACCAAGAGGACAACTAAACAGGTGTTTGTTGAAAGTAAGGCGGAAGGTAAGAGCACGAAGATGGAGGAAAAGGTCAAGGGGAAGGATAGCAGGGAGAAAGAGAATAAGAAGAAGGCCATAATGTCTGGCAATGCTTTGAAGGATAAGATTCCAGGATGTAGCTCGAAGGAGAGGGCAAGAAGAAGGGCGGAGACAAGGAAGGGAGAAGCGACGACGTGAATAAGTAGTCTCATGAACGCACATATGGGAAGTATGTAGAGGGTCAGATACTAGTATAGAGCAGAATGAAGCTTTGCATGATCTTTTTATGTCTCTTTGCCATGACTCCAAGCAGCAGATAGAGAGGCTAATTCGCTAGAGAATAGAACGCATGCCATGCCATGCCATGCCATTACAAAAGACCGACATTTGTCACCGTCCGTCCTTCGCAAAGAAAAAGGTGAGCCATTTTCGCCAGAACTCCATCGCTATTTGCTTGAATGCTATTTTGTTTTCGTTTCCTCTGCTTCGCATCATTCTTATCAAGCAGAGTGAGCAGGCCAGTAGACTTATCCCCGCTCGTTCACAGTCCAACGTCTCTTCGGCGCGATCTCGCGGATCTTCTCCGCGTATCCAGGTGGTCTTGGACTGCCCCAAAGACCACCAAGCGGCGCAACATCGTCTTCTTCCTTCTCGACATCTTTCTCCTCGTCGACTGCAATGGCCACATCTTTCTCGGCCGGGTTATCAGCAGCCGAGTCGTCGCCGAAGTTCAAGATCATGTCGTCTTCTGGTTCTTCTTCAGGCGCCTCCTCCTCAGGCTGCGGTGCACTCCAAAGACCGATGGAAGTCTGACGAACGGGCGTGTAGCTGCGAGGACCAGTTCCAGCTATGCTAGCTGTACGGCGGATACTACCAAAATTGCCTGATGTTGGTACTGGCCTGTTCTTCGCAAATGTAGAGCCATCGAGGGATCCACTGTTACTGACGTATCTCTCACGGAAGGATTCTCTGAATGCAGGTAAGCCAGCTAGTGAAGGCGAACGAGAACTTGAAGGGGTTGAAGGGGTGCTTCGCAAGTGCTCAGTATTGGCAACCAGTTTCACGTCGTACTGATCGGAGATCAGAACAGTCCGAGAAGACGCTCTGGAATGAGCTGGTGTGGTGGCAGGCGAATTAGCAGGAGTTGGTTTTCGAACAGCCATGGTGAGTGAGGCCATTCCGACATCAAGCAATACCGGCTGATTCGTCAATGCTCCAATGAGGGCATTGCACCCCGCTCCATGTGTAACCAAGATGATCACAAGATCCGTATCCTCTTCGTCTGAATTGTCTTCGGTATTTGGTCGCAGGTGACTCGTGTTGCTGGACTTCGTCAATAGCTTGCTAGGATCATCGATATTGCTGTACCATCCAACCAATTGCTGCAATCCCTTACGAAATCTCTTGTGCATTGAGCTCCATTCCTCACCATACTCTCCACCATTTCCCCATTCTTGCGGATCTCTCATGCTGTCCCACTGGTAGTCAACATCTACACAAGCGTCCCTCGAATGAGCGGTATATCCAGCTGGTATAGGGTCTGAGCCTGAAATGGCGTATGCAGGAATGGGAGGTTGGTATACTCCATGCTCTGCGGCTGTAGGTAGGTTTGTAGCACTTCGGTGACTTTGACGACTTCCACTGCTTCCCACACTGCTCAAGCTGCTTGTTCTATCTCGTCTAGGAAGTGATTGTCCGAGGGTAGATAGAGTTGACAGGGCACCATCATCCTCTTTCTTTTCTGCAAGAACAACAGGACTTCCCCATCCACCTGGAAATCCCACAGAAGCAGTCGCCGGCTCTCGAACATGGGACAAGCTACTGTAGTCTTCTTTCCTCAATAGATCTGCTTTGGCTCCAGCGACCATCATGACCGAGCTGGGAGGCGGCGTGATGTGTTCGAAGTAATCTGGAGAGAGCCATTCTCCTAGGAATGCATCCACACGTAAAGTTGCCTTCTTGATATTTTCCTGCTGCTCGTTGGGTCTGCCATTCAATTTCGAAGCAACAGGCTCTGGAATCGGAGCAAGTGAAGGGGATCCAGTCGCAACGGTAGGGCGCATCCTAGGTGACGATTGCATATGTGTTGCCTTGATCAGAGGCGAAGAAGGGGGTTTGTGATGGTGATGTGTATGACCTGGATTTTGCGCCAACCCCGCACTGATGGCAACAGAAGTCTGCACGCATCTCAAGAAAGGGCTTGTGTGAATGACAACCTTGTGCCTCCTCTTCTTTGTTGCTCCATTCTGTCCCTCTCCAAGAACTTCATCGTCTGTCTCCCGACTCCGCAATATACTGGCAATCCTCGCGCCCAGGGCTCTTGATTGTGTCCATCCGCCGTAGGTTAGCGGGGGATCGTAGGGCGTTGGAGAAGTAAGATGCCATTGTTTGTCTGCTGCATCCAGACGTGCGCCGTGCCTAGAATCTCGTCAGTTTGAAATCCTCAAAGTCGCGGTGTAGCCAGATGCGCCCGCGAGACAAATCAACGCCCAGTCTGCAACTAGATAATAGAAGATAGAGAAGAAAGACGGACAGAAGCGCAGACGTACCTGACGACGATGACAACTGCTGGCGGCCAACCCATTACGATGACATGCCGGTATTCCCAGCTCTCGCAGAGTAGGGGAATTGAGTTTGTGGGATGAAGTGAAGAGTGGAAATTTACGAGTCAGAAAAGAAGAAAGTCGATGGTTGATATTGGCTTTAGTTTGCTCGAGGGCGGGGCAATTAAAACAATGGATACCTACGATGTCGTCCTTTCATGTGACTGACGTGTGGAAAGGCGGCGGAGTGGAGTGGAGTGGAGTGGAGAGGACCCCTACGATGAGGCGCACCAATCAGATGGTGGCGGAAGAAGATGCGCCGCCGCTGTTGATTGGTAAGGGAGTGGACTCGGGAAGTCCTTCAGGGGAGACGAGGGATGTACTAGGACATCTGTAAGCACTACAAATCCAAATGCTACCTAGGTACGCAACACAATACAAAACACCACTGGGGAATCCTCCTAAAATACGGACGTATCCTCTGACGTCTGAGCTGTCTCTTCAACTTCAATCCTTTGCTTCTCCGTCAATCATAAACTCGCCGAACACACCATGAAGCTCAACAACCTGCTCCAATTACCCCTGGTCCTGGCATCTCTTCTAGGACCTACGGCCATAACAGCAGAACACACCAGCAACTGGGCCGTCCTAGTATCCACGTCGCGTTTCTGGTTCAATTACAGACATCTCGCAAATGTGCTCTCACTCTATAGAACGGTCAAGCGCCTCGGCATCCCCGACTCGCAGATCATCCTCATGTTGCCTGACGACATGGCATGCAATCCGCGCAACGCCTTCCCCGGCACGGTCTACAGTAACGCAGACAGGGCGGTAGATTTATATGGTGACAACATCGAGGTTGATTATAGGGGTTACGAGGTGACAGTGGAGAACTTCATACGGTTGTTGACAGACAGAGTGGGCGAGGAGATGCCGAGGAGTAAGAGGCTGTTGACGGATGATCGCAGTAATATACTCGTATACATGACTGGCCATGGAGGGAATGAGTTTTTAAAATTCCAAGATGCAGAGGAGATCAGCGCATTTGATCTCGCAGACGCGTTCGAGCAGATGTGGGAAAAGAAGAGGTATTTCCCCGGTCCTCCTCCATGACTATCCAAGCGTCTATACTGACCCCTCCCGCAGATATCACGAACTCCTTTTTATGATCGATACCTGCCAGGCCAATACCATGTACAGCAAGTTTTACTCTCCCAACATCATCGCGACCGGCTCCTCGGAAATCGATCAATCATCCTACTCTCACCACGCAGACAACGACGTGGGTGTCGCAGTCATCGACAGATACACCTACTACAACCTCGACTTTCTCGAGACACAAGTACGAGAACCGAGCAGCAAACAGACACTCGGCGACCTCTTTGACAGCTACGATGAGTCCAAAATCCACTCGAACCCTGGCGTCAGGTGGGATCTGTTCCCTGGTGGCGAGCAAGGTGGCCGCGACAGACTTGTCATGGATTTCTTCGGAAATGTGCAAAACGTGGAGGTTGACAGCGTGGGTAATGACACTGAGTACAGAGAAGATCTCTTGGCGCTAGGTAGGAAGATTAAGGAGTTGAGGAACAGGGCTGATGCTATTGATGCGGTGGCTAAGAATGCCACGGCTCCTGCTCCTGAACAGGAACACTTCAATGTGAGGAGAATCAAGGCGGCGAAGGTGGAGGTTGATGATACTTGGTTAGGAAAGAGAGCTATCGGCGCGTGGGCGCTGCTGGGCTGTGCCCTTGTGTGGACAGCGGGGTCGTATCTGGAGGCTATCTAAATTGTTTGTATACCCCTTTATCCTGTAATGTATCTTTGTTGCCCTTAAAGCAGCATTGGTCTTCCTCGAAAATCCCGTACTGGCCATCTTGCGTTGGAAGTCATAACCTGTATCCCTCAGTCTGCTGGCGGGTGCTACCTCTGCGTCCGTACCCGTGCAAGAGACAGGTGAGGATTCGCGGTCGCGGTTCTTATGCTCATTTACTAGGGATTGCATTAATGCAAAGCTATTGTAGAGCATAGCTCTGAGAATTTCGTGTCCAGGGTCGCCTTGTTGCCGAAAAAGGGGCGCCATGTGACAACTGTTTGCTTGTTGAATAGATTTCCAACTCTTGGCCTGTTGCACGCCCACAACTCTAGCTTTTGCGACATGCAGAAATCCAAGATTAACACTCCATGCCTTCAAGAATCTGGTCACTGTATAAAATCGCATGTTCCCGTATTCTTGCGATTTTCACATGTCAATGCGATGAGGCCATACGTCATAGCTTCAAGACCGCCGTTTCCGAAGCAGGACCAAAACAAAACTTTACAGACTCAAAATTCTCTCCTCCGACTTTCATCTCTTTCTCTAGTTCATTTTGCATTCTTAAAACAATCTGATTCTGTCAGCTATTTCCCCCAAATGTCGTCCCAAGACTCAATTCTCTTCCAACCCTTCCTCCTCATCTACCAACTCATCCAATGGTTTCTAGATAAGCTTTTGTCCCCGGCCGCTCCCGCGCCGGGAGCTCACCTTGGAAGACCGAAGATCGCCATTATCGGTGCTGGCTTGACAGGCGTGGCTGCTGCTAGCCACTGTGTAGGTCATGGATTCGATGTGAGGATATTCGAGAAGGGGGATAGGAAGGCTCTTGGTGGAATTTGGAGTGTGAGTCGCATCCAATCGATCTCCCAAATCCCCTCATTCAAAAAATACCATGTGGCATCGTTATATTTGTGTTGGGCCAAGCTGATGCGCAAGTAGCGAGTAAACAACACCTCCGGCCTCCAAATCCACAGCATCATGTACAGGTTCCACCCCTCCATCCGGTGGACAGGCGGCTACCCCAACCAACAACAAATCGTCTCCCAGATAACTACGCTCTGGAAACGCTATGGTCTCGAACCCAAAACGCACTTCAACACGCCAGTTGAGAAAGTCTACAAAGATGACCAAGGCCGCTGGATCATCAATGACCCGTCCCTCGGCCGCTACGACGGCATCATCGCCGCAGTAGGCACATGTGGCGACAACAAAATGCCTCATATCCCCGGACAGGAGAAGTTCAAGGGTGAGATATACCACTCAAGCCAGTTGACTGGGAAGCAAGCAAAGGGAAAGAAGATGGTTATTATAGGAGGGGGAGCGAGTGCGGTCGAAGCATTGGAATTTGCGAGTCATGAGGAGGCGAAGAAGACCGTTATTCTTGCTAGGAGCGACAAATGGATCATCCCACGGAACCCCGTAGTCAACATGTTATTAAGCTTCAACATTTTCGGCGGCGAGACGATATTCTCCTGGATACCGGAACTGCTCCTGAAGAAGTTCTTCTACCGCGATCTTCAAGACTTGGCACCTAGCGAGAAGGGACTCTTCACGGGCACGCCAATGGTCAATTCAGATGTTATGGACAAGATCCGCTCTGGACAGGCGGAGTGGCTACGGGGCGATATCCTTGGCTTCACCGAAACGGGTATCAAATTCAATCACCGGGGTAAAGGAGTCCCAGCCAACGGACCAGGCAGAGAAAAAGTCATCGAAGCCGACATCGTCGTAATGGCGACCGGATTCGATCGACCCAGTCTCAATTTCCTCCCTGAAGACTCATTCGGCGAGCCATACAACCCGCCTAATTGGTACCTACAGACCTTTCCTCCATCTCACGTCTCTGTGTCCGCCATAAACTGCACATACATCAACGCGATCGGCTCAGTCGGAAACTGGCACATCGGGATTTACACTCGAATTCTGTTGATGTTCCTCTCCGATCCCCTGACCCGTCCTAGATCGTTCTGGATGGAAAGATGGATCGATATGACGAGGGTGTTGAAGAAGTTTGCGCCGACGGGCGCATTCGATTTCTTCACATACTTGGAACTGATATGGTGGTTTACGTTTTGTATTGCGATTAATCCATTCAGGTGGAAGTGGGCGCTGTTTGTTTTCTGTGGGATAGGTAGGGGTTTACCGAAGAGGATTGTAGAGGCGGAGGATAAGGTGAGGAATGGGTTGGGAGTGAAGAACGGGGACAACTATGACGTGGGAAAGAGCTTCTAGGTAGACGAATTGGGGGTGGAAAGCGGATTATCCAGGAAAGTTCTGTGCTGTCTGAAACTCTGGAAGCCGGACGAATGAGCCCAGGGTCCTCGCTTAGCCTTCGAGATCAAACATGTGTTCAATCAATCACCTGTTATCTCCACGGACGATACTTTGAAATATGGGAACAAAGTCATCTTCACTAGTCATAGGCATTACCATGATTGTTCAAGCTCTCAACTTCCCAGTCTGTGAACAATATCCGAGAAGATCAAGTCCTTCCTAGCAACATCTTCCGCATTCCCTCTATCCTTGAAAACCTCGTCCATCTCCTCCAACGTACGTCCATTAGTCTCTGGGACGAAGAACCAAGTCCAAAGACCAGATCCAAGACAAAATGTAGCAAAGAAGACGTAAGCACCGAAACCAGTCTTCTGCACCAACGGCGGGGTAATGAGTCCGATGATGAAGTTATTGAGCCAGTCTATCGCGCCATGTAAGTAAGGGTCTTCGCAGTGAACTCAGGGAGATCGATATTTCGTGACTTACTAGAACAGGTCGAAATAGCCACACCTTTAGCCCTTAACGAGGACGGGAAGATCTCCGAAGGCATAGCCCACGGGACAGGTCCCCAACTCGCACCAAACGAGATCATGTAGAACAGAAGAAACGCGACGCTTGTCCAGCCCTCTGGTCTATGCGAAGGCCAGTTGTCCGAATACTTCCCTACTAGTATAGAGATGATGGAATGCGAGAGGAACATTCCAGCGCTACCACATAGCAGAATCGAACGTCGACCGAATCGATCTAGTGTCCAGAGACTCGAGAGAACACCGACCATCTGGGTTATGCTCAATACACCCGACATGGTGAGCTGCATTTCGTAATCGAGACCCATGGTGCTAGGTACTACTATTAGTAGATGATAACACAGGGCGCATGTACAGAAAAGAAAAAGATTTTATCGTACCCGAACAAAGTAGGAGAGTAGTAGATCAAAGCATTGATCCCCACAAATTGCTGGAAGAACATGAGTCCTGCACCGATATGAGTCCGTCTCCAGCACCCGGGTTTCAAACAGTCCGTCCAGGATACGACTTCCAATTTGAGTCTATTGACCTTCGTACGATTGTTCACAAGCTGGGGATGTCGCTCTTCCAGAACCTGCTTCTGAAAAGCAGATTCCGCTAGAATATCCATCCATTCCCCTCGAACCCGTACATCAGATGTCGGGAGCTCCCTGAGCTTTCCGAGAACAATCAACGCCTTGTCTTCGCGGCCCTTGGAGGCCAGCCATCTGGGAGAGAAAGGGAGGAAGAAAAAGGTGCCGAAGCCGAGAACGAGGCCGGGAAGAATCTGCAGGAGAAATGGGAGTTCCCACGACCAGTTGGAGGGGATGAACCGAGTGCCGTATGTAATCCACTGCGGGGTTCTCAGTCAATTTCTTCAATGCAAGATATAGTGGAGGATGAACTCACAAATGAGATTATGATGCCCGCCACAATGCTGAACTGTTCAAACACCAGCAGCGTTCCACGGATCTGAGGTGGTGATATCTCTGCGATGTACAAAGGAACAACCATCGATAGCCTAGGAGGAAGATTAGTGGGGGATAAAATGCAGATCGGGGTTTGGATCGAATTGAGCTTACATTCCGATACCCAGACCTCCAACAAATCGTCCAGTAACAAGCATACCATAATTGATCGATGCCGTCTGTAGCACGGAGCCGATCGTGAAGATGACCACGGCAACCAAGATAGAGAACTTTCGAGAGATCCAATCTGCGATCCAGCCCTGGTTCAGAGCACCTATGAACTGTGTCAAAATAGAAGCCTTGTTCTTCCAGATGTGTTTCTTACCCAGCAGTGCCCCGAGCTCGATCATGCCCGTCATCAACCCTTTGTAAAACCCAGCTCCAGAAGCAGCTTCCGACACTTCGGGGAAGCGCTCGAGAAACTGTGGCATGACCAATGTGACTGAGATGACTCCCTGGCTGTAAAATGTTAGACAATTCAAGCAATCTATGGTCCTATGGATTGGAACCCATACTCATAGCCAAAGAGCAGGCCTCCAAGAGCCGAGAACGCAGCACAGAGTGCTACATAGCGAGATCCGACGACCCCTCGAAATCCAGATGGACCATATGGCTCCAAGGCTTCGCGAGACGTGAAAGCGTTCTCGTTCTGGTCGGCGAGTCCTTTCTCGTTGGACTTGCTGGTTATGGTTTCTTGACGTTCCATGTTGCTGTCTGATCGGAAAATAAAGCTTCTCATAGGACTCTTGGTGTGAAGATAAGGTAAGAAATTTCCAGAGAATCAGAGAGGACCTTCTTCCGTGCTTGTGGACAGAAGAGAAAGTTGGGAGCATTCTCCTAGATATATAGGTATCCGGGGAAGTGGCCAAGATAACGCATCAAACATCCCATGTCCAATGGATTCATCGGGATTTGATTTCAATGCTATAGTATGCATGTTGGATTTATCAAAGTTTCAATGACTAGCGTCTCGAATTATCCTGCACAAAACTGTTGACGGAGACTCGAGGATATCTGGGGCCCCGCGTTCTCGAAAGTTTCTTGGACTGTGGCTAAGTGATCAGCCGGAGAATACTGAAGGATGTTTTGGAGGTTTACCGAGCCCCTAAGTCTGCACTCTTAGATGGGTCCGAGAATACTTACCTCTGCAGCCCAACTCAGCAGGTCTCCAAGGCTTCACGTCTGTAGTGGCCAATCAAGACCACGTTCCAGGAACTAGTTCCAGATACGTACTGCCAAGGACGGGTTTTGACGGCGGGAACTGCTCGGAAATAAATGCCCCTCAGAATTCGAACCCACCTTTGAGAAGATGTCTCCCAATTCGACCATAAAGTCAAGAATTCCTGTCAGGTCTCGCCAATCTTGATTCTCGCACGTTGTGTACGTCAACCTTATGTCTTATTGCAATGAGCTCAGCAGTTCTGGCCTTGGTTGAAGGTTCGCTCAATCCTTGAGCTACTGTGGATTATGACTTCAGTGACTCGGAAAAAGAATGGCTGTACCGTACGTTACTTTGCATGTGACCCAACTCTCAACCACATTACTTGAATCTGATGCTATTCAAACCCCATTAGTCATGTCGTAGGCGACACCTGAAATGTAAGGAAGAGTGGACTCAGAAAGAAACTTCACCACGACCTTGGCAAGCGGACTGTATCGGGTGCTGACTACGGAGCAGGTGATAATATAGAACCAAGCTGTGCCAATTGCGTTGCTGCGAATCTTGAATGTGCCCGGCTTGTGAACGTCCGCTTTCGGCATGTAACAGAGTGAGTGGCCAACATACACATTTCTCTGAGATTATCAGACTCCAACTGATGGACATCAAGCGTCGGCCCGTTGGACCCAGAGCAGAAGTGGGTAAAGACTGCATCTAGGACCCGTCGGTGCCTCCCATTTCATCCATCAGAAACCTCTCACTGACTCAATAAAGGCTTATTCGTCGACGAGTCACAGTTCTTGCGGACGATCTATCGCTCAGAGGATGGATCAAATTCGGATGCCAATTTCCTAGACTCACCTCAAACTCCAGAGACAAATTTGCATCAGTCAAGTTCAAGTGCATTCCAGTCCACACTTTTACATTCTCCACAATCAGCCGTAGAATCAGCATCCACAGGTACCCACACCGCGGAACACTCACTTTCCCAACCCAGACCGCTATCACACATTCCCATTGGATCCGTCGTAAATCGCGCCACGACAGCAGAACCCGAAGGAGGGATCGCATTTCCACTCAGACAAGAACCCGAAGTTCGGCTGATGAAATATTACATCGATTACATGTGTCACTGGTTCGACCTCTGTGATACAAGAGGAAACCATTTCGGACAAGAATTGCCTAGAAGGGCCATTGAGTCGCCTACTCTTCTGAATGCCATCTTCGCTGTGTCATCGAGGCACTTGAGTGTCATTGGTCAGTTCGATGAGTATGCTTCAGATAGATACCATCAAGATTGCCTCAAGCATTTGAGGAATATCCCAATCAACGACCCCGCACTGATGAAAGACGACTTGCTTGCTGCTACTATCCTTCTCCGCACATTGGAAGAGTTAGATGGTAAGTAATTTTCTCGTTATACCTGATGTGTTGTTGTTGTCATTTGAGCATTTGAGCATTTGACATGTTAGGAAACTCCGATCCATTTGTTGATTTCCGTGACAGTTCCACTTGTCGGCGAAGACTATCAGGGTCATCTGCTAGGTATCCAAATTTTTATGAATGCTCAAGACCCCTCACTACCAGCAAGCGGCCTACGACAAGCATCATTCTGGATCGGTCTTCGACAAGACATATACATGGCATTCGTGAACCAACGTCCACTCAAGACCAAGCTAGATCACAGTTTCATCGATCGGTCGCTAACACCAGCCGACGACGATACCTGGGCTAAGCGAATATTGATCAACACCGCCGAGATCGAGAATTTCTGTTTCGGCGACAACGAACAGCCGGTCAGCACATATCGCAGATTGAAAGAATATGATGAAAGCTGGCTGGACTCAAGACCATTGTCTTGGCTTCCACTGTCGTATCGTGCCCCGGATGAGGCCTGTGGGGAAGTGTTTCCAGAGATTTGGTACATGAATCACGCTGTTGGTACGCCAAGCCCCGACTCAGCCCCTAATCTTCTCCTCGGTACATGAAAGTGACAACTCTGTGACGCAGTAATTGGGATAGTGCACAGTATAATCGGCCGCGTCCTACTCATGTGTTACAACCCAACCCTCCCACGTATTGGACCAACTCACAAGAACGCACTCGAAGAAGTAGAAGTAATCCCAACCATCCCCTCATCCACTAATAGCACGGAATAGTAACAGACCCGCAGGAAGAAATTAGGAAACAGATACGAGAATTATGTGGAACGGCACTGTCCAACCGGCGGACCATCCCCGCTCTGTTTACAGCGTGTATGGGCGTGACGATGTGCGGGGATCGCTTCTCTAATCGAGCTGAGCAAGAGGCTTTGTTGAATGTCCTCGTGGTTACTGAGGAAGACCACGCGTGGCCAACTTCTGCTGCGCAGCTACATCTGAAGCGAGCTTGGGGCTGGGATGTAGAAAGCTAGATATGTTCTCAAATGATCAAACTACTTATCAAGGCCGCACAGCGCGACTTACATGAGCACATTGCGTGCTGGGGTAGATTCTGTGGCGTCTAGGGCCTATCGTTCCCCGTCCAGAGACCCTGCTTCGTAGACTTTTCCCCGGAATATGGGTTCAAGGTAAACAAATCTCTAGCCTTTTCAACATCACTTGCTCTTCTTGTACGACGTGAAGTCCTAGCCAATCAAGCTACCCGAATTAGGCGCACAAGAATTCTGCCTTCAGACGCTGATTTCGTACCGGAGACTAATCACTGACCCTTATCCCCCAAGTTCAGTACCTAGGTCAACAGTCTTCCAAATTGCCGGCTGCCATTTGGCAACCGTGTTGATCCTCGCTTCAACGACAACAAAAGTGGAGCTGGACAAACTTGCCCGGGCTCGCTTCGGCGGGCTTTCCCCGCTGACCACATCAAGAAAGTATTTCCGGTGCAGTCGAAAACTCCGCGCCCCGCTTACCTAAAAGGTTTTGTTTACTTCCTCGTTTGAGACTTGAGGACATCTACCAAGGAATGGCCACTCAATTCGCACCACACTGGCTCTGGCAATGAGTGGCAAAAACTCATTCAGGACCAAGACCAAGATGAGTCCTTATAAATATGGAGGGTGCGTTCTTGAAAAAGAGGGCTTGTGAAGAAATAGAATTTTTCAGATTTACTTCATCTTGCTGAGCCTGCATTTCCCAATATACTTGCGCTGACACTCGACTTACATGATGAGCCCTCCCAGACTCAAGGTCGCCTGCGCAGGACTCGGCCGTATGGGAAAGCGGCATGCCCTCAACTTCCTAGAAAAAGTGACACGCGCAGAGCTCGTAGCTGCATTTACGCCCGACGATGCGGAGATTGCATGGGCGCAAGTGCATCTCGAGCCATTTGGTGTGAAGCTATACAAGGACTATGATGAGATGTTATTACAGCAAGGGTTGCAGGCGGTAGTTATTGGTGAGTGCTTTTGTCCTCAAATAATTTGATGTGGATGTTTTATGTTTGTATGTTGAGGAAAGTGGCTGATTTGGTGTTCTTGGGAAATAGCAACTGTTACGACTGTACATGCTGAGCAAGCTATCAAAGCTATACAGGCTGATAAGCACGTTTTGTGCGAGAAGCCACTTTCGACCAGCGAAAGCGTTGTAAGATCCCTCATTCCAAAACACCTACACTGAACTGGCATGAATTGATTTTGTTACAGTCGCAGAGTGTAGTCACAGCCGCGGCGAAGAAGCCGCACCTCAAAGTCATGTGCGGCTTTTCTAGACGTTTCGATGCTTCGTATCGTGATGCCATGGATAAGATGGAGTCTGGAATGATCGGCCGGCCATCGATTTTTCGAAGCCAGACTTGCGATGTGCTTGACCCTTCAGGGTTCTTCGTCGCATATGCTCAGTTTTCTGGCGGGATATTCGTCGACTGTAAGTCAACAAGCTCTGAAGCTACCGCAGAGATCCCCGTACCCAGTAGTTGAAATGGCGAGGCTGACTAAATACACCTTCAGGTTCAATCCATGACATCGATCTCGCCTTATGGTTCTTTGGACAAGACAGCCAAGTAAAAAGCGTAGTCTCCAGCGGTATAACAGCCGTCCAGCCAGGTCTGCGCGCACACAACGACCGCGACAACGCCGTCGGCATAATCGAATTCTACGGCGGAAAAATCGCCTACATCTTCTGTTCACGCATGATGGCCGCGGGACAAGAAGACTCCACCGAGATCATCGGTACGTCCGGCAAACTGACCGTCAACACTCAACCCGTCTCCAACCTCGTCAACATCTACGAGCCAGGCGGCATCCGTCGTGAGATACCGCAGAACTATTATGGGAGGTTTAGAGAGGCGTTTGAGAGGGAGGCGAAGGAGTTCACGGATTGCTGTCTGGATGATGGGAGGTTGCCGATGAAACTTTCCGGGGCGGTGCAGGCTGTTAAGATTGGATGTGCGTTACAGGAGGCGATGATTTCGGGGAAGAAGATCTGGTTTGATACTACTGGATCTAGGATGGAGAGGGCGCAGATGTGAAGGTGGAAGATGCTGAGCAGCACTGAGATGAAACCCTGTGAGCTATGTCAGGGATGCGGAGAAACCTGAATTGCGGTATGAGGTAGGAATGATGGAAGTACTAAACATGCAAGCTGTTAGAACGAATAGAGAGCTTGTTGTGTGCCAAGTAGATATAAGAGCGCAGTAAGCGGTCTTCGAAGCAAGTCAACTCTGTATAAAGCAAAAATAGGAATGATGGTTGTGACCGTAAATCAACTATAATCCAGATCCGTAATGTGATAATTTGTATAGCCCACGGTCACTTGAACACGGGCATCATGGAGTTACATCAATCAAAATTATTACAAGCCCAAGACTCGACTTTGGAAGACTTCCCGCGGTATGAAGAGAGAGAAAAAGAGATCCACATTAGGATAGATTTGAGGTAGTGGGAGTCCTTGGAAGGCAAGTGTTTGCCTGCCTTGACAAGTTATTCTTTTGGTATTTATCAGGCAACATGTTACCTCCGCCCTCTATCCCGCCGACCAAGATCCAGAGTCTTCAGCTTCTTCTGCATATGCTGGCCCTGTTCTCCACTTGACTTCGGACCATCCGAAGCAGGTCTCTTCCTACTTTTCTCAACCACACTTCTCGACCCAGCCTTCTTTGTCGTTAATCTCTCGATACGATCAATACCCTCCCCAAGACCCCTCCATTCCTCCCCACCATATCCAGCATCCTTTCTACCCTTCTTGGCCTTATCTTTCTTGCTCTCCTTCGGCAATCTGACATAATTCCTCTCTTCATATTCTCTCCTTTCCCGTTCATCGTTCTTCTCCTTCTCGCTCTTACTTCTACGACCACCGCTCACAATTGTAGATCCAATACTAGGCTCGGCGAATGGTGCAGCTGATAGTTCTGTGCTGACGAATTCATCAAGCGTTGCAGACTTGTTGGGTTTCTTGTCTTGCTTCTCGCGAGGACCGGTCGTAGTTGGCATAGCTGTAGCTTGAATACGAGGTGGCTTGTACACTCCGTCCGTAGATCTGCTATGGGAATTGTCCTCTGCACCAGCAGCTGGTCGGACGAAAGCCGTAGGATTCGGTCGGTATTGTAGGTCATCGATCTTGGGTCCCTTGAGCGCAACACCATTCGTTGACTCAGCATCACCATCTTCCTCTGAGTCTTCATCGTCGCGAGTGACTGTGCCGTTCTTCTGTACATTGGTAACCTCCTCTGCTCGCTTCGCATCATCTGCTGCGCGCAGCACTTTGTCGATTTGGTACTTTAGTCTGCCCTCCAGCGGTCGCACACCCTTCTCTAAGTAAACTTGCAGCTCTACCAGTTTCTTGACTACCGAGTTGTCCAATTCTTCATCCTCATCTTCACTTCCGCTTCTGCGATTGCGCAGTTTGAGTATTATGAGGAAAACCAGGTTCTGTAGGTAGGAAAGGAATAGCTCATTCTTGACATCGAGGAGGGAAATGCCATCTTTCGGAGGAATTGGTGCGTCGAGTTTCTGGGCAGATTCTGCAGCTGAAGACAAAGCTTGCTGCAGTGTATCGAGCAGCGCCGGAAATGTTGTGGCTGTCTTTGTTGCCATTTTTGAGATGTTGTTCTTGAAGAGGGGACTTCGGCTCTGGAAATTTTGAAGAGGAACAAAAAAATAATGATGATCGGCCGGGGAGCGGGGATACTTTCCGCCGGATCCGAAGCTGCATGCAGGGCAGGTTGGAGTTGGAGCCAGATTTATTTTGGCCAAGCCTGTGACGGTTGGCTGGCTGAAGCTCTCCTAAACTAATACGACCACTTTCAACTTCTCCTGCTGCGCCTTTTCTTTGAAGAAATAAACAATCTGCTTCCAACGACTGTTTGATCCAATTGACAAGCGATTTCGCATATGAGGTTATAATCATTTGGTTGACATAATTGCGGCAACTTACTGCGCTGCGGGAATCCTTTGACTCGTAAGCTTCAATCCCTGGTCCAAGGCTGCTCCCAAGATTCCCCAACAAGGACAACAACTACGACGACCCACCTTCGAGTATTTCTTCTAACAGGACATTGTACGCCCAGATAACTATCCATCATGCGCCTGAGAGACTTGTCGCCATCTGCGACGCTTCTAGCAACCCTACTTGCAGCACCACAGCTATCGACAGCTTTCTACCTCCCTGGTGTTGCGCCAACCACATACAAAGAAGGAGATGCCGTATCTCTGAACGTTAATCGCCTCACTCCAGTTGGATCGAATCAAGATGGCACTCTCAAGTCCGTCGTTTCCTTCGATTACTACCACCCCGCGTTCCACTTCTGCAGACCAGAACCAGAACCGCAATATGTGTCAGAAAGTCTGGGAAGCATCCTCTTTGGGGACCGGATAATGACTTCGCCCTTCGAGCTCAAGATGGCCAAGAACGAGACATGTAAGAAACTGTGTTCGACAAAATACGATCAAAGTTCAACACATTTCGTCAATAGGAGGATAGCGCAAGGGTTTGCGCTGAACTGGTTGGTGGATGGACTGCCTGCAGGACAACTAATTGAGGATGAAGTCACGAACACGAAATTCTACAGCCAGGGGTTTGCGCTTGGAAGTGCCGATGCAAAGAACTTGGCTCTTAACAATCACTACGATATTCTGATTGACTACCATGAGACTTCTGCTGGACAATACAGAGTTGTGGGTGTGATCGTACAGCCGGACTCGAGAGAATCGCAGCAATCAGGAAATGGACAAGGAGTCAAGCAAGCCGGACATTGTGGCATGGGCGGTGCGAAGATGGTGTTGAATGAGGGCGCCGAGACCGAAGTGATGTTCACGTACAGCGTATACTGGATTCCATCTGCAACTGCCTGGGCCACACGATGGGACAAATACTTGCATGTCTTTGACCCCAAGATTCATTGGTTCTCGCTCATCAACTCTGCTGTTATTGTGGTTTTCTTGGTCATTACCGTGGTATCGATCTTATTGCGTACATTGAGGAAGGATATCGCCAGATACAACGCCCTGGATTCGATCAATCTAGACGATTTATCTGGAACATCTGCCGTTGCTGAGGATGGGATTCAAGAGGACTCTGGGTGGAAGTTGGTTCATGGAGATGTGTTCCGTACACCAACATCCCCTCTGCTGCTGAGTGTCTTCCTCGGAAACGGTGCCCAGCTTTTCGTCATGACAGGGTTCACGATTGCTTTCGCTCTCCTTGGATTCCTGTCACCATCCAACCGTGGCTCTCTGGGCACGATTATGGTCCTCCTTTACACAGTTCTCGGATTTATTGGTGGATATGCTTCAGCACGAGTCTACAAGTCCTTCGGTGGCGAGCAATGGAAGCTGAACATCGCCTTGACACCTGTTATGGTTCCCGGGATCGTCTTCAGCACTTTCTTCTTACTCAACCTCTTCCTCTGGGCCAAGGGCTCCTCCGGCGCTGTTCCATTCACGACCATGCTCGTCATCGTAGGTATCTGGTTCTTGATCTCCGTCCCTCTATCTTTCGCAGGAAGCTGGGTCGGCTTCCGCCAACCACCCATCGCAGCCCCCGTCCGCACCAACCAAATCCCCCGCCAAATCCCACCCATGACAACCTACATGAAACCCATTCCATCCATGCTCATCGTCGGCATCCTCCCCTTCGGAGCCATCTTCGTCGAGCTCTACTTCATCATGTCCTCCATCTGGTTCAGCAAGGTCTACTACATGTTCGGCTTCCTCTTCCTCTGCTACGGTCTCATGATCATCACATGCGCCGCAGTCACCGTCCTGATGGTATACTTCCTGCTCTGCAGTGAGAATTACCATTGGCACTGGAGAGCGTTCATGACAGCTGGCGCATCGGCATTCTACGTCTTCGCTAACGCGCTTATCTACTGGATCACGAAGTTGAGGTTGAGTGGCTTGGCGGGGAGTGTACTGTACATTGGGTACAGCGCGTTGGTTTCTTTCTTGTTCTTTATTCTTACTGGTAAGCCTCAAACCTCTCCTTCCCAAAATTCTTTGCTCGTATTGATACTAATTCTCGCGCAGGCTCGATCGGGTTCTTCGCCAGCTGGCTCTTCGTGCAGAAGATCTACGGATCTATCAAGATCGACTAGAGCACAATTTAGTGCACAGGAAGGCAGAATTTTCAACAGACGACGAAAAGATCGAAAGAGTTTCGACCGAGGTCAAAGGCTGAGTGTGCAATGTACCATAGCTAGGAAGGAACAAGGTTCAGAGAGTGAAAAGAAAGGGAGAAATTCAAGCTGCGAGATTCAGCTATGTTTCTTCTTCTGTTGTGAAACCTCAGGGGCGTGCTCGGCGTGATTTTGCGGGGACTTTGTATGATATAGTATGATGCGAAATTGTATGGCTGAGAGGGTGTGTGATAGACTTCAAATATTCACTTGGTTAGCTCTTTGATTATCCCGCAAATGGTGTTCGTTTCTACCTTACCAATGAGCCAGGTGCCGCAAGTGCGAGTGGGAGGGCCGATGAGTAGCTATTTGAATCACGCTCTGATTTAATTTGCGATACATGACAAGGGGGAAGATAGTTTGGCGGAGGGCTTGCAGAAGATGAGGCATATTGTTGGACTTGGAGACCTGATAGGCCCGCGCTGTACGAGATTCGACCATTTCTCATAGTGAGAGGGTGCGAGTGAATTGTGCTGGCCTTGAGCCTAACTGCCCTGTGCGTTGTTCCTGCGAGTGCTTGAGTGATCGCTATCAAAGTCCTCACGATTGTCGTTCGACCACTTGCGATGCTTTTTTCTCAGTTGCTGCTTGCCTGTACTGGATCACAGTTCACCATATTTGCTGTGGAGATCCAAGTCACAAGAGAGAAACATCTCTGCAGGAACATAGGAACTTAGCACCAACAGGAGCAAGTAGCAGCACGCGACGGTCTGCAAGTGGTCTCCATGATCATTCTTGTTCTTGGAAGCTCAAGAAGTTGTAGATGGTGGTGGTGTTTATGTCATCCTTGTGCAGTCACTGCTTAAGCTACCTCGGATGATTAACTATTCGTTGGTGAATGATGAATACTCTAGGTGGGAGAAAAGCAATGAACCACTTCCGCCAAACTGCACGATCACATCCATGTTCGCAACAGCTGGCCCATTCGCCCCTTATTTTCACTCTACTACCTCTACATGACATAGCTCCATGTTGCTTACATAAAAGCTAACGCCAAATCCCCAGTCTAGTTCTCCCCATAACTTTCTGCTCGTCAGAATCCTACCGAGACCGATTGGCCGGGCGGTCAGGGTGCAGACCCAGATAATGTTGTTTTCTGAATTATCCCGTCCACTTGAGTCTGCTTTCCTGTGAGAAGATTATTGCGATTCGTGATCAGGTATACTTGGAGAGATGAAAGGAAAAGCATGCATAGACTTGTAAGTGCTAACCTGCAGTCGAACATCAGACATTCAGTGCGTACCCAGGATACAACCATTCACAAGTCCGACACGTAGCTCCAGTGGGAAACTAGGACTTGTGGTCGTGATGATTCGATTGGACCCAAAGGTCCTTAATAGCTCCTTGTCATTGATGGCCGTTTGTAAAGAACTTCTTAGGGAAAAGGTGGGGCTTATATCTTGTGTTTACTGCATCGCTTAGGGGTCACCGATCTCATGAAGGACTTTACTTTACTAGCTCGAAGAATATTAGGAGGGAAGTAAACAGTCCCTAGATGTATTTCGATACTTTAGACTTACTTAATAAGGTGTCGTTTGGTGAAAGAGGATCGAGTTTCGTCGGAGTTGTAGCTGCGGCACCGAAAAAGCAGGAGTAGAGTGGGGAATCGAGCTCTGGTATAAAAGATCCTTTTTCAGGTCCTTGAAAAGCAATTAAGTATCGTAACAGTGCAGTTTCATGTCACAAAGATTTTGTTCGGACACGGATGGTTTGTGGCGTGTTGCAGATGGCTTCCCAAATAAGGAGGCGGACCTCAATGGGAAGTTCGGAGAATTTGTGGAATATTGGCCCTTCTTTGTTTTTCCTGCAAGCGATGTTGTTGTTGGGCTGAGGATCCGTTCGTGAGGATCTCGGATGTAGTTTTGTCTCGTTCACACTCTGTTCTAAGCGGCGTTGTCTTCTCCTGCTTCTTTCGGCGTCGGCGATATATTTCTGTAAAGGTTGCACTGGATCCTTTCCAATCTCTTGTAGCCGGTCGAGCACTTTGTAATGGTGCCTATGCATTGGTGCAGCTTCTTGTGTGGTGGTTTTTATGCGAGATGAGGGCTTTTTTGATGCGTAATTATTGCCAAATTAAGTAATCTCTCGTACTGTTGTAGCTTTGATTTCTAAATCTCATATTTTCTAGAGTTTGAACGAGATTGTGGTATTTTGTGTTAGAAGTCGAGATTCACTGCATGTGAGGCATACGATCGTGGCCCTGACGTATGTTGGCCGAGGTAGTAAGAAGATTTCCGGCGTAACTTCCACATTCAATTGCTTGATTTTGAAAATGAATTCAAATAGCGGTGGATCTGTCATTTCATAAATCAGAGCATTTGTAATTAAGGTGCGCTGTCCAACGGACTGCCCGTAGATGCTGCAAGTAGGATCTTACCCCACCACTCAATTTCTATCTTCCATCTACACTTACAGATTTAGGAAATGAATGGTTTTACTTCTTTTTGTCGGTTCGAAATTTCAATTGAAGATTTAACACCCGTTGGGTGCTGCTGCAGAAATACATATGCAGAAGACATGAATACTGGTGCAAATAATATCAAGTGTTGCGGTTGAAGCTTGGTTCCGTGACGTAGGCGAGTACTGTCTTCCGTCAGATCTGCCTGGGGCCATGCTAGGTCAGTTGGACCTGACGGTCTGGGCTAGCGTGGCGAACGTGTATAGATTGGGAGGCCTGAATTGCAAATCTAGCAAGAACTCAGAGATGTGTTCCGGTGATTCTATAGTTTGGAAAATTTCCTCGACGAAACACAAAAGCAGACTTGATTGTTATACTTCGCTGCTCAGAAGCGCTGTCCTCTCGTCCTGAGTCTGCCCTTGAGCTCCACCAATCGCATTTATTCCACCATTGTCCAGCTTCCTCTCTTCTCTTAGGCAAGCCTTCACATAGTAAATTGTCCACAAGGCCAGCAATCCCGCCAGAGGAAATGGCCCTGCCCATCCAACAGCATATACAGCGATAACTGGCAGCGTAAAGACCAAAATTGTAAACCATGTAGCAAGGGCAAAGAATGCCAGACACCAAACGACACTTAATGTCGCGATCATACTTCGGAACATGGGGCTACTCTCGTAACGCGCACTGAAAGCTTCTCGATATTCTATCCCGCCATTTCCATCCACTGCAACGACGTCTTCAACGATGTAGTAAATTGCAGGTCGGACCACAATCCCCGCATCCATGCTGCCGAATCGAAATGGTAACGTGGTTCCCAGTGCATTCAGTAGTATCGATAATGCTGTCAAAGTTGCCAGGAAGTACATCAGGACAGGAGCTGGCATTGACAGAAGTCTAAGCTGGAACTCATGGCAATCATGATCGTTGTCATCTCTCAGTAAAGTTGAGCTGATCAGAGAAGAGATGATGATCAATGCCCCGAAGTATCCCCATTGGAAGACATCGAGTCCGTATCGAGGAGATTTAAGAGGTCTAAACTCGGGCGAGGGCTGGGTAAGTTTCCAAATTCTTTCGACGATCGCTATGACTGTGAATATGCCCAAGACAGCAGTTGGGATTGTCAGGACTGTGGTGTGTTAGTGCGGATTGAGAAGAGTGGCTAGCAAGAGGCGACCTACCCGCGATTCGATCCATGTCTGGACGACCATACCAAAGACCATAAAACGAGCCAAGGTTGATGAAAATCGGGGGAATGATTATGATAATCCAAGCAATGGCGATGGACCTATAGCGCGTATGCAGACTGTAGGGAAGCTCAACCACCATCTTGAACACCACCCGTAGAGTGATCTGGCCTAGTTCGATTTTCTTTGGCTGCTGAAATGAAGAAGAGGAATACAAAGATCAATTATCGGAACCTTGCAATAGTTGTCCTGCTAAAATGCAAGGACAGGTTCACAATGATATAAGATAGGCTGGCATGAGGTGTCGTCAGAACCGGAAGGCTCGGCCCGATGAAACATGAGCTAGCGACACATCACGATCTGAATCAAGTCCTTGAAGATGTGATGTCTTATATGTGAACGAATCTCCAACTTGCTGTAGGTGTCTCGGAGTATCGCGTAAAATCGAAAAAGCTGACTCTCGCTTCGAATTGATACACATAGGATGACCTTCAAAGTTCCTGTACTGCTAGTTGGCTACTATATTGCGAAGCTCAACAACCATTTTCCATCTGTCTGATCTTGATTGGTGGTGTTCGCCAATTACGGACAATCTTTGTTTGCCTCTGATATCTTTTAATCTTGCGGCGCTTGACCCAGTTGGTGGTACTTGATTCGTCAGACACAATGCGATGCGAGGGATGAGCAGCAACTCACCCATGATTTCCAGCCACAGTATCAACCACTTTTTGTATTGTCTCATCACTCCTGTCAACGCTTTCTCCAAACATTCTACTTCTATCCCAGGCAAGGATTCTCCTAATAAAGTGTCTAAAACTTCTGATCTTAGTACTGCGGCTGGCATAGACATAGAGGTAGTGTAGCTAGATATGTCCTCGCTTCCATCCACTAGAATGATTTCGTCGATTAATGATAACATCAATATTGTCCACAACCACCTATCCATTAGCATCAGGCGAAACCGACTGGAGAACTGCTGTTCCATCCTCATATCGACTTCCTGAATATTGACCTCAGGAACGCTCTTGGAGTTGTATACTGCTCTTGTTCGCCGTGAGTGCTGGATGAGGAGACCATGATGAGTTGCGAGAACACGCACAATCTAAATAGAATGGCTCAAATTGATGCTGATGTTGTGTTGGGCGGAATTCTTTTGGCAAGAAGAACACGGGGATGTCACATTCTAAACGAGCACCTGTGCGTGAACACAACGAGCTAAAATGACACCATAAAACTCTAGTGCCATGATGTGGCCCGTGAAAAGCTATTGGTAAGCTAAAACCTGAATTCCACGGCTTATCCCAGACGCCGGTTGAGGTCCATGTATTTAGCGAAAACTAGTAGTCTAATACCAAGTGCATAGCAGACAGACAAAGCAATCAAACAAAGACTTAAGGACGATAGACGGGTTCTAGAAGGGCACTGTCTTTGTACTCTAATTTCTGGTCTTTTGCGTAAAATAAAATGGACTGTACAAAGTGATCGCACACTCAATGCTTGCCCGCCATCGCCTTCGCTCGTTCACGAGATATCTCGATCTGCTTGGTCAATCGCCAAGGGTAGTCAAACTGATCCATCACGATCTCGCATACCTATGACCATGGTTAGTATGCACTGAAGTAAAGACGATCGGACATATCACTCACCTGAATACAGTCTGCCTTCGCAAACTCCTCGTCAGTGAGAACCTTCTCCAACTCTTCGATAGTAGTGCACTTGTAACTCTTGCTTTGAATCCCAGTCTCCTTCCTAGCGCCGAAGAATTCCAGCATCTTTTGATGATCCCAAAGCATGCTGACTTCATTGTATTGCTGCTTTGGTCCGTTAATGGCTCTTTCAATTGAATAACCGTTGTTGTTGATCACGAAGATAATAGGCTTAAAGCCATATCGGATGTAAGAGCCGCTGATCGCTGTCAGTACTCGACATCGCAGGTCCACATGAAAGCAAACTCACATCTCCTGAACAGTCATCTGCATACTTCCTTCGCCCACGATAAGGACAACTCTGCCCGGCAGCTTGAGCTCCTTAGCCGCAACAAGAGCACCAAGACATGCACCGACAGTGTAGCCGATCGACGACCAGAAGATCTGCGTAATGTAACGAACATTTGCAGGGAAGGTGGCGTCGGGCATTCCAAATCTGCATAACGACGTAAGTATTTAGATTCTTATAGGTACTTTTACGTTCTACTCACTGAGCAGTTCCAGACTCGGCTAAGACGATGTCATCAGCCTTCAAGAATTTGCCAAGACGTTGCCATGTATATGATTGCTCGATGGCCCCAGACGTGGATTTGTTCAGAAGAGGTGCCTGTGAAGGTTAGGAAATACAACAAAGTGAGAGGCTGAGATGTCTTACTTCAAGTCGAGCTTCCTTTGATGGCCTGGGAAGTTGGTATGACTCGGGATCTTTCTTCAAAGCCTCCACTAATTTTCTTAAAACGGGTAAGAAGTGGATACCGTCATACTTCTTTCCCTTGATTTGGCAGAATTCATGTCCAAGCAGAACTACATTTTCGTCTTTGAGATCTCGTGTGAATGCACCAGTGTTGGAATCTGAAAGAAGCGGACCTAAGTTAAGCACTAAGTCCGAGCCGTGAATGGCTTCCGCGACTCCAGGAAATGATACTACGACAGTCAGTATGCTTAACACTCAGCTTGAAGTGGATAGCATACCGGTTCCATTATAATTCCCACCATAGCTTGGGTGATCTTCGTCAATGATCCCTTTCGACAGGGGTGTCGAGAAACTTTGAAAATGAGTGAGATCAACCAACTCTCTGGCTAATTCCCGTCCTCCGTGACGGATTGTCAACACATCAGCCAATATGACAGGCTTGGATGCGCTCTTGATCAATTCCAACACTGATTTGACGACATCATCCTCGGCAGCCTTGTCGTTCTGGATGCTTGTATCAAGCGGAGTTTCCAAACGCTTGGCATCCAATTGAACAGACACAACATCCGTGGGAATGTAGATGAAGACTGGAAGCCTGCTCTTGACGCCTTCAATAATAACTCGATCAATCTCTTCGGCCATGGTGGAGTCATCCATAAGAAAAGTGTGAGTCTTCCGAACGGGTTCACTCATGCCGATGTAGATAGCGTGGTCCATCCCGGGTTCCATGGTATGATGGATAAGAGCTCGCATCTTTTGGACTGTTCCGTGTTAGATCTAGGTACTTGGAAAGCATCTGCGACTTACTTGGCCTGGAAGTCATGCCAACAAGGTGTATCATTCCGGCTTGCTCCGCATAAGCTCCTGCGACTCCATTCATTGCAGAGAGCTCGCCTACACCATATGTGGTGAGAAGAGCAGCCGGATGCCCCTTGATTCTAGTATATCCATCAGCAGCATAGGCTCCGTTGAGCTCATTGCAAGTTCCGAGCCACTTGAGCTCGGGGACATTGTAAATCTCATCCAGCAAAGTTACTGGAGAGCGAGTCAGTACCATCACGTGCAGGTAATCTGCTTGTAATCCTTACAATTGAAATCTCCGGGAACTCCAAATACATGTTCGATACCCAGAGATGCAAGTCTCTTCCAGAGATACACTCCCATTGGAACCGTCGAAGATGCCATGATAAATTGGGTGTCGTCGTATCTTTGTCTTCAAGTATTGAAGTGGGGTCCTCTGATGCGGGGTAATTTGGCGGGGTAGCTTGAAAGAAAGGAAGGATATTCGGGTATTTTGTCTGGGTGTATTGTCGGATCTTCTTTATTGACATCTGTCGGAGAAGGTCTTGGGACATCCAGATGTATTGTAGAAAAGTAGAAAGATTGAGCGAAGGGAGCATGTCGACGAAGAGCCGGTGTAAACCGAGGCGGCGAGGTTCCGGCCAGAGTAGGGAGGTCTTGTTGATTGGCTGGAATCACAATTCGATGACTAACGAACATGTAGTTCGCGTCAGCTTGCGCTTTTAACTTTGAATTCCGGGCCTATCCCGTTGACTCGGACCTCGGACTAGTCGGCGAAAGAATAGCCCGGCGTTGTGTTGCTGCTGCAACAAGAGATTTGTTATTAATTTCACGTGGGACAAATAGACCCCTGAGCTTACCGAATCTGTCGCTTAGCTCGGCGAGATGGCATGTTGTGTCTGGAAAAGAATAGGAGTATCGGAAAGATAAACTGGGCGCATTGCAAAGCTAGCATTTATTTATTGGTCTTTTATTTTTAACCTCGAACGTAAATTACTGACAGGTGGAAAATAGCTCTCCCGTGCTGGAGTTAAACACTACTGTACTTTCGCCGCTTCGGTGATATGCTGACATGATCTTGGGAGTTATATGTTGAAGGGTATATGACGTTAAGTAGAACACAAAAGTTGAGGCTTATAATACGCGCTGACTTGTCTCAAGCTCTGTTTTCACGACGCTGCGCAACACCATGGGAAGTTCCCCGGTGCCCCCCATACACTCACGTTTCCTCCTCAGGTTCTGCATGGCAGCTTTTTGCGACATCCAGTCTGTTCCTTTGTCTTCAAATTACCTCGCGAACATAATCAATTTCTACTGCTCTTTTCTTTGGTGGCCCTGGCTCTGAACACGAATCCAGCTGTGGTCCTAAATAAGAGAGCACAAATCTGTCTCTGTCTTGGCGCGGGCGCTACTGTCTTCACTGTCACTCAGACTCTCGTCACCTCCGGGGAGGTTTGGAATAACACTAGCGGTGCATGTTTATGGGCTCAACTCAAAAATCAAGAAAGATATCACGCAAGACACGTTCGAGGTTATACCTTTATTTAAGCTTGCAGCAACCGTATTCTTCCTTATCGTAATGCTGGGTACTGTGTAGTGCACTCCGAACTCCAACAACGAGGAGACCCCGACAAAGTCTGCTACCTACGCTGGGGCTCACACACTTGCAGTGAAGATGTGGTCGATGTCATATTCCCTTTTCAGAATGGTAGTTCTGTTTGGTAGGTAGCTGTATGTTAATTTGTTCTAAGCTTGAGGAGATCTATGAGAAAACTTGCCGGCGACAATACGTCGAAGGCGGAATGGAGGTTATGACAGGCGACTGCTGTTCTGACGTGACTTTCTGTTCTATATACTACGTTTTGGGCAGTTGCTGACATGTACTGACTGGATGAAGGAAATTTTGGAAGAGCTATGATTCCTTCGGCCCAAGATGAATGGAAATTTCACTGCAGATATGGAGAGTGAATTACCCCTTCATTCACTCAAGCCAAGCCAAACCCCAAAACAGTCGAGGTTCTTGACATGGTGTGTGCGCTACCTCCCCACGGTATATGACTAGCAGCCGTCGTCTTTCCTAAATACTCAGAACAGCACTTGACAAGCCCTCGACGCAGCCTTTGAATACCGTACTCCCATCCTAATTCTCCAGATGGAATGTGCGAATTGCAAGAAGCCTGCCAAACTTGGCTGCGCGAACTGCGAAGAGTGTCCTGTCATCGAAGGTGATCATCCAGCCGTCCGATACTGTAGCGCCAAATGCCAGAAGTCGGATCTGATCAAGCACAAGCTGGTCTGTGAGCGCCTACAGGATCGCCAGTAGCTTTATCAGGTTGGAAAGGTCGCTCAGAAGATGTTCATGATCTTCAGGGAATTGAACTGGTGCAGACTGAAGATTGATAATGTTGAGAAGGTTGGACAGAGCGTTATTCTTCGTGATCGGGTAAAATACACGCTCACTCTTGCATCGCAAGAATTCACAAATCTGAAAATTTATGACTGACCGTTGTATACCATGATCAGAAGTTTGAACAAAAGACCTGGCCTAGCGAGCACACCCATCTAGTACCGTCACCAGAGGATAGCCAGGCTCTTCTTAGCTTTCATGGATGTTGTGAGGCGTTATCGTGGGTGATTGAGTTTAGCAATGGCTTTCTGAAAGGTAAGAGTGTTCTCCGAAATACCTAAATTCTAATGCTTATGGGAGTCAGACTCGATCACAGAATCTGAGATCGTCGAATATCAGACCAAAAATGACAAGCTCACCATGATGCTCCTTCCCTCCGGCTTCAACAGCATCTTCACTCTGGGCGGTCCTCACCACGAGATCATGAAGGTAACACTTCGTTCTGGAGAAACATTCTCATTCGACATCACCGGCGCACAATATGGCTATCCGGAGCCTATCACTCCATGGAAGACGTACCATGAGGAACGAGTCCTCGAGAACATCAAGACCTCCCCAGCTCCACACTCCAAAGACTTGATCCAGGTCGCTGAATACAGTCTAGCCAAGATGATTCACTTCTACAACGATGGAAGCTGGGTCTACCACCCCAAGCAGACATGTGTCCAGCGATACAATGAGCGCTATGAACTTCCACTTGCTTGAATGGCAGGCGGATGAGCATTTGAATCTGAAAGCAATGTGGAAGCTTTCCGAGAAGAGATTCCAAATAAAGATGACAGACATGGTCAACTTTATGGAGTGAAAATTCAGTAGCATTCTTGGCAAAGCCTATTTCGCCGTCAATGGCCGACGACACGCTCAGACTCTTCGGGGTGGAAAGTGGCTCCATGGAAAGTGAAGACTCGCTGTACTCTCACACCTATATCGGATTGCTGCGGCAACTACGCTGAGGTTTCTGGCACTCAGGCGTTGATTCACGGCCATAGTTGCGGGCGGTTTATGTGCTCATGGCTGGGGACTGCTACTGGGCAGCCAAGCAGTCATTCTAGATAGACCCAATCAAACCTATGCTTCATTCAGTCTTGATGTTTTTTCACTCACATCTGCCGAAGATTATAACTCCACAAACTATCAAAGATTCATTTCAAGATTCTGTGAATTAAAGTGATTATCTTTCTTTTTTTCCTTGTTTTGTCATTTTGAATCACTTCGCGATAGGACTCCAATGATAGTAAAGAAGTCACTAAGTCACATTCCACTATGATATTCTAAATTGGATTCTGCATCGCCCTGATCGTCGTCTGAGTTACCTGCGCATAATCATGATTAACAGAGCTTGACAGACTCAAGACAGATGTACATACTAACTTCGCCATTCATTCTCGCTTCATGAAAATCCTCTTGGAACTCCCGACATGCTTTTGTCGCACACTCTTCAACTGTAGCCCAGGAAAGCTTCCCGTCACAGTTAGCTTCTAGACCAGGGACTTCGGCCCAGCAGCGAAGGTCATCGACATGGAGAGCCATGTGAGGTGGCCTGTGTGGCTCGGTGAAGGCTTTGTTGGCAAATGACATCGCAGCCTCTCTTCTCTTATCCGAGCTGACGATGATGAAGAATTCCTCTACGCCTTTATCTGTAAGGAACGAGAAAAGGGTCTTGTACAGGTCGTCCCATAATTGATGCAAGAACCATTCATGCGCCGGGAGAGCAATTCTACGAAGGCATTTTTTGATGCTTCTGAGGTCGCTCATGCCGTAGTGGCATTCGTAATTCTCGCCGCCGGGGAGCACCCAGAAAATATCGACATTGGCGTTAAGTGCCACTGACTCCGCTATTGATGTCTTGGTGGTATGTAAGGATTTCGATTCGCAATGCCTCCGCTCGAGCTTCTTTATTGACTTGCATGATTGAACTTTGCCGGTCCAAAGTTGTAAGTTCGTGACAAGGGCCAACTTTGACAAAGTCGATGATGAAGACTTTTGGAGTAAACAAAGCAAAATTTCCTGCAGATAACAATGAGTCAGCTTTGGATAAAATGTTTCTTATCGACAAGCAAGTCTCGAGCGCTCTGCTATAGGATAAAATTTCCAACACGGTAGTGAGTAACTTACAGATCGGTCGATGTAGTTCGAGAGGCAGCTTTAGGAACAGAGCAAACTTTGTGATTGGAACCAAGACCCGATAATTTCCATGAGGCTTTCCTGTCCAACCAGACCCAGACGACAAGCCGACAGCTTTGGACCTATCGACAGGGCGTCCCATGTTGTGAAAGTCTTCAGAGACTTCGGATCGGTGTGCAGAGATTCGCTCGAGGTGAGGAGATGATGCTGACGATCGTTGAACAAAGTTAGCCGTGATACTTCAAACGGTCTGTTGCAAGGGAGAGAGAGGCGCAGACGTACGCGGAAAGCTGCTTCAAGTTGCCATCTGTCAATTTTGGAGATTTCAAGAATTAGAAGCGTCTTTGGAGATGTCGTTTCAGGAGATTGTGGGCGAGGCTATTAAAAATAAACATGGGTGTCTCGAGCTAGCCACAACAAACATGACAGGGGTCTAAGCGAGCGCCTAGCCTGAGGCCTTGCATCAACACAACACAATACGAAGTTCACGTACATTAGGGAAATTGGTCACAATGTGATGCAAATCTTGAAAGCAAGGGCATATATCAAGTAACATTTCAATGGGATCCCAAGCTCGCAGGGAGAGAGAGCATTTATAGCTTAGAAGTCCCAATTCAGGAAGACTCTGAAGTAGCATGCGAATGGGAGATGGACACGAAGACTTACACATAACACAAGGGAAGAGCAAGATGGGTTGATGCTATACACGCTTCATTTATAATTGCGAGAGACCTGGCCAGCTTGTCTGTACCGCTGGGAATGAAAACAGCCCCGCGTGCGAAAGCTCCTCAAATCCACGTCATGAAGAAACCAGTAACAAACGCCCCAGCTTCCAAGCTCACTGTCAAACCCCATAGCACAGTGTAAACTTACTCTCTCTTCATTGAAGTGTATGTAGCCGCCTCCATGAAGTGCACCTTCTTGAAACCCCAGTGTGAAACATCGACGAATTTCCCTCTGTAGTGGGCGTGATCCGGATTAAGGCCAGCTAGAAGTGGAAAGTCAGCCACAAGCATCCAAACCAGACATGTGAAAAAAGAACTCACCATCTCTCATCCTCTGTCGGACCTCATTTCTCGCACTCTTTGTTCTCTCAATCTCCGACAGCAACGTCCGGTCCAACTCCTCCCATGTGACATTCGCCGGAAATTCACGAAATCGACTGATGAAATTGGTATGCAGAACGACTCTTGGCTTTCCACGAGGCTCCCTCAAAACCAAACTTGGAGATCTGAAAACCGCAGTATTGCCCACCACAATGATGACCTCTTCTGTTTTGTAAGCAGAGACAGCATTCAAGAACCGTGATCTCGTATCGTTGCCAGACATGAGACGATCCCAGAGCTCGAGACTGACAGCGATCTTGGGGAGATGGTTGTGTGCCAGGAGGCCGTGCAGGATTGTGAAGACGAGGATCCATTCGTCGTCGCTAATTCCCCAGGCCGAGAGCCAGAGGATGTCGACGGTGGGGTTGATGAAGAAAGTTTTTTGACCGACTGTGGCCTTGTTGAGCGTGACTTGGGCTTTGATTGCTTCGGTCCTAGATTCTCGACAGATAGTGCGAAGGTTGTTGATTGGTTGGTTGTAGATTGGATTGAGGAAAGGGCGAGGGATCATGATATCGGCGCTGATTGTTGTTGGAGTGTAGAGTACAAGGTTCCAGATGATGCGGCGAACTTCCAGTGGAAGCTTGGGGAACAGTGTGAAGGTCTTGGCTGGAACTGTTGGAGGTGTTGGCCGAGGGACAAGATTCGATTGGCGATTGCTTGGAGTCTTGGTTAACCTGGCTATGAATTGATCATTTTGTCTCTGGAGATTGCCAATGTAACCGAAAACTCTTTCGAGTGTGTGGCAGGTCATTGTGACAGTACTGTATCCACGAGCTTGGATGTTCCTGATGAGCTGCATAGATTGAGCATACATGAACATCTCTCGGCCCGGCACAACAACTGTCTGGCAACCTATGTTGTAGGGTCTTTGAGGCCGGGGATGTAATATTCTGGCATGTTGCTGTTGCTGTTCGACTTCAGCCGTGTTGTTGACTGCTCTTTCCATTGACTCCGAGTTGGTAGATTCATTGTTTGACCTGAAAGGCGGATCGCCAGCGTTGTTAAGGGCGAGCGGGGATGGACGAGCACGAAAAGATTGGCCAATTGAGGTAGATCTGTATGGAAGTGTCGAGAAGGAATGATTTCCCTCCGAGTGATGATTGGAGCTCATGGTGAAGGCTCAAGGAGGATCGTGGAGAGTGGTGGTGAGGAGCGCTGTGCCAGATCTGCAAAGTTTGCCAGAGGTTTGGGGTTTTAGCAGAGTACGATCTAGAGCTTGATCGATGGAGAAATAGTCAAGATGTCGACTTCTGAGAGACATGTGCAGTATATGACAACTCTAGGTCTAGGAATGTTCAGTGTTTAGCTATTGTTGTTGACTTTGATGCCTGAAAAGCCGAAAGATCCATTCACCGGCCAGGCGAGGAAATGAGATGATGATCGACACCATTTCAGCCTGAAATAGTATATCTTCACAGAAGATTAGTAGTTCAAAGGGACCTTAGAGCTTTGAGCTCAGTCTGCTAGTCAGGTTGACCGATGAAATGAGCCTTCGGCAGGGATCAATAAAAAGATCGCTTGGTCGGCGAAAAACGAAGCGAAATTATTGTGAGAACCCACAAAACTAGAGGCAGGGATAATTTCTGGATTCCAAAAAGGCTTAAAACTCAGTCTCTTGCAAATTGGTCCGACTAGTCGGTAGGTTTTACTGTAGCCACGTACCCTTGCCAGTGATAAAAATGAAGCAAGGTTAGGCAATATATGCGCAATGAAAGGTAGTTAAACATCCAATAAAGAACTATTTAGAGCCGGTCAACCTGTTTGTTGAACAAACTACCAAGTATGTATCCTGTATTTGCTTTCATACGTACGCTGAATAAAGAACGCAGAGAAAGAGAGTCTTCATGTTGTGTGATTTATGTTCACCACGGGCATGCCGAGTATCTGGGTAGAAAGCCCTCGAGTATGTCGCGACCATGCTGACCGACCAAAGTAACAGGAGCCCAATCCCTTGATTCCATTCCAATGTGATAAATGACAGTCCGGGGCGAGAATGCGGAATATGTACATCTGTTGCGACACTGCATTACTGATATCGTGAGCTTGACGGGTTAATCCCTCCATTCCATTCAAGAGTCAGCCAATTATACAGAGCCCACATCGAAGTAAGTTGCTTTAACCAGCCGAATTTTGAAGGTCCAGTCTGCGGCCTCTTCACTTAGGAATTGGGCATCCTCTGACGAAGGGTCCGTTTGGTAGCCGGCTGTGTTGTCGCTACTTAGTCTACGGTTGGTATTCACGGGAAGGAGACGATCTGGGCGTACCTGCAATAGCTGCCTTTTTCCGATCTCCTAATTCCGTCTTGTAGAACCGAAAGCTCTCCGCAATGCGTTCTCTCAGAAAGTCCCATGTACAACGAATAGTAGATTCTGGTACCCAGAAGGGAGGCACATGATCTTCTACCAGCTCAGTGGGATCTGCGCGAGGCTCAATGAACACAATCTGTCTTGAGCCAAAAGCTGCGTATTCTCCAACCACAAGTAAAACCTCTCGACTATATTTGAAGAGACGCCAGGCAATATCGCGGATGGAGTTCGCATTTCTCGTGGCATAGTACCACAAACTTATGCTAAAGGCCGTTCTGGGAAAGTGTGGCTCGAAAATTGTAATACTTTGCATAATGCCTCTTGGAAAAGACTCCCACCAATTGTCTGCAAGCCAAACGATATCAAGATCTGGATTCAGAATTTCCAGTAGATCTTTCTTCTCACTTCGTGACTCCTATTCAGACTAGTTATGATTCTCTCCCGGCATTCGAATGGTTTCTGCACTCTCTGTGCCTCTGCTCGAGCCTCTTTGGATACTGCAGTCAAAGCACACTGGTCACCGGAAGGATCCTCGAGATCTGTGGGTGTAGTATCGAGCCATATTAGTTCCATGAAGTTACCGCAGTCGACAGATATGACTTGTGTATTAGTCAATGCTTGGTGCCAGATCATTCGGCGTAGCTCAAGTGAAAGCTTGGGCAAAAGAGTGAAGACTTTGTGAGGATCTGCGACAGCGGCGGCGGCGGACCGGAAGTTGAATGTTGAAGAGCTTGATATTGGGTTGTGATCGAAAGACGACCCTAATTTCTTTTGCTTAGGCAGGAATAGTCGAGGATGAGGGAAATTCATGAGTGGAGTCTGAGCACCCATCTCATTGACATTGGTCTCTTGATCCATGGAAGAGTGTAGGCTCGTCGTGCGAGAGTGGAGTCCATCTCCGGCATTCTCTTGGGTTGCTTGTAGACTCGCATCGATATTTGTGTTCGGCCGTGAGCAGCCAGTCGTGGAGCTTGGAAGCATGATCTTGTTGCGGTTCATGAACCTGTATTCATTAACTAATGCCCTCATACTTCTACCAATAGGGCTTCCGTGTTCTGACCTTATTTCTGGTTTTAAGTCGGTCTGGTGGGTGCAAAAGCTCTAGGAGCTGGCTGGCTTTGCTCTGAGCCCAGTTTGCGCTGGGTAGGAGCGTTGGGAGCAACGAGAAGGTCGATTGGATGGTTGGAATAGACCCTGCAGGTACGTTCAGAGAGATTGAACCTCTGGATCGTCGTGTACTTGCAGGTTGTTGATAGTCGCCTCGAGGATTTGTAGTCGTAGCATTTCGAAGAAGGACCGCGCTCTCTTCTTGTCCTTCGAGAAGGCGGGTCAACATGGCAGATTGAACTAACCTAAACAAGGAACTCACGTGATGCGACCGAGGAATCGTTTTGGCAGGATCACACGCGACAATCGCTTCAGGTCATGTTTACTCTGATCAGGTATATATGAAATATAGACTTAAAAGCCTGATCAAGATTCTGACTAGGAAAGACTCTGACAGAGAGCGACCAAGACTTGTCGCCGCGAGCCCTGGCTAAAATACGTCCCAATTCTCTTGAGCTTGATTGTCGCCACAAAACTTAAAATTACACTGATAGCTGACATGAAGAGCAGCCTCAAGAGTTAAATTCCACAACGCCCCAGACTTAGTTTTGGTGGTAGTCCGATTGATGTGTTTGGTTGTTTGCTTTAGTAAACCAGATAAGCTGACATCTAGTCAGTGTACAAAGATCGTAAAGGCTGCATTTGTTTGCATGCTCACCACGATACCAGATCGAACCTTAAAACTTTCGAGATCAAGCTGCTCAAATATGTGTCTCTTTCCATAATGGAGACTGTTTCTCTGAAACAATCGTGTTTACTTGCGGTCAAGATCCTCGGTTACGGTTGGCGGGACAGCTGGTCCGCATTGAGAATTCTGATCATGACCCCTCCACCCGCGACAGCAAGCCAGGACCAAACCCAAACACAACGTAATTAAGTAGAAAGAATTTTGTACAAAAAGGCAAACATCGCTAGGAGTATAATTCAGAAATGATAGTCTGGGTATCAAGCTCATGGTCCTAATAGGGAAAGGACCCAACTTTCTTCCCAACCTACTCCAAATAACCCCTGTCGATGTCCAAGAATGAGGCTTGAAGCCATTCACCTATTGAAACGCGCAATTTACCAGATCCAAATTCTTCCCGATAGCGGTACAAACCACTGGCCTCTCCTCTGCACCACCGCTCAGCCTCAGCCTCGTGGTCCTCCCCTCCAAAAAACCAACCATCAAATCATGGAACGCATGAACGATTCGTTCGATTAGCTTTTCATGCACGCATTCTGATCAACCAATCGCGTCGACCCATTCCACCCATTCACGCCCAATCCGATCCAATCCTCGTCCTGATTTAACGAACGATAGTTTGGTTTGGTTTTGCTGATGGAAATGCGCCTTCGGAGAATATGTTTGAGCTTTGGCCGCTCCGTAATCTATTTTCACATATGGAAAGGTGGGAATGCGACATATATGTTGGTGATTATAATGAGGTTGTGCTGACTGGTGAGGCACGGCGCGAACCATACCATTGAGAATTATAGCGCGGGTGAGGGTGCAGTGAGACTGTTTTGAAACGCGTAATTATATGGGACCTGGGTCTTATAAACGCGTGACTGATGGGAAGGAAAGTTTGATTCGTGTTTGCACTGGTTAGGCAGTTGTGAGCAAGTCATTGTTTTGCTTTTGCTTTTTTTGTTTTCGCGCTTGCTTGGAGATGGACTTGGTAGACAGAGCTGATGCAGACGGCCTCGCCTAAAATAGGGGAATATTCGAGGAAGCTGTCCTTCCTTCGCTTGCATCTCTTTTGCATCTCTTTTGAATGCTATAATTCTACAATTGATACCAAAAATGCATTCGATGATTTTTGGTACTGTTTATGGTAGCCAGATCGTGTCCTAGTTATTCCCCTTCCACCCACTAGTTCTTCTGCATGATCAAGCCTTCCACTGCCCCGCAATGCACTCCAGCATTTCATCCCGCGTCGTTTCTATGCATCATGAGCTGTACTGCAGATGGATGGAAGGAACCTTATAAACAAGCTGTTATGGCGACTTCCCGTTTCTATCTTAACGTCAAGTTTGGAAATCGGGCAATGCATGAGAGAGCAACTCACTACCCCCGTATGCTCTCCAGTACTTACTCCACTCTGCTGTGAGATGCCATGCTTTTAGAATTGATACTGGATATGCCAAACAAGACCTAAACAGTTCCGCATTTGATAATAGAAAACATATGGATTGTGCCCTTGAAATTCTACTCGTGCCTGACTCGTCACGTCACCACTGCTTTTGCATGACTCAATCCATTCCCTCTCTATGCATGTAGCATTCCTTTTTTGAGCTCACACATACTCCTGTTTTGGTCTTCGCGTCTCCCTTTGAGCTCGAATTTCCTCCTGACCGTGCCAGAGTCCCCCCTTCCATCTGTCCTTCTGCTGCTCTCTATCCCGCTGTCATCCCACCTAAACATGACTAAGTACCACAGTGACCCTTGACACTTTTCCAAAAAAGTGACAACAGATCAAAAGCAAATATGGCATCATTTCGGGCATGGTAACAAATGAGATCATTGCCCCACTGGCCGTCCAGCGCACAACCTTCAAATCTCCATCTCGAAGGCTGCCCAACACCCCGGAACATTAGATAATCCGGCACCCAACCCTAAATTTCAGGGGTTCCCTTCACCCAACCAGGCGCCATAGGAAACACGTCTCTCCACTCACAAGCGGGCTGGACGGGCGGCCCCTGACAAGGTGGACATGCCCTTGCGACAACACACTTCGTGATGCTGCTGGCGATCAAGCACGCATGAACACTCGACAACTAAGCATCCATTCCTATAACACCACCGCCATATACCCAGCTGGCGGGTGCGGGTCAATTAAGGTAAGGGCCGGCATAGGATAGGACAGCACTGGACAGCGCAGCTTAGGATGCCATTTATTGGTACGGTGAGTATCGCAGTGGGCAAGGTAGGTCAGTCTGCGTTTCTGGTAAAGTAAAAACTCTTCCTCAGTCTCTCCTTCAGCGCGTCTTTTCTCTCTCTTTCACTTCGTCAACACCGTTTACGGTATTTATTTCATACCTTCGTTGCACCATGGCGCCGAACTCGCGCCCTCCCTTGACCTCACGCATTCGTGCCTCCTTCGAGGGCCGACGCAAATCTTTCGAGGGAACCCGCAAACTCAGCAAATCAGGTCGAGGAACGACTGCAGACAGCAATGGTGCTCAGGAAGTCAGGAGTCCTACAGCTATAGACTCCGAAGTCGATAGTCCGCTACATACGAATGGCTTCAGTACGCAGGATCCCGATTCGATACGAAATGCAGTCGATCAAGCAATCAATGGCGAAGCATTCCAAACTGCCATGGCGGCAAACCTGGCGAAACTCATCAAACCCTCCATAAAATCGGCCCTAGATACCATACAGCCCGTGGTGGAAGCAGTCTATGCACATGAAATGCTACTGCGCAAAACGAACCAGAGCGTGGAAGATGTTTTGTCACGGATGGACACAAATGCCGAGACTGCTGCGGCTGTGAGGAGGGAGTCCTTCATCGATTCTACATATGTTGCACCAGGCACACCGGCAGATGGAGAGAAGTCTGCAGATGCAGTTGAAGGGGCAGTGAGGCCGAGAGACATCAGCGGACCCGATTACGACCAATTCAAGCAATTAATGGAGGAATATAATGCGAAGACACTTGCAACGATCTCCGAGGCCATCGAACCTAATACCACCAAGATAGTAGAGTTGGCACAAGTGGTCAGTGATCTCAATGCCTCTGTGGGACCCACAAAAGATAGTATCGAGTCCCTGAAGTCTGCTTCCGAACAGGCCAATACCACATCTTCTGTTCTTCAAGCACAGCTTGATCAATTGAAGCTGGACATCGGACAGATTATCGAGGCTATTGGTGCAGATCTTGGGAAGAACATTCAGGCCATCAGTGAAAAGTCTGGGGCACCAGATGCCGATTTACTTTCTTCACATACTACCAAGCTGGACCTTATTACTACAGACTTGGCTGCTTTGAAGGGGCATGCCGATACAGTGGAGAAGATCGATGCCATATCCTCGGAATTGGGCGCCCTCAAAGCCAGTGTCGATGCTGGGAATACTTCGAATGCCGAAGGTTTCACAAATGTTCTCGCAGCAGTGGGAGAACATAACACCGTCCTGGGTGAGATCAAGGAGAAAGAACCTCATCCCGACATCCTCGCAGCACTACAGAAATCCAACGATTCTCACGCCCTCCACAGCACTACATTATCAGAACTCAAAGAGCGATCGCTCGGCTCTGCACCAGCCCCTGTTGTCTCAGAAGGCGGCAGCGTCGATCACTCAGCCGCTCTCGAGCAAATCCGGACTGATCTCACAGCACTCAAAGAAAACATCGCAGCAGGCCTCACAACTAACAATGACTTGGGGGCGAAAATTGACACCGTACTGACCACGATCGAAGAACACAAAGCCGGGGATTCAGGCTTGGAGATCTTGGCTGCAGTGAAACAGTCGAACGAGTCGCATGCGGCTCATGCGGCGGCATTGGAGGGTCTCAATACCAATAATACCGATGTTAGCCCGGAGCTGGGAACCCAGATCACTGGTATCGTCGGAAAGCTGGATGAGCATAGTGCTGTGCTGGAGGAAATAAAGACATTCGGCGGTACACATACTGCTGCTCTTGAGGGCATTAAGTCAACCTTAGCTGACCCTCCTGTTGATGCTGGCGACCTCACCGCTCAAATCTCTGCTATCATCGCTAAATTGGACACCCATACTGCGGTATTGCACGAGATCAAGGGCGCAAGTTCAACAAACTTGGAAACTACGCCGGCTGCCACAGGTGATCTCGCGACCCAAATAGAGGCCATCGTCACGAAGCTCGATACTCATGCTGCAGCTTTGGATGACATCAAGGGCCTCAGTGGAGCGCATGCAATTGCACTCGAGAGCCACGGCACGGCGTTAGAAAGCATTAGGTCGGTTGCGCCAGAGGCTGCTGCGGCGGATACCAGCGATCTTACCACTCAAATAAGCACGATTGTTGCCAAGCTCGACTCTCATACTGCTGCTTTGGACGAGATCAAAGGCATTGGTGGTCCTCATGCTACCGCGTTGGAAGGAATTAAATCTATCAACCCTGAAAATACCTCCACCCCAGATAACAGCGAGCTCACAACTCATATCACCGCGATCGTTAGCAAGCTTGACGAGCACACTTCCGCTCTTGATGAGATCAAGGGCCATGGCGCTTCTCACGTCTCGGCTCTTGAAAATCACGGTACTGCTTTAGAGAGCATCAAGTCACTGGGTGTCAGTGCGCCCGCTGAAGGTGGCAATACTGACCTGGACGGTCAAATTGCTGCCATTGTTGCAACACTTGAAAAGCATGGAGCTGCCTTGGACGAGATCAAGAACCACACCACGACCATTGAGAGCCATGGCTCAATCTTGGATGAGATCAAGACATCCACTGGCGCCCACACTACTGCTCTCGAGGGCCACGGTGTTGCTATCGAAGGCATCAAGTCGCTGAGTGCTGCTGCCCCCACTGAAGGCGGAAACTCTGCTTTGGAGGCCCAGATCGCTGCTATCATTGCCACTCTGGACACCCATGGATCTGCTTTGGATGAGATCAAGACTTCGACAGGCACCCATAGTACTGCGCTGGAGAGCCATGGAAGTGCCTTAGAAAGTCCGAAGTCCCTAAATGCTGAACCAGCTCCCGAGGCTACCGATGCTTCTGGCCTCGAAAGTCAGATCGGTGCCATCATCACAACACTCAAATCTCACAGCGCGGCGTTGGACGAGATTAAGGCGAGTGGCGGAGCTCACTCCTCTATATTGGATGAGATCAAGACTTTTGGCACCACCCATGCTACAGCTCTTGAGGGTCATGGTACGCTTCTCGAGGGTATTAAAGCGCGAAGCGTGGAGCAAGCACCTGTCGAAAGTGGAAGTGCGGCATTGGAGACTCAAATAATTGACATAGCTGCCAAGCTGGAATCGCACAGCGCGACCTTGGAGGAGATCAAGGCCAGCACTGGATCTCACACGTCGGTTCTGGACGAGATCAAGCTCGCGAGCACCACTCATGCCAACGTCTTGGAAGCCCTCAAATCACCGGGCATTCCAGCTGCCACTGCAGACCCTATGAACCTCGCAGCTCTCGAGATCCAGATAGGATCCATCATTAGCACACTTGAGACTCACAGCGCAGCATGGAATGAGATCAAGGCCAGAAATGATCCAGCAAGCACAGTAGTCGTGCCGACTGACACCGGAAGCGAGAGTGGAAAGCCGGAGGGGCCATTCGCAACCATTATCGAGACATTGATGCTGCACACCAACCTACTCAACGAGATCAAGGAAGATGTTGCTGCAGAAATCCTCACCGCTCTGCATGACATGGGCCAAACCCAAGCAAATCAAACAAATCTCCTCACTGAGATCAGAGAAGCTGATCTCGACGATGAAATTTTGACTCTTCTGCATGCTTCTAGCGAGTCTCATGCTAACCACACTTCTGCGCTGGACAAGATCCACTCTGCCGTTCTGGTATCCAATGACTCGCATACTGCACATGCTACCTCTCTGGATGAGATCAAGTCTAGGTCAATCGAACCTGCTGCTCCGGCTAGAGAAGCACCCGAGCTTGGCGATTTGAAGGAGAAGATAAGCAGTATTGCAGAGAAGCTTGAGGAGTACAGTGCCACACTCTCTGCCATAAAGGATGCCACCGCTGCTTCAAATGATTTGCATGCTGCTCACGCAACATCCTTGGATGAGATCAAGTCAAGATCCGTTGAGCCCGCTCCGGCTGAAAGTAGCGACCTTGGCGCGTTGGAGACTCAAATCACTGGCATTGTCACGAAGCTAGATGGTCATACAGCAGTTCTATCGGCCATCAAGGACGCTACCAGTGTGTCTAATGAGTCGCATACTGCACACACTGCAGTGTTGGCACAGATCAAAGAGAAGACCGAGTCTTCAGTTGAATCTCATACCGCACATGCAACACTTCTAGGTGAGATTAAAGATGCAACTCTAGCGTCGAAAGAGTTTCACACAGCTCATGGGACCTCTTTGTCTGAGCTGAAGGAAACAACATCTGGGTTCAATGACAATCACGCCGCTACATTGTCAGAAATCAAAGAAGCCACATTGGCCTCCAAGGATGCCCACGCCTCTCACACGGCAGCGTTTGCAGAGCTCAAGTCCATCCAGCCCAGTGCCACCTCAGCACCAGAAAACAACGACCTATCTACACTAGAGGCACAGATCACCTCTATTCTCAGCTCTCTGGAATCCCAAACCACCACTCTCTCGGCCATAAAAGAAGGCACAGCAACCGCAAACCCCGAAATCCTCGCAGCTATCCAACAATCTCACGACTTGCTTACTTCCCATGGTCCGCTGTTGGAGTCTATCAAGGAAGGTACATCGCACGATGATATCCTTGCCAACATCTCGGAGTTGAAGTCCATCATCGAGGACTCCAAAGCAGATGTCGCTTCGCATGGTGCTCTAGTCAAAGACCTGCACGCTGAAACAAAAGATTCTCACTCGAACCTCGCTTCTGCTATTGGTGCTCTCGCTGTTGGCGGCGCAGCTGGAGCTGGAGCTACAGCTCTTCTGTCCAAGGATGATGAGCCCGACTCAGCTGTTCTCGATGAAGTCAAAGCAGTTCGTGCATTAATCGAGACCAGTGCTGCAAATGCAGAGGGCACAAAAGAGAAAGTCACTTCCCTCGCAAGCCAGATCGAGATCAACCATACCACAATCACGACTAGCATCTCCACATTGAGCGATGAGGTCAAAGCCGAGATCGATGCTAGTGGTACTGGAATCGTGGAATCTATCACGACTCTAGATGGTTCCATAAAAGCCATCGATATCTCTCCACTCGCGACTTCTCTCGAGCAGCAAGGCGCCGAGCTCAAAGCCCTCTCCGCACAAGTTGACACTTTAAATGGGAATGTTGAGGATAACAACACGCATATCACGACCCTCCACAGTGGCGTTCATCTCAATGACACAGGTATCGACCAATTGAGAGAGCATGTCGGCAGCCGCTCTGTGCCTGCTGGAGAGGTCGCCAATTCGATGCCAATGACGGAAGGTGCTTGGTTCGGTAGTGCTCGCAGTGGTAGCCGAAGCCCCACACTATCGAGAGTTGCATCGAGAAATCTGACTGAGTCTGTCCCAGAGGGTCAAGAGCAACAAGCCGAGGTAATTGATGCTGGTGATGGCTTGTCGGAGACGGACGAGGTCGTCGAGGCTGCTGTCGTTGAGCCCGAGTCTGTCACCGATTCTGCAGACGAGAGGCCTGAAGGTGTATTATCACCTATCGTTGAGGAGGAGTCTCCCGTTGAAGCCGGAGTCTCGCTTGAAGAAGATCCAGTGGCGAAGGAAGTCGAAGACGATTTGCCCCAAACAGAGGTCGTCGAAGCGGAACCATCACCTGAAGAGCAGGCAATTATTGACCCTTCTGCTGAAGAGCCCCAAGGCGTCTCAGAAGTCGTCGATGATATTTCACATTCGCCTGAGGAGCCTACAGTTGAGGTCGAGCCAGCGGTGGAAGACCTCGCAGAAGACAAGGAGGTCGTGGTGAACGACGACCCGCCCAAAGAAGAAGAGTTTTCGTCCGAATCACAGATCGAGGAACCAGCCGCCATAGGTGCTCCTGTCGTCGAGCCTGATTCAGCTCCTGCAGTCGATGAGGATGTACAAGTTCCCATTGAGGACCCCGTTGCCGACACCGAGCCTGTGGTTGAAGAGCTAGCCAGGACGAGGGAAATTGGGGTCGATGACGATATGTCAAAACCAGAGGAAGTCCCCGAAGAGCCAGAAGTCGCTGCTGATCTTGATGCTGGCCTCAAGGCTGCCGAGGTAGCTGAGGATAAAGATATTCCACCATTAGAAGCCGCTGTCTTGGACAAGGAGTCCGAGCCTTTGCCAGCTGAGGAAGCCATCGAGGCTGACCCAACACCGACTGCTGACGAAGTCAAGGCTATTGACAATCTGGTGTCTGAAGCCGCTGTTGAAAAACTTGACGATACGCCCGCTGGAGCTGTCGACCAAGAGCTCGCTGACGAGGCGCAGGACACGATTGTTGTAGACACTAAAGACGAATCGCCTTTGGACAAGCAAGCAATTGCTGGAAATGCTACACTTCAGACTGACGCCAGTTCGCTTGAGCCAGAGCAAGTTGTGGACACAAACAAGGACGACTTGGAGCTACAGCCTGCTTCTCCCGAACTTATTGTCGAAGAAGGCATGCTTGAGAAGACCATTGAGGAAGGATCCCAACCACCCACGGACGACTCGGTACAGACTGAAGTCAAGCCGGATGAAGCCCTTGGAGAGACCTCTACAGATGAAGTAGCGGAAGAACACGTTACCGCCGATGAAACCCATCCCGATGTTGAAGTTACAAAAGACATTGACGAGCCGAGTTTCAAAAAGCCTTTAGAGGTCGAGATCAATGATGACACTGACCTGACAGAATCTGCGCCAGTTGGCGAAGAGCCTCCTGTAGCAAACAGTGCCTCAATTGAGACTCCTGTCGCCGAAGACCTGGGTTCACCCGAGCTAAAGACTGACGAGTCTGTGATCGAGCAGCCAGCTGTTGTCGAAGATCTACCTGAACAAGATTCTCCATCAATAGAAGGACTCATCGATCCGCCGGCAAATGTGGATTTACCCGAAGGCACAACAGTCTATGAGCGAGAGCTACAGTCTGGGGACAATTCAGTCACTGGTGGTGCACAGTCAGAGTTGGGAGATGATCAAGCACGCACTGTCGAAAATACTGAAGATCTACCCACTCCGAAGACTGTGGAGCAGTTTGAAAGCACTGATCTGGCCCCCATCAAGTCAGAAGGACAGACATCAAGACCTGTTTCTCCTATCGTTGATTCCATGGACAATGATGCTCCTGGCGGCACCTTGTCTCCAACTGCACCTGCTGATGTTGATTCCCCGAACGCTCTAAAATCACACCCTGCCGTGCTGGAACATGACGAATCTCCACCTTCACCCGATGCAGAATGGCCGCTGTCTACACACGAAACAGTTCAGACCAGCTCGCCCTTCATTGAATCGCCCGCCGTTGCCCGAGATCTCGACGAACCTCACACCAGTTCCCCAATAGAACAAGCGCCATTCCTTCCATCCGCTCATCAGAACCTTCTGGGTGACCAAGGTCTAGACTCTGGACATGCTACACCTCTCGACGATGCTCGATCCAACCCGTTCGAAGACTCGGACAACCTATTGTCACCCTCGTCAGTCCTCGCACCAGAAGCTGAAATTGATGCTCTTACTTTCCCTGTACGCGAGCGCATGGAGTCTATAGATGAGAGTGGGTTCGTATCGCCAGAGTCTGGCAATTTTGCTCGCCCACCGACATTCCCTGTTTTCCCGGGAACTACTCAACATGCTACTCAAAAGCGATTCGAAGACTCTGACGATGTCATGTCACCTTCTTCTGAGTACGATGCACCAGTGTTCTCCGATACGAGACAACGAGCACCTGCACACTTCGCAGAGCATGGTTATGACCCACACACGCCGCAGCCGACATTTCCGTCTTTCCCAACTACTGGTCAGCGCGCCGAACAAGGGGGATTCGAGGATTCTGACGATGTGATGTCTCCTTCATCCGAATACAATGCTCCAGGATTCACAGATGTGAGGCAGAGAACACCCCAGCAGAATCAGCCTTTGGACAGTCCTGAGTTTACTCCTGCACCTTCGTTCCCTGTCTTCCCCGGTACTGGACAACGCGTTTCTCAACAGCACTTTGATGACTCGGATGATGCCATGTCACCTGGGTCTGGGTATGACGCTCGTGGTATGACACAAGGATCTTCTTTCCAGCGACAGAGAACCCCTGTGCAACCTCAAGCTCTTGAAAGTCCTGATTTTACCCCTGCTCCATCATTCCCTGTTTTCCCTGGGACTGGTCAGCATATGCCTCAGCAACAACAGTTTGACGATTCCGATGATGCTTTCTCGCCACGCACTGGATATGATGCTCGCGGTATTGCTCAAGAATCTCCTTTCCAAAGACAGAGAACTCCTGTACATAATGAACCATTCGATAGTCCTGAGTTGACGCCCGCGCCAGCATTCCCTGTGTTTCCTGGAACAAGCCAGCAGCACATGGCCCCACAGCGTTTCGACGAGTCGGACGATGCCAGGTCTCCCGGAACTGGATATGATGCCCACGGTCTACCACATATGACACAAGAATCTCCCTTCGAAACTCGCCATCCTGATACTTCATATGACCCATCGTCTCCACAATATGAACGTGGGTCTGCGTTCCAGCCTAGAGGTCTACAGCGTGAGAGTAGTTTCGACTACCCTCAAGAGAATTACGAGCCAGCAATGCTACCCAGAGGTATTGTCGAGCAACCTGCTCAGAGATACGAGGATGATGACTTCAGAACTCCTCACGACGCGACCTTCGTACGTCAAGGTCTCGGTCGCAGGTCCCCTCTGCAGCCACTAGATGATGACGATTACCGAGCTGGTCAGTACGAACGGTACAGTCCGGAGCCAGAGTTCTCCGACTTGAGACAACGATCACCAGTGGGTTCTGCTGGCTTCGATGATTCTCATGGAACGCTGCCGCCTCATCTGCAGCTCGGTTCAGCCTTCCCGGCTCCTAGACAGAGGTCGCCGATCCAACCTTTCGAGGACGAATACAGCTCTCCACGCCAACAGCGATACAGCCCCGAGCCAGAATCCTCTCCATTCATCCAACGCCAATACTCACCACAAACAACACCACCGCGCCAACCCACCCTCCCTCCTCACCTGCAACTCGACACACCAGCCTTCAGATCCTCATCCCCTATCGATCCCTATTCTGAACGCGACGCCGAAATCGTCTCGCCCAGCTCCGAATTCGCCGTCCCAGTCACACCAGGGATGTCCGCGAAACCAGCTGCCAGCCCTACCGCTCCGGCTGATGATCCCCGCTCCCCAGAATCCGAATGGGACGAACCTTCATTCCCAAGCCAGTCACAATCTCAATCTCAATTCCAAAAAGGCAAAGCCATTGCTTCACCAGGTCCACTTTCCCCAGATCTCGGTTCCCCAGCTGAATTCGGATTTAGTCGTGAAGAAACGGAGACGGAAGCGGATTCTGCGCTGGCCAGTCCTACGAGTCCTGTATTCTCGGAGGGAGGAACTACAGTGGCGGAGAAGAGTAGTGGTGGTGGAAAGAAGAAGAAAGGGAAGAAGGAGAAGAAGGAGAAAGGTGGAGGGGGAAAGAAGAAGAAAGAGAAAGTGCCATTTGAGATGGAGGGTGAGGATGCGGAATAGGAATATAAATCCTGATTTCGCACGATGAGTGAGGAGTTCAGGTCGCGGGCGTGGTGTGTATAACCCGATCGCACGGATGAAGGTTAATGGATGGGATATATTGGTATAGATGTAATGCTGGAAAGCAGGTCGGCGCAATGTCTCTGCGCTTTTCTTTTGGTCTGGCCTTCTGTTTGGATCTGGAACATTCTATAGCTGCACATTTTCTTATCTTCTTGTCATTTATTTTGGCTCAAATTATCTTGCTATCTATCTACCTACCTACATATCCACTTTGTCTTCTTGTTTTTGTTGTTTCTGGTTGCCTAAGACTGTTTGGATGGACACGGGTGTTGGAATATGGACTGAGTTTGCTGTCCAAGAAGGAATTTAGATCGCTACAGCTTTTTCTTGTGTTTCTTATTTGCTTGTATGTTTACTAGCGATAAATGAAGTTGAATACATACATGAAAGAATTGAGATACAGTCAGTCGACGCTCGTGCAATTGTGAACGAACTAAAGAGAATGCAACTAATTCTTCTTGTGAGATTGCAGGCCCCTTGCTTCGCCTATCCTGCTTGTCTCCATGCACTCCCCCAGACCTCAGACAAAGCAGCTAGATCATGTGCTGGTCGTTGGGCAAGTCTACACTAATTCGAGAACGTCACTAGATCAAACCATCCCCCACTAACCTCTCGCTTAGCATGTTTACGAATCCCACTCGAGTCTTCTTTTTCCTTTCCTCCTCGCAACTCCTTCAGTGTCAACCGCAACCGAGCGACGCGTTGACTGCCTACCAACCCTGTGAGTCTACCCACGATGTCTTTCCTCTACCTTTACGAAGATCCTGATGGCGAGGGGAGAGTACTGAGATTGTTTTGGACAATACGAAACCACCCCTCCCGCACGACTGAAATCATCCAACATGAATACCCACGATCATGGCTCCCGCACAATCCAACAAAGACGCCACCGAAGATGACTCAGACACCTGTCAAGCCCCCATACAGATTGCGAAGTCCGCTGGTGATAATGTTGTTTCTATCCTCGCCGCACTGCTAGTCTCCTTGCTCTCCAAAATGCAGACCATGCAGCTTCAACTTGATGGGCTCCGGGCAGAGCTTTCTACTGTCAAAGGTGATCTAAGAACCTTGGAGGCAGCGTCTGGTATGACGTTCCTCCGCTTTGAGAATCTACCACTGGAGATTCGTCGCATGATCTGGCGCATAGGCCTCTCGAAGCCCCGTGTCATTGGACTTGAGGACGCTCATCGAGTTGTCAAGCGCAGAGGCAAGAACCGTGATGTGTTCAAATACCTATCATCTCAGGGCATTAATCCGCTGCTTTACACTTGTCCTGAGTCGAGAGCTGAGGCAATTACCATGGAGACCCGAGTTCTGATGGACAAGCATGATAAAGCACCACACGTATAAAACAACCCCGACGTCGATATCCTATGGTACAGATTCGTGGATGCAGAAACAGAAGATAGCTGGAAAGCTCTCGAGTTGTTGGAATATTGGGATAAGTATCCCGTACCTGGACTTTGCTCCCTGACCGACAGCAATCTAAGACCCCGCACGTCGCAATCAGTCTCAAATTCTGGGATCACTGGGCACGAGGCAAAGTCTACTTATTGCTCAATAGATTTATGAACTTGGTGTGAGGAAGACTATGTTGTCGTTGGAGAGCACGCCGAGTACAATGGCCCCACCCCCACTGGATCGAACCTGATCATCACCGAGCCTATTGTACACCCTCACATTGCCCTTACAAGCCAATCCAAGAAGAACATGTAACTATATTTCGAAAAGAAGCTTCACCGCATGAGCTTTGAGGAAGTTGGGAAGGCTGAGATGGAGGAAATTCGTAAGTTCCAACAGACGAGGGCAGATGTTCGAGCAGAGAAGATCGCTAGTGAGTGGGCTCCTAGTTTTTTGCCTATACATGCTTCAGTCAAACTAATACGAAATCTCAACAGATGGGGAGGAGCTCGAGGAAGACTGGAGAAATTAATTGGAAGATGACACACCATGCGTCGATTTCTGTAAGTGTTACGAGCGTGTCCGTTGCCTGGTGCGCGATTCCCCTGTTGGGCGGGCCATTCCGTCCCTGGCTATCGAACTATCGACCTGGCTCAACGACCAAAGCCTGGGGGGTCTCATCGGTCTGATGAATACGATGTCTCGCTTAGGAGTAAGACAGCTTTCACGTTGTAGTCCAAAAGGCAAGAATAACGAGTTCTACTGATATGAGTTCGCTCACCCGGATCCCCGCACCTGAGAAGTTATTTCGGAACCAACTTCTCAACGATCCACATTCGGCATTATCCACACCGTCTGTCTCACCAATCACTTGGGAGAGCCTTGGAATTCAGCATATGAATGGTATCTTGCGCGAGAGAGATGCAACAGCTGAATTAGAGGAATTGATGGACAGTAAGTCTCAAAACATGCTGTTTATACGCAAGCGACAGTGCTAACGTGGAAGAAGATGGACTGGACCCTGACGAGGAAGAGGTTGAGGATGGGGAAGAGCCATACTTGCAGAAGCCTGTGCTACCGTGGACACTTAAGAAGTTCCGATATGTCTGGGTAATATTTCCCCACGCGAGTATGTCTTGTTTGGGTTTGGAAACGGGCTGCAGGATATATTCAGACATTGGCGTGGTCCGCAGTCCTCAGGCTTGGGTGTTTGCATCCAGAGAGGTGTGAACATAGGTGCTACCTCCGAGCGTTGTTGAGCATCTCATTTGCGTACAATTTAAAATGACCAGGTGAGCGAAGGTAATCTCGAAGACACTTCCTGGGAAGGAAGTTCTGTGGATGCTTCCTCGTCCAGCCACAACCTCAGCGGACCACTAGCAACGTGTATAGATAAAACATCACAACACACATTACAATGATCCCATCAATATATGCTCCTCTGCTTTGGGTAGTCTCCTAATTTGCATAGTCCGAGTGATGTAACTATTCAGTAGGATACGGCATCTACACCGTTACGAGCACTATGGTGATGCGCTAGGAGCTTGGAGTAGCCAGAGCTTTTAACCTAGTGAGAATCTCCAGTGTCATGGCTTCCTATAGTTCATTCTTTCCGTCGTTTGTGAGCTATGTCGTCTTTCTGCGTATCTTTGGCCAATGAGATCCGAGCGCTCCTTCTTCTCTTCCCTGTGGTGGGAAGTTCTGCCGTATCATCCTCGTGACTTTGTCCTTGCTCTGGTTGCAAGCCCTTCGCTTTCTTTGATACCTTCTTTGGTTCATTATATGGCTTTGCTTCTGGCTCCTCCTTTGGCTTCTTCTTTGGCTTGACCACATTCGCAGCTCTCTCTTCCCAGCCACTCCAAATTCCCGTAACCCCCTCAGAGTCCCACGAGATTCTGCCCTCTTTACCTTGCTCTCCTATCTTACCCTCGTTCACGCTTTTCAACCACTCCGCAACCACTTTTCCAGTCAACTCCCCAACAGCCTGCGTCCCAGCTTTCGGCTTAACAGTCATCCCATGATCCGCACTTTCGACAACAATTCTCCAAGACTCCGCATTCATCTTTCCCATAACATCCTCCAGTTTCTCCAGGTCACACATCTCATCCCGATCCCCGACCACAAAAAGCACCTTCACACCCTCTCCAATCGCCAATAAAATATCATCCCTCATATCCCCTTTGCCCGTATGCAATGGATAACTAACCAACACCAAGGCCTTGACATCCTCTTTCCCCTCGCCAGCCATAACCGCCGCTCTAGCGCCCATACTCCTCCCACCTAGCGCTAACACAGGCGCTGACTCGGCGTGATGAGATATCACAGCATCGAACATCTTGACGCGTGAAGAGAGGTTCATTGAGCCTTGGAAACATGTTATGGGACTTTGGCTGGCGAACCCGATGCGAAAGTTCAAGATTCCGTCTGAGTGGAGAGTGCCACCTGCGCCGTGGGTGAATATTAGAGATGGCGGTGTTGCGGTTTGCGCGGAGGGTGTAGATTGTGATGGGGAGCTTGAGATGCATTTAATGGGATTTTTGCCTTCGAGAGGTAGTTCAAATTCGTGGTGTTGGGATTGATTCTCCATCATGCGCGCATATGGTAATTTGGATTATGAAGTGATCAGAGTAACGCCGAGATGTTCAGGATGCCTAGTTGAGTTGCTCAATATACTCAGTTTCCTTCACGCGGTGAGGCTGAGGTGGTTAGCGCCAAGGTTCACTAACTCAATACGTCACTTGTGAATGTGAAGTTTGTCTCAGGACACTTTACTATTATGTGATTTCAAAAGAAGTGTACTGGAATTATTCATCAATCATAACGACTTCCAAACGTTTTCCTCTTGGATTCTTCACAAAGCATTTCTCTTTCTCCCAGCTGAGGGTATACAAGAAACACTAGTATTCTTATAGTTAGGTCGGTATTAGTCATCATGTCCTCGCTGGCTTTCATGGATGTGAATGACACCACATCAAACCCGGCTGAACGTCGAAAGTTCAACACGACGATGGGCAGCTGAGCTCATACACTGGCAGCGTCTCCTTCAGAAGTCCTAACGATTGCCTTCGCAATCGGCTTCTCATGAGGTCCCTCCCGTTTCTCATCTGAAACTTTCGCATGCCATTCAAGAGAGCTACGGGTACAGCACGCCAGGGGGCCTCGCCCATGTTCGTATGTCTATTGCGATCTCGGGAACAGTTTTTGGACATATAAGAGCATTCGATACTATTCCACGGGACAATCCCTCTTTGCAATTTACAGCGGCGGATGAAATTCATCTTCGACCCGCTTTCATTTGTTACCTCGAGGCACGAGGCACACTCTGTCGTTACGGAGCAGACCAATATGGAGGAGTCAAAATCAGCGGCGATTGAGGACTCGATCCATTACAATCCGCTACCTACATCTGTCGACTGTATTCGACTCCTCCATCTTGACTTTCGTTGGAAGTTGTCAGACCGGATCAGTGGAAGACTGACAACGGTTACTTTCGCTGAACGGCCCAAAGTATGATGCGCTGTCCTACGAGTGGGTGACGGACAGTCCGTCGGAAATCATTTCGATCGATGGACACATGGTCAAAATCCGAAGCAATCTACACAAAGCGCTGGTAACGATAATGTCAGCGCGCAATGAAGAGATTAGAATGTTTTGGATAACGTCCCACCCCATCATTCCGGCCACCCCCCCATTCCGGCCACCTCGCTTAACTTCACTGCCACTTACACTTAAGAATTTAAATAATTATTAACTTTTTTAATTCTTTATTAATTTTTTTGAAATTTAAAATATAAGTTTTTTTTATTATGAAGCTTGAATATATTAAGTTTGATATTTAATATGCTTTAATAAAAATCGCAAATGGCAAGTCTTTGTAAAAGGCTACGCTTGAGTAAGATATTTCAAAATCGATATTTCAAAATCGATATTTCAAAATCGCAACAAAATAATTTTACTATATGTAAAAGTTGCTAATCACTTGCAAAGATTACTTACGATAATAAAAAATCAATTGATTAATTGAATGCTTACTTAAGAGGCTTTTGGCTGTGGAATTATGTATGCCTAAATCAAGATTTTTAGTCAAAGATTTTTAGCTTTTTAAATAAATCACTTATCATTTGGAACATATTAGATATCATGATTTTTAGCTTGTAATTTTATTTTAAAGATCAAGAGGCAAATATATATCGATTTTGTATGTATTAATAATGTTTATTCCGAAGTTATTAGGCCTTAATTCCAAAACTTAGAGATCTTAGTAATTAAAGTTATTTTAACTAGTTAATAATGGAATATAAACGAAATAAATATTATAAAAAGCTACGATCTTAATGAATTTATTATAAGGCATGTTAAAAAGCGTAAGGTTTAAAAAAATATTTAGATTTACGTACTTGAATAATAATTATTAAATATATTTTTACAATTAGAGTCTTTATATTATTAATAGTAATTTACAAAGAAAAAGATATTTAGCAACAATGGTTTCCATTTAAATTAAACATATTCAATAATTAAGAATTTATAACTATTGAAAACAAATAAACCAACGATAAGATGGCTCTAAAATAATTAAAAAAGGTATTTATCCCTTAAATAAAATCACGTGATTATTTAGCAAGATTTTTCATTCTAAATAATCATGAGAATCATGAAATTATGGATTTTCTTTGGAAATGCCTTAAGTATGATATATATCTTTTGTTTTTACTTGCATATATGTCGCATATTTTATAATCTTTAAATTTGATAATTTTTTTATCTTTTAAGCGTTTATATCAGAAAAAATTGCAAAAATTAAATTCCTTAATTAATTTTATATTAATTAGCAAATGCAATTTCCTTATTTGTTATTAGAAAACACGTTCAAAAATATTACTTTATCAAATATCAAAATTGGTTAAAGAATTACTAGATTATAGCTGATATTTATAGCTAAGCTATTAATAAATTTATTGTTATTAGAAAATAGCAATCGATTAACAATTAGACCTCTTCAAAGCTCTCAAAATATACCAAAATATCATTTAAAGATTTTTAGCATTTTAATTCAATTCTTTACTTTAAAGGCAAAGAAAGATATATACTTATAAATACGCATTTTAGTAATTATATCACATGACCAACTTCTAATATAACATTTGCTTTTCAAAAAGATTATAAAAGAAATTAATAAAAAGGATTACGAATTAAAGAAGGCAAATATAAAAATTAAAAAGTTATAAAAGAAGTTAAAGCAATTGAGATTAAAAAAAAGAAGAAAAATTTAAATTAATTTAAATTCCAAATTTGTTACAACACGTGCTATTCGAAAGGCTCAAATCGCAACTGGAAATCATCAAATTATACTAATAATGTGGCAAGGCCACTTGATTTTGGTGGTTGGATGTCACGTTATCGGATGCAGCTTTGCCGAGCCTGCTTCGGTATAAGAACCGACTTCTCTGTAACGGTCCGATATTTACTCGGTGTAAATACAGAAGACTATGGTTGATTTCTGATAATCGAGAAGCAGGTGTATTATGTAGACGAGGTAAGACAATTACTAAGTATTAGGTAAAGAATACTATTTGAAGTTAAGCACGAAGCTCTTATCTAATAGCAAACGTATCAATCTTATATAAAACCTTTGTTTTTCTTGAATCCCTTGGGATCTTCAGATTTTTGAGATTTATTAAGATCTCAAGATCCTAATGATTTTGAAATCCATTACGTGACTTAATGTTCATTATAATTTAGATAATTATTATTATTAAGATGCAAGTGTGCAATGATATCATTTGCTATGTTGTATTATTTCCTAATTGGTGCCATTTTATTAATGATACTAATTTTCTGTTGGTATTAAAACCTTTATAGTATTATTTACTTGGTAATATTATTAGTATATTGGTGCTAATTGATTTTTGGTATTAAAGGATTTATAATATTATCCTCTTTTTAATTTAGCGTGATTTTCATGCTTAAGTATGCCAAAGGAAATATCAATGACGGCTTATGGCTATCTTCTTTCTTTATTATGTTTTTTGATATTAATAAGAAAATCTATAAATAACTGGCCTTTTTTCGTAAAATCGAATTCTCCGGAATTGAAATTATGCCCTATTCTTTGTGTGAAAAGATTAAAAAGATATGCATTATATCAAATACCTCTAATTTAATTTAATGCGCTGAATGCGCTTGTTTTGAAAAGAAATATGATATCGAAATGCTTGCGATAAGCAATTGAGAAGCTTTAGAAAAAGCAAAAAACAAGTTAGATGTGAAAAAGTAGTAAGCTTGCAATGAAGCAATATAGCTGGCTTAGGTTATGGCTATAGCCGCTGATTGATTAAATTGCCTTGCGCAATAGCGCAAGTTTTTTAAGAAATAAGGAGCCAAAATGCTTTGTTGTGAATTGAAAAGTATAAACAAATTAAAAAAAGTAAAGATGCGAGAGGTAGTAAAGAGGGAAAAGCAAGCTTTTGCTGCTTGATTGCTTACTTTATTATTTATTAGCAATCTTTTCGAATTTTCGCTTATCGATAAGCCGTTGCTTGATTTTGGAAATTCCTTTTGGGAAGACTTGGGTTTTATCAATAGAAACTTTGGAGTAATTTAAGGTAGTGAAAGTTAAACTTAAGTTTCCAAGTGTTTTCTAATTGTGAGTACTCCTTTCACTTGATCAAATATTTGATCGTGCTATGGAAATATTGATAGTCGAGAATAGTTTCGATTTTGTATTTGGCGTTCGGGTTAATTGGTTGTATTTCGGTAATAAAAGCAGCTAATGCTCTTGGTAATGCTGGTTTTAGAAAAGATATGTGAAATATTGGGTGAATGTTCATTATCTATAATAAAGTTAGCTGGAAATTAATTGATTTTTTGACTTTGATAATTTTGAATAGTCTTAGCTTTTTATAATCTAATTTATAACTTGATTATTTCGTTACGATATTCTTTTAGAATAAGTAAACCTTATCCCCCTTCTTCAGCGTTGATCCCACATTATACTTTTTGTTATAATAGATCGCAGATCTTTGCGCGATAAAGAGAATATCAGCTGATAATTCCTTATAAAGCTGTTTTAGCTTATCTTCTTATAATATAGCTTCCTATGCGATACCCTAATTAGCTATTAGTAAATTGTATGCCGTAGGATTATACCCATAATTTGCGTAAAATAGCGATACTTTAATGATCTCTTAATCCGCGCTGTTATATGCAAATTAAGCAAGTAAAAGCAATTGTACTCAATTATCTTATTTATAATTCATATAATATCAAAGATAAGTTTCTATTATCTGATTAATTTGTTTTATTTATGCATCTATTTGTAGATAAAAAGCTGTTGACATTTTTTGTTTTATCTTTAAAAGCGCGATAAGAGTTTTCCAAAATTTTAAGGTAAAAAGCTTGTCTTTGTTTAAGATGACCTCATTTAATATTTTGTAATTCGCGAAGATTGTTTGAAGAAATACTTGCGTTATAATAAGCGCGTCTTGTATTTTTAGTATCGGTACTATATACGCGTATTTAATGAACCTATCTATTATAACATAAATTAAGTTGTATATAATTCTTGTGGCTAAATCTTTTAAGGGTAGTAATTTGATTACGAAATTTAAGGCGATTGATTTTTATAAGCAAGGTGATGTTGTTAGTGACTTTATGAGCTTATATGAAGCATAGTATGATGCTTTATTTCGGATGCATATGTTGTATAATAAGATTACGTCTTTAATTACCTTCCTCATACTTAGGAAATAATATTTCCTAAATAGCCTTAACAACGTCTTGGCTATTTCCTGGTATTTATAAGCAAGCAGCCCATACTAATGTGTAACAAATTCAATCTTATTTTTAATAAATATATAAGTTCGTCTTTAATAGAAAAGCGTGCCGCTTAAAATAAAAAAGAATCTTTCGCCTAGCTACCTCCTTTGCTTAGCTATAATTGGGTTGTTAACGTAGCCTTTTCAAACCTTTTCTATTACTTAACTTATTGCAGCTAGTTATTAGTAATTTATAATTAATAAATTGCTATCTTTTTGTAATATGGTGTAAGATTTGTGAGTTTTGTTTGCGAGATATTCTGGTTTTTTGCTTAGAGCGTTGGCTTAAGCGTTTTCTGTTTCCTTAACATAAGAAATTCGAAGCTTAATAGTAGAGAGTGTTTTGTATTATCGAACTTGGCGTTGGTTCAGTTTTTTAGTAATTGTAAAGTAAATGAGATTTTTATGATTCGTTAGGATTTGTATCTTGTGAGCCGCGCTCTCGAGATAGACCTTTCATTTGTGTATTGCGTTTACAATTGCTAGCAATTTCTTATTATATATATTGTAATTAAATTTTATTGGTGATAGTTTTCGCAAATAGTATGCAACTAGTTGCTATCTTTTATCTTTGCTTAGCTAGCTAAAAACGGCGTTAATAACATAATCCGAAGAATCTATTTTTATGTGTATTTCTTTATTAAGTGTGAAGAAAGTGAGTATTGGTTTTCGGATGAAACTTGCTTTGAAAGCTTCAAAAGCTGCCTTAGCCTTATTTGATTAATGGAATTCTTTATCCTTGTGAATTAACTTCGTGAGTGGCTTTGCGATTTTTAAATAGTCTTTGATACATCGCTAGTAGAAGTTAGCAAACTTAAAAAATGATTATACTTCCTTGACATTCGTGGGTCTGCTTTACTTGATGATTGCTTTAATCTTTTTGAAATTTATAACTAATTTAGCGATAGTGATTATATAATTAAAGAAAACAATTTCTTTCACATAAAAATTGCATTTTTAAGGTTTGAGTAGCAAATACGCATCTTCCAACTTTTATAAGATGGCTATAATGTCCTTCACATGCTACTCCTTGTTTTTAAAATAAACTAATATATCGTTCAAGTAATATATGCATGTTACGTCCAAATAAGGCCTTAAAATATTGTTAATCAAATGCTGAAATATGGCTAGTGCATTAGTTAGCTTGAATAGCATAACCGTATACTTGTAATGATTAAAACAAGTGCCAAATGCTGTTTTTTTCTTCTCATCCTTAGCTATCTTAACGAGGTTATACACGTTTTTCAAGTTAAGCTAAGTGAAGATCTTGGTCCTAATGAATTTATCTTGTAGCTCTTTAGCTAATGATAATGCATAACAATCTTTCTTTATAGCATTATTTAGTTAATAATAGTTGATGCATATTCTTTGTTCGCCATCCTTTTTTTTGCGAATAAGACGTTACTTCCTTATAAGGATTTGGACTTTTGGATAAATCCTTTTGCTAGGTTTTTATTAATATATTACTTGATTATTATCAAGTTTGATGCTAAGTATTTCTTAAGTGGTTGGAATATTGGTTTGGTACTTGGTTTTAACTTGATTTGATGATTGTAATCTTAATGTTTTAGCAAGGCTTTAATGCCTTGTTTTTCCTTAAATAATGCCGCAAACTTTTGATATGCTGATAATATTTCTTTTATTAGTAGATCTTGGATTTGATATCTAAGCTTTTCTTTAAAGGTGGCGCTAACCTCTCGAATGCTTATTGCTTTTGTTTTTAGTGGGAAGCAGCAATTTTGGTAATAACTAAACTTGAGCTTGCTTGTTTTCCAATTAATTACTGAATTATGTTTTTCTATTTATAATAATCTTAAGATGATGTTATGCTTTTTAATTTTTGCAATATTAAATTGAATAATTTTGGAGTATTTAGTAATTCCCATGTGAACAGACTTGATCTGAATCTCAATTAAACCTTCGGCGGCGACCTTGCTATTTGCAAGTACCAGCTAATACTTGTTATTTTTAACTTCAATCGGTAAGTAATGTTCAAACATAACAATAGGAGATATAAAGTTCCTTTATGCTCTTAAGTTTATTATTACTTGGAATTTAACTTCTTTAATTTTAACTTCTAATATGAAATGTTTTTTTCTAATAATAGCCAGATATCTTGTGATAATGGGATAGTATTTATTATACGTTTTGCTAGTGAAAACATTTTTTTAAATTTGTTTAATGTTGTAATTTGCAATAACTTCGAATACGAATCTTGTTCTCATCTCCCAGCCTGTTATTAGGTTTAGTACTTCGTGATGAGCATAAAGGTTGTCATCAACTTTAACCCACATTTGATTATTTTTAATTTCGATTAAAATTTCTTATAATTCTCTTCGCTTGGGATTCTCTCTTGAATAAACAATTAATACTTCGCCAAATAGCAGCATCTGCATGTAAGTTTGAAAAGCCTTATAATAGCTTGTCACTTGCCTTTATTTAATCTTGCGATAATCCTGATAAATTATTTTATATTTTTCGCTTTAGGCTAGCTTGCGTAGGCTAATTATGCTTGGTTCTTTATATGTGATTTTGGTAGTAATGTTTGTTTAATGATAAAAGTTATACAAGATTTGTTATATGTTTTTTTCTCTTTATGTAATTTCCCAAACCTTGCTTACTTGTGGTCTTGAGAGCTTTGGTTACAATGGATTTGATTTTAAAATTTATGTGGACTTTTGTGTTTTATCTTTGTTGTTGCTAGGTATTAGTTTTATGTTATTGTTTGAATTAGAATTCTTGTTGTTCAGGTAGTTGAAGGCTTTTAGTAATGGGTTGAGGATATCCTTAATCTTGTAGAGCACGTCGTCTTTGATCACCATTTGCTTGAGTCTTTTTATAATATCGGGCGATTTTAATAAATGGTTTTGGATGTATTTGTCTTTTCTGGGGCTTCCTTACTTGCTCTTGTTTTTAAATTCGATTTGCATGTAGATATGATGCTTCTTGAGTTTATTTGTAATTATATGTCAATATATGAAGGCGATTTGTTTGATTAGGCTGTTGTATGCGCTACATCTTATGATGTTGGCGTGCTTCTTTCTTAGCCATTGTTTTTTTTATTGGTGAAAGCTGGTTATGTGATTTGAGAGGCCGCATTTGAAGCATAACTTCTTTTCGCGTTGCTCATTCATGACTTCTTTGAAAAGCCCGCTGTTGTGTGATTTTTCTTTGTTTTGTTTTTGAAAGGTAGCGTCTAGTTCCGTTTCGCAAAAATAAAATGGTTTTTTGCTGTTGTTGCTTTCTTGCTTTGTGTATTTTGGCGCATGATAACCTTGTTGCTTAAGCTTTTGTTTGTATACTTAATTATTGAAAAAGATTGCTTTGGTGATTATGTTTTAAAAAGTGCTAGGTCGCTTTTTGAAGCGGATAATATTGTTTTTAACATAATCTTTTAGTCCTCGATAGAACTCCGTAGTAAGTGCGTTATCCTCTTAATCGGTTTTCCTAGCGTGCTACTGAAATTCGGTAACATAGGCTACGGCAAAACCCTTCTGGCGCATGCCTTAGATGGCCCTTTCGGCTGTCTTAGTGCTGTCAATGTCTTTAAAGAGGCGCCTCAAGCGTCTCTCAAATTCCGCGAAACTTCCTAATATGTTATCGATTTTTTGTTCGATGTTATTAAGCGTTTTAGCAGCCAGGTTGTTTTGGTAATCAGTAATGAACGTTTCGATTCAGTTGAAGGCTTATTTTTTAAAAAGGGTGGAAGCTCATAAGACTTGATGTATCTCGTTGATGTATAGTTTAATGTTAATGTGGGTTTGCACCGGTATGTGATATCACAAAGACAGTAAAAGTAGCAAAAACAAGTGCAATAGTGGTTCAGTATATTTAGGTTATCTAGTTAAGGGAGTACGAGAAGGAAGAGGATTTATACCCGTAGTCGTAACCCCCCTAAAACCCCTCCGGCTACCGGCCGGTTCCTGGCGTGGATACATCAAACACTCGGTATGGGTCCTGTGGACCAACAGTTAAATAACATGTAAATTTTGAGTTAAAATAAGAATGGCTTAAGTTGAGATCGAGTGTTATCGAAGGTATCTGGGAAAGATATCTTAAGCTTAAGCATGGCAGCAATGGCTGCTAGCAAGGTGAAAGCAAGAGTAACTTGCGAGCCGCTTTTTACAATACTTTTGGAAGTAGACATGATATTTGCGTGAGTTGGTACTTCTAATAAGAAGGTGCTTAAAGTATAATAGTTTAATATTTACTTGATGTAAATACAAAGGATTATAGTTGATCTTTAATGATCAAGAAGCAAATGTATCATGTAAATAGAGTAAGATAGTTATTAAGTATTAGGTAAAAAATACTATTTGAAATTAAACATGAAGCTTTTATTTAATAGTAAACGTGCCAATCTTATATAGAACCTTTATTTTCCTTGGATTTCCTAGGATCTTCAGATTCTCGAGATCCATTGGGATCCCAGAATCCTAACAATCCTGAGATTCATCACGTGACCTAATATTCACCGTAATCTAAATAACTATTATTACTAAAATGCAAGTATGCAATAGTACCATTCGCTATATTATACCATTCCCTAATTAGTGCCATTCCATTAATAGTACTAGTCCTTTATTAGTACCAAAACCTTTATGGTACCATCCACTTGGTGATACCATCAGCATATTGGTGCCAACTGATCTTTGGTGCCAAGGGGTTCGTAACATTCTCCTTTATTTCTTTCAAAAGCATCGAACACATAGCTGACGATAATTCTATCTAATCCATTCTTTTCTTCACCCTCAAAATGGCAAATCCTGTTAATTAAATACATTTTATCTTTTGATTTGATCAAATCATCTTTTTATATCAAATCTATCTTTATACCTTGAGTGCTCCCTCTTTTGTTATGTGGTTGCGTGGGAATTGCCCTTCCACAATAAAATCAAAAGAAAAAAAAAGATTCAAATTTTACAATTTCATGTATAAAAGTTGACGCAATATAAAGTTATTAAATCTCAAATAAAAAGTGTTGAGATTAAGCGAGGTGGCCGGAATGGGGGGTGGCCGGAATGGTGGGGTGGGACGTTAGATGCTTTGTGCATCAATCAGCGAGACTTCGATGAGAGAAGCAGTCAAGTTCGGCTTATGCCATTCATCTATACTCGGGCCCAGAAAGTGCTTCTGTGGCTTGGCAACCCAGGCGTACTTGATACCCGCCCAGCGTTTTCTGAAATTCAAGAACGTGTAGATGCCATAGGATACATTGCCAATATGATTCTCCCTCTTTGCCAGGATTCTTACTGGCAACGTATGTGGATAATTCAAGAGATTATTCTGGCTCGCGAGGTAGAAATTCATTTTCAGAACCGGAGCACATCTGAAAGAAAACCCAATTCCATGAACTGGACCCATTTCAGTGCGACTGCACAGGAGTTTCCTGAATCACGGCAGCACAACTGGTTGAGCAAAAGAGAGAAAGATTCGGAGATAGTCACCTTCTCCTTAACCTCCTTCGGAACCATCGCGCCGCAATGTGCCAGGATCCCCGAGATAAAATATAACGTCCCACCCCCCCCCTTCCGCCCACCCCCCCCTTCCGCCCCCCTCGCTTAACCTCACCGCCATTCCTACCTACCAACTTCAATAATTAATTATTTTTTAATTTTCTAATCAATTGTCTTCAAATTAAAGATATGAATTGTTTATATGATGAAGTTTTATTATATTGA